>JAESFX010000002.1_pt1 | contig 1755490 bp, 1754 predicted proteins | sample 9269501 | NCBI WGS metagenome assembly JAESFX01 (sample SAMN14515570, study PRJNA621655) | algae metagenome | isolation source: Desmonostoc geniculatum HA4340-LM1 and co-occurring heterotrophs from cave... | place: USA: Maniniholo cave, Kauai, Hawaii | collected 2009-07-28
CACGGGCTCGCTGGAGCCGGCGATCTCCTCGTCGAAGGTGGCATCGGTCAGGGTGGTGGGCATCGGGGGTCCTTCTCTGCGCTCGTCGGCTCATCGGTGGCCGCTGATCGTACGGTTGCTCCAACCACCGCTGGGGGACCGGCATTCCCCGCCCCTCCGGCGCGTGGAGCGAACTGGTGTTCGACGCAGCGCAGTGGACGCTCAGGTGGCAGCGGTCGGTCAGGTGGTGGCGAGGATCCGCTCCACGGCGGCCAAGAAGCTCCGGGCCACGGCCGACGGCGCGTAGCGCTCCCGCAGGGCCGTCGCCTGCTCGGCCGCCCGGAGGCGGGCGCCGGCCCGGTCGGCCTCGACCTCCCGCAGCGCCGCCACGGCGGCGTCGAGGTCGGGCTCGGCCCACCGCCGGGTGGGGTGCGGGGGGTCGGGCGGCACCTCGGTGGGGGCCAGGGTCACCGGCACGAGGTGGCTGGCCGAGGGGTCGAGGTACTCGGCGGGCGCCCCCCAGCCGGTCGTGATCACCGGGGTGCCCGCGACCGCCGCGTCGAAGCAGCCGAGGTCCCAGCCCTCGCCGTGGGGGAGCGAGAGCCAGCAGTCGCCGCGCCGGTGCAGGCCGCGCAGCTGCACGTCGGACACGTAGCGGTCGGCCAGCACGATCGGCGGTGGGGTGCCGAGGTCGCGCAGGGCCATGGCGAGGGCCCACGACGTGGCCCGCTCCCGGCCGGCCGGGCCGCGGAACCGCGGGTCGGGGTCCTCGTGCCGGACCGGGCTCTTCAGCACGTAGACGACGTCGTCGCGCCCGGCCAGCGCCCGCGCGTAGGCCTCGAGCGAGCGCCACGGCGTCTTGCGGGGCTCCCAGACCGCCACGCTGTACACGACGAACCGGTCGCCCAGGTGGTCGAGCCAGGCGGTGTCGACGGCGACGTCGGCGGGCTCGCAGGCGTGGGGCACCACCTCCACCGGCACCGTCACGCCGCCGGCGCGGAACACCTCGGCGTTCCACTCGGTCGGCACGATCACGCCGTCGCAGCGGTTCAGGAGGTCCGGCCAGTGGGGCTGGATCTCGTCGGCCTCCCAGACCGTGTGGCAGATCAGCGGGGTGCCCTCGCGGCGGCGGTCGATGGCCGGGATGATCTCGGCGATGGCGTGCAGCACGATCACGTCGGGCCGAGCGGTCTCGTGGCGGTGGGCGTCGAGGCGGCGGTGCGCAGGTCGGTCGGCGGGCAGCTCGGGGCGGCGGGGGTCGAACTCGATCGGCGTCCAGCGCAGGGTCACCCCGGCGTCGACGAGCGCGAGCGCCATGCGCCACCCGGCCACCCCGTAGCCGGTGGTGAACCCGTGGGACACGTAGTGGACGACGGGCGGGGCCACCGCTCAGCGCGCCATCGGTCAGAACAGGTCGTGCTGCGGCAGGTGGGGCCGCGCCAGCACGGCGAGCGGCGTGTCGGCCGTCCGGAGGTGGGCCTCGGAGGCGTCGGGCGCCGAGAACCCGCTGAAGTCGCGCCGGTCGCGGTCCCACCACAGGTGGGCGCAGAGGTGGACCGACGACGTGCCGTCGAGGGCACCGGGCACCAGCGGCTCCTCGAGCAGGGCCCGCATCCCGGCCGGGGTGTGGTCGTAGGGCGAGAACCGCTCCCTCGGCTCGACCCGCACGCGCTCGGGTTGCTCGGCCACCAGGCGGGTGGCCAGGCGGCACGAGTGCCCCGACCAGGATCCGTCCATCGCCTCGATGATGCGCGCGCGCCAGGTCGTGACGAACCACGACCCCGGCGCCGAGAGCAGCAGCGCGTTGGTGACCGACGGCTCCGGCTCGTCGCGGTCGGGGTACTGCACCGGCGCCTCCTCGCCGATGACGGCCTCGGCGTCCCACACGGCCTCGGGTGGGGGAGCGGTGAAGAGCGTGTCGATGTCGGCGTACATCCCGCCGTGGCGGGCCAGCACGTCGAGCCGCACGACGTCGGCGTGGTGGGCGTAGCGGTACCGGGCCACGGCCCCCGCCGCCGGCCGGGCGGCCACCTCGGGGCTGGGCTCGATCCGCTCGAGCTCGACGAGGGGGCGGGCGAGGTCCCAGTAGATGCCGTAGGGCAGGTCGTGGACGTGCAGCACGATGCGATCGGGCCGGATGACCTGCCGGCACGACTCGATCGCGAGATAGTGCAGGAGGTGGAACGGCTCCTCCTGCGGTCGCAGGCCGAACACGAAGTGGACGAGGCGAGGGATCATCGGTGGCGGGCGCTCGCCGGCGGCGGAGCGGGCCCATCATGACCGCTCGCCCTGCCGTCGTGGTGCTGGTGCCGATCCAGCCGTCGTCCACCGGGAACGGGCTGGCCATGCGGGCCGATCTGCTCGTGCAGGCGGCGGCGCAGCACCACGACGTCCACCTGGTGGTGGTGCCGGTTGCCGGACGCCCGCCGATCGTGCGGCCGTCGATCCGGCCGGCGACCTCGCTGGAGGTGGCGCTCAGCCCGCCGGGGGATCGGCGCGTGGTGGTCGACTGGCTGCGCGACCCGGGCTGGCGCGACGCGCTGTCGGAGCTGACGCCGCTGCTGCCGGCGGTGGCCGCGGCGCCGCCCCTGCGGGTGGCCGACGAGGTGCTGGCCCACCTCGGGGCCCGTCCGGTGGCGGGCGTGCTGGTGGCCCGCCTGTCGATCGCCCTGCCGGGCGTGGCGCTGGCCCAGCGCCTCGGGGTGCCGCTGGTGGTCGACGCCGACGACGACGACGAGGGCCTCCACCGGGCCCGTGGCGCCGGCCGGCTGGCCGATCGGTGGGGCGTGGTGGCGCGCCGAGCCTTCGCGGCGGCCTCGGTGGTGCTGGCGGCCTCGCCTGGCGACGCCGAGGTGCTGGGCCGGCGCCACGACCGCCGCGTCGACACGCTGCCCAACGCGGTGGCGGTGCCCGTCGCCGCCCTCCCGCCGAGCACCCGGCCCGCCACCGATCCCCGCCGGGTCCTGGTGGTGGGCAACCTCGGCTACGGGCCCAACATCGACGGCGTCCGCTGGCTCGTCCACGAGGTCCTCCCCCGCCTGCCGGCCACGGTGGAGCTGCACCTCGTGGGGCCGGCGGCCCCGCCCGTGAAGGCCCTGGCGGAGGCGCGCGTGGTGGTGCACGGCGCCGTCGACGACCTCGATCCGCACTACGCCGGGGCCGACGTGGTGGCGGTCCCCGTCCGCCACGGGTCGGGCACCCGCATCAAGCTCCTCGAGGCCTTCGCCCGGGGCCGGCCGGTCGTGTCCACCACGCTGGGGGCCGCCGGCCTCGAGGTCGTCGACGGGCGCGACGTCGTGCTGGCCGACGATCCCGACGCCTTCGCCGAGGGCCTGCTGCGAGCCCTCGACCCCGCGACGGGCGCGGCCCTCGTCGAGGGCGCTCGGGCGCTGGTGGCGCGGGCCTACGATGCGCAGGTGGTCCTCCAGGGCGCCGGCCGGCTCCTCCTCGAGGCCTTCGCCCCACCCGCCCCGTGACCCGAGGGACCTCCGTGGACGCCACCTCCTCCCACCCGACGGCCCGCACCGACCTCGAGGTCAACGAGGTCGACGACGGCCTGGTCATCTACGACACGGTCCGCGACCGCGTCCACTACCTGAACCACACCGCCTCGCTGGTGTTCGTGCTGTGCACGGGCGACAGCTCGGCCGACGAGGTCGCCCAGCGCGTGGCCGCCGCGTTCGGGCAGCCGGAGGCGGGCGCCGCCGAGGAGGCGGCGGCCTGCCTGGCCCAGCTCCAGCGCGAGGGGCTCGTCACCTGATCCGGCGCTTCCAGGTGCTGTGGCACGAGGTCGTGCTCGACCTGCGGGCCGCGGCTCCGGAGGTCGACGTCGAGCTGCGCGCCCTCCGGCAGGCCGCCGCCCACCCCGTGCCGCCCCGCACCACCACCACGCTGCGCGTCGAGCGCTCGGCCGCCGGCCACCAGCTCTTCGACGGGGGCGACCTCCTCGCCACGCTCGACACCACCCGGCGCCTGCTCGACGCCGCCTTCGCCCGCACGTACCGGCGCGCCTTCGAGCTGGCGGCGCTCGGGGGGTGGGTGCGGGTGCACGGCACCGTCCTGCGGGTGGGGGAGCAGCGCTGGGCGGTCGTGGGCCCGGCCGGCGCCGGCAAGAGCACGCTGGCCTTGGCGGCCCTGGCCGCCGGGGAGGCGGCCGAGGTCGACGAGAGCTTCCTCGTGCGGGGCGGGGAGGTGCTCGGCGTGGCCCGCCGGTTCCACGTGAAGCCCGGCAGCGAGGCCATCGTGCCCGCCGCCGCACCGTGGCTGGCGGGCGCCCCGGTGCTGGCGGGCGACCCGCCGCTGCGCCTGCTCGACCCCGCCGAGGCCGGGCTCCCCTGGGAGCTGCGGAGCGGACCGATCGACCACCTCGCCATCGTCGAGCGGGGCGCCGCCACGGCCCTCCGGCCCCTGGGCGCCACCGTGGCCGCCCCGGCCGTGCTGGCCCAGGCCTTCCCCACGGTGGAGGCGCGGGGCACGATCGTGCGAGAGGTGTCGAGCCTCCTGCGCGGCGTCGGGGTGCACCACCTGACCGTCGGTCCCGACGGCGCCGCCGTCGACGCGCTGCGGATCGTTGCCCGATCCGGGCGACCTGGGTAACCTCCCCCCGTTCGGGCCCATCCCGGTGGCCCTCCTGCCAGGCGGAGATCCATGCCCCACGACCACGATGCCCCCGACGAGCTCCTCGACCACGTCGGCACCGACCGCCGCCAGTTCGTCAAGCGCCTGGTGATCGGGTCGGCCTTCGCCACCCCGGTCGTCTCGTCGTTCTCGATGAGCGGCGTGAACTCCGTCTTCGCCCAGGACACCAACGTGTCGGGCCAGGGCCCCGAGGTCGGCGGCAGCGACTCGGAGAACACCGACGGCTCCGACGGCGAGGCCGACGGCGGCACCACCGACGACGGCACGACCGACGACGGCGGCCTCGGCAACACCGACGACGGCGGCACCGGCAACACCGACGATGGCGGCACCGGCAACACCGACGACGGTGGCACCGGCAACGCGACCGACACCGCCGACTTCACCGCCGACGACGGTGGCACCGGCAACATGCTCAACTGACGACCGCAGCCCACCTCGCCCCGTGCGGCTGAGCGCCGCCCTCATCGTCAAGGACGAGGCGCAGCACCTCCGGCGCTGCCTGGCGTCCCTGGAGGGCATCGTCGACGAGATCGTCGTGGTCGACACCGGCTCCAGCGACGAGTCGGTGGCCGTGGCCGAGTCCTTCGGCGCCCGGGTGCTGCACCGCCCGTGGGACGGTGACTTCTCCGCCCCCCGGAACCTCGGCCTCGAGCACGTCACCGGCGACTGGGTGCTCTACATCGACGCCGACGAGCACCTCGTACCGACCACGCGCGCCCACGTCGAGGCGGAGCTGGCCGACCCCGAGGGCCGGCACGTGGCGATGCGGGTGCGCCTGCGCACCCACCACGGGTACACCCCGCTGCGGGAGTACCGCCTGTGGCGCCACCGCCCCGACGTGCGCTTCCACGGCGTGATCCACGAGACCCACGTGCGCGCCCTGCGGGCGGTGGCCGAGCGCGAGGGCCTCCTCATCGGCGACGCCGACCTCCAGCTCGAGCACGAGGGCTACGAGGGCGACCTCACCCACAAGCACCACCGCAACCTGCCCCTGCTGCTGCAGCAGCTCGAGGACGACCCGCAGCGGGTGTACCTGTGGGGCGAGCTGGGGCGCACGCGCCGGGAGCTCGGCGACCTCGACGGTGCCCTGGCGGCCTGGGAGGCGGGGGTGGCCGCCGCCCGTCGACGACCGCAGCGCATCGGGGTCGACTGCGTCGCCCACTTCGACCTCATCCTGCACCGGGCCCGGGCGGGCGAGCCCGACGCCGCCCTCGTGGCCGACGCCGACGCCCTCTTCCCGGGCAACCCGCTCGTGCTCTGGGCCGGCACGGTCGACGCCATCGCCCGCCAGGACCACGCCGAGGTGGTGCGCCGGCTGGACGCCCTGCTGGCCATGGGACCCGAGGACCTGGCCCGGGACTCGCTGGCCCTCAAGGAGCGCATCCTCGGCGACTGGGGCCACCACGCCCGCGGGATGGCCCGCTTCCACCTCGGCGACCACACCGGCGCAGCGGCCGACTTCGCCCGGGCGGAGGCGCTGGCCCCGGGGATCGAGGAGTACGCGGTGAAGCGCCGGCTGGCCGAGGCCCGGGCGGCGGCACGGTCGTCGGCGCCACGGTCCCCGGCGGAGCGGTGACGGGCCCCCGGCGGGCGCGGGGAGCCACGGCCTCGTTGGCCCGGCTGCTGCGACCGGCCGGCCCGGTCGGCGCGCTGCCCGAGACCAGCGTGGGCTGGGACGGCCTGCTGGCGGCGGCCGACCGGCACCGCCTGGTGCCCGCGCTCTGGTCGACGCTCGTGCACCACGGTGCGCTGGCCCCCGTGCCGGCTGCCGTGCGGACCACGCTGGGGTCGCGCCTCGGCGCCGAGCGCGCCCTGCCGGCCATGGCGCTGGAGGACGCCCACGCGGCCAACGCCCGGCGGGTGGCCGACCTGCTGGAGCAGGCGACCGAGGTGGTCGGGGCCATCGCCGGGCAGGGGGTCGCGGTGGTGCCGATCAAGGGCACCGACGCCCTGTGGCGGGGTCGCTACCGGGACCCGGCGGCGCGCACGATGACCGACCTCGACCTGCTGGTGCCGGCCGAGCAGGCCGCCGCCGCCTGGGCCGCGGTGCAGGAGCTGGGGTACCGACCCGTGGCGTCGGCACCGGCCGACCACCACCTCCCGCCGCTGGCGCGCCCCGGCCGGGCGGGGTCGGTGGAGGTCCACACCGCGCTCCTGCGGGGCCGGTGGCGCGACCTGCTGCCCGCCCACGCGGTCCTGGCCCGCCGCCGTCCGGCCTCCGACGGCCCCGGTCAGCGGCTGCACCCGGACGACGCCGCCGCCATCCTGGTGGCCCACGCCCAGCTCCAGGACGAGCAGCGGGTGCTGCTCGAGCTCCCGCTGCGGTCCCTCCACGAGACGGCGCTGGCGCTGGCGGCCGACGCGCCGGTCGAGGCGGACGGCGTCGACTGGGCGGCGCTGTCGGCCCGGTTCGCCGCCGGGGGTGCGGCCGCCGCCCTGCACGACCACCTGGCGCTGGTGGCGGACCTGTTCGGGGTCACCCCACCGATCGACCTCCCCCGATCGTCACGGCGGCGCGCCGCGATCCTCGTGGCCCTCGCCGACCGGCCCCGCCTGCAGGGCGCCCTCGGCCAGGTGGCCTTCCTCCCGCGGTCGCTCGCCGCCGACCGCATGGTGGCGCTGCACGGGGGCGCCGCCCACGGGCCCGGCCTGTGGGCCACCCGTGCCCGCCACGCGGCCGCTGGCGCCGGCCGCCGCCTCCGTCGCTGACGCGCCCGTCAGCCCCGGTCAGCCCCCGTCAGCCCCGGTCAGCCGTGCTGGTGCTCGAGCCAGCGCTCGGCGTCGATGGCGGCCTGGCAGCCCGAGCCGGCAGCGGTGATGGCCTGGCGGTAGGTGTGGTCCTGCACGTCGCCGCAGGCGAACACGCCCTCCACGTTGGTGGTCGACGCCCCGCCCCACTGGCCGGTGATGAGGTAGCCGTTGTCCTCGAGCTCCAGCTGGCCCTTCACGAGGTCGGTGTTGGGCTTGTGGCCGATGGCCACGAACAGGCCGGTGACGTCGAGCCGCTCCTGGGCGCCGCTGTGCACGTCCTCCACCACGATGTGCTCGAGCTTGTTCTCGCCCACGATCTCGGTGACGACGGTGTTCCAGCGGATGTCGATCTTCTCGTTGGCGAAGGCCCGCTCCTGCATGATCTTGCTGGCCCGGAGCTGGTCGCGGCGCACCAGGAGCGTGACCTTCGAGGCGAACTTGGTGAGGAAGGTGGCCTCCTCGATGGCGGAGTCGCCACCGCCCACCACGGCGATCTCGTGGTCGCGGAAGAAGAAGCCGTCGCACGTGGCGCAGGTCGACACGCCGTGCCCGATGAGGCGGCCCTCGTCGGGCAGGCCGAGCATCAGCGACTGCGCACCGGTCGACACGATCACCGAACGGGCTCGGTAGGTGGGCTCGGCCGCCTCCGGGTTGCCCACCCAGACGCCGAAGGGGCGGGCCGAGAGGTCGACCCGGGTGACCTTCTCGGTGCGGACGTCGGCCCCGAAGCGCAGGGCCTGCTCCCGGAACCGCTGCATGAGCTCGGGGCCCATGATCCCCTCGGGGAAGCCGGGGAAGTTCTCCACCTCGGTGGTCAGCATGAGCTGGCCGCCGGGCTGGTCGGACGTCGAGGACGGCTCGCCCTCGATGACCAGCGGCGCCAGGTTGGCCCGGGCCGTGTAGACGGCGGCGGTGAGCCCAGCGGGCCCGGAACCGATGATGACGACGTCGCGCACGTCGTCGGGGGTGGAGTCGGACATCAGGACCTCTCGATGGGGGACGCCCCAGCAGAACCGCCGGGCGGGACGGGTTGTTCCAGCGTCACTCGGCGGCGTCGGCCGGCTTGGTGCGGCGCGACCACATGAACATCCCGACGAGCGTGAACAGCAGGCCCACCAGGCCGTGGGCCGCCCACACGTGCTCGTCGCCGAAGACGCTGCTCGGCAGGTAGGCGTCGAGCGCCCGCACCAGCCCGATGGCGAGCAGCACGACCACCATCGTGCCGACGAGCAGGGCGAAGGTGCCGTAGACGAGGCCGCGGGCCGCGGTGATGGCCGGGCCGGTGGTCTTGTCGCGGACGGAGCCGACCACCTTCTCGATGGTGTCGGCCGCCTGGGCCGGCCAGTCGTCGGTGCGGACGGTGGCGCCGGGGCGCGGATCGGTGGTGCCGGGGCGTGCCATGGGGCCAGCCTAGGAGATGCGCGCCAGGACCTGGCCGGGCGCCCGGTACCGTGGCGCCCCGATGCCCTGGCGCCCTCTCCTCGCGGTCGTGGTGGCCGCCCTGGTGGCGGCCTTCGGGGCGCTGGTGCTCGGCGAGTACGAGTTCGAGGGCACCCTCCCGTTCGTGGCCGGCGCGCTCTTCGGGTTGGTGATCGGCGAGGTCGTGGTGGGGATCGGCCGGTCGCGGTCCTGGGCGGTGGCGGTGCCCGCCGCCCTCCTCGCTGCGGGCGGGATCGCCTGGGCGGGGTGGATCGACGCCAGCCAGGGCGTGGAGCCGGTCAAGGCCCTCGTGTGGCCGGCGGCCGCGCTGGCGGCCGTCGCCGCCCTCGTCCGCACCCTCGGCCTCCCCGGCCGAACCCGCCGCCCGCCCGCCTGAGCTGGGTCGGGGCGGCCTGCGTCAGGGGGCCAGCGGCTCCTCCGCGAGCAGCGGGCAGGTGCCCTCGGCCTCGGCGACCGTGATGGTGCGGTCGTCGACGGGACCGCTGATCACGACGGTCACCACCACGCCGGCCACCCGGGCCTGCTGCACCGCGAACGGTCCGACCGTGCCCGACGGGAGCCGGGCCAGCACGCAGGCGGGCGGCGAGGTGGCCTGGAAGGCCCGCCCGTCCTGCTCCTGCGGACCGTCGCCCGCCTCGGGCACGAAGCCGGACTCGGCCCCGGGCCCCGCCCGGACCGCGGCCAGGAGCTCGTCGACGTCGGCGAAGGCGCCGAGGTCGTCGAGGGCGTCGAGGTCGGCGGTGGGCGGGGCGGCGCTGTCCTCGCCGCCGGCGACCGTGGTGCTGCTCGGCGCCAGGGCCCCCCCACCGGCGGCCTCCTCACCCGCCGCCTCGGCGTCGCCGTCCTCGGCCAGGTCGGCGGCGGCATCGGGTGCGCTGCTGGCGGAGTCCTCGTCGTCGGACGACGAGCCCAGCTGCCCGAGCAGCGGCACCAGGGCGGCCAGGAGCAGCACGGCCGCCGCCACCCCGAGCACCCGGACCAGCTGCGGGCTCGGCCCCCGGCGGGCGATGGGGGCGAGGGGCGTCACGGTGGCCCGCCCCGTGCCCGCGCCGTCGGCCCCGTCGTCGGGCTGGGCATCGAAGGCGGCCAGGGCGGCGGCGATGGCGCGCTCCCGGGTGGCGTCGTCGACGGGCGTAGGGGCCTGGATCGCCCGCCGCACCTGCTCGAGCTGGCGGAGGCGGGCCTGCGCGACCGGATCGGCGGCGAGGCGCGCCGCCTCCTCGGGCGTGGTGGCGCCGTCGAGGTGGGCGGAGAGCAGGTCGTCGAGCGGGTCGTGGGGGCGGGTCATGTCGTCGGGGTCGGTCATGCGGGTGGGGCCTCGCTGGTGGCCGGTGGGCCACCGGGGGTGCGGTCGGTAGGACGTGGCGGGGGAGCGTCCTGGTTCCCGGGGGCCAGGAGCAGGGCGAGCTGGGCCCGTCCCCGGGCGATCCTCGAGCGCACCGTGCCCGGTGGGAGGTCGAGGACCTCGGCGATCTGCGCGTAGTCGAGGTCGCACAGGTCGCGCAGCACGACGGGCGCCCGGAACTCCTCCGGGAGCTGGGCCAGGGCGTCGTCGATGGCGAGGCGGTCGGGCAGCACCTCGATGCCGGCGCTGGCGTGCGCCCCCACGGCCGGTCCGCCGGCCTCGTCGTCAGGGAGCCCGGGGGTGGGGCGGCGGCCCCGGCGGCGCAGCTCGTCGAGGCAGGCGTTGGTGGCCACGCGGTGGGACCAGGTGGAGAACTGCGACCGGCCGTCGAAGCGGCGGATCCCCCGGGCGATGGCGAGGAGCGCCTCCTGGGTGGCATCGAGGCCGTCGGCGTCGTTGCCCGCCATGCGCCGGCACAGCGCGTGGATGCGGTCGTGGTGGCGGCGCAGCAGGAGCTCGAGGGCCTGCCGGTCACCCGCCTGGGCGGCTCGCACCAGCGTCGGGTCGTCGGCCTCTGCACCGACCCCGGTCATCGAGCCGTGATCCGCACCTCGGCCACCGTTGCCGGGGCACGGGTCGGCGAGTCGCCGCGGTCGACGATCCACAGCAGGACCGCGCCGCCGCGGGCGCCGCCGAGGTCGATCGAGCTCGTCCCGGCCGGGATCCCCTCGGTGGTGGCGACGGGGTCGCCCCACCCGGCCAGGTCCGACGGCACGGACTCGGCCACGTAGACCTCGGCCCGCCAGTCGTTGGTGGGGCTGTCGACCTCGAGGGCGGCGAGGTCGGCCACCGAGCTCAGCTCGAGCACGAGGCCCACGCCGGGCTTCAGGAGCGTGATGTCGCGGTCGTTGTAGCTCTCGGTGGTCCAGGCGGTCGCCGGGTCGCCGTCGACGGCCAGCGCCGCGTCGTCGCCGTTCTCCTGGCCGTCGCCACCCCGCTGCCCGTCGGCGCAGCGGCTCTGCTCGCAGGTGGGGTCGAAGGCGGCCGCACCCGTGATCTCGACGGCGGTGGGGGCGGGCTCGCCGCCGATCACGTCGCGCACGCCCTCGAACAGGTCGCCGGCCCCCGAGCGGCCGAACAGGAGCCCGGCGATGCCGAGCGCGACGGCGACCACCACCAGGAGGATGGTGGGCACGAGCCAGCTCCGCTCGGTCTGGCGGAACGACGGCGTGGCCGCCGGTGCCGGCGCGAGCGGTGCCGGCGCGCCGGCCGGGCGGGGGGCCGCGCCCCGACCGGCGGCCGCAGCGTGCGGGCCGGTGTACGGGCTGGGGTGCGCGCCCGTGGGGGCGCCGGTGGTGAGGTCGGCGGCCGTGAGGTCGGCGTCGGGGGAGGGGGTGGCCCCGGCGGCGAGCAGGGCGGCCCGGAGGTCGGCGGCGCTGGTGTAGCGGGCGTCGGGCTGGCGGGCCATGGCCCGCAGCACGATCTCCTCGAGCGCCTTGGGCACCCCGGGTCGCACCTGGCGGGGGCGCAGCGGCTCGCGCTGCAGGCGGGCCAGGGCGGTGGCGGCGTCGCCCTGGGCCTCGAAGGGCGGCCGGCCGCAGAGCATCTCGTAGAGCACGACGCCGAGGCTGTAGAGGTCGGTCCGGGCGTCGACGGGCTTGCCCTCGACCTGCTCCGGGGCCAGGTACTTGGCGGTGCCCACCATCAGTCCGGGCTGGGTGAGGTCGGCGTCCTCGACGGCCTTGGCGATCCCGAAGTCGGCCACCTTCACCCGCCCCTCGCCGGAGAGGAGCACGTTGGCGGGCTTGATGTCGCGGTGGACCAGCCCGGCGCGGTGGGCGGCCTCGAGGGCCTCGGCCACCTGGGCCGCCAGGCCGGCTGCCTGCCACGGGTCGATGGGGGTGGGGTCGTCGAGGCGCTCGCGGAGGGTGCGGCCCGGCACCAGCTCCATCACGATGGCCTCGGTGCCGTCGTCGGAGCAGGTGTCGTAGATCGACACGATGCCCGGGTGGGCGAGGCGGGCCGCGGCCACGGCCTCCTGGCGGAACCGGGCCACGAACGTGCTGTCGGCGGCGAGGTGCGGGTGGAGGAGCTTCACCGCCACCTTGCGGCGCAGCACCTCGTCGGTGCCCTGCCACACCTGGGCCATCCCGCCGGAGGCCAGCCGCTGGTCGAGCCGGTAGCGACCGGCCAGGAGCCGACCGGCGTCGCTGCCCGCAGGGCTGGTGGGGGTGCCGGAGGGCGAGCCCGTGGGCGGCGTAGGGGACGACACAGCCTGATGAGGCTACCCGGGCGGCGGCGGGCGCTCCGGCTCGCGCCGCCGGCTCAGGCGGGGGCCACCCAGGTCACGCCCATCACCCGCGGGCCGCCGTGGGTGCCGATCACCGGGCCGATGTGGCCGACGCGGATCTGGTCGCGGGGGTAGAGCGGGGCCAGGAGGTCGAGGACCTCCGCCTCCTCGGGGGCGAGGCCGTGGGTGACGCAGAGGTGCTCCACCGCACCGGCGGCGGCCACCTTGTCGCGGAGCACCTCGAGGGCCTTCTTGCGGGTGCGGGCCTTGCCGGCCTCCTCCACCTTGCCCGTCGAGATGTCGACGATGGGCTTGATCGACAGCAGCGACCCGAGGAGGGCCTGGGCGCCGCCGATGCGGCCGCCCTTCTTCAGGTTGTCGAGCGTGTCGAGGGCGCCGAACACGTGGGTGCGGCGGGCGAGGTCCTCCACCAGCGCCACCACGTCGTCGGCCGACGCGCCGCCCGCAGCCGCCTCGGCGGCGAGGAGCACCTGCGTGCCCAGCCCCGACGTGATCGAGTGCGAGTCGACGACGCGCACGTCGAGGTCGTCGGCGACGGCCTTGGCGGCGTTCTGGGCCGACTGCATGGTGGCCGACAGGTCCGACGAGAGGTTGATGCACACGACGGCGTCGGCCCCGGCCTCGGCCTGGCGGCGGAAGGCGGCCTCGAACTTGCCGGGCGCCGGCGCGGCCGTCTCGGGGAGCACGGAGGCGGCGGCCAGCTTGTCGTAGAAGGCGGGCACCGTGAGCTCGGTGCGGTCCTCCAGCTCCTCGTCGCCGAAGCGGATGGTCAGCGGCACCACCTCGATGCCGTGGGCCGCCACCTCCTCGTCGGTGAGGTCGCAGCTGCTGTCGGTGACGATGCGGACTCCAGCCATGGTGGCGGTGACTCCCGGGGTTGGCGCTGCAGGTTCGGCGCTGCAGGTTCGGCGGTGTGCAGCGGCCGACGCTACCCGTCGGACAGGTGGCGGGGCTGCGCTGCCGGGTGGCCGGTGGTGACGAGCTTGGCGCTGCGGCGGGTGCGGCGCCAGTGGCTGGCCCACCACGCCACCAGGAAGAGGCCGGCGCCCACCGACAGCACGAGCCCGACGCCCGAGATGGCGGTCGACTGCACCGTGTAGCGGGTGGTCGCCAGCTGGCGGGCGCCGTCGGGCGTGGTGATCTCCACGTCGAGCGGGAACGAGCCCGACGCCCGGGCCCGCACGGCGAGGTCGAGCCGGGTGGTCTCCTCGGTGAGGGTGAGCGTGCGCACCTCGCCGTCGGGGAACTCCAGCTTGGCGCTCTCGAGCCGCACCACGACGTCGAGCGGGACGCCGGCGTCGTTGCGCAGGCTCAGCGGGATGGTGCCGTCGCGGGCCGTGAGGGTGACGGTGGCGCGCTCGGGGGCCGCCACCGCGTCGGCGACCTCGTCGATGGCGGCCTCCACGGCCTCGACCTGGGCCTCGCGCTCGTCGGGGTCGAGCTCGGTGGCGCTGGCCAGCAGGAGGTGGCGGCCGAGGTCGGCGACGCGGGGGCTGCCGCCGCCGAGGAGCCCGTCGAACGTGCCGAGGTGGCGTCGGGCGGCCCGCAGGCCGGCGGCCTCGCGAGCGGAGATCGGATCCTCGCCCGGGGTGGGCACGAGGGCCCGCTCGGCCACGTTGCCGGCCAGGTCCTGGACGGGCTCGGTGGCCTCCACGGCGCCGGCGAGGGTGGTGGGGGCGAAGGGAGCGCCCGCGTCGAGGGCCTCGAGGAGGAGCGTGGTGGTGGCGGGGTCGAGGTCGTCGTCGATCGGCACCACGAGGGCTCGGGCGATCCCGGGGCGCTCGAGGCGCACCATGGCCAGCTCGCTGAGCACCCGGCTCACCACGAGGGCGGGCGACCCGTCGGCGGCGAGGCGCTCCTCCACCACTGGGTCGACCGCCAGCGCCGTCACCCCCGAGGGCTCGGGCCGGCCGGGCTGGTCGTCGTCGGGTGGGGCGAGGGCGAAGGGCTGGGCCAGGGAGAACGACAGCAGCCCGGGATCGAGGGGCTCGACCTGGGCGTCGTCGACCACCACGGTGCGCACGCCCACCGCGGCGAGCGCCTGCAGGCCGGGGCCGGCGAGGTCGGGGGCGGCCAGCCAGCCGTCGGCGGCCGGGGTCACGCCGAGCTCCTGGGTGAGCACGGCGTCGCCGGCCTCGAGCTGGAGCCGGAGCTCGTCGAGGAGGTCGACGCGGGCCAGCTGGTCGGCGGCCACCTCCACGTAGGGGGTGCGCAGCACCGACCGGTCGACCACCGCAGCGCGGAGGTCGTCGAGGAGCTCCACGTGCTCCGGCTCGCCCGAGGCCGCCAGCGCATCGACCGTCTCCGGCGACACCGCCAGGGTGGCCGGCACGCCCGCGGCGTCGTTCAGCGCGGCGGCCGTCGCCGCCAGCCGCTCGACGTCGGCCGCGGCCAGCGCCGTGGTGCCGTCGGGCTGGAGGGCGGGGGGCGCGCCGAGGTGCCCCACCACGGCGACCGCCAGCGGGGGCGACTCGTCGGTGGCGCTCGGCGGCGCGATCAGGTGGGTCACCAGGGCGGCCTGCTCGGCGCCGGCCGCGTCGACCGCCCGGACGGCCACGGGGTAGACGCCCTCGGGGGGCAGCGGGAGGCCGCCGGCTCCGGGGTCGAGCGAGAGCGACAGGGTCCGCAGCCCGTCGGCGTCGGGGGCGAGCGCGGCGATCGGTGCCACCAGGCGGGTGATCTCCCGCCCCAGCAGCTCGCCGTCCATGGTGGCGGCCAGCTCCGACCGCGAGCGGACCCGCTGGTGGAGCACGAGCACGAGGCTGCCGTCGGCGGGGATGCCGTCGAGGCGGACCTGCACGTCGAACGACCGGCCCGCCACCGCCACGGCGGACTGGCCGGCCAGCTCGATCGAGGGCCTGGCCTGCGCCGCCGGGGCGGCTCGGCCGGGCGCCGGCAGGCTGCCGGCGCCGACGACCAGGGCGGTGGTGGCCACCAGGACCCGTGCGGCCACCTGCGCCAGGCGGCGCCCCGGGCGGTGGGGCAGGCGGCTCACGCGCCGGGCTCGTCGAGGCGTCGGCGCAGCACGGCCAGGCCGTCGAGCTGGCGGCGGAACCCGAGGCGCTCGTAGAGCCGCACGGCGGCGGCGTTGCCCTCCTGCGTGTTCACCAGCACCTCGCTGGCCCCCCAGCGGCGGAGCCAGCGCAGCCCGTCGTGGACGAGAGCCTCGCCGAGGCCCTGGCGCTGGGCGGCGGGGTGCACGGCGAGGCGCTGGAGGTAGCCGCGCGGCCCGGCCCGGCCGGTCACGGCGTAGCCGACGACGGCGTGGTCGGGCCCGGGGGCGGCCACCCGCAGGCGGGCCGAGGGCGTGGCGCCCATTGCGTCGTCGAGGCCGGGGCCGTCGAGCTGCCAGAAGGCGGGGAAGGCAGCGGCGTCGGCCGCCAGGATGGCGGGCCGGTCGGCCTGCCGCCCGCGGCGGAGCTCGGCGTGGCCATCGGGGAGGCGGGGCGTGCCGGTGAGCGGGCGGCGCAGCAGGTGGAGGCGCTCGTGCACCTCGAAGCCACGGGCGAGGAAGGGCGCCTGGTCGGCCTCGCCGAGGGCGGCGGTGAGCACCACCCGGTAGCCGCCGCGCGCCACCTCCTCGAGGGCCCGCTCCACGCTGGAGCCGGTGGCCCGCCCGCGCGCCGGGGTGAGGTGGGCCACGGTCGCGTCGCCGCGCCAGGGTGCGACGCGCAGGCGCCCCTCGGCGCCCGGCAGCGTGCGGTGGCCGGTCATGCCCGCCACGGTAGTGGCGCCCGGTACCGTGACCAGGGCGTGACCGTCCTCTTCCTCACCCACGAGCGGTACCTCGACCACGACCTCGGTCGAGGCCACCCCGAGCGCCCGGAGCGCCTGCGGGCGGTGCTGGCCGGCGCCGAGCAGGCGGGCCTCGCCGACGCCCTCGTCCCCCTCGCACCCACGGCCGCGTCGGTCGCCGACCTCGAGCGGGTCCACGCCCCCGACCTCGTGGCCAGCATCGCCCAGCTCAGCGAGCAGGGGGGCGGCTGGGTCGACGCCGACACCGCCACCAACGCCGCCTCCTACGACGCCGCCCGCCTGGCCGCCGGCGCGGGGCTCACCGCCGTCGCGGCCCTCGAGGCGGGCCAGGGCGACAGCGCCTTCTGCGCGGTGCGCCCGCCCGGGCACCACGCCACGCCCGACCGGGCCATGGGCTTCTGCCTCTTCAACAACGTCGCCGTCACCGCCGCCGCGCTGGCCGAGCGGGGCGAGCGGGTGCTGATCGTCGACTACGACGCCCACCACGGCAACGGCACCCAGGACATCTTCTGGCGCGACCCCCGCGTGGCCTACGCCTCGTTCCACCAGTACCCGCTCTACCCCGGCACCGGGGGCCTGCGGGAGGTCGGGATGGGCGAGGGCCGGGGCGCCACCGTGAACCTGCCGCTGCCCGCCGGCGCCACCGGCGACGCCTTCCGCGCCGGCTTCGACGAGGTGCTGGCGCCCTACGCGGCCGAGTTCGAGCCGACGTGGCTGATCATCTCCGCCGGCTTCGACGCCCACCGCGCCGACCCCATCACCGACCTCGGGCTCTCGGCGGGCGACTACGGCGACCTCACCGCCGACCTCCTCGAGCTGGTGCCGGCCGGGCGCCGGCTGGTGTTCCTCGAGGGCGGCTACGACCTCGGTGCCCTCGCCACGTCGTCGGAGGCCTGCCTGGCCGCCATGGCCGGCGAGCGCCGCCACCCCGAGCCCCCCACCGCCGGCGGCCCGGGCCGCGAGTCGGTGGCGGCGGCGGCGCTGGTGCGCAACGAGCTGACCGACCTGGGCTGAAGTTCCCCGGCCGGGTGGCCGATGTAGGGCCCATGACCCAGCTCGACGAGCTCCTCGCCTACCTCCACGAGGTCCGCGGCTCCGACCTCCACCTGAAGCCCGGCGCCGTGCCGCACGTCCGGGTCGACGGCCAGCTCCACGCCACCCCGTTCGAAGCCCCCGCCCCCGGCGTGGTGGAGGCCCTGGCCGCCGGGGTCCTCGACCCCCACCGGCAGCAGGAGCTCGACGCCACCGGCGAGTCGAGCGCCGGGGTCAGCGTGCCCGGCGTCGGTCGCTTCCGGGTGGCCCTGCACCGCCAGCGAGGGTCGCTGGCCATGGTGGTGCGGCGGGTGCCGCCGGAGATCCCCGACCTCGACGAGCTCGGGCTCCCCACCCAGGTCGAGCGCTTCGCCGACGAGGAGCGGGGCCTGGTGCTGGTGACCGGCTCGCCGGGCTCGGGCAAGACGACCACCGTCGCCGCGCTCATCGACCGGATCAACCGCCGGCGGTCGTGCCACATCCTCACGATCGAGGACCCGATCGAGGTGCTGCACGCCGACGCCCAGGCCCTCGTGACCCAGCGGGAGGTGGGCACCGACACGTCGGGCTACGCCGCCGCGCTGCGCTCGGGCCTGCGCCAGGACGCGGATGTCATCTTCGTGGGGGAGCTGCTCGACGCCGAGACGGCCCGGGCGGCCCTCACCGCCGCAGAGGTGGGGCACCTGGTGATCTCCACCATGCGGGCGGGCAGCTCGGCCGACACCATCACGCGCCTGCTCGACCTGTTCCCACCCGACGAGCAGGCGGCGGCCCGCCACTCGCTGGTCGGCGTGCTGCGCGGGGTCGTGAACCAGCGGCTGCTCGAGCGGGCCGACGGCAAGGGCCGCACGGCCGCCGTCGAGGTGCTGGTGGGCACCACCAAGGTGGTGGACTGCATCGCCGACCCGGTGCGCATGCACGACCTGGGTCAGGTCCTCGCCGAGGGCACCTACCACGGCATGCAGACCCTCGACCAGGCGCTGGTCGACCTCGTGCGCGACGGCCTCGTGAGCCTCCGAGACGCGCTGGCGGCCTCGTCGAACCCCGAGGACCTGCGCATCGCCCTGGGCCACGCCGGCGTCGCCGTCCACTGAACCCGCGGCCCCAGGCCCGGCTGGTCCGCCCTTAGCAGTTCCGGATCGGCCGGTTGTGCCGGGTATGCTGTGACTTGGGTCACAGAACTGGTGACGCGTGGTGCTTCAGGGCGTACGCTCCGCAGTCGCCGGGCACCGATTTGTCCTGTTTGCTCCCCCCACCCGAAGTGCCGAGGTCAGCCATGCGTCGTCTCACCCGTTCCGTCCTGCCGGCGCTGGCGGGCGCCTGCGCCCTCTCGCTGGTGAGCGTCGGCGCGCCGGCCCAGGCCGCGCCGCTCGGCACGGCCGCGCCGGTCGTGCCCGCCGCCCTCGGCGACAACGGCCCGTTCTCGGCCCGGGGCGAGGCGAGCCTGCTCACGCTCGACATCCCCTCGCTGGCTCCGTCGGTCCTCCCGCAGACGAACGTCGACCTCGCCCGGTCGGTGGCCGGCGCCGACTCCGACGGCGACCTCGACACCACCCAGGCCGGCGACCAGCGCACCGCCGCCCTCGCCGGCACCACGGGCACGACGTCCCTGCTCGGCGCCGACCTCGACCTCCAGACCACGGTCGCCTCGGCGCCCGAGAGCGAGGCCTTCGAGGACGTCCTGCTGCCGCTGCCGGTCAACCCGCTGCTCGACCTCGAGGTGATCCGCACGAGCGGCGCCGCGAACTGGATCTCGGGCACCGAGTGCGTCGCCGGCGACGTGCCGCTGTCGCAGGCCGACCAGGCCCTGGCCGACCTCCTCCTGCTCGAGATCGGCGAGGGCCAGTCGGTCGTCGAGCTCGACACCGACGACGGCGACGGCGCCGTCGACACCCAGGCCTCCACCTTCCTCGCCCCCATCGACGGTCCCGGCGACGCCCGCGCCGTCCAGGCCCGGGCCACCACCACCGTCTCCAGCGCCAACGTGCTCAACGGCCTCGCCGGTGAGGGCTCCGCCATCGAGGTCGACGTCGTGCAGGCGCCCGACTACACGGCCTCGGCCAGCGGCCTCCCCGGCGGCGCCTCGGTCACCGGCGACCGCCCCGTCGTCAACGTGACCATCGGCGACACCCTGATCGTCCTCGACGACGACAACCCCACCGAGGACGCCGTCCTCACCGACCTCGTGCTGGGCGACCTGCTCGACCTCGACAGCCCGGAGTTCCTGCTCGCCGACCTCCTCGACGACCTCGGCCTGGGCGGGCTGCTCGACGACGTGGTGGAGCCCGTCGAGGACGCCCTCACGACGGCCCTCGGCGAGCTGCAGCCCATCGTGCGGCTGTCCATCCCCTACGAGGAGGCCATCGCCGCCGACGGCACCTCCGCCAGCGTCACCGGGGCCATCCTGCGGGTCGAGCTCCTCCCGCCGGCCGCCCTCGGCGCCGCCGAGCCGCTGGCCGACCTGGTCAACCAGATCCTGGCGGCCATCGGCGCCGACATCGCCGGCCCGCTCCTGTCGCTCGACCTCGGCCCGGTCTCGGCCGAGGCCGTCGCCCCCGCCGGTGGGATCGACTGCGATCCCGGCGGCGGCGACGACCCGCTCCGCGAGCTCAACAAGCACGCCTCCGCCCAGGAGGTCGCTCCCGGCGGCACGTTCGACTACAGCATCTCGGTCCCGAACCGGGGCCCCTGCACCGTGACCGACGTCGTGGTGACCGACACGATCAGCGGCCCGGCCCGGTTCGAGGTGATCGGCACCGAGCCGCCCGCCACGGTGGCCGGCAACGTCGTCACCTTCGACGTCGGCACGCTCGAGCCGAACGAGGTGGCCGAGCTCACCATCACCGTGCGCGTCCCCGCTGACGCCCCCGACGGCGCCACCTTCGACGACGTCGTGGCCGTCAGCGGCCTCTGCGACGGCGAGCCCGTCGACGAGGAGGACACCCTCGACGATGTGCCCACGGTGCGCGACGACTTCGAGGGCCCCTGCTCGGTCGAGTTCTCGAACAAGGACGCCAGCCACGTGCAGGTGACCCCGGGCCAGACGTTCGCCTACTACGTCCACGCCTTCAACAGCGGGGCCGAGGACTGCACGGGCGTCGAGGTCATCGACACCCTGGACGACCGGCTGACCTTCGTGTCCTGCAACAAGGGCTGCGAGAACGCCGGCCAGACCGTCACCTGGGAGCTGGCCACGCTGCCGGGCGGGTCGAGCGCCTCCTTCACCGTCGTGGTGCAGGTCGACGACGACGCCACCGGCGTCCTCGGCAACACCGCCGTGATCGACCCCGACAACGGCGACTCCACCACGGTCACCAGCACCGGCCCGACCATCGGTGAGGAGTCCGTGCCCAAGGACCCGATCTCGCCGATCCGTGGGGGCCGTGGGCCCGGCACCCCGCCGGGCGAGCTCCCCCGCACCGGCCGGTCGCTGCCCACCGCGGCCGCCGTGGCCCTGGGCGGCGCCGCCCTGGCGCTGTTCGCCCTGCGCCGCCGCACCGAGGCCTGAGCCAGCGAGACCTGAGCACAGCGAGACCTGAGCAGCGACGCGGCGGGTTCGGGACCTCCCGGGCCCGCCGCGTAGCCTCATCGGGTGATCCCCGAGCGCCTGGCCCCGATCCTCGATGAGGTGCGCCCGCTGGCGCAGCGCTTCGACGACGCCGGCCACCGGCTCTACCTCGTGGGCGGCATCGTGCGCGACCTGGTGCTCGGGCGCCCGCTGGGCGGCGACATCGACCTCACCACCGACGCCCGCCCCGAGCGCACCACCGAGCTCCTCCGCGGGTGGGCCGACGCGGTGTGGGAGCAGGGCGCGCGCTTCGGCACGGTGGGCGCCAAGCGGGGCGACACCGTCTTCGAGATCACCACGCACCGGGCCGAGGCCTACACCCCCGACTCCCGCAAGCCCGAGGTGTCCTTCGCCGACGACGTCGAGGCCGACCTCTCCCGCCGCGACTTCACCGTCAACGCCATGGCGCTGCGGGTCACCGGCGCGCCCGACCAGTCCCCGGAGCTGATCGACCCCTTCGGTGGGGTCGACGACCTGGCGGCCGGGGTCCTGCGCACGCCGCTGGCGCCCGAGGAGTCCTTCACCGACGACCCGCTGCGGATGCTGCGGGCCGCCCGCTTCCTGGCCGGCTACGGGCTGACCCCCCAGCCGGAGCTGGTCGCCGCCGTCACGGCCCTGGTCGACCGCCTCGAGATCGTCTCGGCCGAGCGGATCCGCGACGAGCTCAACAAGCTGCTGGTGGTGGAGGAGCCGAGCGCCGGCCTGTGGTTCCTGGTCGACTCGGGGATCGCCGACATCATCCTCCCCGAGCTCCCGGCCATGCGGGTGGAGCAGGACCCCATCCACCGCCACAAGGACGTGCTGGCCCACACGATCGCCGTGGTGGCCAAGACCCGGCCCACCCTCGTGGTGCGCATGGCCGCCCTCCTCCACGACGTCGGGAAGCCCAAGACCCGCTCGATCGGTCCCAAGGGCGTCTCCTTCCACCACCACGAGGTGGTCGGCGCCCGCATGGCCCGCGACCGCCTGCGCGCCCTGCGCTACCCGAACGACCTGGTCGAGTCGATCAGCCAGCTCGTCTACCTGCACCTGCGCTTCCACGGCTACAGCGACGACGTGTGGTCCGACGCCGCCGTGCGCCGCTACGTGCGCGACGCCGGCGACCTGCTCGACGAGCTCAACGAGCTGACCCGCTGCGACTGCACCACCCGCAACGAGCGCAAGGCCCGCATGCTGGCGGCCCGGATGGACGCCCTCGAGGCCCGCATCGCCGAGCTCCGAGAGCAGGAGGAGCTGCAGGCCATCCGCCCCGACCTCGACGGCCAGGCCGTGATGGCCCACCTCGGCATCGGGCCCGGTCGGGCGGTCGGCGAGGCCTTGGCGATGCTGCTGGAGGTCCGCCTGGACGAGGGCCCGCTGGCCCCCGAGGACGCCTACCGCCGCCTCGACGCCTGGTGGGCCGCCCGCGCGGAGGCCTGACGGGCCACCGGGTCCGTCGGTGCCGACCGGTCAGGCGAACGTGCGCTCGATGGCGGGGACCGTGCGCTCGAACCCCTTGGCGTCGAGGAGCTCGTGGCGCTCGAGGTGGAGGAACCGCGCCACCAGCACCGCAGGGAACGACTGGGCCAGGTCGCGCAGGAGCGTGAGCGTGTCGTTGTAGAAGGTGCGACTGCCGGCGATGCGTCCCTCGGTGTCGGCCAGGGCGTGCTGCAGGCGGCCGAAGGCGGCATCGGCGGTGAGCTCCGGGTGGGCCTCCGCGACGGCCAGCAGCTGGCGGAGGGCGGCGGTCTGCACCTGCGCCTCGTCGCTGAGCGCCGACCCGCCCCGTGCCCGGCCGGGGTCCCAGCCCCGCTCCGGCGCCCCCCGGTCGGCGACGGCCACGAGCAGCGAGCGCTCGTGCGCCGCGTGGGCCCGCACGACCTCGCCGAGGGCGGGCACGAGGTCGTGGCGTCGGGCCAGCTGGACGTCGAGCAGGCTCCACGCCCGCCCGATGCTCTGCTCCAGGAGGTGCAGCCGGTTGTAGGTGGTGACGGTCCAGGCGACCAGCGCCGCGAGCAGGGGCACGGCGATCCCGACGGCGACGCCCACCGGCCGCAGCTCGTCGCCCGAGATCAGCACGGCGAGGCCGGTGCCGGTGCCGCCGGCGGCCACGAGCGCGAGGAGCAGCGCGGCCGCCCCGAGGCGGCTGGTGTGCGACGCCTCGGACCGGGTGGTCACCAGCGGGCGGCCGCCCAGCACGGGCACCGCCTCCTGCGGATCGAGCGATGCCTCGCCCACCACGAAGAGCTGGTCGCCCACGGCGACGACCTCCTCGGTCTCGCGGTAGCGGCCGGTGCGGTTGTCGAAGAGTCGCCCGAGGAACCCTCGGCCGTCGTCGCCGTCGTCGTCGAAGACGTCGCGCAGCACCTCCTCGGGCACCACCTTGGCGTCGCCGAGCCGCACGGTGACCGACCCGCTCGCGTCCACCACCTCGAAGGTGGCGACCGAGTCGCGCTTCGCGTCGATCTCGTGCCACTGCTCGTAGGTCTCCGTGCGGCTGGTGCTGCGGCCCTCGGAGTCGGTGGAGGTCACCGTCCGCGTGTGCCGGCGCTCCTCCTCGAGGGTGTACGACCACCAGATCGCCGGGGTGCGCGTGCGGTGGGCGAGGGTCGGCTGGGCCACCCAGGCCCGCCCCTTCACCTCGTTGCGACCGGCGAACACCGCCGCGGCCGGCGTGGTGGCGAGGTCGGTGTAGGCGCGCCGCCGCCGATCGACCAGCCAGGCGGCCAGCGTCGCCGCGAGGCCCACCGCCAGCGCGATGGCCCCGGCGGTGGCGGGCGTCATCGGGGCCGACCGCTCAGATGCCCTGCTTGCGGGCCCGCACGATGAGGGTGGTGGGGATCAGGCGCATGGCGTCGTGCCAGTGCGGCGTGCGGGGGCCGCTGGCCGGGGGCTCCGGCTCGAGGACGGTGTCGACCCGGAAGTTGGCCCGCCCGAGGCTGGTGAACACGGTCCCGATGGTGCGGGGCACGTCGCCGTCGACGGGCGCCGGGTCCCAGTACGACCGGCGGACCCGCCGCTCGTGGTCGGCGGGGTCGACCATGGCGGAGGCCGGGTGGGGGAGCGACAGCACCAGCGGGTGCTCGGGCCGCAGCACGCGGTCGACCTGGCGGAACACCCGGTCGATGTCGTCGATCGGCGCCAGGCCGAACACCGACACGCAGGCGTCGATGGTGTCGGCCCGCACGAAGGCCAGCTCGGCGAGCGGGGCGTGGTGCAGCTCGAGCTTCACGCCCGCCTTCTCGGCCTCGGCCCGGGCCTCGGCCACCTGGTCGGAGGACTCGTCGACGGCGATCACCTTGGCCCCCTGGCGAGCCAGCGCGATGGCGTTGTGGCCTGCGCCGCAGCCGAGGTCGAGGATCCGCTTGCCCTCCACGTTGCCGAGGAGCTTGAGGGTGTCCTCCCGGGCCACGTCGGGTCCGTAGGTGACGACGTCGGTCGGGAGGCCGAGCCCGGCGGGGGCGGCGGCGGTGAATCGGGCCATGGCGACAGTCTGGCCCGCCACGCCGTGCGAGGCTGGCCCGGCGTGCGCGTCGTCTCCTGGAACAGCCAGCACGGGGTGCCGGCGGTGGTGGGGCCGGCGGACCTGGCGAGGGCCCTGCCCCACCTGGCGGCCCTCGGCGCCGACGTGGTGGCGGTGCAGGAGCTCGACCGCCACCTCGCCCGGTCCGGTCGCGCCGACCAGCCCGCCCTGCTCGCCGACGCCCTGGGCGGCGAGCTGCTGTGGACGCCGACCCTGCGGCGCGGCCGGGGCCACTACGGCCACGCGCTCGTCGTGCGCGGCGAGGTGGTGGCGTCCGCGGTGGCGCCGCTGCCCGGGCCGGGCGAGCCGCGCGCCGCCCGGGTGGCGCTGGTCGAGGTCGACGGCACCCGGTGGACGGTGGCGGCCACCCACCTGGCGACGAGCCGCGCCGCGGCCGAGGACCAGCTTGTGGCGCTGGTCGACGCGGTGGCGGGCTGGCCGGCGCCGCGGGTGCTGCTCGGCGACTGGAACCTGGTGCCCTCGGCGGTGCTCCCCTTCACGGCGGTGGAGGGCTACCGGCTGCTCACCGGACCGCCCACCCACGACGCCCGCCGCGGCGCGACCCGCCGGATCGACCACGTGGCCACCTGGGGCGCGCGCCTCGGCGCCTCCGGCGTGGTGGCGCTGCCCGTCAGCGACCACCTGGCCGTCTGGGCCGACGTCGAGCCGGCCTGACCGTCGAGCCGGCCTGACCGTCGAGCCGGCCTGACCGTCGAGCCGGCCTGAGCGCTACTTCAGGTCGGCGTCGCCGTTGGCGTAGGCCTCGACGAGGCGGTGGGCCTCCTCGTCGCGGTGCTGCACCAGCGGGCTCTTCATGAAGTAGGCGCTGGGGCCCTCGAGGGGGCCGCCCATGCCGCGATCGAGGCCGATCTTGGCGCAGCGCACGGCGTCGATGATCACGCCGGCCGAGTTGGGGGAGTCGTGCACCTCGAGCTTGAGCTCGACCGTGAGCGGCACGTCGCCGAAGTTGCGGCCCTCGAGGCGGATCATGGCCCACTTGCGGTCCTCGAGCCACGGCACGTGGTCGGACGGGCCGATGTGCACGTCGCGGTCGCTGATGCCCTGGTCGATCTGGCTGGTGACCGACTGCGTCTTCGAGATCTTCTTCGACTTCAGGCGCTTGCGCTCCAGCATGTTCATGAAGTCCATGTTCCCGCCGAAGTTCAGCTGGTACGTGTGGTCGATGGTGGTGCCACGGTCCTCGAAGAGGCGGGCCAGGGTGCGGTGCACGATGGTGGCGCCGACCTGGCTCTTGATGTCGTCGCCCACGATCGGCACGCCAGCGGCCCGGAACTTCTCGGCCCACTCGGGGTCGGAGGCGATGAACACCGGGATGGCGTTGACGAAGGCCACGCCGGCGTCGAGGCAGGCCTGGGCGTAGTAGCGCTGGGCCTCCTCGGAGCCGACGGGGAGGTAGCTCACGAGCACGTCGGCCTTCGAGTCGCGCAGCACCTGGGCCACGTCGACCGGCTCGGCCGGGCTCTCCTCCGCCACCTCGCGGTAGAACTCGCCGAAGCCGTCGAGGGTCGGGCCCCGCATGACCTCCACGCCGAGGTGGGGCACCTCGGCGAAGCGGATGGTGTTGTTGATGTCGGCCAGCAGCGCCTTGGAGGCGTCGAGGCCCACCTTGGTGGCGTCGACGTCGAAGGCGGCCACGAGCTCGATGTCGCGGATGTGGTAGCCGCCGAGGTCGACGTGCATCAGGCCGGGCACCCGATCGGCCGGATCCGCGTCCTGGTAGTAGGTGAGTCCCTGGACCAGCGAGCTGGCGCAGTTGCCCATGCCGGCGATGGCGAGGCGGATTCCGGTCATGTGTCTTCCTCCGTGGATTGCTTGGATGTGGTGCGCTCGGCGTCGATCAGGCGATCGAGCCAGGCGAGGTCGTTGGCGAGGTGGTCGGCGTCGCGCTCGTGGAGGGCGCCGAGGTAGCGGTCGCTGCGGCGGGTCGACGAGCGGCGGGCCAGCGCGTCGCGCCGGCCGAGCAGCTCGGTGCGGCGCCGCTCGAAGAGCTCGAGGCGGGCGGCCGGGGCGAGGTGCCGGGCGAAGGCCACCCGCAGGGTGAAGGTGCGGTCGTCGCTGACGTCGGGGTCGGCCAGCAGCTCCACGAGGCGCTCCCGGCCCACGTCGGTGATGCCGTAGACCTTCTTCCCGCGGCCGGTGCCCTGCACGAGGCTGCGCTCGCGCACCCGGGCCTTGAAGGCGGCCAGCTCACCGGCGAGGGAGCCGGTCATGGGCGCCGACGGCACGGTCGTGCGCTGCTCGACGGCCTTCACGGCGCCCTGGGCCTCGAGCCGGGCGAGGGCGGGGTAGAGCGAGCCGAAGCTGATCGAGGCGCGGTTGGGCAGCAGCTCGGCGAGCCGCTTCTTGAGCTCGTAGCCGTGGAGCTCCTGCTCGGTGAGCAGGCCGAGGATGGCGAGGTCGATCATGCGGTGGAGGCGGTCATGGGAGAGGGGCATCGGTCGCTGCATCGGGATGATGTATCGAATCGATGTAACGGCAGAGTGTACGAGTTCGAGGCGGGAGTCAACCCCCGACCAGCGTGACGTCGGTCACCGGCAGGCCCGCCGCCCCGTCGGTAGCCTTCCGGGATGACGTTCCGGCCCGAGGCCATCCGTGGGAGCGGGCAGGCGCGGGCGGGCGGCGAGATCGACTACCGGCTGGCCCGCATGGGCGTCGTGTCGGAGTTCCGCAAGGGCCGCCTGGCCCGCCACGAGGTGTGCGACGCCCACCCCGAGCTGCGCCGCGCCGCCCAGTCGGCCCGGGAGCCCACCTCGATGGTCTGCCCGATCTGCGAGGAGGACAACATCGTCCTCGTCACCTACGCCTTCGGCGCCCGCCTCCCCGCCTCGGGTCGCTGCATCACCTCGAAGGGCGAGCTGGCCAAGCTGGCCAAGGGCCGCACCCGCCTGGCCGCCTACGTGGTCGAGGTGTGCCCGTCGTGCTCCTGGAACCACCTGGCCCGGTCGTTCGAGCTCGGCAGCGGGTGATCTCGCCGTCGGTCGTGCGGCTGGGGGCGGCGGCGGGGGCGCTGGTGCTGGCGGTGTCGTCGCGCGGCGACGTGCTCGTCCTGGCGGCGCTGCTCGGCGTGGTCGCGGCCCGACCCGTGCCCGCCGTGGGCCTGCTGGCCGCCTTCGCCGCCAGCGCCTGGCGGTGGAGCTCGAGCGACCTCGCCGACGTGGCGGGCGCCCAAGCCGTGCTCGGCCCGGCCGGCTGGGTGGGGCCGACCAGCCTCGCGGCCGCCGCCTGGCTCGCCGCCCTCGCCGTGCTGGCCAGCGCGCCGCTCCCGTGGCCCGATCCGGCGTCGCCGGCGGCGGAGCGCGTCGCGCCGCTGCTGACGGCCGTGGCGCTCGGCGCGTCGGCCGCGGTGGTGGTGGCCGGCCCGGTCCCGGGTGGCGACGAGTGGTGGGTCCGGTGGGTGGCGGCGGTCGCCGGCACGCTCGTGGTGCTGGGGGCCTCCCGCTGGCGCCGGGCGGCGCACCAGGTGGCCTCCGACGCCGTCGCCGTGCTGGCCGGGGCCGGCGCGCTGGGGCTGGTGGCCCTCGACGGCCGATCCCTGGCCGACGTCGTGCGGGCCGCCCCCCTCGTGGAGGGGACGGTCGTGGCGGTCGCCGTCGCGGCGGTGGTCGGCGTGGCGGTGACGGTGCCGGTCGCGATGGAGCGTCGGCGGACCTGACCCCTAGGCTGGCCCGGGTCCTCGGTCGCTCCGGGACCTGCTGAAGATGCCCGAACGCCGCCCCCCTGCCCCGCGCGATGCGCCCCGCTCCCGGTCCACCTCCGGAGCCTCGGCGCGCCAGCGGCCGGCCCGGACGTCGTCGCCGAAGGGCCCGCCGCCCCGCCGCACCAAGCCGTCGCACCAGCGCAGCATCCTGTGGCGCTGGCGGCGCGGCGTCTTCCTCGTGGGCCTCATGGGCGTGGCCGCCAGCGGCGGGGCCGCTGCGGTGGTCCTCAACATCGACCTGCCGTCGACCGACCCCCTCCTGCAGACGTCCTTCGTGTGCGCGGCCGAGGTCACCGAGGACTGCGGCCCCGACAACGCCATCGCCACCTTCAGCGCCGAGGAGGACCGCATCAACGTGCCCCTCGAGGAGCTGCCGGCGGTCCTCACCAACGCCGTGCTGGCCACCGAGGACCGCGACTTCTACAACCACAACGGCATCGACCCCGTGGGCATCGGCCGCGCCCTCTACCGCGACGTCCAGGGCGACGCCGTGCGCCAGGGCGGCTCCACCATCACCCAGCAGTACGTGAAGAACGTCTACCTCACCTCCGAGCGGAGCCTCGTGCGCAAGCTCAAGGAGGCGGTGCTGGCGGTGAAGCTCGAGCGGGAGCTGGAGAAGGACGAGATCCTCGAGCGCTACCTCAACACGATCTACTTCGGCCGCGGCGCCTACGGCGTGGGAGCGGCGTCCCGGGCCTACTTCGGCAAGGACGTGCGCCAGATCGGGCTGGTCGAGGCGTCGTACCTGGCCGGGCTGATCCGCGCCCCGGAGTCGGCCGACGCCTCCCGCGCCCCCGAGGAGGCCACCCGGCGGCAGGCCACCGTGCTGGTGGCCATGCTCGACGAGGGCTACATCACCGCCGACGACAAGGCGGCGGTGGAGGCTGTGCCCCTCCCGGGGGTGGTCATCGAGCGCCGCGACCGCACCGGCCTGGGCGAGGTCAAGGGCGACACCGCCGCCGAGCAGATCGGCACGAAGTACTTCGTGGAGGCGGTGCGCCGGCAGGTGGCCGAGCAGTACGGCGAGGACATGCTCTACGGCGGCGGCCTGCGCATCTACACCACCATCGACTTCGACCTGCAGCGCGCCGCCTGGGACGCCGTGGAGTCCACCCTCGACCAGGAGGGCGACCCGCAGGCCGCCCTGGTGGCGGTCGACCAGTACGGCTACGTCAAGGCCATGGTGGGCGGGCGCGACTTCGAGACGCAGGAGGTCAACCTCGCCCTCGGGCGCGACGCCGGCGGCTCGGGGCGCGGCGCCGGGTCGGCGTTCAAGCCGCTGGTGCTGGCCGAGGCCGTGCGCCAGGGCATCTCGCTCAACTCGAAGTTCGACTCGCCCGGCACCATGACGTTCCCCGGGGTGCAGGGCGCCACCGAGGGCGAGGACTGGGAGGTCGGCAACTACGGCGGCACCGAGCAGGGCGTCCTCGACCTCGTCGATGCCACGCGCGTGTCGTCCAACACCGCCTACGCCCAGCTCATGCTCAAGGTCGGGCCCGACGCCGTGGTGCGGCTGGCCGAGCAGCTCGGCATCACCGCCGAGCTGCCCGAGGTGCCGGCCCTGGTGCTCGGCTCGGGCGACGTCTCACCGCTCGACATGGCCGTCGCCTACAGCACCTTCGCCAACCGGGGCGTGCGCAACGACCCGATCATGATCTCCCGGATCGAGCAGGTCGACGAGGACGGCAACGTCGAGGTGATCGACCAGGCCGTCCCGACCGGCGAGCGGGTCCTCACCGAGGAGCAGGCCGACCAGGTCACCTACTGCTTGCGCCAAGTGGTGGAGGGGGGCACCGGCACGGCGGCCAACTTCGGTCCCGCCGTCGCCGGCAAGACCGGCACCACCCAGGACAACAAGGACGCCTGGTTCGTCGGCTACACGCCGAAGCTCACCGCGGCCGTCTGGATGGGCTACGCCGATCCGCTCCCCGACGGCACCGTGCCCGTGATGGACGACGTGCAGGGCATCGAGGTGACCGGCGGCAGCTTCCCGGCCGAGATCTGGCGCAAGTTCATGCGCCAGGCCACCGAGGGGACGGACCTCGGGTCGTTCGACCTCCCCACCACGTTCCCCGGGGAGGTCCTCAACGAGGAGCTCGAGCCGCCGACCACCACGACCGTGCCGCGCTCGACCACCACGACCGAGTCGACCACCACCACGACCGAGGCGCCGGACGACACGACCACCACCACGGCGCCGACCACCACGACCTCGTCCACCACGACCACCTCGACGACCCAGCCCGTGGTGGTGCCGCCCGGCCCGAACTGACGCGCCCCGGCGCGCCCGCGCGCGCCCGCGACCAGGTCACACCGGCGCGGTCACACCGCGGGGGTCACACCAGGGCGTGCGGGTAGTGGGTGCGGCACACGGAGCACCAGCGCTCCACGTCGGCCACCACCTCCACCTTCTCCTCCTGGTCCCAGGCCTCGGGGGTGACGTACAGGCGGTGCAGGGCGACCACCTCCACGTCGTCGTCGCCACAGCTGTCGCACCGGTCCCGGTCGGTCATGGACGGCACGCTACCGATCGCGGCGACGAGGTTGGCCGGAGGCCACCAGCGGGCGTATCCTGACGGCACCGCTGGCAGCCACCTGGGCGCTGGACGGGATCAGGAGGTGCAGCAATGCGCACGAAGCTCACCGCGCCCGCCATCCGGGCCCGCAAGGTCCGCGACGGCAGCGACCCGCTCGTGATGGTCACGGCCTACGACGCGCCCGGCGCCCGCATGGCCGACGAGGCCGGCGTGGACCTCCTCCTCGTCGGGGACTCCGTGGCCATGGTCGTCCTCGGCTACGACGACACCCTCCAGGTCAGCGTGGCCGACCTCGCCCACCACACCGCTGCGGTGGCCCGCGGGCTGGCCACCTCCGCGCCCGAGCGCACCGAGCGGCTGCCGTTCGTCGTGGCCGACCTGCCGTGGATGAGCTACCACACCACCCAGGTGGAGGCCGTCCAGAACGCCGCCCAGCTGATCCGGGCCGGCGCCCAGGGCGTGAAGCTCGAGGGGGGCCGCAAGCGCCTCCCGATGGTCGAGGCCATCGTCGACGCCGAGATCCCGGTGATGGGCCACCTCGGCCTCACCCCGCAGTCGGTCCACGCCATGGGCGGGTTCAAGGTGCAGGGCAAGGAGCACGGCGCCGCCATGGAGCTGGTGGCCGACGCCAAGGCCCTGGCCGCCGCCGGGTGCTTCGCCATCGTCCTCGAGGGCGTGCCCGACGAGGTGGCCCGGCTCGTCACCCACGCCGTCGACGTCCCCACCATCGGCATCGGCGCCGGTCCCGGCACCGACGGCCAGGTGCTCGTGTACCACGACGTGCTCGGCATCGAGGACCGCATCGCCCCGAAGTTCGTGCGCCGCTACGCCGACCTCAAGGCGCAGGGCGTGTCGGCCCTTGCCGCCTACGCCGCCGACGTGCGCTCCGGTGCCTTCCCGGCCGCGGCCGAGAGCTACCACCTGAGCGCCGACGTGGCCGAGACCCTCCACCTCTACGGCGCTGCGCCGGTCGGGGCCTAGCGCCACGGGCGGCGAGCGGCCGCCTGATCGACAGCGGACGCCCGATCGAGGCCGCCGCGGGCCGAGGGGCGGGTGGGCCGTGGCACGATCTGTGACGTGAGCGTCGACGACCCCCGCCGGATCCGCCTGCTGCTGCTGGCGGCGGTCGCCCTGGCGGTCGTCGGCGGGTGGGCCTTCCTGCTGCGCGGTGCCGACGGCCCGGCCGACCCGGTGCTGGCGCCCCCTGGCCGCGCCACCCCCGGCCCGTCGGGCGACCCCACGGCCGAGCTCCCCGGCGATCCCGAGCGGGTGCCGCTGGAGGGCTTCGGCGAGGTGGCCATCACGGTCGACCCCGGCGACGGCGGCGACCTCCTGTCGTGGTGCCTGTTGGCCGCCATCGAGGCCGCCCAGCGGGGGCGGGGCCTGATGGAGGTCACCGACCTGCAGGGGTACTCGGGGATGGCGTTCCTCTACCCGGACGACACCACCTCGGCGTTCTACATGCGCAACACCCCGACGCCGCTCTCCATCGCCTACGTCGCCGCCGACGGCGCGGTCGTCTCCATCACCGACATGGAGCCCTGCGAAGACCGCGAGGGCTGCCCGTCGTACCCGCCGGCGGGCCCGTTCCGCACCGCCATCGAGGTCTTCCAGGGCGACCTCCCCAGCCTGGGGATCACCGAGGCCGCCACCGTCAGCGTCGGCGGCTCCTGCGCCCCGACCGGCTGATCGCTCAGGCGAACCGGTCGGTGCGGGCGGCGACCTCGTCGAAGCGCACCCTGAGCTCTGGGAGGGTGGCCGTGCCGTCGCGGTACGCCTGCTTGGACACGTCGACGTCGCCGAAGCGCAGGCGACCGGAGTCGCTGTCGATGACGTCGGCCACCAGCAGCTCGCCGGTCGCACGGTCGAACCCGCACTCGATCTTGACGTCGAGGTAGACGCCGCCCTGCTCGGCCCAGGCGGCCTCGATGACCTCGAAGGCCGCTGCGGTGGTGCTCCGGAGGCGGGCGAGGAGCTCCGGGGTCACCCTCGCGAAGCGGCTCCCGGCGAGCGGCTCCTCGCCGAGGAGGTCGCCGGGCTCGGCGTCGGGGCCCAGGGTGGCCGCCGCGACCCGGTTGGGCACGAAGCGGCGGACGACCCCGGCGTCGACGTCGAGGTCGAGGAGCGGGTCGTGGCGGGCGTCGTCCTTCTCGAAGAGCTCGACGACGACCTCCTCGAAGACCGACCCCTCCGGCACGTCGGGGAAGCGGTCCGTGTAGCTGCCGGTGGCCCGCCGGCGGGCCACCAGCTCGAGCGGGAGCACGTCGACGTGGCGCGCCCGGAAGGTGACGTCGTCGACGCGCTCCACGAAGTGGGTGCGCACGCCGTTGCGCTCGAGGAGCTCGAAGACGTTGGCGGTCGTGCGCGTGGAGGCGATGGCCTTGCCGGGGAGCACGTCGCGCCGAGCACCGTCGCCGGCGGTGAGGTCGTCCTTGCTGCGGACGAGCACCTCGCCGCCGCCGGCGTCCTCGATGATCTTGGTCTTGCCCTCAGCGAGCATCGTGGTGTCTCCGATCAGGGTCAGGAGGTCGCGGCTGTCGAGGTCGCGGCCGCGGTCGAGCCGGGCCACGACGGTCGCCAGGCGGTCTCGCAGCGCTGCCGTCTGCTCGAGCCGCGCCTCGAGGTCCGCCAGCTGGCGGGTGAGCGTGGCGGCCAGGGCCTCACCGCTGTCGAGGCAGTGCTGGATCTCGCCGAGGGAGAGCCCGAGGCTGCGCAGCGCGACGATCTGGGTGAGGCGGGCGAGGTCCGACGGCGTGTACCGGCGATGGCCCGCCGCGCTGCGCTCCGGCGTGAGCAGCCCGATCTCGTCGTAGTGGTGGAGGGCTCGCACCGACACGCCGGCACGCCCCGCCAGCTCCCCGGCCCCCCACGTCGTCGTCACGTCGCTGACCGTACGGCCTCACGTCGCGTGAGGGGCAAGGAGGAGCTCCGGGGCGAGCGGCTCAATCGGGACAGGGAGGGCCCCCGGGGGGCGACGCGACGGTCATGTCCGGCGGGAGCCCCCAGTGCGTCACCAGCACCACCTGGTTCGCGAGGAGGTCCGTGATGGCCACGCCGCCGGCCAGGTCGTCCAGCGACTCGACCGCCGTCGGCGGCCGGAACCCCCGCTGGATCGTCTGCTCGGCCAGCGCGCCGCTGGCGATGGCCTCGGCCGCCGTGGTCCCGGCGGCGATGTCCTCCGCTGCCACGACGACCGGCACCCTCGTCTCGTCGGCGCTGCTCGAGCAGCTGGTGGTGGACGGCTCGCCGGTGGCGGTGACCGCCGGTGCCTCCCGCGCGGTGGTGGCCGGCGTCTCGTCGTCGCCGCACCCGGCGATCAGCGCCGTCAGCACCGCAGCGACCACCACCCACGGCCTCATGGCAGCAGTCTGCCCGTGCTCGCCGCTCGGTGTGCTGGATCGACAGCTGCGCCCGCCGCTCGGTGGGTAGGGGGCCACCATGGCAAAGCTCACCCCTGCACAGCGGGCCAAGCTGCCGGCACGAGCGTTCGGGCTGCCGGAGAAGGCCCGGACGCCCGAGGCCCGCAAGGACACCGGCAACTACCCCATGCCCGACAAGGGCCACGCGATCAGCGCCAAGCGGCTCGCCCGCAAGCAGCGCAAGGACGGCAACCTCACCGAGGACGAGCTCGAGCGGATCGAGCGCAAGGCCGACAAGGTCATCGACGACAGCTAGTGCTCAGCGGCGTCGCCCGAGGCTCTCCCTCGCGTCGCGGCCACCTGCCCGTTGATCGGCAGGAGCGGCCGCCTGGTCCGTGATGCAGAGCTCGTTGCCGTCAGGATCCCGCATCACCGTCCAGCGGAACGCACGGTCTCCGTGGGTGGCGACTTCTGTCGCGCCGAGTGCGGCCAGTCGGGCGACCTCGCACCCGACTTCGCTGTTCGGGGTGCTCCTGCAACCCCGCTGCCGCCGTGGCGCGTGGTGCATCCCGGCAGCTATGGCCGTGCAGTTGGGGGCACCTCCCGGAGCGGACGAACCACCCTCGCTTCGGTCTCCGCGGGGTCTGACGGGAGGGGCCGCCGCTCGCCCGTCACCACGAAGCCCATCGATCGGTACAGCTGCTCTGCCGGTGTGTTCCCGCACGTCACCCACAGACCGACCTCGGTCGCGCCGGTCTCCTCCGCCCAGCTCATCACTCCCTCGAGGAGCGCCTGACCGGCGCCGCGGCGCCTGAACCTCGGTGCGACCCACATCGAGACGACCTCGACGACTCCGTCTGCCTCTCGCTCTCGGTAGCCGCCGATGAGTCCCACGACGTCTCCGGAGTCCTCGGCGAAGAAGGTGGCGCGGGCAGATCCCTTGGATCCAGCGGCGGCTCGTTCGGACCACTCGTGATCCGGCCGCCCCGCCTCCGCGGCGTGCGTCGAGCCGAAGGCGGAAGGCGCGTCCTCGAGTGCCGCGAGGCGGACCGTCCGGTACAGGACCGCATCCTCCGGCTCGACTCGACGAACGGAGACCACCGCAACACGGTCCCCTCCGATCCCGTCTTCCACGCGTTGCATCCTGCCCGATCACGCTGCGTCAGCCCGGCAGGAGTGACCGACGTCTGTGGTCGAAAACGCTCGGATACCGAGCAAGATCCTCCAGAGACGTCGTCATCTCTGCCCGGTCTGGGACGTGGTCGCTCGGCGGGCGGCGGGTCAGGCGGCGAGGGGGCCGGCTCGGCTGTGGATGGTGCGGCCGTCGGGGCCGGTGAGGGTGATCTGGCCGTCGGCGTTGCCGGTGGCGTCCCAGCCGCCCTCGTGCAGCAGGTGGTGGTGGTGCCAGCAGACGCCGAAGAGGTTGGCGGCGTCGGTGGCCCCGCCCCGGGTCCAGTGCTCCATGTGGTGGAGGTGACGGGCCGGACGGCCGCAGCCCGGCCATCGACATCGGTGGTGATCGCGACCGAGGACCCGGCGGCGGAGCCACGGCGGTGGGTTGCGGGTGGCGCGGCCGATGCCGATGGTGCGCCCGTCAGGGCGGTCGACGTGGAGCTCGATCCGGGTGTCGCAGAGGAAGCGGCGCAAGGCGTCGTTGGTGATGGCCTCGCCGTTGATGGTGGCGGCGCGCTCGAGGTGGTCGCCGTCGTCGTCGAGGAGCTCGGCGGGGGCGTGGATGACGACCATGGCGCTGTCGGGCTCGGAGCCGTCGGCGGCGGCCCGTCCGAGGTCTTCGGCGCAGACGTCGCGCAGCGCGCCGGCGGTGCGCTGGCCGTGCGGCGCCCACCGTCCGGTCTCCGGGTCGGGTCCGGTGGCCTCGGCCCGCCGGTCGAGGGCGGCCTGCACGATGGCGGCATCGTCGTTGGGGAGGTAGCCGCTGACCCGCTTCCCGAGCCCGCCGGGATCGGGCCGGAGGCGGAGGTGGGCGAGGCGCCGGGCGTCGTCGTGGTCGGCCGGGCGGGCCCGGCGGCTCTGCTTGGCCAGCTGCTCGATCTCGGCGCAGCTCAGCGACGGGAGCAGCTCGGCCAGGTGGGCGTCGTCGGCCGGCCCGGCGAAGGTGAGCGCGTGGCGCACCTGCTCGAAGCTGAGCTCGCCGGCCACGAACCGGGCCCGGATCCTCGGGAGGTCCTCCAGGGCGGTGGCCGCCTGCACCCAGCGGCGCGCCGTGGTGGCCGAGATGTGGAAGCGGTAGGTGAGCCAGTCGGCCATGGACAGGGCGCCGTCGGCCCGGAAGTCCTCCAGCACGTTCGCCGCCAGGATCACGCGGAGCGCTTCGTCGAGCAGGGCGTTGCGCTGGGTGAGGAGCCGGTCGAGCCGGAGCTCGCGGTCGTCGGGCGTGCAGTGCTCGTGGTCGAGCCGCTGGTGGGCCATGGATCTCACCTCCGGGACGCGTCGCAGTGACGAGCAGGGGACCCTGAGATCGACCCGGGTCCCGAAGGGGAAGGCGCCCAGGTTACACCCGTGTTATTTGCGACGCAACGGGCGTCTCGCCTGCGGCCGGCGCTACCGGACGGGCGGGCCGAGGCGGCGCTGCAGCTCGACCAGCAGCTCACCGCGGCGCTCCTCCCACCGGGAGGGCAGCCAACGGAACCAGTCGGTGGGGATCACGGTGCCAGCGCAGCCAGGGCGTGGAGGGCGGCGCGCGCCTGGGAGCCGGGGTCCGCCATGACCTCGGTACCGTACTCATGCGGGCCGGCCGCCCGGCCTGTCACACCCCGTGCGTAGCGTCGTGGATGTGGAGACGTGCCCCACCCACCGCTACAGTTGCCCGGTCAATGTGACGCCCTGCCCCCACCGTGGGGGCCCCGGCTTCGCCGGGTCCAGAGGGAGGATGATGCCCCATGCGGGCTTATGAGCTCATGGTGATCTTCGAGTCGGGTCTCGACGACCTGGCGATCGACGATCAGGTCAAGTCGGTGGCGGCGCAGATCGCCACCCGGGGCGGCACCGTCGCCTCCACCGATCGGTGGGGCCGTCGACGCTTCGCCTACGAGATCGACCACAAGCAAGAGGGCTACTACGTCGTCTGGGAGCTCACCGCCGAGGGCGGCGACCTCGAGGCCCTCGAGCGGTCCTTGCGACTCGCGGACGAGGTCGTCCGCCACAAGCTCGTCCGCCTGCCCGACCACGAGGCCACCCGTCGTGGCCTCTTCGGCGAGCAGGCTGCACCGGCCGCCTCGGCCGGATAGGAGATCCACGACCATGGCTGACAACACCGTCACCGTCATCGGCAACGTCACGCGCGACCCCGAGCTGCGCTTCACCCCGTCCGGGCAGGCCATCGCCACCTTCGGGCTGGCCGTGAACCGCCGCTGGCAGAACCGCCAGACCCAGGAGTGGGAGGAGAACGTCTCGTTCTTCGACGTCACCTGCTGGGCCCAGCTGGGCCAGAACGTGAGCGACACCCTCGTCAAGGGCAGCCGCGCCATCGTCACCGGCCGCCTCGAGCAGCGCTCGTGGGAGACCGACCAGGGCGACAAGCGCTCCAAGGTCGAGATCATCGCCGACGAGGTGGGCCCCAGCCTCCGCTGGGCCACCGCCGAGATCACCCGCAACGAGCGTCGCGAGGGCGACGCTCCCGCCGGCGGCGGAGGCGGCGCCCCCCGTCCCGTCCAGAACCAGGCCCCCGCCGGCTACGACCCTGCTGAGGAGCCGTTCTGATGGCCAAGCCCGTCCGCACCAAGAACAAGGACAACGCTCGCCGCGCCAAGAAGAAGGTGAGCCTGCTCATCACCGAGCGCGTCGAGTACGTCGACTGGAAGGACGTCAACCTGCTGCGCCGGTTCATGTCCGACCGGGCCAAGATCCGGGCTCGTCGGGTCACCGGGAACAGCACCCAGCAGCAGGCCGAGATCGCCAAGGCGATCAAGAACGCCCGCGAGATGGCGCTGCTCCCCTACGCCAGCCGGGTCACGCAGACCCGTGGCCCGAAGCGCGACGGCGAGCGCGGCGGCCGCCGTGAGCGCGAGCGCGACCTCCCCGCCCCCGACACCGAGCCCTTGGCGCGCGACGCCGATCCGGGCGAGGAGCTGGGTGCCGACGTCGAGACCGACGCCGTCGAGGAGACCGTCGGCGCCGGAGAGGACGAGTCGTGAAGCTCGTCCTGCGCACCGACGTGGCCGAGGTCGGCAAGAAGGGCGACATCGTCGAGGTGGCCGACGGCTACGGCCGCAACTACCTCGTGCCCAAGGGCATGGCCTTCCTGGCCAGCGACGGCGTGGAGGCCCAGGCCTCGAAGATGCGCCAGAGCCGCGACCTGCGCGACGCCAACGACCGCGCTGCGGCCGAGGCCATCGCCAAGAAGCTCGTGCCCCAGGCCATCACCATCACGGCTCGGGCCGGTGCCGAGGGCAAGCTCTTCGGCTCCGTGACCACGGCCGAGGTGGCCGACGCCGTGGCCGCCCAGGCCGGCATCGAGATCGACCGCCGGAAGCTCCACCTCGACGAGCCGATCCGCACCGTCGGCCAGCACCTCGTGCCGGCCAAGCTCCACGCCGACGTGGAGTTCCCCATCACCGTCGAGGTCGTCGCCTCGTAGGTCAGCGGGGCCGGGATCTCCTCCCGGCCCCGGTGATGACCTGCTTCGACGCGCCCCGGCGCCAGGTTGTCCACAGGTCTGTCCACAAGCGCTCGCCCAGCATCCCCAGGGTTTCCCCAGGGTTGTCCCTCTAGCGACGCACAGGCTCGGTGGACGAAGGTGAACCCCCCATGCCACCCCGCCCCGACGACCAGGATCTGCCCCGACGGCCCAGCGGGGGCGGGCGCGTCCCGCCGCACGACCTGCAGGCGGAGGAGTCCCTGCTGGGGGCCATGCTCCTCAGCGCCGAGGCCATCGCCTCGGCCGCCGGGATGGTGTCGGCGTCCGACTTCTACAAGCCCGCGCACGGCCACGTCTACGACGCTGTCCACACCCTCTACGCCGCCGGGCAGCCGGCCGATGCCGTCACCGTGGCCGACGAGCTGCGCCGGGCGGGCCTGCTCGACGCCATCGGCGGGCCGGGGGTCCTCGCCCAGATCCTCTCGTCGACCCCGGCCACCACCAACGCCGATCGCTACGCCCGCATCGTGGAGGAGTACGCCCTCCTGCGCCGCCTGATCGGGGTGGCCGGCGAGATCGCCGAGCTCGGCTACTCGGTGCCCGAAGACGTGTCGAAGGCGCTCGACCGCGCCGAGTCGATGGTCTACGAGGTCAACGAGCGCCGCGTCACCGACTCCACCAGCCGCCTGTCGGAGCTGCTCTCCCAGAACCTCGACAACCTCGAGCTCCTCTACGAGCGGGGCGACGCCATCACCGGCACGCCCACCGGCTACCTCGACCTCGACCAGCTGCTGTCGGGCCTGCAGCCCAACGCGCTGGTGGTGGTGGGCGCCCGGCCCGCCATGGGCAAGACCTCCTTCGCCCTCGGCATGGTGGCCCACGCCGCCCTCGAGGCCGCCAAGCCGGTCCTGTTCTTCTCGCTCGAGATGAGCAACCTCGAGCTGTCGCAGCGCCTGCTGTGCGCGGAGGCGAAGGTCGACTCCAGCCGGGTGCGCAACGGGCAGCTCCAGGCCGAGGACTGGAAGAAGATCTCCAGCGCCATGGGCCGCCTGGCCGAGGCGCCCATCTGGATCGACGACAACCCCAACCTCACGATCATGGAGATCCGGGCCAAGGCCCGCCGGCTGAAGAGCCAGATCGGCGGCCTGGGGATGATCGTGATCGACTACCTCCAGCTGATGACCGGCCGGTCCAACGCCGAGAACCGGCAGGTGGAGGTGTCGGAGCTCAGCCGTGGCCTCAAGATCCTCGCCCGCGAGCTCGAGACGCCCGTGGTGGCCCTGTCGCAGCTGTCCCGTGGCCTCGAGATGCGCGCCGACAAGCGGCCCATGCTCGCCGACCTCCGGGAGTCGGGCTCGATCGAGCAGGACTCCGACGTCGTCATGTTCATCTACCGCGACGAGATCTACGACCCGAAGCCCGAGAACGCCGGGCAGGCCGAGATCATCGTGGCCAAGCACCGCTCCGGGCCCACCGGCGTCGTGCAGCTGGCCTTCCTCCCGCAGTACACCCGCTTCGCCAACATGGCCCGCGGCTTCGACTGACGCGCGGCCCGGCGGCCCGGCCGCTCTGGCAGGATGCGCGGCAACCGACCCAGGGGGACCGATGGACACCACCGAGGCCTACCGCGCCATCCGAGCCGCGATGACGGAGCTGGCGGCCGGTGCCGACGGCTCGGCGCCCGTCCCGGCCTGCCCGGACTGGACGGTGCGGGACCTGCTGGCCCACGTGACGGGGGTGGCGGCCGACCTCGTGGCCGGTCGGCTCGACGGCGTGGGGACCGATCCCTGGACGGCTGCGCAGGTGGCCAGCCGCACCGATCGCTCGCTGGCCGAGGTGGTGGCCGAGTGGAACGAGGTGGCGCCCGCCATGGAAGAGGCCTTCGTGGCCTTCGGCGGCCTGCCGGACCAGCTGGTCTTCGACACCACCACCCACGAGCACGACCTGCGGGGCGCCGTCGGGGCCACCGGCGCCCACAGAGCGGGGCAGGTGGAGATCGCGCTGCGGTGGGCGGCCGACGCCTGGGCGGCTGGTCCGGCACCGGCTGCCGGACCGCTGCGGCTGGTCGCCGGTGACGTCGAGGTGGTGCTGGGCACCGGGGCGCCGGTGGCCACCGTGCGCGCCGATGGCCTGGAGGCGCTGCGAGCCCTCACGGGGCGCCGGTCCTGGGAGCAGGTCGCCGCCCTCGACTGGGACGCCGCGGCCGACCCGTGGCGGCCCTGCTTCACCTGGGGACCCTTCACCCCTCGGGCATCGGCGCTGCACGAGGGCTGAGGCGTGCTGTTCGAGCAGCGGTTCTGGGAGCCCATCGCCCGGGGCGAGGTGACCGTCACCTTCCGGCGCTGGAAGCGCCGCCAGGTGGTCCCCGGGCGTCGCTACCGCACCGCTGGCGGGATCGTGGAGGTCGACGCCCTCGACGTGATCGACGTGGCCGACATCTCCGATGCCGACGCCCGGGCCAGCGGGCACGCCGACGCCGCCGCCGTCGTGGCCGACCTCCGTGGCACGCCGGAGCTCGACCTCTTCCGCGTGCGCTTCCACCTCGTCGACGAGCCCGACCCGCGCGCCGCCCTGGCGGCCGACGACCGCCTCGATGCCGACGCGCTGGCGGAGCTCGACCGCCGCCTCGACCGGCTCGACGCGGCCAGCCGCCACGGGGCCTGGACCCGGCCCACCCTGGCCTGCATCGCCGCGCACCCGGGCGTGCGAGCGGGCGACCTGGCCGACGAGCTCGGCCGCGAGCGCCTCCCGTTCAAGGCCGACGTCCGCAAGCTCAAGCACCTCGGGCTCACGCTGAGCCTGGAGGTGGGCTACCGGCTCAGCCCTCGCGGCGAGGCCTACCTGGCCCAACGCCCGGGCTGAGCAGTCCCGGGCTGAGCAGTCGGGCTGCGATCGGATCCGTCGCCCGGTCGGGGACGGCCGCCGGTCACAGGCGTGCCCTACGCTGCCGCCATGGTCGACCAGCCCGGACGGCTGCGGGTCTCGAGCACGCTGGTCCTGCCCCTCGACGAGCTCTCGTGGCGCTTCAGCCGATCCGGTGGGCCGGGCGGCCAGCACGCCAACACCAGCGACACCCGGGTGGAGGTCCGCTTCGACGTCGCCGGCTCCCCGTCGCTCGGGCCCCGCCAGCGGGCCCGGCTCCTGGAGCGCCTCGGCCCCGAGGTGCGGGTGGCCGCCAGCGACGAGCGCTCCCAGGCCCGCAACCGCGAGCTGGCGCTGCGCCGCCTGGCCGAGCGGCTGGCCGAGGCCCTGCGGGTGGAGGCGCCCCGGCGGCCCACGAAGCCCACCCGGGCCAGCCAGCGCCGCCGCCTCGACGACAAGCGCCGCAACGCCGCCCGGAAGGCCGATCGCCGCCGGCCGGCCGCCGACTGACCGGGCTCGGCGCCGCCGGCCCCGGCTGACGAACCGGCCGTTCCGGGTCGAGAAGCGTCGACCACCTGGTCCATCGGACCTACAGTTCGGGCCAGGACCTGCCGATGCGCGGCATGGAGCCGGACGATCCCCTGCACATCGTCACCTCGACCCGAGGTGGCCGGGTGCTGGAGGGCACCTGGGGTCAGGGGATCAGACAGGAGCGGCGACGAACATGGGCGCGCGAAGGGAGGCGACGAGCAGAGGAGCCGCGGCGCGGCGCCGCTGGCTCGCGGCGCTCCTCGTGCTCTCGGCCATCCCGGTGGGCCTGGTGGCCGGGCTGCTGCCCGACCGCGACCACGGGCTGGTGGCGCTGGCCGCCACCACCACCGTCGCCGGGCTGCTGCTGCTGATCGCCTCACCGGCCGCCGGTCGCTCGGCGCCGGCGTGGCACCTCCTCGGGTTGGGCGTGGGCACCTGGGCGGGGGCGCTGATCGCCCTGGCCGCGATGGGCGACGGCCAGCCGGGCCTGGCCGACCTGCCCGACGTCACCGACCTCCCCGCCCTGGTCAGCGGCGCGCTGGTGGCGATCGCGGTGGGGCTGATGGCGCAGCGCCGGACGGCGCGCGGCGACGTCATCGCCCACCTCGATGCGTCACTCGTCGGCCTCGGCCTCACCGTCGCGCTGGCCGCGCTCCTGTGGCCGCACCTGCGCGACCAGCCGCTCGACCGTTCCGGGGAGCTGGTCATCCTGCTGATGGTGGTCGGCGCCGGCCTCCTCGTGGGGGCGGCCACGCGCCTCGGGATCACCGGTGCCGCCGCGCTGCCCGCCGGCCGCTTCGTGGTCGAGGGCACGGTGGGCCTGGCGGTGGGCGCGGTGCTGCTGCGGCTCGACCAGCTGGAGCTGGCCGCGGTCGACCTCGAGCGGGTCGGGACGGGGCTGGCGGCGGCCTCCGTGCTGGTGCTCGCCGGCGGCGGCGTGCACCCGAGTGCGACGCGCGTGACCGAGCGCGAGCGCCGCACCGAGCACGAGCTGCCGGGCACGCGCCTGCTCCTGCTGGTCCTGGCCGTGGCGGCGGCTCCGGCCGTGGCCGTGGTGGCCCACCTCCGCGACGAGCCCGTCGACGGCCTGCTCCTGGGCGGCTCCACCATCGCGCTGCTGGCGCTCGTCGCCGTCCGCCTCGAGCTGGTGGCCCGAGCGGGCCGGCGCCAGGCGGCGCGGGAGCGCACCATCCGGGACGCCGCCGGCGCCCTCGGCGGTGCCCTCGACACCGCCAGCATCCGTCGCTCGGTGCTCGACGCCGCCACCGACCTCGCCGTGCGCCGGGCCCGCTTCGTGGGCTGGGTCAACGTGAACGATCGCGGCGCAATGACGCCGCTGGAGCTCGTCGACGCCGACGGCGAGCCGCTCGACCGGGCCCACTCGGGCATCGACGTGGCCCTCGCCGAGGTCGACGGCATCGGCGACCGCCCGGTGCGGGTGCGCGACCGCGCCGGCGGCGAGGTGGTGCTGGCCCCCGTGCCGTGCCGCGTCGCCGGACGGGCGGCGATCGCGGTGGCCGTCGGCGACCACGTGTCGGAGGAGCTCGACGAGAACCTCAGCGTCCTGGGCGCCCAGGCGGCGCTGGCCCTCGACGCCCTCGTGCAGTCCGACGAGCTGCACGAGCGCCGCAGCGAGGCCCGGTTCCAGCAGCTGGTGCGCCACAGCAGCGACGCCGTGCTCATCGTGGGCCGCGACGGCCGCATCCGCTACCAGACGCCGTCGGTCGTCCGCGTGCTCGGCTACCTCGCCGTCGACCTCGACGGCGCGCCGCTCGACAAGCTCATCCACCCCACCCAGGTGCACCACGTCGCCGGCTTCTTCGACCAGCTGGTCCACGGGGCCTCCGAGACCGTTCGCACGATCGATGCGCAGCTGCTGCGGGCCGACGACTCCGTCATCCACGCCGAGCTGGTCGGCGTCCACCTGCTCGACAACCCCGACGTCGACGGGGTGGTGCTGACGATCCGCGACGTCACCGGGCGGCGCACGCTCGAGGACCAGCTGCGCCACCAGGCCTTCCACGACGCCCTCACGGGCCTGTCGAACCGTGCGCTGTTCATCGACCGCGTGGAGCACGCCCTGTCGCGGGCGACGCGCACCGACGCCCCCACGCCCGCCGTCGCCTTCATCGACCTCGACGACTTCAAGCTGGTCAACGACAGCATGGGGCACGGCGCCGGCGACGAGCTGCTCCGCGCCGTGGCCGATCGCCTCCGCCGCTGCCTGCGCCAGGGCGACACGCCGGCGCGGCTCGGCGGCGACGAGTTCGCCGTCCTGCTCGAGGACGCCCCCGACACCCACGCCGTGGTGGAGGTGGCCGAGCGCATCCTCGACGCCCTCCACGAGCCGGTGGTGGTGGCCGGGCGCGAGGTCTACGCCCGGGCCAGCATCGGCATCGCCACCCGGGAGAGCGCCGCCACCACGCCCGACGAGCTGCTGCGCAACGCCGACCTCGCCATGTACACGGCGAAGGCCAACGGCAAGGGGTGCATCGAGGTGTTCGAGCCCGCCATGCACCTGCGCGCCGTCGACCGCATGTCGATCCGGGGCGAGCTCGAGCGGTCGGTGGAGCGCGGCGAGATCGACGTCGCCTACCAGCCCATCGTGCGCCTGGAGTCGGGCGAGGTGGTCGGGTTCGAGGCGCTGGCGCGGTGGTCGCACCCCGAGCGCGGGCCGATCTCGCCGGTGGAGTTCGTGCCGATCGCCGAGGACACCGGCGTGATCATCCGCCTCGGCCAGCTGGTGCTCCAGCAGGCCTGCGCGCAGCTCGCCCAGTGGCTCGAGGTGAACCCGCACGCCGCCTGGCGCATGAGCGTGAACCTCTCGGCTCGCCAGCTGCTGGCCCCGGACCTCGTGGCCAGCGTGCGCGAGGCCACCGCCGACGCCGGCCTCGACCCGAGCCACCTGGTGCTGGAGCTCACGGAGTCGGTCCTGCTGGCCGACAGCGAGCGGGTGCTGCGCCGGCTGCAGCGCCTGAAGGACCTCGGCGTCCAGATCGCCATCGACGACTTCGGCACGGGGTACTCCTCGCTCAGCTACCTCCAGCGGGTCCCCTTCGACATCCTCAAGATCGACCGCAGCTTCGTGTCGACGCTGCGCCACGAGGTGCCCTCCGCCACCCTCGTGCGCACGATCATGGACCTCGCCCGCACGCTGGGCCGCAGCGCGGTGGCCGAGGGCATCGAGGAGCAGTCGGAGCTCGACGGCCTCCTGGAGCTGGGCTGCGAGCTGGGCCAGGGCCTCCACTTCGGCGGGGCCGTGCCGGCTCCGGTGCTCGAGCGCGACCTGGCCCTCGCCGGGCCGGACGACGTGCGGGCCCTGGGCTAGTCGGCCCCGAGGCCGGCCACGGCCGCGGTCACCGCGTCGAGGGCCAGCGCGTCGAGGGCGCGGCGGTCCTCCTCGAGCCCCAGGACCGCCACCAGCTGGCCGACGTCGCCCTGGTGGAAGGCGACCACGTTGAGCGTGAGGTTGCCCGAGCCGATGGACGTGCCGTAGCGGGCGACGCTGGCGTCGGTGCCCCCGAGGGCGTCGAGCACCTCCGGGGACGCCGGCTCGTAGGCGAAGGCCAGGCCGGTGGCGTCGGGCACCTCGCTGCAGCCGGCGAGGAGTGACTCCGCCTGGGCGACGAAGGCGGCGGCGCCGTCGCCCTCGAAGCGCAGCGCGATCTGGATCACCGAGGCACCGGGCGGGGTGCGGGTGAAGCCCACCAGGGCGCGGGCCGACGCCTGGAGCCCGGCGGTGGCGTCCTGGCCGGCGCAGAAGGCGGTGATGGTGTCGTCGACGTCGGGGTTCGCCGCGAACCCCTCCGGGAGGTCGTCGGCGGTGAGGAGCAGCGCGTCGACCGACTCGGCGGCGGTGGTGGGCGGCGGCCCACCGGTGGTGGGGGGTGCCGTGGGCGACGTCTCGGTGCTGGGCGCCGTCGTCGAGGTGTCGGGGGCCGCGTCGTCCGACGAGCACGACGCGGCGAGGGCGATGCCGAGCACCAGGGCCGAGGCGAGCCGCCCGGTGCGGGCGCCGCGCGCCACCGCGGTCAGTCGACGACCGCCGGGCGCGGCGCCTGGTGGAAGGTCGGCACCGGGGGGGCCTCGAGGTGCGGGTCGGCGTCGTGGAGCAGCGCCAGCGCGTGGTCGCGGTCGGCCGCCGTGTACGGCACCAGGTCGGTGCAGAACTCCACCAGGATCCGGTTGGGGTCGAGCGTGTAGATGCTGCGGCAGAACCCGTGGTCGATCTCCATCACGTCGGTGCCGTGGTCGAGCCAGCGCTGCTTGCGCGCCTCGAGGTCGTCGGCGCCGGCCGCGTGGAAGGCGAGGTGGTTCACCCAGGGCTCGAGGCCCAGACCGGTGGAGATGGCCGGGTCGAAGTCGGCCATGCGGTCGTCGTGCAGCTCCCAGAAGGCCACCAGCTCGGGCGACTCGCCCTCGACCAGCGGGCCCGTGGCGTAGAAGACGTGCTTGGCCCAGCCGCCCGGGGCGTCGGTGGGAGCGGCCTGGGCCTTCACCAGCTCGAAGCCCATGACCTCGGTGTAGAAGCGGTGCGTCTCGGCCAGGTCGGCCACGGCGACGGCGACGTGGTGGTAGCCCATCGATCCCCCTGCGGTGCGGCGGTGGCGCGACGCCACCCGTGGTGGGGGAGCATCGCGTACCGTCGGCGTCCATGCGAGCGCGCCGGGGTCTGCTGGTGGGCTGGGCCGTGGTGGGGGCCTACGCCGCCCTCCTCGGGGTCGTGGTGGTGGCCTCGCTCGGTCGCGCCGACCTCGACCGCTCGACCAGCCCGGCCGAGGCGGCCGCCGCCTTCGTCGAGGCCTGGGAGCGCAGCCGCACGGGCACGTTCGTGGCCAGCGGGACGGTCGAGCGGCGCAGCGAGGTGACCGGCGCCGCCCTGACCTCGGAGGACGTGGTGGCCCAGCGCCCGCCGGCCCGGCTCCACCGCCAGCAGGGCGGGGTCGACGGGCGCGTCGACGACCGCCTCCTGCTGTGCGCGGCCTCGCCGACCGAGGGCGACGACGGCGCCCCCTGCCAGCTCGGCCCACCCGGCGGGCCCACCTACGCCGAGTCCGTCGACGAGGAGGTCGTCGGGCTGCGTTCGCTGCTGGAGGGACCCACCCCCGTCTACGAGGTGCGGGTGGAGCCCGAGGGCTGCTTCGCCCTCGAGCAGCTGCGCCCGGAGCCTCGGGCGCCGTTCGGCGTGAGCGCCCGGTTCTGCTTCGACGACGCCACGGGCGCGCCGACGCGCCGACGGGTCGCCTTCGAGGGCGGGATCACCGAGACGCTGGTCGTGACCCAGGTGCGGTCGGACGTGACCGACGCCGACCTCGAGCCCTGAGGCTCGGGCGGGACACGGGGTGGGACGGAGGTCACGGCACGTTCACCGGTGCCGTTCGGCCCCGGTGGCGATGCTGTTGGAGGGAGTCGCAACCCCCGTCCCCGTACCCGTGTGTGGCCAGCGGGGGCGATGACCGCTGACCACTAGGCAGATCGACGGACCGCTCCACCACCTTGAGTGGTTTTTGGCCGGGGGCGCTCCCGAATCTGCGGGGGCGAGCCGCACGGAGCGTGAGATGGGGTGGTTGGAGAGGACGGCGTAGCCTTGACCCCGTGCTCGGCGGTCCCGACATCCTCGCCTACCTCGTCCTGGCCCTCGGCGCCGCCATGGCGGTCGGCAGCATCCTGGCCATCGTGCGACCGCCCGAGGCTCGGCGCGAGGGCGATCTGGAGCAGGCGCCCGTGGCCCGCAGCATCGCCTTCGCGGCGGTGGGCCTGGTGGCGGCCGTGTGGGCCCTCGGCAGCCTCCTGACCTGACCCCGACCTGACCCGACGAGCCCACCGGGGATCGTCGGCCAGCGCTCGTTACGCCGTGGCTAACGCGGGGACGGTTGTGTGCCGGCGATGCAGACACGGACGCGCTCGGCCCGATCGGCCGCCCTCATCGCCGCCTCGTTCCTCGCCCTCGCCGCCTGTGGCGGCGGAGGCGACGACGACGAGGCGGCGGAGGAGACCACCACCACCGAGGTGGAGGAGACCACGACCACCGAGGTCGAGGAGACCACGACCACCGAGGCCACCGAGCCGGCCGACGACGAGATCCCCGGTGGCGTCGAGGTGTTGGGAGCCAAGTCGATCCTGCTCGACGGCTTCTTCGGGGTGGAGATCCCCGACGGCTGGAGCATCACGTCGGCCGAGGTGCCCACGCCCAGCTCCAGCCCGGCGGGCGGCGAGACCGAGCTCGACCCCGATGCCCTCGTGCAGGCCCTCGTCGTCAACCCCGACGCCGCGCCGACCGATGCCACCTTCTCGCTCGTGCACTACCAGCACTCGGACTCCGTGCCGGACCTGGCCGCCTTCGACGAGGCGATCGTCGGGCTGCTCTCCGGCGACGGCTCGACCATCACGGAGGGCCAGGCCTCCTCGATCGGCGGCCAGGAGTCGATCCTGCACCAGGTCCGGTCCGCCCAGGGTCAGACCGGCCTGCTCGTGTCGATCGTGACGGGCGGCGAGTACTTCTTCATCGTCTCGCTGATCGGCGATCCGTCCTACAGCACCGACACCGCCAACATGCTGACGACCTCCAGCTTCGTGCCCGAGGTGCTCTTCGGCTGAGCTGCGGCGCCTCAGCCCCGGCGGAGCTGCAGGCCGAGCGACACGAGGGTCTCGAGCGGGGCGTTGTAGCCCCGCTCGAGGTGGTGGATGCCGTGCACGATCGACGGGCCCTCGGCGGCGGCCGCGGCGATGACCGACGAGAACCCGGCCCGGACGTCGGGGATGGTGACCTCGGCGCCCTGCAGCTTCGACACGCCCCGCACGACCGCCGAGTGCTTCGCCGAGGAGTCGTGGAACCGGCAGGCCGGGCCCCCGAGGCAGGTGTCGAACAGCTCGATCTCGCCGCCCATGGCCTTGAGCGCCTCGACGTAGCCGAGGCGGTCCTCGTAGACGGTCTCGTGGAGCACCGACATGCCGTCGGCCTGGGTCATGAGCACGATGAGCGGCGGCTGCCAGTCGGTCATGAACCCGGGGTGGGTGTCGGTCTGCACGGCCGAGGGGCGGAGCTTGGCGGCGGTGGCGGTGATCCACTCGTCGGTGATCTCGAACTGCGCGCCCATCCGCTGCAGGGTGTTGATGGCGGTCACCATGCGGTCCTGGTTGCAACCGCCGACCCGCACCTGGCCGCCGGTCATCAACCCCGCCACGAGGTAGCTGAAGGCCTCGAGGCGATCGCCCTGGAGGTGGGCCTGGGCACCGGTGAGCGACTCGACGCCCTCCACCACGAAGCGGCGGTCGGGGCGCAGGGCGATGTGGGCGCCCATGCGCTGCAGGAACAGGGCCAGCTCCACCACCTCGGGCTCGGTGGCGGCGTTGTGGATCACGGTGCGGCCCTCGGCCAGCACGGCGGAGAGCAGCACCGTCTCGGTGGCGCCGACCGACGGGTAGGGGAGCGTGATCCGCGTGCCCCGCAGGCGGCCGGACATGCGGGCCGTGATGCCGTGGGCCTGGACCTCGACCTCGGCCCCCATCTGCTGCAGGGCGCTCACGTGGAAGTCGACCGGTCGCCGGCCGATCCGGTCGCCGCCGACGAGCGGCACGAAGGCCTCGTGGGCGCGGTGCAGCAGCGGGCCGAGGAGCAGGATCGGGATCCGGTTGAGCCCGGAGAACTCGAGCGGGACCCGGGGGTTGGGCTCCGGGGTGGGGTCGACGGTGATGGTGCCGCCGTCGATGTCCACGCCGAGGCCGATCGAGCGCAGGATGTCGGCGGTGATGCCGACGTCGCCCACGGCCGGGGCGTTGGTGATGGTGGACGGACCGTCGGCCATGAGCGCCGCCACCATGTGCTTGGTGACGGCGTTCTTCGATCCCGCCACCCGGACGTCGCCGCGCAGGGGACCGCTGGGCTCGATGTGCCAGGACGGGCCCGCCGGCTCGGGGGTGACCTCGTCGGCAGGAGTGTCCATGGGCCCCGAGGTTACCCCTCCACCCAGCCCCGAACCCCCGGGGCCCCCGGTGGTTGACTGCGCCGTGCGCCGGCGGGATCCTCCTCGTCAGGCGGCGCCATCACCCACAGGGGGACACGCATGGAGAACTCGCAGCGACTGGGGGCAGAGGCCTTTGGCACCTTCTGGTTGGTCTTGGGCGGCTGCGGCACCGCCGTCCTGGCGGGACCCCTCGGGGTCGGCCTGGTCGGCATCTCGTTGGCCTTCGGCCTCACGGTGCTCACCATGGCCTACGCCGTGGGCCACATCTCGGGGGGCCACTTCAACCCGGCCGTCACCATCGGGCTGTGGCAGGGCGGGCGGTTCGACAAGAAGGACGTGGCGCCCTACATCGGCGCCCAGCTCGTCGGCGCCGTCCTGGCCGGGGCCGTGCTGCTGCTCATCGCCAGCGGGCTCGACGGCTTCGACGCCAGCACGGGCGAGGCGGGCAGCTTCGCCACCAACGGCTTCGGCGACTTCTCGCCCGCCGGGTACTCGCTGCTGGCCTGCTTGGTGTGCGAGGTGGTGATGACGGCGTTCTTCCTCATCATCATCATGGGCTCGACCCACGGGAAGGCCCCGGTGGGCTTCGCCCCGATCGCCATCGGCCTCGCCCTCACGCTGATCCACCTGATCAGCATCCCGGTCACCAACACCTCGGTGAACCCGGCCCGCTCCATCGGCGTGGCCCTGTTCGGTGGGTCCGATGCCCTCGCCCAGCTGTGGCTGTTCATCGTGGCGCCGATCGCCGGCGCCGTCCTCGGCGCGCTGGTCTACGCCAAGCTCCTCTCCCCGGACATCGACCAGCCCGACGTCGAGGGCGGGGTCACCCCGGCGGAGGCCTGATCGCAGCCTGCACCGGCTGGCCGGACGCGCCAGGGGCCACCCGTGCGGGTGGCCCCTGGGTGCGTCGTCGGCGCAGCTCCTAGATGGCGTCGACGCCCTTCTCGCCGGTGCGGATCCGCACCACGGCGTCGACGTCGGTGACCCACACCTTGCCGTCGCCGATCTTCTCGGTCCGGGCGGCGGCGCTCAGGGCGTCGACGATGCCGTCGACGTCGGGGGCATCGGCGAGCACCTCCACCTTGATCTTCGGCACGAAGTCCACGGTGTACTCCGCGCCCCGGTAGACCTCGGTGTGGCCTGACTGACGGCCGAAGCCCTGCACCTCGGTGACGGTCATGCCCTGCACCGAGATGGCCTTGAGGGCGGCCTTCACGTCGTCGAGCTTGAACGGCTTGATGACTGCGGTGATCAGCTTCATGGGGTTCTCCTCCCGCTCAGGCCCGGTCCATGCCGGCGGAAGCACCGGAGTGGTAGGCGGTCTCTGCGTGCTCGGCCAGGTCGAGGCCGCTGTACTCGACCTCCTCAGACACTCGCACACCGATGGTGGCCTTCAGGGCCAGCATGATGGCGGCGGTCACCACGAACGAGTAGACGATCGTGACGCCGTTGGCGAGGGCCTGCTCCAGGAGCAGGTCGGCCCCGCCGCCGTGGAACAGCCCGGCCATCACCTCGGTGCCGAAGAAGTCCGGCTCCGAGAAGAAGCCGATGAGCAGCGAGCCCACCAGGCCGCCGACGAAGTGGACGCCCACCACGTCGAGGGCGTCGTCGTAGCCGGCCTTGGCCTTCAGGCCGACAGCGAAGCAGCACACGACGCCGGCGATGAGCCCGATCCAGATGGGGGCCATGCCGGCCACGAAGCCGGCGCCGGGCGTGATCGCCACCAGGCCGGCGACGATGCCGGAGGCGGCGCCGAGGTTGGTGAAGTGGCCGTCGCGGAGGCGCTCGACGACCGCCCAGGCCAGCCCGGCGGCCGCGGCGGCGAGGAAGGTGTTCATGAAGGCCTGGACGGCGGTGCCGTTGGCGGCCAGGGCGGAGCCGGCGTTGAAGCCGAACCAGCCGAACCACAGGATGCCGGTGCCCAGCATCACGAGCGGCATGGAGTGGGGCGGGTGGCCCTCCTGCGGCCAGCCCGTGCGCTTGCCGAGCACGAGCACGCAGGCCAGGGCGGCGATGCCGGCGTTCACGTGGATGGCGGTGCCGCCGGCGAAGTCGAGCGAGCCTCGCTGGCCGAGCCAGCCGCCGTAGACCCACTTGAACACGGGCACGAACACGAGGATCAGCCACACGGGCACGAAGATCGCCCAGGCGGAGAACTTCATGCGGTCGGCCACCGCACCCGAGATGAGCGCCGGGGTGATGACGGCGAACATCCCCAGGAAGGCGATGCCGATGAGGCCGAAGCCGTTGTCGTCGAGGATGCCGAAGCCCCGGAGGAAGGCGGCGTCGAAGCTGCCGATGAAGTCGTTCTCGAACGGCACCTGGGCCAACGAGAACCCGCCGATGGCCCACACCACGGGCACGATCAGCAGGCACCAGAAGTTCATCATCAGCATGTTGAGCACGTTGCGGGCCCGGTCCATGCCTCCGTAGAAGAAGGCCAGGCCGGGGGTCATGAACAGCACGAGCGCGGCTGAGACCATCAGCCAGGCGGCATCGCCGGATTCCATCTCGATCTCCTGTGGTTGGCGGTGGGAACGAGGGACACCATCCCCGCGCCGTGTTTCGCCAGGGTTTCGAGATCGGGCGCTCTTTGTGAACTGGTTCTGGCGTCGGCCGGCGACCGGCCGGGTGGCTCAGACGGGCTGGGGCACGGCCTCGGCCGTGGCTTCGGCGGCCACGTCGTCCGACGGCGGGATGGCCCGCAGCATGAGGTAGCCGAGGATGCCGGCGATGAGGCTCCCGGCCAGGATCCCCACCTTCGCCGAGTCGACCAGCGCCGGCTCGGTCAGCGAGATGCTGGTGACGAACAGGGCGACGGTGAAGCCGATGCCCGCCACCATGGCCAGCCCGACGATGTGGCGGAAGGTGGCGCCGGCAGGGAGGCGAGCGATGCCGAGCTTGATGGCGAGGTACGACGCCGCCGAGATGCCGACGGTCTTGCCGACGAGCAGGCCGAGCCCCACGCCGAGGGTGACCGGGTCGCTGGCCAGGCCGCCCAGGGCGTCGCCGGAGAGCTGCACCCCGGCGTTGGCGAGGGCGAAGGTGGGCACGATGACGTAGGCCACCCACGGGGTGAGGGCCCGCTCGAGCCGCCCGAGGGGGCTGGTGGAGTACTGCGAGAGCCGGACGACCTCGGCGATGTGCTCCTCGTTCTCCTCGAACTCCTCGAGGGTGAGGTGCTCGTCGCCCAGGTGGCCGCGCATGGGCGCCACGATCGAGTCGACCTCCTCGGGGTAGCGCATGGGCGAGCGCAGCGGCCACGCCGGGGTGAGGAGGCCGAGCGCCACGCCGACGAGGGTGGCGTGCACGCCCGACTCGTGGAGGGCGAACCAGGCGATGGTGCCGACGATGAGGTAGGGGGCGAGGGCCTGGACGTCGCCGCGGCGCATGACGGCCGCCACGCCGATCGAGCCCAGCGCCACCAGCAGCCAGCCGAAGGAGAGGTCGGTCGTGTAGAAGACGGCGATCACGAGGATGGCGCCGATGTCGTCGGCGACGGCGAGCGTGAGCAGGAAGATCTTGGCGGCCAGCGGCACCCGGCGGCCGAGCAGCGACACCACGCCGACGGCGAAGGCGATGTCGGTCGCCATCGGGATGCCCCAGCCGTTCGAGCCGGGCTCGCCGTTGGTGAAGGCGACGTAGATGAGGGCCGGGACCACCATCCCGCCGAGGGCGGCGATGATCGGCAGGGTCACGGCGCGGATATCGCGCAGGTTGCCGTGCACGACCTCCCGCTTGATCTCGATCCCCACCAGCAGGAAGAAGATCGTCATGGCGGCGTCGTTGACCCAGCCCTGCAGGTCGAGGTCGATGTGCAGGAGGTGCCCGAGCTCCACCGAGAGCGGGGTGGTCCAGAGCTCGAAGTAGGCGTCGGAGAACGGCGAGTTGGCCCAGGCGATGGCCACCACGGCGGCGAGCAGCATCACCATGCCGCCGGCGGCCTCGTGCATGAAGAAGCGCTGGATCGGGCGGACCACGGTGCGGGGGACGAAGCGCTCGGATGCGCTCCACGTGTGGCGGATCGACGGCTCGGTGCTCATCGGCTGACTTCCTCGGGCGCGGAGGTTCGGGGGGCAGCGAATCGTAGGGCCCGACGCGGCGCCGAGCGCCATCCGCGAGGGTCAGGCGTCGAGGCCCACCAGGGCCGCAGAGCGCTCCCAGAGCTGACGGGCCGCTGCGTCGTCGCGGGCGGCGGCAGAGAGCTTCCCGTCGGCGAGGGCCGACCGGGCGAAGTAGTGGCCCGACACCGTGGCCAGCGCCGGGTCGGTGGCCACGTGGAGGGAGGTGCGGGCGCCCACCTCCGGCGACTTCAGGAACAGGCCGACGGCGGCCCCGACCAGCCTCGGTGGCGCGCCGAGGTTGGTGCGCACCCCGCCCGGGTGCACGGCGTTGGCCGTCACCCCGGTGCCGGCGAGCCGGCGGGCCAGCTCCCGGGTGAAGAGGATGTTCATCAGCTTGGTCTCGCCGTAGCGGGGGAACCCGAGCAGGCCGTAGCCCCGCGCCGCCTCGAGGTCGTCGAGGCGGAGGCGCCCCACCTTGTGGGCGTCCGAGGCCAGGTTCACGACCCGGGCGGGCGCGCTGGCCTCGAGCAGCGGGAGGAGGAGGTTGGTGAGCAGGAAGGGCCCGAGGTGGTTCACGGCCAGCATCACGTCGTGGCCCTCGGCCGTCACCTCCCGCGCCCGGATCGTGAGGCCAGCGTTGTTCACCAGCACGTCGAGGCGGTCGAGCCGGTCGCCGATCTCGGCGGCGGCCCGGCGCACGTCGGCCTGCAGGCCGAGGTCGCAGCGCACCACGTCGAGCGAGGCGCCCTCGACGGAGCCGGCCAGGTCGGCCCGGGCGGCCTCGGCGCGAGCGGCGCTCCGGCACAGCAGCACCACGTGGAACCCCGCGCGAAGGAGCCCGCGGGCCGTCTCCAGCCCGATCCCCGAGTTGGCGCCCGTCACCACGGCGTTGCGTGCCCTGTCCGTCACCCCGCTCCTCCCGATCGCCGCCGCACGCTACCGGCGGGCCTCAGCGCCGTCGGGGCACCTCGAGGGCGTCGGCCGGCTGGGGGCGGGTGAACAGGTAGCCCTGGCCGAAGCGACAGCCGATCGAGCGGAGGTGGTCGGCCTGCTCGACGGTCTCGATGCCCTCGGCGACGACCTGCAGGTCGAGCTCGTCGCCCAGCGAGATGATCGAGCTGCAGATGGCGGCGTCGGTGGCGCTCGTGCCGAGCCCGGCCACGAAGACCCGGTCGATCTTGAGCGAGTGCACCGGGAACTCCCGGAGGTAGGTGAGGCTGGCCCAGCCCGTGCCGAAGTCGTCGATGGAGATGTGCGCGCCCAGCTCGGTCAGGCGGGCGAGCACCTTGGTGGCCTGGTCGAGGTCCTCCACCAGGGAGGTCTCCGTGACCTCGAGGCGCAGCGCGCCGTCGGGCATGGAGGACGCGTCCATCACGCCGGCGATGCGGTCGACCACGTTGGGATCGGCGATCTGCCGGCCCGACAGGTTCACGGCGACGTGGAGATCGTGGCCGGCGTCGCGCCAGCGGGCCCACTGCGCGCTCGCTTCGTCGAGGACGACCTGGCCCAGCTCCACGATGGCGCCCGAGCGCTCGGCGGCGTCGATGAACTCCGACGGGGGCAGCAGGCCCAGGTCGGGGTGCTGCCAGCGCACCAGCGCCTCGGCCCCCTGCCAGAGGCCGTCGTCGAGGCGGACCACCGGCTGGTAGTGCAGCACGAACTCGCCCTGCTCGATGCCTCGCCGGATCTCCGGCTCGAGGTGCGCGCCGCTCCCCGAGGCCGAGCGCCCGTGGTGGGCGGCGTGCGACGGACGGTTGACGGAGATGACGCCCACGGGCGCCCCCGCGCTGTCTCGGAGCAGCGTCGCGGTGGAGAGCACGGTGACCGAGCTGCCGTCGCGACGCCGCTGCACGGTCTCGCCCTGCCAGTGGCCCTCGCGCTGGAAGGTCTCGCGGGTGGCTTCGGCGGTGGGGTCGTCGCGCAGCCACGGGAGGACCTCCATCACGGGGCGGCCCAGCACCTCCGCCTCCTCCCACCCGTAGAGCTCCTCGGCGGCAGCGTTGAAGCTGAGGATGCGGAGCTGGGTGTCGCTCACGATGACCGCCTCGGCCACCTCGGTGCGGATGCCGGTCACGAGCTCCTGCACCTTGGTGGTGTCGCCCGTGACCTCCCAGAGGGTGACCTGGCTGGCTCGGAGGCCCTCCCAGATGACGGGGGTCGAGGTGAGCTCCACCAGCACGTCGCGCCCGTCGAGGGTCTGGATCGTGATCACCTCGGGGCGTGCCCACTGCCCGGTCCGGTTCACCTGCTGGCGCACCACCGTGGCCCCGACCGAGCGGGGGGCGACGAAGTCGAAGAGGCTGTGGCCGACCACCTCGGCGGGGGAGCGGGACCCCACCAGCGCCAGCGCGTCGTCGCTGGCGTGCACGATGTGCTCGTTGGAGATCACGACGGTGATCCCCCGGTCGGTGTCGCCCTCGGCGAGGGCGTCGGTGGAGGTGGTGGCGGCACGCTCGACGAAGCGGACGTCGTGGGCCGCGAAGCGGTAGCCGACGCCGCGCACCGTCGTGACCAGGAGCGGCTGGGCGGGATCGAGCTCGATGTGGTGGCGCAGCCGCCGCACGTGCTCGGTCACCGTCGCCTCGCTCTGCCACGCCGACGAGGAGGACCAGACGGCTTCCAGCAGCTCGGCTCGCGTGAAGGTCCGGTTCGGGTGGCTCGCGAGGTGGAGCAGGAGGTCGAACTCCCGCCGCGTGAGATCGAGGGGCTCTCCGGCACCCGTGGCCGTGCGGGAGGCGGGGTCGATGCGCAGGCTGGCCACCTCGATGACCGCCGCCCGGGCCGGGCTCCGACGCCGGGCCACGACCTGCACGCGTGCGGCCAGCTCCCGCGCCGAGAAGGGCTTCACCACGTAGTCGTCGGCGCCGCTCAGCAGGCCGAGGACGCGATCGCCTTCGCTGCCCGCCGCGGTGAGCAGGATGACCGGCAGGTCGGGCAGGCGCTCCCGCAGCCGGGCCATGAGCTCCAGCCCGGAGCCGTCGGGCAGGCGGAGGTCGAGCACGGCCAGGTCGACCGGCTGGCGCCCGGCCACCTCGAGGGCGTCGGTGACGGCGCCGGCCTCGACCACCTGGATCTGCTCGCGCTCGAGGCTGTGGCGCACGATCCGCCGGATGTCTGGTTCGTCGTCCACGACCAGCACGAGCATGCAGAGACCCCTCCCCAGGGTGGTTCACGTCGGCCAGCGGGCACCCGACGAGGGTGTGTGTAGTCGGCGCAGTGCCCTGCCTGGTCATCGCCCGGTGGGCGCCCGAGGGTACCCCGTCCGCCGGGGCCAACGCTCACGCTCCGTGCTCAAGCCTTCACAAGGCGCTCGATCGCTCGGGTGGCCTCGGTGACCATGGCGTCGACGGCAGCGTCGTCGCCGTCGGCCATGGCGTTGCGGACGCAGTGGCGCACGTGCTCGTCGAGCAGGCCGACCGCCACGGCCTGGAGGGCCTTGGTGATGGCGCTCACCTGGGTGAGCACGTCGATGCAGTAGGTGTCCTCGTCGATCATGCGCTGGACCCCTCGCACCTGGCCCTCGATGCGGCGGAGGCGCTTGGCGTAGTCGTCCTTGTGCATGGCGTAGCCACGGGGCTCGGGCACGGGGTCCTCCTGAGGGGATCGGGCGGGGCTCATCGAGCCCGGAAGCGGCGCAGCCGCAGGCTGTTGGTGACCACGAAGACGCTGGAGAGCGCCATGGCGGCGCCGGCGAGCATCGGGTTGAGGAGGCCGGCGGCGGCCAGGGGGAGGGCGGCCACGTTGTAGGCGAAGGCCCAGAACAGGTTGCCCTTGATGGTGGCGAGGGTGCGCCGGGCGAGGCGGATGGCGTCGGCGGCCGAGCGGAGGTCGCCCCGCACGAGGGTGAGGTCGCTCGCCTCGATGGCGACGTCGGTGCCGGTGCCCATGGCCAGGCCCAGGTCGGCCTGGGCGAGCGCGGCGGCGTCGTTCACGCCGTCGCCCACCATGGCCACCACCCGTCCCTCCGCCTGGAGCCGCTCGACCACCGCCACCTTGTCGGCCGGCAGCACCTCGGCGATCACCTCGTCGATGCCGACCTGCTGGGCCACCGCCTGGGCGGCCCGCTGGTTGTCGCCGGTGAGGAGCACGGGGTGGAGCCCGAGCGAGCGGAGGTCTGCGACGGCCTCGGCCGAGGTGTCCTTCACGGTGTCCGACACGACGAGCACCGCCCGCACGGTGCCGTCCCAGCCCACGAGGACCGGCGTGCGGCCGTCGGCCTCGGCCTGGTCCCGGGCCTGCCGGAGGTCGTCGGTGAGGGTCAGCCCTCGCTCCACCACGAACCGCTCCCGTCCCGCCACCAGGGCGTGGCCCTCGACGGTGCCCTCCACGCCGAGGCCCTGGTGGCTCTGGAAGGCCTGCACCGGCGGGAGGTCGAGGCCTCGCTCCCGGGCGCCGGCGGCGATGGCCTGGGCGATGGGGTGCTCGCTGGCGTCCTCGAGGGCGGCAGCCAGGCGGAGCGCGTCGTCGGCGGTGACGCCTGCGGCGGGGACGACCTCGGCCAGCGCCATGCGCCCGGTCGTCACGGTGCCCGTCTTGTCGAGCACGATCGTGTCGACGCGGCGGGTGGACTCGAGCACCTCGGGGCCCTTGATGAGGATGCCCAGCTGGGCCCCGCGCCCGGTGCCCACCATGAGCGCGGTCGGCGTGGCCAGGCCGAGGGCGCACGGGCAGGCGATGATGAGCACGGCCACCGCCGCCGTGAAGGCCACGGTGGTGGCGTCGGTGGCGGCGGCGGTCAGCCAGAACCCGAAGGTGGCGACGGCCAGAGCGATCACGACCGGCACGAACACCGCGGAGATCCGATCGGCCAGGCGCTGCACCTGGGCCTTGCCGTTCTGGGCGTCCTCGACCAGGCGGGCGATCTGGGCGAGCGCGGTGTCGGCGCCCACCCGGGTGGCCCGCAGCACGAGGCGGCCCCCGGCGTTGACCGTCGCACCGGCCACGGCGTCGCCGGGGCCGACCTCGACCGGCACGCTCTCGCCGGTGAGGAGCGAGGCGTCGATGGCCGACGTGCCCTCCTCGACGGTGGCGTCGGTCGCGACCTTCTCGCCCGGGCGCACGACGAAGCGGTCGCCCACCACGAGCTCGTCGACGGGGATGCGCTGCTCCTCGCCGTCGCGCAGCACCGCCACCTCCTTGGCCCCGAGCTCGAGGAGCGCCCGCAGCGCGGCGCCCGAGCGCCGCTTGGCGCGCGCCTCGGCGTAGCGGCCGGCCAGGATGAACGTGGTGACCCCGGCGGCCACCTCGAGGTAGATCTGCGAGCCGCCGTCACCTCGATCCGAGGTGAGGGAGAACCCGTGCGTCATCCCGATCTCGCCCGCCGTGCCGATGAACAGCGCGTAGAGCGACCAGCCGAACGCCGCCACGACCCCCACCGAGATCAGGGTGTCCATGGTGGCGGCGCCGTGGCGCAGGTTCACCCAGGTCGCCCGGTGGAACGGCAGGGCTCCCCACACCACCACCGGGGCGGCCAGCGTGAGCGACAGCCACTGCCAGGCGTCGAGCTGCAGGGCCGGGACCATGGCCAGCGCGATGACCGGCACCGTGAGGGCGGTCGACACCAGCAGCCGGGACCGCAGCGCGGCGGTCTCGTCGGCGCCGGCCTCGGCGGGCTCGTCGGTGGGCGCCGCCGGGAGGCGAGCGCCGTACCCGGCGGCCTCCACCTGCGCCACCAGCTCCTCCACGGTGACGGCGGCGGGCCGCTCGATGTGGGCGCGCTCGGTGGCGTAGTTCACCGAGGCCTGCACGCCGTCGAGCCGGTTCAGGCGCTTCTCCACGCGGGCTGCGCACGAGGCGCACGTCATGCCGCTGATGTCGAGGTCGACGATCTGGCGCTCGCCGCCGGCCGGTGCCGCGCTCACGGTGGGCGGGCTCACGGCGCGTCGTGCCCGTCGTGCGGCGCCGTGGTGGCGGTGGGCTCGGAGGGGTGCTGGTCGTCGTGCTCGGGGCGCGGGTCGCCGCCCACGTCGATCGGCCCGACCGCGCTGCCCAGCGCTGCGCCGGCTCCCAGCGCACCGGTCAGCACCAGCGCGAAGGCGGCCAGCTTGGCGGCGGGGTTCACGACGCCACCTCGTAGCCGGCCTCGTCGACCGCGGCCTGGAGGTCGTCGTCGGCGACGGGGGCATCGGACTCGATGGTCACGGCGCCCGAGGCGAGGTCGACCTGCACCGCCGTCACCCCGGGGAGCTGGCCCACCTCCTCGGTGACCGCACGCACGCAGTGGTCGCAGGTCATGCCGGTGACGGTGATCGTGCGGGTGGTGGCCATGCGGCGCTCCTTGGTCGGATGAATACCCCCCTAGGGTATCGCGCCGAGCGGCCGGCGCAATCCCGGCCGCCGGTCGACTTTCGTCGACCGTTTGCGCCGGTGCGCTGCGGGGCAGACGCGTCGGGCCGGGCCACCGCCGACCAAGGAGTCCCCATGTCCACCACCAAGACCGACGTCATCGTCGACCTCCCGGTGCGCACCGTCTACGACCAGTGGACGCAGTTCGAGGAGTTCCCCCACTTCATGGGCAACGTGGAGGAGGTCCAGCAGCTCGACGACCGTCGCCTCCACTGGAAGGCGAAGATGTACGGCGTCACCCGGGAGTGGGACGCCGAGATCGTCGACCAGATCCCCGATCAGGTGATCACCTGGCGCTCGATCGACGGTGCCGACAACGTCGGCTCCGTGACCTTCGAGGCCCTCGGACCCGACCAGACCAAGGTGGTCCTCGACCTGCGCTTCGATCCGGAGGGCTTCGGCGAGAAGCTGGCCGACGGCGCCGGCATCGTCAGCGATCGCGCCGAGAACGACCTCGTCGAGTTCAAGCGGTTCATCGAGGAGCGCGGCCGGCAGACCGGCGGCTTCCGAGAGGCCCTCTAGCCGCGAGGCCTCGAGCAGGGCCCCCTGCCGCCGCACCCGCTGCCGTCCGCCTCGCCGCTCAGGTGGCGCGGAGGCGGCTGGTGCTGCGGCGCTGCTCCCAGTGGGAGCCCACCTGCTTCGTGAAGTGGGGCGGGCGGTCGGCCAGCACGGTCGTCTCGAGCCAGAGCCGCTTCAGGTGCCGCACCCGTCCTCCCGCCCGGTCGTCCTCGTAGGCCGTGCGCCCGTGGAGCACGTGGAAGTTGTCGATGAGCTGGATGTCCCCGGGGAGCAGGTCCATCTCGACGTAATTGGCGGGATCGTCGGCGAGGGCCACGAAGCGGGCCAGCGCCTCCCGCTGGAGGTCGGTGAGCCGAGGCGCCTCCGGGTGGCGCTGGGAGGCGGCGATGTAGGGCGGGATGGCCCGCACGAAGAGCCGGCCCGCCCACTCGGTGAACACCGGCAGCAGGTAGAAGGGCCGCCCGCCGTCGGCCTGCTCGCCCCGGTAATCGTACGGGAACGGCTCGTAGAGGGCGGCGGCCAGGTCGGGGCACTCGGCCACCATCTGGTTGTGGATGCCCACCGAGCTGGCCACCATCGAACGCCCCCCGGACCGGCCGTCCGACAGGCACAGCAGCCCCACCAGGTCGGAGCCGTCGCAGTGGAAGGGCAGCGCGATCCCACCCAGCTCGTTGCCCCGAGCCGTGGGGTCGTCGATCGCCTTGCGCTGATCGATGACGTCGCCCAGCACGTGCCCGTGCTGGTTCTGGGGCCAGGGGTGGCCGAGGTGCAGGCCGATCCCCCAGTAGAGGACCTCCATCTCCTCCTGGCTGTAGGCGGCGCGGTCGATGCCGCGCAGGCGGACGAACCCCCGCCCGTCGATCAGCTCCCGCTCCACCTCGGCCAGGCGGGCCGCCAGCGCGGGCAGCGGGAAGTCGTCGCGGCCGATGTCGAGCAGGTCGTCCGACACCGCCATCGCTCGATGGAGCGCGCGGTCGAGCTCGGCGAGCTCGTCGGCGGTGAACACCACCGTCCAGCTCGACTCGTCGGCGACGTCGGCCGCCGTCCAGCCGCACTGCGGCTCCAGGATGCGTGGTGTCGAGGTCTGCGGTGCTCGGGACATGGTCCTCCCCCCATCGGCGCGCCAGTGTCGCCCATCGCCCGCCCGCCTGCCACGCCGTCGGGGAGCCGCGGCGGTGACGTCCTGGTCGGCGAGCTGGTGCCCCTCCTCGCCCAGGGGTCACCGGGGGAGGAGCGTGGAGCGGGTGACGGGAATCGAACCCGCGTTCTCAGCTTGGGAAGCTGATGTTCTGCCTCTGAACTACACCCGCGTGGGAGCACGTGAGCGTAGCCGCGCTCTCCTGGGACGGTCAGGCCGGAGGCGAGTAGGTTGCCCGGCATGGGGACGGCGGGCAGCAGCCCCGATCGAGCGGCAGCGTCGATCGTGGACGAGGCGATGCGGGAGCTGGTGCGCCACACCGGCGACGGCCAGCTCACCGTCGGCGCTGCGCTGGCGGCCACCGCCGCGCTGCGCGAGGCCGCCGACCGCAAGCTCTTCGAGCTGGTCGGCTTCGCCCGCGACGCCGGTGCCTCCTGGGCGGCCATCGGTGCGGCGCTGGGCGTCACCACCCAGGCCGCCCACCAGCGCTACGGCCCGAAGCCGTCGGCGAAGGCCGCCGGCGGAGCCTCCTAGCGCCGGCAGAACCGGCACAGCACCCGAACTAGGTTCGGCGCCGTGATCCTGTCCGACCGCACCATCCGCGAGGAGCTGGCCGCCGGCCGGATCCAGCTCGACCCGCTCGACGAGTCGCTCATCCAACCGGCCTCGGTCGACGTGCGCCTCGACCACTTCTTCCGGGTGTTCCTCAACCACACGATGCCGGTCATCGACGTGAAGCAGAACCTCGAGGAGCTCACCCAGCTGGTCGAGATCCCCGAGGGCGACGCCTTCGTGCTCCACCCCGGCGAGTTCGTCCTGGGCTCCACCCTCGAGCGCGTCGCCCTCCCCGACGACCTCGTCGCGCGCGTCGAGGGGAAGAGCTCGTTGGGCCGCTTGGGCCTGCTGATCCACAGCACGGCCGGGTTCATCGACGCCGGCTTCGACGGGCACATCACGCTCGAGCTCTCGAACGTGGCGAACCTGCCGATCACGCTCTACCCCGAGATGAAGATCGGCCAGATCAGCTTCGTGCAGATGACCACCCCCGCCGACGTCCCCTACGGCCAGGGCGCGCTGAGGTCGAAGTACCAGGGCCAGCGCGGCCCCACGCCGAGCCGGTACTGGGAGAACTTCGACTGACCGTCGGCGCCGGCCGCCTCAGGCGCTGAGGACCGCTTCGGCGCACCGCCGGCCGGAGAACAGCGCCCCCTGGATCGAGGGGGTGTCGCGGTGGTCGCCGCACACGAACAGGCCGTCGCCGAGCGCCACCCGGCGCTTCGGGTGGAACGGCGGCCGCTGCTCGGGCTGCCCGTGCTCGATCACGTCGGTGCGCAGGTGCGCCCACCGGTCGACCTGGGCGCCCCACCAGCCGCGCAGCTGGCGCCGCACCGCCGGCTCGAGGTCGGCCGCCGCGGTGCCCGGGCAGGCGGCGGCGATCAGCGATCGACCGGCGGGCGCATAGGACGGGGCCACGTTGCTCATCACCGCCACGTTGAGCGCCGGCCCCTCGCCCGTGCCGTCGAGGGCGATGAGCTTGTCGTCGACCGGCGCGGCGTCGGCGGCGAACCACGCGCACGACACCCGGCGCGAGCCCACCGGGGGGAGCCCCAGCAGCCGGGCCGCCGCCGGGCCCTCGGTGGCCACCACGACGTGGTCGGCGCCGACGGTGCGGCCGTCGACGGTCGTGACCGACCCGGCCCGCACCTCGGCCACGGGCGCGTCGAGCACCACGGTGCCCTCGGCGAGGGTGCCGGCCATCTGCTCGGGGATGGCGCCCATGCCGGCCGCCGGCACGGCCGACGACCCGACGGTCAGGCAGCGCAGCACCACCTCGAACATCCGGTTGCTGGCGGTCAGGCCGGAGTCGAGCTGGATGCCGCCGACGAGCGGCCGGAAGAAGCGGTCGATCATCGGCTCGCTGAAGCGGGCCAGGCGCAGCGCGTCGATGGTGGGGACGTCGGGGCCCCGGAGCAGCGCGACCGGGTCGGCCCGGCGGAGGCGCTGCTGGAGCAGCGCCAGGCGGGCCTTGTCGGCCACCGTGCCGATCGGCGCCCGCGCCGACGAGAGCAGCGCTCGGGGCATCCGCAGCGGGTCGCCCACGCGGTGGAGCGCCCCGTGGAACCAGATCAGCGAGCCCGGGTCGAAGGCCTGCAGGTCCAGGGCGCCGACGTCGAGCTGGCGATCCAGCTCCGGGTACGCGGTCAGGAGCACCTGGAACCCCCGGTCGAGCCGGAAGCCGTCCACGACGTCGGTGCGGACCCGGCCGCCGACGCCGTCGGACGCCTCGAGCACGGCCACCGACCGCCCGGCGGCCTGCAGCGTGCGGGCGGCCGCCAGCCCGGCCAGCCCCGCGCCGACCACCACGACGTCGACCCGATCGGGCAGCTCAGCAGTCATCGCCGGACCGTAGCCCCAGGTGCGGTCGCTCAGAGGTCGAGGGCCAGCTGGTCGCGGCGGTGCAGGGCGCGGGCCTCCTGCGGGCGCTGGAGCACGTCGGCGATCTGGGCGAGGAGGTCGTCGAGGTGGAACGGCCGGGCGAGGAAGCTGTCGGCCCCCGACTGGAACGAGAAGGTGCGGTTGCGGGGGCTCGCCGCGCACAGCACCACCCGGGCGCTGCGCACCTTCGGGTCGTCGTGGGTGCGGATCTGGTCGAGCACCTTGAGGTTCGAGCCGACCCCGCCGGCCACGAGGTCGAGCACGACGACCCGCGGGAGCTCGGCCTGCATGCGGCCCATGGTGGCGGCGCCGCTGGTGGCGGTGAGCACGCGGTAGCCGGCGCGCCCGACGAAGCGGGCGAGCATCTCCCCGGCGTCGGCGTCGTCGCTGGTCAGCAGCACGGTGGCGGGGGCGCGGCGGTCCACGCCGTCCCACTCCTCGGAGCGCTTGCGCCCCAGCACCGTCAGTCCTCGAGCGTCTGCAGCTCGGACCGCGAGCGCTCGTCGGCCGCTTCCAGGGCCGCCAGCAGGTGCATCGAGATGTCGGCCACCTGCACGGTCTCCTCGGCGCCGGCGCCCTTCACGCCGTCGTCGAGCATGATGTAGCAGAAGGGGCAGGCGGTGGCGACCTTGCTGGCACCGGTGGCGATCAGCTCCTCGGCGCGCTCGTCGTTCACCTTCTTGCCGATGCTCTCCTCCATCCACATGCGGGCGCCGCCGGCGCCGCAGCACATGCCCTTGGTGCCGTTGCGGCCGGCCTCGACCACCTCGACGCCGCCGAGGCTGCCGATCACGTTGCGGGGCGAGAGGTAGACGTCGTTGTGGCGGCCCAGGTAGCAGGAGTCGTGGTACACGACCCGCTCGTCGAGGCGGGCGTCGGTCATGTCGAGGCGGCCCGACTCGATCAGCTGCTCGAGCAGCTGGCTGTGGTGGATCACCTCGAAGTGGCCACCGAGCTGCGGGTACTCGTTGAGGAGCGTGTTGAAGCAGTGGGGGCACTGGGTGATGATCTTCTTCACGCCCATGCCGTTGAGCTGCTCGATGGTGGCCGACGCCAGCATCTGGAAGATGTACTCGTTGCCGGAGCGGCGGGCGGGGTCGCCGGTGCAGGTCTCCGACGGGCCGAGGATGGCGAAGTCGATGCCGGCCCGCTGCAGCAGCTTGGCCATGGCGATGGTGACCTTCTGGTTCTTGTCGTCGAAGGAGCCGGCGCAGCCCACCCAGTAGAGGTAGTCGTGCGGGAAGGCGTCGCCGCCCTCGAGGATCGGCACGCCCTCGACCTTGTCGGTCCAGGCCGCCCGGTCGCCCTGGGAGAGGCCCCACGGGTTCCCGGAGTTCTCCATCGCCCGGTAGGCGCCGCCCAGCTCGGTGGGGAAGTCGGACTCCATCAGCGACAGGTAGCGCCGCATGTCGAGGATCTTGTCGAGGATCTCGATGTTCACGGGGCAGATCTCGTCGCAGGCCTTGCAGGTGGTGCAGGCCCACACCTCCTCGGAGGTGATGCGCTCGAACACGCTGCTGGAGCTCACGGTGATCTCGGGATCGACGCCGAGGGGCGGTGACACCGGCGGCGTGCCGGTGCGCGACATCACCTCGCCGGTCTTGAGCACGATCTCGCGCGGGTCGAGCGGCTTGCCGGTGGCGTGGGCCGGGCACACGGACGTGCAGCGCCCGCACATGGTGCAGGCGTCGGTGTCGAGCAGCTGCTTCCAGGTGAAGTCCTCCACCGTGGAGGCGCCGAAGCTCTCGAGCTCGGTCTCCATGAGGTTGGGCATCGCCTTCATGGCGCCCTTGGGCCGCTCGCGGTCCTTCAGGTACATGTTCAGCGGCGAGGTGAAGATGTGCCGCAGCATGGTGACGGGCAGGATCACCACGAACACGAAGAAGCTCAGCACGTGGGCCACCCACCAGACCTGGTGGGCCCCGGCCAGGTTGCCGTGGTCCTCGATCAGCCCGGAGAGCGGGTAGCCGATGAAGCTCCACTGCTCGAACTCCGGGCGCCCCTGCAGGGCGATGCGCCACACCTCGGCGCCGAAGCCGGTCACCGTGATGGCGAGGATGGTGCCGAGGATGATGGCGTGCTCGGGCTTCGACTTGATGCGGATCCGGTAGGGCCGCTGCACGTAGCGCCGGATGATCGCCCACATCACGCCCACGAAGAGCATGAGGCCGGCGCCGTCGCCGATGGCGGCGTAGCCGCGGTAGACGTCGCCGTGGAGGAACTTGGCCGACTCCGGCATCTGGTGGTTGATCTCGAGGACGGTGGTGACGGCCAGGAGGATCAGGAAGCCGAAGTAGATGAGGCTGTGCATGATGCCGGCGGCGGGGTCGCGCAGCAGCGTCTGCATGTAGACGCCGGCGCGGAAGTCCTTCATGCGCTGGCCGAAGTTCTTGCGGGTGGTGGCCCGCTTGTCGGGGCCGCCGCGCTCCCAGTTGCGCACGCGCTGGCTGAACAGCACCGCCCCGTAGAGGATCAGCACGGGGAAGACGGTGTAGAAGACCAGCTTCCAGGCGCTCGGGATGTTCCCGAACACCTCCCGCTGGACCTCGCTGTCGTCGTGGAACTGGAAGATCAGCGAGGTGATGCCCGACACCACGGTGATGCCTGCGAACAGGGCTCCCAGTGCGATGGCGTACTGATGGGGCTTCAGGCGCGACTTCACGTCCGAAACGTACCCCGAGGTGCTGGCCCGCCCCGAACCGGGCGCCGCGCGCTAGCCGAAGGTCTTGGTGTCGAGGTCGCGGATGCGGGCGGCCATCGACTTCAGGATCTTGTGGGCGATGGGCGGGACCTCGTCGATGATCGCCGCGAACTCGCGGGCGCCGATCACCAGCACCTTGCAGTCGGTGGCGGCCGTGACGGTGGCGGTGCGGGGGCCGTGGTCGAGCAGCGCCAGCTCGCCCACGCAGTCACCGGCGCCGAGCGTGGCGACCTTCTTGTCGTTGCGGTGCACGTCGGCCGTGCCCGACACGAGCACGAACGCCTCGCGCCCGATGGCGCCCTGCTCGCAGAGCACCTTCCCGGCGGGCAGGTCGAGCTCGTCGGTCGCCCGGGCCACCGCCTGCAGCTCCTTCTTGGAGCACGCCGAGAACAGGGAGACGGCGGCGAGCTGGTCGAGGTGGGACGTACGGGCCATGGGCGCGCAGCATACGGATCGCCCGGCGGCGGCGCTGGGAATCCTGTGGCATCCGTCACGCGTTGAACGCTTCACAGGGGCGAAACAAGCGGGAAACCTTGCGTCCTTACGGTCGGCGCCGTGGATGTCGTCCTGGTGCGCTGGCCCGTCGAGGAGGTGCGCCGCGACGAGCTCCAGAAGGCCGGACGTCCCCGCCTCCTCCTCCTCGAGCACGGCGCCGCACCGCCCGTGGCCGACGACGACCTCGAGGACTGGATCCGCGTGCCGGCCGGCGAGGCCGATCTCCGGGCCCGGGTCGACGGCCTCCGGCGGCGCCTCTCGGCCAAGGTCGACGTGGCACCCGTCCTCGACGACGACGGCGTGCTGCGCCTCGGCGACCAGTGGGTGTCGCTGCCCCCCGTGGAGGCCCGCCTCACCGAGGCCCTGCTCGGTCGCTACGGGGCCGTGGTGTCGCGCGACGCGCTGGCGCGGGCCGGCTGGCCCGCCGGCGCGCCGGGGCGCAACGCCCTCGACGTGCACATGCTGCGGCTGCGCCGCCGCCTGTCGCCGCTCGCCCTGGCCATCCGCACGGTGCGGTCCCGGGGGTACCTGCTGGAGCGCCAGCGCGCCGCCGAGGGGCTCAGCGCCGCCCAGGACGGCTGAGGACCCGGGCCCCGCTCACTCGGTGAGCAAGGCCAGGGTGCCCAGGCGGCCGATGGCCACCCGGACGACGCTGTCGAGCAGCGCCTTGTCGGAGGGGCGGGGCCCGTCGAGCCGGATGGTGCTCACGAGGTCGCCCCGGCGGATCACGATCAGGTCGCGCTCGGTGATGGCGCCGGTCTGGGGCTCGATCTCGAACCGGAGGGCGAGGGTGTCGTCGGACAGGACGCCGAAGTCGAGCGGGCTGGTGCGCACGGACACGCCGGAGTCGGTGGCCACCACCGCCGCGCAGTCCTCGGCGATGTCGCGCACGAGCTGCTCGGCCGCGGCGCCCTGACCCGGGAAGTGGGCCACGCCGCTCGAGAGGGTGCCGCCCGGGCCGGTGAAGTCGGTGCTGGTGTCGACCTCGGGCTCGAGGTCGGCCAGGGCGTCGTCGCAGGGGTGCTCCGGCAGCACCTCGGTGGCGATCGGGGTCGCCTCGTCGCTGACCGCCCACCCCTCGGGCAGGTCCTCCACCGTGAGCAGCGCATCGCCGGCCAGCTCCTCGGTGACCGGTTCGGGCTCGGGGCGCGTCACCTCCCGGTCGGTCTGGCAGGCGCCCAGCGCCAGTGCTGCGCCCACGCCGAGCGCCACCATCGTTCGTCGTCCCACGTCGTGTCCTCCCGCGTCGGTGCGCCATCTTCGCATCGCCGCACCACTGGCGTGGGTGTCTTCGCGCTGGGTGACACGATCGCGTCAGATTCTGACGAGGTGCTCGTGCGGCACCCGTAACGCCACGAGAACGTCCGGGAAACGGCCCCTCCTTACGGTCACGAACAGGTCAGACAGCAACCGGTCCGACTGCACCAGTCCCGTTTCCCAAGGAGGGTTCCCCGTGAGACGAAAGCTGCTCGCCATCCCGGCGATCAGCGGCGCCGCACTGCTGGCCACGGCCACACCGGCGTTCGCGCAAGACATCCCCGAGGGGGTGGCGTCCCAGGTCATCCTCGACAACATCTACGTGATGACCGCCGGCATCCTCGTGTTCTTCATGCAGGCGGGCTTCGCCCTGGTGGAGGCGGGCCTCACCAGGGCCAAGAACGTCGGCAACATCATGATGAAGAACCTCATGGACTGCATGGCCGGCGTGCTGGCCTTCGCCGTCGTGGGCTACTCCATCGGGTTCGGCGGCGAGAAGCTGGGCGGCTGGTTCGGCTGGGGCGGCATCGGCATCCCCGGCATCGAGGACGCTGAGGCGATGCAGGCCCTCAACCTGTCGCCGGCCACCTTCTTCTTCTTCCAGGCCGCCTTCGCCGCCACCGCCGCCACGATCGTGTCGGGTGCCATGGCGGAGCGCACCAAGTTCAAGAGCTACTTCCTCTACTCCCTCGTGATCACCGCCGTCATCTACCCGGTGATCCTGAGCTGGACGTGGGGCGGCGGCTGGCTGGCGCAGCGGGAGTTCCCCTTCTCCGACTTCGCCGGCTCCACCATCGTGCACGCCACCGGTGGCTGGGCGGCGCTCATGGGCGCCATCGTGCTCGGCCCCCGCCTCGGCAAGTACGGCTCCGACGGCAGGCCCCGAGCCATCCCCGGCCACAACACGCCGTTCGTCGTGATCGGTGCGCTGATCCTCTTCATCGGCTGGTTCGGGTTCAACCCGGGCTCCGAGCTGGCGGCCGACGCCTTCGTGCCCCAACTGGCCGTGAAGACGCTCGTCGCCGGCTGCGCCGGTGCGATCATCGCCATGATCGTCAACTGGATCAGCGACGGGAAGCCCGACGTGTCCATGGCGGCCAACGGCCTCCTGGCCGGCCTCGTGGCCATCACCGCCCCCGTGGGTGCGGTGTCCACCCGTGACGCCGTGATCATCGGCGCCATCGGCGGCGGCATCGTGGTCTTCGCGGTGAAGTTCTTCGATCGGGTGAAGGTCGACGACCCGGTGGGCGCCATCTCGGTCCACGGCGTCTGCGGCACCTTCGGCACCCTGTCGATCGGCCTCTTCGCCCAGTACGACGACGCCTTCCTCGGCCGGGAGGACGCCGGCCTGCTCTACGGCGGCGGCTTCGACCAGCTGGTCACCCAGGGCACCTTCGTCCTGGCCCACGCCGTCTTCGTCATGGGCGCCGCCTTCCTCCTCTTCTCGGCCATCAAGTACACGGTCGGCCTCCGGGTGAGCGAGGAAGAGGAGCTCGCCGGCCTCGACGTCATGGAGCACGGCAGCGCCGGGTACGGCCCGGACCTCCTGGCGGGCGTCGGCATGCCGGCCTCGGCCATGACCGCCCACGACCACGTCCCGTCTTCGACGGGCTGAGAGAGGAGAACCGACGTGCTCAGCCTCGTCACCGCAGTCATCAAGCCGTTCGTGCTCGATGCCGTCAAGGACGCCCTGAAGGCGATCGACGTCCAGGGCCTCACGATCACCGAGGTCAAGGGCTTCGGCCGCCAGGGCGGCCACACCGAGACCTACCGGGGAGCGGAGTACGCCATCGACTTCGTGCCCAAGGTGAAGGTCGAGGTGCTGGTCGGCACCGAGTCGGCCGAAGCGGTCGCCTCGGCGATCCAGTCCGCCGCCAACACCGGCAAGATCGGTGACGGCAAGATCTGGATCACCTCGGTCGACCGTGCGATCCGCATCCGCACCGGCGAGATGGGGGTGGACGCGGTCTAGATCCCAGCGGTGGGACCACGAGGGGCCGTCCGCGGCGGACGGCCCCTCGTGCGCGCCCGGGGGCATCTGACCCGGATGCCCCGGCACCCCTATCGTCGAGGCCCATGTCGACGTACCGGCTGGTGCTGCTCCGCCACGGCGAGAGCGAGTGGAACAAGCTGAACCTCTTCACCGGGTGGTGGGACGCCGAGCTCACCGAGCTCGGGGTGGCCCAGGCCATCGCCGGCGGGCGGCTGATGGCCGAGCACGACGTTCGCCCCGACGTGCTCCACACCTCGTTGCAGACCCGGGCCATCCGCACGGCCGAGCTGGCCCTCCACGCCATGGGGCGCTCCTGGATCCCGGTGCGGCGGGACTGGCGCCTCAACGAGCGCCACTACGGCGACCTCACCGGCCGGAACAAGGCCGAGACGGCCGAGCGCTACGGCGCCGACCAGGTGCAGATCTGGCGCCGCAGCTACGACGTGGCCCCGCCGCCGATCTCGCCCGACAACGAGTTCAACCCCAACGGCGACGAGCGCTACGCCGACCTGGATCCGGCGCTGCTGCCCCAGGCGGAGTGCCTGGCTGACGTGGTGGCCCGCCTCCTGCCCTACTGGGAGGAGGCGATCGTCCCCGACCTCCGAGCCGGGCGGACCGTCCTGGTCGGGGCCCACGGCAACAGCCTGCGCGCGCTCGTGAAGCACCTCGAGGGGATCGCCGACGACGAGATCGTCGAGCTCAACATCCCGACCGGGGAGCCGCTCGTGTACGACCTGGGCGAGGACCTCCGGCCGGTCGAGGCCATCCCGGTCGAGGAGCGCTACCTCCGCAGCCCGGAGGAGATCCGGGCCGCCGCCGAGGCGGTCGCCCGCCAGGCCGAGGGCGGCTGACGGCCGTCAGGAGCCCGTCAGAGAGCCGTCATCGAGGGGCCATCTGCCTGGCACCGAGGCGGAACGCTCGCGTGGTGAGGTGCGCAGGGTCGCACCCGCCACCCGGAGCCCTCCATGACCCCCGTCACCGTCGTGCCTGCCCACGAGCCGAGCGTGCCGCTGCTGCGGTGGCCGGCCGAGGAGGACCAGCGGCAGGCGCTGGCCGGCCAGCGCCGCCCCCGCCTGCTGGTGGTGCAGCCGGGCGACGAGCCCCCCGACGTCGTCGACGAGCTGGAGGACTGGTTGCGCGACCCGCCGGAGGCGGCCGACCTGGTGGTGCGCCTGGCGGCGCTGCGCCAGCGGGCGCTGCGGTGGAGCAGCCGCCCCCGGCTCGACGACGACGGCCTGCTGTGGTGCGATCACCGCTGGGTGGTGATCCCCGACGCCCAGCTGCGCATCGTGGAGCTCCTGTTGGACTCGGCCAACCAGGTGGTGCGCACCGAGGTCGTCGCCACCACCTACGTGCGCGGCGGGGGCAGCGGCCACCGGGCCTCGGTGAAGACGATGCTCAACCGCCTCCAGGGGCGCTTCGCCGAGGTGGGCCTGGCCCTGCACTTCCTGCGGGGCAAGGGCGTGCTGCTCGAGGTGCCCGCCGACCACGCCGACTGACGCCGGGCGCGGCACCGCCCCCTCCGTGGGAGGGGGCGGTGCACGCTCGGCCAGGTCCGCCGGCCTGGACCGAGGACGGGGGCTCGACGGCTAGCGGCGAGCCAGGCGGCGCAGGGCGGCGCCGAGGCCGGTGAGGCCGCCGCCGGCGGCGGCGAGGGCGAGGAGCCCGGCGCCGGTGCGGGGCAGCGCGGTCCGGTCCTCGGTGCGGTCCAGGACCTCGGGCTCGTCCTCGTCGGACGGCTCGTCGCCGGGCTCGTCACCGGGCTCGTCACCGGGATCGCAGTCGACGGTGGCCGGGTCGCACTCGTCGACCTCGGGCACGCAGTCGGCGGCGCCGGGGATCTGCTCGCACTCGAGCTCGCCGCCGGGCTCCTCCTCGCCGGGAGCGCAGTCGATGGCGCCGGTGGCGTCGACCACGATCTCGCAGAGCTCGACGCAGGTCACCCCGGGGTCGCACTCGGGCTCGCCCTGCCCGGGGCCGACCTTGTCGCCGGGGAGCTGGGGGTCGGGGTTCGGGTGGGGATCGGGCTGGGGCAGCGGGTTGGCGATCTCGTCGGCGCCGTCGGGCTGCGGCTGCGGCTGCGGCTGCGGCTGCGGGTCGGGCTGCGGCTCGGGGTCGGGCTGCGGCGCCGGGGCCAGCTTGTCGCCGGGGGCCGGATCGTCGTCGCCGGGGAGGGCGAGGACCATCGGGGCCGGGCCCGGGGCGGGCGTCTCGGCCTGCGCCGGGGCGGCCAGGGCGAGGAGGGAGCCGAGCCCGAGGGCGGCGGCGAGGGCGGTGGTGGCGGTGCGGGACGTGCGCATGGCGGTTGCTCCTTTGCGGTCGGCGGGTCGGTCCCGCTCGTCGCAGGTGGGAGGCGCCGGCCGGCGCGCACCTTGCAGGTTTTCGCGAAGGTCCTCGGGGTGCGCCGTGGAGCGCCCCGCCGCCCGCTCCGGGCGCTCAGCCCAGGCGGGCCTCGAGGCAGCTGACCGGCACCTGGGCGGCCAGCAGCCCGTCGTGCTCGTCGACCGCGGCCAGCAGGGCGCGGCCGCCGAGGGCGTGGGCCGACATGGTGACGCGGGCGACGGGGAACCGCAGGGAGCCGGGCAGCTGGTCAGCTGGCCGAGGTGGACGCCACCGCCGCAGACGCGGTCGAGGGCGTCGATCCCCGTGCTGACCGGCAGCGGGTCGGCGGGCATCGGTGCGCACTCGTGGCGGACCCGCCACTCCAGCTCGTCGAGCAGGTCGGCCAGCGCATCGGCCACGGGCAGGGAGTCGTCGTGTCGCCACGCCCCCGCCTCCAGCCCGTCCACCCCGCCTGGTCGAGCCGCGGGAGCCCGTCGACGTCGATGGCGCCCGAAGTTGTCAATGGCACACTCAACTTCTATCGTGGTCCCAGACACAAGTTCCGCTCTCGCTCTCGGAGGACCCCCCATGCCCAAGGCTGTCGGCATCGATCTCGGCACCACCAACTCCGTCGTCTCGGTCCTCGAGGCCGGCGATCCCGTCGTCATCCCCAACTCGGAGGGCTCGCGCACCACCCCGTCGGTGGTCGCCTTCTCCAAGGGCGGGGAGGTGCTGATGGGCGAGGTGGCCAAGCGCCAGGCCATCACCAACCCCGACCGCACGATCCGCTCCGTCAAGCGCCACATGGGCACCAGCTGGACGACCGAGATCGACGGCAAGAAGTACACCGCGCAGGAGATCAGCGCCCGCACGCTGATGAAGCTGAAGCGCGACGCCGAGGCCTACCTGGGCGACACCGTCACCCAGGCCGTCATCACCGTGCCGGCCTACTTCGACGACGCCCAGCGCACCGCCACCAAGGAGGCGGGCCAGATCGCCGGCCTCGAGGTGCTCCGCATCATCAACGAGCCCACCGCGGCGGCCCTCGCCTACGGCCTCGACAAGGAGGGCGACGCCGACCAGACGATCCTCGTGTTCGACCTCGGCGGCGGCACCTTCGACGTGTCGATCCTCGAGATCGGCGACGGCGTCTTCGAGGTGAAGAGCACCCACGGCGACACCAGCCTGGGCGGCGACGACTGGGACCAGAAGGTCATCGACTGGCTGGTGGAGCAGTTCAAGAGCGCCCACGGCGTCGACCTCAGCAAGGACAACATGGCCGTGCAGCGCCTCAAGGAGGCCGCGGAGAAGGCCAAGATCGAGCTCAGCCAGACCCAGAGCACGCAGATCAACCTGCCGTTCATCACCGCCACCCCCGACGGCCCGCTCCACCTCGACGAGCAGCTCACCCGAGCCAAGTTCCAGGACCTCACCTCCGACCTGCTCGAGCGCTGCCGGACCCCCTTCGAGCAGGCCATCAAGGACGCCGGCCTCACCAAGGACCAGATCGACCACGTGATCCTGGTGGGCGGGTCCACCCGCATGCCGGCCGTGGCCGAGATGGTCAACGGCCTCACGGGCAAGGAGCCCAACAAGAGCGTCAACCCCGACGAGGTGGTCGCCATCGGCGCCGCCGTGCAGGCCGGTGTGCTCAAGGGCGAGGTGAAGGACGTGCTCCTCCTCGACGTCACCCCGCTGTCGCTCGGCATCGAGACCAAGGGCGGCGTGATGACCAAGCTCATCGAGCGCAACACCACCATCCCGACCCGCCGCACCGAGGTGTTCACCACCGCGGAGGACATGCAGCCCTCGGTGGAGATCCACGTGCTGCAGGGCGAGCGCGAGATGAGCCAGTTCAACAAGACCCTGGGCAAGTTCCAGCTCGTCGACCTGCCGCCCGCCCCCCGTGGCGTGCCGCAGATCGAGGTCACGTTCGACATCGACGCCAACGGCATCGTGCACGTGTCGGCCAAGGACCGCGCCACCAACAAGGAGCAGTCCATGACCATCACCGGCCAGTCGAGCCTCGACAAGGACTCGATCGAGCAGATGGTGAAGGACGCCGAGGCCCACGCCGAGGAGGACCGCCAGCGCCGCGAGGAGGCGGAGGTCCGCAACAACGCCGACACCCTCGTGTACCAGACCGAGAAGCTGCTCAAGGAGCAGGGCGAGAAGCTCGAGGGCGAGGAGAAGACGACCGTCGAGGGCCACCTGTCCGACCTCAAGTCGGCCATCTCCGGCACCGACGTGGCCGCCATCAAGACGGCCACCGAGGCGCTCATGACCTCCTCGCAGGGCTTCACCCAGCGGCTCTACGACGCCGCCGCAGCGGCCGATCGCGAGGCGGGCAGCCCGGGCGACGGTGGGGCCTCGCAGCCCTCCGACGACGACGTGGTCGACGCCGAGATCGTCGACGACGAGCCCAAGGCCTAGGCCCGATGACCGACCCCCAGCCCGACCCGGGCTCCGGCCCGCTCGACGACGACGTCGTCGCCGAGGGCGAGCTGCTCGACGCCGACCCCGGCGCCCCCGCCGAGGCTCCCTCCGTGGAGCTCTCGGTGGAGACGCTGGTGGCCGACCTCGAGCGGGTCACCACGGAGCGCGACCAGTTCCGCGACGCCTACCAGCGCTCCGCCGCCGACTTCGACAACCTGCGCAAGACCGCCCAGCGCCGGGTCGACGACGAGGTGCAGCGCGCCTCGGCGGGCATCGTGGAGCGGCTCCTGCCGGTGCTCGACGCCTGCGACGGCGCCATCGCCCACGGCACCACCGAGGTCGAGCCCATCTCGACCGCGCTGCTGGCCGCCCTCGAGAAGGAGGGCCTCGTGCGGATCCACCCCCTCGGCGAGGCGTTCGACCCCACCGTGGCCGACGCCGTCGTGCACGAGCCCGGCGACGGTGGCGAGCACGTGGTGGCCGAGGTGATGCGGGCGGGCTACACGTGGCAGGGCCGGGTGCTGCGCCCCGCCATGGTCAAGGTCACCGACTGATCGCGCCGGCCCCGGCGACGAGAGGACTGAAGGTCTGATGGCTCCCCAGCGCGAGTGGTTCGAGAAGGACTACTACCGGGTCCTCGGCGTGCCGGAGACGGCCAGCGCCAAGGAGATCAAGACCGCGTACCGGAAGCTGTCGCGGCAGTACCACCCCGACACCAACCCCGGCGACGCGCCGGCCGAGGAGCGCTTCAAGGAGGTGTCGGCCGCCTACGACGTGGTGGGCGACGCGGAGAAGCGCAAGGAGTACGACGAGGTGCGCCGGCTGGGCCCGGCCGCGGCCGGGTTCCCCGGCGGCGGCGCGGGTGGCCCGGGCGGCTTCCGCTTCGACGATGCCGGCGACCTCGGCGACCTGCTCGGCGGGCTGTTCGGTCGTGGGGGACGGGGTGGACCGAGCGGGCCCCGGGGCGGGGGGCCGCACCGCGGCCAGGACCTCGAGGCCGAGCTGCACCTCTCCTTCGACGACGCCGCCACCGGCGTCACCACCGCGGTGCACCTCACCAGCGACGCCCCCTGCTCGACCTGCAACGGGTCGGGCGCCAAGCCCGGCACGGTGCCGCACCGGTGCGCCACCTGCGGCGGCCGCGGCGTCACGTCGGAGAACCAGGGCCTCTTCTCGTTCTCGTCGCCGTGCCCGGCGTGCTCCGGCCGCGGCGTCACCGTCGACGACCCGTGCCCGTCGTGCCGGGGCTCCGGGGTGGAGCGCCGGCCGCGCGAGGTGAAGCTCCGCGTCCCCGCGGGCGTGGAGGAGGGCCAGCGCATCCGCCTCAAGGGCCGCGGGGGTCCGGGCCGCAACGGCGGCCCGCCGGGCGACCTCTACGTCGTGGTGCGGGTGGCGCCGCACCCGCTGTTCCAGCGCAAGGGCCGCGACCTCGCCATCACCGTGCCGATCACGTTCCCGGAGGCGGCCCTCGGGGCCGACCTCACCGTGCCCACCCTGGCCGGGCCCACCGTCACCATCCGCGTGCCGGCCGGCACGCGCTCGGGCCGGACCTTCCGGGCCAAGGGCAAGGGCGTCACCACCCCGAAGGGCACCGGGGATCTCCTCGTCACCGTCGAGGTGGCGGTACCGTCGAAGCTGTCGAGCGCCGAGCGCAAGGCGCTCGAGGCCTTCCGAGCGGCGGGCGACGGCACGTCGCCCCGCGAGCACCTGGGGGTGTAGGTCCACATGGCGAAGTCCACGCAACCCCGAGCCGTCTACGTGATCTCGGTGGCGGCCGAGCTGGCCGGGCTCCACCCCCAGACCCTGCGCATCTACGAGCGCAAGGGCCTCGTCGACCCCGCCCGCACCGGCGGCGGCAGCCGGCGCTACAGCGACGCCGACATCGAGCAGCTGCGGCGCATCCAGGAGCTCACCAGCGAGGGGCTCAACCTGGCCGGCGTGCAGAAGGTGCTGGAGCTCGAGGCCGAGCTCAGCGAGGTGCAGCGCCAGCTCGAGGTGGCCCGGGAGGGCGCCGAGGCCGCCGTGGAGCGCACCCACCGGCAGTACCGGCGCGACCTCGTGCCGCTCAACCAGAGCGTCGTGCTCTTCCGCCAGCGCTGACCCCGGTGGCCGACCCCGTCGACGGCGACCGTCGCCCCGTGGTGCTGCTGGAGTCCTTCGGGCCGCCCCACGGTCGGAACAACCCCTACTTCCTCCTCCTCGTCGACGCCTTCCCCGACCACGTCGAGCTGCACCACTTCTCGTGGCGCCACGCCCTGGTGGGCTCCTACGACGTGTTCCACCTCCACTGGCCCGAGGTCCTGCTGCGCGGCCCGACCCGCCCGCGCACCGCACTGCGCCTCGTGCTGTTCGCCCTCCTGCTCGCCCGGCTGCGCGTGCAGGGCAAGGCCCTCGTGCGGACGCTGCACAACCAGGCGCCGCACGAGCCGCTGGCGCCCCCGCAGGCGCTGGTGGCCCGCTGGGCCGAGCGCAGCACCACCGTGTGGATCACGCTGTCGGACCGCATCCGCCCGCCCACCGCGGCGCCCACCGTCGTGGCCCCGCACGGCCACTTCCGGGACTGGTTCCCGGCCGACCCCGACACGTCGGCCCCGGTGCCGGGCCGGCTGCTGTTCTGCGGGCGGATCCGCCGCTACAAGGGCCTGGGCCGCCTCCTCCAGGCCTTCGCCGAGCTCCGCGACGACCGCGCCACGCTCCACGTCGTGGGCCAGACCGAGGACGCCGAGCTGGCCGCCGAGCTGGCCGCAGCGGCGGCGGCCGACGACCGCCTCCTCGCCGTCGACGACTTCGTGACCGACGAGCGCATGGCCGAGGAGGTCCGCCAGAGCGAGCTGGTCGTGCTGCCCTTCGTGGAGATGACCAACTCCAGCTCGGTGCTGCTGGCCCTCTCCCTCGACCGCCCGGTCCTGGTGCCCCGCCTCCCGGTCACCGAGGAGATCGCCGAGGAGGTGGGGCCGGGCTGGGTCCAGCTCTTCGAGGGGCCGCTCGAGGCGGAGACCCTGGCGGCCGCGCTGACCGCCGTGCGGGCCCCGGGGCGCTCGCCCCGACCCGACCTGTCGGCCCGCGAGTGGCCCCCGATCGGTGCCGCCCACGCCGACGCCTTCGCCCTCGGCCGGGCCGAGGTGGCGCGCGCCCGTCGCCGTCGCCGTCGCTCCGAGGGCCCCTGAGCGCACCGATCCACACCTTGCGTCCAAGCGGTCCGCACGCTGCGTGAGGATCGGCCGAAAATGGGCCGAAAAGATGTAGTGGTCGCCTTGTCTGCACCCCCAGGCGGGGGTTACGGTCACTCTCCGCGGTGTTGACCGCGGAGAGTGCATGCGGGCACCGCCCGCAGAGGATCGAGGCCGGGCAGTGGTGCAGAGTGGGCGACGACGTGAGCGCGGGTGGCGGGCCCTCCTCGTCGCGGCCGTGCTCCTGACCGGGGCCTGCTCCGACGACGACGACCCGGCGGCCGCGGACACCTCCGACGCCACCGAGGCCACGGACGCCGCGACCACCGACACCGACGCCCCCGGCACGGGAGACGGCGGGTCGGGCACCGACGGCACGATCAACGACACCGTCCCGGAGGGCGAGGGCGCCGGCGCCCTGCCGGCGGTCGGCTTCGACGCCACCGCCGACTTCGGTGGCGGCATCACGGCGCGGCTCGTGGGCATCGAGGCCACCGAGGTCGAGGCCACCCTGCCGGGCGAGGTGAGCGGCCCGGGCGTGGCCATCACCGCGGAGCTGCGCAACGACAGCGCAGCCGCCGTCGACCTCTCGCAGGCGCTGGTCGACCTGGTGGCCACGGGCGACCGCTACGCCCCGCTCATCACGACGGCCGACGACACCGGGCTCGCCGGATCGCTGGCCGCCGGCGCCACCGCCGAGGGCACCTACCTCTTCACCATCGACCCCGCCGACCGGGCCGAGGTGACGATCCTCGTCACCTACGCCGTGGCCGAGCCCACCGCCACCTTCACCGGGAGCCTCCCCTGATGTCCGACCACCGCTCCCCGTCACCGATCTCCCCCCGACCCACCCCGAACACCGTTCGAGAAGGAACACCGATGTCGCAGACCTCCACCCTCCGTGCCCAGGCGAGGAAGCTCGTCCACAGCGCGCTGGCCCTCGCCCTGGCGCTGTCGGCCCTGGCCCTCGTCGAGGCGGCCACGGCACCGTCGGCGGAGGCGATCGTGCCGCCGCTGCTCGACACCTCGGCCGACCAGGTGTCGGCCGATCCCCTCCCCACGGTGCAGATCAACGGCGTCGTGTGGGACCAGAAGGTCGTCGGCAACGTGGTCTACGTCGTGGGGCAGTTCACCCACGCCCGACCGGCCGGGTCGCCGGCCGGCGTGAACCAGACCCCGCGTGCGAACGTGCTGGCCTACGACATCACCACCGGCGCCCTGATCCCCGGCTTCGTGGCCAACACCAACGGCACGGTGCGCACGGTCACCGCCTCCCCCGACGGCTCCCGCATCTACATCGGCGGCCAGTTCACCAACGTGAACGGCACCAACCGCTACCGCATCGCCGCCCTCGACCCCACCACCGGCGCCGTCGTGACCGGCTTCAACGCCATCACCAACGCCACCGTGAAGGACCTGGTGGCCACCAACGACACCGTCTACGCCGGCGGCATCTTCACCGGGGCCGGCGGCGGCGGCTCGACCCCCCGCGCCAAGCTGGCCGCCTTCTCGGCCGCCAACGGCTCCCTCACCGCCTGGGCACCGACGGCGAACGCCAACGTCGAGACGCTCCTGCTCACGCCCGACGGCTCCCGCGTCATCGCCGGCGGCATCTTCACCCAGCTCAACGGCCAGAGCACCATCGGCATGGGCGCCCTCGACCCGGTCAACGGCTCGTCGCTGCCCTGGGCGGCCAACCAGGTCGTCCGCAACGGCGGCACCACCAACGGCGCCATCTTGCACCTCTTCACCGACGGCGAGGCCGTGTACGGGAACGGGTTCACCTTCGGCCGCGACAGCGGCAACCTCGAGGGCGTCTTCAAGGCCGACGCCACCACCGGCCAGATCATCTGGCTCCAGGACTGCCACGGCGACACCTACCAGGCCGTCGCCATGAACGGCTACGTCTACACCGCCTCCCACACGCACTTCTGCGGCAACGTGGGCGGGATGCCGCAGTCGAGCGACGAGCACACCGACTGGGCCGAGTACCAGCGCCACAACCTGGCGTTCAAGGACGAGGTGGCCGGCACGGTGCGCCGCGACCAGTGGAGCTACCACAACCTCGAGGGCCAGCCGGCCCCCGCCTCCACCGCCTGGTTCCCCGAGTGGACGCCCGGCACCTTCACCGGGCAGGGCCAGGCGGCCTGGGCCGTCGACGGCAACGGCGAGTTCCTCACCTACGGCGGCGAGTTCACCCGGGTCAACACCCTCAACCAGCAGGGCCTGGTCCGCTTCGCCGTGCGGTCCTCGGCGCCCAACGAGTCGGGTCCCCGCCTCACCGGCGACGGCTTCCCCGTCCGGGCCACCTCCACCACGGCCGGCCAGGTGCGGGTCACGTTCCCGGCCAACTTCGACCGCGACGACAAGGTGCTCGACTACGACCTCGTCCGGAACGGCGTCACCATCCAGACCCAGTCGAAGGCGTCCACGTACTTCGACCAGCCGTCGGTGACCTTCACCGACGCCAACGTCACCCCGGGCGAGAGCTACACGTACCGGGTGCGGGCGCGCGACCCGTGGGGCAACGCGCAGCTCAGCAACCAGATCACGGTGACCGTGGCCTCCGCGGGGGCTCCGACCACCTACGCCGACCGGGTCCTGCGCGACGGCGCCGCCTTCTACTGGCGCCTCGGTGACCCCTCCGGCACCACGCAGGTGACCGACGAGGTCGGGGGCACGGCGGCCACCGCCAACGCAATGACCTTCGGCCGGCCGGGCGCCATCCTCGGCGACCCGAACACCGCGGCGTCGCCCTCGGGCACGTCGTCCCGGGTGGTCCAGCCGCCGCTGATCAACCGGCAGGGCCTCACCGAGCGCCAGGCGGTGCGCGACGACCTGACCATCGAGACGTGGTTCCGCACCACCAGCACCTCCGGTGGCCGCCTCATCGGCTTCGGCAACAGCAGCTCCGGCAACTCGAGCACCAACACGAACGACCGCGTGGTCTACGTGTCGAACAACGGGCGGGTGAACTTCGGTGTGCGCACGCGCCCCGAGGGCACCGGCTACACGAGCAGCCGCACCAACCGCACCATCCAGTCGCCCGCCGCCTACAACGATGGTGACTGGCACCACGTGGTGGCGGTGCTGGCCAGCGACGGCATGCGCCTCTACGTCGACGGCGAGCTGGTGTCGACCCGCACCGACGTGAACAGCGGCCACGGCTACTACGGCTACTGGCGGGTCGGCGCCGACACGCTCAGCGGGTGGTCGAGCGCTCCCAGCTCCACCCGCCTCAACGGCGACATCGACGAGGCAGCGGTGTACTACCGGCCGCTCAGCGCCGCCGAGATCAGCAACCACTGGAACCTCAGCGGTCACGGCACGGGCAACATCACGCCCACGGCGGCGTTCGACTCCTCGGTCAACGGCCTCACGGCATCGTTCGATGCTGCGGCGTCGTCGGACCTCGACGGCACGATCACCTCCTACGCCTGGGACTTCGGCGACGGCAACGTGGGCACGGGCGTCTCGCCGGTGCACGCCTACGCCGCCAGCGGCACCTACGACGTCACCCTCACGGTGACCGACAACCTGGGCGCCACCGGTCAGCTCGAGCTCCCGGTGACGGTGCTGGCGGTGAACTCCGCCCCGACGGCAGCGTTCTCGCTCGAGGTCACCGACCTCGGCGTCGCCGTCGACGGCTCGGCCTCGTCCGATCCCGACGGGACCATCGTGAGCCACGCGTGGGACTTCGGTGACGGCGCCACCGCCACCGGCCCCACCGCCCAGCACACCTACGCCGCGGCGGGCAGCTACACGGTGACCCTCGTCGTCACGGACGACGACGGCGCCGAGGCCACCTCCACCCAGCAGGCCGTCGTCAACGCTCCCGGCGCACCGGTGGTGTACGCGGCCGATGCGTTCGAGCGCTCGACCAGCGGGTCGTTCGGGACCGCGGACATCGGTGGGGCCTGGTCGAACACCGGGTCGGTGGGCGCGAACTACTTCACGGCGAGCGGGCTGGCGCAGCACCGGATGGCCTCGGCGGGGGCGGAGCTGCGCAGCTACCTCTCGTCGGTGTCGGCCGGTGACGTGCTGGCGTCGGTCGACGTGAGCTGGGACAAGGCGCCGGACGCGCAGGGCATGTACGCCACGCTGCTGGCTCGTCGGGTCGGCACGTCGGACTACCGGGTGCGGGTGCGGGCGATGTCGACCAAGACGACGCTCACGCTGTACCGGATGGTGAACGGCTCGATGACCTCGCTGGGCGTGGTCACGGTGCCGGGCGTGTTCGAGGTGGGCGACACGCTGCGGATGCAGCTCCGCCTGAGCGGTTCGGGCACCACGACGCTCGACGCGAAGGTGTGGGAGCTGGGCACGACGGAGCCGGCCGGGTGGCAGCTCACCCGCACCGACTCCACGGCCTCGCTGCAGGGTCCGGGCGGTGTCGGCCTCGAGTCGTACCTCTCCGGTGCCTCGGGCCTCGCCCCGCTCGTGGCCCGCTGGGACAACCTCCTCGTGCAGTCGCTCGACGCCGAGGCGGCTCCGAACGAGGCGCCCACGGCGGCGTTCTCCTCTGCGGTGTCGGACCTCGGCGTCCTGGTGGACGGCTCGGGGTCGTCGGATCCCGACGGCCTGCTCGTGTCGTACGAGTGGGACTTCGGTGATGGCGCCTCGGCGACGGGCGTGACCGCCGACCACGACTACGCGGCGGCCGGCTCGTACCCGGTCACCCTGACGGTGACCGACGACGACGGCGCCGAGGACTCGATCACGCAGTCCGTGGTGGTCTCGGAGCCGGGTGCGCCGGTGGTGTTCGCGGCCGATGGCTTCGAGCGCTCGACCAGCGGGTCGTTCGGGACCGCGGACATCGGTGGGGCCTGGTCGAACACCGGGTCGGTGGGCGCCAACTACTTCACGGCGAGCGGGCTGGCGCAGCACCGGATGGCCTCGGCGGGCGCGGAGCTGCGCAGCTACCTCTCGTCGGTGTCGGCCGGCGACCTGCTGGCGTCGGTCGACGTGAGCTGGGACAAGGCGCCCGACAGCTCGGGCATGTACGCCACGCTGCTGGCTCGTCGGGTGGGCACGTCGGACTACCGGGTGCGGGTGCGGGCGATGTCGACCAAGACGACGCTCACGCTGTACCGGATGGTGAACGGCTCGATGACCTCGCTGGGCGTGGTCACGGTGCCGGGCGTGTTCGAGGTGGGCGACACGCTGCGGATGCAGCTCCGCCTCAGCGGGTCGGGCACCACCAGCCTCCAGGCGAAGGTCTGGGAGCTGGGCACGACGGAGCCGGCGAGCTGGCAGCTCTCCACCACCGACTCCACGGCCTCGCTGCAGGGTCCGGGCGGTGTCGGCCTCGAGTCGTACCTCTCCGGTGCCTCGGGCCTCGCCCCGCTCGTGGCCCGCTGGGACAACCTCCTCGTCACCGAGCTGTAGTGCCGAGACCCAGGGAGCGGCGCTGACCTCGATCGTCGTCGGGATCCTCACCTACCTCCGCCCGGAGGGCCTGCGACGCGTCGTCGACGCCGTCCTGGCGCAGGCTGAGGAGCTCGACGACGTGACGGTGCTCGTGGTCGACAACGACCCCGCCGGCAGTGCCTTGGCGCTGCAGGCGGAGATGCCCGACCGCGTGCGCATCGTGCACGAGCAGACGCCGGGCATCGTCGCCGGGCGCAACCGCGCCCTCGACGAGAGCGCCGGCGCCGACGTGCTCGTGTTCATCGACGACGACGAGCTCCCCAGCCCGGACTGGCTGCAGCTGATGGTGGGCACCTGGGAGCAGACCCGCCCGGCGGCGGTGGCCGGTCCCGTGGTGTCGACCTTCGACGACGACGTCGACCCCTACGTCCTGGCGGGCCGCTTCTTCGTGCGCCGGCGCCTGCCGACCGGCACCGACCTCACGGTCGCGGCGTCGGGCAACCTCCTGCTCGACGTCGAGCAGGTCTGCCGAGCCGGCGTCCGCTTCGACGAGCGCTTCCAGCTGAGCGGCGGCTCGGACAGCCTCTTCACCAAGGAGCTCCACCGGCGCGGGGGCCGGATGGTGTGGTGCGACGAGGCGCTGGTGACCGACGTCGTGCCGGCATCGCGGGCGAACCGGGCCTGGGTGCTGCGCCGGGCGGTGCGCGCCGGCAACACCACCAGCCGGGTCGAGCTGGCGCTGGCCCGCAACCTGGTGGAGCGGGTGCGGGCGAGCGTCGTGCTGCTCGGGCGCGGGCTGGCCCGGATCGTGGGCGGGACCGGGCGCATGGTGGTGGGTCGGGTCAGCCGGTCGCTGGTGCACGAGGCCGGGGGGGCCAAGACCGCCTACCGCGGCGTCGGGATGGTGGGCGGGGTGCTGGGCTACACCCGCCAGGAGTACCGCCGGGCCTGAGCGCGCGGCACCCGAGCTCAGGGCGCTGCCATCATCCAGCGATCGGCGACGAAGCGCTGGTCCTCGTCGGGCAGCTCGGCCAGCGAGCCGGTGCGCCGCGCCGCCCGCTCGATGGCGGCGTCGAGGGCGCCGGCCACCGCCGCCGCCGGGCTGGCGGGGTCGAGCACGGCGTGCCCGTGCGCCTCCAGCCAGCCGGCGAGGCCGGTCTCGGAGGTGGTGACGATCTCGCAGCCGTGGCCGAGGCCCTCCTGGATGGGCAGGCCGATCTGCTCGCGCCAGTGGCCCGCCCGCTGGGAGAGGAGCACGAGGACGCCGCTGGTGCGCAGGGCGTGGTGGATGGTCGAGCGCGGGGGGTCGACGTGCAGGGTGACCGACGGGCGCGATGCCGCCCAGCGCTCCACCTCCGGCAGGAGCCGGCCCTTGCCGATGACGACGAAGCGGGCGTCGGGCCGGCGCACCAGGAGCTCGTCCCAGGCGGCCATCGACTCCCGGATCCCCTTGTGCTCGAGGAAGCCCCCGACGAAGACGACCTGGTCGGCGCGGCGCTGGTCGCCCTGGTGGTCGGGGTCGGCCAGGCAGGCGCACGCGGTGGGGACGGCCTCGAAGACGCGAGCCCGCCGGGCCAGGGTCGCGGCGCCGACGTAGCCCTCGTACATCTCCCGGGAGGCGGGGGTGGCGAAGGCCAGCCGGTCGCAGCCGCGCACGAGCAGCGACATCATCACCTTCGTCGCCAGCCGGCTCGCCGGCAGGGGGAGGTGGTAGCGCACCCGCACCTCGAGGGCGGGGTCGGCGTTGGCCATGCAGTAGGCGGCGATGGTGCTGCGGCGGCGGGCGAGGAGGCTGCGGAGCCGGACCGCCAGCACCTGGAGCACGAGGAACCCCCAGCGGTCGACCATCGAGGGCTCGTTGATGTCGACGGCCGCGTGGTGGCGGCGCAGCAGCTCTCGCAGGATCCCGACGCGCCCGAGCCGGACGGGCGGGTTGGCGGGGTCGGCCTCGGAGGGGTCGTAGTCGTAGCGGGTCTGCCAGTAGAGGACCCGGGCCGGGACCATCTGGCGGAACCGCTCCAGGTGGGCGGTGCGCAGCCGGCCGTAGACCCGGACGTTGGTGGTCGGTGCCATCAGGGGTGGGGCGCGGTGGGCGCCGGCTCGAGGGCGGCCCGGCCGGCGTCGACGCGCAGCACCTGGTCGCACACGGCGAGCAGCGACGGCTGGTGGGTCACGATGAACATCGTCAGCGCTCCCCGCAGCTCGAGGAGGGAGTCGCGGATGGCGGCCTCGGAGGCGGCGTCGAGCGCGCTGGTGGGCTCGTCGAGGACGAGCACGGTGGGGGCGCCGGCCAGCGCTCGAGCGAGGCAGATGCGCTGGCGCTGCCCGCCCGACACGGCGTCGGCCCGCTGACCGATCGGCGTGTCGTAGCCCTGCGGCATCGACAGGATGTGGTCGTGGATGTGGGCCAGGCGGGCGGCCCGCTCGACCTCGGCGTCGGAGATGTCGCGGGCGAAGCGGATGTTCTCGGCCACCGTGGCCTGGAGGAGCCGGGGCTCCTGGGGCACGTAGGCCACGTGGCGGTGCCAGGCCTCGAGCGAGATCTCCTCGATGGGGGTCCCGGCGAGGACCAGCCGGCCGCCGGAGGGGTGGCGCATCCGCAGCAGGAGCTGGACGAGGGTGGACTTGCCCGCTCCCGACGGCCCGATGACGCCGGTGGTGGTCCCGGCGTCGACGGCGAGGGTGACGTCGGTGAGCACCGGGCTGCCGCGGTCGTAGGAGAACGACACGTCCTGGAGCTCGAGGGCCCCGCCGGCGGGCATCGGCGCGTCGCCGGAGCGGGTGGCGGCCGCCCGGTACCGGGCCTCGGTGTCGGCCAGCCGGTCGAGGAACGGGGCGGCCTGCTGGATGACCTGCCACGACACCTGGACCTGCTGGCCGTACGAGGAGGCCCGCACCAGGATGAGCACGACCGTGCCCAGCGTGGCGATCTGCCCGGTGCCGGAGGCGTAGAGGATCGTGAGGCCGCCGACCAGGAGCAGGATCATCAGGCCCTGGTAGACGCCCTGCGCCAGGCGGCTGGTGAACTGCTGGCGCACGAAGTGGTGGCGGGCCTCGTCGATGCGGGCGTTGACCCGGCCCCGCTCGGCGTCCGCCACGCCGAAGGTGTAGGTCTCCTCGGCCAGGCGGACCGTCTCCCCGACGGCGCCGGCGTACCCGAGCAGGGACGCCGACAGCGCGGCGCTGTGGCGACGGGCGCGTCGGCCGAGGGGTCGGAGGCCGGCGGCCAGGCAGGCGGCGGTGAGCAGGACCACCAGGGCGACCACGGGCCCGAGCAGGAAGGCGCTCAGCACGAGCGTGAGGAACGTCGAGCCGGCGGCGAAGAGGTTGCCGGTCTGGTTGAGGGCCTGGGTGGCCTGGCCGATCTGGTTGGTGAGCAGCTCCTGGAGGTGGCCGTCGCGCTCGTCGGCCTGGGTGGCCCACTCGGAGCGGGAGTAGGCGTCGAAGAGCTCCCGCCGGATCTGGGCCTGCCGGTCGCCCGCCATGCGCGATGGCAGGTAGGCGACCCCCACGTGGAGGCCGAGGCGGACGACGGCCAGCCCGCCCGCCACCGCGAGGATGGTGGGGATGCGGGCGTCGAGCTGCACCGGGCCGAGGGTGGCGACGACCTGGTCGGAGCCCTCCACCAGCGCGGTGGCGGCCTGGGCCACCAGGGCCAGGATGGTGGACTCCGTGAGGCCCGCGAACAGGGCGGTCACGAGCAGGGCGGCCGCGCTGCGCCGGTGGCCCGCGATCACGGAGCCCAGCACGCTGCGCATGCTCGCCTTCGCCGGGCCCGGCCGGTCAGGAGTTCGTGTGGTCACCGGATCCCCAGGTCGTGCGGTCGCCGGTCGACCAGCCTACCGGCGGGCGGGGGCCGGCTCGACCGGCCGGGCCCGCCGCACCACCAGCACGAAGCCCATCGCCACGCAGACGCGCACCCAGTAGGTGGTGCTGGGCTCGAACACGAACGACCACAGCGCCAGGAGCGCGGCGAGGAGCACCGCCGGCGTGGCGGTGCGCTGGGCCAGCGAGAAGCTGAGCCCGCGCACCACCGCGAACACCATGGTCAGCGCCAGCGCGAAGCCCACCAGCCCGAAGCGCACCCAGAGGTCGGCGATGATCGAGTGGAGGCGGAACTCGCTGCCGAACATGTAGCGGTCGCGCTCGGGGTTGAGCCCGATGTTGATCGAGTCGAGGCCCTCCTTGGCGACGTGGACGTCCTCGAGGTTGGGGATGACGCCCACGCCGTAGCCGATCGGCCGCAGCGCGGCGAGCTCCAGCGTGGCCGCCCACTCGGGCCGGCCACCGGCCAGCAGCGACCCCGAGCGCTCGATCTGCTCCTGGCTGCGCTGCTGGACCCCCTCGCCGAGGTAGCCGGCGGTCAGGAGGGTCGAGGTGAGCAGGTACACGGCCGCCCCCATGGCGCCGAGCAGCAGGGCGGGCCACCACCGGCTCGGCGAACGACCGTCGTCGAGCGGGCGGATCTGCCAGAGGGCGAGCGCAGCGGCCAGCACGCAGAACGCGAAGTAGCTGCGGTAGTCGTCGACCACGCCCACGAGCCCGAGCACGAGGATGCCCACGATCGGCTTCCCTCGAGGCCCCCGCCGCTCGAGGAGGCCGAGGATCAGGAACGTGGCGGGGATGGCGACGCCGAACTTCCAGGTCAGGCGGCCGTCGAGCACCGCCCCGGCCACCCCGCCGAGGCCGTAGAGGGCCACGACGCGGGCGAGCGGCATGGTCTGGCGGGCCCACAGCACCGCCACGAACGCCGCCATGCCCGACAGCAGCAGGCCCACCATCTGGACGCGGCTGCCCTGGTTGATCTCGTGGTCGTAGGCGGCCAGCGAGCTGAGGACGAGGCCGGAGGCGGCCGCCGCCACGGCCAGCACCAGGATCGCCGGGGCCAGGGCGTACCGGGCCACCGCCTTCGCCCACAGCGGGAGGGCGAGGACGACGAGCGGCAGCACCAGGGACACGCCGAAGGCCACCGCGAGGTCGAAGCCGGCCAGCACCACGGCCAGGTGGACGGCCGCCGACGTGGCCTGGCGGTAGGGGTCGGGCGGCTCGAGCAGGGGCCGCAGCTCGCCATCGGGTCGGCGCGCCACGACCACGCTCTGCGCCGGCACGGTCACCGTGGTCGACGTCGGGGGCCCATGGGGTCATAAGGTACTGGCGGACGCGCTCGTGGGCGGGCGTGCACAGCGTGAGACCGATGTCGTCGAGCCACCGGGTCGCAGCGCCGGACCACGCCGGGCCAGAAGGAACATGGATGGATCTGCACCAGTACCTGCAGGCAGTGAGGCGCTTCTGGCCGGTCATCCTCCTCCCCGCGCTCGTGTTCGGGGCCTACGGCCTCTACTCGGCGTCGAACGTCGTCACCCAGCACCGGGCGTCGGTCACCTTCTTCATCGGGACCTCGGGCGACGACACCGCGTCCGGCGCCGTGCAGGGCGACGAGTTCGCCCAGCGCCGGGTCAACTCGTACATCGCCCTGGCCACCACCGACCGCCTGGCCACCATGGTGGCCGAGAGCCCCGGGATCGACCTCGAGCCGGCGCAGGTGAAGCGCATGCTCGGCGCCACCGGCGACCTCGACACCGTGCTGCTCACGACCCGGGTGACCTCGACCGATCCCGAGCTGGCCCGCCAGGTGGCGGAGGCGGTGGCCACCGAGTTCGTGGTGCTGGTCGACGAGGTGGAGACCTCGGGCGACTCGCCGGCGTCGGTGAGCCTGGAGGTGGTGTCGGGCCCGAGCGTCTCGGAGGTGCCCACCCGCGGCAAGCTCACCACGGTGGTGCTGACCATGGTCGGCCTGCTGATCGGCCTCGGTCTCGCCGTGCTGCTCGAGCTCCGTGACAACGCCGTGCGCACCGAGGAGCAGCTGCGAGCGCTCGATCCCGGGCCCCTCCTGGGCCGGATCCCCTTCGACCGCCGGGTGCGAACGATCCCCCTCATCGTCGACGCCGACCACCGCTCGGTGATGGCCGAGTCGTTCCGGCAGCTGCGCACCAACCTCGAGTTCATCGACATCGAGCACCCGGTCAAGGTCCTGGTGGTGACGTCGTCGGTGCCCGAGGAGGGCAAGTCGGTGGTGGCCTCCAACCTCGCCGTCAGCCTCACGCTCGGCCACCGCAGCGTGCTGCTCATCGAGGCCGACCTCCGGCGCCCGAGCCTGGCCGACCACTTCGGCATCGATCGCAGCCGTGGCCTCACCGACGTCATCGCCGGGCGCGCGTCGCTCGACAGCGTCCTGCACACGTGGGTGACCGACGGGCTGGCCATCCTGCCCAGCGGCCCGCTGCCGCCCAACCCGTCGGAGCTCCTGGGCAGCACGGCCATGCTGGCGCTGCTCGACGAGCTGCGCGAGCGCTTCGACGTGATCGTGATCGACACGCCGCCCCTGCTGCCGGTCACCGATGGCGCGGTGGCCGCCGCCTGGGCCGACGGCGTGCTCCTCGTCGTCCGCTCCGGCAAGGCCACCCGGCACCAGGTCACCCACTCCCTGCGGGCGCTCCAGGCGGTGAGCGGGCGGGTGCTCGGCGTCGTGCTGACGATGGCCCCCGCCACCCGCGCCGCCGGGTACGAGACCTACGGGACGCGCCCGGCCGACGGCCCCACCTCGCTGCTCGACCGGGTGAGCGGCGCGGTCGAGGACCTGCGGCAGCGGGTGAGCGAGTCCGTCCGCTCGCGAGCCGCCGAGCCCCTCGACCCGGGGCCGGACGAGGCCGGCCCGGTCGACGCCGGGGCCCCGGACGTCGAGGCGGACCCGGAGCCCGTGGAGGCGGCGACCCACGCTCCGACCCACGCTCCGACCCACGCATCGGGCGACGTCGCCGCCGGCGCACCGGCGGAGCGGTTCGTGCGGCTCGCCCGCGACGACGACCGGGACCGCCCCGCGACCAGCGTCCGGGCGCCCGAGCCCGCTCCTGCGCCCGAGCGCCGACCCGACCCCCGCCCCGGCCACCAGACCGAGCACCGCCCGGCCCCGCACGGCGACCGCCGCGAGGAGGCGCCCTCGGCCGGCTCGCCCACGGGACAGGCCCCGGCCGGCTCCGACCGGTCCGGTCCGTCGTCGTCGGCGCCAGCGCCGTCGACCGCCGCCGAGCCCGCGCGCGCCACCGAGCCCTCCCCGACGTCGGGGCCGTCGGGTGGAGGCCCCGCCCCCCTCGGGGGCTGACCTCCCGCCCGGGGCGGCCCGGGATCGGAGCGGCGCCGGGCCGCTGCGGTACCTTGGGCGCTCCGCGGCGCCCGCTCTGCACCCCCCGCCCCGAGCGCCGGCGGCTCCCCCATGCAACGGTCGGTACGCATCCTCGGCACCCACGGCATCCCGGCCGCCTACGGCGGCTTCGAGACCGCGGCCGAGCACGTGGCCCGGCACCTGGTGGCGCAGGGGTGGCGGGTCGTCGTCTACTGCCAGCTGCCCGGCCGGGGCCCGGTGCGCACCGACACCTGGGAGGGGATCGAGCGGGTGCTCGTGCCCATCCCGACCGACGGCTGGCTGGGCACCGCCCGCTTCGACCTGGTGACGATCCGCCACGCCGCCCGCCACCGCGACCTGTGCCTCACCTTCGGCTACAACACCGCCGTCTTCAACGTGTGGCAGCGGGTGAAGCGGATCCCCAACGTGATCAACATGGACGGCATCGAGTGGTCGCGGGCCCGCTGGGGCCGGGCCCGCCAGGCGATCCTGTGGGCCAACGAGCGGGTGGGCATGCGGGTGGGCGACGCCCTCATCGCCGACCACCCGGAGATCGAGCGGTACCTGTCCGCTCGGGCCGACCCCGCCAAGGTGTCGATGATCACCTACGGCGCCCACGCCGTCGACGACGCTCCCGCCTCGCTCGTCGAGCAGCGGGGGCTCGAGCCGGGCCGCTACCTCACGATCATCGCCCGCCCCATCCCGGAGAACTCCATCCTCGAGCTGGTGCGTGGGTTCTCGGCGCGCCCGCGCGGCTACCGTCTCGCCGTGCTCGGGGAGCTGGCGGACGACGACCCCTACGCGCTCGAGGTGCGGGCGGGGGCCAGCGACGAGGTGGACTTCCTCGGTGCCGTCTACGACCCCGACGTCGTGGCGGCGCTGCGCTTCCACGCCGCCGGCTACCTCCACGGCCACACCGTCGGGGGCGTGAACCCGTCGCTGGTGGAGGCCATGGCGGCCGGCAACCCGGTCATCGCCCACGACAACGCCTACAACCGCTGGACGGCCGGCCCGGCCGCCCTGTGGTTCACCGACGCCGCCTCGGCCGACGAGCGGATCACCGAGCTGCTCGGCGATCCGGCCGTCGGCGCCCGCCTCGGCACGGCGGCCCGGGCGCGCCACGCCGAGGAGTTCACCTGGGCGCACGTCGGCGGCGAGTACGAGCGCCTGCTCGAGCGCCACCTGCCCCGCGCCTCGGCGGTGGCCTCGTGATCCGGATGGGGGTGGTCGGCCTCGGCAAGATGGGCCTGTCGCACCTCGCCATGCTCAACGCCCACCCCGGGGTGTCGGTCGACGGCGTCTGCGACACGTCCGGCTACCTGCTCTCGATGCTCGGCAAGTACTCGGGCCTGCGCACCTACGGGCAGCTCGAGGCGATGCTCGACGACGTCGAGCTCGATGCCGTCGCCATCTGCACCCCGTCGTTCCTGCACGCCGACCAGGTCCGGACCGCCCTCGAGCGGGGCCTGCACGTCTTCTGCGAGAAGCCGCTGTGCCTCGACCCCGCCGACAGCTGGTCGTTGGCGGAGGCGGCGCGGTCCCGGGGCCTCGTCACCCAGGTCGGCTACCACAACCGGTTCATCGGAGCCTTCCAGGAGGTCAAGCGGCTCCTCGACGTGGGCGCCATCGGGCGGGTCACCCACGTCCTGGCCGAGGCCTACGGACCGGTCGTCCTGCGCGACAAGGGCTCGACGTGGCGCAGCAAGCGGGCCGAGGGCGGCGGGTGCCTCTACGACTACGCCGCCCATCCCCTGAACCTGCTCACGTGGTACTTCGGCCCCGCCACCGGCGTGAGCGGGAGCGTGCTGGGCCGGGTGTTCTCCCGGGAGACCGACGACGAGGTGTCGGCCAGCCTCCACTTCGCCGACGACGTCGACGCCCAGCTCTCGGTCAGCTGGTCCGACGAGTCGCAGCGGAAGATGACCACCAAGATCACCGTGTGGGGCACCGGCGGGCGGCTCTACGCCGACCGCCAGGAGATCCAGCTCTACGTGCGGGAGGACGCCGCGCCGCCGGAGGGCTACACCACGGGGTGGAACGTCCGCTACACCACCGACCTGTCCGACCCCGTGTGGTTCTACGTGCGCGGCGAGGAGTACAGCGCCCAGCTCGACGCCTTCGTGGCCCAGGTCGGGGCCGGGGCCGCCCACGACCACGGCTTCGCCAGCGCCGCGGTGACCGACGACGTGATCGCCGCCATCGTCACCGACGCCACGCGGGCGCCCACCCCGGTCGGCCGGCCCGGCGGCGCACCCACCGCGGCGGCGGCACCGTCGACCGCCCCCGCCGCCCGCCGCCGCTGGTGGTCGCGCCGGAGGGACCCCCGATGACCGCCACCGGCCCCACCATCGACCGGCTGCTGTTCGGCGACAACCAGTTCTTCGGCGTGAACCACATGTCGGAGGAGAAGGCCCGGGCGCAGGCCATGCGCTTCCAGGACATCTCGGCGGTGATCGACGTGCTCGACATCGCCTACGACGAGGGCGTGCGCACCTTCATGTGCACCACCCACGACCGGATCGCGCTGGTGGCCGACCACGTGCGGGCCCACCCGGAGCGCTACGAGCACCTCACGTTCTTCCCCGGGATGCCCTACGCCCACAAGTACGCCAACGCCATGACCGAGGACGGGATGATCGGCGCGATCCGCCGCTTCCTCCCCGATCAGGGGTTCCTCGACTCGGCCTGGCGGGGCGGTCGCTCGCTGGCCCGCAAGGACGTCGAGGGGCTGGTCACCCTGCTGGTCGACGCCGAGATGAAGATGTTCAGCGGGCTGCGCACGCCGGTCGTCTTCCTGCAGAACGTGGTGGTCGACCTCCTGCTCGGCCTGGGGATCGACGACGCCTTCGCCATCTTCGCCGCCCACGTGCGCGACCGGTACCAGGCGGAGCCCGGCTTCTTCACCATGAACCTCCCCCTGCTCCTCGACCGCCTCGACCGGGCCGGCGTCGAGAACCCCATCGTGTGCGCCAGCATGAACAAGCTGGGGTTCCGCATGTGCGGCGGGGTCGAGGCCTACGAGGAGGCGCTGCGCGACCGGACCTTCCGGCCGATCGCCATGTCGGTGCTGGCGTCGGGGGCCATCCCGGCCCGGGAGGCGCTGGAGTGGGCCTGTGCCCTCCCCAACCTCGAGTCGATCGTGTTCGGGGCGTCGAGCCGCGGGAACATCCGGGCCACCCGGGAGATCGTCGACGAGCTCTGGCCGCCCGGCGGCTGACGGTGCGGGTCCTCTTCGACGGCTACTGGTGGGGGCGGGGGCCCGTGTCCAACCGCCAGGTGCAGCGCGAGATCGTGCAGCACTGGGCCCGGGCCTTCCCCGACGACGACCTGGTGGTGGTGCTGCGCCACCGCGACGCCGCAGGGGCCGACCTCCCGGCCGGCGCTCGCGCCGTCGCCACGCGCCTCTGGCCGCACGGGGTGGCGGCCATCGTGCGCTACCCCTCCCTCGCCCGGCGGGTGGCCGCCGATGTGGCGATCACGCACAACTTCACCCCGTGGACGGGGGCCAGCGCGGTGTTCGTCCACGACGTGATGTTCCAGACCGACCCGTCGTGGTTCACCCGAGCGGAGCGCCTCTACTTCTCGCTCATCCCCCGCCTGCTGCCCCGGGCCGACCTGGTGGCCACGTCGTCGCACCACGAGGCGGCCCGGATCACCGCACGAAACCCTCGCCTGCGCCGGCCGGTGGCGGCCATCGGCCTCGCCGTGGGCACCGAGCTCCTGGCCGCCGTGCCCCGCCCGCCCGCCGGGCTGACCGACGCCGACCGCTACGTGCTGTCGGTCGGTCGCCTGAACGTCCGCAAGAACCTGGCCCGGGCCTTCGCGGCGGCGGTGGCGGCCGACTCCATCGGGCCCGACCGGCCGCTGGTGGTGGTGGGCGAGCCCGAAGGGGTGGGCACCGCGGTCGATGCCGAGGTGCAGCGGGCCATCGACGCCGGGGTGATCCGGCTGCTCGGGCGCATCGACGACGCCGAGCTGGCCTGGCTCTACCAGCACGCCGAGCTCTTCGCCTTCCTCTCGCTCGACGAGGGCTTCGGCCTGCCGCCGCTGGAGGCGCTGGCCTTCGGCACGCCGGTGCTGGCCAGCGACATCGCGGTGCTGCGCGAGACCCTGGGCGACCGGGCGACCTACGTCGACCCGCTCGACGTCGCCGCCATCGCTGCCGCGCTCGACGCACCGATCGTGCGGCGGGCGGAGCCGGCGGACCTCCCCGACTGGACCGACACGGTGCGCCGGCTGCGCTCAGCCGTGGTCGCGGCCGTGGGCCCGCAGCTCGCCTGACCAGCGGCGCAGGCTGGCCAGCAGGAACACGGTGCCGGCGAGGAACATCAGCGAGTAGAGCGGCGTGAACAGCCACGGGGCCCCGAGCGTGGCGAACACCAGGCAGAGCAGCCCGTAGTCGTTGGGCAGCGTGAGCAGCGAGCGCAGCAGGGTGGGCCGCTGGACCGGCGCCGGCGCCGCACCGGGGGCGTCGGGCTGGCGCAGCTGCAGGCGCAGCTGGTCGGTGAGGGACTTGCCGTAGAACAGGGTGGTCCACACCACGGTGTAGGCGAGGGGGATCAGCAGGAGGCGCTCGGACTGCCAGCCGAACAGCTCGGCGTCGCCGCTGCGGTGCCAGCTGATGGCCACGGCGAGGTGGACGGTGGCGTTCTTCACCGCGTCGGTGACGTGGTCGAGCCACTCGCCCCGGGGCGTGCCGCCGCCGCGCAGGCGGGCCAGCTGGCCGTCGGCGGAGTCGAGGGCGTAGCCGATCACGAGCAGGACGCTCACGAGGATGCCGAGGGGCACCGACGCCGTGGTCCAGGCCACGATGCCGATGCCGGTGAAGGTGAAGGCGCCGCTGATGCCGGTCACCCGATCGGGCGTGAGCCCGGCCAGGTGCGCGGCGGCGGCGAAGCGCCGGCCCAGCGGCCGGTTGAGCCAGCGGGAGTACGCCGGCGCGTTGAAGGAGCCCTTCTGCGCGGTGGCCAGCCGGTCGACGGCCTCTCGGTACGTGCCGCGATCGCTCACGAGGGTGTCCAGATCTGTGGCCGCCGCCACGGTTCGGGGGTGCGAGCGGTGATCGTAGCCGCACAAAGTTGAGGGGCTCAGCATCAACTTTGCTGAGTGTGCGGTAGCGTGGGCGCATGGCGTTCGAACCCAACCGCTGGACCCAGAAGACCCAGGAGGCGTTCAACCGGGCGGTCGAGTCGGCCAAGGCCGAGTCGAACCCCGAGGTGACCCCCGACCACCTGCTCGCGGCCCTCCTGCGCCAGGAGGAGGGGATCGTGCTGCCGATCCTGCAGCGGGTGGGTCGCACGCCGCTGAGCGCCCGCAACGCGGCCGACGCCGCCGTGGCCAAGCTGCCCAAGGCCTACGGCAGCGAGGCGCGGATGTCCCGGGAGCTGTCGCAGGTGGTCGACGCCGCCGACGCCACCCGGATCGAGCTGCACGACGAGTACCTCTCCACCGAGCACCTGCTGCTGGCGCTGGCGGAGCGCCTCGACCTCGACCGCGAGCAGGTGCTCGCCGCCATGGCCGAGGTGCGGGGCAGCCACCGGGTGACGTCACAGAACCCCGAGGAGCAGTACCAGGCCCTCGAGAAGTACGGCCGCGACCTCACCGAGGACGCCCGGGCGGGCCGCATCGACCCCGTCATCGGGCGCGACGAGGAGATCCGCCGGGTGATCCAGGTGCTGTCGCGCCGCACGAAGAACAACCCGGTCCTGATCGGCGAGCCCGGCGTGGGCAAGACGGCCATCGTGGAGGGCCTCGCCCGCCGGATCGTCGAGGGCGACGTGCCGGAGAGCCTGAAGCGCAAGCGGCTCATCAGCCTCGACCTCGGGTCGATGGTGGCCGGCGCGAAGTTCCGGGGCGACTTCGAGGAGCGCCTGAAGGCGGTGCTGAAGGAGATCACCGACGCCGAGGGCGAGGTGATCACGTTCATCGACGAGATGCACACGGTCGTGGGCGCCGGCGCGGCCGAGGGCTCGATGGACGCCAGCAACATGCTGAAGCCGCTGCTCGCCCGGGGCCAGCTCCGCCTCATCGGCGCCACCACCCTCGACGAGTACCGCACCCACATCGAGAAGGACGCCGCCTTCGAGCGACGCTTCCAGCAGGTGTTCGTGGGACAGCCCACCGTCGACGACACCATCGCCATCCTCCGGGGGTTGAAGGAGCGCTACGAGGTGCACCACGGCGTTCGCATCCAGGACGCCGCCCTGGTCGCCGCCGCCGTGCTCTCCGACCGCTACCTGACCGGCCGGTTCCTGCCCGACAAGGCCATCGACCTCGTCGACGAGGCGGCCTCCAAGCTCCGCATCGAGATCGACTCCCTCCCCACCGAGATCGACGTCGTCGAGCGCCGGGTGCGCCAGCTCGAGATCGAGCGGGTGGCCCTCGCCAAGGAGACCGACGCCGCCAGCGCCGATCGGCTGGGCGCGCTCGACGCCGAGCTGGCCGACCTCACCGAGCAGCGCGACGCCATGCTCGCCTCCTGGACCAACGAGAAGGAGGCCATCGGCCGCATCCAGGCCCTCAAGGAGGAGCTGGAGGGGCTGCGCAGCGACCTCGAGCGCGAGGCCGACCTCGAGAAGGCCGCCGAGATCCGCTACGGCCGCATCCCCGAGCTCGAGCGCGAGGTGGAGGCGGCCAGCGAGGCCCTCGACGGCCTCCAGGGCGGCACGCGGATGCTGAAGGAGGAGGTCGACGCCGAGGACGTGGCCGAGGTGATCGCCAAGTGGACGGGCGTGCCGGTCTCCCGGCTCCTCGAGGGCGAGATGGCCAAGCTCGTGCGCATGGAGGAGGTCCTCCACGAGCGGGTGATCGGCCAGGACGAGGCCGTGAGCGCCGTGGCCCGGGCCATCCGCCGGTCGAGGGCGGGGCTCTCCGACCCGCACCGGCCGATCGGCTCGTTCCTGTTCCTCGGCCCCACGGGCGTGGGCAAGACCGAGCTGGCCCGCACGCTGGCCGACTTCCTCTTCGACGACGAGCGGGCGATGGTCCGCATCGACATGTCGGAGTACATGGAGAAGCACTCGGTGAGCCGCCTGGTCGGCGCGCCCCCCGGCTACGTCGGCTACGACGAGGGGGGCCAGCTCACCGAGGCCGTCCGCCGGCGGCCCTACTCCGTGGTGCTGCTCGACGAGATCGAGAAGGCCCACCCCGACGTCTTCAACATCCTGCTGCAGGTGCTCGACGACGGGCGCCTCACCGACGGCCAGGGCCGCACCGTCGACTTCACCAACGTGGTGCTGGTGATGACCTCCAACCTGCCCGGCGAGCCCGTGGACCACTTCCGCCCCGAGTTCGTGAACCGGATCGACGACATCGTGCGCTTCCGGGCCCTCGACGCCGCCGACCTGGCGCCGATCGTCGCCATCCAGCTCGACCACCTCCGGGATCGGCTGGCCGATCGCCGCATCACCCTGGAGGTGACCGACGCCGCCCTGCGCGCCATCGCCGCCGCGGGCTACGACCCGGCCTTCGGGGCGCGACCGCTCAAGCGGGTCATCCAGCGCGAGGTGGCCGACCGCCTGGCCTCGGCCCTCCTCGACGGCGAGGTGGTCGACGGCACGACGGTCGTGGTCGACGCCGATGGCGGCGAGCTCCGCATCGTCCCGGGCCCGCCCGTCGACTGACGGACTGCGCGGACCTCGCGGAACGTGCGGGCGGGGGCGTATCCCGACCGCTCTGGGTGGCGATGACCTCACCGGAGAGGCTCTGATCCGACGACTGAACTGGTCGCTGCGCCGTCGGGGAGCCACAGCGAAACCGGCTCCACCTTCGCAAGGGCGGGCACGTTCCGGACTCCGGCTGCCCCACATCTCCAGGAGCAGCCATGTCGCACACCTTCCTCCGATCCCGCGCCGCCGCGGGGGCCGCCTGCGCCGTCACCGGCGCCGCGCTGCTGCTGACCGGCTTCGCCGGCCCCGGCAGCGCCGCCTCGGTCGAGCCGACCGTGATCGACAGCGAGAGCGGGTTCGGCCAGTCCGGCAACCCCTCCTGCAGCGATCTCGGCTACGACAACGAGCTGAAGATCGACGAGCAGGTCGCCGACGGGACCTACGAGGTCGGCGACCTCGCCATCGAGATCTCGGGCTTCGGCGAGGTCGAGGGGCGCGACGTCTTCGACTGGACCTCGCTGCTCCCCGAGGGCGCTCCCCAGGCCTTCGACGCCGTGTTCGTGAAGCAGGCCAACGGCGGCCTCCTCTACACCTACGGCTCGCCGGTCACCGGCGACACCGAGGTGGAGTCGCCCGGCAACGCCATCTCCCACGTGAGCTTCTGCTGGGACGACGTCGAGACGACCGACGATGGCACGACCGACGATGGCACGACCGATGACGGCACGACCGATGACGGCACGACCGATGACGGCACGACCGATGACGGCACGACCGATGACGGCACGACCGACGATGGCACGACCGACGATGGCACGACCGATGACGGCACGACCGATGACGGCACGACCGACGATGGCACGACCGACTCGGTGTCGCCCGAGGTCCTCGAGCCCCCGGCCCCGACGCCGACCCCCGCCCCGACCCGGGTCCTCGGCTCGCAGACCCTGCCGGCCACCGGGACCAGCTCGACGAGCGTCCTGGGGCTGCTCGGTGGCGCCCTGGTGGTGGCCGGTGGGCTGCTCCTCCTGAGCGGGCGGCGCTTCAACACCGCTTGATCCATCGCTGCGGGCGGGTGCGGGCCGGGGTCGACGGACCCCGGCCCGCGGCGCGCGCCGGACCCTGGGCGGATCGACCCGAGGGTGATATGTTCCCCCCGCTCGCGCGTCCGTGCGCGGCAGGGGAGGCCTCGATCCTCCGGCGAATTGGTCGCTGCGCCGGGAGGGGAGCCAGAGCGAACCCGGCCCCATCCAGTCGGTGATCCCGCGCCCGAGGCGACGGGAGGATGAGGAGGCGAACGCTCGTGGCCCGAACGCTCTGGAAGGCCGGCTTGGCCGGCATGGCGCTGGCGGTCAGCCTCGTGCTGGTCGGCGCCGTCGGCATGAGCCCGGCATCGGCGGCCGAACCGGCGCCGATCACCGACTACGCCAGCTACCCGAACGTCACCCCGTCGATCATCCCTGAGGGGTGCACCGCCGACGGTCCCCGCATCACGGTGGGCGAGGAGTTCGTCGTCACCAACCCGGGGGACGACCCCGAGACCGTCACCGACCTCCGGGACCTCGAGGCGCCCACCATGGTGCCGGGCACCGTGATCGAGATGTCCTGGAGCGGCTTCGCCGCCGGGTGCGACACCGCCGGCATCTCGCTGTCGGCCAAGCGGGCGGCGTCGCCCAGCTTCGATCCCGACACCGAGCAGACCCTCATCGCCTCGGCCTACGACTACTGCGGCCCGCTCGCCGGCGCCGATCCGTGCGTGCTCGACGGTGGTCGCTACCGCCTCGCCATCACGCTGCCCGCCGAGGCCGCCTGCTTCTACCAGGTCGATGCCGTGGTCGGGCCGCCGCTGCTGACCGTGTGGAACGCCGACGACGCCGAGGGCAACCCGCTCGGCAGCTTCTACTCCGACGACACCCGGGTGGCCAACGGCCGTCAAGGTGGCTTCAACATGCTGATCAGCGCGGCCAACGGCGGCCTGGGCGAGTGCGACCCGCCGCCGCCGCCGTGCGAGTGGGATCCGGAGCTCCCGGCCGATGATCCGGGGTGCTTCGAGCCGTGCGAGTACGACCCGGAGGTCCCGGCCGACGACCCGTCGTGCCAGCCGCCGCCGCCGCCGTGCGAGTGGGATCCGGAGCTTCCGGCCGATGATCCGGGGTGCTTCGAGCCGTGCGAGTACGACCCGGAGGTCCCGGCCGACGACCCGTCGTGCCAGCCGCCGCCGCCGCCGTGCGAGTGGGATCCGGAGCTCCCGGCCGATGATCCGGGGTGCTTCGAGCCCTGCGAGTACGACCCGGAGGTCCCGGCCGACGACCCCGCCTGCGAGCCGCCGTCGGAGGAGCCCTGCGAGTACGACCCGGAGCTCCCGGCCGACGATCCGGCCTGCGAGCCGCCGTCGGAGGAGCCCTGCGAGCTCGATCCCACGAAGTCCGCAGACGACCCCACCTGTGGTGAGTCGGTGGGCGGCGTGGTGGTGCGTCCCACCCCGACCGCCCCGACCCAGCTGCCCGCCACGGGCAGCGAGGCCGCTGGGCTGGTCGATCCGGCCGCTCTGCTGATCGGCGCCGGCGCCACGCTCGTGGCCGTCGGCCGTCGCCGCCGGGCCGCCGCCTAGCTCGAGCGAGCCCGCCGGGGAGTCGGCCGACCGGCCGCTCCCCGGCTTCGGCGCGCCCGGCGATGCGGCGACCGGGCGAGATGCCCGAGATGGGTCGGATGGCCCATTCTGCTGGTTCGACTTGCGGATCTCACGGAGAGTGGTAAGTTGCCGCCGTCACGCACCACTGTGCGTGGCAGGGGAGGTGACGAGCCTCCGGCGAATTGGTCGCTGCGCCGGAGTGGAGCCAGAGCGAACCCGGCCCCTTCGAATCCAGCTGGTGCACGCGCACCACCAGGTCCGAAGGATGGTCCAGCGGCGCTCGGCGTCGGTGGCGGCCCGAGAACCTGGCTCTCTCCAAGGAGTCATGTGACCATGAGCGATCGCACGCTGCGAGCGCCGCGAGGGCGGGCCTCGGGCCGGCGGAAGGTGGGCACCGGCGCGCTGCTGGTGCTCGGCCTCCTCGTCGGCTTGATCGGGCTCGCCCCGGCGGCCCACGCCCACCACGCCTACGTGCAGGCCGGCCTGAGCGCCGAGTGCCTGCCCAGCGGAGCCATCCGCGTGAGCTTCCAGGTCAGCTCCTGGGCTCGCGCCGACTCGGGCCAGCACGTGCTGAACCCGTCGATCGGCATCCAGTACCGCACCAACGCCACCAACGGCTTCCCGGGCGAGGTCCTGACCGGGCTGTCCGGCGACGTGGCCACCGGGTCCTTCACCGACAACAAGAGCGGCGGGGTCCCGTCCTTCAGCGGCACGTTCGACCTGCCGGCGTCGGAGGGTGGCCGGTACCTCCAGGTCCGGGCCTACCCCAAGGGCAGCTGGTCGGGCACCGGCGGCGGCTCCACCGGCGCCAACCCCACCGGCGACGACTCGTTCGTCGTGGCGCCCCAGGCGCTGCCGTCGGGCTGCGTGCCGGATCCCACCCCGTCGGCGACCGCATCGGTCGACTGCGCCGCCGGTGCGGTCGACCTCGCCCTCACCGGGGCCGGGTCGGCAACGACGGTTGACGTCCGCGTCGACGGCGAGCTGGTCGGCACCGACGTGGCCGTCCCGGTCGGGTCGACGACCTTTTCGTTCCCGCTCGCCGACGGCGACGAGAACCAGACCCTCACCCTCGACCTCGACTACGCCGAGGGCACCGATCAGCAGCTGCTGGTCCCGGTGGACTGCGACGACCCGGCCGCGCCGAGCGCCGGCGCCCAGCTCGACTGCGCCGCCGGCGCCGTGCTGGTGTCGCTGGCCAACGCCGGCGACGAGGCCACCACGGCCGTGATCAGCAAGGGCGGCGTGCAGCAGGGCGGCACCATCACGGTGCCCGCCGGCGGCGTGGCGCCCATCCCGGTCCCCCTCGTCCCGGCCGACGAGGACACGTCGGTGGCCCTCGTGGTCACCTTCGGCACCGGGCTCGTCGTGCCGCTGTCGGTCCCGGTCGACTGCGCCCAGCCCGCCGCCGATCTGGTCTCGGTGGCGCAGGTGTGCGCGGCCGACGGTGGTTCGGTGGTGCTGACCTTCGTGAACCCGGGGGTACAGGACCACGTGGTCAGCGTGGCGGGTGCCGAGGTGGTCGTGCCGGCTGGTGCGACCGGGTTCACCCACGTGGTGGAGCTGCCCGAGGGCCCGTACGCCTTCGACGTGGTGATCGACGACGTGGTCGAGCCGGTCACCGGCACGATCGACTGCCAGCAGGCCCGCGTGGTGTCGTTCGACGAGGTGTGCGCCGAGGGTGGCGTCGTCGTGTCGTTCGCCAACCCGGGTGCGCAGGATGCGTCGGTGAGCGTGGACGGCGTGGCCGTCACCGTGCCCGCCGGGGCCACCGCCTTCGAGGTGGTCGTCGAGGCGGCCGAGGGCTCCGCCTACGGCTTCCCGGTCGTCGTGGAGGGCGTCAGCCAGACCGTGGCCGGCACCTACGACTGCGAGCAGGCCGATCTGGTGTCGGTGGCGCAGGTGTGCGCGGCCGACGGTGGTTCGGTGGTGCTGACCTTCGTGAACCCGGGGGCACAGGACCACGTGGTCAGCGTGGCGGGTGCCGAGGTGGTCGTGCCGGCTGGTGCGACCGGGTTCACCCACGTGGTGGAGCTGCCCGAGGGCCCGTACGCCTTCGACGTGGTGATCGACGACGTGGTCGAGCCGGTCACCGGCACGATCGACTGCCAGCAGGCCCGCGTGGTGTCGTTCGACGAGGTGTGCGCCGAGGGTGGCGTCGTCGTGTCGTTCGCCAACCCGGGTGCGCAGGATGCGTCGGTGAGCGTGGACGGCGTGGCCGTCACCGTGCCCGCCGGGGCCACCGCCTTCGAGGTCCTGGTGGACCGCGGGGAGGGTGCCTACAGCGTCTCCGTCGTGATCGAGGGGGCCAGCCAGACCCTGGTCGGCTCCTCCGACTGCGAGCAGCCGGCCGTCGAGGCCATCAGCTTCGAGTGCGCCGAGGGTGGCGTGGTCGTGGTCCTGAGCAACGCCGGTGCCTCCGATGCCGACGTCACGATCGACGGCGCCATCGTCACCGTCCCCGCCGGAGCCGTGGCCTTCGAGCACGTCGTGGCGGTCGCCGAGGGCGCCCCCTACGCCGTCACCGTCGTCGGCGAGGGCGTCGACCGGGTGCTCGAGGGCGTCCGCGACTGCGAGCGCGTGGCCGTCGGCGCCGTGCGCATCGAGTGCGCCGAGGGTGGCGTGGTCGTGGTGCTCACCAGCTCGGGTCAGCTGCCCACCGTGGTGACGGTCGCTGGCGTCGCCCACGAGGTGCCGGCTGGCGCCGGGGCCCACGAGGTGCTGGTGCCGGTCGAGGAGGACTCGACCTACTCGTTCCTCGTCGAGGGCGACGGCATCGAGCAGCTCGTCGAGGGCACCTACGACTGCGACCTCCCGGCGCCGTCGGTCGACGGTGACCTGGCGTGCGCCACCGGCGGCCTGTCCCTGGTGCTGCGCAACGCTGGCGCCGACGAGGCGTCCTTCTCGGTCCGGTCCCCCGCCCTCCCGGGCGGCGTCATCGACACCGTGGTGGCCGCCGGCGGCACCGAGGCGGTGCTGATCCCCCTGGCGGAGGACGCCGCCACCCTGGTCACCGTGACCTCGGCGGACGAGGTGCTCCTCGACGCCACCGTCACCCGGGACTGCGAGCAGGTGCAGGGCACCACGGTGCCGCCCAGCAGCACCTCGCTGCCCCGGACCGGCAGCGACGCCGGCCGCCTGGTCGGCTTCGCCGGGGCGCTCCTGCTCGCCGGCCTGGCCCTGGTGGCCACCGGCGCCCGTCGTCGGGTCGAGCTGGCCTAGGCCGGGCGCGGCACGAGGACGTCAGGTGTCGAGGACCCTCAGCGGAGGGAGTGGTCGGGGTCGCCCCTGCGGGGGCGGCCCCGGCCGCCGCCTCGACCCGGCGGTGGGATCAGACGCCGTCGATCTGGCGCTGGAGCATGCGTCGCAGCATCGTGCTCGACGTCTGCTCCGTGTAGGGCAGGTAGGCCACCTCGACGCCGACGGCGGCGAAGTCGGCCTCGAGCTTGTCGCCCCGATCGGTGCCCTTCCAGTCGTCGCCCTTGATGATCACGTCGAAGCGGAGCCGCTCCCACATCTCGAGCTTGTGGGCCAGGTCCTCGGCCACCGCCTCGTCGACGAACTTGATGCTGCCCACGATCTGGAGCCGCTCGGACAGCGGCACCACCGGGGCCAACCCCTTCACCCGCTGCGCCAGCTCGTCGGTCACCACGCCGGCGATGAGGTGGTCGCAGGCGGCCCGAGCGTTGCGCAGGAGGTTCAGGTGACCGATGTGGAAGAGGTCGTAGACCCCGGGGGCGTAGCCGACTCGACGTGCACCCATGCCAGGGTCCTTCCGGGAGCGGACGCACGCACGAGCGTGCGGTCGGGGGGGAGCGAGCACGCCGACTCTACCGGGGCCTCGGCGGGCGTCCGGAGCCACGGCCACGCTGCGTGTAGGTCGTTCGGCCCACGCTGCGGCCGTCGGCGCACGCTCGGCACGGACCACCTCACGCTGCGTGGGCAGACCGGCGAGATTTCTCCGCCCGGGGGGCAGTCTGCCGTTTACGAGCAGGTGAATGGCAGATACGGTCACTCTGTGTGGTGCCACGTACGGTGGCACCAGCACGAAGCGCAGCCACGCCACGCTTCGTGGACGAACCCGGGTGTGGAGACGAAGACGAAGGCGGACGCAGTGAGCGAGGGCCAGGGGCGATGAGCGCCATCTTGAGCGGCGACGGCCGCTCGCTGCACGACAGCATCAGCGAGTTCGAGAGCGTGCCGCTGCTGCGGCAGGAGGCGCGCCGCGACCGCGCCACCGGGTCGGCGCTGCTGCGCCGGTCCCTGCGCCTGGCCGACGGCGCCGCGCTGGTGGCGGCCTGGGCGCTGACCAGCGCCCTGTGGCCGGCGGCCCCGGATGCCGCGCTCCTCGAGCGGCTGGCCTTCGGGGTGCTGCCCATGGTGGTGGTGGGCTGCTGGCTCATCACCACCCACCAGCTGTACCTCGCCCGGGTGGCGGCCATGCGCACGGTCGAGCAGGCCCGCATCGCCAGCGTCTGCGCGCTGCTGGCGGCCGCCTGCGCCCTCACCGACCAGCTCCGCGTCGACGAGGTCCTCCCCGGCCGCGTGCTCGGCGGCGCCTTCCTCTCCTTCGTGGGCCTGTCCGCCGCCCGCACCGCGTACCGCGGCTGGCTGAGCTCCGCCCGCCGCTCCGGGCAGTTCACCCGGCCCGTCGTGATCGTGGGGATCGACGCCCAGACAGCTGAGATCTGCAAGGTCCTGGCCGAGCAGACCGAGCTCGGGTTCGAGGTGGTCGGCGTCCTCGGCGAGCGCGACGACGCCCGCCGAGCCGGGCTCGAGCACCTCTGGGGCGGCGAGCTCGAGGCGGTGGGCTCCATCGTCACCGAGCGGTCGGTCACCGGGGCCATCGTGTCGTCCACCGCCCTCGACCCCACCACGCTCAACGCCGTCACCCGCCTGCTGCTGAAGCAGCGCTGCCACGTGCACCTCAGCACCGGCATCAGCGGCATCGACCAGCGGCGCCTCCGGCCCGTGCACCTCGGCTACGAGCCGCTGCTGTACCTGGAGCCGCTCGAGCTCACCCCCGTGCAGCTGCGGGTGAAGCGCCTGCTCGACCTCACGATCTCGACCGTCGTGGCCGTCCTCGTGGCCCCGGTGCTGGCCGTGAGCGCCCTCGCCATCAAGCTGGAGGACCGGGGCCCCGTGCTCTTCCGCCAGCAGCGCGTCGGTCGCGACGGGGACCTCTTCACGGTGATCAAGCTGCGCACCATGGCCGTCGGGGCGGAGGACCACCTCGATGCCCTGCTGCCCTACAACGAGCGCAACGGGCCGCTGTTCAAGATGCAGCACGACCCCCGGGTCACCCGGGTGGGCAAGCTGCTCCGCGACCTCAGCATCGACGAGCTCCCCCAGCTGTGGAACGTGCTGCGGGGCGACATGAGCCTCGTCGGCCCCCGACCCGCCCTCCCGACCGAGGCCCGGGCCTTCGGGGCCCGGCTCCGCAGCCGCACCCAGGTGCTGCCCGGCGTCACCGGGCTCTGGCAGGTGGAGGCCCGCGACTCCGAGTCGTTCGACACCTACGAGCGCCTCGACCTCTTCTACGTGGAGAACTGGTCGGTGGGCCTCGACATCATGGTGATGGTGGCCACCATCGAGAACGAGCTGGCCAAGGTGGTCCGCCGCCTGGTCGACCGGCCGCGCCGGCTCCTGCGGGCCTGACGCGCCGACGCCCCGCCACCGGGGGGAGGTGACGGGGCGTCGAGGAACGCGGCGGCCGGTCAGCCGTCGGCGAAGGCCTCGGCCACCAGGTGGTTGGCGCCGGCGGCCGGGTACCCGCTGACCGACGGGCGGGTCAGCAGCGTGGTGACGGCGGCCGGGGTCTGGGCGCCGAAGAGCTTGCGGGCGCCGTACAGGCCCTGGAAGCGGCTGCCGTCGCCCGAGGTCTGCGACGCCGGCGGGTACTTGACGGCCGGGAAGGGGATGACCCCGGTGTCGAGGTGCGTCAGCACCCGGCCGGCGTGGTGCTCGTAGCCGGCGAGGAGCCGCGCCCGGGCGTGGGGCTCGAGCTGCTCGCCCTGGGCGAGGATCGTGCGGGCCCCGTGCATCCAGGCCCCGAGGCCCATCGAGACGTGCCCGAGGTCCCGCTGCCGCTCGGCGTTGGCGCCGCTCACGGCCAGCGCCGGGTCGACGAACACGTAGTCGGTGCCGGGTCGGTGGACCTGGGCGCCGGCGGACTTCGTGTTGTTCCCCCAGTGCGCCAGGGTGTGCGAGTAGCTGACGGTGCCGGTGGAGCCGTGCAGCGGCGCGACCTTCTTGCCGTCGTAGCCGGCGTGGTAGATCGACTGGGCGATCCGGGTGTTGAAGTACGCCTTGGCGTCCTTCCAGAGGGCCGGGTCGCCGACGTAGGCCGCGATGGCGAGCTTGGAGTCGGCGAAGCTGGCGTGCCAGTTCGGGTTCTGGGGCCAGTCGAGGATCGGGTAGCAGGTCTCGGCGAGGAACCGGCGCAGCTGCGGGTCGTGGTGCTCGATGATCGAGGCCGCCTGGGCCACGTTGGTGCAGGACCAGCCGGCCACGAGGCGGTACTGCTCGGCGGTGTCGCGCTGCCACGAGGTGACGGTCCGCAGCTCATCGAGCATCGCCACGACCTTCGCCCGGCGGGCCGGGTCGCCGTCCGCGGCCCACAGGACGGCCTGGGTCTTCATGTACCCGGACTCGTCCTTGAGCAGGTCGCGCTCGACCGACGAGATCTCGGTGCCGTAGCTGGTGTGCGGACGGGCGACCTTGCCGGCCCAGGACCCGGCGAGCCGGGTGTACTCGGGCGACCTGGTCGACCAGGCGTCGATGTCGGCCCGGGTGTAGACGACCCCGGGGCGGACGGGGAACGACGGCGTGGGCGCCGGCGCCGGCGGTGCCGTGGTGGTCGTGGCCGGCGGTGCCGTGGTGGTCGTGGTGGGCGCGGGGACCGTGGTGGTCGGGGCCGGGGCCGTGGTGGTCGGCGCCGGCGGCTTCGTGGTGGTGGTCGTCGGCTTCGTGGTGGTGGTCTTCTTCGCCGTGGTGGTCACGGCCGTCTGCGGGAGGCAGGCGCCCAGGAGGAGGAAGGAGAGCAGCAGCGCGACCAGCAGCGAGGTGGGCTTGTTCTTGTGCACGAGTGGACCTTTCGTGAACCGCCCCAGGTGGTTCGGCGGAGGGGGTTGTGCGGGGAGCGCTGCCCTGGTATCGACCCCCGACGGACGGACTTGAGCCAACGATCGGCCAACGAGCTCGGGGTCAAGCGCGGCACCAGATGTGCCGATACCGCAGCCCTTTTCTCAGGCGGCGGCGACGGCGCGGGGCCCGCTCAGGAGGCCGTCGGCGGGGCGCCGCGCCGCCGGGTGCGGGGCTCGGAGGCCACGCCGTCTAGGCTCGCCGACCGTCCTGTGAGCGGCTGAGGAGGCGGGCTCGTGCCTGCAACGATCATCGTCGGAACCCAGTGGGGAGACGAGGGCAAGGGCCGGTTCACGGACCTGTTCGCCAAGGAGATGCACCTCGTCGTGCGCTACCAGGGCGGGCACAACGCGGGGCACACGCTGGTGGTCGACGGCGAGACCTTCGCGCTGCAGCTGATCCCGAGCGGCGTCCTCTACCCCCACATCACCCCGGTGATCGGGAACGGGGTGGTCGTCGACCCGGCCGTGCTCCTGGCCGAGGTGGCCATGCTCGAGTCCCGCGGGATCGACTGCTCCAACCTCAAGGTGTCGGGCAACGCCCACCTGATCCTGCCGTACCACCAGCTCATCGACCGGGTGACCGAGCGCCACCTCGGCAAGAACGCGCTGGGCACCACCCGGCGCGGCATCGGCCCCGCCTACGCCGACAAGGCCGCCCGGGTGGGCATCCGGGTGCAGGACCTCTACGACGCCGACATCTTCCGGGAGAAGCTGGCCCTGGTCCTCAAGGACAAGGCACCGCACCTGGCCAAGGTCTACAACCAGCTGGCGCCCACGGTCGACGAGATCGCCGACGTGTACCTCGGCGACCTGGCGCCCCGGATGGCGCCCTACGTCGCCGACACCATCAACCTGGTGCACGAGGCGCTCGAGGCCGGCCAGCACGTGCTCTTCGAGGGCGCCCAGGCCACCTTCCTCGACCTCGACCACGGCACCTATCCCTTCGTCACGTCCTCGAACCCCGTCTCCGGCGGGGCCTGCACGGGCGCAGGCGTCGGGCCGCTGCACATCGACCGCGTGGTGGGGGTGGCCAAGGCGTACGTCACGCGCGTGGGCGCCGGCCCCTTCCCCACCGAGCTGCTCGACGAGGTGGGCGACGCCATCGTGGAGCGGGGCCACGAGTTCGGCACGAACACCGGCCGCAAGCGCCGGCCCGGCTGGTTCGACGCCGTGATGCTCCGCCACGCCGTGCGCCTCAACTCGCTGTCCGAGGTGGCCATCACCAAGCTCGACGTGCTCGATGCCTTCGACGAGGTGAAGGTGTGCGTGGCCTACGAGGTCGACGGCCAGCGCCTCACCCACCTCCCCGACAACCAGTCGGTGCTGCACCGGGTCACCCCCGTGTACGAGACGTTCCCCGGGTGGGGGAGCGACCTCAGCGAGGTCACCGAGCCGCACGACCTGCCCGACCGGGCTCGGGAGTACGTGGCGTTCCTCGAGGACCAGGTGGGGGTCCCGATCCACCTGCTCGGGGTGGGCCCCGGCCGCGACCAGTACGTCGACCGCTCGGGCGCCACCGCCCCGTGAGGGTCGTCGTCGTCGGCTCCGGGGGCCGGGAGGACGCCCTGGCTGCGGTGCTCGGTCGCAGCGCCGAGGTGGTGGTGACCCCGGGCAACCCGGGCATCGCCGCGTCCGTGGCCACGCCGCCCGAGGAGCTCGACGCCGACCTGTTCGTCATCGGGCCCGAGCAGCCGCTCGTCGACGGCCTGGCCGACCGGCTGCGCGCCCAGGGGAAGCTGGTGTTCGGCCCGGGGGCCGACGGAGCGCAGCTCGAGGGCTCGAAGGCCTTCATGAAGGACCTCGTCGCGGCGGCGGGCGTGCCCACCGCCCGCTACGGCGCCTTCGACGAGGAGGGGCCGGCCCTGGCCTTCCTGCGCTCGCTCCCGCCCCCCTACGTCGTCAAGACCGACGGCCTGGCGGCGGGGAAGGGGGTGCTCGTCACCGACGACCTCGCGGCCGCCGAGGCCGACGTGCGCGACAAGCTCTCGGGCGCCGCCTTCGGGGCGGCCGGCGCCCGCGTGGTGATCGAGGAGGGGATGACCGGCCCCGAGGTGTCGGTGTTCGCGGTGTGCGACGGCACCCGGGCCGTGGCTCTGGACCCGGCCCAGGACTTCAAGCGGGTGGGCGATGGCGACGCGGGTCCCAACACCGGGGGCATGGGCGCCTACTCGCCGCTGCCCTGGCTGCCGGAGGGGTTCGCCGCCGACATCGTCGACCGCTTCGTCCAGCCCACCCTCGACGAGCTGCGGCGGCGCGGGATCGACTACCGCGGGGTGCTCTACACGGGCCTCATGCTCACGCCGGAGGGCCCGAAGCTGGTGGAGTTCAACATCCGCTTCGGGGATCCCGACAGCCAGGTGGTCCTGCTCCGCCTGACCTCCGACCTGGCGGCCCTGCTGGCCGCGGCCGCCGCCGGGGCGCTGGGGCCGGAGCCGACGTTCAGCGACGACGCCGCGGTGCTGGTGGTGGCGGCGGCGCCCGGCTACCCCACCGACGTGCGCACCGGCGATCCCGTCGACGGCCTCGAGGCCGCCCGCGCCGTCGACGGTGCGACCGTGCTCAGCGCCGGGGTGGGGCGCGACGCGGCGGGCCAGCTGGTCACGGCCGGCGGCCGCGTGCTCGACGTGGTGGGCCAGGGTCCCGACGTGCGCACCGCACGAGCGCGGGCCTACGACGCCATCGGCCGCCTCTCGTGGCCCGGCCTGCACCACCGGTCCGACATCGCCGCCGACGCCGCCGGATGACCGACCGACCGCTCGCCGTCCCCCGCGTGGCCGTGATCGGTGGCGGCCAGCTCGCTCGCATGCTGGCCGAGCCGGCCAACGCCCTCGACGTGCCCCTGCGGGCGCTGGTGGAGGCGGCGGGGTCCTCGGCGGCGCAGGTCATCCCGGACTCGGTCGTGGGCGACCACCGGGACCTCGACGCGCTGCTGGAGGCGACGCAGGGGTGTGGGGTCGTGACCTTCGACCACGAGCACGTCCCCACCGAGCACCTCGAGGCCCTGGAGGCCCGCGGCGTCGCCTGCCGGCCCGGGCCCGGGGCGCTGGTGCACGCGCAGGACAAGGCGGTGATGCGCGCGGCCATGGGCCGCCTGGGCGCCCCGCAGCCCCGCTGGGCCGTCGTGGCCGGGCGCGACGACATCGCCGCCTTCGGCCTCCCCTGCGTGCTCAAGGTCGCTCGCGGCGGCTACGACGGGCGGGGGGTCTGGGTGGTCCACGCCCTCGACGACGCCGAGGAGCCACTCGCCGCGGCGGCGGCCAGCGGCGTGCCGCTGCTGGCCGAGGAGCTGGTGGCGTTCCGGCGCGAGCTGGCGGCCATCGTGGCCCGGTCGCCCGGCGGCGAGGTGGTGGCCTACCCCGTCGTCGCCAGCACGCAGCGCGACGGCATCTGCCACGAGGTGGTCGCGCCGGCGCCGGACCTGGCGCCCGAGCGGGCCGAGGCGGCCCAGGCGCTGGCCAGCCGGATCGCGCGGGAGCTCGAGGTGACGGGCCTGCTGGCGGTGGAGCTCTTCGAGGTCGACGACGGCCAGGTGCTGGTGAACGAGCTGGCCATGCGCCCCCACAACACCGGCCACTGGACGCAGGACGGCGCGGTCACGTCGCAGTTCGAGAACCACCTGCGCGCGGTGCTCGACCTCCCGCTGGGGTCCACGGCCCTGCGGGCGCGGTGGACCGTGATGGTCAACCTCCTCGACGGCCCCCCACCGGAGGTCGCCGGCCTCCACGACGCCTACCCCGCCGTGCTGGCCGAGGATCCCCACCTGCGCGTCCACCTCTACGGCAAGGAGGTGCGCCCCGGGCGCAAGGTCGGCCACGTGAACGCCTACGGCGACGACCTCGACGACTGCCTGGCCCGGGCCCGGCGCGCGGCCGCAGGGTTCCAGCGGGGCGATGGCGCACCGGGGAGCGACCGATGAGCGAAGATGGGCCCGTGCAGACGCAGGTGGGGATCGTCATGGGGTCCGACTCCGACTGGCCGACCATGCAGGCCGCGGCCGACGTCCTCACCGAGCTCGGCATCGGGTGGGAGGCCGACGTGCGCTCGGCCCACCGGATGCCCCAGGAGATGCTCGACTACGGCGCGGCCGCCGCCGACCGGGGGTTGTCGGTGATCATCGCCGGGGCGGGCGGGGCCGCCGCCCTGCCCGGGATGCTGGCGTCGGTCACGCCGCTGCCGGTGATCGGGGTGCCGGTGCCCCTGGCGCACCTCGAGGGGCTCGACTCGCTGCTGTCGATCGTGCAGATGCCCGGTGGCGTCCCGGTGGCGACGGTGGCCATCGGCAACGCCAAGAACGCCGGCCTGCTCGCCGCGCGGATCCTCGGCGTGGCCGACCTGGCGGTCCGGGAGCGGCTCGTCGCGTACGCGCAGGGCCTCGCCGACCTCGCCCGCAGCAAGGGCCAGGCCGTGCGCGACGCCACCCGCTGAGGATCGACGCCGAGCTCGGCGCCGGAGCTCAGTCGGCGAGGGTGGGCTGGCGGTCCTCCCACCAGGGCGTGGCCCAGTCGGTCCCGCCGCCCAGGTCCACGGCGGCGTGCACCGGCTCGGTCGCCACGTCGAGGTCGGCGTCGTCGGGCTCGGGCGCGGCGGCCGGCTGCTTGGCGGCCTGCTTCGCCTCCACCTTGGCCGCCTTCATGCGGGCCTTGAGCTCGCGACGGGACAGCGCCGGCCGGGCGCCGGCCGTGCGGACGCCGCCGGCGACCATGGCGCACCCCATGCAGAACGGCGGCTTCTTCGGCCCGAACGCGTAGACGAGGCAGTCACGGCACCACGACCCACCGCAGCGTCGACAGATCGCGACACCGATCTCGTGCGGGTGCTTGCCACAGCTGTCCATGTCCGTTCCCTCCGCACTGGCCATCGTCGCCTCTGCCCTGCAGGTAACGGCGTCGGGGGCAGAACCCTTGAGCGTCGGGCGCCGGCGGCCGCCCCGAGGCGGGGAGAACGGGTCGAACGACCCACGCGCGCGGGTCGATCGGGTTCCCGGAGCGGCGCGGCCGGGTGCGAGGATGGGGCGATGCCCGGCGCCCACCTGCCCAACGTCCTGGCCGCCCGCTACGCCAGCGCACCGATGGCCGAGCTGTGGTCGCCCGAGCACAAGGTGGTGCTCGAGCGCCAGCTGTGGGTGGCGGTCCTGCGAGCCCAGCGCCAGCTGGGCCTCGACGTGTCCGAGCAGGCCATCGCCGACCACGAGGCCGTCGTGCACGACGTCGACCTGGCCAGCATCGATGCGCGCGAGCGCATCACCCGCCACGACGTGAAGGCCCGCATCGAGGAGTTCTCCGCTCGAGCCGGCCACGAGCTGGTGCACGCCGGGATGACGTCGCGCGACCTCACGGAGAACGTCGAGCAGCTCCAGGTCCGGGCCGCCCTGGTGCTGGTGCGCGACCGGATGGTGGCGGCGCTGGCCCGCCTCGGGGAGCGGGCGGCCGAGCACGCCACGCTCGTCATGGCCGGCCGCAGCCACAACGTGGCGGCGCAGGCCACCACCATGGGCAAGCGCTTCGCCAACGCCGGCGAGGAGCTGCTGCAGGCCCTGCGGCGCGTCGAGGAGCTCATCGCCCGCTACCCGCTGCGCGGGATCAAGGGACCCGTCGGCACCCAGCAGGACATGCTCGACCTCCTGGGCGGCGCCGAGCAGGTGGCGGCCCTCGAGGCGGCGGTGGCCGAGCACCTCGGGTTCGACGCCGCCCTCACCAACGTGGGCCAGGTGTACCCCCGCTCGCTCGACCTCGACGTGGTGTCGGCCCTCGTACAGGCCGGGGCCGGTCCGGCCAGCCTGGCCACCACGATCCGGTTGATGGCCGGCCTCGAGCTGGCCACGGAGGGCTTCCAGCCCGGCCAGGTGGGGTCCTCGGCCATGCCGCACAAGATGAACAGCCGGTCCTGCGAGCGCATCAACGGGCTGCTGGTCGTCCTGCGCGGCCACCTCTCGATGGTGGGCGAGCTGGCCGGCGACCAGTGGAACGAGGGCGACGTCTCGTGCTCGGTGGTGCGGCGGGTGGCCCTGCCCGACGCCTTCCTCGCCGCCGACGGCCTCTTCGAGACGTTCCTGGCCGTCCTCCACGACTTCGGCGCCTACCCGGCGGTGGTCGCCCGCGAGCTCGACCGCTACCTGCCCTTCCTCACCACCACCAAGGTCCTCATGGGGGCCGTGCGGGCGGGGGTCGGCCGGGAGGTGGCCCACGAGGCCATCAAGGAGCACGCCGTGGCGGTGGCGCTCGCCATGCGCGAGGAGGGCGCCGGCGGGAACGACCTGCTCGACCGGCTGGCCGCCGACGACCGCCTGCCCCTCGACCGGGCGGGCCTCGACGCGCTGGTCGGGGAGCCGCTGTCGTTCGTCGGCACCGCCGTGGCCCAGGTCGACGCCTTCGTGGCCCAGGTGGCCGACGTGGTGGCCCGCCACCCCGAGGCGGCCCGGTACGGCGGCGGCGCCATCCTCTAGGGGCCGGTCCTCGCCTCGTCGCGTATCGTCGCGCTCGTGACGCTCCCCCTGCCCCACCTCTACTCCGGCAAGGTGCGCGACATCTACGCCGTCGGCGACGACCAGCTGCTGATGGTGGCCTCCGACCGCCTCTCGGCGTTCGACGTGGTGCTCGACGAGCCCATCAAGCACAAGGGGCGGGTGCTCACGGCGATCTCGGCGTTCTGGTTCGAGGCGCTCGCCGACGTCGTCGGGAACCACCTCGTGTCCACCGACGTGGCCGCCCTGGCGTCGGAGGTGGTGGCGGCCGACCCCGACCTGGTGGGTCGGAGCATGCTGTGCCGACGGGCGGAGATGCTCCCGATCGAGTGCATCGTGCGGGGCTACCTCTCCGGGTCGGCCTGGAAGGAGTACGCCAGCAGCGGGACCCTGCGCGGCCAGCACCTGCCCGAGGGCCTGCGGGAGAGCGACCAGCTCCCCGAGCCGGTGTTCACGCCCTCGACCAAGAGCGACGAGCACGACGAGAACATCTCCTTCGCCGAGGCCGTCGACCTGGTGGGGGAGGAGCTGGCCGAGCGGGCCCGCGCCATCTCCCTGGAGCTCTACGCCCGAGCGGCCGAGCTGGCCCGCCAGCGCGGGATCATCATCGCCGACACCAAGTTCGAGCTGGGCCTCGTCGACGGCGAGCTGGTCCTCTGCGACGAGGTGCTGACGCCCGACTCCAGCCGGTTCTGGCCGCTCGACGAGTGGGCGCCCGGCTCCACGCCCCCCAGCTTCGACAAGCAGCCCGTGCGCGACCACCTCGAGGCGCTGGGCTGGGACAAGACGCCCCCGCCCCCGCCGTTGCCCGCCGAGGTGGTCACGGCCACCAGCAGCCGGTACATCGAGGCCTACGAGCGCATCACCGGCCGCAGCTTCAGCGCCTGGCCCGGGGTGAGCTGAGCACCGAGCGCGCGGCGCTCCGCACGATGCGTGAGGGGCTCGAATCATGACTAGCACGGAGAGTGAGATTGGGCGATACTGTCGATCGAGCGTCGAGCAGATCGATCCCCGGTCTGCCTGCCTGACCTGACGGAGCCAGCGTGTCCCTCTCCAGCACCACCACCACCAACCTGCGCCGGGCGGCCGCGGCCACCTCGCTCGCCCTCGTCGTCTCCCTCGGCCTCGGCGCCGGCGTCGCCGCCGCCCAGGACCAGCACTCGGGGGGCACCTCGCCCAACACCGAGTCGCGCGATCCCGGCACCCCCACCGAGGTGCAGGGCGTCACCGTCTCGCGGGACGGTGGCCTCCCCGTGACCGGCTCCGACGTCGCGGGCCTCGTCGGCCTCGGCGCCGCCGCCGTGGCGGTCGGTGCCGGTGCGGTCGTGGTCTCGAAGCGCCGCCCCCGCGTCAGCGCCTGAGCGACCCCGCCCCCACCCCCGCCCACGGTCGGAGCCGCCGCTCCGTCGCGTGGCGCGCCCTGCTCGCCGTCGTCGCCGCCTGGGTGGCGTGGACGGCGTGGACCCTGCTGTCGGTGCGCTCGGACGCCGAGGCCGCCCGTCGTGACCTGCGGGCCACGCGCGACGACCTCGACGTCGAGTCGCTGCTCGACGGCGACGGCCTGACCACGCTCGAGCGAGCCGCGGCTCGCTTCGATGCCCTCGGTGGCCGGCTCGACCACCCGCTGCTGGCGCCGGTGCGCGCCCTGCCCGTGGCCGGTCGCCAGCTGGCCGCCGCCGACGACCAGGTGGGGGCGGCGGCCGACGGCCTGCGCAGCGCCGCCGACGTCGGCGGGTCGCTGCGCGACCTCGTCGACGGCGGGCTCGGCGCCGGGCCGGAGCGCGTGACCACGCTCCGCGAGATCTCCTCGGTCGCCGAGGCGGGCCGGGCCCGCTTCGCGGCGCTCGACCTCGGCCCCGACGAGGCGCTGCTCGGCGTGCTGTCGTCGGCCCGCGCCGAGATCGAGGAGGCGCAGCAGGAGGCCATCGACGGGCTCGAGCGGGCGGCCACGATGAGCAGCGGGCTCGCCGTGATGTTCGAGGGGCCGAGCGACTACCTGCTGGTCGCCGCCAACAACGCCCAGATGCAGAACGGGCAGGGCATGTTCCTCTCCGGGGGCGTCCTCCACATCGAGGACGGCCGGCTCGACCTCGGTCCGATGGCGTCGCTCGAGAAGGTGCCCGTGGTCGACCCCCCCGTGCCGCTCGAGCCCGACCTGGCGGCGCGCTGGGGGTGGCTCGACCCCAACGACGACTTCCGCCACCTCGGCCTGACGCACCGCTTCCCCGTCACGGGCGCCTTGGCCGCCGACCTCTGGTCGGCCCTTGGGAACCCGGAGGTCGACGGCGTGGTGGCGGTCGACCCCCTCGTGCTCGAGGCGATCATGGCCACGACCGGACCGGTGAGCACCCCGGGCGGCGAGCGCCGGGCCGAGGACGTGGTGGAGTTCATCCTGCACGACCAGTACCAGGGCTACCTGGTGGGCGACGACGATCGCTCCTACACCTCCGAGCGGCGCGACGAGCTCGACGCCCTCGCCACCGCCGCCCTCGACGCCTTCGAGCAGGTGACCGAGCTCGAGGCCTCCTTCCTCGACCGCTTCCGGCGGGCCGCGGCGGGCCGCCACCTGCTGATGTGGTCGAGCGACCCGGCTGTGCAGGCGGGCTTCGAGGCAGCGCGCGTCGACGGGCAGATGGGACCCGACGCGCTGCTCCTGTCGCTGGTGAACCGCAGTGGCGTGAAGCTCGACTGGTTCATGGACCTGGAGGCCGACCTGGCCCTCGAGCCCGACGGCGAGGGCGGCTGGGAGGCCGAGCTGGCCGTGACCGTGACCAACCGCGCGCCGTCGGACGGCGAGCCCCGCTACGTCGTGGGGCCGTACCCCGGTTCGGGGCTCGAGCGGGGCGAGTACCTCGGGCTGGTGACGCTCAACCTGCCCGCGGGCGCCCTCGACAGCCGCTTCGACGACGTCGAGCAGCTGGCCGTGTCCGGGGCCGACGGTGACAACCGCACGATCGCGGCCTGGCTCGAGGTGCCCCGCGGCACCAGCGAGACCCTGGTGGCCCGGTTCCGCCTGCCGGCGACCACCAGCCTCGTGGTGGAGCCGAGCGGGCGGGCGCTGGCCACCACCTGGAGCTTCGACGGGACCACCTGGACCGACGAGGAGCGCCGGACCCTCGAGCTGGCGGATCAGTAGCCGACGAAGTCGAGCACCACCCAGACCTTGCCGCCGGCGCTGACGACGCCGATCCCCACCTCGGAGACGGCGGGGTCGAGGATGTTGGCCCGGTGCCCGGCCGAGCCCATGAACATGGTGTGGACCTGACCGGCGCTGGCGCCGTACCCGACGTTCTCGCTGATGCGGCGCCAGCCGGTCACGCCGTGGGCGGCCAGCCCGCCGCTGAGGTCGGGGTGGTGGCGCATGCGCTGCTCTCGGCCCATGACCCCGGCCCACTCGCGGGCGAGGCCGGCGGCCCCGCCGCTGCGCCGGAGCGCGGGGAGGCCGGCGGCAGCCCGCTCGCGGTTCACCAGGTCGAGCAGCTGGGCCTCGGCGCCGGGATCCGCCACGGGAGCGGCCGCCGGCGGCGGTGCCGGCGCAGGGGCGGGTGCCGCAGCGGCGGGGGCCGGACCGGGCGCAGCGGTCGGCGGCGGGGCGGGGGCCACCGTGGTGGGCGGTGGCGGCGGCGCAGCGGTGGTCGTGGTGGTCGGCGCCGCGGTGGTGGTGGTCGTCGTGGGACGGGCGGCGCGGCGCTCGTCGCCGGCGTTGCGCTCGACGCCGACCGCCGCGGCCGCCACCGGTTCGGGGGCGTCGTCGCTCGGGGCACCGCAGGCCGCGAGGGCGAGCAGGCCGGCGAGGACGGGGCGCAGGAGGCGGGGCATGGGCGGGGGTGGTTCGAGCGGTTCGCGCCGATCGGGGCGAGGTCGAGGGCACCCTAGCAATGTTGCGATCGCGTTGCGGTGGACGGTGGCGGGCCGCCCAGAGGGTGCCCACTAGGCTCGCCGCCATGCGCTACTCGGTCCTCGTCGAGACCCGCCTCCGGCCCGGGATCGCCGATCCCCAGGGCGCCACCATCGAGCGGTCCCTGCCCGCCCTCGGGTTCGAGGGGATCCGCGGGGTGCGGGTGGGCAAGGCGATCCGCTTCGAGATCGAGGCCGTCGACGACGCCGAGGCCCACGCCCACGCCGACGAGGTGACCCGCCGGTTCCTCATCAACCCCGTCATCGAGGACGCCGACCTCGCCATCACGGCCATCGAGGCGGTCTGATGGCCGTCCGGGTCGGCGTGGTCACCTTCCCGGGGTCGAACTGCGAGCTCGACGTGATCGAGGCGATCGAGGGGCTCGGCGCCCAGGCCGAGCTGCTCTGGCACGGCGACGCCTCCCTCGGTGGGGTCGACGCCGTCGTGCTCCCGGGCGGGTTCGCCCACGGCGACTACCTCCGCCCGGGCGCCATCGCCCGGTTCTCGCCCGTGATGGACGCCGTGCGGGCGCTGGCCGCCGACGGCGGTCCCGTGGTCGGGATCTGCAACGGCTTCCAGGTGCTCACGGAGGCCGGGCTGCTCCCCGGGGCGCTCCAGAAGAACCGGGGCCTCAAGTTCCTCTGCACCACCGCCCGGCTCCGCGTCGAGACCACCGACTCCGCCCTCACGGCCGACGCCGGCCTCGGCGACGTCCTGCGCATCCCGATCAACCACTTCGAGGGCAACTACACCTGCGACGCCGACACCCTGGCCGCGCTGCGGGCCGAGGACCGCGTGGTGGTGCGCTACGTCGACAACCCCAACGGCTCCGTCGACGACATCGCCGGCGTGTGCAGCGAGGGCCGCAACGTGGTCGGCCTGATGCCGCACCCCGAGCGGGCCTGCCACCCCCTCGTGGGGTCCATGGACGGCGCCGTCCTGCTCCGCTCGGTGCTCACCTGCGCCGGCGCCACCGTGGGCTGAGCGCCGCCGCCGGCGCACCCGGCGGATCTGCGCGAACGGACAGGAATCGGGCCGCCGGGGGGCGAACCCTGCAGCGGACATGGCGACCGCTCCGGACCCCGCGGCTGTCGGTGCGGGGTCGTCGCTGCCCCGCTACTGGCCCGCGCTCGACGGGCTCCGCGGCGCGGCGGTGCTGGCCGTGCTCCTCTTCCACGGCGGCTTCAGCTGGGCGCAGGGCGGGTTCCTCGGCGTCTCGCTCTTCTTCACGCTCTCCGGGTTCCTGATCACCAGCCTCCTGCTGCGCGAGCGCGAGCGGTCGGGCGGCATCGCCCTGGGGTCGTTCTGGGCTCGGCGGGCTCGCCGGCTCCTCCCCGCCTCGCTGCTGGCCCTGGGCTTCGCCCTCATCGTCACCGTGAGCACCATCCCCGTGGACCAGCGGGTGGCGGCGATCAGCGACCTGCGGGCTGCGCTGTTCCACGTCTCGAACTGGTGGTTCATCGCCGACGGCGCCAGCTACGCCGACCTCGGCCTGTCGCCCTCGCCCGTGCAGCACTACTGGTCGCTGGCCATCGAGGAGCAGTTCTACCTGGTGTTCCCCCTGGTGGCGGCGGTCGCCCTGCGCCGGTCACGGGCCCTGCTGGGGGTCGTCCTCCTGGCCGTCACGGTCTGGTCGGTCGCCATGCAGGTGCGCCTCGACGACATCGACCGGATCTACTTCGGCACCGACACCCGGGCCGCCGAGCTGGCCGTCGGCGGCCTCCTCGCGGTGCTCCACCGGCCGATCCAGCACCTGCTCGGCGGGCCGCGATCGGTGCTGCGACGGCTCACCGACGTCGCCGGCCTCGCCACGCTCGTGGTCGTGGTCGGCCTGTGGATGAGCGTCAGCCAGCAGAACCCCGGGCTCTACGTCGGCGGGCTGCTCGCCGTGGCCCTCGTGTCGGCCGGGCTGCTGCTGGCGGCGGTCGAGGGCCGCTGGACCGCTGCCGTCTTGTCGTGGCGCCCCCTGGTGGGCCTGGGGAAGATCAGCTACGGCGTCTACCTGTTCCACTTCCCGATCTTCCTGGCCCTCTCGGGCGAGCGGGTGCCGTGGAGCACCGGCCCGCTGTTCCTCCTCCGTGCCGCCGTCACGCTCGCCATGGCCGTCGCCTCGTACCACCTCCTCGAGCTCCCGATCCGACGGGGCACCGTGGCGACCGGCCGGCAGCTGCTGACCGCCACGGGCGGTGCCCTCGCCGCCGTCCTCCTCGTGAGCGCGGTGGTGGTGGCCCGCACCGAGGTGGAGATGGGCGACGTGCAGACGGTGGCCGTGGAGGGGCTCGAGATCGTGCCGTCGGAGCCCGTCGCCGCACCGCCCGTCACGGCGGCGCCGCCGGTCGACGACGGCCCGACCGACGCCGCCGATCCCGGTAGCGCTCCCCCCACCACCGGCCCGGCCCCGGCCGACCCGGTCGAGCCCGGCGATCCGGTGGCGCCGGTGGCGCTGCGCAGCCCGCGCATCGTGGTGGTGGGCGACTCCACCGCCGCCGCCAACGGCACCGGGCTGCGCGAGTGGGGCGCGCGGACCGGTCGGCTCGAGGTCACGACGGTGAGCGGCTCCGGGTGCTCCACCTACACGGGCACCCGCTTCCGGGTGCGCGACGGGTACACGTTCACGCCGAAGGGCTGCGACCAGCTCTTCGCCACCGCGGTCGGCGAGGCCACGCGGGTGGGGGCCGACGCCATCGTGGTGTTCATCGGGTCCTCCCAGCTGGCCGACTGGGAGTTCCCCGGCCTCGACGGCTGGCGCCACATCGGCGAGCCGGCCGTCGACGCCGAGTACGCCGAGCGGCTCCGTGCCGCCGCCACCACCCTGGCCGGCGCCGGGATCCCCGTGCTGTGGGCCGACGTCCCCCGACCCGAGTGGGACCTCGACGAGTTCGGCGTCCTGCTCGGCGGCGCGCTGCCCGGCAGCGGCCCCGTGTCGCTCAACGACCCCGCGCGCTGGAGCCGGCTCACGGAGCTCGACGCCGGCGGGCTCCAGGGGCTGCGGGGGGTCGCCCGCTGGCCCTACGCCGCGGTGGTCAGCGAGCTCGAGAGCGCCGAGGAGATCCGCCCCGACGGGCTCCACGTCTCGTCGGAGGGGATGGCGGCCCTGGCCGACGGAGGCGTGTTCGAGGCCCTCGGCGCCGCCTACCGCTCGGTGGTGGCGACGGGCGTGGCGCCGCCGGCCGACCGGGGCCCCACCACGTGGACGGTCAGCTCGAGCGGCTGATCCCGGCCTTCTTCAGCACGGCCGGCTCGACCCCGAGCTCGCGCCAGGCGGCGTAGGAGATCCCCTTGCGGCTGCTGTAGGCCTTGGCGGCGTCGACGAAGTCGCGCTCGAGCCCGGTGAGGTCGACCTTGGCGCCGGCCGCCTCCACCTCGGCCTGCAGGTCGAGGCGCTCCTGGATGAGCTGGAGCCGCCGCAGCGGGTCGGCCGACTCGAGCTCCACCTCGATGCGGGCCAGTCGCTTCTGCATCGACTCCGCGGTGCGCTTGCGCCCGCGCTTCGGCTTGTGGGCCTCCAGCGCCTCGAGATAGCGACGCACGGCGCGCCCCTGATTGCGGCCCTCGGCCAGCGCGGCCTTGTGGTCATCGGACATGGGCGTGCGGGAGCGCTTTGTCGCCATGTCGGTCGATGCTATTTGCTCAATGGCGGCCGGACCCATTTCGCCGGTCCGGGCGGCGCGCGGCGGCCACGTAGGCTGCGGCGATGGCCGAGGAGCCCGCCCAGAACGCCGAGGTGCCGCTGCACCGAGCCCTCGGCCTCACCGACGACGAAGCCGAGGCCATCACGAAGATCCTCGGTCGCCCGGCCAACCACCTCGAGCTGGCCATGTACTCGGTCATGTGGTCGGAGCACTGCTCCTACAAGTCGTCGCGGCTGCACCTGCGCAAGCTCCCCACCGAGGCGGAGCACGTGATCGTGGGTCCTGGCGAAGGCGCCGGCGTGGTCGACGTCGGCGACGGCATCGCGGCGGCCTTCCGCATCGAGAGCCACAACCACCCCTCCGCCATCGAGCCCTACGAGGGGGCCGCCACGGGCGTGGGCGGCATCCTGCGCGACATCTTCAGCGTGGGCGCTCGCCCGATCGCCCTCATGGACCCGCTGCGCTTCGGGCCGCTCTCCGACCCGCGCAGCCGCTGGATCGCCGAGGGCGTCGTGAGCGGCGTGAGCGGCTACGGCAACTCGGTCGGCGTGCCCACCGTGGGCGGCGAGACGGTTTTCGACGAGACCTACCAGGACAACCCGCTGGTCAACGTGTTCTGCGTGGGCCTGCTCGACCACGACGGCCTGGTGCTCGCCCGGGCCTCGGGACCGGGAAACCTCGCGGTGCTGTTCGGCTCCTCCACGGGTCGCGACGGCATCGGCGGCGCCAGCGTGCTGGCATCTGCCGGCTTCGGCACCGAGGAGGAGGACGCCGACAAGCGGCCGAGCGTGCAGGTGGGCGACCCCTTCGAGGAGAAGCGGCTCATCGAGGCCTGCCTGGAGATGATCCGGGCCGGGCTGGTCGTGGGGATCCAGGACCTCGGGGCGGCCGGGATCACCGGCGCCGCCAGCGAGACCGCCTCGAAGGGCGGCGTGGGGATGGACCTCCACCTCTCGGAGGTCCACGTGCGCGAGGAGGGGATGGAGCCCTTCGAGATCATGATCAGCGAGAGCCAGGAGCGGATGCTGGCGATCGTGGAGCCCCGCCACCTCGACGAGCTGGTGGCGATCTGCGAGCGCTGGGAGATCCGTGCCTCGGTCATCGGCACGGTCACCGGCACCGGCCGCTTCCGCATCCTCGACCGGCCCGGCGGCGAGGTGCTCGGCGACCTCCCGGCCAGCTCGCTCGACGACGACGCGCCCCTCTACGACCGCCCGTACGCACCGCCGTCCGACCTGGCCGAGCGCCAGGCCGACAAGGGCGCCGCCGCCCTCGAGCCCACCGACGTGGCCGCCGAGCTGCTGGGGCTGCTCACCGACCCGATGTGGGTGTACCGCCAGTACGACCACCAGCTGTTCCTGAACACCGTCGAGGGTCCCGGCGGCGACGCCACGGTGCTGCGGCTCAAGCACCCCGACACCGGCGTCGACACCGGGCGGGGGCTCGGCCTCACGGTCGACGGCAACCACCGCTGGTGCGCGCTGGATCCCCGACGGGGGACCGCCCTCGTGGTGGCCGAGGCCGTGATGAACCTGGCCTGCGTCGGTGCCCGCCCGCTCGGCCTGGTCAACTGCCTCAACTTCGGCAACCCGGAGCACCCCGAGGTGATGTGGCAGCTGGTCGAGTCCATCGAGGGGATGGGCGAGGCCTGCCGGGCGCTCGGCATCCCGGTGGTGGGCGGCAACGTGAGCCTCTACAACGAGAGCCGCGGGCGCGACATCGACCCCAGCCCCGTGGTGGGGCTGCTGGGCCTCGTCGACCGCCTCGACCGGCGCCCGCCGGGGGTCCGGCTGGTGGAGGGCGGCACGCTGATCGCGCTCGGGCCGGAGACCCGTTCCGTGTCGGGGTCGCGCTGGGCGTGGGAGCAGGGCCACCGCGCCGGCCCCGGCCCGGCGCTCGACCTCGACGTCCACGCCGCGGTGGCCGACCTCGTGCGCCACCTCGTCGCCGAGGGGCTGCTGGCGGGCGTGCACGACACGGCCGACGGGATCGGCGTGGCGCTGGCCGAGATGGCCGTGCGCAGCGGCAAGGGCTGCGTGGTGCGGGGCAAGCACCTCGACCACGGCTGGCTGTTCGCCGAGTCACCCAGCCGGGTGGTGGCCTGCGTCACGAACGGCCACGGCGACGACGTGATCCGGGCCGCCCAGTCGGCGGGGGTGGTGGCCACCCGGCTCGGGCAGGTCACCGGCGACCGGATCGTGGTGGAGGGGCTCCTCGACGTGCCCGTGGCCACCGCCACGGCTGCGTGGCGGGACCGCCTGCCCGACGCGCTGGGCGCCGGCACCGCTCACTGACCCGATCGGCCCGGGCGCTAGCGTCGGGCCGTGCACCGCTGGGAGAGGTCGACGCGCGCGCTGGTGGCCCGGGGCCGCGCCCTGCTGGAAGCCGGGCGCACCGCCGGCCGAGCCCCGCAGGCGTTCCCGCCCGGCGCCTTCTACTCGCCCGTCGTCGACGCCGACCTCGTGGCGGCCGAGCCCGACCGCAGCCGGATCTGGCCCGACCCGCCCGCCGACCCGCCCGGCATCGACTTCCGCGGCCCCGACCAGCTGGCCCTGCTCGAGGAGCTGGCGGCGCACCCGCTGCCCGCCGCCTGGGACGGGCCGGAGCCGCCCTACGACCCCGGCAACGACCAGTTCCCGCCGCAGGACGCCGCCGCCCTCTACGCGCTGGTGCGCCACCGGCGGCCGGCGAGGATGGTGGAGGTGGGCTGCGGCTGGTCCACCACGGTCACCGCCCGGGCGATCCGCGACGCCGACCTGCCCACGGAGCTCACCTGCATCGAGCCCTACCCCCGGGACTTCCTGCGGCGCCTGCCCGAGGTGTCGTCGCTGCGGGTGGAGAAGGTCGAGCACACGCCGTGGTCGGTGTTCGGCGCGCTCGGCGCCGGCGACGTGCTGTTCATCGACTCCTCGCACGTCGTGAAGACGGGGAGCGACGTCGCGCACCTGCTCCTCGAGGTCGTGCCCCGCCTGCCGGCCGGCGTGGTGGTGCACGTGCACGACGTCTTCCTCCCGCAGGACTACCCGGAGGGCTGGGTGCGGGCGGGCTTCAACTGGAACGAGCAGTACCTGCTCCAGGCCCTGCTCGTCGGCAACGAGCGGCTGCGCCCCCTGCTGATGAACCGCTGGCTGGCCGTGCGGCACCCCGATGCCGTGCGCTCGGCGCTCGGTGGCGTGCCGCTCGACGGCAGCTCCACCTGGTTCGAGACCGGCTAGCGGCCGGCCCCCGCGGGCAGCGTGACGACGCTCTCGTCGCGCGCCCGCCCGGGCAGCGCCCAGGCGGGGACGGCGTCGAGGGTGAGCCGGCCGGAGAGGTTGGTCATCTTCAGGGCGGTGCGCACGAGCACCCAGGTGTCGAGGCGCAGGGTGCGGTGCTGCAGGTAGAACCGGTCGTACTCGGGCGCCGAGCCGATCAGCCCGGTGCAGGACTCGCTGATCTGCCACAGGCCGGTGCAGCCCGGGCGCACGGTCGTGCGCTCCTGGGCGAAGGCCGCCGGCATCTCGTCGTGGAGGCAGCGCATCTCGGGTCGGGGGCCGACGAGGCTCATGCGGCCGCGCACCACGAGCAGCAGCTGCGGCAGCTCGTCGAGGTGGAACGCCCGCAGCATGCGGCAGAAGCGGGGGATCGAGGACTGGTCGAGCTGGAACTTGTCGGCGTAGGCGGGGGCCGTGGGGGGCAGCGTGCGCACCTTGACGAAGCGCAGGGCCTGGCCGTCGCGCCCCACCCGCTCCTGGGAGAAGATGGGCCAGGCCCGCAGCGAGATGGCGCTGCCGGTCAGGGCGATCAGGAGCACCGGCAGCGTCACCAGGGCCAGGGTCGTGCTGACCACGAGGTCGAACGCCCGTCGGTAGTGGTCCACCCTGCGTCGCTGTTCCCTGCTCACGTCCGAGCCCCACCCCTTGCGTTCACGGCTGCGATGCAGGTTCGACACCGAGGCCCGGCATCCCTCCCGCAGGTCGACGGGAGGTGAAGAGCGCCCCGCCGGTCGGTGAACGATATGTCACGTTTGTGGCCTTTGTCACGTGGTGGGTCGGCGACGGCCCGGGGCGGCCGGCGCCGAGGCCGACCGGTAGCGTCACCGCCCGTGGTGCGCATCCTCACGATCACGAACTGGTACCCGCCGCACCACCTCGGTGGCTACGAGCTGTCGTGCTTCGACGTGATGACCCGGCTCGAGCGGCGCGGGCACCACGTCACCGTGCTGTGCGGCGACACCCGGATGCCCGGCGCCGCCCCGCCCCCCGACCCGGACCACGAGGGCCGGGTGCGCCGGCGGCTGCGCCTCTACCACGACGGCCGCGACCTGCTGCGGCCGCCGTGGCGGGAGCGGTGGGCGATCGAGCGCCACAACCGCCGGGAGCTGGCGGCGGCGGTGGCCGCGGCACGCCCCGACGTCATCTCGGTCTGGCACCTGGCCGGGGTGTCGCACGGGCTCCTGGCCGAGCTGTCGGCCTCCGGCATCCCGGTGGTGCTCGCCGTCTGCGACGACTGGCTCGTCTACGGGTCGAAGCTCGACGCCTGGATCGCGCCGTTCGAGGCGACGAGGGCCCGGCGGGCGCTCGGGCGCGTCGTGGGACGGGTCACCGGCGTCGCGTGCTCGGTCGCCGACATCGGCGACCTGGGCGCCTTCCTCTTCGTGTCGGAGGCCACGATGCGCACCGCCGAGGCCCGCTCGCGCTGGACCTTCGCCCGCTCGGCGGTGGTCTGGAGCGGCATCGATCGCGCCACCTACCCCGCCGCCTCCGCTGGGTCGGCGGAGCCGCCGACGGACCGACCGTGGCGGTGGCGCCTCGTGACGTCCGGTCGCTTCGATCCGCGCAAGGGCTTCGACACGGCCGTCGAGGCCCTGCCGCTGCTCCCGGAGGCGGCGACCCTCAGCTGCTGGGGTCGCGGCGGCGACGACGAGGTGGCCCGGCTCCGGGAGCTCGCCAGCTCGCTGGCCGTCAGCGATCGCGTGCGCTTCGGCAGCTTCGAGCGCGAGGAGCTCCCCGAGGCCTACCGGGCGGCCGACGTGATGGTCTTCCCGTCCACCTGGCCGGAGCCCTTCGGCCTCGTGCCGGTGGAGGCCATGGCCTGCGGCACGCCGGTCGTCGCCACCGGGGTCGGCGGGTCCGCCGAGTTCCTGCGCCACGAGGAGAACTGCCTGCTCGTGCCGCCGGGCGACCCGGTGGCCCTGGCGGCGGCGATCCGCCGGCTGGCCGAGGACCCCGGGCTGCGCGAGCGCCTCGTCGCCGAGGGCCATCGCACGGCCGACCTCCTCGACGTGGACCACCTGGCCGACGTGATGGAGGCGTGGCACCTCTACGAGGCCGGCGGCCGGGTGGGCGAGGAGCCCGCCCGCCGGCCGGGCGTCCCGCCCTGGGCCGCCGCGGTGCGGTCGTGACGACCGCCGCGCCGAGCCCGCCGCGGGTGCAGGTGGGCATCGTCTCCTGGAACACCGGCGCGCTCCTCGCCCGGTGCCTCGAGGCGCTCCCGGCGGCCCTGGCCGGGCTCGATGCCCGGGTGGTCGTCGTGGACAACGACTCGACCGACGACAGCGCAGCCCGAGCTCGGGCGGCCGGCGCGACGGTCGTGGTCAACCCCACCAACGTGGGCTACGCCCGGGCCATGAACCAGGCGCTGGCGGGCGATGCCGACGTGCTGATCGCCTGCAACCCCGACGCCGAGCCCCCGCCGGGCTCGCTGCGGGCGCTGGTCGACACCCTCCTCGCCGAGCCTCGCCGAGCGCTGGTGGCGCCACGGCTGCTGGACGCCGACGGGTCCCTCCAGCACTCGGTGCACCGGTTCCCCACGCCGGCGACCTCGCTGGCGCTGGCCGTCGTGCCCGGTCGCATCCGCGCCGGCGCGCTCGGGCGGCGCCTCTGGCTCGACGGCGCGGTGGACCACCGGCGCTGCGAGCCGATCGACTGGGCCATCGGTGCGGTCCACGTGCTGCGCGCCGATGCGCTGGGGGGCGCGGCGCCCTACGACGAGCGGTGGTTCATGTACGTCGAGGACCTCGACCTCTGCTGGCGGCTGCGCCAGGCCGGGCTCGAGGTGGTGCTCGACGGCCGGGTGGCGGTGCCCCACGTGGGCAACGCGGCGGGGGCGGTCGCCTGGGGCGAGGGGCGCACCGCTCGCTGGCAGTGGGCCACCTACGACTGGGTGCAGCTCCGCCGGGGGTCGGGGCCCCGCCGGGCCTACGCCGCCGCCAACCTGCTGGCCACCCTCGCGCTGATGGCTCGGCCGTGGCTGGCCGCGCCGGTGTCCGCGCCGGCCCGGGCCCTGGGGCGGCGGCGGTGGCGGGCCCACCGAGCGTCAGTGCGATTGCACGCCAGCGCCCTCGTGCGCGGCCCCGGCGGGCGGGAGGCCGAGTGGGGTCCGCCGGAGGCGGTCAGGCCGGGTCGAAGCGGGCGATGAAGCCGTCGATGTCGGCGTCGCTCAGCTCGGGCACGTGGGCGAGCACCTGCTCGATCGGCCAGTCCCACCAGCGGATGCGCAGCAGCGCCTCGACCTGCTCGTCGCTGAAGCGCCGCCCCACCTCGCGCGCGGGGTTGCCCGCCACGATCGCGTAGGGCCGGACGTCCTTCGTGACCACCGAGCGGGTGCCCACGACGGCGCCGTCGCCGATGGTCACGCCGGAGAGCACGGTGGCGCCCTGGGTGACCCAGCAGTCGCTCCCGACGACGATGTCGCCCTTCGAGCGGGGCGTGCCGTCCTCGTAGGCGCCCGGCAGGTAGAAGACGGCGCGGAGGCCGTAGGACGTCACCCAGTCGGTGCGGTGGATGCCGCCCACGTAGAACTGGGCGTCGGCGGCCACCGAGCTGAACTTCCCGATCCGCACCACGTTCTCGTCGCCCGCGAACACGTGGACCGTGGGGGGGAAGTACGAGTAGTCCCCCATGGTGAGGATCCCGGCCTCGATGAGGGCCACGGCTCGTGCATCAGCGGCGACGATCTCGTCGGCGCGGTTGCGGATGCCGTGGCGGTACGCCACCGGCGGCGTCGGACGTCGCAGCAGCAGCCGGCGCAGGCGCCGACCGACCCGGGTTCCCAGCGTGGGCATGTCCCGATTCTGACAGAGCCTCGGACCGGGGGGCGCGGCACTACGCTTGCCCGACCGACGCAGCGAGGTGAGCGACGACATGGGGATGCAGGCAGGGGAACGGCACGACGCCGGCGCGTCCGCGCTGGCCCGCGCCCGGCGCCGGGCCAAGCGGGCCGTGGTCGGGCTCGCCCGGCGCGGCGGGTACCGGCTCGAGCGCCTGGCCGACGACAACCGGTCGGTGCCCGTCGACCTGGCGGCCGACCTCAGCGACCTGTTCGCCGCCGTGGCGCCGTTCACCCTCACCAGCCCGGAGCGGGTGGCGGCCCTCCGCGACGCCGTCCGCCACGTCGTGGCCACGGGCGTGCCCGGCTCGATCGTGGAGTGCGGGGTCTGGCGCGGCGGGTCCATGCTGGCGGCGGCCACCACGTTGGTGGAGCTCGGCGAGACCGACCGCGACCTCTTCCTCTTCGACACCTTCACCGAGATGCCGCCGCCCGACGACGTCGACAGCGACATCCACGGCCGGTCGGGCGCGGCCCTCCTGGCGGTCACGTCGACGCTCCCGGAGTTCGACATCTGGCCGGCCGACCGGGTGGTGGAGGTGGTGCGCCGGTCCGGCTACCCGGCCGAGCGGATCCACCCCGTGCAGGGCCTCGTGGAGGACACGATCCCCGACGCCGCCCCCGACCAGATCGCCCTCCTGCGCCTCGACACCGACTGGTACAGCTCGACCCGCCACGAGCTCCACCACCTGCTCGGTCGGGTGAGCCCCGGCGGGCTGTGCATCATCGACGACTACGGCGAGTTCGTGGGCGCCCGGCAGGCCGTCGACGAGCACCTGGCCGCCATCGGGGTGCCCGTGCTCCTCCACCGGATCGACGCGACGGGGCGGAGCTTCGTGGTCAGCGACGCCGTCGCCGCCGCCAGCCGCGCGCGGCTGGAGACCGGGCAGGTCGGCTAGGCGTGGACCTCTCGCCGCCCGTGGTCGACGGCGTCGTCGACGCCGCCTACGCCAACCCGCGCCCCGACGTCGCCGCCCTGGTGCCGCCGGGTGCCCGTCGCCTCCTCGACCTCGGCTGCAGCACCGGCCACCTCGGCGAGGCCCTCGCCCGGCCCGACCGCGAGGTCATCGGCGTCGAGGTCGACCCCGGCCTGGCGGCGCTGGCCCGCACCCGGCTCGACCTGGTGGTCGAGGCCGACCTGGAGGGCCTGGCCGCAGGGACGCTGCCCGACGCCCTGGTGGAGCCGTTCGACTGCGTGATCGCCGCCGACGTCCTCGAGCACCTGCGAGATCCGTGGTCGGTCGTCCGCTGGGCCGAGGGCCGCCTCGCGCCGGGCGGGTCGCTGGTGGTGTCGGTGCCCAACATCCGGCACCTCCGCACGTTCTGGCTCCTGCTCGTGCGCCGCCGCTGGGGCTACGACAGCGTGGGCACGTTCGATCGCACCCACCTGCGCTGGTTCGCCTGGGCGAACCTCCCGGAGCTGCTGGAGGGCACCTCCCTCGAGATCGTGGAGGTCCGGCGGACGCACCAGCTCGTCCCTCGCTGGGACGCCAAGGTCAACCGGGTGGCGCCCCTCCTGCGCGACCTCGGCACCCTCCAGTTCGTGTTCCGCGCCGAACCCACCGGAAGGACCCTCCCATGAGGCCCCACGTCCGCACCTTCGCCGAGGAGGCCCTCGCCGCGCTCCCGAAGCTCGACCCCGTGGTCGAGATCGGGGCCCGCCCGGCGGAGGGCCAGGAGGGGCTGGCCGACCTCCGGCGGCTCTTCGCCGGGCGCGAGCGCATCGGGTGCGACATCCAGGAGGGCCCCGGGGTCGATCGCATCGAGGACGTCCACCAGCTGTCGTTCGCCGACGGATCGATCGGCACGGTCGTCGCCTTCGACACGCTGGAGCACGTCGCGGACCCGCTGCGCGCGCTGCAGGAGATCCACCGCGTGCTGCAGCCCGGCGGCGTCGTGATCGTCACCTCCGTGATGTTCTTCCCCATCCACGCGCACCCGTGGGACTTCTGGCGGTTCACCCCGGAGGGGTTCGCCCGCCTGCTCGAGCCGTTCGAGTCGTCGCTGGTGATGGGCTACGGCTGGGACCAGATGCCCGAGACGGTCTTCGGGGTGGGCGTGAAGGGCCCGGCGCCCGACCTCGCGCCGGCGCTGTTCCCCGCCACGGCTCGAGCCTGTGACACCTGGGGCCAGGGGATGGCGGTCGACCTCGGCCCGATCCGCATGACCCTGCCGCAGATGTGGCGGTGGGCTGGTCGCACCACCCTGGCGTCGTGGCGGCGGTCCCTCACCGGTCGCCGGGCGCACTGAGCCGGCGAGCGGCGCTCAGTCGCCGCCGAGCATCAGCGACGGGTGGTCGTTGATGACCTCGCCGCCGACCGCGATGGTGGCGTCGAGGTCGGCCACCCCGTAGGTCCCCAGCGCCGGGGGCCGGTAGGCGAGGATGCCGGTGGCGTCGGCCCACAGCACGTCGTTGCCGTCGACCGAGCGGACCTCGCCCGACACCCGGTAGGTGCCGCCGGCCAGGTTCGACACGAAGCGCATCTCCAGGGTGGTCTCCTCGCCCGCCGCGAAGCGGCGGTAGCGCCGGTTGACCACGGAGATCATGTGGTACGCCAGCACGCCGTCGGTGCTGGTGACGCTCAGGTAGGCCTGTGGGCTCTCGACGTCGGCCAGGAAGCGGACGCGGTAGCGCAGCGTGTAGCGGCGACCGGCCTCGAGCTCGATCGGGGCCCGGCCCTCGTCGTCGACCAGCTCCCGCTCCAGCACCTCGAGCGCCGTGGTCGAGTCGGGCCGGTCGGGGGCCTGGTTCAGCAGCTCGTGGTGGAGCGACACCGCCTCCTCCGAGCGGCCCTCGAAGGCCAGCTCCCCGTGGTGCAGCACGATCGCCTTCGGGCACATGAGCCGGATCACGTGCACGGAGTGGCTCACGATCACGAGGGTGGCCCCGCCCGCCTGGAGCTCCTGCATCCGCTCGATGCACTTGAGCTGGAACCCGGCGTCGCCGACCGCCAGCACCTCGTCGATCAGGAGCACGTCGGGTCGGCTGAACATCGCCACCGAGAACCCGAGGCGCATGAGCATGCCGCTCGAATAGAACTTCACCGGCGTGTCGAGCACGCCCTCGAGGCCCGAGAAGTCCACGATGGCGTCGAGGTCGGCCTGGACCTCGGCCTTGGTGCGGCCGAGCAGCATGCCGTTGAGCAGCACGTTCTCCCGGCCGGTCATCTCCTGGTGGAACCCCACGCCCACGCTGATGAGCGGCGCGATCCGCCCGACGATGCGGAGCCGGCCGCTGGAGGGCTGGGTCACGCCGGCGAGGAGCCGGAGCAGGGTGGTCTTGCCGGCGCCGTTGTGGCCGAGGACGCCGAGCGTGTCGCCTCGGTGCAGGCGCAGGTCGAGGTCGCGCACGGCCCAGTGCTCCACGCTCTTGGTGCGGCCGGGGAGGAGCGCCGACATCACGCTGCGCCCCTCGCGCTGGCGCTGGTACCGCTTGCCCACGCCGCTGAGCTCGATCACCGGCTCGGTGCTCACAGCAGGTCCACGAACAGCCGGTCGTCGCGGCGGTGGAGGCGCACCGCCAGCAGCAGGAGCACGGTGGTCCACGCCAGGCTGGCCAGCACCGCAGCGCCGTGCACGGTGGTGTCGGTCAGGCTGGCCTGGAAGAGCTCGACCACGCCGACGAACGGGTTGGCGAGCCGGGCCACCTCGGCCAGGTCGCCGAGCGCATCGGGCGGGTAGAGGATCGGCGTGGCGTAGAAGAGCACCATCAGGCCCGCCTGCACGATGAAGCGGATGTCGCGGAACTCCACCTGGAGCGCCGCCGCCGTGAGGCAGGTGCCCGACACCAGCGCCACGAGCAGCACGGTGCCGGGGACCACCAGCAGCACGTCGACGTCGAGGCCCTGGCGCACCAGCTGGAACATCGTGATGAGGCCGAGCGAGATGCCCAGGCCGATGAGGTTGGCCAGCACCGGGGACAGCACGAGCAGCGCTCGCGGGAACCACACCTTGTCGGTGAGGGAGGCGCCGTCGACGATGGCCGTCGCCGCGCTGGGGATGGTGGACCCGACGTACCCCCAGGCGATCATCCCGGCCAGCACGTAGCCGGTGTAGTCGAGACCGCCCTCGTCGAAGCGGGCCACCCGGCCGAACACCACGATCATCACGGCGGCCTGCAGCATCGGGAGGGCCACCGCCCACAGCACCCCGAAGGTGGCTCGCTTGTAGCGGACCTTGAAGTCCTTGCCGGCCATCGCCACCAGCACCTCGCGGTGGCGCACCACGGCCCGGACCCACTCCCGGGTGGAGCCGGGCTCCGGCCCGAGCTCCAGCACGGGCGCGCTGGCGGGCGCGTCGATCGACATGGAGGGTGCATTCGCCTCCGCGCCCCTGCGGCCCTGCTCGGCAGCGGTCACCAGCGGGTGGGGGTGGCCTTCCAGTGCGAGGTCCACGGGGCCACGCCGTCGCTCCAGAGCCCCTCGAGGATGTCGCGCTCGCGTGGCGTGTCCATGGGCTGCCAGAAGCCGTCGTGGCGGTAGGCCGCCAGCTGGCCGGCGGCGGCCAGCGCGGCCAGGGGCTCCCGCTCGAGCATCACGTCGTCGTGCTCGGGCACGAAGCGGTCGATGGCCTCCTTCTCGAACACCATGAACCCGCCGTTGATGCTGCCCGAGCTGGTCTGCGGCTTCTCGTCGAAGCGCTCCACCAGGTCGCCGTCGCCGAGGACGAGCTCGCCGAACCGGCCGGGCGGGCGCACCGAGGTGACGGTGGCCAGGCGGCCGTGGGACCGGTGGAAGGCGAGCAGGGCGGTGATGTCGACCGCACCGATGGAGTCGCCGTAGGTCACCATGATCGGCCCGTCGGCGAGGTGCCGGCTGGCCCGCCGCACCCGGGTGCCGGTGAGGGCGTCGAGCCCGGTGTCGATGCACGACACCCGCCACGAGGCCTCGTCGTAGGCGCCGAGGTACTCGATGGCGTCGGGGCGTCCGAGCTGCACGGTGAAGTCGGCGCCGAGGGCGTGGGCGTGGAGCACGTACCGCCGGATCTCCTCGGCCAGCCAGCCCAGCGCCAGCACGAAGTCCTCGCAGCCGTGGGCGGCGTAGGTCTTCATGATGTGCCACAGGATCGGGCGGCCGCCGACCGGCAGCATCGGCTTCGGCAGCAGCGGGTTGACCTCGCTGATGCGGGTGCCGCGCCCACCGCACAGGATGATCGTGGGCACCCCGGCGGGGTCACCCATGCTGCAGGCTCCAGTCGTAGCCGCTCACGTGGTCGAACGGATCCGCCCGCACGATCTCGTCGGGACGGTGCGCGACGGTGGCGCAGTTGGCGACCAGCGCGGTGGCGGGTCCCACGCCCTTGAACCCGTTCCAGACCAGCGGCGGGATCGTGACGAGGGCGTAGTGCAGCTCGCCGAGGTGGATCTCCATGGTGGTGCCGCGGGTGGCGGACCCCTCTCGGTCGTCGTGGCACACCAGCTTGATCATCCCGACGGGCACGGCGTAGTTGAGGGTCATCTCCGTGTGCAGGTGCCACGCCTTCACGGCGCCCGGGTACACGGTGGAGAAGTAGATCTCCCCGAAGCGCTCGAAGCCGTCGCTGTCCTCGCGGAGCATGTGGAGCACGGCGCCACGCTCGTCGGGGATGCGTCGCAGGGGCGTGATGCGGACGCCGTCGATCGTGCTCATCGGGTGGTCCTCGGCTGGTCGGAGCAGGACATCTCGGACACGGTAGGCGGCGCGGTCACGGCGGACCGCCCGCAGCCGGCGGGAGCGCGTCGGCGTGGTCGCGGCAGAAGGCCAGCACCTCGTCGACCGAGCGATCGAGCGGGGTGTCGAGCCGGACCCCGAGGTCGGCGAGGCGCTGCACGTCGACGGTGTAGGGCTCGTCGCCGGGCCCGGTGGCGTCGGGCGCCAGCACCGCCGGGGCGCCCCCGAGCACGATCGCGGCACGCGCAGCCACCAGGTCGGCCACGGCGCGCACGGTGGTCGATCGGCCGGCGCCCAGGTTGTAGGTCCCCGGGGGCACCGTGCTCGGCTCGGCGGCGGTGCCGATGGCGCCCACCACGTCGCCGAGGTCCACGAAGTCGCGCCACTGCAGGCCGGCGGTGCGCAGGCGCAGCACCCCGTCGCCCACCGCCTGGCGGGCCAGGTCGTTCACGAGGAGCGACCAGCGGTCGACGCGGGGGTCGGCGGGCGCGCCGACGGAGTTCGTCAGCCGCAGCACCACCAGGGCGTCGGCGCCCACGGTGGAGGCCAGCACGTGCTCCGAGGTGAGCCGGGCGATCGCGTAGTGGGCGCGGGGCTCCGGCACGAGCGCCTCGGTGACGACCGCGCCGGGCCGCAGCTGGGCGCCGTACACGTGCACCGTCGAGAGGTGCACCACGCGCGGGATGGCCAGCCGGACGGCGGCCTCGGCCAGGCGCTGCGTCATGCGCACCGTCTCCACCAGCGACTCGGCGGGAGCGGCGGCGAAGCGGACCTCGTCGTGGCCGGCCACGTGCACCACCGCATGGCACCCCGCCAGCGCGGCGTCGAGGGCGCCCTCGCCGTCGGCGAGGAGGTCGACGGCGGCGACGGGCGCCGCCAGCCACGGCGGCGGGCGGCGGGCGATCGCCACCGTCGGCACCCCGGCGGCCCGGAGGTGGGCGACCAGGCGGCCCCCGACGTAGCCCCCAGCGCCCACCACGGCGACGCCGCTCACGAGGCGGGACCCCCCGGCCGGCGCCAGCCCATCACTTGAGGTGGTCGGCGTACCAGGCGACCGTGCGCTGGAGCGCGTCGCCGAGGGAGTGGCGGGGGGCCCAGCCGAGCCGCGTGCGCGCCTTCTCGGCCGAGAGGTGCTGGGCGTCGATCTCGTGGGCGGCCTGGCCGCGCACGTCGACCTCCAGCGAGGTGCCGGCCGCCGCCTGGATCTCGTCGACCACCTCGAGGACCGAGAGCGGGCGCTCGGTGCTGAAGTTGTAGGCCTCGCCGTGGTGGGCGGGGTCGTCGGCCATCGCCTCGGCGAGGCGCAGGTAGGCCAGGGCCCCGTCCTCCACGTAGAGGTAGTCGCGCACGAGCGAGCCGTCGGACCGGATGACGGGCCGCTCGCCGCGCAGCAGGGATCGGACCGTCCCGGGCACCAGCCGCTCCCAGTTGGTGTCGCCGGGCCCGAAGAAGTTGCCGCAGCGCGTGATGGCCAGCGGCACCTGCCAGCGGTCGTGGTACGACTGCGCGATCAGGTCGGCGCACGCCTTCGACACGTCGTAGGGGTTGACCGCCAGCAGGGGCATGTCCTCCTGGTAGGGGAGCACGGGCTGGCTGCCGTAGGCCTTGTCGCTGCTGGCCAGCACCACCTGCTCGACCAGCGGGGAGCGGCGCACCGCCTCGAGGAGGCTCCAGGTGCCGCGCACGTTGGCGTCGAGGGTCGACACCGCGTTGTGGTTCGCCACCTGCACCTGGGTCTGGGCGGCGAGGTGGAACACCGAGCGGACCTCGTACTCCCCCAGGAGGCGCTCGAGCACGGCCTGGTCGACGACGTCGCCGTCGACGACGTCGACCTCCGGGAGCCAGGTGCGGACCTGCGCGGTCGGCACGACGTGGTCGCGGCGCAGGATCACCACCGCGGCGCCCAGCTCCACGAGCAGCCCGCAGAGGTGGGACCCGAGGAACCCGGTGGCGCCCGTGACCGCCACCTTGCGATCGCGCCAGAAGGCGGGGGAGGGCGACCAGGTCGGGGCGGCGTCAGGCATCGGGCGCAGAGGGTACTGGTCAGTGCCGGTCGGGCGAGCCGTAGAGGTGCTCGAGCAGCGGTGCGATGGCGGCGTCCCAGTCGTAGCGGGCGGCGACGGCCTGGCAGGCCGCGGCGGTGGCGGGTCGCTCCGCCAGGTCGAGCGCGTGGTCGAGGGCGGCGGCGAGGTCTGCCGGCTCCAGGGAGGCGGCCACCGCGCCCACGGAGGGGTCGATCACCTCGCGCGGGGCGCCCGCCGGTCCACCGACCACGGGCGTGCCGGAGGCCATCGACTCGATCACCACCAGCCCGAAGGAGTCCCAGAGCGTGGGCAGGCAGGTGGTCCAGGACCGGGCGTACTGGCGGGCGAGGTCGCCCGGCTCGCCGAGGGGGAGCACGGTGGTGCGCTGGCGCGCCGCCTCCGGGGCGGCCGCCAGCAGCGGACCGGTGTCGCCGGGCCCCGACAGGTGCAGCTGCACGTCGGGCCGCCGCTCGGCCAGCACCGCCACCGCGGCGAGGAGCTCCCGCACGCACTTCTCGGGTCGGTCGACGGCGCCCGAGAACAGGATCGTGGGGCGCTCGTGGCGCGGCAGCGGAGCGAACTGGGAGGTGTCCACGCCGCCGGGGATGATCGTGCCCGCACGCCCCCAGCCGTCCTCCAGGTGGCGGCGGGAGAACTCGCTCATGCAGGCGAACACGTCGACCTCGGCGATCACCCGCTCGCGCGCGGCCCGGTCGCGCCGCTGCTGGACCTTCTCCCGCACCGGGTTGCCCAGCTCCTCGTACACCGTGCGGTGGCCGGCCACCCGGGCGGTGCGGATGGCCGCCACGGCGTCCCAGGGCATCAGGGAGTGGACCACGTCGTAGCGACCGGCGAGCAGGGCCGGGTGGATCCGCCACCCGAACCACCGCTCGTGGCGGTGGGCGTCGGGGAAGAGGCGGCGGTACCGGACCGTCCGCACCCCCTTCGCCCGCACCCTCGACGACGCCCCGCCCGAGGTGAGGACGGTGACGTCGTGGCCGCGGGCCGCCAGCGCCTCGCTCGACTCCACGATCATCCGCTCCGCCCCTCGGCGCACGTCAGGCCAGGAGTAGGGGTGCGTGATGGCGATCCGCATCGGCGCGGCTCAGAAGCGCGGGTGGCTGAGGTAGGCCCGGTGCAGGTGCCCGCCCGGGGTGCCGTCACCGGCCACCAGCCGGTTGACGGCGTGCTTCACCTTGCCCCGCAGGCCCCGGTCGCTCTGGTTGGTGCCGCCGCCGGCCCCCGGCCGCAGCAGGAAGTACTTCGACGCCGCATCGACCGTGAAGCCCCCCACGTGGAGGAGCTGGCGCAGCCCGGCGTCGCTGGCCAGCCACCACTGGAAGTCGGCGGTCTCGCCGCGGAGCTCGAAGAGGGGTCGACCGCGCCGACCGAGCAGGTGCACGGGCGGGTGCAGGTAGTCGGCCGAGAGGAACACGCCGCTGGTGACGGTCCGCACGGCGTCGAGCGCTCGGACCGGGTCGCGCAGGTGCACCAGCAGGCTGCCGACGACGACGACGTCGAAGGTGCCGTGCTCGGCCGGGTCGAGGTCGTAGATGTTGCCGGCCCGCCACTCGACCTTCGAGCCGAGGAGGTCGTGCAGCAGGTGGAACCCTGCCGAGCGCGGCTGCTTGTCGGCGAGGCTGGGATCGAACGTCGGGTCGGCCCGCACCTCGGGTGGGTAGTCGATGTCGGCGATGTCGGGCACGTCGAGGGCCACCACCTCGGCCGCGCCCCGCCGCTCCATCTCGAAGGCGTAGAAGCCGTCCCAGGTGCCGACGTCGAGGCACCGCTTGCCCCGCACGTCGGGGAAGGGCATCACCTCGAGGGCGTGGCGCAGGTCGAACCAGCCCCGGGTGCTGACCCCGGGGGCGACGTCGATGCTGTGGTACCAGCGGAGCTCGTCGAGCTGCCGCTGGAGGGCGACGGGGTCGGCGCTGGGGTCGATTCCGGACATGGCGGTCGAACCTACTCGCGGTGAGCGGTGCGGGGCCGTGGTGGCGCCGACGAGGTTCGGGAGGTTTGCCCCTTGCTATCGTGCGCCGCCATGCCGCCCCTGACCGACCAGCTCACCGTGCCGCTCGCCGAGGCGAAGCAGCGCGTCGAGGACCTCGGCTTCTGGTACCACACGATCGACGTGGCGCCCGGGCTCACCACCCCGGGGTGGTTCGACCTGCGGCACTCGTTCGGCCTGGCCCCGTTCCCCGACGTGCGGGGCAAGCGGTGCCTCGACATCGGCACCTTCGACGGCTTCTACGCCTTCGAGATGGAGCGGCGGGGCGCGGCCGAGGTGGTGGCCATCGACGTCGCCGACCACGAGGACTGGGACTGGCCCGCCGACGCCCGGGCCGGTGGCCCCGAGGCCATCCGCGACCCCGGCATGTCCGGTCCGCCCAAGGGCGCCGGCTTCCGCATGCTCGCGGAGCTCATCGGCTCGAAGGTCGACTGGCGGGTGTGCAACATCTACGACGTCGATCCCGACGAGCTCGGCACCTTCGACGTCGTGGTGATCGGCACGCTGCTGGTCCACCTGCAGAGCCCGATCAAGGCGCTGGAGGCGGTCCGGTCGGTGTGCACGGGCCAGCTGTACTCCTGCGACCAAGTGGAGGTGTGGCTCTCGATCCTCGGCAAGGGCCGGCCGATGGCGAAGCTGCGCGGCACCGGGCGCACCTGCCAGTGGTGGCTCTACAACGGCGCCGGGCACCAGCAGATGCTCTACTCCGCCGGCTTCGAGACGATCGACCGGTCGCCGTACTTCATCAACCACTACGGGGTGGAGCACCCGAAGGCCACGTGGGGTCCCCGCACCGCGCCAACGATGCTGGCCAAGCGCGCCCTCACGGGCGACAGCACCCAGGGCGTGCTGCACCGAGCGCTGCTCGCCACGCCGCGCCTCTGAGCGGGACGCCTAGAGGACGAGCGTGCGGGCGCGGGCGCTGCCGGTGAGGAAGGCGGCCGACTGGATCACGTCGAGCAGCAGCTGGGCCGGCAGGGCCTGGAGCTTGGCCGGCAGCGACAGCGGGGCCTTGCGCAGCGTGAAGTGGAACCGGTGGGCGACCCACCACGTGAGGGTGAGGGCGACCAGCGCGGGGTGGCGGGTGAGCACGGCCACCGCGGTGGCGTAGACCGGCACCCGGGAGCGCCAGCCCCACAGCACCCGGCGGCGCATCAGCCGCTCCCGCAGCTCCGGCACCTCGCGCACCAGGGCCGGGAACGCACCCATCTGCCAGCTGCGGCTGACCCACTCGGCGAGGTCGGGCGGGAAGACGTGGTGGTGGACGAGCATCGCCTCCTCGTACACCGCGGGCTGCTGGCGGGCGATGGCCCACCCGAAGATCGTGTCCTCGCCGAAGCCGAGGCCCTTCGCCCGCTCCGAGGCGCGGTACCGCCACCGCCCGGCGGCGGTGGCGTCGAAGCCCCCCACGGCGTCGTAGGCGGCGCGCGTCACCACCAGGTTGCAGGTGGGGAAGAGGCCGAAGTCGATCTCGGTGACGCTGCGCTCGAGCGGCAGCAGCGGGCGGGCCGGGAGGGTCTGGCCGTGGACGAGCGCCGCGCCGGCCCCCACGTGCTCGAGGGCGGTGGCGAGCCAGTCGGGGCTCGGCTCGCAGTCGCTGTCGGTGAAGGCGAGCACCTCGGCGTCGGTGGCGGCCACGCCGACGAGTCGGGCGGCGACGGCGCCGCGCCCGTCGCTGCGGAGCAGGCGCACCGGCTGGCCGGCGACCGTGCGCCCTGCGGCCTCCTCGTCGGCGCCGTCGGTCGAGCCGTCGTCGACGACGATGAGCTCGAACCCCTGCACGGTCTGCCGGTCGAGGGCGTCGAGGGCCCGGCGGAGCAGGTCGCGGCGGTTCCGGACCGGCATGATCACGGCCACGCTCGCAGCAGGGGTGGTGGTCACAACCGGGCGACGGTAGCAGCGGCGTGGGCGCCCTCGGGTCGGGCGGCGCTGCCCCACCGCACCCGGGCCGGTGCGTAGGCTCGCGCCGTCTGGGATGGCCTGCGGGCGAGGAGAGCTGTGACCACACCGAGTCCGAGAACACCGCAGGACGACCAGCGCGTCCGGCTGTCGTGGCCCGCAGCCGACGGCGACGCCGCGCCCGAGGCACCCACGCCCCACCGGAGCCCGCCCCGGCCCTCCGGACCACCGCGCGAGCAGGCCCCGCCGCCCGAGCCCGAGCTCGCCGAGACGCCGCCGGCGTTCGACGCGGTCCCCGAGGCCCGGGTGCGGCCCGGCTCCGGGGTCATCGAGGCCGAGGAGGCGCTCGGCACGGGCGTGCGACGAGCGGTGGTGGATGCCTACGACCGCCTGGCGGAGCGGCTCCTGCAGCGCCTGCGGGTGGTCCACGAGGACGTCGACGCGGGGCTCGCCGAGGTCCGCTCCGACGTCCACGCCCTGCGCCAGACCGTCGACGAGCTGGCCGATCGCGTGCAGCTGCGCCAGCTGAAGGCGTCGGTCGACGAGCTCCGGAGCGACGTCGCCGGCCTGCGCCGCGCCGTGCTCGAGTGGCCGGAGCTGGAGCGCGTGAGCGGCGACATCACCTCGCTGCGCGCCGACCTGTCCGACATCGCCGCCCAGGTGCGCCTGCTCAGCGAGCGCCCGCCGACCCCGCCCCTCGGTTCGCTGGGCCCGCTCGTCGAGGAGATCGCCGCCCTGCGCACCGAGGTGGCGGCTCGGCGATCGGAGCCGCGCCCCGCCTCCGACGACGCCGTGCTCGAGGAGCTGGCGGCCCTGCGGGCGGAGGTGGGTGCGCTCGGCGCCCGCCCCCGCGGCGAGGTCGGCGACGCCGTCCTCGACGAGCTGGCCGAGCTGCGGGCGGAGCTGGTGTCGCTGCGCCGCCGCATCACGCTGCGCGCCGGCGGCTGACCCCCGGCCGAGGCCCGCCGGCCGGCGTCGGCGTGGTCAGGCGCGCTCGGGGAGAGGGCGCAGCCCGACCGCGTCGAGCAGGCGGGCGGTGGCGCCGGCATCGAGGTGCGCGTGCGAGCGCTCCCGGGCCGCCCGGCGGCGGTCTGACTCCGGGTCGTCACCGCCGAGCACTGCGGCCAGCACCTCCAGCAGCCCGGCGGCGCTCGTGGCCACGGGGCCCATGAGCAGGTCGGTGACGGGGTGGTGGGAGAAGCCGCGCGAGGCGCCGTAGGCGTCGAGGTCGGCGAGGGCGTGGACGATCGGCCGATCGAGGAGGAGGAAGTCCACGGTCACGCTCGACACGTCGCTGACGAGCACGTCGGTGGCGGCCAGGAGCTCGTACAGCGACGTGCGGCGCTCGCGCAGCCAGGCATCGTCGACGATCTGCAGGTGGCTCCACGTCTGCCGCCCGGCGGTGGCGGCCAGGGGGTGGGGCTTCACCAGCGCCACCGCACCGTGGGCGGCGAGCAGGGCGTTGAGGGCCTCCGGGTCGATGTCGGGCATCTCGAAGGGCGAGCCGGTGGGGGAGCCGTCGACCATGATCGTCCCCCGAACGCTGCGACGGAACGTGGGCAGCCAGGTGACGAGCTGCCGCACGTCGGGGCGCCCGTCGAGCCCGAGCTTGGACCAGACCGGCCCGCGGGCGAGGAAGAGCCGGTCGTTGCGGGGGAGGCCCGTCACGAGGGTGGGCACCGCCGGCCGCATCGCCTCGTCCATGATCTCGGCCCAGAAGGCCGAGGTGGCCAGGGCGTGGCGCGACCCGATCCCCTCGTCGCCCTCGAGCATCCAGCCGATGCGCTTGATCGGCATCCCGTGCCACACGTTCACCGAGACCACGCCGGGCGGGAAGCGGCGCATGAAGCAGCGGTGGGTGAAGAACACGTAGCGGGCGAAGGCGAAGGTCAGCCACCCCGCCGGGCCGTCCTTGCGCACGCAGCGCGTCTTCGGGCCGAGGTCGACGGGGGCGGGGCTGCGGGGATCGCCGACGAGCAGCACGACGCGCCGCACGGCCGTCGCCTGCAGCGCCTGCTCCAGCGCCAGGGCGCTGTCCTCGTGGTCGGGCCAGCCGTACACCACCGCGTAGCGGGCCTTCGGCAGGGCCCCGTAGAGGAGCCGGACGGCCGAGCGCAGCCGCTCCTTCACCCGGGGCACGGTGGGCGCTGCGACTGCCCCTCACCCAGCTCGGAGCGGATCTGGGTGGTGCTGATCCCCTCCGTGCGAGGCAGGTACACCACCTCGCACAGGGCGGCGAGGTCGTCGAAGCGCCCGGCCCAGTCGTCGCCCATCACGAAGACGTGGATGCCGTGCGCCACGACGTCGGCGCGCTTCTGCTCCCAGGTGTCCTCCGGGATCACGGCATCGACGTAGCGGACCGCCTCCAGCACGAGCTTCCGCTCCTCGTACGTGTAGAAGGCCTGCTTCGCCTTGAGGGCGTTGAAGCCGTCGGTGGAGAGGGCCACGGTGAGGTGGTCGCCGAGGGCGCGAGCCCGGCGGAGCAGGTTGACGTGCCCGGGGTGCAGCAGGTCGTAGGTGCCGTAGGTGATGACCTTCTTCACGTGCCGGCGTCCCCATGGTCGTCACGAAGTGCTCGAAGTGCTCGAACGCTAGCGTGCGGGCTCCGTGACCGGCTGCGCCGAGGTGGGCAACACCCGATGATGGACCTGCTCAAGTACCGGATCGCCAAGGGCTGGCAGCTCCTGCCGGCGTTGGCGGCCAAGCCGCGCCGCATCCCGTGGCTCCTGCAAGGGGTCACCCCCGGCCGGCTGCTCTCGCTCGACGTCGGCTGGCTCCAGGGGGCCGACATCCGCACCGTGCTCGACATCGGTGCCAACACCGGGCAGTTCGCGCTGACGGTGCACCGCCTCCTGCCGGAGGCGACCATCCACTCCTTCGAGCCGCTCGCCGACTGCCACGCCCGCCTCGTGGAGCGCCTCGACGCCGCGCCGCGCTTCCACGCCCACGCCGTGGCCCTCGGCGACGCCGACGGCGAGGTCGAGTTCCAGCGCAACGACTTCACCCAGTCGTCGTCGGTCCTGCCCATGGCGCCCCTGCACAAGGAGGCGCTGCGCTGGACCGGCCACAGCACCACGGTCACGGTCCCCGTCCGGCGGCTCGACTCCGTGCTCGGCGACCAGGAGCTCGAGCCGAACGTGCTGGTGAAGATCGACGTGCAGGGCTTCGAGGACCGCGTGCTCGTGGGCGGGGAGCAGACCCTCCGGCAGGCCCGGTACGTGATGGTGGAGACCTCGATGGAGCCGCTCTACGAGGGCCAGGCGTCCTTCGAGCGCGTGTACGAGCTGCTGACCGGGTACGGCTTCCGCTACGGCGGCAACCTCGAGCAGCTGGTGAACCCGAACGACGGGCGCATCCTCCAGGCCGACGCCCTCTTCCTGCGCCGCGAGTGACCCCCCGCCGATCGGTCCTCACCGTGTACCACGCCTACCTCAACCGGGGTGGCGAGGACGAGGTGTTCGACGACGAAGCCGCGCTGCTCGAGGCCAACGGCCATCGCGTCCACCGGCTGCGGGTGGAGGCCGACCCGCTGCGGGAGCCGTCGCGCCCGGCCCAGGCGCGGATCGCCGCCGGCTCGATCTGGTCCCGGCGGGGCTACCGCGTCCTCGAGGACGCCCTGCGGGAGCACCGGCCCGAGGTCGTGCACTTCCACAACACCTTCCCGCTCCTGTCGCCGTCGGCCTACGTGGCCGCTCGCCGCTCGGGGGCGGCGGTGGTCCACACGCTGCACAACTACCGGATGGTCTGCCCCGCCAACACGCTGTTCCGCGACGGGCGGCCGTGCGACGACTGCGTGGGCCGCGCGGTGCCCCTGCCCGCCGTGCGCCACGCCTGCTACCACGGCTCGCGCGCCCAGACGGCGGTCATCACGGCGATGCTGTCGCTCCATCGGGCCCGGGGCACCTGGCGCGACGACATCCACCTGTACCTCACGCCCACCGAGTTCGCCCGCCAGCAGTTCATCCGGGGCGGCGTGGCGGCCGAGCAGATCGCGGTCAAGCCCAACTTCGTCGACCACGACCCGCCCCCGCGGTCCGGCCCGGGCTCGGGGTTCCTGGTGGTGGGCCGGCTCGTCGGCCACAAGGGGATCGCCACCGTGCTCGACGCCTGGCGCTCCCTCCCGGCGGGGATCGAGCTGCACGTGATCGGCGACGGCCCGATGAGCGAGGACGTGCGGCGGGCCGCCGCGGAGCTCCCCGACGTGCACCTCCTCGGCCGGCAGCCGCGAGAGGTCGTGCTGGCCGAGATGCAGGCAGCTCGGGCCTTCCTGTTCCCCTCGACCTGGTACGAGACGTTCGGCATCACGGTGGTGGAGGCCTACGCCAGCTCGCTGCCGGTCATCGCGTCGGACATCGGTCCGGTGGGCGCCGAGCTGGTCACCGCCGGTGAGACTGGGCTGCTCGTGCCGCCGGGCGACGCCGCCGCCCTGGCCGAGCAGGTGCGCTGGGCGTGGGCGCACCCGGCGGAGATGGCGGCGATGGGCGAGGCGGCTCGGGCCCGCTACGCGAGCACGTACACCGGGGCCGCCACCTACCGGGTGCTGGTCGACCTCTACGAGCGGGCGATCGAGCGGGCCGCTCAGGCGTAGCCGAGCTCGGCGGCGGGCTCGGGGTCGGTCGCAGGGTCCGACACCGGCCGGCCGGCGCGCTGCAGGGCCACCCGAGCAACGAACGCCGGGTTGGTGGTGAGGTAGCGCCGGAACAGCCGCCGGGGCTCCTGCACCAGCCGCCACAGCCACTGGAGCCCGGCCCGCTGCACCCAGCCCGGCGGCTCCTCGAGGAGCCCGGCGTGGTAGTCGAAGGCGGCCCCGACGGCGAGCACGGGCATCGAGGTGCGGTGGCGCATCTCGTAGGCGAAGACCTCCTGGCGCGGGCAGCCGAGCCCGGCCAGCACCAGCCGGGCGCCCGAGGCCCGGATGCGAGCACCGATGGCGTCGAGCTCCTCGGGGTCCACCCGCCCGAACACCGACGGCGCCGAGCCGGCGACGACCAGGCCCGGGAAGCGCGCCACCAGGTTCTCCTCGAGGGCGGCGAGCACCTCCGGCCGGCTGCCGTACAGGAACACGGGCAGGCCGCGCGCGGCCGCCGCCTCGCACACGTGCAGCGTGAGGGTGGGGCCGTAGCAGCGCTCGGGCAGCTCGGTCCCGTGGAGCAGGTTGAGCGCCCAGCGCACGGGCTGGCCGTCGGCCGTCACGAGGTCGAGCCGGTTGAGCCGGTAGCGCAGCTCACCGTCGGCGACGCCCTCCATCACGCCGTGCACCGCCAGCGCCGACACGCCGTAGGGCCGGCCGTCCTCCGCCGCCTCCACGATGCGCGCGGTGGCGGCGGCGTAGTCGACGGCGTCGATGCGGACCCCCAGCAGGACCTGCTTGCCCCGGTCGATCATCGAGCAGTGTCTACCAGCGGTACGCTCCCGGCCGTCCCATGGCTCCGCCCGCCCCGCCGCCTGCCCCGCCGCCCGCCCCGCCGCCGGCCGACGTCACGGTGGTCGTGCCGACCTTCAACCGGCAGGGCTACGTGAGCGAGCTGGTCGAGGCCCTCCAGGCGCAGGTGCACCGCGCCTTCCGGGTGGTGCTGGTCGACGACGGCAGCCTCGACGACACCGTGGAGGTGGCCCGCGCCGCCATCGGCGACGACGATCGCTTCTCCCTGGTCTCGACGGCGAACCGCGGCCCCGCCTGCGCCCGCAACACCGGGTGGCGGGCCGCGACCACCGAGTGGGTCGCCTTCACCGACGACGACTGCGTGCCCCAGCCGGGGTGGCTGGCGGGGCTCCTGGCGGCGGCCGCCGACGGTGCCGACGTCGTCCAGGGCCAGACGATCCCCGATCCCGCCGTCCGCACCGATGGCCCGCCGTGGTTCGTGCGCAGCCTCCGGGTGCGCTCGTGGTCGGGCCGCTTCCAGACCTGCAACCTGCTCGTGCGCACCTCGTTGCTGGCCGCCCTCGACGGGTTCGACGAGACGTTCCGCCGGCCCATCGGCGAGGACACCGACCTCGGGCTCCGCATGCTGCGCCACGGCGCCACCACCGCCTTCACGGCCGACGCCGAGGTGCACCACCGCGTCCTGCCGATGACCTACCGGCAGTTCCTGCGCCGGCGCTCCCACTGGGCCCAGGTGGTGCAGCTGGTCGCCGTGAACCCCGACGCCCGCCCGATCTTCCCCCACCGCTACGTGGCCCACCGCTCCCACGCCGCCTTCTGGGTGAGCCTGCCGGTGCTGGCCTGGGCGGTGGCCCAGCAGCTGTGGGCGGTGCCGGTCCTGGCCCTCCTCGCCTACAGCGCCATGCGGGCCTACAAGTCGCGCGATCGCGGCGGCCACCCGCTGTGGCGGATGGCCTGGGGGGCGACGGAGCTGGGCGGCGTGGCGGTCGGCGCGGTCTGCTTCGTGGTCGAGTCCGTGCGCTACCGGCGCCTGCTCCTCTGATCGCGCCTCACCACTCCGTGGGGTGGGGGCGGGTGTAGAGCCGGCTCGTGACGGCGGCCTTCGCCCGGCCGACGAGGTCGAGGTCGACGTGCAGGCGCCGGGCGAGGTGGTCGCGGTACCGCTCGTCGGCGCGGGCGAGCGCCGGGTGCCCCTGCACCGCGTCCTCGAACAGCCGGTCGAGGCCGCGCCCCTTCTCCGTGAGCGCGTGCCACAGCACGAGGGACCGCTCGTCGCCCTGGATGTTGCGGTCGGGCGGTGACTTGGTCCAGATCCGGCGGACGAACGGGTTGGCGGTGCCACCGGTCCACCCCAGCTGGCCCAGCGCGAAGCTGAGGACGTGCTCCTCGGTGTTCACCCGGATGCGCTCGCCGCGCTCGAAGCGGCGCAGGCTCTCGTCCCAGATCTGCTCGACGAGCGGGAGGAGCTGGGCCAGCCGGTCGCGCTCGCCGAGGAGCAGCTCGCCGCCGGCGTAGGGCGCCTCGCCGACGATCGGGCGCTCGCCCAGCTCGGAGAAGAAGGTGGCCATCTCGGCCAGGGTGAGCCCGAGGGCGGCCTGCCCGGGGGCGTAGGTGATCTCGTAGGCCACCAGCGCGTCGGGGTCGGCGTCGACCAGCCCGAGCAGCGGCGTCGGCGGCCGGACCCACACGCAGTCGGGGTCGACCAGCAGGAGGCGCGTCCCCGAGGGGGTGCGCTCGACGGCGTCGGCCAGCGCGTCGAGGAGGTAGAACGACCCGGAGAACCGGTCGAAGTACCCGGGTGGCGGCCGGTGGTCGAACGGCGTGGCCCGGTAGCCGACGCCGAGGCGGTCCAGCGCCGAGCGGACCGTCGGCTCCGTGGGGGGCCTGTTGGTGGACACCGTGACGGGCCAGTCGGCGCCCACGGCGCGCAGCGTCGTGGCCATGACCGCGATCGCCCGCCAGTACCCGAGGACGGGGTCGTCGCCGGTCGCCCGTGGGTAGAACCCGCCGTCCTCGACGAAGGCCACGACGACCTCGACCGGTGCGGGGGCGCTCACGGGCCGGGACAGTACCGGTCGTGGTCGCGCGCGTCGGGCACGGCTCGGCTACACCGGTGGCCCGAGCGCGGCCAGCCGGTGGCCGCCAGGCGAGGGACGGGTGGATGGCGCGCCTGAGGTCGACCGTGGTGCGGAAGGTCCTGGTGGCCCTCGACGGCCTGCTCCAGCGGCTCGTCCCGCCCCGAGCCGACCAGCTGGCGTGGCTGAGCGACCCCGACCACATCGGCAACGCCTTCCACCTGCACCGCCACGCCATGGTGACCCGGCCCGGCCTGCAGCACGTCTGGCTGGTGGGCGACCCGGCGGCGACCGGTCGCATCGAGGCAGCCCAGGCGCAGCTGGGCGACGCCGTCGCCCCCGGCGCCCGGGTCCGGGTGGTGGCCCGCCGGAGCCTCCGGGGCTACTGGGCCTACCTGCGCAGCGCCCGGATCCTCCACACGCACGGGGCCTACCCCATGACCGCATCCGCCCGACGGGGGCGGCAGGTGGTGTCGCTGTGGCACGGGATGCCCATCAAGTGCATCGGCGCCCTGAACACGATCTCGCCCAACCCGAACCCCACCTTCGGGACGCTGCACCTCGCCACCTCGCCGTGGTTCCGCGACGTGATCGCCGCCGCCTTCCTGACCTCGACCGACCGCGTGCTGCACACCAGCCTCCCCCGCTGCGACGTGCTGGTGCGGCCGCACCCGCAGGGCCCCGACGCCGCCGCCGTGCGAGCCGCCTTCGGGGTGCCGGCCGGCAAGCGGATGGTGCTGTGGATGCCGACCTACCGGGCGTCGATCGGTCCGGGCGCCTCGCCGGCCGGTCGGTCGTTCCTCGACGAGCTGGGAGCCGAGCACTGGCGCGCCGTCGACGAGGAGGCGGGCCGGCACGGCGCGGTGGTGGTGGTCAAGCTGCACCCCCACGACGTGCTGAACCAGAGCGGCCGCGACCTCGACGCCGAGCTCGGCCTGGCGAACGTGACGGTCGTGACGGCGGGGGCCTGGCTGGCCACCGGCATCGAGCTGTACGACGCCCTCACCGCGGCCGACGGCCTGCTCTCCGACGTGTCGTCGGTCCTCATCGACTGCCTCGTCACCTCGATGCCCCTGGGGATCATCGGCTTCGACCCCACGGCCTACACCCGCGACGTCGTGCTCCCGGTGGCCTCGCTCCTCGAGAGCTCCCGGATCCGCGACCTCGCGGAGGTGGCCGCCGTCGGGCCGTACTTCGAGCGGGTCGCCGCCGGTGCGGCAGGGGCCGACCCCGACGACCTGTCGGCGTGGCTGCACGACGCCGAGCCGGGCGCCGGCTGCGAGACGGTGCTGCGGGCCATCGGGCTCTGATCGGGCGCCGGACCCCGCCGCGGCGGCGCTCGCCCCCCGCAGCGGTAGCGTTCCCGGCCATGGGCCGGGGAACCCGCATCGCGGTGGTGGTCGCGTCGGCGGCCGTGGTGGCGCAGTCGTCCACCCTCGGCACCCTGGCCCCGATCGTGGTCGGGGTGGTGCTGGTCGGCGGGCACCTCGCCGCGTGGGCGTGGTCGACGCACCGCTCGAGCACCGGGGGCGGGGGGTCCGACCTGCGGCGCGTGGCGCCCCTGGTGGTGGCCGCCTGGCTGGCCACGTCGATCCTGCCGGTCCACAGCTTCTCGGCTCGCTCGAGCGCCAGCGCCGTGTCGGCCTTCGGGATCCAGCCGGTGCTGGAGCTCCTGCTGTTCTCCGCCGTCGGCCTGCTCGCCCTCGCCATCATCCGCACGCTGGAGCCGTCGTTCGACCGGGCGCGGCCGCCGCTGGTGCTGTTCCTGCTGCCGGTCTGGATCATCGCCTCCAGCACCTGGAGCGACTCCGGCCTCTACGCCTGGGTGCGCGGCATGCAGATGGCCACCATCGCCCTGCTGGCCTGGGCCACCCTGGCGCTCGGTCGCGCCGACCGGTCGATCGTCGACGCCATCATCGAGGGGTACCTGCGGTGGTTCGTGCGCGTCACCGCCGTGCTGGTCGCCGTGGGCTTCGCCTTCGGGCCGATGTACGTCGTGGCCACCGCGGCGAACCTCCAGCGCTTCACCTGGATCGGCGCCCACCCCAACGGCTCCGGGCTGGTGCTGTCGGCCGCCATCGTCATCGTGCTGGCCACGCCGCCGTCGGTGCTGCGCCTGCCCCGGCTCGTGCTCCTGCCCCTGGCCGGCGTGCTCCTGGCGGCGATGTACGGCAACCACTCGCGGGCCGCCTGGGCGTGCCTGGCCCTCGGCCTGCTCACCGCCTTCGCGCTGCAGGGCCACCTCAACCGGTTCCTGCGCTGGACGGGCACGCCGGCGCTCGGGGCGGCGGCCGTGGCGGCGGTGTACTTCCGCGGGGCCGAGATCTGGGACTACCTCCTGCGCGACCGCGGGGCCGACAGCTTCGCGGGGGGCAGCGGACGGCGGGAGCTGTGGGGCATCGGCTTCCGCTCCCTCGACACCGCCTTCGACTGGGTGGCCGGCCTCGGCTACGGCGCCGCCCGCAGCATCTTCCTGGAGGAGGCCTACTGGGCGGGCGAGGCGCACAACTCGGTGCTCTCGCTGCTGGTGTCGGTCGGGCTCGTGGGGGTGGCCCTCCTCCTGGCGACCCTCGGCTGGACGATCCTGCACCTCGCTGCCGGCAAGGCCTGGGCGACCAGCACCACCGGCGTGGCCCTCATCCCGCTCCTCGTCCTCGTGGTCGTCAACGGCATGGCCACCGACATCCTGGCGGAGCCCACCATCGGGTTCGTCGTGCTCAACCTCGTGGCGGTCGTGGCGCTGGTCCACCGAGCGGAGCCCCGGTCGATCGCTCGCCGGCCCGCCGCCGCGGTGGCCGTCCCGCTCGCCGCGCGGGACCGCGCCTAGCCGCTCAGCCGACCGGGGTCGGGGCGGGCGACTCGCCGGTGGCCGGGGCCTCCCCGCTGGGCGGGGCCTCGGCGGGGCCGTAGTAGCCGTACTCCCCGGCGTCGGTGGTGTCGTTGGCCACCAGGCCGAGGGTCTGGACGTCGGCGTCGTCGAGCCGCTGCAGCAGCTCCCGCACGGACCGGCGGCGCACCATGCCGATGCGGGAGACCACGATGGCGCCGTCGACCAGCTGCCCGGCGATCAGGGCGTCGACCACGGGCAGCACGGGCGGCGTGTCGAGGATCGTGAAGTCGGCCTGGTCGACGATGGCCGCCAGCACCTGGGCGAACTGCTCGCTCCCGAGGAGCTCGGTGGGGTTCTGGACGGTCGGCCCGGCGGTGACGACGGCGAGGTTCGGCCGGACGAAGCGGATGACGTCGTCGAGGGCGACGTCGCCGACCATCAGGGTCGACAGGCCCTGGGCGTTCGGCAGGTCGAAGTGGCGGTGCACGCCGGGCCGGCGGAGGTCGCAGTCGATGATCACGACCCGGTCGCCCGCCTCGGCCATGGCGAGCCCGAGGTTGGCGGCCGTGGTGGTCTTGCCCTCGCCGCTGATGGCGCTGGTGACCATCACCGACCGCAGCTGCGCGTTGAGGCCGAAGATGCGCACGCCGGTGCGGAGGTAGCGGAAGGCCTCCTGCACGGCGAAGCGGTCCGGGCCCGGCGAGGCGTCGAAGTCGGTGTGGGGGACGGCGGCCAGGACCGAGAGGTCGGGGCGCACGGCGGCGAGGTCGTCGCGGCTGCCCAGGCGGTCCTGGAGGGTGTCGGAGATGAAGGCCACGACGAGGGCCAGGAGGAACCCCAGCGTCAGGCCGAGGGCGGCGGCGCCGAGCCGGCTCGACGAGATGGGGTCGAGCTCCAGCTCCCCGGGTGAGATCAGCTGGGTGCCGCGGCCGCGCAGCGCCGCCTCCACCCCGAGCTCGTCGGCCCGGCGGTTGTAGTCCTGCACCTGGGCGATGAGCGAGGTCTGGCGCACCTGGAGGTTGGTGATCTCGTTGGGGGGCAGCCCGGGCGTGGCCAGCTGCGTGCCGATGGCGTCGAGCTCGGCGGTGGCGTCGGCGCTCTGGCCCCGCAGCTCGTCGGCCTTCGCCACCAGCGCCTCGGTGGCGCGGTTGCGGCGCTGCTCGATGAACACGTCGGCGTAGGCGTTGGCGACGTCGGCCGCCGTGGTGGGGTCGCCCGCCACGATGCGGATGTCGACCACCTGGCTGAACCCGACCTGCTCCACCTCCGGGTCCTCGAAGTCCGACTGGTCCTCGGGCAGGACGGCGAGCACGGCCGAGCGCATCGGCGCCGAGGTGATGATCTCCATCTCGGTGAGCAGCTCGATGGCGCGGTCGGTGGTGGTGCGACCGTCGCTGGCGGCGTCGCTGCCGAACACGCCCTCCTGCTCCAGCGCCGAGATCCGCACGCTCGCGGTGGAGCTGTAGGTGGGGTCCTCGAGGATCGACGGCACGAGGGCGAACGCCATCGTGAGCAGCGAGATCACGAGGATGAGCCGCTTCTTGCGGCGCAGCACGCCCAGGTAGGTCTGCAGCGACAGCGCCGGGGCAACCGGAGGCGAGGGCGAGGTGGAGGAGAGCATGGGCGAGCGCGCCGGGTCGCCCGGCGATCGTGTGAGGGTAGGCGAGGCGCCTGAGCGTTGACAGTCATCGCTCGGGGTTACGCTCTCCCGCCGTGTGCACCTGGCCTCCGGTGGCAGCCGTCGCCCCACCCCGCGCCGCGTGCCGGTGCTGAAGCGCCTGCGCCGGCGGTGGCTCCTCGTCGTCACCGTCCTGGTGGTCCTCGGCGGCCTCGGCGCCTGGGGCGCCGTCGAGCTGACCGTGGTGGCGGGCGACCTCCGCGAGGCCGAGGCGCTGGTCGACGACGCCAGCGAGGCGCTTCGCGACGGCCGGCTGGCCGATGCCCGGGGCGCCCTCGAGCAGGCCGAGGGGCTGGTGCTCGAGGCCAACGAGGGGCTGCGGGGCTCGCTCCCGCTCGATGCCGTGGGCTGGGTGCCCGGCGTCCGCCAGAACCTCCAGAGCCTGCAGGACTCCGTGGAGCTGGCCACGATCGTCGTCCACGGCGGCGGTCGGGTGCTGTCGGCGTCGTCGCCGCTGGAGTCGGCCGAGGGCCGGCTCGAGGTGTCGATCAGCGCCGGCCGCGTGCCGCTGGAGTCGGTGACGCTGGCCCAGGACGAGATCGACTCCCTCTCGGCCCAGCTGCTCCCCGTGGTGCGGCGCCAGGAGCCCTCGCTGCTGCTGCCGCCGGTCGAGGAGCTCCGCCGGGCCGTCTACGACGAGGCGCTCGACCGGGCCGACCAGCTCGAGGTGCTGGGCCACGGGCTCGAGCTGCTGCGCCAGATGTCGGGCGGCGACGGCCCGCGCCGGTACCTGCTGGCGGTGGCCAACACCGCCGAGATGCGCGGCAGCGGCGGGATGATCCTCAGCTACGGGGTGCTGGAGGGGCGCGACGGCGTGCTCGACCTCGTCGCCTTCGGTGACATCGACGAGCTGGCGGTGCCCGGGCCGGTCTCGGCCGACCTGGCCCCGGCCGACTACGTCGCCCGGTGGGGCGGCTTCGACCCGCTGAGCCGGTTCCGCCAGGCCAACCTCTCGGGGGACTTCACGGTGATCGCGCCGGTGCTCGAGGCGCTCTACTCCTCGGCGTCGGGGCTGCCGGTCAACGGGGTCATCCAGGTGGACCCGCACGGCCTCGCCGCCATCCTCGAGGGCGTCGGGCCGGTGGTGGTGCCCGAGGTGGGCGAGGTGCGGGCCGACAACGTGGTGGAGATCACGCTCAACACCGCCTACTTCCAGTTCCCCGACGTCGAGCAGCGCACCGACGTCCTCGGCGACGTGGCGGAGGCCGCCTTCCGACGCCTCGTCGACGGCGACTTCCCGAGCCTGCGCCCGCTGGCCACGGCGCTGGTCGGCGCGGTCGACGGTCGGCACCTGCTGATGCGCGACGCCACGTCGTCCGGCCAGGCCTCGGTCACGGCGTTCGGCGCCGACGGCGCCTACCCGCCGGTCGACGGCCCCGATGCGGTCGCCCTGACCGTGCAGAACCTCGCCGGCAACAAGCTCGACTACTACCTGGACACGTCGCTGCGGCTCACGGGCGAGCGCCCGGTCGGCGAGCTCGGCACCGTCGAGGCGGAGATCACCCTCAGCAACGGCGCGCCCGCCGGGCTGACGGCACCCACCTACATCTTCGGGCCCGGCCCCGGCACGGCGGGCCTCCCGGCGGGCACGCTGCGCAGCCTCGTGACGCTCTACCTGCCCCTCGGCGCCACCCTCGAGGGGGCCGCCGGCGACGCCACCGTGGAGCCAGCGTCGAGCGGCACGGAGGACGGGCGCCCCTACGTCTCGTTCATCGTCGACGTGCCGGCCGCCGACGCCCGCACGGTCTCGCTGACCCTGCAGCTCGCCCCTCGGGCCGACGGCGACTACCAGCTGCTGGCGATCCCCTCGCCCCGCGTGCGGCCCACCACGTTCGCCGTCGACCTGCGCACCGAGGCAGGAACGGTGGAGGGTGCCGTCGAACTCGATCGACCGTGGACGTTCAGCGCGGGGGCTCCGCCGGTGCAGCTGCCGGCGCCGGCCTTCCGATAGCACCTCGTTCGCGCAGTTCGCTACGATTGCGGCGTCGAGGCCGAGCGGCCGAGGGAGCAGGCACCAGATGAGCGCACGGACGGCGGGACAGGTGGGCGCGACGATCGGCCGCGTGCTGGCGCTCGCGCTGGCGGCCGTGGTCCTGGTGGCGGGGCCGGCCGCCGCCCAGGACCCCTACGGCGGCACCACGACCACCACCGACCCGGGCAGCGTGCTCGACCCCACCTGCACGCTCGGGCTCACCGCCGGGGCGCCCGGCGCGGCCGGCTCCGTGCGGGTGGCCAACGTGCCGTTCGGCACGACGGTGCGCATCCTCCTCGGCGGCGTCGAGGTGGGCCGGGGCACGGCGCCCGTCCAGGGCCAGTCGGCGGCCGCTCCGGTGGCCCTCGGCGGCCAGGTCCTGGCGGCCGGCGCGGCCACCACCACCCTCGACATCGACTTCGTCGTCCCCGACCTCAGCCCGGGCCGCTACCTCGTCACCGCCGTGGGCGCCGACTTCACCCTGACCTGCGGCCCCGACCCCGACGGCCTCTTCGAGGTGCTCGGCGCCACGCAGTCGACCGACGACGACGGCACGCAGTCCGGCTCGCTCCCCCGCACCGGCATCTACGCCCTGCTGCTGGTCGTCGTGGCCGTGGCGCTGGTCCTCGCCGGCCGGGCCGTGCTCGCCGCCTCCCGGCGCCGCCGGGCGGCCGCCGAGCGGGCCGAGCGGGCGGCTCGCCGAGCCCGGCACCTCGCCGCCGCCGGTCGATCGCAGGCCCGGCGCTCGGCGAAGTAGCCGAACCGCACCCCGCCCCTGGCAGACTGGCCCCGTGCCCTCCGGTGAGCCGTCCGACCACCCGCCGCTCGACGACTCCCTCAAGGAGGCGTGCGGCGTCTTCGGGGTCTACGCCCCCGGCCAGCCGGTCGCCCACCTGACCTACCTCGGCCTGTTCGCGCTGCAGCACCGCGGCCAGGAGTCCGCCGGGATGGCGGTCAGCGACGGGCGCGACGTCACGGTCGTGAAGGACCAGGGCCTGGTGGCCTCGGTCTTCGACGACCGCACCCTCGCCGGGCTCGACGGCCACCTCGCCATCGGCCACTGCCGGTACTCCACCACCGGGTCGTCCACGTGGCGCAACGCCCAGCCCGCCTACCGCGGCGTCGGCCCCCACCACTTCGCCCTCGGCCACAACGGCAACCTCACCAACACCGAGGCCCTGGCCGCCGAGGCCGGGATGCTGCCCGGCACCGTCACCAGCGACACCGACCTCGTGGCCGAGCTGGTGGCGGCCGAGCTCGAGCGGCTCCCCGAGGGCCGGGCCGACGAGCGCGACCTCGAGCGGGCGCTGGCCGACGTGCTGCCCCACCTCGAGGGCGCCTTCTCGCTGGTGGTCATGGACGAGGGCCACGTCATCGGCGTGCGCGACCCGAACGGCTTCCGCCCCCTCTGCCTCGGCAAGCTCGAGAACGGGTGGGTGCTGGCGTCGGAGAGCCCGGCCCTCGACATCGTCGGCGCCCACTTCGTGCGGGAGCTGGAGCCCGGCGAGATGGTGGTGATCGACGCGTCGGGGCCGCGCTCGCTGCGCCCCTTCCCCGACGCCCGGGTCGACCCCAAGCTGTGCCTCTTCGAGTTCGTCTACTTCGCCCGGCCCGACACCCGCCTCTACAACCAGAGCGTCCACCAGGCCCGCATCCGCATCGGCGAGGAGCTCGCCGACCAGGCGCCGGTCGACGCCGACATGGTGATGGGCGTGCCCGAGTCGGGGGTGCCGGCGGCCGAGGGGTTCGCCCGCCGCAGCGGCATCCCCTTCGGCCAGGGCGTGGTGAAGAACCGCTACATCGGCCGCTCCTTCATCGCCCCCAGCCAGGAGCTGCGGGCCCGGGCCGTGCGCATGAAGCTCAACCCGCTGCGGGAGAACGTGGCCGGCAAGCGCATCGTGGTCGTCGACGACTCCATCGTGCGCGGCACCACCCAGAAGCAGCTCACCAAGATGCTGCGGGAGGCCGGGGCCACCGAGGTCCACCTGCGCATCACCTCGCCACCGGTGAAGTGGTCGTGCTTCTACGGCATCGACACCGGTGATCGCACCGAGCTGCTGGCGTCGTCGCTGACGCTCGACGAGATCCGCGACTACCTCAACGTCGACACCCTCGCCTACGTCCAGCTCGACCGCCTGATCGCCTCCACCGGCGCGTCGGGCGCCGGGTTCTGCGACGCCTGCTTCACCGGCGACTACCCCGTGGCCGTGCCGGTCACGCTCCGCAAGCACGTGCTCGAGGGGCCGGTCACCGCCCCTCCGGGCACCCCCGTCCAGACCGCCATCGACTAGGACAGCATCCGTGGGCACGAGCTACGAGGACGCCGGGGTCAGCATCGCCGCGGGCGAAGAGGCCGTCGAGCGCATCAAGGCCAAGGTGCGCTCCACCTTCCGGCCGGAGGTGATCGGCGACATCGGCGGCTTCGGCGGCCTGTTCGCCTTCGCCAGCCACCGCTACACCCACCCCGTGCTGGTGTCGTCGACCGACGGCGTCGGCACGAAGGCGCTGGTGGCCCAGGCCGTCGGCCGCTTCGACACCATCGGCGTCGACCTCGTGGCCATGTGCGTCGACGACCTCGTCTGCCAGGGTGCCGAGCCGCTCTTCTTCCTCGACTACATCGCGGTGGGCAAGCTCGACCCCGACCACATCGAGCAGCTCGTCGAGGGCGTCGCCCACGGCTGCCGGCAGGCGGGGTGCGCCCTCATCGGCGGCGAGATGGCAGAGCACCCCGGCGCCATGGAGCCCGGCGAGTTCGACCTCGTCGGCTTCGCGGTGGGCGTGGCCGAGCGCGACCGCCTCATCACCGGCGAGCACGTCCGGCCCGGCGACGTCCTCATCGGGCTGCCCTCGCCCGGCCTGCGCTCCAACGGCTACTCCCTGGCCCGCAAGGTGCTCCTCGACGACGCCGGCCTGTCGCTCGACGACCCGGCGTGGGCCGGCGCCCCGCACAGCCTCGGCGAGGAGCTGCTCGTCCCGTCGGTGGTCTACGCCCCGGCCATCGCCGCCCTCCTGCGCCACGTCGACGTGCGCTCCGTGGCCCACATCACCGGCGGCGGCCTGCCGGGGAACCTCGTGCGGGTGCTGCCCGAGGGGGCCGACGCCGTCGTCGACCCTCGCACCTGGGAGCCCCCCCGGATCTTCGGCGAGATCCAGCGTCGAGGGTCGGTGAGCGACGACGAGATGCGCAAGGTCTTCAACCTGGGCGTCGGCATGGTCGTCGTCGTCCCCGCCGAGGAGGCGCACCGCACGCTCGACATCCTCCGCACCGAGGGCCACCGCGCCACCGAGATCGGGCAGGTCGTCCCCGGCCGCGGCCAGGTCCGGTTCGACTAGCGGCGGCGCAGCGGCACCCCGTGGCGCACCTCCTCGTGGTCGACGACGACCCGGACATCCGTCTGCTCCTGCGCTACGAGCTCGCCCCGGAGGGCCACCAGGTGTCGGAGGCCGGCGACGGCGAGGCGTGCCTCGCTGCGCTGCGCACCGATCCGCCCGACCTCGTGCTGCTCGACCTCATGATGCCGGTGCTCGACGGCTGGGAGGTGCTGCGCAGCCTGCAGGGCGTCGACGCGCCACCGATCATCGTGATCACCGCCTTCCGCTCGGAGGGCGACCGCCACGTGGCGGAGCTCCTCGGGCTCGGGGCCCTCGACGTCGTGGCCAAGCCGTTCGACCCCGGGTGGCTGGTGCGCCTCACCGACGCCGTGCTGAAGGTGGCGCCCGACGAGCGCGAGGAGTACCGCCGTCGCCGCAGGGAGCAGGCCCAGGGCTCGTGATGGCGCGGTGATGGCCTCGTGATCGCCGCCCTGCGGCGGATCCTGCTGGTGGCCGTCTGCGCCGCCGTCGTGACGGCGGTGGCCGCCGGGTGGCTGGAGGATCCGCCCCCCGTCTCGGCCGCCGACGCCGTCGCCGAGGTGGGCGATGCGCTGGCCGCCGCCGGGCTGGCGGCGACCGTCGACCCGGCCCCGCTGGCCAGCTCCTACCAACCGGCCGGCGGGGAGCGCACCGACGTGTGGCAGACCTTCGCGTCGGTCGAGGGGGGCACCATCCTCGTGTCGGTGGCCCAGCTGGGCGGGCGGCCCGTCTTCCTCGACGACCGCAGCCCCAACGGGTCCACCCAGCTGCTGTCGGAGGCGCAGTTCGACGCCGTGATCGATCGCATCGACGATCCCGGCCGCGGCCGGCTCGTCCGCCGCAACGTCGCCCTCACGGTGGCCGCCGCCTTGGTGCTGGCCGTCGCCGTGGCCCTGACCGCCCGCCCACCGTCCCCGGAGGACCACCGATGACCACCCCGTCCGCGCCCCTCGTCGAGCACCTGCTGCGCCACAGCGTGCGGCGGGGCGAGTTCACCCTGAAGAGCGGCAGGCGCAGCGACTGGTTCATCGATGCCAAGCAGACGACCTGCCGTCCTGACGGGATGCTCCTCGTCGCCGACGCCGCGCTGGCCGTGCTCCCCGACGACGTCACCGCCATCGGCGGCCTCACCATGGGGGCCGATGCGGTCGCCTTCGGCATCGCGGCGGTGGCGGCGACCCGGGGCCGCGAGCTGCGCAGCTTCAGCGTCCGCAAGGAGGTCAAGGACCACGGTGGCGGCGGCCGCATCGCCGGCGCCCTCGAGCCCGGCGACCGCGTGGTCATCACCGAGGACGCGGTCACGCGGGGCGTGTCGATGCTCGAGGCGGCGGAGGTGGTCCGCGAGGCCGGGGCCGAGCCGGTGCTGCTGCTCCCAGTGGTCGATCGTGGTGGGACGGTGGAGGCCATGGCCGCCGACCACGGGCTGCCGCTCATCGCCCTCGTGACGGCCCTCGACCTCGGCTTCGCCTACGAGGGCTGATCGCCGACCGGGGCCGGGGTGGCCGAGGTCTGCCCTCGAGCGGTGTCGATCACGCAGAACCGGTTGCCCTCGGTGTCGGCCAGCACGATGAAGTCGGGGTCGGCGGGGTAGCGCGCCCAGTCGACCCGCTCCGCCCCGAGGGCGAGGAGCCGCTCGACCTCGCGCCCCTGGTCGGCCGCATCGCCTGCGTAGAGGTCGAGGTGGACCCGCGGCTCGTCCTGCACGGGCGACTCGCTCTCGTCGAGGGCCAGGTGGGCGCCCGGCCCCGACGCCGGCCGGAGGATGGCGAAGTCGTCCCGCGGACCGATCGGGCGGTGCGGCACGTAGCCCAGCGCCGCCATCCAGAAGTCCGCGGCGCGGTGCAGGTCCTGCACGCCCACCACGATCGTGCCGATGCGCAACATCGTCCCAGCGTCGCGCGAGCGGGCGGTGGGGCGCCGGTGGGTTCGGCGCGCTCAGGCGAGGACGCCGGTGGCCTCGATCTCCACGAGGAGGTCGGGCTCGGCCAGGGCGGCCACGCTGAGGAGCGTCACCGCCTTGGTGGGGTCGAACCCGAGCGCGCTGGCCGCCCGCACCACGCCCTCACCGAGGTGCGCCATCTTCTCCGGCTGCCAGTCGACGACGTAGATGGTGAGCTTGGCGATGTCGGCGAAGGAGCCGCCGGCCGCCGTGATGGCGGTGTCGACGTTGCGCAGGGCCTGGTCGACCTGGGCGGCCAGGTCGCCCGCCCCGACCGGGGTGCCGTCGGCATCGCGCGCCACCTGGCCGGAGATGAACACCAGCCGGGTGCCGGTGGCCACGGCCACCTGGGCGTAGACGTCAGGGGTGGGGAGGCCTTCGGGGTTGAGCAGCTCGACGGTCATGGCGTTCTCCGGTCGTTCGGTGGTGCGAGGAAACATAGCATAGCAATGCTATTGGATCTTGGCTAGGGTGGATCCGTGCCCCGCCCGCCGTCTCCCGAGGTCCGTCGCTCCCTGATCGAGGAGGCCGCCGCCCTCGTGGCCCGCCGCGAGCCGGTCACCCTGCGGGGGCTGGCGTCCGCCGCCGGGGTGTCCACCATGGCCATCTACACCTACTTCGACGGCATGCCCGGGCTGTGGGGGGCGGTGCGCCAGGAGGGGTTCGAGCGGCTCAGCGCCCGGCTCGCCGAGGTGCCGCAGCACCGCGACCCGGTGCGCCACCTGGCCGCCCTCGGCGTCGCCTACGCCGAGTCCGCCCTCGCCGCGCCGACCCTGTACCGCCTCATGTTCGACGCCGCCGTCGAGCTCCCCGACCCGGCTGCGGCGGCCGCCTCGTTCGATCAGCTCGTGGCCGCCGTGGACGACGGGAAGGCGGCCGGGCGCTTCTCGCCGACCGCCGACGCCCGGGACGTCGCCACGCGCTTCTGGGCGACCGGCCACGGGCTCACCTCGCTGGCCGTGGGCGGCGTGCTCCCGGCCGCCGAGGTGGTCCGCCACGCGCCGATCACGGCGGTCGCCGTCTTCGTCGATGCGGGCGACGAGCCGGCCCGGGCCCGGCGCTCGGTCACGGCCGCCTGGCGGGGCAGCTCCTGGGCCTGAGGGCGCCCGCGGCGCTGGGGCGCGGTGCCGGGCTCAGAGCTCGAGCATCGACCGCATGGCGGTCACGATCTTCGGCGTGTCGACGAAGAGCTCGGCCTCGAGCGGCGCGGCGAACGGGTAGCTCGGGACGTCGGCGGTGGCGAGGCGACGGACCGGGGCGTCGAGGTCCCAGAACGCCTCCTCGGCCACGATGGCGGCCACCTCGGCGCCGACGCCGAAGCTGATGTTGTCCTCGTGCACCACCAGGCAGCGGCCGGTCTTGGCCACGCTCGTGAGCACGGTGGCCCGGTCGAGCGGGCTGATCGTGCGGAGGTCGACCACCTCCACCGACGCGCCCGCCTCCTCCGCCAGGTGCTCCGCCGCCTCGAGGCAGAGGTGCCGGTGCAGGCCGTAGGTGACCACGGTCAGGTCGTCGCCCTCCCGGGCCACCTCGGCCAGCCCGATCGGCACCCGCCAGGCGTCGTCGTCGGGCACCGGGCCGGTGATCAGGCGGTAGGTCTTCTTGTGCTCGAGGAACAGCACCGGGTCGGGGTCGTCGATGGCCGAGCGCAGGAGCCCGCACACGTCGGCCGGGGTCGACGGCACCACCACCTTGAGGCCGGGGATGTGGGCGTAGGTCGCCTCGATCGACTGCGAGTGGTAGAGCGCCCCGTGCACCCCGCCGCCCCACGGCGCCCGCACGACCAGGGGCACGGCGAAGTCGCCGTCGGAGCGGTAGTGGATGCGGGCGGCCTCCGACACCAGCTGGTCGAAGCCGGAGTGGATGAAGTCGGCGAACTGGATCTCGGCGATGGGTCGCAGCCCGGCCAGGGCCAGGCCGATCCCGATGCCGATGATCGAGCTCTCGGCCAGCGGCGTGTCGAACACGCGGCCGTCGCCGAACTCGGCCGCCAGGCCGTCGGTGGCCCGGAACACGCCGCCGCGGGGCCCCACGTCCTCGCCCAGCAGCACCACGCGCTCGTCGCCGGCCAGGATCCGCTGCTGGGTCCACCGGATGGTGTCGACGATCGTGTGATCGGTGGCGTCGTCGGGCCGAGGCATCGCCTCCGGCGGCGTGCCCTCGGGCTCGAGGTCGGCCGGGGCGCCGGGCGTGGCGTGGATGGGCCGGGCGAACACCTTCGTGTAGGCGGTGCGGGGCTCGGGCGCGGCGGCCGCCTCGGCGGCCTTCGCGGCGCGGTCGACCTCGGCCTTGACCTCCGTCTCGATGCGGTCCTCGTCGGCCTCCGACAGCAGCCGCTGCTCGATCAGGTACTGGGTGATCCGGCGCAGCGGGTCCTTCTTGCGCCAGGCCTCCACCTCCTGCGGGCTGCGGTAGGTGCGGTCGTCGTCGTCGGAGGTGTGGGCCAGGTAGCGGTAGGTCTTGCACTCGACGAGGGTCGGCCCGTCGCCCTTGCGGGCGCGGCGCACCGCGGCGTGCACGGCGCCGAAGACGTCGAGCGGGTCGTTGCCGTCGACGATCACCCCGCCGAAGCCGTAGCTGTGCGCCCGGTCGGCGACGTCGTCGACCGCCGACTCGTTGCGCATGGGCACGGAGATGGCGTAGCCGTTGTTCTCGCACACGAACACCATCGGGAGCTGGTGGATCCCGGCGAAGTTCAGGGCCTCGTGGAAGTCGCCCTTCGACGTGGCGCCCTCGCCGAACCAGCTCACCGCCACCCGATCCTCCCGGCGGAGCTTGGCCGCGTAGGCCAGCCCGGCGGCGTGGGGCAGGTGCGTGGCGATCGGCGACGAGCCCGTGATCACGTTGCCCTCCGCCCACCCCCAGTGGTTCGGCATCTGCCGGCCCCCGCTGTTGGGGTCGTCGGCCCGGGCCAGCACGGCGAGCAGGATCTGCTCCACGGTCATGCCGAGGGTGAGCATCACCCCGGTGTCCCGGTAGTAGGGGAGCGCGATGTCGTGGCCGGCCCGCAGGGCCCAGGCCGAGCCGACCTGGGCGCCCTCGTGCCCCTGCCCCGAGACGACGAAGGCCGCCTTGCCCATGCGGTTGAGGCTCCACACCTTCTGGTCGAGCAGCCGGGCCGTGAGGATGGTGCGGTAGATCCCGAGGAGGTCGTCGGTGCTGAGGCCGAGGTCGCTGTGGCGGTCGTGGAGGTGCAGCACCGAGAGGTCGTCGGCCGTGGGGACCGGCCCGCCCCGGTGGCGCGGGTCCTCCGGTGCCGTCGCGTCGTCGGCCGTCGCTGCCGTGGCGTCGGTCGCTCGTACCTCGATGCCGGCCATCAGGTGGCCCCCCTGTGGTGTCGTCGGTCAGGTGCCCGTCGGTGGTGCGCTGCGCGCCGACTCGATGCGGCGCTCGGCCAGGAGGTCGGCGGCGTCGGCGGTGGTGATGCCTTCGGCCTCGGCCAGGTCGAGCACCTGGAGCACGGTGTTGCGGATCCCCCGGATCTGCTCCTCGGCACGCGCCCGATCGTAGCCCCCTCGTTCGTGGGCGATGTTGATCACTCCGCCCGCGTTCACCACGTAGTCGGGCGCGTACAGCACACCAGATCGGTCGATCCGCTGCGCATCCTGCTCGGTGGCGAGCTGGTTGTTGGCCGATCCGACCACTGCGGCGCAGCGGAGCTCCCCGATGGTGGTCGCGGAGAGGGCGGCGCCCATGGCGCAGGGGGCGAAGACGTCGCAGGCCACCCGGTGGGCGCCGGCCGGGGCGACGACGGCCGCGCCCGTGCGGGCGGCGACCGCCGCGGTGGCCGCCGGGCGCGGGTCGGCGATGGTGAGCCGGGCGCCGGCGGCGTGGAGGTGGTCGGCCAGGGCGGCCCCCACCTTGCCCACCCCGGCGATGCTGACGTGGCGGTCGGCCAGCGACGCCGTCCCCCAGAGCCGCTCGGCCACCGCCTCCATCGCCGACAGCACGCCGAGGGCCGTGGCCGGTGAGGGGTCGCCGGACCCGCCCAGGTGCTCGCTCACCCCGCTGACGTGCGGCGTCACCGTGCGGATCAGGTCCATGTCGGCCTGGGTGGTGCCCACGTCCTCCGCGGTGACGTAGCGGCCGGCCAGCCCGTCGACGAAGCGGCCGTAGGCGAGGATCAGCTCGTCGGTGCGCAGCCGCGCCGGGTCGCCGAGGATCACCGCCTTGCCGCCGCCCTGGTGGAGCCCGGCGGCGGCGTGCTTGTAGGTCATGCCCCGGGCCAGGCGGCACACGTCGAGCAGCGCGGCCGCCTCGTCGGGGAACGGGTAGAAGCGGGTGCCGCCGAGGCCCGGCCCGAGCACCGTGGAGTGCACCGCCACGATCGCCCGGAGCCCGGTGGCGGCGTCGAGCCCGTAGGCGACCTCCTCGAAGCCGTCCTCCTCCATGCGCTCGAGCGGTCCGACGATCATCGTGGGCCCAACCTATCCACCGCCCCCAGGGACCGGCCGGGGGTGTGTGAACCATGACTAGTCACCCATCAAGGTGGAAATGGCCCGATCGGGCCATTGGCCGAAGCCGGTCGCCTCCCTACCTTGTTGGAGGAATCGGACATTGCCGCCACCTCCGAGCGTGGCTGCCGGAACCGCACCATCGAGGACCGCACCATGACGCAGCACGACGACATCGACGCCCCCGAAGCCCTGCTCACCCCCAGCGAGGTGGCGGCTCTGTTCCGTGTGAACCCGAAGACGGTCACCCGCTGGGCCCGCTCCGGCAAGCTCACCGCCATCCGGACGCTCGGCGGCCACCGTCGCTTCAAGGCCTCCGAGATCCGCCGGTGCCTCGAGGAGATGTCGCACGAGCCGAGCTGAGCTCGCCGGACCCCGGTCCGCACCGTGATCCGCCACGACGCCCGGTCCGCCCCGGGCGTCGTGGCGCGTCCGGGGCCGGCTTTTCCTGCCTGAGGGGTCGTCAGGTACCGTCGGACCCTCTCGTGCGGCGGGCTGGCTCGCCCGTCGTCCCACCGACAGGATCTCCATGGCCACCAACACCGCTGCCTTCTCCATCCGCATCCGCGTGCGGCTCGACAACCGCCCGGGCACCCTCGGCCGGCTGGCCACGGCGATCGGTGAGGTGGGCGGCAACATCACGGCCATCGGCGGGTTCGACGTGCGGGGCAGCCACCTCGACGAGGACGTGCTGGTCAACTGCTCGTCCGAGGACCACATCGAGAAGGTGACCGCGGCGGTGCGCGCCGTCGACGGCGTCGACGTGGTGGAGGTGCTCGACCGCACCTTCGAGATGCACCAGGGCGGCAAGATCGAGGTGCTGGCCCGCATGCCCGTGGCCGATCGCGACGACCTCTCGATGGCCTACACGCCGGGCGTGGCCCGCATCTGCACCGCCATCCAGCAGAAGCCGGCGCTGGCCCACGAGCTCACGATCAAGAAGAACACCGTGGCCATCGTCTCCGACGGCACCGCCGTGCTGGGCCTGGGCGACATCGGCCCGGCCGGTGCCCTGCCGGTCATGGAGGGCAAGGCGCTGCTGTTCAAGGCCTTCGCCGGGGTCGACGGCTTCCCGATCTGCCTCGACGTCACCACCCCCGAGGAGATCATCGAGACCGTCGTGCGCATCGCGCCGGTGTTCGGCGGCATCAACCTCGAGGACATCGCCGCGCCGGCGTGCTTCGAGATCGAGGACCGCCTCAAGGAGCTCCTCGACATCCCGGTGTTCCACGACGACCAGCACGGCACCGCCGTGGTCACGCTGGCCGCCCTGGAGAACGCGCTGCGCATCGTCGACAAGCCGATGGGGTCGCTCAAGGTCGTGATCGCCGGGGTGGGTGCGGCCGGTGTGGCCATCAGCAAGATCCTCCTCGAGGCGGGTGTGGCCGAGATCATCGGCGTCGACCGCAAGGGCGCCATCTGGGAGGGCCGAGACGACCTCAACGTGGCCAAGCTCTGGTTCGCCGAGCACACCAACCCCGAGCGCCAGGAGGGCACCCTGGGCGAGGTGCTGCCGGGCGCCGACGTGTTCATCGGGGTCTCCGGCCCCGGGTTGATCGACGCCTCGGACCTCCGCAAGATGGCGAAGGACCCGATCGTGTTCGCCATGGCGAACCCCGATCCGGAGATCCGGCCCGAGGACGCCGACGGCCTGGCGGCCGTGATCGCCACCGGCCGCAGCGACTACCCGAACCAGATCAACAACGTGCTGGCCTTCCCGGGCATCTTCCGGGGCGCCCTCGACGTCGCCGCCACCTCGATCACCGAGGGCATGAAGCTGGCCGCGGCCAAGGCCATCGCCGAGGTGGTGGGCGACGAGGTCCGGCCCGACTACATCGTGCCGTCGGTGTTCGACACGCGGGTGGGCCCGCTGGTGGCCGAGTACGTGGCCGAGGCCGCCGTGGCCGAGGGCGTCTGCCGGACCGCCACCACCTGACCCGCGGCGCCGGCGATCAGCCGGCTGGGCGCTCCACCCACAGGCAGGTGCCCCGCCGGCCGCCCCAGGCCTCGATGTGGGGCCACAGCGGCGCGAAGAGGTCCTCGGCCCGCTCGGGCGCGGTGGCGTGCCAGGCGGGCAGCCGCACCTCCCAGCCCTCGTGGCCCCCGAGCAGCCACGCCGCCACCAGGTACTGCTCGCCGTACCACTTGTCGACCCAGGTGGGGTGGTAGTCGTCGGGCAGGTAGATGTCGTCGACGCCGAGCAGCACGCCGGGCGGGATGTGCTCGAGCAGCCCGCAGAACAGCACGGTGGCGTCGCTCGCCATGGTGGCCAGGTGGCTGCCGTCGAAGAGGAAGACGTCGCCCGGGGCCAGCTCGGCCAGCACCTCCTCGGCGACGTCCTCGAAGGGCTGGCGCACCACGACGTCGCAGATCGCGTCGATCTCCGCTCTGGGCTGCGGGTCGACCGACACGATCCTGGTGGGGAGGTCGAAGTCCTCGATGGCCTTGCGGGCGAACATGGTGGAGAAGCCCGACCCCACCTCGAGGTAGGTGGCGCAGCGGCGCTGCTTGAGGGCGTGCACCTGCATCACCGCATCGATCGAGCCCCAGGACTTGTTCTCCCAGGCCAGGCCCTTCGGCGCGCTCGGGTGGCGAGGCACCGTCGCGCACCACTCGGCCAGCTCGTTGAGCTCGCGGGCCAGCTCCGCCACCGCCGGCATGGCCCGCTCGAGGCGGGCGGCCAGCTGCGGGTTGGTGGGCCGCCCCCACCCCCACATCGGCCGTGGGCTCGTGGGGTACTCGGTGAGGACGAGGGCGCGGTTCGGCTCGAGCCGGCGCAGGGCCCCCTGGGTCAGGGCGCTCAGGCGCCAGCGCAGCGCCGACCCGATGCGCTCCCCAGCGCGGACCGCCGCCGGCCGTCCGGCGGGATCAGCGGGCATCCGCGCAACCTACACCAGCCCACCTCCACCCCGAGCCGGCGCCGTCGGCCTGCGTTGCCGTCGGCCGGTCGACCGGGCAGCATGCACAGATGGACGGCTTCGGGACCACGATCGACGCGCCGGGCGACCTGCGCGACCACTACCGGCAGCCGGCCCCCCTCGTGCTGAAGAAGACCCTCCCTGCGCTCGACCCCCACGCGCGCGCCTTCATCGAACGGTCGCCGTTCGTGCTCGTCGCCACCACCGGCGCCGATGGCAGCGTCGACGTCACCCCGCGAGGTGGACCGGCGGGCTTCGTGCGGTCCCTCGACGACCACCGGCTCGTGCTGGGCGACCTCCCGGGGAACAACCGGCTCGACTCCCTCACCAACATCACCGAGACGGGCGCCGTCGGCCTCCTCTTCGTGATCCCCGGGGTCGACGAGACGGTGCGCGTCAACGGCGCGGCGTGCATCACGATCGAGCCCGAGCTGCTCGGCACCGCCGCCCTCGACGGCCGGCTGCCGAAGACGGCCATCGGCGTGCAGGTGCGCGAGGTCTTCTTCCACTGCGCCAAGGCCTTCCGGCGCTCCTCGCTGTGGTCGCCGGCGGGCTGGCCGTCGACGGAGGGCCTGGCGTCGCTCGGGTGCGTCCTCGTCGACCAGCTCGAGGAGCTGCGCACGGTGCCTGCGGCGGCCGTCGACGCCGACCTGGAGGCGGGCTACGCCGCCACCCTCTGGAACGACTGATCGGGCTTGGCAAGGTCGACGACCCATGTTAGGGTCACCTTACGTCAACGGCCCACGGCCGTGAGCGGACACCCGAGCACCTGGATGTCGAGCCCGCTGTTGGGACGGGCTCGACATCCAGGGCCGGGTCGCTCCTCGGGGTGCGGAGCGTGACGGCGCAGGTCGAGGACCGCCCTGCGGCGTCCCCGTCGCCGGAGCGACCGCCCTGGCGGCACCTGCCCGCCCTCGACGGGATCCGCGGCGTCGCCGTGCTCGCCGTGCTGCTGTTCCACGCTGGCCACCTGCGCGGCGGCTACCTCGGCGTCGACGCCTTCTTCGTGCTGTCCGGCTTCCTGATCACGTCGCTGCTGCTCGACGAGGTGGGCCGCCGCGAGGGGGTCGACCTGCGCGCGTTCTGGGGCCGCCGGGCGCGCCGCCTCCTGCCCGCCATGTTCGCGGTGGTGCTGGCGGTGGCCGTCTACGCCGTGGTGCTGGCGGCGCCGGCCGAGCGGCTGCGGCTGCGCGGCGATGCCCTCGCCACGCTGGGCTACGTCTTCAACTGGCGGGCCATCTACGGCGACGCCAGCTACTGGGAGCTGTTCAGCGCCCCGTCGCCGCTGTCGCACATGTGGTCCCTCGCCATCGAGGAGCAGTTCTACGTGCTGTGGCCCCTGGCGGTCAGCGGGCTGGTCGTCGCCTGCCGGCGCTTCGGGGGCGACCTCGACCTGCGGCAGCGCCTCGGCCGGGCGATCCTCGGTGCCAGCCTGGGGTTGGCGCTGGCCAGCGCGGCCACGATGTGGCTCCTGTACGAGCCCGGTGGGCCCACCGACCGGGTGTACATGGGCTCCGACACCCGGGCCGCAGGGATCCTGGTCGGGGCCGCGGTGGCGGCCGGGTCGAGCCTGCGGCGCCCCGGGCGGCCCACGCCCGCGCGCGCCCGGGTGGGCCTCGAGCTGGCGGGCGTGGTGTCGGTCGTGGGCCTGGCGGTGGCGTGGGCGGTCGTCGACGGCCGCAGCGCCGGCCTGTACCGCGGCGGGTTCCTGCTGTGCGGCGTGGCCGCGGCCACCGTGATCGCGGCGGCCGCCGATCCGCGCCCCGGCGTGGTGGCCCGAGCGTTCTCGGTCGCCCCCCTGCGCGCCCTCGGGCTGGTGAGCTACGGGCTCTACCTGTGGCACTGGCCGGCCTACGTGGTGCTCGACGCCGAGCGGACCGGTCTCGACGGCCCCGCCCTGCTGGCCGTGCGGCTGGCGGTCTCGGGCGCGCTGGCGCTGGCGTCCTACCACCTGATCGAGCAACCGGTCCGGCGGCGGCGGCTGCGCCTCGCCGGGCTGCGGGTCGGTCGGCTGCCGGTGGCCGGCCCGGCGGTGGCGATGGTGTGCGTGGTGGCGATCGTGGCCGCCACCTGGGGCGCGGCGCCGGCCCGATCGGCCGCCGGATCCGACACCCGGGCGCTCGAGGTCCTCGTGCCCGAGGACGACGCCGGCGCCACCACCACGGCCCCGGCCGGCCCGCGCCCGCTGCGCCGGCTCCTGCTGGTGGGCGACTCCGTGAGCGGGTCGGTGGCCGACGGCGCCCAGGCGGGGGCCGCGGAGCAGGGGATCGGCCTCGCCGTGGCGTCGGTCAACAACTGCCGCCTCGACGGGCGCGTCACCGGCCTCGAGCTGGTGACCGCGACCGGCGCCCGCCCCGTGGAGGCCACGCCCACCTGCACCGAGGTGTGGAACCAGGCGGTCGAGGAGTTCGAGCCCGACGCGGTGGTGCTGGTCTACGGCAACGCGGGTGGCCTGCAGCGCTTCCTGCTCGACGGCACCTGGGTGGATGCCTGCTCCCCGGAGTTCGCGGCCTGGTACGAGCCGACGCTGGCCGCCGAGGCCGAGGTGCTGGCGGCCGACGGGGCGGCCCTGCACATCGCCACCCTGCCCCCGCACACCAGCCCGTGGCTCCCCGCCGACGCGGCGACGAGGCTCGGCTGCGTCGACGCCCTCAACCGGTCGGTGGCGACCGAGGGCGGCCACCAGCTGCTCGACCTGGCCGAGTTCGTGTGCCCCGGCGGCACCTGCCGCGAAGAGGTCGACGGGCAGCCGCTGCGCTTCGACGGGATCCACTTCGGCCGCTCGCTCGACGGGTTCGGCTCGCCCTTCGCCGGGCCCGGAGCCGACCAGGTCGGCAGCTGGGTCGTCCGCGCCGTCGTGGCCTCGCAGGCGCTCCCGGCGCTCTGAGCGCCGCGCCGCTCGGCGCGTGCGGCTCAGGCCACCGCCAGCTCCGCTCGCACCCCCGCCATGAGGCCGAGGCCGGCGAGGCCCGGCAGCGCGTCGACCCGTCGATCGATGCGCTCGGCCACGGCCCGGCCCTCGTCGCCACCGAAGAGCGTCGTGACGAGGTGGTGCGTCTCGTCGGGCGGCATCACCTGGGCGCCGACCGGCTCCCAGAGGCGGCGCAGCATGAAGCGCGTGGTGCGGCGAGCCCCCTCGCTGGCCGCCAGGCGCTCGTGGGCCTGCGTGCGGTAGTAGTCGATGTGGCGACCCTCCTGCTTCATGATCCGGCGGAGGAGCTCGGTGAGCACCGGGTGGTCGGCGGACTGCACGAGCCGGGCGTACCCGCCCTGGGTGGTCCACTCGTTGATGGCGCCGAAGGTCATGTGGACGGCGAGGAAGTGCTTGGTGGCGGCGGAGAACGCCATCCAGGCCACCGGGCTGGCGGTGATCTTCCACCCGAGCCGCTGGCGCATGGCCGCCACCCGCACGGTGCTGCCCGGCTCCCGGTGGGCCTCGAGCACGCGGCCGAGGGCCTCGCCGTGCCAGTGCTCCTCGTAGCTCCAGAGGGTGAGGAAGGTGGTGATGTCCGGGTCGTGGTGGGCCTTGGTGTTGAGCAGGTTGCGGAGGTAGCAGGTGGTGTGCTGCTCCACGTCGTGCATGTAGCGCAGGCAGCGGAGGTGCTCGGGGGCCAGCGGCTCGTCCCGGAAGGCCTCGAAGTCGATGCCCTCGAGGTCGAGCTGGCCGGTGATCCGCTGGTAGTCGGCCAGATCGAACGTCATGGTCGATGTTCGGACGAACCCCCCGATGCGGATGATCTGGACGCCGTGGCCTGGCTGGGGGAGCGGGGTGGCGGGCCGCTAGCGTCGGCGCCGTGACCGCTGTCGACGCCACCGCGCCCGTCGCCCCCGTGCGCACCCGATCCACGGCCGAGCAGCGGATGCGCCGCGTCCTGTGCCTCACCGACGCCACCCCGTCGGCCACCGAGGACTCGGCGCGCCGCCTGGTCGAGAAGTCGCTGTTCATCTCCATGGTGCGGTGCCTGCTCACCTACATCGTGCTGCCGTTCGTCGCCCCGGCGATCGGCGTGGCCTCGGGGGTCGGCCCTGCGCTGGGGCTCGTCATCGGCGTGGTCGCCATCGTCGCCAACGTCGCGTCGGTGCGGCGCTTCTGGCGGGCCGACCACCGCTACCGGTGGCACTACACCGCACTGGCCGGGATCATCGTCGCAGCGCTGCTGTGGCTGATGGTGGCCGACCTCCTCGACCTGCTCGGCTGAGGCCGGGCGCGCCGAAGGGGCGCCGACGGTCGGCGCCCCCTCGAGCGATCGGGACGGCGCGCTCAGCTGCCGTCGTCGGTGGTGGTGCCGTCGCCGCCGTCGTCGGCGAGACCGCCCATCGGGCCGGGGCCGTGGCCGCGGCCGGGGAACCGCCCGCCCCGATCCCCGAGGCCCTCGCGCTCGACCAGCTCGGCCATGCGGTCGGGGAGCTCGGCGATGGCCTCCTCCAGGCGCTCGGTGCCGTTGGCCACCAGGGCGTCGATGACGGTCTGGAGCTCCACGCCCTCGGCCTCGGCCACCTGGGCGATGGACTGGCCGTCCTGCAGGGCGGTGCGCAGCTCCTCCTCGGTGACCCCGAGCGCCTCGGCCGCGGCCGTGAGGCCCTCGCCGCGGTGCTCGAAGCGGCCCCCGGGAGGGCCCGGCGGCGGGGTCTCGGTGCCCTCGGCGTCGGTCGCCTCGGTCGTCTCGGTGGTGTCGTCCTGGGCGAGCGAGGTCGACGGCGTGCCGAGCACGGCGCCGGCCACGCCGCCGCCTGCGAGGGCGAGGGAGAAGGCGGCGGCGCCGAGGAGCTTGCGGCTCCCGGAGCGCGGGCTGGGCTCGGTGGCGGACTGGTCGGGGTTGGGGTGTTCGGTGGTGGGCATGGACCGCACGATGGCGGTCGAACCTGCGAACCGGCTGTGAGCGGACCCCGACCTTGCGAAGAGCCGATGTCGGTGGTCGAGGCGCCGAGGGGCCGGTACCGTGCCGGTGCCCGATGGCGGTCATCCGCCGGTGCGGGCCATGCCGAACTCCCCACCATGGTCGGGACGACGCAGGAGGTGCCGAGGATGCTCACGACGGTCGACCCGGTGGCCGAGAAGCTGCACCGGCTCGAGGCCAAGCCATCGCTCGACCTGGCCGCGGTCGACTACGACGTGCGCGACCGAGACGCCGTGCGGGCCCGGTTGGCGGCGCCGCTCGCCTACTCGCAGCGGGTGGAGGCGATGGTGACGGGCCTCAGCATCGAGACCCTCCTGCCCCGGACGGCCGGCGACGACGGCTACGTCAACCGGTTCCTGGCGGTGTGGCAGCCCGACGAGCAGGGCCACGCCCTGGCCCTCGAGCGCCTCCTCCTGCAGCTCGACCTGGAGCCCGTGCCGCTGCCGGCCGACGAGCCGGTGCCGCTGCACAACCGCCTGGCCGGCGTGCTGGGGACGATGTCCGAGCGCATGCACGAGACGGTCGAGCTGATCTACCACACGGTCGGAGCGATGAACGAGCGCCTCGCCTTCTCGGCCTACGAGCGCATGTCCGACGTGCTGACCGAGCTGGGCGAGCACGGCCTGGTCGACACCCTCATGCGGCCCCTGCGCCGCGACGAGTCCGCCCACCTCGGCTACTACCGGACGGCCGCGCGCGACCTGCGGGATCGCCTCGACCGGTGGCAGCTGGCGGCGGCCCGGACGGTGATCACCCGCACCTACTCGCCCGTGGGCGCCGGGGCCGAGGCCGACAAGCCCGCCTTCGGGGCGACCATCCGAGCCCTCGGCGACGACCGCGACCTGGTGGACCGCGTCCAGCTGCTGGCGGAGTCGCTCCTGTCGGTCGAGGAGCGCCGGCTCCAGCCCTTCGTGCGCCGCTCCTTCGACCGCTGCCTGGCCGCCTGAGCGGTCAGTCGGACCCGGCGGACGCCGGCTCGGGCTGGCGCTCGGCCAGGGCATCGAGCACGGCGAGCAGGAACACGGCGTAGGCGAGGCCGAAGGCGGCGCCGCCGACGCCGTAGATCGTGTAGCCGAGCAGCGCCACCGCCCAGGGCGTGAACAGGCCGATGTCGATCGAGCGCTCGGCGATGCGGGGCCGCACGAGCAGCGAGTCGAGCCCCTGCGCCACCACGACGGCGAGGGCCAGCAGGAGCGCCTCGGTGAGCGACCGGAACCCCACGGTGAACAGCAGCAGCGGGAGCGAGCCGACCACGATGCCGACGTGCGGGAGCACGCTGAGCACGCCGACGGTGGCACCGATGGCGCTCGGGGCGGGCAGGTCGAGGCTGGCGGCGACCCCGAAGGCCACGACGCCCACCCCGACGGCGAAGGCGACGGTGAGCAGCACGCCGCGGCGGGGCCGCCGCACCGCCGTGCCCACGAGGTCGGCCACGCGGCGCCGGCGGGCCTGGTCGGGGTCCTGGGCCAGCGCGCCGTGGGCGATGCGCGGCCCGTAGGTCATGAGGAAGATCGTGAGGATGGCCGACACGAGGTAGGTGGGCGCGGTGCCGGCCGTCGAGCGCAGCACGTCGTCGCCGCCGGTCACCCGGCCCTCGAGGGCGGCGACGTAGTCGTCGACCCGTCGCACCACGCCGAAGTCCCGGGCCAGCTCGCCGGCCCGGTCGTCGCGGTCCTCCAGCGACGCGGCCGCCTCGGGGGCGGCCACCTCCAGGCGATCGAGGGCGCCCTGCACCTCGTCGAACACGAGGTAGGTGACGCCGACCGTCGCCGCCCCCAGCACGAGCAGCGTGAGGATCACCGCCGGCACCCGCCGGATCCGCACGGCCAGCCGGTCGACGATCGGGTCGAGCACCACGGCGGCCACCACCGCCCCGGCCGCCCACGACAGCGGTCGGTGGGCGGCGACGAAGACCCGCTCCGCCACGACGAGGGCCACGACGGTGCCGACGATGGCGGCTGCGGCCGGAGCCGAGAGGCGCAGCGACCGGCGTTCGAGCGTCCGCGCCGAGGAAGCCATCGAGCCGTACCGTACCGAGCGTGCCAGCGACGTCCGGGGAGGGTGGCTCGACGACCGGGCCCGAGGTGCTGGTGGTCGACGTGCACCCGGCGTCGGTGGCGGTGCTGGCCGCCGCCGCCACCCTCGCCGCCATCGCCTGGGCGGTCGTCACCATCGCCCCCGACATGGTCACCCGGTTGGCGGTGGGCATCCTGATCGGGGTCGCTCTGTCGCCGCTGGTGTCGGCCGTCCAGCGCCGGCGGGGGCTGCGTCGGGGACCGGCGGCCGCGGTCGTCGGCGGCGGGCTCCTCGTGTTCTTCGCCGCCGTCGTGCTGCTCGTCGCGCCGTCCGCCGTCGCCCAGGCCCGCCAGTTCAGCGACGAGCTGCCGGCGACGGTCGAGGAGCTCTACAGCTGGCCGATCCTGGGCGACCGCCTGGCGGAGGCCGACGCCGTGGGCCAGGTGGAGCAGGCCATCGAGGACCTGCCGGCCCGCATCGACGACGACACGCTGGCCGACCTCGGCGAGCGCCTGCTCGGCGGCGCCCTCTCCACCGTGATCGTGCTCATCACCGCCGTCGCCGTGCTCGTCGACGGGGAGACGATGGTGCGGCGCCTCCGCGCGCTCGTGCCGCCCACGCACCAGGCGCGGGCCGCCGAGGTGGGCGAGATCGTGTACCACGCCTTCGGCAGCTACTTCGCGGGGTCGCTGCTCGTCGCCGTGCTGGCGGGCCTGTTCATCCTCAGCGTGGGCCTGGCGCTGGGCGTGCCGCTGGCGCCGGTGGCCGGCCTGTGGTCGATGCTCACCAACTTCATCCCGCAGGTCGGGGGCTTCCTCGGGGGGTCCTTCTTCGTGCTGCTGGCGCTCACCCAGAGCCCGCTCACGGCGGTGATCGCCGGCGTGTGCTTCCTCGCCTACCAGCAGTTCGAGAACAACGTGCTCGGTCCCGCCATCGTCGGGCAGGCCGTCAACCTCACGCCGCCCACCACGATGCTGGCCGCCCTCGTCGGCGGGGCGGCGGCCGGCGTGCCCGGCGCCCTCGTGGCCACCCCGCTCGTCGGTGCCGTCAAGGCGCTCTACCTCGAGCGGCGCGGCGAGCTCCCCGTGCGCCGGGAGCCGGCGCTGACCCGCCAGCTGAAGCGGCGCGTGCAGCGCCTCAAGGCGAAGGTCGACGAGCTCGTCGAGTGAGGTGCCGCGCGGTCAGGGGCTCGCGGGGGCGGCGGGGAGGGTGACCCGCACGGTGGTGCCGGCGCCGGGGGACGACTCGACGGCGGTGGTGCCGCCGTGGGCGCGCACGGTGGCGTCGACGATGGCCAGGCCCAACCCGCTGCCGCCCTGGTGGCGGGTGCGGGCGGCGTCGGCTCGGTAGAAGCGCTCGAGGGCGCGGGCGGCGTCGGCCTCGGCCATGCCCGGGCCGTCGTCGGCCACCTCGAGCACGACCTCGTGGGGCCTCGACGCGACCCGCACGGTGATCGACGCGCCGGGCGCGTGCAGGCGGGCGTTGGCGACGAGGTTGCCGAGCACCTGGCGCAGCCGCGGCTCGTCGCCGACCACCACCGCCGGCTCGGCCTCGACGTGGATGGCGAGCCCGGGATCGACGGCGGCCGCGTCGGCGGCGGCGTCCTGCGCCAGCTCTGCCAGGTCGACGGGCTCGTGCGCCAGCGGGCGGCCCTGGTCGAGCCGGGCGAGGTGCAGGAGGTCGTCGACCAGCGAGCCCATGCGCACGGCCTCCTGCTCGGTGCGCCGCATCGCCTCGTCGAGCTCCGCGGCCCCCCGCAGCGCCCCGCTCCGGTAGAGCTCCGCGTACCCCCGGATGGTGGTCACCGGCGTGCGCAGCTCGTGGGAGGCGTCGGCCACGAACTGGCGCAGTCGGGCCTCGGACGCGGTCCGCTGGTCGAAGGCCTCCTCGATGCGGCCCAGCATCCCGTTCAGCGCCTCGCCCAGCTCGCCCGCCTCGGTGCCGGCCGCCCCCTCGGGCACCCGGCGCGACAGGTCGCCGGCGGCGATCGCCTGGGCCGTCTCGGTCATCCGGCGCACCGGGCGCACGCCCAGCCGGAGGACCCACCACACGACCAGCGCCAGGGCGCCCAGCACCACGGCGCCCGCGATGCCGAGGACCCCGGCGAGGCGCCGCGTGGCCTGGTCGACGTCGTCGAGGGGGAGGGCCAGCACCGTGAGGGCACCGGCCCGCTCGGCGCGCGCCAGCATGCGGTAGCGGACGTCGGGGTCGGTGCTGGCGAGGGTGACCGCGCCGCCGGCCCGCAGCGCGTCGGCCCGCTCGTCGTCGAGCACCGGCAGCGGGGCATCGCTGCCGGTGAGGTCGGGCGTGGCGACGGTGACCAGCTCCCCGTCGGTCGTGATCACCCCGAGGTAGAGCGAGCTCAGCCGGGGCCCGGCCCCGATCGACCCGCCCGGCCCCTGCGGGCGCCCCCCGTCGAAGCTCAGCTGGGGCGCGGCCGCCCGGAGCTGCCCGTCGACCTGGGCCACCAGGTTCGCCCGGGTGGAGCGGGTGATGGCGATGGCCGCCACCACCAGCACGAGCGCGATCAGCCCGGCGCCCAGCAGGAGGCGCGTGCGCAGCGAGAGCGTCATGTCGACCGGCTGGGTGGCTCCCGCAGCGTGTAGCCGACGCCCCGGATGGTGTGGATCAGGCGCGGGTCGCCGGTGTCGAGCTTGCGGCGCAGGTAGCCGATGTAGGTCTCCACCACCCCGCCGTCGCCGCCGAAGTCGTAGTCCCACACGTGGTCGAGGATCTGGGCCTTCGACACCACCCGGCCGCGGTTGGCCAGCAGGTAGCGCAGGAGGTTGTACTCCGTCGGCGACAGGGGCACCTCGGCGCCCGCCTTCGTCACCAGGTGGGCGTCGTCGTCCATGGCGAGGTCGCCGCAGCGCAGCGCGCCGGCGTCGGGGTCGAGGCCGGTGCGGCGGAGGATGGCCGTGATGCGGGCGACGAGCTCCTCGAGGCTGAAGGGCTTCACGAGGTAGTCGTCACCGCCCATGGTGAGGCCCCGCACCTTGTCCTCGGTGGCGTCGCGAGCGGTCAGGAACAGCACCGGGGTGCGGTCGCCGCTGGTGCGCAGCCGCTTGCACACGTCGAAGCCGTCGAGGTCGGGGAGCATCACGTCGAGCACGATCAGGTCGGGCTGGGCCGTGGGGACGGCGTCGATGGCGTCTCGCCCGTTGGCCACCGGGTGCACGTCGAACCCGGAGTGCCGCAGCGCCGCCTCGAGCATCGAGCGCAGGTTGTCCTCGTCGTCGACGAGCAGGAGCTTGGCCGGGGGCACCCGCCGAGCATGGCACCGCACCCTGTGCGTTCGCTGAGCGCTCGCTGCGAAGGTCCCCAGCCGCTCCACAGGTGCCTGACAGCCCGTGCTCAGGCGGACCTGGGATGATCACCGCCATGGCGACCTCCCCCTCGTTCGTCCGCCGCTACCGCTGGCCCCTGGCCATCGTGGCGGCCGTCTTCCTCGTCGCCGTGGTGGCGCCGTTCGTCTACATCAACCTCATCAAGGACGACGCGCCCGAGCGCCTGACGCTCGACGACGTCCCGGCGGCCGACGACGGCACCGACACCACCGCCGCCTCCGACCCGGTCGAGGCGCCCGAGGGGATCGAGGGCGACTGGACGGTGGCCGACGGCACGCAGGTGGGCTACCGGGTCGAGGAGGTCCTGTTCGGGCAGAGCACCGAGGGCGTCGGCCGAACCTCGTCGGTCACCGGGTCGCTCAGCATCGAGGGCACCGTCGTGACCGCCGCCGAGTTCGTGGTCGACATGGCGAGCGTCGAGAGCGACGAGGGCAACCGCGACAACCAGTTCCGCGGCCGCATCATGGACACCGCGACCTACCCGGAGGCCACCTTCGTCCTCACCGAGCCGATCGACCTCGGAGCCGTCCCGGCCGACGGGGAGCAGCTCAGCGTCGACGCCGTGGGCGAGCTCACCCTGCGCGGCATCACCCAGCCCGTCACCATCCCGCTCACCGCGGTGCTCGACGGCGCCACCTTCGCCGTGAACGGCACCCTCACCCTCGACTTCGACGACTACGAGATCCCCGATGCCAGCGGCGGCCCCGCCCAGGTGGGCCGGAGCGGCGACCTCGAGATCCTGCTCGTCTTCGGGCGGTAGCGCCGGCGGCGGAGACCGTCTGTCAGCCGGCCGGGCGAGCCGGGGTGGCCGAGGCCAGGGCGGCGGCGGCCAACAGGTGGAACACGGCGTGGCCCTGGAGGCGGCTGTCGCAGCGGCACCACGGCCCGCCGGTGCGGCTCAGCGCGTGGACCACGACCGCGGCGGCCCCCAGCACGGCGGCGCGCGGCCGCACCTCGGGTGCACCGGACGCGGCGGCGTCGGCCACCAGCGCGGCCGTCATGGTGCCGATGAGGGCGACGATCCCGGCATCGTGCACGACCTTGGCCGCCCGCCCGCCCGGCCCGTGGTAGCCGACGCTGCCCAGCCCCTCGACCGCAGCGGCCACGGCGACGGCGGCCCACGCCGGCCGGCGCCGCGCTCGGGCGGAGCGGGCGATGGGGACGGCGGCTGCGACGAAGGCGAGGCTCGACACCGTGTTCGCCGGCTGCCCGACCCACCCGGGTCGGATGCGCTCGCAGTCGGCGAAGGCGACGTGGTGCGGCGCGCTCACGCCACCGGCTCCCGCGTGGCCGTCCGCACCGCCTCCACCACCTCGGCGCGCACGCTGGTGGCCAGCACCACGCTGCCGATCCGCTCGCGCTGGGCCTGCCAGCGCAGGAGCATCACGGTGAGGGCCAGGGCCCGCTCCACCAGCCACACCGCGGCCAGGGCGCCGAGCGCGCCGGTGGCCACCACCAGGACCACGGGCAGGAAGCCGTCGGTCGCCAGCACCGCAGCGGTGATCCAGGCGGTCGGGAAGGCCAGCAGCCCGACGAGGACGCGCACCGTGCCCTTGGTGACCGGGGTCTTCACCACGAGGCTGATCGCGGCGACCAGCGCTGCGGGGATGGCGTTCACGAGGGCGGACGCGGCGACCACGCCGCCGAGCACCACCACGAGCACGGCGATCCCGGCGGCCGAGCGGAGGAGCCGGCTCGGGCTGGTGGGCGCCACCACGTCGGTGTCGGTGAGGCGCAGGCCGGTGAGCAGGGCGGCGTACCTGCCGACCGCGGCGCGCACGGCCTGCTGCTGCGCCGCCGGGGCGCGCCCGAGGCGGCGGGTGAGGTCGTAGCGCTCCTCGAGCGACGGGTCGGGGCGGGCCTCGCTGCTGAGCGCCACCTGGGCGGCCTGCTCCATGGCGAGGGCCTCCTCGACGCTGGGGAAGTCGAGGCTGACGTCGCGCAGGCCGGCGTCGATGCGGGCGGTGAGGCGGCGCACGGCCTCGGTGTCGGTGGCGTCGACCCCGGGGGGCACCGCCTCGTCGACCTCGATGGGCTCGCCCACCTGCACGAGCGCCGAGGAGCGCAGCGCCAGCTTGTCGGGGAAGGTCAGCCCGACCGGCACGATGGCCAGCCGCTCGGCGCCGGCGGCCCGAGCGCCGAGGGCGATGCGGGCGGCGCCGGTCTTGATGGGGTCGAGCCGCGGGCGGTCGTGCGTGGTGCCCTCCGGGAAGATCGCCACCACGTCGCCGCCGGCGAGGGCCCGGTGGCAGTCGGCGAAGGCGTCGTCGTTGCCGGCGGCGCCGTCGACCCGGCGGTGCACGAACACCACGCCGGCCCGCCGCATCACGAAGCCGAGCAGGGGCACCGAGGTGAGCGACGCCTTGGCGATGAAGCGGGGCAGCCGCTTGAGGGAGGCGGCGATCACCAGGGGGTCGATGAACCCGTTGAAGTGGTTGGCCACCAGCAGCACGGGCCGGTCGCGGGGCAGGCGGTGGAGGTCGGCCACCTCGATGCGGCGGAACAGCAGCGAGGCGGCGAACCGCGCCAGGTAGGCGATGAGCCGACGCACGGGCCGGACGCTACCGGTCCGTCGCCGGGGGCGGCCGCTCAGCGCTCGTAGGCGGTGAGGTCGACGGCCTTGACGCTGGCCCACACCTCGGTGCCGGGGCGCAGGTCCAGCTCGACGACGGCGGCGGGGGTCACCTCGGCGACCACGGGCACCGGCCCCTCGAGGCGCACCCGCACGCGGTCCGGGTCGGCCTGCAGGTCGGCCACGGTGCCCGGCCAGCAGTTCCGGGGGCTCCCCTCGGGGCGCTGGCGGTGCAGCGCCACGGCCCGGGGGCGCACCGCCACCGACACGGTGCGGCCGGGGAGGGGGTCGGCGACCGTCAGCTCGTGCCCCCCGGAGAGGCGCACCACGTGGTCGTCGACGGCCGCGCCGAGGAGCAGGTTGACCCCGGCCAGCTCGGCCACGTAGCGGGTGGCGGGACGGGCGGTGACCTCGTCGGGCGTGCCCTGCTGGGTCACCCGCCCGCCTTCGACGACCACCAGCCGGTCGGCCAGCACCACCGCATCCACCGGATCGTGCGTGACGACCAGCGCGGCGCCCGGGAACCGCTCGAGGTCGCGCCGCAGCTCGGTGCGCACCTGGGCGCGCCGCTCCACGTCGAGGGCGGCCAGCGGCTCGTCGAGCAGCAGGAGCCGGGGCCCGGTGACGAGCGCCCGGGCCAGCGCCACCCGCTGGGCCTGGCCGCCCGAGAGCTCCCGGGGGCGCGCCCGGCCGTACACCGACACCCCCATGCGCTCCAGCAGGTCGCCGGCCTCGCGGCGGGCGGCGGCGGCGGCCATCCCGCGCGCCCGCAGCCCGAAGGCCACGTTCTCGAGCACCGACATGGTGGGGAACAGGAGGTGGTCCTGGAACACGACGCCCACCGATCGCTCGTGCGGGGGCACGAAGCGGTCGATCTCGGGATCGTCGACGGGATCGCCGTCGAGCCAGATCGACCCCGCGTCGATCGGCTGCAGCCCGGCGAGGGCCCGCAGGAGCGTGGTCTTCCCGGCGCCGTTGGGGCCGAGGAGGGCGGCCACCTCGCCCTCGGCGAGGGCCAGCTGCACCCGGAGGTCGAGCAGCCCGAGGTGGATCTGCACGTCCGCCGAGACGACGGGGGGCGCGGTCACGGGGCCAGCCAGCGGTCGCGCAGCGGGACGAGCACCGCGAGCGACACGGCGATCAGCACCAAGGAGAGGGCGATGGCGGCGTCGCGGTCGGACTCGAGGGCGAGGTACACGGCGAGCGGCATGGTCTGGGTGCGGCCCTGGAGGTTCCCGGCGAAGGTCACCGTGGCCCCGAACTCGCCCAGCGCGCGAGCCCAGCACAGGGCGGCGCCGGCGAGCAGCGACGGCGCGATCGACGGCAGCGTGATGCGTCGGAGCACCGTCCAGCGATCGGCGCCGAGGGTGGCGGCGGCGTCTTCGTAGCGGCGGTCGGCCGAGCGCAGCCCCGCCTCCACGGTGATCACGAGGAAGGGCATGGCCACGAACGTGTTGGCCGCCACCACCCCCCACCCGGAGAAGGGGAGGAGGAAGCCGGTGGCGTCGTAGACCGGCCCGCCCACCAGGCCCCGGCGACCGAAGGCGAACAGGAGGGCGGCGCCGCCCACCACGGGCGGCAGCACCATCGGGAGCAGGACGAGGGCCCGCACGATCGAGCGACCGGGCAGCTCGCAGCGGCTGAGCACCCACGCCAGCGGCACGCCGAGCACCAGTGAGAGGGCGGTGGCGGCGAAGGCGGTAGTGAGGGACAGGCGCAGTGCGTCGGCCACGATCGGCCGTCCCAGCAGGTCGCCGAGGTCCGACCACGGGGCCCGCTGCAGCAGCGCGGCGAACGGGACGAGGAGGAAGGCGACGGCGACCCCGGCCAGGGGAAGGAGGGCCCACGGCGGGCGGCCCCTGCCCCCGCGGCGGGCCGTCACGCGCCGCGGAAGCCGTGCGACGCCAGGATGTCCTGCCCGTCGGTCGAGCGGACGAAGGCCACGAACCCCTCGGCGGCGTCGGCATCGGCGGCGTCGCGCAGCACGGCGATGGGATAGGTGGCGGTGACGTCGGCGGCGGCGGGGAGGTCGATCCCCTCCACGGCAGCACCGGCCGACAGCACGTCGGTACGGTAGACGATCCCCGCGTCGAGGTCGCCCGACGCCACCTGGGTGAGCAGCGCTCGCACATCGGTGGCGGTGGTGTCGAGGGCGGGGGTGACCCCGGCTGCCTCGAGCGCCGAGCGGGCCAGCCGCCCGCACGGCACCTCCTCGGCGCACAGCCCGAGCAGGAGCTCCGTCCGGGCGAAGTCGGTCAGCCCCGTGATGCCGGCGGGGTTGCCGGCGGGGACGACGACCTGCAGCCCGTTGCGGGCGAAGTCGGTGGGCTGCCGCGCCGCCCCCGCGTCGACCAGCGCCGCCATCTCCGCCACGTCGGCGGAGGCGAAGACGTCGGCGGGGGCGCCGGCCAGGACCTGCTCGCGGAGCCCCGACGAGGGGCCGAACGACAGCTCGATGGTGACCTCGGGGTTGGCCGCCTCGTAGGCGTCGGCCAGCTCGGTGAAGGCGTCGGTGAGCGACGCCGCCGCCAGCACGCCGACGGTGCCGTCGTCGCGGCCGGGCCCGCCGGCGCACGCGGCGAGCGCCAGGCCGAGCCCCACCATCGCCGTCGCCCCTCGCCGCCTGCGGGCCATGACCAGCGTCCTCCCTCGTCGCGCTGGCCGCACCCTACGGTCCTGACGTTGTCGGGACGGGTCGGCGGCAGTAGGTTTCGCGCGTCAACCAACCCGTCTGAAGGGGAGTATCCCGCCACAGCGCGGTCGTCATCACGGCGACGCCCGGCTGCGCTGGCCGCAAGGTAGGGAGAGACCTTCACCTCCATCCCGCGACCAGCGGAGGAATCAGGCTCCCCCCGATGCTCAGCACGCTCTCCCCCCTCCTCGTGGCAGCGGAGTCCGCCGCCGACGAGAACTTCGTCAGCTTCGACGTCCCCCTCTGGGTCTGGGCTGCGCTGATCGGCACGATCGTCGTGCTGCTCGTGGCCGACCTGCTCCTCGTGCACCGCACGGCGCACGTCATCTCCATCAAGGAAGCCGCCATCGAGTCGGCCATCTGGATCTCGATCGGCCTGGTCTTCGGCCTGGTGCTGATCTGGTGGCAGGGCGGGGCCGCCGGCGGCGAGTACTACGCCGGGTTCCTGATCGAGAAGAGCCTCTCGGTCGACAACGTCTTCGTGTGGGCGGTGATCCTGTCGTTCTTCCGGGTGCCGCAGGAGTACCAGTTCCGGGTGCTCTTCTGGGGCATCTTCGGGGCGCTCGTGCTGCGCGGCATCTTCATCTTCGCCGGCGTGTCGCTCATCGAGCGCTTCGAGTGGATCCTCTACGTCTTCGGTGCCTTCCTCATCTACACGGCCGTGAAGATCGCCAAGCACGACGAGGAGCAGGAGGTCGACTACGACAAGAACGTCGCCATCCGCCTCGTCCGCCGGTTCGTCCCCACCACCGACAAGTACGACGGCCAGAAGCTCTTCACGATCGAGAACGGCAAGCGCCTCGCCACGCCGCTGTTCACGGTGCTGGTGCTGATCGAGGCCACCGACGTCATCTTCGCCGTCGACTCCGTGCCCGCCATCTTGGCCGTGAGCCGCGAGCCGTTCATCGTGTTCGCGTCGAACGCCTTCGCCATCCTGGGCCTCCGGTCGCTCTACTTCGTGCTCGGCGGCATGCAGGGCAAGTTCCGCTACCTCAACATCGGCCTCGGGGTGATCCTCGGGTTCGTCGGCATCAAGATGCTGCTGATCGGCGAGCCGTTCGAGGTGCACCTGCCCACGTTCGTGTCGCTCGGGTTCATCTTCGTCGTGCTCACGGTCGCCGTCGTGGCCTCGCTGCGGGCCGACAAGCGCGATCGGGAGGCGGGGATCCTGCCGCCGCACGACCTGCCGGTCGCCGACGCCGAGAGCGCCGAGGAGCCCGGCGGCGTCGACCCCGAGCGTCCCACCACCCGCACCTGACCCGACCCGTCGGTGGCGCCTACCCGGTGAAGGTGACGGTCGCCGGCACGGCGTCGGCCGCCGGGGCCTCGGGCCTCGATGGCGGTCCGCTCGGCGTGGGCACCGAGGTCGACGCCAGCACCTCGGCGACGTGGGCCGTCGCCAGCGTGGCGATCGGCTCGTCGATCGTGCTCACCACCCGGAAGGTCGCCACCATGCGCTCGCGCGTGAGGTCCACCACCGTGTAGCCGCGGTCCGAAGCGTTGCCGTACTCGATCCACGGCAGCGAGTTGATGATCGAGTTGGCGACCTCGACCAGTGCGGGGTCGAAGCGGGACGACACCGACGTGCCCACCAGCTCGGTACCCCGCCGGAGCGTCGTCACGTCGCCGAGGGTCTCGTGGAGGGCCGCGACCCCGGCTGCGTGGATGTCGCCGGTGACCACAACGGGGTTCGGTCGCTGCCGCAGGGCGCTCCACACGCGATCGCGCTCCTGCGGGTAGCCGTCCCACTGGTCGTTGTTGTACGCGGAGCCGAAGGGCAGCGGGACGAACACCACCGGCTGGCCGAGCACGTCCCACACCGCGTCGGATGCGGCGAGCCCGGCCTGCAGCCACGCCAGCTGCTCGCTGCCGAGGAGGCTGCGGTCGACGCCGAGCCGCTCGGGGCAGTCGGCGAGGTCCCCGCCGCAGGGGGCGGGGTCGCGGTGCTGTCGGCCGTCGAGCATGTGGAACGTGGCCAGGTCGCCCCACTCGAAGCGACGGAAGATCTCGAGGGTGGGGCCGGTGGGGGCGGGCAGGCGCACCGGCTGGTGCTCGAACCAGGCCCGGTAGCCCGCGGCCTGCCGAGCGGCGTCCACCACGGTGTAGTCGTTGTCCACCTCGTGGTCGTCCCAGATCGGGATGACGCAGGCGGCGTGGTGGGCGGCCTGGAGCTGCACGTCGCTCTTGTAGAGCCCGTAGCGGTCGCGGTACTGGGCCAGCGTGACGCACTCGTCGGGACCGTGGGAGCGGGCCGGCCCTCCGTCGGCGTTCTCGTAGATGTAGTCGCCCAGGTGCAGCCACAGGTCGCAGCCCTCGTCCGCCAGGCCGGCCAGCGCGCCGTAGAAGCCGCTGGCGTAGTTCTGGCACGACACGAACCCGAAGCGCAGGTGCTCCGGGGAGCCGGTGGGCAGCGTGCGGGCCCGCCCCACCGGGCTGTCCCAGCCCTCCACCGCGAACCGGTACCAGTGCTGCCGGCCTTCCTCGAGCCCGGTCACCTCCACGTGCACGGTGTGGGCCAGCTCCGCGATGGCGCTCGCGGTGCCCGACGCCACGACATCGGTGAAGGTGGCGTCGGTGGCGACCTCCCATCCGACCGCCACGGGCTCCGGCGGCATCCCGCCACCAGCCGTGGGATCGGGAGCCAGCCGCGTCCAGATCACGAACCCGTCAGGGGCCGGGTCCCCGCTGGCGACGCCGAGCGTGAAGGGCACGGTGGGGAGCGGGGCGGCGGGCCGAGCCGGCGCAGCCAGGGCGGCGGCGCCCAGGCGGAGTGTGGCGACGGTGGCCGCCGCTCCTGCGATGAAGGAGCGACGATCGAGCTGCATAGGTCCCGGATCCTGGCACCCGGGACGCCACCGTGGAGGGCGCGTCGGCCCCGACGCGCGACAGCGGCCTCTCGAGGCCGCTGTCGTGCTGGTGGTCGGGACCGGCGTCGATCCGGTGACCTTCCGCTTTTCAGGCGGACGCTCTGCCTACTGAGCTACCCGACCGAGATCTGGCGATCTTGGTGATGGTTGGCGGTCCCGACGGGATTTGAACCCGCGACCTCCGGCTTGACAGGCCGGCGTGCACTCCAAACTGCACCACGGGACCATGGTGACTGACTTGCCTCGCTGCACCGCTGTGAAACTGCACCGCTGTACCACTGCACTGCTGCACCACTGCACTGCTGTACCGCACCCCCAACGGGATTCGAACCCGTGCTGCCGGCGTGAAAGGCCGGTGTCCTAGGCCGCTAGACGATGGGGGCTCGGACCCACGTTGAGGGTAGGGGCGAGACACTAGCAGCGCGCCCCCCACCCTCAAATCCGGCTACCCGGCGCCCGGCGGGCCGCCGGTGGGCGGGGGGAGCCCGCCGGCGAGCGCCTCGACGACGTCGTCGAGCACCACGCCGAGGTAGCCGTAGACCGCCAGGGCCGGCGCGTCGGGGTCGTCCTCGTCGAGCTCGACGAGGTCCTCCGAGACGTCGAGCCGGGTCCCGAGGACGAGGCGCAGGTCGTTGAGCGCCGTGAGCCACGCCGTGAGCTCGCCCTCGTCGAGGGAGCCGGCCTCGAGCGTCGCCTCCACCGTGGCGAGGGCCGTGAGCCGCCGCTCCAGGAGCTCGTCGCGCACCAGCTGCTGGTACTCCTGGTCGCGCGCCGCGTCGTCGTGGTAGGCGGTCGGGAAGAGCCGGCGCAGCGACGGGTCGTCGGTGCCCGCGAGCAGCAGCTCGCGCAGCTGCTCCACGAGGTTGGCCAGCAGGGCCCGCTCCGGCGCGGGGAGGCGCAGGTCGTAGGTGCCGGCCCGGGTGCGGGCCACGCGCCGCTTGCCGAAGAGGCCCATCAGGTGTCGTGCTGCATGGTCGCCCACAGCCCGTGCTCGTGGAGGCGGAAGACGTGCAGCTCGCAGGTCTCCCGCGGCCCGTTGGCCACCACGGCCCGACCCTCGTGGTGCACCTGCAGCATCAGCCGGTCGGCCTGCTCCTTCGGGTACCCGAAGAGCTTCTGCAGCACGAAGGCGACGTAGGACATCAGGTTGATGGGGTCGTTCCAGACCAGCACGACCCACGGAGCGTCGGGGTCGGTGCTGGTGTCGCCGGTCGGCTCGTCGACCTCGACCGGGCTGGGCGCGGGACCGGCCACTCAGCCCACCACCGGCGCCACGGCCGGCGTGGCCCGCACCGCGGGGCCGGCGTCGACGGGGAGGGGCTCCACCAGGGCCAGGTGGAACCGGACGACGGCGACCCACACCAGCACCGAGCCCAGCACGTGCCCGCCGACGAGGAGCTCGGGCACGCCGGCGGCGTACTGCACGTAGCCGAGCAGGCCCTGGCCGACGATGGCGCCCACCAGCACCCGGCCGCGCCCCACGGTGTCGGCGGCGGTGTCGCCCTGCGAGGCCCGCCGCAGCACCAGCACCACCAGCACCAGGAAGGCCCACACCGTGACGCTGTGGACCCGGGCCACGGTGGTGACGGCGAAGGGGAGGCGGTCGGCCGCCTCGTCGCCGCCGTGCGGGCCGCTGCCGGTCACGAAGGTGCCCGTGACCAGGACCAGGGCGCCCAGGCCGAGCATCTGGCGGGCCCGCTGCAGCAGGGCCGGCGTGGTGGCCGTGGGGGCCCCGGGCAGCGGGGGCGGTCCGCCGGCCTTGTGGTGGAGGACCACGGCGTTCCACACGAGCACGGCCGAGAGGAGGTAGTGGCCCGCCACGGCCACGGGGGCCACGTGCAGGAGCACCACGATCCCGCCGAGGATCGCCTGGGCGGCGACGCCGACCACCAGCCCCCACGCCCAGCGGGTCAGGTCGGGGCGGCGCGGGTCGAGCCGACGGGCGCCGAGCACGGCCAGCACCACGGCCACCGACACCACGCCCGTGAAGAGGCGGTTGAGGAACTCGATCCAGCCGTGCTCGCCGGTGGCGCCACGGGGCACGAGGGAGCCGTCCTCGCAGTTGGGCCAGGTGGGGCAGCCCATGCCGGAGCCGGTGAGGCGCACGGCCGCGCCCGACACCACGATCACGCCCAGCGACACCAGCGCCACCAGCGTCAGGACCCGGTACGCCTCCGGCGAGATCGGTGCCCGCAGCAGGGTGCGGAGGCGGGCACGGATGGTCGGCACGGCCACAGGCTACGGACCCTCGGCCCCCCTGCTCCAGCCGCGGGCTCCCGGTTCGCAAGACACCTCAGGTGCCACCTAGCCTCCGTGGTCGTGTCCGCCGCCGTGCTCTCCCGCCGTGCCCGCATCGGGGCCTACGTGGCGCTCACGAAGCCGCGGATCATCGAGCTCCTGCTCGTGACGACGGTCCCCACCATGATCGTGGCCGAGCGCGGGATGCCGTCGCTGCTGCTGATGGTGTGCACGGTGCTCGGCGGCACGATGGCCGCCGGTGGCGCCAACGCCATCAACATGTACGTCGACCGCGACATCGACCGCCTGATGGAGCGCACCAAGGGCCGTCCGCTGGTCACCGGCGCCATGACCCCGCGCGCCGCCCTCACGTTCGCCATCGCGCTGGAGGTCGTGGCCTTCGGGTTCCTGTGGGCCACCGTCAACCTGCTCAGCGCCGTGCTGGCCGTGGCCGCCTGCCTCTTCTACGTGTTCGTGTACACGTTGTGGCTCAAGCGCACCTCGAGCCACAACATCGTCATCGGCGGGGCCGCCGGCGCCGTGCCCGTGCTCATCGGCTGGAGCTCCGTCACCGGCACGCTCGACTGGGCGCCGATCATCCTGTTCGGGATCATCTTCTACTGGACCCCGCCCCACTTCTGGGCCCTCGCCATCCGCTACCGCGACGACTACGCCGCCGCCGACGTGCCGATGCTGCCCGCCGTGGCCAGCTTCCGCCGCACCTCGGCCCGGATCCTCGGCTACACCCTGCTCCTGTGGGCCCTGACCGTCGCCTTCTCGCCCGTGGCCGGCATGGGCCACGTCTACCTCGGCTCGGCGATCGTGCTGGGCGGCGTCTTCACCTGGTACGCCGTGCGCCTGCTCCGGATGCCCGATCCGGGCCTGTCGCTGTCGGCCTCCGGGGGGCCCGCCGAGCTGGCCGTGCGGGCCAACGCGATGCGGCTCTTCACGTGGTCGATCACCTACATCACGCTGCTGTTCGGGGCCATGGCCGTCGACACGCTCCTGCGGTCGGGATGGTGACCCGACGTGCCGAGGGCGGGTTCGAAGGGCGATGCGCTTCGTGACTAGATTCCCGAACCGGACCCATCCCTTCACCCAGGTGCCTGCATGACCGTCACGCAAGACGCGCCCGCCGCAGAGCAGGCGCCCTCGGAACCCACCGGCCCCGCCCCTGCGGTGCCCGGGCTGGCCTCCATCCTGGGGTCCGGCGACCACAAGGTCGTCGGCCGCCTGTGGCTGGTGGCCTCGCTGGCCCACCTGCTGCTGGCCGGCGTCGCCGCCCTGGCCATCTCCTTCGAGCGCATCGACACCAGCGCCGCCGACCTCGTGGGCGAGGACTGGTTCGGCCAGTGGTTCGCCTACCGCTCCGTGGCCGGTGCCTTCCTCTTCCTCCTGCCCCTCACCATCGGCATCGCCACCATCGTGGTGCCGCTGCAGATCGGGGCCTCCACCCTCGCCTTCCCCCGAGCCGCCGCAGCCGCCGCCTGGACCTACCTGGTCGGCGGTGGCCTGGTGGTGGGGTCCTTCGCCATCGACGGCGGCCCCTTCGGCGACGACACCGACGGCGTCCGCCTCTTCGTCGCCGCCTTCGCCCTCGTGGTCGTGGCCCAGATGGTCGCCTGGATCTGCATCATGACCACGGTCGTGGCGCTGCGGGCGCCCGGCGTGTCGCTGCGCCGCACGCCGCTGTTCGCCTGGTCCACCCTCGTCGCCGGCGCCGTGTGGATGCTGACGCTCCCCGCCCTCGGCGCCGTGGTGGTCCTCACCTACATCGACGTCCGCTACGGCGGGGCCGCCGGCTTCATGGCCGGGGGCGCACCCGCCATCTACGCCCGCATCGCCTGGACCTTCTCCCCTCCCGCCGTGTTCGCCTTCGCCATCCCGGTGCTCGGCTTCATCGGCTCGGTGGTGCCGGTCTTCTCGGGCACCCGCCACGAGAAGCACCGGGTGGCGCAGGGGCTCATCGCCGCCTTCGGGGCGCTCTCCATCGGCGCCTGGGCCATGCCCGGCTTCGGCGAGGACCCCGCCCCCTGGCTCTACGAGCTGCCCTGGGTGGCGGTGGCGTTCGCCATCGTCGTCCCCGTGCTCGGGCTCGTCGGCCTCTGGGCCCTGACGGTGCGCCGAGGCACGCCCACCCTGGCCAGCCCGCTGCTGTTCGGCGTGGCCGCCGGGCTGATGCTGCTCGTCGGCGTGCTGGCCGGCGCCGTGCAGGCCATCGAGCCCATCGAGACCCTCGACGACACCGGCGCCTCGCTCTTCGGCACCACGTGGAGCACCTCGGTGGCGTCCTACGTCGTGCTGGCCACGGCGATCGCCCTCTTCGGTGCGATCACCTACTGGGCCCCGAAGATCGTCGGCCGCTCGATCAGCGAGAACGCCGCTCGGCTCCTGGCCGTCGGCCTGCTCGCCGGCACGGTGCTGTGGAGCTTCCCCGACATCATCTCGGGCCTCATGGGGCAGTCGGCCACCGGTTCGGTGCCGGTCGACGACGTCAGCACCATCGAGGCGCTCAACACCGTGTCGTTCCTCGGCGGGGTCCTGCTGGCCCTCGCCATGGGCGGGTTCGTCGCCCTGCTGATCAGCGCCACCCGGAGCGACGACCTCCCCGGCGACGACCCCTGGGCCGGCCACACCCTCGAGTGGGCCACCAGCTCGCCGCCCCCGCTGGGCAACTTCACCAGCCTGCCCACGGTCGCGTCGGAGGCCCCGCTCTACGACGCCCGCCACCGCTCCGAGGAGGTCGACGCCTGATGGCCGCCACCGCCACCGCCGACGTCCGCCCGCTGGCCGACGCCCCGGCCCCGACCCCGACCCGCCCCCGGGTGCTGCTCGTGGGATCGGCCTTCGGCGCCTCGGCCGCCGCCCTCGTGGTGCTCACCATGCTCGGTGCGTACCTCCAGGTCCGCGGCGACCTCATCGCCGGCGGGTCCACCACCCTCCCCGAGGGCACGGTGCTGCCGCTGACGCCCGGCAGCATGGGCATGCTCACGCTGGCCATGTCGCTGGTGACCATGTCGTGGACGGTGTGGGCGCTGCGCCGCGACGACCGGGTCCACGCCTACCTGGCGCTCGGGCTCACGCTGCTCTTCGGCGTCGCCTTCATCAACTCCACCGTCTACCTGTACCAGCAGCTGGCGCTGGCCCCCACCGAGACCCCGGCCGCCGGCCTGCTGTACGCCGTCACCGGCACCCACCTGGTCATGGTGGCGGTCGGCATGCTCTTCGCCGCCGTGATGGGCTTCCAGGCCCTCGGCGGCCAGCTCACCGGGCGCGATGCCGAGGGCATGAGCGCCGCCGCCCTGTACTGGTACCTCACCGTCGCCGTCTACGTCGCCATCTGGTACGGCATCTACATCACCAAGTAGCGAGGCCTTCTCCTTCGATGTTCACCACCGGATCAAAGTGGTTCCTCGGGCTCGGGACGCTGTCCCTGGTGCTGGCGGCCGTCTACGGCTGGAGCACCGGCGGCACCCTCCTGGGGCCCGTCACCGGCGGCTACTGGGGCGGCGTGGGCGACCACCTCGGCTACACGCTGCTCGTCTCGATGGGCCTGCTGTCGATCCTCGTCGGGCTGGTGGCCCTGGCCGCCCGCGACGCCGACCCGGTCGCCCTGGCCCAGCTGGCCGGCACCGACGACGCCCCGCAGGCCGTCCCGCCCGGCCACGTCGCCTACTGGCCGATCATCGGTGCGTTCGGCGCCGGCCTGGTCGTGCTGGGCCTGGTGATCAGCAACGTGCTGTTCGTGGCCGGCCTGCTCGTGCTGCTCGGGGTGCTGGTGGAGTGGATGGTGCTGGCCTGGTCCGACAAGGCCACCGGCGACCCGTCCACCAACCGGGTGGTGCGCGACCGCCTCATGGCGCCCTTCGAGGTCCCGCTGGCGGGCGCCATCGTGCTCGGCGTCTCGATCTTCGCCTTCTCCCGGGTGTTCCTCACCGCCTCCAAGCTGGGCGCCGTCGGCGCCGCCACGATCCTCTCGCTCGCCGTCCTCGCCGTCGGCGTCCTGCTCGCCTCTCGCCCCAAGCTGTCGGCCAACGTCGTCGCCGGCGTCCTCGCCCTCAGCGCCGTCAGCGTGATCGCGCTGGGCGTGGTCTCGGCGGCCCGCGGCGAGCGGGTGATCGAGCACCACGAGGAGCACTCCGAAGAGGGCGAGGAGGGCGAAGAGGCCGAGGGCGGCCTGCGGCCCAACATCCCCGCCGGCACCAACCCGCTCGTCACCACCACCGTCCCCGAGGGAGAGGGCTGATGCCCGGTACCACCCCCCGCCGCTGGCGGGCCGCGCTGCTGGCCCCGCTGGTGCTGGCGCTCACCGCCTGCGCCGAGAACGCGCCGCTCGACACGCTGCAGCCGAAGGGGCCCGAGGCCCGCACCATCGACCGCCTGGTCGACCCCGTCTTCGCCATCGCCGGCGTGGTGTTCGTGCTCGTGCAGGTCGGCGTGCTGCTCATCGTGTGGCACTACCGCAAGCGCGAGGACGACGACGGCAGCCTCCCCGAGCAGGTGCACGGCAACACCAAGCTCGAGCTCGGCTGGACCTTCATCCCGGCCATCATCCTGGCCGGCGTGGGCGCCGCCTCGGTCCTCACGATCCTCGACCTCGACGACCGCCCGGCCGATGCGCAGCAGGTCACCGTCATCGGGCAGCAGTGGTGGTGGGAGTACCGCTACGACACCGACGACGACGGCACCGACGACATCGTCACCGCCCAGGACCTCGTGATCCCGGCCGGCGAGCCCGTCACCCTCACCATCACCTCGCGCGACGTGATCCACTCGTTCTGGATCCCCGCCCTGAACGGCAAGCGCGACGCCGTCCCCGGCCGCGAGCACCCGCTCCTCATCGAGGCCGACGAGCCCGGCGTCTACCGCGGCCAGTGCACGGAGTTCTGCGGGCTGTCGCACGGCTACATGCAGATGCGGGTCGTGGCCCTGTCGCCCGCCGACTACGCCGAGTGGGAGGCCAACCAGCTCGAGGGCGCCGCGGTGCCCGAGGACGAGCTGGCCGTCGAGGGCCTCGAGACCTTCCGGGCCGCCTGCTCGCAGTGCCACCTGGTGGAGGGCGACGGCGGCAACGAGGACATCTTCGAGGGTGCCGCGCTCGTCGCCGGGGCCGCCCCGAACCTCACCCACTTCGCCAGCCGCGGCGTGTTCGCCGGTGGCATCTTCGACCTCTGGGTCGACGTCGACGGCAACGGCGAGGTCGACATCGACGAGATCGGCGAGCGCCTCAACCGCGCCGACCTCATCGCCTGGCTGCGGAACCCGCCCGGCGTGAAGCCCATGGCCGCCGACGATGGTCGCGGCATGCCCAACCTGGAGCTCACCGACGAGCAGATCACCGCGCTCGTCGCCTACCTGGAGACCTTGGAGTAGCCCCCGTGGCCATCGTCGAACGACCCACAGACGTGCTGGCGCTGCCCTCGGGCGACACCGCACCGCACAGCCCCCTCGGCGTGTTCGCCCGCCCGCGGGCGAAGGAGGGCTGGCGGGCCTGGATCAGCACGGTCGACCACAAGAAGATCGGCATCATGTACGGCGCGGCGTCGCTGTTCTTCTTCGTGATCGGCGGCCTCGAGGCCCTCGCCATCCGGGCGCAGCTGGCCGCCCCGGACCAGCGGCTCTTCTCGGCCGACCTCTACAACCAGATCTTCACGATGCACGGCATCACGATGATCTTCCTGGTGGTCATGCCGATGGGCGCCGCCTTCATGAACTACCTGATCCCGTTGCAGATCGGCGCTCGCGACGTCGCGTTCCCGCGGCTCAACGCGCTCAGCTTCTGGACGTTCCTCTTCGGCGGCCTGTTCCTGAACACGTCGTGGTTCCTCGGCGGCGGTGCCGACGGCGGCTGGTTCGCCTACGCCCCCAACACCGGTGTGATCTTCTCGCCCAGCGCCGGCATGGACTTCTACGCCCTCGGCCTGCAGATCACCGGCATCGCCTCGCTCGTCGGCGGCGTGAACCTGGTGGTCACCGTGCTCAACATGCGAGCGCCGGGCATGACGCTCATGAAGATGCCGGTCTTCACCTGGATGAGCTTCGTCGTCCAGGTGCTGCTGGTGTTCGCCATCCCGGTCATCTCGGTGGCGCTGTTCCTGCTCACCTTCGACCGGCTCTTCGACGCCAACTTCTTCAACGTGGCCCAGGGCGCCGACCCGCTGCTGTGGGAGCACCTGTTCTGGATCTTCGGCCACCCCGAGGTGTACATCCTCATCCTGCCGGCCTTCGGCATCGTGTCGGAGATCATCCCGGTGTTCTCCCGCAAGCCGATCTTCGGCTACCCGTTCATGGTGTTCTCGGGCATCGCCATCGGCTTCATGGGCTGGGGCGTGTGGGCCCACCACATGTTCGCCTCCGGCCTCGGGCCCATCTCGGTGGCCGCCTTCTCGGTGTCGACCATGTTCATCGCCGTGCCCACGGGCGTGAAGATCCTGAACTGGATGGCCACGATGTGGGGCGGCAAGATCAGCTTCAGCACCCCGATGCTGTTCTCGATCGGCCTGGTCACGATGTTCACCATCGGCGGCCTCTCGGGCGTCACCCACGCCGTGGCGCCGGCCGACACCCAGCAGACCGACACCTACTACATCGTCGCCCACTTCCACTACGTGATCTTCGGCGGAGCGCTGTTCGGCTTCCTCGGCGGCTTCTACTTCTGGTGGCCCAAGGTGTTCGGCTACTTCCTCGACGAGAAGGCCGGCAAGGTGCAGTTCTGGCTCACGCTGGTGGGCTTCAACCTCACGTTCGGCCCGATGCACATCCTCGGCCTCCAGGGCATGAGCCGCCGCATCCACACCTACCGCGACGGCTACGGCTTCAACTTCTGGAACCTCGTGTCGACGATCGGTGCGTTCATCATCGCCGCCAGCTTCCTGGTCTTCTTCTGGAACATCGTGCGCTCGAAGCGCCGGGCGTCGTCGCTGCCGGCGCCGGGCCCCGACCCGTGGGATGCCCGGAGCCTCGAGTGGAGCGTCCCGTCGCCCACCCCGGAGCACAACTTCGACGACGACCCCATCGTCACGCAGTTCGACGAGTTCTGGCACCAGAAGTACCAGGAGGACGAGCACGGGCGCCTCGTGCAGGTGGCCACCGGCGCCGACGTCGCCATGGTCGGCGACGGCTCCCGCGCCCACCTGCCGTCGCCGTCGTACTGGCCCATCGTGCTGTCGGCGTCGTTCCCGCTCATCGGCTACGGCCTGATCTTCAACCTGGCCATCGCGGCCGTCGGCGGTGCCGTGCTGCTCGCCGGCATGGTCGGCTGGGCCCTCGAGCCGCCCGACGACGAGGACCTGCCGCCCCACGGCCACCACGACGACCACGGTGGCGGGCACGGCGAGGAGGCCACCCCGGCCGTCGATGCGCCGACCGCCGAGGAGGAGGTGAGCGCCGATGTCTGACGTCGCCGTCTCCGATGTGGCCGCCAAGGCCCACGACGGGCACACCACCTCCACCGGCATCTCCAACACCAAGCTGGCGATGTGGGTCTACCTCGGGTCCGACTGCCTCCTCTTCGGCAGCCTGATCTCCACCTACCTGCTGCTGCGCCACCGCAGCGTGGAGGGCCCGGGCCCCGAGGACGTGTTCGACATCCCGTTCACGTCGGTCAGCTCGTTCGTGCTCCTGATGAGCTCGCTCACCATGGCCCTCGCCGTGGCCTCGATCGCCCGGGGCGACGTGCGGCGCAACCGGGTGTGGCTGGCCACCACCGCCATGCTGGGCGCCATCTTCATCGGCGGCCAGGTGTACGAGTTCACCACCTTCTACCGGGAGGGCCTGGGCTACACCACGAACATCTTCGGGTCGGCCTTCTACACCCTCACCGGCTTCCACGGCCTCCACGTGACGGTCGGCATCGTGATGCTGATGTCGCTGCTGGTCACGTCGCTGCGCGGCAAGCTCGGCCCCGACCGCGCCGAGACCGTCGAGGTCATCGGCCTGTACTGGCACTTCGTCGACATCGTGTGGGTCATCATCTTCACGATCGTCTACCTGATCCCGTAGGACGCACGATGAGCACCACCACCAGCGAGTCGCCCACGTCGATCGAGGACCACGAGGTCGGCGTGGCCGAGAAGCACCACCCCTCCGACGGCGACTACGTGAAGATCGCCCTCATCCTCGCCGTCATCACGGCGGTGGAGGTGGCCACCTACTTCACCGAGCTCACCACGTTCATCACGCTGAGCCTCCTCGGCATGATGGTGGCCAAGTTCGTGATCGTCGCCGGCTACTTCATGCACCTGAAGTACGACTCGCCGCTGTTCAAGCGGGTCTTCGTGTTCGGCCTCATCCTCGCCCTGGTGGTCTTCCTCATCACCCTGTTCACCTTCGAGTTCTTCTCCGACGGCTTCCTGAAGTTCCTCGAGTCGAACCCCGCCCCCGACCAGTCGACGGGCTGACGTGACCCTCGCCCAGGCCCAGAGCGCCGACTTCTGGCGCTGGGTGCCGCACCCCGAGGTGTGGCTGCTGGTGGGCAGCCTGATCGGGCTCTACGTCTACGCCGCCAAGGTCATCGGCCCGAAGGTGGTGCCGGCGGGCACGCCGGCCGTCACCACGGCCCAGAAGCGCTGGTTCGTCCTCGGCATCATCCTGCTCTGGGCGTCGACCGACTGGCCGGTCCACGACATTGGGGAGCGCTACCTCTACCTGGTGCACATGGGCCAGCACACGGTGCTCACCTTGATGATGCCGCCGGCGCTGCTGCTGGCCACCCCCGAGTGGCTGGCCCGCCTCGTGCTCGGCAACGGCGGGGTCAACCGCTGGGTGCACCGCCTGGCCCGACCCATCCCGGCGGCGCTGGCCTTCAACGCCGTGGCGCTGCTCTCGCACTGGCAGCTGGTGGTCAACACCGCGTCGGCGAACGGCCTGTTCCACTACGGGATGCACACGCTCATCGTGGTGCTGGCCTTCCTGCTGTGGATCCCGGTGTGCGGCCCGATCCCCGAGCTGCGCATCTCGATGCCGGCCCAGATGCTCTACCTCTTCGTCACCTCGATCGTGCCCACCGTGCCCGGGGCCTGGCTGACCTTCGCCGAGGGCGCGCTCTACTCCGTGTACGACATCCCCGATCGGCTCTGGGGCCTGTCGGTCACCACCGACCAGCAGGTGGCGGGGCTGTTCATGAAGCTGGGCGCCGGCACCTACCTGTGGGTGCTGATCGCCATCATCTTCTTCACCTGGGCCAGCCGGCACGAGCAGGCCCACGAGGTGGGCGTGGTGCCCTCAGAGCGCGACATCCTCACGTGGGACGACGTGCAGCAGGCCTTCGAGGAGCACCCGGTGGCCGCCGAGGAGCCCCGGCCCTGACACCCCTCTCGCGACCCAGGTTTTGAGTCATCGCGAACCTGGTCGCTAGGTTGCCTCCCGGTCTGGGTCGCCGATCGGCGCGCCCGCAACGCCCCTGACGCCAACGAGAGGATCCACACCCGTGGACGCTGTTCCCTACCTGGCCGCCCTGTCGGCCATCGCCGGCCTGGTGCTGGCCTTCTTCTTCTACGGGAAGGTGAAGGCCGCCGACCCCGGCAACGAGCGGATGGTCCAGCTGATGAACGCCATCCAGGAGGGCTCCCGGGCCTTCCTGCGGCGGGAGTACACCTGGGTCGCCGGCTTCGTCGTGATCATGACGGTGCTCATCGTCGCCTTCCTCGACTACGGCCGCCCCTGGGGCGCCATCGCCTACGTCTCCGGCGCCATCCTCTCCGCGCTGGCCGGCTTCGTGGGCATGACGGTCGCCACCATGGCCAACGCCCGCACCGCCCAGGCGGCGCAGAGCGGCGGGGCCAAGGAGGCCCTCCCGCTGGCCTTCCGCGGCGGCGCCGTGATGGGCTTCACCGTGGCCGGCCTGGCCCTGCTCGGCCTGGCGCTCAGCTACGTGCTCTACGTCGAGGTGCTCGACGTCGACGACCCCTTCAGCGTCCTGACGGCCTTCGGCCTCGGCGCCAGCTCGATCGCCCTGTTCTCCCGCGTGGGCGGCGGCATCTACACCAAGGCCGCCGACGTCGGCGCCGACCTCGTCGGCAAGGTCGAGGCCGGCATCCCCGAGGACGACCCCCGCAACCCCGCCACCATCGCCGACAACGTGGGCGACAACGTGGGCGACGTGGCCGGCATGGGCGCCGACCTCTTCGAGTCCTACGCCGGGTCGATCATCGCCCCGATCGCCCTGGCCGCCTTCCTCCCCGGGATCGTGGTCAACCAGGACTTCGCCCAGTCGCCCGGTGACCTGATCGTGCCGGAGCTCTTCCTCTTCCCGCTGGCCATCGCCGCCGTGGGCATGCTGGCGTCGATCGTCGGCGCCTTCATGGTGAAGTCCTCGGGCTCCACCAGCGTGCACGACCTCGGCAAGGCGCTGCACCGCGGCACCAACACCGCCGCCGTCATCACCGTCGGCGGCGTGGTCGCCCTGGCCTTCGCGATGCTCGACGGCAGCGACGTGGTGGAGGAGTGGTGGGGCCTCCCCGTCTCGGTCGTGGGTGGCCTCCTCGTGGGCTACGCCATCGGCAAGGTGGCCGAGATCTGGACCTCCGACGAGTACGGCCCGGTGAAGAAGATCGCCCAGCAGTCCGAGACCGGTCCCGCCACCACCATCCTCGGCGGCATCTCCGCCGGCATGGTGTCGGTGTGCGCCTCCGTGGTCCTCGTGGTCGCCGGCATCGCCGTCGCCTACTGGGGCGGCGAGCAGGCCGCTGAGGGCCTCGGCATCTACGGCATCGCCGTGGCCGCCATCGGCATGCTGGCCACCACCGGCGTCGTCGTGTCCGTCGATGCCTACGGCCCGATCGCCGACAACGCCGGCGGCATCGCCGAGATGGCCCACCTCCCCCCGGAGGTGCGCGAGGTCACCGACAGCCTCGACTCGCTCGGCAACACCACCGCCGCCGTGGCCAAGGGCTTCGCCGTCGGCTCGGCCGCCCTCACCGCCCTGGCCCTGTTCAAGGCCTTCGAGGCGTCCCTCCTCGTGGAGGGCCACATCCTCAGCCTGAACGTGGGCGAGGTCGAGGTCTTCATCGGCCTGTTCCTCGGCGCCATGCTGCCGTTCCTGTTCGCCGCCCTCACCATCGACGCCGTCGGTCGGGCCGCCAACAAGATGATCGAGGAGGTGCGCCGCCAGTTCCGGGAGATCCCGGGCCTGCGCGAGGGCAAGGAGGGCGTGGAGCCCGAGTACGCGAAGTGCGTCGACATCTCCACGGCCGCCGCCCTCAAGGAGATGCTCATCCCCGGCGGCCTGGCCATCGTGGTCCCGCTGGTCATCGGCTTCGTCGACGTCGACGCCCTCGGCGGCTTCCTCGCCGGCGCCCTCGTCACCGGCTTCTGCCTGGCCATCTTCATGGCCAACGCCGGTGGTGCCTGGGACAACGCCAAGAAGTACATCGAGGCCGGTGCGCACGGCGGCAAGGGCGGCGACCCGCACAAGGCCGCCGTGGTGGGCGACACCGTGGGCGACCCGTTCAAGGACACGTCTGGCCCGGCCATGAACATCCTGATCAAGGTCATGACCATCGTGAGCCTGATCTTCGCCAGCGCCTTCGTCTGATCGGGCGCTGACCTCCGCACTGCCCCGAGGGGGACCGGCCACCCGGCCGGTCCCCCTCGTCGCGCGCGGCGCCAGAGCTCAGGGGGCGGGGTCGGGGCGGTCGACCTGGACCTGGAGCTTCTTCGGGGCGAGGAGGCAGTAGCTCTCGGTGAGGAGCTCGGCCACCTCGGTCCAGTCGGTGGCTGCGCCGAGGACCATGCCCATGGCGTCACGACCCCACCCGGCGTGGAAGAACGGGTGCCCGGCGTGGCGCAGCACGTCGAGCTCGGTCCCGCTCGAGCGGAAGGTCAGGATCGTGGCGGTCACGTCGGCGCCGACGAGGCGGGCCAGGAACTCGGGCTCGCCCTGCTCGACGGCGAGCACGTGGGCGAACGTGCGCTTCCGCACCCGCCACCGCACGCCCGTCCAGGCCAGCTCCTCGTGGGCCTCCGGGAGGCCGAGGCAGATCGGGCGGAGCCGGGCGAGGACCGCCGGGTCCAGGTCGTCGGCGTCGGTGCTCCCCACCCGGGTGAGGCTACGGACCCACCCCTGCCACCTCGTGTCAGCGATCCGGCGTCGGATCCCGGCGGTGGGAGCCCGATCGCGACGCCCGATCCCCTGGGGGCGTCACTCCCAGCGGAAGAGGCGGGTGGCGGCGACCGTGGCGGCGACCGCCCAGGCGGCGAGCACCAGCCAGGCCCGGCCGGGCACGTCGACGCCGGCCGTGAGCGAGCCCCGGACGGCCTCGGCCAGGGCGGTGCTGGGGAGGGCGCGGGCCGCCGCCTGCAGCGGGCCGGGGAGCTCCTCGAGCGGGATGACCATGCCCGACAGCAGCAGCAGCACCAGGTAGAGCCCGTTGGCGGCGGCCAGGGCCACCAGCGCCGACAGGGAGCCGGCCAGGCAGAGGCCCAGGCCGGCGCAGGCGGCGGTGCCGGCCACCACGGCGAGCACGAAGGGGCCGAGCTCGGGATCGGGGTCCCAGCCGAGCAGGAGGGCCACCACCGCCAGCAGCGAGAGCTGCACCACCTGCACGGCGAGGACGGCGAGGGCCTTGGCCGCCAGGAGTCGGGGCCGGCCGAGGGGCGTCGCCCCGAGCCGCTTCAGCACGCCGTACTCGCGCTCGAAGCCGGTGGCGATGGCCAGGTTCACGAGGGCGGTGGACACCACGGCCAGGGCCAGCACGCCGGGCGCCAGGAAGTCGATCGGCTCGCCGTCGATCGGGAGCACCTCGACGTTGGCGAAGAACGCCAGCAGCAGCACCGGGATGCCCAGGGTGAGCAGGAGCGACTCGCCGTTGCGGGCCAGCAGGGCCAGCTCGAGGCGGAGGTGCGCCAGCAGCGGCCTCATCGGCCCCGCCCCCCGCGGCGGCGAGCGGTGCCGGGCCCGGGCTCGTCCGGCGCCCGGGCGGCCCCCGCCTCGGCGGTGAGGCGCAGGAACACGTCCTCCAGGCGCTGGCGCCCGGCTCGGAGGTCGGCGAGGGGCAGGTCGTGCTCGGCCAGCCAGGCGGTGAGGGCGGCCACCAGGGCCGGCGCGCCGGCTGCCGCCACCCGGTACTCGCCGGGCTCGGCCTCGGTGACGAGCGGGCCGTCGGCGGCGCCGGCGCCGACCAGCGGGAGCAGGCGAGCCGAGAGGCTGGCGACGTCGAGCCCGGGCGGGGCGCCGAAGCGCACCTCCTCGGGGCCGACCGCCGTCATGAGCTCGCTCGGGCTCCCCGCCGCGACCACGGAGCCGTGGTCGAGGATCACCACGTGGTCGGCCAGCTTCTCGGCCTCGTCGAGGTCGTGGGTGGTGAGCACCACCGTGACGCCGTCGGCGCGCAGGCCGGCCACCACCTCGCGGATGGCCTGCCGGCCCGAGGGGTCGACGCCCGAGCCCGGCTCGTCGAGGAACGCCACCTGCGGCCGCCCGACCAGCGCCAGGGCCAGGGCCAGCCGGCGCTGCTCGCCCCCGGAGATCTGCCGCCAGGTGCGCCGCTCGGTGCCGGTCAGGCCCACGCGCTCGAGCAGGCCGGCCGGGTCGAGGGGATCGTCGTAGAGGGCGGCGGCGTGGCGCAGCGCCTCGAGCACGCGCACCCCGGGCCCGACCCCGCCGGCCTGCAGCATCACCCCGACCCGGCGGGTGAGGGCCCGGTGGTCGCGGGTGGGGTCGAGGCCGGCGACCGAGGTCCGCCCGCCGTCCGGGCGCCGGAACCCCTCCAGCACCTCCATGGTGGAGGTCTTGCCGGCGCCGTTCGGTCCGAGCACGGCGGTGATGGCCCCCGCCTGGGCCTCGAAGGAGGCGCCATCGACCGCCACCACGTCGCCGTAGCGGACGATCAGGTCGTGCACCTCGACGGCGGCCATCGCCGGTCGACGCTACCTGCGGCCGTGCGGCCGCCTCACTGCACGGTCAGCGGGTGGCGGCCAGGGCCTTGGCGAAGGCGTCGAGGGCCTGGTCGACCTCGGCCTCGGTGACCACCAGCGGGGGCATCCAGCGGATGACGTCGCCGAAGGTGCCGGCGTTCATCAGGATCAGCCGGCCCTCGGTGAGGCAGTGCCGCAGCAGGAGCGGCACCCGTGCGGGGTCGGCCAGCTGGCTGGCCACCATGAGGCCCGGGCCCCGCACGTCGACGATCCCCCCGTCGTCGGCGGCCAGCGAGCGCAGCCCGGCCCGCAGCTGGCCGCCTCGGGCCTGCACCGCGTCGAGGAACCCGTCGGCGGTGAGCACGTCGATGGTGGCGATGGCGGCAGCGCACCCGATCGGGTTGCCGCCGTAGGTGCCACCGTGGCTGCCGGTCGGCCAGCGGGCCATGAGCTCGGCCGACGCCCCCACAGCGGAGATCGGGAACCCGGAGGCGAGGCCCTTGGCCATCACGAGCACGTCGGGCTGGAGGTCGTGCTGCTCGACGCAGAACAGGGTGCCGGTGCGCCCGAACCCGCTCTGCACCTCGTCGGCGACGAACAGGATCCCGTGCTCGCGGCAGCGGGCCGCCAGGCCCTGCAGGAACGCGGTGGGGGCCGGCACGTAGCCGCCCTCGCCGAGGACGGGCTCGATGAGCACGGCCGCCGTCTCCTGGGGGGAGGTCTGGCTGAGCAGCAGGAGGTCGAAGGCGTCGAGGCAGCGGTCGACGTCGGCGTCGGTGGCCGGGAAGGGCGCCACGAACACGCCCGCCGGCAGGGGGGCGTGGCCGGCCCGGTAGACCGTCTTCGAGGTGGTCATCGCCATGGCCAGGTGGGTGCGGCCGTGGAAGCTGCCCTGGAACACGATCACGTTGGGCCGCCCGGTGGCCTGCTTGGCCAGCTTCACGGCCGACTCGGTGGCCTCGGCCCCGGAGTTGGCGAAGAAGAAGGTGTCGATCGGCGGTGGGGCGATGGCGGCCAGGCGGCCGGCCAGCTCGGCCAGGCGCGTGTGGCGGTACACGTTCACCTGGGCGTGGATGAACGACGCGGCCTGCTCCTGGATGGCGGCCACCACGTGCGGGTGGCAGTGCCCCGTGCTGGTGACGGCGATGCCGCTCGAGAAGTCGAGGTACTCGGTGCCGTCGGTGGTGGTGACCACCGACCCCGACCCGGAGGCGACCTCGAGGTCGGTGACCCGGAACCAGACGTCTGCCACGTGTGCTGCCATGCTCGCCCTCCCTCGACCGCTGAGGGCCGCAGCCTACGGACGACGCCGGCCGGTTGCCTCGGCATCTCGCTCGGTGGGCCGAGGCGGCGCCGCTACCGTCTGGCCCATGCTCGACGTCCGCCTCCTCCGCACCGACCCCGACGCCATCCGCGCCGGGCTGTCCCGGCGCGGCGGCGACGCCACGGCCCACCTCGACCGCATCCTCGACCTGGACCAGCAGCAGCGGGCGCTGGGCACGCAGCGCGACGAGCTCCGGGCCCAGGTGAAGGCGCTGTCGAAGGACGTGGGCCGCCTCCGGGGCCAGGGCGACGCCGATGGCGCCGAGGCGATCATGGCGCAGAGCCGGGCGCTGGGCGACGAGGAGCAGGCGCTGGGGAAGCAGGCCGACGCCGTGGCCGACGAGCTGCGCGACCTGCTCCTGCGCACCCCCAACCTCCCGGCCGACGACTGCCCCGACGGCGCCGGCGAGGCCGACAACGTGGTGCTGCGCACCGAGGGCTACGACGCCGCCGCCTACGCCGAGCACCAGCGGGTGCCCCACTGGGACATCGGCACCGAGCTGGGCATCCTCGACGCGGAGCGGGCCGCCAAGATCTCGGGCTCGATGTTCACCATGTACCGGGGCTGGGGCGCCCGACTCCTGCGAGCGATGGTGCAGCTCAGCCTCGACCGCAACGCCGATGCCTACGAGGAGGTCCGGCCGCCCACCCTCGTGCGCACCGACACCATGGTCGCCACCGGCCACCTCCCGAAGTTCGAGGAGGACGGCTACCACATGGAGCGCGACGACCTGTGGGCCATCCCCACCGCCGAGGTCCCGCTCACCTCCCTGCACCGCGACGAGATCCTCGACGCCACCGACCTGCCGGCCCGCTACACCGCCCACACGTCGTGCTTCCGGCGCGAGGCCGGGGCCGCCGGGCGCGACACGCGCGGCCTCCTGCGCAGCCACGAGTTCGACAAGGTCGAGCTGCTGGCGGTGGCCGACGGCGCCGAGCAGGCCATCGCCTGCCAGGAGGACGTGCTGGCCCGCAGCGAGTCGCTCCTCGTCGACCTCGGCCTCGCCTACCGCGTGCTCGACCTCTGCGCCGGCGACCTCGGCGGCTCGGCCGCCCGCACCTGGGACCTCGAGGCCTACGCCCCGGGCTGCGACCTGTGGCTGGAGGTCAGCTCGGTCTCGTGGTTCGGCGACTACCAGGCCCGCCGGGCCAACATCCGCTTCCGCCCCGCCGGCGGCAAGGGGACCGAGGTGTGCCACACCGTGAACGGCTCGGCCATGGGCTGGCCGCGCACCGTCGCCGCCTACCTCGAGACCCACCGCCAGCCCGACGGCTCGATCGCCGTCGTGCCCTGCCTGCAGCCCTACCTCGGCGGGGCCACCTCGTTCGCCCGCCGCTGATCAGCGGCAGGCCGAGCACCGGCCGGTGAGGGCGAAGTGCGGCGTCGCCGCCGCGAAGCCGTGCTCGGCGACGACCCGGGCGGCCACGGCGTCGAACAGGTCGCCGGGGAGCTCCAGCACGGTGCCGCAGCCGTCGCACACCGCGTGGTGGTGGTGGTCCGACGCCAGGTGGTAGGTCGAGGGCCCGTGCCCGAGGTGGACGTGGCGGACGACGCCCAGCCCCTCGAGGGCCTCGAGCGTGCGGTACACGGTGGTGAGGTGGACCTCCGGGTGGTCGCGCTGCACCGCGGTGGCGACGTCGTCGGCGGTGAGGTGCCGGTCGTGGCCCTGCAGGAGCGTGGTGACGACGGCGCGCCGGGCCGTCGTGATCCGCCCGCCGTGGCGGCGCACCAGGGCCAGGACGGCCTCGACCTCCGGGGTGGTCGACGTCATCCCGGCAGGGTACGGCGCCCCGGTGGGGGCCGCCCACTGACGTCGGCCGCCATCCGGGCACTAACCTCACGCCCGCCGCCGCCGGCCGCTCGCCGGACCGCAACCGTTGCAGGAGCTCACCCGTGCAGAAGTTCTTGGCCGCCATGGCCGTCACCCTCGGCAAGCGCGCGCCCCTCGTGGCGCTCATCGCGCTGGTCACGACCGTCGCCCTCGGCTTCGGCGCCACCAAGCTCGAGTTCGCCACCGGCCAGGACAGCTACCTCAACACCGATGAGGAGATCTACATCGACAACGTGGCCTACCAGGACCTCTTCGGCGGCCAGGCCATGCTCACCCTCTTCACCATGGAGGAGGGCAAGACCGTCGTCGACCTCTTCACCTCGGGGAACATCGAGGCGCTGACGGCGATCGAGTCCACCCTCGCCGACCAGGAGGGCGTGCTGTCGGTCGTCACCCCGGCCACCGCCCTCCAGTTCACGCAGAACATCGTGACCACCGCGCCCGACGGGCAGGTCACCGAGGACGTCACGGCCAGCGTGGCGGGGATCGCGCTGCTCGGGGCCCGCGAGCGCGAGCCCGACGAGGCCGCCAAGGAGATCCGGCTCCAGGACGCCACCGCCACCCTCGCCCGCCTCAACGAGGTGCCCGTCGAGGAGCGCACGTTCGACAACCCCGCCTGGGTGGAGTTCCTGCTGCTCGACAACCGCGGCGAGATCCGCAAGGCGCTCCGCCCGTTCTTCCCCGACCTCACCCACGCCCAGCTCGTCACCCGCCTCACCGGCAACGCCGACATCGAGGAGGAGGGCGCCGCCAGCGAGGCCGTGGTGGCGGCCGTGCAGGGCCAGGACTTCGAGAACGCCTCCGTGCTGACCACCGGTGCCCCGGTGCTCCTCAAGGACATCAACGACTACCTCAAGGGCGGGTTCCTGGCGCTCGGCGGCATCGCCGTGGTGCTCATGGTGGTGATCCTGATGGCCGCCTTCCGGGTGCGCTGGCGGCTCCTCTCGCTGGGGGTGGTGCTGATCGGCATCATCTGGGCCTTCGGCCTGGCCGGCTACCTCGGCATCCCGCTCTCGGTGGTGACCATCTCCGGCCTCCCGGTGCTGCTCGGGGTCGGCATCGACTTCGCCATCCAGATGCACAGCCGGGTGGAGGAGGAGGTGCAGCTCGACCGCGAGCTGCACCCGATCCAGGAGACCACCACGAACCTGGTGGGGCCCCTGATCATCGCCACCCTCGCCGGCGTCGTGTCGTTCCTCGCCCTGCTCCTGGCTCGCGTGCCCATGATCCGGGAGTTCGGCATCCTGCTGGCCCTCGGCCTCGTGGTGGTGCTGATCGCCGACATCGTGCTCACCACGGCCGCCCTCGGCCACCGGGAGTTCCGCAACCCCACCCCGCCGCGCGACTACACCACCGACGCCATCGGGCGGGGCATCGTGAAGCTCGGCTCCCTGCCCCGCAAGGCGGTCCCGGTGATCGCGCTGGTGTCGCTCGGCGTGTTCGTCGGCGGCGGGGTCGTCGACCCGATGCTGGAGCTGCAGACCGACCCCGAGGAGTGGGTCGACCAGGACAGCGACGTGATCGCCGACCTCGACGTGCTCCGGGAGGAGGTCGGCTCGTCCTCCGAGCTCGGCATCTTCGTGGAGGCCGACGACATCTTCAGCGACGAGACCGTGGAGTTCGTCCACGAGTTCGCCACCGGCTCCCTGGCCGAGCAGGACCTCCTGCTCACCGCCTCGAGCATCGTCACCACGGTGAGCTTCCTCATCGAGATCCCGGAGACGACCATCCTCCCGCCCACCGGCGAGGACGTCGCCAACGCCTACGCCGTGGCGCCCGACGCCATCAAGGCGTCGACGGTGGCCGGCGACGAGAGCGCCCTCAACCTCATCTTCCGCACCGGGGCCGGTCCGCTCCAGGACCGCGCCGTGGTGGTCAACGACATCCGCGACACGGTGTCGCCCCCCGAGGGCGTCCGGGCCACCCCGTCCGGCCTGGCGGTCGTCGGCGTGGGCCTGCTCGAGAACCTCGAGGCCAACCGCACGCTCCTCACCTACGTGGCGCTGGGCGCGGTGTTCGTGTTCCTGCTGGTGCGCCTGAAGAGCCCGGTCCGCGGCCTGCTGTGCATGATCCCCGTGCTCATGGGGGTGGGGGCCACGTCCCTGGTGGCCTACGCCGCCGGCTTCAAGCTCAGCCCGCTCACCGCCCTGGGCGGTCCGCTGGTGATCGCGGCCTGCACCGAGTTCACCTCGCTGATCCTCACCCGCCACATGGAGGAGCGTCGTCGCGGGCTGTCCTCGCAGGAGGCGGCCGACGTCGCCGCCGCCCGCACCGGCCGGGCCTTCGCCGCCTCGGCCCTGGCCACCATCGCCGGCGTCGGGGTGCTGGCCACCTCGCCGCTGCCCCTGCTGCGCGACTTCGGCATCATCACCTCGATGAACGTCGGCGTGGCGCTCCTGTCCGCCCTGGTCATCCTCCCGCCGCTCATGGTGTGGGCCGACGACAAGGGCTGGGTGCACGACGAGCGCTCCGGCGGCTCCGGCGGCTCCGGCGGTGGGGCCCCGAAGCGCACCGAACCCCTCCGGGCCGACCCGGTCTGACCCTCCACGCGACGGTGCCCGGGTCGCGGACCCGGGCACCGTCGAGGCTGGGCGCCGCTGCTGCGGCGAGCCGGTGAGGGGCTAGATGAGGCCCTCGTCCTCGAGCCACGCGGTGGCGACGTCGGAGGGCTCCTCCTTGTCGATGTCGGTGGCCACGTTCCAGCCGATCAGGTCCTCGGTGGTGAGCAGCGCGCTCAGCTCGTCGATGACGTCCCGGAGGTCGTCGCCGTAGGCGTCGACGATCTCCATGCGGAGCACCGGCACGATGTTGTCGGCCGAGAGGATGCCCAGATCGTCCTCGAGCACCACGAAGTTGCCGCTGTCGATCTCGGGAGCGGTCGTCTGGTACTGGGCGGCCTGCACCGTGCCGGCCTCGAGGGCGGCGGTCAGGGGCGGGCCGTACTCGAGGGTCGTGAACCCGGCGAAGTCGATGCCGTAGAGGTCCGGGTCCTCGTAGCCGAGCAGGCAGTCGAGGCGCTCGGCGCACTGGGCCGAGCCGCCCAGGGTCACCTGGTCCTCGATGGCCTTGAGGTCGGAGATCGTGGTGAGGTCGTTCTCCTCGGCGAAGGACTTGAGCACCACGAGGGCGTTCTGGTCGGCCGCCGGTGAGTAGTCGAAGGCCACCAGGTCCTCGCCCTCGAGGGCCGTGGTGAGGCGCTCGAAGGTCTCGTCGGGATCGGCCGAGGCCTCCCCGTCGGGATCGAGGAAGGTCGCCGCGCTGCCCGTGTAGTCGATGATCAGGTCGACGCCGTCGCTCTGGAGGCTCGGGTACACCTGCTCACGGAAGCCGTTGGGCGGCTGGATCTCCACGTCGAAGCCCTTGGCCTCGAGGTACTGGCCGTAGACCTCGGTGAGGGTGCGGGCCTCGGCGAAGTCCTGCGGGGCCAGGCGGATGGTGGGGCCGTCGGGGACCTCGACGTCGTCGCCGCCGGACGCTGCCGGCGTCTCGTCGTCGTCGCCGCAGGCGGCGCCGGTGAGGGCGAGCACGAGGCCCAGGGCGAGCGGGGCTCGCCATCGGGAGGTGGTCATGGTTGGGGTGTCCTTTGCTGGTTGGTGAGATGGGTCGGCGGCGGCCGGGGATCAGGCCGGCGCGGTGCGGAGGCGCCCCAGCCCGCGCCCGGGCGGGCGGCGGGTGCGGAGGCCGCGAGGGGTGACGAGGCGGCTGACGAGGACCAGGAGCAGCTCGGTGACGATGGCCACCCCGGTGACGAGCAGCGCGCCCGCCTGCACCTGGTAGATGTCCTGGTTGCCGAGGCCCTGGCGGATGTAGGCGCCGAGGCCCTCACCGCCGAAGAAGGCGGCCAGCGGCTCGGTGGCGATGATCTGCACCGCCGCCGTGCGGATGCCGGCGAGGGTGACGGGCAGCGCGAGCGGGAGCTCCACCTTGGCCATGATCCCCGTGTGCGAGAAGCCCATGGCGCGGGCCGCGCCCACCGCGCCCTCGTCGACGCCGCGGACCGCCGCGTAGGTGTTGGTGAAGACCGGCGGGAGCCCCAGCAGCACGAGGGCGATGAGGATCGGCCACGGCTCGAGCCCGTACCCGCGCCGCAGCGACACGATCACCAGCACGCCCACCACCGTCACGGTGGGGACGGCGCGGCCGATGTTGACGATCCACTGCGCCGCCAGCTCGCCCTTGCGGTGGTGGGCGAGGAGGGCGGCGAGGGGGACGGCGATCAGCACCACCACGAGCAGGGCGGCGAAGGAGTGCCAGACCGTCAGCCAGATCTGGTCGGGGATGGCCCCCGACCGGGCGCGCGGCTCGGCGTTGGTGAACCACTCGATCACGTTGCCCGGGGGTGCGTCGCCGCCACCGGCGAGCGCGGCGAGGGCGGCGATCATCGGGCGCTCCGGCGCCGGGCCCAGGGCGTGAGCAGGTGCTCGAGGCGGTAGAAGACGAGGTCGAGCACGACCGCGAGGAGCACCGACAGCACCGAGCCGACGACCATCTTCGTGTAGAACTGCTGGCCGTAGCCGTCGAAGATGAGGCGGCCGAGGCCGCCCAGCTGGATGATCGCCGTGATGGCCACCAGCCCCACCGTGGTCACGGTGGCCACCCGGATGCCGGCGATGATCACGGGCAGGGCCAGGGGCAGCTCCACCGTCGCCAACCGGCGCGTGCGCGTCATCCCCAGGCCGTCGGCGGCGTCGGTGACGGCGCGGGGCACGCCGTCGATGCCCGCCACCATGTTCCGCACGAGGATCAGCAGCGTGTAGCTGGTGAGGGCGATCTGGGCCGAGCGCACGTTGCCGAGCTCGGTCACGAGCAGGCCGAAGAGGGCCACGCTCGGGATCGTGTAGAGGAAGCTGGCGAAGGCCGTGATGGGGGCGAAGGTCCAGCGGAGCCGCAGGGCGATGGCCGCCAGCACGGCCGAGATGAGGATGCCCGCCAGCACCGCGGTGAACGTGAGGGTGAGGTGCTCCCAGGTGGCGTCGCGCAGCTCGTCGCGGGTGCCCTCGCGCAGGAACAGCCACTCCCAGCGCATGATCGGGTTGGTGGCCTGGGTGTCGAGGCTCAGGCTGCTGATCCGCGACGCCGTCCACGCCACCACCCCCGCCAGCGCCAGCCCCGCGACGATCCAGCGGCTGGTGCGCAGCGAGCTCATCGGGCGAGGCCCCGCCGGATGGCCTCGAGCTCGACGACGCCGGAGAAGCGGCCGTCGGCGTCCTCCACCACGGCTGCCGCGCTGCGCGACGTCAGGATGACCTCGAGCGCCTGGCGCAGCGTGCTGTCGGGCTGGACGCGGGCGGCCGGCGGGAACGGGGTGAGCTGGTCGAGGCTGGTGCCGGCGGCCAGCTCGTCGGCGTGCACCCAGCCGGCGAAGTGGTCGCCCTCCACGAGGCCGAGCCACTCGCCGCTCGTGCGCTCGACAGCGGCGAGGGCCTCGGCCGGGGAGGTGGTGGCTCGCTCGACCCACGGCCCGCTGGCCAGGTCGAGGTCGGCCACGGTGGCCAGCGAGAGGCGCTTGATGCTGCGCTCGGTGCCGAGGAACTCGGCCACGAAGTCGTTGGCCGGCTCGGCCAGCAGCTCGTCGGGCGTGGCGAACTGCTCCAGCACGCCGCCGACGTTCAGCACGGCCACCCGGTCGCCGAGGGCGATGGCCTCGTCGATGTCGTGGGTGACGAGCACGATGGTCTTGTGCACCTTGGCCTGCAGGTCGAGCAGCTCGCGCTGGAGCCGGGCCCGCACGATGGGGTCGACCGCGCCGAAGGGCTCGTCCATGAGCAGCACGGGCGGATCGGCGGCCAGGGCCCGGGCGACGCCCACCCGCTGCTGCTGGCCGCCCGAGAGCTCGGCGGGGTAGCGCTTCAGCAGCGTGCGATCGAGGCCGACCAGGTCGACCAGCTCCTCCACCCGCTCGGTGCTGCGGGCGCGGTCCCAGCCGAGCAGGCGGGGGACCGTGGCGATGTTCTGGGCGATCGTGCGGTGGGGGAAGAGGCCCACCTGCTGGATGACGTAGCCGATCCCGAGGCGCAGCTCGGTCACGGGCTGGTCGCGGATGTCGCGCCCGTCGATGGTGATGGTACCGTCGGTGGGCTCGATCAGCCGGTTGATCATCCGCAAGGTGGTGGTCTTCCCGCAGCCCGACGGGCCGATGAGCACGGAGATCGAGCCGCCGGGGAGCTCGAGGTCGAGCGGCTGCACCGCCGGGGAGGCGGAGCCGGGGAAGGTCTTGGTGGCGCCGGCCAGGCCGATGGCCGCCCCGGTGCTCACGCCTGCCCTCGGTCCGCGTCGAAGCGCAGGAGCGGCGGCTCCTCGTCTGCGGATCCACCCCGCTCCACGCGGTTTCCGGAAGTCCGCCCGCAGCGCCCCCATCGGGAGACGCACCGCTGGGTCTTGATGCCGCAACCCTAACGGGCCCGCCGAGGCCGGGGGTCGCGGGCGCGCGGGCGGCCGACCTCGCCGGTACCCGCGGTAATGGCCCTTTTGCCTCATCTGGGCGCCGTCGCCGGTCGCTACGGTGAGCGGGTGGCGCCCTCGCCCCCCGATGCTCGGCGGACATCGGTCCTCGTGGCCGACGACGACGAGCGCTTCCGCACCATGCTCGTCTCCCTCCTGGAGGACGCCGGCTACCTCGTGGTGGCCCAGGCTCGGGACGCCGCGTCCACCCTCCTCCAGGACCAGGTGCACCACCCGGACCTCGTGGTGCTCGACCTCGTGATGGAGGGCTCCGACGGCCTGAGCACGGCGGCCGCGCTCCTCAAGGCCGACCCCCGCCGTCCGGTGGTGGTCATCTCGAGCCTCTTCGACCCCGTGGTCGAGCAGGAGGCGGCCCGCCTCGGCGCCTTCTACCTCGAGAAGGTGGAGGGGGTCGAGGCCCTCGAGCACCTGCTCGTCGACGCCATCAGCGTGAGCGACCCCCAGCCCTGAGGCGCGCGAGCATCGGGGCCATGGACCTCGAGGCGCGCCGGGTGGAGTACGAGACGAGCGGGTTCGACGTCGCCGACGTCGACCCCGACCCCATCGTCCAGGTCGAGCGGTGGATGCAGGAGTGGATCGAGGTGGCGCCCAACGAGCCGGCGGCCGTCGTGCTGGCGACCGCCGGCGCCGACGGCACCCCCACGGCGCGCACGGTGCTCGTGCGCGGGCTCGACCACCGAGGGTTCACGATCTACACGAGCTACGACAGCCAGAAGGGCGCCGACCTCGCCGCCAACCCGCAGGCCACCATCCTCTTCGCCTGGGTGCCGCTGCTGCGCCAGGTGAACGTGCGGGGCCCGATGGCGCCGATCGACCGCGCCGAGAGCGAGGCCTACTTCGCCGGCCGCCCCCGCGGGAGCCAGCTGGCCGCCTGGGCGTCGCAGCAGTCGAGCGCGCTCCCCGACCGGGCGACCCTCGAGGCGCGCTTCGCAGCCGCCGCCGAGCGCTTCGAGGGGGGCGACGTGCCGTGCCCGCCCTACTGGGGCGGCTACCGGCTGGTCCCCACCTCGATCGAGCTGTGGCAGGGGCGCCCGAGCCGCATGCACGACCGCCTGCGCTACGAGCGCGACGACCCCACGTCGCCCGACTGGCGCATCGTCCGCCTCAGCCCCTGACCCCGGTGCTCCGGCGGCGCTGGTCCGTGATGACCACGGCTGGACGCCCACGGACCTCGAGGTCGACGTCCCCCTCGTTCCCTCGTTCCCTCGTTCCCTCGTCCCCTCGTCCGCAGCAGCCGCGGCACCTCGAAGATCTTGCGGCGCGCGATGACGAAGACCGCGCGTCCGCGCCGCAGGAACCTCGGGGTCGGGGGTCAGGCGGGGGGTGGCGGCGGCGGCGGTGGTGGCGGTGGTGGTGGCGGGGTGGACCAGGTGCGGGCGGCGGCGGTGAGGCCGGCGATCACGTCGAGGCCGTGGGGGACGGGCACGGTGTCGGGCAGGTCGGCCCACATCGGCACGGTGCGGCTCCGGGTGCGCGGCGGGAGCTCGACCTGGACGCCGCCGGACGCCGGGCGGTTGACGGGGTTGCGGGGGTGGACCCCGCGGAGCTCGCGAGGGATGGCGTCGAGCTCGTCGACCACCACGTAGCCCTCGGGCATCGTCGTGCGCAGGTGGGCGGCCAGGTGCTGCGCCAGCGGTCGGTTCTGCCCGCCGAGGAGCAGCGTGGTCCAGAGGCCCTCCCGCCCGAAGCCGTGCAGCGCCACGGCGACGTCGACGTGGGCGAGGAAGGCGGCCAGCGCGGGTGAGTCGTCGGGGGTGACCTCGGCCGAGGGGATGTGCCAGCGCAGCCCGGCGGGCTGGCGCACGGCGTAGAGCGAGGCCCCCGCGGCCTCGGCGGCCGCCGTCGCCATCACGTCGGTGCCCTCCTCGAGGCTCCCGCCGTGGAAGGCCATGAAGCCGAAGCACGAGCGCAGCACGAGGTCCTCCTCCACGCCCTCGTGGGCCAGGAGGTCGGCGAAGTGGCCCACGGCTCAGCTGCGCCCTCGGGCCGAGCGCAGCCCGAAGGTGGCGGCCAGCACGACCACCAGCCCGAGGGCCAGCAGCAGCCCGAACCGGGTGGGGCCCACGTCGTTGACCAGCCGGCTGGCGTCGGCCGACCAGCCCGTCACGACGTCGACGACGGCCGAGCCGTCGCCGACCTCGCCGGCCCGCACCCGCCGCTCGTACCAGCCGTAGTGCGCGAGGTAGGCGCCCGCCACGACGAGCAGCAGCCCGGAGGCGCGGGTGACGTGGGGCAGGGCGCGGCGCAGGCGGGTGACGAGGCCTCGGCGGGCCATGCCGAGGCTCACCGTGACGGCCAGCAGCACGAGGGTCATGCCGAGGGCGTAGGCCACGAAGCTGCCCATGCTGGCGAGGGCCGACTCCCGGCGGAAGGTCCCCGCGACGGTGCCGATGAACAGGGGCAGGGCGCACGACAGCGAGGCGATGGCGTAGGACACGCCGAACACGAACATCGAGCCACGGCCCTGCGTGCGGCCGCCGCGCTGGAGCTTGGGCAGGTTCACCACCGGCTCGTAGCCCCGCAGCATGGCGATCCCGAGCACCACCAGCACGGCGCCGATCACCATCGTGATGACGGCGCTCCACTCGTAGACCTGGGCGGTGAGGTGGTACACGACGAGGCCGATGGCGGAGAAGACGGCCAGGAAGCCGGCCGACACGGCGAGGCCCACCTCGAGCGATCGGCTCATGCTGGCGCGACCGTCGCCGCTCCCGCCGTCGAGGCCCAGGAAGTAGCCGACGTAGGCCGGGAGCATGGCGAACCCGCAGGGGTTCACGATGGCCAGCATCCCAGAGGCGAAGGCCACGGTGAGCGTCTGGCTGCTCACCGGCGGATCACCCGCTGGGCTCGAGGGCCTGGGCCAGCAGCGCCCGGACCTCGTCGGCGTCGAGCTCGCCGGCGTGGCGCGCCACCACCTCGCCCTCGGCGTCGAGGAGCACGGTGGTGGGCAGCAGCGTGCCGCCCAGGGCGGTCATGACGTCGCCGTCGACGTCGCGAGCCGTCCGGTAGGTGACGCCGGTGTCGTCCACCAGGGCCTGCGCGTCCTCGGGGCGGTCGCCGGCGGCGGCCAGCCCGAGGAAGGTCACCTGGTCGCCCAGCTCCTGGTGCACCTCCTCGAAGGCGGGCATCTCGGTGATGCACGGGATGCAGGTGGAGGCGAAGAAGTTCACCAGCACCGGCCCGCCCCGCAGCGACGAGAGCGCCACCTCCTCGCCCTCGAAGGTGGTGAAGCCCACCTCGTCGAGCGACGGCAGGTCGTCGGCCGGGTCGAGCGAGACGACGGCCGGCTCGTCGGCGGGGTCGTCGTCGGCCAGCACGGCGACGGTGGCGACGGCGGCCGCCGTGGCCAGGGTGGTGGACAGGATCAGGGCCCGCCAGGGGACTCGGGAGGCAGCCGGCACGGCTCGACGGTATCGCCGGGCCGCCTCGGCGCACACGTCGGGCGCGGCGCCCGGGAGGTCGACCGCGGGCAGGCCGGGGGTCGGTCGTCGATGGTCCGCACGACGGGGGGAACGTGCGGAGCGTCGGCCGTTGCCCCGGCCCGCCCGGTGCGGTGACCTCACCTCCCGGGATCGCACGGGGCGACCCCGGGAGGGTGATCGGTGGTCCCGGCTACGCGATCTTGTAGACCACGCGCTCCCGGAGGTGCTCCGGGATCGGGATGTCGGGCAGCTGGTCCTCGACCCGAGCGACCTTCGGGGGCCGTCCCCGACGCCGCTTGCTCTGCAGGACCTTGCCGTTGAGGAGCAGCTGGCCGCCCCACACGCCCCACGGCTCGCGCCGCTCGAGGGCCCCCTCGAGGCACTGGGCCATGACGGGGCACATCTCGCAGACGCGCTTCGCCGTGGCGATGTCCTGCAGCTCCTCGCTGAAGAACAGGCCGCTCATCGTGCCGGCCATGTCGTTGCAGCGGGCCTCGGCCCACCAGTCTCGGTTCTCGACGGGCTCGAGGCCCTCGGGACTCTGGAGCTCGTACTCGTAGCGCTCGGGCAACATCGCCCTGCCCCCTTGCTTTCGGTTCGGATGCGGATCGTCGGTGGGTGGTCTGGTCGGGTGGAGGTCGGGTGGCCGGCGGCCGAGAACGAGAAAGGCCGCCGGGTGATCCCGGCGGCCTCTCGGAGAGCGTCTGCGACTCGTAGGTGGGGACCTACGGAGATCGCTCCGAGAGGGGCCGGGGCGGGCGGTTCTTGCCGTCGAGGAACACCGGGGAGGTGGCCTGCTCGGCAATGGCGCCCTTGGTCCAGGTGGACACCTGGTGGGTGCCGGAGGCCTGGTGCATGCCCACCACGCCAGAGGCGGTGGCGAACGGCGCAGCGGTGCAGCCAGCGGGGGTGACGGCGCCGAGGCGCGCGGCACCGGCGGGGGCCAGCAGGCCTGCGGTGGTGTGCGTCTCGGTGGACATCGTCACGTGCTCCTCGGTGGGTGGCGCGGACCCGGTCGGCGACTCGGGCCTGGGCATCGGACCATGCCGCGTCAGGATCCGTCAACCGCATTTCCGCCATTTCTCCCACGGGTTCCGGACGGGGCTACGTTCCGTCCATGTCCGACCTCGTGGAGCGCCCCTCGGCGGGACGGGTCTTCGAGGGGCGGCGCACCGTGCGGCTGGCCGACGTGAGCCCCGCCGGTCGGGCCCGCCTCGACGCCGTGGCCCGCTACCTGCAGGACCTCTCCGCCGACGACACCGCCGACTCGGCGCTCCCCGACGCCGAGGCCTGGGTGGTGCGCAAGACGGTCATCGAGGTGGCGGCCTTCCCCCGCTACCTCGAGCCGATGGCGCTGGCCACCTGGTGCGCCGGCACGGGCAGCCACTGGGCGGAGCGGCGCATCCGCATCCGGGGCGAGGCCGGCGGCGCCGTCGACGCCGCCACCACCTGGGTGCACTTCGATCGCGCCACCGGGCGCCCCAGCCGCATCCCCGACGGCTTCCACGCCATCTACGGCGAGGCGGCCGGCGGGCGGCGGGTGAAGGCGCGCCTCGACCACCCGGATCCCCCCGAGCCGCGCCCCCCGGCGTTCGCCTGGCCGCTGCGCTTCACCGACTTCGACGTGCTGGCCCACGTGAACAACGCGGCGTACTGGCAGATCGTGGAGCAGGCGCTGGCCGGTCGGCCGGCGCTGCGGGCGCCCCTGCGGGCCGAGGTGCAGCACCGCACCGCCGTGGAGCGCGACGCCGCCGTGACCGTGCACGAGGCCGACCTGGACGGTGGCGGCATGCAGCTGTGGGTGCTGGCCGACGGGGTGGTGGCGGCCACCGCCGTGGTGGCGCCGCTCGGCTGAGCGCCGCTGGGCTACTCGACCAGCTGGTAGTGCAGGCGGCCGCCCTCGCGCCGGCTCTCCGCCTGCCCGGTGGCTCGGAGGTGCTCGAGGTGGGCGTAGGTCTCGCTCTCGGCCATCTGGCCCCACGAGCGCGGGCGGAACAGCTTCTGCGAGTACTCCTCCACCGTGCCCGAGCCGAGCTCGGCCGCCGCCGCCCGGAGCGTGTCGAGGCGCTCCTCGTGGTGGTCGCGGATCTCGTGCGCCCGGCCCGCGAGGTCGTCGAAGGGCTGCCCGTGCGCCGGGAGGGTGAGGGTGACGCCCTCGAGGCCGGCCACCTTCTCGAGCGAGCCGAAGAACTCCGTGAGGGGGTCGGCCCCGGCGACCAGGCCGGAGATGTGCGGGGTGATGGTGGGGAGCACGTGGTCGCCCGAGAGCACGATGCCGTTGACGGGGTCGAACAGGCAGAGGTGGTCGTTGGTGTGGCCCGGGGTGTGCAGGGCCACCCACTCCCGGCGGGCCAGCGTGACCACCTCGGCGTCGTCGACGCGCCGGGTGGGGGCGGGCGTGCGCATGAAGCCCTTCAGGGCGGTGCGGTAGAGCCCGAACTTGAGGCGCCGGCTGAGCGGCGGCTGGAAGGTGGCGTCGTCGCGCCACGGCATCTCGCGCCCCCACGGCGGGCGGGCGGTGGCGCTGTCGGCCTCGCCGCCCTCGGGCTCGTCGGAGAGGGCCTCGTCCTCGGCGGGGTCGAACCACGTGCGGAAGCTGCGGTGCGAGATGACCTCGGCGCCGTAGGTGTCGCGCAGCCGCCCCGCTCCGCCGAAGTGGTCGGGGTGGGAGTGCGTGACGATCACCGTGTGCACGTTGCGGGGCTTGTAGCCCGCCTGCTTGAGGCGGTCGACGAGCGCTCGCCACGATCGCGGTCCCGGCAGGCCGGGATCGACGATGGCCACGCCCCGCTCGTCCTCCAGGAAGTAGCAGTTCACGTGCCCGAGGCCCGGCAGCGAGATGGGCAGCTGCGAGCGCAGGATGCCGGGCGCCATCTCCGTGATCTCGGTGGAGGCGGGCTCCGCCTCCTGGCGCCTGGGCCGTCCGGTCGTCGGTGCTGCCATGCGGCGAACCTACCTTGACCGCGCGGTCAAGCGCTCAGCCGGGGGCGGGCGCCGGCGGCGGCGAGGGCACGAAGACGTGCTCGCGGTACCACCGCAGCTCGGCGATCGACTCCTGGATGTCGTCGAGGGCCCGGTGGGCCGTGGCCTTGCGGGGGACGGCGTCGAGCGCACCCGGGTACCACCGGCGGGCCAGCTCCTTGATGGTGGAGACGTCGACCGACCGGTAGTGCAGGTGCTCCTCGATCTCCGGGAGGTAGCGGGCGAGGAAGCGGCGGTCGGTGCCGATGGAGTTGCCGCACAGCGGCACCGTGCGCGCCTCCGGCACGTGCTCCCGGATGAAGGCCAGGGTGGCGGCGCCCGCCTCCTCGAGGCTGGTCGTCGACGCCGCGATGGCGGTGAGCAGGCCGCTGGAGGTGTGCATGTCGACCACGACCTGCTCCATGCCGGTGAGCGCCTCGGGCGGCTGGTGGACCACGAGGTCGGGCCCCTCCGCCACCACCTGGAGGTCGTCGTCGGTCACGATCGTGGCGATCTCGACGATGACGTGGCGGGCCGGGTCGAGGCCGGTCATCTCGAGGTCCATCCAGACGAGCATCGGCGCAGGCTACCGGTGCGGGTGTGACGGGCCGGCCGGCAGGGGCCCGCGGTCTACCGTGCGGCGATGGTGACGCCGCTTCCCGTCCCGGTGGTGCAGCTCGACCCCGACCTGCCGCTGCCCGCCTACGCCCGCCCGGGCGATGCCGGGCTCGACCTCCTGGCCCGGGAGGGCGTGACCCTCGCCCCCGCCGGCGGTCGGGCCCTGGTGCCCACCGGGATCGCCTTCGCGCTGCCGGAGGGCTACGCCGGCTTCGTGCAGCCCCGCAGCGGGCTGGCGCTCCGGCACGGCGTCACCTGCCTCAACTCGCCGGGGCTGATCGACAGCGGCTACCGCGACGAGCTCAAGGTGCTGCTGGTGAACCACGACCCGGTGGCGCCCTTCGAGGTGCGCCGCGGCGAGCGCATCGCGCAGCTGGTGGTGCAGGCGGTGGGCCAGGTCGCCTGGCAGGTCGTCGAGGAGCTCGAGGGGCAGAGCCGGGGCGGGGGCTTCGGCTCGACCGGTCGCTGACGTGCCGGGCGAGGCGGTTGCCGCGGGGCGGGCGCAGCCCTAGGTTCCGGCTTGTTGCGAACCGCTGGCAACAAGCGAGGAGCGTCGTGCACATCCCCGACGGGTTCATCAACGCCGGCACGTCGGTGGCGGCCGGGGCCCTCGCCGTCGGCACCATGGCGGTGGCCGTGCGCCGCACCCGTGCCACCCTCGGCGAGCGCCAGGTGCCGCTCGCCGCGCTCACCGCAGCGTTCACCTTCGCCGTCCAGATGCTCAACTTCCCGGTCGCCAGCGGGACCAGCGGCCACTTCCTGGGCGGGGTGCTGGCCGCCGCCCTGGTCGGCCCGTGGGCGGGGGCCATCGCGGTGGCGGTGGTGCTCGCGGTGCAGGCCGTGCTCTTCGCCGACGGTGGGCTCAGCGCCCTCGGCCTGAACATCGTGAACCTCTCGCTCGTCGCCACCCTCGGCGGGTACCTCCTGCTCCTGGCCCTGCGCCGCCTGCTGCCCGCCGGCCCGGGCTCGCTCCCGCTGGCGGCCGGCGTGGCCGCGTGCGCGTCGGTGCCGATGGCGGCGGCCGCCTTCACCCTGCAGCTCGCCGTCGGCGGGAACGCCGACGTGGCGCTCTCGAGCGTGGCCGTCGCCATGGTGGGCACCCACGTGCTGATCGGGATCGGGGAGGGCGTGATCACCGCGATGGCGTTGGGCGCGGTGCTGGCCGCTCGGCCCGACCTCGTGCACGCCGCCGACCCGGTGGCGGTGCCGCTCGAGCTGCGGACCGCCGGAGCCTCGACGTGACGGCCCCGTCGGCGCCCGCTCGCTCCGGGCGGTCGCTGTGGGTCGTCGGCCTGCTGGTGTCGCTCCTGCTCGCCGGGGTGGTGAGCGCCCAGGCGTCGAGCCAGCCCGACGGCCTCGAGAAGGTGGCCGAGGAGGAGGGCTTCCTCGCCACGGCCGACGACCACGACCTGGCCGGCAGCCCGCTGGCCGACTACGGGGTCGAGGGCGTCGAGGACGACCGCCTGTCCGTCGGGCTGGCCGGGGTCGTCGGCGTCGGGGTGACGCTGGCGGTCGGCGGCGGGCTCTTCTGGCTGGCCCGCCGGCGCGAGCGCCCCCGTCGCCGCGGCGCGCCGGCCTGAGGTGGCGGTCGGACACCTCGACGGCCTGACCCTCCCCGGCCCGAGCCGCCTGCACGACCTGCGCGCCCACACCAAGGTGGTGGCGACGCTGCTGTTCGTCCTGGCGGTGGTCACGACGCCTCGGGAGGCCGTCTGGGCGCACGGCGCCCACGCCGCGGTGCTCCTGCTGCTGGCTCGGCTCGGCCGGGTGCCGCTCCGCGTGCTGGCCCGCCGGATGGCGGTGGAGCTGCCCTTCCTGGCGTTCGCCCTCCTCCTGCCGTTCGTCGCCCGCGGGCCGAGGGTGGACGTGCTCGGGCTCCAGCTCTCGAGCGACGGGCTGTGGGCCGCCTGGAACGTGCTGGCCAAGGGCACCCTGGGGCTGGGGGCCAGCCTGGTCCTGGTGGCCACCACCACCCCGGTCGACGTGCTGCGGGGGCTCGAGCGGCTCAGGGTGCCGCCGGTCTTCACGGCGATCGCGTCGTTCATGCTGCGCTACGTCGAGGTGATCGGGGCCGAGCTGCGGCGCCTCCAGATGGCGCGGGTGAGCCGAGGTCACGACCCCCGCTGGATCTGGCAGGTGCGGGCGATGGCGGCGACCGTCGGCGCCCTCTTCGTGCGCACCTTCGAGCGGGGCGAGCGGGTGCACCTGGCGATGGTGGCGCGCGGGTACACCGGCAGCCTCCCGGCCGGCGGCGCGCCGCCGGCGCCGGCCGCGGAGTGGGTGCTGGCGCTGGCGGTGCCGGCCACCGCGGCGCTGGTGAGCGCGCTGGCGTGGGGGGTGCTCGGGTGACGGCCGGCGCGCTGCACGTGGAGGGCCTGGCGTACGCCTACCCGGGCGGTCGCCAGGCCCTCTTCGGGGTGGACCTGTCGCTCGAGCCCGGTGAGCGGGTGGCCGTCCTCGGCCCGAACGGCGCCGGTAAGACCACGCTGGTCCTGCACCTCAACGGGCTGCTGCTGCCCGGCGCCGGCTCGGTCGAGGTCGGTGGCCTCCCGGTGGTGCCGGCCAACCTGCGGGAGGTGCGCCGACGGGTCGGCATCGTGTTCCAGGACCCCGACGACCAGCTCTTCATGCCGACGGTCGGCGCCGACGTCGCCTTCGGCCCGGCCAACCTCGGCCTCGCCGGGGCGGAGCTCGACCAGCGGGTGGCCGACGCGCTGGCCCAGGTCGGGATGGCCGAGCACGCCGAGCGGGCGCCCCACCAGCTCAGCGCAGGGGAGCGCCGACGGGCGGCCGTGGCCACGGTGCTCGCCATGGAACCCGACGTGCTGGTGCTCGACGAGCCGTCGTCGCACCTCGACCCGCGCGGCCGGCGCCAGCTGGCCGACCTGCTCCTCGGCCTCCCGCAGACCATGGTGCTGGTCACCCACGACCTCCCCTACGCGCTGGAGCTGTGCCCGCGCTCGGTGGTGCTCGACGGCGGGGTCGTGGTGGCCGACGGCCCCACCCGCGACCTCCTGGGTGACGCAGCGCTGCTGGCCGCCCACGGCCTCGAGCTGCCCTACGGCTTCGACCTCGCCCCCTGATCCGCGGGGCGCCCGGGGGGGGCTCGGCGGGGACCGGCTCAGGAGGCGTGCTGCCAGAGCCGCAGGGTCCGGCCGCCGTCGGCCACCTGCCACCGGTCGACGACGCCGTCGAGCGGCGACGTGTCGAGCTCGTGGCCGGGCTCGAGCTCGACGTCGGTGGCCAGCTCCATGTGGAGCTCGTCGGCCCCCAGCTCCACCAGGAGGCGCACCGACCGGTCGGGCTCGTCGTCGGGCACGAGGGCGAAGAAGGCCGCCCCGACCCCCGCTTGGGCCTTGGCCCGCAGGTCGTCGCCCCAGCCCATCCGGCCCGCCCCGAGCCGGACGGTCACCCGCAGCAGCGGCACGAAGTCGGCCTCGGCGGGCACGCGCAGACGCAGGCGCTCGGGGTCGGCGGGGCGGGGCACGGTCGGCATGTTCGCGCAGCGGGTGCGCTCAGGGGTCCCGCGTGACGTCGCGCGCGTCCTTGTCGGTGCGCAGGCCGAGGTAGCTGGGGTGGCGGAGCCGCCCTTCGCCGGTCCACTCCGCGAAGGCCAGCTCGGCCACCAGCTCGGGGCGGACCCACACGGGGCCGCGCAGGAGGTCGGTGCGGGGTGGGGGCGGGTCGAACGGGCACCGGTCGGTCTCGAGGTCGGCCAGGAGGTCGGCCAGCCGGGCCAGCTCGGCGTCGCGGAACCCCGTGCCGACCCGCCCGGCGAAGCGCAGCGGCCCGTCGTCGCCGGCGACGTCGTGGTGGCCGACGAGCAGCGCGCCGAGGCGCCCCTGCCGGTTGCCCTCGCCCGGCAGCCACCCGCCCACCACCATCTCCTGCCGGCGGCGCACCTTCACCTTGCGCCAGGTGCGGGCCCGGCTGCCGGGCACGTAGGGGGAGTCGGTGCGCTTGGCCACCACGCCCTCGAGGCCTCGCTCGTCGGCGGCGGCCAGCAGCTCCACGCCGTCGTCGTGCACGGGCGACGGCCGCCACCGCGGGCCGGGCTCCACGACCTGCTCGAGCAGTCGACGGCGGTCGCTCCACGGCAGGGCGGTGAGGTCGTGGCCGTCGAGGTGCAGGAGGTCGAACACCACGTAGGTCACCGGCACCTCGACCGACCGGCGTCGGGCCTCGGCCGGGTCGGCCACGTGCATCCGCTGCTGGAGCCGGCCGAAGTCGGGGCGCCCGGCGTCGTCGGTGGCCACCAGCTCGCCGTCGAGCAGCGCGGTCGAGGCCGGGAGGGCGTCGGGCAGGCCGGCCAGCTCGGGCCACGACGCGGTGACGTCGCGCTCGTTGACCGACTGCACCCGCCACGCGCTGCCGTCGACCCAGGTGAGGGCCCGCATCCCGTCCCACTTCACCTCGAAGGCCCAGCCGTCGTCGGTGGGGAGGTCGCCGGCGGTGGCCTTCATCGGCACGAGGCTGCGCGGCAGCGGATCGGGGCCCACGGCTGGCAGGCTACGGGCATGGTCGACGTGCGGCTCACGGCGTGGCGGGTGCACGACACCGGGCTGGTCACCGCGCCGGCGCGGTTCCGCCGCCTCGGGGGGGCGGTCCGCCACCACCAGGGCCAGGGCGCCGCCTGGCCCGAGCGCGTGGAGCTGGAGGTGGGCGCCGACCTCGTGGTCGTGCGCGCCGCCGACGGCGCCGAGGTCGGCTCCTGGCCCCGGTCCGACGTGCGGGCCCGGCAGGTCGCGGCGGGCCCGCCCGCCACCTTCGTCGTGGAGGTCCCCGACGAGGCCCACCTCCTGGCGGCGGCGGCCGGCCCGGAGCTGGCGTCACTGCTCGCCGCCCTGGCCTGACCCCCCCCGGATCGGCCGACGGATCCGTCGGCCCTGCGGACGTGAGCGCCCACAGACCGGGAACCTAGGGTGACCCGTCACACGCAGATCGACGAGGGGGACGAGCAGATGGCAGACCTGGTGCTGGCGGGGACGGCCGCGCTGATCACGGGCGGGGGCAGCGGGATCGGCCTGGGGGCGGCGCGCCACCTCCTGCGCGACGGCGCCTCGGTCACCCTGGCCGGCCGCAGCCAGGAGCGCCTCGACGCCGCGGTGGCGGAGCTGCGGGCGGAGGCGCCGGAGGGGGCCCAGGTCCAGGGGGTCGCCTGCGACGTGGCGAAGGAGGACGACGTCGTCGCGGCCGTGGAGGCGGCCGCCTCGCTCACCGGCGGGCTGCAGCACTGCGTCGCCTCGGCCGGCACCGGCGGGCTCGGACCTGTCGTGGCGCTGCCCACCGAGGAGTGGCACCGCGTGCTCGACATCAACCTGCACGGCGCCTTCTTCACGCTGAAGCACTCGGGGGCCGCCATGGTGCGCTCGGGCGGCGGCGCCTTCGTGGGCCTGTCGTCGATCGCGGCGCCGCTGACCCACCCGTTCATGTCGGCCTACTGCGTGTCGAAGGCCGGGCTGGAGGCGCTGGTGCGCAACGCCGCCGACGAGCTGGGGCGCTCGAACGTGCGGGTCAACGCCGTGCGCCCGAGCATCGTCCCCACGGAGCTGGCCGCCCCGCTCGAGGAGGACCCTGCGGTGCTGGCCGACTACCTCGCCAACATGCCGGTGGCCCGCACCGGGACGGTCGACGACGTCGCCTCGCTGATCCGCTTCCTGTGCGGTCCGGAGTCGTCGTGGATCACCGGGCAGTGCATCGGGATCGACGGCGGCCACCACCTCCGGCGGGGTCCCAACGTGGAGCACTGGGCCCGAGCCCTCTACGGCGACGCGGTGATCGACGGCACCGGCTGAGGTCGGCTGCGACACACGTCACGCGGGGTGACCTTTCCTCCCTACCGACCGGTAGGTAGGCTGGACGCATGCTGTCGCACGAGGCCCTTCTCGACGAGCTGGAGCCCACCGCCGCCTCCTTGCTCGACCGTCACCTGTCGACCTCCAAGGAGTGGTTCCCCCACGACCTCGTGCCGTGGAGCCAGGGCCGCGACTTCGAGCCGGACTACGAGTGGTCGCCCGACGAGGTCCACCTCTCGCCCGAGGTGCGCAGCGCCCTCTTCGTGAACCTCCTCACCGAGGACAACCTGCCGTACTACTTCCGCACCATCGAGGCCATGTTCGGCCGCGACTCCGCCTGGGGCACCTGGGCCCGCCGGTGGACCGCGGAGGAGGGGCGCCACTCGATCGTGATCCGCGACTACCTCACCGTCACGCGGGCCATCGACCCCGTGGCGCTCGAGCGGGCCCGCATGGCGCAGGTGGAGTGCGGCGAGGTGCCCGAGCCGGGCACGCCGCACGACGGCTTCGCCTACGTGGCCCTGCAGGAGCTGGCCACCCGCATCGCCCACCACAACACCGGCAAGCTGCTCGAGGACAAGGCCGGCTACGAGGTGATGAAGAAGGTGGCCAGCGACGAGAACCGCCACCACCTCTTCTACCGCGACCTCGTGAGCGCGGCGCTGGAGGTGGACCCCTCCGGCATGGTGTGCGCCATCGAGCGCCAGGTCCGCACCTTCGAGATGCCCGGCACGGGCATCCTCGACTACGAGGCCCACGCCAAGGCCATCGCCAGCGCGGGCATCTACGACTTCGCCGCCCACCACGACCAGATCCTGGTGCCGGTGGTGCTGCGCACCTGGGGCGTCGAGAAGCTCGAGGGCCTCGATGCCGAGGGCGAGGCCGCCCGGGCCGCGCTGGTGAAGCGCATCGAGCGCATCGGCAAGGCCGGTCGCCGCATGGCGGCCCGGCGCGAAGAGCGCCAGGCCGAGCTCGCCCCCGCCTGAGGGGCCGATCAGGCCGGGAAGGCCACCTCGAGGTCGACCTCGTCGGTGCCCCGGACGACGCGCAGCGGCAGCGGCGTCCCCGCCGACGCGGCATCGAGGGCCTGGTGGAGGTCGTCGACGCTGGCGACGGGCCGGCCGCCGGCGGCCACGATCAGGTCGCCCACCAGCACGCCCGCCCCGTCGGCTGCGCCGCCGGGGTCGACGGCGCGCACGAGGAGCCCGGCGCGGTCGTCGAGGCCAACCGACGCGCGGAGGGCGGCGGCGACGTCGGCGGTGGCCACCGCCACGCCGAGCACCAGGCGCTGGGGGGACTCGCCGCGCAGCAGCGCGTCCACGCGCCCGCGCAGGTGGGCGTCGGCGGGCAGGGCCAGGTAGAAGCCGTCGCCGAGCCGCGCGGTGTTGAGGGCCAGCAGGCGGCCGGCGCCGTCGAGCACGGGGCTCCCGGAGGAGCCCCGCAGCAGGGGTGCCGTGTGCTCGAGGCTGCCGGTCACCTGGCGCCCCCGTGGGCCACGGAAGGTGCGCTCGACGCCGCTGACCATGCCGAAGGTCACGCGCGTGCCCCGATCGGCGGAGCGGGCCACCGTGAACACCACCTCCCCGGCATCGGCCCCGTCGGTGGCCCAGGCGATCGGGGGCGCGCCGGCGGTGTCGACGTGCAGCACCACGAGGTCGCCGTCGGGATCGATGGCCGTCACCTCGCCCTGGGCGCGCCGGCCGTCGGCGAAGGTCACCTCGGTCGTGCGGTCGCGGAGGTTGTGGGCGTTGGTGAGCACGGCGCCGTCGGCCACGACCACGCCGCAGCCGCGGCCGCCACCGCTGCCGATGCGGACCACGGACGGACCGGCGGCGTCGAGCGCCTGGCGGGCGCTCCCGGCGAGGGCGGCGGAGATGTCGGTCATGGCGGGGCTCGCTTCCTACGATGAGGGCACCAGCCAACCACTAGCGACTTGCTAGTTGCAAGTCACCCGGAGTGGCCCATGCCCGATCACCGCCCCAGCCCACCGCCGTTGAGCGCCCTCGACGAGGCGCTGCAGCGGGTCGGCGACCGCTGGACGCTCCTGCTGGTGGAGGCGCTGCTCCCCGGCCCCCGTCGCTTCGGGGAGCTCCTCGACGGCCTCCACGGTCTGGCCCCCAACATCCTCTCCAGCCGCCTGAAGGCCCTCGAGGCGCAGGGGGTGGTGGCCGCTCGGCCCTACTCCCAGCGCCCGCGCCGGGTCGACTACGCGCTCACCGCCAGCGGGGCCGAGCTGGCCGGCGCCCTGCGGCTCCTGGCCCAGTGGGGCGCGGCGCGCTCGGCGTCCGGGGCGGCGCCGCTGCACCACGCCACCTGTGGCACCGCCGTCGACGCCCGCTGGTGGTGCGCCACCTGTGCCCGCGTGGTCGACGACGACGAGGCGCCCGACCTGCACCACCTCTGAGGCCGGAGGCCTCAGAGGTCGTCGACGAGCGCGATGTGCGGAGGACGGCGCCGGTGGTCGCGCCGCTTGTGCTCGTAGAGGCGCAGGTCGGCGGCCGCCACCAGCTCCTCGCGCTGCCACCCGTCGTCGGGGGCGCGGGCGGTGCCGAAGCTGGCCCGCACCTCGCCGAGGCCGGGGGCGCCGTCGTCGAGGGTGGCGGCGATGCGGTCGAGCACCCGGCGGGTGGCCCGCTCGTCGCTGCCGACCAGCACCAGCGCGAACTCGTCGCCGCCCACCCGGCCGACCGCGTCGGTGGCGCGCACGTTGCGCTCGAGGAGGCGGGTGAAGCTGCGGAGGGCGGCGTCGCCGGCCGGGTGGCCGTGGTCGTCGTTGATGGCCTTGAACTGGTCGAGGTCGTAGAGCACGAGCGTGACCGGCTCGTCGGTGGCCCGGCTGCGGGCCAGCTCCCCCTCGAGGCGCTCGAAGAAGGCCCGCCGGTTGAGCACGCCCGTCAGGTCGTCGATGCGGGCGAGCTCCCGCAGCCGGTCCACGTGGACGGCGTCGTGCACGGCGGCCAGGGCCTGGTTGGCGAAGGTGCGCAGGATGCGCAGGCGGTCGGGGGTGGGCAGGAGCCGGTCGACGGGGTCGTCGCACCACACCCAGCCGCCCACGGTGCCGTCGGCGTCGGTGAGCGGGACCATCAGCCAGTGGTGGTCCCACGCCTGCGGGCCACGCCCGTTGTTGCGGGAGCGGTAGCGCCGCGCCTGCTCGCCCACGCGCTCGATGGCGGCGGCCGCCGGCCAGAGGTAGCACCCCTCGATCTCATAGGCGGGATCGCTCAGGCGGGCGGCCTCGTCGAGCGAGCTGGCGCCGGCCGGGCCCTCGTCCCAGCCCACCCGCGCCCGCACGCGGAGCTGCTGCGAGCCGGGGTCGGCCACCTCGATGGCGACCCGCTCGAACCCCAGGGCCCGGTGGATGGCCTGGGCGCAGGTGGCCAGCACCTCATCGATGTCGTCGGTGCGCACGATGGAGGCCGACACCTCGAACAGCAGGTGCAGGGCCTCGCGGTCGCGCCGCGCTGCCAGGGCCTCCTGGGCGCTGCGCACCGCTGCGGTGGCGGCGGCCGCCACCTCGACCGCCAGGGAGATCTCGGCCGGTCCGGGTCGCAGCCCCGAGGCGGGCTCGTCGATCGACATGAACCCGAGGAGCTCGCCGGCTCGCCCGCGGATCGGCACGATGAGCTCGTCGTCCTCGTGCCAGTGGTCGGGGTGGTCGGGGCGGTCGTCGCGGGGGATCACCGCGCTCGGGCCCTCCAGGAGCTCGTCGGCGATCGAGCCGGCCGGCACGAAGAAGGCGCCGCCCACGTCGAAGGCGGGGTCGAGCAGGCGCTCCACGGTGGACCGCGGGGTGGTGCGGCCACGGAGGGCGGCCACGATGTCGGGCGGCGCGTGGATGGCGGTGATCTCGAAGTCGTCCCAGGCCGGTCGCAGCAGGTTCACGGCGACGCCGCGCACGTCGAGCACGTCGGCCAGGCGGTCGAGCACCTCCTGCAGGGCGCCGGGCAGGTCGGCCTCGAGGGCGCGCCGGTTGATCTCGATCAACCCTCGCAGCGCCTGGAGCGCGGCGCCCGCATCGATGCCCACGCCGGTAAGTGTTCCACCCCGGGGGCCGGATCACCCCCTCGAGGCTCCCGCCCCGATCAGCGGAAGGTGACCGGCACCGGGACCGGGGGGAAGGTCGGGCGCAGGCCGAAGCTCTCGGTCTCGGACCAGGTGTCGACGTGGATGGTGCACCGCGTCGCGACGGCGTCGCAGAACGGTGTGCCGGAGGGCTCGGCCTCGACGGCGATGCACCGGCCGCCGCTGTCGCACTGCTCGGTCATGCCCTCGCTCCACGCCGCCGGGTCGGGCACCCGGGCCTCGACGGCGAAGCGCCCGTCGTCGCCGACCCTCGGCGGCTGCCCGGTGTCGAACGGGATGCACATCGAGTGGAGGGTCGGCTCGTCCACGGGGGCGGAGCAGAGCGAGAGGTTCACGTACCAGCCCGGCGCGAAGCCGGCGCCACGGGCCACGACCTCGTCGCCGGGTGCCAGGCCGTCGGCCGGCTCCACCGCCAGGGCGGGGGCTCGGGGGCCCTCGCCACCCGGCAGGAAGGCGAGGCGGACGGGCGGCGGCGTCGACTCGCCGGACAGGCGCAGCGAGCACGGGCTGACGGCGCAGTCGACGTAGGTGCCGGGCTGCTCGGCCGCGCCCGGCAGGTAGCGCCAGACGGGGACCTGGGCCGTGAACGTCCCGTCGGGGGCGACCGTGGTGCCCCACTCCTCGCCGGCGGGCGTGGTGTCCCAGCACGACACCGGGTCCGACGAGCAGACGCTGAAGCCGATCTGGTCGCCGGGCACGAGGCCCACGCCCGAGACGGTGACGACGTCGCCGTCGGCGAGCCCCTCCGCCGGGCTCACGGTGACCTCGGGGATGGCGATCGGCTCACCGCCGCCCCGCACCTCGATGCCGAAGCCGCCCGAGCGGTCGTAGTCGTTGAGCGCTCCCATGGCCACGATGCAGCGATCGGCCTCGATCGAGCAGTCGACGGTGCCCGTGAGCGGGGTGGTGAGCACGCGGCGCACCACGATGGTGCCGGTGGCCACGCCGTTCGCGTCGGCGTCGGCGTACTGCACGCCGCCCACGTTGCAGCCGTCGACCCCACCGCGAGCCTCGGGCGTGTCGCCGCCGGCCTCGCTGGCGCACTGGACGATGCCCACCCGCTCGCCGGGCACGAAGCCCTCGCCGGAGACCGTCACGGTCGTGCCGTCGGCGACGTCGCGGTTGGGCTCGACGGTGACCGGCAGGCGGATGCTGTCCTTGCCGTCGCGCGGTCCGAGCGGGGTGAGGGCACCGGGCTGGGGATCGGGCAGGCGGTTGCCGTCCTCGTCGACCTGGAGGCGGTCGCGGTCGTCGTCGCCGCCGGCGTCGAGCAGGGCGACGGAGCCGACCAGGAGCGCGGCGACGGCGGCCAGCGCCATCACGCGGTGGCGAGCGCGTGGCGGTGAGATCGCCGGCGCGCTGGCCAGCGCCAGGTCCACGTCGACGTGCTGGTCGACGTGGCGGCGGAGCCCGGACGCCGCGGCGCGGGCGGTGGCGTCGAGGTGCTGGAGCTCGGGGAGGTCGTCGTGCGGGGAGTCGGTCATGGGGTCGGTTCCTCGGCTCGGAGGCGGGCCGCCAGCGCGTGGCGGGCCTTGTGGAGGTGGGCCTTGGCGGTGCCCTCGGCGCAGCCGAGGGCGTCGGCGATCTCGGCGACGCTCAGGTCGTCGAGGTAGTGCAGGGCGACGGCGGCCGCCTGCCGGTGGGGGAGGGTGCGCACGAGGGCCCAGAAGCCGTCGACCTCGGGCGGTGGGGCCGGCAGCTGGCGCCGGGTGGCCACCCGCTGCATCGCCCGAGCTTCGACGCCGCGCCGCCGCCGGGCGGAGGTGGCCAGGTTGATCGTGACCCGGCGGGCCCACGCGCCGGGCTTGTCGTAGCGGGCGATGCGGTGCCACTCGCGGTGGGCCTTGAGCAGCGCCTCCTGCGCGAGCTCCTCGCCGCGGTCGGTCCCGGCGATGGCGGCGGCCAGGGCCACCAGGCCCGGGAGCTCCCGCCGGTAGAAGGTGGCGTAGTCCTCGCTGAAGCGCTCGAAGGGGACCGGCGCCACCGGCCCGGCCTCGTTCCTCGCGTCCCACGGCTCCACCATCGGCAGCGCTCCCACAGCTCACACACGCACGGTGCGGCCCCCGGGTTTACCGGTTGCTCAGGAGAAGCGCTCGCGGACGGCCCGCACGATGCGGTCGGCCTGCAGGTTGGGCAGGCTGGCGCCGCCGTCGACGACGAGGTCCTGGCCCGTCAGGTAGGCGGCGGCGTCGGAGCAGAGGAAGGCGATCACGTCGGCCACCTCCTCGGCGGTCCCGATCCGCTGGAGCGGCGTGCCGGCCTCGGCCACCGCGGTGAAGTCGGCGTCGTCGGTGATGATCGACGTGAGGGCGGTGGCGATCATGCCGGGCGACACGCAGTTGGCCCGGATGGTGGGGGCGTACTCGAGGGCGGCGGTCTTCGTGAGGTTCACCACGCCCGCCTTGGCGGCGCTGTAGGGCGCCTCGCCCTGGAGCGGCCGGCTGGCGTTGAGGCTGGCGACGGTGACGATGCTCCCGCCGCCGCCCTCCAGCAGCAGGGGGATGGCCGCTCGGAGGGTGTGGAACGTCCCGCCCAGGTTGACGCCCACCACCAGCGCCCACTCGTCGTCGCGGTAGCGGTGCAGCGGCTTGTTCAGGCCGAACCCGGCGTTGGCCACCACGTCGGTGAGCCCGCCCATCGCCTCGGCGGCGGCCTGCACCGCCTCGGTCGTGGCGGTGGGATCGGCCACGTCGACCTCGAAGGCGTAGCCGCCGGTGCGGCCGACGACCGCTCGGGCGGCCGAGCCGTCGCGGTCGAGCACCGCCACGGTGGCGCCCAGCGCGGCGAGGCGCTCGACGGTGGCGGCGCCGATGCCCGCTCCGCCGCCGGTCACGACGGCCCGGTGGCCGGTGAGGTCGGTCATCGGGCCTCCAGGGTGAGGGGAGCGGACTTGATGCCGGCGATGATCGAGGAGCCGCTGCGGAGCACGGGACCAGCCACGGCCAGGCGCTGCCAGCGCTCGGCGACGCCCTCCAGCACGACCGTGAGCTCGAGGCGGGCCAGGGCGGCGCCGAGGCAGAAGTGGGCGCCGTGGCCGAGGGCGACGTGGTGGTTGGGCGAGCGGCCGACGTCGAAGGTGCCGGCGGTGGGCCCGTACTCCGCCTCGTCGCGGTTGGCGGAGGCGTAGAGGAGCAGCAGCGGGTCGCCGCCGGCGATGGCGACGCCGCCGAGGGTGGTGTCGGCGGTGGCGGTGCGCAGGAACGACGTCACCGGCGTGGTCCAGCGCAGCACCTCCTCCACGGCGCTCGGCACCAGGGACGGGTCGGCCGCCAGCCGGTCGAGCTGCTCCGGGTGGTCGGCCAGGGCCACCAGCGCGCCGGAGATGGAGTTGCGGGTGGTCTCGTTGCCGGCCACCAGGAGCTGCACCAGGAACATGCCGAGCTCGTCCGCGGTGAGCGCCTCGCCGTCCTCCTCGTAGCCGGCCAGCATCGACACGACGTCGTCGCGGGGCTCCGCCCGGCGCTGGTTGGCCAGCGTGAGCAGCTCCACCGTCATCTCGGTGAGGAGCTCCATGCGCTCGTCCTCGGGCCAGTCGGTGGCGCCCGGGATGGCGGCCTCCGACCACCGGAACAGCCGGGCCTCGTCGCCCTCCGGGAGGCCGAGGAGCTGGGCGATCAGCTGGATCGGGAGCGGCACGGCGAGCTCGGCGGTGACGTCGACCGCCTCGCCCCCTGCCGCCCGTGCCGCCAGCGCGTCGAGCAGCTTCCCGGTGCGCTCGCGCACCATCGGCTCCAGCCCGCGCACCACGCTGTTGGTGAACCCGGGGCGGGCCAGCTTCCGGTAGCGGGTGTGCTCGGGCGGGTCGGCGTGCATCATCGTGGGCGGCGTGTCGTAGGTGGTGCCGATCTCCTCCACGAGGATCCCCTTGGCCGAGCAGAAGCGGCTGGGGTCGCTCGACACCTCGAGCACGTCGGCTTGGCGGGTCACCGCCCAGAACCCCGACGTGGCGTTCCAGGCCAGCGGCGCCTCCCGGCGCAGCCGCCCGAGCGCAGCGTGCAGGTCGCCGGCGTAGGTGGCGGGGTCGAGCAAGGCGTCGGTCAGCGGTTCATGGGGCCCGGGCACCCGCTGGTTCTACAGGATCGGTGGACGCTCACGTCCGCCGATCCTGTAGACCCCGGGGATGCACGCGACCGAACGGATGGTGGAGCTGGGGTGCTACGGCCTGGCTGGGCACGTCGACGACCCGAGGGACCTCCTCGACGAGGTGCGCGACGCCGAGCGGATCGGGCTGGGCTCGGTGTTCCTGTCGGAGCGCTTCAACGTGAAGGAGGCGGCGACCCTGTGCGGGGCGGCGGCGGCCGTGAGCGAGGAGGTGGGCATCGCCACCGGCGTGACCAACACGCCCACCCGCCACCCGCTGGTGACCGCGGCCTGGTGCACCACCATGCACCGCCTCACCCGGGGTCGCTTCGCCCTCGGCATCGGCCGGGGCATCGGCCCGCTGCTCGACATCATGGGGATCCCGCGGATCACGATGGCCCAGATGGAGGACTCGGTCGGGCTCTACCGGCGCCTCTGGAAGGGCGAGGCCATCTTCGGCCACGACGGCCCGGCCGGGAGGTTCCCGCTGCTGTCGCTGGGCTCCGACTTCGACGAGGACATCCCCGTGATGGCGGCCTGCCTCGGCTTCAAGACGATGCGCTGGGCCGGGCGGCTCCTCGACGGGGTGATCCTCCACACCTTCGTGACCGACGAGGCCCTCGCCCGCTGCGTGGCCGAGGTGCGGGCCGGCGCCGAGGAGGCCGGGCGCGACCCCGACTCGGTGAAGGTGTGGGCCGTGCTGGCCACGCTCCACGAGCCCGACCACGAGCGCCTGCTCCGGGGCGTGACCGGCCGGATGGCCACCTACTTCCAGGCCTACGGCGATGCGCTCGTCACCATGAACGGCTGGGACCCGGCGCCGCTCGAGCGCTTCCGCGCCGACCCGGTCGTGCAGTCGGTGCCCGGCGCCATCGACGCCGTGGGCACCATCGAGCAGCTCGAGCACATCCGGACCCTCATCCCCGAGGAGTGGCTGCCCGCCGCAGTCGGCTCGGCGGAGCAGTGCGCGGCCCGGGTGCTCGACCAGCTCGCCGCCGGCGTCGACGGCGTCATCCTCCACGGCGCCGCCCCCGCCGAGCTCGAGCCGGTCGTCGACGCCTACCGCCTCGTCCGCCCCCAGGGCCGCTTCGACGGCCGGAGCGCCAACCCCGCCCGCTGACCCTCACCCCTCACCCCTCACCCCTCCGCTTCTGTGTGCGCAGACGACCGCAGGGCGGTGCTCCACGCACCCAGAAGCGGAGGGGTTGGCGCTCGGGCCGTCGGAGGATGGTGACTTCGGACGATGATGCGGCTGTGAGCGACCTCTCGGCGACCGCGGACCAGGGCCCGGCCCTGCTCGCGCTCTACGACCGGGCGCTCCCCGAGGTCTACGGCTACCTGCTGCGGCGCTGCGACGGCCCCACCGTGGCGGAGGACCTGACGGCCGAGACCTTCCTCGCCGCGGTGGGCGCGGTGCAGCGGGGCACGGTGCCGCAGCTCACCACCGCCTGGCTGATCGGGGTGGCCCGCCACAAGCTGGTCGACCACTGGCGGCGCCGCGCTCGCGACGAGCGCAACCTGCAGGCGGTGGCCGACGACACCGCGGAGCACGAGGACCCGTGGGACGCCCACCTCGACGCCAGCGTGGCCCACGAGGTGCTCGGTCGCCTGGGTGCCCACCACCGCAGCGCCCTGACGCTGCGCTACCTCGACGGGTTGCCCGTGCCGGAGGTGGCCGACCACCTCGGTCGCACCGTCCACGCCACGGAGGCCCTCCTCGTGCGGGCCCGCCTGGCCTTCCGCCGCGCCTACGACCACCCCACCCGAGATCAGGCGCCAGAGGCGGGCACGATGCGCCCGGATCCGACGCCAGATCCGCAGGACCGCCGGGAGGAGGACCGCTGATGGCCGGCACCGATCCCTTCGACGCCCTCCGCCGGCCCGACGAGCCGGTCTCGCCCAGCCCGGCCTTCGCGGCCTCGCTGCGCCGTCGCCTCACCGACCTGCTCGACCCCACGCCCCCAGGAGCCGCCGTGACCGCCACCGAGCCCGCCCGCACCACGGGCCTGCGCCTGCGCCCGTACCTCGTGGTCGACGGGGCCGACGCCGCCATCGAGTTCTACGCCACCGTGTTCGGCGCCGTCGTGGTCGGCGACCTCATCCGCGGCGACGACGGGCGGGTGGGCCACGCCGAGCTCGACCTCGACGGCAACGGCCTCTACCTCGCCGACGCCTACCCCGAGCACGGCATCCCGGCGCCCGACCCCGCCGTCGGCGTGGCCCTGCACCTCGAGGTGGCCGACGCCGACGCCACCGTGGCCCGCGCCGAGGCGGCCGGGGCCACCGTGCTGCGGCCGGTGGAGGACCAGTTCTACGGCTCCCGCGCCGGCACCGTGCGCGACCCCTTCGGCCACCAGTGGCAGATCGACGCCCCTGGCACAGGCGGGCTGACCCCCGCCGAGGTCGACGCGTCCCTGGCCGACGGCGGCTTCGCCTACGAGCCCGTCGACCTCGGCGACCGGGCCCCGGCCGACCGCCCCGGGAGGGGTGGCGACGCTGCGCCGGCGACGTCGAGCTCGACCGCCGCGCCGGGCCTCGGCTACTTCACCATCGACGCGCCCGACGGCCCTCGCGCCGCCGCCTTCTTCAGCGCCCTGCTCGGGTGGGACCCGCACCCGGGCAGCCAGCCCGGCGGCTACCACGTGGGCAACATCGATCCGCCCGGCGGCATCGACGGCGGCCGCCCCGAGCCCGGCGTCACCATCTTCCTGCGGGTGGACGACGTGGCCGCGGCCGCCGCCCGGGTGCGGGAGCTCGGCGGCACCGTGCTCGAGGAGACGACCTACCCGTCCGGCGGGAACGCCTCCTGCCTCGACCCGCAGGGCGTGCCCTTCCAGCTGTGGCAGCCCGCCCCCGGCTACTGATCAGGAGCGACCGTGGACACCACCGACCAGACGAGCGCATTCACCTTCGACGACGCCATCCTCCACCTCGGCGCCGCCTCCGCCACCGTCGTGCGGGGGTTCACGTGGGACCAGATCGGTGACTACGAGGAGCGGTTCGCCTCCGACGGCCCCGCCGGGCGCCTGGTCTGCACCTTCGAGCAGTCGGCCAGCTGGACGAGCTGGGAGCGCCACCCGGCGGGGGAGGAGCTGGTGCTGCTCCTGAGCGGCCGGGTCGACCTCATCCAGGAGATCGACGGTCGCGAGGTGCGCACCGAGCTGCGCCCGGGCACCGCCGTGGTGAACCCGACCGGGGTGTGGCACACGGCCGACGTCCACGAGCCGGGCGTCGGCCTCTTCATCACGCCGGGCTCCGGCACCGAGCACCGCCCGCGGGCGCCCCACCCGGGCTGACGGCGGAGCGCCGCCGGACACTCGACGCCAGCGGAGCAGGGCCGGTCGGCCCCAGGTGTGGACTTCCGACCCTGGTGGGCCCGAGGGGTCCGGCGCAGGCTGGGCCCATGACCGCCATCTCCATCTCCGGTTCCAGCTGCATCTCCCTGCTGATCGGCGACGAGGTGGTGCGGGCCGACCCGCACGCCTCGCTGGCCGAGATCGCCGACGTCCTCGTCAGCTCTGCGATCGGCGCGGTGGTCCTCGGTGCAGGCGATCGCCCCGACGCCATCGTGTCGGAGCGCGACCTGGTGGCGTCGATGGCCGCGGGCCTCGACCCCTCGACCACCCCGGCCACCGACGTCGCCTCCACCGCGCTGGTGTGGTGCGAGGTCGACTCCACGATCGAGGAGGTCGCCGCCGAGATGATGGAGCGCTACGTCCGCCACGTCCTGGTGGAGGACGACGGGCGCCTCGTGGGCGTGGTGTCGATCCGGGACCTGCTCGCCGCGCTGTGCTGCGGCGACGAGTGACGGATCGGCGGCGCTCGTGACGGACCGACCGAGGACGCGCCGCGCCGCCGAGGCTCGACGGCGAGCCGCCGCCCGTCGCCGGCGACGCCTGGCTGCCGCCGCAGCCGCCATCGGCGGGCTCGGCGCGATCGTCGGCCTCGTGGCCTTGACCGCCGGGTCGGCCACCGACGAGGGGCGCCCGGGTGGCGAGGTGCTCGGCGCCGACGTCTTCGCCGCGAGCTGCGCCACCTGCCACGGGCCCGACCTGCGGGGGACCTTCGTCGGGCCACCGCTCCTCGACGACCTCTACGCGCCGGACCACCACGACGACGACGCCGTCCGGTCGGCCATCGCCAACGGCGTGCAGCCCCACCACTGGGACTTCGCGGCCATGCCGCCCCTCCCCGACCTCGACGCGGCGGAGGTCGAGGCCGTGATCGCGCACATCCGAGCGGCCCAGCAGGCGGCCGGGATCGGCGAGGGGGCCGCGGCGCCCTGACCCGCTCAGCGGGCGGCCGGCTGCTCGGCCGGCGCCTCCGCCTCGAGGTCCTCGGGCTCGACGCCCTCCTCGAGCGGGTGGGTGCGGCGCAGGCCGCGGTCCTCCCGCCAGATCTCCCAGACGGCGACCGAGCCGGCCAGCCAGGCCAGGCCGAGGACGAAGCCCCCCAGCACGTCGGTGACGTAGTGCACGCCCAGCGTCAGCCGGGTGGCCCCGATGGCCAGCACGAGCACGACCACGGCGGCGGTCGCCCGCCGGCGCGCCGCGGGGCGCAGCAGGGCGCCGAAGGCGAGGAGCAGGGCGCCGTAGCAGACAGTGGACGACATGGCGTGGCCCGACGGGAAGCTGTTCCCGAAGGCGGTGGCGACCGGCGCGTCGAGCTCGGGGCGCGGACGTCCGATGGCGACCTTGGCGACGGTGTCGACGATGCCACCGCCCACGGCCGTCACGACCAGGAACCAGGCCAGGTGCCAGCGCTGTCGAACCGCCAGCCAGAGGGCGGGCAACCCGATCACGACCGCCAGCCAGATCGGCTTGCCGAGGAAGCTGACCACCTGCATGGCGTCCACCACGCGGTCGCGCCCGACGACCCAGCGGTGCAGCCCCTCGGCGATGCTCGTGTCCCAGCGGGTGGCGGGCCCGTCGGTGACCACCTGCGCCAGCAGCAGCCCGAACGGCACCGTCACGAGCAGCAGGGCGACGCCGGCGAGGGTGAGCCGCAGCCCGTACCGCGCTACGGGGTCGAGTCGAGGGCGCTCGGGTTCGGGCGACGGGTCGGGTGCGGGCACCCTCGGTGCCTAACCGCAACGGCCGTGCGTGATGCCTCGGCGACCGCCCCGTCGGGAGCGGCTGCCGGCTGCGTCACTCGCTGGCCACCGCCCGCAGCACGTCGAGGCGGGCCGCCCGCCGAGCGGGCAGGAGCCCGGCCAGCACGCCGCACAGCGCGGCGGCGGCCACCACGACGGCCAGGGTCCCCGTCGGGATGCCGACGGTCGCCACCACCGACGGGGGCATGGCGACGGCCAGCACGATGCCGAACGCCACCCCGACCCCGACGCCGAGGACGGCGCCGAACACGGCGACCATGGCCGACTCCAGCAGCACCGTCTGGCGCACCTGGCGACCGCGCATCCCGACCGCCCGCAGCAGCCCGATCTCCCGGGTCCGCTCCAGCACGGACAGGGCCAGCGTGTTGGCGATGCCGAGCAGGGCGATGAACAGGGCCAGCCCGAGCAGGCCGTTGATGGCGATCAGGACGCTGTCGAACTGCGCCTCCTGGTTGGCCTGGTAGGTGGCGCGGTCCTCCAGCTTCACCTGCGGGTGCTGCTCCAGCACGCCCCCGATGGCGGCCCGGGCCTGGTCGGCATCGACGCCCTCGGCCACGGTGGCGAAGGCCAGCAGGTCGAGGTCGCTGCTCGGGAACTCCTGCTCGAACAGCTCGAGGTCGATCAGGTAGTTGCTGGCGAGGGCGGCGTCGGCGTAGATGCCCGCCACCGTGAGCTCCCGCGGCTCGGAGGAGGGGAACTGCACCGTCACCTGGTCGCCGACCTCCAGGCCGAGGTCACCGGCGGGGTCCTGGTGCACGAAGATGTCGCCCGCGTCGAGGCCCTCGAAGGAGCCCTCGAGCAGGCCGATGTCGACCACGGAGCCGGCGGTGCTGGCATCGGCGGCCACGAGGTCGCGCTCGCTGCCCTCGAACAGGAACCGGCCGAACCGCACGCCGGTCACGGACCCCACCTCCGGCAGCGCGGCCAGCTGCTCGGTCACGGCTGGGCTGAAGCCGGTGAAGCCCTCGGTGGACAGCACGTAGTCGGCGGCCACCGAGCCCTCGATGGCCTCGGCGAAGGTGCGCTTCATCGACTCGCCCACGATGAAGACCGTGGTGACGAGGGCGAGGCCGATCATCAGGGCGGACGCCGTCTTCGCCGTCCGGTCCGGGTTGCGCACGGCGTTGGCGTGGGCGAGCCGCCCCACCAGGTGGAAGAGCGGGGCGACCGGCCGGCCGAGGGTGCCGGCGAGGGGGACGGCCACGACCGGGCTCAGCTGCGACACCCCGATGAACACGGCGAGCGCGCCGCCGGCCAGGGCGGCGATGACGGTCGTGGTGGCCTCGGCCACGAACACGCCGAGCAGCACGAGGCCGACGCCCAGCCCGGTCAGGGTGCCACCCCCGAGGGCGCGCCGCAGCGGCGACGACCGGTGGGGGACGAAGCCCTCCCGCATCCCCTCGACGGGTGGGACGGTGGCGGCCCGCCGGGCGGGGGCGAGGGCGGCCACCACGGTCACGCCGATCCCCACGACCACGGCCGCCCCGAAGGTGCGACGGAGGAGCACCAGGCCCTGGGACGGGAGGTCGAAGCCCGCGGCCCCCAGGATGGCCTGGAGCACGACGGCGATGAGGAGCCCGAACCCGATCCCCAGCGCGGAGGCCAGCAGCCCCACCAGGAGCGCCTCGGCCAGCACCGACGTGGTGACCTGGCGCCCGCTGGCGCCGAGGGCCCGCAGGAGCGCCAGCTGGCGCGTCCGCTGCCCCACGATGATCGAGAAGGTGTTGTTGATGAAGAAGGCGGCCACGAAGAGGGCCACTGCGGCGAACCCGAGCAGGATGTTCTGGAAGGCGTCGAGGAACCCGGACACCCCGCCGCTCTCCTCCTCGACCACCTCGGCGCCGGTCGCGGCCTCGACGCCGTCGGGCAGCTGCTCGGCGATGGCGGTGGCCAGCTCGGCGGGGTCGACGCCGTCGGCGGCGGCCACGTCGATCGAGTCGACCAGCCCGTCGGTGCCGAACACCGCCGGAGCGGCGTCGACGTCGAAGGCCGTCACCCGGGCCCCGAGCAGGTTGTTGGCCTCGCCGAAGGTGAAGAGGCCGACGATCTCCACGGTCGGCTGGCTGCCGTCGGCCAGCAGCACGGTGGTGCGGTCGCCCACGGCGAACCCGAAGTCGGCGGCGGTGCCGCGGTCGATCACCACCTCATCGGGGCCCACCGGGGCTCGGCCGACGTCGAGGGTGGCCGGTCGCAACCGGTCCTCGTGGCCCCAGGACACCCCGAGGAACGGGGCGCCGGTGCTGGTGATCGGCTCGCCCTCGAGGTCGACCAGCTGGGCGTAGCCGCCGACGGACGCCTCGGCCACCTCCACGCCCTCCACCGCGCGCACGACGTCGAGCAGCTCGGCCGGCACGCGCCCTCGCTCGATGGCCGCGCTGCCGGCGCTGCCGAGGGAGGTCTCGGCCCGGACCGACACGTCGATGCCGGCGGTGGCGTCGGTGAACAGCTGATCGACCGAGCGGCGCAACGAGTCGCTCACGACGAAGGAGCCCACGACGAAGCCCACGCCCATGACCACGGCGAACGTCGTCAACAGGAAGCGGAGCTTGTGGGCGAGGGCGTTGCGCAGGCTGAGGCGCAGCACGTCAGGCTCCGAACCGCTTCATGCGATCGAGGACGCGCTCGGTGGTGGGCTGGACCATCTCGTCGGCCACGCGGCCGTCGGCGAGGAAGATCACCCGGTCGCCATGGGCGGCCGCGGTGGGGTCGTGGGTCACCATCACGACCGTCTGGCCGAAGTCGTCGACCGCTGAGCGCAGGAGGCCGAGCACCTCGGCGGCCGATCCGCTGTCGAGGTTCCCCGTGGGCTCGTCGGCGAAGAGGATGTCGGGTCGGCCCGCCAGGGACCGGGCCACGGCCACCCGTTGCTGCTGACCGCCGGAGAGCTCGCCGGGGCGGTGGGCGATCCGATCGCGCAGGCCGACGCTGTCGACGACCTCGTCCAGCCACGCCTGGTCGAGGTGCCGACCGGCGAGGTCGGCGGGCAGCGTGATGTTCTCCAGGGCGTTCAGGGTCGGGATCAGGTTGAACGACTGGAAGACGAAGCCCACGTGGTCGCGGCGCAGCACGGTCAGCTCGTTGTCGGACAGCCCCGAGAGCCTGCGTCCGCCGATCTCGATCTCGCCCTCGGTGAGGCTGTCGAGGCCGGCCAGGCAGTGGACGAGGGTGGACTTCCCGGACCCGGAGGGGCCCATGACCACGGTGAAGGCCCTGCGAGCGATCTCGACGTCGACCCCGTCGAGGGCGCGGACGACCACCTCGCCCACCCCGTAGGTCTTCACCGCGCCGATCGCGCGAGCCGCCGGGGGGTGCACCTCGGCGGGCACCGGGCCCGCCGCCAGCAGGGTGTCGTCGTGGGTGGCCATGGCCCGATCGTGGACCCCCCTCCGACACCGCATCGAGGGCCGAAGGTCACTGCGATCCGGCCCGCTCGTCCCGTTCGGCCTCCCCTACGCTGGCCGCTCACCCTCCGGGGGGTGTAGCTCAGCTGGCAGAGCAGCGGACTTTTAATCCGACGCGCGAGAGTTCGATCCTCTCCACCCCCACCCCCACCGCCGGGCCGTAACGTGGCCGGGATGGAGCCCGCCGCCGCACCCGCCCCCGCACCGGTGGCCGCCGAGCCGCCCGACCTCGAGGTGCTGGAGCGCATCGAGGGCGAGCTGCACGCGGTGGAGCGGGCGCTCGAGCAGATCGACGCCGGCGTCTACGACGGGTTCGCCGGTCTCGACGCGCCGTCCGTCGAAGCGCCGTCAACCGAAGCGCCGTCCACCGAAGCGCCCCAAGGCGCCGGGCCGCCGCCGGCGGATGCCCCGCCCGACGCCCCCGCCTGATCGGCCTGCCTACTCGAGGTCGTCGCCGGCCAGCTGCATGGCGATGAGGAAGCCGTGGGCCCGCTCCTGGCGCGGGTAGCGGTTGGCGAGGGCGTGGAAGGCCGGGCTGTGGTTGGGCTCGGCGAGGTGGGCCAGCTCGTGCACGAGCACGGCGTCGAGCACCCAGCCCGGGAACCCGGCGATGCGGTCGGTGATGCGGATCTCGCCGGTGGCGGGCGAGCACGATCCCCAGCGGTGCTGCTGGTTGGCGACCCACCGCACCGAGGCGGCGGCGGGCAGGTCGTAGCGGCGGGACAGCTCGGCGGCCCGCGCCCCGAGGTCGACGGCCTGCGAGGCCCGCTGGCGCTCCAGCTTCTGGAGCATGGACGCGACGTACTCCCGCTCCTGCGCCTTCGACATCCACTGGGGCATGCGCACGACGACGCGCCCGTCGACCACCCGCGCCGACACGGACTTCCGGCGCTTCGCCGAGCGGATCACCTCGACCGGCAGCTCCTGCAGGCTCGACCCGGGATCACCGGTGCCGGCGTCCTCGAGGTCGTCGGCGTGGCCAGCGAGCTCGGCCGAGGCGGCGGCGCCGGGCGGCGGCGCGGGCCGGCTGCGGCGGGCGGGGCGTCGGCGGGCGGACGGAGCGACGGGCTCCTCCCACCCCTCGATCGATCCGGACCACAGCGCATCCACCTCGCCCACGCTACCGAGGCGGTGCGACACGTCGGCCGCGCCGGAGGCGGTCCGCTCAGATCTGCTTCGGGACGGTCACCTCGGACTGGTCGACGAGCACCACCCGCTCGCCGAGGCTGCGCAGCTCGCCGCCGGGGCCCACGTCGAACCACCGCCCGGCCAGGTTGGGGAGCCGCTCGAAGGGGGCACCCAGGTGGCCCTCCAGCACGTAGACGAGGCCGCCGTGGGTCACCGCGATCACCTCGCCGTCGGGAGCCAGCTCGTGGATGCGGCCGAGGGCGGCGACGGCCCGCTCGAAGACGGCCTCGTCGGGCTCCCACGACGGCGGGCGACGGGGTTCGGAGGTCGCGCCGGCCTCGGCGGCGCGGGCGTCGCTGGCGGGTCCGCTCCCGAAGCTGCTCGCCCGGTCGGCGGGCGGCGGGTCGAGGTAGCCCGGCCAGTCGCGCTCGATCTCGGCGCGGGTGAGCCCGCTCCACTCGCCGGCGTCGCGCTCGCGCAGGTCGGGCTCGAGCACCAGCGGGCCCACCCCGAGCGCCTCGCTGATGATCAGGCCGGTGTCGGTGGCCCGCTGCAGGTCCGACGCCACGATGGCGTCGACCACCCCGAGGTTGCGGGCCGCGTGCTGGGCCTGCTGGCGCCCGAGGTCGGTCAGGGCGGGGTCGGCCTGGCCCTGCCAGCGGCCGTCGGCGTTCCACTCCGACTGGCCGTGGCGGAGGAGGAGCACGCGGGTCATGGAGGTCGAACCTACCGGCGGTCCCGCAGCCGTCGCGAATGGGCCGGGGGTGCAGGAGCGTCGCTACGCTCGACGATGCCCTGACCCGAGGAGGTGGATGGGATGGCCGTGCTGCGACTGTTCGCATCCGCTCGTGAGGCGGCCGGCACCGGGCGCGACGACGTGCCCGGAGCGACGGTGGAGGAGGTGCTCGTCGCCGCGCGCCAGCGCTACGGCAGCGCCTTCGCCGAGCTGCTGCCGTCGTGCCAGGTGTGGCGCAACGGCGAGCCGGCCGAGCCGACCGACGTAGTGGTCGCCGGCGACGAGGTGGCCGTGCTGCCGCCGGTGTCCGGGGGCGCGTGATGGCGACCGAGGCCGCCAAGGCCGCCGGCCGGTCGGGCCGCAAGCCGGTGTACCAGGAGGTGGAGGAGCGCGAGGCTCGCAAGGTCTCCAGCAAGGTGCGGGCGGCCCGGACCAAGCGCTCCCAGCGCCTGCGTCGCCGCTACGCGGTCGTCTACGACATCGACGGGCCCCGCGTGCGGCTGGGGATGGTGTGGTTCGTGCTGGCCGCCGTGGCGCTGGCGGCCGGCCCGTTCTTCGCCGCGCTGGTCTACGGCGGGGCGGCCGCAGTCGCCGCCGCCCAGTCGGCGCGCTGCTGGCGCCGCCGGCGGCAGCGGCCCAACGAGCTGGTGGCTGCCGCCATGGCGGGCCTCATGGGCCTGGGCGCCTGCCTGGGCGCCGGCGGCGCCGGCCTGGCGCTGGTGGCCGGCGCGGTCGTCGCCTGCGTGGTGGCCACCGGCGACTCCAGCTCGCCGCACCCCACCCTCACCGACGCCGGTTGGACCATCCAGTGCGCCGTGTTCCCCGGCCTCGTCGCCCTGTCGATGGTGCTGCTGGCCCGGCTCGACCAGGGCTCGGCCATCGCGCTGCTGCTGCTGGTGTCGGCCTACGAGTCGGGCGACTACCTGGTGGGCTCCGGCGCCCGGAACCCCTACGAGGGGCCGGCGGCCGGGCTGGCCGCGGTGGTGGTGATCACGTTCATCGTGTCGACGACGCCGATCTCCACGCTCGACTTCGGGCAGGCCTGGCTCTTCGGTGGGCTGGTGGCGCTGCTGGCGCCGCTCGGGCAGCTGTTCGCCTCTGCGCTCCTGCCGACGGCCGGGTCGCCGGCTTCGGGCCTGCGGCGCCTCGACAGCCTCTTGCTGGTGGCGCCGCTGTGGTGCTTCGGGGTGGGCCTCGTCATCTGAGCTCCGGGGCCGGTGAGGTCCGGGCTGCTGAGGCCCACCCGCGACGCCTCGGTCAGACGGCCTTGAGGTTCTCGGCCGCGAAGTCCCAGTTGGCCAGGTGGTCGAGGAAGGCACCGACGTAGTCGGGCCGCTTGTTGCGGTAGTCGATGTAGTAGGCGTGCTCCCACACGTCGATGGTGAGCAGCGCCTTCTGCCCGTGGTTGAGCGGCAGGTCGGCGTCGTGGGTGCCGGTGACGACCAGCTTCGACCCGTCGTGGGCCAGCCAGGCCCAGCCGGACCCGAAGTGGGTGGCGGCGGCCTCGTTGAGCTGCTGCTTGAAGTCGTCGAAGGAGCCGAAGTCGCGCTCGATGGCCTCGGCCAGCTCGCCGGTGGGCTGGCCACCGCCGCCGGGGGCCATGGAGCTCCAGTAGAAGGTGTGGTTCCAGTGCTGGGCGGCGTTGTTGAACACCGGGCCCGGCTCGGCGCCGAGGATCACGGCCTCGAGGTCGTCGTTGGACTTGCCCTCGACGAGGCCGTTGAGCTTGTCCACGTAGGCGTTGTGGTGCTTGCCGTGGTGGAACTCGAGGGTCTCCTGGCTGACGTGGGGCGCCAGGGCGTCGATGGCGTACGGGAGGTTGGGGAGGGTGAAGGCCATGGCCCCGACGGTACCCAGCCTGCTGCGGCCTCGAAACGTCAGTCGGCCACCTGGAACACGTCGTAGACGGTCCAGCCCTCGAACTCCCCGTACACGAGCCGCAGCGAGGTCGACCCGCCCTCGAACGACCAGGCGCACAGGAAGTGCGGCTCGGGGTCTGACTCCTCGTTGCAGCCCTGGAACGTCCAGCCGCCGCCGTTGCCCGGGATCGCGAACAGCGCGTCGACGGCCTGCGCGGTGCCGAGGTTGCTGGCGCAGGCCCGATCGCCCACCGTGTACGCCTCCACGAAGACCTGGGCCGTGGGGGCGGGGTCGTCGGGGGCCGACGACGTGCAGCGGGCGGGGTCGATGGTGGTGGGCGGGGCGGCGGTGGTCGTGCTGGTGGGGGCGGTCGTGGTCGTGGTCGGCGCGGTGGTCGTGGTGGTGGGCGCGGTCGTGGTGGTCTCGGCCTCGGTGGTGGAGGTGGTCGTGGTGTCGACCGTCGCGGTGTCGTCCTCGTCGTCGCCGCCGAGGAGCAGCACGGCGAGGGCGATCACCACCACCAGCGCCAGGAGGCCGCCGAGGATCCACCCTCGCCGGTCGGGCGGCGGGGCCGGGGGCTCGTCGACCGGGGGCGGCGGGTCGACCGGGGGCGGCGGGCCCCCACCGACCGCCGGCATCGCCATCGTGGCGTCGTCGACGGTGGGGACGTCGGCGCGGGTGGGCTCGTCGCCGGGGTGCTGGTCGGTCATGGGCGCGACGCTACCGGTGCCCCTCGGACGGCGGGGTGGGGGCGCAGGGTGGGGGATGGTTGAGCCGCCCCGGGCCCCTCAGTAGGTTGCTCGTCAGGTAGCGGACAGACGTCGAGGGGCGAGCGACCATGGACATCTTCGAGAGCTTCACCGATCCGGGCGGCCCGCTGTCCATGATCGCCCGGGCTGGCCACGTGCTGGTGGGCGTGGCGTGGATCGGCCTGCTGTACTTCTTCAACTTCGTGCAGGTGCCGGCCTACGCCGAGCTCTCCGACGGCGCCCGCTCGGAGGCGCTGCGCAAGCTCACCTTCCGGGCGCTGTGGTGGTTCCGGTGGGCCGCCCTCATGACGTTCCTCTTCGGCGTGGTGCTGGTGGGCATCCAGGGCGACGGCGAGAACACCGACCGCTACCTCTCGGGCGTCGGCGGCACCGCCATCCTCACCGGCATGCTGCTCGGCACCACGATGTTCCTCAACGTCTGGGGCGTCATCTGGCGGAACCAGAAGGTGGTCATCGGCAACGCCGAGACCGTCGCCGGCGGCGGCGAGGCCAACCCGGAGGCACCGGCGGCGGCCAAGCGGGCCGCCCGGGCGTCGCGCGCCAACACCCTGTTCTCCATCCCGATGCTCTGGTACATGATCTTCGCCGCCCACGGCGGCTGGTTCAGCCCGATCGGCGGCACCGTCGTCTACTGGCTGCTGGTGCTCGCCCTCTGGGCGTTCGTCGAGCTGTCGGCCCTCGGGCTGCTCGGCGGCATCGACAGCGCGTTCAACAAGCTGGCCTTCGACAAGCACAAGCACACGATCCTGTTCGGGTTCGGGCTGCTGCTCGTGCTGCACTTCATCGGCTGGGAGCTCCTGCTCAAGGCCTGATCGGCCGAGCCCTCCCGGTCGCCCGGGGTCGGGGCTCAGCCCACCTCGAGCGGGGCCACCATGCCGGCCGCCTCGTGGCCGGCGATGTCGCAGTACAGCTCGTAGGTGCCGGGGTCGAGCTCGATCGCCCCGCGGTCCTCGTTGCCGATGGAGAGCTTGAAGCCCGACTCGCCCCGCACCAGCAGGGTGTGGGCGATGTTGCCGTCGTTGCGGTAGACGAGCTCGACGCAGGGCGACTCGCCCTCGTAGGCGTCCTCGGTGAACTGCAGGGCGTCGTTGCCGACGACCTCCACCGTGGAGCTGGGCTCGCAGGCGCTGCTGCTGCTGGCCTCGTCGTCGGAGCCGCAGCCGGCGAGGGCGGCGGCGGCCACGGCCGCGGCGCCCACCAGGGTGGAGAGGGTGCGTCGCATGGCGGCACGCTACCGGCGGGCCCGTCCGGAGCGGAACCCGGGAGTACGCTCCAGCCATGACCGCCGCGCTCGACGACCTCCTCGACCCCGGCTACCTCGGCGACCTCCCCGCTCGATCGATCGACGACGTGCGGCGCATGCGCGCCGAGTGCCAGGTGGTGGAGACCGGCCTGTCGATGCTGCGCCGCCTCGTGCAGGGCCGGCTCGACATCGTGGGCGTCGAGCTCACCCGTCGGGCCGACGGTGGCGACCCCGCCGACCTGCCCGACCTCATCGCCCGCCTGCCCGAGGTGCTGTCCGATCGCACCCACGCCCCCGGCGTCGGCCGGCTCCCGCAGATCATGGCCCCCGGCGACCTGCCGGCCGAGCTCGAGGCGGAGCTGGAGGCCATCGGCGGCCCCGGCACCGTGTCCGACCTGCCCGCCCTCGGCGACGACGCCCTCCGGGCGCTGGCCGACCAGCTGATGGCCTTCGAGCAGAAGGTGTCGGGGCACCGGGCCTCGCTCTTCGAGCGCATCGATGCCCTGCAGGCCGAGATCACGCGGCGCTACAAGACCGGCGAGGCCACCGTGGACTCGCTGCTCCAGCGCCCGCAGTGATCGCGGCCGACTAACGGTTGCTCGCGCCCGTCGCGTAGCCTCGACCTCCGTGAAGGAGGACCTCGAGCACCGCTGGCGCGACCTGGGCGAGTTCATCCGCGACCAGCGCCACGTCGGGCACCTCTCGCTGCGCAAGCTCTCGGAGCTGGCCGGGATCTCCAACCCCTACCTGAGCCAGATCGAGCGGGGCCTGCGCAAGCCCTCCGCCGAGATCCTCCAGCAGATCGCCCGGGCGCTCGAGATCTCCTCGGAGACCCTCTACGTGCGGGCCGGGATCCTCGAGGAGCGCGAGGGCGCCGACCTGGTGGCCGAGATCCGCCGGGATCCGGAGCTCTCGGAGGAGCAGAAGCGCACGCTGATCCGCATCTACACCTCGTTCCGGCACGAGAACGAGGGTGGCGCCAGCACGGCTGAGGAAGAACTGGTCGATCTCGAGCGTTGACCCCCAGCGGTACCCCTGATGCGCCGCCTCGCCGTTCTCTCGCTGCACACCTCCCCGCTCGCCCAGCCCGGTCAGGGCGACAGCGGGGGCATGAACGTGTACGTGCGCGAGCTGGTCTCGGCGCTGGCCCAGGCGGGCGTCCAGGCCGACGTCTTCACCCGCCGCTGGGACGACGGCCCCGAGGTCGTCGAGGTCGAGCCGGGGTTCCGCGTGGTCCACGTGGAGGCCGGCCCGGCGGAGCTCGCCAAGGAGGACCTGCCCGGCGTGGTCGACGCCTTCGCCGACGGCGTGCGCCGCCACCTCACGGGCCTCGGCGACGTCGACGCGCTGCACGCCAACTACTGGCTGTCGGGCGTCGCCGGGCACCGCCTCAAGCACGAGCTCGACCTGCCGCTGGTGTCGACCTTCCACACGCTCGCCCGGGTGAAGGCCGAGACGGGCGACGCCGAGCCCGAGCTGCGCGTGCAGGCGGAGGCCGAGGTCATCGCCTGCTCCGACGCCATCCTCGCCAGCTGCGCCGCCGAGGCCGACCAGCTGGTGCGCCTCTACGGCGCCGACCCCGACCGCATCGAGCTGGTGCCGCCGGGCGTCGACCACGCCTTCTTCTCGCCGGGCGACCACTCCGGGGCCCGCAAGGCCCTCGGCCACCTGCGCCTCGGTGCCGGTCCGGTGCTGCTGTTCGTGGGCCGGATCCAGCCCCTCAAGGGCCTCGACGTCGCCGTCGCCGCCCTGGCCGAGCTGGGACGGGCCGACGCCACCCTCGTCGTCGTGGGCGGGGCCAGCGGCGTCGACGGGGCGGCCGAGGTGGCCCGCATCGAGAAGCTGGCGGGCGAGCTCGGGGTGGCCCACCAGGTGCGCTTCGTCGCTCCCGTGCCCCACCACCTGCTCTCCACCTACTACCGCGCCGCCGACGTCGTGCTGGTGCCCAGCCGGTCGGAGTCCTTCGGCCTGGTCGCCCTCGAGGCGGCCGCCTGCGGCACCCCGGTCGTGGCCGCCGCGGTGGGCGGGCTGCGCACGCTCGTCGAGCACGGCCGCACCGGCTTCCTCGTGGAGGGCCGGGATCCGGCCGCCTTCGCCGCCCACGCCGCCGAGGTGCTGGCCTCCCCGCCCCTCGCCCGGGCGCTCTCGGAGGCGGCGGCCCAGCGAGCGCGGGGCTACACGTGGTCCACGGCGGCCGGCCGCCTGCGCCGCATCTACGGCGACATCACCGCCCGGTCGCTCGTCGACTGCCGCTGATCCGCCGGTAGGTTGCGCCGATGGTGCCGCCGTCGTCCCCTGATGAGCTCGACGCCCTCGAGGCCCGGATCGACGCCTGGCTGGCCGAGCAGCTGGCCGACAACCCGGTGGTCGCCGCCGTCGAGCGCGATCGCGAGTCGGGCGAGCGCCGCTGGTTCGTGCGGGTGCGGGGGGAGCAGAAGGACGTCTTCACCATCTGGTTCCACCTGCGGCAGCGCACGCTCCACTACGAGACCTACGTGATGCCGGCCCCCGAGGAGAACCACGGGGCGTTCTACGAGCACCTGCTGCGGCGCAACCTGCGCCTCTACGGGGCGGCCTTCGCCATCGGCGACGAGGAGGCCGTGTTCCTCGTCGGCCAGCTGGCCAACGCAGCGGTGACCGACGACGAGCTCGACCGCGTCCTCGGCTCGCTCTACGCCTGGGTGGAGCAGTTCTTCCGCCCGGCCCTGGCCATCGGCTTCGCCTCCCGCTTCGCCGGCTGACGCGTCATCCCATTGCATCTCATGGTATCTCCTCCTAGCGTCGGCCCCGGCGGCGGGGGACGACCGGTCAGCACCCGATCGGGGAAGGGGTGAGCCCGGGCCGACCCCCGCCGCTCCCGCTGATCTTCTCGATCACGATCACCGGGATCCTGGCCAACACGCTGGTGGGCCCGGCGATCCCCGACATCCTCGACGCCTTCGACCAGCCCGACAGCCGTGCCGGGGTGTTCGTCGCCGCCGGCACCCTCCCCGGCATCGCCATGGCGCCGATCATCGGCGTGCTGGCCGACCGGTTCGGGCGCCGGGCGGTGCTGGTGCCGTGCCTGGTGGCCTTCGGGCTCTTCGGCCTGCTGTCGGCGCTGGCGCCCAGCTTCGAGGTGCTGCTGGCCCTGCGCCTCGCCCAGGGGCTCGGCTCGGCCGGCCTCATCAACCTCGCCGTGGTGCTGATCGGCGACCACTGGTCGGGCCTCGACCGGGCCCGCCTGGTCGGCCAGAACGCCGCCGTGCTCACGACCTCGCTGGCGATCTTCCCGCCGCTGGGCGGGCTGCTCACCGAGCTCGGCGGGTGGCGGCTGTCGTTCGCGCCCTACGGCGTGGGCCTGGTCACCGCGCTGCTCATCTTCCGACGCCTCGACCCCGCCCGGCCCGCCGGCGGGGTCACGCTGCGCACGCAGCTGGGCGGGGCCCGCACCGCGGTCCGCCACCGCGACGTGCTCGGGTCGATCTCCATCGGCTTCGTGATCTTCATGCTGATCTTCGGCCTCTTCCTCACGGCCCTCCCGCTGCACCTCGAGCGGGAGTTCGGCCTGGGACCGGGGCTGCGGGGCCTGGTGATCGCCGCGCCGGCGCTCACCTCGACCGTCGCCGCCCTGCGCCTCGGGCGCCTGCGGGCGAGGTTCGGCGCCGTGGGCCTGCTCACCGGGGCGTCGGTGCTGTTCACCGCCGCCTTCGCCATCATCGGCCTGGCCGGCACGCTGCCCGTCCTCGTGGCCGGGGCCATGCTCTACGGAGCCGGCGAGGGCGTGTTCATCCCCACGTTGCAGGACGTGGTGGCGGGGGCGTCGCCGCCCGCCCAGCGCGGGGCGGTGGTGGCCGTGTGGGTGGGGGCGGCCCGGGCCGGCCAGACCGTCGGGCCGCTGGCCACCGCAGGCGTCTACGGCGCCATCGGCACCGGCTCCACCTTCGTGCTGGGCGGGGCCCTGGCCGCCGCGCTGGCGCTCGTGGCCGGCATCGGTCGCTTCGGCGCCGATGCTGCGCCCCCACCCGTCGTCGCCGCCGCCGAGCCGAGGTAGTCCGGGCCCCGACCGGCGATGGCCGGGTAGGTTGCGCCGATGGTCGAGATCCAGGTGATCGGTGGAGGGCGCATGGGCGAGGCGCTCGTCGGCGGGCTCCTGCAGGCGGGCGGGCTGCGGCTCGACGCCCTGCGCCTCGTGGAGGCCGACGCCGACCGCCGGGCCGCCCTGGCCGAGGCCTTCCCCGGCATCGACGTCGGCGCCGAGCCGGTGGCGGCCGAGGGGAACGTGCTCGCGGTGAAGCCCGGCGACGTCGCCGGGGTGTGCCGCGCGCTGGCCGCCCACGGGCCGTGCCGGGTCCTGTCCATCGCCGCCGGGGTCACCATCGCCGCCCTCGAGGCCGACCTCGCCGAGGGCTCCGCCGTGGTGCGGGCCATGGCGAACACGCCGGCGCTGGTGGGGCTGGGCGCTGCCGGCATCGCCGCCGGCCACCACGCCGGCGACGACGACCTCGAGTGGGCCGAGAGCCTGCTGGGCGCGGTGGGGATCGTCGAGCGGGTCTCGGAGCCGCTGCTCGACGCCGTCACCGGCCTGTCCGGCTCCGGGCCCGCCTACGTGTTCCTGGTGGCCGAGGCGCTGGTCGAGGCCGGGGTGCTGGCCGGCCTCCCCCGGGCGACGAGCGCCGCCCTCACCACCCAGACCCTGCTCGGCGCCGCCACGCTGCTGGCCGAGGGCGACCAGGGGCCGGAGCAGCTGCGGGCGGCCGTGACCTCACCGGGCGGCACCACGGCGGCCGGCCTGCGCACGCTCGAGCAGCACGGGGTCCGCTCGGCCTTCCTCGAGGCGGTGGCCGCGGCCGCCGAGCGGAGCCGGGAGCTCGGCAGCTAGCCGGGCCGATGCCCCAAACTCCCCTCTAGCCACACCAGCCACAGGCGCGTACGCTGCGGCCACACTCTTGGAGAGGGGTGCCTTCCATGGCGCAACAACCCGCGCGCCCACAGCTTCTGACCCCCGGCGAGGTCGCGGAACAGCTCCGCGTCTCGTCGATGACCGTCTACCGACTGCTCAAGTCCGGCGAGCTCCGCTCGGCGCGCATCGGGAAGTCGTTCCGCATCCTGCAGTCCGACGTCGACGCCTACCTCGAGGACCGCTTCAGCGACGCCGGGTAGGCGCTGCCCGCCGGTCCGCCGGTACCGTTGGCCGGGCGATGGCGCCCCGGTTCGACACGATCACGTTCCTCTCCGACTACGGCACCGGCGACGAGTTCGTCGGGGTCGTCCACTCGGTCCTGCGGTCGATCGCGCCCCACGCCGCAGTGATCGACCTCACCCACGAGATCCCGGCCTACGACGTCCGGGCCGGCTCGCTCACCCTCGGCCGGGCCGCGCAGTACCTGTGCCCGGGCGTGGTGCTGGCGGTCGTCGATCCCGGGGTCGGGACCGAGCGCCGAGCGGTGGCGCTGGAGGTGGGCGGCGGCCAGAGCTACCTCGTGGGCCCCGACAACGGGCTGCTGGCGTCGGCGGTGGCCATGAGCGGCGGCGCCACCGCGGCCGTCGAGCTCACCGACCCCGCCTACCAGCTCGAGGCACCGGGCCCCACCTTCGCCGGCCGCGACGTGTTCGCCCCCGCCGCCGCCCACCTGGCCAACGGCGTGCCGCTCGGGGCCCTCGGCCCGGCGGTCGACCCGCTGAGCCTGCTCCCCGGCCTCCTGCCCCTGCCCCGCGAGGAGGGCGACGTGCTCGTCGCCGAGGTCCTGTGGGTCGACCGCTACGGCAACTGCCAGCTCAACGTCGACCCGGCCGAGGTCGACCACCTGGGCGCCCGGATCCAGCTGCGGTGGAGCGACGACGTCCGCACGGCCGACCGCAGCCCCACCTACCAGGGCATCGCCCCGGGCCAGGTGGGCCTGGTCACCGACAGCTACGGCATGCTCGCCGTGTGCATGGGCAAGCGGTCGGCGGCGGCCGAGCTCCGCATGCCGGTGGGCACCGAGGTCACCCTGGCCTCGCCCGGCGCCGACGACCCGCCCCCCTCGGTCACCCAGTCCGTGACCCTCACCCCTCGGAGCACCTCATGAGGCCCGGCACCACCCTCGTCCTCGGCATCCTGCTCGCCGTCATCCTGCTGGCCACCACGCTCCAGCTCTTCGTCCTGGCCCGCTAGCCGCGCCGCAGCCGACGTGGTGCTGCTCCACTTCAGCGAGGACCCAGGCATCGAGCGGTTCGTGCCGCACGTCCCGGCCACCAACCCCGACCAGCCACCGTCGGTGTGGGCGATCGACGGGGACCACGCCCCGCTGTACTGGTTCCCGCGCGACTGCCCCCGCATCGCCTTCTGGCGGGCCGACGGCGCACCGCCCGTCGACCTCGGTCCCACGGCCGCGGCGCGGGTGCACGCCATCGGCGCCGACTGGCTGGCGCGGGTGCGGAGCTGTGCGCTGTTCGCCTACCGGTTCGACCCCACCGCGTTCGAACCATGGCCCGGTGCCGACGGGCACTGGGTGGCCGCCACCGAGCAGCAGCCGCTGTCGGTGGAGCCGGTGGGCGATCTGCTGGAGCGCCACGCCAAAGCCGGGATCGAGCTGCGCGTGGTGCCCGACCTGCGCCCCCTGCGCGATGCCGTCGTCGCCTCCGGCTTGCGGTTCTCCATGTGCCGGCTCCGCAACACCGGGCTCTGACGTCCTGCTCACCCCCAGGGCTCGGCTGGCGAGCACAGTGCATCTCATGATCTCTGATGCGCTTGGAGGATCAGTCGAAGGTTCCATGATCTCCTGTTGCACCACGGTGGTGCACGAGGTACGATCGAACACATGTTCCGGGTGGCCGACACGAGCGAGATCGTCGAGGCCGTGGAGCGCCTCAGCGGCCTCCTGGCGGCCCTCGATGTGGCCGATGTGCTTCCGTCCACGGCCAAGGACCTCGTCGTCGTGGGCGAGCAGATCGAGCGCTGCGGCCACGCGCTGAAGGTCACTGCGGCGGCCCGGGTCGTCGAGGCCGGGGCCTGGCAGGCCCCGGGGGTGCGGTCCCCCGAGGACTGGCTGGCCGGCGCCACCGGCACCTCCAAGGGCCAGGCCAAGCGCAAGCTGGCCACCGGGAAGCGCCTCAACCAGCTGCCCTCCACCGCGGCCGCCGCCAAGGCCGGGAAGCTCTCCGCCGAGCAGGCCGAAGCGGTCGCCGACGCCGTGGCATCGGCGCCGGGCTCCGAGGAGGAGCTCCTGGCAGCGGCGGGCCGCGAGTCCTTGGGTGGGCTCAAGCAGCGCTGCGCCACCGCCAAGGCGCAGGCCGACCCTGATCCGGAGGCCACCGAGGCTCGGATCCGGGCCAAGCGGTCGTGTCGCACCTGGACCGACGCCGACGGCGTCGGGCACCTCCACCTCTCCGGCCCCAAGGCGGTCGTGGCCCGCATGGCCAACGCCATCAACGCCCGGGCCGACAAGCTGTTCCTCACCGCCCGCACCGAGGGGCGGAAGGAACCGTCGGAGGCCTACGGGTTCGACGCCGCCGAGCAGCTCCTCACCACCGGCGGCGACGGCACCGCGGTCCCCAAGGGGGCGGACGCCAAGATCATCGTCCGCATCGACCACTCGGCGCTCGTGCGAGGCCGGGCGGTCGACGGTGAGACCTGTGAGATCGCCGGCGTCGGGCCCATCCCCGTCTCCACCGTGCGCGACTGGATGGGCGACGCGTTCGTGGCCGCCATCCTCACCAAGGGCACCGAGATCTCCAAGGTCGTGCACCTCGGCCGGCGCTTCACCGCCGAGCAGCGCACCGCCCTGCAATGGCAAGACCCCGTCTGCGCCCGCCGCGGGTGCAACAACCGCCTCCGCCTCCAATACGACCACTTCGACCCCTGGGCCGATACCCACCAGACCTCGACGACGTCCGCCAAGCGGTTCTGCGAGCCGTGCCACCAGCTCAAGTCCACCGGCTGGCACGTCTCGGCACCCGGCCCCGACGGCCAATGCGACTTCACGCCCCCCGACACCGCCGCCGACCGAGCCGCCGCCGCCCAAGCCTGCGCGGAGGCCGTCGCCGCCCAGATCGCCCGAACCCAGAACCCACCCGCCAACGGCGACCCACCCACCCTCTTCGAAGCCAGCTGACCGCCCGAGCCGACCCGCCTGCACAGGGTCCTCCGCCTCGATGTCCCACTCCGGGCAATGTGCAACACATGAAGTCGCCGGAGGGCTTTCGGCCAGATGACCTTTCCGACGAGTGGTCGGTTATCGGGTGGACTGACGCACGAAGACTCCGGAAGGAGCTTCGGCGAGAGACGGTGCCGGGTCACGTGCTTCACGGAAGGCCCGCACGGGCCCTCGCCGCCCGGAAGCTGCGGAAGGAGTCGATCTGGTGGCTCCCCCAGGACGGAGCGTGGGCCGTTGTTCACCTGACCTGGACGGCGGAAACGGATCCACAGTGGCCAACGACGGTCGTGGTGCAGACCTGGGATGAGGAGGTCGCGGAGATCGCCGACTGGGGCCGGGCATGACTGTGCCAGTGACCCGCTTCTGCCGATCATCGACACGTTGAGGGGCATTGCTGGCAGGGTGGAACTGTGAGCGAGGAGAGGTCACCGCTGGCAGGTGTGTACCTGCCCGACAGTTGGGTGTTGTCCGTCGAGTCCGAGGACGTCTCGCTCACCCTTGTGTTGAATGCCGTGCTGGAGGAGTCCCATCCACGCTTCTACTGGCCTCCGAAGCCTGGGGAGCAACACGCCTATGCGCGCGTCAGGTGGCGAATCGCCGGGGGCGTGCGCTGGATCGACGGACCGCATCTCGATCGGCCGGCACTCGACGCGTCCGGCGAACATGACTTCGGCAACGTCGACGCATGGTGGAGCCAGGGCACTACTGATTACCTCGAAGGCGAGTTCGGCACGGTGGCCATCCACAACCCAGCGCATGAGGTCGCTGTACTGGATGAGTGACCCTCATCTGCCGATGTGACGCGGCGTGATCGGGCAGAGTGTGGTGCCGTGCGAGCGAGGAGTGGGCGATGAGCGATGCAGCGGTCGTGGTGAACCCCGACGAACGACAGGAGCCGTTAGACCTCGGAGGGGAGGACATCACGGTCCTCGTTTCCGGCGCCGAAACGAACGGCTACGAGGCGTTCCTCCAGGTGGGGAGAGAAGGCAGCGGTCCGCCTCCGCACCACCATCCGTGGGATGAGGCCTTCTTCGTGCTGCGTGGCGACGTGACGTTTGGCGCTGGTGGTGAGGAGTCGACGGTCGGGCCGGGCGGGTTCGTGCACATCCCTGGCGGTACGGCTCACTGGTTCCGGCTGGGGGGTGGCGGCGCCGAGATGCTCAGCTTCACCTCACGCGCAGGGGCGGCAGAGTTCTTCTCGGCGATCAGCCGCGGAAGTCTCGGTGACGGCGCAGAGCTCACCGACATCGTTCGCATCGCGGCCTCACATCAGGCAACAATCCTGCCGCCACCGGGCTAGTTGTCGAACTGCGGGCCGCCCCAGAACTGCCGGAGTGGGACGACCAGCGGTGGTGGTGGTGAGGGATCGACGCGCTTCGCACCTCCATCGAGCGATGGCGGGAGGACAGCAGCTCCGAGCTGGCCCCAGATGCTGATCGAGGCCGCCGTCCCCACCTCCGGTCCGGAACCGAGGTGGTGATCCCCAGGAGCTGCGGAGCGGCGTCCATCGAGCTCGAGCGGACGGCCCACGCCGCAGGTGCGCAGCTCGTCGAGATGTGGTCGGTCGGCACCGGGGAGGTCTGGCCCGAGCCGGCGCAACGGCTGTGGCTCAGACGCGGGCGGCCAGCTGGTCTCGCGTGAAGCGCTTGGCGCCGCCTCGGACGAGCAGGAGGGCCACCGCCCAGATCACCGCGCCGGCGGCGGCCGCCACCTCGAGCGGCACGAGGAGCAGGCCCGACGACTGGCCGACGGCCAGGAAGATGAGCGGGAGGATCACCGCGCCGCCGAGCTGGTTGGCCTCCTGGCTGGTGCGGGCCCGGGCCGACACGCGCACCATCACGGCCAGGCCGAGGGTGGCGACGGCGGGCGCGATCCAGAGGATCATCACCAGCCACATCTGGGTGGGCACGAAGATGCGGCCCATCACCGGCCAGGCGACGGTGTTGGCCACCAGGCAGAAGCACAGGAAGCCGATCCAGCTCACCGCCATGGCCGGCAGGAACGCCGTGAGGAGCTTGGCGAAGAACAGGTCTCGGTCGGCCACGGGGAGGTGCAGGAGCGATTCGAGGGTCTTGCGCTCCTTCTCGCCGGCGAAGGCGTCGGCCGCCAGGACGGCCGACACCATCAGCGGCACGATCAGGAACAGCGGCGCCAGCAGGTAGCCGTTCACCAGCACGATGAGCTGCTCGCGCTGGGGGAGCTCGAGGATGGGCCGGGCGAGGTCGCCGGGCATCGAGCTGAGGATGCGGCTGATGTCGCCCGTGACCTGCCCTCGGGCGGCCAGGCCCACGAACAGCGGGAGGATGATCATCAGCAGCGCCGGGACGGCGAGCATCGGGATGACGACGGCCTTCGAGCGCCGCACCGCGATGAGGTCCTTGGCGATGATCGCCCGGATGACGGGCCGGTTCACGGCGCCACCTCCAGCGGGCGGCTGAGCACGTCGGTGGAGGCCGGGCCCACCACCCGGCCCTCGGCAGTGGCGATGCGGGCCTCCACCGCGAAGTACACGTCCTCCAGGGTGGGGGCCGGGGCCTGGGCGCCGTAGACGGCGACCCCGCGGGCCACCAGCAGCTGCACGAGGACGGGGACGTCGGCCCGCTCGTGCACCCGGGCGACGGCGCCGGTCGCGGTGGCCGCCACCACCGACACCTGGGGCAGGGCCCGCAGCGCGTCGGCCGTGTCGGCGTCGATGGGCCCGCCGAGGTCGAGCTGGGCGTCGAGGCCGTCCCAGAGCTCGGCGGCGATCTCCTCGGGCCGGCCGAAGGCGTGCAGCACGCCGCGGTCGAGCACGGCCATGCGGTTGGCCAGCCGCCCGGCCTCCCCGAGGAAGTGGGTGCAGAGCACGACCGTGCGCCCGTGCTCGGTGGCCAGGGCCCCGATGAGCTCGATCACGTCGCGGGTGGCGGCGGGGTCGAGGCCCGAGGTCGGCTCGTCGAGGAACAGCACGTCGGGGTCGTGCAGGAGGGCGCGGGCCAGGGCGAGGCGCTTGCGCTGCCCCGTCGAGGTGCCCTGCACCGGCACGTCGGCCCGGTCGGCCATGCCGAAGCGCTCGAGCAGGTCGGCCGTGCGCTGGGCGGACCACCGTCGGTCGAGCCCCCGCATGCGCGCCGTGAGCTCCAGGTTCTCCCGGGCGGTGAGCCGCTCGTCGAGGCCGGCGTGCTCGGTGAGCACCCCGGTGCGGCGGCGCACGGCGTCGCCGTCGACCGCGGGGTCGAGCCCGAGGACGGTCGCCCGCCCCCGCTCGGGCCGCAGGATCCCGTTGAGCAGCCGGACCGTGGTGGTCTTGCCGGCGCCGTTGGGACCGAGCAGGGCCAGCACCTCGCCCTGCTCCACCTGGAGGGTGAGGCCGTCGAGGGCTCGGCCGCTCGGGAACGACCGGGTCAGGTCGTCGGTGACGATGGCCGCGGTCATGGGCGACAGTCTCGCCCGCCGACGGCGGCGTGCGGTGGCGTGGGCCTCACCCGAGCTCGAGGGAGCGCAAGGGGTCGAGCACGGCCGTGACGCGCTCGGGCGTGGGCTCGGGCTCCGGAGGCGGTGGCGGTGCCGTCGTGGTGGTGGTCGGCGCCGGCGGTGCGGTGGTGGTGGGGGCCGGCGGGGGCGGCGCGGCGGTGGGGGGCGGGGAGGGCGCCGGAGGTGGCGGCGGCGGGGCACCGCCGGGCAGGGCCATGAAGTTGTGGGTGGTGTACATCCGGCCGTCGCCGGCGAACGACACGCCGACGCCCACGTGCGTCCAGGCCGGGTCGACCAGGTTGGCGTAGTGCGACGGGCTGTTGATGAACGCCTGCATCAGCCCGCCGACGTCGTAGCCCACGCCGACGTTCTCGCCGAGCTTGGTCCAGCTGCCGCCCACCTGGCCGCCGAGGTTCGGGTTGTGGGAGATCTGGCCGGCCCCCACCATCCGGTCGGTCCACGCCCGGGCGACGCCGGTGAGCTCGCCCGAGACCTGGAGCGTCCCGAGGCCCTTCGACGACCGGAGGCTGTTGATCCGGCTCACGAACGCGGATTCGGTGCCCGGATCCGCGGCCGGGGCCGTCGCCGCCGCCGGCGCGCCGGTGCTCGCCGGGGCGTGGGGCTGGGCCTGCGAGGACGGGGCCACACCGGCGAGGCCGACCACGCACACCGCCACGAGGGCGGGGAACCAGCGGCGGGGGGACCGCGGACGAGGGCACAGCATCACCCTCCATGATCGGGAGCCGGACGCCGGGCCTTGAGCCGGCGGAGGGTGGGCGTCCGCCGCCTGCCTGTGGTGGACTGCGCAGCGTGAACCTGGCCAGCATCATCTACCCGCACCCGGATGACGCCGTGGCCGTCATCTCCCGGGGCAAGCCCACCACCTACGGCACGCTGCGCGACCAGGTGGCCAGCCTGCGGGGCGGGCTGCTCGGGCTGGGCCTCGAGCCGGGCGACCGCGTGGCCATCGTCGCCGCCAACAACTGGTACTTCGTGGCCTCCTACCTGGCCGTGCTGGGCGCCGGTGCGGTGGCCGTGCCGATCAACCCGGCCAGCCCCGTCCCGGAGGTGCAGCACGAGCTGGCCGCCATCGGCGCCCGGGTGGTCATCGTCGGTCCCGCCGGCCGGGCCGGCCTGGCCGGCCTCGACCGCGCCGAGCTCCCGGCGCTGGAGCACGTGGTGGTGAGCTCGGCCGTCGAGGGCGTCGACGCCGTCCTGATCGACGACCTGCTGGCCGCCGAGCCCGCCCCCCTCGTGGAGCGCGAGCCCGACGACCTGGCCGTGCTGATCTTCACCAGCGGCACCGCCGGGTCGCCGAAGGCCGCCATGCTCACCCACGGGAACCTGCTCTCGAACCTCGAGCAGTGCCAGGCCCACCCGGGGCGGGCCCAGGGGCCCGACGACGTCGTGTTCGGCGTCCTGCCCCTGTTCCACATCTTCGGCCTCAACGTCGTGCTGGGCCTGTCCCTGCTGGCGGGGGCCACCGTGCTGCTCGTCGAGCGCTTCGACCCGCAGACCGCGCTGGAGTCGGTCGTGAACCACGGGGTCACCGTGATCAGCGGCGCGCCCACGATGTGGGCGGCGTGGGCCGCCCTGCCCGGCGCCGCCGCCGACGCCTTCGAGCGCGTGCGGCTCGGCGCCTCCGGGGCCGCCAAGCTCGACCCCACCACCGCCCACGCGGTCCGCGAGCGCTTCGGCCTCGAGCTCACCGAGGGCTACGGCCTCACCGAGGCGTCGCCGGTGGTCTCGTCGGGCACCGGCCTCACCGCCCCCGACGGCAGCATCGGCGTGCCGCTGCCCGGCGTGCACGTGCGCCTCGTCGATGCCGACGGCCAGGACGCCCTGGTGGGCGATGCCGGCGAGATCTGGGTGCGGGGTCCCAACGTCTTCACCGGCTACTGGAACGACCCCGATGCCACCCGGGCCGCCCTGACCAGCGACGGCTGGCTGCGCACCGGCGACATCGCGGTGGTCGACGACGACGGCTTCCTCTTCATCGTCGACCGCGTGAAGGACCTGATCATCGTGTCGGGCTTCAACGTGTACCCGGCAGAGGTGGAGGAGGTCATCGCGTCCCACCCGGCGGTGGAGCGGGCGGTGGTCGTCGGCGTCCCCCACCCGCACTCCGGTGAGGCCGTGAAGGCGTTCGTGGTCACCGAGCCCGGCCAGTCGATCGAGGAAGACGACCTCATCGCCCACTGCGAGGCCCGCCTGGCCCGCTACAAGTGCCCGCAGAAGGTCCTCTTCGTCGACGAGGTGCCCCAGAGCGCCACCGGCAAGGTGCTGCGCAAGTCCCTGCGCTGACCCGCCGCTGACGGGCGGCGGCGCCCTGGTCCGGCCAGGGGTACGCTGCCGCCAGAGTGCGGGAGGGCCAACAGGAGATCGGGCGCGGGCGCGCTGGGCTGGAGCGTGACCTCCTGGCGACGGTGGCGCGCGGTGGCGCGCTGCTGCTGGTCGGCGCGCACGGGTCCGGCCGCACCACCGCCCTCCAGGCCGTCGCCGACTCGGTGCCGGGGACGGCCGTCGGCGTCGGGGCGCGCCTGCTGGCCGACGAGCCGCTCGGCATCGTGCGCCACGCCCTGCGCACCGGCGATCCGGTCGACACCGAGGCCGTGGTGGCCGCCCTCGCCGGGCGCCCGCTCCTGCTCGACGACCTGCAGTGGGCCGACCCCGCCTCGCTCGACCTCGTGGCGGACCTGGTCGGCCGGGTGCCGGTCGTGGCCACCGTGGCCGAGGACGATGCCGCCGTCGGCGCCGTGCTGGCCCGCCTGCCCGGCGTGGAGCAGCGGGTGCTCGGGCCGCTGGGCGACGACGACGCCGCCTCCCTCCTGGGCGAGCGCGGGCTGCCGCCCGACGCCGTGGCCCGCCAGGTGGCCTGGGCCGGTGGCGACCTGGCCCTGCTGGTGGCGCCGGCCGACGCTCCCGCGCCGCCCCCGGTGGCGTGGGCGCTGGTCCAGCGAGCGGAGGCCATCGGGGCCGACGGCCGTCGTGTGGTGGCCGCCCTCTCGCTGGCCGGCGGGTCGGCGCCGGCCGCCGCGCTCGACCCGGCGACGGTGGCGCAGCTGGCGGGTCGGGGGATCGTGGCCGTCGACGACGGCGCCGTCGGGCTGCGGCAGGGGGCGCTCGGCGCCGTGGTGGCCGACCTGCTGGCCGACGAGCGAGCGGCGCTGCTGCGGGAGCTGGCCGCCGCCAGCTCGCCCGCGGTCGCCGCCGCGCTGCTGGAGGCGGCGGGCGATCCGGGGGAGGCGGAGGCGTCGGCGCGGGCCGCGCTCGCCGCCGGCGACGGCCTCGGTGCGGTGGAGCGGGCCGATCTCCTCGCCCTGCAGGTCCGCTGCGCGAGCGGACCGGCCGACGCCGAGCTCCAGCGGGCCCTGGCCGAGGCGCTGCTGGCCGCCGGCCGGCCCACCGCCGCCGTCGCCCCCGCGCTGGCGGCGGGCGCCCACGAGGTGGTCGTGGGCGCGCACCGCCAGGCCGGGCGGGCCGCGGCCGCCATCGACGCGCTCCGCGCTGCATCGTCCACCGCGGCCGCCCCGCCGCTGGTGCGGGAGGCCGATCGGCTCCGGGCCTGGCCTGGCGGCGCGGAGGTGGCGGCGATCGGGCTCGCGGCCCCGGAACCGCCGACGGTGCCGCCTGGCGACCCCGACCTCGCCGACTGGGACGCCCGGGTGGCGGCCGGCGCGTCGACGGTGGGCGGCCGCCTCGCCGCCGGCGCGCTGGACGAGGCGGCCGCGGCGGTGGCGGCGCTGGCCGAGGGCCTCGTGGCAGCACCTCCCGGCCCCTGGGACCACACGACCGCCATCCTGGCCGCCGTCGTGGGCCTGCACCGCGGCGACGGGCTGGGCGCGCTGGTCGCCGACCTCGAGCCGGTCGTGGCGCTGGAGCACCCGCTGCCCGGGGTGGCGGCGGCCCACCTGGCCCTGGCCATCGCCGACGGGGGCCGGGCGTCGGATGCCCTGGCCCTGCTCGACGGCGCCGCCTCCGGCGACCGCGCGCCGCTGGGCGCCGATGCCGTGGCGCTGGCCTGGGGCCGCGCCGAGGTGGAGCTGGTGGCCGGCCGTCCCCGGCAGGCCCACCGGGCGGCGGCCTCGGCACCGCTCGGCGACGATCTGGCCGCGGCGCCGGCGTGGACGGCGGCGCTGGCCGTCGCGAGGGCCTGGGCCGACCACGACGCCGGGCTCCCGGTCGAGCGGCCCTCGTCGGGGGTCGGCGGTGCGGCCGCCGCCGAGGTGGCGGGGCTGGTGGCCCTGGCCGAGGACCGACCGGCCGACGCCGCCGCCGCCTTCGACCGCGCGGCCGGCGCCTGGGCCTCGGACCGCGCCGCGCGGCGCTCCCGGTGGGCGGCGGCCGATGCGCTGCGGCAGGCCGGTGCCCACCCGGAGAGCGTCGCCCGGCTGCAGGCGCTGGAGGCCGAGCTCGAGGCGGCCGGGCTGCTCCCGCTGCTGGCCCGGGTCCGCCAGTCGCTGCGCCGGGCGGGCATCCGAGCGCAGGCCGGCGGCGCAGGCGCGGGTGCCGGGCGCGCCGCCGCGTCGGCCGCGGAGCGCCACGGCGGGCTCAGCCGTCGGGAGGCCGAGGTGCTCGACCTCGTCGCCGAGGGCCTGCCCAGCGCCGAGATCGCCCGGCGCCTCGGCGTGGGCCGCTCCACCGTCGAGACCCAGATCGCCTCGGCGATGCGGAAGCTGGGCGCTCGCACCCGCCGCCAGGCCGCCGCCCTGCACCTCGAGGCATCGGCCCCGTGAGCGCGCCCCGCCCCCTCGTGGTCCTCCTGGAGCGCCCCGACGCCGTGGAGGCCGTCGCCCGCAACCTCCGGGCGCAGGGGTGGTCGGTCCGCAGCGGCTGGGACCTCCCGGCGGCGCCGTGGGACCTGCGACCGGAGCGCTGGCTGGCCTCCGGGGTGGTCACCGACCTCGCCGGCGCCCGTGACGCCCTGCTCGCCCTGCGGCGCACCGCCGGCGTGGTGATCGTGGTCGACCTCCCGGCTGCGTCGCGCCTCGACGTGCTGGCCGACCTGCACCGGCTGGGCGAGGTGCGCACGGAGGCGGGTGCCGCGGTGGCCGCCGCCCTGCCGATCACCGCCGAGCAGCGCGAGCTGCTCCAGCGCCTCGCCGACGGCGAGTCGGTGCCCGAGGCGGCGGCGGCGCTGTTCCTGTCGCAGCGCACCGCCGAGCGCCGGCTCGCCCTCACCCGCAAGGCGCTCGGGGTGCGATCGACCGCCGAGGCCATCGGGCGGCTCCTCAGCGCCGGTCGAGCGGGGTGAGCGGCGCGATGGCGGTGTTTGGGGATGTGGCGGTCCGGGGGGCGTCCGTACGGTGCCGACGGGCCCCAGCGACCAGGAGAACCCGATGGACGTGAACGACGACCCCGCCGCCCTGGGCGACGACCAGGCGGTCGTGGACTGGGTGACCGACCTCGTCGAGGACTACTTCGACGAGCCGGCTGCCGACGACGCCGCGCCATCCGACGACCTCCTCGTCGACGACGTCTCGTCGACGGCCGACGCCGATGGCCCCGCGGCCCCCGACCTCGATCCGGCCGAGCTCGATCCGACCGACGTCGATCCCGCAGACCCTGGCCCGGCCGATCTCGATCCCGCAGACCCTGCTGACCGCGGCCCGACCGACCTCGATCCGGCCGTGCCCGAGATCGTCCTCGACCTGGAGGCGCCCGATCCGGTCGCCGACGCGCTCCCCGACCTGCTCGACGCGCCGTGGCCCGACCCCGACGCGACCGTCGCCGGCCTCGAGACCCTCGAGCGGGCCGCCGAGCTCCTCGGCGCTCCCTCGCTCGACGAGCTGGTCGAGGTGGCCGAGCGCCTCGGCGTGGCCGACGAGCTCGACCTCGGCCTCGACGGCCGCACCACGGCCGTGGTGCTGGGCGAGCTGGGCGTCGACGCGCTGGTGGAGCACGGCTCGCTCGACGACCTGGCCGCCCGCCTCGACGCTGGCGACGAGGTGCTGGTCACCGACGCCGACGGGCGCCCGGCCACCATCGTCGGCCTGGCACCGGGGCGCGGCGAGGTCGAGGTGGTCTCGCACGACGGCGCGCGGCACGTCGTCGCCCTCGACGTGGTCGAGGAGCGCTGGGCGGCCGGCGGCTACGAGATGGTCGTGGCCGACGGCCCCCGGGGCGTGGCTGCGCCGGGCGCTCCCATCCGCCTCGCCGCCGCCGTCACCGTCCTTCCCGTCACCCTGCCCCCGGTGGGGGCGTGATGGCGGTCCTTGGGGATGGCCGCCCCGCCGTCCGGCCGCACGATGCCCACATCCGTTCTTCCCGAACCTGACCCGAGGAGCCCACCATGCCCGACTTCCCCGACTTCCCCGACTTCCCCGATCTCCCCGACCTTCCCGACCTCCCCGGCCTGCCCGGTCCCGACGACGGCGCCGGCGACGGTCCCGACGACGACCCGCTCGGCCCGCAGGACGGTCCGGAGCTCGACGGCGGGCAGGACCCGTTCGTCGACGAGGTGGTGCCCGACACCGCCGAGCAGGAGGAGCAGCGCTCCGAGCTCATCGAGCGGGCCACCGCCATGGGCGCCTCGCCCGAGCAGCTGGCCGGGCTGTCTGCCCTGTCCGGCGACGCCCTGGCCGGGGCCCTCGAGTCGCTCGACTGGGACCCGGTGGGTCGCTCCACCGCCTTGTGGATCGCTGCTGGCGAGGGCAACGCCGAGGACTGGGTGTTCGGCCCGGAGCCCGGCCAGGACGGCCCGCCCCCGGCCGGTGGTCCGCACGAGCAGGGCGGCGGCGAGGCCCCGCCCGTCCCGGCCCCCGGCCCCGACGCGCAGAACCCGGCCCCGCCGGCCGTGCCCGACGGCGCCGGTGGCGGCGGCAACGTGGGCAACCCGCTGCCCCCCGGCGACGAGACCGGCGTGGTGGAGGACACCACGGCCCCGCCCGCCGGCGGCGACGGCCAGCTGCCCCCCGTGGGCGGCCCCGGCGGCGAGCCCCCCACCGTGCCGACCACCCCGGAGCCGACCACGCCGGAGCCGACCACCCCGGAGCCGGGTGGCCAGCTGCCGACGACGCCCGTCGTGCCGACCACGCCGGAGCCGACGACCCCCGAGCCGGGCGCCGAGCCCCACCCGGGTGGGCAGCTGCCCGCCACGCCGGAGCCGGGCGCCGAGCCGCAGCCGGTGCCGTCGCTGGAGGGTCCCGACGGGCCGCCCAGCGGCATCCAGCTCGACGTCGAGCCGGGCGACCAGGGCCTGGCCGCCGTGCAGGCAGGCCTCAGCGCCCCGACGGAGCTGCCCGACCTGAGCGGGGGTCCCGAGGGCACCTCGCCGCCCGAGGCGCCCGCCGCCGTGCCCACCTCCGTGCCCGGCGGCCCCGAGGGCGAGCTGGGCCTGCCCGACCTGCCCCCCATCGACCTGCCCGTCGGTGACGCGGAGGGCGATGCCGGCGACGGGATCGACCCGGCCCTCGGCGCCGCCGCCGTCGCCGGTGGAGCGGCCGCCGCAGCCGGCGCGGCCGGCGCCGTCACCGCCCTCGGCGTCGACGCCGCCCGCCGTCGGCGGGGCGGGAAGGATGCCCAGGAGGACGGCGAGGCCGACAAGGCCTGACCCACCCTCGACACCGCAGCAGGGCCGACCGGGGGACCGGTCGGCCCCGTTGCCGTCTCCCGGAGCTGCCCCGTGTCCGATCCCTCCACCCCCACCCTCGCCGACCTGTCCCGCCAGGTCGCCGGCCTCGCCAACGACGTGGTCGCCCGCGCCCGGGCCACCGGCCGCGACGACCTGGCCGACCTGGTGGCGGCCACCGCCGCCCGCTGGTCCGATCCCGAGGTCACCGTCGTGGTGGCGGGCGAGATCGGTGTCGGGAAGTCCTCGCTCGTCTCGGCGCTGGTGGGGCGCCGTGACCTGCTGCCGGCGAGCACCGTGGCCACCACCGGCGTGGTCACGACGGTGCGGTCGGCGCCGGTCGGCGCAGCCGCCGTGACCGCCACGGCCCACCTCGACGACCGAGACGCCCCGCTCGTGGTGCCCCTCGAGGAGCTCGACCAGTGGGTGGGGCTCGACGGGGAGCGGCAGACCTCTGTGGCCAGGGTCGACGTGGCCGTGCCCGATCCCGCCACCGGCGGGCAGCTGGTCCTCGTCGACACCCCCGGCGTCGCCGGTCCCACCACGTCGGCCGACCGGCTCGTCCTGGCCGTGCTGGCCCGCGCCGACGTGCTCCTCTTCGTCACCGACGCCGACGCGCCGGTGGGTCGAGCCGAGCTCGACTTCCTCGAGCAGGCCCAGCGCGAGGTCGGGACCTGCGTGGTGGCGCTGTCGCGCATCGACCGCTTCCGGGGCTGGTCGACCATCCGCGACGACACCACAGCGCTGCTCGATCGCAGCGTCGGCCGCTGGGCGCCGGTAGCCCAGGGGGTGAGCAGCAGCCTGGCCGACGCCGCCCTCGACGCCGCCGAGGAGGGCGACGCCGCCACCGCCGCGGCGCTGGAGCAGGAGGCGGGGGTGGCCGCCCTGCGCGAGCAGCTGCTGCGCCTCGCCCGCGGGGCCAAGCACGTGCGCCTGGGCGGTCTCCTGCTGGTGCTGCGACGGGTCGTCACCGAGCTGCAGCTGCCGGCCGTGGCGACCGAGCTGGCGCTGGAGGCCTCGCCCGAGGAGCTGGCCGCCCGGCTCGAGGTGTGCCGCCAGGCCCACGGCGACCTCAAGGCGCGGGGCTCGGCCGTCCTGGGCGGGATCGGCGACCAGGTGAGCGCCCTGCGCGAGCAGCTCGGCGTCGACCTCCGCCGCATGGTCGGCGAGGTGACGCTGGACCACGAGGAGCGGCTGCTCAACCCCAAGGTCGACGCCGACGAGGTGCTCGACGCCATGGAGCACGACCTGCGGGCGGCCCAGCTCCGCTTCGGCGCGATGGTCGACGACGAGCTGCAGGCGCTGCGCGACCGCGCCACCGCGCGGCTGGCCGGCGCCGACGAGGCGGCGCCGATCGAGGACGTGACGGCCGAGCGCGTCCGGCGCGCCGGCGCCGCCCCTCGCGTCGACGCGTCGCTCCGCCTGCGGGTGGCCGCGGCCATCGCCAGCGCCGGTGGCGGCACCGTGATGATGGGGCTCTCGATGGGCGCCACCTCCGGTGGCGGCAATGCCCTGCGCAGCGGCCTCATGGGCGTGTCGATGATGCTCGGCGGGGTGGTGGCGACGAGCGGGGTGCGCCAGACGCGCCAGCAGAAGGTCGTCCAGACCGTCCGGGCCCAGGCGCGGGCCATCCTCGACGAGTGGCAGGCCAGCACCCTGGCTCGGGCCCGCACGCGGGTGCTCACCGCGCAGCGGGAGCTGGAGGGCGCCCTGCGGGAGGCCGTGCGGGGGCAGCTCGGCGAGCTCGAGGTCGAGGTGCGGCGCCTCCAGGAGGCGCAGCAGGCCGACGCCGCCCGCCGGGCCGAGCTGGCCGCCCAGGCGGCCTCCGACGCCAGCGCCACCGATGCCCTCGACACCGAGGTGGCCCGCCTCCACGGCCTCGTCCGCCAGGTGGTCGAGGCGGGGCTGGCCGGTCTGGGCCCCGCCGGTGGCTGAGCGCCCCGGGCCTACGCTCCTGGGCGTGCCCGCCGTCCCGACCGGTTCCCCGCTCGGCCCCCTCAGCCAGGCGGCCGACCGCGTCCTGGCCGACCTCGCCGTCGCCGTGGACCACCCGGAGGTCCGGGCGCAGGTGCTGGAGGTGCGGGCCGGGCTGGCCGAGCCGCTGCGGGTGGCGGTGGCCGGCCGGGTGAAGGCCGGGAAGTCCACGCTGGTGAACGCGCTCCTGCGCCAGCGGGTGGCCCCCACCGACGTCGGGGAGTGCACCCGGCTCGTCACCTGGTACCGCCACGGCGTCCCCGAGCGCTTGGAGGTGGTGCGCCGCGACGGCGGGCGGGAGGTGCGCCCCCTGCAGGCCGACGGCTCGCTGCCGTCCACGCTCGGCCTGCCGATCGACGAGGTCCAGCGGCTCGAGGTGTACCTGTCGATCGACGACCTCCGGCGGCTCACCCTCATCGACACCCCCGGCCTGCAGTCGGCCAACGACGACCTCTCCAGCAGCACCCGTGAGCTCCTGGCCATCGACGAGGCGTCACGCCACGCGGTCAGCGCGGCCGACGTGCTCCTGCTCGTCATGGCGCTCGAGCCCCACCAGGACGACGTCGACACCCTGGCCCGCTTCGACGCGCAGTTCGGTGGCCTCACCCGCAACGCGCTCAACGCCCTCGGGGTGCTGTCGCGGATCGACCACCAGGGCGTGGGGGTCGAGGAGGTGGCCGATCGCGCCGCCGCCCTCGCCGCCCGCTTCGCCGACCACCACCACCTGTCCCTCGCCGCCGTCGTGCCGGTGAACGGCCTCCTGGCCGAGGCCACCCGCTGCGGCGTGCTGACCGAGCGCGACGTCGCCGGCCTGGCCGCGCTGGCCGAGCTCTCGGCCGCGGCCCGCCGCCTGCTGCTGCTGTCGGCCGACCGGTTCGTGGAGAGCGAGGCGCCGGTGTCGCGCACCGACCGCCTCCGCCTGCTGGAGGTGCTCGACCTCTACGGGATCGAGCGGGCGCTGGAGCGCCTGGCCGCCGGCGACCGCGGCGCCTCCGGGCTGGGGCGATCGCTGGAGGGCATGTCGGGCGTGCAGCGCCTGGCCGACGAGGTGTTCGAGCGCTTCGGACGCCGGGCCGACGCCTTCAAGGCCGGTTGGGCCCTGGCCGCCCTCGGGCACCTCCGGGGGCGCTCGTCGATCGAGCAGCAGCGCATCGCCTCGGCCGTGGAGGCGCTCGAGCTGGCGCCTGGGATGCACGCCGTGGCGCTGCTGCGGGCCGCCCAGCAGCTCGGGGCCGGCGAGCTGCGGCTGCCCGACGCGCTGGCCGCCGACCTGGTGGCCCTGGCCGAGGCCGACCTGGCTCCGGACCCGGCTGACGCCGCCGTCGATCCCGCCGTCGCCGGCTCGGCCACCGTGGCGGGGATCGGGCGGTGGCGCTCCTTCGCCAACGACGGACGGGCCGGGCCCCTCGAGCGCCAGGTCGCCGACGTGGTGGTCCGCTCGCTCGAAGCCCGCCTCTGAGGCCCCGGGGAGCCGCCCCCTGGCCGGGCGTGCGATGATCTCGGCGGGCGCCAGGGTGGCGGGCTCTGGGGAAGCAGCACCGGCGGCGGGTACCTACGGTGCGAAGGTGACCACGGGACACGGAGGGACGACGATGATGCGGGCAAGGCTTGTGGGCGCCGCGCTGGCCGTGGGGCTGGCTGCGGTGCTCGGCGCGTGCGGCGACGACGGCGACGATGGCGGCGACGAGGAGCCGACCACGACGACGATCGTCGGCGGTGCCGATGCCGGTGAGGTGGTGCCCCCGCCGGAGCTCACCGACGACATCGACGTCGACGACCTGCCGGCGCCGCCCGCATCGCCGTCGCCCGACGACGCCGAGGGCTGAGCAGCATGGGTGCGTGGACGCTCGCCATCGACTTCGGCACCACGTCGTCGTCGGCCGCCGTCGCCAACGGTGGCCTGGAGCTGGTCGAGGTGGCCGGGGCGCCGCGCGTCCCCTCCGCCGTGCTGGCCGATCGCGACGGCTCGCTCGTCGCCGGCGACATCGCCGTGCGCCAGGGCGCCGGCGCCCCCGACCGGGTCGAGCGCACGCCCAAGCGCCGCATCGGCGACCGCGTGGTGGTGCTGGGCGACCAGCAGCTCGCCCCCGCCGACCTGGCGGCCGCCGTGCTGCGCCTGCTGGCCGACGAGGCCATCCGCCGCCAGGGTGGCGAGGCCCCCAGCGAGGTGCGCCTCACCCACCCCGCCTCCTGGGCGGGCACCCGGCTCGGGGTGCTGCGCGACGCCGCCTCGCGCGCCGGGCTGGGCGAGGTGTCGTTCGTGCCGGAGCCCGTGGCCGCCGCCCTGCACTACGCCGACGAGCAGCTGGCCGTCGGCGCCCTCGTCGCCGTGTACGACCTCGGCGGCGGCACCTTCGACACCGCCGTGCTGCGCCGCACCGAGGAGGGCTTCGAGGTGGTCGGCCCGCCCGGCGGCAGCGACCGCCTCGGCGGCGAGGACTTCGACGAGCGCCTCTACCAGCACGTCGGCGCCGCCCTGGCCGCCCAGGACGGCGACGCCTGGGAGCACCTGCGGTACTCGGAGGAGCGGCCGTGGGTGCGGGCCAACGCCGCGCTGCGCGCCGAGGTCCGAGCCGCCAAGGAGGCCCTCTCGAGCACGGCCGACTACACGATCTACGTGCCCGCCCCGGTCGACGCCGAGGTGCGGGTGACCCGCGAGGAGCTGGAGCGCCTCATCGCCGGCGACCTCGAGCGCACGGTCGACGAGCTGTGCGCCACCGTCGACCGGGCCGGCGTCACCCTCGACGACCTGGCGGCCGTCTACCTCGTGGGCGGCTCCAGCCGGATCCCGCTCATCACCCGCCTGCTGGCCGACCGCCTCGGCCGCATGCCGGTCACCTGGGGCGATCCGAAGGCCGTGGTGGTCCTGGGCGCGGCCGCCGCCGGCGCTGGTGCCGTGCGCGCCGCCAGCCCCGTCCCGGCCCCCGCCGCCGCGGAGGCCAGCGCCGACGACACCGCCGTCCTGGGCGCCACGGCCGCGGCCGCGCCCGTCTCGCCCGAGGTCGACGACACGGCGGTGATCGACGTCGGGCCGGGGCCCGTCGAGCCGGCCTCGGAGGACGACGACGACCTGCCGGCGCCCGCCCCCGTCGCGTCGGGCGGCCGCTCGCGCCGCGCCGCCGGGCTGGCCGTGGCGGCCCTGCTGCTGGTGGTCGCCCTGGTCGCCGGCGTCATCGCCCTCACCGGCGACGACGACCCCGACGGCCAGGTGGCGGCCGAGGGCCCCGACACCACCACCACGCTCGACCCCGACGCCGAGCCGCTCGACCTGGCCCGCACCTTCGACCCGGAGGGCGACCGCGAGCTGGTGGCCGAGCGCACCTTCCGCTTCAGCGACGACGGCACCGAGTTCCGCAACGAGACCCTGCTCCGCAACGCGACGGCCGCCCCGGTCACCCGGGTGTGGTTCGAGGTGGTGCCGAAGGAGCTGGCCACGACCGTCGACGACGTGACCTGGTCGATCCAGCCCTCCGGCATCGTGGTGGAGGACCCGGTCGTCTACTTCGAGGTGGAGCTGGCCGCCGGCGCCGAGCTCACGCTCGTCTGGAGCACCCCGCTGCCGGAGGGCGCGGAGCCCTCCGTGGCCCTCCTCGACGAGCTGGCCGAGGCCCACGCCTCGGCGGTCGCCGGCGCGACCGGCGACATCCAGCTGGCCACCGCCATCCTGGCCGCCGAGGGGGCCGACGTGGTCGACACCGAGGTCCCCGACGGCGGCAGCACCGGCACCACCCTCGACGGCGGCACCTCCGACGGCTCGAGCGACGGATCGAGCGACGACGGCAGCATCACGGTCGATCCGGGGCCTCAGCCAACCCCCAACAGCGCGCCCACGCTCTCGGTCTCCAACCGCTCCAACGACGAGCGCCAGTCGGTGAACCTCGCGATCAGTGTGAGCGACCCCAACGGTGATTCGGTGAGCCTCTCCGCGAGCGGCCTGCCGAAGGGCCTGTCGGTGAGTGGCACGCGCATCGTCGGGACGATCGCCCACGATGCTGCGAGCGTGACGACCGATCGTCGCGCCGGGATCAAGTCGCGAGCGTTCTCCGTGAACGTTGTGGCGACCGACTCGAAGGGAGCGCAGACGGCTCGACAGTTCAGCTGGACCGTTCGTGACACCCACCGACTGATGCCCAACTACATCGGCACCGAGGGATGCGGCGGATGCCAGGGCATGCTCGACATCGCGGCTGTGACCAGCCCCAGTGGGTTCAGCTGCGTCTATGACAGCGGGACCACCTTCACCGTGGGGCGAATCTGGCGGCAGAGCATCGCGCCGAACACGATCATCGCCTGGGGCCAGTCGGCTGCCTACTGGTACTGGGAGAACCCCTGCGGCAGCGGCAACACGCCAGCCAACACCCCGCAGGGCTGGCCCTGAGCTGACTGTGGCGGTCCTTGGGGATCCGGGGGCGGCGGGCTGAGCGGACGATGGCGGCATGCAGACCACCCGCCGCCTCGCCGTCCTCGTCCTCGCCGTGCTGGCCCTCGCCGGGTCCCTCACCCTGCAGCAGGCCCCGTCGGCCTCGGCGGTGGCCGCTGGGGCGTGCCACCGCTGGGCCGCCACCGGGGGCAGCGACGCCGCCGACGGCACCGCCGCCCGGCCCGTGCGCTCGCTCGACCGCCTGGTGCGGCTCCTGGCGCCGGGCCAGGTGGGCTGCCTGCAGGGCGGGCAGACCTACCACGCCACCGAGGGCTACGGGATGATCAAGGCGGGCGGCGGCACCGACGCCGCCCCGGTCACCATCACCTCCGGCGGCACCGGCCGGGCCAAGGTGCTCGGCCAGGTCGACGCCGGCCTCGTCACCCACGACATCGTGTTCGCCGACCTCGACTTCGTCGGCACCACCGCCGATGCCAACGGGAGCCCCACGGTGCCGCGGGCGACCCACATCAACCTGCGCGGCGACCGCCTCGAGCTCCGGGGCAACGACATCACCAACCCCTTCGGGATCTGCATCAACGCCGGCTCGATGGACGCCTACAACCCCGTGCTGACCGGCGAGCCGAGCGACGGCATCGTGATCACCGGCAACAAGGTCCACGGCTGCGGCATGAGCCCGAAGATGGTCTGGGAGGACCACCACTCCGGCGCCCACGGGATCTACCTGGTCTGGACCCGAGGCGCCGAGGTCACCCACAACCTCGTGGTCGGCAACCGGTACCGAGGCTTCCAGAGCTGGCCCCGCAGCGAGGGCACGCTCGTGGCCCACAACCTCTTCGACGCCAACGCCACCCATGTGAACCTCGGCAGCGCCCTGAAGGAGGGCCTCCCCTGGCACACCGCCGGCACCACCGTCCGCGACAACATCATGGTCGGGCGCACCGACTACCGGCCCGAGAAGAACCAGGCGTCGGTCGTCGGCAACTTCCCGACCGGCGCCACCTACGGCAACGTGGTGGAGAGCAACTGCATCGAAGCCACCCGCGGTGTGGCCGCCGGCAACGGCTTCGTGCTGGGCGCCAACGACACCAGCGTGCCCCGCTTCGTCGACCGGGCTCGGGGCGACTACCGCCTCACCGCCGACAGCCCCTGCCGGGGGAAGGGCCCGAGCTCGATCCAGCCGGCCGCCGCCCCCGCCCCGGTCCCGGCGCCGGTCCGCTCCGTCGACCTCGGGGCCGGCCGCTGCGGCGGGGGGCGCCTCACCGTCGACCTGCCGGCCCGGGCCACCTCGTCGGTGGCCGGTGAGTGGGTGTTCCACCGCACCGACGTGCTGCGCTGGGACGGGCGGGGCTGGGTGCTCGTGACCCCGCAGACGGCCTGGCGCTACGCCTGGGCCGACGGCACCGGCCTGGCCGCCCTGACCGGCGGCGACGGCAGCCGGGCCCAGTGGGTCACCCACGACGGCGCCCGGACCGGCTCGGCGGCGGGGGCCGCCGTCACCGTCGCCACGACGCCGGGCACCTGGTACGCCGTGCAGCAGAGCGTGTGGTTCGCCAGCGACGGCCACCTGGTGCAGGCGTGGGTCGACCTCGGCGCCGACGGCGTGATCTGCCGCACCTGACAGATCGTGAACTCGTGAACAAGGGGGGTACGATCGCCTCGTCATGGCCGCTGCGAACCGCCGGAAGATCCCCGAGGCCACCGTGGCCAGGCTGCCGCTCTACCTCCGCAGCCTGCTCGAGGGCCAGCACGCCGGGCTCACCACGATCTCCTCGGAGCGCTTGGCCGAGCTGGCCGGGGTGAACGCCGCCAAGGTGCGCAAGGACCTCTCGTACCTCGGCTCCTACGGCACCCGGGGCGTCGGGTACGACGTCGAGTTCCTCCTCTTCCAGATGAGCCGGGAGCTCGGCCTCACCCAGGACTGGCCGGTCGTCATCGTGGGCCTGGGCAACCTCGGCCAGGCCCTGGCCAACTACGGCGGCTTCGGCGACCGCGGGTTCCCGATCGTCGCCCTCTGCGACGCCGACCCGCAGGTCATCGGCACCGAGCTGCACGGCGTGGTCGTGCGCAGCATCGACGACCTCCCCGCCATCGCCGCCGAGCACCAGATCTCCATCGGCATCATCGCCACCCCGGCCGCGGCCGCCCAGGACGTCGCCGATCGGCTGGCCGCCGCCGGCGTGGCCTCGATCCTGAACTTCGCCCCCACCGTCATCTCCGTGCCCGAGCAGGTGTCGCTGCGCAAGGTCGACCTCGCCGTCGAGCTGCAGATCCTCAGCTTCTACCAGCAGCGCAAGGCCGGGGGCCCGCCCCTGGCCGACCTCCCCGGCGCCGCCGCCACGGCCGACTGACGATGCCCGTCTCCGTCCCGTCGTACCCGGTCAACCTGCTGGTGGCGGGGCGGTCGGTGCTGGTGGTCGGTGGCGGAGCGGTGGCGGCCGAGAAGATCGTCGGCCTGCTGGCCGCCGAGGCGCTCGTGCACGTGGTGGCCACCGAGGTGCGGGCACCGGTGCGCGCCCTCGGCGTGCCGTTCGAGGAGCGCCCGTATCGCCGGGGCGAGGTCGCCGGCCACCGCCTGGTGGTGGCGGCCACCGACGACCCGGCCACCAACCAGGCCGTCTACGACGACGGCGAGGCGGCCGGGATCTGGGTGAACGCCGCCGACGACCCCGAGCGCTGCTCCTACACGCTGCCCGCCAAGCACCAGCAGGGCCGCCTGCTCGTCACCGTGTCGACGTCCGGGCACAGCCCAGCGCTGTCGGGCTGGCTGCGCGACCGCCTGGCGGAGCAGCTCGGACCGGAATACGACACCCTCATCGACCTGTTGGCAGAGGCACGGGCCGACATGGTCTCGCAGGGTCGTCCCACCCTCGGGGCCGATTGGCGGTCCGCGCTCGATTCAGGGATGCTGGAACTCGTCCGCGAAGGGCACCTCGACGCCGCGAGGGCCCGCCTCCGGGCGGCGCTCTCCCTCGGTGCAGCGCCCTCCTCGGACTCCCAACGCTAGGAGCCCTGCGCGTGTCCGTCGTCGTCATCGGACTGAACCACCGGAGCACCCCGCTCGACCTGCTCGAGCGGATGACCGTCGGCGACGCGGCGCTGCCCAAGGCCCTGCACGACCTCATCTCGCGCGACGACGTCTCCGAGGCCGTGGTGCTCTCCACGTGCAACCGCACCGAGGTCTACGCCGTCGCCGAGCGCTTCCACGGCGCCTACCAGGACATCCGCGACTTCCTCGCCGAGGTGGCCTTCCTGGCCCCGGAGGACTTCAGCGACCACCTCTACGTCCACTACGACGCCCCGGCCGTGTCCCACCTCTTCAGCGTGACCGCCGGCCTCGACTCCGCCGTGCTCGGCGAGAGCGAGATCCTCGGCCAGGTGAAGGTGGCCTGGGAGAAGGCTCGCAGCGAGGGCACCGCCGGGCCCGCCCTGAACCTGCTGTTCCGCCACGCCCTCGAGGCCGGCAAGCGGGCCCGCACCGACACCGGCATCGCCCGCCACATCACCTCCGTGTCGCAGGCCGCCGTGTCGCTGGCCGCTCAGCGCCTCGACGGCCTCGCCGGCCGCAGGGTCCTGGTCCTCGGCGCCGGCGAGATGGGCGAGGCCATGGCCCTCGGCCTGGCCAAGGCCGGCGCCGCCGAGCTCCGCCTGGCCAACCGCACCTGGGACCGTGCCGTCGAGCTGGCCGAGCGCACCGGTGGCACCGCCGTCCGCCTGCTCGACGTGCCCGCCGCCCTGGCCGAGGTCGACGTGCTCCTGTCGTCCACCGGCGCCGCCGCCCCGCTGCTCGAGGTGGAGGACCTGGCCGGGATCGTGGCCGCCCGCCAGGGTCGCCCGCTGCTCATCGTCGACATCGCCGTGCCCCGCGACATCGACCCCGCCGTCGGCCAGCTCGACGGGGTCACCCTGCTCGACATGGACGACCTGCGGGCCTTCGCCGACGCCGGCACCGCCGCCCGCCAGGGCGAGGTGGCGGCCGTGCAGTCGCTCCTCGACGCCGAGCTCGAGCGCTACCTCGGCGCCACCAGCGCCCGCGAGGCGGCGCCGATGATCGTGGCGCTGCGCGAGCGGGCCGAGGAGGTGCGCCGAGCCGAGCTCGAGCGCTACCGCACCCGCCTCGACGGCCTCGACGAGGCCCAGCTCGACGCCATCGAGGGCCTCACCCGCGGCATCATCGGCAAGCTCCTCCACGACCCGTCGATCGCCCTCAAGGAGGCGGCCGGCTCACCGCGGGGCGAGCGGCTGGTGTCGTCGCTGCGAGAGCTGTTCGCCCTCGAGGGCGACGGCCCGCCCGCCCCGCCCCCCGCGTAGCGCGGTGGCGCGCACCCTGCGGGCGGCCACGCGCGGCAGCCCCCTGGCCCGCTGGCAGGCCGAGCACGTCGCCGCCCTGCTGGCTGCCGCCCACCCCGGCGTCGCCGTGGAGCTCGTGGTGGTCGACACCCAGGGCGATCGGCGCCTCGACGTGCCGATCTGGGAGCTGGGCGGCAAGGGCGTGTTCGCCAAGGAGGTGCAGGCCGCCGTGCTCGACCGGCGGGCCGACCTCGCCGTGCACTCGGCCAAGGACCTGCCGTCGGTCACGCCGCCGGGCCTGGTGCTGGCGTCGATCCCCGAGCGGGGCGACGTGCGCGACGCCCTGGTCGGCTCGACCCTCGCCGACCTGCCGATCGGCGCCGAGGTGGCCACCGGCTCGCTGCGCCGCCAGGCCCAGCTGGGCGCCCTGCGCCCCGACCTCCGCTTCGTGGGGCTGCGCGGCAACATGCAGACCCGCCTGGCCAAGGCGACCGACCACGACGCCATCGTGGTGGCCGCCACCGCCTTCGACCGGCTCGGCCTGGCCGAGCACCTCGCCGAGCGGCTGCCCATCGACGTCGTGCTGCCCCAGGTGGGCCAGGGGGCGCTGGCGGTGGAGTGCCGGGCCGACGACGCCGAGGTGCTGGCGCTGCTGGCCGCCATCGAGCACGCCCCCACCCGCCACTGCGTCGACGCCGAGCGGGCCTTCCTCCTCGAGCTCGGCGGCGACTGCTCGCTGCCGGCGGCCGCCCACGCCACCCTCGACGCCGCGGGTGCCCTCACCGTCGAGGGGCGCCTGGCCGCCGTCGACGGCTCCACCGTGCTGCGCCACACCGGCCCCGACGGCGCCGCCGTCGCCCGCCACCTCCTCGACCACGGCGGCCGCGCCCTCCTCGCCCGCTGACCCCAACCCACCAGCCACGCGAGAGCGGTGTTCTTGGGTCGTTGAACCGTGAAGACCACGGTTCAACAACCCAGGAAGATCGACGTCGGCGAGGTCGGTGGGGGGTCAGAGGAGGCCGGTGAGGCCCCAGGTGAGGAAGACGACCGCGCCACCCTCGATCACGGTGGGGGCGTGGCGGTGGGTCAGGACGCGCTCGATGCTGGCCGCGTCCTGGCGCAGCATCCGCCAGTCGGGGTCGGGCGTGTCGTTGCGCAGCTGCCAGAGCTCGTGCTGGCGCAGGCGGGCGGCTGCCCACAGGAACTGGGCGCCGGCCGCCACCCCGATCACGACGCGTGCCATGCCGCATCCTGCCAGGCCCGCGCCCGGACGCCACGCCGTCGGTACGCTCGGCGGCGATGCCCGACCTGCGGCTGCGCTACCGCCCCTACGACGACCTGGCCGAGCCCAACGTCATCGTCGACGGCACGCCCACCACCGGCACCACGCTCACGCTGTCGCACTGGCCCGGTTCGCCGGCCGTGCCCGCCGACGTCGAGGCCGACCTCTCGGCCGAGATGGCGTTCCGCTACCTCGACCACCCCGAGGTGCTGCACGGCGCCGCCACCGCGGTGTCGAACAACCACTTCGACCAGGACGGCCTGGTCAGCACCTTCGCCCTCACCCGGCCGGAGGAGGCCCGGGCCCGCCGCGCGCTGCTGGAGGACCTCGCCGCGGCGGGCGACTTCGCCACCTACCGCCACCGTGCGGCGGCCCGGGCGTCGATGGTGGTGTCGGCGCTGACCGAGCCCGAGCGGTCGCCCTTCGGTCCGCTCCCCGAGGACCACGGCGAGCTGACGGCCCTCCTCTACACCGAGGCCCTCGCCTGGCTGCCCGATCTGGTCGACCACGTCGAGCGCCACCGCGACCTGTGGGGCGACGAGGACGACCAGCTCGCGCAGAGCGAGGCCGCCCTCGACGACGGCCGGGTCACGGTCGTCGAGGTCCCGTCGGTCGACCTGGCGGTGGTCACGGTGGCCGACGGGCTGCGCTGGTGGGGGCACCGCTTCGGCGGGCGGCGCTACGACGGCGTGCACCCCATGGCGCTCCACCGGCGCACCCGCTGCGGTGCCGTCCTGCTGTGGTCGGCGGGCAGCTACCGCTTCACCTACCGCTACGAGAGCTGGGTCCAGTACCGGAGCCGGGCGATCCGGCCCCGGGTCGACCTGGGCCCGCTGGCCGCGGCCCTCTCCGAGCTCGACGCCGTGGGCTGGGCGGCCGAGCCGGTCAGCGGCCTCACCCCCGAGCTCGCCCCGGAGGCGGGGCAGCCGTCGTCGCTGCCGCTCGAGGTCGTGCAGCGCACGATCGTGGCCCACCTGGCCTCGGCCCCGCCCGCCTTCGACCCCTACGTCCGCTCGTGACGGCCCGGGCTGCGACGAGCCGGTCGGCGGCGTCGGGGACCGCGCCGATGGCGGAGGCCGCCCCATGGTCGTGATCGCGACACCCCGGAACCTGCGCCTGGCCCTCCTCGCCCTCGGCGCGGGGGCCGCGGCGCTCGGCGGGTGCGGCGACGACGGGGCGCGCGAGGAGGTGCGCTGGCGCCTCACCGCCGAGCCCGACGGCCCGCGCCTCGAGCTGGCGGCCGAGTTCGGGGGCAGCTCGTGCACCACCTTCGACGAGTGGGCGGTCGACGAGACCGACGCCCAGGTGGAGATCCGGGCCGTGGTGGTCCGCTCCGGCGGCGACTGCACCGACGACCTCGTCGTGGAGGCGCACGCCGTGGAGCTGGAGGAGGACCTCGGCGATCGCCCGCTGCTCGGCTGCGAGCCGGGCGACGACCTCGACGCCGATTGCCTCGCCGTCGCCGAGCCCTGATCCTCGGATCGGCGCCGCCGCCGGCCGGCCTCGGCGCGCCGGCGATCAGCCGGGGCGGACGGAGGTCCGGTTCGCGTTGGCGCCAGCCCAGTCGCCCACCGGGCTGGCCCCGCCGTAGGCCCGCAGGTCGTCGGTCGTGCGCAGCCGGCCCGTGGTGTCGTGGAAGCCGAACGCGCCGAGGTGCCGAGCGCTCATGAAGTCGGCCCGCCACGGGTGCTGGGCGGTGGCGCCCGGCTCCCGCTCGGGGCCGTCGAGCAGGGCAGCTGACCCCTCGGCTCGGGTCCGGGGCGAGGGGGCGACGTACCGGTCGATCCAGGCCAGCGTGTAGAAGTCGGCCAAGCGCACGCCGTAGGTGGTCGACGGGAGGAGGTAGGGCACGTCGACCCACTCCAGGTGCGTGCCGCCGCGCACGGTCACCGACCAGCTGTCGAGCCCGGCGGCCCGCCAGGCCCGGTAGGCGCTGAGGTTGGCGTCGGGCGGTGGTGCCTCCGGCGTGGGCTGCGGGTGCAGGAAGTAGCCGTCGACCTGCTGGTCCATGGCCGGCACCACCGGCCGCACGCCGTCGGCCGAGAGGCCGTCCCACGCCACGATCGCCTTGATGGGGAAGGACCGGCCGGTGCAGACGGGCAGCGTGCGCCAGAGCGTCGCGCTGCTGGCGCACTGCTGCACCACCGAGACGGCCCGGGCGCCCAGGGAGTGCCCGGCCAGGGCCAGCCGGGTCCGGTCGAGCGACGGGGCGAGCGGGTTCACCCAGGCCAGCGACCCGTCGCCCGAGGCTCGGGCGTCGGCCACCATCTGGGCGCTCCACCCGCCGGGCACGTAGGGCGCATCGGGGGTGGCGTAGAGGAAGCGCAGCGCGTCGACCGTGCCGTCGACGAAGTTGGCCTCCTGCTGGAAGGGCACGCCGTCGCCGGTGGGGACGGGATCGCCCGGGGCGTGGCCGAACGTCTCGCTCTCACCCTGGCCCTGGGCGTCGAAGGTGAGCACCAGGTAGCCGTTGGCGGCCAGGGTGCGGGCGGCCCACCAGTACATGTGCTGGGTGCCCTGGATGGACCCGGGCGTGATCACCACGGCCGGCTTGCGGCCGGGGCGGCCGTCGGTCCACAGGCGGCCCACGAGCTTGGCGCCGGTGCGCGAGAGGAAGGCGACGGTCGTGGGGTCGAGGTCGCCGTAGCGGGTGGGGTCGCCCACCGCACCACCGGGCAGGAGCTGGCCCAGGGTGCCGTAGACCCGACCCTGGGGGAGGTCGGCCACCTGGCGGCCGAGGTTGGCCAGCCACGACTCGGCGGCTGCGGGCGCGAACGCCAGGCCGTAGTCGAGGTCGAGGAGGGAGGCGACCTGCCGGCCCGCGACCGTCGACCGGCCCACGTTGTCGAGGTCGTGCTGGAGGTAGGCGGCGTCGGCGTGGTCGTCGGCTCGCACGGGGACGTGGGGGGCGAGCAGGGCCACGGCCGTGACCACGAGCAGGAGGGACCAGCGGGTGCGTCGCATCAGGGACGGGTTCGCCGTCGGGCGCCCGCCGACCTGCCGGGGCCGCTCGTCGCCCGCCACCGGGTGCGGCGTGCGGCCGGGTTCGCGCGCTGGGCGGGGGGCGCGCCGATCGCTGGCCCCTACGATCGTCGGCGATGACCGTGTACCTGGTGGGCGCCGGCCCGGGCGATCCTGGCCTGCTCACCGTGCGGGCCGCCGAGGTGCTGGCCCGGGCCGACGTGGTCGTCTACGACCGCCTCTCCGTCGAGGCCCTGCTCGACCTGGCCCCCCTCGACGCCAAGCGGATCTCGGTGGGCAAGGCGCCCGGGCAGGTCACGCTGGCGCAGCAGGACATCAGCGCGCTGCTGGTGGCCGAGGCGGCCGAGCACGCCACCGTCGTGCGCCTGAAGGGCGGCGACCCGTTCGTGTTCGCGCGCGGGGGCGAGGAGGCGGCGGCCCTGATCGCCGCCGGCATCGACTTCGAGATCGTGCCGGGCATCACCTCGGCCCTGGCCGTGCCCGCCTATGCGGGGATCCCGGTCACCCTGCGCCACAGCTCGACGTCGTTCACCGTCGTCACCGGCCACGAGGACCCGTCGGTGGGGGAGGAGGGCTCGGTCGACTGGCAGGCGGTGGCGCGGGTGGGCGGCACCATCGTGATCCTGATGGGCGTGGCCCGGATCGCTGCCATCGCGCGCGAGCTCCTGGCCGGCGGGCTGTCGCCCGACACGCCGGCCGCCGCCGTGCGCTGGGGGACCCGCCCCGAGCAGACCACCGTGCGCGCCACGCTCGGCACCATCGCCGACCAGCCGCTCGCCGCGCCCTCCGTCATCGTGGTTGGGGAGGTGGCGGCCGTCGACCTGGCGTGGTTCGAGCGGCGCCCGCTCTTCGGTCGCCGGGTGGTCGTGACCCGCACCCGCCAGCAGGCGTCGCAGCTGTCGGCCGCCCTGCAGCGCGCCGGCGCCGACCCGATCGAGGTGCCGGTGATCGAGATCGCGCCGCCCGTCGACGACGGCGCCGCCCTGGCGGCCGCGGTGGCTCGCCTGGGCGCCTACGACTGGGTGGTGCTCACCTCCCCCAACGGCGCCCAGCGGCTGCTCGCCGCGGTGGCGGCGGCCGGCCTCGACGCACGCGCCTTCGGCTCGGCCCGGGTCGCCGCCATCGGTCCGGGCACGGCCCGCGTGCTGGCCGGCGGGGGCATCGTCGCCGACCTGGTGCCCGAGCGGTTCGTGGCGGAGTCGCTGCTCGACGCGCTGGGGCCGCCCACCGGGCGCGGGCGGATCCTCCTGGCCCGGGCCGCGGTGGCGCGCGACGTCCTCCCCGACGGCCTCCGGGAGCGGGGCTGGGCCGTCGACGTGGTCGATGCCTACCGCACCGTCCCCGCGCCCATCACCGTGGAGCAGCGAGCGGCGGTGGCGGCGGCCGACGTGATCACCTTCACCTCGTCGTCGACCGTCGAGCGCACGCTCGAGGCGCTCGGGGCCGACGCCCTCCCGCCCGTGATCGCCTGCATCGGGCCCGTCACCTCCGCCACCGCCCGCCAGCACGGCCTCCGCGTCGACGTCGAGGCCTCGGTCCACACGATCGACGGGCTGGTCGCCGCCCTGGCCGCCGCCGCGCCACCCGTCGCCCCGGGCCCGTCGTAGTGGCACCCGTCGCCCCGGGCGGTCCCGAGCGGCCCGAGGCCGTGATCTTCGACTTCGACGGGCTCATCATCGACAGCGAGTGGGCGATCTACGAGGCCGCCCGGGAGGCCTTCGTGGCCCACGGGCACGAGCTCACCGTCGCCGCCTGGGCGACCGTGGTGGGCACCAACGACCGCCACGACGACTCGTGGTGGCCCCGGCTCTGCGAGGCCGCCGGGGTCGGCGGCTTCGACCGCGAGGACTTCGACGCCGCCTACGAGGCCGACGAGCCCCGAGCCCGGCTGCGGGCGGCCATGCTCGAGCTGCCCGCCCTCCCCGGGGTGGCCGACCTGGTGGCGGAGGTGGCGGCGGCGGGCACCCCGCTCGGCGTGGCGTCGTCGTCGTCCCGGCCGTGGCTCGTGCACAACCTCGACCGCCTCGGGCTGATCGACCGGTTCGGCACCCTGGTGGGGGCCGACGTGGTGGGCGGCATCGGCAAGCCGGCGCCGGACGTCTACCTCCGCGCCTGCGCCGACCTCGGCGCCGACCCCGTCCGCAGCGTCGCCATCGAGGACTCTGCCCACGGCGTCACCGCGGCCAAGGCCGCCGGCATGCCGGCCGTCGCCGTGCCCAGCCAGATCACCCGCTTCAACGACTTCGGCCACGCCGACCTCGTCGTCGGCTCCGTGGCCGAGCTCGACCTCGCCACCCTGGCGTCGCTCCTCTGAGGCCGGGTCGGCGCCGGTAGCCTGCACGGCGATGGCCTTCCCCCAGCGCCGCCTCCGCCGCCTGCGCCGCACCCCCGCCCTGCGTCGGCTGGTGGCGGAGCACCGGGTCACCGTCGACGACCTGATCGCCCCGCTGTTCGTGCGGGAGGGCATCAGCGAGCCCCAGCCCATCGCCAGCCTGCCCGGCGTCGTGCAGCACACCCGCGAGTCGCTCCGCAAGGAGGTGGCGGAGCTGGCCGCCCTCGGCATCCCTGGCGTGATCCTCTTCGGCGTGCCCGCCAGCAAGGACGCCGAGGGCTCCGGCGCCTGGGACCCCGAGGGCATCGTGCAGCTGGCGCTGGCCGACCTGCGGGCCGAGGTGGGCGACGCCATGGTGCTCATCGCCGACCTCTGCGTCGACGAGTACACCGACCACGGCCACTGCGGCATCGTCACGCCCGACGGCCAGGTCGACAACGACGCCACCCTGCGCCTCTACGAGCAGGCCGCGGTGGCCCAGGCCCGCGCCGGTGCCGACCTCACCGCGCCGTCCGGGATGATGGACGGCCAGGTGGGGGCCATCCGGGCCGCCCTCGACGCCGACGGCCACCCCGACACCGCCATCCTGGCCTACGCCGCCAAGTACGCCTCGGCGCTCTACGGCCCGTTCCGCGACGCCGTCGACGTGGAGATCGCCGACGGCGGCGACCGCAAGGGCTACCAGCAGGACCCGCGCAACGCCCGCGAGGCGCTGGCCGAGATCCGCGCCGACGTCGCCGAGGGCGCCGACATGGTGATGGTGAAGCCGGCCCTGGCGTACCTCGACGTCATCGCCGCCGCCCGGGCCGAGACCGACCTGCCGGTCGCCGCCTACCACGTGTCCGGCGAGTACTCCATGATCAAGGCGGCTGCCGAGCGGGGCTGGATCGACGGCGACGCCGTCGCCCTCGAGCACCTCACCGCCATCAAGCGGGCGGGCGCCGACGTGATCCTCACCTACCTCGCCCGCGAGGTCGCCGAACGCCTGCAGGGAGCCTGATGGCCACCAACGAGGAGCTCTTCGCCCGGGCCCAGCACCGCATCCCCGGCGGCGTCAACAGCCCCGTGCGCGCCTTCAAGAGCGTCGGCGGCACCCCCTACTTCGTGGCCCGAGCCGAGGGCGCCCACGTGTGGGACGTCGAGGGCACCCGCTACCTCGACCTCGTGCAGTCCTACGGCGCCATCATCGCCGGCCACGCCCACCCGGTGATCGTCGAGGCCATCCAGAAGGCCGCCGTCGACGGCACGTCCTACGGCGCGCCGACCGAGCGCGAGGTGGTCCTGGCCGAGGCCATCGCCGAGCGGGTCCCCTCCATCGAGCTGGTGCGGCTGGTGTCGAGCGGCACCGAGGCCACCATGTCGGCGGTCCGCGTGGCGCGCGGGTCGACCGGCCGCCGCAAGGTGGTGAAGTTCGCCGGCAACTACCACGGCCACGGCGACCTCCTCCTCGCCGAGGCCGGCAGCGGCCTGGCCGCCCTCGGGCTCCCCGGCTCGGCCGGCGTCACCGACGCCGCGGTGGCCGACACCGTGGTCGCGCCCTACAACGTGGTGCCCACCCTCGACGACGACACCGCCTGCGTCATCGTGGAGCCGGTGGCCGCCAACATGGGCCTGGTCCCGGCCGCCGACGGCTTCCTCGCCGGCCTGCGGGCCGAGTGCGACCGCGTCGGCGCGCTGCTGGTGTTCGACGAGGTGATCACCGGCTTCCGGGTCGCCCACGGTGGGGCGCAGGCGCTCTTCGGCGTCACGCCCGACCTCACCACCTTCGGCAAGGTCATCGGCGGCGGCCTCAACATCGGCGCCTACGGCGGCCGGCGCGAGGTCATGGAGCAGGTGGCGCCCCTCGGGCCGGTGTACCAGGCCGGCACGCTGTCGGGGAACCCGCTGGCCACCGCCGCCGGCCTCGCTGCCCTCTCCCTGCTCGACCACGACGCCTACGACCGGCTCACCGCGTCGGCCGAGCGCCTCGCCGGGCACCTCGTCGACGCCTTCGCGTCCGCCGGCATCACCGCGGTGGTGCCCCGGGTGGCCAGCCTCGTCGGGCTGTTCCTCTGCGACGAGGCCCCCACCGACTACCCGAGCGCCCAGCGCACCGACACCGCCCGCTACGCCGCTTTCTTCCACGCCATGCTCCGCCGCGGCGTGGCGATGGCCCCGGGCGCCTACGAGGTCATGTTCCCCGGCCTCGCCCACACCGACGCCCTGATCGACGAGGTCGGTGCCGTCGCCAAGGCCGCCGCCCTCTCCATCGCATGATCCGCCCGCTCCGCGGGTACCGGAGGCCGACATGACCACCTACCCCGACGCCCAGGCGGCCGTGCTGGCCGACCTGCTCGAGCGCGATGCGGTGCGCCGCCTGCTGGAGGGCGACCACACCCTCTGGCGCGACGACCCCACCGAGCTGGCCGACCGCCTCGGCTGGATCCCGGTGCTGCAGGAGGTGCTCGACGACCTGCCGGCGCTGGCCGAGCGCTGCGACCGCCTCGTCGACGACGTCGACGACGTCCTCGTGATGGGGATGGGCGGCTCCAGCCTGTTCCCCGAGGTGCTGGCCCGCACCTTCCAGCCCGTGGCCGGTCGCCCCCGGCTGCACGTCCTCGACACCACCGACCCCGCCGCCATCGCCCGCCTGGCCGACACCTGCCCGCCCGAGCGCACCCTGCACCTGGCGTCGTCGAAGTCGGGCTCCACCATCGAGACCCGCAGCCACCTCGAGTGGGCATGGGCCCGAGCGGGCGGCAGCGCCCCCTTCGCCGTCATCACCGACCCGCGGTCCGAGCTCGGCGGCATCGCCCACGACCGCAGCTTCCTGGAGGTGTTCGAGAACCGGGCCGACATCGGCGGCCGGTACTCGGCCCTGTCCCTCTTCGGGGTGGTCCCGGCCCTGCTCATGGGCCTCGACGTGGAGGCCCTGCTGCACGGCGGCCTGGCCGCCCTGGCCGACAGCGGCACCGCCGTCGACCCCGCCGACAACCCGGCCCTGCAGCTGGCCGTGGCGCTGGCCGCCGGCGTGCGGGTGGGCCGCGACAAGGCCACCGTGGTGCTCCCGCCCGAGGTGGCCACCGCCGGCCTCTGGCTGGAGCAGCTGGTGGCGGAGTCCCTCGGCAAGGACGGCACCGGCGTGGTGCCGATCGTCGGGGAGGCCGTGGGCTCGCCCGAGGCCTACGGCGACGACCGGCTGTTCGTGGCCACCGAGCCGCTCCCCGACCTCGAGGCCGCCGGCCACCCCGTCGTGCCCATCGGCCTCCTGCCCGACCCGCACTCGCTCGGCCACTTCGTGGTGAGCTGGGAGCTGGCCACCGCCCTGCTCGGCGCCGCCCTCGGCGTCCAGCCCTTCGACCAGCCCGACGTCGCCGCTGCGAAGGCGGCCACCAACGAGGTCCTCGACGCCGGTGGGGTGGCGGTCGAGGCGACGCCGCTGGCCGACCTCCTCGGCCAGCTGCGACCGGGCGACCACCTCGCCCTGCAGGCGTTCGTCGATCCGGGCAGCCCCGACGCCGATGCGCTCGAGGCGGCCCGCATCGCCCTGCGTGACGAGCACCGGGTGGCCACGTCGCTCGGCTTCGGCCCGCGGTTCCTCCACTCCACCGGGCAGCTGCACAAGGGCGGCCCGGCGGCCATCGTGTGCGTCCAGGTGGTGGGCGACGACCCCGGCGAGATCGACATCCCCGGCCGGGGCTTCGGCTTCGGCCACCTCAAGCAGGCCCAGGCGGCCGGCGACCTGCGCACCCTGCAGGCCCGCGGGATCCGCGCCGGGCGGGTGGCGCTGCCCGAGCTCACCGGCCTCGTCGGGCAGGGGGTGGCGCCGTGAAGCTCGGCATGGTCGGCCTCGGCAAGATGGGCGGCAACATGGCGGAGCGCCTCCGCGCCCAGGGCCACGAGGTGGTGGGCTACGACGTGTTCAGCGAGGCCACCGACGTCGGCACCCTCGAGGACCTGGTGGCGGCGCTGCCCGCGCCCCGGTTGGTGTGGGTGATGGTGCCGGCCGGCGACCCCACCGAGGACACGGTGCAGAGCCTCGGCGGCCTCCTGGCCGCGGGCGACGTGGTGGTGGAGGGCGGCAACTCCAACTTCCACGACAGCGTGCGCCGGGCCGCCACCTTGGCCGAGGCCGGGATCGGCTTCATCGACGCCGGCACCAGCGGCGGGGTGTGGGGCCGCACCGAGGGCTACTGCCTCATGGTCGGCGGCACCGACGAGTCCGTGGCCGTCGCCCAGCCGGTGTTCGACGCGCTGGCGCCCGAGGGCGGCTTCGTGCACACCGGCGCGGCCGGCACCGGCCACTTCACCAAGATGGTGCACAACGGCATCGAGTACGGGCTGATGCAGGCCTACGCCGAGGGCTACGAGCTGCTGGCCCGATCCGGCCTCGACATCGACGCGCAGGGCGCGCTGTCGGCCTGGCGACAGGGGAGCGTGGTGCGCTCCTGGCTGCTCGACCTGTTCGTGCGGGCCCTCGAGCAGCGCCCCGACCTCGAGGGGCTCGCCGGCGTGGCGCAGGACTCCGGTGAGGGCCGCTGGACCGTGCAGGAGGCCATCGAGCGAGGTGTGGCCACCCCGGTGATCAGCGCCGCGCTCTACGCCCGCTTCGTCAGCCAGGACCAGGACCGGCTCTCGATGAAGGCCATCGCCGCGCTGCGCGAGCAGTTCGGTGGCCACGCCGTGCTCCCCGAGACCGCCCCGGGCGAGGGTGCCCCCGCCGTCGCCGACACCGATGAGGCCGCCACATGAGCAGCGACACCGCCCCCTCCGACGCGCTGGTGCTCTTCGGCGCCACCGGCGACCTCGCCAAGAAGAAGATCTTCCCCGCCGTCTACGAGATGGCCAGCGACCAGCACCAGCACCACGCCGTGCCGATCATCGGGTTCGCGTCGAGCGAGTGGGACGACGACCGCCTCCGCCAGCACGCCCGAGAGGCCATCGAGGCCAAGGGCGACGTCGACGAGGCCGCCTGGAAGGACCTCGCCGCCCGCACCTCCTACGTGCAGGGCGACTACCGCGACCCCGAGAGCTTCGGGGCGCTGGCCGACAAGCTGCGCGACCTCGGCGTGGAGCGGCCGATCTTCTACCTGGCCATCCCGCCCGAGCTGTTCGACGACGTGATCCTCGGCCTCGAGAGCCAGCGGCTCAACGAGGGCGCCCGCGTGGTGGTGGAGAAGCCCTTCGGCCGCGACCGCCGCTCGGCCCACGAGCTCAACGAGATCCTCCACCGGGCCTTCCCCGAGAGCCACGTGTTCCGCATCGACCACTTCCTCGGCAAGGAGTCGGTCGAGAACCTGCTGGTGTTCCGCTTCGCCAACTCGATGCTCGAGCCGCTGTGGAACCGCAACTACATCTCGAACATCCAGATCACCATGGCCGAGGACTTCGGGGTCGACGGGCGCGGCCGCTTCTACGAGTCGGTCGGCGCGCTGCGCGACGTCGTGCAGAACCACCTGCTCCAGGTCGTGGCGCTCCTGGCCATGGAGCCGCCCGCCGGCGCCGACGCCAACGCCCTGCGCGACGAGCGCAGCAAGCTCTTCCGCCAGATCCGCACGGTCGAGCCGGCCTCGGTCGTGCGCGGGCAGTACCGCGGCTACACCGACGAGGAGGGCGTCGACGCCGGCTCCGACGTGGAGACCTTCGTGGCCATGCACCTCGAGATCGACTCCTGGCGCTGGGCCGGCGTCCCCTGGCTGATCCGCACCGGCAAGCACCTGCCGGTGACCGCCACCGAGGCCGTGGTGGAGTTCAACGCCCCGCCCCGGCTCCTCTTCACGAAGCCGGGCGCCCGCCCGCCGCACCCGAACCACCTCCGCTTCAAGCTCGGTCGCGACGACGGCGTGCTGCTCCACCTGCAGACCAAGTCGCCGGGCGACGACCTGGCCAGCCGCCCCGTCGACCTCGAGGTGAGCTTCGACGAGGTGTTCGGCGAGCGCCAGGAGGCGTACCACCGCCTCCTGGAGGACGCCATGGTCGGCGACGAGCGCCGCTTCGGCCGCGCCGACGCCCTCGACGAGCAGTGGCGGATCTTCGAAGCCGCCCTCGCCCAGCCCCACCCGGTCAGCCTCTACCACCGCGGCACCTGGGGGCCCAGCGCCGCCGAGACGCTGGCCGCCGGGGTGGGCGGCTGGCACGAGCCCCTGTAGGTGGGCGAGGCTGCCCGGGTGCTGGCCGCCATCCCCTACACGACGTTCCCCACGATCGCGCTCGGGCCGCTCGAGCTGCGCACCTTCGGCTTCGTCGTCGCCATCGGCGTCCTGATCGGCGCCTGGCTGGCCGCTCGCTACGCCGAGGAGCACGGCGTCCCGCGCGACACCACCTACAGCCTGGCCATGCGGATGGTGCTGGCCGGGGTGATCGGCTCGCGCATCACGTGGGTGGCCTCCCACCTCGACGACCTCGACTCGCCCTGGGAGGCCTTCGCCATCTGGCAGGGCGGCCTCCAGTTCTCCGGCGGGTTCGTCTTCGCCATCATCGCCGGCTATCCGGTGTACCGGCACTGGAACCGGCTCACCCGCTGGCACAGCCTCGACGGCTACGCCTTCGGTCTGGCCATCGGCCTCGGCATCGGCCGCATCGCCTGCTACTCCGTGGGCGAGCACTTCGGGAAGCTCACCTCCTTCCCGCTGGCCGTCCGCTACGACGGCGGCGACGTGCGCGAGCCCACCCTCGGCGACGTGCCGCTGCAGCAGGGCATGGTGTTCCACCACACGGCCCTCTACGAGCTGCTCTACATGCTGGTGATCTTCGGGGCCATCGGGTGGGTGCTCTACGGGCGCAAGCCCCGGCCCGCCCCCGGCCTCGCGATGGCGATCTTCACCGGGCTCTACGGCATCAGCCGGTTCCTCTCCGACACGCTCCGGGTGAACGACGAGCGCGTCCTCGGGCTCACCGGCGCGCAGTTCCTCTGCCTGGCCCTCCTGCCCACCAGCGCCTGGATCTTCTTGCGGGTCCGCAAGGTCCTCGCCCAGGACATCGCCGACGGCATGGTCCCCGGCCTCGACCTGCCGGCCGACGCCGACGCCGACGGGAACCGGGCCGACGGCGACGACCACGCGGACGACGACACCGAGGTCTCCGACACCGAGGCCCCCGACACCGAGGCCCCCGAGGCCGACCCCGCCCACCCCACCCCGTAGCCCAGCGCCACCGTCGCTGCTGGCGTCGTCCACCGGGGCCTGCTGCGGGGGCGTGCGGCAGGGTCCCACCGCCGCGAAGGGTGCAGACGGGCGAGGGCGGAAGCCACGTTGCGCGGTCAACCTTGTGCGTAGGGTCGTGGACCCGTACGGTTCCGCCGGTGACCGGGCAGGACAGGAGCGGCTGGCTCCGGCGGCGGTTCGGGGCCCTGGCGGCCCCGCTCGGCATCCCTGCGTTCCGGACCGTGTGGGCGGCCGACGTGATCTCGCTCCTCGGCGACTGGGCGGCCCGGCTGGCGCTGGCCTACCTCGTGCACGAGCGGACCGGCTCGGCCGCGTGGGCGGCCGCCGTCACGGCGGTGTCGCTGGCCGGCTTCGTCGGGATCGGCCAGCTGCTGGCCACCTTCGCCGACCGGTACGGCCGGGTGACGGTGATGCTCATCGCCGACCTGGTGCGGGCCGCCGTCTTCGGGGCCATGCTGATCTCGATGCCGGTGGGGGCGCTACTGGTCCTCGCCTTCGTCGCCGGCCTGGCCACCCCGCCCTTCGAGGCGGCGCGCGCCGCCGCCCTGCCCGACCTCGTGCCGGAGGAGTCGTACGGCAACGCCCTGGCCCTCGCCGGCATCTCGGTGCAGGCCTCGCTGGTGGTCGGCTACGCCCTCGGCGGCGCGCTGATCGCCCTCGTCGGCGCCCAGACGGCGCTGGGCATCAACGCCGCCAGCTTCCTGGTGTCGGCGGCGCTGGTGCTGCGCCTGCGCTCCACCCGGGCGTCGGAGCCCGGCGACGCCAGCGCCACGATCGGCCGATCGCTGCGCAGCGCGGCGGCCGAGCTCTTCGGCGACCCCATGATCCGCCGCTCGCTGGCCCTCGTGTCGATCACCGGCGCCTTCGGCACCGTCGACGAGGCGCTGGTCGTGCCCTACGCCGACCACGTCGGCATCTCACCGGGGCTGCTCGGCCTGCTGGCGGCGTCGATCCCCATCGGGACGCTCATCGGCACCGTCTTCGTGCCCACCACCGGCTCCCACGAGCGGCTGCTGCGGGGGGCCGCCGTGTGCGCGGCCATCACCGCCGCGGCCGCAGCGCCGCTCTACTGGCTGGAGATCAGCGGGCGCCTCACGTTCCTGGCCTTCATCATCTCCGGCGGCATGTTCGCGGTGTCGATCCCCACCAACGCCGTCATCGGCACCCGCCTGCAGCGCGGCACCCGCGCCTCGGCCATGGGGATCGCGGTGGGGATCCTGATGGGCAGCCAGGCCCTCGGCGCGGCGGTCGGCGGGCTCGTCGCCACCGCGGTCGGCGCCCCGCGCGCGATCGCCGGCTCGCTGGCCCTGGCCGCCGTCTACAGCGTGTGGGCCATCGTCACCACGCCCATCGACGGCAAGCACTTCATCCGTCGCTGGCCCGTCGCCCCCGTCGCCGTGATCCCCACCGCCGCCACCCCCGACGTCGTCATCGACCTCGCCGCCCTCGAGCAGCGCGCCACCGCCGCACCCCCCACCCCCGCCCACCGCTGACCCCACCGACCCCGGAGTTCTTGCGGCGTTCGCGCGCGGTCTTCGCGATCCAGCGCCGCAGGAACCTCGCCCTCGCAGTTCTTGCGGCGTTCGCGCGCGGTCTTCGCGATCCAGCGCCGCAGGAACCTGGTGCGACCGTCAGGCGGGGATGCGCTCGGGGACGATCTTGGCGACGGCGGCGACGGCCTTGTAGGCGGCCTCGGCGGGTCCGAGCTCGTCGGGGCGCAGGAGGTTGGCCATGATCCGCAGCACCCACTCCATGAGGCTCTGGCTCTGCACGCCGATGCGGGTGAGCTGCTGCATGAGCTCGGGCTGGCCGATCACGTGGGCGAAGGCCCGGGCCACGCGGAAGTAGAGGCCGTACTCCGCCTCCAGCAGGTCGGGGTAGCGGGCCAGCGGCATGGCCGACCCGGTGGCGAGCGCCTCGCTGATCAGCTCGGCCGCCATGCGGCCGGTCTCGTAGGCGTAGTCGATGCCCTCGCCGTTGAACGGGTTGATGGACCCGGCGGCGTCGCCCACCGCGATCCACGTGGGGCCGCTCTTCGGGTGGATGGACCCCGCCATCGGCAGCCGGCCGCCCGTGGCCTCGCCGAGCATGGCCTCGGGGTCGATGCCCCAGTGCTCGGGAGCGGTGGCCGCCCACTCCTTCATCAGGTACGAGGTGTTGATCTCGCGCCAGCCCCGGAAGGTGGAGAGCAGGCCGATGCCGACGTTGATGGTGCCGTCGCCGCAGGGGAAGATCCAGCCGTAGCCGGGCATGGCGTCGCCGTTGCGGTCGCGCACGTCGAGGGCCGACTCGATCCACGGGTCGGCGTGCATCGGGCTCTCGAAGTAGCCGCGGATGGCCATGCCCTGCGGGAGCCGCTTGTCGCGCTGGTTGCCCAGGGCCCGGCCGAAGCGGGAGAGCGAGCCGTCGGCGATCACCACGTAGCGGGCGTGCAGCTCGCGCTCCTCGCCGGAGTCCTTGTCCTTCACCACCGCGCCGGCCAGCAGGCCGTCGCGCAGGATCGGTCGCAGGGCCTCGGTGCCCTGCAGGAGGGTGGCTCCGCGGGCTTCGGCCTCCGCCGCCACCATGGTGTCGAGGTCGCGGCGGCGCACCACGTAGCCGTGGCTCGGGTGCACGGGGTGCTGGGGCCAGGGCATCTCGAGCGTGATGCCGTGGGCGATGCAGCGCAGGCCGTCGTAGCGGTGGTGGTTGGCGGCGATCTTCTCCTCCAGGCCCATGGCCCGGAGCTGGGTCACCGCACGCGGGGTGAGGCCGTCGCCGCAGGTCTTCTCGCGAGGGAAGGTCTTCTTCTCGACGATGGCGACGTCGTGGCCGGCGCGGGCCAGCCAGTGGCCGGCCGCCGATCCGGCGGGGCCGCCGCCGATCACCAAGACGTCGTAGCGGTGCGGCAGCCCGGTGGTGGTCACAGGAGCAGTCTCGCGGCCCGGAAGGCCCGTGCCACGTTCACCCCGGCGTGATCTCTGGCACGCGGGAGCGGGTTCGTGGCCGGACGATCAGCCGCCGAGGTCCTCGGCGGTGATGCCGTGGCCCTCGGCCACCGGCCCGACGCCCTCATCGGTGAGGGTCGTCTCGCCGTTGGCGAGCGCCTCGAGCAGGAGGTAGTCCTCGCTGCCCTCCTCGAGATCGTGGAACGACACCCGCTCGTACAGGACGACGGCGGCCAGCTCCTCGACGCTGAGGCCTGGCGCGAAGCCGCTCATCTGCGCACCCGAGCCGCCGATCGGCTTCTCGGTGGCGCCGTAGGTGTCGGAGAACTCGGCGTAGCCAGCGCTGCCGAGCGCCACCCAGGCGATCTGGTCGCGTCCATCGGGGAATACCTCGAGCACGTTGGAGAGGGCCGGGCCGCTCAACCCCTCGCCACCGGCACCGTGGCAGCCGGCGCAGGTGCCGTAGATCTCCTCGCCCACCGCCATCGGCGTGTCGTCGCCGGTCGGCGGCGGCTCGAGGGTGCCCTGGTAGACGTAGGCCCACAGCGGGAGGCCGGCCAGCACGGGCATGGCCCAGAACGGGATCTTGCGGCGGCGCTGGGCCGCGGCCACCTCGGGTCGGACCGGGGGCGGCGCGGGGGCGGGCTTCTCCACGGCGGCCGCCGCAGCGACCGGCGCGGCCGGCGCGGTCTCGGCCGGCACGGCAGCCGCCGTGGAGGCCGGGGTGGCGTCGTCGGCCGGAGCGTCGTCGCCGCCGATGGCGGAACGCCGTTCCTTGGAGCGCTTGAGCAGGTGCTCGGGGATCTCGGTCACGCGGGTTTGGTCCTCCGCAGCGGGGCGTGGTTGCGCTGAACCTAGGCGCGTCGGAGGCACCGTTCCAAGCCAAGCGATCCGTGGCACGACGGGGCTGCCGCGATGTGCTGGCGCCGCGATCGCCGTGCTAGACCGGAACCGTCCAACCGGAGGGCTTCGCCGCTCCCCGGGTAGAATGTGAGCGATTTCACGAGGGAGCCGCCGCGAGTGATCGCGTTCGTCACATCAGTGATCGTCGCCCTGCTGGGCAACGTCGCCATCGTCGTCTACAGCAAGCGGCGCGCCCCCGGTCAGTACCTCAGCTGGGGCGAGGCCATGGCCGCCGCCACCTTCGCCTTCCTGCTGTTCAACATCTGGTACGGCGTCGTGCCCCACCAGTGGATCACCCTCGCCGACAACGAGTGGGGCTGGCGCTCCGACCGGATCCTCTTCGGCCCCTTCGACATCTTCGAGCCGAACCGGTTCGTGCCGTTCACCATCTCGTACCTCACCCTGCGCGACCTCATCGTCACCGCCATCTACGGCGCTGCGCTCGGCCTGCACATCTGGCACTGGGCGCAGTGGCAGGACCGGGCGAAGCCGAAGACCGAGGTCGTCCCCACCACCAACTACGGCCGCCCGCTGGCCCGAAGCAAGGCCTGACCCGTGGCCCGCACCGATGCCAACCCGCCGATGCCCGAGTTCCGGGAGGACTACGTCCTCCAGGAGGTCGACGCGGCCTGGCTCGGGAAGGCGGTCAAGCCGAAGCAGTTCATCCACATCGACCAGTCCGAGTGCATCATGTGCGAGGGCTGCGTCGACATCTGCCCGTGGAAGTGCATCCACATGGTCACCACCGACGCCGTCGACGAGACGGTCGGCGTCGACCAGCCCGGGCTCGACCCGGCCGACCACGTGCTCTTCCTCATCGACGACGACGTGTGCACCCGGTGTGCGCTCTGCGTCGACCGGTGCCCGACGGGCGTCATCATCATGGGCAAGGTCGGCGACCCCGACCCGGCCGGCGATCATCATCAGCGCACCAACACCCACGGCTACGGCTACGGCATGAGGCTGGGGTAGGAGAGGCACGTGGCAGACACGATGGACGGCAAGAGCGGCGGCCAGAAGATCGCCGACTCGCTGAAGAAGCTCCCGGACACCGTCCAGGGGAGCCAGGCGTGGAACTCGATCTTCCGCCCCGGCTCGATCTTCAGGAACGGCTACACCGACTCACCGCGCAACCGGTCCTACGTGATCATGAACTCGGTGCTGTACCACCTGCACCCGGTGAAGGTGAAGCGCCACGCCGTGAAGGTGAGCTACACGCTCTGCCTCGGCGGGCTGTCGTTCTTCCTGTTCATCCTGCTGACGGTCACCGGCATCTTCCTGATGTTCTTCTACCGGCCCACCGCCGCCCAGGCGTGGGACGACATCTACACGCTGCAGACCTCGGTGACCTTCGGCCTCCTCGTGCGGAACATGCACCGATGGGCGGCGCACCTGATGGTGCTGTCGGTCTTCCTCCACATGGCGCGGGTCTTCTACCACGGCGCCTACAAGCCGCCCCGGGAGTTCAACTGGGTGATCGGCGTGATCCTGCTCACGCTCACCCTGCTGCTCTCCTTCACGGGCTACCTGCTCCCCTGGGACCAGCTCGCCCTCTGGGCGGTCACCGTGGGGACGAACATGATGGGCTACACCCCGGTCTTCGGCAACGAAGTGCGCTTCGTCCTCCTGGGCGGCGTCGAGATCGGGTCCGACACACTCCTGCGCTGGTACGTGCTGCACGTCTTGATGCTCCCGTTCGTGATCGTCATCTTCATGGCGATCCACTTCTGGCGGGTGCGCAAGGACGGCGGCATCTCCGGACCGCTGTGATCGAGGGAGCTGACGAATGACCGAGATCCCCGAGCACCTGCGCAAGCGAGCCGAGGAGGCCCGCAAGAAGGCCGCGGCCGCCGGCGACGCCGGCGCTGACGCCCCGGCCGCCAGCGGCGGTGACGCCGCGCCGCCCAGCGAGGCCGAGAGCAAGATCCCCGCACACCTGCTGGAGCGCTCGAAGGCCGCCAAGGCCAAGGCCGCCGGCGGCGACGCCTCCACCGAGGTCGCCACCGCAGGCGGCGGCGTGGCCACGGCCACCGCCCCGCCGGCCGCAGCGCCGGTCGCCACCGGCCCCGGTGGGCACACCCAGCGCCTCCTCACGGTGGTGAAGTCGGGCTCCATCCAAGACGTCAAGGCGATGCCGCAGGACAAGGTCCACGTGTGGCCGCACCTGCTGGTGGTGGAGTTCGTGGCCGCCCTGGCCTGCACCGCCTTCCTGCTGATCTTCTCCGTGTTCGTGAACGCCCCGCTCCTCGAGCTGGCCAACTTCAACCAGACCCCCAACCCGTCGAAGGCGCCGTGGTACTTCCTCGGCCTCCAGGAGCTGCTCAAGTGGTTCCACCCGATGGTGGCCGGCGTGATGCTCCCCGGCATGGGCTTGGTGGCGCTGATCCTGGCGCCCTACACCGACCGCAACCCGAGCAACAAGCCGGAAGATCGCAAGTTCGCGATCTCGCTCTTCACCATGTTCCTGATGTACTGGGCGGTGCTCGTGATCATCGGAACGTTCTTCCGTGGTCCCGGCTTCAACTTCATCTTCCCGTGGAACGACGGCCTCTACGTCGAGCTCTGAGGTAGCTCACCCATGGAATCCACCACCGCACTCCTGATCGCCATCCCCGTCCTGGTCGTGCTGGCCGGCGTGTTGCTCTTCGCGACCGCTCGCCGCCGCGACACCGGCGAGGCCATCGGCGCCCTGGCGCGGGAGACCCGCAAGCGCGATCGCGGGTCGGTCCCGGTCCTCGGCGACGACGACGCCGCGCCGGCCACCGGCAAGGAGGTCGAGCGCGCCGCCGCCCTCGAGCGCCGCGAGTCCTCGAAGGAGCTCGCCACGGTGGGGGCCAAGGCGCCCGTCGCCTGGGTGCCGCCCGACCCCGAGGCCATGGGCGTCTCGCGCCGCCAGTTCTTCAACCGCGGCATCGTGACCTTCTTCGGCCTGGGCCTCTCCGGCTTCGGCGCCGCCTGCCTCGCCTTCCTGTGGCCCCAGCTCGGCGGCGGCTTCGGCTCCGTCATCAACATCGGCAGCTCCACCAGCGTCGACACCAAGATCGACGAGGGCCAGGGGTTCGCCTACTTCCCCGAGGGCCGGGCGTGGGTCACCCGCTACCCCGCCTCGGCGCTGGGGGCGGCCCGGAACGTCTACTCCGAGCCGGAGCTCGTCGGCATGGAGCTCGGCTACACGGCGCTCTACCAGAAGTGCGTGCACCTCGGCTGCCGCGTGCCCGAGTGCACCACCTCGCAGTGGTTCGAGTGCCAGTGCCACGGCTCGCAGTACAACCGCAACGGCGAGAAGAAGGGCGGCCCGGCCCCGCGTGGCCTCGACCGCTTCCCGATCACGGCGTCGGGCGGCAGCCTGAACATCGACACGGGCACGATCATCCAGGGCCCGCCGATCGGCACCAACACCACCGGCCAGGAGGCCGAGGGCCCCAACTGCACGTCCGAGGGAACGCACTGACCCGATGACTCTCCTGCTCGCAAGCGTGCTGGCCGCCAGCACGGTGAAGTCCGTCGGCGCCGTCATCGCCGTCATCACCACCATCGGCTTCGTCTGGTACGTGGTGGCCAACATCCGTGCCGGGCGCGACGAGATCGCCTCCGAGATCGAGCTCGCGCCCAACCGCAAGCCGTACTACGACGACGAGGGCCTCGAGGGGCCCCGCCTCACCACCGCCCTCAGCAGCGGCCTGCTCCTGCTCGGCGTGGTGGCCATCGGCCTCCCGCTCTACTGGCTCAACGAGCCGGGCCGGCAGACGGGCGCCGTCGAGAACTTCGACCAGGTGTTCATCAACCGCGGCGAGGAGCTCTTCGCCACCACGGCCGAGGGCGGCTTCAACTGCGCCGGCTGCCACGGCCCCGAAGGCGGCGGCGGCGTCGCCCCGCCGTTCACCCTCACCGACGAGGACAACGAGTTCGTGGCCCAGGTCACCTGGCAGGCGCCCGCCCTCGACACCGTGCTCCTGCGCTTCAGCGAGGAGGAGGTGCGCGAGATCCTCGTCTACGGCCGGCCCGGCTCGCCGATGCCCGCCTGGGGCGCGGAGGGCGGCGGCCCGCTCACCGAGCAGCAGATCGACGAGCTGATCGCCTACATGGCCTCGTTCCAGATCTCCTCCGAGGAGGCCAAGGAGCAGTCCGAGGGCATCCTGCGCGACGAGCTCGGCCTCGGCGAGGGCGAGCCGATCGACTACACCGACCCCGAGGTGGGCCGGGCCGTGTTCAACCTCGGCCTCGAGAGCGGCTCCGCCGGCGGCGCGTACTCCTGCGCCCGCTGCCACACCAAGGGCGCCTCGTTCCGCCACGGCGAGTTCCAGCCCGAGGACGCCGACCTCGCCAACTACGTCGACTTCGAAGACGGCTCCGGCGCCTTCGGCTTCTCCCTGCGCAGCGGCATCGTCCCCCGCCAGTTCCTCAACGTCGACGACCTGATCGACTTCCTCCACCAGGGCTCCGAGTTCGGGATCCTCTACGGCCAGCGGGGCGTCGGCAGCGGGCGCATGCCCGGCTACGGCGACAACCCGAACACCGAGGACGACCCGTCCGACGGCATGTTCAACGACGGCATGCTCCGCGCCGTGGCCCTCTACGAGGCCAGCCTGGGCTCCGAGGACGAGGCCGCCGGCGATGACGCCGAGGCGGACGACGACGCCACCACGACCACCACCGCAGCCCCCGCCGACGGGGCCACGACCACCACCCAGGAGCCGTAGCTCGATGGTCCTCGACATCCTGGCGGGCATCGCCTGGGACCCCCAGATCCGCGGCATCCTCGCCACCATGGTGGGCGTGGTCGTGCTCATGGGCTCGGTCCACCTGCTGCTCGGCACCAACCTGGGCAACCGCCTCGGGTTCCTGGTGGCCAGCGCCGCCTTCTTCGGCTGGATGTTCCTCATGGGCCTCACCTGGTGGGCCTACGGCACCATCGGCATGCTCGGGCAGGCGCCCAGCTGGCAGGTGCAGGAGGTGCTGTACCCCACCACCCAGGACGCCGCCCTGGCGGAGGCGCGGGAGCTCGACACCTCCGAGATGCCCGACCCCGAGGCCCTGCGCGACGTCGTCGGCGACGACCTCGTGGACCTGCGCGAGCAGGTGGAGCCGACGCTCGGCGGCGACTGGCGCATCCTCCCCGAGGCCGACCCCAGCTTCGGCGAGGCCAAGGCCACCGTCGACGAGTTCTTCATCGACAACCCCGACGTCCGCCTCGGCCTCGAGGGACCGGCCGACTACGTGAGCGTGTTCGCCTTCGAGCGGGGCGGCAAGGACATGCTGCCCGCCGACCCCAGCCGGCTCGACCGCATCACCAACAAGCTGAAGACCACCTTCTGGCAGGTGCAGCACCCCACGCACCACGCCATCGTGCAGATCCAGCCGGTCCGCCAGCAGACCGCCGTGGTCGGCCAGCCGCCGCCCACGCCCGAGGCCAACCAGTTCGCCCCCGTCGTCACCGTGGTCATGGTGCGCGACCTCGGCGACGTGCGCTTCCCGGCGGCCATGGTCACCATCGGCTCCGGGCTGCTCTTCTGGGCCCACTGCGTCGCCCTGCACCGGCGCGACCAGCGCGTGGTCGAGGTGCGCAACATGCTGCCCGCCGGATCGGACGCCTGAGCGATGGGCCAGTACCTGCCCGTCGTCGCCCTCGCCGTGCTGGCCGTGCTCTTCGCGGCCATCAGCCGGGTGGCGTCGCAGCTGCTGGCCCCCCACGCCACCACGCTCGCCAAGCGCTCGCCCTACGAGTGCGGCATCGTGCCCGGTCGCGAGACCCTCGAGCGGTTCCCGGTGCGCTTCTACCTGATCGCGATGAGCTTCATCGTGTTCGACATCGAGATCATCTTCCTCTACCCCTGGGCCGTCATCTACCGGAACCTCGGGGGCTACGGCCTGGCCGCCATCGTGCTGTTCGCGGTGCCGGTGGTCCTCTCGCTCGTCTACGAGCTGGCCCACGGCGCCCTCGACTGGGGCCCCACCAAGCGGGTCGAGCGCCTCGAGGAGATGGTGTCGCCCGAGCGCACCACCGCCACCACCATCAAGCGCGTCGGCCTCGACGGGCGCGAGCCCTCCCTCGAGGCGGTGGCCTGATGGGCTGGGACGTCGACAAGGGCCTCGAGGGCCTCGACCACAACTTCGTCACCGGCAAGCTCGAGGACCTCGTCAAGTGGGCCCGACGCATGTCGGTCATGCCGGCCACCTTCGGCCTGGCCTGCTGCGCCATCGAGATGATGGGGGCCGGCGGCGCCCACTACGACATCTCCCGCTTCGGGATGGAGACCTTCCGGGCCTCGCCCCGCCAGGCCGACCTCATGATCGTCGCCGGGCGGGTCAGCCAGAAGATGGCCCCGGTGCTCCGCCAGATCTACGACCAGATGATGGAACCCAAGTGGGTCATCTCGATGGGCGTCTGCGCCAGCAGCGGCGGCATGTTCAACAACTACGCGCTGGTGCAGGGCGTCGACCAGATCGTGCCCGTCGACGTCTATGCCCCCGGGTGCCCCCCGGGCCCCGAGACGCTGATCCACGCCATCAACACGCTCCACGAGAAGATCCGCGACACCGAGCTCACGCGGCGCAAGCCCGGCACCGGGCTCGGGCTGCACGTGGAGCAGCGCGACGGCCAGCCCGAGCCGCAGGCCGTCACCCTCACCACCGCCGGGAAGGCGTGACGTGGCCGACGACACCGTCGTCGACGACGCCGCCGACACCGAGGCCGACGACGCCCCGGCCCCCGAGCCGGAGCTCCTGCACGGCGCTCCGGTCACCTGGCCGGGCGGCCAGCAGGTGCTGCACCCCCAGCGCGCCGACCTGGCCACGCTCGTGCGCACCCTGCGCGACGACGACGCCTTCAACATGTGCCTCGACGTCACCGGCGTCGACTACCTCACCTACGAGGCCGACCGCCGCCTGCCCGACGGCGTCGAGCCCGAGCGCTTCGAGGTGGTCGTCACCCTGATGTCGCACGAGCAGCGCCGCCGGGTGCGGATCCGCGTGCAGGTGCCCGAGTCCGACCCCACCTGCCCGTCGCTGTTCGAGGTCCACCCCGGCAGCGAGGCCATGGAGCGCGAGGTGTTCGACCTCTTCGGCATCGCCTTCGACGGCCACCCCGACCTCACCCGCATCCTCATGCCGGAGGACTGGGTGGGCCACCCGCTCCGCAAGGACGAGGCCATCGGGCGGATCCCCGTGCAGTTCAAGGGCCCCCAGGACGCGAGGTGACCGCATGAGCACCGTCGAGCGCAGCTCCGGCATCGAGACCTCCGAGGGCGCCCAGGAGATGGGTCGGCGCGGGTCGGCGGGCGCCGCCGAGCTGCTCCGCGAGCTGGGCGCCACGCTCCGCTTGTCGGAGGCCGAGGCGGCCGACCTCGTGAGCGAGGGCCCGTCGGAAGACCAGACCATGATCATCAACATGGGGCCCCAGCACCCCAGCACGCACGGCGTGCTGCGCCTCATGCTCGAGCTCGAGGGCGAGACGGTGCTGCGCACCAAGCCCATCGTCGGCTACCTCCACACCGGCATGGAGAAGACGGGCGAGGACCTCACCTTCCTGCAGGGCCCCACCAACGTCACCCGCATGGACTACGCCGCGCCGCTCTTCTCGGAGCTGGCCTTCTCGCTCACCACCGAGAAGCTGCTCGGGATCGACGAGGACATCCCCCCGCGCGCCCAGTGGATCCGCATGCTGCTCACCGAGCTCAACCGGATGACCAGCAACCTGCTCTTCCTCGCCACCAACGGCATGGACGTGGGCGCGGTGTCGATGATGCTCTACGGCTGGCGCGACCGCGAGGAGGGCCTCCGGGCCCTCGAGATGATCACGGGCCTGCGGATGAACCACAACTACATCCGCCCCGGGGGCGTCGCCGCCGACCTGCCCGACGGCTGGCGCGACCAGGTCCTCAAGTTCCTCGACGGCGTGCCGGCCAGCCTCGACGAGTACGACATCCTCCTCACCGGCCAGCCGATCTACCGCGAGCGCCTCCAGGGCGTCGGCGTGATCACCGCCCAGGAGGCCATCGCCCTCGGCGCCACCGGCCCCATCCTGCGCTCGACCGGCGTGCCGTGGGACCTCCGCCGCGACCTGCCCTACCTCTTCTACGACAAGGTCGACTTCGACGTCGTCGTGGGCAGCTACGGCGACTGCTTCGACCGCTACGCGATCCGCATCAACGAGATCCGCGAGTCGATCAAGATCATCCGCCAGGTCCTCGAGCTGCTCCCGGGTGGCGACTACCGCATCCAGGACAAGAAGGTCACCCCGCCGCCCCGTGCTCGCATCGACGAGTCGATGGAGGCGCTGATCCACCACTTCAAGATCTTCACCGAGGGCTTCAAGGTGCCCGAGGGCGAGGCCTACATGGCGGTGGAGAGCCCCCGCGGCGAGCTCGGCTGCTACATCGTGAGCGACGGCTCCTCGAAGCCGTACCGCATGCACATCCGCGGCCCGAGCTTCGTGAACCTGCAGACCCTGCCCCACATGATGCGCGGCGGCCTCATCGCCGACGCGGTGGCCGTGATCTCCAGCGTCGACCCCATCATGGGCGAGGTCGACCGCTAGTCCCGCGGTGCCTCGCGGTTGGCGATCCGACCGAAGTTCGGCGGCTCGGGGTCCTCGGGCTCGAGGCCGTGCAGCCGCTCGACCCGGCCGTCGGTGGGCCCGAGGTAGTCGACGAGCACCCCGAGCACCGCTTGGCGGTCGAGCGTCCCAGCGTTGACCATGGCCTGGAGATCGACCCAGTCCTTGGCACGGTTGAAGAAGGCCTTGAACACCGCCAGGTCTCGGCAGGCGAGGAAGGGCAGCTCCCGACCGCCGAACGGCTCCCACCGCGCGCGGGTGGCGGCCTCCTCGTGGAACTCCGTGGTGTTGAAGAAGAGGTCGATCGGGGTGCCGGCCCACCACAGGCGTGCCTGGCCATCGCGCTCGAGGAGGGCGACGTCGTCGTCATCCCACTGCACCGGCGCGGGCAGGTGGGCGAGGACCGAAGCGACCGCGTCGACGGCGGCGAAGATGTTCACATCGACATCGACGGTGCCCCGCGCGTCGGTCACGCACCACCCGAGCGCCAGCGCACCTCCGAACGCATGGGCCACCTCGCCGTCGGCGAGCGCGAGGTGGAGCGTGACGATCTTCTCGATGATCGATGGCTCGAGGTGGTCGCTCACGCCTGGACGCGCCCGAAGATCGGTGCGTCGAGCCGGTCGGCGCGCGGGTGGGCGGGGAACTCAGCCGCCAGGAGCAGCACATCGGCGAGCTCTCGCCCCTTGGCGGCTCGGGCGTCGCCGACGTCGAGCCTCGGGATGAGGTGGATCTCCATCGAGCGCCCGGCCGCCTCGATGATGCGCGCCGCGGTGTCGACCCGAGGATGGATGCGCCCGTGCTCGTAGGCGAGGAGGGTCGCGTGCGAGGTGCCCGCCCTCATCGCGAGAGCTCGAGCGGTGAGACCGGCGTCGTGTCGCGCTCGTCGCAGTGCGTCGGTGACCGCGTCTGCCATGCGCCAGATGGTATCGGATCTGATACCAACCGGGAACCGGCGGGCACCGCTCCCGCTCAGTTCGGTGCGGGCTGGTGCGGGCCGCTAACGTCCGCTCGTTCGTGCCCTGACCCGCCCGGGTCCTCCCGCAGGGGCATGTGCAAGGATTCACAACGCATGGCCCGGTTCACCGCCGAGAACACGATCCTCGCCCGCGAGATCATCGCCCGCTACCCGCGTGCGAAGTCGGCGCTGATCCCGTTGCTGCACCTCGCCCAGGAGCAGGACGGCTACGTCGCCGACGACGCCATGGAGCACATCGCCGAGCTGATCGGCGTCACCCCGGCCGAGGTGCTGGGCACCTGCTCCTTCTACGAGATGTTCAAGCGCGAGCCGGTCGGCGAGTACCTCGTCAACGTCTGCACCAACATCGCCTGCATGCTCCTCGGCGGTGAGGAGCTGCTGCACCACGTGGAGGAGCGCCTCGGCATCAAGTCGGGCAGCACCACCGCCGACGGCAAGTTCACGGTGGAGGACGTCGAGTGCATCGCAGCGTGCACCGAGGCCCCGTGCCTCCAGGTCAACTACCGCTACTTCCACAAGATCACCCACGACCAGGTCGACGCCCTCATCGACGACCTCCGCCACGACCGGCGGGCCCACGAGGTGCCCAAGCACGGCACCCTCGCCCGCGTCCGCCAGCAGCTGCCGCCCAACCGGGCCGGCAACGCGGTGCCCGGCCAGGCCGAGGAGCCCGTGTGGCTGCGCACCGCCAGCGAGCCGAGCGAGGCCGGCGCATGACCGTCACCGACGCCAAGCCCATCATCACCGCCCGGTTCGAGCACGACGACAGCCACACCATCGAGCGCTACCTCGCCACCGGCGGGTACGACGGCCTCAAGGCCGCCCTGGCCAAGCCGCCGAGCGCGGTGGGCGACGAGGTGAAGGCGGCCAGCCTGCTCGGGCGCGGCGGCGCCGGCTTCCCCGCCGGCACCAAGTGGGGCTTCTGCCCGCCCGGCGTGTGGCCGCGCTACGTCGTGGTCAACGGCGACGAGTCGGAGCCCGGCACCTACAAGGACCGCCTCCTCATGGAGCGCGATCCCCACCAGCTCATCGAGGGCGTGCTCATCGCCTGCTACGCCATCGGCGCCGCCCAGGCCTTCCTCTACGTGCGCGGCGAGATGGCCCTCGCCCAGGAGCGCATCGCCCAGGCGCTCAACGACGCCTACGCGGCGGGCTACGTCGGCAAGAACATCCTCGGCACCGACTTCTCGGTCGACGTGGTGCTCCACTGGGGCGCCGGCGCCTACATCGTTGGCGAGGAGACGGCGCTCATCGAGTCGCTCGAGGGCAACCGGGGCATGCCGCGGCTCAAGCCGCCGTTCTTCCCGGCCGCCAAGGGCCTCTACCTCCAGCCCACCGTGGTGAACAACGTGGAGACGCTGGCCAACCTGCCGTGGATCCTCACCAACGGCGGCGCCAAGTTTGCCGAGCTGGGCGCCGAGAGCAGCCGGGGCACCCGCATGTTCGCCGTGTCGGGCCACGTGAAGAAGCCCGGCGTGTACGAGGTGGAGTTCGGGGTCACCACCTACCGCGACCTCATCTACGCCCCCGTCTACGGCGGCGGCATCCGCGACGGCAACGAGCTCAAGGCCTTCATCCCCGGCGGTGCCTCGGCCCCCTGGTTCTACGACGAGCACCTCGACCTCCCGCTCGAGGCCGGCGCGGTGGGCGCGGCCGGCTCGATGCTCGGCTCGGGCGCCATCGTCGTGATGGACGAGACCACCGATGCCGTGAAGGCCTGCTGGCGCGTGGTGCGCTTCTTCGCCCGGGAGTCCTGCGGCAAGTGCACGCCCTGCCGCGAGGGCACCACCTGGTTGGAGAAGGTGCTGCGCCGCATCCTCGACGGCCACGGCCGCCCCGACGACGTCGGCCTCCTGCTCGACGTCTGCGACAACATCAGCCCCGGCATCGCCTGGCCCCCGAAGCAGACCACCATCTGCCCGCTGGGCCCCTCCGCGGTGTCGCCCATCGCCTCGGCCGTCGTGCGCTTCAAGGACGAGTTCATCGCCTACTGCGGGGGCGACGCCGAGTCGCCCGTCGCCATCAACGGCAAGGCCTACATCCCGGTGCGAGCGGAGGTCGCCGGTGGCTGACGCCAAGGCCCCGGCCGAGACCATCGTCGTCACGATCAACGGCAAGCCCGTCGAGGCCACGCCCGGCGAGCTCGTGATCGACGCCGCCGAGCGCACCGGCACCTACATCCCGCGCTTCTGCTACCACCCGCGCATGGAGCCGGTGGGCATGTGCCGCATGTGCATCGTGGAGATCGACACCGGCCGCGGCCCGGCCCTGCAGCCCTCCTGCATGATCCCGGTCGCCCCCGACATGGTGGTCGACACGGAGAGCGAGGTCACCAAGAAGGCGCAGGACGGCGTCCTCGAGTTCCTGCTCATCAACCACCCGCTCGACTGCCCGGTCTGCGACAAGGGCGGCGAGTGCCCGCTGCAGGACCAGACGATGAGCTACGGCCCGGGCGAGACCCGCTTCGTCGAGGAGAAGCGGCACTACGAGAAGCCGATCATGATCAGCGACCTCGTGGCCCTCGACCGCGAGCGGTGCATCCTCTGCGACCGCTGCACCCGCTTCGCCGACGACGTCGCCGGCGACACGCTGATCCACTTCATCGACCGCGGCAACCAGACGCAGGTCAACACCTTCCCCGACCACCCCTTCGCCAGCTACTTCAGCGGCAACACGGTCCAGATCTGCCCGGTCGGCGCCCTCACCGCCAAGCCGTACCGCTTCAAGGCCCGCCCGTGGGACCTCGACCAGGTCGAGAGCACCTGCACGTCGTGCTCGGTCGGCTGCCGCACGCTCGTGCAGTCGAGCCGCAACGAGGTGCTGCGCTACCAGGGCGTCGACATCGACCCCGTGAACTGGGGCTGGCTCTGCGACAAGGGCCGCTTCTCCTTCGAGGCCGTGAACAGCGCCGATCGCCTCGGCGCGCCGCTCGCCCGCGAGGGCGACGCCCTCGTCGAGGTGCCGTGGGGCGTCGCCCTGTCGCGCGCGGCCGCCGCCATCGCCGCCGCCCCGGCCGAGAAGGTCGCCGTCATCGGCGGCGCCCGGCTCACCAACGAGGCCGCCTACGCCTGGGCCAAGCTGGCCAAGGGCGTGATCGGCACCGACCACGTCGACGCCCAGCTGGGCGACGGCCTCCCGCCCGAGGTCGTGCTCGGCCTGCCCCGCGCCACCATCGACGAGGTGTGCGCCCCCGGCGGCACCGTCCTCCTCCTCGGACCCGACGTGAAGGAGGAGCTGCCGGTCCTCTTCCTGCGGCTCCGCCACGCCGTCACGCGCGACGCCGTCAAGGTGGTGGAGCTCACCCCGCGCCACACCTCGCTGTCCGAGCTCGCCGCCGCGTCGCTGCTCCACCGCCCCGGCGCCGCCGGCGCGGTCGTCGAGGCGCTGCTGGCCGGCTCGGCCTCCCAGGAGGTCGGTGGCATCGAGCCCGACGCCATCGCCGCCGCCGGTGCCCTCCTGGCCGAGGGCCCCGTGACGGTCGTGCTCGGTCGCCCCAGCAGCGCGGAGTCGGCCGACGCCGTCGTGGCCGCGGCCGCCGCCATCCACGCCGCCCACCCCGACGTGCGGTTCCTGAGCGCGCTCCGGCGCGGGAACGTGCACGGCGCCCTCGACATGGGCCTCGCCCCGGGGCTGCTGCCCGGCCGCACCACGTTGGCCGACGCCTCGCAGTGGTACCGCGACGCCGGCTGGTCCGCCCTGCCGGCCGAGCCCGGCCTCGACACCATCGGCATCCTCCAGGCCGCCGCCGCCGGCAAGATCGACGTGCTGGTGCTGCTGGGGGCCGACCCGCTGGCCGACGTGCCCGATGCCGACCTCGCCCGCAAGGGCCTCGCCGGCGCCGGCACGGTCATCGCCATCGACCGGTTCCTCACCGGCTCCGCCCAGCAGGCCGACGTGGTGCTGGCCGCCGCCGGCCCCGACGAGGTCGACGGCACCACCACCAACCTCGAGGGGCGGGTGAGCACGGTCGCCCGCAAGATCACGCCCCCCGGCACCGCCCGCGCCGACTGGATGCTGGCCGCCGAGCTGTCCCGCCTGCTCGGCACCGACCTCGCCCTGGGCTCGGTCGACGACATCGCAGCGGAGATCGAGCGGCTGGCGCCGAGCCACGCCGGCCTCACCCCCGACCTGCTGCGCAGCGTGGGCGGTCGCGACGGCATCGTCGTGCCGCTGGCCGAGCCCCACCTCGACGCACCGCACGACCACGCTGACTCCGGGGTGGATCCGGAGGCCGGGGAGGCCGCCGTCGCCGCCGAGGCCGCCGACACCGCCGAGGAGGAGCAGGCCGCCGAGGCCGAGGCCACCGAGGCCCAGGCGGCCGCCGAGTCCGACGCCGATGGCGAGGCCGCCGGCGAAGCCACCGCCGAGGACATCCCGGCTCCCGCCGACGCCCCCACCCGGCCCGCCACCCTCAGCTTCTCGCCGAGCGGGGGTGCCGCCGCGCCGGCCGTCGACGCCTACTCGCTGCGGCTGGTGGCCACCCGCAAGCTCTACGACCTCGGCGCCGCCACCGCCCACTCGCCCAACCTGGCGGGCCTGGCCACCGGCACCGCCCTGCACCTCCACCCGCACGACTTCGACCGCCTCGGGATCACCGCCGGCAGCCTGGTCACCGTCACGGCGGCCACCGGCACCGCCACGCTGGCGGCCCACCCCGACCTCGGCGTCGCCAAGGGCGCCGCCGCCGTCGTGGTGAACCAGCCCGGCGCGGCGGTCGGCTCCCTCATCGACGCCACCGCCGCCGTCACCGACGTGCGGGTGGAGAAGGCATGAGCGTGCTCGGGCTCGACCCGCTCCTCGTCGGCGACATCGGCCTGGCCGAGGTCCTGATCGTGCTGCTGAAGGTGCTGGTCACCTTCGGCCTGCTGCTGGTGTCGGTGCTGTTCATGATCTGGTTCGAGCGCAAGCTCCACGCCGACATGAGCAACCGGCTCGGCCCCAACCGCGCCGGCCCGTTCGGGATCCTCCAGACGCTCGCCGACGGCATCAAGTTCTTCTTCAAGGAAGACCTCCTGCCCGACCGCGCCGATCGAAAGGTCTTCATCCTCGCCCCGTTCCTGTCGCTGGTCCCCGCCTTCCTCGTGTTCGCGGTGATCCCGATCGGTGGCGTGTTCACCGAGGAGAAGCAGGGCGTGGTGCGCATCTTCGGCCACGACACCTTCCTGCAGCTGGCCGACCCGCCCATCGGCATCCTGCTGGTCCTGGCCTGCTCGTCGATCGCCGTGTACGGCGTGATGCTGGCGGGCTGGTCGTCGGGCTCGAAGTACCCGCTGCTCGGCTCCGTCCGGGCGTCGGCGCAGATGGTCTCCTACGAGGCCGCCCTCGGCCTCTCGGTGGTGGCCGTGGTGCTCATGGCCGGCTCGCTGTCGACCCACGACATCGTGATGAGCCAGGCCGCCGACGGGTTCGCCGGGATCATCCCCCGGTGGAACGTGGTGGTCACCGGCGTGGTGCCGTTCGTGATCTTCGTGATCGCCGGCACCGCCGAGCTCAACCGCCCGCCGTTCGACCTGGTGGAGGCCGAGCAGGAGCTCGTCGGCGGCTTCCACACCGAGTACTCGTCGATCCGCTTCGCCCTGTTCTTCCTGGCGGAGTTCATGAACACCGTCACCATGTCGGCGATCATCGTCACGCTGTTCCTGGGCGGCCCGGCCGGCCCCACCTTCTTCGGTCCCGACTGGATCTGGGGGCCCCTGTGGTTCCTGGCCAAGCTGCTGGTGTTCCTCTTCATGTTCGTGTGGCTGCGGGCCACCCTGCCCCGGTTCCGCTACGACCAGCTCATGGACCTCGGCTGGAAGGTGCTGATCCCGCTGGCCCTCGGGTGGCTCCTGCTGCTCGCCGCCCTCAACGTCGGGCGCGACGAGGACTGGAACACCGCGCTGGTGGTGGCCGTCGGCTTCACCGTGTTCATGGCGTTCTACGGCCTCATCACCGCGGCCATCCGCCACAGCCAGGCCGTGCGGGCTGACTCCGACGAGGGGGCGATGCACTGATGGGCTACCTCGAGGGCTTCAAGGTCACCTTCGGCAAGCTGTTCAAGGGCACGGAGTCGGGTCGCACCGTCACCGTCCCCTACGTGAAGGACTCCGGTCCCAAGCGGGAGAAGCCGGAGCGCCTCCACGGCCGCCACGTGCTGAACCGCTACGAGGACGGCATGGAGAAGTGCATCGGCTGCGAGCTCTGCGCCGGCGTGTGCCCGGCCCGCTGCATCTACGTGCGCGGCGCCGACAACCCCGTCGACGACCCGGTCTCGCCCGGCGAGCGCTTCGGCTTCGTCTACGAGATCAACTACCTGCGCTGCATCCACTGCGACCTCTGCGTGGAGGCCTGCCCCACCGAGGCCATCACCGAGTCCAAGCTGTTCGAGTTCTCCTTCACCAACCGGGCCGACGCCATCTACACCAAGGCGGAGCTGGTGGTCGACGACGACGGCCTGCCCCAGCAGATGCCCTGGGAGGACTGGAGCGACCTCGACGCCGTCGCCGCCAAGTCGTCGGCCTGGGTGCGGGCCACCGCCCCGTCCGGCGACGCCGACTACGAAGGCGTCGTGGCGTGGTCGGGCGAGCTCGGCTTCGGCGTGAAGCCGCCGGAGCTGGGCCAGACCGCTCCCGAGCCGGAGCCCGCCGAGGCCGACCCCGCCGACGGCACCGACGACCACGACCACGACCACGGCCACGGCCACGGCGGAGGGCACCACTGATGGAGCTCTTCGTGTTCGTCGTGGCCGGCGCGGCCTGCCTGGCCGGCGCCCTCGGCGTCGTGCTCAACCGCAACCCGGTGCACGCCGCCCTGTCGCTGGTCGGCACCCTGTTCGGCATCGCCGTGCTCTTCGTGGCGCAGGAGGCGCACTTCCTGGCTGCCGTGCAGGTGATCGTCTACGCCGGCGCCATCGTGGTGCTGTTCCTCTTCGTGCTGATGCTGCTCGGCGTCGACCGCGCCGAGGACCTCTCGATCGAGCCGCTCGGCGGCCAGCGCATCGCCGCGATCGTCGTCGGCCTCGGCGTGCTCGCCCTGCCGCTGCTGGCCCTGGCGTCCACGGGTGGCGAGGCCACCGGCGCGGTCGCCCAGCCCGGCTCCCCCGCCTTCGTCGACGAGAGCAGCGTCAACGTCGAGCAGCTCGGCGAGTCGCTGTTCACCCGCTACGTGTTCGCCTTCGAGATCACCAGCGTCCTGCTGGTCATCGCCGTGGTCGGCGCCGTGGTGATGGCCCGCAAGGTCAAGCGGGCCGACCAGGTCGACGATCCGCTCGTGGCCGCCGCCGAGGCGGAGGCCGAGGCCCGGCGCGCCGCGGCCGAGCCGGCTCTCGCTGCCGACGAGGCGCCCGACGACGAGCCGGCCGACGCCACCCAGGAGCAGGACGCATGATGCTCGCCGTCGCCGAGGTCACCCCGGCCTGGTACCTGGTGCTCGGGTCGCTGCTGTTCGCCATCGGCGCGGTGGGCCTGCTGGTGCGCCGCAACCCGCTGGTGATGTTCATGTGCATCGAGCTCATGCTCAACGCCGTCACCCTCACCTTCGTGACGTTCTCCCGCATGCTCGACGACATCCACGGCCAGACCGTGGTGGTCTTCGTGCTGGTGGTGGCCGCCGCCGAGGTGGTGGTGGGCCTCGGCATCATCGTGGCCCTGCTGCGCAAGTCCCCCTCGGCCACGGCCGACGACCTCACCGTGCTGAAGGGCTAGCTGCTCGCGATGGAGCTCCTCGACCTCGTCGTCCTCATCCCTGCGCTGCCGCTGGCCGGCTTCCTGGTGCTGCTGGTGGCCGGCCCGAAGCTGGGCGAGCCGCGCGCCGGGTGGATCGCCACGTTGGCCTGCGCCGGCTCCTTCGCCGCCGCCGTCGCCACGTTCGCCGGCCTGCTGGCGGAGGACCACCACCACCGCAGCCACGTCGTGACCCTCTTCGAGTGGCTGCCCGCCGGCGGCTTCAGCGTCGACGTCGGCTTCCTGGCCGACCCGCTGTCGATCACCATGGCGCTGTTCGTCACGGGCATCGGCACGCTCATCCACCTGTACTCCGTCGGGTACATGCACGGCGACCCCAAGTTCTCGAAGTTCTTCCTGTACCTGAACCTGTTCGTCTTCTCGATGCTGATGCTCGTGCTGGGCGACAACCTCCTGCTGACCTTCCTCGGCTGGGAGGGCGTGGGCGCGTGCTCCTACTTCCTCATCTCGTTCTGGTTCTCGAAGGACGCCAACGCCTCCGCCGGCAAGAAGGCCTTCGTCACCAACCGGATCGGCGACTGGGGCTTCATGGTGGCGATGTTCCTCACCTTCGCCAGCCTGGGGACGCTCAGCTACAGCGGCCCCGACGGCCTGCTCGAGCGAGCCGGGGAGCTGGCGCCGGTGACGGCCACCGGCATCGCGCTGCTGCTCTTCGTGGGCGCCTGCGGCAAGTCGGCCCAGCTGCCGCTGTTCGTGTGGCTGCCCGACGCCATGGCCGGCCCCACGCCGGTCTCGGCGCTGATCCACGCCGCCACCATGGTGACCTCGGGCGTGTACCTCATGACCCGCGTCAACCCGGTGCTGGCGCAGGGCTACGAGTGGGCCCCGTCGGTCATCGCCTGGGTGGGCGTCGCCACGGCGCTGTTCGCCGCCACCATCGCGGTGGCCCAGACCGACATCAAGAAGGTCCTGGCGTACTCCACCGTCAGCCAGCTCGGCTACATGTTCCTCGCCGTCGGCACCGGCGCCTACGTGGCCGCCGTCTTCCACATGGTCACCCACGCCTTCTTCAAGGCACTGATGTTCCTCGGCTCCGGCTCCGTGATCCACGGCATGCACGAGGAGCAGGACATGCGCCGCATGGGCGGCCTCCGGAAGTTCATGCCGATCACCGCCGGCACCTTCATCGTCGGCTGGCTGGCCATCGCCGGCGTGCCGCCCTTCGCCGGCTTCTGGTCGAAGGACGAGATCCTCCTCTACGCCTACGCCGAGAGCCCCGTGCTGTGGGCGCTCGGCCTGGTGACCGCGCTCCTCACCGCCTTCTACATGAGCCGCCAGGTCTTCCTGGTCTTCTTCGGCGACGAGCGCTGGCGCGACGACGCCCACGCCGCCGAGGCGCACGACCACGCCGAGGCGGACGGCACCGCCGACGAGCCCGAGGCGTCGTCGCCCGCCGCCGAGCAGGTGCACGACCACCCCGAGCCCCACGAGTCGCCGTGGACGATGACGACACCGCTGGTCGTGTTGGCGGGGCTGGCCATCGTGGGTGGCGGGCTCAACCTGCCCTTCACGAAGGACCTCCACTTCCTCGAGCACTGGCTGGAGCCGTCGCTCTTCGGCAACGAGGCCCACATCGACGTCGCCACCGGCACCAAGGTGGGCCTGGCCGTGCTGGCCATCCTGGCCGGGGTGATCGGGATCGCGCTGGCGGCCCGCATCTACCTCCAGAAGCGCATGGCCCCGGTCGAGCCGCAGCTGCTCGCCGACGGCTGGCGCTACGACAGCTCGATCTCGGCCTTCATGGGCGGCCCCGGCCGCCAGGCCTTCGAGGCCACCGCCGCCTTCGACCGCACGGTCGTCGACGGTGCCGTGAACGGCGTGGCCGGGCTCGTGCGGGGGAGCGGCAAGGGCCTCCGCGGCCTCCAGACCGGCTACGTCCGCAGCTACGCCCTCGGGCTGGCCGTCGGTGTGGTCGTGGTGCTCGCCTACTTCATCTCCCGGGTGGGCTTCTAGATGGCCGCCTCCACCCTCGCCGCCGCCGGCGTGGCCACCTCGCCGCTCACCATCGCCATCGTGCTGCCCTTCATCGGGGCGCTGGCGGTGGCCCTCACCCCCAAGGGCCGCACGGAGCTCCACCGCCTCGTCGCGCTGCTGTTCTCCGCCTCCACCGCCGCGGTCACCGTGTGGGTGCTGGCCGCCTTCGAGGTCGGCCACGAGGGCTTCCAGTTCGAGGTCGACCGCACGTGGATCGCCGACTTCGGCATCTCGTGGCACCTCGGCGTCGACGGCATCTCCATCTTCCTGGTGGTGCTGTCGGGGCTGCTGTTCCCGCTCGCCATCCTGGCCGTCACCCCGGCCCACGACCCGAAGCCCTACTACGCCTGGCTGCTCGTGCTGCAGGCCGGGTGCATCGGGGTGTTCTGCGCGCTCGACCTGTTCGTGTTCTTCGTGATGTTCGAGATCGTGCTCGTCCCGATGTACTTCCTGATCGGCGGCTGGGGCTACGCCGAACGGGTCTACGCGGCGCTCAAGTTCTTCATCTTCACGATGCTCGGCTCGGCCCTGATGCTCGTCGGGATCGTGTCCCTGGCCTTCCTGCACCGCGACGGCGTGCAGGCGGAGAACGAGCTCGAGGCGGCCGCCATCGAGCAGGTGGTGGCCGAGGTGCAGGCGCAGGCCCAGACCACCGGGCCCATCACCCCCGACCTGCAGGCCGCCATCGACGAGGACCTGGCCCGCGCCGACGCGCTGCGCAACCCGTCCCTCGACTTCGACCTCGTCACCATCGCCGAGGCCCAGCACGTCGCCGACGACTCGACCGGTGCCAGCCCGCTCGACTGGAGCGCAGCCCGCTGGATCTTCCTCGCCTTCGCGGTGGCGTTCGCCGTGAAGGTCCCGCTCTTCCCGCTGCACACCTGGCTGCCCGACGCCCACACCCAGGCCCCCACGGCCGGCTCCGTGATCCTGGCCGGCGTGATGCTGAAGCTGGGCACCTACGGCTTCGTGCGCTTCGGGCTCTACCTCTTCCCGGAGGCGTCGGTGTGGTTCGCGCCGGCGCTGGTCACCCTCGGGGTGGTCGGCATCATCTACGGCGCCATCGTCGCGGCCATGCAGAAGGACCTGAAGCGCCTGGTGGCCTACTCCTCGGTCGCCCACCTCGGCTTCATCGTGCTGGGCACGTTCTCGCTCACCACCCAGGGCATCCAGGGCGGCGTGCTGCAGATGGTCAACCACGGCATCTCCACCGGCGCGCTCTTCCTGCTCGTCGGCATGATCTACGAGCGCCGCCACACCCGCGAGATCGCCGCCCTGAAGGGCCTGCAGAAGTCCGCCCCGATCCTGGCCGGCGTGTTCACCGTGGTGATGCTGAGCTCCATCGGCCTCCCCGGCCTCAACGGCTTCCCCGGCGAGTTCCTCATCCTGCTCGGCTCCTTCCTGACCTTCCGGTGGTGGGCCGTCGTGGCCGCCGCCGGCGTGATCCTGGCCGCCCTCTACCTGCTCTGGGCCTACCAGCGGGTCTTCCACGGCGAGCCCGACGCCGACAACGAGGACGTCGCCGACATGACCTGGCGGGAGGGCCTCGTGATGGCCCCGCTGCTCGGGCTGATCGTGTTCCTCGGCGTCTACCCGAAGCCGATGCTCGAGCGGATCGAGCCCGCCGTGGCGCAGCTCATCACCCACATCGAGGACCGCTCCGACTACACCGAGCCCGAGGTGGCCACCGTCGGCCCCGGCGAACCCCGGCCCGACGCGCCGGCCGACGAGGAGGAGGGCCACTGATGTCGATCGCCCTGCTCGCCCAGCCCATCGGCGACGACCCCACCGCCATCGAGGGCGTCGACGTCGCGTGGAGCGCTGTCGCGCCGATCCTCGTGCTGGTGGGCGCCGCCCTGCTGCTCCTTGTCGCCGACTCCCTCTCGCGCCGCCGGCCCGCGCCCGGGATGTACGCGCTGTTCACCGCCATCGCCGCCGGCGGGGCGATCGCCTTCACGGTGCCCCTGTGGGACCGCGTGCAGGACCCCGACCAGGGCCCCTTCTCCACGCTCGCCCAGGCGTTCGGCGTCGACGGGTTCTCGCTGTTCTGCTCCGTCGTGATCTGCTTCGGCGTCATCCTCGGCGCCCTGCTGCTCGACGGCTGGCTGCGCCGGGAGGACATGGAGGGCGCCGAGCCCTACGTCCTGATGATGCTGTCGGCGTCGGGCGGCCTGATGATGGCGTCGGCCAACGACCTCATCGTGATGTTCCTCGGCCTCGAGATCCTGTCGATCGCCGTCTACGTGATGGCCGCCATGCACCTGCGCAAGATCACCTCGCAGGAGGCCGGCGTGAAGTACTTCGTGCTGGGGGCCTTCGCCTCGGCGTTCTTCCTCTACGGCATCGCCTTGACCTATGGGGCCACGGGGTCGACCAACCTGCTCGACATCTCGGCGTTCCTGTCCGACACGGTGCTGGCCGACAGCGGCCTCCTCCTGGCCGGCATCGCCCTGCTGCTCGTGGGCTTCGCCTTCAAGGTGTCGGCGGTGCCGTTCCACTTCTGGACGCCCGACGTCTACCAGGGAGCCCCCAGCCCGAGCGTGGCCTGGATGGCCTCGGGCGTGAAGGTGGCCGGCTTCGCAGGGCTCCTGCGGGTCTTCTACCTCGGCTTCGACGCCTACCGGCTCGACTGGCAGCCGATCGTGTTCGCCCTGGCGGCCGTCACGATGGTGGTCGGCTCGGTGCTGGCCGTCGTGCAGACCGACGTCAAGCGCATGCTCGCCTACTCGTCGATCAACCACGCCGGCTTCATCCTGGTGGGCGTGCAGGTGGCGTCCGCCCAAGGCGTCGAGGCCTCGCTGTTCTACCTCGCCGCCTACACCTTCATGGTGGCCGGCAGCTTCGGGATCATCACGCTGGTGGGCCGCCGCGGCGACATCGGCCAGAGCCTCGACGACTACCGGGGCCTCTCCCGAGACCGCCCGGTGCTGGCGCTGGCCTTCGCGCTCTTCCTGTTCGCCCAGGCCGGGGTGCCGCTCACCTCGGGCTTCTTCGCCAAGTTCTACGTGATCACCGCCGCCGTCGACGGCGGGTCGACCTGGCTGGCCATCATCGCCATGCTCTCGGCGGTCGTGGCGGCCTTCCTCTACCTCCGCATCATCGTGTCGATGTACATGTCGGTGGAGGACGCCGCCGAGCCCCGCACCATCCCGGTGCCGTTCACCGCGGCCCTGGCGCTGGTGCTGTCGCTGGTGGTCACCATCGGCGTGGGGCTCTTCCCGGGCGTGCTCTCCGAGCCGGCCAAGGACGCCACGCCGGCGCTGGTGCTCGAGCCGGCCGACGCCGCGGCCATCGACCCCACCCAGCTCGTCACCCCCTGACGACGTCTCTGGTCGATCCCGTCCGGCATCCGGACGTCTTCGACCACAGACGTCGGGCAGTGGTGCGGCAGGGTCAGTCGCGCTCGGCGTCCATCTGCTCGAGCGCGGCCACGAGGACGGCCAGCTCGTCGTCGCTGAGGCGGGCGCCCGAGTGCAGGAGCTCGTACTGGCGAGGGGGCATCGAGCCCTCGAGGACGGCCTCGGCGGCGTCGTCGGCCTCGCCGTCGTCGCGGTCCCACTCGGAGAAGTTGAGCTCGTCGCGCCCCCGCTCCACGTCGCGCCGCACGAGCCACGACATCGGCGCCACGTAGGCGTAGGGCGGCCACTCGGTCTCGTTGCTGTGGCAGTCGTAGCAGGCCACCCGGGCGATCTGCTCGGCCTCGGCGCTGGGCCACACGGCGGCCTGGGTGACCGGTGGGTTCGGGTGCGACCAGCCGTAGGGGACCAGCTGCAGGGCCAGCCCGATGCCCGCCCCCACGGCCGCCACCCGCACCAGGACCTGGCGAGTCGTCATCCCCCCAGCCTGCCCCACCCTCGGGTCAGGACGCCGGGTAGGGGTCCGACCGCAGGAGCCGGGCGAGGTGGGCGGCGTTGGCGGCGGCCGCCTTGGTGGCGGCGTCGGTCTTCTCGCTGCGGTGCGGCCGGTCCTTGTAGTCGAGGGCGCCCATCGCCTCGCCCACCCAGTACGTCATGCCGTTGGCGGGGACGGTGAACCCCACGTCGTTGAGCCCCTGGAAGAGCTCGGCGGCGACGTGGTGGGCGCCGTCCTCGTTGCCCACCACCGCCACCAGCGCCACCCGGTCGTACGACACCATCCGCCCGTCGTCGTCGGTCTCGGCGAGGAAGGCGTCGAGGCGCTCGAGGGCCCGGGCGGCGAAGCTCGACGGGTGGCCCATCCAGATCGGGGTCCCCAGCACGAGGATGTCGGCGTCGAGCACCTGCTGCCGCACGGCCGGCCACTCGTCGCCGTCGCCCTCGTCGGAGGTCACGCCCGGCTTCACGTCGAGGTCGGCCATCCGCACCACCCCGCCCCGGTCGACCCCGTGGTCGGCCAGGGCGTCGAGCACCTCGTCGATGAGCTGCTGCGTGCTCGACGCCTCGCCGGCAGCCGTGGGCTTGAGGGAGCAGTTGATGGCGAAGGCGGTGAGGCTCATGCCCCGGTGTCTGCCCCCAGCGCCGTGGGGGCAACCGGCGACGGGGTGGGGGAGTCGCCGAGGGCCTCGTCGGTGGTGTTGCGCAGCAGCAGCGGGATGCAGAGGGCGCCGATGGCCGCGCACACCGCGAAGGTGCCTCGGAGGCCGATGAGCTCGCCCAGCACCCCGCCGAGGGCGGCACCGACGGGCATGGTGCCCCAGGCCAGCAGCCGGTACCCGGAGTTGATCCGCCCGAGGAGGTGGTCGGGCACGATCCGCTGGCGCAGCGACACCGTGATCACGTTCCAGACGACCGAGGCCACGCCCATCACCACGAACCCGGCGAAGACCGGTGCCGTCGCCGCCGTGACGGCCGGGACGAGCGCGGCCACGGGGAAGAGGGCCGCGCACCCGAGGAGCGCCGGCCGGCGACCGACCCGGGCCTCCACCCGGTCGACCAGGGGGCTGGCCACCAGCGAGCCGACCGCGCCGGCCGTGAGCAGGAGCCCGAACCCGACCTCGGAGAGCCCCATCGGCCCTGGCTCCACCACGTAGAGGGCGAACACGGCCATCTGGGCGGTGCCGGCCAGGTTCGACAGCCCCACGCACAGCGCCAGCGTGCGCAGCACCCGGTGGCGGAGCAGGTGGGCGAGGCCCTCGCGGATGTCGGCGTGCAGGCGGGTGCGTGGGCCCTCCCGCACCGGGCGGAAGGAGCCGACCAGCCCGACCAGGCCCAGGGCGGCCAGCGCGTACGCCACCGCGCTCCCCGTCAGCGCACCGGCCAGCGTGAGGCCGGCCACGAGGCCCCCGAGGGGCGGCCCCACGAACTGGTTGGCCGTGAGCTCCACCGCGTAGAGGCGGCCGTTGGCGCGAGCCAGGCCACCGGGGTCGCGCACGATGGCGGGCAGGATCGACTGCGCGGCGGTGTCGAACAGCGTCTCGCCCACCCCGAGGCCGAAGGCCACGACGTAGAGGAGCCAGAGCTCCTCGCGGCCGGCCGCCACGACGAGGGCCAGCCCGCCGATGAGGGCGGCCCGCAGCACCTGGACGAGCACCATCGTGCGCCGGCGGTCGAGCCGGTCGGCCAGGGCGCCGGCGGGGAGGGAGAAGAGCAGCCACGGGAGCCGGCCCACCACCGTCACGCTGGCGAAGGCCCCCGGATCGCGGGTGATCCCGAGGGCGAGCAGCGGCAGCGCCACCTGGAACACGCCGTCGGCGAGGTTCGAGGCCCCGGAGGCCGCGAGGAGCCGGCGGAACCCGGCGGGGGAGGGCACGCCCGATGTTGGCGCCAGGCCGGGCCGGGGGCAAGGGGGTTGCCCCGAGCTCCGTGCAATGGATCGGGCACGGCGAGCGTCGAACCCTCCGTGCCCCACCCCGACCCCTCCGGCATCGCGCCGTCGGCAGCCCCGCGGCTGCTTCACTGATGGGCGTGCTGACCCCCGCCAGGGGCACCCCTGCGGTGCTGTGGCCTCCGTCACCCGGACGTGCAGCCGGCCCGTCGCGGGTCGTACCCTCGGTGCAGTCCGCCACCGAGCGCCCCCGGCGCTCCGGTCGGCCTGATCCGGCCTCACGGCCCCCGGTGCTGATGTTGTCTCCCCCCACCACCTTGCCCGACGTCGAGCTCGTGGAGCTGGCTCGCGACGGTGACCGGCCGGCGTTCGACGAGCTGCTGCGCCGGCACGACGACCGCATGCGCGGCCTCGCCTACCGCCTCATGGCCGACCGCCACCGGATGGACGACGCCCTCCAGGAGGCCTACCTGAAGGCCTTCAAGGGCCTGCACCGGTTCCGGGCGGGCAGCGACTTCGGCACCTGGCTCTACCGCATCACCTACAACGCCTGCATCGACGAGCTGCGCAAGCGCAAGCGCAGCCCGGTCAGCACCGAGGACCCGGTCGACCCCATCTCCGACCGTCCCGGCCCCGAGCGCACCGTGAGCGCGTCGGAGACCGTCCGCAGCGCCCTGGCGGAGCTGCCGGTCGACCAGCGGGTCACGGTGGTCCTCGTCGACGGCGAGGGGTTCGACCACCGCGAGGCCGCCGAGATCCTGGGCGTGGCCCCCGGCACCGTGGCCTCGCGCCTGCACCGAGCCCGGGCGGCGCTGCGCCGCGTCCTCGGGGAGGAGGTGCGATGAGCGACGACGTCCCCCCCGACGGCATCGTGCGCACCGCGCTCCAGCTGCTCCCCGTCCCCGCCCACGGCACCACGTTCTGGGCCGAGCTCGAGCAGCGCCTCGACGCCGAGCACGGCGCGGCCGCCGTCGCCCCGTCCGTCGCCGGCACCCCGGCCGCCGCCGCAGCGGTGGCGCCCGCCGACCCCACCACCGACCAGCTGACCGCCCTGGGCGCCGCCGTCGACCCCGACGCCGCGGCTGGGCGAGCCGACGGCTCGCTGGCGCTGGTGCCCCCCGCGCTGCGCCGCACCTCCAACGCCGTGCTCGTGGCCATGGCCGCCGCCGCGGCCGTGGTGGTGGCGGTGGCGGGCGGCACCCTGCTGAGCGATCGGCAGGCCACCGAGGAGGTCGAGGCCGCCGACGCGCTGGCGTCGAGCGAGATCGACGCCCTGCTCGACGACCAGGCGGCGGCGGGCACGATCGTGTCGCTCTCGGAGGCCGACGCCACCCGCACGTCCGATGCGGTGCTCTCCTTCGTGGGGGCCCTGCACGACGGCGACGCCACCACCGCCTCCGCCGCCATCGGGCCGGCCTCCCGGGAGGCGCTCGGGTCCGACGCCGCCCTCGAGGAGCGCCTGGCCGAGCTCGACCTCGGTGCCTGGGCGGCCGAGGCCCCGGAGCAGGTGCTGGTCACGCCGGTGCTGGTCGACGGCGACGACGTCGTCGCCATCGTCACCCTCGTCGGATCGGTGGAGGTCGACGGCGAGCTCGTGCCCCGCGCCGATGCCATCCCCATCCGGGTGATCGACGGCGAGGTGCTCCTCGAGCCGTTCGTGACGGCCGGCCTGCTGGAGCTGGTCCTCCCCGAGGGCCTCGACGACGACGTCACCGACCGCGCGCCGGTGACCGGCGACGACGAGCTCATGCTCGTGGTCCCCGAGGGGGCGGCGGCCCCGGTGCTGCGGCTCGACGACGGCGCCATCGTGGTGTGCGGCGAGGCCCCCGCCACCGAGCTGATCCCGCTCGAGGGCCTGCCCGGCCGCCGCTGCACGTACCGTCCCGACGGCGGCATCGCCCCTGGCGAGCACACCCTGACGGTGGCGTTCGTGGGGGCCGACGGCGCCGGGATCTCGGCCGAGTCGGTGCTCTTCGAAGCCGCCTGAGGGCCCTCACCCGCCCCATCGGCCCGCTCCGGGGGCCATCTTGGACCCTCGCGCGACCCTTCACTAGGCTCCCCCGGCGTGTCCGACCTCCTCCGCGATTACCTCACCGTGGCCATCTTCGGCCTGGTCGGAGCCGGGCTGGTCGGCGTGTTCCTCGGGATCGGCGGCCTGCTCCGGCCCACCCGACCCCAGGACGAGAAGTACATCGCCTACGAGTCGGGCGTCGACCCCGTCGGCTCCGGCTGGGGCCAGAGCCAGGTGCGGTACTACATCTTCGCCCTGCTCTTCGTGATGTTCGACGTCGAGGCGGTCTTCATCTTCCCGTTCGCCACCCGGGCCGAGGCGTACGGGTGGTTCGGCATGGTCGAGATGGCGATCTTCATCGTGGTCCTGGCCCTCGGGCTCCTGTACGCATGGAAGAAGAAGGTGCTGCGATGGGTCTGACCCCAGGTCTCGGCCGCTGATGGGCCTCGTCGAGAGCGGCAAGATGCCCACGCCGCTCACCAAGCTCCTCAACCTCAGCCGCAAGTACTCCATCTGGGCCTACCAGTGGGGCCTGGCGTGCTGCGCCATCGAGATGGGGGCGGCCTTCGCGTCGCCCCGCTACGACGTGATGCGCCTCGGCGTGATCCCGTTCCCGGCCAGCCCCCGCCAGGCCGACCTCGTGGTCATCTCCGGCACCGTCACCGACAAGATCGTCCCGGCCATCAAGCGGCTCTACGAGCAGATGCCCGACCCGAAGTACGTCATCTCCATGGGCAGCTGCACGAACTGCGGCGGGCCCTACTGGGACAGCTACTCGGTCACCAAGGGCGTCGACCAGATCGTGCCCGTCGACGTCTACGTCCCCGGCTGCCCGCCCCGGCCCGAGGCCCTCCTCGAGGGCGTGGTGCTGCTGCAGGAGCGCATCCACAACGAGGACATGGCGGCGCGCTGGAAGGGCGAGCAAGACCGCCAGGAGCCGATCGTCGTTGGCTGACGAGACCACCACCACGACCGACGACGCCCCCGAGGTCGTCACCGACGACCGCCGAGAGGCGCTGCTGGCCATCTTCGGCGAGCACCTCGGCGACGCCGTGCTCGACCACCACCTCAAGCCCGGCCAGGGCCTGTGGATCCGGGTCGCCAACGAGGCGTGGGCCACCGCCGCCGAGGTCGCCCGCGACAAGGCCGGCCTCACGTTCTTCGACTTCCTCTCGGCCATCGACTGGCTGCCGTCGCCCTACGGCCGCTACGAGGACTCCGCCGTCGACGTGCCCTTCCCGCCGCCGATGCCCGACCGGTCCGCCGCCGTGCCCGGCTACGCCGGGGGCGAGAGCCGCATGCAGGTCCTGGCGTCGCTCGCCAAGCCCGGCACCGACGAGCGCGTCCTGCTCAAGGCCGACGTCGACGACGACGACCCCCGCATCGCCACCTGGATCCGCACCTACGCCGGCGCCGCCTGGCACGAGCGCGAGGCGCACGAGATGTTCGGCATCCGCTTCGACGGCAACGCCGACCTGCGCAACCTGTACCTCCCCGGCGAGTTCGAGGGGCACCCCCTGCGCAAGGAGTTCCCGCTCCTGGCCCGCGTCGTGAAGCCCTGGCCCGGCATCGTCGACGTGGAGCCCATGCCCGGCGAGGACGCCGAGGCCGACGCCGACGCCGATGCCGCCGATGGAGGTGACGCCTGATGACCATGACCGAGGCGCAGCAGCTGGCGTACGTCAACGCGCAGGCGGCCGACGGGCGGCTCAACGTCGAGATCGAGACCGACGACGGCATGGTGCTCAACATGGGGCCCCAGCACCCCGTCACCCACGGGACCCTGCGCCTCGTGGCCCGCCTCGACGGCGAGCAGGTCACCTCCGCCGACATCGTGTGCGGCTACATGCACCGCGGCTACGAGAAGCTCTGCGAGGTCCGGTCGTACCCGCAGGTCACCACCTTGGTGAACCGCATCGACTGGCTCGGCAGCTTCGCCAACGAGGTGCCGTTCATCCTGGCGGCCGAGCAGCTGATGGACGTCGAGGCCCCGCCCCGCGCCCAGTGGATCCGCACGATCCTCTTCGAGCTCTCCCGCATCGCCAACATCAGCCTGTTCGTCGGCGACCTCGCCCTGCAGCTGGGCGCCCAGACCCCGGCCTTCTACGCCTTCCGCGACCGCGAGTTCGTGCTCAACCAGATCGAGTCGGTCACGGGCGGGCGCTTCCACCCGAACTTCGACCGCATCGGCGGCCTCAAGGACGACCTCCCGAAGGGCTGGATCGCCGAGACCAAGGCGGCCATGGTCCGCCTGCGCACCTTCTGCGACACCATGGAAGACCTCGTGTTCGGCAACGAGATCTTCCAGAGCCGCACCCGCGGCATCGGGATCATCCCGGCCCACGTGGCGCTGTCGTACGGCCTCTCGGGCGCCAACCTGCGCGGCTCGGGCGTCGACTGGGACCTCCGCCGCGACGCCAACGTGGGCCTGGCCTACGACCAGATCGACTGGAAGGTCTGGACCCACCCCGACGGCGACAGCTACTCGCGCTGCTGGGTGCGCCTCCAGGAGACCCGCGAGGCCACCTTCATCGTGGACCAGCTGCTCGACGGCATCCCGGGCGGGCCGATCATGGCCAAGGTGCCGCGCATCATCAAGGTGCCCGAGGGCGAGGCCTACATCGCCACCGAGAACCCGCTGGGCCAGATGGCGTACTACGTGGTGTCGAAGGGCGACACCGGTCCCTTCCGGGTGAAGATCCGCTCGGCCAGCTTCAACAACATCTCGATCGCGTCGTGGGTGCTGCAGGGCGTCTACGTGCCCGACATCATCTCGATCCTGGCCAGCCTCTACTTCATCCTGGGAGACATCGACCGATGACCAGTGCGGTGCTGGCCCTCGAGCTGTCGTACTGGCAGGAGTCGCTGCTGCGCGTGCTCGGCGTGCTCCTCGCCGTGCTGCTGCCGGCCGGCGCGCTCGTCTACACCTTCCTGTTCAAGATGATGAGCTTCATGCAGAGCCGGCTCGGCCCCATGGAGGCCGGCCCCTACGGCTCGATCCAGCTCCTCGCCGAGGTGGGCAAGTTCCTCCAGAAGGAGGACCTCGTGCCGGCCCAGGCCGACCGCCGCCTCTTCCTGCTGGCGCCCTACATCGTGGTGGCGTCGACCTTCCTGGTCTACGTGGTGATGCCCTTCGGGCCCGACGCCACCTTCACGAACCTCGACACCGGGATCTTCCTGGCCCTGGCGCTGTCGTCGCTGTCGGTGATCGGCATCCTGATCGCCGGCTGGGCCTCGGCCAACAAGTACTCCCTCATCGGCGGCCTCCGGGCGGCCGGCCAGCTGATCGCCTACGAGCTGCCGATGGTGCTCGCCGTGGTCGGCGTGGTGATCCAGGCCGGCACCTTGAACCTGCAGGGCATCGTGACCGCCCAGCACCAGGGCGAGATCTTCGGGTGGGGCGGGATCGGCAACCCGTTCATCCTCACCCAGCTGGTGGGCTTCCTGATCTTCCTCACCGCCACGCAGGCCGAGCTGGCCCAGCCGCCGTTCGACATGCCGGTCGCCGAGTCGGAGATCGTGACCGGCTACATGACCGAGTACTCCGGCATGCGCTTCCTGCTCTTCTTCATCGGCGAGTTCGCCACCGCCGGCGCCTTCGCCGCCATCGCCGCCACGCTGTTCCTCGGCGGCTGGGCGGTGCCCTTCGTCGACCTCGACGACAACATCATGAACGTCGCCGGGCCGCTGGTGCTCTTCGCCAAGGTGATGCTCGTGGCGTTCCTCATCTTCTGGGTGCGCTTCACGTTCCCCCGGTTCCGGGAGGACCAGCTGCAGGCCTTCGCCTGGAAGTTCCTGATCCCCATCTCCCTGGTCAACATCCTGGCCACCATGGCTCTCAAGGTCGCCTTCTGATGCCGAAGCTCCCCAAGGTGCCCGGGCTCTTCACCGGGATGAAGATCACGCTGCGCGAGCTGCTGCGCACGCTGTTCCCCAAGCGCGGGATCAAGACGCTGATCCCCTCGCCCACCCGTGGCGCGGTGACCGTGCAGTACCCCCACGAGAGCGAGACGCCCACCCCGCGGGCGCGCGGCGTGATCGCCCTCAAGTCGGAGAACTGCACCGTGTGCATGCTGTGCTCGCGCAGCTGCCCCGACTGGTGCATCTACATCGAGGGCCACAAGACCAAGGCCCCGCCGCGCCGCCCCGGCGGCAAGGAGCGCACGGTCAGCGCCCTCGACCGGTTCGACATCGACTACGCGCTCTGCATGTACTGCGGGATCTGCGTGGAGGTGTGCCCCTTCGACGCCCTCTTCTGGAGCCCGGAGTACGAGTACTCCGAGCCCCGCCTGGCCGACCTCCTCCACGACGAGGCCCGCCTCAACGAGTGGATGGAGACCGTGCCCGACTTCGAGGCCTACGAGGCCGGGTCCGAGGCCAAGGTGCGGAAGGTGCCGCGCTGATGGTGGCCCAGAACCTCTTCTTCTACGCCTTCGCCGCCCTGATCCTCTTCGCCGCCGTGCGGGTGGTCACGGCCCGCAACGTCGTCCACGCCGCCCTCTACCTCGTGGTGGTGCTGGCCTCGATCGCCGCCCAGTTCGTGCTGCTGGCCGCCGAGTTCGTGGCCGCCACCCAGGTGCTCGTCTACATCGGGGCGATCATCGTGCTGTTCCTGTTCGGCATCATGCTCACCCGGGCCAAGATCGGGCGCGACCAGGACCTCACCCACGCCCACTGGTGGAGCGGCGCCCTCACGGCCCTGCTGCTCTTCGGCGTGATGGCCTACGCCCTCGTCGACCAGTTCGGCTGGTCGGAGACCCCGCTCCCGGCCGACACCCGGATCGCCTCGGTCGACGGCTCCAACACCGCCACGGTGAGCGACTCCATCTTCTCCACCTACCTCGTGCCCTTCGAGGCCGTGTCGGTCCTGCTCCTCGCCGCCCTCGTGGGCGCCATCGTCCTGGCCCGGAAGGACTGATCGTGGACGACCTGCTCCTCAACCAGTTCCTGCTGCTCGGCGCGGCGCTGTTCTGCATCGGCGTCTACGGCGTCATCGCGCGCCGCAACGCCGTGCTGGTGCTCATGTCGATCGAGCTCATCCTGAACTCGGTCAACATCAACCTCATCGCCTTCGGGGCCATCCACGGCTCGATCTCCGGGGCGGTGTTCGCGCTGTTCGTCATCGCGGTGGCCGCCGCCGAGGTGGGCGTGGGCCTGGCGCTGGTGCTGCTGATCTACCGCAACCGCCGCAGCGTCGACCTCAACGACATGGCGGAGATGAAGGGCTGATGCTCGAGAACGCCTGGATCATCCCGCTCATCCCCGCGGCCTCCTTCTTCCTCATCCTCTTCTTCGGGAAGCGGATGCCGAAGAAGGGCGCCGAGATCGGCATCGCCGCCCTCGGCGTGTGCTTCGCGCTGGCCATCGTCACGAACATCCAGTGGTGGGACCGCGTCGACACGGCCGAGCACGCCGCCGAGGAGGGCCACAGCGACGACGGCGCCGAGCACGGCGACGAGGGCGCTGAGCACGGCGACGAGGACGCCGAGCACGGCGAGGAGGAGGCCTTCGGCCTGGCCGACGGCGAGCTCGCCTCGCTGGTGCCGGCCGCCACCGCGTCCGCCCCCGTGGCCGAGGACCCCGAGGGCGGGGAGGAGGCGCACGCCGAGTACTCGGTGGAGCCCGTCCACGAGACCTGGACGTGGTGGAGCAACGGCGGCGTCGACTTCACCGTCGGCATGCTGCTCGACGGCCCCGCCGTGATGATGCTCTTCGTCGTCACGCTCATCTCGCTGCTGGTCCACGTGTACAGCACCGACTACGTCAACGGCGACCGGCGCTACACCCACTACTTCGCCTTCCTGTCGCTGTTCACGGCGTCGATGCTCGGGCTGATCATGAGCGAGAACACGCTGCAGCTCCTCACGATGTGGGAGCTGGTCGGCCTCTGCTCGTTCGCGCTGATCGGCCACTGGTGGGAGGAGAAGCCCAACTCCGACGCCGCCCTCAAGGCCTTCATCACCAACCGCGTGGGCGACGTCGGCCTCATCTGCGGCGTGGTCATCCTGTTCTTCGGCGCCGGCCAGACCTTCGACATCCTCACCATCAACGAGATGGCGGTGGCCGGCGAGATCGACCACCTCGTGCTGCTGGTGGCGTCGTGCTCGCTGCTGGCCGCGGTGATGTCGAAGTCGGGCCAGTTCATCCTCCACACCTGGCTCCCCGACGCCATGGCCGGGCCCACGCCGGTGTCGGCGCTGATCCACGCCGCCACCATGGTCGTGGCCGGCATCTACATGGTCGGCCGCCTCTACGGCGTCTTCTTCCAGGGCCTGTCGATCGGCACCTCGAGCGTGAACCTGCTGGCCATCATCGGTGGCGTCACCGTCCTCGGTGGCGCCGGGCTGGCCTTCGTGCAGAGCGACATCAAGAAGGTGCTGGCGTACTCCACCGTGTCGCAGCTCGGCTACATGGCCATGGCGCTGGGCGTCGGCGCCTGGACCGCGGCGATGTTCCACCTCTTCACCCACGCCATGTTCAAGGCCGGCCTCTTCCTGGGCTCCGGCTCCGTCGCCCACTCCGTGCACTCCTTCGACATGAAGGAGCACATGGGCGGCATGAAGCGGTTCATGCCCCGCACCTACTGGACGTTCGTGATCTGCACCGGCGCGCTGATCGGCCTGTTCCCGCTGGCCGGGTTCTGGTCGAAGGACGAGATCCTCGCCGGCGCCGAGCAGCTCGGCACCGGGTACACCGCCTTCGTGGTGGTGGGCCTGCTGGGCGCCTTCATGACCGCCGCCTACATGACCCGCTGCGTCTACCTGACCTTCCACGGCGAGCCGCGTGGCCACGCGGCCGACAAGGAGCACCCGCCGCACGAGTCCGGCCCCCGCATCGTGGTGCCGCTCTACATCCTGAGCGGGATGGCCGTGGTGGCCGGCTTCACGAACGTGCCCGACAGCGGTGCCCTCTCCTGGGTGCCGAGCGGGTGGGCGCTGCGCTTCGAGCACTACTTCGAGCCGAAGGGCGAGTACTTCCCCGGCGTGCTCGACACCTTCAGCCACCCCGAGTTCAACATCGGGATCGCCCTGCTCTCCACCGTGATCGGCCTCGCCGGCATCGGCCTGGCGTCGGCCTGGTACTTCAAGGGCCTCGGACCGCACGGCATCACCGAGCGCAACAAGCTCGCTCGAGCCGGCCACCGGGTGCTGGTGGAGAAGTACTACCTCGACAAGCTCTACACCGACATCATCGTGGGCGGCGTGAAGGGCCCGATCGCCCGGGGGGTCAACTGGTTCAACCAGCGGGGCCTCGACGGCATCGTCAACGGCGTCGGCACCCTGTCGGTGCGCAGCGGGCGCTTCGTGTACGACAAGATCGACCAGGGCATCGTCGACACGCTCGTCGACGGGTCGGGCAGCGCAGCCGAGGGCAGCGGGCAGGGGCTGCGCGGGATGCAGACCGGCCGGGTGCAGCAGTACGCCGCGCTGCTGTTCGGCGCCACCGCGGTGCTGGCCGCCATCTTCATCATCGTCATCTAGACCGAGAACCATCCGAGGACCGAGACGGGACCATGGACAACAACGACTTCCTCACCGACTGGGGCCTGAGCCTCATGGTGTTCCTGCCGCTGGCGGGAGCGCTCGTGATGATGCTGATCCCCAAGGCGGAGGAGCAGCTGCTCAAGGTGGTGGCCCTCGGGGCCTCGCTGGCGTCGGCCGCCGTCGGCGTCGCCGTGCTGGCCGACTTCGACTACGACCGGGCCGGCGAGCTGCAGTTCCTCGTCGACAAGACCTGGATCGAGGTCATCAGCTCCCGCTACCTCGTCGCCATCGACGGGCTGTCGGTGCCGCTGGTCGCCCTCACCCTGCTGATCACCCCGCTGGTGATCATCTACAGCTGGGACCACTTCCCCACGCCGCACAACCCGAAGGCCTTCCTGATCCTGATCCTGGTGCTCCACACCGGGATGCTCGGCAGCTTCGTGGCCCAGGACCTCATCCTCTTCTTCGTCTTCTTCGAGGTCGTCCTCCTGCCGATGTACTTCATGATCGGCGTGTGGGGCGGCGAGGAGCGGCAGTACGCCTCGATCAAGTTCTTCCTCTACACGCTGTTCGGCTCGGCGCTCATGATCGTGAGCTTCCTCGCCGTGTTCTTCGTGACCGGCGGCGAGACGTTCTCGATGCAGGGGATCGCCGAGCGCATCGCCGACCCCGCCGCCTTCGACCTGAAGCCGGTGGTGCTCTCCACCCAGGTCCTCATCTTCGGCGGCATGTTCATGGGCTTCGGCATCAAGGTGCCGATGTTCCCCTTCCACACCTGGCTGCCCGACGCCCACACCCAGGCCCCCACCCAGGGCTCGGTCATCCTGGCCGCCGTGCTGCTGAAGCTCGGCACCTACGGCTTCGTCCGGGTGGCGCTGCCCATCCTCCCGGAGGCCGCCGTCGAGTGGGCCCCCTACATCGGCGGCCTGGCCGTGATCGGCATCATCTACGGCGCCCTCGGCTGCCTGGCCCAGACCGACATGAAGCGGCTGATCGCCTTCTCGTCGGTGGCCCACATGGGCTTCGTGATGCTCGGCATCGCCAGCCTCACCGACTTCGGCCTCAACGCCGCCGTGTTCGGCATGGTCGCCCACGGCCTGATCACCGGCATGCTCTTCTTCGTGGCCGGCTCCGTGAAGGAGCGGTTCCACACCCTCGAGATCAAGCGGCTCGGCGGGCTCCTCGTGCAGGCCCCCAAGATGGGCTGGATCCTGGGCTTCTGCACCATGGCCTCGCTCGGCCTGCCCGGCCTGGCCGGCTTCTGGGGCGAGTTCCCGGCCATCCTCTCGGTGTACAACCCCGGCGCCGGCCTCCCCGAGGAGCTCTTCCGGGTGTACATGGTCATCGCCGCCATCGGCACCGTCCTCGCCGCCGGCTACCTCCTGTGGCTCTTCCAGCGCACGGCGATGGGGGAGCCCAAGGCCGAGTTCGCCGACGAGCACATCCACGACGTCCACGTCACCGAGTGGATCGCCTGGCTCCCGCTGCTGGTGCTCATCCTGGGCCTCGGCGTGTACCCGCACCTGATCTTCCAGGTGACCGACCCGGTCCTCACCTCGATGGGCGACACCTTCGCCGCGCTGGGCAAGTAGCCGACCGTGCTGCACCTCCTGGCCCAGCAGACGGAGTTCCTCCGTCCGGAGGTCGACTTCCACGCGTTCGCGCCGCTCATCGTCCTCGTCGGGGCGATCGTGGCGGTCCTGCTGGCCGACCTCTTCACCTCCGAGAGCACCCGGGGCATCGTGCCGTCGATCGCCGGCATCGGCCTGCTGGCCTCCATGGTGCCGCTGCTCACGCTCGCCCTCGACGACGGCCCCGACCGCGTGCTCTTCGGCGGCGCCTTCGTGGTCGACAACTTCGCCCTGGTGCTCACCGGGCTCTTCCTGACCGCCGGCTACGTCGTGGTGCTGCTCTCGACCAACTACATCGCCGAGGGCGACTACGCCGAGGGGGAGTACTACTTCCTGCTGCTGGCGTCGATCCTGGGCATGGTGCTCATGGCGTCGGCCCGCGACCTCGTCAGCATCTTCATCGCCCTCGAGCTGCTGTCGATCCCGGCCTACATGCTGGCCGGCTGGCGCAAGCGCGACCTCCACGGCAACGAGGCGGGCATCAAGTACTACCTGATGGGCGTCTTCGCCTCGGCGGTGATGCTCTACGGCATGTCGCTGCTCTACGGCCTGGCCGGCAGCACCCTGCTCACCGACATCGGCGCCGTCCTCGCCGGTCCCGAGAGCACGCCGTTCATCTCGTTGGGCGTCGTGCTCGTGGTGGTGGGCTTCGCCTTCAAGGTCTCGGCCGTGCCCTTCCACACCTGGGCTCCCGACACCTACGAGGGCGCCCCCACCCCCATCACGGCGTTCCTCGCCGTCAGCTCGAAGGCGGCCGGCTTCGTCGCCCTGCTGCAGCTCATCCTCATCGCCTTCCCGGCCCGTGACGACGTCGTGGGCCCCCTGATGTGGGGCCTGGCCGCCATCACGATGACCGTCGGCAACCTCATCGCCCTGCGCCAGACGAACATCGTGCGCCTCTTGGCGTACTCCGGCGTGGCCCAGGCCGGGTTCATGCTGGCGCCGCTGGCCGTGGTCGGCTCCAACCCCGACGGCGCCCTCACCGCCGTGGTCACCTACCTCCTGATCTACGCCGCCATGAACCTCGGTGCCTTCGCCGTGGTGCTGGCCGTGGCCCGCAAGACCCGCAGCGCCGAGATCAGCTCGTGGGGCGGCCTCTTCGAGTACGCGCCCGGCCTCACGGTGCTGATGACGATCTTCCTGTTCAGCCTGGCCGGCATCCCGCCGCTGGGCGGCTGGCTGGCCAAGTTCGTGGTGTTCCGGGCGCTCGTGCAGCCCGACCTCACCGCCGGCGGGGTCACCCTCGCCGTCGTGGTCGGCGTGAACTCGGTGATCGCCCTCTACTACTACGCCAACATCGCTCGGGAGATGTGGATGAAGCCGGTCCCCGACGGCGACAAGGCGCCCATCCGGATCCCGTTCTCGCTGGCCGCGGCCCTCACCCTGTCGGTGATCGCCACCGTCGCCTTCGGCGTGAGCAACCTGGCCACCCGCTTCGGCGACCTGGCCTCCTTCCTCCCCGCCTGACGACGTCTCTGGTCGGAAACGTCCGGTGGGCGGACGTCTTCGACCACAGACGTCGGGCGCGGACGGGCCCCGCCGGAGCGGGGCCCGTGCTGGCTGCGGTCCGACCGCTGGTTCAGTCGTCGTCGCCGCCTCGACCCCGCCCCGAGCTGTCGTCGTCGCGGTCGTCGTCATCGTCGTCGCCGCCCCGGCCGGAGCGGTCGTCGTCCGAGTCGTCATCGGCGTCGTCATCGGCGTCGTCGCCGCCTCCATGGCCGGAGCTGTCGTCGGACCTCGGCGGGTCCTGCCGCACGACGACCCCGTCCTCGGTGCGGGTCTCGGAGTCGTCGGCGTCGTCGCGGACCCGGACCCGCTCGCGGACCTGACCGTCCTCGAGCTCGACGTGCACGTCCACGCGGATGCTCCCGGAGCGGAACGTCACCTCGACCTCCCGCCCGACGCCGCGCTCGACCTCGACGCGCCACCCGGCGGAGGGGTTGGCGGCGACGAGGCGGAGCTGGCCTCCGTCGACGGCCACCAGGACGGTGCCGGCGTCGCCGGCGGTGATGGTCCGCACGTCGGCGCCCGGTGCCGAGCCGCCCCCGCCGCTGCCGGAGCCGCCGGGGACCGTGGAGCTGGTGGAGCTGGTGGAGCTGGAGCTGTCGTCGACCGTCGAGCTGGTGCTGCCGTCGCCGGGAGCGCCGGCGCACTCGGGGTCGCCCGCGTGCTCGGCCTCGTCGCAGTTGCCGCTGATGTCCTCGGACGTGCCGGCCAGCTGGACGGCGGCCGGGTCGGCGGCCCCGCCGCCGCTGAGGGCGCCGAGGGCCACCACGCCGCCGAGCAGCCCGGCGGTGAGGCCCAGGGCGGCTCGGCGCCGGCGGGTGGGGCGGGGGCTGGCGTCGTCGGTGATGGGTGCTTCGGTCATGGGAGGTCCTCTTCCTTCGAGTGGTGCTGTCGTGAGCACCATCGCCCTCCGGCCCCTAAGGCGTCCTCGCCGGACCCTCAAGCCGAGGTGAAGGATCAGTCGTCCTCGCGCACGTCGTCGAGGGGGCCGTTCGCCCACCAGCCGTCGACCCGGCTGCGGTGGTCGTCGCTGCGGAACTCCACCTGCACGCCGTTGCCGTGCTCGGGCTCCACCTCCACCGAGAACCCCGCCTTCGGGGTGGCGGTCACCACCGTGACCCCGGCCGCGGTGAAGCGCAGCGTCGCCGTGCCGCCGACGAGGTTGTAGGTCCGCGTCTCGGCGGAGGGTGAGGGCGGCGGCGTGCTGTTGGCGGTCGGCGAGGCCGCCGGCGGCGGCGGTGCGGGCACCGTGGGCGTCGTCGCCGGCACCATGGGGTCCTCGGCCGCAGGACCCGGGGGGACCGAGCTCGACACCGGATCGAGGGGGGCCGAGGTGGTGGTGCTGGGGTCGGCGCCGGCTGCGGCGGCGGCCAGCTCCTCACGGACCTCGGTGGCGCTCAGCGGCGCCGGCCGGTCGCCGGTGACCTGCTGGCCCACCATCGAGACGCCGATGCTGGCCGCCGTGACGGCCAGCACCCCGGCCCCGAACCACGCAGCGATGAGGAGAGCGGTCTTGCGCACGCACCCATCCTGGACGCCGGCGGGTGCGCATCGGCCCAAGACGTCCCTAAGGATCGGTTAAGGCCTGGTGCGAGCGTCCCACCCGGGCGGGGCGGGGCGTAGCGTCCGACCCGTGGCATCGGTCCTCGTGGTCGAAGACGACCAGCGCATCCGCGAGGCGCTCGCCCGCGCCCTCAGCGACGCCGGGCACGCCGTCCGCACCGAGGGCCGCGGGGCTGATGCGCTCAGCGCGGTCATCGACTGGCAGCCCGACGTCGTGGTGCTCGACCTCGGCCTGCCCGACCTCGACGGTGGCGACGTCCTGCGGATGGTGCGCAGCGTGTCGCCGGTGCCGGTGATCGTCGCCACGGCCCGAGACGACGACGCGGAGATCGTGCGCCTCCTCGACGCCGGCGCCGACGACTACGTGGTGAAGCCCTACTCCGCCGCCCACCTCGTGGCCCGGATCCGGGCCGTGCTGCGCCGCGTCGTGGCGCCCGGCGGCGACCCCGGTGCCCGGGCGCTGGTGGTGGGCGAGCTCACGGTCGACCCGGACCGCCGCACGGCCCGGCTGGCGGGCGCGACGCTCGACCTGTCGCGCCTCGAGTTCGACCTGCTGGCGCACCTGGCGAGGCGGTCGCCCGACGTCGTCACCCGGCGGGAGCTGCTGGCCGAGGTGTGGCGCCAGCCCCACGGCGGGGCCGACAAGACGATCGACGTCCACCTGTCCTGGCTGCGCCGGAAGCTCGGCGAGTCCGCCAGCTCGCCGCGGTACCTCCACACGGTGCGCGGGGTGGGCATCCAGCTCGAGCACCGAGCGGGCTGAGCCCGTGCGGCGCCGGCTCCTGCTGGTCACCCTCGCGGTCACCTCGCTGCTGGTGGCGGCCTTTGCGGTGCCGCTGGCGCTGCTGGTGCGCGAGGTGGCCCACGACCGCGCCCTCACCGAGGCCGAGCGCGACATCGCGGCGCTGGCGCCGGTGCTGGCGGTGACGACCACGGACGAGGAGCTCCTGGAGGCCGCCATCGCCCGGACGGCGGCCGGACAGGACGGGCGGCTGACCGTCTGGCTGGCCGACGGCACCCAGCTCGGCGATCCCACGTCCGACGACACCGACGACGTCGCCCTCGCCGGCGACCAGCAGGTCGCCTTCTCCCGCCGGGTCGACGGTGGCGTCGCGCTCTACAGCCCGGTCGTGGTCGGCCAGGACCAGGTGGTCGTGCTCCGGGCGAGGGTGCCCGACGCGCTGCGAGACGAGGGGGTGGCCACCTCGTGGACGATCCTCGCCGTGGTGGCCGCCGCGCTCCTCGTCGTGGCGGTGGTGGCGACCGACCGGCTGGCCCGGTCCGTCACGCGCCCGGCGGCCGACCTGGCGGCCACCAGCCGGGCGCTCGCCGGAGGAGACCGGGCCGCCCGGGCGACCGCGGCCGGCCCGCCGGAGATCGCCGACGTGGCCGACGCGGTCAACCTGCTCGCCGACCGCATCGACGAGCTGCGGGCGGCCGAGCGCGAGCGCGTGGCCGACCTCTCCCACCGCCTCCGCACGCCGTTGACCGCGCTCCGCCTCGATGCCGAGGCCCTCGGCGCGACCGGTCTGGTCGCCGACGTCGACCGCCTCGAGGCCGAGATCACCGAGCTCATCCGGGAGGCCCGCCGCCCGTTGCACGAGGAGGTGGTGGTGCGCTGCGACCTCGCCGCCGTGGCCGAGGAGCGGACCGCCTTCTGGGGCGCCCTGGCCGACGACGACGGACGATCGTGGACCTGGGAGGTCGAGCCCCCCGGGCGGCACCTCGTGCGCCTCTCCGCCGCCGACGCCGCTGCGGCCGTCGACGTCCTCCTCGGCAACGTGTTCGCCCACACGCCCGAGGGAGCCCCCTACCAGGTGGGGCTGGTGGCGGCGGGTGGGCGGGTCCGGCTGCGGGTCGACGACGCGGGGCCGGGCATCGCCGAGCCCGAGGCCGCGCTCGACCGCGGCACCAGCCGGTCGGGCTCGACCGGCCTCGGCCTCGACATCGCCGCGTCCACCGCTCGAGCGGCAGGTGGCACGCTGGTGATCGGTCGATCGCCGATCGGGGGCGCGCGCGTCGAGCTCGACCTCCCCCTGCTGGAGGACCCCAGATGACCACCCCCGAGCTGCTGGTGCGAGCGCAGATCGCCGAGCGGGGTCCCATCGCCTTCGAGGACGTGGTGGAGCTGGCGCTGTACGGCCCCGGTGGCTTCTACGCGTCGGGCGGGCAGGCCGGACGGCGCGGCGACTTCCTCACCTCGGCCGAGGTGGGGCCGCTCTTCGGCGCGGTGGTGGCCCGAGCGCTCGACGCGTGGTGGACGACCGCCGGGCGGCCACGCGCCTTCGCGGTGGTGGAGGCCGGTGCCGGCCCCGGCACCCTGGCCCGGGCGGTGCTGGCCGCCGGCCCCGAGTGCGCCCCTGCGCTGCGGTACGTGCTCGTCGAGCGCTCCGATGCGCAGCGCGCCCTGCACGCGGAGCGCCTGCCCCTCGCCGACCCGGTGGCCGCCTTCGCGTCGCTGCCCGAGCCCGACGACGACCACGAGGCCGGTCGCCTGGAGCCGCCGCCGGGGCCGATCCTGGTGAGCCGGGCCGACCTGCCGAGGCTGCCCGGCCCGGTGGTGGTCCTGGCCAACGAGCTGCTCGACAACCTGCCGTTCGGGCTCCTCGAGCGGACCCCCGAGGGCTGGGCCGAGGTGCGGGTGGGCGAGGTCGACGGCGAGCTGGTGGAGGTGCTGTTCCCGGCGCTCGACGAGCCGCCGGCCGACGTCTCGATCGGTGCCCGGGTCCCGCGCCAGCAGGCGGCGGCCGCCTGGGTCCGGGAGGCCCTCGAGCTGGCCGGCGTCGGCGGTCGGGTCGTGGCCTTCGACTACGCCGCCACCACCGACGCCCTCGCCCGGCGACCCTGGCGGGAGTGGGTGCGGACGTACCGGCGCCACGAGCGGGGCGGCCCGCCGCTCGAGGCCCTGGGCAGCCAGGACATCACGTGCGAGGTCGCCGTCGACCAGCTCGGCGTCACCCCCACGAGCGACCGCTCCCAGGCGGCGTGGCTGGAGGCCCATGGCATCGGCCTCCTGGTGGAGGCGGGCCGGCGCACCTGGCGCGAGCGCGCCGCCATCGGAGACCTGGAGGCCCTTCGGGCCCGCAGCCGCATCTCGGAGGCCGAGGCCCTGCTCGACCCGGACGGCCTGGGTGGGTTCCGCGTGCTGGAGTGGGAGCGCTGAACCAGGGCGGCGGCTGCCCTCGGCGACGAAGGGGAAGGGGAGCGCTCGTGCGATCGCTTCCTGCTCTGCTGCTCCTCGTCGCGGCGCTGCTGCTGGCCGGCTGCGCCGAGCCGGCCGACGGCGGGGCCCTCGGCGAGGTCGACCGGTTCGAGGTGGGCGGCGAGCCGGCGGTGCTCGTCGAGCCGAGCGGGGAGCTGCGCGGCCTCGTGGTGCTGCACCACGGATCCGGCGAGGATGCGGAGGTCATCGACCGGGAGCGCGTGCCCGGTGCGGTCGTCGGCGAGCTGGTGGCCGCGGGGTGGGCGGTGGCCGGGAGCGATGCGGGGGGCGAGCACTGGGGCCACCCGTCGAGCATCGAGGCCAACGCCGCCCTGTGGACGGTCCTCGAGGAGCGCCTGGACCCTCCGGTGGTGGTGCTCCTGGCCCGGTCGATGGGCGGGCTGTCGGCCTTCGGCTGCGTGGTGGCGGGCTGCATCCCCGACATCGACGGCGTGGTCGGCATCGCGCCGCTCCTCGACCAGCGGACGATGGCCCAGTCGTCGCTGGCGGACGACGTGCTCCCGGTGATCGAGGCCCGCTTCGGCGGGCCGGTGCCGGACGCGGCCATCCCCCTGGAGTCGGTGGAGGCCATCGCGGAGGTGCCGCTGCAGCTGTGGGCGTCGCCCGCCGACACCGTGGTGCGCAGCGACCTCAACGCCGGGGCCCTGGCCCGCCAGGTCGAGGCCCTCGGCGGCGCCGTCGACCTCCGATCGATGCGAGGCGACCACGCCACGCTGGCGGGGCTCGACCCCGCTGCCGTCGTCGCCTTCGTCGAGGGCTTGGCCGGGTCGCAGCCGTGACGCCCCGCCGAGTACCCGGCGGCGAGCCCCGCCACGCGATCGGTGGCCACGGTGCGGGGCCCCGGCGCCGGGCCGGGCGCCTGGTCCTGTCGGTGCTGGTGGCGGTGGTCGGCCTCGCCGCCTGCAGCGACGACGAGCAGCAGTACGGCACCGTCGAGCGGTTCGAGGTGGCCGGCGACGACGCGCTCCTGGTGGTGCCCGACGACGAGGTGCGCGGCGTGGTGGTCTACCACCACGGCGCCGACGAGCGGGTGGAGCAGGTGGGCCTGGAACGGGGCGCCGACACGCTGGTGGGCGGGCTGGCGCGGGCGGGGTGGGCGGTGGCGGCGACCGACGCTGGTGGGGACAACTGGGGCGACGACGCCAGCCTCGCCGCCAACACCGCGCTCTGGGAGGAGGTGGCCCGCCGGCTCGACGACCCCGAGCTCGTCGTGCTGCTCGGCCACTCGATGGGGGGCCTGTCGTCGCTGCGCTGCGTGCTGGAGGCCTGCGTGCCCGACATCGACGGCTGGATCGGGATCTACCCGGTGGTCGACCAGCGGACGATGGTCGACGCCTCGGTCGCCGGCGAGCTGGTGCCCGAGATCCTCGAGCGCTTCGGGGGGCGCCCCCCGAGCAGCAAGGTGCCCCTCGAGCAGGCGGAGGCGCTGGCGGCGCTCGACCTCCCCATGATCGTGTGGGCCTCGCCCGACGACACCGTCGTGCCGATGGACACCAACGCCGTCGAGCTGGAGCGCCGGATCACCGACGCCGGGGGCTCGATCGAGCGGCGGGAGGCCGAGGGCGAGCACCTGGACCCCTCGCACATCGACGTGCCGGCCCTGGTGGCGTTCCTCGAGTCGCTCTGAGGCCGGCGACGCCGGTCACCCGGCGGGGAACATCCCGCGACGGGGCTCGTCGGTGTAGGTCGGCGGGCGGCCGGCGTCGAAGGCGCGGATCGCCTCGGGCAGGTTCTCGGTGAAGCCGAGCATGAGCTGGTTGCGGTCCTCGAGCTCCACCGCCGCCTCCAGGCTCGAGACCTCGAGGTTGGCCCACAGCACGTCCTTCGTCATGGCCAGGCCGTAGGGGCTGAAGCGGGTCATGGCCTGGGCGACGTCGAGGCAGGCGTCGAGCAGCTCCTCGTCGGGCAGCACGCGCGACACGAGGCCCATCTGGAGCGCCTCGGCGGCGTCGACGACGCGCCCGGTGAGGAGCAGGTCGTTGGAGCGGGCCACGCCGATCAGGCGCGGGAGCAGCCACGACACGCCCATCTCGGTGGAGGTGAGCCCGTTGACGATGCCGGTGCTGTTGAACACCGCCGACTCGGCGGCGAAGCGGAGGTCGGCGCCGAGGGCGAGGCACATGCCGCCGCCGTAGGCCGGGCCGTTCACCGCCGCGATCACGGGCTGCGGCATCCGCCGCAGCAGCGGCACCAGCTGGGAGTAGTGGCGCATGGCCCGCTGGGCGATGCGACCCACCTGCAGCCCGTCGATGTTGGGCACGATGCCGTAGTCCTTGAGGTCGAGCCCCGAGGTGAAGGCCCGTCCCGATCCGGTGAGCACCACCACCCAGGTGTCGTTCTCGGCCGCCACCACCTCCAGCGCGCCTCGCAGCTCGGTCACCAGGTCGATCGACAGCGCGTTGAGGCGGTCGGGGCGGTGCAGCCGCACCACGGCCACGTGCGGACGGGGGTGCTCCACGAGCACGAGCGGCGAGGCGTCGACCATGGTCGGGCAACGTACCCGGCGGCGGCGCTCGGCCGGGCAGACCGTCCGAGACCCGCCGCGTAGGGTTGGCCCCGCTCCGCGGATCCGCACACGAGGGGGACCACACACATGGCCGACGAGCAGCCCACCGGCGCCGCCATCGAGGACTACCTGGTCGAGGACCGCACCTTCCCGCCGCCGGAGGCGTTCAAGGAGGCGTCGCTGGTGGCGTCGCCCTTCCTCTACGACGAGGCCGCCCAGGACTGGCAGGGCTTCTGGGCCCGCCAGGCCGCTGAGCTGCTCGACTGGGACGAGGAGTGGCACACCATCCTCGAGTGGGACCTGCCGTTCGCCCAGTGGTTCGTCGGCGGCAAGCTCAACGTGTGCCACAACGCCGTCGACCGCCACGTGCTGGCGGGCCGAGGCGACAAGGTGGCCTACCACTGGGAGGGGGAGCCGGGCGACACCCGCACGATCACCTACGCCGATCTCCACCGGGAGGTGCAGCGCTTCGCCAACGTGCTCAAGGGCCTGGGCGTGGCCAAGGGCGACCGCGTGTGCATCTACATGCCGATGGTCCCGGAGCTGCCCGTCGCCATGCTGGCCTGCGCCCGCATCGGCGCCGCCCACTCCGTGGTCTTCGGCGGCTTCAGCCCCGACTCGCTGATCGACCGCATCAACGACGCCGAGTGCACGCTGGTCATCACCGCCGACGGAGGGTTCCGCCGGGGCGCGCCCTCGATGCTCAAGCCCAACGTCGACACCGCGGTGGCGTCGACGCCGTCGGTCGAGCACGTGGTGGTGGTCAAGCGGGTCGACGAGCCGGTCGAGATGGTCGACGGTCGCGACCACTGGTGGGACGACCTCATGGCCGCCGCCGACGCCGAGTGCCCGTGCGAGCCGATGGACAGCGAGGACCTGCTGTTCCTGCTCTACACGTCGGGCACCACGGCCAAGCCCAAGGGCATCATGCACACGACCGGCGGCTACCTCACCCAGGTGGCGTTCACCCACAAGTACGTGTTCGACCTCCGGCCCGAGACCGACGTGTACTGGTGCGCCGCCGACATCGGCTGGGTGACCGGCCACAGCTACATCGTCTACGGCCCGCTCACCAACGGCGCCACGTCGGTGATGTACGAGGGCACCCCCGACACGCCCGGCAAGGACCGGTTGTGGGACATCGCCGAGCGCTACGGCGTGACGATCCTCTACACGGCCCCCACCGCCATCCGGACCTTCATGAAGTGGGGCACGCAGGAGCCGGAGGCCCACGACCTGTCGAAGCTCCGGCTGCTCGGGAGCGTCGGGGAGCCGATCAACCCCGAGGCGTGGATGTGGTACCACGAGCACATCGGCGGCGGCCGGTGCCCGATCGTCGACACCTGGTGGCAGACCGAGACCGGCGCCATCATGATCAGCCCCCTCCCGGGCGCCACCACCCTCAAGCCGGGGTCGGCCACGTTCCCGCTGCCGGGCATCTCCGCCGAGGTGGTCGACGACCACGGCGAGCGGGTGGACCGCGGCGGGGGCTACCTCACCCTCACCCAGCCGTGGCCCTCGATGCTGCGCGGCATCTACGGCGACCCCGAGCGCTACCGCGACACCTACTGGAGCACCTACGAGGGCCGGTACTTCGCCGGCGACGGCTGCAAGCTCGATGCCGACGGCTACCTCTGGCTCCTGGGCCGCGTCGACGACGTGATGAACGTCTCGGGCCACCGCATCTCGACCACCGAGATCGAGAGCGCGCTGGTCGACCACCCTGCGGTGGCCGAGGCGGCCGTGGTGGGGGCCAACGACGCCCTCACCGGCCAGGCGATCATGGCCTACGTCATCCCGCGGGGCACGGCCACCCCGAGCCCCGAGCTCGGCGAGGAGGTGCGCCAGCACGTGGCCACCAAGCTCGGGGCCATCGCCCGGCCGAAGGTGGTGATCTTCACCGACGAGCTGCCCAAGACCCGCTCCGGGAAGATCATGCGCCGCCTGCTCCGCGACGTCGCCGAGGGCCGGGCCCTGGGCGACACCACCACGCTGGCCGACCCGTCGGTCGTCGAGGAGATCAAGCGCCGGGCCGACGAGGCCCCCACCGAGGACTGAGGTGCTCGACGTCCCCGCCCACTGGCGCTGGCGCGCGGCGCCGGTCGAGCCTGGGCCGGCCGTCGTGGTCGACATGGACGGCGTGGTGTCCGACGCCTCGGGGCGCCAGCACCACCTCGAGCGGGGTCGGCGCGACTGGTCGGCGTTCTTCGAGGCGGTGGGCGACGACGCCGTGATCGCCGAGGTGGCCCGCCTCCTCGAGGTGCTCGACGCGGACCTCCGGGTGGTGCTGCTGACCGCCCGCCCGGCAACGGTCCAGCCCCAGACGCTCGACTGGCTGGCCCGTCACGAGCTGCGCTGGGACCTGCTCATCATGCGGCCGCCGCGCGACTTCGGGGCCTCCAGCGAGTTCAAGCGGGACGCCGTCCGGGCCCTTCGGTCCGGCGGCTTCGACCTGCGCCTCGCCTTCGAGGACGACCGCCGCAACGTGGACATGTTCCACGACGAGGGCATCCCCTGCATCTACCTCCACTCGGGCTACTACGACTGACCCGGCTCCAGGGCCGCCCGCACGGCCTCGAGGAAGGTGGCCTCCTCGAGCGGCTTCGCCACCACCGCCCGACAGCCCAGCCCCAGCATCTTGCGCACCCGCAGCGGGCTGGCGGCGGCCGTGGCCATGATGATCGGGATCGTGCGCAGCTCGGGGTCGCGCTGCAGCTGCTCCACCAGCTCGTCGCCGGTGAGCACCGGCATGAGGGCGTCGGTGATCACCAGGTCGGGCCGCTGCGAGCGGATGAGGTCGAACCCCTCGGCGCCGTTGGCGGCCAGGACCACCCGGAACCCGGCGTCGGTCAACCAGAACTCCACCAGCCGCTGCACGGCCGGCTCGTCCTCCACGTAGACGATCGACGGCCCCGTCGGCTTCGGCATCGCGCCCAGTCTGCCCGAGGGCCGCAGCACGGACCGGGCAGGAGCCGGTACGGCGCGCCCCGAACCTCCTGACGTGCCCCACCGCCCGCTCCGCCTCGCGCTCGTCGCCGCCACCGCGGTGGCGGTGGCCGCCGGCGCGCTGGTGGTGGCGCCGCGCTCGCAGGCGCAGGTGCCGCCGCTCGGCGGGACCACCACGACGGCCCCGCCCCCCACCACCGAGCCGCCGGGGCCCGACTTCACCGAGGGCGCCGACGAGGCCCCCGAGGGCGCGGAGGACACCGAGGGCGACGGCGCCCCGGCGCCCGTCGGCGGGGTGCGGGTGCCGGCCGAGGCGCAGCGGGTCATCGACTCCGTGGCCCGCACCGGCTCGAGCGACAACAGCGCCCTGCTGGCCCAGCTGACCGAGCTGCAGGAGCTCGGCCTGTCGGAGGAGGAGTCGCTGCGGGTGGGCCTCGGTCGCTTCCCGATCGCCGGCCCGGCCCGCTACAGCCACGACTGGCTCTTCCCCCGCTACGGCCCGGGCTTCCGGTTCCACCTCGGCACCGACGTGTTCGCCGCCCAGGGCACCCCCATCCGCGCCCCGGTCGACGGCGTGGCGCGCAGCGCCAACGGCGGCCTCGGGGGGCTGACGGTGAAGGTGGTCATGCCCGACGGCACCTACTTCTACTTGGCCCACCTCTCGGGCCTGGCCCCCGGCTTCGTCGACGGGATGGCGGTGCAGACCGGCGACATCGTGGGCTACGTCGGCGACTCCGGCAACGCCCGGGGCGGGGCCCCGCACCTGCACATCGGCATCTACCCGGGCGGTGGCGCCCCGATCGACCCGAAGCCGGTCCTCGACGGCTTCCTGGCCGAGGCGGCCGAGCGCCTCCCCTCGGTGGTGGCCGCCTACCAGGAGGCTCGTGCCGCGCAGCCCGCCCCGGCGGCACCGCGCACCGTCTCCGAGGAGGAGCGCCTGCTGCGCCCCATGCTGGCCACCGAGGTGCTGCACCCGCTGGCCGGGGGCGGCTCGGGCCTGGCCCCGGAGATCCTCTACCTCGCCGGCTCGCACCCCGTGACCGGCCCGCGGGTGCTGCTGGAGCTCGCCGTCGACGAGCTGGTCGCCGGCATCGACTGGAACGTGCGCGCCGACCCCGGCTGAGCGACGTCAGTCCCGGAAGTTCCCGAACTGCAGCGGGATCCCGAAGTCGTGCTCCTTCAGGGCGGTGATGGCCGCCTGGAGGTCGTCGCGCTTCTTGCCCGTCACCCGTAGCTGCTCGCCCTGGGCCTGCGACTGCACGCCCTTGAGGTTGAGGCCCTTGATGTGCTTGTTCAGCTCGGTGGCCTTCTCCTTCGAGATCCCCGCCACCAGCTTCACCACCTGGCGCGCCCGGGCGCCGGAGGCCTCCTCGACCTTCTGGTAGTCGAGGGCCTTCAGCGACACCTTCCGCTTCACCAGCTTCTCCTCCAGCACCTGGCGCAGCGCGATGAGCCGGTCCTCGCTGGCCGTCTCGAGCTTGATCTCGGTGTCGCTGAGGTCGAGCGTGGTGTCGGTGCCCTTGAAGTCGTAGCGGGTGGCCACCTCACGGGAGGCCTGGTCGACCGCGTTGCGGATCTCCTGCTGGTCGATCTCGGAGGTCACGTCGAAGCTCGGCATGGCTGGAGACGTTAGTGGTTCGCTATCGTCGTCAGCCCTGGGTCCGTGCCCGAGTGGCCAAAGGGAACTGGCTGTAAACCAGTCGGCTTACGCCTACGGAGGTTCAAATCCTTCCGGGCCCACCGGAGGTGCCCCGCCCGCTCGGGCGGGGCACCGTCGCGCCGGGGCTCAGCCGAGCGAGCGGCGCAGGAAGTCGAGCTGCAGCAGCAGGAGGTTCTCGGCCACGTCCTCCTGGCTCGCCATGTGGGTGACCCCGGTGAGCGGGAGGACCTGGTGCGGGCGGCCGGCCGCCAGCAGCGCGGCCGACAGCTGGAGGGTGTGGGCGCTGACCACGTTGTCGTCGGCCAGGCCGTGCACCAGCAGGAGCGGCCGCTCGAGGCGGGCGGCGTCGGCCACCACCGAGCTGCGCTCGTAGGCATCGGGGTCGGTGTCGGGGTGGCCGAGGTAGCGCTCGGTGTAGCCGGTGTCGTAGAGGCGCCAGTCGGTGACGGGCGCGCCCGCGATCGCCGCGTGGACAGCGTCGGGTCGGCGCAGCACGGCCAGCGCGGCGAGGTACCCGCCGAAGCTCCAGCCACGGATCGCCACCCGGCCCAGGTCGAGCCGGGGCTCCTCGGCGGCCAGCGCCGCGAGGGCCTCGAGCTGGTCCTCGAGCACCGGCGCCGCCAGGTCGTGGCGCACCGCCCGCTCCCACGCGGTGCCCCGTCCGGGCGTGCCCCGCCCGTCGACCACCACGACCGCGAAGCCCTGGTCGGCGAACCACTGCGAGCTGAGGTGCGCGCCCCGGGCCCGCACCACCCGCTGCGCGTGCGGCCCGCCGTAGGGGTCGAGCAGCACCGGCAGCCGGTCGTCGGGACCGGCATCGCGTGGCAGGAGCAGGGCGGTGGGCAACCGCCGCTCGCCGAGGTGGCGGATCTGGACCTGGGGGTCCACCAGGGGGCGGGCCGCCAGGGAGCCGATCGTGGGGCCGCCCACCACGGCGACGGTCGCGCCCACGGCATCGAGCGAGGTGCGCCGCACGACCACGGTCGACCCCCCGACCCAGGCGGCGTGGAGCCCGTCGCCGTCGGTGAGCCGCTCGAGGCCCTCGGCGCGCCAGCGCCACACGTCGACCGACGTGGCGTCGTCGACGGGGTTGGCGGTGAACACCACCTCGGCGGCCCCGACGTGGCCCACGCTGCGCACGGTGAGGTCGTCGCCGGTGACCTCGTGGCCGTCGACCACGAGGTGCCGGGCCACGGCGCCGTCTCGCCCCACCACCAGGCGGCCGTCGGCGAGGCGAGCCGGCGTGCCGGGCAGGAGCTCCACCCAGGCGTCGTCGTCGTCAGCCCAGAGCCGCTCGGTGGTGCCCGTGGCGGGGTCGGCCGACCGCACCTCCAGCGAGCGCTGGTCGCGCGCCATGGCGGTGAAGAGCGGGCCGTGGTCGTCCCAGCCCGCCGCCGAGAGGTACTCGAGGGCCTGGCGGTCCCAGGCCACCTCGGTGCGGGTGCCATCGAGGTCCACGACCCACAGCGACACGTCGGCGTTGGCGGTGCCCGCCGCCGGGTACGCGACGGAGGTGGGCGGGACCTCGGGGTGGGCGGGGTCGGCGATCCACCAGCGCTGGACCGGTGCGTCGTCGACCCGGGCCACCAGCAGCGCGGCGCCGTCGGGCGCCCACCAGTAGCCGCGGAAGCGGTCGAGCTCCTCGGCGGCGATGAACTCCGCCACCCCCCAGCGGACCTCGGGGTCGTCGTCGGCCACCAGGCTGCGAGCGCCCGCCAGGTCGTCGAGCTCGGCCACCCAGAGGGCGCGGCCGTCGCTCCAGGCCACCCGCCGGCCGGTGGGGTCGGGCCGCGGGTCGATCACCGCACCGGGCACCTCCGCCACGAGCGCGGTGCCGGCCGCCAGGTCGGCCACCACGAGCCGGCCGGCCAGCGCGGCGGCCGCCACCCGGTGGGCGCCGTCGGTGGCGTACGCCGTGATCCCCGCTGCGCTCTCCCGCGCCCGCTCCCGGCGGGCCCGCTCCTGCGGCGGGAGGTCCCCGGCGTCGGCCAGCAGCGAGGCCGGGTCGGCCACGATGCGCTCCTCGCCGCCGGGGAGGTCGAGCGCCCACAGTGCCGTCACCGGGTCCTCGGGGCCACCGGAGCGCAGGAAGGCCACCCGGTCGCCGTCGGGCGACACCGTGACGTCGCGCGGCGCGCCGAGCGTGAAGCGCTGCGTGCGGGCGCTCTGGCGGGGGAAGGTGTCGGCGGGGGTCATGCCAGCAGGCGCTCCATCAGGACGACGTCGAGCCAGCGCCCGAACTTGCGGCCGACCTCGCGCTCCGTGCCGACCACCTCGAACCCGCACGCCAGGTGGAGGCCGATCGATGCCTCGTGGCCGCCGACGATGCGGGCCATGCAGGCGTGGAAGCCGTGGGCGGTGGCCACGTCGACGAGCTCGCTCAGCAGCGCCCGGCCCACCCCCTTGCCGTGGTGGGCGGGGTGCACGTACACGGAGTCCTCCACCGTCGTGGCGTAGGCGGGGCGGTCGCGCCACGGCGACAGCGAGCCGAAGCCCCCCACCGCGCCGTCGAGCTCGGCCACGAGCACGGCGTGGGCGCCCGACCGGGCGGCCTGCCAGGCCTGCTGCTCCGCCAGGGAGCGGGGCACGAGGTCGAAGGTGGCGGTGGAGCCGGTGACCTCGTCGTTGTAGATCTGCCGGATGGCGTCCGCGTCGTCGAGGGTGGCCAGGCGCAGCTCCATCGGGGGCAACCTACCCCTGCGGTGGCCGACCGCCGTGCGGTGCCGGCGACGTGGTCAGAGCGTGATCTGGTCGGCCCGGGCCCGTGGCTCCTCGTGGGCGGGGGCGGGCTCGATGAGCGACACCTCGCCGGTGAGGGCCTCCAGGCGGGCCCACGAGGCCACGTCCTCGTCCTCCGTGAGGAAGACGATCTGCGGCTCACCCGACGAGCGGCCCAGCAGCTCCAGCAGGAGCGGCTTCACCGACGGGTCGAGGTCGCGGAAGGGGTCGTCGAGGAGCAGGGGCAGGCCCTCGCCGGCGACGGAGCGCACCTCGGCCAGGCGACCCACCAGCACGTGGGCCAGCTCGCCGGTCTCGTCGTCGCTGACCTCGGGTGCGGTGGTCGAGATGGCCCCCAGGGCGTCGACCTCCCGGCGGAGGCGAGCCGCCGCCTGGATCTCCTCCTGGTGCTCGAGGGCCCAGTCGACCGGGATCTCGCCGGCCAGCTGCTGCCACTCGGCGAGGGCCAGGCGGCGGGCGTCGGCCACCCCCATGAGGGCCTTGCGGCTGGCGTCGTTGCCGAGCAGGCCGTTGACCCGCTGCAGCTGGAAGCCGAGGTAGCTGCTGGCCCCGGCGTCGGCCAGGGCCTGCTCCTCGGCCCGCCCGGCCCGGTTGAGGCGGAAGCGGGCGAGCAGCGAGGCGCCCACGGCTGCCACCGCCACGGCCCCGAACAGGAACCCGACGGCGCCGGCGAGCACGACGCCGGGGAGCACGGCCGCGCCGGACACCCCGCCGATGAGGAACGTGCGCTTGCGGGTCGACTCCACCGCGTCGGCGGCCCGCTCGACCGCCAGGTGGCGGGCCTCGACCTCGTCGATGAGCGCGGCGTCCTCGGGCGACGAGCCGATGGCCTCGGCCTCGGAGGTGAGGTCGCCCTCGGCCCGGGCCAGCGCGGCGGCGGCCAGCCACACCCGCTTCTGGTCGAGCCCGGCCAGGACCTCCACGGCCTGGGCCCGGCGGCTGCTGGCGGCCAGGTCGGCAGCGCCGAAGCGCATCGTGCGCCGAGCCCCGGTGGAGTCGAGGCCGAGGTGGCGCAGGAGGTCGCAGGCGCCGTCGGCGTCGCTCAGCTCGGCGGTCACGTCACGGGCCAGGTCGACGTCGATCACGCGGTGGCGGCCCGTCGGGGGTCGGAACACCGCGAGGTGGCGGCCGCTGCGCTCCTCCAGCTCCACGTGGACCCCCGCCCGGCTCCCCCCGAGGGCGCCGATGAGCTCGCCCACGAGGCTCTCGCGCTCGACGCGCCCCATGCCGGCCACGACCGTGAGCCGGGGGTGCAGCTCGAGGGTGAAGGTGTTCTCGCCCGCCTCGATGACCAGTCGTTCCACGCGCATGCGTCCAGATCGGCCTCCGGCGACCGGATCTGAAGGCGAACCTGGGCCGTTCGGCCCATGCGAACCGCCCAGACCGGCGGAAGGGGCGAGATCGGCGGAGAGCTCATTGGAGCGGCTCGGCCCGGGCGCTGTAGTCTCACCAGTCGCTCCACTCTCGGGTGGAGCAGCAGTTCGCCCTCTTAGCTCAGTGGTAGAGCACTTCCATGGTAAGGAAGGGGTCGTGGGTTCAATCCCCACAGAGGGCTCGGACGGGTCGCGGCGTCGCCGTGCCCCCCCGCCAGCGCATCGAGGCGGCGTAGCTCAGTTGGTTAGAGCACTCGGCTCATAATCGAGTTGTCCCCGGTTCGAGTCCGGGCGCCGCCACCACGCGCACCCGTCAGCCAAACACACGAGAGCAAAGCGAGCAGGAGCCACCATGGCCAAGGAGAAGTTCGAGCGGAACAAGCCGCATCTGAACGTGGGGACGATGGGTCACATCGACCATGGGAAGACGACGTTGACGGCGGCGATCACGAAGACGTTGGCGGATGCGAACCCGAACGTGACGGCGATGGCGTTCGATCAGATCGACAAGGCGCCGGAGGAGAAGGCGCGGGGGATCACGATCAACATCTCGCATGTGGAGTACGAGACGGAGAACCGTCACTACGCGCATGTGGACATGCCGGGTCATGCTGATTACATCAAGAACATGATCACGGGTGCGGCGCAGGTGGATGGGGCGATCTTGGTGGTGGCGGCCACGGATGGTCCGATGCCGCAGACGCGTGAGCATGTGCTGTTGGCTCGGCAGGTGGGTGTGCCGGCGATCGTGGTGGCGTTGAACAAGGTCGATCAGGTCGATGATGAGGAGCTGTTGGAGCTGGTGGAGCTCGAGGTGCGTGAGCTGCTCAGCGAGTACGAGTTCCCGGGTGATGACACGCCGATCGTGCGGGTGTCGGCGTTGAAGGCGTTGGAGGGTGACGCGGACGCCGCGGCGGGTGTGTTGGAGCTGATGAACGCGGTGGACAGCTTCGTGCCGGAGCCGGAGCGTGATCTGGACAAGCCGTTCTTGATGCCGATCGAGGATGTGTTCTCGATCACGGGTCGGGGGACGGTGGTGACCGGCAAGGTGGAGCAGGGGATCATCAACACCGGTGACGAGATCGAGATCGTGGGGATCCGTCCGACGCAGAAGACGACGTGCACGGGTGTGGAGATGTTCCGCAAGCTGCTCGATCAGGGCCAGGCGGGGGACAACATCGGTGCGCTGTTGCGGGGCACGAAGAAGGAAGAGGTGGAGCGCGGGCAGGTGCTGTGCAAGCCCGGTTCGATCACGCCGCACTCGGAGTTCGAGGGGCAGGTGTACGTGTTGACGCAGTCCGAGGGTGGGCGGCACAAGCCGTTCTTCTCGAACTACCGGCCGCAGTTCTTCTTCCGGACGACGGACATCACGGGGAGCATCGCGTTGCCGGAGGGCACGGAGATGTGCATGCCGGGTGACAACACGGTGATGCACGTGGAGCTGATCCATCCGATCGCCATGGACGAGGGTCTGCGGTTCGCCATCCGTGAGGGTGGTCGTACCGTGGGCGCCGGCCGAGTCACCAAGATCATCAAGTAGCGAAGAGAGACACCAATGGCCAAGGCCGGAGACAAGCGCATCGCCGTCACCCTCGAGTGCACGACGTGCAAGCGCCGCAACTACATCACCACCAAGAACAAGGTGAACGACCGCGAGCGCATCGAGATGAAGAAGTACTGCCGGTGGGATCGCTCCCACACGGTGCACAAGGAGACCCGCTAGGTCGACTCGGCGCCACGCCCGGGCTGCGCACCGCGCCGCCCGGGCGTTCGCCGTTTTCCCGGTCATCGACGCACAAGCGTCGCGAGATCGTCACGTAACGCGACCCGGTCCGAGGAGGTCGAACGCCCGATGCCACAGGACGTGGCCCACCTGGTCACCGCCGCCCGCGACGGTGATCGAGCGGCATTCGACGAGCTGGTCAAGGCGACGTACGCAGAGTCGTACACGCTCGCGCTCCGGCTCACCGGGAACGAGGAGGACGCACGCGACGTGGTGCAGGAGGCCTACATCCGAGCCTTCCGTGGCCTGCAGCGCTTCCGCGGCGACGCGCAGTTCTCCACGTGGATGTACCGCATCACCGCGAACTGCGCCACGACGCACCTCGGCAAGCGCACCAAGCACCGCCACGAGGACCTCGACGACCACGAGGGCGTCGCCGACGAGCGCCCGGCCAGCGACCCCCAGGCCCAGGCCGACGCCTCCGCCCTGCGCGACCGCCTCAGCGTCGCCCTGGAGGCCCTGCCCCCCAAGCTCCGCCAGGTGGTGGTGCTGCGAGACATCTACGACCTGCCCCACGAGGCCATCGCCGCCGAGCTCGGGATCTCCGAGACGGCGGCCAAGGTGCGCCTCCACCGGGCGCGCAAGAAGCTGCGGGAGGACCTGTTCCCCCGCCGTGTGGAGGAGGCCGCTGATGCGGTGTGACGAACTCGCCGACGACCTGGCCGCCGCCGCGGACGGCTCGGTCCTCATGGGGCGCAGCGAGCGGCGCCACGTGGAGCGCTGCCTGCGCTGCCAGGCCGAGCTCGTGCAGTACCGCAAGGTCCTGCGGGCCATGCGGGCCATGCGCACCGAGGTGCTCGAGCCGGCGCCCGGCCTGCTGGCCGAGGTCCTGGCCAACCTCGAGGCCGCCGGGGAGCGACGGGCCATCCGGTCGATGATCCAGGGCCACAAGGCCGCCTACCTCGGTGGTCTGGCGGCGGCCACGGCGGCCGGCGCCGCCGGCGCCATCGTGTTCGCCTCGCGGGCCCGCAAGCTCCGCACCGCCTAGCGCCCCCGTATCCGGCGCCACCCCGCCGGCGATCTCCTGCAGGGAGGTCGCCAGCGCGCCGCGCTGCCGCGACCGTGCGATCCGGTGGGCGGGCGGGGTGCCGAGCCCCTGCCCGCCCTCCGCGGCGCCCGCTCGCCTATCGTCCTGCTCGTCCGTGCGGCCGACCGTGCCGGAGGACGGGGGGAGGACGAGTGGGCATCCCGACGTCGATCGCGGACGTCACGCCGGCCTGGCTGGCCGGCGTGACCGGACTGCACGTGACCGCCGTGGACACCGAGCAGTTCGGGGTGGGCATCGGGGTGAGCAGCGCCCTCTACCGGGCCCGCCTGCGCGGCCCCGACTGCCCGGCCACCGTGGTGGTCAAGCTCCCCGCCCTCGACGAGGCGGCCGTGTTCACCTCGACGGTGCTGCGCATGTACCTCCGCGAGGCCGGCTTCTTCGCCGAGCTGGCCGACCAGGCCCCCATCAGGGTCCCCCGCTGCTTCCACGCCGCCGCCGACGAGGAGACCAGCCAGTTCGTGGTGGTGATGGAGGACCTGGGCGACCTGCGCTGCGTCGACCAGCTCGAGGGCATGGCGGTCGCCGACGCCGAGCGGGCCGTCGACGGGCTGGCCGCCTGGCACGCCACGTGGTGGGGCGGGGCGGAGCCGCTGGCCGAGGCCGGCCTCACGGTCAGCCTCGGCGACCCGATCTACCCGGCCGTGCTGCCCATGGTCTTCGCCGAGGGCTGGGAGAAGGTCACCGGCGCCTGCGAGGTGCCGGCGTCGATCCTCGAGGTCGGCCCCCGGTTCTCCGACGCCATCGCCGGCCTGCTGGCCGACCTCGCCACGGCCCCCACCACGATGATCCACGGCGACTACCGCGCCGACAACCTGTTCTTCGAGCCCGACGGCTCGGTCGCCGCGGTCGACTTCCAGCTCATCGGCACCGGCAGCGGGGCCTACGACCTGGCCTACTTCGTGACGCAGAGCCTCGAGGTCGACGTCGCCTCGGCCCACGAGCGTCCGCTGTTCGACCGCTGGCGGGCCGCCCTGGCGGCCCACGGGGTGCCCGAGGGCGACCTGGACCGCATGTGGGACGACTACCGCAAGGCCGCCCTGTTCTGCCTCGTCTACCCCATCGTGGCCAGCCGGGGCATGGACCTCGACGACCCGCGCCAGCACCAGCTGGTCGACTGCATGCTCCGGCGCTTCGACCGCGCCGTCGCCGAGCTGGAGCTCGCCGAGCTCCTCTGATCTCGGCACTACCTGGCGGATCGGCGAGCCGCTGGCCTACGCTGGCTCCCCGCAACCCCCATCAGAGGGCAGTAGCTCAACTGGCAGAGCAGCGGTCTCCAAAACCGCAGGTTGGGGGTTCGAGTCCCTCCTGCCCTGCACTTCTCCATCCCTAGGAACGTCCACGCCCATGGCGATGAACCGACAGCAGAAGCGCATGCTCCAGCGGCAAGGCCAGCTGGGCGCTGACGGCGAGCCCCAGGCCCGCAAGCGCACCGCACCCCCGCCGCCGCGCCCCAAGGAGGAGCGGACCTCCCCGGTCCAGTTCCTGCGCGAGGTGCAGGGCGAGCTGCGCAAGGTGGCCTGGCCCACCCGGCCCGAGGTCATCAACTACTCGATCATCGTGCTCGTCGCGGTGGTCCTCCTGACCGCCTACATCGCCGCCCTCGACTACGGGTTCGGCGATCTCCTACTGAAGTTGTTCTCACGATGAGCGCCTACATCACCGACCACAACGCCCCCGACGAGCCGAGCGACGAGCCCACGGAGGCCACCGAGCCGACCGACGGCGCCGAGCCCGGCGAGGCCGCCGACGCGGGCGACGCCCCCGCCGAGCCCGCCGCCCAGGACGCAGAGGAGATGCTCGAGCAGGCGGCCCGCCCGGTCGCCGACTCGCCCTTCACCCGGCCCGGCCGCTGGTACGTCGTGCACACCCAGTCGGGGTACGAGAAGAAGGTCAAGCAGAACCTGGAGGCCCGCACCTCGTCCATGAACATGGAGGAGCGGATCCACGAGGTCGTCATCCCCATGGAGGACGTCGTGGAGTTCAAGCAGGGCAAGAAGGTCGTCGTCCAGAAGAAGATGTTCCCCGGCTACCTGCTCGTGCGCTGCCAGCTCGACGACGACAGCTGGTACGTGATCCGCAACACGCCGGGCGTCACCGGGTTCGTGGGCCAGGGCGCCAAGCCCTCGCCGCTGCCCCGCAAGGACGTCGAGGCCTTCCTCTCGGTCTCCACCGAGACCCCCGAAGAGGTCGCCCAGCGGGCCAAGCCCCGCTCCCAGTACGAGATGGGCGAGACCGTCCGGGTCAAGGAAGGCCCCTTCGCCGACTTCTCGGGCGAGGTCATCGAGCTCAACGAGGACCAGCTCAAGGTCAAGGTCCTCGTCAACATCTTCGGCCGGGAGACCCCGGTCGAGCTCGACTTCTCCCAGGTCGCCAAGCTGTAGTCGGTTGGCGCGACCACCGGTCGCGCGAGCAGACTTGTCCGTCGCCCTCCGGGCGTCCCCGTTCGCCATTGCAAGGAGTCGGCCTCATGGCCAAGAAGAAGGTCCTGGCTGTCGTCAAGATCCAGATCCCGGCCGGTCAGGCCACCCCCGCGCCCCCCGTCGGCACCGCCCTCGGTCCCCACGGCGTGGCGATCATGGACTTCTGCAAGGCCTACAACGCCGCCACCGAGGCCCAGCGGGGCACGATCGTCCCCGTCGACATCACCGTCTTCGAGGACCGCTCGTTCACGTTCGTCCTCAAGACCCCGCCCACGCCGGTGCTGATCCGCCAGGCCGCCGGGCTCGACAAGGCCGCCAACAACCCCGGCCGGGAGACGGTGGGCTCGATCACCGACGCGCAGGTCACCGAGATCGCGCAGATCAAGCTCCCCGACCTCAACGCCAACGACCTCGACGCCGCCAAGCTCCAGGTCGCCGGCACCGCCCGCTCGATGGGCATCAAGGTCAAGTAACCGATCTGTCAGGGCTGGACCGGGAGCACCTCGCCCGGCCGCCGTCACCTACCAGGAGGGAGCCAGCGATGGCGAAGGGCAAGAAGTACACCGACGCGACGAAGCGCTACGACCGTGAGCAGCTGTTCACGCCGGCCGAGGCGGTGGAGCTCGTCAAGGGGCTCGGCACCGCCAGCTTCGACGAGTCCATCGAGCTGGCCCTGCGGCTCGGCGTCGATCCCCGCAAGGCCGACCAGATCGTGCGCGGCACCGTCGCCCTGCCCTCGGGCACCGGCAAGGACGTCCGCGTGGCCGTGTTCGCCAACGGCGAGGCCGCCGAGGCCGCTCGGGCCGCCGGCGCCGACCACGTGGGTGGCGACGACCTCGCCGCCGAGGTGGAGGGCGGCATGCTCGACTTCGACGTCGCCATCGCCACGCCCGACCTCATGCCGCTGGTCGGCAAGCTCGGCCGCGTGCTCGGCCCCCGCGGCCTGATGCCGAACCCGAAGACCGGCACGGTGACCACCGACGTCGCCAAGGCCGTCGAGGAGTTCAAGGGCGGCAAGGTGGAGTACCGCACCGACCGCTACGGCAACGTGCACGTGCCGATCGGCAAGGTCAGCTTCGACACCGCCGCCCTCGAGGCCAACCTCCGCGCCGTGCTCGACGAGGTGCAGCGGGCCAAGCCGGCCTCCTCGAAGGGCCGCTACCTCAAGAAGATCTCGCTCTCGCCCACCATGGGCCCGAGCGTCAAGATCGACACCAACCGCCTGAAGGTCGTCGTCGAGACGGCTTGACGGCTGGTGTCGTCAGGGGGCCGGGCCGTAGGCTCGCCCCCCGCAACCCACAACAGAACGCTCGCCGAAGACATCCGGTGCCCACGCTTCACCGCACGGGCTCAAAGGGACCCTGGTCCCGCCTGACGAGGCGGACACCTCGAGGACTCACTCGTCGTGCCCGCGCTTGCGCGAGCCACGAGGAAACGAGAGGAGGTGTCGATGGAGAACCCGAGATCGGAGAAGGTCGCGGTGGTGGACGAGGTGCGAGAGCGCCTCGACAGCACCAGCGCGGCGCTGCTCACCGAGTACCGAGGGCTCGACGTGACCGCGATCAGCGATCTGCGTCGGGCGCTGCGGGCCGCTGGCGGCGAGTACAAGATCTACAAGAACACGCTCGTCCGCTTCGCTGCCCGTGACCTCGGCCTCGAGCTGGAGGAGCTGCTCACCGGCCCCACCGCGATCGCCTTCATCACCGAGAAGCCCGATGGCTCACCCGGTGATGCGGTCGACGTGGCCAAGGCCCTGCGCGACTTCGCGAAGGTCAACCCCAACCTCATCGTGAAGGGCGGCGTGCTGGGCACGCAGCCCCTCACCGCCGATGAGGCCCGGGCGCTGGCCGACGTGGAGCCCCGCGAGGTGCTGCTCGCCAAGCTCGCCGGCGCGATGGCTGCCCCCATGGTGCAGTTCGCCGGCCTGCTCGAAGCGCTGCCCCGCAACTTCGCCTACGGCCTCAAGGCCCTCATCGACCAGCAGGGCGGTGCGCCGGAGACCCCGGCCGACGAGCCTGCTGCAGACGCAACCGACGCCGACGCACCCGAGGCCCCTGCGGCCGAGGACGCGCCGGCCGAGACCGACACCCCGGCGGAGGCCCCCAGCGAGGAGCCCACCGCCGAGGCCGACACCACTGACGACGCCCCGGCCGAGGAGGCTCCCTCCGAGGAGCCTGCCGCCGAGGCCACCCCCACGGAGGAGTGAGCACCATGCCCACCAAGGAAGACATTCTCGAGTCCATCGCCAACATGACGGTCCTGGAGCTCTCCGAGCTCCTCAAGGACTTCGAGGAGAAGTTCGGCGTGACCGCCGCTGCTCCCGTCGCCGTGGCTGCGGCCGCCCCCGCCGGTGGCGGCGCCGCCGCCGAGGCCGAGGAGGAGAAGGACGAGTTCGACGTCATCCTCACCGAGGCCGGCGACAAGAAGATCCAGGTCATCAAGGAGGTGCGCGCGCTGACGAACCTCGGGCTCAAGGAGGCCAAGGACCTCGTCGACGGTGCGCCCAGCCCCGTGATGGAGAAGGTGTCGAAGGAAGACGCCGAGAAGGCCAAGGCCGCCCTCGAGGAGGCCGGTGGCAAGGTGGAGCTCAAGTAGCAGCCCTGCCGCACGAGCGCTGACGACCGGAGCCCGACCCCTGCGGCCGGGCTCCGTCGCGTCAGGGCACGGTCCCCCGGGGGACGACCCACTCGGTGGCCTGGCCGGTGACCTCGGCGATGCGATCGAAGTCGCGGTCGTAGTGCATCACCGTGAGGCCAGCGACCTCCGCCGCGGCGGCGACGAGGAGGTCGGTGATGGGGACGCTGCGGTGCTCCGACGTGCGGGCGAGCTGTCCCTGCACCTCGATGGCCCGGTCGGCGCACGCCTCGCTCATCGGAGCGCGGGGGAGCAGCTGTCGCTCGAACCAGAGCTCGTCGTGGTCGCCGCCGCTGCGAGCCGTGACGAGGAGCTCGAGGTCGATGATGGCGCAGGTGGCGATTCGGCCGCCGAGGAACATCGGGCCGATCCGTGCCGCCACGTCGTCGTGGTGGAGGCGGGCGAGGGCACTGGTGTCAGCGAGGTGGGTCGCCACAAGCATCCCCGAAGGCGCCGAGGCGCCGTCCGCCCTTGCGCCAGGAGTCGCCCATCACGTCGGCATCGGTGAGGTCCGCGGCGCGCTGCTGCAGCCGCTCGAAGTGGCGAGCGCGCCCCCGGACCCGGATGACCTCGCGCATCGCCTCGGCCAGGGTCTCTGTGGCGGTGGTGGTGCCGAGGAGCTCTTTGGTCTGCGCCAACAGCTCGTGGTCGAGCAGCAAGGCCGTCTTCTTGATCATCCCGATCTACCTCCTGGCCCGTCCGTCGGTAGATCAGGATGCCAGATCGTCTACCTTCGGGCAAGAAATCCTTGACCCCCTCCACCCGGTGGCGTACGGTGCCACCCAGCCAAGGCCCACCTCGGCCAGCACCGCTGTGCTCCGGGTTGCCTGTTCACGCTCTCCGCCCTAGGATCGAGCGAGCCGTGCGTCTGCCCCCTTGCTTCGTCGTCCCTTCGCGGCGACGTCGCGCGCCGTCGCACGGCCGGCCGACCAACCTGAGCTAGGGAGACGCGTTGCCCGCTCGCATGCCCATCCGCGACCGCTATTCGTTCGCGAACATCGACGAAGCCCTCTCGCTGCCGGATCTGATCTCCGTCCAGCGCGACAGCTTCGAGTGGTTCCTGCAGGAGGGTCTCAAGGAGACCTTCCGCGACATCTCGCCGATCAAGGACTTCACCGAGACCCTCCAGCTGGAGCTCGAGTTCGATCCTGACGACGAGGACCTGCGCCCGCCGCCGAAGTTCTCGGTGGAGGAGTGCAAGGAGAAGGACATGACCTACTCCGCTCCGATCTTCGTGCGGGCCCGCTTCATCAACGCGGCCACCGGCGAGATCAAGGAGCAGACGGTCTTCATGGGGGACTTCCCGATGATGACCGACAAGGGCACCTTCGTGATCAACGGCACCGAGCGCGTGGTCGTCTCGCAGCTGGTGCGGTCCCCGGGCGTGATCTTCGAGCCGGGCGAGCGCTACCGCCTCCGCAACCTCACCAAGCACCAGCTGGTGAAGGGCACGGTCCACCCCTACCGCGGCGAGTGGATCGAGTTCGACGTCGAGCAGAAGCCCGGCAAGGACGTCACCGCCGGCACCCGGGTGGCCCGCAAGCGCCGCCTGTCGATCTTCATCCTCATGCGGGCCCTGGGCTACGGCGAAGACCGCTGCCCCGGCTTCATGGAGGCCTTCGTCCGGCACTTCGACTTCCTCGAGGGCCAGTGGGAGAAGGACCGCGAGCTCGCCCCCACCCGCGAGGAGGCGCTCGTCGAGATCTACAAGCGCGCCCGCCCGGGCGAGCCGCCGTCGGTGGAGTCGGCCCGCGCCTACTTCGACAACGCCTTCTTCCAGAACCGTCGCTACGACCTCTCCCGGGTCGGCCGCTACAAGCTCGACAAGAAGCTGCGCAACGAGATCGAGCGCCTCTCGGAGCTCTTCCCGATGCTCAACGGCGCGGACGAGGACGGCCTGCCGTTCCTCGACCGCCCCGAGGAGGGCCAGCCGGTCCTCTCGCGCTGCGAGGTCCTGGCGGCGTGCTCGTACCTGCTGCACCTCGTGAACGCCGAGCCGGGCTACCGCCTCGACGACCAGGACCACTTCGCCAACCGCCGCATCCGCTCGGTGGGCGAGCTGATCCAGAACCAGGTGCGCATCGGCCTGTCCCGGATGGAGCGGGTGGTGCGCGAGCGCATGACCACGCAGGACGTCGAGGCCATCACGCCGCAGACGCTCATCAACATCCGGCCCGTGGTCGCGGCCATCAAGGAGTTCTTCGGCACCAGCCAGCTCTCCCAGTTCATGGACCAGGTCAACCCGCTCTCGGGCCTCACCCACCGCCGTCGCCTCTCGGCGCTCGGCCCCGGTGGCCTGTCCCGTGAGCGCGCCGGCTTCGAGGTGCGCGACGTGCACTTCTCCCACTACGGCCGCATGTGCCCGATCGAGACGCCGGAGGGCCCGAACATCGGCCTGATCGGTGGCCTGTCCACCTACGCCCGGGTCAACGCCTTCGGCTTCATCGAGTCCCCCTACCGCCACGTCCGCGACGGCCACGTCACCGACGACATCATCTGGCTCACCGCCGATGAGGAGGAGGACTACGTCGTCGCCCAGGCCAACGAGCCGCTGCACCCGAACCACACGTTCAAGAACGAGCGGATCCTCGTGCGCCGGTCGCCCCAGGCGGCCACGCTCGAGAACCTGCGCCTGCAGCTCGAGCGCGACACCTACTTCGCCGCCACCACAGAGATCTCCGCAGTGCCGCCGGCGGAGGTGCAGCTGATGGACGTCTCGCCGAAGCAGATCGTGTCGGTGGGCACCGCCCTCATCCCGTTCCTCGAGCACGACGACGCCAACCGTGCGCTCATGGGCGCCAACATGCAGAAGCAGGCCGTGCCGCTGGTGCGGGCCGAGGCGCCCTACATCGGCACCGGCATCGAGGCTCGTGCGGCCCGCGACGCCGCCGACATGATCATCGCCGAGGACGACGGTGTGGTCACCGACTGCTCCGGCGACGCCATCACGGTGGAGTACAAGACCAAGGGCAAGAAGGTCTTCAAGCTCCTGAAGTTCGAGCGCTCGAACCAGGACACGTGCATCAACCAGAAGCCGCTGGTCAACGAGGGCGAGTCCTTCAAGAAGGGCGCCATCCTCGCGGACGGCCCCTCGACCGACAACGGCGAGCTGGCCCTGGGCAAGAACCTGCTCGTGGCCTACATGCCGTGGGAGGGCTACAACTTCGAGGACGCCATCATCCTCTCGGAGCGCCTGGTGAAGGACGACGTGCTCACGTCGATCCACATCCACGAGCACGAGATCGACGCCCGCGACACCAAGCTCGGCCCGGAGGAGATCACCCGGGACATCCCCAACCTGTCCGAGGAGATCCTGAAGGACCTCGACGAGCGGGGCATCATCCGCGTGGGCGCCGAGGTCGGCCCCGGCGACGTGCTGGTGGGCAAGGTCACCCCCAAGGGCGAGACCGAGCTCACCCCCGAGGAGCGCCTCCTGCGGGCCATCTTCGGCGAGAAGGCCCGCGAGGTGCGCGACACCAGCCTCAAGGTGCCGCACGGCGAGACCGGCAAGGTCATCGACGTGAAGGTGTTCTCCCGGGAGGACGGCCACGAGCTGCCGCCCGGCGTGAACCAGCTCGTGCGGGTGTACGTCGGCCAGAAGCGCAAGATCTCGGTCGGCGACAAGCTGGCCGGCCGCCACGGCAACAAGGGCGTCATCTCCAAGATCCTCCCGATCGAGGACCTGCCCTACCTCGCCGACGGCACGCCGGTCGACATCATCCTCAACCCCCTCGGCGTCCCGTCCCGGATGAACGTGGGCCAGGTCCTCGAGGCCCACCTCGGCTACGCCGCCCGGTGGGGCTGGGACGTCGACGGCGCCGCGGTGGGCGATCCCGCCGTGCGCGGCACCGAGAACAAGACCCGCACCAAGACCCCCTCCGCCACCCTCGTGGCCACGCCGGTGTTCGACGGCGCCCACTGGGACGAGGAGGAGCAGGCCGGGAAGCACCCGACGATCCAGAAGATCTTCGAGAACCTCACCCCGGAGTCGCCCTACACGGAGTACGGCGAGAACGGCCGCCTCATCCAGAACGACGGCAAGACCACGCTCTACAACGGTCGCACCGGCGAGGCCTACGACAACCCGATCACGGTCGGCTACGTCTACATCCTGAAGCTGGCCCACCTCGTGGACGACAAGATCCACGCTCGCTCCACGGGCCCGTACTCGATGATCACGCAGCAGCCGCTCGGCGGTAAGGCCCAGTTCGGTGGCCAGCGCTTCGGCGAGATGGAGGTGTGGGCCCTCGAGGCCTACGGCGCCGCCTACTGCCTGCAGGAGCTGCTCACCATCAAGTCCGACGACGTGCTCGGCCGCGTGAAGGTCTACGAGGCCATCGTGAAGGGCGAGAACATCCCGGAGCCGGGCATCCCCGAGAGCTTCAAGGTGCTCATCAAGGAGATGCAGGCCCTCTGCCTCAACGTGGAGGTCCTCGCCCAGACGGGCGAGGAGATCGAGATGCGCGACCTCGACGAAGACATCTTCCGCACCGCCGAGGAGCTGGGCATCGACCTGTCCCGCCCCGAGCGCGGCACGGATGAAGACGATCGGCGCCGTGCGCCGTCCGGGTTCTAGGAACAAGGAAGCAGCAGCCACATGCTCGACGTCAACAACTTCAGCCAGCTCCGCATCGGCCTGGCCACCGCAGACTCCATCCGCACGTGGTCCAACGGCGAGGTCAAGAAGCCGGAGACCATCAACTACCGCACGCTCAAGCCGGAGAAGGACGGGCTCTTCTGCGAGAAGATCTTCGGTCCCACCAAGGACTGGGAGTGCTACTGCGGCAAGTACAAGCGGGTGCGCTTCAAGGGCATCATCTGCGAGCGCTGCGGCGTGGAGGTCACCCGCTCCAAGGTCCGGCGCGAGCGCATGGGCCACATCGAGCTGGCCGCCCCGGTGGTGCACATCTGGTACCTCCGCGGCACCCGCTCGTGGCTGGCCTACCTCCTCATGGGCACGGAGCCCCGTGAGGAGCTGAAGGCCAAGCAGCTCGAGAAGGTCATCTACTTCGCGGCCAACCTCGTCACCTGGGTCGACGAGGCCCGCCGCGACGAGGACCGCCCGAACCTCGAGAAGGAGATGCTCCTCGAGCGCGAGGCGATCGAGAAGGAGCGCGACCAGCGCATCAACGAGCGCTTCACCGAGCTCGAGGAGGAGGTGGCCGCCCTCGAGAAGGAGGGGGCCAAGGACGCCGACGTCAAGGCGCGCCAGAAGGCCGCCGAGAAGGAGGTCACAGCGATCCGCGAGACCTACGAGGCCGAGCTCGACATGCTCGGTCGCGTCTGGGACGAGTTCCTCGACCTGTTCCCGCGCAAGATCCTCGAGGACGAGATGCTCTGGCGGGAGCTCCACGACCGCTACGGCGAGTACTTCGAGGGCGGCATGGGCGCCGAGGCCCTCAAGTCGCTCATCGGCCGCCTCGACCTCGACGAGGAAGAGGAGAAGCTGAAGGTCGCCATCGACCCGCCCGAGGGCCAGCGCCCGCTGTCCGCGCAGCGCAAGCAGAAGGCCATCAAGCGCCTCAAGATCGTCACCGCCTTCAACAAGCGCGACGACCAGGGCAAGCGGGTCAACGACCCGGGCGCCATGATCCTCGACGTCGTGCCGGTGATCCCGCCGGAGCTGCGCCCGATGGTGCAGCTCGACGGTGGCCGCTTCGCCACGTCCGACCTCAACGACCTCTACCGCCGGGTGATCAACCGGAACAACCGCCTCAAGCGGCTGCTCGACCTCGGCGCCCCGGAGATCATCGTCAACAACGAGAAGCGCATGCTGCAGGAGGCCGTCGACGCGCTGTTCGACAACGGCCGTCGCGGCCGGCCCGTCACGGGCCCGGGCAACCGCCCGCTGAAGTCGCTCTCCGACATGCTCAAGGGCAAGCAGGGCCGGTTCCGCCAGAACCTGCTCGGCAAGCGCGTCGACTACTCCGGCCGCTCGGTCATCGTGGTCGGCCCCACCCTCAAGCTCCACCAGTGCGGCCTGCCCAAGCTGATGGCGCTCGAGCTCTTCAAGCCCTTCGTGATGAAGGCGCTGGTCGACCGCGAGCTGGCCCAGAACATCAAGTCGGCCAAGCGGATGGTGGAGCGGCGCCGCCCGCAGGTGTGGGACGTCCTCGACGACGTCATCAAGGAGCACCCCGTGCTCCTCAACCGTGCCCCCACCCTGCACCGCCTCGGCATCCAGGCCTTCGAGCCCGTGCTGGTCGAGGGCAAGGCCATCCAGATCCACCCGCTGGTCTGCACCGCCTTCAACGCCGACTTCGACGGCGACCAGATGGCCGTGCACCTGCCGCTGTCCGCCGAGGCCCAGGCCGAGGCGCGCGTGCTGATGCTCAGCGCCAACAACATCCTGTCGCCGGCCCACGGCCGTCCGCTGGTGGTCCCGTCGCAGGACATGATCATCGGCGCCTACTACCTCACCGAGGTGGTCGAGGGCGACAAGGGCGAGGGCCGGGTGTTCGGCTCGATCGCCGAGGCGCTCCACGCCTACGAGCGGGGCGACATCACCCTCCACGCCAAGATCTGGCTCCGCGACGAGCGGGCCGCCGTGGCCGGGCTGAGCCGTCGCGAGGGCACCGTGGGGCGCTTCCTGTTCGACGAGTGCCTGCCGGTCGACTTCGGTCCGATCGGCGAGACGGTCAAGAAGAAGCAGATGGGCGAGATCGTCGACCAGCTGGCCCACAACTTCCCGAAGGCGGTCGTGGCCACCAGCCTCGACGCCATCAAGGACCTGACCTACTCCTTCGCCGCCCGCTCCGGCCTGACCATCTCCATCGACGACGTCACGACGCCGAAGGAGAAGAAGGGCATCCTCGAGGAGCACGAGAAGGAGGCCGACAAGGTCGAGCAGCAGTTCCGCCGCGGCATCATCACCGACGGCGAGCGGCGCCAGAAGGAGGTGGAGATCTGGACCAACGCCACCGACCGCGTGCGGGAGGCGATGGAGGCTGCGCTCTCCTCCAAGCAGTTCAACCCCATCGACATGATGGTGGGCTCCGGTGCCCGAGGGAACATGATGCAGGTCCGCCAGATCGCCGGCATGCGCGGCCTGGTGGCCAACCCCCGAGGCGACATGATCCCTCGACCCATCAAGAGCAACTTCCGCGAGGGGCTCTCGATGCTCGAGTACTTCATCGCCACGCCGGGCGCCCGCAAGGGGCTCGTCGACACCGCCCTGCGCACCGCCGACTCCGGCTACCTCACCCGTCGCCTGGTCGACGTGGCGCAGGAGCTCATCATCAACGACGAGGACCCCTTCGAGCGCTCCGAGCGCACGGGCCAGCCGGTCCGCGGCATCTGGATCGAAGACGTCATGGAGGACACCGCGGGTCGCCGCAGCTACCTCGAGACGAAGCTCTTCGGCCGTGCCCTGGCCGATGACGTCACGATGGGCGACGGCACCAAGATCCCCCGTGGCACGCTCGTGTCGCAGGAGCTCATGGAGCAGATGCGCGACGACGACACCATCACCCGCGTGCGGGTGCTGTCGCCGCTCACCGACGACTCCGAGATGGGCGTCGCCGGCCTGGCCTACGGCCTGTCGCTGGCCACCGGCAAGCAGATCGAGCAGGGCGAGGCGGTCGGCGTGATCGCCGCCCAGTCGATCGGCGAGCCGGGCACCCAGCTCACGATGCGGACGTTCCACACCGGCGGCATCGCCGGCACCGACCTCGCCGGCGGCCTCCCCCGGGTGGTGGAGCTGTTCGAGGCCCGCAGCCCGAAGGGCAAGGCCACCCTGGCCCGCACCTCGGGCGTGGTGCGGATCTCCGACGACGAGGGCAAGGGCCGGGTCATCACCGTCGTCGGCGACGACGGCACCGAGGACAGCTACACCGTCCCGGGCATCTCCCGGCTCGAGGTCACCGAGGGCCAGGAGATCACCGCCGGCGATCCGATCGTCGACGGCCCCCGCGACCCCAAGGAGCTCATCGAGATCAAGGGCGTCCGCGAGACCCAGCAGTACCTCGTGAACGAGGTGCAGAAGGTGTACCGCGACCAGGGCGTGTCGATCCACGACAAGCACATCGAGCTCATCGTGCGGCAGATGACCCGCCGCGTGGGCGTCAACGAGCCGGGCGACAGCCCGTTCCTGCCGGGTGAGCGCGTCGACCAGAAGGTCTACGCCGACGTCAACCGCCAGCTCGTGCAGGACGGCAAGGTCCCGGCCGAGGGCCGTCCCGAGATGATGGGCATCACCAAGGCCTCGCTGGCCACCGACTCGTGGCTGTCCGCGGCCTCCTTCCAGGAGACCACCCGGGTGCTCACCGAGGCGGCCATCGAGTCCAAGTCCGACAACCTGCTCGGGCTCAAGGAGAACATCATCATCGGCAAGCTGATCCCGGCGGGCACCGGCAGCTCGGGCTACAAGGACATCGAGACCGACGCTCCCGACTACCAGCCGATGGACTACTGGTCCTCGGACAGCGACGACGACGATGACATCGCCGAGCGCCTGGGCCAGAGCTACGAGTCCACCGCGGTGGGTGCGCCCGGGGCGGAGGTCGTCGACCTCCCCACGGCCGACGCCACCACCGACGGCGAGCAGGCCGGCTGAGCCAGGCTGCCGACCCCCGGGTCGGCAGCAGCTCGACGAGCAGTCGACGAGCGTGCCCGGGGCCTCGGCCCCGGGCACGTCCGCGTGGTGACGGAGCGCGCGGAGGCGCCTACACGGTCGATCGTGCGACGATGTCGTCGTGGACAGGCGGGCGTTCCTGGGCCGGATGGTGGTCGCGTCGGGGGTGGTGGTCCTCGGCCCGCGCCTGCTCACGGCTGGTCGCTCGGCCTCGGCGGCCGTGGTCGCCGGCGTCGGTCCCTACGGTCCCCTCCAGGCCCCCGACGTGCACGGGCTCCGGCTCCCCGCCGGGTTCACCAGCCGGGTGGTGGCCACGGCCGGCCAGCCCGTCGGCAGCACCGGGTACACCTGGCACCTGGCGCCCGACGGCGGCGCGTGCTTCCCCTCAGCCGGTGGCGGGTGGATCTACGCGTCGAACTCCGAGGTGGCGGGCGGCGGGGGTGGCGCCAGCGCGGTGCGCTTCCGCGCCGATGGCACCATCGACGCCGCCTACCGGATCCTCACCGGGACGAGCGTGAACTGCGCCGGGGGCCCGACCCCGTGGGGCACCTGGCTGTCGTGCGAGGAGAACGGTCCGACCGGCCGGGTGTACGAGTGCGACCCGCAGCAGCCCGGGCAAGGGGTGCGCCGCGACGCCCTCGGCTCGTTCCAGCACGAGGCGGCCGCCGTCGACCCCGCCACCGGGCACGTCTACCTCACCGAGGACCACCCGTCGGGCCGGCTGTACCGCTTCACGCCGGTCACCCCCGGCGACCTCAGCGCCGGGTCCCTCGCCGCCGCCAGCGTGTCGGGCACCAGCGTCAGCTGGGTGCCGGTCAGCGCCGCGGCGCCCGATCGCAGCGCCACCACCACCGTGTTCAACGGTGGCGAGGGGGCGTGGATCGCCGACGGCACCCTGTGGTTCACCACCAAGGGCGACGGGCGCGTGTGGGAGCTCGACCTGGCCGCGCAGGAGCTGACCGTCCTCTACGACGACTCGTCCACCGTGGGGGCGCCGCTCACCGGCGTCGACAACATCACCCGGCACGGGCCGTCGGGCGACCTGTTCGTGGCCGAGGACGGCGGGAACCTCGAGGTGTGCATCATCACCACCGCAGACGCGCAGGACGTGGTGGCGCCGTTCCTGCGCATCGAGGGCCACGCCGGCTCCGAGGTGACGGGCCCCGCCTTCTCCCCCGACGGCACCCGGCTCTACCTCAGCTCCCAGCGGGGCACCGACGGGCAGACCGGCGTGACCTACGAGGTCACCGGCCCGTTCCGCACGGCCACCGCGTCCACCTCCGTCACCCTGCCGATCACCCTCGACAGCTACGTGCGCGACGGCACCTCGTCCGAGACGAGCTTCGGCACCGCCCCGACCCTGCAGATCTGCCGCACCTCGTCGGTGGGCTCCAACCGCATCGCCTACCTCCAGCTCGACACCTCGGGCGTCAGCGGCGACCTGGCCTCCGTGGTCCTGCGGCTGTGGACGCGGGGCACCTCGACGAGGGCCACGACCGTCCAGCTCCACGGCGTGGGGGTCGCGTGGGACGAGGCGACCGTCACCTGGGCCACCCGTCCGGCGCTGGGCGCCGTGGTCGGCTCCTACGTGCTGACCGATGCCACCTACGGGTGGAAGGAGGTCGACGTCACGGCCTACGTGAACGCCGAGCGCGCCGCCGGCCGCCCCGGCGTGTCGTTCGGGCTGCAGCACGCCGTCGCCGACCACCAGCTGGGCTACCTGGCCTCGGGCGAGGCCACCGCCAACCGCCCCGAGGCCCGCATCCAGGTCGCCGGCCCCGACCCGTCGACCACCACGACCTCCGAGGCCACCACCACGACGCTGGCCACCACCACGACCCTGGCCACCACGACGACGACCATGGCGACGACCACGACGACCATGGCCACCACCACCACGACGGCCCCGGGGCCCACGCCGGCCACCATCCCCATCGAGATCGACACCTACGCGCGCGACGGCGCCTCCCAGAACAGCACCTTCGGCACCAACACCCTGCTGCACACGCGGCGCTCGGCCACCGTGGGCGAGAACCGGGTCGCCTACCTGCGCCTCGACACCGCGGGCGTCAGCGGGCCGATCAGCTCCGTCCGGCTGCGCCTCGCCTGCCGCAACGCGGCGAGCGCCACCACCGTCGTGTCGGTGCTCGCCGTGGCCTCGACCTCGTGGAGCGAGACCGCCCTGCGGTGGACGAACCGCCCCGCCGTCGGCGCCGAGCTCGGCACCTTCACGGTGACGTCCACCGCCCACGCCTGGAAGGAGGTCGACGTCACCTCCTACGTGCTGGCCGAGCGGGCCGCCGGGCGCACGGCCGTGTCCTTCGCCCTGCAGCCAGCGGCCAACGGGCAGCTGGTCTACGTGAACTCGGGCGAGGCCCTGTCGATGCGCCCGGAGCTGCGGATCAACCAGTAGCGGTCAGCCGCGGTCCTGCCAGGTGCAGACGCAGGCCTCGTTGCCCTCCGGGTCGGCCAGGACCCAGAACGCCCGGGCGGCGTCGTCGCTGACCAAGCGCCCGCCGGCGGCGAGCGCGGCGGCGATGCGGGCCTCGGCCTCGTCGTGCGGGACCGTGACGTCGACGTGGATGCGGTTGCGCTGCGGTCGGGGCTCGTCCATCTGCTGGAACCACACGGGCGGCCCGATGCCGAGGGGGTCGACCACGGCGATGGCCTCGCCGGCCGGCGCGTAGGGCTGCTCGTCGCGGTAGGCCAGCACGGCCCGCCAGAAGGGCAGCACCGCGGCGATGTCGAGGGCGTCGATGGCGATCTCCACGCGGGTCGCCGCGGTGGGCTCGCTGGTCGCGCCAGCGGCGGCGGCCAGCTCCGAGATGGTGGTGGCCAGCGACCGGTCGCGCTCGGTCAGGCCGCCGGCGTCGTGGGTGGTCAGGACCACCCGCACCCGGTCGGGGTGGCGCAGGTCGAGGTCGGGGTGGTGGTCGGCCGCCTCGGCCGCCTCCACGATCTGGGCCACCAGGGCGCTGGCAGCCGGGAAGGACCCCGCCCGGAAGGTGGCCTCCAGGCGACCGAGCAGCACCCGCCAGTCGTCGAGGTCGCTGAAGGTCGAGTCGTGGAGCCGCTCCATGGGCGCAACGTACCCACCCGCGGCGGCGGCCGCCTAGGGTGCGGCGCCATGAGCGACGCAGCCAGCAAGGCCTTCGAGCTGTTCCGAGCCGATGTCGGCAACGACGAGGGCACGGGGGAGTGGTTCGAGGTCACCCAGGACCAGATCGACCAGTTCGCCGACGTGACCCACGACCACCAGTTCATCCACGTGGACCCCGAGAAGGCGAAGGCCACCCCGTTCGGCACCACCATCGCCCACGGGTTCCTGACCCTCTCGATGCTCACCAAGCTGAGCCAGGGCGCCAGCTCCACCCCGCCCGACCCCGCCAAGTACGAGGGCGTGCTGATGGGGATCAACTACGGCTTCAACAAGGTGCGGTTCGTGAGCCCGGTCAAGGTCGGCGCCCGCATCCGCGCCCGGGGCGTCACCGCCAACGTGGAGCTCAAGGGGAACATGGTCGAGGTCACCCGCAGCTTCACCGTCGAGATCGACGGCGAGGAGAAGCCAGCGCTCGTCGCCGACTGGCTCACCCGCACCGTCTACGCCTGACCGAGCCGACGTCTGTGGTCGAAAACGTCCGCCCTGCGGACGAGATCGACCGGAGACGTCGTCGGTCCGACGGCGCATCTACACGGTTTGCCGATCCTGCAGGTGGACCCGTAGAGTTGTCCCTCGGCACTGACGCGCCCTGCGGGCCCGTCGTGCTGGTGAAGTCCCGTAGTTCTCTCATCGCACGCGAGGTCTGAGTGCCCACCATCCAGCAGCTGGTCCGCAAGGGCCGGCAGTCCAAGCCCGTGAAGGCCAAGACGCCCGCTCTCAAGGGCGCGCCGCAGCGGCGAGGCGTGTGCACCCGCGTGTTCACCCACACCCCCAAGAAGCCGAACTCCGCCCTGCGCAAGGTCGCCCGCGTGCGCCTGTCCAGCGGCCAGGAGGTCACGGCCTACATCCCCGGCGAGGGCCACAACCTCCAGGAGCACTCGATCGTGCTCGTGCGCGGCGGTCGTGTGAAGGACCTGCCGGGCGTCCGCTACAAGATCATCCGTGGCACCCTCGACACCTCCGGTGTGAAGGACCGCAAGCAGGCCCGTAGCCGCTACGGCGCCAAGAAGGAGAGCTAGTCGTGCCCCGTAAGGGTCCTGCCCCGCGCCGAGAGCTCATGCCCGACCCGATCTACCGGTCGGTCCTCGTCACCCAGATCGTGAACAAGGTGCTCGTGCGCGGCAAGCGCTCGACCGCCGAGAAGATCGTGTACTCCGCCCTCGAGATGATCGAGGAGAAGACCGGCACCGAGCCGATCTCCACCCTCAAGCGGGCCATCGAGAACATCAAGCCGCAGCTCGAGGTCAAGAGCCGGCGAGTCGGCGGCGCCACCTACCAGGTGCCGATCGAGGTCCGTCCCCGCCGCGCCAACACCTTGGCCATCCGCTGGATGGTCGGCTACTCCCGGCAGCGCCGCGAGAAGACCATGGCCGAGCGCCTGGCCAACGAGCTCATGGACGCCAGCAACGGCATCGGCGCCTCCGTGAAGCGCCGCGAAGACACCCACAAGATGGCCGAGTCCAACAAGGCCTTCGCCCACTACCGCTGGTAGTCGGCACGATCCCCCAACCCACCGGGGGGTGCGCCTCCCGGGCCACCTCCACGACGACCGGGCCCTGCCCGGTCGTTCGCATGCAGCGAGAGAACGAACATGGCTGACACCAAGCGAACCCACCCCCTCGACAAGGTCCGCAACATCGGGATCATGGCCCACATCGACGCGGGCAAGACCACCACGACCGAGCGGATCCTCTACTACACCGGCAAGAGCTACAAGATCGGTGAGGTGCACGACGGCGCCGCCACGATGGACTGGATGGCCCAGGAGCAGGAGCGGGGCATCACCATCACCTCCGCCGCCACCACCTGCATGTGGCGCGACCACACCATCAACATCATCGACACCCCGGGCCACGTCGACTTCACCGTCGAGGTGGAGCGGTCCCTGCGCGTGCTCGACGGTGCGGTGGCCGTGTTCGACGGCGTGGCCGGCGTGGAGCCGCAGACCGAGACGGTGTGGCGCCAGGCCAACAAGTACGGCGTCCCGCGCATGTGCTTCATCAACAAGATGGACCGCCTGGGCGCCGACTTCTTCTTCTGCCTCGACACCATCAAGGACCGCCTCGACGCCAACGTCGCCGTCCTCCAGCTGCCGATCGGCGCGGAGGGCAACTACAAGGGCGTCATCGACCTCATCGGCATGAAGGCGCTGGTGTGGCTCGACGAGGAGCTCGGCGCCAAGTGGGAGGTCACCGACATCCCCGAGGACCTGCAGGCGCAGGCCGACGAGTACCGGGCGATGCTGCTCGACACCCTGGCCAGCTTCGACGAGGGCATCCTCGAGAAGTTCGTGGGCGAGGAGGAGATCACCGCTGACGACCTCCGCCGGGCCATCCGCCAGGGCACCATCGCCAACGAGATCGTCCCGATCCTGAACGGCACCGCGTTCAAGAACAAGGGCGTGCAGCCCCTCCTCGACGCCATCGTCGACTTCCTCCCGGGCCCGGTCGACCTGCCCCCCACCAAGGGCATGAACGTGAAGGGCGACGAGGAGCTGGAGCGCAAGCCCTCCGACAGCGAGCCGTTCTCGGCCCTGGCCTTCAAGATCATGACCGACCCGCACGTCGGCAAGCTCACCTACTTCCGCGTGTACTCCGGCTCGCTCGACAAGGGCGGCACGGTGGTCAACACCACCAACAGCAACAAGGAGCGCATCGGCCGCATCCTGCAGATGCACGCCAACAGCCGCGAGGACATCGACGCCGTGTTCGCCGGCGACATCGCCGCCGGCATCGGCTTCAAGAACACCCGCACCGGCGACACCCTCGCCGCCCCCGGCGCCGAGATCGTGCTCGAGAACCTCGAGTTCCCCGAGCCCGTGATCCACGTGGCCGTGGAGCCGAAGACGAAGGTCGACCAGGAGAAGATGGGCAAGGCGCTCTTCGCCCTCTCCGAGGAGGACCCGACCTTCCAGGTGCGCACCGACGAGGAGACCAACCAGGTCGTCATCTCGGGGATGGGCGAGCTCCACCTCGAGGTCATCGTCGACCGCATGCTGCGCGAGTTCCGCGTCGACGCCACCGTCGGCAAGCCGCAGGTGGCGTACCGCGAGACCATCACGCAGCCCGTCATCAAGCACACCTACACGCACAAGAAGCAGACGGGCGGCACGGGCCAGTACGCCGAGGTCACCATCGACCTCGAGCCCACGGGCCCCGGCGGCGGCTACGAGTTCGTCGACAAGATCACCGGCGGCCGCATCCCCAAGGAGTACATCCCCTCGGTCGACGCCGGCATCCAGCAGTCGCTCGACGCGGGCGTGCTGGCCGGGTACCCGACCGTCGACGTGCGGGCCATCCTCACCGACGGCAAGTACCACGACGTCGACTCCTCCGAGATGGCGTTCAAGATCGCCGCGTCGATGGCCTTCAAGGAGGCCCTGCGCAAGGCGAAGCCCGTCCTGCTCGAGCCGATCATGTCGGTCGAGGTCGTCACGCCCGAGGACTACATGGGCGACGTCATCGGCGACCTGAACTCCCGTCGCGGCCGCGTCGGCGGCATGGACCAGCGTGGCAACAGCCAGGTCGTCCACGCCCACGTCCCGCTCTCGGAGATGTTCGGCTACTCCACCGACCTGCGGTCCCGCACCCAGGGTCGAGCCACCTACACGATGCAGTTCGACAGCTACCAGCAGACGCCGAACGCCGTGCAGGAAGAGATCGTCAAGCGGGTCCGCGGCGAGTAGCCGTCCCGATCAACCGACCGACCACCACACACACGTACGTACGAAGGGGTTCCAGTCATGGCCAAGGAGAAGTTCGAGCGGAACAAGCCGCATCTGAACGTGGGGACGATGGGTCACATCGACCATGGGAAGACGACGTTGACGGCGGCGATCACGAAGACGTTGGCGGATGCGAACCCGAACGTGACGGCGATGGCGTTCGATCAGATCGACAAGGCGCCGGAGGAGAAGGCGCGGGGGATCACGATCAACATCTCGCATGTGGAGTACGAGACGGAGAACCGTCACTACGCGCATGTGGACATGCCGGGTCATGCTGATTACATCAAGAACATGATCACGGGTGCGGCGCAGGTGGATGGGGCGATCTTGGTGGTGGCGGCCACGGATGGTCCGATGCCGCAGACGCGTGAGCATGTGCTGTTGGCTCGGCAGGTGGGTGTGCCGGCGATCGTGGTGGCGTTGAACAAGGTCGATCAGGTCGATGATGAGGAGCTGTTGGAGCTGGTGGAGCTCGAGGTGCGTGAGCTGCTCAGCGAGTACGAGTTCCCGGGTGATGACACGCCGATCGTGCGGGTGTCGGCGTTGAAGGCGTTGGAGGGTGACGCGGACGCCGCGGCGGGTGTGTTGGAGCTGATGAACGCGGTGGACAGCTTCGTGCCGGAGCCGGAGCGTGATCTGGACAAGCCGTTCTTGATGCCGATCGAGGATGTGTTCTCGATCACGGGTCGGGGGACGGTGGTGACCGGCAAGGTGGAGCAGGGGATCATCAACACCGGTGACGAGATCGAGATCGTGGGGATCCGTCCGACGCAGAAGACGACGTGCACGGGTGTGGAGATGTTCCGCAAGCTGCTCGATCAGGGCCAGGCGGGGGACAACATCGGTGCGCTGTTGCGGGGCACGAAGAAGGAAGAGGTGGAGCGCGGGCAGGTGCTGTGCAAGCCCGGTTCGATCACGCCGCACTCGGAGTTCGAGGGGCAGGTGTACGTGTTGACGCAGTCCGAGGGTGGGCGGCACAAGCCGTTCTTCTCGAACTACCGGCCGCAGTTCTTCTTCCGGACGACGGACATCACGGGGAGCATCGCGTTGCCGGAGGGCACGGAGATGTGCATGCCGGGTGACAACACGGTGATGCACGTGGAGCTGATCCATCCGATCGCCATGGACGAGGGTCTGCGGTTCGCCATCCGTGAGGGTGGCCGTACCGTGGGCGCCGGCCGAGTCACCAAGATCATCAAGTAGTACCGTTGCCCGCCGACCGGCGGTCCCAGCGCTCGTTCTTTGACAAGTGAGGCAAGCAAGTGGCTGAGAAGCAGAAGATCCGCATCCGCCTGAAGGCGTACGACCACGAGGTCATCGACCAGTCGACGAAGAAGATCGTCGAGACGGTGCTGCGGACGCAGGCCACCGTGCGGGGGCCGATCCCGCTCCCCACCGAGAAGCACCGCTACACGGTGATCCGCGGGCCCCACAAGGACAAGGACAGCCGCGAGCACTTCGAGATGCGGATCCACAAGCGCCTGCTCGACATCCTCGAGCCGTCGCCCAAGACCGTCGACTCGCTGCAGCGCATCGAGCTGCCGGCGGGCGTCGACATCGAGATCAAGATCCAGCAGGTCTAGCCAGACCGCTCTCGCCACCGCCGCACTGCACGAAGGCCGACCTCCGGGTCGGCCTTCGTCGCGCCCGGCGAGCATCTCGGCGGTGGGGCTGGCATCCTGCCCAGATGATCAAGGTCGGCATCCAGATCCCCAACTTCACCTACCCCGACACCACGGCGGCCCAGCTGTTCGAGAAGGTGAGCGCGGTGGCGGTGGCCGCCGAGGAGGCCGGCGCCGACACCGTCATGGTGATGGACCACTTCTACCAGCTGCCCATGCTGGGCCAGCCCGACGACGAGATGCTCGAGGCCTACACGCTGCTCGGCGCCCTGGCCGCTCGCACCAGCCGGGTGAAGCTGGGCACCCTGGTCACCGGGGTCACCTACCGGAACCCGGCCATCCTGGCCAAGATCGTCACGACCCTCGACGTGATCTCCCAGGGCCGGGCCTTCCTGGGCATCGGCGCCGCCTGGTTCGACCAGGAGCACGAGGGCCTCGGCGTCGACTTCCCGCCGGTGAAGGAGCGCTTCGAGCGGCTGGAGGAGGCGCTGGTGATCTGCCGCGCGATGTTCCGCAGCGAGCGGCCGACCATCGACGGCCAGCACTACCGGGTTCGCGACGCCATCAACGTGCCGGCCCCGGTGACCGAGGGCGGGCCACCGATCATGATCGGCGGCCAAGGCGAGAAGAAGACGCTGCGGATGATGGCGCAGTACGCCGAGATGGCGAACTTCACCGCCGGCTTCGACGAGCTCCCGCGCAAGCTCGAGGTGCTGGCCGGCCACTGCGCCGACCAGGGCCGAGATCCCGCCACGATCAACAAGACGCCGCTGTGCTCGGTGGTGGTGGGGGAGACCATGGAGGAGGCCGAGGCGCTCCGCAACGGCTTCCTGGCTGCCCGGGGCCTGCACTGGGACCAGCTCGACGAGCCCACGCGGGCCATGGTCGCCGCCCGGCTCGTCGTGGGCGACGCCGATGCCGCCGGGGAGCAGGTGCAGCGCCTCATGGCCCTCGGCCTCGACGGCATCACCGCCAACCTCCCCGCCAACGGCCACGACCCGGAGGCGGTGGCCCGCACCGTGGCGGTGCTGGTGGACGCCGTCGGCTGAGCCCGGTGCCCCGGGCTCGGGGCTTCAGCGGCCGAGGTCCTCGTTGCCGTCCATGCGGGCCGAGCGCCCGGCCTCGACGTCGAGCGCCGGGCCGTCGTCGTCGGCCAGGAACCAGGGCGTGTCGTCCTCGGTGGTGCGGCGGTCCTCGCTCGCCTGCTTGAAGAAGTCCCTGCTCTCACGTCGCTTCCGGCCGAACATGGGGAGCAGGCTGGTCCCGCCACGCCGCCTGGTCAAGCCGTGGGCCGGGATCGGCGGGACGTCGGCTTGGACGTTCCGGCCGTGGACCGCTATCGTGCTCTCTCCGTGCTGCTGGGTCCTCGTGACCTGGTGGCCGAAGATCTGCAACCGACGTCCGAGCAGGCCCACCGCTCGTGGGAACCGCACGGCACAACCGAATCACGCTCCGCCGGGTCCCCCGTGCGGAGCGTTCGCGTGAACCGGGGCCCGATCCCGGTTCCTCCGCAACGAAGAGAGACGCAGTCGTCATGGCGACAAAGGCAATCGTGGGTGAGAAGGTAGGGATGACCCAGGTCTGGGACGACGACAACCGCGTCGTGCCCGTGACCGTGCTCCGGGTGAAGCCCTGCCGTGTCGTGCAGGTGAAGACCGATGAGCGCGATGGCTACAGCGCCCTCCAGGTCACCTTCGGCACGAAGAAGGCCTCCAAGATCACCAAGCCCAAGCTGGGCCAGTTCGAGAAGGCCGGCGTGGAGCCGGGGCCGAAGCTCGTGGAGCTCCGCCTCGACGACGTGTCGGACTACTCGGTGGGCCAGGAGCTCAAGGCCGACCTGCTGACCGACGGCGACAAGGTCGACGTCACGGCGGTCAGCAAGGGCAAGGGCTTCGCCGGCGCGATGAAGCGCCACGGGTTCGGCGGCATGCCCGCCTCCCACGGTGCCCACCGCGTGCACCGGGCCCCGGGCTCCATCGGTGCCTGCGCCACCCCCTCCCGGGTGTTCCGCGGCACGAAGATGGCCGGGCGCATGGGCGGCGAGAAGGTCACCACGCTGAACCTCACCGTCGTGTCGGCCGACGCCGAGCGCGACCTCGTGCTGGTCCGGGGCTCCGTGCCCGGTCCGAAGGGTGGCCTCGTGCTCATCCGTGACGCCGTGAAGGCAGGTGCCTGACATGCCGAAGCTCGACACCAAGGACGCCAAGGGCGCCAAGGCCGGCTCCGTCGACCTCGACGACGCCATGTTCGGCATCGAGCCCAACATGCCCGTCATGCACCAGGTCGTCACCGCCCAGCTGGCCGCCAAGCGCCGGGGCACGCAGTCCACCAAGACCCGCGCCGAGGTGCGCGGCGGTGGCGCCAAGCCCTGGAAGCAGAAGGGCACGGGCCGCGCCCGGGCCGGCTCCAGCCGCTCCCCGCTGTGGACCGGCGGTGGCGTGATCCACGCCCCCAAGCCCCGCGACTACAGCCAGCGGACCCCCAAGAAGATGATCCGCCTGGCGCTGAAGTCGGCCCTGTCCGACCGGGCCGCCTCCGAGCGGATCGTCGTGCTCGACTGGGGCCTCGACGCTCCGTCCACCAAGGGCGCCCTGGCGGCCCTGGCCGCCAACGGCATCGAGGGCCGCGTGCTCGTCGTGCTGCGGGCGGAGGACGAGGCCATCTGGAAGAGCCTCCGCAACCTCGGCAACGTGCACGTCTGCGCCGTCAACGAGCTCAACGCCTACGACGTCCTGGTGAGCGACTGGGTGGTCTTCACGCCCGACACGCTCCCCGTCGACCGTCCCGTCACCCGGGGCCAGCACGCCGCCGAGGAGAACCCGTGACCAAGGACCCCCGCGACATCATCCTCGCTCCGATCGTGAGCGAGAAGTCCTACGCCCTCTCCGAGGACCGGGCGTACACCTTCCGGGTGCACCCCGACGCCTCCAAGCCCGAGATCCACGACGCGATCGTGGCCATCTTCGGCGTGAAGGTGCTCAAGGTGAACACCCTCAACCGCAAGGGCAAGCGGAAGCGGAACCGCAAGACCTTCACGTACGGCAAGCGACCCGACACCAAGCGGGCGATCGTCACCCTCGCCGAGGGCGAGTCGATCGACCTGTTCCAGGGATAGGCAGACATGGCTCTTCGCAAGCGCAAGCCCACCAGCCCCGGCCGACGGTTCCAGACGGTCTCCGACTTCAAGGAGATCACGAAGACCACGCCCGAGAAGTCGCTGCTGGCGCCCAAGCACAACACCGGTGGCCGCAACAACTACGGCCGCAAGACCGCTCGTCACAAGGGCGGTGGCCACAAGCAGCGCTACCGCATGATCGACTTCAAGCGCACCAAGGACGGCGTGCCGGCCAAGGTCGCGGCGGTCGAGTACGACCCCAACCGCAACTGCCGCATCCTCCTGCTGCACTACCTCGACGGCGAGAAGCGCTACATCCTCGCCCCGAAGGGCGTGGAGGTCGGCGACCTGCTGCAGAACGGCCAGGGCTCGGAGATCCGCTCCGGCAACTGCCTGCCGCTGCGCTACATCCCCGTCGGCACCACCGTGCACGCCATCGAGCTGTACCCCGGCGGCGGCGCCAAGATGGGCCGCTCGGCCGGCACCGCCGTGCAGCTGGTGGCCAAGGAGGGCGACTTCGCCACCCTGCGCCTCCCCAGCACCGAGATGCGCCGCGTGCCGATCGACTGCCGGGCCACCATCGGCGAGGTCGGCAACGCCGAGGCCGAGCTGATCAAGATCGGCAAGGCCGGCCGCAACCGCTGGAAGGGCGTCAAGCCCCAGACCCGTGGCGTGGCCATGAACCCCGTCGACCACCCCCTCGGTGGCGGCGAGGGCAAGACCTCCGGTGGTCGGCACCCCGTGTCGCCGTGGGGCAAGCCCGAAGGTCGCACCCGCGACAAGACCAAGCCGTCCCAGAAGCTCATCGTCCGCCGGCGCCGTACGCGCGGCAGCCGGAGGTAGGAACCCATGCCCCGTAGCCTCAAGAAGGGTCCCTTCGTCGACGACCACCTCCTCAAGAAGGTGGACGTCCTCAACGAGAAGGGCGAGAAGAAGGTCATCAAGACCTGGAGCCGTCGCTCCACGATCATCCCCGAGATGGTCGGCCACACGATCGCCGTCCACGACGGTCGCAAGCACGTCCCGGTGTACGTCACCGAGGCCATGGTCGGGCACAAGCTCGGCGAGTTCTCTCCCACCCGCACGTTCAAGTACCACGCGGGCATGGAGAAGCAGGCTCGAGGGCGGCGATAGCGATGGCCTTCGGAACCAAGACCAACGAACGCCCCGGCACCCGCGCCCAGGTGCGCTACGTCCGGGTGAGCGCCTACAAGGCCCGTGAGGTCCTCGACCTCGTCCGCGGCCTCCACGTCGACGATGCCGACGGCGTCCTCGAGTTCACCGATCGCGCCGTCGCCACCGACATCCGCAAGCTGCTGGCCTCGGCCGTGGCCAACGCGGAGCACAACGACTCGATCGACCCCAACGACCTCTACGTCTCCGCCTGCTACGCCGACGAGGGCCCCACGCTCAAGCGCTGGCGCCCCCGTGCCCGTGGCCGGGCCACCCGCATCCGCAAGCGCACCTGCCACATCACGCTCATCGTCAGCCGGATGGACCCGAAGAAGCTCGAGCAGCGCCGGGCCCGCACCGACGCCGCCGTCGGCCGGGGCGGCGTGCGCCGCGATGCCACCGAGGCCCGCCGGGCCCGCGTGGCCCGCAGCAAGGCCGCCGCCGAGACGCACGACCACGACCACGACCACGATCATGACCACGACCACGACCACGAGGACGTGGTGCCGGGCGAGCCCACGGAGGCCACCATCGAGCAGGCCGAGGAAGCCCAGGCCGCCGACGCCGGCGAGGACCTGACCGACGAGGTCGTGGCCGACGCCGAGAACGAGATGCCCGGCGAGCCCACCGAGGCGGTCGAGGCCGCGGTCGAAGAGGCCGCCGACGACGATGCGACCGAGGCGTCCGACGACGCCTCCGAGGAGAAGAGCTGATGGGTCAGAAGGTCAACCCCTACGGCTTCCGCCTCGGTGTCACCACCGAGTGGAAGTCGCGCTGGTTCGCCGATCGCAAGGAGTACGGCTCCTTCGTCATCGAGGACTGGAAGATCCGCAACTTCCTCATGACGCAGCTGCCGCACGCCGCCATCAGCCGCGTCGAGATCGAGCGCACCCGCGACCGCCTCCGCGTCGACGTCCACACGGCCCGCCCGGGCATCGTGATCGGTCGCCGCGGCGCCGAGGCCGATCGCCTCCGGGCCGGGCTCACCGCCATCACCGGCAACAACAAGGTGCAGCTCAACATCCAGGAGATCAAGCAGCCGGAGCTCGACGCCGCCCTCATCGCGCAGGGCGTCGCCGACCAGCTCGCCGGCCGCGTGGCGTTCCGCCGGGCCATGAAGCGCGCCGTGCAGAGCGCCCAGAAGGCCGGCGCCCTCGGCATCCGGGTGCAGTGCTCCGGTCGCCTCGGCGGCGCCGAGATGTCCCGCACCGAGTGGTACCGCGAGGGCCGGGTGCCGCTGCACACGCTCCGCGCCGACATCGACTACGGCTTCCGCGAGGCCCGCACCCCCGCCGGCCGCATCGGCGTGAAGGTGTGGCTCTACAAGGGCGACATCCTCCCGTACAAGAGCACCAGCGAGGACAAGATCACCCGAGAGGCCGCCATGGCCGTCGGGGAGACCTCCGGTGGGGCCGCCGCCCCCCGCAAGGTCGTGTCGAGCTCCGCTGCGGCCCGCCGCCCCGCCCCGACCGAGGGCGACCCGGTGACCGAGGCCGAGCCCCTCGTCAAGGAGGCCGATCCCGAGCTGGAGCGCCTCCTCGCCGAGGAGGAGGAGATCGAGCGTCGCACGCTCGACCACCACGAGACCCCCAAGTTCCACCCGGGAGACGCTGACTGATGTTGATGCCCAAGAAGGTCAAGCATCGCAAGCAGCACCGCGGGCGCATGCAGGGGATGAGCAAGGGCGGCACCGAGGTCACCTTCGGCGAGTACGGCATCCAGGCCCTCGAGCCCGGGTGGATCACCGCTCGCCAGATCGAGGCCGCCCGCATCGCCATGACCCGCAAGACCCGTCGTGGCGGCAAGGTGTGGATCACCATCTTCCCCGACAAGCCCGTCACCGAGAAGCCCGCCGAGACCCGCATGGGCTCCGGCAAGGGCAACCCGGAGCGCTGGGTCGCCGTGGTGAAGCCCGGTCGCATCCTGTTCGAGCTCTCCTACCCCGACCCGGAGCTGGCCCGCGTGGCCATCGACCGGGCCATCCAGAAGCTGCCCATCAAGGCCCGCTTCGTCGCCCGCGAGGAGGTGCTCTAGATGGCTGATCGCAAGAAGCACGCCTACCGCGACCTCGACGACGCCGGCCTCCTGGAGGCGCTCAAGGACACCAAGGAAGAGCTGTTCAACCTGCGCTTCCAGAACGCCACCGGCCAGCTGGACAACAACAGCCGCCTGAAGATGGTCCGCAAGGACGTCGCCCGCATCAACACCGAGCTCCGCGCTCGGGAGATCGCGGCCGCCGAGGCCCTGGCGGCCACCGAGAAGGAGAACGCCTGATGGTCGACGAGACCACCACCCGGACCAACCCCCGCAAGGTCCGCGAGGGCGTGGTCACCAGCGCCGGCATGGACAAGACCGCCGTCGTCACCGTGACCACCCGCAAGCCGCACCCGCTCTACAAGAAGACCATGGTGCGCACCAAGAAGCTCTACGTCCACGACGAGCAGAACGACGCCAAGGTGGGCGACAAGGTGCGGGTCCAGGAGACCCGCCCCCTGTCCAAGCTGAAGCGCTGGCGCCTCGTCGACGTGATCGAGAGGGCCCGATGATCCAGCAGGAGAGCCGCCTCCGGGTGGCCGACAACTCTGGCGCCAAGGAGGTGCTGTGCATCCGGGTCCTCGGAGGCACCAAGCGCCGCTACGCCTCGATCGGCGACATCTTCGTCGCCACGGTCAAGGACGCCATCCCCGGGGCCGCCGTCAAGAAGGGCGAGGTCGTCAAGTGCGTCGTCGTCCGGGTGAAGAAGGAGAAGCGCCGTCCCGACGGCAGCTACATCCGCTTCGACGAGAACGCCGCCGTGCTCATCAACGAGCAGATGAACCCCCGCGGCACCCGCATCTTCGGCCCGGTGGGCCGTGAGCTGCGAGACAAGAAGTTCATGAAGATCGTGTCGCTCGCCCCGGAGGTGCTGTGACCATGGCTGGCCTCAAGATCAAGAAGGGCGACCGAGTCAAGGTGCTCACGGGCAAGGACCGTGGCGCCGAGGGCGAGGTGTCCCGGGTGCTCCCCAGCGCCGGCAAGGTCATCGTCGACGGCGTCAACGTCGCCAAGAAGCACCAGCGGGCCACCAAGGCCACGATGCAGGGCGGCATCATCGACAAGGACATGCCCATCCCGGTCGCCAACGTGGCGCTGGTCTGCCCCTCCTGTGGCAAGGCCACCCGCGTCGGCTACAAGGTCGACCCCGACGGCACGAAGACCCGTGTCTGCAAGAAGTGTGAAGGTGTGATCGCGTGAGCGCCACGGACACCGAGGCGACGGCTGTGCCCCGCCTCAAGCAGAAGTACGACGACGAGATCCGAGCAGCGCTCCAGGAGACCCTGGGCCTGGGCAACGTGATGCAGGTGCCGCGCCTCGACAAGATCGTCATCAACATGGGCGTGGGGGCGGCGGTCAGCCAGCCCTCCCTCCTCGAGGGCGCCGTGAAGGACCTCGCCGTGATCTCCGGCCAGAAGGCCATCATCACGAAGGCGAAGAAGTCGATCGCCGGCTTCAAGCTCCGCGAGGAGAACGCCATCGGCGCCAAGGTCACCCTCCGGGGTGCCCGCATGTGGGAGTTCCTCGATCGGCTGATCTCCCTCGCCATCCCCCGCATCCGCGATTTCCGGGGCCTCAACCCCCGGAGCTTCGACGGCCACGGGAACTACACGTTCGGCGTGACCGAGCAGCTGATCTTCCCCGAGGTCGACTACGACTCGATCGACACCACCCGAGGCATGGACATCACCATCGTGACGACCGCCAAGACCAACGCCGAAGGCAAGGCCCTCCTCGACGCCTTCGGATTCCCGTTCAAGCGTGAGGGGCAGGACTGATGGCCAAGAAGGCACTGATCAACAAGGCGAACAAGACGCCGAAGTTCAAGGTGCGCGGCTACACCCGCTGCCAGCGCTGCGGCCGCCCCCACTCCGTGTACCGCAAGTTCGGCCTGTGCCGGGTCTGCCTGCGCGAGATGGTCCATGCCGGGGAGATCCCCGGCGTCACCAAGGCCAGCTGGTGAGGGGAGGCGACCGATGACCATGACCGACCCCATCTCCGACATGCTCACCCGCATCCGGAACGCCAACATCGCCATGCACGACGACGTCCGCATGCCGAGCTCCAAGGTGAAGGAGGCCCTCGCCGAGATCCTCCACAAGGAGGGCTACATCGAGGGCTACGAGGTGGCCGACAACACCGAGCGCCCCGGCCGCGTCCTCTCCATCAAGATGAAGTACTCGCCCGAGCGCGCTCGGGTGATCTCCGGCCTCCGCCGGGTGTCCAAGCCGGGCCTTCGGGTCTACAGCCAGTCCACCAAGGTCCCCCGGGTCCTCGGCGGGCTCGGCGTGGCCGTCCTCTCGACCAGCCAGGGGCTCATGACCGACCGCGAGGCGCGCAAGCGCCACGTGGGCGGCGAGATCCTCTGCTTCGTGTGGTGATCCGACATGTCTCGCATCGGTAAGGCACCCATCCCCGTTCCCAGCGGCGTCGACGTGACGATCGCCGGGCGCCACATCACCGTGAAGGGCCCGAAGGGCACCCTCGAGCGCGACCTCCCCGGCGCCATCACCGTCCGCCAGGACGGCGACGAGCTGCTGGTGGAGCGCCCCGACGACCAGCGCGAGAACCGGGCCCTCCACGGCCTCGTGCGCTCGCTGGTCAACAACATGGTGCTCGGGGTCCACGAGGAGTTCGTCAAGGAGCTCGAGATCATCGGCGTCGGCTACCGCGCCGCCGCCCAGGGCACCACCAAGCTCGACCTCGCCCTCGGCTTCAGCCACCCCGTCTCCGTGGACGCGCCCGAAGGCATCTCCTTCGAGACCCCCGCCCCGAACCGCATCATCGTGAAGGGCATCGACAAGGAAGCGGTCGGCCAGATGGCCGCCAACATCCGCAAGATCCGCAAGCCCGAGCCCTACAAGGGCAAGGGCGTCCGGTACCTCGGCGAGTTCGTCGCCAAGAAGGCCGGGAAGACGGGCAAGTGAGGAACCGATGACCGTCAGCGCTCAGTACAAGCGGGAAGCCCGCATCCGGCGCCACCGCCGGGTGCGCAAGAAGGTGGAGGGCACCGCCGAGCGGCCGCGCCTCGCCGTCTTCCGCTCGAACAAGCACATCGCCGCCCAGGTGATCGACGACCGCAGCGGTCGCACGCTCGCCGCCGCCTCCACCACCGAGGCCGACCTGCGCGAGGGTGCCACCAGCAACAAGGACGCCGCCGCCAAGGTGGGCCAGCTGGTGGCCGAGCGGGCCAAGGCCGCCGGGATCACCAAGGTCGTCTTCGACCGTGGCGGCAACCTCTACCACGGGCGCGTGGCGGCAGTCGCCGACGCCGCCCGCAACGCCGGACTGGAGCTCTAGGACATGGCCAACGGACCCGGACACGGCGGCCCCCGCCGCGAACGTGAGCCCCGCGAGAACCCGCGGGCCTCGAGCGATGCCTCCCTGCGGGAGTCGCGCGTCATCAACATCAACCGCGTCGCCAAGGTCGTGAAGGGCGGTCGTCGCTTCAGCTTCACCGCCCTCGTGGTGATCGGCGACGGCAACGGCCGCGTCGGCCTGGGCTACGGCAAGGCCAAGGAGGTGCCCCTCGCCATCCAGAAGGGCACCGAGGAGGCTCGCAAGAACCTCTTCAACGTGCCGCTGGCCGGCTCGACCATCACGCACACCATCATCGGCGAGACCGGTGCCGGCCGCGTGCTGCTCAAGCCCGCCGCCCCCGGTACCGGCGTGATCGCCGGTGGCGCCGCCCGGGCCATCCTCGAGGAGGCGGGCGTGCACGACGTGCTCTGCAAGTCCCTCGGCTCGGCCAACCACATCAACGTCGCCCGGGCCACCATCGCCGGGCTCAAGGGCCTGAAGCGCCCCGACGAGGTCGCCCGCCTGCGGGGCCTCGATCCCGAGGACTTCGTGCCGAAGGGCATGCTCGCCGCCTACCGCGAGAGCGAGCGCGGCCCGCAGCCCCACACCCCCTCTGAGGTGGCGTGATGGCTGACGCCACGATCACCGTCCGCCAGATCCGTTCGGCCATCGGCACCAAGCCGAAGCAGCGCGGCACCCTCCGCGCCCTCGGCCTCGGCCGGATCGGCAAGTCGAACACCCTCCCCGACCGCCCCGAGATCCGGGGGATGCTGGCCCGCGTGCCGCACCTCATCTCGGTGCAGGAGAACGAGTCCTGATGACCATCAAGATCCATGACCTGAAGCCCGTCGCCGGCTCGAACCGCCGCAAGAAGCGGGTCGGCCGAGGCATCGCCGGCAAGGGCGGCAAGACGGCCGGCCGCGGCACCAAGGGCCAGAAGGCCCGGGGCAGCGTCCCCGCCGGCTTCGAGGGCGGGCAGATGCCGCTGCACATGCGCATCCCGAAGCTCAAGGGCTTCAACAACCCGTTCCGCGTGGAGTACCAGGGCATCAACCTCGACGTGATCGAGGCCAGCGGCCTCGACGAGGTCAGCCCCACCGTGCTGCACGGCAAGGGGATCGCCCACAAGGGCGCCCTCATCAAGGTGCTGGGCCGCGGCGAGATCAGCCGGGCCGTCACCGTGAAGGCCCACGCCTTCTCCAAGTCGGCCGAGGCAGCCATCACCGCCGCCGGCGGTACGGTGGAGATCCTGCCCAAGCCCTGGGGCGACCGTCGTCCCCCGGTGCAGGGCAACCAGTTCGCCAACCGCTGATCGCGATCGGCCGCTGCCTCGGGCAGCGCCGCTGACCAGGAGCACGGCCCCCTTTGCTGTCCAGCGTCCGGAACACGTTCAGAATCCCCGACCTGCGAGGGAAGATCTTCTTCACCCTCGGGGTCATCGCCCTGTACCGGTTCGGGGCGTTCATCCCCGCGCCCGGGATCGACCTCGACGCCGTGCAGGAGCTCAAGCGGCAGGCCGAGACGGGCGCCGGCGTGGTCGGCTTCCTGCAGCTGTTCTCGGGTGGTGCCCTCACCCAGTTCGCCATCTTCGCGCTCGGCATCATGCCGTACATCACCTCGTCGATCATCATGCAGATCCTCACCGTGGTGATCCCCAAGCTCGAGGAGTGGCAGAAGATGGGGGCGGTGGGCCAGCGCAAGATCACGCAGTGGACGCGCTACCTCGCCATCGCCATCGCCGCCCTGCAGTCGACCGGCCTGGCGTTCCTGTTCCACAACGGCGGCGGTGGCCTCCTGGGTGGCGGGGGCAACACCACGGGCCTCGACGTCCTGCCCAACTTCACCCCGTTCCGCGTGATCATCGTCGTGATGACCCTCACGGCCGGGACCGCCCTGCTGATGTGGATGGGCGAGCTCATCAGCCAGCGGGGCATCGGCAACGGCATGTCGCTGCTGATCTTCGCCTCCGTGGTGAGCTCGTTCCCCGCCGCCGGCACCCGCCTCAACTCGGAGAAGGGCACCACGCTGCTGGTCGCCCTGCTCGCGCTCGCCGTCGTGCTGCTGGTGGCCATCGTGTTCATCGAGCAGGGGCAGCGCCGGATCCCCGTGCAGTTCGCCAAGCGCGTGGTCGGCCGTCGGATGTACGGCGGCCAGAGCACCTACATCCCGCTGAAGGTGAACCAGTCGGGCATCATCCCGATCATCTTCGCCAGCTCGGTGCTGTACCTGCCGCTGCTCGTCACGCAGGTGCTGCCGCCCACCGGCTGGGGGGCGTCGGTCCAGCGCTGGGTCGACGGCAACCTCGTGCAGCCCGACTCCATCGTCTACGTGATCGTGTACGGCCTGCTGATCATCGGCTTCGCCTACTTCTACACGGCGATCGCCTTCGACCCGGCCCAGCAGGCGGAGAACATCCGCAAGCAGGGCGGGTTCATCCCGGGCATCCGGCCGGGGCCCCAGACCGAGCGCTACCTCGGCAAGATCCTCTCGCGGATCACCCTGCCGGGCGCCCTCTTCATCGCCTTCATCGCCCTGCTGCCGTCGATCCTGCTGGCCTTCGCCGACGTCGAGAACTTCCCCTTCGCCGGCACCTCGATCCTCATCGCCGTCGGCGTGGCGCTCGAGACCATGAAGCAGGTCGACAGCCAGCTGATGATGCGCAACTACGAGGGCTTCCTGAAGTGACCGCCACCGGGGTCGAGCGATGATCCCCGGTGCCCGTCTGGTGCTCCTGGGCCGCCAGGGCGCAGGCAAGGGCACGCAGTGCGTCCGCCTGTCGCGCCACTACGTGGTGCCCCACATCTCCACCGGCGACATGCTCCGCTCCGCCGTGAAGGAGGGCACCGAGTTCGGCCGCAAGGCCAAGGAGATCATGGACCGCGGCGAGCTCGTGTCCGACGAGATCATGGGCGGCGTGGTCGAGGAGCGCCTCAACGCCGACGACACCCGCAACCGCGGCTACATCCTCGACGGCTTCCCCCGCACCGTCGGGCAGGCCGAGATGCTCGGTCGCATCACCTCGTCGGAGCCGCTCGACCTCGTGATCGACCTCGTCGTGCCCACCGAGGTGGTGCTCGAGCGCCTCGCCGCCCGCCGGGTGTGCACCGACTGCGGCGCCAACTACTCCGTCGACGTGCCGCCCAAGTACGGCTGGACGTGCGACAACTGCGGGGGCGAGGTGGTCCAGCGGGCCGACGACACCCCCGAGGCCATCCAGAAGCGGCTCGACCTCTACGAGCGCGAGACCGCCCCGCTGATCGCCTGGTACCAGGAGCGCGGGTTCCTGGCGGAGGTCGACGGCCTCGGCCCGGCCGACGAGGTCACCGCCCGGCTCGTCGCCGCCATCGACGAGCGCCGGGCGTAGGCACCCGCCGATCCGACCCCTAGCCTGCTGGTCGTGAACAAGACGGCGGCCGACCTGGAGAAGATGCGCAAGGCGGGGCGGGTCGTGGCCGAGATGCACGACCGCATCCGAGCGGCCATCCGACCCGGCGTGACCACCGGCGAGCTCGACCAGATCGGCCGCGACGTGATCGAGCGCCGTGGTGCCCGCTCCAACTTCCTCGGCTACGGCCACCCGCCCTTCTCCGGGGTGATCTGCGCCTCGCCCAACGAGGTCATCGTCCACGGCGTCCCCGGCAGCCGCCGCCTCGAGGAGGGCGACATCATCTCCATCGACTGCGGCGCCATCGTGGAGGGCTGGCACGGCGACGCCGCCTTCACCGCCGGCGTCGGGCAGATCGACCCGGAGGCGGCCCGGCTGATCGAGGTCACCCACGCCTCCCTCGACGCCGCCATCGCCGTGATGGTGCCGGGCGGCCGCCTGTCCGACATCGGCGCAGCGGTGCAGGCCGTGGCCGAGGGGGCCGGGTTCTCCGTGGTGAAGGAGTACACCGGCCACGGGATCGGCACGGCCATGCACGAAGCGCCCGACGTGCCCAACTGGGGTCGGCCCGGCAAGGGCCGCAAGCTCGGGCCCGGGCAGACCTACGCCGTCGAGCCCATGGTCTGCATGGGCCGGGCCGACACGCAGCTGCTCGACGACGACTGGACCGTCGTCACCCGCGACGGCCGCTGGGCGGCGCACGCAGAGCACACCATCGCCATCACCGACGACGGCCCCGAGGTGCTCACCCGCCTGTAGCGGCCCGCCGGCACGGTCCACGCGCGGCCGGTCCGGGGCGGCTACCGTGACGCCACCGCAGGTCGCTGCGGCCGGCGAGCGCCGTCGAGTTGGACCTCCGGCGTGCCCGCGCTAGCATCACCCTTCGGCCCTGGGTCCGGTCCCGCGGTCTGCACGCGCCCCGTGCAGTGCGTCACCGGCCCGTCGTTTTCATGCAATCAGGAGCACCACTCTGGCGAAGCCCAAGGAAGACGCGATCGTGCTGGAAGGCACGGTGACCGAGCCCCTCCCGAACGCGATGTTCCGGGTCGAGCTCGAGAACGGCCACAAGGTGTTGGCCCACATCTCCGGGAAGATGCGCATGCACTACATCCGCATCCTCCCGGGCGACCGCGTCCAGGTGGAGCTCACCCCGTACGACCTCACCCGAGGTCGGATCACCTACCGCTACAAGTGAACGAGAGCGTCGCGATGAAGGTCCGCCCCAGCGTCAAGAAGATCTGTGAGAAGTGCAAGGTGATCCGCCGCCACGGGCGCGTCCAGGTCATCTGCACCAACCCCCGGCACAAGCAGCGCCAGGGCTAAGAGGAGACAGCACCGCACCCATGGCACGCATCGCCGGCGTCGACATCCCCCGCGAGAAGCGGTTGGAGATCTCGCTCACCTACATCTTCGGCATTGGCCGCACCACGTCGCAGAAGATCTGCGACGAGCTGGGCCTCGACCGCTCCACCCGCGTCCGCGACCTCACCGATGAAGAGGTGAACCGGATCCGCGCCTACGTCGACCAGAACCTCGAGGTCGAGGGCGACCTGCGCCGTGAGGTGCAGCAGGACATCCGTCGCAAGATGGAGATCGGCTGCTGGCAGGGCCTCCGCCACCGCAAGGGCCTCCCGGTCCGCGGCCAGCGCACCCAGACCAACGCCCGCACCCGCAAGGGCCCCAAGAAGACCGTCGCCGGCAAGAAGAAGGTCCGCAAGTAATGGCCAAGCCCAAGCCCGGCGGTCGCCGGCCCCGCAAGCGCGAGCGCCGCAACGTCTCCCACGGCGTCGCCCACATCAAGAGCTCGTTCAACAACACGATCATCACGATCACCGACCAGGAGGGCAACGTCCTCTCCTGGGCCTCGGCCGGCAACGTCGGCTTCAAGGGCAGCCGCAAGAGCACCCCCTTCGCCGCCCAGATGGCGGCCGAGAAGGCCGCTCGTGGCGCCATGGAGCACGGCGTCCGCAAGGTCGACGTGCAGGTGAAGGGCCCCGGGTCCGGTCGCGAGACCGCCATCCGCTCGCTGCAGAACACCGGCATCGAGGTCACCGGCATCAAGGACGTCACCCCTGTCCCCCACAACGGCTGCCGCCCTCCCAAGCGGCGCCGGGTCTGAAGCGGTAAGGAACCATGGCTCGCTACACCGGCCCCAAGGTCAAGATCTCACGACGCCTCGGCGTCAACATCTTCGAGAACGAGAAGGGCCGCAAGGCCCTCGAGAAGCGGCCGTACCCGCCCGGCGAGCACGGCCGCTCCCGCCGACGCCAGCCGTCGGAGTACTCGATGCAGCTGCAGGAGAAGCAGAAGGCCAAGCACATCTACGGCCTGCTGGAGCGCCAGTTCGAGAACCTCTACAAGGAGGCCAACCGGGCGAAGGGCGTCACCGGCGAGAACCTGCTCCGCTTCCTCGAGCAGCGCCTCGACAACATCGTCTTCCGGGCCGGTTGGGCCCGCACCCGGCCCCAGGCCCGGCAGTTCGTGAACCACGGGCTGATCGACGTCAACGGCCGCCGGGTCGACATCCCGAGCTACCGCGTCAAGAAGGGCGACGTCGTCACCCTCCGGGCGAAGAGCCAGGCGATGATCGTCATCCAGCACAACCTCGACACGCTCGACGCCCGCCTCCCGGCGTGGCTCGACGGCGGCGAGGGCGGCAAGTCCGTCACCGTGCGCGAGCTGCCGCTGCGCGAGCAGATCGATGTGCCCGTGCGCGAGCAGCTCATCGTCGAGCTGTACTCCAAGTAGTCCCCGTTCCCGCCGCCCCCCAGCTCACGAGGTAGATCATGCTCGTCATCCAGCGCCCCACCGTCGAGGCGATCGGCGAGGCCGAGGGCAACCGCCAGCGCTTCGCCGTCAGCCCGCTGGAGCCCGGCTTCGGCCACACGCTGGGCAACTCGCTCCGCCGCACCCTCCTGTCGTCGATCCCCGGCGCTGCCATCACGCAGCTCCGCTTCGACGACGCCCTGCACGAGTTCGACACCATCGCCGGTGTCACCGAGGACGTCACCGACGTGATCCTCAACCTCAAGGACCTCGTGCTCATCTGCCACAGCGACGAGCCCGTCACCCTGCGCCTCGACGTGAAGGGCCCGGCCGAGATCACCGCCGGCGACATCGCCCCCAACGCCGACGTGGAGATCCTGAACCCCGAGCTCCTCATCGCCACGCTCAACAAGTCGGCCCGCCTCGCCATCGACATCACCGTCGAGAAGGGCCGGGGCTACGTCTCCGCCGACCGCAACAAGGGCAGCGCCACCATCGGCGTGATCCCGGTCGACTCCATCTTCTCGCCCGTGCGCCGGGTGGCCTTCCAGATCGAGCCCACCCGCGTGGAGCAGTCCACCGAGTACGACCGCCTCGTCCTCGACATCGAGACCGACGGCTCCATCACGCCCCGCGAGGCCCTGGCCTCCGCCGGCGACACCCTCCGCTCCCTCGTCGGCCTGGTGGCCGAGATGAGCGACGACCCCCAGGGCCTCGAGCTCGGCGAGGTGGCCACGGCCGCCGCCGGCTCGCCCGACCTCGATCTCCCGATCGAGGACCTCGACCTCTCCGAGCGTCCCCGCAACTGCCTGAAGCGGGCCCAGGTCAACTCCATCGGCGAGCTGCTGCTCAAGACCGAGGACGACCTGCTGGCCATCACCAACTTCGGCCAGAAGTCGCTCGACGAGGTCATCCAGAAGCTCGACGAGCGCGGCCTGCAGCTGCGCACGAAGGACTAGAGGCCACGCCATGCCCGCTACCCCGAAGAAGGGCCGCCGCTTCGGCGGGTCCTCGCAGCACCAGCGCCTCATGATGGCCAACCTGGTGGCGTCGCTCGTCGCCGCCGAGGGCATCGTGACCACCGAGGCCAAGGCCAAGGCCCTGCGCCCCATCGCCGAGAAGGTCATCACGAAGGCCAAGAAGGGCGGGCTGCACAACCACCGCCAGGTCGTCTCGTACCTCGGCGACAAGGAGATGGCCCACAAGCTCTTCACCGAGCTGGGCCCGCGCTACGCCGATCGCAACGGCGGCTACACCCGGATCCTGAAGCTGGGCAACCGCCAGGGCGACAACGCCCCCATGGCGCGCATCGAGCTGGTGTAGTCGCTTCGATCCCGGCTGAACTGCGCCGGGATCGAGGGCACTGCCTTGCGCCTTCGGCGCGCTGAGGGCTTGTGCAGGCGGCACAGCAAGCTGCGCCGCCCGCCGGTGGGGGGCTCCGGCGGAGCCTCTGCCCCCCACACCCCCCGCCGTCGCTCCGCACGGCCCGTTCCTGGTGGTTGCTTCGTCGCGCCCTTTGCCCTTGGCCTTCCTGGGTGGGCGGCATTCCGGAACGTGCTCGTCCCTGCGCCACCTGTCGTTCCCGATCAGTAGCGTCCGTGGCCGTGACCTTGTTCGATGCGCCAGATCCAGTGACAGCTGTCGCGGTTGGGCCCACCGTTCGGGTGCGGGCGGTGGTGGCGTACGACGGGTCCTCCTTCCATGGGTTCGCGGAGCAGCCGGGGCCGCGGACGGTGGCGGGGGTGCTGCGGACCGCCATCGAGAAGGTGGTGCGGCACCCGGTGGAGCTCACCTGCGCGGGGCGCACCGACCGCGGGGTGCACGCCTGGGGGCAGGTGATCAGCTTCGACGTCGCTGCGACGGTCGACCTGGCCGCCCTGCAGCGGTCGCTGCTGAAGCTGTGCGGCCCCGAGGTGGTCGTGCGGGAGCTGGGGACCGCCGCCCCCGACTTCGACGCCCGCTTCTCGGCCATCGCCCGGACCTACCGCTACACCGTGCTCAACCGGCCGGTGCCCGACCCCTTCCTGGCTCGCCTGGCCTGGCACGTGCCGCAACCGCTGTCGTTCGAGCTGCTCGAGCTGGCCTGCGACCCGTTCATCGGCGAGCACGACTTCAGCGCGTTCTGCCGCCGCCCGAAGGTGGCCGACGGCGCGGAGCCGGTCTCGCTCGTGCGGCGGGTGCAGTCGGCCCGCTGGAGCGACCTCGGCGACGGCGTGCTGCGCTTCGAGGTGCGGGCGACGGCCTTCTGCCACCAGATGGTGCGCAGCATCGTGGGCACGGTCGTGTCGGCCGGCCACGGCGGCGTGCGGGCCGGCGACATCCGCACCATCCTGCGCAGCGGGGACCGGTCGCAGGCGGCCCCCATCGCTCCCCCCGAGGGGCTCTGCCTCTGGCAGGTGGATTACCCGGAGTAGCACCCCTCGTCTAGGTTCTCCGCCGATCGGAGCGTGGGGGGAGCGGGGGATGGCTGGGCAGGAGCGCGAAGCAGCGGTGACCGACGTGGCCGCCGGATCGGTCGAGCCCGCTGCCGATCGCTGGGGCCTGGCCGGGCGATCACCGCGCCCCCTGGTGATCCTGGCCGGCGTCACCCTGGTCGACCAGGTCGACACCAGCATCCTGCGCGGCGTGCTGCCCTACATCGAGGACGACTTCGACCTCGCCGACTGGCAGCTGGGCGCCCTCGGCTTCGCCTTCGTGTTCGTGAACGCCCTGGCCACCATCCCCGCCGGCTGGCTGGCCGACCGCGTGCGGCGCACCCGCCTGATCGGGTTCACCCTCCTGTCGTGGAGCGTGCTGTCGCTGCTCTCCGCGCTGTCGCGCAGCTACGGCCAGCTGTTCGCCGCCCGGGCCTCCCTGGGCTTCGGGCAGGCCATCGACGACCCTGCCTCGACCTCGCTGCTGGCCGACACCTACCCCGCCCAGGTGCGCGGCCGGGTGTTCTCGGTCCAGCAGGTCACCACCTTCGTCGGGGGCGGCCTCGGCCTCGGGCTGGGCGGGTTCGTCGGGGGCCGCTACGGCTGGCCGTGGGCGTTCGCCATCGTGGGCATGCCCGGCTCGCTGCTCGGCTTCGTGGTGTTCCGGATGCGCGAGCCCAGCCGCGGGGAGGCCGACGGCGTGGTCCTGCCGGAGCCCGAGCGCATCCCGGTGCGGGAGCTGGCCCGCTCGGCGTCGTCGGGCCTGCGGGCCGACCTGCGCATGATCTTCGGCATCCGCACGATGCGCTACGTGCTGGTGGGGGTGTCGACCCTCCTCTTCACGGTGACCGGCGTCGGCTACTGGCTGGCCGTGTACCACGAGCGCTACTCCGGGTTCTCGGAGGAGGAGGCGGCCGGGGTGGCCGCCCTCGTGCTGGCCACCGCCGGCATCCTCGGCACGATCTGGGGCGGGCGGGTCACCGACCGCGTCTACGGCGTCAGCCCCGCCGGGCGCATCACCCAGGTGTCGACGGCCATCCTCATCTGCGCCGGCCTCTTCGCCATCTCCTTCGCCGTGCCGGTCGTGCCGCTGCGCCTCCTGCTGCAGTTCGTGGGGGTGCTGTCGATCGCCAGCGCCTTCCCGGGCCTCCGGGCCTCGATGATGGACGTCACGCCGGTGCAGGCCCGGGGGGTGAGCACCTCGGCCTTCGCCCTCAGCTCGACGCTGTTCGGCACGGCCCTGGCCCCCGTGATCGTCGGGGGCATCTCCGACCTCACCGGGTCGCTGGTGGCCGCCTTCTACCTGGTGACGCCCCCGGTGGTCGTCGGGTCCCTGATCCTGCGGCGGGCGAAGCACACGATCGTCGAGGACGCCGCCGCCATCGTGGCCACGATGGCCGAGCGGGCCGCGGCCAACCCCGACGGCGAGGCCGACGACGGCCCCGGGCTCTCGATCTAGCCCGGCGCCTAGCAAACGTGGGGGCCGAGTTGCGGGATGGGCGAGCCCAGCCGTAACGTTGCTCTTCGCCTCAGGCGCCAGCGCGCCCGAGAAGGATCCTCGAACTCCCCGCAAGGACGCTACGCGTGCGCACCTACAGCCCCAAGGCCAGTGAGATCACCCGCAAGTGGTACGTGATCGATGCCGAGGACCTCGTCCTCGGCCGACTCTCCACCGAGGCGGCCCGCATCCTGCGTGGCAAGCACAAGCCCACGTTCGCCCCCCACATGGACATGGGCGACCACGTGATCGTGATCAACGCCGACAAGGTGATCCTCACCTCCGACAAGGCCGAGAAGAAGCTCGTCTACCGGCACTCCGGGTTCCCCGGCGGCCTCAAGACCAGCACCTTCGCCGAGTCGCACGCCCGCAAGCCCGAGGAGACCGTCCGCCGGGCGATCCGCGGCATGATCCCCAAGAACCGCCTCGGCCGCCAGATGCTCACCAAGCTCAAGGTGTACGCCGGCCCGAACCACCCCCACTCGGCGCAGATGCCCGAGCCCCTCGACATCCCCGCCGCCCGGCGCACCGCGTAGGAGAACCCAGCGTGTCCCAGCCCCTCGTGCAAACCACCGGTCGCCGCAAGCAGGCCATCGCCCGTGTCCGCGTCCGTGCCAACGAGACCGAGGGCGACGGCACCATCACCGTCAACAAGCGCCCCCTGGCCGACTACTTCCCGTCGAAGACGCACCAGATGATCCTCACGGAGCCCCTCCGGGCCACCGAGACCACCGAAGCGTACGACATCGATGCCACCATCGACGGCGGCGGTCCCACCGGCCAGGCCGGTGCCCTGCGGCTCGGCATCGCCCGGGCCCTGATCGACCTCGATCCGGAGCGTCGCGACACGCTGAAGAAGCTCGGCTTCCTCACCCGCGACGCCCGCGAGAAGGAGTCGAAGAAGTACGGCCTCAAGAAGGCCCGCAAGGCTCCGCAGTACAGCAAGCGCTAGCCCGCTCGCCCCTCGGATCCCAGGGCGGCCCTCAGCGCCGGCCGGCCGCCTCGATCGCCCGATCGAGCAGGTGCGGCGCGAGGTAGCGCGAGCCGTCACCGGTGAAGTGCGTGAGGTCGGGATCGACCGACCGCAGGCGCACGCCGTCGACCTGCTCGGGGCAGGGCATGGCGGGGCAGACCAGGTCGTCGATGTCGATGAGCTCCACGCGGCGGGTGCTGCGGTGGCGGGCGACGAAGGCCTCGGTGGCGGCGCGCACCCGCTGGTCCTGCTCCTGCACCTGGCGGCAGCGGTCGGGCCGGGCGGCGCCCTCGCAGCCCGGCGGGTCGACCGACCGCCACGGCGGCAGCACGAGCACCACGGTGGTGGTGGGGCCGCTGAGGCGGTCGAGGGCGGGCTCCCACGCCCGCAGCACCTCGGCCTCCCACTCGGGGCCGTCGATCAGGAGCGTCCCGTCGGGGGAGCGCCGCGCGTAGCTGGCGTTGACGTCGTGCCAGAGCACGATGTCGGGGGCGAGGGCGCGCACCTGCTCGTGGGCGGCCGGGACCACCTCGGCGCACGCCGTGTCGAAGCCGTCCTGGCGCTCGCCGGTCGGCTTGTAGAGCGGCTCGTAGCCGACGAAGCACGACACCACGGCGGCGCCGATGTACTGCAGGCCCCGCTCCTGGGCCTCGATGCTCAGCGACCCGTTCCAGAGGTAGGCCACGCTGTCGCCGACCAGGGCCACCGAGCGCACCGGCGACGGCTCCGGCGGCGTCGTGCCCTCCGAGGCCGCGCCGTCGTCGTCCGGCGTCGCGGTGGTGACGGGCGGGGCGAGCTCGCCGACCACCAGCACCTCCCCGGGCTCACCGCTCAGCGGATCGCCGGTGCGACCGACCCCGGCGGCCAGCACCACCAGCGCCACCGCCACGAGGCTGGTGGGGACCAGGCGGACGAGCCGGCGCGGGGTCAGCGTCATCGAGCCGAGCTTGCCGTGGCGGATCGGGAGCTCCAGCAGCCGGTACGAGGCCAACGTGAGCGCCAGGGCCAGCAGCGCCTGGGCCGCCGCCAGGGGCACGCCCCGCAGGCCCAGCTCGTCGGGGCCGAGGAGCACGATCACCGGCCAGTGCCAGAGGTAGAGGCCGTAGGAGACGAGCCCGAGCGCCCGCAGCGGGCGGAGCGCCATCGCCCGTCCGAAGCGGCCCGTCAGGTCCTCGGCGCCCACGATGGCGCCGATGGTGAAGAGGGCGGCCAGCGCCGATCCGCCCCGGTAGTACCAGGCGGTGGCCCCGTCGATGGTCCACGCCATCCAGGCCAGGCCGGCCAGGCTGACGGCGCCGACGGCGGAGGGGATCGACCCGGGGCGGACGGGCCAGCGGGCGATCGCCATGGCGGCCAGGGCCCCGAGGAGGATCTGGTGCACGCGGGCGTCGGTGCCGAAGTAGGCGCGCGTGGGCGACGCCGGATCGAACAGGACCGCCATGGCCACCATCGACGCCACCACGCCGGCCGCCGTCACGGCCACCAGCGCTCGGCGAGGCCGGACGGCCGCGACCACCAACGGCCAGGCCAGGTAGAACTGCTCCTCGATGGCGAGCGACCACAGGTGGCGGACGGGTGAGGCGTCGACGAAGGTGTCGAAGTAGGCGACGTCGGCGTGGATGAAGTGCCAGTTGGCCACGTAGCCGAGCGAGGCCAGCAGCTCCGGCACCCGCCGGCCCCGCTCCACGGGGTCGAGGAAGGGCAGCAGCAGGGCCAGCACCAGGATCAGCAGCATGGCGGCGGGCAGCAGCCGCCGGGCCCGGCGAGCCCAGAACGCGCCCAGGTCGACGCGCTGGTCGCGGTCGATCTCCACGAGGAGCAGGCTGGTGATCAGGAAGCCGGACAGCGTGAAGAACGCGTCGACCCCGAGGAACCCGCCGGGCAGCCAGCGCTCGTCGAGGTGGAAGACGACCACAGCGGCCACCGCGAGGCCCCGGAGGCCGTCGAGCCCGGGTCGGTGGTGCCAGGCCGTCGGCGCGGCGGGCCGGCGGCGTTGCGTGAGCATGAGAGGTCGAGCCTATTGGTCGATGTGGGCCCCCGACCGTCACGAGCGCGGCCGCCGGGCCACCCTCGTGGTGGCGGTTCTGGCATGGTGGCTGGATGCTGAAGTTCGGGACCGACGGCGTGCGGGGCGTGGCCAACCTCGACCTCACCCCTGAGGTCGTGCTGGCCCTCGGTCGAGCGGCGGCGCGGGTGCTGGGCGGGTGGCAGTTCGTCGTCGGGCGCGACACCCGGCTGTCGGGGCCGCTGCTCGAGGGGGCGCTGGTGGCCGGCCTCGCCGCCGAAGGCGTCCAGGTCGCCGTGCTCGGCGTGGCCCCCACCCCCGCGGTGGCGTTCGTGGCGGCCGCCGACGGCGTGGCGGGCGCGGTGCTCTCTGCCTCCCACAATCCCTTCGGCGACAACGGGGTGAAGCTCTTCACCGTCGGCGGCCGCAAGCTGTCCGACGAGCAGGAGGCCGCGCTCGAGGCCGAGCTGCACGCGCTGCTGCGCCACGAGTCGCCCGGGGCCGACCGCACCGGCGACGCCGTCGGCGCGGTCGTCGACGCCCGGGCCCACGTCGCCCGCTGGAGCGGTGCGGTGGCGGCCTCGCTCGAGGGGCGGCGGCTCGACGGGCTGCACCTCGTGGTGGACTGCGCCAACGGCGCCGCCAGCACGGTGGCGCCCGCCGTGCTCCGCTCCCTCGGGGCCACCGTCGACGTGCTCCACGACGAGCCCGACGGCACCAACATCAACGCCGGATGCGGGTCGACCCACCCCGAGGAGCTCCAGCGGGTGGTGGTCGAGCGCGGTGCCGACGCCGGCATCGCCTTCGACGGCGACGCCGATCGCGTGTTCGCCGTCGACGCCGCCGGCCGCCTGGTCGACGGCGACCAGATCATCGCCATCACCGCCATCGACCGACACCAGCGGGGCGCCCTGGCGCAGGGGACCGTCGTGGTCACCGTGATGACCAACCTGGGCTTCCGCCTGGGCATGGCGGAGCACGGGATCGAGGTGCTCGAGGTGCCGGTGGGCGACCGCCACGTGCTGGAGGCGCTGGCCGCCGGGGGTCTGACCCTCGGCGGCGAGCAGAGCGGGCACGTGATCTTCGCCGACCAGGCCACCACCGGCGATGGCCTGCTCACCGCGGTGCAGCTCCTCGATGTCGTCGTCCGCAGAGGCGAGCCCCTCGCAGCGCTGGCCGACGCCGCCATGACCCGGTTGCCGCAGGTGCTGCGCAACGTGCGGGTGGCCAGGACGGGCCTCGACCTCAGCGGCCCGCTGGGGCCCGACCTGGCGCGAGAGGAGGCCGCGCTGGGCGACCGGGGCCGCGTGCTGCTGCGCGGCAGCGGCACGGAGCCGCTGGTGCGCGTGATGGTGGAGGCCCCCACGCTGGCGGAGGCGGAGGCGGCCGCCGACCGCCTCGCCGAGCGGGTGGCGGCGCTCGGTAGCGCCTGATCCCGCCGGTACGCTGATCCGGTCCCCGAACCGGAAGGTCCTGCCCCCTGTGTGCGGAATCATCGCCCTCCTCCGCGGCCCCGGCACCCGGTCGGCCCTCCCCCCGGCCGACGTGGTCGACCGGCTCGACGCCATCCAGCGCGCCCTCGACGGCCCCGATCCCGTCGACGGTGCCACGGCGGCCGCCGCGCTGCTCGAGGAGCTCGATGCGCTGCTGCGCGGACCCGACGGCGTCGCCCTGCTGGTGCGCGACCGAGAGGTCGCCACGCGGGCCGAGGCGGCCGGCGCCGCCATGGGCGACTGGGTCACCGCCCTCGAGGAGCGCCTCGACCGGGAGGGCGTGCTGGAGGGCCACGACCTCGAGCAGGTCAACGCCGCGGTCCTCCGGCTGAAGGACGCGCTCTGGGCCGTCGTGCGCGATCGCCTGCCGACGGCCACGCGCGTCCGGGAGCTCGTCGGCCCGTCGCCCTCGTGGTCGGCCATCGAGATCGGCACGTCGATCCAGCAGGCGCTCTCGGCCCTCGACCGGCTCGAGGTGCGCGGCCGCGACTCCGCCGGCCTCACCGTGCTCGTGCGCGACCACGACCTCGACCTCGCCGACCCCGCCATCGCCCGGCTGGTGCGGGAGCGCTCGCAGGACCACCTCTTCCGGTCGCAAGCCGTCCGGACCGCCGAAGGCCACCTGAGCTTCGTGTACAAGGCGGCCGCCGAGATCGGTGAGCTGGGCGACAACACCGCCCACATGCGGGCCGAGATCATCGGCGACCGGCTCCTCGCCCTGGCCTTGGAGGGCGAGCGGGCGTCGGCGCTCGTGCTGGGCCACACCCGGTGGGCGTCGATCGGGATCATCTCGCAGCCCAACGCGCACCCGGTCGACAGCCACGAGCTCGACCGCGTCGACGGGCCCTACGTGACCGCCGCCCTCAACGGCGACGTCGACAACTTCGCCGACCTGAAGGCCGCCGACGGGCTCCGCCTGGCCGCGGAGATCACCACCGACGCCAAGGTGATCCCCACGCTGGTGTCGCACCGCCTGGCCGAGGGCGTGGCGCTCACCGATGCGTTCCGCGACACCGTGGCCGGGTTCGAGGGCTCCGTGGCCATCGGGGCCAGCGCCGCCTCCCACCCCGACCACCTCCTGCTGGCCCTGCGGGGCAGCGGTCAGGGCCTCTACGTGGGGCTGGCCGACGGCTGCTACGTCGTGGCCTCCGAGCCCTATGGGCTGGTGGAGCTCACGTCGTCGTACCTCCGCCTCGACGGCGACACCCCGGCCAACCCCGACAACCCCAACGCCAGCCGCGGCCAGATCGTCGTGCTCGACGGTCGCCAGGCCGGCCGGCTCGACGGCATCGAGCGCCAGGCCTACGACGGCACCGTGCTGCCCGTCTCCGAGGCCGATCTGCAGCAGGCCCAGGTCACCACCCGCGACATCGACCGCGGCGCCTACCCGCACTTCCTCCTGAAGGAGATCACCGAGGCGCCCACCAGCTTCCGCAAGACGCTGCGGGGCAAGCTGCTCGACCACGACGGCCGCCTGTCGGTGGCCCTCGACGACCAGATGTTCCCGCCGAGGGTCCGGCAGGGCCTCGCCGACGGGAGCGTCAGCCGCGTGCTGGTCATCGGGCAGGGGACCGCCCACGTGGCCGGCCAGAGCCTCGTGGCCGCCCTCGTCGCCGCCATCCCCGACGGCCGCCTCCGCGTCGAGGCGCTGCCCGCCACCGAGCTGTCGGGCTTCGGCCTCCGCCCCGACATGTCCGACACCCTGGTGATCGCCATCAGCCAGTCGGGCACCACCACCGACACCAACCGCACGGTCGACCTGGTGCGCGACCGCGGGGCAGCGGTGCTGGCCATCGTGAACCGGCGCGGGTCCGACCTGACCGACCGCGCCGACGGGGTGCTGCACACCTCCGACGGGCGCGACGTCGAGATGAGCGTGGCGTCCACCAAGGCCTTCTACTCGCAGATCGCGGCCGGGTTCCTGCTGGCGTGGACCATCGCCGAGGAGGTCGGTGGCCACATCGATCCGGCCCTGCTCGCGGCGCTCCGCGACCTGCCCGCCGCCATGGAGGCCACCATCGACCGGCGTCCGGAGGTGGCGGCGGCCGCGCAGCAGCTGGCGCCGTCGAAGCGCTACTGGGCGATGGTCGGCAACGGCACCAACCGCATCGCCGCCGAGGAGCTGCGCATCAAGCTGAGCGAGCTCTGCTACCGCTCGATCGCCTGCGACGCCACCGAGGACAAGAAGCACATCGACCTGTCCTGCGAGCCGCTGATCCTCGTGTGCGCGGCCGGGCTCGAGGGCTCCACCGCCGACGACGTGGCCAAGGAGGTGGCCATCTACCGCGCGCACAAGGCCACCCCCATCGTGGTGGCCTCCGACGGCAGCCAGGCCCGCTTCGCCGCCGCCCTCCACGTGATCTCGGTGCCGGTCACCCACCCGCAGCTGGCCTTCGTGCTCACCGCCATGGCCGGCCACCTCTTCGGGTACGAAGCGGCCCTCGCCATCGATGCCCAGGCCCGCCCGCTCCGCGAGGCGCGGGCCGCCATCGAGGACGCGGTCGGCGAGCAGGCCACGGCCGACGGCGACGCCCTGCTGCGGTCGCTGCAGCCGGCGCTCACCGCCTCGGCCTCCCGGTTCTTCGACGGGCTGCGCAGCGGCACCTACGACGGCAACCTCGAGGCCAGCACCGCGGTCCGCCTGGCGTCGTCGTACCGCTACGCCCTCGGCATCGCCCCGCTCGACGCCTACCAGGCGGAGCTGGGCCGGATCGGCACGCCGGCCGTCGTCGTCGACGACCTCACCGCGTCGCTCACCCTCGGCATCGAGGAGCTCACGCGCCCCATCGACGCCATCAAGCACCAGGCCAAGACCGTCACGGTCGGCATCTCCCGCTCCGACGAGACGCTGCTGCAGCCGCCGCTCGTGCAGGCCGTGCTGGCCGCCGGGGCGGCCCGCGACCGGCTCAGCTACAAGACGCTGCGCACGCTCGCCGACATCGATCCGGTGGTGGCCGAGGTCACCGGCTGGATCCGCTACGAGATCGACGGCGACCCCGCCGACGGCGAGGTCCCGGTCTCGGTGGTGGACCGTGGGGGCATCGCGCTGGACATCCCCTCGCGGGCCGAGCGCAGCGGGACCCTGCGGGGCACCAAGCACACGGTGGCGGTCGAGCGGCAGGTGTTCGTCACCCGCGGCCGCCAGGACGGTCGCACCCTCGTGATCGTCCCCGAGACGAAGGACGACCGGGCGGTCGGGCTCACCCTCTTGCACGTGCGCTTCCACGACCGGCTCTCCGTGGCCACCGCCCGCGGCGCCCTGCAGGGGTACCGCAACCGCTGGGCCGCCCTGCGCGACGCCGTGCTCGAGACCGAGCCGACCTTCCGGGAGGACCGCCTGGCCGAGGTGCCCGCCGGCGACCTCCTCGTGGAGCCCATCCGGGAGCTGGCCGACCGGTGGCGGCAGGGCTGATGCTCGGCATCGGCGTCGACCTCTGCGAGGTCGATCGCATGCGCACCGCCCTGGCCCGCACGCCGACGCTGCGCCAGCGGGTCTTCACCGACGCCGAGCGCGCCTACTGCGACCGTCGGCGCGACCCGACGGAGCGCTACGCCGCCCGCTTCGCCGCCAAGGAGGCGGTCATGAAGGCCATGGGGGTCGGGATCGGGGCCTGCAAGTGGCACGAGATCGAGGTGGCCAAGGCGCCGAGCGGCGCGCCCTCGGTGCGGCTCCACGGTGGGGCCCAGGCGCTGGCCGACGCTCGTGGGATCACCACCTGGCACCTCACCATGACCCACACCGACCGCACCGCCGAGGCCATCGCCGTCGCCGAGTAGCCCCCGCACCCCCGCAACCTGTGCTGCCCAGTCAGCATTCGGCTGACTCGACAGCACCGATCGCGAGCACGCCGGCGGGAGGCTCCAGCCTGTGCTCGCCAGTCAGCCTCATGCTGACCAGCGAGCACAGGTTGCGGATCTGCGGCTCGGTCGACGGGACGGCAGAGCTGGCGTCGTAGCCTGCGCTGGTGCTCCCGATCCTGACGCCGGAGGAGATGGCCGCGGTCGACGCGGCGGCGCCGGAGGCGGTCGAGGTCCTGATCGACCGGGCCGGCGCGGCCGTGGCGCAGGTGGCCCTCGCCATGCTGGGCGGCGGCTACGGGCACCGGGCGGTCGTGCTGGCCGGCAAGGGCAACAACGGTGCTGACGGTCGGGCGGCGGCGATGCGCCTGCGGCGGCGCGGGGTGCGGGTGGAGGTGGTCGATGCCGCCGTGGCGCCAGCCCGCCTGCCGGCCGCCGACCTGGTCATCGACGCCGCCTACGGCACCGGGTTCCGCGGGACCTACGACGCGCCGGAGGTCGAGCCGGGGACCGAGGTGCTGGCCGTCGACATCCCGAGCGGCGTGTCGGGGGTGACGGGCGAGGCGGCTGGTCGGGTGCTCGCGGCCGACGCCACGGTGACCTTCGCCGCCCTCAAGCCGGGGCTGCTGCTGGAGCCCGGGTCGTCGTGCTGCGGCGAGGTGGTGCTGGCCGACATCGGCCTCGACGTGTCGGGGGCGACGGCCGGCGTGGTCGAGGGCGACGACGTCGCCGCCTGGATCCCCGAGCGCCCGGTCGACGCGCACAAGTGGCGGTCGGCCGTGCTGCTGGTGGCTGGGTCACCGGGGATGACCGGGGCCGCCCGCCTCGCGGCCGCCGCCGCCCAGCGGGCCGGGGCGGGCATGGTCCGCGTCGGGAGCCCCGGCGTCAGCGACGACCGGGGCCGGCCCCCGGAGGCCGTCGGCCTCGACCTGCCCGCGGAGGGCTGGAGCGCCGCGGCCGCCGAGGTGGCGGACCGGTTCGGCGCCTTGGTGGTGGGGCCGGGGCTCGGGCTCGGCGATGGCACCCAGCGCGAGGTGCGGGCCCTGCTGGGGCGCACCGAGCTCCCGGCGGTGGTCGACGGCGACGGGCTCACCGCGCTGGGCACCGACGCCGCCGCCTCCCTCCGAGCCCGACGGGCGCCGACCGTGCTCACCCCCCACGACGGCGAGTACCAGCGGCTGGCGGGCCGGGCGCCGGGAGCCGACCGCCTGGCGGCCGCTCGCGAGCTGGCCGCCGCCCTGGGCGTCGTCGTGCTGCTCAAGGGGCCCGTCACGGTCGTGGCCGACCCCACCGGCGCCGTGCGGGTGGCCGTGAGCGGCGATGCCCGCCTGGCCACGGCCGGCACCGGCGACGTGCTCAGCGGCGTGATCGGTGCCCTGCTCGCCCGCGGCGTGGCCCCCCTCGAGGCGGCCGCCGCCGGCGCCTGGCTGCACGGCCGGGCCGGCGCCCACGGCCCGGTCGAGGGCCTGGTGGCCGGCGACCTGGTCGACGCCCTCCCGGCCGTGTGGGACGAGGTGCGAGCCTGATGGCGCGTGCGTGGGCCGACGTCTCGCTGGGCGCCATCGCCGAGAACGTCGCCACCCTCGCGGCCGTGGCGGCGCCGGCAGAGGTGTGCATCGTGGTCAAGGCCGACGGCTACGGCCATGGCGCCGTGCCGGTCGCCCGTGCGGCGGTGGCGGCTGGCGCCCGGTGGCTGGCGGTGGCGCAGGTGCCCGAGGCCACCGCGCTGCGGTCCGGCGGGATCGAGGCACCGGTCCTGCTGCTGTCGGAGCCTCGGCCCGCCGAGGTCGACGAGGCGCTCGACGCCCGCATGGCCGTGACCGCCTACAGCGAGGCGAGCATCGACCGCCTCGGCGATCGCACGAGCGCACGAGGCGGCCCGCCGACCACCCTCCACCTGAAGGTCGACACCGGGATGCGGCGCGTGGGCGTGGAGCCAGCCGGGGCGCTCGCGCTCGCCCGGCGCATCGTCGACCACCCCCACCTGGCCCTCGGCGGCGTGTGGACCCACTGCGCCCTGGCCGACGAGCCCGCCCACCCCTTCACGGTCCTGCAGCTCGAGCGCTTCGACGCCGTGCTGGCGGACCTGGCGACGGCCGGCATCGAGGTGCCGCTGCGCCATGCGGCCAACTCGGCCGCCACCATCGCCCACCCGAGCAGCCGGTACGACCTCGTGCGGTGCGGCATCAGCGCCTACGGCATCGCGCCGGCCCCGGCGCTGGAGGGCCTGGTGCCGCTCGCCCCGGCGCTGCGGCTCGCCACCGAGGTGTCGTTCGTGAAGGACGTCGGAGCGGGCGAGGGCATCTCCTACGGCCACCGGCACCACACGCCGGTGGCCACCCGGATCGCCACGCTGCCCCTCGGCTACGCCGACGGCGTCGCCCGGCGGCTCGGCGTCGCCGGCCAGGAGGTCCTGATCGGTGGCCGCCGCCACCCGATGGTGGGCGTCGTCACCATGGACCAGGTGATGGTCGACGTCGGCGCCGAGAGCGCCGTCCGCCCCGGCGACGAGGCCGTGCTCCTCGGCGCACAGGGGACGGAGCGGGTCACGCCCGACGAGTGGGCGGAGCGCCTGGGCACCATCGCCTACGAGGTGGTCTGCGCGATCGGCGCCAGGGTCGAGCGCCGGCACCTCGCCCCGTAGGCTCTGGCCGTGCCCGTCGTCGCCACCACCGCCTCCGTGGACGAGACCCGCGCCCTGGCCGAGGCGCTCGCCGGCCTCGCCCGGCCCGGCGACGTCGTGGTGCTGGCCGGCGACCTCGGCGCCGGGAAGACGGCGTTCGTCCAGGGGTTCGGGCGGGGACTCGGGGTGCAGGAGCGCATCACCAGCCCGACCTTCACCCTCGTGCACGTGTACGACGGTCGGCTCCCGATCCACCACCTCGACGTGTACCGGCTCGAGCAGCTCAGCGAGGCCCTCGACCTCGGCCTCCCCGAGATGCTCGACGAAGGCGGCGTGGTGCTCATCGAGTGGGGCGACGCCATCCTGCCGGTGCTCCCGCACGACTTCCTCGAGGTGCGGCTCACCTTCGGCGACGGCGACGACGACCGCACGCTCACGCTGCGGCCCGTGGGGCCGGGCTGGGCGCCGCGGTCCGATGCCCTGGAGGGCGTGCTGGCGACCTGGACCGGCGGCACCTGATGCTGATCCTCGGGATCACCACCTCCACCGCGCAGGTCGGGTGCGCCATCGGCGGCCACGAGGGCGTGCTCGGCGCCGTCCACTCCTCGCGCGGTCGGCGCCACGCCGAGACCCTCACCCCGGCCATCGAGTTCCTCTGCCGCCAGACCCGCGTCGAGCTGGGCGAGATCGGTGCCATCGCGGTCGACCTCGGCCCCGGCATGTTCACCGGCCTGCGCGTCGGCGTGTCGGCCGGCAAGGCCCTGGCCCACGCTCGGCGCCTGCCGATGGTGGGCGTGGCCAGCCTCGACCTGCTGGCCTTCCCCCTGCGCCACTCGTCCCGCCGCATCGTGTGCGCGCTCGACGCCGGGCGCGGCGAGCTGTTCCACGCCAGCTACCGCCAGTCGCCCGGTGGCGTGCAGCGGATCACCGACCCCGCTGTGTCCACGCCGGCCGACCTCGCCTCCGACCTGGCGGCGGTGGGGGAGGAGGTGCTCCTGGCCGGCGACGGCGCGCTGCGGTACCGGTCGCAGCTCGAGGGCATCCGGCGCGTGGAGCTGGCCGATGCCGGCGAGGCCTACCCGCAGGCCGGGTCGCTCGTGCAGCTGGCCCACGCCCGCGCGCTGCGGGAGGACTTCGTGAGCCCGGTGGAGCTGGCGCCGCTCTACCTGCGCATGCCCGACGCCGAGATCAACTGGCAGACGCGCGACGCCGCACCGTGATGGCGCTGCGCATCCCCGACCCCGCCGAGCTGCAGGTGGCCATCGGCCCCATGCGGCGCAAGCACCTGCGCAGCGTGCAGCGCATCGAGCAGCAGGTGTACCCGCGACCCTGGTCGATGGGCCTCTTCATGAGCGAGCTCGGCTACCGCGGCAGCCGGGTCTACGTGGTGGCACGGGTGGGGCCGACGGTCGTGGGCTACGGCGGGCTGATGCTGGTGGCCGACGACGGCCACGTCACCACGCTCGCCGTCGATCCCGCCTGGCACCGCCACAAGATCGGCACGCGCCTGCTGCACACCCTGGCGCAGGCCGCCGTCGCCCGCGGGGCCCAGCAGCTCACCCTCGAGGTGCGGGCCAGCAACCACAGCGCCCAGGCGCTCTACCGCGCCTTCGGCTTCGCGCCGGCGGGCGTCCGCAAGGGCTACTACGTCGAGACCAACGAGGACGCGATCATCATGTGGGCCCACGACGTCGCCGAACCGGCCTACGCCGACCGGCTCGCCGCCCTGGCCGGGGCCCTGCCCGGCCGCACCGTGCACGAGGAGCTCGATCCGTGACCGACACCGCACCCGCCCCGACCGTCCCCGCCCGAGGCCGCATCCTCGGCATCGAGACGTCGTGCGACGAGACGGCCGCCGCCATCGTGGACAGCGGCACGTCGGTGCTGTCGTCGGTGGTGAGCAGCCAGGTCGACCTGCACGCCCGCTACGGCGGGGTGGTGCCCGAGATCGCCAGCCGCGCCCACGTCGACCTCATCGTGCCGGTGGTGGCGCAGGCGTTCGTGGAGGCCGGCCTGTCGGACCGCCCGGTCGACGGCGCCGGCTGCGAGATCGACGCCGTGGCCGCCACCTACGGGCCGGGGCTGGTGGGGGCGCTGCTGGTCGGCGTGTCGGCCGCCAAGGCGCTGGCGCTGGCCTGGGAGGTGCCCTTCGTCGCCGTGAACCACCTCGAGGCCCACCTCTACGCCGGGCTGCTCGAGGACCCCGACCTGGAGCTGCCGCTCGTGGTGCTCCTCGTCTCGGGCGGGCACACGATGATCGTGCTCATGGAGGGCCACGGCCAGTACCGGGTGCTCGGCTCCACCATCGACGACGCCGCCGGCGAGGCCTTCGACAAGGTGGCCCGGTTCCTCGGCCTCGGCTACCCGGGGGGTCCGGCCATCGACCGGCTCTCGATCGAGGGCGATCCCGAGGCCATCCGCTTCCCCCGGCCGATGGCCGGTGACGGCACCTACGACTTCTCCTTCAGCGGCCTCAAGACCGCCGTGGTCAACCACGTGCGCAAGCACCCCGAGGTGGCCACCGCCGACGTCGCTGCGTCGTTCCAGGAGGCCGTCGTCGACGTGCTCGTCACCAAGGCCCGCGCCGCCGCTCGGGAGGTCGGCGCCAAGGGGCTGTGCCTGGGCGGCGGGGTGGCGGCCAACTCCCGGCTGCGAGAGCAGTTCCTTGACGCCTGCGTGGTCGACGGCATCCGCGGCTTCCTGCCGAGCCGGGAGATGTGCACCGACAACGCTGCCATGGTGGCCAGCGCCGCCTGGTACCGCTGGCAGAGCGACGGCCCCTCGAGCCTCGACACGGGCGCCTTCCCCAACCTGGGCCTGCCGGTCGGCTGAGGCGCTCCACCACGGTGGGTCGGATGGACCATTGCGCTCCCGGGCGCCACCAGTAGGGTCACGGCACCAAACGGCAGGCAGGGCGGTTGCCTCCCCACCGCTGGACCTCGGAGGTTCCCCATGCGCCGTGCGCGCCGCTCTGCCCTGCTCCTCGCTCCCGTCCTCGTGCTGGCGGCCGCCTGCAACACCGTCGTGAACGGTGGCGATTCCCGCGTGGCCGCCGGAGACACCGTCACGGTGACCCAGGGCACCGGGTTCCCTGCGGGTCCGAACACCTCGACCTGCCCCGCGGATGCCGACGTGGAGGTCTTCATCGACGACGTCGTCGCCGGGACCGGCACCTCGGACGTCAGCGGCAGCTTCTCGATCGAGATCACGGCCCCCACCACCCCCGAGAGCTACGAGGTGCACGCCGAGTGCACGGTCGATGCCCCCACGGAGGAGGACCCCGAGGCGACCGCCACCACCGTGCTCAACCCGGCCCAGCTGATCGTGGAGCCGGAGCTCGTGCTCGGCGCCGAGCCGCAGGAGGTCGTGGCCGGCGACACCTTCGCCGCCGTGGGCAACTTCTGCGTGTCGGAGTCGCCCACCGGCACCCGGCCCATCGCCGACATCACGTTCGAGGACGAGACCCTGCAGGCCGTGGCCGATGGGGCCCAGCCGTTCGAGGAGACCTTCAGCCTCGAGCTGACGGCCCCCACGGAGCCCGGCACCTACGAGATCACGGGCACCTGCACCTACGACGACACCCCCGAGGCCGGCTTCGGCTTCCCGCCCCTCGAGCCGGAGGGCGTCGAGGCCGCGGCGGCCGTGAGCGTGGAGTACCCGATTGCCGAGGTCGTGGTCGTGGCCGTGCCCGAGGAGCCGGTCACCCCGCCGACGCCGCCGGCCCCCACCCCCGCCCCGGAGGCCCCCCGCTCGCCGGCCGCGCAGCCGACCACGGCGGCGCCCACCTACACCGGCTGACCCGCCCGCTTCGGACGCCGCTGCGGGCCGCCCTCCGGGCGGCCCGTGGCTCGTCTGGAACCGGCTGGCACTCTCCGGTTGCGAGTGCTGATCGACGCGGCGTAGGGTTAGCACTCGCACGACCAGAGTGCTAACCGCATCGCAAGCGTCATGGAGGCGCCAAGACATGTCACTGCAGCCCCTCGAAGACCGGATCATCGTCAAGCCGGGCGAAGCCGAGGAGACCACCGTCAGCGGTCTGGTCATCCCCGACACCGCCAAGGAGAAGCCCCAGCAGGGCGAGGTCCTCGCCGTCGGCCCCGGCCGGCGCTCCGAGCAGACCGGCGAGATCATCCCGCTCGACGTCAAGGTGGGCGACACCGTCGTCTACAGCAAGTACGGCGGCACCGAGATCACCGACGGCGGCGCCGACGTCCTCATCCTGAACGGTCGCGACATCCTCGCGATCGTCAAGTAGGCACCGATGGCCAAGATCCTGAAGTTCGACGAGGAGGCGCGCCGCGCCCTCGAGGCGGGCGTGAACAAGCTCGCCGACGCCGTGAAGGTCACCATCGGTCCCAAGGGCCGCAACGTGGTGCTCGAGAAGAAGTTCGGTGCGCCCACCATCACCAACGACGGCGTGTCCATCGCCCGTGAGGTGGAGCTCGACGACCCGTTCGAGAACATGGGTGCCCAGCTCGTGAAGGAGGTGGCCACCAAGACCAACGACATCGCTGGTGATGGCACCACCACCGCCACCGTGCTGGCCCAGGCGCTGGTCCGCGAGGGCCTCCGCAACGTGGCCGCCGGCGCCAGCCCCCTCGGCCTGAAGCGCGGCATCGAGAAGGCCGTGGAGTCGGCCGTCGAGGCCATCAAGGGCCAGGCCAAGGAGATCGACGACAAGTCGGAGATCGCCCAGGTCGCCTCGATCTCGGCCGCCGACCCGTCCATCGGCGAGGTGCTCGCCGACGCCATCGACAAGGTGGGCAAGGACGGCGTGGTCACCATCGAGGAGTCGAACACCTTCGGCATGGAGCTCGAGTTCACCGAGGGCATGCAGTTCGACAAGGGCTACCTGTCGCCGTACTTCGTCTCCGACCAGGAGCGGCAGGAAGCGGTCCTCGACGACCCCTACATCCTGTTCGTCAACAGCAAGATCAGCTCGGTGCAGGACCTCCTGCCCGTCCTCGAGAAGGTCATGCAGGGCGGCAAGCCGCTCCTGATCGTGGCCGAGGACGTGGAGGGCGAGGCCCTGGCCACCCTGGTGGTCAACAAGATCCGTGGCACGTTCAGCTCCGTGGCCGTCAAGGCCCCCGGGTTCGGCGACCGCCGCAAGGCGATGATGCAGGACATGGCCATCCTCACCGGTGGCCAGGTCATCGCCGAGGAGGTCGGCCTCAAGCTCGACAACACCACGATCGACCTGCTCGGCACCGCCCGAAAGATCGTCGTCACCAAGGACAACACCACCATCGTCGAGGGTGGCGGGTCCGAGGACGACGTGAAGGGCCGCATCGCGCAGATCAAGCGTGAGATCGACGACACCGACTCCGACTGGGATCGCGAGAAGCTCCAGGAGCGCCTCGCGAAGCTGGCCGGCGGCGTGGCCGTCGTGAAGGTCGGCGCCGCCACCGAGGTGGAGCTCAAGGAGAAGAAGCACCGCATCGAGGACGCCCTCTCGGCGACCCGTGCGGCCATCGAGGAGGGGATCGTCGCCGGTGGCGGCACCGCCCTCCTGCGGGCCCGCGCCGACGTGCTCAAGACGGTCGAGTCGCTCTCGGGCGACGAGGCCACTGGTGCCCGTTCGGTGTGGCAGGCCCTCGAGGCCCCGGCCAAGCTCATCGCCCAGAACGCTGGGCACGAGGGTGCGGTCGTGGTGCAGCAGGTGGAGCGCGAGACCGGCTCCACCGGCTTCAACGCCGCCAGCGGCGAGTTCGAGGACCTGCTCAAGGCCGGCGTCATCGACCCGGCCAAGGTCACCCGGGCGGCGCTGCAGAACGCGGCGTCGATCGCGGCCATGATCCTCACCACCGAGGTGCTGATCACCGACGCTCCGGAGCCCGAGGGCGCCGGCGGTGGCGGCATGCCCGGCGGTGGCATGGGCGGCATGGGTGGCATGGGCGGCATGATGTAGCCCAGGCTCACGCCTGCAGACCTGCGAGACGGCCGCCCTCCGGGGCGGCCGCTCCGCGCTCCGGCCTCGACCCTCCGCTTCTGCGTGCGGGCACCACCGCCTGGCGGTTGCCCACGCACACAGAACGGGAGGGCTGGGCGGGATCAGCCGCCGGAGACGAGGAGCTCGGCGCCGACCGGCGGCGTGGGGTCGTCGACGAGGTCGAGCCAGCCTTCGGGGAGGTGCACGGGGCGAGGGCCGTTCGTGTGGCCTCGGGCCGCTCGCAGGGCGTTCTCGCGTATCTCGGCGGCCGGATCCAAGCGGTCGATGACGGCGTCGAGGTCGGCCAGGCTGGCCACCAGCGCCGCCCGCTGGCGCAGCTCGCTGCCGGCGGGGTAGCCGGTGAGGTACCAGCTGGCGTGCTTGCGGAAGGCCTTCATCCCCATGGGCTCGCCGGCCCAGTCGGCCAGCCGCTGGGCGTGGTCGCGCATCACGGTGCACACCTCGCCGAGGAGCGGCGGAGGCTGCACCGGGCGGCCCGCGAAGGCATCGGCCAGGTCGCGGAAGAGCCACGGGCGGCCCAGGCAGCCGCGCCCCACCACCACGCCGTCGCAGCCGGTCTGCTCGATCATCGCCAGCGCGTCGTGCGCCTCCCAGATGTCGCCGTTGCCGAGCACCGGGATCGAGGTGACGTGGGCCTTCAGCGCGGCGATGGCCTCCCAGCGGGCCGATCCGCTGTAGAGCTGCTCGGCGGTGCGGGCGTGCAGCGCGATGGCGGCCACGCCCTCCTCCTCGGCGATGCGCCCCGTCGGCAGGTAGGTGAGCAGGTCGTCGTGGACGCCCATGCGGAACTTGATCGTCACCGGGATGTCGCCCGCCGCCGCCACGGCCGAGCGCACGATCTGCCGGAGCAGCGCCTGGCGCACGGGAAGGGCCGACCCCCCGCCCTTGCGGGTCACCTTGGGGACGGGGCAGCCGAAGTTCATGTCGACGTGGTCGACGCCGATCTCGCCCACCATGAACCGCACCGCCTCGCCCAGGGTGCCGGGGTCGGTGCCGTAGAGCTGCACCGAGCGGGTGGCCTCGGAGCCGTCGAAGCGCAGCATGGAGAGCGTGCGGGCGTTGCGCTCCACCAGGGCCCGGGCCGTGATCATCTCCGACACGTAGAGGCCGGCGCCGAACCGCGAGCACACGCCTCGGAACGGCGCGTCGGTCACCCCGGCCATGGGGGCCAGCACCACCGGTGGATCGACGGCGATCGGCCCGATCCGCAGGCCACCGGTCGCCGGCGCAGCCGGACGGGGCGGGCGGGGGTCGGGCGGGGTCACGGGCGCGTCCAGAGGGCGGTGATCTCGTGGCCGAGCTCGCCGAGGAGGCGGCGCAGGAGCGGGACGGACAGGCCCAGCACGCTGCCGTGGTCGCCGTCGATCCCGTCGACGAAGGGGGCGGCGTAGCCGTCGATGGTGAACCCGCCGGCCACCAGCAGGGGCTCCCCGGTGGCCAGGTAGGCCTCGACCTCGGCGTCGGAGGGCGTTCCGTAGCGGATGGTGGTGGACGCCACCGCGCTGGCCAGGGCGCCGGTCACCGTGTCGATCACGCAGTGGCCGGAGTGCAGCACGGCCTGGCGACCGGCCACGGACCGCCACCAGCTCCGGGCCTCGTCGAGGTCCCTCGGCTTGCCCCGGGTGTGGCCGTCGACGTCGAGCACGGTGTCGCAGCCCACCACCAGCGCCTCGGCGCCGGGCAGCTGCGCCGCCACCGCCTGGGCCTTGCGCTGGGCCAGCACCAGGGCCACCTGGTCGGTGGAGCCGGTGACGTCGCTCTCGTCGACCCCGCTCACGATCACCTCGGGCGCCAGCCCGGCCGCCCGCAGGACGCCGAGGCGCGCGGGCGAGGCCGAGGCGAGCACGAGGCGGTGGGTCACCCCACCAGCGTGGCCGGTGGCGACCCGTCCTGTCAGGCGCGGGCGGGGCAGGTGCGCCCGGGGCCGATCTCGAAGGTAGGGCCATGCGACACCGTGCGCTCGCCGTCGCCCTCCTGGCGCTGGTGCTGGCGGTCGCCACAGGTGGGACCTCGAGAGGCCGGCCCGGGCCGGCGCCGGATCCCGCGCCGAGCGGTGAGCTGACCGTGCTGACCTACAACGTGGCCGGCCTCCCGGAGCCGCTGTCGGGCTCGGAGCCCGCCACGAACTCGCCGCTGATCAGCCCGCTGCTGAACGCCTACGACCTGGTGCTGCTGCAGGAGAGCTGGGCGGACGAGACCGGCACCGGGTTGCTCGGGTACCACCACCTGATCGCCGGCTCCGCCGACCACCCGCACCGCAGCCAGCCCGCTCCCAACCCCCTGGGGCTCGACGCGTCCCGCCCGGGCGCCATCCAGGCCGACGGCCTGAACCGGCTGTCGAGGTTCCCCTTCGGTCCGATCGACCGCCACCGGTGGGAGCGCTGCAACGGCGACCTGCCCGCCGAGGTGGTCGAGGTGCTGCTGGGCGGCCTCGGCCTGGAGGACCTGCCGATCGTCGGCGGGGTCGACGGCGGCTCGGCCGACTGCGGCGCGCTGAAGGGGTTCTCGGTGGCTCGTACGACGCTGGCCCCCGGCGTCGAGGTCGACGTCTACAACCTGCATGCCGATGCTGGTGGCGGCCCGGCCGACCAGGCGGCTCGGGCCGACAACCTCCGCCAGCTGGCCGCCCACATCAGCCAGCACTCGCAGGGTCGGGCCGTGGTGGTGGGCGGTGACACCAACCTGCGGGAGGGCCGTGACCCCGGCGTGTGGGCAGGGTTCCTGGCCTCCACCGGCCTCCAGGACGCCTGCCAGGTGGTGGACTGCGGGGCCGACGCCGACGTGATCGACAAGATCGCCGTCCGCAGCGGCGACGCCGTGGAGCTCGAGGTCCTGTCGCACGGGTTCGAGCGCGAGCGCTTCCAGCGAGCCGACGGGGCGCCCCTGTCGGACCACGATGCCCTGGCGGTGCGGCTCCGGTGGCGGCTGGTCGTCGACGCAGTCGCCCCGGCACCCACCCCTGCCCCCACCCCTGCAGCGGGTCGTGGCGAGCTGGAGGGCACGCTGCCCGCCACCACCTGAGCGACCTGCATCTCCGGCCACCGCCGGTAGCCTCGGAGGCCATGGACAGACCGCCGCCCGATCCCAGCAAGCTGCTCGCCGACTGGATGGAGTGGGAGAAGGGCGAGACCCCGCCCGGCAAGGTGATGAGCAACCTGAAGACCCACGGCATGCGGGAGCTGCTCGAGTCGCTCAGTGCCGCCCTGGGCGCGGATGCCCCCGCCTGAGCCAGCCGACGACGGCTCCTTCGAAGACGCCGTCGCCGACCCGGTCGACGGCTACGACCCGCCGGTCATCTCGGCCCGAGAGGCGGCTGGCCAGGGCCTGCCCGGCTGGCCCCGTCCCGGTGACGACTTCCCGCCGCCGCCCGTGCCGCTGCCGCCCGGGCGCGGCGGCGAGCAGGTCATCCCGCGCCCGCTGAACGCCACCGCCGGCCGTCGGGCGCCCTGGGCCCACCTGCCGGCCGAGCAGCGCCGGCCCTCGCTGGCCGACGTGCAGGCCGCCCTGGCGGCCGCCGGCCCGGCGCAGCGCTCCGAGCGCGAGCGCCTGCCCGAGATCGACCGCGCCTCCGCCGTGCTGGCGCCGCTCTACGAGCACGACGGCGAGCTCCACGTGATCCTCACGCGCCGCACCTGGGAGATGCGCTCCCACTCGGGTGAGGTGAGCTTCCCTGGTGGCCGCCAGGACGACGGCGACGCCGACCTCTGGGCCACGGCCCTGCGCGAGGCCGAGGAGGAGATCGCCCTCGACCCGGGCCTCGCGTCACGCATCGGCGAGCTCGACCACCTGGCCACGGTGACCAGCCACTCGTTCATCGTCCCCTACGTGGCGGCGCTCCCGGGGCGGCCACCCACCACGGCGAACCCGTCCGAGGTGTCGGCGGTGCTCCACGTGCCGGTGGCCGAGCTGCTCGACCCGGCCATCTTCCGGGAGGAGCGCTGGACGTTCCCCTGGGGGGTCGACCGCCCGATCTTCTTCTTCGAGCTGGTCGGCGACACGGTGTGGGGCGCCACCGGCGCCATGCTGCGCCAGCTGCTGGGCCTGGTCACCGGCACGGTCGCCCGGGGCCAGCTCGACCACGCCTGACGGGCGGATCGCGTCAGAGCAGCGCGGCGATGGCGTCGGCCTGCTCGTCCTTCGACAGGCCCACCACGTCGACGACGAGGTCGGCCAAGGGGAGCACCAGCGGCTCCCGCTCCCGGACTTGGCGCTCGAAGAGCGCCAGGTCGTCGCCGTCGTCGCCGTCGAGCAGCGGGCGGTGGCCCTTGCGGCCGGCCCGCTCGGCGAGGTGGGCGGGCGGCGCGCTGAGCCACACCACCACGTGGCCGGCGAGGGCGTCGCGGAAGGCGGCGGAGTCGATGGCCGAGGCCGCCGGTCCGATCACCGCCGCCTCCGGGCCGGCCAGCGCCGCCAGGGCGATCTCCTCCTCCAGGCGGTGCAGTGCCTCGATGCCGTCGGCCTCGGCGACGTCGGCGGCCGTCCGGCCGCCCGTCCGGGCCTCGAGCACCTCGTCGCCGTCGACGAGCGGGCGGCCCAGCCGCTCGGCCACCCGCCGGCCGACGGAGGTCTTCCCCGAGCTCATGAGCCCGACGAGCACGACGTGGCGGGTCGGGGTCATCGAGCCAACCTACTGACGGTCGGGCAGGATGGCGCCGTGACCGCCACCACCGCCTCCTTCTCCAACCGCGTCACCGAGCTGCTCGGCGTCGACATCCCGATCGTGCAGGCCCCGATGGGGTGGATCGCCCGCTCGCCGCTGGCCAGCGCCGTCTCGAACGCCGGGGCCCTCGGCATCATCGAGACGTCGTCGGGCGAGCTCGACGTGATCCGCGAGGAGATCCGCAGGATGCGAGACCTCACCGACAAGCCCTTCGGCGTGAACATCGCCCAGGCGTTCGTGCGCGACCCGTCGATCGTCGAGTTCGTGGCCGAGCAGGGCGTGCGCTTCGTGACCACCTCGGCGGGCAGCCCGATGAAGTACACCGGCGCGCTCAAGGAGGCCGGACTCACCGTCTTCCACGTGGTGCCCGACCTCAAGGGCGCGCTGAAGGCGGTCGACGCCGGGGTCGACGGCCTCATCGTGGAAGGCGGCGAGGGCGGCGGCTTCAAGAGCCCGCGCCCGGTGTCGACGATGGTGCTGCTGCCGCTGGTGGTGTCGAAGGTCGACGTGCCGGTGATCGCGGCCGGCGGCTTCGTCGACGGGCCCACCATGGCCGCCGCCTTCGCGCTCGGCGCCGAGGGGGTGCAGCTGGGCACCCGCATGGTGTCGGCGGCGGAGTCGCCGATCCACGACAACTGGAAGCAGGCCGTGCTCGACGCCGCCGAGACCGACACCGTGTTCCTCAACCAGCACACCAGCCCCGCCCTGCGTGCCCTGCGCACGCCGACCACCGACGCGCTGGAGTTCGACACCGAGTCCAACGCCATGACGCTGTTCGGCAACGTGATGGACCTCTACTTCGGCGGCGACATGGAGGCCGCCATCGCCCTGTCGGGCCAGGTGGCCGGCCGCATCGACGAGGTCCTCCCCGTGGCCCAGATCATCCAGGAGTGCGCCGAGGGCTGCCTCGCCACCCTCGCCGACCTGGCCGCCCGCTACCCGGGCGGCACCGCTCACCAGTAGTTGGGTGCTTCCTTGGTGATGGTGATGTCGTGGGGGTGGCTCTCGCGGAGGCCGGCACCGGTGATGCGCACGAAGCGGCCCTGCGCCTTGAGCTCCTCGATGGTGCCGGTGCCGCAGTAGCCCATGGCCTGCCGCAGGCCGCCCACCAGCTGGTAGAGCACGTTGCCGAGCGGCCCCTTGTAGGCCACCCGCCCCTCGATGCCCTCGGGGACCAGCTTGTCGGTGTCGACGACGTCGCCCTGGAAGTAGCGGTCCTTGGAGAACGACCGGGCCTTCATGGCGCCCATCGAGCCCATGCCGCGGTACTCCTTGTAGCGCTCGCCCTGGTGCAGCACGACCTCGCCCGGCGACTCGTCGACGCCGGCCAGCAGCGAGCCCAGCATCACGACGTCGGCCCCGGCGGCCAGGGCCTTGGGGATGTCGCCGGAGAGCTGGATGCCGCCATCGGCGATCAACGTGATCCCGTGGCGCTTGGCGGCCACCGCGCAGTCGTGGATCGCCGTGAGCTGCGGCACCCCCACCCCCGCCACCACCCGAGTGGTGCAGATCGATCCAGGGCCGACGCCGACCTTCACGCCGTCGACGCCGGCGGCGGCCATGGCGTCGACCGCCTCCGCGGTGACGATGTTGCCGCCGACCACCTCGATGTCGAAGCTGCCCTTGATCGTCTTGACGACGTCGAGCACGCCCTGGGAGTGGCCGTGGCTGGTGTCGACCACCAGCAGGTCGACGCCGGTGGCCACCAGCGCCTCGGCCCGCTCGACGGCATCGGGACCCACCCCGACGGCGGCCGCCACCCGGAGGCGACCACGGTCGTCCTGGGTGGCGTGGGGGTACTCGGTCTGCTTCTTGATGTCCTTGACGGTGATGAGGCCCCGCAGCGTGCCGTCGGCGTCGACGATCGGCAGCTTCTCGATGCGGTGCTGCCAGAGCACCTCCTTGGCCTGCTCGAGGGTCGTGCCCACCGGAGCGGTGATGAGCGGGGCCGGCTTCATCACCCGCTCGATGTTCTGGTCGTGGTCCTCCACGAAGCGCAGGTCGCGGTTGGTGAGGATCCCGACCAGCTTCCCGCCGGCGTCGACGATCGGGATGCCCGAGATCTTGTAGCGGGCCATGAGGTCGAGGGCGGCCCGCACCGGGGCGTCGGGGGGCAGCGTGACGGGGTCGGTGATCATGCCGCTCTGGCTGCGCTTCACGCGGTCGACCTCGGTGACCTGCTCCTCCACCGAGAGGTTCCGGTGGATGACGCCGATGCCGCCCTGGCGGGCCATGGCGATGGCGAGCGGCGCCTCGGTGACGGTGTCCATGGCGGCCGACACCACCGGGATGTTGAGCGTGATCTTCGGCGTCAGCTGCGCCGCCGTGCTGACCTCGTTGGGGAGCACGTTGGACTCGGCCGGGAGCAGCAGGACGTCGTCGAACGTGAGCCCTTCCTTGGCGAACTTCGGGGCGAAGCCACTGCCGTCGGAGGAGCCACCGCTCACCGCCGCACCGTCGCCGTCGCCGGGGAAGGGGCTGGGAGGGGTCTCCATGGAGGGAGTGTAGTGGCGCCCCGTAGGGTCCGGGCATGTCCTCCTCGCCGCACTGGACCCCCGACGAGTTCCGGCGCCACGGCCACGAGGTGGTGGAGTGGGTGGCCCGCTACCTCGAGACCGTGGAGGGCCGGCCGGTGCAGAGCGCCGTCGAGCCGGGGTGGGTGCGCGAGCAGCTCCCGTCGTCGCCCCCGACCGCCCCGGAGGACTTCGCCGACCTGCTGGCCGACCTCGACCGGGTGATCGTCCCGGGCACGACGCACTGGCAGCACCCGGGCTGGTTCGCCTACTTCCCCACGGGCGCCTCCGGGCCCTCCGTGCTGGCCGACCTCGTGTCGTCGGGGCTCGGGGTGCAGGGGATGCTGTGGGCCACGTCGCCGGCCTGCACCGAGCTCGAGGCCCACGTGCTCGACTGGATGGCGGAGGCCCTCGGGCTGCCCGACCGCTTCCGGTCCGACGGCGCCGGTGGCGGCGTGATCGAGGAGTCGGCCTCGGGGGCCACGCTCTGCGCCCTGCTGGCGGCACGGTGGCGGGCCGCCGGCGACGGTCCGTTCGACCGGCTGCGCGCCTACACCTCCACCCAGGCCCACAGCTCGATCGAGAAGGCGGTCCGGGTGGCCGGACTGCACCCCGAGCAGCTGCGGACCATCGAGGTCGACGACGACTTCGCCCTGCGGCCCGACCGGCTGGCGGCCGCCATGGCCGAGGACGTCGCGGCCGGGCTGGTGCCGTGCTTCGTGGTGGCCAACGTCGGGACCACCTCGTCGACCGCCATCGACCCGGTGCCGGCCATGGCCGAGGTGTGCGAGGCCCACGGCGCCTGGCTCCACGTCGACGCCGCCCACGCCGGGTCGGCGCTCGTGTGCCCCGAGCTGCGCTGGATCGCCCCGGGGCTCGAGCGGGTGGACAGCTTCTGCATGAACCCGCACAAGTGGCTGCTCACCAACTTCGACTGCGACTGCTTCTGGGTGGCCGATCGCGCCGCCCTGATCGGCGCGCTGAGCGTGCTGCCCGAGTACCTCCGGAACGCGGCCAGCGAGAGCGGCGCCGTGATCGACTACCGCGACTGGCAGATCCCGCTGGGCCGGCGCTTCCGCTCGCTCAAGCTGTGGTTCGTGCTGCGGTCCTATGGCCTCGACGGGCTGCAGCAGGTCGTGCGCGAGCACGTGGCGCTGGCCCAGGCGCTCGCGGCGCGGGTGGCGGCGCACCCCCGGCTCGAGCTGGTCGCCCCCCACCCGCTGAACCTCGTGTGCTTCCGCCACGTCGACGGCGACGACGCCACCGAGGCGCTGCTGGCCGCCGTGAACGGCAGCGGCCGGGTGCTGCTCACCCACACCCGGCTCGATGGCCGCTTCGTGGTGCGGGTGGCGATCGGCGCCCAGGCCACCGAGGCCCGCCACGTCGACGCCCTCTGGGACCTCATCGCCGCCGCGGCCTGAGCCCAGGCTTCGCCTGGCCGCCCCGGGCGCGCCCCTCGCCGTTCAACGGCCGTTCACCGGCGCTGCCTACCTTCGCCGCCCATGCGTGCTCGCCGTGCCCTGCCCGTCGTTGCCGGTGCCCTCGGGCTGATCGGCCTCGGCCTCGTGACGCCACCCCCGGTGGCCGCCGCCGACCCGCCCGCCCTGGTGGTGCGGGGCCAGTTCCAGGCCGACGCCGGCCAGGTGGGCGAGACGGGCACCGAGATCTCGGCCTTCGACCCCGCCAGCGACCGCCTCTTCTCGACCAACGGGGCCCTGAACCGCCTCGACGTTGTGGACCTGCGCGACGTCGACGCCCCCGTGCTGCTCGACTCGGTGGACATGGCGCCCTACGGCAGCGGCCTGCAGAGCGTCGCCGTGCACGACGGGCTGGTCGCCGTGGCGGTCCAGGGGGCGCTCAAGACCGACGCCGGCGTGGTGGTGCTGCTCGACGCAGCCTCGCTGGCCGTCCTCGAGGTGGTGCCGGTGGGCGCGCTGCCCGACATGGTGACCTTCACCCCCGACGGCACCCGGATCCTCGTGGCCAACGAGGGCGAGCCGCTCTGCACGGCGTACGACGCCGACACCGACACCCCGACGTTCACCGACCCGGTCGGGTCCATCAGCGTGATCGACGTGTCGGGTGGACCGGCGTCGGCGTCGGTCGCCACCGCCGGCTTCGGGGCCTTCGACGCGCAGAAGGCGGCCCTCGCCGCCGAGGGGGTGCGCTTCAACTTCTTCGACAACAGCGTCAGCCAGCAGCTCGAGCCCGAGTACATCACCGTGAGCCCCGACGGCTCCACCGCCTGGGCGAGCCTGCAGGAGGCCAACGCCATCGCGGTGGTCGACGTCGCCACCGCCACCGTGACCGACGTCTACCCGCTCGGGCTCAAGGACCACCGGCTCCCGCAGTTCGCCATCGACGCCTCGAACGAGGACGGCCCCGGCGGCGACCAGCTGCCCGGCAGCTTCCGGACCTGGCCGGTCTCGGGCATGTACATGCCCGATGCCGTCGCCAGCTTCGAGACCGGCGGCGTCGAGTACCTCATCACCGCCAACGAGGGCGACGCCCGCGAGTGGTACGTCGGCGACGACGAGGACGCCGAGCTGTGCTTCGTCGACGTGGAGCGGATCAAGGACCTCGACCTCGACACCACGATCCCGGAGCTCAGCGACCCCGACCTCCAGGACGACGACCAGCTGGGCCGCCTCAACGCGACCACCACCGCGCTCTCCACGCAGAACGGCGCCGAGGAGTACACCAGCCTGGCCGTCTTCGGCGGCCGCTCCGCCACCATCCGCAACGCCGCCACCGGCGCCATCGTCTGGGACAGCGCCACCGACCCGAGCACCGACCTCGAGGACATCACCCTCGCCGCCGGGACCGTCGACGACGGGCGCAGCGACGACAAGGGCAGCGAGCCCGAGGCCGTCACGGTGATCGAGGCGTACGGGACCACCCTGGCCCTGGTCGGCCTCGAGCGCACGAGCGGCATCGTGCTCTACGACGTCTCCGACCCCGCCGCGCCGACCTTCCTGCAGTACGCCACCCCGCCCGGCGACGAGTCCGTCGAGGGCCTGTTCACCGTCTCGGCCGCGGACAGCCCCACCGGAACGCCGCTGGTGATCGCCAGCCACGAGGTGAGCAACACGGTCCGCGTGCTCGAGCTCACGGGCACCGAGCCCGCCTCGACCCCCACCCCGGTGCCGGCGGTCCCGACCGTGCCCGTCGTGCCCCAGGCGCCCGCCGCGGCGCCGGTGACCGCCCGCCCGTCCTTCGTCGGCTGAACCGGCCGCGGCGCTACCTTGCCGCCATGCCCGAGCCGCACCTCGACCCCGATCGCTTCACCGTGCACCGGTGGGGTGGTCGGGGGTTCGACCAGGCCTTCGTGCGGGAGGGGGTCGGCGGCCTGCCCCTGCTCCTCGTCCACGGCTGGCCCGAGACGAAGCGCATCTGGTGGAAGGTGATCGAGCCCCTGGCGCAGGCCGGCTTCGAGGTGATCGTGCCCGACCTCCGAGGGTTCGGTGACAGCGACCTGGCGCCCGATGGCCACGCCGACGTCCCGGCCCACAGCCGCGACCTGCAGGCCCTGGTCACCGACGGGCTGGGGCACGAGCGGGTGGTGCTCTGCGGCGGCGACCTCGGTGGCCCGGTGGTGCAGGACCTGGCCCTGCGCTTCCCCGAGCTCGCCCAGCGCCTCGTGCTGTTCAACTCCCCGCTGCCGTTCGACAAGGAGCGCATGGCGGGGCTGCGCACCCGCCCCGCACGCGAGTCCAGCGACTACTTCCTGCGCCAGGGCCTCGATGCCGACGCCCTCGCGGCCGAGCTGGCGACGGAGGCCCAGCGGCGCCGCTACGTCGCCACCTTCTACACGTCGCGCTTCTGGGCCCACCCCGGTGCGTTCATGGGCGACGCCGCCGGGGTGTTCGGACCCTTCGGTGGCACCGACGAGGTCGACTTCCACACCGAGCCGTTCGCCGATGCCGCCCGCCTGCGGGCGTCCTTCGGCGGCTACGAGAGCGTGTTCGATCCCGGGAAGCGGAGCGAGCCGCCCCTGCTGGCCCGCAACGAGGCGATCCGTGCCCTGCTGCTGTTCGGCCCGTCCGACCACGTGATCTACCCGGCGTTCGACGAGATGGCGGCGGTGGTGTTCCCCGACCACGACGGGCCGCACCGCCTCCGCGACTGCGGGCACTTCGTGCCGTGGGAGGCGCCCGAGGAGCTGGTCGCCCACCTCGAGCGGTTCTGCGCCGACCTGCGCTGATCGCGTCGGTCAGACGCTGAGGAACGGCGGGCTGCTGATCGTCACCCCGCGCAGGGCCCCGGACACCCGGGCCACGGCGTCGGCGGCGCCCAGCGCGTCGACCCGGCCGCCCACGCCGTGCAACCGGCCGGGGAGCTCGGCCTCCCGGACGTCCTTGGCCAGGCGCGCCCACACGGCATCCGCCGAGCGGGCATCGCCTCCGCGCAGGAGGGCGAGGAAGCCGGCGTGGTCGGGGGCCTCGTGCAGCAGGTCCTGCACGCGCAGCGTCGCCCGCAGCAGCCGGGCGACGGCCAGGCGGCAGTCGGCCACGAGGACGGGCCCGACGTCGCCCTCGAGGGCGTCGAGGGCGACGACGTCGATCCCGAGGACGGCATCGCCCACCTCCAGGGTGGCGAGGGAGTGCTCGAGGTCCTGCACGGCCGAGACGCCGGCGGGCGAGCGCCACAGCGAGGGGGCGGCGTCGACGGCTCGGCTGGCCAGGCGCCGCTCCTCGCCCGGAGCGGCGCGCACGTCGCCCTCGGCGACGGACGACAGCACCGCCGCAAGGTGGTCGAGGTCGGGCTTCTCCACCACGGCCGTCGCCCCGAGGGCCATCAGGGCGCCAGGGTCGTCGGCATAGGCGGTGAACACGACGATGGTGGGCCGCAGGCCGGCGTCGTGCAGGTAGTGGAGCGTGTTGGTGCCGGAGCTCTCCTTGAGCGAGAGGTCGAGCACGAGGAGGTCGATCCCGAAGCGCCGGACGAGCTCGGCGGCGTCGCCGGCGCTGTCGGTCTCGGCCACCACCTCGATGCCCGCGTCCTCGCACAGCCCGGAGATGACCGCGCGCAGGCCTTCGTCGTCGTCGCACACCACCGCCGTGGCCACGGGCCCCTCCTGCCTCGAACCGTCGCCGCACAGTAGCCCTCTGCGCCGTCGCGGCGGGGCGGGCCAGCGGTCCGGGCGAGCCAGGTGGGCGGGCTACGCTATCCCCTTCCTCAGAACGGGACGGAGGGCCCGCGGCATGGCTGACGTGGAGATCGGCATCGGCAAGTCGGGGCGGCGCGCCTACGGCTTCGACGACATCGCCATCGTGCCGAGCCGGCGCACCCGCGACCCCGAGGACGTCGACATCTCCTGGGAGATCGACGCCTTCCGGTTCGAGCTGCCGATCATGGCCTCGCCGGCCGACAGCGTCGTGTCGCCCGCCGTGGCCACCGAGCTGGGTCGCCTGGGCGGGGTGGGCGTGCTGCACCTCGAGGGCCTCTGGACCCGCTACGCCGACCCGGAGCCCGTGCTGGAGGAGATCGCCGGGCTGGCGCCCGACAAGGCCACCGGCCGGATGCAGGAGCTCTACGCGGAGGCCATCCAGCCCGACCTCGTCGAGCAGCGGATCCGCGACCTCAAGGCGGCCGGGATCACGGTGGCGGTGGCGGTCACGCCCCAGCGCACCCTCGGCCTGGCGCCGCACATCCTCGCCACCGAGCCCGACCTCCTGGTGATCCAGGGCACGGTCGTGTCGGCCGAGCACGTGGCCCGCGGCACCGAACCGCTCAACCTGAAGGACTTCATCCGGCACTACGAGATCCCCGTGGTGGTCGGCGGCTGCACGTCGTACCAGGCGGCCCTGCACCTCATGCGCACCGGCGCCGCCGGCGTGCTGGTGGGCGCCGGGTCCGGGGCGGCCGGCACCACGCGCCGGGTGCTCGGCGTCGGCATCCCGATGGCCACCGCCATCGCCGATGCCCGCGCCGCCCGCATGCGCCACCTCGACGAGACCGGCGTGTACGTCCACGTCATCGCCGACGGCGGGATGACCACCGGCGGCGACATGGCGAAGGCCGTGGTGTGCGGCGCCGATGCCGTGATGGTCGGCACCCCGCTGGCGTCGGCCACCGAGGCGCCCGGGCGCGGCTTCCACTGGGGGATGGCCGCCGCCCACCCCACGCTGCCGCGCGGGCACCGGGTGGAGGTCGAGCAGCAGGGCACCCTCGAGGAGATCCTCGTCGGTCCGGCGCACGACGCCGACGGCGGCCGGAACCTGCTCGGCGCGCTGCGCCGGTCGATGGCGCTCTGCGGCTACGAGACCCTGAAGGAGTTCCAGAAGGCGGAGGTGGTGGCACTTCGATGAGCGAGCGCCTCGACACCGTGCTGGTGGTCGACTTCGGCGCCCAGTACGCCCAGCTCATCGCCCGCCGCGTCCGGGAGGCCCGGGTCTACAGCGAGATCGTGCCGCACTCGATGCCGGTGGCCGAGATGCTGGCCCGGCGCCCGGTGGCGATCATCCTCTCGGGCGGCCCGTCGTCGGTCTACGCCGACGGCGCCCCCCAGGTCGACCCCGCCCTCTTCGAGGCGGGCGTCCCCACGTTCGGCATCTGCTACGGCTTCCAGGCCATGGCCCTGGCGCTGGGCGGCACGGTGGAGCAGACCGGGCTGGCCGAGTTCGGGCGCACCCCGCTCACGGTCACCGCCCCCGACGCCACCCTCTTCCACGGGCTGCCGGGCGAGCAGTCGGTGTGGATGAGCCACGGCGACTCCGTGTCGGCGGCGCCCGAGGGGTTCGTGGTGTCGGCCCGCTCCGCCGGCGCAGCGGTGGCCGCCTTCGAGCACGTCGACCGCGGCATGGCCGGCGTGCAGTTCCACCCGGAGGTCCTGCACACCGAGCACGGCCAGGCGGTGCTGGAGCACTTCCTCTACGAGATCGCCGGGGCCGAGCCCACCTGGACGATGACCAACGTCATCGAGGAGCAGGTGGCGGCCATCCAGGCCGCGGTGGGCGACAAGCGGGTGCTGTGCGGCCTCTCCGGCGGCGTCGACTCCGCGGTGGCCGCCGCCCTGGTGCAGCGGGCGGTCGGCGACCGCCTCACCTGCGTCTTCGTCGACCACGGCCTGCTGCGAGCGGGCGAGCCCGAGCAGGTCGAGCAGGACTTCGTGGCGGCCACCGGGGTCGACCTCAAGGTCGTCGACGCCCAGGACCGGTTCCTCGACGCGCTGGCCGGGGTCGTCGACCCCGAGGAGAAGCGCAAGATCATCGGCCGCGAGTTCATCCGGGTGTTCGAGGCCGCGGCCCGCGAGGTCGTGGCCGAGGCCGGCACCCACGGCGAGACGGTCGACTTCCTCGTGCAGGGCACCCTCTACCCCGACGTCGTCGAGTCGGGCGGCGGCACCGGCACGGCCAACATCAAGAGCCACCACAACGTCGGGGGCCTGCCCGACGACCTCGAGTTCTCGCTGGTGGAGCCGCTGCGCACCCTCTTCAAGGACGAGGTGCGCCGCGTCGGCCTCGAGCTCGGTCTGCCCGAGGCCATCGTGTGGCGCCAGCCCTTCCCCGGTCCCGGCCTCGGGATCCGGATCATCGGCGAGGTCACCCACGACCGGCTCGAGATCCTCCGCTCGGCCGATGCCATCGCCCGCGAGGAGCTGTCGGCCGCCGGCCTCGACCGCGAGATCTGGCAGTGCCCGGTGGTGCTCCTGGCCGACGTCCGGTCGGTCGGGGTGCAGGGAGACGGCCGCACCTACGGCCATCCCGTGGTGCTGCGCCCCGTGTCGAGCGAGGACGCCATGACGGCCGACTGGACCCGCGTCCCCTACGAGGTGCTGGCGCACATCTCCACCCGCATCACCAACGAGGTGCGCGAGGTCAACCGGGTGGTGCTCGACGTCACGTCGAAGCCGCCTGGCACCATCGAGTGGGAGTGAGCGGTCGCCACCGGGCGGCGGCCACCGGGCTGGCGGCGGTGGCGCTCGTGGCCCTCGGCGCCTGCTCGTCCTCCGACGACGACGGCAGCGACGCCGTCGGTGCCGACGGCTCGATCGGGGTGACGGCTCCGCCGGCGGAGGTCACCGCGCCACCGGCCCCGCCCGCCTCCGCGGCCGGCACCGGTGTGGTCCAGCTCGGCGGGAGCAGCAGCTCCTTCGCGGTGCTCGAGTGCCGGCTGGAGCCCGACGGCTCCGAGCCCGCCGGCGCCCAGACGCTGGTGCTGGTGACCGGCACGGGCACCACGGGCTCGGGCGTCCCCTTCGAGGTGGAGGTCCGTCGCTTCGCCACCGGCGTCGAGCCCGTGACCTACACCGACACCATCAGCTACGCCGACACCGCCCGCATCCTGCAGGCCCAGCGCATCGAGGTGGCCGGCCAGGTCGACGACCTGCGCGACCCCGACGCCACCTCCTCGCTGCTGCGCCCGAGGGCCGACGGCGTGAGCGCCACCGGGTTGGCCGGCCCGCCCGGCGAGGGCGCCGACGCCGACGGCACCGTCGGCTTCGCCCTCGACGCCACCTGCCCCTGACCCCGCGGCGGCTCAGGTGCCGGCGAGGCGGGCGATGACGGGCGCGAAGGCGTCGAGCTGGTCGGCGGAGAGGCCGAGGTAGGAGATCCCCCAGCGCTCGCGCCGCTCCACCAGCTGGTCGCAGATCTCCGCCACCGAGCCGATCACGGCGTGCGGGGTGGTGGCCGCCTCGTCGGGGGTGAGGCCGAAGGCGGGAGCGAGCTGCTCGATCACCCCGTCCCGGTCGTCGGTGACCATCGCCAGGTGCACCCGCACCTGGAGCTCGACGTCGTCGGCGCGGGCGCCGGCGGCCTCCCGCACCCAGGCCACCTTGCGATCGGTGGCCTCCGGGGTGCCGTCGGGGAAGGCGCGCTCGTCGATCACGCCGGCCTTCAGGTTCACGTTGACGGCCACGATGTCTGCTTCGCGGGCCGCCAGGCGCAGCACCCGCGGGCCGCCGCCGCCCACCACGATCGGGGGGCCGCCCGGCGTGTGCGGCTGCGGTCGGCCGTCGAGGTCCTGGATCCGGTAGTGCTCGCCGTGGTGCTCGAAGGGACCGTCGGCCCACAGCCCCTTGAGGATGGTGAGGGCCTCGGTCAGCCGATCGACCCGCACGCCGGCCGGCTCCAGGGGGATGCCCGCCGCCTCGTAGTCGACCGTCATCCACCCGGCCCCGAGGCCGAGCTCGAAGCGCCCGCCGGTGAGGACGTCGAGCGTGGCGGCCTCCTTGGCGACCACCACCGGGTGGCGGTAGTCGTTGCCCAGCACCATCGACCCGACCCGCAGCGAGGTGGTGGCGTCGGCGGCGGCCATCAGCGCCGGGACGGGCGCCAGGCCCTCGTCGAAGTGGTCGGCCACGGTGAGGGTGGACCACCCGAGGTCCTCCACCTTCCTGGCGTGCGCCGCCCACCCGCGGTGGTCGGCCGGGCCCTTGCACTGGATGCCGAAGCGGAACGGGTGCACGCCGGGCGCGCTCAGGCGAGGGGGCGGCCGAAGGGCAGGGCGTCCTGCCAGGTGGCGAGGTGGGCCTCGGCCTTGGCCACCGCCGCCATCCAGAGCCCGGTGCCCTCGCCGGCCAGGTCGGCGACGGCGTCGTGCACCCGCTGCATGGGGTCGCCGCCGTCGGGGGCCAGCGCGGCGAGGAGCGGGCCCGCGGTGGCGAGGAAGTCGGGGACCACCACCACCTCGGCGCGACCCAGCACCGCCAGGGCCCGGGCCGTGATCGGCACGGGGGTGAGGGGCACGACGATCCCCGCCGTCACGGTGGCGGCGAGGTCGCGCTCCAGCACCCCGGCCTTGCCGGCCACCAGGAGCACGTCGCACTCGGCGTCGAAGGAGGCCTGGGGCTGGGGGGTGGCGCCGTTGGCGGCGGCCGACGCCGCGGCCGCCTCGGCCAGGGGGCCGCCGCCGACGATGGCCACCCGCTTGCCGTCGATCGAGCCGGCGGCCCCCATGGCTGCGGCCACCGCGCTCTCGCCGGCGCTCGTCTGGTCGAACGCGGTGGTGCGGGTGTCGGCGCGGGGCAGGGCAGCCAGGTCGTCGGGCGTGATGCCGAGGCCGGGCCCGGGCAGCCAGCGACCGGTCTCGACCAGCTCGCCCACCTCCTCCACGAAGGCGGCCACGGCGGCGTCGCGGGCCTCGGGCTTGGCGTTGAGGCCGGCCGACCCGCCGCCCAGCTCGAGGCCGAAGGAGGCCGCCGCGTAGGTGGTGGAGCGGGCCAGCAGCTGGGCGCCGTCGCGCAGGACCTTGGGGGCCAGGCGCACGACGCCGACGGCCGGGGCGTCGCCCAGGTCGAAGGCGATGAACCCGTCGGTGGAGGTGAGCTTGTGGACCTGCATCGCCGTCGTTTCTACCCCACCCCCCGTTCCTGCGGCAGTTCCTGACGAAGACCGTCATGGCGCGCCGCAAGAACCGGGGTGGGGTGGGGCTGGGGTGGGGTCAGGCGAGGCCGAGGCGGGCGCGCTGCTCGTCGGGGGCCTCGATGGCCCGCAGCGCCTCCACCAGCAGCTCGGCCAGCTCGCCCGCGGCCGCGGTGGCCGACAGGTCTCGCACCTCGCCGGTGGCGTCGGCCTCCGCCCGGTCGTAGAGCAGGTCGCCGCCGAAGCGGCCGCCGGCCCAGAAGGGCAGCTCGTCGCTGGGGTCGAACGGCTGGCGGATGACGGGGACCTCGCTGCCCGGGGCCCGATCCAGCCAGGCTCGCCCGTCGGGGCGCGGCAGCCGGTAGTGGAGGGCGTGGATCGGCATGGTGGACCAGCGGTTCGACCACATCGACAGCGGGCGGTTCTCCTCCACCGGGGCCCGGGCGTAGGTGCGGGTGGCGTCGGCCACGTGGACCTCCCGGCCCCACACGCCGCACAGCGCCCACTCCCGCACGCTGCTGGCCGTGCCCTCCAGCAGCGGCACCAGCGAGTGGCCGTGGGTGCGGTGCGCCGGGGTCACGCCGAAGGCGTCGCAGAGGGTGGCGTGGAGGTCGACGGTGGTGGTGAGGGCGTCGCAGGTGCCCGGCGCCACGCCCGGCCACGAGACGAGCAGGGGGAGGTGGCCGAGCTCGGGGTGCACGGCCACCTGGGGCTTGCCCCACATGCCGCGCTCGCCGAGGTAGTGCCCGTGGTCGGTGCAGAGCACGAGCGCGGTGGTGTCCCAGGCGTCGTGGCGGTCGACCACCTCCAGCACCCGTCCCAGCCAGTGGTCGATCATCGACAGCTTGGCGCCGTACTGGCTGCGCAGGTGGCGGGCCTCCCGCTCGTTGAGCCCGGCCTGCTCCGCGTTGCGGGCGTAGGGCGGCCAGATCAGCCGCTCGCCCTCCCAGTCGGGGTCGTAGCGGCTGGCCCAGGGCTCGGGCACGTCGAAGGGCTCGTGGGGATCGAACTCGTCGACGACCAGCAGGGCCCGCTCGTGCGGCGCCCGCTCGGCGCCCAGCTCCTGGTCGAGCCAGGTCGCCGCCGCCGCCATCGTGCGGGGCCCGGGGAAGTCGGCCTCCTCGCGGAACCAGGTGCGGCTCGCCTCGTAGCCCCGCTGCCACGGGGCCGCCCGGGCCGGGAGCGCCGGCGCCCCGATCCACGACGGGTCGGGTCGGGTGCGCCAGGGGTCGTCCTCGTGGCCGCGCACGTAGTCCCAGGCGGCGAAGTCGGTGTGGTAGTTCTCGCCGCCCGTCTCGAAGAGGTGGGGGTGGTCGCTCACCAGCATCGTGGAGACGCCGGCATCCCGTCGCAGGAGGTGGGTGATGGCGTCCTCCCACAGCTCGATCGAGCCCCAGGGCCGCCACGGGAAGTCCAGCGCCCCCACCAGGAGGTCGTGGCGAGCGGGCATGCAGGGCAGCGAGCCGGCGACGTGGTTCGTGAAGCGCACGGACCGGGCGGCCAGCCGGTCGAGGTTCGGCGTGTCGAACTCGGTGCTGCCGTAGGCCCCCAGGAGGTGTCGGTTGAGGCTGTCGAGCAGCACGACGACGACGTCGCGGGGCGCGGTCACGGCCGGACCGTAGCGTCACAGCCGCCTTGTAGGTTGGGGCGGTCATGAGCCCCGCCGACGACCCGCTCCTCGAGGGCCTCAACCCCGTGCAGCGCGAGGCGGTCACCCACACCGACGGCCCGCTGCTCATCGTGGCCGGGGCCGGCTCGGGCAAGACGCGGGTCCTCACCCACCGCATCGCCCACCTCATCCGCGACCACGGCATCAGCCCCTTCGAGATCCTGGCCATCACCTTCACCAACAAGGCGGCCGACGAGATGAAGCACCGCGTCGGCGCCCTCGTGGGCCCGGTGGCGGAGAAGATGTGGGTGTCGACCTTCCACTCGGCGTGCGTGCGGATCCTGCGGCGCGACGCCGACCGGCTGGGCTACCCGAAGGCCTTCACGATCTACGACCAGGCCGACGCCAACCGCCTCACCGGCTACGTGATCCGCGACCTCGGGCTCGACGTGAAGCGCTTCCCGCCCCGCTCGGTGCACGCCACCATCAGCGCGGCCAAGAACGACCACATCGGCGTCGAGGCCTACGCCGAGCGGGCCCAGGTGATCTACGAGCGCAAGATCGCCGACATCTACCGGGAGTACCAGAGCCGCCTCCAGCGAGCCGGCGCCATGGACTTCGACGACCTCCTCGGCATGACGGTCACGCTGTTCCAGAACCACCCCGACGTGCTCGAGAGCTACCGCCGCCGCTTCAAGCACGTGATGGTCGACGAGTACCAGGACACCAACACCGTCCAGAACGAGATGGTCCTGCTCCTCACCCAGGCCCACCGCAACGTCTGCGTCGTGGGCGACGGCGACCAGTCGATCTACAAGTTCCGGGGTGCGGACATGAGGAACATCCTCGAGTTCGAGAACGCCTTCCCGGACGTCACGATCGTGGTGCTGGAGCAGAACTACCGGTCCAGCCAGACCATCCTCGACGCCGCCAACGCGGTGATCGCCAACAACCTCTCCCGCAAGCCGAAGGAGCTGTGGACCGATCGGGGCGACGGTGAGCCGATCGTGCGCTACCACGGCGACGACGAGGTCGACGAGGCGCAGTGGGTCACCCGCCAGATCGCCAAGCTGCACGACGGTGGCGACGTGCGCTGGAGCGACGTCGCCGTCTTCTACCGCACCAACGCCCAGAGCCGGGTGCTGGAGGAGCACCTCACCCGGATGGGCGTGCCCTACAAGGTGATCGGCGGCACCCGGTTCTACGACCGGCGCGAGGTGAAGGACGCCCTCGCCTACCTGAAGGCCGTCATCAACCCCACCGACGAGGTCTCGGTGAAGCGCGTGCTCAACAACCCGAAGCGGGGGGTGGGCGACGGCAGCGTCGGGAAGCTCGACGCCTACGCCTCGGCGCGCGGGCTGTCGTTCATCGACTCGCTGCGCCGGGCCGACGACGCCGGCGTGAGCGGCAAGGCGGCGCGGGGGATCAGCGAGTTCCTCGCCCTGCTCGACGGCGTGGCCGACCTCGCCGTCGACGACAAGCCGGCGCCGCTCCTGCAGGCCCTCCTCGACCGGTCCGGCTACCTGATCGAGCTCCAGGAGGAGCGCACCATCGAGGCCGAGAGTCGCCTCGAGAACCTCGCCGAGCTGGTCGGCTCGGCCGAGGAGGCGGAGAGCATCGAGCAGTTCCTCGAGCAGGTGAGCCTCGTCAGCGACGCCGACGAGATCGACGGCGACGACAGCCAGGTCGTGCTCATGACCATCCACGCCGCCAAGGGCCTGGAGTTCCCGGCCGTGTTCATCATGGGCCTCGAGGAGGGCGTGTTCCCGCACCTGCGCTCGATCGGCGAGCCCGACGAGCTCGAGGAGGAGCGCCGCCTGGCCTACGTGGCCATCACCCGGGCGCAGGAGCGGCTCTACCTCACCCACGCCTGGAGCCGCACCCTCTACGGCGGCACGCAGTACAACCCGCCCAGCCGCTTCCTCGACGAGATCCCCGCCCGGCTCGTGGAGGCCGTCGAGCAGCGCCGGGCCAGCCGCGGCGGCCGAACGTACGGCAGCGGCGGCTACACGCCCGGCGAGGGGTCGCGCGGCTACGGCTCGTCCGGTGCCGGGATCGGCGCCAACCGCGACCGCATGGTCGACCGCGCCCTGCGCGGCACCGGCACCGGCCCGGCCAAGCACGGCGCCGAGGCCCTCGGGCTCAAGGTGGGCGACGACGTCGTCCACGCCACGTTCGGCGAGGGCGTGATCCTGCTCATCGACGGCAGCGGCGACAAGGCCGAGGTGGTCATCCGCTTCCCCGGCGTGGGGGAGAAGCGCCTCCTGATGTCGTGGGCGCCGCTCAAGAAGCTCTGAGGCCGCGCCGGCGAGCTCAGCCGACCGACCAGCCGTCGCCGCCGGCCCGCTTCACCCGGTACATGGCGGCGTCGGCGCTCGATCGCAGCCGCTCGATCTGGGCCGCCGGGGCCGGTCCGGCCACCCCGATCGACACCGACGCCTCGGGTGGGGCGGTGGTGAGGATCTCGCGTGCCGCCGCGGACAGCCGCTGGGCGAACCCCTCGGCGCCGTGGTCGAGGCCGGTGGCGTCGGCCACCACGCAGAACTCGTCGCCGCCGAGCCGGGCCACGAGGTCACCCACCCGCACGGCGGAGCGGAGCCCCAGCGCCACCCGGCGCAGCACCTCGTCGCCGGCCTCGTGGCCGAGGTCGTCGTTCACCGCCTTGAAGCGGTCGACGTCGACGTAGGCCAGCACCACCTCGGCCCCGTCGTCGGCCAGGGCGCCGACCGCACGGTCGAAGCCGTGCCGGTTCATGGCGCCGGTGAGGGCGTCGTGGGCGGTCGCCTCCTCGAGCCGCTGGGTGTGGAGCCGGTCCTCGTGGATGTCGCGCAGCGACACCACCACCTCGTCGGGCACCGCCGGGTCGTCGTCGTGGACGAGCTGCCAGCTGGCGCTGACCCAGCGCCAGCCGTCGCCCGCGGGCAGGCGCACCTCCACCCCGCTCCCGCGGCTGCGATCGGTCGTGAACGCCTGCACCACGGTCGCCTGGTCGTCGGGGTGCACGAAGTCGACGGCGAAGCGGTCGGTGATGGCGTCGATCGCCAGCCCCGTGGAGCGCAGGAACGACGGGGAGGCCCACCGGAGCCGACCGTCGAGGTCGAGCAGCAGGAGGCCGTCGGGGATGTACTCGGCGATCCGTCGGGCGCGCGCGTCGGCCGCCGCCAGCGCGCCGCGCTCCCGCACGCGTCGTACGGCCTGGGCGAAGAGCTGGGCCACCAGCTCGACCTGGGTGATCTCCGCGTCGGTCCACCGGCGGGGCCCGTCGCTGGTCTGCAGCGCCGTGAGGCCGAGGAAGCTCGAGCCGGCCCGCACCGGCGCGAGGAGCAGCCCGCGCACGCGGTTGGTGTCGGCCAGGGACCGCTCCGAGGTGTTCAGCTCCAGCTCCGCCAGGTCCTCGACGGCGACGGCTTGGCCGAGGGCGAGGAACTCGATGCTGGAGCCGAAGCCCTCGCGCACGTCGGACCCGATGGCCGGGCGCTGCACGATGATGCCGGGCGCGGCCCAGGACCAGCCGTCGACGATCCGGTCGGCCTCGTCGACGAGCAGGGTCATCATGGCGTCGACCTCCAGCGCCTCGCCGACGGCCGACAGGCTCTCGGCGATGGCGGCGTCGAGCGTGGCGGCGGTGGCGGAGCTCAGCAGGCGGGAGAGGTGGCCCAGCACGTGGTGGACCGGCTCCAGGTGCTGGCGGGCGGACGTCGCCGGCGCGCGCTCCTCGTCGTCGCTCCCCATCGTCGGGAGACTACGGCAGGCCGCGGCGGGCGGTCGGGGCGCCTGGCGCGGCTCCGGGCCGAGGGGTTAGACCGGTCCTCCATGGCACGGACCCTCGAGCGGGCGGCGCTCCTCCTGCGCAAGGACCTGACCCTCGGCACCGTGATGGACCGGCTCGAGCGGGTCCACGGCGACCGCCAGCTGGTGACGGAGGCCGACGGCGGGCTCGACCTCACCTACGAGCAGGCGGCCAAGCGGGTGCGACGGTGGGCGGGCGGCATCGCGGCCCGCACCCAGCCCGGTGACGTCGTGGTGATCGCCACCCCGAACGGCTACGAGCAGCTCCTGCTGTGCTTCGCGGCGGCCCGGGCGGGCACGCTGCCGGCGCCCGTGAACGACCAGATGCGCAAGGACGAGGTGGCCCACGTCGTGGCCGACTCCGGCGCCAGCCTGGTGGTGCGCTCGGCCGCCGAGGTCGACCAGGACCCGCCGCTCGCCGAGGCCCACCCGGCCGATCCGGGCGACGTGGCGGCCCTCTTCTACACCTCGGGCACCACCGGCAAGCCGAAGGGCGCAGCCCTGACCCACCGGGCGCTGGTGGGCCAGGTGGCCAGCGCGGTGCTGTGGCCCACCCGCCTGCACCGCGACGAAGCCGTCATCGCCCTGCCGGTCGCCCACATCATGGGCTTCGCCGTGCTGATCGGGCTGTCCGTGGCCGGGATCCCCACCTACCTGCTGCCGAGGTTCAACCCCGTCAAGGTGCTCGATGCCATCGAGGGTCGCCGGGCGACGATGTTCGTGGGCGTCCCGGCGATGTACCGCATGCTGGACGAGGCCCACGCCGCCGAGCGCGACCTCACCAGCGTCCGGGTGTGGGCCTCGGGCGCCGACGCCATGCCCCCGGAGCTGGCCGAGCGGTTCAAGAAGATGGGCGCCACCATCACCGTGCCGCTCCTCGGCGCCGTGGGCCAGGCCGCCTTCGCCGAGGGCTACGGGATGGTGGAGGTCGGCGGCGGCGTGGCGGCCAAGCTGTCGCCCCCGTTCCTCGGGGCCGGCTCGGGACCCTTCGGCGAGGCCCTCGGGTTCGCCCTCCCCGGCTACGAGCTGCGGGTCGTCGACGACGACGGCCACGAGCTGCCCACCGGGCAGGTGGGCGAGCTCCAGGTGAAGGGTCCGGGCGTGCTGAGCTCCTACTGGGGCGACGACGACGCCACCGCCGCCGTGCTGACCGACGACGGCTGGCTCCGCACGGGCGACCTCGCCCGCAAGGGGCACCTCGGGATGCTGGTGTTCGAGGGTCGCAGCAAGCACGTGATCAAGCACGGCGGGTACTCCGTGTACGCGCTCGAGGTGGAGCAGTGCCTGGAGCTGCACCCGCAGGTGCTCGAGGCGAGCGTCGTCGGGCTCCCCGACGAGCGCCTCGGCGAGATCCCGGCGGCGGTGGTCCGCCTGGCCGAGGGCGCCACGCTGGAGCGGGCCCAGCTGGCCGCCCACGCCCAGGAGCACCTGGCCGAGTACAAGGTCCCGAAGCGCTTCGTGGTGGCCGACGACCTGCCCCGCACCGGCACCAACAAGGTCCAGAAGGCCGCCCTCGTCGCCCTGTTCGACTGATCGCCTCAGGGCGTGGTGGTCGTGGTGGTGAGCTCGTTCAGGTCGACGTAGAGCCGGCCGTCCTCCACCGAGGTGGGGTAGTAGCGCAGCCCGGAGCCGTCGAGCGGGTACGTCGTCGCCTCGTCGCAGGCGTTGACGAGGACCTGCGCCTCCCGGTCGAGCTCGATGGCGCAGTCGGGGTCGTCGGGGTCCACCGCGCCGAAGGCCACCCAGCCCACCAGCGGGTCCTCGTCGAGGTGCTGCACGAACACGTTGCGGTTGCCGCCCGCCAGGTCCTGGTAGAGCAGCGGCAGCCCGTCGTCGGACGCGATGCGTCGGGCGATGTTCTCCACCTGGCCGGCGTCGAAGCGATCGTCGCCCAGCCGGATCTCCACGTCGCCCCGGTTGGCCAGCACGGCCACGGCGAAGGCGAGGCCCAGGGCGACGAGCACGCCGACCGCCGCGATGGCCAGCGCCTTGCCGGCGTGGCCCCGGGTCTGGGCGACGGGCATCAGGGCCGCCCCGGGGGGCTCGACTGGCGAGGCGTGTTCGGCACGCCCCTAGTATCGGCCGACCTGACGCCACGTCGGAAACCGAGGGCCGCAAGGCCGGGAGCAGCGCATGGACCTCTACGAGTACCAGGGCAAGCAGTTCTTCGCGACGTACGGGATCCCCGTGTCGCCCGGCGAGGCGGTGACCACGGTCGACGATGCCGTCGCCGTGGCCGACCGCATCGGCTACCCGGTGGTGGTGAAGGCCCAGGTGCAGGTGGGCGGGCGCGGCAAGGCCGGCGGCATCAAGCTGGCCGACACCGCCGAGGAGGTGCGCACCCACGCCGGGAACATCCTCGGCATGGACATCAAGGGCCACACCGTCGAGGTGCTCTGGATCGAGCTGGCCTCCGACATCGCCGAGGAGTACTACGCCAGCTTCACCCTCGACCGCTCGGCCAAGAAGCACCTCGGCATGCTCTCCGCCCAGGGCGGCGTCGAGATCGAGACCGTCGCCGAGGAAGACCCCGACGCCATCGCCAAGATCTGGATCGACCCCGTCGACGGCCTCACCGAGGCGGCCGCCCGTGACTGGGTGGCGGCCGCGAAGCTCAACCCCGACGCCACCGAGGGCACCGTCGACATCCTCCGCAAGCTCTACACCGCCTACACCGAGGGCGACGCCGACCTCTGCGAGATCAACCCGCTGATCCTCAAGCCCACCGGCGAGGTCCACGCCCTCGACGCCAAGGTCACCCTCGACGCCAACAGCACCTTCCGCCACGCCGACTACGAGCAGTACGAGGCCACGCAGGTGCGGGACGAGCGCGAGCAGGCGGCCTTCGACAAGGGCCTGCAGTACGTCGGCCTCGACGGCTACGTCGGCGTGATCGCCAACGGCGCCGGGCTGGCGATGAGCACCGTCGACATCGTGAACCAGGTCGGCGGCAAGCCGGCCAACTTCCTCGACATCGGCGGCGGGGCCAACGCCGACGTGATGGCCGGGGCCCTCGAGGTCATCACCAACGACCCCAACGTGCGGTCGATCTTCATCAACATCTTCGGCGGCATCACCAAGGGCGACGAGGTGGCCAACGGCATCATCACCGCCATGGGCCGCGTCGACATCACCGTGCCGATCGTGATCCGCCTCGACGGCACCAACGCCGACGAGGGCCGAGCGCTGCTCGAGCCCCACCTGTCCGACCAGCTGCGTCTTGCCCCCACCATGGTGGAAGCCGCCGAAGCCGTCGTCGCCGCTGCCGGCGCCGGGAACTAGGGAGCGCTCCGATGGCCATCTTCGTCGACGACAAGACCAAGGTCGTGTACCAGGGCCTCACCGGCTCGCAGGGCAAGTTCTACGGGATGCTGAACCGCGACTACGGCACCCAGGTGGTGGCGGGCACCAACCCCAAGAAGGCCGGCACCGACGTGGACGGCATCCCCGTCTACGCCAGCGTGGCCGAGGCCGTGGAGGCCACCGGCGCCACCGCGTCGTGCATCTTCATCCCGGCCCCTGGGGTGAAGGACGCCGTGCTGGAGGCGGCCGAGGGTGGCGTGAAGTTCATCGTGGCCATCACCGAGGGCGTCCCCGCCCACGACGAGGCCTGGTTCTTCAACAAGCTCAAGCGCGACTTCCCCGACGTGCAGCTCCTGGGCCCCAACTGCCCGGGCATCATCAGCCCCGGGAAGTGCAACATCGGCATCACGGCCGGCCACATCGCGAAGGCGCCGGTGGAGGGCAAGCCCAACGTCGGCATCGTGAGCCGCTCCGGCACCCTCACCTACCAGGCGCTCTACGAGCTCAAGCTCAACGACATCGGGGTGACCACCTGCGTGGGCATCGGTGGCGACCCGGTGCCCGGCACCAGCTTCATCGACTGCCTCGAGGCCTTCGAGGCCGACCCCGACACCGCCGCCGTGATGATGATCGGCGAGATCGGTGGCTCGGCCGAGGAGGAGGCGGCGGCCTTCATCGCCGACAAGATGAGCAAGCCGGTGGTCTCCTACGTCGCCGGCGTCACCGCCCCTCCCGGCAAGAAGATGGGCCACGCCGGCGCCATCGTCTCCGGTGGCAAGGGCACGGCGGCAGCCAAGCAGGAGGCCCTCGAGGCCGCCGGCGTCAAGGTGGGCCAGAACCCCACCGAGGCCGGCACCCTGATGGTCGAGGTCGTCAAGAACCTCTGAGCCCACATCGCAGGGCCGGGGTGGCACGGTGGGGGGCGTGACGCTCCGCACCCGCCTGCTGGCGCTGGCCGTGGTGGCCGTGCTCGGCGCGGGCACGGCCGCCCTGGCCGGGCGAGCCGATCCCGATCCTGTCGCGGCACCGGCCGAGCCGTCGACGACCTCGACGGCCGCGCCCTCCCCGCCGTCGTCCACCACCACGACGGCTGCGCCCACCACCACGACCACCGTGGCACCGGTGCCGTGGCCGGCGCTGCCCGACGACGGGGTGCCGCGCGCCGTGGTGGCCCCGAGCGGCGTGGTGCTGGCGGTGGTGCGCCCGGACGGCGATGCCGTGATCGCCCGCACGCCCTGCGGCGCCGAGGTGCGGGTGGTCGGCACCCCGATCACCGGGGCCCACGTGGTGCTCGATCCCGGCCACGGCGGCGACGAGCCGGGCGCGGTGGGCCCGTCGGGCCTCACCGAGAAGGCGGTCAACCAGGCCGTGGCGGAGGAGGCGGCACGCCGGCTGGAGGCGCTCGGCGCGACCGTCGTGCTCACCCGCACCGCCGACTACCGCATCACCCTGGCGAGCCGGGCGGCCATCGCCACCAGCCTGCAGCCGCTGCTGTTCGTGTCGATCCACCACAACGCCGAGCCCGACGAGGAGCGGTCCACCCCGGGGGCGGAGACCTACTTCCAGATCGACTCGCCCGACTCCAAGCGCGCCGCCGGCCTCCTGCAGGAGGAGCTGGTCGCCGCCTTCACCCCGTTCGGCAGCACCTGGGCGGCGGACCGCGACGCCGGCGCCAAGTACCGGCGGGCCGGCGACGGCGGCGACTACTACGGGATCCTGCGCCGCAGCGCCGGGGTGCCGGCGGTGCTCTCGGAGGCGGCCTTCATCAGCAACCCGGCCGAGGAGGCGCTCCTGCGCGACCCGGCCTTCCTCGCCGTCGAGGCCGAGGCGCTCACGCAGGCCGTCGTGCGCTACGTCAGCAGCGACGACCCCGGCAGCGGGTTCGTCGAGCCCTACCCCCGCAGCCAGCCGGCGGGGCCGGGCGGTGGGGCGCAGGGCTGCGTCGACCCCCCGCTCGGCTGACCACCCGCTCGCAGCGGCGTGCCACGACGTCGGCCCCCGGGCTCAGAACGGCGGGGCCGGACGGTCGTCGTCGCCGCCGGGGGCACCGGGCGGCGGCGGGATCGTCGGGTCGACCGGCGGAGCCCACGCGGTGTCGTCGGGGGCCGCCGCCGGCGGTGCGGGGGGCGCCGGAGGCGACCCGGGGGTCGTGACCGTCGCGGTCGCCGGAACGGGGGCGGTCACGACCATCTCGTCGGCTTCGCCGAGCCGGGCGGCGAGCAGGTGGCCGGCGAACACAAGGCCCACGCCGGCGGCGACGAAGAGCATGCCGCCGATGGTGGCGTCGTCGGCCATGTCGCCCAGGAACACCGCGGCACCGAGGGCGGTCACCGCCCCGCCGATCCAGGTGGTCGCACGGCGCCAGACGGAGGCGCCGTGGTAGGCCAGCCCGAAGCCGATGCCCATGAGCAGCAGGCCGGTGCCGGCCGCCTCGAGGTCGTCGGCCAGGAACAGCGTGCCGACGAACAGCGTGGGGAGCGTGGCCAGGGCGAACGGCGTGGCCGCGCCCACCAGGCCCCGACGGTCGAGCCGGCGGCACACCACGAGGTAGGCGATGCCGAGGCCCAGCGAGAGGATGCCGATGGTGGTGGGGTCGGGGATGTCGAAGGTGGGGGTGCCGAAGCCCGGCTCGTCGAAGCCGCCGCCGCCGAAGTCCGTGCCGAAGTCGTCGCCACCGATCTCGCTGCCGGTGGAGTCGAAGGCGGTCGTGGTGGAGAAGGCCCCGAAGAAGCCGCCGATGGCCACGAACGGGAAGTCGAACACCTTCTCGGTGACCTGCAGCAGGCTCGCCCACAGGCCGAGGAGCCCGGCACCGAGGAAGAACGGCCGACCCCGGCCGGGCCCGACGGCGTAGGAGCCCAGCCAGGCGATGGTCGACACGTAGAGGATGGCCTCGGTGGAGTAGGGCGGGAGGCCGTCCTGGTCGAACGTGAGGAAGAACAGCAGCGCCGGCACGCCGAGCCCGGCCGCCACCGCGCCGCCGGTGGCGATGGCCCCGCGCTCCGCCTGGGCGAGGGCGACGTAGCCGCCGGCCACGACCAGCAGGCTCAAGATGATCCCGGGCACCTTGTTGAAGTCGCCGCTGAAGTCGTCGGGCACGCCGGTGTCGCCCGACACCAGCAGCACGCCGAGGATGGCCAGCGCGCAGCCCGCCCCGGCGATGGCGATCGACGTCCTCGGCTCCGCCCGGCGCTGGGCGCGGACCCCCAAGGAGTCGAGGAACGAGGTGGACGCGGCTTCCCCATGCGGCTCGGTCATGGGGTCGACGGTACGGGCGGGTGCCACCCAGGTGGGGGACCACCGGGCGCGACGAGGCCCCGGCCGGAGCCGGGGCCTCGTGGTCAGATCTGGTGCAGATCCGGGTTCAGGTCAGAACGGGGCGTTGCCGGGAGGGGCACCGGGAGCGGAGGGCTCCTCGTTCCCCGAGAACTTCAGGAAGCCGCCGCCGGCCAGCCCGAGGGCGGCGATGGTGGCGATGAAGATGCCGTAGGAGCGGTCGACGATGTCGGTGGGGTCCTCGCCGATGATCAGCTTGAGGACGACGCACACGGCCGCCAGCGCACCGAGGATGAGGTAGGCCTGGCCCCACGGGATCGGCAGGTCGGGCAGCTTCACGTCGAAGAGCTTCGTGGCGATGACCGTGCCGGCCGCGATGAGGCCCAGCAGCATCGGGAAGGTCGCCCAGAGGAACCCGAGGTCGCCGCCGCTGGCGGTGGCCGTGCCGAAGCCGAAGTCGACCTTGAACCAGGGCAGGAAGTAGGCGATGAACAGGAGGATCCCTGATCCAGCGATGATCTTGTCGCTCGTGGTGAGCTTGTTGAGGTCCATGGGGTCCGCCTCCAGAGGGGGAGAGTTGATCGGGGAGAACGCTAACCCACCTCGCCGGACGCCTGATGGATGCGGCAGGTGGCGCCGGGCGGAGCGTCGCAGGGCGACTGCTACGTTCCGGGCGTGCGCATCGCCGTCCTCGCCTCGGGCAGCGGGACCCTGCTGGAGGCCATCCTGGCCGACGGCATCCCGGTCGACCTCGTCGTCGTCGACCGCTCGGCTCGGGCGACGGAGGTGGCGGCGGCCCACGGCGTGAAGGCCGAGGTGGTCGAGCGCACCACGTTCGGTCCCGACTTCGACCGCACGGCGTACACCGACGAGGTGGTCGCCGTGCTGCGGGCGCACGAGATCGAGCTGGTCGTGCTGGCCGGCTTCGGCACGGTGTTCGCCGAGCCCATCCTCGAGGCGTTCGCCGACCGCATCATCAACACCCACCCGGCCCTGCTGCCGGCCTTCCGGGGCTGGCACGCCGTCCCCGCGGCGCTGGCGTACGGCGTGAAGGTCACCGGGTGCACCATCCACGTCGTGACCCTCGAGGTCGACGCCGGGCCGATCCTGGCGCAGGAGGCGGTCCCGGTGCTCCCCGGCGACGACGAGGCCTCGCTGCACGAGCGCATCAAGGCGGTGGAGCGCCAGCTCTACCCCGCCACCATCCGAGCGGTCCTCGCCGACCCCTCCCTGCTGAAGAAGGAACCCTCTCCGTGAGAGCGCTGCTGTCCGTCTACGACAAGTCCGGGATCGTCGAGCTGGCCCGGGAGCTCCGCGGCCTCGGGTGGGACCTCATCTCCAGCGGCGGCACCGCCAAGGCGCTGCGCGACGCCGGGCTGGCCGTCACCGACGTGGCCGACCTCACCGGGTTCCCGGCCATCCTCGGCCACCGGGTCGTCACCCTGCACCCCAAGGTCCACGGCGGGATCCTGGCCGACCGCCGCAACCCCGACCACCAGGCCGACATGGCCGAGTACGGCATCGACCCGCTCGACCTCGTGGTGTCGAACCTCTACCCCTTCGGGGCCAGCCTCGACAGCTTCGAGCACGGCGCCAGCCGGGCCGAGGAGCTCATCGACATCGGCGGGCCGGCCATGATCCGGGCGGCGGCCAAGAACTTCAAGGACGTGGGCATCCTCACCCACCCGTCGCAGTACCAGCAGGTGATCGACGAGCTGAAGTCCGACGGCGTGCTGTCCGACGCCACGAAGCGCACGCTCGCCCGCACCGCCTTCGCCCACACGGCCGCCTACGACGCCGCCATCGTCGGGTGGTTCGACGACGTGGCCGGCGACCCGCTCCCGCCCACCATCCACCTCGCCCTCGAGCGGGTGCAGGACCTGCGCTACGGCGAGAACCCCCACCAGACCGGCGCTCGCTACCGCGAGGTCGGCACCACCTCGTGGTGGGACGGCGTGGAGCAGCACGGCGGCGTGGCGCTCAGCTACCTCAACCTCTTCGATGCCGATGCCGCCTGGGGCCTGGCCAACGACCTGGCCACTGTGACGGGCCAGCCGGCGGTCGCCATCATCAAGCACGCCAACCCCTGTGGTGCGGCGGTGGCCGGCTCCCTCGCCGACGCCTACCAGCGCGCCTTCGAGTGCGACGAGCGCTCCGCCTTCGGCGGGATCGTGGCGCTGTCGCACCCCGTCGACGAGGCCACCGTGGAGCGCATGGTGGACGCCGCCCAGGCCGACGTGGTGATCGCCCCCGGGTACGCCGACGGCGTCATCGAGGCGCTGGCCGCCAAGCGCAAGAACACCCGGCTGCTCACCGCCGCCCCGTCCGTCCCCGACGCCCACCAGATCCGCCAGCTCACCGGCTCCTGGCTCGTGCAGGACGCCCACCACTTCGCCGCACCCCGCGCCGACTGGCGCGTGGTCACCGAGCGCCAGCCCACCGAGGCCGAGTGGGCCGACGCCGAGCTGGCCTGGCGGATGGTCGGCTGGGTGAAGAGCAACTCGATCGTGCTGGTGAAGGACGGGGTGGCCTGGGGCATCGGTGCCGGCCAGCAGAACCGCGTCGAGGCCGGCCAGATCGCGGCGGCGAAGGCCGCCGGCCGGGCCGCCGGCGGAGCCTGCGCCAGCGACGCGTTCTACCCCTTCCCCGACGGCATCGAGGCGGCGGCCGAGGCCGGCGTGGCCGTGGTCATCCAGCCCGGCGGCTCGGTCAAGGACGACGCCACCATCGCCAAGGCCGACGAGCTCGGCCTCGCCATGGTCTTCACCGGCGAGCGCCACTTCCTCCACTAGCGGCGTCGATCTCGACTGGACTGCGTCGAGATCGAGGGCTCCCTCGGTCAGGTGAAGATCTGGTCGAAGAACCTCGTCAGCTCCTCGGGGTCGCTCGTGATCGTGAGGTGGCCGGCATCGTCTCTCGTGATGTCGAGGGAGGGGCAGAAGAAGCCGTCGTCGTGGTCGCCCACGAAGAAGTGCGGGGAGCCGACCACGCCGCGCTCGACGCCCTCGGCCCAGTCCGCCCGGATGGCCGCGTCGTCGGGCTCGGCCGCGAGCTCGAGGCCGTGCTCCTGGGCCAGGCCTGCCAGCACCGCAGGGTCGGCGATGTCGCGGCCCTCGTCGAAGAGCGCTCGCCGCAGTGCCAGGCTGACGGCCTCGCCCGTGGCGTCGTCGCGCTCGTAGGCGGTGGCGGCCAGCGCCATCGCCGGCAGCGACGAGGCGGGGAAGGCGCGCTGGTCGAAGCCCACGAACAGGTCGGCCGCCACCTGCGCCCGCAGCTCGTCGACCTCTTCGGCGATGAACGCCGGGTCGAGCGGGCTGCCGTTGACCAGCTCCAACGGCCAGGCCCGCACCCGCAGGACCACATCGGGACGGGCCCGGTTCGAGCGCTGCTCCACGAAGCGGCGGAGCCCCACGTGCGTGAACGGGCAGCACACGTCTGCGAACACCTCGAGCACGGCCATGCCCCGACCGTAGCGAGACCGCCATGGGGCGGGCCGAGCTGTCACAGGGGGCCGGGATGATGGGACGGTGTCGAACGTCCTGACCGGCCGGCGGCTGCGCTACGCGGTGGCGGTGCTGCTCCATGAGGCAGGCGACACGCTGTCGCTGGACGAGCTTGCGAACAGGCTGCACGCCTGGGGATTCACCACAGCGGTCGAACCCCGGAAGGCCATCTCTGATGCGCTCCGATGGGAGCGCCACCGCCGTCGGGCGGTCCGCGTCGGCAGAGGTCGGTACCGGTCGCTCGGGTTGGCTCGATCGACGGACCGGTGGATGCGAGCGCAGGTCGTCGGCGATGGCGCCTGGTGACCAGCGCCTGACGCGCCGGTACGGGACCGAGGGGCCTCCGCTCTGGGCAGTGTTGTGCGAAATGGCCGGACGGGGCTCAGGAGCGGTGACGCGCTTTCGCAGAACACTGCCAGAAGTGCGAGCGGCCGGGCCGGGGCCCTCACCCCATAGAGTCGGCGAGATGAGCGCGGTGATGATGCCTGGAGCGCCGGTGGCCGAGGCCGTCTTCGCTGACCTGGGTCCGAGGATCGAGCGGCTGATCGCCGGGGGCCACACGCCGGGGCTGGCCACGGTGCTGGTGGGCGGCGACGAGGCATCGGCGCGCTACGTGGGCATGAAGATGCGCAAGGCCGAGGAGCTGGGCTGCCACAGCCCGCACGTCCACCTGCCGCAGGAGGCCACCACCGCCGAGGTGATCGCCGCCGTGGAGCGCCTCAACCACGATGACCGCGTCGACGCCATGCTCGTGCAGCACCCGGCGCCGGCGCAGGTGGACTTCGACGCCGTGCTGATGGCGGTCGACCCCGACAAGGACGTCGACGGCATGCACCCCACCAACGTCGGTCGCCTCGCCCTCGGGATCCCCGGCCCGGTGTCGTGCACGCCGGCGGGCATCGAGGCGATCCTGGCCCACTACGAGGTGCCGGTGGCCGGGAAGCACGTCGTCATCGTGGGCCGTGGCGTCACCATCGGGCGGCCGTTGAGCATCCTGCTGTCGCAGAAGCGCCCCACCGCCAACGCCGCCGTCACCATGGTGCACACGGGCGTGCCCGACTGGGCCGACCACACGCGACGGGCCGACATCGTGGTGGCCGCCGCCGGCGTGCCCGGGATGATCCAGCCCGAGCACCTGCGCCCCGGCGCGGTCGTGGTGGGCGCAGGCGTGCGCTACGAGGGCCGCACCCTGCTCCCCGACGTCGACGTGGCCTGCGAGGAGGTGGCCGGCTGGATCACCCCTCGGGTGGGTGGGGTCGGCCCCACGACCATCGCCATGCTCTTCCGCAACCTGGTGGAGGCGGCCGAGCGGCGGGCCGGGGCGGCCTGATGGCGCGGTCCGGCCCTGGCCACGAGCGCCCTCCAGGGCGTACCGTTTGCACCCCATGACGCGCATCGCCGACCTCCTCGACGCCGGCCGCACGCTCTCGTTCGAGCTCTTCCCCCCGAAGACCGACGAGGCCGAGCGGCAGCTCGAGAAGTGCGTGGTGGAGCTGGCCGAGCTGCGACCGTCGTTCGTCTCCGTCACCTACGGCGCGCTGGGCAGCACCCGGGAGCGCACGCGCGACGTCGTCACCCGCATCGAGGCGGAGCAGGCCTTCCCGGCGATGCCCCACCTCACCTGCGTGGGCCACACGCGCGCCGACATCGCCGAGCTGCTCGACCACTACGCAGCGCACGGGGTGGAGAACATCCTGGCCCTCGGCGGCGACCCGCCGGCCGACGGCTCCGACCCCGGTGGCGACTACGAGCACGCCATCGAGCTGGTGGAGCAGGTGCGGGCCCACCCGGCCGGGTTCTCGATCGGCGTGGCCGCCCACCCGGAGGTGCACCCGCGCTCGCCCGACCGGGAGAGCGACCGCCGCCACCTGGCCGAGAAGCTGGCGGCGGCCGACTTCGGCATGTGCCAGTTCTTCTTCTCCGTCGACCACTACCTCGCCATGGTCGACGAGCTGTCGGCCCTCGGGTGCGACAAGCCGATCGTCCCCGGCGTGATGCCGGTGGCCAACGTGGCCGGCCTCCAGCGCATGGCGGGGATGAACAACACCGTGATCCCCCCTGCGCTGCTCGAGCGGCTGCTCGCCGTGGCCGACCAGCCCGAGGAGGTGCGCAAGATCGGGGTCGAGGTGGCCACCGAGCTCGGCGCCGCCCTCCTCGCCGAGGACGCCCCCGGCCTCCACCTCTACGCCCTGAACCGCTCGGCGTCCGTCCGGGAGATCCACGCCAACCTCGCCCTCGGCTGACCTGCGGGAGCAGTCCCTCGCTTCTGTGTGCGCAGATCTCCGACCTGCGGTGCTGGGCGCACGCAGAACGGCAGGGGTTCGGCGCGTCAGGTGCCTCGGGGGCGGTAGATGGCGGTGTGGTCGGTGCGCGCCACGGGCGCGCCATCCGCCAGGTGGAGCACGTCGAGGCGCACGAACCGGTGGCCCTTGTGCTCCCACTCCTCGGTGACGAGCGCCCGAGCCGCCACCTCGGCGCCGTCGTGGACCAGGCCGAGGTGCTGGACGGCCGAGCTCACGTGGATCCAGGGGCCCAGGCGCACGTTGCTGGACAGGACGTAGTTGGCGTCGCGCAGGATCCAGCCCGGGTGGGCGACGCCCTCGTCGCGGTAGAGGGCCAGGTCCTCCCGCACGTCACCCAGGTACTCGCCCGCCCGATCGGCGTGGAAGCCGTGCGCGGCGAGACCCAAGGCGGTGCCCGGCACCAGCGTCTCGGGTGCGGCCGGCGGCGGGTCGGCCGCCTGGGGCACGTCCGGCCAGTCGCCCGGATCGGCGGGCGGTGCCGGATCGCCCAGCCTGGCGGCACCCTCGGCGCACAGGGCGCCGCGGGGATCGTGCAGCTCCAGGCGGCCGTCGACGCCGGGGGTGATGGCCACGGCATCGCCGTCGTAGACCGGCTGGTGGAAGCGGGCCTGCATCGTGCCGTGCCGGAGCCAGTCGAGACCCCAGGCCGCCGCCGGCGGGTGGCACAGGTAGGCGTACACGTCGACGCCGGGCACCAGCCCGCCCCGGAAGCCGAGGCTGGCCGCCACCGCGTCGTCGTGGATCTTGTTGCCGGACGCCGTGGCGGTGTTGAACGCCACGACGGCGTGCGGCTCCATGGCGCTCAGGCGAAGTCGGCGAGGATGGCGTTGAAGGTCTTCGACGGGCGCATCACCGCGGTGGCGGTGGCCGGGTCGGGCGCGAAGTAGCCGCCGATGTCGGCGGGGGGGCCCTGCACCGCCAGCAGCTCCCCGGCGATCTCGTCCTCGGCGGCCGCGAGGCGCTCGGCCAGCGGGGCGAAGGCGGCGGCCAGCTCGGGGTCGCTGGTCTGGGCGGCCAGGGCCTGGGACCAGTAGAGCGCCAGGTACACGTGGCTGCTGCGGTTGTCGTGCTCGCCGACGCGCCGAGACGGCGACCGGCCCTGCTCGAGCAGCGTGCCGGTGGCGGCGTCGAGCGTGTCGGCCAGCACCTGGGCGCGGGCGTTGCCGGTGGTGGTGGCGAGGTGCTCGAAGCTCACCGCCAGGGCCAGGAACTCCCCGAGGGAGTCCCAGCGCAGGTGGTTCTCCTTCACCAGCTGCTGCACGTGCTTGGGGGCCGAGCCGCCGGCGCCGGTCTCGAACAGCCCGCCGCCGTTGATGAGCGGCACCACCGAGAGCATCTTGGCGCTGGTGCCCAGCTCGATGATCGGGAACAGGTCGGTGAGGTAGTCGCGCAGCACGTTGCCGGTGACCGAGATGGTGTCGTCGCCGGCCCGCAGCCGGTCCAGCGAGAAGCGGGTGGCCTCCACCGGCGCCATGATCTCGATCTGGAGGCCGTCGGTGTCGTGGTCGGCGAGGTACGTGCGCACCTTGGCGATGAGCTCGGCGTCGTGCGGGCGGGTCTCGTCGAGCCAGAACACCGCCGGCGCCCCGGTGGCGCGGGCCCGGGTGACGGCCAGCTTCACCCAGTCCTGGATCGGGAGGTCCTTGGTCTGGCACATGCGCCAGATGTCGCCGGCCTCCACCTGGTGCTCGAGCAGCGTGGTGCCGGCCCCGTCGATCACCCGCACGGTGCCGTCGGCGGGCACCTCGAAGGTCTTGTCGTGGGATCCGTACTCCTCGGCCTTCTGCGCCATCAGGCCGACGTTGGGGACCGACCCGATCGTGGCGGGGTCGTAGGCGCCGTTGGTGCGGCAGTCGTCGATGACCACCTGGTAGATCCCGGCGTAGGAGCTGTCGGGGATGACGGCCTTGGCGTCCTGCTCCTTGCCGTCGGCGTTCCACATCTGGCCCGAGGTGCGGATCATCGCCGGCATGGAGGCGTCGACGATGACGTCGCTGGGCACGTGCAGGTTCGTGATGCCGCGGTCGGAGTCGACCATGGCCACGGCGGGGCCCTCGGCGAGGCCCGCCGTGATGGCGTCGTCGATGGCGCTGCGCTGGTCGGCGGGGAGGTCGGCCAGGGCCCCCACCAGGCTGGCCAGGCCGTCGTTGGCGCTCACGCCGAGCTCCTCCAGCTGGGCGCCGTGCTCGGCGAAGAGCTTCGGGAAGAAGGTGCGGACGGCGTGGCCGAAGATGATCGGGTCGGAGACCTTCATCATGGTGGCCTTGAGGTGCAGCGAGAAGAGGACGCCCTTGGCCTTGGCGTCGGCGATCTGCTCCTCGAGGAACGCCACCAGCGCCCGCTTGCTCATGGCGGTGGCATCGATCACCTCGCCGGCCAGCAGGGGGGTGGAGGTCTTGAGCACCGTCACGGTGCCGTCGGCCGCGACGTGCTCGATGCGCACGTCGGTGGCCTCGGCGACGGTGACGGAGCGCTCGTTGGAGCGGAAGTCGCCCTCCGTCATGTGGGCCACGTGGGTGGCGGAGTCGGCCGACCACGCGCCCATCGAGTGCGGGTGGGTGCGGGCGTAGTGCTTCACCGAGGCGGGGGCGCGGCGGTCGGAGTTGCCCTCGCGCAGCACCGGGTTGACGGCGCTGCCCTTCACCTTGTCGTAGCGGGCCCGGATCTCGCGCTCCTCGTCGGTGGCCGGCTCGTCGGGGTGGTCGGGCACGTCGTAGCCCTTGGCCTGCAGCTCGGCGATGGCGCCCTTCAGCTGCGGCAGCGAGGCGCTGATGTTGGGGAGCTTGATGATGTTGGCCTCGGGCCGCTGGGCCAGGGCGCCCAGCTCGGCGAGGTGGTCGCCCACCCGCTGCTCCTCGGTGAGGCGCTCCGGGAAGCTGGCCAGGATGCGTCCCGCCAGGGAGATGTCGCGCGTCTCCACCTCGACGCCGGCGGCCGAGGCGAAGGCCTGGATCACCGGCAGCAGCGAGTAGGTGGCGAGGGCGGGGGCTTCGTCGGTGAAGGTGTAGATGATCGTCGAGTCCGGCATCGGGGCCGAGGCTACCCAGCCGGGCGGTCGGTGCTCGCGGCCGCGCGCCCCGCTCGGTAGCGTGGCCCTGCTGTCACACCCCCTCCGTAGGGTCCCTGGTGTGAGCAGAGCGACGAGAGGGTTGGCCGCAGTGGAGGCAGGCGCGCAGCGCAAGCGAGCGACGGCCACGTCGAGCTTCGGCGTGTCGCGCCGCGAGAACCACGACGCCAGCGGCTTCTACGCCCGCTTCACCGCCCCCCTGCTCAGCGACGACGCCACCATCGAGGCCCCCGGGGTGGTCGACCAGATCTACGTCGGCGACGCCCGCTCGATGGACCGCGTGCGCCCGTCGTCGGTGGCGCTGGTGGTCACCTCCCCGCCCTACTTCGCCGGCAAGGCCTACGAGGAGGCGCTCGGCGAGGGCCACATCCCGGCCACCTACGTCGAGTACCTCACGATGCTGGAAGACGTCTTCGCCGAGTGCGTCGACAAGCTCGAGGCGGGCGGTCGCATCGCCGTCAACGTCGCCAACCTCGGGCGCAAGCCCTACCGGTCGCTCTCCGCCGACGTCATCGGCATCCTGCAGGACCGCCTCGGGCTGCTGCTGCGGGGCGAGGTCGTCTGGCGCAAGGCTCGCGGGGCGGGCGGCAACTGCGCCTGGGGCTCGTTCAAGCAGCCGGCCAACCCGGTGCTGCGCGACCTCACCGAGCGGGTCGTCATCGCGAGCAAGGGCCGCTTCGACCGCGCGGTGAAGGGCCCCGCCCGCCGCGCCGAGGGCCTGCCGTCGGCGGCCACCGTCACCGCCGACGAGTTCATGGACGCCACCCTCGACGTCTGGGAGCTGGCCCCGGAGAGCGCCACGCGCGTCGGCCACCCGGCACCGTTCCCGGTGGAGCTCCCCCAGCGCCTGATCGACCTCTACACCTACGAGGGCGATGTCGTGCTCGACCCGTTCATGGGCTCGGGCACCACCGCCGTGGCCGCCGTGCGCACCGGCCGCCACTACCTCGGCTACGACACCGACGAGGCCTACGCCCGGGCCGCCCGCGAGCGCGTCGCCGCCGAGGCGGCCGCCGTGCTGGCCAGCCCCCCGGTGGCCCGGCCCGACAAGGCGGTGGCGGCCGCCGCCGACCTCCTGGCCGGCGCCGGGTTCGCCCTGGCCGACGCCAAGGTCACCAAGCGCCGCCGCTTCGCCGGCGGCCTCACCGCCGACTTCGCCGCCACCGACGCCGAGGGCGTCGAGTGGGTCGTGCTGGTGGCGGGGGCCAGCACGGTCAGCCGCACGGGCCTGCGCCGCACCGACGTGCTCTTCCGCACGCTCGGCGAGGCCGGAGTGCTCACGGCCGCCGGCCACCGCGTGCTCGTGCTCACCACCGACCTGCCGGCCCGCGGCTCGGGCGCCCTGGCGGCCCTGCGCGACGCACGGGGCGGCCCGCTGGTCGATGCCATCGAGCTCACGGCCGTCGGTGCCGCCGAGCGCCTCGCCGCCTACGCCGCCGGCGGGGTGCACCAGCCCGTCGGCGAGCTCCTCCCCGGCACCGCCTGACCTCCGGGCCTCGCTGGTGCCGTCGGCCAAGACCGAGATCACCGAGATCGTCACCGGGCTGGCCGTCGCCGGCGCGCCCGACCTGGCCGCCGCGCTCCGCGGCCGGGCGGTGGCCAACGTCGACGACGCCGTGTGGGCACGCCTCGACGCCCTCCACGCCGAGGCCCAGCACCGGCAGGAGTTCGCCGCCGCCTGGGCCAACGGCCAGGCCTTCCTGGCCGCCGCCGACGGGCTGCGGGGCCGGCCACCCCGGCTCGTCGAGTGGAAGGGCCCCAGCCAGGCCCCCGGCGACGAGGTGGTGCCCGCCGACCTGCGCATCGACCACGTGTGGCTGGTCAGCTGCAAGTACCTCTCGAAGGTGCTGGCCAACGCCCAGCCCGCTCGCCTCTTCGAGCGCGGGCTGGTGGGCGGCCCCGCCCGCAGCGCCGGCGACTGGTACGCCGAGGTCGCCGCCGACGCCTACCAGGCGCTCTTCGCCCAGGTGCGCCTCGAGCTGGGCACCCGCGCCGCCCTCCCGCCCCACGCCGCCGACCTCACGGCCGCCCACCGGGCCGAGCTGCGGGCCTACCTCGACGCCGGCTGGTCCGCCGAGGCGCAGGCGGCCTACCGCGACCTCTCGCTGGCGGTGGGCCGGGCATCGGCCGACCGCTGGAAGCGCACCCTGGCCAAGCGGTCGGAGGCCGAGGCCGTGCTGTGGCGCCTCCTGCGGATCACCAGCGCGCCGTACTTCGTGCTGGGCGCCCAGCGCGACCGCACCCTGCGGCTGCGCGTGATGACCCCCTGGGACTGGCGGCAGGCCTTCGACCTGAAGCGGATCGACGTGTGGGGCGACGACGCCGGCCAGCCCCAGGTGCGCTGGCAGGCCGTCGTCCGCCACCGCGCCACCGGCGAGGAGCAGGCCGTCGACGGCCACGTGGAGGTGCGCTGGAGCCACGGCCGCTTCGGCAAGCCCCCCGAGGCCAAGGTGTACCTCGACACCCCGCACCACCGCGTCCCCGGCTACGTCCCCCTCACCTGAACCCCTCCCGTTCTGTGTGCGCACACGACCGGATGGCGGTCGTCAGCGCACACAGAAGCGAGGGTCTAGGTCGACTCGGCGAGGGCCTTGAGGCGCTCGAGGGTCTGCTGCATGCCCTGGCGGAGCTCGTCGGAGTGGCCGTCCTCGCCGCCGAGGAGCACCTGGGTGAACAGCTTCGCCACCAGCGGGCGGTCGCGGAAGGGCTCGCGGCGCTCGGTGACGACGGTGGCGTCGCCGTCGGGCTCGAACCGGTACGTCCAGCGGTAGCCGCTCTGGAGCGTCTTGAAGGTGAACTCCTCGCCGGGGCGGGCCACCTCCACCTCGTTGGTGGTCGACCATCGGGCGATCCCGCGCTTGTTGGTGCCCTTGAACCGGGCCCCCACGGCCGGCCCGTCGGCGTCGCCCAACCAGCGCCCGCCGGTGCACTCGGGGCTCAGCCGACCCATCTGCGCCACGTCGGTGACGAGGTCGTAGAGGCGGTCGGCGGGGGCCGCGATCCGCAGCGACGCTTCGTCGGACAGATGGCCGTCATCGTGGGCTTCGGGCATGTGCGGACCGTACTCGGGCGGCGGTAGCGTCGATGGGGTCGGTCGCAGGGGCGGCCCACGCCACCACCACAGGGGGATTGCAGTGCACGAGCACGACAAGATCTACATCGACGGCGCCTGGGTGCCGTCCGCGGGGACCGGGACCATCGACGTCTTCGACTCCACCAACGGCGAGGTCATCGGCCGCATCCCCCAGGGCACCGCAGCCGACGTCGACGCCGCCGCCAAGGCCGCCCACGCCGCCTTCGCCACCTGGTCGACCACCACCCCCGAGGAGCGGGCCAAGTTCTGCACCCGCATCTCCGAGGGCCTGGGCGCCCGCATGGACGAGATCGCCACCGTGGTCACCCGCGAGGCCGGCATGCCGAAGTGGCTGAGCCTCATGGTGCAGGCCGGGCTGCCGATCAACTCCTTCGCCACCGCCGCCGCCGTGGCCGAGAGCTACGACTACGAGACCACCGTCGGCAACAGCCTCGTGGTCAAGGAGCCGGTGGGCGTCGTCGGGGCCATCACCCCGTGGAACTACCCGTTGCACCAGATCGCCGCCAAGGTGGCCTACGCCCTCGCCGCCGGGTGCACCGTGGTGCTGAAGCCCAGCGAGGTCGCCCCGCTCGACGCCTACATCCTCGCCGAGATCATCCATGACGTCGGCCTGCCCAACGGCGTGTTCAACCTGGTGACCGGCGTCGGCGCCGAGGTGGGCGAGGCCATCTCCACCCACCCGCTCATCGACATGGTGAGCTTCACCGGCTCCACCCGCGCCGGCAAGGCCGTGGCGGCCGCCGCCTCGGGCACCCTCAAGCGGGTGGCCCTCGAGCTCGGCGGCAAGTCGGCCAACATCCTGCTCGACGACCTCGACGACGAGGCCTTCGAGAAGGCCGTCCGCGACGGCGTCGGCAAGTGCTACCTCAACTCCGGCCAGACCTGCACCGCCCTCACCCGCATGCTGGTGCCGGCCGGTCGCCTGGCCGACGCCGAGCGCATCGCGGCCGACGAGGTGGAGACCAAGTTCCAGCCGAAGGACCCCTTCGCCGACTTCGCCATGCTCGGCCCGCTGTCGAGCAAGGCGCAGGTCGACCGGGTGCGCCAGTTCATCCAGACCGGCATCGACGAGGGCGCCAAGCTCGTCACCGGCGGTCCGGAGGCCCCGCAGATCGAGGGCCTCGAGGGCGGCTACTTCGTGCAGCCCACCGTGTTCTCCGAGGTGCGCAACGACATGACCATCGCCCAGGAGGAGATCTTCGGCCCGGTGCTGTCGATCCTCCCCTACGACACCGAGGCCGACGCCGTGGCCATCGCCAACGACTCGCCCTACGGCCTGTCGGGCGGCGTGTGGGGCGGCGACGCCGACCGCGCCAAGGGCGTGGCCCGGCAGATCCGCACCGGCCAGATCGAGGTCAACGGCGGGGCGTTCAACCCCAACGCCCCCTTCGGTGGCTACAAGCAGTCGGGCTACGGCCGCGAGTACGGCACCCACGGCTTCGAGGAGTTCCTCGAGACCAAGAGCATGCAGCTGTAGTGCATCAAGGGGGGCTCCGCCCCCCTTCGCACAACCCCCCATTGCCCCACGCTCCTTTTTCGACCCCGTCCGGGGGGAGGTAGGTTCGGCCCATGGCTGACCTGCTTCCCCCCGTTCGTGTTGCTGTGACCGGTGCTGCTGGGCAGATCGGGTACTCGCTGCTCTTCCGGATCGCCTCCGGGTCGATGCTCGGTCCGGACCAGCCGGTGATCCTCCAGATGCTGGAGATCACGCCCGCCCTCGGCGCCCTCGACGGCGTCGCCATGGAGCTCGAGGACTGCGCCTTCCCGCTGCTGGCCGGCATGGTGAAGACCGACGACGCCGACACCGCCTTCGGCGACGCCGACGTGGCCCTGCTGGTGGGGGCCATGCCCCGCAAGGACGGCATGGAGCGAGCCGACCTGCTCAGCGCCAACGGCGGCATCTTCAAGCCCCAGGGCGAGTCGCTCTCCCGGGTGGCGAAGCGCGACGTCAAGGTGCTGGTGGTCGGCAACCCGGCCAACACCAACGCCCTCATCGCCCAGCAGAACGCCGCCGACCTCGACCCCGGCCGCTTCACCGCCATGACCCGCCTCGACCACAACCGGGCCGTCGCCCAGCTGGCCGCCAAGGCGGGCGTGCACGGCACGGCCGTCACCAAGATGACCATCTGGGGCAACCACTCGGCCACCCAGTACCCCGACGTGTTCCACGCCGAGGTCGACGGCCAGCCCGCCTTCGCGGCCGCCGGGAGCGACCAGGCCTGGCTCGAGGGCGACTTCATCCCCACGGTGCAGCAGCGCGGCGCCGCCATCATCAAGGCCCGCGGCTCCTCGTCGGCCGCCTCGGCCGCCAACGCGGCCGTCGACCACATCCGCAGCTGGTCGCTGGGCACGCCCGAGGGCGACTGGGTGTCGATGGGGATCGTGAGCGACGGCAGCTACGGCGTGCCGGAGGGCATCATCTCGAGCTTCCCGTGCACCTGCGCTGACGGCCGCTACGAGATCGTGCAGGGGCTCGACATCGACGAGTTCAGCCGCGCCAAGATCGACGCCAGCGCCCAGGAGCTGGTCGACGAGCGCACCGCCGTCCAGGAGCTCGGCCTGATCTGATGCGCCGCCGCTCGCTCGTCGGGTGGGCGCGCGCTACTTGAGGAACTTGCTGGTGGTGTTGTCGGCCAGCACCTTGCCGCCGGTCTGGCAGGTCGCGCAGTAGGCGACGGTGTAGCGCGAGTACTCCACCGAGCGGACGGTGTCGCCGCAGCGCTCGCAGTCCTGGCCCACCCGGTGGTGGACGTGCGACGGCCGAGCGGCCGAGGCGCTCATCTCGGTGAGGCCGCGGTCGAAGGCCAGGCCCTCGCCGATGCACACCTGGATGGCCTCGGCCAGCTGGGCGACGTCGTCGTGGTCGAGCTTCGCCGTGCTGGCGAACGGCGACAGCCGCGCCCGGTGGCACACCTCGTTGGCCAGGAGGCGACCCATGCCGGCGATGATCCGCTGGTCGCGCAGGAAGCCGTGGAGCCGCATCGGGTGCGCGGCGAGGAGCTCGGCCAGGCGGCCGGCATCGACCTTGTCGGCGTCGGGGCCCAGGCCGAGGAGCGGGTCCTGCTCCTCCGGGTCGCCGGCCACCACCCACACCCCCGCCTTGCGCTCGGTGCCGGCCTCGGTGAGCAGCAGGGCCCGCCCGTCGGCGAAGGTCCACCGGGCCTGGCCGCCCCGCGGCTTGGCGGCCTGCTTCTCGTCGACGCGCAGGCGCCCGCCCTGCATGAGGTGGACGACGAAGGTGGCCTCGCCGAAGTCGAGCAGCAGGTGCTTGCCCCGCCGGCCGACGAAGACCAGCTCGTGGCCGACCGCCGCCTCGGGCGGTGGGGTGGCGGTCTTCAGCGCGGTGAAGGCCAGGGCCCGGAAGCCCGCCAGCGCCACACCGGCGAAGGCGGCGTCGAGCCGCTCGGCGTGGGCCTGGATCTCGGGGAGCTCGGGCACCCTCAGCTCCAGGTGGTGCGGTGTCGGGCCGCGGCGAACACGTCGTCGAGGGCGGCGAGCCCGGCCGCCCGGTCGGCCACGGCCGTGAGGTCGCCACCGAGGCGGAGCCGACCGTCGAGGAAGGCGGCCTGGGCCGACAGCTCGCCCTGGGCGATGGCCGTGGCGGTGGCCCGGTCCTGCCGGAAGGTGACCTCGGCGTCGGGGTCGAGACCGGCCCGCACCGTCATGGCGCCGCCGCCGATGGCGATGGTGTACGCCGTGTCGCCGGCGGGATCGGTGACGACCTGCTGCACGACGAGCGCGAGGTCCTCGGGCACGCGGGCGGCCCGGGCCAGCGCGTCGAGCTCAGCGATCCACTCGGGGGTGAGGAACCCAGCCACGGCCGTGACGCTATCGCCGGCCCGGTCGCCCCGGCTCCCATCGAGCCCGCGCGCTGCGGGTAGGTTCCCGGCATGCAGGAGATCGCCCGGGGGGCCAAGGTGTTCGACGCGTCGCCGGTGCGGGGGCGCTTCCTGGCCGTGGAGGGGCCGGAGGACGTCCTCGCCCTGATGGACGACGGCGCCGAGGGCGTGGTGGCCTTGGTGCGCGACGCCGGCGCCACCTTCCTGGCGCCGATCTACCACGAGCTCACCGCCATCATCTGCACCGGCGGCACGGTGCGCAGCCACATCGGCATCGTGAGCCGCGAGTTCCAGGTGCCGTGCGTGATGGGAGCCGCCTTCAGCGGGCCCGAGCCGGTGGCCGGCACCGAGGTGGAGCTGGACTGCTCCGGCGACGAGGCGGTCGTCCGTGCCTGAGGCGAGCGATGCCGCGGCGGAGGCCAACCGCCTGATCCGCTACCACGCCCCCATCTCCCGGGCGCTCACGTCGGAGCGCACCTCGCTCGAGAGCGCCCTCATCCCGGTGACCGCCTACATCGTCGTGGCCTGCGCCGAGGCGTTCCTGCGCTACCCGGCGATGATGGAGCAGATCGAGGAGGCCATGCCGGCCGAGGAGATCGGGCGGCGGGCTCGTCGCCCCGGCTGCCAGGTCGACCCCTGCTACCTCTGGTCGATCGCCAACTTCTTCCTGCTCGGCCGCAAGATCATGGCGATGGTCGACCCGTCGGCCGACGACCCCGTGCGCACCGCCCAGGTGCTCGACTTCTGGGAGCGGGCGGCGCTGGCCTACCGCGGCGACGGCACCCGGCAGGCGTGGGACACCGGCACCTCGCGGATCTACGACGACGCCACCGTGGCGGCCCTGCTGGCGGGCACCGAGGCGATCGTCGACGACGACCACCGCAGCCAGGTGAAGCGCTTCAACGCCACGCTGGTGAACCACCTCTTCCTGCTCTACTTCGACACCCGGGCCGGGTACGGCGACACCGGTCCGTACGCCGTGCCCGGGGCCGCCGGCCAGACCCTGCTCGTGCGCGACTTCTACCGGCTGGGCGAGGGCGACTTCCCGTGGTCGAGCGTGGCCCGCGACGTGCCGTACCACCACCTCACCGCCGCACTGGTGCTCGACGGCGTGGACAGCACCTACACCGACTTCGGCACCTCGAACCACGTGCCGGAGGACTACCTCGACCGGCTCGTGCGGTTCGGCCTGTTCACCACCGACGGCCTCCCGCCGGGTGAGCTCCGACCCGTGCCGATCGACGAGCTCGACCCCATCGTGGCCGCCGTGCGCACCGCGCAGTCCCAGCACTACCGCAACATCGCCGCCATGACCCGTGACGAGAAGATCCGGGCCGGCGCGATCGTGTACTTCACGTTCCTCAAGCCGTTCGCCGAGGAGGCCGGCATCGCCGACCAGCTCGACTGGACGGTGCCCCGCGACCTGCCCGACCTCGCCTACGAGCTCTTCTCCGCCATCGATGGTGACGGCGGCGGGGTGCCCGACGACGAGGCCTACTACGACCTGTACCCGGAGCCCGCACCATGAGCGACACCCCCACCCCCGTCTCCCTCACCGCCGCCGACGAGCGGGCCCACGCGCCGGGCGAGGAGCGCCTGTGGGGCGAGTCGTGGTACTTCGACTTCACCGACCGCGAGGGCACGCTCGGGGGCTACGTGCGCCTCGGCCTGTACCCCAACCTCGGGGTGGCCTGGTACTGGGCCTGCCTGGTGGGGGAGGGCCGCTCGCTGGTGACCGTGATCGACCACGAGGTGGCGCTCCCGAAGGCGCCCTCCATGGAGATCCGGGCCGACGGCCTGTGGGCCGACCAGACGATCGAGACCCCGTTCGAGCACATGACGCTCGGCTGCGAGGCGTTCGCCGTGGGCGTCGACGACCCGGCCGAGGTCTACGGCGACCTGCGCGGCGATCGCGTCCCCTTCGGGCTGGACCTCGAGTGGGAGACCGACGGGGGCGTCTACCCCTGGATCGGGAGCACCCGCTACGAGGTGCCCTGCACCGTGCACGGCGAGATCCTGGTGGGCGACGAGACCATCGCCTTCGACGGCATCGGCCAGCGCGACCACTCCTGGGGCGTGCGCGACTGGTGGAGCGTCGGCTGGGTGTGGACCGCCGGCGGGCTCGACGACGGCACCCGCTTCCACACCACCCGGGTGCGGGTGCCCGGCCTCGAGGCGTTCGCTCCGGGCTACGTCCAGCGACCGGGGGGCACGCCCGAGCAGATCGACGTGTGCACCGCCGAGGAGGAGCTCGGCGAGCACGGCTTCCCGGTCAGCGGCCAGCTCGTGTGCGGCGACCTCGACCTCGCCATCGAGCCGGTGGCCTTCAGCCCCGTGCACCTCGTCGACGACGACGGCACCGGGCCCCGCCACGCCCGCTTCCCCCGGGCCCTGTGCCGCTTCGAGGCCGCCGACGGGCGCCGGGGGGTGGGCTGGACCGAGTGGAACCAGCCGCCGACTAGTCATGCGTAGGCCCGCCCACCTGGATGACTAGACGGCCGCCGGCGCCGAAGATGCGCAGGTCAGCCGATGTGCGAGCGCGGCGCGAGGCGCACGATGGGGACATGTTCACCACCGCCGCCACCACCACGCTGGTCACCGATCGCCAGGCGGCGCTCCTGCGCTCCGCCCGCGACGCTCGCTTGGCCCACACCGCCCGCCGCACCCGTCGGGCCCACCGCCGACCGACCGCCGTCGGGGCCCCGCCGGCCCCGACGAGCGTCCGGTCGATCGGCGCCGCCGGCGCCGTCCGCGACGTCGCCGACGACCCGGCCCGTCGCCAGCGCCCCGCCGCCTGACGCCACGATCCTGCCGAAGGTGGCCCGCTCCCTCGCGAGACCGGGAGCCGTTCCGTACGCTCGGGGCATGCTCGTGGCGCGTGCGGGGCTCTCCCCGGTGATGGTCGGCCGGTCGACCGAGCTCGACCGGCTGCGGGCGCTGATCGGCGCGTCGCCGGTCCCGAAGGTGGCCCTGGTCGCCGGTGAGGCCGGGATCGGCAAGACCCGCCTCGTCCAGGAGCTGGTGAGCGGCGTGGCCCCGCCCACGACCGTCCTCGCCGGGCAGGCCGATCCCGGCACGGTGGGGCGCCCCATGGAGCTCGTGCTCGACGCCCTGTGCCACCTCGGGCGGCCCGTCGCCGGCGTCCGCTTCGACGTCGTGGCCGACGCCACGCGCCCGGCGGAGGATCGGGTGCGGGCGGCGGTCGACCTGGTGCGGGAGCTCACCGCCGAGGCCCCGGCGGTCGTGGTCTTCGAGGACCTCCACTGGGCCGACGCCGAGAGCCTCGCCGTGTTCGAGCGACTGGCCGACCCCGACGTCGGGCCGCTCCTCGCCGTGGGCACCTACCGACCCGACGGGCTGACCCGCCGCCACCCGGCGTCGGAGCTGCTGCCCCGGCTCGAGCGCCGCCACACGGTCACCAACGTGCACCTCGGCCGGCTGAGCCCGACCGAGGTGAGCGGCTACCTGCGGGCCGTGTACGACGAGGACCCGTCGTACCGCACGGTCGAGGCGTTGCACCGCCGCACCGGCGGCAGCCCGTACTTCCTGGAGGAGCTGGTGGCCAGCGCCGGCACGACCTCGCTGGAGGGGCTGGCGACGACGCCGCTGCCGTGGACCGTCGCCGAGCTGGTGCGCGCCCAGCTCGACGAGCTGGCCCCCGACGTGGCGGCGACCATCGCCGCGGCGTCGGTGCTCGGTCGACGGGTGTCGTTCGACATGCTCGCCGCCGTCACGGGCGCCACGGAGGGCGAGCTGATCGAGCGGCTGCGGGGTGCCGTCGACAGCGGCCTGCTCGTGGAGGCCGACACCGACATCTTCAGCTTCCACCACGACCTCGCCCGGGAGGCGATCAAGGGCGGCCTGCTCGGCCGCGAGCGCCGCCAGCTCAACGAGCGGGCCCTCCACGTGCTGCGCGAGCTGGGGAGCACCGACCACCGCGCCATCGCCCACCACGCCGGGGGTGCCGGCCGCTACGACGAGATGGTCGACGCCGCCCGCCAGGGCGCCCACGAGTCGCTGCGGCTGGGCTCGACCTACCAGGCGCTGCAGCTGGCCGAGCTGGGCCTCGACGAGGCCGACGACGACCTCGACCTGCTCGGCGTGGCCACCCGGGCGGCCTGGCTGGCCGGCCTCCTCGACGATGCGGTGGAGCACGGCGACCGCTGGCTGGCGGCGGCGCGCCGAGCGGGCGACGTGCGCGCCGAGGGGCGGGCGCTGAGCCAGCGGATGCGCTGCGCCTACGAGGTCGGTGACCTGGTGGAGGTGGAGGCGCTCACCCAGGCGCTCATCGAGCTGATCGATCGGCTGCCCGACGACGCCGAGCGGGCCGAGGCCATGGCCTACGTGGCCCAGTCGTACATGCTGCGCGAGCAGGTCGAGGCCACGTGCGAGTGGTCCGACAAGGCCCACTCCCTCGCGGTGGCCAACGGGCTCGACCGGGTCCGGCTGGCCGCGATGGTGGAGAAGGGCTCCGCGCTGCAGGTGGTCCCGGAGGCCGTCGACGAGGGTCGGGCGCTGCTGGAGGCGGCCGCCGAGGAGGCCGAGCGCCTCGGTGAGCACGTGCTGGCCGCCCGGGCGCTCAACAACCTCGTGTGGCAGGCCCGGGAGTCGAGCCAGGTGGAGAAGGCCCGGGCGCTGGTGCCCCGCGTGCGCCGCCACGCCGAGGCCGCCGGCTTCGAGCTCCTGGCCGCCGACAGCGGCCTCGAGGCGCTGGCCGTGCTGGCCGCCGCCGACGGCGACCTCGGGGCCGCCCTGGCCCTGCTCGAGCAGGCCGCCAAGGAGGATCCGGGCTACACGTGGTCGAGCCGCTGCCAGGTGATCGGGGTGCTGCGGGCCGGGCTGGCGCTCGAGGCCGGCGACCTCGAGCTGGCGGCCGCCCGCACCGCGGCCGCCTACCCCATCACCGCCCGCAGCCGGGTCGGCGTGCTCGGCCTGGAGGCCCACCTGGCCGCCCGCCGGGGCGAGGTCGACGCGCTGCGGGCCCGGTTGGCCGAGCTGGTGCCCGCCATGGAGGCGGAGGGCTTCGCCGACGCCTCGCAGGTGCACGACATCGCCACGGCGGCGCTGGCGGCCGGCCTCCCGTCGGCCGCCGTCGCGCCGCTGGTGGCCCTCGCCGGCCGGTACGCCGGCCACCGGCTGGAGCCGGTCCACCCCTGGCACCAGCTGCTGACCGCCCAGCTGGCCGAGGCCGACGGCGACCACGAGCGGGCCCGGGCGCTCTACGTCGCCGCGGCCGCCGCCCCCGACGACGACGCAGGGGTGCTGGTGCGCCACCGTGGCACGGCCCACGTGGGCGCCGCCCGGTGCGCCATCGCCGCCGGCGACCTCGACGCCGCCCGCGCGCACGCCGAGGCTGCGGGCTCGCTGCTGGCCCGCTGGCGGGGCTGGCGGGTCGAGGAGCTCGACGCCGTCCGGCGACGGCTGGGCCTGCAGCGCGCCCAGGGCCAGGGAGCCGACGAGCTCACCCCCCGGGAACGGGAGGTGGCCGCCCTCCTGGCCGGTGGGCTGTCGAACGCCGGGTTGGCCGAGCAGCTGTTCATCTCGCCGCGCACGGCCGCCGTGCACGTGTCGAACATCCTGGCCAAGCTCGGCATGGCCTCGCGCACCGAGATCGCCACGTGGGCCGTGCGCGAGGGCCTCGTCGACCGGCCGAGCTGAGGGCCGACCGGGTCAGCCGGTGATGCGGCCGGCCCGCACGGCGCGGACCTTGCGCTGCACGAGCCACAGCCCGGCGACGCCGAGGGCGGCCACCACGCCGTAGCTGATGGGCTGGATCCAGGTCTCCACCCGCTCCCACCGGTTGCCGAGCTGGTAGCCGGCGCCGATGAAGAGCGCGTTCCACACGCCGCTGCCCAGCGCGGTGAGGGCGGTGAAGCGCACCAGCGGCATCCGCTCGACGCCGGCCGGCACCGACACGATGCTGCGCACCAGCGGGATGCACCGGCCGAAGAGGACCATCTGGTTGCCGTAGCGCTCGAAGAAGCGGTCACCTCGCGCCAGGTCCTTCGGGCCGAAGAGCGGGAACCACCGCTGGTTGGCCAGCGCCTGCAGGCGCTCGTAGCCCACCAGCGCGCCGATGCCGTAGAGCACCCAGGCGCCGACGAGGGCGCCGAGGGTGGCGAACACCCACGCCGCCACCACGTTGACGTCGCCACGGGCGGCGCTGAAGCCGGCGAAGGGCAGGATCACCTCGGACGGGATGGGCGGGAAGGCGGTCTCCAGCGCCACCAGCGCGCCGACGCCCGGCGCCCCGATGGACTCGATGACGTCGACCACCCACCCGGCGAGCCCGCCGAGGTCCTCCTCTGCGCCCATCGGATCAGTCCTGGGCCAGGAGCTTGCGGTTCTTCAGCTGCGCCTTGACGTAGTCGCGGTTCATGTAGGCGATGAAGTCGATCGAGATCTCCTTCGGGCACGCCTCCTGGCACTCACCGTGGTTGGTGCAGGAGCCGAAGAACTCCTCCATGGTGTCGACCATGTTCACGGTGCGCTGGTAGCGCTCGGCCTGGCCCTGCGGGAGCAGGTTGAGGTGGCTGATCTTGGCGGAGGTGAACAGCTGGGCGGCGCTGTTCGGGCAGGCGGCCACGCAGGCCCCGCAGCCGATGCAGGCGGCGGCGTCCATGGCGGCGTCGGCCGCCTCCTTCGGCACCAGGGTGAGGTTGGCGTCGGGCGCGGCGCCGGTGGGGGCCGTGATGTAGCCGCCGGCCTCCACGATCTGGTCGAAGGCGGTGCGGTCGACGATGAGGTCGCGCAGCACCGGGAAGGCCTTGGCCCGCCAGGGCTCGAGGTAGATGTCGTCGCCGTCGGCGAACTTGCGCATGTGCAGCTGGCAGGTGGCCGTGCCCTTCTGGGGGCCGTGGGCCTGGCCGTTGATCATGATCCCGCAGCTGCCGCAGATCCCCTCCCGGCAGTCGTGCTCGAAGGCGATGGGCTCCTTGCCCTCGGCGTTGAGCTGCTCGTTCACCACATCGAGCATCTCGAGGAAGCTCATCTCCTCGGAGATGTCGGGGGTGGCGTAGGTCTCCATGGTGCCGGGGGCATCGGGGCCGGCCTGGCGCCAGACGTGGAGCGTCACGTGCATGGGTCGTCGGTCCTCTACTTGTACGAGCGCTGGGTCAGGTGGACGTTCTCGAAGGTGAGCGGCTCCTTGTGACGGGTGGGGGTGCCGCCCTCGCCGCCCCACTCCCAGGCCGACACGTGCGAGTACTCGTCGTCCTTGCGGAGCGCCTCGCCGTCGTCGGTCTGGCTCTCCTCGCGGAAGTGGCCGCCGCAGGACTCCTCGCGGTCGAGGGCGTCGCGCACCATGAGCTCGCCGAGCTCGAAGAAGTCGGCCACCCGGCCGGCCCGCTCGAGGCTCTGGTTCATGGGGCCGTCGCCCAGGATGCGGACGTCCTTCCAGAACTCGGCCTTGAGGGCGGGGATCTCCGAGAGGGCCTTCTCGAGGCCGGTCCGGTTGCGGGCCATGCCGCAGTAGTCCCACATGATCTTGCCGAGCTCGCGGTGGTAGTGGTCGACCGAGCGGGTGCCGCCGACCGACAGCAGGCGCTTCACCTGGTCGTTGACGGTGGTCTCGGCCTCGGCGAAGGCAGGGTCGTCGACGGGCAGCGGGTTGGTGCCCAGGAGGTCGGCCAGGTAGTTGGCCAGGGTGTAGCTGATCACGAAGTAGCCGTCGGCCAGGCCCTGCATGAGCGCCGACGCGCCGAGGCGGTTGGCGCCGTGGTCGGAGAAGTTGGCCTCGCCGAGCACGAACAGGCCGGGCACGTTCGACATCAGGTGGTAGTCCACCCAGAGCCCGCCCATCGTGTAGTGGACGGCGGGGTAGATGCGCATCGGGACCACCATCGGGTCCTCGTCGGTGATGCGCTGGTACATGTCGAACAGGTTCCCGTAGCGCTCCCGGATGGTGGACGCCCCCACCCGGGAGATGGCCTCGGCGAAGTCGAGGTACACGCCGTTCTTGAGCGGGCCCACGCCCTTGCCCTCGTCGACCATCGTCTTGGCGTTGCGGGAGGCGACGTCGCGCGGCACGAGGTTGCCGAAGCTCGGGTACTTCCGCTCGAGGAAGTAGTCGCGCTCCTCCTCGGGGATCTGGTCGGCGCGGCGGGTCTCATCCGGGTTCTTGGGCACCCAGATGCGACCGTCGTTGCGCAGCGACTCCGACATCAGGGTGAGCTTCGACTGGAACTCGTCGCTGGCCGGGATGCAGGTGGGGTGGATCTGGGTGAAGCACGGGTTGGCGAACAGGGCGCCGCGCCGGTGGGCCCGCCAGCTCGCCGTGACGTTGGAGTACATGGCGTTGGTGGACAGGTAGAAGACGTTGCCGTACCCGCCGGTGCACAGCAGCACGGCGTGGGCCGAGTGGCGCGTGACGTCGCCGGTGACGAGGTCGCGGACGATCACGCCGGAGGCCACGCCGTCCTTCACCACGAGGTCGAGCATCTCGGAGCGGGTGTGCAGCTCGATGGTGCCGAGCTGCACCTGCTTCATCATCTGCTGGTAGGCGCCCAGCAGGAGCTGCTGACCGGTCTGGCCGCGGGCGTAGAACGTGCGGGACACCTGGGCGCCGCCGAAGGAGCGGTTGTCGAGCAGGCCGCCGTACTCCCGGGCGAAGGGGACGCCCTGGGCGACCATCTGGTCGATGATGTCGACCGACACCTCGGCCAGGCGGTGGACGTTGGCCTCGCGGCTGCGGAAGTCGCCGCCCTTCACCGTGTCGTAGAAGAGGCGCTGCACGGAGTCGCCGTCGCCCTTGTAGTTCTTGGCGGCGTTGATGCCGCCCTGGGCGGCGATCGAGTGCGCCCGGCGGGGGCTGTCGTGGAAGGTGAACAGCTTCACCTTGTAGCCCTGCTCGCCGAGCGTGGCGGCCGCCGAGGCGCCGGCCAGGCCGGACCCCACCACGATCACCTCGAACTTGCGGCGGTTGCTGGGCGCCACCAGCTTCATGTCGAACTTGTGCTGGGTCCACTTGTCGGCGATGTCGCCGGGCGGGACGTTGCTGTTGAGCTCGCCGATCATGGGGTGGCCTCCTCGGCTTCCTCGTACTCGGTGCAGCTGACGATCACGTCGCCGTCGGTGACGCACTCGGCCTGGTCGTCGACGCTGATCACCCCGGCCAGCACGGCGATCGGGAACGACAGGTTCACCACGGCGATGAACCCGGCGAAGCCGACGGCGAAGCCGCGTCGCCAGGAGTTCCACTTGGGGTTGTTGAGCCCGAGGCTCTGGAACATGGACCAGGCGCCGTGGAAGAGGTGGATGGCGAGCGCCACGTTGGCGACGACGTAGATGATCGCCACCGGCACCCGCTCGAAGCTGGCCACCAGGTTCCGGTAGGCATCGCCCCGCACGAAGTCGGGGTTCACCGTGCCCCAGGTGAGGTCGGCCAGGTGGAACAGGACGAACAGGCCCACGATGATGCCGGTCCAGCGCATCGACCGGCTGGCGGCGGTGGCGGCCTGCCAGTCGCGGCTCTGCTGGTAGCCGGCGGCGTTGGCCCGCTGGTTCATCCGCGTGAGCGAGTAGGCGGCGTGGATGTGGAGGGCGAAGGCGCCCATCAGGCCGAGGCGGATGATCCAGAGGAACACCGTGCGGGGCAGGATCGGCACCAGGAGCTCCCGCAGGAACTCGCCGTAGTGGTTCAGGTCGTAGGCCCCCAGGTACACCTTGAGGTTGCCGATGGCGTGCCCGAACACGAAGCCCATCAGCATGATGCCGGTGACGGCCATCACCCACTTCTTGCCGACCGCAGAGCGGTAGAAGGCCACCGGCCACGGCGCCTTGCGCTTGGGTCGGGGGTGCACCGGGCCGGACCCGGGTCGCTCCATGGTCGTCGCCATCGCTCGATCAGCCTCCACGAGCCGGTTCGATCTGTCTTCCAGGGACGCTACCCCCGCCGCCACGGGTTCCAGGAATCAGGGGCGGGTCAGAGCTCGAAGACGTCGCCGAGGGCGCCACGGCGCTCGACGCCGAGCTTGCGGTAGGCCCGGGTCAGCAGGTTCCCCACGGTGCGGCTGGAGATGTCGAGCCGGCCCGCGATCTCCTTGTCGGCCAGCCCGGCCGCCGCCAGCAGGGCGATCTGGCGCTCTCGCGGCGAGAGGAGCTCGACGCCGGGGTGGAGCACCAGCGCCGGGGTGGCGGCCTGCTGGCAGCGCCGGAGCGACGACGCCGCCGCCTCGGCGGCGTGGCGGGCGGCGCGGGCGTCCCCGGCGGCCCGCCAGGCCACCGCGCCCTGCGCCGCCGCCTCCGCCGCCAGCAGGTGGGTGCCGAGGGCGCGGAGGTCGGCGGCCACCGACACCAGGGCGGCGGGGTCGCCCGCCGCCAGGGCGAGGGCGTGGGCCCGGCGGGCGGCGGGCAGCGGGCCCTGCACCTCGGGGGCGAGGGCGACGAGCTCCTCGACCCGGCGCACCTCGCCGAGGCGCACCAGGTCGTGGAGGGCCATCAGGCGCAGCCCCGGCTCGTCGGCTGCCTCGGCGACGGCGGCGTCGAAGTGCTCGGTGGCGCCGGCCAGGTCACCTCGGGCCGCCGCCGCCCAGCCGAGGGCGCGGTGCCGCTCGCACGCCATCATCCGGATCGGCTCGTGGGCGAGGTGCCGCAGCTCGGCCTCCGCCGGGCCGAGGTCCGGCGAGCGGCTCTGGGCCAGGGCCTGCACCAGGCCGGCGTGGGCCCACAGGCCGTGGTGGCGGTTGCCCCGCTCGGCGGCCAGCGCCGCCGTCTCCCGGAACGCCTCTGCGGCGCCGACCAGGCAGCCCTGGTCGAGCTGCACCCGGCCGCGGCCGATGCCGGCCCACATGCGGGCGTCCTCGTCGCCGAGCTCGGCGGCGCGCGCCGCCTCGAGGGCGGTGAGGGCGTCGGCCTCGCCCACGTGGCCGGCGGAGGTGAGGGCCATCGCCCGGGCCACCACGTGGATGCCCTCGTCGGCGAGGAGGGGCTGGTCGCCGAGGCGCCGGCGGGCCTGGGTGCCGCGCTGGGCGACCGCGGCCGCCTCCTCGAAGCGGCCCAGCACGAGGAGCGACGGCGCCGCGGTGACGCACGCCTGGGCCAGCGCCCGATCGGTGGCCTCGGCCAGGCGGTCCTCCACCGTGGCCAGGGCCTCTCGGGGCCGGCCGAGGAAGACGAGGAGCGTCCCCCGGAACGCCTCGAGCTCCGAGCGCCAGCTGTCGGGCAGCTGTCGGATGCCGTCGGCGAGCAGCGCCAGGGCCTCGTCGGCGCGGCCGAGGTCGTAGAAGAGGTTCACCACCCGCGCCATCACCCACACCGCCAGGAGGTCGGGGTCCGAGGGCGGGCCGAGCTCCAGCAGCAGGGCCTCGGCCTCGTGGTTGCGCCCGGCCTGCATCATCGCCTCGGCGCGCACGAGCGTGGCCGGCTGGCGCAGGGCGTCGGTGCGGGCGGCGTGCTCGGCGAGCGCGGTGGCGGCGTCGACCAGCCCCAGGGCGACGGCCCGGCTGGCCCACCCCAGCGCGTCCTCGGCCGCCATGGGCGTCCCGGCGTCGAGGCTCAGCGCGACGAGGTGGGCCTCGTCGGCGTCCGTGCGGGCCGTGCGATCGCCCGCCTCGGCCGCGGCCAGCACGGCGCGGCGGTGCCGGATGGCCCGCAGCGGCGGGCAGGCCCGGCGGAGGTGGGCCGCCACCAGCGGGCTGGCCAGCCGCGTGCGGTGCACGGGCGGCGGGCCGATGGAGAGCAGCCCGCGCTCGTCGAGCTCGTCGAGCCCGCCGGCCTCGGCGACCGCCTCGAGCAGCCCGAGGTGGAGCGGCTGGCACACGGCCAGCGCCTCGGCCGCCCGGAGGGCCGACGGGCCGAGCCCGGCCACCTGCTCGGTGGCCCGCGCCTCCACGGCCTCGGCGACGGGCAGGTCGCCGGCGAGGGCCCACACGCCGGCCTGGGGCCGCAGGCTGCCGTCACGGCGCGCGGCCTCGAGCACGGCGTCGACGAGCGGCGCCAGGCGATCGCTGGCGTCGCAGACGGCGTCGACCAGGCGGGCGCTCACCGGCCCGCCCAGGTGGGCAGCGGCGCGAGCCGAGACGGCTGCCCGGTCGAGGGGTCGCTCCAGCTCCGCCATGGCGTCGCAGTCTGGCCGGTGGCCGGTGGCGGCGCGTAGGTGATCATGACTCACGACACCGGTGGCCCGGCCGTCGTACAACGCACGGATGCCTGCCTTGCGACCCCGTGTCCTGTTCGCGGCTCCCCTCGTGGCGCTGCTCGCCCTCCCCGTCGTGCTGGCCTCGCCGGCCGGCGCCGTCGACGTCGGCACCGCCGATGCCTTCGTCGCCGCCTTCGAGGACGAGGCCGTCACCGAGATCACCCTGACGGCGGACCTCACGCTGCCCCCCGATCCCACCCGCCCGCTCGGGGCGCCGCCGCTCGTCATCGAGGGCAACGGGTTCACCCTCACCGGCTCCGGCGACGGCCGTGTGCTCAGCGCCTTCAACCCCACGGGCGCCCTGACGGTGCGCGACATCACCATCACCGGCGGCACGCCCGACGGCGGGCAGGGGGCCGGCATCGCGTGGGGCGGTCCGGTCACGGTCGAGGACAGCGTCATCACCGGCAACCACGCCTACCTCTCGGGGGGCGGCGTCTACGCCATCGGCTCGGCCACCATCCTGCGCTCGACGATCGCCGGCAACTCCGCCGCCACCGACGGTGCCGCCATCGAGGTGCAGGCCGACGAAGGCGGCGGCACCGCGTCGATCACCGACTCCACCATCTCGGGGCACACCGACGACGTCTTGGAGGACGGGCCGTCGTCGGCGGTGCACGCCCCCGATGCCATCACCGTCATCCGGAGCAGCGTGTCCGGGAACGCCGGGGTGGCGCTCGACAGCGACGACGGGCCGGTCACCGTCGTCAACTCCACGGTGGTCGACAACGAACGGGGCGTGGTCACGGGGGGCGATGCCGTCGTGACCCACGCCACCTTCACCGGCCACGTCCTCGCCATCTCGACCGGTGGGAACCTCACCATGACGGCGTCGGTGGTGGGCGAGAGCGCCGAGGTGAACTGCTCGACCGAGACGTCCACCTCGGGCGGCTACAACCTCGTCGACGACGAGAGCTGCCTGCCGGAGGACCCCCGGGACCTCGTGGGCGATCTGGCGCTCGGCCTCGGCCCGCTGGCTGACAACGGCGGCACCACCCTCACCCGCCTGCCGGGGGCCGACAGCCCGGCGATCGACCTGTACGACGTCGACGGCTGCGTCGACCTGGGTGGACCCGACCAGCGCGGCACGGAGCGCCCGCAGGGCGACGGCTGCGACGCCGGCGCGGTCGAGCGCAGCGCCGCCGACGCCACCCCCGTCCCGGTCGACCCCACCCCCACGCCCCCGGCGCCGCCCGCGCCGTCGGCCCAGCCGGTGGCGGGCGCCCCGAGCTTCACCGGCTGACGCCGGCGGCACCCGTCTCCGGGACCGGGCGCGGGCGGGCGCCCGGTCCCCGGGGCACCCCCGCCCTCACCCCCCGAGGGTGGCGGTGTAGCGGTTCTCGATGGTGCCGGCGGCGGAGGTGCTGGTCAGCTCAACGCTCAGCACCCCGGCACCATCGGGCACCACGATCTGCATCGTGCCCACCCGCTCGCAGCCGTCGGCCGGGATGTCCCCCGTCCAGCGCCAGGTGCGCTCGCCGCCGGGCCAGCGGAGGTGCGCGGTGATCTCCGCCCCCTCGATGGCCTCCCGCCGGTCGCTGATCACGTGCACGTCGAGCGCCAGCGCCTCGCCGGGCGTGACGACCTCCGGCAGGCGGTCGGCCACCACGATCACCGGAGCGCAGGCCGCCCGCAGCGCGTCGTAGGCCGCCTTGGGCGCGCGGTCGTGGCCGAGGACCGACCAGGTGACGGCGGGGTGGCCGTCGGCGAAGGAGAACTGGGCGAAGCCGCCGGTGGGGCGGTACTTGATGCGGCGCAGGGCCTCGATGTGCCGGCGCACGACCGTGGCCTGGTAGGCCTGCGTGGCCTCCTGCCAGCTCGCGAAGGTGGCGTGGTCGGCCGGCGGCACGTGCTTGTCGAACAGCGCCTTCTGCAGGGCGTGGGTGTGGCCGAGGCGGTCCCAGTCGAGGTCGGGCCAGCGCTCGGGCTCCATGAAGCCGGCCGTGGTGGGCACCGCCTGGGCGCCGAACTCGGTCACGAAGCGGGCCATGCGGGGGAGCGCCCGCAGGAAGCCGGGGAAGTCGCGCTCGTGGCCGTGGTACCAGCCGAAGTACACGTGGGTGTCGGTGCCGTCGAGCTGGGGCGGGTGGGGGAGCACCCCGGAGTGGGCGATCACCGGACGGGTGCCGTCGCTGCGCTCGAGGGCTCGCTTGATCGAGCGGTCGAGGACGGTCTTGTTCCAGGTCGGGAGCTCCTGGGCGGCCAGCGCCTTCAGCGCCATCTTGCGGGTGGCCTTGGCGTCGCCCCACATGGCGGGGTCGTTCTCGATGGCCATCGGCTCGTTGTGGCCGCACCACACCGCGATCGAGGGGTGGTGGCCGAGCAGGTCGACCGCCGCCTCGGCCTGGCGCACCGCCTGCTTGCGCACGCCGCGGGCGTACCCCCACTGCAACGGCAGGTCCTGCCACAGCAGGAGCCCGGCCTCGTCGGCGGCGGCGTAGAGCTCGGGTCGGGTGATGTGGGCGTGGATCCGCAGCAGGTCGAGCCCGGCGTCGGTGGCCAGCTGCACGTCGCGGCGGAGCTCGTCCTCGGTGGCCTCGGCGATGGCCATGCGGGTGGGCCCGTGGTTGGAGCCCTTGAGGAAGAGGCGCTCGCCGTTGACGGAGGCGATCCAGCGCCGCATCCGCACCTGGCGCAGGCCGGTGCGCAGGGCGCGCCGGTCCGACGCCCCGCCGCCCTCCGATGCCGGGAGCTCGACGGTGACGGTGAGGTCGTGCAGCGTCGGGTCGCCCAGCGCCCGTGGCCACCACAGCGCCGGCTGCTCCACCGTGAGCGTCCACTCCACCTCGTTGGCACCGGTGGCCAGCGGCTGGTCGACGTGGTGCTCCAGGCCGCCGAGGGTGGTGTGCAGCGTGACGGCGCGGGCGTCGTCGCTGTCGAGGGTGGCCCGCAGCACCACGACGGCGCGCTCGGCGGTGGCCTCTCGGCACAGCACGCGGAGCCGGGCGATGCGCACCGGGCCGGTCTCGGTGACGTGCACCGGTCGCCACACCCCGCCAGGGTTCCAGTCGGGGTCGAGGCAGTCCCAGTGCTGGAACACGCCGGTCAGGTTGCGCTTGGCGGTGGGGTCGAGCTGTCGGGCGCAGGTCACCTCCACGGCGAGGTGGTGCGCACCGCGCTGGCGGAGCGCGTCGGTGACCTCGAAGGTGTGGGGGGCGAAGTAGCCCTCGGTGTCGCCGAGGTAGGCGCCGTCCAGCCAGACGTCGCCCTGGTAGAAGAGCCCGTCGAAGGTCAGCCAGGCTCGGCGGCCCTCGGCCGGCCCCATGGCGTCGAACCCGTGGCGGTAGAGGAGGGGTCCGTCGGTGTCGGCGAAGGCGGGCGCCGAGCGCCAGTGGCCCGGCACCTCGACGGCCTCCCAGCCGTCGGCGTCGAAGTCATCGTCGTGCCAGGCGCGCCGCAGGTCGTCGTCGGCGATGGCGGCCCGCCAGGTCCCCGTGAGCTCCATGGGTGCTCGACGGTAGCGGTCAGGTGATGGTGGCCTCACCCTGGACGGTGGCCGTGACGGTCCAGCCGCCGGCGCCGTCGGGGGTGAGGGTGAGCTCGAAGGCGTCCACGGCGACGTCCACCACCGTGGCGGCGCGCGTGCCGTCGGCGTCGGTGACCTCGAGGGTGCCCTCGAGGCGGACGGCGCCCGGCCCGATGAAGCGGCGGGGGTCGGTGGGCGGCAGCACGAGCGCTGCATCGCCCCGCGCCTCGAAGAGGCTCGAGGCCGTCGCGTCGAACCGCACGCTGTCGCGGGCGCTGGCCACGCCGGTGGTGCCGACGGCCACGGGGGCGTCGAGCTGGTAGGCGCCCGGCGCCAGCGCGTGGGCGCCGCCACCGAGCACGAGGCGCAGCCCGTCCGGGGTGAGGTCGACGGCGACGGGGTCGAGCACCAGCGCGCCGCCCGAGGTGAGCACGAAGGGGCGGCCGCCGTCCCACACCACCGTGGCGGGCTCGCCCTCGACGGTGACGCCGGTGAGCTCACCGCCGTTGCCGAACCCGCGCTCCGACACCACCGTGAGGGGCGTCGGCACGTCGCGCGGGTCGAGCACGGCGTCGACGAGGCGGACGGCGGTCACGGTGCCGGTCACGCGCTGCTGGCCGGCGGCCGGCACCGGGGTGCCGTCGACGGTGGTCGTGGTGGCGGCGCCGGTGCCCGGTGCCACCGACCCGTCGGGACCCGAGACCACCTGGTCGCCGCCACCGCCGAGGTCGAGGCGCTCGGTCACGAGGTAGGTGGCCCCGCCCGCGACGGCGAGGGTGAGCGACATCAGGAGGAACCGGCGCAGAGCGGACATCGCCGCCCAGCGTGCCCGCTGGAGGGGCCTCGGGGCGAGCACCCCGCCGCGGGGACGCTGGCGCAGGCCCGGCGATAGGTTGAGGCCATGACCTCGCCTGCTGCGCACCCTGCCCCGGCCACCGTCGGCCAGCTCCGCGAATCCGGGTGGACGTCGGTGCCGGTGAAGGAGGAGCTGCGCCGCAACGCCATCGCCCGCATCCAGGCCGGCGAGCCGCTCTTCCCGGTGGTGATGGGCTACGAGGACACCGTCCTGCCGCAGCTCGAGAACGCGCTGCTGGCCGGGCACGACGTGATCTTCCTGGGGGAGCGCGGCCAGGCGAAGACCCGCATGATCCGCGCCCTGACCGACCTGCTCGACGAGTGGATGCCGATCGTGGCGGGGTCGGAGATCAACGACGACCCGTTCGCGCCCGTGTCGAGCCACGCCCGGTCGTTGCTGGCGGAGCACGGCGACGACGCACCGATCGAGTGGGTCCACCGCTCGAAGCGCTACGGCGAGAAGCTGGCCACGCCCGACACCTCCATCGCCGACCTGATCGGCGAGGTCGATCCCATCAAGGTCGCCGAGGGCCGCTACCTGTCCGACGAGCTCACCCTCCACTACGGCATGGTGCCGCGCACCAACCGCGGCATCTTCGCCATCAACGAGCTGCCCGACCTCGCCGAGCGCATCCAGGTGGGCCTGCTCAACGTGCTGGAGGAGCGCGACATCCAGGTGCGCGGCTACAAGATCAGCCTGCCGCTCGACCTGGTGCTCTTCGCCTCGGCCAACCCGGAGGACTACACCAACCGCGGCCGCATCATCACGCCGCTGAAGGACCGCTTCGGCTCGCAGATCCGCACGCACTACCCCCTCGAGGTGGCCACCGAGGTGGAGATCGCGCTGCAGGAGGCCAGCCCCATCGAGGCCGACGGCGTGCGCGTGGTGGTGCCCGACTACATGAGCGAGATCGTCGCCACGCTCTCGCACCTGGCCCGCTCCAGCCCCCACATCAACCAGCGCTCCGGCGTGTCGGTGCGCTTCACGATCACCAACCACGAGGTGATGGTGGCCAACGCGGTCCGGCGGGCGCTGCGCCACGGCGAGAAGGACGTCGCCCCGCGCGTCACCGACCTCGAGGCCCTGCCGGCGTCGATGATGGGCAAGATCGAGATCGAGTCGCTCGAGGAGGGCCGCGACGGCCAGATCGCCGAGAACCTCGTGAAGGCGGCCGTCCTCACGGTGTTCAAGGACCGCTTCACGCCCGAGCGCTTCCGGCCCATCGTGAGCGCCTTCGAGGAGGGCGCCGTGATCCACGCCGGCGAGGACGTCACCTCCGCGGAGTACGTCGCACTGCTCGAGCAGCAGCCGGCCCTGCGCGAGGCGGTCGGTGAGCTCACCGGCGGCGACGAGTCGGCCGCCGCGCTGGCCAGCGCCGTGGAGCTGCTCCTCGAGGGCCTCCACCTCAGCAAGCGCCTCAACAAGGACGCCGTCGGCGCCCGCAGCACCTACCGCGCCCGAGCCTAGGACCCCCGAACCCCGCCGTCCTGTGTGCGCTCAGCACCGGATGGCGGTGCTGAGCGCACACAGGAGCGACGGGGTCAGCTGGTGGCGGCGGCCTTGGCGACCTCGGCGGCGGGCTTCGGGTTGCGGTCGCGATCGAAGAGGCCGAAGTGCACGTCGTAGCCGTGGTGCCACTCGTAGTTGTCGACGCCGGTCCACCAGAACAGGCCGGCCACGTCGACCCCGCCGCGGAGCGCGTCGGCCACCACGCCGAGCACGTCCTCGGTGTAGGCGGTGCGCTCGGCCTCGTCGTCGGTGCCGATGCCGGCCTCGCACACGAGGAGCTTGCGCCCGTGGTGCTCGTCGGCCAGGCGGTGCAGCGTGTGCGCCAAGCCGTCGGCCCAGGGCACGTAGCCGAGCGGGCCCGGTCGGCCGCCGACCGGCCAGCGGCCGAGCGTGCCGTCGCCGTGCACGCCCACCGCCGAGTAGTACGAGAAGCCGACGTAGTCGTAGAGGTCGAGCTGGTCGGGGGCGGCCCACGAGCGCCAGGCCCGCTCCTCGAAGCGGGCGGCCGCCGCCCGAGCCTTCTCGGTGTCGTCGATGAGGAACACCGGCGACAGGTTCTCGATGGTGGCCACGGGGGTGGCGGGGGAGCGGAGCAGCCTGGCGGCGTCGGCACCGGCCTGGTGGATCGTGCGCAGCACGTCCTCGGCCTCCTGGCGGTCGGTCCGGCCCGGCGGCAGCTGGCCGAGCCGGTGGGAGCCCATGGCGTACCAGGTGGGCTCGTTGATCGGCTTCCACCCGCCCACCAGGTCGCCGAAGGTCTCGGCCACCCAGTCGACGTGGCGGCTCCAGAGCAGGCGGGCCTGGCGATCGTCGCGGAACCCGCCGAGGTCGTCGCCGAACCACCCGGGGATCGAGAAGTGGTGCAGGCAGGCCCAGATGGTGACGCCGGCGTCCCTGGCCGCCTCCAGCAGCAGCCGGTAGCGCTCGACCTCGTCGGGGTCGTGGTGGCCCTGCCGCGGCTCGAGCCGGGCCCACTCCAGGGAGAGGCGGTGGTGGGTGAGGCCGTGCGCTGCGTACAGCTCGAAGTCCTCGGCGTGGCGCGTGGCGAAGCCGTTGCCGTCGCCCGAGGGCGGCACCTTGCCGGCCTGCTCCCAGCCGTACCAGTCGCTGGTCGGCGCAGCGCCCTCCGCCTGCGTCGAGGACGCGCCCGTCCCCCAGATGAACCCGTCCGGCCAGTCGCTCATGCCGCCACCCTCCCACCCCTCCGCTTCTGTGTGCGCCCACGACCGCTGGGCGGTGCTCAGCGCACGCAGAAGCAGCGGGGTGGGTCAGCGGGTGGTGAGCTCGGCCTGCAGGTGGGTGAGGGCCTTGACCCACTGCTCGGTGTCGAGCGCTCCCTGCAGCATCCACTGGCCCTCGACGATGAAGGTCGGCACGGCGTTGATGCCGTTGCCGTGCGCCTCCTCCCGCTCCGCCCGCACGAAGTCCGCTTCGTCGTCGGACGCGAGGAGGGCGGCCGCGGCCTCCCGGTCGAGGCCGGCCTCCACGGCGAGCTCGACGAGGACCCGGTGGTCGGCGACGTCGAGGTTGTCGGTGAAGTAGGCCCGCAGCAGCGCGCGCTTCAGCGCCCGCTGCGCCTCCGCGCCGGCGCGGTGGAGCGCCCACGCCAGCAGCCGGTGGGCGTCGAAGGTGTTGGACCGGCGCATCCCGCTCCAGCGGAAGTCGATGTCGAGCTCTGCTCCGGCATCGGCGAGGCGGGCGTGCGCGGCCCGCACGCGGCTGGCGTCGCCGAACTTCCGCTCGAGGTAGTCGACCAGCAGCGGCCCGTCGGCACCCTTCGGCACGCGGGGGTCGAGCTCGAAGGAGCGGTAGACGACCTCGACGTCGAGCCCGGTCTCCTCCACGGCGCGCTCGAAGCGCCGCGTGCCGACGTAGCACCAGGGGCACACGACGTCGCTCCAGATCTCCACCTGCATGGCTCCTGCAACCGCCCGGCCGGCAGGAACCTTCCGCTCGTCGCTCACCAGCGCTCGACCAGGTGCTCGCGGCCGGGCGGCGGGTCGTAGGGCTCGGGCCAGAAGTCGCTGAGGTGGGCGATCAGGCCGTCGTCGTCGAGCACGAAGAAGCAGAGGCCGGTCATCACCTCGCCGTCGACCTCGAACCGGGTCCACGACACCGCCTCCGAGCCGGCGCCGATCACCCGCTCGACGGTCACCGACCAGTCGCCGGGGTACTCGGCGTTGAACCGCCGGTACGCCTCCCGCCCCCGCACCCGCTCGCGGGTCTGGGGCACCTCGTAGACGACGTCGGCGGCGACCAGGGCCGCGAAGGCCTCCCAGTCGCGGGCATCCGCGGCAGCCCAGTAGGCCGCCACGACCTGGCGGGGATCGACGGGCACGGCAGCAACGTAGCGAAACCCTGTTGCCCGCCGGGGTGCGACAGGCGTAGCCATGGGCCGCTCGGGCGACGGCCGCCCGCGCGGAGATCCCAGGCAGGAGCGTGCATGTCGACGACCCGGACCGCTCGGAGCGCCTCTCGTCGAGCCGACGGAGGGTCCGACCGCTGACGCGATGAGCCCTCGAGGCTGATCGCACCGCTCCGGACCCTCGCGGGCCGACGGAGGCGCACGTTCGCCATCCGTCCGAGCAACCGCAGGAGTCCCACGTTGTCCTCCAACGATCACCGCCGCCGCGCCCACCAGCGCGCCGAGTCCTTCCGCTGCGCCCAGTGCCGCCTCGACGTGTCGATGGACGCGCCGGGCACCGCCCATCGCAACCACTGCCCCGGCTGCCTCACCAGCCGCCACGTCGACCTCCGGCGCCCCGGCGACCGCGCCGCCGAGTGCGGGGCCCGCATGGAGCCGCTGGCCATCGCCGTGCGAGGCGACGGCGAGTGGGTGCTGATCCACCGCTGCACCGGCTGCGACGCGCTCAGCGCCAACCGCACCGCTGGCGACGACAACCCGCTGCTGCTGGTGCGGATGGCCATCCGGCCCCTCGCCCAGCCGCCCTTCCCCCTCGAGGTCCTCGCCCAGCTCTGACCGCGCCAACGAGCCACCGCCTTCTGCGTGCGTGGAGCACCGCCCTGCGGTGCTCCACGCACGCAGAACCGGAGGGGTTGTGGGTACGGTGGCCCGATGGCTGGTGCGCCGCGGTTCCGGTACTCGAAGTGGGACGGGTCGCAGGTGGGGTTCGACCTCGATGCCGAGGCGGTCCTCGAGGAGATCACCGACGACCTGCTCTACCACGGCGACCTGCACGCGGCGCTGCGGCGGATGATGCAGCAGGGCTTCCGCGACCGCAACGACGAGCAGGTCATGGGCATGCGCGACCTGATGGAGCGCCTCCGCCGCCGCCGTCGCGACCAGCTCGAGCGCTACGACCTCGGCGGTGTGTACGAGGAGATCGCCGAGAGCCTCCGCGAGGTGCTCGACCTGGAGCGCGCCGGCCTCGACGAGCTGGCCGCCGAGGCCCGCGAGTCCGGTGACGCCCGCCGCCAGGAGATCACCGACCAGGTGGTGGCCGAGCGCAACCTCGAGCTCGACATGCTCCCACCCGACCTCGCCGGCATGGTGCAGCAGCTCCAGCAGTACGAGTTCACCTCCAGCGAGGCTCGTGAGCGCTTCGACGAGCTGATGGACGAGCTCCGCCAGGAGATGGCGCAGAGCTACTTCAACCAGATGTCCGGGGCGATGCAGGAGATGACCCCCGAGGCCATGGCCCGCATGAAGGACATGCTGAGCAGCCTCAACGAGCTGCTCGCCATGAAGGAGGCGGGCCAGGACACCCAGCCCGCCTTCGAGGAGTTCATGGAGCGCTTCGGCGACTTCTTCCCCGAGAACCCTCGCGACCTCGACGAGCTGCTCGAGCTCATGGCCCAGCGCATGGCGGCCATGCAGGCGATGATGAACTCGATGTCGCCCGAGCAGCGGGCCCAGCTCCAAGGCCTCTCCGAGGCGCTCATGGAGGACATGGACCTGCGGTGGCAGATGGACCAGCTGGGCAGCCACCTCCAGGAGCTCTTCCCGCAGATGGGCTGGGAGCGGCGCTACGACTTCTCCGGCCAGGACCCGCTCGGGTTCGCCGAGGCCGCCCAGGTGCTCAACGAGATGGGCGACCTCGACCAGCTCGAGCAGATGCTGCGCGGCGCGTCGTCCCCCGGCGCGCTCAACGAGGTCGACATCGACCGGGCGCGCGACCTCCTCGGCGACGACGCCGCCCGGAGCCTGGAGCAGCTGGCCAAGCTGGCCGAGCAGCTCGAGCAGGCCGGGCTCATCAACAACAAGGAGGGCAAGCTCGAGCTCACCCCCAAGGGCTTGCGCAAGATCGGCCGCAACGCCCTGTCCGACCTCTTCTCGAAGCTGGCCCGCGACAAGCTCGGCCGCCACGAGGTCGAGCGCACCGGCATCGGCCACGAGCGCACCTACGACACCAAGCCCTACGAGTTCGGCGACCCGTTCAACCTCCACATCGAGCGGACCGTGCGCAACGCCGTCCGCCGCAGCGGAGGCGGCACGCCGGTGCGCCTCACGCCGGAGGACTTCGAGATCGAGCAGACGGAGCAGACGGTGCGCAGCTCCACCGTGCTCATGCTCGACCTCTCCCTCTCGATGCCGATGCGCGACAACTTCCTGGCCGCCAAGAAGGTGGCCATGGCGCTGCACTCGCTGATCTCCATGCAGTTCCCCCGCGACTTCCTGGGGATCGTGGGGTTCAGCGAGGTGGCCCGGGTGATCACGCCCGAGCAGCTGCCCGAGGTGAGCTGGGACTTCGTGTACGGCACGAACATGCAGCACGCGTTCCTGCTGAGCCGCCAGATGCTGGCCCGCCAGACCGGCACCAAGCAGATCATCATGATCACCGACGGCGAGCCCACCGCCCACTTCGAGACCGGCATGGCGGCCCCGTTCTTCAGCTACCCGCCCGTGCAGGAGACGATCGACGCCACGCTGCGCGAGGTCGCTCGCTGCACCCGCGACCAGATCCGCATCAACACCTTCATGCTCGACGCCACCCCCTACCTGCGGGCGTTCGTGGAGAAGCTCACCCAGATGAACCGGGGTCGGGCCTTCTTCACCACGCCGGAGACCCTCGGCGACTACGTGCTGGTCGACTTCATCGAGCAGAAGCGGGCGATGCGCAGCGGCCGGGGCGGTCAGCGCAGCGCCTGACGGCGCCGATCCTGCTCAGGCGCCGTCGGGCGGCGGCCCGGGGTCCTCGGTGGTGGTCGTGGTGGGCTCGGTGGTGGTCGTCGTCGGCGCCGTCGTGGTGGTGGGGGGCGCCGTGGTGGTGGTCGTCGACGTGGAGGTGGGCACCGGCGGGAGGGGCCGGACGTCGGGGTTGGTGATCGAGACGGGCGGCGCCAGCGAGGGCGGCGGCGAGGCGCCGGGCCGACGGGGCGGGACCGGGGTCGACGTGGGAGCCGGGCCGTCCGGCTCGGGCGGCACCGTGAAGGTGGCGGCCACGGCCGCGGCGGCGTCCGGGGCGGCTCGCTCGACGGTGCTGCCGAGCACGGTGACCTCGGTCGACCCCGCGGTGGGCTCGGTCACCACGCTGGGCTGCACGAGCTCGGTCGTGGTCGGGCCGCCGGTGAGGGCGAACACGAGGAGGCCCGTGCCGAGCGCGACCGCCAGCGCGCCGACGGGCCGCGCGGAGCGGCCGGGGGAGGGGGCGAGGTGGCGGGCCATGCGCCGGTGAGTGTCCCCTGCGGGCGACCCCCGCGCAACGACCGGGGTGCCGCGTCCGGTGGCGAACCCCGGTTTTCCGGGCTTCCCCCTTGCGTCGAGCCCCAGGAAGGGCCAAGATCACACCGTTGTAATTACAGATGTGGTATCGCCCGAGTGCAGGGCCGCATCTGCTCCATCCGTTGCACCGTCCCACCCATGGGAGGAGGGCACGTGCAGATCCCCATCTCCATCGAGCCTGATGACCGGTCCTGGCAGGACTACGCCAACTGCCTGGGCGTCGACCCCGACCTGTTCTTCCCGGAGCGTGGTGCGTCCACGCGCGAGGCCAAGGAGGTCTGCCGCGGCTGCGTCGTGCGGGAGGACTGCCTCGAGTTCGCGCTCATGAACGGCGAGAAGTTCGGCATCTGGGGCGGGATGAGCGAGCGGGAGCGCCGTCGGCTGCGTCGCCAGCGGGCCCTCGCCCGGCGCGCCGGCCAGACCGCCTAGCTCCCCGCCGCCGCCCGGCGGGCCTCGATCGTCCGATCCTCCGCCAGGTCGAGCTCGCCCCAGCGCGGCTGCGGCACCCGGGCCAGGACCTCGCCCGGCACCAGCCCCACCAGCTCGGCGCCCTCCACGGTCGCACCGGCGGCCCGGGCGGCCGCCACCACCCGGTCGTAGGCCTCCGCCGGGCCGAGCACCATCGGGTCGATCAGGTTCATCGACACCTGGAGCCGGGGGCCCACGGCGAGGCCGAGGCTCCGCAGCGCCCCGCCGCGCACCGCCGACGCGAGCGCCCGGGCGCCGGCGAGGTCGGTCCCGCCGACCCACACGTTGTAGGCCACCAGCACCCCGCGAGCGCCCACGGCGGTGGCGCCGGCCCTCCGGTGCGGGGTCGTGGGCCCCCGGTCGGGCGCGAGCGGATCGAACGCCGTGCGCCGCACCTCGGGCAGCGTCCGCTCGGGGCCGTACAGGAAGCAGGGCACGCCGAGCTCGTCGGCCATCCAGTCGGCGAACCGGTCACGGGCGGCGAGGGCATCGCGCAGGTCGGCACCGTCGAGGGGCACGAAGGGCACCACGTCGACCGCGCCGAGCCTCGGGTGGACGCCGTCGTGGTGGCGCAGGTCCAGGAGCTCGACCGCCCGGGCCGCCACCGCACGCGGCGCCGCCTCGCCCACCAAGGTCAGCACGCTGCGGTGGTGGTGGGGGTCGTGGTGGACGTCGAGCAGGTCGGCGCCGGCGGCGGCGCCGATCGTCGCCAGGACCTCGAGGTCACGCCCCTCGCTGAGGTTGACGACGCACTCCAGCACCCCGGCAGCCTGGCACGCGCGGGTGCGGGCGATGCGCCGGCCGCGGGTGCGGCTGGTACGGTGGCGCCGTGAACCTCGGCGCCCCAGAGCTCCTCATCGTCCTCGTCGTGATCCTCGTGCTGTTCGGCGGATCGAAGCTGCCGAAGCTGGCGCGATCGCTCGGTCAGGCGCAGACGGAGTTCAAGAAGGGCGTCAAGGAAGACGGCGACGACGAGGACCCCACCGTCCCGCCCAGCGTCTGATCAGCGGCGCCCGACGGGCGCCCGATCCAGCGACGCGATCCGCTAGACCGACGCCACCTGCGCGTCGCGGCGGCGCTTGAGGATGCGGCGCCGCTCGCGCTCGGAGCACCCGCCCCACACGCCGTGATCGATGCGGTTGAGCAGCGCGTGCTCGAGGCACTCGGACTTCACGGGACATTCGGCGCAGATCTTCCGCGCCACCTCCACGCCCGCGCCGTCGCTGGGGAAGAACGTCGACGGCGGCACGTTGGTGCAGAGACCTCGGGCCATCCACTTCTCTTCCATCGGGAGCCTGCCTTTCGGAGCCGCTTCCTCCTTCTACGGAGCCGACGCCTCGTTGGTTCCCACTTTCTCGCGAACCGCGCAGAATCCTCGGCGCGCGGTGGGATTCCCGGCGGGAGGCGGGAAGATGGTCGGATGGAACCGTCGGGACCCGACTCCGCCCCCACCGAAGCGCACCGGCCCGCCGACGGGGCAGCCGACGACACCACCGAGGCGACGCTCCCGTCGTCGCCGTGGTCCCGCCCTGAGGCCACCGAGGTGCCGCCGGTCCTGCCCCGATCGGCCGCCTGGGCGACGCCGGAGACCGTCCCGGTGACGGCGACGGCCTCCCCGGCGCCGCCGGCAGGTCCGAGCACGCGCCGGGCGGCGCTCATGGGTGCGGTGGCGGGAGCGGTGGTGGCGGCCCTCGTGGCGACCGGCATCACGGTCGCCCTCGATGACGGCGATGCCGCACCCGTGGAGCGACCGGTCATCACGCCCGTCACCACCAGCGACGGCGGCCTCGACATCCAGGGGATCCTCGCCAAGGTGCAGCCCTCGGTGGTGACGATCGAGATCGAGCAGACCACGTCGCGCGGCCTGTTCGAGGGGGCGGGCTCGGGCATCGTGCTGAGCGACGACGGCCTGGTGCTCACGAACGCCCACGTGATCGGGAGCATCAGCGAGATCTCCGTGATCCTCTCCGACGGGTCGGAGCACACCGCCACCCTCGTCGGCAGCTCGCCCGACGACGACCTCGCGGTGATCCAGCTCGAGGGCGTCGAGGGCCTCACGCCCGCCGAGCTCGGCTCGTCCGACGACCTGCGCGTCGGCGACGAGCTGATCGCCATCGGGAACGCCCTCAACCTGGGCGGCGAGCCCACCGTCACCCGGGGGATCGTGTCGGCGCTCGAGCGCGACCTCTCGGCGGGCGGCATCCGGCTGGAGGGGCTCATCCAGACCGACGCCGCCATCAACCCCGGGAACTCGGGCGGCCCCCTCGTGAACGCGGCCGGCCAGGTGATCGGCGTGAACACGGCGATCGTGGCCGACGCCCAGAACCTCGGGTTCGCCATCGCCATCGACCACGCCCGCCCGATCATCGACGAGCTGCGCACCGGTGGCGGCGAGGTCACCCCCGACCAGGCCTTCCTGGGCGTGTCGAGCGCCGAGCTGGAGGACCTCCCCGACGACGTGCGGGAGAACTTCGAGGTGGAGGGCGACGACGGCGCCTTCGTGACCGAGGTGGTGCCGGGCTCCGCCGCCGAGGACGCCGGCCTCGAGATCGGCGACGTGATCGTGGCCATCGACGGCGAGGAGATCACGGAGTCGAGCCAGGTCCGGGAGGCCATCCTCGGCCGGGAGCCGGGCGACGTGGTGGAGGTCGGCATCGTGCGGGCGGGCGACGAGCAGACCATCGAGGTGGAGCTCGGCCGCCGCGGCGGCGCATGAGCCGGCCTGGGGTCGGTGCGCTGCGGCCCGCTAACGTTGGCCGCCATGTCTGATGTCGCCGCCGAGCCGCTCGAACCGCCCCGTGCCCACGCGCGGGTGGTCTACATGGGCCCCGTCGCCCCGCACTGGGAGATCCACTCCGACTTCGGCGACCACAAGATCATCGACGACTTCCGCGGCCGCGTCCTCGCCCGCCTCGTGCTCCTGCCGCCGCACGACCCGCAGTTCCGGCGCAACCGGGAGCGGGTCATCCGCGACGCGGAGCGCGAGAACATCCTGCTCGACTGGGACCTCGGGCTGCCCGAGGACGAGTAGCACCGGCGGCCTCCGGTCGCCGCACGTTCACCCCGGCGCCATCCCCCGGTCGAGGGGTGCTCGGTACGATGCCCGGCATGCCTGAGCCGACCGAGCGCGCCGCCGACCTCCTCGGTGGGCCCGGCGGCGGCGGTGCCCCCCGCTACCTCAACCGCGAGCTCTCGTGGCTCGACTTCAACGAGCGCGTGCTGGCCCTCGCGGAGGACGATCGGGTGCCGCTGCTCGAGCGGGCCAAGTTCCTGGCCATCTTCAGCCAGAACCTCGACGAGTTCTTCCAGGTGCGGGTGGCCGGGCTCAAGGAGCAGGTCACCGCCGGGATCGGCACCCCGACCCCCGACGGCCGCACGCCCGGGCAGCAGCTGCTCGAGGTGCGCGATCGCGTGGCCGAGCTGGTCGACCGCCAGGCCCATCTGTTCCTCGACGACGTCGTGCCCGCCCTGGCGGCCGTCGGCATCCGCCTGTCGAGCTGGGACGACCTCGACGACGACGACGAGAAGTTCCTGGTGGAGACCTTCGAGCAGCGGATCTTCCCGGTCCTCACCCCGCTCGCCGTCGATCCCGGCCACCCCTTCCCGTACATCTCCAACCTGTCGCTGAACCTGGCCATCGACCTGCGCGACCCGGTCACCGACGAGCGCCGCTTCGCCCGCGTGAAGGTGCCGAACCTGCTGCCGCGGTTCGTGGTGATGCCCGATGGCGAGCGCTTCGTGCCGCTCGAGCAGGTGATCGCCGCCCACCTCGACCGCCTGTTCCCGGGGATGGTGGTGGAGTCCCGAGCGACGTTCCGGGTGGCCCGCAACGCGGACCTCACCCTCGAGGAGGAGGAGGCCGACGACCTGCTGGCGGCCGTGGAGATCGAGCTGCGCCGCCGCCAGTTCGGCCGCGCCGTGCGCCTCGAGATCAGCACCGAGATCAGCGACGAGGTGCGGGGGCTCCTGCAGCGCGAGCTCGACCTCACCGACGACGACACCTACCAGATCGCCGGTCCGCTCGACCTCGGCGGCCTGTGGTCGGTCCACGGCCTCGACCGCCCCGAGCTGAAGGACCCGGTGTTCAAGCGGGTCAGCCCCTCGCGCCTCGACAACGGGGAGGACGAGCGGCCCGACTTCTTCGCCGTGCTCCGCGAGGGCGACGTGCTCCTGCACCACCCCTACGACTCCTTCCGCACCTCGGTGGAGGAGTTCATCCGCCAGGCCAGCACCGACCCCCACGTGCTCGCCATCAAGATGACCCTCTACCGCACCTCCGGCGACAGCCCCATCGTGCGCTCGCTCATCCGGGCCGCGGAGCGGGGCAAGCAGGTCGCTGTGCTGGTGGAGCTCAAGGCCCGCTTCGACGAGGGGGCCAACATCGAGTGGGCCAAGGCGCTGGAGACGGCCGGCGTGCACGTGGTGTACGGCCTGGTGGGGCTCAAGGTGCACACCAAGACGGCGCTGGTGGTGCGCGACGAGCCCGACGGCATCCGGCGCTACTGCCATGTGGGCTCGGGCAACTACAACTCCAAGACCGCCCGGATCTACGAGGACGTCGGGCTCCTCACCGCCTCGCCGTCGGTCGGCTCCGACCTCACCCAGCTGTTCAACTTCCTCACCGGGTACGGGCGCGACGTGCGCTACAGCACGCTGATCGTGTCGCCCCACGGCACCCGCAGCGGGCTCGACGCCCTCATCCGCAACGAGATCGCGGTGGCGGCCGCCGGGGGGCGCGCCGCCATCACGCTGAAGATGAACAGCCTGGTCGACACCAAGGTGATCGACTCGCTCTACGAGGCGTCGCAGGCCGGCGTGGAGATCGATCTGGTGGTGCGGGGCATCTGCTGCCTCGTGCCCGGCGTGCCCGGCCTGTCGGAGCGCATCCGGGTGCGCTCGATCGTGGGGCGGTACCTCGAGCACTCCCGCATCTACCGCTTCGCCAACGGCGCCGGCACCGGCGAGCCCCGGCACCTGATCGGCTCGACCGACCTCATGCCTCGCAACCTGGACCGCCGGGTGGAGGCGCTGGTGCCGGTCACCGACCCGGCCCTCCAGGCCCGGCTCGACGAGATCCTCGAGGTCAACCTGGCCGACGACAGCCTGGCCTGGACCCTCGGTCCGGACGGTCGCTGGGAGCACGTGCCGCGCCTCGGCGAGGTCGACACGCACCAGCGCATGCAGGAGATCGCCCGCACCCGGATCCGCCGTCGATCCTGAGCTCCGAGCGACGCCCGTCACAGCCTGGATGGCCGCGACGGCGAACGTTGCCCGGTCGTTCACCCGTCGTTCACCTGGGCCACCCTGGCCCGCCATCCGCCCTCCCTACGGTGCCCAGCAACGACCCGGTGTCATCCCCACGACACCCGTTGCTCGCCCAAGGAGGGCTCACGTGCTCAAGAAGAAGTCGACAGCCTGGCTGTCCATGATCCTGGCGTTCGGCCTCGTGGCCGCCGCCTGCTCGGAAGACGAAGATCCGGTGGACACCGGCGCCGGCGACGACGGCGGCGAGACCACCGACGACGGTGGCAGCAGCGACCTCTCCGGCACGATCGTGGTGTCGGGCTCGTCCACGGTGGAGCCCATCTCCATCGCCGTGAGCGAGGCCTTCCAGGAGGCCAACCCGGGCGTCGACATCTCCGTGGACGGCCCCGGCACCGGTGATGGCTTCGAGCTGTTCTGCAACGGCGAGACCGACGTCAACGACGCCTCCTCCAAGATCAAGGACGAGCAGATCGCCTCCTGCGAGGACGGCGGCGTGGAGTTCATCGAGCTGCAGATCGGCAACGACGGCATCTCGCTCCTGACCAACGAGGCCAACGACGCCATCGAGTGCGTCACCCTCGCCGACATCTACGCCCTCGCCGGCCCCGAGTCGCAGGGCATCGACAACTGGGCCGACGCCCAGGACCTGGCCACCGAGCTGGGCTCGAGCACCGAGCTGCCCGACGCGCCCCTGAACATCGTGGGCCCCGGTGAGGAGTCGGGCACCTTCTCCAGCTTCGTCGAGCTGGTCATCGAGGAGTTCAACGAGGACCGCGGCCAGGACGCCACCACCCGTCCCGACTACCAGGCCTCGGCGGACGACAACGTGATCATCCAGGGCATCCAGGGCTCCGACACCAGCTTCGGCTGGGTGGGCTTCGCCTTCGCCAAGGAGGCCGAGGGCGTGAAGATCCTCGACGTCGACGGCGGCGACGGCTGCGTCACCCCCGACGACGCCACCATCGCCGACGGCAGCTACCCGGTCAGCCGGCCGCTGTTCATCTACGTGAACAAGGCCAAGGCCGAGGAGAACCCGGCCCTCGCCGCCTGGGTCGACTACTACCTCGGCGACGGCGTCGGGGCGGTGTCGGAGGTCGGCTACGTGGACCTCTCCGACGAGGACCTCGAGGCCACCCGGGCCCTCTGGGAGGCCCGCACCACCGGCGCCCAGTAGCACCGGTCCACCCCTGACGACGGGACCCGGGGCGGTGGGGCAGGATGTGCCCCACCGCCCCCGCCCGTCGTCACCGTCGTCTCGCCTCCCCCTCCAGGAGACCCCCTCCGCATGGCCAACGTGACCCTCGACCCCGGCCCGCCGCTCACCGTCGCCGACTTCCGCGGCGACCCGAAGCGGTTGCGCACCGAGCGGGTCGTGAAGGGGCTCCTGTTCGGAGCCGCTGCCAGCTCGATCGTGATCAGCGCCCTCATCGTGCTGTCGCTGGTCCGGGAGACCTGGACCTTCGTCACGCAGGTGGAGCTGGCCTCCCTCTGGACCGATGGCTGGTTCCCCCGCCGGGGCCAGTACGACGTGAAGACGATCGTGTCGGGCTCCCTGCTGATCACGGTGATCGCCATGGCGGTGGCCGCCCCCCTGGGGCTGGGTGCCGCCATCTACCTCTCCGAGTACGCCCGGCCCGGCGTGCGCAAGGTGCTGAAGCCGATCCTGGAGATCCTGGCCGGCATCCCGAGCGTGGTGCTGGGCTTCTTCGCCCTCACCTTCATCTCGCCTGAGATCGTGCAGGCGATCTTCTCCGACGCCACGCAGTTCAACATGATGGCGGCGGGCATCGGCGTGGGGATCCTCACCATCCCGCTGGTGGCGTCGATCGCCGAGGACGCCCTGCGCTCGGTGCCCCACGCCCTGCGGGAGGCCTCCTTCGGGATGGGCGCCAAGAAGATCACCACCGTGCTCCGCGTGGTCGTGCCGGCGGCGGTGTCGGGTCTGGTGGCGGCGTTCATCGTGGCCGTCTCCCGGGCCATCGGCGAGACGATGGTGGTGTTCATCGCCGCCGGCGCCAGCGGCGGTTCGCTGTTCAGCATCAACCCCCTCGAGCCGGGGCAGACGATGACCGCGGCCATGGCCTCCCAGGCCGCCGGCACCGACCAGGTGGTCGGTGAGGCGCTCACCTTCCAGAGCCTGTTCTTCGTGGGCATGCTGCTGTTCCTCGTCACGATGACCCTCAACATCTCGGCCGACCGCTTCGTGCGTCGGGTCCGGCAGAAGTACTGAGGAGCCCCATGGCCGCCACCACCACCCCCACCTCGGTCGCCGAGTTCACCAGCCGCCAGCTGACGGAGGGCAAGGCCGACGTCACCGGCCGGGCCTTCGGGATCCTGCTGAAGCTGGCCCTGGGCGCCTCCGTGCTCATCCTGCTGGTGCTCCTCTACGACGTGTGGACCACCGGCTCCCCGGTGCTCACCACCCGGCTGGAGGACTTCCTCGCCGCCCCGCTCCGCTCCTCGGCCGAGGACTCCGGGATCGCCCAGGGCCTGCGCGGCACCTTCTACATCGGGGTCTTCACCGTCTTCATCTCCTTCCCGTTGGGCGTGGCGGCGGCCATCTACCTGGAGGAGTACGCCGGGCGAGGGCGGCTGTCGCAGTTCATCGACGTGAACATCCGCAACCTGGCCGGCGTGCCGTCGGTGGTCTACGGCATCCTCGGCCTCACCATCTTCGTGAAGGCCCTCGGGAGCTTCACCGGCCCCGACAGCAACGGCCGGACCGTGGTCTCGGCTGGGCTCACCCTGGCCATCCTGGTGCTCCCCATCGTGATCATCACGGCGGCCGAGGCGCTGCGAGCCGTGCCGCAGGGCCTGCGCGAGGCCGGCTACGGCGTGGGGGCCACCCGCTGGGAGGTCACCCGCCACCACGTCCTGCCCTACGCCGCACCCGGCATCCTCACCGGCACCGTGCTGGCCCTGGCCCGGGCCCTCGGTGAGGCGGCGCCGCTGATCCTGGTGGGCGCCACCACCGGGTTCCTCTCGGGCGGCGACAGCTACGGCCTCGGGTCGCTCACCGAGCGCTTCACCGCCATGCCGATCATCATCACCACCTGGGCCGGACGGCCCTCCGGCCAGGGCTGGGAGGCGGTGACGGCGGCGGCGATCGTGGTGCTGCTGGTCGTCGTGCTGCTGGCCAACACCGCCGCCATCCTGCTGCGCAACCACTTCGAGAAGACGAGGAAGTAGGCCCATGGCCCCCGAACGCACCCAGACGGAGCCCACCATCGTGGACGAAGACCGCACGACCGCCCCCACGCCGACCCCCGCCGCCACGCCGGCGGCGACCGCGTCGCCCGAGGTCGTGTTCGGCGTCCGCGACCTGTCCGTCTACTACGGCGACTTCCGCGCCGTGCGCGACGTCAACGTCGACATCCACAAGCACCAGATCACGGCGTTCATCGGCCCGTCGGGCTGCGGCAAGACCACCGTGCTGCGCTGCTTCAACCGGATGAACGACCTCATCGACATCGCCCGCGTGGAGGGCTCCCTCACCTATCACGGGGTCGACCTCTACCACCGCGACGTGAACCCGGTGGAGGTGCGGCGACGCATCGGGATGGTGTTCCAGAAGCCCAACCCGTTCCCGAAGTCGATCTACGACAACGTGGCCTACGGCCCCAAGGTGGCCGGCATCAAGGGCAACATGGACGACATCGTGGAGCGGGCGCTCAAGGGCGCCGGGCTGTGGGACGAGGTCAAGAGCCGCCTCAAGGCCTCCGGCCTCGGGCTCTCGGGCGGCCAGCAGCAGCGCCTCTGCATCGCCCGGGCCATCGCCACCGATCCCGAGGTGCTGCTGATGGACGAGCCCTGCTCGGCCCTCGACCCCATCGCCACCGCCCGCATCGAGGACCTGATGCAGGAGATCAAGGACAAGTTCACGATCGTGATCGTGACCCACAACATGCAGCAGGCCGCCCGCGTGAGCGACCGCACGGCCTTCTTCACCACCGAGGTGAACCCCGAGAGCGACACCCGCACCGGGCTCCTCGTGGAGGTCGACGGGACCGACAAGATGTTCTCCAACCCCAGCGACGAGCGGACGGAGAACTACGTCACCGGCCGGTTCGGTTGACCTTGTCCCCCTCGCCCTCCGAGCCGATCGGGGAGCCGATGCGCCACGGCTTCCAGGAGGAGCTCGAGCAGCTGCGCCTCCAGGTGGAGCTGATGGGGGTGCGGGTCGACGAGAACCTCGAGCGGATGCGCGAGGTGCTGCGCACCGGCGACCAGGCGCTGGCCGAGGCCGCCTACCGCGCCGACGACGAGATCGACGCCATGAACGTGAGCCTCACCGAGCGGTGCTACCTCCTGCTCGGCCGGGAGTCGCCGGTGGCGTCGGACCTGCGCTTCATCGTGTCGGTGCTGCGGATCATCTCTGAGCTCGAGCGGGTGGGCGACCTGGCCCTGCGCGTGGTGAAGCTGGCCCCCACCCAGCCCACGCTGGCCGCGTCGGGCATCGCCTGGGACATCCTGCTCACCGTGGGCGACGAGGCGGTCGAGCTCTACCGGACGTCCCTCCGGGCGTGGTCGTCCCAAGACCTGGGCTTGGCCACCGAGCTGGCCTCGCAGATCCGACCCCTCGACCTCTACTACGAGCAGCTGATCAGCGAGCTGCAGCGCTTCGAGGGCCCCGACGCGGTGCGGGCGGCCATGGGGATCTTCGTCGCCGGGCGAGCCCTCGAGCGCATCGCCGACCACAGTGCGATCATCGGGGCGCGGCTTCGGTACCTCATCACCGGGGAACCGGCCCACCTCGCCGCCGAAGTCAGGTAGGTCCGCCATGACCGAGTCGCGATCGGCCTTCCACCAGCAGCTCGACGAGGTGCAGCGCGACCTCATCCGGCTGGCCGCCCACGTGACCGACAGCATCGGCCGGGGCACCGAGGCGCTCATCGAGCTCGACCTCACGGCCGCCCAGGCGCTGATCGACGGCGACGACGAGATCGATGCCAGCACGCTCGACATCGAGGAGCGCTGCTTCACGATCCTCGCCCGCCAGCAGCCGATGGCCAGCGACATGCGGGCCATCGTCACCGCCATCCGCCTCACGTCGGAGATCGAGCGGTCGGGCGACCTCATGGTGAACGTGGCCAAGGCCGCCCGGCGGCTCTACGGCAACCCCATCCCGCTCGGCCTCCACGGCCTGCTGCGAGCGATGGCCGAGCAGGCGGTGCGCCTCTACGGCCTGGCCATGGACGCCTACGCCGATGGCGACGCCGCGCTGGCCGGTGCCCTCGACGACATGGACGACCGGCTCGACCAGCTGCACAAGGACTACATCCAGGCCATCCTCGAGATCCACGCCGACGTGCGCGACGTCCAGGCGGCGGTGCAGCTGGCGCTGGTGGGCCGGTACTACGAGCGGATCGGCGACCACGCGGTGAACATCGGCGAGCGCGTCCAGTACATGGTGACCGGTTGGCTGCCGGAGCACACGGGCGCGGCCCGGGCGGCGGCGCGCTCGGGCACCGAGGCCGGCGAGCGGTCGTGACCGCCCTCCTGGCCGTGGTCTGCGCCGGCCTGGCGGTGGCCGTGGCGGTCCTCCTGCGGTCGCAGCGCCTCCTGGCCCAGCGCCTCGGCGCCGCCAGCCAGCGGCTCGAGCCCGAGGTGGCGACCCCCGGACCGGGCTTGGCCGAGGTCACCTCGGTGGTGGAGCGGGTGGTCGACCGCGCCCTCGAGCGCGACGACGACACCGCCACCGCCGAGCGGCGGCTGGCCAGCGCGCTCGGGGTGATCCCGCAGGGCGTGGTGGTGTTCGACGAGGACGGGGCCGTCGCGTTCAGCAACCCGGTGGCCGCCGGCTACCTGGCAGCCCGCCACGGCGAGGCGCTGGTCGAGGAGGCCATCGCCGAGCTGGCGGAGGCGGCGCGGGCCACCGACGAGCCCGAGCTCCCGCTGCGCACCGTCGACCTCTTCGGCCCGCCTCGTCGCACCCTCGTGCTCACCGCGGTGCGCCTCTCGGTCGACGACCGCCCGGCCGGGGTGCTGGTGGTGATCGACGACGTCACCGACCGCCGTCGCCTGGAGGCGGTCCGCCGGGACTTCGTGGCCAACATCAGCCACGAGCTGAAGACGCCCGTCGGCGCCTTGGGCCTCCTGGCCGAGACCCTCCTGGCCGAGGACGACCCGGCCGTCGCCCAGCGGCTGGCCGAGCGCCTCCTCACCGAGGCCTTCCGGGTCGGGCGCACCATCGACGACCTCCTCGAGCTGTCACAGATCGAGGCGGAGGAGCTGGTCGTGCGGGCCGACGTGCCGGTGCACCGCTTCATGGCCGAGGCGGTCGACCGCGTCCGGCCGGCGGCGGAGCAGCAGGGGATCGCCATCGAGGTCGACGAGCCGGCCCACCGGCTGCAGGTCGTGGGCGATCGTCGCCAGCTGGTGTCGGCCACCTACAACCTGCTCGAGAACGCGGTGAAGTACTCCGACCCGGGCGCCACCGTGGTGGTGCGGGCTCGCACCGACGGTCGCTGGGTCGACATCACGGTGCAGGACCGCGGCATCGGGATCCCCCGGCGCGACCTCGAGCGCATCTTCGAGCGCTTCTACCGGGTCGACCGGGCTCGGAGCCGCGAGACCGGCGGCACCGGCCTCGGCCTGGCGATCGTGCGCCACGTGGCCAGCAACCACGCCGGCGAGGTGCGGGTCGACTCCCGTGAGGGCGAAGGTTCCACGTTCACCCTGCGACTGCCGGTGGGAGCCGGACCGGTCGCCGTCACCGCCGAGGCAGGATGACCCCATGAGCACCCCCGACGCCACCGTCCTCGTCGTGGAGGACGAAGACTCCTTCGTGGAGGCCCTCACCATCGGGTTGAAGCGAGAGGGCTTCCGGGTGCAGGTGGCCCGCGACGGCGCCGAGGCGCTCGACGTGTTCGACGCCGTGCGGCCCGACCTCGTGCTGCTCGACGTGATGCTCCCGAAGGTCTCGGGGATCGACGTCTGCCGCGAGCTCCGTCGCCGCTCCTCGGTGCCGATCATCATGGTGACGGCCAAGGGCAGCGAGATCGACACCGTCGTGGGCCTCGAGGTGGGGGCCGACGACTACGTCACCAAGCCGTACCGCCTCCGCGAGCTGGTCGCCCGGATGCGGGCCGTGCTGCGCCGCCGTGCCGGCGAGGCCAACGGGGCCGTGCTGAGCGGCGAGGCCCTCGAGATCGGCGACGTCACCCTCGATCCGGACAGCCACGAGGTGGTGATCCGCGGCGACGTGGTGCAGCTGCCCCTCAAGGAGTTCGAGCTGCTGGAGCTGCTGCTGGCCAACGCCGGCCGGGTGCTGCCGCGCGACACCCTGATCGATCGCGTGTGGGGCACCGACTACGTCGGCGACACCAAGACCCTCGACGTCCACGTGAAGCGCCTGCGGGCGAAGGTGGAGGTGGATCCGTCGACCCCGACCCGGATCGTGACCATCCGCGGCCTGGGCTACAAGTACGAGGTGCCGAAGGCGGGTTGACTCCCGACCCGGCCTCCGGGGTAGCGACCCGTACGATGGGAGCGATGTCGACCCCCGACGGCTGGCAGCCGCTCTCCCGGCCCACGGCCCGCGCCGGGGCGGATGCCTTCCGTCTGTCGCCCTTCACCCGCCTGGCCCGGGCCCACGTGTTCACGGCCGCGGGCGACGCCCTGCTCACCATCGCGCTGGCCGGATCGCTCTTCTTCGACCTGGATCCCAACGACGCCCGCTGGAAGGTCTTCCTCTACCTGGGCCTCACGATGGCCCCGCTCGCCCTGGTGGCACCGTTCATCGGCCCGGCCTTGGACCGCTCGGTCGGTGGGCGCCGCTGGATGATCATCGGCGCCAACGGGCTCCGCGCCGCCATCTGCCTGATGATGGTCAACGACCTCGACAGCCTCCTGCTGTTCCCGGAGGCCTTCGCCGTCCTGGCCCTGGGCAAGGCCTACGGCGTGGCTCGCAGCGCGGTGGTGCCCACCGTGGTGCGCAACGACGCCGAGCTGGTGGAGGCCAACTCCAAGCTCCAGCTGCTCTCCGGCCTGGCCGCCCCGGCCGCCGCCATCCCGGCCGGCATCGCCTACCTCGTGGCGGGGTCCGAGGCCGTGCTGGTGGTGGCCGTCGTGGCCTACACGATCGCCACGATCGCGTCGCTGCGCATCCCGTCCACCCAGGTGGCCGACGAGGCCGCCACCGAGGCGGAGGAGGCCGAGCTCCGCGGCATCGGGATCCTGCTGGCGGCCTCCGCCATGGGGCTGGTGCGGGGCATCGTCGGCTTCATCACCTTCCTGCTGCTGTTCCAGCTGCGGGAGGAGCCCACCTGGCAGATGGGCGTGGTCCTCGGCCTCACCGGCGCCGGCGCGCTCGTGGGCTCCACCATCGCCCCGATCCTCCGGCGGAACCTCCCCGAGGAGCGCATGCTCGTGTTCTCGCTCGGCCTGGCGAGCGTGGCCGGGTTGCTGGCGGCGTGGGGCGGCGGGCTGGCCTCCTCCGCCATGCTGGCGGCGGTGGTGGCGATCGTGTCGACCAGCGGCAAGCTGGCGTTCGACTCCCTCGTGCAGCGGGATGCGCCCGACGCCAACCGCGGTCGCTCGTTCGCCCGCTTCGAGCTCCGCTTCCAGATCGTGTGGGTGATCGGCGCCATGCTCCCGGTGCTGATCCCGCTCCCGCTGCGGGTCGGCTTCCTCGTGATCTCGGGGGTGGCGGCGTTCGCGGCCTTCTCGTTCCTGGCCGGCCAGCGGGCCGCCCACCGCGCCCACGTCGACCGCCCGCCGGCCGGTCCGGGCATCCCGCCCGACACCGACGAGCCCGCGGAGGCCGCCACCCGCGGCCTCGGCGAGCCACCGGGCTACGACCGGACGGCCGTGCAGCCGGATCGCACGGTGGTGCAGCCCGACCGCACCGCGGTGCAGCCGGATCGAACGACGGTGCAGCCGGTGGTCGACGACACCGTGGTGCAGCGCCAGCTCCCGCTGGAGTAGCGGCCGCCGTCGACCCCTGGACGGGCTAGGAGCCCGGCGGCTCGTCGGCGGGCAGGTCGGGGAGGTCGAGGTCGAGGCGGGCCAGCCAGAGGCCGGGGGCGTCCACCTCGGGCGGGGTGGGCAGGGAGGCGGCGTCGGCCCAGAGGCGGCGCAGGCCGTCCTCGCCGGCGCGCTCCAGCACGCCGTCGACGAAGGCGCTGCCGCGGTCGTAGGTGGCCTGGCTGAGCTCGAGGCCGAAGAGGCGCTCCACGAACCGGTCGGCCTCGTCGGCCTCCACGCGGTGGCGGCGCAGCGCCTCGCTCAGCATCGAGTGGCTGGGCACCAGCTTGGCGGCCACCTCGTCGAGCACGTGGTCGACCACGCCCACGACGACTGCCACCAGCGCCTCGATCTGCGGGCGCAGCGCGTCCTGCTCCGGGGAGGTGATGGCACCCAGGATCGTCTCGGGCGAGCCCATGACCTCCTGCAGGTTGGCCAGGGCTGCCGGGTCGCTGGGGTCGATCTGGCCGATGCGGTCCTCCAGGGAGGCGGGATCGCTGCGGAAGGAGGAGGCGTAGCGGGCGAGCAGGTCGTCGAGGCGGGCGCGCACGTGCGGGACGCCCAGCACCGCGTGGTGGGCGATCTCGTGGACGCAGACCCAGAGGCGCAGGTCGTCGCCGCTGAGGCTCCACTCCTCGGCGAAGGCCTGGAGGTTGGGGACCACGACGAGGAGCTCGTCGGTGCTGGTGCCGGGCGGGCGCGGGATGGGCAGGTCGTACTGCCCGAAGCTCCGCCGGGCCAGGTGGCCGACCATCGAGCCGGCCGTCATGGCCAGCATCATCGGCTGGAACATCTGCAGCATGCCGGCCAGCATCCCGGAGAAGGGATCGCCGTCGTCGGGCTCGGCGGCGTCCGCGCCGGGGTTGCCCAGGGCGCCGGCCAGGCGCTCCACCAGCGGGCGGTAGGCGTCGAGGCTGGCCATCACCCAGCCGGTGCGGGTCACCGCCTGCACCTGCACGGAGCGGCCGCCCACCGTGGTGCTCAGGCCGGTGAGGTCCGACACGTGGAGGTCGGCGACGCGGGCGAGCTGCTCGATGGCCATGCGGTCGACGGGATCGACGTTGGCCTCGCTCTGCCCCTCGGTGGCCACGCTGATGGCCAGCTGGCGGGCGCTGTCCCAGGCGGACGCTCCCTGCTGGCCGAGCATCTTGGCGATGTCGCCGAAGAAGGGCATGCCCTCGAAGGGGTTGCCTGAGGGCTCGCCGCCGCTCATGGCGCCACCCCGAGTGGACCGGTGTCGTTCACAAGGGCATCGTAGGACCATGGCATCGCGATCGGTCACCGACCCCACGGGCGCAGCAGGCGGCAGGGTGGTCGTCACCGGCGCGGCCGGCGCGCTCGGGCGCCGGGTGGTGGCCCTGGCGGCCGCCGACGCCGCCGTCGCCGAGGTGGTGGCCATCGATCGGGCGGCCGTGCCCACCGCCGGGTCCGTGGTCGGCCACCAGCTCGACCTGGCGACGGCCGACCTGAAGCCCCTCTTCGAAGGGGCCGCCGCGGTGGTCCACCTCGCCCAGACCGACGGTCCGGCGGTGGCCGACGGCCCGCGCTCGGGCGACGGCGCCCTGGCGCACCGGGTCCTCGACGCCGCGGCTGCGGTGGGGGTGGAGCACGCCGTGCTGCTGTCGAGCGCCACGGTGTACGGCGCCTGGGCCAACAACCCCGTGCCGCTCACCGAGGACGCCCCGCTGCGGCCGAACCCGGGGGTGGCCCTCGCCTCCGAGAAGGCCGAGCTGGAGCGCCTGGCCGCCGAGTGGCGCCACGACCACCCCGGCGCGACCGTCACGGTCCTGCGGCCCACCACCACCGTGGTGCCCGAGGGCAACGGGTGGCTCGCCCGAGCCCTCGATCGCTCGAGCGCCCTGCCAGTGAGCGACACGGAGCCGCCGGCGCAGTTCCTCGACGTCGCCGACCTGGCGGCTGCGGTCGACCTGGCGCGCCGAGCTCGCCTCGACGGCGCCCGCAACGTGGCGCCCGACGGCTGGGTCGACGGCGACACCGTGCGGGCCCTGGCCGGGGGGCCGCCGCGGGTGCGGCTGCCCGAGCGCCTGGCCCTGCGGGTGGCCGGCCTGCGCTGGCGGTGGGGCCTGGCGCCCACCCCGCCGGAGCTGCTGCCGTTCACGGTGCACCCCTGGGTCGTCGCCAACGACCGGATCAAGGCGGAGGGCTGGGAGCCGGCGTCGTCCAACGAGGAGGCCTACGTCGGGGCCCACGCCGCCGGTCCGTGGGCGACGATCAGCCCACGACGGCGCCAGGAGCTGGCGCTCGGGGCGGCCGGGGCGGGCCTGCTCGTGCTGGTCGCCGGCATCGTGGCGGCCGTGCGCCGCTCCCGCCGGTAGCTCAGGGCCGCTCGCGCAGGACGACCTCGGCCTCGGCGGGCCGGCCGTCGCGGTGGTACCCGATCGTCACGGTGTCGCCCGGCGCGTGGCCCCGCAGGGCGACGACGAGGTCGGAGCTCGACACGACCGGCTGCGAGCCCACCTCGACGATCACGTCGCCGGGAGCGAGGCCACCGGCCGCCGCCGGACCGCCACCCGTCACGTCTCGGACCATCGCCCCGCCCGGCAGGCCCATCGCCTCCGCCTGGGCCGTCGACAGGTCGGCCCCCTCGATCCCGATCCAGCCGTGGGAGGCGCGACCGGAGTCCACCAGCTGGTGGGCGACCCGCGCCACGAGGTCGATCGGCGTCGCGTAGCCGAAGCCCGGCTCCCCGCTGCCGGCCGAGGTGATGCCGATCACGGCGCCGCTGGCGTCGACGAGCGGTCCGCCGGCGGCGGCCGCCTCGATCGGGGCGTCGGTCTGGATCATCCCGTGCAGGGGGCTGCCGTCGACGTCGATCCGCTGGTCGAGGGCGCTGATCACCCCGGTGGTGAGGCGGGGCAGGTCGTCGGTGCCGTGCGGGCACCCGAAGGCGACGGTGGGGGTGCCGGGCGCCAGCGCCTCGGAGGACCCGAGCACGGCCACGGGGAGGCCGTCGGCGTCGATGCGAAGGACGGCGACGTCGGTGGGGTCGTCGATGCCGATCACCTGGGCCTCGTGGCGGCTGCCGTCGTGCAGCACCACGCTGATCGATCGGTGGTCGGCCACCTCGTCGGCGCTGGTGAGCACGAGGCCGTCGGTGCGGAACACCACGCCCGAGGCGATGGTGGGCTCGCCGGCGCCGGTGCGCACCACCACCCGCACGATGGTGGGGCTGACCCGCTGGGCGAGCATCGGGACGCCTCGGTCGCCCGAGACCATCGGTGAGGAGACGACGGGGGTGACGGCCACCTTCTCGATGACGGTCGCGGTCTGCTGGCCGTCCAGCGTGCCGGTGGCGGCCAGCAGCCCGCCCGAGAGCAAGGCGCCCAGGAGCCCGGCTCCCACGGCCACCGGCCACACGGTGGTGCGGCGCAGGACCGCCACGGCGCTGACGGGAGCCGTGGCGGGGCCGACCGCTCCCAGCTCGGAGGGGTGGCGCCAGAGGCGATCGTCGGGCGGGAGCGGTGGTCCGCTCGCCCCGCGCCCCTCCTCGGCGTCGTCGTCCATCGTCACGGCCCACGACGGTAGTGGGAGGCCCTGCCGGGAGGACCGCGGGCGGCATAAGGTGAGGGCGATGGACCGCGCCGCCCTCGACGCGCCCCACGAGGGCCAGGCATGGGTCGCGCTCTCGCCCGCGCCGCTGCCGGTGGAGGCCGCCTCCGCCTGGGTGGTCCGTCCTGATTGTGGTGCCACCGTCGTCTTCACGGGCACCGCCCGCGACCACGCACCGGGTCGGCCCGACGTCCACCGGCTGGAGTACGAGGCCTACGAGGAGCACGCCGTCACCCGGATGGAGGCGGTGCTGGCCGAAGCCCGCCGTCGCTGGCCCGAGATCGGGCGGGTGGCCCTCCTGCACCGCACGGGCGAGGTGGCCATCGGCGAGGCGGCGGTCGTGGTGGCGGTGGCCGCCCCCCACCGGGGGGAGGCGTTCGAGGCTGCCCGCTTCGCCATCGACGAGCTCAAGCGCACCGTCCCGATCTGGAAGCGCGAGGCCTGGGCCGGTGGCGAGAGCTGGGGCCTCGAGGCCCAGCACCTCACCGAGGTGGGCCCGTGACCGCCCTCGCCTTCCTGGCCATCGTGGTGGGCGTCTCGGCGCTCGGTGGCATCGTGCTGTGGCTGCAGCACCGCCAGCCGAACACGCTGGAGTCGGGCCTCGACGCCTTCAAGCGCGAGATGGATGCCCTGGCCCCGCCGCCCGACGGCCCGCAGCCGCCGCGCAAGCGGGCGGCCCGGCCCCAGCGCGGCAGGCCCGACAAGAGCGGCTCGTAGTGGCGCGCGACCTCGCCATCGACCTCGGCACCGCCAACACCCTCGTGTACGAGCGGGGCCGCGGGATCGTGCTCAACGAGCCCACCGTGATCGCCCTCAACGAGCGCACCCAAGAGGTGCTGGCCATGGGGCACGAGGCCTGGCAGATGATCGGTCGGACCCCCGGCTACATCGTCGCCGTCCGCCCGCTGCGCCAGGGCGCCATCACCGACTTCGAGATCACCCAGCGCATGATCCGGCTGCTGCTGCACCGGGTCGGGGTGAACCGGTTCAACCGCCCGCGCGTGGTGATCTGCGTGCCGTCGGCGATCACCGAGGTCGAGCGGCGCGCCGTCACCGAGGCGGCCCGCCGGGCGGGGGCCGCCGACGCGCAGCTGATCGAGCAGCCCATGGCGGCCGCCATCGGCGCCGCCATGCCCATCCACGAGCCCGTCGCCAACATGGTGGTCGACGTCGGCGGCGGCACCTCGGAGACCGCCCTCATCTCGCTGGGCGGGGTGGTGGCCCTCAAGGCGGTGCGGGTGGGGAGCTTCGACATCGACGCCGCCATCACGTCGTTCATCCGCCGGGAGTACGGCATCGCGGTGGGGGAGCGCACGGCGGAGGAGATCAAGGTGGCCATCGGCTCGGCGTGGCCGGTGCGCGACGAGGTGAAGGCCGAGGTGCGAGGCCGAGACCTGATGAGCGGCCTGCCCAAGACGATCATCCTCTCGCCCGACGAGGTGCGGGCAGCCATCGACGAGCCCGTCTCGGCCATCTGCGACTCCGTGGTGGCGTGCCTGGGGATGAGCCCGCCCGAGCTGGCCCAGGACCTCATCCTCAACGGCGTGAAGCTGGTGGGGGGCGGCGGGATGCTGGCCGGGCTCGACCAGCGCCTGGCCAACGAGACCGAGGTGCCGGTGGAGCTCGTCGACGCCCCCCTCGAGTGCGTGGTGCTCGGCGCGGGTCGCTGCATCGAGGCCTACGACTCCCTCAAGGTCATGTTCATGGGGTCCGCCCGCTGACGAGCGGGGGCACCTCGCCCACGGGCCTCAGCTGAGGTCTTCGGCCGCCTGCCGCACCTGCCAGTCGCGGTCGTCGAGGGCGGCGGCGAGGGCGGCGTCCACCGCCGCCCCCTCGAAGGGCGCCAGGGCCAGCACCGCTCGCCGGCGGACCGTGGCCTTGTCGCCGGTGGCCTGGAGGATGGCGGGCAGGCCGGCGTCGTCGCCGATGGCGCCGAGCGCGGCCACCGCGGCCTCGCGCACCAGGGCGTCGGCGTGCTCGGTGGCCAGCACCGCGAGCGCGGCCACCGCGCCGGGCTCTGGCGGGGTCCGCTCCCCGCACGCCCACGCCGCCACCTCCACGACCGTGTCGTCGGGGTCGGCGAGCGCGCCGAGGAGCGACGGCGGACCGTCGCCCGGCCAGCGGGCGGCGGCCTCGCAGGCCCGTCGCCGCACGCCGGTGGCCGGGTCCTGGAGCGCCCGCTCCAGGTCGGCCAGGGCGAGGCGGTCGAGCCGCTCGAGGGCGCCGATGGCGGCGGTGCGGACGACCGGGTCGGGGTCGTGGAGCCCCTCCTGGGCCACGATGACGTTGCCGTCATGGCCCGCCAGGGCCACCGCGCGGCGGCGGGCGGCGGCGCTCGGTCCGCTCATCGGCGCCGCCGCGCCGGTCGGGCTAAAGGCCGGTGCGGCCCCGGCCGATGGATGCCGTGGTGGCGGGACCGGTGGGGCTCGCCGAGCCACATCCACAGGAGCGCGACGTCATGCCGTTCATGGTGATCTACCGGACCTCCGAGGGAACGACCCGCTACGAGCAGGCCGACGCCATCGACGAGGCGGCGCTCTTCGTGGAGCGGCTGCGCAACACGGAGGGGACCGACGACGTCCGCATCTTCCGGATGGAGGAGATCAGCTTCGCCTTCCGGCCCTACTACAAGGTCGAGCTCGGGATGCAGGCTCGTCGCGGCGACGCCGCCACCGCCACCGCCACCCCGCGGGTCGCGCCGGCGCCGGTCGCCGGAGATCCGGTTCCCCCCGCCCGGCCGGCTCCCCTCGAGCTCGCCGAGGACGAGGCCGTGGTGGACGCCGAGCTGCCCCCGCCGCCTCCCCCGGCCGGGACCGCGGACGTGGAGGCCGAGGTGGGGACGAACGGCTCGCGGCGAGGCCTGTTCGGTCGCTGAGCGTCGGCCCCTCGGGCGCCCGCTCACCCCAGCGCCCGGTCCATGACCGCGCCGAGGGCCAGCACGATCACGCCGAGCACGGCAGCGGCGCCGATCCCGAGCAGCACCAGGAGCACCGTGAGCAGGACCGCTGAGCGCACGCGCACCAGCAGCGGTGTGCGAGCCGTCTCGGTCACCTCGCTCGTCTCCAGGCCCCTGCCCTCCTGCCGCCCGACTTGAGTCGGGTCCCGTCGGTCGCCACGCTGTCGTCGATGCTACCCCCGGCCCCTGCGCCCTCCCGGACCCCGTCCGAGCCGCGAGGACCGCAGCGACGACCCCGCCGGTGGTGGCTGGCGGCCGTCGCCCTCGGGCTCCTCGTGGCGACCATCTCGGGTGCCGCCGTGCTCTCCGTCCCCTACGTGGCGCTGCAGCCGGGGTCGGTGCGGCCGGTGACCGATCAGGTGCTGGTGGAGGGGCGGGAGAGCTTCCCTCCCGAGCAGTCGATCGCGTTCACCACCGTGAGCGTCGGGTCCACGACGCTGCTCGAGGCGCTGGTCGGGTGGCTCGACCCGAACGTCGACGTGCTCCCCGAGGAGGAGGTGCGCGGCGACCGCACGCCCGACGAGAACCGCCGCTACAACGCGCAGCTGATGGACACCTCGAAGGCCACCGCCATCGCCGTGGCGCTGACCCAGCTGGGGGAGGACGTCGAGGTCCGCACCACGGGGACGGTCGTGCGCGACCTCGCGCCCGACGGTCCCGCCGCCGCCGTCCTGGAGCTCGACGACGTCATCGTCGCCGTCGACGGCGTGCTGGTCGACGCGCCCGACCTCCTGGGCGAGCTCCTCGCCGAGGGCGGGGTGGGGGCCGAGCACACCCTCACCGTCGAGCGGCCACCCGGCTCCGGGACGACGATCGAGGTGACGCTGGCGACGGTCGCAGCGCCCGACGACGCCACCCGCCCGATCATCGGGATCGCGCCCGAGGAGCGCATCGTCGGCTTCGACTTCCCGTTCGACGTCGTGATCGACTCCGGGACGGTCGGCGGGCCGTCGGCCGGCCTGGCCTTCACCCTCGCCGTGATCGACGTCCTCACCCCCGGTGAGCTCACCGGCGGGCGACGGGTGGCCGTGACCGGCACCATCCGGCTCGACGCCACGGTGGGCCCCGTCGGCGGCGGGGCGCAGAAGGCCGTGGCTGTCCGAGATGCCGGATATGAGGTGTTCCTGGTGCCCAGCGCCGAGGTCGAGGAGGTCCGAGCGGCCGTGGGAGACGATCTCGAGGTGATCGGGGTGGATACCCTGGCGGGAGCGCTGGAGGCGCTCGACGCGCTCGGGGGAGACGCTGGGTCGCTGTCAGCCGCAGGAGCCGGCAGCACCCCCTGAACCGGTCGGGCGGGGCGCGCACCCCGAACGAGGCAGGTCACCGGCCCAACGATGTCGAGCACCGAAGTGCAGCTGCGGTTCGCCGCCGAGTTCGCGGTGTTCCTGGTCGCCCTGGCCGGGTTCGGCTTCTGCGCGCTTCGAGCCGAGCTGCTCACCGACCGCCGCCCGGCTCGCGGCGCCGCCGGGCTCGGGTTCGCGGCCCTCGCGGTCGCCGCCTTCCTCAGCGGTGCGCTCATCGCCGACGGGCCCACCGAGGCACCGGTGGTGGTCGCCCGATCCGCTGGCCTCGTGCTGCTGGCGGTGGCCTCCCGCTGGTGGCGCACCGAGCGGGGCTGCCGGTCGCTGCTCTGGATCGGGCTCGTCGCGCTCGCCGTGGGGGAGGTGGCCGGCGGCTTCGACGACGCCGGCCCCCTGGCCGACGCCGCGCGCGGCGTCGGCGCCCTGGCCGTCGGGGCGTCGCTCGTGGTCGCCAGCACCCGTGCCATCTCGGCGCGCATCGCCGCCTCGGCGGCCTCGATCCTGTTCGTGGTCATCACCGTGCTGGCCGTCGCCCTGTCCGCCGTGATCAGCGGCAACGTGGAGGACGAGGCCGTGCGACGCATCGGCGCCCGGGCCGACACCGAGCGCCAGGCGGTGGAGGACCAGAGCGGCACCGTGTTCCAGTCCGCGACGGTGCTCGGCCTGGCCCTCGAGGGCGGCATCGACATCCGAGCCGACCTCCTCGCCCTCACCGAGCCGGACCGCCCGGTCGACCCGGCCACGCGCGATCGGGTGCTCGAGGCGATGGGCGCCACCCTGGTGAGCCTCACGAGCGGCGACCCCCGACTCGGGCCCCTGGTGCTGCTCGACGCCTCGGGCACGGTGCGCGGCGCGCTCGAGATCGGCCCCGACCGGGCCATCGTGGCCGGCGACCCGTCGGTCGCCGCGGTGCTGGGCGCCACCCCCGTGGTGCGCCAGGTGCTGGCCGACACCCGCACGGGGCTCAGCTCGGTGGCCACGGTGGCCGGCGAGCCGCTCGCCGTCGCCGCGGTGCCCATCACCCTCGACGACGGTGGCTTCCGGGGCGTGGTGGTGGTGACCAGCCGCCTCGACGCCACCTACCTCGAGCTGCGCACGACGCCGATCGAGCAGGAGCAGCCGGGCGCCGGCATGGCGCTGGTCGACCGCGACGGCATCCTCGCCGGGTTCGGGCCGGCCGGCACCGAGGCGACGCTGGTGGAGCTGGCCACCGCCGCCATGAACGACGAGCGCGACCTCACCCGCACGAGCGACGGCCGGTTCTTCGTGGCCCGGGCCGTCGAGGGCGGCGATGGGCTCCCCGTGATGGCCACGGTGCTGTCCACCCCGACCGCCCAGTTCGACGCCACCCGCGAGGACCTCTTCCGGGTGCTGTTCCTGGTGGCCATGGGCGCGGCCGGGGCCGCGCTGCTCCTGGCCGCGGTGGCGGGGGAGCGCATCGGGGCCGGGCTGCGCCGCCTCACCGTCGTAGCCACCGCCATCCGGGAGGGCAACCTCGACGTCTCGGCCGACGTCGCCACCGATGACGAGCTCGGCGTGCTCGGCTCGAGCTTCGACGCCATGGCGGGGTCGATCCGCACCATGACCGCCGACCTCCGCACCGCGGCCGACGACGAGGCGGCGCTGCGCGGCCGCCTCGAGGCGGTGGTGGCGGGGATGGGCGAGGCGCTGGTGGCCGTCGACGCGGAGGGCTGCATCACCGACTTCAACGAGGCGGCCGAGGAGCTCTGTGACCTCCCCGCTCGCGAGGCCCGAGGTCGTCCGATCGGCGACGTGGTCGCCCTGCTGGGCGAGGAGGGGGCCGACCTCACGCCCCGCCTCGCCCGTCCCGTGCTCGAGAGCTGGAGCGAGGCCGGCGTGGTGGTGCAGGCGAGCGGCCGCGAGGTGCCCGTGGCGGTGTCGGCCGGTACCCTTCGGGGCCCTGGGAACGACGTGGCCGGAGCGGTGTTCGTGCTCCGCGACGTGCGCCGGGAGCGGGAGCTGGAGCGCATGAAGACCGAGTTCATCGCCAACATCAGCCACGAGCTGCGCACCCCGCTCACCCCGATCAAGGGGTTCGCCTCGATCCTGCACTCCCGCGACCTGCCCCGCGACAAGACCCAGGGCTTCGCCGAGGAGATCACCAGCGCCGCCAGCCAGATGGAGCGGGTGATCGGGCAGCTGGTGAACTTCGCCACCATCGTCGGCGGCCGGCTGTCGCTCGAGCCGCAGCCGCTGCCCGTCCGGTCGGCCCTCGACGCCGCCATCGAGCGCTGGTCGGCCAGCGGCTCGTCGCGCGCCCACGAGCTCCGGCGGCGGGTGTCGGCCGGCACCCCGGCCGCCCTGGCCGACCCGACCCACCTCGCCCAGGCGCTCGACGAGCTCGTCGACAACGCGGTGAAGTACTCGCCGGATGGGGGGCGCATCACGCTGGCGGCCAGCGGGGACGCCGAGCACGACCAGGTGCGCATCTCGGTCACCGACCAGGGGATCGGGATCCCGGCCGACCGCCTGGAGTCGATCTTCGAGGACTTCACGCAGGGCGACGCCTCGGCCACCCGTCGCTTCGGTGGCCTCGGGCTGGGGCTGGCACTGGTCCACCGCATCGTGCGGGCCCACGGCGGCGACCTCACCTGCGAGTCGGCTCCCGGGAAGGGCTCCCGCTTCACCATGGTGCTGCCGGCCGCCCCACCGCGGCCGCGCCGGCGGGCCCGATGACCCGCCGCTCGATGGCCGTGCTGCTCGGCCTGGCCCTCCTGGCCCCGGCTGCGTGCGCCGACGACGGTCCCGAGGCCGACGAGGCCCGCCTCCGGGTGGAGGGCGAGGCCGTGGTCGAGCGCGCCGACGGCGGCCGCGACGTGGTCACCGACTCGGCCGACCTGCGGGCCGGCGACCAGGTGACCATGGCCAGCGGCGAGGGCGAGCTCGAGCTGGCCGGCGGCGCCCGCCTCGAGCTGCGCGACGCCCTCGACGACGAGACCTCGCCCACGTCGGTGGTGGTCGGCGCCGTCCCGGTGCTCGAGTCGGGTGACCTCCTCGTGACCGTGCCCGATCGCACGGCGGTGGAGCTGGAGGCCGACGGCACCTCCGTGGTCGTGGAGTCGGGCGCCGCCCGGCTGGAGCGCACGTTCGGCATGTCGGTCGGCTCCTACTCCGCCACCGTCTCCCTCGACTCCGCCGGCCAGGAGCGCGGCGTCCCGGCGCTGCGCGAGATGACCGTGCCCGGCCTCGGCCGGCCCCCGCAGGCACCCCGACCGCTGGCCGTCGACGAAGCCGACCCGTGGGACCGCCGCCACCTCGGCGGCGCCATCGACCTCGGCGAGCAGCTGGAGCTGCTGGCCGCCGGGCTCTTCGACAACCTGCCCCCCGACCGGGCGCGCTCGGCCGAGTTCTTCCGCTTCGTGCTGCCGGGCCTCGACGACGAGCCGGCCTTCGACGACGACCTGCTCGACCCCGATCGGCCGTCGGCGGAGACGTTGGTGGGGGCGGCCATCACCGACCTCGGCGAGCGGGGCGGCTTCGACGCCCGGTGGGCCGAGGTCTTCGCCTTCCGCGATGCCGGCGCGGAGTGGGGCCTGGTGGCGCTCGACCAGGCCGTCGACGGCGCCGCCCTCTCGGGCGACGTGGAGGAGGCGCTCGGCGTCGGCGTGGCCGAGGCCGAGTTCGCCGCGCCCCCGCCGGCCGACGACGCCCCGGCGCCGACCACGCCATCGCCCACCACCACGGCACCCCCGCCCACCGGGCCGTCGCCCACGCCCACCACCTCACCGCCCCCCACGGCGCCGCCGCCCACGGCTCCACCCCCCACCTCGCCGCCACCGACGGTCCCGCCGCTGGCGCCGCCCCTGCTCGATCCCGTGGTGGAGCCGGTCACCGACCTGCTCGGCGGCGTGGTCGACGGCCTGCTGGGCGGGCTGCTCGGCCCCTGAGGCGGCCCGTCGGAGGCGTCCGCGCCGAGTCGAGGGTGCAGTCGTAGCATCGGGAGGCCATGGCCGAGCCCCTCGACAGCCACAACATCGCCCGCAAGTCCTTCGAGGTCGGTCGACGGGGCTACGAACAGCAGGAGGTCCGCGCCTTCCTCCACGAGGTCTCCTCGCTGGTCGAGCGCCTCCTGCGGGAGGAGACGGCGCTGCGCGAGCGGGCCGAGCGGGCGGAGTCGCGGGTCGCCCTCGCCGACAAGCCCGACGAGGCGATGCTGCTCGAGGTCCTGGGGGAGGAGACCACCCGGGTCCTCACCTCGGCCCGCGAGGCGGCCAGCGAGATCCGGGCCAAGGCCGAGGCGGCGGCCGAGAAGATCGTCGGCGACGCCACCGCCGAGGCCGCCGACGTCCGCTCCGCGGCGCAGCGCGACGCGGATCGGCGCCTGGCCGACGCCACCACCGAGGCCGACGCGCTGCTCGCCCAGGCGCGCACCGAGCTGGAGCGCCGCTCTGCCGAGGCGGAGGAGGCGGCCGCCCGCATCCGCCAGGAGGGGGCCGACCAGGCGCAGGCCCTGCGTGACGAAGGGGCCCGCGACCTCGCCGCCGCCCAGGCCGAGGCCGAGGCGCAGGTGGAGGCGGCCCGCCAGCAGGGCAAGGAGATGGTCGCCGAGGCGCAGCTCGTCCGTGAGCGGGTCCTGCGCGACCTCGCCGCCCGCCGCAAGAAGGCCCGGCAGCAGGTCGAGAAGCTCAACGCCGGCCGCGAGCGCCTGCTGACGGCCTACGACGTCGTGCGGCGCACGGTCGACGAGGCCACCACCGAGCTCACCACGTCGCTCTCCGACGCCCGCCTGGCCGCCGACGCCGCCGCCCGCCGCCTCGAGGACGAGCCGGAGCCCACCCTCGAGCAGCTCGACGCCGAGGTGTCCACCGCGGCGCTGGTCGACCTGCCGATCACCGAGGCCGACGACGTCGAGGTCGACGACGACGAGCCGGGTCCCTTCTCCGGCGAGGTCCCGGCGGTCGACATCCCGGTGGCTCCCGAGCCGCAAGAGCCGTCGGTCGAGGCGGCCGACGACACCGAACCGACCCCCGTCGCGCCGGCGGCCGACGATCGGCGCGGCCGCAAGAGCCGCCGCCGCCGAGACGACTTCAGCGGGCTGCCGGCCGGCGAGCTGGTGAAGGTGGAGCCGCCCGCCGCCGGTGAGGGCATCCGCATCCTCGCCGAGCCGGCACTCGACCCCGAGCCCGACGTCGCCGCGGCGGCCTCCGTCGAGGCGCCGGCGGCCGAGGCGCCGGCGGTCGACGCCGTCGAGCCCGACGCCGAGCCGCCGGTGGAGGAGCCGGTGGCCGACGACGAGCCAGCGCCGGCGGGCGATGGCGAGGCCAGCCCGGCGGCTGCGCCCGAGCCGGTGGAGGCCGACGAGCCCCCCGACGCGGCTGCGCCCGAGCCGCCCGCCGAGGTCCCCGACGATCCCTCGCCCGAGCGCCCGGCCGCTGACGACGTCTTCGCCCGGCTCCGGGCCGAGCAGGGGGACGATGCGGCGCCGCCCGAGGCCGGGGCGGCCCCCACCGAGCCCGCGCCGGAGGTCGTTGCCGGTGCCGGTGCCGAGGAGGAGATCGAGGCCGACGCCGACGCTGAGGCCGACGCCGAGCCAGAGGCCGTGGCTGAGGCCGACCCGGCGGTCGAGGAGGAGGAGCAGGAGGAGGCGCCGTCGGCGGACGCCGCCCCGTTCCTCGCCCGCGACGCCGCCCTCGAGCCGATCGAGCGCGAGCTGGCCCGCCGCCTCAAGCGGGCCCTGGCCGACGAGCAGAACGAGGTGCTCGACCTGCTCCGGCGCTCGAAGCCGACCGGGGTCGACGCGCTGCTGCCGAGCGCGGAGGAGCACGCTGCCCGGTGGACCGAGGTGGCGGGGGCGCCGCTGGCCGACGCCGCCGCCGCCGGTGCGGAGGCCGTGGGGGGCGAGGCCGGGTCCACGGGAGCGCTGGCCGAAGCGCTGGCCCACCAGCTCACCGCGCCCCTGCGCGAGCGCATCGACCGGAGCTTCGCGGCCTCCGACGGCAACCTCGACGACGTCGCCGACCGGGTGCGGGCCCTCTACCGCGAGTGGAAGGGCCAGCGCCTGGCCGAGTCGGCCCGCCACCACGTCGCGGCGGCCTACGCCCAGGGCGCGTTCGACGCCGTGGCCGAGGGCGACCCCGTGCGCTGGGTGGCCGACCCGTCGTCGCCACCGTGCGTCGACTGCGACGACAACATCCTGGCGGGGAGCGTGGCCAAGGGGGAGCCCTTCCCCACCGGCGAGCCCTGCGCACCGGCCCACCCCGGCTGCCGGTGCCTCGTGCTGGCGTCGTCGAGCTGAGCACCGCCGTCGCTGACCGATCTGGTTCGCGGCCAGCGCGCCGGTAGCCTCCACCGTCATGCGAGCTCCCAGTGACATGCCCCGCCGCCCGCCGCGGGCGTCGAGCCCCGGGCGGGGTCGCACCTGGCTCGTCGTCGCTGCCGTCGCCCTGTTCTTCCTGATCACGTCGCTGCGCGGGATCGCCAGCTTCTACACCGACTACCTGTGGTTCGACTCCCTCAGCCGCACCGAGGTCTGGCGCGGCGTGCTGGGAGCGAAGCTGGCCCTGGCGGCCATCTTCACGGTCGGGTTCTTCCTGCTGATGTGGGTGAACCTCGTCATCGCCGACCGCTTGGCCCCGCCGTTCCGGCCTGGTGGACCCGAAGAGGAGTTCGTCGAGCGCTACCACGAGCTGATCGCCGGCCGCACCGGCTGGGTGCGCGGCGGCGTGGCGGCCCTGCTGGCCGTGATCGCCGGGGCCGGCGTGTCGAGCGAGTGGAACTCCTGGCTGCTGTTCGTCCACGGCGGCAGCTTCGGCGTCGACGACCCCCAGTTCGGCACCGACGTCGGCTTCTACGTGTTCAAGCTGCCGTTCCTCAGCTTCCTCACCAGCTGGCTGTTCGCGGCGCTCCTGATCGTCCTCATCGTCACCGCGGTGGCGCACTACCTCAACGGCGGGATCCGGGTGAGCGGCGCCCAGAACCGGGTCACCCCGCAGGTGAAGGCCCACCTGTCCGTCCTGCTGGGCCTGCTGGCCCTCGTGAAGGCCGCCGGCTACTGGCTGCAGCGCTACGACCTCACCGTGTCGCCCCGCGGCTTCGTCGACGGCGCCGGCTACACCGACATCAACGCCCAGCTCCCCGCCATCAACCTGCTGCTGCTGATCTCCCTGGCCAGCGTGGCCCTCTTCCTCGTGAACATCTTCCGCCGGGGCTGGACCCTCCCCGTCGTCGGCATCGGCCTCTGGGCGCTCGTCGCCGTGGTGGCCGGCGCGATCTACCCGGAGTTCGTCCAGCGGGTCACCGTGACCCCCAACGAGCCCGAGCGCGAGCGCCCGTACATCGAGCGCAACCTGGAGGCCACCGCGGAGGCCATCGGGCTCGACACCGAGTCGCTGCAGGTGTCCGCCTATGACCTCGAGACCGACAAGGACGAGATCGACCTGGCCGCCAACGAGGCGTCGATCCGCAACATCCGCATCTGGGACCCGTCGGAGATCGTGCTCGGCCGCACGTTCCCACAGCTCCAGCGCGTGCGCGACTACTACCGGGTGAACGACGTCGACGTCGACCGCTACGACATCGACGGCGTGCCCACGCAGGTCGTCCTCTCGGTGCGCGACCTCAACACCGGCGGCGTGCCCCAGGAGTCCTGGGCCGCCCGCCACCTCACCTACACCCACGGCTACGGCGCCATCGTCGCCCCCGCCAACGCCGCCGGGCCCGGCGGCGAGCCCGTGTTCGTCGGGCGCGACATCCCCTACGTCTCCACCACGCCCGAGCTCGAGCTGGAGCGCCCCGAGATCTACTTCGGGGAGAACCTCAGCTCCTACGTCGTGGTGGGCTCCCGCCAGCGGGAGCTGAGCTACGAGTCCGACGAGGAGACGCAGTTCACGACCTACGAGGGGTCCGACGGCGTCCAGATCGACAACATCGTGAAGCGGGCGGCGTTCGCCCTGCGCTTCGGCGACGTCAACCCGCTGATCTCCGACCAGCTCACCAGCAGCTCGAAGATCCTCTACATCCGTGACATCCAGGAGCGGGCCGAGGCGCTCGCGCCGTTCCTGCGCTTCGACGCCGACCCCTACCCCGTGATCCACGAGGGCCGGGTCCAATGGATCCTCGACGCCTACACCACCACCGACCGCTACCCCTACGCCGAGCGGGCCGACACCACCCAGCTCACCGCCGGGAGCGGGCTCGACACCGGGTTCAACTACGTGCGGAACTCGGTGAAGGCCGTGGTCGACGCCTACGACGGCAGCGTCGACTTCTACGTGATGCCGGTGGACGACCCGATCATCGACGCCTACCGCAGCGCCTTCCCGGACCTCTTCACCGACTTCGAGGACATGCCGGAGGACCTGCAGACGCACCTCCGCTACCCGGAGGACCTCTTCCGGGTGCAGACCAACATGTACGCCCGCTACCACGTCGACGACGCCGACGGCTTCTACCAGGGCAACGACTACTGGGACGTCGCCCGCGACCCGGGCACCAGCGGGGCCGGGGCCGGCACGCAGACGACCGACCAGGCCGGCAACGTCATCGCCACCCGCGACGCCCGCATCGAGCCCTACTACCTCTTCACCCAGCTCCCGGGGTCGGACGAGCCCGAGTTCGTGCTGGTCCGGCCCTTCGTGCCCACCTCGCAGCAGGACGACAACCAGCTCCTCACCGCGCTCATGGTGGGCAAGAGCGACGGCGAGGACTACGGCAAGCTGCAGGTCTTCGTGATGCCGCGCGGCAACCTGCCCAAGGGGCCGTCGCTCGTGCAGGGCGAGATCCAGAGCGACGCCGACGTGTCGGAGACGCAGACGCTGCTCGACGGCGGCGGCTCCAGCGTGCAGTTCGGTGCCCTCACCGCCATCCCCATCGACGGTGGCCTGGTGTACGTGCGGCCGTTCTACGTCACCTCCAACCAGACCGAGGTCCCGGCCCTCCAGCGCGTCATCGTCTACTTCGAGGAGGAGGTCGTGATCCGCGACACCCTCCAGGAGGGCCTCGAGGTGATCTTCGGGGAGCGGGTCGAGACCCTCGAGGAACCCGACGCGCCCGAGGACCCCGACGATCCGGACGCGCCCGAGGATCCGGAGGACCCCGAGGACGAGGTGATCGGCACCCTCACCGAGCAGGTGGCAGCGCTGCTGGTGGAGGCCGACGAGCTCTTCGCCCAGGCCGACGAGGCGCTCGCCGAGGGCGACCTCGGCGAGTACGCCGACCTCATCGCCGAGGCCCGGGCCACCATCGCCGAGGCCGAGCAGCTCCTCGAGGACGCCGCCGCCACCCTCACCGAGGACGAGCCCACCACCACGACCACCACCGAACCCGCCGCCGAGGCCTGACCCCGACGACGTCTCTGGTCGAAGACGTCCGCCAGGCGGCCATCTTCGACCACAGACGTCAGGCCCTCGGGCGGGTCAGGCGGTGGCGGCCCAGTCGTCGGGCTCGTCGCGGAGGTCGATGGGGGCGGTGTCGAGGGAGTCGCTCAGGTCGATGATCGACTCCGCCAGCGTGCGGGCCCGCTGCTGGCGGCGGTCCTCGGCCACCACGGCCGGCATCTGCACGGCGAGGTCGTCGATGCGGGCCTGCAGCTCGACGGTGGCCCGGGCCAGCTCGGCCGACACCCGGGCGGAGTGGAGGCGCACCTCGAGGAGGTCGTCGTGGGTGGGCAGCTCGAGGCCCAGCTCGGCGCTGGCCAGGTCGTCGAGGCGGGACTCCATGCGGGTGAGCCGGTCGTCGATCTGCTGCGCGTGGATGGCGAGGGCCACCAGCACCCGCTCGGAGCGCACCGCAGGGAGGCCGGCGGGGGTCGGGGGAGCGACCGGTTCGGGGGCTGGCTCGGGTCGACGTCGGAACCAGCGCACGGTGCCGACGGTACCGAAGGGGCCGCGGCGGGCGGTGGACCCGCTCAGGTGGAGCGCTGGCGGGCCCGGTGGTCGGCGGTGTGGGTGCGGCTGGCGCACCGGGGATCGGAGCAGAAGCGACGGGAGCCGTTGCGGGTGGTGTCGTAGTAGAGGCGGTCGCAGCGCTCCGCGGCGCAGCGCCCGAAGCGGTCGGTGCCGTGGTCGCACAGCTCCTGGGCCAGCGCCATCAGCACGTCGGTCACCACCTGGTCGTCGAAGAGCGCGGTCGGCGGCGTCCAGTGGATGTGGGGCCCCACCCCGTCGTGGTCGACGATCGACGGCGCCACGTGCAGCTCGGTGAGCTCCTCGCTGACCCGTCCGCCGGCCGTCTCGGCGTCGATGTCGGCCAAGGAGCGCAGCAGGCCGGCCAGGCCGTCGTGGAAGCGCCGCTCGAGGCGGTCGATCGACGCCTGCGACGCCTCCTGGGCCCGGCTGAACCCGGCGGCTCGCAGGATGGCGCGGAGGTCGAAGTCGGGCTCCTGCTGGCCGTTCACCACCTCGACGGCGGTCTCGAGGGTGAGGCGCACCTCCGACTGGCTCACCGACGTGACCTGCATGCCGGCCACGATACCGCCTCGCAGGTTGTGTAAGGAGCCTGATGCTGGTAGAACCTTACGACTCAGTGCGGGGCTAACTCGCTTTCGGTCCTTACCTCACCTCAGGAGCTCCGGTGTCCCTCGTCCTCTCCATCCTCGTCGCCGTGGCCACGGTCATGGGTGCCGGCATGATCGTCCCGCAGGTGGTGCGCCTGCACCGGACCGGCCTCGTGGACGGCCTCTCGGGCGCGTGGGTGGGGCTGAGCCTGGCCATGAACGGCTGGTGGATCGCCTACGCCAGCGCCGAGGAGCTGTGGGGCCTGCTGCCGGTGTCGGTGGCCGCGTTCGCCCTCTACGCCGTCATCGCCGTGCAGTACGCCCGCGTGGTGGGGTGGGACGGCGCTCGACGCCTCGTCACCGGCCTGGTCCCGGCGGCCGTCCTCCCGGGCGTGGCGCTGCTGACCGGCGGCTGGACCACCACCGGCCTGGCCATCGGCCTCGCCTACGCCGTCCAGTTCTCGCCCGCCTTGGTCGCCGCCCTGCGCGCCGCCGACCTCGGCGGCATCTCGCCCGCCACCTGGACGATGGCCTGGGTCGAGGCCGTCATCTGGTGCGCCTACGGAGCGGTCATGGGCGATCTGGCCCTGATGATCGGTGGCGGCGGCGGGACCGTGATGGCCAGCGTGATCCTGGCCCGCCTCTGGACCACCGCCCGCCCGGCGCTGCGCCTGGCGGCGTAGCCGGGTTGCTGCCCTGCAGGTCGGCCGATAGGGTCAACGGCCCACCACAAAGATCGCCGCGGGGTGGAGCAGTCAGGTAGCTCGTCGGGCTCATAACCCGAAGGTCGCAGGTTCAAATCCTGCCCCCGCCACCAACGAAACACCAGGTCAGGGGCCTTTTCGGAGAGATCCGAGAAGGTCCCTCTGGCGTTTTCTGGCCTCCGTTCTACACCTCGTTCTACACCGCGGGTTGGGACGCGTTGTGACGGGCTGGTCCGAGACGTCACGCAACGGGACGGCCACCCGGCCGCGTCCGACGGTCTCGTGGGCGCTCGAGCTCCTGCTGGGAAGGGGCTCGAGCGATCGACTCTCGACCTTCGGGTTCAACCTCGGTATGGTCGAACCCGGCAGCGCCCATCCCGTCGGACGTCCTGGGGTCGGCCTCGAACGCTGCGTGGCGTCTCTTTCGGAATCCACATCGAAAGGGACCGCACCATGCGCGGAGGCATCCACAAGAAGGGCAACTACTACTACGCCGTCGTCTACGACGGCATCGATCCGGGGACGGGCAGGAAGCGCCGCTCGTGGATCCCGGCGGGGACCAGGCGCAGCGACGCCGAGAAGATCCTCGCGGAGGAGATCAAGCGTCGTCATGACGGCGTGCCGGTGCCGACCGAGAAGCTCACCTTCGGTCAGTACCTCACCGATCGGTGGCTGCCGATCCAGAAGTCGCGGGTGCGCCACAGCACCTACGACTCGTACCGGCGCAACATCGAGCTCCACGTGTTGCCGGCGCTCGGTCGTCGGCCGATCGAGCGGCTGACGCCTGACGACATCGACGTCTTCTACGCGACGCTGCTGACCGAGGGTCGCAAGAAGCCGACGGGCTCAAAGGCGAAGGGCAGGCGCGGCACGTCGAAGACGCCGACGGGCGACGGAACCGAGGTGGACGACAAGCCGGTCGGGCTCGCTCCGAAGACGGTGCGCAACATCCACCTGATGCTCAACAAGGCGATGAACGACGCCCAGCGCAAGGGCATCGTCATCCGCAACGTCGTCTCGCTGGCCGACGCCCCGACGCTACGAAACCGGCAGGAGGGCAACATCAAGGCGTGGGACGTCAAGCAGCTCCGGACGTTCCTCGACTCGGTGCGTGACCACCGGCTCCACCCGGCGTTCCACCTCTCGTCGCACACCGGGATGCGGCGGGGTGAGGTGCTCGGCCTGCGCTGGTGCGACGTCGACTTCGATGCCAAGCGGCTGTCGGTGCGCCAGGCGTTGGTGTCGATCGCGTACGACGTCGAGATCTCGGACGTGAAGACCGGAACCGGGCGCCGCACGATCGACCTCGACCCGGTCACGGTCGACGTGCTGAAGGCATGGCGCATCGAGCGGGCCGAGGAGAAGGGTGGCGTCGACCCCAGCGACGATGAGTTGGTCTTCGTGAAGCCCGACGGTTCGTGGATCCACCCGCAGACGTTCAGCCAGGTGCTCGATCGCAAGGTGGCCAAGCTGGATGTGCCCACGATCTCGCTGCACGACCTGAGGCACACGCACGCCACGCTGCTCCTGAAAGCGGGCGTGCCGGTGAAGGTGGTGAGCGAGCGCCTCGGTCACGCGAACGTCGCATTCACGATGGCGATCTACCAGCACGTCCTGCCGGGCATGCAGGCCGCAGCCGCTGCAACCTTCTCCAGTCTCCTCGGTGGCGACGCCGTCGACTGGAACGACTGGGTCACCGACGACGCCGAGCCGGATGCGGTCGATGTCGGACCGGACTCGGGGAAGAGTGACGATACCGAGGAGGAGCACCCATGACCGGGGGCGGCGTCACCGACGTTGAGCCTCTCACTCCGGTCGACACGGCCGACCGCGCTGCCGAGGCACTTCGCGCGCTGAACCACCTGACGCTTGCGGCCCCGGCCGCTGGGGTTCCGGGCTGGGAAGGTGTCGACGACATCTACCGGGTGCTCGGGGAGCTTCGGACCATCGCCGACCGGCTGCCCCAGGTCTGCGACCAGTTGGTGGCAGGGCTCCGGCGACTCGGGGACCGGCGTGCCTGGCGCTCCGATGAGGGGACGACCGAGCACCCGGACGAGGTGGTGAGCACGGCCATTGAGCATCTCCGGCTCGCCAGCTGCGACGCCGACGAGCTCGGGCTGCACATCCAACACGCCCACTGCGCGGTGGCCCACCTGTACCAGTAGCCACGGGCGAAGGGGGGCCTGGCGTCGATGAGCGTCAGGCCCTCTCCCCGCGTCTGCTCGCGTGCTCCAGGGAGACAGAGAAGGATGGTGTGATGAGCTACTTCGACGACAACGACAACAGCCCCGCGGCCGATCTGTGGGGTGAGCGGGTGAACGGCTACATGGACGGCCAGGAAGGCGTCGAGGCGCTGCGATCTCGTGTCCAGCCCAACCCTCCCTGGCCCGAGGCCGACAACCCGATGTTGGGCTACCTGATCGCCCGGGCGATGGAGATCCACGAGGAGGACGGCCCCCTGACCGCGATCACCTGGGTGGCCGTCCACGCATGGTTCGAGTCAGCTCTCGACACCCGCGCCGAACTGATCCGTCATCTCGGAGCGTAGGACGCGGACCTCACGCGGCTCGTCGAGCAGCGGCGATCAGGGCGGCCGCCGCACTTAGTGCGGCCTCGGCCTTGGCAAGGAGTTCGTCGACGGTTGGCTCGCCAGCTGGCTTCTCCAGAATCCGGGTCGGGTGGCCTTGCTGGCGCTGGATGAGGCCTTCCTTCTCGAGGATGTCCTGCGCTCCTCGAACGGTGTTGAGGGCGGCGTCATAGTGGGCCTGCAGCGCTGCGATCCCCGGAAGGGTCCCGTCCTCGAACTCGTCGGCGGCGATTCGGCGACGAAGGTCATCGGCGATCGCCTTGTACTTCGGTTGGGTCGTGTCCATGCTGCGGAGACTATCAGGAGTATCAGATATAGCAACTTGTCCTGAAACTCAACCCTCAAGGCCGGCCGTCGACGCGGGTGTCTCGGACGCCGAGACCATGACGGCGGTCCAGAGGCGGAAGCGGACGATGTGGAGGCGGGTACGCCACGCGACTCGGCTGTTGAGCTCGGTCCAGGTGATCGGGACACCGTCACCCTGGAGGACGTAGGGGTCGCGGTAGCCGAGCTTCCAGAAGGTGCGGACCTCGGCGGTGTCGGCGAGGAACCGGCAGACCGAGTTGGTCTTGTGGTGGTTCTTCATCCGGTTGGGGGTGATGTCGTCGCCGCAGATTGTGCAACTGGCGAAGCGGTCGACAAGTCCGAGCTGCTGCTCGAGGTGGTGGAAGCTCTCGGGGTCGAGCGCCAGGTCGGTCGACCAGCCCTGTTCGTGGCTGGTGCGCACGACCGTCCACCAGCGCCGGCCGGTGACGGCGGGCACCGGGGACTCGACGATCACTCCGGCGACGAGTCCGCCGTGGAGGCGCATCCCTGGCCGCGGGTTCCGAAGACGGTCGCCCCTGAACTCCGGTCGCTGTAGCTGTTCGGGAGGGCAGATCAGGCGGGCGAGGTCGGCTTGTTCGTCGGAGAGGGCGATCTGGGTGACGGGTAGGCGCTGGTCGGTCCAGCGGTGGCCGGCGCATCGGTCACGGTGCGGGGCTACGGCACGGGGGTGGAGCCACACCTCGCATCCGTAGGGGCATCGGGCGGTGAGGTACTCACAGCGTGAACGCATGGCACGCGACTCAGGCGACCTGGTCGTCGGGGTCGGAGGTGGTGGCCGACTGGAGGAGCTGGCGGATGGCCGAGCGAGGGACGCGGACGCTGCGGCCGATCTCGATGCAGGGGAGCCCGACGCGTCCGCCGGTGGCGCGCCACTTGCGGGAGAGGGTGTAGGCGGCGTTGCGGCTGATGCGCAGGATCGCAGCGGCCTCGTCGATGGTGAGGACCTCGTCGTCGATGGGGGTTTCGGTGGTCATGGGGATGCCTCCTGGGGTGAGCCGTGTGCATGTAGGCCGCGATCAGGGCCTGAAATCGACAAGAAATCCGGGCTACCGGCTCACGGCGTGCCCGGTGACGGCTGGTTCGACTGGGTGGGCGAGCTCCCATGCGGTGAGCTCGCCGGTGGATCGGTGCAGCCGTTCGGCCACTGCGACATCCGCGGGTGCTGGCGGGACGCGCGGGAGGGCTTCGCCGTCGAGGGGATCGCCGGCGGCGGTGAGGTAGAGGTGGTTCTCGTCGCGGCCGCGCGTGATGTCGACGTAGGTCTCGGCCCGGGTGGCGGTGGCGTCCACTCGGCTGGTGGATACGGAGCGAGTCGAGCCCTGAACGGCGTAGCTGGTGAGCGCGTAGGCGTGGTCGATGCCCACCTCGGGCCGTCCGGCGGTGGTGCGGTGAAGGTCGAAGAACCGGCGGTGGAGGTCGATGGTGCCGATGCCGTCGAAGTCCACGGTCACCGAGTCGTTGCGGGGTGTGTCGGGCTCGCGGTGGACGGCGACGATGGTGCCGAGGGCGCCGTTGCGGACGTACGCCTTGGGGTTGCCGGCCACGTGGAGAGTGCGGTTGGGGGCGCGGGCGGTGACGCGGTCGCCCACGGCGAAGGTCCGATCGCCGCTGGCGGGGATCTCGTCTGCGCCGAGCTCGCCGTTGACTCGTCGAAGGAGGTGGGCGAGGCGGTTGAGTTGGCGGCGGGTGGCGTTGCGCCGGTCGACCATGGGGTGGTCGTCACCGTTGCGGTGGGCGTCCCACCAGCGGGCGAGGACGTGGCGGTACATGGTGAGGTCGTCACCGACGACGTGGAGGTGTCCGGCCGCGGCGAGGTGGTCGAAGGCTTCGTCGATGTGGCCGTGGCGGAGCGCTTCTGCGGCGGCGCGGTCGTCGGGGTGTTGGAGTCGGTGGGTGGTGCTCAGTTCGGGGGTGATGGTCGGGTGGCGTTCGCACAGCACTCGGAACATGCCCCCGGCGGCGATCGCGCCGTGCTGGGCGGGGTCGCCGATGAACCGGATCGCCGCGCCGGTGTCGGCGGCCATGGTCATGAAGGTGTCGAGGGCCCGGTCGTGCAGCGTTGATGCCTCGTCGATGACGAGGATCGTGCGCGCGTCGAGGGGCGGGTGTTCCGGGTCGGTGTGGGCGAGGTACCAGGCGACGGTCTCGCATTCGATCCCGGTCGCGGCGGCCAAGGTGCGGGCGGCCTCGCCCTTCACCGCGGCACCGACGACCCGGTAGCCGGCGGCACGCCACGCCTCCGCGCAGGCAGCGACCGTCGTGGTCTTGCCGGTGCCGGCGCGACCGATGGCGGTCTGGAAACGGTGCCCGCCCTGGCACCACGCGCCCACCAGGTCGCGCTGCTCCTCGGTCAGGTGCGGGTGATTGGCGAAGGCACCGGCGAGTTGATGGTCGCTGACGAGGTGGGTGGCTTCGTGGCGGCCGGCCCGGAACCGAGCCGTGATGCGGTTCTGGACCTCGAGCATCTCGCTCGTGGTGAACAACGGGTCATCGGCGTCGTTGAGGCACACGACCCGATCCGAGGCGAGGAACGCGTCGCTCAACTTGAGGACCTCCGTTGCGCCGCCGAGGAGCGGCTGGGCGACGCCATCAGCGTCGGGAACACCGAGATTCGCGATGGCGGTGATGGCGTCGGAGCGGGTGAACACCGATCCACCGGCGCAGATGCCGTTGGGGTCGGCGAGCAGGTCGAACACGAGATCCCGTTGGGTGTCCCGCTGACTGTCCCGTTGGGTGTCCTGTTGACGGGCGGGACGGCTGAGCCGATCGATGTCGTCGCTGGTCAGCCCGCACGCGGCGGCACGCTCTCGCCAACGGGCGACCAGGTCGTCGGCCGGCGTGTGGTTCTTCGCCGGACGTGTCCGCAACACGATGTGCTCGACCTCGACGGGGTGCGCCCCTCGTCCGATCTCGGCCTCCAACTCCCGGAGGGCGTCGTCGATCTCGTTGCGACGCTTGGAGAACTCCGAGACGACCTTGGGGCTGATCCCGTCGATCTCCCACCCGGACTTGCGGCCGGGCCGCCAATGGATGTCGAGACGCTTGGCGAGCTGGTGTCGCATCTCGGCGGTGGCCACCGCGGAGGCGGCGTGGGCGTTCTGGTAGAGGCAGCGTGCGTCGAGCGCACGATGGTCGCCCTCTCCCACGGTGACGGTGTTCACCACGACGTTGTGGTGGTGCGGAAAGGGGTCGAGGGCCCGCGACGTCAGGTGACGGAACGACGCCACCATCAACCCCTCGGCAGCGACCGGCTTCCCGTCGATCCGTCCGACTGCGCGGTCTTCGATCCAACAAAGCGCCCAGTCGTTGCCCGCCTGGATCGACCCGAGCACCGCGTCACGGGTGGCGGCGTCGCCGAGCAGAGCCAGGACACCGAGGCTCTTCTCCGTTGTGAGCGTCAGGTCGTAAGCGACACGCACGGCAGGTGGCCGTCGTCGTTCGAGGAACTCGGCCAGGCGCTCGCGGGTGACCAACCACCGGTTCTTGGTCCCGCGGTGCGCCTCCAGGTAAGCGTGTCGAGGCCGACGACCGGCGGCCACGGCCTCGTCGATCTCGTCGCTGTGCTCCTCGTGGTATCGGGCCACGCCGCGCAGGTAGCGAGATGTGACGCCGGCGAGCCGAGCGGCCTCACCGATCGACAACTGGTCCTCGGGTGCGCCCAGCGATCGGATCGCATCTGGAGTGACGCCCTCTTCGCGGGCGAGACGGCAACGATTGAGCTCGGCCTCGGTGACCCATCGAGAGCCGTCGGCGTCAACGAACGGAACGAGGAACGACGCCTCCGGCTCCTGGGTATCTGCGCTGCTCAAAGGGGGTTGCAGGCCCTCAACGGGATAGCCAGCGGGATGCCCGGCGGGAGGGGTTGGAGCCCCGGCAGCGCTCGCGCCGAATAGGCCGGCGGTTGCCCTGCGAGTGCCGGCGTCGAGCAGTCGCTCCACCTCGCGTTGGGTCGCGCCGAGAACAGCGGCCGAGTCAGCGACATCGAACAGGGGCTCACCGTCGGGTCCGAGCCGTGAGTGGTTCCCCGACCCGAGCGTGGGCCGTCTGCCAGCGGAGCCTTGCGCGGTGATCAGGCGTTCGCCGGTGTGCGGGTCGCGGCCCGCCAGCACCGACGCGAAGTCATCCCGGCCGACCGGCCCGGCCAGGCCCGCTGTGCGGGCAGAGCGCCCCAGCCAACGACCAGGCTCCTCGCCCGTATCGGCGTAGTAGCGATCGGGTCCTGACGATCCCGACGGCGACGCACCCGGGGACTGCTGCCCCTTCAGGGCGGGTGGCTGGAGGTACCTCACGATCGAGTCGACGACCCGGGCCGTGTCGGCCCGGCCGCCGCCCAGCGGGGTGACGGTGAACTTCACCACGAACCGCCAACCGGACACCCAGCAGGTTCCCCGTAGGGGAACCTGCAAATGTGTGCGCGCCAGACCTGCCGTTCAGGAGCGACGACGGTCGCCGGACGGAACGGACTTCCCAGGGAGCCGGGACGGCGCTTGAGGCTCATCGCCCGAGGGCCTGCTGCTGACCGTTCGCGGCGACTTCGGGATGGGTGGCCCGGTGGCGAAACTGATCGAGGTCGACCGTCGCCGCGGTCACCTTGGACCGGTGCTCGGCGACGCCCTCGAAGCCCTCGAGGTGCGCGGTGAACAACCGCTCGTGGGCCGAGCGAGTCCACCCCGGCACCCGCTCCAGCTGGCGGGGCTGGAGCGGAGGGACCTCGAGGTAGACGTCGAGCCCACCGGACCCGTCCGACCGCGCGAGGCCGAACCGCACCAGGCGGTCCATCGTCGACGCCAACCGGCTGTTCGGACCAGTGCCGGCGCCGAGGCCGAGCGACTGGCTGAACTCGCCGGCAGGAAGCTCGGCGGGGACCTGATGTCGCCACATCTCGGGCAGCCGGCGCAACAGCAGCGTTGCGCTGGGCCCGACGACCGCGGACCAGCACTGCTCGACGTAGGTGTCCGTCAGGTCGAACCCGACCTGACGGACCCTCGGGTCCGGGTGATTGACAGGGGTGAAGACAAGATCACGATCACGTTCCATGCCCCTGTAGGCCGCGGACCGCCCCAATTCCCGCGGAGAATCTTGGCGTCGCCGTCCCTCTGGGCGCGGCCAAACTCTGCGCAATGCGCGAACGACCTTTCGATTCCTGCTGGCTACGCGTCGATCGGATGGCGGCGCATCGGGCGGCGCTCGTTGAGCTCTGGAACGACTTCCTTGAGGAACGGCCGTTCGACTTCGAGCTCGTCCATCAGAGCGACGGCGTACACATCCTCACGGTCACCCAGCAGCAGCCCTTGCCTGCGGTGTTCGCAATTGAGCTCGGCGAGTGGCTCTACAACGCACGGGCATGTCTCGACTACATCGTCTGGTCCGCATGCGTTTACGTAACCGGGTGCATGCCTCCCCCGGACGACGGTCGGCTTCAGTACCCGATCTACTCGTCGCTGGAAGCGTGGCGGAGCAACGAGTCCAGGCTGCGGAACCTTGCACCGCACCACCGGGCGATGCTCCTCCAGATGCAGCCGTTCAACGGTGACGCTGACGCCAACTACCTCGGCTGGGTCAACGAGCTCGCAAGGATCGACCGGCATCGCAGGTTGACGGTCAGCACCGCCTACCTTGCCGAGGTCGAGCCGGTCATCGAGGTCTCCGGCGATGCCACCCTCACGCTTCAGTGGGGACAGCGAGTGCTCATCGACGGCTACGCCCAGGTCGCTCGCATCTGCGCCACACCATGGACTGATCAGGTATCCCTCCGCATCAACCCGGGCATCGGGATCGATCCTGAGGTAGCCGAGTGGGCGTCTTCCCCGTTCTGGCGGAAGATCCCGCTGCCGAAGCGGCTCCCCATGATCGAGTCGTTCCTCAAGGGAGAGATCTCGGCGTACGAGTACGACTGCACGGGTACAACTCGCGATCCGGACTTCCTCACGCCGGAGTATCGGGCGGAGTGTGATGCGCGGGAGATGCTGCCGTCGGTGCGATCGGTCATTGAGGAGGTTGAGTGGTCCGATCCCGTTGAAGGACGTACGAGCAGCGCGGCGCGGTTCGTCGGCGAGCCTCGGCCCCCCGAGTGGGATCAGGAGTCCGGGTGATCGCAACCTCGGATGGGGCCCGTACGCGGTCAGCCGAACCGGCAGCTCCAGCAGAACCCGCCATGCGTCCTCGGCGAAGGCACCTCGCCGGCCACGATCGCTGCACCGGCGCAGCAGGGCGGGGTGTCCCGCTGGGTAGCCCGGTGAGGAATCTCGAGGAATCTCGCCAACGGGATAGGTAGCGGGACAGCCAACGGGATGTGCCGCGCGGATCTTCCTGGTGTCCGACTGACACCTGGAGGTTCCCGATGGCATGGATCGTGCAATCGCTGAACGAGGAGTGGGCCCACGTGGCGAGCTCCCCGGCAGCCCGTCGAGCGTTGATGCGCTGGACGTCCCGCAACCCCGCGCTGGCAACGGCTCACAGCGTCGACGACTTCGTGGACACCCGCAGCCGCCCCCGCTGGGGCGACCAGGCGCTGCGCGTTCTCGCCGCCGAAGCTCCTGACGACGAGATCGCCGCGCGCACGCTGCTCCAGGCGCTGCTCGGTGGGCTGGTCCGCCTCGCCACCCAGGTCGCCCATGACGATCCCGACGCCGTGGGCGAGGTCGTCTCGATGGCGTGGAACCGGATCCGCACCTACCCGAGCCAGCGGTGCGGCCCGGTGGCGGGCAACGTCCTACTCGACGTCCGCAAGGAGCTGCTCCGGACCCGTGTCGACGGGCTGGCGATCCCGAACGACGAGGCGGTCTCCCGATGCAGCGTCGATCCGGCCCAGACGCCCGAGGAGGTCGTGGTCGAGAAGGCCGTGATCGAGGAGCTCTTCGCCGCCCGGGATCGAGGGCTTGTGTCGGGCGCCGCGCTGGCGACGATCTTCCGCACACGGGTTGGCGGCGAGTCCCTCGTCGAGGTCGCGGCCGACATGGACATGTCTGCCGACGCGATGTGGCGTCGCCGGACCCGGGCGGAGCGTCGGCTGCGCCTGCTCCCGTTGGCCAGCTGATCGGTGAGAACGGCACTTTCGATGTCGTGCCGCACCGACCAGGCGACAACTTCGAGCCGATCCGGTACCGTCATCGGTGGCTGTGCGTGCACGTTGCCCGGTCTTGTCTGCCTGACCGATACGAGGCGGACCTCCCAACCCGGCGTACTCGAGGGCCTCGGCCACGCGGCATCGGCCCCTCGCCGCCCCATCTCGATGGGCCAGCGGGCGCTGGGTCCGGGTCCCCCCGGACGAGGAGGCACGACCATGCCTTGGTTCGATCACTCGAGGCACCGCGCGGCGACCGTGTGCGTCGCAGCCGTGCTGCTGTTGGCAGGGGCGAGCTGCGGCGACGACGGCGAAGCCAGCTCGGCGTCGACCACGACGACCGAGGCGTCGACATCGAGCACCGAGTCGACCACCTCGACCACGAGCGACACCACAACGGCGACGGATGCATCGACGGCGACGACCGCACCCGGTACGTCAGCGGAGCAGGAGGTGGTCGACCGCTACATCGGCTACTGGAACGCTCGGTTCGAAGCGAACTCCGGCACGCCCGATCCGAACGACCCCGCGCTTCGTGAGTACGCCACCGGTGAACAGCTCGAGACGGTGATCGCCGAGACGCAGTCGAACCTCGACCAGGGCCTCGCCTTCCAGCGTGCTGCCGAGCCGCACGACATCCAGCGGGTCACCGTCGTCGAGATCGAAGGCGACCGTGCTGTCGTGCAGGAGTGCGTCGTGGCCGACGGCGTCGTCGTTCGTCGGGACACCGGAGAGGTGGTCAACGACGAGGTCAACACCCACAACGTCCAGGCCGAGATGACCCGCGTCGACGGCGTGTGGAAGGTGTCGGCCGCCCGTCTGCTGCAGCGATTCGAGGGGGTGGCCGGATGCGCGCTCGCTTCCTGATCGGCTTGGCGGCGGCGATGCTCGTCGTCCTGGTGGCCTCGCCCGCTGGTGCCGACGAGCGTCCACCCGGCGGCGGTGGTGGGGCCTACGTCGACGGTGAAGGGGACCCGACGGCTACGGCCGGCGACGGGACCACCTCACCGGGGGGCGGTGGCTCCGGTGGCGGCGGTGGGGGGAGCGGTCCCCCGTGTGAGTGGCACGTGGTGATCGAGGACGACTTCGTGATGTCGATCTACGACGTGGACACGCTGGAGACGCAGCACTCCGAGACCGGACGGTGGCTGGAGTACTGGTGCGAGGGCGTCGGCGCCGTCGAAGTCGGCGGCTACTTCATCATCCCCGAGGGCGGCCTCGTCGATCCCCTGGCTCTCGCCCAGCAGGCGCTGGCCTCGGTGCAGATCGCCCCGCCAGCGATCAGGACGAGCCCCTCGGAAGCCGGGCGCCTCTATGTGCAGATCCCGACGTGGCTATGGATCGACGGCGGCTGGTGGCATGGGTACACGGCGACGGCGCAGGCCGGCCGGGTTTGGTCGACCGTGACGGCCCGACCTGTGTCGGTCACCTGGGGGCTCGGAGACGGCGACAGCGTCGTGTGCACGGGCCCGGGCACGGCGTGGACTCCGGGAGCGGCCGAGGAGGCGAGCAACTGCACGCATACCTACCGGCACTCCTCCGCGTCGAGCGATGCCGGCACGTTCGACCTGTCGGCCACTGTTCGGCTCGAGGTGACTTGGACGTCCAACGCCCCCTTCGGAGGGACGCTTCCCGCCATCGCCCGTACGTCGAGCATCGATGTCGAAGTCGGCGAGATCCAGGCGATCGGAACTCGAGGAGGCGGCTGAGATGGCGAGCACACCAACCGTCCGCACCCCGCGAGCCGGTACTCCCAGCTCGAACGGCCACGGATCCTCCGCATCCATCTCCCTCGCCCCACCCGGCCGTCGGGTGCGCATGCCCGAGCTCGTGGTCGGTGTCCTCGTCATGTCGGTGTTCGCCCTCGGTGCCGTCCTGTGGCACCTGAGCGCTGTCGACCGATCGCCTGCTCTCGCCGTCGTCGGAACCGTCGAACGAGGAGATGTGATCTCATCGGACGACCTCCGCGTTGTGTACGTCTCCAGCGACGACGCCTTGGCTCGGATGAGCGAGTCGCAGATGACCGAGGTGGTCGGTCGGGTCGCTCTGGTTGATCTGGCGCCGGGCACGCTCGTGACCCGTTCGGTGGTGGCCGACCGCCCGACGCTCGAAGAAGGCGAAGGCATCGTCGGCCTCTCCCTCGATCCGGGCGGGTACCCCGACCTGGGCCTGGCGCCGGGGGACCGCGTGACCATCGTTCGCTCGGGCGACACGGCCGCTTTCGAAGCCACCGATGACTCCGCCGACGACGGCGGCACGAGCTCGAGCAACGTGATCGCCCGCGAAGCAACGGTGGTCTCGGTCGAGGAACTCACGGGCGACCGGAGGCTGGTATCGGTCCTCACCACAGAAGCTGACGCCGAGGCGGTCGCTGCTGCGGCTGGATCAGGGTCGCTGCGACTGGTGCAGGTGTCGCCGTGAAGACGGTCGCGCTGTGCTCGGCGCGGGGTGCTCCGGGCGTCACGACCACAGCGTTGCTGCTCGCCGCCCGCTTCGAGGGCGCCGCGCTGGTGGAGGCGGACCTGGCGGGTGGCGTCGTGGCAGTCCGCTATGGCCTCGGCCGTGAGCCGGGGCTTGTCACTCTCGCCGCGTCGAACCCGACCCAGCCCGGTGGCTGGCTTGACCACGCGCAAGACGCAGGCGGCGTCGCCGTCCTGGTCGGGCCCGACTCGGGAGAGGCCGCCGAGGCGCTGTGGCGCTCGGCAGGTGAGCGGATCGCGTCGGTCCTCGCTCGATCCGACGGGTGGGCCGTGGTCGACGGAGGTGGAGTGTGGCGGCGAGCCGCACTCGTCGACTCGGCCGACCTGGTGGCGGTCGTGATCCGGCCGGTGGCGGAACAGGTCGTGAGCGCAGCGCACGCCCTCGGGGCCCTGCGCCGATCGGCAAGGGGCGAGGTCGCCGTCGTCCTGGCGGGCAACGGTCCCTACCGAGCGGGCGACGTTGCTGACGCTCTCGGATGCGATGTCCTCGCTCACCTTCCCGACGACCCCGCAACGGCGGAGCACCTCCGTGACGGCGGCGCGTCATCGAAGGCCATCGGACGATCCCGCCTCGCCCGATCGGTCGTCGCCCTCGGCGACATCACCGAGGCCCGCTTCGCGACAGTCCCCACGTCAGCTGGCGAGGCGGTGCTGTCCCGATGAGCGCTCCATCGCTGGTAACCGGCCTGAACGGCGCTGAACCGCGAGGTCGCCACGCCGCCGACGGTGTCGACACCGAGCTGGTCGCTCGGCTCCACCGCATCGTCGGCGAGGCGTTGACTGCCACCCACGCCTCGCACGATGAGGCCGGGAGGGCCCGGCTCTCGCTCTCGGATGAACGGGCCCTGGCCCGCAAGCTGCTCGCCGACGAGCTGCGCCGACTCGCCGCCGACGCCTACTCGGCCGGGCAGGCACCGCTCGACGAACCCACCGAGGATGCCGTCACCGCCGCCGTCCTCGACCGGCTCCACGGCCTCGCCCGCCTGCAACCCCTGCTCGACGACCCATCGATTCGAGACATCCACATCTCCGGCTCGGACCGCGTTTGGCTGACCCTGCGCGACGGGACCAAGGAGCGAGGTCCCGCCGTGGCAGCCTCCGACGACGAGCTCGTGGATCTCATCGCCACCGCCGCTCGGCGGCTCGGTCGCAGCGAACGTCGCTGGGACCACGCCCAACCGGAACTGAACCTCCAACTCCCCAATGGCGACCGGCTACACGCCCTGATGGCGGTGTCGGGCCGACCGACCGTCACCGTCCGTCGCCACGACTTCGACATCCACCGGGTCGACCAGCTCGTCGACCGAGGCGTGTGCGACGACCTCCTCGCCGGCTTCCTCGCCGCGGCGGTCAAGGCCCGAGCGAACTTGATCGTCGCCGGAGGCACCGGCACCGGCAAGACCACGATGCTTCGCTGCCTCATCAACGAGATCGACGCCGAAGAGCGCCTCATCACCGTCGAGGACTCACTCGAGATCGGACTCGAACGCTTCGAGGACCTCCACCCCGACCACGAGACGCTCGAGGCACGCGAGGCGAACACCGAAGGTGTGGGCGCCTTTACCCTGGCAGACCTCGTGCGCTCGGCGCTGCGCATGGACCCCCACCGCGTCATCGTCGGCGAGGTCCGCGGCGCCGAGGTCCTGCCGATGCTGCTCGCCATGTCGCAGGGCAACGACGGGTCCATGTGCTCGATCCACGCCGACTCCTCCAAGGGCGTGTTCGGTCGCCTCGCCATGTACGCCGCCATGGCGCCCGAACGCCTCACCCCCGAGGTCACGAACCTGCTCGTCGCCAACGCCGTCGATCTGATCGTTCACCTCGGCTGGGTCGAGGGCGACCGGCGCATCACCAGCATCCGCCAGGTCACCGGAACGGTCGAAGGCGCGCAGGTCGTGTCCAACGAGCTGTGGCGACCCGACCCGACCGGTGCCGCCGTGCCGGCAGCCCCGCCCTCACGTGAGCTGGTCGACAAGCTCGACCGGTACGGCTTCGACGTCGAAGCTCACGCGCTCGCCAACGGGTGGTGGCGATGAGCGCGTTCGTGATTGCCGCGCTCGCGGCCGGCGTCGCGCTCGGACTGCTCCTCGTCATCGCTGGCGTCTCGGGTCGTCCCGTGCTCGAGGGCATCGGCGGCGGTGCGAGGCGCGTCATCGGCGGCCCCGGCGTTACCCGCGCCGCGTGCTGTGTGGGAGCGTTCGTCGTCGTCTGGGCCGTCACCGGCTGGATCGTCGGCGGAGTCCTCGCCGCCCTGGCTGTCGCGGCCCTGCCAGGTGTGCTCGGCGGTCGGGCGCAACGCGAGAAGGCGATCGCCCGCACCGAAGCCATTGCCTCCTGGACCGAGATGATCCGCGACTCGATCGTCGCCGCCTCCGGGCTGGAGGAAGCCATCGTGGCGACCGCGCCGGTTGCGCCAGCGCCGATCGAGACCGAGGTCCGCAGGCTGGTACTGCGCCTCGAGCACCAGCGACTTCCCGACGCGCTGGTCGCCTTCGGCGAGGACCTCGACCATCCCTCCGGTGACCTCGTGGTCGCAGCGCTGGTCATCGCCGCCCGGATGGAAGCGAGTGACCTGTCCAGCCTCCTGTCCCGGCTCGCCGAAGCAACCCGGGGCGAAGCACGGATGCGCATCCGGGTCGAGGTCGGTCGCTCCCGCGTTCGAACGGCCACGAAGGTGATCGTGGGCGTCGTCGCAGTGGCCGTCGTGTTCCTCGCCCTCGTCAACCGGGAGTACCTCGAGGTTTACGACACCACGGCCGGCCAGTTCGTCCTCGCCATCGTCGGGGCGATCTTCGCCACCGGAGGCTGGTTGCTCACCCGCATGGCACGCATCGACCTGCCCGACCGGTTCACCGCTCGGGCCACCAGCCCGTCACTCACCGGAGTCGAACCATGAACGCGGCCGTCATGCTCGTCCTCGGGGCCGGTCTCGGGCTCGGGGTCTTGCTGATCTGGCGCGCCTTCGCACCACGACCGACACCGATCGCTGCGATCCTCAGCGACCTGGCCAAGCCCGGCGCGCCGATCGGTGCCGAGGTCCCGACGGGTGACCCGGTGATCGACCGAGTTGGCTCCGTCTCGCAGCGCATCGTCGAAGCCTTCGGCCACGACAGCACCGGACTGCGGCGCGAGCTCGAGCTCGTCGGCCGTACCCCCGAACGCCACGCCTTCGACAAGCTCCTCGGCGGCGTCGCCGGCCTGCTCGTCCCCAACATGGCGGCCGCCGGGCTCGTCCTCGCCGGCATGGCGCTGCCCATCGGTGTCGTCGGCGTCCTGTCGCTGGTCACCTGCGTTGCCGGGTTCGTGCTTCCTGACTTCTTGCTCCGTGACGAAGCCGAGCGCCGACGTCGAGCGTTCCGACACACCCTCTCTTCCTACCTCGACCTGGTGAACGTGCTCCTCGCCGGTGGAGCGGGCATCGAGACCGCCCTGCACGCGGCCGCGGACGCCGGTGACGGATGGGGCTACCAGACCATCCGCAGCGAACTGCGCCGTGCGCGCCTCACCGGCCAGTCACCCTGGGACACCTTCGCCGGCTTGGCCGAACGTCTCGGCGTCAGCGAGCTCGCAGAACTGGCCGCCAGCGTCTCGCTCGCCGGATCCCACGGTGCACGGATCCGCGCCTCGCTCGCCGCCAAGGCCGACACCCTCCGAGGCCACCAGATCGCCGAGACCGAGTCAGCGGCAGAAGCCGCCACGGAACGGATGACCGTCCCCGTCGCCGTCCTCCTCTTCGGCTTCCTCGTCTTCATCGCCTATCCGGCCATCGCCCAGATCACCTCGGTGAGCGGGCCCCAACCCTGAGCGAGCCGCCAACCCCAGCCCGAAAGGACCCAGCCATGCCCGATCCAACCCTGGTCTTCGACTACCTCTGCGCCCGGTTGGGCGTCGACATCGACTTCTCCGACGAACGAGGCATGACCACCACCGAGGTCGCGGTCATCACCTTCCTGCTCGTCGGTGCCGCCATCGTCGTGCTCGGCATCATCTACACCGCGGCCAAGGGCAACGCCGACAACATCCCCACACCGGAACAGCCCGCAGGCTGACGCCGATGACCGGCCGACTCCGCAGCGAACGGGGGATGACCACCATCCAGGTCGCCATCTTGTTCCCGGCCGTCCTGCTCTGGTTGATGCTCATCGTCCAGTACGGGCTGTGGTGGCACGCCAAGCAGGTCGCCAACGCCGCCGCGGCCGAAGCCGTCGATGCCGCCCAGGTGAGCGACGGCAGCGCAGCGGAGGGTGAGGCTGCCGCATCCAGCTACCTCGCGCAGTCCGGCAACCTCGACAACATCACGGTGACCGTCGACCGTCAGCCCACCGTCGTCGTCGCCGAGGTCCATGGTGACGCGCCGCAGCTCGTGCCCGGATTCTCCTGGTCGGTCACGGCCCGCAGCCAGGCCCCCGTCGAGCGGTTCATCCCGGAGCCCGAACGATGAACGCTCCCTCCTGGCGCTCAGAGCGCGGTTCGATCTCGGTCGAGGTCGCAGTGATCGCCCCCGCCTTCGTGTTCCTGATGCTCCTCGTCGTGTACGCCGGCAAAGTCTCCGAAGCCGATGGCAACGTCGAGCGCGCTGCGGCCGAGGGCGCTCGAGCCGCATCGCTCCGCCAGAACCCAGCAGCCGCGATCGACGACGCCCGAGCGGTGGTCGAAGCCAACCTTGCCGCCGCCGGCGTTCCGTGCTCACAACTCGACACGTCGGTCGACACCTCGGGGTTCGAACCCGGTGGGACCGTGACGATCACGGTCCGCTGCGACGCCTCGATGGCCGACGTCACCCTCCTCGGCGTCCCGGGAACCCGGTCGTTCACCGCCACCTCCACCGAAGTCATCGACACCTACCGGAGCGATGGGCCATGACCATCCTCACCGACGAGCGCGGCAGCATCACCGGCTTCGTCGCCGTCATCGCCACTGCGCTCGTGATGGTCGCCGGGATGGCCTACGACGGCGGCCAGATCATCCACGCCCACAACGCCGCCCGCAACGACGCCGAACAAGCCGCCCGCGCCGGCGCGCAGCAGATCGACATCACCCACCTCCGTCAGACCAGCGAGCCCCGCCTCGACCCTGCCGAAGCCCAAGCCGCCGCCCTCGACTACCTCACCCAGGTCGGCGCGACCGGCACCGCATCGGTGGCCGGAGCCGACATCACCGTGACCGTGACCCGATCCCAGCCGCTCCACATCCTCCCTGGCCAGGACCGCACGATCACCGTCACCGAGACCGCCAGCGCCGTCGAGGAGGCAGCGCCATGACCCGCCGAGGCTCCGTTGTCGCGCGGGGCCTGATCTCGTTGATCGCCACCGCAGCGCTGCTCGTCGGCGTCCCGATCGGTCTCGCGGTCTTGGTCGGCTGGCCCCTCCCGACGTCGGTCCCCAATGGGGAGACGCTCTCGCGGGCGATGAACACCGGGATCACCGACGCGTTCATCGTCAACGCACTCGCGGTCATCGCATGGCTGGCCTGGGCACAACTCGCCCTTGCCTTCCTCGTCGAGGCCATCGGAGCCGTACGAGGTCGTCCGCCGAGAGACCTTCCGCTCGCTCCTGGCCTCCAGGCCGCCGCCGCCCGTCTCGTCGCGGGGATCGTCATGCTCGTCGCGCCGCTCCAACCCGCCCGGGCAGTCGCCGCGCCCGCTCACCCGGTCGCCGTGGTGGCTCCGATCGAGGTGGCCGAGTCGGTGATCGACCTTCGAGCCCCTGCCTCCACGGTCAACCTCACGCCGCCCCAACCAAGCGCTGCTTCGGCCTCGGTCGATTCGGACCCGGGGACTGCCAGCCGCACGGTCACGGTGGAACGCCACGACTCCTACTGGGCCATCGCGGAGCGAGAGCTGGGCGCTGGCTTGCGCTGGCGGGAGGTCCAGGCCCTGAACGTCGGTCGCACCATGACGGACGGCCATGTGATCGGCATCGGCGACGAGCAGCTGCGGGCCGGATGGGTGCTCGACCTGCCCGCCGATGGCCCGACCGGTGGCGAGGCACCCGAACCCGCTTCGTCCTCTACCGCGACCGAGGTCGTCGTCGAACCCGGCGACAACCTGTGGGACATGTCGGAGGATCGCCTGGCCGACGACCTGGACCGTGAGCCGACCGATCCCGAGACCGTGCCGTATTGGCGTGACGTGATGACGGCCAACCACGACCGCCTCGTCGACCCGGCCAACCCCAGCCTCATCCACCCCGGCCAGGTCCTCGTCCTTCCCCCAACCGGTCACGCCGACGCTCCGACGGTCGAACCAGCACCAGCGCCCGCGGAGCCGATCCCCGAGGTTCCTCCCCCAGCTCCCGAGCCGCCGACCACGACCCCGTCGACTACGGCGCCGTCGACCACCGCACCCTCCACTGCTTCGCCCACCACCTCACCTCCGACGACCGCCACCATCCCGGCTGCTGCCACCGACGCATCCGCGACAGCTGGGGAAGTCACCCCAGTCGACAGCGGAGGGAGCGACGACGAGTCGAACGCGGTCCCCGTGTGGCTGACGCTCGGCGGACTCACCAGCGTGGCGATGGCCGTTGGCGCCAAGCGGCTGATCCAGAAGCGTCGACGTGAGTTTGCGCTCGATCACGACGGAGCTGAGCTACCCACACCAGACCCTGAGGACCGACAACTGCACCAGGCGATGGTGGCCCAGGCCGACGAGGAGCTCATCGAGGAGCTCCAGTACGCCCTCGGAGAACTGGCAGTCGCCCTCGCTGAGTCGGGAGCCCGATGCCGACCCCGACTCGTACGGCACTCGGCAGACAGCCTCGAAGTACTGCTCGACAAGCCGACCCCCGACGCGCCGCCAGGATGGCTGTCCGAAGGGGACGGTGTCGTCTGGTCGCTCGATCATGCCATCAACGTCGAGATTGACCTCGACGGTCCCTCGCGCCCGGCGCCCCTGCTCGTCACCATCGGCCAGCCCGATGAGGGGGCGCACCTGTACCTCGACTTCGAGGTGGACAGTGTCGTGTCCCTCGCCGGAGACGTCGCGGCCGCTCGACGCCTCGCCCGGTCGATCCTCACCGAACTCGCGCTGTCCCCCCTGGCCGTCGGCAACCGGGTCATCTCCGTCGGCGACCTGATCGAACCGGAGGCTGCCGGGCTTCCGCACCTCACGCACAAGGAGACGTGGGACGACTTCGCCAAGGACCTGACCGCATGGGTACACGCCTCCCACAACGCGCTCGAGGTGAACGAGTGGCCCAACGCCTTCGTCGGCCGAGGGCACGACCCCGACCACGAAGCGCTCATGCCGATGGTCGTGATCGCCACCAAGCCGCCTCCGCCCGAGCTGCTCGACCTGCTCCTCGACAACCGCCCGTCCGCTGTGGCCGTGGTCGTGGCCGACGTGTTCGAGGGTGCCCTCACGACGATCACGTCCGACGAGGAGATGATCCATCTCGACGACGTCGACCTGTCGTTCGTCCCGCAGCAGGTCGACGAGACCGCACTCGAGGACATGGGCCGCCTCATCTGCATCTCCGAGCCAGACCCTGAGGCCGAGGAGGACCACCGCGAAGGGTTCGACCTCGACGACGCGCCGCCGCCGGCCGAGGCGATCGAGGAGGTCGAGCCGTCGGAGCCGGCCAGTCCGCCCGAGTACGAGATCCTCGTGCGGCTGCTCGGCGACATCCGGGTCGAGGGCGGTGCCAAGAAGCTGCACCCGAAGCCGACCGCGGTCCTCGCCTATCTGGCCCTCAACCGATCGGTGACCTCCGAACGCCTCGAGGAAGCGTGCTGGTTCGGATCGAACGGCACGTCACACCGCAAGCGCCTGCGCGAGACGATGAGCATCTGCCGTGATGCCATCGGCTCCCACCATCTCCCGCCGAACGAGCGCGGCACCTACGTCATCGGTGACGCCGTGCGAACCGACGTCGAGCTGTTCGACTGGCACGTCGCTCAGGCGGTGCATCAAGGCCCGGCTGACGCCGTCGAGAGCTACCGCACTGCGCTCGACCTCGTGACCGGCCGACCCTTCAGCTACGGGAACCAGGCCCGAGCTTCCTACGGCTGGGTCGACTTCGAGCACCACGCCACCACCTGGGAGCTGCGTATCGCGGGAGTGGCGAAGGCCCTCACCGAGCTCTGCATCGACCTCGGCCAGCCCGGCACCGCCGTCGATGACCTCCGCCGCCTCCTTCAGGCCGCACCGCTCAACGGAGGCGTCGTGGCCGCGCTCATGCGCGCCCACATCGAGTCCGGCGACCGCTCAGCTGCGGAGCACGTCTTCCAGGAGCACGCAGCCGCTCTCGAGCAGGCTGACCTCGGCGACCCCGATAACCAAGTCGAGCAACTCCGCCTCGATCTGGCCGGCGGCGAATCATGCAAGTGACGGGTCGAGGCAGCGCCAACTGCACTCAGCTCAGGCGATTGTGACTTCGACTGTCACCGCTTGCTCAGCGGGGGCAGCCACTCGGCATGGAGAGACTTCTCGAACTCCTTGGCCTCGTTGTCCGTGGCGAACTCGATCCATGCCACCTCGCACTCGCGAATCCAGGCGTTGACTGGAGCGATCTCTTCTGGAGTCATGACGGTGGGACGAAGTCGTGTCCGATCCGTCGCAGCGATGCCCAGGTGCTCGCAGACGTTGCGGCGGAACGAGGAGCGGGAAAGGTCGTGGTGCGTGCCGAGGTGGTTCTTCCAGATTCGTGCCCGAAGTCCATCAGCGCCGAGAGCCCGACCCGAATAGACCGGCACGCCCTCGCGATACCAGGCGTAGACGCCGAATGCGGGTGGGATGTCAGCTTTCGACAGGTCGGCGGCACGACTTCGCGGCCGTGCGTCGATGAGCTCCCACAACTCACCTCGTGGCATGACGAACACCTTGCCACCCATTCTTTGGAGTCGGGGCGAAGATCAGGAGACGGCTAGTACGAACACCCGCTCGTCGGGAGCGCGGCCGGGGTGACGGGCTGCCCGGCTGCGATGCCTGCGAGCAGAGCCTGCGGGCACCTCGCGGTGCCGTCGACCTTGATGGCGAAGTGGAGGTGGGGGCCGGTGCTGTTGCCGGTCGAGGCGCTGTCCATGAGGTGCTGGCCGACCGTGACGCGGTCGCCGGTGGCGATGGCGTGGCTGCCGGGGACGCCGTGGCAGTAGGTGTACTGGGCGCCGTCGTCGCCGTTGAGGACGACGCCGATGCCGCAGCGTCCGCTGGTGGGCGTCGACACGACCACTCCGTTGGTCACGGCGTAGAGGGGCGTGCCGGTGGGGACCGGGATGTCCGCCGCCGGGTAGTCGTGGTGGGGCTTCGTGAACCACTCGGGATGCTCGTCGTACCAACGGCGCTCCACCGGGAGTGCGTAGTCGCCGGCCAGCGCCAGGTCGCCGGCCGGGCAGCCCGCCGAGGTGTCCCACGGCGTCGCCGCCGTCTGGCCCGCGGCTTCGAGCATCGAGCCGTAGACGTCACTCAGCAGCGTCCAGTAGGTAGGGGAGGTCGCCCATGTGCCGGCGAGCCCGCCCCACGTGCCGGCTGAGGCGCCGGCGTTCGGGGAGACGTCAGGGTTGGCGAGGGCGACGTCGTTTCCTCCGGCGTACTTCTTCAGCAGCTGGATGTGGGCACGCACGCCGATGAGCGGGTCGGCGAACCCGGCACCCGACGCAGCGCCGTCGTAGTGGGCGATGCCGGCGAAGTTGTTGATCGACGTGTCGCTGTTGGTGAAGTAGCCGGTCTCGGCCACGGCTTGCGCGAAGGCCATGTCGCCCCGCACGCCCTCCGCGTCGCCCTCGCTGAGGTAGACCGCGATGAGGTCGCCGATGTCCATCTGCAGGCGCGTCGGCTGGCCCCGTCCGCTTGAGGTCCACCACGTGCGCAGGTCGGCGACGGTGAGCGTGGACGGGCCGAGCAGGCTCGGGGTGCCGTCGTCCTCCACCTCGACCGGCCCGGCGGCACCGCAGCCCGGCGAGTCGCCGGCCGCGGCCACCGCCAGGAACGGGATGGCGACGAGGCCGCCGATGAACAGCAGGAACGTGAGGGCGATGGCCGAGGCCACCTTCGTTGGCTTCTCCATGCGGGTGTAGGCCGCGGATCGGCGAGGTTCCCGCGCAACTTCTTGTCGGTTTTCGACCGGCTTCGCGGCTTACAGGGGTGCACACCCGCCCCGTCTCGAAGGAGGTGACCCGATGATCCGACTCATCGGCGTCCTTGCCCAGGTCGACGTCGACCCCAACTCCGATGGCATGCCCGGTGCCGACCTCATCCAGAAGCTCCTGAACTGGTCGCAGATGCTGGCCCTGTGGGGCAGCCTCGGCGCGCTGCTCATCGGAGCCGCGATGTACGGGCTGGCGCGAGAGGGCGGCAGCTACGGCGGCGCCAGCCGCGGCAAGGCACTGGCGATGGGCGGCGTGGTCGGAGCCATCCTCGCCGGGGTCGCTCCCACCGCGGTCAACATGCTCTTCGAGGCGGCGAGCTGATGCCGGCGACCTCCCCCGCTCCCAAGCGAGGCACCGTCGTCCTCGCGGTGATCGCCACGGTCATGCTCGTGGCAGGCGTGACGGTCACGCGCTTCTTTGGAGGCGGCGACGATCGCACCGAGTCGACCGCCGCCGAGTCGCAGGAGCCGACACCACGACCCTCGGCACCGGCCGGGGGCTCGGGGCCCAGCCTGGAACGGGCCGGCCTCGATGTCGGCTTCGCCGCGGACCAAGACGGCGCTGTCGCCGCGGCTGTCAGCTACGCGACGGCGTCGCAGCGTTGGCTCTACTTCACCGACGACGAGATCCGAGACGCGATCGCCGAGATCGCCACACCCGTCGCGGCCCCACGCATGGCCGACGAGATCGTGCTCGAGGTTTCGACCGCTCGTGAGCAGCTCGGCGCATCGCCGGGTCGGATCTGGTGGCTCGTGCGCCCGCTGGCGTGGCGGGTCGAGCACCACGATGCCGACGACGCACGGGTGTCGGTCTGGGTGGTCACCATCCTGTCGGCCGCCGAGGTCGCCGCACCTCAGAGCGAATTCAGGACCGTCACGCTCGACCTGGCGTGGGTCGACGGTGACTGGCGGGTCGACGGCGTCCGCGACGCGCCCGGTCCGACGCCGCTGTCGGGTCCTCAGGACCAGCCCTGGGACGCGGTGCCGTTCGACGACGCACTGGACGGCTTCACCCGTCTCGACGGGGAGGCGGTCCGATGATCCTCGGCATCGGCTTCCCCAACCCGATCGGCTGGGCGATCGACAAGGTCACCGGCTTCGTCGGCGGGGTCGCCACCGCGGGCTTCGAGATGATCATCGGCGGGCTCGTCGCGTGGATCGTCGACGCCGTCGTGTGGGTGGTCGGCGGGGTCTTCAACTTCTTCCTCGACTCGACCGACCCCAACGTCCAGGCCGACTGGTTCGTCACCGGAGACGGCCCCTACGCCACCACCGTCGGCATCGGCGCCAGCCTCCTCCTGCTGTTCCTCCTCGCCGGGATCGTCCAGGGAACACTCAGCGGTGACGTCGGCGGGATGCTCTGCCGCATCGGCCTCGAGCTTCCGATCTCGATCATCGGGATGGTCGGCCTCGTCACGATCACGCAGATCCTCATCCAGCTCACCGACGCGCTCTCGGGCGAGGTGCTCGGCAACTTCCAGGACGACATCTCCGAGTTCGGAGCCGTCGTCGCAACCCTCAGCCACCTTTCGGGCGGGACATCTACCGCGTTCGTGGTGTTCATCCTGGGGATCGTCACCGTGCTCGCCGGACTGATCCTCGTGGCCGAGCTCGTCGTGCGGTCCGCGCTCATTTACATCGTCGTCGCGCTGGCCCCGCTGGTGTTCGCCGCCCGACTGTGGCCGGCCACACGCGGCGCCAGCCGGAAGCTCCTTGACCTGCTCGTCGCACTCATCGTCTCGAAGCTGGTCATCGCCATCGCCCTGTCGGTCGCTGCGGCCGCGGCCGTGGGCGCGGGATCGGGGGGTGAGGTCACCGCTCTTCCCGAACCCGAGGTCTTCGCCGAGGACCCCGGTGGCTCGGTCACCCAGGCCGTCGGCATCCTCCTCACCGCCGCAGCTGCGTTCGGCGTGTCGGCGTTCTCGCCGCTGCTCATCGCCCGGCTGTTGCCCATCACCGAGGGGGCGGTGATCGCCCAAGGGGTCAAGGGCGGACCGGTTCGTGCCGGGCAGCAGGCGATGATGGGTGCCAACACCATGCAGATGGTGTCGGGCCGTCGCTACAGCCAGATCGCCAATGGAAAGGCAGCCGCCGCGAACGGTGCCGGCTCCAAGGGTGCGCTCTCGGCCGGAGCCGCGAGCGGTTCAGCGCCGGGCGCTGGCGCCGCTGGGTCGGCCGGAGCTGCGGGCGGTGGAGCCTCGGCTGCAGGAGCCGCAGCGGGCCCGATCGGCGTGGCCGTGGTTGCCGCACGGGCTGCCGCTCAGGGCGCCACCCGTGCCGCGAAGCGGGGCGCGTCCGCAGCGACGGGCACCGCCGAGGCGGTGGCGGACAGCGGTGACGCTCGGCCGGGACGGCCTCCCTCGAGCGGGCAGGGTTCCACGCCGCAGCCGCGCCCGAGCCGACCGAGTCGGGGGACCGGTGGCACGGACCGCTCGGATCGAAGCGGTGGCGGCGATGCGCGCTGAGCGGACCGAGCGCACCTACCGTCTCGAACCGCTCGACAGCGCCGGCGTGTTCCTCGGTCTCGGTGTGGTCCAGTGCGGGCTGCTCGGGGGTGGGATCGTCCTCGGAGTCGCCGCGCTCACCATCGGCGTGCCGCTCCCGGCCGCAGCCGTGCCGGTGGTGGCTTCGGTCGTGGTGAGCTTCACCAGGATCGGCGGTCACGCCACCTGGGAGTGGCTGCCCCTCGTCGTCGGATGGTTCCTGTCGGGGTTTCGCCGCGGGCGACGGTGGCACGCCCCACTGCCGCTGTGGACCGACGGCGACGACCCGGCTCCGATGCCACCGTGCCTCGACGGCATCGACATCGTCGACCTCGACTGGCGGGCCGGGTCCCGACTCGGAGCCTTCCGCGACAAGAACCGCCGCACCCTCACCACGGTGGTTCCCGTATCGGGCCCGCAGTTCGTCGTTGAACCCCGAGCCGAGCAGGAACGACTTCTCGCAGGATGGGGTGACCTGCTCGGCCAGTACGCCGTCGAGCGGGGTGTCGTCTCCCACCTGTCGTGGTCGGACCTCGCTCGCCCCTCGGGAATGCAGGAGCACATCCAGTGGCTCGACTCCGACGAGCGCGGAACCGCCAACCCGGAGGCACGTGATTCGTACCGAGAACTACTCGACTCCGGGACGACGACTGCCATCAGTCATGAGGCTGTCGTCACCATCACGGTCTCGAAGGAACGTCTCTCGCGGCACCGCTCCAGCGCAGGGAGCGCGGACGACCAACTGCGCCGTGCGCTCGTCACCTCGACCGAGGCGCTCCTGCGGGGGCTGCGTTCAGCGGGCCTCAGCGCGGACGACCCACTCGACGCACCCGGTCTGCAACGCCTGATACGCGCCCGCATCGACCCCGTTTCGGCTCGGCCCCGTCCCCGACGGGGACGCCTGGTCGAGCGGCTGGCCCTCGTACGGGCCGCGACCGCTGGGCCGCTTGTGATCGACGCCCGGTGGCGAGACCTCCAGGTCGACGCCGCGTTCCACCGCACCTGGTGGATCGGCACCTGGCCCCGCCTCGCCGTCCCTCCCGCGTGGCTCGAACCGTTCCTGTCCAGCGGCGGCATCACCCGCTCGATGACCGTCTACTTCCAGCCCGTCCCCACCCACCAGAGCCGGCGTCGCATCGAACGAGACCTCGTGAAACTCGAGTCCGATGCCATCACCAAGGAGGACAAGGGGCGACGGGTCGACGCCCGACACCGGCGAGCCACCCAAGCCCTGCTCGACCGTGAGGAAGAGCTCGTCGCCGGGTACCCCGAGATGGGCTACGCCGGGCTCGTCTCCGTCGCCGCCCGATCCCAGGAGGAGCTCGAAAAGCAGTCCGAAATCGTCGAACAGCTCGCCCGCGAGACCGGCATGGACCTGCGCGTCCTCGACGCCCGCCAAGACCTTGCCTGGGCCGCGTCGCTGCCGCTCGGCCTCGCCCCCTCGACCCTCCTCGCGTCGTGACCCGCTCGTCGCTCCGACTCGCCTACCACCGGGGCACCACCGCCCATGTGGCGAGCATCTATCCCTTCTCCGTCCAAGGCTCTCTCGGTCACCGAGGCACCTACGTCGGCCTCGACCTCCTTGCCGGCGGGGGCGAGTTCTGCTGGGACCCCTTCGAGGCATACGCCGCAGGGCTGGTCACCAACCCGAACGGCTGGGTGCTGGGAGAACCTGGCAACGGCAAGTCAGCCCTGGTGAAGTGCCTGCTGTGGCGCCAGGCCGCCGTCTACGGCACTGGCAACGCTGGACGGTGGATGGCGATCGCCGATCCCAAGGGCGAGTACTCATCCTTGGCCGAACACCTCGGCCTCACAACGGTGAAGCTGAGCCCAGGCGGCACCGCCACCATCAACCCGCTCGCTCCCGGACCGGCCGCAGCGCACGAACCCGAGGACCGCCAGGTCCTGCGCCGCGCCGAGATGTGCACAGCGCTCGTGGCCACGGTCCTGGAGCGCAACCTCACCCAACTTGAGGACGCCGTCATATTCGCCGCGGTCGAGCAGCTCACCTCTGCACCCCTCACCGAGCCCACGCTGACCGATGTCGCTCACCTCGTCGCCGATCCGACGGAGGGCATGGCGTCTCGGCTCCGCGCCCACGACCGTGACCTTGCTGCAGAGACCAGCAACGTCGCCTACGCCCTCGACAAGCTCCTGTCCCGGTCGTTGCGAGGGATGTTCGACGGGCGGTCCACGGTGCCTCTTCGCTGGGACGGACCCGGTGTCGTCCTCGACCTCTCTGCGGTGCCGCTGGACTCCGAAGCCCTCCCGCTGGTCATGGTCGCCACTGCCGGCTGGTTCCAGCAGCTCATGGCCTGCCCCGGCCCACAACGCATCCAGGTCCTCGACGAAGCGTGGGCGCTGCTCGGCAACCGCCACACCGCCGGCTACCTCCAGACCTGCTTCAAGCTCGGACGCACCTACGGCGTCGCCAACCTCTGCATCACCCACCGGGCCTCGGACCTCGTCGCCCAGGCTGACGACGGCACTGCGACCAGCAAGATCGCTGCCGGGCTCCTCGCCGACTCGGCCACCAAGATCATCCTCCGGCAGGCCCCCGACCAGCTCGACGCAGCCGTCACCCACTTCGGCCTCACCGAGCCGGAGGCGTCGATCGTCGGACAGCTCACCCGCGGCCGGGCGCTGTGGAAGCTGGGCGGTCGAACCGCCGTGGTCCATCACGTACTCGGCCCGAGCGAGTCGGCGATCTGCGACACCGATGCCCGCATGAACGCCCGCCCTGCCGACGAGGTGGAGGCCGCGTGACATGTACGACCGAGAGGCCCTGCTCGCCGCGGTCGACCTGGCCGACCTGGCCGACGACCTGCTCGGTGCCCACGTCGGCCCGCTCCGTTCGCCGAAGTGGCACTGCCCGAACCCTCAGCATGCGCAGACCGGACGGACCCCGCCGCTCAGCATCTTCCACAGCCACCACGGCGAACAGCGCTGGCGCTGCCACGGGTGCGGCGACGGTGGCACCGCCATCGACCTCGTCGTCGCGTGCAAGGGAGGCAACGTCCGCGACGCGCTCGACTTCCTCGCCGGCCGCGTCGGGCACCCGGACTGCGGTGGCGACTGGTCGCCACCCGCTCGGCCAGCGGTGAAGCGATCGCCCGTAGACCGAGCGTGCCGTGATCCCGAGGGGCTCCGGCGCTACGTCGACGAGTGCGCGGAGCGGCTGTGGAAGCCCGAAGGCCGAGCCATCCGCCGGTGGCTCACCAACGTCCGAGGTATCCCTGCCGACGTGCTGGACGCGAACCGCATCGGTGCCGACCTCGGGGCGCGGAGACAGGAGCGACCCGACGGCATGCCACGAGCCCTCGGCGCCGTCCTCCCGACGATCGCCCAAGGCGAGGTCACCTACGCCCAGATCCGCGTCCCGCATCCCGACCCCGGTCGACCTCGCTACCTCAACCCGACTTCCGACCTCGCCCCCAATCCGCGCGTGACCAGGATGCGACCCGTCGACTGTCGTCGCCCCGAAGTGATCGTCACCGAGGGAGCGATCGACGCGCTCTCGGCGGCCACGGCCGGCTACCGAGCCGTCGGCGTGCTCAGCGCCGCCTACGGCGACGAGGCCGTGGCTGCCGCTCTCGCCCGGCTGCGCCAACCGCTCATCCTCGCCTTCGATGCCGACGAAGCCGGCCAGGCCGCCTCCGCCCGGCTCACGGCCCTGCTCGAAGTGCGCGGCCGAACGCCGGTCCGGCTCGAGATCAGGGAGGGCGACCTCAACGACGCCATGCGCCGCTCCGACGATTGGCCCGCCCGGCTCGACCACGCGGTCGAGCACGCATCGTCGTTTCACCCCTCTGTCGGTGCCGGACTCGAGAGATGAGATCGCTACGGGTTGGCGCCGAGCGCAGCGGCGGCCGCATCGGTGCCGCGCCTTGCGGCTAGGCAGGCGGTGAGCATCACGGTCAGGTACGGCACCCACGGTCCGGCGAGTGCGTACGGCGGGTCGTCGTCGAACAGCATCGTGACCCGGTGCTGTTCGAGATCGGGATGCAGCTCCCGGATGCCGTCGTACCAGACCGATGCCCAGGCGCCCTCGAACCAGACCAGGAGCCGCCGGTCGGTGGCCAGTACCCGCAACTCGCCGAGCGACCGCCACTGTGGAGCGGCCAGCTGCTCGGCCTCGGCTCGCGCCCGACGTCGCGCCGACGCGGCGCCGATCGAGGCAGCGGCGAACAGCACCGGCCCACCGAATGCCAGGATCCTCGGCTCCTCGTAGAAGACGTCGATGGCCTGGAACCGCCATCCGAAGGCCCCGACGTCGGCATGGAGGATCTCCCCACGGTCGAGCAGGACCGTGCTTGCCAGCACCGGCAGCGGGCTGCCGTCGGCGATCTGCTCAGCCAGCTCGACCGCGACGTCCCACCCGCTGTCGACACCCCCGCGACCCCAGGTCGCTTCCATGCTTCAAGGGTACCCAGGGGTGTGACGCGACTGCGGAAGCCCCGAGGTGCTGAGCGCCGAGACAGCTACCTTCGAGCCATGTCCGTCGAGCGTCGTCCGCTCATCCATCCTCGAGTACGCAACGCGTTCCGCGAGGCCTGTTCGGACTACTCGGTCGTGCGTCAGATCGAGCTGGCCTTCGAGAGTGAAGGGCTGGACGCTGACCCTGATGGAGATGTCGAGTGGTACGCCCCGGGTCAGCGTCGAGGAACGTTCGACCGGTACACCTCGAAGGTGGACTGGACCGATCCCAGGGACGTCCGTCAGGTGCTCGGGGTGTTCGAGCAGGTGCTCGAATGGGTACCGGACGGCCCGGGACGTGATCAGCTTGTGCGTCACCTGCGTCGTGACGGATTCGAGGTCGATGACCACGGCTCGATTCGCGGGGCTGTGGTGTCAGCGCTGACAGAGATCCCGCTCGAAGCCCTTCGTGACCCGTCCAGCATCCGGGAGCATCTCGACCGCATCGCGGCGAGTTCTGACACCGACCCGGGAGTCGCGATCTCGGGCGCCAAGGCGCTGATCGAGGCAACGACGAAGTTGGTGCTGGAGGACCTGGGCGAGGACTACGACGAACGAGCCGACGTTCCGGCGCTTGTGAAGGCGGCGCAGAAGGCCCTTGCGCTCCATCCCGAATCGCTCGCTCCGACAGCTCCTGGCGTCGAGATCACCAAGCGCTTGCTCTCCAATCTGTCTCAGGTGGCGATTGGCATCGCCGAGTTGCGGAACCAGTACGGGCCCGATCACGGACGGTCGCGACCGGTCGTCGGGCTCAGCCCGCGCCATGCCCACCTGGCGGTCGGCTCGGCCACTACGTACTGCCGAATGCTTCTGGAGACGCTCGAGGCACGAAGGTCGTGATTCGTGTGCAGCCGGACGCTCCGTCCGAGCACCCAGGAGTGCCTTGCGGTTCGGTCTAGAGCTCGACGGGGTTGTCGCCGGTTCCGAGTTCGGCCCAGAACTTGCCGAAGTCCTCGAGGCCCGCAAGCGGTGAGGCTTGAGCGAGATCGACGATGCCCCGAACGACGGCGTGGACCATCTGAGGGTCACCCGTATCCATCGCCTGGTCGAGGCGGGTGAACATCTCTTCGCTGCTCTTCGCACGCTCAGCGAAGACCCGATCGAAGTACAGCCGGAGGATCTGCTCGGCCGCGTGGATGCGATCGACCTGGATGTGCTCCTCCGCCGCGATGGCGGCGCGCTTCGTCTGTTCCTCCTCGCGGATTCGGCCGTACTCGCGTGCAGCCGAGACGATCTCGTTCAGCGCGGCAAAGGCGTCGGCATCAAGGACCAGGGTGCGCTTGGCAGACACGATCTCGCCGCGGTGCACGGGTGGGTCAGCCATCGTCAGTCTCCTTGAGCAGGTTTCGGTAGCGGAGCCTGAACGAGGACGTCTCCTCGTTCAGGTGACCTGATTCATCCACGACGGGGGTAGAGGCGACATCGCGAACCGCCAAGGTCAGGGTGAGGGAATGCTGGAACGGGATGACGTGCTCTTCGGGGTCGAAGGGTTCCGATTCGAGCTCGTCAAGAGCGGCGGTAGCGCGAACCACGAGCTGGTCGAGAAGCGTCTTCAGCTCGTTGGCCCGCGTGATGACGACATCGAACTTCGCTTTGGTCTCCTGCGCTTCGGCGATCGCGATGTTGACGGCCGCCTCGTTCTCGACGGCCTTCGTCTTCGCCTTCTCGCCTTGCCCTGCGACGACGAATCCGCTGACCAGGATCGCCGGGCCGATCGTCACGAAGTTCAGAGCTGCGGCGCCGACCACCATCCCTCCACCACCGGTGGCCAGGCTTCCGCCCCCGAGGAACGCGAGGGTCGCGTTCGTCGCCGCTGCGCCAGAGAGCGTCGAGATCGCGGTGCCGGTGCTTGCGCTTGCGAACGCGGTGACCGCGCTGGTCAGGCCGACGTTGATGCCAACTCCGGTGACGGCTGACCCAGCGATTCCACGCATCCACGCGATGGCGTCCTGCCCGAGGCCCTTGTCGAGGCTGACCTGGCCTGCCGCGGCGTCGAGCCCATCCACGAGGAGCTTCTCGCTCTCGGACACCAGCTTCTCGTGTCGGCGAAGGAAGTCCGCCATGCGCTCGACGACTACGCGGTACGCCTCCTCCTGGTTGGCCCCGAGCGACTTCAACGTGTCGTTCGTCGTAGCGGCGTGGGCCTCAAGAGCGGCCCGCTCTGCCTCGTAGAGCGATCCAGCCGCCCGGATGCGACCGTTGGCCCGCTTGATCTCGTAGCCGCCCTTGAGCCCGAGGACGGCACCGCCGGCGCCAGTGACCACTCCGGTGCCGATCAAGATGACCGGAATCAGCGGGAGTGGCATTGAGGGTCCTCAAGTCCGGGGTTCGGCACGGCCCGAACCGTAACGTCCGTCGGCAGCGGGCACGGCCGCGTTCGATCTGTGACGAGTGATTCAGTATCGGCAGGAGTGCCAGCCCTGTTGAGGCCGGCGGCCCCTTGGTGAGGACGAAGTGCGCGGTTTCGTCCTCCTTCCGCGGCTTACAGGGGCATGGAACGCGATGGGCTTGGGGTCTTCGAGGTCCTGGTGCTGGTTCTCGCCGGCGTGGCGGTACTGGTCATCGGGGTCGCTTGGGCGGGGGCAGCCCTCTCCCTTTTGTTGTCGGGAACCCCGCAGGGCGTCGCGTTCTCTGCTGCCGCTGACGCAGTCGGTCGGCTCCCGGCGAACCTCGGTGCTCCCGCGAACGCTTGGGCGGCGCCGTACTCGGAGGCGCTGCCTGCTGCTCCGCTCTACTGGCTGAGCACCGGAGTGGCCGGCGCGGGCGCGGCGACGGCGACCACAGCGGCGATCCGGTGGTTCGGCCGATCGAAAGTCGGGACGTCGCGTCGTCGTCCACTCGGAGTCGATGCTCGGCCTCGGTTCGCCACACGTCGGGACCTGCGTGCCCTGCTCGTTGAGGAGCCGGTCGATGGCCGGTTCGTGGTCGCCAAGTTCGGGCACCACCTCGTCGCCACCGAGCCTCCTCCGATCGCCGGTGGCTCGCCGCCAAAGCACAACCGTGGGCCTCGCCGCGGTGATCGGGGGGCGGTGGCGCTCGTCGGTCCATCGCGGTCGGGCAAGACCACCGCCGCAATCGCGGGGATCCTTGAGTGGAGCGGGCCCGCGGTGCTGTCGTCGGTGAAGGCGGACCTGCTCGGCGCGACCCACGGGTGGCGGTCGGAGGTCGGCGAGGTGCGGGTGTACGACCCGATGTCGTCGAGCATCCCGAAGGGGACGACGGCGTTGTGGTCGCCGTTGCAGCAGGCGGGATCGGTAGCGGGGGCGCAGCGGGCAGCCCGGGCGCTGTGCGACGCCGCTCCTCGCAGCGGGGTCGAGGGCGGGATGGACTTCTGGCTCGCTCAGGCCGAGATCTTGCTGTCGGGCTTGTTGTTCATCGCCCACCAGGGCCATCGCGACATGGGCGCTGTGTGCCATTGGGTCTTCGCCCAGGACCGCCCGACCGACGCCGGTGACGGCGAGGTCTACGACGCGCTGAAGCCGCTGCTGAACTCGAACAACAGCGCCGTGTCGGGTGGCGCGAGCGAGGTCCACAAGAGCCTCAAGTCGGTGTGGCAGATGGAGGACCGCACCCGCTCGTCGATCTACGCCACCGCTCAGACGGTCGTGTGGCCCTGGTCCGACCCTGGTGTCGCCCACTCGGCCCGCCCTCCGCACACACCACCGGGCAAGGGGCGACCACCCAAGCGCGGGAAGGAGGGGGAGGGCCAGATCGACCTGGCGTGGCTGCTCGGCGGCGCCAACACCGTCTACCTGTGCTCGCCGATCGAGGACCAGCGTCGCCTGGCCCCGGCGTTCGGTGGGTTGCTCAACGACCTGATCAACCAGGCCTACCGCCACGTCGCCGAGCGCGGGAAGCCGCTCGATCCGCCGCTGCTGGTGGTGATCGACGAGGCGGGCAACACGCCGCTGCGGTCATTGCCGGAGTACGCGTCCACGCTGGCCGGCCTCGGCGTGTTGCTGGTGACGATCTGGCAGAGCATCGCCCAGCTCAACGCCGCCTACGGCCCCCAGTCCGACACGATCCTCACGAACCACCTGACCAAGGTCATGTACGCAGGGCTGTCCGATCCGGCCTCGCTGTCCTACGTCGATCGGATCCTCGGGCAGGCCGAGGTCGACACCCGATCGAGGACGGCCACCGAGCGGGTGAGCGGTGGTTCGGATCAGTTCTCCACGACGCAGGTCCCGCTGGCGCCGGCACACGTGTTGCGCCAGATGCGTCCGGGTGACGCGCTCTTGGTGCACGGGACCCTGCCGCCGGCGCACGTGAGGACCCGCCCGTTCTACGCCACCCCGCATCTCGCAGCGCGCGCCGCGATGAAGCCCGATCGTTCCCAGGCGGCGAAGCGGTGAAGCCGTTCCTCCGCCCGACCTCACGCGCTCGACTCGCGCCGGTCGGCTGGACCTCCGAGCCCGCCGGGCAGTGGGCGGGGCGCGAGGTCGAGGTCGTCTACGACCCGAGCCGGCACCAGATCGTGCTGTGCCGGAACGATCCCGGCGACCACATGCGTTCCGAGCTGGCCGACGTTGGCTACCGCCGCTACGCGACCGACGGGACCCAGGAGATGTGGGTGCGAGACAAGGCCGCGTCGGCCGACGCTGCTGTCGCCCGGTCGACGGATCGCAGCCAGCACCTTCTGGCAGCCGGGCTCGAGGCCCGTGGGCTGTGACCGGACGCGCCTTCCGGGGCTCGTGGGCGCCACGGCGGTAGGTTGTGGCCAGCGATCGGAGCGCCCGCCGTGCGCCGTCGAACCAGCTGTCGCTGTTCGACATCGAGCTCCCGCCCACCGAGGCCGACACGTCGGCACAGGAGGCGCACCGTGATGAACCACTACGGCCAGCTCGCCCTCAACCACAGCCGGAACCACCGGCCGGCCGCCTATTCGCAGATCCTCGACCCGGACGAGTTCTTCGCCGAAGCGGGGGAGGAGATCGCCGCAGCGATCACCGAGACCCGCGACCAGATCCTCGGCCCGCCCCGAGCGGGCGAGGACCTGGAGAGCTACCGCCGACGCGGCTACCGGGCGTTGGCGACGGCCGAGGAGCTGGTCCTGGCCGACCACTTCCTCTTCCAGTCGGAAACGACGACGGCGGAGGACTTCGACGACGACCCGGACCTGGCGGATCGCTACCGGCTACTCGACGAGATCAACCGCGCGATCAACCAGCCGCTGTAGCTGACGATCCACCAGCCCGAGCAGAGCCGAGCGGGCCCACCCGGGCGGAGCGGCCACCAGCGTTCCGTCCGGGTGGGCAGGACGACCTCGCGCCCGCAGGCTCGGCCGCGAAGCTTCGATCGAACCTTGCCGCGCTCGACGTCCTACGGCGTTGCCGCGACGAGGACCGGTGGGCCGACCCCGAGGAGCAGGCGGTGCTCGCCCGGTGGGCGGGGTGGGGTGCGGTCCCGAAGGTCTTCGACGAACGTGACGAGCAGTTCGTCGCGGAACGGGCGGAGTTGCGGCGGTTGCTCGGCACCGAGGAAGCGTGGGCCCAGGCGCGGCGCACCACCCTGAACGCCCACTACACGTCGGCCTCGGTCGTCAACGCGATGTGGGGAGCCGCGTCGGCCCTCGGTGTCGACGGCCCGGTCCGCGTGCTGGAGCCGGGGTGCGGGTCGGGGAACTTCCTCGGCCTCTCTCCCGAAGACGCGGTGCTCACCGGCGTCGAGCTCGACGCCACCACCGCCAAGGTCGCCGACCACCTTTACGGCGCCCGGGCCGCCATACACACCGGCGCGTTCGAGGAGCTGCGCGTCGAGGACGGCGCCTTCGACCTGGTCATCGGCAACGTCCCCTTCGCCAAGGTCACCCCGCACGATCCCCGCCACAACCGGGGCCGCCACGCCCTGCACAACTACTTCCTCCTCAAGAGCCTCCACCTGACGCGGCCCGGCGGGATCGTGATGGCCCTCACGTCCCGCTACACCCTCGACGCCCACAACCGCTCGGCGCGCCGGGAGATGGCCGGTCTCGCCGACCTGGTCGGTGCCGTCCGACTTCCCGAAGGTGCATTCGCTCGGTCGTCGGGCACCGATGTCGTCGTCGACCTGCTGGTCCTGCGCCGCCGCCTGCCCGGAGCGGAACCGACCGGCCCGTCCTGGGAGCACGCCGTCATGACGTCGGCCAAGGGCACCGGCGACCGACCCGACGGCGGCGTCGAGGTCAACGAGTACCTCGCCGCGCACCCCAACCGTGTGCTCGGCGACCTCGTGACCACCCGAGGCATGTATCGCGACGACGAGCTGAGCGTCGCACCAACCGGGAACCTCGACGAGCAGCTTCCCGCCGCGCTCGACCGACTGGTCGCCGACGCCACGGCCACGGGTCTTCGCTACGTCGCCCGCTCACCGACCGAGGCGCATCGCACGCGGGCTCTGCCGCAGGCGACGGGCGACTTCGACCTCACCCATGCGCAGGACGGCAGCTTCGTCGTCACCAGCAAGGGAGACGTCGCCGTGGTGCGCGGGGGAGTGCCCGTCGCCTACGAACCGCGGTTCGCCAAGGACGGCCCTGAACTTGTCCGCCTCGTCGGACTGCGCGACGCAGCCCGCAGCGTGCTCGCCGTCCAACTCGACGGCGGCAGCGGGGATGACCTGCGCACCGCTCAACAGGTGCTCGCCGACCGGTACGGCAGCTACCTGCGGGTCTACGGACCGATCAACCGATCGACCCGAGCCCGTACCGGCCGCCGAGATCCCGACACAGGCGAGGACATCCACCGCCGGGTGCGGCCACGGATGGGCGGCTTCCGCGAGGACCCGGACTGGCCGCTCGTCGCCGCACTCGAGCTGTTCGACGACGAGACCCAACAGGCCCGCCCCGCCGCGATCTTCCACGACAGGATCATCGACCCGCCCCACGAGCGTCACGCCGTCGATACCCCCGACGAAGCCGTCGCCGTCTGTCTCGACGAGACCGGCAAGGTCACCGCCGAACGGGTCGGCGAGCTCCTCGGCGTCGACCCGACCACGGCCCGCACGCGACTCGGCCAGCTCGTCTACGACGAGCCCGACACCGGCAGGCTCATCCCGGCCGCCGAGTACCTGTCCGGAAACGTCCGCCACAAGCTCACCGAGGCCCGAACCGCAGCGGCGTCCGACGACCGCTACCGGCCCAACGTCGCTGCTCTCGCGGACGTGCTGCCACACCAGCTCGACCCCATGGAGATAACCGCCCGGCTCGGCTCCCCGTGGATCCCCAGTCGGGACGTCGAACGCTTCGCCGCCGAGGTCCTGGACGCCGCGGTCGATGTCGAACACGTGCCGCAGCTCGGCCACTGGTCCGCCCGGCTCCGCGACGGGAGCCGTCGCAGCGTCGCCCTCACCTCCGAATGGGGCACCGCGCGCGCCGACGCCATCACCCTGCTCGACGCCGCGTTGAACCAGCGGCTCCACACCGTCACCGACGCCACCGACGACGGTCGCCGCGTCCGCAACGACGCCGAGACCCTCGCCGCACGCGACAAGCAGGAAGCGCTCACCACCCGCTTCTCGGCCTGGGTGTGGGAGGACCCCGACCGATCCGAACGTCTCGCCGGTCGCTACAACGAGCTGTTCTCCTCGACGGTGCTCCCGCACCACGACGGCAGCCACCTCACCCTCCCGGGCCTGGCCGCGAGCTTCGAGCCCCGCTCCCACCAGCGCGACGCAGTCGCCCGCATCCTCACCGATGGCCGCACGTTGCTCGCTCACGCCGTCGGCGCCGGCAAGACCGCCACGATGGTGATGGCTGCCATGGAGCTGCGCCGGCTCGGCTCAGCCTCCAAGCCAGCGGTGGTCGTGCCGAACCACATGCTCGAGCAGTTCTCCCGCGAGTGGCTCCAGCTCTACCCGACCGCCCGAATCCTCGTCGCCGACCGCGAGCGGCTCTCGAAGGACCGGCGCAAGGAGTTCGTCGCTCGCGCCGCCACCGGGGACTGGGACGGGATCGTGTTCACCCAAGCCGGGTTCGCCCGCATCCCCCTCGGCGCCGATCTCATGCGCGACTACCTGGCCCAGGAGATCGAGACGGCCCGAGGTGCGCTCGCCGGATCACGCGACGGCAAAGGGCTGTCGGTCAAGCGGCTCGAACGCCGCATCGCGCAGATGGAGGAGAACTACAAGCGCCTGCTCGCCGAGCACACCAAGGACGACGGCGTGCGGTTCGAGGAGACCGGCGTCGACTTCCTCTTCGTCGACGAGAGTCACGCCTACAAGAACCGTCGGGTCGACTCCAGCATCGACGGCGCCGCCAACACCGGATCGCAGCGAGCCCAGGACCTCGACTCCAAGCTGTGGGCGCTGCGCCGCGCCCACGGCCCTCGGGTCGTCACCTTCGCTACCGCGACCCCGGTGGCGAACTCGATGGCCGAGCTGTGGGTCATGCAGACCTACCTCCAGCCCGACCACCTCGACGCTGTCGGGCTCAAGCCGTTCGACGCGTGGGCCGCCACCTTCGGCCGCACCCACACCGCCCTCGAGCTCGCCCCCGACGGCGCGTCGTACCGGATGCAGACCCGATTCGCCCGGTTCCAGAACGTCCCCGAGCTCCTGACCCTCTACCGGCGAGTAGCCGACGTCCGCACCCTCGACGACCTCGACCTACCAACCCCTGCGGTTGCCGGTGGCCAGCCCGAGACGGTGGTCGTCGAACCGAGCGACGACCTCGTCGACTACGTGGCCGACCTGGCGGCGCGGGCCGAACGCATCCGCAACCGCTCGGTCGACCCCTCCGAGGACAACATGCTCAAGGTCACCGGCGACGGACGACGCGCGGCGCTCGACCTCCGCCTCGTCGGCCTCGATCCAGCCGCCGGCCGGGCCAAGCTCGATGTTGCCGCCCAACACATCGCCGCGATCCACCACGCCACCCGCGACCACCGCTACGCCGACGAGCACGGCCAGCTCACCCTCCGCCCGGGTGCGCTGCAGCTCGTGTTCTGCGACGTGTCCACCCCAGCCGGCGACGGCTGGAATGCCTACGACGAACTACGCACGCTGCTCGTGCGCCGCGGTGTCGACCACGGGACGATCCGCTACATGCAGTCCGCCCAGACCGACCAGGCGAAGGCCAACCTGTTCGCTACCTGCCGTGACGGCAGCGTCGCCGTGCTGATCGGTTCGACCGAGACGATGGGCGTCGGCACCAACGTCCAGGCCCGCGCCGTCGCCATGCACCACCTCGATGCGCCGTGGCGTCCAGCCGACATCGAGCAGCGCGACGGCCGCATCCTTCGCCAAGGCAACCAGAACCCCGAGGTCCGCATCGTGCGCTACGTCACCGAAGGCAGCTTCGACACCTACATGTGGCAGACCCTGGAGCGGAAGGCCGCGTTCATCGCTCAGGTCACCCGGGGCGACCTGCCCGACCGCGACGTCGACGACATCGGCGACCAGGCGCTCTCGTTCGCCGAGGTCAAGGCCCTCGCCACGGGCGATCCGCTCGTGCTGGAGAAGGCCTCCGTCGACGCGGATGTCGCCCGGCTGACCCGCCTCGAACGCGCCCACCACGACGACCAACACCGGCTCCGCCGCACCCACGAGACGGCGCTCGCGCGATCAGGCCGAGCCACCGAGCGCGCCGGTCAGCTCGAAGCTGTGCTCGATCGGGTCATCGACACCCGCGGAGACCGATTCACCATGACGGTCGAGGGCCACCGGCACTCCAAGCGTGTCGAGGCCGGGGAGCACCTTCAACGGCTCATGGCCGAGCACCTCGACCGCACGCCTCCCGAGACGAATGGAGCGGTCCACGAAGTCGGCTCTCTCGGCGGCCTCACCATCACCGGCCAAGCCATCACCACCATCGACGACGAGATCCGCCTCGCCGTCCCCGACGCCCACATCGAGGTGACCTGGCCCGCCCTCGACTGGAAGCGCAGCGACCCGAGCGGACTCATCACCCGCCTCGAACGCCAGATCCAACGACTGCCCGACACCCTCGCCTCACTCCAAGCCGAGGGCGACGCCGCTCGAGCCGAGGCCGAGCGGGCCGCCGCCCGCATCGGCGCACCGTGGGACCGAGCCGACGAGCTGACTGCCCTCCGACGTCGCCAAGGCGAGATCAACGACACCCTCGCCGCGGCCACCGCCGCCAACGAACCGCCGAGCGTCGAGCCTCCGGCCGCGTCCGTGACGGTCGACCCGGTCGTCCCTCGATCGCCCGGCGGCGGCCTGTCCCTATGAGGAACCCCTGTCGCACATGGGCCGAACGGCCTACGCTTTCGGGATGGCATGGTTCGCCCCCGCTCCTCGACCCGGCACCGCCGGGCTCGACCACGGGGACGCCAGCCGGCGGGGGAGCAGCGGGCAACGGACGTCAGTCCACCTTCCGAGCAGCGACACCCCGGCGGCAGACCATGGACCCGGAGACCAGCGGTAGCGGAAGCGAGCCGCCTGGCAAGGAACGGAGGCCCGTCACGGGCCTCCGACTTGAAGCGTTGCCTCCGTGCGCTGACCCCGCCTTCCCGGTCCTGCACGACTACTTCGAGATGGTCTACGGGCCGCTGATCGGTCCCGCCTCGACCCTGCTCGCACGGGCGCTCAATCGTCACCTCGCCGATGCCGGTGGCCCGGTCATCGTCTGCCCCATCGAGCTCTCCCTCGAGCTCGGCCTGCGCGCCAGCCATCGCGAGCCGGTGGGCAAGACCTCCCCACTCGCCAAGGCAATCGACCGCCTGGCCCAGCACCGACTCGTCACCCACCTCGGCGACGAAACCCTCGGCGTCGTGGTCAGCGTCCCGCCGATCACCGACCGCGGCGTCCCGAAGCTGCCGCGCTCGGCCCAGCGCGCTCACCGCCTGTTCGCCGCCGCCTCCGAGATGGCGCAGCAGAGCCCACGGGCAGCCCCCAGCAGACCGCCCGTGGGCGATCAGGAGCCGGGTGCCGGCTCGCCATCGACTGAGGCCGAGTAGGTCCCGTCGGACTGGACGGCCCAGCGGACCACCGGTCGCCCGGACGCGTCGCAGAGGGCTAGCGCGACGGTGGATGTGCCGTCGTCGTGTGAGACGGACTCCAAGACCGCGACCTGGTCGCCCCCGAGCGCGAGAGCGAGCTGAGCGGCACCGCACACGTCGACGAGCCAGGCGCGGGCACTCCCGTTCTCGTCGAGCAGTTCGAGGCCGACGGTCACATCGCCCTCGTACGGGTCCCTGTCGGCCGCGATCGCCGCTCGGACCCGGCCCTGGTCGTCGACGATCTCGAGCCGTCGCGCTCGTAGGACACCGGCTTCAGCCTCTGGTGCCATGAGTGCACCCCCCATGCGATCAGGAGGCGGGGGTCACCCATGTCGCCGGGCGAGAGCGCAGTCCGTTGAGGACGAGCGGCAGGCTAGCGAGTGCGTTAGAGTCAACGCAAACACCACGTGAGTGGACAGTGCTTCCTACCCTTGCGAGCTGTGGGGCGAATGGTGGATACCGACGATCTGGTCAGCGCCAGCGAGATAGCGGCCCGCCTGGGCGCCAAACGCCCAGGAGTCGTCCACGACTGGCGTCGCCGACACCCCGACTTCCCCCAGCCCATCGCACGTCTGGCCCTCGGCTACGTCTGGTCGTGGTCCGATGTGGCTGCCTGGGCACGGGCGTCAGGTCGGCTGTGATCCGTCTGGGGTGTCACAGGGGCCGAGTACGATCGATGGCGAGCTTCGGGGTCGAGCTGATGGCCCCCAGAACACCAGCCGACGGTATGGAGGGTCCCATGCTCCACACCTCCCGGAGCGCACATCACGACGCCTCGGAGCTTCCAACAAGCGTTGCACGGAGGAGCGCGGCATGACAGCGCACCTGCCGACCTACCTAGATTTCAATGCCACCACGCCCACGGACGGGTCCGTCGTCGACGCGATGTTGCCGTGGTTCTCGACGACCTTCGGAAATGCGTCCTCCACACATGTCCACGGTCAGATCGCAGCGGCCGCGGTCCAGGAGAGCCGCCGCGCCGTAGCGGAGAGCTTGGGAGTGCCGGCGAACGGCATCGTCTTCACTTCGGGTGCTACGGAAGCCAACAACCTGGCCATTCGAGGCGTCCGTGGGACGGTGGTGGCCCCGGCCACTGAGCACAAGGCCGTGCTCGACACCGCCAGAGCCGGACACCACATCATCGTGCCCGTGGACGAGCGCGGTCGCCTGGACCTCGACGCCCTCGAGCGAGCTGCACAGGACGCGGCCCTGATCTCCGTGATGATGGCCAACAACGAAACCGGGGTTGTGCACGACCTCGAGGCCGTGGTCGAGATTGGTCGACGCGTTGGCTGCCTCGTCCACACCGACGCGACCCAGGCGTACGGCAAGCTCGCCACGGACTTCGGTGCGCTCGGCGTGGACCTCGTGTCGGTGTCCGCACACAAGGTCTACGGGCCGAAGGGCGTGGGGGCGCTGTACGTTCGTCGGGGCGTTCAGCTCGAGTCGGTGATGACTGGCGGCGGTCACGAGCGAGGCTTCCGGTCTGGGACCTCGAACGTTCCCGCGATCGTCGGCTTTGGTGTCGCGGCGCGGCGGATGAAGCCGGAGGAAGCCGCCCAGCGGTCTCGCGGACTGATGGACAGGCTTCTTGAGGGTCTCGTGGACGCCGAGCCCTTCACCGTGCTCTCCGACCATGCGATCGGATTGCCCAACACGCTCAACGTGCGGTTCCACGGCGCTGATGCTGAGGCGGTCATCGCGAACGCGCCTGAGATCTGCATTTCAACGGGGTCTGCATGCACCGCGGCCGTCCCGGAGCCATCTCATGTGCTGATCGCCATGGGCCTCACTGCCGAACAGGCCTTCGAGTCGCTGAGGATCTCCGTCGGCGAGCCCACGACAACAGACGAGATCGATGTGGCCGCTGACGCGCTGCGTCGAGCTGTGTCCCGCGTGAGGTCCCTCGATCGTGGTCGGACGTTCGGGGGAACGACATGAGGATCGATGAGGCCTGCGCCAACTCCTTCGCTCGTCATGAGACCTTCCACCCTCGCTGGGGCTGGATCCGCAAGGCCTACGTCGCGGCAGTTGACGAGCACGTGTTCAATGCGGAAGACGCCACTCTTCGCCTGGGCGTCGGCAAGAACATGGTTCGCGCCATCCGCTTCTGGGGCCACGCGTTTCGAGCACTCTCGCAGGTGCGGGATGAGAGCCGACCTCGGATGAGCCTGTCAGTCCGATCCGAAATCGGGAGAGCGATCTTCGACGACGACACCGGCTGGGACCCCTTTACGGAGGATCCCGGAACGCTCTGGTTGCTTCACTGGCTCCTCCTCGCCCCCACCGAGTGCGCAATGCCGGTCTGGTGGACCGCCTTCAACGAGTTCGGAGCCGTTGAGTTCACCCAACAGGAGCTCTCCGACTTCGTGACCGATCAGGTCGGGTCCGTCTCGGCCTGGTCATCGGGACCCCATCACTCTTCGATCGACAAGGACGTCTCCTGTCTGCTGCGGACCTACGCCCCTTCTTCGGGAACCGGTCGGCGGCAGCCCTTCGATGATCTCGTCGACTGCCCGATGCGGGAGCTGGGACTACTGAGGAACGTCGATCCAGCGGAGCGGCGCTACCGGTTCGTGGTTGGACCGAAGTCCACGCTTCCCCCGGAGATCGTCCTGTACGCGTGTGCCGACTTCCTGGCGCGCACCGAATCGGGGGCTAGCACCGTCTCGGTCTCCCGACTGGCTACAGAGGCGGGCGCACCGGGCCGGATCTTCAAGGTCTCGGAGGCCGACCTCGTCGCGCTCCTCGAAGCGGCTGTCGGTCTGGTGCCTCTGGCGAGCCTTGCCCGTCCGGCCGGCGCGGTTCAGCTCGTTCTGGGCGACGATCCCGCACTCCTGGCCACGTCAGCAGTCCACGACTACTACGTCCGCCGGGGGATGGACCGCGGGCCTGACGCTCGCGTGCTCGCTGGACCGATGGCGGATCGGCCCTGTCGCGAGGTGGTTGTGTGATGAACCACGGCATCGACTTCGTCAGCCCCAAAGGTCGGTTTGCCCGGTCGGTCAACGTTGAGCGCGACACGGGCGCCAACAGCATCGAGAGCTACCTGCCTACCGGGCGCGCACTGGATGTGATCTCCCGCGTAGCCCGGTGCTTGGACGACCAACCTCGTACGAGGGCGTTCTCGATCACCGGGCCCTACGGAACAGGCAAGTCGAGTTTGGCCGTGTTCCTCGACGCGCTGCTCGGCCCCGCGAACGATCCGGCGACCGAGGTCGCGCTTGCCGTCCTCCGCGCGGTTGACCCGTCCGACGCAGAGCTGATCGAGTCCAGCAAGGCGGCGCTTGGCCCGAACGGCTTCGTCCGGGCGGTCGTGACCGCCACCAAGGAGCCGGTCGCCGCAACGCTGACTCGCGCTGTTCTGCACGGCATGCAGCGGTTCAGCGGTCAGTCGCGCAAGGGTGCGTGGAAGGCAGCGTTGGCGTCTGTCGAGCAGGCGGTGAAGGCGTTCGACTCGGAGGACGCCGTGCTCCCATCGAATCGCTTCATCCGTGACCTGCTCCAAGCCGTCGCCGAGATCGCGCCCGTTCTCATCGTCATCGACGAGTTCGGCAAGAACCTCGAGGCCTTTGCGGATTCTCGTTCCGAGGCGGACTTGTACCTGCTCCAGGAGTTGGTGGAGTGGTCGCATGCCCCGGGTGAGGGCGGCTGCCCCGTCATCACGGTGACGATGCAGCACCTCGCGTTCGAGGAGTACCTCGACTCGGTGACGCAGTCGCTTCGTCGCGAGTGGGCCAAGGTGCAGGGCCGGTTCGAAGACATCCCCTACCTCGATACGCCTTCGCAAACCCGCCACCTCATCGCGCAGGTTCTCGAGGAGCCGACTGATGCGAGGTTCACCAAGAAGCGCAAGCTGTGGGCGCAGGAGTGCCACAACGCCGCCCGCCTCGTAGGCCTCTCCCACGAGCTTGACCAGTCGCTGGTCGAGCAGGCTTGGCCGCTACACCCGACGTCGCTCCTCGTGCTCCCCGAGCTGTGTGCTCGCTATGGGCAGAACGAGCGGACGCTGTTCTCGTTCCTTGCGTCCTCTGAGCCTCTAGGCGTTCCGGCATGGCTGGTGTCGGAGCCAGTCGGCGCTCGGGTCAAGGACATTCGCCTCGACCGCATCTACGACTACTTCGTCGAGTCGGCTGCGACCTCCGCGGCGACGTCGCAGACGGCGTCTCGGTGGGTGGAGGTCGAGACGGCTGTTCGAGACGCGACAGGGCTCACCGAAGGCGAGCGGCGCGTGTTGAAGGCGGTTGGCCTGCTCAACCTGGTCTCCGCAGGCGGAGCCGTTCGTGCCTCGCGTGCGGTCCTCCAGCTCGCATGCGCGGATGGGCGGTCTGGCACAGAGACCAGTGACGATGTAGACGCAGCGCTTGCGGGCCTGGAGGCCTCCGGCCGGGTCACCTATCGTGAGTTCGCCGACGAGTTCAGGCTGTGGCGCGGGTCGGACCTCGACCTTCGATCGGCGATCGAGTCGGCTCGGCGCCGTCTCCGTCAGGAGCCCGCGGAGGTCCTGCTGTCGAGGACTCGCGAGATGCTCCCCGTGGTCGCCGCCCGGCACTCGACGGTCACGGGCACCCTTCGCGTCTTCCACCGCATCTGGGACTCGGACGGCTCGGTCGAGGTGCTTCCTCCAACCAACGGTGCCGACGGGCTGCTCGTTTACGCGGTGGGACCGAAGGTCCCCCGGGTGGACGTGGGCGCCTCGGACGGACGACCGATCGTCGCGGTGCGTCCTCGGAACGACGAGGAACTACTCGAGTCGGCCCTTGAGCTGGCGGCAGTTCGAGCGGTCCTGCAGGACGACGGCGTCGTTGGCGACGACTGGGTGGCTCGACGCGAGCTGGCCGAACGCGAGGCCGAAGCGCTCACCACGTTCGACGCGGCGTTCGAGGCTGCCGTGGGGCACCGCTCGGACGGCGCGAAGTGGTGGTTGCTGACGACCGAGGATGGGAAACCGCAGGCGCTTCCTTCGCCGACCTCGGTGACCGCGGCCCTCTCCGAGGTTTGTGACCGCTCGTACGCAGACTCCCCGCCCGTGGCGAACGAGATGCTCAACCGCCACGAGCTCACCTCGCAGGGAGCGAAGGCCCGGCGACTTCTCATCGAAGGGCTCCTGAAGTCGATCGACCGAGAGCGGTTCGACATCGAGGGCTTTCCCCCCGAACGGGCGATGTACGACGCCGTGTTCGGCGCGACCGGCATCCACCGCGAGGCGAACGGTGCCTGGGAGATCGGGGCGCCCACCCTTCCCTCATGGATTCCGGTTTGGAACGCAATGACCAGGATCTTCGACCGCTCCAAGGGCAAGCGAGTCGATCTCGGTCGCGCGCTCGTTGAGTTGGCCTCCCCGCCGATTGGGCTGAAGGCGGGCGTGGGGCCAGTGCTGCTCGTTGCGGGGATCGTCGCCCACCGGAGTGAGCTGGCGCTGTATGAGCACGGTACGTACCGACCTCGTCTGACCCCGGACATCGCCGAGCGGCTGTTGCGCAACCCCGCGCACTTCGAGATCAAGCACTTCGCAGCAACGTCCGGTCCCCGTCTGGCGGCGGTACGTGTCTTGGCCGAGCGGCTCGGCGTCCACTCGTGGCGCGGGGCCCCGCCGACGGTCCTGTCGATCGTCGCCCACCTTGTTGGGCAGATCAACGGGCTGACGGAGTACGGCAAGCAGACTCGGAACCTCCCGCCCGAGACCATCGCGATCCGGCGCGCCCTTCTCGACGCGACGGAACCCGACGTCATCCTGTTCGAGACCCTTCCCGAATTGTTCGATCTGCCGCCTCTCGGCGCGTCGAGCCGACAGCGGCAGGTCCGCGACGTGGACGCCTACGCGGCTGACCTTGCTGATGGCTTGGAGCAAGCCTTGGGGGACCTGCGAGGCATCCACAGTCGATTGCTGGACGAGATCGAACAGGAGCTCGCGGCTGCGACACGAAGCGACCGGGAAGGCCTCCGCGCTGAACTCGCAGATCGAGGTGCGCGCATAAGGGGCAAGGTGCTCGACGTTCGGCTCCGCGCCCTGCTCGCAGCCGTCAGCGATGACCAGAAGGACCGTGACGGGTGGCTGGAGTACGTAGCCATGACCGTCGCTGGTCCTCCCGCTACCTGGGACGATGACGACCGGCTGAGGTTCCTCGGCACAGTCAAGGAGCTCGGAGGCACCTTCCGCCGCATCGAGGTGCTCCACTTCGAGCGGCTCGCCGACGACGGGGAGCCCTTCGAGGCGAGCAGGCACACCTTCACGAAGCCCGACGGCACGGAGAGGGCGAGGGTCGTCTCTTCAGATGAACGAGTCCGCGCTCGCCTGGGCACGCGCCTCGACGAGCTGCTGACGACCCTCACCGAAGAGCTGGACGGCGATGCTGAAGCAGCGCTCGACACGCTGCTCGCAGGCATCGCGGATCGAGTGTTCGCCGACCCCATCGACGAACTGTCACACCCGCGTCGTACAGTCGAGTCGAACCAGGCACCAGCTCGATCACGGAAGGCAACGAAGACCTGATGCGTCACGTCTGCGGAATCTCGGGAGGTAAGGACTCGTCAGCGCTTGCCGTCTACCTCGGCAGGGTTCGGCCTGACCTCGAGATCGAGTACTTCTTCTGCGACACCGGCGCGGAGCTGCCCGAGACGTACGAGTACCTCACGCGCCTTGAGACGGTGCTCGGCAAGCCCATCGCTCGTCTCAACGCGGAGCGTGGGTTCGATCACTGGTTCGAGGTGTATCGAGGCATGCTCCCGTCGCCGCAGGTTCGCTGGTGCACGCGGATGATGAAGATCGCGCCGCTCGAGGCGTGGATCGGCGATGAACCGACGACGTCCTACGTCGCGATCCGAGCGGATGAAGCGTCACGCAAGGGCTACGTATCGACCAAGCCGAACATCACCTCCGTGTTCCCCTTCGTTGAGGAAGGCGTTGACCACGAGGGGGTGCTGCGCATCCTCGACGATGCCGGGATCGGCCTGCCGAGCTACTACGAGTGGCGAACGAGATCAGGCTGCTACTTCTGCTTCTACCAGCGAAAGGCCGAATGGGTGGGGCTCGCTGAGCGGCACCCTGACCTCTTCGAGCGGGCGGTGGCGATCGAGAACAAGGTGCTCCTCGCTGCCGGCGCCGATGGCGACGCCGACTTCACCGCCACGGCGATGCAGGGGCGCGCCTACACCTGGTCGCAAGGTGAAACCCTTGTCGAGCTTCGCTCGCGTTCCGGCGAGATCATGGAGAGGCACGAGCAGGCTCTCGACCGAGCGAAGCGCAACCGCAGGAACGTGCCGCTCGTCGAGGTGCTCTCGGACGCCCTCGACGAGGACGACGACATGACCCCGTGCCAGGTGTGCGCGCTCTGAGTTGAGGACGATGACGGCAGGGGATCTGCGGGTGCTCGACGCCTGCAAACTGAAGTGGCGTCTACCTGAGGACCCGGTGGCTTCGGAGGTCCTGATCCCCGGGCTGAGGGCAGCAGACGCGTTCGATTGCATGGTCGGCTACTTCGGGGGCCAGGCCCTTCGACAGCTCGCACCGGGACTTGCGGCGTTCATCGCTGGCGGATCGGAGCCGATGAGACTCCTTGTGTCCCCGGTTCTGAACGACGATGACCTCGCGGGCATCAGGATGGGCCTGACTACCCCGGAGGAGGTCCTGGCGGACGCCATCGGGGCCAGCTTGACGGACGTGGTGGCCCTCGAGGACGCGCTGGCGAACCACACCTTGCATTGTCTCGCCTATCTCCTCGCCTCCAAGCGCCTGGAGATGAAGGTCGTTCTCATCGACGACGGCATCTTCCACGTGAAGGAGTGGATCTTCCGGGCTGGTGACGATCTCGCCGTGCTCTCCGGCTCCGCCAACTTCACCGGGCGCGCGATCAGCCGCAACGTCGAGTCGCTCCACCTCCACCGGAGTTGGCGCGACACGGACAACCTCGACAGTTGCACAGAGTCCGCAGCTGAGTTCGACCTTCTCTGGGCCGGCCGCAAGAACCGATCGCGAACGGTCGACCTGCCCACGGCGCTGGCGGAGGACCTCATCAGGACCTACGGCACCGACCAGCCCACCGAAGCGGATTACGAAGCTGCCGTCGCTGACGACGCCGTTGCCGTCGAGTCCGGTACCCAACCTGGCCGGTTCGCGATCCCAGCGCATCTCCAGATCGATGACGGTCCGTATGCCCACCAAGGCCAGGCGGTCCGCGCGTGGGAGGAGGCTGGCCGGTCAGGGATCCTCGCGATGGCAACGGGAGCTGGTAAGACCATCAGCGCACTCGTCGCCACGCGGCGGCTACTCGACGAGTCACAACCCCTTGCGGTCGTCATCGCTGTGCCAACCAAGCCGTTGGTCGCACAGTGGGCTGCCGAGTGCGCTGAGTTCGGACTTCAGCCGGTCGTCGCCCCGGCGCTCGCGCGGCAAAAGCGCCTTCGCGCCGTACAGCTTGCTCTCGACAACCTCACCTTCGGTGTAAGTGAGGTCGAGACGATCGTCGTCACCAACGAGGGGCTTGTCGACCACGATTTTCGACGACTTCTCGACGACTACGACGGAGCAGCGATCCTCATCGCCGACGAAGTGCACAACCTTGGGGGTGTGAAGGAGTTCATCAGCGACCCTCCTTCTTGGCCTACCGCCAGGCTTGGCCTCTCCGCGACGCCAGTCCGGCAGTACGACGACGAGGGAACCGACGCGTTGCTGAACTACTTCGGCAAGGTCGTCTTCGAGTTCACCCTCGACGACGCGATCGGGGTGTGCTTGGTGCCGTACGACTACTTCGTGCACCGTGTCGACCTCACCGAACCGGAACGCGAGCAGTACGCCGAGTTGACCGAACGGATCAGGCGGCGAGTCGCTGCGATGGGTGGCGACTTCTCCGGCGACGACCTTCAGCTCACGATCCTCCTGAACCAACGGCGCCTCATCCTGGAGACGGCCGAGGGCAAGCTCGATGCTCTTGCCACGTTGCTCGACGATCAACCCGAGGGGTCGATCAAGCGGTCGCTGTTCTATGCGACCGACAAGGATCCCAAGCAGCTCGAGGAGATCAACGAGCTCCTCCGATCTCGCCGGATCCGCGCGCACCAGGTGACCGAGGCCGAGACCAGCCGGGGTCGTCTCCTCAGTGCGACGATGCAGGCCTTCGGTGCAGGGGTCCTGGATGCTCTGACGGCGAAGCGGGTGCTCGACGAGGGGTTGAACGTCCCCCAGATCGACACCGCGTACATCCTGGCCAGCACGACTGTTCGCAAGCAGTGGGTTCAGAGGCGCGGGCGAGTGCTGCGGCCCTCGCCAGCGACCGGCAAGACTCACGCGGTGATCCACGACTTCTTGGTGGTGCCGCCCTCGGGAGGCGGCGTCGATGACGATGAGCGTCGGCTCGTCGAGTCAGAGCTCGCGCGAGGCGACGAGTTCGCACGTCTCGCTCGTAACCGTGCTAGTGCTGACGGACCACTGTCCGTACTCAACGAACTCCGCTACGAGTTCCTGGTCTGATCGCCGTGGGGGGCGTCTGAACGATGGCAGTCGATCAACGAAAGCTCATCGCGGTCATCAAGTCCGCGGTCGGTGACGTAGAAGGCCGGTACGACCGTTACCACGATGATTTGTTCGACTACGTCGCTCAGATCGTCATGTTGGAGCGCGAACACGAGAAGCGAGCGACGCAGATCCAGAAGAAGGTCACAGACAAGGTCGACGCGCTCGGGGTGTTGATCGACAAGAACGGACCTGACGTCTCGTGATCCAGCTCCGACGCGCCGAGTTCACGAACTTCCGCCTCCTTCGAGACGTGAAGATCGAGTTCGCGACAACCTTCGAACAACCCCTAACGGTGATCCGCGCTGAGAACGACACGGGGAAGACCACCCTTCTCAACGCACTCGGATGGGCGCTGTTCGGCGACGAGGCACTGCCGGGCAACCGGTCCTCGTTTCGACTCCATCCCATCGACTGGGATCCGGCAGTCGACGGCCCGAACGTACCGGTCAAGGTCCTCATCGAATTCGCCGCGCTGGACGAGGAGACCGACACCGAGGTCATCTTCGAGCTTGAGCGCTCCACGACGGAGCGGCTCGTGGGCGATGTCGACTTCGAAGTCGCGCCATCCACCCTCGTGCTCCTTCGCCACGGCCGAGGGGGGGTGGAAACGGTAGAGAACGCGACGGCGACCGTCGCATCGCTGTTGCCGCCGAGCCTCAAGGACATCTTCTTCATCGACGGTGATCGCGCCCTTGCGTTCATCGAGGCGACGGACGAGCAACGGGTGAAGCGGGATCGCGTCGCGAAGGCGGTTCGAGCCCTGCTTGGCCTCGATCTGCTCGAGGATGCAGAACGACATGTGGACAAGGCGCGGCAGGAGGCGGTGTCCGCGATCCGCAAGCTCGGAGCCGGCACCGACATCGAACGCCTCGCCGAGCGCGAACAGGACCTTGAGGCACGAGTGGCGGACCAGAAGTCCAAGCTCGAGCAGTGCAAGTCGGACCATGACGCGTCCGAAGCTCGCCACCGAAACGCCGACAAGCGGTTGAAGGACGCGCTCGCGGCGGGCGCAGGCGAGCAGCGCGAGCTCGGAGCGCGGCTCGAGGCGACGGAGCGAAAGCTCAAGGACGAGCGCCTGTCACACGACAAGCACCTCAACGCTCACAGGCTGCTCATCAACAGCCCAACGCTCACCGCGTCGCTGGCTCCAACGCCGATCTCCAAAGCTGCAGCGCTGCTCCAGGACCTCGAAGCGCGAAAGGTGATCCCGAGCACTCTGCCGAATGTCATCGAGGATCGGCTCGAGCGTCTTGAGTGCATCTGCGGAACGTCCCTGGCTGAGGGAACTGACGCTCGACGTCATCTCGAGCACCTCCTCGAGGAGGCGCGCGACATCGACGAGTCTAAGGACCTGCTCCGCTACCTCAACGACGCTGTGAAGCGAACCCTCCGCGAGGGGAGCCAGGAGGACAGCTGGGCAGAGCGGCTGAGGACCTCGCAAGCAACGATCCAACGTTCCATCAAGGTCCAGTCGGATCTTGAAGAGGAGGTGGGTGAGCTGCGCGCCCGGGTCCGCGGGCTTGAGTCCACCAACCTCGAGGAGTTGGAGAAGCTCGTTACGCAAGAGGAGCGTGAGGTCAAGCGCCTGATCGGCGAGATCAGCCGGACGGAGGCCGACATCCGTCGCCTCGAACAGGACCTGAAGGACGTCGATCGAGAGCGAACGAACGTAGAGCGTGCCAACGCCAAGGTTCGCACGGGCGTGATGAAGGAAACAGCCGCCAAGGACATCCTCGCGGTCATCCGAGGCACGATCAGCGTGCTCCAGGGTGAGACGATCGACGAGGTCAGCGAGCAGATGAACACGATCTTCCTCAAGATGATCGTTGCGGACGAGGAGGCGGGGTCCGTCGTCAAGCGGGTGACGCTCACCAGGACACACGACATCATCGTCGAGGGGCCTGGCGGACGTACGATCGATCCCGACATCGACCTGAACGGAGCATCGCGGCGTGCTCTGACGCTCGCCTTCATCCTCTCCCTGGTCAAGATCAGTGGCGTGCAGGCGCCCAACATCATCGACACCCCGCTCGGGATGATGGGGGTGGAGGTGCGTCAGGCGGTCCTAAAGTACGCGGCCGTCCACTCGACCCAGCTCGTTATGTTCCTGACGGGATCCGAGGTGCTCGGCGTCGAGGATCTCCTCGATGAGTACGCGGGTCGCGTGTACACGTTCTCTAACGCTGCCCACTACCCGACGAAGTTGCTCAACGATCCGGGCACAGGTCGAACGGAGACCCTCGTGTGCGACTGCAACCACCGGCAGTCGTGCGACCTCTGCCGCCGACGTACCACGATCGCTCAGACAATCTCCGAGGCAGCACCCGCATGAACCGCGACTACAACCCGTTCGCCAACATCGACCTCCACTTCCCGAAGGCCTTCTGGGAGGACGTAAAGCGGTACACGACCACGCAAGGTGGAGATGGAGACACTTCGGTCGAGTCGAGTCCCTTCAAGCGCTACGTGGATCTCTGGGCTGCCGCCATCGCGGTGGGCGCCCAGGAAGGTGCCTTCGTGACTCTCGATGAGAACGACGCGAAGCATCGGTTCATCCAAGGGTCGGTGCTTCAGGGCGATCTCGCTCGTATCGAGTTCCTTCAGCTACTCGCGATCGGGCACACCGGTGATCCCTACGTCGTCAAGGACTCCCGGAAGGTGATCGACATCGCTGAGGCGTACGCGGCGGGCGGTCTGCCAATCCTCCTGGAGTGGCTCGAGGGCGGCGTGCAGACGCCCATGGTGAGCCTGACCAAGAACCTGATCAGGTTCCTCAACGAAACGGCTCCCGAAGTCAGGGCCGCGGCGGACGCCTAGCGCCCACGAGGAGGCCCACCGTGAGCTTGGCCGCTGCTGCGCGGACAGCCATGAGCCGAACAGACGTGTCTCGACCGGTTCAGGCCGCGCTCGCAGATGGCGTTCTTCGAGCAGGCCGGAGCTTCTTCGACTTCGGATGCGGCCGTGGCGGGGACGTAGACCGTCTTCAGCAGGCCGGCTTCGACAGTGCCGGCTGGGATCCTGCGCATGCTCCCTCGGCACCGATCCGCTCGGCTGACGTTGTCAACCTTGGGTACGTGGTCAACGTCATCGAGGACCGGGCCGAGCGAGCTGCCACGCTCCGCGAAGCCTGGGACCTCGCGAAGGTGGCCCTCGTGGTGGCTGCACGACCGGACTGGGAAGCCGGTCAGGTTCGAGGGCAGCCGCGAGGCGACGGGATCGTCACCTCAAAGGGAACCTTTCAACGGTTCTACGCTCAGGATGAGCTCAGGGTCTGGATTGAGTCCGTTGTCGGCGAGACGCCGGTCGCTGCGGCGCCGGGCATCTTCTATGTGTTCCGAGATGGGGCCGAAGCCGCCGGCGTGCGGATCCGGCGGTTCCGGACCCGCGCGCTGTCGAGGCCACGACCCCGTCGGGCGGATGCGCTGTGGGAGCAGCACCGTGAGCTGCTTGAGCCCCTCGCGGAGTTCTGGGAGACCCGTGGTCGGCTTCCGGATCCGAGCGAGATCGATCATGCCGCCCAGATCGCCGAGACCATCGGGTCGATCCGCTCGGCCGGTGGGATCCTGCGGCGCGTACTGGGCGACGAGCGCTTTGAGGTCGCTCGACGATCAGCGGAAGCCGATCTCCTCGTGTTCCTTGCGCTGGAGGCGTTCCGAGGTCGCCCGAAGTTCGGACAACTGCCCAACGACATCCAGCTTGACGTTCGAGCCCACCTTGGTTCCTACAAGGCAGCGTGCGAGGCAGCGGATGAGCTCCTGTTCGCTCTCGCTGACGAAGCACGCCTCGGCGGCGCGCTGAGGACGATCCCTTTCGGGAAGATCCTGCCGGACGCCGTCTACGTCCATGCCGACTACGTGGATCTATTGCCTCCACTCGTGCGGATCTACGAGGGGGCAGGCCGCGCGCTTCTCGGTGCGGTTGACGATGCGACCATCATCAAGCTCTCCCGGGTTGAACGTCGGATCTCGTACCTCTCGTACCCGATGTTCGAGAAGGAGGCTCACCCAGCGCTAGCGACGTCGCTGCGTGCCGACCTCCGGAGCTTCCACGTGAAATTCAGGGACTTCCGCGATTCCGAGAACCCGCCGATCCTGCACCGCAAGGAGACGTTCGTACCGGCAGAGCATCCGACCCGGGCGAAGTTCGAGCGCCTCACGAAGCAGGAGGAGCGAGCTGGGCTTTTCGACTCGCCCACAACGATTGGCACTCGCGTCGGCTGGCAGGACGCGCTGGCAACCGCCGGCCGGACGGTGAAGGGCCATCGACTCACGTCGTCTGATGGCGTTGGGCCCTCTTCCCCGATCGAACCTTCGACTTAGGACTCAGGGTCGTCTGGAACGTCGTCTGGCAGCGTCGGAGGGTCCTCGACGATGTCAGGCTCGAGGAGGTTCGTCAGCGCGAGGATCTGCACCTCCTGGCCTGACACCGTGTCGAGCAGCACCGAGTCGACCCCGGGGTAGGGGTCCACGCCGTTCTGGTGAAGCGTTGAGTTGTCCCACGGGACTACCTGGAACGCATCGATAGGAGAGTCACCGATCTCGTAGCAGATGACCAAGTCGACATCGCTGATCACTTTCTCATCACGATCGAAGTCCCTGGCGATGCGTGCGCCGCGGAGCTTGAACTCAACGACGCGGAGATCGGTTTCTCGCGGGTCATCGAGTAGGTCGTCTCGGTCGCTCTCGCGCTTCAGTACCGCTCGGGCGTCGTAGCGATCCCAGGAGGACAGCCCGAACCAACGGATCCAGTCGATGACACCGCGGCCGCAAAGCTCGAAGCACAGCGCGATCACGTCGTTCTCGTCGTAGGGAACCGTCGCGATGGTCAGCGTCCCGGCGTCCGTGAGGCGCGCGCGTCCCCAGAACGGGACCGGGTCCGGTGTCGCTGTGCGGATGGTGCCGACGTAGTTCCGAGCTGCATTCTGAAGCGTTGCTCCGTAGGCGTCGTTGATGAACCTGCGGACGTTTGACACGAGGTGCATGTCGGTGAGGAGCGTCTTGCCGTAGTTCAGGTCAGCGTCCACCTCGACGACGAGGTCGACGCAACGCACGTACTGCTGGTTCTGGCCACTCGAGATCTCAATCGAGTGCTGGGTAACGACACCGCGAGAGCTGATCACACGCTGGGAGCCACCGGGTAGGTACGCGTTGAACTGCGGAATACGTCCGATCGTGACCGTCACAGACTCGAGCTTGGGGAACAGCTTGGTCTCGTAGTCGCTGAAATGAGGGGATACGCGTCCCCGCGCATTGGTTAGCAGAAGTTTGAACTCGTCGGGGCTGCTGTAGACCGTTCGATTGAAGCCAAGCTTCGTCTTGGTGAGGTTGGATCCGCCATCGCCGAGCGGGTTGGCCTGTAGGACCGGCTTCGGTGGCGTGGCCCACGCCAGGGAGGTATCGACTGTGAAGTATCGGGGCGGAACCTCGAAGGTCACCGCGCTCTTGCCATCTGCCAGGTCTGCAAGGGGGCCGAGTGAACCGTCGGAGCCCTTGACCGTCACCTCGACCGTAAGCTTGCCGAACTCCTCGCGTTCAACTGTCGATCCGAGGTAGAGAAAGCGGCGTAGGTGGCTGGCGATGAGAGCGGCGAGTCGACTCGGGAACTCCTTCTTGGCGACAGCATTGTCGAGCGACTCATGGAAGTCGGGAGTTGCTCCGGCGAAGCTGTCATCGAGGACGTCGCGCAGGTACTGCTCAGGCACGCCCGGTGTGCTCCCTGTGCCCGCCGGGAAGCGGTACTCCATGATCGTGCCCGTCCCGGTTGTGATCGCAGGTGTGGGATCAACAGGGAGGTGAGCTGGGTCGGGCAGGGTGATCGCCGGGGGAGGGGAGTCTCCGTATCGGTGGGCACCTTCGATCTCGACCTTCAAGCTCTTGTCCGCGTTGGTGGAACGGAGGGAGAAGCGCTCCGAGCTGAAGAGCACGACCTTCAGGCCGACCCCGACCATCCCAGCGAGACGCCGTCCCTGCTTCTCACCGCCACCGAGGAAGAGCAGGTTCGGCTTATCCGGAAACCCGGGCCCGCTGTCGCGCACGCTGACTGAGCGTGCGTCGAAGTCCATCACGACCTCGATCCGATGATTGCCGGGCCCGCCGTCGCGGACGGCGTCGAGTGCGTTCTGAAGTGCTTCTCCAACAAAGATGTAGGAGGGGAGGTAGGCGTTGATGGTCTGCCGCAGCTGGTGGATGTAGTTCAGCCTGAGAAGTTCCTCGGCTCCGAGCGGGGCGAGCAGGTCGAGCGGCATGTCGGCGCGTGCTTTCGTTGGGCGGAAGGCGGCCCCTCCGCGAGGCGTGCTGGACCCTAACCTTGCCTCGCGAGAGCCGCCCGAGTGAGGAGGATGCGGCCGAACGTTGAGGGTTGGCCGCTGCCCCTTTGCCATGGCGGACGTTCGGGGTGTGGGCAACGGGTGCAAGGGCGGCCCCGGTAACCATTAGGAGGACAGAGCCCACGTGGTCAACATTGGAACCACCAGGACCACCCTCCCGGGGGAGTCCTCGCCTTGGCTCGACCACGTCGTCCGCAACCGCCTGTGAGCGTGTGTCGAGCCTCGAACCGCGAGCCGCAAACCATCGGCTTGGTGTCGCACCTCGACGCGAGAACCGCCATTACCCTCGAGGGCGACGCTGGGTTCCGGGAGTCAGATGAGCGAGGTCGACCCGAGTAGCACGGACGTTGACGATGTCGTTGTAGGCGCGTGGAGCGAGCTACGGCTGACCGGCGAGGTGGGGTACCGCACCGCGACGCTCGTGTACGAGACCGTCGATGCCGTGAGGCGCCTCGGCCACTACCCGCCACCGGAAGGTGTCGATCGATGGGACGCGGGCGTCGTACAGGACGTGGCGCATGAGTTCCTCGGCGGCAAGGGCGCCAAGGAGAGGCTAGCCCGGCTGGTCGCGTCCGCCGACGACGAACGATCCTTCGAGCGCCTACTCCACACGGCCATCCGCAACATGTTCCGGATGGAGGCGAGGACGTCGAACGTCGGCGCCATCATGCGCGCACTGGAGCACTCCATCGACCGTGACGACGAGATCGTCACCGTCGGCTCGAAGACCTGGACCAAGGCGTGGTCACTGCGCGCCTACGCCCACCAGTTCCATTACTCGGGCGACCCGGCGGTCCTCGTCGACGCTGCGCATGCTGTGCCCGGAGTGCAACGTGCTGCGTGGAACTCCGAGCGCCGGCGAGCCCCCATCGCTGAACCGGCGTCGCTCTTGAGGGTCATCCGCGCGATCCTCATGGCAGCGAAGGCGCCCGTCCTGCGACGGCTCTTCGTCGACGTCATCGTCGCCCGGTTTCCGCTGGCGTGGGACCCACCCAACGTCGAGGTCGACGAGATCTTCACCGACGCCAGTGTCTCGCCCGAGGCCGCCGCCATCGCCCAGGTGATCTGGGCGGACCTGAAGCCGAACGATCGGCTCGTCGTAGCCGATCTCGACCTGGACGTACGGGAGATCGCCGAGCGGACCGGACTGTCGAAGAGCACCGCCCACCGAGCACAGGTCCGGGCCAAGAAGGTGCTCTCCGAACACCTCGCCGACCTCGACGACCAGATCGGTGTCGTCGCCGCCCTTGCGCTGCGGTCCAAGACTTTGCAGCGACGTGGGACGTTCGCTGCCGGTTCGGCATCACACGGAGACGAGGAGGACTGATGCTGGTCCAGCACCCGACGGACCGACAGCTCGCCGCGCTGATCGATGGGCGCCTCGAGGAGGACGAGGCCGCGCCTCTGCGCGCCCACATCGATGAGTGCTCCCGATGCCAGCTGCTGATCGGAGACGCCGACGGGAGCGTGGGGGACACCACCCCGACGGACTTCGAGGCGATCCCGATCGACCTGCCCGTCGAGGAACGGGAAACCGCTCCGTCGCAAGGGGACGTATGGCGGCTCGCCTGGGACGACACGACGGCGCTGGCCGCCATCTGGGAGACGACCGCGGATGCGCTCGCCGTGCTGCCGATCCTCGACACCATCGACGCCGACGAGTGGTGCGCCCTACTCGACCCTGACATCACCTCCGGCCTCGGCGAACTCGCCGTGTCCGTCGCCCGCGCGATGGAGGTGCCATGGTCCGTCCTCGACGCCCGCATCGGCGAGCTCCTCGACCTGGCGCCGATCGAGCAGCTTCGCGATGCCCTCGATAGGGGGCTCGCCTCGGTCGACGTCCAGCGGGGGGCCCCCATCCTCTCGGAGCTCGACGACCGGATCCCCGCCCTCGAGCAGATCACCGAGACGATGGAGCTCTTCGCCAGCGCCGTCTGGGCCGGTGACCCCGACACCGAACCAGCCGCCACCATCGGGTACGACGTGGCGCTGGAATCCGGGCTCGACGTGCCCCGTGCCCTCGCCGTCGGTGTGCGCGGCGCAACCCCCACCGAAGATGAAGCCGACCTCATCGAAGCAGCGACCGGCCAACGGCCATCGCCGGCGCCCATCCCCACCGCCTTGCGGCGCACCATCGACCAGCCGCTCCGCAAGATGGTGATCCGCGCTAGGGCCCTCGCCGCGCACCACAGCGAGGCCATCGAGCGGATGCAGATCGCCCTCGCCGCCCAGCCGGCGTTGCACGCTGCCCGAGGAACACGGGGCGCGCCACCCGACTACGACCTGATCGTCGACCGGATCCTCGATGACTAGCGCCCTCGCCCTCGCCGAGATCCTCTGCGCCACCTTCGACGCAGACGAGCTCGACCTCCTCCGGGAAGACGCTCTGGAAGCGATCCCGATCGTCACCCCCGAGATCACGCTGCGGATCGTCGACTATGACCCCAGCGAGGACGCATGCGGCATCGAAGGTCACTACGACGAGTCGACCCGCACCGTCACCGTCCGACGGGCAACGAGCCGAAGGCGGACCTGGTTCACCACCCTGCACGAGCTCGGCCACGACCGGGCACGGCGACACCCCGACGCAGCCCGCGCAATCGCTCAGCTCTCACCCGACGCCGGCCGCCGCTATGAGGAGGACATCGCCAACGCCTTCGCCGCCACGGTCCTCATCCCCGACGCCGTGCTCGAAGCGGTCATGGGCGCCTCTGAGCCCACCGCTGTCGCGGTCGCCGAGCTCTTCGACGACGACCGGGTGCGCGGGTCACGGGAGGCGTGCTGCGTGCGGGTCGCGCAGCGCATGCGCGGCAACGGCTACGTGATCCTCGCCGAGGGCTCCACCGTTAGGTTCTGCGCGACGGTCGGCAACACGTACCGGGTCGCCAGAGGCACCGCCCAGGACCGAGGACACCTCCTGGAACGGGCCGCGAAGCAGGGGCTTGCCACCGACAACCACGTGGTGCTGCGCCATCGCAGCGGCGCCACCACTCCGCCCTTCGCCGGCCAGGCGGTCGCCGACGGCACGTACGTATTCGCTGTGCTCACCGACGCCACGAACCTCCCGTGGGGCGGATGGGTCCCGCCGCGGGACAACCGACCGGCCGACGGGCCACCGGAGATGTGGTGCGACGAGTGCGACGAGATCGTCGAGGCCTGGGAGCGCTGCGACACGGACCAGAGCCACCGGGTGTGCGGAGTGTGCGGCTGGTGCGCGTGCCGGACTCCGAAGGCGAAGCTCAAGGAGAAGATCTGCACGGAGTGCACCCTGCCGAAGAACGTCGGGCTGTTCGACGAGCACCCGGAGATCTGCCGTGACTGCCTCTGATCCCTGGGACACAGGAGTCCGGTTCGTCATTCGTTCCTAGTGACGGCCCACGCCAGAGGGGCCCGCACGAAGGAACACAGAGCATGAAGGAACAGGACGACACCAAGGCCAAGGACGACAAGCCCGGGCACGGCGGTGGCGGAGGCGGTGGCCATGACGGTGACCCGCGGACCGTCACCGTCATCGTCAACACCATCGGCCACCCCGTCGACAAGAACAAGGACATCTCCTTCGAGGAGGTCGTGTCCCTTGCCTACAACGGCGACCCGCCGACCGGACCGAACGTCGGCTTCACGGTCATGTGGCGCCGCGGTCACGGCAACAAGGACGGCGCGCTCGCGCCCGGCGAGACCGTGAAGGTCAAGGACGGGATGATCTTCGATGTCTCAGCGACCGATCGGTCGTAGCGCCGACCTGCAGCGCCTCCGAGCCGACGGTTACACCATCGCGCTGCTCGGAGGCCTGCTGGTCGTCAGCGACATCCCCTACGTCGACGCCACGGGGACGGTGCACGACGACGGCAGCCTCGTCATGCCCCTGACCCTCTCCGGGGATACCGCGCAAGCGCCCTCGGATCACACCGCCCACTTCGTCGGCGGTATCCCCTGCGACCGCGACGGCGTGCCTCTGGCCAAGATCATCAACAACACAAACAGCCAGCAGCTCGCTGACGGCTTGATCGCCAGCTGCTACTTCTCCGCCAAGCCGCACGGCACTGGCCGCTACAAGGACTTCCACGAAAAGGTCACCACCTACATCGCCCACATCTCCTCGCCGGCGCAAGCGCTGGCGAGCGACGTCACCTCGCAGCGGCACCGGCCGGTCCCGGCCGAGCCCGACGACGGGCCGTTCGCCTACACCGACACCGCCTCATCCCGGGCCGGCATCGACGCCATCAACGATCGCGTGCGAGACGAATGCATCGGGATCGTCGGGCTCGGCGGCACCGGCGTGTACATCCTCGACCTCGTCGCCAAGACCCGCGTCGCCCAGATCCACCCCTTCGACAGTGACCACTTCCTCACCCACAACGCGTTCCGTGCGCCCGGGGCGCCAACCCTCACCGAACTGGAGGAACTGCCCTTCAAGGTCGAGCACTTCACTGCGATCTACTCGAACATGCACCGCGGGATCACCGCGCACCCCTACGACATCGACGCGACCAATGTTGACGAGCTGAGCGAGCTCAGCTTTGTGTTCATCTGCATCGACGAAAATGAGGCGAAGAAGCCGATCTTCGCCGCCCTCGAGGAATATGGCATCCCCTTTATCGACGTCGGCATGGGGATCGACGAGGTGGCCGGGAAATTGACCGGGATCATCCGCACCACCACCAGCACGCCCGCCCAACGCGACCACATCGAGGTACGGGTGCCGGCCGGGACCGTCATCGACAACGAGTACCGCACCAACATTCAGATCGCCGAGCTCAACGCCCTCAACGCCGCGCTCGCCGTCATCCGCTGGAAGAAGGAGCGCGGGATCTATGCCGACCTCGAAGATGAGCACCACAGCCTCTACGCGATCAACGGCAACCACCTCACGAACCTGGACCAGCCGTGACGGTCGACCACCTCACCCACGAGTTCGTGAAGAGCTTCCCCGACCCCCTCGAGCCCGACGTCCTGTACATCTCCCTCGACTACGACACGACCGCCCATCTCTGCGCTTGCGGTTGCGGGCACCGGGTGATCTTGCCGCTGCACCCGACGGCCTGGAAGCTCACCTACGACGGCGCCGCCGTGTCGATGTCGCCCTCGGTCGGCAACTGGAGCTTCCCGTGCCAGTCCCACTACTGGATCGAGCGTGGTCGCATCTGCTGGTCCACCTCGTTGACCAGGGCTCAGATCCAGGCCGGACGAGACCGCACCCTTCGCGCACGCACGGGCACCCCGTCGACCAAGGACAGCCCCGTGCCATCGTCGCCGTCGCGGTGGACGCGCGCGTGGCGCTGGGTGCGCAACGCCATCAGCCGGTGACCCTGACGCGACTCCGACGACGCCATACCCGACGGCCTTCTACACTTGCTTCTACACCGCGGGCTGGGATTGCCTGGTCCGCAGTGGTACGGACTGGCACGTCGAATGCGCGAAACCCCACCTCAGCGGTACTGGAAGGTACGGAACGGGACGGGAGAGGGGCCTGACCATCTCATAACCCGAAGGTCGCAGGTTCAAATCCTGCCCCCGCCACCAACTGAAACGTAGTGATCGCAGGGCCTCCGAGGCTTCGGGGGTCTTGCGCCGTTTTGGGCCGCTACCGGGTGTCTACCGACGCCTACCGACTATGCGGCCGCCGCGCCCTCGCCTGATTTCCGTGAATGGTTCGCGAGGAGTTGGCCGAATGCGGCGGCGGCGTCGTCCTGCATTCCGGGAAGGACGTGCTGGTAGGTCGTCATCGTGAACGCCGGGTTCGAGTGCCCGAGGCGCTCGGAGACGACCTTGATCGGCACCCGGTCCCGCAGCAGCAGGCTGGCGTGGGTGTGCCGCAAGTCGTGGAACCGGATCGGTGACACGTCGAGGCGGCGCTGCGCGCGCTCGAACGCCTGGGACACGGAGTGCGGGTGGAGCGCCTTGCCGTCGGGACGGGTGAACACGAGGCCGTGCTCGTTCGCGACCCCGGCCGCGGCGAGGGCGGCGCGTTGGGTGCGTCGCCAGTCGGCGAGGAGGGCCATGGTGTCGGCGTCGACGGTGACGTTGCGGCGGCTGGTGCGGGTCTTGAGCCGGGAGAACTCGAGGCGGTAGCCGATCGAGGTGAGCGCTTGGGTGATCTCGATGCGGCCGGTGTCGAAGTGGACGTCGTCCCAGCGCAGCCCGAGGACCTCACCGCGACGCATCCCGGTGCCCGCGGCCAGGCGGAACAGCATCGAATAGCCGTTCTCGGCGGTCTCGACGAGGAAGTCGCCAAGCTCATCCGCGGTCCACGACCGGGCCCGCCGCCGGCTCGACGGCCGCTTACGCGGATCCGGCGCATGGGCCCCGGCAGCGGGGTTCAACACCAGCAGACCCCGGTCGACGGCGTCGTTGAGGGCCGCCCGGACGATCTGGTGGAGGTTCTTGATCGTCTTCGCCGAGAGCGGCCCGCCGCGCCGGCTGCCGGTGAGGAGCAGTCGCCGGTAGAGCGTCTCGAAGTGCTCGGCCTGGAGCCGCCGCAGCGGGGTGTCGCCAAGGTGGGGGAGCAGGTAGTGCTCGATGCAGGTGACGTTGCGGGCGTGCGTCGACGGGGCGAGGGTCGCCTCCTTCGCGGGAAGCCACTGCCCGAGGAGGTACTCGCCGAGGGGCAGCGACGAGCCCGCGCTGCGCTGGCGGGTACGGCGAGCGGTGAGCTCGGTAGCGAGCTTCGTCGCGGCGGCGTGGTCCTCGCAGCGGTGCCACCGTCGGCGCTCTCGACCCGACACGGGGTTCCGGCCTTCGTAGATCACCGCGTAGAAGACGCCTCGCTTCTCGGTCACGTACGCCACCTGTCGCTCCTCATTGTCGGGGTTCGGTAGCGGAGTCGGTAGCAGGTGCGGCCGAAGGCAAACCAGCCAACGTCGTGACCGGGTGGGCTCCCCGACGACGTCGCGCCAGCTCCGCCCACGTGCGGGTGAGTTGGCGCTGGCTCTCGTTCGCGAGATCGCGCGCAGACCTCGTGAGTCATCCCTGGCTCATTCTCGAACCCGTCGCCCAGCGGGTGCTCGGGGGTGTCGCCCCGCCGATGAGAGGGTCTGATCGCCAGCCGTACCAGCTCGCAGCGAGGGTCGACATCGGCGCTCGCCGAGCGCGAAGGCGACGAGATCAGAGGGTCATGAACGGCCGGAGCTGACCGTCAGTGCCCACGGCGACAACCTCGAGCGGTTCGCCGTTCGGTTCGCCCATTCCGGGTGAGTTGGTCGGCATGCCGGGCACCGCGATGGCCTCGACGTCGGGCCGCTCGGCGAGTAGCGCCTCGATGGCCTCGACCGGCACGTGCCCCTCCACGGCGTACCCGCCGATGATCGACGTGTGGCAGCTCTCGGCATCGTCAGGGATGCCGTACTCCGCCTTGACCGGATCGAGGTCCTCCGCGACGACGGACTCAACCTCGTAGCCGTGCTTGCGGAGGTAGTCCTCGTAGCTCTTGCAGCACCCACACGACGGTGTCCGGTGCACGATCGCGACCGTCGCCGCCTGCGTCGCCGTGCTGGCCGGCGCCGCCGCCTCGTGGTCGCCCCCGTCGCCGCACCCGGCCAACGCGATCGCGCCAGAGAGGGCGAGCGCCCCGATGGCTGCCGCCCGAGGCGAGGGCCTCGATGGGATCGGTTGGGGTCGACGGCGCCGGTCACGCATCGCGCCAGTGTGGCGGCCGTCCGGCGGTAGCTCCAGTCGGGACAAGCCGCGCCCTTGTGGAGTGGGACGGATGACTCGTCCAAATAGTACAGTGGTTGGTGTATGGTTGTGGGCATGACGACGACTGCGATCGATCTGGATGCGCTCGGGCGGATCGGCCACGCCCTGGCGGATGACACCCGCCGGCGGCTCCTGGTGGAGCTGCTTGCCGGCCCGGCATGCCCATCCGATCTGGTGGCGACGCTTGGCACGACGAAGGCGAACGTGTCCAACCACCTGACCTGCCTGCGGGGCTGCGGGCTGGTGGTGGGAGAGCCCGAGGGCCGGCGTGTCCGCTACGAGCTCGCCGACCCACGTTTCGCTGTCGCGCTGCGGCAGCTGACCGAGCTCGCGTTGCCCCCGGCGCAGGGGTGCGAGCACGACCGAGGGGGAACGCGATGACCCGCCAGATCCCACGCCCTCTCGCCGAACGCCTCAACGACGACCGTCACGAGTCCCGCCTCGCGGTGCCGGCCGGGGACGTCGATCGGGCGTGGGCGCTGCTCGAGGAGGCGCACGTGCTGTCCCAGCCGTGGGCGGGGCCGCACGTGGGGGTGCACATCGACATGCTCCGCCTCGCCTGGCGCACCCGGGACCGCGCGGAGATCGTCGGCCAGATCCTGCGCACCCTGGTCGCGGGCCCGGGCTCGCTTACCGGCCGCTACCCGGAGGTCAACACCGGGCGTGCCTCGGTGCCCGCCACCCAGGCCATGCGCGTGCCTGACGAGCTCCGGCACCTCCTGGAGCTCCGCCATGGCTGACGCCTGCTGCGCCGACGACGGGTGCACCGACCGAGACCTCGACGACGACGGCCCGGCATCGTTCTGGGCGGTAGGCGAGGTTCGGATGGCCGCCGCATCCGGGGCCCTGCTGGCCGGCGGGCTGGTCGCCGGTGCGCTCGACGCAACAGCGGCGGAGACGGTGCTGTTCCTCGTCGCGCTGGCTGTTGGCGGGTCGACCTTCGTCCCCGACACCCTCCGGGCGTTGGCCCGCGGCAAGCTCGGCGTGGGGACGCTCATGACGATCGCGGCGATCGGCGCCGTGATCCTCGGCGAGCTCGGCGAAGCGGCGTCGCTCGCGTTCTTGTTCTCGATCTCCGAAGCCCTCGAGGGCTACGCCCTGGCACGAACCCGCCGCGGCCTGCGAGCCCTGCTGGCCCTGGTCCCGGCCCGGGTCACCGTCGTGCGCGGAGCAGGCACCGCCACCATCGACCCCGAAGAGCTGGTCCCCGGTGACGTGATAGTGATCGCGGCAGGGGAGCGGGTCCCGACCGACGGGGTCGTCCGTGACGGCACCTCGACGGTCGACCTGTCCGCCATCACCGGCGAGTCGGTCCCCGTCGACGTCGCTCCCGGCGATGACGTTCTCGCGGCCGCCATCAACGGCGGCGGGCTGCTGCGAGTCGAGGCGTCGGTCGCCACCGCCGACAGCTCCCTCGCCCGGGTTGTGCACATGGTCGAGGAGGCCCAGGACCGCAAAGCCCACGCCCAACGATTGGCGGAGCGGGTCGCCCGCCCCCTCGTCCCCGCGATCCTCGTCGTCGCCGCTGCCATCGCGGTGATCGGCTCGGTCCTCGGCGACCCCGACGTCTGGATCGGCCGGGCGTTGGTCGTGCTGGTTGCCGCCGCACCATGCGCGTTCGCCATCTCGGTGCCGGTCACCGTCGTGACCGCGGTCGGGGCGGCGTCGCGGATGGGGGTCCTCATCAAGGGCGGCGCCGCGCTCGAAGCCCTCGCCTCGGTCCAGGTGGTGGCGCTCGACAAGACCGGCACCCTCACCCGCAACGCCCCGAGCGTCATCGCGTCGGTGCCGGCCGCTGACGTCGATCCCACCGAACTGGCCCGGGTGGCGGCGTCGCTCGAGCTGCACAGCGACCACCCCCTCGCCGCCCCGATCATCGCAGCCGCCGGCGCCCCGCCCGAGGGCGCCGCCGATGTGCAGACGATCGTCGGGCACGGGATCGTCGGGATCGTCGACGGTCGACCGGCCCGCCTCGGCAAGCCCGGCTTCGTCGACACCACCGCCATGGACACCACCGTGCGATCCCTCCAGGAACAGGGCGCCACCGTGGTGGCCGTCGACCACGGCGACCGGCTGCTGGGTGTCATCGCCGTGCGCGACGAGATCCGACCAGAAGCACCGGACGTGATCGAGCGGCTCCGTTCCCTCGGTATAGGGCGCATCGCCATGGTGACCGGCGACAACGAGCGCACCGCCACCGCGCTCGCCGGGCCGCTCGCTCTCGACGAGGTCCACGCCGGGCTCCTCCCCGAGGACAAGGTCGCCCGAGTCGAGGCCCTCCGCCGCCACGGGCCCGTCGCCATGGTGGGCGACGGCATCAACGACGCACCGGCGCTGGCCGCCGCCGACGTGGGCATCGCCATGGGCGCGGCGGGCAGCGACGTCGCCATCGAAGCCGCCGACGTCGCCCTCATGGGCGAACGCCTCGACCATCTCAGCGACGCGATAGCCCACGCCCAGCGCGCCGGGCGGATCATGCGCCAGAACCTCGCCCTGTCCGCGCTCATCCTCCTCACCCTCATCCCCCTCGCCGCGTTCGGCGTCCTCGGGCTCGCCGCCGTCGTTGCCACCCACGAGCTCGCCGAGGTCCTCGTGATCGCCAACGGCGTGCGCGCCGGCCGCCGCCAACCCGCCCGCCACGCGGCCCAACCAGGACCCGCAGCGACCGCTCGCCCCCCGGCGGAGGCGGCGGCGACCGTCACCGTTGCGCTTTCCCAGAAGCCATCGAGCTGATGCCTACTCGCCCGTCGACGCAGGTCGAGCCCGGTCGCGAATCGGGCACAGAGGCTTGTGGTGACGCATGCTGAACCGATGAGACCGCCGTCGTGAGTGCGTCGCAGCGGAGTCATCCGGTGCCTCGTCGCGGCGGTGCTCTTCGGGGCCTCCGCTCCTGCGGCGTCGGTCCTGGCTGGGGATATGCCCACGCTTGTCCTCGCCGGGCTGCTCTACGTCGGTGCCGCGCTCGCGGTGTTGCCGACGGTTGCCCGTCACGGCCCACGCCGGTCGCGCTTCGCAACGGAGGCCGACCGCTGGCCCTCGCGGTCGTGTTCGGCGGAGCGATCGGCCCGGCCCTGCTCGTGGCTGGCCTCGAACGCATCCCAGCGGCGACGGCCTCGCTGTTGTTGAACTTCGAGCCCCTTGCCACCGTTGCCCTCGCTGCGTTCGTGTTCTGCGAGCACCTCGGCCGTCGGCTCCTGGTCGCGGCGGGCCTCATCGCCTCGCTGGGGCGCTGCTCGTATGGGAACCGGGCGCAGGGAAAGGTGTCGGCGTCCTGCTCGTCGTCGACGTGTGCATCGCCTGGGGCATCGACAACGGCGTCACCGCCCGTATCGATCAGCTCAGCCCCGAGCAGGTCACCAAGGGCGCTGTCGTCGGATCCGCCAACCTCTCCTCGGAATCGCCGTCGCCACCGTCCGGCAGGTCGAGATCGGCCAGATCGCCGCTGCGCTATTGATAGGCGCCCTCGGCTACGGCGTGCCGATCACCCTGGCCAAAGGCGCGCGTGAAACGCGCCGGAACGACTGACAGAGGGCGTGGGGGTGGATGGGGTGCTTCCGGGCGCGGGCGACGAGCGCGACGTTGCGGGTCACGAGGCCGCGTCGCGCGGCGTCGGTAAGCGCCCCCGGGATGATGATCATCGTGGTGGGCAGCCTGTCGACTCATGGGCTGGGTGCGATCTGGTCGTGTCGGAATGGTTCGGCGAGCTGGGCGGTGAACGCAGTGGGGTAGTCGGGGCGTCCGGCGATGCCGAGGTCGTCGGAGGTGATGATGGGCCGAGTGGTGGCGGGGGCGTAGGTCGCCATGGCGCGGTCCCAGATGAGGGTGAAGAGCCCGAAGTTGACGTCGCCCTGGCCGGGGTAGCGAAGGTGGTGGAGGCGGTGCCCGGCGTTGATGGCCAGCCATCGTTCGAGCGGGCCACTGATGTAGTCGACGTTGGCGTGTTGCACGAGGAGCTGGATGGCGACGCAGCCGGCGACCGCCACGGCGACGGGTTGGGGGATGCCGATGAGGAGGAGCGGGGTGACACCGGCGGTCATCTCGATGGCTTGGTGGATCGGGTGCTTCATGAGCCCGTTGAGTCCGTAGAAGCGAGTCACGCTGTGGTGCACGGCGTGGAAGCGCCACAGTCCACCGAAGCGGTGGCTGGCGGCGTGGGCGAAGGTGATGCCGGCGTCGAGCACCAGCACCGCACCGAGGACTTGGACGACGAAGGGCAGGTCGCTCGGCCACAGGTCGGCGAGCGTGAGCGTGGTGGCGAGTAGCGGGAGCAGCGCAACGCTGGCGACGTTGAGGGATTCGTTGAGGGCGGCGTAGAGGAAGTCGCGTCCGGTGTCGCCTCGGTCGACGTTCCAGTCGGGCTCGTAGGGCGCGAGGCGCTCGGCGAGGAAGGTCGAGGCCAACGCGATGGCGATCACGGCAATGACGGCCCACTCATGGCCGGTTGCGGCGGCCCAGATCACGATGCTGTTCGCTCCGACCAGGAGGAGCGGGAGGTGGGTGTAGCGAATCACGGTTCGCACCGTCCGATCGGTCGTTGTCGGGGTCATGCTCTCGAGCATGGGGGAAGGGATCCGTGCGGGCTTGTAGGCAGATGCCGCGTTCACTCGGGTGGCTGGAATCGGGTGGCGGCGAGGAGGTCCGTGGGGGCGAGCCCGAAGTGATCGCGGAAGGTGTGGGTGAGATGCGCGCTGTCGGTGAACCCGGCGTCATGGGCCGCAGCGGTGAGTGACGCGCCCTGGGCGAGCGCTTCGACGGCGTGCAGCATCCGGATCCACCGCCGGTAGCTGCGCAGCGGGATGCCGACCTCGCGGGCGAAGCGCTGCGAGAAGCGACTGGGGGACAGGCCGGCGCGGGCGGCGAGCTCGACCAGGGTGCCGGTGCCGGGGTCCTCGGCGAGCTCAGCGAGCACGGCGGCGACCGCAGGCGTCACCGGCGCCGCGGCGATGGTGGTGTCGTCGACCAGTGCGAGGACCTCGCTGACGATCTGCCCGCCGTCCCCGTCTGGTGCTGGGGTGAGGGTGTCGGCACCGACAGGCCGGCCGTCGCAACGCGCGGAGAGGCGGCGCCCAGCGGCGCTGTCCCCGTCGACGAAGACGATGGTCGCGGTCCCCGAGGACACGATCGCATGGCTGAGGTCCGACGGGATGGTGATCGTCGGGGCCCTCAGCACGGTCGAGGAGGCGTCGCGGCCGTGGGCGACGGTCACGTCGGTGGTCGAGGAGATGATCTGCACGGCGTGATGGGCGTGGCGACCGGTCGGTCCGTAGACACCGGTGTAGCGAAGCCACCACGGCCCGACCGCGACGAGTCCGCCCCAGCCGGCGCGGCGCTCAGCCACAGCCACGCTCCAGAGCACGATCCGAGACGACCGACTCCATAGACGTTGACTCTACGGTATCTACCGTTATCATCGCCTCATGCCGTTGCTTCGTTCTTCTGAGGAGGTGCTGCCCGGGAAGGGCAGCCGACGGGCGGATCCGCCGGTGCGGGGCGCGTCGGGTGAGCGGATGTCGACCGATGTCCAGCTCGCCGCGCAGCTGTTCCGGGGGTTCGCTGATCCCATCCGCCTCGCCATCCTCGACCAGCTCAGCGGCGGCGAGCTACGGGTCACGGACCTGGCGAAGCGGTTGGAGGGATCCCAGAGCAACATCTCGGGGCACCTGCAGTGCTTGAAGGGGTGCGGGTTGGTGACCGACCGGCCCGACGGCCGTCAGGTCTTCTACCGGATCGCCCGCCCCGAAGTCGTGGCCGTGCTGCGCGCCGGCACCGAACTGCTGGCGTGTGACGGCGTGGAGATCTCTTTGTGCCCGAACTACCGGGACCCGCAATGAACGCCCCCGACCCCCTCGGGTTCGCCGCCGACGTCGATCACGACGACGATGATGACGTAGAGCACGTGTGGGAGAGCCGGGAGGTGCGCTGGTCGGCGCTCGCCGGGTTCTTGCTGGTCGTCGGGTTCGTCGCCGGCCGCTTCGACGCCCCCGACATCGCGGTCACCGGTCTGTACGTGGCCTCGACGGTGGCGGGGTTGCGCTTCTTCGCGCTCGAGGCGGTCACCGAGCTGGTGCGCGAACGGGTGATCGGCATCGAGCTGTTGATGACCGTCGGCACGCTCGCCGCGGGGGGCCTCGGCGAGTGGGGCGAGGCCGCCACGCTCGCGTTCCTGTACTCGATCTCCGAAGCGCTCGAAGAGTTCACCGAGGACCGCACCCGCAACGCCATCCGCGCCCTGATGGACCTCGCCCCGAAACGGGTGAACCGACTGCGTGACGGCGTCGAGGAAGAGATCGACCTCGACGCGCTGGCGGTGGGGGACCGGTTCGTGGTGCGCCCCGGCGAAGGAGTCGGCACCGACGGCGTCATCGTCGAGGGCCGCTCCGCGCTCAACGAGGCAGCCATCACCGGCGAATCGGCGCCGGTCGAGAAGCAGACCGGCGACAAGGTGTTCGCCGGCACCCTCAACACCACCGGCGCGCTGGTGGTGGAAGCGACCGCGACCTCGGCGGACAACACGCTGGCCAAGATCGTGCACCTCGTCAGCGAAGCCCAAGAACAAAAGGGCAGGGGCGAGAAGTTCATGGACCGCTTCGCCCGCCGGTACTCACCGGCCGTGCTCGCCGGCGGGTTCGCCGTCGCCGTCGGGGGCGGTGCCCTCACCGGCGAGTGGTCCGCATGGGTGGCCCGGGCGGCGACGGTGATCGTCGCCGCCGCGCCATGCGCGCTGGTGATCTCGATCCCGGTCAGCTACGTCGCCGCCATCGGCAACGCCAGCCGCAAGGGCATCCTCATCAAAGGCGGCATCTACCTCGAAGAGCTCGCCCGGCTCACCGTGCTGGCGCTCGACAAGACCGGAACCCTCACCCAGGGCCAGCCCCGAGTCGTCGAAGTCATCCCCGCCCCCGGCGAGACCGAACACACAGTGCTGGCAGCTGCGTCGGTCGTCGAGCAGCGTTCCGAGCACCCCCTCGCCAAAGCCGTGATGGTCCGCACCCGCGACCTCGGCCTCGCCACCCCATCGGCCGGCGACACCTTCGAGGCCCTCGTCGGCGCCGGCGCCCAAGCCTCCGCCGACGGCCACCGCTACCTGGTCGGATCGCCCGCCCTCATGGAAGACCGCGGACTCGCACTGAACGGGCTGCGCGACCGCGTCGAGCAACTCGAGACCTCCGGCCAAACCGCGATCGTGACCGCCGTCGATGACCGGGTCCTTGGCGTGATCGGCATCGCCGACGTCATCCGCCCCCAAGCCGCCGACGCCATCGCCGAGCTCCGCCAAGAGGGGGTCGACCGGATCGTGATGCTCACCGGGGACAACGCCCGCACCGGCGCCGCGGTCGCGAGCCAGGTCGGCATCGACGAGGTGCACGCCCACCTCAAGCCCGAAGACAAGTCCCGACTCATCGCTGAGCTCGCCCGCAGCGGACACGTCGGCATGGTCGGCGACGGCGTCAACGACGCGCCCGCCCTCGCCGCCGCGTCGGTCGGTATCGCCATGGGCACCGCCGGCAGTGACGTCGCCCTCGAAACCGCCGATGTCGCCCTCATGGCCGATGACCTGTCCAAGCTCACCGAGGCCCTGCGCATCGGGCGCCGCACCCGCCGAGTCGTGGCCCAGAACATCGCGCTCAGCCTCGTCATCCTCGCCGTGCTCGTCCCCGGCGCCCTCTTCGGGGTGTTCGGCCTGCCGGTCGCGGTGCTCGCCCACGAACTCTCCGAGCTCGCCGTGATCGCCAACGGACTCCGGCTCGCCCGCAAATGACCACCGACCTCTCCGGCCCGTCCCGACGCAAGCACATCACCCTCGTGGCCACCGCGGCCGCCGTGTTCGCCGTCGACCTCGCCACCAAGATCACGGCGAGCGCCGCGCTCGCCGACCGCGACATCGACCTGCCGGGCCCACTCGATCTCCGCCTCTCCCACAACCCCGGCGTCGCGTTCGGCATGGGCAACGACACCCCGACGTGGCTGGTCCTCACCCTCACCGGCGCCGTCGCCGCCGGCATCGCCGTCGCAGCGTGGCGAGGCCTGTTCGCCAGCTCCATCGCTGCGGGCGTCGTCGTCGGCGGCGCACTGGCAAACGTCGCCGACCGGTCACAAGCCGGCACCGTCGTCGACATGCTCTACACCGGCTGGTGGCCGACCTTTAACGTCGCCGACGTCGCCATCGTCTGTGGAGCGTTCGCGCTCGCGGCCACAGCCTGGCGCGCCCCACCCGAGCCCGCGACCGTGCCATGACCGACACCGACCCGACTGCCATCGAACGCACCGTGGTCTTCATCGACCTCGCCGGGTTCACCGTGGCCACCGCCGCCCACGGCGACGAGACCGCCGCCGACCTCGCCGAGCGGCTCGGCGAGCTCACCACGACCTCCCTCGGCGACGGCGACCAACTGGTCAAGGGCATCGGCGACGCCGTCATGCTGGTCTCCAACAGCTCGCATGAAGCTCTCGCTCTCGCCGGGCGAATCTGCCACCTCGCCGATCACGAGGCCGCCTTCCCGCTCCTGCGCATCGGACTCCACCACGGGCCGGTCGTGGAACGCGGCGGCGACTGGTTCGGCGCCACGGTCAACGTCGCAGCCCGCATCGCCGCCCTCGCGCAACCCGACCAAGTGGTCGCCACCGCTGCGGTCGCCGACGCCGCCGAGCACGCCGGCCTGGCCGTCGCCGCCCTCGGACCGACCGCGCTTCGCGGTATCCCCGAACCGGTCGACCTCTACGCCATCACCTCATGTCCCGCTCTACCCGACCGTTCCGTCGATCCCATCTGCCAGATGGCGGTCGGAAGATCCAGCGCCGCCGCCACCCGCACCGTCAACGGTGTCGAGCACCTGTTCTGCTCGCCCGAGTGCGTTCGGACCTTCGACCGCCTCCCCACCGGCGAGCGGTGACCGGCACGCATGGCTGACAGTCCCGCGCTTGCCTGTGTTCGTGCTCGGCATGGGTGATCTGCGCCACCTGGCACGCATTCCGGTGACATCTGCACCGATCCCGTCGACGCGGCCGTCGGTGACCGTGGCGGCTTGCCGGGCGAGGAGGCTGTCGATGACCACTTGCGCGGGTGGCGGATCGAGACCGGCCGCACTGCCGAACTCGGTCGCCGTGAGATGTTGTCCGGCGCGGATCGCTGCGAGGCCCGCGCGTTGAATGGCGAGTTCGTCGCGGTGCCCGTCGAGCGGCGACGTCAGGTCAGGAGCCGTGGTCACGATGTGGCTCTGTCCGTGGCGGCGCCTGGAAGCTCAACGTCACAGCACGCGTGAGCGTCGCGTCGCCGCGCCACAACGAGCGCGCCGACAAGAAGCCCCGCCGCCACGCCGAGCCCGACCGATCCGCCCATCCAGCTGACGGCTACCGACAAGGCTCCGGCTGTGACGAGGGCGGTCACCGAGCAAAGTCGCGCCATGCCCACTGCGGACACGGCACCGAACCGAACCGAACCGCTTCGGTCGGTCTCACCGGCCCATTGCCGCGCGCAGCTGTTCCGTGGACGGCGCGCCTTGGATGCCGTCGGCCGACACGAACACCCGGCATGCCCACGACGTCTCGGTGCCGGGCTCGACGAACGGGTCGACACCGTCGATGAGGATCGTCGGCGAGCCGTGCAATCCCGCAGCTGCGGCGTCCGCCGGGTCGGCGACGCGTTGGCGGGCGACCCGGATCTCGGGATCACCGGCGGCGAGGTCGCGCACGCGTTGCTCGGCGAGGCCGACGTTGGGGCAGTCCTCGAAGTACAGGATGCGAACCTCCATGCGTCCACCCTAAACCTTCCCGTGCACTGGAAGGTCAAGGGGTCTAGGGTCCGGTCGTGCGCATCGGTGAGCTGAGCGAACGCAGTGGCGTGCCCACCAAGACCATCAGGTACTGGGAGCAATCCGGGCTCGTCGCCGAACCTGCCCGCACCGGTTCCGGCTACCGCGACTACCACGACGACACGCTCGCGGTGTTGCGCTTCGTGCGATCCGCGCAGGCGGCCGGCTTCACCGTCGCCGAGATCGCGCAGATCATTGACATCCGCTCCCGGGGCGAGGCGCCCTGCGAACACGTCACCACGTTGATCGAGCGGCACCTCGCCGACATCGACCACCGCATGGCCGAGCTGCGTAAGGTCCGAACCCAGCTGCGAGGTCTCGCCGCCAACGCCGATACGCTCGACCCGGCGCGCTGCACCGACGCACCCGTGTGCCAGATCATCGACAACAGCTGACCCACAGCGATGCTCGCCACCGAGGACGTTGCCGCGTCAGGAGGGTTCTGGACCAGGGCCGGCTTCGACGTCGAGACCTATGACGAAGGTTCGCGGCCGCGTATCGCGATGGCATCGAACTGCACCTCGCCACCCCCCCCGCCGATCGCCGTGACCGCGGCGAGGCCTACCTGCACGCCGGCGACGTTCGACGCCCTGCATGCGACATGGCAGGCCGCCGGCCTCGATGTCTCCGAGGTCGCGGACCAGCCGTGGGGGATGCGCGAGTTCAGCGTCCTCGACCCAGGCGATCGGTCGGTGTACTCACCGAGCAGCTCCGCGATGATGAGAACCATGGCCGGCCCCACCCGCCGCTTCACGGCAACCGTCGTCAGCAACGCAAAGCGGCGCGTCCTCGTACCGCTTCCCTTCGCGCCCGACGACGCCTGGGGCCACAAGCCCTCGCACCCCGTGGCCGGCTCCGTGAACGGCATGGGCGTCCGAGCAGTCGTCGAAGCGATCGACGACGGATGGGCGATCGTGCTCGGACCGGCATGGCGGCGCGACTGCGGAATCGCCCCCGGTGACGAGGTCGACGTCGTCCTCTACCCCGAAGGGCCCCAACGCGACGACCTTGCCGAGGACATCGCCGCAGCGCTCGCGGCCGAACCCGACGCCGCTGCGTTCTTCGACGGGCTGGCCCAGTTCTACCGCCGCGCCTACCTCCGCTGGATCGACGCCACCAAGCGTCGACCAGACCTTCGCGCCGAACGCATCGTCGAAGTCGTCAACCTTCTCAAGGCCGGCATCAAGGAACGTCCCCGGTGAGAGGCAACCGCGACGGTGCTCAGCGAAGGACGAGTGACCCAAGTCCGGACTGCGCTGGCAACTCGAGGCTTCTACACTCTCTTCTACACCGCGGGCTGGGATTGGCCGACCCGCAGTGGTACGGACTGGCACGTCGACTGCGCGAAAGCCCAGCTCAGAGGTACGAGAAGGCACGGAACGGGACCAGGGAGGAGCCTTCTCATAACCCGAAGGTCGCAGGTTCAAATCCTGCCCCCGCCACCAACTCGTGAGAGAAGGCCCAGGTCAGCGACCTGGGCCTTCCTCGTTCTCGACGTGTTCCTCCGGATCAGGCGGCCTTCCTCCGCTTGTTCCCACGATGTTCCACCGACTTCTTCCCGGCCCGCTTCGTGACCTTCTTCTTGGCTGCCGGTCGCGGATCGGCGAGACGCTCCGCGGTTCGGGCCGCGTCTTCCTGCATGCCGGGCAGGACGTGCTGGTAGGTCTCGAGGGTGTGGGCGATGTGCGCGTGGCCGAGCCGTTCGGACACGACCTTCACCGGGATGCCTTCCTTGATGAGCAGGCTGCCGTGGGTGTGGCGAAGGTCGTGGAAGCGCATCGCGGGGATGCCGGCGTTGTGCACGATCCGCCGGAACGCCTCGTAGACGGCGTGGGGGTGGACGGGCTCGCCGCCGCCGTCGGTGAACACCCACTCGTCGCCGGGGCAGATGCCGACAGCGGCGAACTCGGCGGCCTGGTAGGCCCGCCAACCCTCGAGCACAGCGATCGTCGTGTGGTCGAGCTCGATGGCGCGGCGGGCGGTCTTGGTCTTGCCGCGGGTCTGGTGGACTTCGTAGCCGACGGCGACGAGTCCGCGGTTGAGGTGCAGCCGCCGCTTCTTGAAGTCGAGGTCGGTCCACTTGAGGCCGAGGACCTCGTTGCGGCGCATGCCGGTCATGGCGGTGAGCCAGTAGATCGGGAAGAACCGGTGGCCCGCTGCGGTACGCAGCAGTTGGCGGAGTTCCTCGTCGGTCAGCGAGACACCTTCGATGCGCTGAAGCGATCGCTGCTTGGGAGCGCGGGCCACGAGTGCGACGTTGCGGGTCACGAGTCCTCGTCGGTGCGCGTCGGCGAGTGCGCCGCGGATGATGAGGTGGATCTCATAGACGGTCTTCGGCGCGAGGCCGCGGCCCGTCTCGGGGTGACGCAGCGACTCGTAGAGCGACTCGATCTGCTGGTAGCGCAGCCGGCGGATGCTGGTGCGCCCGAGGACGGGCAGGATGTGGCGCTGCACGTTGCGCTCGTAGCCCCGGTAGGTGCTGGTCGCGAGGTGCAGCTTCTTGGCCGGCAGCCACTGGCTGGTGAGGTAGGCGCCGAAGGTCAGGGACCGCACGGCGTCGACACGCTTGGTTTCGGCGGCGGCCAGCTTCTTGGCGAGCCGCTCCGCCTCGTCCCGATCGGTGCCCGCCGGGTGCCAGGTGCGGCGTTCCTTGCCGGTCACCGGGTCGCGACCCTCGTAGATCACGGCGTAGTAGCGGCCTCGGCGTTGGGCGACGTATCCGTTCATGCTGTTCCTCCGTGTTCGTGTGGCTCCCGGCCGTCGGGACCCGGAGGAACAATCGGTGGAACGCACCTCGAGCAAACGGCTGAGCTCCTGATCTGTCGACGGTCAGCAGGACGTGCCCGGTGACGGACAGCAGACCTGCCCGACGGCTCCAACGGGGCGACAAGGCGCTCGCGCTGCTCCAAGCGCGGTGATTCTCGCTGACGGTGCCGATCGAGGGTTGGGGACTCGCCGGGTAGGTGATGACTGGTCATCCTCGGCGGCGGCTCGCGAGGCCTCGCCGTTGGTTCTAGGTCTCGCGGACCTCCCGGGCCCAGCGTCGGAGCCCAGCCCTGGTCATGGCTCTGGTGGCGCGGAGCACTCGTCTCGACTGCCGCGAGGGCGTGGACTCGGCATGGACGATCACCTCCACCCCACCGGGTGGGGAACGGTGTCCGTCGGCGGGGACGTGGCGTAGCGTCATGTGGCCCTCGAGGACGGATAGCCCCGTGTCGGCGAGGAAGGTCAGGCCCTGACCGGGATCGATCTCCTCGCGGATCATCCGCAGTCGGACGCGGCGGCCGAGACGGACTTCTGTCGACCCGTCTCGACCGTGATGGCGCTGCATGCCGAAACGGTGTGCCACCGCGTCGAGGTCCAACGAGGGTGCTACGTCGGACCAGGAGCACGGTAGGAAAAACCGATTCGTCCCAGGCGCATCGTCTCGGTTGCGCGGATCCTTGCTGGGCATCGTTGGCTCGCAGGAGGCGTGTCAACGGGACTTCGGCGGCCTCGAGGTCGCCGGCGGTGACTGCTGCCGCGAACAGTCGGGCCTGCCGGCGCTGCACCCACCCCCACTGGGAGTAGGGGCGCCACTCGTGTCGGATCACCACGAGGCGGGCGAACCGACAGAGGCCGACCATCAGGACCGACGTGCAGAGGAGGCTCGCGATGAGCAAGCAGAGGAGTTGCGCGGCCACGGTCACGCTCTCCGCCAGATCCTGAAGCGGCGGTGCAAGCGGACCGGTCATGCGGGCCACCTCCTGAGGGAACGATACCGACCGACGGTCGGGCCGTCTCGCCGTAGGGGGAGTCGGGTTTGGGCCGCGCGGCCGCCGTCACCGCACTCCGAGGCCCCAAGGCGGCGGACGACGCCGAGCCCCGCCTGCATCCGTGCGACCAGGCCGCGCCACCGATCGCGAGCGATCGCTCAACCAGAGGGCGCCGATGCAGTGGTCCCCAGAGTGCCTCGCCGAGCGTCGACGGCGGCCACCAGCCGCTCCATCAACGACGCCAGGCGTTCTCGATCTTCGGCGTCGAAGCTGTCGAGCAGGTCGGACAACAGGTCGTTCGCCCGGTCTCGTACCCTGGCGTGCAGACAACGGCCGTCCTCGCTCGGCATCGCGAGGACCACCCGGGCGTCGACGGGGTCGACAGCCCGGTCGACCAGGGCCAGCTGCTGCAGCTTGGCCACCGTCCGGGTGGCCGTGGACGGATCGACGCGCAACAGCGAGGCCACGTCACTCATCCGGACCGGGGCATGGGTAACGATCAGGTCGAGGGCGTCGGCCTGGGCGACATCGAGAGGCGCGTCCGGCTCGTACAGGAACGCGCGCACCGGTCCGGTCGACCCGGCCCGCCGGAGATCCCGCCACGCAGCTCGGATCCGCTCCTCGACCACGTCGATCCTTGCCGGCGGCGTCTCGGCCATGCTCCGAACCATAGTCCTTGCACTCTACAAGTATGTGATTGTAGAGTGCAACCATGTCCGTCGGTACGGGGCCGCCTGTCGCTGGCCTCACGCACAGGCAGATCCTGGTGGTCTTCAGCGGCCTGATGGCCGGCATGCTCCTCGCCGCCCTCGACCAGACCATCGTCTCGACTGCGCTGCCGACCATCGTGGGCGACCTCGGCGGCCTCGACCACCTGTCGTGGGTCGTCACGGCCTATCTGTTGACCACCACCGCCAGCACACCGCTGTACGGGAAGCTGTCAGACATCTACGGGCGCCGACTGATGTTCCAGTCGGCCATCGTCATCTTCGTCGTCGGATCGGTCCTGTGCGGGCTCTCCCAGGACATGCTCCAGCTCATCGTGTTCCGCGGCATCCAGGGGGTCGGAGCCGGTGGCTTGATGGCCATGGCGTTCGCCATCATCGGCGACATCGTCTCGCCTCGGGAGCGAGGCCGCTACACGGGTTACCTGGGGGCGGTGTTCGCGGTTGCCTCCGTTGCGGGACCGCTGCTCGGTGGGTTCTTCGTCGACAACCTCACGTGGCGATGGGTCTTCTACGTCAACGTGCCGATCGGGATCGCCGCCCTGGTCATCACGAGCTCCGTGCTGCGCCTACCCTTCGCCCGACAGGACCACGAGATCGACTTCGTCGGAGCGGGGCTGCTCGTGGCCGGCGTCTCGACGCTGCTGCTGGGTCTGGTGTGGGGCGGCAGCGAGTACCCGTGGGGTTCGCCGGTCATCGTCGGTCTCCTCGTCGGGTCCGTGGTGCTGACCGCCGTGTTCCTGTGGTGGGAGATCCGCACGCCAGAACCGATCCTGCCGCTTCGGCTGTTCCGCGGCCGCGTCTTCAGCGGCGGGGTCGCGCTGTCGTTCCTCCTCGGCGGTGCGATGTTCGGAGCGATCGTGTTCCTGCCGTTGTTTCTCCAGGTGGCCACCGGGGCCACCGCCACCAACTCCGGCCTTCTCCTGTTGCCGCTCATGGCCGGGCTCATGACGACCTCGATCCTCTCCGGGCGGGTCATCGCCAAGACCGGTCACTACCGGAGATGGCCCATCGCGGGCATGGGCATCGCTGCGGTCGGCATGTACCTGTTGTCGACGATGGAGCCCGACACGACGCGGGTCGCCAGCTCCCTGTACATGTTGGTCGTGGGCGTGGGACTCGGCATGGTCATGCAGGTCCTGGTCCTCGCGGTGCAGAACGCCGCCGACTTCAAGGACCTGGGGGTCGCCACGTCCTCGGTGAACTTCTTCCGTAGCCTCGGCGGGTCCTTCGGGGTCTCGATCTTCGGGGTGCTCTTCGCCACCCTGCTCGACGACAAGCTCGCCGCGCTCCTACCCCCGGGTGCGCTCAGTTCGGCCGGACTGAGCCCCGAAGCGCTGACGGGCACCCCCGAACAGATACAGGCTCTCCCGCCGGACATCCTGCTGCCCGTGACTCAGGCCATGGCCGATTCGATCACGGCGATCTTCCTGTGTACGGTGCCGCTGTTGGCGATCGGCGTCGCGATCGCGATCGTCGTTCCCGAGTTGCCGCTGAAGGACACGGCTCACATCGGCTCCACCCTCGAAGGCGCCGAGATCACCGTGGCAGAGATGGCCGGGGGAGAAGCGGCCGTCGACGAGCTCACCGACAACGAGACGGTCCCCATCGACGTGGATGGCGCGGCCCGTTGACCCGCGCGGTCAACGCCGGGCCCGAGCTGGGGCTTTGGCGGCTGCGCGACCCGTGAGGACGCCGGCGTGAGGTCATGGAGGCGCTAACCGTCGTGGTGGGCCTCGACGGATCCGCTGGGTCCCTGGCGGCGCTCGCCGCCGCAGCTCGACTGGCCTCCTTGACCGGCAACCGCATCGTCGCCGTCCACGTCGTCCGTGCTCACCCCCTCGTGACCACGGCCCCCGTCAGTGGCGCCGGGGCGCTCGCCGTCGCCGACGACGAGGTCACCGATCGGTGTCACCTGGACTGCGAAGTGGCTCTGGCCGGTACCGATGTCCCGTGGCAGTTCGAGGTCCGCCACGGCGATCCGGTCACCGAGATGGCCAGGGCTGCAGCCGACCACGATGCGATCTGCGTCGCCATCGGGCGCAGCGCTCGACGCCGCTTCACCCGCGGTTCACGCTCGACCGTGAGTGAGCGCCTCGTGGACCGGTGCGACCGACCTGTGCTCGTCGTTCCTCCCGAACCTGAACGCGCCGCTCCTCATGAGCCCAGCTGACGCGCCACCCATCCCGATCATGCGACATCACTGCGACGCTGAGGCTCTGAGCAGGCCAGGGTGAACGACCGCATCGTCCGCGTCGATGAGCACGTCGTCGTGGCGTGTCGTCCCCAGGACGCGCTCAGCTGCCTGGACGGGCCGACGGCGATCGCCGCCTGGTTCGGTGGCGACCGCTCTGGATCTCGAACAACGATCGCCTCACCCGCGGGCGAGCTCGTGCTCGAGCGTGCCCATGAGGAATGGCTGCCCGACGATGGCGCGCTGCTGGTGGTCGGGACCACCGGCGACCTGTGGTTTCGCGCTCACCTCACCGTTCGCTCGGTCATGCTGCCCGATGCGCACCCGTACCTCCACCCGGGCACCGAGATCTGGGCCCACGTGGAGCTCGGACCCGCGGATCGAGCGGTGCAGGCGAGCGCGGTGATCCGAGACGTCCTCCGGCACGGCCTCGAGCACCTTCGTCTCGAGCTCGACGCCTCATGACCGCGGGTGGCTCACCGTCTGGGTGGATGCTTCGCCAAACCCGGTGGTGCCCGCGTTTGTGGACGTGATGTCGAGGTCAGCGGTCGACGCCTTTGACCCGCTCGCGCTAGGGGGCATCGGCGAGGGCGGTGGCGATGGGCTTCCAGCGGGCGAGGCTTTGGGGGTCTTCGGTCCAGGCGATGGCGCCGAAGTAGTTGACGACTCGGGTCGCGAGGCCGGCGTAGCGGTCGGCGATGCCGTCGGCGATGGTGGCCCAGGTGCCTTCGATGGTGAAGTGGCGGAGGATGTCGTCGGTGATGATGGTGGCCATGCCGGCGATGTCGCCGGCCTTCTGGCGTTCGCGTAGGGCGGCGGTGGTGCCGGGATGGTCGAGTTGTTCGAAGATGAACGCGTAGTTGGGCGTGGATCCGTAGAAGGCGACTTGCATGCGGGCGAGCTCGCGCCAGCGGGCCCGGTCGGTGTCGGTGTCGCCGACGACGAGGAAGGCGGGGACGATGATCTCGAAGTCGTCGAGGCGCCGTCCCGCTCGTTGGGCACCAGCGGCGAGTTGGGGTGCGACGGTGTCGGCGAGGTAGGTGCGGGTGTTGAGGGGGTGGATGTGGACACCGTCGGCGTGTTCGCCAGCGAGGCGCAGCATCCAGGGGTTGACCGCGGCGATGTCGATGGGTGGGTCTGGCGCGTCGATGGGGCCGGGTGACCACATGGCGGGCAGGAGGGAGATGTCGTAGTAGGGGCCGTGGTGGTCGGGTGTGCCGCCGCTGCGGAAGGCCTCGAAGCAGGACCGTACGGCGAGGACGTAGTCGCGCATGCGTGGTCCGGGAGGATCGAACAGGGTGCTGTAGCGGCGTTCGATGTGGGCCCGGACCTGGGTTCCCAGGCCGAGGCGGAACCGGCCGCCCGTGGCATCGGCGAGCTCCCACGCGGTTTGCGCAGTGACCATGGGGCTGCGTGGGAACGCGACGGCGATGCCGGTGAGGATGTCGATGTCGGCGGCGAGCGCGGCCGCTGCACAGGACAGGTAGGCGGTGCGGCCGGCCTCGGTGATCACGAGGCCGCTGTGGCCGCTGTCGGCGGCGTGGCGGGCGAGTTGTTGGACGACGTGGAGGGGGAGACCGCCGGTCATGATGTCGAGCTTCACGGCGTGTCCTATGCGGGAGGGAACGCGAGGGGCAGGGTGCGGGGGCCGCGCACTTGGCCAGCCGACCAGGTGACGGCGTCGGGGTCGGTGAGGGTGAAGTTAGGGATGCGGCGCAGCCAGGTTTGGATGGTCACCCGCAGCTCCATGCGGGCGAGGTTGGAGCCCAGGCAGCGGTGGATCCCGACCCCGAACGCGAAGTGCCGGTTGACCTCGCGGTCGAGGATCACGCGGTCGGGTTGGTCGAAGACGGCGGGGTCGCGGTTCCCGGAGGGGAACGGGAGCAGGACCCGGTCGCCCGTGCGCATGGGGCAACCGCCGATGACGGTGTCCTCGATGACCTCGCGTGCCATGGTGACGGGTGCGAACACCCGCAGGAACTCCTCGGTGGCGGAGTGGATGAGGTCGGGCTCCTCGATGAGTCGGCGCCGGTCGTCAGGGTGGGTGGCGAGGTGGAGGAGCGACGCCCCGATCGCGGACCAGGTGGTGTCGATGCCGGCGAGGAGCAGGAGGATGCACACGCCGAGGATCTCGGGGTCCTCGAGGGCGCGGCCGTCAGGCATGCGGGCGTCGAGGAGGTGGGTGATGATGTCGTCACGCGGGGTTGCGCGGTGATCCTCGACGTGGCCGGCGAGGTACCCGCCGATCTCGAAGATGGCGTCGAAGGTGGTCTCGCCGGCGAGCGGGCTCTCCTCGATGAGGCGGTGGATCCAGTCCCGGAACCGGGCGTGGTCGCTGTCGGGGATCCCGAGCATCCGGGTGATGACCTTGATGGGGACGTGCTGGGCGTAGTCCGCAGCGGCGTCACATTCCCCGCGGTCGATGAACCCATCGATGAGATCGTTGGCCATCGTCTCGGTGATGGGCTCGTAGGCGGCCACCACCGCAGGGGAGAACACCGGCAGCAGGAGCCGGCGGATGTCGGTGTGGTACGGGGGGTCCTCGGTGATGGGCGGTGCGTGGAACCCGAGGTCGGTGGGAGATTCGGCCCGGTCGGTGACCAGGATCGTGCGGGACGAGAACCGCTGGTGGTCGTGGGCGATGGCGGCGAGGTCCTCGTAGCGAGTGGGGATCCACACGCCGTGGTACCGGTCGGTGTGCGCGACGGGGCACTCGTCGCGTAGCCGGCTGTAGACGGCGTGGGGATCCTCGACGAACCCGGGGTCGAGGTGATCGAAGTCAGTTGCCCAATCGGTCACTGGGGGTCGGTTCACGGTGGCTCCGGGTTCAGTCGTCGAGTCGGATGGCGCGTTCGGGGCAGTTCGCCGCGGCGAGCTGCGCGCTGTGTTCGCTGCCGGGGCTGAGGTCGCCGGCGGTGGCGGCGGTGGCGTATCCGAGGTCGTCGATGTCGAACAGATCCGGGGCCACGGCGTGGCAGCGGTTGTGGCCCTGGCAGCGATCGGTGTCGACGGTGATCTTCATGCCTGCGCTGCGGTGGGTTCGGTGGCGAGGGCGTCGAAGTCCGTCGTGAGGCGTTGACCGTCGGGGTGGGCGGCGAGCTCGGCGCGGACCTGGGCGAGGCGGTAGTCGAGGATCCGGTCGAAGCGGGCGCCGGTCTGGTTGTCGAGCGCGGCTCGACACGCAGCGACCACGAGGTCGGCGCCGGCCACGGTGCCGCCATCGATGGTGCGCACGGTCATGGTGGCGAGTTCCGCGAGCCCGCACTGGAGGTAGGCGACGTGGATGTCTTCGTCGGCGCGGATGTGGTCGATGGTGGCCCGGGCGAACTCGGCGTCCGCGCTGCAGGTCGGGTCGCCGAGCACGTCGGATGCCCACGCGAACGTGTGGTAGGCGAGCAGCTCGATGACGAGGATCTGAACCATCGCCCGCACCAGGAGCTGGAGTTCGGGGGCGACGTCGTCGCGCAGCCCCTCGAGCATGCCGCCCACCGTGATGGCCTCAGGAGATGGTTTGGCGGGACCTTCGTAGCCAGGTGGCGGCGCGATGGGCAGGTTCTCGAACATGTCCATGGTGATCGGCGGATCCGACAGGGCGGCGTCGCGCACCGCGAACCACATCTGGTCGTGGCCAGCTTCGTCACCCCGGCCCGCCTCGTCGTTTCCGTGGGCCTCGAGAAGCCCGGCGAAGAGGTGCCCGAGGCAGGTGCCGTCGATCGGTTCGACGATGAAGCTCTGCAGGTCCATCGCGGGAATGAGCTTGATCCCGTCGTTGCCGAACCCTTCGACGACACCGACGAGGGTCAGGATCCGGGTCATGGCCCCCGCCGCGCCGTTGCGAAGGAGCATCTTGGCTTGTTCGGTGTTGGGGACGAACGCCCGGTCCACGGCCTCGGGTTCGATGACGCGGCGGGGATGGCCACCAGCTTCGAGCTGGGCAGCCCAGGCGGCGATGGCGGGGACGCGGTGCACCGATCGGGGCGGCAGGTAGGTGCCATCGGCGGCGTAGCCGCCATGGAGGAGCACGCCGTTTCGTTCGATGCGGGTCGCATAGTCGGGATCAGTGAGGATCTCGTCGCGCGAGTAGCGCAGCCGGGCAGTTGTCATCGCTCTTCTTCCTTGGGTGTCGGCGCGAGACCGCGCAGGATCAGGTGGTCGAGTCGGGCAGCCATGGCGGGGGGGTCGACGGGCTGGCCGACGACGACGTGGTGGAGGCCGACCATCGTCACCGCCCCGAAGATCGCCGACGCGGTCATCTCGTGGTCGCTGGCCTGCATGGACCCGTCGCGTTCGCCCGCGTCGAGGACCTTGCCCAGCGGCTCGTGGAACGCCGCCCAGATCGCGTCGGCGAGTTGGGGGATGCGGGTGATGCGACCGAGTTCGGTGAGCAGCACCGTGCAGAGTTGGGTGTGATCGGCGAACAGCTGCAGGTAGGCGGCGATGACCTGGCGGAGCCGATCGCGTGCGGGCTCGTCCCGGTCGACGATTCCTCCGATCTCGATGGACAGGTCACGCAACAGGCGTTGGAGCAGCCAGGCGAGGATCTCCTCTTTGGACGAGAAGTGGTAGTAGAGGGTTGGACGGGGCACCCCGGTTGCCTCGACGATGTCCTCCATGCGGGTCCCGTCCAGGCCTCGCGCCGCGAACACGTCGGCGGCCTTGGGGAGCGCTTCGGCGATGCTCTCGGTGACCTCTCTCATGGCGCGCTGCTAGTCGATGGAGTGATGCGGACGTGGAGGTGGTTCACGCCCCGCAGGATCAGGGTGCCCCGCCAGTCGGGGGCGTCGTCGAGCCACTCGATGTCCGCAGTGCGGCGAACGAGCCGGTCGAACACGATGCGTCCCTCGAGGCGAGCGAGGTTGGCGCCCAGGCAGTAGTGGATGCCGGCCGCGAAGCTCAGCGGGTGGTTCGGGTCGCGGGCCACGTCGAAGCGTTCGGGGTCGACGAACTCCGCCGGGTCGCGGTTGGCCGCCCCGAGGAACGTCACCACCGTCTCGCCGGCGCCAACGCGGTGACCGTCGATCTCGACGGGTTCGAACGCGGTGCGGGCATCGACTTGCACCGGGCTCTCGAAGCGCAGCATCTCCTCGACGGCGGATCCGACGAGGTCGGGTTCGGCCCGCAGGCGGGCGAACTGGTCGGGGTTGCGGAGCAGGCACAGCAGCCCGTTGCCGATCAGGTTGGTGGTGGTCTCGAAGCCGGCTGCGAACAACAGGATCAGCGTGGCCACCATCTCGTCCTCGCTCAGCCGGTCCTCGCCGTCGCGGGCGGCGATCAACGCGGAGACGAGGTCGTGTTCGAGGTCGGCTCGTCGGCGTTCGATCAGCGAACGGAAGTAGTCGTCCATGATCGCCATGGCGTGCTCGGCGTCCTCGACCTGCTCGGCGGTGACTCCGGGCTCGAGCGCAGCGGCGCTGGCGCGCACCAAGGTGCGGAACTGGTCACGGTCCGACGGCGGCACCCCCACCAGCTCACCGATGACCTGCACCGGGAGCCGGAACGCCAACGCGTCCATGACGTCGACATCGCCCTCGACGGCCATTCGGTCGACGATCACGTCGGCCATGTGGCCCACATGGGCTTCGAGGTCCTGCATGCGTCGTGGCGTGAACCCCCGCGACACCAGGCCTCGGAGGCGGGTGTGGTCCGGCGGGTTGACGAAGAGCATCGAGTTGCCCATGACCGTCTGTTGGCGGGGCGGCAACCCCGGGTTGAACAACGCCCGACGATCGTCGTTGAGGTCGCCCTTGCCCAGGCGCGGGTCTCGCAGCACCGCGTTGCAGTCCGCCCATCGGGTCAGGAACCACACCGCGCCCAGGTCACTGCGGTGCACTGGAGCCACGTCGCGCAGCTGGCGGTACCTCGGGTACGGGTCGGCCCGCCCCTCGGGCGTCAGCAACGTCTCCATCACCAGCCCGTCGGGGTTCACCGCCGGGTCCGCCGTGTCGGTCTCAGTCATGTGGTTCCTTCCGGGCGCGTTGGTCAGGTCGCCAGGTATCGGGTGGGGGCGCCGAGATCGATCACGACGTCACCCTCGTCGACCAACAGGTCGACGTGTCCCAGGATCTCTGAGATCGACAGCAGGATCTCGAAGCCTTCGATCCGGGGGAACACCACCCTGGACAGCTCGTAGGCGGTCGGTTCTCCCATGCGCGCGATGTGGGTCAGGATCTCGTCGGCTCGGCTCAGGTGGTGGCGGCGGGTCGCGGCCACCAGTTGGGCGACCGAGGTGAACGCGGGCCCGTGGCCCGGTAGGACGACGTCGGGGTCGAGCGCCTCGAATCGGGCCAGCGACTCGAGGTATTCGACGAGGCTCCGCCGGCGTAGCAGATCACTCTTGTGATCGAGTTCCACGAGCGGGTTCGGGGTGATCGACGGCAGCAGGTGGTCGCCGGACAGCAACCGGGACGAGGTCGGCTCCCACAACGACAGGTGACCTGCGGCGTGGCCCGGTGTCACCATCGCCTCGAGCTGTCGGCCGCCGAGCCACAGGATGTCGCCATCATCGACGGGCACCACCCGGGACTCGTCGATCTCGTGCAGCCACTCCTTTACCGCCCCGTAGAACACGGGGAACACGCCGAGCATCTCCTCGGGGATCCCGAAGGAGCGGATCAGCTCATAGAGCAGCTGGCGGTCGCGGGTCTCGAGCAACTTGGGGAGCTCGGCTCGGCCGGCGTAGATCGGCGCATCGGCCTTCTCAGCCAGCCATCCGGCGGTGCCGTAGTGGTCAGGGTGTGCGTGGGTGACCACCACGGCGTCGACGTCGTCGACGCTGAGTCCCACCGCTGCCAGCTCCGTGCCGACGGTGGCGATGGTGTCGCCGAAGAGCATCCCCGGATCGATGACCGTCACCGGTTCCTCCAACAGCACGTAGCAGTTCACCGGTCCCACCGGGAACGGCGTGGGCAGCTCGAACGCGAGCGTCGCGTCGGGTAGGTGATCGACGACTGGGACGAGCGGCTCACGCACGGAGTCCACCTCCTCGCACGGTTATAGACGATGTCTAGACACTGTGTCTAGACTCCGTGGCGGACGAGCTGGCGTGTCGGACCGCTGGCGTTTCTTGGAGCGACCCGTGACCCTTGCCCTCTACCGCCTCGGCCGCTGGTGCGCCCGCCACCGTTGGCCGGTCATCGCGCTGTGGGTGGTTGCCGCCTTGGTGACCGCGGGAGCTGCTGCGCGGTGGGGCGAAGCGTCGAGCGAGAGCATCGAGATCCCTGGCACCGAGTCCCAGCGAGCGATCGACCTGCTCGAGGAACGCTTTCCCGAGGCCGCCGGTGGCCGGGCCCGGGTGGTGTTCGCCACCGATGAGGGCAAGGTCACCGACCCGGCGCCTCGGTCGGGGATCGAAGGAACGCTCGACCAGATCCGGGTCCTTCCCCATGTCACCCAGGTCATCGACCCGTTCGGGCCCGCAGCGGCGTTCCTGGTATCGGACGACGGGCGCATCGCCTTCGCCGAGATCGCCTACGACACGACCGCCCGGGAGGTCGGCACCGAAGGCGTTGCGGCGCTCACCGCGACCGATGGGCCCGCTCGCGCGGCCGGACTCGACGTCGCCTATGGCGGGCCCGTGGTGGAACGCCTCGGACCCGAAGAGACCCGGACCTCGGAGCTGATCGGTCTCAGCGTCGCCATCGTGGTCCTCGCAGTTGCGTTCGGGTCGGTTGTTGCGATGGCGTTGCCGATGCTCACTTCCCTCGTCGGTCTCGGCATCGGGTTCCTGCTCATCCGGGTCCTCGGCGGGTTCACCGAGGTGACCTCCTTCGCGCCGATCCTGGCATCGATGATCGGCATCGCCGTGGGCATCGACTACGCGCTGTTCATCGTGACCCGTCATCGCCAGCACCTCGCCGAGGGGATGGCCGTCGACGAGGCTGTCGCCCGCGCCATGGCCACCTCCGGCCAGGCGGTCATCTTCGCCGGGTTGACCGTGCTGATCGCGATCTTGGGTCTGGCACTCGTCGGCATACCCCTCGTCGCCGCTCTCGGCTACGCGGTCTCGCTGGTCGTAGCGGTGGCGGTGCTCGTCGCGGTCACCCTGCTCCCGGCACTGCTCGGCCTGTTCGGTGCACGCATCGACCGCCTGCGGGTCCCCGGTGTGCAGCTGCGCTTCGAAACCGACCACCAGGCGTCGGGCGCCGTGTCGGCCCGCTGGGCTCGCCTCGTCACCCGCCGGCCCTGGCCGTTCCTCGCCGCCGGCGTCACCGTGCTCGCCGTGCTCGCCATACCGGTGTTCGGCCTCCAGCTCGGCTGGCCCGACGCTGGCAACCGACCGGTCGACGCGACCGAACGCCAGGCCTACGACCTGCTCGCGGCCGGGTTCGGAGACGGGTTCAACGGCCCGCTCCTGCTCGCCGTGGACCTGGACACCGCCACCGAACCCACTGCGGCGCTCGCCGCCATCACCACCGCGGTGGCCGACACTCCCGGCGTGCAGCTGGTCGTCCCCGCACAACTCAACCCGGCCGGCGACACGGCCGTCATCCAGGCCATCCCCGACTCCAGCCCCCAAGACGCTGCCACCGAGGAGCTCGTCGACCGCCTCCGAACCGCAACGATCCCCGCCCTCGAAGAAGACACTGGCGCCGTCGTCGAGGTCACCGGCACCACCGCCGCGTTCATCGATATCTCCAAGCGGCTCTCCGAGCGGCTCGTGGTGTTTATCGCCGCCGTCGTTCTGCTCTCCTTCGTGCTGCTCACCGCGGTCTTCCGCTCGCCGCTCGTCGCGCTCAAAGCGGCGCTCGTGAACCTCTTGGGCATCGCCGCGGCGTACGGCGTTCTCGTGGCGGTGTTCCAGTGGGGATGGGGCCTCAGCCTCGTCGGTCTGGAAGAGACCGTCCCCGTCATCTCGTTCCTGCCGATGATGATGTTCGCCATCCTCTTCGGGCTGTCCATGGACTACGAGGTGTTCATCCTGTCCCGGGTCCGCGAGGACTGGCTCGCATCCGGCGAGCCGACCGGCAGCATCGTCCACGGCATCGCGGTGTCCGCCCGTGTCATCACCGCGGCCGCGCTCATCATGATCAGCGTCTTCGCCTCGTTCGTTCTCGGTGAATCCCCCGAGATCAAGATGTTCGGCGTCGGGCTCGCTGTCGCGGTCGCGCTCGACGCCACCATCGTCCGCATGATCGTGGTGCCCGCCACCATGACCCTGCTGGGTGCTCGCAACTGGTGGATACCCGGCTGGCTCGACCGGATCCTGCCCCGCCTCGACATCGAAGGCGAGACCGCCCTTCCGCCCGCCCTCCCCAACCCGGTGCCACCCGGCGACGACACCCTCATCCACCAGGAGCGCATCCCATGAATCTCGACGAAACCCCGGCCGAGATCGCCGCCCGTTCCCAGATGGCCACCGCGCTCCAACAGCTCGGACACGCCCTCGTCGGCCATCGCGTGGACATCGACCTCGCCCACGAGGTCGCAGCCATCGCCCGCGACCTCACCGCGAACGTCGTCGCCCGCCCTACCCGCGACCGCACCCGCGAACTAGCGGCGAACCCCCGATTCGCCGGGATCCTCTCGGGTGAACCCACCGAGCCCATCGGCGTCGACGGCCAGCCGATGGACCTGTTCCGCGACTCGATCGTGTCGGGCCGAACCAACCCGATGGGCATCGGACTCGAAGTGCGACGCGACGGCGACGCCGCAGTCGCCACGACCACCCTCGGCCCTGCGTTCGAGGGTGCCCCCGGACGATCCCACGGCGGGATCGTCGCCTCGATCCTCGACGAGACCATGGGCTTCGTCCTCCCGATCATCGGCGAGCTCGCCTACACCGCCAACCTCAACATCGACTACGTCGGACCAGCACCCCTCCACCGCGAGCTGCGGTTCACCGCGAGGCTCCGCGACAGGTCCGGACGCAAGCTCTGGATCGAAGCACACGGTGAATCTGACGAAGGAGTCTTCGTGCGCGCCGAAGCGCTGTTCCTCGCCGTCGAACTCATCCACTTCGCCAACCACGCCAACGCAGACGATTGAGCATCCCAGGGAGACCGGCCATGCCCACCCCCATTAACCCCGACCGCTACGACCCCGCCACCGCCGCAGCGATGGCCGGCCTCGGCAACGGCGCCGACGGGCTACCGGCGTACCTAGGGATCCGCACGACCCACGTCGGCCCCGCCACCATGACGGCCGAGCTCGACGTGCGCGCCGACCTGCTCAACCCCTTCGGAACGCTCCACGGAGGGGTCCTCGCCGCGCTCGTCGATCACGTGCTCGGGGCCGTGCTCTACCCGGTAATCGAGCAAGGCCGATGGGCAGCCACCACCGAGTTCAAGGTCAACCTCCTCGCCGCGGTCCGCGACGGCAGCCTCGAGGCTCGCTCCACCATCGTGTCGCTCACCCGCCGCACCGCAGTCGTCCAGGTGGAGGTCGACAACGACGGCCGCCCCTGCGGACTCGCCCAAGGCACCGTCCTCATCGCTGAGCCACGGGCCAGCTCCTGAAGCGTCGTCGTGTCGGGTCGGGATCAGCCAACGGTGCGAGCGGCGCCGAGGAACCAGTCAACAACCGACACCACGAACTCGTGGTCGAGCGCGTTCTCGTCTTCGAACAGGTACCGGAACAGCACCGGGCCGACCAGCTGCGCCACCGCAACGTCGGCCCGCATGCCACGCGGAAGGTCGCCAACCGCCACCGCTTCGACCACGATCTCCTCGAGCACCCGGGCACCCTCGGCGCGCATCGACCGGTTCAGGTCGGCCAGCTCGGCGTCGTCGCGGGCCTGCTGGCCGATGGCGATCATCACCCGCCCGAGGCCCGTGGTGGTCACCGCCACACGGAACGCCTCCAACTCGGCGACCAGATCATCCCGCAGGTCGCCCGTCGGTGTGGTGTGGGCCAGGCGTGCCTCCGCGCGGATCAGGTCCCGGAGAAGATCGAGCCGCTGCGGCCAGTGCCGGTACAGGGTCGTGCGCGCGTACCCGCTGCGCTCAGCGACCCGTCCAAGCGTGACCCCCTCCCACCCTTCGTCGAGGAGAACCTCGCGCGCAGCGGCCAACACCGCGTGACGTGTGCGCGTCACCCGAGGATCGACAGTCGCGTCCTTCGCCATCCGACCGAATTTAGCCGCCAGCACATCTTCACTACGGGTTGTCCATTACAGCACAAGCTGTCCTAAAGTCTGCCGACCGACGGCGTGTTGGCCGGAGCCATCCCCTGAGGAGCGACGCAGTTGACCACCAAGAGGCTCGACACCCCGGGCTCCACCCCCGATCCCGAGAGCGTCACACCCGGCGACGAACACGACGTCGTGATCGTCGACGCCCGCCGCCGACTGTTGGTCCTCGCCGCCATGTGCATCGCCCTCGTCGCCGTCGTCGCGTCGGTCTCTGGTCTCAACGTCGCCCAACAAGCACTTGCCACCGACCTCGGCGCAACCCAGAGCCAGCTGCTGTGGATCATCAACGGCTACACCCTCGTTCTCGCCGCGCTGCTCATGCCCGTGGGTGCCATCGGTGACCGATGGGGACGCAAACCCATCCTCCTCATCGGGTTCGTCGTCTTCTCACTCAGCAACCTCGCATCGGCGTTCTCGACCGAACCCACCACCCTCATCGGACTGCGGGTCCTCGCTGGTGTCGGGGCTGCGATGATCATGCCCGTCACCTTGTCGGTCATCACCACCAGCTTTCCCCGCGAGGAGCAGGCCAAGGCCATCGGCACCTGGGCAGGGTTCGCCGGCGCCGGAGGCATCATCGGCCTGTTCGTCTCCGCAGCGATCATCGACAACGCCACCTGGCCGTGGGTCTTCGCGCTCCCCATCGCCCTCGCCGCCATCTCCTTCGTCCTGACCATCGCATTCGTCCCTCACTCGGTGGAGCACACCGAGGCCGGCTTCGACGTCGCCGGATCGATCCTGTCGGCCGTGGCGGTCGGTGGGCTCGTGCTCGCGTTTCACGAAGGACCCGAGCAGGGCTGGAACGCTCCCATCACCGTCGCCGCGCTCGCAGCCGGGATCATCGGCGCTGCTGTCTTCGTCGCTGTCGAACTGCGACGCGACCATCCACTGCTCGACGTGCGCATCTTCGCCATCCGCGGTCTCGCCGCCGGATCCATCAACCTCTTCGTCGTCTTCGCCGTGATGTTCTCGCTGTTCCTCGTGCTCGTGCAGTACCTCCAAGCCGTCCTCGGCTACAGCGCCCTCCGAGCTGCGTCAGGACTGCTGCCCATGGCGGTCATGATGATGCCGCTCTCCACCATCGCTCCGACCATCGCCGAACGGATCGGCTTCCGTCGCACCCTCGTCACAGGCATGCTGCTCATGGCCGCAGGCCTCTTCACCTTCGCCATGCTCGCCGACCCCGACGGGGGTTACCTGTCCGTCCTCCCGGGCATCTTGCTCCTCGGAGCCGGCGTCGGCCTGTCCATGAGCCCATCCACGGCCGCCATCACGGCGTCGCTCCCCGAGGAGAAGCAGGGCGTCGCCTCCGCGCTCAACGACACCGTGCGAGAGATGGGCGGCGCCGTCGGCATCGCGCTGATCGGGTCCGTGCTCAACTCCGCCTACCAAGCCAACATCGAACCCGCCACCAGCGCCCTCCCACCCGCCGTCGCAGAACCCGTCAACGAGGGCATCGGCGGCGCACTCGGCGTCACAGCCCAGATGGGCGCGGATGGAACGGCGCTGCTCGACTCCGCTCGACAAGCGTTCGTCGACGGCATGGTCCCCGCCCTCCTCCTTGCCGCCGGCCTCAGCCTCGCTGCCGCCATCTACACGGCGCTGCGCGGACCCAAGACCGCCGCCGAAGCCGAACCTCGCCTCCATCCAACCGACCAATCGACCCAGGCGGCATAGCGGGCCAGCTCATCCACGACCTGCGCAGGGAGGCCGCGATCGCGAACACTGGGAGCGCGCAGGACTTCTACACTTCCTTCTACACCGCGGGCTGGGATTCGCTGGTTCGCAGTGGTACGGACTGGCACGTCGAATGCGCGAAACCCACCTCAGAGGTACTGGAAGGCACAGAACGGGACGGGATTCGAGCCTGACCATCCGCTCATAACCCGAAGGTCGCAGGTTCAAATCCTGCCCCCGCCACCAACTGAATGTGCTGGTCAGGCCCCACTTCTCGGAGTGGGGCCTGCTGCTTGTCCGGGGTGGCGTCTACCGGGCCGTCTACCGGCCCGGGCTCGGCCGGTGCCGGTGACCTGCGGTTTCGTGGTGGGGTGAGCCGGTAGACGTCTACCGGCTGGCGCTGGCGATCAGCTCGGCGAATCGAGTGGCGGCGGCGGCGCTCATGCCGGGGAGCAGGTGCTGGTAGGTGTGCATGGTGAACGCGACGTTGGCGTGGCCGCGGCGCTCGCTGACGACCTTGACGTCCTCGCCGGATGCGATGAGCAGCGACGCGTGGGTGTGGCGGAGGTCGTGGAACCGGAGCCGCGTGAGGTCGGGCATCCTCGCCTGGAGCCGGTCGAAGAGCTGGCTGAGCGACTCGGGGTTCACGTGGCGGCCGCTGGTGTTGACGAACATCCAGTCGTCGATCCCATGGGGGAGTCCGTCGCGCGAGAGCTGGCGTCGCCAGCGGGCCAGGATCTCCGTCGTTCCCTCGTCGAGATCGATGCACCGACGGCTGGCGCGGGTCTTGACCGGGAACTCGACGGGCTGGCCTGCGAGGCTCTGGAGCGTCCGGCTGATCGAGAGCCGGTTGGTGGCGGTGTCGAGGTCGGACCACTTCAACCCGGCGACCTCCCAGTGTGGCGACCGTGTTCGACCGAGCACCTCATCCGCGTCATTCCCCGTGCGTGTGCTCGCCGAACTCCCGGATGCCGACCAGATGGCTTGGGAGGGCGGCCCCCCAAGATCAGCGAGGCACGCGCGGCGGGACACACCGGCCCAGGTGGCTCACTGGTGCCAGACCACCGTCTCGAGTCGTCCGCCGTCACGGCAGGTTCCAGACGGCAGCCAGGCCGGCAGCGAGCGAGAATCGTCACCATGGGCGCGCACCTGCAGCTGTGGCTCCTGGGTGAGATGCGCGCGCACGTCGAAGGGATTCCGATCGAAGGCTTGCGGTCGGGCCGGGCGCGAGGGCTCTTGGCCTACCTCGTGCTTCAACCCGGTGTGGCTCATCCTCGCCAGCGCCTCGCGTCGACCTTCTGGCCGGAGTCCTCCGACGCGCAGGCGCGCACCAACCTGCGCAACGTATTGCACACGCTCCGTCGGGTCGATCCGGCCGTCGATGCCGCGATCATCGCCTCCGCGACGACACTGCAATGGCGTCGCGATCCGACCGTGGTCGTCGATGTCGACGAGTTCGTGGCCTCTTCCCGCGTCGCGCTCGAGTCCGACCCTGACGAAGCGGTCCATCTCATCGAGCGTTGCCGCGAGGCAGTGCGGAACTATGGGGGTGACCTGCTCACCGGTGAGCAGGACGACTGGCTGATCTCGCGCCGGGACGAGCTGCGCGATCTCTACCGTCACGTCCTCAGGCTCTTGGTCACCGCGCTGATCGACGATGACCGAGGAGGAGAGGCGCTCGGTCCCGCACGGGCACTGGTACGAGCTGACCCCTTCGATGAAGCTGCCCACCGGCTGCGGATCGAGGCCCACCGGGCTGCCGATGATCGTGCCGGTGCCGTCCGCGCCTTCCACGAGTGCGCCACGATCCTGGAACGTGAGCTCGGACTCGAGCCGTCGACGGCGACGCGGCAGGCCCTCGACGACCTGCTCGACCGCCCACCCGCGGCGAAGGCGGCCGCGAACCGGACCTCTGCTTCGGTCCGGGGCGGCCAGCGGCTCGTCGGGCGCAGCGCGGAGCTCGACGCGCTCATGGACGCATGGACCGAAGCAAGGGCTGGGACGACCAGGCTGGTGGTCGTCACGGGCGAGGCCGGCATCGGCAAGACCCGACTGGTCGACGAGATGCGCTCACGATGCCTGGCATCGGGGGCGGTCGTCGGCGACTCCCGCTCCTACGAACGTGAAGGCGAGCTGGGGTATGCGGTGGCCGCCTCCTGGCTTCGTTCTTCCGACTTCCGTGCCGTCGCGCAGACCCTGGCGGCCGGCCCGCGCTCGCACCTGTCCCGTCTGCTCCCCGAGCTCGGCACCGAGCCTCCCACGGAGTCGGACGCTGACGAGGCGAGTCGACGACGCCAGCTGGTCGAAGCGATCGTCGAGGCGCTCACGCGCACCGGACGGCCAATCTTGCTGATCGCAGATGACGCTCAGTGGAGCGACAGCGCGAGCCAAGAGCTGATCCTGTACCTCCTTCGACGGTCCGTCGAGCAGCCGGTGCTCGTCGTGCTGACCGCCCGAAGCGAGGATCTCGACGCCGCCCACCCAGTCATGGCGCTGCGAGACGCCGCCGCGATGCTCGATCGGGGACTCGACGTCGATCTCGGGCGCCTGACGCCGTCGGAGACGGCGGAGCTGGGCGGCGAGCTGATCGGCTCCCCGCTCGATGCCGCCGTCGCCGAGACCCTGCATGCCGAATCCGAGGGAAGCCCGTTGTTCGTCGTGGAGTCGATTCGCGCCGGGTGGAACGGCACCGGCCCGGCGCGTCTGACGCCAAAGCTTCGCGCCGTCATCGAGAGCCGCTTCCGTCGCCTCTCGGACAACGCGTCGACGGTCATGTCGGTGGCGGCCGTTGTCGGTCGAGCCGGCTCTGCGTCGCTCCTCGGCAGGCTGAGTGGCCTCCACGACCAGGCCCTTGCCATCGGCCTCGACGAGCTCTGGCAGCGGGGCATCCTCCGCGAGATCGACCTACGACTTCAGCCACGCCAAGCTGCGGGACGCCGCCTACGACTCGATCCCCCCGGCTACCAGGAGAACCATCCACAGCGACGTCGCCGACGCCCTCGTCGCTCTCTCCGACCGGGACGGGCCACCGGCCGCCGGCCTGGTGGCCTTCCACCACCTCGCCGCCAACCGCCTCGAAGAGGCCATCTCCTGGTTCCAACGCGCGGCGGACGATGCTTACCGCGTCCACGCGTACGTCGAGGCGATGCGGTCGCTCGACCAGGCCCTCGACCTCGTCCCGTCGCTGCCCCCCGCCGTGCGCCACCACTGGGAGCTCGAGCTCCTCTCGATCGCCCCGGCGATGCTCGCCGGCGTCGACGGCTACGGAACCGAGCGGATGCACCGGACCCACCGCCGAGCGATCGACGGGGCCGCCGATCTCGGTGTCGAGCTGCAGCCGGCGTTCGTCCGCTCGATGGTGATGTCGGCGCTCTGCCGCGACGAGTTCGCCGTCGCCGCCGACATGGCGGGCCAGCTCGCGTCGCAGGCCGAGCCGAACGATGATCAGGGACTCCTGGTCGAGAGCCACTACCTCCGAGGGATCTCAGCCTTCTGGGCGGCGGACCTGCCGAACGCCCGTCGACACTTCGAGAGCGCAGTGGCGCAGTTCGACGACTCGACCCGTCGTCAGCACCACGTGCGCTACGGACACGATCCCCAGGTCGTGTGCCTCAGCCGCCTCGCCAACACGATGTGGTTCCTCGGTGAGGAGGATCTGGCGGCCCAGACCTCGGCACGAGCGGTGGAGCTGGCCGAATCGGTCGCGCATCCGCTCAGCCACGACACGGCGATCATCTTCGCCTGCGTCCTGGCAGTCGACCTCGCAGATCACATCAGGCTGCGCGAACTCGAGCCCCGCCTCGGAGCGCTCGGCATGGACTCCGTGCCCCATGCCGTCAAGCACCAAGCCGTGCTCGGGCTGCTCGAGGTCGTCGACGGTCACGCGGCGAAAGGTCTCGAGCGGATCGCTTCGGCGCGCGAGAGGTGCGGAAGCCGCAACTTCTACCCGGGATTCCGGATGACCGTCCAACGCCTGATGCTGGCGGCCCACGCCGCCGCGGACGACCCGCGAGGCGGCCTCGTCGCCTGCTGCGAGGCCCGAGACCTCCGCAGCACCCCCCTGTGGGATGCCGAGGTGCACCGCCTGCAGGCATCGTTCCTGGGAAGCCTCGGCTCGGGATCCGGCGTCGTGGAGGCAGAGCTCGCAGCAGGCGAGGCCATTGCCCGCCGGCGAGGCGCCGAGGCTCATCCTCGCAGCCTGGCGAGGACGCGGAAGCTGCTCTCCTTGCGATGACACCACGGCCCAAACGATTCGGAAACGCCCGATGTCGCAAGGTCAGGCCATGAGCGCGAACACAGATCCCGGCCGCTACGACGCCATCGTCGTCGGTGCCCGCTGCGCCGGTGCACCGACCGCCCGACTCCTAGCCCAGGCGGGTCACCGGGTCCTGCTCGTCGACCGGTCGACCTTTCCCAGCGACACGCTCTCGACGCTGGTCATCCAGCCCCACGGCGTGGCCGCGCTCCAACGGTGGGGCCTCTACGACGAGATCGCCGCCACCGGGTGCCCACCGATCGAGCAGTACACCTTCGACTTCGGACCGGTCGTGGTGAGCGGCCGCCCCCGCCCTGTCGACGGCAACGCCACCGCCATCGCTCCTCGGCGCACGATCCTCGACAAGGTGCTCGTCGACGCCGCGGCGAGAGCCGGGGTCGAGGTCCGCGAGGGCTTCACCGTCGACGAGGTGCTCATCAAGGAGGGCGCGGTGGTCGGCATCCGGGGCCACTCCGACGGCGGGCGGGAGGTCGTCGAGCGGGCTCGGGTGGTGATCGGCGCCGATGGTCACAACTCCCTCGTGGCGAGGGCTGTGAGCGCCGAGCGCTACCACGCCAAGCCGGTGCTCGAGAACGCCTTCTACACCTACTGGCGCGGGCTCGACCTCGATGGGTTCCACACCGTGATCCGAGGCGACCGCGGGTTCGCCGCCATCCCGACCAACGACGACATGACCCTGGTCCTGGTCGGCTGCCCCTACGCCGAGGCCGCCGCGTTCCGGCGCGACGTGGAGACGAACTACCACGCCGCCATCGCACGTGCCCCCGAGTGGCAGACGCGCCTATCCCGAGCGACCCGCGAGGACCGCTTCACGGGCGGCGGTGTGCCCAACTTCCTCCGAAAGCCCTACGGCCCCGGATGGGCCCTCGTCGGTGACGCCGGCTACACGAAGGATCCGATCACTGCCCAGGGCATCGCCAACGCGTTCCTCGACGCCGAGCGGCTGACATCGGGCCTGGCCGCCGCATGGGCCGACGAACGGACCTACGACGACGCCATGGCCACCTACCAGGCCGACCGTGATGCCGCTGTGCTGCCCATGTATGGCTTCACCACCCAGCTGGCCACGCTCGAACCGCCACCCCCCGAGCTCCAAGAGCTCCTCGGCGCCATCGCCGGCAACCAACCGGCCATGGACGCCTTCGTCAGCCTGAACGCAGGCACAATGTCCCCCGACGAGTTCTTCGATCCCGACCACCTCGCCCGCGTCCTCGCGTCCTCCGACTCCTGAGGAGCCACCGTGAGCACCATCGACACCAAAGCGCTCCGGGCCCTGCGCGCCGACTTCCGCGGCGCACTGCTCCAGCCCGACCACGAGGGCTACGAGGAGGCCCGCCGCGTCTGGAACGGTGCCATCGACCGACGCCCGGCGCTCATCGCCCGTTGCGCCGGCGCGGACGACGTCGTCACCGCGGTCCGGTTCGCCCGCACCCACGACCTCGAGATGTCCGTGCGCGGCGGTGGACACTCCATCGGTGGGCTGTCGGTCTGCGAGGACGGCCTGATGATCGACCTGTCGATCATGAAGGCGATCGAGGTCGACAGCGCGACCTCCACTGTCGCGGCAGCAGGCGGCGTGCTGTGGGGAGAGCTCGACCGAGCGACCCAGGCGCACGGGCTCGCCACCACCGGCGGAGTGATCAGCCACACCGGGATCGGCGGCCTGACGCTCGGCGGCGGACTCGGCCACCTCATGCGCAAGCACGGCCTGACCGTCGACAACCTGCTGTCAGCCGATCTCGTCACCGCCGAAGGCGTCCTCCGGCACGTCGATGACACCACCGATCCCGAGCTCATGTGGGGATTGCGCGGCGGTGGCGGCAACTTCGGCGTCGCGACCCGCTTCGAGTACCAGCTCCACCCGGTCGGCCCGATGATCCTCGGGGGACCCGTGTTCTGGCCCATCGACCAAGCACACGACGTCCTGCGAGCTGTCGGAGCGTACGCGTTCGCAGCTCCCGACGAGCTCGGGATGACCATCGCACTCGTCCCTGCCCCACCCGCACCGTTCGTGCCCCCGGAGCTGTTCGGGCGACCGGTGATGGCCCTGATCCTCGTCTGGACGGGCCCACCGGAGGACGGAGCCACGGCAATGGCACCGCTCCGGCAGATCGGGACCCCGATCGTTGACGCGGTGCAACCCACCCCCTACGTCGCGCTGCAGTCCATGCTCGACGGCGGCGCGCCACACGGTCGCCACTACTACTGGAAGGCCCACAAGTTCCCCGCCCTGAACGACGCGGTCATCGACGTCTTCCTCGACCGGATGGCGAACACGACCAGCCCGTTCGCCCAGATCAACGGGTGGGCCGTCGGCGGCGCCGTGAGCCGAGTCGATGAGGACGCAACCGCAGTCGGCGACCGCCATGAGGGCTTCGAGATGAGCATCAGCGTCGGCTGGCTTCCCTTTGACCCCGAACCCGCTCGACACATCGCCTGGGTGCGAGACGCATGGGAGCACCTGCGACCCCAGGGCGAGGGTGTTTACGCCAACTTCATCTCCGATGAAGGGGACGAGGGGGTGGCGTACTCCTACGGCGAGCGTCTGGAGCGACTGCGCACCCTGAAGGCTAGCGTCGATCCCGACAACTCCTTCCACCTCAACAACAACATCAAGCCCGCACCTGGACAAGCCCGGCGTGCCGGCGAGGTCGAACCAGTTGACAGCGGTTGACTGCGGATCTGGCGCCGGTGGCGCGCGTTGGTGGCCTCGGCGACGTTGCCGCTGACGAGTTGACGTCGCATCGCCAGGTTGAGCGACGAGCGGAGCACGACGTGGACCTCGTGCACGGTCTTGGGGGCGAGGCCGGTGCCGTTCCGCCCTCCGGTCTTGGCGAGCGTGTCGTAGAGGCCGTCGAGGTGGTCGGCTCGCAGGCGCCGAAGCGGAACGTGACCGAGGGCAGGGTTGATGTAGTTGTCGACGAACCAGGTGTAGCGGTTGGCGGTCGAAGCGCGGACGTGACGGCGCTTGATCGGTAGCCAGGTGCTGGTGAGAAACTCCCCGAGCTCCACCGGTCCGCCCCGCAGCGGCGCTGCCCCCGCAGCATCGCGTTCGATGCGGGCGGCCATCTGCTCGGCCTCGTGACGGTCACGGCCCGCGGGGTGTCATCGGCGACGTTCCTTGCCGGTGAGCGGGTCGAGGCCGTCGTAGGCGACGACGTAGAAGCGGTCCTTGCGTTCGATGATGTAGGCCATCGGCGAAGCGTGGAAGGCATGACGACTGCACCAACCCGAAGAGCTTCGTGTTGGTGGATCCCCGGTGGGTGGGAGGGATCTGCACCCACCGGATTCTTGGCCACGTGATCTGATGGGGACGCGCACGGCGTGGCCGGTCTGGAGGTGCGATGGGGTTGCCGTTGTCCGATCGTCCGCGGGGTGTCACCGAGCCTGTACGTCGGCCTCGCGCTCATCGGGGGTCTGTGGGGCGGTCCAGCTGGCGAGCAGGCGGAGCGCCTCAGCAGAGGGCAAGTCGGGTTCGGCGGTGTAGACGAGCATCGTCTGGCCGGGGTCGCCGGGGAGCTGGAGGGTCTCGTAGGAGAGGGTGAGGTCTCCGACGAGGGGGTGGTGGGCGACCTTCTGGCCGGTGCGGTGGTCGCTGACGTTGTGGCGGGCCCAGCGGACGCGGAACTCGTCGCTGCGGGTGGAGAGCTCGCCGATGAGGTCGGTGAGGGCACGGTCGTAGGGGTCGCGGCCGGCTTCGGCGCGCAGCAGCGAGACGCAGTCGTGGGCGGCGCGGTCCCAGTTCGGGTAGAAGGCCTCCGATCGGCCCGAGAGGAACTGGAAGCGGGCCAGGTTCGGGGCCTCGCCGTCGCGGAGGTCTTCGTAGGCGGGGGCGTAGAGGGCGCGGCCGAGCTGGTTGGTGGCGAGGACGTCGAGGCGGCCGTTGCGCACGATGGCGGGCGCGCCGGTCATGGCGTCGAGGACGCGCTGGACCTCGGGCCGGACCCGCGGTTGGGACGTGCGTCGTCGGGTGGGGCGGCTGGCGCCGGTGCGGAGGAGGTCGACGAGGTGGGCTCGTTCGGCATCGTCGAGCTGGAGCGCTTGTGCGATGCCCTCGATGATGTCGTCGGACACCGCGCCGGCGCGGCCTCGTTCGATGCGGGTGTAGTACTCGACGCTGACCCCGGCGAGCAGGGCGACCTCTTCGCGGCGGAGTCCGGGGACGCGGCGGCGGTCGCCGTAGGCGGGGAGGCCGGCGTCGTCGGGTTGGATGCGGTCTCGACGGGTGCGGAGGAACTCGCCGATCTCGTTGCCGTCCGCTGCCATGGCACTCCACGCTAGGAGCGTTCCGTGCCGGTAGGGGCACCCTGTCAGTACCCCTCTCGACTGGGCCTGGGTGACCGGGAGAGATGCCGCTTGGATGGGTAGTGACCTTCGACGTCAGATCCCCAGCGGCAAGGAGCCGAACCATGATCCTCCAGGACACATACACCCTCGCCAACGGCCTCGAGATCTCCAAGCTCGGTCTCGGCACCTGGTTCATCGACGACGCGGACGCGCCCGCTGCGGTGCGTGCTGCGGTCGAGATCGGCTACCGCCACATCGACACCGCCCAGGCCTACGGCAACGAGCGTGGCGTCGGCGAGGGCATCCGCACCAGCGGCATCGATCGCGACGACCTGTTCGTCACCACCAAGCTCGCCGCCGACATCAAGTCCCATGATGAGGCGGTGGTGGCGATCGATGGGTCGCTCGCCACCCTCGGGCTCGACCGCATCGACCTCATGATCATCCACAGCCCCCAACCGTGGGAGGACTTCGGCGGCGAGGACCGCTACTTCGACGGCAACCGCCAAGCCTGGCGGGCGCTCGAGGAGGCCTACGAGGCCGGCAAGCTCGGCGCCATCGGCGTGTCGAACTTCCAGCAGGCCGACATCGACAACATCCTCGGTGCATGCACCGCGGCGCCGATGGTCAACCAGGTGCTCGCCCACATCACCAACACGCCGACCGAGCTGATCGCCTACTCCCGTGAGCACGGGATGCTCGTCGAGGCGTACTCGCCGATCGGCCACGGCGAGCTGTTCAAGAACGAGCAGGTCGCCCAGATGGCGGAGCGGTACGGGGTGTCGGTGCCGCAGCTGTCGATCCGCTACACCCTCCAGCTCGGCCTGCTCCCGCTCCCCAAGACGGGGAACCCCGACCACATGCGCACCAATGCCGAGGTCGACTTCGAGATCACCGACGACGACATGGCCGTGTTGGCGAACCTGGAGCGGATCGCCGACTACGGCGACGCCGCGGTGTTCCCCGTGTACTCCGGGATCTGACCCACTGAACGAAATCGACAGGAGCAACGAGATGACCGAGATCATGCGCAAGGACGACCAGCAGGAGGTGCCCGGACCCGCCGACTGGTTCACCGGTGACGTCACCATCCGCGCGATGTTCGGTAGGGAGGAGCCGTCCCGGGTCGGTGGGGCGATCGTGACGTTCCAGCCGGGCGCCCGGACCAACTGGCATTCGCACCCGGCGGGCCAGACGCTCATCGTCACCGACGGAGTCGGTTGGACCCAGGTCGAGGACGAGGAGGTCCAGGAGTTCGCCACGGGCGACATCCTGTTGTGCCCCGCTGACCGTCCCCATTGGCATGGCGCCACCCCTGACGGTGCGATGACCCACATCGCCATCCAGGAGACCGTCGACGGCACGAACGTCACTTGGATGGATCCCGTCACCGACGACCAGTACCTCGTAGGCCGAGGCGCGTCCCCGTCGTCGGGGGCCTGAGCGATGCCGCATGTCACCGTCAAGCTGTGGCCCGGCAAGACCGACGCCCAGAAGCAGCAGCTCGCGGACGAGATCACCCGAAGCGTGACCTCGATCCTCGGCTACGGCGACGAATCCGTGTCCGTCGCCATGGAGGAGGTCGACTCGGCCGACTGGAAGACCGAGGTCTACGACCCCGACATCCGGGACCGCCCGGCGGGGGAGGTGTACAAGGCGCCCGGCTACACGATGTGAACGCGAGGCGATCGTCCGACGCCCGATCTGACCGCAGCGAGCCGCGGCTGTCCACAGGCTGTGGACAGCCGGGCCGCCCGAGTGTCGAACGATGAGGGTCAGGTCGCGGCAGTCATATCGACGAAGTTCACCCGGGCGGGGTCGATGTCGAGCACGACCCGCCGGCCGTCGGGGCCGTCCATCTCACGGGCGTCGAAGGCCCCGTACTTGGTGCCGATGCGGGTGGCGAAGTCGTAGTCGGGATCCGGTGTGAGGGTGGCGTCGCCGCGGACCTCGAGGTAGCGCATTCCGCCGTCGCCGATCACGAAAAGTGTGACGGCGGGGTTGGCGTTGAGGTTCTTCACCTTCTGGCGGGTGGTGTTGAGCGAGACCCGGAACCGTCCATCGTCGTAGAGGAACCACACCAGGCTCAGCTGCGGTCGGCCGTCGGGGCCGATGGTGGCAAGGACGGCCTCCCTGGCCTCGGTGAGGTCGGTGGCGGCGTGGGGGATCGTGGTGCTCATGGGTGTCCTCCTGGTCAGCCTGCGGGCAGGACGTCGTGGTCCCAGTACCGTTCGCCTCGCAGCTCGCTGAGCAGGTTGATGGCGACGCGGGCGCCGTCGCCGGCGGTGACGACGGTGTGGACGCTGGCCCCGGCGACGGTGCCTGCGGCCCAGATGCCGGGGACCGAGGAGCGGCCTTCGGGGTCGACCTTCACGATCGACTTGATGCGGGGCTCGGTGGCGTCGGTGATGGTGACCCCGGCCGCCTCGGCGGCAGCGACGCTCATGCCGGTGGCGAGGATGACCTGGCGTGCGACGATCTCTTCGCCGTCTGCGGTGCGGACCGTGAAGGTGCCGTCGTGGGCTTCGATGGCCTCGACGTCGCCGGTGATCCAGGTGGCGCCGGCGTTGGTGGCGTGGGCGCGGCCTCGGTCGACCAGCTCGGGTCCGGGGATGCCGTCGGGGAACCCGAAGTGGTTGTTGAGCATCGCTCGACGGGTGATGCCCTTGTCGGCATCGATCACCACCGTGGCGAGCTCTGCCCGGGCGGTGAACACCGCCGCGCTCGCGCCGGCGGGGCCACCGCCGACGATCACGACATCGATGGGATCGTCACTCACAGGCTGACTCCTCGCAGGGGGTGTGGTCGGGGGTTGACCCGGTCAACGCTACAGAACAGTTCGGTAGCGTTGACACCTGTGGTGGCGATGCTGACGATCGGCGAGGTGAGCCGGCGCTCGGGGGTGGCCCCCTCGGCGTTGCGGTTCTATGAGGAACGGGGCCTGATCGTCTCGGTCCGTTCGGCGGGCAACCAGCGCCGGTTCCGGCGGGACGTGCTCCGGCGAGTGGCGGTGATCCAGACCGCGCAGCGGGCCGGCCTCTCCCTCGAGGAGATCGGCACGCTCCTCACTGACCTGCCCGCGGACCGGATCCCCCGCAAGGACGATTGGGCGGCGGTCGCCCGACGCATGCAGCCGCTCCTCGACCAACGCATCGACGCCCTCGAGACGCTGCGAGGCCAGATCGATGGTGTCCCCTGGGAGGAAGACGATCAGCTATAGCTGTCGATGAAGCGCTCGACCGCGAACTCTCCGACCGCTTCGATGCGCTCGGTCTCGCCGAACAGCGCGCAGCTCGTCATCGGGCCGAGCAGGACCGACGCGACGGTGCGGACATCGAGGTCCGCTGGCACGCGACCTTCGGCGGCCCCCATCGCCAGGATCGCCGCGAGGTTGGCTTCCTTCTTTGCCCGGTCGCGATCTGCCAGCTCGCCGAGCTCCGGGTACTGGCTGCGCAGCGCCAACAGGTCCGGCAGCAGTCGCACGTAGCGCGCATCGGCCAGCGACTCGGCCACCGTCGCCACCAGTTGGTGCAGGGCTTCGTCGAAGGAGGCCGACGGGTCGGGCTCGAGGGTGGGCGGCACCGCGGCGCGGAACACCTCGAGGACCAGCGCGTCGATCGAACGCCAGTGCCGATACAGGGTCGACTTGGCGACCCCGGACCGCTCGGCGATGGCATCGACGGTGAGCGCGTGGGCGCCGTCCTCGACGATCAGATCGATCGACGCCTCCACGATGCGGGCGCGGCTCCGCTGGACCCGCGCGTTCTCGGACGGGGGGACCTCGGCGTCAGTGGTGGCAGTGGAGGTGGACAATGAATGCTACGATACAGTTTCGTTGCGTTCGAGCCGGTCGGTCCGGCCGTCGATCAACCGTACAAGCACACCCGGCGCCGCTCGGGTCGAACCCCGAGAGGACGAGGGTGGACGAACACAGCCATCTCGAAGCACTGGAACCCGGCCAGGTCGTGGCCGACCCGGTCCAGCGGCAGCGGATCCTGATCGCGATGTGCCTCGCACTGATGGCGGTCATCGCGTCGGTTGCGGGTCTGAACGTCGCGCAGCAGGAGCTGGCGATCGACTTCGGCGCGTCGCAGAACGACATCCTCTGGATCATCAACGCCTACACGTTGACCCTGGCAGCGCTGCTGATGCCGATCGGGGCCATCGGGGACCGGTGGGGCCGCAAGCGGGTGCTCGTGATCGGCCTCGCCACCTTCATCGCCGCCAGCCTCGGCGGCGCCCTGGCCGGTTCGACCGCGATGATGATCGGCGCCCGAGCCCTGGCCGGCGTCGGCGCCGCGATGATCATGCCCGTCACCCTCTCGGTGATCACCTCCACGTTCCCGCCTGAGGAGAAGGCCAAGGCCATCGGCATCTGGACCGGTGTCGCCGGTGGCGGCGGCATGATCGGCATGTTCGTCTCCGCGTTCATGGTCGACGTCGTCACGTGGCGGTGGCTGTTCGCCTTCCCGATCGTCCTGATCGCGTCCAGCCTGGTTCTGTCGCTGCGCTACGTCCCCGACTCCCGCGAGGACAGCGAGCACCCCTTCGACATCGCCGGGTCGATCCTGTCGTTCCTCGGCATCGGCGGCCTGGTGCTCGGCATCCACGAAGGCCCCGAGCGAGGCTGGACCGACCCGCTCACCGTGGTCGGGCTCACCTTGGCGGTGGTGTGCATAGCTGGGTTCATCTTCGTCGAGCTCCGCCGCGAGGCGCCGTTGCTCGACATCCGCTACTTCGCCGACCGCCGCCTCGCCGCTGGGTCGGTCACCCTGTTCTCGATCTTCGCCGTGTTCTCGGCGATCTTCCTGGTGCTGTTCCCGTTCTTCCAGGCCGTGCTCGGCTGGTCCGCCCTGCGATCTGCAGCCGCGATGCTGCCCATGGCACTGGTGATGATGCCCTCCGCCGCGCTGGTGCCGAAGGTGATCATGAAGGTCGGGTCCCGGATCACCCTGCTCACCGGTGTGGCCCTCGCCGGCGTTGGTCTCGCCACGCTGGCGACGATGGCGTCGGTCGATGGTGGCTACTTCGGCGTTCTGCCGGGCCTCCTGATCGTCGGGCTCGGCGGCGGGTTCTGCATGACACCCTCCACCGAAGCGATCACCGCCGCGCTGCCCGCCGACAAGCAGGGTGTCGCCTCCGCCATGAACGACACCACCCGCGAGGTCGGCGGCGCCGTCGGCGTCGCCCTGTTGGGCACCATCCTCGCAGCCAGCTACAAGTCCTCCATCACCCCGAACCTCGCCCAGTTCCCCGACGAGGTCAGCCACGTCGCGCGCGAGGGCATCGGCGCCGCGTTCGCGGTGGCCCCACAGGCCGGCGACCAGAGCCCCGCCCTCATCGCCACCGCCCAGGAGGCGTTCGTCGAGGCCTGGACCCACACCATGTGGATCGGCGTCGCCATCACCGCCGTCGTGTTCGTCTACGTGCTGCTCCGCGGGCCCCGGGTCATCGACCCCGCGATCGAACCGGCCACCAACGACGCCCTGGAGGGTCCCGAGCCCGGCGGCGACCTGGCCGTCAGCGCCACCGATTGACGGGTACGAGAACACCGACGACGACACAAGGAGCACGCTCATGGCCTTCGAACTTCCCGCCCTGCCCTACGGGCTCGACGACCTCGCCCCCCACATCTCGGCCGAGACCCTCGAGTACCACCACGGCAAGCACCACCAGGCCTACGTCACCAAGCTCAACGAGCTCATCGACGGGACGCCCGACGCCGAGCGGACCCTCGAGGAGATCATCCGCGACAGCGACGGCGTGCTGTTCAACCAGGCCGGACAGCACTGGAACCACAGCTTCTACTGGAACTGCATGACCCCCGGCGGCGGCGGTCAGCCCACCGGCGAGATCGCCGATCTCATCGGCTCGTCCTTCGGCAGCCACGACGAGTTCGCCAAGCAGTTCACCGAAGCCGCCATGGGCCAGTTCGGCTCCGGCTGGGCCTGGCTGGTCGACTCAGGGGACGGTGCCCTGGCGATCCAGAAGACCCCGAACGCCGACCTGCCTCTCGCCCACGACACCAAGGCCCTGCTCACCATCGACGTGTGGGAGCACGCCTACTACATCGACTACCGCAACCGCCGCCCCGACTACATCGACACCTTCCTCACCCACCTCGTCAACTGGGACTTCGTCAACCAGAACCTCCAGTGACCAGCCACGCCCGGGGCCGGCTACTCACCGCCGCGGCGGAGCTCCTCGCCAGTCGCGGCTATGAAGCACTGTCCGAGGCCGCGATCGTCGAGTCCGCCGGACTTCCGTCAGACAGCTTCGACGAGCACTTCGTCGACATCGACGACCTCTGCCTGGTGCTCCTCGGCGCGATCGGGCGCGCACGGGTCCGCGCTGTAGTGGGCGGAGTCCGCGGTGATGCGGTTGCCGTGCCGTCGCTTCCGATGGGCGGCCATCTCCCGTTCCTCGACGATGCGCACGTCATGGAACAGCTCGAGGCTGAGCTGCGCCGCCTCGCGACCCGTAACGAGGCGGCGCGCTACGGCCTCTCGGTCGTCGAGGCGCGAGTCGCCGCCGCGAACGGCCGACGAACCACTCGGCTCGTGTGCGCTTGACGGAGCCCGTCGTCGGAGTTCGTGGAGCCGCCGCTGCGGAAGCACGGGAACCTGCCGCTCGAAGGGGGAAAGCGCAGTTCTCGCCGCAGCGGCGGCTCCACCCCATCACCGGGCATCCAACGCGCGCTTCCACCGTTGACCAACTCGGTAGTGCGACGTCGCCTGCTGACGCCCGTTTGGTTCTATCCGGGGCGTGGCGGGTAGGGACCCAACGCGTTGCTCGCCGCAGTCCAGATGCGACGGAGGCGCGTGGCGCCGATCACCGAGGAGGCGACCGATGCCATCGAAGGCCGCGAACGTCAAGAACAAGGACCAGTACGAAGCCCTCAAGGACAAGGGCATGTCCAAGGAGCGGGCGGCCAAGATCGCCAACTCACCGAACGCATCGAAGCACGGTGGCGAGAAGTCCCACTCCGGCTCCGGCAAGGCCAACCAGGGCGGCACCACCGCTCAGCACAAGGCGGCCGGCCGCAAGGGCGGCAAGGCCACCGCGAAGAAGTCCTGAACATCGAGCCCAGGAGGCTGCCATGACCACCGCTCGCGAGATCATGTCCGAAGACACGACCTATTGCTCCACCGAAGCCACCGCTGCCGACGCCGCACGGCGCATGGCGAGCGAGGACATCGGAGCCGTGCCCGTGTGCGACGCCGACGGACACCTCAGCGGGGTGGTGACCGATCGTGACCTCGCCGTCAAGGTCGTAGCCGAAGGCCGCGACCCCGCGTCGGTTCGCCTCGGGGAACTCATCGACGAGTCCGAGGTCGTCACCATCGGCGCGGATGACAGCGCCGAGGAGGCGATCCGCACCATGAAGGACCACGCCGTGCGACGTCTGCCCGTCATCGACGGCACCGACCTCGTCGGCATGGTCAGCCAAGCTGACATCGCCCGCGCCATGCCCGACGCCAAGATCGGCGACCTCGTCGACGCCATCTCCAGCGCACCCTCGAACGGCTGAGGATCGATCCCATGGCGAAGGTGCTCGAACGACTTGACGGCGCGACGGTGGTGGTCGTGGGAGCTTCGAGCGGGTTCGGCCGCGGGGCTGCGCTCGAGCTGGGACGGCGTGGAGCCAACGTCGTCGTCGCAGCGCGTCGTGGTGAGCTGCTCGATGAGGTCGTGCAACAGATCGGCGACGCCGGCGGCAGCGCGATCGCGGTCACCGCTGATGTGAGCGAGCCAACCGACATCGACGGGATCCTTCGCGCCACGCTCGATCGGTACGGACGCGTCGACGTGTGGGCCAACAACGTTGGCGTCGGCGCGTTGGGATTCTTCTGGGAGATCCCGACCGACGTCCACGCCCGTGTCGTCGACGTCAACCTCAAAGGCCTCATCTACGGAGCCCACGCTGCGCTGGGTCAGTTCGTGCGCCAAGGTTCAGGAACGCTGGTCAACGTGGGCTCGGTCGACAGCGAGGTCCCCCTCGCCCTGCAGAACACCTACGCGGCAACGAAGGCGGGGGTGTTGAGCCTGAGCCGTTCGCTCGGCGAGGAGCTCCGACTCGCCGGGCTCGACGAGAAGATCAAGGTGGCTACGATCATGCCGTGGGCGGTCGACACGCCGTGGTGGGAGCATGCCGCGAACTTCAGCGGACATACTCCACGCATGGCGGCGATGGACGATCCTCAGATCGTCGTCGACGCCATCGTCGAGGCCTGCCTCGACCCCGGCGAGGAAACGCCGGTAGGTGCGAAGGCCCGCGCCTCGGACTTCTCGCACCATCTGTTCCCCGACCTGACCGAGCGCCTGTCGGCGACCATCGCGGACCGTGAGCGCCGTAAAGGAGCAGAGGTGCCGGACTCGACTGGCACTCTGTTCGAACCGATGGTGGAGGGCCGCACGGTCGAGGGCGGGGTTCGCGAGCGGATGGCTCGCGAAGACGCGAACACGTGACCTAGGCGATTGGCTGATTGGGCGCGCTGACCCACAACCAACCCCGTGCTGGCGTGTTCCGCCCCGCCTCGCGAACGAGTCGGCTCGATGTTTCGTCGTCAACACCTCGCAACCCATCCGGATCGAGCTGTACTCGACTTGTCGTCCTCTCGACCGGGGTACTCGATTGGCTTCCCGTCGCCACGAACGTGATCGGAAGCCCCACAGTCAACGCTCCGTCGCGTCGAACCCGAAGGTCGACTCGACCGGTGTGATCAAGCTGACGTCGCGTCGACTTCGCTCATAACCCGAAGGTCGCAGGTTCAAATCCTGCCCCCGCCACCAACTGAATGTGCTGGTCAGGCCCCACTTCTCGGAGTGGGGCCTGCTGCTTGTCCGGGGTGGCGTCTACCGGGCCGTCTACCGGCTCGGCCATGTCCAGCCCCCTGACCTGGGGATTCGCTCGGGCGGTGCCGGTAGACGTCTACCGGGCGTGGGCGGCGAGGAGGGCGGCGAACTGCTGGGCGGCTGCGGCGCTCATGCCGGGGAGCAGGTGCTGGTAGGTGTGGATGGTGAAGGCGACGTTGGCGTGGCCGAGGCGCTCGCTGACGACCTTGACGGGTACGCCGTCCATGATGAGCAGCGAGGCGTGGGTGTGGCGCAGGTCGTGGAACCGGATCCGCGACAAATCGGGCATCGAACGCTGGAGCCGGTCGAAGAGCTGGCTGAGGGACTCGGGGTTAACGTGCCGGCCGGCGGTGTTGACGAACATCCAGTCGTCCGCACCGTGCGGTAGGCCTTCTCGAGCGAGGCGCCGCCGCCACCGGGCGAGCACGTCGACGGTGGCGTCGTCGAGGTCGATGCAGCGTCGGCTGGTGCGGGTCTTGACCGGGAACTCGACGGGCTGGCCGGCGACGCTCTGGAGGGTGCGGCTGATCGAGAGGCGCTGGTTGGCCCGGTCCAGGTCGGACCAGCGGAGCCCCGCTACCTCGCCGCGGCGCATGCCTGTGCAGGCGGTGAGGTGCAGCGCCGGATGGAGCCGATGGTGCCGGGCGGCGCCCAGGAACGACGCCAGCTCTGCGGCGGTCCAGGAGCGGGGGACGGTGCGGGTCTGGCGCTTGTGGCGGGCGTTGGTCGCCTGCGCGACGTTGGTGTCGACGAGCTGGCGACGCCGGGCGAGGTCGAGCGCGGACCGCACGATGATGTGGACCTCGTGCACGGTCTTGGGTGCGAGGCCGGTGCCGTCGCGGCCGCCGGTGGTGGCCAGCTGGTCGTAGAGCGCGTCGAGGTGATCAGCGCGCAGGCGTCGAAGGGGGACGTGGCCGATGGCGGGGTCGATGTAGCGGTCGACGAACCACGTGTAGCGGTAGGCGGTGGAGGCACGGACGTGGCGGCGCTTGGTGGGCAGCCACGTGTCGGTCAGGAACTCGCCCAGGTGCACCGGCCCGCCTCGCAGCGGTGCAGACCCCGCCGCGTCCTGTTCGATGCGGGCAGCCATCGCCTCGGCGTCGTGGCGGTCCCGGCCGGCGGGATGCCATCGACGGCGTTCCCGTCCGGTGATCGGGTCGAGGCCGTCGTAGGCGACGACGTAGAAGCGGTCCTTGCGTTCGATGATGTAGGCCATCGCGGAAGCGTGACCACTTCGGGACCAACCCGACGAGCCTGCCGGAACACCGACCAGCTACTTCGCGCCTTGACTCTGAGCGGTCGGTGCCGGTGGTCGCCCGAATGGCCGAGGAGGCCCGCGACCGGTTGGGCCATGATGGTCGACCTGCCCCAAGGCGGTCTCCCATGCTCCTCACGATCTCCACCGAACACGCCCCAGCGACCGATCTCGGCTTCTTGCTGCACAAGCACCCCGACAACGTGCGGACGGTCTCGTTCCCGTTCGGTGACGCTCATGTCTTCTTCCCCGAGGCTGGAGATCAGCGCTGCACCGCAGCGGTGCTCGTCGAGGTCGACCCGATCGGGCTGATCCGCCGGCGCGGCCGGAAGGGCCAGGAGTCCTTCTCGCTCGCGGGGTACGTGAACGACCGGCCCTACGTGGCCTCGTCGTTCCTCAGCGTCGTAGTCGGCAAGGTGTACGGCACCGCGATGACGGGACGATGCGACCAGCGTCCCGAGCTCGCCGACGCCCCGTTGCCGTTCGAGGTCGAGATCCCGGTCCTGCCGATCCGTGGCGGGGAGCCCGTGCTGCGATCGCTGTTCGAACCACTCGGCTACGAGATCGACGCCACGCCGGTCCCGCTGGACGACGAGTTCCCCGCGTGGGGGCCGAGCCGGTACTGGTCTGTGCGATTGACGGGTGAGGTGCGTCTCGCTGACCTGTTGTCGCACCTGTATGTGCTATTGCCGGTGCTCGACGACGACAAGCACTACTGGGTCGGAGAGGACGAAGCGCGCAAGCTCCTCGACAAGGGCGGCGACTGGTTGGGATCGCATCCGGCCCGCGAGCTGATCAGCCGCCGGTACCTCAAGCACCGGCGTTCTCTCGCGAACGACGTCCTGGCTCGCCTCGCCGACGACACGCCCGACGACCAGGTCGAGGTCGACGAGGAACACGACCGCGAGGAGGAACAGGTCGAGGAGCGCATCAGCCTGAACCAGCAGCGCCTCGACGCCGTCACCGCGGCCGTCATCGCCGCGGGAGCGTCACGGGTGCTCGATCTGGGCTGTGGCGAGGGGCGACTCCTCCAGGCGCTGCTGAAGTCGCCGCAGGTCACCCACGTGACCGGCGCCGACGTGTCGACTCGAGTGCTCGACCGTGCCGCCGACCGACTGCACCTCGGCGACCTGTCGGACCGCCAGCGCGAGCGGGTGAACCTGATCCAGGCGGGTCTCACCTACCGCGACAGTCGATTCGCGGGGTTCGACGCAGCGACCTTGATCGAGGTGATCGAGCACCTCGACGAGCCGCGCCTCGCTGCGCTCGAGCAGGTCGTCTTCGCCCACGCCACGCCGGCCACGGTGATCGTCACCACGCCGAACCAGGAGCACAACGTCCGGTTCGAGTCGCTGCCCGCCGGCCAGTTCCGCCACCGCGACCACCGCTTCGAGTGGACCCGCGCCGAGTTCAACCGTTGGGCCGAGCATGTCGCCACGGCGCACGGCTACCGCGTGACCTTCGCACCGATCGGCCCTGACGATCCTGAGGTGGGTCCGCCCACGCAGATGGCGGTGTTCACCCGGTGACCGCCACGACGATCACCATCCCCGACCTGGCACTGGTGGTGCTGATCGGTCCTTCCGGCGCTGGCAAGTCCAGCTTCGCGGCCCGACACTTCGCGCCCAGCGAGGTGCTCTCCTCGGACTTCTGCCGCCTCCTGGTCGCCGACGACGAGAACGACCAGGCCGCCACCCCTGCCGCGTTCGACGTGCTCGGCTACATCGCCGGCAAGCGCCTCGAAGCCGGCCGGCTCACGGTGGTGGACGCAACCAGCGTGCAGCGCGACGCCCGGGCGCCGCTGGTCCGCCTCGCCCGAGAGCACCACGTGCTGCCCGTCGCCATCGTGCTCGACGTACCCGAGAAGGTCTGCGCCGAACGGAACGCCGCGCGCCCGGACCGCAACCTCCCCGCGCACGCGATGCGGCGCCAGCACCAGCAGCTCCGCAAGTCGATCAAGGGCCTCCAGCGTGAGGGCTTCCGGCGCGTGTTCGTCCTGAAGGGCACCGAGGAGATCGACGCCGTGTCGATCGAGCGTGAACGACGCTGGACCGACCGCCGAGACGATCACGGGCCGTTCGACTTCATCGGCGACGTCCACGGCTGCGCCGACGAGCTCGTCGCCCTGCTCACCGAGCTCGGCTACGACGTCGCGCCCGACCGCTCGACCGCCAGCCACCCCGCCGGACGGAAGGCGTTCTTCGTCGGCGACCTCGTCGACCGCGGCCCCGACAGCCCCGGGGTCCTCCGCCTCGCCATGGGCATGGTGCGCGGCGGCACCGGGGCATGCATCCCCGGCAACCACGAGAACAAGCTGTGGCGGGCCCTCAACGGGCGCAACGTCCAGGTCTCCCACGGCCTCGCCGAGACGCTCGCCCAACTCGAAGACGAGCCCGAGGAGTTCCGCACCGAGGTCGCCACGTTCATCGACAGCCTCGTCAGCCACGCCGTGCTCGACGACGGCCGCTGCGTCGTCGCCCACGCCGGACTCCCCGAACGGCTCCACAACCGATCGTCGGGAGCCGTGCGCAGCTTCGCCCTCTACGGCGACACCACCGGCGAGACCGACGAGTTCGGCCTCCCCGTCCGCTACCCGTGGGCCAACGACTATCGAGGCTCCGCCATCGTCGTCTACGGCCACACCCCGGTTCCCGAAGCCGAGTGGATCAACAACACGATCTGCATCGACACCGGCTGCGTGTTCGGCGGCAAGCTGACCGCGTTGCGCTACCCCGAACGCGAGCTGGTCTCGGTGCCGGCAGCCCGCACTTACTGGGAACCCACCAAGCCCCTCCACCCCGCGACGACCGAGGCAGAACGGCCCGCCGAGCTTCTCGACGCCACCGACGTGCTCGGCAAGCGCATCGTCGACACCCGACTCCAGCCGCGCATCACCGTCGGCGCCGAGAACGCTGCAGCCGCGTTCGAGGTCATGAGCCGATGGGCCATCGACCCCCGCTGGCTCATCTACCTCCCGCCGACCATGGCCCCGACCGCCACCTCAGCACGTCCCGACATCCTCGAGCACCCGACCGAGGCCTTCGACGCCTACCGGCGCGACGGCATCGCCCAGGTGATCTGCGAGGAGAAGCACATGGGGTCGCGGGCGGTCGTCATCGTGTGCCGGGACGCGGAGGTCGCGGCCCGCCGGTTCAAGATCGACGACCCCGCTGGCGGGACCGTCTACACGCGGACGGGTCGAGCGTTCTTCACCGATCCTGCCTGGCAGGCCAAGGTCATCGAACGCACCCGCGCAGCGATCAGTGCCGCCGAGCTGTGGGATGCCCTCGACACCGACTGGCTGGCGCTCGACACCGAGCTGCTCCCCTGGAGCGCCAAGGCCGAGGATCTCCTCCGTAGCCAGTACGCCGCCGTCGGCGCCGCCGGCCACTCCATGACCACCCGCGCCAGCGAGCTGCTGGCCACAGCCCTGCACCGGGGCATCGACGTCACTGACCTCGCCCACCGCACCGAGGAACGAATGCTCGCCGTCGACAGGTTCGTCGACGCGTACCGCCAGTACTGCTGGCCCGTCGAGGAGCCCGACGACCTCCAGGTCGCCCCCTTCGTCGTCCTCGCCGCCGAAGGGACCCTCCTCGCGGAGCGCGATCACACCTGGCACATGTCGATCGCCGAGCGACTCGTCGCCACCGGCGACGGGTTCATCCGCCCGACGCGCAACCTCACCGTCGACCTCGACGACCCCGAGAGCGCAGCGGCCGCGGTCACCTGGTGGGAGCAGCTCGTCGCCGACGGTGGCGAAGGAATGGTCGTCAAGCCGCTCGAGTCGATCGTGACCGGCACGCGCGGCCTCATCCAGCCCGGCATCAAGTGCCGAGGGCCCGAGTACCTCCGCATCATCTACGGACCCGAGTACCTGGTGCCCCAGAACCTCGAGCGGCTCCGTGAACGCAGCCTCGGCAAGAAGCGATCCCTCGCCCAGCGCGAGTTCGCCCTCGGCATCGAAGCACTCGAACGCTTCGTCGCCGGCGAACCCCTCCACCGCGTTCACGAGTGCGTCTTCGGGGTCCTCGCCATGGAGAGCGAACCCGTCGACCCCCGTCTCTGAACGGCGTCCGGCTACGGACGGGCAGCGAGGAGGTTCGGCACCTGTGGGTTCGCCTCGTGGATAGCCGCCAACTCCGGGACCATCCACCGCAGGAGCTCCACCGTCTGGTCCCACACGGTCTGAAGGTCGACCATGGTCTGGGTGCCTGACAGCCGAACCCCGTTGAAGATCGGCTCGTGGTGCGCGGAACGGTTGCGGAGGCGCTGGAGGTTCGCTGCACGGATGTGGACAGCGTCTCGCGTCGGCCGCCGGGCCCGACCGGTCGGCGTGAAGGTTCCCGTCGCGAAGCCGAACCGCAGGGCCGGCCGCCAGAGGTTGGCCTCGTAGTCGATCGACCGCCCGAGCGCCGAGGTACCGCCGCGGCTCAGCAACATCACCCAGGTCCCGAGCATCAGATCGGCGATGACCTTGCCCGGCCCGATCGTGCCCTTCGCGAGCTGCTTCTTGTGCCGGCGGACTACCTCGGCGAGCGTCTCATTGGTGATGTCGTCGAGCACGAGTTCGGTGCTGGCCCACCAGTCCTCACGCCCGAGGTGCGCGGTGAGCTGGTGGTGGATCGTGTTGCGGAGTGCGACCTCGACGTCGCAGGCCAGCGGCGTGAGGGCAGCGGCGAGATCGATGTTCCACCGGTACAGTGCCCACGCGTGGTCGTCGTCGGCCGCGATCGCTCGGTAGGTGCCCAGCCTCGCCGGGCTGACCGCCGGCTCGAAGTGGGGGTTGAAGGCCACGGCTGGTCAGGGTAACCTGCGTGTAATTCCCCGGTGTCGCTAATGCCCTCGTGGCATGCGCCCGGGGTATTGTCTTTTTTGGGCCAGCGTTCCCGCCTCCTGACTTCTACACTCGCTTCTACACCGCGGGCTGGGATTGGCTGGTCCGCAGTGGTACGGACTGGCACGTCGAATGCACGAAAGCCCAGCTCAGAGGTACGAGAAGGTACGGAACGGGACCAGGCAGGCGCCCTGGAATCGGGCTCATAACCCGAAGGTCGCAGGTTCAAATCCTGCCCCCGCCACCAACTCAAGTACCAGGTCAGAGGCCCTTTTCGAGACATCGAGGAGGGCCTCTTCCATGCCCCGGCAGCCAGATTTCTACTGTGATTTCTACTGTGCGACCTGGGATCCGCCACCCGGCACCGGTACGCAGCGTCACGCGATGGGATCTCGACCTCCTGCGGGAGAGGCGCAGAGCGGCCTCCTTTGGCCGCCCCGCCGCGCTGTCGGCGTCCCAGGGGGTCGATCTTCGGGTTCTCGAGGCGTAGGGTCGAACGCGCAGCGCCAGATCCCCGCCGGACATCGCGGGATCGCCGGTCTCGTCGGCTGCTCGATGTCCCCAACCGGTTCGATCCGAAGGGGACTCTGATGCGCGGCACGATCCAGAAGAAGGGCAAGAAGTGGTACGCCGTCGTCTACGACGGCGTGAATCCGGCGACGGGCGAGTACCGCCGACGCTGGGTGCAAGCGGGCACCCGGCGCGGGGATGCCGAGAAGCTGCTGGCCGAGCTCGTCAAGCGGGCGCACCGCGGCGAGACGGTGGTGAGCGAGAAGCTCACCTTGGGCCAGTACCTGACCGAGCGGTGGCTTCCGGTGCAGGAGGCGCGGCTTCGCAAGAGCAGCTTCGAGTCCTACCGGCGCAACATCGAGTTGCACGTGGTCCCCGGGCTGGGCCGGCGTCCGCTCGACCAGCTCACGCCCGAGGACATCGACGTGTTCTACGCGGCGCTGCTCAAGGGCGGTCGCAGGAAGCGACCCGGTGAGAAGGGCCCGGCCAGAGGCCTGGCACCGAAGACGGTCCACAACATCCACGTGATGCTGAACAAGGCGCTGGGAGACGCGGCCAGGAAGGGCACCCTCGTTCGCAACGTCGTCGCCCTGGCGGACGCGCCATCGCTTCAGGCGCGTAAGCGCCCGGAGATCAAGGCGTGGGAGATCGACCAGCTCGTCCGGTTCCTCGACGCGATCGCCCCGCACCGCATGGCTCCAGCCTTCTACTTCTCGGCCCACACCGGCATGCGGCGCGGGGAGGTGCTCGGGGTGCGGTGGCGCGACCTCGACCTGGAAGCCGGGCGAGTGTCGGTCCGTCAGGCTCTGGTGTCGGTGGCCTACGAGATGTCGATCTCCGACGTGAAGACCGGGGCGAGCCGCCGCACCATCGACATCGACGAGGATGCCATCCAGGTGCTGCGGGACTGGCGGAAGGTCCGGACCGAGGAACGCGGTGGCATCGAGCCTGCACCGGATGACCTGGTGTTCGTCAAGGCCGACGGCACCTCGATGCACCCTGACATCTTCAGCCAGCTCTTCGACCGCACCGTCACCAGGATCGCCGTCCCGAACATCTCGCTGCACGACCTGCGCCACACGCATGCCACCCTGCTGCTCAAGGCTGGCGTGAACGTGAAGGTGGTCAGCGAGCGTCTCGGCCACGCCAACGTCGCGTTCACGATGAACGTGTACCAACACGTTCTCCCCGGCATGCAGGCCGAGGCCGCCGACACCTTCTCCCGCCTTGTCCACACCGAGCGGACCGAGGTCGCGAGCCGGCGACACTGAGGTATCTGGAGGAGACCGACTGTGAGCCGAGCTTGTACCGACGTGCAGCCCACTTCCTGCGGATCGTCCCTTGAAGGATTCAGACGCACGATGTCACCGCTTCGGCCTCACCCGGGTAGACGGCGAGGGAAGCCAGATCAGTGGAGGCTGGCCTCATCCATGGTGCGGCCCATCTCCGTCGATGCGCCACCCCCCCCCAGCGGCAACCCAGCGTGCTCGGTCGCGAGGACGCGGTGTCCTGGCGTCGTCGTCGACTACCAAGCGGCAAGGGCACCGTCGGCGGTGACCTGAGGGCAGATCGCGCACGAACTGCAATCTGAGATGCGGATCGGAGCGCCAGCTCGTGGGAACTGAGTCGACAGTGAGGCGCACGTTCCCGTGCTCAGACGCGAGCGTGCCGGAGGCACGAATGTTCGTGGCTGGGCACCTTGATCTCGCTACACCGCGGCCGACCGACGCGGCGATCGAAGCAGCGATCCTGTTGACCTCGGAGCTCGCAACGAACGCTGTTCGTCACGCCCGCAGCGACTTCACGATCGACCTGACGGCAGGGACAGTGATCTCGATCGCTGTGGAAGGCAACGACCGGACCCCGCCGGTGCGGAGACCCGTCGCCGGTGGTGACGGCGGATCGGGACTGCGGCTGGTTGAACGCCTGTCCGTTGCCTGGGGCTGCGACGACAGCGGTGGCGGCAAGCGGGTCTGGGTGCTGATCTCACCTGCTTGACCCGTAGCGCTGAGCGTGCTCGAAGCGTACGATGTTTGCGGACGGCCTAGCTGAACGAGCTGGTGCGGTCGCTGGTGCGGGCTAGGAGGAAGCCGAGCCATGAGCGACCTGCTGCGCGTCGCCGTCGTACATGAAGACCCGTGGATCTTCGAGCTGCACGGCGAACTGGACCTGTGCTCTGCCGCTCAGCTTCGCATCGTCTGTGACGTGTGCGGGCCGTCCGGTGCCGCCGCGACTGCGGATCTTCATGCGATCACCTTCGTTGACGCTGCCGGCCTTCGTGCCCTCATCAACGTTCAGGATCGATGCCTTGCCACCGGAATCGAACTACGTCTCGTGAACCCATCACGTGCCCTGACCCGCGTCGCCAACTTGGTCGGAGCCGACGACCTGTGGGCGGCATGACCGCGGCAGGCCATCGTCCAAGTCGCACCAGGAGCACCAGGTGGCGTGCAGCGTTGGCTCGTTCGTCGCCGGGTTCCTTGCTGCCGTAGCGGGGATTCTCAAGGTCGTAGTTCCTCGCGTCGACCTCTGAGTCTGTCGTCGCTCCGGCTGCCCGAGCGGTCACTCGAACATCGAGGCTGTCCGCTGGCGATGCGCTGGAGTCATCGCCCGTCGCCTTGTCCGCGCCGCTCGTCAGTTCGTCCGACGCGTAGACCGGTTCTCCGGAGAAATGTCGGTTCAGGCTGGCGCTCCCGGCCCAGAGCCACGGGCTAGACGCAAAGCGGGCGCCGGCGCGAAGCAGCGGCGCCCGCTCTGATTGGGTGGCCTTCTTCCCCAACCGGGACGGGGTCGAACCTGGTCGGCCGAGTGCCGTTGTCGTTCCGTTCCGTCGAGCGATGTGTCCCTTCGTACGCCCAGCCAGGCTCCCGTTGCGGTTCCGGTCAGGGCGCTGAGCAGCACGATTCGAGCGAACGGATCGCAATCGCGAAGACGCCTCGCCGCGACAGCGGCGTCCGCTGCGTCGGCTGCGGCACCGCGGGCCATCGCCCGTCGCCATGCGCCGGAGCCCGGCGTGGCGAGGAGCGCGTCGATGCCGAGGAGCAGGTCGCGTACAGCGAGCAGTCGGACTGTGCGCGTAGCGATTCGGTCGCCCAGAACTCGAGCGGCGAACCCGGGTGCGAGCAGCAGCCCGGCGCCGGCACCGACTCGGGCGAGCCCGTAGGCCCACCCGATCGATGCTGCGTTCACCTCGTCGTCCAGGCCGCCTGGCGCTCAGGTGTTCGGCGGTGCGCTGCTCACGCTGGCGAGTGCCGAGTCGCGGTCTCGGTCCTGGGCGAGATCCCCGATCGTGACGACGCCGACGGGGCGCCCCGAATCGCAGACGGGGAGGCGCCGCACGGCCTTGTCGCGCATCAGGGCGACGGCGTCCTCGATGGTCGTCTGCGTCGAGACCGTCGTGAGGTCCTTGCTGCACATGTCACCGAGTTGTACGTCGGCAGCCGCACGGCCTTCAGCGACCACGCGTACGGCGATGTCTCGGTCGGTGACGATGCCGCACACACTGTCGCCGTCACAGACGATCACGTCGCCGATGTCGTGCTTCTTCATGGCCTGGGCTGCTTGCTCGACGGTGGAGCGCGCGTCGAGCGTGCGAGGGTTCGGTGTCATCACATCGGCGATTGTCTGGGCCATGGGACCTCCTGTTGTCGGGGTAGCCCACCGTCACGATCTTCCGTGCGGCGGGCGCCTGAACGCCTACCCAGGGACCGGGATCCGGACACCCAGCGGGCCCGACGACGTCGAGATCGCCGAGCACGTACCCATGTGGCGTCGATTGGGTAGGTGGCTCGTCGGGCGGCGCAGGAGGATGCCGATGCGATTCCGTCACCGATCTGACGCTGGTCGACAGCTTGCCGAGGCCGTGGCCGATCTTGATCTGAGTTCACCGGTCGTGCTGGGGCTGCCGCGGGGCGGGGTGCCGGTCGCCTTCGAGGTGGCGGCAGCGCTCGATGCAGCGCTGGACGTGTTCGTCGCTCGCAAGATTGGCGCACCCGGTCACCCCGAGTTCGGCATCGGCGCCATTTCGGAAGGGGGCGCCATGGTGGTCGACCGGCAGGCGGTCGAGGCGCTGGGCGTGTCGGACCAGGCATTCGACCGCTTGGTCGACGCTGAGTCCAGGGAGCTCGATCGCCGTGTGCAGCGCTATCGGGGCGACCGTCGGCTTGTGGACCTCGAAGGACGTGAGGTGGTGCTGGTCGATGACGGGCTAGCCACGGGTGTGACCGCTGAGGCGGCGCTGCGGAGCCTCCACACCAGGGGTCCCCGCCGTTTGGTGCTCGCCGTTCCGGTGTGCGCGCCGGAGACCGCCGCCCGGCTGCGCGAGGTCGCCGACGAGGTCGTGTGCGTCGATGAGCCGACGGCGTTCCATGCCGTCGGCCAGTTCTACGAGCGCTTCGACCAGACCAGCGACGACGAGGTCATCGCCCTGCTCGCTCAGGTTCGGGGCCGGATGGAGGCGACGACATGACAGCACTCGTCGAGCGAGCGGTCCGCATCGAGCAGCCCAACGTGGGGATGGTCCACGGGGATCTCGTACTGCCGGCCGGCGCGCCGGGGCTGGTGGCCTTCGCGCATGGCAGCGGCAGCAGTCGGCACAGCCCCCGCAACCGGATGGTCGCGGAGGAATTTCAGCGTCGCGGCCTGGGCACACTCCTCATGGATCTTCTGACGGAGGAGGAAGAGATGGTCGATGAGCGCACCCGGCATCTGCGCTTCGACATCGATCTCCTGGCGGATCGGCTCGCCGGTGCCGCGGCCGGGTTGGCTCAGGACGGCGACGCGGCTGGTCTCCCGATCGGCTATTTCGGGGCCAGCACCGGCGCGGCCGCCGCCCTCGTGGCCGCCGCACGACACCCCGAAGGCGTGGCCGCTGTCGTGTCCCGGGGTGGCCGGCCCGATCTCGCCGGTAGCTGGCTCACGACGGTCCGGGCGCCGACACTGTTGATCGTCGGCGCCTTCGACACCCAGGTGATCGAGCTCAATCAGGTCGCCTTCGACCAGATGACCGTCGAGCGTTCGTTCGAGGTGGTCGTCGGCGCCTCGCACCTCTTCGAGGAGCCGGGCACCCTCGACGAGGTATCTCGTCTGGCGGGCGACTGGTTCGTGCGCCACTTGTCTCGGGTCGTCGTCGACCGGTCCGGTCCGACATGACGCTGCTCGATGACCGCCTGGCGCCGAGCGACGAGCTCGACGAGATCGCCTCGCTCGCGCACCCGCTCACGGAACCGGGTGACCTCGAGCCGCTGATCGACCGGATCGGTGACGCCAGTCTGGTCCTGCTCGGCGAAGCCTCGCACGGCACCGCCGACTACTACCGGTGGCGGGCCGAGATCACCCGTCGCCTCATCGTCGAGAAAGGCTTCTCCTTCGTTGCCGTCGAGGGCGACTGGCCGGACTGCTTCGCCGTCAACCGATGGGTCAAGGGCACAGCGGCGCAGGATCACACCGCCCGAGACGTCCTCGGCGACTTCGAACGATGGCCGACCTGGATGTGGGCCAACCAGGAGGTCGCTGCCTTCGCCACGTGGCTCCGTGACCACAACCACCGGTCGGGTCGTCGGATCGGTTTCTACGGGCTCGATGTGTACTCGCTGTGGGAGTCACTCGGGGTCGTCCTGGCCTACCTCAAGGAGCGGCGGCCGGAGGCCGTGGAGGCCGCGGTCGCCGCCTGCCGCTGCTTCGAGCCCTACGACGAGGACCCCCAGCAGTACGCGTGGGCCACCCGCATGGTCCCTACCTCATGCGAGGACGAGATCGTCGACCTCCTCGTCGAGCTCCACCGCAGCCCTCGCGTCGACGAGCACGATCCCGAGGCCGAGCTCGACGCCCTTCAGAACGTCGAGGTCCTCGCCGGGGCCGAGCGCTACTACCGCACCATGGTCCGCGCCGACGGCGAGTCCTGGAACGTCCGTGACTGCCACATGGCCGACACCCTCGACCGACTCCTCGACCACCACGGGCGCGGCGCCAAGGCGATCGTGTGGGAGCACAACACCCACGTCGGCGATGCCCGCGCCACCGACATGGCTCTGGCCGGGATGGTCAACGTCGGGCAGCTCGCCCGCGAACGCCACGGCCCCGACGACGTCGTCCTCGTCGGGTTCGGCGGCCACCACGGCAGCGTGATCGCCGCTGCCAGCTGGGGCGCACCGATGCACCGCATGCCCGTCCCGCCCGCCCCGCCCGGCACCCACGAGGACCTCCTTCACCGCTCGGCCGCCGGTGCCGCGCTCCTCGTGTTCGGCGAACGTCGCGACACACCATGGCTGACCGCCCGCCGTGGTCACCGCGCCATCGGCGTCGTCTACGACCCGGCCGCCGAAAATCGCGGCAACTGGGTCCCGACCACCATGGGGCTCCGCTACGACGCCTTCTGCTACATCGACGACACCGAGGCCCTCCATCCCCTCCACACCGAGCACGTCGTCAGCGGCGAGCGCGAGACCTATCCGTGGGCGACCTGAACTGAGACCGCATGTGGATTCGCCGCCCGAGTACGACGTCAAAGCAGCGCGTGACCATGTTGCGCGCGTGGACATCGCGAGCGAGGCCAACCGTCGCCCGAGCGCCTGCGGCACCACGGGACGACGAATCCGGCCCTTCTCGAGCCGCAATGTTGCCGGGCGATGGACGGATGTCGGGCCGGTACGACGAGGAGAAGCGTCCAGTGGCAAGCATCGACCTCCCGCACTCGCTTCCTGCGGAGTGCCCCGACGTGATGCTGATCCAGATAGCGCGTCGGCTACGCCAGCTCCGGGGTTGGCCGGACGATCGGCCCGTCCACTTGCTCGTCGGCGGAACGGTCGTGACCGTTGCCCACGCCGTTCTTCGCGAGCCGGCGCACCCACCCAACAAGCTCTGACCCGAGCCCTGCTTGCCGATCCAACCGTCTGGGTAGACGCGGAGTCAGCCATGCTCGCGCCCCGCGAGCGCTTGCGATCGCAAGGAGACGAATCATGCCCCAAAGCATCCGTGAGGTCATGACCGCGGATCCGGTCACGCTTTCTGCCGCGACGACCTTGGTCGACGCCGCTCGACGCATGAAGGACGAATCGATCGGCGATGTTCTCGTTGCAGACGGCAACGAGCAGCTACGAGGTGTCGTCACCGACCGCGACATCGTCGTCCGAGCCGTTGCCGAGGGCCTCGACACGGCCAGCGCGACCCTCGGCGACGTCTGCAGTGGCCAGCTCGTCACCCTCGCGCCGACCGACGCAGTCGGGGATGCCGTCCGGCTGATGAGCGAACGGGCTGTCCGTCGGCTTCCGGTTGTGGAGAACGGCCAAGCCGTCGGCATCGTCGCCATGGGCGACCTGGCCCTCGAGCGTGACCCCCACACGGCCCTGGCCGACATCAGCGCAGCTGCACCCAACACCTGATCCCGGGAGGTCCCATGGCTCGCTGCGAGGTTTGCGGTAACGACTACGACAAGGCCTTCGAGGTGGTGGCTGCCGGCGAGCGCCATACCTTCGACAGTTTCGAATGCGCGATCCATCTGATCGCGCCAGTGTGCGAGCACTGCCAGTGCAAGGTGATCGGTCACGGCGCCGAGGTCGACGGCCGCTTCTTCTGCTGCGCACACTGCGCCCGGGAGACCACCGGTGCCGACGAGGCCCAGGACCGCGTCGAGACCAACGCCTGAACATGGGTCGTTTCGCCACCGGCGCCCTCTCGGGAGCGATCGGAACCCTGGCACTCGATGCCGCCACCTATGCCGACATCGCCGTACGCGGACGGGCACCGAGCTCCGTGCCGGCTGACACCGTCGGGGCGACAGTGGCCCACGTCGGGCTGAGCCTCGGCGATGACGACGAGACCGCCGCCCACCGGCGGACGGGCATCGGCGCGTTGCTCGGCTACGGCACCGGCATCGCCATCGGGACGCTCTACGGAACGATCAGACCGGCCGCGCGCCGATTCCGGCTGCCGGTGGCCGGACTCACCCTCGGCGCCACCGCCATGATCGCGGCGAACGCCGGTGCCGTCATGGCCGGCACCACCGATCCTCGCCAGTGGAGCGTCGAGGAGTGGCTCGACGACATCGTCCCGCACCTCTGTTTCGGGCTCGCCGCTGTCGGCGCGTTCGACGTCCTCGATCGCCGCACCTCCAGAGGGCGTAGGTAGGCGGCATGCGAGTCGTCGTGATCGGCGCCACCGGCAACGTCGGAACCAGCGTGATCGACGCGCTGTCCGCCGACGACCGCATCACCGACATCGTCGGCATCGCCCGCCGCCTACCAGCCTGGGCGCCGACCAAGACACGCTTCGTCACCGCCGACATCACCGAGGACGCGCTGGCTCCCCACCTCGACGGGGCCGACGCTGTCGTGCATCTCGCCTGGCTATTCCAACCCACCCACCAACCCACGGTCACCTGGCGCAACAACGTGCTCGGTACCATCCGCGTCCTCGACGCGGCCGCCCGGTCCGGAGCCCCGGCACTCGTCTACGCGTCATCGATCGGCGCCTACTCGCCGGGACCGGCCGCCGACACGGCCGTCGACGAGTCATGGCCCACCCACAGCCTCCCGACCGCCGGCTACGGCCGGGAGAAGGCCTACGTCGAGCGTCTCCTCGACATCTTCGAGCGCAACCACCCAGCGGTTCGCGTCGCGCGGCTCCGGCCCGCGTTCATCTTCAAGCGGGCCTCCGCGACCTCACAGCGGCGCCTCTTCGCAGGCCCGTTTGTCCCGAACCGGTTGCTGCGACCAGGCCGGGTACCAGTCCTGCCGTACCCGGGCGGCCTGCGACTGCAGGCATTGCACAGCATTGATGCCGCCGACGCCTACCTCCGAGCCATCACGAGCGATGTCCACGGTGCCTTCAACGTGGCAGCCGACGAGATCCTTGACGGCCCCGCTCTCGCCGAGATCCTTGGCGCCCGGCCCGTCGCCGTGCCTCGACCGCTCGTCCGGGCAGCGGTCGCAGCCGCCTGGCACGCCCGCCTCGTCCCCGCCGATCCGAAGCTGCTCGACCTTGCCCTCGACCTCCCCGTCATGGACACCAGCCGCGCCCGCGCCGAGCTCGGATGGGCTCCCCGTCGTTCGGCGCGAGAGGCGCTTGGCGAGATGCTCGAAGGCCTCGCTGACGGTGTCGGCGGGCCCACCGCGCCCCTCGCTCCCGACCGAGCGGACCGCCGGGTCGCTGAGATCGCAACCGGGGTGGGTGAACGGCCGTGAGCGACGCGGGAGACCCATCGAGGGCGGGAAGGAGACGAGACGATGCGTGACGACCTGCAGGTCGGCAAGACGTTCCCTGACCTCGAGTTGCCCGACCACACCGGCGCGACGCGTCGCCTCTCCGAGCTGGCGGCGGAGCACCCGACCGTCGTGAACTTCTACCGAGGGTGGTGGTGCCCGAAGGAGCAGCAGTTCCTGCGGAACCTGGTGGGGCTGCAGGACGAGATGGACGTCGCCTACACCCGCATCGTCTCGATCACCGTCGACCCGCCGGAGATCACGGCACCGCTGCGGGCCGGCCTCGAGGCCCGCTGGACCTTCCTGTCGGACGCCGACAGGACCGTCCAGCGAGACCTCGACCTCGAGGAGACCTCGGATCGGGTCCACCGCCCGTTCCTTCCGTACACCTTCGTGCTCGACACCGACCTGACGATCGGAGCCGTCTTCAACGGCTACTGGTACTGGGGGCGGCCCACCAACGAGGAGCTCCGACTCGCGCTGCGCGAGATCTTGCGTGCCGGGCGGTCCGACTGGGATGCCCAGGCCTCGTAGCGATGCCCGACGGCTGCTGCCTCCTGTTCACGGTCCCGGACGACACGAGCGGCGCAGATCAGATCTCCGGCCATCTCGACCTAGCGCGCGAGCTGCTCGGCGACGCATCGCCGACGGTCGAGCTCAATGCGGTCGACGGCTCCGCGTCGGTGGCACTGGCCGTCACCCACGACGCCGACGCGCTCACCAAGCTCCGTGACCGGTCGCCGTTGACCGCTGCCCGGCATGTGCTCTGCGGCGTCGATCCCGACGCCATCGCCGACGGCGCCGCCGACTCATCCGACGGCTATATCGACCTCATCCTTGACCACGCCGAACCACCGATCCCCTTCGACGACCCGACCGTCCTCGGCATCCTCCGCGACTACCAGCGCTCGTACCTCGCGCTGCTCGGACGCCGGTACCTCCGCTGTGACGCGCTCTGGCGTGACGGCGTCCGCGCCGCCGGGGCGTTCGTCGCCTTCACGGCCGCAGACGAGGACGAAGCGAGATGGATGGCCGCTGCCAACCCATGGCGTCGCGTCGCTCCCGGGCGGTTGCTGCGACTACCGCAACGCGTCGTCCGGACGTCGCTTCCACCACCTGGCCCGGGAACCCAGCGAAGCGCCCACTTTCCGTGCGCCCCATCGCGTTCGGTCTCCGAGCCGGGCGTCGGCCGCCAGAAGGCCAGCGGCACCTGAGCGGAACCCCGAGGTCAGTTCGCGCCGGTCAGTCTCCTCCGAACACGATCTGGAACAGGTACGTGGCGGCGAATGCCGCGAAGAAGAGCGCGGCGGTGATCGTCGCGGCGACCGTGCGTCGACTCGGGCGCAGGTCCTCGGGGAGCCGCCGACCGAGCACCACGGCCATGCCGGCCACGACCGGGAGGTGCAGGGCCTCGATGACCCCGGCCAGCTTGAGGAGGCCGACCGGCTCGCCGACGATCAGGTACAGGACGATCGGAGCGGCGGCCAGGGGGCCGAGCACGAGGAGGAGCCGCAGCCGGTCCGGAGACGGCAGCCAGGATGAGGAGCCGGCAAGCAGCCGGGCGGCGTGGGTGAACATGCGGGCGAAGCCGTCCTGATCGGACAGGACCGTGTCCCAGAAGCCGACGAACACCGCGGCGATCATGAACCAGTACCCGGCTCGGCCCCACACGTCGCCCAACAGGCGGCCGAGCACGTCGGCGACCTCGTTCTCCGCAGGCACCATGCCCTCGGGTCGGAGCAGCTCGGTGCCCAGGATCAGGAACGCGAACGTCAGGATCAGCGTGCCGATTACGGCGACGGTGTTGTCGAGAGTCATCTGCGTGAGCCAGCCACGCAACCGAGATCGGTCCTGGTCGCTCAGCTCCTCCGGCGCCTCCTCGTCGCGGCCGGCGGCGCCGTAACCCTTGGCTTCCAGCCAGTACGAGTACCACATGATCCCCGCCGCCCCCGAGAGCAGGAACCCCAGCCAGGGGATCACCTCGATGAGGTCGAGATCGTCGGGGAGCTGCGGACGGGCGCCCTCAGCGAGCGCGCCGGCATCCGGACCGACCGAGAGGGCTGCGGCGACGGCGGCCCCGCCGAGCAGGAGCGCGAGGACGGTTGCTGAGCGTTCCACCCATCCGTACCGGCCGGCTGCGACGAGGACCGTCGCCGCCAGGATGGATCCGACCGTCCAGAGCCGGATGTCGCCCGGCAGCGCCAGCACCAGGGCCGTGCCCGCGGCGCCGGCCAGCCCGGCGATCGTGGCGACGGCCACGACGAGCTGCGGCCCGGCCAGCGCGATCACCGCCCACCCGCGAGGTCCCCGCACCTGCATGGCCCCTTCGAGGAACGCCTGGCCGGTCACGACGGTGTACCGGCCGACCTCTCTGTTCACGACCCACTTCAGGGCGACGGCCAGCAGTAGCGCCCAAACCAACGCGTAGCCGTACTGGGCGCCCACCCGCGGCGTGAAGAGAAGCTCGCCGGACCCGGCGGCCGACACCATCCACAGGAACCCGGGCCCCAACCACCCGACCCGTGCCCATCCCTGCGGAGGTGGCGCGACCGACTGCCTGCCCTCAACTTCCTCGACAGTTGGCGAAGACGCGCTCGTCGGTCGCACCACAGACGAGCACTACCCACCTCCGTGCGGTGGGGATCTCGCGAGGCGCGGCCGTGAGGGGGACGAGTCTGCCCTTGCGCTCTCCGGCTGTCTTCCGCCAAGCTTGACATAGGTAACCAATCCGTTACCATTTGGTTCGTGGACGTGTACTCAGCCCTCGCCGATCGGATCCGCCGGGAGTTGCTGATCCAACTTGCCGAGGGTGCAACCCGGGTCGTCGATCTCAGCGCTGTCCACCCCGTCTCCAGACCGGCGATCAGCCGTCACCTCCGGGTCCTGAGCGACGCGGGGTTGGTGCGGGCGACGGATCAGGGGCGAGAGCGTCACTACGAGCTGGACCCCCGACCGTTGGCTGAGGTCAGCGAGCTGGTCCACCGACTCGTGCCGAGTCGTCCCCAGGTCTCGGAGCGCCACCTCGATGCGCTCGAGACGGAGGTCCGGCGAACCGCCCGCGACCGACGCGGTGCGAGCGAACCATCCGCCCAGCAGGACGAAGCCGACAAGGAGCACATCGCATGAACCCGACCGGAACCATCCGAGACGGAGGTCGGACGCTGGTCCTGCACCGCCGACTCCCGGTGCCCATCGAAGATGTGTGGGCCAGCATCACCGAGTCCGAGCGCCTCGGCCGGTGGTTCGGCACGTGGACCGGCGACCCGACGACGGGTTCGGTGATGCTCACGCTCAACGCGGAAGCAGAGCCTGCAGCCCCGTCGCGCTTCGACATCCACGTGTGCGAGCGTCCGCGGCATCTGTCGGTCAGCACCACCGACGAGTTTGCCCACTGGCAGATCGTCGCCGAGCTCACCGAGGTCGACGGGGGGACCCTCCTCGAGCTGCGCCAAGAGGGCCTCGAGCCGGGTGCCGCGCCAGACACCGGTCCTGGCTGGGAGTGGTACCTCGACCGGCTCGTTGCCTCCATTGCGGGCGATCCGCCTCCCACGCTGGCCGACTTCGAGACCCACTACCTGCCGATGGGGCCCACCTATTCCGCGATGCTCGCATAGCCCATCGGCCTGGCAGAAGGGCCACCGTCTGGCGAGAGGGCCATCGCAGGTCAGGCGAGCGGCCGACTCGCTGCCGCAGCTGATCGACTGCATTCGAGATCAGTCGGGTGATGCCTCGCCGTCCTCCCGCGGCTCGACCTCGACGGAGTCCTGGTCGGGTCGCGGCGGGTCCTGCACCGCTTCGTCCTGGAAGATCGGGTCGTCGTCGGGTCGATCATCGTGGCGGACGCCGACGCTTGCCTGGTGACGCTCGTCTTGCAGGGCGTCGTCGACGGCAGGGCCGTGCTTGGATGACTGCTGCTGGGACATGGCGGGTTGCTTCCTTTCAGGAGTCCGGAGCGGACCATCGGAGGAGGGCACCGACCCCGCCGGTGACCGGACCCGCGTGGGGCACGACGCGGACACCCGCGCCGGTGCCGAACGCCGCTCGGACGAGGGCGTCGCGCAGGGGGACCTCGATCGGCGCTTCCACGGTCCCGGTGCCCGCCGTCCCGGCGTCGAGCCCGATGGGTACCGGCTGGTCGATGGTGATCCACGCGTCCCCCTCGATGGCGTCGGCAACGAGGAGCACCTGAACGGCCGCCTGGTTGAGCGCCGCGACGGTGCCTTCCGGACCGTCGGTCGCACGATCGTGCTGGCCCCGCTCTTCCTTGAACGATTCGAGGAGCGCAACCGATGCCTCGGCGACAGCGTTGGCGACCAGCCGACGCACCTCTCGCTTCTGCTCGTCCTCGCTGCCGTCGATGGCTCGGCCGTGCTCGATGAGGCGGGTCCGCTCGACCAGGTCCGCACTGAGCGCGTCCCGGATGAGGTGCGTGGTACGGGGATCACCGCCCAGGATCACGATCTCTGCCGAACCCCGATGGGCGGCGTCGCTGACCTCGCGGGCGACGTTGCGAGCGGTGGCGGCCCAATCTTCGTCGGCCCGCTGTTGGTACCGCTTCTGGGACCAGCCGCCCGGCGCGGACTTGCGTTCGGGCTCACCGTCACCGGAGGTGGTGCGTTCGGTGCGAGCCCCGGGGCGCTCGGCGACGATGTCAGCGCCGCCGTGATCGGCGAGCACCAGCACATAGGGGAGCTGATCCTGCCGCCAACGCAGCAGTGGCACGAGGTCGGGCAGCAGCGACCAGCTCGCTCGGTCCTCGTCACGCCCCTGGCCCAGGTGCTCGACGACGATCACCCCGTCAGCATCGGCGACGATGGCGAGCGATTCGCCGACGAGATGAGCGGCCCCCACGAGCTCCTCGATCGCATCGAGGCAGGCCTCTGGCGCGCCCTGCTCCGCCAGTCGGTCCCGCAAACCACGCCAGCGCTGCCACGAGCGCTGCTCGGCGTTCTCCACGCGGGGGTCGGTACCGAGGTAGACGGTGGCGAAGGGACCCCGTCGGTGCGAGAGGCGGATTAGGTCGTCGGGGGCGAGCGCACCGCGCGGAATCGTCTCTGCTGCCTGCATGGTGGGCGCGTACCCGACCTGTGGAGTGGTGAACCAAGGCCGACAGGGACCCGTTGGAGGCAGCGCGTCAGAGTGGTCACTGCGTCCTCCAGGACCTCGTCGATGAGCTCCTCGTCGTCGGCGCCTTCAGGTCGTGTCCCCCGCCAACCATCGTGAGCGTTCTGCTGCCAAACGTTTGCGCGACTGAATGCTTGGGGAGTCAGTCACCATGGCGTTGTTTCGGAACGTTCTCAGTGCATTCGATGAAGCGCTCGACTGGCCGGATGATCCGCTGCTTGATGACGACGAACCAGTCACGGATTGGAGCCGGGACGCCAATCATCGTGGACGGTCCGTCGAACACGCCCTCTCTGACGTCTGTAGGTCGGTCGCCTGACGCGTCCTGCGGCCCCAAGGCTCCTCGACTCGTCCTGCTGCAGCGCGAAGGCTCCCTGCGGGGCGGCACCGCCAACGCCTACGGCCTGAGCATGAGTCGGTTACAGCGTGGCCAGTCGGGCGTTGTCGAGTCGTGTCCCGTAGTGGTGACGAAGGGCGTCCTTGCGCTCGAGCGCGTCGACCACGGGACCGACGAAGTCCACGCCGTAGAGGCGTTCACAGCTTCCGAGGCCGCCGGGGCTGAAGACGTTGATCTCCATGAGCTTGTCTCCGACGATGTCGAGGCCGACGAGGAACATGCCGTCGGCGATCAACTTCGGGCGGACGGCTTCAGCGAGGTCGAGCATGGGGTCGGTGACCTCGACCTGTTCGGACTGTCCACCGACTCGCATGTTCGATCGGAGGTCGGCCGTCTCGTTGACCCGTCGGAACGCCGCGTAGTGCTCGCCTGAGCGGAGAGGTTCGCCGTTCATGATGAACAGCCTCACGTCGCCGTGCTCGGCGTCGGGAAGCACCTCCTGGGCGACGATGTAGCCGTCTCGGCCTATTGCGTCGATCATCTGGTTCAGGTTCGGTGATTCGTCGCTCGACACGAGGAACACCCCGCTCCCACCGGAGCCTTGTAGCGGTTTGAGGACGGCGCGGCCGCCGGCATCGTCGACGAAGCTCGCGATCTCGGTGGGATCACGGGAGATGAGCGTCCGGGGGCGAACGGCCTCGGGAAAGTGCTGGAAGTAGGTCTTGTTGACTGCGTTGGCCAGGTTCGCAGGATCGTTGAGGACGAGGGTTCCCTTGGCGACGCTGAGCTGGGCGAAGAGGATTCCGGAGGTCACTGCCCAGGGGCGCTCGAGGAGATCGTCCGCGGGATCGTTGCGAAGGATGAGCACGTCGAGGTCGTCGACGCTGATGTGATCCCGTTCCTCGGCGTGGTCCTGGATGCGGGCGAGGAAGTTCTCGAGGGACCGATGCCTCCTGCCGGGGGCGGCCCGCGCCCGTGCCGCGACAGCACCGTCGGGCTGATGTGAGAAGTCGTCGACCCCGATGAGCCAGGTCTCGTGGCCACGGTTGGCGGCGCCCATCGCGAGTCGGGTCGTGGTGTAGGTGGGCTGTTCGGTCGCGATGCTGTTGACGACGAACCCGATCCTCATGCCGCCCTGCCGATCAGGCCGGCGAGGGAGCTCGTCTCGCGAACGTGCGCCAGGCGAGCAGATGTCGTAGGGGCCGAGAGGTAGCGCGGGAGAAGGCGTGGGGGCGACAGAACGCCTCGATCACGCAGCTCCTGCACCAGTGGTGCGTCGGTGAGCGGAAGCTTTCCGAGCCAGAGCACGTCGAGATCCGCCCCCGAGCGCAGGTGCGCGATGACGTCGTAGAGTCCCCGCAGGTAGACGGCGTCCTTGGTCAAGCCACCAGACCGGAACACCCGCATCGTGATCGTGAACGCCTGGGTCGCACCGACCCCAACCTCCACCAGGCGCTGATGTACATCCGGGAACGTCGCGCCTTCCACCATCTCGTGCACCGCCACCACGCGAGCGGCGAGCTGACGAAGGCGGCCCACGGTCAGCCCGCCGACGAGGTGTTCGGCGAGCACCGCGAGACCTTCCTGGGTCTCCTCGTAGCCGGCGAGGCCGGCGGCCAGCACGTGGAGGGGCTGATCGACACCGTTGAGGTGCGTGACCAGATGGGTGCCGATCTCGTGCTGCAGCAGCGCTTCGACCCTGAGCTCGGACACGCGGAGCGTCGGCGCGATCAACAGCTCACCGTTGGACACCATCAAGCCGGTGGTGCCCTCACGGATCTCGACGTGGGCTTCCAGATCGGGGTCGTCGGAACGGTAGTGATCGAGCTCTGTGCGGGCTCTGGCGGCGAACGCCTCGGCGTCCAACCAGGCGCCTGCACCGGGTGGCGCCTCTGGCGTGCGATCGAGGACCGACGTGGCCTCGGTGAGCAGTGCGGGACTGACGGCGCCGTAGAGCTCGATGCTCAGGGCGAGGAAGTCCTCTGACCCGCGGCACTTGAGCATCTCGACCTGCAAACGCAGCTCCCGCTCCTTCGCGAGAAGCAGGTGAGCGACAGTGTTGTCGCGCACGGAATCGATGGCGACCGCGTCCAGTCGGGCCCCGATCACGGACGGGTCGTCCTCCAGCGGCCGGTACTCGAACACCGGGGCGAGGCCGTCCCGCTCGAACTGAGCCCGCGCCGACACGATGTTGGTCGGTGTCAGATCGAGCACGAAGCGAAAGCTCAACGCCACGTCAGCCAGCTCGTGGTCGACTGCGATGTCCTCGGCTACCAGGTCAGGACCGGTCATGAGCGGCTGGCTGCCATCTCGCTGGTCATCGACGCGGCGACATGCTCGAGCCCGGCTCTCAGCTGCCGGAGATGGGCCAGGTCGGGAACTCCCGTCCACTCGTCCATGAACGTCTTCTTGAACTCGAGCGCCAGCGCACACCCTGTCCCGTCGTAGCGCTCGTTGATCCATCCGCTCAGGTGACCGCCTCGGAACCGGATGTTCTCGCGGACGTCGAGACGATGACCGCAGACCTCCTGATCTCGCAGTTCGTGCACGAAGCGATCCACCAGCCCGCTCCACCGATCCCGGTCGAGTGAGCCCGTGCCGACGTTGACCTCGGGATTGTCCAGTGGCGGCGCGGCGACCGCATCGGGCCCGGCACGTCGATGGTTGTAGGAATGGACGTCGAAGACCAGGAACGCACCCTTCCGGGCGAGCGCATCGAGCTCGTCTGCCAACGCCCGGTAGAAGTCGTCGTGCATCGCGAGGGAAGCCTCGACCTCGACGTCTGGCAGAGGTTCGTTCCAGATGCTCAAGCCCCACGCGCTCGCCGGACCTGCGTACACCGCCTGGTCGCGGGACCTGTTCACGTCGATCTCGAAGCGTGACCGGCCGACGACCAGCTCTGAGCCACCCACCGACACGAGAAGGTCCGTGAAGGGGTCCTCCTCCCGCAAGCGGATCTGGTCGCCCAGTGTCATGCGGGATGCGAGCGTTGGCCGCAACGCATGGCCCGCGTGCACTGCAACGACGAGCAGCGGTCGCGACGAGCGCCGTATCGTGAACCAGCCGGACATGCATCAAGGCTTCCCATTGGTGAACAGGGGAAGACGGAACCGTCACGACTCACATGGCGCCGGGACACGGGGCGAGGTTGCGATGCGGGGCGTGCCGGGTAGGGGTATAAGGCGCCCTACCCCTCTTGGTGAAGACCGTCCCCGGGCGGGGCGGGGCCGTTTCGAACCAGGAGGTCGGTCGTGGAGCATGACGAGTTCATTGGTCAGGTGCAGCAGCGAGCGAGGCTCGGGTCTCGTGGTGATGCGGAACGGGCGACGCGAGCCACGTTGGAGACGTTGGGCGAGCGCATCGCCGACGGCGCCGCCAAGAACCTTGCTGCGCAGCTTCCGCACGAGATCGGCGAGCACCTCCGCCGTGTCGCGCCTGCGCAGGAGGGCACCGGCGAGCAGTTCTCGCTGGACGACTTCTTCGATCGGGTGACCGAACGCGAGGGCATCGACCCGCCCGACGCCGTGTTCCACTCGCGGGTGGTCCTCGAGGTCACTGACGAGGCGACCACCGGCTCGTTGATGACAAAGGTCCGTGAGCAATTCCCCGCGGAATTCGACCGGCTCTTCGACGCTGGCAGCACCGGCCGCATGCGCAGCGACGGCTGAACCGTCTTGGCCTCGTTCAGCTACACGCTCTCCGGCGAGGAACACACCCCCGGCGACCTCGTCCGCAACGCCCGCCGGGCCGAGGAGGCGGGCTTCGACTTCGTCTCGATCTCGGACCACTACCACCCGTGGATCAGCGCCCAAGGGCACAGTCCGTTCGTCTGGTCGGTCCTCGGCGCCATCGCCGCCTCGACCGAACGGCTCCACGTCGGTGTCGGCGTCACGTGCCCGATCATCCGGATCCACCCTGCGATCCTCGCACAGGCCACCGCCACCACCGCCTTGCTCTTCGACGGGCGGTTCTTCTTCGGAGTGGGCACCGGCGAGGCCCTCAACGAGCATGTGCTCGGCCACCGCTGGCCCCCCGCGGCGGTGCGCCGAGGCATGCTCGAAGAGGCCGTCGAGATCATCCGGGCGCTCTGGACCGGTGAGACCCTCGACCACCGCGGCGACTTCTACGAAGTCGAGAACGCCAAGCTCTTCGACCCACCCACCGACGCCCCACCCATCATCGTCTCCGGGTTCGGACCCAAGGCCATCGAGCTCGCCGCACGGATCGGCGACGGCTACTGGGGTCACTCACCCGAACGCGAGACCATCGACCAGTACCGCGACGGCGGCGGGTCCGGGCCCCGGTACTCGCAGCTGAACGTCTGCTGGGCCGACTCCGCGATAGTCGCCCGCAAGACGGTGCACGAGATCTGGCCCAACGCCGGCATCACCGGCCAGCTCTCCCAGGATCTCCCCACCTGGACACACTTCGAGGAGGCCGCGGCCATGGTCAGCGAAGCCGAGGCGACCAAGTCCGTTGCCTGCGGACCGGCCGTCGAACCGATCCTCGAGTCGGTCCGCACCTATCTCGATGCCGGCTACGACCACCTGTACTTCCACCAGATCGGTCCCGACCAGGACGGCTTCTTCCGGTTCTGGTCCGAAATCCTGCAACCGGCCCTGGCTGATCTCACGAACGACTGACGAGAGGACCCAACATGTCGCAACGCGCGTGGAGCGACAAGAGAGAACGGCAGTACGAACACATCAAGGACAGCGCTCAAGAGCGCGGCGAGGACGAGGACACAGCGGAGGAGATCGCGGCCCGCACCGTCAACAAGGAACGGGCCCGAGCCGGCGAAGCAAGGAATCGAGCCGCACCTCGACCGAGGACATCTCCTCGGGCCGCCGAGGCGGGCTGCGCTCGCACCGCGGACCCGGCGGGCGCACGAAGGACCAGTTCTACAACGAGGCCCGCGAGAAGAACATCGAAGGCCGATCGAAGATGAACAAGGCCGAGCTCGAACGAGCCGTCGGCCGGTAGGACAGCGACCATGGCCACCACCAAGCAGATCCAAGCAGCCAAGCGGAACATCAAGAAGGCCCGCGCCGGCGCCGAGAAGAAGCGGTCCATCGCTCACATGCCAGCCAAGACCCGCACCGCGCTCGGCAAGCAGGGAGCAGCCGTCGCCAAGCGCAAGCGCACCGGCGGGACCTCGCCCAGGACCCGCCAGGAGCTCTACGACGAGGCCAAGCGCAAGGACCTCCCCGGCCGCTCGAAGATGGGCCGCGACGACCTGGCCCGAGCTCTCGGCCACAAGTAGCCAACAACAGAGGAGCAGCCCATGCCCGGTGACAAGCGTCCCAGCGTCAAGAACGAGAAGCAGTACGAGGCCCTCAAGGACAAGGGCATGTCCAAGGAACGGGCCGCCAAGATCGCCAACTCACCCGACGCGTCCAAGCACGGCGGGAAGAAGAGCGGCTCGGGCGGTTCGCCCAAGCAGGGCGGCACCACCGCGCAGAAGAAGGAAGCTGGACGTAAGGGTGGCAAAGCCACCGCCGCCAAGTCTTGAACGGAAGCGAACATCTGATGGCGACAAAGACTGGAACCGACATCATCAAGGGTTGGCCCGAGGAGTCCCGTGAGGCTGCCCAGCTCGTGCTCGACAAGTACGGCGAACCCCACGAGTCGACCAGCTCGCAGCTGACCTGGCATGACGTCGGGCCCTGGAAGCGGATGGTGGCCACACGGGCCTTCTTCGAGCACCAGTTCCCGGCTCCGCACATCGACGCTGTTGAGTCGTTCCTCGACTACCGGGTGCCGACCGACAAGTTCAGCGCCTTGGCGGAGTTCGACGGCAGTGTGATCGTCGAGCGAACCGCGGGGGAGGTGTCGGCGCGCTGCCACGACGAGGAGGCGAACTTCCTCGCCATGAACCTCATGCACGATGTCGTCACCGGCGCGAAGACCTCCGATGAGGCCCGGGAGTACTACGCCAAGGAGTTTCTCGACTACCGGCGCAAGCAGCCCACTCCGTACATGGACGGCCTGCGCTTCACCCCCGACAATGGCAACGCCGCGGATCCTGACCAGCGCCTCCTGTCCGACCAGGATCTCGAGCAGGCCCAGCAGGAGGGCAAGCAGTCAGCAGGGTGACAGCCAGTAGCGTTGGCCTGCGTGCAGTCGGCGATGACACCGACACGGCACCGTGGTGGCGATCAGCGGTCGTGTACCAGATCTACCCACGCTCGTTCGCCGACTCGAGCGGAGACGGTGTCGGTGACCTCGACGGCATCCGCCGGCACCTCGACCATCTCGCCTGGCTGGGCGTGGACGCCGTGTGGATCTCCCCCTTCTACCGGTCGCCGATGCAGGACGCCGGCTACGACGTCAGCGACCACTGCGACGTCGACCCCGTGTTCGGCACGCTCGACGACGCCGACCGCCTCATCGACGACGCTCACACGCGTGGTCTCCGAGTGCTGGTCGACTGGGTCCCGAACCACACCTCGGACCAGCACCCGTGGTTCATCGAGTCGCGCTCGTCCCGCACGAACCCGAAGCGCGACTGGTACATCTGGCGCGACGAGCCCAACGGCTGGCAGGCCGCCCTGGGCGCCGGCAGCGCCTGGACCCTCGATGCCACAACCGGCCAGCACTACCTGCACCTGTTCTTGCCCGAGCAGCCCGACCTCAATTGGCGCAACCCTGAGGTCGTCGAAGCCATGCACGCCACCCTGGCGTTCTGGCTCGACCGCGGCGTCGACGGGTTCCGCATCGACGTCGCCCACTGCCTCGGCAAGGACCCGACCTTCGCCGAGGACCAGCGATGCGCTATGGGTGAGCCGCTCTGCCGGTTCAACGACCAACCCTACTCCCACGAGGTGCTCCGTGGGGTACGCCGTGTCGTCGACTCCTACCCCGGAGATCGGGCGATCGTGGGCGAGGTCAACATCCGTTCGACTCCCGGGGTGGCCAGCTACTACGGCGTCGGCGACGAGCTCCACATGGCCTTCAACTTCCTGCTGCTCGATGCCCCCTGGAACGCGCCGACGATCAGCAGGATCGTCGAGGAGGTCGAAGCCCACGTCGGCATCGACGTCGGGTGGCCGACCTGGGTGCTGTCGAACCACGACAACAGCCGGCATCGGACGCGACACGACTCCTTCGAGGCCCGCGCCCGGGTCGCGGCGGTGCTGCTGCTGACCCTGCGCGGCACGCCGTTCCTCTATCAGGGCGAAGAGCTCGGCCTCGATGACGCGGTCGTCCTGCCTGACCGTCGCGTCGACCCCGGTGGCCGCGACGGTTCCCGAGCGCCGATCCCCTGGACCGGGGACCCACCACATGGGTGGACGGGCGCCGAGCCGTGGTTGCCATTCCCGCCCGAACCCGGACCACGAAGCGTCGAGGCCCAGCGGGACGACCCGAGCTCGATCCTCAACCTCTACCGCCGGATCCTGGTGTCGCGGCGAGACAGCCCGGCGCTCCGACTCGGAAGCTGGCAACGACTTCGCGCGGAACCCGACGTCCTCGCCTACCTGCGAACCTCCGGGCCTGACCGGCGCCTCGTCGCGATCAACTTCGCCGCCGAAGCCCGGCCGCTCCCGGTCGACGGCGACTGGGTCGTGGACATCGCCAGCGACGACGCGAACGTCGGCGCGGTGTTCGCTGGTCGACTGGGCCCGGCGCAGGCACTCATCATGCGTCCAAGGGTTGGGTAGGGCTCCGGGCGTGGCCGCAAAGCGATTCCCGAACCGTCGGAGTGCGGGCCGCGAGCTCGCGGAGCGCATCGTAGGCACCGTGGAGGACGAAGCAGTCGTACTTGCCATCCCGCGTGGCGGCATCGAGATCGGCCACGAGGTGGCGCGCGCCCTCGGCGCGCCGCTCGACGTGGCCGAGGTCCACGAGATCCGTGGACATGCGGCCGAGATCGGTCTCGGGGTCGTCACGCCCGAAGGCGAGGAGAACGTGCGCCGCTCCACCGCCGGCGCCGTCGGTGTCGACGAGCAGGAGCTGGACGAGCAGATCGCGGACGAACGAGCGAAGCTCCGGGACATCGTCGCCGCGGTACGAGCGGAGCGCCCGCGAGAGCCGGTACAGGGTCGCACCGTCGTCATCGTCGACGACACCCTCTCGAACCTCTCAGAGACCGTCGCCATCGCCGACGGTGCCCGAGGTGCCGGCGCAACGCGAATCGTCCTCGCCGTGGCCGTGGCCGCCGAACACTTCGGCGCCGACATCCAACAGGGGATCGACGGTCTCGTCCACGTCGAACGCGCGGGGGACATCGTCCGTCCCGAAGACTGGTTCGACGACCTCGACGTCCCCGACACGGCACAGGCCGCGGCCATCATCACCGATCACCGACCAACCATCTGAACATGCGGCGAAGCTGGCTCGACGACGCGGTCATCTACTCGGTCGACATCGCCGCGTTCCGGGACAGCGATGGCGACGGGCTCGGAGACCTCGACGGCGTCACGGAGCGCCTGGACCACATCGTGGACCTCGGCGCGACCTGCCTCTGGCTGCAACCCTTCTATGCATCACCTCGACGAGACGACGGCTACGACATCACCGATCACACTTGGATCGACCTGGCGTTCGGTACCGAGGACGATCTTCGCAGCCTGATCGCCGTGGCGCACGAACGTGGTCTGCACGTCATCCTCGACCTCGTCGTCAACCACACCTCGATCGACCACCCTTGGTTCCGAGCCGCCCGTGACGACCGCAGGTCGATCTTCCGCGACTTCTACGTCTGGCGAAACGCTCCCGATCCGAGTGTCGGCATCGAACCGATCTTCCCCGGCGTCTCCGACGACGTCTGGCACTACGACCCGACGGCCCACGCCTGGTACTTGGCCCGGTTCTACGGGCACGAACCCGACCTGGCGACCGGGCACGAGCGGCTGCTCGTCGAGATCGAGGCGATCATGCACCGCTGGGTCGACCTCGGAATCGACGGCTTCCGTCTCGACGCCGCCCCCTACATCGTGGAGAAGGCGGCATGGACGGATGACACCGATGATGGGCACTGGGTGCTCGAACGGCTCCACGACGCCGCCAGCCGATGCGGCGACGACATCGCCATCGTCGGCGAGGCCGACATCGAACCCGAGCGCTACGACACCTTCCTCGGCCCCGGGCGCTGCGACGGCCTCTTCGACTTCTACATGAACAACCACCTGTTCCTCGCCCTCGCCACCGGCGACGCCCAACCGCTGCGCTCAGCCATCGGCTGCCGCACCTCGGCACCGAAGGGACGGCTCCTGCATTGGGTGCGCAACCACGACGAGCTCGATCTTGAACGACTCGACCTCGACGAGCGGGCATCGGTCTACGACGCTTTCGCCCCCGACCCCGACGCGCGCGTGTTCGGTCGCGGCATCCGCCGGCGGTACCCGCCGATGGTCGACGGCGACCGCGCTCGGGTCGAGCTCGCCTACAGCGTGATGTTCTCGCTGCCCGGCGTCCCCGTCATCCGCTATGGCGAGGAGATCGGCATGGGCGACGACCTCCACCTCCCCGAACGCCGCGCCGTCCGCACCGCGATGCAATGGTCGGCTGATGACGGCGCCGGCTTCACCAGCTCCCCGCAGGTACGGCAGCGCCCCCTCGTGCGCGACCAGCGCTTCGCGCCAGACCGGGTCAACGTCGCCGACCAAGCAGACGACGAGTTCTCTCTCCTGCGATGGTTCCAGAACCTCATCGCCCACCGGCGATCAGTCGCCGGGATCAGCACACGATGGCCAGAGGTGCTCGACGAGATGCCGGACCACGTCCTGGCGCTGCGCTACGGCGACGCCGGCGCCGTGCACAATCTCGGCACCACGGCATGCCGAGTGCGCCTGCCCACCGATCGGACCTGGAAGCTCGCCTTCGGTAGCGGCGAGATGTCAGACGGCCACATCGACCTGCCGCCGTACGGGTCCGCATGGCTGGAAGGTCTCGAGGCGTGATGAGAACCAGGCGGAGTGGGTAGGCGAGTCATCATGACGAAGCAGCGAACCGACGAGGCCGTGGTCCCTGAGTCACACCGTGACCTGCTAGAGCAACCGCTGATCGCCCACCTGGCGACCCTGCGGCCCGACGGAGTCCCGCAAAGCAACCCGGTCTGGTTCGAATGGGACGGCGACCACCTCAAGATCAGCCAGACGAAGGCGCGCCAGAAGATGCACAACATCGACCACGACCCACACGTGGCGCTGTCGGTGACCGACCCCGATAACCCTTATCGCTACCTCGAGGTGCGCGGCGAGGTCGACCGAGTCGTGCAGGACAAGGGCCGGTCGTTCATCGACCACCTCTCCGAGCGATACATGGGTGAGCGCCCCTATCCGCACCACCAGCCCGGCGACGAACGAGTAGTGGTCTACATCCGACCGCTCGACACGTCTTCGATGGCAGCCTGACCCCAGGCCCTCCAGCACGCGGCGGTCTGAGCGCATTGATGTGGTGCGGCACGCGCCATCTCACATGACGAGCGGGTGGCATCACCATGCTGGATCATGCAGCTCCTAAGCCGGCCCGCACCTCCTCGAAGTAGTCCGGGTACCGCCGCGGGATCTCCTCGAGCGAGAGGTCCTCGCCGATGCTCGTCGAGGGCTCCCGGTCCAGTAGGAATCCGACGGACTCGCGGACGAGCAATGTCGGATCGATGTCGATGAGTCCGATCTCGTCCATGACCGCTTCGGGCACAGTGATCAGATGGCCCGTCCGCTCGTCGCCCTCCTCGACCTCGACCCCGAACCGGCCCGGGCCCATCTCCGTGATGGAGATGCTCGTCATGGCGCACCCTCTCCTTTCGCCAGCGATCACCGCCGGCACGCGGCAACGCTTCATCCATACCCCGCCGCAGAAGTCGGAACCGTGGACCCGGACTACTCATGGCCCTCGAGAGGCGTCGGCGTCAGGTTCCAGTCGTTGACCGGATTGTCCGTGGCCGAGGGCGGCAACGTCGGGTGCACAGGCGTTCTGACCCGTGGTGTCCCACCAGAGGCAGTGTCCGCCCACGACTGGTCAATCGCTGTCGATCGTCACCACCTGGTCGAGCCCAGAGACCTGTAGGACATGCAGCACCGCCGGCTGTGGCGACCGAAGAACCACACCCTCGTTCATCTGCCCGGTGGCCTGATGTGCCATGGCGAGCGCGCCCAAACCGGTGGAATCCATGAACGAGGTCGCTCGCATGTCGAGGACCAACCGCGCGTCACGCCGCAACGACTCCTCAATGCGGTCCCAGAGCTCATCGCGCACGGCCATGTCCACCTCGCCCGTGACGACAACGATCGGCCGCCCGAACTCGTCATCGACGACCTCGGCGCGAAAGGAATCGGGTGGCAAACGCAAGGGACGACCGCTGCCCCCGCGAGGACTCGCATCGTCGTCCGGCATGGCGGCCTCGATCACTGGTAGGCCCGCTTCGCGCACCCATCATCGTCCACCGGCGATGGCGGCGCAATGGACGGACACCGCCTGCGGCCAGGCCGGTCAGCCGATGAAGGTGGACGGGCGAACACGAAACGACCACTCATGAGCGGCTGGAGAGCAGGGCGACACCGCCCATGGTGAGGATGAGTCCGAGCAGCTTGACCCGGTCGAATGATTCGTCGAGGAATGCCACGGACAGGACGACGACCACCACCACGTAGGCGGTTGCGATCGCCGAAGCCAGCCCGGCGGACAGTCGGTCGAGGGCGAGGATGTAGAGGATCGACCCGATGGCCATGAGGAGCCCGACGAGCGCGCCAAGGGGTAGGAGCTTGCGCGGGATCATCAGGCTGCGTTCGGCGAGCCAGAGGGCGGGGACGCCGGTGATGAGCATGCCGATCGCCATGAGGAAGTTGATCTGGTACGGGCTGAGATCGCGGTTGGTCGAGACCTTGAGCAGGAAGGTGGCGACGCCGATGGTGGCGATGTAGCCGGCCAGGAGGAGGGCACCCATTCGGCCGCCTACTGCTGCCTGTCCTGCTTGGCCGCGGCGGCTGCAGCGAGGGCGATGCTCCAGTCCTCTCTTGCGTCCTCGACCAGGAGCGGAGCGTCGAGTCGCCAGGCGTGGAGCAGTTCTCGTAGGGCGTCGTGGATTTCCGGCACGCCTTCGGCGGCGCCGCCGGACAACACGATGGCGTCGAGCCCGTTGAGGTTGGCGAGCATGGCCCCGACGCCTGCTCGGAGGCGGTGGAAGTAGACGTCGACCGCGAGCCGGGCGCGCTGGTCGCCGGCGTCGGCACAATCGATGGCTTCTGCGAGATCCGCGGTGCGTCCGGAGAGGCCGAGCAGCCCGCTGTGGAGGTTCAGTAGCTCGTCGAGCTCGTCGACGGAGACGCCAGTTCGGAGTAGGTGGAGAAGTAGGCCAGGGTCGATGGTGCCGCTGCGGGTGGCCATAGGTAGGCCGTCGAGGGGGGTGTAGCCCATGGTGGTGTCGATGCTGTGGCCGCTGTCGATGGCGGCGATCGAGCAGCCGCCACCGAGGTGGCAGCTCACGATGCGCAGGTCGTTGATCGGACGGTCGAGGACCGCGGCGGCGCGGTGAGCGGCGTACTCGTGGGCGAGTCCGTGGAAGCCGTAGCGACGCAACCCGGTCTCGAACCATGCGTAGGGGCCGGCGTAGGCGGCTGCGGCGGACGGCATGTTGCGGTGGAAGCCCGTGTCGGGGACGGCGACGTGGATCGCCTGGGGGAGGACTTCGTGGGCTTGGTCGAGGATGGCGAGAGCGGCGGGCCCGTGGATGGGCGCCAGCGTGGCGGCGGCATTGAGGGCGCGTCGCACTTCGCCGGTGATGACGGTGGGTTCGAGGATCGCGGGACCGCCGTGGACGATGCGGTGTCCGACGACGTCGATGTCAGCCGTGACATCGGTGAGGAGCTGGTTGGCAGCGTCGGCGTGACGTCCCCCGGCGGCGGGCTCGGTGGCGGACCAGTCGGGCGATCGAGGGTGACCGAGGGTGCCGGCGGGGTCGACGAAGCGGGCGGCCTTGACAGTGCCGGAGCCGGCGTTGAGGACGAGCACGTTCACGGGCTTGGCCACTGCCAGTCCCGGACCTCCGGTAGGTCATCGCCGGTGCGGGTGACGTGCTCGCGGTGGACGGTGAGCTGATCGACCATGGCGTCACGGAGATGGCCCATGCTCGCTCCAAGGTCGAGGACGCGGTCGATCACGTCGATGACGAGGTGGTAGCGATCGATGCGGTTGCGGACGCACATGTCGAAGGGCGTGGTGGTGGTGCCTTCGTCGATGAAGCCGCGGACGTGGAGGTTGTTGTGGCCGTGGCGCTTGTAGGCGAGGCGGTGGACGAGCCACGGGTAGCCGTGGAAGTCGAAGATGACGGGCCGGTCGACGGTGAACAGCGCGTCGTAGGTGGGGTCGTCGAGACCGTCGGGGTGCTGATCGGGTCGAGCGAGCGCGAAGAGGTTGATGACGTTGACGACCCGGACCCTGAGATCGGGGAGGTGTCGGCGGAGGAGATCGGCGGCGGCGAGGGTCTCCATGGTGGGCACGTCGCCGGCGCAGGCGAGCACGACGTCGGGCGGCCCGGCGTTGGTGTCGGTGCTGGCCCAGTCCCAGGTGCCGGCGCCCTTGTCGAGATGGGCGATGGCGTCGTCCATCGCCAGGTACTGCAGGGCCGGTTGCTTGCCAGCCACCACGGCGTTGATCTGGTGGCGACTGCGCAGGCAGCGATCCATCACGGCGAGAAGACTGTTGGCGTCGGGCGGGAGGTAGACGCGGGCGATAGATGGCTTCTTGTCGGCGAGGTGGTTGAGGAAGCCCGGGTCCTGGTGGCTGAACCCGTTGTGGTCCTGGCGCCACACGTGGCTGGTGAGCAGGTAGTTGAGCGACGCCACCCTCGTCCGCCAATCGAGTTCGGCGGACACCTTGAGCCACTTGGCGTGCTGGTTCACCATCGAGTCGACGATGTGGATGAACGCCTCGTAGCAGCTGAACAACCCGTGCCGGCCCGTCAGGAGATAGCCCTCGACCCAGCCCTGGCAGGTGTGCTCGGAGAGGATCTCCATCACCCGGCCGTCGGGTTCGAGGCGCAGGTCATCGTCGACAGGGCCGCGGGGACCGGGCCAAGTGCGGCCGGTGACATCGAAGACGTCACCGAGACGGTTCGAGGCGGTCTCGTCAGGACCGAACAGCCGGAAGTTCCGGGCTGCGTCGTTCTCGTCGATGATGTCGCGCAGCCACCCGCCGAGCACCCGGGTCGCTTCCGCGGTGGTCGCGCCGGGCCGCTCCACGGGGACAGCGAAGGCGCGAAAGTCGGGGAGGCGCAGCGGACGCAGGACTCGTCCACTGTCGGTGTGGGGGTTCGACCCCATCCGCCGGTCGCCTACCGGGACCAGCGTGTCGAGCGGCGGGCACGGCCGCCCCTGTTCGTCGAAGAGGTCCTCGGGCCGGTAGCTGCGCATCCAACGCTCGAGCGCGTCGAGGGCTTCCGGGTCCTCGCGGGGCCTCGCCAGTGGCACCTGGTGCGAACGCCACGTTCCCTCGACCTGCTTGCCGTCGGCGTGGGTCGGTCCGGTCCAACCTTTCGGTGTGCGCAAGACGAGCGCAGGCCAGGCGGGGAGCTGACCTCGGTGTCGCCGGGCTCGGAGGTCGGCGATCTCCTCGACGATCTCGTCCAGGGTCGCGGCCAGAGCTTCGTGCACCTCGGCAGGGTCGTCGCCTTCGACGACGTAGGGGCGGTGCCCGTAGCCGCGGAGAAGTTGGTCCAATTGGTCACCATCGAGACGGGCGAGGACCGACGGGTTCGCGATCTTCCAGCCGTTCAGATGCAGGATCGGGAGGACCGTCCCGTCACGTCCAGGGTCGAGGAAGCGGTTCGAATGCCAGGCCGCGGCGAGCGGGCCGCTCTCGGCCTCGCCGTCGCCGATGACGCAGGCAACCAACAGGTCAGGATTGTCGAACGCGGCACCATAGGCGTGCGCGAGTGAATAGCCGAGCTCGCCGCCCTCGTTGATCGAACCGGGCGTCTCAGCCGCGGTGTGACTCGGCAGCCCGTAGGGGAACGAAAATCGTTGGAACAGCTCGCCCATCCCGTTGGCATCGCGAGCGAGTTCGGGATAGCGATCCTCCAGGCTGCCGTCGAGCCAGGTGCTTCCGAAGATCGCGGGTCCGCCGTGACCCGGACCGGTCACGAACAGGACGTCGAGGTCGCGTTCGACGATCACACGGTTGAGGTGCGTCCACAGCAAGGTCAGCCCGGGAGTCGTGCCCCAATGTCCGAGCAACCGCGGCTTGATGTGCTTCGCCTCGAGCGACTCTCGCAGGAGAGGATTGTCGAGGAGGTAGATCTGGCCGACCGATAAGTAGTTGGCCGCGCGCCAGCGGGCATCCAGGTCTTCGACTGTCGACCCCACCGGCTTGGCTACGCGTTCCACGCCGCAGAACGCTGGGTGGCGGCGGCGCGACCGACGTCGTCGAGCCGATCGGAGACTGTCGTGCTCCGCGAACTCGCGCCGCCGCACCCGTAGCGGCGACCAATGTCGGGGCGCGACCAAGTTCGCATGCGTGGGTTCCGCATGTTCAAGGCCTACCCCGGGGTCGTTCATTGAACCCTCGCTGCGTGTCGAGAACAGTTGCGGCGTGTTGAGGAGACGCGCTGTGGGTAATTCGGTTGGCGCATGCGTTCGCGCGTCGCGCCCGCGCACAGACCAGATTCACGCGGCGGTCAGTCGCTATCGCCGACGGGAGCGACGCGTGTTCGAACCCGACGGCCCCGAGCGTCCAGCGACCCTGACCCTGCGGCTGATGGTGCAGGTCAGCGGACGGTCGTCTAGATCGGCGTCTGCTGGTGGAGGGCGAGCCGCCAGGCGCCGTCCTCGAGCACGTAGGTGCTGTTGAACAGCGCGGTGTAGTCGTCGCTGTCCTCGCGGACGGCGGTGGCCCTGTAGGACACGACCGCGCTGGCCTGGCTGAGCGGCAGGATCCGCTCCTCGGAGATCTCGAAGGACGACCACGGCGCACCGCGCATGGAGTCGATGACGGCCTCACGGTCATCGATGACCATGCCGCCGGGCAGCAGCATGAGGATGTCCTGGGCGAGGTTCTCGGCGTAGAAGTCGGCCGCGGTCTCCCCGTCGGTCGACAGGGCCTCCCAGGCCGCATGTTCCAGGTCGATCAGCTGGTCGGTCACAGGCATCTCGCCACCTCCTGGTGCCTGGACCGCGTTCCCGGATCGCACAGCCACTAGCCCCGACTAACAAGTGAGCGCGTCCGGGATGGGACCGCGAGCCGCCGCGGCGCGGTCCCAGTAGCCGTAGGTGCCGCGCTCCTTGAGTTCGGTCGCTGTGTCGATGAGGTCGCCGTCTGCGACGTAGGTGAAGGCGCCGCCGACCGAGATGCGGGCGACGCCGAGCTCGGTTCTCTTCCGGGATCTCGTGGGGGAACGGAGCGCGCCGGCTGAGGGCCTCGAGCACGTCGTCGCCAAGGCTGTTCGAACTGAGCGGTGGGTAGGGGATGATCGGGCGCCGAGGGTTGAACCCCACCTCTGGAGGCCGGTCATGCGACATCTCTCCTTTCGGCCTGGTCTGTCACTGCGTGGGCGCGCATTCAAGGGCTTGCGGGGCTGGGCGGGCAAGCCCCTGCACCCGCCTCTCACCGACATCCCGGTCGGCGCCTACATGCTGGCCGCGGCGTTCGACGTCGTCTCTGCCGTTGGTCACGACGAGGCGTGGGCGCGCGACCTCTATCGCGCCGCGTCGTTCGTTCTGATCGCTGGCGCGGCGGTGTCGGTGCTCGCGGCGCTCACCGGGTTCTGGGACTGGCTGCGCAGCACCGAACCTGGCACACAGGCGCGTCGCTCCGCGAACGCGCACGCATTGACGATGGTCACGGTGACGCTGCTGGTGCTGGTGGCGATCGCTGTGCGCGTATTCGTGTTCTGGGACGAGGCATCGACGCCGGGCGTAGCGCTCGCCTTTACGGTCGCCGCAGCCGTTCTGACCGCGCTCGGTAGCACGATCGGCGGATCGCTGGTGTTCGACTACGGGTTCAATGTCGAAACTGCCGGGGACTCCCCGGTATGGCATCGCTCCGATCGAGATGTGCTGCCCGCCGACAAAGCGCGAGACACAAGTACGAGTGCCGACCTCACCGACATCGATCGCGAGCAGGCGAAGTCGCCGCGCTCGTAGGGCCGGCGAGGCGACCGACTCGCCGCACCCCGTCGGGAAAGGGGCTCGGCACGATCGCTTCGGATCCATGGACGCTGCACCAACCCTGACCGTCCAGAGGAGCGGGCTCGCCGGGGTCGCTCAGTCGGTCCGTCCCCTGGGGCAGTTCCTCCGCTGCGTCGCCTCGCCGCGAGTGTCATCCGCCTCAGACTTCGCTCGAGGCGCAGCATTGAGCGGTCCCGGGTTGCGACCCGGACCATGCGGGCATGCAAGAGCGAGGTGGGCGCGCTCCCAACCTCCGAGGAGACCGCGATGGCCGGTGTACGCACGATCGAAGCGACGACCTTCATCCGCGAGCAGCACGAGCTCATCCGTGAACTGTTTGACGGTGTCGACAACGCCCCGCCCGGCGATCGAAAGGTCACCTTCGAACCCCTCGTGCGCCTGCTCGCGGTGCACGAGACCGCTGAGGAGCTGGTGATCTACCCCGCGCTCGAACGCAGCGGCGAGGACGGCACCAAGGTGGCGGCGGCACGCAAGCAGGAGGAGGACGAGGCCAAGAAGATCCTGGCGGACCTGGAGAAGATGGACCCGTCCCAGGCCGGCTTCGCACCAAAGGTCCGCCTCTTTCGCGTCGATGTCGAGAGGCACGCCCAGGCCGAGGAGGTCGAGGTGCTGCCGCTCCTCGAACGCATCACCGATCGCGAGCAACTGGAACGGATGGGCAAGCTCCTGCAGGTCGCCGAGGCCATGGCCCCCACCCATCCGCACAAGGCCGCCCCCGAGAGCATGGCCGGCAATCTGCTCGTCGGACCCTTCGTGGCGATGGTCGATCGGGTGCGCGACGCCATCACGGACGCGCAGCGCTAGTGCCCGAGCGTATGGTGCAACCGCGAGTTCAGGACGAGCGGACGTTCCACGAGTCCGAACGGGCGCCGACCGCACCCCGCACCGGCCAACCGATGGACGCCCCACGACGTCGGCATCGAGCCGGCCCCGCCCGGTCCTAACGGCTCGGCTGGTGCACTCCGACGCCTGTGGTCGGCGATCCGCCCATGACCGGAGGTCGCTGTCTGACCGCCGGCCGAGCGACCGCAGAGCCGGCGCCATGAACAGCACGCAGGAACCACCGCGCGAGCCCGCTGAGGGCCCGTTCGACGTGCCCGAACCCGACGAAGACGACCCGCTCCACGGAGATCCGCGCACCGGGAGTAGCTCGGAGGACGCGGCAGTCGAAGAGGTCGGCCTGCCTCCTGCCGGCAAGGACCCCATGGCCGGCGAGGCGCCCACAAGTTGAGATGTCGCGCTCGCGGTGGGGCGGCGGGAAATGGGATTCGCGCCGTGTGCACGGTCCCACAAATGGGCATGTGACGCGGTGCGAGGAAGGAGACACGAACATGGCAACACCTCTGCGCGCGTCGCTCCCGGATCCGATGCCGCCGCAGCCGCCCGTGCCCGATCCGATGCCTGAGCCTGGCCCAGTGCCTATGCCGGATCCCGCCCCTGCTCGGCAGTCATGACCTACGAGCTGGACGGCTTCCGGGTCGCGTGCCTCACCGCGAACGAGGGCGTAGAGCAGATCGAGCTCACGGTTCCTCGAGATGCGCTCCGCGAGGCGGAGGCCGTTGTAACGCTGGTCGCACCGAAGGCAGGACACATCCAGTGCTTCAACCACCTCGCCGTCGCGGACCGCGTCGAGGTCGACACCCCGCTGGATCAGGCAATGGACGACGAGTTCGACGCCTTGCTTCTTCCCGGCGGCGTGGTGAACGCCGACCGGCTCCGCCTCGACCAGGCGGCGGTGTCGTTTGCTCGGCGGTTCTTCGACGGCGGGAAGCCCATCGCCGTGATCTGTCACGGACCATGGACGCTCATCGAGACAGGCGGCTTGAAGGGCCGAACCTTGACGAGCTGGCCGAGCCTCCAGACCGACATCCTCAACGCCGGTGCCGAGTGGATCGACGAGGAGGTTGTCGTCTGCGACCGCGAGGTCGCGACGCTCGTCAGCAGCCGCAAACCCGACGACCTGCCCCGCTTCTGCGACAGGCTGGTCTCCGTCTTCGGGCGATCACGCCCCGCCGCGGACACTCCTCCACGCGACAGCCCCGCAGTTGGCGTCCTTGAACCTGAGGACCCGAACCCTCCCGAACCGAGCGAACCGGGCTGAGATCCCCACGCCGAGGGCGCCGTCGCGCAGCAGCCTCCCCATAGGTCCCGCTCTCATGGGCGAACCGGGGACGCACGCACAGCATGGTGTCGAGGCTCGTCGACGCACCATGCGCGTCAGCGCGGAGCCGTCGCCGAAGACCGCCTGGGTTGCTCGCTCCCACAGTGAGCGGTGCGCGTGCCGCTCCAGGCAGGAGAGGGACTTCGTCGGCACGGATCCACTCAGCCCCGCTCGGTCTCTTGGAGGTGCAGCGCGGCCTCCTCGGCCGCGTCCGGTGTGTCCGCGATCTCGTCCTCCAGGGTGACTCGGCGCCCATCGACGGGGACGTTCTCATCCACCCGTCGTCGAGGCTCGTCGACCTCAGGCTCGGTTCGGGCCTCTCGCCCCGCGAACGACCCGGGTACAGCGTCATCCTGGCGTCGGTGCGTACCAAGCGGACGCTCGGGTGGGTACTCGCCGCCGATCTTGTCGTCGTCCAGCGCCTCGGCGCGGTCCTGATCATCAGGCATGGGGGCACCTCCTGAGGGTATGAACAACAGATACCCGGCCCGCTCGCCTGGGAGCCCACGCCAACCCTGAGCGGGTTGCGCACGTCGAGGTCGGGGAATATCGCGTCTATCCGACCTATCCGCCGTCTCATCCCCATGCTCGGCCTCGCAACGGTCGCCGGCTTCACGTGGGGCCACCGTGGCACGCTTGTTCGCGTCGGCGACCTCGCTCTCGACACGCCTCGGCTGGTGCACGACGGCGGCGCTCGTCGGGTCGTGCAGCGCGGTCGTCTGCTGTTCGAGCTCGACCGGGCCTTGCCGACCGACATGGACGTCCGGATCAGCGGTGTGGAGGATGGGTCGGTCACGCTTGCGGGCGACCCCGGACCGACGGCGCTCTCGCGGGCCACCGAAGCGCTCTGCCGCGTCCGCGGCGTCGTAGACGTCCGCACCGACGGAACCGGCCATCCGGTCCTCGGCGACGCCGTCACCGCACACGGTTGGGGACGGATGTCCTCCGACAGACCGTCGACCAGCGATGGCAGCCCGGTCGACCAATGTCGGCGACTCGCGTAGCCCGTGGTTGACGCGCAGCAGTCGCGGGCAGACATGACGGGGCACCCCCTGGTTGGAAGGTCGCGACAATGGCGTTCTGGATGTATCCCGATGATCGGTACTACTACCCCTGGTACAACGAGATCCCCTCGAGCGACCCCACCGACGGGGACATCAAGGCCATGGTCGTGGATCGCCTCCGCATTGACACGGCCACCAAAGACGATGAGATCCGGGTTGACGTGAAGCGCAACGTGGTGATTCTGACGGGCGACGTCATGAGCAGCCGGGCCAAGCGGGCCGCCGGTGACGACGCGTGGGACACGCCGGGTGTGGTCGATGTGAGCAACCAGCTCGCCGTCCTTCCTGCGGCATAGCCACGGGGGCAGCCGGTCATCACGTGCGGTCAACCACGTGCTGAGCGCGATCGCGGCCACGGGAGAGATGTCGGTGAAGGCGTCGCCACGTCACGTCGGTCCGAAGCTGTGAGTTGCCTCCGCGCTTCGAGACGGTGTCGGTGAAGGTCGATGACCGTGTCGCGGTAGCGAGCGGCTACGCCTGGCGGCTGCTCGTCATCGCCGGGGCGGCGGTTGCGGGGATGTGGCTGGTGGCCCGCTTGTGGATCGTCCTCGTCGCGCTCGTCGTGGCCCTGTTGCTCACGAGGGTCCTTGTAACCCCAGCTGCTCGGCTGAAGCGCCGACTGCCCGCCGGGCTTGCAGCAGCCCTGAGTCTCGTTGGGCTCCTCGTGCTGGTCTCGGCTGTGCTCGCCGGCGTGAGCGCTGCGATCGCCGGCGAGGTGTCGGAGCTGGGACCGACGATCAGCGCGGCCGTAGACGACCTCGAGGACTGGTTGGTCGAGGACAGCCCGTTCGACATCGACCGTCGCGACGTCGATGACTTCCGCGAGACCTTCGGTGAGCGGGTCAGCGACGGGCTCCGAGACTCGAGTGGTTCGATCGTCTCCGGCGCCTTCCTGGCTGCAGAGGTGTTCGTCAGCTTCATTCTCGCTCTGGTCCTCACCTTCTTTGCGCTGAAGGACGGGGATCGGTTCGTGACCTGGGCGCGTTCGATCGTCCCTGCGGCCCACAGGGATCGCGTCGACCGCATGGGAAGCCAGGCGTGGATGACGCTCGGCGCCTTCTTGCGAGGCGCTGCCGTGCTAGGTGTCGTCGAGGGCGCCATCGTCACGGTCACGCTGTTGCTCGTCGGCACGCAGCTCGCCGTACCGATGGGTGTGCTCACCTTCCTCGCAGCGTTCGTGCCGTTCGTCGGCGCGATCGTCGCTGGATTTGTCTCGGTGCTCGTGGCGCTCGCCACCGGCGGCGTAGAGGCTGCGGCCATCGTCTTGGTCGTGGTCGTTGTCGTCCAGCAGCTCGACAACGACCTGCTGGCGCCGGTCGTGTACGGCCGGGCCCTACAGCTCCATCCGGTTGTCGTTCTGCTGTCGATCACGGCAGGCGGCGCCCTGTTCGGGATCCCAGGCAGCGTTCTCGCCGTTCCTGTGACGGCGGTGGTCTGGAACGTGATCGCCGAGGGACGTCGCGACGGCACTGCCCCCTCGGAGGCGACGATTGGTACGGCGCCGAGCGAGCAGGAGCCAGTGGCCGTCAAGCACGAAGGAACCGTCCGGACGTCGCCGAAGACCCGCGAGGAGCTCTACGACGAGGCCAAGCGCAAGAACCTGCCCGGCCGCTCGAAGATGGGCCGCGCCGAGCTTGCCCGCGCGCTCGGCCACACGTAGCGAGGGGAAGCCGATGCTGATCGAGGACTACGCGCTGATCGGCGATACGCAGACCGCCGCGCTCGTGGGGAAGGACGGCTCGATCGACTGGCTGTGCCTGCCGCGGTTCGACTCCGGGGCGTGCTTCGGCGCGCTGCTTGGGGACCGTGAGAACGGTCGCTGGAAGATCGCGCCGGTGGACGACATCGTTCGGGTCGACCGCCGCTACCGGCCTGGCACGCTGGTGCTCGAGACCACGTTCCACACCGCCGGCGGATCTGTTCGCGTGGTCGACTGCATGCCCATCCGTGGGGAGGCTCCTGACGTGGTCCGCGTCGTGGAGGGACTCAGTGGATCGGTGGCCATGGGCATGGACCTACGGGTCCGGTTCGACTACGGGTCGACGATCCCGTGGGTCCGTACCCTCGACGGGACCCTGTCGTTCGTGGCGGGCCCCGATGCGCTGGAGCTGTTCGCCGGTGTACCCACCGAGGGCCGTGGGCTCTCCACCGCGGCGAGCTTCACGGTCCCGGCGAGGGAGCGGGTGCCGTTCGTCCTCACCTGGCACCCCTCGAGTGAGCGAGCGCCGCGTCGGGCCGACCCCGACCACGCCGTCGAGGACACCGCCGCGTGGTGGACGGCCTGGTCCGACCGATGCTCCGGCGGCGGCCCGTACCACGACGACATCGTCCGCTCGCTCATCACACTGAAGGCACTGACGTTCGCCCCGACCGGTGGCATCGTCGCCGCGCCCACGACGTCGCTGCCCGAGACGCTCGGGGGCATCCGCAACTGGGACTACCGGTACTGCTGGCTGCGCGACGCCACCTTCACCCTGCAGGCCCTCCTCGCGGCCGGTTACGAGGGGGAGGCCGTGGCGTGGCGGGACTGGTTGCTTCGGGCGGTGGCGGGGGAGCCCTCGCAGCTGCAGATCATGTACGGCGTGGCCGGCGAGCGCCGGTTGCCCGAGCTCGAGCTGGACTGGTTGGCCGGGTACGAGGACAGTCGTCCGGTGCGGATCGGGAACGCGGCGGCCGGACAGCGCCAGCTCGACGTCTACGGCGAGATCATCGACGCGCTGCACCAGGCCAGGACCGAAGGGATACCCCCGGACCTGGACTCGTGGGGTGTGCAGCGGGCCCTCGTCGAATGGTTGGAGTCCGGGTGGCGTCAGCCCGACTCGGGCCTGTGGGAGGTGCGCGGGGACCCCCGTCATTTCGTGCACTCCAAGGTCATGTGCTGGGTGGCCTTCGACCGCGCCATTCGTGCCGCGGCGCGCGACGGGCTCGACGGCCCGTCGGACCGATGGCGTGAGGTCCGCGACGAGATCCATCGGGAGGTCTGCGAGCGCGGCTGGGACGGCGCCCGTTCCACGTTCACCCAGTCCTACGGGTCCGGCGAGCTCGACGCGAGTCTTCTGATGATCCCGCTGGTGGGCTTCCTCCCTCCGGGTGACGAGCGCGTGGCGGGCACGATCGCCGCCATCGAGCGCGAGCTGACGGTGGACGGCTTCGTGGAGCGGTATCCGACCCGGACCGGCCCTTCTGTGGACGGGCTCCCGGGGCGCGAGGGCGCGTTCCTGCTCTGCAGCTTCTGGCTGGCCGACGCGCTGGCGATTACGGGCCGGACCGACGATGCGCGCCACCTGCTCGAGCGCCTCATCGGCCTGACGAACGACGTGGGCCTCCTCGCCGAGGAGTACAACCCCGTCGCCGGCCGGATGCTGGGCAACTTCCCGCAGGCCTTCTCGCACGTGGGCCTGGTCAACACCGCCCTCAACCTCACCGAGGCCGTCGGCCCTGCGCAGCGCCGCAGGGACGCGTGATGCGGGCGATGGCCGTCGAGCCGGGCCGGGCGGGGAGCGCCACCCTCGTCGAGCTCGAGACACCGGTCGGGGACGGGGAGGTGCTCGTGGACGGGCTGGCGGTGGGGATCTGCGGCACCGACCGGGAGATCGCCGAAGGCCACTACGGCCAGCCGCCACCAGGAGAGCGGCTCCTCGTCATCGGCCATGAGAGCGTCGGGCGCGTCCGCTCGGCGCCGGCGACCAGTGGGCTGGTGGCCGGTGACCTCGTGGTCGGCATCGTGCGCCGGCCCGACCCCGTGCCGTGCCGTCCCTGCTCGATGGGCGCCTGGGACATGTGCCGCAACGGGCGGTACACCGAGCGGGGCATCAAGCAGCTCCACGGCTACGGAGCCCAGCAGTGGAGAGTCGAAGCCGACTTCTGCGTCCGCGTCGACCCCGCCCTCGGTGACCTCGCGACCTTGGTCGAGCCCGCCAGCGTCGTAGCCAAGGCTTGGGACCACATCGCGCACATCGCCGCCCGAGCCCCCATCGCCCCCCGCCGGGTGCTCGTCACCGGCGCGGGACCTGTCGGGCTGCTCGCCGCGCTGCTGGCGATCCAGCGAGGGTTCGAGGTGCACGTCCTCGACCGCGTCACCGACGGGCCGAAGCCCGACCTCGTGCGCGCCCTCGGCGCCGCGTACCACGCCACCGCTGTCGACACGATCCCCGAGCCGGACCTCGTGATCGAGTGCACCGGCGCACCATCGGTCGTCCTCGCGGTCATCCAGCGTTCGGCCCCCGCCGGGATCGTGTGCCTCACCGGCGTGTCGAGCGGCGCGCGCACCCTCGAGGTCGACATCGGCGCCACCAACCGGACCATCGTCTTGGAGAACGATGTGATCTTCGGATCGGTGAACGCCAACCGATCCCACTACGAGGCCGCCGCCCACGCGCTCGCAGCGGCCGACCACGACTGGCTCCGCCGCATGGTGACCAGCCGGGTCCCGCTCACCTCCTGGACCGACGCACTCCAGCGACGACCCGATGACGTCAAGGCCATCATCGACCTCAGCGGAGCTCTCTGACCGACGGGAGACAGGGCACCAATGATCGACCGATCCGAGATCGAGGAGCTCGATGTCACCTCGCCAGCGTCGACCGTCGCGAGCCTGGACTCGAGCGACATCGTGTCCAGCATCCTGGATGGTGCGTTGCTCCTCGGGGTTGGCTGGACGGCTCGGACCGTCCGGGAGCTCCAGGTAGCGGCCCACGGCCTCGTGCGCCTCGCGGTCGTGCGTCACGGGTTCCGTTCGGTGCTGCTCGAGGGCGACGTCGAAGCCAGCGCCGAGCTCGACCGCTTCGTGACGACGGGCGACGGCGACCCCTTTGCCATCCTCGCTGAAGCAACTCCCTACCTCGCGAGTGAGGAGCTGGTCGCCCTCATCCGCTGGGTACGCGGCCACAACGAGCTGCACGCGGAGCACGTCGTCCGCATCGTCCACGGCGGACGGGACGACATCGAGACACCCCTGGCGATCGAGGAGAGCCTCGTCGACCAGGTCACCTCCTGGCACGCCGACCACGGCGACGGGATCGTCCACCTCGGTGGCGTGGCCCACGTGGCGATCGACCCGCGCCGCCACCTGGCCATGGATCCCGGCCAGCGGGTGCCCACCGCCGGGGCCCTCCTTCGTGAACGGTTCGGCGGCCGCCACAAGGCCATCGGACTCACGTTCGGTCACGGAGACATCCCCACCCCGATCCCAGCGCCCTCACCCGGCTCGCTCGAGGCCGAGTTCGCCAGCCTGCCCCACGCCACCTCGGCGTTGCGGCTACCAGCGCAGGTCGACGCTCAACGGCTGCGCGTCGTCGGTCCCCACTACGACCCCACCGCGGACGCACGCCACGCCATGGTCGGTGACCCCACCACGTGGTTCGACGCCTACGTGCATCAGATGGTCGGGCACGCCGCCCTCACACTGGACCGGAGATGACGGCCATCGCCGAATGGTCGGAAGGAGCTCAGCCGGTCCGGCGGCTCGTCCTCGTCAACGGGCGACACGATGCGGAGTGCGCAGGCCCGCGGCCTGGGTGGGAGTGGCGGGCGAGGTCCCTACCCTTGGGAGAGCGAGCGGACTTTACCACCCTGGGAGGCCAGGAATGGACGCTCAGCAACGACCTGCGGGCATGGATCTCATCGATCGAGCAGCGCTCGACCAACGCCTGATCTTCCGCAACACGATGCGCATCACGCCCGGGCACCTGGACGAGTACCGACTCGCCATCATCGACGCGGTCGAGTTCGCCGAAGCACACGCACCCCAGGTGATGGTCGACGTCTTCATCGATGTCGACGCGCTCACGGCTACTAGCTTCCAGATCTACGCCGACTCCGACGCCGTGCTGCGCCACTGGCAGCTGTCGGATCCCTACATCGCCGAGGTAATGCGGCATTGCACGGTCGCCGCGTTCGAGGTGTTCGGACACCCGTCCGACGAAGTGCGCGCCGGGCTCGGCTCGACGACCGACCTGCCCGCCACGACGTTGCCCCGACTGGTGGGCTACCTCAACACCGGCGACGACCGTCGATCCGAAGGGACAGACCGATGAACGCGGCCGGCTGGACGATCTCGATCATTGCGATCGTCGTCACGCTCGTCATCGCCTATCGCTGGGAGTACCCGCGGAAGAAGGACCGTGGCCGCTGACCGAGCGTCCGATCGACCTGGCGTCCGGCGACTGTTGTGTGCGTCGAGCCAGCGCGCGGAGGACAGGCCGCTGGCCATCAAGGCGCATAAAGAGACGGAGCGGTGATGATCCGGCGTCACGTCGCCCTGATCGGGCTCATGGGGTCCGGCAAGTCGACCGTCGCCCGCGTCGTGGCCAGTTCGCTGGGCCTGCGCGCGGTCGACGTGGACGAGACGATCCTCTCGGTCACCGGTCGGACCGTGCGCGAGCTCTGGAGCGAGGGCGGGGAGCATGCCTACCGCGGCCTGGAGCGTGGTGTTGTCCTGGACACCCTTGGCTCGAACGAGTCGGCGGTCCTCGCCGTCCCGGCCGGCGCCGCCATAGATCCCCTCGTCCGCGATGCTCTGGCTGATCCCGGCGTGTTCACCGTGTGGCTCAGAGCCCGGGTCGACACGCTGGTCACCCGGGTCGGGCGCTCGCAACACCGGCCGCTGCTCGACGGTGAGCCAGCGGACGTCCTGCGCGGTCAGGCCGACGCGCGCTCAGGCATCTACGAAGCCACCGCGGACCTCGCGATCGACGTTGACGAGCGGACTCCCGACGAGATCGGTGAGCAGGTCATCACCGCGCTGCGGTCCACCGCCCCGAGACCACCGCGCGTCGCGTGAGGATCCCCTCGAGTGTGCCCTCGCTACCTCATGGACGTCACCGAGACCGCCGAACACGGTCGATGACCTGAAGAGCGGCGGTCACACTCGTCGCGACCGGGACGGTCGTGTCGACCGCCGTCGCTGATGGCCACGGGTCCGCCTCGGCGGCCATGGCCCGGCCGATCGGGGCGTCGGCATCGGATGCGTCATCTCCATGCCTCCGGGCGGCCAGCCGCTGGTCACGCACGGAGGTAGGTGCCGTGCACTCCAGCTCCACGAGATCGGAGCTGGTCGACCGGGCGATCTCCTGGGCCATGTCACGGTGACGGCCGCGGGTCCATGAGGCGTCGAGGACCACCGGCTTTCCGAGCTGCAGATCCCGCCCGGCCCGTTCGAGTAGGTCGCGGTAGGTGTGGTCGATCTCGTCCGGCCGGTAGAGACCTTGCCCGAACGGCGCTGCGGCTGCTGCATCGGCAGTGAGACCGAAGCGCTCTTTGCGAACGACGTCGGACCGCAGCACCCGCCCTGCGCCCGATTCGGCGAGCGCGGACGCCAGCGTTGACTTACCGCTGCCCGGCAACCCGCCGATGAGTACGAGCATGATCCGGCCGCTCCGGAGGTGGCGCAACGCCAGGTCGAGGAGCGAGCGGGCGGCAGCGGCCGCGTCGTTGTCGTCTTGCTGGTAGCGCAGGCAGGCGACCTTGGCTCGCACCTGGGCCCGGTAGGCCACGTAGTGCGCAGCCAGCGATGCCGGCCACTTGTCACCGCTGATGTCCCGATACAGAGCGAGGAACTGCTGGGCCAGGTCCGGCCGGCCGAGATGCTCCAGGTCCATGGCCAGGAAGGCGACATCGGCCACGACGTCGCCGTAGCGCAGCCGGTCGTCGAACTCGAGGCAGTCGAGGATGCGCGGACCGTCATCCAGGCAGAACACGTCGTCGGCCAGCAGGTCACCGTGTCCGTCGCGCACTCGCCGGTCCTCGATCCGCTGCTCGAACAGCGGACCACGGCCATCGAGGTAGGCCGACGCCAGCTCGGACACCTGTTCGAAGACCTCGGCGTCGAGCGGCCCGCCCACGAACGGCCGCATCTCGTCGCGGTTGTCCGTCCAGTTGCGCCGCACCGCCTTGACGGTGCCCACCGCGCTCGTCGCGTCGGAGCACGGTGCGGTTGCATGGAAGGCTGCCAGGACTTCGGCGATGGAGCGGATCTCCCCGTCCACGTCGTCGCCGCGTGTGACGAGGGTCGCGAGGCGCCGCTCCTCGGGCATCCGACGCATCACGACGAGGTGGTCACAGGGATCGCCGTCGGGTCCCAAGACATCGGCGACTCCGAGGTATGCGTCCGGCGCCAAGCGCCGATTGAGTGCCACCTCGCGCTCGCAGGCCGCCCGGCGGGCCTCGCGGGTCGAGAAGTCGGCAAAGGGCAACTTGTGCGGCTTCTTGAGCTTGTACGCGTGATCGCCGACGAAGACGATCACCGACAGGTGGGTCTCGGCGATCGCCGAGTCCATCAGAGCCCGACCGTTCGGCCAGAGATGCGCGGTGACGATCGCATGCTCAGATCACCTACCCAAGCCGCCGGATGGCGACCCGTTTGTGACGGTGGGTACGCCTGGTTCAGGTGGGGAAGCAGTGGAGCCATGGAGGAGGCCGCCCTCGATGAGCTGTTCGGATCGGTGCGAACGGCAGTGCGGCTGACAGCAGCGCCTGCGCCCGAGCTGGCGGTCCTCGCGCCGGCGCCGCTGCTCACCGTCACCATCGAGGGCCGGGCCGAGCACCATGAGCTGCACGTCCACGTCGGAGGGCAAGGCTATTGGATCGCCCGCCTCGCCTCAGAGCTGGGAGCTGACGTCAGCGTCTGTGTGACCGTGGGCGGCGAGACCGGCGCCATCGTGGCGGGCCTCCTCAACCAGGCGACGTTCACGGTCCGCTCGATCGATGTCTCCGGGGCCAACGGCTCCTATGTGCACGATCGCCGCGGCGGATCCAGACGCGTGGTGTTCGATGCGGTGCCCGAGCCCCTCGACCGACACGAGGCCGACGATCTCTTCGGCGCCGCCCTCGGGGCGGCCACGCGCTGTGGGACCCTCGTGCTCGCTGGTGTGCCCACCCCCGGTCTGCTCCCCGACGGGTTCTACCGACGGTTGGCGGCCGACGCCCGCGCCGCTGAGGTCCACGTGGTGGCCGACGCGTCTGGGGACACGCTGCGCGACGTGCTTGCGGGCGGCATCGACGTGGTGAAGGTGAGCGACGACGAACTCCGCGAGTCCGGGTATCTCGCCGACGAGAACGCCGACGGCGCGGCGGTCATCCAGGCGATGGCGGAGCTGCACGATGCCGGGGCCGAGTCCGTCGTCGTGACCCGCGCGACCGCCGGCGCGCTGGTCTGGGCCGACGGGAACGTCGTCGAGGTGGTGGCGCCAACCGTCGAGGTCCTCGAGGGAGCGGGCGCTGGAGACTCGCTCACCGCCACGCTGGCCGTCACCCTCGCCAGCGGCGGGACGGTCATGGACGGCGTCCGTCTCGGTAGCGCCGCTGCCGCTCTCAACGTCACCCGGCACGGCCTCGGGTCCGGGCGCCGTGAGGACATCGAGGCCTTCGCCGAACGGGTCACGGTGCGCGAGATGGACCGGTGAGCGCCCGACGGGCACTGATCACCAACGACGACGGGATCGACAGCCCCGGTCTCGCCGTGCTGGCAGCCGCCGCCAGGCGGGCCGGCTACCAGCCGATGATCGTCGCGCCCTCCTGGGACAGCAGCGGCGCCAGCGCGTCGCTGTCCGCCACCGAAGCGGACGGTCGTGTGCTCATCGAAGAGCGCGCATCGACCGAGCTGGGCGGCCCGGCGATGGCGATCGAGGCCGCCCCCGCCTTCATCGTCCGAGCCGCCATGGCGCAAGCCTTCGGGCACACACCAGATGTCGTCCTCTCCGGCGTCAACCACGGTGCCAACCTCGGCCACGTCGTCCTGCACTCCGGCACGGTTGGCGCCGCCCTCACGGCCGCCACCTATGGCTTGCCGAGCCTCGCCGCCTCCCTCGAAGTCGGCGACCGTTGGCACTGGGACACCGCCGCCACGGTCCTCGATACCGTGCTGCTCTGGCTCGATGACCTCGACAGCACACCCTGCCTGAACCTCAACGTCCCACCCGTCGCCCCCGACCGCTTCCGCGGCATCGCCGCGGCCACGCTCGCGCCCTTCGGCGCTGTCCAGTCCACCGTCACCGAAGCCGGCGCCGGATGGGTTCGCGTCCGCTACCAACCCTCCGCCATCGACCACCAAGCGGGAACCGACGCCGCCCTGCTCGCAGAGGGCTACGCCACCGTCACCCCGCTCCGCGGCATCGACGAAGGCTCGTTCGATCTCGAGGCGGCCCTGGCCCGCCAACCACCGACGGACTGACGTCGACAACGGCGGATCGCCCGAGACCGCGGGTACCGGCACCGTGCCAGGGGTAAGGAGCAGAGCGAGCTGAGCGCGGGCTGGTTCGGATCGGTGAGGCCCCCGAGCACACCACCGCTACTGAGGAGGGAGAGATGACGGATCCGATCTTCACTCCGAGCAGCGAGCGAGAATTGCTCGTCGTCTATCCGACTGCCGAACGAGCTGGTCAGGCACGTGACCGGCTTCTCGATCTGGGCATCGATCCCGCTTCCATCCGGATCGATGAAGAATCCGATGAGATCGCGTCATTGCGGGCCGAGATGCATGAGGAGGTCACGCAGGCCTGGATCGTCCCGACCGCTGCGTTCGTCGCCACCAAGGAGGGCGTCAAGGGGATGGGATTCGTGGGCGGCATCGCCATCGTCGCCAGCCTGGCCATCGCCATTCCGCTCGCCTTCATCGACTTTGGCGCAACCCTGGGGGTCCGACTCGTCTGGTTCTCGATCATCGCGGTCGCCCTGGGCGGCACCATCGGCTTCGTCGCGGGCGCCAGCGCTGGAGTCAAGCGTCCGGGCGAGTTGATGGCGGCGCACCGGGGCACTGTGTTGCGCGTCAACCAGGACACCCCGGCGCTCCGTGCGTCGCTCGCCGAGCTTCACCCCATCCGTCTCGACGAGGTCAGTCACGACGACACACCGCTGGACACCGTCATGACCGAGGACGAGACCGACGACGAGGGCATCGTCGAAGAAGTCGCCGCCAACGTCCACGGGGACGACTACCACCCAGGCGCTCACCCAGAGCGGTCCGCAGACGCGCCCGAAGTGAGCCGGAATCCGGGTGGGCGCGATCTACGCGAAGGATCAGGGTCCTAGCGGCATTCGGTGGTTCCGGAGTGGTCGTCTAGGAAAGGCGAGAGATGTGTCGTCCGCACAAGACGCCTGGGTCTGTCGGCAATGGCAGTTGGTCCACGTCGAGCGCGTCGGCCAGGCGTTCGTCCTCGACGCCATCGAGCTGCCGGATTGTCCAGAAGAGCCCGGGAGGTTGATGTCCTTCACCTTCGAGGCTCCGAAGCTCCGGTTCGCCGCGTCCCGTGAGCGGCGTCGCCTCGCGCGGTGGGTCACCCGCCAGGACGGGCTGTGCAGCGCGCACTCGGTGGTCGACCGTGCCATCACCGCCGTGATCCTGGTACAGGGCGACAAACGGATCAGCATCGCGACCGAGTTGGGCACCGGCTGAGATCTCTCGAACGGCCAGGAGGACCTCCACATGAATGCGAACCCATCACGTCAACGTAACCCCACCCGCGGCGAGGTGCGGGAAGCGCTCCAGGACGCTGACTTCCCACTGACGAAGCAGGCGCTCGTGGCCTGCGTCGACGACCAGGGCGGCGCCGCAGGCCTCGCCGTGGCTCGACAGCTTCAAGCGCTACCGCTGGCGACCTACGAGTCACTCGATGAGGTACTCCGCTCGGTCGACCTCGCGGATCAGCGGGGCTACTGAGCCGAATCGCATCCGCTGACTGGTCCGGCCGGTCCTCTACGAGCGCGAGCGGACTGCGAGGCGATCGGCGGGTGACTGCCCCGAGTCGGGGCCGATCGTCCAGTCGGGTGCGACCTTGAGCTGGCCTAGGTCGAGGACGGCCTCGCCGTCGATGATGTCGTGGAGCGGGACGACGGGGAACGGTTCGGCCGGCGCGGCGCGTCCGTCGGCGTGGGCGGCGAGCGCGTCGGGGAAGTGGCGCAGGAGGCTCTGGACGATGAGCTGGTGTTGCTGCGCGAGGAAACAGCGCGCCCCGTCGGTCACCCGGCTGGTCAACCGCTGCATGGTCGCAGCGTCGGTCGACTCGGGCTGGGAGAGGCGGGCCCGATCCAGGAGGTCGGTCAGGGATCGTCCGTCCTGCTTGCACGGTGTGCACTGCCCGCACGACTCCACCGACAGGAACCGGGAGACGCCGTGGGCGACCGAGACGATGTCGACGGTGTCGTCGATGACGATGAAGCCCGCTGATCCGAGGCCGCCGCCGGCCGCGGCGAGGCCCTCCCACGACAGCGGAGCGTCGACCGCTCCCGCCGGAAGGATCGGGTTCGCCGTGCCGGACAGGACGGCCAGCAGATCGCCCTCGGGGAGCTCGCCACCGAGCTCGGCGATCACCTGGCGCAGGGGCGTTCCGAGCGCGAACTCCCCGACGCCGGCGCGCTCGGTGCAGCCGCTGACCGTGCACACCATGGTCCCTGGTGACTGCTCGGTGCCGTCCCGGCGGAAGTGCTCCGGACCGTCCAGGACGATGCGCGGCACGTTGGCGAAGGTCTCGACGTTGTTGACCAGTGTGGCCGCCGCGTCCGTGGCGCCCTCCGCGTCGGCGAAGTTCGTGCCGGCCCGAGAGGCGGGGTCCGCGCCCGCCGGTTCGGCACCGGCGCGGTACGGGGGAGCGATCCGCGGGAAGGGCGGTCGGCCGTTGATGGCTTCGAGCAGCCCGGTCTCCTCGCCGAGGAGGTACCGGTCCGAGCTGGCGACGATGTCGATCGCGATGCCCTCGGTCCATCCGGCCGCTTCCATCTCGGCCGCGGCGGCGACCACCCGCCGCCGTTCCTGCGTGGCGCCGCTTTTGCAACCCACGATGACGCGGTCCGCGCCGACCGTGTTGGCGCCGATGAGGGCACCTTCGAGGATCTTGAACGGGTTGACGCGGACCAGCGTCCGGTCCTTGAGGGTGCCGGGTTCGCCCTCGGCGGCGTTCACCACGACGGTCGCCGGTTCCCCGCCCCCCATCCCCGCGACGGTCCGCCACTTCGTCCCCGTGGGGAACCCGGCGCCGCCGCGGCCGCGGAGCCCCGATGTCTCGATCGTCTCCAGGGTTGCGACGGGGCCGGCGACCCGTGCCGCTCGGAGGGCCTCCCCGCCGCGCGCCTGCGCGTATTGGTCCAGGGTCTCCACGACGGTGTGGTCGAGGACACGGGCGACGTGACCTGCTCGTTGCTGCATCAGTCTCCTTCCACGGCCGAATGGGCGCCCGGTCACCTTTCCTACCCAGTGCCGACACGATGCAACGCGCTTCGGTTCGGATCGGCCCCGTGCGGGTAGCCGACTGGTGGGCCTCACCGGCAGGAGTTCGACAATGAAGCACTGGACCTATCCCGATGACCGGTACTACTACCCCTGGTACGGAGCCGTTCCGACGGAGCCGACCGACGGTGACATCAAGGCGATGGTGGTCGACCGTCTTCGGGTGGATCCGCTCACCAAGGACGATGAGATCCGCGTCGATGTGAAGCGCGATGTCGTGATCCTCACCGGAGACGTGTCGAGCACGCTTTGCAAGCGAGTCGCAGGAGACGATGCCTGGGACACCCCCGGCGTGGTCGACGTGAGCAACCAGCTGAAGGTCAGCGGCCTCGCGGCATGACAGGGCGGGTGAAACGCAGCAAGCGGCCGGAGGCATTGGCGTAGAAGGTCACGACCTTGTCGATCGATGGAAAGCAGGAGGACCGCGATGGCCCAGCTCATCGAAGAGATCATGAACCCGAATCCCACCACCTACCCGGCGACAACACCGTTGGATGAGGCTGCCCGAGCCATGCGCGACACAGGGATCGGTGACGTTCTGGTGACCGATGACGGCACCCTGTGCGGCATCGTCACCGACCGGGACATGGTGGTGCGTGCGGTCGCTGAGAACCGCCCACCGTCGACGAGCCTGCTCGGCGAGATCTGTAGCCGACAGCTCGTGTCCTTGTCACCTGCGGACACCGTGGCCGCCGCGGTTCAATTGATGCGGGACAACGCCTTTCGGCGCCTGCCGATCTGCACCGACGGCGAGGTCGTGGGCATCGTTTCCCTCGGTGATCTCGCGGTCGCGCAGGATCCTGCCTCGGCCTTGGCCGACATCAGCGCGATGCCGCCGAACGGTTGACGTGCCCGACGTGGAGCGCGCCTACTGGCAATGGCGGCAGTGGGAGCTCATCAGGGTCCAACACGAGAGCGACGCAATCGTTCTCGACGCGCTCGAGCCGGCGGACAACCCGGCGGAGGCGAGCACAGAGCTGATGACGATCGAGTTCAGGCCGACCGACCCCGCCGGGGATCTCGATGGACTGGTCGAGACTCTGTCGGACTGGGTTGCCTCCGACACGCCCTGCGGCGTTCTACGTTGTCTCGAAGGCCCGTTCGGGTCGCTCACTCTGTTCCAGGATCTCAAGATCCTCGTGTTCAACACCACCTGATACGCGGGAGGCGGGCACGTGCAACCGACCTGCTCTAGAAGCGAGCGCCTCGGGCCGACCCTCAAGCTGGCCGCTGAAGGTCACGCGGGTCGCCCGAGGAGGCGGTCGAGGTCGGCTCGGGGGACGCGGAGAGTGCGGCCGATCTCGATGCAGGGGAGGCCGTGTTCGCCGCCGGTGGCTCGCCACTCGCGGGCCGCGGCGTAGGCGGCGTTGCGGCTGATGCGAAGGATGGCGGCGGCTTCGTCGATGGTGAGCACCTCGGTCGAGGTGTCGGTCTCGGTGGTGGACATCGGGTCCTCCTCGATGGTTGGCGACTTGCCTAGGTAGGCCCCTGATGGGACCGCGACTTCGCGTGGAGCCTCAGATTCCGATCGCGTGGTCGACAGCGGCCGTCTGGTTGGCGGGGTGGGTGATCTCCCATGCGGTCAGCTCACCGGTGGAGCGGTGGAGTCGTTCAGCGACGGCGAGGTCGGCGGGTGCGGGAGGGATGCGCGGGAGGGCTTCTCCGTCGAGTGGGTCGGCGGTGGCGGTGAGGTACAGGTGGTTCGCCTCACGACCGCGGGTGATGTCGACATAGGTCTCAGCGCGCGTCGCCGTGGCGTCAACTCGGCTGGTGGACACGTCGCGGGTCGAGCCCTGCACCGCGTAGGAGGTCAGGGCGTAGGCGTGGTCGATGCCGACTTCGGGTCGTCCGGCTGGGGTGCGGTGGAGGTCGAAGAACGTGCGCGGGATGTCGATGCGGCCGATGCCGTCGAAGGCCACGGTGAGCGTGTCGCGCGCGCCGTCCCGACGGTCGTGGTGGACGGCGATGACGGTGCCGAGGGCGCCGTTGCGGACGTAGGCGTGGCGGCCGGTCTCGACGTGGAGGTCGCGGTTGGGTGCGCGGGCGGTGATGCGGTCTCCGACGGCGAAGGATCGGTCGCCGCTGGCGTGGATCTCGTCGTCGCCGAGTTCGCCATTGACGCGGCGTAGGAGGTGGGCGAGCCGGTTCAGTTGTCGGCGGGTGCTGTTGCGCCGGTCGACCATGGGGTGGTCGAGCCCGTCGCGGTGTGCGTCCCACCACCGGCCAAGGACGTGGCGGTACATGGTGAGATCGTCGCCGACGACGTGGAGGTGTCCGGCCGAGGCGAGCTCGTCGAACGCCTCGTCGATGCGGCCTTCACGCATCGCCTGGGCGGCGGCTCGGTCGTGTGGGTCCTGGAGCCGGTGGGTCGTCGTCAGCTCTGGGGTGTGGGTTGGGTGGCGTTCGCAGAGCACGCGGAACATGCCGCCAGCGGCGATGGCGCCGTGTTGGGACGGGTCGCCGATGAGGCGGAGGCTGGCGCCGGTCGTTGCGGCCATGTCCATGAGGATGTGGAGGTCGCGGTCCGAGAGCGTGGAGGCTTCGTCGACGACGAGGATCGTTCGCGAGTCGAGCGGCAACGACTGGGGGTCGGTGTGGGCGAGGTACCAGGCGACGGTCTCGCACTCGATGCCGGTTGCGGCTGCGAGCGTGCGGGTGGCCTCACCTTTCACGGCGGCGCCGACGACCCGGTAGCCGGCCGCGGTCCATGCGTCGGCACAGGCGGCAACGGTGGTGGTCTTGCCGGCACCAGCGCGGCCGATGGCGGCTTGGAATCGGTGTCCTCGTTGGCACCAGTTCGTGACCAGGCGCCGTTGTTCGTCGGTGAGGTGGGGGTGCTTCGCGATCGCGTCGTCGACGTGGGCGTCGGGCGCGAGGTGCGCGCCGCGGTGGAGTCCTTCGGTGAACCGGTTCGCGATGTGGTCCTGGAGGTCGAGTGCCTCGACGGTGGTGAAGAGCGGCTCGTCGGTGTCGGTAAGCGCGACCACGTGGGGTGAGGCGAGGAACTGCTCGGTGATCTGGATCAGCCCGTCCGCGCCGCAGAGCAGCGGTTGGGGATCGGCGCCGTCGGACGGCACGGGATGGCTGGCCATCGCGGCGAGTGCTTCGGAGCGGGAGAACACCGAGCCGCCGGCACAGATCCCGTCGGGCGCTGCGACGGATCGGAACAGCGCGTCGAGGTCGACCACCTGCTCGGGATGGTCGTGTCCGACCGTCGCGGCGAGTGCGTCGGCGTCGAGGCCGTGCGTCGCCGCACGTTCGCGCCACGCAGCGACGAGGTCGTCGGCGGGGGTGTGGTTCTTGGCCGGACGTGTCCGAAGGACGATGTGCTCGATCTCGTTGGGGTGAGCACCGCGGCCGATCTCGTACTCGAGCTCCTCGAGGGCATCGTCGATCTCGCTACGCCGCTGCGAGAACTCCCGGATCACTCGATTGTCGATGCCCTCGATCTCCCAGCCGGACTTGCGGCCCGGCCGCCACCGCACGCCGAGCTGCTCGGTGAGCTGATGGCGCATTTCGGCGGTCGCCAGAGCGGACGCGGCCTGGGCGTTCGCGAAGAGCGGGCGTGACCACAGCCCCCGGAGGCTGCCGTCGGGCATCCGGGCTGTGTTGACGACGACGTTGTGGTGGTGCGGGAACGGATCGAGCGCGCGGGAGGTGAGATGCCGGAACGACGCGACGGCGAGTCCCTCGGCGGGGACTGCCTCGCCGTCGACGCGCCCGACGGCACGTCCTTGCAGCCAGTCGATTGCCCAGTCGTTGCCGGCCTGGATCGAGCCGAGCACGGCATCGCGGGTCGTCCTATCACTGAGGAGGGCCAGAACTCCGAGGGACTTCTCGGTGGTGAGCGTGAGGTCGTACGCGACGCGGACCGCAGGAGGTCGGCGACGTTCGAGGAACTGGGCGAGGTCCTCGCGCAGCACGAGCCACCGGCCTCGTGTTCCCCGATGTGCCACCAGGAACGCTCGGCGCGGTTGTCGACCGGCCGCGACCGCTCGTTCGATCTCGCCGCGGTGTTCGTCGTGGTAGCGGGCGAGGCCGCGGAGGTAGCGGTTGGTAACGCTGGCCAAGCGGGCTGCCTCGGGGATCGTCAGCTGGTCCGTGGCATCGCCGAGCACACGGACGCTGTTGGGGTCGACGCCGGACTCGCGGGCGTTGATGCAGCGCTCCAACTCGCTGGCACGCACCCACCGCGAACCGTCGGACGCGACGAGCGGGAGGAGGTAGGAGCCTTCCGGCTGTCCCAGCTTGTTGGTGACGTGGCCGGCGGGAGATCGCGTGGGAGGTTCGGCCTCTCCTGCTGGATCTGCGGGAGGTCGCGCGGGAGGTCCGTTGCCAGGATTCGGCACGGTGTTGGGGGTCGGGCGGTCCTCGCTGATGGCGATTCCGACGTCGAGCATCCGTTCTACCTCGGCGTGGGTGAGGCCGAGCGCCGCGGCTGCGTCAGCCACTCCGAACAGCGCTTCGCCGCCGGGAGCGAGGCGAGTGTGGGTGCCGGTGCCGAGCGTCGGTCGGCGTCCAGCGGAGCCTTGCGCGGTGATGAGCCGTTCGTCGGTGTGCGGGTTCCGCCCGGCGAGCATGGACGCGAAGTCCGCTCGTTCTACCGTTCCGGTCAGTCCAAGGCTGTGCGCGGTGCGGCCCAGCCAACGGCCAGGTTCTTCACCCTGGTCCGCGTAGTAGCGCTCCGGGCCCGTTGCTCCCGCCGTTGCGTTGGGCGGTGGGGTGGGGGTCTTTGGCGGCGGTTGGAGGTAGCGGACGATGGAATCCACGACCCTGGCGGTGTCGGCTCGCCCGCCGCCGAGCGGGGTGACCGTGAACTTCACCGGGAACGCCAAACGGGAGGTCCCACAGGTTCCCCGAAGGGGAACCTGTCAATGTGTGCGCGCCGGACCTGCTGTTCGGGAGCGATGCGAGTGACCGCGAACATCGGTGTTCCGGGGGAGCCGTTCCGGCGACTGAAGGTCATCACCCGAGAGGTCATCGCCCGAGGCCCTGCCCGAGCGGGTGGAGCCCGTTGGTCGCCACCGTTGGTCCGTGTTGCAAGCGGTCGAGTCGAGCACCCATCGATGCAACCTTCGAGCGGTGCTGGGCGAGATCCTCGACCTGCTCGAGGTGGGTGCCGAAGAGCCGCTCGTGGGTGTCGTTGGTCCACGCCGGAACCCCGGCGAGCTGGCGGGGGCTCAGCGGAGCGACCTGGCGGTACACGTCGAGCCCGGTGCCGTCGGGCGCGGGCCGGGCCAGCCCGTACCGCACGAGTCGGTCCAGTGTGTTGGCGAGCCGGCTTCGCTCACCAACGCCCACGCCGAGGCCGAGGGATCGAGAGAGGTCGCTGGCGCCAATCTCGGCGGGCACGTTCGTGACCCACAACGTCGGGAGCCGGCGGAGCAGCAGAGTCGAGCTGGGCCCGACGACCGCCGACCAGCACTGCTCCACGTAGGGGTCGGTCAGGTCGAACCCGACGCGCTGCACGCGTCCGTCAGGGTGGTCGACCGGGGTGAACGACAGCCTTCGATCAGGGTCCATGCCTTCGTAGGCCCTTGAGCGAGGCCGAAGCGCGCGGCGAAGGACCGCATGGGAGGTCACGCGGGAGGTCGGGTGCCCGAACTGGCAGGTCGATCTCGGGAAATCCATACAACGGGAGGTTGCGCGGGAGGTCCAGCGGGAGGTGCCACGCGGACCTTCTTGGTGCCCGATGACACCAGGAGGCTCTCGATGGCACAGATCCTGCAAGCCCTCAACAAGGAGTGGGCGGCGATTGCCGACTCCCCAGCCGCTCGCCGCGCGCTGATGCGCTGGTCGGCGATGCATCCAGTGCTCCTGCCGGCCTCCGATCTCAACGACGTGATCGATCTCGGCTACCGGCCTGATATCGGTCCGGATGTTCGTCTTGCGTTGGCCACCCTGGCTCCTGCCGACCACCTCGCAGCTCGCACCCTGCTGCAGGAGCTCATCGGCGGCCTGGTCAAGCTCGCTCGCCGGGTCGGCCGCGACGACGACGCGGTCGACGACGTCGTCAGCCTCGCCTGGGAGCGCATCCGCACCTACCCCGTCCACCGGCCCGGCTCGGTCTCGGGCAACGTGCTGTTGGACGTCCGCAAGCGCTACCGCCGGGATCACGACACGCCGCGGCGGTGCCTAGCCAGCCTTGGCGACGCCGCCCTCGAGCCGTCTGCTGAGGACCGAGTCCTCGGCAATGCCTTCCTTGGGGAGCTGATCGCTGCGAGCGAGGGCAGCGGCGTGTCGCATGACGTGCTCAGCACGATCATCCGCAGCCGGGTTGGTGGCGAGTCGATGGCCGACCTCGCCGCCGAACAGCACGTGTCGCGCAAGGTGCTGTGGCACCGTCGGTGGCGGGCCGAAGCGCGGCTGCGCGAGTTGCCGTTGGCGAGCTGATGGCACCGGCTCGTCCGGCGCCCCATTTGCAGGGCAAGGACGGACGAGCGCAACTGGGGATCGTTCGCTACCGTTGTTGTCGGCGTCGACTCGTCGATGTCCGGTCTCGTCTGTCTGACCGTTACGGGACGGACCTCCTTTCCCTGACCCGCGGCGCCCTCACTTCGCCGGTGTGGCCAAGTCCGATCGGATTGCTCCTGCAACTGCTCCGCGGCGCTCTCGCGCTCGGCTGGTGGAGCTCGCCGTTGTTCTGGCGCTCATCGTTGCGGCGTGCTCGAGCGATGACGTGTCGACCACGGAGCCCGACCCTGCCGGTCGCTCGACGGAGGATTCCACGTCCACCACGACGGATCAGCGCTTGCCGACATCCTCTTCGACGTCGACCCCAGACGGTCAGTCGATCGAGGACCAGATCATCGCTCGTTACCTGGGCTTCTGGGACGCTCGCTTCGAGGCGAACAGCGGCACGCCCAACCCGGACGACCCAGCGTTGGGGGAGTTCGCCACCGGGGAGCAGCTCGTGACGGTCGTTGCTGAGACTCGTCAGCGACTCGATGATGGTCTTGCGCTCCGGGCGGCAGAGCCATCCCTGCTCGCTCACTCGGTGAGTGTCGTGTCCGTAGGAAGCGATCGAGCCGAGCTACAGGACTGCTTCGTCAACGACGGAATCGTCTACCGCGTTGCTACCGGCGAGGTGATCGACGAGCGCACTGCAACCCGGAGCGTCTCCGTGGTGATGGTCCTCGACGAAGGCGCTTGGAAGCTTCAGAGAGCGACCGTCATCCAGGAGTGGGAGGGCATCGCGGGATGCGCACTCGCGGACTGATCTCCACGCTCCTGCTCGCGGGGACCGTTCTCGCGACCGCGTGCCCGGCGCAGGCTGACGATGGCGGAGGGGCGTTCGTCGACAACGACGGCAACCCGACTGCAGTAGCGGGCGACGGCGAGTACGGGAGCGATGGAAGCACCGGCGGAGGCGGCGACGACGACGGCTGCCGGTGGATCGTTCTCATCGAGGATGACTTCGAATGGGCGCTCTACGACCTCGACGGCAACCGCCGCTTCTCCGACACCGGCCGCTGGCTCTCTCAAGACTGCCCGCCGGGCGAGCCGGGCTCCGTCGGTGGCGTCTTGGTGGTGCCGGAGGGTGACGAGGTCGACCCCGTGGGGTTGGCGTTGGACGCACTCGCCCGAACGTCGATCGCCCCACCTCCGGTCGAAACGAGTCCGTCAGCCGATCGAAAGCTCTATGCGCAGGTTCCGACCTGGTTGTGGGTGGATCCGGGCTGGTGGCAGACCCACGAGGCGACCGCCAACGCCGGTCGTGTCTGGTCCACGGTCCGAGCCATCCCGGTGGCGACGACATGGAGTCCCGGTGACGGTCGCAGCGTTTCCTGCCAGGGGCCAGGAACCCCGTGGCGGCCCGGGTTGCCCGAGGACGCCAGCGACTGCACGCACACGTACCGAACGTCGTCCTCGGCGCGACCCCTCGGCACGTTCGACCTGCAAGCGACGGTGACGTTCGAGGTGTCATGGACGTCGAACGCGACGAGCGGCGGCACGTTGCCGACGATCAGTCGTACCTCCACGCTCGAAGTCGAGGTCGGGGAGATCCAAGCGATCGGCACGCGGGGAGGTCAGTAGCGATGGCATCGACTCGCGCTCCGGTACGAACCGGTCCGCCCTCGTCCAACGGCCGAGACGCCAGCCAGGTCGCCGACGTCCGCCCTCCAGGTCGGCGAGTGCGCGTGCCCGAGGTCGCGATCGGCCTGGTGGTCACCGTGGTATTCGCACTCGGTGCGGTGCTGTGGCACCTGAGCACCGTCGAGAAGGTCCCCGCCCTGGCGGCGTCGTCGCCGATCGAGCGTGGAGAGCTCATCGACTCCAGTGACGTCCGGGTGATCTACGTGTCGAGCGATGATGCGTTGGCCCGGCTCGATAGCTCCCAGATCAATCGCGTCGTCGGCAGCGTCGCCGTCGTCGACCTCGCCGCTGGAACCCTCTTCACGCCGTCAGTGGTGGCAGAGGCGTCGGCGATCGACGTCGGTGAGGGGGTCGTCGGCCTCTCGCTCGAACCCGGCGCATACCCGGCCCGGGGGCTCGCTCCTGGCGACCGCGTGAACGTGGTCCGCGCGGCAAACGTGGCCGATCTCGACGCAGAGCCGACCGTGGTTGCTCGCAACGCCACTGTGTTCGCGATCGACGAGCTGTCGAGCGACCAGTTGCTCGTCTCCGTACTCACCACTGAGGGCGCCGCCGAGATGGTCGCCGCCTCGGCCGGGGCCGGTGGGCTGCGGCTCGTCCTGGTGGCGCCATGAAGATCGTTGGCCTCGCGTCGGTGCGGGGCGCTCCAGGGGTGACCACCACCTCGCTCTTGCTGGCGTCGACGTTCACCGACGCTGTTGTGGTGGAAGCGGATCTCGACGGCGGAGTGCTCGCGGTCCGCTATGGGCTCGGGCGGGAACCTGGTCTGACGACCTTTGCCGCATCCCGGCAGGAGGGACGCGACGGTTGGCGGGCACATGCGCAGGATGCCGGTGGCGTACCCGTGCTGGTCGGCCCAGACGCCCCCGGGCCGAGCGCATCGTTGTGGCGAGCTGCGGGCGAGCGGATCACCCAGGAGCTCGTAGCCGCTGACGGCGTCGCCGTCGTCGACGTTGGCCGACTGCGTTCGCCGGTGCCGCTCGTGAGCGCGTCAGACCTCCTGGCGGTGCTCGTGTGCCCCGTCGCCGAGCAACTTGTCGCGCTGAGCCACCTCTTGCCGACGCTGCGCCAAGCAATCAAGGGCCAGGTGGCAGCGGTGCTGGTTGGGGACGGCCCCTACGACGCTGCCGACGTCGAGCGCTCGTTGGCGATCACGGTGGTGGGGGACCTGCCCGACGATCGGGACGCCGCAGAGGCCCTGCGCAATGGAGGTTCGCGCGCACGGCTTGCACGGTCCCGCCTCGCGCGATCCGTTGCCGCGTTGGGTACGCAGATCGGTCTCGTGGTCATCGAGCCGGCGGTGGAGGCAGCGTCGTGACCACTGCAGCGACCGGGCTTGCGGAGGCGCAGAGCGACGGCGTCGACCCGCGACTCGTCGCCGATCTGCACCGAAGCGTCGGGGAAGCGCTGACCGCGGCGCACGTCGCCCACGACGAGGCTGGGCAGGGTCGCCTCCTCCCGAGCGACGAGCGGGCACTGGCCCGCAAGCTCCTCGCCGACGAGCTACGTCACCTCGCCGCGGGTGCCTACGCCGACGGCAGGGCACCACTCGACGAAGCAGCAGAGGTATCTCTCACTGCAGCAGTTCTCGATCGCATCCATGGCCTCGCTCGACTTCAACCTCTCCTCGATGATCCACACATCCGGGACATCCACATCTCGGGTGCGCAGCGCGTGTGGCTCAACATGCGTGATGGAACCAAGGTTCGCGGGCCATCGGTCGCGGAGTCCGACGACGACCTGGTAGAGCTCATCGCTACCGCGGCACGACGCATCGGCCGTAGCGAACGACGCTGGGACCACGCCCACCCCGAGCTGAATCTCCAACTCCCCAACGGCGACCGCCTGCACGCGCTGATGGCGGTGTCCGGTCGACCGACGGTCACGATCCGCCGCCACGACTTCGACATCCACCGCGTTGACCAACTCATCGACCTCGGTGTGTGCGACGACCTTCTGGCGAGCTTCCTGTCGGCAGCGGTGCGGGCACGGGCGAACATCATCGTCGCCGGGGGCACCGGCACCGGGAAGACCACCACCCTGCGGTGCCTCATCAACGAGATCCCCGCCGACGAGCGGCTCATCACCGTCGAGGACTCGCTGGAGATCGGCCTCGAACGCTTTGAAGACCTCCACCCGGACCACGAGACACTCGAGGCGCGCGAGGCCAACACCGAGGGCGTCGGTTCCTTCACCCTCGCAGAGCTCGTCCGCTCCGCATTGCGCATGGATCCCCAGCGGGTGATCGTCGGCGAGGTCCGCGGGGCCGAGGTCCTTCCGATGCTCCTCGCGATGAGCCAGGGCAACGACGGCTCCATGTGCTCCATCCACGCCGACTCATCCAAGGGCGTGTTCGGTCGGCTTGCCATGTACGCGGCGATGACCCCCGAACGGCTCATCCCTGACGTCACCAACCTGCTCGTCGGCAACGCCGTCGACCTGATCGTCCACCTCGGCTGGGTGTCGGGGGAGCGGCGGGTCACCAGCGTTCGGCAGGTCACGGGCGCGGTCGAAGGTGGCCAGGTCGTCTCCAACGAGATGTGGCGTCCCGACGGCACCGGCGTCGGAGTCCCTGCCGCGCCTCCAACCCCCGACTTCGCCGCCCAGCTCGAGACCTGCGGCTTCGACGCCGCGTCGCACGGCGCCGCGCGGGGCTGGTGGCGATGAGCACCGTCGTCCTTGCCGCGTTGTCGGCCGGCCTCGCCCTTGGGTTGCTCCTGATCGTCGCCGGACTCACCGGGCGCCAGCTCGTTGATGCGCCCTCGGACCACCTCCAGCGCCTCGTCGCCAGTGCAGTACCGACGAGGGCAGCGCTCGCCGGGGCAGCCGGGCTCGTGGCAGTCACCGCCACAGGGTGGCTGGTCGGCGGGATCATGGCTGCCGTCGCCGTACTGGTTCTGCCAAGAATCCTCGGTGGCAAGGCTGCCCGACAACGGGCAATCGACCGCACCGAAGCCATCGCTTCATGGACCGAGATGATTCGGGACTCGATCGTCGCGGCATCCGGGCTTGAGGAGGCCATCGTCGCCACCGGTCCGGTTGCGCCGACGCCCATCGCGACCGAGGTGCGGACGATGGTCCGACGCCTTGACCATCAGCGACTGCCGGACGCGCTCGTCGCGTTTGGTCAGGATCTCGACCACCCATCCGGGGACCTCGTCGTCGCCGCGCTCGTGATCGCTTCCCGCATGGAAGCGGCTGACCTCTCCGGGCTCCTGTCGAGACTCGCCGACGCCACGCGCGGTGAAGCCCGAATGCGGATCCGCGTCGAGGTCGGCCGTACCCGGGTCCGCACTGCTGCGAAGGTGATCGTCGGCGTCGTCATCGCCGCGGTGGTGTTCCTCGCCGTCGCGAACCGCAGCTACCTCACCGTGTACGACAGCACCGGGGGCCAGGTCATGCTGGCCGTTGTCGGTGGGATCTTCGCACTGGGCGGGTGGCTGCTGACCCGCATGGCCGAGATCGAGCTTCCCGAGCGGTTCACCGCACGCGCCGATGGCCCCACCCACGCCGGGGCCGAGATGTGAGCACCCTCGTCATGGTCCTCCTCGGTGCCGGCGTCGGCGTAGGTGTCCTGCTCACCTGGCGCGCCCTCGCCCCGCGCCCACCCAGTCTCGACGCGGTCCTGGCCGGCCTGGCCCGGCCTGGCATCGCGATCGACGAGACGATGTCCGCTGGTGTATCCGGGGTAGACCGAGCCGCTTCGACGGCCCGCCGGGTTGTCGGAGCGCTCGGCTACGACGAAAGTCGCCACCACCGAGAGCTCGAGCTCATCGGACGTACGCCAGAGCACCACGCCTTCGACAAGCTCCTCGGCGCGGTCGCCGGCCTGCTCGTACCCAACCTCGCCGGCACCGTGCTGGCCATCGTTGGTGTGCCGGTCCCGCTCGGTGTCATCGCCTTCTTCTCGCTCGCCACCGCCGCCGTCGGCTTCCTCATGCCCGACCTCCTCTTGCGAGACGAGGCCGAGAAGCGACGTCGCGCCTTCCGCCACACGCTGTCCTCCTACCTCGACCTGGTCAACGTCCTCCTCGCCGGTGGAGCAGGCATCGAAACCGCACTTCACGCAGCCGCTGACGCTGGAGACGGCTGGGGCTATCAGACCATCCGCGCTGAGCTCCGCCGGGCCCGGCTCACCGGCCAGTCGCCGTGGGACACATTCGCCCAGCTGGCCCAACGGCTGGGCATCAACGAACTCGCCGAACTGGCCGCCAGCGTCTCCCTCGCCGGATCCCACGGCGCTCGCATCCGTGCGTCACTCGCTGCGAAGGCCGACACCCTCCGCGGCCACCAGGTCGCCGAGACCGAGTCCGATGCTGAGGCTGCCACGGAACGGATGACGGTGCCCGTCGCCGTCCTGCTGTTCGGGTTCCTTGTGTTCATCGCCTATCCAGCTGTCGTCCAGATCACCTCGGTGAGCGGACCCCAGCCCTGAACGGAGCACATCACCACCAAGGAGGCCCTCATGTCCGTACCCGACCCCAGGCTGCTGTTCGCCTACTGCTGCCATCGCCTCGGTATCGACCCCGACGACGAACGCGGGATGACCACCACGGAAGTCGCGGTCATCACCTTCCTACTGGTCGGCGCTGCCATCGTCGTGCTCGGCATCATCTATGCCGCCGCCAAGGGCAACGCCGACAACATCCCGACCCCTGAGCAGCCGACGGGCTGAAACCGATGGGACGTCGGTTGCACGGCGAGCGAGGCATGACGACCAGCCAGGTCGCCATCCTCTTTCCCGTCGTCCTGTTCTGGATCATGCTTATCGTCCAGTACGGGCTGTGGTGGCACGCCAAGCAGGTCGCCAACGCCGCTGCGGCGGAAGCGGTCGACGCAGCCCAAGTCCCCACCGGCACCACGAGCGACGGTGAGGACGCAGCCGCATCGTTTCTCGCCCAGTCCGGGAACCTCGCCAACGTCACGATCACCGTGACCCGCGAGCCGACCACCGTCACCGCCGAGATCCACGGCGACGCACCCCACCTCGTCCCCGGCTTCGCTTGGTCGGTCACCGCCCGAAGCTCGGCCCCCGTCGAGCGGTTCGTACCCGAGTCCGAACGATGAAACCCCATTGGCGCGTCCACGGCGACCGAGGTTCGATCGCCGTCGAAGTGGCTGTGATCGCGCCCGCGCTGCTGTTCCTCATGATCCTTGTCGTCTATGCGGGCAAGGTCTCCGAGGCGGACGGCAACATCGAACGTGCCGCATCCGAGGCTGCCCGCGCCGCGTCGCTGCGACAGCATCCAGGCGACGCGACCACGGATGCACAGGCGGCCGCGGCAGCAAACCTCACTGCGGCTGGCGTGCCCTGCCTCACGCTGACGACCATCGTCGACACTGACGACTTCGCTCCCGGCGGGACCGTCACCGTCACGGTCCGCTGCGAAGCTTCCATGGCCGATGTGACCCTCCTCGGTGTGCCCGGCCGGCGGACGTTCACCGCGACCGCGGTCGAGGTCATCGACACCTATCGGGGCGACGGCTCATGAACGCCCGCGACGAGCGAGGCAGCATCACCGCGTTCGTCGCTGTCGTCGCCACTGCGCTCGTGCTGGTCGCTGGCATGGCCTACGACGGGGGCCAGGTCATCGCTGCCCACAACGGGGCCCGCAACGCCGCCGAACGAGCGGCACGAGCCGGCGCCCAGCAGATCGACCTCGACCACCTCCGTGCAACGAACGAACCACTCCTCGACACCAGAGCCGCCGAGGCCGCTGCCGTCGACTACCTCGAGCGCGTCGGCGTCACCGGGACAGCCACCGCCTCCGGCCCGTCGGTCACCGTCACGGTCACCGTCGTTCAACCGATGCTCATCCTGCCCGGTGCCGACCGCACCATCACTGTCCGCGAGACCGCCACCGCCGTCGACGAGCTACAGCAATGAGCCACCGGCGATCCATGCGGCTCCTTCGAGGTGTTAGCTCGCTTGTCGCGACGTTCGCGCTGCTCGCCGGTGTCCCACTACTGCTTGCCGCAGGGATGGGCTGGCCGTTGCCGACCAGCATCCCGACCCTCGACTCCTTCGAACAGGCCGCTCAGTCGGGCATCAGCGACCAAGTCGTCGTCAACACCCTCGCCGTCATCGCGTGGATCGCCTGGACGCAACTCGCGCTCGCGCTCGTGACCGAAATTGTGGCGGTCGCCAGGGGTCGCCAAGCGATCCACCTCCCGATGCTTCCCGGCCTCCAAGTCACGGCCTCTCGGCTCGTCGCCGGGATCCTCATGATCACCTCGACGGTGCAGCCGGCCCGCGCCTACGCCACGCCGCCACCCCTCGCCGTCGTCGAAGCAGCAACAGCGACCGCGACGACCGATCCGTTGGCGCCCAACTTCAACAGTCGTACGCCGACGCCCCTCGCCCCCTCCAGCGACCTGACTTCGTCACCGCCAGCAGCCGAGCTTCCGACCATTGCCGTCCACCGACACGACAGCTACTGGGCCATCGCCGAACGCACCCTGGGCGATGGCCTGCGGTGGCGCGAGATCCTCGATCTCAACGTCGGGCGCACGCTCCCGGACGGCACCACGATCATCGCTGGCGACGACACATTGCACTCCGGTTGGGTCCTCCTACTCCCCGCCGATGCCACCGTCGAGCCCGCCGCACAGCCGGAGGACGATCCCGCTCCGGTTGTTACGGAGAACGACGAACCCGCCACGGTCGTCGTCGAACGCGGCGACAACCTCTGGTCCATCTCCGAGGATCGACTCGAATCCGACCTCGGGCGAGCGGCTGCCGACCCTGAGGTAGCGCCCTACTGGCAGACCGTCATCGCCGCGAACCAGGACCGCTACGTCCAACCCGGCAATCCCAACCTCATCCACGCCGGTCAGGTCCTCGTTCTTCCACCCACAGGCCACGAGCAACTGCCGCCTCCACCGGCCGACCCCGAGCCGGCGGCGGCGGCGGGGAATGCTGCCGAACCCGGCGAAGCCACCCTGCCGCCGCCAGAAGCCGAGGCGCCCCCTGCCGAACAGGCACCGCCCACGACGACCGCCGTCGACAACGGCGCGTCTCCTCGAACGGCAGATGAGCCGACGCGAGCCGATCCCGCCGACAGCGCCGAATCGAGTGACGCTGCTGTGCCGGTTGCTGTGGCTGTCGGCGGGCTGTCGAGCATCGCGCTTGCCGTGGGGCTGAAGCGCCTCCTCGACCGGCGCCGTCGCCGCTTCTCGAACGAGCACCCTGGACAGCTCCCGGGGCGCACTCCGGAGAATCAGCGCGAGCTGCACCAGATGGTCATCGCTCAAGCCGATGAGGAGTGCATCGACGACCTGCAAGGAGTGCTCGGCCGCCTCTCTGCGTCCCTCGCCGCCATGGGATCGGATCGCCGGCCACGCATGATCCGACACTCCGACACCAGCCTCGAGGTCCTGCTCGACCAACCCGACACGAACGCCCCAGCCGGATGGAGCAGCACAGACGACGGCACTGTCTGGTCGCTGGCCGAGCCACCGGACAGCGACGACCCGTATGACGGGCCGCTCAGCCCGTCACCGCTGATGGTGACGGTCGGTCAGCCTGAAGACGACGCACAGCTCTACCTCGACCTCGAAGCGGATGGCGTCCTGGCGCTCACCGGCGACCCCGACGTCGCCACGAACCTCGCACGGTCGATCGTTACCGAGCTGACGCTCAGCCCACTGGCTGACACGCTTCGCGTCATCGCAGTCGGCGATGTCGTCGACCCCGACGCCAGGGTCCTCGAGCACCTCACCATCGTCGGTACATGGGAAGACCACATCGAGGACCTCGTCGCCTGGGCGACGCAATCTCACGCCGCACTTGTCGAGAACGGCTGGGCCAACGCTTTCGTCGGACGGGGCCATGAGCCCGACCATGACGCGCTCGTCCCCATCGCGGTGGTCGCCGACCGACCACCTCCGGACGGACTGGCTGCCACACTTCGCGCCGCCCAGCCGTCGGCGGTCGCGGTGGTTGTGGTCGGGGAGTTCCACGATGCCCTTGCAACCGTCCGTTGCGAGGACGACGCGCTCAACTTCGACATGATCGATCTTGCCTGCTCACCCCAGGAGCTCGATGCGGACGAACTCGCAGCGATCGCCAGCGTCCTGGTCGCCACCGACAGTCCCGCGGAACAGGAGCTCATGGAGCAGCTGCGGACCGAGTTCGAAGCTTCTGTCTCGTTGAACGGGACCCGACCCGCCGATGGTGTCGCGCATCCGGGCTCCCACGAGGATGTTCTGGGCGACGCACCGGACGAGCCGCCCGGCTACGACGTGCTCGTGCGGTTGCTCGGGGACATCGCTGTGGAAGGAGGCCAACCGCTGAAGCCGAAGGCGACGGCAGTCGTCGCCTACCTGGCGCTCCACCGCGCGGTCACCACCGCGCGGCTGGAGGAAGCCTGCTGGTTCGGCTCGGATGGCACTTCCCACATCAAGCGGCTCCACGACACCATGGCCGAGAGCCGATCCGCCCTTGGCTCCCATCACTTCCCGGCCAACCGCAGCGGCCGCTACGTCGTCGGGTCGCGCGTCCGCACTGACCTCGAGCTGTTCGACTGGCACGTCCAGCACGCCGCTGATCTCCCGCCGGCAGAAGCGGTGGAGCAGTACCAAGCCGCGCTCGACCTGGTCAGGGGCAAGCCCTTCTCCTATCCGAACGCCGCCCGGGCCTCCTACGGCTGGGTCGACCTCGAGCACCACGCGACGAGCTGGGAACTGCGGGTTGCCGGGGTCGCACAGGCGTGCGCCGCGATGTACCTGGACGTTGGCGAACCTGCGGCGGCGATCACGATGCTCAGCCGGCTGGTCCAGGCGATCCCGCTGAGCAGCGCTGTCGTCGAGACCCTCATGCGAGCGCACATCGCCCACGGCGACCGCGCCGGCGCCGAGAACGTCTACAGGGAACACGCCGCGGCGCTCGAACAAGCGAAGCTCGGCGATCCCGAGGAGTCCATCGAACAGCTCCGCTTCGACCTGAACGTGAGATGACCGCCGACCACGGGGGCTGTCGCCCCCGACCGGCACTTCAGCGATCGTCGCCCGGCTAGAAGTCGAACACCCGCCCGCCTCGTTCCGTCGCCGTTGGTACCCGACGACCGCCTCCCACAAATGTGGCGAACAGTCAGCCAGTATCTGCGAGTGGAGAACGAGGCTCAGGGTCGTCGTGCCGTAGAAGTTGGTGAGCGTCGTCGTCGCTTTGGCTCGCTCAGCGGTCGGCTCGCGCTCCTCGACGATCGCAGCCTTGCTGCGTTCGTCCCTTCCGCAGGCCGGAGCGGGTGGGGCGTTAGTGGCGCGGCGATGTTCGGTGACGATCCGGTGTTCGTGAAGCGGATCCCGGTTACGGCGCTCGAAGCCGCGCATCGGCACTCGACGAGGAATCGGTTCCAGCTTCCGATGATCTACAACTACGGCGTGGGCTCGGCGGGCTTCGGTGCGTACCGCGAGCTCGCGACCCACGTGAAGACAACCGGGTGGGTCCTGTCGGACGACACGGACGCGTTCCCGATGCTGCTGCATGCGCGGCTGCTCCCCCGACGCCCCGCAGGGCCCGACGAGCGACTCGGCGGCGACGACTACATCCGATACTGGAACGGCAGCAAGCGCATCGGGAACTTCATTCAAGCGCGGGCCGCGGCAACCGAAGAACTTTGCCTCGTGCTCGAGCACGTGCCGCACACCCTCCATGGCTGGCTCCTTGAACACCAGGCCGACGTCCCTGCCGCGGTGGGTCACCTGTGCGACACCCTGACGTTCCTGCACCGGCAAGGAGTGCTGCATCTCGACGCGCATTTCAACAACGCTGTCACCGACGGGTCCCGCGTGTATCTCGGCGACTACGGGCTCGCGCTCGACGAGGCGTTCGAATTGACCGCGCAAGAGCAGGAGTTTTTCGCAACACACCAGCACTACGACTTCGGCGAGGCGATCGCCAACACCGGTTCCCTGCTCTGGTCTCTGGCGCACAACGCGACCCTGGACAACCAGCGGGCCATCAACAAGCTGCTGGACACCCCTCCGAACATCTATCCGATCAAGGCCCTCGCCTCAAACGTGGAACGCCTCGTCGAGCAGCGCCTACTCGACATCCACCCCGCGCTCGTCGAGATCATCGTTCGGTACCGGCGGGTGATCGGCTTCATGGGGCAATTCTTCGACGCCATGCGGTCGAACCCCCGGAAAGACACGCCGTTCGATGACGACTCGCTGAGGGACCTGATTGTCGATGCAGGTGGTCTTCCGTCCGGCCAAGCGTCGTCCTCACGCTGACGCGCGGTCTAGTGGAGACGTTCACCGTGTGTCCCGGAACGCCGGGTCGTGGATCCTCCACGGTGGATCCTCCACGGTGGATTCTCAGCCAGGGAGGCGACTGAAGAACTGTGCGATCGTGGTGGCAGTTGCCGGGTGGTCGGCGATGGTGAGGTGCGTCGCGTCGACCTCGACGACGGTGGCGCTGGCGACGGTGCTGGCGAACTGGTCGCGGTCGACGGCAGGGACGACGAATCCGTTGCCGGGACGGACCTGACGGGTCGCTCGGACCAGGAGCGTTGGCATGGTGAGGTGCTGCCAGCGAGCGTAGGGGTCCTGGGTGATGGTGTAGGCACGGTCTTCGGCGACGGCGGCAGGGTCGGCCGAAGCTGGGTCGACCGCGGCGAGGGCCTCGGCTACCACTGGTCCGATTCCCGGGTCGACCCTGCCGGCAACGTCGACCAGCACCACGGCGGCCACGCGGTCGTTCGCGAGCTCGGCCGCCTTCATCGCGACCGACGCGCCCATCGACACCCCGACGATTGAGAACCGATCCGCTGCCAACGCGTCAGCGACGGCCACTACATCGAGTGCGTGGTTGTCCCAGCCGTAGGTACCCGGTGGTGTCCGGTCGCTCGACCCTCGGCCCCTAAGATCGAGTGACACGAACCGAAAGCCCTGACGCGCGAGCCGGACGCCGATCTTCGCGACCTGCTCGTGCGTGCCGGTGAGCCCGTGCACCCGGAGCACGAGCCGCCCTTCGGATGGACCGTGCTGCCAGGCTCGCAGCGACCCGAACCGGGTCGGGATGTCGGTCGGCACGATCATCTGCCTAACACGGCGGCATGCGAGCAACCTGCCAAGACTGGCCGAACGCGTGTCCCACAACGAACGGGAGGGCATCACACCAGGGTTGCAGCGAGCAGCGCACAGGCGGCTGCAGGCGCGACTGCACTGGGCGGGTCGCCGGCTCGGACATGGAAGGACACTGCGGCCGAGTAGTACGCGACGAGCGACGCTCCGACTATTGAACGAGCGGTGCTGCGGCCAGCGCCTGCGACGAGCGCTGTGACAGCCGCCCCATTGATGACAGGTAGGAGGGGCCGAAGTCTTGCCGGAACACCGAGGTGATCGAGATGCTCGTCGCCGTACTTCGGTGAGAACTGTGTCAGCACAAGGTCCGCTGCTTGGAACGCCGCGAGGACATGCGCGCGGCGCTCCGCAGGGATCACGGTCGTTGATGCTCTCACGGCGGTGACCCCCAACGTCGGTTCGCGGGGAGCTGGGAGGCTAGAGACGGACGAGGTCGGCTTGCGCTGGTTGGCCTGAGTCGAATTCGAAGCCGATGACGGCGTGGCCGTCGAGGGCTTCTGCGAGGCGGCGCAGGGTGTCGGTGCCGCTTCGGTGCTGGCCGCTCTCGATGCGGGAGATCACCGACTTGGTGGTGTCCATCCGCTCGGCCAGTTCCTGCTGGGTCAGCCCGAGCTGCGCTCGGCGCATCAAGACGACGCGGGCGATCTCCTCGAAGGGACGGAGTCGGTCTTGCGTCTCCCGGAACCTGGCGCTGCGGGCGCGACGCTCCTCGATGTCTTCCGAGACGCTCGTGCCGATGGGGCTGTGGTTCTTTGCCATGGTGTCACCTCTCTCGTCACACGTTAGCAGTTCTGCGAACCGATCGGTCAGGGCGCATCGCGGCCGGCCGGGCGGGGAGGGGTGCGCGGGTCGGCGTTCATCCGGTCTTTGAAGTCGGCCCAGCGGTCGTTCGCGACCCTGATCTCCGAGGCTGGGATCTTGGCGGTGCGCTTCGAGAAGATGTGGAGCAGCACGAGGAGCCGATCCGACCGGCGGTAGAGCACCCGGAAGAGTCGCCGCCCGTAGTGGCAGCGCAACTCTCGCAGCTCACCGTCGACCTGTGAGCTCTGGGGAAACGGAAGGTGGGGATTCCCGTCGCTGAGAAGGTTCAGACGGTCGATCTGCTGAAGAAGCACCGCAGCCACCTCGTCGTCGAGGTCGTGGAGGAAGGCGCGCACCGGCTCGGTGCCGCTGGGATCTCGGTAGTAGACGGCGTGGAACGCGGCCATGGGTCGAAACTAGGTCAGCTCGTGCAGCTAGTGGTCGGGAGACCCTGGGGCGCGAGGGGTTGGCCTTCGGCGATGGCGACGAGGAAGGTCTGGGGGCAGCGTTTCGCCCCGCCGGTCTCGACGCTGAAGTGGAGGTGAGGGCCGGTGCTGTTGCCGGTGGAGGCGCTGTCGAGCAGGTACTGCCCGACCGCGACGCGGTCACCGATCGCCACGGCTTGCGTCCCGGGCCGTCCGTGGCAGTAGGTGTATTGCGCTCTGTCGTCGCCGTTGAGCACGACGCCGATCCCGCACTTGCCGCTGGTCGGCGTGCTCACAACGACCCCGTTGGTGACGGCGTAGAGCGGGGTGCCGACGGGGACGGCGATGTCCACGGCTGGGTAGTCGTGGTGCGGCCGGGTGAAGCGGTCAGGGTGGTCCTCGTACCAGTGCCGTTCGAGCGGCAGGGCATAGTCGCCGCTGACGGCCAGCCCGCCCGCTGGGCACGGCGTCGCACGGGTCGGAGCGAAGGGCTCGATCTGATCGGGACTCGTTCCGGCGAAGGCGCGCATGGCCTCATAGACGGAGCTGAGTGAGGTCCAGTAGCTGGAGGCCGACGCCCAGGTGCCGGCGAGGCCTCCCCAGGTCGTCGCCGACGCGCCGGCGTTCGGTGCGACGTCGGAGTTGGCGAGCGGAGCGTCGTTGCCGAGCGCGTACTTCTTGAGCAACTGGATCTGGGCCCGGACGCCAACGATCGGGTCACGGAACCCAGAACCCGACGCGGTGCCGTCGTAGTGGGCGATGCCGGCGAAGTTGTTGATTGCGGTGTCGCTGTTGGTGAAGTACCCGGTCTCCAGCACGGCTTGGGCGAGCGCGAGGTCGCCGCGGACGCCTTCGGCGTCGCCCTCGGAGAGGTACAGCGCGATGAGGTCGGTGATCGCGATGCCGAGGCGTGAGGGTTGACCCCGGCCGGTGCTAGTCCACCAGGCGCGCAGGTCGGCCACGGCGAGTGTCGGTGGTCCGAGGATGCTCGGCGTGCCGTCGTCAGCGATCTCCCCGGCTTCGCCGCAGCTGGGCGGTGACGCACCGCCGATGCCGATCGCGAGGATCGGCAGGGCGGTGAACGCGCCGACGATGAGCAGGGATGCGAGCGCAACTGCTGCGCCGAGCTTCGGTCGCTTCATGACCAGGTAGGCCCCGCACAGCTCGGATTCTTCGCGACCGCGTGGAGAGTTCTGGCTCGCCGAAGGGCCTACCGGAGTGACGCCTACGTCTCGTCGCTCTCGAGGAGGTCCGATTGATGATCACGATCCCTGGTGTGCTCGCCCAGGTCGACGTCGACCCGAGCACTGACGGCATGCCTGGTGCCGACCTGATCCAACAGCTCCTCAACTGGTCGCAGATGCTCGCCTTGTGGGGCAGCCTCGCTGCTCTGCTCATCGGCGCTGCGATGTACGGCCTCGCCCGGGAGGGCGGCAGCTACGGCGGCGCGAGTCGCGGCAAGACCCTCGCCCTCGGGGGAGTGGTCGGAGCGATCCTCGCCGGTGTTGCCCCGACCGCAGTCAACATGCTCTTCGAAGCGGCGAGCTGATGGCCCGCCAGGCCAGTCCTCCGTCACGGCGCACGGCGATCGTCGCCGCCATTGTGGTGGTCACTCTCGTCGCGGGTGGGCTTCTCGTCCGTCTGACCAGCGACTCCTCGTCCAGCCCAGAAAGCGGTGACGTCCGAGCAGCGGCCAATGAGCCGCGCCCGACGGCTCCAGCCGCCGAGGCAGGGCCAGCGGGCGAAGCGGCTGGTGTGCCGGTCGGGTTCGGCGCCGACGAGACGGGAGCGGTCGCTGCCGCGGTGGCGTACGCGACCGCATCGCAGCGGTGGCTCTACTTCACCGACGACGAGATCGAAGCCGCTGTCGCGCAGATCGCTACCCCAGTCGCCGCGCCGCGACTGGCCGAAGACGTGGTGGCCGACATCTCGATGGCTCGCAATCAGCTCGCCCAGTCTCAGGGGCGGATCTGGTGGCTCGTCCGCCCGCTCGCCTGGAGAGTCGAGCACTTCCGCGTCACCGAAGCGCGTGTCTCGGTGTGGACCGTCGCGATCCTGTCGGCCGCTGGTGTCGCCGCGCCGCAGTCGGAGTTCCTCACCGTCACCCTCGACCTCTCGTGGGTCGACGGCGACTGGAGAGTCGACGGCGTCCGGGACAGCCCGGGCCCGACACCGATCACCGGCCCGCAGGACCAGCCGTGGGACGCCGAGCCGTTCGACCATGCCCTCGTCGGGTTCACCCGCATCGACGGCGAGCCGGTCTCATGATCCTCGGTATCGGCTTTCCCAACCCTGTCGGCTGGGTCATCGACAAGGTCACCGGCTTCGTGGGCGGCGTCGCCACCGCCGGCTTCGAGATGATCATCGGCGGGCTCACGGCGTGGATCGTCGACGCCGTCGTGTGGATCGTGGGTGGGGTCTTCAACTTCTTCCTGGATTCGACGGACCCCAACGTCCAAGCCGACTGGTTCCTCACCGGCGACGGCCCGTACGCCACAACGGCTGGCATCGGCGCCAGCCTCCTGCTGCTGTTCGTGCTCGCCGGGATCATCCAGGGCACCCTCAACGGCGACGTCGGTGGGATGCTCCGGCGCGTCGCGCTCGAGCTGCCGGTCTCGATCATGGGGATGATCGGCCTCGTCACGATCACCCAGGTCCTGATCCGGGTCACTGATTCACTCGCCGGACAAGTACTCGGCAACTTCCAGGACGACATCTCCGAGTTCGGGGCGGTCGTTGCCAGCCTCAGCACCCTCAGCGGCGGCAGCGCCACCGCCTTCGTGGTCTTCGTCCTCGGTCTCGTGACCGTGCTCGCCGGCCTCGTGCTCGTCGCCGAGCTCGTTGTGCGCGCCGCGCTCATCTACATCGTCGTCGCTTTGGCTCCGCTCGTGTTCGCCGCGCGCCTGTGGCCCGCCACCAAGGGCGCGAGCCGCAAGCTCCTTGACCTGCTGGTGGCTCTCATCCTCTCCAAGCTGGTCATCGCCATAGCGCTCGCCGTGGCCGCCGCCGCAGCGGTCGGCTCTGGGTCCGGTGGTGAGGTGACCTCGCTGCCGGAACCGGAGGTCTTCGCCGAGGACCCCGGAGGGTCGGTCACCCAAGCAGTCGGCATCCTCCTGACCGCAGCCGCGGCGTTCGGGGTCTCGGCGTTCTCGCCACTGCTGATCGCTCGGTTGCTGCCGATGACCGAAGCCGCCGTCGTCGCCCAGGGCGTCAAGGGCGGGCCGGTTCGAGCCGGCCACCAGGGCATGATGATGGCCAACACTGCGCAGATGGTGTCCGGTCGCCGCTACAGCCAGATCGCCACCGGCCGCGCTGCCTCCAGTGCGGGGGCCGGAGCACCGGCGGCGGGTGCAGGCGCGACCGGCGCGGTCGGCCGTGGCCGCGCCGCAGCCGTGGCCGGGCCGCTCGCGGCCGCTGTCGTCGCGGCCGAGGCCACCACGAAGGCCGCGTCAACCGGCGCGAGAGCGGCAACCGACGGCGCCCAGGCCACCAGGGACGCACCGACCTCGGCGCCGCCCGGTGGCAGATCCTCGCGGCCCATAGGTGCGGCAGCCTCGGATCCACCCTCGACGCCCGGCAGCGCGCCGCCGTCGCGACCGGATCAGGATCCGTCGCGGCCCTCGGGGTCCAAGGGGTCGACCCCGAGCCGGCCACCACGAGGTCCCGATGGCAGGTGACCGCATCGAACGCAGCTACCGGCTCGAACCACTCGATACGTCCGGCATCTTCCTTGGCCTCGGCGTAGTCCAGTGTGCGCTGCTGGGCAGCGGGATTGCCCTCAGCGTCTCGACCCTGACGGCCGGAGCGCCGCTGCCGCTCGCTGCGGTCCCGATCCTCGCAGCAGCAGCGGTGAGCTTCACCCGCATCGGTGGCCACGCCACCTGGGAGTGGGTTCCCCTGCTCGCCGGCTGGTCGTGGTGCCGCGTCCGGCGTGGTCGTCGGTGGGTCGCTCCGCTCCCACTGTGGTCCACGGTTGAGGGGCCGGTCCCGATGCCGCCCTGCCTCGATGGACTCGACATCGTGAGCATCGACTGGCGAGCCGGTGTCTCACTCGGCGCGGTCCGAGACCGGCATCGCCGGACCCTGACCGCCGTCGTTCCGGTCTCCGGTCCGCAGTTCGTGGTCGAACCCCGCGGCGAGCAAGAACGGCTCCTCGCCGGATGGGGCGACCTGCTCGGCCAGTACGCCGTCGAACGCGGCGTCGTGGCCCACCTGTCCTGGTCCGACCTCGCCCAACCGTCTGGCATGGGCGATCACATCGCCTGGCTTGGCTCTGACGACCGCGGCATCGCCAGCATGGCCGCGAATGCCTCCTACCGGGAGTTGCTCGAGGTCGGCACAACCTCAGCGATCAACCACGAGGCTGTCGCCACCATCACCGTCGCCCGCGAACGGCTCTCCCGCCACCGCGCCGGGAAGGGAAGCGCCGACGAGCAACTCCGTCGAGCGCTTGTCACCTCCGTCGAAGCGCTCCTGCGCGGCCTGCGCTCAGCGGACCTCGCCGCCTCAGACCCGCTCGACCCCGGCGGGCTGCAACGCCTCATCCGAGCGCGCATCGACCCTGTCGGTGCGCGGCCACGCCCGCGCAAGGGCCGCCTGGTCGAACGACTGGCTCTTGTCCGGTCGTCCACGTCCGGACCTCTGGCGCTGGAAGCGGACTGGCGGCACCTGCGAGTCGACGGGGCGTTCCACCGCACCTGGTGGGTCGGCACCTGGCCCCGGTTGGCGGTCCCACCGGCGTGGCTAGAGCCGTTCCTCTCCGGCGGCGGCGTCACCCGGTCCATGACCGTCTACTTCCAGCCCGTCTCCACCCACCAGAGCCGGCGCCGCATCGAACGCGACCTCGTGAAGCTGGAATCCGACGCCGTCACCAAGGAAGAGAAGGGTCGGCGCATCGACGCTCGCCATCGACGCGCCACCCAAGCGCTGCTCGACCGGGAGGAGGAACTCGTCGCCGGCTACCCGGAGATGGGCTACGCCGGGCTGGTCACCGTCTCGGCGCGCACGCTCGACGACCTCGACGAGCACTCCGAGATCATCGAGCAACTCGCCCGTGAGAACGGCATGGACCTGCGCGTTCTCGACGCCCGTCAAGACCTCGGCTGGGCCGCCGCGCTCCCGCTCGGCCTCGCCCCTTCGACCCTCCTCGCGTCATGAACCGCCCGTCGCTGCGGCTCCGCTACCACCAGGGGACCACCGCCCACACGTCCAGCATCTACCCGTTCTCGGTCCAGGGCTCGTTCGGCCACCGAGGCACCTACATCGGGCTCGACCTTCTCGCCGGCGGCAGTGAGTTCTGTTGGGACCCCTTCGAGGCCTATGCCGCCGGGCTGGTCACCAACCCCAACGGGTGGATCCTCGGCGAACCCGGCAATGGGAAATCCGCTCTCGTGAAGTGCCTCCTGTGGCGCCAAGCGGCCGTCTACGGCACTGGTCCCCGTGGCCGATGGACGGCCATCGCTGACCCGAAGGGCGAGTACGCGATCCTCGCCGAGCACCTCGGGCTCACCACGGTGAAGCTCAGCCCCGGCGGCACCGCCACCATCAACCCACTCGCCCCCGGGCCGGCGGCCGACCACGAACCAGAGGACAAGCAGGTCCTTCGCCGCGCCGAGATGTGCACCGCGCTCGTCGGTACGGTCCTCGAGCGCACGCTCACGCAGCTCGAGGACGCGGTCGTGTTCGCCGCGGTCGAACAGCTCACCACCGCGCCGCTCACCGAGCCGACGCTCACCGACGTCGCACGACTCGTTGCCAACCCGACAGAGAGGATGATCGAGCGGCTGCGCAGCAACGATCGGGACCTCGCGGCGGAGACCACCACCATCGCCTACGCCCTCGACAAGCTCCTGTCCCGATCCCTGCGCGGGATGTTCGACGGGCGGTCCACCGTCCCGCTGCGCTGGGACGGGCCCGGTGTCGTCCTTGACCTGTCCGCCGTGCCGCTCGACTCCGACGCGCTCCCGCTCGTCATGGTCGCCGCCGCCGGTTGGTTCCAACAGCTCATGGCCTGCCCCGGCCCTCAGCGGTTGCAGATCCTCGACGAAGCCTGGGCCCTCCTTGGCAACCGCCACACCGCTGGCTACCTCCAGACGTGCTTCAAGCTCGGCCGCACGTACGGCGTCGCCAACCTCTGCGTCACCCACCGGGCATCCGACCTCGTGGCGCAGGCCGACGACGGCACGGCCACCAGCAAGATCGCCGCCGGGCTGCTCGCCGACTCGGCCACCAAGGTCATCCTCCGCCAAGCGCCTGACCAGCTCGACGCCGCGGTGGCCCACTTTGGGCTCACCGACCCCGAGTCCAGCATCGTCGGCCAGCTCACCCGCGGTCGGGCTCTGTGGAAGGTCGGTGGCAGAACGGCGGTGGTCCAACACGTCATCTGTCCGAGCGAGCTGGCGATCACCGATACAGACCAGAAGATGAGGCCGAACGAGGGGTCGGTCGAGTCGAACTTCGGGATGTGTGTCGCGTGAGCGGCGTTGTCGGTCCCGAAGTGTCGCGCACTCCGGCTCCTCGTTCGAGTGTCGCCGAGCGCCAGCGCGCCGTCGTCTCAGTGGTCGTGTCGGTGGTGGAGATCGGGCACGTGCGGGTGGGCGTGGACGAGCTCGTCGTGGCGGTGCGCGTGGCTGTGCGACCCGGTGACGACCTCGCCGTGGAGGTGGGTGTGGTGCTCGTCGTGATCGTGCTCGTGGTCGTGCTCGACGGGGGAGTGCCGGTGCTCGTGGAGGTGACCGGAGCGGAGCGAGACGATCACCCCGAGCGCGGCGATCGCCCCAGCGAGGACCTCGTCGCCGGTGATCGGCTCGGCCAGGATCGTCCAGGCGATCGCGACGCCGATGAACGGGGCGGTGGCGAAGAGCACTTGGGCTCGTGCGGCGCCAAGCTCCCTGGCGCCCTTGACCCACAGGGTGATCGAGAGCCCGTAGCCGAGCGCTCCGACGACCAACGCGCCGGCGACGTCGCCGAACCCGGTGTTGGCGCCCCATCCGGTGGTCGTCAGGCCGATGGCGAGGTTCGCCGTCCCGGCGATCACACCCTTGAGAGCGACGACGTGTCCGGGCGCGAGGTGCTCGATCTTGGCGGTGACGCAGTTGTCGATGCCCCAGGCGACGCACGCGGCGAGGATCAGCACGGCGCCGGCTTCGAAGCCGGCGCCGCTGTCCCAGGCGAGTATGAGGCCGGCGCCGGTGATGAGGACGGTGCTGGCGAGAAGCCGCGGGCCGAGGTGTTCCCGGAAGAACACCGCGGCGAGCACGACGGTCGCGACGAGCTCGGTGTTGAGCAAGATCGACGCGCTGGCCGCGCCGGTGCGTTCGAGGCCGGCCATGAGCAACACCGGTCCGACGGCGCCGCCGAAGAACACGGCGAGCGCAACCGGCTTCCACTCCCGGCCGATCGCGTCGCCGGTCGGTGGCCTGCGCGCGGTCGAGGGGGCGACGGCGAGCGCAGCGCCGAGGTAGAGCAGCCCCGCGAGAGTGAACGCGGGCAGCGAGTCGGCGAGTTCGGATGCCGCTGGTGCGGCGGCGCCGAAGAGCACGGCGGCGAGCAGGCAGCGCAGCACGCCTCGTTGGTTCACCGCTCCAGTGTGCCCGTGTCGGTCTTCGCTCGGGGCTGCTCAGCGCGGTTCGGGGGCGCGGGCGCGGTGGACCCAGGTGGCGAACCGGTCGGCGGTGGCGACCGACACGCCGAAGAGGTCGGTGAGCTAGCGGAGGTCGCCTTCGGTGGCGACGGTCGCCACGGCACCTCCCGACGTGTCGTCCTAGCGACCACAGGTCGCGAACTCGATCGACATCTCGGGAATCCTGACGACCTATCGACCACCGCTCGTGGTACGCGACGGCGGTTCGGGCCGGCGCTGCTGCGCGGTGCGCGCACCCTGGGTTGCGCGCGACACCGGGAAGTTCCTGCAACCGATGCGCGCATGCACGGCTCGACCGGCCGCCGAGCCAAGGCGGCATGAGCCGTGTACGACCGCGACGCACTCCTTGCCGCCGTCGACCTCCGGGAGCTCGCCGACGACCTGCTCGGCCCGGCCGGGACGAACGGACGCGTCCGGATGTGGCCCTGCCCCAACGCCCAGCACGCTCAGACCGGACGCACCCCACCGGTGAGCATCTTCACCACCCGCCGAGGCAACCAGCGCTGGCGGTGCCACGGCTGCGGTGACGGCGGCACCGGCATCGACCTTGTCCTCGCCTGTCGCGGAGGCACCGCCCGCGACGCGATGGCCTATCTGGCCGAACGCACCGGCCATCGTGAGCAGCCGAACGCGTGGCGACCATCGCCTAGCCCGGCCCGTGCCCGATCCCTGCCTCCCGCCGGGTGCCACGACCCTGAGGGGCTCGAACGCTACGTCGACGAGTGTGCCGAGAGGCTCTGGAAGCCCGAAGGACGCGGGATGCGACGCTGGCTCACCAACATGCGCGGCATCCCTCGCGATGTCCTCATGGAGAACCGCGTCGGCGCCGACCTGGGACCCCGCGCACAACAACGCCCCGAAGGGATGCCACGCGCCATCGGCATCGTGCTGCCGGTGATCCACGAGGGACACGCCGTCTACGCGCAGCTCCGGGTGCCCCACCCCCGGCCCGACCGGCCCCGCTACCTGAACCCGACCTCTGGCCTCGCGACCAACCCTCGCGTCTCCCGAGTACGACCCGTTCAGGCAGGACACCCGGAGGTGGTCGTCACCGAAGGAGCCATCGATGCCTTGTCCGCTGCTGCCGCTGGCTATCGGGCTGTCGCCGTGCTCAGTGCTGCCTATGGCGACGAGGCGGTCGCCGCCGCCCTAGCCAAGCTCCCGCACCCTCTCGTGCTCGCCTTCGACGCCGACGACGCGGGACGCGCGGGTGCCGCCCGACTCGCTTCATTCCTCGAAGCTCGCTATCGCCCACCCATCGTCCTCGACCTCGGCGCGGGCGACCTCAATGACGCGATGCGTCAGTCGGACGATTGGCCGATGGGGATGCAGCACGCCGTCGCCGCCGCGATGGTCGAGAGGTCCGCGACGACCGTCGCGGGCGTCAGCCGTTGACCGGCACCCGACGTGCTTCGCCGACCGCGGTGATGCCTCGGTCGCGTGCAAGGACCGTGGTGATGATCACCGTCAGGAGTGGCACCCACGGCCCCGCGAGGCAATAGGGCGGATCGTCATCGAAGGTCATGTCGAGCCGCGCTCCGTCGAGGTCGGGTCGCAGCTCGCGAATCGCGTGATACCAGACCGACGCCCACGCGCCGTCGTGCCAGACGAGCAAGCGTCGATCGGTCGCGAGGATCCGCAGCTCACCGAGTGGGCGCCACTGAGGAGCAGCCAGCGCCTCGGCTTCTTGGCGAGCGCGCCGACGCGCAGCGGCGCTGCCGGCGGCCACGAGGCCAAACATGAGTGGTCCACCGATGGCGACGGCGTACGGAGCGGCGTAGCTGACGTCTGCTCCGTGGAACCGCCAGCCCTCGGCGGTCAGGTCGCCATGGAGCACCTCGCCGGCATCGAGCAGCACCGGACTCGGCAGGCTTGGAAGCTCGCCATCGGCCGCTACCCGATTCGCCAGGCCGACCGCGGCGCTCCACTCGCTGCCGTTGCCAGGGCGACTCCACGTCGCGTCCATGCCTAAATCGTACCCCCGCTCTTTGACGGTGGCGCGGAGGTGGGTGTGTCGGAGCTGTCCTCCAAAGACCCGGTAAAGGACACGGAGCCGACGAGGCCCTGATCGGTCCGCGAAGTTCGGGCTCCTCGGCGGGCCTACGTGGGTATGGACCGCGAGAGCCTGGGCGGCTTCGAGCTGCTTGTCATCGTTGTCGCCGCCATAGCGCTGGCCCTGGTCGGTGCGGTGTGGGCAGGTGGCTGGCTTGCCCTCGCGATCGCGGGCAATGCGCAGGGTCTCCCGTTCACGGCTGCTGCTGATGCGGCGCCACGGCTCCCGTCGAATCTGAGCGCACCTGCCGACGCGTGGGCCCATCCCCATGCGCAATCGCTGCCTGGTGCGCCGCTCTACTGGTTCTGCACGGCGTTGGCCGCGCTGGCCCTCGCAGCCATGGTGGCCCTTGTTGTCAGCTGGCTGAGCCGGTCGAAGGTCGGGACCGCGAAACGACGACCGCTCGGTGTCGACGGACGGACGCGCTTCGCGAAGCGGCGAGACCTCGAGCCGCTGCTGGTGCCGGGTCCTGTCCCGGGTCGGTTCGTGATCGCTCGGTTCGGTCGCCGTCTGGTGGCAACCGAGTCCCCGCCGTCTCGACTGACCAATCCACCACGTCGAGCCCGTCGGCAACCGCGCCTTGGCGACCGAGGTGCGGTGGCGCTTGTGGGGCCGTCTCGGTCGGGCAAGACCACCGCAGCGGTCGCTGGGATCCTCGAATGGGAAGGGCCGGCGGTGTTGTCGTCGGTGAAGGCCGACCTGCTCGCGACCACGCACGGATGGCGCTCGTCCCGAGGTGAGGTGCGGGTCTACGACCCGACGTCGTCGTCCACCCCCAAGGGAGGGTCGGCGCTGTGGTCCCCGCTCCAGCAGGCGGGGACCGTCGTCGGCGCCCAACGCGCCGCGCGCGCTCTATGTGATGCCGCCCCGCGAGGTGGGGTCGAGGGCGGCATGGACTTCTGGTTGGCCCAGGCCGAGATCCTGTTGTCGGGGTTGCTGTTCATCGCCCATCACGCGCATCGCGACATGGACGCGGTGTGCGAATGGGTGCTCACCCAGGACCGTCCCGGTGAGCTTGGCCCGGGCGAGGTTCGCGACTCGCTCGACGCGTTGAGCATCTCGAACAACGCAGTGGCCGCACGGGGTGCCGTCGAGGTGGCCAAGGCCGTTGTGTCGGTCTGGGAGATGGAGGAGCGCACCCGCTCATCCATCTACGCGACCGCGCAGACGGTGATCTGGCCGTGGACGGATCCCGGCGTCGCCGCGTCGTCCCGCTCTCGTAAGGACAAGAAGGGCCGCCGGATCAAGTTTTCGGGGGTCGATCTCCCGTGGCTGCTGTCGGGGTCGAACACCGTCTACTTGTGCTCGCCGATCGAGGACCAGAAGCGCCTGGCCCCGGCGTTCGGCGGGCTGCTCAACGACCTCATCAACCAGGCCTATCGCCATGTTGCCGCGACCGGGCGGCCGCTCGACCCCCCGCTCCTGGTGGTGATCGACGAGGCCGGGAACACGCCGCTGCGGCAGTTGCCCGAGTACGCCTCGACGCTCGCCGGCATCGGGGTGCTGCTGGTCACGATCTGGCAGTCCCTCGCGCAGCTCGACGTCGCTTACGGCAAGGCGGCCGACACGATCCTGACGAACCACCTGACGAAGGTGTTCTACGCGGGCCTGTCGGACCCGACGTCGATTCGCTACGTCGGCCAGGTGCTTGGCGAGGCCGAGGTCGACACGCGGTCTCACTCGGCTACTGAGCGACTCAACGGTGGCTCGGACCAGTTCTCAACGACCCGTGTCCCACTTGCACCGGCCCACGTGTTGCGGCAGATGCGCCCGGGCGACGCGCTGTTAATGCATGGCACCCTCCCGCCAGCCCACGTCCGAACCCGGCCCTTCTACCGGAGCCCGCACCTGGCGAAGCGCTCCGCCATGTCGATCGTTGAAGCGAGCGCGACATGAAGCCGTTCCTGCGGGCAACCAACCGCGTCCGCCTCGCGCCGGTGGGCTGGGCGTCGGAACCAGCGGGCGTGTGGGCCGGTCGTCAGGTCGAGGTGGTGTTCGACCCGCGTCAGCACCAGATCGTGATGGTTCGCAACGAGCCGGGCGACAGGACCCGAGCAGCGTTGGCGGGGGAGGGCTTCCGGCGCCTGGCGGTCGACGGCCAGCAGGAGATGTGGATGCGCGATCGCACCAGCGCGCCGGAGCAGCTCCAGGGACGGGTTGTGGCGATCCAGGCGAAAGCGAGGGCGGCGCAGCTCGAAGGCCGGGGCCTGTGATGTCCTCGTGGGGCGGGCAAGGTCGGGGGTAGCGTGATGGCCAGCGATCGGAGCGCTCGCCGTGAACCCTCCGGACAGCTTTCGCTGTTCGATGTTGCGCTCCCTCCCGACGATGCCGGCGCATCGGCACTGGAGGCGAACCATGAATCGCTACGGGCAGATGGCTCACGACCACAACCGGCAGCACCAGCCGGACGCCTATTCGCAGATCCCCGACCCGGACGCGCTCTTCACCGAAGCCGGCGAGGCGATCACGGCGGAGGTGACCCGGCTGCGCGATCAGATCCTCGGCCCGCCTCGGCCCGGCGAGAGCCCCGAGGACTACCGGCTCCGGAGCTACCAGGCATTGGCGACAGCCGAGGAGCTGACCCTGGCGGACCACCACCTCTTCCAGCCCGGCCCGTCGAGCGAGGTGGACGAGGACTGGAGCGACGATCCGGACCTGGCCCGCCGCTACCGGGACCTGGCCGAGATCAACCAGGCGATCAACGCCCCGCTGTAGACGAACCGGAGGTCCTGGCGCGGCCCGCGCCCTTTCGACCCTCTGGCCCAGACGACCTCGCCCCTCCGGGCGCGGCGGCCAAGCTCCGAGCGAACCTCGACGCGCTCGCTGTTCTGAACCGCTGCCGTGATGAGGGCGGCCGGTGGGCCGAAGCCGACGAGCAGTCGGTCCTGGCGCGCTGGTCCGGGTGGGGTGCGATCCCACAGGTCTTCGACGACACCGACGACCGCTACGTCGACGAGCGAGCCGAGCTGCGACGACTCCTGCGCACCGATGACGGGTGGGCGCAGGCCCGGCGCACGACGCTCAACGCGCACTACACGTCGGCCCCGGTGGTCGCCGCGATGTGGCACGCCGCCGGAGCACTCGGCGCCCACGGCGACGTGCGAGTCCTGGAGCCGGGGTGCGGGTCGGGCAACTTCATCGGCTTCGCCCCTCGCGCCGCGCGTCTCACCGGCATCGAGCTCGACCAGACCACCGCCGAGATCGCCCAACATCTCTACGGCGCACGGGCGACCATCCACGCGTCCGCCTTCGAGGAGCTGCGAGTCGAAGACGGCGCTTTCGACGTGGTGATCGGCAATGTGCCATTCGCCAAGGTCACACCGCACGACCCGCGCCACAACCGGGGCCGTCACGCCCTCCACAACTACTTCCTCATCAAGTCGTTGCACCTGACTCGTCCGGGTGGGCTCGTCGTCGCGCTCACCTCCCGCTACACCCTCGACGCTCGCAACCCTGCTGCCCGCCGGGAGATCAGCTCGCTTGCGGACCTGGTGGGCGCGATCCGTCTCCCGGAACGTGCCTTCGCCCGCTCGTCCGGCACCGATGTCGTGGTCGACATGGTGGCGCTGCGCCGCCGGCCGGTCGGAGCCGACCCCACCGGCCCTGCTTGGGCACGTGTCGGCCCCGCAGCCATCGAAGCCGCCGATGGGACAGCGCCGCTGGAGGTCAACGAGTACTACCTCGCCAATCCCGAGCGAGTCCTCGGCGATCTGGTTGCGGCACGGGGCATGTACCGCGATCACGAGTTGACCGTGATCCCCAACGGCGACCTCGACGAGCAACTCCCGGCCGCGCTCGACGCCCTCGTCGCCGAGGCCCGTGAGCGGGGTCTCGCCTACGTGCCAGCGGTCCGCACCGAAGTGGCACAGGCCGAGCCGCGGCCGGTGCGGGGCGACTTCGACCTAACCCACGCCCAGGACGGCAGCTTCGTCGTCAACCAGCGCGGTGAGGTCGCCCAACTCCGGGGCGGCACGCCGGTCACCTACGAGCCGCGCGTTACCAGGGACCGCAACGAACTCGCTCGCCTCGTCGGCTTGCGTGACGTCGCCCGTCGCGTGCTCGCCGTCCAGGTCGACGGTGGCAACGACGACCAGCTCGCCGCCGCCCAAGCGACGCTCGCCGAGGGATACCGCGCCTACGCGCGGCTGTATGGGCCGATCAACCGATCCAGCCAAGCACGCACCGGTCGCCGCGATCCCGAGTCCGGCGAGGAGATCATGCGCCGCGTTCGACCCCGCATGGGCGGCTTCCGCGAGGACCCCGACTGGCCCCTCGTCGCCGCGCTGGAAGTGTTCGACGAAGAGACCCAGGAGGCGCGCCCGGCCGCGATCTTCCTCGAACGAGTCATCGATCCGCCCCATGAACGTCACGGCGTCGACACCCCCGACGAGGCCGTCGCCGTATGCCTGGACGAGACCGGCACCGTCACGGCTGACCGCGCCGCCGAACTGCTTAGCACCGACCCCATCACCGCACGCCAGCAGCTCGGCGAGCTGGTGTACGACGAACCCGGCACCGGCCGTATCGTCCCTGTCAGCGAGTACCTGTCGGGCAACGTCCGCGCCAAGCTCCATGCCTGTCACGCTGTCGACGATCCCGACGGCCGCTTCCGGTCCAACGTCGCTGCGCTGGAGCGAGTCCTTCCCCGTCAGCTCGAGCCGACCGAGATAACCGCCCGCCTCGGCGCGCCATGGATCCCGAGTGCCGACATCGAGCAGTTCTGTCGCGAGGTGCTCAACGCCACTGTCGATGTCGAGCACCTCCCACAGCTCGGCCACTGGTCCGCCCGACTGCGAGACGGCAGCCGCCGCAGCGTCGCCCTCTCCTCCGAGTGGGGCACCTCCCGCGCCGATGCCGTCACCCTGCTCGACGCCGCGCTGAACCAGCGGCTTCACACCGTCACCGACGCCACCGAGGACGGCCGTCGCGTCCGCAACGACGCCGAGACCCTCGCTGCCCGCGACAAGCAAGAAGCCCTCATCACCCGGTTCTCAGCCTGGGTGTGGGAAGAACCCAACCGGTCCGAGCATCTTGCCGGTCGCTACAACGAACTGTTCTCCTCGACCGTCCTGCCCACGCACGACGGCAGTTACCTCACTCTGCCCGGCCTCACCGGCACGTTCACCCCACGGTCCCACCAGCGCGCTGCGGTCGCACGCATCCTCACCGACGGCCGCGCCCTGCTCGCTCACGCCGTCGGCGCCGGTAAGACCGCAACGATGGTCATGGCCGCGATGGAGCTTCGTCGCCTCGGGTCGACCTCCAAGCCCGCGGTGGTGGTCCCGAACCACATGCTGGAGCAGTTCTCCCGCGAGTGGCTCCAGCTCTACCCGACCGCCCGCATCCTCGTCGCCGACCGGGAACGCCTGTCCAAGGATCGCCGCAAGGAGTTCGTTGCCCGCGCCGCCACCGGCGACTGGGACGGCATCGTGTTCACCCAATCTGGCTTCGCTCGCCTGCCCCTTGGCCGCGACCTGATGACCTCCTACCTGGGCGAGGAGATCGAGACAGCCCGCTCCGCGCTCGCCGGTTCCAAGGACGGCAAGGGCCTGTCGGTAAAGAAGCTCGAGCGGCGCATCGCTCAGATGGAGGAGACCTATAAGCGGCTGCTCGCCGAACACACCAAGGACGACGGCGTCCGCTTCGAGGAGACCGGCATCGACTATCTGTTCGTCGACGAGGCCCACGCTTTCAAGAACCGTCGCGTCGACAGCTCGATCGACGGCGTTGCCAACACCGGCTCCCAGCGCGCCCAGGACCTCGACACCAAGCTGTGGGCGCTCAGGCGGATGCACGGCCCCCGCGTCGTCACGTTTGCCACCGCGACACCGGTGGCGAACTCGATGGCCGAGCTGTGGGTGATGCAGAGCTACCTGCATCCCGATCTGCTTGCCAGCGTCGACCTCCGCGCCTTCGACGCGTGGGCCGCGAACTTCGGACGTACCCACACCGCGCTCGAGCTCGCACCCGACGGCGCCTCGTACCGGATGCAGAGCCGCTTTGCCCGGTTCCAGAACGTCCCTGAACTCCTCACCCTCTACCGGCAGGTCGCCGACGTCCGCACCAATGACGACCTCGACCTTCCCGTCCCCGCGCTCGCCGGTGGTCAGGCCGAGACGATCGTTGTTAAGCCCGATGGCGCGCTTGTCGACTACGTCGCCGACCTCGCGTCGCGGGCCGAACGCATCCGCAATCGCGCCGTCGACCCGAGCGAGGACAACATGCTCAAGGTCACCGGCGATGGCCGGCGCGCCGCCCTCGACCTCCGCCTCGTCGGCGAGGGCGTTCCGACCGGCGGCGGGAAGCTCACCGTCGCCGCCCAGCGAATCGCCGCGGTGCATCACGCAACCCGAGATCTTCGCTACACCGACGACCACGGCCAGCTCACGCTCCGGCCGGGCGCCCTGCAGCTCGTGTTCTGCGACGTCTCCACTCCGGCAGCAGCGGCTGGATGGAACGCCTACGACGAACTGCGCGACCTTCTGGTCTGCCGTGGAGTCGACGCTGGGTCGATCCGGTACATGCAGCACGCCAAGACCGACGTCGCGAAGGCCAAGCTCTTCGCTGCGTGCCGGGAGGGCACAGTGTCGGTGCTCGTCGGCTCCACCGAGACCATGGGTGTCGGCACCAACGTCCAGGCGCGCGCCGTCGCGATGCACCACCTCGACGCCCCATGGCGACCCGCCGACATCGAACAGCGCGATGGGCGCATCCTCCGCCAGGGCAACCAGAACCCCGAGGTCCGCGTGCTGCGCTACGTCACGGAGGGCAGCTTTGACACCTACATGTGGCAGACCCTCGAACGGAAGGCCGCGTTCATCGCCCAAGTCACCCGCGGAGACCTTCCCGACCGCGACGTCGACGACATCGGTGACCAGGCGTTGTCCTTCGCTGAAGTCAAGGCGCTCGCTACCGGCGATCCCCTCGTCCTCGAGAAGGCGGCGGTCGATGCAGATGTCGCCCGCCTCGCCCGACTCGAACGAGCCCACCACGACGACCAGCACCGCCTCCGCCGAGCCCTCGATGCCGCCACGCATCGAGCCGAGAAGGCCGAAGTCCGCGCCGTCGCCCTCGAGGAGGTCCTCGGCAGGGTGAATGACACCCGCCGTGACCGGTTCTCGATGACCATCGACGGTCGTACGCACACGAAGCGCGTCGACGCCGGCGAGCACCTCCAACGACTCCTCCAGCGACGACTCGACCAGACTCCGCCCGAGACCAGTGGACCTGCGAGTCAGGTCGGCACGCTCGGCGGGCTCGCCGTCCACGCCCAAGCGATCACCACGATCGAGGACGAAGTCCGGGTCACCATCTCCGACGCACACGTCGGCGTCCGGTTCCTCGCCAATGACCTGAGCCGCAGCGACCCCTCCAACCTCATCACCCGGCTCGAACGCCACCTCCACCGGCTCCCCGACACCATCGCCGACCTGAACCAGGAGGCTACGGAGGCGCGAACTGAGGCTGATCGGGCGGCGGCCCGGGCCGGCGTGCCGTGGGACCGGAGCGAAGAGCTAGTCGGGCTGCGCCGCCGACAGAAGGAGATCGACGAACAACTCGCCGCCACGACCGAGCCGCCGCCAGACCATCAAGCGCCGGCCCCTGCGCCCCGGCTGACCCCGAGTGCGACATCGCCGTCGCGGCCGGCCCCTCCCGGTCGCTCAGCAGCGGATCTGGCAGCGGTGGCTCGGGTGACAGCTCGCCTCGATGCCATCCAACACCGGCCCAAGGTCGACCAGCGAGGTGTCGGGCTGTGAAAAACACCGGGACATGGATGGATTGCGGCACGTATCCTGTTCGCATGACAGAAGCGGTCGGTACGAGCACCCGCCAGGGCACCCGCAGTGCGGCTGTCCACGGCTCGGTGCCACCGATCGACGGCGGGACACTGCGCGGGGAATCGTCGCCCACTCGTCGTCGGAGATCACGCTCCGACCTGACCGCGGTGTCCTATGTCAGCGGAGATCAGCGGTAACGGGGCAGACCGACCTGAGCACGAGCCGGAGCCCACAGCGGGCTTGCGGCTCCGCGTGCTCCCAGCCGCCACCGAACCCGCCTTCCCGCTCGAGCACGCCTACTTCGAGATCGTCTACACCCCGCTCGTCGGACCGACGGCGCTGCTCCTCGCAAGAGCGATGGCGAGGCACCTTGAAGGAGCCAGCGGGCCGACGACGGTATGCCCGGTTGAACTGGCGCTGGAGGTCGGCATCCGGGCGAGCAACACCGACCCTCTCGGCCGGAAATCCCACCTCGTCCACGCCATCGACCGCCTCGCCCACAACCAGATCGTCGCTCGCCTTGGCGATCGTGTCCTCGGGGTGCGCGTAGCCGTCCCGCCCCTGAGCGCACGCGCCGTGGAAGGACTGCCTGCTCAGTCGCGTGTCGTGCACGAAGAGTTCACGCGGGTTGCCACCACTGCGCGCGCCCTTGCTGCTGGTGTCGTGTCAGAGGTCAACCGTGCTCGTCGGTAGCGCACGAGTAGGTGTGGACCGCCCGGGGGGTGAGCCAGATGGACTGACGCCCGAGACGTCTGCTGCCGGACCCAGCGTCCGGGCCGTTCGCTCCCGGAGCGACGTCAAAGTGCTCGTCCGCCTCATCTACACAGTCAGGCGACTGTATGCGCGGCGCGGCGAGCGCATTGAGGTTGGGGTCCAGGAGGGGGACCTGACAGTCGCGGTGACCGTGGCGAAGGAACCCGACCCGGAGCATTCGGATCGGTCGATCGTCGTGCTCACGGCCACGACCTCCGTTGAGCCTGCCAACCGAACATCCGTAGCCCTCAGCCGCGTTGCTTCGGGATCGGAGCCATCAGACGGTCTCGCGGAGTACGGCTCAACCATCTCCCTTCAGCTGGCTGCGGCAATGGTTCGGGTGTACGACCTGGTCCGTTGGAGAAGCAACGCTGCCGGACCCGATCATCCCTACACCTTCCGCACGGTCGAGTTCAGCCTGGATCAGGGAGCGAGCTGGTCGCGCCTGCCGACTCCGACTCGGGCCAGCCTCCTGAGGTCGGGTGCTCTCGATCTCGAGGGTGAGCTCGCGGCGAACGTCACGACCTAGCGGCCGCGGGGACTACCGAACCGGTCGCGCATCCAATTGCCTCGGCAGCAAGGGTCGAAGACAGCGTCAGGGGACGGATCGGACTCAATGTCCCGACGGCTGGGGATCCCGTTCTCCGAGCGGCTCGGACCGAACTGGGCCAAAGCCGTCTGGTGCGAGCATCTTCGCGAGACGCTGCATCCCGCGCCGGATGCGCGATTTGATCGTTCCTTCGGGTTGATCGAGCACGATCGCGACCTGCTTGTAGGTGATGTCGCCGTAGAAGGCGAGGACGATCGCTTCACGTTCAGTTTCGGGGAGCAGGAGTAGCGCCGCCCGCACGAGGGCAGCGTCGTGTGATCGTTCGATGTCGGTCTCGGTATCGGCCAGGTTGGTTAATCGGGCGGTCTGGGTGTTGTGGCGATCTTCGCGGTGTCGTCGGCTTGTTTCGGATCGTGCGAGATCGATCGACCGTCCGGCGGTGTCCCATTGCAGGAAGGTGCGGAGCGTCCCGCGGGTGGGGTCGTAGCGTTCGGGGCGGGCCCAGAACCGAGCGAATGCTTCCTGCCGGGCGTCTTCGGCCCAGTGGCCGGTCCCGATTCGGTAGGTCTGCAGGTCCAGGGCGGCCGCGTGCGCTCGGTAGCAGGCGGTGAAGGCGTCGGTGTCACCGGCGCGGACCCGGGCGGCGAGCGATGCATCGGTCATTGTCGATCTCGTTGCCACACAGCCCCCAGGTCGTTGGACCTGTGGTTCCCCTGCTGCGGCCGCTCCAGACATTTCGGACATCCGGCAGCACACGGCGCGCCGAAGATGAGGTGAGGTAACCCGCCCGTTAGCCGGAGCGGGGTTGTTTGCCTTCCATGAAAACCATCGAGACGCCTGAGTAGGCCCTGGTACCAGGCGAAATGGTATGTATCGGACAGAGGCGGGGGTACTGACCTGGGAGGTGGCGAACTTCGCCGCCTGTGAGGGGAGTACCCATGTCTCGTTCCGTCCGTCGAGCCGTGAGCGCAGCTGCGTTCGCGGCTCTTTCGTTGTTGGGGGCCGGCACGGCGTCGGCGCAAGACGCCACGACCACGACGTTGTCGTTGGAAACCGGCGACACGACACCGAACCGCATCGACGCCGGTGCTGGTGGCACCGCCGCGGACAGCGGTGTCCCCGTGGAGCTGACGGTCCTTGCCACAGGGCTCGCTGGTTGCACGTTCATCGGGATCCGCAAGGCCCGTCGCGCCTGACTTCGGTCGGGCACCCAACACACAGGAGAGAGCCATGAACGTTCCCGCACGGGAGCTCAACGACCTGATCGTTGAATCCAACGACTTGCAAGCGGACTCGCGTCGTTCGCTACGCCAGACCATGCCGGTCCTCCGGGACATCGGCCGTAGTCGAGCGGCACGACCGGTGGACCTCGACGCGGTCCGTCACTACGAACAGCAGCGCCGCACGATCCTCAAGCGTGGCGGGATGGGCATGAGCGCCCTCGCCGCCAAGGGGCTCCTCGGTACCGGCTTCGGTGCCGCGGTGACCGCGATCCTGACCCGACCGGCGTCCGCGCAGACCAACGTGGACGTGCAGATCTGCCAGACCGCGTCGTCGCTGGAGAACCTCGCGGTGCAGACCTACGAGGCGGCCCTCGGGTTGCCGTTCCTCGACTCGAACGAGACGGTCGCGACGTTCGCGTCGACGACGATGGGTCAGCACGCTGAGCACGGCGAGTCGTTCAACGCCGCCGCGAAGAACCTCGGCGGCGAGGAGCAGAACTCCACGAACCCGAAGTACACGCCGGTCGTCGAACAGGCGCTGCCCGGTCTGACGGACTTCCTGCCCGTCGTGGAACTGGCCGCCACCCTCGAGGAGGTCGCCCAGGACACCTACCTGGCGAACCTCGCGTTGATCGAGGACGTCGACACCCGGATCCTCATGGGCTCGGTGATGGCCGTCGAGACCCAGCACCTCGCCACCCTCCGTGCCGTCAAGGCCCTCCTGCAGGGCGGCGCTCCCGAACTGATCGCGATCCCCACCGATGTTGCTGCGCTTCCGGCCGCGGCGGGGAGCGTCGCGTTCCCCGAAGCGTTCGAAGAACCGCAGATGGCAAGCCCGCCCGAGGAAGGGGCCCTCTGATGACCATCACCGACGACACCATCAACCCTGACGAGACCGTCCTGACGGAACCGTCGACCTACGGCCGGCGTTGGCTGCTCCGCAGCGGCGGGATCGGCCTGGTAGCCGTAGCAGTCGCTGCCTGCTCGGACGATGACGACGATGACGATGAGGGCGCATCGACCGAGGACACCACCGATACCACCTCCGATGACATGGGCGGTGATGACAGCAGCGGCGACCTCGCGATCGCGAAGGTCGCTGCGAGCCTCGAAGTTCTGGCGGTCACGGCCTACGACATGACATTGCAGGCTGCGACCGCCAACAAGATCGGTCCCGTTCCCCCAGCAGTCGCCGAGTTCGTCACGGTCGCGAAGGCACAGCACCAGGAACACCTCGACGGCTGGAACGCGGTGATCACCGGAGCCGGTGAGGAAGCAGTCGCCGACCCTCCCGCCGACCTCGCCGAGGACATCATCAACCAGTTCAACGAAGTCACGAACGTGACCCAAGCCGCCGAGCTCGCGCTCCTGCTGGAAGAGACAGCAGCAGCCACATACCTCGACGCGTTGCGGACCCTGTCCTCGGAGGCCCGCAAGACCGCCGGAGCGATCATCTGCATCGACCGGCAACACGCCGCGATCCTCAACTTCGTGCTCGGCCAATACCCCGTGCCGGACACGTTCGCGACGACCGAGATCGCCTACAAGGCGCAATGACCGGACGCGGTGCCCGCGGGTGGACCTCCCCCGCCTCCCCGCGGGCACCGCGCCGCCAACCCCCAACCACCGACCCGCCCGGGAATCTCACCTGGCCGCAGTACCTGCTCACCTGTTGGATCGGGCTCACCGCGGTCCTCGGGATCGTCGGTCTCTCCACCGCCTCCCAGCCCGACCCCGACCGGGCCCAGGTTCTCGCCGCCGCCGTCGCACCCCCCGAGCCCGGACCGGCAGCCCCTGCCGTCGCAGTGGGAACACCGCTCCGGGTGATCGCACCCGCAATCGGTCTCGATGTTCCGCTCGTTCCCACCGGACTGACCGCCGACAGGGCACTCGCCGTGCCCCCCTTCGGAACCGCAGGTTGGTTCGACCTCGGCCCCCGGCCCGGAGAAGGTGGGCCAGCGGTCCTCGCCGGACATGTCGATTCCCGTCGGGGACCCGACGTGTTCTACGACCTACGCCGCCTCCTCCCCGGGGATGAGATCCACGTTCTCTCCGACGACGGCGACACCCGCACGTTCACCGTCGAAGCCGTCGAACAGACCCCGAAGGACGAACTGCCCGTCGACCGTATCTGGGACGGGTCGACCGCCCCGGTCCTGCGGCTGATCACCTGCGGCGGCACGTTCGACGAAACCCAACGGACCTACCGGTCCAACGTCATCGTCTACGCCCGAGCCACCGGAACCGCCCTCGCAGCATGACCCCCCCCGGTCCAGAACACCGTCCAGCCCACCACGAGGAGAACAAACAGATGCCCACCATCGACAAGCTCACAGGCACCCGAACCGGTATCGCGCAACCGATCCAGATCGGCACGTTCCTGATCGGCGCGACCTTCGCACTGGTAGGCGTGGCCGGGTTCATCCCCGGACTGACCACCAACATCGGTGACCTTGCCGCCGCAGGCCGCGACTCCGAAGCAGAGCTCCTTGGCCTGTTCCAGGTGTCGATCCTCCACAACTTCGTCCACCTCGGCTTCGGTATCGGACTGTTCGCGTCCCGTACCGTCTCGGCATCGCGCCTGTACCTGCTCGGCGGCGGGGTCCTGTACCTGGTCCTCACCCTGTACGGCGTGGTGATCGACCTTGGCGATCCGATCAACTTCGTCCCGATCAACACCGCCGACAACTGGCTGCACCTCGGCCTCGGTATCGCCATGATCGTTGGCGGTCTCGTCCTCGGCGCGATGAGCCGCACGACCGGCACGGTCAACGGCCAGCCAACCAAGGCCGATCTGTACGACCAGGCCCGCGCCGCTGGCATCGACGGTCGCTCCTCGATGGACAAGAGCGAACTCGAAGAAGCAGTCCTCGGGACTGCCCGCAAGCCTCGCCGCCGGTGACCGACCCCGGCGACGACCCGTCCTCATCCGAACCGCTGCCCTGGGAAACGGCGTCCCTGTGGGCCCGTTCGCTCGCTGACCGGGACCCGCTCCCGATACGTAGTCCCCGCCGGGTGCACGTCGAAGTTGTGGTCGTCGGCGCAGGACTGACCGGGCTGCTGACCGCGACCCGGCTCGTCGAAGAAGGCGTCGACACGATCGTCGTTGAACGCCACGGGATCGGAGGGGTCACGACCCGCGGGTCCACCGGGAAACTCACCGCGCTCCAAGGCGGCCGGTACAGCACCATCACCCAGCACCGAGACCCTGCCGCAGCCGCGACCTATGCGACGGCCACCCAACGCGGGGTCGACGGTCTCCGGTCCCTCATCGGAGCGCTCCGCATCAACTGTGCGTTCACCCCCGCTGCTGACCACACCTTCGCCGTGACCCCCGACGGGCTCACCAGGTGCCAGGCAGAGTTCGACGCGGCGACCGAGGCCGGCCTTCCGGTCACCTGGGTCGACGACCCGCGGCTACCGATCCCGACTCTCGGCGCTGTCCGCCTCGACGACCAGGCCCACCTCGACCCGGGTGCGCTGTGTGCGGGGCTCGCCGAACGACTCGGGCAACGGATCATCGAACGGTGCGCGGTCCTGGACGTGACCGAGCACGTCGACCGGGTCGAGATCGCCGTAGACGACGGCACCACCATCACCGCGAACCATGCCGTCATCGCAACCCTCGGGCCCATCCACGACCCCGCGTTCCTGTCGACCCGTTGCTCCCCGAAGCGGTCCTACGCGGTGGCCTGCCCGCACCCCGACCCTCCGGTAGGCATGTACATCTCGCTCGATGACGACGCCCGGTCCGTCCGCCCCGCCACCATCAGGGACCAGTCAGCGATCATCGTCGCAGGCGAAGGGCACACCGTCGGAGAACCCGGCGACCACTCCGGCGCCGAGCGGTGGGACCGTCTCGACGCCTACGCCCAGGCCCTCGGCGCCGGTCCGTCACTGCACCGCTGGGTCGCGCACGATCTGGTGCCCTCCGACGGAATCCCGTTCATCGGGTCCGCTGCCCCCGGACGGGAACGAACCTGGATCGCGACCGGGTTCCAGAAATGGGGGGTCTCCACCGCGATGATCGCCGCGGACCTGCTCACCGACCAGATCCTCGAAACGACCAGCCCAACCGCGGCGCTGTTCGATCCTGGTCGCATCGCTGACAGCGTCACCGTTGAACTCGCGAAGGACGCCGCGCGAGCGGTCCGGCACACCGTGATCGAACCGATCAAGGACGCGCTGACCCGGACACCGACCGGCCCGCGTTGCACCCACCTCGGATGCGTTGTCGCGTACGACGAATCCGAACGCACCTGGGAATGCCCATGCCACGGCTCCCGGTTCGCGACGGACGGCACCGTAGTCAACGGCCCCGCAACACGGCCGCTCGACCTGCCAGACACGCCACGCTGACCGGGCCGGCCCCCTACCCGCGGCTAACCACGGTCCGACCTCGCGTCCGTGCGCCGGTCAGACGATGACGTGCAACAGCGAGCCGGTACCTCGGACCATGTGAGGCGGACCCCGGTGGCGCGTTGACGGTTCCCTCGAGCTGAGAGCTTGGGGATCTGGTCGCTCTGAACCTCGAGGTCCAGCCGCGGAGTTCATTGGCGCGTGTCGGGCCAGATTGCATCGGTCGTGTCCCGATCCAAGAGTTCTGGCGGCACTCGTCTGGGCGCACGCCGCTCGTCAGGTGAAGTACGACGCCATCCCGCTGTCGGAGATCGCTGAGCTGATGCGGGCGGCAGCTGCTGAGCTGGTCGCAGCAAGCTGATGCGGCTTGGTTGCAGATTCCTGGGTGGCGCCAGACAGTCATGGGTAGATCTGCAGCATGACGACACCACTCTTCACCGATGCCGAACGCTCGTACCTCACCGCCCACCCGTTGGGACGCCTCGCGACCATCGGACCCTCAGGTTCACCCCAGGTCAAGCCAGTCGTGGTTGGACTCGCGGAGGATGCCACGACGCTCGAGATGGGCGGGCCGGATCTCGCCGAGGGACAGCGGTACCGAAACATCGAGTCCGACCCACGGGTGTCCGTCGTCATCGACGATGTCGCTGACGAGCCGGTGGGCCCGGGTGGTGAACTGGGCCGCGGACTCGAGATCCGCGGGCGAGCGGAGCTGCGGGTCCTCGAGCAACCGATGACCGAGGGCTTTAGCAACGACGTGATCGTGGTGCACCCTCGGCGGGTCATCGCGTGGAACGTCGACGGTCCCGGCTACAGCGCCCGCGACCTGGTGGGTAGGGAATGACGACGGAGAGAAGCACAACTCAGGAACACAGCCACATCGACGATCTCCATCGTCGCCATTGCGATCGCCGTCGCGCTCGCGATCCGATGGGGATGCTCGCGTCGCCGACCCGACGACAGCGAGGCCGACCGTACCAAGGCGACGAGCGAACGACCTGATCCGCTATGCCGGCTCGGCGACGACACGCCCGCAGCTGTAGCCGAGCAGCGTCGGCCGTGGCTCTCGCCGTCCTCCACTACCGCCAACGCACTACCTCGACGCCTCCCGTCTGCCCGAGACGACGAGTGGGTCGTCGCGGCATCATGAACCCCACACCCAAAGCCCCCGAGATGGCAACCGACGCCCACCACCCTCCGCCCGCCAGCGAGGCCGCACCCGGCGGCTACCACGGATCCCACGACGGTCACGGCGGCAGCGGGGGCACGTATGGGGCCGGCAAGCACGCCGGGCACCACACCGAGGCGTTCCGCCGGCGGTTCTGGTGGTGCCTGCTGCTGACCATCCCGGTCGTCGCCACCAGCCACATGGTGATGGACTGGTTCGGCTACGAGTTGGACTTCCCCGGCATCGAGTGGGTCGGACCGGTGCTCGGCTCGGTGATCTTCTTGTGGGGAGGCTGGCCCTTCCTTGACGGCGGCCGCCGCGAGCTGCGGGAACGCCAACCCGGGATGATGCTGCTGATCGCCATGGCGATCACCGTCGCCTACGTGGCGTCGATGGCCACTTCGCTCGACGCGTTCGAGCTGGACTTCTGGTGGGAGCTCGCTGCCCTTGTCACCATCATGCTGCTGGGCCACTGGCAGGAGATGAAGGCCCTCGGCCAGGCCCAGGACGCGCTTGCCGCCCTGGCTGCGCTGCTCCCCGACGAAGCCGAACGGGTCGGGGCCGACGGCACCGTCGAGCCCGTCGCGATCGACGACCTGGAGCCCGGTGACGTGGTGCTGGTCCGCTCCGGTGCCCGAGTGCCCGCGGATGGGGAGATCATCGAGGGCTCCGCCGAGTTCGACGAGTCGATGATCACCGGCGAATCCAAGCCTGTCGCCAAGGACGTCGGTGATCGCGTCGTGGCCGGCACGGTGTCGACGGACTCGGCCGTCAGGGTCCGTGTCGACGCGGTGGGGGAGGAGACGGCGCTGGCCGGGATCCAACGCCTCGTCGCCGAGGCCCAATCGTCGCAGTCCCGTGCGCAGGCCCTCGCCGACCAGGCCGCGGCGCTGCTCTTCTACGTCGCCACCGGCGCCGCCGCGATCACCGCCGTGGTGTGGGTGGCACTCGGTGACGTCGACGAGGCAGTCACCCGCGTGGTCACGGTGCTGGTCATCTCCTGCCCTCACGCCCTCGGCCTCGCCATCCCGCTCACGACGTCGATCTCCTCGGCCCTCGCGGCGCGCAACGGCATCCTCGTCAAGGACCGACTCGCGCTCGAGCAGAGCCGGACCGTCGACACGTTCCTGTTCGACAAGACCGGCACCCTCACCAACGGCGCCCACACCGTCGTCGGCGTGGCCGGTGCCGGCATCGACGACGACGAGGTCCTGCGCCTCGCCGGCGGGGTCGAGTCCGACAGCGAACACCCCCTCGCCCGGGCCATCGTCACCGCCGCAGCGGACCGTGGCCCGGTCGCCACCGCGTCGGAGTTCCGCTCCATCACCGGCCGCGGGGTCGAAGCCACCATCGACGGGACGCCGCATGCCGTCGGCGGGCCTGCGCTCCTGCGGGAGCGCTCCCTCGACGAACCGGACGAGCTGCAGGACTGGTCACGAGGCTGGCGCGACCGCGGCGCGGCCGTCCTCTACCTCACCAGCGGGAACACGATCGTCGGAGGCATCGCCCTCGAAGACGAGGTGCGAGCCGAGGCCCGCCACGCCGTCGACGAGCTGCACGCGATGGACCGCCGAGTGGTGATGATCACCGGCGACGCCCGCCAGGTCGCGGACGCCGTGGGCGCCGACCTCGGCATCGACGAGGTCATGGCCGAGGTGCTCCCCGAGGACAAGGACGCCAAGGTCGCCGAGCTCCAACACCGCGGCCAGAAGGTGGCCATGATCGGCGACGGCGTCAACGACGCTCCCGCGTTGGCCCGCGCCGATGTCGGCATCGCCATCGGCGCCGGCACCGACGTCGCCATCGAATCGGCCGGGCTCATCCTCGCCAGCTCCGACCCCCGAGCCGTCGTCAGTACCATCCGGCTCTCCAAGGCCGCTTTCCGCAAGAGCCTCCAGAACCTCTGGTGGGCCGCCGGCTACAACATCGTCGCCATCCCCGTCGCCGCCGGCGCCTTCAATTGGGCCGGCATCACCATGCCCCCGGCCCTCGCCGCCATCCTCATGAGCGTCTCCACCATCGTCGTGGCCCTCAACGCCCAGCTCCTCCGCCGGGTCCAGCTCCGTCCCCCCACCATCGAGGACCCTGCCCCGCGACCATCGCCGATCGGCGCCCAGCGCTGACCCGAGCCCACGCCGATCACGACGCCCATCGACCCGACGACGAGACGGGGGCGTGGTCCGAACGGAGCCTGCTCGGCGCGCTCGTCCTGTGCTGTGCCGGGCCCATGCTGCTCATCGATCCTCAGCGATCTGAGAGAACCGGCTTCTCGCGCAAGCGGGCCAGCTCGACCGCGCGTTGATGGAGCTCCGGCGGGTGAGGACGAGGCATCTGGATTTCCTTTCCGAGACGACCAAGGTCGCCTCAGCTCGGATGTCCGTCAGCCCGGGGTACTTCCAGCTATCCCTTCATCGTGTACGTCCTTCAGGCGCGGTCCCGGTGTCGGGACCTCGGAGGAACAATCGGTAGAACGCCGGTGTGGCGTGTGGCTGCGCGAGTGATGTCGCAATGACGGAAACGACGGCGCCGCCCAGCCCAAGTTCCGCGAGGGATTGACTGGCTACCGCGGTCGGGGTACTTTCCTGCCTGGTTAATTAAGGACTGCGGAAAGTAGTGGGATGCCTGTCGCCACCGATGAGGACCGCCTGACTGAGACCTTCGCCGCGTTGGCCAACTCGACGCGCCGTGCGATCTTGGCTCGTCTTGCTGACGGGGCGGCCACGGTGAACGAGTTGGCCGAGCCCTTCGACATGAAGCTGCCGGCGATCTCGAGGCACATCAAGGTGCTCGAGCGCGCCGGGCTGGTCGTGCGTGGTCGCGAAGCCCAGTACCGGCCTTGCGCCCTCGACCCCGGTCCCCTCGAGGACGTCTCGAGTTGGGCGGAGCAGTACCGGCCCATCTGGGAGACCCGCTTCGACCGGATGGACGACTACCTCGCCCAACTCCGCACCCAACCGAAAGGCGAAGAGCAATGACCAATACCAACGACACGGCCGACGCAGTGGTGATCGAGCGCACCTTCGACGCCCCTGTCGAACAGGTCTGGCAGATGTGGACCGTCCCCGAGCATTTCCAAGATTGGTACGGACCGACCGGTGCGACGATCCCGGTGGCGAAGATCGACGCTCGTGTCGGCGGCACGCGCCAGATCTGCATGGAGATGCAAACACCGGGCGGGCCGATGCAGCTGTGGTTCGCCGGCGAGCACCTCGAGGTCATCGAGAACGCGCGACTCGTCTACACCGAGATGATCGCCGACGAGGACGGCAACCCCGCGTCACCGGAAAGCACGGGGCTGCCCGACGGACACGCCGTCACCGAGGTCCGTGTCGAACTCGAAGCGGTGGATGGCGGTACGAGGATGGTCATGACCCACGTCGGCGTCCCGGCCGACTCCCCGGGCGCAGCCGGCTGGAACATGGCCTTCGGCAAGCTCGCCGCCTTCGTCGTCAGGAAGTAGTGGCAGCTCAACCCCGCCGCGAGCCAGTCGAGGAGATCCCGGTATGGCGCAAGCCGCGTCGCGCGCCATGCCGGGAAGCGGCCGCTGGAGAGGCTGGGCGGGTGGTCCTGGGTGGTGGTGAGGTGGCAGCCGTCCCGGCGGAGCAGCTCGGCGTTGGGGTGATCGACAGGGTACGGCCGAGGTGGCGCGGTCCGGTCCGGGTCCGACAGGCTCGCCCCCTTCGCCCGGAGACCCTTGACGATGGTCTCGATGGCGCTGCCGTCGGCGGGGCTGTCGAGACGGATTCGGTAGCGGTCGAGGCCGGGTCCGCGCAGGCCCATCTGCCCTGCGCCGAGCAGCAACGTCGGTGGCGGTGAGCCGCACGATGCGGGCAGGTTGCTCGCAAGGTGGGGCCGTCGCAGATCCAGAACACGAAGTCGAGGTAGGTCTTGTAGGGGTCTTGTCCTTGGCGAACTGGGTGTCGCGGTTGATCCGGAACAGCGACGACTTTGGCCTCCGCCCGCAGGTCAGGGTGCACGTGCTCGGGTAGCAGCGTCGCCATCGCCTCGACGAACGCCGCCGACGGTGCGACGACCTGCTGCCGGTAGGTGGCGCGGGCCGCGTCGAAGGTGGCTTTGGTGTTGTCGCGTGCGCCGGCGTCGAGGAACGCCCACGTCTCGCGGCCGAAGGTGGCGATCACGTCTTCTTCTTCGCCTTGGCAGGTGGGAGCGCGTCGACGAACCCAAGGGCCTCATCGAGCAGCCGCTTCCAGGTACGGGCGCGCTCGTAGGGGATCGATGCCCATTCGCGGAACCGTCGCCCGGCCGGGGCGAACGGCTCGGCGCGACCGACGTCGACCAGCTGGTCGACCCGGGCTTCGGGGAGCTTGACCAGCAGGGCCCCGGTGGTGCGGTCGGTGGACGCGAAGAACTGGCCTCGGATCCGCAGGCACGGGTAGCCCATCATGGTGGAGCGGATCACGTCGGTTCGGCCGAGGAGGGGTTCGGCGAGTTCCCAGAACTTGGCTTCGCCCTGGGTGGGAGGTGTCTCGGCGTTCACGGGTTCGTCAGCTCTTCGGGTGTGGGGACGCGCCGGTTGGCGAAGGGGTCGGGTCCGGGTGGGGTGCCTTCGGCGGCGGCGCGGAGACGGTCGAGGTAGTGGGTCCAGCCGCCATGGTGGGCGTTGGCGGTCAGGTCGTCGAGTCCTCGGTGGGTCAGCTTGAGCAGGGTGCTGCCGTCGGGTTGGGCGAGGAGGTCGATCTCGACGGTCGTCGATCCGGGTGGGATCTGGACCTCGGTGCGCTCCCACCCGTAGGTGAACACCACACGGCGGCCGGGGACGAGCTGGACGTAAGTGCCCGAGCAGGTGTCGCCGTTGGCGTGGGTCCAGCGGATGGTGCCGCCGGGCACGGGATCGAGGGTCGCGTCGTCGGCCATCCACTGGATGAACAGTTCAGGATCGACGAGCAGTTCGTAGAGCTGCTCGGCCTGCGCGTGGACGATGAGCTCTTGGAGGACGAGCTTCATGCGCGCTTCCTCCTGGCTGTGGACTTCGTGCGCCTCTCGGCGGTGGCTTTGAGGCGCTCCAATGGGGCAGCCCAGAACTTGTCGAGGAACCCGGCCACCTCCGCGATCCGTTCCAGGTCGGCGCGGTAGAGGCGGCGGTTCCCGTCGACGCGCACCGTCACCAGACCGGCGTCGCGCAGCAGCTTCAGGTGCTGGCTGGTGGCCGACTTGGACAGCCCAGCGTGGTCGGCGAGATCGCTGGAGGGTCGTTCGGCGTCCCAGACGAGTTCCAGCATCGCCCGGCGTCCGGGGTGGGCGAACGCTCGGATCGATTCCTCGATGTCGGGATCGGTCATGGCTGGCGACCCATCGCGGCCAGGAGCCGGTCCTGGGCCGTCGCATCCGCGCCGACCATGACCTCTGCGCCGATGAGACCGCCGGCGCGACCACGCTCGGGCATGTCCGGGAGGAACATGGCGATGCACATCTCCACAAGCTCTGCCTCGAGTGCGGGGTCCTGATCGGTTGCGGTGGCGAGATCCCACGTGTGGATGAGGTTGTCCATGAACGTGCCAGCCGTCGCCTGCTCGATCGTCCAGTCGAAGCCGAGCGGGGACCGGCACGTGCGCTCCAGCGCCCCGGGCTCCACGAGGCCGGCGAGCACCTCCGCGCGCCCGGCTTGGTAGTCGTTGACGGTCGCGCCGGTGACCGGAACCGGCTCGCGTCCACCGAGCGCGGCGCGCAGGTACTCGGTCGATCCAACCATGTGGTCGATCAGGTCCTGCACCGACCACTCTGCGCACGGCGTTGGCAGCGCCAGTTGGTCGGCGGACACGCCGACCATCACGTCGCACCCTCGGGCGGTCGCCTTCGAGAACAGCATCACGGGATCCATCGATCTCAGCCTCCTGGTTGAGTAAGCGCTCAATTTAGCAGAAACTGAAATAGATTTGCCAGGACGCACTCTCGCTGGCGACGGGCGCGCTGGCGAGTTGGGGGACGGGCGGCGTTCGTCAGCGCGCTTCGAGGAGGCGCTCGATGTTGGCGAGGTCCTTGCGGTTCGCTCGCCGCATGGCTGGCTGTATGACCGGGGCCGCGACCTTCGAGAAGCCACTCAGCTCGCCTCGATTTCGCAAGGTCATCCGTGTCGAGCTGTCACCGATGGCCTTCCACGTGTACGTGGTCTCCATCGGGAACGGGCCTTGCTGGGTGCGCATCACCAGCCGATGGCCGGGATCGAGTTCGACGAGCTCATAGGTGTACTCGAGGCGCCGCCCCAGGAAGCGGGCGACGAAGGCAACCGACGAACCGTGGGCTGCCGACGGCTGTGTCTTCCATTCAACCGAGTCGATGTTGGCGTACCACTCGGGTGCGTTGGACGGATCCGCCGCATACGCGGCGACCTCGTGGACCGAGCGCTCGATGAGGATCTCGGTGGAAACGTCGACGGTCATCGGCTCACCTCCTTGCCGGAACGTGCACCACCGTAGGGCGCCTCTCCAACCGCGATCGTCCCGGAGACTCCCGGGCATCGTCGACACCGGACGCCGAGGGAAGCCGCTCCTGAAAAGGTCCCCGCAAAGCTCAAGGAGGCGGTCCAGATGGCGTGAGCGCTGACTCGAAGGTCAGGGCTCCGGCGGAGCGAACGCAGGATCTGGACAGCGCCTGAACCGCTTCTGGCGAGGCGGTTCCGCCCGCCCCGTCGGGGCGCGTCGATGCCAAACCTTTCTACTGTTCCTTCTACCGTGCGGCGCGGTACAGGGGTGTACCTATTGGCACGAGCGACGTACGCTGAGCCGCGAAACCCCAGTGTGAGGGCATGATCCGGTACGCATCGGTACGGGCTGAGGTTCTGATCGTGATTCTCATAACCCGAAGGTCGCAGGTTCAAATCCTGCCCCCGCCACCATGTAGCTGCAACCGAGCCGCCAGGGTCTCCTGGACTGGATCGAGTTGCAGGTCGAGATCGAGGGTCCGGTACAGCCGGGCCCTCGATTCGCGTTCGGCCTCGGCCAGGAGCGCCGTGAGGCTGCCGGCGTGGTCGAGCGCGGTAGCGATGTCGACGGCGGTCAGCGGCTGGTTCTGGACGTGCTCCGCGTCCCAGGCGGCGAGCGTGGCCTCGGCAGCGGCGAGCTCGGCCTGGATCTTGCGCGTGGTCGCCGTGGCGAGCTGCGGGTCCATCCCGGCCCGGATGGCATCGAGGACCCGGTCGAGCTCGACGGGCAGCTCGCGGACCGCCCGGCGAGCGGCTTGGACGGCGGCAGGTTCGGGCGGTTGCTCGGCCTCGGCAGCGAGGACGGCGGCGATGGTGTCGGCTCGGTGGCCGGTGTCGGTGATACGACCGAGCCAGGGATCGAGGGCGGCGAGGATGCGCTCCTCCCGGACTGCGGTGGTCGTGGGGTGCTCGCCGGTGTCCGCGTAGTCGGGTCGCTGGGTGTTGCAGCGGTAGTAGGGCTTGCCCTTGAGCGTGGCGCCGTGCATCGACCGGCCGCACGCTGAGCACCGGAGCATGCCGGCGAGGAGGTACTTGCCGGGCTCGGCCCTCGGCCGGCGGCGAGCCGGGCCGCGAGTGTTGGTGATCCGGGCATTGACCCGCTGCCACAGGTCCTCGTCGACGAGCGCCGGCCACGCGGGCTCGTCGGACGTGACCCACTCGCCAGTCGGCTGCCAGCGTTGCCGGCTGGCCGTGCCGGCGGCGGGGTCGGTCGGGTCGAGGAGTTCGTCCTTGCGACGCTGCCGCCCCACGACCTGGCGGCCGAGGTAGCGCGGGTTCGTCAAGATCGCACGCACCGCCGAGCCGCCCCACACCCCAGCCGAGCGCGGGTGCTTTGCCGGGCCGACCTCACCGGGTGACGGGAGACCCTCGGCCTCGAGGATGGTGGCGATGGACCGGTAGCCGAGGCCCTCGTCGAACAGCTCGAAGATCCGCCGCACGATCGGTGCCGTGTCGGGATCGGGTTCGAGGACTCGGAGTTTGATCCCGGCGGCGGCCTTGTTGCGCTGCGGGTGCGGCTGGTCGGTGTCGACGAGCCGGTACCCGTAGTTCGGCCGTCCGCCGAGCCAGCGGCCGGCGGCGCCGTGGGCGAGCATCGCGTTGCGCGTCCGGGTCTGGAGGCGGCGCCGTTCGGCCTTGGAGAGCCCGCCGAAGAGGCTCATGAGCATCTCGTGGCCCTCGCTGTCCGGGTCGATCCGACCGCCGAGCTCGGGGACCCACAGCTCGATGCCGTAGTAGGTCAGCTGCGGGAACACGAGCTGGAACTGCCCACCCGAGAACGCCCGCTGCGGTTCGGCGATCACCAGCGCCGACCACCCCCGGCCCGGGTTCGCAGCGTCGGCCAGAAGTCGGGAGGCTTCGGGTCGCCGTGCCCAAGGTCGCTCCCGGGTCACATCGATGTCGTGGTAGGTGGCGACGATCGTCCCGCCGGCCGGCGTGACGAGCCGGGTGGCGATGTCGAGCTGCCAGCGCTTGGAGTCCTCAGGCGACTGCTGATCGTCGGTGCTCGTGCGGATGTAGGCCGCACAGGCCAGGGATCGTGAGCTGCTCATGGTCCAAGTCTCGCCCGTCGGGTTCTCCGGTCGCCCGGAGATCGTGTGCGTCCAGGTACGCCCGGATGAGCTCGCCCAGCACCCCGGCCGCCCTCGCCGGGATCGTCGCCGGCGCGGGGCCCTCGACCCGCACCGCCGCTGCCGCCGGGCACCGCCCCGGCGTGCTGTTCGTTCCTTCTGCCACGAACCATGACCCACCGCCGACCGGCGACGGCGTTACACGAATCCACCGGATCCCGCTTGGTCGGCCGCCGCGGGCAACCGACCGTTGATCGCCGCCGCTCGGGACCAACTCGGGATCAGCACACAGATAATCACCGGGTGGTGAGCACCTGATTTCGGGCGTTCGAGCGGGGTGGAGGATCGGCCGGCTCGGAGCCGTTGACGCGGCCGCTCCCGTCGTGCCGACGGCAGCGGTTGGATCTTGTGACGCGCCCGTGCCGGCCCTGGGGCGAGCGCATCGGCCCCAGTCGCCGACGGCGCTGTGAGCACCCCGACTCCGGGAAACCTGCGGATCGGGAGCAAGTCCGGGAGCAACTCCGGGAGTCCCGGTCGCTGGAGGAGCGGGGGCCGACGGCGGACCTCCGGGAACCGGAGTTCCTAATCGTCGCCCGACTCAGGGTCGACAGGGGAATCGTCGTGAATCTCCACGTCCTCCCGGCTGCTGAGGACGAGTTCGGTTGCGGCCTCGACGGCTTGGTCCTTGAGTCCCTCCGCTCGAACCTGCTGACCCGGCGGGAGCTCCGGCACGTCGGCGCCGGTGATCTCACGAATGGCCGGGTGCATCGTCCCGAGAACTTCCGAGAGATCGACCGCCTTCTTCAGGTTGTCCAGCTGAAGGGACTGCATCTCAAGCCGGTGGCGTTCATCGCGTCGCTGTTCCTCGCTCCGCGCATGCCCGACCGCCTGCACCTTCGAGGCGGCTTCGGCCGCCGAAGCGACTGTGCTGGACACCCGGGTAATCAGGTACGTGACCGTGCCTGCGATTGCTGCGCTGCCGAGGAGAATGACCTCGAGTGGGTTCGCGAACTCAAGGCGCTGGACTCTGGGTGTTGGGGTCGGCGGCGCCGACTCGCCGAGGGCAGTCGTCAGCGACAGGTCAACCAAGCCGCGGACGCTCTCGAAGAGGTCGAACGTCGTCCTGATTGCACCAAGCACGTGGGAGAGCGACGCCTCTGGGCCAAGGTTGATCGTCACTCGGGTCGCCGTGAGTTCGAGAGGGGACTGCGGAAGGATCAGATCTGTCTCGAGGAGGCTGCGAAAGGCCAGGACGAGGTCGATGTCTTTTCCGCGATCTAGTGCTTCTGTCACCTCGACGGCCCGCTCCACGCCGACTGCGTCGAAGACCAGCACGCCCTTGTCGTACTTGGTGGCTCGTGCGGCTTCGAGCGCCTCGTTGGACCGTTGCACGCGCAGGGTGGCGTAGCCCTCTGAGACACGGCCGATCTGCCCGGTGAGCGTCAGAACGTCGTGAGCCCTCGGGACCAGTAGGTGACCCGGGCTTGCGACTTCGCGGTCGGAATACCGAGCACGGTCACCATCATCGAAGATCGACTCGTTTGCGTGTCTGATGTCGAGCCGGTTGATCGAGACATAGTCCGAATAGCCAAGCCGAAGAAGCTTGCGGTAGTGCTTGTACGTTCGGTCCGAGATCGGCTGACGTCCTCGGGCGCTCAGCGCGGCGTTCAGTTGGTTGCGAGAGACGCCACCGGACCTGGCGAGGAAGATCTCCCAGCCGGTGAGCGCGTCCTCGAATTGGGCCATGAAACAAGGCTATTGCCGAGCGGTAGTTGCCTCTCGGACCCAGTCCGGTGTTCGCGGAGCTCTCAGCCGTGGCGGCGTCGCACGAGCCGGTCACGGCGTCGGGGTACCTCGTACCCTGTGGCCATGGCGGTGCCGATGGGGACCCGGGCGCATGAGTGACGCCACCTACCTGCCGGCGGAGGCGCGCGCCCGAGTGGAGATCGACCGCCAGCTCGTCGAGTGCGGCTGGCTGGTCCAGGACCGCATTGAGATGAATCTCTACGCCGGGCAGGGCGTCGCAGTCCGGGAGTTCATCATGGCCCCGGGCCATGGTCGGGCTGACTACCTGCTGTTCGTCGACGGCAAGGCGGTCGGCGCGGTGGAGGCCAAGCCGTCGGGCACGCCGCTGGCCGGCGTCGAGTCCCAGACGGCCAAGTACGCCGCCGGCCTCCCGGCGGAGTTGACGGCGGTCGTGTCGCCGTTGCCGTTCCTGTACGAGTCGACCGGCGACGAGACGATGTTCACCGACGGGTTCGACCCCGAACCCCGATCGCGGCCGGTGGTCACGTTCCACCGTCCCGAGACGATGGCTCGTTGGCTGCGTCAGCGGCAGGACGACTTCGACGGTGGGTCGCTGCGGGCCAGGCTGCAGCGGCTCGAACCGGTCGGCCCCGAGGGGCTGAGGCGGATCCAAGTGACGGCCATTGACGCCATCGAGGGCTCGATGGTCCACAACAAGCCGCGAGCGCTCGCACAGATGGCGACGGGGAGCGGCAAGACGTTCATGGCCGCCAACCTCGCCTACCGGCTGGTGCAGACCGCCGGCGCCGAGCGGGTGCTGTTCTTGGTCGACCGGGCCAACCTCGGTCGCCAGACGCTGCGGGAGTTCCAGCAGTTCGCCACGCCCGGCGACGGCCGCAAGTTCACCGACCTCTACAACGTGCAGTGGCTCACCTCGAACCGCATCGACCCCGCCGCCCGGGTCGTCATCACGACCGTGCAGCGGCTGTATTCGATGCTGCGGGGCGAGGCCGAGCTGCCCGAGGACGTCGACGAGATGTCGGGCGCCGAGATCGAACCGGAACGGCCCGTCGAGATCGCCTACAACCCCGAGATCCCGATCGAGACGTTCGACGTGGTGATCGTCGACGAGTGCCACCGGTCGATCTACGGGGTGTGGCGCCAGGTCATCGAGTACTTCGACGCCTTCCTCGTCGGGCTCACCGCCACGCCGGCCAAGCAGACGTTCGGGTTCTTCAACCAGAACCTCGTCGTCGAGTACGGCCACGCCGAAGCCGTCGCCGACGGCGTGAACGTCGACTTCGACGTGTACCGGATCCGCACCAAGATCAGCGAACAGGGGTCGACCGTCGAGGCCGGGCTGGTCACCAAGTTCCGTGAGCGGGAGACCCGCAAGGTCCGGCTCGAGAAGCTCGACGAGGACGTTGTCTACGACGCGAAGCAGCTCGACCGTGACGTGGTGGCCATCGACCAGATCCGCACCGTCATCCGCACCTTCCGCGACAACCTGTTCAAGCCGCTGGACCAGGGCGGGATCTTCCCCGGCCGCAGCGAGGTCCCCAAGACACTGATCTTCGCCAAGGACGACAGCCACGCCGACGACATCGTGCGGATCTGCCGGGAGGAGTTCGGGCGGGGCAACGACTTCGCCGTGAAGATCACCTACCGCACCACCGGCGCCAAGCCCGAGGACCTGCTCAACCAGTTCCGCAACAGCTTCAACCCTCGCATCGCCGTCACCGTCGACATGATCGCCACCGGCACCGACGTGCGACCGCTCGAGTGCGTCATGTTCATGCGCCAGATCCGCTCCCGGATCTTCTTCGAGCAGATGAAGGGCCGCGGCGTGCGCATCATCGACCCCAACGACCTCCAGGCCGTTTCCGCCGACGCCACCGCCAAGACCCACTTCGTGATCGTCGACGCCGTCGGCGTCACCGAAGCCGAGTTCAACGACACCAACCCCCTCGACCGCCAGAAGACCGTCTCGCTCAAGAAGCTCCTCGACCAGGTCGCCTCCGGGGTCCGCGACCCCGACGTCGTGTCCTCCATCGCCGGCCGGCTCGCCCGCCTCGACCGGGTCATCACCCCCGACGACCGCCAGGAGCTCGCCGACGCCACCGACGGAATCGACCTGTCCGTCGTCGTGCGGATGCTCACCGACGCCGTCGACATCGACCACGCCTGGGACAAGGCCACCGCAGCCAACGGCGGCGCCGACCCCACCGACGACCAGCTCCACGCCACCCGCACAGATCTGATCGAGACCGCCTGCCGGATCCTGGCCGAACGCCCCGCCCTGCGCACCAAGCTGCTCGACGTGCGCCGCAGCTACACCCAGGTCCTCGACGAGACCTCCGCCGACGAGGTGCTCGACGCCGGCTTCTCCCGCGACGCCACCGACCGGGCCCGCACCACCATCGAGTCCTGGCAGGCGTTCGTCGCCGAGCACCGCGACGACATCGACGCCCTCCAGATCCTCTACTCCCGCCCCTACGGCAAGCGCCTCACGCTCAAGGCGATCAAGGAACTGGCCGCCACCATCGGCCGACCCCCGTACAACTGGACCCCCGAACGACTCTGGGCTGCCTACGAAGCCCTCGAAGCCTCCCGGGTACGCGGATCGGCCGGCAAGCAGTTCACAAACCTGATCTCGCTCGTCCGCAAGGCCCTCGATCCCGACCGTGACCTTGTCGCCTACCCGCTCACCGTCGACGAACGCTTCCAGAACTGGCTCGCCCAGCAAGCCCAGGCCGGCACCGCGTTCACTGACGAACAGGTCACCTGGCTCACGAGGATCAAGGATCACCTCGCCACCAGCCTGACCATCGCCCCCGACGACTTCGAGCTCGAACCCTTCGTCGGCCACGGCGGCTACGGCCGCGCCAACACCGCCTTCGCCGGCAAACTCGCCCCGCTCCTCGACGAACTCACCCAGGAGCTCGTGGCGTGACCGAGCTACCACGAGGCTGGGAGTGGTCGACCATCGGCGAGCTTGCGGAGACTTCGCTCGGCAAGATGCTCGACGCCAAGCAACAGACCGGCGAGCACCCGACGCCGTACCTGCGGAACGTCAACGTTCGCTGGGGTGCGTTCGACCTCGACGACGTCGCGGTGATGGACATCGAGCCTCACCAACTCGACAGGGTCTTGGCCCTTCCCGGTGACGTGATCGCCTGCGAGGGAGGGGAGCCGGGTCGCTGTGCCGTCTGGACCGGCGAGCCGATCGCATTGCAGAAGGCGCTGCACCGAATCCGGCCGGCAGCCGGGATCAACCCGGAGTACCTCGCGTTCGCACTCGCGGAGCGGTCGTCCACTCGCCAGCTCGACCGACTGTTCACCGGGACCACGATCAAGCACCTTCCGCAGGAGAAGCTCCGGGTTGTCCCCGTTGCCGTCGCACCCCCCGCCGAGCAGGAGCGGATCGTCGCATCGATCGAGGAAGCCTTCTCCAAGCTCGACGCCGGCGAAGCCGGACTCCGCACCGTCCGCCAGCTCCTCAAGCGCACGCGAGACGCCATCCTCGCCGCCGCCGTCACCGGCCGCCTCGTCCCCCAAGACCTCACCGACACCCCCGCCACCAAGCTCCTCGCCGACCTCGGCATCGAGCCGGGCTCGGATCCGGCCTTCGACGTTCCCGAAACCTGGGCCGTGGTCCGTCTCAATGAGCTCTTGTCCGAGCCGCTCTCGAATGGTCGCTCGGTTCGCTCCCGTGCAGGCGGCTTCCCTGTACTTCGGCTGACGTGCCTCAAGGACGGGCGGATCGACCTCGGTGAGCGGAAGGAGGGGGAGTGGGATGCTGGAACGGCTGCCCCCTTCCTCATCCGAAGGGGAGACTTCTTCGTCTCGCGAGGGAATGGCTCGCTGGACCTCGTAGGTCGGGGTGGTCTGGTCGTCGACGACCCTGATCCCGTGGCCTACCCCGACACACTGATTCGTGTGCGAGTGCCAAACGACTACCTGGAGCCGTCGTTACTCGCGCTCGTGTGGAACTCGGCGGCAGTGCGGGAGCAGCTCGAGGGGCAGGCCCGAACGACCGCAGGCATCTACAAGGTCAACCAGGGAATGCTCAACGAAGTGCGGCTGCCCTTACCTCCGCGGGAGGAGCAAGCCCGGATCGTCGCCGAGGTCGAGCGGCAGATGTCGTTCGTCGAGGCGTGCGAGCGAGCCGTCAATGCCAGCCTTGAGCGGTCGGCGGCGCTGCGCCGGTCGGTGCTGAAGGCGGCCTTCGAGGGACGGCTCGTCCCGCAGGACCCGACGGACGAGCCCGCGTCCGTGTTGCTGGAGCGGATTCGGGCTGAACGAGCGGCGGCACCGAAGGCGAAGACCCGCCGGGCGAAGGCGAAGTCGTGAGTGATCGTCACCCCTCGTGGCTACGGTCGACCGGTGCCGTCCGAGATGACCGAGGAGGCGAGAGTCCGTGACTGTCCGGGTCGAGGTTCGACCGAATGTTCTGGCCTGGGCTCGGGCGCGCTCCGGCATCGGTGAGGACGACTGGCAGCGCCGATTCCCGAAGTTCGACGCCTGGCTGGCCGGTGAGACTGCACCCACGCTGAAGCAGCTCGAGGCGTTTGCCAGCAAGACGCACACGCCGGTCGGGTTCCTGTTCCTCGACGAGCCGCCGGTCGAGACGGTGCCGATCCCGGACTTCCGGACGATCGGCGATCGACCCGTGGGCGCCGAAGCGGTGGTGTCCGCCGACCTCTTGGACGTGATCTACGCGTGCGAGCGTCGCCAGGAGTGGTACCGGGACAACCAGATCCTCGAGGGCGAGCCGCCGTTGTCGTTCGTCGGCGTGGCGACGACTGACGATCCCGTGGCGGCGATCGCCGACCGGATGCGGGAGGTCCTTGACTGGACGGCGCAGAGCCGGGCCATCTGCCGGAACGCTGACGCTGCGTTGACGTGGCTGCGCGAGCACGCCGAGGCCGCCGGGATCCTGGTGATGATCAGCGGCATGGTCGGCTCCAACACCCACCGCAAGCTCGACCCACATGAGTTCCGCGGCTTCGCCCTCGTCGATGAACACGCGTCAGTCGTGTTCGTCAACGGCGCCGACGCCAAGGCAGCGCAGGTCTTCACGTTCGCCCACGAGGTGGCTCACCTGTGGCTCGGGGTTACCGCCCTGTCCGATCTGGACCCGCAGTCCATGCGCACCAACGAGGTCGAGCGGTGGTGCAACCAGGTCGCCGCTGAGTTCCTCGTGCCGATGGCGGAGTTCCGCAGCCGGTTAGACCAGGCCGTCGACATCGGGGAGCAACTGCAGCCGCTCGCCGAGCACTTCCGGGTCAGCGCGCAGGTGATCCTCGGCCGTCTCCGTGAGGCCGGGGTGCTGACCTGGGATGAGTACCTCGCCGCGCTCGCGGCCGAGCGTCAGCGTGTGGCGGAGTTCCTGGCCGACCGAGGCGGCAGCGGGGGCAACTACTACAACACCAAGCCCGTCCAGGTGAGCAAGCGGTTCGCCAGCGCTGTCATCGCCAGTGCCAAGGAGGGCCGCACCCCCTACACGAGGGCGTTCCGGCTGCTCGATGTGAAGAAGGAGTCCACCTTCGACGGACTCGCCGAACAGCTCGGAGTCCTGTGATGGCGTGGCTGCTCGACACCAACGTGCTGGTGAACGCCAAGCGTGACCACTACGGCTTCGAGTTCTGCCCCGGGTTCTGGGACTGGCTCGACCTCGCGTGGGCCGACGGGCGGGTCGCCAGCATCGAGGCCGTGTACGACGAGCTCGTCGACTACGGCGACCAGCTCAGCGACTGGGCCCGTGACCACCGTGCGTTCTTCCTTGCACCCGGCGCCGATGAGGTACAGGCGATGGCGACGGTCAACGGATGGGCAGCGGCATCGGGCGACTACACCCTGGCCGCCAAGCAGGAGTTCGCCGAGGCCGCGGACTCGGCGCTGATCGCATTCGCCCTTGCCTGCGAGCACGTGGTGGTCACGCACGAGCTGCCGGCGAATGCTCGCAAGCGGATCCCGATCCCGAACGCGGCAGCCGCACTCGGCGTCACCTACGCGTCGCCGTGGCGGATGCTGCGCGAGGAGCGGCCCGTGTTTGTCCTCGAAGGAGTCTCGTGATGTCGGTGGCCAACTCGAACCAGCTGGTGCAGAAGCTGTGGAACTTCTGCAACGTGCTGCGCGACGACGGCGTGTCGACGATCGAGTACGTCGAACAGCTCACCTACCTGCTGTTCCTGAAGATGGCCGACGAACGCAACAAGGCCGGCCTCGGCGAGGTCGTGCCCTACGGGCTCGACTGGCAGTCGCTCCTCGACCGTGACGGCGACGAACTCGAGGTCCACTACCGGCACCTGCTGGAGTCGCTGGGTCGCCAGCCCGGCACGCTCGGCACGATCTTCCGGAAGGCGCAGAACCGCATCCAGGATCCGGCCAAGCTCCGACGACTGGTGGTGAACCTGATCAACGAGGAGACGTGGTCCTCGGTCGATGCCGATCTCAAGGGCGACGCCTACGAGGGCCTGCTCCAGAAGGGCGCCGAGGACACTAAGTCCGGCGCCGGTCAGTACTTCACCCCCCGAGCGTTGACCCGGGCGATGATCGCTTGCTTGCAGCCGAAGCCTGGTGAGACGGTCGCCGACCCGGCGTGCGGCACCGGCGGGTTTCTGCTCGCCGCCCACGAGTGGATCGTCGACCATCACATCGCCGAGATGGACGCCGACGACAAGCGTTTCCTGCGCGATGAGGCCCTGCACGGTTGGGAGATCGTCGACGGCACGGCCCGCCTCTGCGCGATGAACCTGTTGCTGCATGGCATCGGCACGCCGACTGGCGACAGCCTCGTCACCGTGGCCGACGCCTTGCGGGCCGACCCCGGCGTGCGCGTCGACGTGATCGCCGCCAACCCGCCGTTCGGGCGGAAGTCGTCGATGACGATGGTGAACGAGGCCGGCGAGGTCGAGCGCGAGGACCTGGTCGTCGTCCGCGACGACTTCTGGGCGGCGACGTCGAACAAGCAGCTCAACTTCCTCCAGCACATTGTCCGGATGCTCAAGATCGGCGGCCGGGCGGCGGTGGTGCTGCCCGACAACGTGTTGTTCGAAGCCGGAGCAGGCGAGACCATCCGCCGGCGACTGCTGGCCGAGTGCGACCTACACACGATCCTGCGCCTACCGACCGGGATCTTCTACGCCCAGGGCGTGAAGGCCAACGTCGTGTTCTTCGACCGCAAGCCCGCCGCCGCCGACCCCTGGACGAAGGAGACGTGGGTCTACGACCTGCGCACGAACAAGCACTTCACCCTCAAGACGAACCCGCTGCGCGAAGCCGACCTCGCCGACTTCGTCGACGCCTACTGCCCCGATGACCACTCGAAGCGGGTCGAGTCCGACCGCTTCCGCCGGTTCGCCTACGACGAGCTGATCGCCCGGGACAAGGCCAACCTCGACATCACCTGGCTGCGCGACGAGTCCCTCGACGACGCCTCGTCACTTCCGGCGCCGGGTGTGCTCGCCGCCGAGATCGTCGAGGAGCTCGAAGCTGCGCTGGCGCAGTTCTCCGAGCTGGCCGCCTCGCTGCCGGTCGAGGACGCCGAGCATCTGTAGTGCCGGGAGACATGGCCGCGTCAGCCGGAGATCGACCGTGGTTCTGGGAAGGTCGAGTTCAGGACGTCCTGGCCGTCCACCTGATGGATGAGGGTTGGGAGGTTCGCGAGGCGGCTGACACGGAGTCGAAGGCGCCTGGAATCGACTTACTCGCAACGAAGGAAGAACGGTGGCTGGCGATCGAGGTGAAGGGCTACCCGAGCACGACCTACGACCATGGACCCAAGCGGGGACAGCCGAAGCCCACACAGCCGACGAACCAGGCTCGCCAATGGTTCTCGCACGCGCTCCTCGGGATGATGCTGCTTCGTGACAAGCGCCCGGACGCCGAGATCGCGATCTGCTTCCCGCGGTTCACCACGTACGAGAATCTGGTGAAGCGAACGTCGGTGTCGTTCACGCTGCTCGGCTTCGGCGTCTACTTCGTCAACGAGGGCGGAGCGGTCGACTTGGCCTTATCGCACGCCGCGGCGACCACCGGCGGTGCGGGGTCCCAGCCGTGAGCCTGGTGGTCGGCGAGATCCACGATGGACGGATCTCGGTCGTCGCCGACACCAAGGTGACGCACGCGGGTGATGACCGCTCGACACGCCACGTATTCGAGAACGCGTTCCCGAAGCTCCTTATCCTTCGTGACGACCTCTGCGTTGGGCTTGCCGGGAATGACCCGGAGGGCGTCGCCGAATCGCTTCTGGCGGTCCGCAGCGAACCTGTGGAGCAGGTGCTGTCGATCGCCGAGGCGTTGGTCCATGCTTCGTTCGTCGTCGCCTCGCTCGTCCCGGAACCCCGCCTCCTGCAGGTCGATCAGGGTTCGACCCACGATCGGACGGAGATCGGGCGTGCGTGGGTCGGCGACGGGTCGGCGTACGAGGTCTTCCAGCAGCGCTGCAGCGAGTGGCCGCCTGGGACGGAGGTTCCGTTCCTTCTTATCTCGTCGCTCCAGTGGCTGCTGTCCTTCGGCACGGTCCCTTCTGTCGGCGGGTATCTCACCAACGTCGGGAGCGGAGCCGGTCGGTTTCGCTACGTGCCGCAAGTGGCTCACGTCGGGCCCGAGGAGCTGACGGGGCTTGCCGACGTGGTTGGTGACAAGCTCCAGCTTCATCTCGCTGTCCCGGCGGGAGGCGACACGAGCTCGATATCCCTCCTGTGCGCGGTGGGTACGCCGCCGACGGTCGGAGCCTTGGCGTATGTGGTGGCGCCCGGTGGCGTCGGCCTCCTGTTCCCGCACGACGCTCCGCATCAGCCCATCGTCATGAAGGTTGCCTCGCTCGATGAGCTGATTGAACGAGCGGCCTCCGAACATGGACAGCGACTCGTCGCCTGAGGCGCCCGTCGAGTCCGATGTGGCGGCAGACCTGAAACACCCCGCCGGGTGTCACACGCACCGTTCAAACTGGTGCGGTGACCCCCGAGAGCGACGACCGGCTGCTGGCCCACCTCGCTGTCGAGTTCCGCGACCCCGGGCGCCGTGCCGTCGAGTACCTCCGCACCGCCGGAGAGCTGGTCGCCGGCGACCTACACGCCTCCCCGCGCCTGCCCGAGACGGTCGCCTACTGCCTCCGCGAAGCGATGGTCGCGCTGCTCGACGCCGCCCCTGCGTTCCCCTCGCCCGGCCGATGGCGAGACCTGTCGCGTGCCGCCGTGAAGGCAAAGGCCCGTTACGACCTCGCGGTCGCCGGTACCCCCGGCCAAGACGTCGACGAGGCGTTGGACGGGCTGCTCGCCTCCCTCGAACGAATCGACGAGTTCCACCGCGCCGAGGTCCGCGGCCAGCAGCAGATGGTCGCAGTCATCGTCGACTGGACCGGGTCCGAACCGCTCGCCGGCGTCGACATCGCCCGCCAGTATCAGAAGCTGCTGGAGCGCGTGCAGGGCAAGCTGCACGGGGACCTCACCGCCGAAGGCGCGGTTGCGCTGCACGGAGAAGTGATGGCGATCCTCCGGCGGGCGTTCACGCCCGGGGAGGTGCGGTTCGAGCAGCTCGAGGCGCTCGCCCTACTTGACGCCCCCGGCCCCGCCGACATCGAGATCCTCGGCAGCCTCCTCGTCACCCCCGAGCACCTCAGGCGCTTCTGCCGGGCCATGAGCAGCCCCGGTTGGCTGGTCGTATTGCAGGAATCCTCCATCCTTGGCCCGCCTCTCGACGGGTACTGGGCCGCTGGCGCCGCAGTGGATGCGCTCGCAGCCACGCACCCTGCCGAGGTCGCGCAGTGGCTCGAGGTTCTGTACGGCCGGGTCGACGGAGCCGAGCAGGCGTGGCGGTTGGTGCGCGCAGCGCTGGACGTCGGCCCGCTCGGGCGACCCCTGATCCTCCAGGCTGTCCAGGACCACGGTCGGCTGTCGGGGCTCCGGATGCTCGCCCACCAGAGCCTGCAGGACACCGATCCGGCGGATACGCACGTCGACGAGCTAGCCCAGCTCCTCCTCCCGGCCGAAGACGACACGTATTGGCTGGGCCAGCTTGCGACCAAGCTCATCGACGGAGTGAACGCCGACAACGCCGCCAGCCGCCTCGCAGTCATCGCCAAGGCCATCGACTTGTCGGACCCACAGCGGCGCTCGTGGCAGACGTTCGCGTTCGACCGGGGTGGGTCCATCGCCGAGCACACTTTGGACGATCCGCACGATCGGGAGGAGGTGCACGTCGCCGCGATCGTGAAGATCATCGCCACCTCGCTGCCGCTACTTGGCCACGACCACGTGCTCGGTGTGGTCGATGAGCTCCCGTCCGAACTCGCCGACCGACTCCGACCGCTCGTCCTCAACGCCGCCTACGCCGCGGAGCAGATCGGCCTCGACGTGCTGCTCGACGAACTCGTCGCCGCCGTCGGGACCCGCGAACCCTCGGGTGACGACCTGCCCCTCGTCGAAGCCGTGCTCGCCTCAGACCCGCCGACGGACGTGAAGCGCCTGGCTGACGCCCTGCCGTCGAACCCGAGCATCGACGAGATCGCCACCGCCCTGCGGGAACACACCCTGACCACCGAGTGGATCCGCACCTACCACTGGCTCGGGCTGCTCCCGCCCAAGGTCCAAGGGGCGTGGGCGGACCCGTACGCGGTCCTGTGCGCCGACTTCGGCGTTCCCGGTCCCGAGCGGCTACGGCGGCGCCGACAGGTCATCAGCGGCTGGGGCCGCAGCGCACACAGCGCCGACGAGCTGGGGGCGATGGACCCGCTGGACGCCGCCGGTGTTGTCGCTGCGTGGCGTCCGGATCCCAACGAGTTCATGGTCGGCGCCACCGAGCTCGCCCGCGCGTTCGAGGCCGCTGCCATCGCCGACCCGGAGCGGTTCTTCGCACAGCCGTTCCAGGTTGCGACCCGGCTGCGCGAACCGATCCACATCGAGCACTACCTCCGCGGCGCGAAGAAGGCGATCGAGGAGGGCGCTACCCCGCCCATCGGGGACCTGCTCAAGATTGCCGACCTGGTCCGTGCGCAGCCGTGGGCGCCGGCGAACCTCGCCCGCCACGAACACGACCTCGAGTTCTCCTGGGCCCAGCCCGCCTACGCCATGGTTGAGCTGCTCGGCGCGATCGCGGTCAAGGGCAGCGGGTTCGACGGGCGGGACGATGACGTGTTCGAGCTGCTCCGGGACGCGACCTTGGACCGGACGCAGGACTCGTGGCTCACGAACCCGGACGACGCATTGACAGCAGCGATCAACCGACCGTGCACGACAGCGCTCGCGTCGCTGATCGGCTTCATGTCCCACGAGCTCGACCAGGACGGCAAGATTCGCCCTGAAGCCTTCGAGGTGATGGACCGGGTGCTCCGCTTGGAAGGGGCCGACGGCGCCCAGCATCGGGCCGTGATCGCTGTTCGGCTCGGATGGTTCGCAGCCAAGCTCCCGGACTGGCTTGAGCTCAACGCCGAGCTCCTCTTCGGCTCCGGTGCCCCTGATGGCCTCGGTCAAGAGACCGTGGATCTCGCGTTGCAGTGGTCACGCACGAACCGGCTTCTGCTCACACGGTTCCCCGAGGCCGTCCGTGACGCCGTCGTTCGTGGTGTCGAGCACTCCTTGGATCACCTGCTCATCGGGAACCTGTGGAACGTTCCCGGCTATGACTCCGACGATCTGGTCCCGTTCCTTGCAGGACACTCCGATCTGCTCTCCAAGGCCGGGGAGGTGCTCGGCCGGCTCGCACGCGGCGCCATCGAACCAGACGCGCTGGCGGCCGCCGCGGCCTTCTGGCGCGCGGCGATCGCCGCGGGTCCTGAGGCGAACCTGGCCGGGTTCGGGTGGATGTCGATGATCAGTGCGTTCGATGACGACCTGTGGGCGGACCTCACCCGGCAGACGCAGCAGGCGAACAAGGGCGTCCTCGACTGGGCTGACCGAGTGAGCAAGCGCGCCGGAGCGATGACTCCATCAACGACGACTCTCGGGATCTTCGACGACCTGGTCCGCTACACCCCGCACGCCTGGGACCGGCAGCGTGCCGGCCGGAACGCGTGCGACCACCTCGGTGCGGCCGAACAGCTCGCCTCAACCCCCGAACACCGGAGGTTGCGCGCGGCGCTACTTGAACGCGGCTACCTCTGAATCGCTCGGGTCGGTACTCGAGGCGATGGGTGGCCTCACAGCACCAAGGTTGCAGCTACCGCGCAACTCGGGCCCCCGCCACCAACGCCGAGACGAAGGCCCAGGTCCGTGACCTGGGCCTTCGTCGTTGTCGGACCGCTCCTCCGGGTCCGGCAGCGAGCGCCACCCTGGCCTGCTGGTCCGAGGGGGCTCGGGCCCGTGGAGGCGGGCCCCAGGGGTCGTGGCGCTCGCGCCCTGGCCCGGTCACGTCGCCGAGCCGACGGCTACTCCACGACCCGGAGGGTGCCGGGGATGTCCATGCGGCGGAGGCGGCGGATGGTCAGGAGCGGAGCGATCGCCACGGCCAGCACCCCGAGCGCCACGGCGGCGATCACGGTGCCCCCGGTGAGCACCACGTCGAGGCCGAAGTCGGGCATCGTCGTGGCCAGCGTGCTGCGCACGAGCCACGACACCACGAGCATGCCGGCGCCGAGGCCGACGGCCGTCCCGAGCAGGCCGATGAGCACCCCCTCGACCGTCTCCAGCGCCACGACGCGGCGCAGCGGCAGGCCGAAGGCGAACAGGGTCGCCCGCTCGCGCGCCCGCTCGTCGGCGTTGATGCTGGTGGCGTTGTACGCGATGAGCACGGCCAGGAAGAGGATGAAGGCCTGCAGCACCTGGAACACGGCGGTGAAGTCCTCCAGGCTGTCCCGCACGATCGTCGCGCCCACCGCCACGGGCTGCACGGAGGCCACGCCGTCGATCTCGAACAGCTCCCGCTCCACGTCGTCGGGGGTCGCTCCCGCCGACGGCAGCACGTAGAGGGCGTTGGCGACGCCGGGCACGCCGAAGTCGGTGAGCTGCGAGCGGTCGACGTACACGCCGAAGCGCAGAGCGCTCGGGTGGACGCCGGCCACCTCCACCATCGTCCGCTCCACGACGAAGCCGTCACGCGTGCGGACCGGGTGCTCGAGGGCGACGGTGTCGCCGACGTCGACCCCCAGGTCAGCGGCCGCCTTGCGGGCGATCACGATCCCGGATCGGTCGGCCGGCAGGCCGCCGCGCTCGAACGTCGGCGTCCAGAGGTCGCTGTCGAGGTCGATCGCCTCGACCAGGACCTCGATCTCGTCGTGACCCGGCACGGACAGCGTGCCGCCCACGCGCAGCACAGGTTCCACGCGGCCGACGCTCGACGCGCTGGCCACCGTGGCCAGCTCGGGGCCACCCTCCTCGGCGAACCCGGAGAGCGCCACCGCCACCCGGTCCGGGTGGTCGCCCAGCACCTCGGCCTCGTTGCGGTCGAGGGTGGCGAGGAACGAGTCGAGCATCCCGAACGTGGCCACGAGGGTCGTGATCGCGGCCCCGATGCCGAGGGCGGTGAGGATCGTGCGGCGCGGCGTGCGCAGCACGTTGCCGAGCGGCATGCGCCGGAAGGCGCTCACCGGCCACCGCAGGCGGCGCAGCAGCGGGGCCAGCCCGCTGCGGGGCGAGCGCTGCGCGGTGCTGATCGCGTCGACGGGCATGACGCGCACGGCACGCCACACGGGCCATGCCGTGGCCACGAAGGGCAGCAGGAACCCGATGGCGGCACCGCGGGCGAACAACGCCGGCTGGAACCGCGTGTGCCAGGTGGGCAGCGGCAGCATCCCGGTGAAGACGGGCCGGAGCGCGACGGTGACGAGCAGGCCCATGAGCACCCCGAAGACCACCCCGAGCAAGGCGATCTGGGCGCCCACCAGCATCGGGCGCACGGCGAGCCGTGCTCGGGACCAGCCGAGGGCCATGCCGATGCCGATCTCCCTGCGCTGGGCCTCCACCATGCGGCTGGCCAGGTTGAACGCGCCGAAGCTGGCCCCGGCCAGGATGAGGCCGGCGAAGACGTTCCACAGCCGCTGGTCGCCCTCGATGTCGTCGTAGAGCACGCGGTAGGCGTCTTCGTCCTCGGTGCGCATCACGGTGGCTCCGGTGCCGGACGCCGCGAACGCCGCTTCGACGGCCTCGAAGGCCTGGTCCTCGTCGGTGCCGGGGACGAGCTCGAGCACCAGGTCGTTGACGCGGCCGGGCTTGCCGGCGAGCTCCTGCGCCGTCTCGAGCGAGGTCAGCACGGCGGCGAAGCTGGCCTGGGCGAAGAACCCACCGTCGTCGGTCATCACGAAGAAGTACTCGGGGCTCATGGCGATCCCCGCCATGCGGACCTCGTGGCCGCCGGCCACCCGGAGCGTCCGCTCCGGTGGCAGGTCGTAGAAGTCGGCGAAGTTCTGCTCGAGCAGCACCACCGGCTGCCCAGCGTCCGCCGGCACCAGCGTTCGCCCGTTCCCCTCCTCGACGTGCACGCCGTTCACGTGAGGTCCGCCGTCGCTGAGGTCCATCCCCACCAGCCGGCCCGGCACGAGGATCGACTCGTCGTCGGTCGAGGCATCGACCTGCGTGGCGACGATGAGCCGCTCCTCAGCGGTCGCCACGATGCCTGGATCAGGGAGGGTGTCGAGCACGGCCAGCAGATCGCCGGCGGAGGCATCGACCCCCTCGGCTGCCTGCACCCGGAGGTCGTACATGTGCAGCTGGGCGAACGACGCGTCGTTCGACTCCCGCCGCCACGTGGCCGTGCTGCCCAGCGCGGCGTACACGCCGGTGCCGATGGCGATCACGAGGGCGATGGCGACCACCTGGGGCCAGCGGCGGCGCAGGTCTCGTGCCGCCCAGCGGAGGGTGAACAGGCGAGGCACGTCCGCTACCAGTGCAGATCGCTGATCGGCGCCCGGCCCCCTGGAGGTGGGCCGTCGCTGGCGATTCGGCCGCTCGACAGCTCGATGACCCGGTCGGCCACCCGGGAGATCTCCCGGTTGTGGGTCACGACCAGCACGGTCCGTCCCTCCTCGGCCTGGTCGCGCAGCAGCTGGAGGATCTGCACCCCGGTGCGGAAGTCCAGGTCGCCGGTCGGCTCGTCGGCCACGATGAGCGGGTTGCCCGTGGCGAGAGCACGGGCGATGGCGACGCGCTGCTGCTCGCCGCCCGAGAGCTCGCTCGGGTAGTGCTGCAGCCGGTCGGCCAGCCCCACCTGCGCGAGCACGTCGAGGGCCCGCTGGTGCGCCTCCCGTGCTCCTCCGGCGATCTCGGCGCCGCACTGCACGTTCTCGAGCGCGGTGAGGGTGGGGAAGAGGTTGAAGGTCTGGAAGATGAACGAGACCACCTGTCGGCGGAACGCGAAGAGGTCACCGCGGCGCATCGCCGTGATGTCCCGACCGGCCACCGTCACCCGCCCCGAGGTGGGCGTGTCGAGGGCCCCGATGATGTTCAGCAGGGTGGACTTGCCGCTGCCCGATGGGCCGAGCACCACCGCGAACTCGCCGGCGTCGACCTCGAGGTCCACGCCCGCCAGCGCGAGCACCTCGTTGTCCCCGACCCGGTACCGGCGGGCCACGCCCTCGAGCAGCACCATCGTCGCGGCGTCGTCCCGGTGGCCGGGATGTCGAGGGTTGGCGGCATCGAGGGTGGGGCCAGCCGCCGGGGCAAGCTCCGCGCTCATCGGGCGACCGCTGTCGCAGCCCACCGACCAGGTCTGCTCGGAGGGGGAGCGGCGGGCCGCCCGAACCGGAGCCGCAGGAGCAGCGCTCCCTGGCGCACCGTGACCAGGGCGAAGACGACCACCAGGCCGTAGGGACCGCCGATCGCAGCGTCGACCGCCCCCACCGCGGCGGCCACGGCCGCGAAGAGCAGGATCCGGCGGTTGAGGTCGGTCGGTGCCATCGGCATGACCATGCGCTCCCCCCGGTGCCACGACCAGGGCCGTTCGGGCGACCCCAGGTGGGTCGTAGGTCCCTCGACCCGCTCGGGACCAACGGCGGGGACACCGAGGCTTCAGGCCCTGCCGTGTCGGGGCGCACCGCCAGCACAGTGAGGTCGTGGGCGTCACCTCCGCGCAGCTCCCGGTCGCCAGGCGGATCGAGGGCGCGGCCGGTGGTCCGGTGGTCGACCGGGCGGAGTCCGACGAGGCCTCGGGGTGGTGTGGCGCCCGAGGGCGGTCCGCCCCTCTCGACGGCCAGCTCGACGGGATCGCCCGGCGGCTCAGGGCGGCCCACCCCCTCCTGGCGCCGGCCGACGTCGACGCGGTCGTGATGGCGACGGCGCGTCGCTTCGCCGATGCTCGGGTCCAGGAGCTCCTCCCGATCCTCGTCGAGCGGGCGGCCCGAGACGCCCTCGACGGCCGCCGCCGATGAGGGTCGAGCGGTCCCGGGTCGCTGGCGTCGCCGTGGCCCTGGTCGCTGTCACCGCCGTCGCGATCGGCGTCATCGAGGTCGGCGACAGGTCGGGAACGCACCGGACCTCAGGGTCGACGTCGACCAGCGCCACCGCGCCGAGCACGACGGCGGGAGGCGCGTCGTCCACGGCCGTGAGCAGGCCGGCGACCACGACCACCACCACCACGACGCCCGCGACGACCAGGCCCACGACGGCCAGCACGACCACGCCGCCGCCGGCAGTGCCGGCGACGGTGGTGCGACACGGCGACCGCGGCCGTCGCGTCGTGGCGCTCACCTTCGATGCGGGCTCGGACGCCGGGGCGACGTCACGCATCCTGGACCTGCTGGCCGCCCGTGGCGTGCGGGCGACGTTCGGGTTGACCGGGTCCTGGGTCGAGGAGTTCCCGACCCTCGCCCGCCGGATCGTCGTCGAGGGCCACGGCGTGATCAACCACACCCAGGACCACCGCTCGTTCACCGGCTACTCCACGGGCACGGCGCCGCTGCCGACGGTGGAGCGGGTCGCCGAGCTGCGCCGTGCGGAAGAGGTCATCGAGCGAACGACCGGGGCGAACCCGCGTCCCCTGTTCCGGCCCCCGTTCGGGGACTACGACGACAGCGCCCTGATCGACGCCGCGACGGCTGGGTATCGCTATGTGGTCATGTGGTCGGTCGATTCGCTGGGATGGAAGGGCCTCGCACCGCGCGACGTCGTCAGCCGCACCGTGGCGGCGCTCGAGCCCGGGGCCATCGTGCTGATGCACGTGGGCTCGGCTTCGACGGATGCCGACGCGCTCCCGGCGATCCTCGACGCGGTGGAGCGGCTCGATCTCGAGCCCGTGACGATCACCGACCTCCTGTGAGCGGAGCGGGGCGTTGGGGTTCGGGCGGGCGTGGCGGTGCGCCGCTCGAAAGGGCCGAAGGTCCCCCCAGCGATCGACGATCGGCCGGGGACGAGGACGGCCCGCGACGCTGACGATGGCGGCGGAAGCGAACGGGAGGAGCTGTCATGAAGGCAGCAGTCGGCGATCGGATCGTCATCAGTGGCCATCGGCTCGGCGAGCCCGAGCGGGATTGTGAGGTGTTGGAGGTGCGAGGGCCCGGGGGCGGCCCGCCGTTCGTCGTGCGCTGGGGTGATTCCGGGCACGAGTGCCTCTTCTTCCCGGGCTCGGACGCGACCGTCCAGCACTTCGACCGCCGGACGCCGTCGACGTCGGGAGCACCCCGATGAGGTCCATGGACGCGGTGCGCCGGTCCGCCGTGGCGATCCGCCCGGACCGGACGATCCGCGAGGCAGCGGCGCTCATGGACGAGGCCGGCGTCGGGTCGCTCGCGATCATCGACGGTGACGACCTCGTCGGCATCGTCACCGACCGGGACCTCGTGCGCCGAGGGCTCGCCCGCGGCTTGAGCCCGGAGGCGAGGGTCGACGGGCTGATGAGCGCACCCGTGGTCACGCTGTCCGCTGAGGCAGATCTCCACGACGCCTTCGCCCTGTTCCGCTCGAACGCCGTGCGTCGCCTCGCGATCGTGCAGGACGGGCGCTTCGTCGGGATGTTGAGCGTGGATGACCTGCTCGTCGACGTGGCCGCCGATCTGTCCGACCTGGTCCGACCGGTGACGGCCGAGGTGCTCTTCGCCCACCGTGACAGCCCGGTGCCGGCGACGACCTGAGCTCGGCCGACGACGGGGTCGTCGCGCACCGACCGAGGCCGCCGACCCGCCTGCACCCGCTGGCGCGGGCGACCCACCCCGGCCCCGAGCGGGAGGCGGTGGTCACGGCAACCCGATGGTCGCGCCGCGCACCGCCGGCAGCGGCGGCCGGGCCGTCAGGGGTCGATCAGCACCGAGGAGAAGCCCCACACCTCCGTCAGCCACCGGGGCACGAGCTCGTCCAGGGCCGCCGCCAGCGGGCCGCCGACGTGGGCGTCGATCACCCACCACGACGTGATCGCATCGGTGCCGGCCGGGGAGTCGTCCTCCGGGGGGTCGATGTAGACGCACCCGAGCAGCTCGGTCTCCTCCGCGTCGAGCACGGCGTAGTTGAAGGTCTCGAGCGCGGCGATCTCGTCCTCGTGGCGGGCGAGGTCCTCGCGGTCCTCCTCGAAGGTCATCGAGGCCGGGGGCCATCCCCACGCTTCGCCGTACTTGGCCCACAGCGACTCGCGCGAGCCCATCACCGCCGGGTAGTCGATGTCGACGTCCGATGCCCGGATCGGCCGCAGGTGGTGGCCGGTCGCCAGCTCGACGCGGGTGGGGGGCACGAAGCCGGTCGGGAGCCAGGGGGTGGTCATGGTGATCTCGGTCCTCTGATCGGTCGGGAAGGGGGGCCCGCCCGCCCGAGCCCGAGCGGGGAGGCGCATCGGGCCCGGGCAGGGCGGGCGGTCCGGAGGGGCTACGACACGGTGAACTCCTGGATCATGCCGTGCTCGACGTGCGTCGTGCCCTCTGCATCGGGGATGGGACAGACCATCACCCAGTCCCCTGGAGCCAGATCGGCGGTGACCACCGCCTCCGCCCCCGGTGCCGCCACGCCCGACTCGAAGCTCGTGACGACGCCCTCCTCGCCCTGCGAGGCCAGCACGTCCTCGAGCGATGCGCCCGGCTCCAGCTGCGCCAGCACCAGGAGGTGCGGCTCGGCCCCCTCGTTGGCCATCACGAACGAGTACCGGCCGGCCTCGGTCGGGAGGTCGAGCTCGAACGCGTAGTCGCTGGCGGTGACGTCGATGCGGGTGGCGTCGGGGTCGACCTGCGCGCTGTCGGGGTCCTGGGGTGGCTCGAAGCCGCAGGCCTCGGCCTCGAAGGCGGTGATCTCCTCGATGGCGGCCACCGTGGCGGGGTCGCCGAAGATCTCGGCGGGATCGCCGTCGGCGGAGCCGAACGCCTCGACCACCACGGCCACGGCGTCGGCGATGGCATCGGGGGCCAGGCCCTCGTACTCCTCGAGCTGCTCGGCGGACGGGAGCTCCGGCTGCTCGTTGATCTGCTGCGCCAGCGCGCAGTACTCCTCGGAGGCGCCGGCCGCCGCTGCGGTGGTGGTCGTCGCCTCGGGCGCGGTCGTCGTCGTCGTGCCGTCGGTGGCCGAGTCGTCGTCGTCAGACCCGCACGCGGACAGGCCGAGGCCGACCACGGCGAGCGCGGCGGCGCCCAGGCGGAGCGCTCGGCGACGGGGGTGCGGGGATCTGGACACGGTTCCTCCTCGGGTCGAGCCGGAGGCGGCACGGTGCCGCTGCTGCCCGACGAGGACGATCGAACGCCACGCAGGTGGCGGCGCCATCGGTCCCCCCTACCTAGGCGTGGGGTCGTCGGCTCCTGCCCTGCCGAGGAACCGGGCCAGATCGCCCCGCTCGCTGGTCCCCAGCTTCGTGTAGGCGTGGTTGAGGTGGCTGTTGACCGTGCGCACCGAGACGCCCAAGGTCGCCGCGATCTCGCGGTTTGTGCGACCGGCCACCACCAGGTGCGCGATCTCTCGCTCGCGGTCCGTGAGGTCCGACCCGAGCGGGCGGGCTCCGCCCGTGCCCAGCAGCGGGGTCACCGCCGTGCCGCACCAGGCTCGGAGCGTCTCCGCCCGGTCGGCCGCCGCAGCCTCGCGCCGGCGCAGCCCGGCGTCCGCGTGGTGGCGGACCGCCTGGAACGAGGCCTCGGCGGCGACCAGCCGGTGGCCGACCTGCTCGAGGTCCAGGGACGCCGCGTCGAGCTCCTCGCCGTCCCCGTCGGCGAGCCCTCGGGCGAACCGCGCCCAGGCGGCCACGTGGACCAGTGAAGGTCGCCGGTCGCGGAGCGCCTCCAGGCGAGGTGCGGCGGCGTCGGAGCCGCCGAGGCGGGTGGCGTCGGCGAGGCCGACGAGCTCGATCGTCGCTGCACCGTGCGCTCGCCCCAGGTCGGCCACGGCCAGCGCCCGCTCCTTTGCCCGGCTGAGCTCCCCGCCTGCCGCCGCGGCCCACGCCTCGGCCCGCATCAGGTGGTGGACCACGTAGGGGGCGTCGACGTGGTTGCGAGCGCGCGCCTCGGCCAGCGCCCGATCGGCGCGCTCGGCGTCACCCAGCTGGGCCGACGCGGCGGCCAGCTCGGCCAGCGCCATCGTGGGCCGGCCGAACCAGTAGCGGCTGTCGTCGCCGAGCAGGTCGATGGCGTCGGCGACCTTCTCGATGCCGAGCTCCACCCGCCCCTGGTCGATCTCGAGGCGGCCCAGCAGGAGCAGCGGGAGCGCCCGGAACGCCCGCTGCTCGGTCAGCGCCATCCCGTCGAGGACGGCGGCGAAGAAGGCCTGGGCCTCGTCGATCCGCCCGGTGAGCACCCGGGCCCAGAACAGCGAGATGGCGGTCCACGCGGGCGGGACCGGGTCGATCGGCGCCACCGCCAGGACCTCGCCGAGCTGGTGCTCCACGAGGTGCTCCGCCGGCTCCACCGTGCCGTCGAGGACAGCGGCGGCGGCCGCCAGCACGATCCCGTGCAGGCGCGCCTCGGGGGTCCCCGCGGTGTCGCGGATGCGGTGGCCCAGGGTGGCCGTCGCCGCGAGGTCGAGGTCGTACAGGGCGAAGGTCGCGGCGGTGCTGCCGAGCGACGCGTCGTGCGGCGGCTCCGTCGTGGCCAGCGCATCCACGAGGACCCGGCGGCCGGCCGACAGCCCGTCGCCGGCCCAGAGGGCGTGGAACGCCCGCATCGACACCGCCTCGGCGCGGACGCTGGCGTCGGCGTCGCGGTCGAGGGCGGCGAGGACCGCTGCATGCTCCTCGTCGCGACCCATCTCGGCCAGGCACCGGGCGACGATCAGCGTCGCCGGGGCCCCGGCACCCGCCCGGTCGGCGGCCTCGGCCAAGCGGAGCCCCAGCTCGTCGTCCCGCCGCGCCACCGCTCGCACGGCCGCCTCGAGGAGGAGCGCGGCATCCACGTCGTCGACCTCGCCCTCCACCGCCCACAGCCCGATCCGCAGCGCATCGACCCGGGCGGCGTCCGGCGACGCCGCGGCGGCGGAGATCAGCGTGGCGCAGTTCTGCCGATCGGTCAGCCGAGGCGTCGTCGCCCGCAGCACCTCGCCGTACAGCGGGTGGGCGAGCACCACGGCCTCCGGATCGCCGGGGGCCGGTGCCACCAGCCCGTCGCGGGCCATCCGGTCGAGGCGGTCCCGGTCGTCGAGCGCACCGAGCAGGTCGACGTGCAGGGGCTCACCCCGGGCCAGGAGCTCGAGCAGGCGGCGGTCGGCGGCATCGACCGACGTGAGCCGGTGCTCCACCACCTCCACCAGCCGTCGGGGCGGTCGAGCGTCGACGTCCCAGCGCCAGGTGCCGTCCACGAGCCGCAGGGTGCCGTCGGCGACGGCGCCGTCGACCAGCTCCCGCACGAACATCGGGTTGCCCGACGTGAGCTCCCAGGTGCGGCGTCGGACGAGCGGGTCCACCCGCGCCCCGAGCCGTCCGGCCACCAGGCGATCGATCTCGATCGGCGACAGCGGGAGGAGGTCGACCCTCGTGCCGAGGCCCTCCCGCCACAGGGCCGAGATCGCATCGGGCAGGGGCTCGCCGGTCCGCACCGTGGCGACGAGCGCCACCTGACGCCCTTCGGCCAGCTGGAGGGTGACGGCGGCAGAGGCGTCGTCGAGCAGGTGGGCGTCGTCGACCACGACCGTGCTCGCCGCCCGCTCGAGGGCCTCGGCGACCGCCAGGAGGATCGTCAGCCGATCGCCGGTGGACGCCAGCTCGGGTGGCACCCACCGGGCGAAGGCCCCGAAGGGGATGCTCGCCGTGGCGGCCGTCGCCGTGATCGCGACGACCGGTCCAGCGGCACCACGCGCCCAGTCCGTGGTGAGGCGCGTCTTGCCCACCCCGGCGCCACCGCCGACGACGACGGGCCCGGCGGCCACCGATCGACGGAGCAGCTCGAGCTCCTCGGTGCGGCCGGTGAGCGGCCACTGCTCCGCCCGGGACGAGCTCTCCCGCATCGCCGAAACCTATCGCTCGTCGAGGCCGGCCCGGGCGCCCTCGGTGGCCGGCAGCAGCGCCGTCGCGAGCTTGGCCACCGCCACCCGCAGGATCGACACCACGGCCTCTGGCGGCACGCCGGCCAGCACCGCCAGCCGCGTGGAGTCGAACCCGCACAGGAGGCCCCGGAGCAGGGCCAGGTGCTCCGGCGGGAGGTCCTCCACGACGGAGAGCGGGTCGCTCGCAGAGGCCATGGGTGCGACTGCACCGCACCGTGCCGGGCCGCGCATCGGTAGGGGGGACCGACCTCGGCCTCGGTGCTGGTGGGTCAGGGGGCGATCGCGAGGTGGCGGATGCGGCCGTCGCGGACCTCGAACCGGTAGCGCAGGTCGGCCTCGCCGCCGGGGAAGTCCCCGGACAGGTGGTTGTGGACGAGGTGGGCGCCGCCGCCGAGGTCGTCGGCGCCCGTGAGCGTGCGGGTGTACGTGTACTCGCTGGCTGCGCTGGTCAACCACCGCCGGATCTGCTCGGTGCCGACGTAGGTGGTGCCGTCGTCGATCACGGTCGCGTCGGGCCAGAACGTGGCCAGCGCCGCGTCGGTGTCACGCCGGTCGTGGGCGCGCTGGTAGGTGTCGATCACGTCGGGAAGGGCGGTCGGGGCCACGGTGGGAGCTCCTGGTCGGGTGGCGAGCCCTTCGATCATCGCCGATCGGAGGCGGCCCCAGGAGCGCTGGCGGGCCCCTCCCGAGCAGGTCGTGCCGTCCCGCGCCGAGCACAACAGCCCGCCAACTCTGGTCCCCGAGGCTCCAGTCGGGCGGTTCACCACCGATCCTCTCTCCACGCACTCGCCGCCAAGGAGCCGTCATGCGCAAGTCACCACGGCGACGGCCCCCGCAGGGCGCGGCGATCGCCCCACTGAGCTGGAGCCGGGTCGCGCTGGTCGCCACGGCGGTCGGGGTCACCTACGCCGCCCTGTCGCAGTACGTGCTCTGGTTGAACGACCCGGTGAACGCGGGCGCCGGCTTCTGGCCCGGCGCGGGCGTGACGCTGGCGGCGCTCCTGCTGACCCCCCGCAGGGCGTGGCTGCCGATCCTCCTCGCGGTCGCGGTCGCCGAGGTCAGCCTCGGCCTGGCCCACGGGTACCCCGTGGGGGCCGTGGCGTTCTGGGCGGCGGCCAACGTGCTCGAGCCGTTGGTGGGAGCTGCCCTCATCCGGCACCTCTACCCCGCTGCGCCACGGCTCGCGCCGCTCGACAACCTGCTGGCGTTCCTGGCCCTCGGGGTGGTCGCCGGCCCGATCGTCGGGGCCACGGTGGGGTCGGTGGGCACCGTGCTCTGGTTCGACAACCCCGTCTGGACGGTGTGGCCGAAGTGGGTCATCGGCGATGCGCTCGGCGTGCTCGTGGTGGCACCGCTCGTGCTGCACGCCTCGGCCCTGCGGATCCCTCGCAGCCAGCTGCCGGAAGCAGTCTGCTTCTGGCTGATGCTGGCGGTCATCGGTGGTCTGACGCTCTCCAGCTGGGAGGCGGCGTGGAGCGCGACGTTGCCGTACTTCCTGATCCCGGTGCTGGTCTGGTCGGCACTGCGCTCCACGGTGGCGGCCACCGCGGCCGCCGCGTTCGTGGTGGCGCAGTGGGCCAACCTCGCCACCGCCCACGGCTGGGGACCGTTCGCGTTCGCCGGCGATCCGACGGGCCACGCGCTGACCTTCCTGCAGATCTACCTCGGCATCGCGGTCGGCACCGCGATGATCCTCGCCGCCATGGTCAGCGACCTGGTGAGCCGACGCGAGCTGGAGCTGCAGCTGACCCACCAGGCCACCCACGATCCCCTGACCGGCTTGCCGAACCGAGCACCCATCTACGAGCTGCTCGAGCTGTCGCTCGAGCGGGCTCGGGAGGTCGATCGGTCGGTCGGCGTGCTGTTCTGCGACCTCGACGGGTTCAAGGAGATCAACGACACGCTCGGGCACGAGTGGGGCGACCGGCTGCTCGTCGCCACCGCGCAGCGCCTCCGGGCTGCGTCCCGTGCGCACGACGTCGTCGGGCGCGTCGGTGGCGACGAGTTCCTCATCGTGTGCCCCGACATCGAGGCCGCTGACGCCGCCGTCGAGGTGGCGCACCGGTTGGAGGAGGCTGTCCGCGTGCCGGTCGTGCACGATGGCCGATCGGTGCAGGTCTCGGCCTCGATCGGCATCGCGTCGACCGACGGTGGGGTCAGCGTCGACGAGGTCGTGCGAGCCGCTGACGCCGCCATGTACGCCGCGAAGCGCCGGCGGGCCACCGCTGCGGTGGGGGACCGGACGATCGTCCTCGACGCGGTGACGGCGTGATGGGGCCGACGATCCAACGACGGGGAGCGACGCCCTCGACCCACCGCGCCGATGCCGCGCTGGCGCTGGCGCTGGCGCGCCGCCGGCGCATGGGACCTGTCCGGCCGCCGCGCGCCGGAGTCGACCCGGGGGTGGACGGCCCGGTGTCGTCGCTGCCGAACCCGGCCCTCCCGCTGCAGCTGAGGACCCTCCGAGGAGCGGTCGTCTCCCAGGAGCGGCTGGCGGCCGCCTCGGGCCCGGCGATCCTGCTGGTGGTCGGGGCGATGTGCGTGCTGCTGAGCCTCACGGTGGTCTGGCGAGGCGACGCCTCGCAGACCGCCGCCGGCTTCTGGCCACCCGCCGGCGCCTCGTTCGTCGCCATGATGGTCTTGCCCGCCCGACGCTGGGCCTGGGTGGCCGGTGGGATCCTGGCGCCCACGGTGGTCGGCCTCGGGCTCGGCATGGTGACCATCGGGCCAGCGGTCTGGTGGGGCCTCGGCAACTGCGCCGAACCCGCGATCGCCGCACTGCTCCTCCGTCACTTCGCCACCTCGCCGTGGTTCACCCGGGACCGCTTCCTGGTGCTCTTCTTCGTCGTGGCGGTGGTCGCCGCGCCGACGATCGGAGGGGCCGTGGGGAGCATCGGCAGCGTCTCCGCAGAGCCGGGCCGCTCGTGGAACGAGCACTGGCTGGAGTGGGCGGTCGGCGATGGCCTCGGCGTCCTGGTCGTCGCCCCGCTCCTGCTGAGCTACACGCGGCGGGGCATCGTGCGCCGCACGCGCACCGAGGTCCTGGCGCTGGCCGTCCTGGTGGCGGGGGCGAGCGGGCTGGCCTTCGTCGACATCGGCCCCAACGGGGCGGCGCTGCTGCCGTACGTCATGCTCGTCGGGCTCATCTGGGCCGGGATGCGCTTCGGCACCCGCTCAGCAGCGGTGGCGGGCTTCGCCGTGGGCCTGGCGGCCAACGTCGCCACCACCCACGGCTTCGGGCCCTTCTCCGAGGCCAACCGGTCCGCCGACATCGTCACGCTGCCGATCTTCCTCGCCATCGCCCTCGTCACCAGCTTCGTCATCGCCACGATGGCCAGCGACCTGTCCGACCGCGACGAGGTGCAGGAGCTGCTGACACCAGGCGCGGCACGACCCGCTCACCGGCCTCCCCAACCGCGTCCTGTTCGCCGAGCGCCTCGAGGCGGCACTGGAGGCGCAGCAGCGAGCGGGCAGCACCCTCTCCGTGCTGGTGGTCGACCTCGACGACTTCAAGAAGATCAACGATCGCCACGGGCACCCGACGGGCGACGCCGCCCTGGTGCGGGTGGCCGAGCGCCTCCGGCGCAGCGCTCGCCCGCAGGACCTCGTGGCTCGGCTCGGCGGCGACGAGTTCGTCATCCTGAGCGAATCGCTCGCCGATCCGAGCGAGGCGCCGCAGATCGCAACGGCCCTGGTCCTCGGCCTGGACGAGCCAGCCGGCGTGGACGGGAGCCCCTACCAGCTCGCCGGCAGCATCGGCGGAGCGGTCCTGCACGGGGCCGAGGTGCTCACCCCGACCGAGCTCCTCCACCGTGCCGACATCGCCCTGTTCCACGCCAAGCGGACGCCCCACCTCGCCGTCGCCTTCTTCGACGACGCGCTGGAGGCACGGACGGTGCGTCGCCTGGACATCGAGGAGGAGCTCCGCGGTGCCATCGAGCGAGGCGAGCTGTCCGTCGTCTACCAGCCCATGATCGACCTGGGCTCCGGGCGCATCTCGGAGTTCGAGGCCTTGGCCCGCTGGACGAACCGGCGGCTCGGCTCGGTGGCGCCGGACGAGTTCATCACCGTGGCGGAGGACACGGGGTTCATCGACGAGCTCGGCGACTGGGTGCTCGAGGTGGCCTGCCGCCAGCTGGCCGTGTGGCGGGCGTGCTCGGCTGCGGCCGACCGCGGGGAGATGCGCGTGGCGGTCAACGTGTCCGCCCGCCAGCTGGGCGACGGACAGTTCCCGGTCCGGGTGGGGCGCACCCTGGCCATGACGGGCATCCCGGCCGGAGCGCTGACGCTCGAGATCACGGAGACCGCGCTCCTGGACGACCTCGAGGTGTCCGAGGTGGTGCTCACCGACCTCCACGCGCTGGGCGTCCGGCTCTCGATGGACGACTTCGGCACGGGCTACTCGTCGATGAGCAACCTGCGCCGGATGCCGCTGCGGGTGCTGAAGATCGACCGGAGCTTCGTCGCTGGACTCGGGGTGATCCCGGAGGACACCGCGATCGTCGAGTCGATCATCAGCCTGGGTCACAGCTTCGGCCTCGAGGTGGTGGCCGAGGGCGTCGAGACGCTGGCGCAGCGCCAGCACCTGCTCGAGCTCGGCTGCGACCAGGGCCAGGGGTACCTGTGGAGCCGCCCCGTCGACGGGTCGGCGGCCGGCGAGCTCCTCCGCCCCGCGACGCTGAGCGCCCCGCAGATCGAGGCGCCCCCCGGCGGCGAGCGGAACGGGGCGATCGCCCGGGTCAGGTGAGGATCGGCGACCCGTCGGGGGCGGCGGCGGCCTGCACGACCCGGTGCACGAAGTCGAGCTTGTGCTGCACGGGCTCCGTCAGGGTGAAGGGGTAGAGGTCCCCCCTGCCCATCGAGTGGTTGACGCGGTTGAACAGCAGGGACAGCCAGCGCCAGTCGGCCAGCATCGCCGCCATGGTGGCGTCGCGGTAGGACTGGCGCGGCACCACGTCGACGGCCACCGCCCCGTCGACGCGGTCGGCGTCGAGCACCAAGCCGCCGGACGCCGCCGTGCCCAGCGTGTCGGTGATGTGGAGGTACTGGGCGAACGACTCGGCGAAGTCCTCCCAGGGGTGCATGGTGGCGTACTCCGAGATGTGCGACGCCTCCCACCCGTCGGGGGCGCCGTGCTGGTAGTGCCGGTCGAGCGCCTCGGCGTACGAGGCCCGTTCGTCGCCGAAGAGCTCCCGGCACTCGTCGATCCACTCGGTCTGCTCGACGAGGATCCACTGGAAGTAGTGCCCGACCTCGTGGCGGAAGTGGCCGAGCATGGTCCGGTACGGCTCACCGAGCCGGATCCGCAGCGCCTCGCGGTAGTCGTCGAGGGTCTCGACGAGGTCGATGGTGATCACGCCGCCGGCGTGGCCGATCGTGACCCGCCCCTGCCCCGAGGCGGTGGAGAGCAGGTCGAAGGCGAGCCCTCCCTCCCGTTCGTAGAACGGGTCGATCGGCAGCCCGAGGGAGGCGCTGGACCAGGAGGCGGCGCAGCACCACCGACGCGTCGGCGAGCTTCTCCAGCGCGATGGTGTCGGACGCATCGGGGCGTCGCCGGGTCAGCCGGCACGCGCTGCAGCGGGCTGACCCGGCGTCGGTCGCCACCAGCCAGTTGCACCGCCAATGGCGGTTGGAGCACGGCACCCACGTGTGGCCGTCGAGCTCGGTCCCGACGGGCGCCGCCCCGACCATGGTGAGGGTGGGCGGGTGGAAGCCGACGTCGAGCCCGCACCCGCCGCAGCGCAACGACTCGAGGACGGTGACGTCGTGGCAGCGGGGGCAGCGGAGCAGCTTCACCTCCGCAAGGTAACGCTGCGCGCCGGCCACCGGATCCGGCGCCTGCCATGCTGGCGGGCGTGGACGGTTCGGAGGACGCGCTGGACGGACGAGCCCCGATCTGCCCGTCGTGCGGCGTGACCGCGCTGCCCGCCGAGCTCTCCCACGTGATCGACGCCGGGTTCGTGTGCGAGAACCCGGACTGCGAGGCGTTCGGGGAGTCCATCGGCTCGTAGTCGAGAGCGAACAGACGTTCGGCTAGGCTGTCCGGGTGTCGAGTCGACCGGTGGCGCGCCGCCACGGCTCCGAGCGAGCGTGGACCGAGCACCTCGCCACCGACGTGGGGGCCCGGGCGCTGCTCGAGGCCGTGGGCCAGGTGCCCCTGCCCGGCAACCTGGCAGCGTCGCTGGGCGAGGTGGTCGACGCGCTCGGGGCGGCCGCCACCGTCGACGAGGTCGGTGCGCCGCAGCCGCTCCCGACCCACCACGCCGTCCACCAGCTGCACCTCGAGGGCCGGTACCCCGACGTCGTCGTCCACGACGCCCGCGACCAGGTGTTCGCGGTGATCGAGGCCCAGCAGGGCCGTGCTGACGACCGGCACATCGCCAAGCTGGCCGCCCACTACGTCCCCCGCAGCGGGGCGCGGCTGGGGATCCTGGTGGCCGAGGGCTGGCGGAGCGCCAGCGCCCGCCACCCGGCCTGGTCGGTGTGCCCGGCCCCGGTCGTCGTGGTGGTCGCCCTCGACGCCCTGCACGAGCTCGACTACCAGGTCGCCTGGGTCCACCACCCCACGACCGTCGACGGCGACTGAGCCAGGCCACGCCTCCTGAGGCTCGACGGGTGGCCCGCCCGACGCGCCGCCCGGTCAGGTGGGGGACGAGCGGAGGTCGTAGGTGAGGTGGACGGCGGTGGACGACGGGCGCACGTCTCGCTGCACGAGCTGGCGCGGAGCGGGGTCGACGAAGAGCGGCGTGCCGGCGCCGAGCACGATCGGGCTGAGGTGGAGGACCAGCTCGTCGACGAGGCCGGCGTCGATGGCCTGGCGGATCAGGTGGCCGCCGCCCATCAGCACCACCTTTCTCTCGCCCGCCACGGCCTTGGCCTGCTCGATGGCGGTGGGCACGTCGCCCACGAAGCGGAAGTCGAGCGCCAGGCGGACCGCCACCGGCGGTGCGTGGGTGACGACGAAGAACGTGGGGCGGGCCGCGTGCCGCGCGCCGTAGCCCATGTCGTCGCTCCAGCCGCCAGGGGCATCGATCACGTCGAAGAGGTTGCGACCCATGACCACGGCCCCGGAGCGCTCCGAGGACCGGGCCAGGACCTGGGCGTCGACGGGGTCGTCGCTGCCGACAGCCCAGGTGTGCAACGGCTCGCCGCCGGTGCCGAGCCCGTTGTCGGGGCCGGCGTCCGGGCCCGTCACGAAGCCGTCGAGGGACACGGAGATGTCTGCGACCACAGTCGTCATGGTCGGTCGTGTTCCCGCTGGCGCGAGCGATAGACGAGCCGTGGCTCGCCAACGGCGCGACACAACATCGTCACTACTCTGCTCGTCCGCGGGGCCCGGGGTGTCGACGAGACGCCATGACCACCCCTGCGCTCCTCCTGCGCCGCACCGGCGCTCGACGCCGGTGGGCCTCCCTGGCCTGCTCGATGCTCGTGGGCGGTGCTGTCCTCACCCTCGTGTCGCTCCCGTCCGCGCACGCCGCCGAGGCCGTGCTGCTCGGCACGGCCGACTCGTTCGCCGTGCTCGCCGGGAGCGGGATCACCAACACCGGTCCCACCTCGATCACCGGCGACGTGGGCACGTTCCCGACCTCCGACATGACCGGGTTCGACTCCGTGACGCTCGACGGCGAGGACCACGGGGACGACGCCGTCACCCAGCAGGCCAAGGTCGACCTCGTGACCGCCTACGACCAAGCCGCCGGCACCGGGCCCACCACCGCGGTGGCCACCGAGCTCGGCGGGCTGACCCTGACCCCGGGCGTGTACGGCAACGAGACCCTCGGGATCACCGGGACCCTCACGCTCGACACGCTGGGCGATCCCCACGCCGTGTTCATCTTCCAGGCCGACACCACCCTGATCACGGCCACCGACAGCGAGGTCGTGGTCCTCGGCGGTGGGGAGGCCTGCAACGTCTTCTGGCAGGTCGGCTCGTCGGCCACGCTCGGCACCCGGTCGCACCTGGTCGGCAGCGTGCTGGCCGCCATGTCGATCACGGCCACCACCGAGGCGACCGTCCAGGGCCGCCTGCTCGCCCTCGACGGCGCCGTCACCCTCGACACCAACACGCTGACGCGAGCGACGTGCACCGACGTGACGACCACCACCACCGGCAACGGCTCGACGACGTCCACCACCGCCGCAGGTGGGTCGACCAGCACCACGGGGTCGACCGGCACGGTCCCCACCACCGAGGTGACGACCGCGCCCACCACCAGCGGTCCCACCAGCTCGGTCCCCGGCGTCGGCACCCCGGGCACCCCCGGCGACGACGACCGCTCGGCCCCGCCGACCGAGACCGCCGGCGGGCCCGGCAGCCCGGGCACCCCCGCTGGCCCCGGCGCACCGGGTGGGCCGCCGACCTCGGTTCCCTCGGGCCCGACGGCCCCGCGCCTCCCGTACACGGGCACGGAGGCCACGGCCCTCGCCGCGGCCGGCCTCGGCCTGCTCGGGCTCGGCATCGCCTCCCGGGCCTGGGCCGCCCGCCGCCACGGCGCACACGCTCGCTGAGCGCCCGGTCCCCGATGGAGCAGATCCTCGACGGCTCGCGCCCGATGATGGCGCCGCGCCGGCCGCTCGACCCCGGCTCGCTGCCCGGAGCGACACCGGACGAGGTCCTCCGGGGCTTCGTGGCCTCCGTGCGAGGGTGGCGAGCCCCCAGCACGGTGCCGCTGGCGTTCCGGCGCGAGGACCTGGTCGTCCTCGTCGCCGTCCTCGGCACCGATGCCGCGACGATCGAGCGCCGCCTGGTCGCGCTCACCGGCTGCGACCGCCGGACGGCCCGGCGGTTCCGACGGCTCCTGCTGGTCAGCCTGGCCGCCCTGCCGCTGACGGCGGCCCTCCCGGCCGTCTCCGCCCCCGCCGGTGTCCAGGCCGCTCCATCGGCCATCAGCGCCGAGCCCGAGGAGGCCCGGGCAGTGCCCGTCGCCGCATCCGCTTCCCCGCCGCCGGCACCGGCGCCCCCCGCAGTGCCGGCCGCCGTCGCTCCGCCCGAGGTCGCCTCGACGCCCGCCTCGGCGCCCCTGGCGGCCTCCGCTCCCGCCCCGGAGCTGCAGGGCGCCGACGGCACGGTCTCCATCGCACGGCTCGGCATGGACCTCCCGGTCGTCCACGGCGGCCAGGACGTGATCGACCGGGGCGTCGTGGCCCACTACTGGGCGCCCGGCTGGCGCGAGCCTGCCGCCGCCGGCGCTCCAGGGACCTACTGGCTGGCGGCCCACCGGCAGACCCACGGCGCGCCGTTCGCGCGCCTGCCCGAGGTGGTGGTGGGCGACCGCATCGACATCACGACGGCCGGCGGCGCCTTCACCTACGTGGTGACCTCGCTCGAGGTCGTCACCGACGACGCCGGCTTCGGGCCCGTCTACGGCGATGATCCGGACGCCTCGCTGATCCTCCTCCAGACCTGCCTCGACGACGTCCTCCGCCTGCTGGTCCACGGCACCCTGGTGCCCGCGAGGTGATCGGGCCGATGGACAGCTGCGGCACCCGAGCGACGGTGCGACGGCGGCCACGCCGGAGCGGGCCCGCGCTACCGCTGGTAGCCTCCGGAGCACCTTCGACATCGAGGGTTCCTGGGTCGGCAACGCCCCTTGCAACGGGGAAGGTGGCCCACGTGGCCGAGCGCACCGCCATCGAGCCGGTGCTGCCGACGCGTCCCCTGGCTGATCACGCCGGCGCCGGAGCGCCCCGATGACGGCCCTCGTCGTCGACGACGACCCCGGCATCCGGCATCGCGTGCGGGACCAGCTCCAGGACCGCGGCATGCAGGTGATGGTCGCCGGCACCGTCGCCGACGCGATGGTCGCCGTGAAGACGAACACGTTCCTCGTGGTCCTCGTGGGCCTCACGCTCCCCGATGGCTCGGGGTTGGAGGTCGTCGACGTCCTCCGCGACGCGGGATCCGACGCCCACGTGATCGTGACGGGCGCGTCGACGGCCGAGGCCGATCGCGTCGCCGCCCTCCAGCGGGGCGCCGACGACTTCGTCGTGAAGCCGTTCTTCCTGCGCGAGCTCACCGCCCGCGTGCTCGCGGTGCGGCGCCGCCGCGATCCGCAGCGCGACACCCGGCTCCCGCTCGGGCGCTGCGACATCGACCTGCGCGCCCGGCAGGTCACGTGCGCCGGCGAGCTCGTCGAGCTGACGGCCAAGGAGTTCGACCTGCTGGCCTACCTCGCCGTGCGCCCCGGCCACGTCTTCAGCCGGGAGCAGCTGCTGAACGCCGTGTGGGGTTCCACCTCCGAGTGGCAGCAGCCGGCGACGGTCACCGAGCACATCCGCCGCATCCGCAACAAGGTCGAGCTCGATCCGGCCCGGCCGACCATGGTGGTCACGGTGCGGGGCGCGGGCTACCGCCTCGACCTCCCGGCGCAGGACCAGAGCCCGGCTGCCGCCCCTCCGCTCCAGCAGGGCGTGCTCATCCACATCGACACCCGCATCGTCTTCGCGGACGAGGCGGCTGCGGCGATCATCGGCGCCGCCGACGGGTCGTCGCTGGTGGGTCGGAGCACGCTGGAGCTGATCGGGGAGGACTCGCTCGTCGCCGCCTCGGCGCGCATCGCCGCCATCGACGCCGGCCAGCAGCGCCGATCCGAGCTGCTCCAGTTCCGCCGCGCCGACGGCGACACCGTCGCCGTGGAGGTCTCGTCGGCGCCCACCGACTGGCACGGGGAGCGGGCCCGGAGGGTCCAGCTCACGGCCCTGACCGACGTCTCGGCCCGGCTGCGCCGATTCGTGACGGGGATCCTCGCCGACGTCGCCGACGCCGTGATCATCTCCGACCTCCACTTCCACATCCGGAGCTGGAACGCCGCCGCCGAGCGCATCTACGGCTGGACCGAGGAGGCCGTGCTCGGCCGCCACATCCTCGACGTGCTGCACTGGGTGGGCGACGACGGCCAGCTCGTCGAGGCCTGGGAGGACCTGGAGCGGACCGGCCGCTGGAACGGGACCGGGCGGCAGGCCGCGCGGGACGGGTCGATGGTCGACGTGCTGGGGTGCACCACCCTGCTGCGCGACGACGCGGGTGAGCCCATCGCCATCGTCTCCGTGAACCGGCTCATCGCCGACGCCGGGGTGGCGCCCGCCCAGGCCATGAGCGCCGAGCTCGCCGACCGGATCCGCCAGGGCATCGCCGCCGACGAGTTCGACGTGCACTACCAGCCGATCGTCAACCTCGTCGACGGTCGGATCCTCACCCTCGAGGCGCTCGTGCGCTGGCAGCACCCCGAGCGCGGCACGCTGGCGCCGGCGGAGTTCCTCGACGTGGCGGAGCGCAGCGGGCTCATCGTGCAGCTGGGCGAGGTGGTGCTCGGCAAGGCCTGCCGGCAGGCCGCCGCGTGGCGGCGCGACGGCGCCGACATCCTGCTCTCGGTCAACGTGTCCACGCGACAGCTGGCCGAGCGGGGCTTCGCAGAGCGGGTCCTCGGCATCGTGCGGACGTCAGGCTTCGATCCCGCCTACCTCTGGCTCGAGATCACCGAGACGTCGCTGGTGGTGCAGCTCGAACGGGCCGCCGAGGCGCTCCAGATGCTCGTCTCCTTCGGCGTCGGCATCTCCATCGACGACTTCGGCACCGGGTGGGCGAGCCTCACCTACCTCCAGAGCTTCCCGGTGCACACGCTCAAGATCGACCGCCGGTTCGTGGCCGGGATGGAGCGTCCCGGCAACGACGCCGCCATCGTCCGATCGATCCTGTCGCTGGCGGCGGAGCTCGACCTGTTCGCCGTGGCCGAGGGCGTCGAGACCGTCGCCCAGCAGGCGCTCCTCGAGTCCATGGGCTGCATCCTGGGCCAGGGCTACCTCTTCGGCCGGCCCGTCCCAGCCGCCCAGGTGCCCATCGAGCGCGCCCGCCGCCTCGAGAAGGTCCTGGCGGGGACCACCGGCGGTGGTCGCCACGGCGGCGTCGGGGATGCCGACCAACCGTCCTGGTCCGTGCCCGAGGTCGCCCCTGCGGGCCCGCCCAGCCTCCCGCCGCCGGTCGGTGGCGAGTGGCAGCGGGGGAGTGAGCTGGTGGAGTCCGACGTGGTGGCCGCGCTGCTCCGCGGCCTGATGCGCGTCACCTCCGCAGCCGGGGCGGTCGACCTGCTCCACTGCACGATCCGACAGATGGGCGGCCAGATCGTCCCCGTGGACGGTGCCGGCAGCGACGCCCTTCCGATCGACGTGTCGCTCGGGGAGGGCTCGCCGCAGCTGGTGACCGTCGAGCGGCTCACGGTCGCCCGCATGCAGCTGGAGCGCCTGCTGCCGCGCCTCGTCGAGGACACCCGGCAGGCCGTCGACCTGCGCCGTCGGACGGAGCGGCTCGAGGACGCCACCGTCCGCGACAGCCTGACCGGGCTCGGCAACCGTCGAGTCCTCGACCGGATCCTCCCCAGGGTGCGCACCGGCTCGGTCGCCCTGCTCGACCTCGACCACTTCAAGGTGGTGAACGACGAGCACGGCCACGCTGCCGGCGACGAGGTCCTCCGCTCGTTCGGTGCCCTGCTGAGCGCCCAGATCCGCGCGCACGACACCGTGTGCCGCATCGGCGGAGAGGAGTTCGCCGTGGTGCTCGACGACCTCGGCGTGCCCGACGCCATCGCCCTGATCGATCGGATGCGCACGTCCTGGGCGGCGGCGTCCCCCCGGCCGGTGACGTTCTCGGCCGGCGTGGCTGCGGTCGCCGCCGAGGGCGGCGCGGCGGCCCTGGCCGCAGCCGACCTCGCCATGTACGAAGCCAAGGGCTCGGGGCGGAACCGCACGGTCGCCGCTCGGGCCGCGGCAGCTCCCGACGAGCCGGGATGACTCCCGACCGGGAGCCGACCGAGGCGCTGCTGGAGATCGCCGGCGCCGGCAGCCCTCGCCCCGCGATCGCCCTCGGCCTCGGGCTGCTGGCCGAGGGTCGGTCCCTCGAGCAGGTCATCGTCGACGTGCTGGCCCCGGTCCAGCGAGAGGTCGGGCTGCGCTGGGAGACGAACCGCTGGGGCACGGCCGACGAGCACGCCGCCACCGCCGTGGTCGATGGCGTCCTCGGCGCGCTCTCCCTGGAGGCCGCCGTGCCGACCCGACCGCGTGGTCAGGTGGTCGTGGCCTGCGCCGAGGGCGAGCACCACACGCTGCCGGCTCGCATGGGCGCCGAGATCCTGCGGGCCGACGGCTGGGACGTGCTCTTCGCCGGCGGCAGCATGCCGGCCGACGACCTGCAGCGCTATGCCGCCGAACGAGAGCCCGACGCCGTGCTGGTCAGCTGCACGGTCCCGCTGTTCCTCCCGGGGGCCCGGCGCTGCTTCACCGCCATCGCCAAGATCGGCCTGCCGGCCTTCGGTGTGGGCGCGGCCTTCGGGCCCGACGAGCGGCGGGCGCGGCGGCTCGGCGCGCTGGGTTGGTTGGGGCCCGGGGTCGACCTCGGCGACCTGCTCCACGAAGCGGCGCTGGAGGAGCTGCACCCCTGGCCCACCCCGCCGGAGGCCCTCGCCCTCGGGCTCGACCGGCGGTCGCTCACCGATGCCTGCCACACCGCGCTCGATCAGCGGCTGCCGGGACTGGTCAGCTGCGCGGAGGAGCACCTCCGCAGCACGGGGGTCGACGTGGACTACGTCCTCGGGTACCTCACCGCGGCGGTCGACCTCGCCGACGCGGTGATCTTCGAGGAGTTCGTCGCCTGGCTGACCGGGGTGGTGCGCGCCCGAGGGGGCGACCTGGCCGTCCTGGGCTGGTCGCTGCAGATCATCGGTGACGTCCTGGGGGCGGCCGGGATGGCGGAGGCATCGGCGCTCTGCGCCGCAGCCGGCTCGCCGACGACCGCCTCCTGAGCTCAGCTGCCCGGACGGCCGGGCCGATCAGGCGCGGAGGACCTTGTCCATGGCCTTGCCCCGGGCCAGCTCGTCCACGAGCTTGTCGAGGAAGCGGATCTTCTGCATCAGCGGGTCCTCGACCTCCTCCACCCGGATGCCGCACACCACGCCCGAGATCAGGCCGACGTTCGGGTGGAGGCGAGCCTCGGCGAAGAACCCCTCGAAGGTGGTCTCTGCCGCGAGGTGGGCCTCGAGGGCGGCGTGGTCGTAGCCCGTGAGCCACTCGATGACCTCGTCCAGCTCGGCCTTCGTGCGCCCCTTGCGCTCGACCTTCGTCACGTAGTGGGGGTAGACCGAGGCCACGCTCGTGGTGAAGATCCGGTGCACGCCGACGAGGCTAGGTCCTCGCCCGCACGGGCTGGGTGGTCGCCCGTGCCTAGCCTCGAGCGCATGGCGGCGTCTTCGCTGGACTCCTGGTTCGACGGCAAGCCCGAGGCGCGGGCGACCTTCGACCTCCTGGCGGCCGTGATCGAGGGGTTCGGGCCGAGCGACGTGGCCGTCGGCAGCCAGATCAGCTTCGGGCGGCGCCGGAAGTTCGCCTGGTTCTGGCTCTACAACGTCACCAAGAAGGATCCCAACGGCGTCCCGCACCTCATGCTCGCCCTCGACCGCCCGGTGGACAGCGATCTGGTGCGCAGCGTCGAGCAGATCGGCAAGCGCCGCTGGAACCACCAGATCGTGGTGCGCTCCGACGAGGTGGCCCGGAGCGCCGAGCTGGCCGACCTCCTCGAGGAGGCCTACCGCTACGGAGCCTGAGTGGGCAGTGCCGGCGGCGTCCGCCGTCGACGAAGGTCAAGCGCGGATGACCTCGGTGTGGGCCGGGAAGCGGCTGGCGTTCGCCTCGACGTAGCGGCGCAGCCGGGGGGACGCACCGAAGAACGCGTCCTGGCAGCGCTCCACGGTGCGCAGGTCGGCGTCGGGGAAGCGGGTCCCCGCCCGCACGAGCCGGTCGACGGCGGCGGACTCGAAGCGCCAGTCGTGGCCGGCGATGTCGAGGTTGACGCTGGCCAGGCGCAGCAGCATCCGGTTCGCCCGAGAGAGCTGGGCTCGGTCCACGGCGTCGATGCGGTCGTGCAGCACGACCCGGCCGGGTCGGAGGTGGTCCCGGAGGAACAGCGATGCGACGTCGGCCACGTCGGGGCTGGGCTGCGAGCTGAGGTGCACGATGGTCCCGGGGGGCAGCTGCGCCCGGGCCCCGAGCAGCGCCGCGCGGAAGGCGTCCTGGTGCAGCAGCGGCAGGGGGTGGGCCGGTGCCACGAAGTGCACCTCCGGCGCCCACTCGTCGAGGAGGAAGCGCTCCAGCCCCGACCACAGCTGGTACAAGCCGTAGCTGGGGCCGCAGTAGCGGCCGGAGGTGCTCTCGCCGATCACGATCGAGGGCCGCAGGATCAGCCACGGCACCGCACCGGCGGCCACGACGGCCTCGGCCTGCCGCTTGGACGCGGTGTACGGGGTGGGGTCGAGGGCGGCGTCCGCGTGGAGCCGCTCGGGGATCTCGGCACCCGGGGTCGGGTAGCCGCCGGCGAACGCCGTCGACACGTGGACGAACCGGTCGGCGCCCCATCGCTCGGCCGCACGCAGGAGGGCCGTCGTGAGCTCCACGTTCACCGCTTGCAGCTGGTCGGTGTCGCTGTAGCTGAGGCACCCGGCGCAGTGCAGCACCTCGTCGACCCGCCCGGGGATGGCGGTGTCAAGGGCGGCGAAGGGGTCCCCGTCGCCGCCCAGGGCGACCTGGCGCACCCGGGCGCGCCACCCCGGCGGCAGGGCGGCGTCGCCGACCGCCGACGCGATGGCGTCCACCACCGCCGTGGGCCCGTGGTGCGCCCGGGCCGGAGCCACCAGGTCGACGGTGGGATCGCCGAGGAGGGCCGCCGCCCCGTGGCTGCCGAGGAAGCCGGTGGCCCCGGTGACGAGCACCGTCCGAGCGGTCATCCGGCCCTCCCGTGTCGGCCGCGCTGCGTCAGCAGCAGCGGTCGGTGTCGCCGGTGTCGACGCGGCGGGCTTGATCGCCGATCTCGAGCGCGCCGAGGTGGGCCAGCAGCGGATCGCTCACCGACGCGGGGATGCCGATGCGGTCCAGGGCATCGGCGTACTGCGCCGCCGCCCGCGATCGGATCAGGTCCAGGTCGGCGCCGATCACGGTCGGATCGAGGCTGCCGCAGTCGAGGTCGAGGACGTCGCAGAGGGTCTCGCAGCTCGTGCTGGTCAACGACATCAGCTGCGGCATGACCAGCGGGTGCGCCCAGGCCACGGCCCGGTCGACCGATGCCGGGTCCTGCGCTCGGATCCGCTGCAGGCGGGTGATGCCGATCTCCAGGTGCTCCAGCTCGTCCTGCAGGATGGCGGCGGTCGTGCGGGCGGTGGCGTCGTCGGTCTCGATGCCGTCGGCGCCCGACAGCGAGCGATAGGTGACGATGGCCATCGACTCCACCATCACGTCCTGGATCACGAGGCAGGCAGCCAGGTCGCCTCGGGCGACGGCGTCGCGGAACGCCGCTCGCACGGCCTTCCACTCGGGCTCGATGATCCGCTGCTGGACGTCGAAGCCCACCCGCGTGCCCAACGAGGCCAGCTGCCGGATGTGGCGGCCCTCCTCCCGGGCCTGGGTGACGGCCTCGAGCTTCTCGTCGATGTCGTCGAAGAGGGCGACCATGTCGCTGTAGTTGTCGACGGCCATGATCTCGCCGGCGACGGCGTTGGAGAGCACGTACGACAGCAGGGCGGGGTACAGCTCCTCCTGCGACGTGGCGACCGACGTGCTCGCCGGGGGGCAGCAGGCGGCATCGGCGGCAGGGACCGCACCCTCCTCTGCTGGTCCGCAGCACCCGGCCGTGGGCACCTCGGCGGCGACGTCGCCGGCGTCGGCACCCGGCCGGGTGGCCCGCACCGACACCCCCTTGATCGTCGACAGGATCCGGCGCACCTCGTCGTCGGTGAAGCTGACGCCGGCGTCGATCAGGATGTCGCGCACCCGAGGGTCGCTGGGGGTGATGATGTCGCTCAGCGCGAACGACGCCACCACCTCGACGTCCTCGAAGCCGGCGCCGTGGACCAGCGCGGTGTACTCCGCCAGCGTGGTGGCCCCGCCCACGCAGCCGACGTACGCCTCCACCGATGCCCGGATGGCGTCGGGGAGCTCCTCCTCCACCACGAGGTCGGACACCTGCAGGCGGCCGCCGGGGCGGAGCACGCGCACGGCCTCGGCGAAGACCCGCTCCTTCTCGGGGGAGAGGTTGATGGCGCAGTTCGACACCACGACGTCGGCGACGCCGTCGTCGAGGGGGAGGGCCTCCATGGTGCCGAGGCGGAACTCGACGTTGGCGTAGCCGCCGCTGCGGGCGGTCGCCCGGGCTCGCTCGAGCAGGGCGGCGGTCATGTCCACGCCGATGACCCGGCCCGTGGGCCCGACGGCCTGGCTGGCGATGAAGGCGTCGAAGCCCGGCCCGCAGCCGAGGTCGACCACGGTCTGACCCGCAGCGAGGGAGGCGGCGCCGGTGGGGTTGCCGCAGCCGAGCCCGAGGTTGGTCCCCTCGGGCACCGAGCTCAGGGCGTCGGCGGTGTAGCCGAACGCGAGGGCCTGCCCCTCGGGGTCGGGCGCCACCAGCGTGCCGGTGCCCTGGGCGGTGGCGGTGTACCCGGCCCGGACCTTCTCACGGACTGCCTCGGCCACGTCGGTCATCGGTTCTCCCTCATGCTGGTCGGCGAGCCTCGCACGGTCGACGCCCGGACGCGGGCTCGAGCGCTCGGCTCCCCGCTCTACGGAACCTGCGGGGCGTCTGGACGGTTCGCCCGCCGAGGGGGCGGGTGGCGCACGGTCACGGGCTCAGAGCTCGCCGGCGTCGAGCCGGGCGAGCACCTCGACGGCCTGCTCGCGCACGTCGTCGAGGTCGCCCAGCCGCTGCGCGCCCCGGACGGGCTGGACCATCCGGGCGTTGCGCTCGAACCGCTCGCTGTGGCGGGCGATGAAGTCCCAGTAGAGCGTGGTGAAGGGGCAGGCGTCGGGACCCGTGCGCTTGGTGCGGTCGTAGCGGCAGGGCCGGCAGTAGTCGCTCATCCGATCGATGTAGGCACCGCCGGCGGCGTAGGGCTTCGTGGCCATCATCCCGCCGTCGGCGTGCAGCGCCATGCCCACGAGGTTGGGCAGCATCACCCACTCGGCACCGTCGACGAACCCGACCGTCATCCACTCGACCACCTCGGACGGGCGCACCCCGCCCAGCAGCGCCAGGTTGCCCAGCACCATGAGCCGCTGGATGTGGTGGGTCCAGCCGAAGTCGTGCACCGCCGACATCGTGTGCTCGACGCAGCGCATCTCGGTGGCCGCACCGGTGTACACGGGCGGGAGCGGTCGGGTGGCGCCCAGCTCGTTCATGTTCCCGTAGGCCGGCCCCCACAGCCAGTAGACGCCCCAGACATACTCCCGCCAGCCGATCAGCTGGCGCAGCAGGCCCTCGGCCGAGGCGATCGGCACCGCCCCGGCCCGGTAGGCCACCTCGATCTCGTCGCACACCTCGCGCGGGTGGAGCAGCCCGAGGTTGATGGCGGGGGAGAGCAGCGTGTGGGCCAGGTGCCAGGAGGTGCTCAGCATGGCGTCCTCGTGGGGCCCGAACTGCGGGAGCACGACGTCGATGGCGTGGCGCAGGCGACGCCGGGCCTCGGTGCGGGAGGTCGGCCAGGTGCCGTCGGGGTCGGCGCCCCAGCAGGAGCCGGGCAGCGACGACAGCACCTCGCGGTCGACGTCGTCGAGGTCGTGCCGAACCGGATCGGGCCACGATCGGCCGTCCTTCGGGGGCGGCTCACGGTTGTCGGCGTCGAAGTTCCAGCGGCCGCCGGCCGGCTGGTCGCCGTCCATCAGGTAGCCGAGCCGGGTGCGGTTCCACCGGTAGAAGTCCTCCATCCGCAGCGACCGGCGCCCGTCGGCCCACCGGGCGAAGTCGTCGTGGTGGCACAGGAACTGGTCGGAGCGGACCTGGGCGGCGCCGACGGCGTCCGCCACGCGGCGCCCGGTCCTCGAGTTCGGTTCCGTCACCAGCACGGTGGCGGGTCGGTGCTCCGCCAGATGGGCGCGCACGCCCTCTGCGATCGTGGGAGCCACCCGGTGGTCGACGGCGAACCCCTCGGCCTCGAGCTCGCGGCCGAAGCGACGCATGGACGTCAGGACGAGGTGGGCCCGCTGGCGGTGCCAGCGGCGCCGCTCGAGCAGCCCTCGGCCCTCGACGAGCAGGACCTGGTGGGTGTCGGGGCGCGCTGCGCCGAGCGCCCCCATCGTGCGATCCAGCTGGTCGCCCAGCACCCACACCGTGGGCAGGCCCGTCGGTCCGGTCGCGCTCGTCACCCGGCCGGTCTACCCGCTGCCCGGTGCCCGGTCAGCGCGGCGCTCCGGGTCGAGCGGCCTGGGCCGCGCCGTGCCTAGTGTCCTTGCCGTGGAGCGAGCACCGGAGCCCACCATGGGGACGGAGCGCGAGCTGCTGCTCGGGTGGCTGGCCTTCCACCGCGACGCGCTGGCGGCCAACTGCGAGGGCGTCTCGCCGGAAGACCTGGTGCGCACCGGCCTCGGCGGCTCGACGATGTCGCTGCTCGGCCTCGTCCGCCACCTCACCGAGATGGAGCGCTCCTACCTGGTGACCGCCATCGGCGGCGGCCAGCTGGTGACGCTCTACGGGCCCTACGAGGACGGCCGGCCCGAAGGCGACTTCGACGGGCTCACCCCGGCCCTCGTCGAGCCGTCCTTCGCGGCCTGGTACGCCGAGCGGGCGCACTCGGATCGGCTCATCGAGCAGCACCCGTCGCTCGACGACACCGGGCCGGACTCCGATCGCTCGGTGCGGGCCGGCCTGCTCATGGTCATCCAGGAGTACGCCCGCCACAACGGGCACGCCGACCTGATGCGCCAGTCGATCGACGGCGCCCGCGGCGAGTAGCGGGCTGGCTCGGCGCGGCTTCGGGCGCTCCAGGTGCCTGGTCGCACCGATCGCCCTGCCCCCGCTGTGACCAACCGTAGGCGCCCGAGGGGGGCTTGCCGCAAGTGAGGTCGATCCGGATGATCGATCGCCATGAGCAGCAGCACCCCACCCGCCATCGAGGTCCAGGACCTCACCAAGGCCTACGGGGGCGTCGAGGCCGTGCGCGGCGTGTCCTTCGCCGTCGCCCCTGGTGAGGTCTTCGGGTTCCTCGGCCCGAACGGGGCCGGCAAGAGCACCACGATCAACGTGCTCTGCACCCTGACCACCCCCACCTCGGGCACCGCGCGCGTCGCTGGCTTCGACGTCGTCCGCCAGCGCGACGACGTCCGGCGGCACCTCGGCCTCGTGTTCCAGGACCCGACCCTCGACGGGCAGCTCACCGCCGCCCAGAACCTCCGCCTGCACGCCGAGCTCTACGGCATCGACCGATCGGCGATCGGGCCGCGGATCGACCAGATGCTCGAGATGGTGGACCTGGCGGACCGGCGGGACCAGCCGGTCCTGACGTTCTCGGGCGGGATGAAGCGGCGCCTGGAGATCGCCCGCGGCCTCCTGCACTCACCACCGGTGCTGTTCCTCGACGAGCCGACCATCGGCCTCGACCCGCAGACCCGTCGAGCGGTGTGGGACTACGTCCGGGCGCTGCAGGAGCAGGAGGGGACCACCGTCTTCATGACCACCCACTACATGGACGAGGCCGAGCTCTGCGACCGCATCGCCATCATCGACCGGGGCGAGGTCGTGGTCCTCGACACGCCCCAGGCCCTGCAGGCCAGCGTGGGCGCCGACCGCATCGTGGTGGGCACGGCCGACGACGCCACCGCCGCCGAGGCGCTGCGCCGGCGCTTCGGCATCGCGGCCGCCGTCGGCGAAGGCGGGCTGATCTTCCACGTCGAGGCCGGCGAGGCGTTCGTCCCGCGGCTCTTCGCCGAGCTCGGCGTCGCCATCACCTCCGTGCAGATCGCCCGACCGACGCTCGACGACGTCTTCCTCCGCTACACGGGCTCCACGATCCGTGACGCCGAGGCGGCGCCCGGGCGCGAGCGCAGCCCCCTGCAGGTCTTCTCCAAGGCGGGCCGATGACGGCGGCCACCGTCGACGTCGTGGCCGTGCGCGTGGCCGAGCGGTCGTGGCGCTCGGAGCTCCGCGCCGTGCGGGCGGTGTGGTGGCGCGACCTCGTGCGCTGGGCCGACGACCGCGTGCGCATCGTCACCGCGCTCGTCCAGCCGCTGCTGTTCCTCTTCGTGCTGGCCCCCGGCCTGGAGTCGCTGTCCGCTGCCTCGACCGAGGGCGTGGCCCTCACCACGTTCATGTTCCCGGGCGTGCTCTGCATGGCGATGTGGTTCAGCGCCATGATCAGCGCCGCATCGCTGGTGATGGACCGAGAGCTCGGCTTCCTGCGGGAGATGCTGGTGGCGCCGGTGCAGCGATCGTCGATCCTGCTCGGCAAGTGCCTCGGCGGCACCACGATCGCCGCCACCCAGGCCCTGCTCCTCCTGGCCCTGGCGGGCCTGGCCGACGTGCCCTACGACCCCCGGCTGCTCGCCGCCACGTTCGGGCTGCTGGTGCTCATCGCCTTCGCCGTCACCGCCCTCGGGGTGATGGTGGCCACCACCGTGCGCCAGGCCCAGACGTTCAACAGCGTGATGCAGGCACTCGTGTTCCCGGTGGTCTTCCTCTCCGGGGCGCTCTACCCGATCTCGGGCCTGCCGGCCTGGCTGCAGGCGATCAACCGGATCAACCCGCTCACCTACGCGGTGGATGCCATGCGGCGGTTGGTGTTCGACCACCTCGAGGTGTCGGCGGCCGCCCGCGACCGCCTGGCACCGGGCATCACCTGGTGGGGGTGGCCCGTGCCGGCGATCCTCGAGGTGGCGCTCGTCCTCGGCCTCGGGCTCGCCATGCTGGCGGTGGCGATCGCCCGGTTCGGCCGGACCGACTGACCGCCCCTGGTGTGCTCGCCGGTGGCCGGAGCGCGAGGGTGTCCGGACCGATCCGACGTGAGGGGGCGCCGTGGACTTCCAGCCTGATGACGAGCTCGAGCTCGTCCGAGCGGGTGTGCAGCGGGTGTGCCGCGACTTCGACGACGCCTACTGGCGCCGGTGCGACGCCGAGCACGAGTTCCCCCACGAGTTCTACGAGGCCCTGGCCCGGGGCGGCTGGGTGGGCATCGCCATCCCCGAGGAGCACGGCGGCGGGGGTCGGGGGATCTCGCACGCCTCCGTGCTGCTCGAGGAGATCGCGGCGTCGGGCGCGGCGATGAACGGTGCGTCGGCGGTGCACCTCTCGATCTTCGGGATGAACCCGATCGTGAAGCACGGCACCCCGGAGATGCAGCAGCGCTACCTGCCTCGGGTGGCCGACGGGTCCCTCCACGTCGCCTTCGGGGTCACGGAGCCCGACGCCGGGCTGAACACCACGGCGATCACCACCCGGGCGGTGCGCGACGGCGACGACTACTTGGTGCACGGGCGCAAGGTGTGGACCACCAAGGCGTCGCTGTGCGAGAAGGTCCTGCTCCTCGTGCGCACCACCCCGAAGGAGCAGTGCGCCCGGCCGACCGAGGGGCTCACCCTGCTGTTCGCCGACCTGCAGCGGCCCGAGGTCGAGATCACCCCGATCCCGAAGGCCGGTCGCAACGCGGTGGTCTCCTGCGAGGTGGTCTACGACGGGCTGCGGGTGCCGGTCGAGGACCGCGTGGGCGAAGAGGGCCGAGGCTTCCACCACCTGCTCGACGGGCTCAACCCCGAGCGCATCCTCGTCGCCTCGGAGGCGCTCGGCATCGGCAAGGTCGCGCTCGCGCGGGCCGTGGCCTACGCCAAGGAGCGGGTGGTCTTCGACCGGCCCATCGGTCAGAACCAGGGCATCGCCTTCCCCATCGCCCGGGCCTACGCCGACCTCCGGGCCGCGGAGCTGGTGATCCGCGAGGCCTCGTGGCGATACGACCAGGGCCTGCCCTGCGCCGAGCAGGCCAACCTGGCCAAGCTGCTGGCCGCGGACGCCGGCTACCAGGCCGCCGACGTGGCCATGCAGACGATGGGCGGCATGGGCTACGCCACGGAGTACGACGTTGAGCGCTACTGGAAGGAGGCCCGGCTGATGCGGATCGCCCCGGTGTCGCAGGAGATGGTCCTCAACTACGTCGCCGAGCACGTCCTCGGCCTCCCTCGCTCCTACTGAGCGCCGTCGATCCACCAATCCTGCTTGATGCATCGAACCTACTTGATGTAATGTCCGGGCGTGCCCGCTGCCGCCTCGCCTGCTCCACCCGGCCTGGCGCCGCCGCCGTTCCTGCAGCTGGCCGCGCACCCGCTGCGGTGGCGCCTGCTCCAGGAGCTGGGCCGCAGCGACCTCCGGGTGCACGAGCTCACCGAGCGCGTGGGCGAGCCCCAGAACCTCGTCTCGTACCACCTCGGCAAGCTCAAGGCCGGGGCCCTCGTCACCGCCCGCCGCAGCTCGGCCGACGGACGTGACTCGTACTACTCGGTCGACCTCGCCGGCGTGCGCTCGTCGCTGGCCGACGCCGGAGCGGCCCTGCACCCCGGCCTCGCCGCCCGGGCGGAGGCCGACGCGGGCCCCGGCCCCGTGGTCGGCCGGGTGCTCTACCTCTGCACCGGCAACAGCGCCCGGTCGCAGATGGCGGAGGCGATCACCACGGCCCGCTCGCACGGCCGTGTGGAGGCCCGCAGCGCGGGGAGCCACCCGAAGGCCCTGCACCCCGATGCGGTCCGCGTGCTGCGCGAGCACCACGGCATCGACATCAGCGGGGCCGAGGCGAAGCCGCTGAGCAGCGTCGCCGACGAGCGGTTCGACCGGGTGATCACGCTGTGCGACCGGGTGCGGGAGATCTGCCCCGAGCTGCCGGGTCGCCCCGAGGCGATCCACTGGAGCCTGCCCGACCCGGCGGCAGACCACGGCGCCGGCACCGCGGGCTACCCGGCCTTCGTGCGTGCCGCCGCCGAGCTCGAGTCCCGCATCGGGTTCCTCCTGGCCGGCTGGCGGATGCCACGGCCACCGACCGAGCGATCAGCGAAGGGGAAGCGATGACCGATCTGAGCGAGATGGTGCACGTGCGGTACCTGGTGGACGACGTGGCGGAGGCGCTTGCCTTCTACACGCAGCACCTCGGCTTCGAGGTCCACCTCGATGCGTCGCCGGCCTTCGCCGACGCGACGCGGGGTGGCCTGCGGCTCCTGCTGTCGGGTCCGACCAGCTCCGCGGGCCGGCCCATGGCCGACGGGGAGACCCCCCGCGCCGGCGGGTGGAACCGCCTGCACTTCCTGGTCGAGGACATCGAGGCGGAGGTGCGTCGCCTCGGCGCCGCCGGGCTCCGCTTCCGCAACGACATCGTGACCGGCCCCGGCGGGTCGCAGGTCCTGCTGTTGGACCCCTCCGGCAACCTCGTCGAGCTGTTCCAGCCGGCCGCTCCCGCCTGACCGGGGCGGCTGGGCCCCCAGCCGTGCGGTGGGTACCCTGACGGTGCTCCTTGCGCAGGGGTGCGCGAACGGTCGAGCCGAGGAGCCATGCACACAGTCGAGACGACGGGCACCGGGTGAACGTCGCCGTCCCCCTGCTGGTCATCGCCGTGATGGTGGCCTGCAACGCCCTCTACGTGGCGGCCGAGTTCGCCACGGTGGGCTCGCGCCGATCGCGCGTCCAGGAGGCGGCCGAGGGCGGCAGCCGCCCGGCGTCCCGCCTCCTGGCGATCATGGCGGACCCGAAGCGCCTCGACGCCTACGTGGCCGCCTGCCAGATCGGCATCACCCTGAGCAGCCTGGTGGCGGGCGCCTACGGTCAGGCGCAGCTCACCCCGCTGCTCGAGCCGTCGCTCGGCAGCGTGGGCGGACGGGGGGCTGCCGTGGCGATCGTGCTGGTGGCCATCACCGCCACCCAGGTGGTCCTCGGCGAGCTCCTGCCCAAGACCGCCGCGCTCCGCTACCCCGAGCGCCTCGCCATGGCCACCCTCGTGCCCATGCAGATCAGCCAGGTCGTCTTCCGCCCGCTGGTGGCCCTCTTCAACGGCTCGGCGTTCCGGCTGATGCAGCGCCTGCGCCTGCAGGTGGACCACACCCACGCCCACGTGCACTCACCCGAGGAGCTGGCGGGTCTCTACCGCGCCAGCGCGGCGGGCGGGCTGATCGACGCCTCCGAGCGCGACATGCTGGCGGGGATCCTCAACGTCGAGGCCCGGCTGGTCCGCGAGATCATGACGCCGCGCACCCGGCTCGTCACCGTCGCCGGGTCGATGACGGTGCGCGACGCCCTGGCCCGCCTCTCCGGCGGCCCCCACACGCGCTTTCCGGTCGTCGACGGCGACGACGTGTCCGGCGTCGTCCACCTGCGCGACCTCTACCGCGGCGCCCGGGAGGACCCGGATCGGCTCGTCGACGACGTCGCGCTGTCGCTGGTGGCGGTCGGCGAGGTCGTGAGCGTCCCCACCCTCTGGCGCACCCTGCGCGACCAGTCCGAGCACTGCGCCCTGGTCGTGAACGAGTACGGCGACGTGGCCGGCCTCGTGACGCTCGAGGACGCCATCGAGGAGATCTTCGGCGAGGTCCAGGACGAGTTCGACCTCGAGGACGCACCGATCACGCACGTCGGGGGCCGGGTGTCGCTGCGGGGCGACGTGCTGCTCTCCCTGCTGCTCGAGCGCTACCACCTGGCGGCCGAGGTGCCCGGGGTCGACACGGTGGGCGGCCTCGTCTGGCACCGCCTGGGCCGCACGCCCGTGGTGGGCGACGTGGTGGCCATCACCGACGACGGCCCGGACCTGCGCGTCGACGCCATGGATCGCCGGAGCGTCACCCGCGTGAGCTTCCCCGAGCCGGCGGACGACCCGGAGGTGGACCGGTGATCTCCACGGTCGTGCTGCCCATCACCGTCATCCTCGTCCTGGTGCTCGTCAACGGCGTGTTCGTGGCGGCCGAGTTCGCGCTCGTGGGGGCCCGCCCCAGCCGCCTCCAGACCCTCGCAGACGGCGGCAGCCGCGGCGCCTCGTGGCTGGTGGCGCTGATCCACCGCGCTGCCGGCAAGGACCGCTACATCGCGGTGGCCCAGCTCGGCATCACGCTCGCCAGCATCGGGCTCGGCATGTACGGCGAGCCTGCGGTGGCCGGCTGGCTCTACGGGCCGTTCGAGGGCTGGGGCCTCTCCACGACCGCCGCGCACACCATCGGCTTCGTCATCGCCCTCAGCGGCATCACCTTCCTGCACGTCGTGTTCGGCGAGATGATCCCGAAGGCGCTGGCCCTGCAGGCGCCAGAAGACGTGAGCGTGCGCGTGAACCCCGTGATGCGCACGTTCTCCGTGGTGTTCCGCCCGATGGTGGCCGTGCTCAACTGGCTCGCCTTCGGCCTGATGCGGCTGCTGCGCATCCCGGAGCCCGACAAGAGCACTTCGCTCTACACCAGCACCGAGCTGGCCATCGTGACCGACGAGTCGGCCGAGAGCGGCGCGCTGGGCGCCATGCAGCGGAGCCTCATCCGCAACGTGTTCGACCTCGACGAGCGCACGGCCGAGGAGCTGATGACCTCCCGGAGCCACATCGAGGCGATCGACCTCACCACCGCCCCTGCCGAGATCGCCGCCAAGGTCGATGCATCGCCGCGCAGCCGCTACCCCGTCGTCGACGGCGACCTCGACCAGGTCGTGGGGATGCTCCACATCAAGGACTTCATCCGGGCCGAGCAGCGCGGCACGTCCCAGGCGGTCCGCGACCTGATCCGTCCGCTGCCGAGCGTCGCCGGCACGGCCAGCGCCGAGCAGCTGCTCGACCGGTTCCGGCGCGAGCGGACCCACGCCTGCCTGGTGGTCGACGAGTTCGGCGGCACGCTCGGGCTGGTCACCATGGACGACGTGATCGCCGAGGTGATGGACGACGAGGTGGGCGACGGGAGCCCACCGGTCGTGCGCCAGGCCGACGGTTCCTTCAGCGTCCAGGGCGACGTCAGCCTCGCCGAGCTGCGCGACGACCACGGCATCGACGTCAGCCACTCCGGGGTCACCACGATCGCGGGCCTCGTGCTCGCCCACCACGGCACCGTGCCCGAGGTCGGCTCCACGGTGCGGATCCCGGGCTACGACGTCCTGGTCGAGGAGGTCCACGGCCGCACGATCACCCGCGTGCTGCTGCGGCGGCTGACCCCCGGCGGATCGCCCTAGGCCGGAGGTCCAGCGTCGACGCAGGGAGCTCCTGGGGGCCGGGTCAGGCGCCGAAGAGGAGGCGGCAGACGGCGTCGGCGTGCGCCTCGATGACCGAGTCGTCGCTGGGGTCGAGCCCGCTGAGGCGGCGGCACTCCGGCGCCAGCACGAACATCGTGGCGCCGGCGCCGGTGAGCACGTAGTAGAGGTGGGTCGGGTCGATCGGGGGCACGGCTCCCGTGCGGGCCAGCTCCTCGAAGAGGGCGGTGGTCTGCTCGAAGATCGGCCGGACGTGGCGGTCCACCAGGTAGTCCATCCGGGGGCCATCCGCCTTCGACTCCTGCGTGATGATGCGGTGGAGCTCCGGGGTGCGGGCGGAGAAGGTGACGAACTCGCGCACCAGCAGCTTGGCGGTGGTGGTGGCGTCCACCCCGCGCAGCCCGAGCGTCCGCTCGCCCAGCGTGCCCCGGAGCCGGTCGAAGAGGGAGTCGACCGCTGCGTGCCAGAGCTCCTCCTTGGAGCGGAAGTGGTAGTGCAGCAGCGGCTGCGCGACGCCGGCCCGGGTGGCGATCTCCCGGGTGGTGGCGCCGTCGAAGGAGCGCTCCGAGAAGAGGTCGACGGCCGCCAGCACGATGCGATCCCGGGTGCCGTCGGCCGAGGGCCGGGTGGCCCGGCCGGTGGTGGGGGCGGGGGTGGTCGCCATGGCGCCATCCTAATCAATTGAACAGGTTCTTGACAGATTCCTGATCGATCGATCAATCTGCCACCGTGCACCTCTCGACCGGACAGGACGGACCCATGCACCACCAGCTCGAGCTCGGCTACCTCGTCGTCGAGGTCCCCGACCCCACCGTCCTCACCCCGGTGCTGGCCGACGTCGTCGGCCTGGTGGCGGGGGAGCCCACCGAGACCGGTGCCCTCACCTGGCGCAACGACGACCGGGTGCACCGCGTCGTGGTGGAGGCCGGTCCCCGCAACGATGCCGAGGCGGTGGGCATCGAGGCGGTCGACGTCGCCGCCTTCGAGGCGATCGCCGAGCGCGTGGGCGCCGTCGACGACCCGGCTGCGGCGGCGACCCGACGTGTCGGCCGCCTCGCACGCGTCGCCGCGCCGTGGGGCGCCGATGTCGAGCTGGTGCTCGACCTGGCCCGCGCCGATCGCCCCTTCGCCTCCGAGCTGGCCCCGGGTGGGTTCCTCACGGAGGGGGTCGGGTTCGGCCACGCCGTGTTCGCCACGACGGCGTTCGACGAGTCGGTGGCCTTCCTCACCGAGGGCTTCGGCTTCGAGCAGTCCGACTGGCTCGAGATGGAGCTGGCGCCGGAGATCGTGCTGGAGGTGCGGTTCTTCCACTGCAACGCCCGCCACCACACGATCGCCCTGGCGCGCGCCCCGTTCGAGCTGGACCAGGCGCTGCACCACCTGATGGTCGAGATGCGCGACCGTGACGACGTGGGCGCCGCCTTCGACCGGGTGTGGGCCACCGATCTCGCCATCCCCAACGGCCTCGGCCGCCACGACAACGACGGGATGTTCAGCTTCTACCTGCAGACGCCGGCCGGCTTCCAGATCGAGGTCGGCCACGGCGCCCGGGTGATCACCGAGGGCTGGGACGACAACCGCCGCTACGACGCCATCAGCGCGTGGGGCCACCAACCGCTGCGCCAGCCGTGACCGCGCCGATCGGCGTCGACGCCGACGTCGCCATCGTGGGCGCCGGGCCTGTCGGGCTGGTGCTGGCCATCCAGCTGGCCCAGCTCGGGCGGTCGGTGGTGGTGCTCGAGCAGTGGCCCTCGCCGTACCCGCTGCCGCGGGCCGTCCACTTCGACCACGAGGTCGGGCGCATCCTCCAGTCGTGCGGCGTGGGCGAGGAGCTCCGTGCGATCACGGAGCCCGCCGAGGTCTACGAGTGGCGCAGCGGGACGGGGGCCACGCTGCTGCGCTTCGGCCGCGTCGGGCTGGCGGCCTCGGGCTGGCCCTTCTCGTCGATGTTCTGCCAGCCACAGCTGGAGGCGCTCCTGCAGCGCCGAGCCGAGGCGCTGCCCGGCCTCGAGGTGCGGCGCGGGGTGCGGGTGGAGGACCTGGTCCCCCGGGCCGACCACGTCGAGGTGCACCACAGCGCCGGGGACCCGGTGCGGGCCCGCTACGTCGTGGGCTGCGACGGCGCCAACTCCACGGTGCGGACCCTGCTCGAGGTCGAGGCCGATGACCGGGGCTTCTTCTACGACTGGCTGATCGTCGACGTGCTGCTCGACGAGCCACGGGTCTTCGATCCGGTGAACCTCCAGATCTGCGATCCGGTGCGCCCCACCACCGCCGTGTCGGGCGGCCCGGGGCGGCGTCGGTGGGAGTTCATGCGCTTGCCCGAGGAGCGGATCGAGGAGCTCGACGACGAAGCCCGGGCGTGGGAGCTGCTGGCCCCGTGGGACGTGCACCCCGGCAACGCCCGCCTCGAGCGCCATGCCGTCTACACGTTCCAGGCGCGGGTGGCCACGCGGTGGCAGGTGGGACGGGCCCTCCTCGCCGGCGACGCCGCGCACCAGATGCCGCCCTTCGCCGGGCAGGGGATGTGCGCAGGGCTCCGTGACGCCATGAACCTCGGCTGGAAGCTCGACCTCGTGCTCGATGGCCGTGCCGACGCCGCCCTCCTCGAGACCTACGAGGTGGAGCGCCGGCCGAGCGCCATCGCCGCCGTCGACCTCTCCATGGACCTCGGGAAGGTGATCTGCGTCCCCGATCCGGCGGAGGCCGCGGCGCGCGACGCCGCCATGGCCGCCGCCTACGACGGCCGGGTGAGCGAGGCACCCGGGCTCCCGGGGATCGGCGCCGGGCTCATCGCCCCCGACTCGCCCGGGGCGGGCGAGCTGCTCCCGCAGGGCGAGGTCGACGGGCAGCTGTTCGACGACGTGCACGGCGCCGGGTGGCGGCTCGTCACCACGGATGCCGATGCCGACGAGCCAGAGGCGGCGGTGGTCGACTGGTTCGCCGCCATCGGCGGCCGGGTCGTGGTCGCCCACCCCGACGGGCGCCTGGGAGGGTGGCTCGCCGGGCGGGATCGCCCGTGGGCCCTGCAGCGCCCGGACTTCCACGTCTACGGGACGGCTGCTGGTCGCTCCGATGCCGAGCGGCTGCTGATCGAGCTCCGCCACCGACTCACCGAAACGGAGACCCCATGAAGCTCGCCAACCACGACGGCCGCCTGGCCATCGTCCTGCCCGACGGCGTGGTCGACGTCGCCACCGCCAGCGACGGCCGGTTCGGCCCCGACCCGATGGCCGCCTACGACGCGTGGGACGAGCTGGTCGCCTGGGCCGTCGGCGCCACCACGCCCACCGGGCCGCTCGACGAGGCGACGCTGGGCAACCCCGTTCCGCGACCCCGCCAGGTGTTCGCCATCGGGCTCAACTACCGCAGCCACGCCGAGGAGTCGGGCATGGCCATCCCCTCGGTGCCGGCCACCTTCACCAAGTACCCCGCCAGCCTGTCGGGGCCCTTCGACGACATCGAGGTCCACGGCGACGCCGTGGACTGGGAGGTCGAGCTGGTGGCCGTGATCGGGCGCCGGGCCGACCGGGTGGCGGAAGCCGACGCCTGGAGGCACGTGGCCGGGGTGACCGTCGGCCAGGACATCAGCGACCGCACCCTCCAGTTCGCCGCCGGGATGCAGTTCTCCCTCGGGAAGTCGCGCCGGGGCTACGGCCCGATGGGCCCGTGGCTGGTCACCCCCGACGAGCTCAGCGATCCGGACGACCTCGCGCTCGGGTGCTCGGTGGACGGGGAGACCGTGCAGGACGCCCGCACGAGCGACCTCATCTTCGGGGTGCGGCAGCTGGTCGCCGAGCTGTCGGCGGTCCTCCCGCTCCTGCCGGGCGACGTCATCTTCACCGGTACCCCGGCGGGCGTGGGCATGGCCCGCCAGCCCCCTCGCTCGCTGCAGCCAGGCCAGGTCCTCGAGACGTGGATCGAGGGCATCGGCACCATCCGCAACCGGTGCGTGGGATGACCACCGAGGTCGTGCTCACCGGGACCGGGGTGCCCCACCCCCGACCCGGGTGTGCCGGGGCGGGTGCGCTGGTGCGCCACGGCGACGTGGCCCTGCAGTTCGACGCCGGCCGGTCCACGGTGATGCGCCTCATGGAGGCGGGGACCTCGCCGGGCGCGCTCTCGGCGGTGCTCCTCACCCACGTCCACAGCGACCACGTGGTGGGCCTGCCCGACGTCGCCATGACCCGGTGGGTCCAGCAGCAGCTGTCCGCCACCGGGCCACTGGTGGTGGTGGCGCCCGAGGGCGGCGCCGCCCGCTTCGTGCGACGCATGCTGGAGCCCTACGACGATGACCTGGCGCTGCGGATCGAGCACGTGGGCGCCGCCCCCATCGAGGTCGACCTGCGCCCCTTCGACGTGCCATCCACGCCGGAGGTCGTGTGGACGAGCGATGACGGCCAGGTGCGCGTCCTGGCCGTCGCAGTGCACCACGAGCCCGTGCCCGAGGCGGTCGCCTACCGGGTCGAGACCCCCGACGGCGCCGTGGTGATCTCCGGCGACACCCGCGTGTGCGACGAGGTCGCGAACCTGGCCGAGGGAGCCGACGTGCTGGTGCACGAGGCGTGCCGGGCGACCGCCATGGCACCGCTCATCGCCGGCACCGTGTTCGAGACGATCTTCAGCTACCACGCCGACACCGCCGCCCTCGGTCGGATGGCAGCCGAGGTCGGGGTGCCGCACGTGGTGCTCACGCACCTCATCCCGCCGGTGGAGTCCCCTGTCGACGCAGCGGCCTTCGCCCAGGACCTGCGCGACGGAGGCTACGAGGGCCGCATCACCGTGGGCGAGGACCTGACGACGATCCAGCTCTGACCCGCGTGGCACGATCGGGCCCTGCGCGCCAGCGCAGCGGCGACCGCTCGGGTGTCGCCATCACACCAGGAGGCGACGCCACGGTGGCCAAGGACGTGCCGGCAGCGACGACCCACGCGGCCGATCGCCACGATCTGATCCGCGTGCACGGGGCGCGGGTGAACAACCTGCGGGACGTGAGCGTCGAGCTGCCCAAGCGCCGCCTCACCGTCTTCACCGGGGTGTCGGGCTCCGGGAAGAGCTCGCTGGTGTTCGGCACGATCGCCGCCGAGTCGCAGCGGCTCATCAACGAGACCTACAGCACGTTCGTGCAGGGCTTCATGCCATCCATGGCCCGACCCGAGGTCGACGTGCTCGACGGCCTCACCACCGCGATCCTGGTCGACCAGCAGCGCATGGGCGGCGACGTCCGCTCGACGGTGGGCACCGCCACCGACGCCAACGCCATGCTGCGCATCCTCTTCAGCCGCCTCGGCCAGCCCTACGTCGGGTCGCCCCAGGCCTTCTCGTTCAACGTGGCGTCGATCAGCGGCGCCGGGGCGGTGACGGTCGAGAAGGCCGGCCAGACGGTGCGGGAGCGGCGCAGCTTCAGCATCACCGGCGGCATGTGCCCGCGCTGCGAGGGGCGGGGCTCGGTGTCCGACCTCGACCTCACGCAGCTCTACGACGACAGCAAGTCGCTGAGCGAGGGGGCCTTCACCATCCCCGGCTGGAAGTCCGACAGCTTCTGGACGGTCCGCGTCTACGCCGAGTCGGGGTTCGTCGATCCCGACAAGCCCATCCGCAGGTACACGAAGAAGGAGCTGCAGGACTTCCTCTACAAGGAGCCCGTGAAGGTCAAGGTCGACGGCGTCAACCTCACCTACGAGGGCCTCATCCCGAAGATCCAGAAGTCGTTCCTCTCGAAGGACCGGGAGTCCCTCCAGCCCCACATCCGGGCCTTCGTCGACCGGGCGGTCACCTTCACCACCTGCCCCGACTGCGACGGGACCCGCCTGAGCGAGGCGGCCCGCTCGTCGAAGATCGCCGGCACCAGCATCGCCGACGCCTGCGCGATGCAGATCACCGACCTGGCCGAGTGGGTGCGGGGCCTCGACGACCCCTCGGTGGCCCCGCTGCTGGCCTCGCTCTCGCAGACGCTGGACTCCTTCGTGCAGATCGGGCTCGGCTACCTCTCCCTCGACCGGCCGTCCGGCACGCTCTCCGGTGGCGAGGCCCAGCGCACCAAGATGATCCGGCACCTCGGCTCGTCGCTGACCGACGTCACCTACGTGTTCGACGAGCCCACCATCGGCCTGCACCCCCACGACATCCAGCGCATGAACGAGCTCCTCCTGCAGCTGCGCGACAAGGGCAACACCGTCCTGGTGGTCGAGCACAAGCCCGAGGCCATCGCCATCGCCGACCACGTGGTCGACCTCGGCCCCGGCGCCGGCTCGCAGGGCGGCACGATCTGCTTCGAGGGCACGGTCGAGGGCCTGCGGGCGAGCGACACCGTGACCGGGCGCCACCTCGACGATCGGGCATCGCTCAAGGACGCCGTGCGCACCGCCACCGGCGCCCTCGAGGTCCGTGGGGCCACCCGGCACAACCTGCAGGACGTCGACGTCGACATCCCGCTCGGCGTGCTCTGCGTCATCACCGGCGTGGCCGGCTCCGGGAAGAGCTCGCTGGTGCACGGCTCGCTGCCGACCGACGAGGGGGTGGTGGCCATCGACCAGAGCGCCATCAAGGGCTCCCGGCGCAGCAACCCGGCCACCTACACCGGCCTCCTCGAGCCGATCCGCAAGGCGTTCGCCAAGGCCAACGGCGTGAAGCCGGCGCTGTTCAGCGCCAACTCCGAGGGCGCCTGCCCCACCTGCAAGGGCGCCGGGGTGATCTACACCGACCTCGGGATGATGGCCGGCGTGGCGACCCTGTGCGAGGAGTGCGAGGGGCGGCGCTACGACGCCTCGGTGCTCGACTACCACCTGGGCGGGCGCGACATCAGCGAGGTGCTGGCCATGTCGGTCACCGAGGCGGAGGCGTTCTTCGGCGCCGGCGACGCCGCCCTCCCGGCCGCCCACGCCATCCTCGCCCGCCTGGCCGACGTCGGCCTCGGCTACCTCAGCCTCGGCCAGCCGCTCACCACCCTCTCGGGCGGCGAGCGCCAGCGGCTGAAGCTGGCCACCCACATGGCGGACAAGGGTGGGATCTACGTCCTCGACGAGCCGACCACGGGCCTGCACCTGGCCGACGTCGAGCAGCTGCTCGGGCTGCTGGACCGCCTCGTCGACGCCGGGAAGTCGGTCATCGTCATCGAGCACCACCAGGCCGTGATGGCGCACGCCGACTGGATCATCGACCTCGGCCCCGGCGCCGGCCACGACGGCGGGCGGATCGTCTTCGAGGGGTCGCCCGCCGACCTCGTGGCCGCCCGCTCGACCCTCACCGGTGAGCACCTGGCGGCCTACGTCGGCGCGTGAGGGACCTCCCCGGTTCCGGTTCCGAGAAGATCTTGGACACGATCCAGAATCTGGGTGTAGGGTCGCCGCCGTGACCGACTCGCCTCCCGCCGATGGCACCACGCTGCTGCGGGCGGCGGGCGTCCAGGTCACCGCGCAGCGCCTCGCCGTGCTGCGGGCGGTGGCGGCCCAGCCGCACTGCACCGCCGACGACGTCGACAAGGTGGTCCGGGCCCAGCTCGGCACCGTGTCGCGCCAGGCGGTGTACGACGCCCTCGGGGTCCTGACCGACCGCGGCCTCCTGCGCCGCATCCAGCCGGCGGGCTCGTCGGCCCGCTACGAGGACCGGGTGGGCGACAACCACCACCACCTCATCTGTCGCACCTGCAACGAGGTCGTCGACGTCGCCTGCGCGGTGGGGGACGTCCCCTGCCTCACGGCCGCCGACGACGCCGACTACGAGATCGACGAAGCGGAGGTCATCTACTGGGGCCGCTGCCCCAGCTGTGCCGCCTCCACCGTCGACCACTGAACCCATCAGCCAGCCAGCACACCACGAGGAGCAACATGTCAGAGACCGGTAGCGAGAGCGAGAACCCAGTCATCGACGCCCCGGAGCCCAAGGGCTCCCGGCCGCACACGAACCAGGACTGGTGGCCGAACCAGCTCGACCTGAAGGTGCTCCACGGGAACTCCCCCCGGGGCAACCCGATGGGTGAGGACTTCGACTACGCCAAGGCCTTCGAGGGCCTCGACGTGGAGGCGCTCAAGCGCGACGTCTTCGAGGTGATGACCACCTCGCAGGACTGGTGGCCCGCCGACTACGGCCACTACGGCCCGCTCTTCATCCGCCTCAGCTGGCACGCCGCCGGCACCTACCGCATCAAGGACGGTCGCGGCGGCGCCGGCGACGGCGGGCAGCGCTTCGCCCCGCTCAACAGCTGGCCCGACAACGCCAACCTCGACAAGGCCCGCCGCCTGCTGTGGCCGGTCAAGCAGAAGTACGGCAAGGCCATCTCGTGGGCCGACCTGCTGGTGTTCGCCGGGAACTGCGCCATCGAGTCGATGGGCCTCGAGACCTTCGGCTTCGCCTTCGGCCGCGCCGACGTGTGGGAGCCCGAGGAGATCTTCTGGGGTCCCGAGAGCGACTGGCTCGGCGACGAGCGCTACAGCGGCGACCGCGAGCTCTCCGGCCCGCTCGGCGCCGTGCAGATGGGCCTCATCTACGTGAACCCGGAGGGCCCCAACGGCAACCCGGACCCGATGGCCTCCGCCCGCGACATCCGCGAGACCTTCGCCCGCATGGCCATGGACGACGAGGAGACCGTCGCCCTGATCGCCGGCGGCCACACCTTCGGCAAGGCGCACGGCGCCGGCAACGCCGACCTCGTCGGCCCCGAGCCGGAGGGCTGCCCCGTCCACAGCATGAACCTGGGCTGGATCAGCGAGTACGGCAGCGGCAAGGGCAAGGACACCATCACCAGCGGCATCGAGGGCGCCTGGACCCCCACCCCGATCGAGTGGGACAACAGCTACTTCGAGACGCTCCTCAACAACGAGTGGGAGCTCTCCGAGAGCCCGGCCGGAGCCAAGCAGTGGAAGCCGGCCGGCGGGGCCCTCGCCGACGCCGTGCCCGACGCCCACGATCCGGCCGTGCGCCACGCGCCGATGATGACCACCGCCGACATGGCCCTGCGCACCGACCCCGTGTACCTGGAGATCTCCCGCCGGTTCATGGAGAACCCCGACCAGCTGGGCGATGCCTTCGGTCGGGCCTGGTACAAGCTGCTCCACCGCGACATGGGCCCCGTGTCCCGCCTCCTCGGCCCCTGGGTGCCCGAGGCGCAGCTCTGGCAGGACCCGGTGCCGGCCGTCGACCACGAGCTGATCGACGACGCCGACATCGCCGCCCTCAAGGCCAAGCTCCTCGACTCGGGCCTCTCCAGCGAGCGCCTCGTGGCGACGGCCTGGTCGGCGGCGGCCAGCTTCCGCCGCACCGACATGCGCGGCGGTGCCAACGGCGCCCGCCTCCGCCTCGATCCGCAGAAGGACTGGGAGGTCAACGAGCCGGCCGAGCTGGCCAAGGCCCTCACGGCCCTCGAGCAGGTCCAGCAGGACTTCAACGGCGCTCAGAGCGGTGGCAAGAAGGTCTCGCTGGCCGACCTGATCGTCCTCGGCGGCTGCGCCGCGGTGGAGCAGGCGGCCAAGGCGGCGGGGTACGACATCACGGTCCCCTTCACCCCGGGGCGCACCGACGCCACGGCGGAGATGACCGATGCCGACTCCTTCGCTCCGCTCGAGCTCACGGCGGACGGGTTCCGCAACTACCTGCAGGCCGGCGAGAAGATCTCGCCGGAGACGCTGCTGCTGGAGCGGGCCAACCTGCTCGGGCTCAGCGCTCCCGAGATGACCGTGCTCGTCGGTGGCCTCCGGGTCCTCGGCACCAACCACGGCGGGTCGTCGCACGGCGTGTTCACCGACCGGGTGGGCACGCTCAGCAACGACTTCTTCGTGCGGCTGCTCGATCCCGGCACGGAGTGGACCACCTCCACCACGGAGCACGTCTACGACGGGCGCGACCGCTCCACCGGCGACTCGAAGGGCACGGCCACCGCGGCCGACCTCGTGTTCGGCTCGAACTCCCAGCTGCGGGCCATCGCCGAGGTCTACGGCGCCGCCGACGGCGAGGAGAAGCTCGTGCAGGACTTCGTGGCGGCGTGGGATCGGGTCATGAACGCCGACCGGTTCGACCTGGCCTGACGCACCGGGGCGGTCCGCCGTTCCGCCCCTGCGATCACGAGGAGGCCCCGTGCTGCGGCACGGGGCCTCCTCGCGTGGTGCGGCGAGGCCGGTGTCAGGGAGGGGTCCCGAGGTCCTCGGCGGCGAGCAGCGGGAGGGGATCGCGGCCCAGCTTCGCCCGATAGGTGCTGTGGTAGTGGTGCAGGGTCGGCTCGTTGCGGCCGAAGACCACGTGGTCGAGGGCGCCGCCGTCGGCGGCGGCCTGCTGGGAGGCCCCTATCACGTAGTCCTCGTCGCGGATGATCTCGGCGAAGCTGTGGGCGATGTCGGTGAGGAACTCGGTGAGCTCGGGCGTGGGGGCCTCGAACCCCGGCTTCACGTAGAAGTCGATCCGGCTGGTGTGGCGGCCCGGGTCGGCTCGGTCGGGGTAGGCCCGCACCAGGAAGCACCCGGCGATGAACGGCATCAGGATCACGTTCGGGAAGATCCAGTACACGGGGAGCCCGGCCACGGTGAGGTCCCACTCGTCCTCTGGGAGCAGGCGCATGGCGTCGATCTCCCGCCGGCACAGGATCATCCGGTGGAGGTGCCCCTCCTCGTCGTGGAGCTGCACGTTCCCGTGGAACCCGTTGAACAGCGTGTCCCGGTGCAAGGTGGAGAAGTGGTACGTCTCGCCGAAGGTGTCCATGGCGAGCTTCCAGTTGCAGGCCGTCTCGTACACGTCGCGCGTGAGGGGCTCCAGCTGGTCGAACCCCCAGGTGGCCAGCTCGTCGTCGAACCAGGCCCCCAGGTGCTGGTCGAGGTCGATGGTCGCGTCGGGGTCGGGGTGCACGAAGAGCAGGCCGTGCCGCTCCTCGGCGGCCAGCGGGCGAAGGCCCAGGCAGGCCCGGTCGACGTCACCGAACAGGTCGGCCCGCGGCAGGCCGACCAGCGCCCCGCCCGTGTCGTAGCTCCAGGCGTGGAAGGGGCAGGTGAAGCGCCGGGCCGTCCCCCGAGCCGCCGTCTCGACGAGGGCGCCCCGGTGGCGGCACGAGTTGACGAAGGCCTTGAACGAGCCGTCGCGGTCGCGGGTGGCCAGGATCGGGATCCCGAGGTCCTGCACGGTCAGGAACGAGCCCGGCTCCGGGAGGTCGCTCGACAGGCCGACGCACTGCGGTGTGGCCAGGAAGAGCTCGGTCCACTCCCGTTCCGCCAGCTGGGGATCGGTGTAGTCGGAGGTCGGGAGGCGGCGGACGCCTCCGGCGTCGTCGGTGGTGCCGGCGTCGAGGTGGGCGCACAGCTGCTTGATGAGGCGGACCTGCTCGTCGTGGCGCATTCTTAGAGACAACTCTAAACTTGTGGAGGCGTCAAGGGGTGACGGCGGCACCAGCACGGCGCGCCAGACTCGGGGGGTGAGCGGTCTGCGGCAGCACAACAAGGCGAAGCGGCGCGACGCCATCCTCGACGCCGCCGTGTCGCTGCTGGGCGCCCGGCCGTCCGAGGAGGTCACGACCGAGGAGATCGCCGCCCTCGCCGGCGTCTCGCCGGCGACCGTCTACAACCTCGTCGGCACCCGCGACGAGCTGCTGCACCAGCTCGTGGCCCGCGTGCTGGAGCGGCTCGGCGCCACGCTGCGCGAGGTCGACCCGTCCGATCCGATCACGGCGGCCCGCACGGTGGTCGACCAGACGGTGCAGGCGTTCGTGGCCGACGCCTCGGCCTACAAGCAGGTGGTCGCGCACGCCCAACGCGCCGGCCCCGACCGGTCGCTGGCGGTGGACCCGTCGAGCTTCCAGGTGGCGGCGATGCGGGCGGCCCAGCAGGCCGGGATCCTCCGTGACGACCTCGACGCCGCCGCCGTCGGCCGGCAGGTCTTCCTCTCCTACGTCGGCGCCATGGTGCTGTGGAGCGCAGGCCGGCTCGACGACCGGGGCTTCGCGATGGCGGCGCGCCACGGCCTCGCCACGGCGCTGGCCGCGGCGGCCGCCGACGCGCACCGGGAGGGGTTCCTGGAGGAGCTGCAGGCCCTCGGCACCGTGCTCGAGCACGACGCCTGGCAGCACCACGACGGCGACGAGCCGGGCTGAGCCGGGCTGAGGCGAGGCGTCCTCGCGCCCTCGGCTGGCCGGTGTCAGCGGTGCTCGGGGTTGGGGAAGTCGTACCGGCAGCCGGCGTCCCACCCGGCTCGCTGGTTGCCGTGGGCCGGGAACCCACCCGCGTCGCGCAGGAGCCGGGCGAGGTGCATCAGGTTCCAGGCCATGAAGGTGGTGTTGCGGTTGGTGAAGTCGTTCTCGGGCCCGCCGGAGCCGGGATCGAGGTAGGACGGGCCGGGTCCCGCCTCGCCCAGCCACGCCGCGTCGGCTTGCGGCGGGATCGAGTAGCCGAGGTGCTGGAGCGAGTAGAGGACGTTCATGGCGCAGTGCTTGGCGCCGTCCTCGTTGCCGGTCACGAGGCAGCCGCCGACCCGTCCGTAGTAGGCGTACTGGCCGGCGTCGTTGAGCACGGCCGACGACCCGTAGAGGCGCTCGATGACCCGGGTGCACACCGACGACTTCTCGCCGAGCCAGATCGGCGTCATGAGCACGAGGATGTCGGCGGCCAGGACCTGCTCGTAGAGCGCCGGCCAGCCGTCGGTGGCCGCACCGTGCTCGGTCATGTCCGGCTGGACGCCCGGTGGCAGGTCGAGGTCGACGGCTCGGACGGTCTCCACGGCCACGCCGTTGGCCTCCATCACCGCGACGGCGATGCGGGCCAGGCCGTCGGTGTGCGACGGCTCGGGGGACCGCTTGAGCGTGCAGTTGACGAACAGCGCCCGCAGGTCGGAGAAGTCCGTCGGGTTGTCGTCGCAGAGCTGTTGCTGGCGTTCGTCGAGCGACATCTGGCCTCCAGGGTGGTCGGGACCGCCTCAGGCAACCACACGGGGCGGCCTCGGGGTCGGCGGGTGCCCGAGCGCCCGCGCCGATCGGGTAGAACACCAGCAGCGATGGCGAGCGATGTGGCTGAGTCCCTGATCCGAGCAGCGGAGCGCCTCTTCGCCGAGCGCGGCTCCGACGCCGTGAGCCTCCGCGAGATCACCGCCGCCGCCGGGGCCACCAACGCCAGCGCCGTGCAGTACCACTTCGGCGACCGGCGCGGCCTGGTGCAGGCGGTCGTGGCCAAGCACGAGGCCGAGGTGGAGGCGCGCCGCCACCTGCTGCTCGACGCCTACGAGCAGCGCTCGCAGCCCGACGTCCGGGCGCTCGCCGCCGCCCTGGTCGAGCCGCTGGCCGCCGAGCTCACCTGCGAGGGCGGGACCGGGTACCTGCAGCTGGTCGCCGACCTCTACAACCGACCGAACCCCACCTTCGACCCGGCGACCTTCGAGGACCGCACCCACAGCATCCACCGGTGGCGGGCGGCGGCGGCCCTGGCCCTCACCCCCGAGGCCGTGCGCCTGCACCGCCGCTTCGACGCGCTGCGCTTCACGGTGTCGGAGCTGGCCCGGCGGGGCCGCACGGGGGCCCGCGACCACCGGCTCTTCACCAGCCAGCTCATCGACCTGGTGGGCGGCCTGCTCATGTCGCCGGTGTCCGAGGAGACCCGCCGCCTCTTCCGCTGACGCTTGACATCAATGCACTTGCATTGATCAACTGGCGAGATGGCATGGGACTTCTCCACCGAACCGGAATTCCAAGCGAAGCTCGACTGGATCGAGCAGTTCTGCAAGGAGGAGGTGGAGCCGCTCTCCTACGTCTTCCCGTACGCGGTGCGCTCGCCCGACCCGCGGGTGAAGGCCTACGTGCGCAGCCTGCAGCAGCAGGTGAAGGACCAGGGCCTCTGGGCCCTCTTCCTCGACGAGGAGCTGGGCGGCCCCGGCTACGGCCAGCTCAAGCTGGGCCTGGTGAACGAGATCATCGGCCGCTACCCGACCGCGCCCCAGATGTTCGGGGCGGCGGCGCCCGACACCGGGAACATGGAGATGCTGGCGGCCTACGGCACCGAGGAGCAGAAGGAGCGCTGGCTCACCCCGCTCATCAACCAGGAGATGTTCTCCGCCTACTCGATGACCGAGCCGCAGGGCGGGTCCGACCCCAACCTGTTCAAGACCTACGCCACCCGTGACGGCGACGAGTGGGTCATCAACGGCGAGAAGTGGTTCACCAGCGCCGGGCGGGTGGCCGACATCCTCTTCGTGATGTGCACCAACGGCATGTACGTGGTGCCGCGCGAGACGCCGGGCGTGGAGATCCAGCCGGAGCCCCGCAACCACAACCACATCATCTACAACGAGGTGCGGGTGCCCCTCGACCACCTCCTCGGCCCCGAGGACGGCGCCAAGGTGCTGGCCCAGCGGCGGCTCGGCGGCGGTCGGATCCACCACGCCATGCGCACCATCGCCCAGTGCAAGCTGGCCTTCGACATGATGTGCGAGCGGGCGCTCAGCCGCGAGTCGCACGGCAAGATCATCGCCGAGCACCAGATGGTGCAGGAGAAGATCGCCGACTCCTACGCCCAGATCCGCATGCTGCGCCTCTTCGTGCTGGAGACGGCGTGGAAGATCGACAACTCCAGCACCCAAGAGACCCGCACCGACATCGCGGCCGTGAAGTACACGATGGCCAAGGTGCTGCGGGAGGTGTCGTTCAACGCCCTGCACATCCTCGGCTCGCTCGGCACCACCGACCTCACGCCGATCCAGGCGATGTACGCCGCCGCGCCGACGATGGGCATCGCCGACGGCGTCGACGAGGTCCACAAGTCCACCGTGGCCCGCAACGTGCTCAAGAGCTACCGGCCGCACGAGGGCTACTGGCCCACCGAGTACTTCCCGGCGAAGCGGGAGGAGGCCTGGGCGAAGATGCAGCCGAAGCTCGACGCCGACCCCGACCTCAAGGCCGCCGCCGAGGCCTCCAAGAAGTACTTCGCCAACCGTCGCTGACCTGCGCCTCGCGCCGGTCAGACCGTGGCCGGCGCGGGGGTGGGCTGCAGCGGGGGGTCGGGGCGGTGGCGGGCTGCGCTGGGCGGGGTGCCGACCACCCTCGTGAAGGCGCGGCTGAAGGCGGCCTCGGAGTCGTAGCCGACGGCCCTCCCCACGGCCGACACCGTGGCGTCGCTCGTCTCGAGGAGGTCGAGCGCGTGGTGCATCCGCCACCGGGTGACGTAGCGCATGGCCGGCTCGCCCACGAGCTCGGTGAAGCGGGCGGCGAAGGCCGACCGTGACATGGCGGCCTCGGTGGCCAGGGCGCCGACGGTCCAGGCCCGGGCCGGGTCGGCGTGGATGGCGCGCACGGCCGCACCGAGCTGTGGGTCCTGGAGGGCGCCGAGCCAGCCCCGACGCGCCTCGGGGTCGCGCTCCAGCCACGTCCGGACGGCCTGGATCACGAGGATGTCGCACAGCCGGCTCACCACGGCATCGCCGCCCGTGCGCACCTCACGGGTCTCATCGGCCATCAGGCCGAGCGTGGCGTGGAGCCAGTCGGAGCGCGGCGTGCGGGCCGCCTCCACGTGGATCAGGTCGGGGAGGGCGTCGACCAGGTGGCGGGCGGCGGGGTGGTCGAAGCGGACGCCGCCGCAGACGACGTGCGTCCGCTCGCCGCCGCCTCCGTGGCGGAGCACGGCGTAGCGGTCGCTCCAGTAGTCGTGGGGCAGGTCCAGCACCGACGGCGTGGCCGCCTCCGCCCGCCCCCAGGCCCGGTGCCCGGTGCCGTGGGGGACGAGCACGAGGTCGCCCGCCTCCACCCGGCGCGGCGATCCCGGGACGACCTCGATCGTGCAGGCGCCGGAGGTGACCACGTGGAACCAGAGGCAGCCCTCCATCGGGGGGAGGGCCAGGCCCCACGGCTCCGTGAGCTCGGACGGGCAGTAGAAGATCCCCGAGAGGCGCAGGAAGCGCAGGGCGCTCCCGAGGCCGGGGTCGAGGGTCTCGTGCACGTCCGCAGTCTGGTCCCGCACCGCTCGATCATCCATCCTGCTGGACGATCGAGCAACGATCAGGCTCTCCTGACCGTGGACCGTCCATCGGAACGCCAGCAGGCTGGACGCATGGACACCCTCACCACCACCCACCTCCCGCCCTCCGCCTCCGCCGATGCCGAGGACGACGCCGCCCAGCGGCAGCGCACGCTCCGGGCGATCCAGCGCCGATCCTTCGCCGTGCTGTCCACCGTGTCGCCGGCGGGCTTCCCCCACGCCGCGGGCGTCGCCTACTGCGCCGTCGGCTCGACGCTCTACGTCAGCACCGAGCGCGGCAGCCGCAAGGCCCGCAACGTCGCCGCCGACGAGCGGGTGGCGCTCGTCGTCCCGGTGCGGCGCCTCCCGGTCGGCCCGCCGTTCACGGTGCAGCTCCAGGCGCGGGCGACCGTCCTGGCCGTCGACGACGCCGAGATCGTCGACCTGGTGGCCGCCGGGGCGCTGCGGCGGATCACCGGCCACGGCGAGCTCGACCTGCCCGACGGCTGCTTCCTGCGGATCGTGCCGAACGGGCCGGTCCACACCTACGGCATCGGCGTGTCGGCGCTCGCCGTGGCCCGCGACCCCCTCCACGTGGGGCCGCGATCGGTCGACCTGCGCTGAGCGGCCACCGGGGCCGGGTGCGAGACTGCCGGCCGTGGAAGGCCTCCGACTGCCGCTCACCTACGACGAGTGCCGGGCCCGCTGGCGTCAGCGGGCCGACGAGCGGGGCCTGTCGGTCGAGCCGCACCCGATCACGGCCCGCGGCCCGCACGGCCAAGAGCTCACCGTCGACGTCGTGGCCCTCGGCCCCGAGCAGCCGCGGCGCGCCTTGCTCGTGCTCTCGGGCGTCCACGGGGTGGAGGGGTTCGTCGGCTCGCAGCTCCAGGGCGACCTGGTGGCCCGGGTCGACCCCGCCGCCCTGCCGCCCGACGTCGGGGTCGTGCTGGTCCACGCCGTCAACCCCTGGGGCATGGCGTGGTGGCGACGGCAGAACGAGTCGAACGTCGACCTGAACCGCAACTGGGGCCGCAGCACGGGGGAGCCCGCCCACAACGATGCCTACGACCTGGTCCACCCCCTGGCCTGCCCCGACACCGCCGAGCTCCCGTCGCTGGAGGTCCTCTTCGCGCAGGCCGCCGAGCTGATCGCCGAGCGGGGCGCGGCATGGGTGCGCGATGCCATCACCACCGGGCAGTACCGCCACGCCGACGGGCTCCACTTCGGCGGGCACCGCACCGAGGAGTCCACGGCCATCGTCGAGCGCGTCGCCCGGCATCGGCTCGCCGGCGTCGAGCGGCTGCTGATCGTCGACCTCCACACCGGCCACGGGCCGCGCGGCGTCGTGACGGCGCTCTCCGACCAGCCGCCGGGCTCCCCGCCCGACGACCTCCTGCGGGCCACCTTCGGTCGGGTGGAGGCCACGGTCGGCAACCCGGACGCCACGACGAGGGTGAAGTCGGGACCGATCGCGGCTGGGCTGCGAGGGCTGTTCCCCGACGCCGAGTGCACCGCCGCCACCCTCGAGGTGGGCACGGCCGGCGACGAGGAGCAGCTGGCGGCCACCTACCAGGAGCAGTGGGTGCACCGCCGGGGCGACCGCTCCCGCCCCGAGCACCGCGCCGCCGTGTGGGCCTACCGACGCTGCTTCACGCCCGACGACCCCGAGTGGGAGGAGGCCGCCCTCGCTGCGGGCGGCGCGCACCTCGACTCGGCCCTCGCCGCCGTGCTCGGCGAGAGCTGAGGGCGGTGCCCGATCGCCCCCCGACCTTCGCCGACGTCCGGGCGGCGGCCGCTCGCATCGAGGGTCGGGTGGCCCGCACCCCGGTGCTGCGCAGCCCCGGGCTCGACGAGCTGGTGGGCGCCCGGGTGCACCTCAAGGCCGAGCACCGCCAGGTGGGCGGCGCGTTCAAGGCCCGGGGTGCCACCAACGCCGTCTGGTCGCTCGACGACGACGCCGCCCGCCGCGGCGTGGCCACCCACAGCTCGGGCAACCACGCCGCGGCGCTGGCGGCGGCTGCGGCCGGCCGGGGCATCGCCTGCCACGTGGTCATGCCCTCGACCGCCCCGGCGGTGAAGGTGGCGGCCACGCGCGCGCACGGCGCCGAGGTGGTCTTCTGCGAGCCCACCATGGCGGCCCGGGAGGCCGGCCTGGCAGAGGTGGTGGCCCGCACGGGAGCGGTGGAGGTGCACCCCTCGGCCGACCCGGCCGTGATCGCGGGGCAGGCCACGGCCACCCTCGAGCTGCTGGCCGACGTGCCCGCGGTGGCCACGCTCGTGGCGCCGGTGGGCGGCGGTGGCCTGCTCAGCGGCGCCGCCCTGGCCGCCGCCGGCCTGGGTCGCGCCGTGCGGGTGGTCGGCGGCGAGCCCGAGGCCATGGCGGACGCGCACCGGTCGCTGGCCGCCGGCGCGCTCCTCGTCGACGGCAACGGCACCTCGATCGCCGATGGCCTCGCAGCCGTGCTCGGCGAGCTGACCTTCGGGATCCTCCGCGCCCACCGGGTGGAGGTGGTCACCGTCGCCGAGGAGGAGATCGTCACGGCGATGCTGCTCCTGCGAGACCTGGCCGGTCAGGTGGTCGAGCCCAGCGCCGCCGTGGCCCTGGCGGCGCTGCTGCGGCTGGTGGCCCGAGGCGACCGCCTGGGTGGCGACGTGGGCCTGGTGCTCAGCGGCGGGAACGTCGACCCCGATCGCTTCCCGGCCGCCGGCTGAGCCGGCTCAGCCCGGCGCGAGCCGCCGGCGCAGCTCCACGTACACCGCGGGGCCGGCCAGCTCCTCGAGCTCGGAGGCCAGGGAGTCCACGACGGCCGCCTCCCCGACGTAGGCCCGCTCGCCCTCGGTGCAGCACCACGCCATCGACTCGCCGTGCTCGCCCCAGTCGGCGCGGGTCCAGCGCCGGACGGTCGCCACCTCGGTGTCGTCGGGGCCGGCCTCCCAGTCGACGCGGATCGGCAGCTGCCAGCACACCGACGGCTTCCACTCGACCGGTGGCTCGTCGGCCGCCAGGGCGGCGAGGTGCAGGGCGCACCCGGCGCCGCCCGCGAACCCCGGGCGGTTGACGAAGATGCAGGCACCGTCGACCACCCGGGTGGCCTGGCGGGCCTCGTCGGCGTAGATCCCGCTGGCGGCCGCCTCGGCGTGGTGCTGGAACAGCTCGGCCGGCAGCGTGGCGGCCAGGGCGCCGATGGTCATGGCCTCGTCGCCGTCATCGAGGTCGGCGCCGAGGGAGCAGCACCCCTGGCCCAGCTCCTCCGCGGGCTCCGCCAGGATCCCCAGGCAGCCGCGGCCGAACAGGCAGGTCCACCGGGACGTGAGGAAGTCGGTGTCGAAGCGCCAGGTGGTGGGGCCGTCGACGATCACCTCGTGGCCCCCCGTCACGTCGGGTCCTGCTCGGCCAGCCAGGCCAGCACGCCCTCAGCGGCGGCCACCCCGGTGCTGAACGCGCCTTGGAGGAGGTAGCCGCCGGTCGGCGCCTCCCAGTCGAGCATCTCGCCGGCGACGAACGTGCCGGGGCGGGCTCGCAGCATCGCCCGGGCGTCGGTGGCCGCCAGGTCCACCCCACCGGCGGTGGAGATGGCCCGCTCGATGGGGCGGGTGGCCAGCAGCTCGACGGGGACCGAGCGCAGGAGCGCCGCCAGCGCGTCGGCATCGGTCGGGATCCGGTTGCCGACCGCCTCCCGGAGGAGGCCGATGGCCACCGGTGAGAGGCCGGCGCGCCGCAGGGCCGTGCTGGTGGAGTCCTTGGCCCGGCGCCGGGCCAGGCGGGTCGTCACGTCGTCGTCGGTGGCATCGGGCCAGAGGTCGATGCGCACGTGCGCGCGCTCGCCGCGCTCGAGGGTGGTCCGCATGCGGCTGGCCAGCTCGTACACGGGGCCGCCCTCGAGGCCCTCGGCGGTCACCATGGCGTCGCCGCGGGCCGTGACCCGCCGATGCGTGAGCGCCACGTCCTTCAGCGGGTGGCCGGCGAAGCGGTCGCGGAACACGTGCGTCCAGCCGACCACGAAACCGCAGTTCGCGGGCCGCAGCGGCACCACCTCGACCCCGGCCGCCTCCAGGGGCGCCACCCAGGCCCCGTCGGAGCCGGTGCGGGGCCAGCTCGCCCCGCCGAGGGCCAGCACGGTCGCGTCCGCCTCCACCTCGAGGAGCTCGTCGTCGGGCCCACGGAACCGGAGGGCGCCGCCCTCGCTCCACCCGAGCCAGGTGTGGCGGGTGGCCACCCGCACCCCGAGGCCGGTCAGCCGCTCGAGCCACGCCCGCAGGAGCGCCGTGGCGCGGAAGCCTTCGGGGAACACCCGCCCGCTGGAGCCCACGAAGGTCGGTTGGCCGAGCCCCTCGCTCCAACGTCGCAGCGCGGCGGGGTCGAAGTGCTCGATGGCCGGCGCGAGGGCATCCCGGGCGTCGCCGTAGCGGGCCAGGAAGGCATCGAGGGGCTCGCTGTGGGTGAGGTTGAGCCCACCGCGGCCGGCCACCTGCAGCTTGCGGCCCACGGTGGGCATCCGCTCGTACACGGTCACGGCCACGCCGGCGCCGGCCAGCACCTCGGCCGCCATCAAGCCGGCCGGTCCGCCGCCCACCACGCCCACCTGCCTCGGGCCGCTCACCTGGGCGGCCTCCACGTGCGCATCGCCGGCACCCTACCCAGCCGACCGCCGCCGCCCGCCGGCGAGCGGCCCGCTCAGCGGGTGTGCCGAGCCCGCAGCACCACGTCGTCGACGTGGTGGCTCGAGGCGGTGCCGCCGGGTCGAGGCCGCACCTCGTGCACCTCCACCTCCCACGCGGGAGCGCTGGCGAGGGCGGCGGCGACGTCGTCGATCCGCACGTAGGCGTCGGGGTCGAACGCCCGGCTGTGGGTGGCCGTGTCGACGGGGGCGCGCATCGGCTCGAGGTCGTGGCCGATCACCAGGAGGGTCCCGCCGGGGGCGACCGCGCCGAGCAGGTTGGCCACCCCGCGCCCGTCGGGGGTACGGGGGATCGAGGCGTAGGCCGCCGTCACCAGGTCGTAGGCCCCGGCCTCGAACGGCGCCGGAGCGTTGGCGTCGGCCTGCAGGCGATCGACGCTGAGGCCGCGGCGCTCGGCCTCGCTGCCGATCCGGGTGAGGGCCCGCCCCGAGATGTCGGAGGCGGTCACGCGCCACCCCTGCTCCGCCAGCCAGATGGCGTCGCCGCCCTCGCCGGCCCCCACGTCGAGCGCCCGGCCCGGGGCCCGCCCCGCCACCTCGTGGACGAGCGAACCGTTCGGTCGGCCGCTCCACAGCGGCTCGCCGCCGTAGCGGTGGTCCCAGTCGAGCTCGTTGGCCGACGGCCGGGCCGCCGCCCGCAGGTCGTCGTGGGCGAGGCTGAAGCTGATCATGCCGCCGACGAGCGCCCCGTGGGCGGCGGCCGCCAGCAGCTGCTGGCTGGGGTCCGTCACGTTGCCGGCCGCGAACACGCCGTCCACGCCGGTGCGACCGGTGGCATCGACCTCCACCACCTCGCCCAGCCCGCTCGGGTGGGCGGTCACCCGGAGGCCGAGCTCGGCGAAGGCCTCGAGGCGGGGCCGGAACCGGGGGCCCACCACCACCGCATCGGCGTCGAGGCGGCTCCCGTCGGCCAGCTCGACGCCGCCGACGGCCCCGTCGCGCTCGAGCAGCAGCCGGACGACGGCCTGCTCCACGATCGCCACCCCGCTCGCTCGCAGCTGGTCGAGCTCGGCCGTAGGCAGGAGGTCGGCGACGGATCGGTCGTGGAGGACCACGGTGAGCTGGCCGGCCAGGTGGCGCAGCAGGGGTGCCGTGTGGAGCCCCATCGCGTGGGTGACGACGAGCACCAGGCGCTGGTCGCGCACCTCGTAGCCGTGGCAGAAGGGGCAGTGGATGACGTCGCGGCCCCAGCGCTCGCGCAGGCCGTCGATCGGCGGGAGCTCGTCGGCCAGGCCCGTGGCCACCAGCAGCCGGCGGGCCACCAGTGCGACGCCGCCCACCAGCTCCAGGTGGAACCGACCCTCGCCGTCTCGGGTCACCCGCTCGACCCGCCCCGGCAGCACCTCGACGCCGTAGCCCCGGACCTCTTCGCGGCCGGCTCCCGTGAGCGCCGCCGGCGGCTGCCCGTCGAAGCCCAGGTAGCTGTGCAGGTGGGCGGCCGGGCCGTTGCGGGGATCGCCGGCGTCCACGACGATCACCGAGCGCCGCTGGCGGGCGACCTGCAGGGCAGCGCCCAGCCCGGCGGCGGACCCGCCGACGACGGCGACGTCGCAGTGCCGCTCGATGCTGGGTGGCTGGTGGTCGTGGTGGGGAGGGTGCTCGGCCATGGACCCGACGATAGGGTCGTCCACACGGCCTGCAAACACCCTTGCAGGATTCGCAAGACGCCCGAGGAGGGGCAATGTCGTCCAGCGAGATCGAAGAGGTCGTGCGCACCCGGCTGCGCAGCCTCCGCACGACCATGGGCCTCTCGCTCGACGAGCTGGCGGCCCGCACGAACCTGAGCGCGTCGACGATCAGCCGGGTGGAGACGGGGAAGCGCACGATCAGCCTCGACGTCCTCCTGCCGCTGGCGACCGCCCTGCAGGTGGACCTCGACGCGCTGCTCGACCTCCACCACGACGACGACGTGGTCATCCGACCGAGCCCGAGCACCTGGGGGGACCGCACCAGCTGGATGCTGAGCCGCCCCACGGCCGCCACCGTGGCGATGAAGGTGCGCCTGGAGCCGGTCGAGCGGGCGCCCGAGCCCCAGGTCCACCCCGGCCACGACTGGTTCTTCGTGCTGGAGGGGCGCGTGCGGCTGGGGCTGGGGGAGCGGGAGATCGTGGTGGAGGCCGGCGAGGCGGCCGAGTTCGCCACCATGACACCGCACGCCGTCAGCGCCCTCGACGGCCCCGCCGAGGTGCTGATGCTCTTCGACCGCGACGGGCACCGGGCCCACGTCCACCGCGACGGCCCGCCGCAGGATCCGGCGTAGCGGACCCGGGCTGGGGACTCAGGGTCGGGGGCTCAGGGCTGGGGACTCAGGGCTGGGGACTCAGGGCTGGGGCAGCGGATCGAGCGCGGCGCGGAACACGCCCGACACGTCGTCGGCGTAGGGGTAGACGGCGTCGACGCCGAGCTGCACCACCGACATGAGCAGCGACAGCAGGATGGCCACGATGCCGTTGGCGGTGGTGGCCGGATCGAGGTCGGGGCGGACCGAGCCGGCCGCCTGCTCGGCCCGCAGCCGGTCGGCGCAGGCCGTCCGCAGCTCGGTGAGCGCGGGGATGTCGAGCACCCGCCGGGTGACCTCGGGCTCGAGGCCGGCCAGCAGGCGGCGGGCCAGCGGGTGGTCCTGCAGGGCGGTCACGAGGGTGGTGAGCAGCGCGTTGCGCCAGTCGGCGGCGGCGGGCTGGTCGGGTCGGGTGGGGTGGTCGAAGATCCCGGCGAGGCCCTCGTGGATGACCCCGGCAGCGTCCTCGTCGACCGCCGCCAGGAACAGGGCCTCCTTGCCGTCGAAGTACGCGTAGGGCGCGGTGGCCGCCACGCCGGCATCGCGGGCGATGTCCGTGACCGAGGTGGAGCGGAAGCCGTCACGCCCGAAGCGGGCGATCGCGGCCCGCAGGATCTCCTGGCGGGTGACCGCCCCCTTGGTGGGCGCCATCGAGGTGACCATGATCACAGCCTATCTCGATTTGAGGACTTGAGGTAAAGCCTCAAATCATCTACCGTGAGTAGCATGCTGCAGACCAGCAACCCCGACCGTGTCGTACCCACCCGCCGCATGTCCTTCGAGGAGTCCCTGCGGGACCTCCCGAAGCACTTCGCCACCGACGGCGACCTCATCGCCAGCCACCTGGCTGCGTCGCTGTCGTCGCTCTTCCCCGATGGGGAGGACTTCTTCGTCCGGTCGGTGCGCCACTACCGCAGCGAGATCACCGACCCCGAGCTCAAGCGGCAGGTGTCGGGCTTCATCGGCCAGGAGGCCATCCACGGTCGGGAGCACCGCGTGCTCAACGACCGCCTGGCCGAGCTCGGCTACCCCACCAAGCTCTACGAGCGCATCACCAAGCGGGGCCTCGCCATCCGAGAGCGCATCGCCCCGCCGAGCGCCAACCTCGCCGCCACCGCCGCCCTCGAGCACTTCACGGCCACGCTGGCCGAGCTGGTGCTCAGCAGCGAGGAGACCCGCGAGCTGTTCGGCCACGAGGCCCTGCGCGACGTCTTCCTCTGGCACGCGCTGGAGGAGTCGGAGCACAAAGCGGTGGCCTTCGACGTCTACAAGGCGGTCGGCGGCACCGAGCGCATGCGGGTGTGGACGATGAAGCTGCTCCGCATCGGCTTCGTGGCCGTGGTGACGGGGCAGATCGTGTTCTCGCTGCTCGGCGACCGCGCCACCTACCGACGGGGGAACCTCCGCAAGAGCTTCCGCCGCCTCCGCACCTCGCCGCTGCTCACCCGCGACCTGTGGGAGCAGCTGAAGGACTACGACCGGCCCGACTTCCACCCCGACGACCGCGACACCGACGCCCTGGTCGCCGAGTGGCAGGCCAAGCTCTTCGGGACCGACGGCACGCTCAACGACAAGCTCGTCGGCTCGGCGGCCTAGCCATGGCGGCCACGGAGCACCTCGACGTCCTGATCGTGGGCGCCGGCCTCTCGGGCATCGGTGCCGGGCACTACATCCAGACCGAGTGCCCGTGGGCCTCGTACGCCATCTTCGAGGCGCGCGGCGCCATCGGCGGCACGTGGGACCTCTTCCGCTACCCGGGGATCCGGTCCGACTCCGACATGTACACCCTCGGCTACTCGTTCCGACCCTGGGACGGCGACAAGGCCATCGCCGACGGCGGCGACATCCTGCGCTACATCCGGGAGACCGCCGCCGAGGAGGGGATCGACCAGCACATCCGCTTCCACCACCGCATCCTCTCGGCCGACTGGTCGACCGACGGCGCCCGCTGGCACGTCACCGCCGAGCGGAGCGACACCGGCGAGGTGGTCGAGCTCACCGCCGGCTTCGTCTTCTCCTGCAGCGGCTACTACCGCTACGACCGTGGGCACCAGCCCGACTTCCCCGGCATGGACCGCTTCGAGGGCACCATCGTGCACCCCCAGGCCTGGCCCGAGGACCTCGACTACGCCGGCAAGCGGGTGGTGGTCATCGGCAGCGGCGCCACCGCCGTCACGCTGATCCCGTCGCTGGCCCGCGAGGCCGCCCACGTCACCATGCTCCAGCGCTCGCCCAGCTACATCGCCACGGTCCCGGCCAAGAACCCCCTGGCCGACCTGCTCCGCACCGTCCTGCCCGGCGGCCGCGGCGGTCGGGCCGCCCGCTGGATGATGGCCCTCGGCACCCAGGCCACCTACCAGGTGAGCCGCCGGTACCCCGGCCCGGTGCGCAAGCTCCTGCGGGCGGGCGTGAAGGCCCAGCTGCCGCGGGGCTACGACGTCGACACCCACTTCAACCCGCGCTACGACCCGTGGGACCAGCGCCTGTGCGCGGTGCCGAACGGCGACCTGTTCAAGGCCATCCGCAAGGGCCAGGCGTCGGTGGTGACCGACCACATCGCCACCTTCACCGAGACCGGCATCAGCCTCGCCTCCGGCGCCGAGCTCGACGCCGACATCGTGGTGTCGGCCACCGGGCTCGAGATGCTCTTCATCGGCGGGATCGAGGTCACGGTCGACGGCGCCGAGGTCGACGTGCCCAACCGCCTCACCTACAAGGGGATGATGCTCGAGGGCGTGCCGAACCTGGCGCTCGCCATCGGGTACACCAACGCCTCCTGGACGCTGAAGTGCGACCTCACGTGCGACTACGTGTGCCGCCTGCTGCAGCACCTGCGCGCCACGGGCAACCGCCAGTGCACCCCCGAGAACCACGAGGCGGGCGTGAGCGCCGAGCCGCTCCTGGGCCTGTCCTCCGGGTACATCGCCCGGGCCGCCGGCCAGTTCCCGCAGCAGGGCTCGAAGGCCCCCTGGCGGGTCCACCAGAGCTACCTGGCCGACTACCGGGCCCTGAAGCGCAGCGACGTCGACGACGGCGCCATGGTCTTCTCCAACCCCGCACCCTCGGCGGACCTCGTGGCCGCCGGTCAGGAGCTGAGCGCGTGAAGCACCTCACCGGGCGGGTGGCCGCCATCACCGGGGCGGGCTCCGGCATCGGTCGGGCCCTCGCCCTCGAGCTCGCCGGGCGCGGCGCCCACCTGGCCCTCTCCGACATCGACGAGGTGGGCCTGGCCGACACCGTCGCCCGCTGCGAGGGGTTCCCGGTCAAGGTCACCTCCACCCGGGTCGACGTCGCCGACCGCGCCGCGGTCGAGGCGTGGGCCGACGCCGTCGTCGACGCCCACGGCCGGGTCGACCTCGTGGTCAACAACGCCGGTGTGGCCGTGGCGGCCACCGTGGCGTCGATGTCCCACGACGACGCCGAGTGGCTGATGGCCATCAACTTCTGGGGCGTCGTCCACGGCACGAAGGCCTTCCTGCCCCACCTGCAGGCGGCCGGCGAGGGCCACATCGTGAACGTGTCGAGCGTGTTCGGCCTGATCAGCGTGCCCTCGCAGTCGGCCTACAACGCCTCCAAGTTCGCGGTGCGCGGGTTCACCGACGCCCTGCGCATGGAGCTCGAGCTGGAGCGCAGCGGCGTGTCCTGCACCACCGTCCACCCGGGCGGCATCAAGACCAACATCGCCCGCAACGCCCGGATGGACGCCAGCATCGCCGACCTCGCCGGCTCGGCCACCGAGGCGCGCGATCGCTTCGACCAGGTGGCGATGAGCTCGCCCGAGAAGGCGGCCCGCCAGATCCTGAAGGCGGTCGCCCGCAACCGTCGTCGCGCCCTCATCGGCCCCGACGCCAAGGCGCTCGACCTCGTGAGCCGGCTGCCGGCCGGGGTCTACCAGCGGGTGATCGTGGCGGGCGCCAGGCTCCGCCGCTGACCCACCCGGCTCACGCCGCGCTCCTCGGCTCGACGCGCGCCTCCTCGGCCATGGCGTCGATGGCGCCGCGGCGGTCCACGCCGGCGAGGGTGGCCCACGCCGCCGCTCCCGTGGGGATCGGCAGCCAGAACTGCACCAGCCGGTAGGTGGCCACCCCGAGGCTGGCCGTGGCCCGCGGCGCGCCGAAGCCCACCAGGGTCACGATGAGCGTGGCTTCGATCACCCCGAGCCCGCCCGGCGAGAGGGGCACCGCCGCCAGCACGTTGGCCAGCCCGTAGGCGACCAGCAGCCCGGCGATCGGGGCCTGGTAGCCGAAGGCGGCGAGGAACAGCCACAGCACGGCGATGTCGAGGACCCAGTTGGCGGCAGCCCAGCCGATGGCGGTCAGCGCCAGGCGGGGTTGCTGCGTGAAGGTGCTGAGCTGCTCGGCGGCCCGGCCGAACGCCGCCGTCACCCGCTCCGGGTCGAGGCGCGGGATGCGGTCGGCCAGCCGGCCGATCAGCTGCAGCGTGCGGCTGCGCCCGCGGGTGAGGGCGAGGACCGCGCCGGCCGCGGCCGCCAGCAGCACCGCGCCCACCGCGGCGGCCGTGGCGTAGAGCGGCTGGAAGCCGGTGGCGGGGATCGACACCACCAGCCCCACCCACAGCAGCAGGTTGAGCACCACCGCCGAGCCCAGCGACTGGGCGGCCATGGCGAAGCTGGCCTGGGCGGGATCCACCCCGGCTCGGGTGAGGAGGCGGTACTGCAGCACCCCGCCCGCCGCTGCGCCGCCCGGGACCACGTGGTTCACCGCCAACGACGAGAGCACGATCCGGTACATGTGCCACCAACCCGGCCGCACCGCAGGTGGCAGGAGGGAGCGGGTGAGCTGCCCGTAGGCGGCCAGCGCCACCCCTTCGAGGGCCACCGCCCCGATGAGCAGGAACGGGTTGAGGTCGGACAGCAGGCCGAGGGCCCGGCGGGTGCCGCCGATCTGGGGCAGGACGAGGAAGTAGAAGACCGCCGCGAAGACCAGCACCCGAGCCGTGAGCCCGACCGGGCGGAAGCGCCGGCGCCGGGCGGGGCTCCCATCGGGCGAGGTCATGCGCCAGCCTCGCAGACGCTGCGACCAGCCCGCTCCGAGCCAGGGTTGTCGGCGAGTTGAGGTGGCAGCGCTCAACGACGGCCGGTCGCGGGCCGACGAGACGACATGCCCGTGGACCTGCTCGCGCGTGGGCCCGCCGACCGTGCCCTGACGGCGGTCGGAGGTCGCCCGCCCGCCGACACCGAACCTCGCCTCGACGCGCGGTCCGCGCTCGGCGTCCTGGTCGAGCGCTTCGGGCCCCTGGCGGCCGGGCTCGGCGCCGCCGGCGCCACCGGCGCTGCGGTCGTCGTCGTGGCGGGGCGCCCGGGGCTGTCGATGGGCGTGCTGGCCGGCACGGGGGTCGCGGGTGTGACCGCCTTCGCCGCGGCCCGACGGCGAGGCCGGCCCGCGCTGGCCTGGGGGGCCCTGGCCCTGGGGGCCGGCGCGTGGTGCGTGGCCCAGGGGCTGGCCCCGACCTGGGCCGCGGTGGCGGCGGGCACGTCGGTGCCGGGTGCCACCAGTGCGGTCGTCGCCGCCCTGGCTGCCGTCGCCTGGATCGTCGGGATCGTGCTGCTGCTGGAGGTGCCGAGCGGTCGGGTGGCCCAGGGGCGGGCGCTGCTCGAGCTCCTGCTGCTGGGGGCCGCCAGCGCGCTGGCGTTCCTGCTGGCCGCACGCGGCGGCTCGGGCGGCGGCGCGCTCGACGGCATCGAGAGCGCCTGGGCGTGGGTGCCCTCGATCGGCGCCACGGCGGTCGTCACCACGGCCATCTTCGCCGCCACCCGCCTGCCCGACCACGGCCGGAGCACGGCCGTCCTGCTGGTCGGCCTCGCGGTCGCCAACCTCACCACTGCGGTCGGCCCGCTCGAGCGCTCCGGGCTGTCCGATCTGGCCCTGTCCGACGCCGGCGCCGCGGTCGGCCTGCTGGCCGTCGTGCTGGGCACGGTCGGTTCGTGGCGCACCGACGCCGGCGACGAGCCGTCGCCGGTGCCGGCTCGGGTCCGCTGGCTGCTCTCCGCCGTGCCCGTGCTGGCGCTGGTGCTGGCCGGCCTCGTGCTGTTCCAGGGGGCCGGGTCACCCCGTCCGGGCGACGAGACCGCCTTGGCCCTGGTGATCCTCGGCCTCAGCGTGGGGCTCGCCGGCGCCTTGGTGCTGGAGACGCAGGCGCTGGCGCGCGACCTCGACGCCGCCCGCGAGGAGGCCGTGCACGCCTCGCTCCTGAAGTCGTACTTCCTGGCCAACATGAGCCATGAGATCCGCACGCCCATGAACGCCGTCATCGGGCTCACCGGCCTGCTGCTCGACACCGACCTCGACGCCGAGCAGCGCGAGATGGCGGTCGGGGTGGCCACGTCGGCCGAGGGCCTCCTCGAGCTGATCAACGACATCCTCGACTTCTCGAAGCTGGAGGCCGAGCGCCTGGAGCTCGAGGAGATCGACCTCGACCTGGAGGACCTCATCGACGAGGTGGCGATGATCGTGGGCGACGGGGCCCGGCGAAAGGGCATCGAGGTGCTGGCCTACTGCGAGCCGGGGATGGTCACCGTCCGCCGGGGCGACCCGATGCGCCTGCGCCAGATCCTGCTGAACCTGGCCTCGAACGCCGTGAAGTTCACCGCTGCGGGGTCGGTCACCATCCGGGCCCGGACGGTGCCCGACCAGCCCGACGACATCGCCTTCGAGGTGATCGACACCGGCATCGGCATCCCCGATGCCGAGCGGACCCGGCTCTTCGAGCCCTTCTCCCAGCTCGACGAGACCATCACCCGGAAGTTCGGCGGCACCGGCCTCGGGCTCGCCATCGTGGCCGACCTCGTCGAGCTCCAGGGCGGCGTCATCGACCTCGAGAGCAGCGAGGGGGGCGGGACCACCTTCCGGGTCACCCTGCCGCTGGCCGCCGGCGACCATCGCCCGGTCGAGCGAGCGCTCGATGCGCTCTTCGGGCTGCGGGCGCTGGTGGTCGACAGCAACGCCGTCAACCGCACCGTGCTGGCCCACACCCTGCACTCGTGGGGCTTCGTGGTGGACCAGGCGGCCACGGCCGAAGAGGCCCTCGACCACTACGGCTGGACCGGCGCCGCCGACCACGTCTACGCGCTGGCCCTGGTGGAGCACCAGATGCAGGGTCCCGGTGGCATGGACGGCATCCAGCTGGCCGAGGTGCTCCGCTCGCAGGCCCCCACCGCCTCCACGGTCATCCTGCTGCTCACCTCGGTCGCCGACCTCTCCCGCCAGGCCGCCCACGACGCCGGCATCCAGTCGGTGCTCATCAAGCCCGTCCGCAACGCCTACCTGCTGCGCCGGATCATGGACACCCTCGTCACCCACCCTGCTCACCGGTCCTCCGGGGCCCTCCAACGAAAGGAAGCGACGGATGCACCGAGTCCTGCTCGCTGAAGACAACAAGCTCAACCAGATCGTGGCCGCCGGCACCCTGCAGAAGCTGGGCTACGAGACCTCGATCGTCGACGGCGGCCTGGCCGCGGTGGAGGAGTACCGCACCGGCAGCTTCGACGCCATCTTGATGGACGTGATGATGCCGGACATGGACGGCTACCAGGCCACCGCAGAGATCCGGAGCATCGAGGCCCAGCGCGGCGGGGAGCGCACGCCCATCATCGGGCTCAGCGCCCGGGCCATGGACGGCGATCGCGAGATCGCGCTGGCCGCCGGCTTCAACGACTACCTCACCAAGCCGCTGCGCGAGGACGACCTGCGCGACGCCCTGGAGCGCTGGATCGGCGCGCCGGTGGTGCTGCGCTGAGCCGTGGGCGCCCGGCTCAGGGCTCCATGACGACCCAGCCCCGGCGCTGCAGCTCGGCCGCCAGCAGCGCCGCCGGCAGCTTCTGGAGGGCCGCCACCTGCGCCGCTTCCTTGCGGTCGACCAGTGCCGCCGGGCGGGGCGAGGGCGGGGCCGCACCGTCGCCTCCCGCGGCCTCGGCGGCCTCCACCTCGGCCTCCAGCACGCCGATCAGCTCCTCGGCTTCGTCGCGCGTGAACTTCCCGCCCGCCTGGCGCTGCGTGAGCCCCAACGGGCCGCGGGCGTCGCGGAAGTCGCTGTGGCCCGCCGCGCCGAGCAGCTCGGTGAGCTGGCGCATCTGAGTGTGGGAGGCGGGGGGACCGGACTGCTGACCGAAAGCCATGCCCCGATCCTCCCAGAGGGGTGTGACGGTCTCGGCGATGGGCGGCGGACTGCCGAGGTGCGGTCGGCGCCTGCCATCCTTGGCGTCGATGGTGGCCTCCGGTGACGACGAGCTGAGCGAGCGGCTGCGCGCTGTCACGGCGGAGCTCGAGGCGCTGGCCGCCGACCGCTCGCTGCTCCACCGCCTCCCCGACGCCGACCGCATCCGCCTCCTCAACGCCGCCGCCGACGTGTTCTCGCCCGACGTCGAGGCCCGGCGCCGGCAGGCCAAGGCCCGACGCCGCCAAGAGAAGCTCGACAAGCGCCGCAGCGAGCAGGAGGTGCTCACCGAGACGGGGATCCGCCAGCTCCGCGCCCGTCCCGTCTTCACCACCCCCAACGTGTTCCCGCCCACCGACGTCGAGCCGGAGACCGTCGATGCGCAGCCGGGGACCGGCCCGTTCCGCGAGGCGCCCGAACCGCAGCACTGCTACGTCTGCAAGCAGCACTACGACCGGGTCCACCACTTCTACGACCAGCTGTGCCCGAGCTGCGCAGCGCTGAGCTTCGCCAAGCGCACGGAGACGGCCGACCTCCGGGGCCGGGTGGCCCTGCTCACCGGTGGCCGGGTGAAGATCGGCTACCAGGCCGGCATCAAGCTGCTGCGGGCCGGCGCCCACCTCATCGTGACCACCCGCTTCCCCCGCGACGCCGCGCTGCGCTACAGCCAGGAGGAGGACTTCGAGGACTGGCAGGACCGCCTCGAGGTGCACGGCCTCGACCTGCGCCACACGCCGAGCGTCGAGTCCTTCTGCGCCCACCTCGAGCGCACCCACGCCCGCCTCGACCACATCGTGAACAACGCCTGCCAGACGGTGCGGCGGCCACCGGCCTTCTACCGCCACATGCTGGATCGGGAGACGGCGACCCTCGGCTCGCTGCCGCCCCACGTGCAGGCGCTGCTCGGTGGCCACGACGGGCTGCGCGGCGTCGACCTGGTGGCGGGGTCACCGGCGGCGCTGGCCCTCGCCGCCGGCACGGACGGCCCGCGGGCGGCGGAGCTCAGCCAGCTGGCACTGCTCCCGGAGGACCTCGAGCACGGCGCCCAGCTCTTCCCGGAGGGCACGCTCGACCAGGACCTCCAGCAGGTCGACCTCCGTGGTCGCAACTCGTGGCGGCTCACGCTGGCCGAGGTGTCGTCGGTCGAGCTGCTGGAGACGCAGCTGGTCAACGCGGTCGCGCCGTTCGTGCTCAACGCCCGCCTCAAGCCGCTGCTGCTGCGCACGCCGGAGCGCGACAAGCACATCGTGAACGTCTCCGCCGTGGAGGGGCAGTTCTACCGGCGCTTCAAGACCACCAAGCACCCCCACACGAACATGGCCAAGGCCGCCCTGAACATGATGACCCGCACCTCCGCGGCCGACTACCACGCCGACGGCATCCACATGAACAGCGTCGACACCGGCTGGGTGAGCGACGAGGACCCGGTGGAGATCGCCGCCCAGAAGCAGGCCGAGCACGGCTTCCACCCGCCGCTCGACATCGTCGACGGCGCCGCCCGCATCGTGGACCCCATCATCGACGGCGCCAACACGGGCATCCACGTGTGGGGGCAGTTCCTCAAGGACTTCCGGCCCACCGACTGGTGACGGGTGCCCCTGCGCCGAGGGGGCGCGGTCGGGCACCATGGGGGACGACAACCCCGCGACGGTGCCGCCGCCGGTGGGCGACCACGTCGAGCGGCACCGCCACCGACGAAAGGCGCCGATGAACGATCGCTCCGACACGGCCACCGTGGACAGCAGCCTCCGGATCGGAGGTGGGCTCCGGCCCGACGAGCGCGACGGCATCGTCGAGCACTTCAGCAGCCTCGACCACCGGTTGCGATCGTTCCGGCCCGACGCCGTCGACCTGGAGCTGACGGTCAAGGAGCGCGACACGCCGAGCCAGCGCACCACGCTCGAGGCCGACATCTCGGGCTGGCCGCGGCTGGTGGCCACGTCGACCCACACCGCGCTGGCCAAGGCGCTGGTGGAGGTGCGCGACGACCTCGTGCGCCAGATCACCGACCACAAGACGCGGCTCGAGCCCCGCAACAACCGGCAGCGGCGCAGCACCGAGCCCTGACCGGACGCAGGTCGTAGGGTCCGCCGCATGATCGTCTTCGTGCACGGCGTCCCCGAGACCGCCGCCATCTGGAGGAAGGTGCGGGCCACCGTCGACGCCGAGTCGGTGGCGCTCGAGCTGCCCGGGTTCGGGTGCGCCCGCCCCGAGGGCTTCGCCGCCACCAAGGACGCCTACGTCGAGTGGCTGGTCGAGGAGCTGGCTCGGTTCGACGCGCCGGTCGACCTGGTGGGCCACGACTGGGGGGCCGGGCTCACCTACCGGGTGGCCACGGCGCACCCCGAGGTCCTGCGGTCGTGGGCGGCCGACGTGGGCAACATCGCCCACCCCGACTACGAGTGGCACGACTTCGCCAAGCTCTGGCAGACCCCCGGCGACGGCGAGGCCTTCTTCGAGAGCCAGGACGCCCTCCCTGCCGAGGAGCGGGCCGTGCTCTACCAGGCGATGGGCCTCAGCTCCGACGACGCCCTCGAGATGGCGGCGGCGGGCGACGCGACCATGGGCGCCTGCATCCTGGCGCTCTACCGATCGGCGCTGCCGAACCCCCACGCCGACTGGGGTCCGTGGGCGCCCACCGAGCGGCCGGGCCTCGTCCTGCACCCCAGCGACGACCCGTTCAGCGACGCCACCCTCGCCGCCCAGACGGCCGAGGCCCTCGGCGCCGAGTTCGCCGTGGTGGAGGGCGCCGGCCACTTCTGGCCCTACCAGGCCCCCGAGGCCGGCGCCGCCGCCCTCCAGCGCTTCTGGTCCACCCTCGACTGACCCGGCAGGTCGGAGATCCTGCGGCGCTGGACCGTGAAGACCACCGCTCAGCGCCGCAAGAACGTCGGGGTGCGCGGTCTCGCGGTCCCTACGATCGGGGCCATGCCCGCACCGGTCTCCGTCTCGGTCGACGTCCCGCAGGCGCGCGACGTGGTCTTCCAGCACCTCGACCTGCTCGCCAACCACGAGGCGTTCAACGACCACCTGCTGCGCGACTGGGAGCTGTCCGGGCCGGAGCGTGGGGTCGGGGCGCGGGCCCGGGTGCGCACGAAGGCGCTCGGCGTGGCCGACGTGGCCGACATCGAGGTGACCGAGGTCGAGGCGCCGGAGCGGATCGTGGAGCGCAACGTGGCCACCAAGGCCGGGCGCACGGCCCAAGGCACCTACACCCTGGCGGTGCTCCCGAGCGGCGGCACCCGGGTGACCTTCGAGTTCCGCTGGCTGGTCGCGCCGCTGGCGGACCGGCTCACCGCGCCGCTGGTCCGGGCGTTCATCCGTCGCAACAACGCCACCGCCCTGCGGCGCCTCGCCGAGCAGCTGGCCGCCCACCACCCGACCTGATCCGGGCCGTCGACGGCGCTAGCCGCCGGTGAGGTCGGGGATGGTGAGGGAGCCGTCCTCCGCCAGGGGGAAGCCGGGGTTGTGGGCGATCTCCCACACGTGGCCGTCGAGGTCGGCGAAGCAGCCGGCGTAGCCGCCGTAGAAGGTGGACGCCGCCGGGCGGGTGACCGTGGCCCCCGCGGCGACCGCGGTCGCCAGCACGTCGTCCACCTCGGCGGGAGAGCGCACGTTGTGGGCCAGCACGATGCCGCCGAACGCCGTGTCGGACCGGGGGGCGACGCCGGCGTCGGCTGCCACCTGCTCCCGACCCCACAGCACCACGCCCAGCCCACCGGCCTGGAAGAAGACGGTCGCCTCCACCGCCTGCCCTCGCCACCCGAGGCGCTCGTAGAAGGTCCGGGCCCGACCGAGGTCGGCCACGCCGAGGGTCACCAGGCTGAGGCGCTGCTCCATCGGCGGCACGGTAGGCCTCAGCAGCCGGTGGCGGCGCCGGTGAGGGCACGCGGGTCGGCGGCTCCGGCCAGCATGCCGTCGGGGCCACGCACGATGGCGTGGGCGTGGCCGACGTTGGCGCCCGGCTGGTGGCGGGCCACGCGGTGGCCGAGGGCCACGAGGCCGTGCTCCCAGGCGTCCGGCGCGGTCGACTCCAGCATCGTGACCTGGGGGCCGTCACCGTCCCAGGTGGAGAAGCCGCCGTCGCCCAGGGTCCAGCGCGGGGCGCTGATCGCCCGGCCCGGCGACTCGCCGTGGTGCAGGAGGCGGGCCAGCAGCTGCAGGACCACCTGCGGCTGCATGTCGCCGCCCATCGTGCCCACCACCGCGGCCAGCTGGCCGTCCGGGCGGCTCACGATGGCGGGCGCCAGCGTGTGGGGCGGGCGCCGCCCGGGGGCCAGCTCGGCGGGGTGGCCCGGCTCGAGGCTGAAGCCGATCCCTCGGTTGTGCAGGAAGATGCCCGTGCCGGGCACGACGTGGTGGCAGCCCCACCCAGCGGCGTTCGACTGGATGAGCGACACGCCCATGCCCTCGGCGTCGGCCGTGCAGAGGTAGATCGTGCCGCCGGCGGCGTCGGGCACCGGCGGCGCGCCCCTGCGGGTCGGATCGATGGCCGCCCGCCGAGCGGCCAGCTCGGCGGGATCGAGCAGCGGGGACAGGTCGGCGCCGTCGAAGAGGACGGACGGTCGGTCATGGCCGGCCAGGCGGGCGGCCTCGCTGAGCAGGTGCGCCCACGCCGGGTCGTCGGGGTCCGCCGGCAGGTCGAGGCCCTCGGCGATCCCCGCTCCGGCGAGGCTGAGGTAGCCCTGCGAGGGGGCCGGCACCGTCCAGAGGTCGTGGCCCCAGGCGCGGGCCCGCAGCGGCTCCTCCCACCGAGCCAGGGGGCGGGCGAGGTCGTCGGCATCGAAGAGGCCGCCGCCCAGCTCCAGCAGGCCGTCGCCGAACGTCCCGCCGTAGAAGGCGTCGCGCCCGCCCGCCGCCACCGCGTCGAGGGCGTCGGCCACCAGCGGCCGTCGCACCCGGTCGCCCGTGCGGAGCCCGCCGGGGCGCAGGTAGTCGTCGGCGCCCGCCACCTCCGCCACCTGCACCACCGAGCGAGCGAGCAGCGGGGAGGCCGGGAACCCGTCGGCGGCGTACGCCCGAGCGGCGGCCAGCACCTCGGCGAGGGGGAGCCGGCCGAAGCGCTCGTGGAGCGCCAGCCAGCCGTCGACGCAGCCCGGCACCGTGGCCGACCGCACATCGTCGCGGAACGGCATGCGGGTGTGGCCCTCGGCGCGGAGGGCGGCGGGGTCGGCCCCCGCGCCGGCGTGCCCCACCGAGGCCAGCGCCGCCGGCGGGCCCGTGCCGTCGTGCACCAGGGCGAACAGGTCGCCGCCCATGCCGCACATGTGCTGCGTGGTCACAGCCAGCACCGCGCTCGTGGCCACCGCGGCGTCGACGGCGGTGCCCCCCGCCTGCAGCGCGGCCGCGCCGGCCGAGGAGGCGAGGTGGTCGACCGAGCACACGATCCCTCGGGGGGCGTGGACCGTGCGGGTGGTGAGGGGGGCCATCGGCGCACCGTAGCGGTGCCCGCGCTGCGCTAGACCGTGGCCCTCGGCGACGATGGCGTCGCCCCGCCCCCAGGAGCACCCATGGCGCTGATCGAGCACTCGTCGGAGGAGAAGATGGGACGGGAGGCCGCCGCGCAGAAGCTGCGCGACCTCGCCGACGAGCTGTCCCGGCACAACGAGATCTCCTTCGAGAAGGAGGGCGTGCGCTACACCGTGCCCGTGCCCGCCGAGGTCACCCTCTCCCTCGAGGTGGAGGCCGGCGGCGACGAGAACGAGATCGAGATCGAGATCACCTGGTAGGTCAGCCGGCCAGCGCCAGGCCGGCGTCCACCGCCGTGTAGGCGGCCACGGCGACGAGCAGGGCTGCGAACCAGCGCAGCGACCGCGTGGCGTCGATCCGGTCGGCCACCCGACCGCCGGCCAGGACCCCGGCCACCGCCGACACGGTGAACGGGGCCGTGACGGCCCAGTCGATGCTCGTGGTGGCCAGCCGAGCGGCCAGGGCCACCGCCGAGTTGACGGCGATGACCAGCAGCGAGGTGCCGATGGCCTGGGGCATCGGCAGCTTCATCACGAGGGCCAGCGCCGGCACGATGACGAAGCCCCCGCCCACGCCGAAGAGCCCGGTGAGGAACCCCACCGCCGTGCCGGCTGCCAGCACGGTGAGGATCCGGCGCGGGTCGATGGCCGGGCGGGTGCAGGCGATGCCGTCGTCGGACCGCGCCAGCTCGCGCTGCTCGCCCACCGCGGTGCAGGTGGGGCAGGCGGTGAGCATCCGCCAGGCGGCCAGCACCACGAGGCCGGCGAAGGCGAGCAGGAGCAGGTCGGGATCGACGTGGCGGTTGACGGCGGTGCCGGCCAGGGAGCCACCGACGCCGCTCAGCCCGAAGGCCACACCCGTGTCGACCCGCACCCGCCCCGCTCGGTGGTGGCCGGCCATCCCCACCAGGGCGGCCGACCCGACCAGGAACAGGCTGGTGGCGGTGGCGGCCTTCGGGTCCTGCCCCGCCACGTAGACCAGCACCGGCACGGCCAGGATCGAGCCGCCCCCACCGAGGGCTCCGAGGGACAGCCCGATCAGGAACCCGAGCGGCGAGGCGAGCAGGGCGCGCATCGGCGGGTGGCTCAGGCCGCGCTGGTGGCGGCCTGGTAGGCGCCGTAGCCGCCCAGGACGTCGGCCACGATGGCGAACCCGTGGGCCCGCAGCGTCGACGCCGCCACCGACGATCGGTAGCCGCCCGCGCAGTAGACGATGGTGGGCTTGGTGCGGTCGAGGTCGTCGAGGTGGGCGAGGAGCTGGGGGAGCGGGATCACGGTGGCGCCGGGCACGGTGCCGCCCACCTTGGTCTCGCCGAGGTTGCGCACGTCGACGACCTGCAGCCCGGGGTCCTCGGCCAGCCAGGCCGCCACGTCGGCAGCGGGGAGCCGAGCGGCTGTGGTGGCGAGGTCGGGACGCTCGGCGAGCACCTGCTCGACGTCGGCCACCGCGCCGGCCACCGCGTCGAAGCCGATCCGGGCGAGTCGCACCTTGGCCTCGATCCCGGTCCCGGCGTCGCCGAGCAGGACCACCTGCTGGCCGGGTCGCACCACGTTGCCGGCGAACTCGGCGAAGCGGCCGTCGAGGCCCACGTTGATGGACCCGCGCACGTGGCCGGACGCGAAGGTCTCCGGGGGACGGGTGTCGAGCAGGACCGCCCCGGCCTCGCCGAGCGACAGGGCCGCTTCGATGGTGAGGGGGTCCGGGGGTTCGTGGTCGTCGAGGAGCTCACGCTCGCGGCGGTTGGCGTCGGCGGCGAAGGCGAAGTAGGCGGGGGTGGCGCTCTGTCCCTCGGTCACCACCTCGACGAACTCGTCGGTGGTCATCGGCCGGAGCGCGTAGTTGGTGGCCCGCTGCTCGCCGATGGTCGACGACGCCGCCGCGGAGAGGTGCTTCCCGCACGCGGAACCGGCGCCGTGGGCCGGGTACACCAGCGTCGGGTCGGGCAGGGTGAGCAGCTCCTCCTGCAGCGACCGGTGCAGCTCGCGGGCGAGGCTGTCGGCCGTGCGCCCCACGGAGGTGAGGAGGTCGGGCCGGCCGACGTCACCGATGAAGAGCGTGTCGCCGGTGAGCACCGCCCAGGGCTCGGCGTCGGCCCGAGGCCGGACCACGATGGAGATCGACTCCGGGGTGTGGCCAGGCGTGTGGCGGATCTCGAGCTCCACCTCGCCCAGCGACAGCCGCTGGCCGTGCTCGAGCGGCTCGATCGGGAAGTCGGCCTCGGCGGCGCTGCCGTAGGAGATGACGGCGCCGGTGGCCTTCGCCAGCTCGAGGTGGCCCGAGAGGAAGTCGGCGTGGAAGTGCGTCTCCAGCACCCGCTCGATGCGCAGGCCGTTGGCCGCTGCGTCGGCGAGGTACTCGCTGATGTCGCGCTGGGGATCGACCACCACGGCTCGGCCGGTGGTGGTGTCGCCGATCAGGTAGCTGTAGAGCGACAGGCAGGCGAGGTCGTACTGGCGGAAGAACATCGGAGGTCCTCCTGGTGCGCCCATCAGGCCAGCTTGGTGAACATCTTCTGCACGTCGGCGAGCTCGTAGCCCTCTGCCGCCGAGCGCTCCGGGTCTTCGAGGCACCACGTCAGGCCGGCGGCCACCAGCACGAAGCCGGCCTGCTCCAGGGCCTTGTTGGCGGCCGACAGCTGGGTGACGATGTCCCGGCAGTCACGCCCGTCCGCCACCATCTGCTGGATGCCGCGCACCTGGCCCTCCACCCGTCGCAGGCGGCGGAGGATGTCGGCGTTGGTCTCCTCAGGTAGCTCCATGCGTCCAGGGTAGCAGTACCCCTGGGGGTATCCTCAGTCGTCCGGCTGGTGGCCCGCCTCGACGTCGACACGCAGCTGGCCGTCACGCAGCTCGGCCTCCAGCCGGCGCTCCTCGCCGTCGCGTCGGAACCTGATCTCCACCTTGTCGCCATCGTCGTCGACCTCGTAGCTCCAGCCCGGGGCCGGTTCGATCTCGTCGACCACCACCTGCCCCTCGACGAGCGCCACCCGAAGGCGGCCGGCTCCACCGACGTCGTAGCGGTCGCCGAGGTCCGTCGTGGTCGACGGTGCGGCCGCGCTGGTGGCGGGCGGGGCCATCGGTGCCGACGTCGAGCTCGAGGTCGGCGCGCCGGTCACCAGCACCTCGCTGCGCTCGGTGCCGTGCGGCTCCAGGAGCCACAGGTTCACGGCGGCCCCGGCCAGGGCCACGGCGGCCACCGCCACCGCCACGACCACCCACGAGAGTCGACGGGGCATGGTCACGGTGCCAGCGCCTCGCCGCCGGGGAGGTCGGTGGTGGTCGGCGCGACCACGACGGCATCGAGGCCTCCGCCGGGGTCGGCGTCGAGGCGCACGGTGGCCCGGTTCGACGCGCAGAGGCGGGCCACGATGGCCAGGCCCAGCCCGGTGCCATCGGGGCGGAGGCCCCAGTGCCGGTCGAAGGCACGGACGCGATCCTGCTCCTGGAGGCCGGGGCCCTGGTCGGTCACGTGGAGGGCGAGGTGGTCGCCCTCCGGCGCCGCCCAGAGCTCGATGGACGAGCCGGCGGGGGCGGCGTCGATGGCGTTGGCCAGCAGGTTGTCGAGCACCTGCTCGAGGTGGTTCGGGTCGAACGACACGGTGGTGTGGCCCACCGGGAGGTCGACGGGTCGCACGGCGAGCTGCACGTCGACCTCCTCGGCGGCCGCCCGCCAGGTGGCGGCTCGCGCGATGAGCACGTCGAGGGCGTCGAGGGTCTCGGGCTGGGCCGACTGCCGGTCGAGGCGGGTGAGGGCGAGGAGGGCGTCGATGGTCCGCTCGAGGCGTCCGATGTCCTGGAGCACGGCGTCCACCTCGGCCTCGTCGCCGCCGGCCGCGGCGAGGTTGTCGAGGCGCAGGCGCACGGCCGTGAGCGGGGTGCGCATCTGGTGCGAGGCATCCGCGGCGAAGTCCTGCGACGACCGCACCAGGAGGGAGAGGCGGTCGGCCATCGAGTTGAACCGGGCGGAGAGGTCGCGGACCTCGGGCGGCCCGGCGTCGGCCGGTGCACGAGCGTCGAGGTCGCCCCGCTCGAGGCGCACGGCTGCGGTCTGGAGGTCGGCGAGCGCCTTGGTGGCCCAGCGCCCCACCGCCACCCCCAGGCCCGCCGCGACGCCGACGGTGACGACGGCGATGGTGCCGAGGGCGAGCTGGTACCTGCGCACCTCGTCGTCGATCTCGGCCCGGGACCGGCTGACCCGGACCGCGCCGAGGATGCGACCTCCGGAGCGGACCGGCGCCGCCACCACCAGCAGGGTGTCGCCGAGGGTCTCGGAGCGGCGCGTGGCGCTGACGGTCTCGCCGGCGAGGGCGCTGGCGATCTCGGGGCGGGCGGCGAACGAGCGGCCCACCGACTCGCCCACCTCGTCGGTGGGGTCGGAGTCAGCCAGCGCGATGCCGTCGGCATCGACGATGACGGCGCGAGCGCCACGCTGCTCGCGGTAGGCCTCGACCACGGCGGCGAGGGTGGTGGCGACGCCCTGCTCGAGGTCGTCCTCCACCAGGTCGCCGATGGTGAGGGCGTCGCGCTCGAGCTCGGTGGTGGCCTCCGTGGTGCGCTGGCGCTCGAAGCTGACGGCCAGCGGCACCTCCAGCGCCACCAGCACGACCACCGTGACGGCGACGAGGACGCCGATGATGCGAGCGGTCACGGGCTCACGAGCGAGCGGGCCGCACCCGGAACCCGATGCCGCGGACCGTCTCGATGAGGCCCGGGTCGCCCAGCTTCCGGCGCAGCGACGCCACGTGCACGTCGAGCGTCTTGGTGGGGCCGAACCAGTTTCGGTCCCACACCTCCTCGAGGATGCGCTGCCGGGGCTGCACCGCCCCGGGGTCGCTCATCAGGTGCACCAGGAGGTCGAACTCCTTCGGCGTGAGCTCCACCGGCTCGTCGTGCACCCGCACCTCGTGCGTCCGCACGTCCACCCGGATGGCCTCGCTGGTGAGCACGTCGACGGGCGCGGCGGCCTCGGCGGGGGCGCGGCGGCGGAGCACCGCTCGGATCCGGGCCAGGAGCTCCCGGAAGCCGAAGGGCTTGCCGAGGTAGTCGTCGGCGCCCAGCTCGAGCCCGACCACCCGGTCGGTCTCCGTGTCGCGGGCGGTCAGCACGATGATCGGCACGTCGCTGCGCGCCCGCAGCTGCCGGCACACGTCGAGGCCGTCGACGTCCGGCAGCCCCAGGTCGAGCAGCACGAGGTCCAGCTGGCTGTCGTCGATCGCGAGGGCGGCCGTACCGGTGGTGACCCACTGCACGTCGAAGCGCTCCCGCTCGAGGCCCGCCACCAGCGACTGGGCGATCGACTCGTCGTCCTCCACCAGGAGCACCCGCATGTGGGCATTGTCACCCGGTTCGGTCGGTGCGCGGCGCGACCTTGCCAAACCTTTGCCATTCCCTGGGTCGGGGCTGGCCCAGGACTGGCCGATCCGTGGGGACGGCACCCGTACGTTGCCGGCATCCCCCGAACGAGAGGCACCCTGATGAAGCTCCCCCTGCGTGACATGTCCCGGCCGAAGGCCCTCCTGATCGCTGGTCTGGCGGCCGGAGCCCTGGCCGTGAGCAGCGCGGCCGCCGCCGTCAACGTCGGCCTCCTCGCCGGCGACGACAGCGAGCCCTTCACGCCGGAGCCCGTGGCCACCAGCTCGGTCCCCACCGAGACCACCGTCACCACGGAGGGGCCGGTCGAGGTCGTCTACCAGGACGTCTACGAGACGGTCACCCCGGCGCCCGCCGTGGCCCCCGCCCCGGCGGCGCCGCCCCCGGCTCCCGTCGCGGTCTCGTCCGACGACAGCGGCGACTCCTACGACGACAGCGACGACCGGTACGAGGACGACGACGACGACCACGACGACGACCATGACGAGGACGACGACGACCACGACGAGGACGACGACGACCACGACGACGAGGACGACGGGTTCGATGACTGACGGAACGCCCCCAGCTCCCCTCGACCCGGCCCTGGCCGAGCGGGCCGCCGCCCGTCGTGCCAGTGCCGGGAAGCGGGGCCACGCAGCGGCCGCCACCCGGCTCTTCGTGGGCGGCGTGGCGCTCGCCGGGACCTTCCAGATGGTCGCCGCCATGGGTGAGCCCGTCGCTCCCGTGGAGGACGTCGCCCTCCCCACCTCCGTGGTGAACGGCACCGTGCCGGTGGCGCCCACCACCACCTCGCCGCCGCCGGCGCCTCGCACGATCGTGGTCGTGCGCCGGCACGTGGTGGTCGCCGGGTCGTCCTCGGCCGGCTCGGTGACGTCGACCCGCACCGCGGCGCCGGTGGCTGCGTCGCCGGCCCCCAGGGCCGCTGCGCCGACGCCGGCCCCTGCCCCACCCCCTGCTCCCGCTCCCGTGACGACGTCCAAGGGCTCCTGATGCCCTCGGTCGAGCTGCTCGAGCTGACGGGCTGCGCCTTCCGGGCGATGGGCACCGACGTCGAGGTCATGGTGCTCGACGGCTGCGACGAGGACCTGCACTGGGCCCGCAGCGAGGTGGAGCGCTGCGAGGACCTGTGGAGCCGGTTCCGCCCGGACTCCGAGCTGGAACGGATCAATGGGCGGTCCGGGGAGTGGACGACCGTGTCGGAGCTCACCCTGGACCTCGTCGAGGCCGCCGCGGGTGCCCGCGCCAGCTCGCGAGGTTCGTTCGACCCGCTCCTCGGCGCCGACCTGGCGGGGGCTGGCTACGACCGCCCCTTCGACGATGTCGACCGCACCGGGGCCGGCCTCCCGTCCGGCGCCCTCGCGGCCCACCGATCGAGCGACGGTGGCCTCGAGATCGATCGCTCGGGCGCCGCCGTGCGCATCCCGGTCGGCACGCGCATCGACCTCGGCGGCATCGCCAAGGGGTGGACCGCCGACCTGCTCGTGGCCGGCCTGCTCGAGCGCGGCGCGCCCGGCGCCTGCGCCAACCTGGGCGGCGACGTGGCCGTGGGAGGTCGAGCGCCGCACGCCGACGGCTGGTCGATCGAGGTGGAGCACCAGGCGGCTGCACCCGGACCGGTCCTGGCGGCGGTCCTGCACCGCGGCGGCATCGCCACCTCGACCACCCTGCGCCGATCGTGGCGGAGCCCCGACGGCGAGGCGCGCCACCACCTGCTCGACCCCCGCACCGGCCGGTCGTGCGCCGGCCCGGTGGTCGAGGCCACCGTCGTGGCCGCGAGCGGGGCCGATGCCGAGGTGCTGGCCACGGTCGCCGTCGTCGACCCGGACCGCCTCGCCGCGCTCCTCGAGTCGAGCGGCGCAGGTGCCCTGGTCACCATGGGCGACGGCACCACCACCGCGCTCGGCGACACCAGCGCGCTGCGCCCCGTCGGGGCGCCGTGATGCTGGCCGCCGTGCACCCGCAGCTGTGGTGGTACGTGGCTCGAGCCTCGGGCTTCGTGGCCTGGGCGCTCGCCATCGTCGCCATCTTGCTGGGCCTGTCGCTGGCCACGCGAGCCCTGGGGAGCAACCCCCGCCCCGCCTGGCTGCTCGACCTCCACCGGTTCGTCGGCGGGCTGATGGTGGCCTTCCTCGTGCTGCACCTCGGCGCCCTCGTGGCCGACAGCTACGTGCACTTCGGGCTGGCGGACCTGCTCGTGCCGTTCGCGGCCGACTGGAGGTCAGGTCCCGTCGCCTGGGGCATCGTCGGCTTCTGGCTCCTCGTCGCCGTCGAGGCGTCCAGCCTCGTGATGAAGCGCCTGCCGAAGCGGGTGTGGCGAGGCATCCACCTCACCAGCTACCTGGCGGTGGTCGTGTCGACCATCCACGGGTTCACCGCAGGCACCGACGCCGGCAACCCGGTGTTCGTATGGGCGTCGGTGGCATCCCTGGCGGCCACGGTGTTCTTCGTGGTCTACCGGGTGCTCCTCCCGAAGCGCCGCCGCCGGGCGGCCGCAACGGCCCCGGCACCCGCCTCGTCGCCCACCTAGCCCGCGGCGGTCACCCCAGCCCCCGCAGCGGTCACCCCACCCCAGATTCCTGCGGCGCTGCGTCACGGTCTTCGTGGCTGAGCGCCGCAAGAACGGCGGGATCGTCGAGGTCGGCGGGGGTGGTGGGGTGGGTGTGGTCGGCCCGGTGGGAGGCGGCCAGCACCAGGGCGATCCCCGCGACGCCGAGGCCGAGGCTGCCGATCGCCCACTGGACGCCGAAGGTGCTGACGAGCAGGCCGGCGACGGCGAGGCCGAGGAGCTCGGCGCCGCTGCCCGCCACGAAGTCCGCCGAGAGCACCCGGCCGTGGGCGCGCTGTGGGGTGGCCCGCTGCAGGAGCGTGCGCGACGGCCCGGCGATCATGGCGGTGAACACGCCCCAGAGCCCGACGCCGACGAAGGCCACGACGACGAACGGCGTGCCGAGGTAGACGACGGCGGCCGCCCCCGACCCGCCGACGCCGAGGGCCACCCACCCGAACGAGGCGAACCGCTCGCCCACCTTGGCCGCCAGCAGGCCGCCGGCGACGAGGCAGATGCCGAAGGCGGTCTGCAGGGCGGCGAACACGCTCTCGGAGCGCTCCAGCACGTCGCGCACGTAGAGCGGCTCGGCGAGGAGGGCCGCGCCGTAGAGCAGGTGCACGGCGAAGGTGCACGACACGATCCGGCGCAGCACGCCCGTGCGCACGATGAGCCGCCATCCCTCCAGGGCATCGCGGAAGCGCACCGGCGTGGCGTCGTCGCCCGGCTCGACGGAGACGGCCCGGAGCCGGACCAGCGGGAGCACCACCAGGCCGACGGCGTAGGTGACGGCGTCGAACACGAAGGCGCCCCGGAAGCCGAACAGCGCGATCCCGACGCCGGCCGCGGCCGGCCCCAGCACGATCGCCAGCTCGTCGGTGAGCGACACCAGCGCGTTGGTGCGGGCCAGGTGCTCCTCGTCGACGAGGCGCGGCGGCATCGACTGCAGCGCCGGGTGGGACAGCGCGGAGGCGATGCCGTGGAGCGCGCTGAGGGCGGCCAGCGCCTCGAAGCTGTCGGCGGCCAACAGCGCCAGCGACGCCACCACGCCGATCACCTTGGCCACCCCCAGCGTCAGCTTCGGGCCCACGCGGTCGATGACGGCGCCGGTGACCGGCCCGAGCAGCACCCCCGGCAGGGAGAAGGCGATGCCGAACAGCGCGATGTCGGACGCGGTGGCGTCGTACTCGTAGGCGGCGTAGCCCCAGATGACGACGATGGTCGCCCACGAGCCGATGGCGCTCAGCGCCTCGGCGACGAGGAAGCCGGCGACGCGCGGCGAACGGGGCGAGCCTGGGTGCACGGCGCCATCAGACCCCGGCGGGGACGCCACCGCAATCGAGATGCCGGGGCACGCCACCCCACTACCGTTCGGCGATGGCGACGACGACCCGGGCTAACCCGCTGGATCGCGTCCCGATGGCGGTGTGGGCGCTCGCCGGCACGGTCGCCCTGCTCCTGCTGGCGGTGGCGAACCGCTACGGCTGGCACCGCGACGAGCTCTACTTCCTGGAGGCCGGCAAGCACCTCCAGTGGGGCTACGTCGACCAGCCCCCGTTCACCCCGTTCGTGGCGCGGGTCGCCGACGAGCTGGCGCCGGGGAACCTCGTGGTGCTGCGGCTGCTGCCCGCGCTGGCCACGGCGGCGTCCGCCGTGCTGGGGGCGCTGGTGGTGCGCGAGCTCGGGGCCGGCCGCTCCGCCCAGGTCGCCGGGGCCGGGGTGGTGGCGGCCGGCGGGTTCCTGCTCGGGGTGGGGCACCTGCTCTCCACGGGCACCTTCGACCTCACGGCCTCGCTGGCACTGATCTGGCTGCTGTGCCGGCTGCTCCGCACGGGTCGCGGACGGCTGTGGCTGCCCTTCGGCGCCGTCGCCGGGGCGGCGCTGCTGAACAAGAGCCTCGTGGTGCTCCTCGTCGGTGCGCTGCTGGCGGGCCTGGTCGGCGATCGGCGCTGGGACCTGCTCGCCACGCCGTGGCTGCTCGCCGGCGGTGTGCTGGCGGCGGTGCTCGCCTCGCCGAACCTCCTCTGGCAGGCCCGCAACGGGTGGCCCCAGCTCGAGATGGCCGAGGCGCTCTCCGAGCGGTTGGCCGCGGAGAACCGGGCGCTGCTCCTGCCGCTCCAGCTGTTGTTCTTCGGGCCGCCGCTGGTCGGGCTGCTGTGGTTCGGGGCGCGGTGGCTGGCCGGCGAGGGGCGGGGGCGTCGCTACCGGAGCCTCCTGCTGGCGTGGCCGGTGGCGGTGGGCGTCAACCTGGCCACGGGAGGCCGGCCGTACTACGTGCTCCCCCTGACGCTCGCCGTGGGGCTGACGGGCGTGGTGGCGTGGGAGGAGCGAGGGGCGTCGATGCGGAGCCTCGGTCGCCTCATCGCCGTCGGCGCGGTCGTGAGCCTGCCCCTCGCCCTGCCGGTGCTCCCGGTCTCGACGGCCGAGGTCTCCGCGGCCGTGAACGAGGCGGTGGCCGAGACCGTCGGCTGGCCGGAGCTCGTCGACCAGCTCGCCGGCGTCGTGGCCGAGCTCCCCCTGGAGGAGCAGGCGGACGTCGTCCTCCTCGCCGGGACCTACGGCGAGGCCGGCGCCATCGACCGCTTCGGGCCGTCGCGTGGGCTGCCCCCGGCCCACTCCGGCCACAACGGCTACGGCTGGTTCCGCCAGCCCACCGACGACGGTGCCACGGTCGTCGCCGTGCGCCACGCCCTGCCCGAGCTGGAGCGCTGGTTCGAGGACTGCGAGCAGGTCGGCACCGTCGACAACGGCCTCGACCTGGACAACGAGGTGCAGGGCGCGCCCATCGCGGTGTGCCGAGGGCTGCGGGGCACGTGGGCCGAGGTGTGGCCCGAGGTCCGCCGCCTCGGCTAGCTCCTCGCTCCGAGGTCCGCTGCGGCGGTCAGTCGTCCTCGATCAGGTTGCGGGGACCGGGGCCGCGCGCGCCGGCCTCGTCGCCGGGGTTGACCAGCCGGCACACGCTGAGGGAGAGGCACCCGCACCCGATGCAGCCGTCGAGGCGGTCGCGCAGGCGCTCCAACAGGTGGATCTGCGCGTCGAGACGTGGGCGCCACGAGGCCGACAGCTTCGCCCAGTCGCGCTCGGTCGGCGTGCGGCGGTCGGGCAGGGACGCCAGCGCCTCACCGATCTCCTCGAGGCGGAGGCCGACCTGCTGCGCCACGCGGATGAACCCCACCCGCCGGAGGGTGTCCCGGGCGTAGCGGCGCTGCCCGCCCTCGGTGCGCTCGGCGTGGATGAGGCCCTCTGCCTCGTAGAAGCGCAGGGCGGAGTGGGCCACGCCCGTGCGGGCGCTGAGGTCACCGATGGTCAACGGGTGCTGCATCCGTCTGAGCGTAGGGGAGATCTCCCTTGACCTGAACCTTTCTTGAGGTGTGAGGATCACGACATGCAGATGGACTTCGGGCACTGGATGGCCATGGAGAGCGCCATGCAGGGCGACCAGCCCCGCCGGCGCATCCGACGCGAGACGTTGCGGCGCATCCTCGACTTCGCTCGCCCGCACCGGCGCTCCCTCATCGCCTTCCTCCTCCTCAGCGTCGCCACGGCCGTCCTCACCGTGGCCACCCCGGTGCTGGCGGGACGGGTGGTGGGCGAGATCACCGGCGACGGCGACCAGCGGCGGGTGGTGCTGCTGGCCCTCGCCATCGCCGGGATCGCGCTGCTCGACGCCGTCGTCGGGGTGGGCGAGCGCTGGCAGTCCGCCAAGATCGGCGAGGGCCTCATCCTCGACCTGCGCCGGGCGGTCTTCGGCCACGTGCAGCGGATGCCGGTGGCGTTCTTCACCCGCACCCGCACCGGCGCGCTGGTGAGCCGCCTCAACAACGACGTCATCGGGGCGCAGCGGGCCTTCACCTGGACGCTCTCCGGTGTGGTCAGCAACCTCATCGCGCTGGTGCTCACGCTGGCGGTGATGCTCCGGCTGTCGTGGCCCATCACGCTGCTGTCGCTGGCCCTGCTGCCCGTCTTCGTGATCCCGGCCCGCCGCATGGGCAGCCGCCTGGCCCGCATGGAGCGCGAGGCGGCCGACCACAACTCCGCCATGACCACCCAGATGACCGAGCGCTTCTCGGCGCCGGGCGCCACGCTCGTGAAGCTCTTCGGCCGCCCCGAGCGCGAGGAGGCCGAGTTCGGCGCTCGGGCCGAGCGGGTGGCCACCATCGGCGTGCGCAGCGCCATGGGGCAGTACGTCTTCATGACCGCCCTGGCGCTGGTGTCGTCGCTGGCCCTGGCGCTGGTCTACGGGCTCGGCGGGTACCTCGCCCTGCAGCAGCGCCTCGAGCCCGGCACCGTCGTGACCCTCGCCCTGCTGCTGGGCCAGCTCTACGCCCCGCTCACCGCCCTCTCGAGCGCGCGGGTCGACGCCATGACGGCGCTGGTCAGCTTCGAGCGGGTGTTCGAGGTGCTCGACCTCGAGCCCCTGATCGCCGAGCGCCCCGACGCCGTCGCGGTGCCCGACGGGCCGGTCACCGTCGAGCTCGACGACGTGCGCTTCGCCTACCCGGCTGCCGACAAGGTGTCGCTGGCCTCGCTCGAGGAGGTGGCGACCCTCGACCGCCGCGGCGGCGTGGAGGTGCTCCACGGCGTGACGCTGCGCATCGAGCCCGGGCAGACGGTCGCCCTCGTGGGCACCTCGGGCAGCGGCAAGTCCACCATCGCCTCGCTGCTGCCTCGCCTCTACGACGTCGACTCGGGGTCGGTGCGGCTCAACGGGGTCGACGTGCGCGACCTCCGCAGCGACTCCCTGCGCACCACCGTGGGCCTGGTGACCCAGGACGGCCACCTGTTCCACGACACCGTGCGCGAGAACCTGCGCTTCGCCCGTCCGACGGCCACCGACGAGGAGCTGTGGGACGCGCTGCGCCGGGCCCGCCTCGACGGCCTGGTGGCCTCGCTGCCCGATGGCCTCGACACCGTGGTGGGGGAGCGCGGCTACCGCTTCTCGGGCGGCGAGCGCCAGCGCCTCACCATCGCCCGGGTGCTGCTGGCCGGGTCACGGGTGGTGGTGCTCGACGAGGCGACCGCCTCGCTCGACTCCACCTCCGAGGCGGCCGTGCAGGAGGCGCTCGGCCACGCGCTCGAGGGTCGCACGGCGCTGGTGATCGCCCACCGCCTGTCCACCATCCGCCACGCCGACGCCATCCTCGTCATCGAGGGCGGCCGGGTGGTGGAGCAGGGCACCCACGAGGCGCTCCTGGCCGCGGGTGGCCGCTACGCCGAGCTCTCCCGCACCCAGCTCGGCCGCCCCGTCAGCGCCCCCGAGGCCACCCCCCACGACGACGACGAGCCCGAGCCCGCGGTCGCCTGACGCGCGACCACCTCCGCAGCGACCGCCCACCCCGATGTTCTTGCGGCGCTGGACCGTGAAGACCACGGTCCAGCGCCGCAGGATCTCCGGGGTCAGGGGCCGGTGGGGCGGTCGCCGGCGATGCTGATGCGGTCCATCACCCGGCGCTGGGGGAAGTAGTCGCTCGAGGCGTAGTGGCAGGTGGCGCGGTTGTCCCAGAAGGCGACCGCGCCCGGGGTCCACCGGAAGCGGCACTGGTACTCGGGCAGCCGGTACTGCTGGTACAGCCGCTCGAGGAGGGCGTCGCTCTCGTCGGGATCGAGCCCCACGACGTGCTGGGTGAAGATCGGGTTCACGAACAGGGACCGGCGGCCGGTCTCGGGGTGCACCCGCACCACCGGGTGCTCGATCGGCGGGAACTGGGGCGACAGGGCCGCCACCTGCTCGGGGTCCATGGCGAGGCCGAACGATCGGCGCCAGTCGTGGATGGCGGTGAGGCCGTCGATCCGGTCGCGGAGCGCATCGGGCAGGCCGTCGTAGGCCGCCGCCGCATCGGACCACAGCGTGTCGCCGCCCACGGCCGGCACCTCCACCGCTCGGAGGACGGCACCGAAGGAGGGCGTCGTGTGCCACGTGATGTCGGCGTGCCACTCGTTCTCGGTGCCACCGGTGATGGCGTCCTTGGCCAGGGTGAGCACGTCGGCGGCGGTCTGGCCGGGCTGCACGAACTTGTAGAAGGGGTGCTGCTCGAGCGAGCCCCACCGCTCGGCGAAGGCCCGGTGCTGCTCACGGGTGATGTCCTGGTCGCGGAAGAACAGGACCTTCCACTCCAGCAGCGCCCGGCGCAGCTCGGCCTGCAGCTCGTCGTCGATCGGGCCGCCGAGGTCCACCCCGGTGAGCTCGGCTCCGATGGTGGGCGACAGGGGCGCCACCTCGAAGCGGAGGTAGGGGCGGTCGTCGAACCCGGCGGGGGTGCGGACCATGGTGCGGGGGCCGAGGTGGGCGAGCGTGGACATCGGGTCTCCTGATTCAGGCGGTGCGGGGTCGGCGGCGGAGGGCGGTGCGGGTGGTGGCCGAGGCGGGGGCCTCGATCACTGCGGTGCAGGTGTCGAGCAGGTCGGCGACGAGCGCGTCGTCGCGGAGGTCACCGGTGGCGGCGCCGGGGCTGGCCCGCCGGGCCTCGGCGCCGGCCAGCGACATCACCGCCAGGCCGACGGCGTGCTCGACGCGCCGCCGGCGGACGGCCTCGGGCAGGTGGGTGCTGCGCTCGGTGAGGCGGGCCAGGGTGTCGAAGTAGGCGCGGCCCTCGAAGGTGCGGCGGACCACTTCGGAGAGCTCGGGGTCGGCGTAGCCCTGCACGAGGAACCGGGCCCAGCAGCTCCCGGGCCTCAGGGTGGCCTCGGCCAGCGGCTCCACGAGCACCTCGACCAGCTGGCGGACCGTCGGCACCTCGCCGGCGTCGTCGAGCTCGGCCAGCCGGGCCTGGCGCTGCTCGTTGATGGGCGCCATCCGGCGGGCCACGATCGCCTCGATGAGCCCGTGGCGCGAGCCGAAGTGGTACTGGGCGGCTGACTTGTTGCGCTGGCCCGATGCGGCCTGGACCTCGCGGAGCGACATGGCGGCCAGCCCCTGTTCGGCGGCGATGCGCTCGCCGGCCTCGATCATCGCCTGGCGTGCGTCATCGGCCACCGGGCCAACCTAAGGCAGGTGCCTTAGATCGTCAAGGCGCGCGCCTCATCGCGTCGCGGTCAGGCCTCCGCCGGCGTGGGCGAGATGCCGAGCAGCTCGCCGTTGCGCAGCACCGTGACCGGACCGTCCTCGCTCACCACGATCACCGTGGCGGTCGGGTCGTCGAAGCTGTAGCGGCGCCCGGAGGTGTGGCGCATCCCCCGGAAGGCGTCGACCGATCCCTCGGCCGCCGGGCTGGGCACGAGGCGGACGCCCAGCTGCCGCAGCACGCCCGTGGGGCCGAACACAGCGGCACCGTCGACCTGGGCCAGCGCGTGGCGCAGTGGGGCCAGCGCGGTCGGCCGGCGGATCTGCAGCGGCGGCGGCGAGGGGAGGCGCTCCTGCACCGAGGGCGGCTCGTCGTCGTCGGGTCGATAGATCAAGATGGCCCCGATCCCCCGCGAGCCGAGGTCGTGCACGGCGAACTCGAGCAGGTCCTCGAGCACGGCCGCGTCGCCGTGCGCCGCGCACGCGGTGACCGAGTCGATCCAGCCCGCCAGCGGCGGCTCGAGGCGCCAGGTCAGGCCCTCCCAGCGCAGGACGCCGAAGGGCCCGGAGATGCGCACCGCCCCGGTGGGGTGGCGCTGCACGATGGTGGCGTCGAGCACGGCGCTCAGCACGACGAGGTCGCGCTCGGAGCCGGCCGGGCGGTCGAACACCGCCCACTCGTTGGTGCCGTCGAGGCGCCGGATGAGCCAGCTGGACAGGCCGTCGGCGAAGCGCCGGGCACTGATGAGGGGCTGGTCGACGAACGGCCCGTGGCTGATCGAGAGCTCGGTGCCGGCGTCCCACGTGGCCGGATCGGCCTTGGGCTCCAGGATCGATCCGAGGCTGGGCACCCGTCGCTCGTGGACCGGCGGTCGGAGCGCGTAGTCGATCTCCTCGAGCACCAGCTGGTGCCACTCGTCGTCGCCGTCGACGGTGAAGCCCACCTCGGCGAGCTCCTCGGCCAGGCGGCGCAGCCGCTGAGGGCTCGGCGCCCGGTACGTGCCCATCGTCACGCAGGCTACGGCGTGTGGGATCGGGTGCGACGGGGAAGGCCATCCAGCACGTTCGACGATGCCAGGAGGCACATGATGGGTGAGCACCTCGACAAGGCGAAGGGCAAGACCAAGCAGGCGGCCGGCGATCTGACCGGTGACGACAGCCTGAAGAACGAGGGCAAGGCCGACGAGGCGTCCGGCAAGGTCAAGGGCGCCATCGACACCGCCAAGGACAAGGCCAGCGATGCCGTCGACACCGTGAAGGACAAGCTGAACGGCTGATCCGCCATCGGGCCTCGAGCCCTGTGAACGCACCACGACCCGCTCCTCCGAGGGCGGGTCGTGGCGCGTCCCTGTGCGAAGATCCGCTGGTGGGCCCGCAGGAGGAACGTCGACGTCGCCTCGACGAGCGTCGCCAGCGGGCGACCGCCCAGGTGCGTCGGGGCGTGCTGGGCGACGATCCCCGCTCTGTCGGCGACGAGCCCGACTACCGCTTCACGCTCGCCAACGAGCGCACCTTCCTGGCCTGGATCCGCACCGCCCTGGCGCTCGCCGCGGGCGGCCTCGGCGCCATCAGCATCCTCGACCAGGCCGGCTCGGACGCCCTCGGCGTGGGCCTGCTCGTGCTCGCCTTCGCCACCGCCGCCACGGCGTACCGCCGGTGGGCCGCCAACGAGCGGTCGATGCGCCTCGGCCAGCCGCTGCCCAGCTCGCGCCTGCCGGCGCTGATGGCCGTCGGGACGGCCCTGGTGGCGGTGGCCGCCGCCGTGGTGCTGGTGGTCGACGCCCTGTGAGGCAGCGGTGAGCGGACCGCTCGAGGCCGGCGCGCCGCTGGTCGATCGTGGCCTGCAGGCCGAGCGCACCGCGCTGGCCTGGGAGCGCACGGCCATCTCGCTGGTGGTGTTCGCCGTGGTGCTGGCGCGGGTGGCGGCCCTCGAGCGCTGGTGGCCCTTCGCAGCGGTCGGCCTCGTGCTCACCGCGGTCGGGGCCGGGGTGCTGGTGTGGGCCGGGTCCCACCACGAGGACCTCCACGGGCCGCTGCGCCGTGGTGATCAGGTGGTGCACCCGCTGGCCGCCCGAGCGCTGGGGCTGGTCACGGTGGCGGGGTGCGGGGTGGGCCTGGTGGTCGGCCTGGCCGTGGCCCTCACGGGCTGACCGACCACCGGCTCACGGATCCTCAGGCGGCCTCGGCGACCGACCTCAGCGGGGCGAGCGCCAGCGCCAGGACCTCTCGGACGTCGTCGACCAGGTGCACGGTCATCGCCGCCCGAACCTCGTCGGGCAGGTCGTCGAGGTCCGGTCCGTTGCGACCCGGGAGGATCACCTCGGTCAGCCCCGCCCGGTGGGCGGCCAGCACCTTCTGCTTCACGCCGCCGATGGGCAGCACCCGGCCCGACAGCGTGACCTCGCCGGTCATCCCCACCTCGGGTCGCACCGGGCGACCGGTCAGCAGCGACACCAGCGCGGTGGTCATCGTGATCCCGGCCGACGGTCCGTCCTTGGGGACGGCTCCGGCGGGGAAGTGCACGTGGAAGCGGCGAGCCAGGTCGTCGGCGTGCACCGACACCTCGTCGCGGTGGCTGCGCACCCAGGAGAGGGCGATCTGCGCCGACTCCTGCATCACGTCGCCGAGCTGGCCCGTGACGTGCAGGCCCGTCTCGCCGTCCATGGCGGTGGCCTCGACGAAGAGCACGTCGCCGCCGGCGCCGGTGACGGCGAGGCCGGTCGCCACGCCCGGCACCGACACGCGGTCGGCCAGGTCCTCGGCGTGGAAGCGGGCCCGGCCGAGCAGGTCGGTGAGCTCCGCCTCGTCGACGGCCACGGGCGTGGGGGCGCCGCCGGCCACCCGCACGGCCACCTTCCGCAGCGCCTTGCCGAGCTGGCGCTCGAGCTCGCGGACACCGGCCTCTCGGGTGTAGCCGGCCACGACGGCGCGCAGCGCGGCCTCGGTGACGGCCACCTCGGTCGGCTCCAGGCCGTTGCCGCGCACCTGCCGCTCGAGCAGGTGGTCGCGGGCGATGGCCACCTTCTCGTCCTCCGTGTAGCCGTCGACCCGGATCAGCTCCAGCCGGTCCAGCAGCGGCCCGGGGATGGTCTCGAGCACGTTGGCGGTGGCGATGAACAGCACGTCGCTCAGGTCGAGGTCGACCTCGAGGTAGTGGTCCCGGAAGGTGTGGTTCTGGGCCGGGTCGAGCACCTCGAGCAGCGCTGCCGAGGGGTCGCCCCGGAAGTCGCTGCCCAGCTTGTCGACCTCGTCGAGCAGCACGACGGGGTTCATCGTGCCGGCCTCGGTGATGGCCTTCACGATGCGACCCGACTGGGCGCCCACGTAGGTGCGACGGTGGCCGCGGATCTCGGCCTCGTCGCGCACCCCGCCGAGGGCCACCCGCACGAACCGTCGACCGAGGGCCCGAGCCACCGACTCGCCCAGCGACGTCTTGCCCACGCCGGGGGGGCCCACGAGGGCCAGGATGGCGCCCGGCTTGCGGCGGGCGGTGCCCACCTCGTCGATGCCTCGCTCGGCGCGCAGCTTGCGCACGGCGAGGAGCTCGACGATGCGCTCCTTCACCTCGTCGAGGCCGGTGTGGTCGGCGTCGAGGGTGGCGCGGGCCACCATGACGTCGAGCTCGTCGGTGCTGCGCTCGGTCCACGGCAGGCCGAGCACGGTGTCGAGCCACCCCTGGATCCAGCCGCGCTCCATGTTCTGCTCGGGCATCCGCTCGAAGCGGCCCAGCTCCTTGCGCAGCGCCCGCAGCACGTCGTCGGCCACGCCGGCCGCCTCGAGGGCGTCGATGCGCGCCCGGTACTCGTCCACCGACTCGCCCTCGGCGGCATCGTCGCCGAGCTCCTTGCGGATGGCGTCCATCTGGCGGCGCAGCAGGTGCTCGCGCTGCTGCTGGTCGAGGCCGTCGCGCACGTCGGTGGCGATCTTCTCGGTCAGCTCGCGCTCGGCCAGGGCCTCCTTGGCCCACCCCAGCACGAGGCGCACCCGGTCGGTGACGTCGACCGCCTCCAGCAGCTCCACCTTGCGCTCGCTGGTGAGCTCGGGCCACCAGCCGACGAGGTCGGCCAGGGCGCCGGGGTCGTCGGCGTCGACGCTGCGCAGGATGCCGCGCACCTGCCGGTCGCCGAGGTGCTCGAACAGGGCGCGCAAGGTGGCCCGCAGCTCGGTGCCGAGGGCGAGGGCCTCCTCGGTGGGGGCGGGCTCGGTGACGGGCTCCGCCGTCACCCAGAGCCCGGCGCCGGTGCCGACCACGCCGGCGCCGATGCGGGCTCGGCCGGTGGCGCGCACCACGAGCGCCTGCGTGCCGCCCGGCAGGACGCCGCTCGACTCCACCCTCGCCAGGGCGCCGACCGTGGCGTAGCGCTCGCCCACCTTGGGCACGAGCAGGAGCTCGCCGCCGTTGCGCTCGGCGGCTTCGGCGGCCGCCTTCGCCTCCGGCGACTCGAGGGCGATGGTGACCACCATGGTGGGCAGGATCACGCCATCGGGAAGGGGGAGGGCGGGGAGGGTGTTGGAATCGATCGAGCTGGTCATGACGCCTCCGAGGGGTCACTTGCGTTGTGCAAGTCACCACAACCTAGGGAGGGCCGAGGAGATTCCCACCCGGCTGATCTCGGCGTCAGGACTCGATCGGCGCGAGGCGCATCACGAGGTGCTCGGCGTCCACGGCGTCGAGGGGGCGGGAGAAGAGGTACCCCTGGGCCAGGTCGCAGTGCTCACGTCGAAGGTGCTCCAGCTGCACGAGGTCCTCCACCCCCTCGGCGACCGTCTCCAGCTCGAGGGTGTGGCCGAGGTCGAGCAGGCCGCGCACGATGGCGGGCACCTGTTCGCGGTCGTTGATGGTGGCGATGAAGGAGCGATCGATCTTGAGGATGTCGACGGGGAACTGGCGCAGGTAGCTGAGCGACGAGTACCCGACGCCGAAGTCGTCGATGGCCAGCCGCACGCCGACCGCCCGCAGCTCGGCCAGCCGGGCCGCCGCCAGGGGCGCGTCCTGGATGAGGCTGCTCTCGGTCATCTCCAGCACCAGGCTGCCCGGCTCGACCCCCGTCGCCGCCAGCGTCGCCCGGACGTGGTCGACCAGCCCGGAGGAGGCGATCTGTCGGGCCGAGATGTTCACGCCCATCGCCAGCGCACGTGGCTGGGGGTAGTGCGCGTGCCAGCGGGCGAGCGTGGCGCAGGCCTCGGTGATGACCCACTCGCCCAGCGCCACGATGAGGCCGCTCTCCTCGGCGACGGGGATGAAGCGGTCAGGGCCGACCACGCCGAGGCTGGGGTGGTGCCACCGCAGCAGGGCCTCGAACCCCACGATGGTGTCGGTCTCGAGCTCCACGACGGGCTGGTAGACGAGGCGCATCTGTCCGGCGTCCGCGGCGCCCACCAGGTCGCTCTCGATCTGGAGGCGCTCCACGGCGGCCTCCCGCATGGCCGGCTCGTAGACCACCCAGCAGGCCCGTCCGGCAGCCTTGGCCCGGTACATGGCGATGTCGGCGTCGCGTAGGAGCGACGTGGACGTGGTGCCCTCGTCGGCCACGGCGATGCCGAGGCTGGCCGACACCGTCACGGACTGCCCCTCGAGCACCATCGGTGCGTGCAGGGCGTGCAGCACGCGCTGCGCGATGGCTTCGGACTCGCCGACCGGGTCGGGGCTGCGCTCGATGAGGATGGCGAACTCGTCGCCGCCGAGGCGGGCCACGGTGTCGTCGCTGCGCACCGAGAGCTCGAGACGCTGGGCCACCTCGCGCAGCAGCAGGTCCCCGGCGCGGTGACCGAGGCTGTCGTTGACGTTCTTGAAGCCGTCGAGGTCGAGGAAGATGGCGGCACTGCAGAGCCCGGTCGGGCCCTGGCGGAGGAGGGCCTGCTCCACGCGGTCGGTGAACAGCGCCCGGTTGGCCAACCCGGTGAGGCCATCGTGGAACGCCTGGTGGGCCAGCTCCGCCTGGGCGGCGCGGCGCTCGGTCACATCGTGGAGGGTCACCACCACGCCGCCCACGTCCGGATCGTCGAGGAGGTTCACGGTGCGGGCGCTGATCCAGAGCTGGTGCCCTTGCGCATGGGTCACCCGCATCTCGCTGCCGAACGTCTGCCCGGGGTTGGCGAGGCTGCGCTCGAACACCGCTCGGGCGTCCGTCAGGTCGTCGGGTTCCACCAGCAGGAAGACGTCGAAGCCCACGATGGACTGCCCGTGGTGGCCGACGAGGGCGGCCAGCTCGGGGGCCGGTCGCAGGACCACGGCGTCGGCATCGAGCAGCGCCACGGCATCAGAGGAGTTCATGGCCACCGCCTGAGCGAAGCGCTCTTGGGCCCGCACGGCCTCGCGGGCCTCTGCCTCGGCGTGGAGGATGCGGGCGGCGCGGGTGAAGGCGAGCGCCACCAGGCCCAGGGTGACCGCAGCGAGGATCACCGGGTTGGCCGGGTCGCCGCGCACCTCGCCGAGCACGGCGAGGGTCCCGGGGACGAGCAGGGGCACCAGCGCGATGGCGATGCCGGCCGGACGGGTGCCGGTCGCTGCGGACCGCGCGTCGGTGGGACCCGCTTCGACAGGCGTCGGCGGCTGCCACGCGGCGGCGGCCAGCAGCACGCTGCCCACCATCCAGCCGGCGTTCATCCAGCGGCCCGCCATGCCCTCGGACTCGATGACCACGTACCCGAAGTCGGCCAGCAGCCAGCAGCCCACCCCGGCCGCGGCGAACGCCGCCATGCCACCCCGGAGACGACGGCCGAGGATCGCCCGGACCACGAGGGCCAGCAGCACGGCGTCGAAGGCCGGGTACAGCGACCACACCACCCGGGCCCAGCCCGACACGCTGGTGTCGGTCACGATCTCGTCGAAGGCCAGCTCCCACTGGATGAGCAGCGCCACGAGGGTGACCACCCCGATGTCCACCATCCCGTCGCGGTCGAGCCGGCCTCCACCGCGCGGCACCTTCAGGAGCGCCACGGCGATGCAGCCGTAGGAGGTCAGCCAGAGGAGGTCGGCCGCCGACACATCGGGCTCGACGCCGGAGGCATAGAGCTCGAGGTGCCACACGAGGTCACCCATCGCTGACACCCCGACGCCGAGCGCGAGGAGGGGCGCCACCAGCCAGCTCGCGCTGCGGCGCGACCCCATCCAGGCGAAGCCCGCCGCCCCGAACAGCACGAGGAGGTACGTGCCGTCCTGCGTGGGCGTCGTGCCCGCGGTGAGGTGGGCGAGGGTCAGCGCCCCCGCCAGGAGGCCGACCGCGATCGTCGTGCGCCGGGGCAGCCGGGGGCCCGCACCGCCCTGCGTCGCAGAGGTCCGCCAGCTCGGCGGGAGCAAGGTGTCCATGCAGAGCGTTCTCGGCCGATCAGGGGCGAGGCCGGATGGCTGGCGGCGAGGTTTGAGGATGCGTTGTCAGGGCTCGGTGGTCCGGGTCCTCGGCGGGGGGGGCCGGCGGTTCAGGGCTCGACGCGGCCGTACCCGATCCGGTTCGACGCCCACCAGTCGAGGCTCTGGAGCTCGACTCGAGTGCCCACCTTGCGGGCCTGCACGATGCGGCCGTCGCCCACGACCATCGCCACGTGGCTGACCTTGCCGCCGAAGCCGAAGAACACGAGGTCGCCCGCTCGCAGCTCGGCCCTCGTGATCCGGGTGGTGGCGGCGTACTGGGCGGCTGCAGTGCGGGGGATCGTCACGTCGGCCTGGGCCCAGGCCCAGGCGGTCAGGCCGGAGCAATCGAAGCCCTGGCTCGGCGCCGTGCCACCGACGGCATAGGGGACGCCGACCTGGGAGCTGGCGGCGTCGGCAGCTGACCGTCCCGGCGTGCAGGAGGCGAGAAGGGTCATCGCCAGGAGGGCACCGGCCAGCAGCAGGCGGTGCGCGGATCGGGTCGAGCGGTGACGGAGCATTCGGACACGTCCTGCGGGGTCGACGCGCCACGTGGATGGGCGCGGGCTCGGGCTCGGTCGCAGCGCCTGCCCCGCACGTCCGTGGACCAGCACCATCGGCGAACGAGTGCCGATCCGTAGCAGCAGCGCTGCCCGTTGTGGCCGAGTTGTGGGACCGGGCCGCTCACCGGGCGGCGATCACGCTGCCGGGTAGGTTCGAGCCTCGACCGCAGGGGGACGCATGGACTTCGACATCCCGGCCGACATCCAGGCCACGCTCGACCAGCTCGACGCCTTCATCGAGGCGGAGATCGTGCCGCTGCAGGCAGCCGACGACAACGAGCGCTTCTTCGACCACCGTCGCGAGTACGCCCGCACCGACTTCGAGGCCGACGGCACGCCGCGCCCGGAGTGGGAGGGGCTGCTGGCCGAGATGCGGCGCCGGGCCGACGCCGCCGGCTGGCTGCGGCTGGCCCTGCCCGAGGACTTCGGCGGCCGGGGCGCCAGCAACCTCGAGATGGCCATCATCCGGGAGCACCTGGCCCACCGCGGCCTGGGCCTGCACAACGACCTGCAGAACGAGAGCTCGATCGTGGGGAACTTCCCGACCGTCCTCATGATGCGCGACTTCGGCACCGACGAGCAGCGGGCCGAGTGGATGCCCGGGTTCCTCGACGGCACCCGCCGGCTGGCCTTCGGGCTGACCGAGCCGGAGCACGGCAGCGACGCCACCTTCCTCACCACCACCGCCGTGCGCGACGGCGACGAGTGGGTGATCAACGGGCAGAAGCGGTTCAACTCCGGGCTGCACCACGCCACCCACGACATCATCTTCGCCCGCACCTCCGGCGAGCCGGGCGAGCCGGGCGGCATCACGGCCTTCCTGGTGCCCACCGACGCGCCCGGCTTCAGCGTCGACTTCTTCTGGTGGACGTTCAACATGCCGACCGACCACGCCGAGGTCACCCTCACCGACGTCCGGGTCGGCGCGGACGCCGTGTTCGGCCCCCTCGACCGCGGGCTGGAGCTGGCGCAGCACTTCGTCCACGAGAACCGCATCCGGCAGGCCGCCTCGTCGCTGGGCGCCGCCCAGCACTGCATCGACGCGGCGGTCGCCTACGCCAACGGCCGCACCACCTGGAACAAGCGGCTGTCCACCAACCAGGCGATCCAGTTCCCGCTGGTCGAGCTCCACACCGAGGCGGCCATGCTCCGCCAGCTGATCCGCTCCACCGCCTGGCGGATGGACCGCCAGCACCACATGGAGGTGACCCACCTCGTCGCCATGTGCAACTACCGAGCCAACCGCCTGGCCTGCGAGGCGGCCGACCGGGCCATGCAGACCTGCGGCGGGGTGGGCTACAGCCGGCACATGCCCTTCGAGCACATCTACCGCCACCACCGCCGCTACCGCATCACCGAGGGCGCCGAGGAGATCCAGATGCGCAAGGTGGGCCAGCACCTGTTCGGCTTCGGCCGCCGCGCCTGAGAGACTGCCGCATGGCCAAGTGGAGCGCTGCCGACATCCCCGACCAGACGGGCACCACGGTGCTCATCACCGGCGCCAACAGCGGTCTCGGGCTCCGGTCGGCCGAGGCGCTGGCGGCCAAGGGCGCCACCGTGCTGATGGCCTGCCGCAACGCGGCCAAGGCGGCCACGGCCCGTGCCTCGGTCGCCGCTGTGGCCGCCGGCCCCGACCCCGAGGTGGTCGCCCTCGACCTGGCGTCGCTCACCTCCGTGCGGGAGTGCGCAGCGGCCCTCGAGGAGCGGCTCGGGCACCTCGACGTGCTCATGAACAACGCCGGGATCATGGCGGTGCCGAGGCGCCTCACCGTCGACGGCTTCGAGAGCCAGCTGGGCACCAACCACCTCGGCCACTTCGCCCTCACCGGGCTCCTGCTGCCCACCCTGCTGGCCGCACCCGAGCCGCGGGTGGTCACCGTCTCGTCCAACGCCCACAAGTTCGGCCGCCTCCAGCTCGACGACCTCTTCTTCGAGCGGGGCCGGTACTCGCGCTGGCGGGCCTACGGGCAGTCGAAGCTGGCCAACCTGCTCTTCAGCAGCGAGCTGCAGCGGCGCGCCGCGGTCGCCCGCACCGCCCTCACGTCGGTGGCGGCCCACCCGGGCTACGCCGCCACCAACCTCACCACGGGCCCGGCCATCGGCGCGGCCCTGCTGAAGCCGTTCCTGGCCATCGGCGACAAGCTCGTCGGCCAACCCGACCACATGGGCGCCCTGCCCCAGCTCTACGCCGCCACGATGCCCGACGTCCTGGCCGACGACTACTGGGGCCCCGACGCCTTCCGCGAGCAGCGAGGCCACCCCACCCGGGTCGGTCGCACCGCTCGCGCCCTCGACCAGGACGCCGCCGGCCACCTCTGGGCCCGCAGCGAGGAGCTCACGGGCGTGACCTACCCCTGGCCCGACCCCACCTGAGCCGCCGGGTCGCCCACGCTGGCCGCCGATCAGCGGCCGATCGCTGACGGCTCGACCGGCGATCGCTACCGTCGCCCGCGTCGACGGCCCCACGGGCGGTGCCGTCCCGTCGGAGGGAGCACCACCGTGCTGGAGATGCGAGCCACCTGTGAGCGCTGCGACGTCGCCCTGGCCGAGGGCGCCGCGGCGCAGATCTGCAGCTTCGAGTGCACGTTCTGCCCCGCCTGCTCCGAGGCCATGGACGCCACCTGCCCCAACTGCGCCGGCGAGCTGGTGGCGCGCCCGCGGCGAGCCGTCCCCGGCGGCTGAGCGCGCCGTCAGGGGAGCGGCACGAACTCCTGGAGGAGGCGGGCCAGCTCGAGCGGATCGTCGCCCTGCACGCTGTGGCCGGCCTCGGCCACGTGGGCGACCTGCGCGTGCGGGGCCCGTCGGAGGAGCTCGGCCTCGTCGGCGTCGTCGACCACCGACTGCGATCGCATGCCGCGCACCAGCAGGAGGGGCACCGTGAGGCGCTCGACCGACCCCCAGAGGTCGGGCGCCACGTCCTCCACGCTGCGCTCTCGGTCGGCGAAGCGCCGGTAGCGCCACACCCAGCTGCCGTCGGGGCGCTGCAGGGCGTTGTGCAGGATCCCCCGGCGCAGCGACGAGATCGACCGCGTGGGGTTGAACTCGATCGTGCGGGCCAGCAGCTCGTCGAAGTCGGCGAAGCTCTCCGGGCCGTTCACGAAGGCGTGGATGGCCGCCGCCTTCGGTCCGTCGACGCCAGGCGTGACGTCGACCAGCACCAGCGATCGCACGAGGTCGGGCCGGAGGTCGGCCAGCGCCAGGCTGGTCAGCCCGCCGAGCGACATGCCCACCACCGCTCGGGCGTCGGGGGCCAGGGCCTCGATCGCCGCGGCGACGTCGGCGGCGTTGCTGCGCAGGTCGAGGCTGCCGGTGGCCGGCGCATCGGAGTGCCCGTGCCCGGGGAGGTCGAGCGCCACCAGCGGGCGGCCCAGCGCCATCGCCACCGTGTCCCAGGTGTGGGCGTTCTGCGCGCCGCCGTGGACCAGCACCAGCTCGGGTGGCGCATCGCCCCACACCAGCGCGCTCAGGTGGCGGCCCGAGGCCACCTCCACCTGGGTGCGGCGCACCACGGGCGGACCGTCGTAGGGGAGGCCGAACTCGGCCGCGTTCTCGTGGAAGAGCCCGAGCTCGTCGTAGGGGACCATCGCCATGGGGCACCTTGGCACGTCGCAGGGCGTCGGTGCCGAGCCGGCCCCAGCAGTAGGTTGACCGCCGCATGGGGGAGATCACGGCGGCCCGCCTCGAGGGCACGGTCCGGGTGGGGCGCGGGCGCAAGCTCGGGGTGGCGGAGTTCGGTCCCCCCGATGGCCAGGCCCTCTTCTGGTTCCACGGCACGCCCGGCGCCCGGCGGCAGATCCCCGAGGAGGCCCGGCGGCTCGCCGCCCGCGACGGGCTGCGCATCGTCGGCGTCGACCGGCCCGGGGTGGGGCTGTCGACCGGCCACCTCTACGACTCGGTGGCCGCCTTCGTGCCCGACCTCGAGGCGGTGGCCGACCAGCTCGGCATCGAGCGGTTCTCCACCATCGGCCTCTCGGGCGGAGCGCCCTACGCCTTGGCCGTCGCGGCGGGCCTGCCCGACCGGGTGGCCTCGGTGGGCGTGCTCGGGGGCGTCGTGCCGAGCGTCGGGCCCGACGCCGCCCCGGGCGGGCTGGTGGGGCTGGCCGGTCGCTTCGGCGGCCTGCTGCCGCTCGTGCGGGAGCCGGCCGGGATGGCGCTCACGACCTTCGTGCGCCTGGCCCGCCCGCTGGGCTCGCCCGCCCTCGACCTCTACGCCCGCCTGTCGCCCCCGGGCGACCGCGAGGTCCTCGGCCGTCCCGACATCAAGGCCATGTTCCTCGACGACCTGAGCAGCAACGGCAGCCGGGGCCTGCGCTCGGTCGTCTACGACGGCATCCTCTTCACCCGCCACTGGGGCTTCGCGCCGAGCGACGTCGCCGTGCCCGTCACGTGGTGGCACGGCGACGCCGACAACATCGTGCCGCTCGCCCACGCGCAGCACCTGGTGCCGCGCCTGCCCGACGCCGTGCTGCGGGTGCGTCCCGGTGAGAGCCACCTGGGCGGCCTGGGGATCGCCGCCGAGGTGCTCGACACCGTCATGGGGTGGTGAGCCGGGAGCTCCCTGCGGGGAATCTTGTGTGCATTCGCCGCACACCGTCCGAACCCGGGCCGGCTGGCGTCGGCGGGCGCGGTCGGAGGGCATAGGTTCTCGGACAGGAACGGGAGGGAATGCATGGACTGGCAGATCGCTGCGACCGCGAACGGGATCGTCGCCGTCGCCTACCTGCTCATCTCGTGGGCCATCGCGGCCCCGCTGGTGCGCACCGGGCAGCTGCGCAGCAACAAGCTGGGCGCCGCCACCGCGGCGATCTTCTTCACCTGCGCCGTGCACCACGGGTCCCACAGCGTCCACATGTGGCTCCCCAGCTTCGGTGTCGAGCGGGCCCACGGGCTGATCATGCGCGAGGCGTTCGACTGGCACTACGCCGTGTGGGACGTCATGACCGCCACGGTCGGCGTCTACTACTGGTCGCTGCGGCGGCACTACGGATCGCTGATGCAGGGGGCTGCGCTCTTCGCCGACCTGAAGGAGCGAGAGCGCCAGGCGCTCCAGATCCACGACGAGGTGGTGCAGGGGCTGGTCGTGGCGAAGATGGCGCTCGACCTCGACCAGACCGAGCAGTCGAAGGAGGTCCTGGCGTCCACCCTGGCCTCGGCCAGCCGCATCATCGACGACCTCATCGGGCGCACCCGGGAGGACCTGCAGCTCGGCGCCGGGGACCTGGTGCGCGAGCGTGCGGCGGAGATCCCGCCCTCGTGATGGCACCGCAGCCGGAGCCCGGCCTGATCCGGGTCCTCATCGCCGACGACACCAGCGACATCCGCCTCCTCCTCGGCATCGCCCTCGGCCTGGCCGGTGACTTCGAGGTGGTGGGCGAGGCCGCCAACGGCGAGGTGGCCGTGGCGCTGGCCACCGAGCTCCAGCCCGACGTGGTGCTGCTCGACCTCGCCATGCCCGTCATGGACGGCCTGCAGGCCCTGCCGCTCATCCGTGAGCGGTGCGCGGCGGCGCTGGTCGTCGTCCTCTCCGGCTTCGGGCCCTCGACGATGGCCGAGGAGGCCATCGCCCGCGGCGCCCACCACTACGTGCAGAAGGGGATCAACCCCACCGAGCTGGCCGAGCTCCTGCGCACGATGGTCGGCCAGGTGCGGCTCGGAGGGGACGCCTGATGGCTCCGCGGCCCACCCCCGCCGAGCCCGATCGTTCCGCCTTGGAGATCGTCGCCCACGGCCTGCTGGAGGACACCGCGGTGGTCGGCACCGCCGTGGCCATGCTCGTCGACCAGTGGGAAGAGCTCGAGCCGGCGCTGCGCCAGCGCCTGCTCAAGATGATCCTCGAGCACAACGCCCACGTGACGTGGGTGCTCGACGCCCTCGCCCGCGGCGTGCCGCTCGAGCGGCTGCGGGCCGTGCCCGAGGACGACGCCTTCACGCTGGGCGACTGACGAGAACGCGTTCTAGTCTGCGGGGATGGACGAGCTGGACCATCCGATCTGGGACGCCGACAACCACTACTACGAGGCGCTCGACGCCTTCACCCGGCACCTCGATCCGGCCCTCGGCCCCCGCACCGTCCAGTGGGCCACCATCGACGGCCGGCAGTACCACGTGCTCGGCGGGAAGGTCTCCCGCGCCGTCAGCAACGCCACCTTCGACCCCATCTCCAAGCCGGGCTGCCTGAGCGAGTACTTCCGCGGCAACCCCAACCAGGCCAACCCGCTCGAGCTGCTGCGCGACCACGAGCCGATCCGGGCCGAGTACCGCGACGCCGCCGCCCGCCTCGCCGTGCTCGACGAGCAGGGCCTCGAGGGGTGCTTCCTGTTCCCCACCCTCGGGATGATCTACGAGGAGCCGCTCAAGGACGATCCGGAGGCGGTGTGCCACACCTTCCGGGCCTTCAACCGGTGGCTGGCCGAGGACTGGCCGTTCGACTACCAGGGCCGCATCCTCACGGCGCCGTACCTCACGCTCGCCGACGAGCGCTGGGCGGTCGAGGAGCTCGAGTGGGCGCTCGACCAGGGCGCTCGCCTGCTGGTGATGCGCACCGGCGCGCCCACCACCGTCACCGGTCGGGTGAGCCCGTTCGACGCCCGCTACGACCCCTTCTGGAGCCGGGTCGACGAGGCGGGGATCACCGTCGTCGTCCACGCCGGCGACAGCGGCCAGTCCTCCAACGGCTACGCCGTCGACGGCTTCGCCGCCAGCTTCCGCCAGAGCGACTTCCGGCCCACCATCAAGAGCTTCGCCATCGAGGAGGCCGTCCACGACTTCCTGCTCTCGATGGCGCTGGCCGGCCACTTCAAGCGGTTCACCAACCTGCGCATCGCCTCGATCGAGAACGGGGCCGAGTTCCTGCCCGACCTGTTCCGCAAGCTCCGCTCGCAGGACAAGAAGATGCCGGGCTACTTCGGCGAGGACCCCGTGGAGCAGTTCCGGCGCCACGTGTGGATCAACCCGTTCTGGGAGGACGACCTGCAGACGGTGGTCGACCTCATGGGGGCCGACCGCGTGATCTTCGGCTCCGACTGGCCCCACATCGAGGCCCTGCCCCACCCGCTCGACTACGTCCCCGAGACCAAGCCGCTGCGCGCCGGCGAGCGGCAGCTGGTGCTGCACGACAACGCCGTCGAGCTGGCCACCCTGCGCCCCCGCTGACGCCTCCGGGCCCCTGATGCTGGCATCGGGGGGCTGAGGGCGTATCCTCCCCGGAGGGCCTTCGGCGCAACATGAGCGCCGATCACTCTTGATGGCAGACCGCACCCGAGCTCTCGAAGCCGCGGCATGGGCTGCAGCAGAAGGCATTGCCTCCGCCGACCAGCGGGCCTTGCTCGAAGCTGATCCTGTCGCATGGCGCTTCACCCTCGAGCGGCTGATGGACGTCACCGAGGACAACCTCGACTCCGTCAGCGGCATCGAGGGTCCTGAGCGCGCCCAGGTGGTGGCCGACGTCGAGGCCGACCTCGATCGCCTCGAGGCTGCCTACGACCTGCTGCTCGGCTCCACCAGCCGGGGTGCCGAGGTGCTGATCCCCACCGCCGACCCCTCCGGCGAGGTGCGCCTCCAGGCGTCCTGGGCGAACGGCTCGATCGTGGTGTGGGCGGGCGGCCCCGACCTCGTCGCCCACCGCAACGAAGACCTCGCCGATCGCCTCGAGGCCCTCGGCGGCCCGAAGCTCGGCTGGGCCGTCCACGCCGACGTCGTGCTCCCCAACGGCCTGCGCGCCGCTGCGCTGTCGATCCCGGTCGAGGAGGCGCTCGGCTGGCTGGTGGTGGCGGTCGGCGGCGGCAAGGGCGACGACGACGGCGTCGGCGCCAGCGTCCGCTGGCTGGGCCGCGTGGCGGTCGCCGGCGTGCGCCTCGCCGCCCAGGGCCGGATGGTGCCCAGCCTGCGCACCCAGCGCCACCCCGAGGGCAAGGTCATGGACCTCAACGTGCGCTGGATGCCGGCCCGCGTCGACGACGCCCAGGTCGTCGCCCTGGCGGCCGCCATGCCGGGCCCCGTGTCGGCCCTCTCGCGCAAGGAGGCCCGCTCCGTCACCCTCGAGGTCCTCGGCGCGGTGGTCGACGCGATCGCGCTGGAGGCCGGCGAGAAGCTGGAGCGCCCCGCCACCCCGCCCGTGGTGCGCAACGCCGCCGACGTCGGCGAGGCCTTCATCGCCCGCCTCGACGGCTCCCCCTTCCGGGCGCCCATCCCGGCCGGGGCGGAGGTGTCCAAGCGCCTCGACCAGTGGGCCAACCAGGTGGCCGGCGTGGCCAAGACCACCCTCGTCGTGCAGCTCGACCCCCCCGACCGCGGCGACGCCTGGTTCCTGTCGGTGCTCGGCCGAGGCGCCGAGGGGGGCCTCCTGCCCATCGAGCAGGCGCTCACCGACTCCAAGCGCACCCAGCACCTGGCCGACGAGATCGTGCGCCTCGAGCGGGTCTACGAGAAGCTGCAGCGGGCCGGCGGCCTGCGGCGGGGCCAGGTGTACCTGAGCCAGGACGAGGCCTGGGAGCTGATGACCGTCACCGGTCCGGCCCTGGAGTCGGCCGGCTTCGAGGTGCGGGTGCCGGCGCTGTCTCGGCGCAAGCCCTCACCCGCCCTGCGGCTGTTCGTGGAGCCCACCGGCGAGCGGGTGGTCGGCGCCAACCAGCTGAGCGACGTCCGCTGGTCGGCCGTGTTCGACGACGTCGAGCTGACCGCCGCCGACATCGCCCGCCTGGCCGCCGAAGCCCGCCCGCTCGTGAAGTCGCGCGGCCGCTGGGTGGAGCTCGACCGGGTGGACCTCAAGGAGGCCGCCGCCGCGCTGGCCGAGCGCGCCGGCTCGAACCAGATGACCGGCGCCGAGATCCTCCGCCACGCGGTGGGGCTGGAGGGCACGCCGTTCGGGGCCGGGCTCACCGTCGACGGCAGCGGCTGGGTCACCGACCTGCTGGAGAAGGCCTCCACCGTCACGGCCGAGCCGGTCACCAAGCCGGAGGGCTTCGTCGGCGAGCTGCGCTCGTACCAGGCTGAGGCGCTGGGCTGGCTGGGCTTCCTCGACGCCGTGGAGCTCGGCGGCTGCCTGGCCCTCGACATGGGGCTGGGCAAGACGCCCACCGTGCTCGCCCACCTCGCCCGCACGAAGGCCTCGGGTGCCGCCCAGGGCACCGCGCTGGTGGTGGCCCCGCCGGCCGTGGTGGGCAACTGGGCGGCCGAGGCCGCCCGCTTCACGCCGGGCCTCAAGGTCGTCGTCCACCACGGCCAGTCCCGGGCCTCGGCCAGCGCGCTGCAGCGCGAGATCGCCCACGCCGACGTCGTCATCACCACCTACGGCACGGCCGTGCGCGACATCGAGGCCCTCGAGACGCACCGCTGGGACCGCCTGGTGCTCGACGAGGCGCAGGCCATCAAGAACCACACCAACGAGACGGCCCAGCAGCTGCGCCGCCTCGACGCCCGCACCCGGCTGGCCCTCACCGGCACGCCGATCGAGAACGGCCTGGGCGACCTGTGGTCGATCCTCGACTTCACCAACCCCGGCCTGGTGGGGCCCCGCTCCACGTTCATCGCCCAGCTGTCGGGCGAGGGCGAGATGGCGCTGCGGGCGCTCAACGGCATCCTCGTGTTCCGCCGCACCAAGACGGAGCCGGCGGTCGCCGCCGAGCTGCCCGATCGGATCGACGAGCTCGACCACTGCACGATGACGGCCGAGCAGATCGGCCTCTACCAGGCGGTGCTCGACGGCCTCGTGGTGCAGACCGAGGGCGCCGAGCGCGAGCAGAAGCAGGGGGCGATCCTCGCTGCCATCACGGCCCTCAAGCAGATCTGCAACCACCCCTGGAACTACCAGGAGGACGACAAGCCGCTGGCCGGCCGGTCCGGGAAGCTTAACCGCCTCGAGGAGGTGGTCGACCAGGTCTTCACCGCCGGCGAGCGCATCCTGATCTTCACCCAGTTCGCCACCTGGGGCATCCGGCTGGCCGAGCACCTCACCGAGGTCACCGGCGTGCCGATCGACTGCTACCACGGCGGCCTGGCCCGCGGCGCTCGCGACACCATGATCAAGAAGTTCCAGGAGGGCACCGGCCCCGGCGCCATCGTGCTGTCGCTCAAGGCGGGCGGCACCGGCCTGAACCTCACCGCCGCCAACCACGTGGTGCTCTACGACCGCTGGTGGAACCCGGCCGTGGAGGACCAGGCGCGCGACCGCGCCTGGCGCATCGGCCAGACCCGCACCGTCCTGTCGCACCGCCTCGTGTGCCCCGGCACCGTCGACGAGCGGGTGGAGGAGGTGGTGGGCGGCAAGCGCCGCATCGCCGACCTCGTGCTCCCGAAGTCGAGCTCGCTGGCCGACCTCGACGGCGACCAGCTGCGCCAGGCCCTCGGCCTGCGGCCCGACCAGCTCCTGGCGGCCGACGACCTGTGAGGAGCCCCCGATGAGCCAGCCCCGCAAGCGCTCCGGCGGCCGTCGCCGTGGCGGCCAGAAGGCGAAGCCCGTCGACCTCTGGCGCCCGGTGCCCCCGCTGCCCGAGGTGGAGCCCATCGTGCCGGCGCCCGACCCCACCGCGCTGCTGCGCTCGATCGGCGCACCGCCGCTGCGGGCCCGCAGCGACGTCGCCGGCGCCTACCTCGTGAACGTGGCCGAGCGGGCCGCCGGCCTGGCCACCGCGCTGGCCGCCGCCGCCGGCCTCCTGGCCGACCTCGACGCCCCCGAGCCCGAACCCGAGGTCGGCGGGTCCTGAGCTCGGCGGTGCGCGCTCGGCTGCGGGCCGTCCGATAGCAAGGGGCGATGACCGTCGCCGACCTGCTGACCCCCACCTTCCTCACCGACGCCCTCGGGGCCGAGGTGGTGGGGGTGGCCACCCAGCCGGTGGGCACCGGGCAGGTCGCCTCCAGCATCCGGGTCACGCTCACCTACGCGCCGGGCGCCGAGGGCCCGGCGACCGTCGTGGCCAAGCTGCCGTCGGACGACCCGACGTCCCGGGCCACCAGCGCGGCGCTGCAGCACTACCTCATCGAGACCAGCTTCTACCGCGACCTGGCGCCGACGCTCCCCGTGCGGGCGCCCGGCTGCCACCACGTGCACCACGACCCGGCCACCGACGACTTCGTGCTCCTCCTCGAGGACATGGCGCCGGCCGAGCAGGGCGACCAGATCGCCGGGTGCAGCCCCGACATCGCCGCCCTCGCGGTGGAGCACCTGCCGCTGCTGCACGCCCCGCGCTGGGGCGACCCGGCCCTGCAGGCGATGCCCTGGCTGCACCGCACCACGCCCGAGAGCGCCGCCTTCACCGGTCAGCTGCTGCTGTCGCTGATGGAGCTGTTCGAGCAGCGCTACGCCGACCGGGTCGACGACGACGTCCTGGCCCTGGCCCACCGGGTGCTCGCCCGCCTGGGGTCGGCCACCATGGCCGACCCCTCGAGCTGGACGGTGCAGCACGGCGACTACCGCCTCGACAACCTGCTGTTCGGGGCGGCGGGGGGCGGGGTCCCCATCGCCGTCGTGGACTGGCAGACGGTGGTCCACGGCCCCGGCGTCAGCGACCTCAGCTACTTCCTGGGCGCCGGCCTGACCACCGAGGACCGCCGCACGCACGAGCAGGCGCTGGTGCGCCAGTACCACGACGCCATGCAGGCCGCCGACGTGGCGCTCGAGTGGGACGACTGCTGGCTGCAGTACCGCCGCTTCTCGGCGGCGGGCCTGGCGATGGCCATCGGTGCGTCGGGCCTGGTGGGGCAGACCGATCGCGGCGACGACATGTTCGTGGCCATGGCGCAGCGCCACGGCCGCCACGCGCTCGACCTCGACGTGGAGGCTGCCCTGCCGGGCTGAGCTGCCGGGGGGTCAGGCGACGGCGAGCGTGTCCTCGAGCTCCGACAGCACGAGCAGTCGGGCGACGAGGGGCCGGGGGTTGCACACGGCGAGCCGACCGCCGGTGAGGCGCATGGTCCGCTCGATCTCGGCCACCACGCGCAGGCCGGTGCAGTCGAAGAACTCCACCCCGGCCAGGTCGAGCGAGAGGGTGGCCCGCTCCACGGTGGCGATGGCGCAGAGGGTGCTGAGGAGGTCGTCGGCGGTCGACAGGTCGACTTCGCCGGTGACCACCACCCGGGTGCCGGGCGGGTCGTCCGTGGGGCGGACGGTGTAGCTCAGGCCGGCGGAGCCGACGGGGCGGGAGGATCGGTCGCCCCCGCCGAACGGGGAAAGGTCGTGCGTGATGGCCATCTGGCCCTGCTCTCGATTGCTCGTCGCGGAAGCCGAGATGCCAGGGTCTGGAGCACAGCGTCGAACGCGTTCTGTTGTTCGCCCGTTGTCACCCTACGCCGGTTCGCGGTCAGAGGGAACCGCGCGGGGTGGGGGCGGGGGCGTGGCGGCGCCCAGCTCCCGTGCCCCGAGCCGGCTGTGGACGACGTCGTCGGCCACCTCGGTGAGCCGCCGGTTGTGGGCGCGGGCGTACGCCCGCAGGACCCCGAACGCCTCGTCGACGGGCACCTGGGCGTGGGCGGCCAGGATGCCCTTGGCCTGCTCGATCACCACCCGGCTGTCGAGGGCGTGCTGCAGCTGCTCGCTCAGCGTGGCCTCGCGCTCCAGGGACCAGGCGTTGGTGATCCCGATGCTGGCGATGTCGGCCAGCGCCACGGCCAGCTCCTCGCGATCGGGGGTCAGGCGGTCCGGGGCGTCGGCGAAGAGGTTGAGGGCGCCGATGTGCGCACCTCGCACCCGCATGGGGATGCCGTAGGCCGATTCGAACCCGGCCTCGAGAGCGAGCGGGGCGAACCGCGGCCAGCGGTCGCCGCAGTCGCGGAGGCGGTGCCCGTGCACCACGGCGCCATCCCGCCACGCCTCCAGGCACGGACCGTCGTCGACCTGGACCTCGATCAGCTCGACGAAGCGGGCCAGCTCGCTGGAGGAGGCCAGCACCTCCAGCTCGCCCCCGGGGCGACGGAGGATCACGCCGGCCTCGCTGACGTCGAGCAGGTCGACGCAGCGGGTGGTGAACCGCTGGACGAACTCGATCAGATCGTAGTCGTCGACGAGCGTGTCGGCCAGCTCCACCAACGTCCGGGTGATGAGGGCCTGGTCAGCCACGGGGTTCGCTCCTTCCCGGTGCCGGCCGCATCCCGTCAGCGGCCGAGGTCGCCGAGATGGGTTCCCGGGTCGCCCGGGCTCGATACGTCACCGGTTTCGACGGAGGTCGACGGGGTAGGTGGGAGCGATGAGCGACTCCGAGATCCGCGAACCCGACAACAGCACCGTCGACGACTGGTTCGGGCAGAACGTGGCGCGCGACCAGGACAAGGCCGACGAGCTGGTGGCCGAGGAGGGAGGCGACCTCCAGGCCGCCGAGGAGCGCTTCGACGACGAGGCCGAGGGCCAGGACAAGTTCGACGCCGGCCACCCGCGCCCGTCGAGCGACTAGACCGGGCTGCACGGAACCCGACCCCACCACCGAGCCCATGCCCATCGCCGGCGCCCCCTCCGACAACACCACCCTCGTGGCCATCCTGGCCGCCTTCGAGCAGGACGGGTTCGCCGGCGACATGTTCGTCACCGACGACGGTGAGGTGCGCTGCGGCGCCTGTCGGCACACGGTGGCCCCTGCCGACATGGAGGTGCACGCCATCCGGCGGGTGGAGGGCGCCTCCGACCCCGCCGACATGGCCGCCGTGCTGGCGCTGGTGTGCGAGGAGTGCGGTGCCCGCGGCACGGCCATCGTGCGCTTCGGCCCGGAGGCCAGCGCCGGCGACGCCGCCGTGCTCGCCGGCCTCGAGGACCACCGCCTCGACTGATCCTCCCCGCCCCACTCGGCCGCATGGCACGATGCCGGGGATCGATCGACCAGGAGGGCGGACATGGCGAGACGACGAGCGAGCTGGGGGCGCGTGGCGGCCGTCCTCACGGTGGCGAGCCTCGGCGCCGCCTGCGGCGACGACGCCGACGACGAGGGTTCATCGGCGGGCGATGACCCGGCCGAGGTGACGAGCACGGCCCCCGCCGATGGCGGAGGTGGCGACTGCGCCGGCACCGACCTCACCGTCACCGATGTGGCGACGGGGGTGGCCGTGGAGCTCACCTCCACCGCCGCCGTCTCCCTCGAGGGCGGGGCCGCCTACACCGCCTACGGGGCCGACTTCGAGCTCGACGCCGATGAGATCTCGCTGTTCGCCAGCCCGACCGTGCCGGCCGACGGCACGATGGCCACCCTCGCCGTCACGGTGTTCAACGCGGAGGAGGACCTGGCGCCCCTCGAGGCCGGCCAGGTCGTGCGCCACGACATGAGCGAGCTCGGCATCCTGACCTTCGTCGTCACGGTGAACCAGGGGGAGGAGCTGCTCGGCAACAACAGCGGAGGGGCCGGCGAGCTCACCCTCACCGCCGTGGGCGACACCCTCTGCGTCGAGGTCGACTACGCCGACGACGAGAAGTCGCTCACCGGCACCCTCGAGGCGCCGGTCGAGGACCTCTGACCCGCGACCCGGCGGGGGGCTGCGCTCACGGCGTCGCCGTGTGGTGGGGGTGGTCCTTGGTGCGGCGTCGCTCCTTCATCTCCCCCTCGAAGACGTGCCGCCGACCGTCCATCAGGTCGTCTCGGACCTGGGCCTCGGCCGCCCGGATGGCGGCGTAGTAGCCGTCGTCGAACTCTTCGACCACCTGGAACGTCCAGCGCCCGTCGAGGATGTTGCGCCCCACCACCTCGGCGCGCAGCAGCTCGGCCTGGCGGGTGGCGCCGGCCTCCTCGAGGGCGTCGGCGGCCTCACCGAAGAGCAGGTCGGCGTGGCCCATCTGCTGGTGGAGCTCGTAGAGGTGCCCACGGGCCCGCTCGACCCACTCGAGGGCCTCGCTGACCTTCCCGACCGCCTCCACCAGCGCGTCGGAGGCGCCGTCGGGGCGGCGGTGGGCATCGTCGACCGAAGGGGTGTTCGCCATGGCCCTGGTCCTACCGCGAACCCGCTGCGGCGATCCCTTGACCTCCCAGGTCATGGACCGCCCTGTCCGCCGGTGGTCCGATGGCGAGATGACGCCCCACCTCGACGGCCTCGAGCTCCCTGACGTGTTCCCCCCGGCGGGCTCCTACCTGAGCGTCGTCCGCCACGGCGACGTGCTGCACACCGCTGGTCACATCCCCCTCGGCGCCGACGGCACCCTGGTGTGCGGCTGCCTCGGCGACGACCTGGACGTGGCTCGCGGGAGGCAGGCCGCCGAGCTGGCGGCGCTGAGCCTGCTCGCCACGGTGCAGCAGGAGCTCGGCGACCTGGCCCTGGTCGAGCGCTTCCTGCGGGTGGGCGGCGTGGTGCGGGCCACCCCCGACTTCGCCGAGCACACCGCCGTGCTCGACGCCGCGTCGGACGTCTTCGTGCGGGTGTTCGGCGACCGGGGCCGGCACGCGCGCCTGGCCGTGGGCGTGGCCTCGCTCCCCGCCGGGATCGCGCTCGAGGTCGAGGCCACCATCGCCGTCCGACCCTCGGTCGGCGAGCGGTAGCGTCGCGCCGTGGACCTCTGGGGCGTGCTGGCCGACGAGCGACGGGCCCTGGCCGACGACCTCGCCGCCCTCGACCCGACGGCATGGGCGGCGCCGAGCCTCTGCGGCGCCTGGTCGGCCCACGAGGTGCTGGGCCACCTCGTGGTGCCGCTGGTGCACTCCCGATCCGACCTCCTGCGGGCGGGGATCCGCTACCGGGGCCGGTTCGACCGGGTCAACGAGGCCCTGGCGCGCGAGCAGGGTCGCCGACCCGTGCCGGCGCTCCTCGCCGACCTCCGGGCGCACGCCGAGCACCGGTTCCACCCGCCCGGCTTCGGGCCCGACGCACCCCTCACCGACCTGCTGGTGCACGGCCAGGACATCCGGGTGCCGCTGGGGCGCCCGTCGCCGGTGGCTCCCGAGCGCTACCGCCCCGTGCTCGACCTGCTCACGGCGGGGCGCAGCGCGCTCATCCTCCGTCGCCGGCCGCCCCGCCTGCGCCTCGAGGCCACCGACCTCGACTGGCACCGCGGCGACGGTCCCGCGGTGCGAGGCCGCGCCGAGGACCTCGCCGTCGCGCTCGCGGGCCGGGCCGCCGTGGCCGACCGCCTCGACGGCGACGGCCACCAGGCCCTGCTGGCCTGGCTCGCCTGACCCTCCACCGGTCGCCCGCTCAGGCCGGCGGAGGCTCCGGCAGCCCCATGGGGTTCGGGAAGCGGATCACGCCGGCTCCGGCGATGCGGCCCGACAGCTCGGCCAGCGTCGCCGCCAGCTCGGCGGTGGCGTCGAGGCCGAGCACCTCCCAGGGCTCGAGCGCCAGCTCGTCGGTGCGGTGCTCGATCGCCCCGTGCAGGGCCCGGCCGGCGTCGGTGGCGGCGCCGTCGGGCTGGACCAGGCCGCGAGCGGCGAGCTCGAGCGCCGCGCCGGCCCAGTCGTCGTCGCCCCAGCCGCGGGTGGGTTGGGTGACGGTGCGGGGGGTGCCTCCCACCGCGGCGGCCAGCACGTGGGCTGCGCACCCGTCGATCCCGGCGGCCACCAGCGTCGCGTTGTGCCCGTCGCCGCGGTGCTCGCGCAGCAGGGTGAGGCCGTGCCAGAGCGCGAGGAGCGGGGCCTCGGGCCAGGGCAGCGCCACATTGGCGGCGTACAGGGCCCGCCCGGCGACGGACAGGCTGCCGGCCACGGGGCGCAGCGACTCGGCGGCCGCCGCCACCGCCTCGCCGTCCGCGGCGTCGCCCAGCACGTCCCGCAGGGCGCCTTCGGCCCCCTCGAGCCGCGCGGTCAGCGCGGCGGCCGGGGTGATGCGCCCCCAGACCTCGGGCAGGGCCTTCGCCACCATGGCGGGATGGAAGTTGTAGAAGGTGGCGGTGACCGGGCCGGCGCCGACGGCGCCCAGGGGGGCCGCCCGGGTGGCGAAGTAGCCCCGCCAGAACCCGGTCACCCCGGCCTCGGCCCATGCCGCCGCCGAGTGCTCCGAGAAGTACACGATGGCGTGGACGGGCTCACCGACCCGCCACAGCCGACGCGCGATCGCCGGCTCCAACCCCCCGCTTCTGCGTGCGCTCACGACCGCAGGCCGGTCGCTGGCGCACACAGAAGCGGGGGTCGGGGCTCAGACAACGCTGAGGGTGACGTCGATGTTGCCGCGGGTGGCGTTGGAGTAGGGGCAGACCTCGTGCGCCTTGGCGGCCAGGGCCTCGGCGGTGGCGGTGTCGAGCGCCGGCGCGTGGACGTCGAGCTCGACCTGGAGGCCGAAGCCGCCGTTGGGGAGCATCCCGATCCCGACGCTGGCCGACACCTCGCTACCGTCGACGTCGAGGCCGTCGCCCTTGGCCACCAGCTTCAGCGCCGAGTGGAAGCAGGAGGCGTAGCCGGCGGCGAAGAGCTGCTCGGGGTTCGTGGCCCCGCCCGGGCCGCCCAGCTCGGGCGGCATGCGCAGGTCGAGGTCGAGGATGCCGTCGTCGGAGGTGGCGTGGCCGTTGCGGCCGTCTCCGGTGGCGTGGGCGGTGGCGGTGTAGAGGATGTCCATCCCCCGAGCCTCGCAGCCCTTCGCGACGTCTGTGGTCGAAAAGGGCCGCCCACCGAACGTTTTCGACCACAGACCTCGGGGGGTCAGCGGAAGCGGACGACGGGCCAGCCGGCGCGCTGGGCCCAGCGGCGCAGCTCGGGATCCGGGTTGACGGCCACCGCCGTGCCGCAGCGCTCGAGCAGGGGCAGGTCGCTGCCGGAGTCGGCGTAGGCGGTCGCGGTGGCGAGGTCGACCCGGCCGACCTCCCGTTCGAGGCAGGCCAGCTTGCCGGTGCCGTAGCAGAAGGGTCCGTCGAGCCGGCCGGTGAGCAGCCCGCCGGCCACCTCCACCCGGGTGCCGACGGCGCGGTGGGCGCCGAGCTCCTCGGTCACCGCCTCCACCAGCTCCTGCGGGCTGGCCGAGAGCACGATGCAGAAGTCGCCGGCCTCGACGTGGTGGCGGAGCAGCCAGCGGGCGGTCGGGTGCACCTGCGCCACCAGGGTCGGGCCCAGCTCGCGAGCGGCGTCGAGCAGTGGTGCCGCCCGCTCCCCGTCGGCGGCGTCGAGGAGGGTGCCGACCAGGCGATCGATGCGGGCAGCCCCGATGCCGCGCCGTCGAAAGGCGAGCTCGGTGAGGGCGTGGCGGGCCACGGCGGTGCGCGGCACCAGGCCGCGCCGCACGAGCTCCCGGCCGAAGATCGACAGGCTGGAGCCGGCGATCAGCGTGCGGTCGAGGTCGAACACCGCCACGCCGTGCCCCACGTGGGCGGGCGACCAGCGCCGACCGTCGCTGGCCCTTGGGGAGGAGAGGGGGCCAGCGACGGTGGGCACGGAGGCCATGGTGGCGGGCCGAGGTGGCGGCGATCCCAGGAGCAGGTGGCCCGGGCGTGAACGCTGCCCGAACAGCGCCCGCAGTGGCTACGGTCCGGCGATGCACGAGGAGCGCGAGGCGTGGGCGGCGGCGGTCCGGGACGGGATGGCGGTGGCCTACGCCGCCGGGCGCACCCCGGACCTGCCCGCCGTCATCGCGGCCAGCGGCGACCGCACGTTCGCCGAGCTCAACGCCAACGCCAACCGGCTCGTGCGGGCGCTGCGGGCCGAGGGCCTGGGGGCGGGCGACAGCGTGGCCGTGCTGCTCGGCAACCGGGCCGAGTTCGCCGAGGTGTGGGCCGCCTGCAGCCGGGCGGGGTTCCGCCTCACCACGGTGAACTGGCACCTCACGCCCGACGAGGCCGCCTACATCGTGGGCGACTGCGGCGCCCGGGCCTTCGTGGCCGACGCCTCCCACGCCGCGTCGGTGCCCCCGGCCCCCCAGGTGCCGGTGCGGCTGGCGGTCGGCGGCGCCCTCCCCGGTTTCGAGGACTACGCGCCGGTGCTGGCCGTCCAGGACGGCGGCGACATCGAGGACCCCACCCTCGGTACGGCGATGCTCTACACGTCGGGGACCACCGGCTACCCGAAGGGCGTGAACAAGGCGCCCGACCCGGACGGGCTGGTGGCCGGCGTCCTCGAGCAGTTCTACCGGCCGGGCGACGTGCACCTCGGCACCGGCCCGCTCTACCACACCGCCCCCTACAACTTCGCGCTGCAGGCGCCGCTCACGTGCGGCGTCACGACGGTGCTCATGGCCTCGTGGGACGCCGAGGCGACCCTCGCCCTGATCGAGCGCCACCGGGTGACCCACAGCCACCTCGTGCCCACCATGTTCCACCGCCTGCTGGCGCTGCCCGACGAGGTGAAGCAGCGCTACGACCTGTCCTCGCTCAAGGTGGTGCTCCACGGGGCGGCCCCCTGCCCAGTGCCGGTGAAGCAGGGGATGCTCGACTGGTGGGGCCCGGTGATCTGGGAGTACTACGGCGCCACCGAGGGGGCCGGCACCGTGGTCGACCCGCACACGTGGCTCGCCCGGCCCGGCACCGTCGGCAAGGTCGACCCCGACCGCCTCCACGTCGGCGACCACGACGCCGCCCCGCTGCCGGCCGGCGAGGAGGGCCTCGTGTGGATCAAGGGGCACGGTCCGGGCCGCTTCGAGTACTTCGGCGACCAGGACAAGACCGCTGGCGCCTACCGGGGCGACCACTTCACGCTGGGCGACGTCGGCCGCATCGACGACGACGGCTACCTCTTCCTGACCGACCGCAGCGCCAACCTGATCATCTCGGGCGGGGTGAACATCTACCCCGCCGAGGTCGATGCCGTGCTGCTCGAGCACCCTGCGGTGGCCGACGTGGCGGTGATCGGCGTGCCCGACGACGAGTGGGGTGAGTCGGTGCTGGCGGTGGTGGAGCGCAAGCCCGGCGCCGAGGTCGAGGCCGAGGACCTGCTGGCCTTCTGCCGCGAGCACCTCGCCAGCTTCAAGTGCCCCCGCGGCGTCGACTTCGTCGACCAGCTCCCGCGCGACGACAACGGCAAGATCTACAAGCGTCGCCTCCGCGACGAGTACCGCGCCCGCTCCTGAGCCCGCTCCCTGGACCTCAGGGGTGCGACGGGCTCGGGCCGCCGCCGGGCTGCTCGAAGCCGACCTCGTCGACGTAGCACCAGAACCAGTCCTCGCCGGGCTCGAACGACTGGATGACGGGGTGGCCGCTGGCGTGGAAGTGCGCGGTGGCGTGCCGGTTCGGCGAGCTGTCGCAGCAGCCGACGTGGCCGCAGGCGGCGCAGCGCCGCAGGTGCACCCAGCGCCCGCCCGTGGCGAGGCAGTCCTCGCACCCGTCGGTGCCGGCGGCCTCGGTGGTGATCTGGTCGAGGTGGGTGCAGGTGGCCATCGGAGCTCCTCGGGTCGGTGGTCGGTCGTCGTCGGGTGGCAGGTCAGTCGTCGGGGTCGCCCTCGCCGCGGCCGTGCTTCCAGTAGCCGCGCACGGTGCACTGGGCCCGGGAGCGGCCCCGCTCGTCGAAGAGGTGCTTGCGGATCCGCTGCACGCCGGCGGCCTCGCCGGCCACCCAGATCCGGGTGTCGTCGGTGAGCGGCGCCGCCGCGATGGCCGAGAGCAGCGCCGTGCCGGACGGCTCGCCGTCAGCGGGCTCGAGCCACGTGGTGCTGGCGCCCGGGTGCGCCGGCAGGTCCACCTGGGCACCGGGCCGCGCTTCGACCAGGACGAGCGCGCTCGCCTCGCCGGGGAGGGCGTCGAGCAGCACGCTGATGGCGGGCACGGCCGACTCGTCGCCGGCCAGCAGGAACGACCGGTCGGACGGGTCGATCTCGTAGCCCCGCCCGGTCCCCGACACCGCCGCCCGCTCGCCGGCCTCCACCGAGCCGGCCCAGGTGGACAGCGGCCCGGCGCCGTGGAGCACCACCTCCACCACGAGCTCGCCGGCCGCCGGGTCGACCCGCACCGGGGTGAGGGTGCGGATGGCCGGCCGGGTGCCGTCGGCGTGCAGGAACTCGTTGCCGTTCCAGGTGGGCACGGCGTCGGGGTGCTCGGCGGTGGGCACCAGCAGGCGCACGCTGGCGGCCGGCAGCCCCGGGTCGAGCCCCACGATCTCCGGGCCGACCAGCGTGATGCGCACCAGGTGTGGGGAGCGCGCCGCCACGGCCGAGACGGTCGCCGCCCGGAACGGCGGCGGCTCCCGGCGAGGGCGGACGGTCGTCACCCAGCGAAGCCTACGGACCTGGCCGCCGGTCCACGGCCGGGAGGCTCAGGAGGCGAAGTCCGGCTGGGCGGAGCGCACCGAGCCGCTGCGCCCGGCCGGCTCCTCCCAGTCCTCCTGGCGCCCCAGGGCCGTGAGGTCGAGGAAGTAGTACGAGCCGCCCGTGGCCTCGAGGCCCCGCGCGTACTGCGAGTAGGTGTGGAAGACGCGGCCGTCGACCTGGAGGAAGCAGCTGCGCCCGGGCACGTCGAAGGGCTCGTCGCCGCTCATCACGTCGGAGCCGAGGGCCTCCCACTCCGCCTTCGTGCGGTAGTTGAGCTCCGCCCCCGGCTTCGTGGGATCGATGGTGGCGCCGAAGTCCTCGTTGAAGGTCGACCCGGCCGACGAGTACCACGGCACGTCCCAGCCCTTGTGCGCCTTCCAGGCCTCGAGCTTCGGCAGGGGAGCGCGCGAGACCATGGCGTAGCTGGTGTCTCGGGTGTGGAGGTGGTCGAGGAGCCCGGGCGACACCTCGTCGGTGCCGGCGCTGCAGCTGGGACAGCCCTCGTCCCACTCGGGGTGGAACATGAAGTGGTACACGAGCAGCTGCGGACGACCCTCGAAGAGGTCGAGGAGGCGGACCGTGCCGGCGGGCCCCTCGAGCGCGTAGTCGGTCTCGACCTCCACCATCGGGAGCCCACGCCGTCGGGCGTTCAGCTCGTCACGCCGCCGGGTGAGCGCCTTCTCCTCGGCCAGGAGGGCCACGCGCTCGGCGTGCCACTCGTCTCGGCTGGCGATCCTGGGCAGGCTCATGCAGGGTTCTCCTCGTGGTGGGCGGCCCGCCACCCATCCTGACGGGCCGAGCCGAGCGAAGTCACCGGTCGACCCGATCCGCCCGCCAGACGGCCTGTCCGGATCTGACCGGCGCGAGAGGTCCTCGGCGGTCACCATGGGCCCATGGCCGTCCAGGGCGTCACCACCACCGGCATCTACTGCGTGCCGTCGTGCTCGGCCCGTCCCCACCCCGGCAACGTGGTGCCGTACCCCTCGCCGGCCGCGGCCGAGGCCGCCGGCTTCCGCGCCTGCCTGCGCTGCCGGCCGTACCGGAACCCCGCAGCGGGGGGCGTGCTCTCGGGCCCCGAGCTGGTGTGCCGGGCCGTGCGACTCGTGAGCGAGGGCGCCCTCGACCACGCCACCGAAGGCGACCTCGGCGCCCGCCTGGGGGTGTCGGCTCGCCACCTGCGCCGCCTCTTCGCCGCCCACGTCGGGACGACGCCCGACGCCCTCGCCAGGAGCCGCCGCACGCACTTCGCCCGACGCCTCCTCGACGACACCGACCTGTCGGTGACCGAGATCGCCTGGGCCGCCGGGTTCGGGAGCCTCCGGCAGCTCAACCGGGCCTGCCAGGACATCTTCCGGGCGCCGCCCACCGAGCTGCGGGCCCGGCGGCGCAAGGCCGACCGCCTCGTGGCCGACGGCGGGCTGCTGCTGCGGCTCCCCGTCGCCGGACCGCTGGCCTGGGAGGTGCTGCTCGGCTACTTCGAGCGGCGGGCCATCGGTGGGGTGGAGGCGGTGGCCGACGGGGCCTACCGCCGGACCATCTGCCTCGACGGTGCCCCGGGCGTGCTGGAGCTGCGCCGGGGCGGGCCCGACCACCTGCTCCTGCGCGTCCACCTCCCACACCTGCACGACCTGATCCACGTCGTGGCCCGGGCCCAGCGCATCTTCGGCCTCGACCGCGATCCGACCGCCGCCGAGGCCGCCCTGGGGCCGGATCCCGTGCTGGCGCCGCTGCTCGAGGCACGCCCCGGGCTGCGCGTGGCCGGCACGTGGGACCCGTTCGAGACCGGGGTGCGGGCCATCGTGGGGCAACAGGTGAGCGTCGCCGGGGCCAGCACCGTCACGGCCCGCATCGTGCAGCGCGCCGGCACCCCCGTGGCGGGCCTGGAGGACCTGGGGCTGACCCACTGCTTCCCCACGCCGGCCCAGCTGGCCGGCGCCGACCTCGACGGCATCGGCATGCCCGGCGCCCGGGTCGCCGCCGTGCAGGCCTTCGCCGCGGCGGTCGACTCCGGCGCGCTGCCGCTCGACGGGCGGCTGGCCCTCGACGAGCTCCTCGCCGCGGTGTGCGCGGTGCGCGGGCTGGGACCCTGGACCGCCGGCTACCTGGCCATGCGGATGGGCGAGGGCGACGCCTTCCCGGCGGCCGACCTCGGCCTGCGCCGGGCCGCCGCGCCTGGGCGCGAGCCGCTCTCCACCCGGGAGCTCGAGGCCCGGGCCGAGGCCTGGCGCCCGCACCGCTCGCTGGCGGCCGTGCACCTCTGGCTCAGCGAGGGCGCCTGACCCGTCCACCCGCTCGCCCGCCGGGGCCGCCGGCGGTCCAGACTCGTGGGGTGGACCTGCTGCCGATCACCGGGGAGGGCGTGGTCATCGACCGCCTCGTCGCGACCGATGCCGAGGCGCTGGCGGCGTCGCACTCCGATGTCGACAACGCCCGCTACCAGGGCTGGGCCAGCCCGCTGAGCCCCGAGGCCGCGGCGGCCTTCATCGACGAGATGGCCGAGGTGGAGGTCCTCGGGTCCGAGGGCGTGCAGCTGGCGCTGCGGGAGCGGACCGGCGGGCCGCTGGTCGGCGATCTCTACCTCGTGCGGGCGGACGAGCCCGACGTGGTGGAGGTGGGGCTCACGCTCGTGCCGGGCGCCCACGGGCGGGGCCTGGCGACGGCAGCCGTGCGAGCGGCCCTGGCCGCCCTCTTCGACGAGCGGGCCCTCGGCGTGCAGCGCGTCGACGCCTACCTCGACGAGGCCAACGAGCGCAGCGCCGCCCTCTTCGACCGCCTGGGCTTCCTCCCGCTGGCTCGGCTCGAGGGGGCCAGCGCCCGGCGCGACGGCACGGTGGGCGACGAGCTGCACCACGCCATCGACCGGCACACCTGGCTGGCCCTGCGCACCTGAGCCCGGACGCGCCACGGTCCCGCGGCCCGGCGTCAGGCGCCGAACGGCGGGACCGTGGTCAGGTCGGCGGCGTCGGTCAGCCGGTGAAGGTCGGCGCAGCGGTGATGGCCTCCGCCTCGGTGGCCGGCGGCGGGGTGGGCGCCGGCGGGGCGGCCGGCTCGACCACCGTGACCAGCACCACGTCGTAGCGGGTGATCGCCGGGTCGTCGTCGATCCCGGCCGGCACCAGCACCTCACCCTCGGAGGGGGCGAGGAGCGTGCACTGGATGGTCACCTCGTAGACGCCCGCGGCGTACCCCGTGGTGTCGAGGCTGATCGACCACATGCCGGCCTCGTCGATCGGAACGGAGTCCTTGTCGATCGACTCGTCGCCTCCTTCGGGGACGACCGAGTAGTCGACGGCGACGTCGTCGTTGATGCCGCCGGCCGTGCTGACCGCCGCGGCGGCGGGGGGCCTGATCTGGCAGCCGTCATCCTCGGAGGCCGGGGTGATGACGGAGGTCTCGCCCGCGGTGACGGTGCTGGGCTCGGCCACGGCCTCACGGAGCGGGATGCCGGCTCCTGCAGGGCCGGGAGCGGTGAGGGCCAGGGCGGCCGCCGCGGCGGTGGCGACGAGGATCCGGGGACGGAGGGAGCGCATGGTGCGTGCCTTTCGGGGCGGCCGGTCGGTGCCGGCGAGCTGACTGAGGCGCACGGCCCGGACGGGCCGCGACCGACGAGCTGGTGCCTGCCGCCTTGCCCGCGCCACGCCCGGTTCGCCGCCGAGATGATGCCAGATCAGCCCGGCGGAGCTCGACGATCCCGCCGCCGGCCCGGCGGTCAGCCGTCGAGCAGCAGGGCGCTGTCGTTGATGCAGTAGCGCTGGCGGGAGGGGGCGGGGCCGTCGCCGAAGACGTGCCCGAGGTGCCCGCCGCAGCGCCGGCACCGCACCTCGGTGCGCACGCCCAGCAGCCCCACCTCGCGCTCGAGCACGACGGCGTCGGTGGCGGCGGGCTCGGTGAAGCTGGGCCAGCCGGTGCCGGAGTCGAACTTGGCGCCGCTGTCGAAGAGCGCGGCGTCGCACCCGGCGCAGCGGTAGGTGCCGTCGCCGTGGTGGTCCCACAGCGAGCCGGAGAAGGCCCGGTCGGTGCCGGCGCGGCGCAGGACGCGGTACTGGGCGGGCGTGAGGGCCGCCCGCCACTCGGCGTCGGTCCGCTGCACCTCGGGCGCCGGGGCTGGCGGTCGGCGGCGCCAGCGGAGCATCGGGCCAGTCTGCCCACCGCGCGGCCCGGGTGGGTCGCGGGGAGACCTCAAATAGCCTGCGACCGATGCCGCTCGAACCCCGCCTCCGCCCCCTGCTCGCCATCGCCAACCGCGCCGACGACGCCGGCGCGACGCTCCCGGCCCGCCGGCTCACCAGCACCCTGCAGGCCCGCCAGCTCGGCCGGCTGGTGATGCCCCACGGTCCCAAGGTGCCGACCCGCGAGGTGATGGTGCCGGTGCACGGCGGCGCCATCCGGGTGCGCCTCTACGAACCAGCCGGCTCGGGACCTCGCCCCCTCCACGTGTTCCTCCACGGCGGCGGCTGGTGCGTGGGCGACCTCGACCAGCGCGACCCCCGCTGCCGGGCGATCGCCGACGGCGCCGGGTGCACGGTGGCATCGGTCGACTACCGGATGGCACCGGAGAACGCCTACCCGGTGCCGTTGGAGGACTGCTACGCAGCCCTGGTGTGGCTGGTCGACCACGCCGACGAGCTCGGCCTCGACGCCGCTCGGGTGTCGGTGGGTGGCGAGTCGGCCGGCGCCAACCTGGCGGCCGTGGTGGCCATCCTGGCTCGTGACCGCAACGGTCCGGCGCTGGCCTTCCAGTGGCTCGACGTGCCGGCCACCGACCTCACGCTCTCGCAGCCGTCGATCGATCGGCTGGGCACCGGGTACGGGCTGACGAAGGCGGACATGGAGGAGTACGTGGCCGCCTACCTGCGCGACGTCGACCCCGTCGACGGCTACGTGTCGCCGCTGCACTGCGCCGACCTCAGCGGGCTGCCCCCGGCGCTCATCACCACCGCCGAGTACGACCCGCTGCAGGACGACGGCCGGGCCTACGCCGATCGGCTGCGCGAGGCCGGGGTGGAGGTGGAGCAGCACCACCTCCCGGGCCTCGTCCACGCCGCCTTCGCCTTCACCCGGCTCCTCCCCACCGCCAAGGCCTACGAGCAGGCCGCCATCGCCGCGCTCCGGCGCTCGTCAGCCGGCGACGCGCCTTGACGGTCCCACGGCTGAGGCGCTCACTGGGGGCATGGACGAGCACGACCGCGACGAGGACGTCCGCCTGGCGCTCTACCGGGGGCTGGCGGGAACGGGTCGGTGTCCGACCCACCAGGAGCTGACCGCGGAGACCGGCGTGGTCGACGTCGCCGGGGCCCTCGACCGGCTGGCGGCCGCTCGGCACCTCTCGCTCGATCCCGACGGCGAGGTGGTCATGGCCCACCCGTTCACCACCCGCAACCTGGGGTTCTCGGTCATGGGTGGGGCGACGCTGTGGTGGGGAGGCTGCGCCTGGGACGCCTTCGCCCTGCCGCACCTGCTCCCTGCGGAGCCCGAGGTGCTGGTGGCCACGCGCTGCCCCGGGTGCGGCGCGCCGCACGCCCTCGTCGTCGGCGCAGGGGCGCCGCCGACGGGAACCCAGGTGGCCCACTTCCTCGTGCCGATGGCCCGGTGCTGGGACGACGTCGAGCACACCTGCCGCCACCAGCGGCTGTTCTGCGGCGAGGGGTGCGTCGACCGCTGGCTGGCCGACGCCGGGCAGGAGCGCGGCGACGTGATCGACCTGGCCACCCTCTGGCGCCTGGCCGAGCACTGGTACGACGGGCGCCTTGACCGCGGCTACGTGCGGCGCGAGCCCGCCGAGGCCGCGGCCTACTTCCGGCAGGTCGGCCTGGCGGGTCCGTTCTGGGGGCTCTGAGCCCGGTGAGGGCGGCGGTGCCGGTCGTACGCTGCAGCCATGACCGAGCTCTCCACCATCGCCCCTGCGTTCGTGGCCATGGCGCACCGCATCGTGTGGTGCACGGTGGCCACGGTGGGGGCCGACGGCCGGCCCCGCACCCGGGTGCTGCACCCGATCTGGGAGTGGGACGGCGATGCCCTCACGGGCTGGATCGCCACCTCGCCCCGGTCGCCCAAGGCGGCCGACCTGGCCCACCAGCCCGCGATCTCGCTGACCTACTGGGACGCCACGCACGACACCTGCACGGCCGACTGCGACACCAGGTGGGACGACACGCCGGAGCTGCGGCGGGAGGGGTGGGACCGCTTCGCCCACGGTCCTGCGCCGGTGGGCTACGACCCGTCGATCATCCCGCCGTGGACCAGCCCCGAGGCCGAGGCGTTCGGGATCCTGCGGCTCACGCCGACCCGCCTGCGCGTGATGCCCGGCACGGTGATGCTCCAGGGGCGCGGCGACGTGCTGAGCTGGCGGGCCTGAGCGAGGCGCCCTCCGGGCCGGCTCAGGCCGGGCAGGTGTCGAGCTCGCTGCCTGCGGTGGGTGCGTCGTCGCCGGGCTCGAACCGGTGGCGGAAGGTGAACGAGGTCGGCGTCGGGCCGTGCTGGCGAAGGTGCTCCAGCCGGCCGACGGCATCGTCGACCGTGGGGATGGTGCCCTCGGGGATCCACCACAGGCAGAAGATCGGCTGGGTGGGCGCCTCGAAGAACTCGCGCCGGCGGCGCAGGAAGTCGACGTGGCCGGTGCGGTAGGTGAAGTCGGCCAAGGCGTCGATCGAGGTCCACACGGTGAGGTTGACGATCTCGAGCTCGTCGCCGAACGGCTTGATGCTGGTGGCGTCGCCGGTCTCGTCCTGCAAGCGCCACACGAACCCGGGGGTGGCCTCCGCCAGGGCGTTCACCGGCTCGAGGTTGGTGCGGAAGTCGTCGATCATCGGGTGGTCCATCGGCGCCCGGAGGCGACCGACGTTCAGCTGGGCCAGGTGCATGGCGCCATCATGCCCGCCGTCGCGGGCGGGCGTCCGGTGGGTTCAGGGACCGGGTTCGCGGACGGCGCGCCGGCTGCCCCACAGCAGCCAGGGTGCCCGTTCCCCGGGACCGGACGGCCCGAAGCGGGCCACCCGGGCTGGACCGTCGCCGCCGGTGGCCACCACGTGCTCGGGATCGAAGAACGAGGCCACCACGGGGGCGTCGAGCGGCGGCTGCCAGGCCCCCTCGGGCAGGTCGGTGCGGGCCGACGACCGCACCTCCACTGAGCCCGGCGCTGCGCCGGCGCTCACCGTGAGGCGGGCGAAGCTGTGCAGGTAGGTGCCGGCGACCCGCTCCACGTCGACGTCGAGCGTCGGGTCGGGCACGGGGTCGGCCTCGACGATGCCGGCCACGCGCTCCAGCGCCCAGCGCCGCACCACCTTGTGGACGGTGGCACCGTGGGCGGCGTTGGTGAGCACCACCACGGCCGCCTCTCGCTCGGGGACCACCAGGAGGTCGCTGACGTAGCCGACGGTCACCCCGCCGTGGCCGATCGTGCGAGCACCGTCGATCGTGCGGACGAACCAGTCGAGCCCCACCGAGTCGCGGGCATCGGCGGTGACGACGGGGGCGTGGAGCCGCTCGAGGGAGGCCGGCGCGAGGAGCACGCTGCCGTCGGGCGCGGTGCCGGTGGCCTGGAAGCGGGCCCAGGTGAGGAGGTGGGCCACCGACGCCACCAGCCCGCCCGGCGCGTCGTCGCCCGGGGCCAGCTCCCAGCCGTGCTGCCAGCCGGCCCGGCGCAGCAGGTGGGCCTGGCCCTCGAACGTCCAGTGGGGCATGGCCACCCGGCCGGTGATCACGTCGTCGGCCCGGTACCCGGCTCCGCCCAGGCCGAGCGGGCGCAGGAACCGTCGCCGCACCTGCTCGGCGAACGGCTGGCCGACGACCGCCTCGGCGACCGCTCCGGCGAGGGTGAACCCGGCGTTGCTGTACGAGAAGCCCTGGCCGGGCTCGAACAGGCGACGGGCGTCGGCCAGCGCGTCGAGGCCGCGTGCGTGGCGGGTGACGAAGAGGTGGTCGCCGTCGAAGCCGCTCTGGTGGCTGAGGCAGTGCTCGACGGTGATGGCGTCGGTGTCGAGCCCGGTGCGGGTGGCCAGGTCGGGGAGGTGGCGGCCGATCGGGTCGTCGAGCCGCAGCAGCCCGTCGGCCTCGAGCGCCACCAGCAGGGCACCGGCGAAGGTCTTGCTGATCGATCCGACCTGGAACAGGGTGTGCTCGTCGACCGGGAGCGGGTGCTCCACGCTGGTGACGCCGTGGCTGGCGAGCACGGTCTCCCCGTCGGCGACGACCCCGACGGCCACGCCGGGGACGGTGAGGCGCTCGCCGGCCTCGCGCACCACCTCGTGGAGCTCCTCGGTCAGCGTCATCGGCGCACCGTAGTGGGCCGGCTCAGCCGAGCGACCCCTCGTGCAGCCAGTGCCGCAGCTCGTCGTCGACCCCCATGGCCCGCAGGGCGGCCTCGTAGCGGGGGAGCTCGGCGTCGTCGATGACGGTGCGCCACTCGCCGGCCCGAGCCTTCTCGAAGAACTGCTCGTTCGAGTGCCAGAGCCCGGTGTCGGTGTTGGGGGCCAGCTCGTCGGCCCGGGCCTTCATCTGCTCGAACCGGGCCGCCTCGACCAGCTCGGGGGTCGGCGGCTCGACCCCCAGGACGGCGGCCAGGCGGGCCATCTGGCCGGGGAGGTCGGACTGGAGGTCGCGGTAGTGGAACAGGTGCACGTTGGGCTCGTGGCGGCGCTCCCAGAACGACCGGCACACCTGCACGAGGTGCCCGAGCATCGGACCTTCGCCCGCGCCCTCCATCCAGCGCCAGAAGCGCTCGACCGGATCCGCCGCCGGCGGCGTGGGCGGGCCATCGATGCCGAGCTCGGCCAGGTCGTCGAGGCCCACCGCCTCCATGCGGGCGGTGAAGAACCGGTCGCGATCCATGTTCGCCATGTGGTGGTCCCACGACAGGGCGGCGTCGCGCGGGTCGCGGGCGACGTGGAGGTAGGTCACCCGCTCGTCCCACGGCAGCCCGTCGAGGGCGGTGTGGGTCTTGATGAAGCGCCGGTGCGACTGCCCCTCGAGGGCGGCTCGGACCTCGTCGAGCGGCCGGAGGTTCATCTCCAGCCAGGGCGACAGCGTCGCCAGCGGGGCCGGGAGGTCCGGCGTCCGGAACAGCAGCAGCGCCACCTGCATCTGCATCCAGGTGGTGCCGCACTTGGGGGGTGTGGCGATCACGATGTCGTCGGGGCGCAGCGCGAAGCCGGTCCAGCGCTCGCTGTTCCACACGAAGTTCTTCGACACCGCCCGCTCGTCGGCTCCGGCCACGGCGCACCCCCGATCGTCGCCCGCAAGGTACGCCCGCGGCGATCGGTTGACCAGGGCCGCCGCCCTCAGCGCACGAGCGCCGTCACGATGGTGCCGCTGGCGCGGTCGTGCAGCCCGCGGTGCAGCGGTCCGCGCAGGATCGGTCCCAGGACGACGATGGCGTAGATGGGCACGATCGGCTCCAGCAGCGGCAGTCCGATGGCCGCCACCGAGCCGGCGATGACGACGAGCCACCGGGTGGTCGCCTGCCCCAGGTAGGGCAGCGCCCCGCTCTCGCGGTCGATGATGCACGTGCCCATCACCATCTTCCCCACGGTCTGGCCCCGCAGGGCGACCAGCACGATCTCGTAGGCCGCCACCACCAGCACCCCGATCACGGCGAGCATGCCCTCGGTGGCCAGCAGCGTGGTGACGCTCACCAGCACCATGAGCACGAGCGTGTCGATGAGCCGGCCGAGGAGCCGCTGGCCGAACGTGGGCGCCCGGAACCCGGGCGGCGCGTCGGGCGGGGTGGGGCGCCCAGACCGGATCGCGTCGTGGTCGTCGGCCATCAGGTGCCCTCCCTCGTGTGGGCCGAGGCTACGCGGCTAGGCGAAGTCGGGGAGGACCTGGCTGGCGAAGGCCTCGACCTGGGCGGCCCCGGCGCCGGGCCAGCCGCACACGAGGTAGCCGTAGCCGGCGTCGCGCCACTTCTCGGCGTGGCGGCGGGCGGTGTCGAGGTCGTCGAGCGACAGCGAGCCCGCCCGCAGGATCTGGGCAGGGTCGCGCCCGGCCTCCTCGGCCAGGCGATCGATGCGGGCCGAGGCCTCCACGAGGCTGTTCGGCGTGCCGAAGGCGTGCCAGGCGTCGGCGTAGCGGGCCACCAGCGGGAGGGTGCGCTTCGGGCCCGTGCCGCCGATCCAGATCGGCGGGTGGGGGTCCTGCACCGGGCGGGGCAGGACCTGCGCGTCGGCCAGCGAGACCTGCTTGCCCTCGTAGCTCACCACCTCGCCGGTCATGAGCCGCTGCAGGATCTCGAGGGTGTCCTCCAGGAGGTCGAAGCGGTCGCTGGTGCTGGGGAACGGGATGCCCAGCTCGTGGTGCTCCTTGTCGTGCCAGGCGGCGCCGACGGCCAGCTCGAGGCGCCCGGCCGATGCGTGGTCGATGGTGACCATCTGCGTGGTGAAGACCGACGGGTGCCGGTAGGTGGCGCCGGTGACCAGCAGCCCGAGCCGGATGCGAGAGGTGAGCCCGCTGAGCGCGGCCAGCGTGGTCACCCCGTCGAACGCCTCACCGGGGCCCTCGCCGTACATCGGCTGGAAGTGGTCGAACCCCCAGGCGCCGTCGAAGCCGAGGTCCTCGGCCAGGCGGGTGCGGCCGACCACCTCGTCCCACGACATCCGTTGCTGGGCCACGTCGAGTCCGAATCGCATGGTGGCGACCGTAGTGGCGTCGCGTCTCGGATGGACGGGCGCCCCGGACCCTTCCTGCCACGCGCCTGGTCGTCGGCGGGGTGGGTCAGCCGGAGAGCGATGCGACGACCTTGGCCACCCGCCGCTCGCGGGTCGCCGGAGCCTTGGCCGACTCGATGCTGCGCACGTGCTCCTTGCGGCGGCTCGGCGAGAGCGCGTCGAAGGTCGGCCGCTGGCCGGCGTCCTCGAGGGCAGCGGCGAGGTCGGCGGGCACCTCGGTGGTGCGGGGCGCGGTGTCGACGCGGAGCCCCACCACCACCTCGTCGCCCGCGGCCACGCCGGCCTCGCTCCGGCGCTCCGCGCTGAGCGGGAGCAGGTGCCGCCCGCCCATCACCCCCACCGTCGTGCGGTACTCGTAGGCGCCGAGGGTGACCACGACGGCCGAGCGCCGGCCGGCGCCGAGCTCGTCCAGCACGGCGAGCGGCACCTCGATCCCGGTGGCCGACTTCCCGGCCGCCTGCTCGACGGTGGCGGTGAAGGTGGTGGCCGTCATCGTCAGCTGGGGGCGTCGGCGGGCTCGTCGGCGGAGAGCAGCCAGGGGGTGCCGAAGCGGTCGGTGAGCATGCCGAAGGCCGCCGACCACGAGGTGGGGGCCAGCGGCATGTGCACCTCGCCGCCCTCGGCCAGCGCCTCGAACACACGGGCCGCCTCGCCGACGCTGCCGACCGAGACGTTGACCTGCATGCCCTGGACGGGGCCGAAGTCCTCGGTGGTCGGGTCGTCCGAGCCCATGAGCAGGTGGCCGTCCACGATCAGGGCGGCGTGCATGATGAGGTCGGCGGCCACGCCGGGCATCTGCTCCTCGGGCGGCATGTCGGCCGTCGTGACCAGCTCGAGCTGGCCGCCGAAGATCTCGTGGTAGCGGGTGAACGCCGCTCGGCAGCTGCCGCCGAAGAAGAGGTAAGGGTGGAACGACATGGCGGGCTCCTGTGCTCGTCGGTGGGTCCTGCCCTCCCGACGAGGCGGACCCCGCCCGATCATCGCGCCACCGCGCTCAATCGGCCGGGGGGACCTCGAAGGCGTCGCGCTCGGCGTCGTCGACGAAGCTGACGACCGACCAGGCCGCCGTCTCCCCGGCCCGTCGGAGGCCCTCCACGCGGTGGTTGCCGTCCTCCAGCACCAGCTGGCCGTCCTGGTAGGTGACCACCATCGGCGGGGGCTCCCAGCCCTCGTCGACCTTCTCGGCCAGGTCCTCCACGTCGTCGCGCCACTCGTCGTCGTCGACCGGGCAGAGCACCGGGTGGTCGGGCGGGCCGGCGAGGCGGTGCAGCTGGTCCAGGGGCAGCCGCACCGGACCGATCCAGGTGCGGGGCGGGTCGGTGAGGGCTTCCCCGAGGGGGGCGTTGTCGCTGCCGGGGCTGGCGAGGAACTCGGCCACCCACGGGCCGAGCTCGTCGCGCTCGGCGGCAGCTCGAGCGGCGTCGACGGTGTAGGGGTGCGGGTCGGTCATGGCGCCCTGCCTTCCCCGACGCGGCGGCCCTGAGCCCCTAGGCCGGGGCGTCGGCGTCGAGGCCGACGAGGTGGCCGGCCTCGTTGAAGGAGTGCAGCGTCCATCGGTCGAGCACCGGGTCGTGCTCCCACTCGGTGAGCCCGGTGTTCGACGGCCGCAGCTGCGCGCCGGTGCCCGAGGCCGAGAACCCGAGCAGGCCGCGCAGCGACGCCATGATCACGCCGGCGTGGCACACGGCCACCACCGTCTCGTCGGGGTGCTCGGCGGCCAGGCGACCCAGCATCTGCTGGACGCGGTCGTGGAAGCTGTTCCAGCTCTCGCCTTCGGGTGCGAACACCCGGTCGGGCTCGGCCTCCATGTCGAAGGAGCCGTAGCGGACGTCGTACTCCTCCCACGCCAGGCCGTCGGCGTCGCCGGTGTGCACCTCGCAGAGGTCGCACTCGTGGCGGGCGATTTCGAGGCCGAGGGCGGGGGCGATGATCTGGGCGGTCTCGATGGCTCGGGGGATCACGCTGACGAGCAGCGTGTCGGCCCGTACCCGGCCGGACGCGGCGAGGTGGTCCCGCAGCGCCTCGGCCTGGCGTCGGCCCAGGTCGGTCAGCCCGGCGCAGCCGGTCTGCCCGCCGATCACACCGCTGAAGCCGGCGTGGGCGTCACCGTGTCGGACGAGGATCAGGCGCATCCTCGGCCGCTACCCACGCCGCCGCCCGACCATCCCCGCCGCAAGAGCACGGGGGTGCCGACGTCAGCCCATGCTCTTCCCGCCGTCGAGGGTCTCCCGCAGGATGTCGGCGTGGCCGGCGTGCTGGGTGGTCTCGGCGAGGATGTGGAGGAAGGTGCGGCGAGCGGTCCAGTGGGCGCCGGGCTCGAACCAGGGCGCCTCGGGCAGGGGGTGGGCCACGTCGAGGTCGGGGAGCGACACCACCAGGTCGTCGGTGCGCTGGGCGATCGCCTCGTACCGCTCGAGCAGCCCGAGGAGCGTCTCCCCCTCGAGCATCCGGAAGGTGTTGGCGTAGGCCTCGTAGCCGGCCTCGTCGACGCCCATGACCTGCTCGGCCGGGCCGTGCTCGATGAAGTCGCACCACAGCGACTCGGTGGCGCCCACGTGCTTGATCAGCCCGCCCAGGCAGAGCTCGCTGGCGGTGGGACGGCGGGCTGCCTCCTCGTCGGTGAGGCCCTCCACGGTGAGGCGGAAGAGCCAGCGGTGCTTGGCCAGCGCCTGGAGGAGGTCGGCGCGCTCGGCGGGGATCGGGGTGGTGGTCATGGCCCCACCGTGCGCCGCCTTCCCTGACACCGATGGTCAGGGAAGGCAGCCGATCGGTCAGCGGCTCTTGGCGTGGGCCACGAGCTGGTCGAGGGCGGCGCCCCATCCGTCCATGAAGCCCATCTCCTCGTGGTGCGCCTTGCCGGCGGCATCGGCGTGGCGGGCGGTGGCGCGGTAGCGGGTGCCGCCGCTGCCGTTCGGCTCGATCTCGACGACGGCGGTGAACGGGAGGTCGGCGGCGACCGGCCGGAAGCCCTCGGTGAGGGCGGAGGTGAACACGAGGCGCTCGCCGTCGACCACCTCGAGGTAGCAGCCGTCGTTCGGGTACTCGTCGCCCTCGGGCGACGCCATGGTGGTGTGGAAGAGGCCGCCGGGGCGCAGGTCGATCGTGCAGGAGACGGTGCGCCAGGGCTGCGGGGTGAACCAGACCTTCAGCTGCTCGGGGTCGGTCCAGGCCTCCCAGACGAGCGTCGGGTCGACGTCGATCTCACGCTCCAGCACGAGGTCGAGCTCGGGGTTCGGGGTGGTGGTCATCGGTGCTCCTCGGGGGTTCGGGTGGTGTGCTTGCGGGACAGCAGGTGCTCGTCGAGCTGGTCGAGGCGGCGGGTCCAGACCCGCCGCTGGCCGGCCAGCCAGCCCTCCACGGCGCCGAGCGGCTCGGTGCAGAGGCGATAGGTCCGCACCCGCCCCTCCTTGGCGGAGGTGACGAGCCCGGCCGCCTCGAGCACCCGGAGGTGCTGGAGGAAGCTGGGCAGCGCCATGGCGAAGGGCTCGGCCAGCTCGCTGGTGCTCGCCGCTCCCCGTCCGAGCCGCTCCACCACCGCTCGCCGAGTGGGGTCGGCGAGAGCGTGGAGCGACGCATCGAGGGGGTCAGCGTGACGGTGAGGCATCTGCCTAAGTGATGGCGCAGGGTCCTGCGGGGGTCGCAGCGCGGCATCAGGGGGTGAGACGGACCCCCGCCCCCCGACTCATCGCCCCACCCCGAAGTTCCTGCGGCGCCTGCTGACGAAGACCGCAACCAACTGCCGCCGGATGTTGGGGTGGGGGTGCGGCTGGGCAAGGAGAGGGCATGAGCAGCAGCAAGGTGCAGGTCGGTGACCGGGTGAGCTGGAACACGTCGCAGGGGCGCACCCGCGGCAAGGTGGTGGAGCGCAAGACGCGGGACTTCACCTTCGCCGGGCAGTCGTTCACGGCGAGCGAGTCCCGGCCCAAGTTCGTGGTGGAGAGCGAGAAGACGGGCGCCCGGGCCGCCCACGGCGCCTCTGCGCTGCGCAAGCTCAAGCGCACCTAGTCCCGGACGCGACGAGGCGCCGCGGTCGGGCCGCAGCGCCTCATCGGGTCGCGGGCCGGAGGGCCCGCTCGTGGTCAGCCCGTGAAGTCGGGGGCAGCCTCGACCGGCAGGGCGGCCGGCGGCTCGGTCGGGGTCTCGGGGACCTCGGGCGCGGCAGGCGCGATGACCTCGAAGAGGCCCTCGTACTCCATCACCAGCTCGCCGCCACCGGCGCCGGCGGCCTGGACCTCGAGGTCGAGCGGGAAGACGCACTCGGCGAAGAAGTCGTAGTCGCCGGGGTTGAAGCCGGTGGTGTCGATCGGCACGGCCCAGCTGCCGTCGGGCTCCACGTCGACCTGGCCCGACTCGACCAGATCGCTGGGGTTGGCCAGGTCCTTGATCTGCCAGTAGAGCTCCAGCGTGACGCTGTCGCCGGCGGGGCGCAGCGGGATGACGCAGTTGTCGGCGGGCGTGGCCGGGGTGACCACGGTGGTCTCGCCCACGACGACGGGATCGGGTGTGGCGACGACCTCGCCGGGGGCCATGGGCTCGCCGGCCAGGGCGCCGGGCAGGGCGCCCACGGCGGAGAGGGCCAGGACGGCAACGCCGGCAAGGGTTCGGGTACGGGTACGCAGCATCAGTGCTCGTTTCGCTTCGGGCGGCAGGCCGCCGGTGGGTTCAGGTCCGGGCGTCGCCGCCCGCCGCGCTACCGGTCGTGGTGAACCGAGGAGCTCGCCCTCGTGTGCCCGTCGCCGTCCGCTCCGCAGGAGCATGCCACGCCGACGCCTCGGCGCCCCTGATCCGGGCGCTCAGGGGTTGTGGGCCACGGCGATCGTCTCGGCGCCGAGGGTCTTGGGGGCGCCCGGCTGGTAGAAGACGTCGACGTCGGTCAGCGTGAAGCCTGCCGTCGTCAGGAGGTCGACGATGGGGCGGGTGAGGTGGCAGCCGCCGGCGACGCGCTTCTGCAGGGGCTCGAACCGCCGCTGCCAGCGCTGCACCCGCTCGTCGGGGGCGAGGCCGTGCTCCACCACGTGGAAGGTGCCGCCCGGGCGCAGCACCCGTCGCACCTCGGTGAGCGCAGCGGCGACGTCGGGGATGCTGCACAGGGTCCAGGTGGAGAGCGCGGTGTCGCAGCTGTCGTCGGGGAGCGGCAGGGACGCCCCGTCGAGGCCTCGGCGCTCGATGGGCACGCGGGCCGTCGCCAGCCGCCCCTGCGCCAGCCGCCACCCGAGGTCGGCCGGCTCGATGGCCTGCACCCTCGTGACGGCGTCGGGGTAGTGGGGCACGTTGTGCCCGGAGCCGAACCCCAGCTCCAGCACCTCGCCGTGGAGCCCGGCGCACACGCGCTGGCGCAGCGGCACGTTGGCCTTCGCCCCGCACGCCAGGTTGGTGATCCGCGGCACCACCTTGTCGCCATAGGCGCCCATCCACGACCTCCTCGTCGCTTCGAGTCTGGCCTCAGCCCTGGGCGTCGTGGCAAGCGGTTGCCGCCCTCCCGCCTGCACGACGCCAGGTCGGGAGGGCAGCCACCCGGCGGGCTACGTCACCGCTCGATGCACCGGCGCCTGCTCGCAGGGGCCGACGCCTCGGCCATCAACCCGCCCGTCGGGCGGCCTTCTTGGCCCGGACGGCATCGTCCAGCTCGAGGACGGTGCCCTCTGCCCGAACCGCTTGCTCCTTCTTCTGGAGCGCCTCGGCCTCCTTGCGCAGGCGGACCGTCTCGGACTTCGCCGCCTGGGTCTCGAGCGCAGACTTCCGAGCCGTCGACTGCTTGCGAGCTGCCGCCTTCTTCTCGGCCGCTCGCTGCGCCACCTCCGCCTCGGCTTCCTTCGCCTCACGCTCGGCCCGCTCTTCCCGCTCGTCGGCTCGGCGCTCGGCCTGCTCGCGCTGGCGCTCGAGCTCGGCCTCCTTGGCCTCGGCCGTGCGACGCGCCTCAGCCCGGGTCTCCTCGGCCTCTGCTGCCTTGGCCGCGGCGGTCTCGCGCTGCTCCACCTCCGCTCGCTGGAGGTTGGCCAGCCCGATCAGGATCTGATCGCGCGTCACCGAGCCCACGAAGCCGTTCACGCCGGCCTCGACCCTCCGGAAGGCCACCGCCGGCGGCCAGGCGGCGGGGTCGCTCGGCTGGGCGATGCGCTCGGCGGCGGTGATCGGGAGTCGGAGGCCCTGGAGCCAGAGGCTGAGGGCGTTGCGTCGGATCTGGTCGATCGCCATGGTCATCGTCCTTCGTTGGTGGTGGCTTCGAGGCGGCGCTGTGCGGCCTCGAGCGCCTCGGCGGTGGCCTCGGCTCGGTGGGCTTCCTGCTCCAGCTCGTCGGCCTCATGGACGCCGTCGACGTGCTCGACGACGACGTCGACCTCCTTGCGGTCCAGGGCCTGCTCCTCGGCCTGCTCCTGGCGCTCGATGGCCGCCTCTCGACGGGCCGCCTCCTGGGCGACTTCGGTCGTCGCGAGGCGCTCCTCACGCTCGAGGTCATCCTGGCGAGCCTTCTCGTCGAGCTCGGCCTGCACCCGCTGCTGCTCGATCTGGTTGGCCTGCTGCTCGGCGGCCAGCTCGCTCTCGCGCTCGGCGTGCTGCGCCTCGGCCTCCAGGCGAGCAGCCTTCTCGGCGGCGGCGCTCTTCGCCTGCTGGAGCTCGCCCTCGCGGACGAGGGTGTCATTGCCGGCGAGCTTGCCGACCGTCTGCTTGGCCTTGCCGGCCAGCTTGTCGAACACCCCGCTCGATGTGTTGGTGGTCTCGTCGGGCACGCAGTTCCTCCGTGGTGGATCAGGGACATCGCCCTTACCCGACGCCCGTGCTCCGACACGCGTCGGCGCAGCGACAGTTGTCACGCCCTCTCCACCGGCGGCAGGGCCCCGTCGCCCAGGGGCCTGGGTCCGGAGACGACGAGCGAGTGCGGTGCTGCGTGCGGCCTAGGGGCCGGGGCGCTCGAGCTCGGCCTTCATCCGCTCGAGCGTGGTCCGCATGCCGTTGCGGTTGGTGCGGCCTCGGGCCCAGCCGAGCAGCGCCCAGTAGACCTTCATGGGCAGCGCATCGCGGAGCCGGAACGACTCGGTGACGTCGGTGCCGCCGTTGGGGTTCGGCGTGAGCTCGTAGCGCCAGCTGTTCAGCGCCTTCTCCACCGTGGGGCCCACCGCGAACCCGAAGGCCCGGTTCGGCTCGCACTCGGTGATCACGCACGCCGCCCAGTAGGTGGGGCCCTTCTGGTTGCGCTTCACGTGGCCCCGGAAGCGCACGCCCACCGCCGGCCCTGTGGCGCCGTCGAGCCACTCGGCCTCGAAGGTCTCGGGGCTGTAGCGCCCCACCTTGGTCACGTCGCTCACCAGCGCCCACACCTGCTCGGGGGTGGCATCCATCCAGACGGTCACGGAGTCCTGCATCGCCGGCAACCTACCGGTCAGCTCGACGCCGCCGTCACGGGCGGGAGCTCGAGCTCGCCGGCGCCGACCACCACGGCGTCGCCGCCGACCAGCACCCCCGACGCCTCGGCGCCGTCGTGGTCGAGGGCCACCCGCAGCTCGCTGGGTCGGCCCATCTCGACGCCCTGCTCGACCACCCAGCGCAGCGGGCCCTTTCGCAGCTGCCGGCTGGCGGCCAGGAGGCCGGCCGCCGCCGAGGCCGCCGCGCCGGTGGCGGGGTCCTCCGCGATCCCGAGGCTCGGCGCGTACATGCGGGCCCGCCAGCGGTCGAGGGCCGGGTCGAGCGGGGCCACGACGTAGAGCTGGGCGGCGTCGGTGTGCTCGAGGTGCTCGGCCCACACGGCTGGGTCGACCTGGGTGCGGGCCAGTGCGGCGGCGTCGCGCACCGGGATGACGCAGAAGGGCACGCCGCACGACCACACCCCGGGGGCCAGGTGCGAGTGCAGGTCGGTCGGCTCGATCGACAGTGCTCGGGCCAGCAGGTCGCGGTCGGGCGCCTCGGCGTAGGCCGGTGGCACCGCGGTGCGCAGCGTGGCGGACCGAGCGCCGGCTCCGGGCTCGATGGTGACGACGATGTCGCCCACCGGCTCGGCCAGCACCACCCGATCCTGGACCAGGCCCAGCTCGGCCAGCAGCACGGCGGTCCCGATGGTGGGGTGGCCGGCGAAGGGCAGCTCGGCGCCGGGGGTGAAGATCCTCGTCGGCCACGCCGAGCCCTCTCCCGGCGAGCGGACGACCACCGTCTCGGAGAGGTTGAGCTCTCGGGCCAGGGCCTGCATCTGCTCGGTGGTGAGCTCGGGTGGGTCGACGAAGACGGCCAGCGGGTTCCCGGCGAAGGGCCGGTCGGTGAACACGTCGAGCAGGTGGTAGCGGGCACGGGGCACGGCGTCGTTGCTACCCGACCTCAGCGGGGCGGGCGAACAGGTTGGCGCTCGTCAGCGGTAGTAGCCCTGGCGCAGCTCGAGGCCGTGCTCCAGCCACACCCGCAGCATGAGCAGCATGCCGGTCCAGCCCTCGCAGTTCCCGTAGGAGGCGGCACGGCCCTCGGGGGTGGGGCGCCACCCCTCCTCGGCGATCGTCACGAGGGTGCGACCGTCGTCGAGCGGCTCGAGCTCGATCGTGGTGGTGGTCGGGTAGGCGGGGCCCTCGGCATCGCCCTCGGCCTCCCAGCGCAGGACGATCCGACGGTCGGCCACCACCTCGACCACCTCCACCGGGAACGCCCCCGGGAAGTCGGCGAAGTCCCAGGTGACGGTGGCGCCGGTCTCGAGCCGGCCCTGCGCCCCGCCGGTGGTGAAGTACCTCGAGAGCTGGTCGGGGTCGGCGATGGCCTCGAACACGTCGTGGACGGGACGGGCGATGCGCCCGGACACCTGGAAGCGGATGGCGGTGGTCTCGTCGGTCATGGCCAACACGTTATACTTCTACAACATGTCCTCGCCATCGACGATCGCACCGGCCGTCGTCGACGAGGACGTGGTGTTCAAGGCGCTGGCCGCGCCCACCCGGCGCCGGCTGCTCGACCTCCTGAAGGACGCACCCCGCACCACCGGCGACCTGTGCGACCAGTTCCCCGAGCTCGACCGCTGCACCGTGATGCAGCACCTCCGGGTGCTCGAGGGGGCGGGCCTGGTGATCCCGCAGCGCAAGGGCCGCGAGCGCTGGAACCACCTCGACCCCCTGCCGATCAAGCACATCCACGACCGCTGGATCAGCGACTACGCCACCACGGCCGTCGCCTTCCTCGGCCGCCTCAAGCACGACCTCGAAGCCTGAGCGGCGGGCGGGACCGGCTACGACGCCAGCAGGACGGCGACGGGGATCGCCAGGGCCACGACCACCACGGCGCCGAGGCACCCGGTGGCCACCGGCCGCCGGCGCGAGAACGTGAACGCGCCCGGGAAGCGATGGCGCATCTGGCGGACCGACACGATCTCGTGGAGCTGCTCGTCGTGCGCGACGCCCAGGTGGCCGAGCAGGCGCTCGATCACGTCGCGGTCCCAGTGCTGCCACGACAGGGCCACCAGGCAGCGGCCATCGGGGTCGAGCAGGAACGTGGCGGGGGCGAGGTGCGACATCTCGTGCAGCTGGACCGAGACAGCGCGGTGGGCGCGGGCACGGGGATGGCGACGGGTGCGGGCCAGGGTGCGGACCACGAGGTCGTCGCCCTCGACGGTGATCCGCTGGCGGACGTGGGCGAGGAACATGACGGCGACGATCACGGCCACGACGGCGAGGGCGGTCCCCAGCAGGAGCAGCTCCCGGGCCACGCCGTCCTCCTGCGCGCTGCGGTAGGAGCGGACGCCTTGGACGAGGACCAGGCCGCCGGCCGCGGGGAGGGCCACCTTCAGCAGGCGCTCGCGCACCTGCTGCTCGGTCTCGTGGAAGTAGCGGAACATCGCTCGGCCCAACGGCTTCGGGCGCAGCTCGAGCTCGGGGGCGGGATCGGACATCCGACCCAGTCAAGGGAGCAATGCCGCGAAGGGCAACCTCGGGGCGGCGGCGTCAGATCGGCAGCTCGACCCACTCGGTGGCGCGAGCCGGGACGCGGGGGCCGGGGAGCACGACGCCGGTGAGGTTCAGCGGGTCGGTGCCGGGCAGGCGCAGGGTGCGCCCCGACGGTTCGACCTTGCGGATGGCCTGGAGGGCCTCGGCGGCCTGCGGGAGGGCGAACTGCTCGCCGGAGAAGCCGCGCACGAAGCGGCCACCGGCCACCACGCCGCGGTCTTCCATGCGGCGCAGCGCCCACTGCAGGTCGCGCCAGCGGAGGGCCGGGTGCTCGGCGGCCACGAGGTCGTAGAACACGACGCCCCACCGCTCGAGGAGCTGATCGGCCAGGGCCTCGGCCAGGTCCTGGGGGTCGGTGTCGGTGGCCGCCGGAGGCACCAGCGACCAGCGGCCGGCCGTCTCGGTGGGGCGCAGGCCCCGGCCGGTGCGGATGCGGGAGCGGGCGGCGCTGGTGGCCGGCGCCTGGCGGCGGCCCGAGGCCACCGCCCGCACCGGCTCGAAGCCGTCGGAGGCGAGCAGGCCGCGCGCCATGCCCTCCCAGAGCGCGGCCTCGACGTCGGCCAGGATCCGGCCGGTGGCGGTGGCCAGCTCGCTGGCGAAGCAGGCGCCGCGCTGGCCCAGCACCTCCACCACCTCGGCCACCGCGCCGCAGGCGGGCACGGGTGGGGTGGCCTCGCCGCGGTGCGCGGCCAGCAGCCAGGGGAGGTCGGCCCGCAGCACCAGCGACACCGGCGTGGTGCGGGTGGCGCCGTTCAGCCGGCGGTCGGGGTCGTCGAGGGCCGGCGGGCAGAGCCGCAGCCAGGTGACCTCGCCCTGGTGGCAGAGCCGGTCGAGCCAGGCGGGGTCGTACTGGCGCACCCGGCGGGCCAGCACCTGGGGCTCCCAGGAGCCGACGGCGGTCTCGTAGCCCTGGAGCTGGCCGATCACCTGGGCCAGGCCGTCGATGCCGCGGTGGGCGGTGGCGTCGGTGAGGTGGTGCCACTGGGCGAGGAAGCGCATGAGCTGCTCCGGGCTGACCGCCTCCACCCGTCGGCGCCGCTGGACGCGGGAGTAGGCGTGCATCCGGGCCAGGAGCCGGCGGCTCGACCACTCGACGGCGGCCGGGTCGTCGGGGGCGTCGACCGAGCGCTCGCTGAAGCGGCCCTGCAGGGCGAAGCCGTGCGACTCGAGGGTGGCCAGGCCCACCGCCACCCGGGTCGACGGCAGGCCGCTGCGGCGCCCGAGGTCGGCGGCGGTGAGCGGCGAGGCGACCTCGAGGTGGCCGCGCAGCACCTGGGTCGCGGCCTCCTCGGCGGTGGTGCCCTCGACGTCGATGCCCTCGGTGAGCGCCCGCACGGCGTCGGTGGCCTCGACGGTGTGCCAGCGCAGCGTGCCGTCGTCGCCCGGGATCGACGCCACCCGTCCCCGGGCGTCGAGGGCGGCCAGCAGCTCGCTCCACTCGGGCGGGCAGGGGCTGAGCAGCAGCATGGCCAGCAGGTCGTGGAGCTCGTCGGGCGTGGTGGGGGCCGGCTCGATCTCGGCCCGCACCCGGTCGATGGCCTCCTGGGTGACCCGGCCGATCTCCCCGATCGTGGTGGGCAGGCCGCGGCGCAGGGGCACGGCGTTGGTGCGCCGGTCGATGGCCTCGCCGTCGTCGAGGAAGGCGTACGGGCGGGCGGTGAGGATCTCGTGCGCCAGCAGCGACGGCTCGGTGGAGTCGACGAAGTGGAAGCGCACCTCGCCTGCCTCCACCTTGCGCCACAGCTCGATGAGGCCGTCGCAGTCGAGCGCCTCGGTGAGGGAGTCGTGCACGGCCTGGCGGGGGAGCGGGTGGTCGGGCACCTCGATGGGGCCGGTGACGTTCTCCTGGCAGGCCGCCGCGCCGGGGAACACGGCGGCGAGGAGGTCGTCGCTCTGCATGCGCTGGAAGTTGGGCGGCACGCGGCGGCCGCTGCGGAAGCGCAGCACGATCAGGCCGCGGTTGAGGTTCCAGCGCCAGCGGCTCTGGAAGACGGGCTGGTCGAGGATGGCCTGCTGCAGCGTGGCCTTGATCGACTTCGAGGTGAGGAAGCGGGGCACGTCGGCCAAGGGGAAGCTGTGGTGCGGCCCGAGCGAGATCACGACGGCGTCGTCGTTGGCGCTGGCCTGCAGCTCGAAGTTGAACCCGGCGCAGAACTTCTTGCGCAGGGCGTACCCCATGGCGCGGTTGAGCCGGCCGCCCCACGGCGAGTGCACGACGAGCTGCATGCCGCCCGACTCGTCGAAGAAGCGCTCGATCACGAGGTCTTCCTGGGTGGGCATGATGCCGAGGACGGCTCGGCCGGCGGCCAGGTAGGTGACGATGGTGGCGGCGGCATCGCGCTCCACGCCGGCCCGGGCCACGATCTCGTCGACGGCGCCAGCGAGGTCGTCGCGCCCGATGGCGGCCTCGACGATCGAGCGGATGCGGGTGACCTCGTGGCTGAGCTCCACCGTGCGGGCCGGCGCCTCGCCCCGCCAGAAGGGGATGGTGGGGTGCTTGTCGCCGGCGTCGACCACCCGCACCTCGCCGCCCGTGACCTGGCGGATCTGCCAGTGGTGGGTGCCGAGGATGAACACGTCGCCGGCCATCGACTCGGTGGCCCAGTCCTCGTTGACCGTGCCGATGAGGGTCTCCTCGGGCTCGGCGATCACCTTGAAGTCGCCCAGCTCGGGGATGGCCCCGCCGCTGGTGAGGGCGGCCAGGCGGGCGCCCTTGCGGCCGCGGAGCTCGCCGTTGACGCGGTCGTGGTGGACGTAGGCCGCCCGGGTGCCCCGACCGGTCTCGATGCCGTTGGCCACCAGCTCCAGCACCTCGTCGAAGCACGCTCGGGTGAGCGAGCGGTACGAGTGGGCCCGGGTGACGAGGGCGTAAAGGGCGTCGCAGGTCCACTCCTCGGCGGCCGTCTCGGCGATGACCTGCTGGGCGAGGATGTCGAGCGGGGCCTCGGGCATCACCACGGCGTCGAGCCGCCCGGCCCGCACGGCGGCCAGCAGGCCGGTGCACTCGACCAGCTCGTCGCGGGTGAGCGGGTAGAGCCGCCCTCGGGGTGTGCCGGAGCGGGTGTGGTTGGAGCGACCGACCCGCTGGAGGAACGTGGCGATGGAGCGGGGCGAGCCGATCTGGCAAACCAGCTCCACCGGCCCGATGTCGATGCCCAGCTCCAGCGAGGCGGTGGCCACCAGCGCCTTCAGCTCGCCGGCCCGCAGGCGGGTCTCCACCCGGAGGCGCCGGTCCTTCGAGAGGCTGCCGTGGTGGGCGGCCACCACGTCGTCGCCGAGGCGCTCGCCGAGCTCGTGGGCCAGCCGCTCGGCCAGGCGGCGGGTGTTGACGAACACGATGGTGGTGCGGTGGCCGGTGACGTGCTCGGCGATGCGGTCGAGCACGCTCTCCATCTGGCCGGCCGAGGCGATGGCCTCCAGCTCGCCGTCGGGCAGCTCGATGGCGACGTCGAGCGCGCGCCGGTGCCCGGTGTCGACGATCGTGCAGGCGGGCTGCCCGTCGGCGCCCGTGCGGGCCCCCACCAGCAGGGCGGCCACCAGCTCGATCGGCTTCTGGGTGGCCGACAGCCCCACCCGCGCCGGCGGCACGGCGCAGACGTGGGCCAGGCGCTCGAGGGTGAGGGAGAGGTGGCTGCCGCGCTTGTCGCGGGCGAGGGCGTGGATCTCGTCGACGATCACCGTCTCCACGGTGCGCAGCGTGGCCCGGCTCTTGGCCGCGGTGACCAGCAGGTAGAGCGACTCCGGCGTGGTGACCATGAAGGTGCGGGGGGAGCGCACCATGGCCGAGCGCTCGCTGGCGGTGGTGTCGCCCGTGCGCACCCCGACGGTGAGCTCCGGTGCCGAGAGCCCCATCGCCCGGGCCGCGGCGCCGATCTCGGCCAGCGGGCGCTCGAGGTTCTCGGCGATGTCGACGGCCAGGGCCTTCAGCGGTGAGACGTAGACGACCCGGGTGCCGGTGACCGGCTCCCCCCGGGCGTGGGCCACGTACAGCCGGTTGATGGCCATGAGGAAGCCGGCCAGCGTCTTGCCCGAGCCGGTGGGGGCGGCCAGCAGGGTGTGCTCGCCCGCCGCGATCGGCGGCCAGGCCGCCTCCTGGGCCGGCGTGGGACCCTCCGGGAAGCGGGTGCGGAACCAGGCCGCCACCGCCGGGTGCAGCGCCACGGTGGGGAGCAGCGTGGTGTCGAGCACCACCCCTGCCAGCGGGAGCGGATCGAACAAGGTCTCCTGCTGCGAGACGACGGCGGCCACGACGCTCACCCTAGATCCGCCCTGTGACACCCTCGCCGGGCCCCCACCCCCGCAACTCGTGCTCTGCAGTCAGCGAGATCGTGACTGCAGAGCACAGGCTGCCGGCACGCCCCGACCCGTCGCGAGCCTGTGTTGTGCAGTCAGCGGAATCGTGACCTGGGAACACAGGTTGCGGGAGTGCGGGCGTCGGCGGCTGCGACGAAAACAGGTGGGCTGGGCTGCGGGGGCCGGCCGTAGGGTGCGGGGATGTCGCCGATGGCGCCCCGCTACGACTCGATCGGGCAGCGCTACGCCGAGGCCCGTCGCGCCGACCCTCGGATCGCCGAGCAGATCCGCGCCGCCCTCGGCGACGCCCGCCACGTGGTCAACGTCGGCGCCGGGACCGGCAACTACGAGCCGACCGACCGGGCCGTGGTGGCCGTCGAGCCGTCGTCGACCATGCTCGCCCAGCGCGCGCCGGGCGCGGCCCCGGCGGTCCAGGGCGTGGCCGAGCACCTCCCCTTCGCCGACGACACCTTCGACGCCGCCATGGCCACGCTCACCGTGCACCACTGGAGCGACCCGGCTGCCGGGCTGGCGGAGCTGCGCCGGGTGGCCGATCGGCAGGTGATCTTCGTCTTCGACCGCACCCACATCGCCACCTACTGGCTGGTCGACGACTACTTCCCGGAGTACTGGGAGATGGAGTCCGAGCAGCGGGCCCCCACCCCCGCCGAGATCGGCCAGCACCTCGACGTGCGGCGGGTGGAGGTCATCCCCGTGCCCGCCGACTGCACCGACGGCTTCGGCGCCGCCTACTGGCAGCGCCCCGAGGCCCACCTCGACCCGGCCGTGCGGGCCTCCATGTCGTGGCTGGCGCAGCTGGATCCGGCGGTGGTCGAGCGCGACGTGGCCCGCCTGGCCGCCGAGCTGGCCGACGGGACGTGGGAGTCCAAGCACGGCCACCTGCGGCAGCTCGACGCCATCGACCTCGGCTACCGCCTCGTCGTCTGCGGCGCCTGACCCGCCCAGAGCGGGGTGCGGCGGCTCAGCGGGGGAGAAGGGAGGCCTCGGAGGCGCCGGGGCCGCGGCGGGCGCGGAGGTTGGCGGTGGTGAGCTCCTCGTGGCAGTGCTCGCAGGTCATCACGGCGTGCGTGAGCTCGCCGCAGGTGGTGTGCTCCACCACGACGGGGGCCTGGTCCTCACCGAGGATCCACTCGTCGCCCCACTGGCGGATGGCGGTGAGCACCGGCAGCAGCGCCCGCCCCTTGTCGGTGAGGCGGTAGTGGTGGCGGCCGCGGGCCTCGTCGTAGGTGACGCGGGTGAGCACGTCGGCGTCGACCAGCGTGTCGAGGCGGGCCGACAGCACGTTGCGGGCGATGCCGAGGCGATCGGCGAAGTCCTCGAAGCGGGTGACGCCGAGGAAGCAGTCGCGCAGGATGAGCAGCGTCCACCACTCGCCGATGATCTCGAGCGACTGGGCCACCGAGCAGTGCATGTCGCTGAAGGAGGCGCGCTTCACGTCGCCCACCCTACGACATGAGGGTTGCGTGACGAAACCCTCATGTGCGAGGGTGCATCGCATGACGCAACCCAGCGACGTGCTGCCGGCCCGCATCCCGTGGCCGGCCTTCGCCGTGACGGTCACCGGCGCCTTCGTGGTGGCCCTCGACCTGTCGATCGTGAACGTGGCCTTCCCGTCCATCGAGGCCGACTTCCCCGACGCCTCCACCTCGACGCTGTCCTGGGTGCTCACCTCCTACTCCGTGGTGTTCGGCGCGCTGCTGCTCGGCGCCGGCCGCATCGCCGACCGCTCCGGACGCCGCCTCTGGTTCCTGCGCGGCCTGGGCACCTTCACCCTCGGCTCGCTGCTCTGCGCGGTGGCGCCCGACCCCGGTCTGCTCATCGCTGGGCGCGTCGTGCAGGCCGTGGGCGCCGCCCTCCTCATGCCGGCCTCGCTCGCCCTGCTGCTGGTGGCCACGCCGGCCGAGCTGCGGGCCCAGGCCGTCGCGCTCTGGGGCGGCATCTCGGCCCTGGCGGTGGCCGTGGGCCCGTCGGTCGGTGCCGTGCTGGTCGACGCCGGCGGCTGGCGCTGGGCCTTCTACGTGAACCTGCCCGTCCTGGCGGTGGCGGCGGTCGCCACCCGTCGGGTCGTGCCGGAGTCGGTGGTGGGCGGCCCGCCGCCCGACCTCGTCGGCGTGGCCGTGCTCTCGCTCGCCGTCGCCTCGCTAGCCCTCGGCATCACCCAGGGCCAGGACTGGGGGTGGACGAGCGCACCGGTGCTCGGCTCGCTGGTCGCCGCGCTGGCCCTCGGCGCGGCCGCCCTGCACCGGGCCCGCACGCACCACGCGCCGGCCATCGACCTGTCACTGTTCGAGAACCGCAGCGTGCGCCTGGCCAACGCCGCCACCATCGCCTACGCCGTCGGCTTCTTCGCCATGCTGCTGGCCAACGTGCTGTTCCTCACCACGGTGTGGGAGTGGTCCACCCTCAAGGCCGGCCTGGCCATCACGCCCGGCCCGCTGGTGGTGGCGCTGCTCAGCCGCTCCACCGGCAAGCTGGCCAGCCGGGTCGGGTACCGGCCGGTGCTGGTGGGGGGCAGCCTCGTGTTCGCCGGCGCCCAGCTCTGGAGCGTGCTCCTCATGCCGCTCGAGCCCGACTACCTCGGCCGCTGGCTGCCCGCCACCCTCCTCAGCGGCCTCGGCGTGGCCCTCACCTTCCCGGTGCTCAGCGCCGCCGCGGTGGCCGGCCTGCCCGCCGACCGCTTCGGGGTGGGGGGCGCCGTGAACCAGACCGCTCGCCAGATGGGCGCCGTGCTGGGCATCGCACTCCTGGTGGCCGTGCTGGGCACGCCGACGACGGCCGACGCCGCCCTCGACGCCTTCCAGCGGGCCTGGCTCCTGTGCGCGGCGGCTGCCATCACCTCTGCCGTGATCTCCAGCCGCCAGCAGCCCCTCGTCGTCCCACCACCCGCCACCACCCCGCAGCCGGAGGTGGCGCCGGCATGAGCGGCACCAGGATCGGGCCGATGGACTGGGCGACCGCCGTGGCGCTCGAGTCGACCGGCGAGGGCCGCTTCCGGGGCCACGTCGACGAGCACTGGACGTCGCTGCAGGGCGTGCACGGCGGCATGGTGGCGGCCCTCGCCGTGACCGCCGCCGGGCACGTGCTCCACGACCTCGGCGTCGATCCGGCCACCACGCTGCGGGCTGCCACCTTCGGCTACGTGCGCGGCAACGTGGTGGGCGACGTCGACATCGAGGTGGAGGTGGTGCGCCGGGGGCGGGCCATGGTGAGCACCCACGCCCGCGTGGCGCAGGGCGGCAAGACCACCACCGGCGCCCGACTCCACCACTCCACGCCGTGGGGCGGCCCCGCCTTCAGCGACGCGCCCCCGGCACCCACCCGCCCGCCCGGCACGATCCGCCTCCAGTGGGGCGAGGCGCCGGCGCACCTCAACAACGTCGAGACCCACCTCCACCCCGACACCACGCTGTTCGCCGGCACCGAGCGGGCCGAGTGGATCGCCTGGGCCCGCCCGCTACACGGCGGCACCGTCGACACCGCCTGGCTCACCATGTTCGCCGACTACTTCCCGCCGGCCGTGTTCACCAAGGCCACCGAGCCGCAGCGGGCCGTGACCATCGAGTACTCGCTGCAGGTCCACCAGGCGGCTGGCACCTGGCACCTCGGCGACGACGAGCTGCTGGCCGCCCGGATGCACACCTTCCACTCCCACGACGGCTTCGCGGTGGAGGACGGCTGGATCCACCTGCCCGACGGCTCGCTCCTGGCCACCGCCCGCCAGACCCGCCTGGCCGGCTGATGCCCACCACCCACGTCACCGCTCCGCCCGCCGGCCTCCAGATCATGGAGGCCATCCGCGACGGCCACCTCCCGCCCCCGCCGGCGGCCCAGCTCCTCGGCCTCGAGATCGACGAGGTGACGGAGGGCGCCATCACCTTCGCCTTCACGGCCGAGGACCGCTTCAGCAACGGCGTGACCACCCACGGCGGGATCCTGGCCACCCTGGCCGACTTCGCCCTCAGCACCGCCGTGCTCACCCAGCTCGACGCCGGGGCCGACGTCGTGACGGCCAACCTGCAGGTGACCTACCTGCGACCAGCCCCCATCGGCGCCCGGCTCCGGTGCCGGGGCCAGGTCCTGCACCGGGGGCGCACCCTCCACCACGCCGAGGCCGTCGTCACCGACGACCGTGGGCGCGAGGTAGCCCGGGCCACCGCCACCCTGCACGTGCGCGGCGGCTGATCAGGCCCCGTCCGCAGCTCGGCAGAGGAACACCCACTCCAGGCCGGGGCGGTCGGGAGCGTCTCGCACCTCCTCGACCTGGAGGCCGGCGTCGGCGATGCACGCCTCCACCTCGTCCCGGCTGCGGAACCGCAGCGTGGAGTCCGACGTGAGGACCTCGCCGGAGCGCTCGAAGCGGTAGGTCCAGCGGAACGACACCAGCGGCAGCGCGACGTCGAGGAGCTCGACCCAGCTCTCCACCACCCCGACGTCGGACACGTCGGTGCGCTGGAGCGACGCCGCCCGGTTCCACGACCGCCACGCCTCCTGGCTCGGGTCGCGCACCTCGAACAGCACTCGTCCGCCGGGTCGCAGCGCTCGCCGGCAGGCCCGGAGCGTGGCGACGAGGTCGGCGTCGGTCAGGAGCACCTGGGCGACGTTGCCCGTCATCGTGACGAGGTCGACCGCCGCGCTGGGCAGGTCGCTCGCGTCCCCCTGGATCCACCGCACCTGCTCGGCCCCGGCCTTGCGGCGGGCGACGTCGAGCGAGGCGGCGGCCGGGTCCACGCCGATCACCTCGAAGCCCCGGGCCGCCAGCCAGCAGGCGAAGGTGCCGGTCCCGCAGCCGAGGTCGAGCACCGCCCGGGCCCCGAGCTCGTCGACCAGGCGCAGGTAGGCCTCGAGGTCGGCGCGATCCGGCTCCAGCGGGTCGTAGAGGGCCGCCAGCCGGGGGTCGGCGAAGATCGGATCGGGCACGGCCGCCGAACCTACGCAGTCCGCCCCGCCCGGCTGCGGCCGATTCGAGATCGCCGGGCGCCGGATCCGCGGTGATGTCGTCGCCGCCGCCGGCGGCCGTGGCCGGGGAGACGAGGTCCACCTCTTGCGGGCGGCGCACCGGGCCCACGACTCAGCTGGGGTCGAAGAGAGCGAGCTCGTCGGCGTCGGGGCGCTGGATGCGGTCGTCCCAGAGCGCTACCAGCGCCGGGTCGATGCGCTGGGCGTCGGGCGGCAGGGCCCGGTTGCGCTCGGTGACCCGCCGGGTGAGCTCCTCCACCGGAGCGTCGAGGAAGCGCAGCTCCACCGCGATGCCGTGCGAGCGGGCCCACTCGCGGCGCAGGTCGCGCTCCCAGCGCTGCCACACGCCGCACTCGTCGACCACGGTGAGGCCGCGCCGCACCAGCCGCTGAGCCAGCTCCCACTGCAGGCCCTCGACGGCCACCCGGGCGTCCTTGTCGTAGAGGTCGGCGCCCAGGGCGATGAGCCACTCGTCGGGGCACAGCCGCACGGCGCCCTCGGCCTCGAGCTGCTTGGCCAGCGTGGTCTTGCCGGCACCCGCCAGCCCGCACACCAGGATCAGCCGGCCACCCCCGGTCGCTGCGTCGCCGTCGCCCACGGGCCGACAGTACGGCGCGCTCCTCACTGACGATGAGATCGCCGGCGGCGGGCCGTCGACCAGGCATGGATGCTGCCGAGGGGGCCCGGATCGCTGCCGAGCTGATCGACGCCAACGCCTACCTGACCCTCGCCACCGCGGACGCCGACGGGACCCCGTGGGCCACGCCGGTGTGGTTCGCCTGCGACCGCGCCCAGCGGCTGCTGTGGCTGTCGCGCCCGACCTCGCGCCACTCCCGCAACGTGGCCGTCCGCCCGGAGGTGGGCATCGTCGTCTTCGACTCCACCGTCCCCGAGGGCCAGGCGCAGGCCCTCTACGTCGAGGCCCACGCCGAGCAGGCCGCCGAGGCCGACCTCGAGCCGCTGCTGGCCGCCTACTCCGAACGAGCGGTGGCGCGCTTCGGCACTGCGTGGACGGTGGCCGACGTGACCGGCGAGCGGGCGCTGCGCCTCTACGTCGCCACCGTGCAGCAGGCCTACGTGCTCGACGAGCACGAGCGCCGCCTGCCCGTCACCCTCGCCTGACGCTGCCTCGTCGCGAACGGGCGCGACGGCCGACGGCGGTCGTGCCTAGGCTCCCGCTCGACCCGGCCGACGGCCCGCCGGGTGGAGGAGCGACGATGACCGATCCCGCCGAGTCCACGCCGAGCACCGGCTTCATCGAACCCGGCTCGGCCACCCCCGAGGCGCAGGCGCTGCTCGATTCCGATCAGGCCGACCTCGGCTACGTGATGAACCTCACCCGCGTGTGGGCGCACCAGCCCGCCACCAAGCAGGCCCTCATGGACGTGATCGGCATGGCCGGCGCGTCGCTGACGATGCGCCAGCGCGGGATCCTGGTGGCGGCGGCCGCCTCGGCCCTGGGCGACGCCTACTGCTCGCTGGCTTGGGGCGGGAAGCTGGCCGCCGAGGCCGACGCGTCGGTGGCCTCGGCCGTGCTGCGGGGCGACGACGACGGGCTCGACGAACCAGAGCGTGCGCTGGCGAGCTGGGCCAGGCAGCTGGCCCGCGACCCCAACGCCACCACGGCCGCCGACGTCGACGGGCTCCGCTCGGCCGGCTTCGACGATGCCCAGATCTTCGCCGTGACCACCTTCGCCGCCCTGCGCATCGCCTTCTCGACGGTCAACGCCGCGCTCGGCGTCCGCCCCGACCACGAGCTGCTCGACCGGGTGCCGGCAGAGGTGACCGAGGCGGTCACCTTCGGCCGCCCGGTGGCCCCACCCGGCTGACGACGTCGGGCCCGGTCGGGTCGTAGGCTCCCGGCGTGCTCTGCCCGGAGATGGTGGGTCGGGATCGGGAGGCGGCCTACCTGCGACACCGGGTGGACGGGCTGGCCGATCGGCGCGGCGGCGTGGTGGTGCTGGTGGGGGACGCCGGCACTGGGAAGTCGCGCCTCGCCAGCGCGGTCGTCGACGGCGCAACCACCGGACCGCGCGTGCTCGCCGGCCGGGCGGTGCCGGGGGCCAGCCCGGTGCCCTACCGGCCGCTCACCGAGGCCTTCCTGGCCGCCTACCGAGCGGCACCGCCGCCCGACGATCCGGCGCTGACCGGCTTCGGGAGCCACCTCCACCGCCTGGTGCCGGCCTGGGGCAGCGAGGCGTCGGTGGCCGACGAGTCGCCGGTGCTCCTGGGGGAGGCGCTGGTGCGGCTCCTGCGCATCGACCAACCGGCGGTGGGCAGCGTGCTGCTGCTGGAGGACCTCCACTGGGCCGATCCCGAGACCCTGACCGTCGTCGACTACCTGGCCGACGCGCTCCACGACGAGCCGGTGCTGTGCGTGGCCACCAGCCGCCCGGGCGGGACCGCCGAGGACCTCGTCGAGCGCTTGGGGCGACGCCAGGCGCAGGCGGTGGTGCGCCTCGCGCCCCTGTCCGAGCCCGACGTGGACGCGATGGTGGCCGTCTGCCTCGGTGCCGCCCCGCCCACCGACGTGACCGACTTCGTGCGGCGGCACAGCGACGGCAGCCCGTTCCTGGTGGAGGAGCTCCTGGCCGGCTTGGCGTCGTCGGGGGAGCTGCGCCAGGAGGGCGACCGCTGGGTGGGCACGGGACAGCTCACGCCGACCGTGCCGACCAGCCTGCAGGAGTCGATCCACCACCGGTGGGCCGCCCTCGACGCCCATGCCCGGCGGGTGCTGGGCGCCGCCGCCCTGCTCGGGCGCACCTTCGACTGGGAGCTGCTCCTGGGCATCGCCGAGGCCGACGGTCGCACGGTGGTGGAGGGGCTGCGGGCGGCCGTCGACGCGCAGCTGATCGAGGTGCACGGCCAGGCCTTCACGTTCCGCCACGCCCTCACCCGCGAGGCGGTGCTGGCCGAGCTGCTGCCGCCCGAGCGCCACGATCTCGCCACCCGAGCCTGGCCGGCCCACGAGCGGGCTCATCCCGGTCTCCCCGGGGCCACGCTGGAGCTGGCGGCAGAGCTGGCCGAGGCCGCCGGCCACCGCGCCGAGGCCGCCCGCCACCTGGTGGAGAGCGCCCGGCGGGCCGCCGCCAACGGTGCGCTCACCACCGCCGTGCACACCGCCCGCCGGGCCCAGGCGCTGGCCGCCGGCGACGACGCGGTGTCGCTCGACGCCGACCAGCAGCTGGTGGAGGTGCTGGTGGCTGCGGGTCACGCGGCCGAGGCCCTCGAGCTCGGCCGCCACCTGGCGGATCGCCTCGACGCGACGGACGACCAGCGAAGGCGGGCTGACCTGCTGGTGGTGCTGGCCCGGGCCGCGCTCGGCGCAGGCGACGGGGCGGCCGCCGCCCAGGCGGCAGGGGCCGCCGAGGCCGTGGCGGTGCGGGCGGGGGACGCCGCACTGTCGGCCCGGGTCGGCGCGGTGGCTGCTGCGGTGGCCCTCCACCAGGCGGACCTCCCGGCGGCCGAGCGCCTGGCCCGGGGCGCCATCGAGGCCGCCGCCTCCACCGCCCAGCCGGCGGTGGAGGGCGAAGCCCACCTCACGCTGGGCCACGTGCTGCGCACCACGGAGGGCATGGCCGCCGGCCTCCCGTCGTACCGGCGGGCGGGCGAGGTGGCGGTCGCCGCCGGCCTGGCCGAGCTGCACCTGCGGGCGGAGCAGGAGCAGGCGCTCATCGTGCCGTGGTCCGACCACGGCAACCCCCTCCTCGACGTCCGGGAGCTCGGTGTGCGCTACGGCGCCCTCGTCACCGTGTCGGTGATCGACCTGTACCTGGCCGACCTGGCCCTGGCCGCCTTCGACCGGGAGGCCTGCCACCGCGCCGCCACGGCCTGCGTGGGGGCCAGCCGCCGCTATGGCCTGGCCGCCGAGCCGGTGGCCCACCTCTGGCTGGCCGGCGCCCACGCCCTCGCCGGCGACCGATCGGCGATGCAGGCCGCCGTCGACGACGCCCTCGCCGCCGATCCTGACGATCCCCGGATCCTCGGTGACCTCTACGGCCGGGTCCTCCTCACGGCCGCCTTCGTCGACGACGAGCTCGACCATCTCCCCGACCTGCTCGACACGATGATCGAGCACGTGCGGGTGGCCCCGCCCACCACCTCGGTGTACCCCGGTCGCATCCCCTGGGCCCTGCTGCACACCATCGACGGCGACGATCTGGGGGCGGCGGCGCGAGCCGAGCTGGCCGAGGCGTCCCGGCGTCTGGGCCTCGAGCCCTTCCACTTCTGGGGTGAGCTCATCGAGGCGGTGGCGCTGGGCCGTGACGGGGACAGGGCCGAGGCCACCGAGCGGTTCGCGGCCGGCTACGACGTGGTGAGCGTGCACCCCATGGGGGCCGGTCTGACCCACGCCTGCGCCCTGCTCGCTGCCCGCGCCGCTGTGCGCGATGGGTGGGGCGACCCGGTGCGCTGGCTGCGCGAGGCCGAGGCCTACTTCGGCGCGCGGGGCCACGGGCGTCTTGCCCGGCGCTGTCGCACCCTGCTCGGCGAGGCCGGTGCCCCCATCCCGCGCCGGGGGCGAGGCGACTCGGAGGTGCCCCCGGCGCTGCGGGCCCGGGGCGTCACCAGCCGGGAGGTCGATGTGCTCAAGCTGGTGGCGGCCGGGCACACCAACAAGGAGGTGGCCGAGGCGCTGTACCTGTCGCCCAAGACGGTGGAGCGGCACCTCTCGAGCCTCTTCACCCGGCTCGAGGTGGCCAACCGCCGCCAGCTGGTCGAGCAGGCCACCCCCCACCTGGGGGACACCGGTCGTTAATTGGGGGTCGACCCCCCGATGACCCCCACGACGTCGTCGCCCACGATGCCGGGCATGCAGACCAACATCCACGAGATCGCCGAGGGCACCTACCGCCTGTCGACGATCGTGCCGGAGGCCGCCCCCGGTGGCTTCACCTTCAACCAATACCTGATCGACGGCGACGAGCCGCTGCTCTTCCACACCGGACCGCGCCAGCTCTTCCCGCTGGTGTCGGAGGCGGTGGCCAAGGTCATCGACGTCGCCCGGCTGCGCTGGATCAGCTTCGGCCACGTGGAGTCCGACGAGTGCGGCGCCATGAACCAGTGGCTGGCCGCCGCCCCGGGCGCCGAGGTGACCTTCAACCCGCTCGGCGTGATGGTGTCGCTGAACGACCTGGCCGACCGTCCGCCGGTGCCGATCACCGAGGACCAGACCCTCGACATCGGCGGCCACGTGCTGCGGGTGCTCCCCACCCCGCACGTGCCCCACGGCTGGGAGGCCCAGGTGCTCTTCGACGAGACCACCGGCACCTTGTTCTCCGGTGACCTCTTCGCCCAGGTGGGCGACCGGGGGGCCATCGTGGCCGACGACGTGGTGCAGCCCGCCCTCGAGGGTGAGGACCTGTTCGGCGCCACGGCCCTCACTGCCAGCACCGCGCCGACGATCCGTCGGCTGGCCGAGCTCGAGCCGCGTACGCTCGCCCTCATGCACGGACCCGCCTACGCCGGCGACGGTCAGCAGGCCCTGCTCGACCTGGCCGCCGCCTACGAGGCCCGCTTCACCGCCTCGCTCGAGACCGCGGCGGTGGCGTGATGCGCCAGGAGCTCACCACCGACCAGGTCGACCGCTACATCGAGGCATCGCCCGAGGTGCTCTACGCCCGCATCGCCGACGTCACCCGCACCCCGGAGCTCACACCCGACATCGTGAAGGTGGAGTGGCTCGACGGCGCCACCGAGGCGGTGGTGGGGGCTCGCTTCAAGGCCACCAACCGCCAGGGCCGCGGCCCCGACTGGAAGAACAAGCCGGTCATCACGGTGGCCGATCCGGGCCGGGAGATCGCCTGGGCCCGCACCGAGCCCTTCGCCGGCACCGTCGTGTGGCGCTACCGGTTCGAGCCCGAGGGCACCGGCACCCGGGTGACCGAGAGCTATGAGGTCACCAAGCCGCTGCGCCTCATGGGCTGGTTCATCATCGGCACGCTCTACGGCATGAAGGACCGCCGCACCGACCTGCGGGCCAGCATGGAGCGCACCCTCGCCCGCCTGGCCGAGCTCACCGAGGCTCCTGCCACCGAGCCCACCCGCCCTGCGACCGAGTCCGCCCAGGGCTGAGGGCCGCTCCGCCGAGTCTGCCTCGGGCGCGCCGGCGGCCGGTCGCCCGAGGCGCCCAGGTCTGACCGCTGGCTGGCCGGGAACGCTCCGGGGAGCGGGCCCGGATCGCAGGAGGACGAGATGCCGAAGGCCTGGAGCAAGAAGCGGGAGCGCCAGTACGAGCACATCAAGGACGGTCTGGTCGAGCAGGGCAAGAGCGAGGACACCGCCGAGGAGATCGCCGCCCGCACCGTCAACAAGGAGCGGGCGCGCTCCGGTGAGGCCAAGGAGTCGAGTCGCACCTCCACCGACGACATCTCGTCGAGCCGCCGGGGCGGCCTGCGCTCGCACCAGGGCTCCGGTGGCCGGACCCGGGATCAGCTCTACAACGAGGCCAAGCAGAAGAACATCGAGGGGCGCTCGAAGATGAACAAGGCCGAGCTCGAGCGAGCCGTGGGGCGCTGAGGGGGCCGGCCTCAAGGTGGGCGACCTCGTGAGCTGGAACACCCCGTAGGGCCGGACCCGCGGCGAGGTGGTGGCCCGCAAGACCAGCAGCTCGACGCCAGGCATCTCCGGTCGCGGGACGTCGAAAAGACGGCGATCGAGGGTGGCGACGTTGCGGAGCCGCGGCTCCTCCACCAGCCGGTCGCACTCGGCCGCCATCCACGGGCGGCGCGGTCAGCCGAGGGTGCTGAACGCGCCGATGGCCGTGATCACGGCTGCCTGGCTGGCGAACAGCCACGTGCCGACCGTGCGGAGCGTGGCGCTGCGCATGGCGTCGAGCTTTGCGTCGAGCCGCTCGTCGAGACGGCGCTGCAGCTCATCGAGGTCGCGCTTCGTGGCCAGCTCGTCGGCTCGGGCAGGTGGCGTCAGCCCCTTCACCACCAAACGCCTGATCGTGCGAGACGCCCAGGGCATCTCTGGGAAGAAGGTGGAGATCTACTCATTGCCGTACGCCTCCATCAACATGTGGTCGACGGAGAACGCCGGGCGGATCTTGGACATGAACGCGGAGCTCGAGCTCTGGACGCGAGCGGGCCACATCAAGGTGAAGCTGGGCAAGGGCGCCGACATTCGGCGCCTGGATTCGCTCATCGGATGGGCAGTCCTCAGCTCGGCCCACTGAACGACGCTGCGGACGCGAGGCGACCGCCCTGAGCGTCAGGTCGAGAAGCTGTGCAGCGCGGACGGATACTTCACGCCATCAGTCTGATTCGCAGCCGACGCCGTCGTTGTTGCCGTCGAAGCGGTGCGGGTCGGGTGGGCGCACCTCGAAGCGGCGGTGGGGGATGTCGCCGCAGTCGAGATCCGGTGGCGACGGGGGGATGCACACCGTCGGGTACGACGGGTCGCAGGCGCCGCCCGCCCTCGTGGTCGGCGTCGAGGGCACCAGCGGCTGGGGCGCCACTGGCGGCGGAGGTGGGGGAGCAGCCGTCGTCGTGGGTGCCGCCGTGGTCGTGGTGGGGGCGACGCCGCAGCCGTCGAGCATGGTGCGCAGGGCGGTGGCCTCGGCCTGGTCCATGGTCAGGCCCCAGCGGGCCTTCACGCCCAGCCAGTCGGTGGCGTAGAAGCACCACGCTGCCCGGTTCGGTGGCTGCCACCCGCTCGGGTCGTGGGCGGCCTTCACCTCGTTCATGGCTCCGGTCACCACGACGAGGGTGCCGGGGTGGCCGAGGTCGTTGGCGTAGGCTCGCCGGCGCTCCGGTGACCACGACCAGGCGCCGGAGATCCACGCCTCCTTCAGGGCCACCAGGTGGTCCATCTGCAGGGCGGTGGGGTCGTCGCTGGTGACTCTGTCGTAGATCGACAGCCAGTCGCCGGCGAGCACCTGGCAGCCGGAGGGGTCGACCTGCGCCGGGGTGAGCGACTCGGTGATGAGCACCTCGGCTCGGGTGCGGCAGCCGTCGCCGTCGTCGTCGATGCCCTCCTCGAACAGGTCGCGGTCGTAGTCGTAGCGCTCCTCCGGCGGCGCTACCTCCACGGCGGCCAGCAGCGCCTCGGGGTCGTAGGTGCCGGCGCCGAAGGTGCTCAGGCCGCCGGCCACCCGGGGATCGACGCCCTCGGTCGTCAGCGTGGTGTCGGGGATGGCGCCGAGCTCGGGTGGCTCGGAGGTGGTGGTGGGGAGGATCTGCTCGCCCGTCGTCGGCGGCAGGGACTCCGTGGAGGTGCTGACCTCCGGCGCCGCTCGGTCGGCCTCGGCTCGTGGCTCACCCGCGTTCGAGAAGCCGATGGCCGCCCACAGCACGGCCCCGACCACCGCCGCCGCCGTCCACGGGCGTCGGCGCTCGGGCGGCCGCGCCAGGGCCAGCAGGGCCAGGGGCACCGGCCACGCGCCCACCCACACCAGCGCCTGTGCCCACACGGGCCAGCGCCGGAACCGTCCCCACCACGTCGTCATGCCACCCCGCTCCCGCGCCCACCGTACCGCTTGGCCCGCAGCGGCCCGGTCGCGCTGTCACACCCTCTGGAGAGGCTTGGGGCATGTGCTGCATGTGTGACGGATGGACGCTCGACGAAGCCCACGCCGATCTGCACGAACGCAAGGAGCGGTTTGGCTGGGTCCTGCAGGGCGTCGAGGGCCGCCGGCCCTGGACCTACCCGATCGGTCTTCTGGAGCGGTTCGGGCACCCCGAGCTGGTCATGGCCGGCGTGCCGCCCGGCGCCGCGGCGGGGATGCTCAACGCCCTGGCGCGCCGGATCCAGGCGGGTGACGACCTCCTCGAGGGCGACCGCGTCGTCGAGGGGGAGCTGGAGCTCGAGGTTGGTGGTGTGCACCATGTGCACGTCGCCGGCGGCCTGGTCGCCCAGTGGGAGGAGCACTACGCCCGCCACGCGGAGGTGGCGCCGACGGAGCTCCGGGTGCTCCAGGTGATGCCGGTCCCCGTCGTCGACCGGCTCCGCCTGAGCCGTCCCCACGTCACCCTCGGGTGAGCGTGCGTGGTCCCGGGCGAGCGTGGCAGGTTGCGGAGGCGGTAATCAACGACAGGCGCATCTTGCCGAGGCGCGAGCACGGCGGAGGGGCGAGCGGATGGTCGTCGTCGACCTCGGGCATCGGGTTGTGCTGCGCCCGGTCAGCCCCGGCGACCCCGCCGACCTGGTGAGCAGGTACTCCGGCACCGGGTCGAGTACCGATGCGCTGCGTGCCGCTGAGCGCCGCAGCGCAGACCGTCGACCGCCGCGCTGGACGTGCTCAGCGGAAGGGGTCGCCGCCGGCGAGGAGGATGACCACCAGCACCACGAAGGCCGCCACCAGTATCCAGCGGTACCAGCGGTAGAGGCCTGCCGTGTGGCGACGGGTGGCGTGGTCGCCGGCCTCTCGCTCCCAGTCGGAGGGCTCGGAGGGCGACCAGCGCCTGGGATCGTCGCTCATCGCCGGCACGCTACGCGGCTGTCGCCGCCGGGCGGGTCACGGCGCCTTCGTACGAGGGGAGCACGTCCGTCAGAAGGAGTGCTGCCGTGAAGACCATCTTGAAGATCGCCGCCGGGATCATCCTGGCCACCGTGCTGCTCGGTGTGGGGTGCGCCGCCCTCATCGGGGGAGCGGCGAACGAGGCCTCTGAGGACCTCGAGGAGGAGCGGGTGGCCGAGGCCGCCGACGTTCCCGACGAGGTCACCTGCGAACCCGACGACGTCGGCTGGGCTTCGGCGTCCGGGCGGGTCACCAACTCGTCGTCGGGGCAGTCGAGCTACTTCATCACGGTCACCTTCGCCGGCGCCGACGGCGTGCAGTACGCCGAGGGCATCGCCAGCGTCACCGACCTGGCGCCGGGCGCCACCGCCGAGTGGGACACCAGCTCGCTCGAGGACTGGCGCGACGGCACCACCTGCACGGTCAGCGACGTCGAGCGGTTGGCCTCGTGAGCGGCTGGCACCGCACCGACGATCCGCTCCCCGAGGCGGACGGGGTGGCCCCGGCGGTGGCGCCTCGGTGGCGGCGCCTCATCGGGCGACCGGTGCCGCTGGGGGCACTGGTCGGGGCCGTGGTGCTCGTCGCGGCGGTGGCGGGCGCCGTCGTGGCCACCACGCTCGGCGACCTGGACGCCGAGCGGACGGAGGTGGACCTCGCCATGGAGCAAGCCCGGGACCTCCGTCGCGACGCCCGAGCGCTCGAGGGTGAGCTCGAGGAGCAGGAGGCCGCTCGCACCCGAGCCGAGCAGGCCGCCGGACGGGCCGAGGACGAGCGCGACGAGGCGCTCGAGACCGCCGAGACGGCCGAGGCCGACGCGCTGGCCGCCGCCGAGGAGGCCATGGCGCCTCGGGTCGCCGAGCTCGACCAGCGCGAGGGGGAGGTGGCCGCTCGGGAGGCCGCCGTCACCCAGACCGAGGTGGAGCGCGACCAGAACAGCTTCGGCAACGGCGTGTGGGAGGTCGGCGTCGACATCCAGCCCGGCAAGTACAAGACGGCCGGCAGCGACAGCTGCTACTGGTCGAAGAACACCGCGTCGGGCGACATCATCGACAACGACCTGCCCAGCGGCCCCTCCACGGTCGTCATCGAGGCGTCGGTCTTCACCTTCTCGTCGCAACGCTGCGGCGAGTGGACCAAGGTCGGCTGACCCCCGAGTCCGTCAGAGCCGGATCGCGTCGCCGAGCTCGATGCGACCAGTGCGGAGGACGACGGCGCCGATGGCGAGGCGGGCGTCGCGGTCACGGTTGATGGTGCGCAGGACGTCGAGGTCGCGGTCCAGGCCCGGCTGGGGGCGGCTGACCATGACGCAGCGGGCGATCCGGGCCCGCACGTCGAGCGTCGTCGTGCCGAGGTGCACCTCCGTGCCGACGAGCTCGTCTTCGCCGGCGCCGTCGAGCACGACGTTGGCCCGGAAGCGGCGACGGTCCCAGTCGCCGATCGTGGCCGCCGACACCAGCGACACCCGCGCGCGGGGGCTGTCGTGCCACGCGTGCGCCGGCCCCTGCCACGCCACCCAGTCGGTCTCGCCCTCGGCGTCGCGCGGGTTCTCGTACACGCCGCCCTCGTCGCCGGCGCGCTGGAGCCGCACCTCGCGCTGCAGCCACGCCGACAGGTCCTCCGAGCGATCCGTCACCTGCCCGTCCCGGAGCTCGATCTCCACCTCGCCGTCGGCGCGCAGCCTGGCGGAGGCGAACAGCAGCTCCGGCTGGCGCCGGGCGGTCAGCACGTTCCCGGTGGCGACGTCGACGAGGCCCCACCCGCGGTCACCGGTGATGCCGTGCTCACCGACGTCGGCGGCGGTCAGCTGCTCGCCGCCCAGCGACTTCACGGGGAAGCGCCACAGCTCCCGCACCACGAGCGGCGCAGCCGGCGCGCTCACCCGGCCCCCAGGTCGAACATCGTGACGTCGGCCGGTCGGCCGCCGATGCGCTCGTAGAAGGCGATGGCGTGGGCGTCCTCGTCGTCGGCGGGCACGAACACCACGTCGATGTCGGCCCCGGCGGCGCCGGCCACCAGCGCCTCGACGAGTCGGCGGCCGATGCCGCGGCGCTGCTGGTCGTCGCGCACAGCGAGGTCGTAGACGAACAGCTCCCGGCGCTCGTGGCGGGTCATCGGCAGCTCGTGGCCGGTGATGCAGCCGACGGCCTCGCCCCCGTCGAAGGCAGCGATGGCCCAGAACGACGGCCGGGCCAGCAGGCCGGCCACGTAGTCGTCGGACAGCGCCTCGGGCTCCTCCTCGAACACGTCGTGCATCATCGTGAACGCCGCCCGGGCCCGCGCCCCGTCGGCCACGCCGAGCCGCTCGATCACCACGCCGTCCGCGCCGGCGGCGGCGCCGGGGTCGGCGGTGGGGATCGTCCAGTAGTCGCGCATCAGCTCGTGGGACCAGGCGGGTTGGCGCACCTGGGCCCGTGGGGCGAACTCCAGCAGGTACGGCTTGAGGTCGAGCACCGGCGTGCCGTCGATGGCGTCGAGGCCGCGCACGGTGACGACCCGCTGCTCGACGCCGACGACCTCGCAGGTGGTCACGCCGATCCGGTTCGGCCGGCCCTTGGCCCGCTGGGCGAAGATGCCGACCTTCGGCCAGTCGGAGCGACCACGAGGGTGGCGGGCGCCGACGGTGACCTCGGCCTCGTCGACCTGGTCGAACACGTACACGACGTCGACGTGGGAGAAGGCGTCGAGCCCATCGAGCGCGTCGGCCGGGAAGCGGTCGTCGAGCACGATCTCGCTGACCACGTCGCCCCAGTCGTCGTCGATCGGGTCGACCCGTTCGCCGCGCACGACGCCGATCGGCACCATGGCGACGGCGTCGGGTGGGGTCAGCGGTGTGGTCATCGATCGCTCCTGTCCTGGTGCTAGGACGACCGTACTAGCATCGTGGGCGATGGGGGCACGAACCGATACTCGGGAGCGCATGATCGACGCCGCCAAGGCCGGCTTCCGCGCCCACGGGATGGTGGCCACCGGGTTCACCGAGGTGCTCGAGGCGTCGGGCGCCGCCCGCGGCGCCATCTACCACCACTTCCCCGGCGGCAAGGAGGAGCTGGCCGCCGCCGTGGTGACCAGCACGGGCGACAACATCGAGGCGGCCCTCCGGGCCCTCTTCGCCGGGAGCCCGTCGCCGACGCAGGCGCTGGCCACCGCCGTCGAGCTGGTGGCCGCGGCGGTGGACGAGCGGGCGGACTTCGGGTGCGCGGTGGCGCCGGCGGTCCTCGAGGCGGGAGGGAGCGCGGCCGTCCTGCAGGCGGCCGACGACGCCTTCGGGCGCTGGCAGGCCGCCATCCACGACGGCCTCGGCGGCGAGGCGGACGGAGCCGACCTCGCCGCGCTGGTGGTGGCCGCCGTCGAGGGCGCCCTCGTGCTCAGCCGGGCCGCCGGCTCGAGCGAGCCCGTGCGCCGCGTGGGGCGAGCGCTCAGCGCCGTCGTGGCGGGCGGGCTCAAGCCGGCGGCGGGATGAGGGTGTTCTGGCGAGCGGCGACCCGCCAGCCCTCGTCGTCGCGCACGAGCACGTAGAGCGCCACCATGGCGGGGTCCGCCTCGAGGTCGCGGCCGGCCTCGTCGGTGACGTAGGCCAGCTTGCGCACGACGGCGAGGTCGTCGTCCAGGTGGCGCACGTCGTCCACGACGTAGCGGGCGTGCTGCCCGGCCAGCGGCCCCGCGAACAGCGCCCGGCTGGCCTCCAGGATCGCCGCCCGCCCCTCGAGCAGCTGGCCGGTGACGCCGACGGTCCACGCGTCGTCGGCGAAGGTGGCGGCGAAGCGCTCGGCGTCGTCGGCGTTGAACGCCGCCTGGGTCTCCTGGATGAGGTCCTCGATGGTCTGCATGGCGGCACCGTGCAGGATGAAGTGCGCTTGAGGTCAAGCCGGCTGCGTCAGCCCCGCACCAGCATCCGGTCGACCGACGTCTGCACGAAGCCGGCGCCCAGGTAGAGCGCCTGCGCCGCCTCGGTCTCGAAGCCCACCTTGAGCCGACGGGCGCCGGTGCGGGCGAGCCGGTCGAGGCCCTCGGCCAGGAGCAGGCGGGCCAGGCCGCGGCGCTGGAACTCGTCCTCCACCCGCATCGGCTCGAGCAGGCCGACCTGCGTGGTGGGGTCGGCCCAGAACAGCGCCGAGCCGGCCACCGTGCCGTCGGCCGCCTCGACGGCGAGGTCGAGGCTCGGGTCGTAGAGCGAGCACTGCTGCAGCCGCCGCTCCACCGCCTCGCCGTTGCGCGCCGCCATGGGGTGCACGGTGCCGGCTCGCATCGTGCGATCGACGACGGCGAACCCGTCGACCGTCGGGACCGCCGGCCGATCCTCGGCATCCATCCACGACGTGCCCGACAGCTCGTCCTCCCAGGTGAACCCGCTGGCCAGCGCCAGCTGCGCCAACGGATCGTCCTCCCCGTTCACCAGGATCCGCACCGCCTGCCCGGGGTGCTCCGCCACCACGGCCAGGGCGGCCGTCCACACCTCGGCCGGGTCGACGGTCGACGGCACGGCGAACACGTCGACCTGCCAGCAGTCGTGCCACGCCGTGAGACCGGCCGCCGCCACCGGACCCTCGTCGTCGAACCACACCGGCAGCGCCAGGTCGTCGGTCGCCCGAGGGGTCCGCGACCACCACTGCACGTCGGCCGCCTCCCAGAACCCGAGCAGCGGGTCCGCCCGCCGAGCCCGCTGCAGCACGAGCGACACCGCCTCCAGGCGCGCCAACCCCGCCACCAGCTCGAGTCGCATGGCCATGCTCGCCGAGCGTACGAACCACCGCCTCCACCGCCCGCACCGGTTTCCCGCCGGGCCGGCGGCGTCGCTAGGGGAGCAGCTGCTGGGCGAGCGTCTCGGCCATCCACTGCTCGTAGTGCTCGCCGGTCCAGCCGCGGTCGAGGACGAGGAGGCCGTAGACCTCGGGGGACGCCAGCGCGTGGATGACGTCGGCGGCGTCGCGCTCGCGGAGGCCGTCACGGAGCGCTCCGGAGCGGGCGAGCGATCGGGCGATGCGCTGCTGGCCCTCCTGGCGCTGCCGGGCGATCTCGGCCAGGAGTGCGGCAGCGTCGGGGTCGGAGCGGGCGGCATCGGCCAGGAGGCGGTGGACCGGGGCCGTGCGGGCCATCAGGTCGCGCAGCAGCGCGGCGAACCCGGTCAGCCGCTGGTGGGCGTCGGGGTCGGCCAGGAGCTGCTGCACCTGCGGCCGGTCGGCCATGGCCACCTCGGCGTCGTCGCCCACGATGGCCACGTCGATCACGGCCTTCAGGATCCCGAGCTTCGAGGCGAACAGCCGGTAGATCGTGGCCTGCGGGGTGTCGGACCCCTCGCTGATGGCCTCGATGGTCGTCGCCGCGTAGCCCCGCTCCTCGAACAGCTGCCGGGCGGCCGCCACCACGCTCGCCCGGGTGCGCCGGGTGCGGGCTTGCGGCGGCTTGACGTCCCCCTCCATCGATGTGAGAGTACCACTATCGAATCGAGAGCGTGACTCTCACGAGGACGAGGACCGCTGGGTCCAGGAAGCGAGGAGCAAGATGGCCGGATCTCCGAAGGCAGGAGCCAGCTACACCGTGGACTTCGTCGACGTGTCGACCGTCGGGCTCGAGTCGTCGCCGCACGCCGAGGCGCTCGCGGGCCTGCGGGCCAACGAGGCCCGCTACTTCAAGAACAAGTACGACCACGTCTTCACGGTGGAGCCGGCGAGCGTGGCCACCGACGCCGTGGCCTGGGTGCACGAGATCCTCGAGAGCGAGCGGGACATCGTGATCGCCTCGCCGCCCCTGGAGGCCACGGCCTTCGAGGTCGAGGGGATCAAGATGGCCTACGTCTTCTACGAGAGCGGCCTCTCCATCAACGTGATGTACGGCCTCGCCGAAGGTGGCAAGCGGGCGGTGGGCTTCAAGCTGTCGGACGGCATGGACGTGCCCGACGAGCTGGCCTCCTTCAAGTTCGCCCGGCAGAAGTCGAAGCTGGCCGGCACCATCCGCGGCTCCTACTTCGTCATCAAGCAGGAGCACTGAGGCCAGCGGCCGAACCGGCACCGTCCGCCGCAGGCGGAGGTGCCAGCCTGGGCTGATGGACGTCCAGCCGCCGGTGGTGCCGGTGCTCGCCCCGGGCGTGCACGCCGTGGTGCTGGTGGAGGGGCGCAGCGACCAGGCCGCCCTCGAGGCGCTGGCCCGGCGCCGGGGCCGGGACCTGGCGGCCGAGGGCGTGGTGGTCGTCTCCGTCGGCGGGGCCACCACCATCGGTCGGTTCCTCGACCACTTCGGGCCGGGCGGGCTCGACCGCACGCTCGCCGGGCTGTGCGATGCCGGGGAGGTCGGCGCCTACGAGCGGGCGCTGGAGCGGGCGGGCCTCCGCGGGGACCTCGAGCAGCTCGGCTTCCACGTGTGCCACGCCGACCTCGAGGACGAGCTGATCCGGGCGCTCGGCGCCGAGGCGGTCGAGGCCGTGATCGATGCCGAGGGCGAGCTGCGGTCGCTGCGCACCCTCCAGCAGCAGCCGGCCCAGCGGGGTCGACCGGTGGAGGCGAAGCTGCACCGCTTCCTGGGCAGCAAGGGCGGCCGCAAGGTGCGCTACGGCCGCCTCCTGGTGGAGGCGCTCGACCTGGCCGACGTGCCACGCCCGCTCGATGCGGTGCTCGACGCCGTGGGAGCCGAGCCGCCCCACCGATGATCCCGGGGCCGCCGGGGCGTCCGAACCAGGGCACGCCCACCACCGCGGAGGAAGCCATGTCGTCCAGCCCCACCACCCGCACCGACCTCGGCCCGGCCGCCACCCGGATGGCCTCGGTGCTCGGCGCCATCACCGACGAGCAGCTCGCCGGCCCGACGCCCTGCCCCCGCTACACGGTCGGCGACCTCGTCGAGCACGTCGGCGGGCTCACGCTGGCCTTCACGGCCGCCGCCGCGAAGGAGACGCCGCCCGCCGACGGCCCCGGCAGCCAGCTCGGCGACGCCGCCAACCTCCCGGCCGACTGGCGCACCGCCTTCCCGACCGCGCTGGCCGCCCTGGCCGAGGCCTGGCGCGACCCAGCGGCGTGGGACGGCATGACCGTGGCCGGCCCGGTGGAGATGCCCGCCTCCGTCGCCGGCCTCGTCGCCCTCGAGGAGCTGGTCGTGCACGGCTGGGACCTGGCCGCCGCCACCGGCCAGCCCTACGAGGCCGACGAGCCCAGCCTCGAGCTGGTCCGCTCGCTGGTGGTCGACTTCGCGCCGGCCGACGACCCGCAGGCGCCCGAGGTCGACGACGGCACCCTGCCGTTCGGCCGGCCCGTCGAGGTGCCCGCCGACGCCCCCGCGCTCCACCACGTCCTCGGCCTCACCGGCCGCGACCCGGCCTGGCAGCCCGCCTGACCTGATGGCGCCCGGCCCGCCCGCCGATGACCTTCGCCCTCGGCGCCCGTCGGAGCGGGCATGACCGACACCATGCTCATCAGCGGGGTGGCCAACGTCGCCATCCCGGTCACCGACCAGGACCGCTCGAAGGCGCTGCTCGAGTCGATCGGCTTCGCCACGGTGCGCGACGCCGAGCTGGCCGAGGGCTTCCGCTGGGTCGAGATGGCCCCGCCGGGGTCCGCCACCGCCATCTCCCTCGTGCTGACCGGCGACGGGCTGCCGTGCGGGATCGACACCGGCATCCGCCTCGTCGCTCCTGACGCCCGGGCCGCCCACGCCGCCCTCTCGGCGCAGGGCCTCGACGTCGGCGAGCTCCTCGACTGGGAGACGGCGCCGCTGATGTTCACGTTCACCGACCTCGACGGCAACCGCCTCTACGTGATGGAGCCCAGCTGATGCCCCCGACCCCCGAGCCGCGGATCGTCGAGGTGGAGCCGGTGGCCGCCGCCGTCGTGCGGGGGACGGTGCCGGTCGCCGAGCTGGCTCCGTTCTTCGACCGCTCGTTCGGCGCCCTCGCCCAAGCGGTGCAGGCCCAGGGCCTGGCCATCGCCGGGCCCGCCTTCGCCCGCTACGCCGGACCGCCCACCGACGTCGCCGAGCTCGAGGTCGGCTTCCCGATCGCCGGCACGGTCGAGCCCGACGGCGACGTGGTGCCCGGCACCCTGCCGGGCGGGCGGGTCGCCCGGGTGGAGCACCACGGCAGCTTCGACGCCCTCGGTGCGGCCTGGGAGCAGCTCGCCTCGTGGATCGCCAGCCACGGCGAGACGGCGTCGTCCACGCTGTGGGAGGTCTACGTCACCGAGCCGTCGCCCGACATGGACCCGGCCGATCTCGTGACCGAGCTCAGCTGGCTCCTCGAGGGCTGACCGGGCGTCCACGGCCCGCCCGGCCGCTGCCGTCGCCGCCCCTGCCGCCGTCGACCGATTGGTCCCCCGGCCGCCGCGCGCCGACCCCTGTTCGGCCGCCGAGGCCATCGGTAGGGTCACGCCCATGCGTCCTACGGCGGTACTCGCAGCGTCCTTGACCGCGGCGGCCCTCACGGCCGCCTCCACCCTCGGGGCGGGTGCCCTCGTCGGCACCTTCAGCGAGGTGGCCCCGGCCGTGCCCGAAGGATCGGTGAGCGGCAGCGACATCAACAACGCCGGCCAGTCGGTCGGCCAGGCCGACTTCGCCGGCGGCAGTCGCGGCTTCCTGCGCGAGCCCGACGGCACCCTCACCGAGCTGGCGGCGCTGCCGGGCGAGTCCTTCTCCCAGGCGAACGCCATCAACGAGGCGGGCGACGCCGTGGGCGGCTCCGGCGGCGAGGCCACCCTGTGGGAGGACGGCGGCGCTCCCGTCGACCTCGGCGACCTGCCCGGCAGCAGCGACTCCTACGCCCGCGACATCAACGACGACGGCTGGATCGTGGGCACCACCAGCGACACCGGCCAGTCCTGGTACATCGACCCCGACGTCGGCACCATGACCGACCTGGGGAACGTCCCCGGCGGCACGAACGTGCAGGTCCGGGCCATCAACAACGACGAGGTCGTGGTCGGGCGCGTGCTGGTGGCCGGCGACTTCCAGACGTTCGTGTGGACCGAGGCCGAGGGCATGAGCCTCATCCCGCCGCCCCCCGGCGAGGTCGACTTCGAGCCGACCGACATCAACGACGCCGGCACGATCATCGGCTTCACGTTCGAGTTCGTGGCGCCCGAGGGCTTCTACCGCGCCTATGCGCTGTCGCCGTCCGGCGACTTCACGCCGCTCACCGTCGACGGCTACGAGAGCGCCATCCCCTACGGCATCAACGCCGCCGGCCTCGTGGTGGGCTTCGTCGACAACGTGGCCGACCCCTCCCGCACCCCGGCCGCGTGGGATCTGGCCACCGGCGATGCCACCGCCTTCCCGCTCTTCAGCGACGCCGCCTTCACCAACGAGCTCTACGCCGTGAACGACAGCGGGATCGCCATCGGGATCTCCCGGGAGGGCGACGACTTCGATCGCACCTACCTCGGGCCCATCGCCCCGGACCCGGTGCCGCCCGCGCCGCCGGCCCCGTCGCCGACGGCTCCGCCGGCGCAACCGGTGGCGGCGGCCCCCGACTTCACCGGCTGATCGCCGCTGGCGCCGTCCAGGCGCTCGATCGGCGGGCGGCTACTGCTCCTGGACGATCAGCTGCTCGTCGAGGGCCTCGAGGAACTGGTTCACGGCGGTGACGCCGAGGCCCAGCAGGTGCTTGGCGGCTGACTCGGCGGCGTCGGGGTCGCCCGCCTCGACCGCGGCGGCCACGGCGCGGTAGCCGTCGCGCAGCTGCCACTCGGCGCCGAGGACGGCGGGCAGCATGGGCGCCACGGCGACGGCCACGGCCCGCAGGGTGTTGAACGCGAGGCGGTAGCCGATGTTGTCGGCGCCCACGATGACCGCCTCCCAGAACTCGAAGCCGATGGCGCCCCAGCGCTCGGGGTCGCTCTCGATGGCCTCCATCTCGTCGATGATCCGGTGGAGGGCGTCGGCGGTGCCGGCGGGGGAGCGGGTGGCGCACCACCGGGCGGCGTCGGCGCCGATGCTGGCCCGCAGCTCCATGATCGACCGCGCCACGCTCGGGTCGATGGCCTTGCCCTCCCGCACGAGCAGCACCGGGAGCAGGGCCAGCCCGGCCGACGCCTTCCAGTCGAGCACCCGCACGCCGCCGCCGTGGACGATCTCCACCAGGTCCATCTGCCGCAGCCGCTGCAGCGCCTCCCGCACGGCCTGGCGGTTGACGCCCGCTTGAGCCGCCAGCTCGCGCTCGGCGGGCAGCTGGGAGTCGGGGGCCAGCTCGCCGGAGAGGATGCCGTCGAGCAGCTGCTCGAACAGCTGGTCGGCGACGGACTGCCGCTCGACCTTGGTGATCGTCATGCTACGGAGGGTAGCCATGTGGCACCCTTGTGGACAACACCTCTAGTGGTCTGACCACCCTTGACCAGTTGGTCATACCACGCATAGAGTGACCAAATGCGCACGTTCCGAACGATTCGCCCGCTCGCGGCCGCCGCCCTCTCGCTGGCCGCCGGCGCCGCCGGTCTCGCCCTCGTGGCCGCCCCGTCCGCCTCTGGCGAGGAGCCGACCTACGTCGCCGAGGTGCGGCAGACCTGGGACGGCGACTCCGACTCCGGTGACCTCCCCGAGTGCGGCCCCCGCAACATCAACGGGCGCGGCAACGGGAACCGGGCGGGCTGGGTGGTCGAGTCCACCATCCCGCCGTTCACCGACGTGGAGATCGGCGACGAGTGGATCGTGCACGCCAGCGTCTCGAGCCTCACCGCCAACGGCGGCAACGACGGGCCCGATCCGGTGAACCTGGTGTTCCCCGTCTACGGCCCCGTCACGGCCTTCGCCCCGCCCGACCCGACGGATTGGTCGGGCGAGGTCCTCCACGGCGGCTCGGGCTTCGTCGGCCCCGTCGCCCCCATCGGCGACTGGGGCTACGAGTTCGACATGAACTCCGACCCGAAGGGCCTCTCGGCCGGCGACGGCGTCGACGCCAACCTCGCCATCCACCTCAAGGCCACCGCCCCCGGTGAGGTCGGCGTCCGCCGCCTCGACGTCTACGGCTACGACGGCACCTACAAGCCGGGCAGCTTCTCCTGCGAGCTCATCACCGGCTGGTACTGGAACGTCGTCCCGCCTCCCGCGCCGCCCACCAGCGGCACCGACTCCGGCAGCACCGACGCCCGCTACGGCCTCGTCGGCTTCGACGACCGCAACGGCGGCGAGCACGGCATCGACATCGACGTCCTCGCCAACGACGACGACCCGAACACCCCGAGCGGCCCGGGCAACACCTCCGAGGTGAAGATCAAGGCGTGGGGCGAGGCCGCCAACGGCACCGTCGACTGCGGCAACGAGGCGCTCAACGGCACCGAGAGCTTCGTCAACATGGCCACCGGTCCGTGCACCTACATCCCCGACCTCGACTTCGCCGGCATCGACAGCTTCAACTACCGGCTCCGCTCGGTGTCGGGGCTCGAGAAGGTCGTCCCCGTGAAGGTGGTGGTCGAGGCCAACCGCGCCCCGACCATCCCGGGGATCCTCAACTACGCCATGACCACCGGGCAGACGATCGTGAACGCGCCCACCGGCGTGACCGACCCCGACGGCGACGAGCTCGCCTGCAGCGCCGGCAGCGTCCTGCCCGACGGGGTCACGATCGACGCCGACACCTGCCGGTTCGACTACGACCCGCCCGACGACAGCTCGCCGATCGAGTTCACCCTGCGGGCCTGCGACGTGCACCCGCTGCTGACCCAGCAGAGCTTCCCGTCCAACGTCACCGCCCACCCCGGCTACCACCTCAGCCCCGACGATGCCCCGGACGACCTCTCGTCCACGGTCTCCCGGCGCTGCCGTGATCGCGCCGTCGAGATCACCGTGGTCGACGACGACCAGTTCCTCTTCGCCGAGCCCGTCGGCTTCAGCGACGTCAGCGTCGTCGACGCCGGCTACGGCGACGGCACCGGCCCCTTCCAGATCCGCATCCCGGTGGTCGAGAACGACATCGACTACGGCAACAACGCCTTCCCCGCCGAGATCGGCGGCCTCTTCCTCACCAACGTGCCCGCCGGCGAGGAGTTCGACCCGGCCTGGGGCACGGCGACCGTCGACGGCCGCGACATCGTGTTCCAGCCGGCCGACGGCCTCGAGGGCTGGATCGAGTTCAGCTACCGGATCTGCGACACCGGCGACCCCGACCAGCCCAACGTGATCACCGCCCTGTGCGGGTACGGCACCGTCTCGATCTTCGTGGTCCCCAACGCAGCGCCCATCGCCACCGACGACGAGGCCGTCACCGCCTCCGAGGTCGACGTGGTCGTCGACGTCGGCGCTAACGACACCGAGCCCGACGGCGAGGACCTCGTGTGCATTCCCGGTGCGCTCGTGGTGGAGCCGGCCGGCCTCATCTCCTCGGCCACCATCGACAGCGACTGCGCCGTCATCGTGAACCCGGCCGACGGTGCCACCGGCGTGGCCACCATGCCGTACACGGTGTGCGACCAGCACCAGCTCAGCCAGCCCGGCTTCGCCGACGACCCCTACCAGCCGTCGGACCCGTCGGTCCTGCCCGACAGCATCGTGAGCCGCTGCGACACCGGCCTCCTCACGGTGACCATCGGCGAGACCGAGGTGGAGGGCGAGGTCGTCGACAACGACCCCGATCCCACCTGCACCGCCGACGCCATCGTCACGACGGCGGGCACGTCGGTCGAGATCCCCGTGCTGGCCAACGACACGGACGTCGACGCCCTGGGCGACGCCAGCCCGCTGCTCGTCACCGGCGTCGGCACCATCGAGGCCGAGGACGTCAGCGACCAGGGCGGCGCCCTGACCACCACCGACACCACGGTCCGCTACACCCCGCCGGCCGGCTTCGTCGGGCTCGACACCTTCGGGTACGGCGCCATCGACACGGCCGACCAGGGCTGCGACGCCGAGGTCCGGGTGACGGTGCTGCCGGCCTCGGGCACCGGCGGCGTCGATGGCGACGGCACCGGTCGAGGCGCCCTGCCCCGCACCGGCTCGGAGGCCATGGCCCTGGTGCCGCTGGCCCTCGGCCTCACCCTCATGGGCATCGGCTTCCAGATCATGGGCCGAGCCCGCCCCCGTCGCACCAGCTGAACCCCTCCCCCCGGAGCAGCCCGAGGGCGGCGGCGTCGACCCCGACGTCACCACCTCGGGCTGCTGCGCGCCCAGGGGCCGACGGGAGCGATGATGCGGGGATGGTGGAACCGGTGCGGGCGCTGGGGGTCGATGCGGCCGGCAAGCACGGGTGGGTCGGTGTGGTGGTCGACGACAGCGGCTTCGTGGGGGCGCAGGTCGGCGCGCTGGCCGACCTGGTGGCGTGGGCCGAGCCGGTGGCCGCCATCGGGGTCGACATCCCGATCGGCAGCGTGCCGGGTGGGGTGCGGGCCGCCGACCAGCTGGCCCGGGCGGAGCTCGGACCCCGGCGATCGAGCGTGTTCGCCGCCCCTCCGGCCGAGGTGCTCGACGCACCGACCTACGCCGAGGCAAACCAGCGGCTCGCCGCCCTCGGCCTGCCGCTCATGTCGCGGCAGGCCTGGGCGCTGGTGCCCAAGATGCTCGAGGCGCTGGCCCTGGCCGAGCACGACGCGAGGATCGTCGAGGTCCACCCGGAGGTGTCGTTCCGCCAGATGGCGGGAGCGCCGATCGCCTGGTCGAAGAAGTCCTGGAACGGGCTGCTGCTGCGGCGCCGGCTCCTCGCCGACGCTGGGATCCGGCTGGCCGACGAGCTGCCCGAGCTGGCCGGCGTGGTGGCCGACGACGTGGTCGATGCCGCCGCAGCGGCTTGGTCGGCCCACCGTCGGGCCACGAACGAGGCCCGGTCGCTGCCGGACCCGCCGGAGCAGGCCGGCGGTCGCTCGGTGGCGATCTGGTGCTAGCGGATGGTCAGGCCTGCCACTTGTGGACCATGGCCAGGACGGCCAGGAGCACGAGCGCGGTGTCGAGGACGGCGAGGGGGATGATCCGCGCCTGCGCGGCCTCGGCATCGGCGGTGTCGCCCGACTCGAGCGCCGTGGCCCGGCGCTTCGCCAGCGGACCGAAGAGCAGCCCGCCCATGGCGCCGCCGATGAGCACCACGGCGACGCCCACCCAGATGAACCCGGCGCCCCACGACCAGTCGCCGTCGAGCACCAGCAGCACGCCGGTGACGGCGATCACGCCGCCGGCGGCGGTGTAGTAGCGCTCGCCCAGCCAGATGGTCTGGCGGGTCCACGCCGCGGCAAGGTCGGCGGGGCCCCGGCCGAAGCGCGGGCTCAGCGCCAGCTGCACGAAGTTGGCGCCGAGCCAGGCGCCGACCGCCGCGATGTGGACGGCGAGGAGCAGGGTGCGGGTCACGGCGCAGAGTCTGCCGCAGCCGCTCGTTGGCTGCTCGGAGCCGCGCTTCCCCTGGTCGGAGACCTGTCACACCCCCTGCGTAGCGTGGAGGGCGTGACGGTGACGATCCCACCGCAGGAGCTCGCCTGGCGAGAGGGAGAGGCCTCCACCGTCGCGCTGATGGGCACGCTCAACGCCGCCACTGCCGAGCTGGTCCGCACGATCCGGATGCTGCTCGACACCTCCGGGTGGGTGGGCGCTGGCAGCATCAGCTCGCCCGAGCAGTGGGTCACGTGGAAGGCCGGCGTCTCGCACCACCGCGCCGCCGGCCTGGTCGACATCGCCCGCCGGATGCACGAGCTGCCCGCCTGCTGGGCGCGCTTCGAGCGGGGCGGCTTCACCGAAGACGCCATGGTCCGGATCGCCCGACGGGTGCCCACCAGCCACGACGAGGAGGTCGCCCGGCGAGCGCCCGACCTGCTCATCCGCCAGCTCGAGCGCGTGCTGTCGATCCTGCCGCCGCTGCCGGAGGTGGAGGGGGCGCGGCAGGAGCCCCGCAGCGGCCGCCACCTCACCACCCACCGCACCGCCGAGGGCTGGATGCGCGGGCGGTTCTGCCTCCCGCCCGACGAAGCCGCGGTGGTGGAGGCGGGCCTGCAGGCGTCGCGCGATGCCGAGTACCGAGATCGCCAGGGGCTGGAGGCAGGAGCCGACCTCGACGGCGACCCGGCCCACCGTCGTCGCGCCGGCGTCACCGAGGCCGACGCCTTCGTGCGGATGAGCTCGGAGGCGGCCGACGCGCTCGACCGCGACCTCGGTCGCACCGGCTACCGGGGCGAGCGCCACAAGGTGGTGCTGCACGTCGAGCTCGGGCCCGACGGCCAGCACGCCCATGCCCAGCTCCACCTGGGCCCCTCCATCCGCCCCGCGCTGGCCCGGTTCCTGTCCTGCGATGCCGAGGTGATCGTGGCCGCCCACCAGGCCGGCCAGCTCGTCGGCATCACGCCCACGGTCCGCACGCCCAACCGCCACCTGCGCCGGCTCGTCGAGCGGCGCGACCAGGGCTGCGCCCACCCGCTGTGCCGGCAGCGCCGCTGGCTGCACATCCACCGCATCGATCACTGGGAGTACGGCGGCCAGACGGTGCCCCACAACCTGGTGTGCCTGTGCCCCACCCACCACCGGGCGCTGCACCAGGGCGAGTTCACGATCGAGGGCGACCCCGAGGCCGGCACCCTCCGGTTCTTCGACACGTGGGGGAGGCCGCTCGAGCCACCGGGCACCGGGCCGCCCCGGCTGCCCGACCCCAGCCAACCTCCCACCACCGAGTTCCGGCCACCCCTGGCCGAGCAGCTCCACGCCGACTACTGGGACTGGAACTCCTCCTGGAGCTGACCGGTCGCGCCGCGGCCCCGGCACGCCCGCAGGCGTGATCGGCGGGCCACACTGGGGCTCGACGACGGAGGTGTGGCCATGGCCGAGCTGATGCCGGCGGGGTTCCTCGGGCACGGCAGCCCCATGAACGCGCTGGAGACGAACCGCTTCACCGAGGCGTGGCAGGCCTTCGGCGCCGCCGTGCCGCGGCCCCGGGCGATCCTGTGCGTGTCGGCGCACTGGTACATCAACGCCACCGCCGTCACCGCCATGGCGAGGCCGAAGACCATCCACGACTTCTACGGCTTCCCCGACGAGCTGTTCGCGGTGGACTACCCGGCCCCGGGCGACCCGGCGCTGGCCGAGGAGATCGTGGAGGTGGTCCACCCCAGCTGGGTGGGCCTCGACCACGACGCCTGGGGGATCGACCACGGCACCTGGTCGGTGCTCGTCCACGCCTTCCCCGAGGCCGACGTGCCGGTGCTACAGCTGGCCATCGACGCCCAGCTGCCGTTCGAGGAGCACGTCGCCCTCGGCGCCCGGCTGGCGCCGCTCCGCGATCGGGGCGTGCTCGTGGTGGGCAGCGGGAACATCGTGCACAACCTGCGCCGCATCGACTGGGCTCGCCCCGATGGCGGCTTCGACTGGGCCCAGCGCTTCGACGACGCCGCCTGGGAGCTGCTGCAGTCGGCGCCCGGTGACGTCGCTCGGCTCGCCGAGCACCCCGACTTCGACGCCGCCGTCCCCACCCCCGACCACTTCATCCCGATGCTCTACCTGGCCGGGCTGGCCGCCGCCGCCGGCGAGCGACCGGAGGTGCTGGTCGACGGCTGCGCGATGGGATCGCTGTCGATGACGTCCTACGGGCTCGGCGTGCGGTCGACGCCGCCCACCAGCGACGAGGGCGCCGCAGGCATCCCCACCGACGTCCCCGCCGAGGGCACCAACCTCTGAGCGTGCGAGGTCAGCCGGTGAACTGCGGGGCGGCCGTCACCGGCTGGGCGGCCGGCGGGGCCACCGGGGGCGGCACCGGGGCCTCGGGCACCGACAGGCGGATCTCCTCGACGTAGTCGATCGACTCGAAGACGCTGAGGTAGGTCGAGCCCAGGGCGTGCAGGATGTGCACGTCGAAGCAGTCGACCTCGGTCTCGTCGCCGAGGCCCTCGCCGATCAGCGTCGCCAGCACGTCGGCCCCGGCGAGGAGCTCGGGATCGGTGCCGTCGATGGCGGTCTCGTCGCTGCAGTCGATGAGCGCCTGGGTGTAGGCGGTGGCGGCCGCGTCGCCCGCCTCGCTGGCGATCAGGGCCAGCACGCGGGGGTCGCGCACGTCGCCGAAGAAGAGCTCCCCCTCGGCGTCGTAGAAGAGCTCGGCCAGCTCCTTGGTGCCCTCCGGCGACACGAGCGTGTGCTCCACGGGGATGCCGGCCACCCGGAAGCCCACCGAGGTGATCACGCCGAAGCCGTCGAGCTCCGGCGACAGGGCCACGGACGGGTAGACGTAGTGGCCGGGACCGGGCCAGTCGGGGAGGTTGCTCTCGCCGTCGAACTGCTCCTCCCAGGTGGCCTGGCTCACCTCCTCGGGCACGCACTCGGCGATGTCGCCGTCCTCGTTCTCGAGCACCAGCACGACGTCGACGTCGGTCGGCACGGCGTGGTCCACGCCGTCGGCGCCGTTGATGTCGGCGACGTCGAACTGCACGAGGCCGAGCACGCCGGACTCCTTGCCGTAGCCGAAGTAGGGCGCGCACGACTCGAAGGTGCCGGCGCCCACCAGCCCGGCGCTGCCGAGCGCGGCGGTGACGCCGCCGGCCTCGGCGCCGGCCGGGGCCACGTGCGCCATCGGCGCGGCCGCCCCCACGACGGCCGCGGCGGCGGTCACGCCACCCACCATCGGCACCAGCTTGGATCGGGTCGTGCGCAGGTCCATCACTTCCGCCTTCATCGGGTTCCGTCGACGCCCCCGGGGGAGCGCCGCAGACACTACGGCCTAGGACGACGCCGCGTCGCGACCTCCGGGGTCCATCGGGGGCATGAGGTCGCTGAGCGGGGCGATGCGGTCGGGGTGGCGCAGGCCGGCCACCAGCTGCTCGCCGAGCGAGGTGCGCCGCCCGTCGCTGTGGAGGCGCCCCGGCCACCCGTGCAGCTGGTGGTAGGCGGAGGCGGCGTAGATCAGCGCCGAGGCCACGTGGCGGCGGCGGTAGCGGTCGCTCACGAAGACCTGGTCGACCACCGCCTCCTCGTGCCACCAGCGGATGGCGCCCACCTGGTCGTCGTTGCTGACCGGCAGGTGGAAGAACGTGGCGTCGTTGATCACCGAGCCGGCCCCGATGGCCTCGTGGTCGAACCCCACGAGCGTCATGGCGGGACGGGGCACGTGCAGCTCCGGCAGGGCGACGAACCACATCGCCGGCGCGCCCGGCACCGCGTCGTCGTTGACGAGCACCCGGGGCCGCCCCTCGTCGTCGAGGTCGGCCCGCCACAGCACGAACAGGTCGGTGGTGTCGCCCGGGTCGTCCACCACAGTGCCGTCGGGGTGGCCGTCGCTGAACAGGCACCGCACCTGCCACCGTCCGCCGGGCAGGGGCCCCTTCCGGTGGTACCAGGCGCTGGTGCCGGCGACGGGCACGGGGTCGTCGGTCGGCGGATCCTCGCTCGCAGCCACGCTGGGCAGGCTACCGACGGCCTCGTCGACGGCCGGTAGCCTCGCCGGTCGTGCGCCTCGAGACCCCGTTCACCCGCCTCCTGCTCCGGGTCGACCACGAGGCGCTGGCCCGAGAGGTCGCCCAGGTGCCCGAGGGGCGGTGGCGGCCCCACCCCGACGGGATGGCCGGCAACTCGGCGCTGCCGCTGCTGAGCGCCCACGGCAACCCCGCCGACGACGCGGTGGCCGGCCCAATGCGCCCGACCCCTGAGCTCGCGGAGCTCCCCTACGTGCGGCAGATCATGGCGGGGCTCGGGACGGTCATCGGCCGGAGCCGCCTCATGCGCATCGCCGAGGAGGCCGAGGTCACGCCGCACGTCGACTCGGCGCACTACTGGTGGGAGCGGGTGCGCATCCACGTCCCCGTCGTCACGGATCCCGCCGTGCAGTTCGAGGTGGGCTCGGCGGTCCAGCACCTGGCCGCCGGCGAGGTCTGGGCCGTCGACACCTGGGCCCGGCACCGGGTCATCAACCCGGCGCACCACGCCCGCATCCACCTGGTGATCGACACGGTCGGGTCCACGGCCTTCTGGGACCTCGTGGCCCGGAGCCGGGCGACGCCCGACGCCGCGCCCCGCGACCTCCCGAACCGCCTCGGCGCCGACCTCGACTTCCCGACGGAGTCCGTGAACCAGCCCACGGTGATGACGCCCTGGGAGCTCAACGGCATCCTCGACGAGCTCCTGGCGATGCTGTCGACCAGCGCCGGCGCCACGCCGGTCCAGGAGCTGACCGACGTCCTCCGGCCGCTGCGCCACGAGTGGCGGGCCGCCTGGGCCCGCTTCGGCGACGACCCCGAGGGCTGGGGCGCGTTCGACCGCCTGCGGGAGGACGCCAACCGCTCGCTGCTCGGCCACGAGGGCCGCCACGCCCTGCCCAACGGCCTCGACGTCGTGCAGGCGGTGCGCTCCCTGGTGCTGCGGCCGAGCCTCGATCCCGACGCCGCGGCCCTGGCGGTGGGTCGCCCCGGGAAGCGGCGCGCCCGCCGCATCGAGCGTCCGGTGGTGGTCGTGTCGTCACCGCGGTCCGGGAGCACGCTGCTGTTCGAGACGCTGGCGAGGGCGCCGCAGCTGCACACCATCGGTGGCGAGAGCCACGGCCTGATCGAGTCGATCCCGAGCCTGCAGCCCGCCCAGCGAGGCTGGACGTCGAACCGCCTCACGGCCGAGGACGCCACGCCGCCGGTGGTCGCCTCCCTGCACCACCTCTTCGAGGCCGCGGCTCGCGACCGCAACCAGTCCCCACCCCCGGCCGGTCGCTTCCGGCTGCTGGAGAAGACGCCCAAGAACGCCCTGCGCGTCCCGTTCCTGGCCGCGGCCTTCCCCGACGCCACCTTCGTCTACCTCTACCGCGACCCGCGCGAGACGCTCAGCTCCATGCTCGACGCATGGCGGTCGGGCCGCTTCGTCACCTATCCGGACCTCCCCGGGTGGGGGCAGCCCGAGTGGTCGCTGCTGCTCACCCCCGGCTGGCGGGACCTCGTGGACGCGCCGTTGGCCGAGGTCGTGGCGCGGCAGTGGATGGCCACCACCTCCACGCTGCTCGACGACCTCGAGGCCCTCCCGGCCGACCGGTGGTGCGTCGCCAGCTACGACCGGCTGGTGGCCAACCCGGCGGACGAGATCGGGCAGCTCTGCGCCCACCTCGGGCTGGACTGGGACGTGGAGCTCGGCGAGCGGCTCCCCGACGCGCGGCACACGCTCGACTCCCCGCACCCGGACAAGTGGAAGCGCAACGCCGCCGAGCTCGATGCGGTGTGGTCGCTGGTGGAGCCGATCGCCCAGCGGGCGCGCGAGGTGTTCGCCGAGCCGCCCCGGACGCAGCCGGTCACCGCGACGATCACGGCCGACGCCCCCCAGCGACCGCCGGCGACCGCTCCCGCCCGCAGCGGTGAGGTCGAGGGGACCAGCACGGCGATGACCCCGGCCGGTGGCCTGCCCCTGCGCAGCGTCCACACGAAGAGCATGGCGGCGCTGCTGCAGGAGCTGGGCTCGTCGCTGCTCGTCACGACCTACCAGAGCGGGCGGGTGATCGTCGTCCGCCCCGACGGCGATCGGGTGAACACGCACTTCCGCAGCTTCCCGGCGCCGATGGGGATGGCCCGCTCGGGCGACCTGCTCGCCATCGGCACCCGGCACGGCGTGTGGGTGTACCAGGACCAGCCCGCGGTGGGGGAGAAGCTCGAGCCCCGGGGCCGCCACGACGCCTGCTTCATGCCGCGCGCGCACCAGATCACCGGCGACATCCGGATCCACGACATCGCCTTCGCCGGCGACGAGCTCTGGATCGCCAACACCCGCTTCTCGTGCCTGGCCACGCTCGACGGCCGGCACAGCTTCGTGCCCCGCTGGATGCCGCCGTTCATCACCAAGCTGGCCCCCGAGGACCGGTGCCACCTCAACGGGCTCACGATCGTCGACGACGAGGTGCGCTACGTCAGCGCCCTCGGGGTGACCGACGAGGCCGGCGGCTGGCGGGACCACAAGGCAGCCGGGGGCATCGTGATGGAGGTCCCCTCCGGTGAGGTGGTCCTCGCCGGGCTGTCGATGCCGCACTCGCCGCGCTGGCACGACGGTCGCCTCTGGATCCTGGAGTCGGGCAAGGGCACCTTGGCGGTGGCCGACGTCGAGTCGGGCACGGTCGAGACCGTGGCCCACCTGCCCGGCTTCACCCGCGGGCTGGCCTTCGCCGGGCCCTACGCCCTCATCGGCCTGTCACAGGTGCGCGAGCACGTCTTCGGCGGGATCCCGCTCACCGACGACCTCGACCAGCGGGTGTGCGGCGTGTGGGCCGTGGACACCCGCACCGGCGAGATCGTGGGATTCCTGCGCTTCGAGGGCGCGGTGCACGAGATCTACGACGTGCAGCTCCTGGAAGGGCGCCGGTGGCCGGAGGTCGTCGAACCCGGCGCCGAGCTCGTGGCGGGCTCGTTCGTGCTGTCGCCGGAGGCGCTGGCCCTGCTCTGAGCGGATCAGCCCGTGAAGTTCGGGTTGGTCACCACCGGCACCGCACCACCGGGCGGCGTGGCGGGCGGGGTGACGGGAGGCGTGACCGGCGGGGTGACGGGCGGCGTCACCGGAGCCTGCACCTCGAAGGCGCCGATGTCGATGCCGGCCCCGACCACCCGGGCGAGCCCGCGCTGGTCGCCCGACGGCGGGGCGGCGATGGCGGGGTCGCCGGCGTCGATCGCCGGGCTGCCCGGGAGCAGTGCGTGGGTCAGGGTGGCGCCGCCGTTGTCGGCCAGCGGGCCGAGCAGCGGGTCCACGCCGAACTGGTTGCCCACCACGTCGTCGACCTGGGCCGGATCGGGGGCCTCGCCGAAGAGGCTGTAGGTCAGCGCGACGGGGTCGTCGTTGTCCTCGAGGCCGAGGTCGTCGAAGTCGTCGTTGGCGGTGTTCCCGGCGATGATCGTGTGGTCGATGGTGGTGGTGCTGGTGTCTTCGATCCAGGCGCCGCCGCCGTAGTTGGCGGTGTTCCCGGTGATGGTGTTGTGCGCCAGGGTGGCGTAGCCGGCGTCGTACACGAAGGCGCCGCCGCCGTAGGTGCCGGCCTCGTTGCCGCTCAGCGTGGAGCTGGTGAGGGAGAAGCTCGTCTCGCTGTGCTGGTGGATGTGGATGCCGCCGCCGGTCTCGCTGGCGGTGTTGCCCGAGAAGGTGGACGTGTCGATGGTGACGTCGTAGTTGTGGGTCGACGCCAGCCCGCCGCCGTAGTCGCCCGAGTCGTTGTTCAGGAAGCTCGAGCCCACGATGGTGAGCTCCTCGTCGTCGAGGTGGACCTTGGCGCCGCCGCCGTCGTCGGTGGCCGTGTTGTCGCTGAAGGTGGAGTCGAGGATGCGGACGAAGCTGCCGCCCTCGGCGTACAGCCCGCCGCCGGAGCCGTCGGTGGCCTCGTTGCCGGTGATGAGGGAGTCCTGGATGGTGAGGTCGGCGTCGCTCTCGATGGCGCCGCCGCTGCTGGCGCTGCCGTCGGTGAGGGTGAGCCCCACGAGGGTGGTCGGCTCGTCGATGGTGAAGATGCGGGTGACCCCGCCGCCGGAGATGGTGGCCGGGCCGGTGATGGTGAGCTCGTCGTCGATCACGATCTCGGTGGCGAGCGTGATCGTGCCGAGGCCGGGCGCGAAGGTGATGGTGTCGGCGCCGGCGGCCAGGTTGGCGTCCTCCACGGCCTGGCGGAGGCTGCCCGCACCGGCGTCGTTGGCGTTGGTGACCTCGAAGTTGGCGGCGTCCGCCGGGCTGACCGGCCCCACCAGCGCGGCGCCGATGGAGAGGATGGCCCCTCCGGCGGCGGCGTTGCGCAGCGTCTTGGAGGTGGTCGAGGGGGACGGGGTCATCGTGGCTCCTGGTCGTGGATCGATCGCGACGGAGCACCGTGGCCGCCGCGCAACACCGGGGGACAGTACCCCTTCCGCACGGTCCGTAGCGGAATTCCTCACAGCCGCCTGGGTAGCGTCACCACCGCATGGCCTCCAAGCCCGACGAGACCCGCCACGGGGTCGGCCTCACCAACCTCGACCAGCCGCTGTTCGACGGGGCCGGTGCCACGAAGCGCGACCTCGTCGACTACCTCGAGGCGGTGGCCGACCGCTTCGTGCCGGTGCTGGCCGGGCGCCCGCTGTCGGTCATCCGGGTGCACCGCGGCGCCGAGGCGTTCATGCAGAAGAACGTCCCCAAGTACACCCCGGACTGGGTGCGCACGGTCACCATGTGGGCGGAGACCTCCAAGCGGGAGGTGGCCTACGCGCTGTGCGACGACGAGCGCACGCTGCTGTGGTTCGGGAACCAGCGAGCGGTGGAGTACCACCCGGCGCTGGTGCTGGCCGAGCGACCCGACCACATGACCCACCTCGTGCTCGACCTCGATCCGCCCGAGGGCAGCGACTTCTCGGTGGCCGTGACCGCTGCCCGGCTGGTGGGCGCCGCCCTCGACGACCTCGGCCTCGCCGGCGCGGTGAAGACGAGCGGCGCCAAGGGCCTCCACGTGTTCGTGCCCGTCGCCGACGACACGTCGATGGAGGCCGCCGCCAACGCCACCCGGGCGATCGCCGCGCGCGCCGCCGCCCTCGATCCAGAGCTGGCCACCACCGAGTTCGTGAAGGACGAGCGCGGGGGCAAGGTGTTCGTCGACGCCACCCGCCTCGGGAGCGCCACGGTCGTGGCCGCCTACAGCCCGCGGGTGCGGCCGGGCGTGCCGGTGAGCTACCCGCTGCGGTGGGACGAGCTCGACGACGTCACGTCCGCCGACCTCACCATCCTCACCGCCCTCGAGCGCCTCGGCGACGCCGACCCGTGGGCGGAGCAGATGCCGGCGCCGCAGGCCCTGCCCGCGGACCTGGTGGCGGAGGGCGCCGAGATCCCCGGCGGCCGGGTGGCGGCCATGCACGAGGGCAAGCGGCGCGCCGCGAAGGCTCGGCGGGAGGCCGAGTGACGGGCTGCCCCTGCGGGTCGGGCGCCGAGCTCGACCGCTGCTGCGGGCCGATCGTGGCGGGGGAGAAGGCAGCCCCCACCGCCGAGCGCCTGATGCGGTCTCGCTTCACGGCCTTCGCCCTCGGCGACGAGGCCCACCTGCTGCGCTCCTGGCACCCCCGCGCCCGGCCGGCCGAGGTGCGCTTCGTGCCGGGCCAGACCTGGACGCGGCTCGAGGTGCTGGCGACGGTGGCCGGCGAGCTCTTCGACCAGGAGGGCGAGGTGGAGTTCCGTGCGCACCACGAGCGCCGCGGTCGGACGGGCGTGCTGCACGAGCTCAGCCGCTTCCAGCGCGACGACGACGGTCGCTGGACCTACCTCGGCCCCGTCGACGCCGACCTGGGCTGACGGCCTCGTCCGGGAGCTGACTGTCACACCCCCTGCGGAGGATGGGGGGCATGGGAGCGACGGCGGAGCGAGAGCAGGTGGAGGCGCTGATGGCCCGCCTCCGGGCGGGCGATGGTGCGGCGGTGTGGGAGCTCCACGCGGTGGCCGAGCCGTCGCTGCGGCGCATGGTGCGGGCCGAGGCCCGCCGGATCGACGTGCGCATCGGCGACGACGACGTGCTCGACCTCACCCTCGATGCCGCCATCGAGCTGGGCGCCCTGGCCGGCGCGTGGGACCCGTCAGGGGCGCTGCCGTGGGTGTGGGCCCGGCGCCGCATCGCCGGGCTCGTCCACCAGCACGTCGGTGTGTTCGCCGACGAGCTGCCCGACGACGCCGAGGCCCTGGAGGCGCCAGCGGCGCCGCCGCCGGTGGACGACGCCCGCGAGGTGCTGCGCCGCCTGGCCCGGCACCACCCCGCCGCCCGTCGGGTGGAGCGGGAGCTCTCGGCCCGGGCCAGCGAGCGGGATGCCGCCATCTGGCTCGAGGTGAGGATGGAGCAGGCCGGGGGCAACCGGTCGCCGGCGGTCACGGTCGGGGTCGGCCACGACCTCCCGCCGGCCACGGTCCGCAAGGTGGTGCAGCGGGTGTCCCAGCGGTTGGACGACGTGGCCTGAGCTAGCCGGCCTGGAAGGCCGCGGCCTGCTCGGCGTCGAGGACCACCCAGGTGGCCTTCGAGACGGCCAGCACCTCGCCGTCGGCGGAGCGGACGGCGGCCGCGGCGTGGCGCTTGCGCCCGTCGGCGGCCAGCTGCCAGCCCTCCACCACCAGCGCCTCGCCCACCCGTGGGCGACGGTCGATGCGCACGGCCAGCCGACCCAGCACGGCGGGACCGGTGCTGGTGCCGTCGGGGGCCTGCATCCAGCACAGGCCGGTCGGGCAGTCGAGGGCGGCCCACAGCATCGGGGCGGTCACGAAGCCGTCGGCGTCGGCGGTGTCGGGCGCCGGCGTCCACGGCCACACGACGGTGCCGGTGCCGGCCACGGGGCCGGGGTAGAGGTCGAGGCCGTCGCCTGCGGGGCGCGCCGGGCCGCAGGTGAAGCAGCGGTCGAAGGGGTGCTCGGCGGCGTAGGCGGCGACGTCGAGGGCAGCCACCGCGGCGGCCACGGTGGTGCGGTCGATCGGGGGCGGCACGTCGAGCCGGCCGTCCCAGGGCGAGGCGGCGGCGATCGTCTGGCCCTCGTGGCGCAGCTCGAGGCCGGCGTCGGTGGCCACCACATCGAGGGCCACGTCGAGCGGCGGCGGTCGGCGCAGGGCCACCTCGGCGGGGCCGTCGGTGAGGGCGCCGGCGGCGATCCCGCAGGCGTACCCGCCGTTGGCCGAGCCCGGCGGGCCGTTGAAGCGACCGTCGAGGACGACGGTGCGCAGCACTAGCGGAACTCGAGGCCGTCGAAGTCGCCCGTGCTGCGCCAGGCGTCGAGGTACTGGAAGTAGGCCATGGCGCCGGCCGGGTAGCCGACGAACATCTCCCGGCCCTTGCCGGTGGGCTGGCCCTCGTTGTTGTAGTAGCCGGGGGTGCAGTCGGGGCTGGCCAGCATCGGGCCGTTGCCCGACAGCAGCAGCTCGATCCAGGCGTCCTCGGCCTCCTTGGTGACCTCGACCTTGTGGTGGCCGCCCTCCACGGCGTGCCGGATGATCATGGCGATCGTCTTGCCGGCCTCCGTGAGGTTGTGGGGCACGTTGGAGATGAGGTTGGCGCCCTGGGCCAGGCCCACGATGAAGGCGTTGGGGAAGCCGTGCACGTGCACGCCGTGCTTGGTGCGCATGCCGTCGCCCCAGTACTCGCTCAGCTTCACGCCGTCGCGACCGGTCACGTCGAAGCCGGCGCGGTGGGTGTGGTCGGTGCCCACCTCGAAGCCCGACGCGTAGATGATGCAGTCGACGGGGTACTCCACGCCGGCGACGACCACGCCGGTCTCGGTGATGCGCTCCACGCCCTTGCCGTCGGTGTCGATGAGCCGCACGCCGGGCTGGTTGTAGCTGTCGAGGTACTCGTCGTGGAAGCACGGGCGCTTGCACAGCTGGCGGTACCAGGCCTTGAGCCGCTGCGCCGTCTCCGGGTCGGTCACGACGGAGTCGATGCGGGCCCGGATCTCCTCCATCTTCTCGAAGTCGGAGTCCTCGTAGGCCGCCAGCATCCCCTCGGGGGTGAACTCCTCGGCGGGGAGGCTCATGATCTTGGAGCGGACGCGGCGGGCCAGGTCGGTCCAGCCGTCCTGCACGAGGTCCTCCTCCACCATGCCGCCGGTCTGGTTGGCGGTGAAGTTCTCCAGCCAGCGCTGCTGCCAGCCGGGCGTGTTGATCTCGGCGAACCACTCCGGGTCGGTGGGGGCGTTGGCCCGCACGTCGACCGAGCTGGGCGTGCGCTGGAACACGAAGAGCTCACCGCAGGCCCGGGCCAGGTGCGGGATGCACTGCACCGAGGTGGCGCCGGTGCCGATGATGGCCACCCGCTTGTCGGCCAGGCCCTCCATCGGGGCGCCGGACGGGTCGCCCCCGGTGTAGTCGTAGTCCCACCGGCTGGTGTGGAACGAGTGCCCCTGGAAGGTCTCGATGCCGGGGATGCCCGGGAGCTTGGGCACGTGCAGGGGACCGGTGCCCATGGCCAGGTACTGGGCGGTGAACTCGTCGCCCCGGTTGGTGCGCACGATCCACACCGAGCGGCTGTCGTCCCACTCGAGGTCCTTGACCTCGGTGTGGAACAGGGCGTGGTCGTAGAGGCCGTACTGCTTCCCGATGCGCTGGCAGTGCTCGAGGATCTCGGGCGCGTGCGCGTACTTCTCGGTCGGCATGTGGCCGGTCTCTTCGAGCAGCGGCATGTAGACGAAGCTGGCCGTGTCGCACTGGGCGCCGGGGTAGCGGTTCCAGTACCAGGTGCCGCCGAAGTCGCCGCCCTTCTCGATGATGCGCACGTCGTCGATCCCGGCCTCCTTCACGCGCGCCCCGGTGACGAGGCCGGCGAAGCCGCCGCCGATGAAGGCGAAGGTGACGTGGTCGGTGACGGGCTCGCGCTCCACCACCGGTGTGTAGGGGTCGTCGAGGTAGTGGGCCAGCGTGCCCTCGAGCCGGAGGTACTGGTCGTTGCCGTCGGGCCGGAGCCGCTTGGCCCGCTCCTCGGCGTACTTGCGCTTCAGGGCCTCTTTGTCGACGGCGGTGCTCACGAGCATCGAGTCAACGGGAACTTGACCCGCGGGTCAAGTCTTGAGGGCCTCGCGGCTCTCGCGCACGGCCGACGCGTAGATGCCCTTGGCCATGAGCGAGGTCTCGGCCTTGCGGCGGCGCTCGTAGACCTCGGCGCGCAGGGTCTGGACGGCGTGGTCCTCGGGGGCGGCCAGGCCGGCCAGCTCGGCCAGGTGGCAGGCCAAGCGGAGGTCGCCGTCGCCGGCCACCTGCTCGGCCCGCTGGGCCAGGGTCAGCGCGCCACCGGCCAGGCTGGCCAGCTCGGCGGCCAGCGTGCTGGCGGGGGCCGGCTTCAGCGACGACGGGTCGCCGTCCCACCAGCCGCCGTAGCGGCGCCACACGTTGCGCACCACGAACTCGGGCTCGTCGTAGAGCGGCCGCAGGAACGGCCGGGCCAGCACCTCGGCCGGCACGTGGACCTCGTGCACGATCTCGTCGAGGCGGGCGCCGGCGTTCATCCGCTCGAGCACGGCGGCCACGAGGTGCTCGAGGGCGGAGGCCACCTCGTCGAGCACCATGGCGATGCGGTCGCGCCCGCCGATGGGCAGGCCGTGAGCGGGCAGCAGCAGCTCGGGCTCCATGGCCGCCATCGCCCGCAGCGCCCGGGCCCACTCCTCGGGGTAGCGCTGCACCTTCTGCGGGTTGCCGGCGTTGGGGAAGTTCCAGATCAGGAAGTCGCCGGCGCAGATGGCCCGCTGCTCCGGGAGCCAGGCCCAGGTGTGGTCGTCGGTCTCGCCGCGCGCGTGGTGCAGCTCCACGGGCGTGCCGCCGACGTCGAGGCGGAGGTGGTCGCGGTAGGTGACGTCGGGGTCGGCGACGGTGTCGGGGAGGAACTGCTGGCCGCCCCCGATGCCGAGGTTGCCCGAGCGCGGGAGCCAGCCGAACTGGCGGGCGTTGATGGCCCGGTTCCAGCCGTCGGTGCGGCGGTAGCGGTCGAAGCGGGCGGGCACGGCCTCGTGGGCCACCACCTGGGGCCGGGCGTGGCCGCGGGCCTCGGCGTCGGCCAGGAAGTGCCCGCTGCCGCCCACGTGGTCGACGTGGCCGTGGGTGTACACGAGGTGCGACACCGGCTCCTCGCTCCAGCGCCGCAGGCTCTCCACGCAGGCGGCGCCCGTGTGGTCGCCGCTGGTGTCGAACGCCACCAGGCCGCCGGGGCTGCGCAGCAGCACCACGTGCGAGAACGACTCGATCACGGCCAGGTGGTCGCCCACCTCCGAGAGCTCCTGCGTCACGCGGTTGACGGGCTCGTCGGCGTGGCCGGCATCGATGATGCGAGCGCTCAGGTCCAGCAGGTCGGCCATGTCGGCCACCCTGCCACAGCCGGCGGCTGGCATGATGAGCGCTGGTCGGCACCCACCCGCAGCAGCACGTCACCCCACGAGGTCGCCCCATGGTCCGGTTCGTCGTCTCCAGCCTGCTCCAGCTCCTCGGCAACGCCATCGGGCTGGTCGTCGCCGCCGTGGTCCTCGAGGACATGGCGCTGAGCGGCACCGCGTTCGTGATCGCCGCCGCCATCTTCACCGTGGCGTCGATCGTCCTGCAGCCGCTCATCGTGAAGATCGCCATGAAGAACGCCACGGCTCTCATGGGGAGCACGGCGCTGGTCACCACGTTCGTGGGCCTGGTCGTCACGACCGTGCTGTCCGACGGCCTGTCGATCACCGGCGCCACCACCTGGGTGCTGGCCACGATCATCGTGTGGGTGGCCGCCCTCGTCGCCGGGATCCTGCTGCCCGCCGTCTTCCTGAAGAAGGCCGTCACCAGCGATCGCCGCTGAGGTGTCGCCCCGGAGGCGCGACACTGGGGCATGACCGAGATCAACGTGCTGGGCGGCGAGCTCGAGCCCTGCGGCACCGACCCGATGACGGGCTTCTACCGCGACGGGTGCTGCAGCACCGGCCCGGAGGACCGCGGCCGCCACACGATCTGCGCGGTGGTGACGGCGGAGTTCCTGGCCCACCAGCAGTCGATCGGCAACGACCTGTCGACGCCCGTGCCGGAGTACCGGTTCCCCGGCCTCGTGCCCGGCGACCGGTGGTGCGTGACGGCGGTGAACTGGCTGCGGGCCCACGAGGACGGCGCCGCTGCGCCCGTGGTGCTGGCGTGCACCCACGCCCGCACGCTGGAGGTGGTGCCCCTCGAGGCGCTCCAGCACCACGCCGTCGACGTGCCCACCGACCTCAGCGCCCTCGACGAGTGACCTGGGACGGCGACGAGTACCAGGCCCGCTTCGACCGCATCGCCGCCGAGGGCGGCAACGTGCACGGCGAGGCCGCCTTCGTGCGCGCCTACGACCCGGCGTCGGTGCTCGACGCCGGGTGCGGCACGGGACGGGTGGGCATCGAGCTGGCCCGCCACGGCATCGAGGTGGTCGGCGTCGACGTCGACGCATCCATGCTCGACACCGCCCGCCGCCGGGCGCCGGAGCTCACCTGGGTGACGTCCGACCTCGCCGACCTCCAGCTCGACCGCACCTTCGACGTGGTGGTGATGGCCGGCAACGTGCCGCTGTTCACGCCGCCGGGCACCGAGCCGGCGCTGCTCGCGGGGGTGGCCCGCCACGTGCGCCCCGGCGGCGTCCTCATCGCGGGGTTCAGCCTCGGGCGCGGCTACGGCTGCGAGGACTACGACCGCGACGCCGAGGCGGCCGGGCTGGTGCTGTCGGAGCGCTTCGCCACCTGGGCGCGCGACCCGTTCACCGAGGGCTCCGACTACTCGGTGTCGGTGTCGCTGTCGCCGCCGGCGTCGCTCTGACCGTCGTCGCCGAAGTCGCCCACCGCCTCGTCGGGCTCCTGGTCGGGCGGGGACGGCTGGTCGGGGGTGGGGTCGGGCATGGGGGGAGCCGTTCCCGGTCCGGTGGCCGGCCAACCGCCGGGACTGGCGGGCCGCCTGCCCTCGGTTTACCGTACTGCGGGTAGGCGAACGCTGGGAGGCACGTCGATGGGATCCAAGGTCCAGCTGCGGGGCGGCACCGCCCTGGTGACCGGAGCGGGCAGCGGCATCGGGCGGGCCACCGCCTACGCCTTCGCCCGCGAGGGCGCCACGGTGCTGTGCGTCGACCTCGACGAGGCCACCGCCAAGACCACCGCCGCCACGTGCCGCGACCTCGGGGTGGAGGCCGACGCGTACGCCTGCGACGTCGCCGATGCGGCGGCCATGGGCGACCTGGCCGAGCAGGTCGGGCGCGAGCACGGCGCGCTCACCGTGCTGGTCAACAACGCCGGTGTGGGCATGACCGGTCGCTTCGCCGACATGACGCTCGAGGACTGGGCGTGGATCCGCTCGATCAACCTCGACGGCGTGGTGCACGGCTGCCACGCCTTCGGCCCGGCCATGCTGGCCGAGGGCCGCGGCCACATCGTGAACATGAGCAGCGGGCTGGCCTACGCCCACCAGGCCAGCACCATCGCCTACGGCACCACCAAGGCGGCGGTGCTCTCGTTCTCCCGGGCGCTGCGCTCCGACTGGCGCTCGCAGGGCGTGGGCGTGTCGGCGGTGTGCCCGGGCGTGATCAACACCTCGATCCTCGAGGGCACCCGGTTCCTGGGCGACCTCGGCAGCCCCCGGGTCAAGCAGCTGGCGCAGGGCGCCTTCCGTCGGGCCCACCAGCCCGAGACCGTCGCCGAGGCGGTGCTGCTGGCCATCCACCGCGACCGGGCGATGGTGCCGGCCGGGTTCGAGGCCAGCCTCGGGTGGCACCTCTCGAAGGTGCTGCCGCTGGCCGTGCAGGACGTCCTCGGCCGGCCGGTGCCGGCGTGGATCACCCGGGGTCGACGATGAGCCGGCTGCGACGGGCGCTGGCGACCGGCGGGGCCGCCGCCGCCGTCACCGCGGTCGGCGCCACCACGGCGCTGGTGCGCGAGCGGAACCGGCGGCTGGCCCGCCTCGAGCGCACCAACCCCTCGGGGCCCCGCTGGGCGCAGCTCCCCGAGGGCCAGTCGATGGTGGTCGCCACCGAGGACGGCGTGCACCTCGCCGTCCTGGTCGCCGGTCCGCCCGACGCGCCCACCGTGGTGCTCTCGCACTGCTGGACGGGCAACCGCCGCATGTGGGCCACGGTGGCCCGGCGGCTCGTGCTCGGCGGCCACCGGGTGGTGCTCTACGACCAGCGCGGCCACGGCCAGTCGTCCTGCCCCGAGACGCCGCCCACGGTGGCGCAGCTGGGGCACGACCTGCGGGCGGTGCTCGACGCCGTCGGCGTGGAGCGGGCGGTGTTCGCGGGGCACTCGATGGGCGGCATGTCGATCCAGAGCTACGCCGCCGAGCACCCGGAGCACTTCGCCGCCCGCGCCGAGGGGCTGGTGCTGGTGGCCACCGCGGCTCGCGTCCTCGGTCGGGCCATCCCGGCCCGGGTGGCCCACCAGCTGCTGGGCGATGGGCGCAGCGAGTGGTCGCGGCGCGGCCGGGTCGGCCACCGCATGGCCCGGCGGGCCCTCGGCGCCCAGGCCCGCCCCGACCACGTGGCCCTCACGCTGGAGTCGCTGGCGGCCACGCCGGGCGTCGTGCGCTCGGGCTTCCTGCTGGCCATGGCGGGGATGGACCTCCGCCACGGCAACCGGGCCATCGCCGTGCCCACCACCATCCTCGTCGGCACCCGCGACGTCCTCACCCCGCCGCGGCTCGGGCGCCAGCTGGCGGCCTCCATCGAGGGGTCGAAGCTGGTGGTGCTCCCGGGCGCCGGCCACATGCTCCCGCTGGAGCGTCCCGACCACATCATCGACGCCATCCGAGCCACCGCCCACCAGCGCGACGCCCTCCTGCCGGTGGACACCACGTGAGGTGACGCCTGCCACAGCAAAGGGCTACTCTCGGTAGGGCATTCGGGGGAACGCCTGACCTCTGGGGGGTCCGTGGCTACGCACCACGAGGTGGAGGTGGAGGAGCGCGCCGGGTTCGTGGGCGCCTTCGTGGCCGCCCTGGTGACGTCGTTCGCGTCGGCCGGCGCCGGGGCCGTCGACCTCGGTCGCCGCTTCCTCACCGAGTCGGGCGGCATCGCCGCCACCGCCCTCGAGGGCCTGCGGCGCAGCTGGGAGGTGCGGCGCTGGTGGCCCGAGTACGTCGATCAGTGCCTCTTCCTCATCAAGGTCACCACCCTCCCGGTGATGCTGATCGCCATCCCGCTGGGCGCCACCATCTCGCTCCAGGTGGGCCAGCTCACCCGCCAGCTCGGCGCCGAGTCCCTCACGGGGGCGGTCGTGATCGTGGGCGTGGTGCGGGAGGCGGCACCGATCGCCGCCGCCCTCCTCATCGCCGGGGCCGGCGGCTCCGCCATGACCGCCGACATGGGCGCCCGCAACATCCGCGACGAGCTGGCCGCCATGGAGGTCATGTCGGTCAACCCCACCCACCGGTTGGTGACGCCGCGCCTGTGGGCGGCCGTGACCGTCGGGGTGCTGCTCGTGTCGCTGATCATCGTCGCCGGGGTGGGCGGCGGCTACGTCTTCAACGTGCTCCTGCAGGGCGTGAGCTCCGGCGCCTACTTCCAGGGCGGGGCCACCCTCCTGCGGCTGTCCGACCTCGTGGTGGCCCTGCTGAAGGCCGGCCTCTTCGGCCTGATGGCGGCCACCGTCGCCTGCCACCGCGGCATGCACTGCAGCCGGAGCCCGGTGGGGGTCGGCCTCGCCGTGAAGGAGGCCGTGGTGATGACCCTGCTGGCCGTCTTCATCGTGAACTACGTGATCACCACGCTGTACGCCCTCCTCGTCCCCCAGCGGCTGATCTGATGGCGCTCGTCGTCAACCAGCCGGCCCGCTCGCTCCAGCGCAGCGCCCGCCGGGCGGGGACCTACCTCACCGGGCGGGCGGCGGGGCTCGGGGCGTTCTTCATCTTCAGCGCCCGGGTGCTGTGGCACAGCGTGGTCGACGTCGGCCTGCGCCTGCGGTTCCGCAAGAGCGTGCTGGTGCACATGAGCGACATCGTGGCGGGGGCCGGCGCCTTCGTGGTGGGCGGCGGCATGGTGTTCGTGGTGGCGGCCATGGCCCTGGCCGTCGGTGCGACCGTCGGCGTGCAGGCCTTCACCGGGCTGTCGCAGATCGGGGCCGAGAGCTTCGTCGGCCTGGCCGGGTCCTACGCCAACACGCGCGAGATCACGCCGCTCATCGCCGCGGTGGCGCTGTCGGGCCAGGTCGGGTCGAGCTTCACCGCCGAGATCGGCGCCATGCGCATCTCCGACGAGATCGACGCCCTCGAGGTGATGTCGATCCCGTCGCTCACCTACCTCGTGTGCACCCGCCTGGTCGGCATGGTGGTGGCGCTGGTGCCGCTCTACCTGGTGGCGCTGTTCGTGTCGTTCTTCGGCACCCGGCTGGTGACCACCGCCGTCTACGGCATGTCGCCCGGGCTCTACGACTACTACTTCCACCTCTACCTGCCGCCGATCGACATCCTCTACAGCCTCATCAAGGTCACGGGCTTCGCCATCGAGGTCAGCCTCATCCACTCGTACTTCGGCTACTACGCCTCGGGCGGACCCGCCGGGGTGGGCCGGGCGGTCGGGGTGGCCATCCGGGCCACGATCATCGTGGTCGTCGTCACCAACCTCCTGCTGTCGTTCCTGTTCTGGGGCGGCGTGCCGACCGTGAGCCTCACCGGATGAGCGCCCACGACGCCCCCACCAGCGTCCGGGCCGGGCTCGGCCTGTCCGGCGCCCTGCTGGTGGCCGGGCTGATCACGGTCGTGCTGGCCTACGGGCAGGGGTACTACGCGTCCGGCTACGAGGTCACCGCCGACTTCCCGAGCTCCAGCCAGGGGCTCTTCACCGACGGCGGCTCGCTGGTGAAGCTGCGCGGCATCAACGTCGGGACCGTCAGCGGGGTGGAGCTGCTGCCCGACGGGCGGGCCCGGGTCACCCTCTTCCTCGACGAGGGCATCGAGCTGCCCGACACCACCTCCGCCGCCATCGAGCCCCTCTCGGTGTTCGGCCCGAAGTTCGTGCGCCTCGAGCCCGGTGAGCGCGAGGGCCAGGGCCCGTTCCTCTCCGACGGCGGCCAGATCACCCGCACCCAGAACCAGCGCGAGCTCACCGACATCCTGGCCAGCACCACCGCGCTGTTCGAGGCCGTCGACCCGCTCGACCTCGTCGTCACGATCGACGCCGTGGCCGAGGGCCTGGCCGGCCTCGGGCCGGAGATCGGCCGCGCCATCGACGCCAGCTCGGCGCTGGCCGAGGTGGCGGCCCGCCACGACGACGACCTGCGGCGCTTCCTCGCCGACGCCGCGCTGCTGAGCGACACCTTCGCCACCAGCGCCGGCGACCTCCTCGCGACGGGGCGCAACGCCACCACCCTCCTCGAGGCGCTCACCGACGACCCGGAGCGCTTCGACGAGCTGCTCGGCGTCACCATCGACCTGTCGGAGACCTTCGCCGACCTGCTGCGCGACAACGAGGCGTCGATCGACGTCGCCGTCACGTCGGTGAGCGCCTTCATCGCCGGGGTCGACGCCGAAGCCGACCAGCTCCCGGAGTTCCTCGACATGGTCGGCACCTTCTTCGGCCGGTTCTCCGACGTCATCCGCTTCGACGGCCCGGCCGGCACGAAGATGGCCGCCCTGCGGGGCTTCGTGGCCCTCGACCTCTGCCTCGTCTACGGGGTGTGCGTGGGCGGGGCGTCCGTCGACGACGCCGCCGTGCTGCAGGCCGCCGACGACGCCGACCCGCCCACCGGCCCGCTGGTCGACGCCGTCGACCTCCTCACCGGGGCGCGGCCGTGAAGCTCCGCGTGGTCCGCCTCGTGGCCTTCGTGGCGATCACCGGCCTGCTCACGGTGTGGATCGGCCAGTCGATCACCGGGGGCCCGCCCGGCGCCCGCTACGAGCTCACCGCCACCTTCGACGACGTGGCGGGCATGTACGAGGGCGACGACGTGAAGCTGGCCGGGCTGTCGGTCGGCGAGGTCACGGCCATCGAGGTGGTGGAGGGCCGGGCCCAGGTGCGCTTCGCCGTCGACGAGGGCGTGGAGCTGCCCACCGACACCGAGGTCACCGTGCGCTGGCGCAACCTCATCGGCCAGCGCTTCCTCGGGATCGAGCCGGGCACGTCGCCGGTGATGCTGGGCCACGGCGACACCGTCGACGACGCCACCGACGTCGTCGACCTCGGCCAGCTGGTCGACCAGCTGGCGCCGCTCACCCAGGCCGTGTCGCCCGACCAGGTCAACGAGATCCTCACCACCCTGCTGGAGGCCTTCGACGGCAACGAGGCCGGCTTCGACGCCCTGCTCGCCGACGTCGACGCCGTGCTCGGCGTGCTGGCCGAGCGCGACGACACCATCGCCCGGCTGCTCGTCGACTACGACACCGTGGTGGCGGCGGTGGCCAGCCGCGACGTCCAGATCGGCCAGATGGTCGAGAACCTGGTGGCCATCTCCGAGACGTTCGCCGAGAACGACGTCCTCCTCGACGACGCCCTGGTGGAGCTGGCCCAGCTCTCCACCGGGCTCGACGGCCTGCTCGACCGCGCCGCCGACGACCTCGGGCTCAGCCTCGAGCACCTGGCCGTGCTCACCGGCACCGCGGTCGACGACATCGACGCGCTGGAGTCGGGCCTGCAGAACCTGCCGGCGCTCTTCGAGGAGCTGCTGCCAGTGGTGAACCGCGGCGAGTGGCTGCGGGTCAGCGTGCTGTGCCTGACCGTCACGCCCGGCCCGTGCCCGCTGCCCACCACCGTCGGCGGCGGGCCCGGCGACGACCCGCTCGTGATCGACCCCGGGTCGATCCTGGGCGGCCTGCTCGACGGGTTGGTGCCATGAGGGTGCCGTCGTGGCGCGACGTCGACCAGCTCGTGCTGGGCGTGGTGTCCGTCGTTGTGGTGGCCGCCCTCACCGCCGGAGCCTTCGCCGTGGGCACCCTCGGGCTGCTCGAGGACCGCTACGAGCTCTCGGCCGTGTTCCCCGACAGCGGCGGGATCGGCACCGGCGACGACGTGCGGGTGGCCGGCGTGCCGGTGGGCACCGTCACCGGGATCCACCCCGACTTCGAGACCGGACAGGTGGTGATCACCTTCGAGGTCGACGCCGGCATCGACCTCGGTCCGGCGACCCGCGCCGACATCTCCTCGGCCACCCTGCTGGGCGGCTACTACCTGCGCCTGTCGGGCCCGGTGGCCGAGCCCCACCTCGAGGACCTGCCGTCGGACGACCCCCGCCGGCGCATCCCGCTGGAGCGCACCAGCGTGCCGGTCTCGCTGATCGGGGCCATCGGCGACACCACCACCCAGGTGCGGGCCATCGACATCGAGGCCGTGAACGAGGTGCTGACCTCGCTGGCCGGGGCCACCGAGCGCAACGCCGACGTCGTGCCGACGCTCATCGACAGCCTGGCGACGATCGGCGCGGCGGTGGCCGAGCGCGACGACGAGCTGCGGTCGCTGGTGGCCAACGCCGCGACGGTCACCGACGTGCTGGCCGAGCGCGACGCCGAGATCCTGGCCCTGCTCGACACGTCGTCGCAGCTGCTGGCCCGGCTGAGCGAGCGGCGCGACGAGCTGGCCACCGTGCTCGGCACCGGGAGCGACGCCGTGGTGGCCCTGACCGACGTGATCACCGAGCACCGCACCGCCATCGACGCCCTGCTGGCCGACGGTCACGTGCTGCTGGAGGGGATCGAGCGCAACACCGGCACCATCAACAGCTCGCTGGCCCACGCCGGCCCGCTCTTCACGCTGCTGGCCGCCGTGCGGGCCGACACCGGCGGGTTCGACGTCGCCGTCGAGGGCTTCGTCGGGACCACCGACCAGCTCTCGGCGCTGCTCGGCATCCTGCTGCCGGCCGGGGGCAACGGGTGAACCGGCGCCGCGCCGCGGGGCTGGTGGCGGCCCTGGTCGCCGCGGGGCTGGCCGGCTGCGGGGGCGACGACGGCGGCACGTACCGCCTGTCGGCCACCTTCGAGCGCACCGTCGGCCTCTACCCGAGCGGCGACGTGCACGTCATGGGCATCGCCGTGGGCCACGTCGAGGACATCGTGATCGACGGCACCACCGTGCGGGTGGAGATGCGCATCCGCGACGACGTGCCCCTGCCCGCCGACGTGCAGGCCACCATCGGGCAGACCCAGCTGATCGGCGAGCGCAACGTCGTGCTGTTCCCGCCCTGGGACGCCGCCCGCACCGCCGCCGGCGAGGAGCGCGCCGCCGACGGCGACGTGATCCCGCTGGCCCGCACGCAGGTGCCGGTCGAGCCCGACGAGGGCCTCGAGGCCTTCAACGAGCTGGCCCAGAGCCTCGACGCCGAGGTGGTCGGGGGCTTCGTGGAGGACGCCGCCGGCGTGCTCGACGGCCGGGGTGAGTCGATCGGTGCTGCCATCGACCAGACGGCTGCGCTCGGCACCACGCTGGCCGAGGTCGACCAGCAGCTCCTGGCCGCGGCCGAGGACCTGCAGGTGCTGGCCGGCGGCCTGCGCGACCGGGAGGCGCAGCTGGCGGAGCTGGTCGACCACTTCTCCGAGGCCACCGCGGTGCTGGCAGCCGAGCGCGAGAGCATCGCCGAGCTCCTGCGGTCGCTGGTGGCCCTGACCGACGAGGGCCAGGACCTCCTCGACCTCTACGGCGAGCAGCTCCCGGGCGACGTCGCCACCGCCACCGCCCTCACCTCGATCCTCGAGCAGAACGCGGCGTCGATCGACCAGCTGCTCTCGACCTTCCCCGAGCTTGCGGAGGGCATCGCCGAGGCCTACCAGCCGGAGATCGAGGGCTTCTACCTGCGGGCCAACATCACGCCCACCGTGCAGGCGCTGCTCGACGTGTTCACCGACCTCGGCCTCCTCCCCGACCTGGAGGTCCTCTGATGCGGCGCACCGCCGCAGCGGCGCTGGCCACCGCGCTGGCGCTCGGGGCCTGCAGCGTGGAGACGGCCGGCGCGCCCGGCGGCGACGTCACCGTCTACGCCACCTTCGACGACGTCGCCGACCTCACGCCCGGCCACAACGTGCAGGCCTCGAACGTGGTGGTGGGCAGCGTGGCCGACATCGAGCTCGACGGCTACGAGGCCCGGGTGGCCCTCACCATCGTCGACGACTTCTCCGTGCCCGTCGGCACCGCCGCGGTCGTGCGGCGCACCTCGCTGCTCGGGGAGTACTACGTCGACCTCGTGCTGCCGGCGGGGTTCGACCCCGACGCCGGCCCGTTCCTCGCCGACGAGGCGGCCATCGACGACACCGCCACCCAGCCCGACGTGGAGCAGCTGGCCGAGCAGGCGGCCATCGTGGTGGGCGCCCTCACGGCCGACGACCTCGGCGCCAGCGTGGCCGCCGCGGCCGAGGGCCTGGGCGGCCGGGGGGAGGCGCTCAACCAGCTGGTCGACGACGCCGCGACCGTGGCCGCCGCCCTGGCCGACCAGCAGGCGGCCATCGCCGCCACCGTCGACTCCATGGGCGAGCTGGGCGCCACCCTGGCGCCCGAGACCAGCACGCTGACGGCCCTGCTCGACGAGCTGGCCGACGCCTCGAGCGCCGTGGCGGCCAGCCGCGACCGCATGGTGGCGGCCGCCGAGGCGCTGGTGGGCCTGGCCACCGCCACCAACGACACCGTGCTCGAGCCCCACGCCGAGCGGCTCGCCACGCTGCTCGAGCAGCTGGAGCCGCTGCTCGGCACCCTCGCCGACCGCAGCGCCGTGCTGGCCGACCTCATCGTGGACCTCGACCGCTTCACCACGCTGTTCCCCCAGGCCATCCACCAGGGCACCGTGCTGCTGCTGACGTGGGCCTACCTCGACGTGCCGGCGCTCCAGGGCGCCGCCTCCGCCCCCGTCGACCCGCTCGACGCGCTGGCCGAGCTGGTGGGGGGCACCGGGTGATCTCGCGCCGCGTGTACGTCAACCTGGCCGCGTTCTTCGCCCTGTTCGTGCTGCTGGCCACCTGGGCCATCCGCAACGTCGTGCGGCTCGACGCCATCGAGCGGCCGTACACGATCGTCGCCGAGTTCGCGAGCTCGCCCGGGCTGCAGGCCAACGTCGAGGCCAGCTACCTGGGCGTCCCGGTGGGCACCATCGACGACGTGCGGCTGGTGGGCGACCGGGTGCGGGTGCGCATCGACATCGACCGCGACGTGCGGCTCCCCGAGGGGCTCAGCGCGGCGGTCCGGCGGCGCTCGGCGGTGGGGGAGCCCTACGTGGCCCTCGACCCGCCGCCCACGGCCGGCGCGACGAGCGCCACCATCGAGCCGGGCGACGACTACGTGATCCCGCTCGAGCGCACCTCGATCCCCCTCTCCTACGGCGAGCTCTTCGCCTCGGTCGACGAGCTGGTGCGGGCCATCCCGGCCGACGAGCTGGGCATCGTCCTCGACGAGCTGGCCACCGCCCTGGAGGGCCGGGGCCCGGCGCTGCGGCGCATCATCGAGAGCGGCGACGACCTCACCACCACCCTGGCCGAGCGGACCGAGCTGCTCGACGACCTGGCCGGCGACCTCACCGCCCTGACCGCCACCCTCACCGACCGCCGCGGCGAGATCGGCTCGGCCTTCGGCGACCTGGCCGCCCTCACGACCACCCTGGCGGAGCGACGGGCCGACATCGATCGTCTGCTCGCGAACGCGCCCGACCTCGGTCGCGACCTCAACCAGCTGGTCGAGGCCACCTACGCCGACCTCTCGTGCGCCTTCGGCGACCTCGGCGTCGTGTTCACCGAGATCGGCACCCCGGAGCGCATCGACGACCTGCTGCGGCTCCTGCGCCAGGCCGCCGGCGCCCGGGACTCGCTCGACGCCGCGCTGGTGGAGCCGGGTGAGGGCGGCGCCGACGGGCCGTACCTCGGCGGGTCCTTCGGGCTGGTGGCCGACGACGCCCCGCCGAGCTACCCGGCCTTCCCCTCGCTGCCGGTGCCGCCCGCCCTAGCCGCCTGCACCGACCCGGGTGCGGCCACGGACCCCGTGCCGGAGGACGCCGAGGCCGCCGTGCCCGGCGCCGGGGGCGTGCCCGGCTCGCCCGACCGCCTCGAGGTGGGGGAGCGGCCGGTGCCCGCCGGGCCCGACCTCGACGCCTCCACCGACCTCGACGTCGACGAGCAGCCCTTCCCGCTGGCCACCCTCCTCACCGTCCTGGCCGCCGCCCTGGCCCTGGCGCTGATCGCCGGCGTCCGACCGTGGCGCTGGCGGCCGTTCGCATCTGGGGCAGGATCGGAGCCTGATGACGACGACCCCCTCGACTGAGCGCCCGCCCCGCCGGTGGCTCCTGCCCGCCGTCGTGGTCCTGGTGGCGCTGGTCGCCGCGCTCGGCGCCTGGGCCCTCGCCCAGCAGGGCCGGGTCGACGACCTCGATGCCGAGGTCCAGGCCCGCGCCGACGTCGCCGCCGCGGCCGCCACCTTCGGCGAGGTGTACCTCACCTACGACTTCGACGACCTCGAGGCGTCCGGCGACCGGGTGCTCGAGCTGGCCACCCCGGACTTCGCCGAGGACTTCGCCGCCACCCGTGCCCCGGGCCTCGAGGAGCTCTTCGCCAACCTGGAGACCACCACCGTCGCCACCACCACCGAGGTGTTCGTCGGCGACCTGGCCGGCTCGACGGCCCGGGCGCTGGTGGTGGTCGACGTCGACGCCGACAGCGAGGCCTCCGGCCGCCAGCAGCTGACCGACCTCACCTTCGTGCTCGACCTGGTGGAGCTCGACGGCACCTGGCTGGTCGACCGGGTGACCCCGGCGCCGCAGCCCGACCTCACGGGCGCCGAGCCGGCCGGCTGACCCTCGTCCTCAGCGGGCGATGGTGGCGAAGGCGGCCAGCAGCACCTCGACGAGCTGGTCGACGAGCTGGTCGCGGTCGGGCCGGCGCGACACCAGCCAGCTCTCCACCGCGCCGACCATGAAGCCGAAGGTGCCGTGGGTGACGATCGTCAGGAGGGCGGGGTCGGCGCCCGGGGCCAGCACCGGGCCGTACTGCTCGAAGCGCACCTGGAGCGAGCGCACCAGGGCGTTGTCGAGCACGCCACGGTCGTTGGTGCGGATGCTGCGCACGATGAAGGCGTACAGCTGCGGCTCGGCCTCGATGAGGCGCACGAAGCTGTCGACGGCCACCCGCACCGCGGCCGGGATGTCGACGGCGCGCCCGCTGGCCAGCTCGTCGAGCAGGGCCTGCTGGGAGCGGTCGACCAGCTCGACCGCCAGGGCCTCGGCGATGCCGTGCTTGTCGCCGAAGCTGGCGTAGAGCACCGGCTTGCTCACCCCGGCGGCGGCCGCCATGTCGTCGACCGAGGTGTCGGCCCCCGTCGAGCGCACCGCCGCCATGGCGGCGTCGAGGAGCAGGGCCCGTTGCGCCGCCCGGGCCTCGGGCGAGCGCGGCGGCCGGCCGGGGCCGCGGGGGGCAGAGGTGGTGGCCACCGACCCAGGCTCGCGCATCGCACGGGGCACGGCCGGCATCGTTGCACCTTTTGCGTACCAAGGGTAGAAGTATGCGGTGTCGCCAGCCCCCACCCCCCGTGCCCTGCCCGTGTCGGGGGCCCGCCTGCACGTGGAGGAGTCCGGGGATCCGAGCGCTCCGACCGTCGTGCTGGTGCACGGGTACCCCGACACCAGCGCCGTGTGGGACGCCGTCGCCGCCGTCCTCGCCGAGGACCACCACGTGGTGACCTACGACGTGCGGGGGATGGGGCGCTCGAGCGAGCCGACCGGGCCGAACCCCTACGACCTGCGCCACCTGGCCGACGACCTCTACGCCGTGGCGGCCGCCACCGGTGGCGGCCAGCCCGTGCACGTGGTGGGCCACGACTGGGGCTCCATCCAGGCCTGGGAGGCGGTGGTCGACGGCGACCGCAACGCCGCCCTCGCCTCGTTCACGACCCTCTCCGGGCCCTGCCTCGACCACGTCGCCGTCCAGCTCCGCTCGACCCTGCGCCACCCCCGGCCCCGCCCGCTGGCCCGCCTGCTGCGCCAGGGGCTGCGCTCCGGCTACATCGGGTTCTTCCGGCTCCCCGTCCTCCCCACCGCCCTGTGGCGGCGCGGCGGCGACCGGGCCTGGCGGCGCTTCCTGGCCCGGGCAGAGGGGGTCGCCGTCGACGAGCGCCACCCGGCGCCCACCCTGGCCACCGACGGCGAGCGCGGCGTCGAGCTCTACCGCGCCAACGTGGCCCGCCGGCTGCGGCGCCCGGCGGCCCGCGCCACGGCCGTGCCGGTGCAGCTGGTCGTCCTCGAGCGCGATGCCTACGTCACCCCCGTGCTGGTGGCCGACCTGGAGCAGTGGACCTTCGGGCTGCAGCGGCGCTCGCTCGACGCCGGCCACTGGGCGCCGCGCACGCACCCGGAGCAGGTGGCGGCCCTGGTGGCCGAGCACGTCGCCCGGGTGGAGGCGGCTCAGCCGGCCAGCGCGAAGCCCTTGTAGCCGTCGGCCACCACCTGCCGGCACTGCTCGGCGTAGGTGGGGAAGCCGGGCAGGGGCATGAACACGCGGGTCTTGCCGGGCACGTTCGCCCCGAGGTACCACGAGTTGCAGGTGGGGAAGAGGGTGAAGCCGGCGACGGCGTTCACGTAGTCGACCCAGTCGTCCTGGGCCTGCTGGGTGGCCTCGATGGTGCGCAGGCCCTCGGCATCGAGGTGGGCGATGCAGTCGGCGATCCACTCCACGTGCTGCTGGATGCTCACCATCATGTTGGTGAGCACCGACGGGCTGCCGGGCCCGGTGATCGTGAACAGGTTGGGGAAGCCCTCCACCCCGAGCCCGAGGTAGGTGCGGGGCCCGGCCGACCAGGCGTCGGCCAGCGTGCGGCCGTCCCGTCCGGTGATGGCGATCTTGGCGATGGCGCCGGTCATGGCGTCGAAGCCGGTGGCGTACACGATGGCGTCGAGCTCGTGCTCGCCGGCGGTGGTGCGGATGCCGGTGGGGGTGAGGGCCTCGATGGGCGTCTCCCGGAGGTCGACCAGCGCCACGTCGTCGCGGTTGAACGTCTCCCAGTAGCCGGTGTCGACGCACAGCCGCTTGCAGCCGACGACCTGGTCCGGGGTGAGCTTCCGGGCGGTCTCGGGGTCGCGCACGATCTCGTGCAGCTTCTCCTTCACGAACTCGGCGGCCAGGTCGTTGGCGGCCTTGTCGAGCAGGAGGTCGGTGTAGGCGCCGAGGAAGGCCAGCCCGCCGGCCTGCCAGCGGCGCTCGAGCTCGGCCCGGCGCTCCTCGTCGCTCACCTCGAGGGCGGACTGCTCGGCGCGGGGCAGGCGGGCGCCGAATCCGCTGGGCATGTGCCGGTTGGCCTCCCGCAGGGCGGCGTAGTCGGCCTTGATCGCCTTGACGTCGTCGGGGTCGAGCGGCTGGTTCCAGGCCGGGACGGTGAACGACGCCGTGCGCTGGAACACGGTGAGGTGGGCGGCCTGCTCGGCGATGATCGGGATCGACTGGATGGCGCTGGAGCCGGTGCCGATCACGCCGACCCGCTGGCCGCTGAAGTCGACGCCCTCGTGGGGCCAGCGGCCCGTGTGGAAGGTCGGGCCGGTGAAGGTGTCGGCCCCCGGGAGCTCGGGGATGTTGGCCGAGCTGAGGCAGCCGGTGGCCAGCACCACGAAGCGGGCGGTGAGGTCGTCGCCGCGGTCGGTGCTGACCCGCCAGGTGGCGCGGGCCTCGTCGAAGGTGGCGGCGGTGACCCGGGTCTCGAAGCGGATGTCGCGCCGGAGGTCGAAGCGGTCGGCCACGTGGTTGGCGTAGTCGAGGATCTCCGGCTGGGGCGCGTACCGCTCGGTCCACTCCCACTCCTGCTGGAGGTCCTCGTCGAAGCCGTAGGAGTACTCCATGCTCTCGACGTCGCAGCGGGCGCCCGGGTAGCGGTTCCAGTACCAGGTGCCGCCGACGCCGTCGCCGGCCTCGATCACCGTGGTCGTGAGGCCCAGGCCCCGGGCCTTGTGGAGCATGTACATGCCCGCGAACCCCGCCCCCACCACCACGAGGTCCACCTCGTGCTCGCTGCTGGCCATCGTGCGCTGTCCCCCTGGTCAGGCTGCCTCGGGCGAACCTATCCCTGCGGGCCAGGACTCCGGCAAGCCGGCGTGGAACCTCCCAGGGGTGCGACGCCGACGGATCGACCGCCGCTGGGTGCTGGTGCTGGCCGTCCTCACGGCCTCCTCGGCGCTGCTCGGCGTCACCTCCGCGGCGGTGGCCTATGCCCCCGAGGTGCCGGTGGTCCCCACGCCCAAGGCGTCGTGCGGACCGGGGTCGCAGCCCGAGACCGGGCTCCAGGGTCGGGTGTCGCCCGAGGACCACGCCAGCGGGCGGGCGGCGGCCGGCTTCACGTGCAACACCGAGCTGGTCGGCTCCTACGTGGAGCCCGACGGCAACGGCACCTACGGCGGCTACAAGGTGGAGCGCTACGTCGACGCCCAGGGCCAGGAGTGCGCCTACTACGACACCACGCTGCTGTTCCCCACCGACCTGCTCGACGGGCTGGCCGGCGTGAACGTGATGGACATGTCGGACCCGACCGAGCCCCGGCTGGTCCGCACCCTGATCACGCCGGCGATGCTCTCGCCGCACGAGTCGCTGGTGCTCAGCCAGGAGCGCGGCGTGCTGGCCGCCGTGCTGGGCAACCCGCTGTTCGGGCCGGGCGTGGTCGACGTCTACGACGTGTCGCAGGACTGCCTCGACCCCGAGCTCACGGCCGTGACGCCCGTCGGCATCCTGGGCCACGAGAGCGGGATGTCGCCCGACGGCCGCACGTTCTTCTCGGCCTCGCCGGCCACCAACACCATCTTCGCGGTGGGCCTCGACGACCTCACCGCTCCGCAGCTCCTTTGGCAGGGGAGCTACCCGTCACACGGCCTGTCGGTGAGCGACGACGGCAACCGGATCTACGTGGCCGGACTCGACGGCCTGATCATCCTCGACACCACCGAGCTGCAGGCCCGCGTGCCCAACCCCGAGGTGCCGGTGGTGTCGACGCTGTCGTGGGACACCATGAGCATCCCCCAGAACACCATCCCGATCACGGTGGACGGCGACCCGTTCCTGATCGAGATCGACGAGTTCGGCTCGCTGTCGAAGGTGGGGGCCGGCCGCATCATCGACCTGGCCGACGAGACGGCGCCCCGCATCATCTCCAACCTGCGCCTCGAGGTGCACCAGCCCGAGCACTTCGGCACCCTCACCGGCGACCCGGGGACGCTCAGCCCGATCCAGGGCTACGCCGGCCACTACTGCAGCGTGCCCCAGCGCGAGGACCCGGGGATCGTGGCCTGCTCGATGATCGTGTCGGGCCTGCGGGTGTTCGACATCCGCGATCCCCACAACCCCCGGGAGATCGCCTACTTCAACGCGCCCGTGCAGGACCGGCTGGTGCTGGAGGGCAGCAGCTACGCCATGTCGGCGCCGGCCTTCGTGCCCGAGCGCGGCGAGATCTGGTACTCCGACGGCTTCAGCGGCTTCTACAACGTGCGGGTCACCAACGGGGTGTGGCCCTTCACGGCCGCCACCCCCGGGCCCGGCACCACCGCGGCGCCCACCACCGGCGTGCCGACCACGCCGACGCCGGCGGCGCCGACGGGCGCGGTCGGGGTGCTGCCGGCCACCGGGCGCGAGGTGCCGACGGTGTTCGTGGTGTCGACGGCGGTCAGCGCCGCCCTGCTCCTGCTGGCGCTCAGCCGTCGAGGAGGGCCAGCAGCGGGCGGTAGAGGTCGCCCTTGAGGGTGGCCACCATGGCCGGGGGCTTGCCGGCGCGCTCCGCGGCCAGCGCCACGCTGGCGTCGAGCAGCCCGTCGCTCGGGTGGGCGCTGCGGGCGAGGCCGGCGGCGACCGCGGCGGGGCCGTCGTAGCGACGTCCCGTGGTGATGGCCTCCAGGGCGGTGGCGTCGCCGGCCCGGAGCGTGAGCAGCGTGCTCCAGAAGGCGGGGAGCTGGAGGCCGAGGTCGACCTCGGGCAGGCAGAACCAGCCCCGGTCCTCGCGCACCGTGCGCTGGTCGTGGGCCAGGGCGAGCACCGCGCCGATGCCGAAGGCGTGGCCGTTGAGCGCGGCCACCGTCGGGCGGGAGAACGTCACGAGGCGGGCCAGCAGCCGGTTGGCCTCGGCGAGGAACGCGCCGGCCTCGTCGCCGAGGCCGAGGAGGCGCTCGAGGTCGAACCCGGTGGAGTAGGCCTTGGTGCTGCCGGTGGTCACGAGGGCGGTCAGCTCGGGATCGGCCTCCACCTCGTCGAGCGCGGCGGTGAGGTCGGCCAGGAGGTCGGCGTCGACGAGGTTGTCGTCGGTGGTGAGGCGCACGACGGCGGTGGCGCCGTGGCGCTCGAGGTCGGCTCGGGGCATGGTCAGGGCTCCTTTCGGCGCAGGAAGGCGGCGACGACGGCGCCGTCGTGCTCGTAGCTGAGGTGGTCGGCGGCCTCGTCGGCGGGCACCCAGCGCACCTCGTCGACCTCGTCGTTGGGGGCGAAGGCGCCGTCGACGACCTCCATCTCCCAGTAGCGGACGCGCTTCGGCCGGCCCTTGCGGTCGTCGTAGCGGGTGGGTGGCAGCTCGGCCCCGGTGCGGCAGCGCAGCCCGGTCTCCTCCTCCACCTCGCGCCGGGCGGCGGCCTCGGAGGTCTCGCCCGGCTCGAGCTTGCCCTTGGGCAGCGACCAGTCGTCGTAGCGGGGGCGGTGCACGAGCAGCACCTTGAGCGTGCCCTTGGCGCTGCGGCGCCACACGACGCCACCACCGGCTTCGATCACGTCGCCCACCCTACGGACGGCGGGCCTCAGCGCGGCACGCCGTGGCGGGCGAGCTCCGCGTTCGACCAGCCGGGCTCGCCGGTCACCTCCCGGCCGAACCAGGGCGGGGGCTCGAAGGCGGCGGCCGCCTCGAGGCTGGGCAGCTCCACCTCGACGGTGGCCAGGCCGGCCAGGGCGCCCTCGTAGAGGTCCACCTCGGCGACGGTGCCGTCGGGCAGCGCCACCCGGTGCCGCACCTTGTCGATCGACCGGGCCTCGGCGTGCGGCCAGAGGTCCTCCGCCTCGCCGGTGGGGAGGGGCAGCTCGACCTCGGTGCGCTGGAGGCCCCGCCCGGCCTTGACCGTCAGCACGGTCGCGCCACCCGCTGTTCGCATCCGCACCTCCACCTGTTCATCGAGGGCCAAGTACCCTTGCCGCAGCCGGGCGCCGGGGCCGAGGACAGGCGCCGGGGGGACGTCCTCCACGAGGAACTTCCGCTCGATCTCGGTGCTCACCTCACCATCATGCCCAGCACCTTCACCCATCCCGACCTCGGCGCCGACCGCCTGAGCGGCGCCCTCGCCAAGGCCGGCTGGACCGTGCACCCGGCCCTCGAGGTCGAGCGCAGCGTGATCGACACCTTCGACGGTCGCCTCCACCGGGCGAACCTGCGCCTCGAGCGACGGGCGGCGGCCGAGTCCGGCGCCGAGCTCGTGCTGTCGGCGGGCGACGACGCGGTGCCCGCCGTCCTGGCCCTCGATCGGTTGCCCCGCTTCGCCGACGCCCTGCCGCCCGGGCCCTTCCGTGCCCGCGTGCTGGCCGCCTCCGCAGAGCGGGCGCTGCTGCCGCTGCTGGCGCTGCGGTCCCGGGCCCGGGTGGCGGAGCGTCGCGACCGGCGGGGCAAGGTCGTGGCCGCGGTCACCATCCACGAGGCGCTGCGGATCGACGGGATCGACGGGATCGACGGGATCGACGGCGGCGACGGTGGTGCCGGCGGCGCCGGGGCGCCGCCGCTGCCCGGGTGGGTGGCCGAGGTCACCGGCGTCGCCGGCCACCCACGGGAGCAGGAGCAGGCGGAGCAGCGCCTCCACGCCTTCGGGCTCGAGCCGGTGGGCGGCGACCTGTGCGCGGTGGTGGCCGGACTGGTCGGCGTCGACCTTGCCGGGCGATCCTCGTCGCCCACGGTCCCCCTCGACCCGGGGGAGGACGCGCTCGAGGGCGTGCGACGGGTCCTGGCCAACCTGGCCGCCACCATCGACGCCAACCTCGAGGGCACGATCGCCGACGTCGACCCGGAGTTCCTGCACGAGCTGCGCGTGGCGGTGCGCCGCACCCGGTCGGTCCTCTCGCAGGCCCGGGGCGTGCTCCCCTCCGAGGTGCGCGACCGCTACCGAGAGGCGTTCGGCTGGTTGGGCAGCATCACCGGTCGGGCTCGTGACCTCGACGTGTACGTCCTCGGCTGGGACGACCTGGTGGCGCCGATCGGCGTCGACAGCACCGGAGCCCTCGACCGGATGCGCGACGAGCTGCAGGCCCGGCGGGCCGGGGCCCACACGGCGCTGGCCTCGGCGCTGCGCAGCGATCCGTGCCGCGAGGTGCTCGACGGCTGGCGGGCCTGGCTGTCGGACCCGGCGCCGGAGCCGGCGGGCCGCCGGCTCGGCCCGCTGGTCGCCCAGCGCACGGCGCGGGCGCAGGAGCGCCTGCTGGCGCACGGTCGGGCGATCGACGCCAGCTCACCAGCAGAGGACCTCCACGACCTCCGCAAGGACGCCAAGAAGCTGCGCTACCTGCTGGAGTGCTTCGGCAGCCTGCACCCGACCAAGGCCCGCAAGGCGTTCGTGTCCCAGCTGAAGGCCCTGCAGGACAACCTGGGCGACCACCAAGACGCCGAGGTCCACCTCGAGCACCTCCGGGAGCTCGCCCGCGACCTCCACGAGCGGCAGCGCATCGACGCCGACACGCTGCTGGCGATGGGCCGGGTCACCGACCACCTCGAGCGCCGCCGTCAGGCCGAGCGCGACGCCTTCCTGGAGCGCTTCGCCGGGTACGACACGCGGGCCAACCGCCGGGCCCTCGAGGACCTGCTGGCCGGGGCGGCGGCCGGGTGAAGGTCATCGCGACCTACAGCATCAAGGGCGGGGTGGGGAAGACCAGCACCGCGGTGAACCTCGCCTACGAGGCGGCCCGGTCCGGCGTGCGGGTGCTGGTGTGGGACCTCGACCCGCAGGGGGCGGCGACCTTCCTGTTCCGCGTCCGGCCCAAGGTGCGCGGCGGGAGCCGCCGCCTGATCAGCGCCAAGGGCGAGCTGGCCGCCCACGTGCGCGGGTCGGACCTGTCCCCGGTCCACGTGGTGCCGGCCGACTTCTCGCTGCGCCACCTCGACGTGCACCTCGAGGCCACCAAGAAGCCCACCCGCCGGCTGGCCCGGCTGCTCGAGCCGCTCGCCGACGACTACGACCTGGCCATCCTCGACTGCCCACCCAGCATCTCGCTGGCCAGCGAGAGCGTCTTCGCCGCTTGCGATGCGCTGCTCGTGCCCGTGGTGCCGGCCACCCTGGCCAGCCGCACGCTGGCCCAGCTGGTCGACTTCCTGGCCGATCAGGACGCCGCGCCGGCGGTGTGGCCGGTGCTGTCGATGGTCGATCGCCGCCGCAAGCTCCACCGGGAGCTGGTCGAGGCGCTGGCCGCCGAGTGGCCGGAGCTGCGGGCCACGGCGCTGCCGGCCGCCGCCGTGATCGAGCGCATGGGCGTCGAGCGGGCGCCGGTCGGTGCGTTCGCGCCGTCGACCACCGCCGCCCGGGCCTACCGGGCGCTCTGGGGCGAGCTCGCCACCGCGCTCTGGCCCTGACCCCCACCCGCCCCGCGCTGGGTGCCCACCGTCACCATCGATTCGACGTCGATTCGACGGACAGCGAACAGGACTTTCGCGGGCGGGCTGTCACACCCCCCGTGGCACGATCGCACCCTCGCTGGCCACGGCCGCCACCACCTCCCGTCGATCTGAGGAGCGACGCGCCGTGCCCGGCCCCGAACCCCGCCACCCCGTCGATCGCGGCACCGCCCGCTTCAAGATGCGCCGAGCATCCGGGCTGCCCCGCTACCAGCGCCTCGAGCTGCAGGTCGAGCGCGACGGGTACCTCGTCACCCTCTCCCGGGTCGACGCCGAGCTCCGAGACCTCGCCCAGCAGCGCCGCGCGCTCCTCGACGAGCTGGCCGAGCTCCGGGACCGCCTCTACCCGCCGGTCTCGTGGTCGATCGGCCGCCGCCCGCCGCTCATCGACGGCACCCTCCTGCCGGCCGCCCCCGCCGGCGCCGAGCTGCTCGGTGGCCGGGCCCTGCGTGCCGCCTGCCTCGAGGTGCTGCGGCGCCACGGCCCCACCCCGTTGCGGGAGCTCCACGGCCTGCTGCACCGCTACGGCTACGTGCTCCGGAGCCCCAAGCCCGTCACCGCGCTGAGCGATGCCATGGCCTACGAGGTGGAGCAGGGCCGGGCCCGGCGGGTGGAGCGGGGCACCTACGAAGCGCTGCCGCGACCGGGTCGGCGGCGCCCCGGAGCCGACCACCCCCTGCCCGACCACCCCGCCCCTGCGGAGCCCGGCCCTCGCCCCACACCGCTCGACCCCGTGCTGGACGAGGACCCCGGCCCGCTCCACGCCGACATTGGATCGTCGACCGACGGCCCCCTCCCCGTCGACGAGGTCGTGGATAGGGTCGGGCCCGATGGCCGTCACCGCCGCCGATGTGGCCCACTTCCGCGAGCACGGCTGGGTCCGCACCCGGCCCGAGCACGATCCGGTCGAGGTCCGGCGCTGGGTCGAGGAGGTGGCGGCGTGGCCCGACGACGGCGGCCCGTGGCTCCACCACCGCGAGGCGACCGAGCACGGCCCACAGCTCTGCCGCAGCGAGAACTTCACGCCGTACCACCCCGGCCTGCGGGACCTGCTCACCGACGGGCTGCTCCTCGACACGGCGACGGCCCTCCTCGGCGAGCCGGCGGTGCTCTACAAGGAGAAGATCAACTACAAGCTGCCGGGCGGCGCCGGCTACGCCCCCCACCAGGACGCGCCCGCCTACCGCTTCGTCGACACCCACGTGTCCTGCATGGTCGCCGTCGACGACTCGCGCACCGACAACGGCTGCCTGGAGGTGGTGTCGGGCCACCACCACGAGCTGCTCCCCACCGACGAGGTCGGCTGCATCCGGGCCGACGTCGTGGCCGAGCTCACGTGGGTGCCCGTCGAGGTGCAGGCGGGCGAGACGCTGTGGTTCCACTCCCGCACCCCGCACCGCAGCGACCCCAACCGCGGCCCCGACCCCCGCCGAGCGCTCTACCCCACCTACAACGCCCGGGCCGAGGGCGACCTGCGCGCCGCCTACTACGAGCAGAAGCGCCAGGAGCTGGCGGCGGCCGACGGTCCCGCCGTCTCGCTCATCGGCGATTTCCAGGGCACGGTGGTCCGGTGAGCCCGGCCCCCGCCGCCACCTCGGTGGCCGAGATCAGCGCCCTCTTCGATCGACACGGCGCTGACCGCTACGACGAGGCCCTCACCCAGCTGGCCCACGCCGAGCAGACCGCAGCGCTCGCCGCCGCCGCCGGCGCCCCTGAGGCGCTCGTGGCGGCCGCGCTGCTGCACGACGTCGGCCACCTCCTCGAGCTGGCGCAGGCCGGCCAGCGCGACCGCCGCACCGACCTCCGCCACGAAGCGCACGGCGCCGCCTGGCTGGCCGGCCTCTACCCGCCGTCGGTCACCGCCCCGATCGCGCTCCACGTGCGGGCCAAGCGCTACCGCTGTGCCGTCGATCCGGCCTACGCCGCCCGGCTCTCGCCCGGCTCGGTCGCCAGCCTGGCCCGCCAGGGCGGCCCGCTCACCCCCGAGGAGGCCGTCGCCTTCGAGGCCAACCCCGGCTGGCAGGACGCCGTGGCCCTGCGGGGCTGGGACGACGACGCCAAGGTGCTCGACCTGGAGGTCCCGTCGCTCGAGAGCTACCGGCCCCTGCTGGATCGCCTCGCCCGGCCGCGGCCCGACGACGCCTAGAGCACCATCCCCAGCAGGTGGCCGCCGCCGCCCGAGGCGAGCTCCTCGAAGCCGAGGTGCCGGTAGAAGCCGAGGGCCCGCTGGTTGGCCGAGCTCACCCCGAGGTGCACGCCGCGCGAACCGCCGGCGCGCAGCGCCGAGAACAGGCGCTCGAGGAGCGACCGCCCCCACCCGCCGTCCTGCGCCTCCGGCAGCAGGTCGATGTGCAGGTGCGACGGGTACCGGTCCAGCACGGCCGCCTCCGGCGAGCGCGGGTGGTGCAGCCGCACCAGGAAGAGGTCGTCGAGCCGGCCCGTCGTCTGGCCCAGCGGGTGGCGGGCGCGCACCGCCGGCCACCACTCGACCTCGCAGCGGGCGTCGAACGCGGCGGTGTCGAGGGCGCCGAGCACGTAGCCCACCGCCGGCCCGCCGTCGTCGGCGGGCGCCAGCACGAAGGCGTGCTCGGGCTCGAGGACGGCGTACGGGGCGGCGTAGAGGTCGCCGAGCAGGCGCGGGTCGGCCACCAGCTCGCTGGCGTCGTCGCCCGCCGCGCCGGTGCGCAGGCAGATCTCGTAGAGGGCGTCGAGGTCGGCCGGCCGGTAGGCGCGGATGGCGAGCTCGCTCACGGGTCGGGGGACTCCACGACGGGGTCGGGCCGGTCGTCCTGCTCGAGCTGCAGCGCACGGGCGATGACGGCGTGCATGTCGTACATGGCGGTGATGTAGGTGAGCTCGAGGACGGCCTCGTCGCTGAGGTGCCGGCGCAGCGCGGCCATCAGGTCGTCGGCCACGCGACCGCCGCCGAGCACGAGGGCGTCGGTGTAGGCGAGCACCGCCCGCTGCTCGTCCGACCACAGCCCGGCCGCCGCCCAGGCCGGCACCGCCGCGATCTGCTCCTCCGGCACCCCGTGCACCCGGGCCTGCTTGCAGTGCTGGGAGAACACGAACTGGCTGCCCCGCGCCCACCCCGCCCGGAGCTGCGCCAGCTCCCGCAGCTGCGGATCGAGGACCCGATCGGGGCTCTGGTAGAGGGCGAAGCCGTCGACGGCGTGGCGCAGCACGTCGGGCACCAGGGCGAACACCGTCCACCAGTCGCCTCGGGTGCCCGTCGCCGTGCCCGGCTCGGCCACCGGATCGCGCTCGCCGAAGAGGAGGTCGTACATCGTGGTGACGATGCCGGCGGGGGCGTCGGCTCGGGAGACCTGGCGGAGGCGGGGCACGCCGAGACGGTACGCGGCGACCGCTCGGCCCGCCCGCACCACGCCAGCGGGACCGCCGGCCGACATCACCGGGGCCGCTCGCCGGTCAGGCGGACCGCAGCGCCGCGGCGGTGGCGGCGTCGGCGGGGAAGAACGCCTCGATCGACAGCTCGGCCAGGGTGATGTCGAGGGCTGTGCCGAAGGTGGCCAGCGTGCTGAACAGCGACAGCACCGTGCCGTCGGGGCCCTCGAAGGTCATGGGCACGAAGACCAGGGAAGCCGGGTCGACCGACGTCGACGCCCGGTGGCCGGCCACGCCCGGGTAGCCCGAGACCTCGGCGTGCAGCTCGGCCAGCGCGGCGTCGGGGGCCACCGCCAGCTGGCGCTGCAGCCGCACGAGGAGGTGCTCGGCCAGCTCGGCCAGGTTGCGCACCCGCGGCCCGAGGCCGTCGGGGTGCAGGCCGAGGCGCACCACGTTCACCGGCGGCTCCAGGAGGTGCGGTGCCACCCCGGCGGTGAAGAGGCGCAGCGCGGCGTCGTTGGCCGTCACCAGGTCCCAGTGCCGGTCGACGATCAGGGCCGGGAACGGCTGGTGGGCGGTGAGGACCTGGTCGAGGGCCTGGCGCACCGGGTCCATCTCCTCGGCGTCGAGGGACCGGGCGGCGTAGACGGGCGCGTAGCCGGCCGCCAGCAGCAGGTTGTTGCGCTCGCGCAGCGGCACGTCGAGGTGCTCGGCCAGGTGCAGGACCAGCTCGCGGCTCGGCTTGGAGCGCCCCGTCTCGACGAAGCTCAGGTGGCGGGCCGACACCGCCGCCTCGTTGGAGAGGTCGAGCTGGCTGAGCCGCCGCCGCTGGCGCCAGTCGCGCAGGAGGTGGCCGACGCCGGGCACGGGAGGGGAGAGCACGCTCATGGGCCGACCGTACCGATCGCCCGGGCGCCCGTCGCCTACCTCCGAGGTAAGCGTCGCCATCGCTGACAGGCCCTGTCAGGGGCGGCGGGGCAGGCTGGGCCCATGAGCCTCCAGGTGACCTTCGACTGCACCGACGCCCACGCCCAGGCGGCGTTCTGGGCGGCCGCCCTCGACCTCGAGGTCGAGGACCACCACGACCGGATCGAGGAGGTGCTGGCCGCCGGCCACCTCGCCCCCGACAGCGACGAGATCGTGGAGCGCGACGGCCGCAAGGCCTTCCGGTCCTACGCCGCCGCCCGGGCTGCCGACGGCAACCGCCTGCTCTTCCAGGTGGTGCCCGAGGGCAAGACCGCCAAGAACCGGGTCCACCTCGACCTGCACGTGCCGGAGGGCGAGCGCGACGCCAAGGTCGCCCAGCTGCTGGCCCTCGGTGCGACGAAGCTGGCCGACGGCCGGCTCGGCCCCGAGACCTGGGTGGTCCTCGCCGACCCCGAGGGCAACGAGCTCTGCGTGGCCTGACGGCCGCCGGCTACATCAGGGTCGAGGGGGTGGCGCCGTCCCACTTCATGAGGCTGGCCGAGGTGACGCCGAAGGTCCCCATGGCGCCGAGCAGGGCGGCGAGGTGCGGGGTGGCCATGTGGGCGTCCATGGCCTCCTGGGAGGCCCACTGCTCCGAGACGTACAGCCGGCCCTGGTCCACGAGGTCGCCCGAGAACACGTAGCGCTCGCAGCCCTCCTCGGCCTGGGTGGCCTCCATGCAGGCCGACACGGCGGCGATGGCCTCGTCGCGCTTGGACGGGTCGAAGTCGATGGTGCCGGTCACGAGGATGCTCATGGCCGAGTTCCTAGCCCAAATCCCGCCCGGCGCCCCCACCGCCGCCTGCCACGATGGCGCCATGACGGTCCCGCCGCGCGACGAGCTCACCCCCACCGACCGCACCCGGGTCCGCCGCCTGCCCGACCGCGGCCGCTACGAGCGCTCCACGGTGGAGGCCATCCTCGACGAGGCGTACCTGGCCCACGTGGGCTTCGTCGTCGACGGCCAGCCCCGGGTGCTGCCGATGACCTACGGCCGCGACGGCGGCGTCGTGTACCTCCACGGTGCGGTGGGCAACGCCATGCTGCGGGCGTCGAGCGACGCCGAGGTGTGCGTCACGGTCACGCTGCTCGACGGGCTGGTGCTGGCCCGCTCGGCCTTCCACCACTCCATGAACTACCGATCGGTGGTGCTGCTGGGCCGCGCCACCAAGGTCACCGACGAGGCGGAGAAGCGGCGGGCCTTCGACGTGATCGTCGACCACGTGCTGCCCGGCCGCAGCGCCGTGGCCCGCCCGTCCGACGACGGCGAGCTGCGGGCCACCCTCGTGCTGCGGCTGCCCATCGAGGAGGCCTCGGCCAAGGTCCGGGCCCACGGCGTGGTCGACGACGAGGCCGACCTCGACCACCCGGCCTGGGCCGGGGTGGTGCCGCTGCGCCTCATCCCCGGCGCGCCCGAGCAGGACCCGGCGCAGGTCGGCACCGACCTGCCGGCCCCGGTGGTCACCCGGCCGTAGGCGCCGCCACCGGCACCCCGCCGCGCAGCACCTCGTACTGGCGCTCCGGGGCGGTACAGGGCACCCGGGCCGTCGCCGGCCCCGCTGCGGGATCGCCCTGGAGCACGGCGGCGTCGCTGGGGCAGTACTGGAGGATGTACGCCTTGCGCACCGCGTCGGTGACGTTGGGGCCCGTGAGGTGCGGGGTCAGCGACGAGAACACCACGGCCCCGCCGGCGGGCACCGGAGCGGCCACCGCGTCGTCGGCCTCGCCCTCGGTGAGGCACTCCCAGCCCAGCGGGTCGACGTGGTGGTGGGCCAGCGTGCCGAGCCGGTGGCGGCCGGGAGCGATCCACGGGCACCCGTTGTCGAGCGTGGCGTCGGTGAGCGCCACCCACACGGTGAGGTAGGCCTGCGGCTCGACGTAGGTGTACCCGTTGTCCTGGTGCCACGGCACCCGACGCGGCTTCTCGGTCTTCTTGTAGACGGCCTGGTCCCAGTAGAGGCGCACGTCGGGGCCGACGAGGTCGGCGCACAGCTCGACGATGGCGGGGTGGGCGCTGAGGGCCCGGGCGGCGGGGGAGCGGGTGACGGCGTGCAGGGCCACCGTGAGCGCGCCCGTCTCGGCGATGGAGAAGCGCCCGTCCTCCCGGGTCTGGAGGAAGGCGTCGACCTCGGCCTCGAACCGGTCGAGGTCGGCCGTCACCGCCGCCACCGTCGCGGCGTCGAGCAGGTCGGGCACCACGACGAACCCCTGCTCGTCGAACTGCGCCACCTCGTCGGCGGACAGCCGTCGGTGCGGCCCCGGGTGGGCCGCCCACTCGAACTCGGTGTTCCACGGATGTCGTCGCACGGCGCCCCCTGACCTGACGGTGCGTCAGGTTAGTGTCCCCTCGACCATCGACGAGGGGGCGCAGTGACCTATCGAGTGATCCAGTGGGCGACGGGCACCGTCGGCATCCACGCCGTGCCGGCCATCGTGGCCCACCCCGAGCTGGAGCTGGCCGGGCTGTGGGTGCACTCCGACAGCAAGGCCGGCCACGACGCCGGCGAGCTGTGCGGCGGCCCGCCCGTCGGCGTGGCGGCCACCCAGGACGCCGACGCCCTGCTCGCCTCCGGTGCCGACTGCGTCTGCTACACCGCCAACTCCGACCTGCGCCCCGACGGCGTGGTCGACGACATCGTGGGGATGCTGGCCGGCGGCCTGAACGTGGTGAACACCTCGTACGTGCCGCTGCTGTTCCCGAAGGCGGCCGGCGACGGCGTCTACGACCGCCTCCAGGCGGCCTGCCTCGAGGGCGGGAGCAGCTTCTACACCTCCGGCATCGACCCGGGCTTCGGCAACGCCGGCATCACCATCCACGCGCTGGCGCTGTGCAAGGAGGTGCGCCGGGTGCGGATGCGCGAGATCGTGAACTACGCCACCTGGGACAACCCCTTCACGATGTTCCAGATCATGGGCTTCGGGAAGCAGGACCCGTCGCAGTCGCTGCTGCTGTCGCCCGGCTCCACTGCGCTGGCGTGGGGCCCGGTGCTGCACCTGGTGGCGTCGGCCATCGGCCTGCAGCTCGACGACGTGCAGGAGACCCACGAGATCATCCGCGCCGACGAGGACATCACCATCGCCTCGGGCACCGTCGAGCAGGGCACCATCTCCGGGATGCGCTTCGAGATCATCGGCCTGGTCGACGGCGAGGAACGCATCGTCGTGGAGCACGTCACCCGCCTGCGCGACGGCGACGCCCCCGACTGGCCGCAGGGCAGCGGCTACCGCATCGACGTCGAGGGCGAGCCCCACGTGCACATCGAGCTCGGCCTCTCCAGCGACGTCGGCGACCACAACCACGCCGGCTGCCTGGCCACCGCCATGCACGTGGTCAACGCCATCCCGCACGTGGTGCGGGCCGAACCGGGCGTCCTGACCATGCTCGACCTGCCGGTGTACAGCGCCTCGGTGGGCTGACCCTCAGCGGTCGAGGTAGGCGATCACGCGGTCGGCCACCGCGGCGCTGCGCCGCGCCGCGCCGACCGGGTCGCCGTCGGGCTCGGCGACGGGCGCCGGCGGCAGCTCCAGCTCGGGCGCGTGGCGCTCGGCCAGCGCCCGCCCGAGGTGCGTGGCCAGGCGGACGGCGCCGGCATCGACGCTCCAGAGCGCCTCGAACCGGCCGTCGGTGCGCTCCCAGCCGGCCAGCACGGCGGTGGCGCCGACGCCGTCGCACACCACCGACCACTCGCGCCGCATGGGGTCGTCGGCGGCGATGGCCACCTCCACGGTGCTGCCGTGGCGGCGGCTCCGGGGGAAGTCGGCGAACACGATCGTGGCGGCCGCGGTGTCGTGCAGGTCGGCCCACCGGTGGCGGGCGGCCTCGTGGGCGACCTCCGACTGGAACGCCGCGACGAGGTGCGGGCGGTCCGCGTGGGCGCGCGCCTCGTCCTCGATGGCCTGGCTGAGGGCCAGCATGGTGCGCCGCGTGAGGGCGTGGGTGGGGAGGTCGGGGCGGGCCCGGTGCAGCCCGGCGAAGATCGAGCGGTCGTCGAGCGGGCCGCGCACCGGGTCGGCCGCCCGCACCTGGGCGATGGCGGCCTCGACCGAGCGCCCGCCCTCCCGTTCGGCGACCACCCGCAGGATGCGGGCCACGTCGTCCTCGAGGTAGCGACGGTGGCCGCCGGGAAGGCGCTGGGGCACCGGGAAGCCGTGGCGCCGCTCCCAGGCCCGCAGCACCGAGACGCTCACCCCCGTGCGGGCCGCCACGGCGGAGATCGTGAGGCCGGCAGCCGGTGAGGTGGACACGCTGTGGAGGTTATCTGCACAGCGGGTAGCATCGGTGCCGTGTCGACCGGCGTGGACCTGACCCAGCCCCAGCAGCTCGCCGCCGAGCACGTCGTGCTGCTCGACGGCCGGGGCCGCCCGGCGGGGACGACGCCCAAGGCCGACGCCCACCACCGCTCGACCGCGCTGCACCTCGCCTTCTCCTGCCACCTCGTGCGACCCGATGGTGCCGTGCTGCTCACCCGGCGGGCCCTCGACAAGCGCACCTGGCCCGGGGCCTGGACCAACGGGTGCTGCGGCCACCCGCAGGCGGGGGAGACGCTGCGAGCCGCGATCGTCCGGCGGGTGCGCGAGGAGCTGGGCCTCGAGCTGGGCCGCGTCGGGCTGGCCCTGCCCGACTTCGCCTACCGTGCCCAGATGGGCGACGGCACGGTGGAGCACGAGCTGTGCCCCGTGGCGGTCGCCGAGGTCGTCGGCGGCGAGGCCACCGTCGACCCCTCGGAGGTGGAGGACCTGGCCTGGGTGTCGTGGGACGACCTGGTGGCCCGAGCCGATCGCGACCCGAGCTCGCTCAGCCCCTGGTCGGTCGAGCAGATCCACCAGCTCCGGCGCCTGGCCCCGTCGCCGGCGGCCTGGCTGGCGTCGGGCGACGCCGCCCGGTCCGCCGCGCTGCTGGACGCGCCGATCGCCGCCCCGCCGGCCGAGCCGCCGGCGGCCACGTCCGCCGCCCCGCCCGAGGGGGCGCTGGCCGTCGTCCACGGCCCGCTGCGCGACCTGCTGGCCGACTTCCTCGACGCCAAGGCGGCCGAGACGGAGGCCCTCGACCCTGCGCTGCGCGAGGTGACCCACGAGATCCGGGCGCTGGTCGACGCCGGCGGCAAGCGCCTCCGCCCGGCGTTCGTCTACTGGGGGCACCGGGCGGCCGGGGCCAGCCACGACGACGCCGTGCTGCGCCCGGCGGCCGCCGTCGAGCTGCTGCACACCTTCGCCCTGCTGCACGACGACGTGATGGACCGCTCGGCCACCCGGCGGGGCCGCCCCAGCGCCTACGCCAGCTTCGCCGCCGCCCACCGCGACGGCGACCGCCTCGGCGACAGCGACTGGTTCGGGTGCAGCGCCGCCATCCTCGCCGGCGACCTCACCTACGTGTGGGCCGACGAGCTCTTCGACGCCACCGACCTGCCGGCCGCCGCCGTCACCCGGGCCCGGGCGGTGTTCACCGCGCTGCGCCGCGAGGTGATCGCCGGCCAGCACCTCGACCTCGTGCTGGCCAGCGACCGCCACGCCCACGAGGACGGCGCCCGCAACGTGGCCCTGCTGAAGTCGGCCCGCTACACCGTCACCCGACCGCTGGAGCTGGGCGCCGCCCTGGCCGAGGGCGGCGAGGCGGTGGCGCCGGCCCTGGCCGCCTACGGCGACGCCGTGGGCATCGCCTTCCAGATGCGCGACGACATCCTCGGGCTCTTCGGCGACCAGGCGGTCACCGGCAAGAGCACGCTCGACGACCTGCGCGAGGGGAAGCGCACGGTGCTGGTGCTGCGAGCCCTGCGCCTGGCCGATCCCGACCAGCGACAGCTCCTCGAGGCCTGCCTGGGCGACCCCGACCTCACCCCCGAGCGCGCCCTGGCGGCCCGCGAGGTGGTGGCCGCCACCGGTGCCCTCGCCTCGGTGGAGGCGCTGCTGGTGGCCCAGCACGCCCTGGCCCTCGAGGCCGTCGCCGAGGTGCCCGAGCCGGCTCGCTCGGCCTTGCACGAGCTGGCCGGCCTGGCCATCCAGCGGCGGTGGTGACCGTGGCGGGGCGCTCCAAGCGCGTGGTCATCGTGGGGGCCGGCCTCGGTGGGCTCTCGGCCGCCTGCCACCTGGCCGGTGCCGGCCACGACGTCACGGTGCTGGAGGCGGCGTCGATCCCCGGCGGGCGCGCCGGCAGCCTCGAGCGAGACGGCTACCGCTTCGACACCGGCCCCACCGTCCTCACCATGCCGAACCTCATCGACCGCTGCTTCGAGGCGGCCGGGGTCGACGGCGCCGAGCTGCTCACGCTGCGCCCCGTCGATCCGATGTACCGGGCCTGCTACGCCGATGGCTCCGAGCTGCGGGTCCGCCACGGCCGCGACGCCATGACCGAGGAGATCCGGCAGGTCTGCGGGCCCGCCGAGGCCGAGGCCTTCGGCCGGTTCTGCGAGTGGCTGGGCAAGCTCTACGAGCTCGAGATGCCCAACTTCATCGAGCGCAGCTTCGACTCCCCGCTCGACCTCGCCTCGCCGCTCAAGCCGGCCCTCGACCTCGTGCGCATGGGTGGCTTCCGCAAGCTGGCCAAGGTGGTCAGCAGCTACTTCTCCGACGAGCGGCTGCAGCGCATCTTCAGCTTCCAGTCGATGTACGCCGGCCTGGCCCCCTACGAGGCGCTGGCCATCTACGCCGTCATCACCTACATGGACAGCGTCAACGGCGTGTTCATCCCGGTGGGCGGCATGCACGCGCTGCCCGTGGCGCTGGCCACCGCCGCCGAGCGGGCCGGGGCCACCTTCCGCTACGACACGCGGGTCGACCGGATCCTGCTGCGGGAGGGCACCTCCGGCGCCGTCACCGGCGTGCGCCTCGAGGACGGCGAGGTGGTGGAGGCCGACGCCGTGGTGGCCAACCCCGACCTGCCGGTGGCCTACCGCACCCTGCTGCCGGGCACCCCCATGCCGCTGATGGCCCGTCGGGGCGACTACTCGCCCTCCGCGCTGGTGTGGCACGTGGGCGTGCGCGGCGACCTGCCGCCCGGCACCGAGCACCACAACATCCACTTCGGCACCGACTGGGACGGCGCCTTCCGGGCCATCCTGAAGGACGGCGTGCGCATGCCCGACCCGTCGCTGCTGGTGAGCGTGCCGTCGCTGCACGAGCCCACCATGGCGCCCGAGGGCGGCCACGCCATCTACGTGCTGGAGCCCACCCCCAACCTCGACGGCACGGTCGACTGGACCCGCGAGCGCCCGAAGGCGCGGGACCAGCTCCTCGGCCACCTGGAGCGCCTCGGCTACCCGACCGCCATCGAGGTGGAGGAGCTCGTCGACCCCCTCGACTGGGAGCGCCAGGGCATGGAGCGCGGCACGCCGTTCGCGCTGTCGCACAAGTTCCGCCAGACCGGGCCCTTCCGGCCCGGCAACCTGGAGAAGCGGGCCCCCGGGCTGGTGTTCACCGGGTCCAGCACGCTGCCCGGGGTCGGCGTGCCGATGGTGCTGGTGTCGGGCATGCTGGCGGCGCAGCGCGTCGCCGCCATGGAGGGCTGAGCATGACCGTCACGCTCGACGAGAGCTACGCCCGGTGCCGCGAGCTGAACAAGCGCTACGGCACCACCTACTACTGGTCGACCTACGCGCTGCCCCGGCTCAAGCGCCACCACGTGTGGGCGCTCTACGCGTTCTGCCGCCACGCCGACGACATCGTCGACGACCTCGGGCCCGTCTCGGTGGAGGTGCGGGAGAAGGCGCTGACCGACTTCGGCGACCGCTTCTTCGCCGACCTCGAGGTCGGGCGCTCCGACGACCCGGTCCTCAAGGCCGTGGTCCACACCGTGCGGGCCTTCGACATCGACCCCGACTGCTTCCGGCGCTTCCTGCGCTCGATGGCCATGGACCTCACGGTCACCGGCTACGCCACCTGGGACGACCTGCGGGGCTACATGGACGGCTCCGCCGCGGTCATCGGCGAGATGATGCTGCCGATCCTCGAGCCGCTGCGGCCCGAGGCCCTCCAGCACGCCCGAGACCTCGGCGACGCCTTCCAGCTCACGAACTTCCTGCGCGACGTCGCCGAGGACCTCGATCGGGGCCGGGTGTACCTGCCGCAGGAGGACCTCGACCGCTTCGGCGCCGACCCGCACCGCCGGGTGGTCGACGGCCCGTGGCGCGACGTGATGCGCTTCGAGATCGACCGCTGCCGCGAGCTCTACCGGTCGGCCGACCTCGGGGTGGGCATGCTGCCGGTCACCTCGGCCCGCTGCATCCAGGCCGCCCGCACCCTCTACTCGGAGATCCTCGAGCGGATCGAGGCGGCCGACTACGACGTGTTCACCACCCGGGCCGCCGTGCCCACCTGGCGCAAGGCCACCCTGGCCGGCCGCATGGTGCTCACGCAGCGGTGAGCGCCAGCACCGTCACCCTCCTCGTCGGGGGGTGGCTGGCGGGCCTCGTGCTCCTGTGGCGGGTGCGCACGCCGCCGCCCGTGGGCGACGGCGCGGCGCTGGCGGCCACGGTGTCGGTGGTGGTCCCGGCGCGCGACGAGGCGCACAACCTGCCCCGCCTGCTCGCCTCGCTGCAGGCCCAGCAGCCCGCCCCCCTCGAGGTGATCGTCGTCGACGACGGCTCGCTCGACGCCACCGCCGAGGTGGCCGCCGCCCACGGCGCCACGGTCGTGGCCACCGAGCCGCTGCCGCCGGGGTGGGCGGGCAAGCCGTGGGCCACCGCCGCCGGCGTGGCGCGGGCCCGCGGCGAGCGCCTGCTGCTCCTCGACGCCGACACGTGGCTCTCGCCCGACGGCGTGGCCCGCCTCGTGGCCGCCCACGGCTCGCAGGCGCCCGACGGGCTCCTGTCGGTGCAGCCGTTCCACGTGGCCGAGCGCCCGTACGAGCAGCTCTCGGCCGTCCCCAACGTGGTGTCGGTGCTGGCCTCGGGCACCGCCGCGCTGCGCCCGGCCCGCTCGCCGGGCGTGGCCTTCGGCCCCTGCCTGCTCACCACCCGCGCCGCCCTCGCGGCGGTGGGCGGGTTCGAGGCGGTGGCGGGGGAGAGCATCGAGGACATCGCCCTGGCGCGCGCCTACGAGCGCGCCGGCCGCCGGGTCCGGTGCCTCGGCGGCGGCGCGGTGGTGCGCTTCCGGATGTACCCCGAGGGGCTCCGGTCGCTGGTGGAGGGCTGGAGCAAGAACCTCTCGGGCGGCGCCCGCCGGGCCCGGCCGCTCCCGCTCCTCGGCGCCGTGCTGTGGGTGTGCGGGGCGGTGTCGGCCGCCATCGAGGGCCTCACCTGGTCGACGCCCTGGGCGGCCGTCGCCTACTCCGCGGTGGCGGGCCAGCTGGCCTGGATGCTGCGCCGGCTCGGCTCGTTCCGCTGGTGGGCGGCCGTGCTGTTCCCGATCCCGCTGCTGGCCTTCCTGGTGCTCTTCGCCCGGTCGCTGGTGCTGCGGGTGGTGCGGCGCCGGGTCACCTGGCGGGGCCGCACCATCGACGTGCGGGGGGCCTGAGCCCGTGCCGCTGCTCGTGAGCCTCTCCTTCTGGGGCACGCTGCTGGCCAACGTGGTGGCGTGGGCGGTGGTCCACACCGCCAGCGGGTACCTCGTGCACCGGCTCCCGCTCGAGCGCCTCCAGCACGACGGCTGGCTGCTGCGCCCCCGCCGGTGGGAGCGCGACGGCCGCACCTACCAGCGGTGGCTGCGCATCCGGGCGTGGAAGGACCACCTGCCCGAGGCGGGGGCGCTCTTCTCGGGCGGCGTGTCGAAGCGGGCGCTCACCGGATCGCTGGCCGGCGGGCTGCCCCGCTTCGTGGCCGAGACGCGCCGGGCCGAGCGCGGCCACTGGATGGCGCTCGGGGCCGGCCCCCTGTTCGCGCTCTGGAACCCACCGAGCGGCCTGGCCCTGATGACGGCCTACGGCGTGGTGGTGAACGCGCCGTTCATCGCCGTCCAGCGCTACAACCGGCTGCGAGCGGCGAAGGTGCTCAGCCGACGGGGGTGACGTCGCTGCGCTCGAGGGGGTCGTAGCCGGCTCGACGGCCCTCGGGCACCTCGCCGCGCACGAGCGGCAGCAGCATGCCGTAGGGCTCGGCGCCGGTGAGGTGATGGTCGCGGTGCGACTCGCGCAGCCACTCCAGGTACGCCACCCGCGGCAGCCGCAGCGGCAGCCGGTGGTGGATGTAGACCTCGTGGATGAACGTGTAGACGGCGCCGTAGAGGGTCACGCCGATGGCCACCCACCACAGCGCGTTGGCGCCGCCCGCCCCGAGGGCGAACAGGGCGATCCCCACGGCGGAGAAGCAGACCGGGAACAGGTCGTTCTTCTCGAAGAACGACGCCTTGGGGGCGTGGTGGCTGCGGTGCCACGCCATGGCGAAGCCGTGCATCACCCAGCGGTGGGCGGCGTAGCTCACGGCCTCCATGGCCACGAACGCCGTCACCACGAGCAGCAGGGGGCTCATGCGCCCACCCCTTCGCGGTCGGTCGTCATCGTGGCCCCATCCTCGTCGCCCAGCCGCCGGCCCAGCCAGTCCCAGGTGAGCATCACGAACGTGAGCATCGCCAGGGCGTAGGCGTACTCCTCCAGCAGGATGTTCCAGATCGGGTAGATCCCGGTGGTGTCGCTCGGGCGGTACATGACGATCGGCGCCGACAGCTTGGTGAGCCAGCCGTCGACCGGGATCATGAAGCCGAAGCAGATGCCCATCGAGATCCAGTAGGCCGGCTCGCGGAACAGGCCCGAGCGCAGCACCTTCAGCTCGAGCAGGATCACGGCGACCGCCGAGGCCACCGCCAGGGTGGGGTAGATGGGCGGCATCAGGCCGACCGTCGCAGCTTCGGGAGCAGCAGGCGCACGGTCTCGAGGGTGAGGAGGCCGCAGATGGGGATCACCGCGAAGAAGATCAGCTCCTCGATCACCATCCCGCCGGGTGCCTCGATGCCCAGCGTGTAGTCGGGGCTGAAGCTCCAGGTGCCGTGGGCGGTGGCCCACAGGTCCCACAGCACGAACAGCGTGAACGCCGGCGCCAGGGCCAGGAAGAGCCGCTTCGGCTGCCGCCAGACGCGAGCGCCGAACACCAGCTCGAGCGGCAGCGTGATGAGCACGCACGCGCCCATCAGCGCGAGGTACTGGTACCGATCCACGGCTCGGAGTCTACGAGCGGGCCCTGGTGGTCAGAGGTCGGGCAGGCCCAGGTCGAGGTTGGGCTGCTCGATGCCGCCGTCGACCTCCACCACCTTGCCGGTCACGTAGCCGCCGGCCGGCGAGGCGAGGTACAGCACGGTGGCGGCGATCTCCTCCGGGTCGCCGATCCGGCGCAGCGGCGTGCCCTGCTCCATCGAGGTGCGCAGCCCGTCGTCCTCCAGCACCATCTCGAGGGCGCTGGTGGCGATCGACCCCACGGCGATGGCGTTCACCCGGATGCGGGGGGAGAGGTCCTGGGCCGCCAGCCGCGTCCAGTGCGAGAGCGCCGCCTTGGCGGTCCCGTAGGCCACGAACCCGCGGCCCGACGTGCGGCCCATCATCGACGAGATGCCGACCACGGCCCCGCCGTCGCCGGCCAGCATGATCGGGACGGCGGCCAGCGTGAGGGCGTGGGCGGTGGCCACGTTCCAGGAGAACTCGCGCACGAGCCGACCGGGCGACGTGTCGAGGAACGGGCGGGGCATGGTGCCGCCGACGTTGTTGACCACCACGTCGAGGCGCCCGAAGGCGTCCCGGGCGGTGGCGGCCAGGCCGGCCACGGCGTCGAGGTCGCTGAGGTCGGCCGGCACCACCACGGCGCGGCGGCCCACGGCCTCGATCTGCTCGGCGACGGCCTGCAGCTGGCTCTCGGTGCGCGACGAGATGACCACGTCGGCCCCCGCCTCCGCGAGGGCCAGGGCCGAGGCGGCGCCGATGCCGCGGCCGGCCCCGGTCACGATGGCCACCTTGTCGTCGAGCTGGAATCGGTCCTGGATCATCACGCTCCTCATCTGACGGGTCGTCAGGGACCCTAACGGGCGCTCCATGACATCGGTCACAGTCAGGGTGATCCCTGATTGCACGGGGCCTCCGCCGTCGTATGTTGCTCGGAGCGCTGGTGCCCGATGACTGCGGCGGACGCGGTCCGTCTCCCCGGCACACCCCCCAGCCCGTCCCCCCGGAGGTCCCCGTGTTCGCTCGTCTCGGTTCCTGGTGCCACGACCGGCGCCGCCTGGTGGTGGCCCTGTGGCTGGTGGCGCTGTTCGCCCTCGGCGGGATCTCCAGCGCGGTCGGCACCGACTTCCGCGACGACTTCAACCTGCCGGACGTCGAGAGCCGCACCGGCTTCGACCTGCTCGACAGCGAGTTCGGCGGCCAGGGCGCGGGCGTCAGCGGCACCATCGTGTTCCGGGCCGACCAGGGGGTCACCGACCCCGACGTGCAGGCCGGCATGGAGGGGCTCTTCGCGGAGCTCACCGAGGAGTTCGACACCCTCAGCATCGCCAGCCCCTACGCCGAGGGCGGCGAGCGCCAGATCGCCCCGTCCGGCGAGCTGGCCGGCCAGGTGGCCTTCGCCGACATCGAGCTGCCCGAGGGCACCACCTTCGCCGAGACCACCGAGGTCAGCGAGGCCATCCAGGCCGGCACCCCCGACCTCGAGGGCCTGCAGGTCGAGGTGGGCGGCGCCAGCTTCGGCGAGTTCGAGACCCCCGAGTCGGAGATCATCGGCCTGGCCTTCGCCATCGTGATCCTCATCCTGGCCTTCGGCTCGGTGCTCGCCATGGGCCTGCCCATCGGGGTGGCCCTGGCCGGCATCAGCGTCGGCACCACCTTGCTCCTGCTGCTCACCAACGTGCTCTCGGTGCCGGACTTCGCCCAGTTCCTCGGGATCATGATCGGCCTCGGCGTGGGCATCGACTACGCCCTGTTCATCGTCACCCGGTACCGGGAGAACCTCCACCACGGCCACGACGTGCGGGAGTCGACGTCGATCGCCATCGACACCGCCGGCCGCGCCGTCGCCTTCGCCGGCATCACCGTCGTCATCTCCTTCCTCGGGATGCTGGTGATGAACGTGGCCTTCGTCTCGGGGCTCGCCATCGCCGCCGCCTCGGTGGTGCTGGTCACCGTGGTGGCCTCGCTCACCCTGCTGCCCGCCCTCCTCGGCTTCGCCGGCGAGAAGGTGGAGGTCACGCGCTGGCGGGGCCTCATCGCCGCCGGGCTGGTGGCCCTGGCGCTGCTCGGCGTCGGGCTCAAGATCGATCCGTTCCTGCTCGGCCTCCCGCTGGCCGTCGTGGTGCTGGTGGCCGGGTTCGCCGTGGCCCCGCTGCGCCGGGAGGTCCCGCGCCGTGAGCCCAAGCCGCTCACCCAGACCACCGCCTACCGGTGGAGCCGCCTCATCCAGCGGCGCCCGTGGCCGGCCGCGGTGCTCGGCGTGGTGGTGCTCGGCGTGCTGGCCATCCCCACCTTCGGCCTGCGCCTCGGGTTCTCCGACGAGGGCAACTTCGCCGAGGACACCACCACCCGCCAGGCCTACGACCTGCTGGCCGAGGGCTTCGGCCCGGGCTTCAACGGCCCCCTGCTGATGGTGGCCCCGCTGGCCGACGGCGTCGATCCCGCCGCCGTCGAGGGCATCACCGCCGCCGTCGCCAGCGATCCCGGGGTGGCCTTCGTGTCGCCCGCCGTCCCCAACGACCCGACCGATCCCACCGCCGTGCTGTGGCGCATCATCCCCACCACCGCGCCGCAGGACGAGGCCACCACCGACCTCGTCAACCGGCTGCGCAGCGACGTGCTGCCCCCGGCCGAGGAGGTGGCCGGCGTCGACGCCGCCATCACCGGCTTCACCGCCGTCGGCGTCGACTTCTCCGACTACCTGGCGTCCCGGCTGCCGTACTTCTTCGCCGCCGTGCTCATCCTGTCGTTCCTGCTGCTGATGACGGTGTTCCGCTCGCTGCTCGTGCCGCTCAAGGCCGTGGTGATGAACCTGCTCTCGATCGGCGCCGCCTACGGCGTGGTGGTGGCCGTCTTCCAGTGGGGCTGGTTCAGCAGCGTCACCGGGGTGTCCCCGGCGCCCATCGAGCCGTTCATGCCGATGATGCTGTTCGCCATCGTCTTCGGGCTCTCGATGGACTACGAGGTGTTCCTGCTGTCGCGGGTGCGCGAGGAGTGGCACCGCACCGGCGACAGCCACACCTCCGTGGCCAACGGCCTGGCCGCCACGGCCCGGGTGATCACGGCGGCGGCCGCCATCATGGTGGTGGTCTTCGGCGCCTTCATGCTCGAGTCCGACCGGGTCATCAAGCTGTTCGGCCTCGGCCTGTCGGTGGCCATCCTGCTCGACGCCACCATCGTCCGGATGCTCCTGGTGCCGGCCACCATGGAGCTCCTCGGCGACAAGAACTGGTGGCTGCCGCGCTGGCTCGACCGCCTCCTGCCCAACATCGACGTCGAGGGCCACGGCGACCCGCTCGAGGTCGACGAGGACGGCGAGGGCGAGCCGGAGCGAGAGCTCGTCACCGTCTGATCTCACTAGGGTCTCGCCCATGGCACGCATCGAGCTCCCGGCACCGAGCGGGATGGGCGAGCACGTCGACTGGGCGCTGCACCGGCCCCAGATGGCCGTCGGGATGGGCCAGCTGGCCGATGCCGTCTACGGCGGCACCCGGCTCCCGCTGCGGGAGCGGGAGGCGGCTCGCTACACCATCGCCCTGATCAACCACTGCGAGGTCTGCCTCGACACCCGCGCCACCGAGGCCGCCGCCCACGCCGTCGACGACGGCTTCTACGCCGAGGTGGCCGACTGGCGCGCCAGCGGGGCGCTGTCGGAGCGGGAGCGCCTGGCGGCCGAGTTCGCCCAGCGCTTCGCCCTCGACCACCAGGCCATGGACGACGACTTCTGGGCCCGCCTGCGCGGCGCCTTCGCCGACGACGAGGTGGCCGACCTCACCATGTGCTGCGGGATGTTCCTCGGCATGGGCCGGGCCATGGCCGTCGTGGGCGTGCCGGCGCCCGACGAGCGCATCCTGATCTGACCGACCGCCGCACACCGCACCACCACCACCGGGGGGACCAGTGGCCCAGCACGACCTGATCATCCGAGGCGGCACCGTCGTCGACGGCACCGGCTCGCCGGCCCGCACGGCCGACGTCGCCGTGACCGACGGCGTGGTGACGGAGGTGGGTCGCGTCGACGGCGCCGCCCGCGAGGAGCTCGACGCCGACGGCCTGCTCGTCACGCCCGGGTTCGTCGACATCCACGTGCACTACGACGGCCAGGCCACCTGGGACCACCGCCTCATCCCGTCGGCCTGGCACGGCGTCACCACCGTGGTGGCCGGCAACTGCGGGGTGGGCTTCGCGCCGGTGCGCCCGGCCGACCACGACCGGCTCATCCAGCTGATGGAGGGCGTGGAGGACATCCCCGGCGCCGCCCTCCACGAGGGGCTGCCCTGGACCTGGCAGTCGTTCCCCGAGTTCCTCGACGCCCTCGACGACCGGCCCTACGACGTCGACCTGGCCACCCACGTGCCCCACGGCGCCCTGCGCCTCCACGTGATGGGCGAGCGCGGCGCCCAGCGCGAGGCCGCCACGCCGGAGGACATCGAGGCCATGGCGGCGCTGGCCGCCCAGGCCGTGGAGGCCGGCGCCATCGGCTTCAGCAGCTCGCGCACCCGCAACCACCGCAGCTCCAACGGCGAGCTCACGCCGACGCTCACGGCCGAGGCCGACGAGCTGCTGGGGATCGCCCGGGCCATCGGCGCCACCGGCGCTGGCGTGCTGCAGCTGGTGTCCGACTTCGACGACGTCGACGCCGAGTTCGGGCTGTTCCGCTCGATGGCCGAGGCATCGGGACGGCCGCTGTCGTTCTCGCTCGCCGGCATCGACCCGGCCAAGTACCCCCGCCAGCTCGAGCTCCTCGACCAGGCCAACGCCGAGGGCGTCCGCATGCGGGGCCAGGCCGCCGCCCGCGCCATCGGCATCCTGGTGGGGCTCCAGTGCACGGTGAACCCGCTGGCCGGCAACCCCGTGTGGGGGGAGATCGCCGCGCTGCCCGTGGCCGAGCAGGCCCGGGCCATGGCCGAGCCCAGCTTCAAGGAGCGCTTCCTGGCCGCCGCCGAGCGGCCGCTGGGCGGCGCCGAGCGGATGTTCGAGCTGGGCGACCCGCCCGACTACGAGCCCGACCCGTCGACCAGCGTCGCCGCCCGGGCCGCCCGGGAGGGGCGCAGCCCCCTCGACCTCGCCTACGACCTGTTCGCCCAGGACGAGGGCCGCACGTTCCTCTACGTGCCCATCATCAACTGGTTCGACGGCACCCTCGACGGCGTGGGGGAGATGCTGGCCCACCAGCACACGGTCCCCGGCCTCTCCGACGGCGGCGCCCACGTCGGCACCATCTGCGACGCCAGCTTCCCCACCACGTTCCTGTCGCACTGGGGGCGCGACCGCGAGCGGGGCCGGCTGGAGCTGGCCTACCTCGTCCGCCAGCACACGAAGGACACGGCCGAGACCGTCGGGCTGCTCGATCGGGGCGTCCTGGCCCCCGGGTACCGGGCCGACGTGAACCTCATCGACTTCGAGGCTCTGCGCCCGCGCCGCCCCGAGATGCGCCACGACCTGCCCGCCGGCGGCAAGCGGCTCCTGCAGCGGGCCGACGGCTACGTGGCCACCGTCGTGCGCGGCGAGGTCACCTACCGCGACGGCGAGGCCACCGACGCCCTGCCCGGTCGCCTCCTGCGCGGGGGCCGCCCGGCCCCGGCGGGGGTCGGGCGATGAGGCCGGTCGGCCGCGCCGCGGCGATCGCCGTCCTGGTGCTGGCGGCCGCCTGCTCCAGCGACGACGACGACAGCGGCGCCGATGACGCCCCGGCGACCACCACCACCGTCGCCGGCGCCGAGGTCCTCGAGCTCGGCCCCGACGACGACCTCTACGCGCTGGCCGAGGACCTCGAGCCCGGCGAGCCCGGCGAGCCCGGCGAGCCCGGCGACGTGATCGCGGTGCAGGAGCTCGACGGGCTCCCCGTCGACGGCACCGTGCTGCGCGTCCTGCACCACTCGGAGTCGATCCAGGGCGACGACATCGCCGTCAGCGGGATCATCATCGTGCCGTCGGGTCCGGCGCCGGCCGAGGGCCGCCCGGTGCTCACCTGGGCCCACGGCACCACCGGGATCGCGGACGAGTGCGCGCCCAGCCTCGACCCGGAGGCCAGCGGCATCGAGCTGGCGGCGCCGTTCCTCGAGCGCGGCATGGTGTTCGTGGCCACCGACTACGAAGGCCTCGGCACCCCGGGCCGCCACCCCTACATCGTGGGGGAGAGCGAGGGCCGCGGGACGCTCGACATCGTGCGGGCCGCCCGCCAGCTGGGCGAGCGGGCCGGCGACCCCAGCGACACGACCGTGATCTGGGGCCACTCCCAGGGCGGGCACGCCGCCCTGTTCGCCAACCAGATCGCCGAGGCGTGGGCGCCCGAGCTCGACGTGGTGGGCACCGTGGCCGGCGCGCCGCCGTCGCAGCTGCCGCTCATCGCCGCCGCCCTGCGCGACAGCCCCTTCCGCTTCTACCTCGGCATGGTGGCGGCCGGGTGGTCGGCCGCCTACCCCGATGCCGACCCGGCCCTCGTGCTGTCGCCGCTCGGCCTCGAGCGCCTGGAGGTGGTCGACGACGGCTGCTCGGCGGAGCTGGCCCTGGCCTGGAACGACGAGCCCTACGACTCGCTCATCTCCGCCGACCCCTCGGAGGTGGAGCCGTGGGCCAGCCTCCTCGTGGAGAACGACCCCGGCTACGTCGTCGGGGCCTCCCCGGTGCTCATCATCCACGGCGAGGACGACGAGCAGATCCCGGTGGTGTCGTCGTCGCTGCTGCTCGACCGGATGTGCGGCATCGGCCAGGTGGTGGAGCGGCGCACGTACGCCGACCAGAGCCACGCCGGCGTGATCGGGCCCTCGCTGCCCGACATGCTCACCTGGATCGAGGACCGCCTCGAGGGCCTGCCCGCACCGACCAGCTGCTGAGCGGGGCTCAGGCCGAGCGGACCTGCTTCTCGATCCGGCCGTGGACCACGCCGTCGGCGCTGGTCCACGAGTGGCTGGAGGCCACGACGTCGAGCATGCGGTCGGTGAGCGGGTCGATCTCGAGCGGACCGGGGTGCTCCGTGCTGGCGTCGACCGAGAGGGCGTCGGCGCTGAGCTCGAAGGTGAGCGAGATGGGGGCGCCGCCGCTGGCGCCGATCAGCGCGCTGCCGAGCTCGTCGACGGCCACGCGGACCTCCTCGACGGCCTCGAGGTCGAACGGGCCGAGCGACGCCACGCCGCTGGCCACGAGGCGCAGCACGCGCAGCATGCGCGGATCGGCCGGCAGGACCAGCTGCAGGGTCGTGGGCTGGTCGGACGGGTCAGGTGACGACATCGGTTCCCCCTTGGCCCCGGCTCAGGCCGGGTCGGGGAGGACGTCGAAGGCCTCGGACGGCTCCGAGAGGCCGGTGATCTCCAGCACGCGGCTGACGATCTCCGAGCGCGGACCGATCTGCAGCCGGCCCCCCGCCTCGCTGAGCTCGCCACCGGCCGCCACCAGGGCGCCCAGGGCCGAGGAGTCGAGGAAGGTGACCTGGCTGAGGTCGAGCACCACGGTGGAGCCGCTGCCGGCCCCGCTCACCGCGGCGGCCAGCTCGGGCGACGTGCTCATGTCGAGCTCGCCTCGCACCGTGATCACCGACGGCCCCTCGTCGGGGCCACCTACCTCCACTGTGAAGCCTTCCGGCGTCGCGGGCATCGTTCTCTCCGGGCTCGATGATCTGCCCGGGGGAGGCTACACGCCGCATCGGAGGGTTCCGCATGCGCCGCGCCTACCCCCGCCCTCGCGCCGCCAGACCGTGCGGGGCCGCAGCGCTCACCGGTCTTCGAAGTGGGCGTCGGCCGCCTCGGCGCCGAGCTCGTCGGCCAGGGCGCTCAGCGTGGAGCGCAGGATGCGCGACACGTGCACCTGGCTCACACCGATCTCCTCGGCGATCTCCGACTGGGTGAGGCCCAGGTAGAAGCGCAGGTAGACCACCCGGCGCTCGCGCTCGGGGAGCGTGCTCATGGCGTCCTGCAGCATGACCCGCATGCCGGTGTCCTCGAGCTCGGGATCGGCGGCACCGGGGATGATGCCCTCCTCGCCCTCGCCGCCGACGGGGGCGTCGAGGCTCGACGCCCGGTAGGCCGCCCCGGCCTCCAGCGCCTCGAGCACCTCTTCCGGGGTGACGTCGAGGGCCTCGGCCAGCTCGTCGACCGACGGCGCCCGACCGAGGTCGTGGGACAGGTGCTCGCTGGTGGCCTTCAGCTCGAGGTGCAGGTCCTTGAGGCGCCGGCTGACCCGCATCGACCAGGTGCGGTCGCGGAAGTGGCGGCGCAGCTCGCCCGTGATGGTGGGCACGGCGAAGGTGGCGAAGCGCACCTTGAACTCGGGGTCGAACCGGTCGACCGCCTTCACCAGGGCCATGTTGGCAACCTGCAGGAGGTCGTCGGGCGACTCGCCCTTGCCGCTGAAGCGCCGCGCGCAGTGGCGGGCCAGCCACAGGTGGTCCTCGATCAACCGGTCGCGCAGCTTCGGGTCCGCGCCGGCGCGCAGCTCCTTGAAGCGCTGCTGCTCGATCTCCCTGTCGTCCTCGGACATGCCTCGGGTGGACCTCGGTGCGGTGGTGCGGTCGGGTGGGTCACGTTACCGGGGGCGGGGCCGGGCCGTGGACGCCCCGCCGGGCAGGGGGTTTGGCGGGCATCCGGGGCGGGAACAGGCAGCCCCGGGCCACGCACCACCCATCCCATCGACCGACCGGCCCGTCAGGAGCACGACATGTACATCGGCATCGGCACCATCATCCTCATCATCATCCTCATCCTCATCCTCACCTGAGGCCCGCCGACCCCTGGGCGCCTGCTCGGCGGCGCCCAGTAGGGTCACGCCGTGACTGCGGCCGTGGTGCCCCCCGATCCTCCGCCCGACGGCCGCCATGCCCGGCGCCACCGGAGCCGTGACCTCGCCGTCGACGCCATGCTCGACCTCTTGCACGAGGGCGTCGTGCGGCCGACGGCCCAGCAGGTGGCGGAGCGGGCAGGCGTGTCGCTGCGGTCGATCTTCCGGATCTTCGACGACGTCGAGTCCCTCAACGCGGCCGCGGCCTCTCGCCAGCTGAGCCGCATCCGGCACCTGTTCGTCGACGTCGTCGCCACCGGCCCGCTCCCCGGCCGGGTGCGGGCCATGGTGGAGATCAACAGCCGCCTCTACGAGACGATCGCGCCGGTGCGCCGTGCCGCCCTGCGGGTGGCGCCGGAGTCGCCGGCGCTGCAGGAGCAGCTCGGCCGGGCCCGGTCCTGGCTGCGGACCGAGGTCGAGCGGGTGTTCGCCGACGAGCTGTCGGCCGACGCGGTGAAGCCGGCCGCGCTGCCCGCCGTGGAGCTGGCCCTGTCCTTCGAGGCGTGGGACCACCTGCGGGCCGCCCAGGGGCTGTCGGTCGTGCGGGCGGCCTCGACGGTGCGCCACACCGTCACGACCCTGCTCCGGCCCTGACCACGTCGCACCCTCCGACGGTGGTCCCCTCGACCGGCGCCGCCTTCTCGGCCGCGGACTGGGGCCTCTTCTCGGCCATCGCCGCGATCTGGGGCTCCTCGTTCCTGCTGATCGCCCTCGGCCTCGAGAGCCTCGAGCCGGGGGTCATCACCCTCGCCCGCGTGGGCCTCGGGGCCCTGCTGCTGCAGGCGCTGCCCGGCACCACCACGCGCATCCAGCCCGAGGACCGCAGGCGGGTGCTGGCCCTCTCGGTGATCTGGGTGGCCGTGCCGTTCACGCTCTTCCCGATCGCCGAGCAGCACATCAACTCCGCCATCGCCGGGATGCTGAACGGCTCCATGCCGATGTTCGCGGCGCTGGTGGCGGTGGCCTTCTTCGGGCGGCGGACGACGGGCGCGCAGCTCCTGGGCGTGGCGGTGGGCTTCGCCGGGGTCGTGTGCATCAGCCTCCCCAGCCTCGACGACGGCGCCAGCGAGGCCCTCGGCGTGGTGCTCGTGCTGGTGGCCACCGCCTGCTACGGCGTCGCCGTCAACCTGGCCGCCCCGCTGCAGGCCCGCTACGGGAGCCGGGCGCTGACGGCCCGCATGCTCGGCATCGCCACCGTGCTCACCCTGCCCTACGGGCTGGCGGGCCTGCCGGGCTCGGAGGTCGAGCTGGCGCCCGTGGCGGCGGTGGTGGCGCTGGGCCTGGTCGGCACCGGGATCGCCTACCTGCTGATGGGCACGCTGGTCGGCCGGGTGGGTCCCACCCGGGCGTCGTTCATCACCTACCTCATCCCGGTGGTGTCGCTGGCGCTGGGTGTGGTGGTGCAGCACGACCACGTCGAGGTCCTGGCCCTGCTCGGCGTGGGGCTGGTGGTCGTGGGCGCGCTCCTGGCCGGACGCCAGGAGCGGCCGGGCTCAGTCCGACGAGCCGGTCAGCTCGAGGTGTGACAGCCGCCAGGTGGCCAGGGCCAGGGCCACCGCGGCGATCAGCACGAGGCGCACGAGGGCGTCGCTGCCGCCGGGGATGCCGTCGCGCACCAGGTCGAGGGGAGCGTCGGAGAGCCCGATGAAGGCCTCCCGGGCCTCCCACGACGGCGACAGCTGGGCGATCCCCGACAGCGCCGCGCCCAGCAGGCGCTCGAAGAGGAACACGAAGGCCAGCGACCACACGGCGGCCCGCCGCACGAGGCACCCGATGGCGATGAACACGGCCACGTAGGCCAGGGCCCCGAACGCCGCCGAGATGGCCGCCGGGCCGGCCGACCCGCCGGCGCCCGCCACCACGGCGGACAGGGCGAAGGCCACGGCCAGGCAGGTGGCGGCGATGAGGCTGCCGCCGAGCCAGCGGCCCAGCACGATCTGCCAGGTGGGCACGGGCGCCAGCCACGTGAAGGTGAAGGCCCCGCTGCGCACCTCGGCGCCGAGCACGGCGTCGCCGATCACCAGGCAGGTGACCGGGAGCACCAGGCCGAACAGGGCGGTGCGGGCGACGTCGGCGAAGGCGCGGGTGGCCTCGTCGTCGAGGGTGGTGGCCAGCAGGCCGAAGAGCACCGCCGCCGCGCACGGGAGCAGCACGCCGACCCAGCGCCGGCCCGGCAGGCACGACCGCACGGTGTAGGCCACGATCGCCACGACCGGGTGGCGGGCGCGGCGGGTGGGGCTGGGCTCGGTGGTGGCCGTCAACGCACGAGCTCCCGGAAGAGGCTCTCGAGGGAGTCGTCGAGGGGACGGACCTCGGTGATCGACACGCCCAGCTCCTGGGCGGCCCGCGGGAGCACCACGGCCAGCTCACGGGCGCGCGTGCTCGAGATCACCAGGGCGTCGCCGTCGAGCGTCACGCCGGCGACGGCGTCGTTGGCCAGCAGGGCGGCGGCCAGCCGTCGGTTCCCCTCGGAGCGCACCAGCACCTGGCGGGGGACCTGGTCCATCGTGTCGCGGATGGCCCGGTGGCCGCCGGCCGCGGCCAGACGGCCCCGCACCACCACGATCACCCGGTCGGCCATGGCCTCCACCTCGTGCAGCACGTGCGAGCTCACGATCACGGTGCGGCCCTCGGAGCCGAGGCGCTGGAACAGCTCGATGAGCCGGTGGCGCTGCACGGGGTCGGCGCCGTTGAGCGGCTCGTCGAGCACGAGCACGAGGGGGTTCTTCACGAGGGCGGCGGCCACCTTGGAGCGCTGGCGCATGCCCTTGCTGAAGCCGTCCATGCTGCGGTCGGCCGCCGGGAGCATGTCGACCGTGCCGAGCGCCCAGTCGACGATGCGCCGGTCGGTGATGCGGTGGAGGTCGGCGACGTAGGCGCACAGCTGCCGCGGCGTGAGGCCCTTGGGCACCGCCTCGTCCTCGGGCACCAGCGCCAGCCGCTGGAACACCTCGCGGTGCTGGCGGGGCGAGCGGCCGTCGACCAGCACGTGGCCCTGGTTGACGGGCAGCAGGCCGGTGATGGCCCGCATCAGCGTGGTCTTGCCGGCGCCGTTCGGGCCCAGGAGGCCGGTCACGCCGGCACCGAACGAGCAGCTCAGCTCCGAGAGCGCCACCTTCTGGCCGAACCACACCGAGACGTCGGTGGCCACGACGGTGGCGTCGGCCACGAAGGCGGGGTCGAGGGCCGCGGCCGGGGGCGGCGGCGGGGCCGGCAGGGTGGTCATCGCTCGACCTCGTCGTAGCGGACCACGAGCGTGGCCAGCGCGACGGCCAGGACGACCGCGAACACGATCACCGCGTAGAGCCCACCGTTGGCCAGGCCCGACATCGGGTGGGTGGGATCGACCTCCCCGAGGAACACGAGGTCGCGCAGCACGAGCGGCAGGGAGAAGAGGTTGAGCAGCGGCGCCGCGGTGGGCTCGTCGCGGTCGATCACCACGAAGCCGCTGCCGTCGCCCTGGTCGCCGTCGATGGGCCCGCCGAAGGGCGGCAGCGCCTCGCCGTCGACGGTGGTGGGGGCGGGGCCCTGCTCCACCTGGAGCTCGGCGGTCTGGGGGCCGACGAGCACGGCGGCCACGATCGACGTGACGAGGAAGAGCCCCACGATGGAGGCACCGGCGATGATCCGGCGCGAGGTGAGCGACGCCACGGCCACGCCGATGGCGGAGTAGTAGAGGGCCTGGAGCCCGACGGCCACCGGCACCTGCCACATGACCTCGGCGTTCTCGCGGGCGTAGGTGAGGGCGCCGTCGTTGGTCACCAGCATCTGGCCGACGAAGAGGATGACCTGCGGCACGAACGAGAAGGCGAAGAGGATCGCCGTCATCGCCCCCACCTTGGCGATCACGTAGTCGATGCCGGTGAGCGGGCGGGCGAAGATCAGCGGCAGCACCCGTTGGCGCCGGTCGGGGCACATGATGTCGGGGGCGGTGAGGGCCACGAACACCAGCAGCGCGTTCGAGACGCCGACGTACTCGCGGTAGGTGATGAACTCGATCTCGGAGGCCACGGTGTCGCGGGTGAGGTAGCGCACGCCCACGTTCACGATGGCGGGCACGACGGCGATGGCGAGCAGCGTGAAGGGCGCCACCTTCTGGCGCCACGAGCGGCGCAGCCCGAGGGCGCGGCGCACCGACGCCCGGAACAGGGCCGTGCGCCCGGCGGTGCGACCGCCGCGCGGGCCGTCGTAGGGCCGGTAGCCGCGGTCGTAGACGGCGCCGACCATCAGCCCTGCCCCGCCCGGGCGAGGTACACGTCGTCGAGCGAGGTGAGGCGGGTGGTCATGCGGTGCAGCGGCAGGCCCAGCTCCACCACGGTGTCGCGCACGGCGTCGATGTCGGCCTGGCCCTCGACCTGCACCTCCACGACGCCGGCCACCTCCGTGGCCGGCAGCGACCGGCGGGCGAGGCCGGCGATGAGCGCCGCCCGCTCCACGCCGACGTCGACCGTGAGGACGCCGGTGCGCTCGAGGAGCGACCCGGTGGCGCCGGACACGACCAGCCGGCCGCCGTCGAGCATCACCACGTGGTCGCACACCTGCTGCACGTCGTCGAGGAGGTGCGTGGCCAGCAGCACGGAGATGCCGAGCCCGCCGAGGCGGGCCACCAGGGCGAGCATCTCCTCGCGGCCCATCGGGTCGAGCCCCGCCGTCGGCTCGTCGAGCAGGACGAGCTCCGGATCGGCCACCAGGGCCTGGGCCAGCTTGGTGCGCTGGCGCATGCCCGTGGAGAAGCCGCCCACCGGGCGGAAGCGGGCCTCGTCGAGGCCGACCAGGTCGAGCACGTCGGAGGCCCGCTGGCGGGCGGCCCGAGCGGGCAGGCCGCTGAGCTCGCCGAGGGTGGCCACGACGTCGGCGGCGGTCTGGTCGAGCGGGAGGCAGTCGTGCTCGGGCATGTAGCCCAGGCGGGCCCGGGCGCCGATGGGGTCGGCGGCGACGTCGACGCCGCACACCTCGAGCGCCCCGTCGCTGGGGTGGCTGAGGCCGAGCATCATCCGGAACAGCGTGGTCTTCCCGGCCCCGTTGGCCCCGACCAGGCCGATCCGCCCGCGGGGCAGGTCGAGGTCGAGCCCGTCGACGGCCGTGACGGCGTCGTAGCGCTTGGTCAGACCCGTCGCCCGCAGCAGGGAGGAGGAAGGGTCCGGCACGGCACCAGTGTGCCCTGATGTCGCCTTCCCGGTGGCGAACCTCTAGAGTTCCAGGGAATCAGGGAAGTCAGTCGGACTTGCTTGCAATGCAGATAGAGAGAAAACAGTGGCTACTGGAACCGTGAAGTTCTTCAACAACGAGAAGGGCTTCGGCTTCATCTCCCGCGAAGAGGGCGACGATGTGTTCGTCCACTTCTCCAACATCCAGGGCTCTGGCTACAAGAGCCTCGACGAGGGTCAGCGAGTCGAGTTCGACGTGGCTCCGGGTCGCAAGGGCGAGGAAGCCCAGAACGTCCGGGTCATCTAGTCCCGAAACGTCTTGACGGAGCCGCCGGCCTTCGGGCCGGCGGCTCTTTCATGCCGGTGGCTCGGTCAGCCGCCACCGGTGTCCCCCGAGCAGGCTGACGCGGACGTCGAGGGCGCCGCCGCTGACGTCGAAGGAAAGGAAGTACCCCATGGCTGCACAACGGACGAGCTTCGAGAAGCTCCAGCGTGACCGAGCCAAGAAGGCCAAGCAGGCCGCCAAGCGAGAGAAGCGCCTCGAGAAGGGCACCGAGCCCGAGGGCGAGGAGCTGGAGCCCATGGCCCCGGCCGAGCCCGGCGTCGAGCTCTCCGCCGCCGAGCTGCTGAAGCGGGTGGAGGAGATCCACCGGCTGTTCGACGACAAGAAGATCAGCTTCGAGGACTTCGAGGAGCAGAAGGCGGACCTCATGGCCCGCATCTCCGTCGACTGAGCCCCGGGTCGGCCGGCTGCCCCGCCCTACACGTTGCGGCGGTAGCGGCCGCCGACCTCGAACAGCGTGTCGGTGATCTGGCCGAGGCTGCACACCCGCACGGCGTCCATCAGCACGGCGAAGAGGTTGTCGCCGGCGAGGGCGGCCTGGCGGAGGCGCTCCAGCATGGCGGGGGCGGCGTCCGCATGGCGGGCGTGGAAGTCGTGGAGCCGGCGCAGCTGGCTCTGCTTCTCGGCGTCGGTGCTGCGCGCCAGCTCCACCACCGGCAGGTCCTCGGCCTCCGCGGCGGTGGGCAGGAACGTGTTCACGCCGATGAGCGGCAGCGTGCCGTCGTGCTTGGCGTGCTCGTAGCGCATCGACTCGTCCTGGATGCGACCGCGCTGGTAGCCGGTCTCCATGGCGCCGAGCACGCCGCCGCGCTGCGAGATGGCCTCGAGCTCGGCGAGCACGGCCTCCTCCACCAGGTCGGTGAGCTGCTCGATGACGAAGCTGCCCTGGTTGGGGTTCTCGTTCATGGAGAGGCCCCACTCGCGCGTGATGATGAGCTGGATGGCCAGGGCCCGGCGGACCGACTCGTCGGTGGGGGTGGTGATGGCCTCGTCGTAGGCGTTGGTGTGGAGGCTGTTGGCGTTGTCGTAGAGCGCGATGAGCGCCTGCAGGGTGGTGCGGATGTCGTTGAAGTGCATCTCCTGGGCGTGCAGCGACCGCCCGGAGGTCTGCACGTGGTACTTCAGCTTCTGGGACCGCTCGCCGGCGCCGTAGCGGTCGCGCATCGTGATGGCCCAGATGCGCCGGGCCACCCGGCCCAGCACCGTGTACTCCGGGTCCATCCCGTTGGAGAAGAAGAAGGACAGGTTGGGGGCGAAGTCGTCGATGTCGAGCCCGCGGGCGAGGTAGGCCTCCACGTAGGTGAGGCCGTTGGCCAGCGTGAAGGCCAGCTGGCTGAGGGGGTTCGCGCCCGCCTCGGCGATGTGGTAGCCGGAGATCGACACGCTGTAGAAGCTGCGCACCTCGTGCTCCACGAACCACTCGGCGATGTCGGCCATCACGCCGAGGGAGAACTCGGTGGAGAAGATGCAGGTGTTCTGGCCCTGGTCCTCCTTGAGGATGTCGGCCTGCACGGTGCCTCGCACGCGGCGCAGCACCTCGGCCGGCTCCAGCTCGGGGTGCTGGTCGATGGCCGTGTTGAGGAACATGGCCAGGATCGTGGGGGCCGGGCCGTTGATCGTCATCGACACCGACGTCGACGGGTCGCACAGGTCGAACCCGCCGTAGAGCACCTCCATGTCGTCGAGCGTGGCGATGCTCACCCCCGCGTTGCCGACCTTGCCGTAGATGTCGGGCCGCTCGTCGGGGTCGAAGCCGTAGAGGGTCACCGAGTCGAAGGCGGTGGACAGGCGGGTGGCGGGCTGGCCCTCGGCCAGGAGGTGGAAGCGGCGGTTGGTGCGGAAGGCGTCGCCCTCGCCTGCGAACATGCGGGCCGGGTCCTCGCCCTCGCGCTTGAGCGGGAACACGCCGGCGGTGAAGGGGAAGTGGCCGGGCAGGTGCTCCGAGCGCAGGAAGCGCAGCAGCTCGCCGGGGTCCTCGTAGCGGGGGAGCGCCACCCGGGGCACCTCGGTGCCCGACAGCGAGGTGCGGGTGGGCTGGTCGCCTGCCGGGGGCCAGGCGTCGAGGAGGGCGCGGCTGGTGGGGTCGACGTCGGCCATGGCCTGGTCGAGGCCGGCGTCGAGCTCGCCGGTGGCGCGGCCCTGCGCGGCCAGGGCGTCGCGGGCGCCGAGCAGGTTGCCCACGGTCCGCACCGCGGCCACCTGGGCCTCGGTGGTGGCGTGGTAGGCCCGCACGGCCTCGGCGGCCTCGGCCAGGTGGCGCACGCGCTCGGGCGGCACGATCGCGGCGACCTGGGTCGACGCCCGTCCCTCCACCGGCGGCAGGGTGCCGACCGCCACCGTGAGGCCGCGGTCGGCCAGCTCCTCGCGCACGTGCTGGTAGAGGGCGGTGGTGCCGTCGTCGTTGAAGCGGGCGGCCACGGTGCCGAACACGGGGAGGGCCTCGGGGGCCACGTCGAAGGCCTCGCGGTTGCGGGCCAGCTGGCGGCGCACGTCGCGCAGGGCGTCCTCGGCGCCGCGCCGCTCGAACTTGTTGATCACCACCACCTCGGCGAAGTCGAGCATGTCGATCTTCTCGAGCTGGGAGGCGGCGCCGTACTCCGGGGTCATCACGTAGACGGGGAGGTCGACGTGGTCCACGATCCCGGCGTCGCCCTGCCCGATGCCGGGGGTCTCCACGATCACCAGGTCGTGGCCGGCCGCCTGGCAGGCCACCACGATGTCGTCGAGCGCCTCGGGCACCTCGCTGGCCCCGCGGGTGGCGAGGGAGCGGAACAGCACCGAGGGCGCCTCGATCGAGTTCATGCGGATCCGGTCGCCGAGAAGCGCCCCGCCCCCACGCCGGCGGGTGGGGTCGACCGCCAGCACCGCGATGCGCAGCTTGTCCTCCTGGTCGAGCCGGAACCGCCGCACCAGCTCGTCGGTGAGCGACGACTTCCCCGACCCGCCCGTGCCGGTGATCCCCAGCACGGGGGCCGTCCGGCGGTCAGCCGCCGCCCGCAGCTCCTCCACCAGCGCGGCGTCGAGGCGCCCCAGCTCCAGCGCGGTGATCACGCCGGCCAGGGCGCGCTGGTCGCCCGCCAGCACCGCGTCCACCGACGTGATGGGGGCGGCCACCGGGTCGACGTCGCAGGCCCGCACGATCGTGTTGATCATCGCCGCCAGGCCGAGGCGCTGGCCGTCCTCCGGCGAGAAGATCTTGGTGACGCCGTAGGCCTCGAGCTCGGCGATCTCGGCCGGCACGATCACCCCGCCACCGCCGCCGAACACCTTGACGTGGCCGAGGCCGAGGCGGCGCAGCTCATCGACCAGGTAGCGGAAGTACTCCACGTGGCCGCCCTGGTACGACGACACCGCCACGCCCTGCACGTCCTCCTGCACCACCGCCGTGAGCACCTCGTGCACCGACCGGTTGTGCCCGAGGTGGATCACCTCGCAGCCCTGGGCCTGCAGGATCCGCCGCATGATGTTGATGGCGGCGTCGTGGCCGTCGAACAGGCTGGCCGCCGTGACGATGCGCACCGGGTGGACCGGCACGTGCAGCTCGGGGACGTCGACCATGTCCCGAGGGTACCGAGGGCCCGGCGTCAGGACAGGCGGCGGTGGCCCGGCGGCTGGGCCCGCAGCCAGCGGAACCCGTAGCCCTCGAGCTCGACCTCGGTGCGGTGGCGGTCGTCGACCTCGCTGGTGCCGTCGCAGAGCTGGTCGACGAGGCGGGTGCCGGGCGGCTCGTCGGGCAGGTGCAGGGGCACCGTGCAGGCCTCCGGGCCGAGGTTGTGCAGCGCGATGGTGCTGTCGCCGTCGTGGTGGACCCGGTGGGCCAGCACGGGGTGGTGGGGCTGGTCGAGGACCTGCAGCTCGCCCCAGCCCAGCTCGGGGGCCTCGCGGTAGCGCTGCACGAGGAGGGTCACGAAGCGCAGGAGGGAGTCGGGGTCGCGGCGCTGGTCCTCCACGTTGACGTGCTCGGGCCCGAAGCCGCCGGCCACCACTGGCCCGGGCAGGCGGGAGGGGCGGGCGTCAGAGAAGCCGCCGTTCTTGCCGCTCGTCCACTGCATCGGCGTGCGCACCGCGTGGCGGCCCTCGGCGGCCAGCTCCTCGCCCATGCCGATCTCCTCGCCGTAGAAGAGCACGGGTGTGCCGGGCAGGCTGAACAGGAGGCTGTAGGCCATCCGGATCCGACGGGGGTCGCCGCCGAGCATGGTGGGCAGGCGGCGGCGCAGGCCCCGGCCGTAGAGCTGCATGTCGGGGTCGGGCCCGAAGGCGGCGAACACCTCGCCGCGCTCCTCGTCGCTGAGCTTGTCCAGGGTGAGCTCGTCGTGGTTGCGCACGAACGTGGCCCACTGGCAGCCGGGCGGGATCGGGGGCCGGTCGAGCAGCGCCTGGGCGAGGGGCCGGGCGTCGGCGCGCGCCAGCGACAGGTAGAGGTGCTGCATCCCGATGAAGTCGAAGAGCATCTGCAGCTCGTCGCCGGCCTCGCCGAAGAACTGGCGCTGCTCCTCGTGCGGGAGGTTCACCTCGCCCAGCAGCACGGCGTCGCCGCGGCGGCGCGACGTGAAGGCGCGCAGTGCCCGCAGGTACTCGTGGGGGTCGGCGACGGCGTCGGGCTCGGCGCCCATCGTCTCGATGAAGTAGGGCACGGCGTCCACCCGGAAGCCGGAGACGCCGAGCTCGAGCCAGAACCCGATCACCTTCTCGATCTCGTCGCGGACCGCCGGGTTGGTCACGTTGAGGTCCGGCTGGTGGCGGTAGAAGCGGTGCAGGTAGTGCGAGCCGGCCTTCTCGTCGTAGGTCCAGATGCTCGTCTCCTGGTCGGGGAAGACGATCTCGGAGGGCTTCGTGGCGGGCGGGTCGTCGTCCCAGACGTACCAGTCGCGGTGGGGCGAGGTGGGGCTGGAGCGGGCCGAGCGGAACCACGGGTGCCGGTCCGACGTGTGGTTGATGACCAGGTCCACGATCACGCGCATCCCGCGGTCGCGGGCGGTGCGCACCAGCTCCACGAAGTCGCCGTGGGTCCCGAGGCGCGGGTCCACCCCGTAGTGGTCGGTGATGTCGTAGCCGTCGTCGCGATCGGGCGTGGGGTAGAAGGGCATCAGCCACAGGCACGTCACGCCGAGCTCGGCCAGGTGGTCGAGGCGCTGGCTCAGGCCGGCCAGGTCGCCGGTGCCATCGCCGTCCCAGTCGAGGAAGGTCTCCACGTCGAGGCAGTAGACGACGGCCGTCTTCCACCACGTGTCGCTGGTGTCGGTGATCTTCACGGGCGGGTCACCTCGAGCTCGGGCAGCACGTGCGCCCCGAACGCCTCGAGGAAGCCGCGCTGCTCCTGGCCGACGTGGTGGAGGTGCACGGCGTCGAAGCCCACCTCCGCCAGCTCGTGGATCCAGGCGGCGTGCTGGGCCAGGTCGCTCGACACCAGCACGCTGCCCCGCACGTCGTCGGGCTCGACCTGCGCGCCGATGAGGTCGAAGCTCTCGATGCTGTCGACGTCCCAGCTCACCGGCGGGCCCACCACGTTGTTGCGCCACTGGTCGTGGGCGATGGCGAGGGCGCGGTCCTCGTCGGGGTCGTACGACAGGTGCACCTGCAGGGCGGCGGGGCCGGTGCCGCCGGCGTCGCGGTAGGCCGCCACCACCGCACGGAGCTGGTCGACGGGCTGGTTGACGGTCACCAGGCCGTCGGCCCAGGCGGCCACGCGGCCGGCGGTCGTGGTCGACACGGCAGCACCGATGAGCGGCGGGGGTGCGTCGGGCAGCGTCCAGATGCGGGCCCGGTCGACGTGGACGAGGCCGTCGTGGCTCACCTCCTCGCCGGCGTGGAGGCGGCGGATCACGTCGACGCACTCCTCCAGCCGCTGGTCGCGCACCTCCTTGCGCGGCCAGCCGTCGCCCGTGATGTGCTCGTTGGACGCCTCGCCCGTGCCCAGCGCCACCCACAGCCGGCCCGGGTACATGGCGGTGAGGGTGGCGGCGGCCTGGGCGACGATGGCGGGGTGGTAGCGCTGGCCGGGGGCGTTCACGATCCCGAAGGGCAGCGTGGTGGTGGCCAGCGCGGCGCCCAGCCACGACCAGGCGAAGGCGCTGTGGCCCTGGCGCTCGCTCCAGGGGGCGAAGTGGTCCGACGACATGGCCGCCGTGAACCCGACCTGTTCGGCCAGCTGCACCGCCTCCAGGAGCGCCGTGGGGTGGATCTGCTCGTGGGACGAGTGGAAGCCGATGACCGTCACCCGGGCTCCCTGCCCGAGGGTGCGGTGCCCCACACCCGGCACCGGCGCCGGGTCCTAGTGTCGGGGCGATGGACGCCGCCGCAGCCGAGGTCCCCGTGCGCGTCGAGGTGGCGGGGGGCGTGGCCACCATCACCCTGGCCGACGAGGCCAACCGCAACGCCCTCAGCCGACCGCTCGTCGACGGGCTGCTGGCGGCGCTGGCCGGCGCCGAGGCCGATGCGGGCGTGCGGGTGGCCGTGCTCACCAACACCGGCCGGACGTTCTGCTCCGGCGCCGACCTGCGGGAGCAGTCCTCCGACGACCCGGCGGCCGGCGGCGCCGCCCGCTTCGCCGAGGTGCTGGAGGCCATCCCCGCCTCCCCGCTCCCGGTGGTGGCCCGCATCGACGGCCACGCCGTGGCCGGCGGGGTGGGCCTGGCGGCGGTGTGCGACATCTCGATCGCCCGGGCCGACGTGCTGCTCGGCTTCACCGAGGTCCGGGTGGGGGCCATCCCCGCCATGATCTCGGTGGTCTGCCTGCCGAAGATGCGCCGGGGCGACGCCCTCGAGGCGTTCCTGCGCGGCCAGCGGTTCCCGGCCACCCGGGCCGCCGAGCTGGGGCTGGTGAACCGGGCCGTCTCCGCCGCCGACCTCGACGCCGCGGTGGCCGAGGTGGTCGACGACCTGCTCCTCGGCGGCCCGCAGGCGCTGGCCGGCGCCAAGGCGCTCGTGCGCGACGTGCCCGCCCTGGCCGGCCCCGATGCCTACGCGGCCATGGCCGCCCGCTCCGCCGAGGTGTTCGCCGGTCCGGAGGCCGCCGAGGGCATGGCGGCGTTCCTCGAGAAGCGCCGCCCGTCGTGGGCCCCTGAGGGAGGGTGAGCGTGGCGCCCGACGTGCGGCGCCTGGCCGCCGACCTCGAGGCCGAGCAGCAGGCGCTCGACGCGGTGGTGTCGGCGCTGACCGAGGACCAGTGGCAGCTGCCGACGCCGAGCCCCGGGTGGACGGTGGCCGACCAGATCGGGCACCTCACCTACTTCGACGGCACCGCGGCGCAGGCCATCGCCGACCCGGCCGCCTTCGTGGAGGCGCGCCGGGCGCTGGTCCGATCGGCGGCCGCCGGCGGTGCCGCCACCGACGACCTCACGCTGGCCGCCACGCGGGCCATGACGGCCGCCGAGCTGCACGACGCCTGGCGGGAGGGCCGGCAGCGCCTCGCCGCGGCTGCCGCCACGCTGAGCGACGCCACCCGGGTCGAGTGGTACGGGCCGTCGATGGGGGCCCGCTCGTTCCTCACCGCCCGCCTGATGGAGGCCTGGGCCCACGGCCAGGACGTGGTCGACGCCGCCCGGGCAGCCGGCGTGGCGGTGGAGCGGCCGCCGACGAGCCGGCTGCGCCACATCGCCCAGCTGGGCGTGATCACCCGAGGCTGGTCCTACGCCAACCGGGGGCTCACCGTGCCGCCCGGCGACGTGCGGGTCGAGCTCGACGGCCCCGACGGCGACGCGTGGACCTGGGGACCGGCGGGCGCGCCCGACGTGGTGCGGGGCCCGGCGGAGGACCTGTGCCTCGTGGTCACCCAGCGCCGCCACCACCTCGACACCGACCTCCACGTGGAGGGCGACGCCGCCCTCGACTGGCTCGTCAACGCCCAGGCCTTCGCCGGCGCCGCCACCGACGGCCCGGCCCCCACCCGCCCCTAGGAGCACCATGCGCAACGCCGTGACCGACCTGCTCGACGTCGAGTTCCCCATCCTCGCCTTCTCGCACTGCCGCGACGTCGTCGCCGCGGTGTCGAAGGCCGGCGGGCTGGGGGTGCTCGGCGCGGTGGCCCACAGCCCCGAGCAGCTCGAGATCGACCTGGCCTGGATCGAGGCCGAGCTGGGCGACCGGCCCTACGGCGTCGACCTCATCGTGCCCGCCAAGTACGCCGGCGACGAGGGCGGCGGCTACACGCTCGAGGACATCCGCAAGCTGATCCCCGCCGAGCACCAGGAGTTCGTCGAGGACATCCTGGCCCGCTACGAGGTCCCCGAGCTCCCGCCGCCCGACCCCGACGCGCCGGGCGGTGGGCGGGGCCTCACCCGTGCCGGCGGGGGCGCGGCGCCGTTCTCGGCCGCCGCCGCCGGCCCGCAGCTCGACATCGCGCTGGCCCACCGCACGGCCTTCGTGGCCAACGCCCTGGGGCCGCCCCCGCAGTTCCTGATCGACCGGGTGAAGGAGGAGGGGCGCCTGGTCGGCGCGCTGGCGGGCAAGGCCGTCCACGCGGAGCGCCACGTGCAGGCCGGCGTCGACCTGATCATCGCCCAGGGCTCCGAGGCCGGCGGCCACACCGGGGAGATCGGCTCGATGGTGCTCATCCCCGAGGTGGTCGACGCCGTGGCACCGGTGCCGGTGCTCGGCGCCGGCGGCATCGGCCGGGGTCGCCAGATGGCCGCCGCCATGGCGCTGGGGGCCCAGGGCGTGTGGTGCGGCTCGGTGTGGCTCACCACCGACGAGGCGGAGACCCACCCCGCCGTGAAGGAGAAGATGCTGGCCGCCACCTCGGCCGACACCATCCGCTCGCGCTCGCTCACCGGCAAGCACGCCCGCATGCTGAGGTCGGCCTGGACCGACGAGTGGGAGCGCCCCGACACCCCCGACCCCCTCGGCATGCCGCTGCAGCCCATCCTCACGGCCGTGGCGCAGCAGCGCATCGGGCGGGCCGCCATGACCGCCGGCTCGGGCGCCGAGAAGCTCTCGAACTACTTCGTGGGCCAGATCGTCGGCACCATGAACCAGCGCAAGACGTCGCGCCAGGTGGTGTTCGACATGATCGAGGAGTTCATCGAGGCCACCGAGTCCCTCGCCCGCCAGCTCGAGAGCTGACCACGCACGCGAGTGGGTAGGTTGCCGCCATGTCCGAGATCCTCGAGGTCGACCTCCTGAAGTTCGAGCAGGGCGACGCCGCCGCCCGCTCCGCCGTCGTCGACGGCGTCCGCCGCAGCCTGGCCACCGGGTTCGTGTACACGAGCCACGACCTCCCGGAGGAGGTCATCGAGGAGGCCTACGCCAAGCTGGCCGAGTTCTTCTCGATGGACGCCGACACCAAGGCGCAGTTCGTGGCCCCCGGCTCGCACGGCCAGACGGGCTACACCGGGCTGCTGGTCGAGACGGCGGCCTCGGCCGACGTGCCCGACTGGAAGGAGATGCTCAACTGGAGCGACGAGCCGCCGGCCGGGCACCCCCTGCGGCGCAAGTACCCGCACCGCTACATGGACCAGGTGCTGCCCGAGGCCGCCGTGCCCGGCATCACCGAGGTGCTGATGCTGTTCCACCGGCGCATCTACGACCTCCAGCGCCGCTTCCTGCGGGTCATCGCGGTGGGCCTCGGCGCGCACGAGGACTACTTCGACTCCATGCTCCCCAACGGCTCCACCCTGACCCGGGCCATCCGCTACCCGGCCATGGCCGAGGCGCCCGACGCCGGCCACGTGTGGGCCGGTGAGCACGCCGACATCAACCTCATCACCGCCCTGCCCCGCGCCACGGCGGCCGGCCTGCAGGTGAAGACCGACGACGGCTGGGTCGACGCGGTGGCGCCCGAGGGCAAGGTCATCATCAACACCGGGATGATGCTCGAGGTGATCTCGAACGGCGTGATCCCGCCTGGCGTCCACCGCGTGGTGGCCGATCCGGAGCACGTGGGGGAGCGCTACAGCGTGGTGCAGTTCTGCCACCCGACCCCGTGGACGATCCTCTCGCCGATGCCGTCGTGCTGCACCGAGGAGACCCCGCAGCGCTTCGGCGCCATCGAGGCCGGCGACAAGCTCGACGAGGTCCTCTACGAGATCAACCTGGTCGAGGACGCCCGCCGGGTGGGCGACTGAGCGTCGGGATCGCCGGCCCCGGCCGGTAGGGTCGATCCCCGTGCTCGCACAGGTCGACCCCGACGCCCTCCGCACCGCGTGCGGGGAGGACCCCAGCTTCATCTGCCGAGAGGTGCTCGACCGCACCGAGGACGTCCGCACGGCGGAGCTGGCCGACATCCTCTTCGCCAAGCCCCTGCAGATCCTCGTCATCGTGGTGGTGGCCTGGGTGGTCACCCGCATCCTGCGGCGGGTCATCGACCGGTTCGCCCAGCAGCTGGCCGGCCACGGCGAGAAGACCAAGCGCCTGAAGCGCCGCCTGCGATCGGCTCCCGGCGCCGGCCGGCTCCCGGCCCGCATGCTCGACACCGGGGCGGTCTCGATCCGCTCGGCGGCCCGGGCCGAGACGCTCGGGTTCATCCTGCGCTCGGTGGCGACCTTCGTGGTGTGGATGATCGCCGCCATCACCATCCTGGGCGAGATCGGCATCAACCTCGGCCCGCTGATCGCCGGTGCCGGCGTGGTGGGCGTGGCCCTCGGCTTCGGTGCCCAGAGCCTGGTGAAGGACTTCCTGGCCGGGCTGTTCATCCTGGTGGAGGACCAGTACGGCGTGGGCGACATCATCGACGTCGGCGACCTCAGCGGCACGCAGGTCACCGGCACCGTCGAGGTGGTGTCGCTGCGCACCACCCGGCTGCGCTCCGTCAACGGCACCGTCTGGCACGTGCCCAACGGCACCGTGCTGCGGGTGGGCAACATGAGCCAGCAGTGGGCCCGGGCCCTGCTCGACATCTCGGTGGCCTACGACACCGACATCGATCGGGCCCAGGAGATCATCAAGGCCGTGGCCGACGAGGTGCGCGAGCACCCCGACTGGCGCTACAAGGTGCTCGAGGAGCCCGAGGTGTGGGGCGTCGAGGACCTCGGCATCGACGGCATCACCATCCGCCTGGTGATCAAGACGCAGCCCTCCGCCCAGTTCGGCGTGATGCGCGAGCTGCGGGTGCGCATCAAGCGGGCGCTCGACGCCGCCGGCATCGAGATCCCGTACCCGCAGCGCACGGTGTGGGTGCGCCGCGACGAGGGCTCGTCGGTCGACGTCGAGTCGGGCGAGGGCCTCAGCCTCGACGAGATCGCCGCCGAGGATCCCGACGTGCCGGCTCCCGCCAAGAAGGCGCCGGCCAAGAAGGCGGCACCGCGGAAGAAGCCCGCCGGCTCGTAGGGCGCGGGCCTCAGCCCTCGGCGGCGGGGGCGAGGGTGACGGCCACCTCGGCGTCGTCGCCCACCCGCGTGACGAGCTCGCTCACCACGCCGGCGGCCTGCACGTCGCCGGCCGCCTGCTCGAGGGCGGTGAGGCGCTCGGCGGTGTCGGTGACGGCGAGGCGCTCGACCTCCGTGCGCATCGAGCGCTTGGCCTCGGACTTGGCCCGCCGGACCTCGGTGAGCACGTCGGCGGCCACGGCGAGCACGAGCGGGTCGGCGTCGCCGGCGGCGGTGCGCAGCGGATCGGCCTCCGGCCACGACGACCGGTGGATGGAGCCCTCCTGCCACCACGACCACACCTCTTCGGTGACGTAGGGCAGGAACGGCGCGAAGAGCTTGAGCAGCGTCTCGAGGGCCAGCGACAGGGCGGCCTGCCCGGACGCGGCCTGGGGGCCATCGCCGTAGGCCCGGTTCTTCACCAGCTCGAGGTAGTCGTCGCAGAACGACCAGAAGTGGGCCTCGGTGCGCTCGAGGGCCCGGGCGTAGTCGAAGCGGTCGAAGGCGCCGGTGGCGTCGTCGACCAGGGCGGCCAGGCGGCCGAGCATCGCCCGGTCGAGGGCCTCGGTGACGGCCGCCGGATCGGCGCCGGCCGTCGCCCCGGTGCCGAGGGCGAACTTCGAGGCGTTGAGCAGCTTGATGGCCAGGCGGCGGCCGATCTTCATCTGGCCCTCGTCGAAGGCCATGTCCATGCCCGGGCGGCCGTTGGCCGACCAGTAGCGCACCGCATCGGCGCCGTGGCGCTCCAGCAGGGCCACCGGGTCGTCGGGCATGTTGCCGGCCGACTTCGACAGCTTCTTGCGGTCGGGGTCGACGATGAAGCCGGAGATGGCGGCGTTGGCCCAGGGCAGGCTGTCGTGCTCGTAGTGGCTGCGCACCACGGAGGAGAACAGCCAGGTGCGGATGATCTCGTGGGCCTGTGGGCGCAGGTCCATCGGGAAGGTGCGCTCGAAGAGGTCGGGGTCGTCCTCCCAGCCGCACACGATCTGCGGGCTCAGCGACGAGGTGGCCCAGGTGTCCATCACGTCGGGGTCGGCCGCGAACCCGCCCGGCTGGTTGCGCTGGTCCTCGGTGAAGCCGGCGGGCACGTCGGTGGTGGGGTCGACCGGGAGCGACGCCTCGTCGGCCAGGATCGGCGAGAGGAAGTCGGTGACGCCGTCGGCGTCGATCGGGTACCAGACCGGGAACGGCACGCCGAAGAACCGCTGGCGGGTGATGTTCCAGTCGCCGATGAGGCCGTTCACCCAGTTCTCGAAGCGCACCCGCATGAAGTCGGGCCACCAGGCCAGCTCGTTGCCGCGGGCCAGCATCTCGTCCTTGGGCGGGTAGCGGATGAACCACTGCTGGCTGGTGACGATCTCCAGCGGGCGGCTGCCGTTCTCCCAGAACTTCACCGCGTGGGTGATGGGCCGGATCTCGCCGTCGATCAGGCTGGCGTCGGTGAGCAGCTCCACGATGCGGGCCTGGGCCTGCTTGACCGTCTTGCCCGCCAGCTCGTCGTAGGCGGCCTGGGCGCCGGCGGGGTCGGTGGTGGACCAGCCGTCGTCGCCCCAGGTGACCGGGCGGAGGCGGCCGTCGCGCCGCACGATGGCCCGCACGGGCAGCGACAGCTCGCGCCACCAGGTGACGTCGGTGGTGTCGCCGAAGGTGCAGATCATGGCGATGCCGGTGCCCTTCTCGGGGTCGGCCAGCTCGTGGGCGACGATCGGCACCGACACCCCGAACAGCGGCGTGGTGGCCTGCTGGCCGAACAGCGGCTGGTAGCGCTCGTCGTCGGGGTGGGCCACCACCGCCACGCAGGCCGGGAGCAGCTCGGGCCGGGTGGTGTCGACCAGCAGCGGGCTGCCGTCGGGACCCGTGAAGACGAGCTTGTGGTAGGCGCCGGGGAGCTCCCGGTCGGCCAGCTCGGCCTGGGCCACCGAGGTGCGCATGTCGACGTCCCACAGCGTCGGCGACTCGGCCCGGTAGGCGAGGTCGCGGGCGGCCAGGCGCAGGAAGCCGCGCTGCGAGGTGCGGACGGCCTTGGGCCCGATGGTGGTGTAGGTGTGGTCCCAGTCGATCGACAGGCCGACCGTGGCCCACAGCTCGTGGTACTGCTCCTCGAGCTCGGGCACGACGGCCTCGCACAGCTCGATGAAGTTGGGGCGGCTGACCGGCGTGGGCCGGGCCTTCTTGTCGACCGTCTCCGGGCGCTGGAACTCCGGGTCGTAGGGCAGGGTGGGGTCCACGATGGTGCCCGTCATCAGCTGAACGCGGCGCTCCACGTTGAGGCCGTTGTCGTCCCACCCCATCGGGTAGAAGACCTCCTTGCCCCGCATGCGCTGGTACCGGGCCACCAGGTCGGTGTGGGTGTAGCTGAACACGTGCCCCGGGTGCAGCGAGCCGCTCACGGTGGGGGGCGGGGTGTCGATGGAGAACACCTCGGACCGGGCCTTCGTGCGGTCGAAGCGGTAGGTGCCGTCGGCCTCCCAGCGCTGGCGCCACGTGGCCTCGAGGCCGTCGAGCGTGGGCTTCTCCGGGATGGTCGTCACGGCGGGCAGGGTAGTGGCGACCGTGGAGGGGCCCGAAGTCCGATCGCTGCGTTACCGTGCGTCACAGCCGAGGGTCGGGGGTGCGATGGAGCAGATCGAGCGAGCAGGGACCGAGGCGACGGTGCCGGAGCTGGTGCCGCCGGAGCTGTGGCCCGACCCGCACCCGCACTACCACCAGGTGCGGGCCGAGAAGCCGATCTGGTCGATCCCCGAGTTCGACGAGTTCGTGTTCACCCGCTGGGCCGACTGCGAGCGCATCCTGCGCGACCCGACCATGAGCGCGGATCCCGGTCGACGGCGGCGGGCCCCGGACTTCTTCCAGTTCGGCGAGGGCATGGACCGCCCCAGCTCGATGCTGATGATGGACCCGCCCGACCACACCCGGCTCCGGAAGCTGGTGAGCAAGGCGTTCACGCCGCGCACCGTCGAGCAGCTGCGCCCCCACGTGGCCGAGCTGGTGGCCGGCATGCTCGACCGGCTCGACCCGGGCGGCTTCGACCTGATCGCCGGGCTCGGCTACCCGCTGCCGGTCACCGTGATCTGCGAGCTGCTCGGGATCCCGGCCGAGGACCAGCACCTCTTCGGCCCGTGGAGCTCCGACGCCACCCGCATGCTCGACGGCAACATCTCCCCCGAGGAGGTGGAGCGCGGCGTGCTGGCCTTCATGTCGCTGGTCAACTACCTCAACGGCATCTTCGAGGAGCGCCGGGCGCACCCGCGCGACGACCTCCTCTCCGGCCTGCTGGCCGCCGAGGAGGAGGGCGATCGGCTGAGCGAGGAGGAGCTGCGCTCGACGGTCGTGCTGCTGTTCGTGGCCGGCCACGAGACCACCACCAACCTGATCGGCAACGGCGTCACGGCGCTGCTGCGCCAGCGCGACCAGTGGGAGCGCCTCGTGGCCGACCCGTCGCTGGCCTCCGGCGCGGTGGAGGAGTGCCTGCGCTTCGACGGGCCCGTGCACCTCACCGGCCGCACCGCCACCGTCGACTGCGAGGTCGACGGCGTGGCCATCGAGGCCGGCCAGGGCCTCGTCACGCTGCTGGCGGCGGCCAACCGCGATCCCGAGCGGTTCCCCGACCCCGACCGCCTCGACATCACCCGGCCGGACAACCACCACCTCACGTTCAGCCACGGCATCCACTACTGCCTGGGCGCCGCCCTGGCCCGCCTCGAGGGCCAGGAGGTGTTCAAGGCCCTGACCCAGCGCTTCCCCGCCCTGGAGCTGGCCGAGGAGCCGGTGCACCGGGAGCACTTCGTGCTGCGGGGCTACAAAGCGGTCCAGGTGGCCGGGGGCTGATCGGCCATGATCGGGAGGTGACGACCCCACCCGATCCGACCCCCGGGCTCGAGGAGCTGCGGCTCTACGACACCCGCACGCGCCAGGTGCAGCGGTTCGAGCCGCTGGCCCCGCCGCAGGTCGGCATCTACAGCTGCGGGCCCACCGTCTACGCCCCCCAGACGCTCGGCAACATGCGCAGCCAGCTCTTCCCCGACCTGCTGCGCCGCGTCCTGCTGGCCGCGGGCTACGACGTCACCTACGTCACCAACATCACCGACGTGGGCCACCTGGTGGCCGACGCCGACGACGGCGACGACAAGATGGAGGTGGCGGCGGCGTCGTCGGGCCGCACGGCGGCCGAGGTGGCGGCCTTCTTCACCGAGCAGTGGGCCACCGACCGCCGGCGCCTCGGCTGCCTCGAGCCCGACGTGCTCCCGCGGGCGGCCGACCACATCGCCGAGCAGATCGCCATGGTGGAGGTGCTGGAGGCGCAGGGCCACGCCTACCTGATCGACGACGGCGTCTACTTCGACGTGTCGACGTTCCCCCGCTACGCCGAGTTCGCCCACCTCGACCTCGACGAGATGGAGACCAGCGGCCGCATCGAGCACCTGGAGGCCAAGCGCCACCCGGCCGACTTCGCCCTCTGGAAGCTCACCCCGCCCGGCGTCGTGCGCCAGCAGGAGTGGGACTCCCCCTGGGGGCGTGGGTTCCCGGGTTGGCACATCGAGTGCTCGGCCATGGCCACCAAGTACCTGGGCGAGCGCTTCGACGTGCACACCGGCGGGATCGACCACGTGCGCGTCCACCACACCAACGAGGTGGCGCAGAGCGAGTGCGTGCTCGGCGTCCACCCGTGGGTGGGCACGTGGATGCACAACGAGTTCCTCGACCTCGGCGGCGAGAAGATCTCGAAGTCGAAGGGCCACGTGCTCACCGTCGACACGATGGTCGACCGGGGCCTCGACCCGCTCGCCTTCCGCTACTTCTTCTTCCAGGCCCACTACCGCCAGCAGCAGACCTTCGCCTGGGAGGCCGTCGAGGCGGCCGCCACCGCGCTGCGCCGGCTGGTGACGAAGGCCATCGAGGCGCGCGAGGCCGACGGCGTCGCCGACCCGGCCGCCACCGCGCCCTACCTCCGGCGGTTCTGGGCCGCCCTGGCCGACGACCTCAACGCGCCGCAGGCCCTGGCCGTGGTGTGGGAGGTGCTGCGGGCCGAGGACCTGACGCCGGCCGACCGCTGGGCGGTGCTGGCCGATGCCGACCGCGCCCTCGGCTTCGGGCTGGCCGAGGCCGTCGCCCCCGACGCCGACCAGAGCGGGTCCGACCCTCGGATCGACGCGCTGGTGGCCGAACGGCAGGCGGCGCGCGAGGCCAGGGACTTCGCCACCTCCGACCGCATCCGCGACGAGCTGGCCGCCGAGGGCATCGAGCTGGTCGACACGCCGGCCGGCCCGAGCTGGCGCCGCCGCTAGGGCGCCGGGCTCAGCGGGTCAGAGCCCGAGGCGGATGGGCGGCAGGAGGCTGCCGCCGACCTCGATGCCGGGGGCCTCGTCGCCACCGCAGCCGCTGAGCGAGGTGCCGAGCACGGTGAGGTCGGTGCACTCGTCGCCGAGGGACAGGCCCAGGGTGCCCTCGACCCCGACGGTGACGTCGAGCACCGGGCCCGGTGCGGGGCCGCTCGGCGTGGTGGGGGTGGACGGCCCGGGGTTGCCGCCGGGGGGCGGGGTGCTCGGCGGGCTGGTCGGCGTGGACGGGGGAGCGCTCGGCGTGCCGCCGGGCGGGGTGGCTCGGGGCGTCTCGCCGCCGGTGGTGCCGCCCGAGCCGGTGCTGGATCCGGCGCCCGTGCCGCTCTCGCCGCCGGCGGTGCCGCCGGTCGAGCCGGGCTCCGGCGCGTCGTCGGGGTCGCCGCCGGCGGGCTCGTCGGCGGGGGGACGGCCCGGGGTCCCGCCGAAGGCGCTCTCGCCGTCGGGGGTGCCGAAGGCCTGCTCGGTGGAGGTCTCCCGCACGAGGTCCTCGCGGCCCTTGCCCCGACCGCTCATCACGGCGCCGGTGATCCCGACCGCCACCACGACGGCCGCGGCGCCGGCCAGCGCCCGCTCGGCCCAGGCCGGCACGGTGCGCCCGCCGGGGAGGACGAGGTGCAGGGGCCCGGTCTCGGGTGCGAGGGCGGCGAGCCACGCCGCCTCGGTGTCGGCGAGCAGGAGGAGGGGCACCGCCACCATCGAGCGGCGGAGGCCGGGGTGGAGGTCGTCGACCTCCTCGAGGCGGTCGCAGCAGGCGGCGCAGCCGTCGAGGTGCCGGCGGACGCGGGCGGCCTGGCGGGGGCTGAGCTCCTCCGCCGCGTAGGGCCCGAGGAGCTCGGTGGCCTCGCGGCAGTCGGTGTCGAGCCCGGCCACCTGCTCCTGGGTGAGCTGCTCGGTCACGCCGGCCTGGGCCCGCCCGAGGAGCGACTCGAGGCCCTCGGGGGTGAGCTCGAGGATGGTGGTGACCTCGTCGTGGGGGAGCTCCTCCACGTCGGTGAGCCACAGCACCGAGCGCCACAGCTCGGGGAGGCGGTGGAAGGCCACGGGCACGCCTGGGTCGATGGCCAACGGGTCGAGGCGGCCCGCTTCGCGGGGCTCGGTGAGGGCGGCGAGGCGGGTGGCGGCGAGGAGCTGGGGGCGCAGCGAGGCGCCGGCGTCGACCATCGCCCGGTCGGGCTGGGTGAGCACCGAGGCGAAGGCGGCGGCGACGGCGGCCGACGCCGCGGCGGTGGAGCGGGTGACCACCAGCGCCAGGCGCCACGACGCCGCGGAGTGCCGGCGCTGCAGCTCGCGGAACGCGCCCCGGTCGCCGTGGCGGGCGCGATCGGCGAGGGTCCGGTCGTGGAGGAGCCGCAGGGCACCATCTGCGGAGCTGGTCATGACGCGAGAGTTCTCCGTCGACGCCCGGATGACCTGCTCGCGGCGATCGCACCGATCGGTCCCCGCCGGCCCCCCGCGGCCGGCTTGAGCGCCCCCCGGTGGTGCTGGCTACAGTGGCAGTTGTTACCACCCGGTAACTTCCGGGTCGACCGCCGCCCCCCATCTGCTCCACGAGGTGCCCCATGGCCGAGTTCTCCCTCCAGCTCAACGACGACCAGAAGCAGCTCCAGAGCTGGGTCCACGAGTTCGCCGACACGGTGATCCGCCCCGCCGGCGAGGAGTGGGACGAGCGGGAGGAGACCCCCTGGCCGATCATCCAGGAGGCCGCCAAGATCGGCCTCTACGGGATGGACTTCATGGCCCAGGCCATGATGGGCGACCCCACCGGCCTCACCATGCCCGTCACCATGGAGGAGCTCTTCTGGGGCGACGCCGGCATCGCGCTGTCGATCTTCGGCTCCGGCCTGGCCGCCGCCGGCATCGCCGGCACCGGCACCCCCGAGCAGGTCTTCGAGTGGGTGCCGCAGTGCTACGGCGACGCCGACGACGTGAAGCTGGGCGCCTACTGCGTGAGCGAGCCGGACGCCGGCTCCGACGTGAGCTCGCTGCGCACCCGGGCCGTCTACGACGAGGCCAAGGACGAGTGGGTGCTCAACGGCACCAAGGCGTGGATCACCAACGGCGGCATCGCCAACATCCACGTGGTGGTGGCGGCCGTGGAGCCCGAGCTGAAGAGCCGGGGCCAGGCCAGCTTCATCATCCCGCCGAACACCAAGGGCCTCTCGCAGGGCCAGAAGTACAAGAAGCACGGCATCCGCGCCTCCCACACCGCCGAGGTCGTGCTCGACGACGTGCGGGTGCCCGGCTCGTGCCTCCTCGGCGGCAAGGAGAAGCTCGACGCCAAGCTGGCCAAGGCCCGCGAGGGCGCCAAGACCGGTGAGAAGCAGCCGGCCATGAGCACCTTCGAGAGCACCCGGCCCGCCGTGGCCGCCATGGCCGTCGGCATCGCCCGGGCCGCCTACGAGTACGCCCTCGACTACGCCAAGGAGCGCCAGGCGTTCGGGAAGCCGATCATCATGAACCAGGCCATCGCCTTCATGCTGGCCGACATGGCGACCGAGATCGACGCCTCCCGCCTCCTCGTGTGGCGGGCCGCCTGGCTGGCCAACAACGGCGGCTACACCAACGCCGAGGGGTCCATGAGCAAGCTCAAGGCCGGCCGCACCGCCACCTGGGTGACCGAGCGAGCCATCCAGATCCTCGGCGGCTACGGCTACGTCCGCGAGTACCCGGTGGAGCGCTTCCACCGCGACGCCAAGATCATGGACATCTTCGAAGGCACCGAGCAGATCCAGCAGCTCGTGATCTCGAGGGCCATCTCGGGTCTCCGCATCGAGTAGCCCTGACCAGCGGGTTCCGGTCCACAATGCGAGGCGCCCGTCTCCGGACCGGCTCTTGACCTCGAGCGCGCTTGAGATCGTACGGTCCGGGCATGACCCTCAGCCCGGAGGCCATCCGGCGGATCAACGACGACCACGTCGTGTGGCTCACCACGGTCAGCGATGCCGGCACGCCCACACCGAACCCGGTCTGGTGCGCGCTCGACGGTGACGTCGTGGTCGTGTTCACCAGCTCGAGCTCGGTGCGCGTGCGGAACCTCCGGGCTCGCCCGCAGGTGGCGCTCAACTTCAACTCGGATGAGCTGGGCGGCGACCTGGTGATCATCACCGGGACCGCCACCGTCGCACCCGGTCGCGTCCGCGACGTGCCCGCCTACCGCGAGAAGTACGAGGCTGCGATGCGCGACCTGCACCAGATGTCGCTGGAGGACTTCGAGCAGGCGTTCGACACCGAGATCCGCATCCGCCCCCTCCGGCTCCGTCCCTGAAGGGCGATGCTCAGTCGGGTGCCGAGCCCGTGACCAGGCTGGCGAGCTTCGGGAGGATCTCGTCTCGCCAGCCGGGGCCCATGTGGTCGAGGGCGAAGCGGTGCTGCGGGTCGTCGAGGTCGAACCCTGCGTGCTCGAGGAACAGCCGCGTGCCGGAGCCCTCGGCCTTCAGCTCCCACGTGAGGGTCCAGTCGCCGAACGTGTAGACGAGCCGATGGGGGGCGTCGACCTCGAGGACCTCGCAGGCCACGTTGCCCCAGCCGGGCATCTCGAGCAGGAACGCGTGCCCGACGGTGGGCTCGATCGAGCCGGGGACCCACCACTGCGCGAGCTGCTCGGGCGTGGTGAGGGCCTCCCACACCCGATCGGGGGCCACGGCGATGAACTGGTCGACGAGGATCGCTTCGGTGGTCATGACGGGGGGTCCTCCAGGAATCGGGCGAGGTCGGTGAGGGTGGTGCGCCAGTAGCGCTCGAAGGGTCGGAGCCACTCGTCCACCTCGGCGAGCGGCGTGGCCTGCAGGGCGTAGTGGCGCTCCCGCCCCGACCTGGTGGCGGTCACCAGCTCGGCGCGCTCGAGCCACTGCAGGTGCTCGGCGACCGCGGGCCGGCTGAGCTCGAACTCGCTCGCCAGGGATCCGGCACCACGGGGGCCGTCGACCAGCAGCTCGAGCAGGCGCCGGCGCACCGGGTTGGCCAGCGACGAGAAGACGAGGTCGGCATCCACGTCCGGGACAATATGTCGGAGATTCCCGACACGTCAACGGCTCGCCCGACGCCGACCGGCGGGGCTGGGGCATGCTCGATCGCATGGCCATGACCTATGGGATCCACCTGCCGCAGTACGGGCGCGTCGCCTCCGGGGAGGCGGTCGGCCGGGCGGCTCGGCACGCCGAGGAGCTCGGCTTCGCCGACGTGTGGGTGAGCGACCACGTCGTGCACCCGGCGGAGCAGAGCTACCCGTCGCCGTTCCTGCTCGACCCGTTCGCCACGCTGACCTGGGCGGCCGCCGTCACCGAGCGCGTGCGGGTCGGCACCAGCGTGCTCGTCGTGCCGCAGCACAACCCGGTGTGGCTGGCCAACCACCTCGCCTCGGTCGACCAGATGAGCGGCGGTCGGCTCATCGTGGGCGCCGGCGTGGGCTGGAGCGAGCGGGAGTACGAGGCGCTCGGGCAGGGCTTCGGCGACCGGGGCCAGCGGATGGACGAGATCCTCGACCTCCTGCGGGCGGCCTGGCGCGACGACCCGGTGACCCTCACCGGCGAGCACTACCCGCTGACCGACATCCGGTTCCTGCCGAAGCCGGCCCACGACATCCCGATCTGGATCGGCGGGGGCGTGGAGGCGGCGTACCGCCGAGCGGTCGACAAGGGGGACGGGTTCCACGTCGTCGGCCTCAAGCCGGCCGAGCTCCCGCCGATCGTCGAGCGCCTGCGGCGCGACCGGCCGGAGCCGAGCTTCACCATCTCGGCCCGCACCGGGTGGGACCCCCAGGGGATGGACCCGGGCGTCATCCGTGAGGAGCGCGACGCCTTCGAGGCCGCCGGCGTGCAGCACATGGTGGCGGCCCCGTGGCAGAAGGACCTCGACGCCTGGCTCCGCTCGATGGACCTCCTGGCGGAGCTCGTCGGCCTCTGACCGCTCCGAGCCGCCGGACGGGTCGATCTGGAGGTGCAGGCGCCCATCGACCCGCAGCAGTCCGGACGCCATCGACGGGCGGATGGGCGACCACGGCGCAGACCGTGCCCGACGCGGTACGTGGTGGCGGTCACGGATGGGAGGCTGGGCGACAAGGACCGCACCCGAAGGAGAACCCATGGCATCTCAGCAGACCGCCTCGTCGGGCCCGTGGCCTCGGCTCCGGGTCGAGGACTGGACCGACACCCGCAACACCCTGCACATGTGGACCCAGATCGTCGGCAAGGTGCGGCTCGCGCAGGCGCCCCTGGTCAACCACTGGTGGCAGGTCACCCTCTACGTCAGCCCTCGTGGGCTGACGACCTCAGCCATCCCCTACGGCTCGGGGGCCTTCGACATCGAGTTCGACTTCATCGAGCACCAGCTGCGGATCCGCAGCAGCGATGGTGGGGAGCGCCTCGTCGGGTTGGCGCCGAAGCCCGTGGCGGAGTTCTACGACGAGACCATGGAGGCGCTCGGGGCGCTGGGCCTCCACGTGGAGATCGACGCCCGGCCCAACGAGGTGGACCCCGCGATCCCCTTCGCCCAGGACCACGAGCACGCCTCCTACGATCCCGAAGCCGCCTACCTCTTCTGGCAGCAGCTGCTGCAGGCCGACCGGGTGATCAGTGCGTTCCGCTCGCACTTCATCGGCAAGGTCAGCCCGGTGCACTTCTTCTGGGGCGCCATGGACCTGGCGTGCACACGGTTCTCCGGCCGAGACGCTCCCCAGCACCCCGGCGGCGCACCCAACTGCGGGGACTGGGTGATGGTGGAGGGGTACTCCCACGAGCTGAGCAGCTGCGGGTTCTGGCCCGGCGGGGGCGACGAAGGCGCCTTCTACTCCTACGCCTACCCCGAGCCCGACGGCTTCGCCGAGCACCCGGTGGGGCCGGACGGGGCCTACTACAGCACCGAGCTCCGCCAGTTCCTGCTGCCCTACGAAGCGGTGGCCGCGGCGGACGACCCCGACCGCGCGCTGGCGGAGTTCCTGCACAGCACCTACGGCGCGGCGGCCGACCTGGGTGGCTGGTCCCGAGCGCACCTCGAAGCCGACCCGGCGCGCTGGCCGCAGCACCGCCCAGGGAGGCTCGGCCGCTGATCGCCCCTGACCCCTGGGGAGGTCAGCGCTCGAGGAGGAGGTCGAGGTCTCGTTCGGCGAACGCTCGGTGGTGCCACTCCTCGTTGATGACGGTGGCGAGGCAGGGGCCCACGGGGAAGGTGCCGGGGAACGGCCACCCCGTGCCGTCGATCTCCACGCTGCGCTCGATCTGCTCCTGCGTCAGCTGGTCGAAGTACGCCCGGACCCGGGCCACTCGGTCGGCGCGGAGCGCGAGCACGTCGTCCAACGGCGGTCGGGCGTCGCGCTCGTAGGCGATGCCGTCGGGGAGCTGCTCGTAGCCGTCGAAGGGCAGGTCGAGCGGGTCGAAGGGGTCGGGCTCCCCCAGGGCGACGGCGAAGATCCAGAGGTCGGTCGCGTAGGCGAGGTGCCGCAGCGTCTGCACGAACGACCACTCGCCGTCCACCGACTCGCGGAGCCGGTCCTCGCCGAGGGTGAGCGCCTTGGCGGTCGTGTCGCCCCAGAGCTGCTCGAGGTCGGCCCAGGCCTCGCGGTACGCCTCGGGCGTGCGGGGCAGGTAGGGGTTGTCGTCGTCGTAGCCGTCGCCGTGGTCGTCGTGGAAGCTCTGCTCGGCGTCGGGCACGTCGGCATCGTAGGGCCGGGCGAGCAGGTCCTCTACGGGTGATCAGCTCGCCGGTCGGGGTCGGCCGAAGAGGAAGCCCTGGCCGAGGGTGCAGCCCATCTGGAGGAGGGCGTCGACCTGCTCCTCGCACTCGATGCCCTCGGCGATGACGGCGAGGTCGAGCTCGTTCCCGAGGGAGAGGACCGAGCGGACGATGGCGGCGTCGCACGGCCGGGTGCAGATCTGGTCGACGAACACCGAGTCGACCTTGAGGGCGCTGACCGGGAACTGCCGGAGGTAGGTGAGGGTGGCCCAGCCGGTGCCGAAGTCGTCGATGGCGATCCTGACGCCGAGGTCGACGATCTGGCGGAGGGTGGCCACGGCGCGGTCGAGATCGTCGACCAGGGCGGTCTCGGTGACCTCGAGCCAGAGGGCGTCGGCGCGGAGGTCGTGCCGGGCGATGAGGGCGACGAGGTGGTCCACGAGGTGGTGGTCGAGCTGCCGGGCCGACACGTTCACGGCGAGGTGCACCTCCGGGCCATCGCGGTGCCACCGGGCCAGCTGGGCGCAGGCCAGCTCGAGCACCCGCGAGCCGATGTCGTTGATGGCACCGATCCGCTCTGCGGCCTCGATGAACTCGAGCGGGGGGACCCGACCGCGGTCGGGGTGCTGCCAGCGCACGAGCGCCTCGTACCCGATGACGGTGCGATCGATGAGCCGGACGATCGGCTGGTACTCGACGAAGAACTCATCCGCGGCGAGCCCCCGCTGGATCTCGTCGGCCAGGCAGGCATCCACGGGTGGGTCGACGAGCGGAGGGTCGCTCGTGGGCCGGTTGACCGAGATCACCCCGACCGGTCGACCGGCGACGTCGCGCAGCAGCGTCGTGTTGGCCATGACCGCGACGGGGGCGCCGTCGCGCCGGCGCTGCACGGCCCGTCCGTGCCAGTGGCCCGTGTCGGTCAGGGTGGCGGCCGCGGCGGCGAGGTCTTCTTCGGTCCCGACCCACGGGAGCACCTCGGCGACGTGCTTGCCGAGGACCTCCGCCTCCTGCCAGCCGTAGAGCGCCTCGGCGGCGGCGTTGAAGCTCTCGATGCGGAAGTCGGCCGACGAGAGGATGACCGCCTCGGCGACGTCGATGGCGATCCCGGTCACCAGCGTGCGGAGGGGCTGCGTGCGACCGTCGAGCGGCCACAGCGTGATCTGGCTGCACGGCTGGCCGTCCCAGGTGACCGGGACGGAGGCCACCTCCGCGTGCACCTCGGAGCCGTCCGCACGCCGCAGGGTCACGATCTCGGGTCGCGGCCAGGCGCCGACCTCGCCGTCGGCGGTCCGCCGGTCGAACGCCGCCACCGACCCGGGGGCGAGGAAGTCGCAGACGTCGCGACCGACCACCGCCTGCACGCCGGCGACCCCGACGAGGTCGGCGACCGGCGGGGTGGCGTGCACGATCGTGGCGCCGCGGACGATGACGAACGCCGGGGCGTCTGCCTCGTCCTCGACGTCGGTGGGGACGTCGAAGCGGTAGCCGACGCCGCGGATCGAGGTGATCCAGCGCGGTGCGGCCGGGTCGGTCTCCAGCTTGCCGCGCACCCTCCGCACGTGCTCGGTGACGGTGGCCGGCGACTGCCACTCCGCCGACGACGACCAGGCGACGGCCAAGAGCTCGGCGCGGCTGACCGCTCGGCCACGGTTGGTGGCCAGGTGCCGGAGGAGCTCGAACTCCCGCCGGGTGAGCTGCAGCGGCTGGTCGTGCAAGTGCACCAGGCGGCGCTGCGCGTCGATCACCAGGGGCCCGAGCTGCAGGACGCTCTGCTGCTCCCGGGCCAGGCGGTGGGCGTAGACCGTCACGCGAGCGAGGAGCTCTCGGGCGGACACCGGCGCGACGAGGCAGTCGTCGGCGCCCGCCGCCAAGCCGGCGACCCAGTCCGACTCACTCGCCGAGCTGCGGACGCACACCACGTGGGCGCGCGGGCGCGCGGCGCGGATGGCCGGGATGAGGTCCACGCCCTCGCCGTCGGGGAGCGAGCAGCCCAGGATGACGACGTCGGGCTGCCACACCAGGCCGGCGGTGGCGTCGGCACTGGTGGAGACCGCCCGCACGTCGTGGCCGTGGCGCTCGAGGGCCGACCGCGCCACCCGGAGGGCCTCGGCATCGCCCTCGACGAGGAGGACTCGCAGGCTCGGCGGCGCGGTCATTTCCATAACATGGACTATGTTATGGTTCTCGTCTAGGATTTCCTCCATGACGCGAGCGAGCCGCACCGCCTACTACGAGCAGGCGATCAGGGTGCTCGGGGAAGACGGCTTCTCTGCCCTCACGATCGGCGGGCTGAGCGAGGCCCTCGAGGTGACGAGCGGGTCCTTCTACCACCACTTCGGGAGCTGGAACGGGTTCGTCGAGGGCCTGGTGGAGCACTGGGAGCAGGAGCAGACCGAGCGCATCATCGAGCTCACCCGACTCGCCGCCGACCCGCTGGCTCGCTTCGACCGGCTGATCGAGCTGGCCGTCACCCTGCCCCATGCGGCGGAGGCGGCCATCCGCGCGTGGGCGAACACCGACCCGATCGTGGCCCAGGCGCAGCACCGGGTCGACGCAGCGCGCATCCAGTTCGTCGACGACCTCATGACCGAGGCGCTCGACGATCCGGAGCGCAGCCGGACGATCGGCATCGTGGTGGTGGCCACCTACGTCGGCCTCGAGCAGCTCGGGCGGGAGATCGGGTCCACCGGCTTCGCGAACGCCATGCAGCTGCTCCGCGACCTCATCGCCTCCGATGCGGCGGCTCGTCCGGCGCACATCGATCTCGCCGATGCCCGTCGTCGCCCACGCCGGGCGTAGCTGACAGCGCCTCAGCCGGGGGCGTTCTCGGGCACGAACTGGCTGGCGACGAAGGTGGCCCCCTGGGGATCCCGGAGCAGGGCCTTGCGCACCCAGGGGCCGTCGGCGGGGCCGTCGAGCACCTCGGCACCGAGCTCGGCCGCCCGGGCGGCGGTGGCCTCGACGTCGTCGGTCGCGAAGGTGACGTTCCAGTGCGGCACCGTGCCGTCGCCCTCGTCGATCGGCTGCAGCTGGGCGACGACGTCGAGGAAGCCGTCGGGAGCACCGCTCTCGGCCATCTGCTCCTTGAGCCCCGGCGAGAGCTCCTCCAGGTGATCGCCGTACCCGGGCAGCATCCACATGGGGCTGCCCGGGAGCGGCAGCTGCGCCCACCCGAACACCGCGCCGTAGAAGCGCTCGGCAGCGGCGACGTCGCGGCTGGCCAGGCCGTTGAAGATCACCGCCCCGCGCTCGTTGACGACCTTGGCGCCCCGGTGCTCGCGCGCCTGCCACACGGAGAAGACCGCCCCCTCCGTGTCGGCGAAGCTGGCCGTGCGACCGGCGCCGGGGATGTCGAACGGTTCGGTCACCACCGTGCCGCCGGCCTGCACGACCCGCTCGGCGGTGGCGTCGGCGTCGTCGACCCAGAAGTAGGTGGTCCACGTCGGAGCGGGAGGCGCGCCCTCGGGCATCGACGCGAGGGCGGCGACCTCACCGCCGCCGAGGCGCGCGGTCAGGTAGCTGCCCTCGGCGTAGTCCGGCATGGACTCCTCGACCTCCCACCCGAACAGGCCGCAGTAGAACTCCGCCGCCTTGGCTGGATCGGGCTGGGGGGAGTCGACCCAGCAGGGGACCCCGGGGATGTAGCCGTCGCGCTCGGACATGTCGCCGTTCCTCTCGTCGTGTGGGCGCACCGTACGAAGGGCGCCGTGACACGGAGTGTCAGTGATGGGTGGCGATCTCGGCCAGGTTGTCGAGGCTCTCGACCAGCTTCTCTGGACCGAAGGGCGGGAACTGGAAGCGCTCGCGTGCCTCGGCGGTGGCGTTCGACCAGTCGTAGGTGAGCGTGACGTCGGTGTGGCCGTCGACCTCGGCGAGGTCGTAGCGCCAGGTCCAGCGGCCGGAGTCGCGCCGGCCGTCCTCCACGTAGAAGCCGGGCTCCCACTCGATCGCCGTCGGCGGCTCGAAGGTGACCACCCGGTTGGCGATCTCGTACTCCCCGTCCGGGTGCTGCGGGTGGTACATCCCCATCTCGAAGACCTGACCCTCGGCGCTGATCGGCCCGCCGTCCTGGAGCGGGCCTCGGACCCAGCCGGTGCCGTCGATGGCGGCGTGGGACGACGGGTCGGCCAGCAGCGCGAACACGGCGTCGGGCGACGCGTCGATGCGGCGGGTGGCGGTCAGGTGCTCGTCAGCCATGGGTGCTCCGATCGCAGGGCGGCACACGGGGAGACGACGGGGGCCCGGCGCGCTCATCGGTGCCGACCGATCACCGGTCCCAGGTGGGAGGCAGGCCGAAGGCGGCGAACAGGTGGTGGTCGAGGAAGCAGCTGATCATCTCGATCCGATCGCCGTCGACGTCGAGCACGTCGATGGAGGTCGCCTGGAAGGCGGTGTCGCCGGGCCGGCGGAGGTAGTTCGCGGTGGCCGGCCGGCCGTTGGCGCGGACGGGGACCACCCTCCAGGCGCCCGTGCGGCGAGCGCTCAGGACGTGCGCGAAGAACGACCGCGCCTGGGCGGCGCCGTGGCACGGCGGCTCGGGGGGCATGCTGATCCGGACGTCGGCGGCGACGAGCTCGAGGAGCGCATCGACGTCGGCCCGGTGGTGGGCGTCGATGTAGCGCGCCACGATGGCCTCGCTCTCGGGGGTGGGTGGGGCCGGGCTCCGGGGCGTGCTGAGCGAGCGCGTCGCGCGCCGGGCTCGCTGAAGGAGGCTGTTGACCGAGGTCGTCGAGCAGTCGAGCAGCGCCGACGTCTCCTCGGCGCTGAAGGCGAGCAGGTCGCGGGCGATGAGGGTGGCGCGCTGGCGCGGCGGGAGGTGCAGGAGGGTGGCCAGCAGCAGGAGCCCGGTCGTCTCGCTCTCGACGACCGCGTCGGCGGGATCGCCCGATCGAGCCCATCCGGCGCCGCCGGTGTCCGGGAACGGTTGGATGGCCGCATCCAGCTCGAGGGTGTCGATGATCGACCCCGACGGCAGGGAGCGCCGATCGTGTCGCTTGGCGAAGTCGAGGCAGGCGTTGGTGGCGATCCGGTAGAGCCAGGTCCGCACGGAGGCTCGCCCCTCGAAGCGGTCGCGGTGGCGCCACGCCCGCAGGAAGGTCTCCTGGGTGAGGTCCTCGGCGTCGGAGAACGACCCGGTCATCCGGTAGCAGTGCACGTGGATCTCCCGGCGGTGCTGCTCGAGGGTCGAGCCGAGGTCGGGATCAGCCGTCGGCATGCGTGAACGAGTGGTGCTCGTGCAGGACGTGCCACTCGCCGTCGCGGCGGCGGAGGCCGAAGCTGAGGCGGAGGCGCCGATCCGGAGCGTCGCGCAGGTTCGCCTCGGTGCCGCAGCGCAGCAGCGCCCAGGCGAAGGCCACGTCGGCGCCGGCCTCGACGTGGAGCTCGTCGAGCTCGAAGCGGGCGCCTTGGGCGATCCAGTCGAAGAACGGCGGCCACGAGGCGGCGTAGGCCTCGGCGCCCCGCCGGCCGGCCTCCGGTGGCGGGACGTCGAACATCACGATGTCCTCGCCGTGGCGGTCGATCACCCCGTCGAGGTCGCGAGCCTGGACGGCATCGACCCACCGCTCGACGGTCGCCCGCACGGCTGGGGCCTGGTCACCACGGGGGAGCGGGTCGCCGGTCACGGGGCCAGCTCCGTGGCCGCCATCCCGGTGGCGGTGTCGACGGGGAACGACACGTGCTGGTGCACCATCTGCCAGACCCCGTCGACCTTCCGGAACACCCGGGTGCCGCGCGACCAGGTGACGTCCTCGGTGCCGTCGGGGAGCCGGTCGGCCATCCGGTTGAGGCCCCAGGCCACCGCCAAGTCGCCCTGGACGTGGATCTGCAGGTCGGGGACCGTCCAGGTGAAGTCGTCGGTCGCCTGGTCGAAGCCGCGCCGGCACTCCTCGCGGATGTCGTCGACGCTGGTGAGCTGCAGGGGCGCCGAGTGCTCGTACGACACGATCGATGCGGCGACCGGCTGCATCGACGCATCGAGGTCCTTGGCGCTGGCCGCCACGAACCACTGGTCGTGGAGGGCTCGGATCTCTTGCTCAGCGGTGGTGGGCACGGTGGCGGCTCCTCGTGAGGGCGATCGTTCGGAGGTGCTGACGACTGACCTTCCCCGAACTCGTCGCGCCAGTCGGGACGACCCGCCTCTTCAACCAAGCGGTTGACAATGAGCTGGATGGTGTTACGTTGCTCCTCAACCGATCAGTTGAACAAGGAGCGCACCCGACCCGTGAGCGACGACCAGCTGTCTCGAGTCTTCGCCGCCCTCGCCGATCCGACGAGGCGCGACATGGTGGCCCGCCTCGCCGTGGGGGACGCCACCGTCGGGGAGCTGGCGGACCCCTACGACGTGTCGATCCAGGCGGTGTCCAAGCACATCAAGGTGCTGGCCGACGCTGGCTTGGTCAGCCAGACCCGCGACGCCCAGCGCCGGCCCTGCCACCTCGAAGCGGAGGTGTTCGACCTGATGATGAAGTGGATCGAGCGATACCGCCGGCAGGCGCAGGAGCGCTACGACCGCCTCGACGGCGTCTTGGCCGAGCTGCGCGACGAGGAGCGACCGACCACCGAGGACCACCGACAGCGAGGAGCTGCATCATGAGCACCACCCACCAGCGCCACCAGGTCTCCATCGAGGCCGACCCCGATCTCCCGATCATCCGCATGACCCGTGACTTCGACGCCACGCCGGCCCAGCTGATGCGGGCCCACACCGATCCCGAGCTGTTCGCCCGCTGGGTCGGCCCAGACGGCATGGACACGGAGATCCTCGACTGGGACGCCACCGACGGCGGCCGCTGGCGCTACGTCGCCCGGCGCGACGGGGAGGAGTACGGCTTCCGCGGCTGCTTCCACACCGTCGGCGAGGACCACCTCGTGCAGACCTTCACCTTCGAGGGCATGCCCGACGACGTCGCCCTCGAGACGCTGCGCTTCGAGGACCTCGGCGACGGCCGCACCCGGCTGCACGCGCAGTCGCTGGTCGACAGCTTCGAGGGCCGTGACCAGTGGCTGGCCAGCGGCATGGAGACCGGCGTCGACCAGGGCTACGCCAAGCTCGACGCCCTCGTCGCCGAGCTCGCCTGAGCGACCGCCGACGCCGTCGAGTCCGGTCAGCCCGACCCGGTGGCCCGTGTGCGCGCTCCGCTCAGCGGCTGCTTCCGCTGACGCTTGCCCCGGGCGACCTCCGTGGCGAGGGCGTCGAGCGGCTGGGCGAAGGGGTCGTCGGCTCGGGCGAGGTCGGCCAACCACCTCGATGCGGCCTCCAGGCCCTCGTGGTCGAGGGCGTGGAGGCGGCGGGTGCCCTCGGCCCGCACGGCGACCAGGCCGGCCTGGCGGAGGACCTTGAGGTGCTGGGAGACCGCCGGCTGCGAGATGGGCTGGGCCGCCTGCATCGCCGCCACCACGGCCCCGGCGGGCCGCTCGCCCCCCGCCAGCACCTCGAGGATCCGCCGACGGGTCCCGTCGCCGAGCGCATCGAACGCGGCCTCCATCGACCGACCTACTCGGCGCCGGCGGTGGGATCGGTGGTGTAGAAGGCGATCGTCCGCTCGCCGGCGGCGCGGGCGGCCTCGGGCGGGTCGCCGGCCGCCACCGCGCCGGCCGCCCACCCCTGGGCGGCCTCCGTGACGAACGCCGTGCCGTCGGGCGACAGCGACCATGCCTCGGCGGCGGCGGGGTCGACCGCCTCGCCGCTGTCCAGGTGGAGCCCGAGGCCCATGAGCGAGAGGTCCCAGCCCACGCCGACGGCACCCGGGCCGAACTGGTCGTAGAAGCCGGAGTCGGGGTCGACGGGCGCCTCGTGGACGAGCTCGAGCACGGTGTGGGCGCCGTCGGGGGTGAGCGACACCGTCACCCACGACAGCCCCCCGTCGAACTCCCACGTGATGGCGAACAGCGTCGGCTCCTCGCAGCGCTCGACGACGCCCCCGGCGTTCCCTTGGACCTGGAAGCGGCCGCCGAGCTCGAGGTCGCCGCTCACCGGGGCGAACCACCGCGGCAGCCGCTCCTGGTTGGTCACCGCGTCCCACAGGTCGGATGGGTCGGTCGGGTAGCTCCGCCGGGCGACGACGACCTTGGTGGGGGTGCCGTCGCGCTCGGCGTTGCGGACCTCCCGGGTCACGAGGCGGGCAAGGTCGATCGGGTCTGAGCGCATCGGCTCAATATAGGCAAGGGCTTATATTCTGGCAAGCAGTGATGGAGGATCGGGGGGGTGCGTCCCGCCCGACCCCGGTGATACCCCCAGGGGGTGTACAAATATACCCCCCAGGGGTATCGTGGGTGACCGAGCGAGGAGAGGTTCCCATGGAGACCGTCACGCACCCCAGGCACGACCACATGGCCCACGACCCATCCGACCCCGCGGCGGGAGGACTGGGTGGGGGCCACGGCAAGCACGCTGGGCACCACACCGAGGTGTTCCGCCGTCGGTTCTGGTGGAGCCTGCTGCTGTCGGTCCCGGTGGTGGCCACCAGCCACATGGTCATGGACTGGTTCGGCTACGGGCTGTCGTTCCCCGGGCTCGAGTGGGTCGGACCGACCCTCGGCACGGTCATCTTCCTCTGGGGCGGGCGGCCGTTCCTGGAGGGTGGCCGCCGAGAGGTCCAGGAGCGCCAGCCGGGGATGATGCTGCTCATCGCCATGGCCATCACCGTGGCGTACGGGGCGTCGATGGCCACCTCCCTCGGGTGGTTCGGCCTCGACTTCTGGTGGGAGCTCTCGCTGCTCGTCACCATCATGCTGCTGGGCCACTGGCAGGAGATGAAGGCGCTGGGCCAGGCCCAGGACGCCCTCTCCGCGCTGGCCGCCCTGCTGCCCGACGAGGCCGAGCGCATCGGGCCCGACGGACAGGTCGAGGCCGTGCCCCTCGGCGTTCTGGTCGCTGGCGACCTCGTGCTCGTCCGCTCCGGGGGTCGGGTGCCCGCCGACGGGGCGGTCGTCGACGGATCCGCAGACGTGGACGAGTCCATGATCACCGGCGAGTCCAGGCCCGTCCTGAAGGAGGTGGGTGACCGAGTGGTGGCGGGCACCGTGTCGACCGACTCGTCCCTCCGGGTCCAGGTCGACGCCTTGGGTGAGGACACGGCCCTCGCAGGCATCCAACGCCTGGTCGCAGAGGCCCAGGGCTCTGCGTCTCGAGCCCAGGTCCTCGCTGATCGGGCCGCCGCCCTGCTGTTCTACGTGGCCGCGGTCGTCACCGCCGTGGTGTGGCTCGCCATCGGCGACGCCGACGACGCCATCGTGCGGGTCGTGACCGTGCTGGTGATCTCCTGCCCCCACGCCCTGGGCCTGGCCATCCCGCTGACCACGTCGCTGTCGTCGGCCGTCGCGGCCCGCAACGGCATCCTGGTCAAGGACCGACTGGCGCTGGAGGAGAGCCGCAAGGTCGACACGTTCCTCTTCGACAAGACCGGCACCCTCACCAAGGGCCAGCACGACGTCGTCGGGCTGCTCGGCATCGGGATCGACGAGGACGAGGTGCTCCGGTTGGCCGGCGCCGTCGAGTCCGAGAGCGAGCACCCGCTCGCACGGGCCATCGTCACCGCGGCCCGGGCTCGCGGCCCGCTGGCCACCGCGTCGGATCTCCGGTCGATCACCGGGCGAGGCGTCGAAGCCTCGATCGACGGCGACCGCTACGCCATCGGGGGCCCGGCGCTCCTACGTGAGCGATCGCTGGCCGAACCGGCCGAGCTGTCCGGGTGGTCGCAGGGCTGGGCGTCCCGCGGGGCCGCTGTCCTCTACCTGATCCGCGGCGAGCGCATCGTCGCGGGCCTCGCCCTCGAGGACGAGATCCGACCCGAGGCCCGAGCAGCGGTGACCGAGCTCCAGGCCATGGGGCGCCAGGTCGTGATGATCACCGGTGACGCCCGCCAGGTCGCCGACGCGGTCGGCGCCGACCTCGGTCTCGATCGGGTGTTCGCCGAGGTCCTCCCCGAGGACAAGGACGCCAAGGTCGCCGAGCTCCGAGCCCGGGGTGCCAGGGTCGCCATGGTCGGCGACGGCGTCAACGACGCCCCCGCCCTCGCCCGGGCCGACGTGGGCATCGCCATCGGGGCGGGCACGGACGTCGCCATCGAGTCCGCCGGGCTCATCTTGGCCACCTCGGACCCCCGAGCCGTCGTGGGCATCATCAAGCTCTCTCGGGCCGCCTACCGCAAGAGCGTCCAGAACCTCTGGTGGGCCGCCGGCTACAACGTGGCTGCCATCCCCCTGGCTGCGGGCGCCCTGGCCTGGGCGGGCATCGACCTGGCTCCCGCCGTCGGCGCGGTCCTCATGAGCGCCTCGACCATCGTCGTCGCCGCCAACGCGCAGCTCCTGCGGCGCCTCGACCTGCGCCCGGGAGCCGTCGACCGCGCCGCCCGATAGCCGAGAGCGCCCGCACGGCCGACGGCTCAGACGAAGGGCTCGAGGGCGAAGCGGCCCCAGGCCAGGAAGGCGAACAAGCCGAGGAACACGAGGTCGCCCACGAGGGGCTGCAGCTCGTTGCGACGGAAGCGGGTCGTGCCGGCGCCGGCCATGAACAGGGCCAGGCCGCAGGCGGCCACCGGCACCAGGCCGGGAGCGAGGTCGCCGACGGCGGGCAGGAGCAACCCGAGGCCCCCGAGGAGCTTGACGGTGCCGATCACCCGCAGGTGGCCGTCGCTGAAGTCGTCCACCCAGTGCTGGGTGTGGTGCAGGGCCCGGTAGCGAGCCTTGGGCAGCGCGAGCATGGTGGTGCCGCCGATCGTGAAGGCGGTGCCGAGGAAGGCGGCGAGGATCCAGAGCGCGGTGTTCAGTGCCATGCGGCGGTCTCCTGTGAGGGGGGTCGGTCACCCCACCTGACGACGCAGGCCCGCCGATCGTGAGGCCCGACCTCACGATCCGACGGGCTGGCTCGTCGAACAGGAGCAGCGAGGAGGCGCGGCATGACCGACGAGGGCCAGGCACCCGACCAGCTCGAGGAGCACGGGGCCGTCGTGCGCGAGCGCCGACACCTCCTCGACGTCGGCTACCGGCTCCTCGGGTCGCTGACGGAGGCCGAGGACGCCGTCCAGGAGACCTACGCCCGCTGGTACGCGCTCTCGCCCGAGCAGCAGCGCGCGATCGAGTCGCCAGGGGCCTGGCTCACGACCGTCGCCAGCCGGGTGTGCCTCGACCAGCTGAGGTCGGCCCGGGTGCGGCGGGAGCGCTACGTCGGCGCGTGGATCCCGGAGCCCCTGCCGTCGGCCGGCGTGGGCGCCGAGCCCGGCCGGCCCGGCCAGGTGGACCCGGCCGACCGGGTCACGCTCGACGACTCGGTGAACATGGCCCTGCTCGTGGTGCTGGAGGCCATGACGCCCGCCGAGCGGGTCGCCTTCATCCTCCACGACGTCTTCCACTACCCGTTCGCCCAGATCGGCGAGATCGTCGGGCGGTCGCCCGAGGCGTGCCGGCAGCTGGCGTCGTCGGCGCGCCGCCGCGTCGACGGATCCTCCGCCGTGGCCACGCCCGCGGCCGAGCAGGCCCGGCTGGTGGCGGCGTTCCAGCGGGCGTGGGCGGCGCAGGACATCCGAGCGCTGGTCGAGCTGCTCGATCCCGACGCCACCGCCGTGGCAGACAGCGGTGGGCTGGCCAACGCCGCCCGCAGTCCGATCACCGGCGGGCCCCGGGTGGCCCGCTACCTCTCGAACCTGGCCCGCAAGGGCGTCGAGCTCGGCGTCGAGGTGGTCGAGACCACGGTGAACGGCCGCCCGGGCATCGCCGGCCGGATGGGCGACGAGATCGTGCTGGTGCTCGCCTTCGGCATCGAGGACCACCGCATCCGCCACCTGTGGGCCGTGGTCAACCCCGAGAAGCTCCAACCCTGGAACGTCCCCACGCCGAGGGCCTGACCGGTCCGGTCGATCAGCGGAACCGGGCGGCGGCCTCCTCCACCCGCTGGTGGAAGCGGCGCTGCTCCTCGGGGTCGCGGATGTGGAGGTTGTCGGCGCCGTCGAGCATGCCGACCGAGCCATCGATGAGCTCCCGGATGATGTCGGCGTGCCCGGCGTGGCGTTGCGTGTCGGCGATGACGTGCACGAGGACGTGGTGCAGCGTCACCGTGGCATCGCCCCACCACCACACCTGGCCCACGGCGTCGAGCGGGAGCTCGTCGAGGGTCGAGTCGGCCAGCGCCCAGGCGGCCCGGTAGCGGTCGAGGAGCTCGTCGCGCGGTTCCTCCGGCCGGGCCCAGAACTCGGCCGCCGGCCCGGCGTCGGGCGCAGGCGGTGCGGAGGGAAGCGCGGAGCGTCCGAACACGTCGCCGAAGTACCCCACGTGGGTGGCGGTGCTGTGCTTCACCAGGCCCAGCAGGTTCGTCCCCGACGGCGTCATCGGCCGCCGGACGTCGTACTCGTCGAGCCCGTCGAGCTTCCAGACCAGCGCCTCCCGTGCCCCGCGCAGGTAGCTGTGCAGCTCGGCCTTCACGTCCACGTTCGCCATCCCGTCCCCCGATCGGTCGGCGCCATGATGGCCGCGCCGATCCCGACTCGCCCGCGTCCCTGCGCGAGGGAGGCCGTCAGGGCTGGGCGCCGTCCCGTCGCTGGCCGGCGTCGGGGCCGATGCCAGGGGTCGAGGACCGGTGAAATCGGCGGACGCCTCGGCACCCCGGCGCCCTAGCGTCGGCCGGATGACTCCCGAAGAGGTGCTGGTCCGCTACGGCCGAGCGTGGTTCGAGCGCGACCACGAGCAGCGCATCGAGGCGCTGCGCCTCGCCTGCACCGAGGACCTCGAGTTCATGGACCCGCAGCTCGGCCGGCTCCACGGCCTGGCCGCGGTGTCGGAGATGATCGGCGGCTACATGAACCCGGCGATGGAGGGCAACGAGGCCGAGGCTCGCGAGGAGCACGCTCAGGGCATGTCGGGCGCCGGCGTGTCGGTGGAGGTGGTCACCCCCATCGAGACCTTCCACCGCTTCTACCGCTACTCCTACATCTGGCACTTCCCCGACGGCACCCAGTCGGGCGGCACCTCGTTCTGTGAGCAGGCCGACGACGGCCGGATCAAGCTCATCACCGTGTGGCCCGGGTCCGAGGCCTTCCCGATCCCGCCCTCGCGCCGCGCCTGAGCGTCCCCGCTCACGGGCGGGCGGCGAGGCGGCGGGGGAGCTCACGCCGACCGTCGGCGAGGGCGTCGGGCTGCTCCTCCCGCACGCCGTAGACGATGGCGTGGACGCTGCCCATCCACCGGTAGAAGTGCAGCCGCTCGTCGAGGCGCTCGCCGAGGTCCCGGCCGGCCAGCAGGTGGGTGAGGGTGTGGCGCCCGAGGCAGGCCAGCAGCGCCACGAGGTCGGTGGCGGGATCGCCCAGCGCCGCGTCTTCGAAGTCGATCAGGCCGACCGGGCGGCCGTCGAGATCGAGGAGCACGTGCTCGGGCCCCAGGTCGTTGTGGATGAGGCAGGTCGGGAAGGCGGGGGGTGCCTCCACGATCCCGGCGTAGCGCCAGCGCACCTCGTCCGCCGTCGCCGGATCGAGCTCGGGCAGCGCCACCTGCTCGACCACCGGCCACAGGGACTCATAGCGGTCGCGCCAGGCTCGCCCCGGTGGTGGCGAGCCGAGGAGCTCAGCCGCCCGGTCGACTGGGAAGCGGTGGAGCTCGGCGAGCACGCGGCCGATCGCGCCCGCGGCGGGGCCGTCGCCGGCTCGGAGCGCTCGACCGTCGATCGACTCGTAGCCGAAGAACGGCAGGCCCCCGTGCTCGCCGACGACCGTCGGCTCGGGGATGGCGAAGGAGACGTGCGACCGCAGCGCCGGGAGCAGGCGCAGCTCGCGGCGGGTGGCGTCGCCGACCTCCGGGTTGCGGGGGAAGCGGACCACGAGGTGACCGTCGACGAGGAACGTCCAGTTGGCCCAGCCGTCACCGATGGGCCGCACCGCGGTGGCGTCGATGCCGACGGACCGCAGCGCTCGACGGGCCTCCTCGGCGTCCATCCCCTCTCCTACCATCCCGGGCATGCCCCGCACCGACCGAGCCTCCCGGGTCATCGCCGCGCCGGTGCATCGCACGTTCGCCGCACTGGTGGACCGCGAAGCGATGACGGCGTGGCTCCCACCCGAGGGGATGACCGCCCGGTTCGAGCGGTTCGACCTGCGCCCGGGCGGCTCCTACCGGCTGGTGCTCACCTACCTCGATGCCACGGATGCGCCGGGGAAGAGCTCGGCCGACTCCGACGTCGTCGAGGCCCGCTACGTCGACGTCGTCCCGGGTGAGCGGGTGGTCCAGGCCGTCGACTTCGTCGCCGACGACCCTGCCTTCGCCGGGACCATGACGATGACGTGGGCCGTCGCGGCGGTCGAGGGCGGCACCCGCGTCGACATCGTCGCCGAGGACGTGCCCGACGGCATCTCGGCCGAGGACCACGCCGAGGGCATCGGGTCGACGCTGGCCAACCTGGCCGCCTACCTCGAGGCGGAGCCGAGCGGCTGAGCCCGTGGCGGCGGGTCGGGGCCGGTGGAGACATCCGCGCTGAACCGGACGAACCACCGCGAATATCGTCGTGGCGTGGGATCGAGCACCGCCCTGCTGGAGCGGGCCGACGAGCTGGCCTCGCTGCGCCGCGCCCTGGACGGCGCGCGCGACGGCCGCGGTGGGCTCGTCCTGCTGCGCGGCCCCGCCGGTCTGGGCCGCTCGGCCCTCCTCGCCGCCGGCGCCGAGGCGGCGCGCCGCGACGGCATCACCGTGGTGTCGGGGCGTGCCGGCAGCCTCGACGGCGGCACGCCGTTCGGCCTGGCCCGCCGGCTGGTCGCGTCGCTGCCGGGCGGCGGCGAGCCGATGCCGTCGGGCGACGACCGCCACGTGCGGGAGGAGCTCTGCGCGATCGTCGTCGAGGCGGTCCTGGCCGGCGGGCCCCATGCCCTCGTGATCGACGACCTGCAGTGGGCCGATCGATCGACGGCGCTGTTCCTGCTGGCCCTGGTCGAGCGCCTCGACGACCTCCCGCTGGCGGTGCTGGCCGCACGGCGACCCGAGCCCGTTGGGGCCTGCTCCGACCTCCTGGATCGCATCGAGCACGATCCGGCCACCTCCGTGCACGCACTGCGCCGGCTCAGCGAGTCCGCTGCGGTGCGCCTCGCCGGCGAGGTGCTCGGCGAGCCGGTGGCCGATGACGTCGCCCTGGCCTGCCCTCGGGTCGCCGGTGGCAACCCGTGGTACCTGCACGAGGTGCTGCGCACGCTGGCCGACTCGGGCCCGCCGTGGCCCTCGCCGGCGGTCGTCGCCGACCTCGCACCCGCCCCGATCGTCCGCTCGCTCGCGGTCCGCCTCGGCCGCCTGGAGCCGTCGGCCACCGCCATGGCCCACGCCCTGGCGGTTCTGGGGGAGGAGGGTGATCTGGCGATGGCGGCCCGGCTGGCCGCCCTCGAGGAGGCCGACGCCGACGCGGGCGCCGACGCCCTGGCGGACGCCGGGCTGCTCGAGCCGGGCGCCCCGCCGCGCCTCCAGCCGCCGGTGGTCGGCGTGGCCATCCACGACGGCATCGCCCCCTTCACCCGGGCGCGGATGCACCGCCGAGCCGCCGACCTGCTGCGGGCGCGTGGAGCGCCGGTCGACCACGTTGCGTCCCACCGGCTCCGGGCGCCGAGCCAAGGCGACGATGCGGCGGCCGAGGTGCTGCGCCAGGCCGCCGCGCTGGCCCAGGGGCGCGGCGAGCCGCTCGCGGCGGTGACCCTGCTGGAGCGAGCGCTGCTCGAAGAGCCGCCGCCCGAGCTCCGGGCCGGGATCCTCGTCGACCTCGCCGGCGCCGACCTGCAGTCGGGATCGGCCGGTGCGGCCGCGCGCCTGGAGGAGGCGCTCGAGCTGCTCGACGATCCCGTGGAGCGGGCCCGGACGCTGCACGCCCACTCCGCCGTGCTCCTCCACGCCGGCGACTTCGAGGCGACGGCGAGCGCCTGCGAGCGGGGCCTGGCCCTGGTGCCGGCCGACCACCCCGTCGCCGACCAGCTGCGAGCGGGCTTCATCGGTGCCGGCCTCCTCTTCCCGCCGCTGCTGGAGAAGGCTCGGGCCGAGCTGCAGCGGCTCCTCGACAGCTCGACGCCCGTCCACGCACCAGCGCTGTGCGCCCAGCTGGCCATCCACGGCGCGGAGAGCGGGCAGCCCGACCGACGGGTCACCGCGATCGCCGAACGGGCCTTCGCCCAGGATCCGCTGGTGGACGGCGACCCGATGGGCATGTCGCTGGGGTACGCCGCCCAGGCGCTCATCTGGGTCGACGCCCTCGACGTGGCGGCCCCGCTCGTCGACGCCGCCGCCGATGCTGCCCGCCAGCGCGGGGCGTTCATGGCGCTGGCCATCGCCCGGCTGAACCAGGCCACCGTCGCCTTCCACCAGGGGCGGCTGGCCGAGGCCGTCGTGCACGCCACCGAGGCGATGGAGGTGCACGAGCACGGCTGGACCGACTCCACCTGGAGCACGCCCGTCCTCGCCATGGCGCAGCTCGAGCTGGGTGACCTCGCCGCCGCTCGGGCCGCCGTGGCCCTGGGCGAGCAGGCGAGCACGGAGCGCTCGGACCAGGGGATGCTGCTCGAGGCCCGAGCCCGCCTGGCCCTGGCCAGCGGGGATCCGGCCGCCGCCCTGGCCGACGCCCGCGCCGTCGGCGAGCTGATCGAGGGCGGCTACCAGTCGCGGTGCGCTCGACTCTTCCGCTGGCGGGCGGTGGCGGCGACCGCCGCGCACCGCCTCGACCGACGGGCCGAGGCGCGGCAGCTGGCCGAGGCGTCCCTGGCCGAGGCGCGCGAGCTGGCCACCCCGCGGCAGCTGGGCGAGGCGCTCACCGTCGCCGGCCTCGTCGTGGGCGGCGCCGCCGGGTTGGCCCTGCAGGAGGAGGCGGTGACGGTGCTCGAGGGCTCACCCTCGCGCCTGCAGCGGGCCCACTGCCTGCTCGAGCTCGGCGCCGCCCGACGTCGCCAGCGCCAGCGGGCGGCGGCCGAGGAGCCGCTCGGCCACGCCTTGGAGCTGGCCGGTGCGCTCGGGGCGGCCCCGTTGGTGGCCCGGGCCCGCCACGAGCTCGGCCTGCTCGGCAGCCGGCCTCGCCGGACCGCTCGGACGGGCCCGGCGTCCCTGACGCCCGGCCAGCAGGCGGTGGCCGAGCGGGCGGCGGCCGGCGAGGGCAACGCCGAGATCGCCCAGCAGCTGTTCATCGCCCGCAAGACGGTGGAGAGCCACCTGGCCAGCGCCTACCGCAAGCTCGGCATCCGCACGCGCGACGAGCTGCACGACGCGCTGCGCCGGAACCCCCCTGTCTGATTCGTCCCAAATCTCAGGGTGGTCACCCGGATGCGGAGCGTGGCCGGACCGCCGACACTCTCTGCCATGACGATGATGGGGGCGCGCGTCCGTGGTGCGGCATCGGCGGGCGTCGTGCTCGCGCTGGCGGCGGCGATGTTCGTGTCGAGCGCCGGCAACGGCGCCGGTGCGCAGGACAGCGAGGCCCCCATGGCCGTGGAGTCGGTCACCTTCAGCACGCCGGGTGCGCACGAGTACGTGGTCCCCGCCGGGGTCACGCGGGTCGACGTCCTGGCCGTGGGCGGTGCCGGTGGCAGCTCGGCCGAGCGCTGGGGCGGTCGTGCGGGGCGCATCCAGGCGACCCTCGACGTCACCCCGGGCCAGGTCCTCCACGCGGTGGTCGGCACCAGCGCCTCCGGCGCGACCCCCGGCGCCAACGGCGGCGGTGACGCCGGCGGCGCCGGATGCGCCGCCGCGCCAGGCGCGGGCGGCGGGGCGACGGACGTGCGCACGATCGCGCCCGGCCAGCCGGGCAGCGACGAGTCGCGGGTCCTGGTGGCGGGCGGCGGGGGTGGGGCCGGCACGCGCGTCGGCGGTGGCGGCAACGAGGTGCTGGACCTCTACGGCGGTCATCGCGGCCTCGGGGGTGGCAACGCATCGCTGGGCGGCTTCGGCGGTGCCGGAGGGGCCGGTGGGGCGGGCGGCACCGGTGGCGGCAGCGACGGGTCTGCGACCACCGGCGGCGACGGCGAGGTGACCGCCGGACAGGGCTGCGGCGGGGGTGGTGGTGGCGGCTATGGCGGTGGTGGCGGTGGTGCGGCGGGCACCAGCGCCGGCGGTGGTGGTGGCGGCGGCTCGCTGGTCCCCGCCGGGCTCCCGGCGGGCATGGCGATGCGCAACGACCGGCCGCTCGTGCGCTTCACCACCCCTGGGACCCCGGCGCCGGCCGGGCCCCTGGCGGTCAGCAGCACGCAGACCTTCAAGCAGAGCGACCAGGGCGGCGGCATCAACGACTTCGCCAACTGCACGGCCTCCTGCACGTGGGCCGACGGCGACACCAGCAGCCCTGCCCCCGGGAGCCTCGGCGGCGACATCGGCTACGCGACCACCCAGCGGTGGGGCGCCTCCGGCATCATCCGCCCGGACTTCATCCAGAGCTTCATCAGCGCCCGACCGGGGCCGGCCGCCTCGCCGGCCGACGTGGGCGTGCCGTTCCTGCTCTCGCGCATGGCGCACTACAACAACCCGATCAGGGGCAACTCGCCGACGATGCTCGGGCTGCAGACGGTGCTGACGGTGCAGCCTCCCGCGGGCCCAGCAGCCGTCTTCGACCTGCGTGGCCCGCGCTCGATCCCGCTGCGGTTCATCGAGACCGACAACGACCCGCCCTGCGACCCCGCCTTCCAGGTGACGAGCACGCCCTGCGACGACGTCTTCATGCTGCCGGACGACCTGACGGACATGACGACGACGGCCGGTGGCGTCACCTGGCGCATCCTGCTGCTGGGCTGGCGGACGACCGACGGGGCGTACGTCACCGAGATCTCGACCGAGGAGGACCACGTCACCCAGGTCGACCTGTACGCCCAGGTCAGCGTCGACACCAACCCCACCACCTCCACGCTCACCGTCGACGGGTCGGCACCGGGCGCACCGACGCTCACCCTGGCCACGACGCCGGTGCCCCAGACGGGCGGCACGGTGACCTTCACCGACGACGGCGACCCCATCCCGGGGTGCACGGACGTGCCGGTCGACACCGAGGGGGGCGTGACCACGTGCACGGCGCCCGGCCCGCTCCCCGGGCCCCGCACCCTCGGCGGGGCGTTCAACGGGGGCATCGGGTACGCCGCCTCCACGGCGGACCCCGTCGCCGTGGCCGGCCCCGCGCCCCAGACCGTCACCTTCGAGGCTCCCGAGGACGTGACCTACGGCGACCCCGACCTGCCGCTCGGCGCCACGGCGTCGTCGGGCCTCCCGGTGACCTACAGCTCGTCGACGCCGTCCGTCTGCACGGTCGACGGCGCCGGGGCGCTGCAGGTCCTGGCCGCCGGACCCTGCACGGTCACCGCGGCCCAGGAGGGCAGCGCGGCCTTCGAGCCCGCCCAGCAGGCCCGCACGTTCGGGATCGACCCCGCCGTCCTGACGGTCACCGCCGACGACGCCAGCCGGGTGGCGGGCGACCCGAACCCTGCGCTCACCGCGACGATCACCGGGTTCGTGCACGACGACCCGCCGTCGGTGGTGTCGGGGGCCCCGGACCTGGCCACGCCGGCCACCCCCGCCAGCGAACCCGGGACCTACCCGATCACGGTGGCGGTGGGCTCGCTCAGCGCGCCGAGCTACACCTTCGTCGGCATGGCCGGCACGCTCACGATCACCGAGGCCCCGGTCACCACCACCTCCACGACGGCTCCCTCGACGCCGACCACCGATCCGATCCCGTCAACAGATCCGACCCCGACCACCCCGCCCGCCGGCGGCGGCCTGCCCGGGCCGGTGGTGGGTGGCGAGGCCAGCAGCCCCGGCGGCGGACGACCCGATCAGGCGCCCGGCGTCGGCGCCGGCGGCGCGCTGCCCGTCACCGGCATGGCCGTCGGTGCGCTGACCCTGTGGGCGCTCGTGTTCGTGTCGGTGGGCGCCCTGGTCCGGCTGACCAGCCGCCGCCGCGACCTGTCCTGACGGCGGTTGGGGAGCGGTCGGGCCGGCGTGCCACCATCGGGCCGACAAATCGGTCGAAGCGCCGGCTCCCGGGGGGTGAGCCGACCCCAGACCGCCCGCCCCAGACAGGAGAACTCGTGACCGCCATCACCGCCCCGGTGACCCTTGCCGACACCCTCTCGCTCACCTCCACCCGAGTGCGCACGGCCACGACCGTCGCCGCTGCCGTCGGGCTCACGGCGCTGGCCGCCCAGATCACCTTCGTGCTGCCGTGGACCCCGGTCCCGATCACCGGTCAGACCTTCGCCGTGCTCCTCACGGCGGCGGCGCTCGGCATGCGGCTGGGTGCCGTGAGCCAGCTGGCCTACGTCGCCCTCGGTGCGGCGGGCCTGCCCTTCTACTCCGAGGCCCAGGGCGGCTGGACCGTCGCCACCGGGGCCACCGCCGGCTACCTGGTGGGCTTCGTCATCGCAGCGGCCGTGATCGGCCGGATGGCCGAGGCCCGGCAGGACCGTGCCCTGCTGACGTCGGTCCCCGCCATGCTGACGGGCACCGCCATCATCTACGTGTGCGGGGCGACCTGGCTGGCGCACCACCTCGACGTGTCGGCGGCCACCGCCGTCGAGCTGGGCGTGGCACCGTTCCTCATCGGTGACGCCGTGAAGCTGCTCGCCGCCGGCGCGCTGCTCCCCGCCGCCTGGGAGCTGTCCCGCCGGGTCTCGGGTCGCTCCTGACCCGAGCCGGCGCCCCTAGGGTCCGGGCCGTGGAGCTGCGCACCGACGACCTGGCCCTGCACCTCAGCGACGACGGGGATCCCGACGCCCCGCCGATCCTGGTGCTGCACGGCATCACCCAGAGCGGGGCCACCTGGGGCTGGTTGGTGCCCCACCTCGCCTCGGCCCACCGGGTCGTGCGGCTCGACTTCCGGGGGCACGGGAGGTCGGGCCGCACGCCCGGCGCCTACACGTTCCCCGGCTACGTCGCCGACGCCACCGCGGTGTGCGAGCAGCTGCTCGGGAAGCCGGCCGTGGTCGTCGGGCACTCCCTCGGCGGCGGCACGGCTGCCGGCCTGGCCCAGACCCGGCCCGACCTGGTGCGGGGCGTGGTTCTCGAGGACCCGGCGATCATGGCACCCTCGTCGCCCGGGCTCGACGAGGGCAACGCGCTGCTCGCCGGCTTCCGGCTGCTGCGGGAGTCGGTGCCGCAGCTGCAGCAGGCGGGCATCGGCGCCGAAGACCTGGCCGGGATGCTCCGCGGCGCGCCCAGCCCGTCGGGCGCCCCGTTCGGGGAGGCCCTCCACGACGACGCCCTCCTGGCGATGGCCGAAGGCCTGCTCCAGCTCGACGCCACGGTGCTCGACCCGGTCTTCGACGGCTCGTCGGCGCCCGTGTTCGATCCGCACCGCCCGCTGCCGGTGCCGGGGATCGTGCTGGCGGGCGACCCGTCGTCGCCCGACACCATCGTGCGCGAGCGCGACCTGGACCGGCTCGCCGAGCACAGCCCCGACGTGGAGCGCCGGGTCGTGGAGGGAGCCGGCCACCTCATCCACGACTCGAGGCAGCACCGGCCCGCCGTCCTCGACGCCGTGCAGGACCTCCTCGCCCGCCTCTGACCGACGGGCTCAGGCGGCTCGGCGGGGGCCCGGGGCCCGCCAGTGGAAGTGCATGGCGAGCAGGCGCAGCACGAAGACGCCGGCGGCGATCGAGGCGGCCGCCACCGCGCCGAAGAGGTCCCGCGACCACACGGCGGCCACGGCGAGGGCGCCGAGCGTGGCCGGCACGGCGTAGAGCGCGCTGTCCGCCCGGAACACCGACGGCACCTCCCGGGCGAGCACGTCGCGCAGCACCCCGCCGCCCACGGCCGTGATCACCCCGAGCAGCACGGCTGACACGACCCCCAACCCGCGGTCGAGGGCGATGGCGGTGCCGACCACGCAGAACAGGCCCAGCCCGGCGGCGTCGAACACCAGCACCGGCCGTTCGAGCCGCTCGATCGTGCGGTGCCCGACGGCCACCACCAGCGCCGCGACCAACGGGACCAGGAGGTAGCGCTGGTCGCGCAGCGCGGCCGGCGGGGCGGCGCCGAGCAGGACGTCGCGGAGCAGGCCGCCACCGAGCCCGGTGACGGTGGCCAGCGCCACGATCCCCACCAGGTCGAGCTGGCGCCGCACGGCCAGCGAGGCACCCGAGAGCGCGAACACGAAGACGCCGACGAGGTCGAGGACCTGCTCCAGCGTCGGGTCGAGCCCGATGACCGTGTCGGCCATCAGTGCCGGGCCGCGCGTCCGGCGATGAGGGGGAGGTCGAGGTAGGTGCGGATGCCCGGCGTCGCCGCGCACACGTAGGGGATGGCGTTCACGCAGTGCATGGCCGTGGCCACGATCCCCCGGTTGCGCGCGAGCCCGCTGGCGACGTCGTCGGGGTGGAGCCCGTGGAAGACGGTGCGCACGGAGGGGTCGCCGGTGACCTCGACCTCGAAGCGCTCGCCCTCGGGCCCGAACGTCCAACCTGGGTCGAGGTTCGCCTCGCCCATCAGCCAGTTGACCGCCGCCACGATCACGGGCTCGCCGTCGACCAGCCCCTGCCACTCGAAGCGCTGGGCAGCGACCAGGCCCGGCTCGATGGGACCGATGGGGGAGTCGATCGGCGCGGTGGCCACCGCCACGTCGTGCAGGGCGCGGATCTCCGGGTCGAGGCGGAACCCGAGCTCGTCGGCGATCATCCGCACCGACTGCCGGAACCCGTGGCCCAGCACGGCCGCCATGATGCTGCCCCTCGCCTCCTCCTCGGTGGCGCCGAACAGCATGATGTGGCGCACGACGTCGGGGGCGTCGTAGGTGCGGATGTCGGAGAACTCCTCCGCCCGCACCTTCGTGATCGAGCCGGAGAGGGCGGAGACCATCAGCGGGAAGCGCTCGGTGATCCCGCCCGGGTGGATGCCGGTGCCGTGCAGCGTGGCACCGCCCTCGAGGCAGGCGGCCTCGAGCTCGGCGGTGGTCGACGGCTCGGGGTACACCCAGCCCACCGGCGTGACGACGCTCTTGCCCGAGCGCAGGATGCGGGCCACCACCGCCTCGTCGGGGAGCAGCGGCGCGTAGACCACGCAGTCGGCGTCGACGGACAGCACGGCGTCGACGTCGGCGGAGGCGGCGACGCCGATGGGCGCCCGGCCCACCAGCTCGCCCACGTCCGTGCCGGCCTTCTCGTGGCTGTGCACCCAGCAGCCGACCAGCTCGAGGTCGTCCCGGTCGAGCACCCCCTCGATGGCGGCCCGGCCCACCCCGCCCGTGGCCCACTGGATCACCCGAAGCCTGCGCTCGTTCGTCACCGGCGGATCATCGCACGGGGCCGGCGCCCACCGGACGGGCGGCCGCCGTCAGGCCTCGAGCAGCTCGATGAGGTGGCCGTCGGGGTCCTTGGCGAAGCCGACCATCACGTCGCCCATCTTGGGGAAGCGCCTCGGGGCCATCACGACCGTGCCGCCGTGCTCCGGCAGGGTGGCGGCCACCGCCTCCGGGTCGGCGACGTAGAGCACCAGCTTCAGGGGGTCGCCCGAGCGGCTGTTGTCGGACCCGTCGGTGTACTGCATGAGCACGAGGCCGCTGCCGCGGTCGTCGGGGAAGCCGAGCACGATCTCTCGCATGTGGGGCAGGTCGAACGTCATGGTCTCGACCATCCCGAAGACCGACCGGTAGAACTCGGCGCTGCGCTCGAGGTCGGCCACCGCGATGCCGAAGGCGCCGAGTCGCGGCCGGCCGGGCACGGGCTCACCCACGGGCGATCTCCAAGGCGCTGCGCAGCGCGTCGAGGCGCTCGGGGACGACGGTGCAGTTCACCCAGCGGCCCACCTTCTCCTTGGTGATGAGGCCGGCGTCGGCGAGCAGCGTGAGGTGGTGGCTCACGGTGGGCTGGCTCTTGCCCACCGGCTCCTCGAGGTCGCAGCTGCAGGCCGTGCCGTCGGGGGCCGTCGCGATGAGCGACAGGAGCCGGAGCCGCACCGGGTCGGCCAGCGCCTTGAAGGCGGCGGCCAGCTCGTTGGCGGCCGGCTCATCGATGGCGGCGGCGAAGAGCAGCGGGCAGCACTGCTCGAGGGCGGTCTCGGTCGGCATCGCGATCTTCTCCTTGCATGCATCGATGAACATCGATACATTGATCTCTGTCCATACGTTATCCGGAGGAACCCCCATGTCGCGTGTCCAGCTCGCCCTCAACGTCTCCAACATCGACGAGGCCGTCGCCTTCTACTCGAAGCTCTTCGCCAGCGAGCCCGCCAAGCGCAAGCCCGGCTACGCCAACTTCGCCATCGCCGACCCGCCCCTCAAGCTCGTCCTCATCGAGGGCGCCGGTGGCGGCGGCACGCTGAACCACCTCGGCATCGAGGTGGAGGCCGGCGCCGAGGTGGAGGCCGCCGAGGCCCGCCTGTCCGCCGACGGCCTCGAGACCACCGGCATCGACGACACCATCTGCTGCTACGCCGCCAAGACGGAGACCTGGGTCCACGACCCCGACGGCGCCCAGTGGGAGGTCTACGTCAAGACCGGCGACACCGAGCAGATGACCAACACCATCCTCGGCGAGGGCGAGACCGCCCCGTGCTGCGCGCCCGCGGTCACCGCTGCCCCGGTGTCGAGCGAGGTCTGAGCCGAGGGCTCACCCGGCGTCGGCGGGTGGCTCGGCCAGGACCGCAAGGAGCCCCTCGCGCACGAGGCGCCGCACGAGCACCTGCGCGCTGCCGGGGTCCAGGTCCGGGAGCGAGCCCACCCGCACGGGGTCGTCGCCGAGGAGGACCTGCACGGCGGGGCCCATGGCGGCCGGCAGCAGCACCCGGCGATCGACGAGCTCGAGCACGAGCCGACCGTCGGGCGCCGGGTCGGCGGCCAGGGCCGCCTGGTGGTCGACCCGGCGCTGGACGATGGTGGCGTGGTCGAGGCGCCCGAGGGCGAGGACCGACCGCAGCTGCCCGGTCGGGAGCGGCCGGCGCCGACGGCGGGCCCGGTCGGCCTCGGCGGCAGCGATCGCGACGTCGTCGGTCGCGGCCGCCACCTCGGCGACGGTGCCGAGCGCCTCGGCGACGGCCTGGTGCAGCGCGTCGAGACGCTCCGGGCGTGCGTAGCCGAGCGGCAGCGGGCGGTCGAGCGCCGCTCCGGCCTCGGCAGCCAGGGCTCGCTGCACGACCTGGCGGTGGGTGACCCGGAGGATGCCCAAGGTGAGGTGGAGGCTCGGCGAATCCTGGGCGGCGGCAGCGTGGCCGACCCCGGCCGGCAGGTACAGCACGGCACCCGCCTCGGTGCACACCGGCCCGAGGTCATCCACCTCCCACGCCTTGCTGCCGGCGACCTGGAGCACCAGGACGTCGTGGTCGTCCCGGTGGGCACCGAGCCCGACCGCACCGGCTGGCGTGAGGTAGGCGTTGGCCTGCACCGGGTGGCTCACCGCCCGCTCGAGGCTGCGGCAGAGTCGGGCCACCTCCGGGGACGTGCGCTGGAGGCCCTGCACCACGAGCGTCGCCCCGCCGTCGACCGCCTCCGCGATCCGGGCGACGTCGGCCACGTCGTCGAGCCGAGCGCCCGCCATCCGCACGGGGCGCGTCGAGCGCTCCGGTGGCAGGGTGCGGCCGTCCTGCAGGAGGCGGAAGGTCGGTCGGCGGGCCGAGGTGGCCAGCAGCTGCTCCAGGGCGTCGACGCTCAGGAGGTCGTCGAAGGAGCCCCCCGTGGAGCGCAGCAGCGATCGCTGGCCCCAGTGGTCGGCGTCGAACCGCACCGGGTCGCCCACGAGGCGCTCGAGGAGCGCGAGGTCAGGGTCGGTGGGCACGATGGGTGTGGGCAGGGAGGCGGCGGGGCAGGGAGCACCCATGAGCGACTTCAACGATGACGACATCACCACCGAGCCCACCGAAGCCGAGGAGGACAAGGACGCTGGCGGCCACGGTGCGGCCGACACCGGCGACGAGCCGACCGAGCGAGACGACGACCTCGATGCGGGCGGCGAGGGCGAGAAGGACACCGGCGACGAGGCCTGACCACGACTCGGGGAGGGCTCGGGTGCGCATGCCCCCGGGCCCTTCCCCTGCGCCGGTTGGGCTACACCCGGTTGGGGCGGTCTCCGGGGCGGGCGTAGCCTGGGTGGATGGCCACCAGCCGCTCCCGCTCCACCACTGACCGTCGTCCCAAGGCCAAGGTCCTGCCGCTGCCGGGCCTGGGCGCGTCGCACTCCGAGCTGGTGCGCGAGGCATCGGTGACCCGGTGGACGAAGGTGCACGGCCACGACGTCGCCTACCGGCAAGCGGGCTCCGGCCCCGTGCTGGTGATGATCCACGGCATCGCCGGGAGCTCCGGCACCTGGGTGCCGGTCATGCCGCTGCTGGCCGAGCACTACACCGTGATCGCCCCCGACCTGCTGGGCCACGGCGAGTCGGCCAAGCCGCGTGGCGACTACAGCCTCGGTGCCTACGCATCGGGCATCCGGGACCTGCTCGGCGTGCTCGGCCACGAGCGGGCCACGATCGTCGGCCACAGCCTCGGTGGCGGCATCGCCATGCAGTTCGCCTACCAGTTCCCGCAGATGGCGGAGCGGCTGGTCCTGGTGTGCAGCGGCGGCCTCGGCAAGGAGGTCAGCCCCATCCTGCGGGCCCTCACCCTGCCGGGCAGCGAGTACGTGCTGCCCGTCGTGCTGGCCCGCCAGGTGCACGACCTCGTCGGCGCGGCCGGCAGCGTGCTCGGCCGGTTCGGCCTGCGGGCCGATCCCTTTCTCACCGAGGTCTGGGACGCCTGGTCCCGCCTCACCGACGTGAAGGCCCAGCGCGCCTTCATCCACACCATCCGCGCCGTCATCGACGTGGCCGGCCAGCGGGTCAGCGCCCGCGACCGCCTGTACCTGGCCCACGAGGTGCCCACCCTCATCGTGTGGGGCGACCGCGACGCGGTGATCCCCGTCGAGCACGGTCGGGTCGCCCACGAGCTGATGCCGGGCAGCCGCCTCGAGATCGTGGAGGGCGCCGGCCACTTCCTGCCGCTCGAGCGGCCCGAGCTCCTCGACCGGCTCCTGCGCGACTTCCTCGCCACGACCAAGCCGGCCAACGTGAGCCCGCAGCGCTGGCAAGAGGTCCTCACCAGCCACGGCTGAGGCGAGCCACCGCCTGCGCTCGTCAGCCGGCGGCGGCCTCCAGCGCCGGACGGATCCGCTCGAGGGCGTAGGGGATCGACAGGGGGGTCGGCGTGTTCAAGCCCGACACGTCGGCGACGTCGAGCAGCGCCACCGCTCCGTCTTGCACGGCGGGCAGCGAGTCGTAGCCGGGGATCTCGTCGGTCTCGGCCCCGTTGGTCAGCAGGATCAGCAGGTCGGCGTCGAGCTCGTCGATGCGCTCGAGGCTCAGCTGCACGCGCCCGGCCGCACCGTCGGCGATGGCGAGGAGCTCGGGGTCGATGGCCATCCCCAGCTCGGCGAACAGCCGCCCGGCACCGTCGTCGGGGTCGGCCACCACGTAGATGGCGTCACCAGGCACGTAGTTGGCCAGGGCATAGGTGGTGCCGGCCAGGCCCGGGAGGTCGGCCACCACATCGGCCGTCAGCCGCTCGGAGCCCTCGACCAGCTCGGCCGCCTCGGCCTCCCGGTCGAGCACGCGCCCGGCCTCGACGGCGATGTCCTGCCAGGCGTCGACCTCCTCGTCGCCCAGCAGGGGGATGGTGGGGGCGATCTCGGCCAGGCGGTCGTAGGTGGCCTCGTCGGCGGCGAAGTAGGTGATCACGATGAGGTCGGGACGGGCGGCCGCCACGGCCTCGAAGGGGATGCTGTCGCCCACCGGGATCGACTCGACGATCGAGGGGAGGTCCTGCCACGGGAAGCGACCGCCGTCGGGGACGGGGTCGAGGGCGGCGGCCACCAGCGGCGCATCGAGGGCCACCAGCACGTCGGTCCACTGCGAGTCGAGCGACACGATCCGCTCGGGTGGCGCCTCGAGGATCGTCTCGCCGTAGCGGTGCTCGACGGTCACCGGCGCCGCCGGCGTGCGGGCGCCGACCGTGGTGTCGGCTCCCTCGGATCCTGGGTCGTCGCTGCCGCAGGCGGCGATGGGGACGACGACGAGGGCCATGGCGAGGAGTCGGCGGACGGTCATGGGGAGGTCTCCTGCAAGGGGGTGGGGCCGTCGAGGAGGCGCCGGATCTCGGCGACCACCAGCTGGGGCTCGGTGAACGGGATGTGGTGGCCGGAGCGGCGAGCCTCGACGTGGCGGCCCTGGGCGAGGGCGGCCGCACTGGCACGATGGGCGTCGACCAGGGCGGAGCGCTGACCGCGCTCCACGCGAGACGGCTGCAGGCCCGAGAGGATCGTGACGGGCACGTCGGGCAGCGCCGGCGGAGCGTCCCGCAGGTCCCGCAGGTCGTCGCCGAAGCGCTCCAGCTCGGCGACCAGCGCTCGCGTGGCGGCCACGGTGGCGTCCTCGGCCCGCATCGCGGCAGCGGCCGGCTCGGGCAGGTGGGCGGCCAGCCGCCGCACGCCGAGCCGCAGCAGGCCGAGGCGAGCGAGCAGGGGCAGGACCGGGGTCACCAGGCGCTGCTGGCGCTGGTGGCCCGGCGCGGAGAAGAGGTCGCACCGCTCGTCGGTGGGGTCGACGAGCACCAGGCCGGCGACCAGGTGGGGGCGCGCCGCGGCGGCGACCCGCACGATCGGCCCGCCCCAGCTGTGGCCGACCAGCACGAACGGCCCGGGGCCGAGGTGCTGGAGCACGTCGGTGAGGTCGGCGGCCAGCTGCGCCAGGTCGCGGGCTCCGGTGGAGCGGGGGCTGCGGCCGAGGCCCGAGCGGTCGTAGGTGGCGGTCCCCGCCTGCTCGGCGATGGCTGGGGCCACGGCGCCCCACATGCTCCGCGAGGCACCCATGCCCGACTCGAACACCACCGCCGTCGGCCCCTCGCGCCGTGGCGCTCCACGTGCAGCGTGCGCCCGTCGCGGGTGGGCACCCGCACCGCCCTGGAGGTCATGTCAGGTGACCCTATCAACATGAAGTAGGCAACCTGCAACGCGGAGAGGGCGGCCGCTGCGGCGGCCGCCCTCTCTCGGTGCTCGCTGGCCCCGAAGGGCGGAGGATCAGCCCACGAAGGCCGGGGTGGCGCTCACCGGCTGCGCGCTCGGCGCCGGGTTCGGCGTGGAGGGCGTCGAGGGCATCGACGGGTTGGGCGGGGTCGGGACGGGCGTGGTGCCCTCGGCGGCCACCACCGTGAACTCCCACGTGATGGTGGCGTTGTCGAGCGTGGCGCTCACCTGGTCGGCCCCGAGCGTGGCGCTGGCCGTGTAGGTGGACGCGGCGTCGCCGCCGGCGAGGCCGGTGACCTCCGGGTCCATCGTGCCGAGCACGGCACCGAAGGTGACCTCGGGAGCGCCGGGCACGCCGGCGGGCGCCTCGTTGCCGTCGCTGTCGAGGAAGGTGGTGACACCGAAGGCGACGGCCTCACCCTCGGTGACGGCGGTGGGCGGGGTCGGGGCGAAGCTCAGCACGAGCCACGGGTCGGCATCGACGGCACCGGTGACGGTGTCGCAGCCGGTCGCACCGGGGCCCTCGTTGCAGCCCCACCAGTTCTGCTCGGCGAGGAGCGCGGTGGTGGGCAGGGCGTTGGCGCCGACCTCGTTGCCGACGATCCGGTTGCCGCTGGCGCTGGCGCCGGTGGGCACGTGGCCGCTGGTCTGCGGGCGCAGGTCGATGCCGATGCCCTGGTCGGTGATCGTGTTGCCGGTCACGTCGACGTCGCTGACGAAGCCGGTGAGGCGCACCGCCTGCGAGGTGCCGGTGCCGGTGAAGGTGTTGCCGGAGATGGCGACGTCGTCGATCTGGCCGTTGGCGCCGTCGGCCAGCGTCGAGCGGTTGAACAGCCCGACGCCGATGGCCATGCCGCTGAAGTCGTTGTCGCTGATCTCGAGGTTCGAGAACTGGCCGACCGTCGTGGTCGCCCCGAAGAAGGAGCCGTTGTACGAGACGCCGGCGCCGCTGAAGCGGTTGCCCGACACCAGCTGCGGGGCGGCGGAGGTGCGGCCGGAGTAGCGCATGGAGTACATCGCGGCGTCGGGCACGAGCCCGAGGTCGAAGTCGTTGCCGGTCACGGTCGCCTCGCCGGTGCAGAGCTCCATCAGCAGCGCGTTGCCGTTGATCTCGCTCAGGGTGCTGTCCTGCAGCACGATGTCGGCCGCGTTGTCGTAGCAGTAGATCCCGGTGTCGGGCCGCAGGGCGCCGCCGCCGATGATCTCGAGGCCGGACAGCGTGTGGGTGCCCGTCGACGGGTTCACGGTGTCGCCGCGCAGGTAGATCGAGTAGTGCCGGGCGGAACCGTCGTTGTTGGCGCCGGCGTCCTGGACCGTCAGGTCGGCGACGGTGACGGAGCCGCCGGTGTCGACGTAGATCTGGCCACCGTTGCCGGCGAGGTCGTTGACCCCTTCGCCGTCGATGATGGTGACGCCGGCGCCGGAGCCGACGACCGAGATGGCCTTGCTGATCACGACCCGCTCGTTGAACGTGCCGGCGCCGATGGTGACGGTGTCGCCGTCCTCGGCGCAGCCGATGGCCTGACCGATGGTCGGGTACGGGTTGGCGTCGTCGCAGCCGGCGTTGTCGGCGGCGCCCTGCTGGACGCCGAGGGTGGCGGCGCCCGCGGGGGCGGCGCCGAGGGTGAGGGCGAGCGGCGCGGTCAAGAGCGCGCTCGCGAGCAGCAGTCGGACAGTTCTCATGCAGTCAGGTCCCGTCGTCGTGGGTCCGGGCGACCGCCCTGTCCAGGTTCCCCAGTGGTGAGCCCGTCAGGGTACTCGCGCTTCGCTCCGTGCCCTGCATCCCACGGATCGTGCGGTCCAGATCGGGTGGTGGCCCGGGCGGTACCGTCGGCGGGCCATGGCCACCGTCTCCTACGCCCAGCGCCTCACCGACCTCGCGGCCGCCGATCCCGAGCGGATCGCCATCACGTGCGGCACGGAGTCGATCACCCGAGCGGCCCTCGAGTCGGCGGCGAACCGCCTGGCCCGCGACCTGCAGCAGCGCGGCGCCGGCGTGGGCGACATGGTCACCATCGCCCTGCCCAACTCGGTGGCGTGGTTCGTGGCTGCCGCGGCGGCGTGGAAGCTGGGCGCCATCCCGCAGCCGGTCTCCTCGCGCCTCCCGGTCGCGGAGCTGGCGGCGATCGTGGAGCTGGCCGACCCTGCCGTGGTGCTCGGCGTCGACCCGGCGGCCGTCCCCGGCCGCCCCTGCCTCCCCGTGGGCCACGAGCCCCACGCGACGCTCGACGACGGGCCGCTGCCCGATGTCACGTCGCCGGCCTGGAAGGCCCCCACCTCCGGCGGGTCGACCGGCCGCCCGAAGCTGATCGTGTCGGGCGACCCGGCCTCGCTCGACGACGAGGCCCGCCCCACGCTCGGGATCGATCCCGACGGCTGCCTGCTCATGCCTGGTCCGATGTACCACAACGGTCCGATCGTGTGGGCCTGCACGGCGCTGCTCGCCGGCGCCCACGTGGTGGTGCTGCCGCGGTTCGACGCCGAGGCCACCCTGGCCGCCATCGAGGCGCACCGGGTCGACGTCGTGTACCTGGTGCCCACGATGATGAAGCGGATCTGGCGCCTGCCCATCGAGGTGCGAGAGGGCTACGACGTGTCGTCGCTGCGCTTCGTCTGGCACCTGGCCGAGCCCTGCCCGCCCTGGCTCAAGGACGCCTGGATCGAGTGGCTCGGCCCCGACCGGATCTGGGAGCTCTACGGCGGCACCGAGGCCCAGGCCGCCACCATCATCACCGGCGCCGAGTGGCTGGAGCACCGGGGCTCGGTCGGCAAGCCGGCCGAGGGCAGCGTGATGATCTGCGCCGAGGACGGCACCGAGGTGCCCGCCGGCCAGCAGGGCGAGGTGTGGCTGCGCTCGGTGGCCCGCGCCACGCCCAGCTACCGCTACATCGGCGCCGAGGCCCGGAGCCGGGAGGGCGGCTGGGAGTCGCTGGGCGACGTCGGCTGGCTCGACGACGACGGCTTCCTCTACCTCGGCGACCGGCTCAGCGACATGATCCTCACGGGCGGCTCGAACGTGTACCCGGCCGAGGTCGAGCACGCCATCCAGGAGCACGAGGGCGTGCGGTCGTGCGCGGTGATCGGCCTGCCCGACGACGACCTGGGCAACCGGGTGCACGCCATCGTGGAGGCCGACCCGTCGACCCTCGACATCGCCGAGCTGCTGGCCTTCCTGGGCGAGCGCCTCGTGCGCTACAAGGTGCCCCGCACCGTGGAGGTGGTGGCCGAGCCGCTGCGCGACGACGCCGGCAAGGTGCGCCGCTCCGCCCTCCGCGCCGACCGCCTGCCGTCAGGGAGCTGAGGAGCGGGGGCGCTGGCGCTCGAAGCGCCCGAAGGCGGCGACGAGGCCGGCCAGGATGACGGCCGGGACCACCAGCCACAGGGGGCGCTCGACCCACCAGCGGGCGGTGGGCTCGGTCTCCTGGCCGAAGCCCAGCGGCCACAGCAGGAGGATGGCGATGAGGTAGGCCGTCATGTGCCAGAGGAACAGCGTCATGATCCAGGCGTTGCCGGCGATGGTGGCCTTCCACGGGCCGGGCGCCTGGAGCCAGGCCGAGAGGCGGGGCCGCAGCAGCAGCACCAGCGAGATGAGCCAGAGCCCCACCAGCAGGAAGCAGATGGTCGGCGGGTAGGTGTTGGCGACCGACTCCACGTCGGTCCCGAGCATGCTGCGGGGGTAGTGCCCGATGCCGGGGAACCACTCGAAGCGCTCGTCGCCGGCCAGGCGGAACAGCCACGGGTTGGTGGCCAGCACCAGACCGGCCAGCGAGGTCAGCGCCACCGCCACCAGGTTCCGGCGCGGCCACCGGTCGACGCTGCCGTCGCCCCAGAAGTGGCCGAGCTGGTGGGGGAGCAGGAGCACGAACACCACGTTCAGGTAGCGGATGCCGTCCTGGTGCCCGATGAAGCCCACGCCGTCCACCACGAAGGTGCCCACCACCATCACGCCGGGCACCCACCAGCGGAAGCGGCGGTGCAGGGCGATGGTGAGCGGGCTGATGCACACCACCACGAGGTAGACGCCCAGGAACCAGAGCGGCCCGAACGGGATGGTCTGCCCCGGGGGCCGCACCCCGCGCAGCAGGTCCACCCCTGCGATGCTCGGCCCTGCGGAGGCGCCGGTGTCGGTGAGGTGGAGCACCACCTGCACCACGGTCCAGACGGCGAGCAGCGCAGCGGCCGGCACGAGGAGCCGGCGCACGCGGCTGCGCAGGAAGTCGGCGACGGCATCGCCGCGCCGCTGCGAGGACTCGAAGCCGACCAGGTTGGCGTAGCCGCCCACGAAGAAGAACACGGGCATCACCTGGCAGATCCAGGTGGCCAGCCACAGCCCCGGCGCCTTGCCGATGGCGCTGGAGGATCGGATCACGCCGTCGTCCCAGGAGATGATGGCGATGAGCCAGTGGCCCAGCACCACCACCACGATGCTGGCGGCCCGGAGGAAGTCGACGTAGCGGTCGCGCGACGCCGGCGTGGCGTCGGCCAGCTCGTCGATCCCCCCAGCAGCCATCGACCTCGACGCTAGTGACCGGGGCCGCTCAGGCGCCGCGGATGCCCCGCAGCCCCCGCCAGGCCAGGTCGGCCACGAGGCGGGCGAGGTCCTCGGGGGCCTGCTCGGCGCCCTCGGCCATCCAGGTGCGGCTGGTCCCCTCGGCCAGGCCCACCAGGCCGTGGGCGAGCTGGCGGCGCTGGGCGGCGTCGAGGCCCTCGACGTCGATGAGGGTGGCGATGGCGTCGGCGATGGCGCCCTCCACCTGGGCCACCTGGGCGGCGAACTCCTCGTCGCGGCGGGTGCCGCCACCGAAGAGCACGCGGAAGGCGGCTTCGTTGCCGGCCACGAAGCGGAAGTAGGCGCCGAAGCCCAGCTCGACCTGCTCGTGGGGCGACCGGGCCGCCGCGGTGGCCTTGGTGATGGCGTCGAGCAGCTCGGCCCCGACCTCGGTGAGCACTTCGCGGTAGAGGTCCCGCTTCGACCGGAAGTGCTGGTACAGGACGGGCTTGGTCACCCCGGCGGCGTCGGCGACGTCGTTCATGGAGGTGGGGTGGAAGCCGTGCTCCCCGAACACCTGCAGCGCCACCTCGAGCAGCTGCGTGCGTCGTCGGGCCGCCGGCAGGCGGGCGGCGTGGGGGCGGACGGTCACGGGGCGAGCGTACGCCGCGACGGCCAGCAGGAGACCGACCCGTCGATGGGGAACAAGGTCACCGTGCGACCCCCCAAGCAGACGCCCGCCGCCACGGCCCGCCGTCCCCCTGAGCCGTTCCGGCCCCTCCCGGCCCGCAAGCTCGGGGTCAGCCTCCTGTCCGTGCAGGCCCGCCGGCGCCGCTTCTCGAGCTCCCTCCCGCCCCGTGCGGGCGAGAGCGGGGGCTGGTAGCCGCACGATCCTCGGGGGGCCCGGCCGCTGGGGGCCGGACCCCCCGACCTCCCCACCGCTACACGGGTGCCAGCGGGGTCGCCGGGCCCGGGGGGTGCTGCACCTCGATCGGGTCGCCGGGCCGCACCTCGCCTCCTTCGACGACGACCGCCATCACGCCGGCCCGCCGCCGGACGACCTCGCCGTCGGCGTCGAGCTCGACCAGCCGCTGGCGGAGGTCGGGCGCCACGCCGTTCAGCTGGCCGCAGGGGTTGCGCAGGCCGGTGACCGACAGCAGGGCGCGCTCGCCCAGGCGCAGCAGCGTGCCGGTGGGCAGCGCCAGCAGGTCGAGCCCGCGCGTGGTGACGTTCTCGCCGAGCCGCCCGGGCGACACCGGGTAGCCGGCGTCGAGGAGCTCGTCGAGCAGCTCGCCGGGCAGCAGGTGGACCTGGCGCAGGTTGGGCTGCGTCGGGTCGGCCCGCACCCGGGAGCGGTGGCGCACGGTGGCGCCGGCGTGGGCGTCGCCGGCCACGCCGAGCCCAGCGACCAGCTCGATGCGATCGAGGGTGGCCTTGGCGAAGGTGTGGGCGTCGCTGCGGTGGACGCCCTCGACGCGACGGAGCGGGGTGGGGGGCACGGCCTGAGCCTGCCCGCCACCCCGCTCGTCGGCCAGCGCGTTCAGTGGGTGTGCGTGATGAGCGAGCGGGCGACCTCGCCCTGCTGCATGGCGGTGAACGCCTCGTTCACGCCGTCGACGCCGATCTCGCGGGAGACGAGCTCCTCGAGCTTGAGCTTGCCCTCCTTGTAGAGGGCGATCAGCTTCGGCACGTCCTCGTGCACGTTGCTCGAGCCGTACCAGCAGCCCTTCACGGTCTTGGCCAGGTACAGGAACGTGAAGGCGGCGTTGAGGTTGAGCATCACGTCCATGCGGGGCACGCCGACGAGGATCGCCTCGCCGCCGTTGCGCGTCATGTTGATGGTCTGCTCGATGGTCGGGCCGAGGCCGATCACCTCGAAGGCGACGTCGGCGCCGCGCCCGCCGCTCAGCTCCATCACCTTCGAGACCGCGTCGACCTCGTCGGCCTTCACGAGGTCGGTGGCGCCGAACTGCTCGGCCATCTTGAGCTTGGAGTCGAACATGTCGATGGCGATGATGCGCTCGGCGCCGGCGATCTTGGCGCCCTGGATCACGTTGAGGCCCACGCCGCCGCAGCCCACCACGGCCACGGTGTCGCCGGGGCGGATGTTGGCGGTGTTGAGCGCCGCGCCCACGCCGGTGAGCACGCCGCAGCCGATCAGCGCGGCGTAGCGCAGGTCGACGTCGTCGTCGATCTTCACCAGCGAGATCTCGGGCACGATGGCGTAGTTGCCGAAGGTGCCGCACATCGCCATCTGGCGCAGCGGCTCGCCGGCCAGGGTGAGGCGGGTGGAGCCGTCGAGCATGCCGCCGGCGGCCGCCATCGCGCTCTTCTCGCAGAGGAAGGCCTGGCCGCGGTCGCAGTAGTAGCAGGAGCCGCAGGCGGGGACGAAGGACAGCACCACGTGGTCGCCCGGCTGGAGGCTGACGCCCTCACCGACCTCCTCCACGATCCCGGCACCCTCGTGGCCCAGGACGATCGGGGTCGGGAGCGGGATGGTGCCGTTCTGGACGGACAGGTCGGAGTGGCAGACGCCCGAGGCGACGACCTTGACCTTGACCTCGCCAGGCCCCGGCGGGGCGATCTCGATGTCGTCGTGGACGTGGACGTCCTCGGCGACGCCGTTCAGGACAGCTGCGGTGACCATCGGTTCCCCCTGGGGTGGATAACGGTTGTGATCCGAGCGTGCCACCCGCCTCCTGCGGGAGCAACATGAGAACCGTTCCTGACCTCGGGCGAGGCGACGGGCGCTCAGCGGGCCGGTCGCACCTCGTCGAGCAGCGCCCGGGTGCCGGCCTCGCCGACCTCGCCGGAGGTGCGGGCCACCACCTCGCCGGCGGCGTCGAGGTAGACGACGAAGGGGTAGCCGTCGAGGCCGAGGGCCTGGGCTGCGGTGCCGTCCTCGTCGTCGAGGAGCACCTCGCCGGGCCAGCCCTCCTCGTCGAGCCACCGCGCCGGTGGGAAGTTCGGCCGGGCCGGGTCCGTGCCGGTGAGGACCCCGACGAGCCGCACGCCGTCGAGGGCGCCCTCCGCCTCCAGGTCCACCAGCACCGGCACCTCGGCCTGGCAGTGGGGGCACCAGTGGGCCAGGTAGGCGACGACCGTCGGCGTGCCGGTCGGAGCGATGGTCACGGCCTCACCGTCGGGCGACGTCCCCTCCACCGCCGGGGGCGTCGCGCCGACGGCCGGGTCGTCGTCGGTCGAGGTGAAGGCGGCCAGCGGGGACCCGTCGACGACGACCCGCCCGGTGGAGGGCCGGTCGTCGGTGGCGGCGTCGTCGCCGCTCACCGCGAGGGCCACCCCGATGGCCAGCACCACGGCGAGGCCGGCGGCGACCACGAGCAGCAGGGTGCGGCGCCCGTCGCCGGCGGCGTCGTGGCGGGCGGCTCCGTAGGCGCGGGATCGGCTGGGGCGGTTGCTCATGGGTGCTCCGGGGGGCGGCGGTGGGCGGGGTCGAGGAGGAGGGCGGCGGCGATGAGCACGAAGGTGGCCAGCGCCAGGCGCGGGATCGTCCAGAAGCCGAGCCCCTCCACCCAGCGCAGCGTGCAGGGGTTGGTGGGGTCGCACGATCCGCCGTCGAGCGAGGGGAACGTCTCGATCACGTTGTGCCACACGCTGATCGCCGTGCCCAGGGCCACGAGGACCAGCGCGTAGGGCCGGAAGCCCCTGTCGCCGCGGAGGGCGGCGATCGGCAGCAGGACGGCCAGCGGGTACATGGCGATCCGCTGGTACCAGCACAGCTCGCAGGGCGGGAAGTGGGCGCCCTCGGAGAACCAGAGGCTGCCGAGCATGGCGACGACGGCCACCGCACCCCCGAAGGCCGGCCCGAGGCCGGTCAGCGCGGCGCGCACCGGGCGGAGCCGCTCGGGCGCCGCCACCGCCAGCACGGCGAGCCCCACCACCGTGGCGACCCCCGCGGTGGCGAGGGTGCCCAGCACGTCGGCGATCTGGGACGGGTCGATGCCTGGGTGGTCGTCGGTGGGACGGCTGCGGTTCCCGCTCAGCGACCTTGCTGGCGGTCCTCGCGCTCGGCGGCCTTCACGCCGTAGCCGAACACGATGGCCGGCGCGAGCACGATGGAGCCCACGATGATCGACACGATCACGGTCGAGCCCACCGCGCCGGCGAACCCGACGAACGAGCCGACCACGAAGGCGACGATCGCCACGGCGAAGAGGCCGTAGCCGATGCGCTTGCCCAGCTGCACCAGGCCGGCGATCCGGGCGCGGCGCTCCAGCACGGGATCGAGGGGCGCCGGGTCGCTCATCGGGACCAGCCTGCCTCATCGAGCAGGTCGGCCAGGTCCTGGCGGAGGCGGGGCAGGCCGAAGTGCTCCCGCACCAGGGCCTGGTTGTGGTCGTGCAGCTGGTCGTCGGGGCGCTGCAGGAACGCGTCGAGGGCCGCGGGCCGGGCGGGGTCGAACCACCGGAAGCCCAGCGCCCGGAGCTCCTCGCCCACCGGGTAGGGGCCCACCGCCACCGGCCGCCGGTGGATGGCCGCCTCCAGCGGCGGGTTCCCGAAGCCCTCCCACGTGGACGGGAACGCCACGGCGTCGCAGGCCGCGTAGGCGTCGGCCATGGTGCCGGGCGTCGGTCGGTGCAGCACCTCGCAGCCAGCGTGCCGCAGCACGTCGGCCAGCTCGTCGTCGTAGCCGTCCTCCGCCGGACCGAGGAGCCAGTACGTCGCGTCGAGCCCCTCGGCCAGGCGCACGGCGGCGGGGACGTCCTTGCGCTCGATGGCGCGCACGGGGTGCAGCAGGAGCCGCTGCCGGGGGCGGACGTCGAGGGCCACGCGGGTGGCGGTGCGGTCACCGGCGGGCTCGTCGACGTCGAAGGCGTTGTAGATGGTGGTGGCCCGGATGCCCCGCTCGGCCAGCTGGGCCTGCGTGAGCCGGTTGATGGCGACGTGGCGCCAGGTCGGGTCGTCGGGCGGCAGCTCGGTGACGTCGGCCCAGGCGGGGCGCTGCCATGGCGGGTCGTGGTGGTGCAGGATCGCGGGCCGGCCGCGCAGCGCCGCAGCCACGACGCGCGACGCCGGTAGGTTCAGCGGGATCGTGCAGAGGTTCTCCACCACCACCACGTCGGCGTCGGCGAGCGCGGCGGTCACCTCGTCGAGGGCGGGGACTTCTTCGGCACCGATGGCGAGGCCGGGGAGCAGGTGGTCGACCGGACCGTCGCCGGCCACCGTGCGCACCGTCCACCCGAGGTCCTCCAGCACGCCAGCCCAGGTGGCGGCCACCACCGAGACGCCGTCGTGACGTCCGAGCCGGAACGACACGACGGCGACGGTGGGCATGCCGGCACGCTACCCACGGCCGCCGAGATGGAGGCCGCCGCCCGCTCGATCCTGGAGGCCGCCTGGCGGCCCGACGGTCCGCACGGGTTCTGCGTGCCGAACCCCACCACCTACCCGTGGCAGTGGCTGTGGGACAGCTGCTTCCACGCCGTCGTCTGGGCCCACCTGGGCGACCCTCGCGGCAGCCTCGAGGTGGCCGCCGCGCTGCACGACCAGGACGCTGATGGGTTCGTGCCCCACCTCCGCTACGTCGGTCACGACGGCGGACCCCACCAGGAGCTGTGGGGGCGCCCCGGCACCTCCTCGATCACGCAGCCACCGATGTACGGGCACGCGCTGGCCGAGCTGGCCCGGCTGGGCCAGCCGGTCGAGCCCTCCCTGCTGGAGCAGGCCGAGGCCGGCCTCCGCTTCCTGCTCCAGCGACGCCGTCGCTCGCCGGCGGGGTTGGTGGAGCTGTGCCACCCATGGGAGTCCGGCTGCGACGACAGCCCGCGCTGGGACAGCACGGTTGCGCCGGGTTGGACCCCGGAGCGGTGGTACGAGGCGAAGGGCGCGCTGGTGGGGGCCATCGAGCGCACGGCGGGCGGCGCCCCGGTGCACAACCCGGCCTTCGCGGTCGGGAGCGCCGGCTTCTCCGCGCTGGTCGCCTGGAACGCCCGTGAGCTGGCGACGGTCACCGGTCGCGACGCCTTGCTCGCCGACGCCGAGGAGCTGGTGGCGGCCATCGACGCCCGGTGGGACCCGCTCCTGCGCACCTGGGTCGACGACGGCCCCACGGCCGCCGGCTCGGGTCGGGTCCGGACGCTCGACGCGCTGCTGCCGCTGCTCGTCGCGCCCCGCCCCGAGGCCTTCGCCGAGCTGGTCGACCCGGGTGCCTTCGGCGCGCCCTTCGGTCCCACCGGGGTGCACCGCGCCGAGCCGTCCTTCGCCCCCGGCTCCTACTGGCGAGGCTCGTCGTGGCCGCAGCTCACCTACCTGCTGTGGCTGGCCGCCACGAGCTCGCCGCCCGCCGCGGGGGGTGGGTCGGTGGCCGCATCGCTGGCCGGGTCGCTGGCCCGTGGCGCGGTGGCCTCGGGTTGGGCGGAGCACTGGGACCCCGATCGCGGCACCGGGCTGGGCGCCCGCCCCCAGTCCTGGACGACGCTCGGCTGGATCGTGCGCGCCCGGTAGGCCCGCCGCTCGTTCTCCGTCCACCGTCGGCGATGGCGGCGAGCGACGTCGCGCAGCGCATCGGCCAGCCCGAAGAGCACGATCAGGTCGCCGAAGGAGAGCACCGTGCGGACCACGGGGACCGGCAGCACGTCGCCGAGGATGGCGAAGCGGTCGGCGTCGGTCTCGAGGTGGCGGGGGGCGGCCACCTCGACCGTCGCCAGCTCGGCTTCGGTCACGATCTCTGCCCGCACCAGGGCCTCGGGGCGCACCGGCATCCCGTTGTTGAGCAGCAGCGCGCTGAGGTTCACCACCACGCCCACGCCCACCACGGCCACGCCGGTGAGGTGGAGGTTGCTGCCCGCGAACGCCGCCAGCGCCGCCAGCGAGGCACCGAGCGCCAGGGTGGCGGCCTCGCCGTCGACCAGGGTGCTGGCGACGTGCCCACCGGCCCCGACCAGGAGCAGCCAGGAGCGGTGGAGCGAGGGACGGGCGGTGCGGGCCCCGGCAGGGTGTCGCACCACGCCGGCGAGGGCGCCGACGACGACCGCGACGACCAGGAGCACCCGATGACGGTATCGACCGCTCAGGCGCAGGTGGCGGACGGTGCGGCGCTCACTCCTGGCCGGCGTCGGGGAAGGCCGCCGGCTCCGTGGTGGTCGTGGCCGTCCCCAGCAGGGCCGCGGCCGCCTCGGGGCCCACGCAGGTCACGACGTCGCGCACGAGCTGCGCCCGGTCGCCGTCGGGGAGCGATGCGAGGGGATCAGCCGATCCGGCCAGCACCTCGAGCCGGTCCCGGCCCACCGTGACCAGGAGGGCCTCGCCGAGGCAGCGGGCGCCGGTGTCGTCGATGGCCACGTGGAGGGTGTCGGTCAGCGCCTCGGCGAGCGCGGCCGCCACCACGGCGTCGGGCACGGTGGTGCTGGTGGTGGTGGTCGTGGGCGGCGCCGGTTCGGGCGCCTCCTCACGGGCCAGCACGTAGGACCCGGCGGCCAACCCGCCCGCCAGCGCGACGAAGGCGGCGGCCGGAGCCGCCGCCTTCGCCCGCATCAGTTCGCGCCGATCTCTTCCATGGAGATGTCGCAGTCGGACAGGTACCCGAAGATCTCGGTCATCGCCTCGTCCTCGGAGATCTCACCGGACTCGATGACGTCGGCCAGCTTCCCGGCCAGGCACTCTGCCTTGTCGCGCTCGAGGCCGAGGCTGGTCTCGTAGGTGTCGGCCAGGATCTCCTCGAAGTTGTCGGGGAGCTCGCCGCCGTCCGAGAAGCCGTCGGACGAGCCGTCGGAGCCGCTGTCGTCCTCCTCGCAGAAGCCGAAGGTCTCGTCGGTGGTGTCGCCGCAGGTGCTGCCGAAGCTCTCGTACTCGCTCCCGACGGGGGAGTCGAAGTAGAGGTCGTCACAGGCGACGAGGTCACCGCCCTCGCAGTCGTCGTAGAGGGCGTCGAGCTCGGGGTCGTCGCCGTAGGCGTCGGGCTCGTCGGTGCTGCCACCGTCGTCGGTGTCATCGGTCGCGCCGTCGTCCGTCTCGTCGGTGCCGCCGTCGTCGCCACCGGTGTCGGTGCCGAAGGTCTCGGGATCGAGCTCGCAGTCGTCGGCCATCTCGTCGAGGTCGATCTCCTCGAAGGCGTCGAGGAAGACCTGCGGCGGCTCGTCGGCGTCGAAGTCGATCTCGGCCAGCTCGTCGTCGCCGATGGCGTCGGCGAAGTAGCCCGCCACGCACTCGGCCTGCGCGTCGTCCAGCTCGCCGTCGGTCTCCTCCTGGAGGCGGGCGGCCAGCTCCACGCGGGCGCTGTCCTCGTCGTCGCCACCGAGCAGGAAGAAGGCGCCGGCGGCCACGGCCACCGCCGCCAGGAGCCCGCCGCCGATCAGCAGGCCGCGCTTCGAGCCGCCGCTGCCGTCGTCGCCGGAGACGGGGCTCGGCGGGGTGTAGGGGGGCGGCGCCGCGCCGGCGGCGCCCGCCGTGGTCGCGGCCGGCCAGGCCGCGGTGGCGTCAGGGGTCGTCGGCGGGGCGGGCTGGGCCCACCCGGTGTCGCCGGCGGCGGGGGTGTCGACGGCTGTCGGAGCGTCGTCGGGCGTGGGGGCGTCGGCGACGGTGGCGTCGGGCACGTAGGGGTCGGTGCCGGCCACGCCGCCGTCGGACACGTTGTCGGTCCACTGCGAACCATCCCAGTACCGATGGTCGTGCTTGCCGGACGGGTCGGGCTGCCAACCCGGGGTGTTGTCGCTCATCGGTGGTTCCTCGCTGATCGGGGGTGGGTGGCCGTCACTGGCCGGTGGTGGTGGGGTCGACGTCGCACTCGGCGAAGGCCTGCTGCACGGCCGTCACGAAGTCCTCCTGGTCGCCCTCGGGAGGAGCATCGGCCGCGATGTCGGCATCCTCGACCGCGTCGGCCCCGAGGTCGGCCACCAGCGCGTCGGCGACGCAGTCGGCGTCGTCGGCGGCCAGGCCCAGGGCATCGCCCTGCAGCTGGGTGGACAGGTCCTCGGCGACGTCGTCGTCGGAGCGCTCGTCGGCGCCGCCGCACGCGGCGACCACGAGGAGCAGCGCGCTGAGGAGCAGCGCGCCGAGCCGGGACGAGCGTGCCATCGGTGATCCGCCTTGCCGTCGGGGTGATCGGGACCGTAGGAGCATAGGCGCCGGGCCAGGACCGCTCGGCGAGCCGACCGCAGCGGCCGGCTCAGGCCCGGCGCTTGATGCCCGTGAGCGCCAGGCGGACCACCTTCCGCGGGGTCTCCACCAGGGCGACGAACGGCGCCGCCCGGCGGGGGAGGTACACCGTCGCGGTGCCCCGGCGCACGCCGTTGACCACGGCGGCCGCCAGCACGTCGGGCGGGGTGTCGGGCACGAGCTGGATGCGGCGCAGGCGCTGGAAGGACCGGTGGAAGGGCGCGTACTCCTCGCCGTGGGCGAGCAGCTCGGTGGGCACCCCGCCGACCAGGACCGTGGTGACGCCGATGGGCAGGCCCTTCAGCTCGTCGCGCAGGGCGGAGGTGCCGTGGGCCAGGCCGGCCTTGGTGGCGGCGTAGGAGGTCATCCCGGGGACGGCCGCGATGGCGGCGAGGGAGGCCACGTTCACGAGGTGGCCGCCGCCCCGTCGCAGCATGCGCGGCACGGCCTGGCGGCACAGCTCGAGGGGGACGGTGAGGTTGAGCCGCACCTGCGCCTCGACCTGCTCGGCGGTCTCGTCCCAGAGCGCGCCGCCATGGGCGATGCCGGCGTTGTTGACCAGCACGTCGATGGACCCGATGGCGTCCTCGACGCGATGGACGAGGCGACCGAGCTGCTCCGGATCGAGGAGGTCGGCGGGGTGGGCGGTGCCACCGAGCTCGGCCGCCAGCGCCTCGAGGGCCGTGGCGTCGCGCGCCACCAGCGCCACGTGGGCCCCGGCCTCGGCGAAGGCCACGGCCAGCGACCGCCCGATCCCGCGCGACGCTCCCGTGATCAGCACCCGCTTGCCCCGCAGCTCCACGACGGTCCCCTCCGCTCGTCCTGGCGGAGAACCTACGACGGTTAGGTTCTCGCCGTGATCCATCTCGACGACCGGGGTCCGGTGGCGGTGCTGACCATCGACCGGCAGGCCCGCCGCAACGCCCTCGACCACGAGGCGCTGGAGCAGCTCCTCGAGGCCCACGGCCGCGCTGCGGAGGCGCAGGTGCTGGTGCTGACCGGCGCCGGCGGCCACTTCTGCGCGGGCGCCGACCTCTCCGGGGTCGAGGACCCGGCGTTCACCGACCTCCTGCGCGAGGTGCTGGCTGCCCTGCGCGACGATCCGCGACCGCTGGTGGCCGCCGTCGACGGCGCCGCCCTCGGCGCCGGCACCCAGCTGGCGGTGGCCTGCGACCTCCGCGTCGCCACCCCGGCCGCCCGCTTCGGCATCCCCGCCGCCAAGCTCGGCCTGATGGTCGACCACTGGACGATCCAGCGGCTGTCGCTGCTCGCCGGCGCGGGGCCCACCCGGGCCATGCTCCTCGGCGCCGACACCGTCACCGGTGAGGACGCCGAGCGCCTCGGGTTCGTGCAGCGCCTGGGCGACCTCGACGACGCCCTCAGCTGGGCCGACGAGATCGCCGCGCTGGCGCCGCTCACGCTGGCCGGGATGAAGCTGGCGCTCAACCGGCTCGAGATGCCGGTGGGCCGAGGCGACGACCCCGACGTGCACGACGCCTGGACGGCCGCGTGGGGCAGCGACGACCTCCAGGAGGGCATCGCCGCCTTCCGCGAGCGACGTCGGCCCATCTTCCACGGCCGCTGACGCCGGTCGGCGGCACCCCCAGGCTCAGGCGGTCGGGCGGACGTCGTGGAGGACGAGCGTGGCGAAGCCGAGCACCCGCCGGTAGCCCTCGAGCCAGGCGGTCCGGTGGGCGGTGGCCGCCGCCAGCGCCTCGTCGCGCTCGGCGGGGGTGGGGGCCTCGTCGAGGGCCCAGGCCACCACCGAGCGGGTCCAGGACCACTCGTAGTCGTCCCACTCCGCCAGCGTGCTCACATGGGCGTCGCCCACCTCGTAGCCGTGGCGCCGCACGGTGGCCACGAGGCCGGCGAGGTCGGGGAAGTCCTCCGGCGCCGCCTCGAGGGCGGCCAGCGCCGCCGGCGTCGGGGCCTGCTCCCAGAAGCCGTCGCCGAGCACGACCCGGCCGCCGGGGCGCAGGTGCGCCCGCACGCCCTCGAGCGCCCCGCCGAGCCCGCTGAAGGCGTGGGCGGCCCCGACGCAGAGCACCGTGTCGAAGCGACCACCGCTCCACGTGGCGGCGTCGGCCGTGACCCAGGTGACCCGGTCCTCGACGCCGCGCGCGCCCGCCGCGGCGGTGGCCTCCCGCGTGGCCCCCTCGGCCAGGTCGACCCCGACCCCGCGGAGGTCGGTCCGGTCCGCCAGGAGCGCGACGAGCCAGGCTCCCGCCCCGCAGCCGAGGTCGAGCACGTGGCCGGCCGGCGGCGGGGCGACCCGCTCGAGCAGGCGGGCGAGCGAGCTCGGCGCCAGCGGCGCGGCGATCGGGTGGCGGCGGTGGGCGATGCGGCTGAGCTCGTCCCGGTCCACGGCCGGCGTCAGAAGCTCGACGGCAGGAGCCGGCTGAACTCCTCGAAGAAGAAGAACAGCGCCACCATGAAGAACGGGAACCCGAGGGCCAGCGAGGGCCACTTCCGCCAGCGCCGGCCGATCAGCCAGGCCAGCAGCCAGATGCCGGCGCACAGCAAGCCGAGCAGGATCGTGGGGACGATCGAGTGCTGCTCGCCGTCGATGTCGTCGAGCGCCGCCGGCGCCGGCGCCGACTCCGGGTCGGGGACGGAGCGGGGGAGGGCGGTCTGGCCGGGGGCCAGCTCGGCCACCACGACGATCCGCTGGCGGGCGCTGTACTTGGGGTGGCAGGCCGTGAGGGTGAGGCGGTTGTCGCCCTTGTCCTCGAGCACCTCCACCTGGCTGGGCGACACGATCAGCTGCTCGGTCATCACGTAGCGGAACTCGCCCTGCACGGTCTCCACCAGGATCTCGTCGCCCGGCACCAGCTCGTCGATCCGGTTGAACGGTGCGCCGTAGGTCGTGCGGTGGCCGGCGATGGCCGCGTTGCCCTTCTGGCCGGGCATGGGGCTCTCCGGGTAGCGCCCGGGACCCTTCTTGAGGTTGGCCAGCGACACCCCCTCCACGACCGTCTTGTCGACGCCGATCTTCGGGATGCGGATCTGCGCGGTGGCCTCGCCGTCGGCCGCCAGCTCGATCGGCGGCGCCAGCTCGGGCTCGACCGGATCGGTCGTGTCGGTGGTGTCGGGAGGCGTCGTGGTGGTGCTCGAGGGCGGCGCCGCCTCGCGGGCCTCGTCGAGGCGCTCCTCGAACTGGTCGCCGAGCTCGTTCTGCGCCTGGGCCTCGCGGATCCCGGTGCCCCACAGCTGGTAGGCGACGAACAGCAGGATGAGCACACCGGCCGTGATGAGGGTGCGCCCGAGTGCGCCGAGGACCTTCGCCAGCCGCATGGCGGGAGGCTACCGGGCGGCCGGGGCCGCCTTGGTCGCACGAGGAGGGCGTCAGTAGCCTTGCCCCACGCCAATGGAACCCGTCGTCCAGCTCCGCGGCGCGGTGACGCTCCTGGGCCGGTTCCCAGCGCTGGCCGGGATCGACCTGGAGGTCGCTGCGGGTGAGATCGTGCTCCTGCGCGGTCCGAACGGGGCCGGCAAGACCACCCTGCTGCGGCTGTGCGCCGGTCTCCTCCCGGTCGCCCGGGGGACGGCCTCGGTGCTCGGGCACGACCTCGCCGATCGTCGCCAGGCCCGGGCGCTGCGGCGCCGCATCGGGCTCCTCGGGCACGCCACCGGCCTCTACGACGAGCTGACGGTGGCTGACAACGTGCGCTTCTGGGGCCGGGCGGCCGGAGCCGACGATGCCGACGTCCAGGCTGCGCTGGTGGCCTGCGGGCTCGACGGGCGGCTGCGCTCCCTGGCCGTGGCCCGCTGCTCCGCCGGCCAGCGGCGGCGCACCTCGCTGGCCTGCCTGGTGGCGCGACGCCCCGAGCTGTGGCTGCTCGACGAGCCCCACGCCGGCCTCGACCAGGCGGGTCGCGACCTGCTCGACGACCTCGCCCGCCAGGCCGTGGCAGCCGGCGCCACCGTGGTCCTCAGCTCCCACGAGCTCGATCGCGCCGAGGCCCTGGCCGACCGCGTCGTCACCATCGTGGGCGGCACCACCGACACAGCGCCGTCGCCGCCCGCGGTCCCGGACGAGGCGGTGGCCCTTGTTCCGTGACGCCGCCCTCATCGCCGGCAAGGACCTCCGGATCGAGCTGCGCTCCCAGGTCACCACCCAGCAGGTGGCGCCCTTCGCCATCTTGATGCTGCTCCTGTTCGGCGTGGCCCTCGACCCCGACCGGGGCATCCTCGAGCGGGCCAGCTCCGGGCTGTTCTGGGTGGCCGTGCTGTTCTGCGCCCTCCTCGCCATCCAGCGGGCCTTCACGGTGGAGGCGGCCGACGGCGGCCGCGACGCCCTGCGCCTCTCCGGGCTCGACCCCGCCGGCATCTTCCTCGGGAAGGCCGCCGCCATCGCCCTGCAGCTGGCCGCCCTTGAGGTGGTGCTGGGCATCGGCGTGATCGTGCTCTACGGCCCGGAGGTGACCGGCGTCATGCTCCTGCTGGCGACCTGCCTGGCCGCGACCGCGGGGCTGGCTGCCGCTGGCACGCTGTACGGCGTGCTCGCCGCCGGCCTGCGCGTCCGAGAGACGCTCCTCCCGATCCTGCTCCTGCCCGTCCTGGCGCCGGTGCTGATCGGCGCCACCAAGTCGTTCGAGGCCGCCCTGGGGGGCGTGGCCGCCGACGGCTGGCCGTGGTGCGGGCTGCTCCTGGTCTTCGCCCTGCTCTACCTCACCTTCGGCACCCTCGCCTTCGGCACCCTCTTGGAGGAGTCATGACCGCCCCCCACGCCCCGGCCCCCGCCCCGGCGTCCACCGCCTCACGAGGCACCCGCCTGCTCGGCGGCGCCGCCCTGGCCGGCCTCGTGCTCCTCCTCGGCTACGCCCTGGTCTGGAGCCCGGCCGACCGCGCCCAGCGCGACTCCGTGCGCCTGATGTACGTCCACGTCCCCACCGCCATCCTCGCCTTCGGCGCCTGCTTCCTCACCACGCTGGCCTCCGCCATGTGGCTCCGGAAGCGCAGCGAGGGCTGGTGGGTGCTCGGCGGGGCGGCGGCCGAGGTGGGCCTGCTCTTCACCGGCCTGTGCCTCATCACCGGGTCCATCTGGGGCCGTCCCACCTGGGGCACGTACTGGGACTGGGATCCCCGCATCACCAGCACCTCGCTGCTGTTCATCCTGCTCGTCGGCTACCTGGCGCTGCGGCGCATCGACAACGAGGCGGGCGACGCCGCCCAGCGGGGCATGCGGGGCGCCATCGTGGGCCTGCTGCTGTTCCCCAACGTGGTCATCGTCCACTACTCGGTCGACTGGTGGCGCTCGCTGCACCAGCCCGCCACCATCACCCGGCTCGACCCCACCATCGAGGGCACCATGCTCTTCACCCTGATGCTCGGCATCGTGGTGTTCGGCCTCGTGTTCGCCTGGTTGCTGGTCCACCGGTTCCGGGTCGGCTGGCTCGAGGAGCGGGCGGGGGCCAGCGGCCTCGACGACGCCCTCGTCGAGCGGCGAGCCGAAGCCGGCGTCGGCGCGGGAGGTGTGGCGTGATCGCCATGACGCACGTCGGCTACGTGGCGGCGGGCTGGGGCATCTCGCTCGTCGCCCTCGCCGCCTACGCCGTGCGCACGGTGCGCCGCGGCCGAGCCCTCGCCGAGCGGGTCCCCCCCGAGGAGCGCCGGTGGAGCTGACCCCGCGCACCTCCGAGGCCGACGGCCCCGCCCGACGCCCCCGCAAGCGCCGCAGCCCGCTGGCCTACGGCACCATGGTCGCCGTCCTCATCGGCCTCGGCGTGGTGGTGTACCAGGGCCTCACCTCGGCCTCGCTGTACTTCTACAACGCCGATGAGGCCGTCGAGCAGCGAGACGACCTCGGCGAGCGGCGGTTCCGCCTCCAGGGCAGCGTGCTGGGCGAGTCGATCGAGCAGACCGGCACCGGCATCGCCTTCACGGTGGCCTACAACCGGGTGCCGGTCGACGTCGTCCACGCCGGCGATCCGCCCGAGCTCTTCGAGCCCGGCATCCCCGTGGTGCTGGAGGGCCGCTGGTCCAGCGCCGGCGACGTGTTCGAGAGCGACCGCATCCTGGTGAAGCACTCCGAGGAGTACGAGGCCGAGAACGAGGAGCGCCTCGACGAAGCGGAGGACGGCACGACCGGCTCAGGTGAGCCGGCGGCCGCTCCGTGAACGCCGTCCTCGGCACGGCCGGCATCGTCCTCGGCCTGGCCGCCTCCGTCCTCGGGGTGATCAGCATCGCCGTCGGCCTGCGCCAGAAGCGGCCGCAGCTCCTGCAGGTGGGCTGGAGCTACAGCCTCCTCGTGCTGCTCGGCGCCGTGGTGGCCGTGATCGCCATGCAGCGGGCGCTGATCACCCGCGACTTCAGCGTCAGCTTCGTGTTCGACAACGGCTCGAGCCGCACGCCGCCGCTGTTCAACATCGCGACGATGTGGTCGGCCCTGGAGGGGTCGATCCTGCTCTGGGTGGTGATCCTGGCCGGCTTCACGGTCCACGTCGCCCACAAGTTCCGCCAGCGCCTCAGCGACCCGCTGGTCGGGTTCGCCCTGCTCACGATGCTCGTGGTGTGCGCCTTCTTCTTCCTGCTGGTGCTGTTCCCGGCCAACCCCTTCACCACGGTGTCGGTGCCGGCCGGCTACGACGGGCCCGGGCCCAACCCGCTCCTGCAGGAGCACATCATGATGGCGTTCCACCCGCCGCTGCTCTACCTCGGCTACGTGGGCTTCACGGTGCCGTTCGCCTTCGCCATCGCCGCCCTGGCCACCGGCCGGGTGGGGGAGAGCTGGCTGGTCGAGACGCGGCGGGCCACGCTCATGGCCTGGGGCTTCCTCACCGTCGGCATCATCCTCGGCGCCTGGTGGAGCTACGAGGTGCTGGGCTGGGGCGGCTACTGGGGCTGGGATCCGGTCGAGAACGCCTCGCTGCTGCCGTGGCTCACCGGCACCGCCTACCTCCACTCGGTGATGGTCCAGGAGCGGCGCGGGATGCTGCGGGTCTGGAACCTGTCGCTGCTGTGCGCCACCTTCAGCCTCACCATCCTCGGCACGTTCCTCACCCGCTCGGGCGTGCTGGAGTCGGTGCACGCCTTCAGCGACGGCGCCATCGGCGTGTGGCTGCTGTCGTTCTTCGTGCTGGTGGTGGCCGTGACCCTCGGCCTGATCGGGTGGCGGGGCGACCGCCTCCGCGCGCCGGGTCGCATCGACTCGCCGCTGTCGCGCGAGGGCGCCTTCCTGGCCAACAACATCCTGTTCGCCGGCTTCGCCTTCGTGGTGCTGCTCGGGACCGTGTTCCCGCTCCTGCTCGAGGCCGTGCAGGACCGCTCCGTCACCGTGGGGCCGCCCTACTTCAACCAGATGAGCGTGCCCATCGGGATCGCGCTGCTGTTCATCATGGCCGTGGCGCCGGTGCTCCCCTGGCGCAAGGCCAGCCAGGAGCTGCTCTCGCAGCGCCTGCTGTGGCCGGCCTGGGCGGCCGCTGCGGCCGCCGCCGCCAGCGTGGCCCTCGGCGTGCGGGGCCTGGGCACGGTGCTCATCTTCGCCCTCGGCGCCTTCGCCGGCGGCGCCGCCCTGCGCCAGGTGATCCTGGCCACGCGCCGCCAGGGCTGGCGCGGGTTCGTGGGCCGCACCAACGGCGGCATGATCGTCCACCTCGGCGTGGTGATCGTGGCGGTGGCCATCGCCGCCAACGGGAGCTTCCTGCGCGAGGTCGAGGCCCGCTACTCGCCGGGGGAGACCCGCACCATCGGCGGCCACGAGATCACCTACGTCGAGACGCGCGTGGTGCAGGAGCAGAACCGGGTGGCCACCAAGGTGGCGGTGCGGGTCGACGACCGGATCTTCGAGCCGGCCCTGTCGCGCTACCCCGGCTTCGGCCAGCTGATCGGCACCCCGTCGGTGCGCACCGGCCTCACGGAGGACGTGTACCTCACGATCACGCGGCTGCCCACCGAGGACTCCGACGAGGTCACGCTGCGCGTCATCATCCAGCCGATGGCCGTGTGGCTCTGGATCGGTGGCGGCGTCATGGCCTTCGGCACCATCCTGGCCGCCTGGCCCCGCGGTCGACGCCGCCCGACCGACCCCGTCTCCGCGCCGATCACCGCCGGCGCCGCGCCCGACCACGGCGCCGACGAGCGCCAGCCCGTGGCGGCGCCCTGATGGGGTCCATCGACGGCGACGCCGTCGAGCCGACGGCGCCGCCGCGCCGGACCGCCCTGGTGTCGGCCGTCGTGGTCGGCGTGCTCGTGGCGCTCCTCGCCGCAGTGCTCGTCACCCGCGACCCGAGCGGCGAGCGGGTCACCCAGAGCCCGCTGCTCGGCCAGCCGGCGCCGGCCATCGACGGCGCCACGCTCGACGGCGAGGACTTCGACCTCGCCCAGTACCGGGGCCGCTGGGTGGTGGTGAACTTCTTCGCCACCTGGTGCATCCCGTGCGAGGTGGAGCACCCGGAGCTGGTCCGCTTCCACGAGGAGCACACCGCCCGCGGCGACGCTGCGCTCGTGAGCGTCCTCTTCGACGACTCGGCCGATGCCGCCGAGGCCTTCTTCGACCGCAACGGCGGCGAGTGGCCTGTCGTGGTCGACGCCGACGGCGGCATCGGCGTCGCCTACGGCGTGCCCCAGGTGCCGGAGTCGTTCCTGGTGGCCCCCAACGGCGTCGTGGTGCAGCGCATCGTGGGCGGCGTGACCGCCGCCGGCCTCGACGACCTCATCGAGCAGCTGGAGGCGGCGGCTGCCTCCGAGTCGGCGGAGACCGGCGGATGACCGCCTTCCTGCGCTCGCCTGGCTTCCGGCGCGGCAGCTGGTTCCTGATCATCGCCCTGGTGCTGGTGTCGGTGGTGCGAGCCACCGTCGACGACGGGCCGCCGCGCACGCAGGCCGAGCAGGTGCGGGCCATCGCCCTCACCGTGAAGTGCCCGACCTGCGCCGGCCAGTCCGTGGCCGGCTCGGAGTCGGCTGCCGCCCGGGCGATCCGGGCGGAGATCGCCGTGCGGGTGGCCGACGGCGAGAGCCCCGACGCCATCCGGGCGGCCATCTCCCGCGCCTACGACGACGTGCTGCTCACGCCATCGGGCTCGGGCGCCGAGGGGCTCGTGTGGGTGCTCCCGGTGGTGGCCCTGGCGGCCGCCCTGGCGGCCCTGTCGGCCACCTTCGCCCGATGGCGGCGCACCCCGATGGCGCACGCCACCGACGACGACCGGGCCGCCGTGGAGCGAGCCCTCTCCGAGCGATGACCACCGACGCCGAGCTGGCGGCGCTCGAGGACCAGCGCGACCACCTGCTCGCCTCCCTCGAGGACCTGGAGCGGGAGCACGACGCCGGCGACGTCGACGAGCACGACTACCAGGCGCTGAAGGACGACTACACCGCCCGAGCAGCAGCCGTGCTCCGTGCCATCGAGGCGGGCCGGGCGCCGGCGCGCCGGGCCACGCCCACCCGACCGCGATCCCGCCTGCTGCTGACGGGCGCCGCGGTGGTGGCCTTCTCGGTGCTGGCCGGGGTGCTGCTCGCCCAGTCGGTGGGGCGGCGCGACCCCGGCGACGTCGCCACCGGCGACATCAACCAGTCGATCACCGAGCTGCTCAACGAAGCCGGCCGCCGCAGCGCCCAGGGCGACCTCACCGTGGCCATCTCGCTCTACGAGGAGGTCCTCGAGGAGCAGCCCACCAACGCCGAGGCCATGACCTACCGCGGCTGGCTCCTCACCCTCGACGGGCAGCAGGAGGACGGCCTGGCGGCGCTGCTCGAGGCCGCCACCACCAACCCGGAGTACCCCGACGTCCACGCCTTCCTGGCCGTGGTGTTCTTCCGCAACGGCCTGGTGCCCGAGGCGGCGCGCGAGCTCGACCGCCTCGACGCCCTCGACCCGCCCGCCGCGCTCCGGGACCAGGTGGCCGACCTCCGCACGCAGGTCGACGCCGCCCTGGCGCTGCTCGACGAGCCGGAGCCCGCAGAGCCCTGATCAGGCCGGCGGTGGGTGGTAGCGGCCCTTGGCGAGCCGGTCGCCGTCCCAGGAGAGCACCCAGGTCGACGCCTTCTGCCAGCGCAGCTCGTCCTTCACCTTGAGCCCCTGCTCGAGGAGGGCCTCGAGCAGGTCGGGGATCACGTCGCCGTGGCTGCAGATGGCGGCGGGGGCGTCGCGCAGCTCGCGCGCCACCTCCAGGGCTCCGGCGGCGCCCGAGCCCTCGGCCAGGCGCTCGTCGGCCACCACCTGGAGGTCCAGCTCCTCGCCCAGCGGTGCCAGCGTCTGCAGGCACCGGGTGAACGGGCTGGCGTGCAGCCGGGTGATGCCCTTGTCGGCGAGCTCGGCCCGCAGGCCCTCGGCCTGCCGGCGGCCCCGCTCGGAGAGCGTCCGGTTGCGGTCGGTCTCGCCGTTGGTGCGGTGCCCCGCGTCGGCGTGGCGGACGACGTAGAGCTTCACCACGCCGGCCGACGATAGCCGCCGCCCAGCCCTACGCTGACCGCCCATGGGGTTCTTCGAACGCAACCGCCAGGCGCTCGTCGAGCGGGGGATCGACCCGGCCCGACTGCCTCCCGGGCAGTACACCACCGAGCGGTTCCCCGTGCTCCACGTGGGCGAGGTCCCGTCCTACGCCGACGACCTGAGCGACTGGGACCTCCGGGTGTTCGGCCACGTCGAGCAGCCCTTCGTGCTCTCGTGGGCGGAGCTCCAGGAGCTGCCGTCGGTGACCGTGACCGCCGACATCCACTGCGTCACGAAGTGGACGATGCTCGACACGTCGTGGACCGGTGTGCCCGTGCGCGACCTCCTGGATCGGGCCGGCCTGCGCGCCGGTGCCGCCCACCTCGTGGAGCACGCTGAGCGCGGCTACACCACCAACGTGCCCCTGGCCGACGTGCTCGAGCACGGGCTGGTGGCCTACGCCTTCGGCGGCGAGCCGCTCGAGCCCGACCACGGCCACCCGGTGCGCCTCGTCGTGCCGCACCTCTACTTCTGGAAGTCGGCCAAGTGGCTGCGGGGCCTCGAGGTGACCGTCGACGACCGCCCCGGCTTCTGGGAGGTCAACGGCTACCACAACCGGGCCGACCCGTTCCTCGAGGAGCGCTACTCCGACTGACCGAGCGCCCGCAGCGACTCGAGGATCGGGGGCAGGGCGGTGAGGGCGGCGTCGACGTCGGCCCCGGTGGAGCTCCAGCCGACGCTCAGCCGCAGGCTGCGGTGGGCGTCGACGCCCATCGCCTCCAGCACCGGCGACGGCTCCAGCGCCTCCGAGGAGCAGGCCGAGCCCGAGTGGGCGGCCACGCCGGCCCGGTCGAGCCCGAGCAGCACCGCCTGCGGCTCGATGCCCTCGATGCCTACGCACACGAGGTGGGGGAGGCGCTGCGAGGGGTGGCCGTAGGCGGTGACGCCGTCGATGGCGGCCAGCCCGTGCCGCAGGGCGTCGGTCAGCGCCCGCTGGTGGTCCGCCTCCCGCGCCAGGCCGCCGTCGGCCAGCTCGGCGGCGGCGGCGCCGAAGCCGGCCAGGGCCGCGACCGGCTCCAGGCCGGCTCGCCGGGCGCGCTCCTGGTCGCCGCCCACGAGCAGCGGCCGCACCCGCAGGCCCCGCCGCACCAGCAGCGCCCCCACGCCGGGCGGGCCACCCAGCTTGTGGGCGGCGACCGACAGGAGGTCGGCGCCCAGCGAGTCGAGGTCGATGGCCACGCGGCCGGCCGCCTGGGCGGCGTCGACGTGCACCAGCACCCCCCGCTCCCGGCAGGCCGCCACCACCTCGGCGACGGGCTGGGTGGTGCCGACCTCGTGGTTGCCCCACTGCACGTGCACCAGCGCGGTGTCGGGGCGCACGGCGGCGAGGAGCTCATCGGGGTCGATCCGGCCGGTGCCGTCGACGCCCACCACGGTCACCTCGCCGTGCTGCTCGGCGGCTCGGCGCACGGCCGAGTGCTCGACCGCGGCCAGCACCTGGTGGCCGCCTCGCTCGGCGGCGCCCCAGCAGGCCGCCGCGATGGCCTCGGTGGCGCCGGAGGTGAGCACCACGGATCGCGGCCGGGCCCCGAGCAGCTGGGCGACCTGCTCCCGCGCGGTCTCCACCGCCACCCGAGCCTCCATGCCCTCGGCGTGGATCCGCCCCGGATCCCCGACCGCCCGGTCGAGCCACCCCACCACCGCGTCCCGTGCCGAGGGGCGCAGCGGCGAGGTCGACGCGTGGTCGAGGTAGTGCCGGGTCATGCGGAGTGGCTCGAGCAAGCAGGGAGGCGGTGGCGACGGAGCGCCGAGCAGCTCGCAGGAGCTCGCCGACGGCGAGCGAGTGCGACTACGTGACGCTGGTGATGCACTTCTGGTCGCCCATGGGGCGGCTCTCCGACGTGGCGGTGTCGGCCTGGCCGTAGAGGGCGCCGAGCATGCCGCGCACGAGGCCGCGGTCGACCGCACAGATCACCGGGTGCTCGATGGCGGCGCCGCCGAAGGGGCAGTGGTCGGAGATGATGCGCAGGCCGTCGCCGTGCCGCTCGGCGTGGGCGGCGAAGCCGTGGGCGGTGAGGGCGTCGGCCACGGCGTGCAGGGCGGTCTGGAACGATCGCTGGGCGGCGCCGGGCGCCGAGCCGTCGGCGATGGCGGCAGCATCGGGGCCGCCCATCGAGGCGGCCATGGCCCGGCCGTACTCCAGGCCCACCTCTTCGGCCATCGCCTCGGCGGCGGGGGCGGGGAGCAGCGAGAGCGCCTTGCCGAGCAGCGTGACGAGGAGGTCGTCGTGGCGGATGGGCAGCTCGAGCGACATCTCCGGCGAGGTGACGCGGTAGCGCTTGGAGGGACGGCCGGCGCCGGTGCTGCTGCGGCTGGTGGCCACCTCGACGTAGCCCCCGCCGGCCAGCTTGTCGAGGTGGTGGCGGGCCACGTTGGGGTGCAGGGCGAAGCGCTCGGCCACCTCGCCGGCGGTGACGCCACCGGTCGGCGGCTCCCCGGGGACGGCCACCTCGCTGCGCTCGTGCACGAAGAGGTAGATCTCGCGCCGGGTGGGGTCGCCGAAGGCCGACGTGATCGCGGTGACCGCCGAGGAGAACTCGGTGGGGGTGAGCGTCGGCTGCGGGGTGGCACCCATCGGCCGGTATTCTACCTACGCACGTAGTGGAAATCCCCGAAGCGACCCCCCGACCTGGAGCCCCAACCCCATGGCCGTCACCCGCGACGACGTCATCGAAGCCCTCCGTCCCGTCGAAGATCCCGAGCTCCACCGCTCGATCGTCGACCTCGACATGGTGGGCGACGTGCGCATCGACGGCGACGCGGTGGCCATCGAGATCACGCTCACGGTGGCCGGCTGCCCGCTCCGCAACGAGATCCAGAGCCGGGTCACGGGTGCCCTCACGGCCATCGGGGTCACGTCGGTCGACCTCTCCTTCGGGGTGATGACCGACGAGCAGCGCGCCAACGTGCGCCAGCTGCTCAACGGCGATCCCGGCTCCACCGCCGGCAGCCAGGCCGCCCACGGCCACGCCGAGGGCCGGGCCATCCCCTTCGCCGACCCCGAGAGCACCACCCGCGTGCTGCTGATCGCGTCGGGCAAGGGCGGCGTGGGCAAGAGCTCGGTCACCACCAACCTCGCCGTGTCCCTGGCGCAGCGGGGCAAGAACGTGGCCGTCATCGACGCCGACGTGTGGGGCTTCTCGATCCCCCGCATGCTCGGCGTGGAGCACCCGCCCGCCGTGATCGACTCCATGCTCGTCCCCCCGGTCGGCGCCGGCGGCGTGCGCTGCATCTCGATGGGCTTCTTCGCCAAGGAGGACCAGCCGGTCATCTGGCGGGGCCCGATGCTCCACAAGGCGCTCGAGCAGTTCCTCACCGACGTGTTCTGGGACGACCCCGACTTCCTCCTCGTCGACCTGCCGCCCGGCACCGGCGACATCGCCCTGTCGCTGGCCCAGTTCCTGCCTCGCGCCGAGGTCTACATCGTCACCACGCCCCAGCCCGCCGCCCAGCGGGTGGCCCAGCGAGCCGGCTTCATGGCCCAGAAGGTGAACCTCGAGATCAAGGGCGTCATCGAGAACATGAGCTGGTTCACGGGCGACGACGGGAAGCGCTACGAGCTCTTCGGTGCCGGCGGCGGCGACGACCTCGCGGAGCGCTTCGGCGTGCCGATGCTCGGCCAGGTGCCGCTCCTGAACGAGCTGCGCGAGGGCGGCGACGCCGGCCGACCGATCGTGCTGGAGGACCCGTCGAGCGAGCCCGCCCAGGCCTTCGCCCGCATCGCCGAGCAGATCGAGGTCGACCTGGCCCCCACCCGCCGGTACCGCAAGGAGCTCAAGCTGCTCTGAGGTGGCTCAGCGCACCGACTGCCGGGCCTGCGCGGCCGACTCGTGCAGCGCGACGGCCAGCGGCGCCGCATCGCCGCTCTTGAGCAGCAGGCGGATGTGGAGGCGGGCCATCTCCCGGCGCACGAAGTCACCGGCCACGGCGGTGTAGGCGACGATCCCGATGTGCGGGTGGTCGCGCTGCAGCTCGGGGATCACCTCGAAGCCGTTCATGCGCGGCATCAGCAGGTCGAGCACGATGGCGTCGATCTCGCGCTCCTGGCAGAGCTCGAGCACCTCGAGCCCGTCGGCGGCCTCGCCGGCGATGGTGATGTCGTGGTGGCGCAGGCCGAGGCGCAGGAGCAGGCGGACGTCGGGCTCGTCGTCGGCCACCAGCACGCGCAGGGGCGGCTCGGCGTGGTGGTCCACCGGGCTCACCCGGCCGCCGGCAGGTCGAGGAGCACGTCGAGGCCACCGGCGGGCCCCGCTTCGAGGGTGAGATCACCGCCGTCGTGGCGGGCCAGCGCTCGGGCGACGGGCAGGCCGAGCCCGAAGCCCGGTGCGGTCGTCACCGCGCCCTCCCCCCGGTAGAAGAGCTCGAAGGCGAGGTCGACGTCGGCGCCACCGAGCTCGGCCCCGCCGCTCGACATGCGCAGCCGCACCCGGTCGCCGACGACCTCCGAGTGGAGCACCCAGGGCGCCTCGCCGTAGCGCACGGCGTTGTCGAGCACCCGGTGCAGCAGCGTGTCGGCCGCGCCCTCGCGCATGATCGCCACGGCCTCGGTGGCGCCGTCGAGCTCGAGGTCGCCGGCGGGCTCGAGGGCGTCCCACGTGGCCTGGGCGGCGGCCACCAGGTCGACCGGCTCCGGCTCGCCGACGGGGAGCGCGGTCACGATGTCGGTGGCCAGCAGCAGGTCGTCGAGCAGCTCCTCGACCCGGCGGGCGTTGCGCAAGATGGCGGGGGCCAGCTCGGGGTCGTCGCCGTCGCCGGCGACCAGCTCCTCGGCCAGGCCCCGCAGCGTGGTGACCGGCGTCCGGAGCTCGTGGCCCACCACGTTGACGAACCGTCGTCGTGCCGCGTCCAGCGCCTCCAGCGCCGCCGACACGTCGTCGACGCCGGTTCCGTCACCCTTCGTGCCCATCCCCGCACCTTACGACGGGGTGAACCCCCTCCCGCACGCCATCCATCCGAGGGGTCGCCGTCGTACCGTTGGTGTCGTGGATCCCGTCGCGCCAGCGCCCGTGGAGTACCCGCCGGAGGACCGGCCCATCGGCCGCCGCGCCCTGCTCGGGATGCTCGGGCTCGGCGCCGCCGGGATCCTGTGGGGCGCCAAGGCCCAGTCGGGCCTCGAGGGGCTCCTCCGCCCGATCACCCTCAACGACCAGACCGGGCTCACCTCGTTCCTGCCCACCAGCGGGCGCTTCCGGATCTACTCCGTCACCGGCACCATGCCCTCGCGCAGCGAGGCCGAGTACCGCCTGACGCTCGACGGCGACGTCGCCACGCCCGGGCGCTTCGACCTGCGCGACCTGCGCGCCGGCCTCCCCCAGACCTCCATGACCAAGGACTTCCAGTGCGTGACCGGCTGGCGGGTCGACGATGTGGAGTGGCAGGGCGTGCTCCTGCGCGACCTGCTGGAGGCCGCTGGGGTGGCCCCCGCGGCCACGCACGTGCGGTTCTGGTCCTTCGACGGCGTGTACACCACCACCCTCACCATGGGGCAGGCCATGCGCGACGACGTCCTCGTCGCCCACGAGATGCTCGGCGGCCCCGTCACCCGGGAGCACGGCGGGCCGGTGCGGCTCTACGTCGCCCCGATGTACGGCTACAAGTCGCTCAAGTGGCTCGACCGCATCGAGGTCACCAGCGCCCTCGACGACCCCACCGACCCCGGCTACTGGGAGCGCCTCGGGTACGCCACCGACGCCTGGATCGGCGCCTCGAACGGCCGCAGCGACGAGGCGGTCTGACCGTGCCGGGCCCGGTCGACGCCCGCCTGGGCGATCGCGTGGTGCGCTTCGACCTGACCGAGCGCCGGCTCCACGCCGCCAACGGGGCCCTCTTCCTCATCCTGCTGGTCACCGGCATGACCCTCTACATCGGCCCGCTGTCGGCGCTGGTGGGGCGGCGGGTGCTGGTGAAGGACGTCCACGTGATCAGCGGCCTGCTGCTGCCCGTCCCCCTCGTGCTGGCCTACGCCGGGCGCTGGCGGGCCGGGCTGCGCCGCGACGTGCGCCGAGTGGCCCGCTGGTCGACCGACGACCGCCGCTGGCTGCTCAGCCTCGGGCGGCGGGGCAAGGCCCGGATGGGCAAGTTCAACGCCGGACAGAAGCTCAACGCCATCTTCGTCGCCGGCTGCATCCCCGTCATGCTGGCCACCGGGATCATCATGCGGTGGTTCGAGCCGTTCCCCCTGGCCTGGCGCACCGGCGCCACCTTCGTGCACGACTGGCTGGCCCTGGCGCTGCTGGCGGCCATCATCGGGCACATCGGCAAGGCGCTCGCCGATCCGGTGGCGCTGCGGGCCATCTGGCGCGGCACCGTGCCGGCCCGCCACGTGGAGCGGCACCACCCGCGCTGGTGGGCCGAGGTCGAGGCCGCCGACCCGGCGCCCGAGCCCGAGGTCACGGAAGGTGCAGGCGCGCCCGTAGGATGACCGCCGCCCCTACCGGAGGAGATCTCGTGGACGTCCGCATCGGCCTCACCCAGTCACCCAAGGAGCTCGAGGTCCACCTCGAGGACGACGCCGACCCGGCCGACCTCCGCACGCAGGTCGACGCCGCGCTGGCCGACGGCTCCACGCTGTGGCTCACCGACCGCAAGGGACGGCAGGTCGGCATCCCGGCCGAGAAGCTGGCCTACGTCGAGATCGGCAGCCCGGCCGACGAGCGGCGGATCGGCTTCGGGGGCTGATCGTCCCGCTCGTCGGGGTGGCTGGGGAGCGATGACCACCGACCTGCTCGACCGCAAGCTGCTCTTCGTCACCGGCAAGGGTGGCGTGGGCAAGACCACCATCGCCGCCTCGCTGGCGCTGCTCGCCGCGCAGCAGGGGAAGCGGACGCTGGTGGCGGAGGTCGACGCCAAGGGCAACCTGGCCGACTTCTTCGAGATCGGCCCCACCGCGTTCAAGGAGCGCGAGGTTTCCGAGAACCTCTGGGCCATGTCGATGAACACGGAGGAGTCGCTCAAGGAGTACCTCAGCCTCCAGCTGAAGATCCCGCTGGTGGCCCGCATCGGTCCGCTCGCCCGCACCTTCGACTTCGTGGCCAACGCCGCGCCCGGCGTGAAGGAGATCCTCACCGTCGGGAAGTTCCTGTGGGAGGTGCGCGAGCAGAGCTACGACCTCGTGGTCGTCGACGCCGTCGCCACCGGCCACATCACCGGCCAGCTGGCGGCCCCCCAGGCCATCCAGGAGCTGGTGCAGGTGGGGATGGTCCGCGACCAGACCGGTTGGATGCTCGACATCCTCGGCGACCCGGCCCAGACCGGCGTCGTGGTGGTGGCGGCCCCGGAGGAGATGCCGGTCAACGAGACCCTCGAGCTGGTGGGCCGGCTGGCCGACGAGACCGTCGTGGACCTGGCGGCCGTCGTGGTGAACCGGGTCCTGCCCGAGCTCTTCGCCCGGGGCGAGGAGGAGATCTTCGAGGCCCTGGTGGCCGACGAGGGCGCCGACGGCCTGGAGGCGCAGCTGCGCGACGCCGTCGGCGGCCCCGTGCGCCCCATCCTCGACGGCGCCCAGCTCGCCGTCCGCCTGCGCCGCACCCGGGCCGTGCACCTGGCCCGGCTCCGCGACGAGCTGCCGTCGGGCACGCCGCTGCTCTACGTCCCGTACCTGTTCCAGCGCAGCCACGGCGCCCGTGCCACCCGCCAGGTGGCCGAGCACCTCGGCGAGGAGCTGGGGTTCTGATGGCGGCGGCCAAGCGGAAGCAGGCGGCTTCGACGGGCTCCATCGAGCAGCTCCTCGCCGCCAAGGAGATCGTGATCCACTGCGGCTCCGGCGGCGTCGGCAAGACCACCACCGCGGCAGCGGCGGCCGCCATGGCGGCCGTGCACCACGGCGGCAAGGTGCTGGTGCTCACCGTCGACCCGGCGCGCCGCCTCGCCAACGCCCTCGGGCTGGAGGCCTTCGGCAACGTGGAGACCCAGGTGCCGGCCGCCGCCTTCGCGGCCGCCGGCGTCGAGCCCCGTGGCGAGCTGTGGGCGGCCATGCTCGACACGAAGCAGAGCTGGGACGACCTCGTGCACCGCCACGCCCCCGACGTCGCCACCCGCGACGCCATCCTCGCCAACCCGCTCTACAAGAACATCACCGGGCGGTTCGTGCAGAGCCACGACTACATCGCCATGGAGCGGCTCTACGAGATCCACGCCAGCGGCACCTACGACCTGATCGTCGTCGACACCCCGCCCACCCGGAACGCCATCGACTTCCTCGAGGCGCCCGAGCGCATGGCCGACTTCTTCTCCAGCCGCCTGCTGCGCTGGCTCACCGTGCCGGCCCGCAGCCGCGTGCTGTCGATGGCCTCGAAGCCCTTCTACTCCGTGGCCGACCGGATCCTCGGCTCGAAGTTCCTCGAGGACATCGCCGAGTTCTTCCTGCTGTTCCAGACCATGTACGACGGCTTCGTCGAGCGGGCCCGGGCCGTCACCCGCACCCTCGAGGACAAGCGCACCACGTTCGTGGTCGTGTCGACCCTCGAGTCGGCCCCCGTGCGGGAAGCGGAGTTCTTCATCGACGCCCTGGAGGAGCGGGGGCTCCACCTGGGAGCGGTGGTGCTCAACAAGGTGCTGCCCGACTGGTTCCTCGACAAGGGCACCACCGGAGCGGCCACGGCGCTGTGCGCCCGGGCCGACGAGCTCGCCACCCAGCTCCCGGCCTCGGTGGGCGAGCCCGCCCAGGTGGCCCGCGTCCTGCGGGAGGTGGGGGAGAGCTTCCTCAACTTCCAGGTGGTGGCCAAGCGGGAGGCCGAGACCCGAGCCGAGCTGGCGGCGGCCCCCGACGTCGTGGCGTCGATCCCGTACTTCGACCACGACATCACCGACCTGGCCGGGCTGCTCGAGCTCGGCGAGCAGATCTGGCGCTGACCGGCACATCCGTCGACGACGTAGGCCGAAGGGCCTATGCTGACGGGGGCGAGCAGGGGGCTCTCGCCGAGCCCCTCTCCATGGCGAAGGAGCGTTCGATGGGTCTGTTCAAGAAGAAGGCACCCGACCAGGTGATCGACCTCCGGGCTCCGGAGCCCGCACCGTCGAAGCCGCAGTGGGGCTCGCCGGTGCCGTGCCCGAGCTGCTCCGGCCGAGGCTTCCTCGACCACATCGACCCGTTCCGCGAGCTGATGTACCTGCACTGCACCGAGTGCGGCGACAAGTACGAGATCCACCGCTCCGCCTTCGCCGAGGAGCCGGCCGCCGAGGCGCCGGAGCCCTTCGAGTCCTTCGAGCGCTACTCCAGCCGCACCCCCTGAACCTGTCGAGCACCAGGGATCGCGCTCCGGCCCCGTAGCCTGAGCCGCCCATGGCATCGCTCACCGAGCTCGCCCGCTTCCACACCGCGCTCGACGGCCGCAGCGTCAGCCACCTCCAGCGCCTCGTCTCCGGCTGGGGCCTGCTGGCCGACTTCTGCTTCGCCGACCTCCTGCTGTTCGCGCCCACGATCGACGCGTCCGACGGCGAGCGCTTCCTGGTGCTCTCCCAGGTCCGGCCGTCCACCTCGCAGACCGTGTACCGAGCCGACTGGATCGGCACGACCGTCGACGAGGAGGAGCGCCCGCTGGTGAGCCGGGCCTACCGGCTGGGCGAGATCATCGAGGGCGAGACGACCATCGCCGCGCTGAAGGAGCGGGTGCGGGTGCTGTGCATCCCGGTGCGCTGCCGGGGCGAGGTCATCGGGGTGCTCACACGGGAGTCGGCGCCGTCGTTCGGGCGCCAGCCGGGGGAGCTGGAGCGCACCTACGTCGACGTGTTCAACCGCTTCGCCCGCATGATCGCGGCTGGCGACTTCCCCTTCGACGCCCAAGACGCCGAGAGCGAGGAGGCGCCCCGCGTGGGCGACGGCGTGATCCTCCTCGATGCCTCCGGCCGGGTGGAGTACACGTCGCCCAACGGCGTGTCGGCGCTCCACCGCATCGGCGTGCACGCCAACGCCGAGGGGCTGCGCTTCGACGAGCTGGGCCTCGACGACAGCCTCGTGCAGATGGCGTTCACCATGCTGGCGCCCGTCACCGAGGAGCTGGAGGGCGGCACCGACGTGGCGGTGCTGATCCGCTGCATCCCCCTCATCGACCACGGGGCGGTGTCGGGCGCGGTGGTGCTCACCCGCGACATCTCGGAGCTGCGCCGCCGCGACCGCCTGCTGCTGTCGAAGGACGCAACCATCCGGGAGATCCACCACCGGGTGAAGAACAACCTGCAGACGATCTCGTCGCTCCTGCGCCTGCAGGGCCGCCGGCTGGAGTCGCCCGAGGCCAAGCTGGCCATCGAGGAGTCGGTGCGGCGCATCCGCTCGATCGCCCTCGTCCACGAGACGCTCTCGCGCGAGGCGGGCGACGACGTCGCCTTCATCGAGATCGTGCGCCCGCTGGTGCACATGGTGGAGGAGATGGGCTCGACCGACCGGCCGGTGCGCTTCGAGGTGGTGGGCGACGCCGGCTTCCTGCCGGCGACCGTGGCCACCCCGCTGGCGGTCGTGCTGAACGAGCTGCTGCAGAACACCCTCGACCACGCCTTCCCGCCCACCCTCGACCTGCAGGACGCCCCCGGACGGGTGGTGATCACGCTGGCCAACGACGGCGTGCGCCTGCGGGCGACGGTGGCCGACGACGGCGTGGGCCTCTCGGAGGGGTTCTCGATCGACGCCGCCACCGGGCTGGGCCTGTCGATCGTGCGCACGCTCGTGACCTCGGAGCTGGTGGGCACCATCGAGCTGCGCCGCGGCGACGCCGCCGGGGAGCGACCCGGCACGCTCGTGGAGCTCGACGTGCCGGTCGCCGCGCGCGAGTGACCCCGGACGCGGAACGGCCCCCCGCCGAGGCGAGGGGCCGGTGACAGGAGGTCCGCTGGAGCTAGGCGCTGCGGCGCTGGCGAGCGACGTACTGCTTGCGCAGCTGGCGGCGCTCCTCCTCGGAGGTGCCGCCCCAGACCCCGGAGTCCTGGTTGGTGGAGAGGGCGTACTCGAGGCACGGGGCCTGGGCGTCGCACTCCCGGCACACGGCCTTGGCGTTCTCGATCTGCTCGATGGCCGGGCCGGTGGTGCCGACCGGGAAGAACAGGTCGGGATCGGTGTCGCGGCAGGAGGCGACGTCGCGCCAGTCCTCGCGCTCGATGGTGAAGGACAGTGAACGGCTCTGGACGAGGGCCACGAGGATGCTCCGCGAGGTAGTTGGGAGGGTCACGAGGAGTTCGTGACGAGTTTCACATGCCGCCACCGTAGGATGAAGACTCGGTAAACGTGTGCGGCCGCGTTGGACACGGTAGCGCCGATGCGCTAACGGTTGCAAGCACTTTTTTGAGACATCGAAGGTGACATTTGCCATGCTCGTGATCGGCCACCGTGGGGCATCCGCGGCCTTTGCGGAGAACACGATCGCCGCCTTCCTGGGCGCCGTCGAGCAGGGTGCCGACGGCGTCGAGCTCGATGTCCGGCGCACGCGCGACGGCCGCATGGCCCTGTGCCACGACGACGCGCTGGTCGACGGCCGGGTCCTGGTGGAGACCGCCTTCGACGACCTGCCCGCCGGGGTGTGCGACCTCGCCTCGGCCCTCGACGCCTGCGCACCGCTGGCCATGGTCAACATCGAGATCAAGAACTGGCCCGATGACCGCGACTTCGACGCCACGGAGCAGCTCGCCGAGCAGGTCGTCGCCCTGCTGGCCGAGCGGGGCGAGCTCGGCCGCGGCCGCCACCTCATCTCCTGCTTCCACCTCCCGACCATCGACCGCGTGCACGAGCTGTGCCCCGACCTCCCCACCGCCTGGCTCCTCGGCCTGATCGAGGACCCCGCCCGCCTCATCGACAAGGCCGCCGAGCGTGGCCACACCGCCGTCCACCCCCACGAGGTGTTCGTGGACCAGGCCTTCGTCGACCGAGCCCACGCGGCAGGCCTCCACCTCAACACCTGGACCTGCAACGACCCCGAGCGCATCAAGGAGCTCGAGGCGATGGGCGTCGACGCAGTCGTCACCGACGTCCCCGACGTCGCGCTGCGAGCGCTGGGCCGCTAGGGACCGGGCAGGACGAGGTCCAGGACCTCGGGCTCGTGGCGGATCTCGAGGCGCTCGGTGTCGCCGAGGTGGTCGCCGTCGACCTGGTAGGGGAAGGGGCCGTAGCCGGTGACCACGAGGCTGGTGAGGTCGGTGCGGTGCTCCGTGTGGCGGGAGCTGCGGAGGTGGCGCCCCCCGGCCAGCGCCGAGCCGATGATGCGCATGGTGCGGGCGAAGGCGAGCGTGCGCAGGGTCACCAGCGCCAGGCCCCGGTCGAGCGTGGCCTCGGGGGCCAGGTCGAGGGGCCGGTTGCCCAGGTAGGTGTACGGGTTCGTGTTGAGGCAGATGGAGAGGTAGCCGTCGTCGACCACGGTGCCGTCGGCGTGCTGCACGGCGAAGCGGGGGCGGCTGCGGTCGTAGTGCCGGATCCAGGTGTCGAACCCGGCGTAGACGAACAGCGGGTGGCCGGCGTAGCGCTTGAGGCCGGCCCGGCGCTCCACCTGGGCCACCACGGCGGCGTCGAACCCCATGCCCACGTGGAACAGGAAGTAGCGGCCGTTGACCGAGCCCAGGCCCACGCGCTGGATGCTGCCGCGCGCCAGGGCGTCGAGGAGGGCGCCGGTGGCCTCGATGGGGTCGTTGGGGAGGCCGATGGTGCGGGCGAACACGTTGGTGGACCCGCCGGGGAGGGCGGCGAGCGCGCAGCCGCTGCCGGCCAGGCCGTTGGCCGCCTCGTTGAGCGTCCCGTCGCCGCCCAGCACCACGACGACCTCGGTGCCGGTGGCCGCCGCGCCCTGTGCGAGCCGGGTGGCGTGGCCGCGTCGGCTGGTCTCGGCGAGGGTGACGTCGTGGTCGGCCGAGAGCGCCTTCTGGATCACGACCCGGCTCCGAGCGGTCACCGACGACGCCGACGAGTTCACCAGCAGCAGCAGCTTCATCCCCGCGACCCCTGCACCTGCGACGACGCCTCCATGAGGCGCCCGAACCTACCCGCCGCCCGGCGTGGCGGCGCAGCCCGGTTGGAAGCACCCCCGACCCGCGTGCGACGATGCGCCCCATGCACGTCGTCGTCTGTGTCAAGCAGATCCCCGATCCCGCCGAGCCCGGAAAGCTCGAAGGTGACTACACGCTGGACCGCAGCGGGAAGCTCATCCTCGACGAATCCGACAGCTACGGCGTCGAGATGGCCCTCCAGCTGGTCGACAAGGCCGGCGAGGGAGAGGTCACCCTCGTGTCCATGGCCCCCAACGGTGAGACCAGCGGCCTCCGCACGGCCCTCGCCATGGGTGCCGCCAAGGCCATCCTCGTCTCCGACGACGCCCTCTCGGGCGCCGGCGCCCTCGACACCGCCAAGGTGCTGGCCGCCGCCATCAAGAAGGCGGAGCCCGACCTGGTGCTCGCCGCCACGGAGTCGAGCGACGGCTACACCGGCACCGTGCCCGAGCAGATCGCTGCCCTCCTCGGCCTGCCGTCGATCACCTTCGCCAAGGAGGTCACCATCGACGGCGAGACCGTGAACGTCCAGCGCCAGACCGAGGCCGGGTACGACGAGGTCACCTGCCCCATGCCGGCCCTGGTGTCGGTCACGGCGGGCGTCGTCGAGCCCCGCTACCCCTCCTTCAAGGGGATCATGGCCGCCAAGTCGAAGCCGGTGGAGCAGCTCGCCGTCGCCGACCTCGGCCTCGACGCCGCCTCGGTGGGCTCCGCAGGGGCCGGCCAGGAGATCGTCGCCGTCGATGAGGCGCCCGCCCGCGAGGCCGGCGAGATCATCGAGGACGACGGCGAGGCCTTCACCAAGATCGTCAGCTTCCTCGATGGCCTCAAGGTCATCTGAGCACCCGGACCAAGGAGAAACCACCAATGGCTCTCAACCGCATCTGGGTGTACGCCGAAGCCACCGACGGCAAGGTCAGCCCCCTCACCCTCGAGCTCCTCACGAAGGCCGCCTCGCTCGGCGGCACCGTGGAGGCCGTCTACGCCGGCGCTGACGCCGACGCCGTGGCCGGCCCGCTCGGCGCCCACGGCGCCACCACCGTGCACAGCACCGGCGACCTCGGCGGCTCCCTGGCCGGCGTGCCCGTCGCCTCGGCCATCGCCAAGGCCGTCAGCGACGGCAACGGCCCCGACCTGATCATGTTCGGCACCACCTACGAGGGCCGCGACATCGCCGCCCGCCTGTCGGTGGCCGTCGACAAGCCGGTCATCACCAACAACACCGACATCGAGCTCGACGGCGACGCCATCGTCGTGACCGAGCCCGTCTTCGGTGGCACCAAGCTGGTGAAGACCAAGTTCACCGCCGGTGGCCCCCACATCGCCCTCTTCCGCCCGAAGTCGTTCGTGGCCGAGGAGTCCGGCGGTGGCGCCGCCACCGTGGCCTCCCTCGAGGTCACCGACGCCGGCACCGCCAAGGTCACCAACCGCCACGTCGAGGAGGCCACCGGCCCCAAGCTCGACGAGGCCAACGTCGTCGTCGCCGGCGGCCGTGGCCTGGGTGAGGCCGACAAGTACGAGATGGTCGAGACCCTGGCCAAGCTGCTCAAGGCCGCTCCCGGTGCCTCCCGCGCCATCGTCGACGCCGGCTGGGTGCCCTACAGCTACCAGGTCGGCCAGACCGGCAAGGTCGTGAAGCCCACGGTCTACGTCGCCGCCGGCATCTCCGGTGCCACGCAGCACCTGGTCGGCATGAAGGGCTCGAAGAACATCATCGCCATCAACAAGGACCCCGAGGCTCCGATCTTCTCGGTCGCCGACCTCGGCATCGTGGGCGACGTCCACAAGGTCCTGCCGAAGCTCATCGAGGCGCTGCAGGCTCGCTAGCCGCCCTCGACGCACCGCACTGGCCTGTGGCCGATCCCGAGAGGGGTCGGCCACAGGCGCGCCTGGGCGGACCGCGTATGGCGGCCCGCCTCACAACCTCTGCGCAACTCGGGAGCGGTGCCCTCCGGAACGTGCCGATGCAGGCCACGCTCACCCTCGAGCACCCACCGCCGCACCGCACGGAACCGAGAGGCCCAGCCCGATGACACCCAGCCCGAGCATCCAGGAGGTCGCCCCCGGCCGCGTTGCCGTGATCGACCCGGAGCGCGACGCCTTCGAGCGCCTCACGCGGCCGCTCCTGGAGCTGTTCGAGCACCTCACCGGCCTGGAGTCGACGTTCGTCACGGCGATCGACTGGGCGGCGCAGCGCCAGCGGGTGCTCATCGCTCGGAACACCGGCGAGCTCACGGTCGCCGAGGGCTCCGACGTCGCCTGGGCCGACACGATGTGCCGCTGGTCGTTCCTCACGGGGACGCCGCACACCGCCGACGTCCCGACCGACTACCCGGGCAGCGTGGGCGCCGAGGAGCTCGGCATGCAGTCCTTCCTCGCGCTGCCCATCCAGGCCGGTGACGTCGTCCTCGGCACCGTGTGCGGGGCGAGTCGCGACGCCGTGGAGCTCGAGCCCGGCGTGCTGTCCAGCCTGGAGCTGATCTCGGCGTCGCTGGCGTTCCAGCTCGGCGCGCTCGTCGAGCGCGACGACCTGCGCCGCCGCGCCGAGGGTGCCGAGGCGCTCGCCATGGTCGATCCCCTCACGGGCGTGGCCAACCTCCGGGGGTTCGAGGCCCGCTTCGAGGAGGAGCTGGCCCGCGCGGGTCGCCACGGTTCGCCGGTCGCCCTCCTCGCCCTCGACATCGACCACTTCAAGGTCGTCAACGACACCCACGGGCACCTCGTCGGCGACCGCGTCCTCGTCGCGCTCGGTGACGTGCTGCGTCGCACCGCCCGGCTCGAGGACGTGCCGGCCCGCCTCGGCGGCGACGAGCTCGTCCTCCTCCTGACGCCGGGCGACGCCGCCTCCGCCGAGATCGTGGCCCGGCGGGTGGCGGCGGAGTTCCGCACGGCCTGCGAAGCGATGCAGCTGCCGTGCACCGTCAGCATCGGCTGGAGCTCCAGCGACAGCACGTCGCTCCTGGAGCTGCGCTCCGCGGCGGACGACGCCCTCTACCTCGCCAAGGCAGCTCGCCCTTGACCTGAAGCTCACTTGAGGTCCTACGGTCGCCGCATGGCCACCGACACCGCCTCCCGGACCGCTTCCCCCACGCTGGCTCGCCTGCTCGACGAGGAGCTGGCCTGGTCGCCCAGCTTCCACCGGCACTACAGCTCGCACCTCGCCATGGCGCTGGTGGCGCTCGAGCAGCTGGGCGCCCCGCCCGAGGTGCTGCAGCGGACCTTCGATGCTCACGACCTCGAGCCGCGCGACGACGCCGAGGTGCTCGAGGAGCGACGGCGGGAGGTGGCACGCGACGGGATCGCGGCGACCGTGCGGGCGCGCGTGCCGTCGCTGGTGGCCGGTCCCCACAGCCAGCTGTTCCACCCGATGATCCGCCTCGCCTACGCCCTCGACGTGGGCCACGAGGGGCAGGTGGCCGCCGCCCTGCTCGACTGGGAGCGCCGCTACCAGGTGCTGCCCGTCCCGGGGCCGACGCCGGGCGCTCGGCGGCTCCCCGATGCCGCCGCCGACCTGGCCGCCCGCCCTGCGGGCACCTGGCCGCACACGTTCGACCTCGACGGGATCGCCCGGCGTCCCGAGCTGGCCGCGGCGCTGGCGGGCGTGGTGCGCGACGACGCCACGCTCGACGACATCTCGGCCTTCGCCATCGCCGCCCACACGGTGGCCGACGACTTCATCACGCTCCACCTCGTCACGGGGGCCCGGGCGCTGCGGGCGATCAGCGCCTGGGTGGACGACGACGTCGCCCGGCGCCTCGCCGCCCACGCCCTGCCGGCCATGGCCGTGGCGTACGCCGCGGTGGGCGCCCCGACCCCCCTTGCCCGGGCGGAGCTCGACGCCGTGCGCCACGCACCGCTCCCGTCCCGGGAGGCCATCGCCGAGCGGGCGATCCGAGACCACGACCCGCACGTGGTGAAGCTGGCCAACGTGGCGCTAGTCGAGGAGGCCCGCACCGGCGACCTGCTCTACCGCCACAGCGCCGCCCGAGTGGTCGGCCTCCGATAGCCGTCAGCCGAGCGCAGCGTCGATCTGTGCCGCGGCGGCGTGCTCCTCGGGGGTGAGGGCGATGGGGAGGCCGGCGGGGCTGGTGGCGTCGGTGCCCAAGCCCTTCACCGCCCGCTTCCAGCTCTGCAGGTCGAAGAGGGCCTCGTGCTCGCCGCGCGAGGCCCGCAGGACCCGGTCGGCCCGCATGGCCATCTCGGCCGCGATCTCGTCCGCGGTGTCCCAGTTGCGGGTGGACCCGGGCGTGGAGACGGTGGTGGTGACGTTCAGGCGGCGAGAGAGCACCCAGTACTGGTCGACCAGGAAGCCGGGGAGCCCCACCCGCAGCTTGCTGGCGTGGGCGGCCGCCGGTCGCAGGCCGTAGAGGGCCCGGGCGAGGGGCTCCGGGTGGCGGGTGGCCCGCACGGCGGCGAAGTCGGCCACCATGTCGCGCACTGCGTCGCCGCGCCGGTGCCCCATGAACGCCAGGAACGCCAGCGGGATCAGCACCGGGTTGGCGAAGCCGGCGCTGAACAGCAGGAAGAACCGGGGCGACGCCAGCAGCTGCGCCGTGGAGGCCACCCGCACCCACGGATCGGACGCCACCACGATCTGGGTGGCCATCAGGGCGGCCAGGTCGTCGCGGCCGAGCGTGGACTCGGCGCCGGTGGTGACCACCACCGTCGTGCGCTCCGGGCCCGGGATGGCGGCCACGTTCGGGATCGGGCTCTGCACCAGCACGACCGCGTAGCGGTAGGTGCCCGTGGCGATGCCCAGCTCGTCGGTGAGGTTGATCGTGCGGTCCGCCGGGGCGCCGCCGGCCCGCCGGATGCGAGCCGTCACCCAGGCGCCGTAGCGCTCGGCCGGGAAGGCCAGGCACACGGCGGCCGTCAGCAGGGCCGGCACCAGGCCGGCGGCCAGCAGCAGGCGCGCCCAGCGCCCGAGGCCGTCGCGCAGGTCACCCAGGTCGCCGTCGGCGATCCCGGTGGTGAACCACCACGGGCTCGACGCGATGGCCAGGAACGGCACCATCCAGATCAGGCTGGTGCGCACCACCGACCCGACCACGAGGGCCTTGGCCCGGAACGGCAGCTCGACCACGGCGGCTCAGAGCTGGTCGGCGGCGACGCTGAACGTGTCGCAGCGGGCCGGGTCCCCGCCCTCGAAGCCCACCAGGAACCACCGCTGCCGGGCGTCGGCCGAGCCGTGGGTCCAGGTCTCCTGGTTGGGGTTGCCCAGGTTGTCGTCGCCGACGGCCTCTGCGGCGCCGATGCCCTCCTCGAGGTCGCCGGGCTCGATGAGGCCCCGCTCCTGCGCCGAGGCGCCCCACACGCCGGCGTAGCAGTCGGCCTGGAGCTCGAGCCGGACGGACAGCTCGTTGGCCAGGTCGGGGTCGGCCTGCTGCTGGCGACGGACCGCGGCGTTGGTGCCCTCGAGGTTCTGCACGTGGTGGCCGAGCTCGTGGGCCAGCACGTACACGCGGGCGAAGTCGCCCGGCGCGTCGAAGCGGTTGGCCAGCTCGCGGAAGAACGACAGGTCGATGTAGGCCTTGCTGTCGGCCGGGCAGTAGAAGGGGCCGACCGCCGCCGGGGCGTTGCCGCAGCCGCCGGTGCTGACCGCGTCGGTGAACAGGACGAGCTGGGCGTCGACGTAGTCGGCGCCGAGGCCGTCGTCGGTGGCCCAGAAGGCCTGGATGTCGTCGAGGGCGGCCGACATCTCCTCGACCAGCGGCTCGTCGGCGGGATCGACGGTGCCGGCCGTCTGCCCGGTGCCGCCCTGGACCTGCTCGAAGATGTCGGTGAGGTCGACGTCGCCGTCGCCCCCGCCGCCGAGCAGCGACATCAGCACGATGACGATGATCCCGGCGATGCCACCGCCGGCCGCCACCCCCTTGCCGCCCATGCCACGGCGGTCCTCGAGGTTGTCGCTGAGCCCGTCGCCTGTCTTGCGGAACTTGACCACGCCGCAGCGTACGCCACCCCATCAGCGGGCTATAGGGTCCGCCGGGTGAGCATGAAGGGTCGCACCACCTGGACGAACTGGGCCGGGAACCAGTCCTGCGCTCCGTCGTCGATCCGACGACCTACGAGCGAGGCCGAGCTGGTGGCCATCGTGCGGGAGGCGGCCGCCGACGGCCTCCGGGTGAAGTGCGTCGGGGCCGGTCACAGCTTCACCCCGATCGCCTGCACCGACGGCGTGATGGTGGACCTGTCCGGCTACGACCGCGTGCTGGCCCACGATCCGGCCGCCCGCACCGTCACCGTGCAGGCCGGCATCTCGCTCAGCGCCCTGTGCGACGAGCTCGACCAGCGGGGCCTGGCGCTCGAGAACATGGGCGACATCGCCTACCAGTCGATCGCCGGCGCCACCTCCACCGCCACCCACGGCACCGGCTGGCACTTCGGCAACATCTCCAGCCGGATCGTGGGCCTGCGCCTGATCGCCGGCGACGGCACCGTGGTGGACTGCACCGCCGACGAGCACGCCGACGTGCTCGACGTCGCTCGTGTGGGCGTCGGAGCGCTCGGCATCGTGTCGACCGTGACCCTCGAGGCCGTGCCGGCCTTCCGGCTCCACGCCATCGAGGAGCCGATGCGCCTCGACGAGGTGCTCGACGACTTCGACGGCTTCATGTCGAGCGCCGACCACGTCGAGTTCTACTGGGTGCCCCACACCGGGTGGGCCCTCACCAAGCGCAACCGCCGCACCGACGAGCCGGCCCAGCCGCGGGGGAGGGTGAAGGAGGCCATCGACGACCTCATCCTCCCGAACGTGGCCTTCGGCGCCCTGTGCCGGGTGGGGCGCCGCAAGCCCGACTGGATCCCCCGGATGGCCAAGATCCTGCCGTCGACGGGCCGGGTGGAGTACACCGACCGCAGCGACCGCGTGTTCACCAGCCCCCGCAAGGTGCGCTTCTACGAGATGGAGTACGCCATCGGGCGCGAGGCCATCCCGGAGGCGCTGAACCGGGTGCGCCGCCTCGTCGACGAGGCCGGCATCCAGCTGAGCTTCCCGGTGGAGGTGCGGGTGGTGGCACCCGACGACATCCCGCTGTCGACGGCCCACGGCCGCCCGACCGGGTACATCGCCGTCCACGTGTACCAGGGGACGCCCTACGACGCGTACTTCCAGGGCGTCGAGCGGATCATGGACTCCTACGGTGGACGCCCGCACTGGGGGAAGATGCACTTCCAGCGAGCCGAGACGCTCGCCGAGCGCTACCCGCGCTGGGACGACTTCCAGGTCGTCCGCCGCCGCATGGACCCCGAGGGCCGGTTCACGAACCAGTACCTCGAGCGCGTCCTCGGCCCCGTCGGCTAGCTGTCCCGGGTCGGCCGAGGGCGGGATGGCCACGGTTCGTGGTCGCGCCCGCGCGCATGGAGTGATCTCGTGGCCGAAGTGGGGGCGTTCACCACTCTGAGTGGTTGCAGGTTCACGGACGGTTATTTCTTGGAAATGCCACGTTCTGTGGTTGTCTGAACGCACCCAGTAATAGCCTCTGACCTGGGGAAATGCCCCCTTGTCACCCCCTCCGAGAGACCGTATGGTCACCCTCAGTGATTCGCAGATCGCGGCGAATGGGGTTCGAGCAGTTCTTCCGGATCTCACGCAGTGCGGTCGACCACAACTCGGCAGAACAACCAATCTTGGAGGCAGTCAGATGAGCAAGCTCGGCGTCGAATGGGGTGGCCGTGGTGTCGAGTGGGGCGGCCGTGGCGGCGTCTGGCGCGGCGGTGTGTGGCGCGGCGGCGTCTGGCGCTAGCACTCCAAGCTCGACTTTCAGAAGTCTCGAAGCGTGACCTCGGCATCGCCGAGGTCACGCTGTCGTTTTCAGCCGGCTTGACCTCCGCCGTCGCGGACGGTTCCCTTTGCAGATGACACCGGGGTGGCGGAGATGAATCGTTCGGTGTTCGTGCGCCGAACTCTGCTGCTCCTCGTGCCCACGGCCCTGCTCAGCATCGGAGCGGTCGCTGGTCCACTTCGGGGGAAGACCGCCCTCGAGAGCGCCCCTCTCGAGGTGCCGCTGTGGGCCCTCCTGCTCGGCTTCATCGCAGCTGAGCTGCTGACCGTCGAGATCGAGTCCAGGACCGAAGCGCATTCGGTCAACTTCGTTGAGTTCACCTACGTGGCGGCGCTGCTCTTCGCAGCACCGGTGAGCATTGTGCTGGCCCGGACTGCTGCGTTGTTCGTCGTCGTCGGGCTGATCCGACGCCAGTCGCCGCACAAGCTGACGGTCAACGTAGCCATGGCGGCGTGCGAGGCCTCAGCTGTCTGCACGGTCTTCTTCACGCTGATCGGTGGGCAGTCACCGGTCGACCCCATGGGATGGCTCGTCATCTACGCGGCGACCCTCAGCGGCTATGCCGTCTCGACTGCGCTCGTCACCGCCGCGATCACCGCCTTCAGCGGTTTCCCCGGCCGACGGATGCTGTTGCAGGTCCTGGTCGTCGGCGGGGTGGTGGCCCTGGCCAACACCACCATGGGAATCGTTCTGGTCGGGTCGCTCTGGAACGAGTCGTACCTCGGGCTGCTGGTGGTTGCCGTCGCAGCAGTGCTGTTCATCCTCCACCGCTCCTACACGAGGCTGTCGGAGAGCCACAAGGATCTCGAGACGCTGCACGACTTCACGCGGGGGCTGGCGGGGGCGGAGATCGATGAGCTGGAGGCGGCGGTCGTGCAGGGGGCCCGGGAGATCCTGCGCGGGGAGCAGGGGGCGCTCCTCCTGCCGCCGGTGCGCGAGGGGATGCCCGCCACGCGGGTGCTCGCCCAGGGCGACGACGTGCTGCGGGCCAACATCTCGCCCATCGAGCTGGCGGCCGACCTGGCCCTGCTGCTCCCCAAGGGCGAGGCCCGGCTCTTCGAGCCCGGTGCCCCGCTGCCCGGGTGGCTGGCCGAGATCGGGGTGAAGGACGCTGCGATCGTGCCGCTGGTGACCGACGGCGTCAGCGTCGGTGCGGTGGTGGTGGCCAACCGGCTCACCGAGGTGAGCTCGTTCGTCGACGACGACCTGCGCGTGTTCGAGACGCTGGCCAGCCACGCCAACGTGGCCCTCGCCAACGGCCGCCTGGTCGCCCGGCTGCAGCACGACGCCCGGGAGAAGGAGCACCTCGCCCTGCACGACCCGGTCACGGGGCTCCCGAACCGGATGTCGCTGCAGACCCAGCTCGAGCGGGCCGTGATCGACGCCCGGGCACGGGAGCTCGGCGTGGCGCTGATCTTCGTCGACCTCGACACCTTCAAGGAGGTCAACGACACGCTCGGCACCACCCACGGCGACCGGCTGCTGGTCGAGGTGCGCGAGCGGATCGAGCGGCTGCTGCCGGCCAACGCCCAGCTGGCCCGCTTCACCGGCGACCAGTTCGCGGTGCTCGTCACCGGCGTCGTCGAGGCCGACGTGGTCCTCGGGCTGGCCGACACCATCCACACGGAGTTCGACACGCCCTTCACGGCCGGCGACGTGTCGCTGGTGCTGGGCGCCAGCATCGGCGTCGCCCACTACCCCGAGCACGCCGCCACCGCCGAGCAGCTGCGCGAGCGCACCGACGCCGCCACCTACCGGGCCCGGCAGGAGGGCTCGGGCATCGAGGTCTACGCGGCGGAGACCGACCCGTACGCGCCGCGGCGCATGGCGCTGGCGGCTGACCTGCGGGAGGCCCTCGAGCAGGGCGAGGTCGACGTCTACGTGCAGCCGAAGATGTCGCTCGACGCCGACGAGGTGATCGGGGCGGAGGCGCTCGTGCGCTGGACGCACCCGCGGCTCGGGCCGCTCGGACCCGACCAGTTCATCCCCGCCGCCGAGCAGACGGGCGTCATCCGGGCCCTCACCCTCTACGTGGTGCGCCAGGCGCTCACGCAGTGCCGCTCGTGGCGGGATGCCGGGCTCGACCTCGGCATCTCGGTGAACCTGTCCGCCCGCAACCTGTTCGACTCCCACCTCGTCGACGACATCGGCATGGCCATCGCCGAGGCCGGGGTGCCGGCCTCCGCGCTGACCCTCGAGCTCACGGAGTCGACCGTGATGGGGGAGTCCCGCCGGTCGATGGCCGTGCTCGAGGGCCTGCACGAGCTCGGCGTGGGCCTCTCGGTGGACGACTTCGGCACCGGCTACTCGTCGCTGACCCACCTGCGCCGCCTGCCGGTCACCGAGCTGAAGATCGACAAGTCCTTCGTCATGACCATGACGGTCAACGACCAGGACGCCGTCATCGTCCGGACGCTGATCGACCTGGGCCGGAGCCTCGGGCTGCGCACCGTCGCCGAGGGCGTCGAGAGCACGGAGGCCCGCGACATGCTGCGGGAGTACGGCTGCCAGGAGGCCCAGGGCTACCTGTTCAGCCGCCCGCTGCCGGGAGCGCAGTTCACGGCCTGGCTCGCCCGCCAGCCCGTGCGACGCATCGACGGGGGCGCCGTGGTGTCGTTCGACCGTGAGCGGGAGCGGCGGGCCGCCAGCGACTGATCGCCCGCCGGCGTCAGACCAGCGGCCACGGGTAGCGGCGGCCGGTCTCGTCGATGGGGAAGTGGCCGGCGCCCACCAGCGCCCGGGCCCGCGCCTGCAGGGCATCGCGCTCGAAGGGGTCGAGCAGCGCCGCCAGCGGGTCGGGCAGGGGCTCGGCGACCAGCGCCTCCAGGTCGGCCAGCAGGTCCTCGGGCACCGGCTCGCCACCGAACTCCCAGATCACCGTCCGCAGCTTGAACTCCTGGTGGAACATCAGGCCGTGGTCGATCCCCCAGATGCGACCGTCGAGGCCGAGGAGGCAGTGCCCGCTCTTGCGGTCGGTGTTGTTGCCGACGAGGTCGAACGCGCACAGGCGTCGCAGCGCGTCGTGGTGGACCTCGTCCTCGTACAGGGTGAAGTAGTGCTGCTCGAAGTCGGCCTCGACGAAGCGCTGGACGGAGCCCTGGCCCAGCGGTCCATCGCGCAGGACGGTCTCGGGCACCACCTCCCAGCCGAGGGCCTGGGACAGCTCGTAGGCCGCCACCTCGCGGTGGTCGAGCCCGGACGGGAAGTCCCACAGCGGGCGCTCGCCCCGCCTCGGCTTGTAGATGGCCCGCACCGCGTCGTCGTCGCAGCGCACGTCGCAGAGGTAGGTGCCGTTGGAGCTCCAGGGCATGCGGCCGACGATCTCGACCTCGCCGTGCCGGAGGATCGACGACGCCCCGTCGCCCTCGACGCCCGCCTCGTCGGCCACCGTCAGTTCATCCGCGGGCAGGGGTGGCCATCGGGGTCGACCGGCAGGCCGCAGAACCGACACGGCGGTCGGCCGGCCTCGACCAGCTGCCGAGCGTGGGCCACGAAGCCGGCCACCTGCGCCCGGTTGAGCCGGACCTTGACGGAGGCGCCCTCCTCCTCGTCCTCGCCGACGAGCTCCTCCAGCACGACCACGATGCGGTCGGCGGGCTCGTCGTAGGCGACGCCGATGGAGCCGACCGTCCAGATCTCCTGCACGGGCTCGGCCAGCCGGAAGTCGCCCCCGGCCAGGCCGTAGGGCGCCGGCTCGAGGTCGTCGAGGAGGCCGTCGAAGTAGTCGGCCAGGGCGGCGACCTGCTGCTTCTCGCAGCGGACGCTCACGACGAGCTGGTCGTCGCGGGTCTGCAGGTAGAACACCCGCTGGCCGGGGGCGCCGAGGGTGCCGGCGGTGAAGACGTCGGGCGACGGGAGGTCGAACGAGCTCATCGGGCGGGCCGGGTCATGACGGGGCGAGGGTGGAGAGGTCGCCGGTGGAGTTCACCGCCAGCACGACGGGACCGTCGTTGCCGTAGAGGATCGCCGAGACCGAGCACGGCGACACGACGATGCGCTGGAACAGGTCGAGGTGGGTGCCCATGGCGTGCGCCACCGCCGCCTTGATCGGATCGGCGTGCGACACCGCCACGATCGTCTCGCCGGGGTGGGCGGCCCGGAGCTTGTCGATGGCCCCGCAGATCCGCGTCTGCATCTCGGTGAAGGACTCGCCCCCGGGGAAGCGGAACCCGCTGGGGTTGCGCTGCACGGTGCGCCACTCGGGCAGCTTGTAGAGCTTCTTCAGCTCGGCGCCGGTCCACTCGCCGAAGTCCGCCTCGAGGAGGCCGGCGTTGCGCTGCACCCGCAGGCCGAGCGCCTTGGCGATCGGGGCGGCCGTCTCCCGGGTGCGCTCCAGCGGGGAGGCGTACACGGCGGTGACCTTCCGCTTCGGCCCCTCGATGGCCTTGATGCGGCCGGCCACGGTGTCGGCCTGCTCCCGCCCGCGGTCGGCGAGGTGGAGGCCGGCGGCCCGGCCCGGCAGCACCTTGCCGGTGGTGGGCGTCTGGCCGTGGCGCACGAGCAGCACCAGCGTGGGCGGCGGGGGAGCGGGAGGGCGAGCCATGTTCGGGCGCCAACCTATCGTCGGGTCGGTGGGATCCCGACGGGCCGACGCCCTGCTGCTGGTGCACGACGACGTCGTGGCGTGCCGCGGCTGCCCCCGGCTGGTCGCCTGGCGGGAGCAGGTGGCCGAGGAGAAGCGGGCGGCGTTCCGCGACGAGGCCTACTGGGGCCGGCCCGTGCCCGGCTTCGGCGACCCCGAGGCCTCGGTGGTGCTCGTCGGCCTGGCCCCGGCGGCCCACGGGGCCAACCGCACCGGACGGATGTTCACCGGCGATCGGTCCGGCGACTTCCTCTACGCCGCCCTGCACCGCACCGGCTTCGCCAGCCAGCCCGAGAGCACCAGCCGGGACGACGGCCAGCACCTGACCGGCGCCTGGATCACCGCTCCGGTGCGCTGCGCTCCCCCGGCCAACAAGCCCACCATCGAGGAGCGCGACACGTGTCGGCCGTTCCTCGAGCGAGAGCTGGCGCTGCTGCCGGCCCGGGTGCTCGTGCCCCTCGGCGGCTTCGCCTACCAGGGCCTGTGCAGCATCCTGGGGGTGCGGCCCCGCCCTCCGTTCGCCCACGGCGTGGAGGTGCCGCTGCCCGATGGCCGGTGGATCGTCGGCAGCTACCACGTGAGCCAGCAGAACACCTTCACGGGCAAGCTCACCGAGCCCATGCTCGACGCCGTGCTCCTCCGGGCCCGCCAGCTCGCCGAGGGCTGACCCCCGGGGTGGAGGTGGGCCGGGTCAGCCGAGGAGGGCGGCGAGCTCGCCCGCCGCGTAGAGCACGGCCGTGCACCCCAGGAAGCTGGCGACGGTGACCCGCAGCCGCCGATCGGTGGCGCGGATCGTGAGGGCCGCACCGAGCCGGGCACCGGGGATCACGCCGAGCACGAGCGCGAGCGTCACCCGCCAGTCGACGTGGTCGAGCAGGGCGTGGGTGACGGTGCCGGGCACGGCGAAGGCGCCGACGCACACGAGCGACGTGGCGATGGCCGCCTTCACCTCCATGCGGGCGAGCTGGACGAAGGCCGGCACCATGATCACGCCGCCACCGATGCCGAGCAGGCCGCTGAGCAGGCCCGACACGAGCCCGATGGCGGCGTAGCGGCCAGGCGAGGCGTCCTCGGCCGGCGGCGCGACCTCGGCCGGGCCGGGTGCCTCGGGCGCGTCGGTCTCGGCCAGGGGCTCGGTGGGCGGGACAGGCGCCGGGCCCTTGCCCATGCGGTACGACGAGAACCCGAGCAGCCCCGCCGTCGCCAGCTGCAGCAGGTGGCCGTCGCCGGGCACCCGCTCGCCCACGACGCTGCCCGCCACCGCCGCCACCAGGCCCACCGGCACGGTGGCCCACACGGCCGGCCAGCGCACCAGCTGCTCGCGCACGTAGCGCACGGCACCGCTGGCGGCGCCGGGGATGATCACGGGCAGGGCGGTGCCGATCACCACCAGGGGCTCGAGGCCGAGCAGGCGCATGCCCGGCTGGGAGAGCACGCCGCCGCCCACGCCGAAGAGCCCGGACAGCACGCCGGTGGCCAGGCCGAGCACGACCGTCACGAGGTCACGCAGGGGGCCGACGTCCACCGCCCCGGTCTAGCCCAGGCCGATCGGCCCACCCGCACCTGGCGAGGGTGACTAGCCCTGCCTGGCCCGGACGGGGGATGGCAAATGAGCCTGCGGAGCCATTCCCCCGAGGGGTGGCAGATGTCACGCTCGACCCATGCCTCGCCACCGCCTCAGCCTGCTCGAGCCCTACGAGGTCATCGGCCAGCCGGTGGTCGGTGCGACCCGCTTGTCCTACCGGCCCTGGATCGACGAGGCGGTCGCACCCTACGGCGCCACCAGCCTCCCGGTCGGTGCCACCCATGGCCTCTGGGAAGCGCTGCAGCGAGCCCGCCTCGTGACGGCGCTGGCCCCGGTGCTGGTCGAGCCCGCGCTGGCGTCCTGACCGGGCCGGCGCTCTGGGGGCGCCGACCTCGGACGGGGTGACGGGTGCGTGGACAGGACGCACCCGCCGGCGAGGAGCCGGGCTCGGCCAGCTGGGCGTCCGCCCGCCTGCCTGGTCGACCCGGCCCTTCTCGCGTCAGGAGGAGGCGGCCGTGCGGTTCTTGGGGAAGTCGACGGCCGTCGACGGCCAGCGGTCGCGGCTCTTGGCGGCCAGCTTGTTCATCAGCGCGATGGCGCCCGGGTCCTCGTCGCCCGGTCGGGCGATGATCGACCCGTCGGCGATCATCCGGCTGATGATCTCCCGGCCGAGGTCGGTGCGGACGATCGTGAGCGTCCAGTCGTTGCTCTCACCGATGCCACCGGTGGAGATGTCGGCGTGCTCGGCCGCGAAGTCCGGGCAGTGGTTGCAGCCCTCGCGGGTCCAGGCGTGGCACTCCTTGAGGTTGATCTCGTGGTAGCTGCCGTCGCGCATCCAGATCTGGAAGACGCCCTTGATGTTCATCTTCGTCATCTCGGCGCGGCGCAGCCCGTACTTCGTCTCGAACAGCTCCTCGAAGATGGAGTCGTCGAAGCTCTTCGAGCACAGGAGCCCGATGTTGAGGATGAAGGGCTTCCCCACCTTGCCGATCTTGCGTGACCACATCACCGGCGGCACCGAGCTCTGGCAGCTCATGCCCACCAGCGCCACCTTGGAGAACCCGCGCTCGATGGCCTCGGGCAGGGCCAGGGTGTTGGCGGAGTAGGTGTAGCGGGAGCCGGCGCCCTTGAGGATCTCGTCCTTGGTGGCCGCCACCCCGGGGATGGCCTTCCACGAGGTGCCGTCGTCGCCCTCGAGGTACGACGTGAGGGCGGCGTCGATGTAGCCCTTCTCCAGCGCCCAGATCAGCAGCGCGGAGACGAGTCCGCCGTCCTGCCCCATCTGGTGGACCATGTCGTCGCTGGCCCGGGTGAGCAGCACGTCCTGGTAGATGCCGGCCGGCTCGTCGGGCTGGCGCACCCGGGCGAAGAGGTGCTCGTCGGCCTGGGGCTCCCACGCCCGGAAGCGCGGGCAGGCCCGCGTGCACGACGTGCAGCCCTTCTGGCCGTGGATGCAGTCGTCGAGGCCCAGCTCCTCCTCGAGGTGGAACGGCTTGTAGGCGCCCGGGGCGTGCTCGTAGCCGATGACGTCGTGGGGACAGGCGATCACGCAGCCGGCGCACCCGGTGCAGAGCCCGGAGGTGATGACCTCGTCGTAGAGCTCCTTCCACTGGAGCTGCCAGCGCTCCTTGTTGCCCGCCGACAGTGCGTACGGGCCCTCGGCGTTCTCGGTCACCGTCATGGCTGCGACCTTAGGACGGCCGGGCGCGTTCGACGGACTCCAGATGCGTCGGCCACGATGAGCGCATGGACCTCACCTATCCCGCCGACGCCGAGGAGTTCCGCACCGAGATCCGGGGCTGGTTGGAGGACAACCTGCCCGACGGCTGGTTCGACGAGGGGTTCGAGATGTCCCGCGACGAGCGGGAGGCGTTCAACGAGTCGTGGGCCACCAAGCTCTACGAGGGCGGCTGGATCTGCGCCACCTGGCCGACCGAGTACGGCGGCAAGGGGCTCAGCCTGATGCAGGGCGTGGTGCTGGCCGAGGAGTTCGCCCGGGCCAAGGCGCCGCTGCGGGCCGACTTCTTCGGCGACACCCTGGTGGGCCCCACCATCCTCCAGTGGGGCACCGAGGAGCAGAAGAAGGAGTTCCTCCCGCAGATCATGCGCGGCCAGGTGCGCTGGTGCCAGGGCTTCAGCGAACCCGACTCCGGCTCCGACCTCGCCTCGCTCAAGACCACGGCGGTGCTCGACGGCGACGAGTGGGTGATCAACGGCCAGAAGGTGTGGACCACCCAGGCCCAGTTCGCCGACTACTGCTTCCTGCTGGCCCGCACCGACCCGACCGCCGCGAAGCACGCCGGCATCTCCTACCTCCTGGTGCCCATGAAGCAGCCGGGCGTCGAGGTGCGACCGATCACCCAGCCCGACGGCACGGCCGAGTTCAACGAGGTGTTCTTCGCCGACGCGCGCTGCCCCGAGGCCAACGTGGTGGGTGGGCTCAACAACGGCTGGGCCGTCACCAACACCACGCTCGGCTTCGAGCGGGGCCAGTCGGCCACCACCGGCTACCGCCGCTTCCTCGAGGAGTGGAACCAGCTGGTGGCCGAGGCGCAGCGCAACGGCGCCATCGACGACCCGCTCATCCGCCAGCGGCTCGGGGTGTACTTCACCAAGATCCAGATCATCCGGGTCAACGGCCTGCGCACGCTGACGGCCACCTACACGGGCCGCAAGGACCCGTCGATCGCCGCCCTCGGCGCCACCAACAAGATGCTGTGGTCGGAGATGCACAAGGAGGCCATGGAGCTGGCCCTCGACATCTTCGGGCCGGAGTCGATGCTGGCCGACGTGGGGCCGCCGTCGGGCTCGTGGCCCGGCGCGCTCCGCGGCGAGGGCAACGTGGGCTACAAGGTCAGCCCCATGCTCTCCACGTTCTTCTTCAGCCGGTCGGAGACCATCTGGGGCGGCACGTCGCAGATCCAGCGCAACATCGTGGGAGAGCGGGTGCTCGGCCTCCCGAAGGAGCCGAAGGCGCCCAAGCCCTAGCCGGGCTTCAGCGCAACCGCAGCGGCCCGGCGAGGAAGCCGCTGGCGCGCCCCCACCAGATCGACTCCGGCTGGCCGGCCAGGCCGTACCAGGCGAGGTCGTCGTAGCCGTCGCCGTCGAAGTCGGCGGCCACCGGCAGGTAGTCGCGCTCGACGCGCAGCGGGGTGTCGGTGCGCTGGGTGGGCAGGCCGTCCCAGCGGACGTCGGGCGCAGCGCCCGGGGCGTACCAGATGAGCTCGTCGGCGCCGTCGCCGTCGACATCGCCCGCCACGGGCCGATAGCGACCCGTCACGCTCACACCGCCGCCGATCTGGAAGCTGCGCTGGCCGGGACGTCCCTTCCAGAACGAGTCGGGGTCGGCGCCCGGACCGTAGAAGAAGATGTCGTCGGCGCCGTCACCGTCGAGGTCGCCGACCACCGGCAGGTAGGCCCACGTGACCTGGATCGGCACCGACGTGAACGAACCCCAGGTGCCGGTGCCGTACCAGATCGAGTCGCTCCCGGACCCGGGTCGGTACCACAGCACGTCGTCGCGGCCATCGGCGTCGAAGTCGCCCACCCGGGGCAGGTACCCGAGGCCGGAGATCGCCAGGCTGCGGGAGGCGACGGTGCTGCCACCGGACCAGAGGGTGTCGGCCCGGGTGCCCGGGCCGTACCAGATGAGGTCCCCGCAGCCGTCGCCGTCGAAGTCGCCGGTGAGCGGCACGTAGTCGCCCACGACGGCCAGCGAGCTCGTCCGGAACCGGCGGGTGGCGCTGCCCCGCCACAGCGAGTCGCCGGCGCCGCCGCGGCCGTACAGGGCCAGGTCGGCGGGGCCGTCGCAGTTGAGGTCGGAGGCCACCGGCACGTAGGGGCGGTCGATCGTGGAGTCGGCGTGGAGGGGCTCCGGCGGGATGTCGGGTGAGCAGGCCCGCTGGCCGCTCAGCGGGCTGGGGTTCCCGCCGGCGACGGTGCGGACCTCGCCGGCCCGGCTGGCCGGCAGGCCGAGCCGGCCGGTGACGGTGGCCCACGACTCGCCGGCGTTCGCCCGCGTGCAGCGGGCTCGGTCGACCGGCCGCCGAGCCGCCGGGCCCACGGTCAGGTGCGCGGCCGCCCGCCGGCTGACCTCCTCGACGAGCCGCTGGTTGGTGGCCTGGTCGCCGCCGCCTTCGGTCATGACCGTGATGCCGTAGCCCTGGTCGCCGTCGTCGCGTCGCACGAACCCGGAGGAGCCGACGCGCCAGCCGACGCCCGACGACGGGTAGAAGCCGTTCTTCTGGGCCACCGTCCACCCGGCGGGCACGCCGGCGCTGATGCCCCAGCGCTGCAGCGGGTGCACCGAGGACAGGAACGCCCACGCCAGGTCGCGGCCCTGCTGGTGGAGGCCGCCGCCGCCGTGGAGCAGCCGCAGGGCCACCCGGGTGCGATCGACGGCATCGCTCCGGGTGAGGCCGAAGGTGGCGGTGTGCGACGTGGAGCGCACGCCGAACGCGGCGTCGCTCGCCTGCATGCCCGCCACGCCGCCGACGTGGCCGTAGAGGTTGCTCGTCTCGGGGTTGAACGACAGCCGGATCATCGGCCCGATCTGCGAGCGCTCCCAGGCGGTGATGGTCCGGCCCTGGCGCTGGGCCTGGAGCAGGACCGCCCCCAGCACCTGCGCCTTCACCACGGAGGCGGTGGTGAGCGACAGGCCCTGGTTGAGGTGGTGCCAGCAGCCGGTCTGGGTGTCGTGGACGGCCGCCGTCACCCGGATGCCCGGGTAGCGGCGAGCCAGGTCGGCCGCGAAGGACGGTGAGAAGGCGCTGGTGCAGGGGGTGGCGCCCGCCGGGGCCGGCGCCGCGGCCAGGCCGGCGACCAGGACGCTCGCCACCAGGACCGCTCGCAGGAGCCCTCGTCGGAGCGCACGGGTCATGCCCCCGAGTCTGGCCCACCGGCCGGCCTCGGACCGACGGTGACTGTCGATGCCCGCGGAGGCCTCGGTAGCGTGGTCCGGTCATGCCGAACGCCCCCGCCTCCCCCGGCAGCCGCACCTGGCCGCAGCGGACCGTCCTCCTCGTGGGGACCGTCCTGGTGATGGCGAGCCTGCTGGGCGCCGTCACGATCGGCTACTTCGGGGTGCGCATCGGGCAGATCGAGCGGGTCGACGACGTCGCCCTCCAGGCGGCCGAGGCGGGCGAGCCCACCAACCTCCTCATCGTCGGCACCGACAGCCGAGAGGGCATCGCCGAGGACGACCCCGACGCCGGCGGGTTCCTGGGCGACGCCGGCTGCGACTGCACCGACACGATCCTGCTCCTGCGCATCGATCCCGAGGAGGAGCGGGCCTACATGCTGTCGTTCCCCCGGGACCTCTACCTGCCGATGGCCGACACCGGCGAGAAGGCCCGCATCAACACGGCGCACGCCCGGGGCGCCCAGGTGCTGGTCGACACCATCGAGGAGAACTTCGACATCCCGGTGAACCACTACGCGGAGATCGACTTCGTGGGCTTCGAGCGCCTCGTCGACGCCGTGGGCGGTGTCCCGATGTGGTTCGACGCCCCGGTGCGCGACACCAACACCGGGCTCCAGATCGACGCCGCCGAGTGCCAGGTGCTCGACGGCGAGCAGGCCCGCAAGTTCGTGCGATCCCGGTACCTGCAGTACCAAGACGAGGACGGCGACTGGGTGTCCGACGGCACCGCCGACCTCGGCCGGATCACCCGGCAGCAGATCTTCATCCGCCGTGCGGTGTCGAAGGCCGTGAGCAAGGGCCTCAGCAACCCGGTGACCCTCAACGAGCTGGTGTCGGCCGGGGTGGCCAACGTGCGCCTCGACCGCGGCCTCGACGCCGGCGACCTCCTCGGCATCGGGCGCGCCTTCGCCGACTTCGACAGCGACGACCTCGTGGGCTTCAGCATCCCCAGCGAGCCCTACGAGACCCCCGCCGGCGCCCTCGTGGAGCTGCCGGACCTGCGGGAGGCCCAGCGCATGCTCAACGTGTTCCGCGGCCTGGAGCGCGATGCGCCGAGCCCCCAGATGGTCGAGGTGACCGTCCTGAACGGCACCGACACGCCCGGCCTGGCCACCGACGCCGCCGGCGCCCTGCAGCAGATCGGGTTCCCCGTGGTGGAGGTCGGCGACCACGACGAGCAGGTCGGTCGCACCACCGTGATCTACGGCGAGGGGTCCTCGGCGCTGGCCGGCTACGTCGGCCGCCACATCACCGGCGGGGCGGCCCTCGTGTACGACCCCGACGTCGGCCGTGGCCAGGTGGTGCTCGTCACCGGCGCCGACTTCACGACGGTGCACGACCAGCCGGCCCCGGAGGGCTCGCCCGACGACGTGCGCACCACGACGACCACCTCCACCACCGACCCCACGGCCGTGGGCGACCCCGAGGGCACGACCACCACCACGACGCCCGAGTCGAGCACCACGACCACCACCGAGCAGATCGGCTACGCCACCGGCGAGCCCCCCGATGGCGTCGACTGCGGCTGAGCCTCCCTGCTCGGCACCACTGCCCTGATCGGTCCTGCGAGCCTTCGGAGAGGTCCAGATGGAAGAGGTCGATTGCCCGTTCTGCAGCGAACCCATGGACGTCGGGTCCGTGCACGTCGCCCACGGCGCTGGGTACGTGTCCAGGAAGCAACGAGGGATCCTGAAGAGCAACACGATGATCGAGTCGGCGCAGGCCTGCACGAGCTGTGGCTTCGTGGCGATGTTCGTCGACGTGGGCGCCCTGCGACGGAACACCTCGTGAGGTGGGCCCGGTCGACGTCGGTGTTGCGCCCTCGGCAGGACTCGAACCTGCGCACACGGCTCCGGAGGCCGATGCTCTATCCGCTGAGCTACGAGGGCTGGACCGCACGAGCGACGAGCCGGAGGGCCGGCGCCGGTGCAGGGGGCGATGCTAGCGGGCAGTAGGTTCGGCGGATCAAACGCCTCGCTGCTCGCCTCACGTTGACCATCGCTCGCTACCGATTGGTCAACCGGCCACCCGAGGACGTGCCGGTGTGCGTGCTGGTGGCGGCGCCGCACACCTCGAACTGGGACTTCTTCCTGATGCTGGCCATGGCCTGGCAGAGCGGCCTGCGGGTGCGGTGGCTGGGCAAGAAGCAGATGTTCGCCGGCCCGATGGCGCCGGTGTTCCGGGCGCTCGGCGGCGTGGCCGTCGACCGGGACAACCCGGGCCCGCTGGTGGCAGACCTGGCCGCCCACGCCGGCACGGCCGACCACCTCGCCATCGTGGTCCCGGCCGAGGGCACCCGCTCGAAGGGCGATCACTGGAAGTCCGGCTTCTACCGGATCGCCACCGAGGCGGGCATCCCGATCGTGCTCTCGTACCTAGACGGGCCGACGCGCACCGGCGGGTTCGGGCCGACCATCCACCCCTCGGGCGACGTCGCCGCCGACATGGACCTGGTGCGGGCGTTCTACGCCGACAAGGGCGGCGTGAAGCCGGCCAACAAGACGGAGCCCCGCCTGCGCGACGAGGCACCGCTGCGCCCGCCCCCGACGGCGGGGTAGCCGCTCAGCCGGAGGGCTGGGCGAGGTCGAGCACGTTGCGGGTGATCTGCTCGACCTGCGGGTCTCGTCCCGCCAGGCCATGGGCCCAGTCGGTGCTGCCGGAGGTGACGACCACCCCGCCGGCGGCCGAGGTGTAGGTGCCGAGCACGGCGTGGCCGTGCTCGATGCGGGTGGCGTCCTCGCCGCCCTCGCTGGCGCGCCGACCGAACAGCCGGGAGGCGATGAACTCCAGCTCCGAGGGCTCGTTGGGCGCCGGCGGCCGGGTGGCGGTGGTGCGCGTGAAGTGGGCGGCGGGAGCGGTGCCGAGGATCTCGAAGTCCAGCGGGGTGCCGTCGACGCCGGTGGGGTGGGGCAGGCCGTCGGTGTAGGTGAAGTCGCAGCCGTCGCACTCGTAGCCCACCGTGGTGGCCCCTGCGCCCAGGACGTCGCCGTACCCGAGGCCGGTGCCCTCGAAGAGCCAGTGGCCCGCCCGGTGGATCGTGTAGCCGCCGGCACCGGCGGTGGCCCGCTTGCCGATGCGGTGGTAGCCGCCGCGAGCGAAGCTCACGCCGGTCATGTGGTTCTCGGGGCGCTCGATGAGGTGGTCGGACCAGATGCTGGTGAGCTCGCCCTGGCGGTCGGTGCCGAACACCGGGTCGTCCTTCAGCCGGCCCTTGTAGCCGACCATGGTGGCAGCCGGGCCCTCCGGGGTCGGGTCCTGGAGGCGCACCTGCCAGAAGGCGGTGTTGCCCGAGAAGAAGGCGGCGTGGCCACCCCGCCCGATGAAGCCCTCCACGGTGTCGCGCATCGGCCCGGACCAGTACTCGTCGTGGCCGACCGAGAGGAAGAGGCGGTAGCCGCTGTCGCCAGGCCCGCTGGCCAGCAGCTCCGGGTGCTCGTCGAGGTCGGCGTTGGTGACGACGTCGATGGCGTAGCCCTCGCGCTCGGCCCACTGCAGGAACGGCAGCTCCCAGTCGGGCCAGCCGGCGGAGCCCGCGTAGGGGGAGAGGTGGTTGAGGCGGAGGTAGCCGACGTGGGCGGCCATCTGCGGGTCGGGCGGGGCGGTGGTGGTGACGCGGCGGCCGAGGCCGGGCGGCTTGTGCAGGTAGCCCGGTGCCATCGGCCGCTGGAGCGACACCTGGGTGCCACCGGTGTAGAGGTTGCGGCCGCCGAAGTCGTTGTAGGCGTGCCAGGTGTTGGTCGACAGTGCCAGCAGGATCGACGCGGTCGGGGCGCCGGACGGCGGGCGCACCACGAAGAAGGCGTGGCTCGTGCGCCGCTTGCCGTCGACGTCGACCTCGAGCGTCACCTCGTAGTAGCCGGAGCGCCACGACGGGTCGATCGGCAGGCTCAGGGCCGCCGGCCACCCGCACCCGTGCTGCGCGGCACCCTGCGGGGTCTCGTGGTGGTCGGCGGGCACGGCCGGGTCGCTGAACACGACCTCCCGTCGGTGCCCGACCCGGGCCACCTCCACCGACACCGGTCGCCCACCAGCGGAGGAGAGGTGGAGGCCCACGGCCTCTCCCCCTGCCGTCGACTGGGGCCAGCAGTACCCGGTGACCGTCTCGAACGCCATCGGCGGACCCTACCCACCGGGCTCCGCGCCGGCGGGGCCACCCGCGCCGCTCGATCGGGCTTCGGCCGATCTGTGCTCCGTGGGTAACCTGCGCCGATGCCGCCCCCCACCGTCCTGATCGTGGAGGACGACCCGGTGATCCTGCGCCTGCTCGAGGTGAACTTCGAGCTCGAGGGCTTCACGGTGCTGCTGGCCCACGACGGCGCCGAGGGCATCGAGGTGGCCCGCGCGCAGCGCCCCGACGTGGTGGTCAGCGACATCATGATGCCGAGGACGTCGGGTCTCGAGCTGGTGGCGGCGCTCAAGGCCGACGACGACACCCGCTCGATCCCCGTCATCCTGCTGTCGGCCAAGGCGCAGACCGCCGACCTCAAGGCGGGCGCCGACGCCGGCGCCGACGACTACGTCACCAAGCCGTTCGAGCCGCTCGACCTCGTCGAGCGCGTGCACGCGCTGCTGTCCCGATAGAAGGACCCCTGTGATCCGCGACTCCCTCGCCAGTGCCCTGCGCGCCGCCCTCACCGAGGTCGGCATCGAGCCGCCCGCCCAGATCCACCTCGAGCGCCCGGCCCGCCGCGAGCACGGCGACTGGTCCTCGAACGTGGCCATGGCCACCGCCAAGGCCAACGGCCGGGTGCCGCGCGACCTCGCCGCCGACCTCGTGGCCGCCCTCAACGCCGCACCCCCCGCCCACGTCGACCGGGCCGAGATCGCCGGCCCCGGGTTCGTGAACTTCCACCTGCGGGAGACGTGGCTGCACGACGTGCTCGCCGACGTGGTCGCCGGCGGCGAGGCCGGCTACGCCCGGCCCGACCTCGGGCAGGGCAAGAAGGTCAACGTCGAGTTCGTCTCCGCCAACCCCACGGGTCCGCTGCACGCCGGCGGCGGCCGCTGGGCGGCCTTCGGCGACTCGCTGTGCCGCATCCTCGAGCGCTGCGGCCACCAGGTGCACCGGGAGTACTACCTCAACGACCGGGGCGTGCAGATGGGCCTCTTCGGCGCCTCGCTGGCCGCCCGCAAGGCCGGCACCGACCTCCCCGAGGACGGGTACGCCGGCGAGTACATCCGCGAGTGGGCCGCCGAGATGCCGGAGGGCGCCGACCCCGCCGAGTGGGGCTACGAGCGCGTGAAGCAGGACCTGCGCGCCAGCCTCGGTGGCATCGGCGTGGAGTTCGACACGTGGTTCAGCGAGCGGTCGCTCGTGGAGTCCGGCGCCATCGAGGCCACCCTGGCCGACCTGCGGGCCAAGGGCGTGGTGTTCGAGCAGGACGGGGCCGTGTGGCTGCGCACCACCGACTTCGGCGACGACAAGGACCGCGTGCTCGTGAAGGGCGACGGCGAGCCCACCTACCTCCTGCCCGACATCGCCTACCACCGCGACAAGTTCGCCCGCGGCCACGAGCTGCTCATCGACATCTGGGGGGCCGACCACCACGGCTACGTGTCGCGCCTCAGCGCCGGCGTGCAGGCCCTCGGCCACCCGCCCGAGGACCTCGAGATCATCCTCGGCCAGCTGGTGTCGCTGGTGCGCGGCGGCGAAGAGGTCCGCCTCTCGAAGCGGGCCGGCACCATGGTGCTGCTCGACGACCTGGTGGCGTCGGTGGGCCAGGACGTCGCCCGCCTCACCTTCCTGCTGCAGTCCCTCGACTCCCGCCAGACCATCGACCTCGACCTCATCACGTCGCAGTCGAACGAGAACCCCGTGTTCTACGTGCAGTACGCCAACGCCCGCATCCACTCCATCGGGCGGCGGGTGGCCGAGGCCGGCATCGAGCGGCTGCCGCTGGCCGAGGTGGACCTGTCGCTGCTCGTGCACGAGCGCGAGCTCGACGTGCTCCGCAAGCTCTCCGAGCTGCCGGAGGTGGTGGCGCTGGCCTGCACCGACCGGGCGCCCCACAAGGTCACCACCTGGGTGCGGGAGCTGGCCGACCGCTTCCACGGCTTCTACCACGACTGCTACGTGATCGGGGACGTGCCGCCCGAGCTCACCCAGGCCCGCCTGTGGCTGGTGGAGTCCGCCCGCACCGGCCTCGCCATCGGCCTCGACCTCCTCGGCGTCTCCGCACCAGAGCAGATGTAGGGGGAGCGATGACGGGACCCTTGCCGACCTCGCTGCTGCCGGACACGGCCTCCGTCGCTCCGGACGGGTCGCTGTCGGTGGGTGGGTGCTCGCTGCTGGAGCTGGCTGCCGAGTTCGGGACGCCGCTGTTCGTGTACGACGAGGCGCACCTGCGGGCACGGTGCCGGGAGGCGGTGGCGGCCTTCGGGGACGGGGTGGCCTACGCCACCAAGGCCTTCCTCTGCCGGGCCATGGCGCGGCTGGCCCACGAGGAGGGCATGCACCTCGACGTCGCCACCGGCGGGGAGCTCCACGTGGCCCTCTCGGCGGGGGTGCCCGCCGAGCGGCTCGTGCTGCACGGGAGCAACAAGTCGCTGGCCGAGCTGCGCGACGCCCGTCGGGCCGGGGTGGGGCGCATCGTGGTCGACAGCTTCGACGAGCTCGACCGCCTGGCTGCCCTCCACGTCGAGGACGGGCTGGTCCCGCAGGTGCTGGTGCGCGTCACGCCGGGCGTGGAGGCGCACACGCACGAGTTCGTGCGCACGGGCCAGGTCGACTCCAAGTTCGGCTTCGGCGTGGCGGCGGGCGACGCCGCCCGAGCTGTCGGGCGGGCCGCTGACTCCCCGGCGGTCGACCTCGTGGGCGTGCACATGCACATCGGCAGCCAGGTCTTCGTGGCCGACTTCTTCCACGAGGCGGTCGAGGTCGTCGCCCCCTGGGTGCGCGAGATCGGGCTGCCTGAGCTGTCGATCGGCGGCGGGCTGGGCGTGGCCTACGTGGAGGGCGAGGAGGCACCGTCGATCACCGACTGGGGCACCGCCATCGTGTCGGGCTGCCGCGACGCCGGCATCGAGGCCCGGGTGTCGGCCGAGCCGGGCCGCTCGATCGTGGCCCAGGCGGCCCTCACGCTCTACACGGTCGGCACGATCAAGGAGGTGCCCGGCGTGCGCACCTACCTGTCGGTCGACGGCGGCATGTCCGACAACCCCCGCCCGGTGCTCTACGGCTCCGGCTACGAGGCCTTCCTGCCCCGGGCCGTCGAGGCCTCCCGCCCCCGCCCGGTGACGATCGTGGGCAAGCACTGCGAGTCGGGCGACGTGCTCGTGCGCGAGGCCCGGGTGCCGGCCGACGTCGCCGTGGGCGACGTGCTGGCCACCCCGGTCACCGGTGCCTACGGGCACTCGATGGGCTCCAACTACAACAAGGTCCTGCGGCCGCCGGTGGTCTTCGTGGCCGACGGCGCGGCCCGCGAGGTCGTGCGCCGGGAGACCCTCGACGACCTGCTGGCCACCGACCTCGGCTGATCGGGCCAACCGACTCGGGGCCCGGCAGGGCTCGCCCCTACGATGCCTGCGTGACCGACGAGCAGATCGACCGACCGGCCCCCGTGCGCGTGGGGGTGCTGGGCTGCGGCAACGTGGGCGCCCCGCTGGTGGAGCTGATCGCCACCCAGGCGCCGACGATCGAGGCCCGGACCGGCCTGCGCCTCGAGGTCACCCGCATCGCCGTGCGCGACCTCGCCAAGCCCCGCCCCGGCGCCATCGACCCGGCCCTGCTCACCACCGACACCGCAGCCGTCGTCGACGACCCCGACGTCGACCTCGTGGTGGAGCTCATCGGCGGCGTCGACCCTGCTCGTGAGCTGGTGCTGTCGGCGCTGAAGGCCGGCAAGCCGGTGATCACGGGGAACAAGGAGCTGCTGGCCGTGGCCGGCGCCGAGCTGTTCCAGGCCGCCGAGGCGGCGGGCGTCGACCTGCTCTTCGAGGCGGCGGTGGCCGGCGGCATCCCGATCATCCGCCCGCTGCGCGAGTCGTTGGTGGGGGAGCGCATCACCCGGGTGATGGGCATCGTCAACGGCACGACCAACTACATCCTCACCCGGATGACCGAGGCCGGGGCCTCCTACGCCGACGCCTTGGGCGAGGCGCAGGCCCTCGGCTTCGCCGAGGCCGACCCCACCGCCGACGTGGAGGGCTACGACGCCGGCGCCAAGGCCGCCATCATCGCCAGCATCGCCTTCGGCGCCAGCGTGGTGAGCGCCGACGTGCACCACGAGGGCATCACGCAGATCACCGAGGTCGACATCGAGTTCGCCCGCCGCATGGGCTTCGTGATCAAGCTGCTGGCCGTGGCCGAGCAGGCCGACACCGGCGAGATCGGCGTGCGGGTGCACCCGGCCATGGTGCCGGTGGAGCACCCCCTGGCGTCGGTGCGGGAGAGCTTCAACGCCGTGTTCGTGGAGGGCGCCTCCGTGGGCGACCTGATGTTCTACGGCCGTGGGGCCGGGGGCGGGCCCACCGCCAGCGCGATCCTCGGCGACCTCGTCGACGCCGCCGTCAACCGCCACAAGGGCTCGCACGCGTCGGTCGGCCAGCTGGGCACCGCGGTGATCAGCCCCATCGACGACAGCGAGTCGGCGTACTACCTCAACGTCGAGGTGCTCGACCGGCCCGGCGTGCTGGCCCAGGTGGCCGGGGTGTTCGGCGAGCACCGCGTGTCGATCCGCTCGATGGAGCAGGAGGGCCTGGGCGGCGAGGCCCGCCTGATCTTCATCACCCACCGAGCCCGCGAGGCGGCGGTGCGGGCCACGCTGCGCGACCTCAGCGCCCTCGACGCCGTGGACCGCATCGGCTCGGTGCTGCGGGTCGTCGGCGACCAGGCCTGATGCGCTACGTGTCGACGCGGGGCCAGGCCCCGGCGATCGAGTTCGGCGACGTGCTGCTCGGCGGGCTGGCCGGCGACGGCGGCCTGTACGTGCCCGAGTCGTGGCCCACCCTCGACCCCGCGCTGTGGGCCGAGCCGCGGCCCTACGCCGAGGTGGCCCTCGAGGTGCTGTGGCCCTTCGTCGAGGGCTCGATCGAGCGAGCCGACCTGGCCGCCATGGTCGACGACGCCTACGCCACCTTCGAGCACCCCGACGTCTGCCCGGTCGTCGAGCTGGGCGACCTCCACCTGCTCGAGCTGTTCTGGGGTCCGACCCTCGCCTTCAAGGACGTGGCGCTGCAGCTGGTGGGGCGGCTCTTCCACCACGAGCTGACCGCTCGCGGCGAGCGGGCCACCATCGTCGTGGCCACCTCGGGCGACACCGGCTCGGCCGCCATCGAGGCCTGCGTCGGGCGCGACACCCTCGACATCGTGGTGCTGCACCCCGCCGGCCGGGTGAGCGACGTGCAGCGCCACCAGATGACCACCGTCGACGCCCCCAACGTGCACAACGTGGCGGTCGAGGGCACCTTCGACGACTGCCAGGACCTGGTGAAGGCCATGTTCGCCGACGTCGCCTTCCGCCAGCGGGTGCGCCTGTCGGCCATGAACTCCATCAACTGGGCCCGCGTGATGGCGCAGGTCGTCTACTACGTGACCACCACCGCCCGGCTCGGGCGCAGCAGCTTCACCGTGCCCACCGGCAACTTCGGGAACATCCTCTCCGGGTGGATCGCCGAGCGGATGGGCCTGCCCGTCGGCCAGCTGGTGATCGCGTCGAACAGCAACGACATCCTCACCCGCTGGGCCGCCGACGGCGCCCTGGTGGCCCACGAGGTCGTGCCCACCACCAGCCCGTCGATGGACATCCAGGTGAGCTCCAACCACGAGCGCCTCCTCTTCGAGCTGGTCGGCCGCGACGGCGCCCGCACCGCTGAGCTGCTGACCCGCTTCCGCAGCCTGGGCTCGGTGGAGGTGCCCCGCGATCCTCGCTTCGATGCGGCCAGCCTCGACGACCGGGCCACCCTCGCCGTGATCCGGGAGGTCCACGAGGCCACCGGGGTGCTCGTCGACCCGCACACCGCGGTGGGCATCGGCGCCGCCCGCCTCCGGCGGCGCGACCTCGACGTGCCCATGGTCTGCCTGGCCACCGCCCACCCGGCCAAGTTCCCCACCCCCGTCGAGCAGGCCACCGGGATCCGCCCGGCCCTGCCCGAGCGCCTGGCCGACCTGCTCGAGCGCGAGGAGCGCTACGACGTGCTCCCGAACGACCTGGGCACCGTGCAGGCGCACGTGGAGCGCTGCATCGCCTGACCGACCGCGGGAGGTCATCCGGGCAAAGGGGGCGAAACGTACTCTTGGGCGATCGTCGATCCACGTGGAGGTGGGGCCCATGTCCGTCCGAACCGTCCGTCGTCTGCTGGCCATCGCAGCGCTGAGCGTCACCACGCTGGCCATGGGGCTGGGCGTGGCGCCGGCCGCGCAGTCGGCGCCCACCTGGGCCCCCGCCTCCTCGGCCACCATCCGCCCCGGCGTGATGATGTTCACCGAGGGCGCCCAGTGCACCTCGAACTTCATCTTCACCAGCGGCAGCGACGTCCTCATCGGCTACGCCGCCCACTGCGCCGGCCTCGGCGAGGCCACCGACACCAACGGCTGCCTGGCCGGGAGCCGCCCGCTGGGCACCCCCGTGGAGATCGACGGCGCCACCCGGCCCGGCACGCTCGTGTACTCGTCGTGGCTGGCCATGCAGCAGGTCGGGGAGACCGACGCCAACGCCTGCCAGTACAACGACTTCGCGCTGGTGCGGATCCACCCCGACGACGTGAGCCGGGTGAACCCCACCATCCCGCACTGGGGCGGGCCCACCGCCCTGAACACCACCGGGACGACGCCGCTCTCGCTGATGTACAGCTACGGCAACTCCAGCCTCCGCCAGGGCCTGGCCCTGCTGTCGCCCAAGACCGGGGTCAACCTCGGGACCACCGGCGGCGGCTGGACCCACCCGGTGTACACGGTGACCCCGGGGATCCCGGGTGACTCCGGCTCCGCCATGCTCGACGCCCAGGGGCGGGCCACCGGCGTGCTGTCCACGCTGGCCCTCCTGCCCACGCCGCTCAGCAACAACTTCAGCGACCTGAGCCGCGGCCTGCAGTACGCCGCAGCGCGCGGGTTCTCGGCCCAGCTGGCGCTCGGCACCGAGCCCTTCACCCCCAACAAGCTCCCGCTGGGGCTGGGCCTCCGCCTGTAGCCCCGGCGCGACCGCCCACCGGCTGAGGGCGCCTGCGACAGATCGCGCCGTCATCGGTCCGCGGCTGTCGCAGGCCCACTCGAGCCGCAGACCACCGTTGCGGCCTGCGACAGATCGCGCCCGCAGTGGTGGCGATCTGTCGCAGGCCCACTCGAGCGGCAGACCACTGTTGCGGGCTGCGACAGATCGCGCTGTCATCGGTCCGCTGCTGTCGCAGGCCCACTCGAGCCGCAGACCACCCATGCGGCCTGCGACGGATCGAGCCCGCAGCGGTGGCGATCTGTCGCAGGCCGCAGTGCGGTCGTGCCCGAGGAGGGTGGACGACGAGGCTCGACGGCGATTCGGCGGTCTGGGAGGCCCGCGCTACAGTCGGCACCGTTCCGCCGGGGGGCGTGACGTGGGGTCGAGCCCGACCGGACATCCGGCACCGGCGATCCGACAGCCCCGACCTGCAGGCGGACAGCCAGGCTCGGCCCAGCGCCGCTGACGGGGCCTGCGCACGTCTCGCCGACCGGCACCCTCCCTCTCCCCTGATCCCGAGGTACACCCCCCATGAGCGTGGACTCCAGCGCCCTCGAGCGCTCCGCCCTGGAGCGCAAGGACCGTGACGAGCTCGTCACCATCGCCAACGCCCTCGGCGGCAAGCCCGCCTCCCGGGCCAAGAAGGCCGACATCGTCGACCTCATCCTGCAGCTGACCGGGGTGGGCGACGACGCCGCCCCGGCCGGGGACGACGCACCCGAGGCCGCAGAGGCCCCGGCCCCCAAGCCCCGGGCCACCCGAGCCCGCAAGGCGGCGGCCGCCGAGCCCGCGCCGGAGCCCACCGACGACGAGCCCCCGGCCGAGTGGGAGGCCGCCGAGGCGCCGTCCGACGACGCCGAGGGCAGCGACGACGCCGATCCGGCTCCCGCACCCACCGGCGGCCAGCGGGGCCAGCAGGGCCGTGCCGGTCGCCAGCAGGGCGGCGGGCGGCCCACGAGCGGCCAGGGCGGCGACCAGGACGGCCCCCGCAACGGCGGCAACCAGCCCGGCCCGGACCGCGCCCAGGGCGGCGGCCAGCAGGGCGGCGGGCAGCGCAACCAGGGTGGTCAGGGCAACCAGCAGGGCAACCAGCAGGGTGGTCAGGGCGGCCAGCAGGGGAACCAGCAGGGTGGTCAGGGGAACCAGCAGGGCGGCCAGGGCAACCAGCAGGGCGGCCAGGGCAACCAGCAGGGGGGCGGCCAGCAGGACCAGGGCGACGAGGATGGCGACGGCAACCGCCGGCGCCGTCGTCGGGGCCGCAACCGCGACCGGGCCGGCGAGCCGCAGTCGGGTGGCGCGGAGGAGTACACCGGCGAGCCGATCGACGTCGAGGGCTACCTCGACCTGCGCGACGAGGGCTACGGCTTCCTGCGCGTCGAGGGCTACCTGCCCTCGCGCGACGACATCTACGTGTCGGTCAAGCAGGCCCGCCAGTTCGGGCTGCGCAAGGGCGACCACCTCAAGGGGGCCAGCCGGCCGGCGCTCCGCAACGAGAAGAACCCGGCGCTGCTGCGCATCGACGCCGTGAACGGCGTCGAGCCCGACGTGGCCCGCGAGCGCCCACGGTTCGAGGACCTCACGCCGCTGTTCCCCGACTCCAAGCTCACCATGGAGCTGGCCTCCGACCCGTCGAACATGACGGCCCGGATCATCGACCTGCTCGCCCCGATCGGGAAGGGCCAGCGCGGCCTGATCGTGTCGCCGCCGAAGGCGGGCAAGACCACGATCATGAAGCAGATCGCCCGCTCCATCGAGGTGAACAACCCCGAGGTCCACCTCTTCGTGCTGCTCGTCGACGAGCGGCCCGAAGAGGTCACCGACATGAAGCGGTGGCTCAAGAACGACACGTCCACCGTGGTGGCGTCGACCTTCGACCGGCCGGCCGAGGAGCACACCCACGTGACCGAGCTGGCCATCGAGCGGGCCAAGCGCCTGGTCGAGGACGGCCAGGACGTCGTGATCATCCTCGACGGCATCACCCGCCTCGCCCGGGCCTACAACCTGGCCGCCCCGCAGACGGGCCGCGTGATGTCCGGCGGCGTCGACGCCGGCGCGCTGTACCCGCCGAAGAAGTTCTTCGGGGCCGCCCGCAACGTCGAGGAGGGCGGCAGCCTCACCATCCTCGCCACCGCGCTGGTCGAGACCGGCAGCCGCATGGACGAGGTGATCTTCGAGGAGTTCAAGGGCACCGGGAACATGGAGCTGCGCCTCGACCGCCGCCTGGCCGAGCAGCGGATCTACCCCGCCATCGACGTCGACGCGAGCTCCACCCGCCACGAGGAGCTCCTGTTCCTGGGCACCCAGCTGCAGCAGGTCTGGAAGCTGCGCCGGGTGCTCTCGGGGATGGCCCCCGACGCCGGCCTCGAGCTGCTGGCCGACCGCATGAAGACGTTCAAGACCAACGCCGAGTTCCTCAAGGAGATCGGCAAGATCCAAGGCTGACCGGCCCGCCGGGCCCCAGGTAGCGGTGGGCGACCGCCACCGGTAGGCTCACCCAGCCCCCAGAACAAGAGAAGGCACCGGAGATCGCCATGCGCGCCGACATCCATCCCGAGTACATCGAGGCCACCGTTCGCTGCTCCTGCGGCAACACGTTCACGACGCGGTCCACGAAGGCATCGCTCACCTCGGAGCTCTGCAACGAGTGCCATCCCTTCTACACCGGCAAGCAGAAGCTGGTGGACACCGGCGGCCGCATCGACCGCTTCGAGCGCCGCTACGGCAAGCGCCGCAAGTCCGAGGGCGCTGCCGAGGCCGAAGCCCCCGCCGAGTCCTGAGCCGCTGAGCCCCCCAGCGGGCGAGGCGCAGCACCCCATCGTGGACGCCGACCAGCGCGCCCGCCTGCTGGCGGCCAAGCTCGGCGCGCTCGTGCGCGCCCAAGCCGGCGAGGGCGAGCGCACCGTCGCCGCCTTCCCCGGCGGCACCGCCCTGCTCGAGGGCGACACCGGCTGGATGCTGCTCGACGCCGACCCGGTCAAGGCCTTCGGGCCGGCGCTGGTGTGGGCCGACCGCCACGACCTCCGCCAGGTGCACCTCGTCGTCGACGGCGACGCCGGCGTCGTCGCCCGCCGCGCGCAGCTGTTCCGATCACCGCCCACGGTGTGGGTGGTCGACGGCGCCGAGCTGGCCCCGGCCGTCGCGGCGCCCGTGGCCACCTTCGCCGAGCCCACCTCGGCGCCCGAGCTCGCCGGGCTGCTGGTCGACGCCGACCTCGAGGTGGTGGTGGAGGGCGGCATCGTGCGAGGCGAGGTCCTCGGCCTGGAGGTGGCCCGGATCGTCCACGGTCAGACCACCAGCGGCACGCCCATCGACGCCTCGGTGCTCGAGGTGGGGGTGGGGGAGGCCGACCGGGAGCTCACGGGCATGCTCCACGGCAACCTGCCGTCGGCCACGCAGCTCACCCGCGTGATCGAGATCGTCCGCCAGCAGCGTCGGGCCGGCGCCGAGCACCACCCGCTCAACACGATGGCGGCGGAGCGCTGGCTGCGGGCCCTGCTCGTGGCCGACCCGTCGCGGCTCGGGCTCGAGCGCCTCCAGGCCGCACCGCCCGCCCTCCCGCGCCCCAACCTGCGCGACCGCGCCGTCGCCATGGCCCGCGGGGCCGGGGCCGACGGCGCGCCCGTCGTGGTGGCCTGCTCCATCGGCGTCGACCTCGACCTGGTGCCGGCCGCGGCCGACGCCCGGGCCGCCCTCGACCCCGAGGCCCGCCTGCTGCTGGTCGTGCCCGAGCGCGACGCCCACCCGGTCACCCGGGCGCTGGCCGAGCGGCTGGCCCTGCCGGCGGAGGTGGTCACCGTCGGGGACGACTGGCGCGAGTGGGGTGTCGGCTCCGACGCCCCCGTAGCCTGACCCCCGTGCTGGACCGGTTGCGCCACCTCGAGCAGGAGTACGCGGAGGTCGAAGCGCGCCTCGGCGACCCCGAGCTCATCGCCGACCAGGCCCGGTACCAGGACGTCGCCCGCCGCTACAGCGAGCTCAAGCCGATCGTCGAGGCGTCCGTCGAGCTGCGCCAGCGCACCGAGGACCTCGAGACGGCCAAGGAGATGCTGACCGACCTCGACGGCGACGACCGCGAGGTGATGCGGGTCGAGGTCCACGAGGCCGAGGCCGACATCGCCCGCCTCGAGGCGGCGCTCAAGCTGCTGCTGCTCCCGAAGGACCCCAACGACGGCAAGAACGTGATCGTGGAGGTCCGCGGCGCCGAGGGCGGGGAGGAGGCCAACCTCTTCGCCCGCGACCTGTTCGAGATGTACCAGGGCTACGCCGGCCGGATGGGCTGGAAGCTCGAGGTGCTCGGCTCCGACCCGAGCGACATGGGCGGCTTCAACGAGATCACGTTCCTGCTGAAGGGCGAGGGCGTGTGGCCGCACATGCACTTCGAGGGCGGCCCGCACCGCGTGCAGCGCGTGCCCGTCACCGAGAGCCAGGGCCGCATCCACACGTCGTCGGCCACGGTGACGGTGCTGCCCGAAGCGGAGGAGGTGGAGGTCGCCATCGACCCGAACGACCTCCAGGTCGACGTCTACCGCTCCTCCGGGCCGGGCGGGCAGAGCGTGAACACCACCGACTCCGCCGTGCGGGTCACCCACAAGCCCACCGGCCTCGTGGTGGCCATGCAGGACGAGAAGAGCCAGATCCAGAACCGGGCCAAGGCCATGCAGGTGCTGCGGGCCCGGCTGCTCAAGCTCGAGCAGGACAAGCAGGCCGCCGAGCTCTCCGACGCCCGCAAGAGCCAGGTCGCGAGCGGCGGGCGGGCCGACAAGATCCGCACCTACAACTTCAAGGACAACCGGGTGACCGACCACCGCATCGGGCTCACCCTCCACAAGCTCGACAAGGTGCTGGCCGGGGAGCTCGACGACGTCGTCGACGCCCTCGTGGCCGAGGAGCAGGCCCGCCGCCTCGGCGACGACGGGTGACCGAGCCGCTGCGCTGGCGCCAGCTGCGCGCCGAGGGCCTCGACCGGCTCCGCGCTGCCGGGCTCGACGACGCGGAGCACGACCTGCGCTGGATCGTGGAGCGGGCCACCGGGCGGACCGCGGCCGAGCAGGTGCTGGCCCTCGACGAGCCGGCCACCGAGCGCGAGGTCCGCCACCTCGACGACATGGTGGCCCGCCGGTGCGCCGGCGAGCCGCTCCAGTACGTCATCGGCCAGTGGGGCTTCCGGTCGCTCGACCTGCTGGTCGACCGGCGGGTCCTCATCCCGCGGCCCGAGACCGAGGTGGTGGCCGGCCACGCCCTCGACGCGCTGGCGGCCCTCGACCGACCCGGCGTGGCCGTCGACCTCGGGACCGGGTCCGGCGCCATCGCCCTCTCGCTGGCGGCAGAGCGATGGCCCCACGTGGAGGTGTGGGCCACCGACGCCTCCCCCGACGCGCTGGCCGTGGCGCGCGCCAACCTCGCCGGCCTCGGTCGACGGGCGGCCGTGGTGCGGCTGCTGGAGGGGGACTGGTACGCCGCCCTCCCCGGCGACCTCGAGGGCCGAATCGACGTCGTCGTGTCGAACCCGCCCTACGTCGCCGCCTCCGACCCGCTGCCGCCGGAGGTCGCCCGGTGGGAGCCGACCGGCGCGCTGGTGCCCGGCCCCACCGGGCTCGAGTCGATCGAGGTGGTGGTCGGCGAGGCCCCGCGCTGGCTGGCCCCGGGCGGCACGCTCGTGGTGGAGATCGGCGAGACGCAGGGCGACCTCGTGCTGGCCCTCGCCGAGCAGGCCGGCCTGCGCTCGCCCGAGGTGCGGCCCGACCTCGCCGGCCGCCCGCGAGCGCTCGTCGCCCGTCGCTAGCCGGTCGCCGCCCGATCTACGCTCGCCCGGTGGCGAGGGAGCTGGTCGACCGGGCGGCAGAGGTGATCGCCGCGCTGCGCTCGGGCGGCGCCGTGGTGCTGCCTACCGACACCGTCTACGGCCTGGTGGCCCTCCCCGGTGACCCGGTGGCCGCCGACCGGCTGTTCGCGCTGAAGGGTCGGGCGGCCGACACGCCCATCGCCGTGCTGTGCGCCGACGCCGACCAGGCGCTGGCCCTGGCCGCGCCCGCCGACGAGGCGCCCGTCCGCGCCGTCGCCGAGCGCTGGTGGCCTGGTCCGCTCACCCTCGTGCTGCCGCGCCGTCCGGGCGTGGTGCTCCACCTGGGGGAGCCCGTCGGCACCGTCGGCGTCCGGGTGCCGGCCCACGACCTGCTGCAGGCGGTCACCTCGGTGGTGGGACCGGTGGCCGCCACCAGCGCCAACCGGCACGGGGAGCCCACCGCCACCACCGCCGCCGAGGCGGCCGCCGCGCTGGGCCCGGGGGTGGCGCTGGTGGTCGACGGCGGCACGATCGCCGGTCAGGCCTCGACCGTGCTCGACGCCACGGCACCGCCGTGGACGGTGCTGCGGGCGGGCGATCTCCCCATCTCGGACATCCTCGCCACGGCGGCGGGGGAGTAGGGCCGATCCGGAGCGGAGGTCGAGGCGAGCGCGGGGTACCGTGCGGTCCGGATCGACGCTACGGGGGGACCAGCCATGCCCAAGCACGACGACGGCACCGTCGACGACCTGCGCCACCTCGCGCTGTTCGCTCGCATGTCCGAGGCCGAGCTGGCCCGACTGGCCGCCCTGGGCGCACCGGCCGACGCCGAGGCCGGCGCCGTGCTCATGGACCAGGGCGAGGTCGGCGTGGAGTGCTTCCTGGTGCTCGAGGGGGAGGCGGGGATCTTCCACAACGGCCAGCACATCGCCACCATCGGCGCCGGGTCGATCGTGGGCGAGATGGCGCTGATCGGCCACCGGCCCCGCAACGCCAAGGTCCAGGCCCAGACCGACATGCGGCTGCTGTCGTTCGACATCCCGGCCTTCCGCAAGCTGCTCGACGAGATGCCGGTCGCCCAGAAGTACATCTACGAGCTGCTCGAGGAGCGGGCCGCCGCCAACAGCGGCGGCTGACCCGCTCGACCGGTCAGCCGAGCTCGACGCCGCCGTCGGGTCGGAAGCGGGCCACCTGTCCGGCGAGGTCCTCGCTGACCAGCTGCTGCAGCGCGTCCGCGTCGGTGGTGGTGGCCAGCGCCCGCTGCCCGTCGTCGAGCAGGCCCACCACGATGCCGTTCTCGGGCTGGCCCTCGCGGTCGTGCATCACGGTCCACGCCTCGAGGGTCGCCTTGGCGTCGGGCTCCTCGCTCAGTGTCCGGCGGGGGAGGGCGTCCACCTCGGCCTGCAGGTCCTCGTGGCGGAAGCCCGCGGTGGGGGGCTCCGTGCCGTACACGCCGAAGGCGTGCTTGGTGATGTAGCCGCCGTTGGCGGTGACCAGCCCCAGCTCGCCCGGGCGCTCCCGCAGGAGGCCGGCCATGGTGGCGATCGAGTGCATCACGTAGTTGTTCCACGGCCCGCCGGCGAACGACAGGCCACCGGTCACCGTGAGGGGTCGGTCGAGCCCGAGGCCGATCTCGTGGGCGGCGATCTGCACGGCGGACGGGAAGCACGAGTACACGTCGACCAGCGCCAGGTCGTCGACGCCGGCCCCGGCCAGCTCGAGGGCGCGCCGGCCGGCGATGCGCATGGCCGGGGAGGCGCCGAGGTGCTCGCGCTCGGTGACGAAGTAGTGGTCGTGGGCGTCGGTGCCGGTGTGGGGGAACACCCAGCGGTCGCGGGGCACGCCGAGCGCCTCGGCCCGCTCGGCCGAGCAGAGGATCACGGCGGCGCCCTGCTCGACGGCGTTGTTGGAGTTCATCCGCTTCGTGTACGGGAACCCGATCATCCGGTTGTCGGGGGTGGGGGTGCGGATCTCGTCGGCGGTGTACGCCTGCTGGATCCAGGCGTGCGGGTTGGTGGCGGCCACCTCGCTGAAGCGGGACCACAGCTCCGACACCAGGACCAGGTGCTCCTCCAGGCCGCGGCCCTGCTGGATGCGGTGCGCCTGCTCGAACAACGGGTACACCTGCACCGGCATCACCACGCCACGGGCCTGCTCGCCCGGCGCGCTCATCGGCACCTCGGCGATCGAGCGGGGCGCCTCGGGCACGTCGTCGCCCTGCACCGTCCAGTCGAGGTCGGCGCCGGCGCTGCGGGCACCCATCCGGGTCCGCCACGCCTCGGCCCCGCCGAGCAGCACCAGGTCGGCCTCACCGGCCTGGATGGCGAGCGACGCGAGGTTCACCAGCGACTGCGGGCTGTTGCCGCCCATGCCGGTCACCGTCGACGTGCGCGGGGTGGCGCCCACCCGAGCGGCGACCAGCGCACCGGGATCGCGATAGCGCCAGGAGAGCAGGCCGACGATGTGGACGGTGTCGGCGCCGGTGAGGGCGGCGGTGCCGGCCCCGGTGTCGTCGGCCGCCGCCCGCAGGGCCTCGGCGATGAGGTCGACCGGCTCCAGCGGTGCGGCGCCGCGGTCGACTCGGTTGCTCAGCTGCCCGGCTCCGATGAGCACCGGCGTGCGGGGGTCGACCACGGTTCCTCCATCCCAGCGAACTTGACTGACCGGTCAACTCTAAGGAGCACCTCCACCGCACCTACAATCCGGGCCATCGACGTGCTCCTGCTCTGCACCGCCAACCAGTGCCGCTCGCCCATGGCGGAGGTGCTCCTGCGCCACCACCTCGCGGAGGCGGGGATCAAGGCCACCGTCCACTCGGCCGGCCTCTACCCGGGCGGGAGCCCGGCCACCGACCACGGCGTGGCCACCATGGCCAAGCGCGGCCTCGACCTCGAGGGCCACCGCAGCCGGAAGGTCGAGCGGTCGATGGTGGATGGCGCCGACCTCGTGATCGGCATGGCGCGCGAGCACGTGCGCGAGGCCGCGGTGCTCGGCCAGGGCGCCCTGGCCAAGGTGTTCACGCTGAAGGAGCTCGCTCGGCTGGCCGACGACATCGGCCCCCGCCCCGTCGACGAGCCGCTGGCCTCCTGGCTGGCCCGAGCGGCCGCCGGCCGGCGCCGCGACGACCTCATGGGCGTGGGCCACGACGACGCCTTCGACGTCGCCGACCCCATCGGCCGGGGCCTCACCGCCTACCAGACCACCGCCGACCTGATCGACGGGCTGCTCGAGCGCGTCGTCGCGCTGGCGTGGCCGACCAACGACCAGCAGGAGCGCAGCGCATGAGGGTGGCCATCGGGAGCGACCACGCCGGGGTGGACCTCAAGGCCCACCTGGTGGCCGAGCTGGGCCGCCTCGGGCACGACGTGCTCGACCTCGGCACCCACGGCACCGAGTCGGTCGACTACCCGCCGATCTGCGCGGCGGTCGGCCGGGCGGTCGTCGACGGCGAGGCCGACCGGGGCATCGTGCTGGGCGGCTCGGGCCAGGGCGAGCAGATCGCCGCCAACAAGGTCAACGGCGTGCGGGCTGCGCTCTGCAACGATCTGTTCACGGCCCGGCTGAGCCGGGAGCACAACGACGCCAACGTGCTGGCCATGGGTGGACGCATCGTCGCCTCCGGCCTGGCCACCGCCATCCTCGAGCTCTGGCTCACCACCCCCTTCGAGGGTGGTCGCCACGAGCAGCGGGTGGCCCAGATCGCCGACATCGAACGACAGCAACAGGAGCGGTAGCACCATGGGATGGCCGAGCAACGCCGACGACGAGCTCCTGGGGCTGATCGACCGTGAGGTCGACCGCCAGAACACGACGCTGCAGCTGATCGCCAGCGAGAACTTCACCTCGCCGGCGGTGCTGGCTGCCACGGGCTCGGTGCTCACCAACAAGTACAGCGAGGGCTACCCCTCCAAGCGGTACTACGGCGGCAACGAGGTCATCGACCAGATCGAGGACATCACCCGCGAGCGGGCCAAGGACCTCTTCAACGCCCCGCACGCCAACGTGCAGCCGCACGCCGGCGCCAACGCCAACATGGCCGTCTACCTGGCGCTGCTCCAGCCGGGCGACACCGTGCTCGGCCTGCGGCTCGACCAGGGCGGCCACCTCACCCACGGCTCGCCCGTCAACGCCAGCGGGAAGCTCTACGACTTCCACTCCTACGGCGTCACGCCGTCCGACGAGCGCATCGACCTCGACCAGGTCCGCGAGGCCGCCCTCGAGCACCGCCCGAAGATCATCGTCACCGGCGCCACCGCCTACCCCCGCACCATCGACCCGGCCCCGTTCCGCCAGATCGCCGACGAGGTGGGCGCCCTCTTCATGTTCGACGCCGCCCACATCGCGGGGCTCATCGCCGGCGGGCAGCACCCGAACCCGATGGACCACGGCGCCGACATCATGACCTTCACCACCCACAAGACCCTGCGGGGCCCGCGTGGCGGCGCCATCCTCTGCACGGCTGAGCTGGCCGACACCATCGACAAGTCGGTGTTCCCCGGCCTCCAGGGCGGACCGCTCGACCACGTGATCGCCGCCAAGGGGCTGGCCTTCGCCGAGGCCGCCACCGCGGAGTTCAAGGAGTACGCCGCCCAGATCGTGCGCAACGCCGCCGCCCTGGCCGAGGCGCTGGCCTCCCACGGCCTCCGCCTCGTGTCCGGCGGCACCGACAACCACCTGGTGCTGGTCGACCTGCGCTCGTTCGACGCCGACCTCTCGGGCAAGAAGGCCCGCCTCGCCCTCGACAAGGCCGGCATCAGCCTCAACGAGAACACCGTGCCCGACGACCCCCGGCCGCCGTACATCACCTCGGGCCTGCGCATCGGCACCCCCGCCGTGACCACGCAGGGCATGGGTGAGGACGAGATGGCCACCATCGCCTCGCTGATCCACCGGGTGCTGGTGGGCCGCGACGACGACGGCGAGCTGGCGGCGATCAAGGACGAGGTCGTCGCCCTCTGCTCCAAGTTCGCGCCGTACCCCACGGCAGGCTGACCTCCGGAGTGCGGGACTACCTCGCGGACTTCCTGCCCGTCGCCGTGGCGGCCTTCCTGGTCACCGTGGCCACCACGCCGGCGTTCCGATGGCTGTCGTTCCGCACGGGCGCCGTGGTGGCCCCCGACGAGCGTCGGGTGCACACCCGACCGCTGGCCGTGCTCGGCGGCGTCCCCATCCTGCTGGGCGTGCTGACCGGGCTGGCCGTGGGCTGGCGGTCCGACGCGCTGGGCGACATCTTCGCCGTCAGCACCGTGCCCCTCGGCGTGGCGGTCGGCGCGGTGCTGATCTTCGCCGTGGGCCAGCTCGACGACCTCCGTGAGGTCTCGCCGCCGGCCAAGATCGCCGGCACCGTGCTGGCCGCCAGCGCCCTGTCGATCGCCGGCGTGAGCATCCTGTTCTTCCGCATCCCGTTCGCCGGGCTGGTGGCCCTGTCGCCCGACATGTCGGCGCTGCTCACCGTCGTGTGGGTGATCGGCATGACCACCGCCATCAACTACATCGACGGCCTCGACGGCCTGGCCGCCGGGATCGTGGCCATCGGCGCCGCCGCGCTGCTCCTCTACTGCGAGCGGCTGGCCGGCGCCGGCGCCATCGGCCCCGACAACGCCGGCCCGCTGATCGCGGCGGCCACCTTCGGCGCCTGCCTCGGCTTCCTGCCCCACAACTTCCACCCCGCCAAGATCATGATGGGCGACGCCGGCGCCCTGCTCCTCGGCCTGCTGATGGCGGCGGCCACCATCGCGGTGGGCGGCAACACCGACCAGCCCTTCTCGGGCCAGACGTTCTTCTTCTTCGCCCCGCTGTTCATCCCGCTGGTCATCCTCGGCGTGCCGATCGTCGACACCGCCTTCTCGATCATCCGGCGGGCTCGCAAGGGGGGCAACGTGACGGTGGCCGACAAGGACCACCTGCACCACCGCCTCATGCGCCTGGGCCACGGCCAGCGGCGCAGCGTGCTCATCCTCTGGACGTGGACGGTGCTGCTGTCGGCCATCGCCCTGTACCCCACCTACAACCAGGGCCGGGGCGACCTCTACGTGCCGATGGCCATCGCCGCGGCCGCCCTCGTGCTGTTCACGATGTTCGGCCCCGGCGTGCGCTCCCGGCGCGACGCCGACTGACGCGCCGACCCCGTTCGCGACGCTTGAAACTCCGGGTCGCGATGTTGCTAACGTCCGGCGGGGCCCGGTCCAGCGAACGATTTGCTGCTCCGACGCTCGCGCTCTACATTGCGAATGGTTTCACAAGCGCCCGGCAACGAGGCCGGCGCTGGGAACATCAGGGGTCCGCCGAGTTGTCCTTCGATACGCGAGCGAAGCAGCAGCTGAACCGTGGCTACAGCGACGGCATGGCTCGCGGCATGGAGGCCGTGCTGGCCCCCCTGCTCCTCGGAGCGATCGGCTGGCTGCTCGACGGCTGGCTCGGCACCGAGCCCGTCCTCGCCGTGGCCTTCGGCCTGTTCGGCGCCGCCGGGATCTTCGTGAAGCTGAAGCTCGGCTACGACCGGCAGATGACCGAGGTCGAGGCCGGCAAGCCCTGGACCCGCACCGCGCCCTCGGGCGTCGACGAGGCCGGCGCATGACCAGCACCTTCGCCACCCGCGACCTCGGCGAGGCCCCCGAGCCCGTGCTCGCCCGCGACATGGCGCGCCGGGCCCTGCCCTTCGCCCCGCTCGTCATCGCCGCCTGCGCCCTCGGATGGGGCGCCAGCGGCGCCGCGTCGGCGACCTACGCCATCGTGCTGGTGCTGGCGAACCTGCTGCTGGCCGCCTGGATGCTCTCCACGGCGGCCCGCATCTCCTACGGCCTCCTCATGGGTGCCGCTCTGTTCGGCTTCCTGCTCCGCCTCGGCCTCGTGTCGGCCGCCGTCCTGCTCGTGCAGGACGCGGGCTGGGTCGAGCCGGTCGCCCTCGGGATCACCCTCGTGGTGGCCCACCTCGGACTCCTCTTCTGGGAGCTCCGCTACGTGTCGATCAGCCTGGCCCACCCGGGCCTGGCGCCCTCTCTCAAGGAGACGAGCTCCCGGTGATCTTCGGCGCCGACTTCCCGCCCCTGTCCCACATCGTCAACTGGCCGGAGTTCTTCGGTGACGACACCTGGGGCGTCAACAAGGTGGTGCTCATCTACGGCTTCGCCGTGCTGTTCACCGTGTTGATCTTCACCCTGGGCAACAAGAAGCAGCTGGTCCCCACCGGCATGCAGAACGTGGCCGAGGTGGCGGTGGAGTTCGTCGAGGACGGCATCGTGATGGACACGATCGGTCCGAAGGGCCTGAAGTACACGCCGCTGCTGCTGTCGTTCTTCTTCTTCGTCTTCTTCTGCAACATCTTCGAGATCATCCCGGTGATCCAGATGCCCGCCACGGCTCGGATCGCCCTGCCGATGTTCCTGGCGCTGTTCGCCTACGTCATCTACCACGGCGCCGGCTTCAAGGAGCACGGCCCCATCGGCTACCTCAAGCACGCGCTGGTGCCGCCCGGCGTGCCGCCGGCCCTGCTGCTGCTGATCATCCCGATCGAGTTCATCTCGAAGTTCCTGGTGCAGCCGTTCAGCCACACCGTGCGTCTATTCGCCAACCTGCTCGCCGGCCACATCCTGCTGGTCACCTTCGCCGTCCTCTCCACCCAGCTGTGGGGCTTCGGACCGAACCTCATCATCCTGCCGCTGCCGGCCCTGGCCGTCGTGGCCTTCACGGCCTTCGAGCTGCTCGTCAGCTTCCTCCAGGCCTACGTGTTCACCCTGCTCGCCGGCGTCTACATCGGCGCCGCGATCAGCCACGAGCACTGATCCCCGATCCAACCGCCATCTCCACCAAGCAAGACATCCAAGAAAGGCACCACCACCAATGAGCCTCTCCGTGTTGGCCCAGGAAGCCGCTGCTGCGGGCATCGACAACACCGGCCTCGCCGCCCTGACCTATGGCCTCGGCGCCATCGGCCCGGGCATCGGCATCGGCTACCTCGTCGGTCAGTCCGTGCAGGCCATGGCCCGTCAGCCCGAGGCTGCCGGCATGGTGCGCACCACCATGTTCCTCGGCATCGCCTTCGTCGAGGCCCTCGCCCTCATCGGCTTCGTCGTCTTCTTCCTCGCCCAGTGATGCGGCCGTTCAAGCTGCTGCTCGCCGCAGCGGCCATCTCGCTCGCGGCCGTCGTGGGGGTCGCATCCCCCGCCACGGCCGCTGAAGACGGCGATCCCGTCCACGAGGTCGAGGAGCTCGTCGAGGAGAACGGCGGCACGGAGTTCGACGCCCACTGCGTCGAGATCCTGGCCGAGGGCGGCTCCGTCGACGACTGCCAGGCGGCCCCGAACCCCCTCCTCCCGGAGATCAACGAGCTCCTCTGGGGCGCGTTCGGCTTCTTCGTGGTGTTCTTCTTCATGGCCAAGTTCGGCTACCCGGCCATGAAGAAGTCGATGGATGCCCGCACCGAGCGCATCCGGGCCGACCTCGACGCCGCGGAGACGCAGCGCACCGAGGCCGACACCCTGCTCGCCGACTACCGGGCCCAGCTGGCCGACGCCAAGAACGAGTCGGCCCGCATCATCGAGGAGGCCCGTCAGTCGGCCGACGCCCTGAAGAAGGACCAGGAGGCCCGGCTCCAGACCGAGCTGGCCGACCTGCGCTCCAAGGCCGCCGCCGACATCGACGCCGCCAAGGTGCAGGCCATCGCCGACCTCCGTGGCGAGGTGGCCTCGCTGGCCATCGGTGCCGCTGAGGTCGTCGTCGGTCGCAACCTCGACCAGGCCACCCAGGTCCAGCTCATCGAGGACTACATCAACCAGGTGAGCGAACAGCGATGACCGCCGACGACCGCACGCTCGCCTACGCGAACGCGCTGTTCGAGGTCGCTCGCAACGAGGCCGACCTGCCCGAGGTGGAAGACGAGCTCTTCCGCTTCGCCCGCACGCTCGAGGGCAACGACGAGCTGCGCACCACCCTGACCGACGCCGCCCTCCCCGTGAGCCGGCGCCAGCAGATCATCGAGGACCTCCTCGGCGGCCGGGCCAACCCGGTCACCGTGGCGCTGCTCTCGATGGTGGTGGGCACGGGCCGGTCCCGCGACCTCATCTCGATCATCGACGAGCTGGTGAAGATCAGCGCCACCGAGGGCGACAAGGAGCTGGCCGAGGTCCGCTCCGCCGTCCCCCTCACCGACGACCAGAAGGAGCGGCTCGCCGCCGCCCTCGGTCAGGCCACCGGCAAGGCCGTCGAGCTGAAGGTCGTCATCGATCCCACGGTGCTCGGCGGGCTGGTGGCCCAGGTCGGCGACACCGTGATCGACGGGTCGGTCAAGACCCGCCTCGAGCAGCTGAAGACCGCGTTCTAGCCGCGTCCCCGACGCACATCGCATCGACAAGGAAGAGACACCGAAGATGGCAGAGCTGACCATCAACACCGCTGACATCGCCGCAGCGCTCAAGAAGAACCTCGAGGGCTTCTCGCCCGACCTCGCCGCCAACCAGGTCGGCCGGGTCATCGAGGTGGGCGACGGCATCGCCACCGTGTCCGGGCTCCCCGGCGTGGGCGTGAACGAGCTGCTCGAGTTCGAGGGCGGCGTGCGGGGCCTGGCCCTCAACCTCGACGAGGACTCCATCGGCGCCGTGGTGCTCGGCGACGTGGGCGTCGTCCGCGAGGGCTCCACGGTGAAGGCCACCGGTCAGATCCTCTCGGTGCCGGCCGGCGACGGCCTGCTCGGGCGCGTGGTGGACGCGCTCGGCATCCCCGTCGACGGCAAGGGTCCGCTCACCAACGTGCACGACCGCCGCATGGAGCTGCAGGCCCCCGGCATCATCGGCCGCCAGCCGGTGCACGAGCCGCTGCAGACCGGCATCAAGGCCATCGACGCCATGACGCCCATCGGCCGTGGTCAGCGCGAGCTCATCATCGGCGACCGCAAGACCGGCAAGACCACCGTCGCCATCGACACGATCATCAACCAGCGCGGCCTCGGCGTGAAGTGCATCTACGTGGCCGTGGGGCTCAAGGAGTCGACCGTGGCCACCACGGTCGCCACCCTCGAGCAGTACGGCGCCATGGAGTACACGGTCGTGGTGGTGGCCGGTGCGTCCGACCCCGCCCCGTTCAAGTACCTCGCCCCCTACGCCGGCTGCGCCATGGGCCAGCACTGGATGGAGAACGGCGAGCACGGGCTCATCGTCTACGACGACCTGTCGAAGCAGGCCGAGGCCTACCGCCAGGTGTCGCTGCTGCTGCGCCGCCCGCCGGGCCGCGAGGCCTACCCCGGCGACGTGTTCTACCTGCACAGCCGCCTGCTCGAGCGGGCCGCCAAGCTCTCCGACGACAACGGCGCCGGCTCGCTGACCGCCCTGCCGATCATCGAGACCAAGGCCGGCGACATCTCGGCCTACATCCCCACCAACGTGATCTCGATCACCGACGGCCAGGTCTTCCTCCAGGACGACCTGTTCAAGTCGGGTGTGCGCCCGGCCTTCGACACCGGCCAGTCCGTGTCGCGGGTGGGCGGTGCGGCGCAGATCAAGGCCATGAAGGCGGCCGTGGGCACGCTGAAGGGCGACCTGTCCCAGTTCCGTGAGCTCGAGGCGTTCGCCGCCTTCGGCTCCGAGCTCGACAAGGTGTCGCAGTCGGCTCTCGACCGTGGCTACCGCCTGGTGGAGCTGCTCAAGCAGCCCCTCAACAGCCCGATGGCCGTGCAGGACCAGGTCGTGTCGCTCTACGCCGCCACCAACGGCTACCTCGACCCGATCCCGGTGGAGGACGTCCAGCGCTTCGAGAAGGAGCTGCTCGAGTGGTTCGCCACCCGGCACGGCGACATCCTCGACGGCATCAAGACCACCGGCAAGATCCCCGACGACGCCGCGTTCGTGGCCGCCCTCGACGGCTTCGCCGCCTCCTTCGAGCCCACCGGCGGCCGTGCGGCCGACGAGCCGGGCGCCGAGGCCCAGGGCGACGAGGAGCGGCTCGCCGCCGGCGGCCGCGCCGAGGCGATCCTGCCCGAAGAGGAGATCACCCGGGAAGACGGCGAAGGCGGCACCGTCTAGATGGCTGGAGGCACCGAGCGCATCCTGCGCCGCCGCATCAAGTCGGTGCAGTCCACCAAGAAGATCACCCGCGCCATGGAGCTGATCGCCGCCACCCGCGTGGCGAAGGCCCAGCAGCGGGTGCAGGCGGCGCGCCCCTACAGCGAGCAGATCACCTCGGTGATCCAGCACATGGCCGAAGCCGGCGGCGCGGGCGACCACCCGCTCCTGCGGCCGGCCGCCGAGGTCAAGAAGGTGGCCTTCGTGGTCATCACCGGCGACCGCGGCCTCGCCGGTGCCTACAACACCAACGTCATCCGCGCCGCCGAGCGCGAGCTGCAGGCCCGCCGCACCGACGGCCAGGACTACTCGCTCGTGCTGTGCGGCAAGAAGGGCGTCGGCTACTTCAAGTTCCGCGGCTACCGCATCGACGCCGAGTACACCGGCATGAGCGACACGCCCACCTACGAGGACGCCCGCCAGGTGGCCGAGAAGGTCAGCGAGCTCTTCGAGGGCGGTGAGGTGCAGGAGGTCGTCCTCGTCTACACCCGCTTCCTCTCGGTCGGCACCCAGCGCGTCACCGTCCGCCAGTTCATGCCGCTCACCGGTGTGGGCGCCGAGGCCGCCGAGCCCTCCGCCGGCGCCACCGCCGACTACGAGTTCGAGCCCGGCCCGGGCGAGATCCTCAGCCGGCTGCTGCCCCGCTACGTCGAGGCCCGCCTGTTCGCCGCCATGCTCGACGCCGCCGCCAGCGAGCACGCCGCCCGCCAGCGCGCCATGAAGAGCGCCACCGACAACGCGGATGAGCTGATCACCAAGCTGAGCCGGGTGATGAACCGGGCCCGCCAGGACGCCATCACCACCGAGATCATGGAGATCGTCGGCGGCGCCGAGGCCCTGCGCTCGGGCCAGTCCGACACCGCCGACCTCATCGCCGACAACGCCCTCGACGTGGCCTTCTCGAGCCACGTCGCCCCGCACGACCACCACCCCGCCTGAACCGGAGCCCTGAGATGACCGTCACTGAGAACCAGCCCACGTTGAAGGACGGCCGCGTCGTCGCCATCGCCGGCCCGGTGATCGACGTCGAGTTCCCGCCCGACGCGGTGCCGCGCATCAACACCGCCCTGGCCTTCGACATCACCATCGACGGCACGCCCCAGGAGGTGCGCGCCGAGGTCGCCCAGCAGATCGGCGACAGCCGGGTGCGGGCCATCTGCCTGCGGCCCACCGACGGCCTCGTGCGTGGCACGCCGGTGAAGAACACCGGCTCCGGCATGCAGATGCCCGTCGGCGAGGGCGTGCTCGGGCACGTCGTGAACGTGATCGGCCAGCCCCTCGACGTCGCCGAGCTCGACGCCTCGAAGATCGACGACCACTGGGACATCCACCGCCCGGCCCCGGAGTTCGACTCCCTCGAGCCGCAGCGCATCGTGTTCCCCACGGGCATCAAGGTCATCGACCTCCTCACCCCCTACCTGCAGGGCGGCAAGATCGGCCTGTTCGGTGGTGCGGGCGTGGGCAAGACCGTGCTCATCACCGAGATGATCAACCGCGTGGCCTCGCAGTTCGGTGGCGTGTCGGTGTTCGCCGGCGTGGGCGAGCGCACCCGTGAGGGCACCGACCTCTTCCTCGAGATGGGGGAGACGATCATGGGCGACGGCGTCACCCGCGTCCTCGACAAGGCCGCCCTCGTGTTCGGCCAGATGGACGAGCCGCCCGGCGTGCGCCTCCGCGTGGCCCTGGCCGCCCTCACCATCGCCGAGTACTTCCGCGACGTGAAGAACCAGGACGTGCTGCTGTTCGTCGACAACATCTTCCGGTTCGTGCAGGCCGGCTCCGAGGTGTCCACCCTCCTCGGTCGCATGCCGTCGGCCGTGGGCTACCAGCCCACCCTGGCCGACGAGATGGGGCAGCTGCAGGAGCGGATCACCTCGACCCGAGGCCGGTCCATCACCTCGCTGCAGGCCGTGTACGTGCCCGCCGACGACTACACCGACCCGGCGCCGTTCACCACCTTCACCCACCTCGACGCCACCACCGAGCTGTCCCGCGACATCGCCGCCCTCGGCATCTACCCCGCCGTGGACCCGCTGTCGTCGACCTCCACCATCCTCTCGCCGGAGGTCGTCGGTGAGCGCCACTACAACGTGGCCCGCCGGGTGCAGGAGACGCTGCAGCGCTACAAGGAGCTGCAGGACATCATCGCCATCCTCGGCCTCGACGAGCTCTCCGAGGAGGACCGCATCACGGTGGCCCGGGCCCGCAAGATCCAGCGGTTCCTGTCGCAGCCGATGTTCGTGGCCAAGACCTTCACCGGCCTCGACGGCGTGTTCACCCCCGTGGAGGAGACGGTCGACTCCTTCGAGCAGCTCGTCGACGGCGACCTCGACGACCTGCCCGAGCAGGCCTTCCTCAACGTGGGTGGCGCCGAGTCCGCCCGGGCCAAGGCCGCCGAGCTCCGCAAGTCGGCCGGGGAGTAGGGCTCGCCCATGACGCTGCACGTGGAGATCGTCTCCCCGGAGAAGATCCTCTGGACCGGTGAGGCCGAGATGATCAGCGCCCGCACGCTGGGTGGGGGCGACATCGCCTTCCTCACCGGGCACGCGCCGTTCGTCGGCGCCCTCGACACCGGGCGCGTCGTGATCCGCCCCGCCGAGGGCAACGACCTCCTCCTGGCCGTCCACGGCGGGTTCATCGAGGTCAGCAACGACCGCGTGACGATCCTCTCCGACGTCGCCGAGCTCACCGAGCAGATCGACGTCGGGCGGGCGCAGGCCGCCCTCGAGCGGGCCGAGGCCGCGCTGCGGGCCGACAACGCCGACGCCGAGGCCGCCTCGGCCAAGCGTCGGGCCGAGGTGCGGCTCCTGGTGGCCGAGCGCTCGCTCGTCCAGCACTGAGCCAGGCCCGAGCGACCCGACCAGTAGGGTCGGCCGGTGGCCCGACAACGACTCGGCGTGGTGCTCCTCGTGCCGCAGCCGCTCGCCACCCAGGTCGACGGCATCCGTCGCGGCCTCGGTGACGGCGCCCTCGATCGGATCCCGCCGCACGTGACGCTGGTGTCACCGGTCAACGTCGCCGAGCGCGACCTCCCGGCCGCCTTCGCCACGGTGCGACGCGCGGCCGCCGCCAGCGGACCGCTGGCGCTGCGGGTCGGTCCGGTGGCCAGCTTCGCGCCGGTGAACCCGGTCGCCTACCTCGCGGTCGACGGCACCGCCGAGGCGCTCGACGCGCTCGTCGCCCTCCGCACCGCCTGCCACGAGGGTCCGCTCGCCCGCGAGGCCGTCCACGAGTTCGTGCCGCACGTGACGGTGGCCGACTCGCTCCCCGAGCCGGCGCTCGACCACGCCGTGGGCGCCCTCCGGGCCTTCGACGCGCCGGTCACCTTCGACCGCGTCCACGTGCTGGCCGAGCAGCCCGGTCGCCGGTGGGTCCCCATCGCCGACGCCCCCCTCGGGGAGGGGCCGGCCGTGGTGGGGCGCGGGAGCCTGCCGCTCGAGCTCACCACCTCGGGGCGACCCGACGCCGAGGCCGCCGGGCTCCTCGCCACGGCCGTCGAGCCGGCCGGCCTCCCGTTCGCCGTCACCGCTCGCCGCGAGGGCGAGGTGATCGCCGCCGCCTGGGGGTGGACCGGGGGCGATGCGCTGGAGCTGGCCGACCTCGTCGTCAGCGCCGAGCACCGCGGCCAGGGCATCGGTCGCCACGTGGTGGCGGCCGTCGAGGCGCTCGGACGCCAGCGGGGCTGCGTGTCCGTCGGTGGCGCGGCCCCGATCGACGGTCCGGCGGCCAGCCTGCTGCGGGCGTGCGGCTTCACCCCCGACGGCGACGGCGGCGGGGCGCGGCGACGGTGGCACCACCACCTCGAGGGCGTCGACACGGACCCGTCGCCCACGTGACCGCGGTGGCAGCCCGCCCGGTCGAGCCGCCCGCCCGGCCCCGACGCTCGCGCCCGGCCATCGCCGCCGCCCTCGCGCTGGCGGCCCTCTACCTCCCGGCGCTGTTCCTCGGGTACGGCACCGACATCGACGTCGCCAACGTCTTGCGCGCCGGCGACAGCGCCCTCACCGGTGACTACGAGATCTCGCGGGGGCCCGGCGCGGTCGTGCACGAGACGGGCACCGCCCTGCTCGACGCCGTCGGCGGCTCGGTGCTGGTCAACCTCGTCTCGCTGGCCTTCGCGGCGCTGGCGGTCTGGTCGATCCAGCAGATCCTCCGCGACGACGGCGCCCGGTGGCCGGGGTGGATCGCCCTGCTGCTCGCCACCAACCCCTGGTTCTGGATCGCGGCCACGTCGCTGGGCGACTTCGTGTGGGCCCTCGGGCTCTCGCTGGCCGCCGTGCACGCCGCCCGGCGCGAGCACCGCCTGGCGGCCGGGCTGCTCTTCGGGCTGGCCATCGGCTGTCGGGCGTCCTCGGTGCTGCTGGCCGCCGCCTGGCTGCTCGCCGAGCGCACCGGCCGCCCGGATCAGCGGCCGCCGTGGTCGGCGACCCTGCGCACGGCCGCCGTGCTCGGGCTGGTCGGGGCGCTCTGCTTCGTGCCGCCGTGGCTCTCGAGCGACCGCACCCTCGACTTCCTCGAGGGGCAGCTCGAGTTCGTCGGCGTCGGGATCCACCTCGGCCGCTGGGCGGTCAAGAACGCCGCTGTGATCGGCGTCCCCGCCGCCCTCGTGCTCCTCGTCGGCGTCCGTCGCCTGCTGGGCGCCCTCGCCCGGTGGACGGCGTCGCCGGTGGTGCGCTTCTCCGTCTTCGCCATCGTGGCCATGGAGCTGCTGTTCTTCCGGCTGCCCTTCAAGCCCCTCCACCTCCTGCCCGTGGTGGCGGCCGGGGTGCTGCTGGCCGGCGCCTCACCGCTGGTGACCAAGCGCTGGCTGCTGGCACTGGCCGCCGCGCAGGTCCTGGGGGCGTTCGTGGGCACCACCATCGCCGAGCCCGACGTGCCCCACGCCGCCCGCTCCGGGCAGGTCCGGCTGGGCCTCATCGAGGGAACGCTGCTCAACGAGGTGCGCTGCCGGCTCGACGACCGCGAGCGCGGCCCGTGGCCCGACCCCACCGACCCGGCCGAGTTCGACGCCGCCATGGCCCGAGCCTTCGACAGCTTCGACTGCCAGATCGGCACGTGGCGCGCCGATGCCAGATGACATGAAAGGCATCGAGCACTAGATTCCGGTTCGTGACGTTCTGGGGTGTCACACGGCGGCTCTCGGCGGTGGCGCTGGTGCTGGCCGCCGCCTGCGGCGGCGACGATCCCGAGGCGGCCCCGTCCACCAGCGGCGAGGCCACCACCAGCACCGGCGAGGCCACCACCACGACCACTGCGCCGGAGCGGATGCCCAGCACCACCACCACCGCCTTCGACCCCGCCTCGGTGGAGGGCGAGGTGGAGGCCGCCTACCTCCGCAGCTGGGACGTCTACGCCCAGGCCGTCTACGACCTCGAGCTCGACGAGCAAGCCCTCGCCGAGGTCTATGCGGGGGAGGGCTTAGCGAACCTCCGGGCTGAGCTGGAGGGTCGGATCCGAGATGGTCGCGCCGCGCTTGCACGCGTCGATCATGACTACGAGATCGTGATTTCCGCTGAGGGCCGGGCCAACGTCCTCGACACATTGACCAATCACCAAGTGCTTATCGACCCCGCAACAAAGGCGCCGATCGAAGACGACCCCGCAGAGGTCCAAGTCATCAACTTTGTAATGGAGCAGATCGGTGACGCGTGGTACGTGACGCTCGTCCAGAGGATCCGGGCATGAGACGCCTCGTCGCCGCCGCCGCTCTCGTCAGTCTCCTAGCCCTGACTAGCGCTGCGCCCGTCTCCGCCGACGACAGGGAGGACTTGGTGGACGTCGACGCCGAGACCATGTCGGATGCGGTGCGGGTGACGCTGATCAAGATGGGTGGGTCGCACGCCGTGGCGTCGGTGACCGGGGGCGGGACGGGGGCGGGGGAGCGGGCGGGGTGCGCCTGGAGCGTGCTGTTCACGCCCGAGCTTGACGACGCGCCCTACGGCACCAGCCCCACCGAGAAGCCGCACCCGGACGCCCGCTTCGCGCTGCTGCTGTGCGATGGCGTGATCGTGCAGCCCATCTGGGTGGCGCCCGACGACGTGGTGGACCTCGACGCCCTGGCCCGCGACGAGGCCCAGCGCCACATCGAGGACGTCCTCGTGCCGACCGTCGCCATCGGCGTGAACCCGGGCGGGCAGGGCCTGGTCGGCCTGGCGTCGTGGTTCTGGGTGGAGGGCTTCACCGGCTCGGCGATGGCGCCGCCGATCACGGCGTTCGGGCTCACGATCGAGGTGCGGATGTCGTCGGGCACCGTGACCTGGGACTTCGGCGACGGCACCCGCACCAGCGGTGACCTCGGCCGGGCCTACCCCGAGCCGTCGAGCGTGCAGCACGTGCACCAGCGCCACGGCACCTACGCGGTGTCCGCCGAGATCGCCCTGGTGCCCGAGTACCGGGTCGACGGCGGCCCATGGCTCACCCTCCCGCCGTTGCAGGCCACCGCCGCCCTCGACCACCCCGTCGAGCAGCGCCAGGCCGTCATCACCGACGCCTGACCCCCCGCAGCTTGTGCGCTGGAGTCAGCGAGATCCTGACTGGGGAGCACAGGCTGAGCGGTGGGGCGGTGAGGTCGTCAGCCTGTGTTCTGGAGTCAGCGAGATCGTGACTGGGGAGCACAGGTTGCGGAAGGAAGACGGTGTCGGGCCATCCGGGCGCACATCCCCGCAGCTTGTGCGCTGGAGTCAGCGAGATCCTGACTGGGGAGCACAGGTTGCGGCAGTGCCGGGGGGCTACTCGAAGTCGACGGCGGCGTACTCGGCGAGCTTGGTCAGGCGGTGGCGGGCGTTGACCTGGCGGACGGTGCCGGACTTGGAGCGCATGACCAGCGACTGGGTGGTGGCGCCGCGGCTGTCGTAGTGGACGCCCTTGAGCAGCTCGCCGTCGGTGATGCCGGTGGCGGCGAAGAAGCAGTTGTCGCCCGACACGAGGTCGTCGTTGCCGAGGACCCGGGTGAGGTCGTAGCCGGCGGCGATGGCGGCGTCGCGCTCCTGGTCGTTGCGTGGCCACAGGCGGCCTTGCTGCTCGCCGCCCATGCACTTCATGGCGGCGGCGGTGATGACGCCCTCGGGGGTGCCGCCGATCCCGAGCAGGAGGTCGGCGCCGGCGTCGGGCCAGGCGGTGGAGATGGCGGCGGCGACGTCGCCGTCGGTGATGAGCCGGATGCGGGCGCCGGTGGCGCGCACCTCGGCGATCAGCTCCTCGTGCCGGGGGCGGTCGAGGATCACCACGGTGATGTCGCGGACGCTCTCGCCCTTGGCCTCGGCCACCGCGTGGATGTTCTCGGCGTGGCTCTTGCGGATGTCGATGGCCCCGACGGCCTCGGGGCCGACGGCGATCTTCTCCATGTAGAAGCAAGGGCCCGGGTCGAACATCGTGCCCCGCTCCGACACCGCGATCACCGAGATGGCGTTGGCCTGGCCGCGGGCCGTGAGGGTGGTGCCCTCCACGGGGTCGACGGCGATGTCGGTGAGCATCGGGGTGCCGTCGCCGATGCGCTCGCCGTTGAACAGCATGGGCGCCTCGTCCTTCTCGCCCTCGCCGATCACCACGATGCCGTCCATCGGCACGGTGTCGAGGACCACGCGCATGGCGTCGACGGCCGCGCCGTCGGCGCCGTTCTTGTCGCCCCGGCCCATCCACCGGCTGGCCGCCAGGGCCGCCGCCTCGGTGGTGCGCACGAGCTCGAGGGCGAGGTTCCGGTCGGGCCGCTGCTTGTCGGTCATGGGGCCAGACAGTACAAGAGGGTCCCTTCGGACCACGAGGTCGGGTGGGCGTGCGAGGCTGTCGCCCATGGGAGTGCTCCAGACCCGAGGCGACGACGACGACGAGCGGGCAGAGCTCACGATCACCGGGCTCGACGACCTCGACGGCGGGGCCGCGGAGGACCTCCTCTACGAGCTCGACGAGTGGAGCGAGCACGACCGCACGATGCTGCGCGACCGCCTCGAGACGCTGATGGTCCCGCACCGCTGGGAGGACGCCACGCTCGTCGTGAACCCCTCCGACGAGGCGTGGGTCGAGCGCGTGATGGACCAGGTCGAGGAGGACCTGGCCACGGGTGGGGACGACGAGGATGAGCAGGTCGCCTACGACCTGAGCTCGTGGGACGACGACGCCTGCCTGCGCCTCCTCGACGCCCTGGCCGCCGAGTCGATCCCCTACGGCCTCGACGACGACGAGCTCTACATCGAGGCCGTCGACGAGCGCCGGGTGGACCAGCTGGTGGCGGCGGCCGTCGACCCGTCGGGCGCTCCGGCCGAGGGGCCGGCCGCCACCCTCGAGCTCATGAGCGACCTGTTCATCGCCTCCGACCGCCTCGTGCACGACGCCGGCGACCGCGAGGGCACGGCGGGGCTGCTCCGGGCCGCCGAGGAGGCCGGTGGAGCCGGGCCGCCCTTCGGCCTCGATGCCGGCTGGTGGAAGACCGTCACCACCCAGTCGGCCGAGCTGGCCGGGCTGCTGTCGTCGACCGATCCCGACGCCGACGGCGTCGTCGAGCGGGCCACCACCCTGCGGGCCACGCTGCGGCCGTACATCTGACCTGCGTCGCCCCGGCGCAGGTTCCTGCAGCCCGGCGCGCTGCAGATCGCCGAGGGCCGGACAGTAGGTTGGACCGGTGATCCTGGCCGAGCTCGAGGTCTTCCACTCGCGCCCGATCGCGCCCACGCGCCGGGTGGCGCTCGGTCGCCTGCACCTCCCGGTGAGCCCGGCGCCCGGCTTCGGCGGCATCCTCCTCGGCGGCATCGTGGCGGGCCACATGGACGCCCTCGACCCCGACCTGTTCGACGACCTCCACCGGCTCACGCTGCAGCTGCAGGAGGGCATGCGCATCCCGCAGCCCCGGCTCCGGCACCGGTTCCAGCAGGACCGCATCGGCCTCACCCGCAGCCTCCACCGCCTGATCGGGGAGGGCGAGGACATCGAGTTCGAGTTCGAGGACAAGGGGGCGGCCGCCCAGCACATCCTCGCCGCCGTCTACGCCGCCGGGCAGCTGCCCCCTGCCGCCCGCAGCCGGGTGATGGACGCCATCCGCAAGGGGATGCGCTGGTCGGGGCCGCTGCACCGAGGCTTCGTCTCCCACCTCTCCGGGCTCGACCGGGGCCGCGACTGGTCGGCCGACGCCTTCCGCGACCCGGTGCAGTGGGCCCTCGGCGTGCTCGAGCTGCGTGACGGCGCCGAGAGCCCGCTGGGCGTGCCGGCCCGCGGCGACATCCAGCGCCAGTTCCGAGAGCTCCTGCGCACCGCCCACCCCGACCACGGCGGCGCCTCCGAGGCCGCTGCCCAGCGCATCGCCGACCTCACCGAGGCACGGCGCATCCTCCTGGCGTCGTGAGCCCGCGGCGAGCGCGAGCGGCCGCCGGTGCCGGGGCGGCGCTCTTGTTCCCGGGGGCCGGGACGGGGGCCGACCACCCGGGGCTGGTGGCGGTGGAGCAGGCGCTGGCGCCGCTGCCGGTGACCCGGGCCGACTTCCCCTACCGCAAGGAGGGCCGCAAGGCCCCCGACCGGGCACCGAAGCTGGTGGAAAGCGTGGTCGAGGAGGCCGCCGCCCTGGCGGAGCGGGCCCGGGTGGCGCCCGAGCGCATCGTGCTCGGCGGTCGCTCGATGGGTGGCCGGATGTGCTCGATGGCGGTGGCCGAGGGCCTCCCTGCCGCCGGCCTCGTGCTCATCTGCTATCCGCTGCACCCGCCCGGCAAGCCGGAGCGGCTCCGGATCGAGCACCTGCCGCAGCTCGAGGTGCCGTGCCTGTTCCTGTCCGGCACCAAGGACCCCTTCGGCACGCCCGAGGAGCTCGAGCAGCACACCGCCACCATCCCCGGCCCGGTCACGCACGTGTGGCTCGACGGCGCCCGCCACGACCTGAAGGGCCGCGACGACGAGATCGCCACCGCGGTGGCGGCCTGGGTGGCGCAGCTCGGCTGAACGGGACCCGGGACCCGGGCGGTCGGTCAGAGGCCGGCGTCGGCCAGCATCGCCTGGTAGGCGGGATCGTTGGCCAGGCTGCCGTTGACCCGCAGCGCCAGGCCCGGCGGGTCGGCCCGCGAGGCCCGGATGATGTCGGCGACGGTCATCTCCTCGAGGTCGAGGGCCTCGGCCTCGGCGCGGGTGAGCTCGATCTGGGTGATCGGCACCTGGCGCCGGCCGTCCGCGGTGGGGATGGGCTCCTGGCACACGTCGTAGGACGCCAGGCCCGGCCAGCGCTCGAAGACGTCGTCGAACACGATCGCCACGGAGCGGATGCCCTCGATGTACTGCTCGGCCGTGTAGCCCTCCATCGGGGCGACGTAGATGGCGAGGTGGTCGCCCTCCGACGACGGCTCGTACCCGCCGTCGGAGCGGTCGATCAGGCCGCCCTGCGAGGTGATCTGCAGCCCGAGGGCCGCCAGCTCCTCCTCGTAGAGCGGCTCGATGTCGAACGGTCCGGGCGGGGGCAGCTCGCCGTCGAGCACCACCTCCCCGGAGGCGGTGGTGTCCGGCGAGGGGTCGTCGCCGTTGGACCACCCGTCGGCGGTGGTGCTCGTGGTGGTGTCGTCGACGGCGCGCTCGTCGTCGGCGTCGTCGCTGCCGCAGGCGGCGCCGGTGGCCAGCAGCGCGGTCGCCGCGAGGCCGGCGAGCCACCGGCGGGGCATCACGCCAGGATCTCGACGGGCGTGCCGAGCGGCAGGCCGATCTCGTTGACCATGCGATCGATCACGTCGTTGTTGAGCCGGATGCAGCCGCTCGACACGTCGCCACCGATGCTGCCCGGGTCGTTGGTGCCGTGGATGCCGATCACGCCCGGGCCGCCGTTGAAGCTCTCGAGCACGTTGGAGAAGCCGGACAGGCCGTAGGCGTACACGCCGTAGGGGCCGTCGGGGCTGGGCGGCTGGAGCAGCTCCTTGAGGTAGTAGACGCCGCCTGGGGTGGGGCGGTCGCTGCGGCCGACGCCCACCGGCTCGTCGACCACGATCTCCTCGCCGTCGAACACGCGGATGCGCTTCTCGGTGATGCCCACCTCGATGCGGTGGCGCACGCTGGTGATGGTGACGTCGTCGGCGTCGACCCAGCCGGTGCTGCCGTTCGGGCGCACCGGCAGGTACACCTCGACGCGCTCGGCGCCCAGGTCCTTCACCAGGAACACGATCGGGATGGTGTCGACGGAGGTGTCGACCCCCGAGACGATCTCGCGCTCCGGCTCGCTGGCGTCGGCGCTGGCGAACACGTCGATCCGCAGCTCCTTGGCCTGGGCGACGTCGGCGGAGGTGGGCGCCGCCGTGGTGGTGGTGGTCTCCTCGACGGTGGTGCTCGTCGTGGTGGTGGCGTCGGGCTCGTCGGCCAGCTCCGGGCGGTCGCCCGTGCAGGCGCCGAGGGCGAGGGTGGTGACGGCGAGCGCCGCTGCGAGGGCGCGCCGGAGGCGGGGGGAGGGTTCGAACACGGCGGTCAATCTACCGGCGGCGTGGCCGGCAAGGGGAGCGGGGCTCGACCCTCGGCGTCGGCGGTGGGCAGCGCATCCTCGGGGTTCAGCTCCTCCAGCTCCCGGCGAGCCGTCTCCGGGTAGGCCACCAGCACCAGCACCGCCATGGCCAGCGGCCCCGCCGCCAGGACCGTGAGGGCCGGGCCGAGCCCGCCCCAGCGGTCGACCAGGTAGCCGGCCACGAAGAGGCCGGCCACGCTGCCGGCCACCCCCAGGATGGTGATGGCGCCGTTGGCCTTGCCCCGCAGCGACGTGGGGAACAGCTCGGGTCCGTACACGCCGAGCGCCGGCACCACCATGGCCCCGACCACCGCACCGGCGGCCGACAGGGCCCACATCGGCCAACCGCTGGTGAGCACCATCGCCACCGTGAGGACCACGCCCCCGGCCACGCCGACGGCGCCGACCGTGCGACGGCCGCGCGTGTCGGCCAGGCGGCCGCCGATCACGATGCCGAGCCCGCCGGGCGTGTTGGTGAGCAGCGTGAACAGGCTGATGCGGGCGGCGCTGAAGCCCCGCTCCTCCCGGAGGAACTCGTTCATGAGCTGCGACGCCGGCGCCGTGAACAGCGACAGGAGCAGGGCCGACGCGGCGAGGAGCCAGAACCGTCGCCCGTGGCCGGCGATGGGGGCCTGCACGTGGGCGGCGCTGAACCGCCGGCTCTCGGGGAGGTGGCGGGCGACGATCCGCAGCAGCGGCAGGAAGGCCAGCGGGATCACGAAGACGAGGCGCCAGGAGCGGTCGCCGAGGTCGGCCAGCGGCAGCGCCCACAGCACCATCCCCACGCCCAGGGCGCCGGTGACCGACAGCAGGCTGACGGCGAAGGCCCGGGAGCCGGCCGGCATCTCCTCGGCGGCCACGATCGTGAGCAGCACGCCGCACGCGGTCACCAGGCCGCGCACGAACGACTGGGTGATGCCGATGGCGAGCAGGTCGGGCGCCAGGGCGGTGGCGGCGGAGAGGACGCACGCCGCCGTCGACGCCAGCGCCAGCACCTGCCGGCGGCCGCGCCGGTCGGCGACCGCGGTGAGCACCAGCGCGCCGATGATGCCGATGCGGACGGCGGCCAGCGTGGCGCCCTGGTCGGCGGTGCTGGCCCCCAGCTCGTCGGCCGCGAACGTGATGGTCTGCGTCAGGACCGAGCCGAGGTAGCCGAGGACCAGCGCCAGGATGCACAGGGCGCCGAGTGCGGTGCCGGCGCGGGCGTCGACGGCTTCGGGCGGCGCCCACCACGGCTTCGTGCCCGGCGGTGGCCGCCGGGCCAGGGTGCGCAGGTAGAGCGGCTTGAACGGGCCCCACAGCAGCGGGGCCACGTCGACCTCGATCACCTCGTCGACGCTGCCGTCGGGCTGACGGTCGACGCGGCGCTCGTACCGCGTGAACGGGCCTGCCGCCGCCTCCCAGCGCCCCGGGCCGGCGGCCACCTCGCGCACCACGTCGTCGCGGGCCGTGTCGACGAGGGCCAGCGCAGGCGCGTCGGGTCCGTGCGTGTGGGCGATGCGGGTCATGGGAGGTGCGTCGTCGACCCGTCAGTCGGGGTCGACGGCTCCGTCATGCTCGCGCTCGGCCTGGGCCTGGGTGGCGCGGCGGTTGGCCAGGGCCAGCAGCCCGGCGAAGAGGGCGATCGGGAGCAGCACGAAGAGGATCTCGTCCCAGCCGCCCTGGTGGGCGAGGAGGAGGGCGCTCATGCCAGCACCAGCAGGGCTGCTGCGGTGAGCGACGCCGCCGTGACCGACGCCATCACCCACGTGACGGTGACCGCTGCCCGGCGGCGCAGGTGGCGCAGGGCGAGGTCGTGGGCCAGCACCACCGCGCCGATGTGGCCGGCGAGCAGCGCGGCGAGCTGCAGCCAGCCCACCCAGGCGGCCTGGAACAGGGTGTAGTCGATGGTGTTGTTGATGGTGCCGAAGAGGTCCCAGCCCCGGCCGAGCGGGTCCGACAGCAGCGCCAGGAAGTTCTGCCCCTCGGCCAGCAGGAGCGTGAGGTCGTGGGCCAGGAACCAGCCCGTGGCCAGGGGGACCAGGGCCACGGCCAGCACGCCCCCGAGGCGGGGCCACGCCACGGACGTGCCTGGACCGTCGGCGTCGGTCTCGCCGTCGTCGACGGCAGCGCCGGTCCCGGCGGCGGGGGCGGGGGCGGCTTGGCGCTCGGCCCAGCGCACCACGACGAGGTACAGGCCGGCCACGATCGCCGTGAGCCACACCAGGCCCACCGTGTTCACGAGGGTGCGGGTCCAGCCCCGGCTGGTCCCGAGGACGTCGGCCCAGAACGGCGTGCTGGCGAAGCCGTCGAACGCCGTGCCGCCGATCCACACCACCATCAGGGCGGCCAGGCCCGGCGGCGCCGGGTGCCTCGGCCGACGGATGGCGATGCGGGCCACCGCCGCCGACAGGGCGCCGAACCCCTCGCCGGTGGCCAGCCAGCCCCGGCCCCACCGCAGGGCGCCGAGGAGGGCGGCGACGACGTAGACCCCGAGGAACACTGCCAGCGCCCGCGGCGACCCGGGGCGGTGGTAGGCGAGGAAGAACCAGGAGAACGAGGCCAGGAAGGCGGCGCCGGTCCAGTCGGCCCAGGCCGGGCGGTCGGCCGGGGCGATGGCGCGGCGATCGGCGCCCAGCCCGGCGGCGACGGGCTGGAACGGGTTGATGGTGCGCATCACGTCGCCCGCCACGACGCACACCAGCGGGAGGCCCACCCACCACACCGCCAGCACGCCGACCGGGGCGATGTTGGCCGCGGCGGAGTCGGGGCCGACGATGGCCGCCACGAAGGCCGCGACCAGCAGGAGCAGGCCCACGCCCTGGGCGGGGTGGAGCGGGGGGACGTCGAGCGGGGCGCCGTCGGTGGCCTCGAGGCGCCGGAGGCGCGGCGACGCCCACGACGCTCGCAGGGCGAGCGCGGTGAGGACCATCACGGCGATCCCGATGTAGCTGAGCAGCCAGGGCGGCGCCGGCAGGGCGCCGCCCTCGACGCTGTGGGCCCCGGCCGGGCCGGCCGCCGCCACCAGGCCGACGGCGGCCACCGCAGCGGTGAGCGCGGCGCGCCGGAGGGGGCGCGGCGCAGGGGGGACCATGCCCGCATCGTAGGGGCGGGCCCCTCCGGGAACACAGGTCGGCCCGGCGGGGTTGGAGGGGGTGAGGTTGGTCCGCCGCCCCAGGGCTGCGCGACCATGGACGATCCCCACTCGAGGAGCCCTGCGGTGTTGGACGAGGAGAAGCTGAAGGTCACCATCGAGGCCATCCGCCCGGCCATCCAGGCCGACGGCGGCGACATGTTCCTCCGCGGGTACGACGCCGACACCGGCGTGGTCGAGGTGGAGCTGGTCGGGGCCTGCGTGAGCTGCCCGGCCTCCACCGTCACCCTCAAGGCCGGCATCGAGCGGATCCTGAAGGACCGCGTCGACGGCGTCACCGAGGTGGTCAACGTGGGCGAGACCCTCCTCAGCGACGGCACCCCCGTCTCGCTCTAGCGGTCCCGTCGCCCCCGGTAGCCTCGCTCGGGCATGCCCGACACCCCCGCCGACCTGCTCGAGCGCGCCCAGGGAGGCGACCGGGCCGCCTTGGCCCGCCTGCTCTCGCTCGTGGAGCGCGGCGGCCCGACGGCGCGGGAGGTGGGGCGCCTCACCCACCCCGCCGGTGGGCAGGCCTACACCGTCGGGCTGACTGGCGCGCCGGGCGCCGGCAAGTCCACCCTCACCAACGCCCTCGTGCGCGAGGTGCGCCGCCACGACGTGCCCGTCGCCGTCCTGGCCATCGACCCGTCCTCGCCGTTCACGGGCGGCGCCATCCTCGGTGACCGGGTCCGCATGGCCGACCACGCCACCGACCCCGGCGTGTTCATCCGCTCGATGGCCACCCGGGGCCACCTCGGTGGGCTGTCGCTGGCCACCCTCGAGGCCATCCGGGCGCTCGATGCCACCGGGTGGCCGTGGGTGCTGATCGAGACGGTCGGGGTGGGCCAGGTGGAGGTGGAGGTGGCCGGGGCCGCCGACACCACGGTGGTGGTGGTCAACCCGGGGTGGGGCGACGCCGTGCAGGCCAACAAGGCCGGGCTGCTGGAGATCGCCGACGTGTTCGTGATCAACAAGGCCGACCGCCCCGGCGCCACCGAGACCCGCCGCGACCTCGAGCGGATGCTCGACCTCACGGGCACTGGGCACGAGCCGGGCGGCTGGCGCCCGCCGGTGCTGGCCACCACGGCCCCGACCGGGGAGGGCGTGGCCGAGCTCTGGGACGCCGTGGCCGCCCACCGCGCCCACCTCGAGCAGGCGGGCACCCTCGAGCCCCGCCGCGCCGAGCGGGTGGGCGACGAGCTCGTCCACATCCTCGCCGCCCTCCTCCACGAGCGGGCCCTGGCGGCCGCCGGCGACCGCATCGGGTCGCTGGCCGCCGAGGTCGCCCGCCGCCAGCTCGACCCCTGGACCGCCGCCGAGCGCCTCCTCCCCCCACCCTGACCCAGATCCTGCGGCGCGGGATGACGAAGACCGTCGAGAAGTGCCGCAAGAACATCGGGGTGGGTAGCGTGCTGCGCCATGGCGGACACCCCTCTCGTCCTGGTGGAGCGGCGCAGCGACGGCGTGGCCGTCCTGCGCCTCGACAACCCCAAGGTCAACGCGCTGTCGACCGAGCTGCTGCGCCAGCTGGCCAGCGCCGCCGAGGGGCTGCGCGTCGATCCGCCCGGGGCCGTCGTGGTCACCGGCGGCGACCGCATCTTCGCCGCCGGCGCCGAGATCTCTGAGTTCCGCTCGGCCGAGGAGCCCGGCGAGGTCATCAGCCGCGCCGAGGCCGAGCTGATCGGCCAGCTGTTCCTGCGGGCCCTCAACGCCGTGGCCGACATCCCCCGCGCCACCATCGCCGCCATCTCCGGCTTCGCCCTCGGCGGCGGGTGCGAGCTGGCGCTGGCCTGCGACTTCCGCATCGCCAGCGAGAAGGCCAAGCTCGGCCAGCCCGAGATCCTGCTCGGCATCATCCCCGGCGGCGGTGGCACCCAGCGGCTGGCCCGCCTGGTGGGCCCCGCCAAGGCCAAGGACCTGATCTTCAGCGGCCGGCAGGTGCGGGCCGACGAGGCGCTGGCCATGGGGCTCGTCGACGAGGTGGTGCCCGCCGAGGACGTGCTCGACCGGGCGCTCGACAAGGCAGCCGCCCTCGCCGCCGGCGCCGTCGCCGCCCAGGGCCTGGCCAAGCGGGCCATCGACCGGGGCCTCGACATCACGCTCAACGGCGGCCTCGACCTCGAGCAGCAGCTCTTCGCCGAGGTCTTCACCACCGACGACGCCCGCATCGGCGTCCAGTCCTTCCTCGAGCACGGGCCCGGCCAGGCCACCTTCACCGGTCGATGACCGCCCTCCCGCCGCCCCCGCCTGGCGGCGGCCCGGGCTGGTCGGCCCCGCCGGGCTACGTGCCCTACGGCGCCCCGCCCGCCGGACCGGCGATGGTCCACCCGGCGCTCGCCCACTGGTACCCGCTGCGCGGGCTGGCCGTCACCCTGATGGTCCTCCTCCCGCTCACGGCGGTGCTCTCGGCGCTGACGATCGTCGCCAAGCTCCGCCACGCCTCGGTGATCGACCGGGCCTTCCGCAACGAGTCCGGGCTGGACCGCCCCACGACCGACGACCTCGACGCCGCCGAGGGGTTCGTCGGCGGGGCGCTGGGCGGCTACTTCATCATCGTGCTCATCACCGGGGCCGTGTGGATCGTGTGGCAGTGGCAGCACGCCAAGAACGCCGAGCAGCTCGGCGTCCGGGGCGGCCTGGGCCCGGCGTGGGCCATCGCCGGGTGGTTCCTGCCGCTGGGCAGCTTCGTGCTGCCTGGTCTGCAGCTCTCGCAGTCGAGCCGTGGGGCCGGCATCCACGACGGCCCGGCGGGCATCACGCCCCGGCCCCGCCACACCGGGCTGATCGTGGCGTGGGCCGTGGCCTTCGGCCTCAGCGGCCTGCTCGTGTTCGGGTCGATCGGCATGGAGCCCCAAGACGAGGACTTCCGCTTCCGGTCGATCCGCGACCTGGCCGACGAGCAGGTGGTCGCCGACCAGGTGGGCGCGGTGGGGCAGGTCGTCGCCATCGTGGCCGCGGCGCTGGCGGCCACCCTCGCCTGGCAGCTCTCGGCCGACCAGCGCGCCGCGGTCGATCGGGCTCGGTCGCAGGCCGGCTGGCCCCAGCAGCCGCCTCCGCCCGGCGCCGCCGGCCCACCCGCGTGGGGCAGCCAGCCCGCCACGCCGCCGGCCCCACCGCTGCCGCCGCGGTGGGGCTCGCAGCCGGCGCCGCCACCGCCGTGGGGCGCGCCCGCCGCGCCGCCCGCACCGCCCGCACCACCGCCGGCGCCGCCCTCGCCGCCACCCCCGCCGCCGGCCTGAGCCCGTCCGGGTCCGTGGGCGCGCTCGTCGTCGGTCGTCAGGCCCAGGCGATGCGGCCCAGCTCCACCTTGCTGACGAGGTCGGGGTGGGCGGGCACGATGCGCACGGTCACGCCGTAGCGGCCGGCCCGCTGCAGCGGGAACCGGCCGGCGTAGTGCAGGTGCCCGTCGTCGGCGCTGCCGGCTGCGGCCATGGCCACGACGACGGGGTCGGCCAGCTCGCCGCCCTGGCCCTCGGGGCCGTGGAGGAGCTGCACCTCGACGTCGTCGGGGCCGAGGTCGCCCAGCGCCACGGTGGCCCGGACCTCCCGCTCGGTGCCCAGCTCGGCGAGGTCGACGTCGACCTCGACGTGGTCCACGTGGACGCCGGACCAGCCGGCGACGATCTGCTGCTTCCACGCGGCGAGCGCACGGGCCCGGGTGTGGCCGTCGCCGGTGAGGGCGTCGCCCTGGGCGGCGGTGGGCTCGTAGAGCTGCTCCGTGTAGTCGCGCACCATGCGGGCGGCGGTCACGAAGGGGCCGATGGTGACGAGCGAGCGCTTCACGCGGTGGACCCACTGGCGCGGGACCGGCCCCTGCCAGCGCTCGTAGAAGAGCGGCACCACCTGGCGCTCCAGCAGCTCGAACACCGAACCGGCCTCCACCTCGTCGCGCCGCTCGAGGTCCTCGAGGTGCTCGGCCGAGGAGATGGCCCAGCCGTTGTCGCCGTCGAAGCACTCGTCCCACCAGCCGTCGAGGATCGACAGGTTCAGGCCGCCGTTGAGTGCCGACTTCATGCCCGACGTGCCGCAGGCCTCCTGCGGCCGGCGCGGGTTGTTGAGCCACACGTCGCAGCCCTGCAGCAGGGCGCGCGCCACCGCGATGTCGTAGTCGTCGACGAACACGAAGCGGTGGCGGACCTCGGGGTCGGCCGCGAACGCGCTGACCTGGCGGATGAGCTCCTTGCCGGTGTCGTCGGCGGGGTGCGACTTGCCGGCGAAGATCATCTGCACCGGCCGGTCGCCCGACAGCAGCAGCGCCTTGAGGCGCTCGGGCTGCGACAGCAGGAGGGTGGCTCGCTTGTAGGTGGCGAAGCGCCGGGCGAACCCGATCGTGAGCGCCTTGGGGTCGAGCACGGAGTCGGTCCACTCGACGTCGCTCGAGGAGAGGCCCCGCGCCATCAGCTGGCTGCGCAGGCGCTGGCGGACGAACGCCACGGTGGCCTCGCGGCCCTGCTCCCGGGCCCGCCACACCTCGTCGTCGCGGGCGTCGGTGAGGCGCTCCCAGTGGGCGGCGTCGGCCTCGTGCCACCCCGGCAGCACGTGGCGGGTGAGGAGGTCGTCCATCTCGGGTGCCACCCAGGTGTGGGCGTGCACGCCGTTGGTGACCGACGTGATCGGGGTCTCCTCCACCGGCACGTCGGGCCAGAGGTCGTTGAACATCTCCCGGCTCACCTCGCCGTGGAGCTTGGCCACGCCGTTGGCCCGACCGGCCAGGCGGAGGCCCATCACGGCCATGTTGAAGCGCTCTTCGGGGGCGTCGCCGGGGCGGTGGCCGAGCGCCATCAGGTCGTCGAAGGAGATGCCCACCTCCTTGGCCCACCCGCCGAAGTACGACTCGATGAGCTCGCGCGGGAAGCGGTCGATGCCCGCCGGCACCGGGGTGTGGGTGGTGAAGATGCACCCGGAGCGGACGGCCTCGATGGCCTCCGGGTAGCTGAGGCCGGGGTCGGCCATGAGCTGGCGGATGCGCTCGAGGCCGAGGAAGCCGGCGTGGCCCTCGTTGGTGTGGAACACCTGCGTGTCGACGCCGAGGGCGTCGAGGGCCCGCACCCCGCCGATGCCGAGGAGGATCTCCTGGCGCAGGCGGTGCTCGGTGTCGCCGCCGTAGAGGCGGTCGGTGATGCCGCGCATCTCGGGCGAGTTGTCGTCGACGTCGCTGTCGAGCAGGTACAGCGGGATGCGGCCGACGCACGCCTTCCAGATGCGGGCCACCAGCCGCTCGCCGGCGAGGTCGACCTCGATGCGCTGGTCGACCGGCTCGAGGGCCATGGCGTGGGGGTCGAGGTCGGGGTAGCGCTCCTGCTGCCAGCCGTCGGCGGACAGCGACTGCCGGAAGTAGCCGTGGCGGTACATGAGCCCGATGCCCACCAGGGGAACGCCGAGGTCGCTGGCCGCCTTCAGGTGGTCGCCGGCCAGCACGCCGAGGCCGCCGGAGTACTGGGGGAGCGCCTCGGCGATGCCGAACTCCGGGGAGAAGTAGGCCACGGACCGCAGGGGTGACGTGCCCTTGGCCTGGAACCACCGGTCGCCGTCGAGGTAGCGCTGGTGCTCCTCGCGCACCTCGCCCAGGAACCGCATGAACCCGGGATCGTCCACGAGGGCGTCGAGGCGCTCGCGCGACACGAGGCCGAGCAGCCGCACCGGATCGTGGACGGTGGCGTCCCACGCGTCGGGGTCGACCCACCGGAAGAGGTCGCGCGTCTGCGCGTCCCACGACCACCGGAGGTTCATGGCCAGCTCCTCGAGCGCGGCCAGGCCCGGGGGGAGCGACGGACGGACGGTGAAGCTGCGGAGGGCTCTCATCCGCCTCGACCCTAGTGACCGCCCGCCGAGGGCGGACAGGCCCCGCCGGCGACGCAACGAAGCGTTCACGTTCGGAACCATGGCTTCTGTGTGCGCACATCACCGGTGGGCGATGGCCAGCGCACAGAGAACCGAGGGGTCGGGGCCGGGCCGCACGCGGGATCCGGCTCGGGTATGCCATCGTGCGGGTCTCACCCGCACACGCCAGAGGAGTGGTCGATGCCGCAGGACGTCCGAGCAGTGGTGGCCCGTGCCGTGAAGGCGCCGGTCGAGGTCGTCACCATCACGGTGCCCGATCCCGGGCCGGGCGAGGCGCTGGTGGCCGTCCAGGCCTGCGGCGTGTGCCACACCGACCTCCACTACCGCGAGGGCGGCATCAACGACGAGTTCCCGTTCCTGCTGGGCCACGAGGCGGCCGGCGTCGTCGAAGCCGTGGGCCCCGACGTCACCGGCGTCGCCCCGGGCGACTTCGTGATCCTCAACTGGCGCGCGGTGTGCGGCGAGTGCCGGGCCTGCCGCCGGGGCCGCCCCTGGTACTGCTTCAACACCCACAACGCCACCCAGAAGATGACCCTCGACGGCGTCGAGCTGTCGCCCGCGCTGGGCATCGGCGCCTTCGCCGAGAAGACGCTGGTGGCGGCCGGGCAGTGCACCAAGGTGTCGCCCGACGTGAAGCCCGAGGTGGCCGGCCTGCTCGGCTGCGGCGTGATGGCCGGCATCGGCGCCTCGATGCTCACCGGCGAGGTCGGCACCGGCGACTCCGTGGCCGTGTTCGGCTGCGGTGGCGTGGGTGACGCCGCCATCGCCGGCGCCCGCCTGGCCGGCGCGTCGACGATCATCGCCGTCGACCTCGACCCCCGGAAGCTGGAGCTGGCCAAGGAGTTCGGCGCCACCCACACCGTCGACGCCTCCGCCGGCGATCCCGTCGCCGCCATCCAGGCCCTCACCGGCGGCAACGGCGCCGACGTGTGCATCGAGGCGGTCGGCAACCCGAAGGTCTTCGAGCAGGCGTTCTACGCGCGCGACCTCGCCGGCACCGTGGTGCAGGTGGGCGTGCCGAACCCCGAGATGCGCATCGACCTGCCGATGATCGACTTCTTCGGCCGGGGCGGCCGCCTGAAGCCCAGCTGGTACGGCGACTGCCTCCCCGAGCGGGACTTCCCGATGCTCGTCGACCTGCACCTGCAGGGCCGCCTCCCGCTGGAGAAGTTCGTCACCGAGACCATCGACCTCGACGCCGTGGAGGAGGCGTTCCACAAGATGGAGCGCGGCGAGGTCCTGCGCTCGGTGGTGGTGCTCTGATGCCGATCCAACAGGTCGTGACCTCCGGGATCTTCAGCCTCGACGGCGGCGACTACGAGGTCGACAACAACATCTGGCTGGTCGGCGACGAGCACGAGGTGCTGGTGATCGACGCCGCCCACGACCACGAGCCGATCCTGGCCGCCGTCGACGGCCGCAAGGTGGTGGGCATCGTGGCCACCCACGCCCACAACGACCACATCAACGCCGGCGCCGCGCTGGCCGACGCCACCGGCGCGCCGATCCTGCTGCACCCCGCCGACGCCGAGCTCTGGGGGCAGGTGTACCCCGCCCGCCCGTGGGACCAGGACCTGGCCGACGGCGACGTGCTGCGGGCCGGTGGCCACGAGCTGCACGTGCTGCACACGCCCGGGCACACCCCCGGCGGCGTCTGCCTGCACGACGCCGACGCCGGTGTGGTGTTCAGCGCCGACACGCTGTTCAACGGCGGGCCCGGCGCCACCGGCCGCAGCTTCTCGAGCTTCCCCGACATCATCGAGAGCATCCGCACCAAGCTCTTCACGCTGCCGGCCGACACCGTCGTCCACACCGGGCACGGCGACGACACCCGCATCGGCGACGAGTCCCCCCACCTCGAGGAGTGGATCGCCCGGGGCAGCTGAGCGCCTCGAACCCACCGCGACCCGAAGGGGTCCCGGGGGGCTACCGCCGGTAAGGTCGGCCGCCATGGGGACGCGGGGAGCTGATCGTCGGGCGCGCCGGCACGTGGCCGCGCTGGTGGTGTCCGGGCTCGTGCTGGCCCTGGTCGCGGGCGGCCGCCCTGCGGCGACGGCCCAGGAGCCCGACCTCGTCTACGTGGCCCTGGGCGACTCGTTCACCTCCGGTCCGCTGGTGCTGCCACACGACTCCAGCCGCGTCCCCGAGGACTGCGGCCAGTCGATCTTCAACTACCCCCACCTCGTCGCTGCCTCCCTCGGCGTGACCGAGCTGCGCGACGTGAGCTGCGGCAGCGCCCAGATCCGCCACTTCTACGAGCCCCAGACGGGCCTCCCGCTCGGCGGCGTGAACGACCCGCAGCTCGACGTGCTCACCCCCGACGTCGACATCGTCACCGTCGGCATCTCCGGCAACGACGTGGGGTTCGTGAGCCTGGCCCTGGGCTGCATCCGCCTCGTGGGCCCGCCGGTCGAGGAGCCCTGCCGCCCCGACGACCTCGCGGACGACCCGATCCCGGCCCGCACCGCGGCGGCTGCCATCGATCTCGCGGCGGCGCTGCAGGACATCCAGGAGCGGGCGCCCGACGCCGCCGTCTACGTCGTGAGCTATCCCGCCAGCCTCCCCGACACCGGGGTGGCCTGCTGGCCCTACGTGCCGATCCTCCCGGAGGACATGCCGTACCTGCTGCAGCGCTACCAGGAGATGAACGCGATGCTCGAGCAGGTGGCGGCCGCCAACGGCGCCACCTACATCGACATCTACACGCCGAGCATCGGCCACGACGCCTGCCAGCTGCCCGGCATCGCCTGGGTGAACGGGTTCGTGGTGGTCCCGCCGAGCTACCCCGCCCACCCGAACCAGCTGGGCCTGGCCGCCAGCGCCCGGGTGGTGGCGTCGACCATCGCCGCCGACCTGGTCGGCGCGCCCAGCGACCCGCCCGACGCCGCGCCGGTGCTGCCGGCCACGCCGGTCGCTCCCGCCGCTCCCGCCGTCGACAGATCGCCGCCGACCGCGGCGAGCGTCGATCGCACGGGCGCCCTGCCGGCCACGGGCGGCGCCTCCCGTCCGGCCCTGGCCGTGGCCCTGCTGCTCGGCGCGGCGGCCGTGGCGCGCCTGCGCCGCGCCGGCGGCACCCCGTGAGGCACCGACTGGGGCTGGCGCTGGTCGCCGGCCTCCTCCTCGGCTCGCTCGCGGTGGCCCCCGCGGCGCACGCCGGCGGGGGACCGATCGTCACCACGCAGGTGGTGACGTCGTTCGACGGCACGCCGATCCTCACGACCCTCTTCGTGCCGGCGTCGGCCACCGACGCCACCCCGGCCCCGCTCGTGCTGCAGACCCACGGCTGGGGCGGCACCGGCCAGCAGGATCCCGGCGGCTTCGTCGGCCACCTCCTCGACGCCGGGTACGTGGTGCTCACGTGGGACCAGCGCGGCTTCGGGTGCTCCGGCGGGGAGGTCGCCATCGACAAGCCCGACCTCGAGGGTCGCGACACCAGCGCCCTCATCGACTGGGCGGTGGCCAACGCCCCCATCGAGCTCGACGGCGAGGGCGACCCCCTCGTCGGCATGACCGGCGGCTCCTACGCCGGCGGCATCCAGACCGCCACCGCCGCCTTCGACGACCGCATCGACGCCATCGCCCCGGAGATCTCGTGGCACGACCTGCGCTACTCGCTCTACGCCGGTGAGGTGGTGAACCAGGGGTGGGCGGCGCTGCTGTACGCCGCCGGGCTGGCCACGGCCACCGGCCTCGGCCTGAACCCCGACTGCCCCACGTTCCCGCAGACCGGTGCCCTCGATCCCCGCATCAGCCAGGGCTTCCTGGAGGGCGCCACCACGGGCGTCATCTCCGAGCCCGTCCTCGACTTCTTCGGCGAGAGCAGCCTGGCCGCCTACGGCGCCAGCGACCCGGTGGACATCCCCACGCTCGTCATCCAGGGGAGCGTCGACACCCTGTTCGACCTCTCCGACGGCCACCGCGTCTACGAGCACGTCCGGGCGACCGGCGCCCCGGCGAAGCTCATCGTCTTCTGCGGCGGGCACGTCGCCTGCCCGGCCAGCTACGCCGACGCCGGCGACGGCGCCCACACCGACGCCGCCGTGCTCACGTGGTTCGCCCGCCACCTGCGCGGCGATGCGTCCGTCGACACCGGCCCCGCCGTCGAGTACCGCACCAACGAGGGCCTGTGGCGCTCGGCCGACGCCTTCCCGCCGACCACCTTCACGACCGCCAGCGGCACGGGTGCCGGCCCGCTGCTCAGCGTCCCCGTGCTCGAGGTGCCCGACCCCAGCACCCTGGCGGAGCAGCTGCAGGCCTTCAGCGGCGGGATCCCGGCCACGCCGATCACCTCGGCCCAGGTGTCGCCGCTGGGGGCGCTCGACACGCTCACGATCCCGCTGGGCTCGGCGGGCGACGCCCCGGTCGACGTGGTGGGCATCCCCACCGTCGAGCTGACCGTGCGCGGGACCGGCACCGAGGTCGTGCTCCTGGCCAAGCTGGTCGACCGCGAGGCCGGCCACGTGGTGAACCTGCAGGAGGGGCCCATCCGGGTGCCGCTGCTCGACGGCGAGCAGACCGTCGCCGTGCCGATGCCGGGCGTGGCCTACACGCTGGCGCCCGGCCACCACCTCGACCTGCAGGTGTCGACGGCCAGCCTCATGCACAGCAACGCACGGCTCCCGGCCCAGGTCGACGTGGCCGTCGCCGCGTCCGTCCCCGTGTCGGCCCCGCTGACCGCTCCCGCCCCGACCCCGCCCGTGGCGCCGCCGGCCCCCGGCACCCCCGGTCCGGCGCCGGTCCCCGCCGCGCCGAGCGCGCCCGCTGGCGCACTGCCGGCCACGGGGCTCGAGGCCGGTGCCCTCGCGCCGCTCGCGCTCCTGGCGGCCGCCCTGCTCCTCTGGCACGTCCGCCGACCCGCTTGGGCGCTGCGCCGAGCTGACCGCAGCACTAGGTAGGTCTACGGATTCGCCCGGACCAGGGCATCCGTACGGTCGCAGGGATGCCTCGCCGCGCCCTGCTCCTGCTCGCCGTGCCCCTCCTGGCGGTCGTCGTCGCCAGCACCGTCCTGTGGCCCGACCAGGGCACCGACGACGACGCTCGGGCGGCCTCGCCGGACCGGGTCAAGGAGTTCGACGGCTCGGTCATCGAGGTCGACGCCGTCGCCCCTGAGGTACCCGAAGCGCCCGACGCACCGGCGGAGCCCGCCGGGTCCGTCGAGGACCGCTCGCCCGACCCCGCCGCACGGCCGGCGCCGCCGGCGCCCGGTCCCCTTGCTGTCGCACCTCCTTCGACCCCGTCGTCGCCCGCGAGCCCGCCGGCGACCCCGCCGCCGACGCCACCCACGCCGCCCACGACCACCCCGCCCGGGCCGCCGGATCCTGAGCCGCCGGCCGAGGTGGAGCGGGCCACCAGCGCCGCCATCGGGCCCAGCGGGGGCTCGGTCGAGGCGGTGGCCATCGACGGCACGACGAGCGAGCTGGTGGTGCCGCCGGGCGCGCTGGCCGCCACCACCACGATCACGTTGACGCCGACCAAGGCCTTCGGCGCCTCGCCGGCCATCGGCACGGCGCTGGCCGGCGTCGACCTCGAGCCCGCCGGGCTGCAGTTCGAGGTGCCTGCTGCGCTCCGGATCGACCGGCCGGGCGGTCTGCCCGACGGCCCGCTGCTGGCGGTCCGCTGGGAGGACGACCCGACCGAGGCCACCGCCGCCCGGTGGCAGACGGCGGGCGACGGCAGCGCAGTGGTGGAGGTGCCCCACTTCTCCGGCGCAGGGGTGGGCACGCCGACGGTGGTGGGCTGCGCCACGATCACCCCAGGTGATGCCGGGCCGGCCGAGTTCGCGCAGGTGATCGACACCCTGGTCGCCACCCAGGGGGCGCCGGACGAGGACAGCCCGCTGGAGGCCGAAATCGTCGGGCTGCTCGAGGCCTGGTACGGCCTCCACGTCGCCGATCCGCTCGACGCCGCCGACAGCCGACCGGAGCTGATCGCCGCCGCGCGCCGCCTGGTGGACTGGCACACCGTCGCCCAGTGCCTCGGCGTCGACGACGAGTCGACCTTCGCCACCGACCTGGCCGCCGGGCGCGGATTGCTCGGGCAGCGCGGCGACGCCCTCGCCCGCCGCCACCTCGTCCCCCAGTGCAACGCCCTCGAGAGCGCGCTCCTCGACTGGGTGAAGGCGCCGAACGAGCTCTCCGCCATGCTGACCCTGCTGACGGTGGCGGAGGCCGGTCCGCTGGCCGAGGAGCTGAACGCCCTGCCGGTCGCCGGGGCCCCGGTCCACCTCCCGTACTGCCTCCGAGCCGTGATCCACGAGCTCGAGGCGCCGGAGCACATCGCACCGGCGGACCGGTTCGTGGAGGTGTCGTTCCAGCTGCGCTCCGAGGTGGTCGCCCAGGGCGGCGACCTCGGCGCCACCCCGCAGCGCATCGACCTGGCCGAGTTCCTGGTGCGCGTCGATGTGGCGGGCGGCACCATCGACGGCGCCCCGGCCGGCGCCACCGAGCAGCTGCTCACCACCGACGCCGTCGGGCGGGCCACCGTCACCATCGACCGCGGAGCGGACGAGGCCGCTCGCACGCCGGTGGTGGAGGTGCTGATCGACGCCGTCCGCAACGGGCCAGGCGCCGTCCCCGCCTCGCTGCAGGTGGAGGACGACACCACCCTGCGCCCCTTCCAGGCGACCCGGCTCCTCGAGCTGCGGCCCGAGCCTGCGCTCCAGGTGGCGCTGGCGGTGGACACCGGCGGGGCAGCCGTGCCCGCCGGCGGGCAGGCCGCTGCCTGCGCCACGGTGCGCGACGAGGCGGGAGATCTGGTGCCGGGGGCGACGGTGACGTTCGAGCTGGTGGGGCCGGGCTCGCTCTCGGTCGCCAGCGCGATCACCGGCGCCGACGGGCGGGCCTGCACCAGCTACACCGCGCCCGAGCTGGCCGAGGCCCAGGACGTGGAGGTCCGGGCCCGGGCCGCCCAGGGCGCGGTGACCAGCGAGGTCGCCACGGCCGACATCCTCGTGGCCGCCGCCCAAGAGGAGCACCCGGCTGGCACCGTGGTGGTGAGCTACGACGAGCGGCGGTCCACCAGCTTCAGCTCCCCGGCTCGGCAGGACAGCTTCGAGGAGCGCTTCCAGGCCTCGTTCACGGTGCCGGACCTGCTGACCGCCCGGCTGACCGCCGTGGTCCCGGTCACCGCCACCGGTCGGCGCATCTCGGACATCCGGCAGATCCGTCGGTTCATCGGCGGCGATGAATGCGTGATCCGCGACGTCACCACCACCGAGTTCCGCTTCGACACCGCCGTGCTGCGGGTGGACACGGAGCGGGGCATCGCCCAGCTGTCCCTGCGGGGGACGCGCCAGACCACCGAGGCGCGCACCTACGAGGGCCCGGACGACTTCAGGTGCCTGCGGGACCCGACCTTCGTGCCGCGCACCACGGTCGGGCCGCTGGTGGCGGTGAACCAGAACGCCGTGCAGCCCGCCACCGCCGTGTTCGACGAGGAGACCGGTGACCTCCGGGGCTTCGAGTACCGCGACGCCGACGTCACCTTCACCGTGTCCATCACCCCCTGACCGTCGGTCGCTGATGGCCCGCTCGGCGGGGGGCCGACCGGGGCCGTAACCTCGGCCGGGTGCTGATCGGGCGGATCGATGAGCAGCAGCTCCTGGCGGACCGGTGGCGGGCCGTGCCCGACCGCGGGCTGCAGGTGGTGGTGCTCTCCGGGGAGGCGGGCATCGGCAAGACGAGCCTCCTCGGCCACCTCGTGGGCCTCGCCCCGGCGGACGCCGCCCTGCTGGTGCGCGTCGACCCGCTGCGGGCCAGCCGGCCCTACGGTCCGTTCCTCGATGCGCTGGCCCCCGGCCCGGTCGCCGCGCCGGCCCGGCAGGCGGTGGTGTCGCCCTTCGAGCCCCGCCAGGCCGCCGGCCTCGACCAGCTCGACGACCTGGTGAGCCGGATCGTCGACCGCGCCGGGGTGCCGTCGCTCCTCGTGGTCGACGACCTGCAGTGGGCCGACGCCGCCTCGCTGCTGCTGGTGGCCGAGCTGCTGCGCCGGGCGATCGACCTCCCCCTGCTGGTCGCGGTGGCCCGACGCCCCGGCCCGCCGGCGCCGGAGCAGGCGCTGCTCGACGTCCGTCTCGTCGAGCTGGGCGACCGCGTGGCCCGCCTCGAGCTCGACGGGCTGGGGCCCGAGGACGTGCGGGCCCTGGCCGAGCGGCGCCTCGACGCCCCGATGGGCGACGACCTCTCGGAGATGCTGGCCGGGACCAGCGGCAACCCGTTCCTGGTCGAGGCCGTGCTCGACGCCCTCGACCACGCCGGGCGCCTCGAGCGGCGCGGCCCGGCGGTGGAGGTGACGGGCGCCGGCCCACCGCCGGCGCTGGCGACGGCGATCGACGAGCGCCTCGCCCTGCTCACCGACCCCGACCGCGATCTCGTGCGCCTCGCTGCCCTGCTCGGCCCGGCCAGCGACCTCGACGAGCTGGTGGCGGTGTCGGGCCGCTCGACCGCCGACGTGCTCGCCGTCGTGCAGCGCCTCCTCGACCTGCGGCTGCTGGTGGCCGACGGCGACGACCTGGCCTTCACCCACGACCTCGTGCGGGAGGTGGTGGTGGCCGGGTTGCCGTCGCCGCTGCGCCGCGGGCTCCACCGGCAGGTGGCCCGCGCCCTCGGCGAGCTCGGCGCCGGTCCGGCCCGCGTGGCCGAGCACCTCGTCGCCGGCGCCCGGCCCGGCGACCTCGAGGCGATGGCGCACCTCCACTCGGTGGGCGCCGACCTCGTGGGCACCGACCCGGCCGCCGCCGCCCGGTTCCTCGAGGGAGCGCTGGCGCTGTGCCCCGCCGCCCACCCCGGTCGCGACGCGCTGGTCGCCGACCTCGGCGACGCCCTGGCCTGGTGCGGGCGCATCGACGAGGCCCGTGCGCTGGCCGGGGAGCTGGCCGATCGGGCCGTGGCGCCGGCGGCCGAAGCCGTCCTGCGCTCGGCCCTGGCTCGGGCCAGCCTGCTGAAGGGCTCGGCCGCCGAGGCCGTCGCGCACCAGGACCGGTTGGTCGGCCTCGCGGAGGCGGGGGAGGGCTCGGTGGCCTGGGCGCTGGCCGAGCGGGCCAGCGCCCGGCTGTTCGGGCTCGACCTCGATGGCGCGCTGGTCGACGCCTCGAGCGCGCTGGCCCACGCCGAGCGCGGCGACGAGGCGGCCGCCGAGATCCTCGCCCGGTCCACGCTGGCGTTCGCCCAGAACGCCCTCGGCCAGAGCCGGGAGGCGCTGGCCATGGCGCAGGCTGCCGTCGACCGGGCCGACGCCGGCGCCGAGGGCCTGCACCGCCTGCACCCGAACCTGTTCCTCGGGCTGGTGCACCAGACCCTCGGCCACGACGACCGCGCGGCGGCCGCCTTCGCCCGCGGCGAGGCGCTCGGGCGCTCGCTGGGCGCCCGCTGGGCCGACCCGCTCTACCGCTACGCGGCGGCCACCGGGCACTGGGACGTCGGCCGGTGGGACGACGCCCTGGCGGAGACGGAGGCCGCGGTGGCCGCCAGCGAGGCGGCCGGCTCCACCTTCTTCCGGGTGTTCGGCGCGGCGCTGCGCGGCCTCGTGCTGGTGCACCGAGGCGCCCTGGCCGAGGCCGAGGCGGAGCTGTCGGTGGGCGATGCGCTCCTCGCCGAGGCCGGGCTGCAGTTCGGGGTGGACTGGCTGCTGCTCGCCCGTGCGCTGCTGCTGGAGCAGCAGGGCGACGCTCCGGCGGCGGTGGAGGCGCTGCGCCTGGTGTGGGAGTCGGCCCCGGGGCTGCAGAGCTCGGCCGCCCTGGCGCTGGTGGGCGGCGAGCTCGCCCGTCTCGCCACGGCCATCGGGGACGACGCCCTGGCCAAGGAGGTGGTGGGGCAGCTGGCGGCGCCCGACGGCGACCCCATCACGGCCGGTCGGGCGCTGGCGGCCCGAGGCCACCTGCGGCGCGACCCTGACGCCCTGGCCGGGGCGGCGGACCGGTTCCGCGCCCTGGGCCGACCGTGGGAGGCGGCCCGCCACGCCGACGCCGCCGCCCGCCTGCTCCTCGCCCACGACCGTCCGGCCGCCGAGGCCCTGGCCGACCAGGCCGCCGCCACCTACGCCGCCGTGGGCGCTGCGCCCCACGCCGCCGCCCTCGACCGCGCCCTGGGCCGCCGCGGCGCGCCGCGCGCCCGCCCGCGGTTCGGTTGGGGGGCGCTCACGCCGAGCGAGCGCCGCGTCTGCCTCGCCGTGGCCGAGGGCCTCACCAACCAGGCGATCGCCGATGCGCAGGGGGTCAGCCGTCGCACCGTGGAGGCCCACCTCCGAGGGGTCTACGTGAAGGTGGGGCTGTCGTCGCGGGTGGCGCTGGCCGTGGCGGTGGCGTCGCCAGAGGTTCAGGTCGAGCTCCGCTCCCCGTAGGGTGGATCAGGTGCTGCCGCCGATCGTGATCGACGACGTCCGACCGAGCACCCCGGCTGGGTTCCCGGCCAAGGGGGTGGTGGGCGAGCGGCTCCCCGTCTCGGCGGTGCTCGTCGCCGACGGCCACGACCTCCTCGCCGCCCGGGTGCGCTGGCACCGCGTGGGCGACGACACCTGGCACAGCGCCCCCCTCGTGCTGGAGGGCAACGACCGCTGGACCGGGGCCCTCACCCTGCACGAGGTCGGCGAGCACGAGCTCGTGGTCGACGCCTGGACCGACCGCTACGCCACCTGGCGCCACGAGATCGAGGTGAAGCTCGAGGCCCACCAGGACGTGTCGCTCGAGCTCGAGGAGGGCGCCCTGCTGCTCGAGTCGCTGGCCGAGGCCGTGGGCCCCGGCGACGCCGAGCGCCTCCGGGCCGCCGCCACCGCCACCCGTCGCACCTCCTGCTCCACCGAGGTCCGCCTCGACGCCGCCACCGATCCCGCCGTGGTGGCCCTGGTGGCCGGCCTGCCCGACGCCCGCCTGTCGTCGTCGGCGCCCCGGCCGCTGTGGGTCGACCGCCCCACCGTGGCCCACGCCGCCTGGTACGAGCTGTTCCCCCGGTCGTTCGGCGGCTTCGCCGGGGCCGCCGAGCACCTCGACTACGTGGCCGACCTCGGCTTCGACGTGGTGTACCTGCCGCCGATCCACCCCATCGGCGCCACCCACCGCAAGGGCGCCAACAACACCCTCACCCCGTCGCCGGAGGACCCCGGCAGCCCCTGGGCCATCGGCAGCTCCGCAGGCGGGCACGACGCCATCCACCCAGAGCTGGGCACGCTGGCCGACTTCCGGGCCTTCGTGGACCGGGCCGAGGAGCTGGGCCTCGAGATCGCCCTCGACTACGCGCTGCAGTGCAGCCCCGACCACCCCTGGGTGCGGGAGCACCCGGAGTGGTTCACCGTGCGGCCCGACGGCTCCATCCGCTACGCCGAGAACCCGCCCAAGAAGTACCAGGACATCCACCCCATCGAGTTCTGGCCGGCCGACGACGCCGACCGGATCGCGCTGTGGGCTGCCTGCCGCGACGTGCTCGAGCACTGGATCGCCCAGGGCATCCGCACCTTCCGGGTCGACAACCCCCACACCAAGCCGGTGGCCTTCTGGGAGTGGGTGATCGGCGACATCCGCTCCCGCCACCCCGAGGTGGCGTTCCTGGCGGAGGCCTTCACCCGTCCGGCGATGATGGCCAAGCTGGCCGAGATCGGCTTCAGCCAGAGCTACACCTACTTCACGTGGCGCAACGAGGCCTGGGAGCTGCGGGAGTACGTCACCGAGCTCACCCAGGGGCCGCTGGCCGACTACATGCGCCCGTCGTTCTGGCCCAACACGCCCGACATCCTGCCCCGCAGCCTCCGCAGCGCCCCGGCCGCCGCCTTCCAGCTGCGCCTCGTCCTGGCCGCCACCCTCGTGCCGCTCTATGGCATCTACTCCGGGTACGAGCTCGGCGAGAACGAGCCCGCCAGCGAGACCAACGAGGAGTACTGGCACTCCGAGAAGTACGAGGTGAAGGCCCGCGACTACGGCGCCGAGCACTCCATCGCTCCGTTCATCCGCACGCTCAACGAGGCCCGGCGCCGGCACCCGGAGGTGTGGTCGCTGCGCGACGTCCGCTTCCACCACGCCGACAGCGACCGCTTCCTCGTGTACACCCGGGGGCACGCCGCCACCGACCTGCTGCTGGTCGTCGTGAACCTCGACCCCCACGAGGCCCACGACACCCACGTGCGGCTCGACCTCGGCGCCCTCGGCCTGCCCGCCGACCGGTCGTACCAGCTGCGCGACGAGCTCACCGGCGAGGAGTGGTCGTGGACCGGCGACGTCGGCTGGGTGCGCCTCGACCCCGCCGCCGGCCAGGTGGCCCACGTCTTCCACGTGACCGCGTGAGCGGGAGTGTGTGCGAGCCTGGGACGACATGGCTTCTCTGATCGACCCCACCGACGACCGCTGGTTCCAGCGGGCCGTCTTCTACGAGGTGCTCGTCCGCGGGTTCAACGACTCCAGCGACGACGGCACCGGCGACCTCGACGGCCTCACCCAGAAGCTCGACTACCTCGAGTGGCTCGGGGTCGACTGCATCTGGCTGCTGCCGTTCTTCGAGTCGCCGCTGCGAGACGGCGGCTACGACATCAGCGACTTCTTCTCCGTGCTCCCGGCCTACGGCGACATCAGCGATGCCGCCAACCTCATCGAGCAGGCCCACAGCCGCGGCATCCGGGTGATCGCCGACATGGTGATGAACCACACCTCCGACCAGCACCCCTGGTTCCAGGAGAGCCGCCAGGACCGCACCAACCCCAAGGCCGACTGGTACGTGTGGGGCGACGACGACCAGCGCTGGAACGAGGCGCGGGTGATCTTCGTCGACACCGAGCCCTCGAACTGGACCTACGACCCCGTGCGGGGCCAGTACTTCTGGCACCGGTTCTTCCACCACCAGCCCGACCTCAACTACGACAACCCCGAGGTGGCCGACGCCATGCTCGACGTCGTGCGGTTCTGGCTGAACCTCGGCCTCGACGGCTTCCGCCTCGACGCCGTGCCGTACCTGTTCGAGCGCGACGGCACCAACGGCGAGAACCTGCCCGAGACGCACGAGTACCTGCGGCGGGTGCGCAAGGTCGTCGACGACGAGTTCCCCGGTCGGGTGCTGCTGGCCGAGGCCAACCAGTGGCCGCAGGACGTCGTCGACTACTTCGGCGAGACCGGCGACGAGTGCCACATGTGCTTCCACTTCCCGCTGATGCCCCGCATGTACATGGCGGTGCGCCGGGAGCAGCGCCACCCCATCACGGAGATCCTGGCCCAGACCCCGGAGATCCCCGACGGCTGCCAGTGGGGCATCTTCCTGCGCAACCACGACGAGCTGACCCTCGAGATGGTGACCGACGAAGAGCGCGACTACATGTACGCCGAGTACGCCAAGGATCCGCGCATGCGGCGCAACATCGGCATCTCGCGGCGCCTCTTCCCGCTCATCGACAACAACGAGGACCAGGCCCGGCTCTTCCACGCCCTGCTCTTCTCGATGCCGGGCAGCCCCGTCCTCTACTACGGCGACGAGATCGGGATGGGCGACAACATCTTCCTCGGCGATCGCGACGGCGTGCGCACCCCGATGCAGTGGACGCCCGACCGCAACGGCGGGTTCTCCACCGCCGACTTCGCCCAGCTCTACCTGCCGCCCCTGATGGACCCGGTCTACGGCTACCAGGCCGTGAACGTCGAGCAGCAACAGCGGGACCAGTCGAGCTTCCTGCACTGGCTGCGCCGCCTGATGCAGGTGCGCAAGGAGCACCCGGTGTTCGGCACCGGCTCCTTCGAGGTCCTGCACGCCGACAACCCGTCGGTGCTGGCCTACCTGCGGCGCTCCGAGACCGACACCGTGCTGTGCGTGCACAACCTCAGCCGGTTCCCGCAGCCCTGCGAGCTCATGCTCGAGCAGTACGCCGGGCTCACCCCGGTGGAGCTGTCGGGCCGGGTGCCGTTCCCGCCGATCGGCGAGCTGCCGTACTTCGTGACGCTCGCCCCGCACGGCTTCTACTGGTTCAGCCTCGAGCAGATGGGGGAGGAGCACTCCCCGTGACCTCCTCGCTCCCGAGCCGGCTGCCCGAGCTGGTGGTCGAGCACCTCCCCTCGCACCTCCTGCGCCAGCGCTGGGCGGGCGCCCACAACCGGGCGATCGACTCGGTCGAGCTGCTCTGGCACGAGGTCGTGCGGGTCGAGTCGCCCCAGCTGGTGTGGGCGCTGGCGAGGGTGACGTTCGGCCCCGACGAGCACCAGGACTTCCAGGTGTTCGTGGGGTGCCGTCCCGTCGACCCCAGCCCCGACTTCCTCCACGGCAAGGAGGTGGAGCTGCTGGCGGTCGTGCCCGACCCCGACGACGGGCCCGACCTCGTGCTGTACGACGCGCTGGTCGACCCCGACCTCGCCATCGAGGTGCTCCACCTCGTGGCGCCCGACGTGCACGTCGAGGTGCGCCGACCGATCGTGCTGGAGCACTCCAACAGCTCGGTCGTCTACGACGAGGCGTCGATCCTCAAGATCTTCCGCAAGGTCGAGCCGGGGCCCAACCCCGACGTCGAGATCACCCGGGTGCTGGCCGAGGCCGGCTACCCGCACGTCCTCCCGCCGCTGGCAGAGCTGCGCCGCGACGGCACCGACCTCGCCGTGCTGCGCCGCTTCCTGGTGGGCGCCACCGAGGGATGGGCGCTGGCCCGCACGTCCGTGCGCGACCTCCTCGCCTCCCGGATGGACCCGGAGGAGTGCGGCGGCGACTTCGCGCCCGACGCCGAGCGCCTCGGCGAGCTGCTGGGCCAGCTGCACCTGGCCATGGCCGCCGCCTGGGGCACCTCGCCCGGCGACGCCGCCGCCTGGGCCGCCGAGATGGAGGAGCACCTCGTGGAGGTGCTGGCCGAGGCCCCCGACGACCTCGACCCCGCCCCGCTGCGCGCCCGGTTCGGGGCGCTGGCCGCCAGCCCCGATCCCGGCGCCGCCATCCGCATCCACGGCGACCTGCACCTGGCCCAGGTGGTGCTGGCCGACGACGGCTGGTTCGTCCTCGACTTCGAGGGGGAGCCCGCCCGGCGCCGCGACGACCGCTTCACCACCTCCTCACCGCTGCGCGACGTCGCCGGCATGCTGCGGTCGCTCCAGTACGCCGCCGCCGTGGGGCGCCACGAGTGGGGCGACGGCGACGCCGAGCTCGACGCCCTGGCCCTGGCCTGGGACGAGCGCAGCCGGGCCGCCTTCCTGGCCGGCTACCGGGGGGTCGAGGGCATCGACGCACTGCTGCCCTCCGACGAGGCGCAGCTCGCCACCGTGCTGGTGGCCTTCGAGCTCGACAAGGCGGTCTACGAGGTCGGCTACGAGCGGGGCCACCGGCCCGACCAGGTCGGCATCCCGCTGGCCGGCATCGCCCGCCTGCTCGCCGCCCCGCCCGGCTGACGTCCGGCCGCCTCAGGCGGCGACGGCGTAGACGATCACGTTCGACTCGTAGCTCCCCGACGAGCGGTCGAACGCTCCGCCGCAGGTGATGAGGCGCAGCTCGACGCCGTCGACCGGACCGAACACGCGGTCCACCGGGAGGTCGTCCTTGTCGGTCTCCTCCACCCTGGTGACGACGAACGCCGCCGAGGTGCCGTCGGCTCGCCGCACGTCGACGGCGTCGCCCTGCTGGAGCCGGTCGAGACCGAAGAAGACGTCGGGTCCGGTGCGGGAGTCGACGTGGCCGACCAGCACCGCGCCGCCGGCCTGCCCGGGCCTCGGCCCCGGCTCGTACCAGCCGGCGGTGCCGAAGTCGGGGACGTCGACCGCCCCGTCGGGGGTCTTGCCCACCGGCAGCAGCTCGGCCTGCAGCCCGATGGCGGGAGCGGTCACCGCCACAGGTGCCGCGACGATCGCCGGGGAGGTGGACGGGGTGGTGGGCACCGACGGGCGAGGTGGCGTCGGCTCGGGCGCCTGTCCCGGGGCCGGCGCGTCGGCGATCGCCTCGGTGGCGGCGACCGAGGGAGCCGGCCGCTCCGCCGCTGCGCCGACGGCCACGGCGAGCACTAAGGCGATCCAGGCGCCGAGGCACCAGGTCCGCCACGGGGCGCAGCAGTCGACGAGGGCCGGTTCGGTCACGCGTCGAGCGCTACCCGGCATCGCGCTTCCGCAACCGATCCATCTGGGTGGTTTGCGCCCTGCGACAGCCGGGTAGACGAGCGGACGTGCCTGGGGAGGCGCTCGGCAGGTTCCTGTCGATCGAGGACGATCCATCGAAGGACGTGCTCCATGTCCACTTCCCGCACCCGGCGTGCCGTGGCCGCACTCGGCCTCGGCGCCGTGGCCGTGCTGGTCCCCGCGGCTGCCGCCTCGGCCCAGGACGACACGACGTCGACCACCCAGCTCGACCTCGGGGCTGCTGGTGGCGACACCACCAGCACCACGCAGCTCGATCTCGGCGCCGCGCCCGACGACGCGGCGTCCAGCGAAGCGGCCCCCACCCGGGTCGACGCTGGCGGGGGCGGCACCGCAGCCGGCCCCGTCGTCCCGGCGCCGTTGGCGGCCGGCGCTGCTGCAGCCGCCGGCGTGGTCGGCGTCGCCGCCCTCCGCGCGCGCCGCGAAGCTGACGCGCGCTGAACGACCGGGCGTGCGGTCGCCCAGGGGGCGGCCCACGCCAGGCGCCGCTCGCCGCGGCCCGGCCTTCGCCCCTGGCGAGCACCCCCAACCGGGCGACCCCCTGATCCGCCCATCAAGAGGAGATGTCATGCGACAAGACGACCGGTTGCTCGGTGAGCTGATCACCGAGTCCCAAGACCTGCAGGTCGACGCCATGCGGACCGCCCGCGAGGTGCGACCGCAGATCACCGAGCTGCACCACGCCCGTCGGGACGAGAGCTCCGACCCCGAGGTGATCCGCACCTTCAACGAGCGTCGCCGCACGCTGCTGCGCAACGGCGGCCTGGGCGCTGGCGCCCTGGCGGCCCGAGGCCTCCTGGGCACCGCCTTCGGCTCCGCCGTGCTGGGCATCGTCGGCAAGCCCGTCGCTGCCCAGGGCGGCGACGTGGCGGTGCAGATCTTCCAGACCGCCGCGTCGCTCGAGAACCTGGCCGTGCAGACCTACGAGGCCGCGCTCGGGCTGCCCTTCTTCGGCGACAACGCCACGGTCCAGGCCTTCGCCGAGACCACCATGCAGCAGCACGCCGAGCACGGGCAGGCCTTCAACGCCCAGACCCGCGAGCTCGGCGGCGAGCCGCAGGAGGGCACCAACCCGAAGTACACGCCCATCGTGGAGGACGCGGCGCCCGGCCTGACCGACTACGCCGCCGTGGTGGAGCTGGCGTCGACGCTGGAGGAGGTCGCCCAGGACACCTACCTGGCCAACCTCTCGATGCTCACCGACGGCACCCAGCGACAGCTGATGGCCAGCGTGATGGCGGTCGAGACGCAGCACCTCGCCGTGCTCCGAGCGGTGGGCGCCCTGCTCGCCGGCGGGGCTCCCGAGCTCATCGCCATCCCGACCGACCTGGCCGCCCTGCCGGCCGCCGCCGGCTCCGTCGCCACACCGGAGCCCTTCGAAGCGCCCGATCTCGCCAGTCCTCCTGAGGAGGGAGCACTCTGATGACCGACACCACTGAGGTCCACACCGAGCAACCCGGTCCCGAGCGGCACAGCCGCCGCGGGTTCTTCGCCCTGGGCGGCGTCGCCGCCGCCGGGGTGGTCGTCGCCGCCTGCGGTGGCGACGACGACGATGACGCCGCCGATCCCACCACCACGACGGCCGAGACGGAAGAGACCACCACGACCACCGCCGACGACGGCGGCGGGTCCGACGCGGAGATCGCCACCTTCGCCGCCGGCCTCGAGCTGCTGGCCGCCAACACCTACCAGGCGGCCCTCGACGCCGCCACGGCCGGCGATCTGGGCGACGTGCCCCCGGCGGTGGCGGAGTTCGCCACCACCGCGCAGGCCGCCCACCAGGCCTACTCCGACGCGCTGGCCGAGGCGGCCGGCGGGATCACCCCGGAGGTGCCCGCCGACATCGAGGAGGCGGTCAACGCCGGGTTCGCCGAGGTCACCGACGTGGGCGGTCTCGCCCAGTTCGCCCTCGACTTCGAGCTCCAGGCAGCCGCCACCTACCTGGAGGTCCTCCCGGTCCTCACCGACCCGGCGGCCATCGACCTGGTCGGCTCGATCCTGCCGGTGACGCGGCAGCGGGCGTCGGTGCTGCTGTTCGCCCTCGGGCAGTACCCGGTGCCCGACACGTTCGCCACGACCGACGGTTCGCTGGCTCCCAGCTGACCTCGAGCGTGCGCGCGATGTGGCGCAGCCGGCCCGTCCTGGTTCGGGCCGGCTGCGTCGCGCTCGGGCCCGGGCGGCACCGCCGCTCCTCCGGCTCGGTCGGCGCGGGCCGCCTCGGCCGGTAGGTTCGTAGAGGTGCCTTGCCCCACCGACCAGGACCTCTGGCTCTTCGCCGAGGGTCGCCACGAGCGGCTCTGGGAGGTCCTCGGGGCCTTCCCGGAGGCCGACGGGGTGCGGTTCTCGGTGTGGGCGCCCCACGCCCAGGCGGTCTCGGTGGCCACCGACGGCAACGGCTGGCAGGCCGGCGTCGACCCCTTGGACCGCATGGAGGGCTCGGGCGTCTGGACGGGCGTGGTGGCCGGAGCCCGGCCCGGCACGCCCTACAAGCTGGCCGTCACGGGTGCCGACGGGGTGACCACCCTGCGGGCCGACCCCATGGCCGCCACCGCCGAGCAGGGCGGGGGCATGGCCAGCGTGGTGTACGAGAGCGGGCACCGCTGGGGCGACGACGAGTGGATGGCCGCTCGCCGCACCACGTCGCCGGTCGACATGCGGCTCAGCATCTACGAGGTGCACCTCGGCTCGTGGCGCCGCCACCTCGACGGGCGGGTGATGACCTACCGAGAGCTGGCGCCCCTCCTGGCCGAGCACGTGCGCAACCTCGGCTTCACCCACGTCGAGCTCATGCCGGTGGCCGAGCACCCCTACGAGCCGTCGTGGGGCTACCAGGTGACGGGCTACTACGCCCCCACCTCGCGGTTCGGGAGCCCCGACGACTTCCGCTGGTTCGTCGACCACCTGCACCAGCAGGGCATCGGCGTGATCGTCGACTGGGTGCCGGCGCACTTCCCGCGCGACGCCTGGGCCCTGGCCGCCTTCGACGGCACCCCCTGCTACGAGCACGCCGACCCCCGCCGGGCCTCGCACCCCGACTGGGGCACCCTCGTGTTCGACCACGGCAAGCCCGAGGTCAAGGCCTTCCTGATCAGCAACGCCCTCTTCTGGATGGGCGAGCTCCACTGCGACGGCATCCGCGTCGACGCCGTGGCGTCGATGCTCTACCTCGACTACTCGCGCGATCCGGGCGGGTGGACCCCGAACGTCCACGGCGGCAACGAGGCGCTCGACGCCGTGGAGCTGTTCCAGCAGCTCAACTCGACCGTGCACCTGGTGCAGCCCGGCGTGCTCACCATCGCCGAGGAGTCGACGGCCTGGGACGGCGTCAGCCGCCCCGTCGACGCCGGCGGCCTCGGGTTCACGCACAAGTGGAACATGGGCTGGATGCACGACACGCTCGACTACTGGAGCCGGGCGCCCGAGCACCGCCGCTGGCACCACGACGAGCTCACCTTCGGGCTCACCTACGCCTGGGCGGAGCACTTCGTCCTGCCGCTCAGCCACGACGAGGTGGTGCACCTCAAGAAGCCACTGCTCGGCAAGATGCCCAGCGACGCCCCGCCCGACCGCTTCGCCGACCTGCGGGCGCTCTACGCGTGGATGTGGGCGCACCCCGGCAAGCAGCTCCTCTTCATGGGCGCCGAGCTGGCGGAGCGCCACGAGTGGAGCCACGACCGCAGCCTCGACTGGGACCTCGGCCTCGACCCGCTCCACGCCGGCGTGGCCGCCCTCGTCGGCGAGCTCAACCGCGTGCAGCGCGACCACCCGGCCCTGTTCCGGGGCGACGGCGACCCCGACGGCTTCGGCTGGCTCTCGGTCGACGACGCCCACCACTCGACCCTCGCCTTCGAGCGCCGCGAGCCGGGCTACCCCGGCCAGGTGGTGGTGGCGGTGGCCAACCTCTCGGCGCAGGACCAGCCGCACTACCGCGTGGGGCTGACCCTCCCCGGGGCCTGGCGCACGGTGCTGACCACCGACGACGTCCGCTTCGGCGGCGGCACCACGCCGGCCGGACCCGTCGAGGCCGACGACGAGCCCTGGCAGGGCCGTCCCCACTCCACGGTGATCCACCTGCCCGCCCGCTCCGTGACCTACCTGGCCCCGATCGACTGACCGTGGCGGGCGCCTCGCTCGTGATCCACGGGCACTTCTACCAACCCCCGCGCGAGGACCCGGCCACCGGCGTGGTGCCGGAGCAGCCGTCGGCGGCGCCGTTCCACGACTGGAACGAGCGCATCACCCACGAGTGCTACCGCCCCAACGGCTGTGTGGACGTGGTGGCGGCCGACGGCTCCGTCGCCGAGGTCAGCACCTACGACCACCTCTCGTTCAACGTCGGGCCGACGCTGCTCTCCTGGCTCGAGGCCCACGCGCCCGACGTCTACCAGCGCATCCTCGACGCCGACCGCCGCGGCGGCCGCGCCATCGCCCAGGGCTACGGCCACGCCATCCTGCCGCTGTGCAACGAGCGCGACCTGCGCACGCACGTGCGCTGGGGCCAGGCCGACTTCCGCCACCGCTTCGGGCGCCCCGCCGACGGGATCTGGCTGCCCGAGACGGCCGTGAGCGACGCCGTGCTGGCCGTGCTGGCGGAGGAGGGCATCCGCTTCACGATCCTGGCGCCCGGGCAGATCGAGGCCACCCGCCCGGCGGAGGGCGGCGACTGGCAGGTCCACGGGCCCGACGCGCCGGTGCCCACCTCCCGGGCGCTGCGGTGGTGCCACCCCTCGGGCGACGGCCGAGCCGTGGAGCTGGTCGTCTACGACGGCGCCCTCGCCCACGACCTCGCCTTCGGGCACCCCACCAGCGCCGACATCGTGGGTGCCGCGGTGGGCCACGCCGGCGCCACCGGCGGACTGGTGGCCGCCGCCACCGACGGCGAGACGTTCGGGCACCACCACCGGGGGGCCGAGGTGGAGCTGGCCCACGCCCTCACCGTGGGCGCTCCGGCGGCCGGCCTGGCCGTGCCGCGCCTGGTCGACCTGCTCGACGCCGACCCGCCGCGGCTCGAGGCCCGCGTCCGCACCAGCGCCTGGTCCTGCGCCCACGGCGTCGAGCGCTGGATGGCCGACTGCGGCTGCCACACCGGGGGAGCCGAGGGCTGGTCGCAGGCCTGGCGGGCGCCGCTGCGCCACGCCCTCGACGGCCTGCGCGACTGGGGCGTGGAGGTGTTCGAGCGGCGGGGGGCCGAGCTGCTGGTCGACCCCTGGGCCGCCCGCGACGCCTACGTCGACCTGCTCGTGGGCGCGGTCGGCTGGGACGCCTTCGTCGCCGAGCACGTGGCGGGCGACCCGCACCAGGCCGGCGTGCTGCTCGACGCCCAGCGCAACGCGCTGCTGATGTACACCTCCTGCGGCTGGTTCTTCAACGACCTCGCCGGCATCGAGACCGTGCAGATCCTGCGCTACGCGCACCGCGCCATGGAGCTGCACCGCCAGCTCGGCGAGGACCCGCCCGAGGCCTGGGTGCTCGACCGGCTGGCCGAGGCCCGCAGCAACGTGGCGGCGGTGGGCGACGGTCGGGCGCTGTGGGAGCGCTTCGTCGCCGTGGCCGACCGGGCCGGCGCCGACCGCCACCTCGACGACCTCGTGCACGGGCGGGTCTGACCACAGAGGGTGGTCGCGGATGGTGGGCCATTTGGCCCATTTCTCGGAACGTGCTGGCGGTTCCAGCACGCAGAGTGGTAGAACTTCCGCTGTCCCCACTCTCCGAGTGGTGACAGGGGAAGCTGTGATCCGTTCGGCGCCATCTGGTCGCAAGTCGAACGGGGAGCTACGCGAAACCGGCCCCTCCAGACACCGATCGCCTCACCTCGGGGCGTCGACTGAAGGAGCCCATTCGCATGCCCACCACCACCCGCGGTCGCCGCTTCGGCGCCGCCTCGGTCGCCACCGGCGCCGTCCTCCTCGGGATCGGCTCGTTCGCCAGCCCCGTCGGCGCCAACGAGAACCCCGTCCCGTTCTCCGACAACCCGAGCTGCGCGGCGCTCGGGTACGCCTCGGAGTTCAAGATCGACGACATCGACGAGGTCCCGGCGGCCGGCACCTACGACGTCGACACCCCGAACGTCGAGACCAAGGGCGAGATCCCCGCCGGCTTCGAGATCGAGCTGGCCGACATCGTGGTCGTGGGCGGGCCCCCCGGGACCGGGCGGGTCACCTACAACTGGACCGCCTCGGTGCCCGACGGCGACGACCTCGACGCCGAGCGCGACGACGTCCTCATCCAGGCCGTGCTGTCGAAGGCCGGCCCCGGCGGCCTGCGCTGGACGTACTCGCCGGGCGTCGCCACCGACACCGCCTACACCGACCGCGGCTCCGTGAGCCACATCAGCTTCTGCTTCGACCTCCCGGACGAGCCGACCGACACCGGCACTGACGCCACCGACTACGGGACCGACTCGACCGACGAGACCACCGACTCGTCCGACGAGTCCTCGGACTCGACCGACTACACGGACTCGACCGACGAGACGACCGACTCCTCCGACGAGTCCTCCGACTCCACGGACGAGACGACGGACTCGACCGACGAGACGACGGACTCGACCGACGAGACGACGGATTCGACCGACGAGACGACGGACTCGACCGACGAGACGACGGACTCGACCGACGAGACCACGGACTCGACCGACGAGACCACGGACTCCTCCGACGAGTCCTCGGACTCCACGGACGAGACGACCGACTCGACCGACGAGACGACCGACTCGACCGACGAGGCCACCGACGGCACCGACGACGTCTCCGCCACCGCTGACGGTCCGACCACGGACGGGCCCACCTCCCGTCCCACCCAGGTGGGCGGCTCGACCGTCGACCCGGCCACCCAGGTGCAGGGCGCCCAGACGCTGCCCCGCACCGGTGCCGAGGACGCCTCGCTGGCGATCATCGGCGGGCTCCTGGTGCTGGCCGGCGGCGCCGTGCTGGCCGCTGGGCAGCTGCGGGGTCGCCTCACCGCCTAGCGCGGCGATCGACGATCTTCCGAGGGAGTGACGGCGGGGAGGGCTGGGGCCCTCCCCGCCGTCGCGTCCCGCGCCCGGAGGCGCCCCGGCCACCGGTACCCTCGCCACCGTGGAGACGGCCATCCAGACGTGCTACCGGCACCCCGATCGACGCGCGGGCGTGATCTGCCAGCGCTGCGACCGGCCGATCTGCCCCGACTGCATGCGCCAGGCGTCGGTGGGCTTCCACTGCCCAGAGTGCACCAAGTCGTCGGGCCAGAAGATCCTGCGGCCCCGTGACCTCGTCGCCCGCCCGATCGTCACCCAGGTGCTGATGGCGCTGAACGTCGCCGTCTACGTCTACGGCATGGGCGGCGGGCTGGGCACCCGCGACCAGGTGATCATCGACGGCGCGGTGGCCGGTCCGCCGGTGGCGGCCGGCGAGTGGTACCGGCTGGTCACCTCCGGCTTCCTGCACGCCGGGCTGATCCACATCGCGTTCAACATGTTCATCCTGTTCCGCCTGGGCGAGCTGCTCGAGCCGGCGCTGGGGCGGGTGCGCTTCACGGTGCTGTACTTCGTGTCGATGCTGTCGGGCTCGCTCGGCGTGATCGCGCTGCAGCCCGACCGATTCGCGGTGGGGGCCTCGGGGGCCGTGTTCGGCCTGATGGGCGCCACGTTCGTGGTGATGAAGGCCCGGGGCATCGACCCGATGGCCAGCGGCATCGGGCCCACGATCATGCTGAACCTGATCATCACGTTCACGATCCCGGGGATCTCCATCGGGGGCCACGTGGGCGGCCTGATCGGTGGTGCCGCGGTGGGCTGGCTCTTCGCCGTCGGCGGTCCCCGCTACCTGAAGGACCCCGCCGTCACCATCGGCGCGGCCGTCATCCTCGGCGTCGTCGTCGCCGGCAGCGCCATCCTCATCGCCTGACCCCGGGGCACCCCGGCGCCCCCGGGACCCGCACGGCGAGGTCCTTGTGGCGCTGCACCGTGGTCGTCACGGTCGAGCGCCACAGGATCCGGCGGTGCGCTCCTTGGGGAACCCGGTTGGGTCGGGAGGGGTCGACTCGTCACACTGACGGCGTGTTCGATGACGAGGCTGGGTGGATCGCCGTGCCCGGTGTGCTGGCGCCCGCAGCTGCCGCGGCGGTGGCGACCGCCTGCGCCGCCGACCTCGACGGGCTGGGCCGCGACGCCCGGATCGGCGACAAGCCCCACGGCGGCACCCGGCGCCTGGTCGACCTCGTCGAGCGGGTCCCCGCCGTGGCGCAGGTGGCGTCCGATCCGCGGCTGCTGGCACCCGTGCACCACCTCCTCGGTCCGGCCGCGGTCCTCGACCAGCTGACCTATCGGAGCCCGGAGCCGGGCTTCGGCGCCCAGCGCCTCCACGCCGACGACCTGCCGATGCTCGAGGTGGGCGCGGCTCGCTGCGCCACCGCCATCGTCGCCCTGGCCGACTTCACGGCCGACAACGGCGCCACCCGGCTGGTGCCGGGTAGCCACCGTCGACCCGACCTGCAGCGTCAGGCCGGCCGGCTCGAGCGGCACCGCGACGAGATCGTGCTGCAGGGCCCAGCCGGCACGGCCTTCGTGCTCTCGGGCCACGTGCTCCACGCCGGCGGGCTGAACCGTTCCGACCTGCCCCGCCCGGCGCTGCAGCTGGTGTGGCGCACCTGAGGTTCAGAAGCGGGCGGCCAGCCGGGTGAGGTTGCGTCGCCAGACCCAGCGCAGCACCGGCTTCGAGAGGAAGGCGCCCACCGGGCCGCCCATCCACAGCGGGTAGACGAGCTTCTCCTTCCACTGGAACTGGGTGCGCCCGCCCCGGGCCTTCTTCAGGGTGAAGCGGCCGGTGCCGGTGACGACGCCGCTGTGGCGCACCCCCATCACCTTGCCCGGCTCCCACTCCGTGATCTCCATGATGTCGGTGAGCGTGAACGGGCCGACCTTGGTGTCGCACTCGAACCGGGTGCCGACGCCGCTGGTCTGGGTGGTCAGGAACCGGATGGCGGCAGCGTCGGCCATCCAGTCGACGTGGCTGGCGATGTGCTCGACATCGCGCCACACGGCGTCGGGCGGTGCGTCGAGCAGGGTGCTCACCTTGATGCGGGCCACGGCCGAGACGGTACCGGCCGCCGCCCCCACCCCGGCATCGGCCCGACCCCGGTGTTCCTGCGGCGCTGCATCGCGAAGACCGTCACTGCGCGCCGCAAGATCCTCGTTCTCACCGCGATTCGGCCGGACCCCGGTGTTCTTGCGGCGCTGCATCGCGAAGACCGTCACTGCGCGCCGCAAGATCCTCCGTTCTCACCGTCGATTCGACGTCGAATCGACGGTGAGGGGTCAGGCGAGGGAGGACGCCGCCGCCTCGAGGAGGGCGCCGGTGGCGCAGAGGAGGTCCTCGCGGCCGTCGGGAGCGATGAGCTGGAGGCCGGCGGGCAGGGGGCCGCCGCTGGGGACCGGCAGGGCCAGGGCCGGGTGGCCGGCGAGGTTGACGGCCAGCGACAGGCGGCGGGTGTTGGGGACGGGCTCGTCGAGCCGGGTGGGGAAGAAGGCCATCGTCGGGGCCACCAGCACCGGTGCCCGGTCGAAGGCGCCGGCGAGCTCGCTGCGCCACGCCGCTCGGTGCGCCCAGCCGGAGTCGCGGGCGGCCTTCGGCACCTCGCGGCCCTGCTCGAGGCGCTCCTGGAGGTCGAGCCCGAGGGCGCTGGCGTCGCGCTCGTAGAGGTGGCCGTCGACCTGCCAGACCTCGTGGAACATCACGTGCCAGCCGGCGTCGATGGCGGCGTCCCACCCGGGCAGCGCCACCTCGACCACCTCGAGGGCGCTGGCGGCGAGGAGCCCGTCGATGGCGGCATCGATGGCGGGGTCGATGTCGGCGAAGCGCAAGCGTCCCAGCACCGGCGCCGCCGAGGGCGCCACGACGAAGGTGGGGTCGAGCAGCGCCATGCCGCCGGCCACGCCGGCCACCGTGCGGGCCATGGGGCCGACGGTGTCGAGCGACGGGGCCAGCGGCCACACGCCCTCGAGCGAGATGCGGCCCCAGGTGGTCTTGAGGCCGACGGTGCCGCAGCAGGCCGAGGGCGTGCGCACGGAGCCGGCGGTGTCGGTGCCGAGGGCCAGGTCGGCCTCGCCGGTGGCCACCGCCACCGCGCTGCCACTGGAGCTCCCGCCGGGGATGCGGGTGGGGTCGAGTGGGTTCACGGGCGTGCCGAAGTGGGGGTTGATGCCGGTGCCACCGCAGGCCAGCTCGTGGAGGTTGGCCTTGCCGACGATGGCCGCGTCGGCGGCCCGGAACCCGGCCAGGCAGGCGGCGTCGCGCACCGCAGGGGCGGCGGTGTCGGCCACCAGCCGGCTCCCGGCCGTGGTGGGCACGCCGGCCACGTCGATCAGGTCCTTGACGGCCACGCGGGGGCCCGTGCCGGGCTGGTCGAGGCGCAGGATCCAGGTGGGCACGGCTGCAGGCTATTCGCCCGCTGACCAGGGCGTTCGCGCCCCTGGCGCCCAGGGATCCGCGGGCCCTGTCACACCCCCTGTGCACACTGGCTCCATGGTCCTCACGATCGCCCTCGCCACCGCTGCGGTGGCCGCCGTCCTCGCCCTCGCCTACGTCATCGGGGCCCGCGCCGCCCGGGCGTCGGCCGCCGCCGCCGATGAGCGCATGGCCGTCGCCCTCGAGCAGCAGGCCGCTGCGCTGGCCCAGCAGGCGGCCCACCTCGAGGCCCGCCTGGGGATGGAGCGGGAGCACACGGTCACGGCCGCCGCCGACATGGCGGCCCGGATGGCCGGCGAGAAGCTGGGCGACTCCATGTCGAGCGGCACCCGCCAGCTCGACCTCCGCTCCACCGCCTTCGAGAAGCGGGTGGAGGGGCTCACCGGGCACCTCGAGCGCCTCGGCGACGTCGTGGCCAAGCTCCAGCAGGACAGCGCCCAGCAGCACGGCCAGCTGGTCACCGGCATCCAGCAGGTCACCTCCAGCACCCGCCTCCTGTCGGAGACCACCGGCCACCTGCGCGAGGCCCTCGCCAGCCCCAAGGCCCGCGGCCAGTGGGGCGAGCGCATGGCCGACGACGTGCTGCGCACCGCCGGCATGGTCGAGGGCATCACCTACCGCAAGCAGACGGGCATCGCCGGCGGCGCCATCCCCGACGTCACCTTCTTCATGCCCGGCGGCCGCGAGCTCCACATGGACGTCAAGTTCCCGGTCGACAACTACCTCCGCCACCTCGAGGCCACCACCGAGCACGACCGCGACGCCGCCGCCAAGGCCTTCCTGCGCGACGTGAAGGCCCGCATCAAGGAGGTGTCGGGCCGGGCCTACATCCAGGCCGACGACACGCTCGACGAGGTGCTGCTGTTCATCCCCAACGAGAGCGTGTGGGCCTTCATCCACGAGCAGGACCCGGCCCTCATCGACACCGCCCTGGCCCAGAAGGTCGTGCTGTGCTCGCCGGTGAGCCTCTTCGCCGTCCTGGCGGTCATCCGCCAGGCCGTCGACCAGACCCGACTCGCCCGCACCTCCGACGAGATCCTGCAGTGCCTCAGCGCCTTCAAGCAGCAGTGGACCAAGTACGCCGAGGCCGTCGACGTGGTGGAGAAGCGGTTCTCGTCCGTGCAGAAGAGCTTCGACGACCTCACCGGCACCCGCCGCCGCCAGCTCGAGCGCCAGCTCGACCGCATCGACGACCTGCGCACCCAGCGCGGCCTCCCCGAGGCGCCGCTGGCCCTCGGCGACGGCGAGGGCGAGGTCCTGCGCCGCTCCACGGGCGACGTTCGCCCCTGGGGCGTGTCCGAGGCTGGCTGAGCCCGTCCCCGCCGAGCCGGGCGGCCCCGGGCGGGCAGGCCGCCGGTAGCGTCGGAGCCGTGCCCTGGATCGACGACCACTGCCACCTCGACGCCGACCCGGCCGTCGCCGACCAGCAGGTGGCCGATGCCGCGGCCGCCGGGGTCACCCGGCTCATCACGGTCGGCTGCGACGTGGCCCAGTCGAGCGCCTACATCGAGGCGGCCCGCCGGCACCCGGGCACGGTGTGGGCCACCGCAGGGGTCCACCCGCACGACGCCAAGGACGGCCTCGAAGGGCTGGAGGCCCTGCTGGGCGAGCCCGAGGTGGTGGCCGTGGGGGAGTGCGGCCTCGACTTCCACTACGACCACTCGCCCCGCGACCAGCAGCGCGAGGCCTTCGCCGCCCAGATCGCCCTGGCCCACCAGCACGACCTCGCCCTCGTGATCCACACCCGGGAGGCCTGGCCGGAGACCTTCGACGTGCTGGCCGCCGAAGGGATGCCCGAGCGCACCGTCTTCCACTGCTTCACGGGCGGGCCCGACGAAGCCCGTCGCTGCCTCGACCTGGGGGCGGTGCTCTCCTTCAGCGGCATCGTGACGTTCCCCTCGGCCGCCGAGCTGCACGACGCCGCCCGCCTCTGCCCGCTCGACCGCCTGCTGGTCGAGACCGACAGCCCCTACCTCGCCCCGGTGCCGCACCGCGGCCAGCGCAACCGGCCCGAGTGGGTGGTGGCGGTGGGGGCTGCCATCGCCGCCCTGCAGGGGGTCGATGACGACGATGTTGCGGCCGCATCGTGGGCCACGGCGGAGCGCACCTACCGCCTGCCGCCCGTCTGAGCCCGCACCGCCAGCGTTCGGGAAATCACAAGCCGGTAGTTTGCATTTGCGTTACGACGCTGCGTAACGTGCTCTCCGATGTCTTCCAGGTCCCAGCGGCATGCGCCGCGCCACCTCGCCGGCACCCCCCGGGCCGAGTGGGTGGCGCCGGCCGCCGAGCTCGATCCGGCCGACGACGTCGACCTCCTCGAGGTCACGCCGGTGGCCCGGGTGCAGCGCAGCCGCCTCGCCTTCGCGGTGAGCGTCACGCTGGCCGCCCTGCCGCTGCTCGTGCTCGACAACATGCCCGCCACCGCCGGCACCGACCAGCAGCCCGTCGAGGTGCAGGCCGCCGCCGCCCCCGACGAGTCGTCGTCCTCGCTGGAGACCACCAGCACCACCGAGGCGCCCACCACCACGACCACCGAGGCGCCCACCACCACGGTGGCCCCGAGCACGACCGCCGCCGAGGCGACCACCACCACCGAGGAGGAGGAGGCGCCGGCCGTGCAGGCCCTGGCCGCCCCCGCCCCCACCGAGGCCCCGGCCCCGCCGCCGACCGCACCCCCCACCACGGCGGCCCCCGCCCCGCCGCCGCCCTCCGTCGGCGACCCGAGCGACCCGGCCACCTGGGACCGCCTCGCCCAGTGCGAGTCGCACGGCCGCTGGGACCTCAACACCGGCAACGGCTACTACGGCGGCCTCCAGTTCTCCCTCGGCTCCTGGCAGGGCGTGGGCGGCACGGGCTACCCGCACCAGGCGTCGCGGGCCGAGCAGATCAAGCGCGGCCAGATCCTCCAGGCCCGCTACGGCTGGGGCCAGTGGCCCCACTGCAGCGCCGAGCTCGGCTACCGCTGACCCACCCGGGTCCCCGGCCCCCCGGGCGGCCCATCCCCGATCCGGCGTCGTCACGCCCTGATCCGACGCCAGGGCTGACCGGCGCGCCCAGCAGCCGGCCCATCCCAGATCCGACGCCCGATGCGGGCCCGAGGAGCGTGCAGCGGGCAGGCTGGCGGGCGTGACCCACTCGCCGACCGCGCTGCGGGCCCTGCTCACCGAGCACGGGCTCGACCCGTCCCGGGCGCTCGGCCAGAACTTCGTGGTCGACGCCAACACGGTGCGTCGCATCGTGCGGCTGGCCGGCGTGCAGGCGGGCGACCGGGTGGTGGAGGTGGGCGCCGGGCTGGGGTCGCTCACGTTGGCCCTGCTCGAGGTGGGCGCCGAGGTGACCGCCATCGAGGTCGACCGCCACCTGCTGCCGGTGCTGCGCTCGGTCGTGGAGCCGGCCGGCGCCACCGTGGTGGCCGGCGACGCCATGGAGCTGGACTGGGACGCCCTCCTCGGGCCGGCGGGCGGCGAACGCCCCTGGTCGCTGGTGGCCAACCTGCCGTACAACATCGCCACGCCGCTGGTCCTCGACCTGCTGGCCGGCGTGCCGGCCATCGAGCGCATGCTGGTCATGGTGCAGCTGGAGGTGGGGGAGCGCCTGGCCGCCGGGCCGGGCACCAAGGCCTACGGCATCCCCTCGGTGAAGGCGGCCTGGTGGGCCGACGCCGAGGTGGTCGGCACGGTGTCGCCGTCGGTGTTCCTGCCCCAGCCCCGGGTGGCCTCGGGCCTGGTCGACCTGCGGCGCCGCCAGCCGCCCGGCGACGACGCCACCCGCGCCCGGGTCTTCCAGCTCGTGGAGGCCGGCTTCGGGCAGCGCCGCAAGATGCTGCGCCGCTCGCTGGCCGCCCTGGTCGAGCCCGGGCAGCTCGAGGCCGCCGGGATCCGGCCCGAGGCCCGCGCCGAGGAGCTCACCCTCGAGGACTGGCTCCGCCTCGCCGCTGCGTCCCCCGCCTGACCGCCACGCCGTGCGCCGCCCGGTGCCGCCGCCGCCCGGCCCGACGACGGGGCGGCGCCCGCCGTCGGTAGGGTGAGGAGATCCCGCCGGCGTCCGGTGGGGGCCGACGAGGGTGTCCCGTACCGGGTGGTGCGAAGACGGGGCTCGGGAGGTCGTCGTGCCCTGGATCATCCTGACCGTCGCCGGTCTGCTCGAGGTCGCCTGGGCATCGGTGCTGCCATCGACCCAGGGGCTCACCCGACCGGTGCCCACCGTCGCCTTCCTTGTCCTCCTGGCCGGCAGCATGCTGGCGCTGGCCAAGGCCGCCGAGTCGATCCCGATCGGCACCGCCTACGGCATCTGGGTGGGGATCGGGGCCGTGGGGACGGCGCTGGTGGGCGTGGCCCTCCACGGCGATCCCGCCACGCCGGCCCGCCTGGGCTTCCTGGCGCTGCTCGTGATCGCCGTGGTGGGCCTGGAGTCCACCGCCGGCCACTGAGCGACCGACAGGGGCCGCGGCGCTCCACCGCCGTAGGGTGCGAGCACCGTGCCTGATGTCGTGCAAGCCCCCGCCAAGCTCACCTGCTCGCTGCGCGTCGTGGGGGTGCAGCGCAACGGCTACCACCTGATCGACGCCGAGATGGTCACCCTCTCGCTCGCCGACACCCTCACCTTCACCGAGGGCGACGGCCTGGAGGTGGTGGGCGCCACGCCCGACGTCACGGCCGACGACGACAACCTCGTCGCCCGGGCCCTGCGCGCCGTGCAGCGCACGGCCCACGTGCTGGTCGACAAGCGCATCCCCTCCGGCGCCGGCCTCGGAGGCGGTTCGTCCGACGCAGCGGCCGTGCTGCGCTGGGCGGGCGTCACCGACCTCGGCGTGGCCATCGGCCTCGGGGCCGACGTGCCGTTCTGCCTGGTGGGCGGGCGGGCCCGGGTCACCGGCGTGGGCGAGCAGGTCGAGCCGCTGCCGTTCGAGGCCCGCACGTACACGCTGCTCACGCCGCCCCTGCACTGCGCCACCCCGGCCGTGTACCGGGCGTGGGACGCCCTCGACGGCCCGACCGCCGAGGGACCCAACGACCTCGAGCCGGCGGCCCTGCTGGTGGCGCCCGAGCTGGCCCAGTGGCGCGACCGCCTCGGCGACGCCACCGGCCAGACGCCCGTCCTCGCCGGCAGTGGCAGCACCTGGTTCGTGGAGGGCGAGCACGAGGGCGACGGCTTCGTCGTCGCCCACACCGTCCCCGCCTCCCCCTGAAACCTCGATCAGGAGGCATTGAGCATCAAGCGAGGTTGACGAGCCCAGCGGGCCTGCCAGGACCTGTCAGTGCACGTCCAGGGCTGGCCGTCCCCCCGGCAGCGACTGGCACCAGCTGGAGAGGGCCGGCGACCCCTGGCCCGACCTGCTCCACGCCAGCGGCCGGGTCCGCACGACATCGTGACCCTGCGGCAGAATGGCGCGGTGCCGAGGCCCGAGTCCGCCGAGGAGCGTGCCTGCATCGCCACGGAGGCGGCGATGCGCAACCGAGCCGTCAACGGCGTGCACCAGAGCCCAGAGGAGACGGAGCGCACCGTACGAGCGCTCGTGCGAGCGCCGATGGCCGCCTGGCTGGCCGAGCGGCTCGCTCGCCCCGATCCGGGGCCCATCCCGGGGCCACCTGATGTCGTGATCTGAGGCGGTCAGTCAGGGGCGGCGGGGAGGCGGACGGCGGCCGACACGATCGCGGCGGTGCCGGAGATGGCGACCAGGGCGATGGTGCGGGTGGTGGCGTCGCTGAGGGCACCCATGGCCGGGGAGCCCAGCAGCATCCCGGCACGGGCACCGGAGGAGAAGAGCGCCACGCCACGAGGCCCGGCCAGCTCGCCGGCCCGGCGCACCGCCATCGGGAACAGCGACGACGCCCCCAGCCCCACGATGGCCAGGCCCAGGGCCGCTACCAGCTCGGTCGGGCTGGTGGCCAGCACGACGAGCCCCACCAGGGCCAGCTGCGCCCCCGACCGGCGGGTGGTCTCCGGGCCCACGCGATCGACCACCACGTCGCCCGACAGCCGGCCCACCACCATCCCGGCCGTGAACGCCACGAAGCCGAGGCCGGCGGCGCCGGTGCCCAGGTCGAAGCGCTGGGCCATCACCAGCGCAGCCCACTCGGTGGGCGGCATCTCGGTCAGCACCGCCGCCGCCCCCATGGCCAGCAGCACCGGCCCCCGGGACCTGCGGACGGATCCGGCCGGCGTCCGGACGTCAGCGTCCACGGCACCGGTGGTGTGCGGGGTGGCGGGGTGGCTGGCGCCGGCCACGACCCGGCCGGCCGGGGTCGACGGCAGCAGGCGGGGCGCCGCCACCAGGCACACGGCGGCCAGCACCGCGGCGGTGATCGACAGCTGCAGCGTGAACGACACGTCGGCGGCCGCGGCCCGGCTGGCCACCAGCCCGCCCGACAGCGTGCCCAGCGACCATGCCGCGTGCAGCCGCGACAGCATCGAGCGGCTGATGCGGGCCTGGAGCTCGACGCCCTGGGCGTTCTGGGCCACGTCGGTGACGCCGTCGAGGGCCCCGACGGCCAGCAGCACGGCGAAGAGCACCGCCGGCGACGGGGCCACCGCGATGAGCGGGATCAGGCCGGACAGGGCGATCGACGTCGCCACCATCGTGGGCCGGCTGCCGAAGCGCTCCACCAGCCGCCCGCTGGCCAGGCTCATGGCGAGGCCGCCGATCCCGCCGCCGAGGAGGGTGAGGCCGAGCGCGGCGTCGCCCACGTCGAGCGCCTCGCGCACCTCGGGCAGCCGGGGCACCCAGGAGCCGAAGGCGAAGCCGTTGACGGCGAACATGGCCCCGATGGCGACGGCGGTCGTGCGCAGTCGCACCGGGGAGCTCACCACCCGATGCTGGCACGCCGCCCCGGCGCCCTCACCACCGCACCCCGTGCATCGGCGTCAGGGATCGGCTGAGCGGGCCCCCGGGGCTCGGGGCCCGGTGGCCGTGACGCGCGCCGACCGCCTCCCGGGGGAGGCGGTCGGTCGTCGAGATCGGTTGTGCGTGGGGGCGGGCCGGCTACTTGCCGGCGGCCCGGCGCTGCCAACGCGTGCGCTTCAGCATCTTCTTGTGCTTCTTCTTGCGCATGCGCTTGCGGCGCTTCTTGATCAGTGAACCCATGAGGCTGGCCACGCTACCGGCGCAGCGGTGCGGCGCGCCAAAGCCGGCCCGAGCGGGCCGGGGGTGTGATCGCCGCCGGAGCCGGGCATGCTCGTCGGCATGACTGACGCCCTCACGGCGGGTGGGATCAGCCAGCGCTTCGGCGACCGAACGGTGCTCGAGGGGATCGACCTCGAGGTGCCCGCGGGGAAGGTCATCGGCCTCCTCGGTCCCAACGGAGCCGGCAAGACCACCCTCATGCGCATCCTCTTCGGGGTGCTGAAGCCCGATGCCGGCACCGTCACCTGGCGGGGACGGGAGGCCACCGCCGCCGACCGCCGGTCATGGGGGTACATGCCCCAGGAGCGGGGCCTCTACCGGGACATGAAGGTGCTCGACCAGCTCACGTGGCTGGCCCGCCTGCACGACCTCGACGCCGACACCGGCCGCCAGCGGGCCCGGCGCCTGCTCGAGCAGCTGGGCCTGGGCGACCGGGCCGACGACAAGGTCCAGGACCTCTCCGGCGGCATGGCCCAGCGGGTGCAGCTGGCCGCCGCCATGGTCCACGAGCCGCCCCTCCTGGTGCTCGACGAGCCCTTCTCGGGCCTCGACCCGGTCGCCGTCGAGTTCCTGACCGCCGTCATCAACGAGCACGTGGAGGCCGGCCGGAACCTGCTGTTCTCCAGCCACCAGCTCGACCTGGTGGAGGACCTCTGCGAGCGCATCACGCTCGTGAACCACGGCCGGGTGGTGCTCGAGGGCGACGTGCGTCGCCTCAAGGCCGACAGCCCCGACCGCTACCTCCGGGTCGGCGTCGACGTGGACCCGGCGTGGCTGGCCGGCGTCCCCGCCGAGCTGGCCAGCTCCAACGCGGCCGGCGCCCGGCTCCGCCTGGCCCCCGGCGCCGATCCGGCGGCCGTCCTCGACGCCGTGCGGGCCCACGGCCCGGTGGGCGACTTCGGGGTGGAGTCGCCCAGCCTGTCCGAGCTGTTCCTGGCCGCCACCGGCGAGTCGACCAGCGAGGCCGAGGCCGCCCACGAGGCGCGAGCTGCGGCCGCCTCGAGCGCCGACGGCCGCGACGCCGCGGTGCCAGCCGGCGATCCGGTGGAGGTCGAGCGATGAGCCTGCGCCAGCGCCCCCTGTGGCTGGTGGCCGAGCGCGAGGTCACCGAGGCGACGCGCCGGAAGTCGTTCTGGATCACCCTCGGCGTGCTGGTGGCCATCTCGGCTGCCGCCATGATCCTCCCCGACGTGCTCGCCAGCGACGACGACCCCTCCTACGAGGTGGCCGTCTTCGACATCAGCCCCGCCCTCGAGCCGGCCCTCACCGATGCGGTGGCCGCCATCGACGGCGAGCTCGAGGTGGTGCCGGTCGACTCCGAGGCCGCCGCCACCCTGGCGGTGGAGGACGGCGATGCCGACGTCGCCGTGGTTGGCGCGCAGGAGCCCACGATCATCGTCACGTCCGGCGAGCAGGACCGCCTGGTGGGCGCCGTCCGCCAGGCCCTGGCCGCCACCACCGCGGTCGAGCGCCTCGAGGAGGCCGGCCTCGACGCGGAGGAGATCGCCGGCGTGCTGCAGGCCCCCGCGCCCCGGCTCGAGCTGCTCGACGCCGGCGGCGACGCCCGCCGCGGCGCGGCGTTCATCCTGTCGCTGGCCATGTACCTGATCCTGATCCTGGTCATGACCCAGGTGGCCAACGGCGTGGCGGTGGAGAAGTCGAACCGCATCAGCGAGGTGCTGCTGCCGATCGTGTCGCCCACGTCGCTGCTGTTCGGCAAGGTGCTGGGCATCGGGTGCATCGGGGTGATCACGGTCCTCGCCGGTGCGTCGCCGATCCTCGTGAAGCTGACCCTCGGCGGTGATCTGCCCGAGGGCCTCGGTGGTGCGCTTGCCGGTGGCGGCGCCTGGTTCCTGCTCGGCCTGGCCCTCTACCTGGTGCTGGCCGGCGCCCTGGCCGCCCTGGTGGAGCGCACGGAGGAGGCCGCGCAGGCCGTCGGCCCGCTCAACATCATCCTGATCGGCGCCTACCTCGTGGGCGGCTCGGCGCCCGAGACCACCGTCTCCCAGGTGCTCGGGTACATCCCGCTCACCTCGCCGATGGTGATGCCGTCGCGCATCGCCGTGGGCGCGGCCTCGGGCCTCGAGATCGTCATCTCGCTGGTGCTCGGCGTGCTGGCCGTGGTCGTGGCGGTCCGCTTCGGCTCGGTCGTCTACCGGCGGGCCATCGTGCGCACCGGTCAGCGCCTCAAGGTGCGCGACGTGCTCAGCACCTCCTGATCGCCACCGGCTGCGGGGAGCCGGGCAGCCGCTGGGCCTAACCTGACCCCCACCCGATCGGGGGTAGTTCAACTGGTAGAACACCGGCCTTTGGAGCCGGCTGTTGGAGGTTCGAGCCCTCCCCCCCGAGCCATGGCCACCGCCCCCAGCGCCACCCCCCAGCCCACGTCCCGCTCCGGTCCCGGCTGCCTCTTCTTCGGCATCGCCTTCCCGGTGGTGATCATCCTCGGGTTCGTGATCGGGTCGATCCTCAACCCGGGCGACGAGCCCGGCGACACCGTCGTCACGCTGGCCGACGGCACGTTCGACGGCCAGGACTGGCGCGTCGACGCCGTGCTCGACGTGGAGGGCGACAGCTGCGCCTTCCTCTTCGTCGACGACGACGAGGAGGGCCTCAACGGCGCCTGCACCCTCACGCCCCAGGACGTCACCTTCGGCGACCAGACCGTGGTGTTCGGCAAGGCCGGCTCCGACACCACCGTGGTGCGGGTGGAGCTCGACACCGGCGACGTCGTGGAGATCGACACCGTGGTGGCCGAGGGCATCGAGGGCCGCTTCTACGCCGAGATCGTCCCCGGCGACGTCGACGCCGCCGGCCTCGCCCCCTGACCCGGCCCACCCCTCCGCTTCTGTGTGCGTGCAGCACCGCCGGGCGGTCGTCAGCGCACAGAGAAGCGGTGGTCTTGGCTGCGGGAACGAGCGCGCGCCACACCGCCGGCTGGAAGCGGTAGACCTGTGGGCATGACCGAGCGACGGCTCTCCGCGGTGGTGCTGGCGGCCGGCGAGGGCTCCCGGATGCGCTCCGCCCGCCCCAAGCCCCTCCACCTGCTCTGTGGGCGGGCCATGGTGCTCTACGTCCTCGACGCCCTCCCGGCCGACGAGGTCGACCGGGCCGTGGTGGTGGTGGGTCACGGCGCCGAGCGAGTCACCAAGAAGCTCACCGAGGACAACGCCGGCCTGCGCCTCGAGTTCGTGGAGCAGACCGTGCAGCGCGGCACGGGCGACGCGGTGGCGGTGGGGCTCACCGGCCTGCCCGACGAGCTCGACGACGACCACGACGTCCTCGTGCTGCTCGGCGACACCCCGCTGCTGCGGCCCGCCACCATCGCCGCCCTCATCGAGGAGCACCGTCGCTCCGAGGCCGCCTGCACGATCCTCACGGCCCGCCTCGCCGACCCCACCGGGTACGGGCGCATCGTGCGCGTCGGCAAGGACGACCGCATCGCCCGCATCGTGGAGCAGCGCGACGCCGCTCCCGACGAGCTCGAGATCGACGAGATCAACACCGGCATCTTCTGCTTCCGGCGCAGCCTGCTGTCGCCGGCGCTGCGCATGATCCGCCCCGACAACGTGCAGGGCGAGCTGTACCTGACCGACGTGGTGGAGGTGCTGGCCGACGCCGGCCACAAGGTGATGTCGGTGGTGGCCGCCGACCCCGACGAGACCCACGGCATCAACGACCGCGCCCAGCTGGCGGCCGCCGAGGCCGAGCTGCGCCGCCGCACCAACCGGGCGTGGCTGGCCCAGGGCGTCACGATGGTCGACCCCGCCGCCACCTACATCGACACCACCGTGGTGCTGGCCGCCGACGTCACCATCTTCCCGGGCGCCATCCTCCAGGGCCGCACCTCGATCGGCGAGGGCGTGGAGATCGGCCCCGGCTGCCGCCTCGTCGACTGCACGGTCGGCGAGCACACCACGCTCCAGCACACGGTCGCCCACCTGAGCCACATCGGCGCCGACTGCGAGGTCGGGCCCTACGCGGTGCTGGAGCCTGGCGCCGACATCCCGTCGGGCACCCGCACCGGGCCGTTCTACACTGCAGGAGCGACGGCCGGTCCGGAGGACTGACCCGAGCACACCATCCGCCCACTCCGGTACCGAGGGGACCCATGGAGCTGGTCACGAAGAAGCGGCTGCACCTGCTGGCGGGGCGGTCGAACCTCCCGTTGGCCACCGACATCGCCGACCACCTCGGCGTGGAGCTCGGGCACCCGAACCTGGTGGAGTTCGCCAACGGCGAGATCCACTCGAAGCTCGGCGAGAACGTGCGGGGCGCGGATGTGTTCATCATCCAGACCCACTGCTCGGCCGAGGGGCTGTCGGTGAACGACGTGATCATGGAGCAGCTGATCATGATCGACGCCGCCCGCCGCGCCTCCGCCAAGCGCATCACGGCGGTCATCCCGAACTACGGCTACGCCCGCCAGGACCGCAAGGCCGAGGGGCGCGAGCCGATCACCGCCAAGCTGGTGGCCAACATGTTCACCGCCGCGGGGGCCAACCGCCTCATGTCGGTCGACCTGCACTCCGGCCAGATCCAAGGCTTCTTCGACGGCCCGGTCGACCACCTCACCGCCATGCCGGTGCTGGTCGACTACATCAAGGCCCACCTGCCCGACGACCTCGTGGTGGTGTCGCCCGACGCCGGCCGGGTGAAGGTGGCCGAGCGGTACACCAACCAGCTCAACGCCGATCTCGCCATCGTGCACAAGCGCCGCGTGAAGGGCGTGAAGAACACGGTGGAGGCGGTGGAGATCGTCGGCGACGTCGACGGCCGCACCTGCGTGATCATCGACGACATGATCGACACCGGCGGCACGATCTGCGCGGCGGCCGACCAGCTCCGCGAGCGCGGCGCCGCCGAGATCTTCGCCCTCGCCACCCATGGCGTGCTCTCCGGCCCGGCCATCGACCGCTTCAAGAACTCGGTCATCACGAAGGTGATCATCACCGACACCCTCCCGCTGCCCAGCGAGAAGCAGATCGACAAGATCGAGGTGCTGTCGGTGGCCAAGATCCTGGCCGAGACCATCGACGCCGTCTTCGAGGACAAGAGCGTCAGCGAGATCTTCGACGGCGCCAACCAGAACTAGCCCCCTTCCGTTCTCCGTGCGCTCAGCACCGCCATGCGGTCGTGAGCGCACACAGGAGCGGTGGGGTCGGGGTCAGAGGTGGTCGGCCAGGACCTCGGTGAGCTCGTCGAGCTGGGCGAGGTCGGTCGACGTGGGGACGAGCTGGATCTCGTCGTAGCCGGCGGCCTCGGCGGCCTCCACCGCGGCCCGCACGGCGTCGGGCCCGGCTGACGTGCACGACGCCGCCAGGGCGCCGGCCAGCTCAGGCCCGAACACGCCGAGGTAGTGGCGGGCGTAGGCCTGGAGCTGCTCGAGGGGCTGCGGGCCGAGCCCGATCCACCAGCTGGTCATCAGCGTGGGCGCCTCGTCTCGCCCGGCCGCCTCCCACGCCTGGTGGGTGCGATCCACGGCGGCACCGAGCGAGGCGGGCGTGGGGTCGAGCTCGAAGTGGTCGATGCCGTCGGCCCACACCGCGCTGCGGGCGATCGACTTGGGGCCGACGCCGGCCGAGATGATCGGGATCGAGCGGGTCGGTGGCGGGCCGACGGGGTCGAGGCCCTGGGCCGGCGGCTCGCCGTCCCACAGCCGGCGCAGGCGGGCCACCTGGTCGTCGAGGCGGGACCAGCGGCGCTCGAAGGGGCGGCCCAGCGCCTGGTAGTCCTCGGCCCGGCCGCCCACCCCGACGCCGAGCACGGCCCGCCCGCCCGAGAGCAGGTCGAGGGTGGCCATCTGCTTGGCCACCCACACCTCGCTGTGCAGCGGCAGCACGACGACCGACGCGGCGATGTCGACGCGCTCGGTCACGGCGGCGGCGGCCGACAGGACCGAGAACATCTCGAGGTTGCGGTAGGCGATGCGCTCGCCGAAGCCGATGGTGGCGTAGCCGTCGGCCTCGATGCGGCGGGCCCAGCCGAGCACACCGTCCCGGTCGAGGCCGTCGAGCATGGCGGGCAGGGCCAGTCCGATGCGCATGGCCGCCGATCCTGCCAGGTCCGCCGACCTCCCCGGCAGGGCGAGGGTCAGCTGAGGTGGGTGGCGTGCTCGGCGCTGGGGGCGGCGGGTTGGCCGACGGCGCTGGGGCGGTAGCGCACGAGGGCGGCGGTGGTGTCGTCGAGGATGTCGCCCTCCTGGAAGTCGAGGGCGGCACGGGCGAGGCGGCGCACCAGCTCCGACGGCCGCAGGCCGGCCCGGAACAGCTCGCCGGCCATCTCCAGCATGCGGTCGGTGCCGAACTCCTCGCCGGCGGGGTTGCGGCCCTCGTACAGGCCGTCGGAGTGCAGCAGGAGCGCCTCCCCCGGCTCCAGGCGCAGCTCCGTCGGCTCGTAGGAGCTCGGCCCGAGGCCGAGCGGCAGGCCGGGGCGGACGGGCACCACCTCGGCGGGGCCCTCGGGGCGCAGCAGCAGGGGCGGCGGGTGGCCGGCGGTGAGGATGGTGGCCAGGCCGTCGTCGAGGTCGAGCGTCACCACCTGGGCGGTGGTGAAGCGGCCCTTGCCGAACTGGGCGGCCGTCGCCAGGTCGACCAGCTCGAGGCCCTCGAGGGCGCTGAGGCCGTTGCGGCGGGCGTTGCGGAACCCGCCGATGGCGATGTTGGCCAGGCGGCTGGCCTGCAGGCCGTGGCCCATGGCGTCGAACACGCCGACGATGGCGCAGTGGGTGCTGACGGCGTAGTCGAAGGCGTCGCCGGCCACGAGGTGCGATGGCTGCAGCACGCCCGCCACGCCGACCTGGGGCGAGCTGAAGGTGAGCGGCGGCAGCATCGACCAGCGCATCTCGGCGGCCAGGCTCATGGTGGAGCGGCGCCGGGTGCGGGCGATGAGGTCGCCGTAGGTCTCCTTCGACATCACCAGCTCGCCGAGCATGGAGGTGAGCACCAGCCAGTCGTCGAGCGGCACGTCGCCGTCGTCGACGACGCCGAGCACGCCGAGCCGCTCGGCCGAGTCGAGCACTGGCAGCCACGCTCGCCGTCGGCCGCTCGGGTCGGGGGCCTCGACCACCGGCTCCTGGGTGCGGAAGGCGAGGCCGGGGTGGCTGTCCTCCACGCTCTCGGTGGCACCGCCGGTGCCGTCGGAGGTGAGCTCGTGCAGGTCCACCTGGTCGAGGTCGACCAGCAGCAGCGTGATCTCGGTGCCGGGCACGTGCTCGTCGACGAGCCCGGTGAGCGTGTCCATGAGGTCGTCGGGGAACAGGCCGTAGGTGGCGCGGAGGAGGCCCCGGACCACGCCGTCGATCGCACGCGACGGGTCCGGAGCGGGGGCTGGCTCGGAGGGCATGCTCAGCAACCTGCCCATTCCGGGCGTCGAGCACTCGCCCGGTCGACGCCCCCGCTGGCTACGGTGCGCGGCGTGGACGAGGCCGACGCGCTCTATGCCGTGCCCCCCGAGGACTTCGTGGCCGCCCGCAACGCCCTGACCAAGGAGCTGAAGGCCGCCGGCCGCAAGGACGACGCCGCCGTGGTGGCCAAGCTGCGCCGCCCCAGCCCGGCGGCCTGGGCGCTCAACCAGGTGGCCCGGTCGTTGCCCGACCTGCTGGGCGCCGCCCTGGAGGCTGGCGCTGCGCTCCGCCAGGCCAGCGACGCCATCGCGGCCGGGGAGGCGGCCGACCTGCGCGCCGCCACCACCGAGGAGCGCACGGCCGCCACAGCGGTGGCCAAGGCGGCCGGCGAGCACCTGGGTGGGCGGGCCGATGCGCTGCGCTCCTCGCTGCTGGCCACGCTGCGGGCCGCCGCCCTCGACGACGCCGTGGCCGAACAGCTCCGGAACGGCACGCTGGCCATCGACGTGGAGCAGCCCGGCTTCGGCTTCGGCGCCGAGGTGGAGGGCCCGCCCACGCTCACGCTCGTCCCCCCGCTCGAGCCGTCCACCCGCCGGTCGTCCAGCCGGAAGCCCGAGCCGGCGAAGGGCAAGCCGACCAAGGGCTCGACCGCCAAGGGCACCGGCACCAAGGCCGCCTCGAAGGGCAACGGCCCGGCCGGCAAGGCCGAGGATGCCGACGACGCCGACGTGCCGCTCACCAAGGCGCAGCGGGCCAAGGCCGAGAAGGCGGCGGCGGCGCGCGCAGCGGAGGAGGCCGAGGCCGAGCGTGAGGCGGCCGAGCGCGAGGCGGCCAAGGAGCAGCGGGCCCAGGAGCGGGCGCGGCGCAAGGAGCTGGCGGCGCAGCGGGAGCGGGCTGACCGGCTGGAGCGGACGGCGGCGCGGCTGGTCAAGGAGGCCGAGCAGGCGGAGGCCGAGGCCACCGAGGCGCGGGCCACGGCCGACGCGGCGACCGAGCGGGCCGCCGAGGCGCGACAGGCCGTGGCCGACCTCGAGGCCGACGCCCGGTAGCTCGCCGGCCGGCTCGGGTCCGACGACCCGGTGCCACCCGACGCAGGTGCGATGATGACCGCCGTGCCGGTCGGGGGCGTGCGGCCCCGCCGCCGGCGCGACGACCATCGACGAGCGACCGGACCCCCATGACCATCTTCGACGACCTTCGCGCCAGCCACGAGGTCCAGCGCTCGCTGGCTCGCACGATGACGCACGGGCGAGCGTCGGCGGAGAGCCGCCGAGCGGCCTTCCTCGCCCTGGCCAGAGAGCTCGACGCCCACGCCGCTGCCGAGGAGCGCCACCTGTACGTGCCCCTGCTGATGGACGATGCCGGGCTCTCCGTGAGCCGCCACGCCCTCGCCGACCACCACAAGGCCGACAAGCTGGTGGAGGAGCTGCGAGGCGTCGACCCCACCACCGAGGCGTTCGGCGATCTCGCCCGAGAGCTGTCGGCCGAGGTGCGCGACCACCTCGACGAAGAGGAGCACGGCACCTTCCAGCTGGCGGGGAAGCTCCTCAGCAAGGCCCGCCAGCGCGAGCTGGCCGCCGGCTACCGGGCGGAGTACGCCAAGCGCGGCGGCCCGCACCAGGTCTGACCCGCCCGGCTCCGTTCGGCGGCGGCCTTGGTGGCCGACACCGCCCCCCAGTAGCCTCTCTCGGTCACACAACCGAACGAATTGCGCTCCGGCGCGATCTCAGACGTAGGAGCTTCCGATGGCCGAGATCATCCTCTCAGCAACCCCGCGCCCGCCCCAGGGCACCCGCAGCGTCCGCCGCCTCCGTGCCGAGGGGAAGGTGCCCGGCGTGCTCTACGGCCTCGACGCCGACCCGGTGCCGCTGTCGGTCGAGTGGCGTGAGCTGCGCCTGGCGCTCATCACCGAGCAGGGCCTCAACGCGATCATCAACATCGAGGTCGACGGCGAGAAGACCCCCACCCTGGTGAAGGACATGCAGCGCCACCCGGTGCGCCGCAACGTGCTCCACGTCGACTTCATCCGCGTCGACCTCGACAAGACCGTCGACGTCGAGGTGTCGATCTCCCTCGAGGGCGAGGCCGAGAAGGTCGGCCGTGAGGGTGGCGTGGTCGATCAGGTGCTGACCTCGCTGATGATCACCGCCAAGCCGGCCGACATCCCGTCGGGCCTGACCGTCGACATCTCCGGCCTGGAGATCGGCGAGGCGCTGCGGGTGAGCGACATCAGCCTGCCCGAGGGCGTCACCACCTCCGTCGACCCCGAGGACGCGGTCGTGACCGCCAGCCACGGCGTCTCCGAGGAGGAGCTGGAGGCCGCCGAGGCCGAGGTGGCCGGCGATGTCGACGAGCCCGGCGATGCCGAGGGCGGCGACGATGCCGAGGCCAGCGATGGCGACGCCGAGGGTGGCGACGACGCCGACGGTGGCGACGAGGGCTGAGCCCCTGGTCCTGCCGTCGAGCCCGACTGCGACCCCACACCCCGACCTGACCCCACCCAGCATCTTGCGGCACCTCTCGACGAAGACCGTGAGGATGTGCCGCAAGATGCACGGGGTGGGGCGCGGTCGGGGCGGCGTGGGTGAGGTGAGCTGATGTTCCGACGACGAGGCGGAAACCTGCCCGAGCGGCGCGGCACCCCGGCCGACCTGCTCGTGGTGGGCCTGGCCAACCCGGGCCCGGAGTACGTCGGCACCCGCCACAACGTGGGGGAGGAGGTCGTGGCGATCCTGGCGATGCGCCACGGCGGCGCCCTGCGCAAGGCCAAGGAGCGGGCCATGGCCGACGAGGTCAACGTGGCCGGCAAGCGGATGGCCCTGGCCGTGCCGATGACCTACATGAACCTCAGCGGCGAGGCGGTGGCCCCGCTGGTGCGCCGCCACGGCATCACCGACCCGCACGACCTCGTGATCGTGCACGACGAGCTCGACCTGCCGGTGGGGCGCATGAAGCTGAAGCTCGGTGGCGGCCTGGCCGGCAACAACGGCCTCAAGTCCATCAAGGCCCATCTGCACACCGACGACTTCGCCCGCATCCGCATCGGCATCGGCAAGCCGCCGGGCCGCGCGCAGGGCGCCGACCACGTTCTCAAGCGGCCCGGCAAGGCCGACCGGGCCGAGCTCGACATCGTGGTGCAGGAGGCCGCCGACGCCGTGGAGATGATCCTGGCCGAGGGCTTCGCCGCCGCCATGAACCGCTACAACACCCGCCCCGAACCGGCCTGAGGCGTCGGGGCGCTCAGGCGCTCCAGGCCCGCCGGAGGTTGCGGAGCGACTCGGCGGCCCGATGGGTGACCGCCGTGTGGCCGGGTTCGTCGGCCACCACCGGAGCGAGCGCGTCGGCCACGTCGGCCATGGCGGCTTCGACGGCGGCGGGCACGAGCCGGGCCAAGGCGTCCTCGACCAGCCCGGGCAGCAGCTGCTCGATGGACCGGTCGACCGCCAGCGTGATGGCGTCGACGACGGCCGGATCCAGCTCCACCGGCGGGGCGGCCGGGGTCGGTGCGCCCAGGCGGGGCTGGCGGGCGGTCACCCGCCGCATCGGGTCGACGACCTGGCGCTCCACCTGCTCGCCCAGCATGGCGGCCAGCTCCTCCTGGAGCGACCCGACGCGGTCGGTCGGCTCGGGTACGTGTGATGACATCGGTGGTCCCTCCCAGCCGGGATCGTGCTCGGTACCAGCGATGACCGCCCGGTTCGCCCTGGTCCCACCCGGATCCACGAGTCTGGCCGACTCCGCCGCGATGTGCCATGCGGCGAGCAGCATGCGCGCTCAGCAGAGGAAGGAGATGTCGCTCATCCCGACCCACTGGTTCTGCCCGCCGCTCTGGTTGCCGTTCTGGTAGCGGATCTGGAACGACGTGATCGGGCCGTTGTGGCCCAGCTGGAGGTTGCCGGTGCCGGCGTTCTCGTTGACGTTGTTGTTGTTGTTGTTGTTCCTGAACCGGTTGGTGTTCCCTCCGCCTCCCTGCTGGACGGTGCTGCCGGCTGGGATGACGTGCGTGAACCCTGGTGTCAGCACATAGATCTCATCTCGCCAGGCATCCTCCACAGTGTCGATGTCGAAGAGCCGGAACGACAGCAGGGACACGGGGTTGCTGAAGGCGATGGTGATCGTCTGGAACCGCCCCGAGGCGTTCGGGACCATCTCGAAGCGCAGGTACTTCTGGTTGACGCCTCCTGCGGGCCCGGCGGTCACGCGGCGGTTCGTGGGAAACAGCGTGGTGCCGGGGTTTGCGATGCCGGAGATCGTCACGGTCGTGCCGTTGACGTTGGCGCTGGAAAACGTCGAACCTGTCGTGAAGGTGTCCCAGTCCAGCAGGCCGGGACCGCAGCTGGGGGCCGCCGCCGCGGAGGCCACGCTGTGGAAGGTCGGTGCGGCCCAGAGGGCGGCACCTCCGACGGCCATGCGCTGGAGCAGCGCGCGTCGATCGAGGGGTGTGGTCTGGTCCTGGCGCATCGCCCGCCTCTGGTCGTGATGAGTGGTGTGGTGTCTGGTGTGATCAGTGGTGCAACCAGGCGATCGCCATCGCCCTCCAACTCCTGGCAGCGTAACTGTCGAAACCTTGCCCATCGCGCATCGGGCATCATGGCGGGCATGACGTCACCGATCGCCATCATCGTCGGCCAGGGGTACGTGGGGCTGCCGCTCGCCATGCGCGCCGTGGCGGCGGGCTACGACGTGGTGGGCTACGACGTCGACGAGCACCGGGCGAAGGCGCTGGCCGGCGGGACGTCGTTCGTGGAGGACATCAGCAACGATGAGGTGGCCGCCGCCATCGCCACCGGGCGGTTCCGGGCGACGGCCTCGCTGGAGGGCGTCGAGCGCTTCGACATCGCGGTGATCACGGTGCCCACACCGCTGCGCGAGGGCATCCCCGACCTCACCTTCATCGACGTGGCCGGTGAGCAGCTGGCGCCGTTGCTCACCGCCGGTGCCACGGTGGTGCTCGAGAGCACGACCTACCCCGGCACCACCGAGGAGCGCCTCGCCCCGATCCTGGAGGCCGGCTCGGGCCTGCGGGCCGGCGCCGACTTCCACCTCGGCTACTCGCCCGAGCGCATCGACCCCGGCAACCAGACGTGGACGCTCGTCAACACCCCCAAGGTGGTCAGCGGCATCGACGCCCCCAGCCTCGAGAAGGTGCAGGGCTTCTACGACCAGCTGGTCGACACCACCGTGGCCGTCTCCTCACCGAAGGAGGCCGAGCTCACCAAGCTGCTGGAGAACACCTTCCGCCACGTGAACATCGCGCTGGTGAACGAGCTGGCCATGTTCGCGTCCGACCTCGGGATCGACGTGTGGGAGGCCATCGACGCCGCCTCCACCAAGCCCTTCGGCTACATGCGCTTCACGCCCGGTCCCGGCGTGGGCGGCCACTGCCTGCCCGTCGACCCGAGCTACCTCTCCTGGCAGGTGAAGCGCCGGACGGGCCAGAGCTTCCGCTTCGTGGAGCTGGCCAACGACGTGAACGAGCACATGCCCGACTACGTGGTGCGGCGGGTGGCCAACGCCCTCAACGAGCAGGAGCGCTCCATCAAGGGGAGCCGGGTCCTGCTGCTCGGCATCTCGTTCAAGGCCAACGTGGGCGACTGGCGCGAGAGCCCCAGCCACCGGGTGGCCGAGCTGCTGGCCATCCTCGGCGCCGACCTACGCGCGGCCGACCCGCACGTGGCCCCCGATCGCTTCCCCGCCACGGTCACGCCCGTCGACGCCACCGCCGAGGAGCTGGCGGCCGCCGACGCCGTGGTGCTGCTGGTCGACCACGCCGCCTTCGATCCCGAGCTGATCGTGGCCAACGCCACCTACGTGCTCGACACCAAGGCCCGCCTCCCCGCCGACGCACCGAACGTCGAGCGCCTCTAGCGCACCGCCGCGAAGGTTTCGGTCGCAAGCATCGCGGGCAGCCTGGGGGCATGCCTGACTACGTGACCGACGGCGAGTTCGAGCGCGACGCCGACTACCTCGCCACCCGCATCACCGCCGATGGGCGCGACGGCTTCCCCGTGGAGGCGCACCGCTACCGCCTGGTGGTGGCCCGGGCCTGTCCGTGGGCCAACCGGGCGATCATCGTGCGCCGCCTGCTCGGCCTCGAGCCGGTGCTGTCGATGGCCGTGGCCGGCCCGACCCACGACGAGCGCTCGTGGGACTTCCGGGAGACGACGCCGGACGGGCGCGACCCGATCCTCGGCATCGAGCGCCTGCAGGAGGCCTTCTTCGCCCGTGACCCCGGCTACGAGAAGGGCATCACGGTGCCGGCGATCGTCGACGTCACCACCGGCCAGGTGGTCACCAACGACTACCCGCAGATGACGCTCGACCTCTCCACCGAGTGGACCGACCACCACCGCGCCGGTGCGCCCGACCTGTACCCCGAGGCGATGCGGGCCGAGATGGACGAGGTGATGGAGGCCGTCTACACCGAGGTCAACAACGGCGTGTACCGCTGCGGGTTCGCCGGCTCGCAGGACGCCTACGACAAGGCCTACGACCGCCTCTTCACCCACCTCGACGTGTTGGAGGAGCGGCTGCGCGACCAGCGGTTCCTGATGGGCGAGACCATCACGGAGGCCGACGTGCGCCTCTTCACCACGCTGGCCCGCTTCGACGCCGTCTATCACGGGCACTTCAAGTGCAACCGCACGAAGCTGACCGAGATGCCGGTCCTGTGGGCCTACGCCCGGGACCTGTTCCAGACGCCGGGCTTCGGCGACACCATCGACTTCGACCACATCAAGCGCCACTACTACTGCGTCCACACCGACGTGAACCCCACCGGGATCGTGCCGGCCGGCCCCGACCTGTCGGGCTGGCTCAGCGCCCACGGCCGGGAGGACCTCGGCGGGCGGCCCTTCGGCGACGGCACCCCGCCCGAGCCGCCGCTCGAGGACGAGGTCGTGCCCGAGGAGCACCAGGCCCAGGCCGCCTGAGCGAGCCGGCCCCCAGCGGCCGGTCCGGGATCAGGCGCTGAGGCGGTACCCGGCGCCGCGGATCGTCTGGATGAGGTTGGCCGCCGAGGGGTGGCCGTCGAGCTTGGCCCGCAGCCGGTAGATGTGCTCGGTCACGGTGTCGACGCTCTGCCAGTCGGGGTTCGACGACCACACGAGCTTGAGCAGCTCGGCCCGGCTGAACACCTTGGCGGGCGTCCGGGCCAGGACCGTCAGCAGGTCGAGCTCCTTGGCGGTGAGCTCGAGCTCGCGGCCGTCGAGGGTGACGCGCCGCTCCTCGGGCCGGATCTCGAGCGGCCCGGCGCACAGCACGGGCGAGGGCTCGGCGGTCGCCGTCGCCGCGCGAGCGTGGACGAGGCGCTGGATGCGCAGGGCGACCTCACGGCACTCCATCGGCTTGCAGATGAAGTCGTCGGCTCCGGCCTCGAGGGCCACCACGCGGTGGGCGCTGTCGTGGTGGGCGCTCATGATCAGCACGGGGACGTCGGAGAGCTTGCGGATGGCTCGCAGCACGCTCATCCCAGAGCCCCGGGGCATCATCAGGTCGGCCAGCACGGCGTCGTGGCGGTCCGGATCGAAGGCCACCACTGCCTCCACGCCGTCCACGGCGAGCTCCACCTCGATGCCCTCGAGCTCGAGCCCGACCGCCAGCATCTCCCGCACGCCGGCGTCGTCCTCGGCCAGCAGCACCCGTAGCGGCTGGCTCGAGGTGGGCGGGAGCTCGGACACGACGGACCCTTCGGTGCGGCCGCCCGGCGGTTCCGGGTGGCGATGCTGTGGCATCGGCGGCGCCTGGCCGCCAGGTGAGCAGCGTTGATCCGCGGTTGGGATTGGCTCGATCCGCCGAACGACGCCACCACCTGACCGACACGATGCGCCGGTCGGTCCCGCCCGTCAAGCCGTGCAGAGGTGGGCGACGGCCTGGTCGATCCCGCCGTGCACCAGCCGCTGCACCGGAACCCGCTCGGCCAGCTGGCACAAGGCCTCCAGGCCGGCGACGCCCACCCGCGCCAGGTTGAGGGCGTGCTCCAGGATGGCGATCACGGCTTCCTGGGGCGCCAGATCCTCCGATCTCAACGGGGCCCCGGATTCGTAGCGGGGGAGCACCACCCGGGCCACGGGGCCGACCTCGCCCACCAGCACCGTGCCCCCGGGCCGCAGCTCGCGGGGCGCCACGTTCGGCGACTCGGCCTCCGGGAGGCCCAGGGCGGCCCGGCTGGTCGGGTCGAGCACCAGCGGCTTCGGGTAGGGCACGGCCAGGAGCGACCCGGCCCGCACGCCGACGGCCTCGTCGCTCAGGTAGCCCCAACCGGCCTGCACGAGGGCGGCGGTGAGCGTGGTCTTCCCGGAGCCCGACACGGCGGGCAGCAGCACGATCGAGCCGTCGGGCGCCTGCACGCCGCCCGAGTGCAGGGTGAGGCAGGCGGCGTTGGTGGCGGCGATCTGGTTGAGCGCCGTGGGCAGCACGGTGAGGAGCGCCTCCAGGGAGTCGTAGGAGCGGTCGGCGCCCCGCCCCCGCAGCACCACCGCGCCCGAGGGCTCGGGGACGAGCTCGAGCTCGACGGTGACGGGCCGGGCGTCGTCCGCCGTCGGCCCGAGCAGGGCGTCGACCGCACCCACCAGCGCCGGGTCGTCGCTGCGGAACGCAACGCCGTCGTCGATCACCGCGTGCACAGCGCTGCGGTGGGCTCCCCTGACGGGCACGACGGCCTCGTCGAGCGGCTCGGGCGCGGGCGTGGCGCGCCGCACGAGCCCGGCCTCGGCGAGATCCGCCAGGTAGCCGTTGATGTCGGCGGCCACGGTGGGTGCCGCCGCCCCGGTGATCTCGGCCACCTCGGCGGCCAGCTCGGCGACGGTGGTCGAGCCGTCGCAGGCCTCCCACACCAGCGCTGCGCTGGCGTTGAGCACGTGCGCCGTCTCGCTCACCGTGTCGTAGAGCACGGTGCGGTCGAGGAGCGGTGCGGCGAGCACGCCAGGGGAGGGAGGAGGGAGGGCGGTCAGGCTCCGCACGCTAGGCGGGGAGGGCAGCAGCAGCGGTCGGCGGCGACGCCGATGCTCACGGGTGGGTGATGACCACCGCGCCTGCCGCCCCGGCGCTGCCGGCCGCGCCGCCGGCTCCTGGGCCGCCGATGGTGGCCGCCGCGGCTGCGGCCGTCAGCACACCGGTGGCCAGGCTCGATCCACTGCCCCCACCGCCGCCCGAGGTGCCTTCGAGTCCGTCGACCTCCGTGGCGCCACCACCCTCGCCGCCGCCCCCACCGTGGGCTCCTGCGCCACCACCGCCGCCGCCTCCGCCGCCGGCGACCGAGCCCGACGTGGCGCCCGCACCACCGTTGCCTCCTGCCCCGCCGCTGCCAGCGGCGCCGTCGACGCCCGAGCTCCCCCCGCTGCCACCGGCGCCGTCGGCGGCGGCGGTGCCGCCCTGACCGCCATGACCACCCGTCGGGTCGAGCCCGCTGCCGTCGCTGCCGTCGGTGCCGAACGTCCCGTCGGTGGGCACGGTGCCCGCCTGGGCGCCGCCGCCGAGGCCGCCGCCGGTGTCGGTGGAGCCGCCGCCCGAGCCGCCGCCGCCGCCCGCCGCCAGCACCTCGAGATCCGGGCTGCTGAGCCGGCTGACCCCGCCGCCGCCTCCGCCGCCGCCACTGCTCGTGTCGGAGACGCCGCCGGCCCCGCCGGTCCCACCCGCCGTCGCCCCGCTCCCACCGAGGCCCCCGATGCCACCGATGCCGGTCGAGCCGGCGGAGCCCGGTGCGCCGCCACCGGCGACCACGATGCTGAGCGTGTACGCGCTGGGCTTGGCAGCGATGGTGCCGGTCACGGTCGAGGCATGCCCGCCGAGGCCGCCGTCGGCTCCGCCGCCTCCGCCACCTCCGGTCACCGTGTAGGTCAGCTCGGTGTCGGCCGGGACCGCGAGGGCATAGGTGCCGGCGATCGTGAACGCACCTCCGAGGAAGCCCTCGTGCGAGGAGGCCGCAGCCGGCGACACCACGCTGTCGATCAGGGCGGGGGCCACCCAGGCCGTCCCGCCGGCCACGAGGGCGCGTGTGAGCAAGGTGCGTCGATCCATGCCCTGGGGTCGACGCCCTCTGGCGTGCCGTTGAATCAACGTCTGCTCCACGTGCGCTGTGCCTCGCGCGCTGCGGTCGACGCGCGATCGCGCAGCGGGCCGGGCTCGATGCGGCGATGGCCTCGTCGGGACCATCAACGAGCCGACCCTCGGCGTTGAGATCCGGTTGAGCGCCCGTCGGTGGGGCCGTGATCGACCACCGTCGATGCCCGGGGCATGACCGCAACCACCCCTCGCTCGATCCGTCGTCGTCGCAGCCTGGCCGGCCTCGGTGCCGTCGCTCTGGCGGCCGCGACCTTCGCCCCTGTCGGCAGCGGTACCGCCCCCGCTGGTGCGGAGGTGACCCTTCCGGCCGCCACCTTCGTCGCCACCCACCCCTACGCCGCCGCGCAGACGACGGCCACCGGCCGCACCATCGCCGACCTCGCCGTGCACGATGGCAAGGTGTTCGCCGGCTACGGCGACTACGGCGCCAACACCGGCCCGATCACGGTGACCGGGTACGACCCCGCCACCGGTGCCTTCGAGCCGGGCGTGGTGGCCGACACCGAGGCCGTGCTCAACCTGCGGGAGATCGGCGGCGAGCTCTACGCCCCGAGCACCGACCCGAAGCAGAGCGCCGACTACAGCGCGTCCGACCCGTGGCGCAACGTCGCCGCCGTCGGCGCCACCCACGTGTTCGACATGGTGACGCTCACCGGCACCGACCTCTGGATGGTCGGCTCCAAGGGCAACGACGCCGTCGCCTGGCGCAGCCTCGACGACGGCGCCACCTGGACCGAGTCCCTCCGCATCGCACCGACGGCCGGCGGCTTCAACCGCTTCTACTTCGCCGGCGTCCTCGACGGAAAGCTCTACGTCCAGAACCGCAACTCCTCCACTGGCGGCACCAGCTCGATGGTGTTCGACGGCACGACGTGGTCCCCTGGCCCGAACCTCACCGCTTCCGGCGGCTTCGGTTGGGCCCCGCAGGCGTTCGCCGACGGCCTCGTCATCCACGGTGCCGGCCACGGCTACCTCTACCCGATCGACTACTTCGACGGGACGACGTCGCGGTCCATCAGGCTCGGCTATGACGCTGTCGCCGCCGACGGCGTGCTCTACGTGCTCGGCGAGGGCAGCGTCGAGGCCACGACCGACATGGTCAGCTGGTCGACGCTCGCAACCGTGCCCGCAGATGCTCGGAGCATCTCCGTCTCAGAGGGGGTTCTCTGGGTCGGAACTGCGGACGGTGGTCTCTGGTCGGCCTCTGTCAGTGCTCCCGTTGCCGGTCCCAGCCTCGACACGACCACCACGACCGTTGCCACGGGCAGCGGAAAGTCGCCGAAGGGCTCGGGTGGGCAGGACAAGGGGTCGGGGAAGCCCACGAAGGACACCTCGTCACCGAAGGGGAGAGGGAACCGCTGAACGCGGCCCCGCAGCGCGCGGAAGTGGAGTGGCTCGACCGCCAGGTGTCAGGCCGGCGTGGCCTGCAGGGCCACGATGGTGACGGTGCCACCCTGCCCGGCCGTACGACCGCTGGCGGCACCGCCGGCAGGGGTGTTGCTCCCTCGGAAGCCACCGTTGCCAGGATTCCCGGTCGCGGCGATGGCACCACCGGCACCGCCGACGGTTCCGCCGCCGCCAGCCCCGCTACCGCCAGTGGAGTTGCCCGGGTTCCCCGGAGTGCCACCGGTGGTCGACGCCGGGGTGACGGCCGTGTGGGTGGCGAGCGCGGGCAGCCCGTTGACGTTCTGTCGAGCCCCGCCGCCACCGCCGCCACCGCCGGCGACGACCAGCGCAGTGGCGCCGCGGCGGACGAGGGCCGCTGCGCCGCCCCCACCGCCTGCGCCGACGTTCGTGCCCTGGCGATTGCCGTTGCCGCCCGGACCGCCGTCGTAGCCGGTGTCGGGGTTCACGCCAGCGGCTCCGCCGCCAGTGATGGCGTTGTTCGACAGGGCAGCGCCGTCACCACCACCCGTACCGACGGCCACGGCCAGGGACTCCCCAGGGGTGACGGTCGGCGTGGCTGCAGATTGACCCGGCTGGCCGTGCGTGCCGCCGAGCCCGTTCGCGGCCCCGCCGGTCCCGCCGGCGCCACCGATCGCCGTGATGCCCACCTGCAGCACGCCCGTGGCGACCGTGTAGTTCTGCACCGTGGTGGCGTTGGCAGCGAAGGGCGTCGTGACGCGCGTGATCGTGAAGGCGTTGGAAGGAACGCTGGGCCCGGAGCCGTTCACGGCTCGGATCCTGAGAGCGTATGAGTTGAGCGTGAGCCCGGAGATCGTGAACGGGCTCGTGGTCGTGCCAGCTGACACCCAGGTCACGCCGTTGTCGAGCGAGTACTCGTAGTCGGAGGTCGGCGTGGTCCCCGCCGCCCCCGCAGTGAAGGACACGTTGGCGGTGGCGAGCGTCGTCGTGACGGCGTTGATCACGGGCGGCCCGGCAGCCCCCGGGGGGCTTGACACCTCGGCGGCACCGGCGGGGGTGCTGATGAGGGTGGGGGCGACCCATGCGACACCGCCAGCCGCGACCGCCTTCTTGATCAGCGAGCGGCGATCCATCGTCGCCCGTCGGTCATCGGTGGTCATGTTCCCGTGCTCCTCGAGTTGCCTGCGTCGTTCCCGCGTCTGCGTGCCCGCTCTGACAGGAATGCTTCCGCCCAACCAGCTGCCCTCACCGACCGTCGGGAGCATACCCCGTTGATCTGTCCTGACCAGGCACGAGGAGGCCGGGCCGCTCGTTGAGGCGGGGTTGACCCGGTGACAGCGTAGGGTCGCTCGTCGTGGTCCGTTGGCTCCCGGCGCTCGTGCTCTCGGCGCTCGTGGGCCTGATGGCGGTGCCGCGCGGGCGGCGCAGGGCGTTCAAAGCGGGATGGTTCGAGCGTTCGACGCAGACCCGGAGGCGCCGCTCCCAGCGCCGGCCGACCCACGGCGGGCTGGTGCTGGCCGCCGCCATCGGCGCCGGCGCACTCGTCGGTGGCCCGTCGCAGCCGGTCACGCGAGCGTCGCTGGCCGCACTGGTGTTCGGCGTGGCGGCGGGTTGGCGGGCCGAGCAGGGTGACGGGCCGACCTGGCTGCCGCTGATCGGGCGGCTGGCCACGGCGGCGGCGGTGCCGGTGCTGGGGATCCGGGCCGCACTCACGGGCAGCGACGCCGTCGACGCAGCGATCACCGCGGTGGGCGCCTTGCTGGTCATCGTGGGGTTGCGCCGAGCCGAGCGCATCGACGGGCTGCTGCCGCTCCTCGTGACGCTCGCCGCAGCGCCACTGCTGGTGGTGGCCGTGCGAGGTGGCGACACGACCGCGCCGGCGCTGGCAGCGCTGGTCGGGGCTGCGCTGGCTGCGCTCTCCTACACCTGGCCGCCGGCGGCCGTGCGCCTCGGCGAGATCGGTCCGACCGTGGCGGGCGGCGCGCTGGCGGCGGCCGCCATCGCGCTCTCGCCGGACGTGTCGGCGCCCCGGAGCATGGTGGTGCCGCTGCTCGCCCTGCTCCCCATCGGCGTGGCGGCGGTGGTCCCGCAGTGGGGGCGGCGGCTGCGCAACCGGGGCATCGACCCACGCTGGAGCATCGGTCTGGTGGCGACGTGTGCTGCCGTGGCGGCCGAGCGCCTGGCCGCCGGCGCCCTCGAGCCGGCGACTGCCGCGGGGCTGGGCGCGGTGCCGGTGGCGGTGCTGGCCGTCGTGGGCCTGGCGAGCTCCGCCGGAGCCGAGCCCGGCGAGCACCGGGCCCGCAACGTGGCCCTGGTGGGGCTCGGGTCGCTGGTGCTGCTGGGCGCGGCGGGTGTCGCCGGGGTGCTGGCCCTCGATGCCCGCCGAGCGATGCTCGTCGGAAGGGAGGCGGCCACCGACGGGCTGGCGGCGGCCCAGGGCGGTGACCTCGAGCGCGCCCAGGTGCTCTTCGCCGACGCAGACGCCGCGTTCGCCGACGCGTCGACCTCGCTCGACAACCCGATCGTGCGCCTCGGCGAGCTCGTGCCGGGCATCGCCCCGAACCTGCGCAACGCGCGCACCCTGGCCGACGTGGGCGGCGACCTGTCGTCCACGGCCGTGGCCGTGGCCGAGCGGGCGGGGGCCGACGACCTGCTGGTGGTCGATGGCCGGTTCCCCGTGGAAGCCGCCCGCCAGGTGAGCGCCGAGCTCACGCCGGCTCTGGACACCCTCCGCTCCGCGACGGCTCGGCTCGAGGCGGCCGACTCGCCGCTGCTGCTCGGCGAGGTGCGCGACGGTGCCGGCGCGGTGGCTGAGCGGATCGAGGAGGCCACCGACAGCATCGAGGTGGCGGCCGAAGCCACCCGCCTCGCTCCGGCGCTCCTCGGCGCCGACGAGGATCGCCGCTGGATGGTCGCCGTCCTCGCCCCGGCCGAGCAGCGAGGGGCCGGCGGTCTGGCCGGCGACTTCGCCGAGCTGCGCACCTCGAACGGCGACATCGACCTGGTGGAGCGCCTGCCGGCCGCGACGCTCAACGCCGCCACCGACCGCGACGTGCAGCTGGCCGCCCTGCCGTCGATCTACCGGGAGCGCTACGGCGGGTTCCGGCCGGGTCGGTTCTGGCAGAACCTCAGCGCCACGCCGGATGTCCCGACCTTCGCCGAGGCCATCGCCTCCTCGTACCCGTTGCTGCCCACCGGTGGGCCGGTCGACGGCGTGATCGTGCTCGACCCGTTCGCCCTGGCCGCCCTCCTCGAGCTCACCGGGCCGATCACGGTGCCCGACTGGCCGGAGCCGATCACCAGCGAGAACGCCGCCCAGATCCTGATGTTCGACCACTACGACCGGCTCACCGAGGAGCAGATCGACTCGTTCCAGGGCGATGTGATCGATGCCGTGGTGGAGGGCCTGACCTCGGGCTCCTTGCCGTCGTTCTCCCAGATCGCCTCGGTCCTCGGCCCGCAGGTGAGCGGCGGGCACCTGCGCCTGTGGAGCCCCGAGTCGGATCCGCAGGCCCTCTTCGAGCGCATCGGGGCCGACGGGGCGCTGGGCCGACGCCCGGCCGGCAGCGACTTCATCCAGCTGGTCACCCAGAACGACGGTGAGAACAAGATCGACTGGTTCACCCGTCGCACCCTCGCCTACGACGCCACCTTCGACCCCGCTACAGGGCAGGTGCAGGCGACGGCGACGGTCACCGTCGCCAACACCGCTCCCGCCAGCGGCGTGTCGGACTACGTGATCGGCGAGGTCGGCGGGCCCACGCTGCCGGGCGAGCACGAGCTGGAGGTCACCCTCTACAGCCCGCACCGGCCGGTCGAGGTCACCGATGCCGACGGCACCCGGCTCCCCGTCACCGTGGGGCAGGAGCAGGGCCTGTTCTCGGTCACGGTCCACCTCGAGATCCCCGCCGGGGGCGAGGCGAGCGTGGTGGCGTCCTTCGACGGCGCCCTGCTGCCGGGCACCGACTACGAGCTGCTGGTCGGACGCCAACCCGCCGTCGTGGCCGACCGGGTGGTGGCCTCGGTGTTGGGTGCGGGGGACTGGGAGGGACCCCAGGGCGACCCTTCCGTCCTGGAATCCACGGGCGAGGCGCCGGCTCGATTGCAGGTGACCTTCGCTCGATGAGGCCGTGAGATCGGCGGCGGGTGTGGCACAATCGGCGGGCGTACGTGACCGCGGGCGACTCAGGTGAGGACGGGATCAACCATGAACCGCAGACTGCTGGCCACGGCCACACTCCTGCTCGGACTCGGTGCGGTGGCGGGGACCGCATCGCCGGCCGCCGCCGGCGGGGGCCAGTCCGACTATGCGAACTGCATCGTGGCTGTCGATCCGGCCACCTTCGATGCGGGTGACACCGTCACCGTCACGGGCACCGGCCTCGAGCCGAACTTCGAGACGATCATCGAGTTCAACAGCGTGACCGTCCAGATCGGCACCGCCGTGACCGATGAGGCGGGCAGCTTCGAGACGGTCGTGCAGATCCCCGACGACGCCACCCCGGGTGCCCACACCATCACCGCCGTGTGCGACTCCGAGGGCAACGTCACGGCGTCCGATGTGACGGTCTCGTCCGGGCAGGTCACCCCGCCGGGCACCGACGGCAGCGGCGGCCCACTGCCGACCACCGGCTCCGACACGGAGCCGCTGCTCGTGCTCGCCGGCGTGGCGCTCCTCGCCGGCACGGCGTTCGTGCTCGTGGCGCGTCGCCGCCGAGACGCCGCCGTCTGATCGCCCCGGGCGTGCGCTACGCCCGCAACCCTCGGGTCCTCTGGCGGTTGGTCGGTGAGCGCGTCGTGTTCCGTCACGCTGCCGACCGATCAGCGACCGGCGCTGCGGAGGCGGCAGGAGCGGCGGCCCTCCTGTGGCTGTGCCTCGAGGAGCCCGCATCGGTGGCGGAGCTCGAAGCCGACCTCGCTGCGGCCGGCCCCGAGCTCGACGTCCAGGTGGACGACGTCCTGGCCGTGCTGCTCGATCACGCCCTGATCGAGGTCGTCGAGCCCACCCCATGACTGACCCGGCAAGCGCTCGCGACCGTGCCCGAGCCCACGTGGCGGGCTGGGGCCTGCGCCAGACACCTCTGGAACCTGCGGTGCTCGACGCCCACGAGGCCAGCTCCCTGCTGCTGTGGACCCGCAACGAGCGCCTCGACGGCGCGCTGGTCGGCGCCGTGGCCGCCAGCGACGTCACCCTTCCCGAGGCGGCCGCGGACCAGGCCCGAGCCCAGCACCTCGAAGCCCAGCACCGGGCCCTGGCCTGTGAGGCGATGGCGCTGGGCGCCCTCGACGTGCTCGGCGGAGCCGACGTCGAGGCGTGGATCCTCAAGGGCCCGGCGGTCGCCCACCTCGACTACCCCGATCCTGCGCAGCGCAGCTTCGTCGACGTCGACCTCCTCGTGGCCCGCACCGAGCTCCTGGGCGCGGTGCACGCGCTGGAGGGTGCCGGCTTCGTGCGCTCCGAGCCGCCGTGGGCTCGCTGGTGGGAGCGGCGGTACGCCCGGACCATCGTGCTGCGCTCGCCGGAGGGGGTCGAGCTGGACCTGCACGCCGCCATCGTCGACAGCTACTTCGGGGTTCGCCTCGACCACTTGGCCCTGCTGGGCCCCGAGCCCGACTGGGTCACCCTCGGTGGGCGAGAGGTGCGGGCGCTCGCTGCTCCTGCCCGGCTCCTGGCGGCGGCCTACGCGGCCACCATCTCCTGGGGTCCACAGCTGCGCCTCCTGCGCGACCTGGGGTACCTCCTCACGGTCAGCCAGGTCGACTGGACGGCGGCCGCGGAGATCGCCCGTCCCGCCGACGGCGAGGCGGTCATCGCAGCGGCCATCGATCGGTGCGCCCACGAGACCGGCATCGACCCCCATCACCCGGCGGTGGTGTGGGCGCGCGACGTGGAGGCGCCGGAGCACGTGACCGAGGCGCTGGCCCTGGTCGCCACCGTGCCCTCCACCGGGTGGACCGCGGCCGCCCGCAGCATCCTCCCCGCGCTGGGCCCGGCGAACCGAGCCATGTTCCTTGCTGGGGTGACGGCCCACGCCCTTCGCCATCGAAGCGAACGGAACCGGACCCTCACCCAGCAGCTGCGGCGGGGCTCGCGGCTCTTCGGGCGGGCACGGTGAGCGCGGCGACGCGCCCCGCCATGCGGGTGCTGCTGGTGGTGAAGGGCCTCGACATCGGCGGCATCGAGCGCATCGTGGTCGACCTGGCCACCGGGCTCACGGCGGCCGGCGACACCGTCGAGGTGGCGGTGGTCAACGGCAGCCGGGACGGCCTCCTGCACCTGCTGCAGGATGCTGGCGTGCGCACGCACGACCTCGGCGGCCACGATCGCATCGGACGGAAGGCTGCCCGCCGCCTGACGGCCCTCGTGGCGGAGGGGCGCTTCGACGTCGTGCACGTGCACGGCCCGCTCACCGCGCTGCTCGTGCGCCTCGCACCCGGTGTGCGTCCGCTCATCACGACCTCCCACACCCCGTGGCGCACCCTGCACCCCGCCGTTCGTCTCGGTTGGTGGGCCACCGTTCGGCGGGATCGGGCCTCGGTGGCCGTCTCCGCCGCGGTGGCCGAGTCGCTGCCCCGCCGCTTCACCCGCCGGGTGCGGGTGATCCCCCATGGCGTCGACCCCGCCCGGATCCACCAGGCGGCGGCCGATCCATACCGCAGCATCCGGCCCACCGACGGCGCCGTGGTGGCCCTGGCCGTCGCCAGCCATCGAGACGTGAAGAACTACCCGAACCTCCTGCGGGCCCTGCGAGCGGCGCGCCAGGCGGGGGCGGACCTGCACCTGGTGGCGGTGGGGGAGGGGCCCGAGCTCGAGCGCCACCGCAGCCTCGCCGTCAGCCTCGGCCTCGGGGCCCACGTCGACTTCCTGGAGCCTCGCCCCGACGTGCTGCCGCTCGTCGCCGCGGCCGACTTCCTCGTGGTGGCCAGCGACTTCGAAGGCGCCCCCCTCGTGGTGATCGAAGCGTTGGCGTTGGGCCGGCCCGTCGTGGCCACCGCAGTGGGCCGGGTGCCCGAGCTGGTGGGCCCAGCCGTGGGGATCGTGGTGCCGCCCGGCAATGCCACCGCCCTCGGCGCGGCCATGGCAGAGGTGACGACGGACAGCGGCCGGCGGGCCTCCATGGCCGCAGCAGCGGCAGCCATCCCCTTGCGCTGGAGCCTCAGCGAGGTGATCGCCGCCCACCAACGGCTCTACCGAGAGGTGGCGGGGTGATGCGGTTCTGGCCCCACCCACGGCAGTAGGATCGCCCATCAGGTCGCGCACCGCAGCGAGGCCTGTGGTGCGCCCGGGCGGGACCATCGTCGTGCTGGCCCAGGCTGGCGCGGCACCATCGCCTCATCGCAAAGGGAGTCGCAGGAACGGGAACACGCAGCGGAGGGCCATGCGGCCTGACCCGCACGTCGATCACCCCCCCCACCACTCGCCATGCACCCCTTCGACTACCTCGCCGTGCTCCGTCGCCGCTGGATCTACGTGGTGATCGCACCGCTCGTCGGCGCCGTCGCCGGCTTCCTCACCGCTCCGGGCGCCGGGGCCGAAGAAGAGGTGCGCTACGAGGCCACCCACCAGCTCCTGGTCGACGTGAGCTCGTCGGCGGGGCAGACCCTCAACCTCCAGCAGGCCGCCCTGGTGGCCACCGGTGGTGCCGTGCCCGAGCGGGTCGAGGCACGCCTCGAGGAGGCGGGTCTCCCGGCGCTGTTCGGTCTCGAGGCGGTGCCCGACCTCGACGCCCGGTCCCTCGACCTCACCGCCACCGCCGCCACCGCCGAAGGCGCAGCACGCGGCGCCGACCTGGCTGCCGAGGAGCTCAACGCCGAGCTGGTGAGCGCCGACCAGGCGGTGGTCGACCGCAACATCGAGGCGGCCGAGGAGCGGGTGGCCTCGTTGCAGGACGAGATCGAGTCCATCGACCAGCAGCGGCTGGTCGTGCCACCCGAAGACCCCGCTCGCCAGGCCCTCGACGACCAGCGCGACGGGCTGGCCACCTCGCTGGCCCAGGCGCAGTCCGAGCTGGCCCTGCTCGAGGCCGATGGGGCCGTGGCGCCGCCGTTCCGCTCGCTCCAGGTGGGCGAGGGCCGCCCTGCCGACGAGGAGGGGTGGGCCATCCCCGAGTCCAAGCCCGTGCGGGCCGGGATGCTCGGTGCCTTCGGCCTCCTGCTGGGCGTCGGTGGAGCGCTGGCTGCTGATCGCCTCGACACCCGCGTGCGCGGCAAGGAGGACGCCGAGCGCGCCTTCGACCTCCCGGTCGTGGCCGAGATCCCCTCGCTGCCATCGGGCGCCAAGCGCGGCGAGCTCCTCGTGGCCACCCGCCCGGCCTCCCCGTTCGTGGAGGCCTGCCGGGCGTTGCGCACGGTCGTGCTCTTCGCCGCCTCCAACAACGCCGAGGACGACGCCCAGACCACCAACGGCAGCGGCGCCTCGGCCCCGCCCGCTCAGGTGGTGCTCGTCACCTCCCCGTCGGCCGGTGAGGGCAAGACCACCACCACCGCCCACCTGGCGGCCACGCTCGCCGAGTTCGGCAAGCGCGTGCTCGTGATCAGCGCCGACTTCCGTCGCCCTCGCATCCACGAGGTGTTCGGCGTGCCGCGGGAACCGGGCCTCTCCGACGTGCTCGACGCCGGCTCCGGCCGTGTCCGCCTCTCCGACCTGCAGATGGCCACCTCGTTCAAGGGCGTCCACCTGCTGCCCTCCGGTGGGCCCGTCGACAACCCGGCCCAGCTGCTCACCGAGACGGCCCAGCTGATCTCGGCGGCCCGCGCCCTGTTCGACTTCATCGTCGTCGACACCCCGCCGCTGCTGGTGGCCAACGACGCCACCGAGCTGGCCGTGGAGGCCGACATGGTGCTGATCATGGCCAAGGCGGACCGCACGAGCCGCGAAGGGGCCCGCCGCAGCGTGGAGATCCTCCGCCGGGTGGAGGCACCCCTGCTCGGTGTGGTGGTGGCCGCCGCGCACGATGCCCCGAGCGCCTACGGCTACTACCGCTACCGCTACTACGCCGACACCGACCAGGGCGCCAAGGGCTTGCGACGCAAGCGCGGCGACGACGAGCAGGCGACCTCGCTGGCCGCCACCGTCGCCACCGACGGGAGCTGATCGGTGCCGGTCGCACCGGCCTGGGCGCCGGGCGGACGCCGCCAGGACCTCCCCGTCATCAAGACGACCCCCGGTGTCGCCCCCATCCTGATCCTCGTCGGCCTGGTGGTCGCTCCGGTCGGCCTCGCCGTCACGATCGACGGCACCACCTACGACACCTGGGGCGCCTTCGTCTGGGCCCCCGTGCTGCTGGCTCTGGCCTACCCGCTCTGCCGCTGGGTGGCCCACCGGACGGGCGAGCCCCACATCGCCGGCTTCCTCTTCGGCGCAGCAGTCCTCAAGATCATCGTGGGCGCCGTGACCCGCTACTACATGGTCGACGCCGTCTACGGAGCGGGCGACTCCATGCGCTACGACGACGCCGCAGCGGAGCTCACCGAGCCGTTCCGACAGGGCATCTTCGAAGGGCTGGGCGAGATCACCGGCACGCGGTTCCTCGAGATCGTGAACGGACTCGTGCAGGCGGTCATCGGCCAGACCATGGTGGGGTCGTTCCTGGTGTTCGCCGCCCTGGGCTTCGTCGGCCTGTGCTTCCTCTACCTCGCCTTCCACGAGGCCCTGCCCGACGGGGACCGCACGCTCTACCGACGCCTCCTGTTCCTCACCCCGACGCTGTGGTTCTGGCCCTCCAGCGTGGGCAAGGAGGCGTTCCTGATGCTGTGCATCGGCGCAGCGGCCTACGGGTTCGTCCGCCTCGTCGGTGGTCACGCCGCCGGAGCGCCGCTGCTGGTGCTCGGCGCCTGGGGCACGGCCGTGGTGCGCCCCCACATGGCCATGCTGCTGGCCGCCGGAGCGGTGGCCGCCCTGCCATCGATGCTGGGCCGCTCGCGGGGAGCCGATCGCGCCCGCCGCCCGGTGGTGGCCACCCTCCTCGGGGCCGCCATCGTGCTGGCCGGCATCCCGCTCCTGCTCGGGGCGGCGGAGAGCTTCTTCGACATCGAGGGCCTCAACCTCGACTCGGTGCAGGAGGCCCGCTCGGACGTCACCGACCGGACCGGGAACGACGGAGCGCCCGACTTCGTCACGCCAGACGTGACGAACCCGATCGGGATGGCCTCGGCCATCGTGACCGTCATCGCCCGCCCCTTCCCCTGGGAGGCCGGCGGCGCCCAGCTGCTGGCGTCGATGGAGATGGTGGCGCTCGGTGGGATCTGCACCGTGGCGCTGCTGCGGCGCCGCAAGGCGCTCCTGCGCGCCATGCTCCAGCGCTGGCCTCGGTTCGCCGCCGTCTACGTGCTCGGCTTCGCCTGGGGCTTCTCGGCCGTTGCCAACTTCGGCATCCTGGCCCGGCAGCGCTCCCTGATGCTCCCGTTCCTCTTCGTGCTCGTGGCGATGGCCTGCAGGCCATCCGGTGAGGGGGTCAAGGCGACCGAGGTTGGTCACCGGGCCGCTGTCTCCGGGCGGGGGTCAGCGGCGATCTCGGGTGCCGACGGCTAGCCCAAGGTGGGGATCTTGCGGCGCAGCACCTCGACGAAGGCTTGCGCCACCCGGCCGGGATCGATCTCCGGGCGTGTGCTGTGGGCCGAGGCCCGCTCGGTGAGCGTGTCGTAGTGGTCGGCGTCGCTCCACAACCGCCGGATCTCGGCGCACCACTTCTCGAGGTCAGCGCCGTCGATGGTTGATCCACCGGGGCCGATGGCCTCGGCCAGCCCTGAGAACTGGGTGCCGAGCACCGGGATCCCGTTCGCCTGCGCCTCGGCGATGACCCGGGGCCGGTTGTCGATCTGGTGCGGTACGAGCAGCACACGCGCATCAGCGAACAGATCAGGTCCCGCGGGCTTCGAGCGCCGGATCTCCACGTTCGGGTGCTCGGCCGCGCGAGCGACCAGCGCGCCCACGTCAGCCTCCTCGAGCGGCCAGGACTCCTGCAGCACGAATGGGATCTCCGGCAGCCGCTCGGCCAGCGTCCAGGCGAGCTCGACGCCGTGGCTGGGGATCGGGTTGACGACGAGTGCGGTGCGCCGGGTCGAGGTGGTCCGCGTGGGGCTCGTGTCGATCACGGACGGCAAGAAGGCACACTCGATGCCGATCGCGCGCACCGCCTCGCACAAGCTCTGCGCGTTGGCGACGACCAGGTCGGGTGCTCCGTCGACGAAGTGCTCGAGGCTCGCCACCTCCCGCACGTAGAGGACCGCCGGAACCCCACGGCGCCTGCAGGTGGCGTGCACCCGGCGCCAGCTGAGCCGCACGAGGCTGTTCCCGATGACGACGTCAGGTTCGAGATCGTCGATCGCTGCGTCCAGCGCGTTCTGGGGGACTGGCGTCACCCGGTGCGGAAGTCCGTCGACCGTGCGGTGTTCCGCCCGGCGTCCGGGGAGGCCGGCGAGCGCCGACACGGAGCGGGATCCCGGTCGAGCGCCAAACCGGACCTCGAGGTCCGAGAGCCGTTCGTACGACAGCCGTCGCCATCGAGCAGGTGCCTTGTCGTCGACGAGGAAGCTGACCTCATGTCCGTCGGAGACGAGGCGGGCCGCCAGCTCTCGCTGACTCCGTCCGGACCCCCCGCCGGTTGTCGACGAGACGAAGAGGAGGCGCACGCGCCCAACCTAGGGGCACGGTGGCCGAGCCGAGCGTGCGGCGGGTGGCGTTAGCCTCCGCTCCGTGACGTTCGCTTGGGCCTCGGTGTGAACCACAGCGATCGGATGCGGCTGCGCACCTGGCTCTCCGGCCGCAAGGCCCGAGCTGCGAGCCGCACGCCCTGGGAGCGGTCGGCATTCGATGACCTGCTGATGCGGAGGCCCTGGAACTTGGCGGTCAAGGCCAGTCGGCGCGTCGGCTTGGCCAGATCGCTGCTGGGCGCACGCGCCGACGGGGTCACGGTGGTCATCGTGAGCTGGAACACCAAGGAGGTGGTCGCTGACGTGATCGAGGCGGTTCGCCGATTCTCCCCTCCGTCGACTGCTGTCCTGGTCGTCGACAACGGTTCGACGGACGGCACGAGAGCGCTCCTCCGTTCCTGGCCTGGGATCCGAAGGATCCTGCTGCCGAGGAACACGAACCACGGTGTGGCCCTGGACATTGCGATGGGTCAGGTCGCGACTCGCGTCGCAGTGGTTCTCGACTCCGACGCGATTCCGCTCGGCCCAGGCTGGCTGGACCCCGTGGTCACCCCGATCGAATCCGACCAGGCAGACCTTGCGGGCTCCCGGGCCCGACGAGGCTTCGTCCACCCGATGTACCTTGCGGTGAACGTCCAAGAGCTTCTTCGAGAGCATTGGTCGTTTCAGGTCCACGTGGCGCCCGAGACACCGCCAGAGGGTCGCATCTGGGGTGAGAACGCATGGGACACCGCCGAGCTGCTGACTCCACGACTCGACCCTCGGCGAGTGACCTTCGTGGAGCGAACGGAGAATGCGGCGCCTGGACTACCCGGCATGACGGCGGGAGGGGTGGTGTACCACCACGGCGGAGTGTCGCGAGTCGCTGATGGCGGGGCTACGCCCGCTGCCCTTGCCTCGTGGCGGGCAGCGTGCGAGGCGTTGGGGGTCGGGAGTGCACTCGAGGAATCGTGAAGGCGGTGACTTCTGACGGACAGCGGCTCGCCCCTACCGCCTCCACCGCGCCGGCAGAAGCCGATTGACCCCGACCTTGATCCGGGTGGCGAGAGGTACGTCGGGCCTCCCCAGGAACTCCTGGCTCTGCCACTCCTCCCGCATGTCCTGGTCTCCTCGTCGATAGGCCTTCCATCGGCCTGCGACGCCCGCTGCAGCGGTCCATCGAGGGTCGGCGTCGAGGTACCTCGTGAGGAACTGCACGCTCGGCAGCTGGACGTCGTCCACCACCGTGATGCCACCCGGGACGAGAAGAAGGGACGTGTAGTACCAGTCGAGGATTGGCGTCGGGAAGCCGTGGCCGCCATCGATCAGAACGAAGTCGAGCGGCTGCGTGAGTCGCGGCAGCACCTGGTCGGACGGTTCCGCCTCGAACGTGACTCGCGACAGGTCGACCCTGCCCCAGGCCTGCAGCCGCTCGACCTGGCGCGGGTCGCCGACGACGCATACGTGGGCGCTGCCGATGGATGCGAACAAAGCCGTGGAGACGCCCAGGCCGGTCTCGAGGGTCCGTGAGTCGCTGCTGACGGTCGACAACAGGAAGTCGTAGAGGGATCGGTCGGCGCTCCACACCCCAGAGGCTGGTCCATCGTGCACCGGCGGTGGGTCAGCGAGGATCGCGTCGAGGTCCATCGGACGAGGGTAGGTCCTACTGCGGTCCTGGCCCGATGGCTGCTCCGCGGAGTTAGGACCAACCGTCACGTTCGGTGCAGGACCTCGTCGTACACCTCGCGCAGCCGGCGGCCGGTCGCCTGCGGCGAACGCTCCACGGCAACGCGCTGGGCGTTGTCGGAGAACTCCGCCCACCGGTCGGGCAGGAGAGCCGTGGAGACGGCGCGGGCCAGCGCCCCTGGGTCACGCGGTGGCACGACCAGCCCGGTGCCATCCTCCCGGACGGATTCACCGAGCGCCCCGACGTCGGTGACGACGACGGGGCGCCCGTGACCGTAGGCGTCGTGCAGCACGCCGCTCTGCGACGCGAACGACGTGTACGGGAGCACCACGAGGTGAGCCTGCCGGAACAGCTCGTGCTTTCGCTCCAGCGTGGCGAACCCGATCTCCGCGTCCACCTGCGGGTTGCGCTGCGCCAGCTCGATCACCGATCGCTCCAAGGCGACGTCACCGCGGCCAGCGATCGTGAGCCGGGCGTCTGCGGGCAGGTCGGTCAGCACCTCGTCGAGCAGCTCCAGACCCTTGTTGGACCGCAACGCGCCGAAGAAGAGCACTCGAGGGGGTCCAGGGAGCGGGCCAGTCGGCGGCGCTGGCACCGGGAACACCTGGTGAGGGACGACGTGGATCCGTCGAGCTGGTACCGCGAAGTCCTTGCGGAGGCGATCAGCGAGCCGAGCGTGGTGCACGACCAGAGCATCAGGCCGCCGGTACAACCGGGCGAGGATCAAGTGCTCCGCCCGATCGCCGAGCCGTGTGGTGTGCGGCACCACATCGTGCACGCTCATCACCAGCGGATGCGGCAAAGCCGCCCACGCATCGGTGAACCGGTTCACGTACTGGAGGTGGACGAGGTCGAAGCTGCCGGCCGCCAACACCGCTCGGCGCCGAGCCGCTCGCTGTCGGTAGGTGGTAGCTCGCGACGTCAACCAGCGGGCCCGACCCCGGACGCGCCGGTCGACATCCGGGAGGTCCCGGAGCACCGTGGTCCGCTCGGTTGTGCCGGCAGGGGGTGCGACGGAGCGGTCGATCACCTGCAGGGTCACGTGCTCTCCGGGCCGGGCCGTCTGCGCCGCCCACTCGAGCTCCTCGGATCGGGCGAAGGGCCAGTACCAGTAGAAGTCCACCGACCTGTGGCCTACACCATGAGGGTTCGGTGGCGGACCGATCCAGCCACCTGACCGAACCGGTTGCCGGCGATCCAGGACCACTCTGCCCGACCAGCCGGCGTGACGACCTTCGGCAGACGCACGAGCAGCATGGCCCACGAGCGCCAGCCGCCGAACCTGGGGACCTGGCGACCGTCGTCGCGCAAGAGTCGGGCGATGTGCGGCCGACCGGAGCCGTATGCCCAGCCCTGGCGCCAGAGGGTGCGGGCGGCGGAGCGGTACCGGTAGTGCACGACTGCGCCGGGCACCCCAACGATCGGGATGCCGGCCTTTGCGCAGCGGTATGAGAACTCGATGTCCTCGACCGGGAAGAACCCCTCGCTGAGGAGCGGCCCGATCTTCTCGAGCACGCTGCGCTGCAGGCCGAAGTTGTTCCCCCGGATGCACGGGAAGATCCCGGAGAAGCTCCCCACCGGCTCTTCGATGGACCGGCCCCGTGACTCCGCGAGCCACCTCGGGTTGAGCCGATCCAACTCGTTGGGGCCCGTGACGACCGCATTGGTCGAGAGCGCATCCCCGATCGCCGCGAGCCAACCGGGCGCCACGATGTCGTCGGCATCGCAGATGACCAGGGCGTCGGCGTCGGTCGCCTCGACGGCCGTCGCGATCGCGTAGGCCTTGTCTGCCTTCTCGGTGGCTCGCACCAGCCGGACCCGGCCGAACTCGGACGCGAACGTCTCGACGATCGCTGCCGTCGAGTCGGTGGACCCGTTGTCGACGACGATGACCTCCCAGGCCTTATCCCACTGCTGATCAGCCAGCGCCTCCAACTGGTGCCCCAGCAGCCGCTCCTCGTTTCGGGCGGGGATGACAACACAGAGGTCCATGGCCGAACGGTACTGTCACGAAGGCCCGTCTCCCGGCGGCCTCCAACGCATGCCCGCTCCGTCCGCCAGCCCCCCTCCGCCCCAGTGCGAGCTCAGCGTCGTCATCGCGGCATTTCAGGCCGCTTCGACGATCGGAGCCCAGCTGGAGGCGCTGAGGACCCAGGTGTGGGACGGAGCCTGGGAGATCGTGGTGGTCGACAACGGCTCGACCGACGGCACACCAGCGGTCGTCGGGGCAGCGGCCACCCGTGACGCCAGGATCCGCCTGATCGAGGCCAGCGAGCTCCGCGGCGCGGCGTTTGCTCGCAACGCCGGCGTCGAGCACGCACTCGGTGAGTCCATCCTTTTCTGCGACGCCGACGACGTCGTCGCCGGCGGTTGGCTGCCAGCGATGGCCGAGGCTCTTCGAACCCACGAGTTCGTCACTGGACCGCAGGAGTACGAAACCCTCAATCCTGAGTGGATGCACGGTGCCTTCGGAACCCGCACGGCACACGAGCTGCAGCACTTCTCCGGCATCTTTCCGTTCGGGCCCACGGCGAACCTCGGGATGCGGCGCACGCTCTTCGACTCCATCGGCGGGTTCGACACCACCTTCATGGTGGGGCAAGACGTGGAGCTCTGCCTCAGAGCATGGCTCGCTGGTGCTGAGCTCCAGTTCGTCGAAGCAGCCGTCGTGCACTACCGGTACCGCCAGGACCTTCGCTCACTCTGGCGAAGAGCACGCCAGTACGGCTCGGTTGCTCCAGCGATCGCTCGTCGACTGGCCACCGCTGGACGGCCAACGCCGCGTCGGATGAGAGGCCTTCGGAACTGGGTTTGGTTGGTTCGACACATTCCGACGTTGCGAACCCAATCAGGCCGTGGGCGCTACCTCGTCGTTGCGGGTGGCGTAATCGGACGGCTCAGCGGAAGCGTTCGTCATCGTCGTCTCCTGCTCTGACGATGCCCGGCGAGACTGCCTGTGCACGCGAGGATGGACGAGTGCGACACAGCAGGTCCGTTGAGTTCGAGAACGCGCTCGAGTCGGCGGAGTCGAGCACAGGTCGCTGGGAGAGCTTGACGGCCGACCCCAACGCAGCAGTTGCGATCGCTCATCGGGCCAAAGTCCTGAGGGACGCCTGGAGGCCACCGATCCCGGATCGTGTCGAGTTCCTCCAGGCTCGTTGTAGAGGACGACGTGTCTTGGACGTCGGTTGCGTCGCACATGACATAGCCCGCATGGACGATCCTCGGTGGATTCACGCACGCCTGGCCGAGGTAGCGGAGCATTGCGTCGGCGTCGACGTCTTGAGCGACGGGGTCGCCGAGATGCGGCGCCGTGGGTTTGATGCGGTATGCCAGGACCTCGCTGCGGGTGCCGGTGAGCTGTCTGCTGCCGGGCCATTTGACGTCATCGTGGCCGGGGAGCTGATCGAGCATGTAGAAGCCATCGGGATGGTGTTCGAGGCTGCCCACCAGCTTCTGACGCCGGCCGGACAGCTCATACTCACCACCCCGAACCCGTACGCCCCTGATCGGGTGCGCGCTGCGCAACTAGGCATCGTGTGGGAGAACGTGGACCACATCTTCTACGCATTCCCCAGTGGGATCGCCGAGCTCGCCGATCGACACGGGTTGGTCTTGAGCGAGGCTGCCGTGGTCGAACCGGCTCGCCCTGATATCCCCACCGTGTTGCGCGCTGTGCGGCAACGCCTGCGGGGAAAGGCCTGGATCCGCGTCGGGTTCGCTTCCTTCGGCGAGCTGAAGAGCCGACGAGCCTCCGCAGGGCCGATGACCGGCCTTCTCCGCCGCGCCCTGCGCAGCCGCCGTCTTCTCGGCGAAACCTTCGTCTACACGGTGACCCGGGCCGGCGCGACGAACGGCTTGGCGCCGACAGGTCGGGGGGCGGCGCAGTGAGTGGCGGGCACGCGACGCAGCCCGTTTTGCCGAGTACGCGGCTGGGTGTCCCGTGGCGCGGCTGACCGGTGTGGGCGTAGGGCGGGCTCAGGGCTGGGTCTACGAGAACCTCGCCTCTCACTGGACCAGCGGCACCTGGTCACAGTGGCGGACACGGCTCATCCGTGAGACCTTCGGCGCGTTCGGACGGGGAAGCTCAGTGAGCTTCGGGGTCAGGCTGCTCGATGTGCACAAGATCCACATCGGATCCAAGGTGAGCATCAACAACCAGTGCGTCCTCGACGGTAGAGAGGGCTTGCGTCTCGGCGACCTGACCCTTGTCGGGTTCGAGTCGATAATCCTGAGCTCCACACACGAGTTCCGCGACCTGTCGATGCCGGTTCGTGACCAGGGGATGACAGGTGCACCAGTGAGCATCGGGTCTGACGTGTGGCTCGGATGTCGGGTCATCGTGCTCCCGGGAGTCACCATCGGTGACAAGGCCGTGGTGGCGGCCGGTTCCGTGGTGAGCAAGGACGTCGAGCCGGGTGCAGTCGTCGGCGGCATCCCGGCACGCGTGATCGGTGCTCGCGGCGGTAGCCGCAACGCGTCCTCATGAGCGCGGATCTTGCGGTCTCGAAGAACCCGGCGGACGCGAGCATCTGGCCGGCTGTGCGCTTCGTTGTCAGCGGACGCTACCTCGCCCTTGCCAAAATGGCCGCGACTGCATTCGTGGGAGGCCTGGCCGAGGCGATCTTCCTCGTCACCGTCACGAGAGTGGGGCTCGCGATCACTGCGGGCGATGATCGTCTCCCCATCGTTGGTGGCCGAGAAGTGACCATCGATGCGGCTCTGCTGGTCGCGTTGGGTCTCGTAGCTCTTCGCATCGTCCTTGCGGTGTACGCAAGCTGGCAATCCTCGTACCTGGCCTCGAGTGCCGTCGCCGACCTCCGGCTCCGTCTGTCGGCAGCATTTCTCGGAGCTTCCTGGGAGGTGCAGCAGGCGCAGCGATCAGGCAGTCTGCAGGAACTCCTGACGAGCTTCACTGGTCAGTCCAGCACGCTGATGTCCGGCGTAAGCCAGGGCGTTCTGTCCTTCGCGAACCTCATTGCGCTTCTCGGGATCGCGGTTGCGGTTGACCCGGTCGGTGCGCTTGTGCTCGTTGCGTCGGTGGGCGTTCTCGGCTCGTTGCTTCGGCCGTTGCGGGGGGCGGTTCGAAGGCGATCCAAGGACGCAGCTCGCGCAGGCATGGCCTTTGCCACTGGAGTCAGCGAGATCGCAGATCTCGGCATGGAACTGCATGTGTTCCACGTACAGGCTGCGGCCAGGAGTCGAGTCGGCCACTTCATCGAGCAGTCGCGAGTGAAGAGTCAGCGTCTCCACTTCGTCACTGGGATCGCCACGCCGGTCTACTCAGGGATCGGGTACCTGGCGGTGCTGGGCGCTCTCGCCGCTGTCACGCTCTCCGAGACCACCAGCCTGACGAGCCTGGGCGCATCGATGCTTGTGATGCTCCGCTCGCTCAGCTACGGCCAGGCGCTTCAGAGCTCCCTAACGAGCGTGACGTCAAGCTCTGCGCCCCTACAGGAGCTCCAAGAGGAGTTGCAGCGCCTCGAGCACGAGCAGCGTGCTGACGGGGGAGTGGGCATCGATCGAGCTGGGTCGATAGCTCTCGATCGGGTCTCCTTCTCCTACGGGTCGGCCCCGCTCGTGCTGAAGGACCTGTCATTTCGCATTGAGGCACGGGAGGTCGTTGGGATCGTCGGACCGTCTGGCGGAGGCAAGTCCACCCTCGTTCAACTGATGCTCGGACTTCGAGATCCGGTCGAAGGCGTTGTGCTCGTCGACGACAGGCCGTTGGACTCGTTCGACCGATCGGAATTGGCTCGGCGGATCACCTTTGTCCCACAAGCACCCCGGCTCATCGCTGGGACGGTCGAGGAGAACATTCGGTTCTTCCGCTCTCCGGTGAGCCTGGACGAGGTGCAGCAGGCCGCCCGGCTAGCTCATCTTCATGACGACATCGTGGGGTTTCCGGAGGGCTACGACCGCCAGGTCGGCGAGCATGGGGGCCACTTGAGTGGCGGGCAGCAGCAGCGCCTCTGCATCGCACGCGCGCTGGTGGAGGACCCCGACGTCCTGATCATGGACGAGCCGACGAGCTCGCTCGACGTTCGGAGCGAGAACCTGATCCGATCGACGCTGCTCGAGCTCAAGGAACGGATGACGGTCGTGATCATCGCCCACCGCCTCTCGACGCTCGACATCTGCGACCGGATCATGGTGATCCAGGACGGTGAGCTGAAGGCCTTCGACACCCCAGCGGAGCTCGAGCGGTCCAGCGAGTTCTACCGGGAGGCGCTCGTGCTGTCGGGCATGCGCTAGCGGGAGCGGGCTCAGTAGCTCGAGAGCGCTGTGGTGACGACGGTGCGCTCGTCGAAGTGCTGCTCGGCACGCGCCCGTCCCGCTGCGCCGAGGTGCGACCGGCGGGGGGGTTCCGTTGCCGCCTGGACACCCCTCGCCAGCGCTGCGGGGTCCAGCACCGGGACCAGCTCGCCGGTCACGCCGTGGTCCACCACCTGGCGGCAGCCGCGGATGTCGGTGGCGACGACGGGGAGGCCGCTGGCGGCGGCTTCCATGGCAGCCCTCGGGAATCCCTCGCGATGGCTGGGGAGGCAGAACACGTCCATGGCGGCGTAGAGGCGCTCGGTGTCTTCTCGATGGCCCGCCAGGATGGCGCCCTGCTCGGAGGCTCGGTCGAGGAGGGCCGGCGGGATGGCGTCGGCCTTCTGGGGGTCGTGGGGGCCGATGAGCAGCAGGCGGAACGGCTTGCCGAGGAGCTCCATGGCCTCGATCAGCTCGGGGACGCCCTTCTCGGCCACCAGGCGGCCGACGAAGCCCACCACCACGTCGTCGGGCTCGATGCCGAGCTCGGCCCGCACCTCGTCGCGGGTGGCCTCGTCGGCCGGCTTGAACCGCTCGAGGTCCACGCCGTTGCCGAGGAGGCGCAGCTTCCTGCGGGGTGCGATGTGCCAGCGGCGCATCAGCTCGAGGTCCTCCGGGTTCTGCACCAGCTCGACGTGGCTGAAGCGGCTGGCGATCGCTTCGAGCGTGTAGACGACGAGCCTCTTCAGGAGGCGGTCATCCGGGGCGGCGTAGAGGCCGTGGGTGGTGTGGACCACCCGGGGGACGCCCGCCATACGGCCCACGATGCGGCCGTAGATGCCGGGCTTCGGGTTGTGGGTGTGGAGCACGTCAGGTCGCTCGGCCCGCAGGATCCGCCACAGTGAGCGGGCCGCCCGGAGGTCGCCCAGGAGGTTCATCGATCGGGTGGAGCCCTCCAGCTCCACGAAGCGCATCCCCCGCTCCTCGAGGAACGGCACGTCGGGGCCCCGGGCGCTGATGCCCAGCACCTCGTCGCCGGCGGCCACGCTGGCCTCGATCTGGGCGAGGAGGAGGTAGCGCAGCGAGAGGTCCACCGTGGTGAGGTGGGCGATCTTGCGGGGGACGGGGGGCACCGGGGTGATCCTCCCATGCAGGGGCGGCGCTACCGTGGCCCGTCGTGGACGAGGCCAGGCCGGTGCGGGTGCTGCACCTCGTGAAGGGCCTCGGGCCGGGCGGGGCGGAGCGGCTGCTGGTGTCGATGGCGGCGGTGGCCGACCCGGTGGTCGTGCGCCACGAGGTGGCCTACCTGCTCGACTGGAAGCAGCACCTGGTGCCCGAGCTCGAGGCGCTGGGCGTGCCCGTGCACCTGCTGGCCGGTCCGGCCGGGATGCGCGACCGGCGCTGGCCGGGTCGGCTCCGTCGCCTGGCTCGCGAGGTCGATGTGGTGCACCTGCACTCGCCGGCGGTGGGGGCCGTCGCTCGTCCGCTGCTGCGAGCGATGCGGCACGGGCCGGTGGTGGTGTCGACCGAGCACAACGTGTGGAGCAGCCACGGCAGGGCCACGAGGCTGGCCAACGCGCTGACCCTCCCGCTCGGCCGGGTCCGCTGGGCGGTCTCGGAGGAGGTGGTGCGCTCGCTGTGGCCGCGGTGGCAGGCCCGCACCGAGGTGCTCGTGCACGGCATCCCGCTGGCCGCCCTCCAGGCCCGTCGTGCCGAGCGAGCGGGTGCCCGGGCGGCCCAGGGGTGGGCCGACGACGACGTGGTGGTGGCCATCGTGGCCAACCTGCGCGCCAACAAGGACTACCCGACGTTGTTCGCGGCCGCGGCCGAGGCGATGGCCGAGGAGCCTCGGCTGCGCTTCGTGTCGATCGGTCAGGGCCCGCTGGAGGCCGAGCTCCGAGCGGCGCTGGCGGGCTTCCAGCTCGGGGACCGGTTCCAGCTGCTCGGCTACCACGACGACCCGCCGGCGGTGGTCGCCGGCGCCGACGTGTTCACCCTCAGCTCCATCCACGAGGGGCTGCCGATCAGCCTGCTCGAGGCCATGGCCCTCGGCCTGGCCCCGGTGGTCACCGACGTCGGCGGCAACGCCGAGGTGGTCACCCACGACGTCGACGGGCTCCTCGCGCCAGCGAGCAGGCCCGAGGCGCTGACCGAGGCGTACGTGCGGTTGGCCCGCGAGCCGGAGAAGCGGGCCCGCCTGGGCGCCGCCGCCGCTCAGCGAGCCGAGGCCTTCGACATCGCCCGCACCGCCCGCATCGTCGAGGCCCGCTACCAGCGCCTCGTCGGCCGTGGCGGGTCGTAGCATCGCCGGGGTGGGAGCCACGGCCAGCCTCAAGCGGGGGCTCAGCAGCGCGGTGAAGGTGGCGGCCGCCGGCGCCGACGTGCTGCGACCGTCCTCGCCCGGCCTGGTGATCCTGATCTACCACCGCGTCGGTGGGGGCAGCGCCTCCCAGGTCGACCTGCCGGTGGCGCTGTTCGAGGAGCAGGTGGCGGCGCTCTCGGAAGCCGGTCGGCTGGTGTCGCTCGACGCCGGCATCGAGCGCCTCCTCGGCGGGTCGCTCGACGACAGCCCCGTGGTGCTCACCTTCGACGACGGCACCGCCGACTGGGTCGACCACGCCCTGCCCGTGCTCGAGCGGCACCGGGCGCCGGCCACCTTCTACGTCGCCACCGACTTCGTGGAGCGGGCCGTGCCCTTCCCCGGCGACGCCGCCCCGATCTCCTGGGCCGGCCTCGGCGAGCTGGTGGCCTCCGGGCTGGCCACCATCGGCTCGCACACCCACACCCACGCGCTGCTCGACCGCGCCGACGGTCCCCTCGCCGCCGCCGAGCTCGACCGCTCCACCGAGCTGATCGGCGAGCGCCTCGGGGTGGCCTGCGTGCACTTCGCCTACCCGAAGGCGCTGCTCGGCTCGCCCACCGCCGAGGGCCACGTGCGCCAGCGCTTCCGCTCGGCCACCGTCGCCGGCAGCCGGGCCAACACCGCTGCCGATGCCGACCTGCACCGCCTCCACCGCACGCCCATCCAGGTGGCCGACGGCATGCGCTGGTTCGAGCGCAAGGCGGCCGGCGGCCTGCGCTTCGAGGACACCGCCCGCTCGGTGCTCAACCGGGGCCGCTACGCCGGCGCCACCACCTGATGCTGGCCAAGCGGGCCCTCGACGTGGTGCTGTCGGCGGTCGCGCTGGTGGTGCTGGCCCTGCCGATGCTGGGCATTGCCCTCGCCGTGCGGCTGCAGATGGGCTCGCCCGTGCTCTTCCGCCAGGTGCGGCCCGGGCTCCACGGCGAGCCCTTCACGCTGGTGAAGTTCCGCACCATGCGCACCGGCTCGGGCACCGACGCCGAGCGCCTCACCCGCCTCGGCCGGTTCCTGCGCTCCACCAGCCTCGACGAGCTGCCCGAGCTGTGGAACATCCTGCGCGGCGACATGAGCCTCGTCGGCCCCCGCCCGCTGCTGGTCGAGTACCTCGAGCGCTACTCGCCCCGACAGGCCCGCCGCCACGAGGTGCGGCCCGGTCTCACCGGCCTGGCCCAGGTGGAGGGCCGCAACCTGGTCGGGTGGGACGACCGCCTCGAGCTCGACGTGCGCTACGTCGAGACCCGCTCCCTGGCCCTCGACCTGCGCATCATCGGCCGCACCCTCGGCGCCGTGGTGCGCCGTGAGGGCATCAGCGGCGAGGGCGAGGCCACCATGGCCCCCTTCCAGGGGAGCGCCTCGTGAGCATCGTGGTGGTGGGCGCCGGCGGCCACGGCCGCGAGGTGGCCGACGTGGCCGAGGCCTGTGGCTTCGTGGTGGCCGGGTTCGTCGACGACGGCTCGCCCGACGTGGCCCCGCTCGAGCGGCGCGGCCTCGCCTTGGTCGACCCCGATGCGCTCGACGGCCTCCACCCCTTCGTGCTCGGGCTGGGCGGCGGTGCGCTGCGGGCGGCGGTGGCCGACCGGCTGGCCACGGTGGCCTGGGCCGATCCCCTCGTGCACCCCCTGGCCTCGATGGGCTCCGACGTGGAGCTCGGCGTCGGCACCGTGGTCGCCGCAGGGGCACGGCTCACCACCAACATCCGTGCGGGCGTCCACGTCTACATCGGCCCCAACGCGACCATCGGCCACGACACCACCCTCGGCGACTGCGCCACGGTGCTGCCCGGGGCCACCGTGAGCGGCAACGTCGCGATCGGAGCCGCCGCCACCATCGGCACCGGCGCCAACGTGCTGCAGGGCCTGACGGTGGGGGAGGGCGCCACCGTCGGCGCCGGCGCCGTGGTCACCCACGACGTGCCTGCGGGTGCCACCGTGGCCGGCGTCCCGGCCCGCCCGCTGGGCTGAGCGCGCCGTCGCCCCGGCCGGGCGGTCGCAGGACCCCACACGGCCCAACCCGTGGCCGCCGTGGTGCGCCCGGGGGTAGGTTGAGAGGACGGACTTCGGTTCGTCTCGGTGCCTCGGCGCCCGTTCGGTCCACCACCGGAGGAGCGTCTCGTGTCCCTCACCGAAGCGGAACGTCATCAGATCATCCAGCTGTTCCAGGAGAAGCTGGGTGTGGAGGGTGGTGAGCTCATGATGAAGGCCATCGCACCGGTCGGCTGGGGCGACATCGCCACCAACCGGGACCTGCGTGAGCTCGAAGCCCGCCTCGAGGGCAGCCAGCGCATCCTCGCCGCCGAGCTGCGGGCCGAGATGGCTGGTCTGCGGGCCGCCATGCAGGTGCTCGAGTCGGGCATGCGCGCGGAGCTGGCCAACGGGCTGCGGATGCAGACCTACGCCATCCTCGGCGGCGGCTCCGTGCTGGTGGGTCTCGGCAGCGTGCTGTCGCGATTGTTGGCCTGAGGCGGCGCCCTGCCGCCGGCGTCACCTGGGTGGGGCGACGTCGGTCCTTCCTGCGCTCAGCTGGCGCACCAGGGCTGCCGTCACCGCCAGCGGCACCAGCACGGCGAGCGTCCGCCACAGGGCGGCGTCGGTGTCGGCCTGCAGCCCGGCGCCGCGGGAGAGGGCCACCACGGCGAGGGTGCCCACCACCGTCGCTGCCAGCCGGCCGGCCGCTGAGGGCACTCGGCGAAGGCACCAGAGCCCGAGCGCATGGACCCCGGCGATCGCCAGGGCGGCCACGACGGCGCTGGCCCGGCCCCGCCCGTCGGCGAGAGCGATCCACGCCATCAGCCCGGTGGCGGCGACGCCCACGGCCCGCCAGGGGACCTGCAGGCCGACCGCCGCCGGGCCGAGGACGGCCAGCACGCCGAGCAGGACGATCGAGCGCTCGGTGTCAGGCGTGCACAGGTAGATCGCTGCGGCGGCGATCGCCGTCCACAGCACCTCCGTCGGACGGGCGGCCGCCGTCGGCCAGGGCATCGCATCGAGGAGCACGGCCACGCCGATCATCCCGATGGCCTCGAGCGGGTGCTGGCCCGCCACCAAGGCCATCACCGCACCGAGCACCAGGACCGGGCGGCGCTCCCCGGCGAAGCGCAGCGACGGCATCGCCACGGCGGTGACGGCGGCGGCGACGGCCAGGTCGCGCTGCTCGAGCAGGTGGCGCAGGGCCTCGCTCGGCGACATGGTCAGAAGAGCTCGATGTCGCCCATCGTGAGTGCCCACCGCTCGAGCGGCGGGGCGTGGCCGCCGTGGAGCTGGCGCCACACGAGTGTGGGGCCCTGGCCGGGCACCGGCAGCAGGCCGCTGCGCCAGGACCGGTCCAGCACCAGTGCGTAGTCCGCGCCGGTGGACCGGAGCACGGCTCGGACGAGACGCCGCTCTGCGGTGGGGGAGCCGCCGGGCACCAGGAGGTCGCCGATGGTGGCCTCCACCGCGGTCCCGCGCCGGCGCAGGCGGAAGCAGGCGGCACCCTCACGGAGGTCGTGGCCGAGGGGGAGCACCCGGTAGCCGAGGAGGTCGGCGTCGTAGCGCCAGCGCAGGTAGGCGGGGGAGCGACGGGTCCGCAGCCGGCCGTCGCCATCGTCGACGGCCGCGTCGAGCAGCTCGGCGGTGGCCGCGTCGTCGGCGAAGGCCTCGGCGGCCGTGGTGCCTGCCTCGGTGGGCTCGCCCCAGTGCGAGGCGGGCACCCGGCCCCGGACGATGGCCGGGATCCGAAGCGGGCCGGCCGGTCGCATCATCGGGCGCAGGGTGCCGACCGGCTCCCACCCCATCTTCAGGTAGCCGGGGCGGCTGTTGTCGTTGGGCGTGTTGAACACGAAGGCCACGCCGTCGGCCGCCATCTCGGCCAGCGCATGGAGGGTCAGCGTGCGGAAGATGCCCTTGCCCTGGTGATCGGGGTGGGTGGCGGTGTCGACCGCCCGCACGGCGCGCTGGGGGCCGGCGGCGCTGTCGAACTCCCAGCGCAGCAGCGCTCGGTAGCCGGCCACCTCGCCGTCGACCTCGGCCACCCAGGCCGGGGAGGGCCCGAAGGCGCTGTCGTGGTGCTTCCAGCGGAACAGCCGGGCGAAGCGTTCGTCGGCGTCCCGGTCCATGGCTGCCGCCAGCAGGGCCAGCACCGCCGGCTCGTCGCCCGGCACCGCCGGCCGCACGGCAACACCGGTGCCGACCGGCCCTCCGGCTTCACCTGGCTGCGTCACCTGTCGTGCTCCGGCTCGTGGTCGATCCCGTGACCCTACGGCTCGTCGGTCGAGGCCGGCGCGCCTCAGCTGGGCTGGTCGGCGGGCTCACCCCGTCGGGTGCCGATGCGAACGTGCTCCTCGAGCTCGAGCAGCAGCGTCCCGGCGTGCGGCGACGTGAGCCCCGTGAGGCTGGCCCGGTGCAGGGCGGGCACCTCGACGCGGGCGATCAGCGGGTGGGCGGTGGGCTGCGGGTCCTCGTCGGTTCCCTGGAGCACCTCGTGGAGCTTCTCCCCGGGGCGCAGCCCGGTGTAGACGATCTCGATCGGGCGCTCCGCCTGGTCGACGAGGCGGCGGGCCACATCGGCGATCCGCACCGGCTCGCCCATGTCGAGCACCATCGCCTCGCCGCTCTCGCCGATGGCGCCGGCCTGCACGACCAGCTGCACGGCCTCCTCCACGGTCATGAAGTAGCGGGTGACGTCGGGGTGGGTCACCGTCACCGGGCCGCCTCGCTCGATCTGGGCCCGGAAGGCGCCGAGCACGCTGCCCCGGCTGCCCAGCACGTTGCCGAAGCGCACCGAGATGAAGGTGCCCCGGGCCTGGGTGGCCGTGGCCGCCGTGAGCCGCTCGGCGATCCGCTTGGTGGCGCCGAGCACGCTCACCGGGTCGGCCGCCTTGTCGGTGGAGATGTTCACGAACGTGCGCACCTCGTGGGTGAGCGACAGCGCCAGCAGGTTGTGCGTGCCCCACACGTTGGTCTTCACCGCCTCGCTCGGATGCATCTCGCACAGCGGGAGGTGCTTGAGGGCCGCCGCGTGGAAGACCACCTCGGGGCGGTGCTCGGCGAACACCTCGCCGAGGCGACCCTCGTCGCGGATGTCGGCCACCACCAGGTTGCGGGTCTCCAGCAGGGCTCGGCCGTGGATGGAGAGCTGCACGGCGTGCAGGGCGCTCTCGTCGCGGTCGAGCATCACCAGCTGCGCCGGGCCGAAGGTGTGGAGCTGGCGGCACAGCTCGGAGCCGATGGAGCCGCCTGCCCCGGTCACCAGCACCCGGCGGCCGGTGACGTAGCCGGCGATGCTGCCGATGTCGGTGTCGATCTCGCGGCGGCCGAGGAGGTCGGCGGTGGTGAGGGGACGGATGTCGTCGAGGCCGATGCGCTGGTCGAGCATCTCGCCCACGGCGGGGACGGCCATCACGTCGAGCCCGGCGGCCTCGCCCAGGGCCGCCAGCTCGCGGATCAGGGCGCCGTCGGCCGACGGCACGGCGATGAGGAGCTTGTCGGCCTTGGTCTGCTCGGCCACCTGGGCGATCTGGTGCCGGGTGCCGCGCACGGCGACGTTGCGCACCCGCAGGTGGGCCTTGCGGGGATCGTCGTCGACGATGGCCACGGGCAGGTAGGGCGAGTCGGGGTTGCGGAGCATGGCGGTGATGATCTGCTCCGCCCCCTCCCCGGCGCCGAACACCAGCACCCGGGCCGTGCCCTCGTCGGTCGGGCGCTTCTTGCGCTCGATCAGCAGGCGCCAGCCGTAGCGGACGGCCGCCATGATCACGAGGGCCACGAACACGGCCACCACGGGCACGCTGATCGGCACCCACCGGGTCGGCAGGTCGAGGGCGAAGAGCACGAGGCCCGCGATCACGACCGTGCGCAGGAGCGCGGCGATCTCCTCGAAGGAGCCCAACCGCCAGCGGCCGAGGTAGAGGCCCTGCCAGATGCCCACCAGCACCTGGGCGGACGCCACCAGCAGGCCCGCCTGCAGGATGCCGACGGGGTCGAGCACGTCGAGCTCGAACTCGTAGCGGGTCCACGTGCAGAGGAACACCGCCACCACCCAGGCCGCCGCGTCCCAGGCCGCGAGCCACGCGAAGCGGTGCTCGATGAGTGCCGTCCAAGCCGATCCCGGCTTGAACGGGGTGTCGCCGTCGTCCGTGCGCGTCACGACCGCCCTGTCTTCCTGCTGCGTCGATTGCTGTTGCTGCTGCAACTGTTCCCGTTCCAGTGCTTGCGTGCGTGGATGCCGGTGGCTCGCCCGGCCTCACCAGCGGTCCTGCACCTGCCGCCCGGCACCGCAGGACCGCCGGTCATCCTAAGCCCCTGCCCCGCCGACCTCTAGGTTTCCGGCGATGGCCCGCATCTTCCTCTCGCCGCCCGAGTCCGGCGCCGCCGAGCGGGAGCGCGTGCTGGCCGTGCTCGACAGCGGGTGGCTGGCCCCAGCGGGCCCCGAGCTGGCGGCCTTCGAGGAGGAGACCGCCGCCGTGGTGGGCCGACGACACGCCGTGGCGCTCTCCAGCGGCACCGCGGCCCTGCACCTGGCGCTCGTCGTCGCCGGCGTCGGCCCGGGTGACGACGTGCTGGTCAGCGACTTCACCTTCGCCGCCACCGTCAACGCCATCGCCTACACCGGCGCCACCCCCGTGCTGATCGACTCCGACCGGGCCAGCTGGAACATCTCGCCCGCGCTCCTCGCCGAGGAGCTCGAGGCCCGGCGCGCCAAGCCGCCCAAGGCGGCGGTGATCGTCGACCTCTACGGCCAGGCGGCGGACCAGGCCCGCATCGGGCCGCTGCTGGCCGAGCACGGCGTGCTGCACCTCGTCGACGCCGCCGAGTCGCTCGGCGCCACCTGCGGCGACCGCCCCGCGGCGGCCTGGGGCGAGTCGGCCGTCCTCAGCTTCAACGGCAACAAGATCATCACCACCTCCGGCGGCGGGATGCTGGTGACCGACTCGGCCACCGTGGCCGACCGGGTCCGCCACCTCTCCACCCAGGCCCGGGAGCCGGTGGCCCACTACGAGCACACCGAGGTGGGCTACAACTACCGCCTCTCGGCGCTGCTGGCGGCCGTCGGCCGGGCCCAGCTGGCCGACCTGGAGCGCCGGGTGGAGCGCCGCCGGGCCATCTTCGACCACTACGTCGAGGCACTCGCCGATGTCGACGGCATCGGTTGGATGCCCGAGGCGCCCTACGGCCGGGGCACCCGCTGGCTGTCGTGCTGCACCGTCGACGCGTCGGTGACCGGCTGCACGCCGGAAGACCTGCGCCTGCACCTCGAGACGCTCGACATCGAGGCCCGCCCCACCTGGAAGCCCATGCACCTCCAGCCCGTGTGGGCGGGGCTGCCGTCGCGGTTGGACGGCACCTCAGCGTCGCTGTTCGAGACGGGCCTCTGCCTGCCGAGCGGCAGCTCCCTCACCGACGCCGACCAGGACCGAGTCATCGCCGGCCTCCTCCAGCGCCTGCAGGGCTGACGGTGGCGTCACGCGGCGAGGCCCCGCACCGGGGGGTGTGCGGGGCCTCACGGCGGTGGGCTCAGAGACCTCGGCCCTGACTGTCCGAGCGGAAGCGGCCAGGGCCGGCCCCACCACTACCCCGGTCCTGCCGGGGCAAACCGCCCAACGAGACCTTTTCTCGGGCGGCGTCGATCAGCCGAGCAGCAGCTTGAGGAACGGGTCCCGCACGCGGGCCGGCGCGTGGGCGGCGGCGGCGAGCACGGCGGTGCCGAGGCCGGCCCGGTAGAGCGCCCTCGGGCGGGGGGTGAGGGCGGCCTCGGCGATGGTGTCGGCGGCCACGGTCACGTCGCTGAAGAGCGGGCGGAGCGCCTTGGTGAAGCGGGTGAAGCGAGGGTGGTCGCCGTCGAGGCCCTCGCTGGTGTCGTCCCAGATGGCGGTGTCGACGGCGCCCAGCTCCACCCGCACCACCTCGATGCCGTCGCCGGCCAGCTCCATGCGCATCGTCTCGGCCAGCGACGAGGTGGCTGCCTTGGCGGCGCTGTACCAGCCCGACAGCGGCACCGACTGCACGCCGAGGGCGGAGCCCACGTCGACGATGCGCCCGCCCTCGCCCTTGCGCATGTGCTCGGCGGCCAGGCGGGCCAACCGGGCCGGAGCCACGGTGAGGAGCTCCAGCAGGTCGGTGGCGTCGTCGTCGGCCACGTCCATCAGCGGCGCGAAGGGGGCGGCCCCAGCGTTGTTGACGAGGACGTCGGGCCGGTGCTCGTCGATCACCTCGGCGCAGCGGTCGGCATCGGTCACGTCCAGCAGCGCCGTGGTCACCTCGAGGCCGAGCAGGGCCATGCGGGCCTCCACCATGGCAGCGTCGTCGGCGCTGCGGACCGTGGCCACCACCTGCGCCCCCCGGGCGGCGACGGCCTCGACGGCCGCCAACCCCACCCCTGAGCTCGTTCCCGTGATCAGCACCGTGTCAGGCATCGGGGGCCCCTACCCGCCCCGGGCCACGGCTACCCCGGGCGCAGGTTGGGCAGGGTGCAGGGCGATGCTCGACCTCGCCCGCCCCTGGTCACCCGTCGAGGTGCGTCGCGACATCGCGGCCCCGCCCGACGTGGTGTTCGACCTGCTCGCCAACCCGCGCACCTATCCCGACTGGCTGGTGGGGAACCAGAAGATCCGCTCCGTCGATCCCGAGTTCCCCAAGCCCGGATCCCGCTTCGACCACAGCGTCGGCGCCACCGACGAGGCGTCGATCGACGACCAGAGCGAGGTGCTGTCGTCCGACCCGCCCAACCGGCTGGAGCTGCTGGTGAAGGCCGGGCCGATGCGTGGCGTCGTCACGTTCCTGCTGCTGCCGAGCCGCGAGGGCACCGAGGTGCGCTTCCAGGAGCGCCCCGTCGGCTGGATGGCCCCGCTCACCCCGTTCCTGCGCCCGATCCTCCACGGCCGCAACGTGGAGTCGCTCCGGGAGCTGGCCCAGCTCGTCGAGGACACCGATGGCCCCCGCCAGGAGGAGGGCTCGTGAACGAGGTCCGCCGCTGCGTCACGTCCGAGGCCTCGCCGGAGGCCGTGTGGGCCGTGCTGGAGGACGTGAACCGCCTGCCCGACCTGTCGCCGGGCACGGTCGACGTCGACGGCCCCCGCCGACTCACCGAGGTGGGCCAGACCTTCGAGCAGACCGTCGAGCTGGGTGGCAAGCGCTTCACGTCCACCTGGACCGTCGACCAGATCACCCCCGGCGAGCGCCTGGTGATCTCGGGTCGGCTGCTCCCGGGCACCAGCTACGAGATGACGGAGGAGATCAAGGCGCTGGGCGACGGGCGCACCGAGGTGTGCCTCACCATGCGCTACAAGCTGCCGTTCGGGCCGCTGGGGCGTCTGGCCTCGAAGCTCGGCGCCGAGCGGCGCGCCACCGACGAGGCCGGCCAGGTCCTCGAGGCCGTCGCCCGAGCCGCGGAGAGCGCCCGGGCGTGAGCGAGACCGTCGATGCCGTCGTGATCGGCGGCGGCCACAACGGGCTCGTGGCGGCCAACGATCTGGCCGACGCCGGCTGGGACGTGGTCGTCCTCGAAGCCGCGCCCACCGCCGGCGGCGCCATCGCCTCCGCCGAGGTGACCGCCCCCGGCTACGTCACCGACCTCTTCAGCGCCTTCTACCCGATGACCGCGGCGTCGCCCGTGATCGAGCGGCTCCACCTCGAGGACCACGGCCTGCGCTGGACCCACGCCCCCGTGGTGCTCGGCCACGCCCAGCCCGACTCGCCGGCCGTCCTGCTGCACCGAGATCCCGAGCGCACCGCGGCCGGGCTCGACGAGCGCCACCCCGGCGACGGTGAGGCCTGGCTGCAGCTCCACCACCAGTGGGACCGCTACGGCCGCGCCGCCCTCGACGCCCTCCTCGGACCGTTCCCGCCCGTGCGGGCCGGCCTGCGCCTCGGCTGGAAGGCGCGCACCGACCTGCTCGAGCTGGCCCGCATGCTCGTGCTGCCCGTGCGCCGCCTGGCCGAGGAGCGCTTCGGCGGCGACGGCCCCGGCCTGCTGCTGGCCGGCAACGCCCTGCACGCCGACGTCCCGCCCGAGGCGCCCCCGTCGGCGATGCTGGGCTGGCTCCTGTGCGGGCTGGGCCAGACCGTCGGCTTCCCCGTGCCCGTCGGCGGCGCCGAGCAGATCGTGGGTGCCCTGCAGCGCCGGCTCGAGGCCCACGGCGGCTCCGTGCGCTGCTCCACCCCGGTCGAGCGCATCACCGTCGAGGGGGGCCGGGCCACCACCGTGCACACCGCCAGCGGTGCCATCACCGCCCGGCGCGCCGTCGTGGCGGCCTGCGACGCCCAGGTCCTCTACGACCGCCTGCTGCGCGACGACGACCTGCCGCCCGCCTTCGTGGCCGGCCTGCGCCGCTTCCACCGCGCCGACGCCACGGTGAAGGTCAACTGGGCCGTGGACCGTTCCGTCCCCTGGCGCGACCCGGCGCTCAACGAGGCCGGCACCGTCCACATCGCCGACACCATCGACGAGCTCACCTTCACCTCCGCCGAGCTGGCCACCCGCCGCGTGCCCTCGAACCCGTTCCTGCTGGTGGGCCAGATGACCACCGCCGACCCCTCCCGCTCCCCGGCCGGCACCGAGTCGCTGTGGGCGTACACCCACGTGCCGCAGGACATCGTGGCCGACGGCGCCGGCGAGATGACCGTGTCGGGCCAGCTCAGCGGCGCCGCCCTCGAGCACTTCGTCGAGCGGGTCGAAGATCGCATGGAGGCCCACGCCCCCGGCTTCCGCAGCGCCGTGATCAGCGCCCACGTGCAGGGCCCCGGCGACATCGAGGCCGCCAACGGCTCGCTGGTGGGCGGCGACATCAGCGGTGGCACCGCCCAGATGCACCAGCAGCTCATCTTCCGCCCGGTCCCCGGCCTGGCCCGCCCGGAGACGCCCGTCGCCGGGCTCTACCTCGGCTCGGCCTCCGCCCACCCCGGCGGCTCCGTCCACGGCGCCTGCGGCGCCAACGCCGCCCGAGCCGCCATCTGGCACGACCGCACCCGCCGCGCCCGCGCCAGCGTCGCCGACTCGGCGAGGACCACCACCTCGAGGTTCTTGCGGCGCTGAGCCGTGGTCTTCACGGTCGATCGCCGCAGGATCTTCGGGGTGCGGGGGAGGTTCTTGCGGCGCTGGGTGACGGTCTTCGTCATTGCCCGCCGCAGGATCTCGGGGTTCTTGGTTCTTGCGGCGCGGGATGACGGTCTTGATCACTGCGCGCCGCAGGATCCGTGGGGTTCTTGCGGCGCGGCATGACGGTCTTCGTCATTGCGGGCCGCAGGATCTCCGGGGTTCTTGCGGCGTTGCGCCGTGGTCTTCTCGGTCGAGCGCCGCGGGATCTCCGGGGTCAGGCGATGGAGGCGACGCGCTCGTCGCTGCCGACGAGCTGGCACACCCGCAGGTAGCTGACGCGGAGCACGATGGCGGCGTCGCGCCGGGACAGGCCGGCCTCCACCAGGGCCCGGGCCGCGACCTCGGTGGCCTGGGTGGCGCGGTGCTCGAGCGCCGTCAGCTCGCGGGCGACCTCGGCGTGCGCGACCACCTGCCGGCGCACCTCGTCCTCGAGCAGGGGGGTGACGGTGACCTCGACGTCGCTCAGCGGCGCACCCAGGGCGGCCGCCACCGCGGCCGCGCCCGCCACCTCGGCGGCGCTGAGGGAGTGGGCCGTCGCGGCCACCTCTGGCACGCCGTCGGCTCGCAGGAGCCATCCGTCGCCCGAGGGTGGCCGTGATGTCGACGTGTCGCATGGTCTCCCCAGCACCGAGGCCGTCCGCAGGCCCCGTGTGCCCAGGTCATCGGCGGCGGCACGCGAAAGGGTGCGCGGCGCGCCGAGAACCGCTCGCCCGGCGCCGTCGGCGGAGGCGGCCACGTAGGCCATACGGCTCGGAGTGGTCATTTCGGGTGGGGTGTGAACAGTGCGGTGGACTCTGTTCCCTTCCGCCGGGTTCGCCGATGGTGCTCCCATGGGGATGTGGCGTGGCGTGGAGTGGGGCGGTCAGGCGTGATGGCGGCGGCGCTGCGGCGGGTCGAGGCGTGGTCGGACGAGATCACCGCGGACGGCGTGCTGGAGGCGATGGGGGACCCGGTGGTGGTGATCGGGCCCGCCACCGAGCTGCTCTTCGCCAACCGGGCGGCCCACGCCCGCTACGGGCCGGAGCTCCAGGACCACCTCGGCCGGCCGCTGCACGAGCTCATCCACCCCGACGACCTCGACACCGCCCTCCTCTCGCTGATCTCCGTGGTGACCAAGGAGACCGGCACGCTCGTGGAGATCCGCGTGCGCGACGCGGCTGGGGCGTGGTCGTGGTTCGAGGTGCGGGGCCGAGCCTGGACCGACGGGCCCGCCGGCGCCATCGTGCTCACGCTGCGCGAGAGCACCGAGCGGCGCCGCTGGGAGATCAGCCAGGGCGACGCCCGCCTCATGGGCGCGCTGCTCGACCACCTGCCCGTCATGGGCCTGCTGCTGGCCCCCGACGGCACGCTCCGCGGCGCCAACCGGGCCCTCACCCGCTCGCTGCACGTGGCGGTGGAGGACGTGCTGGGCCAGCCCTTCACCGACCTGGTGGCGGAGCGCGACGTCGCCCGCGTCACCCGGGCGCTGGCTGCCTGTGGGCGGGGGCGGCGGGGGCAGGGGTGCCACCACCTCGAAGCCCACCTCGTGGCGGCCGACGGCCGGCTGGTGCCGATGAGCCTCACCGTGGTGGACCTGTTGGACGACCGGGCGGTGGAGGGCGTGATGGTCACGGCCTCCGACATCAGCCCGTTGGTGGCGGCCCGGCGGGAGCTCCACCGCCTGGCCGCCATCGACGACCTCACCGGCCTGCCCAACCGCAGCAGCCTCCGCCACCACCTCCGGGCCGTGATGGCCCGACCCGAGTCGGACCACTCGATCCTCTTCGCCGACGTCGACGGCCTCAAGGTCGTCAACGACGAGCACGGCCACCGCGCCGGCGACGCCGTCCTCGTGGCGGTGGCCCGACGCCTGCTGGCCGCCACCCGCACCGGCGACTTCGTGGCCCGCTTGGCCGGCGACGAGTTCGTGGTGGTGGTCCCCACCACCGACCCCGATGCCCTGCGCGTCCTGCAGGCCCGCATCGACCACGCCATGGCCGAGCCGATCGCGCTCCCGGCCGCCCCCGACTCCGTGCTGTCGGTCAGCGTCGGCGTGGCGCCCCTCGGCGAGGCGGCCGACCTCGAGACCCTGCTGCACCACGCCGACGTGGCCATGTACCTGGCCAAGCGCGACCGGCAGCGCTGACGCCGGCGAGGGCGCGCCGAGGTCGATCGTGTAGACGAGGGCCATGAAGATCGTCGTCACCGGAGGAGCCGGGTTCATCGGGGCCAACCTCTGCCGAGCCCTGGCCGAGGCCCCGGCCGTCACCGAGGTGGTCGCCCTCGACGACCTCTCGACCGGGTTCGCCGGCAACCTCGACGGCGTCGACGCCACCCTCGTCGAGGGCTCGCTCACCGACCCGGAGGCGCTCGACGCCGTGCTGCCCGGCGCCGCGGCCGTGGTGCACCTCGGGGCCCGACCCTCGGTCCCGCGCTCGCTGGAGGACCCGATGGCCTCCCACGACGTCAACGCCACGGGCACCCTCCAGGTGCTCGAGGGCCTGCGCCGCCACGACGTCGGCCACGTCGTGGTGGCGTCGTCGAGCTCCGTCTACGGCGCCAACCCCACCCTGCCCAAGCAGGAGGAGATGACGCCGATGCCGGTGTCGCCCTACGCCGTGTCGAAGCTGGCCACCGAGAGCTACGCCCTCTCCTACGCCGCCTGCTTCGGGCTGCGCGCCCTGGCCTTCCGGTTCTTCAACGTCTTCGGTCCGCTGCAGGCGGCCGGCCACGCCTACGCCGCCGTGGTGCCCGCCTTCGTGGAGGCGGCGCTGGCCGGTCGGCCGGTCACCGTCCACGGCGACGGCGGCCAGACCCGCGACTTCACCTACGTCGGCTCGGTGTGCGAGGTCATCACCGCCGCCGTGGTGGGCGGCGTCGGCCACGAGCGCCCGGTCAACCTCGCCTTCGGTGGACGGTCGTCGCTGCTCGAGACGCTCGCCGTGCTCGAGGGCATCCTCGGCCACCCCATCGAGCGGGAGCACGTGGCCACCCGGGCCGGCGACGTGCGCGACAGCCAGGCCGACCAGTCCCGCCTCCGCTCGCTGTTCCCCGACGTCGTGCCCGTCGACCTCGAGGACGGCCTGCGGCGCACGGTCGACTGGTTCCGCACGCTGCCCGCCGGCTGACCACCCGGCGGCAGAACCCACGGGACCGGGCCCCGGCTGCCTCGGTACGGTCGGCGCCCATGACCGACCTCGACGAGCACGGCCGCCCCGAACCGCCCCTGGCCGCCGACGAGGTGGCCACCCTGGTGGGGTACCTCGAGTGGCAGCGGGCCACCTTCGCCTGGAAGACCGACGGCGCCGACGTCGACGCCCTGCGCGCCAAGGTCGGCGCCTCCGAGATGACCCTCGGCGGGCTGCTCAAGCACCTGGCCTACGTGGAGGACCACTGGTGCTCGATCGCCCTCCACGGGAACCCGCCGGCACCACCGTGGGACACGGTGGACTGGTCGGCCGACCACGACTGGGACTGGCACTCCGCTGCCAGCGACCCACCCGAGGAGCTGCGCGCCCTCTGGCGCTCCACGGTCGAGCGGTCGCGCCAGCAGGTGGACACCGCCCTCGCCGCCGGCGGCGTCGACCAGCTCGTGCCACAGGTGCTGGGCGACGGCCGGCAGCCCAGCCTGCGCTGGATCCTCGTGCACCTGATCGAGGAGTACGCCCGCCACAACGGCCACGCCGACCTCCTGCGGGAGGCCGCCGACGGCGGTGCCATCGGCGAGTAGGGATCGGCGCCCGCGGCGGCTGGCGGATCGACTCCACGGCCCGAGCCCTCACGCCGCCGGCATCACCCAGGGACGCCGGCCGCCCGGACGTCGCCGAGCTGGCGGTGGTGCCGTGTGAGCGAGCGGCTCAGCGGCTGAGGACGCGCTGCTTGATCCACTCGATCTGCTTGCGCAGGTCGGTGATCGTGGTGTCGTGGTTGCGGATGGTCTGCGCCAGGTCGGCCACCTGCGTGCTGAGGTTGGCGATGTCGGCGGCGTTGGCGATGGCACCGCGGTGCACCACCTCCTCGAGGTGCCGGGTGTCGAGCTCGAGCGGCTCGTGCTGCAGCTCGCCGGCCAGGCGCTGCAGCTCGCCCCGCAGCTGGGTGCGGGCATCGGCCAGCTGCGCCGCCACGTCTTCGTGCAGCCGCTCGATGCGCTCGGCGACGCCGGGCCCGTCGTCGGGTGTCTCGCTGGCCGCTTCGTTCGCCGCCTCGGCCTCGGCGGCGGCCACCGTCCGGGCCTCGGCGGCCTCGAGCCGTTCGCCCTGCGCCTGCACGAGCGAGCCGACGGTGCGCACCATCGCCTCGAGGTCGTTGAAGGCGGCGTCGAGCTGGGAGCGCAGCAGGTCGAGCTCCTCCTGGAGGGCCTCGAGGCCGAGGGGGGCACCCACCTGCGCCTGCAGGTGCTCGAGCTGGCGGTGCAGGTCGGCCGCCACCGGCGCCAGCGCCCGGGCCAGCGCCTGCTCGACGCCCTGGGCGACGGCGCTCGGGACCGCGCGCTCGACGCTGGCCTCCACGGCGGAGGTCACGAGGTCGTGCAGCGCAGCCGTCGACGGACCCGTCGGCGGGGGCGGTGCGTCCGGGACGTCGCCGGGGGCCGGGGCGCCGTTGGGCGCCGGCCGGGCGATGAGCAGGTCGCCGTCGCCGTCGGTGCCCTCGTCGCCGCCCGTTGCGGGCAGGCGCGGGGCATCGGGGGCCGGGGTCTGCTCGAAGAGGCGCTCCAGCTCTTCGCCGAGCTTGTGGGAGTCGAGGGGCTCAGGGGTCATGAGGGGGGCACCATCGGGCCGAACAGGTCGATGGCGGAGCCTACGCCAGCGCGCTGGCGGTGATCGCTGGGGCGGCGGGCGTCGGCCGCGGAGGGGGCTCACGGCGCCCGGGCCCCGGTAGCCTGAGGCCCTTCTCCATGCTGCTGCGCGACCTCCCCCCGTTGCTGCGCGAGGAGCCCGGCTTCGCGTCTGTCCTCGGCCGGTCCTCCGCCGTGCTCGCCGTCCCCGAGCCGGCGCGCGCCCTCGCCATCGCCGGGCTGGCCTCGCTGTCGTCGCGCCGGCCGATCGTGGTGGCCGCCCCCACCACGGGCGACGCCGACCGGCTGGTCAACGACCTGCGCACCTTCCTCGGCCACGACGCCGTCGACACCTTCCCGGCGTGGGAGACGCTGCCGTTCGAGCGGGTGTCGCCGTCGGTGGAGACGATGGGCCGGCGGCTGCGCACGATGTGGCGCCTCCGCTCGCCCGAGCGCTCCCCGCGGGTTCTGGTCGCCCCCGTCCGGGCGCTGGTGCAGCGCCTCGGACCGCACGTGGAGGACGTGTCGCCCGTGGTGGTGGCGCCCGGCGAGCGGCGCGATTGCGACGAGCTGCTCCACGACCTCGTGGGCATGGGCTACCGCCGCGAGGAGATCGTGGAGCACCGGGGCGAGGTGGCCGTGCGCGGCTCCATCGTCGACGTGTTCCCCTCCACCGCCGACCGCCCCGTGCGCATCGACCTGTGGGGCGACGAGGTCGACCGGCTCACGGAGTTCTCGGTGGCCGACCAGCGCGCCACCGACCCCCTCGAGCGCGTGGAGATCTTCGGCTGCCGCGAGCTGCTGCCCACCGCCGAGGTGCGGGCCCGGGCCGACAAGCTCATCGCCATCGAGCCGTGGGGTCGGGAGCAGTGGGAGCGGCTGAGCGAGGGGCAGACCTTCGACGGCATGGAGAGCTGGCTGCCCTGGCTCACCTCCGGCGAGCACGTCCTGTTCGACCTGGTGGGTCCCGACGCCCTCGTGCTGCTCCTCGAGCCGCGCCGCATGCGCGACCGCGCCGGCGACCTGCTGGCCGAGGAGGCCGACCTCGCCGCCACCCTCGCCAAGACCTGGGGGGCGGTGGCGTCCGCCGGCGACGAGGCCGGCGAGGAGGGCTTCCCCCGGCTCCACCTGCCGTTCGACCGGCTGCTCAGCCACACCGACGCCCCGGCCTGGACGGTCACCACGGCGCCCGAGGGCCCCGACGTCGCCACCATCACCGCCCACGGCCTCGACGGCCTGGCCGGCGACCCGGAGCGGGTGGTGCGCCAGCTGGCCGGCCTGGCCGCCGACGGCTACCGCATCGTGGTGGCCGCCGACGGCGACGGGTCGGCGGCCCGCCTGCGCACCCTGCTCGGCGAGCACGGCCTGGCCCCCACCATTGACGTGGTGCCGCTCGAGCGAGGCTGCGTGCTGCCCGCCATCAAGCTGGCCGTGGTGGCCGAGAGCGACCTCACCGGTCGGCGTCGGTCGCACCGCAAGGCCCGGCCCCGCCGGCGCGACAGCCAGGGCTTCTTCGACGACCTCAAGCCCGGCGACCACGTCGTCCACCACCAGCACGGCGTGGCCCGCTACGCCGGCATGGTCAAGCGGGCCATCGGCGGCGTCGACCGCGACTACCTGCTGCTCGAGTACAAGGGCGACGACAAGCTCTACGTGCCGAGCGACCAGATCGACGCCGTGCGCCACTACACCGGCGGCGACTCGCCCAGCCTCAGCCGGCTCGGCGGCGACGGCTGGCAGAAGGCCAAGGCCAAGGTGCGTTCGGTCGTCTCCGAGATCGCCCAGGAGCTGGTGGTGCTCTACCAGACCCGCCTCAACGCCCCCGGGCACGCCTTCGCCGAGGACACCCCCTGGCAGCGCGAGCTGGAGGACGGCTTCCCGTTCCAGGAGACGCCCGACCAGCTCACCGCCATCACCGAGGTGAAGGCCGACATGGAGGCCGACCACCCGATGGACCGCCTGGTGTGCGGCGACGTCGGCTTCGGCAAGACGGAGGTGGCGCTCCGCGCCGCCTTCAAGGCGGTGCAGGACGGCAAGCAGGTGGCGGTGCTGGTGCCCACCACGCTGCTGGCCCAGCAGCACCACCAGACCTTCTCCGACCGGTTCTCGGGCTACCCGGTGCGGGTCGAGGTGCTGTCGCGCTTCCTCACGCCGGGACAGGCGCGAGACGTCATCCGCGGCGTCAAGGCGGGCGAGGTCGACGTCGTCATCGGCACCCACCGCCTGCTCTCGGAGGACATCACCTTCAAGGACCTCGGCCTGCTCGTCGTCGACGAGGAGCAGCGCTTCGGCGTCGGCCACAAGGAGCAGATCAAGGCGTTCAAGACCGGCGTCGACGTGCTGACGCTCTCGGCCACGCCGATCCCGCGCACGCTCGAGATGTCGCTCACCGGCATCCGCGACCTCACGCTGCTCAACACGCCGCCGGCCGACCGCATGCCGATCCTCACCTACGTCGGCGAGTACGACGACCGCGCCGTCGGCGAGGCCATCCGGCGCGAGCTGCTGCGCGAGGGCCAGGTGTTCTACGTCCACAACCGCGTGCAGGACATCGAGCGCACGGCCGAGCACGTGCGCGACCTCGTCCCTGAGGCGCGGGTGGCCATCGCCCACGGCCAGATGGACGAGGGCACGCTCGAGCAGGTGGTGCTGGCCTTCTGGGAGGGCGAGTACGACGTCCTCGTGTGCACCACGATCATCGAGAGCGGCATCGACATGCCCACGGTGAACACGCTCGTCGTCGATCGTGCCGACCTGCTCGGGCTGGGCCAGCTCCACCAGCTGCGGGGCCGGGTGGGTCGCTCGGGGCAGCGGGCCTACGCCTACCTGTTCGTGCCGCAGGACCGGGTGCTCAGCGAAGACGCCTACGAGCGCCTGAAGACGATCGGGGAGGCCACCGAGCTGGGCTCCGGCTTCAAGATCGCCATGCGCGACCTCGAGATCCGCGGCGCCGGCAACCTCCTCGGTACCGGCCAGTCGGGCCACATCGCCGCGGTCGGCTACGACCTCTACTGCCAGATGGTCACGGAGGCCGTGGCCGAGCTGAAGGGCGAGCCGGTGCGGGAGCCCGCCGAGATCAAGCTCGACCTGCCGCTCGCCGCGAACCTGCCGCGCGAGTACGTGCAGAAGGAGGAGCTGCGGCTGGAGGCCTACCGCCGGCTGGCCGCGGTCACCGCCGACGCCGAGGTGGTCGACATCCGCGCCGAGTGGGAGGACCGCTACGGCCCGCTCCCGAAGGAGGCGGAGCAGCTGCTGTCGGTCGCCCGCCTGCGGGCCGAGGCCGCCCGGGTGGGGCTGCGGGAGGTCGTGGTGGTGAAGCCGAGCGGCTACGGCGGCGCCCCGTCGACGGCCCGCGTGTCCCCGCTGCCGCTGAAGGCCAGCCAGCAGATCCGCCTCAAGCGCCTGCACCCCACCGCCGTCTACAAGGAACCCGACCAGCTCCTCATCGTGAGGGTCCCCCACAAGGAGCACCCCGCCGACTGGCTGGTCGACCTCCTCCGAGACCTCGTCCCCGCCGAGCCCCCCACCCCATCCTGAGCTCAGCCCGAGCCCTCCCCCCCAAGCCCAGAGCCCACCGGGACCGCGCAGGACACACCACACCCCCACCCCTGATTCTTGCGGCACTTCCTGACGAAGACCGCGCGAAAGTGCCGCAGAAAGCGTCGCGTTGGTCGGACGCCCTCCGCTCACCCCGGATCTTGCGGCACCTGCTGACGAAGACCGTCATCCTGCGCCGCCGGAATGGGGGTTGAACGGGGGAGCGCGGTGACACGAGGCTGTGGGCCTTCCCCCTCTGGCGTGCGTGTCCACGGTGGAGGAACGAATGGCCGACCTTGATCGCCGACTGGCTGCGATCGCGCTCGAACGGCACTCGATCATCACGCTGGTCGACGTCGTCGCCGCTGGCGGCACGGTCGCCCACGCCCACCGTCGGGTGCGCTCCGGCCGGTGGGAACGCCTTGGGCGAGGCGTCTATCGCATCGCAGGCGTGCCGTGGACGTACGAGGCCAAGGTGTTGGCCGCTGTGCTCGGGGCTGGGCCGGGTGCGGTCGCATCCCACCTCTGCGCGGCGCGCTTGCTGGGGCTCGGCTTCACGAAGGCCGGCGTGGAGCTGAGCATCCCACGAGGGCGTCGGCACCGGCCCGAGGACGTCATCGTGCACGAGAGCACCGACCTCGACCGTTGTGGGGTGCGGCAGGTCGAGGGGATCCCGGTCACCGACCCCAGCCGGACGGTGCTCGACCTCGGGCGGTTCATCGGCCCGACGGCACTACGCCGGGCGGCAGAGGATGCCCGACGCGCCGACCTGGCCACGTGGTCGAGCCTCTGCGGCACCCTGGCGGTCCATGCTCGCCAAGGCCGTCATGGCATCCGGCGCCTGCGTGAGGTGGTCGCTGCAGGCATGCTCGTCGACGGCCTCACCGACACCGACAGCGAGCTCATCGCACTCACGCTGATCCGCGAGGCCGGCCTCCCCGATCCGGTGCTGCACCACCGGGTTCGGACCCAGGACGGCGAGCTGGTGGCCGAGCTCGACCTGGCGTGGCCGCACCATCTCGCCGCCATCGAGATCGACGGCACGGTGCACCAGGATCCTGCGGTCCGCAGGAAGGACGACGCCCGTGATCATCTTCTGCGCGGCCTTGGCTGGACGATCCGACGGGCCTGGTACGAGATCCCGCTCACGGAGCCGAAGGTCTTCGTCCAGATCGTGCAGAGCCTCCTGGTCGGCGCCACAAGCGGCTGACATCCGAGGCGCAACCCACGAAGCCGGCCCTGCACCCGGTGCCCAACCCCTCGATCTTGCAACGCCCGGGGTTCTTGCGGCGTTCGGTTGCGAAGACCGTGATGAAGTGCCGCAAGAAGAGCGGTCGACGCTGACGGAGGTGGTTCTTGCGGCGTTCGGTTGCGAAGACCGTGATGAAGTGCCGCAAGAAGTGGGGGTGGGGTGGGGGAAAACGAGGCTGAGCCCCTGTGCGGTCAGGGGCTCAGCGGGCGACGGCTCGGAGGTGGGTGGACGACCGCACCGGCGCCGCCGGGGCCTACCCGCGAGCGCCAGGCGCAGACCTGGGGCCAGACGCACGTCGAGCCCCCGGGCGGGGGCTCGACGGATGCGCTGATCGAGGGTGACAGGAAGCCGCGACCGACGCGGCGCGCCGCTACCCACCCCGCCGTCGGGCCAGACCCGCCGTCGCCGCTTTCCGGGAGATCGCGCCGGCCCTCTAGGCTCGGCGGCCGTGCCCCGCCGTCTGCTCGCCCCCCTCGCTGCGCTCCTGGCGCTGACCATCGGTGCTGGCTGCGCCGACGACGTGTCGCCCGCCCTGCGGGTCGGCGACGCCACCATCGGCAACGCGGAGTTCCTCGACGAGCTGGCCGAGTGGACCGGCAACGAGAACGCCGTCCCGCCGGAGGCCGCTGTCGCCGGAGCGCCCGGCGCGTTCCCGGGCGACCTCACCCGGCAGCTGCTCACCCAGCGGATCGACTTCGAGGTCCACGGCCAGGAGTTCGAGGCGCTGGGCCTGGAGCTCGACGCGGCCGACCGTGAGGCCGCCGTCCAGGCCATCTTCGCCGACCCGACCCAGGCCGAGGAGTCCCTCGCCCCGTTCAGCGACGACTTCGCCGACGCCTTCATCGACGACGTCGCCCGCCAGCTGGCCGTGCAGGAGGCGCTCGGCGAGCAGTACGAGACCTGGCGCCAGCAGGCCTTCGCCACCACGACCATCGAGGTGAACCCCCGCTACGGCACCTGGGACGCCGCCGCCGGCTCGATCACGCCGCCCGCCGGCCCCCGCCCGGCGCCCGGCGGCTCGCAGACCCCCGGCACCGTCCCCGGCCTCTGATCGTCGTGCCCGCCCGACCCCTCGTGGTCGTGGCCGGCCTCGGCCCCGCCGGCCCTGAGCTGGTCACGGCCGACGTGCTCGACCTGCTCGAGCGCATCGAGCACCGCTACCTCCGCACGGGGCGGCACCCGGCCGCCGTCGTCGCCGAGGGCGCGCCCACCTTCGACCACCACTACGAGGCCGCCGACGACTTCGACGGCGTGTACCGCGCGATCGTCGACGACCTCGCCGAGGCGGCCGCCGCGCACGGCGAGGTGCTCTACCTGGTGCCCGGTTCGCCCCGCGTGCTCGAGCGCACCGTGGACTGGCTGGTGGCCGACGATCGGGTCGACGTCGACGTGCGGCCGGCGCTGTCGTTCCTCGACCTGACCTGGGTGCGGCTCGGCGTCGACCCCTTCGAGGCGGGAGTGCGCATCGTCGACGGCCACCGCTTCGCCGAGCGGGCGGCAGGGGAGCGGGGTCCGCTGCTGGTGGCCCACTGCCACAACCAGCGGGTGCTCTCCGACATCAAGCTGGCCTACGACGACGACGAGCCGGAGCGCGTCGTCGTCCTCCAGCGGCTCGGGCTGCCCGACGAGCGCATCGCCGAGGTGGCCTGGGCCGACCTCGACCGCGAGGTGGAGGCCGACCACCTCACCACCCTCTGGATCCCCGAGACGGTCCGCGACCTGGCCGGTGAGGTGGTCCGGTTCCACGAGCTCGTGCGGACGCTGCGGGCCGAGTGCCCCTGGGACCGCGAGCAGACCCACGCCAGCCTCACCCGCCACCTGCTCGAGGAGGCCTACGAGGTGCTCGAGGCCATCGACCACGTCGACGAGGCCTCCGGCTCCGGCTTCGACGACCTCGAGGAGGAGCTCGGCGACCTGCTCTTCCAGGTGGTCTTCCACTCGGTGCTGGCCGCCGAGGAGGGCCGCTTCACGCTGGCCGACGTGGCCCGCGGCATCCACGACAAGCTGCACGCCCGCCACCCGCACGTGTTCGAGCCGGGCGCGGCGGCCACCGACGTGGCGCAGCTCACCGTCGACTGGGAGAACCGCAAGGTGACCGAGAAGGGCCGGGCGTCGGTGATGGACGGCATCCCCGCCGCGCTCCCGGCGCTGGCCTACGCCGCCAAGGTGCAGAAGAAGGCGGCCTCGCAAGACGTCGACTGGCGCACCCTCGACGGCATCGAACCCGGTTCGCTGGCCGAGCGCCTGCTCGCCCTCGTCGACGACGCCCGCCGGCAGGGCCTCGACCCCGAGACCGAGCTCCGCACCGCCGTCACCCGCCTCCGCACGGCCTTCGACGCCCGCTCGACCTGACCCGCGCCGCCTCGGCTCCGTGCACGAGGGCTGGGCGGGTCGGCGGGCGGCTGGGCCGGGCGGTGGGCGCCGCGGTCCGCGGGCGAGGCGATCGTCGGTCGGCGGGGCGGTGCGCCCAGCCACACCGTCGCCCGGGCCGCATCGGGGCGCCCGAGGTCAGCAGGGGGGTGGCGCGGGGGCGGGCTCCCAGTCGAGGAGGGTCGGTGCGCCGTCGACGAACCAGCGGCCGCCGGGGCCGGCGTGCTCGAGGGTGCCCGGCGGGTCGTCGGCCACGGCGGGGTCGAGCTGGTACACGACCTCGGCGGTGGCCGCCGGTCGATCGGGGCGCCGCAGCGTCAAGGTGACCACGAGCGGGTCGTCGGCCAGCGCCTCCTGGCTCGAGACGACGGCGAGGTACCCGAAGAGCGGCGGCTGGACGCGGAAGGAGCCGGCGCCCCCGACCGCCGCCGACGGCGCCACCGCCACCTCGAGCCGGGCCTCGGTGCCGTCGTCGCCGACCACGCCCAGGCCATCGTCGGCGGGGACGATGCCCTCGATCGTGCTGGCGAAGGCCACGCCGTCGACCTCGACGGCTTCCAGCGTGAGCCAGGCGCGACCGTCGAAGGCGGTGGGGTCGGTGTTGAAGCAGGCCTTGTAGTTGTCGCTCACGGGGTTGACGAGGCGCAGGGCCACCGGGCCGTCGCCGCTCGACGCCGTCGTCGACGTCGGGGCGTCGGTCGTCGGCGGCCCCTCGGCCCCGCCACCGCCACCGTCGCTGCAGCTGCCCAGGGCCACGAGCGCGAGCCCGGCCGCCACCCGTCGCAACCCTGCTCGGGACCGCGCGGTCACGAGGGCGGCGCGATCAGGACGTCGAGGAGGGCGAAGGCGGCGTCCTGGAGCTCGGCGACGGTGGGAGCCAGGGCCGCCTCGGCGGCTTCGGCGGCGGCCGCTTCGGAGCCCCCCTGGGCCCGAGCGACGGCGGCGGCCCGCAGCGCCACGCCGCGCGCCGCGGCCCCGGAGGCCTCGCGGGCCACGGCTGCGCCCACCGAGCGGGCCACGAGGTCGGGGGCGCCGTCGAGCACCCGGTCGACGGCCTGCCGGGCGGCGGCCATGCCGGCGGCCCACGGCCCCTCGTCGACGGCCGCCCGGGTGAGCTCCTGCATGGTGGCCCACAGCTGCCCGCCGGGGGCGGTGGTGGCCGCCTCCATGGCCGCGTCCCACGGGTGCGTCTCGAGGCCCCACGAGTCCATGCCGAGGGCGGCGCGGGTGAGCCGCTCCTTGGCCGCGGCCTCGGCGGCGTCGACGGAGGTCTCGCGGGCGTCGTCGTCGATCGGCACCCGGCTGGCTGCCGCTCGCAGGGCGCGGTCGCGAGCGGTGCGCAGGGGGACGACGGCCAGCGCGTCGACGGCGGGGTGGGCGGCGTCCCAGCCGGCGGTCCAGGCGTCGTCGGCCACGGCGTGCAGGGCGGTGGCCCAGGCGGTGTCGCCGATCGAGCGCCGGGACGCCTCGAGCTCGTCGCGGATGTTGGCGTCGCGGGCGCACTCGATCACCCGCAGGTCGGTGGCGTAGGCCAGCTCGGCGGGCACGCCGACGCCGGCAGCCTCGGAGGCGGCCACCCAGCCGGCTGCCTCCGATGCCCGCTCCCACGCGTCCCACGCCACCTGGTCGACGAGCAGCGCGTCGCTGGCCCGCTCGCTGCCGGCGATGTGGGCGGTGAGGTCGATGCGCCGGCCGGCGATGGTGATCGCCGAGCCCAGCACGTCGACGGCGCGCACCAGGTCGAGGTGGTTGCTGGTCGGGCCGATCGACTCCAGGCGTGCGGCGGCCTCGGTGAGCCCGGCCAGCCGCAGCCACGAGGCCGCCTGGACACGGATCAGCCAGTCGCCGGCCAGCCAGGCGCGGGCGGCGTCGTCGGGCCCGAGCGGCGAGGGGCGCCCGTCGGGGCTCGGTGGCGTCGGCGGTCCGTTGGTGCCGATCAGCCGGCGGGCTCGGTCCTTCAGGGTCTGGCGGCGGTCGTCGTCGAGGGCGGAGGCGAACCAGCGGGCGTAGGTGGCCAGCACCGGCGACACGCTGGTGGGCGCATCGCTGTGCGGCTCGTGGGCCAGCCACGACACCAGCTCCAGGAAGGTGAGCCGGAGCCCGCGCCGACCGTGGGGCACGGTCTCCAGCGTGATGTCGGCGAGGTCGGGCGTGCCCCCGGGCGACGGCGCCGGGGCAGGCCCGACCTCGGCGGGGGACGAGGCCTCCTCGTCGACCATCCACTCGACCGCATCCTCGGGGTCGGACGAGGCGGGCTCCGGGGTCCTCGTGGCAAGGGGAGCGGCGCGATCGGCCGTCGCCGTCGACGGGTCGACCAGCTCGGCCACCTGCTCGTCGGTGGCCAGCAGCGGCGCCAGCAGGTCCCAGCCCTCGGCCTGCACGTCGTCGCGGGCGTCGTAGATCGGGAGCCAGTCGACGGGCTCGCCCACCAGCACCTCCACCCGACCTCCCTCGAGCGGCTCGCCGATGGTCAACCCGTCGGCGTCGAGGTCGCTCGAGGCGGCCCGGAGCCGCTCGAGGTGCCGAGGGCCCAGGATCTGCAGCGGGAAGACGTCGGGCACGAGCTGGTCGCTGAGCCGGCCGGCCACGTGGTTGGGGGAGGCGCCGCCCTGGTCGCGCCACCCGGTGTTGGGGAGGCCGAGGCCGACCCCCTCGAAGGTGGTCTCGACGTCGAGGCAGGCGTAGGTGACCTCGCCGGCCAGCTCGCGGGCCACCTCGGCCAGCAGCTCGAAGCGGGCCAGGAGGGCCTGGCTGTCGCAGGCCGGGCCGCCGGCGGCCAGCGCCACGTGCGGCGCCCGCCCGAACGTGATCGACGCCGTGCGGATGCGCTCGTCGAGGTTCCCGTTCACGACGTCGCACCACGCCCGCCCCGAGCTGGCCTGGTGGACCACGGCGGGAGCGTCGGCCACCTTCACGTCGAACTCGACCGCCAGCAGCCGCAGCGGCACGGTGTCGCCGGGGGCCAGATCGCCGAGCACCCACTCGCAGGCGATGTCGAGCCAGCTGGCCGGCAGCACGCCCGCCTCGCCCTGGGGCACCGGGAAGAGCCGGAGGATGACGGCGTTCGGGCAGGTGTCGAGCCGGTCGAGGCGGCCGCCGGGCTCGGGGCAGGTGACGGTGGCCTCGGCGACGCCGGCGGCCTCGAGGTGGCGGGCCACGAGGTCGGGGATGCCGACCAGCGAGTCGTCGGAGACGCCGAGCCGGGCCACGCGCAGCAGTGGCCCGTTCGGTCCCAGCACGGCGTTGGAGATCACCGGCGCGTCGTGCTCGTGGCGCACCTCGCCGGCCAGCGCGGCGATCTCGAGGCGGGCCTGGGCGAGGGCCGCCACGGCCGCGTCGAGGTCGGACGCCTCGGTCACCTGCAGCACGAACCCGTCCGCGTGGTCACAGATGAGGTTCGCCGCGCCCGGCGCGACCCGGATCGTCACGGCCGGATCCTACGCTCCGTCCACGGCGGGGCCACGCACGGTGCCCCAAGCGTCCCGACTTGCCCCTCCGTGCGGCGCTGCGCAACATGCCTCGTGCTGAGGCCCGCTCAGCAGTACCATCCGCCACACCCGCCACAGGAGCAACACGCGCCACAGGCGGTGAGCAGGGAGCCAGGTCCAGCCATGTCATCCATCGAGCACGTCGCCGGTCGAGAGGTCCTCGACTCCCGAGGCAACCCCACCGTCGAGGTGGAGGTCTTCCTCGCCTCGGGCGCCACCGGGCGCGCCATCGTCCCCTCGGGCGCCTCCACCGGGCAGTTCGAGGCCGTGGAGCTGCGCGACGGCGGCGAGCGCTTCGGCGGCAAGGGCGTGGCCGACGCCGTCGCCCACGTGAACGACGAGATCTGCGACGGCCTCGAGGGCTTCGAGGCGTGCGACCAGCGCGGCGTCGACCTCCACCTGATCGACCTCGACGGCTCGCCCAACAAGGCCAACCTCGGTGCCAACGCCATGCTCGGCACGTCGCTCGCGGTGGCCCACGCCGCCGCCCAGGAGGTCGGCCTCCCGCTCTGGCGCTACGTCGGCGGCACCAACGCCCACGTGCTCCCGGTGCCGATGATGAACGTCCTCAACGGCGGCGCCCACGCCGACAACACGGTGGACTTCCAGGAGTTCATGATCATGCCGGTCGGCGCGGCCAGCTTCTCCGAGGGGCTCCGCTGGGGGGTCGAGACGTACCACGCGCTCAAGGCGCTGCTGCACGACCGCGGCCTGTCCACGGCCCTGGGCGACGAGGGCGGCTTCGCGCCGGACCTGGCCAGCAACGAGGACGCCTGCCGGCTGCTGCTCGAGGCCATCGAGCGGGCCGGCTTCACGCCGGGCGACCAGATCGCCATCGCGCTCGACCCCGCCTCGTCGGAGTTCTTCCACGACGGCGCCTACGTGCTGGCCGGCGAGGGCCGCTCGCTCACGCCCGCGGAGATGGTGGAGGAGTACGCCCGGCTCTGCGCCGCCTACCCGATCGTGTCGATCGAGGACGGCATGGCGGAGGAGGACTGGGACGGCTGGGCGCAGATCACCGCCCGCCTCGCCGACACGGTGCAGCTCGTCGGCGACGACCTCTTCGTCACCAACGTGGAGCGCCTCTCGCGCGGCATCGACCGCGGCGTGGCCAACTCGATCCTCATCAAGGTGAACCAGATCGGCACGCTCACCGAGACCCTCGACACCGTGGGGATGGCCACGCGCGCCTCCTACACCTCGGTGATGTCGCACCGCTCCGGCGAGACCGAGGACGTCACCATCGCCGACCTGGCGGTGGCCACGAACTGCGGCCAGATCAAGACCGGCGCGCCCGCCCGGTCCGACCGCGTGGCGAAGTACAACCAGCTGCTGCGCATCGAGGCCGAGCTGGGCGACACCGCCGCCTACTGGGGCGCCGGCGCCCTGTCCCAGGGCGGGGGACCGCCCCGATGAGCCGTCGCCGCTCGGGCCGACCGCCGGTCATCCCCGACCGGGACGACCTCGACGCGCCGACGGCGCGCCCCGAGCCGCGGCGCGGCGGGCTGCGGCGGGCCGGACGGGTCCTGGGGTTCCTGGGCGGGTCCGCAGCGGTGCTGGGCGTGCTGGCCTTCGGCGTGTTCCCCACCCAGACGTTCCTCGACCAGCGGTCGGCCACCAGCGAGGCCGAGCAGCGCCTCGGTGTGCTGCGCGACCAGAACGAGGCCTACGAGGAGCGCATCGAGCGCCTCGAGACCAGCGAGGAGATCGAGCGGCTGGCCCGGGAGCAGTACAACCTGGTGTTCCCCGGCGAGGAGGCCTACGCCGTCCTCCCGGCGCCGATCCCGCCGCTCGAGCTCCCTGAGGTGTGGCCCTTCGGCCCCATGCTCCCCGCGGACGGCGCCACCACCCCCGAGTCGCCCACCCCCTGACCGGCCGCCGCGCCGACGACCCGGCCGGCTCCCGAGGTCGCGCGCGTTTCGGGAGGCCTGCGGGGATCTGACGGGTGATGCGGATGCACCCCCGCATCGGTCGTATCGTGACCGCGTCCCCACTCGCGTGGGTCGGAGATCGGGCGTCTGGAGGAATGACTGGGTGAACGATGAGGCGGCTCGGCTGGAGGAGCTGCGGTCCCTCGAGATCCTCGACACGCCCCCCGAAGCGGCCTTCGACCGCCTCGTGGAGCTGGCCGCGCGCCTGCTCGACGTGCCCATCGCGCTGGTGACGCTGGTCGACGAGCACCGGCAGTGGTTCAAGGCCCGCGTGGGCCTCGACGTGGACAAGACCCCGCGGACCGACGCGTTCTGCGCCCACGCCATCGAGGACGCCGGCACCTTCGTGGTCGGCGACGCCCGCCAGGACCCTCGGTTCGAGGACAACCCTCTCGTCGTCGGCGACCCGCACATCCGCTTCTACGCCGGGCACCCGCTGCGGGGCCCCGACGGGAACCGCCTGGGCACGATCTGCGTGATCGACCAGACCCCGCGCGAGCTCACCGCGGTGCAGCGGGAGCTGCTCGAGTTCCTGGCCGGCCAGGCCGAGGTCGAGCTCGAGCTGCGGCGGGCCGGCCTGGAGCAGCGAGAGGCTCGGCGCCGGCTGTCGGAGACCGAGCAGCGGCTGCGGTCGGCCGAAGGGGCGCTGCGGGCCTCCGAGGAGCGCTACCGCTCGCTGGTCGAGAACGCGTCGATGGCGCTGGTGGTCCACGTCGACGGCGCGATCCGCTTCGCCAACCGGGCCGCCGCCGAGGTGCACGGCTACGCCACGCCGGAGGAGCTCATCGGCCGGTCGATCCTCGACACCGTGCCCCCCGATCGCCGCGCCGACGTGCGGGCCATCATCGACCGGGTGCGCCGGGGCGAGCGGGTGCGCGACCTCCGCCGCACGCTCCTGCGCCCCGACGGCACGCACATCACCGTGGCCGTCCACGTCACGCTCGTCACCTGGGAGGGCCAGCCCGCCCACCAGGTGGAGATCCGCGACGTGTCGGAGCGGGCCGCCGCCGACGAGCTCCTGCGCCAGGCCGAGGAGCGGTTCCGCCTGGTCCACCAGTTCGCCGGCGTGGGCATGGCCGTGACCGAGCTCGACCGCACCTTCAGCCGGGTGAACGGCGCGCTGTGCGAGATCCTCGACCGGTCGGAGGACGAGCTGCTCGGCACCTCCTTCGAGACCATCACCCACCCCGACGACGTGGGCCGCGACACCGCCAGCTTCGAGGCGCTGCGCGCCGGGGAGACCGACGTCTACGAGACGGAGAAGCGCTACCTGCGCCCCGACGGCTCCAGCGTGCCGGTGCTCCTGCGCGTGAGCGCGGTCCGCTCCTCGTCGGGCGCGCTGCAGTTCCTGGTGGCGTGCATGCTCGACCTCACCCGCCAGCGCGAGGCGGAGGAGGCTCGCCGACAGCACCTCTCGGAGCTGCAGGCCGTGAACGACGAGCTCGCCCAGGCGGTGGCGATCAAGGACCACGTGCTGGCCACCGCCTCGCACGACATGCGGACCCCGATCACGGCCATCACCGGGCTGGCCGACGTGCTGCTGCGCCACGGCGTGGCGCCCGACGCCTCGCTGCCCGTCGAGGAGCGCCGGGAGGCCCTCGAGGCGATCCTGCGGCAGTCCCGCCGGCTCGACCGGCTGGTGGGTGATGTGCTGTCGCTGTCGGTGATGGAGGGCCAGGTCGACCTGCGCCACCAGCCGGTGCTGCTGGAGGCGCTGGTCACCGAGCTGCTCGACGACCTCGGGCTCGACGTGGCGGTCGCCACCGACATCGATCCGGAGCTGGTGGCCGAGGTCGACCCCGACCGGGTGGCCCAGATCCTCGGCAACCTCCTCACCAACGCCCAGAAGTACGGCGGCGACAAGGTGACGGTGTCGGCGCAGGTCCACGGCGAGTGGGTCGACGTCCGGGTGCACGACGACGGGCCCGGCGTGCCGGCCTCGTTCGTGCCCCACCTGTTCGACAAGTTCTCCAGGGCCAGCCGCACGTCGACGTCGCGCCGCTCGCGCGGGACCGGCCTCGGCCTGGCCATCGTGCGGGCCGTGGCCCAGGCCCACGGCGGCGATGCCTGGTACGAGGACACGCGACCCGGCGCCTGCTTCGTCGTGCGCCTCCCGGTCGCGGCCGCCTCGAGCCGATCGCTGCCGGCCGTGCCGTCGCTCGAGCAGGTGCCGGCCGACCGGATGGCGCTGGTGGTCGGCGACGCCCCCGACGTGCTCGACGCGCTGCGCCAGGCCCTCGACGAGGTCGGGTGCCGCGTCGTGACCGTCGAGGACCCGGCCCGGGCGCTCACCATCGCCCGCACGCAGCGGCCCGACCTCGTGATCGCCGATGCCGACCTGTCGGGGATCGGCGGGTTCGAGCTGACCTCCCGGTTGAAGGCCGACACCGCGACCTTCGGCATCCCCGTCCTCGTGCTCACGCACGACCAGCCCGGTGAGGAGGCAGCGCGCGCCCTCGCCCTCGGCGCCGACGACGTCGCCCACAAGCCGGTCGATCGCGCCGAGCTGCAGGCCCGGGTCCTGGCCCTCCTGCAGACCGCTGCGCGCACCGCAGCGCTGCAGGAGCGCAACGAGTCGCTCGACCGGGCCAGCAAGACCGACGCCCTCACCGGGCTGGTGAACCGGCGTGGCCTCGACCAGCACGCCCAGCGGGTGGCCAGCTTCGCCCGCCGCCACGGCGAGCCGGTCAGCGTGCTGCTCATCGACCTCGACCACTTCAAGCAGGTCAACGACGGCCACGGCCACCTGGCCGGGGACCACGCCCTGCAGGTGGTGGCGCGCTCCATCGCCACCCAGCTGCGCGCCGAGGACATCACCGGTCGCTGGGGCGGCGAGGAGTTCGTGGTGCTGTCGCCCGGCACCGACCTGGCTGGGGCCTGCGCAGCGGCCGAGCGGATCCGCGTGGCGGTCGCCGGCACGGCGATCGAGCCCCCGGTGGGCGGGACCGTGCGCTGCACCGTCAGCATCGGCGTGGCCGAGGCCGTCGACGGCGACCTCGAGCGCGCCCTGGCCCAGGCCGACCAGGCGCTCTACGCCGCCAAGGCCGCCGGTCGCGACACCGTGCGGTCGGCACCGCCGGCCGTCGACGAGGTCGACGCCGCCAGCACCGCCGCCGACTGAGGGTGCCTCACGGCGGCGGCGCAGGCGACGTCGGAACGGGCCGGGCGGGCGCCCGATCGGCTCGGCACCGCAGATAGGGTGCGCCATCCGATGACGGTGGTTCCCCAGGGGGTTGGTTGAGCGCATGAGCATCTTCGGCAACCGCGTGCCGCGCGTGGAGGACCCCAAGCTGCTGACCGACGGCGGCACCTACGTGGCCGACGTGCTCGTGCCCGAGCTCGACGGGGCCGCCCACGTGACCTACGTGCGGTCCACCATCGCGCACGCTCGGCTCACCGGCATCGAGGTCGACGAGGCCCGCCAGGCGCCGGGCGTGCTCGGCGTCTTCACGGCGGCCGACGTGGACCTCGACCCGCTGCCGCCCGGCTCACCGATGTTCAACGCCGCCATGGTGCGGCCGTTCCTGGCCGACGGCACCGTGCGGTTCGTGGGCGAGCCGGTGGCCGTCATCGTGACCGAGCGCCCGGAGCAGGGCGTCGACGCTGCCGAGCTGGTGTGGCCCGACTACGAGCCCCTGCGCGCGGTGGTCGACCCCGCCTTCGCTCGCGCCGACGAGGTGGTGGTGCACGAGGCCGCCGGCACCAACGTCGTCATCGACCTCGCCTTCGGCCGCACCGACGAGCTCTTCGACGGCTGCGAGGTGGTCGTCACGCACGACGTCGTGAACCAGCGCCTCGCCGCCGTGCCGCTCGAGTCCCGCGCCGCCGCAGCCGCCTGGGTCGACGGACGGCTGCTCCAGTGGTCGAGCACGCAGCACGCGCACGGCGTGCGCGACAAGCTGGCCGGCGTCTACGGGCTCGACCCCGCCCAGGTGCGGGTGATCGCCCCCGACGTCGGCGGCGGCTTCGGCGCCAAGATCGGCAGCTACGCCGAGGAGCTGCTGCTCGGCTGGCTGGCCCGCAAGGTGGATCGCCCGGTGCGCTGGGCGGAGACCCGCAGCGAGAACATGGTCGGCCTCGGCCACGGGCGCGGCCAGCACCAGACGCTCGAGATCGGCGGCCGGCGCGACGGCACCGTCGAGGCCTACCGCCTCACGATCCTCCAGGACAGCGGCGCCTACGCCGAGATGGGCTCGATCCTGCCCTACCTCACCCGGATGATGGCCCCGGGCACCTACGCCATCCCGAAGGTGGAGGTGAACGCCACGTCGGTGACCACCAACACCACCTCGACCGTCGCCTACCGCGGCGCCGGCCGGCCCGAGGCCACCGCCGCCATCGAGCGGGCGATGGACCTCTTCGCCGCCGAGATCGGCATGGACCCGGCCGAGGTGCGCCGTCGCAACCTCATCCCGGCCGACGCCTTCCCCCACACCACCGCCACCGGCGCCGTGTACGACGTCGGCGACTACGAGAAGGCCCTCGACCTGGTGCTCGACCACGCCGGCTACGAAGGCCTGCGGGCGGAGCAGGCCCGCCGCCGGGAGGCCGGCGAGGTGGTGCAGCTCGGCATCGGCGTGTCGCTCTACGTCGAGGTGACGGCCGGCCCGTCGGCCGGCAAGGAGATGGCCAAGGTCGTGGTCGAGGCCGACGGCTCCGCCACCATCTACACCGGCAGCTCCGCCCACGGGCAGGGCCACCACACGGCCTTCGCCACGCTGGCCAGCGCCGAGCTCGGCATCCCGATGGAGCAGATCACGGTCGTGCACGGCGACACCGACCTGGTGGAGCGGGGCGAGGGCACCATGGGCTCGCGCTCGCTGCAGCTCGGCGGCTCGGCGGTCCACGAAGCCGCGGTGGCGGTGGTCGAGCGGGCCAGGCAGCTGGCCGCCGACGCGCTGGAGGCGAACCCCGACGACCTCGTGCTCGACAAGGTGGCCGGTCGCTTCCACGTGGCCGGCACGCCCACCATCGGCCGCACCTGGTCCGAGCTGGCCACCGACGCCGCCGCCTCGGGCGACCCGCTCCAGGTCCTCACCGACTTCCAGGCGTCCCAGCCCACCTTCCCCTTCGGGGCGCACGTGGCGGTGGTCGACGTCGACACCGAGACGGGGCGGGTCGAGCTGCGCCGGCTCATCGCGGTCGACGACGCCGGCCGCATCCTCAACTCGCTCCTGGCCGACGGCCAGCGCCACGGTGGCATCGCACAGGGCGCGGCCCAGGCCCTCCTCGAGGAGGTGGCCTACGACCCCGATGGCAACCCCATCACGTCCAACCTGGCCGACTACGCCGCCATCTCCGCGGCCGAGCTGCCCAGCTTCGAGCTGGTCGCCATGGAGACGCCGACGTCGGTGAACCCGCTCGGCGCCAAGGGCATCGGCGAGTCGGGCACGATCGGGTCCACCCCTGCGGTGCAGTCGGCCGTGTGCGACGCGCTCAGCCACCTCGGGGTGCGCCACGTCGACATGCCCACCACCCCGGAGCGGGTGTGGCGGGCGATCCAGGCCGCCGCCGGTCACGGCACGCCGATGGAGGGCGAGGCCCCCGCCCCGCCCGACGGCCACGTGGCGGCGGCCGGCACCGGCTCGGCGATCACCGACGACGCATGAGCCACCCGATCGAGGCGGAGGGGCTGGTCCGCCACTTCGGCGACGTGGTGGCCGTCGACGGGGTGGACCTGGTGGTGCAGCAGGGCGAGATCTTCGGGTTCCTCGGCCCGAACGGCGCCGGCAAGAGCACCACCGTCCGGATGCTCACCACGCTCCTGCGACCCACCGGCGGGCAGGCGAGGGTGGCCGGGTACGACGTGGTGACCCAGGCCGGGGCGGTGCGCCGCTCCATCGGCGTCGCCCTCCAGGACGCCGCCATCGACCCGCTCATGACGGGCCGGGAGCTGGTGCGCCTCCAGGCCGTCCTGCACGGCATCGCCCGCAAGGAGGCCGACGCCCGGGGTGAGGTGCTGCTCGAGCGGGTGGGCCTCACGGCGGCGGCCGACCGCCGCGTGGGCACCTACTCCGGTGGCATGCGCCGTCGCCTCGACCTCGCCCTGTCGCTGGTGCACGAGCCCACCGTGCTGTTCCTCGACGAGCCCACCACCGGCCTCGACCCCACCAGTCGCATGGCGCTGTGGGACGAGGTGCGCCGGCTGAACGCGGAGGGCACCACCGTGTTCCTCACCACGCAGTACCTCGAGGAGGCCGACGAGCTCGCCGGCCGGGTGGCGATCATCGACGGCGGCCGCATCGTGCGGGAGGGCGAGCCGTCGGCCCTCAAGGCGGCGGTGGGCGCCCACACCCTCGTCGTCACCGTGCCGAGCGCGCAGCAGGCGGCGGCCGAGGAGGTGCTCAGCGCCTTCGGCGGCACCCGTCCCGGCAAGGCCGGCGCGCTGGTGATCGGCCTGGCCGGCGGGCCCACCGCGATGTCGGGCGTGCTGCGATCCCTCGACGACGCCGGCATCGCGGTGGAGCACGTGGAGCTCGACGCGCCCAGCCTCGACGACGTCTTCGCCGACGCCACCGGCCGTCGCCTCGAGGGCGCCGCGCCCGGCGAGCCGGCGGCGGAGGAACCGGTGTGACCGCCACCGTGGCGGTCGATCCGCACGAGGTGCGGATCGGCCGCCGGCAGGCGCTCGACCAGGCCCGGGCGCTGGCTCGCCGCTCGATCCTCGGCACGCTGCGCCAGCCGCAGGTGTGGGTGCCGGGCCTGGTGTTCCCGATGTTCATCGCAGCCGTCAACAGCGCCACCATGGGGCGGGCCCCCGACGCCATCCCCGGGTTCCCCGACGTCAGCTCGCTGCTCGACTTCCTCCTGGTGGCCTCGATCACCCACGCCGTGCTCTTCGGCGGGCTGACCGCCGGCAGCGACACCGCCACCGACATCCAGACCGGCTTCTTCGATCGCCTCCTGGCCTCGCCCGTCTCCCGCACCTCGATCCTGGTGGGCCGCATGGCCGGCGCATCGGTCACCGGCGCCCTGCAGGCCGTCGTGTTCATGGTCGTCTACGGCGCCTTCGGCGTCCGGTTGGCCGGCGGGCCGGCCGCCGCCGTGCTGCTCGTCCTCTACGCGATGGTGCTGGCGCTGGTCATCGGTGGCTTCGCCGCCATGCTGGCGCTTCGCACGGGCTCCGCCGAGGCCGTCCAGAACGTGTTCCCGCTCACCTTCATCGGGCTGTTCATCTCCTCGGCCTTCTTCCCCACCGAGGTGATGAGCGGGATCTACCGGACCCTGGCCGAGGCCAACCCGATCACGTGGATGATCGATGGCATGCGCCACCAGGTGATCGTGGGCCTCGACCTCGGTGAGGCGGGGAGGTCGCTGGCCATCACGGCCGTGGCCGCCGCCCTCGCCGTCTTCGGCGCCCACCGGGCCCTCCAGGCGCGGCTGCGCCAGGCCTCGTGACCGCCGTCGCCGCCGCCGAGCGGAACCTCTCCTGGGTGCCCGTCGCCGTCGCCCTGGCCCGGCGCAGCCTGATCGGCATCCTGCGCATCCCCGCCGCCTTCGTGCCCCTCATCGCCATGCCGATCTTCTTCGTCATCGCCTTCTCGGGGTCGTTCTCGGCACTGGTGGACCTGCCCGGGTTCCCCACCGACAACATCCTCAACTGGATGGTGCCGTTCGCCATCCTGCAGGGCTCCGCCTTCGCCGGCTTCGGCACCGGCTTCAGCACGGTGCGCGACATCGAGGACGGCTTCTACGACCGCCTCCTGCTGGCCCCCGGGTCGCGCGTCGGGCTCCTGGTGGGCCCGGTGCTGGCCAGCCTGGCCCGGGCCACGTTCACCGTCTTCGTGGTGCTGGCCTTCGGCGTGGCGCTGGGCGCCGACCTCCCCGGCGGCGCGCTGGGCGTGCTGGCCCTCTGGCTCGCCGGCCTCGGGGTGGCCGTGGTCTCCACCGGCTGGGCCCTCGGGCTGGTGTACCGGGTGCCCAACACCCGCTCCGGGCCGATCCTGCAGATCGGCATCTTCTTCAGCATGTTCCTCTCCACCGGCAACGTGCCCCTCGCCGCCCAGACCGGCTGGGTGCAGCAGGTGGCCCGGGTCAACCCGGTGACCAACATCCTCGAGCTGGCCCGCCAGGGCTTCCTCGGCGACGTCGCCTGGTCCACCACCTGGCCCGGCCTCGTCGCCCTCTCCGTCGCCACCGTCGTCCTCTGGACCTGGGCCGCCACCGGCATCAAGCGGCTCACGCCGTAGGGGTTTCGGGCTCGGCGCAAGCGCCTCGCCCGAGCTGTTCGGTGCTCGCTGCGCTCGCACTGGCGCGTCCTCGGCGGCGCAGCCGCCTGCGGCGCATGCCTGGGGGGAGGCCCCCCAGACCCCCCAGCGGCTGCGCCGGGGCGCACCTCCTCCTCGCTCCTCTGGCCGCTCCTCGCAGCGGGTTCCACAGCCCCCACGACCCCGACCAGCGCCCTTCTGTTGCGGGTGGTAGGACTGGGGCTCGCACGAGCTACCGGGGGGTTCTTCGATGCAGGTCTCTCTGACCGTGAACGGGTCCGTCCACACCAGCGACGTGGAGCCGCGGCGGCTGCTGGTCCACCACCTCCGTGACGACGTGGGCCTGACGGGCACCAACGTGGGGTGCGACACGTCGAGCTGCGGGGCGTGCACGGTGCTCATCGACGGCGAGTCGGTGAAGAGCTGCACGGTGCTGGCGGTGCAGGCCGACGGGATGGAGGTCACCACCATCGAAGGGCTGGCCGACGGCGACCAGATGCACCCCGTCCAGGAGGCGTTCCGGGAGCACCACGGCCTCCAGTGCGGCTACTGCACGCCGGGCATGGTGCTGGCGGCGGTGTCGCTGCTGCAGGAGCAGCCCGACCCCTCCGAGGCCGACGTGCGCGAGGGCATCGAGGGCAACCTCTGCCGCTGCACCGGCTACCACAACATCGTGAAGGCCGTCCTGGCCGCCGCCAGCGCGGGGGCCAACACGTGACCGCCGTCGTCGGCACCCGGATGGTGCGCAAGGAGGACCCCGAGCTCCTCACCGGCGAGGGCCGGTTCATCGACGACCTCGTCATCCCGGGCGCCCGGTGGCTGGCCATGGTGCGCAGCCCCTTCGCCCACGCCCGGATCACGGGCATCGACGCCAGCGAGGCGCTGGCCCTGCCGGGCGTGACCCACGTGCTCACCGGCGCCGACCTCCGCGACGCGTGGGCTGGCCCCATGCCCTGCGCCTGGCCCGTCACCGACGACATGAAGAGCCCCGAGCACCTGCCCGTGGCCGTCGACAAGGCGAACTACGTCGGGGACATCGTGGCCGTGGTGGTGGCCGAGACCCGCTACCAGGCCGCCGACGCGGTCGGCCTGGTCGACGTGGGCTACGAGCCGCTGGAGGCCGTGGTCGACCTCGACGATGCCCTGAGCGATCGCGTCGTCATCCACGAGGAGCTCGGCACCAACAAGAGCTACGACTGGGCCCTCATCCCGGACCAGGACGCCGTCGACGCCGCGTTCGCCAGCGCCGTCCACACGGTGCAGGAGCGCTACGTCCAGCAGCGCCTCATCCCGGCCGCCATGGAGCCGCGCGGCGTCGCCGTCGTCCCCCAGCCCCACGGCGGCGAGTACACGGTGTGGACCGGCACGCAGATCCCGCACATCCTGAAGGTGATGCTGGCCGCCACGGCCGGCGTGCCCGAGCACAAGCTCCGGGTGATCGCCCCGGCGGTCGGCGGCGGCTTCGGCTCCAAGCTCGACGTCTACGCCGAGGAGCTCATCACCCTGGCGGTGGCCCGCCAGCTGCGGCTGCCAGCCCGCTGGACCGAGGGCCGCACCGAGAACGCCCACGCCACCATCCACGGGCGGGGCCAGATCCAGGACATCGAGCTGGCCGCCGACGCCGACGGCAAGATCACCGCCGTGCGGGTGCACCTGCTGGCCGACATGGGCGCCTACCTGCAGCTCATCACGCCCGGCATCCCGCTGTTGGGGGCGTTCCTCTACCACGGGCTCTACGACGTGCCGGCGTACTCGTTCACGTGCACGTCGGTGTTCACCAACAAGACGCCGACCGACGCCTACCGCGGCGCTGGTCGCCCCGAGGCCACCTACGCCATCGAGCGGGCCATCGACGCCCTGGCCCGCCAGGTGGGCATCGGCCCCGACGAGGTCCGTCGGCGCAACTTCATCCCCACCGAGGCCTTCCCGTACAACAGCGTCAGCGGCCTCGTGTTCGACAGCGGCGACTACGCCCCCAACCTCGAGAAGGCTCTCGAGCTCGCCCGCTGGAGCGAGCGCAAAGCCGACCAGGAGGCCCGGCGGGCGGCGGGGGAGCCCGTGCAGCTCGGCCTCGGCATCTCCACCTACGTCGAGATGTGCGGCCTCGCCCCCTCCCGGGTGCTGGCGTCGCTGAACTACGGCGCCGGCGGCTGGGAGGCCGCCCAGGTGCGCGTGCTGCCCACCGGCACCGTGCAGGTCGTCACCGGCGCCACGCCCCACGGCCAGGGCCACGAGACGAGCTGGTCGATGCTGGTGGCCGACAAGCTCGGGATCTCGCCCGACGACGTCGAGGTGCTGCACAGCGACACCGCCATCTCGCCGACCGGGATGGACACCTACGGCTCCCGCTCGCTCGCGGTGGGCGGCACGGCCATCGTGATGGCCGCCGACCAGGTGGTCGACAAGGCCCGGGCCATCGCCGCCCACCAGCTCGAGGTGGCCGAGGACGACCTCGAGTTCACCGACGGCACCTTCCGGGTGGCGGGCAGCCCCGACAAGGAGCTGTCGATCCAGGCCCTGGCCTTCCAGGCCTTCACCGCCCACAACCTGCCCGACGGCATGGAGCCGACCCTCGCCGGCAACGTCACGTGGGACCCACCCAACTTCGTGTTCCCGTTCGGCACCCACATCGCGGTGGTCGAGATCGACACCGAGACCGGCCACACCGCGCTGGTCGACTACATCGCGGTCGACGACTGCGGCAACCAGGTGAACCCGCTCATCGTGGAGGGCCAGGTGCACGGCGGCATCGCCCAGGGGGTGGCCCAGGCCCTGTGGGAGGGGGCCAGCTACGACAGCGACGGCACCCTCACCAACCCGACGCTCATGGACTACCTGGTGCCGTCGGCCGCCGAGCTGCCCAGCTTCACGCTCGACCACACCACCACGCCCAGCCCCACCAACCCGATGGGCGCCAAGGGCATCGGCGAGGCCGGCACCATCGCTAGCACGCCCGCCGTGATGAACGCCATCGTCGACGCGCTCAGTCCCTACGGCATCATTGACATCGAGATGCCGGCCACCCCGGAACGGGTGTGGCAGGCCATCCAAGCCGCCGGCACCGGCGGGAACGGAGGTGCGGCATGATCCCCGCCGCGTTCGACTACGTGCGGGCCGACAGCGCGGAGGCGGCCATCGCGGCGCTGACCGAGCACGGCGACGAGGCCAAGCTGCTGGCCGGCGGGCACTCGCTGCTGCCGCTGATGAAGCTGCGGCTGGCCGCCCCGTCGGTGCTCATCGACATCGGTCGCCTGCACGAGCTCTCCTACGTGCGCGACGCCGGCGACCACGTGGCCATCGGCGGGCTCACCCGCCACCGAGCGCTCGAGACGAGCGAGCTGCTCGGCACCGAGGCGCCGATCCTGCGCCACGCGGCCGGGCAGGTGGGCGACCCGCAGGTGCGCCACCGCGGCACCATCGGCGGCTCCATCGCCCACGGCGACCCTGCCTCGGACCTGCCGGCCGTGCTGCTGGCCCTGCGGGCCACCATCGTGGCCCAGGGCCCGAACGGCACCCGGGAGATCCCCGTCGACGACTTCTTCACCGGGTTCCTCGAGACGGCCCTGGCCCCCGACGAGCTGCTCACCGAGATCCGCGTGCCCAAGGCGGCCGGCGCCGGCTGGTCGTTCCAGAAGTTCAACCGGCGGGCCCAGGACTGGGCCATCGTCGGCGTGGCCCTGGTGCGCAACGGCACCGCCGGGGTGGGGCTCGTGAACATGGGGTCCACCCCGCTGCGGGCCAGCGCGGTCGAGCAGGCGCTCGCCGGCGGTGCCTCGGCCGGTGACGCCGCCGCCGTGGCCGACGAGGGCACGGAGCCCAGTGCCGACCTCAACGCCAGCGAGGAGTACCGCCGCCACCTGGCCCGGGTGCTCGTGCAGCGGGCGCTCACCGAAGCCGGGACCTGAGGGTGCGGGCCGGCGGGCGCCGGCTACGCCGCTCGACGTCGCCAAGTGCGCGAGCATGCAGGCAGTGACGCGATCCCGGGCGGAGAGGATCAGCGCGAGCGCTGCGCTGCGACCCCTCGCCTTCATCGCGGTCTACGTAGCCCTGGCCAAGGCCACCGAGTCGCTCACCCTCGACAGCGGCTTCAGCCCCTGGTACCCGCCCGCCGGCCTCGTCCTGGCCTACCTGTTGGTGCTGGGCCCTCGAGCGGCCCCCACCGTGCTGGCCGCCCGCTGGATCAACACGTTGGTGGTGTTCCCCGACGCGTGGCGCGACGAGCCCGACGGCGTGGTCGTGCGGGGGATCGCCATCGTGGCCATCTACACCCTGGCCGCCTGGCTCCTGCGCCGCGTGGGCCTCCACCGGGCCCGCCTGCGCGAGCTGGGCTGGTTCGCCGCGGTCGGCGTGATCGGCGCGCCCCTCGTGGCGTCGTTCGCGGTGGCGCTGGTCGACATCGTGCTCGAGGGCGGGGCCGCCGGCGATGCCTTCGAGGCTGCCTGGACGTTCTGGGTGGGCGACGCCGTGGCGGTGGCCACCATCGTGCCGGCCGTGCTGCTGGTGGTGGCGTCGCTCGCCGGGCGCGTCCGGGCGCCGCGGATGCCGCAGAGCCCGACCGAGCGACTCGAGGCGTTCCTGCAGTCGGTCGCCCTGATCGTGGCGCCCGTCCTGGCGCTCTCGATCGCCGACCGCAACCAGTCCACCGGCTTCCTCGTGTTCGCCATCGTGCCGGTGATCTGGGTGGCGCTGCGGCGCGACCTCGTGCTGGCGGCGGTGGGGCTCCTCGTGCTCAACGTGGCCCTCTCCATCGTGGCGGGCATCACGCTCGGCGCCTCGGCCGACCTCTCGGAGCTGCAGGCGGTCATGCTGGCCACCGCCCTCGCCGGCCTCTACATCGCCGCGGTCACCCACACCCAGGAGATGGCGGTGGCCGACCTCCTCGACAGCGAGGAGCGGTACCGGAGCCTGCTGGAGGCGGCGCCCGACCTCGTCGCCCGCCTCGACCTCGACGGCACCTGCACGGCGGCGAGCGAACCGGCGTGGGTCGCCGAGGTCGGCGGGTCCGACGCCGTCATCGAGGCCCTCAAGCGGACCACCCTGGGCGCCGGTCGAGCGGTGCTCCTCGACGCCAACCCCCGCACCGTCGAGCTCGACCTGCCCACCCCGGGCGGCCCCCGCCACCTCCTGGCCCGCCTCGTGGCCGAGCACCGGGCCGACGGCTCCGTGGGCGGCGCGGTGGCCGTGGTGTCGGACCTCACCGACCACCGCCGGGCCCTCGACCTGCTCGACCACGAGCGCCGCCACGACCCCCTCACCGGCCTGGCCAACCGGGCCCGCTTCCTGGCCGAGCTCGACGACCTGGCGGTCCACGGCGGGCGCATCAGCCTCACCATCCTCGACCTCGACGGCTTCCTGGCCGTCAACGAGCTGTTCGGCTCCGAGCGGGGCGACGCCGTGCTGCGGGAGGTCGCCGACCGGCTGCGGCGCGTCGTCGGGTCGTCGGCGGCCATCGGCCGCCTGGGGGCCGACCAGTTCGCGGTGGCCTGCTACACCGACGAGGTCACCTCGTCGGTGCTGGGCCGCGACCTCGTGCAGGCCATGCGGATCCGTGTGGCCGAGGGCGACCAGGCCCTCTACCTCACCGGCAGCGCCGGCATGGCCGTGGCCGACGACCCCGACCCGCCGGTGCTCCTGCGCGACGCCGACAACGCGCTCCACGCCGCCAAGGACGGTGGCCGCGACCAGGTGGTGGTGGTCGACGAGGCTCGCCGGGCGGCCACGCTCGACCGCCAGGGCAGCATGGCGCAGCTGCGCCGCTGCCTGGCCGCCCAGGACGTGGTGGTGCACTACCAGCCGATCGTCGACCTCTCCTCCGGCACGGTGCAGGGCCTGGAGGCCCTGGTGCGCCTGCCCGCCCCCGATGGCGTGGGGCTGCTCTACCCCGCCTCGTTCCTCTCGCTGGCCGAGGAGACGGGGCTCGACGTCGAGCTCGGCGCGCTCGTGCTCGACCGCGCCGTCGCCCAGCTGAGCGCGGTCCACGAGGACCCGGCCCTGGCCGAGGTGCGGATGAGCATCAACGTCACCGCCCGGCAGCTGGCCCAGCCGGGGTTCGTCCACCTCGTGCTGGCCGCCTGCACCCGGCACCACGTGGAGCCGGCGTTCATCCGCCTCGAGCTGACCGAGACGCTGGTGATGGCCGACCCGGTCGCCGCCACCACCGCCCTGCGCGAGCTCCGGGCGCTCGGCATCAGCGCCGCCCTCGACGACTTCGGCGTCGGGTACTCGTCGATGGTGTACCTGCAGCGGCTCCCCGTCGACGTCCTCAAGATCGACCGGGCCTTCGTCTCCGGCCTCCCGGGCGACGCCGACGACCGCTCGATCGTGAGCCTGATGGTGGGCCTGGCCGACGCCCTCGGCCTCGACGTGACCGCCGAGGGCATCGAGACCGAGGCGCAGCGGGTGGCCCTGCTGGAGCTCGGGTGCCGGGTGGGGCAGGGGTACCTCTTCGCCCGGCCGGCGCCGATCGAGGACCTGGTGCTCTCGCGGACCTGAGGGGTCGGGGCGGCGGTAGCCTCAGCAGATGGGCCGGGGGGTCGCCGACGTCGCCGAGGTCGAAGCAGCGCTCGCCGACCAGCACTACCTGGCCGACGAGGGGCTGGCGACCTCGATCTTCCTGGCGCTGCGGCTCGAGCGGCCGCTCCTGCTCGAGGGCGAGGCCGGCGTCGGCAAGACCGAGGTGGCGAAGGCCCTCGCTCGCTGGACGGGAGGTCGCCTCATCCGGCTGCAGTGCTACGAGGGCCTCGACGCCGCCCAGGCCGTCTACGAGTGGGACCACGCCCGCCAGCTGCTCCACCTGCGCGCCGCCGAGGCCGCCGGGGTGGCCGAGGGGCACGACGTCGAGGCGCTCGAGGGCGAGCTCTACACCGAGCGGTTCCTCGTGCGCCGCGCCCTCCTGCAGGCCATCGCCCCGACCGACGGTGGCGGGCCCCCCGTGCTGCTGATCGACGAGCTCGACCGCGCCGACGACGAGTTCGAGGCCTTCCTCCTCGAGGTGCTGTCGGAGTACGCCATCACCGTGCCGGAGCTGGGCACCTTCCGGGCCGAGGAGCCACCCATCGTGGTGATCACCTCCAACCGCACCCGCGACGTCCACGACGCCCTCAAGCGCCGCTGCCTCTACCACTGGGTGGAGCACCCCGACTTCGAGCGGGAGGTGGCCATCGTGCGCCTCCGCGCACCGGAGGTCCCCGAGCGGCTGGCCCGCCAGGTGGCCGCCGCGGTGGAGGGCCTGCGGGCGGAGGGCCTCTACAAGCCGCCGGGGGTGGCGGAGACGATCGACTGGGCGCAGTCGCTGGCCACCCTCGGCCGCGCCACGCTCGACGAAGCCTCCGTGACCGCCACCCTGGGCAGCGTGCTGAAGTACCGCGAGGACCAGCAGCGGGTGCGTGGCAAGGGCGTGGCCGCGCTCGTCCAGGCCGCCGTGCTGCGGGGGATGTAGCCGCCGGTGGCCCGCCCCGAAGCGATGGCCGTGGCCCTGGTGCGCACCCTGCGCGGCCTGGGCGTGGCCGCGCCGCCCGACGCCACGGTGGCCTACGCCGCCGCGCTGGGGGAGGTGGGCCTCGAGCGACGCTCCGGCGTCTACTGGGCGGGTCGGGCCACGCTCGTGCGCCGCCCCGAGGACGTCCCGGCCTACGACCGCGCCTTCGCCGCGGTGTTCGAGCAGCGCACGCCCGACGGTGCGGCGGCGGCCGAGGACCCGCCGCCCGAGTCGGTCACGATCCTGGTGGATGCCGACGACGAGCCGGCGGCCGGCGCCGACCCGTCGCCCCCGATCGACGGGCCCACCCTCACGCTGCGCTGGAGCGACCAGGAGGTCCTGCGGGCCAAGGACTTCGCCGCCTGCAGCGTCACCGAGCTCGACGAGGCGCACCGCCTCATGGCCGACCTGCGCGTGGTGGGCGCCCGCCGGCGCAGCCGCCGCTCCCGCCCGTCGCCCCGCCAACGGGGCCCGATCGACCTGCGGGCCACCACCCGCCGGGCGCTGCGCACGGGCGGCGAGCCGCTGCGCACCGCCCACCGTCGCAGCGGCGAGCGGCCCCGTCGCCTGGTGCTGCTCTGCGACGTGTCGGGCTCGATGGAGGCCTACGCCCGGGCGCTGGTGCGCTTCGCCCACGTCGCCGTGGTCGGCCGCACCCAGGTGGAGGTGTTCACCCTCGGCACCCGCTGCACCCGCATCACCCGCCAGCTGCGGTCGCGCGATCCCGATGCCGCCCTCGACGCCGCCGCGGTGGCGGTGGCGGACTGGTCGGGCGGGACCCGCCTCGGTGAGGGCCTGCGCGCGTTCAACGACGAGTGGGGCGTGCGGGGCCTGGCCCGCGGCGCGGTGGTGGTGATCCTCTCCGACGGCTGGGACCGCGGCGACCCCACCCTGCTGGGCGAGCAGGTGGAGCGCCTCCACCGGGTCACCCACCGGCTGATCTGGGTGAACCCGCTCAAGGCCACCGAGGGGTTCGCGCCGATCGCCCGCGGGATGGCTGCGGCCCTGCCCCACGTCGACGAGCTGGTCGAGGGCCACTCGCTGCAGTCGCTCGAGGCCCTCGCCGACGTCATCAGCGGCGGTCGGGTGCGGTGAAGGACCTCCTGCGCGACCTCGAGCGCTGGCGAGCGCAGGGCAAGCGCATCGTGCTGGCCCGCGTGGTCGACCTCGAGGGCTCGGGGCCCCGCGACCCCGGCGCCGCGATGGCCGTGAGCGACGAGGGGGAGATCATCGGCTCGGTCTCGGGCGGCTGCGTCGAGGGGGCGGTGGTGACCGAGGCCATGGAGGTGCTGGCCTCGGGCGAGCGGCGCCTCGTGACCTTCGGCTACAGCGACGACGATGCCTTCGCCGTCGGCCTCACCTGCGGTGGCACCGTCCACCTCTTCCTCGAGCCGCTGGACTGGTAGCGGTGCCCGACGTCTCGTTCGAGGCGCTGCGCGACGCCATCGCCGCCCAGCGCCCGGTGGTGCTGGTCACCGTCGTCGACGGTCCCGGCACCGGCGCCAAGCTGCTCCTGGCCGAGGGGAGCGAGCTGGCCGGCCACCTCCCCGATGCCGACCTCCACCGGGTCGTGGCCCGCGACGCCGAGGCGGCCCTGGCCGCCGGCACCACCGCGGTGCGCCGCTACGGCGAGCACGGCGAGGCCAACGAGGTCGCCGTCACCGTCTTCTTCGAGACCTACGCCCCGCCGCCGCGGCTGCTGATCTTCGGTGCCGTCGACTTCACCGCGGCCCTCGTGCGGGTGGCCAAGGTGCTCGGCTACCGCGTGACGGTCTGCGACGCCCGAGAGGTGTTCGCCACCAAGGCGCGCTTCCCGCTGGCCGACGAGGTGGTGGTCGACTGGCCCCACCGGCACCTGGCCGAGGTCGGCGCCTCGCTGGGCCTGCGTGACGCCGTCTGCGTGCTCACCCACGACGTGAAGTTCGACGTGCCCGCCATCGTGGCGGCGCTGGCCACGGAGGTCGGCTACCTCGGCGCCATGGGCTCGCGCCGCACCACCGACCAGCGAGCGGCCCGCCTCCGGGAGGAGGGCGTCAGCGACGAGCAGCTGGCCCGGCTGCTGGCCCCCATCGGGCTCGACCTGGGCGCCCGCACCCCGGAGGAGACGGCGGTGGCCATCTGCGCCGAGATGATCGCCCACCGCACCGGCAGCCCCGCCCCCCGCCTCCGCGACCGCCAGGGCCCCATCCACCCCACCTGACCCCGCACCTCGATCTTCTTGCGGCGCTGGACCGCGAAGACCGCAGCTGCGCGCCGCAGGAAACCTGGACCTCGGTGTTCTTGCGGCGCTGAACCGCGAAGACCGCAGCTGCGCGCCGCAGGAACCTCGACCTCGATCTTCTTGCGGCGCTGGACCGCGAAGACCGCAGCTCAGCGCCGCAGGAAGATCGGGGTGCGGGGGTGCGGGGGTGCGGTGGGAGGGGCCGGGGTCGGATGGGGGTGGGCGGGGGTGGGTAGGCGATCCGGCATGTCCGTGCTGCTGTCCCGCGTCCTGGATCCCGAGCCCGTCGACGACCTGGCCGACCACCAGGCCCTCGGCGGGGGCAAGGCCCTCGAGGCTGCCCGAGCGTCGGAGCCCGTCGCCGTGATCGAGGTCATCGAGGCCTCCGGGCTGCGGGGCCGTGGCGGCGGCGGCTTCCCCACCGGCACGAAGTGGCGCACCGTGGCCGGCCTCGGCGGGGCCGAGCCCGTGACGGTGGTGGTCAACGGCGCCGAGGGCGAGCCCGGCACCTTCAAGGACCGCACGCTGCTGCGCCGGAACCCCTTCAAGGTGCTCGAGGGCGCCCTCATCGCCGCCCACGCCGTGGCGGCCGATCGCATCGTGGTGGGCCTCAAGGCGTCGTCGACCACCGAGAAGGTGCGGGTGGAGGGCGCCATCGCCGAGCTCACGGCCGCGGGCTGGTGCGAGGGCGTGGACATCGACGTCGTCGCCGGCACCGACCGCTACCTCCTCGGCGAGGAGACCGCCCTGCTCGAGGTGCTGGCCGGCCGCCCGCCGTTCCCCCGCACCGCTCCACCGTTCCGGCACGGCGCCGAGGAGGTCGGCGCACGGGCCGACGCCGCCGCCGGCACGTCGATGGCCGACGAGTCGGGCTCCACGGGCGCCCCGGCTGCGCTGGTCAACAACGTGGAGACGCTGGCCAACGTGCCCGCCATCGTGCTCGAGGGGCCCGACGCCTTCCGCTCGCTCGGCACGCCGGAGTCGCCCGGCACCATCGTGTGCACCGTGAGCGGGCGCACCAAGCGGGCGGCCGTGGGCGAGGTGGCGCTGGGGACACCACTGTCGGCCGTGCTCGACGAGCTCGGGGGTGGCGTCATCGGCGCACGCGTGGTGGCCGTCCTGTCGGGCACCGCGCAGCCCTTCCTGGGCGCCGACCTGCTCGACGCCCCGCTGTCGTGGGAGGGCCTGGAGGTCGCCGGCGGTGGGCTCGGCTCGGCCGGGTTCATCGTGCTCGACGACCAGGTCGACATCGTCGCCGTGGCCCACGGCGTCTCCCGCTTCCTGTCGGTGGAGTCCTGCGGCCAGTGCACGCCCTGCAAGCAGGACGGCGTGGCCCTCACCGACGTGCTCGACCGGCTGCGCACGTCGGACCCGTCGCCCACCGACGAGGCCGACCTCCCCACCCTCGCCGCCCGGCTCACCGACGGCGCCCGGTGCTACCTCGCCCAGCAGCACCAGAACGTGGTCGAGAGCCTGCTGGCCCGCTTCCCCGACGCCGTCGCCGCCCACCGCGACGGTCGGGCCGACGCCGCCGAGCCGTTCCCCATCGCGCCGCTGGCCGACATCGTCGACGGCGAGGCCGTGCTGGCCACCGAGCAGCTCGATCTGGCCCCCGACTGGGGCTCCGGTACCGATGCGGCCCCCGCCGAGTCCGCCGAGGCCGTCCAGATCCGCCCCACCTGACGGCGCGCCACCGCCGCAGCCTGTGTCGCCCAGTCAGCCCGATCCTGACTGCGCAGCACCGGCTGGCGGCGACAGGGTGCGTCGCTCGAGCCTGTGTCGCGCAGTCAGCCGATCGCTGACCCCGGAGCACAGGCTGCGGGGGTCGAGCGCCCTCGGGGGCCGGTAGCGTCGGGGCGGTGACGGTGCTCGGGGTGGTGCTGGCCGCAGGGGAGGGGCGTCGGTTCCGGGCCTCGGGCGGCTCGCTCCCGAAGCTGCTGGTGGAGGTCGAGGGGCGACCGCTGGTGCGCCACGCGGTCGACGCCGCGATGGCGGCCGGGCTCGACGACGTGGTGCTGGTGGCGGGGGCCGTCGACCTCGCCGACCTGGTCGGCGACGTGACCGTCCTCGCCAACCCCCGGTGGGCGGAGGGGCTGGCGACGTCGCTGCAGGTGGGCCTGGCCTGGGCCGAGCAAGGCGGCCACGACGCCGTCGTGGTGGGGCTGGCCGACCAGCCCGGCGTGGGCGTGGCGGCGTGGCGGGCGGTGGCCGCCGCAGGCGACGAGCCGCCGATCGCGGTGGCCACGTACGCCGACCGCCGGGGCAACCCCGTGCGCCTGGCCCGGGCGGTGTGGCCGCAGCTGCCGACCACAGGCGATGCCGGCGCCCGGTCGCTGCTCCGCGGGAGCCCCCACCTGGTGCGGGAGGTACCGTGCAGCGGCGAGCCCTGGGACGTCGACACCGTGGAGGACCTCGAGCGATGGAGCTGACCAACGACTTCCGAGTGGCGCTGCCCGTGGAGCGGGCGTGGGCGGTGCTGACCGACCTCGAGCGCATCGCCCCCTGCATGCCGGGCGCCCAGCTCCAGGAGGTCGAGGGCGACGAGTACCGCGGGATCGTGAAGATCAAGGTGGGCCCGATCACGGCCCAGTACAAGGGCAAGGCCACCTTCGTGGAGCAGGACGACACCGCCCACAAGGCCGTGCTGCGGGCCGAGGGCCGTGAGACCCGCGGCCAGGGCAACGCCAACGCCACCATCACCGCCACCCTCACGCCCGACGGCGACGGCACCGCCGTCTCCGTCGTCACCGACCTCACGGTCACGGGCCGGGTGGCGCAGTTCGGGCGCGGGGTCCTGGCCGACGTCAGCGCCAAGCTGCTCGACCAGTTCGTGGTGAGCCTCGAGGAGATGGTCCTGGCCGACGACCCCGCAGCCGTCGCCGCGCCGGCCGATCCGGCGCCCGTCGAGGCGGTCGACGTGGAGCTCGAGGACGCCATGGAGGCGTTCGAGCCCGAGCCGGTCGAGGCCGAGGCGCCCAGCGCCGATCCCGACCCCGAGCCGGAGCCCGACTCCGGCCCCCTGGTCGCCCCCACGCCGACCCCCACCCCGACGCCGGCACCGGCGGCCGAGCGGCCGGCCCTGCGCAAGATCGACTCGCCCGAGCCGGAGCCCGTCGACCTGCTCGGTGCGGCTGGCTCGCCCGTGCTCCAGCGCGTGGGGCCCGTGGTCGCCGTGGTGGCCGTGCTGTGGCTGCTGAAGAAGCTCTTCAGCCGCGGCCGCTGACGCCTCGGTGACCGACGCCGACCGCGCGGCCGTCGAGGCGCTGCTCGGTCGCCCCGTGCAGGGCGACTTCGAGGTGGTGGTGCGCCACGACGACGGCTCGCCGGTCGTGCTGCGCAACGCGCCGCTGCTGCACGACGGCACGCCGATGCCCACCCGCTACTGGCTGGTCGGTGAGCCCGAGCGAACCCTGGTCTCCCGCCTCGAGGCGGCCGGCGGCGTGAACCAGGCCGAGGCCGAGATCCCCGCCGACGTGCTGGCCGAGGCCCACCGCCGCTACGCCGCCGAGCGCGACGCCGCGGTGCCGGCCGGCCACGCGGGGCACCGCCCGAGCGGCGGGGTGGGCGGCACCCGCCTCGGCGTGAAGTGCCTCCACGCCCACTACGCGTGGCACCTGGCCGGTGGCGACGACCCGGTCGGCCGCTGGGTGGCCGAGCGGCTCTGAGGCCCGACGCCGTCCACCCGGCGTCCGTCCGACGCCGACGCGCCGCGAGGCGAACCGGTCGGTAGCGTCGGGGCATGTCGCCCGTGGCCGCCATCGACTGCGGCACCAACTCCACCCGCCTCCTCATCAGCGAGGGCGCCGGCCCGTCCCGCACCACCCTCGAGCGGCAGATGACGATCACGCGGCTGGGGCGGGGGGTGGCCGCCTCCGGTCGGCTCGACCCCGAGGCCATCGCCGCCACCACCGCCACCCTGGCCGGCTACCGCACCTGCCTGGACGCCCACGGCGTCTCGGCCGTCCGGGTCACCGCCACCTCGGCCGCCCGCGACGCCGCCAACGCCGCGGAGTTCTTCGACGCCGCCGAGGCGGTGCTCGGCGTCCGGCCGGAGCTGCTCAGCGGCACCGAGGAGGGCGAGCTGAGCTTCGCCGGCGCCACCGCCGAGCTCGATCCCGGCGACGGCCCGTTCCTCGTGGTCGACATCGGCGGGGGGTCCACCGAGTGCATGGTCGGCGCCGATCGCCTTGAGGTCGTGCGCTCGTTCGACCTCGGCAGCGTCCGCACCACCGAGGCCCACTTCGAGAGCGACCCGCCCGCCCCCGAGGAGCTCTCCAACGCCATCGCCGAGGCGGCCGACTGGTTCACCGACCTGCTCAGCGAGGAGCCGGCCGTCGGGTCCGCCCGCCAGGTCGTGGGGCTGGCCGGCACCATCACCACGGTGGCGGCGGTCGAGATCGGCCTCCTCGAGTGGGACCGCGAGGCGCTGCACCACTTCCGGCTCACCCGCGCCGCCGTCGAGGACGTGTTCCGCACGCTGGCGACCGAGCCCCTCGCCGACCGCCGCCACAACCCCGGCCTCGACCCCGCCCGAGCCGACGTGATCGTGGGCGGGTGCTGCATCCTGGTGGCGCTGCTGCGCACGCTGGGCATCGACGAGGTGCTGGTGTCGGAGGCCGACATCCTCGACGGCATCGTGGCGAGCCTCGCCGCCCGCACCGGGGGCTGAACGGCAATAGGGTCAGCGCCCGTGCCGCCGACCGCCACCACCAGCCTGCGATGAGCGCCGCCTGGCAGCCGCCGGCCGACGCCTGGGCCACCACGCGGGTGGGTCGCTTCGGCACCGAGCACGGCCTCGACGACCTCGGCGCCCTGCGGCGGCGCAGCACCGACGACCCCGACTGGTTCTGGGACGCCGTCGTCGAGCACCTGGGCCTGCCGTTCTCCACGCCCTACACCGCGGTCGCCGACCGGACGGGCGGCGCGCCGTGGACCACCTGGTTCACCGGCGGGCGCACCAACCTGGCCGACGCCTGCTGCGACCGGTGGGCCGCCACCTCGCCCGACGCCGACGCCGTGGTGTGGGAGGGGGAGGAGGGCGACACCCGGACGTGGACCTTCGCCGAGCTCCGGGCCCAGACGGACGCCCTGGCCCACCTGCTGGCCGAGCGAGGGGTCGCCTCCGGGGATGCCGTCGGCGTCTTCCTGCCCATGCTCCCGGAGACCATCGCCGCCGTGCTGGCCGTCGCCAAGCTGGGCGCCGTGTTCGTGCCCGTGTTCTCGGGCTACGGCGCCGAGGCCGTGCGCGTCCGCCTCGAGGACGCGGGCGCGGTGGCCCTCGTCACCGCCGACGCCTTCCCCCGGCGCGCCCGCCCCGTGCCGATGCTGGGGACGGCGCTGGCCGCGGTCGAGGGCCTCGCCTCGGTGGCCACCGTCGTGGTGGTGGCCCGCGCCGGCATCGACCAGCCCGCCGACGGGCGGCTGCTCCCGTGGCCCGGTGCCGACGAGGTCGCCGCGGCAGCTGCAGCGCCGTTCCCCACCCTGGCCGTCGACAGCGAGCACCCGCTGTTCCTCGCCTACACCTCCGGCACCACCGGCCGGCCGAAGGGCGTCGTGCACGTGCACGGCGGCTGGACGGTCAAGGTGGCCGAGGAGGGGGCGTTCCAGACCGACATCGGCCCGGGCGACCGGGTGTTCTGGCTCACCGACCTCGGCTGGATCATGGGTCCGTGGCTGCTCACCGCCGGCCTGGCCAACGGGGCCGCCATCGTCCTGTTCGACGGCGCCCCCGACCACCCCGGCCCCGACCGCCTCTGGGCCCTGCTGGCCGGCCACCGGGCCACACACTGCGGCATCAGCCCCACCCTCGTGCGGGCGCTGATGGCCGAGGGCGATGCCCACCCCCGAGCCCACGACCTCTCCTGGCTGCGGATCCTCGCCTCCACCGGCGAGCCCTGGAACGAGGACCCGTGGCGGTGGTACGCCGAGGTGGTCGGCGGCGGCCGGTGCCCCGTGATCAACATCTCCGGCGGCACGGAGGTGGGGGCGTGCTTCCTGTCGCCGCACCCCGTCGAGCCGATCAGCCCGATGTCGCTGGGCGGGCCGAGCCTGGGCCTGGCCGTCGACGTCTTCGACGACGAGGGCCGGCCCGTGCGCGGTGCCGTCGGCGAGCTGGTGTGCACCGCACCGTGGCCGGGCATGACCCGCGGCCTCCTGGGCGACCCCGAGCGCTACCTGGCCACCTACTGGAGCCGGTGGCCCGACGTGTGGGTGCACGGCGACTGGGCGTCGGTGCAGGAGGTCGACGGCCGGGAGGAGTGGTTCCTGCACGGCCGCAGCGACGACACGATCAAGGTCGCCGGGAAGCGGCTGGGCCCCGCCGAGGTGGAGAGCGCGCTGGTGTCGCACCCGGGGGTGACCGAGGCGGCCGCCGTCGGCCTCCCCGACGAGCGCAAGGGCGAGCAGCTGTGGGCCTATGTGGTGCTCGCCCCGGGGGTCGACCCCTCCGAGGACCTGCGGGCGGCGCTGGTGGCGCTGGTGGGGGACCACCTGGGCAAGAGCTTCCGGCCGGCCGGGGTGCGCTTCGCCGCCGCGCTGCCCAAGACCCGCAGCGCCAAGGTGGTCCGGCGGGCCGTGCGGGCCGTCGCCACCGGCCAGGACCCCGGCGACCTGTCCTCGATCGAGGATCCCACCACGCTCCAGGCCATCGAGGAGGCGACCTGATGACCGCCACGCTGATCGGGCGGCGCGTCCTGCTCCGACCGCTCGCAGTGGAGGACTTCGCCGCCTGGCGAGAGGTCCGACGCCGCAACGCCGACTGGCTGGTGAAGTGGGAGCCCCAGCGCACCCCCGGCGCACCGGACCCCGTGGAGAACCGCGACGCCTTCGCGGTGCGCTGCGGGGCCCGGCAGCGAGAGCGGCAGCTGGGGACGGGGTTCGGCTACGGCGTGTTCGTCGACGGGCACTTCCGCGGCGAGATCAACCTCTCCATCGTGCAGCGGGGCCCGTTCCAGAGCGCCTACGTGGGCTACTGGATCGACGAGGCCACCGCCGGCCAGGGCTACATGCCCGAGGCGGTCGTGCTCCTGATGGGTGCCGCGTTCGACGACCTGCGCCTCCACCGCATCCAGATCTCGATCATCCCCCGCAACTCGGCCAGCCGCCGGGTGGTCGAGAAGCTCGGGATCCGCGACGAGGGCGTCGCCCAGCGCTACCTGGAGATCAACGGCACCTGGGAGGACCACATCCGCTACGCCATCACCGCGGAGGAGTGGCAGGAGCGACGGGCCGAGCTGAGAGCGGCCTGGCTCGACTGACCCCGCCGGGGCCGTTCCCTACTTCGAGGTGATCCGGGCCTGGAGGGCCGCCACCCGCTCCTTGAAGGCGGGCTGCTCGAGGCTCCAGACCTGGGGCACCAGCTCCCGGTCGACGGCGTCGCCGTGGTCGTGGACGGTGGCCATGTCGGCGATGGTGGCCTTCGTGCGGGCCACCAGCTCGTGGGGGGCGTGCGCGGCCCGAGCGGCCATGGCCACGGCCGCCGGGAGCAGCTCGTCGTCGGGCAGGCAGCGCCACACCAGCCCGACCCGCTCCGCCTCGGCGCCGTCGAGCACCTCGCCGAAGAGCACGGTGGCCGACACCAGCTGCGGCCCGCCGATGCGCCGCGCCATCCAGGTGTGGCCCCCGCCCGGGTGCAGGCCCAGCTGCATGAAGCGGGTGTCGAAGCGGGCGCGGTGGCCGGCGAGGCGCACGTCGCACACCAGGGCCAGGTTCATCCCTGCGCCCACCGCCGCACCGTTCACGGCGGCGATCGACGGCAGCGGCGACCGCCCGATGCGCAGGAACCCCTCGTAGATGGCTCGCAGGCCCGTCTCGGCGCCACCGTCGGCCGACGACGAGAGGTGGGACAGATCGGCGCCGGCGCAGAAGGCCGGGGACTCGCCGGTGACCACCACCGCCCCCACCTGGGGGTCGGCCTCGAGCCGGTCGAAGGTGTCGACGATCTCGGTGACCATCGGCAGCGTCAGCGCGTTGCGGCGCTCCGGATCGGTGAGGGTGACGACGGCCACGCCGTCGGTGAGGTCGGTGCGCACGAGGGCCATGCACGGAGTCTGGCACCTCGGCCCGGCCCGACGGGACGCCACCACGTACCCACAACGTTTGGGCACGAGACGTGACTTTGCCGCGCGACATTGTTACGGTTCCGTGTCACCGGCCCGGGCGAGCCGGGCGAGTTCGTTGCGATCGCTCCCCAGGGGCTTGTGGTCCGTGTGGCTGTTGGGGACGATGTGGGTCCTGTTGTTCTTGTTCCTCCACCCGTGGTGAGGTCTGTGCGCATCCCGAAGCTGTCCTTCCAGGCCATCGTGAGCATCCTCGGGGTGCTCCTGGCGATCGCCGTGGTGTCGGGTCCCGTCACCACCGCCGCGCAGCGCTCGGCCAGCGATCCGTCGGCGGAGCGGGAGCGGGTGCGGGCCCAACGGGCCCAGGTGGCCACGCAGGTCGACGCCCTGCAGGCCAGCGATGCCCAGGTCGAAGCGGCCCTCGACGACCTCCAGGCCAACGTCGCCGGCCAGGAGGGCCTGCTGGCCGAGGCCGAGCGCGCCGCCACCGAGGCCGAGGAGGCGGCCGCCGCCGCCACCGCCGCCGTCGAGCAGAAGACCGCCGAGATCGAGGTCCTCCGGGAGCAGATCCGCGACTTCGCCGTCCAGGCCTTCGTGCGGCCCCCGGCCAACGATGCCCTCGCCGCCCTCGACTCCGACGATCCCAGCGAGGCCGCCGAGAAGCGCGCCCTGCTCGAGGTGCAGAACACCAGCGAGAACGACCTGCTCGACCGCCTGAGCGCGGCCGAGGAGGACCTCGAGGTCGAGCGCCAGCTCGCCGAGGAGGCCCTCGAGCGTGCCCAGACCAAGCGGGCCGAGGTGGCCGACCGCCTCGACGAGCTGCAGGCAGCCCGCGACCAGCAGGCCGCCTACGCCGAGCAGGTGCAGTCCCGCCTCGACCGGGCGCTGGCCGAGTCCGCCGCCCTCGAGGAGCTCGACGCCGACCTCGCCGCCCAGATCCGTGCCGACCAGGCCCGCAAGGCCGAGCTGGCCCGCAAGGCCGCCGCAGCCCTCCCGCCGCCCCCCAGCGGCGGCGGTGGTGGCGGTGGTGGCGGCGGCGGTGGCGGTGGCGGCACCCCGATCTTCAACGGCTCCCTGGCGTCGGTCTCCTGCCCCACCGGTGGCTCGATCACCGTGGCCAGCGCCATCGCCAGCAGCGTCCAGAGCCTCCTGAACGCGGCGGCCAGCGACGGCGTGCCGCTCTGCGGTGGCGGCTACCGCTCCTCGCAGGGCCAGATCGAGACCCGCAAGAACAACTGCGGCACCAGCTACTACGCCATCTACGAGATGCCGGCCTCGCAGTGCAGCCCGCCGACCGCCCGCCCCGGCCAGTCCATGCACGAGCAGGGCCGGGCGATCGACTTCACCTACCAGGGCCGGGTCATCGGGTCCCGAAGCGGCCCCGCCTGGAACTGGATGGCCGCCAACGCCAACAGCTACGGGCTCTACAACCTCCCCAGCGAGCCCTGGCACTGGAGCACGAACGGGAACTGAGCTTCGAGCTCGGCGGCCTGCGGCCGCCTCGCTCGAGTTGGTTCGGGGCGGCCTGCGGCCGCGCTGACCGCTCGCTGCTCGGTCACGGCAAGCCGCTCCCTCGCGGGTGAAGGGTGAACGCGGAGCGTTCCCCCCTCACACTCCCCCCTCCGCCCGGCGCCCCTCGGTGCACGTCGTCATCGGGGATCTGAGCGCCCAGCGGCTCCTCGGTGGAGCCCCCCGTGAGGGTTCGGCGGCTCCTGCTTGGTCGTCGCGCCCTTTGGTCTTGACCTTCACCTCGGGGATTTTGCTGGCTTCATGTCGAGAACGCGGCGGTGGGTGCGTCTCCTGGGTGACACTCGGGCTGGCTGGTCGCCGGCCCCTCACCGCAAGGAGAACCAGACATGGCGAAGTACCTGTTGCTGAAGCACTACCGGGGGGCGCCGGCGGCCGTGCACGACGTGCCCATGGACCAGTGGACGCCGGAGGAGGTCGACGCGCACATCCGGTTCATGCAGGACTTCGCCGACGGTCTCGAGCGCACCGGCGAGCTGGTGGGCGCCCAGGCGCTGTCGCCCGACGGCCTGTGGGTCCGCCACGACGGCGAGGGGCGGCCGCCCGTGACCGACGGCCCCTTCGCCGAGACCAAGGACCTCATCGCAGGGTGGATGATCGTCGACGTCGACACCCAGGAGCGGGCGATCGAGCTGGCTGGGCAGCTGTCCGCAGCGCCGGGCGCCGGCGGCCAGCCCATCCACGAGTGGCTGGAGGTCCGGCCGTTCATGAGCGAGCCCCCCACCGTCGAGTCGTGACGATCGACGACGTCGCGCTGCGCCAGCTCGTCCCCCGGGTGCTGGGGGTGCTGGTGCGGCGGGGCGTGGACTTCGCCACGGCGGAGGACGCCGTCCAGGAGGCGCTCGTGCGGGCGCTCGCCTCCTGGGCGGACGGGCAACCGGACGATCCCGCCGCCTGGCTCGTCACGGTGGCGTGGCGAGCCCACCTCGACCTGGTGCGGGCGGAGGCCGCTCGGCGCCACCGGGAGGTCCGCGTCGTCGCCGAGCCGCCGCCCGGCGACGCACCCAGCGCCGACGACACGCTGCAGCTCCACTTCCTCTGCGCCCACCCCGACCTCACCCCGTCGTCGGCCGTGGCCCTCACCCTCCGGGCCGTGGGCGGGCTCACCACCCGGCAGATCGCCCGGGCCTACCTCGTGCCCGAGGCCACCATGGCGCAGCGGATCAGCCGGGCCAAGCGGGTGGTGGCGGCGGCCGGGGTGGACCGCCCGGGCGACGTGCGCACCGTGATGCGGGTGCTCTACCTGGTGTTCAACGAGGGCTACTCCGGCGACGTCGACCTGGCCGGCGAGGCGATCCGCCTGACCCGGCAGCTGGCCGAGGTGGCCGACGAGCCCGAGGTGGTCGGCCTGCTGGCCCTCATGCTCCTGCACGACGCCCGCCGCAGCAGCCGGACCGGACCCGACGGCCGGCTCGTGCCGCTGGCGGAGCAGGACCGCCGGCGCTGGGACACCGCCGGCATCGCTGAGGGGGTCGAGCTCCTGCAGGGGGCCCTGGCCCGCGATCGGCTGGGCGAGTACCAGGCCCAGGCCGCCATCGCTGCGCTGCACGCCGACGCCGCCACCATCGAGGAGACCGACTGGGTGCAGATCGTGGAGTGGTACGACGAGCTCCTCCGCTTCGCCGACACCCCGATCGTGCGCCTCAACCGGGCCGTCGCCATCGGCGAGGCCGACGGCGCGCCGGCGGGCCTGGCCGCCTTGGCCGAGCTCGACGAGCACGTGCCCCGCTGGGCGGCGGTGGCGGCGCACCTCCACGAGCGCACCGGCGACCTCGAGCGGGCCGCCAGCCTCTACGCCACCGCAGCCCGCCAGGCCCCCAGCACCGCCGAGCGAGACCACCAGACCCGCCAAGCGGCCAGGCTCAACCACCAGCGACGCAAGGACCTCTGACGGGGGCCTGGTCCCCGATGAGGACGTGTCGGAGAGAGGCTGGGCGGGAGGGGGAGCGGGAGGGGGAACGCTTCGCGTGCCCCCTCGCCCGCGAGGGAGCGGCTTGCCGCGACCGAGCAGCAAGCCCTCAGCGCGGCCGCAGGCCGCACCCAACAGCTCGAGCGCGGCGCTTGCGCCGAGCTCGACTACTCGTCGCGGACGACGGCGGGGGAGTGGCGGAAGAACTGCTCGACGTCGCGCTCGTACTGGTAGGCCGGGCCGCTGCCGCCCACCAGCTTGTGGATGCGCAGGGCCTCGACGAAGTCGGCCACGGTGCCGGCCGAGGTGTAGCGGTACTCGAAGCCGGCCCGCTTGAGGCGGCGGTTGTCGACGCCTCGGCCGTGGCGCAGGAGGTCGAGCAGCTCCGGGGGCAGCTCGATGCCGAGCCGGCCGAGCGGGGCCGACAGCATGCCCATGCCGAAGGGCGGGAGCGGGAAGGTGCGCTTGCCGCAGATCGCCGCCACCTCGCTCCAGGGCAGGAGGCCGTCGCCGGCCACGTTGTAGATGCCCTGCACCTCGCCCTCGAGCACGAAGAGGATGGCCCGCACCACATCGGCCTCGTGCACGAACTGGAGGCGGGGGTCGAAGCCCGCCACGCTCGGCACCAGCGGCAGCTCGAGGGCCTTGGCGAGCGGTGTCGTGATGTCGGGGCCGAGCACGTTCGAGAAGCGGAGCATGGCGACGTTCACGTGCGGGTTGTCGACGGCGAAGTCGCGCACGTAGCTCTCGACCTCGATGAGGCTGCGCTCGACCATCGCCTTGGGGGCGCTGGCCCGGCGGGACTCCTCGGAGAACCACACGGGGTCCTTGGGGTGGGCGCCGTAGACGAGCGTGGAGGACTTCACGACCACGTTGCGCACGGTCGAGCCCGGGGCCGACGCCGCCGCGAAGAGGTTCATCGTGCCGATCACGTTGATCTCGTGGATCTTGCGGGATCGCATCTGGGTGGAGTCGACCACCAGGAAGGTGTGGACGATGGTGTCGATCCGGGCCGCCTTCACGATGCGGCTGAGGATGGAGTAGCTCTCGTCGCTGCGCACGTACTCGGTGCGCTCGAGCGGCACGGTGGGCTCGAAGCGGTCGAGGCCGACGATCACGTCGACGTCGGGGTCGGCCTCGAGGGCCTGGGCCACCCGGCTGCCCCAGAACGTGCCGAGGCCGGTGATGAGGACGCGCTTGCCCATGGCGCTAGCCGAACCAGACCGACTGGCGCTGGCGGAGCATGTCGAACAGGGCCTCCTGGATGCGCTGCCGGATGGCCTCGGACTCGTCCATGATCAGGCTCCGCGAGTAGCGGGGCTGGTCGGGCTCGACGTCGAAGTGCACCGGCTCGAGCACCCGGATCTTGATCTTGGCCGGCAGGGTGAGGGCGGCGCCCAGCGGTCCGAGCGGCGCGAAGGCCAGCATGTTGGCCGTGATGGGGGCGTAGGGGATCCCCAGCAGCTTGGCCAGGGTCGCGCTCTTCCAGATGATCGGCATGGCCTCCTCGGCGCCCACCACGGCGAGCGGGATGATCGGCACGCCGGCGCGCATGGCGATCTGCACGAAGCCGCCGCGGCCGAAGCGCCGCAGCTGGTAGCGCTCGCCGTAGGGCTTGCCGGTGCCCTTGGTGCCCTCGGGGAAGACGAGCGCCAGCTGCTGCTGCTCCCGCAGGAGCCGGTAGGCGTTGTCGGGGTGGGCCAGCACGCCACCGACCCGCGACCACATCGTGCCCACGACCGGGAGGCGCTTGAACATCTCGTCGGCCAGCCCGTACACCGGGCGCCCGAGCTCCGTCTCGATGCCGTGCATGATGGCGGGGGCGTCGGCCGGGATGGCCCCGGCGTGGTTCGACACCAGCAGCGCGCCGCCGTCGGCGGGGATGTGCTCGAGCCCCTCCCACTCCACGCGGTGCCAGGTCTCGTAGAGCGGCTGGTAGACGCGCCGAGCGATCTCGCGCATGTGCTCGGACCGGCCCCACTCGTCGACGTCGGAGCGGCGCGGGTCAGCCAGGGGATCCGGCGTGGCGGCCGGCTTGGGCACCGGCACCAGCGCCACCGAGGCCGAGGGCAGCGAGGCGGCCTCCAGGACCTCGGGGGCCACGGCGTCGGCGTCGGGCACCGCCTGCACGGGCCGGCGGGCCGTGGCCGTGCGGCTGCCGGCCGGGGTGCGGGAGCGGCTGGCCCGCTTGGCGGGGGTCGCCTTCGGCGGCTTGGCGGAGGCCATGGGAGCCGATGGTAGTGGCGGCGGTGGGAAGCGCCCCCACGGGACGAACCGGGCGCCCCTACCAGCCCTCGCGCTCGGCCTCCGCTTCGAGGTGGGCCTGGCCCACGGCGCAGTCGTCGCGGCGGGGGCACCACCGGCACGGGGTCCCGGGCCGCAGCACGGGCGCACGGCCGTCGTGCTGCAAGGACACCGCCGCGGCGGCGCCGTCGACCACCCGCTCCACGGCCGAGGCCAGCAGCGCCTCCGTCACCAGCTCGTCCTGCAGGCGGCCGCCGTCGAGGTAGTAGGTGGCGAGCAGGCGGGGCGGCACCCCGATGCGGAGCGTCTCGATGAGGGCGTAGAACCGGAGGTCGTCGCGGTGGGCCGGGGCGAAGCCGCCCGTCTTCAGGTCGATCAGCACCTTGCCGGCCTTGAGGCCGTCGGCCCGCCCCACCGTGAGGTCGACCTTGCCCGAGAGCACCACCTTGTCGCCGCAGAGGTCCGACCGGAGCCGGCTCTCGGGCACGGGCCGCCACCGGGCCTCCAGGGGCGGGAAGCACTCCTGGAACTTGGCCACCCGCTCCACGGCCTCGCCGTGCAGCTCCGCCCGCTCGCCCTCGCCGAGGCCACCGAGGTAGTCGGCGATGCGGTCGTTGCCCCCGATGAGGCGGGCGATGCCCTCGTCGACCAGATCGCCGGGCGACGGATCGCCCCGCCAGCTCACCGACAGCTCGATCGCCTTGTGCGACACCACCCCCCGGGCCGTCGTGGGGCTCCAGGCGAACTCCTCGGCGTCCTGGGCCAGGAACAGGCCCTCGCAGCCGTGCACGGTGCTGAGCAGGTGCTTGCCCACCCACAGGGACTGGCCGTCGGGCACCCGCTCGGCCACGCCGGCCAGGCGCTCCTCGAGGTGGGCCCGCAGCTCGTGGCGGAGGCGAGGGTCGAACTCGGGGCGCTCGTGGGGCCGGGCGCCGAGGGCCGCCAGCACCTCGGCCTGGGCCGGGTTGTGGCGCGCGGGCGGGTCGGGGGTGGCCTCGACGGGCGCCGCCGCCCGGGGCGGCCCGCCGTCCGTCGCCTCGCCTGCGGCGTGGCCGTCGTCGGTCCGGTCGTCCACCTCCGGAGACTGTCACACCCCGGTGGTTCACTGGATGCCTGATGCAGTCCTCCTCGCTCCGCTTCGCCCACACCGTCCAGGCCCTGGGCGCCACGGCTCGCTCGCTGCAGCTCGTCGTGCCCGGGTTCCGCAGCCCACCGCGCCTCGTCGGCGTCCACCGGTCCATCAAGCGCTCGCCCGCCGGCGCCACCGTGGCCGTGGCCGTCCGGGGCCGTCCCTGGCCGGCGGTCCAGGCCGACCTGATCGAGGGGATCATCGCGGCCAACGGCCTGCGCAGCCCGGCCGCCGACCGCGCCCGGGAGGCGCTGTGGGCGGCCATCGCGCCGGCCGAGCCGGCCCCTGCCGAGGCATCGCCCGAGGAGGTGGTGGCGGCCTGACGCCGGGTACGGTCGGCCGATGCGGTCCTGGCGGGTGCTGGCCTCCGAGCTGGCCATCAACGAGATCGAGGTGCTGGCCGACTACGCCGATGTGTTCGTCGTCCTGCGCGACGGCGATCCGGTACCGGGCCCCAACGACTGGGAGGCCACCGTGCGCACGGCCGACCGGCAGCACCTCCCGCCGGGCACCTACGAGCTGCGCCTGCGCACGCTCGACGACGTCGCCCTCAGCGGCCACGCCATCCTGCGCTTCAGCGACGGGCACCAGCACCACTTCCGGGGCGACGGCGAGCTGGGTGGGGTCGACGGCATCACCGGGTGAGCGGCGAGGCGGCGCTCAGAGGCTGGCCAGGCCGTCGCCCAGCACCTTGGCGCCGAGCACCAGCAGGATCACCATCATGATCACGGCGTTGTTGGCCAGCATGAACGCCTGCACCGACGCCAGCGCCGCTTCGGCGCGCTCGCCGGCGACCAGGTGCGCCAGGAAGGCCCCGAGGACGGTCGCGGAGCCCAGCACCACGTAGGTGCCGGCCGCCACGGCCGCGTCGGCCCCGTCGAGCCCGAGGGCGGTGATCGACGAGGCGGCGGCGAAGCAGAACGCCACGTTCTTCGGGTTGAGGCCGCCCAGGGCCGCCGCCAGGCCGAACGCCCGGGGTGGGTGGATGTCGGTGAGCGACGCCATCCACGCCGGGGTGGTGGGCGCCTCGCCGGGGCGAGGTCGCGATCGCCACTTCTTGACGGCCAGGGCCAGGAGGGCGAGGCCCACCGCCACCTTGGCCCCGGCGGCCAGCGCCGACACCTCGCTGTCGGGGTCGTCGCTGCCGTCGGTCACGAGCAGCATCACCGCGGTCGTGGCGGCCAGGCCGAGGACCCACCCGAGCGTGAAGGCCAGGCCGTTGGCCCGGGCCTGGCTCGTCCCGAGCACCAGCACGATGGCGATGATCGGGAACGGGCTGAGCGCCACGCCGGCCGCCGCCGGGAGGACCTCGCCGATCGCGTCGAGCACGTCGCCTCCCGTGTCGATCCGGCCCGCTCGACGCGGGCGCCCGCGCGCACCGTAGCGGAGCGAGCGAGGTCAGGCCGGGGGGTCGGCCCACCGGATCCGGACGGGACCCTTCCATGGGCCTGCGCTGACGGGTCGGCCCCGCTGCAGGACCTCGACGACGCCCGCCTCGCCCAGCCGTCGGGCTTCGTCGCGGGCGTCGTCCATCAGCGTGCGCCAGCCCTCGCCGCCGACCGCCCGGGCGGCGTCGGACGGGCAGATCGTCGCGTCAGGGCTGCGCTTCACCGCAAGGGCCGTGATGGCGGCGGCCAGCCGCGCTCGCCGGCCGCTCGCCGTCGGCTCCGCCCACCAGGGCTCCCCGCGCTCGCCGAGCGCCACCTTGGCGGCCTGCACGCGGGCGCGAGCCCGGCGCTCCTGCTCCTCGTCGCCGGCGCGCCGGGCGGCCCCCACCGCCCGACGGGCCGACATCAGCTCGTCGACCAGCTCCTGGCGCAGCGGCTCCGGGATGGTGGGATCGCTGGCCCGCCACCGGCGACCGTCCACGATCACCCAGCGCCCGTCCGCCGAGCGCTCCACCTCCGGGGCCACGACGTCAGCTCTCGGCGGCGGCGCGGTCCCACCAGCGCAGGTCCCGGCAGGCCTCGACGAAGCGCTTGGCGGACGGCCGGCTGCCGAGCTCGTGGTAGCCGCCGTCCATCGAGTCGGTCACCCCGGCCGCAGCCAGGAGCCCGGCCGCCTCCGCAGTGTGCCCGATGAGCTTGCAGTGGGCGTGGGCGTCGGTGACGAAGTCCTTGGCCGGCGGCTGGTCGGCGAGGGCGGCCGCACCTTCGGCCGACGCCACGATGGCGACGGCGTCGTAGAGCACCGAAGGCCCCCCACCGACCATCTGGTCGGCGGGCAGGGTGGTGCCGTCGTCGAGGACCACCCCGCTGATCGTCGGAGCGATCACCTCGAGCACGGCCCCCTCGGCCGTCACCGTGGCCTGCAGCGCCTTCACCACGGCCGCCGACGCACCCTCGGTCACCAGCACCCCCAGCTTGCGCCCGACGAAGGAGCCCGGGGGGTTGGCCAGGATGCTGAGCGAGGGCGACTCCGCCAGGCTGTGGTCGGGGGTGGCGGCGGCCTTCGTGGCCTTCGGCACACGGGCCAGGCCCAGTCCCTCGGCGATGGCAGCCGCCAGCCCCTCGTCGACGTTGCGGAGGTTGGCCACCATCCGCTCGCGGATGTCGGGCCGCTCGACCTTCGAGAGCTCGAAGGTGAAGGCATCGATGATGTGCTGGCGCTCGACCGCGGTCTGGCTGCGGAAGAACTGCGACGCCTGGCTGTAGTGGTCGGCGAAGGACTCGGGCCGCAGCCGGCGCTTGGCGCCCTGCTCCTCGGCCGGGAACGAGGTGAAGCCTCGCTCGGGGTCCTCGCGAGGGCCGCGCTCGTCGCCGGGCCACGAGTTCGGCTCGTAGTTCACGCGCCCCACCGGGTTGGTCATGGCCATGTGGCCGTCCTGCTGGAAGTGCGCCATCGGGCACTTGGGCGCGTTGACCGGGATGTGCGTGAAGTTCGGGCCGCCGAGGCGCTTCAGCTGGGTGTCGAGGTAGGAGAAGTTGCGGCCCTGCAGCAGCGGGTCGTTGGTGAAGTCGACCCCCGGCACCACGTTCTGCGTGCAGAACGCCACCTGCTCGGTCTCGGCGAAGAAGTTGTCGACCACGCGGTCGAGGACCAGGCGGCCGATCGGCTCCACCGGCAGCACCTCCTCGGGGATGAGCTTGGTCGAGTCGAGCACGTCGAAGTCGAACTGATCGGCGAACTTGTCGTCGAAGCGCTGGATCCCCAGCTCCCACTCGGGGAAGTCGCCCTGGCCGATGGCATCCCAGAGGTCGCGGCGGTGGAAGTCGGGATCGGCGCCGTTGATCTTCACGGCCTCGTCCCACAGCACCGACTGCATGCCCTGCTTGGGCTTCCAGTGGAGCTTCACGAAGGTCGACCGACCCTTGGCGTTGACGAAGCGGAAGGTGTGGACGCCGAAGCCCTCCATGAACCGGAAGGAGCGGGGGATGGCCCGGTCGGACATCACCCACAGAAGCATGTGGGTGCTCTCGGGCATCAGTGAGGCGAAGTCCCAGAAGTTGTCGTGGGCCGACTGCGCCTGCGGGAAGCCGCGATCGGGCTCGGCCTTCACTGCGTGCACGAGGTCGGGGAACTTGAGCGGGTCCTGGATGAAGAAGACGGGGATGTTGTTCCCGACGATGTCCCAGTTGCCCTCCTGGGTGTAGAGCTTCACGGCGAAGCCCCGCACGTCGCGAGCCAGGTCGAACGAGCCCTGGCTGCCGGCCACCGTCGAGAAGCGCACGAAGGCGGGCGTGCGCTCGCCGGCCCGCTGGAGGACGTCGGCTCGGGTGATGTCGCTCAGCGAGTCATAGGCCTCGAAGTAGCCGTGGGCGCCGTACCCACGAGCGTGCACGACCCGCTCCGGGATCCGCTCGTGGTCGAAGTGGAAGATCTTCTCCCGGAAGTGGAAGTCCTCCATGGCGAGCGGCCCGCGCTCGCCGACGCGGAGGCTGTTCTGGTCGTCGCTGACCGGCACCCCCTGCTGCGTCGTGAGCACGACGTCCTCTGCCAGCTGGTGGGTCTCTCCACCCTTGGTGCGGCGCGTCTTCGGCGGCTGGCTGGTGGTCTTCTTGGCGGCGGCCATGTGGGCTCCTGTTCCCCTCGCACCGTCCCGGTGCGGGGCAGGCGTGGGGAGGCCGCTACCCGAGCGCGGCCCACCCCAACCCGCCCGGGCCCGCTGGGGCGCTCGACCCGGGCCTAGCCTGAGCGCCGCACCCGCCCGGGTGGCGCAACTGGTGGACGCGGAGGGCTTAAACCCCTCTGGGGCCTCGGCCCCATGTGGGTTCGACTCCCACCCCGGGCACCCGAGGCCCGCCGCGTCAGTCGCGATGCGCGACGACGTTCACGATGTTGCCGTCGGGGGCCCGCACGAGGAAGCGGCGCACGCCCCACGCCTCCGTGGTGAGCGGGTGGACGATCTCGTAGCCGAGGCGCTGCGCCTCCTCGTAGGCCTCCTCGACGTCCGGGGTGGCCACCGAGATGGCCGAGTCCTCCGGCGAGGTGGCGTCCTGCGTGACCAGCTGCACGCTCACCCCGGAGTCGGGGGCCGTGAGCCGGGCCACCCAGCCGAGGTTGAACTCCTCGGTGCTCAGGCCGAGGAAGTCGGCGTAGAACCCTCGGGCGGTGTCGATGTCGGGTACCCGCAGGTTGGCGAAGACGTGGGTGGGGCGCATGTGGATCCTCCTGGACCTCGGGGCCGCCCGTGAGCATGCCCGCCGCCCAGCGGCTGCGCACCGGGGCCGCCGGGAGCCGGCGCTGGCCCCGGGCGTGCGGGAGTACATTCCCGGGCGTGGGTGGCCCAGAGCGCCAGGGGGAGGATCGACCGCGCGGCCGTTCCAGGGTCCAGGCGCGCCTGTTCACGCTCGGCCTCGTCGGCCTGGCCGCCGGGACGGTCGCGGGGTTCGTGCTGGCCCAGCGCGAGGCCGGTCGCCAGCTCGATCGTCAGGCCGCAGAGGCGGCCGAGGCGGCGGCGGACTCGCTGGAGGCCGAGGTCGACCGCAGCGTCGCCGGCCTCGCCGGTGCGGGGATCCTGCTCGACGCCGACGGCGAGCTCGACCAGGCGGCCTTCGAGGCGTTCGCCGGCTCGCTGCTGGCGCAAGAGGCCGTCACCGGCCTCGGCTTGGTCGCCGTGGTGCCAGGGTCGGAGCGCGCCGAGCTCGAGGCCCGCCTCGGGGGGCCGCTGCGGGCGGCGGTGACCGACCCGGACACCCCGGCGCGGGTCGCCGACACCCACTACGTGCTGGTGGCCAGCCTGCCCCAGCGCGACAGCCCCGGCATCGGGGTGGACCTCGGGGCGGACCCTGACCGGGCGGCCTCGCTGCAGACGGCGGTCGAGGATCGGGTGCCAGCGCTGACCAGCGTGATCGAGCTGGCCACGTCCGGCGAGGGCGCGGCGCTCCTCTACCCGCTGGTGGAGCCGGGCGCCGACGCGGTGCGGGGCCTGCTGGTCACGGGGGTCCGGGTCGACCGGCTGCAGGCGGCCATCGAGCGGCCGCTGGGCGACGCCGTCGGCGATGGCCTCGTCGCCTCCATCGTCGAGGCCGAGGAGGTGGTGGTCGGTCCGGCGCTGGCGGCCACCGGTCGACGAGCCGGCCATCCGGTCGAGCTGCCCGGCCGGTCGTGGACGGTCGTCGTCCAGTCCGGGGCGGCGCCCGATCTGACCGTGGCGTGGGCGATCGCCGCCTTCGGGGCCCTCGTCGTGGCGGTGCTGGCGGCGCTGGTGATCGTCACGGCGCGCCACCAGCGCACCCTCAGCCAGAGCAACGAGCGCCTCGCGGAGGGCGAGCGGCGCAGCCGGGCCATGCAAGAGGTGGCCGGCCGCCTGGCTCGGGCGCTGTCGGGCGACGAGGTGGCGGCGGCCGTGCTGGCCCACCTCCCCGCGGCGGTCGGTGGATCGGCGGCGGTGCTGGGGATCGCCCGCGCCGACGGCCAGCTCGAGGTGCAGCGCGCCGCTCCCGACGACGCCGGCGCCCTCGCGGTGGTCGGCACGGGCTCGCTGGTCGAGCAGGCCCTCGTCGACCAGCAGCCCGCCTGGCTCGGCTCCCCGATGGGGTGGAAGGACGACCAACCCGCCAGCGAGCTGGTGGGCGACGGGCGCGCGCTGGCCCTGCTGCCGCTGCGGGCCGACGACGTGGCCGGCGTGCTGGCGGTGGCCTACCCGCGGGTCCACATCTTCTCCGACGACGAGCGGGCCGTCCTCGAGACCGTCGGCGTGCTGGCCGGCCGAGCGCTCGCCCGCGGCCGCCGGTACGACACCGAGCACCGGACGGCCATCGCCTTCCAGGAGGCCGCCCTCCCCGGTGCCCTCCCGTCGGTGTCCGGGCTCACCATCGCCGCCCGCTACCGGCCGGCGGCCCAGGGCGCCACCGTCGGCGGCGACTGGTACGACGTCCTCGTCCTCGACGACCACCGGGTGGCGCTGGTCGTGGGCGACGTGGTGGGCCACGGGATGCAGGCGGCGGCCGCCATGGGTCGCCTCCGCACGGCCTTCCACGCCATCGCCGCGCTGCGCCCGGACCCAGGTGCGATCGTGCGGGCCGTCAGCGAGCAGGTGAGCACGATCCCGCACTCGTTCTGCACCACCGTGGTCTGCGCCATCGTGGACCTCGAGCACGGCACGCTGCGCTGGAGCCGGGCCGGGCACCCGCCACCGCTGGTGGTGCAGGGCGAGCGCACGGAGGTGCTCGACGCGCCGGGGCTCCCGCCGCTCGGCGTCGGCCTCGACCTGCCGGACGTGGTCCACGAACGGGCCCTCGACGTCGGCGACGTGGTGGTGCTCTACACCGACGGGGTCATCGAGCGGCGGGGTGAGCTGATCGACCTCGGCGTCGACCGCCTGCGCATCGTGACGGAGGCCCTGGCCGATCTCGACCCCGACGAGTTCTGCGATGCCCTGGTCGAGGCGGTCGTGCCGCTCGACGAGCAGGGCGACGACGTGGTGGTGCTAGCCGTGCGCTACGACGGCCGCTCGCCCTCAGGCGGCGGGGAGGCTGAGCGTGAACCAGACCGACTTGCCACCGTCCGAGCCGGCGTCGACCCCCCATCGGTGGGCCAGGGCCTCCACGATCAGGATGCCCCGCCCGGAGGTGGCCAGCGGCTCGGGTGATCGGCGCACCGGCTCGACGCCACTGGAGTCGGTCACGGTGACGGTGAGCTCGTCGTCACCCAGGCTGACCCCGACGGTGAAGTCGGACCCGGCGTGGCGCACGGCGTTCGATCCGAGCTCGGAGGTCAGCAGCACGGCGGTCTCCAGCGGCTCGCCCTCGATGCCGTCGAGCACCGATGCCACGAAGGCTCGCGCGGCCTGGACCGATGCCGGCTCACAGGGGAAGGTGCGCTGCTCCACGAGGCAGACCATCAGCTCTCGAGGGTGAGGACCTGGTCGAGACCGGTGACGGCGATGATCCGCGCCACCACGGCGGACGCGTTGCGGAGGACGACCTGCTTGCCCGCCCCCGCCGCGGTGACGAGCACGGCGAGCCCGGAGCTGTCGAGGAAGGTCACCTCGGCGAGGTCGAACACCACGGTGGGGTCGGCGCCGGGCTGCAGCAGCGGCTCCAAGGCCGCGGTGAGCTCCTCGGCACAGGCCAGGTCGACGTCACCGCCGAGCTGCACCACCGGCGGGGATCCGCTGATCGAGATCGAGAAGGGCGTGGAGGCGGCGACCACGGCTCCACGGTAGGACACCGGCCCACCCCGTCGATGCATCACGCGGCAGCCCGCTGCGGTTCGGCGGGCCGCCCGTCGTGTCGGGCGCGTCGGCGCCGACGGACCCCATGGGGCCCGCCGGCGCGCGCGCGTCGCTGATGCGGCCGGGGCGGGAGGACCAGCCAGCGGGCTACTTGGCTTCCTCGGCGAGCTGCTGCTCGGCCTCGTGGGCCTTGGCCTTCGCCTCGTGGGCCTTGGCCTCGGCCCGAGCCTTGTCGGCCTCGTGCTCGGCCTCGCCCTTGTCCTTCTGCGCCGCGCCCTCCTGCTCGAGCTCGGCGTCGTTGGTGAGGTCGCCAGCGACCTCCTTGATCTTGCCCTTGGCGGCTTCGAATGCACCCATGGGGGGTCTCCTTCGTCTGGTCGGTGGATGGTCGGCCGAACGTCGTGGTGGGGTCGGGTCAGCCCTTGGCTGCGGCTGCGGCCTTCTGACGCTGCTCGTGCGCGTCGGCCTCCCGCTCGTGGGCCTCGGCCTCGAGCTCGGCGCGCAGCGCACGGAGCTCCTCGGTGGCCCGCTCCTGCTGCGCCTCGCCCGCCTCTTGGAGGGCGTCGTTGCCGAGCAGGGTGCCGACGAGCTCCTTGCCCAGCCCGATCGCCTTGTCGCCGATGCCACGAAGCTTGGTGAGATCGACAGATCCGAGTCGCACGATGCATCTCTCCTTGAGGTGGGGGGGGTCCCCGGGGTGGGGCACCCCCGCGGACTACCCGACGGGTCAAGGCGCATACCGCTTCCCCTCACCGGCCCGCGACGCCGTCTGCGGAATGGCTGACGGCTCCTGACCGCGTCGGCGGCCAGACTCTGGCGGTGGAGCTGTCGCTGTTCGACGAGGTCGGCGAGGCGCTGCGCGGGCTGCTGCCCGCAGCGCTCGGGCCGGTTCGGGTCCGGCACCACCGGTACGGCATCAAGGCCTGGTTCGGGCCGGCCCGCCCGACCCGTGAGCACTACGAGGCGCAGGTGGTGGGGGCCCGGCACGTGCCCGGTGCCCGCGCGCTGGCGCTGGAGGTCGGGTTCCACGCCGAGCACCCCGATCCCACGGCCAACGAGGCCACCCTCGCCGTGCTGCTCGGCGAGGAGCGCCGTTGGCGCCGGGTGCTGGGTGCGGCCGCCGTCGCCGGGCCCTTCCTCGACGACCAGCGGGGCTGGCAGCGGCTCTCCGAGACGTGGGCGGACCCCGACCTCGGCGACCCGGAGCTACCGATGGAGCTCGCGGTCCGGCTGACCGACTACATCACGGCGCTCGAGCCGCACCGGGCTCGCTGACCGCGGGCGAGCGCAGGGACGGTCCGGCGGGCGGGTTCGAACAGGCGCGGACGGGTAGCGACCCGCGGCCCACCGTTGGAGAGGAACCGCCCGATGCCTTCCCCGCAGACCCGTCCCCCTGATCTCGGTGCCGGCCCGGCCGATGGCCTCGGCCCGGTCCCGGCGGCCAACCAGCCCGGCCACCAGCCCGCCTGGCCGCAGGACAAGCCGGCACCTCGACGCCGATCGGCCGATGCCGGTGCGGTGGAGGCGCCCGGGGAGGGTCGCCACCCGTTCCTGTTCGAACCGCTGCTCCTGCCGTTCGCCGCCGCCGCTGGGGTCACCCCGTGGACCACCGGCGTCGACATCGACGGCGGGTCGCTGCGCATCCGCTTCGGCCCGTGGTCGCTCGAGACGCCGCTCGACAACGTCGTGGGGGCCACGGTGACGGGGCCCTACCGCCTGCACCGGGTGGCGGGGCCGCCGCACCTGTCCCTGCGCGACCGCGGGGTGACCTTCGCGACCAACCGCCAGCAGGGGACGTGCATCCACTTCGACCGGTCCGTGCCGGCGCTGCTGCCCGGAGGGCTGCTCCGCCACCCCGCCGCCACGGTCACGGTGGCCGACCCGGTCGCCCTGGCCGCCGCCCTCGACCGGACCTGACGGCGCCGGTTCGCCGGCGGCGGCGTCGGGTAGGGGCCACGGACGCCGACGGAAGGAACCACCACCATGACCACGACGCTCACCGGAGTCCGAGTCGCGATGCTCACCGCCAACGAGGGCGTGGAGCGGGTGGAGCTGACCGAGCCGAGGCAGGCGCTGCTCGATGCCGGTGCCACCGTGCGCCTGGTCGCGCCGGAGGCCGGTCAGGTGCAGACGTTCGACCACCTCGACAAGGCGGCCGCGGAGCAGGTCGACGCCGTCGTCAGCGAGGTGTCCATCGACGACTTCGACGCCCTGGTGCTGCCCGGCGGCGTGGCCAACCCCGATCAGCTGCGCACCGACGAGCAGGCCGTGGCCCTGGTGCAAGCCTTCTTCGCGGCCGGCAAGCCCGTGGCGGCCATCTGCCACGCCCCGTGGAGCCTCATCGAGGCCGGGGTGGTCGACGGTCGGGTGCTCACCAGCTGGCCCAGCCTGCAGACCGACCTCCGCAACGCCGGCGCCCAGTGGGTCGACGAGGAGGTCGTCACGTGCGACCACGGTCCGAGCCTCTTGGTCACGAGCCGGAACCCCGACGACCTGCCGGCGTTCTGCGCTGCCGCCGTCGACGCCTTCAGCAGGGCTCCGCAGCAGGCTGGCTGACCGTCGGGGCTCGTCGGGCGGTGACCGATGGCACGGGTTGCCCCGGTGCCCCCCGGGGTACCTCGAGAGCATGTCCCTGCTCGACGACCTCCTCGACGACTTCGACGCTGCCCTCGAATGGCCGTTTGAGGACGACGACGAGGACCGTACGCCCGTCACGCCCGGTCCTGCGACCGCCTGACGCCGGCTGATCCCGCACGCGCCACGGCCCGCCCCTACGGGGGCGGACCGTCGCGTCGTGGGCGGGGGGAGCGGCGGTGCCGCTGCTGGTCACCAGGGCCGCTGCAGGTTGGTCGAGCAGCTCCCGCCGTAGACCCACTCTGCGCTCCAGGTGCTGCTGTGGGCGATCACCTGGTTCTGGGTGTACCGGTACTCGTAGAGGGTCTGCGTCGAGCCCGGCGTGGCCCCGAAGGTCAGCCCACCGGCCCCGATCTGGCTCCAGCCCTCAGCGGTCCAGAGGTAGGACGGCTGACGACCGGCCCCGCCGTAGCTCATGACCCAGTCGCTCCGCTTCCAGGTGTTGGTGGCCGAGTCGTGCATGTAGAACAGCGAGTACACCCAGCCCGGGGCACCCCCCTGGTTGACCTCGACGGCGGGGTGGGCGATGCCGGCGTTGGTCGAGCAGTACACCTGGGCGTGGCGCTCCGACGGGACGTTCTGCGCCTCGGCGGGCGAGGCCAGCGTGAGGGTGGTGGCGGCCACGGTCACCGCGATGGCGGCCAGGGCCTGGCGGGCGAGGTGGGCGGGGGACATGGTCATGGGGTTGCCTCCTGGGCGGGATCGAGCTGACGAGGCCCACTCTCCGGCCACGGCCGCCGCCCGCCCTCCCCAAACACCGCCACTCGCCGGCCCGACCGCCGGGTCTGGCCTCGGGGCCGACGCGGTAGGGACGGGCTCGGCGGGCCGGTCGCGACAGGAGCAGGCACCATGGAGTACGGCATCTTCCTCTCGGCGGAGGAGCACGGTCCCCGCCGGCTGGTGGAGCAGGCCCAGATGGCGGAGTCCGCCGGGTTCGAGAAGGTCAGCATCTCCGACCACTTCCACCCGTGGATGGACAGCCAGGGGCAGGCGCCGTTCGTGTGGGGGCCCATCGGCGGGATCGCCGCCACCACCCGGCTGGAGGTCACCACGGCGGTCACCTGCCCGATGCTGCGCACGCACCCGGCGATCGTCGCCCAGGCCGCCGCCACCGCCTCGGCCTCCCTGGAGGGTCGCTTCCGGCTCGGGGTGGGCACCGGCGAGCGCCTCAACGAGCACGTCCTCGGCCAGCACTGGCCGCCGGCCAGCGTGCGGCGGGCGATGCTCGAGGAGGCGGTCGAGCTGATGCGGGACCTGTGGAAGGGCGACATCGTCACCCGGCACGGGCAGCACTACGTCACCGAGAACGCCCGCATCTACACCACGCCCGTCGGCGACCTGCCGGTGCTGGTGTCGGCCTTCGGACCGGCTGCCGCCGAGATGGCCGGCCGCATCGGCGACGGCCTGGTCACCACCGCACCCGATCCCGAGGCCCTCGAGCGTTACCGCGCCGAGGGTGGCACCGGGCCCGCCGTGGCCACCGTGAAGGTGTGCTGGGCGGCCGACGAGGACGAGGCCCGCGCCACCGCGCATCGCCTGTGGGCCCACAGCGGGGTGCCCGGCGAGTCCACCCAGGAGCTGGCCATGCCGTCGCACTTCGAGGCCGCCGCCGAGGCGATCACCCCGGAGGCGCTGGCGGAGAAGATCCCCTGCGGACCCGACCCCGAGGTCTTCCTCGAGCCCGTCCGCAAGCTCGCCGACGCCGGCTACGACGAGGTCCACTTCGGCCAGGTCGGCGACGACCTGGCGGGCTTCCTCGACTTCTTCGCCCGGGAGCTGGCCCCGAAGCTGTGACCGCGCTCGACCTCGGCCCCGACGTCGCCGGGCCCGATCTCGACCGCGCGACGGCGCAGGGACCGACAGGGTTCGGTCCTCGTCCGGACCTGCTGCGCTTTGGCTGGGCCTCCGCCGTGCTCGAGCGCTTCCCACGGCTGCACCTCGACTGGGCCACCTCGCCCGACCGGGCCGTGCGGCGCGCCATCATGCGCTCCCCGGACCTGCCGCCGATCGCCGCCGAGGCCGTCGTGGCCGCTCGCCGCAGCGGCCTGCACACGCTGGGCGGGAACCCGGTCGCCCCGGCCGAGCTCCTGCACCGCAACCCGGGGGCGCAGCGTCGGCGGCGAGCGGTGGACCAGGCCCTGGGCGCCGACGGCCTGCGCGGCGCCGAGCGCCGGCCCGATCGCCCGGGGCTGGTCGACGTGGGGTCGGCCACCGTCGACCTGGTGCTGGCCCGCAGCGACCGGCTCGGGCTCGCCACCGCGCAGCAGCTGGTCGGGCGGACCTCCCCCCGACCCGACCCGTGGGTGCTGGCCCGACTGGCAGCCCGGTTCGGCGACCCCCTCTGGAGCGTCGTCGAGGGCTCGGTGCCGGCCGACCGCCGGCGCGCCGCCGCAGCGCTCGCCGAGGTGGCCACGGCCGTCGCCGCCGAGCGCGAGGCGTCGACCCCAGCGGTCAGGCCCGGGCGATGACGTCCTCGCCGTAGCGACCGAAGGCCTCGCGCTGGCCCTCCGGGTCGTACGCCAGCGGCGGCACGATCACCCGGTGGACGCCCAGGTCGGCCAGGGCCTTCACCTCGTCGAGGGCCTTGCTGCCCAGGGCGCCGTTGCCGCCGGCGGTGACCTCGATGGCATCGGCGTCGCGCCCGTGCTCCTCGGCGGTGGCTCGCATCACGGCGATGAGCTCGGCCAGGTCCTCGTGCGATCCCTTCCCAGGGAAGAACCCATCACCCAGGCGGCCAGCTCGACGGGCGGCCGCCTTGCTGTGGCCACCGACCACGATGGGGATGTTGGCCTGGGTGGGCTGCGGCCGGGAGATGGCGTCGGTGAAGCGCATGAACTCGCTGTCGTGGCTGGCCTTGTCCTGCGTCCAGAGCGCACGCAGCACGGCCACGTGGTCGTCGGTGCGCTTGCCCCGCTCGGCGAAGGGCACGCCGATGGCGTCGAACTCCTCCTCCAGCCAGCCCACGCCGATGCCCAGCTCCACCCGCCCGCCGGAGAGGCGGTCGAGGGTGGCCACCTCCTTGGCCAGCACGATGGGGTTGCGCTGCGGGAGGATCAGGATGCCGGTCCCGAGGCGGATGGTCGAGGTGGACGCGGCGACGTAGGCGAGCCAGATGAGCGGGTCGGGGATGTCGGAGTCCTCCGGGCCGGGCATCTTGCCGGTGGGGCTGTAGGGATAGGTCGACTCGTAGCCCGAGGGCACGATCGTGTGCTCCACCGTCCACACCGACTCGAAGCCCCCGGCCTCGGCCGCCTGGGCCAGCGCCACCGCCCCCTCGGCGTGGGCCATGGGCCCCACGTTCGCGAACGCCACCCCGAACTTCATCGCTGCATCCCCCTGGTCGCTGGACGGCCGACCGTAGTCAGGTCTGCAGCGGCAGGAGGGCGTCGGCCACCTCCGCGAGGTGGGCGTCCCAGTCGTCGGGCTCGCTCAGCGGGATGACGACGAACTTCGAGCCGCCGGCGTCGATGTGCTCCCGGATCATGGCCTGGAGGCCGTCGAGGCCCGAGGCGATCACGCGGGTGGGGTCGACGTCGGGGCGGCGGCGGGCGATCCCGGCGGCGACCACCTCGGGGATGGGGCCGTCGGCGTAGGGGAGCAGCGCGCCGAAGTGCTCGGGATCGATCTGGCGGTCGTGCTCGGCGGCGACGCCCTCGATCACCGTGATGCCGGCCTGCACGTCCTCGGCGGTGCAGAACGACGGCAGCCAGCCGTCGCCGAGGCGGCCGCAGCGCTTGAGCTCGCTGGGGGCGATGCCCCCCAGCCAGATCTCCAGCGGGTCCTGCACCGGGAGCGGCCGCACGACCGCACCCTCGTAGCGGTGGAAGCGGCCCTCGTGGTCGACGGTCTCGCCGGCCCAGAAGCGGCGCAGCAGGGGGAGCACCTCGTTGAAGCGGGCGGCCCGGTCGCCCCGCTCCACGGCGAAGGCCTGCTGCTCGCCCGGGTCGACGGCACCCAGCCCGAAGGCCGGGAGCAGGCGCCCCCTCGAGAGGCGGTCGAGGGTGGCCAGCTCCTTGGCCAGCAGCATCGGGTTGCGCCCCGGCACGACCAGCACGGAGAAGCCGAACTTCAGCTTCGTGGTGAGGCCGGCGGCGACGCTGAGGCCCACGATCGGATCGGGGCAGTCGCCGGTGACGCGCTCCGAGAGCCACAGCGAGTCGAACCGCAGGCGCTCCACCCCGGTCACCAGCGCCGCGAAGCGGTCGGGGTCGCTCGACGCCCGCGTGCCCAGCCCATACCCGATGCGCACCTTCATGCGCTGCAGCCTGCCACGCCCCGCCGCGGCACCGGCCCGACGAATAGGTTCCGTCCATGACCAGCATCGACCTCACCAGCCCGTTCCGCCTTGACGGGCGCATCGCCGTCGTGACCGGCGCCTCCAGCGGCCTCGGGGACCGCTTCGCCCGGGTGCTGCACGCCGCCGGGGCGACCGTGGTGGCCGCCGCCCGGCGCACGGATCGGCTCGAGGCGCTGGCGACCGAGCTCGGTGACCGGCTGGTGCCGATGACGTGCGACGTGTCGGTCGATGCCGACTGCGAGCGCCTCGTGGCCGCCGCCATCGACCTCGACGGCCACCTCGACGTGCTGGTGAACAACGCCGGCATCGGCGCTCCCGTCGCGGCCGAGGACGAGCCCATCGACGGCTTCCGCCAGGTGGTCGACGTGAACCTCAACGGCCTGTTCCTGCTCAGCCAGCTGGCCGGCCGCCACATGATCGAGCGCCGGTCGGGGACGATCGTGAACCTGGCATCGGTGCTGGGCCAGGTGGCGTCGGCGCCGATCAAGCAGGCGTCCTACTGCGCCACCAAGGGTGCGGTGGTGAACCTCACCCGGGAGCTGGGCGTGCAGTGGGCCCGCAAGGGGGTGCGGGTCAACGCGCTGGCCCCGGGGTGGTTCCCCAGCGAGATGACCGAGCTGATGTTCACCGACGACGGCGCCAACCAGTACATGCAGCGGAACTGCCCGATGGCCCGGGCCGGCGAGGTCCACGAGCTCGACAGCGCGCTGCTCTTCCTGGCCAGCGACGCCAGCTCCTACATGACCGGCCAGACCCTCACCATCGACGGCGGCTGGGTCGCCCGCTGACCCCACCCCCACCCCTCGTTCCTGCGGCCCTTGCTGACGGTCTTCGCGCGCAGCTGCCGCAAGAACCTGGGGTTGGGGTCGGGTTGGGGTCGGGTTGAGGTCGTCGGGTTGGCGTTCGGTGGGGTGGGTCCGGGGTCAGAGGAGGTCGCGGAGGAGGGCTCTGGTGGCTTCGCGGTCTTCGGGGGAGGCGGCGAACTCCACGGCGGCGAGGGTGTCGACCCCGGCGTCGGCGAAGCGGGCCAGGCCGGCGCGCACCGCGTCGGCGTCGCCCACCACGGCGAGGTCGGCGGGGCCGTCGAGACCCTCCCGATCGAGCATCGCCCGGTAGGACGGCAGGATCCCGTACACCTGGAACACCTTGGCCGCCCGCTCCCGGGCGGCGGAGGCGTCGTCGGTCACGCACACCGGCACGCCGGCGACCACCCGGGGCCGTGGGCGCCCGTGGGCCTCGGCGGAGGCGTCCATGGTGGGACGGATGTGGCCGCCGATCGTCTCGGGGCCGGTCATCCAGGTGACGGTGCCGTCGGCCAGCTCGCCGGCGAGGCCCAGCATCTTCGGGCCGAGGGCCGCGATCAGGATGGGGCACGGCTCGGCGCCGGGCACGTCGATGCCCACCTGGGTGCTCATCGTGTCGCCGCTGAAGGCCACCGAGCGGTCGCGCACCAGCGGGCCGAGGATCGAGAGGTACTCCCGCATGTGGCGGGCCGGCTTCTCGAAGCTGAGGCCCATGATCGTCTCGATGACCATCTGGTGCGACAGGCCGATGCCGAGCGTGAACCGGCCGCCGGCCAGGACGTTGGCGGTCAGCGCCTGCTGGGCCAGCATCATCGGGTGCCGGGGGTAGGTGGGCACGACGGCGGTGCCGAGCTCGAGGCCGGGCACCTCACGGCCGATCACCCCGGCCACGGTGATGGCGTCGACGCCGAAGATCTGCGGGAGCCAGAAGCTCCCGAAGCCCTGCTCGGCGGCCTGGGCGGCGGCGGCGATGGTGTCGTCCACGCCTCCGGAGCCGGCCACGTCGCCGGCGAAGATCCCGATCTGCATGGGCGGGGACGCTATCGAGTTCGCCGCCGACCCATCGATCCTGTGACCATGGAGGCGTGCTGCAGGTCCGCGAGCTCGCTGTCGAGGTGGGCGGCTCCGTCATCATGGACGGGGTCAGCTTCTCGATCCGCGCCCGCGACAAGGTGGGCCTGGTGGGTCGCAACGGCGCCGGCAAGACCAGCCTGCTGAAGGTGCTGGGCGGGGCCGCCGACCCCTTCGCCGGCGTGGTCAACCGCACCGGGGGGCTCGGCTACCTGCCGCAGGACCCGCGGCTCGACGGCGTCGACGACGCCACCCCCGCCGTGCGCCACATCCTGTCCGGTCGGGGCTTCGACGAGGCCATGACCCGCATCGAGAAGCTGCGCATCCAGATGGAGGAGGACCCGTCCGATCGGGCGGTCGAGCGCTTCACCCGGGCCGAGGCGCAGTTCAACGACGACGGTGGCTACGCCGCCGAGAGCGAGGTGCGGCGCATCGCGGCGGGCCTCGGCCTGGAGGCCGACCGGCTCGACCTCCCCATCGGCGCCCTCTCGGGCGGGCAGCGCCGGCGGGTGGAGATCGCCCGGATCCTCTTCGCCGGCAGCGACGTGCTCCTGCTCGACGAGCCCACCAACCACCTCGACAGCGACGCCAAGGAGTGGCTGCTCGGCTTCATGCGGGCCTACCGGGGGGCGCTGCTCGTCATCAGCCACGACCTCGACCTGCTCGACGAGGCCATCACCCGCGTGCTCCACCTCGACCGCTACGACGACGAGTCCCTCGGCACCATGGACGAGTACCGCGGCACCTACAGCCAGTACCTCGACCAGCGGGCCAAGGACGAGGTGCGCCTGGCCAAGGTGGCCCAGCGCCAGGCCAAGGAGATCGACCGGCTGCAGACCCTCGTCGACCGCTTCGGGGCCAAGGCCTCCAAGGCCTCGATGGCCCACAGCATCGAGAAGCGCATCGTGCGCCTCGAAGGCGACGCCGTGGAGGTGTCGAAGGGCAACCGGTCCGTGCACGTGCGCTTCCCGCCGCCGCCCCAGCCCGGTCGCACGGTCCTCGAGGGCGACGGCCTGGCCGTGCGCTACGGCGACCTCGAGGTGTTCCGTGACGTCGACTTCGCCCTCGAGCGAGGTGAGCGGCTGCTCATCATGGGCCTCAACGGCGCCGGCAAGACCAGCCTGCTCAAGGTCCTGGCCGGCGAGCGGGCGGCCGACGAGGGCCGCTTCCAGCTGGGGCACAACGTGGTGGCGGGCTACTACGCCCAGGAGCACGAGGGCATCCACGCCGGACGCACCATCCTCGAGCACCTCCGGGAGCAGGTGCCCAACGCGCCCGACCCGCAGCTGCGGAGCATCGTCGGCGCCATGGGCCTCACCGGCGACAAGGTGCACCAGGACGCCGGCACCCTCTCGGGCGGCGAGAAGACGAAGCTGGCCCTCGGCATCCTCGTCGCCGGCCGCCACAACCTGCTGCTGCTCGACGAGCCCACCAACAACCTCGACCCCGGCTCGCGCGTGGCGGTGGCCGAAGGCCTCAAGGGCTGGCCCGGCAGCATCGTGCTGGTCAGCCACGACGCCCAGTTCGTGCGCGACCTGGAGCCGAACAAGGTGCTCCTCATGCCCGAGGGGACCCTCGACCACTGGACCGACGACTACCTCGAGCTCGTGGAGCTGGCCTAGCGGGCGCCGCCACGTCGATCGGTGGACGGGCCCCGTCCGCAGAAACCCGTGGAGTTCGTGCAAGGTGCCGGGCGGTGGGCGCCTCCTACGGGTGTGGGGAACCGCCCCGCACCGACACCAGGAGGCCCACCATGGGACCCACCGCTCGCACCACCACGCTCGCCAGCCTGCTGCTGGCCTCCACCGCCGCCCTGGCGACCCCCGCCGGCGCCGGCGGCCTCCCCCCGCAGGGGCCGGGCGGCTACGGCACCGAGGTGGTCGTCAACCACGTGTCGATCGACGACGTCCAGGTGGTCGAGGGCGACGCCGGCTCGACCGACCTGGTCTTCACCGTCAGCCTCGACGGCCCGGCCGTGCGCGACGGCTCCCTGAGCATCAGCTTCGGGGCCGGCACCACCACCCCCGGGGTCGATCACGGCGTGGTCCTGCCGGACCCGATCGTGTTCCTGGTGGGCGACGACTCGCACACCGTGACCATCCCGGTCGCCGGTGACCTCGTGGACGAGAGCGACGAGACGCTCACCCTCGAGCTGCACAGCACCAGCTACGGCTTCGAGGTGCTCGATGGCCTCGGCGTGGGGACGATCGTCGACGACGACGCCAGCTTCGCCGCGCCCGGCAAGGGCGTGCGGACCCCGGTGGCCCGCCTCGCCGTCAGGTGAGGGAGACGGGGGTGCTCACGAGGTCGAAGAAGTCGTGGCCCTTGTCGTCGACGACGATGAAGGCCGGGAAGTCCTCGACCTCGATGCGCCAGACCGCCTCCATGCCGAGCTCCGGGTACTCGAGCACCTCGACCTTGCGGATGCAGTCCTGGGCCAGCCGGGCGGCGGGACCGCCGATCGACCCGAGGTAGAAGCCGCCGTGGCTGGCGCAGGCGTCGGTGACCTGGCGGCTGCGGTTGCCCTTGGCCAGCATCACCAGCGAGCCGCCCGCCGCCTGGAACTCCTCCACGTAGGAGTCCATGCGGCCGGCGGTGGTGGGCCCGAAGGATCCCGACGCCATGCCCTCGGGCGTCTTGGCCGGCCCGGCGTAGTACACGCAGTGGTCGCGCAGGTAGGCCGGCATCGGCTCGCCGGCGTCGAGGCGCTCCTTGATCTTGGCGTGCGCGATGTCGCGGGCGACCACCATCGGCCCGCTCAGCGAGAGCCGGGCCTTCACCGGGTAGCGGGACAGCTCGCGGCGGATCTCGTCCATCGGTCGGTTGAGGTCGATGCGCACCACGTCGGCCTCGGCGGCCAGGTCGGCGTCGGTCACCTCGGGCAGGTAGCGGGCCGGGTCCTCCTCGAGCTGCTCGAGGAACACGCCCTCGGCGGTGATCTTCCCCAGCGCCTGGCGGTCGGCCGAGCACGACACCGCGATGGCCACCGGGCAGGAGGCGCCGTGGCGGGGGAGGCGGACCACGCGGACGTCGTGGCAGAAGTACTTCCCGCCGAACTGGGCGCCGATGCCGAAGCCCTGGGTGAGGGCGAGCACGTCGGCCTCGAGCTCGAGGTCGCGGAAGCCGTGGCCCAGCACCGAGCCCTCGGTGGGGAGCGAGTCGAGGTAGTGGGCGGAGGCGTACTTGGCCGTCTTCAGGGCGAACTCCGCCGACGTGCCACCGATCACGACGGCCAGGTGGTACGGCGGGCAGGCGGCCGTGCCCAGCGTGCGGAGCTTCTCGTCGAGGAACTTCAGCATCGACGACCGGTTGAGCACCGCCTTCGTCTCCTGGAAGAGGTAGCTCTTGTTCGCCGAGCCGCCGCCCTTGGCCATGAACAGGAGCTTGTAGGCCTCCCCGGGCGTGGCGTAGAGCTCGATCTGCGCCGGCAGGTTCGTGCCGGTGTTCTTCTCCTCCCACATGGTGACGGGCGCCATCTGGGAGAAGCGGAGGTTCGACGTCTCGTAGGTCTGCTGGATGCCGAGGCTGATGGACGCCTCGTCGTCGCCCCCGGTCAGCACCCGCTCGCCCCGCTTGCCCATCACGATCGCGGTGCCGGTGTCCTGGCACATGGGGAGCACGCCGCCGGCGGCGATGTTGGCGTTCTTGAGGAGGTCGAGGGCCACGAACCGGTCGTTGGCGGAGGCCTCGGGGTCGTCGAGGATCCGCCGCAGCTGCTGCAGGTGGGCGGGGCGCAGCCAGTGGGCGATGTCGCGGAAGGCCTCACGGGTGAGCAGCGTGAGCGCCTCCGGGGCCACCTCCAGGAAGGTGCGGCCGGCGGCCTCGACGGTCGCCACCCCCTCGGTGGTCAGCAGCCGGTAGGGGGTGTCGTCGGGGCCGAGGGGGAGGAGCTCGGTGAAGGCGAGGTCAGTCATCGAGGGGGAGGCTAGGGCTGGTCGTAGCGTGGGGTCATGTCTGCAGACGAGTTCCGGATCGAGCACGACACGATGGGGGAGGTGCGGGTGCCGGCCTCGGCCCGCTGGGGTGCCCAGACGCAGCGGGCGGTCGACAACTTCCCGATCTCGGGCCTGCGGGTGGAGCGATCCCTGATCGCCGCCCTCGCCTCGATCAAGGGAGCGGCATCGGTGGTCAACCGAGAGCTCGGGGTGCTGGACGCCGAGGTCGCCGAGGCCATCCACGACGCCGCGGCGGAGGTGGCGCAGGGCCGGTGGGACGAGCACTTCCCGGTCGACGTGTTCCAGACCGGGTCGGGCACCTCCACCAACATGAACATGAACGAGGTGCTGGCCAACCTGGCCAGCGAGCGGCTCGGTCGCGCCGTCCACCCCAACGACGAGGTGAACGCGTCGCAGTCCTCCAACGACGTGTTCCCGTCCGCCATCCACCTCGCCGCCGTCCGCGAGGCGCAGCGGTCGTTGCTGCCGGCGCTCGAGCACCTGGCGAGCACGCTGCGCGGCAAGGCAGCCGAGCACGTCGAGACCGTGAAGGCCGGACGCACCCACCTGATGGACGCCACCCCGGTGACGCTCGGCCAGGAGCTCGGCGGGTACGCCGCCCAGGTGGAGGCGGCCGCCGACCGCATCGGCGCCGCCCTCGTGCGGGTCGGGCAGCTCCCGATCGGTGGCACGGCGGTGGGCACCGGCCTGAACGCGCCGACCGGCTTCGGCGCGGCGGTGGCCGGGAAGCTGGGCGACGACCTGGGCCTGCCCCTCTCCGAAGCCCCCGACCACTTCGCCGCCCAGGGCGCCCGCGACGAGCTGGTGGGCCTGTCCGGCGACCTGCGCACCGCAGCGGCGGCACTGCTGAAGATCGCCAACGACCTGCGCTGGATGGCGTCGGGCCCGAAGACCGGGCTGGCCGAGATCCGCCTCCCCGACCTGCAGCCGGGGTCGTCGATCATGCCCGGCAAGGTGAACCCCGTGCTCCCCGAGGCGGTCAGCCAGGTGGTGGCCCAGGTCTACGGCAACGACGCCGCCATCGCCTTCGCCGGCAGCCAGGGCAACTTCGAGCTCAACGTCTACCTCCCCGTCATGGCCCGCAACCTGCTCGAGTCGATCCGGCTCCTCACGAACGTGAGCCGGCTCTTCGCAGATCGGTGCGTCGCCGGGATCGAGGCCGACGTGGAGCGCTGCCGCACCTACGCCGAGGCCACGCCCCAGGCGGCCACCGCCCTCAACCCCGTGCTGGGCTACGAGCGCGTGGCGGCCCTCGTGAAGGAGTCGGCCACCACCGGCAAGGGCATCCGCGAGCTGGTCCTGGAGCACGACCTGCTCCCCGAGGCCGAGCTGGATCGCGCCATCGACCTCCTGTCGCTCACCCGGGGCGGCCGGTCGTGACCGGCCCCCGGGTGGCCCTGGCGACCTGCCGGGACCTGCCGGGCCTCGATGCCGACGACCAGCCGCTGCTCGGGCTCCTGGCCGAGCGCGGGGTCGGGGCCGAGGCGGCGATCTGGGACGACCCGGCCGTCGACTGGGCCGCCTTCGACCTCGTGGTCCTGCGCAGCCCGTGGGACTACACCGACCGCCCCGCGGACTTCGTGGCCTGGGCCGCCTCGGTGCCCGCCCTGGCCAACCCCGCCGACGTCGTGGCCTGGAACGTCGACAAGCGCTACCTCGGCGAGCTGGCCGCCGCCGGGGTGCCGGTCGTGCCCACGGCGTACGTGGCGCCGGGGGAGCCCCTCGGGCCGCTGTCGGAGGGGGAGGTGGTCGTGAAGCCCACCGTGTCGGCGGGCTCCCGCGACACGCTGCGGCTGGCCGACCGTGCTGCGGTGGAGGCCCACCTGGCGGCCATCCACGCGTCGGCGCGCACCGCGATGGTGCAGCCCTACCTGCCCGCCGTCGACGAGGCGGGGGAGACGGCGTGCGTCTTCGTGGGTGGCCGCTTCTCCCACGCCGCCCGCAAGGGGCCGCTCCTCCCGCTCGGTCGCTCCCTGGTCGACGGGCTGTACGCGCCCGAGACGATGACCGCCCGCGAGGCCACGGCCGACGAGCTCGAGGTGGCCCACGCCGCGCTGGCGGCCGTGCCGGGAGCCGGCGAGCTCCTCTACGCGCGCGTCGACCTGCTCCTCGATCCTGCCGGCCGACCGGTGGTGCTCGAGGTGGAGCTGGTGGAGCCGTCGCTCTTCCTGGCCATCGGTGCCGCCCACGGGCGGCTGGCCGACGCCGTCGCCCGGCGGGTGGGTCAGCCGGCGGCGGGCGAGCCGGCGTAGGGCGAGGGGTCGCCCAGGGCCGGGATCAGCGGAGCCGACCAGCTCATGTTCTTGGCCAGGGACCCGGCGACGTCGCGCCACTGCATGGGGTCCCAGCCCTCGGCGGCGGCGGCCACGTGGCGATCGCCACGGACCTGCACGAACGCCGGGAGCTCGTTGAGGCCCAGCGCCCGCACGACGGCGCGGTCGGGGTCGGCGAAGGTGAGGAGCTTGTCGGCCCACGGCCCGAGGAACTGGCGGGCCTCGGCCTCGGTGCCCGTCACCACGAACGCCACCCGGCAGTCGGCGCCGGTGAAGTGGGTGAGGATCCGACCGGCGGTGTCGAGGAGCCAGCTGCTCTCGTTGGTGAACGGGTCGAGGACGACCGCGGCGAGCTGGAAGGTGGTGAGCCACTCGGCGATCGTGCGGGGGTCGCCGTTGATCGGGTCGAGGATGAGGTCGGCAGGGGGGTCGGTCGCCACGGCCGGAGACGGTAGCGCGGTACGTTCGCCGCGAGCAGATCCCCCCACGGCGTCCCTGGAGGTGCCCCCATGGTCCTGGCCGCGTTCGGCGACGGCGTCTACAAGCTCTTGTACCTCGGCCACATCGTGGCCTTCCTGGTGGCCTTCGCCCCCGCCGTCATCCACCCGATCGTCACGGCCCAGGCGAAGGCCGATGGCCCGGAGTCGCTGACCCGGATCGGCGGCCACCTGGCCGCCAACGGCCGTCGCATCCACCTCCCGGCGCTGATCGCCCTGGGCGCCCTGGGCCTCGGCATGGTGCTGGTGAGCGACGACGTGTGGGCGTTCGACCAGGCGTGGATCTCGCTGGCCTTCCTGGCCTGGCTGGCCATCTGCGGGGTGGTGTCGGGCCTGCTGCTGCCCGCCGAGCGCAAGCTGGCCGGCGGCGACCTCGGCGCCGAGCGCCAGGTGGCCCTGGGCGGCCAGATCGTCACCGTGCTGCTCCTCGTGATGCTGTACCTCATGATCTGGAAGCCGGGGGCCTGACGTGACGGCGGACCTGTCCCCGGAGGAGCTGGTCGTGCCGCTGGCCGGCGCCGACTGGTGGCACGTGGCCGCCTCCGCCGAGGTGCCGGCGCTGAAGGTCAGCGATGGCCCCGCCGGGGTGCGCGGCGATCGCTTCGCCGGCGGTCCCGCCTCGGTCTCGTTCCCCTGCGGTGCCGCCCTCGGGGCCACCTGGGACGTCGACCTCGTGCGCCGGGTGGGCGGCGGGCTGGCCGTCGAGACGCGCGCCAAGGGCGCTCACGTGCTGCTCGGCCCCACGGTCAACCTCCAGCGCACCCCGCTCGGCGGCCGGCACTTCGAGTGCTTCTCGGAGGACCCGGTGCTGACGGCGCAGCTGTGCGTCGCCTACGTCACCGGCCTGCAGGCGGGTGGCGTGGCGGCCTGCGTGAAGCACCTCGTGGCCAACGACCAGGAGGAGGACCGCTTCGAGATCTCCTCGGAGCTCGACGAGCGGACCCTGCGCGAGGTGTCGCTGCTGCCGTTCGAGCACGGGCTGCGGGGAGCGGGGGCGTGGTCGACCATGGCGGCCTACAACCGCCTCCACGGCACGCACTGCAGCCAGCACGAGCGGCTGCTCACCACCATCCTCCGCGACGAGTGGGGCTGGGACGGCGTGGTGATCTCCGACTGGTTCGCGGTCCACGCCACCGTGGAGCCGGCGCTGGCGGGGCTCGACCTCGAGATGCCCGGTCCGGCCATCCACTGGGGGGCCGCGCTGGCCGAGGCGGTGGCCGACGGCCGGGTGCCGCGGGCGGTCGTCGACGCCAAGCGGGAGCGGCTGGCCCTCCTGGGCCGGCGGACCGGTGCCGACCACACCCCGCCAGGGGTCGACGGTCCGGGCGGTGCCCCCGCGGAGGTGGCGCTCGCTCGAGAGGCGGCCGTGGCGGCCCAGACCCTGCTGCGCAACGAGGCCGTCGACGGCCGTCCCGTGCTGCCCCTCGACGCCGCGGGCGGCACCATCGCCGTGCTCGGCCCGAACGCCGACCGCGAGGTGATCCAGGGCGGGGGCAGCGCCCGCGTCACGCCGACCGACGTCGCCACCATCGCCGACGGGCTCCGCGAGCGCTTCGGCGACCGGGTGGTGGTGGAGGAGGGCGTGCGGGCCACCCGTGGGACGCCGGCCCTCGACGGCCGGCACCTGCGGCGAGCCGACGGGACCGTCGGGGTCGACGTGGAGATCCTGGCCCCCGACGGCACGGTGCGCGATCGGCTGGCCCCTCGGGACTTCCGGGTGGTGTTCCTCGACGAGGCAGACCCCGGCGCCGATTCGGCCGGCTTCACGGGGCGGGCCTCGGCCACCTTCACCCCGGTGCACAGCGGCACGCACCGCTTCAAGGTCAAGACCAACGGCGAGGTGACCTTCACGGTGGCGGGGGAGCGGCTGGAGCCGGCCGACGCCACCATCGACCTCGTGGCCGGCACCCCCGTGCCCGTCGAGCTCGTGGCGCAGGTGACCGAGCCCGGGATGCGCCTGGCCGCCGAGGTGCGCTGCGCCCAGCCGGAGGCCGCCGACGCCTTCGAGCGGGCCGTCGCCAGCGCGGCGGCGGCCGAGGTGGCCATCGTGGTCGTCGGCCTCGACAACGACTGGGAGACGGAGGGGCGCGACCGCACCTCGCTCGACCTCCCCGGCCGCCAGGTCGAGCTGGTGCGGGCCGTCGCGTCCGTCCAGCCCCGCACCGTGGTGGCCGTGGTGGCCGGCTCCCCCGTCGACCTCTCCTGGGCCCTCGAGGTGCCGGCGCTGCTGTGGTGCTGGCTCCCGGGGCAGGAGGGCGGCCGGGCCGTCGCCGACGTGCTGTCGGGCGATGCCGACCCCGGCGGCCGCCTCCCGTGCACGTTCCCGGCCCGCCTGGCCGACACGCCGGCGCTCCTCGACACGCCACCCGACCCGGGGGTCCTGCGCTACCAGGAGGGCGTCTTCGCCGGCCACCGCTGGTACGACGTGCGGGAGATCGAGCCGGCCTTCCCGTTCGGTCACGGCCTCAGCTACAGCACGTTCGCCCTGTCGGCGCCGCGCGCCGCGGCGACCGTCGAGCCCGGCGGCGTCGTGGTCGTGGAGGTCGACGTCGCCAACACGGGCGACCGCGCCGGCACCGAGGTGGTGCAGCTCTACGTCGGCGACGTGGAGGCCTCCGTGCGACGCCCGATCCGCGAGCTGCGCGGGTTCGCCAAGGTGGCGCTGGAGGCCGGGGCCTCCACCACCGTCTCGCTCGAGCTCACGATGCGCGACCTCGCCTTCTGGGACGCGGCGACGTCGTGCTGGCGGGCCGAGCCCGGCGAGATGGTGCTGTGGGCGGGGCGGTCGTCGCGCTCGCTCGGCCCTCCGGTGACCGTCGTGCTCACCGGTGGGTGGACGGCCACGGCCGCCGACCCGCTGCCCTGAGGGTCGGCGGGGCCGCTGGCCCCGCACCACGACGGCGGCGGTAGCGTCGGTCCGTGCACCCGATCGAACGGCTCCGGTACGTCGCCCGGGCGTCCGGCGCCGACCAGAGCCTGCTGGTGAGCGAGACGGCCCAGGCCCTGGCCGCCTTCCGCGACGACCCCGCCGGGTTGGTGGCGGCCTGCCGACGGATCGTCGACCGCCACCCGACCTCCGCCCCGCTGTGGTGGCTCTGCGCCCGCGTGCTCACGTCGCCCGACGGCCAGCGGGAGGCGTGGGCCGCCGTCGACGAGATCACCACCGACCCCACGGCCTCCGAGCTGGCCTTCGCCCTCCCCGAGGAGGCCACGGCCTGCGTCGTCGGCTGGCCCGAGCTCGTCGGTGAGGCGCTGCCCCGGCGGGGCGACGTCGAGGTGCTGGCCGTCGACGCCCTGGGCGAGGGCAGCGGGCTGGTGCGGCGGCTCATGCACGCCGGCATCGACGCCGTCGACGTGCCCACCTCGGGGCTGGGCGCCGCGGTGTGCTCGTCGGACGTCCTGCTCCTCGAGGCCGTCGCCGTCGGTCCGAGCGGGTTCGTGGGGGTGAGCGGCTCCCTCGCCGCCGCCACGGTGGCCCGGCACGCCGAGGTGCCGATCTGGATGGCCGCCGGCGTGGGACGCCTGCTGCCGGGCCGCATGTGGGACGCCCTCGCCGGCCGCCGGGCCACCCGGGCCGCCGATCCGTGGGACCTCGACGAGGAGGTCGTGCCGCTGACGCTCGTCGACCAGGTGGTCGGCCCGACCGGCCTGACCACCCCGGAGGCGGCGCTGCGCCGCACCGACTGCCCGGTCGCCCCCGAGCTGTTCGAGCAGGGCAACGCCCCGGGCACCTACCGCGGCTGAGCGGCGGCGCCGGGTGCGGTAGACACCTGTCCATGTCCCGTCGCGATCAGATCCGCATGACCGAGGCCGAGGTCGACGCCTTCCTCGACGGCCGCCACACGATGAACGTGGCGTCGTTCAACCACGACGACACGATCCACCTCGTGGCCATGTGGTACGCCGTCCTCGACGGCGACCCGGTGTTCTGGACCTTCGGCAAGAGCCAGAAGATCCTCAACCTGCAGCGCGACCCGCGCATCACCTGCCTGGTGGAGACCGGCGAGGAGTACGCCGAGCTGCAGGGCGTGGAGCTGGTCGGCCGTGGCGAGGTCATCACCGACCGCGACGCCATCAACCAGATCGGCGAGGCCGTCTACGTGCGCTACTTCGGCGAGATCGACGACGAGGTCCGCCCGTTCGTCCACGCCACCGGGGCCAAGCGGCTGGGCGTGCGCATCACCGTCGACAAGGTCGTCAGCTGGGACCACCGCAAGCTCGACGGTGCCTACTGACCGCTCGCGGTCAGGCCACCTGGCGGGCGAGGGCCCAGCCGACGGCGGCCGCGCCGACGCCCAGCGCCACCGACGCGGCGACGTAGGCGGCGGCGGCACCAGCACGGTCGTCGCGCACCAGCGACCACGCCTCCACCGAGAACGTGGAGAAGGTGGTGAACGCCCCGAGGAAGCCGACGGCCAGCGGCACCGTGGTGGTGTCGGGCCAGGCCCGCAGCTCGGCCGTCCGCAGCAGCAGCCCCAGCGCGAACGACCCGGCCACGTTGATCCCGAGCGTCGCCCACGGGAAGGTCCGGGCGCCCACCCAGGTGCCCAGGCCCCAGCGGCTGAGGGCCCCGGCCGCCCCGGCCAGCGCGACGAGCACGATCTGCATGGTCCCAGGTTGGCCCAGCCGGCGTCGGCGCTCAGCGATGCGCCTCGGCGACCACGTGCTCGGCGATGGCGAGCGACGACGTCGCCGCCGGTGACGGAGCGTTGCGCACGGCGACGATCGGCCCGTGCCGGGTGACCACGAAGTCGTCGACGAGGCGACCGTCGGCGGCCACCGCCTGGGCCCGCACGCCGGCGGGCGCCCGCTCCAGGTCGGCGAGCTGCAGCGACGGCACGTAGGCGGCGGCCCGCCGGGCGAACGTACGGCGGCTGGCCGAGCCCGCGAGCTCGTGCAGGCCGGTCCGCCAGTGGGTGGCCGCCAGCCGCCACGTGCCGCCGTAGCCCAGCAGGTCGGCGAGGTCGCGGGCGCTGAGGTCCCGCCACCGGTACCCCTCGCGAGCGAGGGCCAGCACCGCGTTCGGGCCCACGTCGACGGCGCCGTCGACGCGCCGGGTGAAGTGGACGCCGAGGAAGGGCGTGGCGGCGTCGGGGACGGGGTAGACCAGCCCTCGGATCAGGTGCTCCCGGCCCGGTCGCAGGCGCAGGTACTCGCCGCGGAACGGCACGATCCTCGGGGCCGAGGGCCCGCCGCCCCAGCGGTCCACGCGATCGGCGTGGAGCCCGGCGCAGACCACGACGGTGCCCGCCTCCACCTCCGAGCCGTCGGCCGTGCGCAGCCGGTGCCCGTCGAGGGCGGTGACGGTGGCTCCGAGGCGGACCTCGCCACCGCCGGCGACCACGTCGTCGGCGAAGGAGCGGGCCACCGCCGTGAAGTCGGTGATGGCGGTGCTGGGCGACCAGAGCGCGGCACGGCCCACCACGTGGGGCTCGTGAGCGCGGAGGCCGTCGGGCCCCAGCCGCTCCAGGCCGGGCACGCCGACCTCGGCCGCCCGGGCCTGCAGGGCGTCGAGCTGGGCCTCCTCGTCGGCGTCGAGGGCCACGACGAGCTTGCCGCAGGCGTCGTAGGGGAGCCCACGCGCCGCGCAGTGGGCGCGCAGCAGCTCCACGCCGCGCCGGCACAGCCGGGCCTTCTCCGAGCCCGGGCGGTAGTAGAGCCCGGCGTGGACCACGCCGCTGTTGCGCCCGGTCTGGTGCCGGCCGAGGTCGGTCTCCTTCTCGAGCACCACCACCGAGCGGCCGGGGCGCTCGAGCAGCAGCTGGCGGGCCACCGCCAACCCGACGATGCCGCCCCCCACCACGCAGGCGTCGACGACGTCACGGCGGGCGGAGGGCACGCCAGGATCATGGCCCACCGGGTGGGTAGGGTCGCTGGCCATGGGAGAGATGATCGAGTTCGCGTCCAACGGGGGGACCGCTCGCGGGTACCTCGCCATCCCCGAGTCCGGCAGCGGCATGCCGCTGGTGGTGATCCAGGAGTGGTGGGGCCTGGTCGACCACATCACCGACGTCTGCGACCGGTTCGCGGCCGAGGGCTTCGTCACCCTCGCCCCCGACCTGTACCACGGGGAGAGCACCACCGAGCCCGACGAGGCCGGCAAGCTCATGATGGCGCTGAACATGGCCCAGGCGGCCAAGGACATGGCCGGCGCCGTCGACGAGGTGGGCCATCGGGCGGGCGGCGACCGCGTCGGCGTGACGGGGTTCTGCATGGGCGGCGGCCTGGCCCTCGTGCTGGCCACCCAGCGCCCCGACAAGGTCAAGGCGTGCGTGCCCTGGTACGGCCTCATCCCCTGGCCCGACGCGCAGCCCGACTGGTCGGCCCTCGACGCGCCGGTGCTCGGCCACTACGCCGAGCAGGACGGCTTCTTCACCCCCGAGGCGGCGGCGGCGCTCGAGTCAGACCTGAAGGGCCTCGGCAAGACCGCCGAGATCATCGTGCACCCCGGCGTCGACCACGCCTTCTTCAACGACACCCGCCCCGAGGTGTACGACGCCGCCACCGCCGGCCAGGCCTGGGCCCAGACGGTCGGGTTCCTGCACGCCAACCTCGGCTGAGCGGCCTCAGAGGGCGTCGATGGCCGCCTGGATGGCGAGGGTCCGCCGAGCCTGCTCGACGTGCAGGTTCTCGATCATGCGCCCGTCGACCGTGACCACGCCGCGCCCGTCGGCCTCCGCCTCCTCGAAGGCGGCGATGATCCGCCCGGCCCGCTCCAGCTCCGGCTCCGTGGGGGCGAAGGTGACGTTGCAGGGGTCGACCTGCGACGGGTGGATGAGGGTCTTGCCGTCGAAGCCGAGGTCGCGCCCCTGCTCGCACTCGGCGAGGAACCCGGCCTCGTCCTTGATGTCGTTGTAGACGCCGTCGAGGATCACCTTCCCGCTGGCCCGGGCCGCCAGCAGGCAGAGCCCCAGCCCCGTCAGGAGCGGCTGGCGCCCCGGCACGTGGGCCGCCTGCAGCTCCTTGGCGAGGTCGTTGGTGCCCATGACCAGGACCGCCAGCCGCTCGGACGACGAGCAGATCTCCTGCGCCGTGAGCATGGCGATCGGGGTCTCGAGCATCGCCCAGATCCGGGTGTGGTCGGGAGCGCCGCCGGCCTCGAGGGCCCGCTCGATGGCGTGGACGTCGGCCGCCGAGTCGATCTTGGGCACCACCACGGCGGCCGGGCCGGCCTGCGCGATGGCGCGCAGGTCGTCGTCGTGCCACGCGGTGCCGATGCCGTTGGCCCGGATGGCCACCTCGCGGGCACCGTAGGCACCGCTGGTGGCCGCCGTGCACACGCGCTCGCGGGCCTCCGCCTTGGCGTCGGGGGCGACGGCGTCCTCGAGGTCGAGGATCAGGGCGTCGGCGGGGATGGTCTGGGCCTTCTCGAGGGCCCGCTCGTTGGCGCCGGGCATGTACAGCACGGACCGGCGCGGTCGCAGCGCCGCCTCGTCGAGGTGGCGATCGTCGGCCATCAGGCCTCCACCGCCGCGTAGGCCTTGGCCAGCTCGGGGTCCTTGGCGGCCAGCTCCTCGGCCAGGGCCACCATCACCTTGCACTGCTTCACCGAGGCGTCGTCCTCCATCTTGCCGTCGAGCATCACGGCCCCCGTGCCGTCGCCCATGGCGGCGATCACGCGCCGGGCGTGGGCGATGTCCTCGACCGACGGCGAGAACACCTTGCGGGCGATCTCGATCTGCACGGGGTGCAGGCTCCAGGCGCCGACGCAGCCGAGCAGGAACGCGTTGCGGAACTGGTCCTCGCAGGCGACGGTGTCCTTGATGTCGCCGAACGGGCCGTAGTAGGCGAAGATCCCGTTGGCCTGGCAGGCGTCCACCATGCGGGCCACCGTGTAGTGCCACAGGTCCTGCTGGTAGGTGGTGCGCGGGCCCTCGATGTCGCCGTCGACGGGGTCCTGGCGCACCAGGTAGCCGGGGTGCCCGCCGCCCACCCGGGTGGTCTTCATGCGGCGGTTGGCGGCGAGGTCGGCGGGGCCCAGCGACAGCCCCTGCATGCGGGGCGAGGCGGCGCAGATCTCCTCCACGTTGGCCACGCCGCGAGCGGTCTCGAGGATGGCGTGCACGAGGATCGGGCGCTCCAGGCCGGCCTTGGCCTCGAGCTGGGCGAGCAGGCGGTCGACGTAGTGGATGTCCTCGGGACCCTCCACCTTCGGGATCATGATCACGTCGAGGGCGTCGCCCACCTCGGTGACGGCGGTCACGAGGTCGTCGAGGCCCCACGGCGAGTCGAGGCTGTTCACCCGGGTCCAGAACTGGGTGTCGCCGAACGACCGGGCCTTGCCGACCTCGACGAGGCCGGCTCGGGCGGCCTCCTTGTCGCTGGCCGGCACGCCGTCCTCGAGGTTGGCCAGGATGACGTCGACCGTGGGAGCGATGTCGGGCACCTTGCCGACCATCTTCGGGTTCGAGGCCGGGAAGAAGTGGATCATCCGGGAGGGGCGGAACGGGATCTCCCGGACGGGCTCGGGAGCCCCGACGGCCAGGGGACGGAAGAAGTCCTTCGCGCTGCGCATGGCCCCACCCTAGAGAGCGGGTCCGGAGCGCCCCCAACCCGGCTTGGGCGCCTTCAGGCGGCCTCGGCGCTTCGGCACCTCGCGGTCGGCGAGCACCTCGGGGACGGGCTGCCCCGGGTCGTCCACCAGGCTCGCCGCGGCCCGGCGGCGGCGGCCCTTGCGCAGGCGGGCGAACCAGCGGACGTCGCCACCCGGGCGCTCGAGGCCGACGACCGGGCCCTTGCAGATGTCCTGGCAGGGGACGCGCGCGGCCGCAGGCCGTCCGGCCCCGTTGAGGGCGGCGTCGAGGGCCTCGGCCAGCGCCGCGTGGCCCTTCGCCGCGCGGCAGTCCTTGCCGATGCAGAGGTACGGCGGCGGGGGAGGGGCGGTGGCGATGCCGCCTGGACTACCCGTCGAGCTGGTCGATCATCCGCCGGGCGATGACCCGGAGGCAGAGCAGCTCGTCGGCGCCCTCGAAGATCGACAGCACCCGAGCATCGACGAAGTAGCGGCTCACGTCGTACTCCTCGGCGTAGCCCATGCCGCCGTGGATCTGCATGGCCTCGCGGGTGACCCACTCGGCGGCCTTGCACACGTAGGCCTTCACCATGGCCGCCTCGAGGGTGCCCTCGCCCTTGGCCATGAGCCGTGCCACGGCGTAGCCGGCCTGGCGGCAGGCCTGGATGGTGATGGCCATGCGGGCCAGCTTCACCTGGTTCAGCTGGAAGTCGCCGATGGGCTTGCCGAACACGACGCGGTCGTCCGCGTACTGGCGGGCGGCCTCGTAGGCGGCCTGCATCACGCCGACGGCCCGGGCGGCCGTCTGGAGCCGGCCGTTCTCGAAGCCCGCCATCTGCAGGTAGAAGCCCTTGCCGAGCCCGTCCTCGCCGCCGACCAGGTTGGCGTCGGCCACGAACCAGGCGTCGAAGGCGATCTCGTAGGAGTGCATGCCGCGGTAGCCGATGGTGTCGATCGGGCGACCCTCCATCCGGCCGCCGCCGGGGGCGCCGCCGTCGGCCCCGGCCTCCTGGTCGAGCACGAAGCCGTGGCCCTCGCCGCGGGCCTTGGGCACCACGAACATCGACAGGCCCCGGTGCGTCTTGCTGCGGTCGGGGTCGGTGCGGGCCAGGAGCATGAGCACGTCGGCCCGGGCGCCGAAGGTGCACCACGTCTTCACGCCGTTGATCAGCCAGCCGCCGTCGACCTTGGTGGCGGTGACCTTGAGGCCGGCCACGTCGGAGCCGAAGTCGGGCTCGGTGACGGCGACCGCGTTCATCACCTCGGCGGTGGCCAGCTGGGGCAGCCACTGCTGCTTCTGCTCCTCGGTCCCGCCCTTCACGAGGGCTCGGGTGAGGATCTCGGGGCGGGTGATCAGCGAGCCGCCGGCGCCCAGGGAGCCGCGGGACAGCTCCTCGGTGGCCACCACCATGCCGATGTACTCCGACTCGCCCCCGCTGCCGTAGCCGCCGTACTCCTCGGGGATCGACAGGCCGAAGGCGCCCATCTCGGCGAGGCCGCTGATGATCTCCTCGGGGATGTCGTCGTTGTGGCGGTGGATGTGCTCGGCGATCGGCTTCAGCTTCTCGTCGGCGAAGCGGCGGAAGGTGTCCTGGACGAGCTCGAAGTCGTCGTCGAGGTGGCGAGGGCCCTCCTGGCCGGCCAGGCCGGCCAGGAACTCCGGGGCGCGGTAGGTGGCGCAGAAGGCCCGGGCACCGTCGAGGGCGGTGGGCTCCACCCCCCAGGTGGCCTCCCGTCCGAAGAGGCGGCTCGCCAGCTCGCCGACGGTGTCGGCCACGAAGGCACAGGTGATGGCGGCCTCGGTGTCGCCGAGCGTGCCGTAGTCGAGCATCGAGCGGGCGGCCTCGAGGACGGAGGCGGCGTGGGCGAGGTCGTAGGCGAGGACCTGGTCGGTGTCGGGACCGCCCCCGGCCTGGAGGGTCCGGGTGCCCTGCGTGACGACCTGGCGGGCGAGCTCGACGACGTCGGCGGCGGCGGTGAGATCGGGGGTGGTCATGGCCGGATCGTACTGGCGCCCCCCAGGCCGAGCGGAATCGACGTCTGTGGTCGAAAACGTTCGCTCGGCGAGCGAAATCGACCAGAGACGTCGGCGCACTTAGGCTCCGGCTGCTGTTGCGCTGACCGCTGGAGAGAGGGATCGCTGCGTTGACCACCCACGACCGTCCGTTCGGCCGCCACCTCGAGGACTTCGTCCCCGGCGACGTGTACAAGCACTGGCCCGGCAAGACGATCACCGAGTACGACGACCACCTGTTCTGCATGATCACGATGAACCACCACCCGCTGCACACCAACGAGTGGTTCGCCGAGAACGAGACGGTGCAGAAGAAGAACGTCGTGGTGGGCAACCTCGTGTACTCGCTGGTGCTGGGCATGAGCGTGCCCGACGTCAGCGGCGCCGCCATCGCCAACCTCGAGATCGAGTCGCTGCTGCACCCGAAGCCGACCTTCCACGGCGACACCATCTACGCCGTGACCAAGGTCCTCGAGGTCAAGGAGACCTCCAAGGGCGACCGGGGCATCGTCACCGTCGAGACCAAGGGCATCAACCAGCGCGGCGAAGAGGTCTGCTACTTCCGCCGCAAGCTGATGGTTTGGAAGCGCGAGAGCGCCCCGCAGCGCCAGTTCCCCTACGCCGACGACACCGTCTTCGCCGACGGCGAGTGACCCGGTGCGGCGTCGGACCCGGCGGGCCCTGCTGGGCGTGGCCGCGGTCCCCGTCATGGCCGCCCTGGTCCTCGGCGTCGAGGTCCAGCTGGCCCGCACCGGCCCCGAGCTCGACGACGCCCCGCTCGACCACGACGGTCGGGTCGGCTCGCCGGGGGCCGAGCCGGCGCTGCGCATGGTGTGGCTGGGCGACTCCACGGCGGCGGGCCTCGGCGCCTCCAGCGCCGACCGGGCGATCCCGCGCCGCGTGGCGGCGGCCCTCGGCCGGCCGGTCGAGGTGACCTCGCTGGCCGTCTCGGGTGACCGGGTGGCCGACGTCGTCGCCGACCAGGCGCCGCGGCTCGACGACCTCGACCCCGACGTCGTGGCCGTCAGCATCGGCGCCAACGACGTCGTGCACCTGACATCCCGCGACGCCTTCCGGCGCGACTACGAGCGGCTCGTGGCCGCGGTGCCCGAGGGTGCGCTGCTCGTCGTGCTCGGCGTGCCCGACATGGGGGCTCCACCGCGCCTCGCCCAGCCGCTGCGCGCCGTCGCCGGGCTGCGCGGCCGGCAGCTCGACGGCGTGGCTCGCTCGGTCGCCGCCGAGCACGGCGCCGTCTACGTCGACATCGCCGGCGAGACCGGGCCGACCATGCGCAGCGACACCAGCCGCTACTTCGCCGCCGACCGGTACCACCCGAGCGACGACGGCTACGCCCTCTGGGCCCGCGCCACCGTCGACCCGCTGCAGCGCGCCCTCGATGCCCGGAGCGACGGGATCGGGCGCACGCCGGCGGGCTCCCGCTCCTCGACGGGAGGGGTGGTCCGTGCCGATCGATGACGTCGCCGCCCGGGGCTTCGAGGCGGGCGCCGCCGCCTACGAGCTGGCCCGCCCCGGGTACCCGCCGGCTGCCCTGGAGGCGCTGGTCGCCGCGCTCGGGATCGGTCCGGGGTCGCGGGTGTGCGACCTCGCCGCCGGCACCGGCAAGCTCACCCGCGAGCTGGCCGAGCTCGGCGCGTCGGTGGTGGCCATCGAGCCGGTGGAGGCGATGCGGGCGCAGCTGGCCGCCGCGCTCGGTGCCCGCCACCGGGCGGCCGCGCCGGCGGTGGAGGTCCTCGACGGCGCGGCGGAGGCCATCCCGCTGCCCGACCACTCGGTCGACGTCGTCACCGTGGCCCAGGCCTTCCACTGGTTCGACGCTCCCGAGGCCCTGGCGGAGATCGCCCGGGTGCTGCGGCCGGGCGGCGGTCTGGCGCTGCTGTGGAACGAGCGCGACGAGGCGACCGCCTGGGTGGCGGAGATGAGCCGCATCATCCGGTGGCACGAGCGCACCGTCTCGCGGTACCAGCACGTCGACTGGGCCGAGATCGTGGCGGCCGACGGCCGCTTCACGCCGCTCCAGGAGTCGGTGGTCGCCTGGGAGCAGCCCCTCACGCGCGACGTCCTCGCCGACCGGGTGCGATCGATCAGCTACATCGCGGTGATGCCGTCCACGGAGCGCGAGCGCCTGGCGGCCGAGGTCACGACGCTCGTCGGGCGGCTGCCCGAGCCCTTCCCGCTGCCCTACACCTGCCGGGTGCAGTGGGCGCACCTGCGCTGACCGACCGACGGGCCCGGGCGCTGCTCACCTGGTGGGAGGGAGCGGGTCGGGACCTGCCGTGGCGGGCGACCCGGGACCCGTGGGAGGTCCTCGTCTGCGAGGTGATGGCCCAGCAGACCCAAGTGGCCCGGGTGGCCCAGCGGTGGCGACCGTTCCTCGACCGGTTCCCCACGGCGGCGGCGCTGGCCGAGGTGCCGTCGGCCGAGGTGCTCCGGTGGTGGAGCGGGCTCGGCTACAACCGGCGGGCCCTGGCGCTGCACCGCTGCGCCCAGGCCGTCGTGGCGGGCCACGGCGGCGTGCTCCCCGCCGACCTGGCGGCCTTGTTGGCCCTCCCCGGCATCGGCCCGTACACCGCACGGGCCGTGCTGGCCTTCGCCTTCGAGCTCGACCACGGCATCGTCGACACGAACACCGCGCGGGTGCTCGCCCGCTGGCGGGGCGAGCGCCTGACCGCCCGGGCGGCCGCGCAGGCGGCGGCCGACCATGCCGTGCCGGCCGGCGGGGCATGGGCGTGGAACCAGGCGATGCTCGACCTCGGCGCGGAGGTGTGCCGCCGCCGGAGCCCGCGCTGCGACGACTGCCCGGTGCGGCCCTGGTGCGGCTGGGCGAGCGCCGGCCGGGTGGAGCCCGACCCCGCCGATGGCAGCGCGGGCGTGTCGGGAGGCCAGAGCCGCTTCGAGGGCAGCGACCGGCAGGGGCGGGGACGCCTCGTCGAGGCGCTGCGGGCCGGCGACGTGCCGGCGGGGGACCTGGCGGCCGTCATGGGGTGGCCCGACGACGCCGAGCGCTCCGAGCGGGTGGCGGCCACGCTCGTGCGGGACGGCCTCGTCGCCGTCGACGCCGACGGCACCCGCCGCCTGGCCTGACGCTGGGCTCAGCCCATCGCGAAGTCCACGATCAGGGCGTTGACCCGATCGGGGTCCTCCACGTGGAGGAAGTGGCCCACGCCGTCGAGGACCTCGAGCCGGGAGCCCGGGGAGGTGAGGAAGGCCGCCGCCGTCTCCGCCACCTCGACGCCCATGCAGCCGTCGGTGCGGCCGTGGAGGTAGAGCGTGGGCTGCGCGGTGACGTCGTTGCCGGCGCTCTGCACGGCATCGAGGGCGGGGTCGACCCCGGTCCCGCTGAGGGTGGCGCGGTAGTACCCGAGGGCGGCCGCGAGGTTGGCCGGGTCGCGCAGTGCGTCCTTCACGTGGGGGAGGTCCTCGCTGGCGTCGTAGCCCGGCGACCAGTCGGCCCAGAGCCCGTCGATGAAGGCGAGGTCGCCCATCGGCACCACCATGTCGGCCAGCGCGTGCTGGAAGAAGAACATGTACCAGCTCTTGCGGAGCTGGGCGTAGGTCAGGAACCCGCCGGCCACGGCGCCCGCCGGCGGCACGGCCATCGTGATCACCCGGCGCCAGCGGTCCGGCTCGTGGTTGGCGGCGATGTAGGCGCCCATGGCGCCCCAGTCGTGCCCGATCAGCACGGCGTCGGGTCCGCCGCCGAGCGCCTCGTGGAGGGCGCAGGCGTCGAGGCCGAGCGCGGCGGTCTGGTAGCGCCCGTCCTCGGGCACCGCGGTGGGGGCGTAGCCGCGCATGAACGGGGCGACGGCGCGGAACCCGGCGTCGGCCAGCGCCGGCAGGAGGTGGCGGTAGGTCCAGGCGGAGTCGGGGAAGCCGTGCAGGCACAGCGCCAGGGGCCCGTCGCCCGCCTCGAGGTAGGCGAAGTCGACGCCGTTGGCGGTGATGCGGCCCTCAGTGATGGTCATGGCCGCGCAACGTACCTGCTCGCGGTCGTGCGCGGGGTGCTCGCGACGGTCGCTGAGACTCCCGTCACACGACCGGCGCCGAGCCGGAGGCGGCGGTAGCGTTCGGCGAACGAGGGGGAAACGGGGGGAAGTCCACTGCTGAACGTCAGCTTCTTCGGTGTCCGGGGGTCGACCCCGTGTCCCTGCGAGGCCAACCGGCGCTACGGGGGCAACACGTCGTGCGTCGCGCTCGAGGCGCCCGGCCACGCGCCGATCGTCCTCGACCTCGGCACCGGCCTCCGGTTCTGGGGCGAGACGCTCGACCCGGCCGAGCCGTTCGTGGGCTCCGCCCTCGTCACCCACATCCACTGGGACCACGTGCAGGGCCTCCCGTTCTTCACGCCCGTGCTGCGAGAAGGCGCCCGGTTCGACGTGTACGGCCCCCCGCAGGCCGACTCCGGCGGCCTGGCCAAGGCCTTCAACGAGCTCGTCCGGCCGCCGTTCTTCCCCGTGCGGACCGCCGACCTCCTCGGCGACATCCGCTTCCACGACGTGTGGGACACCGAGCTCGAGCTCGACGGCGCCAAGGTCACGGTGCGGCCCGTGCCCCACGTGGGGCTCACCAACGGGTACCGGGTCGAGATGGGCGGCTCCACCGTCGTCTACATCTCCGACCACCAGATGCCCGAGGACGGCAGCCACGAGGTCAGCGACGCCGTGCTGGCCCTGTGCGACGGCGCCGACCTCCTGATCCACGACGCGCAGTACACCGAGGCGGAGTTCCCCGAGAAGTCCAACTGGGGCCACTGCACCGCCGACTACGCCGTGCAGGTGGCGAAGGAGTCGGGCGTCCGCCGCCTGGCCCTCTTCCACCACGACCCCACCCACCACGACGACGCCGTCGACGAGATCCTCGCCCACGCCCGCCAGCTGGCCCGCGGCACGGGGGTCACCGAGGTGCTGGCCGCCCACGAGGGCCTCGTCATCTCGCACGCCTGACGCCCGGTAGCGTCCGGCCGATGAGCGCCCACCCCCCTCCCGATCCGGCCAGGTTCCGGCAGGTCCTCGGCCACTTCCCGACCGGCGTCACCGTGATCACCGCCGACGGCGACGACGGTCCCGTCGGGCTGGCCGTCGGGTCGTTCGCGTCCGTGTCGCTCGATCCGCCGCTGGTCGCCTTCTTCGTCGGCCGGGGATCGTCGTCGTGGCCCCGCATCGAGGCGGCCGGGTCGTTCTGCGTGAACGTCCTCGGCGCCGACCAGGAGGAGGTGTGCCGGCGCTTCGCCTCCAAGGCCGACGACAAGTTCGCCGGGCTGGGGTGGAAGCCGGCGCCGTCGGGTGCGCCCCTGATCGACGGCGTGCTGGCCTGGATCGACTGCGACGTCGAGCAGGTGGCGGAGGCGGGCGACCACCACGCCGTGCTCGGGCGGGTCCGCGAGCTCGAGGTCGGCTCCGACGCCGCTGGCCCGCTGCTCTTCTACCGGGGCGGCTACGGCCGCTTCGCCATCTGAGCCATGGCCATCTACGCGCTCGGCGACGTCGAGCCCACCATCGACCCCACCGCCTACGTGCACCCCGACGCCGTCGTGATCGGCGAGGTCACCCTGGGTGCCGAGGCGTCCGTCTGGCCCAGCGCCGTGCTGCGGGGCGACCCCGGCGGCATCGTGGTCGGCCCCCGCACGTCCATCCAGGACGGCACCGTCGTCCACACCACCCCCATCCACCCCACCCGGATCGGCGCCGAGTGCGTGATCGGCCACCTCGTGCACCTCGAGGGGTGCACGATCGGCGACGGGTCGCTCGTGGGCTCCGGGGCCATCGTGCTCAACGGCGCCGTGGTGGAGGGCGAGGCGCTGGTGGCGGCGGGCGCCGTGGTGTCGGGCTCGATGGTGGTGCCCCGCCGGGCGATGGCCATCGGCGTGCCGGCCGTGATCAAGCCCGACCGCGTCGACCCGGCCACGCAGATCGTGCTCGGCATGCGCATGTACCTCGAGCGGGGTCGGACCTACCGGGAGCAGCTCCGCCGCCTCGACTGACCGGGGTGGCGGTGGCGGTCCGGCCGAGCGGGCTCACACCGCTTCGGGCGCCGCCTCCAGCAGGGTGATGCTGCCGTCGGCCGAGCGCTGGCGGGCCCAGGCCGCCACGAACGCGTCGTCGGTCAGGTAGACGAGCTGGTGGCGCTCGGCCAGCCGCAGCAGGAGGTCGAGCAGGTCCCAGCGGCGGTCGGCGGGGACCCGGGCCAGCGCCTCGTCGACCACGACGGGCACCGGGTCGCCGAACGGCCCCGCCTGGGCCGCGGCGGTGAGGTGGGCGAGGAGGTGCTGCTGCACGTCGGCGATCGCCCCGGCATCGCCCAACCCGGAGTCCTGGTCGAGGCGCGCCTCGAGCGCGCTCACCCGGCGCTCGATGGCGGCGTGGCGGTCGGCCAGGCGGGACACGTCGACGCGGGGTCGGGCTCGCTCGAGCTCGGCGACGACCTTGGCCCGACGCTCCTCCAGCTCCTCGAGCGGCGGGGCATCGGCTTCGGCGGCGGTGACGGAGGACCACTCCGGCTGGCGTCGGGAGGCCGCCTCGGCCTCGAGCCGGGCCAGGTCGGCGGCCACCACGTCGAGCGGGCGGGCGTCGGCCCGGGCCCGCTCGCGCTCGGCGGCGCGGATCACGGCCCACTCGAGGGCGCCGATCCGGGCGTCGAGCTCCCCGGTGCCGAACCCCAGCTGCTGCAGGGTGGCATCGAGCTCGGCGGCGGCCCGAGCAGAGGCGGTCGTGGCGTCGGCGACCGCGAGCTGGGCACGGGCCCGGTGGCCCAGCGCCACCCGCTCGCCGGCTCGCTGCTCGACCTGCTGGGCCTCGCCCAGATCCGCTCGGTCCAGGCCGAGCGGGGCGCAGCAGGCGGTGACCGCCTCCCACGCCACCGCCACCGCCGGCTCGGCGGTGGTGGCCAGCTGCCGACGGAGGTCCTCGATCTCGTCGGCGGCGCCCCCGAGGTTGCGCAGCGCGTCGTGGTAGGCGCGGATCTCGGCCTCGAGGGCCTTGATCTCCCGCACGTCGACGTCCGGACCGACCAGCTCCACCCACGCGGTGCGGGCCCGCCGGTGCTGGGCGAGGATCCCCTCGACGCGCTCGCGCACGACGGGGTCCACGCTGGCCTCGACGCGCCGGAGGTGGAACCCCAGGTAGCTCGGGGCCCCGGCCCGGTCGAGGGCCGTCCGCTCGACGGCGGCAGCGGCCGCCACCTTCGACTTGGGCAGCAGGAGGGTGACCACCGCCACCGCCGAGGCGAGCACCAGCCCGAACAGGGCGAAGAGGGGAGCGCCGCCGATGGCGCCGGCCGCCGCGACGGCCACGCCGAACCCCGAGCCGGCCACGCCGGAGACGCGGACCGCCTCGGCCGCCCGCTCGGCGTCCTCGACCGCGCTGTGGGCCGCCTCCAGCTCCTCGATGACGACCGGATCGGGGCCGCCCTCCTCGTCGCCGAGGCCGCCCACCGAGATGCGGACCTCGTCGAGGGCGGTGCTGGCCTCGAGCAGCGTGTCGACCGAGCTCCAGAGGGCGTCCTGGTCGAGCAGGCCGAGCTCCCCGACGACCAGCTGGGAGGGCGCCGGCAGCGTGGCCACGGCCAGGACCTGGAGGCGCTGGTCGAGCTGGTCTCGGTGCCAGAGGGCCTGCAGGAGGTCGTCGACGAGCGGGGTCAGGTCGGCCGGCACGTCGTCGGGGATCGCCCGCAGGTCTGCCAGCGCCGCGTCGTCGAGCGGCTCGCCGTGCTCGATGCGGCGGGCCAGCTCCTGCGCCCTCCCCTCGGCGGCCCGCCAGGCCTCGGCCGCCCGGCTGGCGGCCTTGGCGCCGGCGAGGAGGTGGCGGTCGCCCTCGACGCCGGTCGTGCCGCTCTCGAGCGTGGCCATCTCGGCCCGCACCCGCTCGAGGCGGGCCAGCACCTCGGCGTAGGCGCGCCGGGCGACGCCGTCGCGGGCGAGCCGGAGCTGGACGTCGAGGTCGTCGAGCTCGCTGCGGAGGCCGGCCAGCTGCTGCTCCTCGCCCTGGGCCGCCTCCAGCTCCTCGGAGAGCTCCTGTAGGCTGGCGCGCGCCTCGCGCAGCTCGGGCGGCTCGTCCGCCCGCGGCGCCCTCGGGCGCAGGCCGAGGCCATCGGCGTCGAGGACCAGGGTGGAGCGAGCCGAGGCGGCCAGGGCGGCCGGGAGCGGTGGGGCCGCGGGGCTGCCGTCGTCGTCGTGGTGGGCCATGGGCGCGCCGCCCTGCGACACGGCCGTGGTGGCCCGCCCCTGGCCGTCGACGTAGCGCACCGTGACGTCGTCGCCGCCCCCGGCGAGCGCCTCCACGATCGACGCCGCCAGCGCGGTGCGCTCGGGCGCGGCGAGGCCGCTGAGCACGGTGAGCTCCGGGTGGAACCGCAGCCGCAGCTCGTCGCCGGCCATCTTCAGGATCAGCTCGTCCAGGCGCACGTCGGTCCTCCTTCGCAGGACCATCGGCAGGGGCCATGACGATCTGTAGCCCCGACATGGGCCGAACGGCCCACGTCGTGTTCGGCCGACCCAGGGTCAGGTGGCGGCCAGCCAGGTGGTGGGATCGACGGGGAGGTTGCGCAGCACGGTGAAGGCGACGGCCAGCACCACCGCCACGACGGCGAGGAGGCGCGTGCGCCCGGCGGGCACGGGGGCCGGTGGGCGTCCGGCGGCGGTCTGGACCCAGCGCCACCAGAGCCAGGCCCCGGCGGGCGCGGCCACCAGCAGCAGGAGGTTGTGGTCGAGGGCGTCGACGAGGCGGCCGCGGCCGAGGTCGTGCACGCCCCGCAGCGTGCCGCACGCCGGGCAGTCGAGGCCGAGCAGGGCGTAGGTGGGGCAGGCGGGCACGTGGCTGCGCTCCGGGTCGACGAGCGCCAGCAGGCCGACGGCCAGCGCCGCCCCCACGGCCAGGCCACCAGCCGTGGCCCGGTCGAGGCCGGGGCGGCGGGCGAGGACGACCGGGCGCATCGCCCCACGGTAGGTCGGGCTCGCCCGATAGGGTCCCGCGCCATGCAGCTCGGACGCGTAGGCCTGTGGACCTTCCAGCTCGACCTCCAGCCCGCGACGGTGGCGCGCGAGACGGTCCAGGAGCTCGAGTCCCTCGGGTACCCGGCCATCTGGCTGCCGGAGGCGGTCGGCCGGGAGGCGTTCGTGAACAGCGCGCTGCTGCTCGCCGCCACCGAACGGATGGTGGTGGCCACGGGCATCGCCAGCATCTGGGCCCGCGACGCCATGACGATGGCCTCGGCCCACCTGGCGCTGTCGGAGGCCTACCCGAGCCGCTTCCTGCTGGGCATGGGGGTGAGCCACCAGCCGATGGTCGACCACGTGCGGGGCCACCACTACGACAAGCCGCTGACGAAGATGCGCACCTACCTCGACGCCATGGACCAGGTGTTCTACGTGGCCCCCCGGCCGGAGGAGGAGCCCCGGCGGGTCCTGGCCGCGCTCGGTCCGAAGATGCTGCAGCTCGCTGCCGAGCGAGCGCTCGGCGCCCACCCGTACTTCGTGCCCGTCGAGCACACCGTCGTGGCGCGTGAGGCCCTGGGCGACGGCCCCATGCTCTGCCCCGAGCAGGCCGTGGTGCTCTCCACCGACGCCGACGAGGCCCGGGCGGCCGCCCGCCTCCACATGGCGACCTACCTCGGCCTGCCCAACTACACGAACAACCTCCGCCGGCTCGGCTGGGGCGACGACGACCTCGCCGACGGCGGCAGCGATCGCCTCGTCGACGCCATCGTGGCGTGGGGCGACGAGGACGCCATCGTGGCGCGGGTGCAGGCCCACCTCGACGCCGGCGCCGACCACGTCTGCGTGCAGGTGCTCGACGCGTCGGCCTCGGCGCTCCCGCTCCCGCAGTGGCGCACCCTCGCCCCTGCGCTCCTGTCGCTGACCTGACGGTAGACTTGACCCGCGGGTCAAGCACGGGGGATCGACATCGAGGGCACGAGCGACGAGGGCAGGAGCAGCGGCTGGCGCCTGATCGCCGCGTCCTGCCGCGCCCGCCGGCGCGGCATCGCCCTCGGGGTGCTGGTCGGCCTCGGCTGGACGGCCGGCAAGGTGAGCGTCGGCCTGCTCGTGCAGCGCGCCGTCGACGCCGGCATCGAGGCCGACGACATGGACGCCCTGCGGCGCTGGGCCCTCACGATCGCGGTGGCGGCCGTCGTCGTGGGCACGTTCACCGGGTTCCGCCGCTACCTCGCCTTCCGGGAGGCGCGCTGGATCGAGACCGACCTCCGCGAGCGCCTCTTCGCCCACTTCCAGCGACTCCACTTCGCCTTCCACGACCGGGCCCAGACGGGCCAGCTCATGAGCCGGGCCAACACCGACCTGCAGCAGATCCAGGCCTTCGTGGTGATGATCCCGCTCACCATCTCCAACGGCGTCACCGTGCTCGCCGTCACGGTGATCCTCCTGCTCACCGACCCGCTCCTCACGGTGCTGGCGCTCGGCAGCCTCCCGTTCCTGAACGTGCTGGCCACCCGCTTCTCCCGGCGCCTCCACCCGGCCGTCATGGGCATCCAGCAGGAGTCGGCCGAGCTGGCCGCGGTGGTGGAGGAGACGGTGGCCGGGGTGCGGGTGGTCAAGGGGTTCGGCGCCGAGGCGGTGCAGGCCGGGCGGCTCCGCGCCGAGGCCGACGACGTCTACGGCCGCTCGATGGAGGCCGCCGCGGTGCGGGCCACCTTCCTGCCGGCCCTGGAGCTGCTGCCCAACATCGGGCTGATCGCCACGCTCGGCTACGGCGGTCACCAGGTGATCGACGGCAACCTCACCATCGGCGAGCTGGTGGCGTTCAACGTGTTCGTGGTGATGCTGATCTGGCCGCTGCGGATGCTCGGGATGATCATCGCCCAGGCGCAGCGGGCCGCGGCCGCCGCCGAGCGCGTGCACGAGATCCTCGAGACGGCCCCCGTGATCGTCGACACCGGCCACGGCGCCGCCCTGCCCGACCGAGGTCCCGACGGCGGCCGGGGCGAGGTCCGCTTCGAGGGCGTGCGCTTCGCCTACGCCCCCGAGCTGCCCATCGTGCTCGACGACTTCGACCTCGTGGTGCCCGCCGGCCAGTCGGTCGCGCTGGTCGGCGCCACCGGCGTCGGCAAGACCACGGTGGCCCGCCTCATCCCGCGGTTCTACGACGTCCTCGCCGGCTCGGTGCGCGTCGACGGCATCGACGTGCGCGACGTCCGGGTGCGCGACCTCCGCAAGGCGGTGGGGATCGTGTTCGAGGACACCTTCCTCTTCTCCGACAGCATCGCCGCCAACATCGCCTTCGCCGATCCCGAGGCGGCCCCGGAGGCCATCGCCCGGGCGGCCCGGCTGGCGGGTGCCCACGAGTTCATCGAAGCCCTCCCCGAGGGCTACGACACGCCGATCGGTGAGCGCGGGTTCTCGCTGTCGGGCGGGCAGCGCCAGCGCATCGCCATCGCCCGCGCCATCCTCGCCGACCCCCGGGTCCTGATCCTCGACGACGCCACCTCGTCGGTCGACCCCACCAAGGAGCACGAGATCCGCGACGCCCTCACCGAGGTCATGCGGGGGCGCACCACCATCGTCATCGCCCACCGCCCGGCCACCATCGACCTGGCCGACCGCGTGGTCCTGCTGGCCGACGGTCGCGTGGTGGCCGACGGCACCCACCGCTCGCTGCTGGACACGAGCGCCGCCTACCGCGAGGTGCTGGCCTCGGTCGGCGCCGTCGGGGCGGTCGACTGACGTGCGGATGCAGGGTGGGGTGGAGGAGGGCGAGCGGCTCGACGCCGACACGGCACGGCACCTGCTGCGGCGCGCCGGGGAGATGCTGCGGCCGTACCGCCGGCAGTGCGCGATCGCCCTGGGGATGGTCACGGTGTGGACGGCCACCACGCTGGCCGGCCCGTTCCTCGTCCGCCACGGCATCGACAACGGCATCAAGGCCGACGATCCCGGCGCCCTGAACGCAGCGGTGGTCGGCTACGTGATCGTGGCCGCCGTGTCCTACGTGGCCTACCGCCTCCAGGTGCAGCTGATCAGCCGGATCGGGGAGTCGTTCCTGCGCGACCTGCGGCTCCGGGTGTTCGACCACCTCCAGCGGCTGTCGATGCCCTTCTACGACCGCGAGAAGGCCGGGGTGATCGTCTCCCGGATGACCAGCGACGTCGACTCGCTGCAGGAGCTCGTGCAGATGGGGCTGCTCATGTTCGTGAGCAACGGCCTCCTGCTGGCGGTCTCGGTCATCGTGCTGGCCCTCGTGTCGTGGAAGCTGCTGCTGCTGTGCCTGGTCTGCGTGCCCTTCGTGGTGCTGGCCAGCGTGAAGTTCCAGCGCGACTCCAACAAGGCCTACCTCGACGTGCGCGACGGCATCGGCAACACGCTCTCGCAGCTGCAGGAGGGCATCGCCGGGGTGCGGGTCGTGCAGGCCTTCGGGCGGGAGGACGTCGAGTCGGCCCGCTTCGAACAGGGCAGCCGCCGCCTGTTCGACGCCCACATGCGCTCGGTGAAGATCTCGGCCTGGTACCTGCCCGTGATCGAGCTGGCGGGGCTGCTCACCACCGCCGTGGCCATCGGGGTCGGCGGGTGGTGGGTCCACACCGGCGAGCTCACGATCGGCACCGTCACGTTCTTCGTGCTCACGCTGTCGAACCTCTTCGAGCCGATCCAGCAGCTGTCGCAGCTGTTCAACATCGTGCAGTCGGCGGGGGCCTCCCTGAACAAGCTGTTCGGCCTCCTCGACACCGCGGTCGACGTGCCGGAGCGCCCCGGCGCCGTCGACCTGCCCGAGCGCGGCGAGATCGTGGTCGACTCGGTGGGCTTCGCCTACGCCGCCGGGGCGCCGGTCCTCCACGGCGTCGACCTGCGGATCCCCGTCGGGGCCCGCATCGCCCTGGTGGGGCCCACCGGGGCCGGGAAGTCCACGCTGGCCAAGCTCGTCGCCCGGCTCTACGACCCGACCGAGGGTGCGGTGCGCTACGCCGGGATCGACCTCCGCGACGCCACGCAGCGGTCGCTGCGGCAGCGCATCGTCGTGGTGCCGCAGGAGGGGTTCCTGTTCAACGGCACCATCCTCGAGAACGTGCGGCTGGCCCGGGCCGACGCCACCGACGCCGAGGTGCTCGAGGCCCTCGACGCGGTCGGCGTGCGGGAGCGGTTCTCCCAGCTGCCCGACGGCCTCCGCACGGAGGTCCGAGAGCGAGGCTCGCGCCTGTCCGCCGGGGAGAAGCAGCTGGTGTCGCTGGCCCGGGCCGCCCTCGCCGACCCCGCCGTCCTGGTGCTCGACGAGGCCACCTCCAGCCTCGACCCCGGCACCGAGGTGATCGTGGAGGAGGCGATGCACCGGCTCATGGAGGGCCGCACCGTGATCGTGATCGCCCACCGGCTCTCCACCGCCGAGCGGGCCGACCTGGTGGGGGTGGTGGCCGACGGCCAGCTGCTCGAGCTGGGCTCCCACACCGAGCTGGTCGCCCGAGGTGAGCGCTACGCCGCCCTGTTCGCCACCTGGTCGGGTGGGCTGGCGCCGATCGACTGACGGGCCCGGCGCCGCCGGCTCAGTCGGCCTCGAAGGCCGCCCGCAGCGCCTCGTCGAACACCTCGAAGCGGTCACGGCCCAGCGCCTTGGCCCGGTACATGGCGGCGTCGGCCTCCCGCAGCAGCCCCTCGGGGTGGCGGTCCGGGGCGCCGGTCAGCACCGTGATGCCCACGCTGGCCGTGATGGGGATGCGATGGCCCCGCACCTCCACCGGCGTGTCGGACAGCACGCTGAGGAGCCGTCCGGCGGTCAGCGAGGCCTCGGCCTCGTCGCCGAGGCCGGGGCACAGCACCACGAACTCGTCGCCGCCGAGGCGGGCCACCACGTCGTCGTCGCGCAGCACCGACGAGAGGCGGTCGGCCACCGCCCGCAGCAGGTCGTCGCCGGCGTCGTGGCCCAAGGCGTCGTTGACCGCCTTGAAGCGGTCGAGGTCGATGAACAGCACCGCCACCGAGCCGGCCTTGGCCACCTGGTCGTCGACGAGGCGCTCGAGGCGGTCGAGGAGCAGGGCGCGGTTGGGGAGGCCCGTGAGGACGTCGTGGGTGGCGCGGTGCGAGAGGTCGGCCTCGAGGCGCTTGCGGTCGGTGATGTCGCGGCCCACCGCGGCGATGCTCACCAGCGCGCCCCCGGCGTCGAGCTGCGGGGCCAGGGACTGCCAGGTGGCCATCACCGAGCCGTCGGCGCGGTACATGTCGAGCTCGCCGCTCCACGTCCGGCCCTCGAGCAGGATCGGGAGCACGTGCGAGTAGAAGGTGTCGACGCTCCCGGGCACGTAGAGCTTGGTGGAGTGGATGGGCAGGGCGGCATCGCCCAGGCCGTAGGCCTCCCGCGCGGCGGCGTTGGCCCACACGACCCAACCGCGCGCGTCGACGACCCCCACGAGGTCGCTGGTGGTCTCGACGATCGAGGCCAGTCGGGTCATCTCCTCCTGGGCCTCGAGCAGGCTGGTGATGTCCTCGAGCGACCCGACGAAGGCCAACGGCCGGCCACCCGTGCCGGGCAGCCACACGGAGCGGCTGCTGACCCAGCGGATGGTGCCGTCGGGCCGCACGATGCGGTACTGCTGGTGGTAGTCGCCGCCCTCCGCGGCCAGCCGCCGGCTGGCCGTCAGCACGAGGTCGCGGTCGTCGGGGTGGACCAGCTCGGCGAGGTCGTGGCCGAGGGCCTCCTCCGCCGGCACGCCGGTGATGGCCGACCACTTGCGGTTCACGTACTCCAGGCGGCCGTGGCTGTCGCGCTGGTGCACCCCGACGGGCAGCGAGTCGGCCAGGATCCGGAACTGCGACTGGCTGACGGCCAGCTCGGTCTCGGCCCGCTTCCGATCGGTCACGTCGAGCAGGTGGCTCACGAACAGGCGGCGGCCGTCGTCGTCGCGGGCGAGGCTGGAGGTGGCCAGGCACCAGCGCACCTCGCCGTCGGCCCGCCGGATCCGCACCTCCACCTCGAGGAGGTCGATCTCGCCGTCGAAGAGGCGCCGCCCGGCGGCCACCAGCCGGGGCAGGTCGTCGGGGTGGGTGACGTCGCTGGGGACGCTCCCGGCGGCCGCCTCGGGGTCGATCCCGACCAGGCGGGCGTAGGCCGGGTTGGCGGCGAGGATCGAGCCGTCGGGGCGGCTGACGAACTGGGGGACCGGCGAGTAGTGGAACAGCAGTCGCAGCGGGCCGATGCCCGCAGGTGCGCCGTCGGTTGTGGCTCCAGCTCCCTCGCCCACGTCGCCGATCGTACCGGTGCGCCGGGGCCCGCACCCGTGGGGTGGGATCGCCGGTCGGGGATTGTTACCATCGGCGTAGGAGAAATCCCCAACGTTCCTCCGAAAGGGCTCGCCAGATGGCTGTCACCGACCTCGACCTCTCCAAGTACAAGCTGGGCTGGAGCGATGCCGAGGACTACGTCTTCAAGCCGAAGCGCGGCCTGAGCGAGGACATCATCCGCGAGATGAGCTGGATGAAGGGCGAGCCCGACTGGATGCTCGACTTCCGGCTGAAGTCCTACCGGGCCTTCCTCAAGCGCCCGATGCCGCGCTGGGGCGGCGATACCTCGGGGATCTTCTTCGACGAGATCTACTACTACATCAAGCCCACCAAGTCGCAGGTCGACGAGTGGGACGAGCTGCCCGACGCCATCAAGGAGACCTACGAGAAGCTGGGGATCCCGGAGGCCGAGCGGAAGTACCTGGCCGGCGTCACCGCCCAGTACGAGTCCGAGGTGGTGTTCCACCGCAACCGCGAGGACCTCGAGCGCCTCGGCGTGATCTTCTGCGACATGGACACCGCGCTCCGCGAGTACCCGGAGCTGGTGAAGGAGCACTGGGCGAAGGTCATCCCGCCCAACGACAACAAGTTCTCCGCCCTCAACTCGGCCGTGTGGTCGGGTGGGTCGTTCATCTACGTGCCGCCCGGCGTCGAGGTCGACATGCCGCTGCAGGCCTACTTCCGCATCAACGCGGAGAACATGGGCCAGTTCGAGCGCACGCTGATCATCGCGGACGAAGGCTCGAAGGTGCACTACATCGAGGGCTGCTCGGCCCCCGTCTACACCTCCGACTCCCTCCACTCCGCCGTGGTGGAGATCGTGGTGAAGCCGTCGGCCCGGGTCACGTACACGACCATCCAGAACTGGTCGAACAACGTCTTCAACTTGGTCACCAAGCGAGCCCGCGTCGAGGCCGAGGGCCACATGGAGTGGATCGACGGCAACATCGGCAGCCGGCTCACGATGAAGTACCCGGCGGTCTACATGGTGGGCCCGAAGGCATCCGGCGAGGTGCTCTCGGTGGCCTACGCCGGCGCCGGCCAGCACCAGGACGCCGGGGCCAAGATGGTCCACGCCGCCCCGGAGACCACCTCCAAGATCGTCTCCAAGTCGATCGCCAAGGACGGCGGGCGCTCGAGCTACCGCGGCCTCGTCCGGGTGGAGGACGACGCCTACGGCTGCAAGAGCCACGTGCAGTGCGACGCCCTGATCCTCGACGAGGACTCGATCAGCGACACCTACCCCTACATGGAGGTGGGCGCCCGCGACGCCGTCATCGGCCACGAGGCGACGGTGTCGAAGGTGGCCGACGAGCAGCTCTTCTACCTGATGAGCCGCGGCCTCTCGTCCGAGCAGGCCATGGGCATGATCGTGAACGGGTTCATCGAGCCGGTCACCCGCACCCTGCCGATGGAGTACGCGGTGGAGTGGAGCCGCCTCATCGAGCTGCAGATGGAAGGCAGCGTCGGCTGACCTGACCGCCGGCGGCGCGCGGGGCAGACTTGCCCCGTGCCCATGCGACAGGACTGCAAGCACTTCGAGAGCCGCACGTACCGCAACGGCGAGACCGTGCGGAAGTGCGACCTCGACCTCGCGCCCGAGGCCCCGTGGCGCTGCCCTGCCGAGTGCCCGAAGTTCACGCGCCGCCTGGCCGACGTCAACTGGAGCCACGGCACGCTGGTGACCCCACCCACGCCCGACGAGCCCCTCGAGGCGCTCGACCGCAACGACGGCTCGGTGGCGGCCGTGCTCGACGAGGCGGAGGACCACCTCAACGCGATCGGCGCCCAGGTGCTGGCCGACCTCGAGCGCGAGCAGCGGGGCGGCGGCCGCCTCCGCCGCCTGTTCCGGCGCCAGCCTCGCTCCTGAAGCGCTCGTGACCTTGGGAACGGCGCTGCGCCGCCGGTAGCATGGGGCTCCACCCGGGGGCCGGATCGGCCCCCGTTGCGCGAGTGCTGTGAGGTCCCCCTGAGCCCGTTCCCCGTCGACGCCGTCGCTGCCCTGGCTGGTCCGCTGGTGGCCCGTCGCGCCACCGCGGCCGAGCAGTTCGCGGCCGTCGCGCTGCCCAGCACCGACGACGAGGTCTGGCGCTACAGCCGCATCGACCAGCTCGACCTCGACCGGCTCACGCCGGCGGCGGCGACCCCGGAGATCACCCACGGCGACCTCGGCCGAGCGCGCGTCGGGCTGGCCAGCACCCTCGCCGACGCCGAGGAGCTGCTGGGAGCCCTGCCCGAGGCGGCCGACTCGCTGGTGTGGCTGCACCACGCCCTGGCCGCCGACCCCGTCGTGGTCGACGTGCCCGCCGGCGTCACGGTGGCCGAGCCCATCGTCGTCCGCCACGCCGGACCGGCCGCCGGCGCGGTCACCGCCCCCCGGCTGGTGGTGTGGGCCGGCGCCGACAGCGAGGTCCGCATCGTCGAGGTGTTCGAGGGCGGTGCCGACGGCCTGCTCCTGCCCGGCAGCGAGCTCCACGTCGGCCCGTCGGCGCGGGTGGGCTACGTGAGCCTGCAGGCGCTCGACCGCGCCGCCTGGTCGATCGGCACGCTCGACGTGTCGGTCGAGGCCCAGGCCACGGCCACGGTCGGCCTGGCCGGCTTCGGTGGCGACTACGCCCGGCTGCGGACCGACTGCCGGCTCGTCGGCCGGGGGGCCACGGGCGACCTGCTGGCCGCCTACTTCGGCGACGGCGACCAGACGCTCGACTACCGCACCTTCCAGGACCACGAGGCGCCCGACACCACCAGCAACCTGCTGTTCAAGGGCACCGTCAGCGACCGGTCCCGCTCCGTGTACACGGGCCTCATCAAGGTGGCCAAGGCCGCTCGGGGCACCAACGCCTTCCAGACCAACCGCAACATCAAGCTGTCGGAGGAGGCCTGGGCCGAGTCGGTCCCCAACCTCGAGATCGAGAACAACGACGTCCACTGCAGCCACGCCTCGGCGGTGGGCCCCATCGACGAGGAGCAGCGCTTCTACCTCGAGAGCCGGGGCGTGCCGACGGTCGTGGCGGAGCGCCTGATCGTGGCCGGCTTCTTCGACGAGGTGTTCGACCGCTTCCCCGCCACCGACCTCCGGCCGGCGCTCGACGCCGCCGTGGGGGCCAAGCTCCAGGAGGCCCTGGCGTGAGCACCGTCGAGCGCATCGGCCCGCTCGAGGACCTGGCGCCGGGCACGGCCCGGCAGGTCGTCGTCGGCGACCGGCGCGTGGCCGTCGTCCGCATCGACGACGACGTCTACGCCATCGGCGACGTGTGCAGCCACCAGGACGTCTCGCTGGCCGAGGGCGAGGTGCTCTGCGACGAGCGCCAGCTCGAGTGCTGGAAGCACGGCAGCGCCTTCGACCTGCGCACGGGCGAGCCGGAGTCGCTCCCCGCCACCAAGCCCGTGCCCGTCTACGAGGCCCGCGTCGTCGACGGCCAGATCGAGGTGGTGGTCCCGTGACCGAGCACGTCCTGGAGATCCGAGGCCTCCGCGCCGGCGTCGCCGGCAAGGAGATCCTGAAGGGCATCGACCTCACGATCCGCTCGGGCGAGGTGCACGCCATCATGGGCCCGAACGGGTCCGGCAAGAGCACGCTCTCGCACGTGGTCATGGGCCGCCCCGGCTACGAGGTGCTCGGGGGCACGGTCACGCTCGACGGCGTCGACCTCCTCGCCCTGGCGCCCTACGAGCGGGCGCAGGCCGGCCTCTACCTCGCCATGCAGTACCCGACCGAGGTCCCCGGCGTGGCCGTGGTCGACGTGCTCGAGGCGGCCTTCGCAGCGTCCGGTCGCCCCACCGACGAGGTCGCCGGCCGCATCATCGCCGAGGCCGAGCGCATCGGCTTCGACGACCGCTTCCTGCACCGGGCCATGAACGTCGACCTCTCGGGTGGCGAGAAGAAGCGCAACGAGACGCTGCAGCTCGGGGTCCTCCAGCCGGCCATCGCCATCCTCGACGAGCTCGACTCCGGCCTCGACGTCGATGCGCTGCGGGCCTGCGCCCGCCGCATCGAGGCGGCCACCAACGAGACCGGCCTCGGCGTGCTGGCCATCACGCACTACAACCGCCTGCTCCACGAGCTGCACCCCGACCACGTGCACGTGCTGGCCGGCGGGGTGATCCAGCGCAGCGGCGGGCCGGAGCTGGCCCTCGAGCTGGAGACCACCGGCTACGGCGCCTTCGCCGAGGAGGAGCCGGCGCCCGTGCGCCAGGCCGGTGATCCGCTGGTCGATCCGTTCGCTGATCCGCTGGCCTGACCAACCCCCGATCTGATGAGCCATCAGGGTACGGTTTGCTCGATGCTGCACCGAGCGCGCCGGGGGACTGGACGCCGGGCCCAGGCCGAGGCCGTGGCCCAGGCGATCCGCGACGACGCCATCACGGCCGTCGTGCAGCCGGTCGTCCGGCTGCAGGGTGGCGCCACCATCGGCTTCGAGGCGCTGGCCCGCATCGGCGATCGCGCCGAGGGGCCGTCTCGCTGGCTCGACCACGCCAGCGACGCCGGCCTCCGGGTGGAGCTCGAGCTGGCCTGCCTGCGGGCGGCGGCTCGCCTGGGCCCCCCGCCCGGCGACACCCTCCTCTTCGTCAACGTCAGCCCCGCCACCCTCGCCGATCCCCGCGTCGACGACATCTGCGCCGACCTGGCCGGCAACCTCGTCGTCGAGATCACCGAGCGCGACCAGGTCGACGACTACGCCGCCCTGCGGCGCTGGCGCGACACCTGGCGCGGTCGGGGCGTCTCCCTGGCGGTCGACGACACCGGCGCGGGGCACGCCACCCTTCGCCACGTGCTGGAGCTCGAGCCCGACTTCGTGAAGCTCGACCGCGAGCTCGTGACCGGCCTCGACGGCCACCGCCCGCGCTGGGCCCTCATCGCCGCCCTGCGCGTCTTCGCCGACGAGGTCGGCGCGACGGTGGTGGCAGAGGGCGTCGAGCGACCCGAGGAGGTCCGCAGCCTGGTGAACGCCGGCGTCGACCTCGCCCAGGGCTTCGTGCTCGGGCGCCCGGGCCAGGCCTGGGTGGCCGGCCGCCTCCCCGTCCCCGCCTGAGCGCGACCGAGGGGGCGGCGGACCGCCCCCTCGGATCAGTGCTGGACCGGGATCAGCCGGTGAAGCTGGGGTTGGCGGGCGCCGGGACGGCCGGGCCACCCGGCACGGGCGCCGGCGGCGCCACCACGGTGGACAGGACGAGCTGGCCCTCGCCGACGCCCCACCCGGGCACCGTGAACGCTGCGGCCACGCCGTCGCCGGCCGCCACCGATGCGGTCGTGGTGAGGGGCTCGATGGCCACGGTCTGCGCCGCACCGTCGATGGTCAGCGAGACGAAGACCGGCTGGGTCGACGGCGAGTCGGAGGTGAAGACGATCTGGCCGTCGACCAGCTCGGCGGTCACCGCGGGCTGGGACACGCCGAGGTCGAGGACGGTGGCCCAGTCGGCCTCGTCGCCGGCATCGGCGGCGAGCACCTCGTCGTCGTCCTCGCTCTGCTGGGTCTCGGGGTACCAGTCCCAGGCGAAGAACACCACGGCGCCGTCGCCGTAGGGCATGGAGGCCACGGCCACGTTGGTGTCGCCCTCGCGGTAGACCTCGGTGGCCACCGCCGGGAGCGACCCCGACTCGACGCCGGTGCTGCCGTTCACGTACACGAGCTCGGCGGGTCCGTCGGCGAACTCGGTCGACGCGCCGGCGGGCGTGAGCGGGCACGTCGCGTCCTCGCAGACGTCGTCGCTCTCGACCAGCGCGTACGAGAACAGGTCGTTCATCGTGGGGGTGGGGTCGCTGTCGCCGAAGAACAGGATGCGACCGCCCCCGTCGACGAAGGCGCGGATGGCGTCGGCGGCGCTGGCCGGCATCTCGTCGACCAGCGAGTCGCTGCTCAGGTTCTCGAGCTCCGGGACGGCGAGGACGTCGACGGAGGTGAGCCCGGCGAAGGCGCCCTCGGCGTCGATGTCGGGGATCTCCACGACCGTGTGGCCGCCGGCCTCGAGGTCCTCGATGAGGTTGAGGACCTCGCCGCCGTCCACGATCGGTCCGGTGTCGACCACGGACGGGTCGGTGATGACGGCGACGGTGGACTCGGCCACGGGCCCGGCACCGGCCGGGATCACCGCGGCGGCGAGGCCGGCGAGGCCGAGCGCGATCGCGCTGGCGAAGGTGCGTCGTTGCACAGGAGCTCCTGAGGGGATCGAGAAGGTGGATCGGGAGGCCGACCGGTCCGCCGATCTGCCGGGCGAGCACCTACTGCGCGGCGGCGCTGCTCTCGTCGATCGCCTGCTGGAGGGTGTTCCAGCTGAGGGTGGCGCACTTGATGCGCACGGGGAACTTCACCACGCCGCGGAGGGCCTCGAGGTCGCCCAGCTTCACCTCGGGGTCGACCTCGGGGGCCTCGCCGGGATCGTCGCCGTCGAGGGCCTGCTCGTGGATCGACATCATCCCCTTGAAGGCACGGGTGATCTCCTGCACCTCGGCGAGGGTCTTCCCCTTCACCGCGGCGGACATCATCGAGGCCGACGACTGGCTGATCGAGCAGCCCTGCCCCCCGATGCGGATGTCGCTCACCACGCCGTCGGCGATGTCGACGTACACCACGATCTCGTCGCCGCAGAGCGGGTTGAAGCCCTCGACGCGGGTGGCCGGCGGCGCCGGCAGCTCGCCGCGGTTCCGCGGTGAGCGGTAGTGGTCGAGGATGATCTCGCGGTAGAGGTCTTCGAGGCCGGGCATGCGGGGCGCGATCCTAACGGGCAGTCGATCAGTGGGCGAAGAAGTCGGCGGCGGCACCGATGGCGTCGCCGAGGGCGTCGACGTCGGCTTCGTCGTTGTAGACGTACAGGGAGGCCCGGGCGGTGGCGGCGGCGCCCAGCACCCGCATCAGGGGCTTGGCGCAGTGGTGGCCGGCCCGCACGCACACGCCGTGCTCGTCGAAGACCTGGGTGAGGTCGTGGGGGTGCACGTCGGCGTAGGAGAACGACAGCACGCCGCCGCGCTCCGCGGGCTCGGACGGCCCGTGGATGGTGAGGTCGTCGCCGAAGCGGTCGGTGAGCGAGCGCAGCGCGTAGGCGGTCAGGGCCACCTCGTGCTCGCGCACCGCCTCCATCCCGAGGCCGCTGAGGTAGTCGACGGCGGCGCCCAGGCCGACGGCCTCGGCGATCGGCGGCGTCCCCGCCTCGAACTTCCAGGGGAGCTCGTTGACCGTGAACCCCTCCTTGGTGACGTTCAGGATCATCTCGCCGCCGGTCAGGAACGGCGGGGTGGCCTCGAGGATCTCCGTCGTGCCCCAGAGCACGCCGATGCCGGTGGGGCCGCACATCTTGTGGCCCGTGAAGGCTGCGAAGTCGGCCCCCCAGGCCTGCACGTCGGTGGCCATGTGGGGCACGTGCTGCGAGGCGTCGACCACGGCGATGGCACCGGCGGCGTGGGCGGCCCCCACGAGGCGCTCCACCGGGAGCAGCGTCCCGAGCACGTTGGACATGGCCGCGAAGCTCACGACCTTGGCGCCGTCGACGAGGCGGTCGAGGTCGGTGAGGTCGAGGTGGCCGTCGGGGGTGACGGGGATCCAGCGCAGCTCGATCCCCAGCTCGTCGTGCAGCTGGTGCCACGGCACGATGTTGGCGTGGTGCTCGAGCTCGGTCAGCACCACGGCGTCGCCGGCCCGCAGGTTGGCCCGGCCCCAGGCCTTGGCCACGAGGTTGAGCGCCTCGGTGGCGTTCTTCGTGAAGACCACCTCCCGGCTGTGGCCGGCGCCGATGAAGCGGGCCACCTTCGCCCGGGCGCCCTCGAGGGCGGCGGTGGCCTCCTCGGCGATGAGGTACGTGCCGCGGTGCACGTTGGCGTTGGACCGCTCGTAGTACGTGCGCATGGCGTCGAGCACGGCGTGGGGCTTCTGCGACGTGTTGGCGGAGTCGAGGTAGACCAGCCGGCCGCCGTGCACCGCCCGCTCGAGGATCGGGAAGTCGCGCTTGATCGCCGCGACGTCGAGGGTGTCGGTCGCGCTCATCTCGGGCCCTGCCCTCGGGTGCTCGGGCGCCCAGCCCTCGATGCCGCCGTCGCTTCGCTCCGACGGAGGGCCGTTGCTCCCGGCGATGCGCTGGCGCTCATCGCCATGCCTCGTAGCCCTCGCGCTCGAGCGTCTCGGCCAGCTCCGGGCCGCCGCTGTCGACGATCCGACCGTCGAGGAGGATGTGGATCACGTCGGGCACGAGGTGGTCGAGCAGCCGCTGGTAGTGCGTGATGGCCACCACGCCGAGCTCGGGACGGTCGCGCCGCACCTCCTGGACGCCCTGGGCCACCACCTTCAGGGCGTCGATGTCGAGGCCGGAGTCGGTCTCGTCGAGCACCGCCAGCTCCGGCTCGAGGATCGCCATCTGCAGGATCTCGTTGCGCTTCTTCTCGCCCCCGGAGAAGCCCTCGTTGAGGAACCGGTCGGCGAAGCTCGGGTCCATGTCGAGGCGCTCCATCCACTCCATGATCGAGAGGCGGAGCTCGAGGATCGACAGGTCGATGCCCTTGCGGGCCGAGAGCGCCTGGCGCAGGAAGTTGATGACCGACACGCCCTGCACCTGCTGCGGGTACTGGAAGGCCAGGAAGAGGCCGGCCTTGCCCCGCACCTCGGTGTCCCAGTCGGTGATGTCGTCGCCCTTGAAGCGGATCCGACCGCCGGTGACCTCGTACTCGGGGGAGGCCAGCAGCGTCGACGCCAGGGTCGACTTCCCGGAGCCGTTGGGCCCCATCAGGGCGTGGACCTCGCCGGGGCGGACCACGAGGTCGATGCCGGTGAGGATGTCGACCGCGCCCTCGACGCCCGCCGGACGGGCCCGCAGGCCCTCGATCTCGAAGAGCGGGGTCAGGGGGCCGTCGGGCGCCACGTCGGAGGACATGGTCGCCAGTGTATTAGCACTATGGCGATAGTGGAAAAGAGCCTCAGACGGCCGGGGTGGACTCGTCGGCGGGCGCAGTGCCCTCCTTGACGCCGTCCTTGAACTCCTTCTGCGCCTTGCCCAGCGATCGGGCCAGCTCGGGCACCTTCTTGCTGCCGAACATGAGCAGCACGACGGCCAGGACGATGAGCATCTCGGGTCCACCAAGGTTCATGACCGGTCTACGGACCCCCCGGGCCCGGCGGATGGCGCGGCGTCGCGCAGGTCCTCCTTCCAGGTGCGGAACCGCTCGTGGGCGGTGCCGGAGGGACCCACGCCGTGCCCGGTGCCATCGGGCCGCAGGGTGAAGGTCCAGGCGTCGTCGAGGTCGTCGGCGCGAGCGGCCCAGTAGCGGGCGTCGGCCTTGGTCGCCGGCCCGGCCCGCCACAGCAGCCACGGGCCGATGCGGCGCTTGTAGGACGCCACGGGCCCGCCGGGGAGGTCCTCGCCGAGGCGCAGGAGCGGCTCGGGCGCCTCCTGCCACGCGGTGGCCGGGATGGCACGGTCGCGCAGCGGCGTGGCGGGGAGGTCGGCGGTGTGGACCGGCGTGTGGTCGTCGGGTCGCTGGTGGTACGGCAGGGCGTCGGCCACCGTCACCAGCCCCGGTCGATCCACTCCTGGAGGTGCGGGCGCTCGGCCCCGATGGTGGTGCGGTCGCCGTGGCCCGGCAGGACGATGGTCTCGGCCGGGAGGGTGAAGAGCTTGCGGTCCACCGACTCGATGATGGTGGGGAAGTCCCCGCCCTCGAAGCTGGTGTTGCCGGGCCCGCCCGGGAAGAGGGTGTCGCCGCTGAAGAGGATCGGGTGGCCGTCGAGCCGGAAGCACATGGAGCCGGGCGTGTGCCCGGGCGTGTGGATGGTGTGGAGGCGGAGCCGGCCGACCTCGACCACCGAGTCGTCCTCGATCACCTCGTCGTACGACGGAAGCATGGCGGCGTCCTGGGCGGTGACGCCCACGGAGTAGCCGGCGTCGCGCAGCTGGGGCACGGCCTGGATGTGGTCCCAGTGGCCGTGGGTCTCGAGCACACGGCGCACGCCGAGGCGCTGGCACAGCTCGAGGAGCCGCTCGTGCTCGTTGGCGGCGTCGAGCAGCACGGCGTCGCCGGTCTCGGTGCAGCGCAGCACGAGCACGTTGTTGTCGACGGGGCCCACCACCACCTGGTGGATCTCCACCCCTGTGGCGTCCCAGATCAGCGTGTCAGCGTCGGCCATGCCGTCGAGCGTACGCCCCTGCCCCCCGATGTTCTTGCGGCGCTGGATCACGAAGACCGTGGCTGGGCGCCGCAGGAACGCGGGGGTTCGGCGGCGGTCGCGGCGGCGTCGGCGGCGGCGGGGGATCAGGGGTCGATGGGGCTGACGACCTCGAAGCCGAGGGCGGCGGCGGCCGCGATCTGCTGGCGCTCAAGGGTCAGGTAGCGCACCGGCGGCGGCAGGCGGTCGGCGGCAGCCAGGTGGAGGGCGTCGACGATGCGCACCCCGTAGGCGGCGCCGATCTCCACCGCCCGGGCCATGCCCCGGTCGTCGAGGGGCACCACCCAGAAGGCCTCCCACTCGTCGCGCAGCGCCCGCCAGAGCTCGCGCTGCTGCCGCGAGGTCACCGACGCCCGGTGCAGCGCCACCTGCGCCTCGGTGCGGGCCAGCGCCGACGCGCACCAGGCGTCGTCGCCGGCCATGGCCTCCAGCACCATCGGCCGGTGCCGGTTGTGCAGGTACCGGCGCACCAGCGCCGAGGTGTCGACGTACAGCGTCACGTGCCGCGGACCTCGTCGAGCACGCGATCGAGGCGGACGTCGACGGCGGCGTCGAGGGCATCGGGCGCCCCGGGGCGATCGGGGCGACGGGGCGGCTCGAGCAGCCCGGCCGCGGCCAGCTCGGCCAGCGTCGGGGCGCCGGCGACCTCGAGGGGCCCGAGCTGGGCGACGGGACGCCCGTCGATGGTGATCACCACCCGCTCGCCGGCACCCGCCTGGCGCAGCGCGGCCGCCAGGTTGGCCCGCAGCTCTCGGGTGCCGATCTGCTCCACGACACAAGTGTACGCACGCGTACACGTCGGCGGTGGCGCACGCTCGGCGCACCCGGTAGACCAGCACCTCGTCACACCGACATCGATCCCGAGGGGACCCCATGAACTTCGCCTTCTCCGAGGAGCAGGAAGAGCTCCGCCGCATCACCCGCCAGTTCCTCGAGAGCAAGTCGCCCGAGGCCGAGGTCCGGCGCCTGATGGACACCGACGAGGGCTACGACGAGAAGGTCTGGGGCCAGATGGCCAACGAGCTCGGCCTCCAGAGCCTCATCATCCCCGAGGAGTTCGGCGGCCAGGGCTTCTCCTTCGTGGAGCTCACCGTGGTGCTCGAGGAGATGGGCCGCGCCCTGCTGTGCGCCCCCTACTTCTCCTCCTGCGTGCTCGCCACCAGCGCCCTGCTCCACGCCGGCGACGACGCCGCCAAGGGCGCCCACCTCCCCGGCATCGCCTCCGGCGAGACGATCGCCACCCTCGCCTTCACCGAGCCCAACGGCAAGTGGGACGAGAGCGGCATCGAGGCCACCGCCACCAAGGACGGCGACGCCTACAAGATCTCGGGCACGAAGATGTTCGTGCTCGACGGCGCCCAGGCCAACCTCCTCATCGTCGCCGCCAAGACCGATGCCGGCGTGTCGCTCTTCGCCGTCGACCCGGCCGGCTCGGGCGTGACCCGCACCAACCTGGCCACCATGGACCAGACCCGCAAGCAGGCGAAGGTCGAGCTCGACGGTGCCGCCGGCACCCTCATCGGCACCGACGGCGCCGGCTGGACCACCCTCGAGCGGGTGCTCGACCTCGCCGCCGTGGCGCTGGCCGCCGAGCAGGTGGGCGGCGCCCAGAAGGTGCTCGAGACCGCCGTGCAGTACGCCAAGGACCGCGTGCAGTTCGGCCGCCCCATCGGGTCCTTCCAGGCCATCAAGCACAAGTGCGCCGACATGCTCCTCGAGGTCGAGTCGGCCAAGAGCGCGGCGTACTACGCCGCCTGGTGCGCCGCCGAGCTCAACGACGAGCTGCCGTCGGTGGCCAGCCTGGCCAAGGCCTACTGCTCCGAGGCGTACTTCCACGCCGCCGCCGAGAACATCCAGATCCACGGTGGCATCGGCTTCACCTGGGAGCACCCGGCCCACCTGTACTTCAAGCGGGCCAAGAGCTCCGAGCTGCTGCTCGGCGACCCCACCTACCACCGCGAGCTCCTCGCCCAGCGGATCGGCATCTGATCTTCGATCCCGGCTGAACTGCGCCGGGATCGAGCTCGTTCGTGCGGCCTTCGGCCGCGCTGAGGGCTCGTGCGGGTGGCACAGCAAGCTGCGCCACCCGCAGGTGGGGGGCTCCGGCGGAGCCTCTGCCCCCCACGCCCCCCGCCGGCGCGCCCAGCAGGTTCTCTCCTGCTGGGCTGCGTCGTCGCGCCCTTGACCTTGGTCTGGCCCGCCGGCGCTCCAGCTCGGCTCATCCGGCTGGGTTGCGTCGTCGCGCCCTTGACCTGGGCTCTGTTGCTGGTCAGGCGGGGCGCTCGCTTAGCCTCGGGGGGTGACCTGGATCTTCGTCGTCGTCGGTGCGCTCTTGGTGTTCGCCATCGCGGCGGGGTTCGTGGGGTCCGAGGCGTTCCGGTTGGGCCACGAGACGCCGTCGGCCATCTTCGACCTCGACGAGGCGGTGGAGGTGGTGGGGGACCTGCTGCCCGATGCCGTGCAGGCCCGCCTCACCTACGACGAGGTCCGGCAGATGATCGTGGCCACGCTCGGGCACCTCGAGGCGAAGGGCCTGGCCGCACCGCCGGGGCGCGACCAGCGGGTGATCGGCGAGCGGGCCGAGGTGGTCGTCGACGACGACGACGCCGTGGCGGTGGTGCTGGCGGCGGTGGAGCGCGAGTCGCTCGAGATCGACGACGCCGACGCCTTCGAGATCGTCCGTGGCCTGCTGGCCTACCTCGGCCAGATCGGCGCCCTGGGCCCGCAGGCCTGAGCGGAAAAGGTGCGCGCGCGAACGGCGCCCGACATGGTTCACTGGTGCCACCAGAGAAGGGAGGTGGTCCACGAGATGAACGACTGTTGTTGTGGGACCCTGGAGGTGGCTGGCCGCTAGCGCGGCTTGCTGGACCAGCTGGCGAAGTCCCGCCAGCCACCGCCGGAGCGTGGTCGGGGAGTGGTCCCTCCCATCGCATCGTGTCGATCCGTCGCACGGAGCGGGCACGCTCTGGTCATCACCAGTGATCAACGGAGACGGGGATCGTGTCGGCGCCGCCGATGCGGTCCCCGTCCCGCGTCCACCACTACGTTCTCGGGCATGGAACGTCCCGTCCGCTTCGAGCACACCCGCTGGCTCGGCGACAAGCGCACCCAGGTCGTCTACGACCTCGACACCTTCGAGGACGAGGCGGTCATCGAGGAGCTCATGGCCGCCGAGACCTACCTCTGCTTCGGCCCCGACACCCTGGCTGAGGCCCGCAACCGCGGCTACCGCCTCGCCAAGGGCCACCCGGCCACCGCCGGCTCCGAGTAGCCCGCCCCCGCCGTGGAGCACCGCTTCCCGTCCGGCGGCCACCTCCTCGCGGCCCACCTGGCCCGGCCCCCGATGCGGGCCGACGTCACCCGCGTGCCGGCCGTGGTGCTCGCCCACGGCTACCCGAGCGACGTCACGGCGGCGACGGCCGCGGCCTCCGCCCTGCCCGAGCTGGCCGACCGCATCGCCGGCGAGATGGGGTGGATCGCCATGGCCCTCGCCTTCCGGGGCTGCAGCGGCTCGGAGGGGTCCTTCTCCCTGCGGGGCTGGCTCGACGACCTCCTGGCCGCGGTCGCCCACCTGGAGGAGCGGGAGCGGGTGAGCGGCGTGTGGCTGGTGGGCTTCGGCACCGGCGGCGCCCTGGCCATCTGCGCGGCGGCCGAGCGGCCGTCGGTGCGCGGCGTGGCGACGCTGGGCGCGCCGGCCGACTTCGACGACTGGGCGACCCACCCGAGGCGCCTCCTCGAGCACGCGCGCGACGTCGGGATGATCCCCGACCCGCGGTTCCCGCCCGACGTCGACGCCTGGTCGCGCCAGCTGAAGGACCTGCGGGCCGTGGCCCATGCCCCGCGCCTGGCGCCGCGGCCGCTGCTGGTCGTCCACGGCAGCGACGACGACCTGGTTCCGGTGTTCGACGCTCGGGTGCTGGTCGACGCCCACGGCAGCGGCGAGCTGCGGATCATGAACGGCGCCGGCCACCGACTCCGCCACGACCCCCGGGCCGTGGCGGTCCTGCTCGGGTGGCTGGGGCGTCAGGCCAACCGGGTGCCGGCTCCGTCGGCCTGATCGTCCCGGTCGGCCGGACCGGCCTCGCCACCAGGTCCACCGGCAGCCGGCGTCGCGGCGGTGGGAGCCGCCCCGACACCCCCGCCGTCGGCGTCGCCGTCGGCGTCGTGATCGACGTCGCGGTCGCCGGCGTCGGCATCGTCGGGCGCGGTGGCGTCGCCGGCGTGGCGGTCGAAGCGCCGCACCACCCGATCGGCCACCTCGGCCGGGAGGAAGGCCAGGTAGGCCAGCCAGATGGCGATGCTGAAGAAGCCGATGTCGAGGGTGAGGTCGATGCCGAGGTGGAAGAGGGCCCCGGCGGCCAGGACCCAGAGCCGCCGCCGGCGGTCCCACACCAGGAACAGGAACGACGCCTCGAACGCCAGCGCGCCCCAGGTCACGAGGTTGAGCAGCACGCTCTGCTCGAAGAGCCACTCGGGGGCGGCGAAGCGCTCGAGGTCCTCGATGCGGAGCGCGAAGGCCAGCGCGGTGCCCTCGTGCCAGGTGTCGCCGCGGAGCTTGGCCCAGGCCGACAAGGCGTAGCCCAGCGCCAGCTCGAGCTGGAGCAGCCGCATGGCGAACGGGGCGCGGAGGGTGTCGAGCGCCTGGCCGCGGCGCCGGGCCCGGGAGGCGTCGAACGACCACAGCACCCCGACCGGGGCCAGCGCCACGGCGATGCCGACCTGGCGCAGCAGCAGGTCGCCGGAGTTGAAGATGGTCGAGTTCGTGCGCTGCAGGGAGATCAGGCACAGCACGGCCACGATCGAGCTGAGGCGGGTGCGGAACCCGACCATGGTGGTGAGCGAGGTGACGACCAGGAGCAGGCAGGCCGCCAGCGGCGCGTGCACCCAGCTGATGTGGTCGAGCAGGTTCCAGGAGCCCGCCGGGAGCGAGCGCTCGTAGCGGAGCGCCCCCTCAGTGAGGAACGGGTCGATGTCGGGGAGCAGCGTGAGGGCCCAGATGGCCATCACCGCTCCCCAGCCGATGCGCACCAGCACCATGGGGGCGACGCTCTGCGGCTCGAACAGGAACCGCTCCCACGGCGAGCGCGGCGGCTCGACGGTGGGCGCCGGGGCGGTGTCGCTCACGTCCCCGCCTCGTCCAGCTCGAGGGTGAAGTAGGTGAACGACTCCCAGGGCGGCTGCGGGCCCACCAGCACGTTCTTGTGGAACCGCCGGATCAGCTCCACCCGGACCACCGGGCTCTCCCGGTCGTCGTAGAGGGTCGCGATCCAGCGGGCGGTGGGCGCCCACAGGCCCTTCTGGTCGTCGGAGCGGGCCCGCTCCAGCCACTTGCGCCAGCGGTAGTAGCGCAGGTTGGGTCCGAGGTTGGACCCCTCCGGGAGCTCCCAGAGGGCGGTCGTGCCGTCGGCGAAGGTGACCCTCGCCTCGATGTCGAGGCTGCTCGAGCGGGGGTTGGGGGCGAACACGCCCCACGCCTGCTCCGCGGCGACGACCCGGATGATCTGCTGGGCGGGGCGGCTCACGGACTGGTGCACCGCCGAGCCGGCCGGGAGGTGGGTGGCCACCTCCATGAGCAGCACGACCACGATGACGATGCTGATGAGCACCTGGGCCACCGGGGACCGCTCGATCCGCTGCGAGAGCGGCGGCTGCGTCATCCGTCCTTGCCCTTGCCCTTCGCCTTCATCATCTTCTTGAACGCCCGCACCTCGAGCAGCGCCTCGGGCGAGTCGACGTCGGCGATCGAGCGGTGGGTGGCGTCGGAGAACGGTGCCGCCGGCTCCTCCCAGCCCTCGGGCCGGACGCCGAACCGCTTGGCCAGCAGCGCCATGAAGATCTTGGCCTTCTCGCCGCCGAAGCCGGGCAGCGCCCGCAGCCGGGCGAGCAGCTCGGTGCCGGTGGCCACGCCCTCCCACACCGCCTCGGCCCGGCCGCCGTGCTCGTCGACCAGGTGCTGGCAGAGCTGCTGGGTGCGCTTGGCCATCGACCCGGGGTAGCGGTGCAGCGCCGGCGGGCCCTTGAACATCGCCTCGAGCTCCTCGAGCGGGAGCGATGCGATGGTGGCGGCGTCGAGCCGGCCGCCGAGGCGCTCCTTGAGCTTGGCGGGAGAGGCGAAGGCCCACTCCATCGGGACCTGCTGGTCGAGCAGCATGCCGATGAGCCGGGCGAGGGGGTCGTCGACCAGGAGCTGGTCGGCCGACGGATCGCCGGTGATGGGCATCTTCGGCTTCGGCTGGCGAGGCATCGGCGTCACCCTACCGATCGGCCCACCGCCGCTCGGGGCGGTGGGCCACCACGCAGCAGCAGGTCCGGCGCCGAGGCGGCGCCGGACCTGCGCGGCGGGGGCCGATCAGGTCCCGATCACGCCTCCGTCGACCTTGCGGATGACGACCGTGGCAGGGCGGGGGCGCCCCGACGCGGCGAAGTCGGGCCAGTTGCTCACCGTGCGGGGGTTGGTCGGGCTCGGGGCGCCGAACTGCTCGTTCCAGTGCGTCGTCGACTCACCCGGGTGCTGCACGTTCACGAACATGGTCCGCTGGTCGGGGGTCGTGATCACCCCCGTGATCTCGCAGCCGCGCGGCCCGGTGAGGAAGCGTCGCACCTCCTTGGTCGTGGGATCGGCCGCCAGCATCTGGTTGTTGCCGATGCGGTCGTAGCCGGCGGCCGCCCGGTTCTGCGACCCGTTGGAGATGTCGGTCTGCACCCACACCCGCCCGTCGGGATCCACCCAGACGCCGTCCGGAGAACCGAAGAGCGGCTGGTCGGCCGGCACGTTCGGGCCGGCGGCGGGGTAGGCCGGATCACCGGCGAAGAGGAACACGTCCCAGGTGAACCGAGTGGGGTTCGTGACGCTGGGCCCGGACTCCCGGAAGCGCACCACGTGGCCGTACGGGTTGGGGTCCCGGTCCGAGTTCACCGCCGACGGGTTGCCGGTGCCGTTGGTGAAGGTCACGTAGACGTCGCCGCTGCGCTCGTTGCCCCAGACCCACTCGGGACGGTGGCAGCGCGTGGCGCCCAGCGCATCGGCGGCCATGCGCGTCCGGATGAGCACGTCGGCCTGGTCGACGAACCCGTTGGCCGAGGTCAGGGGACCCGTGCCGTGCACGAGGGGGAGCCAGGTGCCCGATCCGTTCGCATCGAACCGAGCGACGTAGAGGGTGCCGTGGTCGAGCGGGCTGCGGCCCTGCGCCCGGTGCTGCCGCCAGGGCCGGTCGCCGACGAACTTGTACACGTAGTCACCGTTCTCGTCGTCGCCCGAGTACACCACGACGCGCCCCTGCGCCTCGGTGACGAAGGCGCCCTCGTGCTTGATGCGACCGAGCGCCGTGCGCTTCACCGGGGTGGAGCCCGGGTCGAAGGGATCGATCTCGACCATCCACCCGAACCGGTTGAGCTCGTTGGGGTTGACCGCCACATCGAAGCGTGGGTCGGCGCGGTGCCACGTGTAGCCGAAGCCCGTGGCGCTCACGCCGTAGCGGAGCTGGAGCGGGGTGCGACCGGCGTTCCAGCCGGGCTGGTCGGTGCCGAAGTAGCCGTTCCAGTTCTCCTCGGCCGCCAGGTACGTGCCCCAGGGGGTGACGCCGTGGCCGCAGTTGTTGAGCGTGCCCTGGGGCGGGTTGTTCGACTGCAGGAGCGGGTGGGCGAGCGGCACGGGCCCGCTGAACGCCATCGGGGTGGTCCCGGTGATGCGGCGGTTGTAGCGGGACCCGACGACGTGGCTCCACGAGCCGTCGGGCTGCTGGACGACCTCCACCACGGTGACGCCGTGGCCCGCCAGCGCCTTGGCGACCTTCTGGGCGCCGGCGGCATCCGGGGTGATGGCGCTGCCCTGGGCAGCGGTGTAGATCTGGTTGGCGTCGGTGTACTCGTGGTTGAGCACCAGGAGGCCCCGGCGGTTGCCCGACGCCCCGCGCTGGAGCGGGAAGTAGTGCAGGCCGTCGTGGTTGAACCCGACCTGGCGCTCCTGGTCGGCCGCCGTGTTGGAGGCATCCTGGTTCCAGGCCACGCCGGGGACGAGCGGCGTGCCCCACGGGATCAGGACCTGTGCCGTGTAGCCCGGGGGCACCACGAAGCTGTCCGCCGTGCTCGGGGGGACCTCGGTGAACCCGAGCAGCCCGCGCCGGCCAGCGCCACCCTTCGGCGGCGCGGGGCGGGCCCCGGCGGGGTCGGCCAGGCCGGGCAGGCCACCGAAGAACGTGGTGGCGGCGAGCGCGAGCCCGCCGCCGAGCACGCCTCGTCGTGTCGTCCGGGCGTGGATGAGGTCGCCCAGGTGCGGGCTGTCGGTCGGGTTCGAGCCCAGGTCGTCGGTGTCGTGCACGCGTGCCTCCGTGTCGGGATGGTCGGATCGCCGCGAACGTACGGAGGGCACGTGACGGTCCTTCGACGGCAGGGTGGCGCGCCGGCCAACGCTCGCCGTCGAGCAGGTGCGGGCTGGGCTCCTCCGGCGCTGGGTACCGTGCAGCGGTGCTTCGTCGACCCTCCTCACGCCTCGCGCTCATGGCGGCGGCCAGCGCCGTCGCTGGTCCGCTGCTCTTCCGCGCTCGGCGCCACCGCCGTGGACCCGCGGAGGTGCGGGAGGTGCGCCGCCTCGACCTGACGCCCAACCCCACCGGGGCCGGGATCGTGGTGGCGGTGAACCCCGGAGCGGGCTCCTCGGGCGAGGAGCTGGCCGCCGAGCTGCGCTCGCTGCTGCCCGAGGCGGAGATCGTGGAGCTCGACGACCCCGCCGACCTGGAGTCGGTCCTGGGGGCTGCCGCCGCCCGCGACGACATCGTGGCCATCGGTGCCGCTGGGGGCGACGGCACCATCAACTGGACGTCGTCGATCGCCGCCGAGCACGACCTGCCCGTGGTGGCCATCCCGGGCGGGACGCTCAACCACCTGGCTCGGGACCTCGGCCTGGCGTCGGCGAAGGACACGGCGGCGGCGGTGGCGGCGGGGGCCGCGGTGGCGGTCGACCTCCCGCGCATCGACGGCCGCCCGTTCCTGAACACGGCGTCGTTCGGCTCCTACGCCGAGCTGGTGGATGCCCGTGAGGCGCTGGAGGACCGGATCGGCAAGTGGCCCGCCATGGCGGTCGCCGCCGTGCGGGTGCTCCGCCACGGGACCCATCGACGTGGTGCTCGACGGCGAGGCGATGTCGCTGTGGATGATCTTCATCGGGAACTGCCGCTACCTCCCCGACGGCTTCGCCCCGTCTCGCCGGGTGCGGCTCGACGACGGGCTGCTCGACCTCCGCCTCATCGACGCCGGGCACCCGTGGTGCCGCACGAGGCTGATCGCCGGGCTCGTCACCGGCCGCCTCGGGCGCAGCCCCGTCTACCGCCAGTGGGCAGCGTCGTCGATGACGGTCGAGTCGGCCGACGGCCCGCTCCGGCTGGCCGTCGACGGTGAGACCTTCGACGGCGGCCAGCACGTCGAGGTGCGCAAGGCGGGCGAGCGGATCGTCCTCTACAGCGACGAGATCTGATCGTCGACGGGGCTCAGGGGAGCAGGCGGGGGTCGGCCGCCTCGGGCTCCAGGCCGTAGCGGGCGATGGCGTCGCTGACGGCCTCGGGCTTGACCTCGCCGGTGGTGGCCAGGGCGGCGAGGACGGCGACGACGATGTGGGGCGCGTCGACCTCGAAGTGCCCGCGCAGGGCCTCGCGGGTGTCGCTGCGGCCGAAGCCGTCGGTGCCGAGGGGCACGAATCGCCGGCCGTCGGGGATCCAGCGACCGATCTGGTCGGGGATGGCCTTCATGAAGTCGGTGACGGCGATCACGGGGCCCTCGCCGGCGAGGAGCTCGGTGACCCGTGGGGTGCGCGGGGTCTCGTGGGGGTGGAGGCGGTTCCACCGCTCGGTGCTGAGCGCCTGCTCGCGGAGGCGCTTGTAGCTGGTGGCGGAGAAGAGGTCGGTGGCGACGTCGTGGTGCTCGGCGAGGAGGCGCTGGGCCTCGCGTGCGGCGAGGTTGGCGGTGCCGGAGAACAGGAGGGTGGCCTTCTGGGTCGGTCCGCTCGGGGCGTCGTCCCACCGGTAGAGGCCCTCGATGACGCCCTGCGCAGCGTCCTCCGGCATGGCCGGCATGGTGTGGTTCTCGTTGTAGAGCGTCAGGTAGTAGATCGTGTCCTCGTTCTCGAGCCACATCCGGCGCAGGCCGTGGCGCACGATCGTGGCGACCTCGTAGGCGAAGGCGGGGTCGTAGGCCTCGATGGCGGGGTTGACCGACGCCAGCAGGAGGCTGTGGCCGTCCTGGTGCTGGAGGCCCTCGCCGAGCAGCGTGGTGCGCCCGGCGGTGGCGCCGAGGAGGAACCCTCGGGCGCGGGCGTCGGTGGCCTGCCAGATGAGGTCGCCGACCCGCTGGAACCCGAACATGGAGTAGAAGGTGAAGAAGGGGACCATGGGCACGCCGTGGGTGGCGTAGCTGGTGCCCGCGGCGATGAAGCTGGCCATCGAGCCGGCCTCGGTGATGCCCTCCTCGAGGATCTGGCCCTGCTGGGACTCCTTGTAGGACAGCAGCAGGGCGTGGTCGACGGGCTCGTAGCGCTGGCCCTGGCTGGCGTAGATGCCGAACTCCTTGAACAGGGCGTCCATGCCGAACGTGCGGGCCTCGTCAGGGATGATCGGCACCACGCGAGGACCGAACTTCGGGTCGCGGCACAGGTTGCGCAGCAGCCGGGTGAAGGCCGTGGTGGTGGAGGCGGCCTGCTTGCCGGAGCCGGCCAGCACCTCGTCGAAGGCCTCCTCGGCGGGCAGCTCCAGCTTCCGCTTGGTCTTGGTGACGCGGCGGGGGAGCGAGCCGTCGAGGGCGGTGCGGCGGTCGAGCATGTACTGCCGGATCTCGGAGCCCTCGGGGAGGGTGATGTAGGGCGGCTCGCGATCGTCGGCCAGCGCCTCGGCCGGCACCTCCTCCTGGAGGTGGAGGCGCTCGCGCATGGCGAGCAGCTGGTCGGTGGTCATCTTCTTGATCTGGTGGGTGGCGTTGCGGCCCTCGACATCGGGCCCGAGGGTCCACCCCTTGATGGTCTTGGCCAGGATCACCGTCGGCGCGCCGGGCTGCTCGGTGGCGGCCTTGTAGGCGGCGTAGAGCTTGCGGTAGTCGTGGCCGCCGCGCGGGAGGTTGCGGATCTCGTCGTCGCTGAGGTGCTCGACGAGCTTCCGCAGCCGCGGGTCGGGCCCGAAGAAGTGCTCGCGGGCATAGGCGCCCGACTCCACCGCGTAGCGCTGGAACTCGCCGTCGACGGTGTCGTTCATCTTGTTGAGGAGCACGCCGTCGACGTCGCGCAGCAGCAGCTCGTCCCACTTGCCGCCCCACACCACCTTGATCACGTTCCAGCCGGCCCCGCGGAACACGGCCTCCAGCTCCTGGATGATCTTGCCGTTGCCGCGCACCGGCCCGTCGAGGCGCTGCAGGTTGCAGTTGACCACCCACGTGAGGTTGTCGAGCCCCTCGCGCGCCGCCAGGGAGATCGAGCCGAGGGTCTCGGGCTCGTCGCACTCGCCGTCGCCGATGAAGCACCACACCCGGCTCTTCGAGGTGTCCTCCAGCTGCCGGTTGTGGAGGTACTTGTTGAACCGTGCCTGGTAGATCGAGCTCAGCGGCCCGAGCCCCATCGACACCGTGGGGTACTCCCAGAAGTCCGGCATCAGCCGCGGGTGCGGGTAGCTCGACAGGCCCCCGCCGCCCACCTCGCGGCGGAAGTGGTCGAGCTGGTCCTCGGTGAGCCGGCCCTCCAGGAACGCGCGGGCGTAGATGCCGGGCGCAGCGTGGCCCTGGAAGTACACGTGGTCGCCGGCCAGGCCGTCGTCCTTGCCCCGGAAGAAGTGGTTGAAGCCGACCTCGTAGAGCGCGGCCGAGGAGGCGAAGGTGGCGAGGTGCCCGCCGATGCCGTCGGCTGCCTTGTTGGCCTTCACCACCATCACCGCGGCGTTCCAGCGGATGAACGCCCGGATGCGGCGCTCGATGTCCTCGTCGCCGGGGAAGAACGGCTCCTGCTCCGCCGGGATCGTGTTGACGTACGGCGTCGACACCGTGGCCGGCGTGCCCACCTGCAGCTCCCGGGCGCGCACCAGCAGCTTCGAGAGCAGGAAGCGGGCCCGCACCTTGCCGTGACCGTCGACCACCGCATCGAGGGAATCGAGCCACTCCTGCGTCTCGCCCGGATCGGTGTCGGGGAGCTGGTGGACGTAGCCGTCGATGATCATGCCGTCCATCATCTCGCCTCCGGCGCTCGGATGCGCCACGATCCGGCCGTGACTTCATCCGATGGCAACGTGACGCTCGCCTACACCGACGGGGCGTGCTCGGGGAACCCGGGCCCGGGCGGTTGGGCGTGGGCGGTGCCGGGGGGCCGCTTCGCATCGGGGGCCGAGGCCGACTCCACCAACCAGCGCATGGAGCTCACGGCGGCGCACGAGGCGGTGCGGGCCATCGAGGGGCGCCTGGAGGTCGTCAGCGACTCCACCTACGTCGTCAACTGCTTCCGCGACCGCTGGTACGAGGGCTGGCACCGGCGGGGCTGGAAGAACTCCAAGAAGGAGCCGGTGGCCAACCGGGACCTGTGGGAGCCGTTCATCGACCTCGTGCTGGCGCGCGGCGACGTCACGTTCCGCTGGGTGAAGGGCCACAGCGACGACCCGATGAACGACCTCGTCGACCGCCTGGCGGTGGAGGCGGCCACCACCCAGGTGGGCCGCACCGGGACCGGCGAGCCGGAGGACCTGGGGCCACCTGACGAGGTCGTGGTCCGGGCCGGTGGGCGCGACCGGCGGCTGCCGTCCGGCCGCCTCGTGCTGGTGGCGGGCCATCGCCCGGGTGAGCTCGGCGGCTACAGCGACAACCCGGTGGCCGACGGCGTGCGCGCCCGGCTGGAGGAGCTCCTCGACGGCCTCGTCGAGGTGGACGGGGCGCTGCACGTCGTGAGCGGGCTGCGCCTCGGCGCCGAGCAGCTGGGCGCCGAGGCGGCGCTCGCGCGCGGGATCCCCCTGGTGGCGGTGCTGCCCTACCCGGAGCCCGACTCGCCCTGGCCGCCCGAGGCCCGCCGGCGGTTCGCCGAGACCGTCGCCGGGGCCGAGCGAGCCATCACCCTCGACCGCAAGGTCCCCACCTCGAAGCAGGGCGCGGGCATCGCGCTCGGCAAGCGCGACGACTGGCTCGCCCGGCAGGTCGATGCCGCGGTGGTGGTGTGGGACCACGAGGACACCGCCGTGGGCCGCCTGGTCAAGGTGCTGGAGGACCACCTCGGCCCCGAGCAGGTGCTGCTGCTGCACCCCTGAGGTCGGTCAGCGGCCGCGCCGGACCTGCAGCTCCTGGTAGGCGGCGTTGATGACGCGGATGCGCTCCTCGCCGGCCTCCTGCTCCTCGGGCGAGAGCCCGAAGAGCCGGTCGGGGTGGTGCACCCGGGCCTGGTGGCGGTGGGCGGCCACGATCTCCTCCCACGTCGCCGAGGGGTCGACCTGCAGCACCTTGTAGGGGTCCGCGTCGTCGATGGCCTGCTGCGCGGCTGCGGCGGCGTCCGCCTGCTCCTCTTCAGTCGGCTCGGCGAACCCGAAGCTCACCCGCCAGTCGTCGCCGAAGTGCTCGGCCAGGATGTCGCGCCGCTCCTCCACCGGCTCGGTCGGGCGGGGCTCCCGCGGGGTCCACACCTCCTCGACCTCGCGCTGCGCCCACCAGGCGTGCTCCTGGTCGTCGAGCCGGGCCCGGTCGCCGTCGCTGGACGCCGCCGAGGGGTCCGATCGACGACGGCGCCACCGGGACCAGAAGCGCGCCATCCCGGCATGTTCGCGCAGTGACGGTAGGTTCCACGCGATGCGGGTCGGCGCCGACACCGGGGGCACCTTCACCGATGTCGTCACCGACGACGGCCGCGTGACCAAGGTCCTCTCCACGCCCGACGACCCCGGCGCCGCCGTCCGCGCCGGCGTGGCCGAGCTGGTCGGACCGGCGCCGCCCACCCACCTCGCCCACGGCACCACGGTGGCCACCAACGCCGTCCTCGAGGGCACCGTGGCCGCGGTGGCGCTGGTCACGACGAGCGGCCTGGCCGACGTGATCGAGATCGCCCGCCAGGACCGCCCCTCGCTCTACGACGCCCGCGTCGTGCGGCCGACGCCGCTGGTGCCGCGGTCGTGGCGCCTCGAGGTGGGCGGTCGGCTGGCCCCCGACGGCTCGGAGCTCGAGCCCCTCGACGATGCCGGCATCCCCGCCATCCCCGCCGAGGCGGAGGCGGTGGCGGTGTGCCTGCTCCACGCCGACCTCGAGCCGGCCCACGAGCAGCAGGTGGCCGCGGTGCTGCGCCACCGCGGCCTCGACGTGAGCTGCTCCCACGAGGTGTCCCCCGAGGTCCGAGAGGTCGAGCGCACGGTCACCACCGTGCTGAACGCCTCGCTGCGGCCGCGCTGCCGGACCTACCTCCACGGGATCGAGGCGACGGCCGACGAGGTGGAGGTGATGACGTCGGCGGGCGGCCTCGTGCCGGTGCGCGACGCCGCCGAGCTGCCCGCCGCCCTGCTGCTGTCGGGGCCGGCCGGCGGCGTGCAGGCCGGGGCGGCGGCCGCGGCGGCCAACGGCTTCCCCGACGCCATCACCTTCGACATGGGGGGCACCAGCACCGACGTGTGCCTCGTGCTGGGCGGGGCGCCCGCGCCCGCCAGCCAGCGCTCGGTGGGTGGGCACCCTGTGCGGTTCCCGTCGCTCGACATCCACACCATCGGGGCCGGTGGCGGTTCCCTGGCCGGTCTCGATCCTGGCGGCGCTCTGGTGGTCGGCCCCCGGAGCGCCGGCGCCCGCCCCGGGCCCGCCTGCTACGGGTTCGGGGGCACGGAGCCGACCGTGACCGACGCCGACCTCGTGGCCGGGCGCATCCCCGCCGGCTCCACCTTCGGCGGCCTGTCGCTCGACCGGGAGGCGGCGGCCGCCGCGCTGGAGCGGGCCGGCGTCGGGGCGGAGGGCGTGATCGAGGTGGTCGACGCCGCCATGGAGCGGGCGCTGCGGGCGGTGTCGGTGGAGCGCGGCATCGACCCGCGCGCCCTGGCGCTGGTGGCCTTCGGCGGGGCGGGACCGCTGCACGCCTGCGCCCTCGCCGAGGCCCTCGACATGGCGGCCGTGGTCGTGCCGGCCCGGGCCGGGGTGCTGTCGGCGGTCGGCCTCCTCACCTCGCCCCGCCAGCGCGACCTCGTGCGCTCGTGGCCGTCGCCGGCCGACCACGCCGGCCTCCCGGCGGCCCTGGCGGAGATCGCCACCCGCGCGGCGGCGCTGGTGGGGGCGGGCGCGACGACGGCCACCTCGCTCGACTGCCGCTACGCGGGGCAGAGCCACGAGATCACGGTGCCCGCCGTCGACGCCTTCCACGAGGCGCACCGCCAGCGCAACGGGTTCGCTCGCCTCGACGCCCCGGTGGAGGTCGTGGCGCTGCGGGCCCGGGCCACCCGTCCGCCGGCTCGGACCCTGGCCGACCTGCCGGCGCCCGTGCGGAGGTCGGCCACGGGGCCCATTGCGCTGGCCGAGCCCGACTGCACGATCTGGGTGCCGGCCGGGTGGCACGCCTCGCCGGGCGCCGCCGGTGCCCTGGTGCTGCGCCGGGAGGCGCCGTGAGCCTGGACCCGGCCGGCCTGCAGGTGCTGGTCTCGCGGCTGGGCGGCGTGGCCGACGAGGTGGGCGCCGTGCTGCGCCGGGCCGCCTCCAGCCCGAACATCAAGGAGCGGGCCGACTGCTCGGCAGCCGTCTTCACCGCCAGCGGCGACCTGCTGGCGCAGGCCGAGCACATCCCCGTGCACCTCGGCTCGATGCCGGCGTCGGTGCGGGCTGCCATCGACGCCTACGACGACCTCGGTCCCGGCGACCACGTGGTGGTCAACGACCCCTTCGCGGGCGGCACCCACCTCAACGACATCACGGTGGTCACGCCGGCGTTCGCCGACACTCGCCTGGTGGGGTGGGTCGCCAACCGGGCCCACCACGCCGATGTGGGCGGCGCCGCACCGGGGTCGATCCCCGCCGACGCCACCGAGATCCAGCAGGAGGGGCTGCGCATCCCACCGACCCGCCACAGCCCGGAGCTGCGGCGCCTGATCCTGGCCGCCAGCCGCACGCCGGAGGAGCGAGCGGGCGACCTCGATGCCCAGATCGGTGCCAACGTCGTCGGCGTGGCCCGGCTCCTGGAGCTGGCCGATGCGCCGTTCGACGAGGTGGTCGCCTACGGCGAGCGCCGCATGCGAGCCGTCCTGGCGGCCCTGCCCGAGGGCACCTGGCGCTTCGTCGACCAGCTCGACTCCACCGGGTCGGCGCCAGCCCTGCAGCACCCGGCGCGGATCGAGGTGGCCGTGACCATCGGGACCGACGACATCACCTTCGACTTCACCGGCACCGACCCCCAGTCACCCGGCAACGTCAACGCCGTGGAGGCGGTCACGGTGTCGGCCGTGGCCTTCGCGCTGCGCTCGGCCGTCGACCCGACCATCCCCGCCAACGGCGGGTCGTTCCGCCCGGTCCGCGTCGTGGCTCCGTCCGGATCGCTGGTGGCGGCCCGGTTCCCCGCAGCCGTGGGCGCCGGCAACGTCGAGGTGAGCCAGCGCATCGCCGACGTGTGCCTCGGCGCGCTGGCCCAAGCGCTGCCGGACCGCGTCGGCGCTGCGGGCCAGGGGACCATGAACAACGTCCTCGTGGGTGGCGACGGGTGGGTGTACTACGAGACGGTCGGGGGCGGGGAGGGCGGGCAGCCGGGACGACCGGGCATGAGCGGCGTCCACACCGCCATGACCAACACGAAGAACACGCCGATCGAGGCGCTGGAGCGGGCCTTCCCGATGCGGGTCCTGCGCTACCGGCTGCGCACGGGGAGCGGCGGCACCGGCCGGTTCGCCGGCGGCGAGGGCATCGAGCGCGACCTCCTCGTGCTCGAGGACGTGACGGTGTCGCTCATCACCGAGCGCCGGACCTCGCGCCCGTGGGGCCTGGCCGGCGGTGGGCCGGGGGCGGTCGGGGAGAGCTGGCTGCTCCCCGCCGGCGACGAGGACCGGGCCGAGCGCCTGCCCGACAAGTGCACCCGCCGCCTGGCCGCCGGCGACGTCTTGCGCATGCGCACCCCCGGCGGTGGCGGCTGGGGCTGAGCCGGCTGGGCCTGCGCTCGCCGTCGAGGCCGCCGCCCGCCATGATGGGCGGGTCCGTCGACGGGGCGGGCACGGAGGGGAGCAGTCGATGGCGCACGAGCTGGTGGTCCGCGGGGGCACGATCGTGGACGGCACGGGAGCCGACCGGTTCACGGGCGACGTCGGGATCGACGACGGGGTGATCACCGCCGTCGGCGGATCGCTCGAGGGCGAGCGCACGATCGACGCCGACGGCGCCGTCGTGGCCCCGGGCTGGGTCGACGTCCACACGCACTACGACGGCCAGGCCACCTGGGACGACCAGCTCGACCCGTCGTTCAGCAACGGCGTCACCACGCTGGTGATGGGCAACTGCGGCGTGGGCTTCGCCCCGTGCCCGCCCGGTGAGCAGGCCACGCTCATCGAGCTGATGGAGGGCGTGGAGGACATCCCCGGCACCGCGCTGCACGAGGGCGTGCCGTGGGGCGCCTGGGAGAGCTTCCCGGAGTACCTCGACTTCCTGGCCTCGCGCTCCTACGCCATGGACATCGCGGCCCAGCTGGCCCACGGCTCGCTGCGCTTCCAGGTGATGCGCGAGCGGGGCGTGCGCAACGACGACGCCACCGCCGACGACATCGCCGAGATGCGCCGCCTGGTGGCGGAGGCCGCTGCCGCCGGGGCCGTGGGCTTCTCCACCTCCCGCACGATCTTCCACCGGTCGATCGGGGGCGACGCCGTGCCCGGCACCTACGCCACCGACGTGGAGCTCACCGAGCTCGTGCGGGGCATGGCCGACGGCGGGGGTGGCGTGTTCGAGGCCATCACCTCGTCGTCGATCGGCGACATGGCCATGCTCGGCGGGGAGCGGTTCGACCAGGACCACGAGCTGCGCCTCCTGGCCGACATCTCGCGCACCACGGGCCAGAGGATCACCTTCACCACCGTGCAGCACCGCGACGACCCGCAGGCCTGGCGGGCCGTGCTCGACGCCACCGTGGAGGCCAACGCCTCCGGGGCCCAGCTCTACCCGCAGGTCGCCTCCCGACCGATCGGCATCCTGGGCGGCCTCGCCGGCTACCACCCCTTCATGCGTCGGCCCGCCTACCTGGCGCTGGCCGACCTGCCGCTGGCCGACCAGGCCCGGGCGCTGCGCCAGCCCGAGGTGAAGGCCCGGGTGCTCGACGAGGCCGACGCCCCCGCCGACAACGCCGGATCGATGGAGATGTTCGCGGTGGTCATGCAGATGACCGCCGACACGCTGTTCCCGCTCGACGACGTCGTGGACTACGAGCCGGGCCCCGAGCGCACCTTCGGCGCGCTGGCGGCCCAGCGGGGGATCACGCCGATCGAGGCCGTCTACGACTTCCTGGCCGAGGGCGACGGCACCAACGTGATCGCCCTCCTCGCCACCGGCTACGTCGAGGGCCACCTCGACGCGGTGCGCGAGATGCTCACCCACCCGACGACCGTGGTGGGCCTCGCCGATGCCGGCGCCCACGTGAAGCTGATCTGCGACGGGTCGAGCCCCAGCACCCAGCTCACGATGTGGACCCGCGACCGCACCCGCGGCGAGCGCATCCCGCTCGAGTACATGGTCGAGCAGCAGACGAGCCGCACGGCCCGCCTCTACGGCTTCGACGATCGCGGCACCATCGAGGTGGGCCGCCGGGCCGACCTCAACGTGATCGACCTCGAGCGGCTGGCCGTCCGACGCCCCGAGATGCACGCCGACCTGCCGGCCGGCGGGCTCCGCTACCTCCAGCCGGTCGCCGGCTACGTCGCCACCGTCGTGGGCGGGGTCCAGACCCGGGCCCACGACACCGACCTCGGGGTCCGCCCCGGTCGACTGGTCCGACGATCGACAACCTAGGGTTGACGATTTCCTGATCGACAACCTAAGGTTGTCGCATGATGGAACCCGCCAAGCTGACCGCCATCCGCCTCGACGACCTGATCGAGGGGATCACGGCCGTGCACGCCGACCCGCTCGACCAGCTGGCCGACGCCATGCTGGCCGCCGACCACCTCGGCGACCTGGCCGACCACCTGGTGGGCCACTTCGTCGACCAGGCCCGTCGCTCGGGCGCCTCGTGGACCGACATCGGGCGGAGCATGGGCGTGACCAAGCAGGCGGCCCGCAAGCGGTTCGTGCCCAAGGGGGTCGGCGAGCCGGCCGACCTCGACGCCGCCGACGGGTTCGCCCGCTTCACCGCGCGGGCCCGCAACGTGGTGGTGGCGGCCCACAACGAGGCGCAGGCCGCGGGCCACGCCGAGATCGCCGAGGCCCACCTCGTGCTCGGCCTCCTCGCCGAGCCCGAGAGCGTGGCCGTCGCCGTCATCGAGGCCGCCGGCGTGACCCTGGACGCCATCCGGGGTGCGGTGGCCACGGCGCTGCCGCCGATCGGTGAGGCGACCGCCGATCTGGTGCCCTACGGCGAGGGCGCCCGCAAGGCGCTGGAGCTGACCTACCGGGAGGCGCTGCGCCTCGGCCACAACTACATCGGCACCGAGCACCTGCTGCTCGCCCTGCTCGAGCTCGAGGACGGCGACGGCCCTCTCACCAGACTCGGCCTCGACAAGCCCTCGGTCGAGACGAGGATCGTGGGGATCCTGGCGGCGCTCCCCTCGGCCCCGGAGCCATCGAGCTGAGGCGCCGGGCTCGGTGGTGCGCCCCTAGGTCCGGAGCACGAGCAGGTGCTGCCCGCCACCGGGCTCGACCTCGGTGGCGAGGGGCAGGCCGGGCACCAGGCGGCTGACGCGATCGGCCAGCCAGGCGGCGGCCTCCTCTGCGTCGGCCGCCGTGGGGCAGCGGGCCATGACCTCCCGGCCGCCCTTGCGCTCGAGGCGCTCGACGCTGGCCAGGATCGGCGCCGGGTCGACCACGAAGAGGTGGTCCGGCCACGGGATGACCGGGGCCACCGCGCCCTTGCCGGTGTTGCAGCCGCGGTGGGCCAGCCGCTCCTGGGCGTCGCCCTTGCCCTTGGCCTTGGCCTTCGACTTGGTCGTGCGGAGGTCGACGCTCGGGCCCCGCGAGTCGTTGACGGACATGTCGGGATCGACGGGCTCGTCGCACAGCCAGCAGCGCCAGCCGTCCTGCTCGCCGAGCTCCGCGAGCCGGTTCATGGGCAGGGCCGAGCGGTGTGGGACATGCCCGCAACCTAGTGCCGCTGTGGTGCTCCGACCCCGTCTCCATCCTGGGGCGGTCGGCGGGCGTCCTCGGGCGATCGGAGCGGTCGGGGAGCCCGGATCCGTTGGGGTTGGGGGGTTGCGGAGCGTACACCAGTTCGATAGGGTGAGGGGAGCAATCGGGCTCCGGTTCGGTGGCTGCTTCCCCTCCTCGAGAGCTCCGGCTCTCCACCCGTTGCTCGCTGCGCGTGTTCGCTGGGAGGTGGTGGCATGGTCGCTTCGGCGTACGACTCGTGCACCTCGTCGTCGCGGTCGGATGCCATCGAGCAGCTCGTCGCGCTGTCGTGCGCGACGACCGCGGAGATGCTCTCGGTCGTCGCCGCCGCCGACGCGGCGCAGGACTGGCGAGAGGACGGTGCGACGGGGATGGTGCCGTGGCTGGTGATGGCGGTGCGGGTCTCGCACGCCACGGCTTCGACCTGGGTCCGGGTGGCCAAGGCGCTCGAGGCGCTGCCGCTGGTGCGGGCCCGGTTCGCACAGGGCGCGGTGTCGTGGGACCAGGTGGTGGCGGTGACCCGCCTGGCCGAGCCCGCCGACGATGCCTGGTGGGCCGAGGAGCTCCCGGGGATGACCGCAGGGCAGGTCGAGGAGCTGGCCAAGGCCCGCCGGGCTCGCACGCGTGCCGATGCCACCTCGGCCAAGGACCGCCGGAACTTCACCTGGCGACGCTCGAAGGACCGTGACGGATTCGACTACCGCGGGTTCCTGCCCGACACCGAAGGCGCCATCGTGAACGCAGCGATCGAGCGCATCGCGGACGGGTACGGCCCGAACCCCGAGACCGGGCAGTGGGACCCGGCCCCCATCCGCCACGCCGACGCCCTCGGCGACCTCGCTCGACAGCAGCTCGGTGACGACCCCGGCCCGGACCCCACCATGGTCGTCGTCCACGCCGATGCCGCCGTCGTCGACGGGCTCCGCGGCGGCAACGGGTGGCTCGACGGGATCCTGGTCCCGCACGCGTCGATCCTGCGGCTGCTGTGCGACACCAAGGTCGAGTTCGCGGTCGACGGGCCCGACGGCACCACCATCGGCATCGGCCGCGCCGACCGCACACCGCCGCGGTGGCTGCGCCGCCGGGTCCTGCGCCGAGACGACGGCACCTGCCGGTTCCCTGGCTGTGGGCGCCGCATCCGCCAGGTCCACCACCTCGAGCACTGGTCAGCCGGCGGCCCCACCGACTCCTGCAACCTCCTCGGCCTGTGCTGGCACCACCACCACCTCGTCCACGAAGGCGGCTGGAGCGTCACCGGCAACGCCGACGCCGAGGTCACCTTCACCAGCCCCGAAGGCCGCAGCCACACCGGACGACCACCCCCACTGCGCCCCGACACCCGCCAGCGCGCCCAGCGCACCCACCGCCGGGTCTGGCCCACCGGCCCCGCCACCTAGCCAGCGCTCCCACCCCGGCGACCCCTCGCCGGGGTGCCGGCGCGCCCCGAGAGCAGCGGGCCCGGCCGACGGCATCGGTTCGAGACAGCAGCAGGGGACGAGCCTCGGCGACCTCGCCGGTAAGATCGCCGCGGTGGCGCCCCCCGACGATGCCCCGGCGGTCGTGATCCGCGATGCCCGTCTCGACGACGCGGAAGCGATCAACGCCATCTACAACGAGGTGCTGGCCACCTCCTCGGCCATCTGGCGCGACGACCCCGAGCCGGTCGACGAGCGTCGGGCGACGCTGGCGGCCAAAGCGGCGGAGGGCTGGCCGGTGCTGGTGGCCACCCGCGACGACGTGGTCGTGGGGTTCGACTCCGTCGGACCGTTCCGTCCGTGGCCGGGCTACCACCTCACCGTGGAGCACACGATCCACGTGCACCGTGACCACCGGGGACAGGGCGTCGGCGATGCGCTGCTGCGCAGGCTGATCGAGCGGCTGCGTGAGGAGGGCAAGGCGGTGCTGATCGCCGGGCTCGACGCCGGCAACCACGGATCGGCCCGCTTCCACGAGCGGTTCGGGTTCCGCCCCGTCGCCAGCATGCCGGGCGTGGGTCGCAAGGGCGGCCTTCCCGTCGACCTCGTGCTGCTCCAGCTCGACCTCTGACCCTGGGTAGCCCGGGTCAGCGGCGGGTGACGGCGACCATGCGGACCACGGCGACGCCGGCCTCGTCGCTGGCGTCGAGGTCGACCTCGGCGGTGAGCACCCACTCGCGATGGCCGGCCGGGTCGTCGAGGACCTGGTGCACGGTCCAGCGGCGCCCCGTCTCCTCGAGCTCCACGAAGGCGGTGCTGCGGGCGGTGGCGTCGATGCCGATCGAGGGGTGCTCCTCGAAGTAGGGCGCGAGGGCCTCCCGCCAGCGGTCCTCGCCCCAGCCGTGGTCGGCGTCGAGCTCGCCCAGGGCGGCGAACCGTCGCGCGGCGGCCAGCTCCACCCGGTGGAACAGCTCGTTGCGCACCAGCACCCGGAAGGCTCGCTGGTTGGCCGACACGGGAGGCGGCGTGTGGTCGATCGGCTGCTCGGCGTCGGGGACCAGCGCCTCGGGGTGGGCCAGGGCCTCCCACTCGTCGAGGAGGCTGGAGTCCACCTGGCGCACCAGCTCCTTGAGCCACTCGGTGAGGTCGTAGAGGGCGTCGGTCTTCTCGGCCTCGGGCACCGTCTGCACGAGGGCCTTGTAGGCGCTGGAGAGGTAGCGCAGGAGGGTGCCCTCGGCTCGGGCCAGGCCGTAGTGCTGCACGTAGTCGGCGAAGGTCATGGCCCGCTCCCAGAGGTCGCGCACCACCGACTTCGGGGCCAGGGGGTGGTCGGCCACCCACGGCTGGCTCTGGCGGTACATCTCGAACGCCGGGGTGAGGACCTCGAGGAGCGGCTGGGGGTGGGTGACGTGCTCGAGGCGCGCCATGCGCTCCTCGTACTCCACCCCCGCCGCCTTGAGCTCGGCCACCAGCTCGCCCTTGGCCTTGTTCTTCTGGGCGGCCAGCACCACGCCGGGGTCGTCCAGGACGGCCTCGACCACCGAGATCACGTCGAGCGCGTGGTCGGGGCTGTCGCGGTCGAGCAGGTCGAAGGCGGCCAGGGCGAACGGCGCCAGCGGCTGGTTGAGGGCGAAGTCGGCCTGGAGGTCGATGGTCACCCGGACGAGCCGGCCGCGCTCGTCGGGCTCGGAGAGGCGCTCGACCACCTCGGCGGCCAGCAGCGACCGGTAGATCCCGATGGCGCGCCGGATGTGGGTGCGCTGGGCCGGGCGCGGCTCGTGGTTGTCGGTGAGCAGCCCGCGGAGGTCGGCGCAGCCGTCGCCCGGTCGGTCGAGCACGTTGATGAGCATGGAGTGGCTCACGGCGAAGCTGGACGTGAGCGTCTCCGGCTCGGCCGCCACCAGCTTCGTGAAGCTGGCCTCGCCCCACGACACGAACCCCTCGGGCGCCTTCTTCCGCACGAGCTTGCGCCGCTTCTTCGGGTCGTCGCCCGCCTTGGCCAGCGCCTTCTCGTTCTCGGTCACGTGCTCGGGCGCCTGCACCACCACGGAGCCGGCGTCGTCGAACCCGGCCCGCCCCGCCCGGCCGGCGATCTGGTGGAACTCGCGGGCGGTGAGGTGCCGCGTCCGGGTGCCGTCGTACTTCGACAGCGCGGTGAACAGCACCGTGCGGATGGGCACGTTGATGCCGACGCCGAGGGTGTCGGTGCCGCAGATCACCTTGAGGAGCCCCGCCTGGGCGAGGCGCTCCACGAGCCGGCGGTACTTGGGCAGCATCCCGGCGTGGTGCACGCCGACCCCGCTGCGCACGAAGCGCGAGAGGGTCTTGCCGAACCCCGTGGCGAAGCGGAAGTCGCCGATGAGCTCGGCGATCCGGTCCTTCTCCTCGCGGGTGGCGAGGTTGGTGCTCATCAGGGCCTGGGCCCGCTCGATGGCGGAGGCCTGGGTGAAGTGGACGATGTAGACGGGGGCCTGGCCGCCCTCGAGGAGCTCGTCGAGCGTCTCGAGCACGGGGGTGACCCGGTAGCCGTAGTCGAGCGGGACGGGCCGGCTGGCCGAGCGCACGGTGGTGGTGGAGCGGCCGTTGCGACGGGTGAGGTCGCCCTCGAAGCGGGTGACGTCGCCCAGCGTGGCCGACATCAGGACCATCTGGGTCTGGGGGAGCGCCAGCAGCGGGACCTGCCACGCCCACCCGCGGTCCGGGTCGGCGTAGAAGTGGAACTCGTCCATCACGGCCTGGCCGACGTCGGCGCGGCTGCCGTCGCGCAGCGCCAGGTTGGCCAGGATCTCGGCGGTGGCGCAGATGATCGGCGCCGAGGCGTTCACGGCGGCGTCGCCGGTCATCATCCCCACCCGCTCGCGGCCGAAGATGTCGCACAGGTCGAAGAACTTCTCGCTCACGAGCGCCTTGATGGGCGCCGTGTAGAAGGTGCGCTCGCCTCGGGCGAGGGCGGCGAAGTGCGCCCCCGCCGCCACCAGGCTCTTGCCGGACCCGGTGGGGGTGGCGACGATCACGTTCGAGCCCGACACCACCTCGATGAGCGCCTCCTCCTGGGCTGGGTACAGCGTGAGGCCGCGGTCGGCGGTCCACTCGGCGAAGGCGTCGAACAGCGCGTCCGGGGTGGGGTCAGCGGGGAGGCGGTCGCCGAGGAGCATGTCCGCCCATCCTGCCCGACCCGTCGCCGGACCCGACGGTGGGTCAGCCGAAGGCGTCGACGATCCGCACGCCGAGCACGATCCCGAGGGCGGCGGAGGCCGCCGCCAGCAGGAGGAGCACGACGCGCTGGCGGGTGTCCATGGTCAGCGATCTCCCAGCAGCCGCGCCTTGGCGGCCTCGTACTGCTCGTCGGTCAGGTCGCCGGCGGCCCGCAGGCCGGCGAGGCGCTCGAGCTCGTCGACGAAGGTGGCGGCCACCGACGGCGAGCTCGCAGGGGTGGTGACCCACGGTGGCGTCGTGGCGTCGGCGCGGGTGCGCACGCTGCCCTTGCTCACCTTCGGCCCCATCGCCGCCACGGTGGCGGCGACGGTGTGGCGGTCGACCCGGCGGGTGGTCGGTCGCTGCGTGCCGCCCGGGGGAGGGGCGTCGGTGCCCCAGAAGGTGGCCCGGGGGGCCCAGCGCAGGATGGCCAGCAGCGGCAGCCCGCCCATCAGCATGAAGAGCACGCCGCAGAACACCCAGCCGCCCGTGGTGACGACCTCCGGGGGATCGAGCCCGAAGTCGAGGAAGTTCCAGCCGAGGGAGAGGAACAGGCCCGGCCAGGCGAGCGTCCAGAGCTGCGGCCCCCGGCCGGCGGTGAGGGCCAGCACGAGCGTGGACGCCAGCCCCCCGAAGATCCCGACCATCATCATCCACGCGGTCCCCTTGGGGCAGGGCTGGGCGATCACGTAGGGGCCGCCCGAGGCGCAGGACCCCCCGATGCTCATCACGGCTCGCATGGACAGGTAGGTCAGGGTCAGCGACAGGGCGAGGCCCGTCGATCCCACGACGATGCCCACCATCGAGCGGACCACCCGAGGATCGCTGTCGTGCTCGCCGCCCACGGCGCCGCACGGTAGCGCTGCGATCGGGTGCTCGCCCTCCCGTCACCTGCCGCGGGCGGCCCGTTTCGCCCGCTTGACCGACCAGTCAATAGAGTCGGCGCCCATGGATCTGAACGGCATCTCAGCAATCGTCACCGGCGGGGCCTCGGGCCTCGGCGAGGCGACCGTCCGCCACCTCGCCCAGCGCGGCGCCAAGGTGGTCGTCGTCGACATGAACCCCGAGAAGGGGGAGGCGGTGGCCAAGGACGTCGGCGGCGTGTTCGCCCAGGCCGACGTGACCAACACCGAGCAGGTGATCGCAGCCGTCGAGGCGGCCAAGGAGCTCGGTCCGCTGCGGGCCCTCGTCACCGCCGCCGGCATCGGCTGGGCCACCCGCACCATCGGCCGGGACGGCCAGTACGAGTCGGCCTTCGACCTCGACGTCTATCGCAAGGTGCTCGAGGTGAACCTGGTCGGCACCTTCAACTGCGTGCGCCTGGCCGCCACCGCCATGAGCACCACCGAGCCGCTGGCCGACAACGAGAAGGGCAGCATCGTGACGGTCGCCTCCGTCGCCGCCTTCGACGGCCAGATCGGCCAGATCGCCTACTCCGCCTCGAAGGGCGGCGTGGTCGGCATGACGCTCCCGCTGGCCCGCGACCTGTCGGCGGCCGGCATCCGGGTGAACTGCATCGCCCCCGGCCTCATCGACACGCCGATCTACGGGCAGGGCGAGGCCTCCGAGGCGTTCAAGGAGAAGCTGAAGCGCGACGTGCTCTTCCCCGACCGCCTCGGCTCGTCCGACGAGTTCGCCTCGATGGCCTGCGAGCTGCTCTCCAACAGCTACATGAACGCCGAGACCATCCGCGTCGACGGCGGCGTCCGGATGCAGCCGAAGTGACCTGACCGCTGCGGCGGTGTGCACGAGGGCGGCCTGCGGGCCGCCCTCGGCGCGTCAGGAGAAGTGCGCCACCAGCCGGTCGAGGGTGGCGTCGATGGCGTCGCCGTTCTTGCGGCCGAGCAGCTTCGTGACCGGGCGCATCGGGGCCGGCACGGTGGAGGTGTCGAAGGTCTCGGTGACCTGCGTGCCGCCCTCGACCGCCTCGAGCTCGTAGCGCCAGCGGTGCCGCCCGGCGTGGCGCCAGGCGATGCGGCGACCCTCCTCGAACTCCTCGACCGTGTTCTGGATCCGGTAGGGGAGCCCCATCTTCATGCTCATCCCGAACTTGGCGCCCTGGCTGAGCCGATCGGGTCCGGACACGGCGCCCTGCACGGTGCCGGAGCCGTCGATGAGGGCGTGCTGCCGCGGATCGGCCAGCAGGTCGAAGACCTCCTGCGGGGAGGCGGGCACGAGCCGGGTGCGGCTCACCTGGTCGTCGGCCATGTCAGCGGTCCTTCCCGAGCACGTCGCGCAGCGTCGTCTCGATCTCGTGGTGGCGGAACTCGAAGCCGGCCTCCTGCAGCGCCTCGGGCAGCACCCGCTGGCCCTCGAAGAGCAGCGCATCGGCCAGCTCGGCGCCCACCAGCAGCTTCGGCCCGAAGCTGGGGACGGGCAGGAAGGTGGGCCGCTTCAGCACGCGCCCGAGGGCCTTGGTGAGCACCTCGTTGGTGACGGGCCCCGGCGCCGTGAGGTTCACCGGACCGGCCACCTCGTGCTCGAGCAGGAAGCGGATGGCCGCCACCTCGTCGTGGAGGCTGATCCAGCTCATCCACTGCTGGCCCGAGCCGAGCTTGCCGAGCAGCCCGAAGCGGGCCAGCTTGGCCAGCCGCTCGAGCACGCCACCGTGCGCGGCGAGCACGATCCCGGTGCGGACCTTGGGCACGCGGATGCCGGCTGCCTCCGCCGGGGCGGCGGCGGCCTCCCAGGCCTGCACGACCTCGGGTAGGAACCCGGTGCCCGCGCTGCTGGCCTCGGTGAGCTGCTCGTCGCCGCGGTCGCCGTAGAAGCCGATGGCGGACCCGGACACGAGCACCGGGGGCTTGTCGGTGAGCCCGGCCAGCGCCTCGGCGAGGAGCGTGGTGCCCTGCGTGCGGCTCTCGAGGATCCGGTGCTTCTGGTCGTCGGTCCAGCGCTTCTCGGCGATGCCCTCGCCGGCCAGGTGGACCACGCCGTCGAGGCCCTCGAGCCCCGCAGCGTCGATGGTGCCGGCGTCGAGGTCCCAGCTGACGGTGCCGGGGCCACCGCCGGAGCGCACGACCCGCACCACGTCGTGGCCGTCGGCCTCCAGCGAGGCCCGCAGGGCGGTGCCGATCAGCCCGCTCGATCCGGTGATGGCGATGCGCATCTCAGCTCCACGAACCTCTCGTCGACGTCCCGGGTTACCGTACCGGCCGGATCGGCGGGCCAATCCGCACCAAGCACCCAGGAGCACCCATGCTGGACGAGTTCAAGAAGTTCCTGTTCCGCGGCAACGTGATCGACCTGGCGGTGGCGGTCATCATCGGCGCCGCCTTCACGGCGATCATCACCGCCATCACCACCGGGATGATCACGCCGCTGGTGGGGATGATCTTCTCGAAGGACTTCACGGCCATGACCTTCGAGGTCAACGGCAGCACGTTCTTCTACGGGGGCGTGATCGACGCCGCCATCCGCTTCGTGTCCACGGCGGCCGTCGTCTTCTTCGTGATCGTCAAGCCGGTGCAGGCGATCATGGCCCGGCGGGCCGCAGGCGAGGAGCCGGAGGAGGAGGCGGCCGCCCCCTCCGACGAGGCCCTCCTCCTGACCGAGATCCGCGACCTGCTCCGCAGCCAGCAGGGCGCCTGAGCCGCAGGCGCCCGACCCGACCGACGCCTGGCCCGGCCGGCCTGCTCGCTACGACGAGTGGATCTGCTGGGCCAGGTAGTTGGCCTCGCCGACCTGCTCGACCAGCGTGAGCTGGGCCTCGAGCCAGTCGGCGTGCTCCTCCTCGTCGACGAGGATCGCCTCGAACAGCTCGCGGGAGCCGTTGTCGCCCGCCTCCCGGGCGGCGGCCACGGCGCGGTTGAGGCGGGGGATGGCCTCCATCTCGAGCTGGAGGTCGAGCCGGAGCTGCTCCACCGCGGTCTCGCCCACGCGGAGCGGGGAGAGGCGCTGCAGGTTGGGGACGCCGTCGAGGTAGAGGATGCGCTCGATGACCTTCTCGGCGTGCTTCATCTCGTCGATCGACTCGTCGCGAGTGGCGTGGGCGAGCCGGCCGTAGCCCCAGTTCTCCTGCATCTTGGCGTGGATGAAGTACTGGTTGATGGCGGTGAGCTCAGCGGTGAGCACCTCGTTGAGGAGCTCGATGATCTCGGCTTGTCCCTGCACGTTGGCTCCTGCTGGATCGAGGGCGGGCGCAGCCCGGGTCAGGCTGCCGGCTGCTCGGCGAGCCCGAAGGCCTCGAGCAGCGCCTCGATCGTAGGCACGCAGCCACCGCAGCGAGCGCCCGCACCACAGCGAGCGGCCACGGCATCGGGGCACGAGGCGCCGGAGATGACCTCCTCGACGACCCGCTGGTCGTTGACGGCCTCGCAGTGGCACACGATCACGGGCGCCATCATGCGCAACCCTGCTGGGGCATGTCAAGGCACCCGAACAGCAACGGGTGCGCTGACCTGTCGTGGTCCCCGCTCCCGTAGGCTCAACCCGTCATGAGCACCCGCCGCCTGATCCTCGCCGCCCTCCTGTGCGGGCTCGTCATCCTGGCCGCCGCAGCCCTGCAGTTCGCCCTGATCATCAGCTCGTGACGGCGGCCCCGTCAGATCGGCGTCAGATCCTCGCCACTCATCGGCAAGGAACGACCTGTAGGTTCCCGCTGTGACCACTGGCCTCTTCGACGGATACGACCCGGAGTCGTTCTTCGACGAGGCCGTCTCGCACGACGGCGTCCCCCGGGCCCACTACGAGGCGCTCGTCCGTCGCATGTCGGGCTTCACGCCCCACCAGCTCGCCGAGCGCGAGCGGGTGCGCGACGCCGCCTTCCGCCAGGCCGGCATCACCTTCACCGTCTACGGCGAGGGCGAGGGGATCGAGCGCACGTTCCCCATGGACCTGGTGCCGCGCCTCATCCCGGCCGACGAGTGGGACCACATCGAGCAGGGCCTCGTGCAGCGGGTCACCGCCCTCAACCGCTTCCTCGACGACCTCTACGTCGGCGATCGCGCCGTCATCAAGGACGGCATCATCCCGCAGTGGCTCATCGCCAGCAGCGAGGGGTTCCAGCGGGAGGCCTCCGGCATCTCGGTGCCGCACGGCGCCCGCTGCCTGGTGGCGGGCATCGACCTCGTGCGCGACGCCGAGGGGACCTACCGGGTGCTGGAGGACAACCTCCGCAACCCGAGCGGCGTCTCCTACGTGCTCGAGAACCGGGCGGCCATGACCCGCGTGCTCCCGCGCGTCTTCGGCGACCACCGGGTGCGCCCCGTCGACCACTACGGCCCGTCGCTCCTCAACGCGCTGCGCCGGGTGAGCCCCCCGGGCGCCGACCCCGACCCCACGGTCGTGGTCCTCACCCCCGGCGTGTTCAACAGCGCCTACTTCGAGCACGCCTTCCTGGCCCGCCAGATGGGGGTCGAGCTGGTCGAGGGCCGCGACCTCGTGGTCGACGACCACGTCGTGTCGATGCGGACCACCCACGGCCTCAAGCGGGTCGACGTGATCTACCGGCGCATCGACGACGCCTTCCTCGATCCCGTGGTGTTCCGCTCCGACTCCATCCTCGGCGTGCCCGGCCTGATGAGCGCGGCGCGGGCCGGCAACGTCACCATCGCCAACGCCGTGGGCAACGGCGTGGCCGACGACAAGGCCGTCTACGCCTACGTGCCCGACCTCATCCGCTACTACCTCGGCGCCGAGCCGATCCTGGCCTCGGTGCCCACGTACCTGCTCTGGGACCGCGACCAGCGCCAGGCCGTCCTCGACCGGCTCGACGAGCTGGTGGTGAAGCCGGTGGCCGAGTCGGGCGGCTACGGCATGCTCATCGGCCCGTCGGCGTCCGACGGCGAGATCGAGGCCATGCGCAAGCGCATCGAGGCCGACCCCCGCAACTACATCGCCCAGGAGGTGGTGCAGCTCTCTCGGCACCCGACCCTGGTCGACGACCACCTCGAGGGCCGCCACATCGACCTGCGCCCGTTCGTGCTCTGCGGCGACAAGGTCGAGGTCATCCCGGGCGGCCTCACCCGCGTGGCGCTGCGCAAGGGGAGCCTGGTCGTGAACTCGAGCCAGGGCGGCGGCAGCAAGGACACCTGGGTGCTGGCCGATCCCGGCGCCCGGGTCGACCCGCCCAAGGCCGGCGCCTGATGCTGGCCCGCCACGCCGAGTCGCTGTTCTGGGCCGGTCGCCAGATCGAGCGGGCCGAGGACACGGCCCGCATGCTCGACGTCACCTACCACGGCCTCCTCGAGGCGATGCCGTGGGAGGCCGAGCGCTCCTGGAACGACCTGCTCAAGGTGCTGTGGCTCGACCGGCCCTTCGCCGAGCTGGAGCGCACCGTGCGGGCCGCCACCGTGTCGGAGTTCCTGGTGTTCGATCCCGACAGCCCCGGCGCCATCGTGTCGGCCGTCGGGTCGGCGCGCGAGAACGCCCGCGCCGCCCGCGAGCTGATCTCCAGCGAGCTGTGGGAGGCCATCAACGCCTTCCACCTCGAGCTGCGGGCCCGCAACCTCCGCGCCGACGTGGAGGCCCGACCCCACGAGCTCTACGGCTTCGTGAAGCGCAGCTGCCAGATGATCTCCGGCGTGGCCGCCGAGACCATGCCGCGCGACGACAGCTGGCGGTTCCTGCAGCTGGGGTGGATGCTCGAGCGGGCCGAGATGACCTGCCGCCTCCTCGACGTCCGCTACAGCCAGCTGGTCACCGCCGGCGCCACCGGCGGCTTCCACCACTGGCTCCAGACGCTGAAGTCGGCCTCCGGCAACGAGGCCTTCCGCCGCCGCTACCGCGCCTCGATGGACCCGGCCGACGTCGTGGAGTTCCTGCTCCTGTCGCGCACGTTCCCGCGCTCGGTGCTCTTCTGCCTGCGCGCCGTCGAGAACGACCTCAACCGCCTCGAGGCCGGCAACCAGTCGCTGGCCCGCCCGCAGCGGATCCTCGGGCGCACCCGGTCCGACCTCGAGTTCCTCGACACCCGCGAGCTGCTCGAGGGCGACCTCCACGTGTTCCTCGACCAGCTGCTCAACGGCGTGCGCCAGGTGGCCGCGGCCGTGGCGCTGCAGTACTTCCGGGCGTCGGAGGAGCACGACATCCACGCCCTCAACCCCTACGGGCCGATGGCGGAGATCGACTGATGGCCACCATGCGCTACGACGTCAACTACCGCACGAGCATCATCTACGACGACATCGTGCGGGGCTCCCAGAACGAGCTGCGGGCCTGCCCGGCCTCCGACGACCACCAGCAGCTGGTGGCCTACCGGGTGACCACCCACCCCACCGCCCGCGTGCTCGCCTACCACGACTACTGGGGCACCCGGGTCGACACCTTCGGCATCCGCGAGCCCCACGTGTCGCTCGAGATCAACGCCGAGGCGTCGGTGGAGACGATGCCGCGGCCCCTGGTGACGGTGTCGCCGCGGGTCGGCGAGCTGTCGAAGCGGGCGTTCCGCGACGAGTACGTCGAGTACCTCAGCCGCAGCGACCACGCCTCCTGGGACGACGACCTGAAGGCGGCCGCCGAGCGGATCGCCGCGGTGACCGGCGACGACGTGGTGGGCATCGTGCTGGCGCTGCACCGCTTCGTGCACACCTCGCTCCAGTACACGCCCGGCGCCACCTACATCGGCGTCGACGTGAACGAGGTGCTGGCCAAGGCGAAGGGCGTCTGCCAGGACTACGCCCACCTGGCGGTGGCCCTGTGCCGCAGCATCGGCATCCCCGCCCGCTACGTGTCGGGCTACTTCTTCGCCGCCTCCGAGGCCACCGGTGCCGACGTCGACGGCGACGAGGTGCAGGTGCAGACCCACGCCTGGTTCGAGGCGGCCATCCCCGACTGGGGCTGGCTGGCCCTCGACCCCACCAACGCGCAGCAGGTCGGCCAGCGCCACATCACGATCGGCCACGGGCGCGACTACGACGACGTGCCCCCGGTGCGGGGCGTGTTCTCCGGGCGCGGTCGGCCCAGCACCGACGCCATGGTGGAGATCCGGCGCCACGCCGCCGTCACCCACCAGCTCCAGGCCCAGCAGCAGCAGTAGCGGCCCGGTCGCCGGCCCGCCCGGCCCGTTCGGCCGGGGGCCCTCGCCCGGTAGAGTCGGAGCGACCCGCACTCCCGGCCCTCACCTTCGGAGGTGGTCCCCACGGCCGAGCACTTCGACGTCGTCGTCATCGGCGGCGGCCCCGGCGGCTACGCCACGGCGCTCTACGGCGCCTCTGCCGGGCTCAAGATCGCCATCATCGAGAAGCACAAGTGGGGCGGCACCTGCCTCAACGTCGGCTGCATCCCGGCCAAGGAGCTGCTGGAGACGGCCGCCACCTACCTGCACGTGGCCGAGGCCAAGGACTACGGCGTGAACGCCGGCGAGCCCTCGCTCGACTGGGGCACCTCGCTGGCCCGCAAGGACAAGATCGTCGACGGCCTCATCTCCGGGCTGCGCAGCCTGCTCAAGGGCCGCAAGGTCACCACCTACGACGGCCACGGCCGGCTCCACGCCGGTCGCAAGGTCTCCGTCTCGGGCGGGGAGTCGGGCGACGTCGAGCTCACGGCCGACGCCGTCGTGCTCGCCCCGGGGTCGCTGCCCCGCACGATCCCCGGCTTCGAGGTCGACGGCAAGGTCGTCATGACCTCCGACGAGGTGCTCTCCATCCCGGCGATCCCGAAGAAGACGGCCATCATCGGCGGCGGCGTGATCGGCTGCGAGTTCGCCTCCATGCTGAGCGACCTCGGCTCGCAGGTGACCATCCTCGAGGCGCTGCCCAAGATCCTGCCGGGCCTCGACAAGGACCTCACCAAGGTCATCGAGAAGTCGTTCAAGGGCCGCGGCATCGAGGTGCGCACCGGCGTGCAGGTGGAGGGCCACACGCCCTCCGACGCCGGCACCAGCGTGCAGGTCGGGGGCGAGGCGCTCGACGTCCACGTCGTGGTGCTCTCGGTCGGTCGCCGCCCCAACACCGACGACCTCGGCCTCGACGGCACCGGCGTGGTGATCTCCGACCGCGGGTTCATCGAGGTCGACGAGCTCTGCCGGACCGGCGAGGAGTCGGTCTGGGCCGTCGGCGACGCCATCGCCACGCCCGCTCTCGCCCACATCGCCTTCATCGAGGGCGTGGTGGCCATCCAGGACATCCTCGGCGAGGACCCGGCGCCGATCGACTACGGCAAGGTCCCGTGGTGCGTGTACTGCCGCCCCGAGGCCGCCTTCACGGGCATGGACGAGGCGGCCGCCAAGGAGGCCGGCCTCGAGGTCGTCACCCAGAAGAGCCGGTTCAACCACAACGGGCGGGCGATGATCGTCAACCAGCCCGAGGGCATGGTGAAGGTCATCGCCGAGAAGACGGCCGACGGCCGCGCCGGCCGCATCCTCGGCGTGCACATGGTGGGCCCCTGGGTGACCGAGCAGCTCGGCCAGGGCTACCTGGCCGTCAACTGGGAGGCCACGGTCGACGACATGGCCATGCTCATCCAGCCCCACCCCACGATGACCGAGGTGCTCGGCGAGGCCATGATCAGCCTCACCGGTCGCCCGCTCCACGGATAGCCAGGAAGGCACAGCAGCCATGGCCGACATCACGATGCCCCAGCTCGGGGAGACCGTCACCGAAGGCACCATCACGAAGTGGTTCAAGCAGGTCGGCGACACCGTCGCCGAGGACGAGCCGCTCTTCGAGGTCTCGACCGACAAGGTCGACTCCGAGGTGCCCGCCCCCACCAGCGGCACCCTCACCGAGATCAAGGTGCCCGAGGGCGAGACGGTCGACGTCGGCGTGGTGCTGGCGGTCATCGGCGACGCCGGGGCCGCGCCCGCGGCGGAGGAGGCGCCGGCCGAGGAGCCGGCAGCAGCGCAGGAGGCCCCGGCGGAGGAGCCGGCCGCCGACGAGGCGCCCGCTGAGGAGCCGGCGGCGGCCGAGCCCGCCCCGGCCGCCGAGGCCCCGGCACCGGAGCCCGCACCCGCAGCTCCCGCCCCGGCTCCGGCCGCCTCGGGCGGTGGCGACGGCGGTGGGCGCCTGCTGTCGCCCGTCGTGCGCCGCCTCGTGAACGAGCACGGCCTCGATCCCTCGGCCATCTCCGGCACCGGGGTCGGCGGGCGCATCACCCGCAACGACGTGCTGGCCGCCGCCGAGGCGCAGAGGTCCTCCGGCGGGTCCGCTCCCGCTGCGCCGGCCGCCGCCGCTCCCGCGCCCGCCGCCGCTGCTGCCGCCCCGTCGAAGCGCCCCGCCCCCGAGCCGCTGGTGCGCTCGGGCGACCGCGACACGGTGATCCCGCACAGCAACATCCGCAAGCGCAGCGCCGAGCACCTGCGCCGCTCCCTCGACACCTCGGCCCACGTGTACGCCTCCATCGAGGTCGACTATGAGGCCGTGGAGCGGGTACGGCGAGCCCACAAGGAGCGCTGGAAGGCCGAGGAGGGGTTCAGCCTCACCTACCTCCCGTTCATCTCCCGAGCCGTGGTCGACGCCATCCACGAGTTCCCCGAGGTGAACGCCACGTTCACCGACGACGCCCTCATCGTGCACAACTACCTGAACCTCGGGATCGCCGTCGACCTCGACTTCAAGGGCCTGATGGTGCCGGTGATCCGCGACGCCGACGACAAGCGCATGCGGGCCATCGCCCGCGACGTGAGCGACCTGGCCGGTCGGGCCCGCTCGAAGAAGCTCACGCCCGACGACATCTCCGACGGCACCTTCACCATCACCAACCCGGGGCCCTACGGCACCCTGCTGACGATGCCGATCATCAACCAGCCCCAGGTCGCCATCCTCTCCACCGACGGCGTGCAGCGGCGTCCCGTGGTGATCGACCTGCCCGACGGCACCGAGGGCATCGCCATCCACTCCGTCGGCAACCTGGCGCTCAGCTGGGACCACCGGGCCTTCGACGGCGCCTACGCCGCCGCCTTCCTCCACCGGGTCAAGGAGCTCCTCGAGACCAGGGACTGGGAGGCCGAGCTGTAGGCGCTTCGATCTCGACTGGACTGCGTCGAGATCGAGGGCACCGCGGTGCGCCTTCGGCGCGCTGAGGGCTCGTGCGGTCGGCACAGCGAGCTGCGCCGACCGCGGGTGGGGGGCTCCGGCGGAGCCTCTGCCCCCCACACCCCCCGCCGGCGCTCCCGGGCGGCCTGCTACTCCTGGTTGCGTCGTCGCGCCCGTGACCTTGGGTCGCGGCCGGTGGCGGGTCCGGCGGAGGCTCTGCCCCCACACGTGCCGCCGGTGGTCTCGGGTGGCCTGCTGCTCCTGGGTGGCCTCTTCGCGCCCGTGCCCTCGACCGTCGGGTCGCACTCGGGTCGTGTGATCCGGTCCGGCCGGTAGCGTTGGGCTCGTGACCGAGGCTTGTGCGGCTCCTCCTGTGCCTTCGTCTCGGCCGTTGCACGTGCGGTGGCTGGGGCGGGTGGCGTACGCCGACGCCTTCGCGCTGCAGAAGGGGCTGTTCTCGTCTTCGGCCGACGACCACCTGCTGCTGCTGGAGCACCCGCACGTGTACACGCTGGGGATCCGGGGGGACCTCGGGCACCTGCTGCGGGACCCGGGCGAGGTCGGCGCCGAGCTGGTGCAGAGCGACCGGGGCGGCGACGTCACCTATCACGGGCCCGGGCAGCTGGTGGGCTACCCGATCCTGACCGTGCCCGGGAAGCGCGGCGGCGGCCTGGCCGACACCGCCGCGTACGTGTGCTCGGTCGAGCAGCTGGTGATCGACGTCGTCACCGAGCTCGGCCTCACCGACGTCGGGCGCGTCCCGGGGTTCCCGGGGGTCTGGGTGGCGCCGGACAGCGCAGTGCCCCGCAAGGTGTGCGCGGTCGGCGTGCGGCTCAGCCGGGGACGGTCCATGCACGGCTTCGCCCTCAACGTCGCTCCCGACCTGGCGATGTTCGGCCACATCGTCCCGTGCGGCATCACCGACAAGGGCGTCACCTCGCTGGCTGCCGAGGGCGTCGACGCCTCCATGCGCGAGGTGGTCGACCTGGTGGCCGCCAGGGCCGCCGAGCGGTGGGGGAGCGCTGGTCACGACCGGGCCGACGTCGTGTGGCGGGAGGTGCCCGAGGACCTGGCGCCCTTCAGCCGCGGCGAGGGTCCGGGCGAGGTCGTGAAGCCGGCCTCCCGGGAGCCGGTGGCGGCCACCCCGGTCACCCTGTCGGGCACCACCGCCCGCCGGGCGGCCCGCCTCACGGAGGCCGGGGTGACCGAGGGCATCGACATCAGCAGCCGAAAGCCCGAGTGGATGCGGGCGAAGGTGCAGCTCACGCCCGAGGTCGCCAGCATCCGCAAGACCATGCGCGACCTCTCGTTGGTCACCGTGTGCGAGGAGGCCGGCTGCCCGAACCTGTCGGAGTGCTGGTCCGACGGCACCGCCACGTTCATGATCAACGGCGAGCGCTGCACCCGGGCCTGCGGCTTCTGCCTGGTCGACACCCGCCACCCGCTGCCCACCGACCCGATGGAGGCCGCCCGCGTCGCCGAGGCGGTCGAGCGCATGGGCCTGCGCTTCGCCGTGGTCACCGCCGTGGCCCGTGACGACCTGCCCGACGGCGGTGCCGCGGAGTTCGCCGCCGTGATCCGAGCCATCCGGGACCGTACGCCCGGGGTGTCGGTGGAGGTCCTCATCCCCGACTGCAAGGGCGACCCCGACGCCCTGGCCACCATCCTCGATGCCCGCCCCGACGTCCTGAACCACAACATCGAGACGGTCGCCCGGCTCCAGCGGGCCGCCCGCCCGTCCGCCTCCTACGCCCGGTCGCTGGCGGTGCTCGCCCGGGCCAAGGCCGCTGGCCTCACCACGAAGTCGTCGATCGTGGCTGGCATGGGCGAGACGGCCGAGGAGCTGGAGCAGACGCTGGTCGACCTGGCTTCCGTCGGCGTCGACATCGTCACGATCGGCCAGTACCTGCGCCCCACCTCGCACCACCTGCCGGTCGCCCGCTGGTGGACCCCCGACGAGCTCACGGCGCTGAAGGTGGCCGGTGAGGCGATGGGCATCGGCCACGTCGAGGCCGGTCCGCTGGTCCGCAGCAGCTACCACGCCCGCCAGGCCGCCGACGCCGCTGCGCCGGACCGCTCGGCGTCCCTCACCACCTGAGCCGAGCCCCCGGTCCACACGCTGGCGCCAGCGGGCGGGCCGTCGCCGCCGTTCCTCGCTCCCCGCTCACGGCTCTGATGGCCGGCCGTCGGCGGCACCGCGGCAGGCATCGGAGTGCAGAGCGGAGCCCCTACGGGGCGAGGTGGCGAGGCTGGTACGTGGGTGCACGCAATGGGCGCAGGCGCGCGGGAGGCGTGGCCCAGGCGAGCGCGCGCTCAGGATCCTGTGGAAGCTCGTCGAGCACTGCGACCTCGCCGGTGTAGGGCGCCAGGCGCTCTCGCAGGTCGATGACCTGGTCCGCCTCGTCCTCCACCTTCGCCCGTCGCCCGAAGCGCATCGGCGAGAAGGTACCGACAGCCCGCGCGTGCGGGAAGGGGGCAGTCTGGATGGCGGCAGATCAGGGTCACGGCGGGCAGCGTCGAGCGGCCTGCGACAGATCACCACCCGAGCGGGTGTCCGTTGTCGCAGGCGTGCGGGGTGGCCCCGGTGCCGGTGGCGGTTGCGACAGATGACGACCGGCGAGGGCGCGGGGTGTCGCAGGCGCACTCGGCGGGACCAGGCCCAGCGATCCGTCCTCTGGCCTCGCGGCCTCGAGCTTCGCCCCCTGGGTGGCGATCTCTGCCGGTACGGGACGTGGGGGCCGGCGTCAGCCTCGGGCCAGGGTGGGGCCGGGATCGGCGTCGACGTCCTGGTGGCAGACGGTTTCGACGTTGTTGCCGTCGGGGTCGCGCACGAAGGCGCCGTAGTAGGCGGGGTGGTACTCGGGCCACACCCTCGGCTCGTGCAGGACGTCGGCGCCCGCGGCGACGGCGGCCTGGAAGAAGGCGTCGACGGCCGAGCGGTCCGGGGCGCCGAAGGCGATGTGGGACTCGCGGAAGCCGTCGCCGGTCTGCAGGGGGCCCAGCCAGAAGTCGGGCATCGGGGGGACGCCGTAGCCGATGGCGGAGCCGTGCTCGATGAGCCGCCGGCCGCCGATGGTGGCGAGCACCGCGTCGTAGAAGGCCGCGCTCCGATCGACGTCAGCGCACTGGATGGACAGGTGGTCGAGCACGGAGAGCCTCCTCGGCCGGGCGGGGTGCGGTCAGTCAACCATCGTCGACGGCGGGCTCGCGGCTCGAGGGGGTCGGTGGGCGCCGCTCGGACAGCCCGATCGTGTTGCCCTCGGAATCGGTCACGAACGCCATCCACTCCTCGGTCGTCGCTGGACCGAAGGTGCCATCGTCGTCGCGGTGGATGAGGTGCGGCTCGCCGACGATGGCCACGGCGCGCTGCCGCAGCCGCTCGACCTCCGCCTCGAGGTCGTCGACCGCGAGGTAGAGCGCACCCGACGACGGCGTCGAGCCGTGCTCCAGCAGCAGCCGGACGCCGCCGAGATCGAAGAAGGCCAGACCGGGCGGATCGAACCGAGCGACGAGCGGGAGGCGGAGGACGTCGCGGTAGAACGTGACCGCACGATCGAGGTCGTCCACCGGGACCATCACCTGCCGGAGCGCCACCACGGCAGGAGCGCACGGGTCGGGGCGCCGGCACGTCGGGAACACGATCCTGCCCACGGGCGGCCGCGCGGCAGACTCGACGCATGGGCAAGGTCCTCGACGCACTGGACGACCGGCTGATCGAGTGGATCGGGGCACAGCACGTGTTCTTCGTGGCCTCGGCGCCGACCGAGGGCGGGCACGTCAACGTGTCGCCCAAGGGCCACGACACCCTGCGGGTGCTCGGCCCCACGTCGGTGGCCTACCTCGACCTCACCGGGAGCGGCGCCGAGACCATCGCCCACACCCGGCAGAACGGGCGCATCACGATCATGTTCTGCGCCTTCGACGGGCCGCCCCGGATCCTGCGGCTGTTCGGCCGGGGCGAGGCCCATCCCGTCGGCAGCGACCGCTACGAGGAGCTGGCGCCACGGTTCGATGCGATCCCGGGCGCTCGAGCGGTCATCACGGTGGAGGTCGAGCGGGTGCAGACGTCGTGCGGGTACTCCATCCCCTTCATGGAGCACCGGGAGGAGCGGCCGACGCTCCAGCAGTGGGCCGCCCGGCAGGGCGACGACGGGCTGGCCGAGTACTGGGCCGAGCGCAACGCCACCAGCATCGACGGCCTCCCTGCCCTCGGCTCCTAGGCCCGCGGCCCGCCGGCTCCCGCCAGCGGGCAGGCTGGCGGGGTGCTGGCCCAGGTGGTGCAGACCGACCCGCAGCTGTTCGTGCGGGTGGTGGGCTTCGTCGCCTTCGTGGCCGTGCTGGCCGGCGTGATCACCGCCCTGGCCATGGCCGCCCGCACCGACATGGACGCCCGCGACCAGCGAGGCCGGCGCTACGGCGTGGCCGTGGTGCTGGTCCCGCCCGTGGGGCTGCTGCTGTGGGCCGTCGGCCGGGCCCGCTACCCACGGGTCCACGAGCGCCTGCCGCAGGGCGGCGACGAGCCGGGCTGGGCCCGGCGACGCGCTCGGTAGCCTCGGGCCATGTTCAGCGATCGCGTGCAGCGGGTGCGAGCAGCCATGGTCGACCACGGCGTCGACGTGGCGCTGCTGTCGGTGGGTCCCGACCTGCCGTGGCTCACGGGCTACGAGGCCATGCCGCTCGAGCGCCTCACCATGCTGGTCCTGCCCGCCGACGGCGAGGCCACGCTGGTGGTGCCCCGCCTCGAGGCGGCTCGCGTGGTGGAGCGACCCGACGTGTTCTCGCTGACCGCCTGGGACGAGACCGACGACCCGATCGCGCTGGTCGCCGGCCTGGTGGGCACGGCCGGCTCGGTGGCCATCGGCGACCGCACCTGGGCTCGCTTCGTGGTGGACCTCCAGCACGCGCTGCCGACGGCGGCGTGGTCGCGGGCGGGCCACGTGCTCGGCCCGCTGCGGGCCCGCAAGGACGCGGCCGAGGTGGAGGCGCTGCGCCGTGCCGGTGCCGCCGTCGACCGCATCGCCGGCGAGCTGCAGCGGGGCGAGATCGAGCTGGCGGGCCGCACCGAGGCCCAGGTGTCGGCCGAGCTCGGGCGCCGCATCCTGGCCGAGGGCCACCACCGGGTGAACTTCGCCATCGTGGCGGCCGGCGCCAACGCCGCCAGCCCGCACCACGAGCCCGGCGAGCGGGTGATCCAGGAGGGCGAGGGCGTGCTGTGCGACTTCGGCGGCACCATGCTCGGCGCCGACGGCGTGGGCTACTGCTCCGACATCACGCGCTGCGTGTTCCTGGGCGAGCCCGAGCCCGAGGTGGCCGAGGCGTACGCCGTGCTGCTGGAGGCCCAGCAGGCCGCGGTGGCGGCCGCTGCGGTGGGCACCTCCTGCGAAGCGGTCGATGCCACCGCTCGGCGCATCATCACCGACGCCGGCTGGGGCGAGCAGTTCATCCACCGCACCGGCCACGGCATCGGGATCGAGGAGCACGAGGACCCCTACATCGTGCACGGCAACGGCACGGCGCTCGAGGCCGGCCACGCCTTCTCGATCGAGCCCGGCATCTACGTCGAGGGCCGCTTCGGGTTCCGCCTCGAGGACATCGTGGTCGCCGCGCCCGACGGCCCCGACCCGCTCAACCGCGCCGACCACGCCCTCGCGCTGCTCTAGCCGCAGCGCGGGGCTGACTTACCGCCGACGCAGGTCGGCACCTACGCTCGGCGGGCTGTGATCCGCCTCGACGCCGCCACCGTGCTCCTGCAGTGGGCTGTCGGCGGGCTCTTCTTCCTCTGGGTCACGACCCGACGTCGGGAGGTCAGCCTCGGCTACGGCTGGCTCCTGCGCGGCACCTACCTCCTCATGGCGCTGGGTGCCCTGTACACCGGGCTGCGCTACGGCGAGCCGGTCCCGACGCGCGACGTCGCCAGCGCCGGGGTGGCGCTGGCGGCGGGGGGCGCCCTGCTGGTGTCGGTGCAGCGTCGAGCGGCCGGCGTGCGCGGCGACCGGGCCCGCACCGAGGAGCGCAGCGCCCGGGTGGCCGCCATGACCGGGATCGAGCGCCACCGCGGCGAGCTCGACGACGAGGCCGCCGAGTTCCCGCCGGTGCTCGACCTCCTCGCGCCGGCCCTCGGCCTGGTGGGCCTGGTGGCGGCGGGGATCGCGGCGGGCGACCCGGCGGCCCTCTCGGTGGCCCGGGTGGTCGTGGGCGCCGCCTTCCTCGGGGCCGTCACCGACGCCATGCTCCTCGGCCACTGGTACCTCGTGCAGCCGGGCATGCCCCGTGGCCCGCTGCTGGAGCTGATCCGGTGGCTGGCGCTGCTGTGGCCCCTCGAGGTGCTCGTCCTCCTGTGGCCGACCGGCATGGTCAGCGTGATCGACGGCACCATCGACGACGGCTACAACGGGATCCTCGGCTGGATGTGGATCGCCTGCGCCATCTCCACCATCGTGCTCGTCGGGGTCACCCGGGCCGCCCTCAAGGAGCGCCAGTACTCCGCCGTGATGGCGGCGACGGGGCTGCTGTACCTGGCCATCCTCACGGCCTTCGGCATGGACCTGGTGGCTCGGGCCGTCCTGGCCTGACCGGGGCTCAGCGCAGCGCCGGCTCGTCGGCCGCCTGGCGCACCTCCACCTGGCCGAGGCCCACCTGGAGGTCGAGCACGACCGTGCCGGTGCCGGGGGCGGCGCCGTCGTTGGCCGTGGCCGAGACGCCCATCCCGGAGTTCTGACGGCCGAGGAGCAGCGTCTCGCCGGCCCCCGCCTCGGCGGTGACCTCCACGCCCACGCCCGGCGGCAGCTCCACGATGAGGTGGCCGACGCCGAGGGTGGCCCGCACCTCGAGCCGGTCGTCGGGGCCCAGGTCGTCGAGGGCGCGCAGGTCCAGGGTGCCCTCGCCGATGCTCATCTCGTAGACCTCGTCGACCTCGTCGACGCTGGTCGGCACCCACTGGCGATCGCCGATGGGGCCCCGGAGCGGGACGTCGACGGCGCTGACCACGATCAGCGAGCCGGCCAGCGCCACGGCGGGCAGGAGGAGGGCCCACGCCCCACCCATGAAGGCGCCGACCACGAAGCCGATGCCCACGATGCAGAGGGCGACGGCCAGGGCGGTCTGCAGCGACACGCCGAGCAGCCCGGCGGCGCCGCCCCACACCAGCAGGGCGCCGAGCACCGATGGCGTGACCACCCGACGCCGTCGACGGGCCGCCAGCTCGGCCGGGTCGGTGGCGGCGGACATGGCGGCGGCGTACGCGTCGGCCCACGGCTCGGATCGGTAGCGCTCCGGCACCAACGACAGGTCGACCCCGTCGGCGTCGGTGCCCGAGGTGGATCCCGACCCCGAGATCGGGGCCTCGGTGGTCGCGTCGGTCTCGGCCTCGCCCCGCGACCCCGACGGGCGGTCGTCGGCGCCGGCACCGTGGTCGGGGACGACACCCCCGGCCATGGAGAGGGGGGCCGTGGCCTCGAGCTCATCGGCGTCGCGGCGGCGCTCGTTGCCCCGCAGCACCAGCCAGGCGCCCAGCGCCATGAGGCCGAGGGGGAGGAACCAGCGGCGGGCGGGCGACCACCAGTCGCCCCACAGGAAGGCGGCGGAGATGGCGAGGAGCACGATGCCGAAGACCTGTGCGCCCTTGTCCTTGCCCGCGCCGGCCGCCTCGGCCGATCCGCTGCGCCACGGCCCCTTCGCCTCGGGGACGAAGATCCAGGCCAGCACGTAGGCGGCGAGCCCGGGCCCGGAGAACGCCAGCACCACCGCGGCGATCCGCACGATGACGGGATCGACGTCGAAGTACTCCGCCACCCCCGCGCACACGCCGCCGATGCGGCCGTCGTCGGGCCGTCGCTCGAGGCGTCGGGGCCGAGGCGCGTGCGGGGGGGTCGGGGGCGGCGGCGAACCGGCGCCGGGGGGCGCGTCGGTGGGGGAGTCCATGGGGCCAGCATCGGTCGATGCCGCCCCGCCCACAATCGGGGATGACCCTGAGTGGGGGGTGGGCTTCCCCGATGTCCTCCCCGGCCGCCTCGTGGGATCATCACCTCACCATGGTCCAACCCGTCTTCGACGAGCTCCGCCGGCTGCGCCCCGCGCCGGGCATGGCGCGCTCGGCCGACGACCGCGTGGTGGCGGGCGTGGCCGGCGGCGTCGGGCGGCACCTGGGCGTCGACCCGACCGTCGTGCGGCTCATCCTCGGGGTGCTCGCCATCGCCAACGGCTCCGGCGCCGTCCTGTACCTCGTCGGCTGGACCCTGCTCCCGGCGCCGCCAGCGCCGTCCTCGCTGGCGTCACCCGTCGAGCCACCGGCGCCCACCACCGACCGCGCCCTCGGCGCCGTGCTCTGCGCGGCCGGGCTGCTCCTGCTCTTCGGCCACGCCGGCCTGCTGCTGCCCGCCCCCATCGTGTGGTCGGCGGCCCTCGCGGCCGCCGGGTTCGGGCTGGTGTGGACCCGCACCCAGGAACGGGCCCGCAACCGCGGCCTGCTGCTGCGGGCGGCCGGCGGCGGGCTCCTGCTCGTCTTCGGGTTGGCCCTGCTCCTCACCGCCGGTGGCGCGCTCTCCACCGTGGGCCAGCTGGGCGTGGCGGCCGTGGCCACCGGGGTGGGCGTCGCCCTGCTCCTCGGGCCGTGGATCCTCCGGCTCTGGAACGACCTCTCCGTGGAGCGACGTGAGCGCATCCGCTCGGAGGAGCGCTCCGAGATGGCCGCCCACCTCCACGACTCGGTGCTGCAGACCCTCGCCCTCATCCAGCGCACGGATGCGCCCGGCCGGGCGCGCACCCTGGCGCGCCGCCAGGAGCGGGAGCTGCGGGCGTGGCTCTTCGAGGACCGGGCGCCCGACCCCAGCGGCCCAGCGGTCGACCTCCCGGCGGCGCTCGAGCGGATCGTGACCGACGTGGAGGACGCCCACGACGTGGAGGTGGACCTGGTGGTGGTGGGCGAGTGCCCCATGGAGCCCCGCCTCGACGCGCTGGCCGCGGCGGTGCGGGAGGCCGCCCACAACGCCGCCCGCCACGCCGGGGTCGACGAGCTGTCGGTCTACGTGGAGGTGGAGGCGGCGCTGGTGACGGCCTACGTGCGCGATCGGGGCAAGGGGTTCGAGCTCGACGCCGTCGACCCCGGGCGGGTCGGCGTGCGGGAGTCGATCATCGGCCGGATGGCCCGCCACGGCGGCACCGCCGAGGTCCACACCGCGCCGGGCGAGGGGACCGAGGTGGTGCTCTCCATCGGGCGGGTGCCCGTGCCGGAGGCGTCGACGTGAGCGCCCCCCGGGTGTTCCTGGTCGACGACCACCAGATGTTCCGCACCGGCGTGCGGGCCGAGCTCGGCGACGCCGTGGAGGTCGTGGGCGAGGCGGCCGATGCCGAGACGGCCGTGCAGGGGATCCGGGCCACCCGGCCGGAGGTGGTGCTCCTCGACGTGCACCTCCCCGGTGGCGGCGGCAAGACGGTCCTCGGCACGCTGCGACCGGAGCTGCCGGAGGTGGTGTTCCTGGCCCTGTCGGTGTCCGACGCCGCCGAGGACGTGATCGCGGTGATCCGGGCCGGGGCTCGCGGCTACGTCACGAAGACGATCTCGTCGGACGACCTGGCCGTCGCCATCGCGCGCGTGCGCGACGGCGACGCCGTGTTCTCGCCCCGCCTGGCCGGCTTCGTGCTCGACGCCTTCTCCGACGGCGCCCCGGCCACCCTGAGCGATCCGGAGCTCGACCAGCTCAGCCCGCGCGAGCGCGAGGTGATGCGGCTGATCGCCCGTGGCTACACCTACAAGGAGATCGCCCGGCGGCTGTCCCTCTCGGTGAAGACGGTGGAGACGCACGTGTCGGCCGTGCTCCGGAAGCTGCAGCTGTCCAGCCGCCACGAGCTGACCCGGTGGGCCACGGAGCGCAAGATCGTCTGAGGGCCGAGCGGGCCCCGTGGTCCGTCGTCCCTCAGCCGTCGGCGAAGGCCTCGGGGTCGCAGTCGGCGCCGGCGCTGACCGGGTTGCAGCGGGCGACGCCACCGCCCGGCATGGTCACCACGTACCCGGGGAAGCGCGGGTCCTCCCGCTCGTAGTCGGTGCTGATGATCTGGGCGCCGCTGGCGAAGGCCGCCTCGCGGCGGGCCGTGTCGCCCGAGCGGGCCTCGGCGGTGTCGGCGTCGGCCCGGGTGCGCACGAGGTAGCCGAGGCCGACCAGCTCGCGGATGCGGTCGCCCTCGGCCACCGGGTCGTTGATCACCGTGAAGGCGGCGTCGTCGTCGGGCGGCTGGGCCGAGACGAAGATGAGCCGGTCCGTGGTGTCGGGGTGCAGGCCCCGGTAGAGGTCGCGCTTGGCGCCGGCGTCGTCGAGGACGAACACGAAGCGGCCCCGCAGCTCGTCGACGGACGGCCACCCGTCGGCCTCGACGGCCTCCCGCAGCGTGGCCGCCCCACCCTGGACGTCGGCCACGGTCACCAGGTCGTCGTCGGCGAGCACGGAGCGCACCTCGGCTTCGATGGCGGTGAAGGTGTCCTCGGTGACCGGGATCGGCTGCACGAAGTCGAGCTCCAGCGGGTCGGGGATCTCGCCGTCCTTGGCCTCGAGGTGCACCACGATGGGCACGTGCTCGGGGTTGGCGTCGGACCACGTGCGCAGCTCGGTCAGGCAGGCCACGAAGGTGGGGCAGGTGGAGCGGTAGTCGACCTCCTGGATGTGGAACACCTTGAAGCCGGGCTCGGCCATGGCCGGGTCGACGGGCTCGAGGCCCAGCTCCTCGACCGCCGCCGGTGTGGCGTAGCGGCCGCCGTCGGGGTCCTCGTAGAGGTCGAGCTCGAAGGACCGCAGCCCGAGGTCGAGCTGGTCGGTCAGGGTGGGGTGGGTGTACTCGATGGTGGGCGTGAGGGCGGGCAGCTCGGCGTCGATGGCGGCGGCCAGGGCCGGCTCGGGCTCCACGTGGTAGGCGTTGTGGGCGGCCACCACCTGCACCTCGTGCAGCCCGGCGGCCGGCGGGCGAGCGGCCGTGGTGGAGGAGGCGACCTCGCCGTCGCCGTCGTCGGAGCAGGCGGCCGTGACGGCCAGCGCCATCGCGATGCCACCGATGACCACGCGGGTCCCCAACCGTCTCATCCCCGTCTCCTCTGTTCTTTCTCCACCGAGTTGGGAATACTCGCACGTATGCCGAGAGCCATCTGGAGCGGTGCCATCAGCTTCGGGCTGGTCAACATCCCGATCAAGCTCTATGCCGCCGTGTCGCGCAAGAACGTCAGCTTCAACCAGCTCGACTCCCGCACGGGAGCGCGCATCAAGTACAAGAAGGTCTCCGCCGCCGACGGGGAGGAGGTGCCGAGCGAGGTCATCGTGAAGGGCTACGAGCTGGCCTCGGGCGCCTACGTCACCGTCGGCGACGACGAGCTGGCCGCCCTCGACCCCGACGCCAGCCGCACCATCGACATCGAGGAGTTCGTCGACCTGAGCGACATCGATCCGCTCCTCTACGACTCCGCCTACTACGTGGCCCCCGACAAGGCGACGCAGAAGCCCTACGCCCTGCTCTGCCAGGCGATGGAGGAGGCCGGCAAGGCGGGCATCGCCCGCTTCGTGATGCGGTCGAAGCAGTACCTGTGCGTGGTCCGCCCGAAGGACGGCGCCCTCGTCCTCTCCACGATGGTCTACGCCGACGAGGTCAACGAGCCGGCCGACATCCCGGAGATCGCCGGCCTCGAGGACGTCGAGCTCACGAAGAAGGAGCTCGACATGGCCCGCCAGCTGATCAAGTCGCTGGAGGCCGACTTCGAGGGCGAGCGCTTCGAGGACACCTACCGCCAGCGCGTCCTCGACCTCATCGAGCGCAAGGCGTCGGGCGACGTCGACGAGCTCATCGCCCCGCCCGAAGCCCTCACCGAGGACAAGGTGGTCGACCTCATGGCCGCACTGGAGGCCAGCGTGAAGGAGGCGAAGGCCGCCCGCGGCCGCCACCCCGCCGGCGCGCCGGAGAAGGCCGCCGCCCCGGCGAAGAAGCGCGCCAAGAAGTCCGCGTAGCCGCCGCCTTGCCGGAGAAGGGTCGCACCGAGCGCGTCGTCGAGGTCGACGGCCGCCAGCTCAAGGTGTCCAACCTCGACAAGGTCCTGTACCCCGAGGCGGGGTTCACGAAGGCCGAGGTCATCGACCACTACGTGCGGGTGGCCCCGGTCCTGCTGCCCCACATCGGCGATCGGGGCGTCACCCTGCGCCGCTACCCGAACGGGGTCGACGAGAGCTCGTTCTTCGAGAAGCGCTGCGCCGCCCACCGCCCCGACTGGGTCGGCACGTTCGAGGGGCCGGGCGACCGCAACGGCACGATCGGCTACTGCGCCCTCGACTCCGTCGCCGCCCTGGCCTGGGCCGCCAACCTGGCCGCACTGGAGATCCACGCCCCGATGGCCCGGGGTGCCGACATCGACGCTCCCACCCTCTGCGTGTTCGACCTCGACCCCGGGCCCCGCACCGGCATCCGCGAGTGCGCCGAGGTGGCGCTCGACATCCGCGACGTGCTCGATCGGCTGGCGGGCCTCGACTGCCTCACCAAGACCTCCGGCTCGAAGGGCCTGCAGGTGTACGTGCCGCTGAACACCCCGCACACCCACGAGCACTGCTCCGACTTCGCCCTCGCCGTCGCCCAGGTGCTGGAGAAGCACCACCCCGACCGCATCACCTCCACCATGGCCAAGGCCGCCCGGCCCGGGAAGGTCTTCATCGACTGGAGCCAGAACAGCCGCCACAAGACGACGGTGGCCGTCTACTCCCTCCGGGCCCGCCCGCAGCCCACGGTGTCGACACCGGTCAGCTGGGACGAGGTCGACGACGCCGCCGCGAGCGGCGAGCTGTCGTTCACGGCGCCGGAGGTCCACGCCCGCATCGACGAGCTCGGCGACCTGTTCGCGGCGGCGGCGACCCTGGAGCAGGAGCTCCCGGCCGCCACGTCCTGAGCGCGCCGCCGCGGAAAACCCAAGAAATCCGGGCTGGATCCGCGCGTCAGCCCACGGACCGGGGCAGACTCGCTCGTTCCCGTACCAACCCCAACGTCCAATGGAGGACACCCAGATGAACCGACGCGACCTGGTCAAGGCGATCGCCGTGCAGACCGAGGTGGACGCCAAGACCGTCGACGCCGTGCTGAAGGGCTTCACCGACGTCACCACCCACGTGGTGTCCAAGGGCGAGCCGGTGGCCATCACCGGCTTCGCCAAGTTCGCCAAGGTGGAGCGCGCCGCCCGCATGGGCCGCAACCCCGCCACCGGCGAGGCCATCAAGATCAAGGCCTCGAAGAAGGCCCGCATCACCCCCCTCAAGGGCTTCAAGGACGCGGTCATGACCCCCAGCCAGGCCCCCAAGCTGGTCAAGGGCGCCTACACCCCCGCTCCCAAGCCGTAGCGAACCGTCGTGCGCTCGAGGCCCCGGGTCCCTCGGATCCGGGGCCTCGTCGCGCCCCGAGCCCGGATCGGCGTTGTCGCACCACACCGTCGGCGTTACCGTCCGCGTCGTTGTGTCTGACGCCTTGACCGCCGTGGGATGGAGCGACCGGTGGGCCGCCCTCCTCGCCGACCACGGCGACGCGGTCGAGCCCGGACGGGTCCTGCGCCACGACGGCGTGGCCGTGACGGTGCTCACCCGCGACGGCGAGCGCATCGTGAAGCTGCGGCGAGGGGCCGAGGCGCCCACGGTGGGCGACTGGCTGGCCCTCGACGGGGAGCAGCTGGTCGCCGTGCTGGAGCGCTCGTCGCTCCTCCGCCGCCGTGCGGCCGGGGGCGACGACCAGCAGCTCCTCGCCGCCAACGTCGACCTCGTGCTCCTGGTGTGCGGCCTCGATCGTGCGGTGCGCGCCGGGCGGGTGCAGCGTGGGGAGGCGCTGGCCTGGGATGCCGGCGCCACCCCGGTGCTCGTGCTCACGAAGGCCGACGCGGCCGACGACCTCGCCGGGGTGCTGGCGGAGATCGAGGAGCGCCACCCCGGCCTCGAGCTGCACGTCACGTCTGCGGCCACAGGCGCCGGCATCGACGAGCTGCGGGCCCGCCTCGACGGCGCCACCTCGGTGCTGGTCGGCGAGTCGGGGGCCGGGAAGTCGCGCCTCGTGAACGCCATCCTCGAGGAGGAGGCCGCCGTGGTGGGGGCCGTGCGGGCGGGCGATCGCAAGGGACGCCACACCACCACGAACCGCCAGCTCCACCGGCTGGCCAGCGGGGGCGTCCTGATCGACTCACCCGGCATCCGCGAGGTGGGCCTCGCCGGCGACGAGGAGTCGGTGGAGGCCACCTTCACGGACGTGGAGGACCTGGCGCTCGCCTGCCGGTTCAACGACTGCGAGCACCACGGGGAACCGGGCTGCGCCGTGCTCGCCGCGGTGGAGGCGGGCACCCTCACCCAGGACCGGCTCGACGCCTACCAGGAGCTCCTGGCCGAGGCCATGTCCGCCGCCCGGCGGGCCGACGAGCACGAGCGACGCGCCCACGAGAAGCGCTTCAGCAAGGCCGTGAAGGCCCACGTGCGCGGCAAGGGCCCTGGGCCCGGCCACCAGCGGTGACCGACGCGACGCTCGAGCGGCGGCGGGCGCTGCTGCCCACCCCCACCTACCCCGACCTGCCCGTCGTCGCCCAGCGCGACGTCATCCTCGACGCCCTGCGGGAGCACCAGGTGGTGGTGGTCGCCGGCGAGACGGGGTCGGGCAAGAGCACCCAGCTCCCGAAGCTCTGCCTCGAGCTCGGGCTCGGCGTGCGGGGCCTGATCGGCCACACCCAGCCCCGCCGGCTCGCGGCGCGGGCGGTGTCGGAGCGCATCGCCGAGGAGCTCCACACCGAGATCGGCCAAGCCGTCGGCTACACCGTGCGCTTCAACGACCGGGTGGGCGACGACACCTTCATCAAGGTGATGACCGACGGCATCCTGCTGGCCGAGATCCAGCGGGACCGCCTGCTGTCGGCCTACGAGGTGCTGATCATCGACGAGGCGCACGAGCGCAGCCTCAACATCGACTTCCTGCTCGGCTACCTCCACCAGCTGCTCCCGCAGCGGCCCGACCTGAAGCTGATCATCACCTCGGCGACCATCGACACGGCCCGCTTCGCCCGGCACTTCTCCGACGCGCCGGTGGTGGAGGTGTCGGGGCGGTCGTTCCCCGTCGAGGTGCGCTACCGGCCGATCGGCGACGAGCGCGACGGTCGGGACCAGACCCAGGCGATCTGCGACGCGGTGGTGGAGCTGACCCGCCAGGGCCCCGGCGACCTCCTCGTGTTCCTCTCCGGCGAGCGGGAGATCCGCGACACCGCCGAGGCGCTCCGCCGCCTCGACCTCCGCGACACCGAGCTGCTGCCGCTCTATGCCCGGCTCTCGGCATCGGAGCAGCACCGCGTGTTCGCGCCGCACCGCGGGCGTCGGGTGGTGCTGGCCACGAACGTGGCGGAGACGTCGCTCACCGTGCCCGGCATCGTCGGCGTGGTCGACCCCGGCACGGCTCGCATCTCCCGGTACAACCGGCGCACCAAGGTGCAGCGGCTGCCCATCGAGGCCATATCGCAGGCGTCGGCCAACCAGCGGGCCGGCCGCTGCGGCCGCGTCGCCCCGGGCACCTGCATCCGCCTCTACTCGGAGGAGGACTTCGACGGGCGCCCGGCGTTCACCGACCCCGAGATCCTGCGCACCAACCTGGCCTCGGTCATCCTGCAGATGGCGGCGCTGGGGCTCGGTGACATCGAGGCCTTCCCCTTCGTGGAGCCCCCCGACGCCCGCAGCATCACCGACGGCATCCTGCTGCTCGAGGAGCTGGGCGCCATCGAGCCCGGGCGCCGGGCCGGCAGCGCGGTGCGGCTCACCAAGGTGGGACGCCGGCTCGCCCGGCTGCCCGTCGACCCGCGCCTCGGGCGCATGGTCCTCGAGGCCGACCGGCACGGCTGCGTGGCGGAGATCCTCGTGATCGCGGCGGCCATGTCGATCCAGGACCCGCGCGAGCGTCCCCGCGAGCACGAGCAGGCGGCGGCCGAGCAGCACCGGCGCTTCGCCGATCCGGAGTCCGACTTCCTCGCCTACCTCAACCTCTGGCGCTACCTCCGCGAGCAGCGGCAGGCGCGGGGGTCGAGCCAGTTCCGCAAGCTGTGCCAGGCCGAGCACCTCCACCACCTCCGGATCCGCGAGTGGCAGGACCTCCACGCCCAGCTGCGCCAGATCGCCCGTGGCATCGGCCTCGAGGTGCGGCCGCTGGCGGAGGAGACCGACCGCGACGGGGTGCACCAGGCGCTGCTGTCGGGGCTGCTCTCGCACATCGGGCTCTGGGACGAGGAGCGGCGCGAGTACCGCGGCGCCCGGGAGACCCGCTTCACCATCGCCGGCGGGTCGTCGCTGGGGAAGCGACGCCCCCGCTGGGTGATGGCCGGGGAGCTGGTGGAGACGGATCGCCTACGCGCCCGCACGGTGGCGCAGCTCGAGCCGCAGCGCATCGAGGCGGTCGCCGCCCACCTGGTGACCAGCAGCCACGGTGAGCCGTGGTGGGAGCCCGAGCGGGCCGCCTCCGTGGCCCACGAGCGGGTGTCGCTCTACGGGCTGCCGATCGTCTCGCAGCGGCGGGTGCCCTACGAGCGCATCGACCCGGTCGAGGCGCGGCGGCTGTTCCTGCGCCACGCGCTGGTGGCGGGCGAGTGGGATGCTCCCCACGACTTCCTGGAGGAGAACCGCCGCCGGGTGGTGGAGGTGCTGGCCCTCGAGCACCGCCTGCGCCGCGACCTCCTCGCCACGGACGACGAGCTGGAGGCGTTCTTCGACGAGCGCGTCCCGACCGACGTCACCACGGGGAAGCGGTTCGACCGGTGGTGGCGCCGCCAGCCCGAGCGGCAGCCGGACCTCCTCACCTACCCGATGGAGCTGCTCCACGGCGGGGCCCTCGGGCCCGATCCCGACGCGGCCTTCCCGGAGTGGTGGCGCGTCGGTGGCGTCGACGTGCCGCTGACCTACACCACCGACCCGGCGTCGGACCTCGACGGCGTCGTGGTCGACCTCCCGCTGCTGCTCCTCGACGAAGCGGTCGGCGCCGGCCTCGACTGGCAGGTGCCCGGGCTGCGGACCGAGCTGGTGACGGCGATCGTGCGCGGCCTGCCCAAGGACGTGCGCCGCCACCTGGTGCCCGCCCCCGAGACGGCCGCGGCGGTGGTGGCCGAGCTGGAGCCCGGCTCCCGGCCGTTCCTGCCGGCGCTGGTGCAGGCGCTGGCCCACCGGGCCGGCGTGCCGCTCTCCGTCCACGAGGTCGACCTGGCGGCGGTGCCCGACCACCTGCGGATCACGTACCGCGCCGTCGACGGCGCCGGTCGCCCGCTCGCCTGGAGCAAGGACCTCGACGCGCTGCGGACGCGGATGGCGGCCCGCGTGGCCGCCGCGCTGGCCGCCGCATCGCCGCTCCCGGAGGTGGACGGGCTCCGCTCCTGGACGCTGGGCACGGTGCCGCGCCGGGTCGAGGTGCCCTTCGCCGGCCAGCTCGTGCCCGGCCACCCGGCGCTCGTCGACGAGGGCGACGCCGTGGCGCTGCGCATCCTCCCGAACGAGGCCGAGCAGCGGCGGGCCATGTGGAGCGGCACCCGCCGCCTGCTCCTGCTGCAGCTGGGGAGCCCGCTGCGCACCATCGACAAGGGCTTGCCCAACGCCGCCAAGCTCGCCATCGCCCGCTCCTCGCGGGCCAGCGCCGCCGAGGTGTACCAGGAGGCCGCCGTGGTGGCCGTCGACCGGCTGCTGCTCGACGCCGGCGGCCCGGTCTGGGACGCCGCCGCCTTCGCCGGGCTGCTGGCGGCCGTGCGGTCGGGGTTCGCGCCGGCCGCGGTGGAGGCGGCCACGCTGGCCGGCGAGGCGCTGGCGGTGGCGGGCGAGGTCGAGCGGCGGCTGAGCGGGCTGGTGCGCCAGGAGCACGACGAGACCGTCGTCGACGTGGAGGCCCACCTCGGCCGGCTGCTGCACCGGGGGTGGCTGGCCACGGCCGGCCACGACCAGCTCCCTGACCTCGTGCGCTACCTCCGGGCGCTCGAGCACCGCGTGACGAAGGCGGCCACCGAGCCCGGCCGCGACCGCGCCCGCATCGCCGGCATCCGCGCCCTCGAGCGGGAGTACCACGCCCTGGCCGCCCTCGACGTCGACGGCTCCGTGCGCCGGCTGCTCGAGGAGCTGCGGGTGAGCACGTTCGCCCAGGCGGTCGGAGCGAGGGGCGGCGCCTCCGAGGCCAAGGTCCGGCGCGAGCTCACCCGCCTCGCCACCTCCTGATCCCGAGCGGTGGACGGATCCGCCCGCAGGGCGGCCGGATCCGTCCACCGCGCCGGTGGGTCAGAGGGCGTCGGCGCCCATCTCGCCGGTGCGGATCCGGATCACGCGGTCGACCGCGGTGAGCCAGATCTTCCCGTCGCCGATCGACCCGGTGCGCGCCGTGTCGGCGATCAGGGCGGCGATGGCCTCGGCGGCGTCGGTCTCGACGACGATGTCGAGCCGGATCTTGGGCACGAAGTCGATCCGGTACTCCGCGCCCCGGTAGGTCTCGGTGTGGCCGGACTGCCGGCCGAACCCCTTGACCTCCGTGATCGTGAGGCCGTGCACGGCGGTGCCCTGCAGGGCCTCCTTCACGGCGTCGAGGGTGTGGGGCTTGATGATGGCGGTGACGAGGTGGAGCATGCGGTCCTCCTGGACGTTCGTGGGATCGGGGTCAGCACGCGGGGTGCACCTCGAGGAGCACCCCCCGCTGTCGGATGGTGTGGAGCGACAGGCCCACCTCGGCGAGCCGGGCGCGCAGCCGGCCGAGGAGCGCCTCGAGGGCGGAGGGGGTGGTGCTCCCGCCGGCGTGGGCGTGGGCCTCCACCACCAGCTCGGTGGCCACGATGCGGTCGCGGTTGGCCACGAGGAGGGCCACGACGTCGAGCTGGGTGTCGGGGATGGCCACCCAGCGCCCGGCGTGGCGGAGCAGGCCGTCCTCGTCGAGCACCGGGCCGTCGACCTCGGGCCCGGACCCGCTCAGGCCGCTCACGACGCTCCCGACGGGGTCGCGACGGCGGGGACGTCGTGGGTGGTGGCCGCGGCGCCGGTGGTGAAGCTGCCGAAGCCCTCGCCGTAGCCGGGGGAGCCGTGCTCCTCGACGTCGAGGCCGGCCAGCTCCTCCTCGGGCGACACGCGCAGGCCGCCGACGGCCTTGAGGGTGCCGAACAGGATGATCGAGGCCACCGACACCCAGGCGGCGATGGCCACCACGCCGATGGCCTGGGCCACCAGCTGGTCGGTGCCACCGCCGTAGAAGAGGCCCTGCTTCCAGAAGCCCTCGACGTCGCTGCGGGCGAAGAGCCCCACGCACAGCGTGCCGAAGGCGCCGCAGACCCCGTGGACGGAGATGGCGCCCACCGGGTCGTCGACCTTCACGACGTTGTCGAAGAAGCTGACGGCGAAGACCACGATCACGCCGGCCAGCCCGCCGATGATGAGGGCGCCCTGCGGGGTCACGGCCGCGGTGCCGGCGGTGACCGCCACCAGCCCGGCCAACAGGCCGTTGCCGGTCATGCCGACGTCGGGCTTCCCGGTGCGCAGCCACACGGTGCCCATGGCGGTGAGGGCGCCCATGGCGCCCGCCATGGTGGTGGTGACGGCGATGCCGCCGATGGCGGCGTCGGCGGCCAGCTCCGAGCCGGGGTTGAAGCCGTACCAGCCCACCAGGAGGATGAAGCAGCCGAGGATGGCGAAGGGGATGTTGTGGCCGAGGATGGCCCGTGCCTTGCCGTCGGGGCCGTACTTGCCGAGGCGCGGTCCGAGGGCTCGCGCACCCCAGAAGGAGGCGACGCCGCCCACCATGTGCACGATGCTCGAGCCGGCGAAGTCGTGGTACGGCGTGGGCAGGCCCGAGCCCTGGAACAGCCACCCCCCGCCCCACTGCCAGCGCACGACGACCGGGTAGATCACCAGGCTGATCACGAAGCTGTAGATCAGGTAGGCCCGGAACTTGGTGCGCTCGGCCATCGCCCCCGACACGATCGTGGCGGCGGTGGCCGCGAAGGCCACCTGGAAGGTGAAGAAGACCGGCACCGTGAGGTTGCCGTAGGTGAAGGCGCCGTCGCCGAGGAAGAACCCGTCGGCGCCGATGAACTTGCCGGTGCCCTCCAGCGAGCCGCCGTAGGCGATGGCGAAGCCGACGGCCAGGAAGGCCACCGCGCCGGCGCAGAAGTCGATGAGGTTCTTCATCATGATGTTGGCGACGCTCTTGGCCCGCGTGAGGCCGGCCTCCACCAGCGCGAAGCCGGCCTGCATGAAGATCACCAGCACGGCGGCCAGCAGGATCCAGACGTTGTCGAGGTTGACCTGCACGGGGTCGACCTCGGCGGCCTGGGCGGCGGCCGGGCTGGCCAGCAGCGCCACGGCAGCGGCGCTGAGCGCGCCGCCGAGCAGGAGCCGCCGGCGCCAGCGGGGGCGCGCGCGGTGAGGGGACGGTCGGGTCATGGCGGGTGCTCCTTGTTCGTGGTGGCCGGCGGGGCGCGTCGAGGCGACGGCCGGGCGGGCCGAGGGAGCGGGACCGGGATCGGTCCCGCTGGTTCAGCGTCCGGCGCGGCGGGCGCGCCGGACGTCCGCGCTCAGGGCGCGGCGGACGGCGCCGTCGCCGGCGCGCTCGGTTCGACCCTGGAGGGGTCGGGGGGACGGGTTGCGTCGGGGTGCCCGACGTCGACCGATCGACGGTGCATGTGCCACTCCTGCTTCTGGGCACCCGGAGGTGCGGCCGTACCCGGCGGTTCCGGGCACCCTCCGTGCGGTTCCAGCCCCGCTACACGAAGTGGTGGCACCGTCGCACCCCTTCGTTGCCCATCCGTGCACGCCCTGTGAAGGGCGTGTGAACGAGCCTCAGGAGCGGGGCGGACCGGCGCTGGTGAAGCGCGTGCCGGGAGGGTCGGTCGCCCAGGGCGCCGGCTGGTCCCAGCGGTCCTCGTACACGAGCTCGGCCAGCGGCCGGCGGCGCACCGGGCCATGGCGGCCGGCCGGCACGCCGAGCGGGATGGTGGCGGCGATGGCGACGTGGTCGGGCACGCCCAGCAGCGAGCGCAGCTCGGCCTCGACGACGGTGTGCCAGGTGGTCATCACCCCGCCGTAGCCGAGCGCCCGGGCGGCCAGCAGCAGGTTCTGGCAGGCGGGGTAGACGCTGGCACCCTCGCTGGGGTGCGGGTCGCGGTGGCGCACGAGGCAGGGGAGCACCACCACGGGCACCTCCTCGAGGTGGTCGACGAAGTGGGCCATGGTGGCGGCCATGCGGGCCTTCGGCGTGTCGGCGTCGGCGCCCGACCCGGCGTCGTAGCCGTCGGCCCGCCGCTTGGCCGCCCACAGCTCGCGGAACGACCGTCCGAGCAGCGCCTTGGCCTCCTGGGCCGTCGGCCCCTCCCGCAGCACGAGGAACCGGAAGGGCTGCCGGTTGGAGCCCGAGGGGGCCCGGGAGGCATGCCACAGGATGGTGGCGAGGTCGGCCTCGGGGATCGGCGCGCCGGTGTAGCGCCGGATGGCCCGGGTGGTGGCCAGGCCGTCGAGGAGCGACAGGTCGGGAGGCGTCACCGCGGCACCGTAGCCCGGCCTCCCGGGCGACCTTCCGAGGCAGGGAGCTCGTGGTCGATGCCGCTAGCCTGCCCCGCTGTGCCCGATCCCGACTCCGCCACCCGCCCCCGACCGCTCGGGCTCGCACCGGGGATCGAGTACCGGGCGGCCGGCCAGGACGAGGCCAAGTACTCCACGTCGAACCCGGTGGTGCGCCGCCTCATCGATGCGCTGATGGCGGGCCTCGGCGAGCAGCTGGCCGACCACCGTGGCCTGCTGCTCGACGTCGGCATCGGCGAGGGCCTGGCCGCCGAGCGGGCCTTCCACCCGGGGCTGCAGGTGCTGGGGGTGGAGTACCGCGAGGACAAGCTGCAGCGAGCCGGCGAGCGGCTCCCGGCCATGGCGCCCGTGGTGGCCGACGCCGGGATGCTGCCGTTCCCCGACGCCACCGTCCCCGTCGTCACCTGCTTCGAGGTGCTCGAGCACCTGGTGCAGCCCGAGGTGGCGGTGGAGGAGATGGCGCGCGTGGCGCAGGACCGCTGCGTGGTGAGCGTGCCGTGGGAGCCCTGGTTCCGGCTCGGGAACCTGGCGAGGGGCAAGAACGTGGGGCGGTGGGGCAACGACGTCGAGCACGTGCAGGCCTTCACCCCGGCCCGCCTCACCGACCTGCTCGGGCGCCACTTCGCCGACGTCGAGGTCCACCGCCGGTTCCCGTGGCTCATCGCGGTGGCCCGCCACCCCCACGCCGGAGCGCACTGAGATGGCTGAGCCGACCGTCGACATCTCGATCCTGCTGCCGGCCTACAACGAGGCCGAGAACCTGCCCGAGGTGGTGGGCAGCATCTGCGAGGTGCTGCGCAGCGGCGACCGCAGCTTCGAGGTGCTGGTGGTCGACGACGGCAGCACCGACGGCACCATGGCCACGGTGGAGGCGCTCCAGCCCGCGCACCCCGAGCTGCGTGCCGTGCGCCTGCGCCGCAACTCGGGCAAGTCGGCGGCCCTGCAGGTGGGGTTCCGCTCCGTGGCCGGCCGCTACGTCGTGCTGATGGACGCCGACGGCCAGGACGACCCCCGCGAGGTGCCCCGGCTGCTGGCCTGCCTCGACGACCAGGGCCTCGACCTGGTGACCGGGCGCCGCTCGATCCGCCACGACCGCTTCGTGAAGCGGAACACCTCGAAGGTCTACAACTGGACGACCGCCCGGGTCACCGGCGTGCCGGGCCGCGACTTCAACAGCGGCCTCAAGGCGATGCGTCGGGAGGTGGCCGACGCCCTCGACATGTACGGCGAGCTGCACCGCTACATCCCCGTGCTGGCCGACTGGGCCGGCTTCTCGGTCGACGAGGTCGACGTCGAGCACCACGAGCGCCTCCACGGCCGCTCGAAGTTCGGCCGGGCCCGCTTCTGGCGTGGCTTCCTCGACCTCTTCACGGTGAAGTTCCTCACCACCTACACCGCTCGCCCCTTCCACCTCTTCGGCGGCCTGGGCATCACGTCCGGCCTGCTGGGGTCGGTGCTGCTGGTGTGGATGGCGATCCTGCGCCTGAGCGGCGAGCAGATCGGCGACCGGCCGGCGCTCGTGCTGGGCGTGCTGCTCGTGGTGGTGGGCATCCAGCTGGTCTCGCTCGGCCTGATGGCCGAGCTGACCATCCACCACCGCACGGGTGGCCGGGTGGACCCGATGGACTCCGTGGAGCCGCCGCGCCCCACCACCTGAGCGGGGTCGCTAGCGGGCGACGAAGTACTTCGCCTGGGGGTGGTGGCAGATGAGCGCGCTGGTGGTCTGCTCGGGCTGGTACTGGAACCCGGTGTCCTCGTCGCACTCGAGGCCGATGCGCTCGCCCTCGAGCAGCTCGAGGATGGTGGTGTTGTCCTCGAGGTCGGGGCAGGCGGGGTACCCCGCGGAGTAGCGACCGCCCCGGTACTGCTGCCGGAACAGGCCGGCCAGGGCGGGCCCGTCCTCGTCGACGAACCCCCACTCCGTGCGGATCCGCTGGTGCCACAGCTCGGCCAGCGCTTCGGCCATCTCCACGCCGAGGCCGTGCAGGAGCAGGTACTCCTGGTAGCGGTCGTCGGCGAACAGCTTGGCGGTGGCCTCGCTGACGGCCGGCCCCATGGTCACGATGTGGAAGGCGGCGTAGTCGACCTCGGGGCCGTCGGCGGGGCGGAAGAAATCGGCGATGCAGAGGAACTTGTCCTTCTGCTGGCGGGGGTAGTGGAAGCGGGCCCGCTCCTCGGTGCGCTCCTCGTCGGTCCAGATCACGAGGTCGTCGCCGTCGCCGTTGGCCGGGAAGTAGCCGTAGACGAGCTGCGGCACGAGCAGCCCGGCCGCCTTGGCCTTGGCGAGCTCCTCGCGCAGCTGGGGTCGCATCCGGGCCTTGAAGTCGGCGTCGCTCTCGCCCTTCTCGGGGCGGAACTGCCACTGGTTGCGGAAGATGGCGGTCTCGTTGACGAACCCGGCGACGTCGTCGATCGGGATGCCCTTCACCACCCGGCTGCCGAGGAACGGCGGCCGGAAGACGGGGTTGTCGGTGACGACCTCGGGCGAGCGGGCCGGGAGGTCGGTCGGGGCGTCGTCGCCGCTGCCCGGCTTGGCGAAGCGGCCCCGCAGCTCGAGGCTGGAGTCGATCGGGACCGTGCCCCAGTCCGGGTCGTCGTCCTGCTCGCCGCGCTTCACGGCCCCGATGCGGTCCATCACGTGGAGGCCCTCGAAGGCGTCCTTGCCGTAGAAGAGGCGGCCGTCGTAGACCTCGCGCAGGTCGCGCTCCACGTAGGTGCGGGTGAGGGCGGCACCGCCGAGCAGCACGGGCACCTCGGCCAGGCCGCGGCTGTTCAGCTCCTCCAGGTTCTCGCGCATGATCAGCGTGCTCTTCACCAGCAGGCCGCTCATGCCGATGGCGTCGGCCTTGACCTCGACGGCCTTGGCCACCATGTCGGCGACGTTGACCTTGATCCCGAGGTTGTGCACCTCGTAGCCGTTGTTGGTGAGGATGATGTCGACCAGGTTCTTGCCGATGTCGTGGACGTCGCCCTTCACGGTGGCCAGCACGATGCGGCCCTTGGTGGACTCGCCGTCGACCTTGTCCATCATCGGCTCGAGGTAGGCCACCGCCGCCTTCATCGTCTCGGCCGACTGCAGCACGAACGGCAGCTGCATCTCGCCCTTGCCGAAGAGGTCGCCCACCACCTTCATGCCCTCGAGGAGCACGTCGTTGATGATGGCGAGCGGGGTGTGGCCCTTGGCCAGGGCTTCGTCGAGGTCGACGGTGAGGGCGTCGCGGTCGCCCTCGATGATGCGGGTGGAGAGGCGCTGCTCGATGGGCCAGTCGGAGCGGTCCTCCTTCTCGACCTCGCCCACCTTGACGCCCTCGAACATGCCGAGCAGCACCTGGAGGGGGTCGTAGTCGTCGGTGCGCCGGTCGTAGATGAGGTCGAGGCAGACCTGCTTCTGCTCCTCGGGGATGCGGGCCAGCGGCGTGATGCGGGCGGCGTGGACGATGGCGGAGTCGAGGCCCGCCTGGTGGCACTCGTGCAGGTACACGGAGTTGAGCACGTGGCGGGCCGCCGCGTTCAGGCCGAAGGAGATGTTGGAGAGGCCGAGCGTGGTGTGGACGCCGGGCAGGTGCTCCTTGATCAGCTTGATGCCCTCGATGGTCGAGGCGCCGTCGCCCCGGCTCTCCTCCATGCCCGTGCCGAGGGTCAGGGCCAGCGGGTCGAAGAAGAGGTCGCCGGGCTCGAGGCCGTAGCGCTCGACGGCGAGGTCGTGGATGGCGGTGGCCGCCCGCAGCTTCCACTCCGGGGTGCGGGCCTGGCCCTCCTCGTCGATGCAGGTGCACACCACGGCCGCGCCGTACTCGCGGGCGAGCGACAGGAAGCGGTCGAGCCGGGTGCCCGGAGCGTCGCCGTCCTCGAGGTTGACGGAGTTGAGGATGGCCCGTCCGCCGATCCACTGCAGGGCGGTCTCCACCACCTCGGGCTCGGTGGAGTCGATCATGATCGGCACGGTGGCCTGGGTGGCGAAGCGCGACGCGATCTCGTCCATGTCGGCCGAGCCGTCGCGGCCGACGTAGTCGACGCAGACGTCGAGCACGTGGGCGCCCTCGCGCTCCTGCTCCCGCGCCATGGCCACGCAGGTGTCCCAGTCGCCCGCCAGCATCGCCTCGCGGAACTTCTTGGAGCCGTTGGCGTTGGTGCGCTCGCCGATCGAGAGGTACGTGAGCTGCTGCTCGAAGGGCGTGAAGCTGTAGATCGACGTGGCGCCGTCCTCGTGCTCGACGCTCCGAGGCGCCGGCTCGACGTCGCGGACGGCCTCGACCACCGCGGCGATGTGCTCCACCGTGGTGCCGCAGCAGCCGCCCACCACCTGCACCCCGAACTCCGTCACGAAGCGGTGCTGGTACTCGGCCAGCTGCTCGGGGGTGAGGTCGTAGTGCATGGCGCCGTCGACGACCGACGGCATGCCGGCGTTGGGCAGGCAGGCGATCGGCATGCGGGCGTGCTGGCCGAGGTAGCGGAGGTGCTCGCTCATCTCGGCGGGGCCGGTGGCGCAGTTGATGCCGAGGACGTCGGGGCGCATGGCGTCGAGGGCGGAGAGGGCGGCCCCGATCTCGGTGCCCGGCAGCATGGTGCCCGTGACCTCCATCGTCACCTGCACCTGGATGGGCACCTGGCGGCCGGCCGAGGCCATGGCCCGCCGGCAGCCGATCATGGCGGCCTTGGCGCCGAGGAGGTCGAACTGGGTCTCCACGAGGAAGAGGTCGACGCCGCCCTCGAGCAGGCCGAGGGCCTGGACCTCGTAGGCGTCGCGGAGCTCGGCGAAGCGGATCTGGCCGAGCGAGGCGAACTTGGTGCCGGGACCGATGGAGCCGGCGACCAGCCCGCCGTGGCCGCTGGCCACCTCCTTGGCGATGCGGGCGGCCGCCACGTTGAGCTCGTGGCTGCGCTCCGCGATGTCGTACTCCGCCAGCGGGATGGCGAAGGAGCCGAAGCTGGCCGTCTCCACCACGTCGACGCCGACCTGGAAGAAGGCGTCGTGCATGCCGGCGATCACGTCGGGACGGGTGGCGACGAGGAGCTCGTTGCAGCCCTCGAAGGCCTCGCCGCCGAAGTCGTCGGGCGTGAGGTCGAGGGTCTGGACGTAGGTGCCGAAGGCGCCGTCGTAGACGACCACCTTCTGCTGGATCAGATCGAGGTACGCAGGTTCACCCATGGTCCGGCAAGGCTACCGGCGGGCCCTCCTGCGGCCGTAGCCCGTTGCGGCTAGACACCCCGGATGGTCGAGATCCGCTCCCCGCTCCAGGGCACCGTGGTGCGCGTCGTCGAGGGCGGCGAGGGGGTGGCCGCCGGCCAAGCGGTCGCCGTGGTGGAGTCGATGAAGATGGAGCACGCCGTCGACGCCCCGGAGGCCGGGGTGGTGCGGTCGGTCGCGGTGGCGGTGGGCGACCTCGTGCAGGCCGGCCAGGTGGTGGCCCACCTCGAGCCGGGCGACGCGCCGGATCCTGGCGCCGTGGAGGACGTGACCGTCGGCGAGCGGGCCGACCTCGCCGAGGTGCGCCAGCGCCACGAGGTGGGCCTCGACGCCGCCCGGCCCGACGCCGTCGCCCGGCGTCGCCGGACGGGCCAGCGCACCGCTCGCGAGAACCTCGAGGACCTGCTCGATCCCGGGAGCCTGGTGGAGTACGGCCCCGTGGTGATCGCCGCCCAGCGCCGGCGCCGGCCGCTCGACGACCTCATCGCCCGCACCCCGGCCGACGGCCTGGTGGGGGGCACCGGCACGGTGGCCGGGCACCCGGTGGTGGCCGCCACCTACGACTACACCGTGCTGGCCGGCACCCAGGGGCTGCAGAACCACCGCAAGAAGGACCGGCTGTTCGAGCTGGCCGAGCGCCAGCGCCTGCCGGTCGTCCTGTTCGCCGAGGGGGGAGGGGGGCGCCCCGGCGACACCGACGGCACCGGCGTGTCGGGCCTCGACTGCCTGGCCTTCCAGCTCTTCGCCCAGCTGTCGGGGCTCGTGCCCCTCGTGGGGATCGCCAGCGGGCGCTGCTTCGCCGGCAACGCCGCCCTGCTCGGCTGCTGCGACGTGGTGATCGCGACCGACGGCACGAACATCGGCATGGGCGGTCCGGCCATGGTCGAGGGAGGCGGGCTGGGCACCTTCGCGCCGGAGGCCATCGGGCCGATGGACGTGCAGGTGCCGAACGGCGTCGTGGACATCGCCGTGCCCGACGAAGCGGCCGCGGTGGCCGCCGCCCGCCGGTACCTGTCGTACTTCCAGGGGCCGGTCGACGGCTGGGAGGCGCCCGATCCCGACCGGGCCCGCACCGTCGTCCCGGAGCACCGCCTCACCGTCTACGACGTCCGGGCCGCGGTGGAGGCCATCGCCGACGTCGGCTCGGTCCTGGAGCTGCGGCCGGCGTTCGGGCTGGGGATGGTCACGGCCCTGGCCCGGGTGGAGGGCCGGCCGCTGGGGATCCTGGCCAACAACCCGGTGCACCTGGCCGGGGCCATCGATGCCGACGGCGCCGACAAGGCGGCGCGGTTCCTGCAGCTCTGCGACGCCTTCGACCTGCCCGTGCTGTCGCTGTGCGACACGCCCGGGATCATGGTCGGGCCCGACGCCGAGCAGACCGCGCTCGTCCGCCACGTCAGCCGCCTCTTCGTGACCGGCGCCAACGTGACGGTCCCGATGGGCACGATCATCCTGCGCAAGGCCTACGGGCTCGGGGCCCAGGCCATGGCCGGGGGCAGCTTCAAGGCGCCGCTGTTCTGCGTGGCCTGGCCTTCCGGGGAGCTGGGCGGCATGGGCCTGGAGGGAGCGGTGCGCCTCGGCTACCGCAAGGAGCTCGAGGCCATCGACGACCCCGCCGAGCGGCAGCGCACCTTCGAGGAGATGGTGGACCGCATGTACGAGCACGGGAAGGCCCTCAACGCGGCCAGCCACTTCGAGATCGACGACGTGATCGACCCGGCCGACTCCCGCCGGTGGGTGGCGTCGACCCTGTGGGCGGCCCCGGTGCCGCCCCGGGCGGGCAAGAAGCGCCCGAACATCGACACCTGGTAGCGACGGCCGGCTCCCGGTCGGGCCGGGGCCCCGCCGGTAGGGTGCCTCCGTGGCGCGCCTGTGGACCGGCAAGGGAGACGACGGCACCTCGGGTCTGCTCTACGGCGGCCGCGCCCCCAAGGCGTCCGAGCGCTTCGACGCCATCGGCGATGCCGACGAGGCCCAGGCGGCCATCGGCGTGGCGCGGGCCGAGGTGGCCCCCGGCTCGGAGCTCGACACCGTGCTGGTGGCCTGCGCGCGCGACCTGTGGGTCCTGATGGCGGAGGTGGCGACCGACCCCGCCCACCGGGACAAGCTCACCGCGGGCCAGAGCCTCGTGACCCCGCAGATGGTCGAGGCCCTGGAGGCCGTCATCGTCGACGTCGGCGGTCGCTTCGAGCTGCCCGCCGAGTTCGTCGTGCCGGGGCAGGACCGCACCTCGGCGGCCCTCGACCTCGCTCGCACCGTCACCCGTCGCGCCGAGCGGTCGGCCGCCGCCGTCGCCGAGCCCGGCTCCCACGTCGTCCCCTACCTCAACCGCCTGTCCTCGCTGCTGTGGACCCTCGCCCGCTGGGCCGAGGGCGAGCCGCTGCCCACCCGAGCCCGCTGACCACCGGAGGATCTGTTGTCCCTCACCATCGAGCTGTCCCGCACCCTCCCCGACGACGTCGCCACCACCGCCGAGGGCGTGCTGATCGACGACCTCGACGACCCCCGAGACGACCTGGCCTTCGTGCGCCAGCAGGGCTTCGAGGCGAAGCGGGGCGACGTGCGCGCCGTCCCGGGGTCCGACGGCGGCACCCGCCTGCTGGTGGGGCTCGGCAAGGCCGCCGACCTCGACCTGGCCGGGCTGCGCGCCGCGGCCGGCTCCCTCGCCCGGGTGGCGGCCCGCCACGAGGCCCTGGCGGTGGACCTGCTCGGCGCCCTGCCCGACGGCATCGAGGTGGCGAAGGCGGCCCAGGCCGTGGTGGAGGGCCTGCTCCTCGGCGGCTACCGGTTCTCGGCGTTCAAGTCGGAGCCGAAGCCCACGCAGCTGGCGCGGGTGGTCGTCGTGGCCGGCGGCGGGAAGCGCACCCAGGCCGCCGTGGAGCGGGGCCAGGCCATCGCCGAAGCGGTGTGCTGGGCCCGCGACCTCGAGAACGAGCCGGGGGGCTCGCTCACGCCGCCCGAGCTGGCCCGCCGCGTGGCGGCAGAGGGCGAGCGAGCCGGCTTCGAGGTCACCGTCTGGGACGAGAAGGCGATCCGCAAGGAGCGCCTCGGCGGCCTGCTGGGCGTGAACCGCGGCTCCACCCAGGCCCCCCGCTTCCTGCTCCTGCGCTACGAGCCGGCGTCGTACCGCAGCACGGTCGCGCTGGTGGGCAAGGGGATCACCTTCGACTCCGGCGGCCTGTCCCTCAAGCCGTCCGACGGCATGATCGGCATGAAGGGCGACATGGGCGGCGCCGCCGCCGTGCTCGGCACGTTCAAGGCGCTGGCGGCCGTCGGCGCCAAGGTCCGCGTCCTCGGCTTCATCCCCGTGACCGACAACATGCCCGGCCCCGACGCCACGCGGGTGGGCGACGTGCTCACCATCCGCAACGGCACGACCGTCGAGGTCCTCAACACTGACGCCGAGGGGCGGCTCATCCTCGCCGACGCCCTGGCCCTGGCCAGCGAGGAGGCGCCCGACGCCATCGTCGACCTCGCCACCCTCACCGGCGCCTGCATGGTGGCCCTGGGCGAGCGGATCGCCGGGCTCATGGGCAACCACCGCGGGTGGGTGGACCAGGTGCGGGCCCGGGCCGACGACGCCGGGGAGCCGGTGTGGCCGCTCCCGCTGCCCGCCTACCTCAAGGGCAAGCTCGAGAGCGACCTCGCCGACCTGAAGAACATCACCAGCACCCGCTACGGCGGCGCGCTCGCCGCCGGCGTGTTCCTGCAGGAGTTCGTGGGCGAGGGCATCCCGTGGGCGCACCTCGACATCGCCGGACCGGCCGATGCGTCGGAGGTCGAGGGCGAGCTGGTCAAGGGCGGCACCGGGTTCGGCGTGCGCACGCTGGTCGAGCTCTGCACCGGCTTCGCCAAGCCGAAGCGCGCCGAGGCCTGACGTCCGACACCCGGCGGGCGATGGCATGCTGTCCGCCGCCGCATCGAGGAGACCCTTGACCAACCGCCGCCTCCTCACGCTCCTGCTCGTCGTCGGCCTCCTGGCCGGCGCCGCGGGTGCCGTCCCGTCGGGCGCCAGCCCGGGCCCCGGGGCAGGCGGGCCCGCGCCCGAGGACCCGAACCGGGTGCTCGTCGTCGTCGACGACCCCGGCGACGCGCCCGACGTGGCCGACGATGCCGGGGCGCGAGGTGCCGACGGGCAGGCGGTGGCGCCCGCCGAGGTCACCGAGCTGTCGTTGCCCGACCAGCAGATCGACCAGCTCGAGGCCGACCCCCGGGTGGCTGCGGTCCTGCAGCGCGGCGAGGCCACCGTGCAGCCGGCGCTGCAGCAGTCGGTCGCCAAGGTGGATGCGCCCGCCCGCTGGGCCGCCGGCCACCGCGGTGCCGGCAAGGTGGTGGTCGTGATCGACACCGGCGTGTCGCCCGCCTTCGGGGGGACGCTGGTGGGCCAGGCCTGCTTCGCCGCCACGCTGTCCGGCGCCACCCTCACCGGCCACTGCGGCCCCTCCGGCGGCGCCACGCAGGCCTTCAGCGGCACCTGCTTCGACCTCGGCGTGTGCGACCAGGGCAGCCCGGACGACGTGCGCGACGACGCCGCCGGGCGACCCTGCGGGGCCTCGCGGAGCTGCTCCCACGGCTCGGCGGTCGCCGCGGTGGCCGCGCGGCACGAGCCGGTCCCGGGCGTGGCGCCCGATGCCGGCGTCTACGCCATCCGGGTGTTCGACCCCCAGGGCTCCGTGGCCGACCTCTACGACCTCTACCTGGCGCTGGGCCACGTGGTGGACCTCGTCGATGCCGGCCTCGAGGTGGCGTCCGTCAACCTCTCGGTCGCCAGCAGCGTCGTGTACCCCGGGCCCTGCGACGGCGGCGACGTCCAGGGCGGCGCCGGCGCGGCCTACGCCAGCGTCCTGCGGGCGCTGCTGGCGCGCGACGTGCCGACCGTGGTGGCCTCGGGGAACTCCGGCGTGGTCGGCTCGCTGGCCTTCCCGGCCTGCCTCTCCCCGGCCGTGTCCGTGGCGTCCACCGACCTCGACGACCGGGTGTCGAGCTTCAGCAACACCGGGCGCGGGCTCGACCTCTTCGCGCCGGGGGCGGGTCGCTCCTCGGGGCCGTCGACCGCCGACCTCCAGATCCCCAACGGGACGGCCAGCACCAGCTGGGCCGGCACGTCGTTCTCGGCCCCGCACGTGGCAGGCGCCTTCGCCCTCACCGAGCAGGAGTACCCGCGGTCGTCGATCGCCCAGCGCACCTGGATCCTGGCGGCCGGGGGCGTCCCGGTGCGCACCGCCGACGGGCGGACCTACCCGCGCCTCCGGCTCCGCGAGCCGGTCGACGTGCTGCACGGCGGCGCCTTCATGCCGCTCGGGCGCATCCCGGGCGGCGGCGCCCAGGGGGCGGTGGCCGACTTCGACGGCGACGGGTTCGAGGACCTGTTCTCCTACACCCCCGGCGGCACCGCCGACCGGGTGACCTGGGGTGGGCCGTCCTGGACGCGGACGGCCACCTCGGCGTCGATCAGCTACACCTACCGAGCCCTGGCCGGGCAGTTCCACGGCAGCAGCTCGGGGCCCGACGACGTCCTGCTCTACGGCGCCGGGGGAGCGGTCGACAAGATCTGGGCGGGACGGGCCGACCGCACGTTCACGTCGCTGGCGGCGTCCTTCCCCACGGCCGGCAGCCCCGTGGTCGGCGACTTCGACGGGGATGGGTGGGACGACGTCCTGATCAGCAGCCCGGGGGCGAGCGACCAGCTGCGCTACGGCGGCGCTGGCGGGTTCTCCCCGCCCGTGGCGCTGCCGGTGTCAGACGATGCCCGGGCCGTGGCGCTCGACATCGACGGCGATGGCCAGGACGAGCTCGTCCAGCACCGGCCGGGCTCGACCCCCGACCGGCTGTGGCGCTTCACCAGCCGATCCACGTTCACCTCCGAGGTGATCGCCCTCGGGACCAGCGCGTCGATCTCGGCCACGCCGCTGGTCGCCGACCTCGACGGCAACGGCGGCGAGGACCTCCTGCTGATCCGCAGCGACGGCACCGGGGTGCGGCTGCGGCCCGTCGGTGGCGCCTTCCGGCCCCCGACCAGCACGCCCTCGGGCGCGCTCGGCAACCCCGCGGTGGGCGACCTCGACGGCAACGGGGCCGACGACGTGGTGTGGGTGCGCACCGGGACCACCCCGGACTGGGCCTGGTACGGGCTCTACTCGGGTGCCATCAGCCGCCGCCAGATGTCGATCACGGGGTCGTACCGGCCCCGCCTGGCCGACCTCGACGGCGACGGCGGCGACGACCTCGTGCTGCTGACCGCCGGCACGACCGTCCAGCTCTGGTGGAACGCCCGCTGACCGTCGGCCGCGGGTGACCCGGAGCGTCCTCAGGCGGCCTCGGGGGGCAGCTGGTCGTGGACCTCGAGCGGGACCTCCCGGCGCTCCTGGGCCCACCGGACCGCAGCGTGGGCGAGCGCCGGGTGGACCTGGCGGGCGTGCAGGGCCGATTCGGCGGCGTCGGGCGACGCGCCCCGCTCGAGCAGCGCCAGGGCGAGGCCCCGGGCCGTCTCCACCGGCGGCGGACCGACGGCCGGGTCGGGACCGGTCGGCGGCGACCCCCATCGCCGGTGGGCCTCCTGCAGGTGGGCGGGGAGGCGCCGCACCTGGGCCTGGGTGAGCGGGGGGAGCTTGCGTCGCACCCGGATGGTCGTGCCCACCTGCTGCAGCGCACCGAAGCGGATGCACCGCTCGATCGTGCGGACGAAGGGGGCGTGGCGGCCGGAGCGGTGGCCGAGGCCGAGCTCGGCGGCGGTGGCCGCCAGGTCGAGGTGGAAGCCGGCGGGGGACTCCTCCAGGCCCCGCACCAGCCGCCGCAGCAGCCAGACGGCCGAGGGGCCGAGGACGGCGAGCCAGAACTGCTCGACGTAGGGCGACCGGGGGTCGTGGCCCAGGGCGTCGATGACGTCGTCGGCGAGCGGGACCACCTCGAGGGTGGCGATCGGGAAGGTCGGCAGGTCGGGCATCGGGCTCCTCAACGGGACGATCGGCGGGTGGGGGAAGCACCTCATGCACTTTCGACCACTTTCAACCCAGCGTCAACCGCTACCCTTCCCGCCATGGAGGAGCAGATCGAGCAGGCGCGGGCCCTGGTGGCCGGGGCGCAGCGGGTCGTCGTGCTCACGGGAGCCGGCATCAGCACCGACAGCGGGATCGCGGACTTCCGTGGGCCGCAGGGGCTCTGGACGAAGGACCCGGAGGCCGAGCGGGCATCGCACATCGACGTGTACCGCACCGAGCCGGAGGTGCGCCGGCGGGCCTGGGCCACCCGGGCGGCGGCCACCAGCGCCGCGCCCGAGCCCAACGAGGGCCACCGGGCCCTGGTCCGGTTCGAGGCCACCGGCCGCCTGCGGGCCCTGCTCACCCAGAACGTCGATGGCCTGCACCTCGCCGCCGGCTCGGACCCCGACCTCGTCGTGGAGGTCCACGGGACCGTCCGGGAGGCGGCCTGCCTCGGGTGCGGCGACCGGCTCCCGATGGCGACGGCGCTCGAGCGGGTCCGCGCCGGTGAGGCGGACCCGGCCTGCACCGCCTGTGGCGGGATCCTCAAGTCGGCCACGATCAGCTTCGGCCAGGGCCTCGACCCCGACGTGCTGCAGCGGGCCGACGCCGCGGCCCGGGCCAGCGACCTCCTCCTCGCCGTCGGCACCACGCTGGCGGTGCACCCCATCGCCGAGGTGGTCCCGCTGGCCCGGGCCCACGGCGCCGCGGTGGTGATCCTGAACGGCGAGCCGACCGCCATGGACGATCTCGCCGACGTGGTGGTGCGGGGCCCGATCAGCGACGTGCTGCCGAGGCTGCTCGGTGGTCGGCCGGCCGGCCCGCCCTTGTAGGGTCCCGTCGACCGCCACCGTTCGCCGCGCCCTTCGCTGCTCCCCCGTGCCGCCCTCCTCCTCCCACGCCCTCCGCGCCGTCGTCGGCCTGCTCCTGGTGGCCAGCTCGCTGGTCGCGGTCGGCGCGCCGACGCAGGGTGCGCCGAGCGCCGAGGTGGAGCGGTTCGTCGTGGGCCTCGCCGGAGGTCCCGCCGCCGGGACCGATCTGGGGGTGGGGGTCGTCGAGGTCCTCGCGCCGCTGCCCTTCGCCATCGTGGAGGCGACCCCCGCCGCGCTGGCCGACCTGCAGCAGCGTGGCCGCATCACGACGGTGGAGCGCGACGCCGACGTCCGCCCGGCCCTCGACGGCGCCCTGGCCCTGAGCGGGGCGCCGGCCGCCTGGGGCGGGGGCCCCCGGGGCGGCGGCCAGGCGATCGTGGTGATCGACACGGGGCTGCGCACCAACCACCCCGGCGTCGCGGGCCGGGTGGTGGGGGAGGCCTGCTTCGTGGAGCGCGCCGACGGCCGTCCGGGCTGCCCGGGTGGGGCGAGCTCGGCGGTCGGGCCCGGAGCAGCCGCCACCTGCAGCCGGGCGGCGTGCCTCCACGGCACCTACACCGCGGTCGCGGCGGCCGGTGCGGCCGGTCCCGACGCCACCGGCGTGGCGCCCGGCGCATCCCTGTACCCGATCCGCGTGGTGGACTTCGCCAGCTCGGGGTGCGCCAGCGGCTGCGCCCGCTACAGCGACGTGCTGCGGGCGCTGCGCCACGTGGCCACCGACCTGGTCGGGACGCTCGACCTCGCGGCGGTCAACGTGTCGCTGCAGATCGGCGCGACGCGCCACACGAGCCGCTGCGACGCCGCCTTCCCGGCCCTGGCCGCCGTCGTGGCGCAGCTGGCCGCCAGCGGCGACGGCGTCGCGGTGGTGGCGCCCAGCGGCAACCAGGGGACGATCGCCGCCGCGGGGGCCGGGCTCGCCGTCCCGGCCTGCGTCGCCTCGGTGGTGTCCGTGGGCGCCACCGCCACGTCCCGGTCGGTCGCCGCCTTCTCGCAGTTCTCGCGCGACCTCGACCTGCTGGCACCGGGTTCGGGGATCGATGTCCGGACGTCGTCGGCCGGCGCCCTCGGACCCACGACCCGGCTCTCGGGGACCTCGTTGGCCGCCGCCCAGGTCAGCGGGGGCCTGGCCCTGGCCCGGGAGCTGCTGCCCGGGGCGGGCCTCCCCGAGCGCCTGGCCCTGCTGCGGGCGTCGGGCGTGCCCGTCGTCGACACCCGTCCGACGGGGCCGGACCTGGTGGTGCCCCGACTGCGCCTGCGGACGCCGGTCCCCGTGGGCGGGGGCCTGCTCGTCCCCGGCGGCGCGCCCGTCGGCGGCCGGTCCCTGGTGGGCGACTTCGACGCCGACGGCGTCGACGACCTCCTCGACGCCGGCGCTGCGGTCCTGGCCTACGGCGGACGCGACCGCTCCTTCGACCGGCGCTCGGTCGGCGCTCCACCGGCCGGCACCCCGCTGGTGGGCAACTTCGTGGGCCGCCCCGACAGCCCCGACGACGTGCTCTGGGCCGGCCCGGCCGGGGGCGTCGACGTGCTGTGGACCGGCCGCTCCGACCGCTCGGTGCGGACCTCGACCCTGCGGCCCGCCATCGTGCGCGCCGCGGTGGTGGGGGACTTCGACGGCGACGGCCTCGACGACGTGCTGTGGCTGGCGGGGGGCGGCGCCCCCGGGGCGCTCTGGACCGGCGGCCCGACGGGGTTCACCAAGGTGCGCTTCGACCTCGTCCCGGGTCGGTCGGTGGTGGGCGACATCGACGGCGATGGCGCCGACGACCTGCTGATCATCCGGGCCGCCGACGTCGTGGAGCTGCGCCCCGGCTCGCCCGACGTGGCCTTCGAGGGCCGGGTGAGCGGCCTCACCGACCTCCCGGTGGCCCTGGCCGACCTCGATGGCGACGGCGACCTCGACGCCGTGCTCGCCGGGCCGCCGCGGTGGCAGCCCTACGACGGGCCCGCCTTCGGCCCGCCGCGCGACCTCCCCGGGGGCCCGGCGACGTCGTCGGTGGCGGCGGTCGACCTCGATGGCGACGGCCGCGACGAGCTGGTGAGCGCTGGCCCGGGGTCGGGCACGGTGCACCTCGGCGGCGGCGCGACCGTCCGGTCGTCGGTGCTCACCGGTGGCGCGCCCCTGCCCGCGACGGCCGACCTCGACGGCGACGGTCGTGCCGAGGTGGTCTGGCGGGCGCCGACCGGCGGCACCGAGATCTGGTGGTCGTGGCGGTGACCGCCCGCCACACCCTAGGCGCGCTGCTCGTCGCGCTCGTCGGCGCCCTGGGGGTCCCGGCCGCCGGCGCCCCGTCCACCGGGCCCGTAGCCGGGTCGGCGGCCCCCCTCGAGGTGGTCCCCCGGCCGATCGACTCCTCGAACCAGGCGGGGTGGTGGACCCCGACCGACCTGGCCGGCGACACCGAGCTGATCGCGTTCAACGAGCACCTCCCCGTCGATGCCCTCGGCCCGGCGGCCACCGAGCACACCGTGGTGCTGGGCGTGCGGGTGGCCGGCGGTGCCTGGACCTTCGGCTGCATCCCCAGCGGCGAGGAGGGGGGAGGCTGCGCGACCTTCGCCGACGACTGCGGCCACCGGCAGCCGTCCGTGGCCATCGACGGCGCGGGCCACCTCCACGCGTTCGTGGGCATGCACAACTCGCCCTGGCGCTACTACCGCTCGACGGTGCCCGGCGACCCCCGCACGATGGTCGACCGCTCCGCCGAGCTCCCCGATCCCTCGGGGCTCGTCACCTACCCCGTGCTGGCCCGCACGCCCGACGGCGACGTGTACCTGGCCGCCCGCGTGCGCGAGGTCGGGAGCCCGGTCAACGGCCGGCTGTACCGGTGGGACGTGGCGACCGGTTCGTGGAGCCGCGTGGCCGTGTTCGCGTCGCAGTCGCGCTTCTGGGTGTACCCCGACGACCTCGAGGTCGACGACCTCGGCGGCGTGCACGTCGTGTGGCAGTGGTCCTACGGCGGCGCCGGCGGCCTGCGGCACCTCGGCTCGCACCTCCGCTACGACCCGTCCACCGGCGTGTTCTCCAACGCCCAGGGGGTGCCCGTGCCGGTGCCGGCCACGACCAGCAGCCCGGTGGCCTACCAGCCCCTGGCGCGGGGCGAGTCGGCGACCGCCCGCCTCGGCACCGCGGTGGGGATCCAGAGCGCCAAGGTGGCCGTGGTGCCGGGCACCACGACGCCCATGATCGTGTACCGCTTCCGCGAGGTCGACGGCGGTCCGTTCCAGGTGCGGCGGGCCCGACCCACCGGGTCGGGGTGGAGCCGCGACCTGATCTACGGCGGCGCCTACGACACCTTCGCCGCCATCGACATCACCCACAACGTCGACTCGGTGCGGGTGTACTACGTCAAGCGCAACACGAAGACGATCGACCAGGCCCACATGGCGGAGAAGGGGCTGACCGGCGGGTTCGTCGAGCACAGCATCGCGCCGGGTCGCACCGTCGAGCGGCTGTCGGTCGTCATGGACGAGTCGGGCACCGATCGCGCCTACCTCGTCGACCTGGCGGTGCCCCGGGCCCTGCGCGCCGATCCGCGCACGTCGGAGGACCCGCCGTGCCCCGGCCCGGCCGGCCTGCTGTACGTCACCGCCATCGATCGCTGAGCTCGGGAATCCCCGCCCTGGCCTGATTGTTGACCAGACCGGTAGCCTTTTGCCGTCCACCCCCAGCCCAGAGGGATGCGTTGCCCATGCCCAGCTTTCGTGAGCTCCTCGCCGCCACCAAGGCGGACATCCGTGAGGTCGACACCGCCGCCACCGACGACGCCCGCCGGCAGCCCGGCACCGTGATCCTCGACGTGCGCGAGCCCGAGGAGCACGAGCAGGGGGCCATCCCCGGCGCCCTCCACATCGCCCGCGGCACGCTGGAGAGCTCCATCGAGGGCCGCATCGCCGACAAGGCGACCCCGATCATCATCCACTGCGCCTCGGGCGTCCGGTCGGCCTTCGCCGCCAAGACCCTGGCCGAGCTCGGCTACACCGACGTCGCCTCGATGGCCGGCGGGTTCAACAAGTGGAAGGACGAGAGCCGCGAGTGGGCGGCCCCCCGCAGCCTCACGCCCGAGCAGCGCAACCGCTACCAGCGGCACCTGCTGCTCCCCGAGGTCGACATCGAGGGCCAGCTGCAGCTCCTCGACGCCAAGGTGCTGCTCCTCGGCGCCGGCGGCCTCGGCTCGCCGGCCGCCCTCTACCTGGCGGCGGCCGGCGTCGGGACGCTCGGCATCATCGACATGGACGTCGTCGACGAGTCGAACCTCCAGCGGCAGATCCTCCACAACATCGAGCGGGTGGGCGACCGCAAGGTCGACTCCGCCAAGAAGACGCTCACCCTGCTCAACCCCGACGTGAACGTGGTGGCCTTCGACGTGCGGCTCGGCGCCGACAACGTCATGGACATCCTCCCGGGCTGGGACGTCATCGTCGACGGCACCGACAACTTCCCCACCCGGTTCTTGGTGAACGACGCCTCGGTGAAGCTCGGCATCCCGGTGGTGCACGGCTCGATCTTCCGCTTCGAGGGGATGGTGACGGTCTTCGACCCGAAGCACGGCCCGACGTACCGCGACATGGTCCCGGAGCCGCCGCCCGCCGAGCTCGCCCCCAGCTGCGCCGAGGCCGGCGTGCTCGGCGTGCTGCCCGGCATCGTCGGATCGATCCAGGCCATCGAGACGATCAAGCTCCTGCTCGGCCTCGGCGACCCGCTGATCGGGCGGCTGCTGGCCTACGACAGCCTCGAGCAGTCGTTCCGCGAGTACAAGGTGCGCCCGGACCCCACCAACGAGATCACCTGGGCCAACCGCGACCGCATCGTGGTGGCGGAGCTCGACGACCTCTGCATGCCGCACCCCCTCGAGGCGCCGCCGGCCTGACCGGCTCCGGCCGGCGCGGGTGACGGCCCGCGAGCCGCTCGTCCGCGAGGATGGCGGCCCGATGGCCCCGTCCGACCCCCACGCGCCCCAGCCCCGTCGCCGCGTGGCCGCGGCGTCCACGGCGGTGGGCCTCCTCGTCGGCGGCCTGGCGTTGGCGTTCGTGGTGCGCACGCTGCTGCGCGACCGGGCCGAGATCGGCGACGCCCTCGCCGGGGCGGCGCCGGGGTGGATGGCCCTGGCCGTCGCCCTGGGGGCGGCGGGCATGACCGCCATCGCCGTGCCCTGGCGACGGGCCATCCAGGTGCTGGGCGACGACCTGCCCCTGCGCCAGGTGGTGGCGCGGTACTACCTCGGGGAGCTGGGCAAGTACGTCCCCGGCGGCGTGTGGCCGATCCTCGGCCGCGGCGAGCTGGCCCGGCGGGCGGGGGTGGGTCGGGCGGCCGCCTACGGGAGCGTGGCGCTGTCGCTGGCCACGCTCTACCTGAGCGCGCTGCTCCTGGTGGTGCTGGGCCTGCCCGTGCTCCTCGGAGGCGACGGCCGGGGCCCGCTCGCCCTCCTGGGCCTGCTGCCGGTGGGGCTGGCCGCCCTGCACCCCACGGTGCTGCGCCGGGTCGTCGGCGTGGTCGAGCGCGCCACCCGACGGACGCTGGCGATCGAGGTGCCGTCGTGGGGCACCTCGATCGGGCTGGTCGGGCGCTACCTCCCGGCGTGGTGCGCGATCGGCGCGGCGACCGCGGCGGTGGCCCGGGCGCTCGACCCCTCGGCACCCTTCGCCGAGGTGGCGGTGGCCGCGGTGCTGTCGTGGGTGGTCGGCTTCGTGCTGGTGCCGGTGCCGGGCGGCGTCGGGGTGCGGGAGGCGGCCTTCGTGGCCACCGCCAGCTCGCTCGACCCGGGCATCGCGGCGGCGGTGGCGGTGGCGGCCCGCCTCGTGTTCGTGCTGGTCGACGTGGGTGGGGCGGCCCTCGGCTCGCTGGTCCTGCGACGCCGGCGGGAGCCCGACGCGCCGACCGGGCCGGCGTAGCGCTCGGGCGCCCCGGTCACGCAGCGACGTGGGCGGGGCCGGAGCTCAGGAGCGGACGGAGGAGCTGCTGGTGCCGGTGGAGCCGAAGCGGCCGTACCAGATCGTGTCGCCCACGGCCGACGTGGGGCTGTACCAGAGGATGTCCTCCACCCCGTCGCCGTTCACGTCGCCCACGGCGGGCAGGTGGTTCCCGCCGGCCGAGCGGGCCACCCGGGTGAACCGGCCACGGGTCTCCTGCATGTACCAGATGGCGTCGCCGGCGCTGCCCGGGCCGTACCAGACGATGTCGTCGCCGCCCCGGCCGTCCAGGTCGCCGATGGCCGGTCGGTAGTCGCCGCCGGCGCCGATCGTCTGCTGCACGAAGGAGCGGCTGGAGCGCCCCCAGAGGATCTTGTCGGTGCCCGAGCCGGGGCCGTACAGGAGGAGGTCGTCGTAGCCGTCGCCGTCGAGGTCGCCGGTGGCCAGGCGGTAGCTGCCCGTGATCGAGAAGCTGGCCCGGGTCAGGGTGCCGAAGGTCGAGGTCCCCCAGGAGATGCCGTCGGCCCGGGTGCCGAGGCCGTACCAGACGACGTCGTCGCGACCGTCGCCGTCGAAGTCGCCCGCCACCGGGCGGTAGTCGCCGCCGATCGAGAGGCCCTTGCTCGTCCAGGTCGAGCCGTTCCACTCCCAGATCGAGTCGGGAGCGCTGCCGACGCCGTACCAGAGCACCTCGGCCCGCCCGTCGCCGTCGAAGTCGCCGGCCACGGGCTTGTAGTGGCCCGAGACCGAGACCGAGCGTCGGGTGAACCGGCCAGAGGTGCTGCCCACGTGGAACTCGTCGGTGGCGCTGCCAGGGCCGTAGACGAACACGTCGTCCACCCCGTCGCCGGTGAAGTCGGCCACGAAGGCGCCGCGCTGCGAGGGGGCGACGGCGGTGCTGGCGCTGGCCAGCGACGGGCCGTTCAGGAACCGGACGGTGACCCAGAGCTTGCTCCCGGCGTAGACCACGCCGACGCCGACCCGGTTGTACGAGGCGTTCAGGATGTTGGCCCGGTGCCCGGAGGAGGCCATGAAGGCGTTGTGGAGGCTCGTCACGTCGTAGCCGACGCCGACGTTCTCGGCCACGCCCCGCCAGGCCGGCTCGACGGCAGCGGCGTCCTGGGCCAGGCCGGGGTCGTGGTACAGCCGGTTGGCGGCGCGCATGGAGCCCGACCAGTCACGAGCGGTGGCGGCCAGCCGGACGTCGAGCTGCAGCGCGCTGAGCCCACGAGCGGTGCGCTCGGCGTTGATCTTGGCCGCGAACTGGGACTCCGCCGTGGCCGAGGTGGGGGCCGCCGGGGCGGCGCCGGCGCTCGGGCCGGCCCAGGGCAGGAGGGTCAGGAGGGTGGCCACCGCCACCGCGGTGGCGGCGAGGACCGTCCCCCGCCTCGTGGTGGTGCAGTCGCGACGCATGGTGTGAGGATCGGGCGCGGCGGGGGCCGGCTTGAGCAATCCCTTGACAACCCTCGGCCGGGTCGGTCGGGTACCCTCCCCCAGACGCCAGCGGCCCCGCCCCCCGGCGCACCTCATGACCTTCCTCCACGCCCCCGCCCGACTCCTCGCCCTGGCTGCGCTGGTGGTCGGCGCCGCCGGCTTCACGGGTGGCGCCGCCGAGGCCCAGACGCCGCCGCCCGCCCGCCACATCGGCAGCACGGCCCTGAACGTCATCCGGGCGGAGGCCGCCGATGCGCTCGCCGCCCACCCCGGGTGCGCCTTCCTCACCAACGATCGGCTCACCGCCACGGCGCTGGCCACCATCTACAAGGAGTCGGGCTCGGGCCTCACCCGGGCCCCGTCGCCGATGACGCTGTCGCGCTACGACGTGTACCGGCCCGGCGGCAGCTACTACCAGCAGCTCAACTACGGCCTCTACGCGTTCCGGGACGCCTCCACGCCGTACCAGCGCGCCTTCTGGCACCCGGGGGTCGGCCTCTGGCAGCTCGACGAGGCGGGCCTGGGCGTGAACTACGCCGCCAACCAGCGCATCAGCACCACCACCAGCTCCACCTTCGTCGTCGACTACCTGGCCGACCGCTGGTGCTCGCCCTCCTCGCCCTCGTCCGAGCTCGAGGGCCGCCTGCGGGCGTGGGGCGACTGGGGATGTCGCCAGTCGCCCACGAACTCGTCGTGCCTGCGCCTGCGCGAGCTCTACGAGGAGCTGCACACGGAGCGAGGGCTCGATCGCCTGATCGTCGACCCCATCGCCGACCTCGGGGGCGCTTCGGCCCGCACCTGCCGGTTCGGCGACGGCAGCCAGATGCCCTGCACCTACGTCGACCCGGGCGCCGCCCAGGGCGACACGTGGTGGCGGGGCGACCTCGCCGGGGCCACCCCGATCGCCGCGCCCTTCTACGTCACCACCTGGGCGGGCGAGGAGCGGCGGCACTGGCTCAAGGAGGACACCGGGTACGCCATCGACATCACCGCCTTCCGCACGATCGGGCGCAACTCCCGGCCCACCTCGAGCCTCGACGGCATCCGCTGGACGTCGTCGAGCACGCTGTGCGACGTGACGGCGAGCCGGGGGCGCTGCACGACCTCGGGCGGCAACCCCGGCGAGCTGGTGCCGCCGCCGCCCATCGACCTCGTCCGCCACACCGTCCCGGTCGACCGGCAGCCGGTGGTGGGCGACTTCGACGGCGACGACCTCGACGACATCGTCTGGTACGGACCGGGTGCGCTGTCCGACTCCGTGTGGCTGGGCCAGGGCAACGGCGCCTTCACCACCCAGGCCACCACCGTGGCGGGCGTCTACCAGCCGGTGGTGGCGTCGCTGGCCGCCGACGGCCGCGACGACGTGCTCTGGCACGAGCCCGACACCGGGCGGGTCGTGCGCTGGGACGCCACGGGCGGCGGCGCCTTCGTGGCCACGGTCTTCACCGTGCCGGTCGGCTCCACCCCGCTGGTGGGCGACTTCGACGGCGACGGCCGTGACGAGGTCCACTGGTACGGCAAGGGCGACATCGCCGACCTCTACTGGGACGTGGTCGACAACACCGTCGTGGTGACCTCGCGCTCCGTGCGCGGCGCCTACCTGCCCCGGGTCGGCGACTTCGACGGCAACGACGTCGACGACGTGCTCTGGTACGGCCCGGGCAGCCGGCCCGACTCCCTGTGGATGTACGCCCCGGGTGGGGGCCGGATGCAGGTGATCACGTCGATCGGCGGGAACTTCCGTCCGACGGTCGCCGACCTCGACGGCGACGGGCGCAGCGACCTGTACCTGTACACCCCCGGCCCGGGCGCCGACACCATCTGGTACGGCGTCGACGGCCGCACCTGGGACGCCCGCTCCCAGCCCATCTCCGGGACCTACCAGCTGGTCCCGGCCGACCTCGACCTCGACGGCGCCGACGAGCTGGTCCTGTACCAGGCCGGCACCGGCGCCGACCACTACTGGCAGTTCGGTCCCGGCCGCACGCTGGTCAGCAAGAGCCCGGTGCGCATCGGCGGGACCTATCTCGTCGTCCCCGGTCGCTTCGGGACGCCGGGGTCGGCGGGCCTGCTCTGGGACCGCACCACCGGGTCCGACGCCGCCGTCTGGCACCCCTGACCCACCGCTGACGGCGAGGGAGCGCCGTCGCCCGTCAGCGGGCCCGGCGCAGCGCTCGCCGGTGGGAGATCGACCGGCGGGCGCGGGCCACCGTGGCGGCCGGCCCCTCGCGGCGCAGCACGCCTCCGGCGCGTCGAAGCGTCCCGGCCCACCCCGACCGGTCCGCCGCCTCGGGAGCGGGCGTCGGGTCGGTGGCGTCGAGGCGGTACGGCGTGAGGGCGACCGGCGCGGCCAGGGCGGGCTCGTCGTGGCGCTCGGGCTCCCACGCGGGATCGGGCTGGCGAGGGGTGCCGGCCGCCTCCCGGACGGCCTGCAGCGCCTCGACGTAGCGGACGGCCTGGAGGTGCGGCGACCAGCGCAGCGTGGCCTCCCGCTGGGCGCGGGCACCGATGGCGGCCCGGCGGTCGGGATCGGCGAGGAGGCCGTCGAGGCCGGCGACCCAGCCGTCGTGGCCCTCGGCCAGCCACCCGGTGCGGCCGTGGTCGATGGCCTCCCGGAACGGCGCCGAGGGCGACGCGACGGTCGGGGTGGCGCACAGCGCCGCCTCGAGCCACTTGATGGCCGACTTGGCGTCGTTGAACCGGCTGCCCGGGGTGAGCGGCGCCAGGTTCACGTCGAGGTCGCGGAGCACCTCGGGGAGGCGGTCCCAGCGGACGAACGGCAGCCGGCGCAGGCGAGGCGCGAGGCGCTCCACGGCATCGGAGGGCTGCAGGTGCCCGCCCAACCAGAGCTCGACCTCCGGGTGGCGGTCGAGCGCCTCGAGCACCGCCGGCTCGACCGAGGCCCAGTCCTCGTCGTGGGTCGTCGTGCCGCTGAGGAAGCCGACCCGCGGCGGACCCGGCGAGCGCGGCCGGCGCAGCGCCCGGTCGCTGGCCTGGGCGAGGAGGCGCCCCACGCCGTTCTCGAAGCGGACCGCCGGGATCCCCACGACCGTCCGGGCGTGGTCGACGAGACCGGTGGTGGAGCCGATGAAGGCATCGCAGTGCTCGAGGGTGGTGCGGTACCGGCGGACGCCCTCCAGCCAGAGGGCGCCCTCCTCGGGCGGCAGCAGGCGCAGCGCGGGGATCTCGTCGCGGAGGTCCGGGTCGAAGATGAGGTCGTCCACGTCGAAGGCGACGGGGATGCCCTGCGCCCGGGCGCCGTCGATCAGGTCCAGCACCTGCTCGGTGGCCGGCACCCGGTAGACGACCACGGCCGAGGCGCCGGCGATCCGCTCGGCCAGCCCGGGGTCGCGGTAGTGGTGGATGCTGCTGGCGATGCCGAGCAGGGCGAGCGCCTCGGCGGGGAGCTGGGCCCGGTAGCGCAGCGGGGCCCCGTCGATCCCGACGACGAACACCACCCGGCGGGGCCAGCGCTGCTCGGGGCGCGCCGACGTCGTCCCGGCCTGGCGGAGGCGCTCGAAGCGGGCGACGAGCCCGGCCACCTGGTCGTCCACGGAGCGCAACGCCACCCGCGTGCTGTCGGCCCGCCAGCGGCCGACGGCGCCGGGGTCGTCGGCCACCCGCCGGAGGGCGGTGGCGAGCGCCGGGGCGCTGCCCGCCTCGACCACCAGCCCGTTGCGCTCGTCGGCCACGACCTCCTCCGGGCCCAGCACGTCGGTCACGACCGCCGGCACGCCGCGGCTGAGCGCCTCGCGGGTCACGATCGAGAAGGTCTCGCGCATCACCGACGGCAGCACGAGCACGTCGGTGTCGTCGAGGACGGCGTCGAGCTCGTCGGGCCCGTACGGCGGGGCGGCCTCCACCGCCAGCCCCTCGGGCGGCGCGTGCCGGGCCAGGGCCTCGTCGAGGTCGTGCCCCACCAGCCGCAGGGGGAGGTCCGCCGGCAGCAGGGCCGCGGCGTCGAGCAGGACGTCGGCGCCCTTCATCGGGTTGCTCCCGCCGGTGTAGCGGACCACCACGGGGTCGCCGGGGGCCCGCCGGTCCCAGTGGGTCGACCGGCGAGCCGCGGCCGGGGCCGGGACCCCGTTCTCGTCGACCGCCAGCCGGCCGGGGGCGAGGCCGTTCGCCCGGAGCACCGCCGCCGCCGCCTCCGACGGCACCAGGACCTCGGCCACCCGCTCGAGGGTGGCCCGCAGGCGGCGGTCGCGCGTGGCCAGGTGCTCCCGCCCGGCCTGGCAGGCGCAGTCGGACGCGTCGACCACGAGCGGGCAGGGTCGATCGGCCTGGTCGACGAGGAACTGCCGGGCACAGATCCACCAGAAGTCGTGCATGGTCACCACGACGGGGATCGCCCGGTCGGCGGCGGCGTCGAGCGGGCCCACCCCGAGGCCCTGGAGCGCATGGGCGTGCACGACGTCGGGACGCCACCGATCGAAGAGCTCCGCCGCCGCCCGGGTGACCCCCGGGTTGTCGTAGTTCAGCGGATCGGCCCACCCGATGAACGGGCCGGTGGCGATCCAGTGGAGCTCGACGCCCGCGCCGTCGTGCTCCGTCCAGGTGTCGAGCGGCCGCCGCTCCGGGTCGAGGGAGCCGGCCAGCACCACGACGTCGTGCCCGGCCGCGACGAGGCCGCGGGCGATGCGCTGGGGTTGGAGCGTGCCTCCCGAGATGAAGTCCGGGGGGTAGTGGGCCGAGAGGAGGGCGATCCGCATCTGGCGCTAAGGTACCCCGCTGCCCCGTGCTGCCCGCCTGCCATGACCCCCATCGCCGAGCTGACCCGCTACCACGAGCTGCTGCGCAACCTCACGCAGCGGGAGCTCAAGGGGAAGTACAAGCGATCCACCCTTGGGTGGGCCTGGTCGCTGATCAACCCGCTGGCGCAGATGGCCACCTTCTCCATCGTGTTCGGCGTGTTCTTCGACGCGCCGGTGCCGACCGGCGACCCCAGCGGGCTCCAGGTGTTCGCCCTGTTCCTCGTGTGCGGGCTGCTCCCCTGGACGTTCCTGGCCAACGGCCTCCAGCAGGGGAGCGGCGCCCTCGTGGCCAACGCCAACCTCGTCAAGAAGGTGTGGTTCCCGCGCGAGCTGCTGGTGGCCTCGGTGTCGCTGGCCGGCACGGTGAGCTTCGCCATCGAGCTGGGGGTGCTGGCGGTGGTGCTGCTCGTCGCCGGGAACCTCGTGCTGCCGTGGCTGCCGGCGGTGGCGCTGCTGGTCGTCGTGCAGCTGGCCTTCGTGCTCGGGCTCTCGCTGCTGCTGGCGGCCGCCAACGTGTACTTCCGGGACCTCGAGCACCTCATCGGCATCGGGCTGCAGCTGTGGTTCTACGCCACGCCGATCATCTACCCGATCAGCCTGGTGCAGGACGCCTTCGTCGACCGCCCGGGGCTGCTCGACCTCTACTCCCTCAACCCGATGCTGAAGTTCGTGGAGGCCTACCGAGACCTCCTCTACAGCCTGCGCGCACCGGAGGCGGCCACGCTCGCCTACCTCGTGGCCTGGGCGGCGGCGGCGCTGCTGGTCGGACGGTGGGCGTTCGGGCGCCTCGAGGGCCGCTTGGCGGAGGAGCTGTGACCGATGCCGTCCGGGTGGACGGGGTGTCGAAGCGCTTCCGCCTCTACCACGACCGCAACCAGAGCCTGAAGGCCACGCTGCTGCGGGGCGGCCGGGCGCGCTACGAGGACTTCTGGGCCCTGCGCGACATCGACTTCGCCATCCCCGAGGGCACGTCGTTCGGGCTGGTGGGCGAGAACGGCTCCGGCAAGAGCACCCTCCTGAAGTGCGTGGCGCGGATCCTGCAGCCCGAGCAGGGCGCCATCACCGTGACGGGCCGGATGTCGGCCCTGCTCGAGCTGGGCGCCGGCTTCCACCCCGAGCTCTCGGGGCGCGACAACGTGTTCCTCAACGGCTCCATCCTCGGCATGCGGCGGGCGGACATCGAGCGCCGCTTCGACGACATCGTGGAGTTCTCCGGCCTCGAGCGCTTCATCGACACGCCGGTCAAGAACTACTCCTCGGGCATGTACGTGCGCCTCGGGTTCGCGGTGGCCATCAACACCGATCCCGACGTGCTCCTCGTCGACGAGATCCTGGCGGTGGGCGACGAGCAGTTCCAGCGTCGCTGCAACGAGCGCTTCGCCGACCTGCGAGCCGCCGGGAAGACCATCGTCGTGGTCTCGCACTCGCTGAACGCGGTCCGGACCATCTGCGACTCGGTGGCCTGGCTCGACCACGGCGAGCTCCGTGAGGTCGGGCCGGCGGGCAAGGTGATCGACCGCTACCTCGACGAGGTCCACGTCGACCGCACCGACCTCGGCGATGCCGGCAGCCGATGGGGGAGCGGCGAGGCGCAGCTCACCGCGCTCGAGCTGCTGGGGGCCGACGGCGCTCCCGCCACCCAGGTCCACACCGGCGACGCCGTGCGCTTCCGGCTCCACTACGAGGCGCACGAGCGCATCGAGCGCCCCGTGTTCGGCCTGGCCCTCCACACCGTGTCGGGGGTGCACGTGACGGGCCCCAACACCCGCGAGGCGGGCGTGGAGCCCGAGGCGATCGACGGCACCGGCTGGGTCGACCTCGTCGTGGACCCGCTCCTGCTGCTCCCGGGCACCTACGACCTGTCCGCCGCCATCACCGATCGCGCCGGCCTGCACACCTTCGACTACCGCCACCAGGCGGTGCGCTTCGACGTGGAGCCGGGCGTGCCCCACGAGACCTTCGGCGGCGTCGTGTCGCTCAACGGCCGCTGGCAGGTCACGCCGTCATGACGCTCGCCGTCCCCGTGCCCGGCCTCGTCCGGGTGGTGCTGCCGGCCCACGCCGGCGCGGCGCTGGTGGAGCGGGCCCGCCGCCTCGAGCTGCCCGACGCCCAGGTGGAGGTGCGCCGGTCCGGGTCCGACGCCGCCCGCGGCCGGGTCGACCTCGTGCTGTTCGTGCAGGACCCCGATGCCTTCGACGAGGCGGCCATCCGCGAGTCGCTGGCGCTGCTGCGGCGCGACCTCAGCACGGCGGCGGTCGGGCCATCGATCGGCGAGGCGGCGCCGGGCGCCCTCGAGCTGGCCGTCAGCGGCCGCCTCCTGCTCGTGCGGGCCGATGCGCTGCGAGGCGTCGGCGGCTGGGATGGCGCCCGCGGCGGCGCACTCGACGACCTCGACCTCTGCTGCCGGCTCTGGTTGGCGGGGCACCGGGTGCGCACCACGGGGCGGGTGGCCCCGCTGCTCGGCCACGACGCCCCGGCGGCCGAGCGCGAGGCGGCGGTGCTGCGCACCCTCGCGACGGTGCTCGACGACGAGGACGTCGCCGACGACGCCTGGTCGGAGGCGCCGGCTGCCGCCGCCCTGGCCGGGGCACGGGGCCGCCGAGCGGCGGCCCAGCGCTCGCGGCGCCGTGGGTCGGGGGAGCTGGTGCCGCTCCTGCACCGTTGGTGCGAGCGGTGGCCGGGCGAGGCCCCCGAGGTGGGGATCGTGCGGCGCTGGGGCGCGCCGGCCCGGGCGGGGGCACGGCGGCGCATCCTGGTCGTCACCACCGACGTGGTGGCGCCGGTGATGGCGGGGCCCGGGATCCGCGCCTGCGAGGTGGCCGGCGCGCTGGCCGCCGAGCACGAGGTGGTGCTGGCGTCGACCGCCCGGTGCGAGCTCTCGCCGTCGGGGTACGAGGCCCGGTTCGCCTCCGAGAAGGAGCTCCGCCACCTCGTCGAGTGGTGCGACGTGGTGGTCTTCCAGGGCTGGGTGATGGCCGGGCGGTCGTGGCTGCGCGACACCGACAAGGTCGTCGTGGCCGACCTCTACGACCCGATGCACCTGGAGCAGCTCGAGCAGGGCCACGAGGCCGCTGGCGAGCGGGGCCGCTACGACGCCGTGCGCGGCGCAGCCGCCACGCTGAACGAGCAGATGCGCCGGGCCGACCTCCTCCTGTGCGCCAGCGCCAAGCAGCGAGACCTCTGGCTGGGCAGCCTCGGGGCCCTCGGGCGGATCAACGCCATCACCTACGACGAGGACCCGTCGCTCGGCCAGCTGCTGGCCCTGGCGCCCTTCGGCGTGCCCGACGCGCCGATGCCGGCGGGCCCCGGTGCCCTGAAGGGCGTGGTGCCGGGCATCGGGGTCGACGACAAGGTGATCCTCTGGGGTGGCGGCGTCTACAACTGGTTCGACCCCCTCACCCTGGTGCGGGCGGTGGACCGGGTGCGGGCCACGGTGCCGGGCGTGCGCCTGTTCTTCCTCGGGCTGGCCCACCCGAACCCCGAGGTCCCCGAGATGCGCATGGTGCGCGACCTGCGCGCCCTCGTCGACGAGCTCGGCCTCGGCGGCACCCACGTGCTCTACAACGACGGCTGGGTGGCGTACGAGGACCGGGCCGGCTTCCTCCGCGACGCCGACGTCGGCGTGAGCACCCACCTGCACCACCTCGAGACCGAGTTCTCGTTCCGCACGCGGATCCTCGACTACCTGTGGGCGGGGCTGCCCGTCGTCGCCACCGGCGGCGACTCCTTCGCCGAGCTGCTGGAGGGCGCCGGAGCTGGTCGCACCGTGGCCCCCGGCGACGTCGACGCCCTGGCCGCCGCCCTCGAGGAGGTGCTGGTCGACCCCGAGGCGGCCGCCGCCGCCCGAGCGGGCAGCGTCGCGCTGGGTCGCCAGCTGAGCTGGTCGCGCTCCTTGGTGCCGCTGGTCGAGTTCTGCCGGGCGCCGCGTCGGTCGCCCGACGTCGCCTGCCCCACCGTGCTGGTGAGCCCCGACGGGGCCGAGCTCACCCGGGGCTTCGTGCGCGACGTGAAGACGGGGTGGGCCTACCTGCGCGCCGGTGGCGTCGGCCTGCTCGTCGACCGGGCCACCACCCGGGTCCGTCGCCAGCTCGCGCGCGGCTGAGGGCCCGGCGCGCCGCCGCTCAGCGGCGCAGGAGGTGCAGGCGCGCCCCGCCGATCGGCTCGAGGTCGGTCCGGCCCCGCAGGAAGTCGTCGACGGCGGCTCGACAGCCGGAGTACGTGTAGTAGTCGTCGATGACCAGCCGGCCGCCGGGGACCACGTGCGGCACGATCCGCTCGAGCGACACGGCCACGGAGTCGTACCAGTCGCAGTCGATGTGGGCGAGGGCGACGGGCTGGTCGATCTGGAGGCTCTCGTCGAAGAACCCCGGCACGAGCGTCACCCCCGCGGTGCGCGGATCCTGGCCGTAGCGCTCGAAGGACCGGGTCACGTCGCCGAGGAGGTCGTCGCGGTACCCGTAGTAGGTGTCGCCCTTGAGCCCCTTGCTCTCGCCCGCCTTGATCGTCTCGTAGCGCTTGTGCACGTCGTCGCCGTCGCGGTCCGACGGCGCCGGGATCATGCCGAAGGCGTCGTACACGAGGACGTCGCGCGGGCGGGTGCGGAGCTTGGCCAGCATGATCGCCGACCCGCCGAGCGCGGTCCCCGTCTCCACGATGGCGCCGTCGACGGCCCGCTCGTCGAGGTCGAGCAGGGCACCGGCCAGCCCCCAGAGGTTCACCGGGTGCAGGTAGGTGAGGCCGTCCCGGCGCAGCGACGTGATGAGCGTGGCGATGTCGGGGTGGGCGCGAGCGAGGCGGCGGGCCCGCCAGATGTCGCGGGCGGTGCCCCGGGGATCGTGGAGCTCCTTGCGGATGCGGGCCAGCCGGCTCACGGTGCCTCCAAGGGGCCGTCGCCCGACGGGTCGTCAGGGTCGGGATCGTCGACGGGCGGGTCGTCGGTGCCCAGGTCGGGGCCGTCGACCGCGCCGGGCTCGGTCAGGTCGGGGTCGTCGGTGGGTGCCTCGGGCTCCACGTAGTCGTCGACGCCGAGGCGCGGCTCGAGGGCGTCGGGGACGCCGTCGCCGTCGAGGTCGGCCGGCTCGTAGGGGCCGGGGAGGAAGCCGCCGGGGCACCCTCCGACCCGGTACAGGCGGCGACCGTCGATCTCGGCGACGAGGCAGAAGGCGTCGCTGAGCGCCACCTGGCGCACGTGGCGGACGGTCAGGCCGTAGGTCGGCCCGACCCAGGTCTGGTGGTAGTCGGTCTCGAGCGACTGCTGGCTGTTGATGAAGATCCATCCGGACCCGATGCGGTCCATCATGGCCAGGACCTCGTCGTCGCTCGGCCAGGTGAGGTAGGTGACGAAGTCGGCCTCGTCGAGCGTGCGGCTGAACTGGGCGCCGATCGTCGGGTCGGTCCACACCAGCTCGTGGCTGCGCACCCCGAGGACCGAGGTGCCGTCGTCGACGATCCCGGCGAAGATGGGCCACGACCCGCTGAGCACCGCCCGGTTCAGCTCCGCCGCCTGGCCGGTGTAGGTCCCGACGTTCACGATGGCGCCGAGGACCACCACCGCGGACAGCAGCGCACCGAAGAGCTGGCCGTCGGCCCGCGACGTCAGCGCCTTGGTGGCGCCCACGCCGGCCACGATCGCCAGCCCCACCGACAGGGGCAGGAAGTAGCGGCTGTAGGTGCCGGGCGAGGCCACGGCCAGGGCCAGGAGGTAGGCCGAGGCGGCGGTCACCGCGAAGAGGCGGGCCCGGCCACGGGTGCGGATCCCGGCGTAGGCGGCGATCACCACCACGGCCGCGAAGGACATCTGGCCGAAGGCCCCCCGGGCCAGGGCCGGCACGTTGGTGAGGTAGCCGAGCGGCGACGCGTCGACGTTCTGGCCCCAGAAGTCCCGGTTCACCATCCGCAGGTAGCCCTGCTGGATCATGAAGTCGGTGTAGTTGCTGCGGAACGCCGTGAGCCCGCCCTCCGAGAGGTTGATGGCCACCCGGGGGATCCCGGCGACCAGCATCGTGGCCACGGTGACGGCGAGCGGGCCGCGCGCCCGCTCCCAGGGGTGCAGCACCACCATGAGGAACGGCAGCATGAGGAAGAGCTGGCCCACGCTGTGCGCCTCGATGCAGGCCATGACCGCCACCCCGGCGGCCACGGCGTACCAGCGCGAGGGCCGGCCCGGGCTCATGGCCTTGTGCAGGAGCGCGCCGGCGCCGTAGCCCAGCAGCAGCATGATCGAGTACATGGGCAGCCGGTCGGACCTCGCCGCCAGCTCCGGGAACGACAGCAGCGCGCCGACGGCCACCGTGGTGCCGATCAGCGAGCCGCACACACGGAAGGCGAGGACGGCGGTGAAGGCGGCCAGGGCGACGGTGGAGAGGATGGTGAAGGCGATGGCGGCCGCGTAGCCCCCGTGCTCGAGCAGGGGTGACAGCACGAGGTGGGGGAGCAGGACGTCCTGGTTCTGCCGCAGGAGCTCGGTGCCCTCCGAGCGGACCAGGCCCGTCGACACCACCAGCCACGCCGAGTCGGACTCCGAGATCGTCGGGGAGTAGGTGCCGACGAGCGGGATGGCGAGCGCCGCCCCGATGAGGCCCATCCCCCAGGTCGAGGTCGGGGCCTCGAAGGGGCGCAGGATCGAGCGGAGCACCTCCGCGCGGGGTCGCCCGGAGGCCGACTGCTGCACGACGAAGGCGGCGATCGCGCTGAGGGCCACCAGGGCCACCACCGCCGAGGCCAGGCTGAGCGCGTGCTGGCGCGTGTCCGCCAGCACGGAGGTGCCGGCGGTGAGGCCGGCGGCCAGGCCCACCAGCGCCGCCGCGCCGACGTGGTCGGCCGCCGGTGGCCGACGGCGGACGAGCAGGGCGGCCGCGACCGCCAGGACCACCCCGAGCACCGCGGCCGCCGCCGGGGAGGCCACGGACCGCACGCCGACCACGGCGGCGGCCACCAGCCCACCGGCCGCCGGGACGCCCAGGTAGGTGGACGCCGCGCTCGGGCGGGGCGGCGCCGTGTCGGGCAGCGCGCTCGGCGTGGGCCGGAGGTCGGTGGTCACAGGGTCCTCGTGGGCGGGCGGGGGACGGAGACGGTGGCGCGGACGAGCTCGTCGAGCGCACCGCTGGCGGCGGTGAGCAGCGGCTGCTGCCCGCGCACGCGCTCCCAGTAGCGGCCCGGATCGGCCTGCACCGACCGTACCTGCTCGGTGATCCGCTCCACGGGGACGTCGAACGCCGAGTGCACGTGCTCGGCGAGCCCGAGGTCGCCGAAGGCCGCCCAGCCCTTGCGCTGGTAGCTGAGGTGGATCGCCGGCCAGCCGGCCAGGAGGGCCTCGAGGGCGCCGTGGAGGCGCACGGACACCACCACCCCCCGGGGCTGGGTGGCCAGGACCTCCTGGAGCGCCGGCGCCGGGCCGACGCCGATGCGCTCGTAGAAGCGGGCATCGCTGCGGGCGCCTCCGACGTCGGCCTGGACGGCCCAGGTGGCGCCGAGGTCGTCGCCCAGGGTCCGCAGCGCCGCGGCGGCCGGCTCCGCTCGGGGCCCGTCGACGGCCCGCCCCACGAGCACGACGGGTCCGTCGAGGGGTGCGTCGTCCCCCTCGGGCAGGGCATCGGCGAGCTCGAGCACGGCGAGGTCGGGGACGCGCCGGACGTTGGGCAGGCCGCCCAGCTCGGCGACGGTCCGGTCGTCGCGAGCGCACACCACGTCGACCCGGGCGAGCGCCCGGCGGAGCCACGCGCCCACCGGCCCGCGCAGGGGGCCGATGCTCTGGGGCAGGTAGAGGCTCGGCGCGTCGCTGGCCCCGGCCGCCAGCAGGGTCGGGAGGTGGTTCAGCGCCACGCCGGCGCTGTTCACCGCCGTGCCGGCCCGCAGGTACCCGCCTCCGACGGCCACGATGGCCTCGGCCCCGCTCAGGGCGCGCAGCACCGGGTGGGCACCCGTGCGGTGGCCGACGGGCAGGCTGCTGCGGGCCAGCAGGGACGCGGCCCGGGCGGCGGCCAGGGTGGGACGGCCCGACGGCTCGCCGGGCACGCCGACGACCGACGGCAGGTCGGGGAAGGTGTGGGGCTCCATCGCGAAGACGGTGCAGCGGGCGGGGTCGACGCCGGCGCGCGCCAGGCGGGCGAGCGTGAGGTCGACGAGCAGCGAGTCGCCGGAGTTGGCACGGCTGAAGGCGTGGACGACGGCGATCACCGGGTCGCCTCCGCGAAGGCCTGGCGGTAGCGCTGCCCCACCACGGGGAGGTCGAACCGCTCGTCGGCGATCCGCCCGCCGGCGGCGACGAGGGGGGCCAGGCTGGCCGGGTCGTCGACGACGCGCCGCAGGGCGAGCACCAGCGCGCCGACGTCGCCCGGGGGCAGGAGCAGGCCGCTCTGGTCGTGGCGGAGGTGCTCGCCGAGGCCGGCCAGGTCCGAGGCCACCACGGGCACGCCGGCCGCCAGCGCCTCGGGCAGCACCACGGGGGTGCCGTCCTTGTCGCCGTCGACGTCGACGACCGACGGGATCACCAGGGCCGCCGCCTGCTGGAGCTCCGCCTCGACCTCGTGGCGGGGCTGCTGGCCCCGCCAGGTCACCCGCCCACCCAGCCCCAGCTCGGCGGCCCGCCGCTCGAGCGCGGCGCGGTCCGGGCCGTCGCCGACGACCACCAGCCGTGCCGTGGGGACCTGGGCGAGCGCCTCGAGGAGGTGGGCCACGCCCTTCTTGCCGGCCAGGCGGCCGATGAAGAGGAGGCGGCCGGGCTCCGAGCGGCGGGGGGTGGTGGCCGCCCGGATGGCGGCGACGTCGACCCCCATCGGCACCACCGCCTCGCACGGCGCGCCGAGGGCGCGCAGCGACGTGGCGATGTCCTCGCTCACCGGCAGCACCGCCCCCGCGCGGGCGAGCACGAGGCGCTTCAGCCGGGCGGGGAGCCCCGAGGCCAGCACGAAGGCGTCGGCGCCGTGGGCGGTGAGCACGTAGGGCACGCCGGTGAGGGTGCGGACCACGAGGGCGACCAGCCCGGCGGGCAGGACCCAGTGGGCGTTGACCACCCGGGGACGCCGGCGGCGCACCGTGCGCAGGGTGGTCCAGAGGTAGGCGAGGAGGAAGGGGGGCACCTCCAGCAGGCGCCAGGGCTCGGCCCGCAGGTTGGGCATGATGGCGCCGTCGGCCAGCCCCTCCCAGCGGCGGGGGAAGTACCGGAAGCGCACGACCTCCACCTCGCCGAAGCGATCGTGCAGGGCGGCGCCCCGCACCCTCGGCGCCACCACCGTGACCGGCTCCTGGCGGGCCAGCTCCTCGGCGAGCGACAGCACGAAGCCGGGTGTCCCGTCGCCCGGGCGGGCCGGGAACGTGGACGTCAGCACGACGATGCCCCCGCTCACGGGACGACCTCGTCGGCGGCCACGGCCTCGGCGCGCGCCACGTCGGCGACGAGTCGGCGGCGGGCGCCCGGTGCCACGAGGAGGACCAGGCTGAGCACCACCTGGACCACCGCCCCGAGGAGCCGGTCGACGATGGTGGCGAGCAGGGCCACCGCGGCGGAGATGCCCACCAGCGGGGCGAGGGCGGCGGCGATGAACTCCCGGAGGCCGACGCCGCCCGGGAAGATCCCCACCAGCGATGACAGCGGCGCCGACAGCGACAGGGCCACACCGGCGGCGAACCCCGCGTCGTAGCCGAGCCCGAGCACCGTGAGGTAGACCCGCAGCCCGGCGGCCAGGGTGGCGGCCGCCTCGACCGCCACCAGCGCGGCGAACGCCCGGTTCCGGTCGGCGGGGTACCGCCCCAGCAGGGCCCACGTGGCGGCGAGGCCGAGCGCGCCCACTCCGAGGAAGGCCGCCGCGGCACCCGTGGGCTCCGTGGCCAGCAGCAGCAGGCCGGCCACCACGAAGGCGGTCGCCACCCAGCCCAGCCCGACCACCATGGTCACCGAGAGGGCGCGGCGGCCGGTGGAGCCGAGCCGCTGGAGGGCCTGGGTGCGGATCAGGACGGCGCCCGGGATTGGCAGGAGGTTGGCGGCCGACGACAGCACCGTCACCCGGGCCGCCTCGCCCAGCGGCATGCGCGTGCGCCCGATGCGGGCCATGACCAGCAGCTCGGCGCCGTTGAGCGCCACGTGGAGCGGCACGGCGGTGGCGACGGCGAGCGCCAGCAGCCACGGGCGCGGATCGGTGGGCACGTCGGGACGGGACCGCCAGGCCACCAGGGCGCCCGCCACGAGGGCGACGGCGGCCACCGCCAGCACGGCCTTGCGCCCGGCGGCGGTCGACGCGCCCGCCCGGAGCCGGTCGAAGCGCCGGATCAGGGCGTCGAGCGACGAGGCCGGGCCATCGGCGGGGCGGCGCGGGTCCGCGCCGGCGGGCGACGTCATCGGGTGCCGTCGGCCGGGAGCACGAGGGCGCTCGCGCGGACGGCCTGGACGGTCGCCCCCACGGTGGCGAGGGTGAGGGCGGCCACGATCGGGCCGGCGGCGGTGAGGGGGGCGACGAGCTCCATGCGGCTGACCAGCGTACGGATCCCCACGGTGGCGTACAGCCCGGTGAGGCAGTAGGCCAGCGAGGCCACGCCCGCCACGAGGCCCAGCGCGCCGGCCAGCGGGGCCACGCGGTGCCCGACGGCGGGGGCCACCCGCCCGAGGACCGCCGCCGCGGCGGCGGCCACGGCGACCCAGACCAGCGGGGCCGCCGGGTACAGGTAGCGCCCGGCGAGGCCGGTGACCGCCCCGGTGCGCTGGTGGTTGCCGTACGACGACGACAGCGTGGTGGCCAGGCCGAGCAGCGGCGCGGCGACGAGCAGCAGGCCCCGCCCCGGCGGCCAGCGCCGCCCGCCGACGGCGAGCCACCCGACCGCCAGCGCCGCCGCGAGCACGAGGGCACCCCAGGCGACCCAGTCGGGCACGAGCCGCTGGGCCCAGCCGTACAGCCCGAGGGAGCGGTGCAGGAGCAGGCCCACGTTCTCGAGGGCATAGGTCGCCACGCCGTCGGTGGCCGCGGTCGGCGGCCCGGTGGCGTCGAACAGCTCGGTGCCGCCCGGGGTGAGCCGGCCGTCGACCACCAGGTTGCGGAGCCACCAGAGCCCGCCCGGTGCGGCCGCCGCCACGCCGATCGCCCGGGAGCGGAGCCCGCCCGGGCCGCCGGCGACGAGCAGGGCGATGCCGCCCACCAGCGCCACGGGCAGGGCCGTGACCTTGGTGAGGGCGGCGACGCTGATCGCCGCCCCGAGCAGGAGCGCTCGCGCCGGGGTCCGACCGTCGCGCAGCACGGTGGCGGCAGCCGCCAGGACGAGCGCCGAGGCCACGAAGGCGAGGACGTCGTTGTTCACGGCGCTGGTGGCCGCCACGACGGGGCCGTTGAGGGCGGCCAGGGCCGCCGCCGCCAGCGCCACGGCCCCCGACGAGAGCTCGACGGCCAGCCACCAGGACAGCCACGGCAGGGCGGCCGCCAGCAGGACCCCGGCGACGCGCAGCGCCAGCACGTGGAGGTCGGCGCCGAGCGGCTCGACCACCGCCGACACGGGGGCCAGCAGGAGGTAGTAGGCCGGAGGGTGCGCGTACTGGTAGCTCTGGCAGCTGGCGCAGGCCGGGCGGTCGGGCCCGGTCCCGGCCGAGAAGCTCGGCAGGTCGGCCCGCTCGGTGAGGTCGCTCGGCCAGCCCTGGTGGAAGCCGAGGGGCAGGCCCACCCGCTCGCTGGTCTTCACGACGCTGCGCCGCATCCGCAGCGAGGCGTCGGGCAGGTCGGTGGGGTGGTCGGCCTGGTGGCGGATGCGGTCGACGTGGCTGGGCTCGTCGGGGTTCTGGAAGAGCGGGATCCCGACGGCGAAGGCCAAGCCCAGGAGGGTGCTCGCCAGGGTGAGCCAGACCAGCGCACGCCGCTCCGCCGAGGTGGGGGTGGGGACCCCGGCGCGCGGGCCGCGCCGACGCGGCTCGGGTGGTGTGCCGGACGCGCGAGGTGGGCGATGGGGCACCGAACAACGGTAACGTCGGCACCCGATCAGGGGCCACCTGCGCACCTGACCCCCCCACCCCACGATGAAGCTCATCATCCAGCTCCCGTGCCTCGACGAGGAGGACCAGCTCCCGGCGTCGCTTGCCGCGCTCCCGCGCCACGTCGAGGGGTTCGACTCGGTCGAGTGGCTGGTGATCGACGACGGCTCCACCGATCGCACCGTGGAGGTCGCCAAGGAGCTCGGCGTCGACCACATCGTGAAGCTCACCAACAACAAGGGCTTGGCGCTGGCCTTCCAGGCGGGCCTCGACGCCTCGCTCAAGCTGGGCGCCGACGTGATCGTCAACACCGACGCCGACAACCAGTACTCGGCCGACGACATCCCGGCCCTCGTCGCGCCCATCCTCGCCGGCGACGCCGACATGGTGATCGGCGATCGCAACGTGATGGCCATCGAGCACTTCTCGATGGTGAAGAAGCGCTTGCAGCGCCTCGGGAGCTGGGTGGTCCGCCAGGCCAGCGGCACCACCGTGCCCGACGCCACCTCCGGCTTCCGTGCCTACAACAAGGAGGCGGCGCTGGGCCTCACGGTGGTGTCGAAGTTCACCTACACGCTGGAGTCCCTGATCCAGGCGGGCAAGAGCTCGGTGGCCGTCGACCACGTCGTGGTGGGCACGAACGACGCCATGCGCCCCTCGCGCCTGTTCGGGTCGATGTGGGCCTACGTGCGCCGGAACCTCGTGGCCATCTTCCGGATCTACGCCGGCTACGAGCCGCTGCTGGTGTTCTCCTGGCTGGCCGGGGCGCTGCTGCTGCTGAGCCTGGGCGCCTGGTCGCCCTTCCTCTGGGACTGGCTCGTCAACGGCGACCGCTCCGGCCACCTCCAGTCGATCGTGGTCGGCGGCGTGCTCCTGGTGGCGGCCGTGCAGGTCTTCGCCCTCGGCGTGATCGCCGACCTCATCGCCGCGCACCGCACCGTGTCGCAGCGCACCCTGGAACGGGTCCGGCGCATCGAGCTGGAGATGGGCGTCGAGCCCTCCCACTACGTCTACGGCCCGGGCCGCGCCGGCGCCCCGACCCGACCGGCGAGGCCCCCGGGCTAGGCGGGCGGCCCGAGGAAGGCGTCGAGGACCCGGCGGGCGGCGGCGGCCGCCGGGAGGTCGCCGGCCGCCACGGCCCGCTCGAGCTCGGGCACGGCGCCGGCCACCGCAGGGTGGGCACGGAGCCGGGTGAGGAGCTCGTCGGAGATCTCGCTCCACATCCAGGCCACGGCCTGCCGGGCCCGCAGGTCCTCGAGCCCCGAGGCCACCAGCTTGGCGTGCGCGCCCTCGATGGCGTCCCAGAGCTCCGCCACGCCGGCACCGGTGAGGGCCGAGCAGGTGCTCACCTCCACCACCCACCCGGGCCGCTTGGGCCGCAGCAGGTGCACGGCGTGGGCCAGGTCGCCGGCGGCGCGGCCGGCGGCGTCGGCGAGGTCGCCGTCCGCCTTGTTGACCACGATCAGGTCGGCCAGCTCCATGATCCCGCGCTTGATCCCCTGGAGCTCGTCGCCGCCCGCCGGGGACGCCACCAGGACGAAGAGGTCCACGAGGTCGGCCACGGCCACCTCCGACTGGCCCACGCCGACGGTCTCCACCAGCACCAGGTCGAACCCGGCGGCCTCGCAGACCAGCAGCGCCTCTCGGGTCCGCCGGGCGACGCCGCCGAGGGTGCCCGACGACGGGGTCGGCCGGATGAAGGCGTCGGGGTGGCGGCCCAGGTCGCTCATGCGGGTCTTGTCACCGAGGATCGAGCCGCCCGAGCGGGTGCTCGAGGGGTCGATCGCCAGCACGGCCACCCGGTGGCCGCGCTCGAGGGCGTGCAGGCCGAGCGCCTCGATGAGGGTCGACTTCCCGGACCCCGGCGTGCCCGACACGCCGAGGCGCACGCCGTGGCCGGTGTGGGGGAGCAGCCGCTCGAGCAGGACGGTGGCGTCGTCGCGGTGGTCCTGGCGCGACGACTCGACCAGCGTGATGGCGCGGGCGAGGGCCCGTCGGTCGCCCCCGACGACGTCGTCGGCGAGGTCGGCCGGCCCGGTCAACCGCTCTGGCGGTCGCGCAGCAGGGCCAGCACCTGGCCGGCGGCCTCCGGGATGTTGGTGCCCGGGCCGAACACCGCCACCACGCCCGCATCGAACAGGAGGGCGTGGTCCTGCGGCGGGATCACGCCACCGCAGACGACGAGGATGTCGCCGCCCCCCTCCGCCCGCAGCGCGTCGATCAGCGCCGGGACGAGCGTCTTGTGGCCGGCGGCCTGGCTCGACACCCCGACGACGTGCACGTCGTTCTCGACGGCGGCGCGCGCCACCTCTTCGGGGGTCTCGAACAGCGGGCCGAAGTCGACGTCGAAGCCGAGGTCGGCGAAGGCGGTGCCGACCACCTTGGCGCCCCGGTCGTGGCCGTCCTGGCCCATCTTGGCCATGAGCAGCCGGGGGCGTCGGCCCTCCGCCTCGGCGAAGGCGGCGACGTCGGCGAGGAGGGCCTGGAAGTCGTCGTCGCCGTCGAAGGCCGAGCCGTACACGCCGGTGATGCTACGGATCTCGGCCTTGTGGCGACCGAACACGGCCTCCATGGCGTCGCTCATCTCGCCGACGGTGGCCCGGGCCCGGGCGGCGTCGATGCACAGCGCCAGCAGGTTGGCGTCGGACGCCGCCCCCTCCTGGAGGCGGCGCAGCGCGTCGTCGCAGGCGGCCTGGTCGCGGGTGCTGCGGAGGTGCTCGAGGCGAGCGATCTGCGACTCCCGCACCTTCGTGTTGTCGATGTCGAGCACGTCGACCATGGCCGGGTCGTCGGGCCGGTACTTGTTGACCCCGACGATGACCTCCTCGCCGCGGTCGACGCGGGCCTGGCGGCGGGCGGCCGCCTCCTCGATCCGCAGCTTCGGCATGCCCGACGCCACCGCCTTGGTCATGCCGCCCAGCGACTCGACCTCCTCGATGATCGTCCAGGCCCGCTCGGCCAGGGCGTGGGTGAGGGCCTCCACGTAGTAGCTGCCGCCGAGCGGGTCGACGACCTTCGGGATCCCGGTCTCCTCCTGGATGATGAGCTGCGTGTTGCGGGCGATGCGCGACGAGAACTCCGTCGGCAGCCCGAGGGCCTCGTCGAAGGAGTTGGTGTGCAGGCTCTGCGTGCCGCCGAGCACGGCCGCCATGGCCTCCAACGCGGTGCGGACCACGTTGTTGTACGGGTCCTGCTCGGTGAGCGACACACCGCTGGTCTGGCAGTGGGTCCGCAGCATGAGCGAGGTGGGGTTGGTGGGCTCGAAGCGGCTCATGACCCGGTGCCAGAGCAGCCGGGCCGCCCGGAGCTTGGCCACCTCCATGAAGAAGTTCATGCCGATGGCGAAGAAGAACGACAGGCGAGGGGCGAAGGCGTCGATGTCCAGGCCGCGGTCGGCCGCGAAGCGGGCGTACTCGAGGCCGTCGGCGATGGTGAACGCCAGCTCCAGGTCGGCCGTCGCCCCGGCCTCCTGCATGTGGTAGCCGGAGATCGAGATCGAGTTGAAGCGGGGCATGTGCTCCGCCGTGTGGCTGATGATGTCGGCCACGATCCGCATGCTGGGCTCAGGCGGGTAGATGTAGGTGTTGCGGACCATGAACTCCTTGAGGATGTCGTTCTGGATGGTCCCGCTGAGGTGGTCCGCGCTCACGCCCTGCTCCTCGCCGGCCACCACGAAGCAGGCCAGGACGGGCAGCACGGCACCGTTCATGGTCATCGACACCGACATCTTCTCGAGGGGGATCCCGTCGAAGAGGACCTTCATGTCCTCGACCGAGTCGATGGCGACCCCGGCCTTGCCGACGTCGCCGAGCACCCGGGGGTGGTCGCTGTCGTAGCCGCGGTGGGTGGCCAGGTCGAAGGCCACCGACACGCCCTGCTGGCCGGCCGCCAGGTTCCGGCGGTAGAAGGCGTTCGACTCCTCGGCGGTCGAGAAGCCGGCGTACTGGCGGATGGTCCAGGGCCGGCCGGTGTACATCGTCGCCCGGACGCCGCGCACGAACGGTGCCGTGCCGGGGAGCGTGTCGGTGGGGAGCCCGGCGGTGTCGGCGGCGGTGTAGAGCGGCTGCACGGCGATGCCCTCGGGGGTCTCCCACACGAGGGTGTCGGGGTCACCTCCCTTGAGGTCCTTGCTGGCCAGCAGCTTCCAGGCTTCGCGGCCGGTGGGGGCAGGCGTGTCGCTCATCGGGGCCGATGCTACGGAGGCCGGCCGGGTCGTGACGAACCGTCAGGTCGTCGGACCGCCACCGTCTCGGCGCTCCACCCGCAGCCCGCCGATCCGGGTCAGGTCGCCGACGACCTGCTCGAGGCGCTCCGGCGGCACCAGCAGGTGGTTGGGGGCGTCGGGCTGCACGGCGACCGCGGCACGGCCGACCACCGCCACCTCCGCAGCGAGCGTCACGTCGACGTAGCCCAGCGCGGACCGGATCTCCTCGAGGGGGGCGCTGTCGAGGCGGCCCAGCACCTCCACCGACACCACCGGACGGCAGGCGGCCACCAGGGCGGCGGCGCCTCGGAGCACCCGCGCCTCGCTGCCCTCGACGTCGATCTTCACCATCGTGACGGGCGGGGAGCCGTGCGCCGCCCAGGCGTCGTTGAGGGTGCTGGTGCGCACCTCGAGGCGCTCGGCGATCTCCTCCTTGAAGTCGGGCTCCAACGAGGCGCTGGTCTCGATGGTGCCGTCGAGCTGGGCCGGCGGCAGGTGCAGCGTGGCGCGCCCGGTGGCCTCGCCGACCGCCGCATCGTCGACCGCCACGCGGTCGGCCCGGCCGTTCAGGTCGATGTTCGCCCGCAGGAGCGCCTGGATGGCCGGCACCGGCTCGAAGGCGATCGCCCGCGCGCCCGGGTGGGCCGCGGTGGCGATGAGGGAGTAGAGGCCCGTGTTGGCGCCGACGTCGAGGAGCACCCCGCCCTCCCGCTCCATCAGGTGGGCGACGAACGACGGCAACGGCGGCTCGAAGGCGCTCCAGCCACCGGCGTGGAGCGCCCGGGCCACCTGGTCCCGCCCGCCGAGGCGGTGCATCTCGACCCGGCTGGCCCGAGCGGTGGGGACCTCGACCACCACGACCCCCTCGCCGGCGCGGGCCCGCTGCAGGCGGGCGGCGGCGTCGTGGGCCCCGAGCCGGTCGAGCACCCGGACCGCCGCCGAGCCCCGGGGCGAGGTGCGGAGCAGCCGCTTGGCCCACGACAGCGGCGTGGCCACCACTACCGCGGGGCGATGGCCAGGGTCTGCACGACGGCGTCGGCCTGCTGCACCAGGGGGCCCCGGGTGCGGTGGCTGCCCACCACCACGTAGAGGCAGAAGGTGCGCCCCTCGGCCTGGAAGAACTGCTGGGCCCCGGCCATGCCCACGATCGTGCGCTGCATCTGGGAGGGCGCGAACAGCTGCGAGGTGAGCTTGGGCACCCCCACGTTGCGGAAGAGGGGGAGGTCGATCTCCGACGGGTCGTGCTCGAGCAGGCACACGAGGACGTTCGGCGGGCCCATCCGCTCGACGGCCCCCGACCCGTAGTCGCCGCGGTCGGCCGGCAGCGCGAAGTTGGCGGCGTGGAGCACCGCTCGCTCCGCGCCGAGCGAGGCGGTGCGGGCCCCCGGGGCGGGCGCCGCGGCCGGGGCGGGGGCGGCGGGCCGGATCTGGCCCTCCCACACGCTCGGGAGCGAGATCCCGATCCCCAGCCCGGTGTCGGTCATGGCGAAGGTGCTCACGGGCTCTCCTCGTGCTCGAGCGGGGCCGGGTAGAGGCTGGGGTCGCCCGGCTCGATGCCGGCGTCGGCCAGCGTGCGGTCGACCCGCTGGGAGCGGGCCGCGCCGCCCAGGACCTCTCGGCGCGTGCGCCCGCCCTTGGTGGTGAGGCCGCGGTCGGCGAGCGACCGGCCGAGGAGGTCGGCCACCTGCGGCCAGCTGGTGCCGGAGCCCTCGCCGACCACCTGCCCCGACGGGCCGTCGACGAGCAGGAAGTACGGGGAGACGGGCACGTCGTGGTCGTCCCAGGCGGCGCTCGACATCACCGTGGTGACCGACGGGGGCGCCAGCTCGGCGATCGCCGACAGCTGCTCCTGGTCGGGGTCCTGGGTGACGATGACGAGGCGGGTCCCGTCGCCCGGGAGCTCGACGCCGCCGGCGCGATCGAAGGCCTCCCAGAACACCGAGCACGTGCCGCACGTGGAGGACAGGAAGGCGACGAGCGTGAGGTGGGGGACGCCGGTCAGCGCCACGCGGGCGCTCCCGCCCTGGGGCAGCGTGCCGGCGATGTCGGTGGCCACGCCCAGGCCACCCTCGAGCGAGCGAGGCGTGGGGACGCCGGGTGCGGTGCGCGACGGCCCGCGCGTGCTGGCCCGAGCGGGGGCCGGCGCGTCGGCGGCGGCGTCGTGGCCGAGGTGGACGCCTTGGTCGTGGAGGGCCCGCAGCACCTCGGCGTGCGAGCGCAGCAGCCCCACGACGAGCACGGCGAGGAGGGCGCACACGAGCCCGAGGGCGACGACGAGCGCGGTCAACGGGGGCTCACCCGGTGAGCCACTTCGGCCCGTGCACGACGAAGGTCTGGGCGCTGTTGGTGACCGACGAGCGGAGGTACCACTTGCCCTCGCTGGGCCGGTAGATGCCGACGCTGTCGCGGCCGGACCCGGTCCAGTCGCCGACCACCGGGATGTCGCCGTCGGCGCGCCCGAAGTTGAACGAGTGGTGGGCCGCCCCGCCGGAGGCCTGGTTCCGCAGCCGCCAGTCGCCGCCCGGGCGGAAGACCCCGATGCCCGACCGGCCCGTGCCGGCCCAGTCGCCGACCACGGGGATGTCGCCGGGACGGTTCGAGAACTTGAAGCTGATCTGGGCGGCGCCCGCGCTGGGCCAGGTGCGCAGGTGCCACTTGTCGCCGGGCCGGAAGACGCCGATGCCGACCCGGCCCGTGGTCCACGTGCCCACCACGGGCTGGTCGCCGGCGCGGGTGCCGAACTTGAAGCTGATCTGGGCGGCGCCGGCGCTGGGCCAGGTGCGCAGGTACCAGTTGCCCCCGGGCCGGAAGACGCCGATGCCCGTGCGCCCCGTGCCCGAGAAGTCGCCGACGACGGGCAGGTCGCCGGCGCGGGTGCCGAACTTGAACGACAGGGGCTGCGAGCCGCCCGAGAGGCCCTGGCGCAGCGACCAGGTGCCGTTGCGGTTGTCGTAGAAGCCGAAGCCCAGCCCGCCGGCGTCGTCCCAGTTGCCGACCACCGGGTGGATCGGCGGGGTGGCCTGCAGGCAGGGCCGGTTGTGGGTGCGGGTGTTGTTGTCGGTCCGCACCGCGGTGCTCGAGCAGGTGGGCTCGATCTTCCAGGGCTCGGTGCAGGTGACGACCCGGCACTGGATGGGCCCGATGCACGCCAGGTGGTTGCTGCAGTTGCCGTAGCGGAAGCTGGTGCAGCCGGCCTTGCGGTGGTCGCAGCGGCCGTTGCCGCAGCCGCAGGGGGTGCCGTTGCACGTGCCGCTGCAGATGCCGGAGCCGCCGCACCCGCACCCACCGCAGGTCTTGTGGCAGTCCATGTAGTACCGGGCGGCCCCGCCGCAGAAGGCGGACCCGTCGACCTTCCACCAGCCGCCGGTGATGGAGCCGGCCGGGCAGGCGTTCACGCCGTTGAGGGCGCAGCAGAACTCGGTGTAGCCGTCGCAGCACAGCGAGCCGCAGTCGCAGGTGCTGCCGCTGCAGCCGCAGATGGCGGCGTAGGCCGACTTCGGGCGGAGCACGAGGTCGGCGGGGTGCAGCGCCAGGGCGCTCCCCACGAGGGCGGACCGGGTCAGGAAGTCGCGGCGATCGCTGCGGGAGGTCAACCTCTCCGCGGCCCTGACGGCGAAGGAGCGAGAGCTGGGCACCCCTCGACCCTACGCGCTCGGCCGGGGGTGCTTCAGGCGGTGGCGGGGCCGTCGGCCGGCTCGGACCGGCCCGACGGGTCGGCGGCGTCGAGGAGGGCGGGGCCTGCGGGTCGGTAGCCTCGGCGGCATGTCCTTGCGCTTCGTGATCATCGGCGGCGGCCCGGCCGGCCACACCGCGGCGACCCACGCCGCCCGCCTCGGCGCCGAGGTCACCGTGGTCGAGCAGGACGTCGTCGGCGGCGCCGCCCACCTCTGGGACTGCATCCCCTCGAAGGCGATGATCGCCACGGGCGGCGCGCTGGCGTCGGTCGGCCGCTCGCCGGAGATGGGGCTCACGGCGGCCTCCGCCACCGTCGACCCGCAGGCGCTGAAGGCCCGCATCGGCGCCATCGAGGCGCAGCTCGAGGGGGCCACCCGCCGCCTGCTCGACAGCCAGGGCGTGCGGCTCCTGCGGGGTCGCGGTCGGCTGGTCGGCCCGCGCCAGGTCGTGGCCGACACCGACCACGGCCCGGTCGAGCTGGAGGCCGACGCCATCCTGCTCAGCACCGGGAGCCGTCCCCGCCTGCCCGACTGGGCCGAGGTCGACGGCGACCGGGTGCTGTCCACCCGTGACGCCTACCCGCCGGCCACCTGGCCCGAGCACCTCGTGGTGATCGGGTCCGGCGTCACCGGCGTGGAGTTCGTGCACATGTTCTCCTCGCTGGGCAGCGAGGTCACGCTGATCGTGTCGCGCCAGCAGGTGCTCCCCCAGAAGGACCCGGAGGTGGCGGCGGCCCTCGAGGACGAGCTCCACAACCGAGGGGTCCGGCTCCTGAAGGGCGCCCGGGCCGTCGGCATCGACCGCACCGACGGCGGCGTGCTGGTGCGCTGCGACGACGGCCGCACCGCCCCGGGCTCGCACGCCCTGCTCGCCATCGGGTCGATCCCCAACAGCGAGGGCCTGGGTGCCGAGGCCGCCGGGGTCGAGGTCGATGGCGGCGGCTACGTGCCCGTCGACGACCTGTGCCGCACCAACGTGGAGCACATCTACGCCGCCGGCGACCTCTCGGGCCGCCTCCCCCTGTCGTCGGTCGCGTCGATGCAGGGCCGCCGCATCGCCGAGCACCTCATGGGCGTGCAGTCGCGGCACAGCCGCCGGGTCGACTACGACAAGGCGGCCTCGGCCATCTTCACGGTGCCCGAGATCGCCGACGTGGGGCTGGCGGAGGCGGACGCCTTCTCGGAGGGCCGCAAGGTCCGGGTCACCAAGGTGCCCTTCTCGGCCTCGCCCAAGGCGCTCATCGAGAGCCACAGCCGCGGCTTCGTGAAGATCGTGAGCGATCCCGCCACCGGGGTGGTCCTGGGCGGCTCGATCGTGGGCCGCCACGCCGCCGAGCTCATCTCCGTCCTCGCCGTCGCCGTCACCAACGGCCTCCGGGTGGGCGACATCGTCGACAGCCTGCTCGTCCACCCCTCGCTGGCCGAGGCCCTGGCCGAGGCGGCCGAGTAGCCGTGCCCGCCCTCACCGTGCCCGCCCTGGTCGTGGCCGCCCTCCTCGCGCTGGCCGGCGCCCAGAAGCTGCTCGACCCCACCATGACCGTGGGCGCGCTCCGGGCGCTGCGCCTGCCGTCGTCACCCCTCCTCGTGCGCATCGGCTCCGGCGCCGAGGTGGCCCTCGGGGTGGCCGCCATCACCGTCGGCGGCGCGGTGCTGTGGGCCCTCGTGGCGGCCAGCTACCTGGCCTTCGGCGCGTTCGTGGTGGCGGCGCTGCGCCAGGGCACGATGATCGGCTCCTGCGGCTGCTTCGGCCGCGAGGAGACGCCACCGCACCCGAGCCACGTGGCGCTCAACGTGGTCCTGGCGGCCGGGGCCGTGGCGGTGGCCGGGTGGTCGCCGGCACCCCCGCTCGACGCGCTGGTCGACGCGCCCGGCGCCGGTGCGGTGGCCGTGGCGATGGCGGCGCTGGCGCTGTACCTGCTGCAGGCCGCGTTCGTCGACCTGCCCCGCACGCTGCTCGCCGGTCGGAGCCTGCGCTCGACCTGAGCCCGCCCGGCTACTCGATGACGACCACGATGTCGCCGGAGCCGACCGACTGACCCGGGGCGACCTTGATCTCGGCGATGGTGCCGGCCTTGTCGGCGGCGATGTTGTTCTCCATCTTCATGGCCTCGAGCACGCAGACGGCCTGCCCGGCCTCGACGCTCTGGCCCACCTCGACCAGCACCTTCACGATGGTGCCCTGCATGGGGACCGTGACCTGGCCGCTGCCCGCAGCAGCTGCCGCACCGCCACCGGCGGCCCGGCGGGGACGAGGGCCGGCGGCCGTGCCGCCCGCCACCACGGCCATGGGGACGTCGGGCATCCAGACCTTCACGGCGAAGCGCTTGCCGTTGACCTCGACGTCGACGTCGCGCTGCACCTTGGGGGCGTCCTCGCCCTCGCCGCCGGCGGGCGCCGCACCGGCCCCGGAGATGCCGGTGAGGTCGAGGCGGTCCTCGACCCACTTCGTGGAGTGCACGCCGTTGCGGAAGTCGTCGTGGCGCAGGATGGCGAGGTCGGCGGGGATGGTGGTGGCGATGCCCTCGACCACCATCTCCTCGAGGGCCCGGATCATCCGGTCGATGGCGGTGGTGCGGGTGTCGCCCCACACGATCAGCTTGCCCACGAGGTTGTCGTAGTACTGGCTGACCTCGTCGCCGCTCTCGTAGCCGCCGTCCCAGCGCACGCCGAAGCCCTGCGGCGGGACGAGCTTGGTGATCGTGCCGGGGGAGGGGAGGAACCGGCCCTCGGCCGGGTCCTCGGCGTTGACGCGCACCTCGACGGCCCAGCCACGGAGGTCGATGTCGTCCTGGGTGAACGAGAGGGGCTCGCCGGAGGCGACCCGGATCTGCTCGCGCACGAGGTCGATGCCCGACACCAGCTCGGTGACGGGGTGCTCCACCTGCAGGCGGGTGTTCATCTCGAGGAACCAGAACTCGCCGTCCTGGTAGAGGAACTCGACGGTGCCGGCGTTGTGGTAGCCGCAGGCCTTGGCCACCTTCACCGCCGCCTCGCCCATGGCCTGGCGGGTCTCGGCGGGGAACTCGGGGGCCGGGCTCTCCTCGATCAGCTTCTGGTGGCGCCGCTGGGCGGAGCAGTCGCGCTCGCCGACCCACACCACGTTGCCGTGGGTGTCGCCGATGACCTGCATCTCCACGTGGCGGGGCCAGGTGAGGTAGCGCTCCACGTAGCACTCGTCGCGCCCGAAGCCCTTGAGGGCCTCCGACTGCGCCGACTCGAGGGCGGCGTGGGCCTCCGCGGCGCTCTGGACGACCCGCATGCCGCGCCCACCGCCGCCGTAGGCGGCCTTGATCGCCACCGGCCAGCCGAACTCCTCGCCGAAGGCCACCACCTCGTCGCCGCTGGTGAGGAACTCGGTGGTGCCGGGCACGCCCTGCACGCCCGCCGCCTGGGCGGCGATGCGGCTCGACACCTTGTCGCCCATGACCTCGATGGCCTCGGGCGGAGGGCCGATGAAGGCCACGCCGCGCTCGGTGATGGCGCGGGCGAAGTCGGTGTTCTCGGAGAAGAAGCCGTACCCGGGGTGCACGCCGTCGGCCCCCGACTGCTCGATCACCTCGAGGATGCGCTCGGTGTTGAGGTAGCTCTCGGCGGCGGTCTGGCCGCCGAGCGCATAGGCCTCGTCGGCCAGGCGCACGTGCAGCGCCTCTCGGTCCAGCTCGGAGTACACCGCCACGGTGGCGATGCCCATCTCCTTGCAGGCGCGGATGACCCGGACGGCGATCTCGCCCCGGTTGGCGATCAGGATCTTGGTGAGCACGCCATATGGTTACCGGTGTGCCGGGCCGACGCGCCACCTCTGTCCTGCCGGGGGGTCCCGGGCGGCGCTTCGCCGACGTCCGCTGGACGGCCGAGACGGGGTCCACCAACGCCGACGCCATGGAGCTGGCCCGCCAGGGGGAGCCCGAGGGCATCGTGCTGGTGGCCGACCACCAGACGGCCGGCCGGGGTCGGGCGGGGCGCACCTGGACGGCGCCGCCGGAGGCGGGTCTGCTCCTGTCGGTCCTGCTGCGCCCGCCGGCAGCCGCCATGGGGCTGGTCACCATGGCCGTGGCGGTCGCCGCCGCCGAGGCCGTCGAGGCGGTGGCCGGCTTCGCCCCCCGCCTCAAGTGGCCCAACGACCTCGTGTGGCCGGGCGACGGCGCCGGCGCCGACCGCAAGCTGGCGGGCATCCTCGCCGAGGCCGACTGGCCGGCCTCGTCGTCGATCTCGGCGGGCTGGCGGGAGCCGGGCGCGTCGGAGCGGGTCGTCGTGGTCGTGGGGATCGGGATCAACGTGGCCTGGCCGCGCGACCTGCCGGCCGACCTGGCCGACCTCGCGGTGGCCTGCAACCACGTGGTGGACCGGCCGGTCGACCGGGAGGACCTGCTGATCGCCCTGCTCGAGTCGCTGGGCCCCCGCTACGACGCGCTGCTGGCCGGGGAGCGCGACTCGCTGCTGGCCGAGTGGCGGGCGCGGTCGGCCACGCTGGGCCACCGCGTGCGGGTGGACCTCGGCCCCGACGACGTCGTGGGCACGGCCGTCGACGTCACCGACGAGGGGCACCTCGTGGTCGACACGCTCGAGGGCGAGCGCCGGACGTTCGCGGTGGGCGACGTCGTGCACCTGCGCCCCGAACGCTGACCGGCGGGGGTCAGGGGTCGTCGGTGCTGGCCTCGAGGGCGGCCAGGGCGTCGGCCGCCGCCCGGGTGCGGGGGCCGGGCGCCGCGGGCACGGAGCGCTCGTCGACGCGCTCGACGGCCTGCACGTCGCGCCCGGTGCTGGTGAGGAACACCTCGTCGGCTGCCGCGAAGGTGGCCATCTCGATGTCCTCCTCCACGGCATCGGTCACCTCGAGGACCAGCGCCCTCGTGACGCCGGCCAGGCACCCCGACGACAGCGGCGGGGTGAGCAGCCGGTCGCCGACGACCACGAAGACGTTCGAGCCGGTGCCCTCGCTCAGGAGCCCGGTGGTGGTGGCGAAGACGGCCTCCGAGGCGCCCAGGGCCTTGGCGTGGGCCAGCGCCTTCACGTTCTCGGCGTAGGACGTGGTCTTGATGCCGGTGAGGGCGCCGCGCTCGTTGCGGGGCCAGGGCACCACCCGCACCGCCGTGCGGTCGGGCCGCCGGGCCATGGGCCCGGCCGCCACCACCACGGTGGCCGACCCCTCCCCGCGCTCCGAGCCGAGCGGCGCCGTCCCGCCGGTGACCGTGACCCGCACCCGGGCGAGGGGGAGCGCGGCAGCCGAGGCCACCTCGCCGATGGCAGCGCGCAGCTCGTCGTCGCCCACCGGGACCCGGAGCCCGAGGCCGTCGGCAGACCGGCGGAGCCGCTCGAGGTGGCGTCGCACCGCGAACGGACGACCGTCGGTGGCCTTGATCGTCTCGAAGACGCCGTCGCCGACGGTCAGCCCGTGGTCGAAGATCGACACGGTCGCCTCGGCGGCGGCCACGAGCTCGCCGTCGATCCACACCAGGTCAGCCATGCCACGATCCTGACGCGACCCGCAGCAGGTGGCGAGCCTTGAGCTCGGTCTCCTCCCACTCGTCGTCGGCGTCGCTGTCCCACGTGATGCCGCCCCCGGTGCCGAAGTGCAGCAGCCCGTCCTCCACGAAGAACGTGCGGATGGCCACGTTGAGGTCGCCGCGGCGCTCGTCGGCGTCGACCCAGCCCACCGCGCCGCAGTAGACGCCGCGGGGCACCGGCTCCAGGCGGCGCAGGTGCTCGAGGGCGGCCAGCTTCGGGGCGCCGGTCACCGACCCCGGCGGGAAGGTGGCGCCGATGGCGTCGGCCCAGCCGCAGCCGGGGCGGAGGCGGCCGGTGACCGTCGACACGAGGTGGACCAGCCCCGGGTGGTGCTCGAGGGCGAGGAGCGACGGCACCTCGACGCTGCCGAACTCGCACACCCTCCCGAGGTCGTTGCGGACGAGGTCCACGATCATCACGTTCTCCGCGCGGTCCTTGGCCGTGAGGCCGGCGGGCTCGGGCGCGGTGCCCTTGATGGGGGCGGACGCCACCTGGTCGCCGTCGCGCCAGAGGAACCGCTCCGGGGAGGCGGAGGCCACCAGGCAGCCCTGGGCGGGCAGGCGCACCACCGCGCTGTAGGGCGCCGGGTTGCCCTGGGCCAGGGCGGCGCCGAGCGCGGCGATGTCGGCGCCGGGCGGCAGCGGTGCCGAGAGCCGACGGGTGAGGTTCACCTGGTAGACGTCGCCGGCCTCGATCGCGGCGCGGATCGCCCCCACGCCGGCCCGGAAGGCGGGCCCGTCGAGCGAGGTCCGCCACGCGTCGGGGGCCGGGCCGCGCCACGGGGCGCCGGGCCACGGGCGAGCCGGTCGCACGTGGGCGAAGCGAGCGCAGACCGGGTCGCCCTCGAAGGGCAGCACCACCGCCCAGAAGCCGGCGCTGTCGAGGCAGGCGAGGTCGTCGGTCACGTCGACGAGGTCGGTGGCCAGGCGGCCTCCCACCACGGCCAAGGGGATCTCCGGCGCGAGCGGGCGGGCCACGGGGCGCAGCGTACGATCAGCGTCGAGGTCGCCCGTCACGCGATCCCCCGACCCGGAAGGCCCGCCGCCGTGCACCTGGAGTTCACCGACGAGCACGACGCCCTGCGCAAGGTCGTGCGCGACTTCGCCGAGGGGGAGATCGCGCCCCACGCCGAGGCCTGGGACCGCGACCACACCTTCCCCACCGACGCCGTGCGGGCGATGGGCGACCTCGGGCTGTTCGGGATCCCCTTCCCGGAGGCCTACGGCGGGGGCGGCGGCGACCTCACGATGCTCTGCATCGCCATCGAGGAGCTGGCCCGGGTCGACCACTCCGTGGCCATCACGCTCGAGGCCGGGGTGGGCCTGGGCGCCAACCCGATCTGGCGCTTCGGCACCGAGGAGCAGCGCCAGACCTGGCTGCCCGACCTGTGCGCCGGCCGCACCCTGGGCGGCTTCGGCTTGACCGAGCCCGAGGCGGGCAGCGACGCCGGGGGCACGCGCACCACGGCCGTGCTCGACGACGCCGCAGGGGAGTGGGTGGTCAACGGCGAGAAGGCGTTCATCACCAACTCCGGCACCGACCTCACGGCCTTCGTCACCGTGACCGCCCGCACGGGTCCCGGCGAGATCAGCACGGTGATCGTGCCGTCGGGCACGCCCGGCTTCGAGGTGCAGCCGCCCTACCGGAAGATGGGCTGGCACGCCTCCGACACCCACGGCCTCACCTTCACCGACGCCCGGGTGCCGGCCGCCAACCTGCTCGGCGACCGTGGGCGGGGCTTCGCCCAGTTCCTCCAGATCCTCGACGAAGGCCGGATCGCCATCTCCGCGCTGGCGGTGGGCTGCATCCAGGCCTGCCTCGAGCACTGCACCCGCTACGCCCTCGACCGCCACGCGTTCGGGCGCCCCATCGGCGCCAACCAGGGCGTCGCCTTCCAGATCGCCGACCTCGCCGTGATGGCGGAGACCGCCCGCCTGCTCACCTACCAGGCGGCGTGGCTCCACGACAGCGGCCGACCGGCCAAGGCCGCCGCCGCCATGGCGAAGCTGCACACGACCGAGGCGGCCGTGACCGCCACCCGCATCGCCACGCAGGTGTTCGGCGGCTACGGGTTCATGGACGAGACCCCCGTCGCCCGCTTCTACCGCGACGCCAAGATCCTGGAGATCGGCGAGGGGACGAGCGAGATCCAGCGGCTCGTGATCAGCCGAGAGCTCGGCCTGCCCGTCACGTGACCGAGGCGGCCCCCGGCTCGAGCGCCGTGCGCGGCCGCCGCTCGTGGAGCCAGCGCGCCGTGCTGGGCTTCAACGTGTGCCTCGTGGTGGGGCTCCTGGCCGCCGCAGGTGGCCTGGCCTACGGCTACGGGAAGTACCGCCAGCTGTCTCGGATCGAGCTGGGTGCGGTGCTGACCGAGCGCGGGGGCAGCGACGAACCGCAGAACTACCTCCTCGTCGGGGTCGACAGCGCCGACAGCCTGGCCGACGGCGATCCGGCCGCCGCCGGGCGCGACGGCATCGGTGGCCTGCGCAGCGACACCATGATGATCCTGCGGGTGGATCCCGGCACCGCCGAGGCCGCGCTGCTCTCGCTGCCCCGCGACCTCTGGGTGCCGATCGCCAGCGGAGGTCGTCAGCGCCTCAACGCGGCCATCGAGATCGGCGGGCCGGGCGAGCTCATCGACACCATCGAGCAGTACCTCGGCATCCCCGTCAACCACTACGTCCAGGTCGACTTCGCCGGCTTCCAGGACCTGGTCGAGGCCATCGACGGGGTGCCCGTCTACTTCCCCACGCCGGCGCGGGACCGTCGGTCGTTCCTCGACATCCCGCAGGCCGGGTGCGTGACGCTCGACGCCGACCAGGCCCTCGCCTACGTGCGCTCGCGCGCCTTCCAGACCTTCGAGGACGGCCGGTGGCGCACCGACCCCACCGCCGACCTCGGTCGCCAGAGCCGGCAGCAGGACTTCATCGTGCGGGCCCTCCGCCGCTCGATCGACAAGGGCATCCGCAACCCGGTGACGCTCGATCGCCTCGTGGACGCCGGGCTGGCCACCGTGGCCGTCGACGACCTGCTCACCGCCGACGACATCGTCGCCCTGGCCGGCGGGCTGCGCTCGTTCGACCCCGGCGACCTGGCCCTGCGCCAGCTGCCGGTGGAGAACGACACGGTGGGCGGCGCCTCGGTGCTCCGGCTGCTCGACGGCCCCGCCCAGGCCGTGCTCGACGTGTTCCGCGGCACCGATCGGGCGGTGGTGCCCGCCAGCGTCCGCGTGCGCGTCCTCAACGGCACGGGCACGGTCGGCCAGGCCGGTGCGGTGGCGACCGCCCTGACGGCCCGGGGCTTCGCGGCTGCCGGGACCGGCGAGGCAGAGCGCTTCGACGTCGCCCAGACCACGGTGCGGTACGCCCCCGGGCAGGAGGAGGCGGCGCTGCTGGTGGCGCGCTACCTGGCCGGCGGCGCGGTGCTGGAGGAGCGGCCCGAGGGCCTCGACGCCGACGTCGTGGTGGTGACCGGGGCCGACCTCGGAGCGGTGCTCGACGCGCCGGGCCCGGTGCCCAGCACCACCACCCCGACCACGGCGGCCGGCCCCGCCTCCACGGTCGCCACGACCCCCTCCACCACCACGTCGTCGGTCGTGGGGGAGGTCCCGGAGGCCCCGGCGGGGGTGGCCTGCTGACCTTGGGCACCCCGGGCGGGTCGTGCCAGACTCGACCGGCCATGGCTGACCCCACCGCACCCGTCGTCTCGCTGGCGCGCCCCGGAGGACGGCGGTGAAGGGCATCGTCCTCGCCGGTGGCCGGGCCACCCGGCTGAGCCCGGCCAGCCGGGCGACGTCGAAGCAGCTCATGCACGTGTACGACAAGCCGCTCGTGTACTACCCGATCTCCACGCTGCTGCACGCCGGCATCCGGGAGATCCTGGTGATCTCCACCCCTGACCAGCTGCCGCTGTTCGAGGGCCTCCTCGGCGACGGCTCCCAGTGGGGCTGCGAGTTCTCCTACGCCGCCCAGCCCGAGCCCAACGGCATCGCCGCGGCCTTCCTCATCGGCGAGCGGTTCATCGGCGATCAGCCGGTGGCCCTGGTGCTGGGCGACAACATCTTCTACGGCGCCGGGCTCGGCGAGCAGCTGCAGCGCTACACCGATCCCGACGGCGCGGTGGTGTTCGGCATGTGGGTGCCGGACCCGGAGCGCTACGGCGTCCTCGAGCTCGACGCCGACGGCCGGGTGGTGGCGGTCCACGAGAAGCCCGCCGACCCGCCGTCGAACCTCATGATCCCGGGCCTCTACTTCTACGACGACACGATCGTCGAGGTGGCCAAGAGCATCGAGCCGAGCGCTCGCGGCGAGCTGGAGATCAGCGAGGTCAACAACGCCTACCTGCACGCCGGACGGCTCCAGGTCTCGAAGCTGCCGTTCTCGACCGAGTGGTTCGACGTCGGCACCTTCGACGCCCTGCTCGACGCCCAGACCTGGGTGGCGGGCCAGCAGCACCGCAAGGGGCTCCTGATCGGCGCGCCCGAGACCGCCGCCTTCCGGGAGGGCTTCATCTCCGAAGACGACCTCCGGGCGCTGGCGGCGGCCGACGACCAGGGGGGCGACCTGGCCAAGAGCGGCTACGGCGAAGCGCTCCTGCGCTTCCTCGAGTTCGAAGCCGGCGGGGGCGACTGACGTGGTCGAGATCGTCGACTTCGCGGTGGCCGACTCGGCCATCGACGGCCTGCTCGTCATCACCATGAAGCAGGTCCACGAGGAGCGCGGCACCGTCCGGGAGCTGTACCGGGCGTCGTCGTTCGCCGGCGCCGGCCACCCGGGCCTCGGCCCCTGGGCGCAGATCAACCTCACCGCCACGACGCAGGGCGGTCTGCGGGGCCTGCACGCCGAGGACATGACCAAGCTGGTGGCCGTGGCCGCTGGTGAGGCCTTCGGCGCCTACGTCGACCTCCGCCCTGCGTCGGCCACCCACGGAGCCGTGGTGACGGTGCGGCTCGTGCCCGGCACCCAGGTGCTCGTGCCCCGCGGCGTGGCCAACGGCTTCCAGGCGGTGGCGCCGGGCACCACGGAGTACCTCTACTGCTTCGACGCCGAGTGGGCGCCGGGCATGGCCGGCCAGGCGTGCAACCCCCTCGACCCGGCGCTCGGCATCGAGTGGCCGATCCCGATCGACGTCGACGACCGGGCGCAGATCTCGGCCAAGGACCTCGCGGCGCCGAGCTTCGCCGACCTCCAGGAGACCGACCGATGAAGCTGCTCGTGACCGGAGGGGCCGGGTTCATCGGCTCCAACTACGTGCGCTACGTGCTGCGCGAGACCGACGACGAGGTGGTGGTGTACGACGCCCTCACCTACGCCGGGAACCTGAGCACCCTCAAGGACGTCGATGACGACCCGCGCTACTCCTTCGTGCGCGGCGACATCTGCGACCCGGGCCCGCTCGAGGAGGCCATGCGCGGCGTCGACGCCGTGGTCCACTTCGCCGCCGAGAGCCACGTCGACCGCTCGATCGTCGGCTCCGACGACTTCGTCAACACGAACTGCTTCGGCACCAACGTCGTGCTCGACACCGCCCGCCGCCTCGAGGTCGGGCGGGTGGTGCACATCGGCACCGACGAGGTGTACGGCTCGGTCGAGGAGGGCTCCTCCAAGGAGACCGACCCGCTGGAGCCGCGGTCGCCGTACTCGGCGTCGAAGGCCGGCTCCGACCTGATCGCGCTGAGCTACCACCACACCCACGACGTGCCGGTCATGGTCACGCGCTGCACGAACAACTTCGGCCCGTACCAGTACCCCGAGAAGGCCATCCCCCTCTTCACCACCAACCTGCTCGACGGCGGCACCATCCCGCTCTACGGCGATGGCCTGAACGAGCGCGACTGGCTCTACGTCGACGACCACTGCTCGGGCGTGCACCTCGTGCTCCGCCAGGGCGAGCCGGGCGAGATCTACAACATCGGGGCCGGCAACGAGACCCCCAACCGGGTGCTGGTCGACAAGCTGCTCGGCCTCCTCGGGAAGGACGAGTCGTCGGTCGACTACGTGGAGGACCGCCTCGGCCACGATCGGCGCTACTCCGTCGACATCGCCAAGATCACCGCCCTCGGCTGGGAGCGGCAGCGCACCCTCGACGAGGCGCTGGCGGCCACCGTCGACTGGTACCGGGCCAACGAGTGGTGGTGGCGCCCGCTCAAGTCGGGCGCCTGATGCAGGTCCTCATCACCGGGGCGGCCGGCCAGCTCGGCACCGACCTCGTGCGCACCTGCGTCGCCGCGGGGGACGAGGTGGTGGCCTGCGACCGCGCCACCCTCGACCTCACCGATCGCGACGCCGTCTACCAGGCCATCACCCGCATCCGGCCCGACGTCGTGCTCCACGCCGGCGCGTGGACGGCCGTCGACGCCTGCGAGTCGGACCCGGAGCACGCCTTCCACGTCAACGCCCTGGCCACCCAGTGGGTGGCCGATGCGGCACGGCGGTCCGGCGCCCACCTCGTGGCCGTGTCGACCGACTACGTGTTCGACGGCACCAAGGAGGCGCCGTACCACGAGTGGGACACCCCGAACCCGCAGTCCGTCTACGGCCGCTCCAAGCTGGCCGGCGAGCAGGCCGTCGCCGCCCACGCCCCGGGGGCGTGCATCGTGCGCACCGCCTGGGTGTGCGGCGCCCACGGGGCCAACATGGTGAAGACCGTGCTCGCCCTGGCCGACCGGCCGGAGCTGGCCTTCGTCGACGACCAGCGGGGCAGCCCGAGCTTCACCGCCGACCTGGCCCCCGCCATCCGGCGGCTGGCCGTCGCCCGGGTGCCCGGCACCTTCCACGTGACAAACCAGGGCAGCACCAGCTGGTACGGCTTCGTGCGCGAGATCCTCGAGGCGGCCGGCCACGACCCCGACAAGGTGCGGCCGATCACCACCGCCGAGCTCGACCCGCCGCGCACTGCGCCCCGGCCGGCCAACTCGGTGCTCGATGGCGCCGGCCTGCGGCTCGGAGGCTTCCCGGAGCTCCCGCACTACCGTGATGGCCTCGATCGCCTGGTGCAGGAGCTCCGGGGCCTCTGACGAATGGGACATCCATGAGCAAGATCGCAGTCATCGGCACCGGCTACGTGGGCCTGACCACGGGAGCGTGCTTCGCCCACATCGGCCACGACGTCGTCTGCGCCGACATCGACGCCGAGAAGGTGGCGAAGCTGCAGCAGGGCGAGATCCCCATCCTCGAGGCCGGCCTCGACAACCTCGTGCGCGAGGGCATCGACGGCGGGCGCCTCACCTTCGTCGTCGGGGCCGCCGCCGCGGTGGCCGACTGCGAGTTCGCCTACCTCTGCGTCCCGACGCCCCAGGGCGCCGACGGCTCCGCCGACCTCTCCTACATCGAGGACGCGGCGCGCGAGATCGGCCCGCTGCTGCCGTCCGAGGCGGTGGTGGTGAACAAGTCCACCGTGCCCGTGGGCTCCACGCGGGTGGTGGAGCGGGCGCTCGGCCGCAGCGACGTCGCCGTGGTGTCGAACCCGGAGTTCCTGCGCGAGGGCTCCGCCATCCACGACTTCCTCAACCCCGACCGCATCGTCATCGGCGCCGAGGACCAGGCCGCCGCCGTCAAGGTCTCGTCGCTCTACCTCGGCATCACGGCCCCCGTGATCGTGACCGACCCCGCCTCGGCGGAGACCATCAAGTACGCCGCCAACGCCTTCCTGGCCACCAAGATCTCCTTCATCAACGCCGTCGCCGCGGTGTGCGAGGCCGTCGGCGCCGACATCAAGGACGTCGCCCTCGGCATGGGCTACGACACCCGCATCGGCCACGAGTTCCTGAAGCCCGGCCCCGGCTGGGGCGGCAGCTGCTTCCCCAAGGACACCCGGGCCATGGTGCACATCGCGGATGAGGCGGGCTACGACTTCCACCTCCTGCGCGGGGTGGTGGCGGTGAACGACGAGCAGCTCGAGCGCGTGGCCGAGAAGGTCGTGGCGCTGGCCGGCGGCTCGGTCGACGGCAAGCGCATCGCCGTGTGGGGCCTCACGTTCAAGGCCCGCACCGACGACCTCCGGGAGTCGCCGGCGCTGGCGGTCATCGACCGCCTCGTCGCCCGCGGGGCCATCGTGCGCGGCTACGACCCGTCGCACCCCGCACCCATGGAGGGCTTCGAGGTGGTCGACGACCCCTACGCCGCCGTCGAGGGCGCCGAGGTGCTCGCCGTGCTGACGGAGTGGGACGAGTTCCGGTGGCTCGACATCGACAAGGTGGCCGACGCCATGGCCGCCCTGCACGTCGTCGACGCCCGGAACCTCCTCGACCGGGCCGCCCTGGCCCGGCGGGGGTTCGAGTACGTCGGCATCGGCCGCAGCTGATGGCCCGGGTCGTCGTCACCGGAGGGGCCGGGTTCCTCGGCTCGCACCTCTGCGAGGCGCTGCTCGACCGCGGCGACGAGGTGGTGGCGATCGACAACCTGATCACCGGCTCGGTCGACAACATCGAGCGCCTCTTCGCCCGCCCCGGCTTCACCTTCGTGGAGCACGACGTCAGCACCTACGTGTGGGTGCCGGGCGACGTCGACGCCGTGATGCACTTCGCCAGCCCGGCCTCACCAGCCGACTTCGAGCGGATCCCGATCCAGATCCTGAAGGTCGGTGGCCTCGGCACCCACAACGGCCTCGGCCTGGCCAAGGCCAAGGGCGCCACCTTCTTCCTGGCCTCCACCAGCGAGGTCTACGGCGACCCGCTCGTGCACCCGCAGCCCGAGACCTACTGGGGCAACGTGAACCCCATCGGGCCGCGGGGCGTGTACGACGAGGCCAAGCGCTACGCCGAGGCCATGACGATGGCCTACCACCGCCACCACGACCTCGACGTCCGCATCGTGCGCATCTTCAACACCTTTGGCGAGTTCATGCGCCCCGACGACGGGCGGGCCGTCTCGAACTTCCTCACGCAGGCGCTGCGCGGGGAGCCCGTCACGATCTTCGGCGACGGCAGCCAGACGCGGTCCTTCTGCTACGTCGAGGACGAGGTGCGGGGCTTCCTCGCCCTGCTCGACAGCGACATCACCACCCCGGTGAACATCGGCAACCCCAACGAGTTCACGATCGCCCAGCTGGCCGAGCTGGCCATCGAGGTGACCGGCTCGAGCAGCGAGCTGGTGCACGAGCCGCTCCCGGTCGACGACCCCGCCCAGCGCCGCCCCGACATCACCCGGGCCCGCACCGAGCTCGGCTGGGCGCCCGAGGTGGAGCTCCGCGAGGGGCTCGAGCGCACGACCCGCTACTTCCGGTCCAAGCTCGGCCTGTAGGGCGACCCGTCAGGGTCGGGCGCCGGCGGCGTCGAGGAGGGCGTCGAAGGCCGGGAGGGTCGCGGCGTCGCAGTAGGCCGCCTCGAAGGCGGCCCGGGCGCGGCGCCGCAGGTCGTCGTCGCCGCGCAGGCCCCGCACCGCCGCCACCAGGCCGACGGCGTCGCCCTCCCGCAGGCTCCGGCCGCAGCGGTGGGCGACGATCGCCTCGTCGACGTTGCTCCCGGCCGGCCCGACGTAGAGCACGGGCAGGCCGGCGGCCAGGTTGGCGTGGAGCTTCGAGGGGCTCATCACCCCCAGCGACCGCTCGTCGAGGGTGATCAGGGCCCCGTGGGCGCCGGCCATCACCGCCGGGGTGTCCTCCTTCGGCACGTAGCCCCGGAAGGCCACGTTGGTGAGGCGTCGCTCGGCGACCGCCGCCTGCAGCTCGTCCCAGCGGGCGCCCCCGCCGACGAAGAGGAAGAGGGCGTCGTCGCACAGCTCGGCGGCGGCGTCGAGGACGGTGTCGAAGCGGTGCCCCACCCCGGTGTTGCCGAGGTAGACGACCACCGTGCGGCCCTCGGTCGGCAGGTCGGCGTAGCCGTCCCAGACGGGGGCACCGGCCTCCGGCGGGGGGAACAGCTCGGCCCGCTCCCAGTTCGGGATGACGTCGAAGGCCGGGGCGGGCTGGGTGGCGTAGGCGCGCAGCAGGTCCACCATGGCCGCGTCGAGGGCCACCACCTGGTCGATGCGGCGGAAGGCCCAGCGGTTGACGGCTCGCAGCACCCGGCTCAGGGGCCCGCCGGGGCGCAGCTCGCCGAAGCGCTCGGCGGCGTCGGGGTAGCAGTCCATGCTCCACAGCACCACCCGGCTCCGCCGGTGGAGGAGCCGGTGGAGCACGGCGGCCAGCACGATCAGCGGTGGGGTGGTCATCGCCACCAGCACGTCCTGGCGGGGGAGCGTGAGCACCCGCAGCGTCCCGCCGACCGAGAACGTGAGGTAGCCGAGCAGGCGCCGCCACAGCGACGACTTGCCGAGGTGGGGCGTCCAGACCCGCCGCACCACGAGGCGGGGGCCGCGGGGCGCCGGCGCCGCCGGTGCGTAGCGCTCGAGGTACCCCGCCCGTCCGGTGACGATGGTGACCTCGTCGCCCCGCTCGGCGCGGTGCTCCGCCAGCGAGGCGGCCAGCTGGGCCGTGGGGCTGATGTCGGGCGCGTAGAACTGGTTGACCAGGGTCAGGCGCACGGCGCGGTCACCCGCCCAGCTGATCGGCCACCGCGCCGACCATCTCCTCCACGATGGTGGGGAGGTCGTAGCGCTGCTGCCAGCCGGGGTGGTGGGCCCGGAACTTGGCCATGTCGGTGTAGTAGCAGATGTGGTCGCCGACCCGGTTCGTGTCGTCGTAGGTGAGCCGGGGCCGCTTCCCGCCCGACGCGTCGGCGATCAGCTCGACGCACTCCAGCAGGCTGGCGGCGTTGGCCTTGCCGCCGCCGAGGTTGTAGGCCTCGCCCGGCGTGGGGTCCTGGGCGAAGGCCCAGAAGGCGCTGATCACGTCGGCCGAGTGGATCTGGTCGCGGACCTGCTTCCCCTTGTAGCCGAAGATCGTGTACTCGCCCTCGCGCAGGGCGGTGTGCACCAGGTAGCTGAGGAACCCGTGGAGCTCCACCCCGGAGTGGTGGGGGCCCGTGAGGCAGCCGCCGCGGAACGTGCCCGTGCGCAGCCCGAAGTAGCGGCCGTACTCCTGGGTGAGCACGTCGGCGGCCACCTTCGACGCCCCGAACAGCGAGTGCAGGCAGCCGTCGATCGACATCGTCTCGTCGATGCCCTGCTCGAGGGCCGGGTCGGCGTAGTCCCAACGGGTCTCCAGCTCCACCAGCGGGACCTTGTTCGGGTTGTCGCCGTAGACCTTGTTCGTCGACACCGTGATGAACACGGCCTCGGGCGTGTGGCGGCGGGCGGCCTCGAGGAGGTTGAGGGTGCCGCCGGCGTTCACGTCGAAGTCGTCGAACGGGCGCGAGGCGGCCAGGTCGTGGCTGGGCTGGGCGGCGGCGTGGATCACGAGGTCGTAGGCGCCCCGCCGCACGAGGTCCTCCACCGCCGAGCGGTCGCGGATGTCGACGTGGTGGTGGGTGTAGCGGGCACAGCTGGCCTCGAGGCGCTGCCGGTTCCAGGTGGTGTCGCCGCCCGGGCCGAAGAAGTCGGCCCGCATGTTGTTGTCGACGCCGTGCACGTCGAAGCCGAGGGCGTCGAAGAACTCGACGGCCTCGGAGCCGATGAGGCCGGCACTGCCGGTGACCAGCACCTTCATCGGGGCGAGCGCTGACCCTTGGAGCACATGGCCCGGGACACTACCGGCTCCCGCGCGAGACTCGGCGGGCCCCATGCGAGTCGCCGTCACCCTCGAGCAGTGCTGGCACCGTGTGCCCGGTGGCACCGCGCGCGCCACCCTCGACACCGTGGCCGCGGTGGCGGCCACGGCCGCGGTGGAGCAGGTGGGCGTGTCGGCGCTGCACCGGTCGCCGCCGCCCGAGCCCTGGCGCCCGAGCATCCCGATCCGTGCGCTCCCGCTGCCGCGCGCGCTGCTCTACGACGCCTGGCAGCGGCTGCGCCGCCCGCTGGTGGAGCGCGCGACGGGTCCGGTGGACCTCGTGCACGCCACCGCCCACGTGGCCTCCGCGTCTCGCGCCCCCCTGGTGGCGACCGTCCACGACCTCCACTTCGTCCACGAGCCCGACCACTTCACGGCCCGTGGCGTGTCGGTGTTCGACCGCTTCCTGCGCATCATCCGGGACGAGGCGGCCATGGTCGTCTGCCCGTCGGAGGCGACGCGGCTCGACTGCGAGGCCGCTGGCATCGGGCCCGAGCGCCTCCGGGTGACGCCATGGGGGATCGACGCCCACCCGGTGCCCCCGGAGGCGGTCGAGGAGGTGCGTCGGCGCTACGCCCTCGACCGCCCCTACGTCCTGTTCGCCGGGACCGTCGAGCCTCGGAAGAACCTGGGTCGGCTGCTCGAGGCGTTCTCCCGCCTCGGCGACGTCGACGCCGATCTCGTGCTGGTCGGGCCCGAGGGCTGGAGCACGGACCTGCCGGCCTCCGACGCCCGGCGCCTCGGCTTCGTCCCCTCGGCCGATCGCGACGCCCTCTACGCCGGTTCGGCGGCGGTCTGCTACCCCAGCCTGCGCGAGGGCTTCGGCCTGCCGGTCCTGGAGGCCATGGCGCAGGGGGCGGCGGTCGTCACCTCCGCCACGACCGCCACCGCCGAGGTGGCGGGCGACGCCGCCCTGCTGGTCGACCCCCTCGACGTCGACGCCATCGCCGGGGCCCTCGACCGCCTGCTCCGCGACCGCGACCTCGCCCATCGCCTGGGGGAGGCGGCCCGCCGGCGGGCCGCCGAGCAGACCTGGGAGCGCACCGCGGCGGCCACCGTCGCCGCCTACGCCGACGCCCTGGCGGCCGGCCGGTGAGCGTGCGGGTCGGGATCAACCTGCTGTGGCTGGTGCCCGGCGAGGTGGGCGGCAGCGAGCAGTCGACGCTGGCGACGGTGCGGGCCCTGCACGCCCTCGGCGCCGACGACCTCGACCTCCGCCTCCTGGTCCTCCAGCCGCTGCTCGACGCCCACCCCGACCTGGCCGAGCGCTTCGAGGTCGACGTGCTGGCCCTCTCGGGGCGCTCGCGCCCGGCCCGGGTGGTGGCGGAGGCGTCGTGGCTGGTGGGCCGGAGCCGCCACCTCGACCTGCTCCACCACGCCGGCGGCACCGCCCCGCCCCGCCGGGGCGCCCCGTACGTGCTCACGCTCCACGACCTGCAGCCCCTGGAGCGTCGGGCCACCCACGGCTCGCTGAAGCGGGCGTACCTGGCCGCCACCATCCCGCCCTCGGTGCGGCGAGCCCGGGCCGTCGCCGTGCCCAGCGAGTTCGTCCGGCGCTCCGTGATCGATCGCTTCGGCATCGACCCGGCCACGGTGGTGGCCATCCCCCACGGCGTCGACCGGCCCGACGGCGACGTCACCGAGGAGGCCGAGCTCCGACGGCGCTACGACCTGCGCGGGCCCGTGGTGCTCTACCCGGCCATCACCTACCCCCACAAGAACCACCGGACGCTCGTCGAGGCGTTCGCTCGTGTCGTCGTCGACCACCCGACCGCCGTCCTCGTCCTCCCCGGGGGCATCGGGGCGGCCGAGGAGGACGTGCGGCAGCTCGTGACGGCCCTCGGCCTGGAGCCGCGCGTCCGTCGGGTCGGGCGCATCCCGCAGGCCGACGTCGACGGCCTGTACCGGCTGGCCACGGTGGCCGCCGTGCCGTCGTCCTACGAGGGCTTCGGCCTCCCGGCGGCCGAGGCCATGGTGGCCGGCGTGCCGGTCGTCGTGGCCGACGCCACCGCCCTGCCCGAGGTGGTGGGCGATGCCGGCGTGCTCGTGGCCCCCGACGACGTCGACGGCTGGGCCGAGGCCATCGGCGGCCTCCTCGCCGATCCGAGCGCGCGGGAGCGGGCCATCGCCGCCGGCCACGCCAGCGCCGCCCGCTTCTCCTGGGCGGCCAACGCCCAGGCCTTCGCCGACCTCTACCGGCGGGCCGCGGCCCTCGGCTGAGGCACCGGGCGCGGGAGGTCGAATGGGTCCCGACCAGCGACCCTTGTAGAGTCGGAGACCCTATGGGTAAGGCATCGTCCAACAAGAAGGTCGCCCGAGCGGCTCGCGCCGGCGGGCGGGTGTCGTCCGGCCAGCCCCGCAGCCTCCTGTTCCCGGGTGTGCTGGTGCTGGTGATCGTGCTCGGCACCTCGCTCGTCGCCTACGCCCGCCACGACCGCAACCAGGACGACCTGGGCGGCGTCCCGCAGCTCGGCGACCACATCCACCAGGCCTTCGCCGTCAACATCTGCGGCGAGTTCGTCCCCGACCTGCCCACCTTCGAGAGCGACGTCGGCATCCACACCCACGCCGACGGCGTGATCCACATCCACCCGTTCTCGCAGCTCGGGGTCGGCGCCAACGCCACGCTCGGCCGCTTCGTCGACGACGCCGAGGAGGCCGGGCTCGACTTCTCGCTCTCCGGCTCCAAGGTGCAGTTCCAGGGCGAGGTCGGCGAGGAGGGCGTCACCGAGTGCGAGGGCGTCGACGACCCGACCCTGCGGATGGGGTACTGGTCGAACGTGCAGGACCCCGAGTCGCTCCCCGAGGTCACCACGGGCGCGTTCCGCGACCTGCGCCTCACCGAGGACGGCGCCGGCATCACGCTGTTCTTCGGCGACCCCGACGCCGACATCCCCAAGCCCCCGAACGCCTCCCAGCTCACCGCCCTCGGCGCCGTCGACGGCGGTCAGGTGCCCGATGCCGCCGGCAACACCACCACGAGCACGACGGCGCCCGACGGCGCCAGCTCCAGCACCACCGTGGTGACCGACAGCACCACCACGACGGCCGCCCCCTAGCCGGGGCCGTCGACGCCATGCAGGCCGTCGTCCTGGTCGGCGGGTTCGGCACGCGCTTGCGGCCGCTCACGTCCACCACGCCCAAGCAGATGCTGCCGGTGGGGCACCACCCGATGATCGAGCACGTGCTCGCCCACCTGCACGCCCACGGCGTCGAGCGGGCGGCCCTGGCCCTCGGCTACCGCCCCGATGCCTTCGTCGACGCCTATCCCGACGGCCGCTGCGCCGGGGTGGCGCTCCACTACGCCATCGAGCCCGAACCTCGCGACACCGCCGGCGCCATCCGCTTCGCCGCGCTCGACGCCGGCATCGACGAGCGCTTCCTGGTGGTCAACGGCGACGTGCTCACCGACCTCGACATCGGCGCGCTGGTCGACGCGCACGACCGGTCCGGCGCCGAGGGCACCATCGCGCTGCACCGGGTGGAGGACCCCTCTGCCTTCGGGGTCGTGCCCACCGATGCCGACGGGCGGGTCACCGCCTTCATCGAGAAGCCGCCGCGCGCCGAGGCCCCCACCGACCTGATCAACGCCGGGACCTACGTGCTCGAGGCCCGGGTGCTCGACCGGATCCCCGCCGACGTCCCGGTCAACGTCGAGCGCGCCACCTTCCCGGCCATGGTCGCCGACGGGGCGCTGTGGGCGCTCGACGGCGACACCTACTGGATCGACGCCGGCACGCCGGCCACCTACCTGCGGGCCAACCTCGACCTGCTCGAGGGCCGGCGGGCCGTCTCCGAGCCGGCGGTGCACCCCACCGCCGTCGTGGACGGCGAGGTGGTCGACGCCATCGTCGGCGCAGGTGCGTCGGTGGCCGCCGGGGCGCTCGTCGAGCGGTCGGTCCTCCTCCCCGGCGCGTCGATCGGCCGCGGCGCGACCATCCGGGATGCCATCATCGGCGCCCGAGCGGTGGTGGGCGACGACGCCCGCCTCGAAGCGGGCACGGTCGTGGGCCACGACCAGGTGGTGCCGGCAGGGGCCTCCCTGCACGGTCGGAAGATCCCGGAGGAGCACTGATGCGGGCACTGGTCACCGGCGGGGCCGGGTTCATCGGGTCGACCCTGGTCGATCGGCTGCTCGCCGAGGGGCACGCCGTCGACGTGGTCGACGACCTCTCGAGCGGCAACCTGGCCAACCTGGCCGAGGCCCGGGCCGACCGGCAGCACGAGCTGAAGGTCCACCAGATCGACATCCGCGACGCCGGCGTGGTCGACCTCATCGCCCGCCGGCAGCCCGAGGTGGTGTTCCACCTCGCCGCCCAGGCCGACGTCCGCGTGTCGGTGGCCCGCCCGGCCTTCGATGCCGAGGTGAACGTGCTCGGGAGCATCAACGTGCTCGAGGGGGCTCGCCTGGGTGGGGCCCGCAAGGTCGTGTTCGCGTCGAGCGGCGGCACGATCTACGGCGAGCCCGCCGCCAGCGAGCTCCCGGTGAAGGAGTCCCACCCCCAGCAGCCCGTCTCGCCCTACGGCGTCGCCAAGAAGGTCGTCACCGACTACCTCCACGCCTACCGCGAGCTGCACGCCCTCGAGTTCACGTCGCTGGCCATGGCCAACATCTACGGACCCCGGCAGGACCCCCACGGCGAGGCGGGGGTGGTGGCGATCTTCGCCGGCCTCCTGCTCGAGGGCCGTCCCTGCACGATCTTCGGCGACGGCGCCCAGACCCGCGACTTCGTCTACGTCGACGACGCCGTCGACGCCTTCGTGCGGGCGGCCGACCGGGGGAGCGGCCTCCTCTGCAACATCGGGACGGGCCGGGAGACCTCCGTCAACGAGCTCTACCGTGCCATGGCGGCCGCCGCCGGCGTCGACGCGCCGGCCACCCACGCTCCGGCTCGGCCGGGGGAGCTGGCCCGCAGCTGCCTCGACCCGGGCCGCGCCGCCCTGCACCTGGGCTGGGAGCCGTGGACCGACCTCGACACCGGGGTCACCGAGGTCCTGCGGTGGTTCCGGGGCTGACGCGCCCGTCGCGAAGCTTCGAGCAAGGTGCTTGCAACTGCAAGCAGGGGGGCTACGCTCCTGCGCATGGACCTCACCGCGGCGATCGACGAGCTCGACGGCTTCGTCGCCGAGCTCGGTGAGCTGGGCAGCCGCCTCCGGGCCCCGGACATGGCGACCGACGAGGACGGCCTGTGGGAGCTGGAGGTGGCGCTGCGCCACCTCAGCGCCCGGGCGGAGGTGCGGGCCGATCTGCTGCGCCGGCAGATCGAGCTGGTGAACGAGCAGCGCCGCAACCGCGGCGCCGCCTGATCTCAGCGGAAGAGGTCCTCGGCCGCCGGGCGCACGACCTCTCGCTGCACCGAGCCCTGACCGAGCCAGGCGGGGTCGACCCCCCGCACGACGGCGGCGGCGACGTCGGTGGCCTTGCCCATCACCATCTCGGCCGCAGCGGCGAGCTCGTCGACCACGCACACCTCGGTCACCTGCAGCTCCCGACCCCGGCTGTCCTCGGTGCCGCGGAGGTCGACGACCGCCTGGATGCCGGCGCACCCGATGGCGACGTCGGTCAGCCCCCGGCGCCACGGTCGCCCGAAGGTGTCCGACACGATGACGGCCACCTCTGCGCCGGTGGCGGCCCGCAGGCCGTCACGGAGACGCCGGGCGGAGCGGTCGCTGTCGACGGGCAGGAGCGCCGCCCACCCGTCGTCGACGTTGGAGAGGTCGACGCCCGCGTTGGCGCACACGAAGCCGTGCCGGGTCTCGCTGATGATGAGCTCGCCCCGCCGGCGCACGATCCGCACCGACTGGTCCTCCACGATGGCCTTGTGGCCGCGGGGGTCGTCCGGGTCGATCTGGGCCATGGCGCCCTCGGCCTTCGACACGACCTTCTGGGTGACCACCACCACGTCACCGCTGCGGAGGTCGGGCTCGGCGGCGGCGATCATCCCGGCCAGGTCGTCGCCACGGCGCACCTCCGGGATCCCCTCGATGGGGAAGATCTCGAGCCTCATGCCGCCAGCACCACCTGGGCGAGCGCCGCGGCCTCGGCCGGGCCGCGCATGATCGTCGGCGCCACGACGCAGCGCACGCCCTCGGCCTCCACGGCGCCGGCCAGGTCGGCATCGGCGTCGTCGATCACGAGCGTGGCGGCGAGGGGGGCGTAGAGGCGGGCCACGCCCACCACGGAGGCGTCGTGGCCGAGCTCCCGCAGGAGGCGGTCGGCCGGTCCCTTGAGCGCGGCACCGGCGATGATCGGCGAGACGGCGACCGTGTCCTCCCGCCGGGCCTCCACCGCGGCCCGGACGCCGGGGACGGCGAGCACCGGCGCGATCGACACGAGCGGGTTCGACGGCGCGATGACGATGCGGTCGGCGGTGGCCAGGAGGTCGAGCACCCCCGGGGCCGGTCGGGCGACCTCGGCGCCGTCGAAGCGCACGGCCGACACCTCGACGGCGTGCTGCTGGCCCACGAAGTACTCCTGGAACCCGATCTCGCCCTGCCCGGGCACGGTGACGCGCGTGCGCAGCGGGTCGTCGGTCACCGGCAGGAGGCGCAGCTCGAGCCCGAAGCCCTCGGCGACCTCGGCCGTCACGGCGGAGAGCGGGGCGCCCTGCTGGAGGCGGTCGGTCCGGTAGAGGTGGGTCGCCAGGTCGCGGTCGCCGAGGTTGAACCAGGTCTGGGCGCGAGGGAAGCGCCGCAGCCCCTCCATGGCGTGCCACGTCTCGTCGGCCAGGCCCCACCCGCGCTCGGGATCGATGGCCCCGGCGACGGTGTAGGTCACCGTGTCCAGGTCGGGGCTGATGTGCAGCCCGTGCAGCACCACGTCGTCGCCGACGTTGACCACCGCGGCCAGGTCGGGGCCGGGGACGACCTGGGTCAGCCCGGTCAGCAGGCGGGCCGCCCCGACGCCACCCGCCAGGACCGCGATCAGCTGATCCCCCGCAGGCGACCCGAGAGGAGCGCCAGGTCGGCGTCGACCATCATCGTGACGAGGTCCTCGAAGGTGGTCCGGGGCTTCCAGCCGAGGGTGGCCTGGGCCTTGCTGGCGTCGCCGATCAGCAGGTCGACCTCGGCGGGTCGCATGAACTTCTCGTCGATGCTGACGTGGTCCTCCCACCGCAGGCCCACGTGCCCGAAGGCGATCTCGCAGAACTCCCGCACGGAGTGCGTCTCACCGGTGGCGATCACGTAGTCGTCGGGCTGCTCCTGCTGGAGCATGAGCCACATCGCCTCCACGTAGTCGCCGGCGAACCCCCAGTCGCGCTCGGCATCGAGGTTGCCGAGGGCCAGGCCCTCCGTGAGCCCGAGCTTGATCTGGGCCACCGTGTGGCTGACCTTCCTCGGGAGGAACTCGTGGCCACGCCGGGGGGACTCGTGGTTGAACAGGATGCCCGACGAGGCGTGGAGCCCGTAGGACTCGCGGTAGTTCACCGTGATCCAGTGGCCGTACACCTTGGCCACGCCGTAGGGCGACCGGGGCCAGAACGGGGTGGTCTCGGTCTGGGGGACCTCCTGCACCTTGCCGAACATCTCGCTGGAGGAGGCCTGGTAGAAGCGGATCGACGGGTCGACGAGCCGGATGGCGTCGAGCATCCGGGTGACGCCCAGGGCGGTGATCTCACCGGTCAGCACGGGCTGGGTGAAGGAGGTCTGCACGAAGGACTGGGCGGCGAGGTTGTACACCTCGGTGGGTCGCACCTCCCGCAGGATGGAGATGAGCGACGCCTCGTCGAGGAGGTCGCCCGACGACGTGTAGGGGTCGAGCACGAGCCGGTCCTGCAGGTGGGCGATGCGCTCGAAGTTGGTGGTGCTGCTCCGGCGGACCATGCCCACCACCTCGTACCCCTTGTCGAGCAGCAGCTCGGCCAGGTACGAGCCGTCCTGGCCGGTGATCCCGGTGATGAGGGCGCGGTCGGTCATCGTGACTCCAGGGGGTTGGGGGCCTCGGCGAGGATGCGGGACCGCATGTCGTCGAGCAGGTCGGCCAGGGTCTGGTCGATGGGGATCTCGGGCGCCCAGCCGGTGGCCGCCCGCAGCTTCGAGGCGTCGCCGCGCAGCACGGGGAGGTCGACGGGCCGGAGCAGGTCCGGATCCGGGGCCAGGTCGATGGACCGGGTGGCTCGGGCGAGGAGCCGGTCGACGAGGTCCTGGATGGCGAGGTCGCTCCCGCGGCACACGTTGTACACCTCGCCGGGCGTGCCGTCCTCCACCAGGCGGCGGTACGCCCGGACGATGTCGCGCACGTCGGTGAAGTCGCGCCGGGCCGTGAGGTTGCCCACCGGGATGGCGTCGGTGCCGTCGCGCTCGGCCCGGGCGATCCGCGCCGCCAGGGCGGGCGCCACGAACTGCTCGGACTGCCCGGGGCCGAGGTGGTTGAACGGGCGGACGCGCAGCACGCCGAGGCCGTGCCCCAGGAAGGCCTGGTGGGCGAGGGCGTCGGCCGCCACCTTGGAGGCGGCGTAGGGGCTGGTGGGTCGCAGGGGGGCCGCCTCGGTCAGCGGGAGCTCGGCCTCGGTGACCACGCCGTACACGTCGGCGCTGGCCACGGCCAGGACGCGCTCGACCCCTGCGTCGTGGCACGCCCGCAGCACGTGCAGCGTGCCCTCGGCGTTGACCCGCAGCGCACCGACGGGATCGCGCCACGACGCCCCCACGTCGGCCCAGCCGGCCAGGTGGTACACGGCGTCGGGGCGCAGCGACCGGAGGCGGTCGGTGACGCTCGCGGGATCGGTGATGTCGACGGGGTCGGGGCCGGAGCGGTCGAGGGTGGTGACCTGGTCGCCCTCCCCCTCGAGGTGCGCGACGAGGTGGCGACCCACGAAGCCCAGGCCTCCCGTCACGACAGCGCGCATCCGGGGAGCCTAGGGCCGCGGCGCGGGCTCGCCGCCAGCCCGCGAGGCCGGCAGGCCGGGGTCCCCGCCCAGGAGCATCCGGGCGGCGTCCACGGCCGCCCGCACCCGTCGTCGCAGCGGTGCCAGGTCGGGTCGACGCCCCCGCAGCAGCGGGCCGACCAGATCGGTGCCCACGGCCACGACGATGCCGCCGAGGGCGCGGCTCCAGGCGCCGGCGGCGGCGCGGGGCCCGCCGTGGCGGGTGACGACCACCAGCCGGTTGCGCCGGTTGAGGTGGTCGAGCAGCGGCGTGCGGGCCCCGCCGGAGCTGGCCCGGTGGAGGTGGTGGACGACCGAGGCGGGCTCGTAGCGGTACCGCCACCCCGCCCGGGCGCCGCGCCAGGCGAGGTCGATGTCCTCGGCGTACATGAACAGGCGGTCGTCGAGGTGGCCCACCTCGTCGAGGTACCGGCGCCGGAGCAGCACGGCGGCGCCGCACCACCCCCACACGTCTTGCGCCTGGTCGTGCTGACCCCGATCGACCTCGCCGTAGCCCCGGTCTCGTGGCTCCCAGCGCTCGCTGAGCTCGGTCCCGACGTTGTTGATCGTGGGCGGCTCGACGTCGGCGAAGAGGATCTTCGGGCAGGCCGCACCGACCGTCGGGTCGGCCTCGAGCGCGGCGGCCAGCGGCGCCAGCCACCCCGGCTCCACGAACGCATCGGAGTTGACCAGCGCCACGGCATCGATGCCGTCGAGGTCGACCAGCCCAGCGTTCACGCCGCCCGCGAAGCCGAGGTTGGCGCCGGTCTCGATCAGTCGCACCCCGGGCCAGCGGTCCGCCCAGCCGTCGGTCGTGCCGTCGGTGGAGCCGTTGTCGACCACCACCACCTCGAGGTCGGCGGCCGGCCACCGCGTCGCCAGCAGGTGGGCGAGGGTGCGGGGCAGGATCGCCCCGTTGTTCCAGCTGACGACGATGGCGCGCACCCGCATGGGCATCGCCGGATCGTAGGGGGCGTCGGGGTCAGCGACGGGTGGTGCGGTCGAGGGCGGCGCTCACGCGCTCCTCGACCAGCTTCAGCTGGTCGCTCACGACCGTGCCCACGAGGTCGAGCGTCCCCTTGGCGTCGCCGGCCGAGCCGGCCAGGGCCTTGGAGAGCTCGTTGCGGCGCACCTGGAGGCGCTGGAAGGCGATCACGCCGAGCCCCACCGACACGTAGGCGGCATCCTTCACCACGGCGGTGACGTCATCGATCTGGGGTCGAGCCATCGGCGGAGCTCCTCGGTGCGGCGGCGGACCCCTGCACGGTACGACCGACTGCGTACTCTTGCAAGCAGCCGTGCAGCATGTACCAAGCGCGGAGGGCCCGGCGGGCGCCAGGGGGTGGCCCAGGGGCCAGGGGCACCCCGGCTACCCTCGATCACCCGTGGAGCTTCCGACCGTTGGTGCCGACGCGCCCCCCGCCGAGTCGATCGCCACACCGCCGGTCGCCCCTGCGGTCGTGGCGGTGATGGTGGCGCGCGACCCCGGACCCTGGTTCGAGGAGGCGGTGGCGTCGCTCGTCGACCAGGACTACCCGAACCTGTCGGTGCTGGTGGTCGACGCGGCGAGCGCCACCGAGGTGAAGCCGCGGGTGGGGCGTGCGGCACCGGGTGCCTTCGTGCGCCGGGTCGAGGAGGACCTGGGCTACGGCGCCGCGGCCAACGAGGTCCTCGAGGTCGTCGAGGGGGCCGCCTTCTACGTGCTCTGCCACGACGACGTCGCCCTGGCGCCCGACGCCGTGCGCCGCCTCGTCGAGGAGGCCTACCGATCCAACGCCGCCGTGGTGGGTCCGAAGCTGGTGGCCTGGGACGACGCCCGCCGGCTCCTCCAGGTGGGCATGGGGATCGACCGCGTCGGCTACGAGGTGCCCCTGGTGGAGCGAGGGGAGCTCGACCAGGCCCAGCACGACGCCGTCCGCGACGTCTTCACCGTGCCGGCGGCCTGCATGCTGGTGCGGTCCGACCTCTTCAGCGAGATCGGCGGGTTCGACGAGGGCATCGACCACCACCTCGACGACGTCAGCCTCTGCTGGCGAGCCCGGCTCGCCGGCGCCCGCGTCATCGTGGCGCCCGACGCCCGGGTGCGCCACCGCGAGACCGCCGGTGAGCGCGACGACGTCGTCGACGGTCGCCGCCGGGCGGCCCGCCACCGGTTGCGCATCCTCCTCAGCTGCTACGGCCCGCTGGGCCTCGTCCGGGCGGTCCCCCAGATCCTGGTGATCCACCTGCTCGAGGTGGTCTACGCCCTGCTGGCCGGCCGCCGGGAGCAGGTGGGGGCCATCGTCCACGGGTGGACGTGGAACCTGCGCCGCCTCGGCGAGCTGCGGGGCGCGCGGGCGCAGGTGCGGGGCTTCCGCCACGTGCCCGACCGCGAGGTGCGCCGATCGATGGCGCGGGGCAGCGCCCGGCTCAGCCAGTTCCTCCGCGGGCAGATCGGCCGCAGCGAGGACCGCTTCTCGGGCTTCGCCCGCCAGGGCCGCGACGTCGCCGGCACCGTCTCCACCGGCACGTTCCGGGGCGTCGCCGGCGTGTGGGCCGCCGTGGCCGTGGTCCTCGTGCTCGGGAGCCGGCACCTGCTCACCCGAGGCGTGCCCGCGGTGGGCGAGATGGTCCTGTTCTCGTCGTCGCCGCTCGACCTCCTGCGGGAGTGGGGGAGCGGGTGGCGCACGGCCGGGCTCGGCTCGGCGTCCCCGGCACCCACCGCGTTCGGGCTCCTCGCCGGCCTGGGCACGCTGGCCGTCGGGGCCATGGGCCTGCTGCGAACGGTGCTCACGCTCGGCCTGCTGCCGCTCGGCGCCCTGCTGGCCTACCGGCTGCCCGCCCCGACCGGCCTGCGCCACGCCCAGGTGGCCTGCCTGCTCGTGTACATCTGCAACCCGCTGCCCTACAACGCCCTGGCGGCGGGCCGGTGGGGCGCGCTGGCGCTCTACGCCGCCGCCCCCGCCCTCGCCGGCGGCCTCGCCCGGGCCAGCCGCCTGGCGCCCTTCGGACAGGGCGAGCAGCGGCGCACCACGCGCGTCGACGTGGTCTCGCTCGGGGTGATCACCGCCCTCGTGGCCGCCCTGCTGCCCGCCGGGGTGGCGGTGCTGGCGGCCATGGCGCTGGCGCTGGCCCTCGGCGGCCTGCTGGTGTTCAGCACCCGCGGCGCGCTGCGCCTGATCGGCGTGGGCGCCGGCGCGGCGGTGCTCGCCGTGGCCCTGCACCTGCCGTGGAGCCTCGACTTCCTGCTCCCGGGCACCCCGCTCTCGGCCTTCACCGGTCCGGCCCTGCCCGCCCAGCCCTCCGATCTCGGTGCGCTGCTGCGCTTCGAGGTGGGCCCGCTCGGCAGCGCCCCGCTGGGGTGGGCCCTGCTGGTGGCGGCGGCCCTCCCGCTCCTGATCGGCCGCGACGAGCGCCACGCCTGGGCGGTCCGCGGCTGGACGCTCGCCGTCGTGTCGTTCGGCCTCGCCTGGGCGGCGCAGCGCGGCGACCTGCCCTTCGCGCTGCCCTCGCCCGACGTGCTCCTGGTCCCGGCTGCCGTGGGCCTCGCCCTGGCGGCGGCGATGGGCGTGGCCGCCTTCGAGGTCGACCTCCCCGGCTACCGGTTCGGGTGGCGGCAGATGGCCTCCGGGGTCGCCGCCCTGGCCGTGGTCGTGGCGACCATCCCGGTGCTGGGCGCCGCCTTCGACGGACGCTGGTCGATGCCGTCGGGTGACCACGCGCGCTCGCTGGCCTTCCTCGACGCCGAGAACGACGAGGAGCCCTTCCGGGTGCTGTGGCTGGGCGATCCCCGGGCGCTCCCGCTCGCCAGCTGGGACCTCGACGACGGCGTGGCCTACGCCACCACCGACGCCGGCACGCCGGGCATCGAGAACCTCTGGGCGGGCTCCGACGACGGCCCCACGGGCCTGCTGGCCGATGCGCTCGACCTGGCCCGCTCCGGGGAGACGGCGCGCCTGGGCCGCCTCCTCGCCCCGATGGGCATCCGCTACATCGTGGTCCCGGAGCGCCTGGCCCCGGCTCCCTTCGCCACCGACGAGCTGCCGGTGCCGGCCGCGCTGTCGGCCACGCTGGCCGCCCAGCTCGACCTCGAGCCCCTCGACGTGCCCGCCGGCCTCACCGTCTTCCGGAACCAGGCGGTGGCCCCGCTGCGGGCCGAGCTCACCGACGACGTCGCCCTCCCCGAGTCGGGCGGGATCGCGGAGTCCCTGCTGCTCGACCTCTCCTCGCTCCCCGCCGTGCTGCCCGACGAGGCCGGCCGGTTGCGCTGGCAGGGTCCGCTCGACGACGGTGCCACGGTGCTCCTCTCCGCCGCCCACGCCGACGGCTGGGAGCTCGAGGTCGACGGTCAGGCCGCCGAGCTGATCAAGCCCTTCGGGTGGGCCACCGGCTTCGAGGTCGAGACCGGCGGTGACGCCACCCTGCGCTACGTCACCCCGCCGGTCCGCTACGCCCTGCTGGCCCTGCAGGCGGTCGTGTGGCTGTGGCTCCTGCGGGTCGTGGTGCGCTGGCGCCTCAACCCGGCCGCCCGCCCGAGCTCGGAGCCGACCTCGTGAGGTCGGCCCGATTCGTCCCCCTCGTGCTGCTGGTCGGCGTCGTCGCCGGCGGGCTCGTGCTGGAGTCGACCGAGGACCCGGTCACGGTCGAGCAGGGGGCGGCGCCGCTGGCGCTCGAGCGCACCATGCCGGCCGCGGTCCCGGCCAGCACCCTCACCTCCACGTGGTTCTGCGCCGCGGGGACGGCCACCGAGGGCGGCATCGCCGACCACGTGGTCCTCATCGCCAACCCCACCGACACGGCGCGCACGGCCACCGTGACCGCGCTCCCCGGCAACATCGCCCCGGCGCCTGCCGTCGTCGACGACGCCGTGACCGGCGACGAGACGGCCACCACCGAGGCGGAGCCCGACGCGGAGCCCGACGCGACGACCACCACCACGGCCGCCCCGGCCCTGCCCGACGTGCCGGCGCCGACGGTGCTGGAGCTGCCGGCGCAGAGCCGCATCGAGGTGGCGCTGAGCGAGCTGGTCGACGCACCGCTCGCCGGCGCGGTCGTGGAGGTCGACGGTGGGCAGGTGGCCGTGGAGCACCAGGTCACCGGCGAGGGTGGCCGGGCCACCGCCCCGTGCAGCACGTCGGCCTCCACGTCGTGGACCTTCCCGTGGGGCGTGACCTCGCGCGGCGCGCGAGAGCTCTTGGTCTTCATGAACCCGTTCCCCGACGACGCCACCATCGACATCTCGTTCGCCACCGACGAGGGCACCCGCGACACGCTGCGCTTCCAGGGGTTCGTGGTGCCGGGCCGCTCGGTGGTGGGGGCCTACATCGACGAGGACGTCACCCGGAAGGCACAGGTGTCGGCCCAGGTGGAGGTGCGGTCGGGCCGCATCGTCGCCGAGCGGATCCAGACCTTCGACGGCGGTGAGGGCGTCGGCGGCCGGGAGGGCCTCACGCTCGGCCTCGGCGCTCCGGTGCCCGCCGAGACCTGGATGTTCCCCGACGGCCTGGTGGGGGAGGGCCTCACCGAGCAGATCGTGGTGTTCAACCCCAGCGACGACGTCGCCGAGGTGGAGGTGGAGGTGCGCCTCGACGACACCGACCTGGTCGAGCTCCCCGAGCCCTTCGAGCTGACCATCCCCCCGCGGCGGTTCTCGATCCTCGACCTCCACGCCGAGGAGCGCATCCCGCCCGACGTGCCCCACAGCACCATCGTCCGATCGCTGAACGGCGTGCCGGTGGCGGCCGAGCGGGTCGTCACCGCCGACGATCCCGCCACCAACCTCGGCATCGGCTCCACGCTGGGCTCCCCGCTGGGCGCCCCCACCTGGTACTTCGCCGGCGGCGGGGTGAGCGACGAGCGCGACCAGTGGCTCACGCTCCACAACGCCTCACCCGACGACATCGCCGTCTTCTCCGTCACGGCGCTGGCCGACGGCCAGACCGTCGCCGTGCAGGACCTGCAGGACCGGGAGCTCCCGGCCGGCGGCCGGCTGGCCATCCGGCTCAGCGACCACATCGACCGCGAGGTCCTCCCGCTGGTGGTGACGGCCGACGGCCCGATCGTCGCGGAGCGGGGCCTCTACCGGATCGACGGTCGCGGCATCTCCCAGTCGATGGGCATCCCGCTCGCCGTCGACCTGTTCGTGCCCCCGGTCGTCAGCGGCTGACTCGGCGAGGAGCTCGGATCAGTTCCCGGCGCGGTCCTCGGCGGCTCGTTCCTCGGACCGCTCCTTCTCGTCCTGGAGGGCCTGGAGGACCGCCATCATGATCTTGTTCATGTCCTCGTCGAGGAACCGGCGGGCCCGGTAGAGCACGGCGGCGCCGAGGAAGCTGAACGGCGTCACGACCAGGAACGCCGTGCGCAGGTTCTCGTCGAAGGCGGCCGACAGGGCCCCGACGATGAACGGGGCGGCCGCGGTGCCGAAGATCACCGCCACCAGGTTGAAGGCGCCGAACCCGGCCCCACGGAGGTGGGCGGGGATGGCGTCGGTCAGCCCGGCGCGGAGGCCGGGGATCGACATCGTCACGATGAACAGGCCCACCAGCTGCAGCCCGAAGGCCGGCCCGGCGACGGCCCAGTCGACCTCGCTGGAGCCGGCCGGCATGCGGAACAGGTAGGAGCCGGTGAAGCAGGCCGTGCCCACGAACAGGAAGATGGCCGGCAGCGCCAGCCGGCCGCCTTCGAGCTTGGGGGCCCAGCGGTCGGCGGCCTTGCCGCCCATCAGCACGCCCGGCACGCCGCCGAGGATGGCGAGCAGGCCGAACATCGCCTCGCCGACGCCGGTGTCGAAGTGCAGCTCGCGCTCGTAGTACTGCGGGAGCCAGGCGGCCAGCCCGGTGATGGTGAAGAGCAGGGCGGCCACGCCCACCAGGGCGAAGCGCATGGTGCGGATCCCCATGATCGTGCGCATGTCCTCGCGGAGCCCGGCCACCATGTCCCGCACGAACTGCCGGAACCCGCGGTCGAACAGCGGGTCGTCCTCGTCCTCCGCGTGCTCGATGCTGCCGGCGCCGATGGCCGCCATCAGGTCGGCGCTGCCCCGCTTGGGCTCTCGCTGCCGGAACACCAGCAGGGCGACGAGGAGGCCGGGGACGGCCGCCACCACGAGGCCCACGCGCCAGTTGAAGACGTGGGCCAGCCCGCCACCGATGGCCACGCCGAGGCCGGTGCCGGCCAGCAGCATCACCTGCTGGATCGAGAAGGCCTTGCCCCGTGCCTCGGGCGGGTAGTGGTCGCCGAGCAGGCTGGCGGCCGACGGCTCGGTGATGGCCTGCCCGAAGCCGAGCGCCGAGCGCAGCGCCACCAGCATCGGGAAGCTCACCGCCGTGGCCCCCAGCGCCGTGATCGCCGACCACCCCACCACGGTGCGGCCGATCGCCCGGTTCCGGTTCCACCGGTCGGCCAGGTAGCCGGCCGGGACGGTGATGAGCCCGTTGAACAGCAGGGCCAGCGACAGCATCACGCTGATGCCGAGGTCGCCCACCCCGAACTCCTCCTTGATGGGCGTGATCATGCCGCGGACGATGTTCTTGTCGATCTCGTCCACGAGGATCACCAGCCCGAGCACCCACATCGGCTCGTTGAGCACCGTCGCGATCGGGCCGCGGCGAACCGGGCGGACGGGATCGCCGGCCGGCTCGTCGGCGGTGGGGGAGGCGAGGTCGGGCGTCAGGCCGGCGGTGACGAGCGCCGGTGCGCCGGCGGCGGCATCGGTGGTGGTCAGCGACGGGTCGAGCGGGTCATCGGCCATGGCCGGACATTCTGCATGATCGGTGCAAGCTCCTCCCCATCCGGGCCCCGGGTGGTGGGGAGGCCCCCGGCGGCGGCATGCTCGGGGCGTGGAGCGCATCGCCCTGGCCGTCGTCCTCGCCCTCGTGGCCCTCGCGGTGGCGGCCCTCCTCCAGCGTCGGCAGCGCCCGGCGACGCCCGTGCGCACCGGCTACGCGGTGCCCGACCAGCTGGACCGGACCGACTTCGCGCGCCCCGAGGCCCCGTGGCTGGTGGCGGTGTTCACCTCCGCCACCTGCGACACGTGCCGCGGCGTGTGGGAGCGGGCCCAGCCGCTCGAGAGCGACGTCGTGGCCGTCCAGGAGCTCGAGTACCAGGCCGAGCGCGACCTCCACCAGCGCTACGCCATCGAGGCGGTGCCGTCCACGCTGGTGGTCGACGCCGACGGGGTCGTGCGCAAGAGCTTCCTCGGGCCCGTCACCGCCACCGACCTGTGGGCCGCGGTGGCCGAGGCCAGGGAGCCCGGCAGCACGCCTGACGCCTGCCACTGAGCCGCCCGCCCCGAGCGGGTCAGGCGGGCTTGGTGTCGCTGCTGGCGTGGGCGACGGCGGCGTCGTCGGCCAGGGAGCCGGAGCCCTCGCCCCGACCGTCGGTGGCGTGCCAGGCGCCGAACTCCTCGACGGCGGTGCGGCCCTCGCGGCCCAGGGCCACCAGGCGGTACACCTCGTTGCCGTCGATGGTCTCGTGCTCGAGGAGCGCCCGCGCCACGAGGTCGAGGCCGTTGCGGTGCTCGGTCAGCACCTGGCGGCACCGCTCCTCCTGCTCCCGCAGGATGCGCTCCGACTCCTCGTCGATCACGCGAGCGGTCTCGTCGGAGTAGTCGCGCGAGTGCATCAGGTCGTCGCCGAGGAACACGGCCCCCTGCGACCCCCAGGCCATCGGGCCGATGCGGTCGGACATGCCCCACTCGCGCACCATCTTGCGGGCCAGCTCGGTGGAGCCGACCAGGTCGTTGTTGGCGCCGGTGGAGATCACGCCGAACACCAGGTCCTCGGCGATGCGGCCACCCATGCGGACCACGAGGCTGTCCTCGATGTAGTCCTGCCGGTAGAGGTGGCGGTCGTCGACCGGGAGCTGCTGCGTGACGCCGAGCGCCATGCCCATCGGGAGGATGGTGACCTTGTGGACCGGATCGGCGTTGGGGAGCACGGCGGCGGCGACGGCGTGGCCGGCCTCGTGGTAGGCGATGGCCTCCTTCTCGCGGTCGGCCAGGGCCATGGACTCGCGCCGAGCCCCCATCAGCACCCGGTCGCGGGCCATCTCGAAGTGCTCCATGGCCACCTGGTCGTGGCCGCCGCGCACGGCGAAGAGGGCCGCCTCGTTCACCAGGTTGGCCAGGTCGGCGCCGGACATGCCGGGTGTGCCGCGGGCGACCACCTCGAGGTCGACGTCGGGCGCCATGCGCTTCGACTTGGCGTGGACCTTCAGGATCGCCTCGCGCTCGCTGGCCTCGGGGAGCGGCACCACGACCTGGCGGTCGAAGCGGCCCGGGCGCAGGAGGGCGGGGTCGAGGATGTCGGGCCGGTTGGTGGCGGCGATCATCACGATGCCCTCGGTGGCCTCGAAGCCGTCCATCTCCGAGAGCATCTGGTTGAGCGTCTGCTCGCGCTCGTCGTGGCCGCCGCCGAGGCCGGCCCCGCGCTTGCGGCCGATGGAGTCGATCTCGTCGACGAAGATGATCGCCCGCCCCATCTTCTTGGCGCTGGCGAAGAGGTCGCGCACCCGGCTGGCGCCGACGCCCACGAACATCTCCATGAAGTCGGAGCCCGTGACCGAGAGGAACGGCACGCCGGCCTCGCCCGCCACCGCTCGGGCGATGAGGGTCTTGCCCGTCCCCGGCGGGCCCACCAGGAGCACGCCCTTCGGGATGCGGGCGCCGATCTCGGCGAAGCGCTCCGGGGTCTTCAGGAAGTCGACCACCTCGGTGACGTCCTGCTTGACGCCCTCGTAGCCGGCGACGTCGGCGAAGGTGGTGCCGGGGCGCTCGGTGGAGTACGTCTTGGCCTTCGAGCGGCCGATCGACATGATCCCGCCCATCTGGCTCTGCGCACGTCGCTGCATGAACCAGAAGAAGGCCACGAAGATCCCGACCGGGATCAGGAACGGGAGCAGGCTGACCAGGAAGTTGGGGCTGGGCGTCGTGTAGTCGACCTCGACGCCCTGCTCGCGCAGCACCGCGAGGTCGCTCTCCGGGATGCCGCCGTCGAGCGGGCCGGTGGTGCGGAACTCCTCGCCGCCCTCGCGCTCGCCGGTGATGGCGCCGTTGGTGTTGTCGATCTCGATGGTGTCGATCTCGCCGTCGCGCACGGCGGCCATGAACTCGCTGTAGGGGATCTTCGACGAGTCGTCGCCGGCCACCAAGCCCGGCAGGACCACGATCACGAGGGTCAGGCCGAGGAGCACCCAGAGGCCCCACTTCGGCATGCCCTGGCCGCCGGGGAGTCCGCGGCCGGGGCCGCGCTGGTCGCGGGGCGGCGGCGGGGGAGGCGGGGGCAGACCCTCAGGGCTCATGGCGACAGGATACGGGTCCCCGGGGCCGAACCCCAGCCGCGAAGGCGAGGAATGTGGCCGGGGCTGGGGGGGGAGGTGGGATCCGCGTCCGCCGACACCCCCCTCGGTATCGTCTCGCCCCATGAGCAGCCGCTCCTGCGCCAAGCCCGGGTGCAACACCACCGCCAGCGCCACCCTCACCTACGACTACGCCAACCGCACGGCGTGGGTGGAGCGGCTCAACGACGAGGCGCACCCGATGCGCTACGACCTCTGCGCCGCCCACGCCGACCACCTGCGGGTGCCGAACGGCTGGGCGCTCCAGGACCGGCGGGTGCGCTACCCGGCCGCCCTGCCCCACGCGCTGGCCTCCTGACTTCCGGCGCCCGGCAGGCGGCTCGTACCCTGGCCGGGTGACCGAGGCCGCCACCGCTCCCGCCCCTGCGTCCCCGGCCACGTCGCGCTGGGGGCTCGGGGAGGTGCTGCTGGGCTTCGCCACCGCCCAGCTGGGCGGCCTCCTCGCCACCACCGCCGTCCTCGCCGCCAGCGGTCGGACCGTCGAGGAGATCGACGACCTCCCCCTCTCGCTGGTCGCTTTGGCCCAGGTGGGGCTGTGGGTGGGGCTGCTCGGCGCCCCCTGGATGGCCACCCGCCTGAAGGGGCGGGGCCTCGTCGCCGACCTCCAGCTCCGGCTCCAGGGCCGCGACCTGTGGCGGGGTGGGCTCCTCGGCGCCCTGCTGCAGGTGCCGGTGCTGCCGCTGCTCTACTGGCCGCTGCTCACGGTCCTCGACCGCGACCCCGCGGAGCTCTCGGAGCCGGCGGAGGCGCTCACCGACCGCGCCGACGGGCCGCTCGGGGTGCTGCTGCTGGTGCTCATCGTCGGCGTCGGGGCGCCCATCATCGAGGAGATCTTCTACCGCGGCCTGTTCATGGGTGCCCTGCGCAAGCGGGGGATCGGGCCCGTCGCCGCCATCGGCATCTCGTCGGTCGTCTTCGGGCTCAGCCACGGCCAGCTCCTCCAGCTGCCCGCCCTCGTGCTGGCGGGGGTGCTGTTCGGCGTGCTCGCCCACCGCTCGGGACGGCTCGGCCCCGCCATCGCCGCGCACGTGGCCTTCAACATGGTCACCGTGGTCAGCCTCCTGCTGGCGTGACGCAGCGAACCGCCCTGGGGATGGCACGATGACCCCCGAGATGGACCAGCTGGGCAGCACCCCTGGCGGCCTCCTCGTCGACGATCCGCCGCCTGGTCGTCCTGACGACGGCGGACCGCACGACGCCGGCAGCGGCGGCGCGGTCGACCCCGGCGACGACCACGGCGGCGCGCCGCCCGTCGACCCGGCGGAGCAGGCCCGGCGAGAGCGCTTCGTCCGCAACGCGATCGACGCCGCCGTGGTCGCCATCTGCGCGGTGTTCGTGTTCGCCAACCTGCACCCGTCGCAGATCCTCTCCAGCGCGGTGCCGGCCGGCGGCGACATGGGCGCCCACGTGTGGGGCCCGGCCTTCCTGCGCGACGAGCTCCTGCCGCAGCTGCGGATCTCCGGCTGGACGCCCGACTGGTATGCCGGCTTCCCCGCCTACCAGTTCTACATGGTGGTCCCGTCGCTCCTGATCGTCGTCCTCGACGTCGGGCTCTTCGGTGGCGCCACCATGGTCATCCCGATGCTGGCGGGGGCCGGGCTGGTGTGGTGGAGCCGTCGGGTGCCCGCCGGACCGCTGCGCTGGGCCGTGGTGGCGGCAGCCGTGGCGGTGGTCGTGCTCGGCGTCGAGCTGCCCTACGGCACGGCGTTCAAGCTCGTCACGATCTCGGGGCTCGTCACCCTCCCCGCCGCCTGCTACGCCTTCGGCCGCCTCGCCGACCTGCCCTTCCCCGGCCCGGCCCTGCTGTCGGCGGCCTCCGTGCTGTTCCTCTTCGACCGGAACTTCACCATCTACGGCGGCAACGCGGCCTCGACGCTCGCCGGCGAGTTCGCCTTCTCGATCAGCCTCTCCTTGGCGGTGCTGTACCTCGGGGTGGTGGTCCGGGGCCTGCGGACCGGTCGCCACCGGGGCCTGGCGGCGGTGCTGCTGGCCCTCACCGGGCTGTGCCACCTGATCCCGGCGTTCTTCGCCCTCGGCGGCACCGTGGTGATCGCCCTGGCCCGCCGCCCGACCCGCCGCACGGCCACCTGGCTGGCCCCGGTGCTCCCCATCGCGGGGCTCCTCAGCGCCTTCTGGGTGCTGCCGTTCTTCTGGCAGCGGGCCTTCGTGAACGACATGGGCTGGGAGAAGATCCCGTACCCGACCGAGGCCAACGGCCAGCGCTCGCTGTCGGGGACCCTCTTCAGCTTCGGCGACGACACCTACTGGGAGTTCCTGATCCCGCGCTCGTCGGTCGACTCGCCCAACGACCTGCGCTGGGTCCTGGCGCTCGCCTGCGTGGGCCTCGTGCTGTCGATCGCGTTCCGCATCCGGGCCGGGATGCTGCTGGCCGGCTTCGTGCTGGTGGCCGGGGTGGCGTTCGTGCTGGCGCCCCAGGGCCGCCTGTGGAACGCCCGGCTGCTGCCCTTCTACTACCTGAGCCTCTACCTGCTGGCGGCCGTCGGCGTGGCCGAGCTCGGCCGCACCCTGGCCGTGCTCGCCGCGCGCGACCCCGACCGCCCGAGCATCGTGGGGCCGGCCCTGACCGCCGGCGTCGGCCTGCTGGCGGCGCTGGTCATGGTCGGCCTGCCGCTGCGGACCCTGCCGCTCGGCAACGACCGGGCCGATGGCTCCTACGAGTGGATGGGCCTCACCAACGGCGCCGAGGACGGCAGCTTCGTCCGGTCGTGGGCGCGGTGGAACTACACCGGCTACGAGGGCAAGGACGCCTACCCGGAGTACCGCGACCTCGTGCGCACGATGCAGGACGTCGGCGAGGAGCACGGCTGCGGGCGCTCGTTCTGGGAGTACGAGAAGGAGCTCAACCGCTACGGCACGCCGATGGCGCTCATGCTCCTGCCGCACTGGACCGAGGGCTGCATCGGGTCGATGGAGGGCCTCTTCTTCGAGGCCTCGGCCACCACGCCCTTCCACTTCCTCACCCAGGTCGAGCTCTCGGCGGCGCCGAGCGCGGCCCAGCGAGGGCTGCCCTACGCCGGGTTCGACCTCGACCAGGGCGTCGACCACCTCCAGATGATGGGGGTGCGCTACTACCTGGCCACCTCGGTCCAGGCCACCACCGCCGCCCGCGACCACCCCGACCTCACGGAGGTGGCGGCCTCCGGGCCCTGGGTGGTCTTCCAGGTCGCGGACTCCGACCTGGTGGAGGGCCTCGAGCACGAGCCCGCCGTGCTGGCCGGCGGCACCGACCACGTGCACGACTGGGTGTGCGGGGGCGACGTCGACGGCATCTGCGCCGGTGACGGGCCCGCCGTGGGCTGGTTCACCGACCCGGCCCAGTGGGACGTCGCCCTGGCCCGCACCGGGCCCGACGCCTGGCAGCGCATCGACGCCGTCACCGACGCCGATGCGCCCGAGCGCCGCCCCGTCCCGCCGGTGGAGGTCACCGACATCGAGGCCGGCACCGACGAGATCAGCTTCTCGGTGGACCAGGTGGGCACCCCCGTCCTGGTCAAGGCCTCCTACTTCCCGAACTGGCGGGCCTCGGGCGCCGAGGGCCCGTACCGCGTGGCGCCCAACCTCATGGTGGTGGTGCCGACCGACACCGAGGTGCGCCTCACCTACGGGCGCGAGCCCGTCGAGTGGGTGGCCTACGGCCTGACGCTGATCGGCCTGGCCGGCCTCGTGCTGCTCGTCCGCCACGACCGGCGCCGGCGACCGACCGCCACCGACGGCGGCCCGGCGCCCAGCGACGGCCCGAGCGAGCCGCCCCGCCACCTCGCCCCCTCGTGAGCGACCGGCTGCGGCGCCTGGCCCTGGTGGCCCTGGTGCCCACCGTGGCCGACGTCGCGCTGCTGCTGGTGCTGCGCCAGGGCCTCGGGTGGATCCTGGTCCTGGCCAACCTCACCGCCATCGCGGCGGCGTCGGTCCTCTCCTACGCCCTCCACCGTCGGGTGACGTTCCGCAGCGATCCCTTCGTGCGATGGGTGCAGATGCCCGGCACGTTCGTGGCCGTCGCGGCCCTCGCCGCGGCGGTCGACACGGTCGTGCTCCGGGGCCTCTTCGCCGCCCAGGCCTTCGAGTCGACCGGCCCGCTCCTCGGCGCCAAGGCGGTGTCGCTGCTGGCGGCGGCCACCGTGCGGCTGCTGCTCTACCGCGCCGTGCTGCTGGGGGCGGTCCGCCGCTCGATCCACGACCGCGTGGCGCGCCCCGAGGCGCCGGGGGCGCTGCGCCTCTCGGTGGTGGTCCCCGCCCTCGACGAGCGGGCCCGGATCGCCGCCACCATCGCCGCGGTCCGCTCGGCCACCGCGGAGGTCGACGCCGCCGGCGGGGTCGAGGTGGTCGTCGTCGACGACGGCTCCTCCGACGACACCGCCGCCGCCGCCCTGGCCGGCGGGGCCGACCAGGTGGTGGTGCTGCCCGCCAACCGGGGGAAGGGCGCCGCCATCCGGGCCGGCGTGGCGGTGGCCCGGGGCCGCACCATCGCCTTCACCGATGCCGACCTCGCCTACTCGCCGGACCAGCTGCTCACCGTGCTCGCCGAGGTCGAGGCCGGGTGGGACGTGGCCGTCGGCAGCCGACGCCACCCCGACACGGTGGAGGTCGACGGGGCGGGCCGGCTGCGGGCCCTGGGCAGCCGAGCCGTGAACCTGCTGGCGATGGCGGTCCTGCTGAGCCACCCCCACGACACGCAGTGCGGCCTCAAGGCGTTCCGGAGCGACGTCGCCCGCTCCCTGTTCGCGCTGGGGCGGGTCGACCGGTTCGCCTTCGACATCGAGCTCCTCCACCTGGTGGAGCGCCACGAGCTGTCGCTGGCCGAGGTGCCCGTGCGCCTGGAGGCCGGCGAGCGCTCCACCGTGCGCCTGGCGCGCGACACCGCCCGCCTGGTCCGTGACCTGTGGCAGATCCGGCACTGGTCCGCCACGGGCGCCTACGAGCTCGAGTCGCCGATCGGCGCAGCGCCCCTCGCCGTCGGGCCCGAGGGTGGCAGCCGCGGAGGGGCCCACCGGTAGGGTGGGCGCCCGATGCCCGACCTCGACGCCATCTTCAAGGCCTATGACATCCGGGGCACCACGCCCGACCAGCTCGACGCCCCGCTGGCCGAGGCGATCGGCGGGGCCTTCGCCCGGTTCGCAGCCGCCTCGCCCGGCGGCGCCACCCGGATCCTCGTCGGCCGCGACATGCGCAGCTCGGGCATCGACCTCGGCGCCGCGCTCGCCGAGGGCATCCGCGGCCAGGGCCTCGACGTGGTCGACCTGGGGCTGGCCTCGACCGACCTCGTCTACTTCGCGTCCGGCAGCCTCGACGCCCCGGCCGTGATGCTCACCGCCTCCCACAACCCGGCGCAGTACAACGGCATGAAGCTGTGCCTGGCCGGCGCTCGCCCGATCGGCGACGACACGGGGCTCCGGGAGATCAAGCAGCTGGTGGTCGACGGCGTGCCGAGCGCCGACGGCCCGGCGGGCACCACGGAGCGGCTCGACCTCCTCGGCGCCTTCGCCGAGCACGTCCGCTCGTTCATCGACACCTCCGTGCTGCGCCCGCTCAAGGTCGTGGCCGACACCGCCAACGGCATGGGCGGGCTGGTGGTGCCGGCGGTGTTCGCCGGGCTGCCGATCGACCTCGAGATCATGTACGGCGACCTCGACGGCTCGTTCCCCAACCACCCCGCCGACCCCATCCAGCCCGAGAACCTCCGCGACCTCCAGGCCCGGGTGCTCGAGGTGGGCGCCGACGTCGGCCTGGCGTTCGACGGCGATGCCGACCGGGTGTTCCTCGTCGACGACCAGGGCCAGCCGCTGTCGGGGTCGCTCACCACCGCCATCGTCGCCGCCGGCGTGCTCGAGAAGCGCCCCGGCGCCACCATCCTCCACAACTGCATCTGCTCGAAGGCGGTGCCGGAGGTGGTCCGCGAGCGCGGCGGCACCCCGATCCGCACCAAGGTGGGCCACAGCTACATCAAGGCCGTGATGGCCGAGACCGGCGCCGCCTTCGGCGGCGAGCACTCGGCCCACTACTACTTCAGCGACAACTACCGGGCCGACTCCGGGTCGATCGCGGCGCTGGTGCTGCTGGAGCAGCTCAGCAAGGCGGGCGTGCCCCTGTCCGAGCTGCGCCGGCCCTTCGACCGCTATGCCGCCTCCGGTGAGATCAACAGCACGGTCGACGACCCCGCCGCCACCATCGAGCGGGTGGCGGCCGCCTACCCCGCCGATGCCCAGGACCGGCTCGACGGCCTCACCGTCGACCTCGGCGACTGGTGGTTCAACCTGCGGGCCTCCAACACCGAGCCGCTCCTGCGCCTCAACCTCGAAGCCGCCGACCCCGCCGCCTGCGACCAGCGCGTGCGTGAGGTGCAGTCCCTCCTCGACGCCCCCTGAGCGTCGCCCGACCACCCCAAGGAGCGCCGCCATGGCCCTCGATCCCCAGCTGCTCGACATCCTCGCCTGCCCGGAGGACAAGGGCCCCCTGCTCTACTTCGACGACGAGAGCTCGCTCTACAACCCCCGCCTGAAGCGTCGCTACGCCATCAAGGACGACATCCCGATCATGCTGGTCGACGAGGCCGAGACGGTGGGCGACGAGGAGCACGACCGCCTGCTGGCCAAGGCCGAGGCCCAGGGGATCACGCCGACCTTCGAGGCCTAGGGATGTCCGACATCGTCGACACCATCGGGATGCTCGACCTGGCGGCGGCGCTCCCCGAGCAGGTCGCCGAGGCTGCCCGCTCCGTCACCGACCTCGACGGCCTGCCCGAGCACGAGCTCATCGAGCAGGTGGTCGTGCTCGGCATGGGCGGCAGCGGGATCGCCGGCGACGTGGTGGCCGCCGTGGCCGGCCCCTTCAGCTCGGTGCCCATCACGGTCGTGAAGGGCTACGAGGCGCCCTCCTTCGTCGGCGACGGGACGCTGTGCTTCGCCGTCTCGGCCTCCGGCAGCACCGAGGAGACGGTCGAGGCCGCGCAGTCCGCCGCCGCCGCCGGGGCCCGCATGGTCGTGCTGTCGTCGGGCGGCCAGCTGGCCGAGCTCGCCGCCGGGTGGGGCGCTCCGCACATCGTGCTCCCCGAGATCCCCATGCCGCGCGCCGGGATCGGCGCCGTGAGCATCCCGCCCCTCCTCGTGCTGGAGCGGGTCGGGCTCTTCCCCGGCGCCAGCCAGTACGTCGCCGACGCCGTCGACCAGCTGCGCCGTCGCCGCGACTCCCTCATCGTCGACGGCGGCCCGGCCCAGCGCATCGCCCGCGAGCTCGGCCGGACCATCCCCGTCGCCTACGGCGGGGGTCCGCTGGGTGCCACGGCTGCCTACCGGTTCAAGTGCCAGGTCAACGAGAACGCCAAGGCGCCGGCCTTCGCCAACACCGTGCCGGAGATGTGCCACAACGAGATCTGCGGCTGGGGCCAGCACGGCGACGTCACCCGCCAGGTGATGTCGGTGGTGCGCTTCCGGCACGACTTCGAGCACCCGCAGGAGGCGCGCCGCTTCGAGCTCACCTTCGACGTCATCGACGAGGTCGTCCACACGATCGTCGACGTCGAGGCCCAGGGCGAGGGCGCCCTGGCGCAGCTCTTCGACCTCATCATCCAGGGCGACTTCGTGTCGCTGCACCTCGCCGTGGAGGCCGGGGTCGACCCCGGTCCCATCCCGGTGCTCGACGACCTGAAGGCGGCGTTGGCCGGCTGAGGGCCACTACAGTCGACCCCTGGGCTGATCAGGGTGCTGCCGGCTGCAGCCAGCCCTCCCGGAACACCTGCGCACGTCGTGCGCACCACAACCCAGCGCGCTCACCTTCAGCGCGCCCACGGAGGAACCCATGACCACCACCCACCCTGATCACGACTTCAAGGTCGCCGACCTCTCGCTCGCCCCCTGGGGCCGCAAGGAGATCGAGCTGGCCGAGGTGGAGATGCCCGGCCTTATGGCGCTGCGCGCCGAGTTCGCCGACAGCCAGCCGCTGGCCGGCGCCCGCATCACCGGCTCGCTGCACATGACCATCCAGACGGCGGTGCTGATCGAGACCCTCACCGCCCTCGGCGCCCAGGTGCGCTGGGTGAGCTGCAACATCTTCTCCACCCAGGACCAGGCGGCGGCTGCGGTCGCGGTCGGCCCCGAGGGCACCGTCGACGACCCGAAGGGCGTCCCCGTGTTCGCCTGGAAGGGCGAGACCCTCGAGGAGTACTGGTGGTGCACGGAGCAGGTGCTCAGCTGGCCTGACGGCGGCGGCCCCAACATGATCCTCGACGACGGTGGCGACGCCACCCTCCTCGTGCACAAGGGCGTGGAGTTCGAGAAGGCCGGCGTCGTCCCCGACGCCACCGAGGACGACCCGGAGGAGTGGGGCGTCATCATCGACACGCTGAAGCGCTCCCTCGCCGAGGACCCGAACCGCTGGACCACGATCGCCGCCAGCATCAAGGGCGTCACCGAGGAGACCACCACCGGCGTCCACCGGCTCTACCAGATGTTCGAGGCCGGCCAGCTCCTCTTCCCGGCCATCAACGTGAACGACTCCGTCACCAAGTCGAAGTTCGACAACCTGTACGGCTGCCGCCACAGCCTCATCGACGGCATCAACCGCGGCGTCGACGTGATGCTCGGCGGCAAGGTCGCCGTGGTCTGCGGCTACGGCGAGGTCGGCAAGGGCTCCGCGCAGTCGCTGCGGGGCCAGGGCTGCCGGGTGATCGTCACCGAGGTCGACCCGATCTGCGCCCTGCAGGCCGCCATGGAGGGCTTCGAGGTCACCACCATCGAGGCCGTCCTCGACACCGCCGACATCTTCATCACCACCACCGGCAACAAGGGCATCATCACCGCCGAGCACATGGCGCGGATGAAGCACAACGCCATCGTCGGCAACATCGGCCACTTCGACAACGAGATCGACATCGCCGGCCTGGCCAAGATGAGCGACGTCCGCAAGGTGGAGATCAAGCCCCAGGTGCACGAGTTCGTGTTCCCCGACGGCCACTCGATCATCATGCTGTCGGAGGGGCGCCTGCTGAACCTGGGCAACGCCACCGGCCACCCGAGCTTCGTGATGTCGATGAGCTTCACCAACCAGGTGCTGGCCCAGATCGAGCTCTACTCGAAGACCGCCGACTACCCGCTCGGCGTGTACGTGCTCCCGAAGCTGCTCGACGAGCGGGTGGCCCGCCTCCACCTCGACGCCCTCGGCGTGAAGCTCACCGAGCTGTCGCAGGAGCAGGCCGACTACCTCGGCCTGCCCGTCGACGGCCCCTACAAGCACGAGAACTACCGCTACTAGCGGTTTCGAGCTCGGCGGCCTGACGGCCGCCTCGCTCGAGCTCCTTCGGTGCGGCCTCCGGCCGCGCGCAGCGTCCTCGGCGGCGGAGCCGCCTGCGGCGCACGTGTGGGGGGGGAGACCCCCCCACACCCCCCAGCGGCTGCGCCGGGTGTCGATGGCAACTCGGCCACCGGCCCCGGCCCCGCTGCGGCGCCCACCCCGACCGCGGTTCTTGCGGCGCGCCGTGACGAAGACCGTTGCTCAGCGCCGCAAGAACGCCGGGGTGGTGGTCGATGGGGCGGACTTCGAGGTTCTTGCGGCGCGCCGTGACGAAGACCGTGATTGAGCGCCGCAGGAACATCAACGCACGGACCGGTGGCGGGCGACCGTCCGTCGTCGCGCCCTTGTCCTTGGCCTGGCCCGCGGCCGCAGGACGGGGGCTACTGGACCTCGATGGGGGCGTCGGGGTCGTGGCGGAGGCGGGGGTCGGCGAGGGTCATCCGCTCGAGGAAGAAGTGGACGTTGGGGCCGACGGTGACGGCGAAGAGCACCGTCCCCACCCCGACGGTGCCGCCCAGGGCCCACCCGATGGCGAGGGCCGACAGCTCGATCCCCGTGCGCACCACGCGGACCGCGTGGCCCCGGCGGGCGAGGCCGGTCATCAGCCCGTCGCGCGGGCCGGGGCCCAGGCCGGCGCCGATGTACCACCCCGATCCGGGTCCGAAGAGGAAGATCCCGAGCACGAGCAGACCCACCCTCGCCCAGAGGGGGTCGGGCGCGTCGAGCACGGACAACGTGGCGTTGACCACCAAGCCGATCACGAGGGCGTTGGCGACCGTGCCGATCCCCATCCGCTCCCGCAGCGGCAGCCAGAGCAGCAGCACCACCACGCCGGTGAGGATCGTGACGGTGCCCATCGACAGGCCGGAGCGCTCCGACACCCCTTGGTGCAGCACGTCCCAGGGCGCCAGCCCGAGGTCGGCCCGCACCATGCAGGCGATGCCGACCCCGAACAGCAGGAGGCCGCCGAAGAGCCGGGGGAGCCGGCGCAGCAGCTCGTCGGTGGGCGGGAACGGGAGCACGGCCGCACGCTACGGCGCGCCAGGGCCGTTCCCCCAGGGGGTTCAGAGGGCGACGCGCAGCACCTGGGCGGCGATGGGTGCGCCGTCCTCCCCGCCGCCGCTGGAGAGCACGAGCGTGGCGTGGGTGGCACCGGCGGGGGCGGTGAAGGTGAGCTCACCGGTGAAGTCGCCCAGCACGCCGTCGCCCCGGCCGGTCACGAAGGTCTCGCCCACCGGCTCGGCGGCCCCGTCGGCGAACAGCCGCACGTCGACCGTGCCCTCGAAGGCGTAGGCGCTGCCGGCGAGGGCCTGCGGCGAGGCGACGGGATCGCCGGCCGCGGGGCTGGCCAGCTGGATCGAGTCGGTGACGGCGCCGATGACGAACCACGTGTCGTCCTCGAGCTGGCGCACCAGCACGGTGGTGGGCGCGCCGTCCTCGAAGGCCCGCACCTCGATCTCGCCCGACCGGGCGTCGCCCTGCTGGAAGGGGCCGAGGACGGGGGCGCTGAACCCGACCAGGTCGGTGGCGAAGGCCTGCGCCACCGCTTCCGGGGAGTCGAAGCGCCGTGACGTGGTGGGGTCCGGGAAGGCGGCGTTGGCCGGATCGACCGTGGCGAAGGCGGCCGTGGTGGTGGTCGCCTCGGTGGTGGTCGTGGTGTCGGCGGTGGTGGTGGTCGTGGCCTCGGTCGTGGTGGTGTCGGACACGACGGCGGTGTCGTCGTCGTCGCCGGTCAGCACCACCACGCCCACGATGACGGCGATGATGGCGGCGGCGGCGCCGACCCCGAGGGCCAGGCGGTTGCGCTTGTCGTCCTGCTGGGCGTCCATGAGCTGCTCCTCGATCTGCTGGAGGGCACCGGCCGACGGCTCGATGCGGGATGTGCGGGCCTCGATGGCCTGCCGCAGGCGGTCCTCCGGGGTCATCGGAGGTCCTCCAAGCGGTCGGCGAGGCGGGCCAGGCCTCGGTGGGCGTGGGTCTTGACGGCGCCGGGGGAGATCCCCAGCGTGGCGGCGATGTCCGCCTCGGAGAGGTCGAGGTAGTAGCGCAGGGCCAGGACCTCGCGCTGGCGGGCCGGCAGGTCCCGCAGGGCGTCGAGGACCCGCTGGTCGGGGTCGCCGGCCATGGCCAGGTCCTCGGCGCCGGGGGTGGTGCGAGGCGCGGCCGGCCGGAGGTGGCGGCGGGCCACCAGCGTGCGACGGCCGTGCGAGCGCGCGCCGTTCAGCACCGCGCTGCGCAGGTAGGCCGGCAGCGCCTCGGGGTCGAGGAGGGTCGGTCGTCGCCGCCACACCTGCACGAACGCCTCCTGGACCAGCTCCTCGCAGGTCGCCACGTCGTCGACGAGCAGCGACGCGAGCCGCACCAGGCTCCGGTAGTGGACCCGATGGGCGGCCGCCAGCTCCTCGCCCCGGTCGATGGGCCGAGCCAGGTGCTGCGCCGGACGATCCGGGGCGGGAGCCATCGATGCCATCATCACCGAGACAGACGCCCAGCGCCGGGATCGCGTTGACCGCCGGGCGGAGCGTCACAGGGCGTTCGTACGCTCGACGTCGTGCTCGCCCCACCGCCGTCGCTCCCGGTGCCCCTCGCGCTCGACAGCTGCCGCGCCCTGGCCGCCTACGACGACGTCGCCCGGCAGCTGCTGACGGGCCTGAAGAACGGTCAGCAGCGGTGGCTGGTGCCCCGGCTCGCCGAGCCGCTCGCCGCGCTGGTGCCCGACGAGCCCGACCTGCTCGTCACCTGGGCGCCCACCGGCCCGGATCGGCGGCGCCGCCGCGGCTTCGACCAGGCCGAGCTGCTGGCTCGCGCCGTGGCGCGCCGGGCCGGCCTGCGGACCGCGTCGCTGCTGCGCCGCCTGCCCGGGCCGCCGCAGTCGGGTCGCAGCCGCGAGGAGCGCAGGGCGCCGGCGGGGTTCGTCGCCCGCCCGGTGCACGGCCGCGGGGTGCTCGTGATCGACGACATCAGCACCACCGGGGCGACGCTCACCGCCGCGGCCAGGGCCCTGCGGGCCGCCGGTGCGGGCGCCGTCCACGGGCTGGTCGTCGCCCGAGCGGGCGGGCCGGGCTCGCACTAGGGTCACGGAGCACACGAGATACCGGGAGGCATGCCCTTGGAGATCACCGTGAGCGCCCGTCACATGGACATCTCACCAGCACTGCGCGAGGCGGCCGAGGAGAAGATCGGTCGCCTCAGTCGGTTCTCGGCGGACATGCAGCGCGCCGAGATCCACTTCTCGGAGGAGCGCAACCAGCGCATCGTCGAGAAGGAGGTCTGCGAGGTCCACCTCGAGGGGAGCGGCCACCACGTGCGCTGCAAGGTGGCGGCGGCCGACGCCTTCGCCGCCGTCGACCTCGCCGTGGCCAAGCTGGAGCACCAGCTCCACCGGCTGAAGACCAAGCTCGTCCAGCGAGCCAACGGCACCGCCCACGGGCTCCGCCCGGCCGAGGCCGAGCTGCTCGTCACGACCGAAACCGGCTGAATCCTCCCCTGGTGCCGCCCGTTCCGTGATCGGCCGGTCACGGAACGTCCGGCCGCACCGCGCGCCGGGGCTACGCTGACGACACCCACCGGGTCGCACATGGTCCGGTGAGGGAGGGAGGGAGGAACTGTGGTGGACACCCCGGGCGTGGGCGAAGCGCGCACAGCAGACGACGCGATCCGCGTGATGATCTGCGACGACCACGCGCTGTTCCGCCGTGGGCTCATCATGGTGCTCGAGTCGGAAGAGGGCATGGAGGTGGTCGGCGAGGCCGAGGACGGCGAGGAGGCCATCCGCCAGGCCGAGGCGCTGGTGCCCGACGTCGTCCTCATGGACGTGCGCATGCCCCGGGTGAGCGGCATCGAGGCCACCCGTGCCATCGCCGAGGCGGTGCCGTCGACGCGGATCCTCATGCTCACCGTGAGCGACGAGGAGGACGACCTCTACGACGCCATCAAGGCCGGTGCGGCGGGCTACCTGCTGAAGGAGATCTCCATCGAGGAGGTGGCCAGCGCCATCCGCTCGGTGGTCAGCGGCCAGAGCCTCATCTCCCCGTCGATGGCCTCGAAGCTGCTCACCGAGTTCACCAACCTGGCCAAGAAGGCCGACGAGCGGCAGTCGGTGCCCACACCGCGCCTCACCGACCGGGAGCTCGAGGTCCTCAAGCTGGTGGCCCAGGGCATGAGCAACCGGGAGATCGCCGGTGAGCTCTACATCTCCGAGAACACCGTCAAGAACCACGTGCGCAACATCCTGGAGAAGCTCCACCTCCACTCGCGCATGGAGGCGGTCGTCTACGCGGTGCGCGAGAAGCTCCTCGACATCCGGTAGCGCCTCCGCCTCGATCGGGAGTTCCCGGAGGCCGTCGGTACACTCGGTGACCGCATGAGCATCTTCGACAAGATCCTCCGCTCCGGCGAGGGCAAGAAGCTGAAGGCCCTCCAGGCCCTCGTCCCCGACATCACCGCGCTCGAGCCGGAGATGGAGGCGCTGTCCGACAGCGCGCTCCAGGCCAAGACGGGCGAGTTCAAGGGCCGGATCGAGCGGGGCGAGGAGCTCGACGACCTCCTCATCGAGGCCTTCGCTGTCGTGCGCGAGGCGGGTCGGCGGTCCCTCGGCCAGCGCCACTACGACGTGCAGCTGATCGGCGGTGCTGCCCTCCACTTCGGGTGGATCGCCGAGATGAAGACCGGCGAGGGCAAGACCCTCGTCTCCACCCTGCCGGCCTACCTCAACGCCCTGGCCGGCAAGGGCACCCACCTCATCACCGTCAACGAGTACCTCGCCCGGTTCCACGCCGAGTGGATGGGCAAGCTGCACCGCTGGATGGGCCTCGAGGTCGGCCTGATCGTCCCCGGCGCCAACGACCCCGAGCACAAGCGGGCCCAGTACGCCGCCGACATCACCTACGGCACCAACAACGAGTTCGGCTTCGACTACCTCCGCGACAACATGGCCATGTCGCGGGCCCGGCAGGTCCAGCGGGGCCACCACTACTGCATCGTCGACGAGGTCGACTCCATCCTCATCGACGAGGCCCGCACCCCGCTCATCATCTCGGGTCGGGTGGCCGAGGCCGCGCAGCTCTACTACAAGTTCGCCACGATCGTGCGGGGCCTCCGGCGCGACGACGACTACGAGGTCGACGAGCAGAAGCGCACCGTGTCGCCCACCGAGGACGGCATCGAGAAGGTGGAGGCCGCCCTCGGCATCGAGAACCTCTACGACGGCGTCGCCCAGAACCTCGTGCACCAGCTCCAGGCCGCGCTGCGGGCCAAGGAGCTGTTCAAGCGCGACAAGGACTACATCATCGCCAACGGCGAGGTGAAGATCGTCGACGAGTTCACCGGCCGCATCCTCGAGGGCCGCCGCTGGTCGGAGGGCCTCCACCAGGCGGTCGAGGCGAAGGAGGGCGTGAAGATCAAGGAGGAGAACCAGACCCTCGCCACGATCACCCTCCAGAACTACTTCCGCATGTACGACAAGCTCGCCGGCATGACGGGCACCGCCTCCACCGAGGCCGCCGAGTTCGCCAACACCTACGACCTGCAGGTGGTCCCCGTCCCCACCAACAAGCCGGCGGCCCGCGACGACCAGGCCGACCTCATCTACAAGAGCGAGGACGGCAAGTTCGGCGCGGTGGTCGACGACATCGTGGAGCGCCACGAGGCCGGCCAGCCGGTGCTCGTCGGCACCATCTCGGTGGAGAAGTCCGAGAAGCTGTCGCGCCTGCTCGAGAAGCGGGGCGTGGCCCACGAGGTGCTGAACGCCAAGCAGCACGCCCGAGAGGCCGAGATCGTGGCCCTGGCGGGCCGGCTCGGCGCGGTCACCGTCGCCACCAACATGGCCGGTCGAGGCGTCGACATCCTCCTCGGGGGCAACCCCGAGGTGCTCGCCACGCGCGACCTCCGGGCCAAGGACGTCGACCTGGAGTCCGACGAGGGCCGGGCCGAGCTGGCCGCCCTCGAGGCCGCCTACGCCAAGGACACCAGCGCCGAGGGCGACCGCGTGCGCGAGCTCGGGGGCCTCTACGTGCTCGGCACCGAGCGCCACGAGAGCCGTCGCATCGACAACCAGCTGCGTGGTCGCGCCGGCCGCCAGGGCGATCCGGGCGAGAGCCGCTTCTACCTGTCGCTGGAAGACGACCTCATGCGGCTGTTCGCCACCGGGGCCATCAACTGGGTGATGGGCAAGGCCCTCCCCGACGACCAGCCGCTCGAGGCGAAGATGGTCTCGAAGGCCATCGAGCGGGCGCAGACCACCGTCGAGCAGAAGAACGGCGAGATCCGCAAGAACGTCCTCAAGTACGACGAGGTCATGAACGCCCAGCGCAAGGTGATCTACGCGCTGCGCGACCAGATCCTCGATGAAGCCGACCTCCGCGAGAAGATCCTCACCGAGCACCTGCCGGAGGCGGTGGAGGCCCTGGTCGCCACCTACTGCGTCGCCGACTTCCACGAGGAGTGGGACCTCGACGGCCTCAGCGCCGAGGTGGCCACCTACTGGCCCACCAAGCTCACCAAGGAGCAGATGGCGGGCGCCGGGTCCACCGACGACCTCTACGCCCTCCTCGTCGACGACGCCTCGACGCACTACGAGCAGCGCGAGCAGGACCTCACGCCCGAGATCATGCGCCAGGTCGAGCGCCAGGTGATGCTCAAGGTGATCGACACCCGCTGGCGGGAGCACCTCTACGAGATGGACTACCTCCAGGAGGGCATCAACCTCCGGGCGATGGGCCAGAAGGACCCGCTCACGGAGTGGCAGCGCGAGGGCTTCGACATGTTCGGGCAGATGATGAAGGGGATCGCCCAGGACCTCGTCCGGTACGTCATGCACGTCCAGGTCACCGTCCAGCAGCCGGCTGCTGCCGCGCCCGCCGTCGGCACCGACTTCAACCAGGCGGCCGCACCGGCGCAGCCCGCCCCGGCGGCCGTGCCGGCCTCGATCGGTGGCGACGAGCCACGGGTCGCCAACATGCAGTACTCAGCGCCCGACGACTCCGCCGGTGGTGGCGGCATGGCGGCGGCCGCCCGAGCGGTCGCCGCGCAGGGCGGCAGCGACGCCGCCGGCGGCGCGCCCGCCGCGGTGGCCGAGCCCGAGACCATGACCCCCGTGGTCAAGTCCGACTGGGACAAGACCCCCCGCAACGCCCCCTGCCCCTGCGGGAGCGGCAAGAAGTTCAAGCTCTGCCACGGCAAGGCCTAGGCCGGCCGTGCGCGACTTCTCCGACGCGCTGGCCGAGGCGCGCAAGCGCGTGGCCGACGCCCACGCCTACCTCAAGATCGAGGAGCTCGAGGCGCGCCGGCCGCTGCTCGAGACCGAGGCGTCGCGCCCCGACCTGTGGGACGACGCCGACGTGGCCAAGCGGGTCACCGGCGAGCTGTCGGTGGTGGTCGACGACCTCGAGCGGTACTCGGGCCTGGTCAGCCAGCTCGAGGACGCCGAGACGCTCCACGAGCTCGCCCGGGAGGTCGACGACGAGAGCCAGGAGCCGGAGATCGAGGCCACGCTCTCCGGGCTCGACGCCGAGCTGCGGGGGCTGGAGCTGCGCTCGATGTTCTCCGGCGAGCACGACGAGCGCGACGCGCTCTGCACCGTGCAGGCCGGGGAGGGCGGCGCCGACGCCCAGGACTGGGCCGAGATGCTCTACCGCATGTACGTGCGCTGGGCCGAGCGCCGTGGCTTCACCGTGGAGGAGGAGGGCTCGACGCCGGGCTCCGAGGCGGGCCTGTCGTCGGTCGAGTTCCTCGTCCAGGGCCGCTACGCCTACGGCTACCTCCAGGCCGAGCGCGGTGTGCACCGCCTCGTGCGGATGAGCCCGTTCAACGCCCAGGGGAAGCGCCAGACGGCCTTCGCCGCCTTCGACGTGGTGCCGGTCCTGCACGAGGACGAGATCGCCATCGACATCGACGAGACCGACATCAAGATGGACGTCTTCCGGGCGTCGGGCGCCGGCGGCCAGCACATCAACAAGACGTCCTCGGCCGTGCGCCTCACCCACGTCCCCACCGGGCTGGTGGTGTCGTGCCAGGTGGAGCGCTCCCAGCTGCAGAACCGGGCCAAGGCCATGGCCATGCTCAAGGTGAAGCTGGCCGACCTCGAGCGCCAGAAGCGGGAGGCCGAGCTGGCCGACATCCGAGGCGAGCAGCAGCGGGTGGGCTTCGGCAGCCAGATCCGCAGCTACGTCCTGCAGCCGTACCAGATGGTGAAGGACCTCCGCACCGAGCACGAGGCCGGCAACGTGCAGGGCGTGCTCGACGGCGACCTCGACCCGTTCATGGAGGCGTACCTGCAATGGCGCCGGGCGACGAGCACCTCGTAACCTGATCGCAACATCGCGGCACCAGGTCGGTGCCGCGATCCGCGTGGAGGGCGCTGGTACCCTCGCCAAGCCCCATGATCAAGCTCGAGAACGTCACCAAGGCCTACAAGAACGACGTCGTCGCCCTCAGCGATGCCACCGTCGAGGTGGAGAAGGGCGAGTTCGTGTTCCTCGTCGGCGCGTCGGGCTCGGGCAAGTCCACCTTCCTCCGGTTGGTGAACAAGGAGGAGACGCCCGAGCAGGGGCGGATCTACGTGGCCGGCAAGGACATCGCCACGCTCAGCTCTTGGAAGGTGCCCTACCTGCGCCGCAACATCGGCAGCGTCTTCCAGGACTTCAAGCTCCTCACCAACAAGACGGTGTACGAGAACGTCGCCTTCGCCCTCGAGGTGATCGGCCGCCCTCGCCAGGTCGTGAAGACGCAGGTGCCCGCCATCCTCGAGCTGGTCGGCCTGGCCAAGAAGATGGGCAACTTCCCCAACGAGCTCTCCGGTGGTGAGCAGCAGCGCGTGTCCATCGCCCGGGCCTTCGTGAACCGGCCGCTGATCCTGCTGGCCGACGAGCCCACCGGCAACCTCGACCCCGCCACCTCCGTGGGCATCATGCGGCTGCTCGACCGGATCAACCGCACCGGCACCACGGTGCTCATGGCCACCCACGACCGTTCCATCGTCGACACCATGCGGCGTCGCGTCATCGAGCTCGACCGGGGCTCGATCATCCGCGACCAGAGCCGCGGCGTCTACGAGTAGCCCCCGACCGCGAGCCCCCTCCCCACCATGGCCATCAAGCTCGACTACGTCGCCCGCGAGACCGCGACCAACCTCACCCGCAACATCACGCTGACCCTGGCGTCGGTGCTCACCGTCGTCGTGTCGCTCACGCTCTTCGGCTCGGCCGTGATGCTGAACCAGGGCGTGAACAACGCCAACGAGCGGTTCCGAGGTGGGATCGAGTTCATCGTCTACCTGCAGCCCACCTCCACGCAGGAGCAGCGCGACTCCGTGGAGCGCGACCTCCTCGACAACCCCGACGTCGACGAGATCATCTTCGTCGACCAGGACGAGACCCTCGCCGAGTTCGAGCGCCTCTTCGCGGGCCAGGACCAGCTCATCGAGACGGTCACCGCCGACATCCTCCCGCCGTCGTTCAAGGTGGTGCCGCGGGTGCAGGACCCCGACGTCGTGCAGGCCCTCGGCGACCAGTTCCAGGACAAGCCCGGCGTCTACGACGTGATCTTCGCCTTCGAGGTGGTGAAGAAGATCCAGGAGACGTTCAACAAGATCGGCGTCCGGTTCCTCGCCGCCGCCGTGCTCCTGCTGGTGGCGGCTCTCATGCTGATCCTCAACACGATCCGGGTGGCGATGTTCGCCCGTCGGCGCGAGATCGAGGTGATGAAGCTGGTGGGCGCCACCAACTGGTTCATCCGCGTGCCCTTCATCGTGGAGGGCATCATCCAGACGCTCCTCGGCGCCGCGGTGGCGGTGGGCACGATGACCTTCGTGATCCGCCCGTTCATCGACGAGCTCTCCCAGGACAACGTGCTCCCCATCGCCGAGGGCTTCGTCGTGACCGATGGCAACCTCTTCTTCACCAACGTGCTGGTCGTCGGCGTGGCCGCCCTGATCGGGGCGATCGGCTCGGCCGTGGCCGTCAGCCGCTTCCTCGACGTCTAGGGCCGACGGGCCCGATCGGAGGGCCGGGACAGGTGCGAGGGCGGGCGGCCGGCGCGCGTGCTGGGCGCCTGGCCGACGGCGGGTGCCGGATCAGCCGAAGCCGGAGGCGGTGCTGCTGTAGCTCTCGCTGACCTCGCCGCCGAGGACACCGACCGCCAGGGCGCAGACCACGGCGATGAAGGCCACCAGGAGGGCGTACTCGACCAGCGAGGCGCCGCGCTCGCCGTCGATGCGAGCCTCGAGCCAGGTCCGGAGTGTGAGCAGTGTCATGGCCATGGGTCCGCCCTCGTCGCGTCGATGTCTCCCAGGTGGTTCGGCACAACGGTACGACGCCTTGAGGATCCAGACCCTGGTCCGAACGGCCCATTTCTGTGCCGCCTCCGCCGGGTCCGCCGCCGTGGCAGCATCCGCACCCATGGACCCCACCACCATCGCCACGGAGCTCGACGACCGGATCCTCACGATCACGCTGGATCGACCGGATCGCCTCAACGCCTTCACGGTGGCGATGCAGCGGGAGCTGTGCGCCGCCTTCGACCGCGCCGACGCCGACCCGGAGGTGCGGGCGGTCGTCGTGACCGGACGGGGGCGTGGCTTCTGCGCCGGGGCCGACCTCGCCATGGGCGGCGCCACCTTCGACACCGAGGCCGGGAGCCCGGCCACCGGGTCGACGGAGGAGGGGGCGGCCCGTCGCCCCCACCGCGACGAGGGCGGGCTGCTGACCCTGCGCATCTACCAGTGCGCCAAGCCGGTGATCGGGGCCATCAACGGCCCCGCCGTGGGCGTGGGGGCGACCATGACCCTCCCGATGGACGTGCGCCTCGCCAGCGAGACGGCCCGGTTCGGGTTCGTGTTCGCCCGGCGCGGGATCGTGCCCGAGGCGTGCTCGTCGTGGTTCCTGCCCCGGGTCGTGGGCATCAGCACGGCGCTGGAGTGGACCATGTCCGGACGGGTGTTCGGTGCCGACGAGGCGCTGGAGCGGGGACTGGTCCGGTCGCTCCACGCCCCCGACGACCTGCTGCCGGCGGCCTACGACCTGGCCCGGGAGATCGCCGAGAACACCTCAGCCGTGTCGGTGGCCATGACCCGCCAGATGCTGTGGCGGATGCTGGGCGCCGACCACCCGATGGCGGCCCACCGGGTGGACTCGCCGGCCATCGCCGCCCTGGGCCGCTCGGCCGACGCCCGGGAGGGCGTGGTGTCGTTCCTCGAGAAGCGGCCGCCCCGCTTCACGGACCGGGTGCCCGACGACATCCCGGGTCCGTGGCCCTTCTGGGACGAGCCCGGCTTCGAGGGCTGATCCGGGCAGGACTCCGGCGACGCCTCCCTGCGGGCGACCGGCCTCCGCGCCTCAGGCGGCGCGCGGGGCGATGGCCAGCGGGCTGGGCGGGTAGCCGCCGGCGGCCATCACCGCCTCGTCCCAGGGGGTGAGCAGGTCGGCCAGCTCCTGGAGGTCGTCGCCGAGGGCGGCCAGCGCCGGGGCCATCTGGGCGTCGGTCGCCAGCTCGATCTCCTCCCGCCGTTGGCGACCGGCCTCGGTGAGGGCGCCATCGGCGAGCAGGCCGGCGTCGGTCAGCCGGGCGTCGGCCGCATCGAGCTGCTCGGCGCTCCAGGCGCGGGTGCGCACGTAGGTGCGACCGGGCATGCCCCAGTAGAGCTCGGTGAGCAGGCCCACCTCGCAGGCGTCGAGGCCCGCCGCCACCCAGGCGGCGATGTGGCTGTCGCCGCGGAACTCGCGCAGCCGGTCGCCCCAGCGGAAGAGGTCACCGAGCGGCTCGCCGGGCAGCGGCTGCGCGAGGGTTCCCGCGAACAGCGCCCGTCCCCACGGCTGGAGCGGCTCGACGGCCCGGGCCAGCAGCTCGACGGCCCGCTCGATGCCCTCCGGGCGCGGGCCGAGGATGCGGGCCAGCTGCCCGACCGCCCCCTGCAGGCGGGCGTCGGCGATGGTGGCGGCGTCGGTGAGCGACCAGCCGAAGGCGACCGCCGGCACCACCACCTCCACGTTGAACACGCCGAACGCCGCCGCCACCAGCTCGCCCGGCGCCTGGCCGAGGCAGGAGCCCCGGCTGGTGAAGTAGGCCGGCCCGTCGGGCAGGGCCACCCGCCCGAGGTGGTCGCCGGGCTCGGGCCGAAGCCCAGCGCGGCGTACCGCTCGTGGCACTCCGGCGAGAAGAACACCTGGCCGACGACGGGCTCGATGACCCGGGCCAGCAGCCGGGCGCCGTCGCGCACCTCGTCGGTGGCGGCTGAGGTCGGCATCGGTCGGTCCCCCCGGATCGTCGGCGTGGCGTGGGACCCTATCTGTTGCATGGCCGCCCCCCGCCGCAACCCGGCCGCCGACCTCGTGCTGCTCGGCGTCGCCGTGGCCGCCGTCTCCACCTCCGCGCCGCTGATCCGCGGCGCCACCGCCCCGACCCTGTCGATCGCGTTCTGGCGCAACCTCCTCGCCCTGCCGGTCCTCGGGCTCTTCGTGCTGGCCCGCCGCCGGGAGCGGGCGGCGTGGTCGGCCCGCACGCCTCGGGAGCGCCGCCTCAGCCGGCTGTCCGGAGCGCTGCTCGCCGCCCACTTCGCCACCTGGATCCCCAGCCTGTCGTTCACCTCGGTGGCCTCGTCGGTGGCGCTGGTCGCCACCCAGCCGGTCTGGGCTGCCCTCATCGCCCGCCGGCGGGGCCACCACATCGCCCGCGGGACCTGGTGGGGGATCGGGCTGGCGCTGGTGGGGGCGGTCGTGCTCACCGGCGTCGACCTCTCGATCTCCACCCGGGCGCTGTTCGGCGACCTCCTGGCCCTCATCGGGGGGATGCTGGCGGCGGCCTACGTGACGGTCGGCGCCGAGGTGCGGCGCAGCGTGAGCACGACCGGGTACGCGCTGGCCTGCTACGCCACGGCCGCGGTCCTGCTCCTGGTGCTGTGCCTCGGCACGGGCCAGGCGCTGAGCGGCTACGACCGTGACACGTGGCTCGCCATCGCCGGCCTCACCGTCGGCGCCCAGCTGCTCGGCCACACGCTGGTGAACCGCGTCCTGCGCAACCTCTCGCCCACGACGGTGTCGGTGGCCATCCTCTTCGAGATCCTGGGCGCCACCATCCTGGCCCGCATCTTCTTCGGGGAGACGCCGCCGGTGGCCGCCTGGCCGGCCGCGGTGCTCATCGCGGCCGGAGTGGTGGTGGTGATCCGCTCCGACGATGATGCAGCCGACCTGGTCGAGCCCGGAGGAGTGATCACCTGATGCCCACGCCGAGATTCGTGCCCGTGCTCGAGGTGCCCGACGACTGGTCGGGTGCTGTGACCATCGCCGTCCGGGACGGTCACGTGATCGTGCTCGACGAGCACCCCGACGACGTCGCTCCTGGGGCACCGCACCAGGTGCTCGGCCTGCTCGACGGGGCCGCCTGCTTCGCCATCGACCTCGACGGTGACGGCGTCCCCGACGTGTTCGTCGAGGAGGTCGGCGACGCCCTGCTCCCGCTCATGGGCCTCTACGGGCGCGTCGACGACGCCCGCTGGACGCTGGCCGGCCGGGCCGTCCAGCTCGTCGAGTGGGCGCGCACCACCCGCTACTGCGGCCGCTGCGCCACCCCCACCGAGCCGGTGGTGGGCGAGCGGAGCCGGCGCTGCCCGGCCTGCGGTCTGCTGGCCTTCCCGCGGCTGGCGCCAGCGGTGATCACGCTCATCGAGCGCGACGGGGAGGCGCTGCTCGCCCGCGGCGTCAGCTTCCCGGTGCCGATGTACAGCTGTGTGGCCGGGTTCGTGGAGCCGGGCGAGACGATGGAGGAGGCGGTCCACCGGGAGGTGCGCGAGGAGGTCGGCGTGGAGCTGGCCGAGGTGCGCTACGTGGCCAGCCAGCCCTGGCCCTTCCCGCACTCGCTGATGCTCGGGTTCGAGGCCACCTGGGCCTCCGGCGACATCGTGATCGACGAGCGCGAGATCGTCGACGCCCAGTGGTTCCGGCCCGACGCCCTGCCCATGATCCCGCCGGGCATGAGCATCGCACGGACCCTCATCGACGCCTGGGTCGCCCGCACCGCCTGACCCACCGACGTCGCCGGTCGAGCAGGACCGCCCGAGCGCCGTCGACCGCGCACGCCCGCGTCCTCAGGTGCGGTCCAGGTGCCAGCCGTCCTCGAGCATCCAGAGGCGGTGGCGGGGGCCCTCGACGGTCGGGTCGCTGGCGTCGTAGCCGGCGTCGCCCGCCCACAGCGCCACCGCGCCGCCCTCGACCGCGCTCCACCGGGTCTCGTAGCGGGGGAGCGGGGTCCGCTGCTCCGCCGCGGCGAGGACGGCCTCGACGTCGGCGTGCTCGGCCAGGTCGTGCAGCGTGACCCAGGTGGGCGGGGCCAGGTCCACCTCGCCGCGGTCGCGCCGGGCCAGGACCTCGGTGGGGTGGAGCCACTGGTGGTCGTCCATCTCGCCGCCGTCGGTCACCACCTCGCCGTCGCTGGCCCGGCCCACGAAGAACCACGTGGCGTAGCGGCGGGGTGTGATGGCCGGCGGGAGCCAGTGGGAGAAGGGGACGAACTCGTCGGGCTCCAGCTCGAGCCCGCACTCCTCGACCGACTCCCGCGCCGCGGCGCGGCGGGCGGCCGCCTCGTCGTCGGGGTCGTCGGGGCGCCGGTCGCCGTCGTCGACCCGGCCGCCGGGGAACACCCACATCCCGCCGAAGGCCACCTGCGAGACGCGGTGCAGCATGAGCACCTCGAGGCCGTCGTCGCCGTCACGGACGAGCACCACGGTGGCCGCCGGGATGGCGGGGTGGGCGGCGGGGTCGGCGGTGGGCAGCGGTTCGGTCACCGGGGCATGCTGCCACCCGCCGTCACCGGCTGGGGGGCTCGTCCTCCGCCGCCCACCGGCTGCGCTCGTCGGCCAGCCAGTCGGGGAGGTCGATCTCGGGGTCCGGCAGCTCGGTGACGCCGTGCTCGGCCCGCAGCGCCTGCACCAGCTCGGGCTGGTCGCCCCACGACCGGGGGTCGCCGAGCATGACCTCCACCATCGTCACGCCCTCGGGACCGGCGCGGAACGGCCCGAAGGCGGCCCCCTCGGGGAGCTCGATGTGGGTGCCCGCGGTGCACAGCCGCTCCCCGCACCAGATCGACCCTGCGAGCACGAACACCACGTGCGGGCTGCGGTGGCCGTGGCGGCGCACGATCATGCCGGGGTCGTAGCGAGCGTGCAGCGAGAGGTAGGGCGGATCGGCGCGGAAGGCGAACCACTTCTCCCACACCGACGACGTGGAGCCGTCGGCGTTGCGCTGGCGCTTGACCTCCTGCCACGGCAGGTCGGCGTCGTCGAGGTGGCGGAAGACCGGCTCCGGTCGGTCCGACGGATCGCTCACCGCAGGCTCCGCACGGCGTCGGCCACCTCGTCGGGCGCCTCGAGCGGTGGCCAGTGGCCCACGTCGGCGAGCCGCCGCAGCGAGCGGTCGGGCGGCCAGCCCGGCAGCCGCTCCTCGAGGCGCTCGGCCACGTGGGCGCCCGAGACGGGGTCGAGGTCGCCCCACACGAACCGCATCGGGACCGTGGCGGTGTCGAGGGCGCCCCGCCAGCGCTCGGCGTGCTCGAGCCGATCGGCGACGTAGTGCAGGAGGCGATGGGCGATCCTCGAGCCGCCGTCGTGCTCCATGGACCGCCAGATGCCGTGCGACTCGTCCGCTCCCATCGGGCGACGGGTGCCCCAGGTGCCCTCGAGGCCCGCGGTGAGGGCGGCCTCGTCCATCGCCTCGGCCACCGCGGCGCCGTGCTCGGGATCGAGCAGCAGCTGCTGCCCGATGGTCTGGCGGTGCAGGTCGGGCCAGAGCCCGCCGTTGCACCACACCACGCCGGTGAGCTCGACCGAGCCGGCGCCCTCGAGCTGTCGGGCCAGCAGCTCCTGGGCCAGCGACACGCTGTAGTCGTGGGCCACCAGCACGGTCGAGCGCACGCCGCGCTCCGACCACAGGGCCTCCACCGCGTCGACGGCGCGATGGATCGAGTACGGGTGGTCCACCGGCTTCTCGGACGCGCCGAAGCCGGGCAGGTCGGGCGCGAGCAGGCGCACCTCGTCGCCGAGGCGCTCCAGCAGGGGCACCGCATCGAGCGACGACGACGGGTAGCCGTGGAGGAACGTCACCACGGGGGCGTCGCTCGGGCCGTCGTCGTGGACCGCCAGGCGGACCCCGTCCACCGTCAGCGCGTCGGCTCGCTCCGCCCAGGACTCGAAGGTCTGCATCGCGGCAACGTAGCCCCGCCCCGTAGGCGGCGACCCGCCGGGTACGGTCCGGGGCATGGCTGACTCGACGGCGACGGTGTGGGGCGACATCCAGGGGCAGACCATCTCCTTCCCGATGGAGGTGCGCTCGCTGCGGGCGGCCACCGTGCTCTGGTCGGTGCCGGCCGCCGCGGCGTCGGCCCTCCTGCCCGGCGGGGCCTTCGAGGTGGTCGAGGTGGCGCCGGGCACCGCGCAGCTCGTGCTGGCGGCCTGCGACTACGTCGAGAACCCCTGGGGCGACTACGACGAGATCAACCTGGGCTTCCTGGCCCGCCCGGCCGGTGCGCCGGCCGAGGTGATCGGCTCCTTCGTCTACCGGATGCCCGTGAACCAGGCCTTCACGTGCGCGGCGGGCAACCAGGTGATGGGCTTCCCGAAGACCGTGGAAGACCTCACCGTGGCCTACACCGACGAGCGGGCGACGTTCCGACTCGCCATGGGCGGTCAGCTGGTGCTGGAGCTGTCGGTGCCCCGCGCGGCTCCGCTGGGGGCGCCCTCCCGGGTCGAGGCCGAGAGCTACTCGTACCTCGACGGCGCGCCCCACGCCACCACCCTGTCCATGGACATGGGCACCGGTCTCGTCGATCCAGCCGATGTCGAGCTCGTGCTGGGCGACAGCCCGGTGGCCGACGAGCTGCGGAGCCTCGGGCTGCCCACGACCCCCGACCTCGCCACCTGGGGCGAGGACCTCAGCGCCACCTTCCACCTCGCCCGCCCGATCTGACGCCATCCCCCGTCCCGGGACGGCCCCCGCCGCCTACCCTCGGCCGATGGCCATCCGCATCGACGCCGACCTCCTGATCCCCGGGCGGGGCGAGCCGGTCCCCGACGGCACGGTGGTGCTCGACGGCGCCGTGATCGCCTTCGCCGGGCCACGTGCCGACGCGCCGCCCCCTGGTCCGAGCGACACCACGGTGTCGGCACCGGTGGTGCTGCCCGGCCTGTGGGACTGCCACGGCCACTTCATGGGGATGCTCACCGCCGACATCACCGCCGCCGTGCGCGATCCGGTGGCGCTGCGGGGGGCTCGCATCACCCGGGATGCAGGGGCCGCGCTGGACGCCGGCTTCACGAGCGTCCGCGAAGCGGGGGGCCTCGGCATCGACCTGGCCCGCGCGATCGACGAGGGCACCGTGCGGGGCCCGAACGTCTACGCCCCCGGCGCCATCCTCTCCACCACCGGCGGCCACGGCGACCTCCACGACTTCCCGATCGGCTGGGTGCACGACGCCTGCTCCCGGGTGGGCGACCTCCAGGTGTGCGACGGCGTCGACGAGTGCATCCGCGCGGTGCGCCTGCAGCTGCGCCAGAACGCGCGGGTGATCAAGATCTGCGCGTCGGGCGGTGTGATGTCGGAGATCGACCACCCGATCCACCAGCAGTTCAACGACGACGAGCTGCGAGCCATCGTGGAGACGGCCGCCCTGTCCGAGCGCGTGGTGATGGCCCACTGCCACGGCAAGCCGGGGATCATGGCGGCGCTCCGGGCGGGGGTGAAGACGATCGAGCACGGCACGTACCTCGACGAGGAGGCGTGCGCCGCGATGGTGGAGCTCGACGTGCTGCTGGTGCCGACCCGCTACATCGTCGTGCAGCTCATGGCTGCTGGGCTGGCGTCGGGCATGACGCCGGCCAACTTCTCGAAGCTGGCTGCCATCGCCGACATCCACGCCGAGGCCCTGGCCCGGGCGCACGAGGCCGGGGTGCGCATCGCCTGCGGGACCGACATCTTCCAGAGCGCCCCCCACCTGCCGGTGGCCTGGGGCCACAACGGTGCCGAGCTGGGCCTGATGGTCGAGGCGGGCCTGTCGCCGCTGGCCGCCATCGAGGCGGCCACCGCGAACGGCCCCGACACGCTCGGCCCGCAGGCGCCGCGGTCGGGCCTGCTGGCCGCCGGCTACGACGCCGACGTGATCACCGTCGCCGCCGACCCGCTCGCCGACATCTCGGTGCTGGGCGACGCCGCCAACGTGACCGGTGTGTGGAAGGCGGGCGTGCGGGTGAAGGAGGCCCCTGCCGGGTGAGCCGGGGTCGACGGGGGCGTCGGTACAGTCCTGCCGTGGCGCGCCTCCAGCCCCTCCGCCTCGCGCCGTGGACCCGGGCGCCACTGCGGTCCCTGCGCTGGCCGTCGCTCTTCGTCGGGGTGGCCGTGTCGGCGCTGGTGCTGGCCGTCGCCGCGGGCTCCCGCCCGATGTTCGTGTCCTCGGCCGCATCGGGTGCGCTGGCCGACGACCTCGAGACCGGCTGCCGGTTCTCGGTCGGGCTGCGCATCCAGCGGTCGGTGACGCTGCTGGACGGCCCCGGGGGGCAGAGCGTCGACCTGGCCACCGGCACCGCGGCGGTGCAGGCCGCGGTCGACGACCGCGGGTTGGTGACCGACGGCGTGGTGACGGCCTTCGGCGGCAACGCACGGGTGGCGACCGCCGACGCCGCCACCGGGGTCGACCGGGTGCAGCTGATCGCCCGCTCCGGCTTCGAGGACCACGTCACGGTCCTCGAGCGGGGCGAGGGCGACGGGCTCTGGCTTCCCGACACCGTCGCGGCGTCGATGGGCATCGAGGTCGGCGATCCGGTGGAGATCGTGCTGGGATCGGAGCGGGTGCCCATCCCGGTGGCGGCCACCTTCGTGGACCTGAGCCGCCAGCGCGACGAGCACTGGTGCTCCCTCGACAGCCGGATCGACGAGTTCCAAGGGCGACAGCCCCCGCCGGTGGCCTTGCTCCCGCAGGACGAGCTGCGGCGGGTCCTCCTGGCCGCTGGACTCGACGGCGCCAGCGTGTGGTGGGAGCACGCGCCTCGAGCGGAGGGGTGGACGCTCGACGAGGCGACCCGCACCATCGCCGGCCTCCGCTCGATCGGCGAGTCCTCGAACAACGCCGCCTCCCTCGGCGGGGAGATCGGCCCGGGCCGGGCCGGCACCGACCTCATCGGCAGCATCGACCGGGCGCGCCGCACCGCGGCCTCGGTCGACGCCGCCGCCGGGCCGGTGGCCCTCGGCACGGCAGGGGTGGCCGTGCTCGTGCTGCTCACCGCCGGGCGCAGCTGGCTCGACCGTCGCCGCCAGGAGGTGACCGTCCTCGCCATGCGAGGGGCCGGTCCGCTCTCGCTGGCCGCCAAGGCCGTGCTGGAGATGTCGATCCCGCTCGTGCTCGGCGGCGCGAGCGGGTTGGCGGCGGCCTGGCTGCTGGTGCGGGCCGTGGGGCCGAGCACGCTGATCGACGACGGGGCCATGGTCGAGGCCGTGGTGCAGGTGGCGGTGGTCCTCGCCGCCGCGGTCGTCGCCCTGGCCGCGATGGTGGCCGGTGCCGCTCGGCGGGTCGGGGTCACCAGCGGCGGGGCGGCCTCCCGCGCCACGCTGCTGTGGTGGGAGCCACCGGTGCTGGCCCTGGCGGCTGCCGCCCTCTACGAGCTCCGCTCCGGCGGTCCGACCGACGATCAGGCGGTCGACGGGCTGCTGCTGGTGTTCCCGGTGCTGCTGCTGGCGGGCGGGGCCGGGCTCGGCGCGCGGCTCGCCCTCACGCCCCGGCTCAGCGGCTGGCTGGTCGCCAACCTCCCGGTGGCGGGGTGGCTGGCCGCTCGACGGCTCATCGCCAGCCGGCTGCGCGCCGCCGCCATCGTCACCGGCACCGCCGTGGCCATCGGCATCGTCGCCTTCGGTGGCAGCATGTCGGCGTCGCTCCGGGCCACCACCGAGGCGAAGGCGCTGCTGGGCCCCGGCTCCGAGCAGCTGATCAGGATCGCCGACCCGGCCAACGTGCCCGCGACGGTGGGCGCCGACGGTCGGAGCACGCCCGTGGTGCGCACCTCCGAGCAGGGGGTGGTCCGTCGCGGGCACACCTCGGCCGACGTGCTGGGCGTGGTCCCCGACTCCTTCGCCGACGCCGCCTTCTGGGACGACTCCTTCGCCGACCGCTCGCTCGACAGCCTGCTGGCCGAGCTGGGTCCCGCCGACGACGGCGGGCTGGTCCCCGTGATCGCCGTGGGCGGCGACCAGCCGGAGCGCTTCGTGCTCACCATCGAGGGCGATGGCGGCCTGGAGGAGATCGACGTGGCCGTGGTGGCCGAGGCCGAGGCCTTCCCCGGCCTGGGGTTCCGGGCGGATCGGCCCCTCGTGGTGCTGGACCGGCAGGTGCTGCTCGATCGTGGCATCGACGGGCTCGACGAGATCTGGGTGGCCGACCCGGAGCCCGACATCGAGGAGGCGCTGTCGGCCGCCGGGAACCCGCCGGTGTTCGTCACCCGCCCGTCGACCGGGAGCATCACGCGCCAGCTGCAGGCCCAGCTGTGGGCGGTGGACTACCTCGAGATCGTGGGGCCGGCGGCAGGCATCGTCACGGCGGCCGGCCTCGCCCTCTACCTGGCGGCCACCGCCACCCCGCGGCGCGTCGGCACGGCGATGGCCAAGGCCATGGGCCTGCGGCGCCGCACCCGGGTGCTGGCCACCACCCTCGAGGTGGCCGCCATGACCGTGGCGGGGTGGTTCCTCGGGGTCGGCCTCTCGTGGGTGGCCGCCCGGCTCGTCTTCCCCCAGCTCGATCCGCTGCCGGGGGCGGCGCCAGCAGCCATCTTCCGGTTCGGCTGGGCGGTCGTGGGCGTCGCGGCCCTCCTGGTGGTCGCCGTGGCGCTGGTGGCCACCGCCACCGTGGAGCGCCGGCCGAGCCGCCAGTCCCTCCCGGAGGTCCTGCGTGACGCCCGCTGACGGCCTGGCGGCGGCGTGCCGATCCGTCGTGCAGGTCTACGACGCCGCCACGGGGCCCGTGCACGCCCTGAAGGGCCTGACGCTGGAGATCCCGCGCGGCTCGGTGACCGCCATCGTCGGCCCGTCGGGGGCGGGCAAGTCGACGTTGCTGCGGCTGCTGTCGGGCCTCGAGCGACCGACGGTCGGCGAGGTGTGGATCGGTGGCACGCCCATCTCGGGGCTGCGGTCCCGGGCTCGCCGCCGTCTGGCCGCCGCCCAGGTGGGCTTCGTGTTCCAGGTGCCGCGCGACAACCTGTTCGAGGACCTCACGGTCGCCGTCCACGTGGAGGTGGCTGCCCGCCTGCGCTCCCCGGGGGTGGCGCCCGACGTCGACGGCATCCTCGATGCCCTGGCGCTCCAGGAGGTGCGCGATCGTCGCCCGGTCGACCTGGCGGCGGGCGAGCAGCAGCGGCTGGCCTTCGCCATGGCCGTGGCGGGCGGACCGGCCCTGGTGGTGGCCGACGAGCCCACGGCGGCCCTCGACCCGCCCAGCGCGGCGGCGCTGGTGGCCCTCCTGGGCCGTCTCGCCGCCGACGGGCAGACGATGGTGATCTCCTCCCACGACGCCGCCGTGATCGAGGCGGCCGATCAGGTCCTGGTGATCCGCAACGGCACGCTGGCGATGGAGGGCCACCGGGGCGGCGAGCGGCTGGCGGTGATCGACGAGGTCGCTCGGCTCTCGCTCCCACGGGAGGTGGCGGCGCTGTTCCCGAGCGGGCGGGCCGCGGTGCGGGTCGAGGGCGAGCACCTGCGGGTGGACCCGCGGTGACGGCGCCGCTGCAGGCCGTCGGGGTCACGAAGCGGTTCCGCCGGCGCGGCGAGGCGGTCGACGCGCTGGTGGACGTCGACCTCGAGCTGCGCGCCGGAGCGCTCACGGTCGTCACCGGACCGTCGCTGGCAGGCAAGACGACCCTCGTCCACGTGTTGGCCGGCTGGGAGGAGGCCGACGCCGGCGCGGTCCGCTGGGCGGGCGGTCGCGTGCCGACGTGGTCGGAGCTCACGGTCGTCACGCAGGCCTTCTCGCTCGTCGAGGAGCTGACGGTGGAGGAGAACGTGCTGTTCGCCGCCCGGGCCGCCGGGGCGGCGGTCGACGTCGCCCACGCCGATGCGGTGATGGAGCGCATCGGGCTGGCCCCGCTCCGGCGCCGCTTGGCCGGCGAGGTGTCGGTGGGGGAGCGCCAACGGGTGATGGTCGCCCGTGCTCTGGTCACCCGTCCGCCGGTCCTGCTGGCCGACGAGCCCGTCACCCACCAGGACCAGCAGCACGCCGAGATCGTCCTCCAGCTCATCGCCGAGCAGGCGGCAGCTGGCTCGGCCTGCCTGGTGGCGACCCGGAGCGACGTCGGTGTCGAGGGGTGGGGTGAGCAGGCCCACGCCCTCGAGGAGGGCCGGCTCAGGGCCGCACGAACCGACTGACCGTGATGCCGACGGCCAGCGGCTCGTCGGCCACCCAGAGGTAGCCGAGCGAGCGGTACAGGGCGATGGCCGGCTCGTTGGCGGCCCCGGTCGACACCGCGAACCGGGCGTCGGGGCCCTCCCGGGTGTGGAGGTCGTCGAGCAGCGACCGGGCCACGCCGCGCCGGAACGCGGCCGGGCGCACGGCGAGGCGGTCGATCTCCACCACGTCGCCGTCCCGCTCGTAGCCGAGGACGCCCACGAGGTCGGGCCCGTCGTGCGCCCCCAGCACCAGCAGGTCAGCCTCGGCCAGCGCCTCGGGCTCCTCGCGCAGGGGTGGGAGGTCGTCGAAGCCGATGAGCTCGGCTTCGACGGCGTAGGCCGCCCGCTGCACGGCCACCACCTCCTCGGCGACGCCCGGATCCCGGTGGTCGAGGACGGAGATCTCCATCCCTCGATGATGGCACCGCAGACGCGAACACCGGCCCGAGAGATGAGGCTCGGGCCGGCTGGTGGAGCTGGAGGGAATCGAACCCTCGTCCGTCGAGCGGAAGCCGTCCGTGCTACGACCATCCCCGTGAACGCACCACTTCGGCTGGTGCACCGCCGGGTCGGAGGAGCACGCGGAGGTGCTCGCCGCCAGGTCTTTCCCTGAGGTCAGCGGTCTTTCCCGCCGTCAGTGGTCTTTCCCTACGGTCCACCACCGCTTCTGTTGCCGGGCTGCGGTGGCCAGGCCCCGTGTGCCGTCACCGGTCACTGGAGCTCTCGTCTACCTAGGGACTAGGCAGCGAGGGCGTACTGCTCATCGGCAGTTGTTTGTGTGCCCCGTTTAAGGAGTCTGAGCAACTCCGGTCGCACGGATTCGACTCGCGGTCTCAACGTCGAAACCGATCAGCCCCGTGGGTGTTCTGTGGTGTCAAGGATCGCCCCGGTCGCCCGAGGCCCTGCCATGGTACCGGTCCGGCGTGACCGGGGGACAGGCAGATCAGTCGGCGGAGCGCCGGGTGCCCATCTCGCGGCGCACGTCCATGGCGGCATCGCGCTCGGCGATGGCCTGGCGCTTGTCGACGGTGCGGCGGCCCTTGGCCAGCGCCAGCTCCACCTTGGCCCGGCCGTCCTTGAAGTACACCGACAGCGGGATGAGCGACAGGTGCTCGGGGTCGACCCGGGCCCGGAGGCGCTCGATCTCGTGGCTGTGCAGGAGCAGCTTGCGCTTGCGGGTCTCGTCGTGGCCCGAGTGCGACTGCGAGTAGGCGTAGACGGCCACGGTGAGCTGGTGGAGCCACACCTCGCCGCTGGCGTCGATGCGGGCGAAGGCGTCGCCGATCTGCACCTTGCCGTCGCGGATCGACTTCACCTCGCTGCCGCGCAGCACGAGCCCGGCCTCGAGCGTGTCGAGGATCTCGTAGTTCCGACGAGCCTTGCGGTTCGTGGCCACGACCTTGGTGCCGGTCTCGCGCATGGGGTCGCTCACGCTACCGGGTCGGGTGGCCCCGGCACCGGCCGATACCCTGCCCGTCGTGCTGCAGCTGACCCGTGCGACCTGGAGCGAGATGGTGGGCCATGCCTACGACGGCCTGCCCGACGAGGCCTGCGGGCTCATCGCCGGGCCCCCGGGCACCAGCAAGGTGACCGCGTTCTACCCCTGCCGCAACGCCGCCGAGTCGAGCCGGGTGTACACGATCGACCCCAAGGACCACCTGCGCGCCGACCGCGACGCCGAGGGTCGGGGCCTCGAGATCAACGGGGTGGTGCACAGCCACACGCACACCGACGCCTACCCGTCGCCCACCGACGTGGCCCAGGCCCCCGACCCCGGCTGGCACTACGTGATCGTGTCGCTGCGGCAGGACGCGCCGGTGCTGCGCAGCTACCGGATCGCCGACGGCGAGGTGCGCGAGGAGACGGTCTCGCTCTCCGACGGGTAGAATCCCGACGAGTTCAGTCGACTTTCCCGGGAGCCCCTCCGTGGCCGTGTACGAATCCGCCCTCGACCTCATCGGCAACACGCCGATCGTCGACATCTCCGAGCTCAGCCCCAACCCGCGCGTGCGGATCCTGGCCAAGCTCGAAGGGCAGAACCCCGGCGGATCGGTGAAGGATCGGGCGGGCAAGCAGATGATCCTCGACGCCGAGAAGGACGGGATCCTCACCCCCGGCTCCGGTCAGGTCATCCTCGAGTCGTCCTCCGGGAACACCGGGATCGCCCTGGCGATGATCGCCAAGGTGCGCGGCTACCACCTGAAGGTGGTCCTGCCCGACAACGTCTCCACCGAGCGCCGCCAGCTCCTCGAGTCGTGGGGCGCGGAGATCCTCGACAGCCCCGGCTCGGAGGGGTCCAACGGGGCGATGCGGCGGGCCCAGGCCATGGCGGCGGAGCACCCCGACTGGTGGTTCCCCTTCCAGTACGGCAACGCGTCGAACCCGAAGGCCCACTACGAGGGCACCGGCCCGGAGATCTGGCAGGACGTCCCCGAGCTCACCCACTTCATCGCCGGGCTCGGCACCGCCGGCACGCTCATGGGCGTGGGCCGCTTCTTGAAGGAGCGCAACCCTGACGTGCAGGTCTGGGCCATCGAGCCGCCGGTGGGGGAGATGGTCGACGGCCTCAAGCAGATCGACGAGGGCTTCATCCCGCCGGTCTTCCTCGACAACGACGGCTTCGAGCTGCTCGATCGGCGCCTCATCGTGCGTCCGCGCGAGTCCATCGAGTGGACCCGTCGCCTCACCGAGGTGGGCGTGTTCGCGGGGATCTCCAGCGGCGCCATCCTGGCCGGCGCCGTGAAGGCCGCCGGGCTCATCGAGGAGGGCACGATCGTCATGATCGTGTGCGACGGCGGCTGGAAGTACCTCTCGGCCGGGGTGTGGACCGACGACATCGAGGTCGTCGAGGCCCGCGCCAAGGCCACCATCTACTTCTGAGCTCCGCGCCGGCCCCCGAAGGATCCTGTCGTCTGGACGGACCCGTCCCCCGATCCGGCGGGCCGGGGGAGCTCAGGCGCCGAGCAGCGACTCGACGGCCTCGGGCGGCCGACCCACCACGGCGCGGCCGTCGGCGGTGACCAGGATGGGCCGCTCGATGAGCACCGGGTTGGCCACCATGAGCTCGATCCAGCGGGCGCGATCGTGGGGCTCGTCGCGCAGGCGCAGCTCCTTGGCCACGGCCTCGCCGGTGCGGGCCACCTCCCACGGCTCCTTGCCGAGGGCGGTCAGCACGGCGTCGAGCTCGGCGGCCGTCGGCGGCTCGTCGAGGTAGCGGCGCTCCTCGAACGGGGCGCCAGCGGCCTCGAGCAGGTCCTTGGCCTGGCGGCTCTTGGAGCAGCGCGGGTTGTGCCAGAGGGTGAGGTCGGCCATGGCGGCGAGCGTAGCGACGGCAACGCGGTGGCCGGTCGAGCCCCGGCGAGGCACGATCTCCCGATGAGCGACGACGACGGCCCCCGGTTCCCCTCGGCTCCACCGGAGCGGATCGACCTCGGCGTGGGCGTCGCCCTGGTCCGCGCTCGGGCCCACCGGGCGCCCGCCATCGTCGACGCCATCAACACCAGCCTCGAGCACCTCCGCCCCTGGATGGCGTGGGCCGCCGAGCCCGCCACCGAAGCCGGGATGGCCGCCTTCTGCGCCGCCACCGAGCAGCTGTGGGACGAACGGCGCGACTTCAGCTACACCATCGTCGACCCGGCCGACACCGTGGTGCTGGGCGGGTGCGGGCTCCACGGCCGGGCTGGTCGGGACAGCCTCGAGATCGGGTACTGGGTGCACGTCGACCACGGCGGGCGCGGCATCGCCACCGCACTGACCCGAGCGCTCACCGACGCCGCCTTCGCCATCCACGGCATCGACGTGGTGCGCATCACCTGTGAGGACACCAACGCCCGCAGCGCTCGGGTGCCGGAGAAGCTCGGCTACGGCCTCGTGGGGGTGTCGGTGCCCGAGGGCGGGCCCTGCGCCGGTCGCTCGAGCCAGGAGTGGGTGGTCAGCCGAGCTCGCTGGATGACGAGCCGGCCGCTGGCCTCGCCGTAGCCTCTCGAGGGTGGACGACCGGCCCATCGGCATGTTCGACAGCGGCTTCGGCGGCCTCACCGTCGCCCGGGCGCTCATCGACCTGCTGCCGGCGGAGCACCTCGTGTACCTGGGCGACACCGGGCGCTACCCGTACGGGCCCCGTCCGCTCGACGAGGTGCGCGGCTTCGCCGAGCAGATCACCGACCTGCTGGTGCGCGACCACGACGTCAAGCTGATCGTGGTGGCCTGCAACACCGCGGCCGCCACCGGCCTCGCCGCGCTGCAGGCTCGGGTCGACGTGCCCGTCGTGGGCGTGATCGAGCCCGGCGTGCGCAGCCTGGCCCTGGCCACCCAGAGCGGCCGGGTGGGCGTGATCGGCACCGTGGGCACGGTGGCGTCGGGCGCCTACCAGCGCGCCGTGGCCGACCTGGCGCCCCACCTCGAGCTGGCGTGCGCGGCGTGCCCCGGGTTCGTCGAGTTCGTCGAGCGGGGCGAGACCCGCAGCGACCAGGTGACCGTGCTGGCCGAGCGCCTCCTGGCACCGGTGCGCGAGGCGAAGGTCGACGCGCTCCTGCTCGGCTGCACCCACTACCCCTTCCTGGCCCGCACGCTGAGCGACGTCATGGGGCGCGACGTCGTGCTGGTGTCGTCGGCCGACGAGACCGCCTTCGAGGTGCGCCGGCTGCTCGAGGGCACCGCGCTGGCCCGCGACCCGGCGGGGCCGCGCGGCACCCACCGCTGGCGCTCCAGCGGCGACGTCGACTGGTTCCGCCAGCTCGGCCAGCAGCTCCTCGGCCCCGAGCTGACCCACGTCGACCCCGTCACCTGGCCCTGATCCGTCGGCCTCGCACGCCACCCGCTTCCTGCGGCAGCTGATGACGAAGACCGTCAGGAAGTGCCGCAAGAACTTCGAGGTCCTGGCACCGACTCAGTTCCTGCGGCAGCTGATGACGAAGACCGTCAGGAAGTGCCGCAGGAACCGCGGGTCAGGTGGGGTGGGCGACGACGGCGGCGATCTGGGTGCCGTCGGCGAGGTCGTGCCGGCGGACCTCGTCGACGACGTAGCCCTCGCCGGCCAGCGCCGCCTCGAACCGGTCGACCACGCCGGCGGTGTCGCCGCTGCCCGGCGGGCCCTGGAAGCACAGCCACAGCCGGCCGCCGGGCAGCAGGTGGCGGCGGACGGCGCCGAGGGTGGCGCTCGGCTCCCGGGCGAAGGCGATCACGTTCACGGCGACGACCGTGTCGAAGCGGCGGGCCCCGAGGTCGACCTCGCCCAGCGACCCCTCCAGCACCTCGACCCGCCCCGCCTCGAGGTGCACCCGGTTCCGGCGGCGGGTGGCCGTCACCATCGTGGGAGACCGGTCGAGCGCGGTGAGGTGGCCGTCGGGCAGCCGGTCGGCGAGCAGCGTCGCCGCCACGCCGTGCCCGCAGCCCACCTCGAGGACCACGTCGGCCGGGCCGGGGTCGAGCTGGTCGACCACCCACCGCAGGCGCTCGGACGCATCGGACATGGCCCGACCGTACGGCTCGCCCGTGCCAGGTCCTGTCAGGGTCGAGGTGGGCCGCCGTCACACCGGCCTGCGAGGATGCGGGCATGACCGCCTCCCGCCCCGACGGCCGCGCCGCCGACCAGCTGCGCCCCATCTCCTTCCAGCGCGACTTCACCGCCATGGCCGATGGCTCGTGCCTGGTGAGCTTCGGCAGCACCCAGGTGCTGTGCACGGCGTCGATCGACGACGACGTGCCCCGCTGGATGCGCGGCAAGGGCAAGGGCTGGGTGACGGCCGAGTACTCCATGCTCCCCGGCAGCTCGCCGGAGCGGGTCCGCCGCGAGGTGAAGGACGGCAAGCCGTCGGGCCGCACCCAGGAGATCCAGCGCCTCATCGGCCGCGCGCTGCGGGCCGTGTGCGACATGCAGGCCCTCGGCGAGCGCCAGGTCATCGTCGACTGCGACGTGTTGCAGGCCGACGGCGGCACCCGCACCGCATCGATCTGCGGCGGCTACATCGCCCTGCACGACGCGCTGGCCCGCCTGGTGCAGGCCGGTGAGCTGAAGGCGCACCCGCTCACCGCGTTCTGCGGGGCCATCTCGGTCGGGGTGGTCGACGGCCAGCCGGTGCTCGACCTGCCCTATGTGGAGGACGTCAAGGCCGACACCGACATGAACGTCGTGATGACCTCGCTGGGCGGGTTCGTCGAGGTGCAGGGCACCGCCGAGGGCGCTCCGTTCAGCCGCACCGAGCTCGACACCCTGCTCGGCCTCGCCGAGGGCGGCATCAACCAGATCTTCGAGCTCCAGCGCCAGGTGGTGGGCGAGCCGCCGGCCGCCCGCTGATGCGGCTACTGCTGGCCACGGGCAACGCCCACAAGGTCACCGAGGTGCAGGACATCCTCGGCGAGGCCTTCCAGGTGGAGGCGCACGACACCGGCGCCGAGGAGACGGGCACCACCTTCGAGGAGAACGCGCTGATCAAGGCCCGCGCCCTCGTGGCCGCCACCGGCGAGGTGGCCGTGGCCGACGACTCCGGGATCGAGATCGACCACCTCGGCGGCGCGCCCGGCGTCCACTCCGCCCGCTGGACCGAGGAGGGCGACTGGATCCCCCGGGTCCTGCGCGAGCTCGACGGCGTCCCGCCGTCCGGCCGAACCTGCCGCTACGTCTGCGTGGCGGCGGTGGTGTGGCCCGACGGCCGCGAGCTGGTGGAGCGCGGTGAGGTCGAGGGCCACGTCGTCGACGCCCCGAGGGGCGACGGCGGCTTCGGGTACGACCCGATCGTGGCGCCCGTCGAGGGCGACGGCCGCACGTTCGCCGAGATGTCGGCCGCCGAGAAGCACGCCATCAGCCACCGATCCCGCGCGTTCCGCTGCCTCCTCCCCGTACTGCGTGCGTCCACCACCGGATAGCGGTCGCCGGCGCACACAGAAGCGGAGGTCTTCGGAGGGGTCACCAGCCGCGGAGGTCGATGTCCCAGATCTCGAGGACCTCGTCGCCGTCGACGAGGTGCAGGCGCTCGTGCTGGCTCACGGTCGGGTCGACGTGGGCCGGGACGACCCGCACCTTGTCGCCCACGGCCACGTCGACGCCCTCGGCCCGGCCGAAGGTGATGTGCTCGTCGGACACGAACCAGCAGTCGCCCACCTCGAGCACCTTGGGGTCGCCGTGGTCCATGCCGAACGCCTTGAGGCCGGCATCGAGCACGCCCCAGCCCTTGCCCGAGAGCGAGATGACCGTGGCGTTGACGAACAGCGCCTGCTCGAACTCGGGGGCGTGGGGCACGTACTCGGTGTCCATGAGGCAGTAGGAGCCGGCCTGCAGCTCCGTGACCCAGGAGTTGGTGTCCCAGGTGCCGGTGCCGCCGCCCGACACGATGTCGCCGCCCACCGCGGCGTGGGCCTCCAGCAGCACGGCCATCGACCGCTCGACGAGCTCGGCCTTGGTGTCGCCCGGCTCGCGCATGAGGTGGCCCTCGTAGCCCATCACGCCGCGCACCTCGAGCTTCTTGGAGCGGGCCAGGTCGGCCAGGCGTCCGGCGTCGGCGGGGTCGCACCCGCAGCGGGGGAGGCCGACCTCCACGTCGATCAGCACCTCGCCGATCCCGGCGCGGGCGGCCGCCTCGATCGTCGCCTCGGAGTCGACGGCCACCGTGATCCGGGCCAGGCCGCTCTCCACCACCGAGGTGAGCCGGCTCAGGTCGAGGGCCTCGTTGGCCAGCAGCAGGTCGTCGCCGAGGCCGGCGGCGGCCATGCCCATCATCTCCCGCACCGTGGCGCAGCAGAAGCCGCGGTGGCCGTTCTCGGCCAGGCGGGCGGCCAGCGCGGTGGACTTGAACGCCTTCACGTGCGGCCGCAGCGACAGCCCGGGCCACTGCTTGGCCATGGTGGCCACGTTGCGGTCGAAGGCGTGGACGTCGACCAGCAGCGACGGGGTGGGCAGCTCGTGGACCTTCACGGTCCGGACGTTAGGGCAACGCCGGGCGGGGGCGTGCCGGCGGTGGGATTCGAACCCACACTGTCTGGCACCTAAAGCCAGTGTCTCTGCCGTTGGACTACGCCGGCGCACGCAGCAGCGAGCGTAGGGCTGCGTCGGGGTTCGGGCTGGTCCCGCTAGCCTCCACGACCGTGAGCCACGACCTCTCCCTCCCCTCGCCCATCGCCCAGACCCAGATGGGGAACCCCACCTCCGAGATCTACAACCGCCTCCTGCGCGACCGCATCGTGATCCTCGGCACCGAGGTCAACGACGACATCGCCAACATCATCTGCGCCCAGATGCTGTTCCTCGAGGGCGAGGACTCCGACAAGGACATCTGGCTCTACATCAACAGCCCCGGCGGCTCGGTGACCGCCGGCATGGCGATCTACGACACGATGCAGTTCATCGCCCCCGACGTCGCCACCATCTGCATGGGCCTGGCGGCCTCGATGGGCCAGTTCCTGCTCTGCGCCGGCGCCGAGGGCAAGCGCTTCGCCCTCCCGCACGCCCGGATCATGATGCACCAGCCCTCGGGCGGTGTCCGTGGCCAGGCTTCCGACATCGCCATCCAGGCCGAGCAGCTGATCTACATCAAGCGGCTCATGGCCGAGCGCATCGCCCACCACACCGGCCAGACGGTCGACCAGGTCCAGGCCGACTCCGAGCGCGACCGCTGGTTCACCTCCGAGCAGGCCAAGGACTACGGCATCATCGACAGCGTCGCCGTGAAGCGCGGCGAGGTCCTCTAGCCCCGCTGCTGCGAGCGACGGGCGCCGACGGGCCGCCCGTCAGCAGCTGGTGGCGACGAACGCCTCCAGCTCGTCGGCTGCCGCCTGCACCCCCGGGTGCTCGTCGGTGACGGTCCGGACGAGCGCGGCGGCCGCGCCCGGATCGCCGGCGGGGACCTCCTCGAGGCCGTCGATCAGCGCCTGCACGTAGTCGACCTCCACCTGGAGGTCGTCGCGCACGTCGCTCGGCGCGGCGTCCTGCAGCTCGCCGAGCTGCACGCGCGCGGTCCGCAGCTGGTCGAGCGAGCTCTCGGTGTCGGTCGGGTCGAAGTCGGCGAACACCGTGGTGACGCCCTCGGCGTCGGCCAGGGCGGCGCAGAGCTCCTCGGTGCTGCCGCCGTCGTCGGCGCACGAGGCGGCCGCCAAGGTCAGCCCGACCGCCATCGCCAGCCGGCGCCGGTGCACAGCGGGCCCGCTACTTGTCGTCGAGCTTCTCGTCGAGCTTGTCGGCGAGGTCCTTGGCCTTCCCGGCTACGTCGTCGATCTTGTCGGTGTGCTTGCCACCGGTCTTGTCGTCGATGAGCTCGGCGGCCTTGTCGATGGCGCCGTCGACCTGCTTGTTCTTGCCCTTGAGGGCACCCTTGATCGTGTCGAGCAGTCCCATGTGCGCGCTCCTGTCGGGTTCAGCTGCGGGTGGCCTCGGCGAGGGACCGCAGCTCGGTGACCGCGTGGGCGAGGCCCTCGGGGTCGCGGTAGAGGGCAGATCCTGCCACGAGCACGTTGGCCCCGGCGCGGGCGGCGCCCTCGATGGTGCCCGGGCCGATGCCGCCGTCGACCTCGATGTCGACGTCGGCGCCCTGCTCCAGCACCATCCGGCGCAGCGCCGCCACCTTGGGCTCCATCGTGGCGAGGTAGTCCTGGCCGCCGAAGCCCGGGTTGACGGTCATCACCAGCACCATCTCCACGAGGTCGAGCACGTGGGCCACCTCGCTGATGGGGGTCGACGGGTTCAGCGCCACCGCCGCCCGGGCGCCCAGCTCGGCCACGTGGCCGAGGGTGCGGTGGAGGTGCCGGGTGGTCTCGGCGTGGACGATCAGCAGCTCGCAGCCCGCCTCCACGTAGCGGCCGGCCAGCTGGTCGGGCTCCTCCACCATGAGGTGCGCCTCGAACAGCAGGGTGGAGTGCGGGCGGCAGGCGGCGATCACGTCGGGCCCGAACGTGAGGTTCGGCACGAAGCGGCCGTCCATCACGTCCCACTGGATGCGATCGACGCCGGCCGCCTCGAGGGCGGCGACCTCCTCGCCGAGGCGGGCGAAGTCGGCCGGGAGCACCGACGGGGCGATCTCGATCCGTCGGTCGGTGCCGGGCAGGTCGCTCATCCGGTCATCCTCGCGCGCTGCGGCGGGCGGTCCGCGACCAGGCCGCCGGCGCGCACGGCGGCGTACGCTCGACGGGTGCCGCCCCTCACCCTCGACCTCACCTCGATCGTCGCCGGTGGCGACGGGATGGGCCGCGACGCGTCGGGGCGGGTGACCTTCGTCCCGGGCGGCCTGCCAGGCGAGACCGTCCGGGTCGAGCTCGTGCGGCAGAAGAAGGACTTCGCCCGCGGTGAGCTGCGCGAGGTGGTGGCGGCGTCGCCCGATCGCATCGAGCCGCCCTGCCCGCACGTGGCCGACGGGTGCGGCGGCTGCGACTGGCAGCACGTCGATCCCGCCGCCCAGTCCCGGCTGAAGGCGGCGGTGGTGGCCGACGCCCTGCGGCGCCAGGCCCACCTCGAGGTGCCCATCGACCTCGGCCCCGCCCTCCCGGCGACCGGCTACCGCACCACCGTGCGCGGCGAGGCGGCTGGCGGGCGCATCGGGTTCAAGCGCCGCTCGAGCCACGACCTGGTTGGCATCGATGCCTGCCTGGTGGCCCACCCCCTGGTCGACGAGCTCATCGTGGAGGGGCGCTTCCCCGACGGCGAGGTGGTGCTGCGGGCGGGCGCCCGCACCGGTGAGCGGCTGGTGGTCGTGGCCGGCGACGGCACGGGGGCGTCGGTCCCCGACGGCGTCCGCGTGGTGGGCTCGGCGGCGCTGGCCGACGGCCTCCGCGCCTGGTTCCACGACGAGGTGGCGGGCCGCCGGTGGCGCATCTCGGCCCGGTCCTTCTTCCAGGCCCGCCCCGACGGCGCCGAGGCCCTGGTGGCGGCCGTCGACGCCGCCCTCGGCGCTGACCGCCCCGAGGGCGGGCACCTCGTGGACCTCTACGGCGGCGTGGGCCTGTTCGCCGGGGCCCTCGCCCGCGGAGCTCGCGTCACGCTGGTCGAGCAGGGGCTGGCGTCGCTGGCCGATGCCCGGGTGAACCTGGCCGACCTCGACGCCCGGATCGTGCGGGCCGACGTCGCCCACTGGGGGGCCACCAAGGCCGACCTGGTGGTGGCCGACCCGCCCCGGGCCGGGCTGGGCGAGCGAGGCGTGGCCCGGGTGGCGGCCACCCATGCCCCCGTCGTGGCGCTGGTGAGCTGCGATCCGGCCTCCCTCGGCCGCGATGCCCGTCACCTCCGCGACGCCGGCTACGACCTCCGGTCGTGCCAGCTCGTCGACCTGTTCCCCCAGACCTCCCACGTCGAGGTCGTCAGCCGGTTCGAGCGGCGATGACCGAGGTCGGAGAGCCCGTGGACCTGCCCGACGACGCCGCCGTCGCCGGGCCGGAGGGCCGTGGCGACCCGCCTGCGTCATCCGCGATCGGGGTCGGCTCCGAACGACGGGCAGCCATGGGCAAGACCACCGATCTCACCGACTGCAGCGACGCCGTGCTCGTCGTCGCCATCAGCCGCTACCGCCAGGAGGCGCTGGCGGAGGCCTACCGGCGCCACGCCGGGGCCGTCTTCGCGCTGGCTCGGCGGCTCCTCGTCGACGCCACGCTGGCCGAGGAGGTCGTGCAGGAGGTCTTCCTGCGCATCTGGAACCAGCCCGAGAAGTTCGACCCCGAGCGCGGCACGCTGCGCTCCTACCTGCTGGCCCAGTGCCACGGGCGGTCGGTCGACCTGCTCCGCTCGGAGACCTCCCGGCGCCTGCGCGAGGAGCGCGACGCCCGCCGCACCGCCGAGTCGGGCTACGACCTCGAGCACGAGGTCGTCGACCTCTCCGTGGCCGAGAAGGTCAAGGAAGCGCTCTCGACGCTGCCGGAGATGGAGCGGGAGGCGATCGCGCTCGCCTACTTCGGCGGCCACACCTACCGTGAGGTGGCAGACATGCTCGACCAACCGGAGGGCACGGTGAAGAGCCGGATCCGAGCCGGGCTCAAGCGGCTCCGCGGCGAGCTCGTCGGCGCAGGGCTCGGAGGCGACCTCTGATGGCGCACACGCACGAAGACATCCAGGAGCTGCTCGGGGTCTACGCCCTGCACGCCCTGGAGCCCGACGAGGCGAAGCTCGTCGACGACCACCTCGAGGTGTGCCCCCGGTGCCGCTCCGAGGTGAGCGCCCACCGCGAGGTGGCCACCCTGCTCGGCAACAGCGGCGGATCCGCGCCCGAGGGGCTGTGGGACCGGATCTCCGACCAGCTCGAGGAGGCTCCGCCGCCCATGCGCCTGTCGCTGCCCGACGGCGCAGGCACGGTGATCCCCCTGGCCGCTCGTCGCCGCCCGCGGGCCAACCGGTACGCCGTGGCCGCCCTCGGCGCGGCCGCAGCCCTGCTGATCGGGACGCTGAGCGTCCAGGTGGTCCGCCAGGACGACCGCATCAGCGACCTCACGACCGCCCTGGAGGACGACGCCGTCCTCTCGGCGGCCAACCTGGCGCTGGCCGATCCCGACGCCGCCACGGCGCAGCTGGCGTCCTCCGACGGCGCCGTGGGCGCGCCGGCGGTGCTCCTGCCCAACGGCACGGGCTACCTGCTGGCCCACGAGCTCGAGGAGCTCGACGACGGCCTCACGTACCAGCTGTGGGGCGTGACGGGCTCCGGCGTGATCTCGCTCGGCCTGCTCGGCGCGTCGCCCAACGACGTCGTCCCGTTCCAGGTGAGCGGCGACGTGGCCAGCCTGGCCATCACCACCGAGGTGTCGGGCGGGGTGGCCCAGTCGGCCAACGCCCCCGTCCTCGCCGGCGACTTCGACTGAGCACGGCGTCCCGCGGGTCTCGGCACGAGGGCTGGCGGACGGGTGCACGAGCGCGACGCAGGCCCGGTCGTGGGGACCGGGCCTGCGTTGCACGTACCCCCCCTGGGACTCGAACCCAGAACCTGCGGATTAAGAGTCCGACGCTCTGACCAATTGAGCTAGAGGGGCAGGTGGACTCCGCAGCCTAGGCGCTGGTGCGCCCGGCCACGAAGCCCTACGGGCAGCGCGAGGCGCCCGAGTGGGGTGACCGAGGGGATTCGAACCCCCGACATCCAGGATCACAACCTGGCGCTCTAACCAACTGAGCTACGGCCACCATGGGAGCGGTCAGCATAGGTCAGGCGCCGGAGGGGACCCAACCGGATCCGGCCGGTGCGAGGTGCCGCCTACGCTCTGCGCCCGGGCCTCCGTAGCTCAGCCGGACAGAGCAGCGGACTTCTAATCCGACGGTCGCAGGTTCGAATCCTGCCGGAGGCGCTGGCAGCGGTGGCGAGGCGCCGACGCGTCAGTCGGTCGGGCGGAGGCGCCGGGCGGCGAGCCCGAGCGCGGCCAGCGCCAGGCCGGGGGCGAGGAGCGACTCCATGCCGGTGTCGGCGATGCCGTCGCCGGTGCCCACCGAGCCGCCGCCGCTGCTGCCGATGCCCGAGCCGGGGGCGGTCGTGCTGGTGGTGCTGGCCGGCGGGGCGGTGGTGGTGGTGTCGGCCGACGTCGTGGTGGTCGTGCCGGAGCCGCCGGCGGTGGTGGAGGTGGTGGACCCGCCCGCGCCGCCCGTGGTCGACGTGGCCCCGCCGGGCTCGGCGGTGGTGGTCGTCGAGCCGGTGGTCGAGGACGTGGACGACGACGAGCTCGACGACGAGGAGGTCGTGGTGTCGTCGTCGGGAGCGAGCGTGGTGGAGGTCGTCACCTCGGGACCCGCAGTGTCGTCGCCGTCGCCGAGGTTCCCGGGCTGGGCCACGGCCAGCGCCACGCCGCCCGCGAACACGACGCCGGTCGCTGCGAGGATGAGCTTCTCGGGGGTCTTCAACGGGCTGACGGACCTCGTGGAGGGCTGGAGCGGGTGACGGGAATCGAACCCGCACCACCAGCTTGGAAGGCTGGGGCTCTAGCCGTTGAGCTACACCCGCAGGGTACCGCCGACCGTAGTCGCCCCAGCACGTGCGCCTCCAACGGCGATCGAACCGATCCCATGATCGCGTACGACCCGGCAGAACCGGTGGATTCCGAGCCGGAGCCCGCCCGGCGCCACCTGCCCCGGACCGCTCGGGGACCGTCGCCGGTGGTCGGGGAGGGGGGATTCGAACCCCCGACCTCCTGCTCCCAAAGCAGGTGCGCTACCACTGCGCCACTCCCCGTGTCGCGTCGCAGGGTATTCGAGGTCGCGGCGGTCGCATGTCAGGTCGTCACAGCCCCACCGATACACTCGCCCTCCGCATGAGAGCCACCGTCGAACCCCTCGAGGGGAACAAGGTCAAGGTGTCCGTCGAGGTCGAGGCGGCTGAGTTCGAGGAGGCCGTCACCGCGGCCTTCAAGAAGATCGCCCAGGAGGTGAGGCTGCCGGGGTTCCGCCCGGGCAAGGCTCCCCGCAAGGTGCTCGAAGCCCGCCTCGGCGCCCAGGTGGGCCGGGAGCAGGCCCTGCAGGACGCCCTGCCGGAGTACTACTCCAACGCCGTCATCGAGCACGACGTCGACGTCATCGCCCCGCCCGAGATCGACATCACGGGCGGCCACGAGGGCGGCGACGTCGCCTTCGACGCCGTCGTCGAGGTCCGGCCCACCATCGAGGTGCCCGGCTACGGCGGGCTCCAGGTCACCCTCGACCGCCCGGCCGTCGACGACGACGCCATCGACGCCCAGATCGAGCGCATGCGAGAGGTCGACGCCACCCTGCAGGACGTCGAGCGCCCCATCGTCGAGGGCGACACCGTCACCATCGACATCGAGGGCACGCTCGACGGCGAGCCGCAGTCGGGCCTCACCGCCGAGGAGTACAGCTACACCGTCGGCTCCGGCGCCATCACCCCGGAGGTCGACGAGCAGCTGCTCGGCGCCTCGGCGGGCGACGAGCTCACCTTCGACGCCACCCACCCCGACCCCGACGAGGAGCGCCAGCTCACCTTCGAGCTGACGGTGCGCGAGGTGAAGGAGAAGGTCCTCCCCGAGCTGACCGACGAGTGGGCCTCGGAGGCCTCGGAGTTCGAGAGCCTCGCCGAGCTGCGGGCCAGCCTCAGCGACCGCATGGTGCGGGTGCGCACCGCGCAGGCGCAGATGGCGCTGCGGGAGAAGGCCGGCGAGGCGCTGGCCGCGCTGGTCACCGACGAGCTCCCCGAGGCGCTCGTCAACCACGAGATGCAGGACCGACTCCAGGACCTCGCCATGCGGCTGCAGGCCCAGGGCATGCAGCTCGAGCAGTACCTCCAGATGACCGGCGCCGACCCCGAGCAGTTCTCCCAGGAGCTCCGCGACACCGCCACCGCCGCCGTCAAGGTCGACCTCGCCCTGCGGGCCGTGGCCGAGGCCGAGGGCATCGAGTGCAGCGAGGACGACCTCACCGAGGACCTCGAGGGCGTGGCCGAGCGGGTGGGCCAGAGCGTCGACGAGGTGCGCGAGCGCTTCGAGCGCGTCGGGCAGATGTCAGCGGTACGCTCGGACATCAAGAAGCGCAAGGCGCTCGAGTGGCTGCTCGAGCGGGTGGAGGTGGTCGACGCCGAGGGTGTGGCGATCGATCGCAGCGAGCTCGAGCTCCCGGCTGACGAGAGCGACGACACCGAGCCCGCCACCGACACCAGCGACACCGACACGAGCGACACCGACGACACCGACACCGCGACCGACGAGGTCGCCGAGGGAACGGACGCAGACGAGTGACCAGCGAGCTGATCGGCCAGCACCAGAACGTCATCCAGAACTACCTGGTGCCCACCGTCGTCGAGCAGACCAACCGTGGCGAGCGGGCCTACGACCTCTACAGCCGGCTGCTCAAGGAGAACATCATCTTCCTGGGCACGCCGATCGACGACACCATCGCCAACCTGGTGTGCGCCCAGCTCCTCCACCTCGAGTCGGAGAACGCCGACCGCGACATCAACATCTACATCAACAGCCCCGGCGGCGACATCACGGCGCTCTTCGCCATCTACGACACGATGAGCTTCGTGAAGCCCGACATCTCCACCATCTGCTTCGGGCAGGCCGCCTCGGCCGCCGCAGTGCTGCTGGCGGCGGGCACGAAGGGCAAGCGCCTCGCCCTCCCGCACGCTCGGGTCCTGCTCCACCAGCCGTGGGGCCAGGCCGGCGGCCAGGCCACCGACGTCGAGCTGGCGGCCAAGGAGATCCTCCGGATGCGCATCCAGCTCGACGAGCTGCTGGCCCACCACACGGGCCAGCCGGCGGAGAAGGTGCACACCGACACGGAGCGCGATTTCGTGCTGTCCGCGGATGAGGCGCGCGAATACGGCATCATCGACGAGGTCATCACGGCCCGATCGCTGGCCGACAACACCGGCCCGATCACGCGGGCCAGCTGAGAACGGCAACGAAAGGCATCGGGGGTCGAACCACGTGGCCAAGTTCGGAGACGGGGGCGAGCTGCTGAAGTGCTCGTTCTGCGGCAAGTCGCAGAAGCAGGTCAAGAAGCTGATCGCCGGTCCCGGCGTCTACATCTGCGACGAGTGCATCGACCTCTGCAACGAGATCATCGAGGAGGAGCTCTCCGAGACCTCCGAGCTGCGCTTCGACGAGCTGCCGAAGCCGCGGGAGATCTACGAGTTCCTGAACGACTACATCATCGGCCAGGAGCACGCGAAGAAGATCCTGTCGGTCGCCGTCTACAACCACTACAAGCGCGTGCAGTTCGGCGCCGCCCACCACGACGACGTGGAGCTGGCCAAGTCGAACATCATGCTGCTGGGCCCCACCGGCTGCGGGAAGACGCTGCTGGCGCAGACGCTGGCCCGCATGCTCAACGTCCCCTTCGCCATCGCCGATGCCACCGCCCTCACCGAGGCCGGGTACGTCGGTGAGGACGTCGAGAACATCCTGCTCAAGCTGATCCAGGCCGCCGACTACGACGTCAAGAAGGCCGAGACCGGGATCATCTACATCGACGAGATCGACAAGATCGCCCGCAAGAGCGAGAACCCGTCGATCACCCGCGACGTCTCGGGCGAGGGCGTGCAGCAGGCCCTGCTGAAGATCCTGGAGGGCACCACCGCCTCGGTGCCGCCGCAGGGGGGCCGCAAGCACCCCCACCAGGAGTTCATCCAGATCGACACCACCAACATCCTCTTCATCTGCGGCGGGGCCTTCGCCGGGATCGAGAAGATCATCGAGGGTCGCCTCGGGGCCAACGGGGTCGGCTTCACCTCCGACATCCGCAAGTACGACGAGAAGGAGGCCGGCGCCGTCCTCACCAACGTGCTGCCCGAGGACCTCCTCAAGTTCGGCCTCATCCCGGAGTTCATCGGCCGCCTGCCCGTGCTGGGCGCGGTGGCCCCGCTCGACCAGGACGCCCTCATCCGCATCCTGCGGGAGCCGAAGAACGCCCTGGTCAAGCAGTACCAGAAGTTCTTCGAGCTGGAGGACGTGGAGCTCGAGTTCGCCGACGACGCCCTCGAGGCGGTGGCCGACCAGGCCCTGCTGCGGGGCACCGGCGCCCGTGGGCTGCGGGCCATCCTCGAAGAGGTCCTCCTCAACGTCATGTACGACCTGCCGTCGCGCGACGACGTCGGCAAGTGCGTGATCGACCGCCAGGTCGTGCTCGAGAAGGTGAACCCCACCCTCGTGCCCAAGGGCGAGGCCCCCCGCCAGCAGCGGCCCCGCCGCGCGGCGTCCTGAACCTCGACGACGCCCTCGCCTGGCTCGACGGGCACATCAACCTCGAGACCTCGACCGCCGTCGCCGGCAAGGTCGAGGGCCTCAAGCTCGACCAGATGCGCGAGCTGTGCCACCTGCTCGGCGACCCCCAGCACGACCAGCCCACGCTCCACCTCACCGGCACGAACGGGAAGGGCTCGGTGGCCCGGCTGGTCACGGCCCTGCTCGGCGCCCACGACCTCACGGTCGGCACCTACACGAGCCCCCACCTCGAGTCGGTCAACGAGCGCATCTCCCGCAACGGCGAACCGATCCCGGATCGTGAGCTGGCCCGCGTCCTGACCGACCTCGCCGCCGTCGAGGGCCTGCTCTCGCACCAGGCGTCGTTCTGGGAGCTGCTCACGGCGGCCGCCTTCCGGTGGTTCTCCGAGGAGGCCGTGCAGGCCGCCGTGGTGGAGGTGGGCCTCCTCGGGCGCCACGACTCCACCAACGTGGTCGACGGCCTCGTGGCCGTCCTCACCAACGTCGGGCGCGACCACACCGACGGCGTGGGCGACTGGCGGCGGGCCATCGCCGAGGAGAAGTCGGGGATCGTCAAGGAGGGGTCCACCTTCGTGGTGGGGGAGACCGATCCCGCCCTGGCCGACGTGTTCCGGGCCACCCCCGCCGCCGCCACCTGGTGGCGCGACACCGACTTCGGCTGCACGGCCAACCGGCTGGCCGTCGGCGGGCGGGTGCTCGACCTCCGCACGCCGGGCGCCCGCTACGACGAGGTGTTCCTGGCCCTCCACGGCGCCCACCAGGGCGACAACGCCGCCATCGCGCTGGCTGCCGTCGAGGCCTTCTTCGGGCGGCCGGTCGAGGAGGAGCTGGTGGCGGAGGCCTTCGCCGCCGTCCGCAACCCGGGGCGCCTCGAGGTCGTCGGCCGCGACCCGCTCGTCGTGCTCGACGGCGCCCACAACCCCGACGGCGCGGCGGCGCTGGCCGACGCCCTCGACGAGGGGTTCGCCATCGACGGCGACCGGCACCTCGTGCTCGGCGTGCTGGCGGGCCGCGACCCCGTCGAGCTCCTCTCCCGGCTCGACGCCGCAGGCGCCGCCCAGGTGGTGTGCTGCACCCCCGACACCCCCCGTGCCCTGCCGGCCGCCGACCTCGCCGCCATCGTGGGCGAGCACGGCGGGCACCCGCGGGTGGTGCCGGCGGTGGCCGACGCCGTGCGCACGGCGCTCGATGCCGCCTCCAGCGGCGACGCCGTGGTGGTGACGGGGTCGCTCTACACCGTGGGCGCGGCCCGCTCCGCCTGCCGGGCCCTGGGGCTCGTCTCGTCCTAGGTGGAGCAGGGGCCCACCGCCCTCGGCGCGCCCCCGGGGACGTCAGCCGCGGGGCGTCGACGACGTGGGCCGGGGCCCGCGGCGCGGCGTGGCCTGGGCCCGGTCGGTGGGGTAGCGGGTGAAGAACCGCTGCTCCGAGGCGGGGTCGGCGATGACCACGAGGTCGGCGCCGGCGGGGAGCGCGGTGGTGGCATCGGGGTTGGTGTCGAGCACCCCGTCCCGGGCGAGGGCCACCACGCTGCAGCCGGTCTCCTGGCGCAGCTGGGCGTCGGCCAGCGAGCGGCCCGCCATCGCCTCGGGCACCTGCACCCGGAACACCTCGAGGCCCTCGGCGAGCACGAGCGTGTCGTTCAGCCCGAGCTCGTTCCAGATGGCGCTGGCGCCGAGGGAGGCGTACGACAGCACGGCGTCGGCGCCCGCCCGGTGCAGGGTGGCCACGTTCCGGTCGGAGTTGGCCCGGGCGATGATCTGCAGGCCGGGCGCCAACCGGCGGCAGTAGAGGGTGAGGTAGACGTTGACGTCGTCGTCGTGGGTGGTGATGAGCACGGCGCTGGCCCGCAGCAGGCCGGCCCGCTCCAGCACCTCGAGGTCGGCGGCGTCGCCCAGCACGTAGTTGAGGTCGCGGATGCGGTCGGAGCGCTCCTCCACGATCTTGTAGGGGATGCCGGCCTGCGCCAGCATCCGGCTGGCCGCCCGCCCCACCCGGCCGGCGCCGATGATCACCACGGGGGTCTGGCCGTCGGCGTCGCCGTCGGTCCCGGTGGCGAAGGCGTCGTCGTAGGCCGCCAGCTGCTCGGCCGATCCGGCGAGGATCAGCACGTCGCCGGCGCCGATCACCGTCTCCGGGCCCACGGCCTGGTGCAGCCCGCGCTCCCAGATCCCCACCACCGTCACGTTGGCGCGGTCGCGGATCCCGGCCTCGCGCAGCGTCCGGCCGACCAGGTCGGGGTGGTTGGCGGCAGCCTCGGCGATGAGGAGGTCGTCGAACTCGCCCACCACCTGGCTGCGCGAGTCGCGGCCGAGCACCCGGCGGGCCACGGCGTGGCCGAGCATCTCGCCCAGCTTGAGCACGTGGTCGCAGCCGGCCAGCTCGAGGATGTCGACGGAGGCCATCTTCGACGAGGTGGCCACGATCCGCACCGACTCGCTGATCTCCCGCACGGTGAAGGCGATGTTCGTGTTGGCGGTGTCGGTGCGGGTGGCCGCCACCAGGGCGGCCTGCTCGACGTGGGCTGCCCGATAGGTGTCGGGGCTGTCGAGGGCGCCGACCATCACCCGGTACCCGGCATCGTGGAGGGCGAGCGCGGCTTGGCGATCGGGTTCGATCAGCACGTAGGGCACACCGGCGTCGACGGCCCGCCGGATCACCGCGTCGGTGATGGCCCCGGGGCCGGTGAGCACGATGTGGCCGACGGTGCCCTCGGGCAGCGAGGACGGGGCCCGGTTGTCCTCCCGCCACGTCATCCACGGCATGAACACGAACTGGATGAAGGCGAACGGGAGCAGCACGAGGATGAAGAGCGCCCCGCTGATCAGCACCACCACCGAGAAGATCCGGCCGGCATCGCCCTCGAAGGTGATGTCGCCGAAGCCGAGCGTCGACATCGTGGTGAGGGTCCAGTAGACGCCGGTGGCGATGCTGAAGGAGCGGCCCTCGCGCTCCATGAGCACGTGGAACAGCCCGGCGAAGACCGTCACCATCACCAGGAGCACGACGAGGAGCCAGGCGACCACGCGCAGGTTGCGTCCGCGCAGGGATCCCGTCAGGTAGCTGAGGATCCCGGCCATCGACTTCATGGGCCACCATCCCTAGCAGGTGGCCGCCGGCTCCCCAGGGCGACGTCCCCAGCGGAGATTTCAGCGGGACGGGGTGCGGGCCGTAGCGTCCGCGCCATGAACCAGACCTTCGTGATGTGCAAGCCCGACGCCGTGGAGCGCGGCCTGATCGGCGAGATCGTCAGCCGGCTGGAGCGCAAGGGCCTCACCCTGGTCGCCGCCGAGCTGCGCACGGCTGATGCCGCGCTCGCCGAGGAGCACTACGCCGAGCACGCCGACAAGCCCTTCTTCGGCGAGCTGGTGAGCTTCCTGACCCGGTCGCCGGTGTTCGCCATGATCGTCGAGGGCCCCGCCGACAACACCTTCTCGCTGGTGCGCAAGCTGGTCGGCGCCACCAAGGTCGACGACGCCGAGCCCGGCACGATCCGCGGCGATCTCGCCACCATCACCACCGAGAACCTCGTCCACGCCAGCGACGGCCACGAGTCCGCCACCCGCGAGATCGCCCTCTGGTTCGGCGACCGGGCCTGACCCGATTGTTGCGGTTACGTTACAGGCTCTAGGCTCACCCTCCAGTGCAGGCTCAAGATCGACCGAAGGTCGACCTATCCCCCTGCAACCCACCCGAGTAGGCTGCGCCGAACGCCGGCGGCAGCGGAGGCTTTGCCCGGATGTCAGAGAACGTCCTCTCATCGATCATGGGCCGCGACATGGCGGTCGACCTGGGCACCGCCAACACGGTGGTGTACGTCCGCGGCCGCGGCATCGTGCTCAACGAGCCGTCGGTGGTGGCGGTCAACGTGCGCGACGGCCGGCCCCTGGCGGTCGGCGTCGAGGCCAAGCGGATGATCGGTCGCACCCCGGCCCACATCCAGGCCATCCGCCCGCTGAAGGACGGCGTCATCGCCGACTTCGAGATCTGCGAGAAGATGCTGCGGTACTTCATCCAGAAGGTGAACAACCGCCGCTGGAGCAAGCCGCGCATGGTGATCTGCGTCCCCTCCGGCATCACCGGGGTGGAGCAGCGGGCCGTGCAGGAGGCCGCCGAGTACGCCGGCGCCCGCAAGCCGGCCTACATCATCGAGGAGCCGATGGCCGCGGCCATCGGCGCAGGGCTGCCCGTCCAGGAGCCCACCGGCAACATGATCGTCGACATCGGCGGCGGCACCACCGAGGTGGCCGTGATCTCCCTCGGCGGCATCGTCAGCAGCCAGTCCGTCCGGGTGGGCGGCGACGAGCTCGACGAGTCGATCGTGCAGTTCATCAAGAAGGAGTACAGCCTGGCGGTCGGCGACCGCACGGCCGAGGAGGTCAAGATCGCCCTGGGGTCGGCCTGGCCCCTCGAGGAGGAGCTGCACGCCGAGATCCGCGGGCGCGACCTCGTCACCGGCCTCCCGAAGACGATCGTCACCACCACCGAGGAGATCCGCGAGGCGATGGAGGAGCCGGTCTCGGCCATCGTCGACGCCGTGAAGGTCACCCTCGACAAGACCCCGCCCGAGCTGGCCGCCGACATCATGGAGAAGGGGATCACCCTCGCCGGGGGCGGCGCGCTGCTCCACGGCCTGCAGGCCCGCCTGCACCACGAGACCGGCATGCCGATCGTGATCGCGCCCGACCCGCTCCACGCCGTGGCCATCGGCTCGGGCCAGTCGCTGGAGGAGTTCGAGGCCCTCAAGGGCGTGCTGTTCTCCTCCACCAACCACTGATCCCGGCCTCGTAGCCCGTGGCCCTGTCTCGCCGCCCCGGCGGCCGCTCCCGCCTCACGATCGCGCTCCTCGTGCTCACGTCGCTGGCGCTGCTGACGCTCGACTTCCGCGACACCGCGATCGTGCAGAGCGCCCGCACCACGGCCGGCAACGTCTTCTCGCCGCTGCGGGGCGCGGCGGAGTCGGCCAGCCGCCCGTTCACCAACGCGTGGAACGGGATCACCGGCTACGGCGAGCTGGAGGACGAGAACGCCAGGCTGCGGGAGCGGATCGCCGAGCTCGAGGGCCAGGAGGTGCTCGACGAGGACGCCGCCCAGCAGCTCGAGGAGCTCCTCGCCCAGCAGGAGCTGTCCTGGGTGGGCAGCATCCCCACCGAGGCCGGCCGCGTCGTCGCCGGTCCTGCGTCGAACTTCTCCCACACCGTCGAGATCGACAAGGGCAGCGACCACGGCATCAAGGTGGGCATGCCGGTGGTCAACGGCGCCGGCCTGGTCGGCCGGGTGGCGCTCGTCACCTCGAGCCGCTCGACCGTGCAGCTCATCACCGATCCCGACTTCGCCGTCGGCGTCCGGCTGCTGCCGTCGGGCACCACCGGCACCGCTCGGGGCCAGGGCCGGGGCGAGCCCCTCGTCGTCGACACCGGGCTGGAGGCCGACACCGAGGACGCCCCGCGCACCGGCACCTCCCTCACCACCTCGGGCAGCGACCGCAGCGCCTTCCCCGCCTCGATCCCGGTCGGGCGGGTCCGCTCCACCGAGCCCGCCGGCGGCGGCCTCACCCTCGACCTCGTGGTGCGCCCGATGGCCGACACCGAGCGGCTCGCCTTCGTGACCGTCCTGCTGTGGGAGCCCGCCCCGTGATCCCGCTCAGCCCGGCCGTCGTGGTGGTGCGGGCCTCCTTCGTGTTCGTGGTGGCGCTCACGCTGCAGCTCGGCGTGGCCACCGACCTGCAGCTCTTCGGCGTCCAGGGCGACCTCATGCTCCTCGTCGCCATCGCCGGCGGGATCGCCGCCGGACCCGACCAGGGGGCCGCCATCGGCTTCGCCGCCGGCCTCGTCTACGACCTGATGCTCCAGACGCCGTTCGGGCTGTCCGCCCTCACCTACGCCCTGGTCGCCTATGGGGTGGGGTCCCTGCAGGACTCCGTGCTGCGGGCCGCCTGGTGGATCCCGGTGGCGAGCGCGGCCGCGGCGAGCGCTGCGGGTGTCATCCTGTACGGCGTGTTCGCCACGGTGCTCGGAGAGGAGCTGGTGGGCCCCACCCTGGTGCGCGTCGCGCTGGTGGTGGGCGTCCTCAACGCCGTCGCAGCGCCCGTCGTGGTGCGGACCATGCGCTGGGCGACCGGCACCAGCGGCTCCGTGCGGGCCCGGGCGGTGTACCGGTGATCGCCGAGACCTCCCGCCTCCGCCTCTCGATCCTCGGCATCGTGGTCTTCGGCCTCTTCGCGGCGCTGTTCGCGCGCCTCTGGTTCCTCCAGGTCATGAACACCGAGGAGTACCGGGTGGCGGCGCAGTCGAACAGCATCCGCACGGTGCCGGTCGAGGCCCCCCGGGGGCGGATCCTCGACCGCAACGGCAAGGTGCTGGTCGACAACCGGATCTCGGTGCAGGTCACCCTCGACCGCACCGTGCTCGACGAGCTCGACGAGGACCAGCGCGAGGAGGTCCTCGCCGCGGTCGCCGAAGGCCTGGCCCGCTCGGGCAAGCCGAAGACGGTGGAGCAGCTCGAGGACGACCTCGCCAACCAGCGCTACAGCCCCTACGTGCCGGTGCCCGTCGCCGGCGACGTCCCCGAAGAGCTGAAGATCTGGATCGACGAGCGCGGCGCCGAGCTCCCCGGCGTGTCGGCGGAGCGGGTGGCGGTGCGCCGCTACCCCTACGGCCGGCTGGCCGCCCACGTCCTCGGCTACACCGGCCCGATCAACGAGGAGGAGTTCGAGACCCGCACCGAGTCGCCCAAGACCTACACGCTGAACGACGAGATCGGGAAGTACGGCGTGGAGCTCGTCTACGAGGACGACCTGCGCGGCACCCCGGGCAGCCGCCAGATCGAGGTCGACGCCGAGAACGACCCGATCCGGGTGGTCGACGAGACGCCGCCGATCCCGGGCGACGACCTCGTGCTCAACATCGACATCGACGTCCAGGCCCAGGCCGAGCAGGCCCTGCAGAGCGGCCTCGAGATCGCGCAGGGACGCCAGCCGTCGGGCAACGACCTCCCGCCGGTGGCGGAGGTCGGCTCCACGGTCGTGCTCGACCCCCGCAGCGGCGGCGTGGTGGCGATGGCGTCCTACCCGAGCTTCAACCCCGCGGAGTTCGTCGACGGCATCAGCGACGCCGAGTGGGCCTACCTCACCGACGAGGCCAGCTTCTCGCCGCAGAACAACCGGGCCATCCAGGGCCAGTACGCGCCGGGCTCCACCTTCAAGCCCTTCAGCGCCCTGGCCGGCCTCGAGGCCGGGCTCATCACCCCGGACACCACGATCGTCGACGAGGGCTCCTTCGAGGTGCCCGACTGCGCAGGCGACTCGTGCCGCTTCCAGAACGACCAGGGCAAGGCCTACGGCGTCGTCGACGTCCGCCGCTCGCTCACCGTGTCGTCCGACGTCTTCTACTACGGCCTCGGCGCCCGCTTCTGGATCGAGCAGGACCGCCTGGGCGGCCCCGAGACCTTCGGCGACCTCCTCAAGCGGTTCGGCTTCCACAACGACACCGGCATCGACCTCTCCTTCGAGCAGTCGGGCCGGATCCCGTCGCCGGAGTGGCTGGCGGGCTACTGCGAGCAGATCGAGTGCATCGACGACCGCTGGCGCACCGGCAACAACGTCAACATGTCGATCGGCCAGGGCGACGTGCTCCTCACCCCGCTGCAGCTGGCCTCCGGCTACGCCACCGTGGGCAACGGCGGCACGGTCTGGGTGCCCAAGGTCGGCAAGGAGATCCGCGACGGCGTCACCGGTGAGGTCAAGCGGGTCATCGAGCCCGAGGCGGCGGGCACGGTCGAGATGACCCCCGAGTGGCGCCAGGCGATGGTCGACGGCCTGGTCGGGGTGACCACGCAGGAGGGCGGCACCGCCGTCGGCGCCTTCAGCGGCTTCCCGCACGACACCTACCCCATCGCCGCGAAGACGGGCACCGCCCAGGTCACCGGCAAGGCCCCCACGGCGGTGTTCGGCGCCTACGGTCCGGCCGCGGCCCCGGAGTACGCCGTCGCCGTGCTGCTCGAGGAGTCCGGCTACGGCGGGTCGGTGGCGGCACCGGTGGCCCGTCGCCTCTTCGACGTGCTCTCCGGCGCCATCCCGCTGCCGCCCGCGGTCGAGGGCGGGCAGATCGAGGTCGTCGAGGAGCTCGCCCCCGAGACGGGCGACGTGCGCGACTGATGGCCTCCACCACCTTCTCCTCTCGCAACCGCGTGGCCCCGGGCGCCCTGGGCCGCATGTCCCGCAACCCGGCCGCCCCCTGGCGCCACCTCGACCTGGTCCTGGTGGGCTGCGTGGCCGGCGTGGCCGCCCTCGGCTGCCTCATGATCTTCAGCGCCACCCGCGGACGCGACCCGAGCGACTTCGACACCGGGTTCCTGATGCGCCAGATCCTCTTCATGGGCGTCGGGTCGGTGGCCATGCTGATCACGGCGTCGGTCGACTACCGGCGCTACCGCGAGATCGCCCCGTTCGCCTACGGGGGCGTGCTGTTCCTGCTGCTGCTGGTGGTGACCGGCCTCGGCAGCGAGCGCAAGGGCACCCAGGCGTGGTTCCAGCTGGGACCGTTCCAGCTCCAGCCCTCGGAGCTGGCCAAGATCGTGGTGATCGTCACCATGGCGTCGGTGATCGCCCACTTCAACAGCGAGCTCGACGCCCGGCGCCTGGCCATCGTGCTGGGGCTGGCGGGGGTGCCGATGGCGCTGATCATGCTGCAGCCCGACCTCGGCACCACGCTCGTGTTCGTCGCCGTCACCATGGGCATGCTGCTGATCGGCGGCGCGCAGGCCCGCCACATCGCCGCCCTCAGCCTGGTCGGCGTGGTGGGTGTGGGCTTCGTGCTGAACTCCGGGATGCTGGAGGACTACCAGCGCTGCCGCCTCACGTCGTTCCTCGAGACGCAGGACCAGGTCTGCGCCGAGCGCGACGCCCAGTACAACCTCGAGCAGGCCATGACCGCCATCGGCTCGGGCTCGCTCACGGGCACCGGCCTGTTCCAGGGCACCCAGACCCGCCTCGACATCGTGCCCGAGCAGCACACCGACTTCATCTTCACCGCGGTGGGGGAGGAGCTGGGCTTCGTCGGCTCTGCGTCGCTGCTCGGCCTCCTGTCGATCATCGCCTGGCGCATCTGGCGCACCGCCCAGCTGGCTCGCGATCCGCTGGGCACGCTGATCTGCGTCGGCGTGCTGTCGATGTTCGTGTTCCAGGTCTTCGAGAACGTCGGGATGACGATGGGGATCATGCCCATCACGGGCATCCCCCTGCCGTTCATGAGCTACGGCGGATCGAGCACGCTGACGGCGTTCATCGCCGTCGGCCTGGTGCTCAACGTGCACATGCGCCGCTTCTCGTAGCCGGGTCCGGCTCCGGGGCTCAGAGGACCAGGTTCACCAGCACGGTCAGCACCAGCGAGGCCACGAGCGAGAAGACGAGCATGGCGAGGCACCCGGTGCCACCGCCGAGCGGCCGCACCTCCACGTTGCCGAAGCGGGCCATCAGCGAGCGGTCGGACAGGGGGCGGGGTGCGTGGGCATGCCCCCGTCTGCCCTGGCGCTCGGCGGCGCAACCCTCCGGCGTCACCGTCGGTCCTGCGGCGGTCCTGCGGCGGTCGGGCGTGGGAGGCTGGCGGCGGTGCTGCACGAGTGGGTGATCGAGGAGCGGGAGTACCGCCGCCAGGAGGAGCGCCGAGGTCGTCGGCACGGCTTCGAGCACCTCGATCCCTCGCGCACCGCGCTGCTGGTGGTGGACCTGGTGGCCTTCTTCATCGACGAGAACCCCTACGCCCGGGGCATCGTCCCCAACGTGAACCGCCTGGCAGGAGCGGTGCGGGAGGCGGCTGGCACGGTGGCGTGGATCGTCCCGGGCCCGTGGGAGCCCTCGGCCATGAAGGACGAGCTGCTCGGGACCCGGATCGCCGACCTCTACCGGCACTCGGGCGGTCCGGGCACGCCGAGGGAGCGGGTCTGGCCCGAGCTGGCGGCCGACGACGGCGACCTCTTCGTGGAGAAGACCGCATCGAGCGCCCTGTTCCCGGGGCACAGCCCGCTCGACGGGCTGCTGCGGGGGCGGGGCATCGACACGGTGCTGGTCACGGGGACCCTGGCCAACGTGTGCTGCGAGGCCACGGCACGCGACGCCAGCACCCTCGGCTACCGCACGATCATGGTGGCCGACGCCAACGCCGCCCGCCGCGACCAGGACCTGAACGCCACGCTCCACACGATCTACCGCTCCTACGGCGACGTCCGCACCACGGCCGACCTGGTCGAGCTCGTCCGCGCCCCCTGACGGGCGCGCTGGCCGGCTCCCATCGGGCGGCCGGCCCCGGTGCTGTACTGGCCCGATGCCGGACTGCCTGACCTGCCAGCTCGTGGAGCGGCGCGACGCCGGCGAGGCCCCGCCCTGGGACGCCATCGCCCGCACCGCCCACTGGGACGTGGTGCACGCCTTCGGCACCGCGGTGGAGGGCTGGCTGGTGCTGGTGGTCCGCCGCCACCTCACCGCGGTGGCCGACCTCTCCGACGCCGAGGCGGCCGAGCTGGGCCCGTTGATCCGCGACGTGTCGAAGGCCGTGCAGCTCGCGGTCGACTGCGACAAGACCTATGTGGTCCAGTTCGCCGAGCACCGCCAGCACCCGCACGTCCACGTGCACGTGATCCCCCGGGCCCGCGACCTGCCTGACGAGCACCAGGGCCCACGGGTGTTCGGCCTCCTCGGGCTCCCCGAGGAGGACGCGGTGCCCGCCGCTCGGATGGACGCCATCGCCGCCCTCGTGAGCACGGCCCTCGGCCCCCGCGGCTAGCGCCACCCCGGCCGACGTGCGTGGCAGGATCCGGCCATGGCGACGCCGGGGGCGGAGATCGAGATCGACGTGGCGCTGGTGCGGGGGCTGCTGGCCGAGCAGCACCCGGACCTGGCCGGGCTGACCCTCGAGCGGGTGGCGTCGGGCTGGGACAACGACATCTTCCGGCTCGGCGACGACCTCACCGTGCGGCTGCCCCGCCGGCTGATGGCGGCGGTCCTGGTGCTCCACGAGCAGCGCTGGCTCCCGGAGCTGGCCCCCGGGCTCCCGCTGCCGGTGCCCGTCCCGGTGCGCAGCGGCCGGCCGAGCGATGCCCTGGGCTACCCGTACGCCTGGACGGTGGGGCCCTGGTTCCCGGGTGCGCCCCTCGAGGTGGCGCCTCCGGTCGACCTGCGGGCCACGGCGTCCGAGCTGGGCGCCTTCCTGGCCGCCCTGCACCAGCCGGCGCCCGCCGACGCTCCGGTGAACCCCTACCGCGGGGTGCCCCTGGCCGATCGAGCGGAGCGCTTCGACGACGGCCTGGCGGAGCTCCCCGAGGGCCTCGTCGACAAGTCGGCCGCCCGCCGGCTCTGGGACGAGCTGGCCGCCACCGAGGTCGACGCCGGTCCGCCCCGCTGGCTCCACGGCGACGTCCACCCCCTGAACCTGCTCGTGCACGAGGGCCGCCTGGCCGCGGTGATCGACTTCGGCGACATCACCTCCGGCGACCGGGCCAGCGACCTCGCCGGTGCCTGGACCTTCCTCGGTCCGGCCGAGCGCGACCGCTTCCGGGCCGCCGCCGGAGCACTGGTGCCCGTCGACGACGCCACCTGGGCCCGGGCCCGGGGCTGGGCCCTCGCTCTCGGCACGGCCATGGCCAACGGCGACGACCGGGTGGCGGCGTTCGGTCGACGGGCGCTCCTGGCGGTCCTCGACGACGGCTGAGCGCTGCAGGGCGGTCGCTGCCCCCACCGAACCCGCCCCGGCCACGTGCGGGGCAGGGCGCTCCGGTCGCCAGCACCGGCGCTCGGACCCGCCGGCCGGCGGCCTGCGATGCCGCTGACCAGGGGCGATGCCGGGGTGACGGACGTCATCCGGTACCCTGACCCGCACCATGGCTGACGTCTGGGCTCGGTTGGAGCCGCACCTCGCCTCGGTCCAGAAGCCAGCGCGCTACATCGGCTGCGAGCTCGGCGCCGAGGTCCCGTCGCCCGCCCCGCACCGGGTGGGCTGGCTCCTCGTGTACCCCGACACCTACGAGATCGGCCTGCCCAACCAGGGCCTGCAGATCCTCTACGAGATCCTCAACGAGCGCCCCGACGCCGTGGCCGAGCGCTCCTACGCCCCGTGGACCGACCTCGAGGAGGTCATGCGGCGCGAGGACATCCCGCTGTTCTCGGTCGACACCCACCGCAGCGCCGACGAGTTCGACGTGATCGCCTTCAACCTGTCGGCCGAGCTCGTCTACACGAACGTCCTCAACTGCGTGGACCTCGCCGGCGTGCCCGTGCGGGCCGCCGACCGGACCCCCGCCCACCCGCTCATCGGGGCGGGGGGGCACTGCACCTACAACCCCGAGCCGCTGGCCGACTTCCTCGACTTCGTCGTGCTGGGCGACGGCGAGGAGGTGGTGAGCGAGATCAACGAGGCCATCGACGCCTGGAAGGCATCAGGTCGGGCCGACCGCCTCGACGTGCTCCGCGCCCTCGCCCGCATCGAGGGCGTCTACGTGCCCAACCTCTACGAGGCCCGCTACCTGCCCGACGGCCGGCTCGAGGCCACCGTGCCGATCGACCCGGCCGCGCCGGCCACCGTCGAGAAGCGCACCATCGCCGACCTGGGGGAGTGGCCGTACCCGAAGCAGCAGCTGGTGCCCCTCACCGAGGTGGTCCACGACCGCCTCAACGTCGAGGTCTTCCGTGGCTGCACCCGCGGGTGCCGGTTCTGCCAGGCCGGGATGATCACGCGGCCGGTGCGGGAGCGGCCGGCCGAGCAGGTGGCGTCGATGGTGCAGCAGGGCCTGCGCCGCACCGGCTACGACGAGGTCGCCCTCACCAGCCTCTCCACCGCCGACTTCTCCGGCATCGAGGAGGTGGTCGAGCAGGCCATGGACGACTCCGTGGGCTGCGGCAACGTGAGCGTGAGCCTCCCCAGCCTCCGCGTCGACGCCTTCACCGTGGGCGTGGCGGCCCAGATCCAGAAGGCCCGTCGCACCGGGCTCACCTTCGCCCCCGAGGCCGGCACCTGGCGCATGCGCCAGGTCATCAACAAGCTCATCACCGAGGAAGACCTCTACGCCGCGGTCGACTCCGCCTTCAGCCAGGGGTGGCGGCGCGTGAAGCTCTACTTCCTCACCGGCCTGCCCACCGAGACCGACGAGGACACCCTCGGGATCGTGGAGCTGGCCCAGCGCTGCCTCGAGCTGGCGAAGGCCAAGGGCCACCACGGCTCGGTCACCGTCAGCGTGGGCGGGTTCGTCCCCAAGGCGTTCACCCCGTTCCAGTGGTTCGGCATGAACACCGAGGACGAGCTGCGCCGCAAGGTCAACCTCCTGCGCGACGCGGCCCGCAAGAGCAAGGGCGTCCAGCTGAAGTGGCACGACCCGAAGGCCAGCGTGGTCGAGGGCATCGTCTCGCGAGGCGATCGCCGGATCGGCCCGGTCATCGAGCACGTCTGGCGGGCCGGCGGCACCTTCCAGGAGTGGAGCGAGCACTTCCGGCTCGACCTGTGGGAGGCGGCCATGGCCGCCCACGGGCTCGAGATCGACTGGTACTGCTACCGCCACCGCACCGAGGACGAGACCCTTCCCTGGGACCACCTGTCGGCGGGCCTGCACAAGGACTTCCTCTGGCAGGACTGGCGCGACGCCCTCGACCAGCTCGGCCTCGAGGACTGCCGGTGGACCCCGTGCTACGACTGCGGGGCCTGCACGGGCTACGGGATCGAGCACGTGGTGGCCTCCGCGGTGCCGCCCGCCGGCGGGAGCCAGGGCACCGGGCAGGACCTGCAGCGAGGCGGCGAGGTGCCCGTCACCCTGCTCCCGCGCAAGCCGGCGGAGGTGGGCTCGTGAAGCAGCGCGTGCGCTTCACCAAGCTGGGCAAGATCCGCTTCTTGTCCCACCGCGACCTCGCCCGGATCTGGGAGCGCTCCCTGCGGCGCTCCGGCGTGCGGGCGGCCTACAGCGAGGGCTTCTCCCCCCGCCCCAAGCTCAGCTTCGGCCTGGCCCTGTCCACGGGCTACGAGAGCCTGGGGGAGTACCTCGACATCGACCTGGCCGACGAGATCGACCCCGCCGACCTCCCCGGCATCGTCACCCCGAGCCTCCCTGCGGGGATGGGCGCACAGGTCGCCATCGCCATCCCGCCGGGCACCGACTCCCTCCAGCAGGCCGTCACCAGCTGCCGCTGGCAGCTCGAGGTGGTGGGCCCCGAGCCCGCCGCCGTGGCCGACCGGGTGGCCACGGTCCTGGCCCTCGACGAGCTCCCCACCACCGTCGAGCGCAAGGGGAGCGAGCAGGCCATCGACGCCCGCCCCGCCATCCTCGCCCTCGAACCGGTCCTCGACGCCTCGGCGGTCGTCGGGGCCACCCCGCTGCGCCCCAGCACGGTGCTCATCGCCGAGCTGGCCACCCAACCTCGCAGCCTGCGCCCCGCAGAGCTGCTGCGTGCCCTCGACCCCACCTGGGTCGAGGGCCGCACCCTGAGAACCCACCAATGGACGCTGGTCGACGGCGCCCGCTGCGAGCCGATCCCCTTCGAGGATCTCGGCACCGGCGGCGCGACGTCGACCCCGCACGCAGGGATGCGTGCGTCGTGAGAAGGGACTTCCCCGATGACCGATACCCCCACCGGCACCGCCGGCGGCACGAACCCCGAAGGCGAACGAGCCACACCGCCTGAGCGCCCGGCGCCGGGCAGCCTCGACGCGCTCGGCGATCGCGCCGCTCGCCGACCCGCCGCCGATCGGCCCGGCCCGACCGCCGAGGGCCCGGCACCCGTCGCCGACGGCGGGAGCGGCCCGTCGCCTGCCGGCGGCGACGCCGGCGACGACGAGGGTGGCGACGCGGCCGCCAACGCCGCCAAGCGCCGCCGCCGGGGATCCCGAGGAGGGCGCAACCGCAGCCGTCCCCGCCCCGAGGGGGCGGAGGGCGCCGAGGCGTCCGATGCCGACGCCGCGGGCGACGACGACCGCAACCCCGAGCTGCCCGACTCCCCCCGGGAGGGGCAGCCGAAGACGGCTGAGGCGGCCGACGCGTCCCTCGTGCGCCGACCGGGCGCCGAGGCGGCCCGCAAGCCCCGGATCGGCGACTCGATGCCCGCACCGGCGGGCCCGGAGGCGGCCAGCCGCCCGGCTGCGGGCGCCAACGGCAGCGAGGCCGGCGGCTCCGGCGACGGACCGAAGCGCAAGCGCCGTCGCGGCGGCCGAGGCCGCAGCGGGGGCGACGGCGGCGGCGATGCCCGAGACGGCGGGCGAGACGGCCGCGGGCAGGGCGGCAAGGGCCAGCAGGGCGGTCAGGGTGGCGGCGGCGGCCGTGGGCGGGGCGGCGGGCGCACGGCGAACCCGGTCCAGGCGGTGCTGCCCACCGGCGGGGTCGACCTCGACGACGACATCCTCGAGGCCCGGCGGGGCCGTGAGCGCAAGGGTCGCCCGGTCGGCCGGTACCTCATGGCCGTCCACGTCAACGAGCAGGCCACCCAGATCTCCGTGCTCGAGGGCCGCAACCTCATCGAGCACTACGTGTCGCGCCCGTCCGACGACGTCGCCCAGATCCACGGCAACATCTACCTCGGCAAGGTGCAGAACGTCCTGCCCGGCATGGAGGCGGCCTTCGTCGACATCGGCACCCCGAAGAACGCCGTGCTCTACCGCGGCGACGTGCACTTCGACGCCGACGACGTGGAGGGCCCCGGCGGCGGCAAGGGCAAGCAGAGCAACCTGCGGATCGAGCAGATGCTCAAGGCCAAGCAGACGATCATCTGCCAGGTCACCAAGAACCCCATCGGCGCCAAGGGGGCCCGCCTCACCCAGGAGGTCTCGCTCCCCGGTCGGTTCGTGGTGCTGATCCCCAACAGCAGCACCTACGGCATCTCGAAGCGGCTCTCCGACGACGAGCGCAAGCGCCTCCGCGCCATCCTCGACCGCGTGAAGCCGGCGCAGCACGGCGTGATCGTGCGCACCGCGGCCGAGGGCGTCACCGACGAGGAGATCGAGCGCGACGTGCGCCGCCTGCTCGACCAGTGGAACCAGATCGACGCGCTGGCCAAGCGGTCCCAGGCGCCGGCGCTGCTCTACCGCGAGCCCGACATGGCCGTGCGGGTGATCCGCGAGGAGTTCAACAACGACTACCGCGGCGTCCTGATCGACGACCAAGCGCTCTTCGAGTCCGTGCGCGACTACGTGAGCTCGATCAGCCCCGAGCTGGCCGACCGGGTGGAGCACTTCGACCCCGCCGAGGAGCCGCTGCCGCTGTACGAGCGGCTGCACATCCACGAGCAGCTCCACAAGGCCCTCGACCGCAAGGTGTGGCTGCCCTCGGGCGGTTCGCTCATCATCGAGCACACCGAGGCGCTCACGGTCATCGACGTGAACACCGGCAAGAACGTCGGCACCTCCAGCCTCGAGGAGACCGTCTTCCGCAACAACCTCGAGGCGGCGGTGGAGATCGCCCGCCAGCTCCGGCTGCGCGACGTCGGCGGCATCATCGTCGTCGACTTCATCGACATGGAGATCCGCCCCAACCGCGACGAGGTGGTCCGGGTCTTCCGCGAGGCGCTGGCCCGCGACAAGACCCGCACCCAGGTGTTCGACATCTCCGAGCTGGGCCTCTGCGAGATGACCCGCAAGCGCATCGGCGAGGGCCTCCTCGAGAGCTTCGCCGGCCGCTGCCCCCACTGCGACGGCCGCGGCCTCGTCATCGACCCCGCCCTGCTCCCCCCGGACTGACGCAACGAACCCAGAGGAGAAGCTGTCTGTCCCGCCTACCGCGTGTTCAGGGGACGAGCGTGCAGGAGTTTGGGTTTCGGGTGCAGCGCACGGTTCTCACGAGCTCCTGGCCGCCCGGTGTCACGCGGACCCGGACGGTGTAGACGTTGTCGGGCGCGTTCTGGCTCGGTCGTCGTCCCTGAAAGCTGAAGTCACGGCCATCCGCGTCCTGGCTCTCCGGGGTCGGAGTGACGGTCCAGGCGAAGGTGGCGCCCTGCGGGCCGCCACCAACACGGAAGGTGCAGTTGCGCCCTCCGCCACAGCTCGCGCTGCTGAAGGTTGCCTGAGGCGCCGTCGTGGTGGTCGTCGGTGCCGTGGTCGTGGTGGTGGGGGCGGTGGTGGTCGTCGTCGGGGCGGTCGTGGTGGTCGTGGCGACGGTGGTCGTGGTGGTCGGCGGGATGGTGGTGGGCGCGGCGCCGGTCGTGCTGGTGGAGTCGGGGGTCTGGTTGGGCTGGAACGGCTTGCCGATCTGGTCGCTCGAGGTCTCCACCCGGTCGCCGGCCTCGGTGCGGAACGCATCGATGGACGCCACGATGACCACGCCGATCAGCGCCACGATCAGCGCGTACTCCACCAGGGTCGCGCCACGCTCGCCCCGCTTCCTCGGCAGTCGCCTCATCGCCACACACGTCCTCGCCACGTCGCCGACCCGCTGCCGCCTGACAGCGCACCCGAACCGCCCGGGTGCGAGCAATGTACCCTCGGAGCGTCAGATCCGCCTGAGTCGCAGGGCTCATCCTGCGATCTGGCGGGCGGCGGAGGTGCCGCGGTAGCATCGTCCGTCCCGTCAGCAGCGCGCTCCGAGAGCGGCGCCCAAGGAAGCAGCCCCATGTACGCAGTGATCAAGAGCGGTGGCAAGCAGGAGAAGGTCGAGGCCGGTCAGGTCCTCAACGTCGAGCTCCTCGGCAAGGAGATCGGCGACGAGGTCAACCTCACGCCCGTCCTCCTCGTCGACGGCGACACCGTGCTCGCCACCCCCGCCCAGCTGGCCGGGGCCTCCGTCACCGCCAAGGTGGTCGGGGAGACCAAGGGCCCGAAGATCAACGGCTTCAACTACAAGAACAAGTCCAACCAGCGGAAGCGCTGGGGACACCGCCAGCACTACTCCGCCATCGAGATCACCGGGATCTCGAAGGGCTAGGGAAGGAACCCCATGTCGAAGACCAAGGGCGGCGGTTCCACCCGGAACGGCCGCGACTCCAACGCACAGCGCCTCGGCGTGAAGACCTTCGACGGCACCGCCGTCACCGCCGGCACGATCATCGTGCGCCAGCGGGGCACCAAGTTCCACCCTGGTGAGAACGTGGGCCGCGGCGGCGACGACACCCTCTTCGCCATGGCCGACGGTCACGTGAAGTTCGGGATGCGCAAGGGCCGCAAGCTCGTCGACGTCCTGCCCGCCGAGTAGCGCTCGGGCCGCACCGGCCCACAACCACCGACTCCGACGATCCCCGGCTCCGGCCGGGGATCGTGCGCGTCCGGGGGCAGGTCCACGGCCGACCCGTATCCCGCGCGGGGCTGCCAGCGATCTACCAACGGGTGGCACGTGTCGTGCTGCTCGAGGCGAGGCACGGCGCGGCGGGCGGGAGCGCTCCCAACCACGCTCCGTGGTTGACAAGATTTGGTATATACCCCAAACTTGTCGCAGGACGACGTGATCGGGTGGGCGAGGGCATGGGCAGTGCGGTGAGCGACGAGCGGAGCGGGATCACCTGGTCTCCACGGCTCGGCGCGCACCTGGAGGCCTTCCGGCGCCAGGCCGGCATGCGGCGCCTCGACCTGGCCCAGCGCCTGGCGGTGAGCGAGGAGACGATCCGGCTCTGGGAGCGTGGCGCCGTCCAGCCCTCCGAGGACCACCTGGTGCGCCTCATCCCGATGCTGGCCATCGAGGGCTCCCTCTGGCAGGCCCCGCCCGCAGCACCTGCAGAGGCGGAGCGACCGGAGCTGGCCACCCGGCTCTGCGAGGAGCGCACCGAGCTCGGGTTGACCCGTGCTGCGGTGGCTCGCCACCTCGGCGTGGCCGCCGAGCTCTACGAGGCGTGGGAGGCCGGGCGGGCCGAGCCGGAGGCGCGACACCTCACCGTGCTGGCGTCGCACCTGGGCCTCCCCGAGGCAGCGGTGGCCGAGCTCGCCGCCGCACCGCTGGACGTCGACCACCAGCGGTGGCCGGCGTTCGGCCAGCTGGTGGGTGCCCGCCGGGCCGCGCTGCGGCTGACCCGGCCGGCGCTGGCGGCCACGATCGGCGTCTCCCCGAGGGCCCTCATGAGCTGGGAGCACGGCTACCGGCGCCCCGCCGCTGCCCAGGTGCTGGCCCTGGCCGAGGCGCTGAACCTCCCGGCCCAGGCGCTGTCCGACGCCCTGCCCCGGCGGGCCGCCCCGACCCGCCTCGGCGAGCTGATCCTCCGCCGCCAGCAGGAGCTCGGCCTGCGCTCGGTCGACGTCGCCCGCCTGGTCGGCACCACGGAGCCGACCCTGAGCCGCTGGATCAACGGCCACAGCCGTCCCGTCACCAAGAACCTCGAGCGCCTCGCGGTGGCGCTCAAGGTCCCGTTCGCCCACATCTCCGAGCTGGCCACCCAGCCGACCTCATGAGGAGCACCATGTTCCACGCACTCCGAAGGGCCCGAGCCTCGACGAGCCGCGCCCGCCGAGGTGGAAGTCGAGGCGCCGCCCTCGTCGAGTTCGCCATCATCGTGCCGGTCTTCTTCCTGCTGGTGTTCGGCATCATCGAGTTCGGATGGGGCTTCTACCAGAACCTCGACGTCCGGCACGGGGCCCGCGAGGGCTCCCGGCTCGTCGCCGTCAACTACAAGACGACGGCCGAGCCCACTCCCGCCGATCAGACCACCCAGATCGTCAACGAGCTCTGCGCTCGGATGGACAGCGCCTCCACGATCAGCGTGCAGATCAGCCGGTCGGGCACGGCAGCGGTGGGTCAGAAGTTCCAGGTCACGGTGCGCAAGCCGCTGCAGCAGATCACGGGCTTCCTCGGCCCCATCCTGAACGGGAAGGTGCTGACCAGCACGGTGGAGGGGCGGATCGAGCAGACGGCCACGTGGGCATCTGACGGCCCACCTCCGGCAGCGCCGGCCGCCCTCGCGAGGACGTGCCCGTGACCGCCCCGAAGCGTGCCGACGGCGAACAGGGCCTCGTCGTCGTCTTCAGCGCCCTGCTGATGGTGGTCCTGATGATCTTCGCCGCCTTGGCGGTGGATCTCGGCTCCCTCTACAACGCCCGGCGCTCCGACCAGAACGCAGCGGACACCGGGGCCCTCGGAGGGGCACAGAGCCTGGGCGCGACCGGAACGACCCTGGCCGACGAGGTGAAGACCGTCGTGCACAGCACGCTGGGCACGACGCTCACCTCCACGCAGTGGAACAGCTGCGGTTCGATCACCGATCCCGACCCCATCGACACGCCGATCTCGGGATCGAACTGCATCACCGTCAACGGGTCGCGCACCCAGGTGCAGGTCCGCATCCCGACCCGGCAGCTCAACTCGATCTTCGGGCGAGCTGCGGGCGTGAACTCGTTCAGCCACGACGCCTTCGCCATCGCCGGCCTGGCATCGAGCGGGTTCGGCAACGTGCTGCCGTTCGGCATGCCGGCCAGCGCTGGAGGCGGTGACGGCTACGTGTGCATCAAGGAGGGCTCCGGCGGGACCTCCGTGGCGCCGTGCGGCGGCCCGTCCTCGGGCAACTTCGGCTACGTGGACTTCGGGCAGTTCGGCAACGCCGAGACGGGCACCTCGCTCGACTGCGGGAACGGTGGCCAGCGGGCGAGGTCCGCCAACAACATGGCGGTGGGCGTCGATCACGACCTCAGCGTCTACGGAGGCGTCCCGAACCTGACCACGGAGGTCGTCGACACCGTCGCCTGCGGCGCGAGTCCCCAGACCCCGCGGCCGAACGCCGTGCAGACCACCACCGGCAACACGGTCTCCCAGTCGCTCAACCCCGGCATCGCCTTCGGGACCGGCTTCAGCGATGGCGGTCCCGGCCGCCTGGCCCGCACCAGCCCGCTGCTGTTCGGGGGCTCGGGCGCCACCAAGAACGTGGCGGGCACCCAGCTCGACAACAACCCGCTGTGGGAGTTCATCCCGACGTCCTTCCCGGCCGGTACGAGCGTCCCGTCGTCGTGCCAGAAGTCGGTGTTCACCACCGTGCTCGGCGGGAACATCACCGGCCTGCCGGCGAGCGTGCGCGACCTCCTGGCGCCGAAGGCGCTGGCGGAGCGGATGCAGCTGCTCCTCCAGCGGTGCTTCACCCACTACAGCGGCGCGGCCTGGACCGCGAACGGGGCGATCGCCGGAACCGGCGAACCGAGCTCGTGTCCCGCCGCCGGGTGCACGGCGCCGGTCTTCTCGCGCAACTCCTCCACGAGCGACAGCCCCGACCTGTTCGACATCCAGTACACCTCCCGGTTCGGGTATGTGCCGCAGCTGACCGAGGACTTCCCGAACGGCAACAAGGTGGTTCGCATCGGCGGGTTCCGAGCGATCTTCCTGCAGCGGCTCCTCGGGAAGTGCAACGCGAACGACTGCGACCTCGACTTCGAGCCGGGGTTCTCGACCAACCAGAGCAGCGAGCCCGCCGACGCAGAAGCCATCACGGCGTTCGTGTTCCCTCGCACCATGCTCCCCAACGGCCTGGCCGGCGATGACGCTGCGTTCACCGTGGGCCTCAACAGATTCGTCAGGTTGATCCGATGAGCGACACCGCAACCGACCGTGCCCAGGACGAACGTGGGGCGACCCTCGTCGAGTACGCCTTGCTCGTGGCGCTCATCGTGGTGGTGAGCATCGGCCTCATCCAACGGATCGAATCGGACGGCGGGTCGAAGCTGGCTGCGAGCGATGATCGCATCAGCGCTGCGTCGGACAACGCCTTCTACCCGGGGGCAACCGGGTCCACCGTCCCCGGGAGCACGACGACCACGACGAGCCCGACCGCGGTGGCGGTGAGGATCGCCTCGGCACCGACGATCACGGTCGCCAACGATGGCGGCAACCGCTGGCAGGCCACGATCACGTTCCGCCTCCTCGACTCCGCTGGCAACGGCGTGATCGGAGCGACCCTGCGGGGCACCTGGACCGACGGTGGGGGAGGGTCGAACCCGCAGACGACGTGCAACACGAGCACGACCGCGGGTCTCTGCACGATCCAGTTCACCGACATCAAGGACAACCCGTCGACGTCGGTGACGTTCACGCCGCTCGAGATCACAGGTGGCTCGTTCACCTGGGTTCCCAGCGCTCCCGGCGAGGGCACCACCGTCGTGAACTGCTCGCCGCCCCTGACCGCCACCTGCAACAACCCGTAGCCGGGCCCTCGGCCATCGTCGACGGGGCGTGATGATCGGCACGCCCACCCTGGGGCCCCACATCGTCATCGAACGCTCGTTGGATACGGCCTCGCGCCAGAAATCCGGTCGCAGGGCTAGTTTGGGGCGACCACAAAGCGTATAGTCCGACAGGTGACCCCACGGCGGGTGGTCACGGCGGAGGGGCGGCGGCCCCCAGAGAGTCGGCGAGGGACATGGCGGGAACCACATCGAGCACGGCGGCTCCGACGCTCGTTCACGGAGCGTGGACGAAGACCCACGTGACGTGGTCGACCGGCGTCGTGGTCCCGAACGGGATCGAGCTGCGGCGATGACCGAGCAGATCGTGTGGTCGAGCCGCCTCGGGGCCCACCTCGAGGCCTCCCGCCAGTCGGCCGGCCTGCGCCGGCTCGACCTCGCGGCCTGGCTCGGCGTGAGCGAGGAGACGGTCCGGCTGTGGGAGCGAGGGCGCGTGCAGCCGTCGGCCGACTCCCTGGCCCGCCTGATCGCGCTGCTGTCGCTCGAGGCGTCGAAGTGGCAGGCCCCGAGCCGGCCCGACCTCGACCTCCCACCGCTGGCCCGGCGCCTGCGCAACGAGCGCGAGGGCCGCCGGCTCACCCAGGTGGAGGCGTCCCTGATCCTGGAGGTCCCGCAGGCCACCTACGCCGGCTGGGAGACCGGGCGCACCACCCCGAGCAGCCCGCTCTACGCCAGCCTGGCGTCGTTCCTCGGGATCACCTACGACGACATCGTCACCCTCTGCTCGGGCCCGTTCGTGGTCGACACCCGCGGCTGGCCGCCCTTCGGCCAGTTCCTGGGCGCCCGCCGCCAGGAGCTGCGCCTCAGCCGCAGCGACCTCGCCGCCGCCCTCAACGTCGCCGTGGGCACGATCGTGGCCTGGGAGCTCGGCTACCGGTCCCCGGGCCCGAAGCAGCTTCCCCGGCTCGCCCGGGCGCTCGAGGTGGAGGTGGCGTCGCTCGTCGCGGCGCTGCCCCACGCCGAGTCCTCCGGCAGCCTCGGCGACCTCGTGACCGCCCGCCAGCGGGAGCTGGGCCTGCAGGCCGCGGAGGTGGCCGAGCGGGTCGGCACCACGGAAGCCACCGTCAGCCGCTGGGTGCACGGCCACAGCCGGCCGGCGCCCGCCAACCTCGAACGTCTGGCCGAGGTCCTCGACCTGCGCCTCGACGACCTCACCGACGCACTGGAGTCGACCTCATGAGCAGGCCCTCGTCCGACGACCGGGAGCGGGGTGCCGTGATGGTCGAGGCGGCGTTCGTCATCCCCGTCATGCTGCTGATCTTCTTCGGGCTGACCCAGCTGGCGTTCGGGATGAGCGCCTCGTCGTCGGCCACGGGCGCCAGCCGCACCGGCGCCCGCCTGGCGGCCGCCACCTACGCCCCTGCGGCCCGGGGCGGCGTCCCCGCCCAGCTCGAGGCGAACATCGACTCGATCCGCCTCGGGGTCGAGCGAGACCTCGAGGGCCGGCCCGCCCAGACCACGCCGGTGCGCCTGGAGGTGTACCGGGCGGCGCTCACCGGTCGGCCGGCGAGCGGCGCGGCCTGCAGCACCGACTGCATCAGCTGGACGTGGAACGGCACGGCGTTCGCCAACCGCACCGGGTCGTGGCCGAGCCCCGACGCCTGCGGCTCCACCGTCGACCTCGTCGGTGTGCGCGTCACCCTCGACCACGAGATCAACAGCCCCTTCCTCGGCGACATCGAGGTGCAGCGGGCCACCACGATGCGCCTCGAGCCGATCACGGACGTCGCATGCTGAGCGGCCGCCGGCTCCGGGGCGACGACGGTGCCGCGCTCGTGGAGGGCGCCATCGTCATCCCCGTCCTGCTCGCCATCACCCTGGCGGTGATCGAGTTCGGGATGCTCTTCTCGTCGGTGTCCACCACCACGTCGGCCAGCCGCGACGGCGCTCGCTACGCCACCACCTTCTATGCCACCCGGGCCGACAAGGTGGCCGTCGGCAACGACATCCGGGCGGTCGTCGAGCACGACCTCAAGGCCCTCACCAACCAGGGCCAGCCGGTGCGGATGTGGATCTACAAGGCGAACGCCAGCGGCCAGCCCACCGGCGGGCTCGAGTGCACGGCCGACTGCCTCCGCTACTCCTGGAGCCCCACCGACGGCGAGTTCGTGTACCAGCCGGGGTCGAGCTCGGTCTGGACCAACGTCGACGCCTGCTTCGACACGGCCACCCGCACGATCGACGAGATCGGCGTGATGGTCGAGGTGCGCCACGACCTCCTGACCGGTGTGGTCGGGAGCGGCAACCGCGTCCTTCGAGAGCGCACCGTGCTGCGCCTCGAGCCCCTGCCCACCAACCAGTGCCCAGGCTGAGGAACATGACGACCACCCCTCTCACCGAAGCGGGCGCCCCGGCGACCGAGCCCACCGAGCCCGGTCGTCGGCGACCGCCGCGCCACTCCTCCGACGAGGGCGGCTTCGCCATGATCTACTTCGCCCTGACCCTCATCGTGTTCATGGCGATGGCGGGCCTCGGCCTCGACCTCTGGAACATCTGGCGGACCTCGCAGGAGGTGCAGCGCGCCGCCGACGCCGGGGCGCTGGCCGGGGTGACCTTCCTCCCCGGCGACGTGCCGCTGGCCCGCAACACCGCCTTCGACCTCATCGAGGCCAACGGCTTCCCGCGCGCCGACGCGACCGTGCAGCAGGGCGACACCCCCCAGAAGCTCGAGGTGTCCGTCAACACGACGGTGGACAACACCTTCATGGGCCTGCTGGGCGTCGCCACCACCGACATCACCCGCCAGGCCACCGCCGAGTTCGTGGGCCCGGTGCCCATGGGCAGCCCCGCCAACTTCCTCGGCAACGACCCCGACCTCAACGACATCGTCGACCACTGGATGAACGTGGGCTCGGTGCGCAACCAGGCGGGCAACGGTGACCGCTACCACAACGGCCTGTGCCCCGGCAGCGGCGCGCTGGGCCCGTGCACGGCGGGGATCATCACCAACCCCTCCTACTCGCCCAACGGCCACTTCTACGCCGTCGAGGTGGCGCCCGGCACCACCGGCACCTTGCGGGTCGAGATCTTCGATCCGGCCTTCTACGAGGTCGGCGACCGCTGCACCGAGAACCAGGCGGAGATCTTCGGAGGGGTCAACCAGGGGACCCTGCAGGCGACCGCCGTCGCCAACCCGAACATCCCGAACAGCTGGCACGACGACGCGGCCGACCGCTACGTCGGCGGCAACAGCCCGCGGTGGTGCACCGGCGACTGGCTGGCCGGCGCGACGCGTGGCGGGAACGGTCCCATCACCACCACGTACATCGTCCGTGAACCCGACAGCACGTCGTTCATCGACACCGACAACCCGGTGGTCTCCACCGCCACCTGCGGGCCCAAGCAGTTCACCGGACGCGACGTCACGTGGATGCGCAACGGCGGGGCCGGCATCCAGGGTCGACTGAACGCCGGGGCGGAGTCCCAGGTGCTGCCGCTCGACACCCAGACCCTCGCCAACACGTTCCGTCGCTGGGTCACCGTGTGCGAGATCCCGAACCCGACCGCTGGTCGCTACATCCTCCAGGTCCGCACGAACGCTCCGCTCGGCCAGCCCACCACCGACGGCTCCACCACCGTGAACACCTACGGCCACAACCGCTACGCCATCCGGGCGGGCATCGGCACCGACCCCACCGCGGCGAGCTACCGCGAGAACGTGAAGGTGTTCGCCAACGGTCGGCTGCCCATCTACGCCAACGCCGACGGCGCCAACACGGAGTTCTTCCTCGCCCGGGTGCTGCCCAGCGGCGCCGACCGCATCCTCCAGGTGTCCCTCTGGGACCTGTCCGACGGCGGGAGCGGGGGCTCCATGCGGGTCCTGCCGCCATCCGACAGCCCGACGGCGAACTTCTCCGGGTGCACCTTCTCCGCGACGCCGGCAGGTGGGTACACCCCCAACACGGGAACCTGCTCGTTCTCCTTCGGCGCCGGCGCGCTCAACGAGAAGGTGATGCAGGTGTCGGTGCCCATCCCCTCCACCTACACCTGCGACGAGAGCGACCCCTTCGGCTGCTGGATCAAGGTGCAGGCCCCGTTCGACGGCCAGGTCAACGACACGACGACCTGGTCGGCCGACGTGGTGGGCGACCCGGTGCGGCTCATCGAGTAGCCGGTTCTCGTCGCACGAGGCGGCTCCCGTAGCCTGAGCCCGTGTCGCAGTTCGTCGATGAGTGTGGGTTGCACGTCAAGGGAGGCGACGGCGGCGCGGGCGCGGTCAGCATGCGCCGGGAGGCGCACGTGCCCTTCGGTGGGCCCGACGGCGGCGACGGTGGCACCGGTGGGAGCGTCTGGCTCGTCGTCGACCGCAACGTGTCGTCGCTGATCGCGTTCAAGGACCACCCGCACCGGGGCGCCAAGAGCGGCACCCACGGGTCGGGGCAGCGCCGCCACGGCCGGGGCGGCGACGACCTGGAGGTGCCGGTGCCCGAGGGCACCACGGTGAAGGACCAGGACGGCACCGTCCTGGCCGACCTGCTGCACCCGGGTGACCGCTGGATGGCCGCCGAGGGCGGCCGGGGCGGGCGGGGGAACGCCCGCTTCCTGTCCAACAAGCGGCGGGCCCCCGCCTTCGCCGAGCAGGGCGAGGTGGGGGAGGAGCACTGGCTCCGCCTCGAGCTCAAGCTCATGGCCGACGTCGCCCTGGTGGGGTTCCCGAGCGTCGGCAAGAGCACGCTCATCTCGGTGATCTCTGCCGCCAAGCCGAAGATCGCCGACTACCCCTTCACCACCCTGGAGCCCAACCTCGGCGTGGTGCGCCTCGACGACGACACCGAGTTCGTGGTGGCCGACCTCCCCGGGCTCATCGAGGGCGCCAGCGAGGGCCGCGGGCTGGGCCACCAGTTCCTCCGCCACGTGGAGCGGGCCCGGGTGCTGGTGCTCCTCATCGACCTGTCGCCGCTCGCCGAGCACCCCCCGGCCGAGCAGGAGCGGATCCTGCTCAACGAGCTCGGCCGCTACCAGCCCGACCTGCTGGAGCGACCGCGCATCGTGGTGGGCTCCCGGGCCGACCTCGCGGAGCCCGACGTCGACTTCGACGGGCACCGCATCGCCGCGGTCACCGGCGAGGGCATCCGGCGGCTCACCGGGCTGATGGCCGAGCACGTGCGGGAGGCCCGGGCGGAGCTGCCGGAGGCCGACGCCTTCGTGGTCCACCGGCCGGTCGCCGAGGGCTACCGCATCGAGCGCGACGAGAGCGGCGACTGGGTCGTCGTCGGACGGCAGGCCGAGCGGGCGGTGGCGCTGTCGGACCTCACCCAGGTGGAGGCCCTCGACGAGGCCCACCGCCGCCTCAAGGCCCTCGGGGTGAACAAGGCCCTGGCCCGAGCCGGCGCCAAGGACGGCGACACCGTGCACATCGGGCGCCTGGCCTTCGACTACGAGGACGAATCGTGATCGTCGTCGCCAAGATCGGCACCTCCTCCATCACCGACGACGCCGGCGAGATCGACGCGGCCGCCATCGCCAAGTTCTGCGAGGAGGTGCACGACCTGCGCCAGCAGGGCCACCGGGTGGTGATGGTCACCTCGGGTGCCATCTCAGCCGGGCTGCCGGCCCTCGGCTACACCAACGGCACGCGCCCCCGTGATGCCGTCACGCTCCAGGCGGCCTCCGCGGTGGGCCAGACCCGCCTCATGCGGGTGTACGAGGCCGCCCTCGGCACGCACGACCTCGTGAGCGGCCAGGTGCTGCTGGCCCCGCTCGACTTCATGGTCCGCCAGCAGTACCTGCACGCTCGGGCCACGCTGGGGCGGCTGCTCGACCTCGGCGTGGTGCCCGTCGTCAACGAGAACGACGCCATCGCCGACGACGAGATCCGCTTCGGCGACAACGACCGCCTGGCCGCCCTGGTCGCCCACCTCGTGGCCGCCGACCTGCTGGTGCTCCTCACCGATGCGCCGGGCCTGCTGACCGCCGACCCCCGCCTCGACGCCAGCGCCTCGCTCATCGAGGAGATCGTCGAGGTCGACCAGTCGCTCGAGGCCATGGCCGGCGGCACGGGCTCGGCCCGGGGCAGCGGCGGCATGGCGTCGAAGCTGGCGGCGGCCAAGATCGCCGCCTGGTCGGGCGTGAAGGCCGTCATCGCCCAGGCGTCACGGGATGGCGTCCTGGCCGCCGCGGTGGCCGGCACCGCCGGGGCCGGCACCGTCGTGCAGCCCAAGTCGAAGCGCCTGCCGGCCCGCAAGCTGTGGATCGCCTTCGCCGTCGGCTCCAACGGCACGATCGTGGTGGACGACGGCGCCCGTCGCGCCCTGACCGACCGCAACGTCTCGCTGCTGCCCGCGGGGATCACGGCGGTGAAGGGCAGCTTCGAGGTCGACGACGCCGTGGAGATCTGCGGTCCGGACGGTCGGGTGTTCGCCAAGGGCCTGTCGAAGCTGAGCTCGGTCGGTCTCCGCGACGTCGTCGGGCTCCGGACGCCCGACCTGCCCGACGGCGTGGCCCACGAGGTCGTCCACCGCGACGACCTCGTCGTGCTCCCCCGCTGACCGGGGCCGTCCGCCGCTCAGGGTCGGAGGGCGTGCTGGCGGAGCCAGGTGTGCATGGCGATGCCGCTGGCCACGCCGGCGTTGATCGAGCGGGTGGACCCGAGCTGGGTGATGGAGCAGACCGTGCTGCAGGCGGCCCGGGCGGCGGAGGAGAGGCCAGGGCCCTCCTGGCCGAGCACCAGCACGCAGCGCTCCGGGAGCGTGGCGGACTCCAGCGGCACGGCCCCCGGGAGGTTGTCGATCCCCACCAGGGGCAGGCCCTCGGCGGCGGCCCAGCCCAGCAGGTCATCGATGGTCGGGTGGTGGTGGACGTGCTGGTAGCGGTCGGTCACCATGGCGCCCCGCCGGTTCCAGCGCCGCCGTCCGACGATGTGCACGGCCGCCGCGAGGAAGGCGTTGGCGTTGCGCACGACCGTCCCGATGTTGAGGTCGTGCTCCCAGTTCTCCACCGCCACGTGGAACGGGTGCCGCCGCTCGTCGAGGTCGGCGACGATGGCCTCGACGCTCCAGTAGCGGTAGCGGTCGACGACGTTGCGCCGGTCGCCGCCGGCCAGCAGCTCGGGATCGAGGCGGGGATCGTCGGGCCAGGGCTCGGGGTGGGGACCGACCCCCACCGCCGCCCCGGGCTCGTCGGGGTGGGTCAGGCGGTGCCTTCCCCGGGCGCCGGCTCGGTAGCAGCCTCCGGGACGGCCTCGGCGGGCGCCTCGGCGCCGGCAGCGCCCAAGCCCAGCTGGGCGCGGATCTGGGCCAGGCGGGTCTGGGCCTCGCTGTTGGCCGCCGCCTGCTCCACCTCGAGCATGCGGGACTCGACCGAGCTCTCGGTCAGCTCCGACATGCCCTTGGCCTTGGCGTAGCGGCCCTCGATCTTCTCGCGCACCTCGTCGAAGGTCGGCACGTCCTCGCCGACGGTCTCGGAGAGGGAGGCCATGGCCTTGTTGACCTGCTCCTGCATCTTCGCCTGGTCGAGCTGCGAGAGGAGCTTGTTGCGCTCGGCCAGCTTGCGCTGCAGGGCGGTGGCGTTCTGCTGGACCGCGGCCTTGGCCTGGTCCGACGCCTGGGAGGCCTGCAGCGCCAGCTGCTTGAGGTCCTCGACCTCGCCCTCGATGGCGATGAGGCGGGTGGCGAAGGACTCGGCGGCCGAGGTGAACTCGCCCACCTTGGCCTCGTCGCCCTTCTTGGCGGCCTCGTCGGCCATGATCACGGCCTGGCGGGCGTTGCCCGACACCTTCTCGAGCTCCGCCATGGCCCGATCGAGGCGCATCTCGGTCTGCTTCTGGTTGGCGATCACGTTGGCCGCCTGCTCCTTGAGCCGGCGGTGCTGGTCGTGGGCCTCTGCGATGGCCTGCTCCAGCTGGATCTTCGGGTCGGCCTTCTCGTCGAAGCTGGCGCCGAGCTTCGCGCCGAGGTACTTCCACCACCGCCTGAGCGTCTTGAGCATGCGGTCGAGACTATCGACCCCGGCGAGGGTGGTCCGGCCGGGAGGCCTCGGAGGCCGGGTGAGGGTCCTCAGGTGGTGCGGAGCCGGCGGACCCGGCCGACCAGCGCGCTGGCCTCCGAGACGGCCATGGTGGCCGTGATGGCCAGGTAGGTGGCGGCGACGGGCACGGTGACGACCAGGAGCGCCACCAGGGACGGGAGGTCTTGGGCGACGGAGCGGAGCCCGGCGGCCAGCACGCCGCACGCCCCGGCGGCGATGAGCGACCAGCGGGCGTCGTGGCCGAGGCCGGGCAGCGCGCCGATGCGCCAGCCGAGCGCACCGCGCAGCAGCCGGTACTCCACCCACGACGAGATGGCGGCGCCGAGGGCAAGGCCCACCACGCCGAGGCGAGGCGGGGTGTCCTGCAGCAGGCGGACGGCGTCGGGCAGGGGGCTGAACCCCAGGTCGTCGGTGCGCTCGACGCCGGAGCCGATGATGGCCCAGCGGTCGAGCGGGAACATCAGCAGCGCGCCGAGCCCGGCCGCCAACGCCACCCGGAGGACGGCGATCCGGGCCACCAGCCGCGGCCGGTCGAGCGCGTAGAGCCCGTTCTGCAGGAGGCGGGACCGGGTCGTCCCGAGGAGGCCCAGCGCGAAGGCGCCCACCACGAACCACACGAGCCGGGTGTCGTCGGGCCCGAACTGCCCGCGCTCGAGCAGCGCCGCCACCAGCACGTCGCCGGCGAACACGTAGAGCGCCACGGTGATGGCCACGTAGAAGGTGATGCGCTCCTGGCCGACCGCCAGCCGCTGACGGATGGCGCCCCGGCCCGCCTTGCCCAGGCGGGACAGCTCCGGGAGCTCGGAGGCCGCCACGGCCATGCCGAAGAGGCTGATGGGCAGGAGGTACAGCACCTGTCCGTAGGTGAGCGCCGACACCGCGCCCACGGTGAGGAGGCTGGCGAGCATGAGGTCGACGTAGGTGAGGAGCTGCACCACGCCCCGCCCGACCACCACCGGCCCGAAGCGGCCCAGCACGTCGCGCACCTCGGGTGAGGAGCGGTCGAGGCTCAGGCGCATCCCCCGGGTGAGGCGGCGGACCGCCGGCAGCTGCACCAGCAGCTGGAGGATGCCGCCCACCAGCACGCCCCAGGCCAGCGCCGTGGCCAGCCCGGCCTGCGACGCGCCCACCACGCCGACGGCCACGACCGCCGCGATCTGGGCGGCGTTCCAGATCACCGGGGCCACGTAGGACAGGAAGAACTGGCGGTGGCTGTTGAGGATGCCGAGGCACCAGGCGGACAGCACGAGGAAGCCGACGCCCGGGAACATGATCCGCAGGAGCGTCACGGCCAGCTCGAAGGTCTCGCCCCGGTAGCCGGGCACCAGCACGGCCGTGATGGGGCGGGCGAACACGATGCCGACCACCACCAGCACGCCGGTGAGGGCGCACAGGAGGCCGGCGATGGCGCCGGCCAGCTTCCCGGCGTCGCGGCGGTCGTCGTCGAGGAGCCGCGAGTACACCGGGATGAACGACGCCGACAGCACCCCCTCGCCCAGCAGGTTCTGCAGGAGGTTGGGGATGCGCAGGGCCGCCTTGAAGGCGTCGGCCGCCGCCCCCACCCCGAGGAAGCCGGAGATGGCCACCTCGCGCAGCAGCCCGGCGAGCCGCGACAGCAGGATCCCGGCGGCCACCAGGAACGAGCTGCGCCGCCCCTCGGCCAGCCCGGTGGACGGGTCGGTCACCCCGGGTCCGCCATCGGGGAGCCGCCGGACGTCTCCTCGATGGCCTGGCGCAGCGCCTCCATGTCGTCGACCATCTGGTCGACGTCGTCGCTCAGCCCGCCGAGGTCGGCGACGTCGTGGGCCTGGACGGACAGCTCGATGGTGCGGGCGGCCGCCTCGTCGAGGCGGGCGTTGAGCAGGCGCAGCTGGCTGTCGGCCTCGCCGATGACGCGCTCCAGGCGCTCGGCCGTGGCCAGCTGGGCCTGGAGGGACTCCATGGTGCGGGCCATGGCCGAGCCGGCCGCCCACGGCTGGCTGGCGTTGGCCTCGGTGGCGGCGATCTCACGGCGGATGGAGTCGGGATCGACCCGGCGACGGGCGTCGACCAGCTCGTGACCCCGCCGGGCCACCCGCCACACCTCCTGCACGCCGGTCTCCACCCGCGACTCGATGTCGCCCAGGCGATCGCGCAGCGGGCCGGGGCGGGCGCTGCGCACCGACTCCTGGAAGCGGGTGCGGGCCTGCAGGGCGTCGGTGACGAAGTGCCGCCACGGCTCCGACAGGGTGAACGGGTCGATCCGGGCGTCGGCGGCGTTGCGGGGGATGGCCAGCGCCACCCGCCCGCCCCAGGCGACCGCGCCCAGGACCACCGCCGCGATCGGTCCGGCGCCGGTCAGGATCCCCAGCGCCGCGCCGGCCCCCAGGGCCAGGATCCCCGACGCCGAGGTGATGGCCTTGGCCACCGGGGGCGTGAAGAAGCGATCCCGCAGCGAGAGGCCAGCCATGCCGCCAGGGTACGGGAGCGCAGGCCCACCGAGCGGGAGCGCCGCCCGGCGCGCTGCGCCCTAGAAGTTGGAGACGACGGCCACGAACACCTTGTTGATGCTGCGCGGGTCGCTGGAGTCGTACACCGCGGCCTGGCTGGCCTCGGCGATGCGCGTGAGGGTGTCGAGGTCGGCCGACTGCCCGTAGGAGATCGGGAACACCCGCACGGGACGGCTCTGCTGCCCCTCCGACTGCGCCGTGAGCACCCGCAGCAGCTCGTCGAGCTGGTCGTCGTCGTCGCTGCTGGTGCCGTCGTCGTTCACGCCGTCGGAGAGCAGGACCACGGCGTTGATGCGGCTGTCGTCGTAGGACGCCAGGAGGTCCTCGTAGGCGGCCTGGGTCGACACGTAGAGCGGGGTGCCGTTGAGCGGCACGAGGTCGCGGATCCGCGTGCGCAGGCCCTCGCGGACGTCGCCGACCCGGCTGGGCTCGATGAGCGGGAGGTAGTCCTCGTCGCCGCCGGGCCCGAGGTTGGTGGTGAAGACCCACAGGCCCACCTCGTCGTCGTCCCGGAAGTCGTCGAGCGCGGCGATGGTGGCCTGCTTCGCCAGGTCGAGCTTGGTGGCGCCGGTGGCGGGGTCGGCGATGTCGCCCATGGAGCCCGACACGTCGATCATGAGGGTGACGCGGGCCGGCTTGCGCTGGAGCTCCCAGTCGTCGAGGAGGCGGGCCAGCACGGCCGGCTCGGGCACCTCGAGCAGCGTCTGCGGCTGGTCGGGGTCGACGCCGAGGTCGGCGCTGATCGGCGACGCGATGGCGACGTCGGGGTTGCCCGGCCGGAAGCCGTACTCCAGCACCTTCTCCTGGTTGGCCGGCTCCTGCACGAAGTCGATGAAGCGCTGGGCCCCCTCGGCCTCGGCGTCGTCGACCCACTCGGCGTCGAGCACGTAGAGGGGGTTGTCGGAGTAGACGGTGCCCTCCTCCGGATAGATCGCCACCAGCGGCACCCGGGGCGGTCGGGGCTCCTCGCCCTCCTGGAGCACGCCGTCGGGGTCGCCGCGGTTGTAGTCGATGACCGACTTCTCCTCGACCGCCACCGCCGACACGTACCCGAACGGGTTGCCCCGCTGGTCGGCCCGGAACCAGTTGTTCATGAACGTCATGGTGATGTCGCCGTAGTGGACGACCGCCGCTTCGACGCCGGTGGCGAACTCGGTGGTGGACGGCTTCTGCAGGTCCTCGATCGAGAGGCCCGAGGTCTTGGCGTTGGCGGCGTAGGCCTGGCCCACGAGGGCCGACAGCCCGCTCGTGGAGAAGTTCGGGTTCGTCTTGCCCAGGCGGAACTGGCCCCACTCGGGGTGGCCGTAGGCGGCCCAGCCCTCGTCGTCCTGCGACAGGGCGAGGATGTCGGCGAAGCCCACGGGCTCCTCCGGGTAGCCGAGGGCGGTGGCCATCGGCTCGGGCATGGCGATCACGAGCGGCGTCAGCATGAACGACGTGAAGTCGCCCGCCATCTCGGGCTGGCCCTGCTCGCCCAGGCGCTGGTTGAGCACGGCGCCCCAGCTCGACGCCGCCGGCGACCAGATCACGGGGCGGGGACCCTCGGTGTCCTCGTCCCAGCCGTCGGCCAGCAGCTGGGCGGCACCGCCCGAGGCCTTCGACTGGACCCGGGCGAAGACGCAGTCGTCGCCCACCTGGGCCAGGTCGCTGCCGTTGAAGTCGCCGGCCAGCTCGGTGAGGAGCTGGATCTTCTCCGACGAGACCGACAGGTCGACGACGACGCAGTCGCCAGGGTCCTGGTCGAGGTTGCCGTCGGTGCCCTCGGCGTCCTCGTCGACGACGGTGCTGCAGGCGGCGGCCAGGCCGGCGACGAGGAGCAGGGCCAGGAGGCGGGGGGCGGGGCGGGTCACGAGGTGGTGTCCTTCCAGAGGGTGTGCAGGGCGGCCAGGACCCCCGGCTTGAACAGGTCGTCGGGCTCGCCGCCACCAGCATCCCAGTCCGCAGCGGTGAGCGCCTCGCGCAACGGCCCGGCGACGGCGAGGTCGTCGCCGCCGGGCAGGTCCACCAGCACGGCCACCGCCGCGACCGGCGGGGCGGGGGTGAAGGTGATCAGCTCGTCGCGACCCTCCGCGTCGGCCACCACGAGCCCGCCTGCCGTGTAGGTGCCCCGCACCCGCACGAGGGAGGTGAGGAGGTTCCGGTCGCCGGCAGCGGACGGCGCGGCGAGGTCGGCCAGCCAGGGCCGGAGCTCGGTGAAGTCGTTGGCGGCGAACTCGGCGTCGCCGAAGAACCCGGCGGCGACCGATGCCGCGACGCTCAGGCCCACCGCGGTGTCGGCGTCCGGGAGGCCGGTGCGCAGCGGACCCCACCGCGCGTCGCCGCCGAGGTCGCTCCACGGCCGCCCCGCCGAGTCCCCCAGGCAGCGCCAGATCGAGGCACCGGCGCAGTGGTCGGCCACCGCGTCGGCGCGATCCTCGTCGACCGCCACCGCCACCTCGGAGCTGGCCAGCACCTCGACGGTGCCGGCGTCCTCGACGGCCTCGGTGCGCGATCGGGCCACCTCGAGCCAGGCGGCGCTGGTCACCCAGCCGTCGACGTCGGTCAGCGAGCCGTCGACCAGGGCTGCCGCCGTCGCGGCAGAGTCCTCCACCCGCACCACCACGTCGTCGCCGAGGGCGTTGCAGGCGGCCCGCAGGTCGGGGTCGCAGACGAGCACGACCTCGTCGTCGCCCGGGTCGACGTCGGGGTCGTCGCCCCCGCCGTCGAGCGCGCTGCGGACCACCACGGCGATCGCCACCATGGCCACCGCGCCCAGCACCGCCAGCAGCCTCCGCACGCTCAGACGCTACCGGTGGGTGGTCGCACGGTGGTCACCGGGCCGGTGCCGGGCATCGGGACGTCGTCGGCGACCAGCGTGGTGAGCTCGAGGTCCGAGGGCACCTCCACGCCGGCGAGGCGCATGGCGTGCGTGGCGACCGCGTGCTCGAAGAGGTTGCGGGCCGTGCGGCCGTTGCCGAAGCCCTTGTCGCGCTCGACGGCATCGAGCCAGATGCGGGCTCGGGCCTGCGCGCCCGGATCGAGCCGGTAGCCGTTCTTCTCGCCGAGGGAGCCCATGATCTCGAGCAGCTCGTCGGTCGAGTAGTCGGGGAAGTGGATGACCTTCGGGAAGCGGGAGCGGAGCCCCGGGTTCGACTCGATGAGCTCGTCCATCTCGTCGGGGTAGCCGGCCATGATCACCACGATCCGGTCGCGGCGGTCCTCGATCAGCTTCACGATCGTGTCGATGGCCTCCCGCCCGAAGTCCCGCTCGCCGCCGCGCACCAGGGAGTAGGCCTCGTCGATCACCAGGACGCCCTGGTCGGCCTTGTCGAATCGGGCCTCCACCAGCGGCGCCGTCTGGCCCACGAACCCGGCCACCAGCCCGGCCCGGCCGGTCTCGACCAGGTGCCCGCGCTCCACGACCCCGAGCGTGCGGTAGATCTGCGCCAGCAGGCGGGCCACCGTGGTCTTCCCCGTGCCGGGGTTGCCCGTGAAGATCAGGTGGCGGCTCTGGTCGATCACCGGGAGGCCGCGCTCGGCGCGGATGCGCTGCACGCGGAGCAGGTTGGTGACCAGCTTCACCTCGTGCTTCACGCCCTCGAGCCCGATGAGCTCGTCGAGCTCGTGCAGCAGGTCGTCGATGGCGCGGGGCGGGGGGTCCGCCTCGGCTGCGGTCGCCGTTGCGGCGGCCGCAGCCGACGCGGTGGGGGTCGGGTCGGGGGCGGGGCCGCCGCTGGCCACCGGGCGGCGCTCGGCCTCCATGCGCTCGATGGCCGACAGCAGCATCCCCCGGAACCGCTCGATGGCCGCCAGCTCGGACTCGGCGGTGTGCAGGTCGATGGCCGCCACCGCGAAGGCGATCTCGATGGCCGCGTCGTAGTAGCGGCGGGCGTGGGCGCTGCCCCGTCGGGCGTCGGCGGCCACCAGCACCTCGAACAGCGGCGAGGGTCGGCTCTCGAAGCCCTGCTGGGCCTCGATCAGCCCTGACGCCCGCAGCGCCTCCGGGGTGGTGCCGGCGAGCCGTGTCTCGAGCAGCGGCCCGAAGGCGCCCAGCACCTCCCACAGCTCGTCGTCGGTGAGCCGGTGGTCGACCGCCACCAGCCCGCACACGAGGTTGAAGGCCTCCAGCACGACGTCGTGGGCCAGCTGCTCGGGCTGGACGCCGCCGACCCCCGCCCCCACCTCCTGGAGCGACGCGGTGACCGTCTCGATGAAGCGGCGGCTGGGCGCGACCAGCGATTCGCTCATCGGTCGTCGTGGTCGGCAGCGGCGGGCATGGGCCAGAGCCTGCCACCTCGGCAGTCGATCCCGGTGGCCGCGGGCCCACGCCGGCCTCCTACACTTTCGCGGTGCCCACCGATCCGATCGCCGAGCTCGGGGCCCGCGCCAAGGCCGCCAGCCGGGTGCTGGCCACCGCCTCCACCGAGGTCAAGGACGCGGCGCTCCTCGCTGCCGCCGACCTGCTCCTCGACCGCCACGCCGAGATCCTCGGCGCCAACGCCGACGACGTCGCCGCCGCAGAGGCCGACGGCCGCCCCGCGACGGTCGTCGATCGCCTGCGCCTCACCGACGCCCGCCTCCAGGCCATGGCCGCCGGCCTCCGCTCGGTGGCGTCGCTGCCCGACCCGATCGGCGAGGTGGCCGACGGCTGGACCCGCCCCAACGGCCTGCGGGTGCAGCGGGTCCGCGTGCCCCTGGGCGTGGTGGCGATCATCTACGAGAACCGCCCCAACGTCACCAGCGACGCCTTCGGCCTGTGCCTCAAGTCGGGCAACGCCGCCTTCCTGCGCGGCTCGTCGGGTGCCATCCGCTCCAACATCGCCGTCGCGGCGGCGCTGCGGGAGGGCCTGGCCAAGGCCGGGCTGCCGCAGGACTCGCTGGTGCTGGTGGAGGACACCCGCCACGAGGCGGCGGTCGAGTTCATGCGGCTGCGCGAGTCGATCGACGTGCTGATCCCTCGGGGCGGTCCTGCGCTGATCTCGGCCATCCTCGAGCACGCCACCGTGCCCTACGTGATCGACGGCGACGGCAACTGCCACGTCTACGTCGACGCCTCCGCGGACCTCTCGATGGCGGCCGCCATCGTGGAGAACGCCAAGACCCAGCGGCCATCGGTCTGCAACGCCGCCGAGACGCTGCTCGTGCACCGCAACGTCGCGGCCACCTTCCTCACCGACCTGGCGCCGCGCCTGGAGGGCGTCGAGCTGGTGGGCGACGACGCCACCCAGGGCATCCTCGGCGACCGGGTGCGCTCGCTGGCCACCGACGAGGACTACGCGACGGAGTTCCTCGACCTGAAGCTGGCCGTGCGGGTGGTCGACACCCTCGACGCCGCCATCGCCCACATCCGGCGCTACGGCACCGGCCACAGCGAGGCGATCGTCACCAACGACCTGCGGGCGGCGGAGCGCTTCACCCTCGAGGTCGACGCCGCCGCCGTGGTGGTGAACGCCTCCACCCGCTTCGTCGACGGCGAGGAGCTGGGCTTCGGCGCCGAGATCGGCATCTCCACCCAGAAGCTCCACGCCCGGGGCCCCATGGGGCTGCGCGAGCTCACCACCTTGAAGTTCGTCCTCCACGGCGACGGCCAGATCCGCACCTGACGTCCAGGTCGGTCAGGGCTCGCTGTCGGGCTCGTCGGTGGCGGCCAGGATCGTTCGCTCCTCGGGGCGGAAGGGGAGCACGGCCGACACGAGGCTGGCCACGGCGTCCTCGTTGGACACCGGCCGGCCGCTGGCCTCCGACAGGAACCACCGGTGCTCGAGGAGCTCGTGGAACAGCTCGGCCGGCTCGAGGCGCCCCCGCAGCTCCGGGGGCACGCTGGCGACCATGGGCTCGTAGACCTCTGCCATCCAGCGGGCCGCCGCCACGGTCTCGGGCATCGGCACCCCGCTCTCGCCCTCGTGCCAGGCGCGGAAGGCGGCGATGTCGTTCAGCAGCCGGCGGGCCTGGTTCTCCTGGACCTCGAGCCCCGTGCGGCGGCGCAGCTCGCGGCAGTGGTGGCCCTCCTCCACCACCACCGGGCGGATGCGCAGGTGCTGGCCCCCCTCGGTGGCCTCCACGGCCAGCTCCTCCACGTCGAAGCCGAGCTCGTTGAGGCGGCGCACGCGCTCCTCGATGCGGTGGCGCTCGCCGGCGTCGAGCTCGTCGGCCCGGGTGAGCTCCGCCCAGAGCGAGTCGTAGCGACGCTCGAGCTCGTCGACCAGCTCGAGCGGGTCGAGGTCGTCGCGCAGCATGCCGCCGGCCTGGAGGTCGTAGATGCCGCCCGCCACGTTCTCCCGGGCCAGCTCGAGGTCGTGGCCGCGGAGGCCGTCCGACAGCGGTGGCGGGTGGCGCTCCACGGTCTCGGCGTCGACCAAGTAGGCCATCAGCGCCCCGGCGTCGCGGCGGAACAGCACGTTGGACAGGGAGCAGTCGCCCCAGAAGGCGCCCTCGAGGTGCAGTCGCACCAGCAGGAGGGCCCCGGCGTCGATGAGCTGCGGCCGCAGCGCCGGGTCGGGATCGCGTCCCAGGAGGTAGCGGTAGGGGAGCGAGTAGTCGAGGAACCGGGTGATGAGCACGGCGCCGAGGTCGTCGCCGTCGGGACCGTGGCGCTCGCGGACCACCCCGACGGCCTCCACCACGGGCAGATCGTCCTCCGTGAGCTGGCGCAGCGCCCGGAACTCGTGGCCGGCCAGGGCCTCGGTCGTCTCCTTCAGGGCGTAGACCCGGTCGCCGTAGGCCACGAACCGCACGACGTGGCGGCTGACGCCTCGGGCCATCGGCACCAGCCGCTCGTGCTGCCAGTGCTCCAGCGGTGTGGACCACGGCAGGTCGAGGAAGTCGGGGTGGCCGCCCCTCGTCACGAGCGAGAAGGTGGTGGTCACGGCGCTGGCTGGCCCCCCGCCCGGTTGCTACGGTCGCGGCTGACTGTAAGCGCTTTCAGCGCAGGGGGCAACGATGTCGGTCGGTCCGACCGAGAGCACCGCAGAGGGGACGGTGGCGGGGTCGGTCGCGGCCGAGCCCTGGTGGCAGCGGGCGGCCGGCTACGAGGTCTACCTGCGCTCCTTCGCCGACGGCGACGGCGACGGCGTCGGCGACCTGGTGGGGCTCCTGGCGCGGATCGACCACCTGGCGTGGCTGGGCATCGACCTGCTCTGGATCACGCCCTTCTACCCCTCGCCCATGGCCGACCACGGCTACGACATCGCCGACCACGCCGGCGTCGACCCTCGCTACGGCACGCTCGACGACCTGCGAGCCGTGGTCGACGCCGCCCACGAGCGGGGCATCCGGGTGGTCATCGACCTCGTGCCGAACCACACCAGCGACCAGCACCGCTGGTTCCAAGCCGGCCTGCGCGACGCGAGCGACCCCCACCGCGGCTACTACCTGTGGCGCGACGGTCGGGAGGACGGGGGACCGCCCAACAACTGGGTGAGCTACTTCGGCGGCCCGGCGTGGTCGCACGACCCCTCCAGCGGCCAGTGGTGGGCCCACCTGTTCCTGCCCGAGCAGCCCGACCTCGACTGGGCGAACCCCGACGTGGTGCGGGAGTTCGACCACATCCTCGCCGGCTGGCTGGAGCTCGGGATCGACGGCTTCCGGATCGACGTCGCGCAGGGCCTGGCCAAGCACCCGTCGCTGGCGGACAACCCCCCGCGGCTCGACCCCCCACCGGGTGACGACCCCCGCGCGGCCTTCCACGCCTTCGAGCACCTCTACGACATCGGGCAACCCGGGTCGCTGGAGCTCTTCGCTCGATGGCGAGCGCTCGCCCGGCCCTTCGATGCCGTGCTCATCGGCGAGGTGTACCTCGACGCCGCCGCCATCGGGCCGTACCTGGCGGGCGACGGCCTCCACCTGGCGTTCTCGTTCGACTTCGTGGCGCTCGACTGGGACGCCGCAGCCGTCCGGGGTGCGCTGCAGGCCACCGTCGCCCACCTGGGCACCGGGGCCTGCTGGACCCAGACGAGCCACGACGAGCCCCGCCCGCCCACCCGCTTCGGCGGGGGCGACCGGGGGCGGGCGCGGGCGCTGGCGGTCACCACCCTGCTGGCCGGGATGCCCGGCCCGCTGGTGCTGTTCCAGGGCGAGGAGCTGGGCCTCGAGGACGGTGCGGTCCCGCCCGATCGCATCGTCGACGCCATGGGCGGGAGCCGTGACGGCTGCCGCACGCCGATCCCCTGGGCGCCGGAGCCGGGGTGGGGGTTCACCTCGGGCGAGCCGTGGCTGCCCTTCGGCGATCGCCGCCCCGAGGACACCGTCGAGCACCAGCGGGCCCTCCCCACCTCGTGGCTGCACCGCCACCGTGCGCTGCTCGCCGCGCGCCGCCTCCTGCCGGCGCACGCCGAGGCGCGCTGGCTGCCCCACGAGCACGTGGTGGCCTACGAGCGCGGCGACGCCGTCGTGGCCGCGGCGATCGCCGACGCCGACCAGGAGCTCACGTTGCCGACGGGGGCCTGGCGGGTGGCGTTCAGCACCCACCCCGAGCGAGGTGCCACGGCAGTGCTGCGCTCGTCGGTCATGCTCTCTCCCGCTGAGGCGGTCATCCTGCGACGGGTGGCCACGATCGAAGGCGGGGACGGGTGACACGCAGAGCACGAGGGCGCGCCGCTGGGACGCGACCGTCCACCATCGAGGACGTCGCCCGGCACGCGGGCGTCTCGGTGGCCACGGTCAGCCGGGCCCTGCGGGGGCTGCCCCACGTGGCCGTGGCCACCCGCACCCGGGTGGAGCAGGCGGCCGCCGACCTCCGCTACCGACCCGACCCCAGCGCGTCCCGGCTCGCCACCGGGCGCACGCACGCCATCGGCGTCGCCATGCCGATGATCGGCGGCTGGTACTTCAGCCAGGTGCTGGCGGGGGTGGAGGCCGTGCTGGCCCCCGCAGGGTTCGACCTCCTCGTCTACGCCGCCGCCGGCCCGGAGGACCGCCGCCGCTTCCTCTCCGATGCGCTGCCGGTGCACCAGCGGATCGATGGGCTCGTGCTGGTCGACCTCGCCCTGCCCGACGACGACGTCGGCGCCTGGGCCAGCTCCCGCGTGTGCCTGGTGACCATCGGCCAGACCACCGATCCCTTCCCGTCGGTCACGGTCGACGACCGCGCCGGGGCAGCCACCGCGGCACGCCACCTCCTGAACCTCGGGCACCGGGAGATCGCCATCATCGATGCCGTGGCCGAGGACCGGTTCCAGTTCACCGTCCCCGGTCTGCGACGCGAGGGGTTCGACGACGCGCTGGCGGAGCGGGGGCTCGTGGTGCGGCCCGAGCACGTGGCCCAGGGCCTCTTCACCGTCGACAGCGGCCGCGCCGCCATGGACGCGCTCCTGGCCACCGCCACGCCGCCCACCGCGGTCTTCGCGGCGTCCGACGAGATGGCCATCGGTGCCATGCACAGCGCCCGCCAGCACGGCCTGTCGATCCCCGGCGACCTCTCGATCGTCGGCTTCGACGACCACGACCTGGCGGCCGCGGTGGGCCTCACCACGGTGCGGCAACCCGTCGTGGACATCGGCGGGCGGGCGGCGGCGCTCCTGCTGGCGGAGGTGGCGGCCGGCGAGCCCGGCGGCGCCCACGTGGTGATGCCCACGCAGCTCATCGTGCGGGACTCCACCCGCCGGCTGGGCCCCTGACCGCGGTCAGTCGCGGATCGAGAGCGTGGTCTCCGGGTCGAAGAGGTGCAGGTTCTCCACGTCGACCGTGAAGCGGGCCACCTCGTCGATCTTCACCTGGGTGCGAGGGTCGAGGCGGGCCACCAGCTCGACGCCGCCCTCGCCCGTGAGGGTGGCGTCGGGGTCGCGCTGGGCCGTCTCCACGTGCGGTGCCTCGCCGGCGAACCGGGCGTGGGCGACCACCTCCGAGCCCAGCCCCTCGCGCAGCTCCACCATCGCCTCGATGGTGCGGCCGCCGGACGGGTCGCTGTCGACCCCCGCGTCCTCGAGGCTCTCGGGACGGATCCCCACGACCACCGGGCGGCCGTCGTACCCGCGCAGCGCCGGACGGGCGGCCATGACGGACTCCGGGATGTCGAGCCGGTGCTTCCCGATGGTGAGGTGCGGCGAGCCCTCCACGCTCAGGGTGCCCATGATCAGGTTCATCTGCGGCGAGCCGATGAAGGTCGCCACGTAGAGGTTGTCGGGCCGGTCGTAGAGGTTCTGGGGGGTGTCGACCTGCTGGAGGTGGCCCTTCGACATCACGGCCACCCGGTGGCCCATCGTCATGGCCTCGATCTGGTCGTGGGTGACGTAGAGCGTGGTCACGCCGAGGTCGTGCTGGAGGCGGCTGATCTCCGCCCGCATCTGCACCCGCAGCTTGGCGTCGAGGTTGGACAGCGGCTCGTCCATCAGGAACACCTGCGGGCGGCGCACGATGGCCCGACCCATCGCCACCCGCTGGCGCTGCCCGCCGGAGAGCTGGCCGGGCTTGATGTCGAGGATGTCGGTGAGCTCGAGGAGGCGAGCTGCTTCCTCGACCCGCGTGGTGATCTCCTCCTTCGGCGTCTTGCGCAGCTTCAGGGCGAAGCCGATGTTGTCGCGCACGGTCATGTGCGGGTACAGCGCGTAGTTCTGGAACACGAAGGCGATGTCGCGGTCCTTCGGGTGCACGTCGTTCACGACGCGGTCGCCGATCGTGAGCTTGCCGGAGGAGATGGACTCCAGCCCCGCGACCATCCGCAGCGCGGTGGACTTCCCGCAGCCCGAGGGGCCGACGAGCACGAGGAACTCGCCGTCGTGGATGTCGAGGTCGAGGTCGTAGACGGCCTGGAAGCCGTTCTCGTAGACCTTGTTCACGTTCTCGAGGGTGACCTGGGCCATGGATCCCTTATCCCTTCACGGAGCCGGCCAGGAGGCCGCGGACGAAGTAGCGCTGGAGCGAGAAGAAGATGACGAGCGGCACGACCATCGAGATGAAGGCGGCCGCCGGCAGCAGCTCGGTGCCCTGCCCGCGGGACGTCACCAGGTTCACCAGCTGGATGGTGAGCGGGCTGGCGTCGGCGTTCTGGCTGAGGAAGATCAGGGCGATGAGGTAGTCGTTCCACACCCACAGGAACTGGAAGATGGCGAACGCTGCGATCGCCGGCTTGGCCAGGGGCAGCACGATCCGCCAGAAGATGGCGAAGTGGTTGGCGCCGTCGATCCGAGCCGCCTCGAACACGTCGCGGGGGAGCCCGGCGATGTAGTTGTGCAGCAGGTAGATGGCCAGCGGGAGCCCGAAGGCGGTGTGGGCCAGCCACACCGCGATGGGCTTGTTGTTGAGGTTGAGGTCGGGGACCAGGATGAACGTGGTCTCGCCGATGGTGAGGTGCGCGCCGCCCGAGTAGAGCTGCTGCAGCGGCACCAGCGACATCTGCAGCGGCACCGCCATCATCGCCAGCACCCCGATGAACAGCCAGTGCCGGCCCTTGAAGTCCATCCAGGCGAAGGCGTAGGCCGCCGCGCAGGCGATGGCGATCGGCACCACCGTGCCCGGGATGGCGATGGCCAGGCTGTTCACGAAGGCGTCGGAGAACGGCAGCGTGCCGCCGGGCGGGTCGAACAGCGCGTTCTGGTAGTTCTCCAGGGTGAAGGTGGGGTTGGAGAAGATGGTCCACCAGCCGCCCGAGATCTGGTCGGCCTCGGGGCGCAGCGACGTGATCAGCAGCCCGAGGCTGGGGATCGTCCACAGCACGACGATCGCCCAGAGCACCGCGGTGGGGACCCGTGCGAGGGCGCTGTGGGTGCGCTTGCCCACGGGATCGAGGGCCGAGCCGATGGCGGCGCCACCCGTGGCCGGAGCGGAGTCGATGGCGGTCATCGCACCTCCTCGCGGTTGCGACGGATGTTGAGGTACATGATCGGCATCACGAGGACGAGGATCATGACGGCATAGGTGGAGGAGTCGGTGAAGTTGCCGCTGCGCAACGTGTCGTACACGCGGTTGGCGAGCACGTCGGTGTCGGCGGTGCCACCGGTGGTGGCCTTCACGAGGTCGAACACCTTCAGCACCGTGATGGTGAGCGTGGTGATGACCACGAGGATGGTGCCGGTGATCTGGGGGAGGGTGACCCGCCAGAACACCTGGGGCTCGCTGGCGCCGTCGACCCGGGCGGCCTCACCCAGCTCGGTCGGGACGCCCTTGATGGCGGCGGAGATCACCACCATGGCGAAGCCGGCCTGGATCCAGATCATGATCACCATGATGAAGAAGTTGTTCCAGGGGGCGATGGAGCCGCTGCCGGAGGTGCCGCGGAGGAAGTCGATCGGGTCGCCGGGCCACAGGAGGTTGAGCAGGCCCTCGGACTGACCGGCGCCCGGCGTGTCGTAGATGAACTTCCAGATGACGGCGGCGCCCACCAGGGAGATGGCCATCGGCATGAAGATGAGCGTCTTGGCGATCGACTCGCTCTTCGAGCGATCGGCCAGCACGGCCAGCCCCAGGCCGAACGCCGTGGCCAGGCCGGCCACCACGACCACCCACCAGAGGTTGTTCCAGATCACGCCGCGCAGGGTCGAGAACACGGCCATCAGGGCGGCGAGCACCGCCACGCCGAGGGCCACGCTCGACACCGGGTTGCCGATGTCGAGGCCGGCGGCCTTGCCGGCGCTCCGCTTGGCCATCACCACGGCGAAGAGCACCAGCACGACGCCGAGGATGAACAGCCGGCTGGTCAGGATGTCGCCGGCCCGCTCGAAGCTGATGACGGACTGGTTGCCGAGCAGGCCGGTCCAGTTCTCCGTCGTGAAGCCCTCGTCGCCGCGGCTGCCGCCGCGGAAGCTGAGGAAGACGGTGCGGATGGCCGGCACCACCAGGGCGGCGGTGAGGAACAGCAGCGCCGGACCGATGAAGAGCCACGGTCGGATCCGGTCGTCCCAGCGCTGCGGCACCCGGTTGAGCGCCAGGTTGAGGCCGGTGAAGAGCCCCCCGACCACCGCCAGCGCGATCAGGACGTTGACCACAGTGGAGATGAGCGCGCTCATCCCGTCCCCCCTTCAGATCGGGGTGGGGCGGGCCCGGACGGCCCGCCCCACCACCATCAGGAACTCACGGCCAGGATGCTTCGACGTTGTCGAGGAAGGCGTCGAGGTCGTTGGTGCCGAGCACCCAGTTGGTGCCCTCCCGCCAGAAGGATCCGCCGCCGACCTCGCTCGGCATGTTGTCGGAGCCGTCGAAGCGCACCGGGTCGGCCGTGACGAGCACGTCGGCCAGGGTCTGGTCGAGCGGCGAGCTGTAGAGGCTCGTGTCGTGGGCCTGGTTCGGCGACAGGAAGCCGCCGAAGTCGGCCTCGATCCGGTTGTTGGCGTAGTCGGCGCTGGCCAGGTAGTCCATCACGGCCAGGGTGTCGGGATCGTCGTTGAAGGCGACGATGTAGGTGCCGCCGGCCAGCGTCACCTGCCCGAACTCGTCGGAGATGGTGGGCAGGTAGAAGGTGCTCACGTCGCCCTCGGGCCCGAACTCGATGTCGGGGTCCGCGTCCGAGAAGTTGGCGGCGTAGAAGTTGGCCTGCCGGTGCATCCCGCAGCTGCCGTCGGTCACGGGGAGACCGGCCTGGGCGAAGCCCGTGGAGGCGATGCTCTGGCGGCCGCCGACGACGTTGCCGTCGGTGAACCAGATGTCCTCGACCATCTCCGCCACCTCGCGGACCCGCGGGTCGTTGAAGGGGATCTCGTGGGCGACCCACTGGTCGTACACGTCGGGACCGTGGAGGCGGAGCATGATGTCCTCCATCCAGTCGGTGAGGGTCCACCCGGTGGCCTCACCCGACTCGATGCCGATGCACCACGGCGTGATGCCGTCGGCCTTCATCGTCTCCTGCAGCTCCATGAGCGCATCCCAGGTCTCCGGGATCTCGTAGCCGTTCTCGTCGAACACGCTCGGCGAGTACCAGACGAGGCTCTTGACGTCGCCCTTGTTGGGCACGCCCATGACCTCGCCGTCGATCGTCACGAGCTCCCAGAGGTAGGGGTCGTAGTCGTCCTGGTTGGCGTCGAGGGTCTCCTGCGGCACCGGGGTGATGGAGTCGGCCAGGCGGGCGATCAGGCCCGGCTGGGGGATCACGCCGATGTCGGGCAGGTTGTCGCCCTCGGCGGCGACGGTGACCTGGCTCTCGAAGTCGCGGGAGCCGCTGTAGGTCACCTCGATGCCGGACTCCTCGGCGAAGGCGTCGAGCGAGGCCTGGAACCCGTCGGCCTCGGCGCCGGTCTCGGGCCCGCCGATGGTGACGGCACCGCCGCCTCCGCCGCCGTCGCTCGGGCTGGCGTCGTCGTCGCCGTCGTCGGACTCCGTGCAAGCGGCCGCGGCGACCATGAGGAGGGCGAGCCCTCCGGCCAGCAGTGACGTGCGACGCCTCCGGTGGTGGCTGAGCATTCGTGTTCCCCCCTGGGATCTGTCCGCACCGGTGCGGGAGCTCCGCACCCGATGCTCGCGCCGCCCGACCCGATCGGACTGTAAACGCTTGCAGGTCACCGTAGCGCGGCGCTCCTGCGCGTGCTGGCCCGCCCGCCTCGCGGCCTCGCGGAGCGCCCCGCCCGGCGTCGACGGCAACAAGATTGACCGGCCGGTCAAGTCGAGACGTAGGCTGCCCCGATGGTCGATCAGTCGTATCGCTTCGAGTCCGTGCCCGCGGTGCGGGAGTCGCTCCGCAAGGTCGACTACCTCTCCGACGAGGGCATCGCCGGGATCGTGTTCCTGGCCGATCGCCTCGGCAAGCCGATCCTCGTCGAGGGCCCGGCGGGCACCGGCAAGACGCAGCTGGCGAAGTCGGTGGCCGAGATGTCGGGTGCCCGCCTCATCCGCCTCCAGTGCTACGAGGGGCTCGACGAGTCCAAGGCGCTGTTCGAGTGGAACTACAAGAAGCAGCTCCTCCGCATCCAGGCCGAGCGCGGCGACGACAACACCTGGGAGACCATCGAGGACGACATCTTCTCCGACGAGTTCCTCCTCACCCGCCCCCTGCTCGAGGCCATCACGGCCGACGAGCCGGTGGTGCTGCTCATCGACGAGGTCGACCGCGTCGAGGTGGAGACCGAGGCGCTGCTGCTCGAGATCCTGTCCGACTACCAGGTCTCCATCCCCGAGCTGGGCACCATCGAGGCCAAGCAGATCCCGCTGGTGTTCCTCACCTCCAACAACACCCGGGAGCTCTCCGAGGCGCTCAAGCGCCGCTGCCTCTTCCTCCACGTCGACTACCCCGACCTGGAGCGCGAGAAGGAGATCGTCCTCACCAAGGTCCCCGACATCACGGAGTCCCTGGCCGACCAGGTCGCCCGCATCGTCCGGTCGATCCGCCAGCTCGAGCTGAAGAAGGCGCCGTCGGTCTCCGAGACGCTCGACTGGGCCCGCACCCTGCTGCTGCTGGGCGTGGAGTCCGTCGACGCCGAGACGGCGAAGGCGACCATCAACATCCTGCTCAAGTACCAGAGCGACATCGCCAAGGCGGTCCGCGAGCTCGAGCAGGAGAACGGCACCATCACCAAGGCGGCGGCCGGCAAGTAGGCCCGCAGCATGACCGACCTCCATCGCCCCGAGCTCGCGGCCGGCGAGGCCCTCACCGAGCTGCTGGCCGGCTTCATCCAGGAGCTGCGGTCGGCGGGGCTCCCCGTGAGCCTCACCGAGAACCTCGACGCCATGGAGGCCGTGAAGCACATCCCGCTGGAGGACCGCGAGGCGTTCAAGTACGCCCTGGCCGCCACGCTGGTGAAGAACAACACCCACTGGCGGGCCTTCGAGACGGTCTTCGAGGTGTACTTCTCGCTGCGAGGCTCCCAGTTCTCCATCGGCGACGGCGACGACGACGCCCTCGCCCAGATGCTGGAGGAGCTGGCCCAGCAGGAGGAGCAGCAGGGCGACGGTCCCCGCTCCGGCAGCGGCAGCGGCGAGAGCATGACGCCCGAGGAGATCGCCGAGATGCTCTTCAAGGCGCTGCAGCGCGGCGACGACGCCCTGATGCGCGCCGTGGCCCGGCAGGCCGTGCGGCGCTTCGCCGGCATGGAGCCCGGGCGGCCCGTCGGCGGGACGTACTACCTCTACCGCACGCTGCGGAACCTCGACCTCGACGCCGTCATGGACAAGCTCATGGACCAGGCGCGGCAGGAGTCACCGGAGCCGCTGACCCCGCTCGAGGAGCGCCTCGAGCAGGACGAGTACCAGAGCCGCGTCGACCAGCTGAAGAAGGAGATCGAGAGCGAGATCCGCCGCGCCCTTGTCGCCGATCGCGGCGTCGAGGCCATGGCCCGCACGCTGCGCAAGCCGCTCCCGGAGGACGTCGACTTCATGCACGCCTCCCGCGAGGAGATGGCGTCGCTGCGCAAGGCCATCTACCCGCTCACCCGGAAGCTGGCCGTGCGCCTGGCCCGCAAGCGCCGCCACGGCCGCAAGGGCCCGCTCGACTTCCGCAGCACCGTGCGCCACTCGCTGTCCTACGGCGGCGTCCCCGCCGAGCCGAAGTTCAAGTACCCGCGCCCGTCGAAGCCCGAGATCTTCGTGATCGCCGACATCTCCGGCTCCGTGGCCGCCTTCGCCCGCTTCACGCTCCACCTCGTCTACGCCATCTCGGGCCAGTTCTCGAAGGTGCGGGCCTTCGTGTTCATCGACGGCCTCGACGAGGTGACCCGCATGTTCGAGGGCGTGGAGGACATCGCCCAGGCGGTGCACCGGGTGAACACCGAGGCCGACGTGGTGTGGGTCGACGGCCACTCCGACTACGGCCACGCCTTCGAGGTGTTCTGGGAGCGCCACGGCAAGGAGGTCAGCTCCAAGACCACCGTGATCATCCTCGGCGACGCCCGCAACAACTACCACGCCTCCCAGAGCTGGGTGCTCAAGGAGATCGCCAAGAAGGCCCGCCACCTCTACTGGCTGAACCCCGAGCCCAAGAGCTACTGGGACACCGGCGACTCCATCGTCGGCGAGTACGCCAACCACTGCGACGGCACCTTCGAGTGCCGCAACCTCCGCCAGCTCGAGAAGTTCGTGGACTACCTGGCGTAGCTTCGATCCCGGCTGAACTGCGCCGGGATCGAGTTCACTCGTGCGGCCTTCGGCCGCGCTGAGGGCATGTGCGGGCGGCACAGCAAGCTGCGCTGCCCGCTGGTGGGGGGCTCCGGCGGAGCCTCTGCCCCCCACACCCCCCGCCGGGCGCTCCCGCGGCCGCCTTCCCGGTGCCGGTTGCGTCGTCGCGCCCTTGCCCTTGGCCGCTGTGGTGGGGGCGCTGGTGCGTGCCGGGCCGGGTTCCGGGGGGCCTCTCTCCCCCCCCCCACACACACACCCCGCCGGCGCTCCTGCGGCGGTCTTGTGGCTCAGCGTTGCGTCGTCGCGCCCTTGACCTTGCGGCTAGAGGGTGGGGTGGCGGTCTCGCCAGGGGAGGGACTGCTCGAGGTGGGCGGCGAGGCGGAGGAGGGTGGCCTCGTCCCAGGGGGCGCCGACCAGCTGGGTGCCGATCGGGAGGCCGCTGTCGGCCTGGTGGGTGGGCACGGAGATGGCGGGGAGCCCGTTCATGTTGAACACGGCCGTGAAGAGCACCGAGTGCAGCACGGTGGGGGAGACGCCGCCGGGGTCGGCTTGGACCTCGGCGAGGATCTGGCCGGCCGGTGCGGGCTCGATGGCCATCGTGGGGGTCAGGAGCACGTCGAAGCCGTCGCCCCACTGGCGGTTCACCCGGCGGGTCCACGTGCGCAGCGCGGCCACCGCTCGCGCGTAGGCGGCGCTGTCGACCTCGCCGGCTGCCTCCCGACCCAGGCGGTTGTGCGCCTCGGCCCGGGCCCAGTCGATGGCGTCGTCGAGGAGCCCGAGCTCGGCGTTGAGCACGGTGACGAAGTGGCCCACGAACTCGTCGATGTGCAGGTCGGGGCTGGCGTCGACGATGGTGTGGCCGGCCTCGGCCAGGGCGGCGGCGGCGGCAGCCACCGCGTCCTGGCAGGCGGGCGCGGTCGGCAGGCCCAGCGCGGTGTCGGTCACCACCGCCACCCGCAGCGGCGCCTGGTCGGCGTCGAGCTCCTCGACGAACGGGCGAGCAGCCGCCGGGGCGTTCGACCAGCCGTAGGGGTCAGCCGTGCTGATCAGGTCGAGGATCGCTGCGGTGTCGGCCACCGTGTGCGTCACCGCGCCCTCGGTGGAGGCACCCTCCCAGCCGGGGAGCCGGCTGGGGACCCGGCCCCGGCTGGCCTTCAGGCCCACCAGGCCGCAGCACGAGGCCGGGATCCGGATCGACCCGCCCCCGTCGCTGGCGTGGGCCAGGGCGTACATCCCAGCGGCCGTGGCGGCCGCCGCCCCGCCGGAGGACCCTCCCGGCGTGCGATCGAGGGCCCAGGGGTTCCGAGTGATCCCGTAGCGCTCGTTCTCGGTGGCGGTGATCGACCCGAACTCCGGGGTGTTGGTGCGTCCCGTCAGCACGAACCCACCACCCTCGAAGGCGTCCACGATCAGCTCGTTCTCGTCGGCCGGGTCGAGGCCGGCTCCGGTGGAGCCGTAGGTGTTCGGCCAGCCGGCGACGTCGGTGAGGTCCTTGATCGGGAGGGGCACGCCGCAGAAGGGCGGGAGGTCGCCGGGGTCGGTCGACGCCACCAGGTCGTCAGCGACGCGCGCTCGATCTCGGGCCTCGTCGTCGTCCCGCCAGACCACCGCGTTCAGGGCCGGGTTGCGCTCGTCGAGGCGTCGCAGCGTCTCGGCCAAGGCCTCCGAGGGGCTGATCTCCCGCGCTCGGATGGCGGCCGCGAGGCCGAGGGCGGTGGGGAAGTCGTCGTGCATGCGCGCACGCTACCCATCCCCGCCCGGTGGCGGCGGGCGTCAGTCGAGGCGGTCGGCGGGTGCCGCCACCAGCGGGCGCGCCCGCAGCGTGCGCCGCGGCACCGGCGAGGCGGTCGGCCCGGAGCGCGCCGACCGCGACCGGTGGGGCCCGGGAGCCGGCGGCGTGACGGGCGCTCCGGCCTCGGCAGCCGTCGTGACCTCGACCGTCCTGACCTCGGCCACCGCGACCTCGACCACCGCGACCTCGGCGGGGGGACCGAGGTCGTGGTCGTCGGGGGCCGGGTCCCACGCGAGCGTGGCCGCCCAGGCCAGCAGCTCGTCGTCGGTGGCCTGTCCTGGGAGCCCGGCGCCGCCCGTCGCCCGCTTCGTCAGCACCTCGAAGAGGGTCACGCTGGGTGGTTCGACGCCCACGGCTGGGCCTCCTGCCCACCGGGGGACGCCGTGGTCGGAGCGGTCAGGCGAGGATGGCCTGGTTGACGGCCACCCGCAGCTGGCGCCGGATCGGGTAGGTGTCGCTGGGCAGCAGCTGGGTCATGAAGACCACGCAGATGTCCTCCACCGGGTCCACCCAGAAGGCGGTGCTGGCCGCGCCGCCCCACCCGAACTCGCCCTCGCTGGCCAGGTTCTGCAGGGCGGCGGCGTCCTCCACCACCGACACGCCGAGGCCGAACCCGGTCCCCTCCATCGCCGCCTCGGAGAAGGTGGACTGGCCCATCTCGTTCAGCAGCTTGCCGCCGGTGAGGTGGTTGCGGGCCATGTAGGCCACGGTGCGGGGACCGAGCAGGCGCACCCCGTCGAGCTCGCCCCCGTTGGCCAGCAGGTGGGCGAAGCGCAGGTAGTCGGCACCGGTGCCCACGAGGCCGCCGCCGCCCGACAGGAACGTCGGCGGGCGCACCATCGAGCGGGCCGGCGCGAACGCGGCCAGCGCGCCGTCCTTGCCTCGGACGTAGAGCGGGCAGCAGCGCTCGAGGTCGGCCTCCGGGGCGTGGAAGGCGGTGTCGTGCATGCCGAGCGGGCCGAGCACGTGGTCGCGCAGGAAGGCGTCGAGCGGCTGGCCGCTGATCACCTCGACGAGGCGCCCGCAGACGTCGGTCGACATCGAGTAGTTCCAGCTGGTGCCCGGATCGAACAGGAGGGGCAGCGAGGCGAGGCGCGCCACGCCCTCGGCGAGGTCGTAGGTGGGCTCGGTGAAGTTGCCCAGGTCGGCCTGCCGGTACAGCTCGTCGACCGGGTGCTGGAAGTGGAAGCCGTAGGTCAGGCCGGACTGGTGGGTCAGCAGGTCGTGGATCGTCATGGCCCGGGCGGGCGGGCGGGTCTGCGGCGCGTCGGCCGAGCCGCCGTCCCACACCTGCACGTCGGCGAGATCCGGGAGGAAGCGGGCGACCGGGTTCTCGAGGAGGAGGCGACCCTGCTCGTAGAGCATCATCAGCGCCACGCTCGTGATCGGCTTCGTCATCGAGTAGATGCGGTAGATGCTCTCCGGCCCCACGGCCGTGCCGGCCTCCACGTCGGTGAGCCCGTAGCAGTCGTGGTGGACGAGCTGGCCGCGCCGGCTGATCAGCGTCTGGACGCCGGGGAGCTTCCCGGCGTCGACGTAGGCGTGCGTCGCCTCGTCGACGCGCTGCAGGCGCTCGCTGGAGAGGTCGACGTCTTCGGGACGGGTGCGCATGGCCGGGCATGCTGGCACGCCGGTGCCGGCGCTGCCCGGTCGGCCCCGCTCAGTCGTGGATGCCGCACTCCGTCTTGGCCGAGCCGACCCAGCGCCCGGAGCGGGGGTCGTCGGGGTCGGTGGGCAGCTGGGTGCAGGGCTGGCAGCCGATCGAGAGGTAGCCCTGCGCCTTGAGCGGGTTGACCGGCACGTCGTGGTCGGCGATGTAGCCCTCGACGTCGAGGTCGCTCCAGGTGGCCAGCGGGTTCACCTTCACCAGACCGCGCAGGTCGCGGGCGACGATCGGCGCCTGCCCGCGGGTGGCCGCCTCCTCGCGGCGCAGGCCGCTCATCCAGGCGGCCTTGCCGGCGAGGGCGCGGTCGAGCTGGCCGACCTTCACGGCGGAGCAGCAGTTCTCCGGGTCGACGCGCCACAGCTCCTCGTCGTGGTGGGCGACGGTCATCATGCGCAGGTTCAGGCCGTACCGCCGCCGGACCATCTCCACCGTCTCGAGGGTCTCGGGGAAGTGGTAGCCGGTGTCGATGAAGACGACCTCGATGGCGGGGTCGACCTTCGTGGCGAGGTCGATGAGCACCGCGTCGTTCATCGAGGCGCTCAGGCAGAGGTGGGGGCTGAAGCTGTCGACCGCCCACTGGATGATCTTGGAGGCGGGCAGGCGCTCGAACTCGCGGTTGAGGTCGGCCAGCTGCTCGTCGGAGAACTCGGCGACGTCGAGGAGCGTCACGTCGCGCACTCCGAGTCGCCGATCTCCGCCACGTACGGGCCGGTCTCGCCGTAGTCGACGTAGAAGTCGGGGCCGTCCTCCGGGGTGGGGAACTCGTCGAGCTCCTTGAGGTCGGCGGCGATCGACTTGGCGCCCCCGACGCGGTCCATCCAGGTGCGGAAGACCTCGCCGGCCTCCCGCTCCTCGGCGAAGCGCCGGACCACGCGGACGGCGGCCTCCGGGGCGTTCTTGGCCGGGAGGCGCAGCGCCTTCTCGCCGAAGCTGATGCGCTCCTGGCCCACGTAGCCGCCGAGCAGCATCTGGTACCCCGGCGCCGACTGGCCGTGGGCCCGGCGCTCGGCACCGAAGAAGCCGATGTCGGCGATGTGGTGTTGGCCGCAGCTGTTGGTGCAGCCGGAGATGTTCGTGCGGATGCCGCCGACGTCGGCGAGGCCGGCGGCGTCGAGGGCCGCCCCGATGGCGTCGGCGAGGCCCCGGCTCTGGGTGACGGCCAGGTTGCAGGTGTCGGCGCCCGGGCAGGCGACGACGTCGCGGGCGAGCTCGGCGCCGGGCTCGGCCATCCCGATGGCCGACAGGCGCTGGTGCAGGATCGGCAGCTGCTGCTCGGAGAGCCCCCGGAACACGAGGTTCTGGCGGTTGGTGATGCGGACCTCGGCCCCCAGCTCGCGCTGGATCGAGGCCAGCGCCCGGAACTGGTCGGTGGTGATGTCGCCCAGGCGGGCGTAGGCCACCGCGGAGACCGTGCCCTTGGCCACGCCGCGCACGACGTTGGCGTCGTCCCACGCCTTGAAGGGGTCGTCGCGGCGGAGGCTCACGGGGGTGCCCTGCCCGATGGCGGTGGCCGGCCCGTTGCCGAGCCCGGCCGGATCGTCGCCGACCTTCAGCACGTGGTCGGGGATCCCGCCGGGCCAGGTGGAGCTGGCCACGAGCAGCTTGCGCTCCTTGAGGATGCGAGCCTGGAGGTCGTCCCAGCCCATGGTGTCGACCAGCCACTTCATGCGGGCCCGCAGCTTGTTGTCGCGGTTGCCGTGGTTGGAGAACACCCGGAGGATGGCCTCGAGCGTGGCCATCAGGTCCTCGCGGGGCGTGAACTCCTCGAGGGCCAGCGCCGGGTGGGGGTTGGCGCCGAGGCCGCCGGCCACGAACACCCGGAACCCGGCCTCGCGGGACCCGTCGGGCAGGGTGCGGGCGGTGGCGATGACGCCCACGTCGTTGAACATCGCCTGGCCGCAGTCGGTCTCGCACCCGGAGAAGTTGATCTTGAACTTCCGCGGGAGCCGCTGGCCCAGCGGGTTGCGCAGGAAGTGCTGGTAGGCGGCCTCCGCCCACGGGCTGATGTCGAGCACCTCGAACGGGCAGGCGCCGGCGAGGTGGCAGCCCATCACGTTGCGCACGGTGTCGCCGCAGGCCTCGCGCGAGGTGAGGCCCACGGTGGCCATGTCGCGCATGACGGCCGGGATCTGCTGGAGGTCCACGAAGTGGAACTGCACGTTCTGGCGGGTGGTGAGGTGCCCCCAGCCCCGGCTGTAGGTCTCGGAGATGTGGGCGAACATGTCGAGCTGCTCGGGGGTGACGGAGCCGTAGGGCGCCTTCACCCGCACCATCTGGTTGTGGCCCCCCTGGCGCTGCCCGTAGATGCCGTTGTTCAGGCGGAAGACGCGGAAGGCGTCCTCCTCGAGGTCGCCGGCCAGGTAGCGAGCCAGCTGCTCCTCGAACTTCTCGATGTCGGCCCGGGCCTCGGGGTCGATCTCTCGTTGCAGCATGGCGGGCCTCGTCGCAGTCGGGAGCGGGCAGGACGTCAATCCTGACCAGTTGGCTCAACAATGCTGTCAAACCCGAGTCAGGCGGTCAACATTCCCGATCGGCGGAGGAGAGCCCGCCGGCTGGCTCAGGCGCTGGCGCGGAGGAGCTCGGCCACCCGGAAGGCGAGGTCGAGGCTCTGGCGCCCGTTGAGGCGCGGGTCGCACATGGTCTCGTAGCGGGCGTCGAGATCGGTGTCGAAGATCTCCTCGGCGCCGCCGAGGCACTCGGTGACGTCGTCGCCGGTGAGCTCCACGTGCACGCCGCCCGGCCAGGTGCCCTCCGCCCGGTGGGCGGCGAAGAAGCCGGCGATCTCCCGCATCACGGCGTCGAGGTGGCGGGTCTTCTTGCCGCCCTCGGAGGTGAAGGTGTTGCCGTGCATCGGGTCGCAGGCCCACACCACCGGGTGGCCGGCGTCGCGGACCGCGGCGAGCAGCGGGCGGAGGCCGTCTTCGATCTTCTCGGCCCCCATGCGCGAGATCAGCGTGAGCCGACCGGGGCGCCGCTCGGGGTTGAGGGCCTGGCACAGCTCGAGCACCTCGTCGGCGGTGGCGGTGGGCCCGACCTTGCAGCCGATGGGGTTGTCGACGCCGCGGAGGAACTCCACGTGGGCGCCGTCGAGCTGCCGGGTCCGCTCGCCGATCCAGAGCATGTGGGCCGAGCAGTCGTACCACTGGCCGGTGAGGGAGTCCTGGCGGGTGAGGGCCTCCTCGTAGCCGAGGATGAGCGCCTCGTGGCTGGTGAAGAAGTCCACCTCGTGGAGGCTCGGGACGCGCTCGCCGTCGACGCCGCAGGCCTTCATGAAGCGCAGGGCCCGGTCGATCTCGTCGGCCAGGCGCTCGTAGCGCTGGCCCTCCCGGCTCGAGGCCACGAACTCCTGGTTCCACTGGTGGACCCGCGAGAGGTCGGCGAAGCCGCCCTTCACGAAGGCCCGGAGCAGGTTCAGCGTCGAGGCCGACTGGTGGTACGCCTGCAGCAGGCGCTCGGGGTTCGGGACCCGAGCGGCTTCCGTGGGGAGGATGTCGTTGACGATGTGGCCGCGGAACGACGGCAGCTCCAGATCGCCGATCACCTCGGTGTCGGCCGAGCGGGGCTTGGCGAACTGGCCGGCGATCCGGCCCACCTTCACCGTCGGGACGCCGGAGGAGTAGCTGAGCACGACGGCCATCTGCAGGATGACCTTGAGGCGGTCGCGGATGCCGTCGGCCGTGAAGGCGTCGAAGGACTCGGCGCAGTCGCCGGCCTGGAGCAGGAAGGCCTGGCCGTCGGCGACCTGGCCCAGCGCGCCGGTGAGGGCCCGGGCCTCGCCGGCGAACACCAGCGGCGGGAGGGTGGCCAGCTGCTTCAGCGTGGCCTCGACGGCGGCGTCGTCGGGCCAGCGCGGCTGCTGCGCGGCCGTGCGGTCACGCCACGAGGAGGGGGCCCAGGTGCTGGTCACGGGTGCAAGCCTTGCCCGTCGGCCCCCGGGAGGCAAAGCGGGTTGCCCGCCGGCCACCACGGCGAAAACGGCGACCGGCCGTCCCGGCGGGCGGGACGGCCGATCGGACAGGAAGCCGGGCGAGCGGGCGGTGCCACGGCTTCTCGGCGCAGGAGCGGCTGGGTGGTGCCCCTGCGACACCTGCATCTTGTACCGGATCGGGCGATCCGGCCAGTGGGAACTCGGGGCCGGTCGGCCGCCGCGGAGGTCAGGCGGCGTCGCTCCGGGCCATCGCCTCTTCGCGCACGGCGGTGACCGCTCGCTTCACCAGCCGACGAGCGGCCTCGGCGGTGACGCCGAGGGTCTCGCCGACCTCGCGATAGCTGCGCTTGCGGCCGTCGGTGAGGCCGAAGCGCTGCTCCACCGCTGAGCGGGCCCGGTCGTCGAGCACGCCGAGGAGGTCGCCCACGAGGGCCTGCTCCTCGTTGTAGACGGTGACCGCCTCGGGGCCGGGCTTGTCGTCGGCGATGAGGTCGATCAGCTCGCTGCCGTCGTCGTCGCCGACCGTGCGGTCGAGGCTGGTCGGCGTGGTGAGGCGGTAGAGGCGGGCGTTCTCGTCGTCGAGCTCGTCGCCGTCGCCCGACACCTGCCGCAACGCCGCCCGGAGGCTGGCGGAGCGGTCGCCGGGGAGGCGCACCAGGGACGCCTTCTGGTCGAGGGCCCGGCCGATGGCCTGGCGGATCCAGAAGGTGGCGTAGGTGGAGAACTTGAAGCCCTTGCGCCAGTCGAACTTGTCGACCGCGTGCTCCAGGCCGAGGTTCCCCTCCTGGATGAGGTCGAGCAGCTCCATGGCGGGCGGGAGCGGGTAGCGACGGGCGACCGACACCACCAGTCGGAGGTTCGCCCGGATGAACCGGTCCTTGGCCTCGGCTCCCTTGCGGGCGAGGCGACGGTTCTCGGCGGTGTCGTCGCCGGCGTCGATGGCGGCTCGGGCTCGGACGCCGGCCTCCACCGCCTGCGAGAGCTCTCGCTCCTCGGCGGCGGTGAGCAGCGGCACGAGGCCGATCTCGTTGAGGTACTGACCTACGGAATCTGTCATGGCAATCTCCTCAACGAATGGTGTCCCCGGCATCTTCCCCGGAGAAGCGAATTTCCACCATCGTCATAGGGCAAATGTCCACAACGCCCGCTGTGGCGTGGGGATTCCTCCGCCCACGGTGACGCATGTCACCGGCCGGGAGCGCTCGGAAGGGCGCCCGACGACGGCGTAGGTTGCACGGATGGCGACGGAGGCGCGGCGTGGCGACCGCATCGGCATCTTCGGGGGCACCTTCGACCCGCCCCACGTGGGGCACCTCGTGTCGGCCGTCAACGTGCGGCACCGCCTCTCGCTCGACCGCCTCCTGCTCGTCGTGAACAACGTGCCGTGGCAGAAGGTCGGCAGCCGACCGATCTCCCCGGCGGAGGACCGCTTCGGCATGGTGGCGGCAGCCGTCGCCGACGTGGCGGGCCTCGAGGCCAGCCGCATCGAGCTCGAGGCGGGAGGCCGCTCCTACACCGCCGACACCCTGGCCACGCTCCTCCGGGAGGACCCGGACCGCGAGCTGTTCGTGATCCTGGGGGCCGACGCCGCCGCCGGCCTGCTCACCTGGGAGCGGGCCGAGGAGGTGCGCGACCAGGCCACCATCGTGGTGGTCGAGCGGCCCGGGGCGTCGTCGGTCGACCCGCTGCCGGGGTGGCGGTGGGCCAGCGTCGAGGTCCCCCGCCTCGAGGTGTCGAGCACCGACCTCCGGGAGCGCGTCCTCGACGGGCGCCCCCTCGACTACCTCGTCACCCACGAGGTCGTCGACTGGATCGAGGCCCACGGGCTCTACCGGGAGCAGGCGCAGCCGTGACGGCTCCCACCGGCGAGCAGGGCCCCGCGCCCGACGACCTCCTCGAGCGGCTGCGCGGCCTCGACCTCGAGCTCCCCGAGGTCGGCACGGGGGCGCGGAGCCGTCACCGAGCCCTCCAGGACCCGGAGGCGGCCCGCCCGGTGGCGCCCGGGCCCTCACGCCGCTGGATGACGGTGTTCAGCCTGCTGCTCGCCATGGTCGTGCTGGCGGGATCCGGCTTGGTGTACCTGGGGGTGCAGACGCTGCGCGACAGCAGCGACGGCCGCAACGTGTCGTCGGTGACCGATCCGAGCGCTCCTGGCTTCGAGGCGATCGTCGAGCCGTCGCCCACCGCGCTCGTCCTCGACCTGGCCGACGACGGCTCCCTGCGGTCGGTCATGGTGATGGCGCTGCAACCGCTCGACGCCGGCGGCTCGGTCGTGCTGATCCCGCCGCTGACCCGGCCGGTGAGCGGCGACGGCGCCTACTCGCTGCGAGGGCTGGCCCAGATCGTCGACGAGCTCCGCGAGCTGGCGCCGCCGATCCAGCGGGCCCTCGACCTCGGCCTCTTCGAGGTGGTCGAGCTCGACGACGACCGGTGGGCCGACCTCGTCGCCCCCGTCGGGCCGCTGACGGTCGACAACCCGACCGCGGTGGGGACGTTCCCGGCCGGGCCGGTCACGGTGGCGGCCGAGGAGGTCGGCGCCTGGCTCGACCCGGTCGAGGGGGAGGACGACCTCGCCCGGCAGTTCCGGATCCAGGCGCTGCTCGAGGCGTGGGTCGCAGCCGTCTCGAGCTCCTCCGACGGCGCCGCCGCGGTGCCCGGCGAGGTCGACCTCGGCATCGGTCGCTTCATCCGAGGCCTCGCCGGGGGACCGCTGCGGGTCGAGCTGCTCCCGGTGGAGGCCCGCGTGGACCTGTACGGCACCACCTCCTACGACATCGTGCTGTCCGACGCCGCCGTCCTGGTCGGGCAGCTGGTGCCCTTCCCCACCGGTGGTGAGCCCGACAGCCGCACCCGAGTCCGGCTGCTCGACGGCACCGGCCAGGCCCAGCACGTGGCTGCGCTGGCGCCCCTCGTGGTGGCCGCCGATGGCCAGGTGGTGGTGGCCGGCAACGCCGACCGGTTCGACTACGCCAGCACCGAGATCCGGTACCACCTGCCGGGCGGGGAGGCCGACGCCGAGCGCCTCCGAGCCGCCCTCGGCGGGGGTGAGGTGGTGGAGGACGTTCGACCGACGGACGCGTTCGATGTCACCATCGTGCTCGGCAGCGACCTGTAGACCTCCGTTCTGAGGACCGACCCTGGCAGACACCACCACCACCGACACGTCCAAGCAGTGGGCCATCACGGCAGCGCGCGCCGCCGATGCGAAGCAGGGGAGCGAGGTGGTCGTCCTCGACGTCGGCGACGTCCTCGCGCTCTGCGGCTGGTTCGTGATCACCAGCGCGCCGAACGAGCGCCTGGTGAAGGCCATCGCCGACGAGGTGGAGCAGCAGGTGCACGGCGCCGGCGGCCCGAAGCCGAAGCGCATCGAGGGCCTGCAGGAGCGCCAGTGGGTGCTCATGGACTACGGCGACCTCGTGGTGCACGTGTTCCTGCAGGAGCAGCGGGACTTCTATGACCTCGAGCGCCTGTGGGCCGACGTGCCCCGGGTGGCCTGGGCCGAGCCCGCCGCCTGAGGCCCAGCGCGACGAAGGCCCGCCGAGCGGCGGGCCTTCACGGGGTGGAGCTAAGGAGAATCGAACTCCTGACCTCTTCCATGCCATGGAAGCGCTCTACCAACTGAGCTATAGCCCCGTGGGAGCGGCCACCTTACGGCACCGTGCCCGGCCGCTGCCAATGACCTCCCGTCGCCCCTCGAGCGGGGCGATCGGACCTCAGGCCACCACGAAGTTGACCAGCTTGTCGGGCACGGCGATGACCTTGCGCACCGTGGCGCCCTCGAGCAGCGTGGCCACCGCCGCATCGGCGCGGGCCGCCGCCTCGAGGGCGGCGGCGTCGAGGCCCACGGGCACGGTGATGCGGGCCTTGACCTTGCCCTTGACCTGGATCGGGATCTCGACGGTGTCGTCGACGAGCAGCGCCGGGTCTGCCTCGGGGAAGGCCTCCCAGGCCAGCGACCCCGGATGGCCGAGGCGGGCCCAGAGCTCCTCCGCCGCGTGGGGTGCCAGGGGCGCCAGCAGGAGGACCATGGGCTCGGCGATCGAGCGCGGCACCCCGCCGTCGGGGAACTGCAGGGTGAGGTGGTTGTTCAGCTCGGTGATGCGGGCGATCGACGTGTTGAAGCGCAGGGTCTCCATGCCGTCGCGCACCGCGGCGATCGTCTTGTGCAGGAGCCGGACGGTGGCGTCGTCGGGATCGGTGTCGCGCACGCGGAGCTCGCCCGTGTCCTCGTCGAGCACGTTGCGCCAGATGCGCTGCAGCAGGCGGAACACCCCGACGACGGCCTTGGTGTCCCACGGCCGGCTCTGGTCGAGCGGCCCGGTGAACATCTCGTACAGCCGCAGCGTGTCGGCGCCGTAGTCGGCGTACATCTCGTCGGGCGTGACCGAGTTCTTGAGCGACTTGCCCATCTTCCCGAACTGGCGCTGGACCTCGGCACCGTCGTGCAGGAAGCGACCGTCCTGCTCCACGACCTCGCTGGCCTCCACGTGGATGCCGCGGTCGTCGAGGTAGGCGGCGGCCTGCACCATCCCCTGGTTGAACAGCCGCCGGAACGGCTCCTTCGAGCTGAGGTGACCAAGGTCGAACAGCACCTTGTGCCAGAAGCGCGCGTAGAGCAGGTGGAGCACGGCGTGCTCCACGCCACCCACGTAGAGGTCGACGCCACCGGGATCGCCCTCGTGGGTGGGGCCCATCCAGTAGCGCTCGACCTCGGGGTCGACGAAGGCGTTCTCGTTGGTGGGGTCGAGGTAGCGCAGCTCGTACCAGCAGGAGCCGGCCCACTGCGGCATCGTGTTGAGCTCGCGGCGGTACACCTTGGGCCCGTCGCCGAGGTCCATCGTGACCTCGACCCACTCCTGGGCCCGCCCGAGCGGCGACTCCGGCTCCGAGGTGTTGTCGTCGTCGGCGAACGTGCGCGGGGAGTAGTCCTCGACCTCCGGGAGCAGCACCGGGAGCTCGCCCTCGGGCACCGCGAGCGGCAGGTCGTGCTCGTCGTAGACGATCGGGAAGGGCTCGCCCCAGTACCGCTGGCGGGAGAAGAGCCAGTCGCGCAGCTTGTAGGTGACCGTCCCGCGCCCGAGCCCCTGGGCCTCGAGCCACGCGGTGATGGCCGCCTTCGCGTCGGCGAGCGCCAGGCCGTCGAGCGACACGTCGGCGTTGCTGCTGTTGATGCCGCCGCCGTCGCCCGTCCACGCCTCGGTCCAGGCGCCTGCGTCGTCGGCCCAGCCCTCGGGCGGGGCGACGACGGCGACGATGGGGAGGCCGAAGGCCTGGGCGAAGTCGAAGTCGCGCTGGTCGTGGGCCGGGACCGCCATGATCGCCCCGGTGCCGTAGCCCATCAGCACGTAGTCGGCGATGAACACGGGCACGGCCTCGCCGTTCACCGGGTTGGTGGCGGTGGCGCCGGTGAAGACGCCGGTCTTGGTGCGATCGTCGGCCTGGCGGTCGAGCTCGCTCTTGCGGCTGGCCTGGAGGCGGTAGGCGTCGACGGCCTCCTTGGGGGTGGGGGCGCCGCCGGTCCACCGAGGGTCGGTCGCCTCCGGCCAGGCGTCCGCCACCAGCGAGTCGACCAGCGGGTGCTCGGGGGCCAGGACCATGTAGGTGGCGCCGAAGAGCGTGTCGGGGCGGGTCGTGAAGACGGTGAGGTCGCCCGCGCCGGTCGGGAAGCGCACCTCGGCGCCCTCGCTGCGGCCGATCCAGTTGCGCTGCATCAGCTTGATGGACTCCGACCAGTCGAGCAGGTCGAGGTCGTCGATGAGGCGGTCGGCGTAGGCGGTGATCCGCATCATCCACTGCTTCAGCGGCCGGCGGAACACGGGGAAGTTGCCCCGGTCGGAGCGACCCTCGGCGGTGACCTCCTCGTTGGCCAGCACCGTGCCGAGGCCCGGGCACCAGTTCACCGGTGCCTCGTGCAGGTAGGCCAGCCGGTGGGCGTCGACCACGCGGCGCTGCTCGACGTCGTCGAGCTCCGCGTACGGCCGCCCGGACGGGTTCGTGCCGGGAGCCGGTGCGCGCGTGCCGGCGGCCAGCTCGGCCTCCAGCTCGGCGATCGGGCGCGCCCGGTCGGCGTCGGTGTCGTACCAGGAGCCGAACACCTGGAGGAAGATCCACTGCGTCCAGCGGTAGAAGGCGACGTCGGTGGTGGAGACCGAGCGGCGCGGGTCGTGGCCGAGCCCCAGCCGGCGGAGCTGCCGGCGCATGTTGGCGACGTTGGCGTCGGTGGTCACCCGGGGGTGCTGCCCGGTCTGGACGGCGTACTGCTCCGCCGGCAGGCCGAAGGCGTCGTAGCCCATGGCGTGCACCACGTTGTGGCCGGTCATGCGCTTGTAGCGGGCGTACACGTCGGTGCCGATGTAGCCCAGCGGGTGGCCGACGTGGAGCCCGGAGCCCGAGGGGTAGGGGAACATGTCGAGCACGTAGAGCTTCGGCAGGTCGGCCAGGCGGTCGAAGCCGTCGGCCAGCGGGCCGGTGGGGTTGGGGGCCAGGAACGTGCCCTCCCGCTCCCAGCGGTCCTGCCAGGTGGTCTCGATCTGCTCGGCGAGGACGGCCGTGTACCGGTGCGGGGGGACGCGGTCGTCCCGAGGGGTCTCCGGCACCGAAGAGTCGTCGCGCATGGGGTCGAACGGTAGCGGTCGCCCCCCTGCGTCCCCGAACCGGATCGGGCTGTAACGACAGCCCCTCGAGCGAGGTCGGAGCGACCGTGCTGACCCTCACCCAACGGATCGAGGCCGGAGCCGACCTCGGCCACGACCTGACCTTCGTGGTGGGCGGGGACCACGTCCCCGTCTCCTACCGCCAGCTCCACGACGAGGCCCGCGCCTACGCCGCCAACCTCCAGGCGCTGGGGGTGGCCCCCGGCGACCACGTCGCCCTGCTGGGCCCCACCTCCCGCCCGCTGGTGACCGCCATCCAGGGCATCTGGCTGGCCGGGGCGACGGTGGTGGTCCTGCCGCTGCCGATGCGCCTCTCCTCGATCGAGGAGTTCGTGCTGCAGACCCGCGTCCGCATCACCAACGCCGACGTGCGGCTCGTGCTGGTCGACCCGGAGCTGGCGCCGTTCATCGAGCCGTCGCCCGGCGACCCGCCGATGGTGGGCTGGGACGCCGTGTCCCCCGGCCCCGGCCGAGCCGGCAGCGCCGACTGGGACCGCCCCGCCGACGATCCCGACCGCCTGGCCATCCTGCAGTTCACCAGCGGGTCCACGTCGGACCCGAAGGGCGTGATGCTCCCGCACCACACCGTCGGCGCCAACCTCGACGCCATCGCCGTGGCCACCGGCCTCGATCCCGACGACGACGTGCTGGTGTCGTGGCTGCCGCTCTACCACGACATGGGGCTGGTGGGGCTCTTCAGCCTCTCCATGACCACGGGCACGCCGCTCGTGCTGGGCGCCCCGACCGACTTCATGGCCGGGCCCGGTCGGTGGATGGAGTGGATCTCGACCTACGGCGGCACGGCCACCGCCGGCCCCAACTTCTCCTACGTCCTCGCCGCCCGCGCCCTCAAGCGGAGCGAGCCGCTCGACCTCTCCCGCATGCGGATCGCCCTCAACGGTGCCGAGCCCGTCGATCCGGGGACCGTGGCGGCGTTCCTGGAGGCGGGGGAGCGCCACGGGCTGCGCCCCGGTGCGGTGTTCCCGGCCTTCGGCATGGCCGAGATCGCCATCGCCGGCACCTTCCCGGAGCCGATGTCGGGGCTGCGCACCGACGCCGTCGACAAGCGGGTGCTCGAGGGCGAGCGGTACGCCGCCCCTGTCGACGCCGACTTCGAGGGCGCCCGCCACCTGGCCATCCTCGGCCGGCCCGTGCAGGGCCTCGAGATCCGGGTCGTCGACCCGGCCACCGGCGACGTGCTGAAGGACCGGGAGGTCGGCGAGCTCGAGATCCGGGGCACCTCCGTGACCCCCGGCTACTACAAGCGCCCCGACGCCAACGCCGAGCTCTTCCACGACGGCTGGCTGCGCACCGGCGACCTCGCCTACCTGCTCGACGGCGAGATGGTCATGTGCGGCCGCATCAAGGACATGATCATCGTCGGCGGTCGCAACGTGTTCCCCGAGGACGTCGAGCGGGCGCTGGCCGACGTCGCGGGCGTGCGCGCCGGCAACGTCATCGCCTTCGGCGTCGACGGCGCCCAGGGCAAGGAGGGGCTGGTGGTGGTGGCGGAGTCGAAGTCCGACGACCTCCCCGAGCTGCGCCGCACCGTCGCCCAGCGGGTGCGCGACGCGGTGGGCCTCCCCGCCAAGGACATCGTCCTGGTCCTCCCGGGCAGCCTCCCCAAGACCAGCTCCGGCAAGCTCCAGCGCTCCCTCTGCAAGGTCCGCTACCTCGGCGAAGAGCTCCAAGCCGCCGTCTGACGGCCCGCCCAGGTGATCCTGGGTCAGCGAGCGGCTGACCAGCGATCACCGGTCGCGGGGGTCAGACCGCGTGGAGCTGGTCCATGACCGCGGTCCAGCGGTCGGGATCGCTGGCGTAGGGGGCGTAGAAGCTGATCCGGCTGACGACGTCGCCGTAGCGGGCCTGGAGCTCCGGGGCGAGCTGCTCGGGCTCGCCCACCACCGCGAAGGTGTGGAGGATGTCGTCGGTGATGAGCTCGCCCATCTCCTTCCACCTCCCCTCCTTCGACATCTTGTTGAGGTCGTCCTGGAGGCCGCCCCAGCCGTGGAGCTCGAGGACGCCCCGGTAGGCGGGGGTGGAGCCGTAGAAGGCGATCTGCTGCTTGGTGCCCTGCACCGAGGCGGCCATCTCCTCCTCGGTGGTGCCGGTGACCACGAAGGCGGGGCCGGAGATCTCGATGTCGCCCAGCGAGCGGCCGGCCTTGGCGGCGCCACGCTCGAGCGCCGGCACGGTGACCTCGCGCAGGTACTTCTCGGTGGTGAAGCCGTGGCAGAGGAAGCCGTCGCACACCTCGCCCGCCACCTCGGTCATGAGCTCGCCCAGGCCGGCCAGGAAGATCTTGGCGTTGCCGTGCGGGTTGGGCCCCGGGTCGAAGAAGGGCGTCATGAGCGTGTGCGTGTAGAAGTCGCCCTGGAAGTCGAGCTTGGTGCCGTCGTTCCAGGCCGCCCAGATCGCCCGGATGGCGAGGATCATCTCCCGCATGCGGGCCGCCGGGTGCGACCACGGCATCGAGAACCGCTTGGTGATGTGCGGCTTGATCTGGCTGCCCAGCCCCAGGATGAAGCGGCCCTCCGAGGCGGCCTGCAGATCCCAGGCGATCTGGGCCAGGTTCATCGGGTTGCGGGCGAACGCCACCGCGATCCCGGTGCCCAGCTCGACCTTCTCGGTCTGCTGCGATGCCAGCAGGAGCGGGAAGAACGGGTCGTGCGCCGTCTCCGCCGTCCAGAGGCCGTCGTAGCCCTGTGCCTCCTGCGCTGCCGCGGCCTTGCCCGCGCCCCGCAGATCTCCTCCGATGCCACCGTCGACCTTCATGGCGGCGACCCTAGCCGGGCCTCTTGACCGCATGGTCAAGAGTCGTGGCCGAGCGCCGTGGAGGGATCGGAGCGGGTCAGCCCTGCTCGCGCAGGAAGCGCTCGAGCTCGGCGGCCAGCTCGTCGCCGCTGGTGGCCGCCAGCTGGGTGCTGGTGGCCTGCTCGTCGGCCTGCTGCTCGAGCTGGGCGAGCATGGCGCTGTGCTCGGGGTTCTGGGCGATGAGCTCGTCGATCCGAGCGCGGTTGGCCTCGGCCCGGTCGGCCAGGTCGGCCAGCGGGAGGTCGAGCCCGGCGATGCGGTTGGTGCCCTGCAGCAGCGCCAGGGACGCCGCGGGGTACGGCATGGCGGCGACGTAGTGCGGCACCTGCGCCCAGAGCCCGACGGCGGGGAGGCCGCGGATGGCGGCCCGCCGCTCGATCATCCCCTGGACCCCCGACGGGACCTCCACGGAGCTCTTCAGCAGGCCCTGCGTGAGGTCGTCGCTGGAGGCGGAGGCGGCCAGCAGCGGGGGCCGGGTGTGGGGCGCCGGGGTGGGATAGGCGCCCAGGCCCACCACGAGGCGGGCGCCGAGGTCGAGGGCGAGGTCGGTGACCTGCTCGGAGAACGCCAGCCACGCGTGGTCGGGCTCGTTGCCGAGCAGCAGGAGCACGTCGTTGCCGCTGGCGTCCTTGGCCCACGACAGCTCCGTCTCCTCCCACGACAGGTGGGTGTTGACGCCGTCGACGAGGTGCATCGTGGGGCGGCGGGCCCGCCAGTCGAGCAGCGCATCGGCGTCGAAGCGGGCGACGGTGCGCCGGTCGAGGTGCTCGATGAGGTTGTCGGCTGCTCCGTCGGCGCCGAGGCCGGCGTCGATCCAGCCCTTCAGCACCATCACCATCACCGGGGCCTCGAGCTCCGGCTGCTCGATCATGGCGTACAAGGGGTCGGTCATCGGGTGGAGGCCCTCATCCGAGGCGGCCCATGGCCTCGGCGGCGGCGTCGGCGCAGCGCTCGACCTGGATCTTGAAGCCCTCGAAGGCCGACGGATCGCTGCTGCCCATGGAGCCGCCGAGGTAGCGGGCGTACACGCCCTCGACGATGCAGGCCAGCTTCCAGTAGCCGAAGGCGGTGTAGTAGTCGATCTGCGACAGGTCTCGACCGCTCACCTCGGCGTAGCGGTCGAGCACCTCCTTGCGGGAGAGGAACCCGGGCTGGGCGGTGGGGGCGGTGAGGAGCATCGGGGCGGCGTCGGCGGCCTCGGTCCAATAGACCATCAGCAGGCCGACGTCGGCGAGGGGATCGCCCAGCGTGCAGATCTCCCAGTCGAGCACGGCGATCACGTCGCCGGCGTCGTCGGTCATGCAGTTGTCGAGCCGGTAGTCGCCGTGCACGATCGAGGCGGGGCCCTGCTCCGGCACCTTGGCCAGCAGCTCGTCGTGGATCTGGTCGACCAGCGGCAGCTCGCGGGTCTTCGACTTCTCCCACTGCCCGTACCAGCGCTTCAGCTGCCGGGCGATGTAGTCCTCCTTCTTGCCGAGGTCGCCCAGGCCCACGGCGTCGGGGTCGACGGCGTGGATGCGGGCGAGGGTGTCGGCGATGGAGTGGCTGGCGTTGGTGCGGGCCGCCTCGGAGATCGCCTGGGCGGCCGGGGCGTCGCGCAGGACCCGGCCGTCGACGAAGTCCATGACGTAGAAGGGCGCACCGTTGACGGCGTCGTCGGTGCAGAGGCCCAGCGCGGGGGCCACGGGGACGTCGGTGGGGCCGAGGGCGGAGATGATCTTGTGCTCGCGGCCCATGTCGTGGGCCGTGGCCAGCACCTGGCCGAGCGGCGGTCGGCGCAGCACGAAGTGGTGCCCGTCGGCGTCGGTGACGCCGTAGGTGAGGTTGGAGTGGCCACCGGCGATGAGGTCGAAGCTGAGCGGTCCCCGCGCCCCCTCGATGTTGGCCTCGAACCAGGCGGTGACCGGTTCGACCTCGACACCCTTGATGCGCTCGCTCACCAGACCTCATCCTCCCCCAGGCGTCCCTCACCCAGGTTGGCGAGGGTACCGCCGCCGGTAGATTGCCACCCATGTCCATCGACGTCACAGACGCCACCTTCCCGACCGAGGTCGTCGAGCGCTCCAAGCAGGTGCCGGTGGTGGTCGACCTGTGGGCCGAGTGGTGCGGGCCGTGCAAGACGCTCGGACCGATCCTCGACAAGGTGATCGACGAGACGCAGGGCAAGGTCGTGCTGGCCAAGGTCGACGTCGACGCCAACCGGCAGGTCGCCGGCGCCTTCCAGGTGCAGAGCATCCCCGCCGTGTACGCGCTGAAGGACGGCAAGGTGGTCGACGGCTTCGTGGGCGCCCAGCCCGAGGCGGCCGTGCGCCAGTTCGTGGAGGGGCTCCTCCCGTCAGCCGAGGAGTCGGCGGTGGCCGACCTGGTCGCCAAGGGCGACGAGGCGAGCCTGCGGGAGGCCCTGGCGCTCGAACCCGGCCACGAGGGAGCGGTCCTGGCCCTGGCCGAGCTGCTGGTGGCCCGCCGCGACGACGGCGACGTCGACGAGGCGCTGGCCCTGCTGGCCCGGATCCCGGAGTCGGCGGAGGTGCGCCGGATCGCGGCGGTCGCCCGGATCGACCCCGACACCAAGGACGACGTCACCGACGAGCTCGACGGGCTGCTCGACCAGGTGAAGGACGACGACGTCGCCCGCCAGCGCTACCTCGACCTCCTCGAGGTCATGGGCGCCGACGACCCCCGCACCGCGGGCTACCGCAAGCAGCTCACCGCCCGGCTCTTCTGACCCGGGGCCACCGTGCGGATCGAGCGCCGCGACGGAGCCGTGCTCGTGATCTCCCGCTGGGCCGCGCCCGGTGCCGCGGCGACGGCCCTCGGTCGCTTCGTGTTCGTGCGGGAGCGGTCGGTCGGCTCCGAGCGCCTGATCCGCCACGAGCTCGTGCACGTGCGGCAGTGGCGGTCCCACGGCGTGCTCGGGTTCCTGCGCCGGTACCTGCGGGCCTACCTGGGGTGGCGGCTCCGGCGCTACCCGCACTGGGCCGCCTACCGGCGCATCCCGCTCGAGATCGAGGCCGAGTGGGAGGCCCGCGGCGCGCCGTGATGCCCATTCCCTCCCGCGGGGGCGCTCACTAGCATCGAGGCCGTCCTTCCCCCACCTCGTGCTCCTCGCGCGCCCTGGGAGGGACCGTGCTCGACCCCGCCGACCCGTCGCCCGACGACCCCCTGGTGCGACCGCAGCCGCCTCGCTCGTGGCGGGAGCGCGTGGAGGACCTGGCCGATGCCACCGGCACCACGCCGGCGCGCCTCGCCATCGGCGGGGTCGCCGTGGCCGCGCTGCTCGCCGCCGGGCTCTGGCTGCTGCGCCCACCGCCGGCTCCGGTGGAGGTGTCGTTGCCCTTCGCCAGCACCACCTCCACGCTCCCGCCGTCGCCGGCCACCAGCACGGAGGACGAGGTGGTGCTGGTGCACGTGGCGGGGGCGGTTCGGGCCCCCGGCGTGCACGAGCTCGCGCCGGCAGCCCGGGTGGTCGACGCCATCGAGGCGGCCGGTGGGCTCACCGACGCGGCCGACGCGGCGCGGATCAACCTGGCGGCGCCGGTGAGCGACGGCGAGCGGGTGTACGTGCCGGGCGTCGGCGAGGAGCCGCCGCCGGTGGCGGTGGGCGGCTCCGGGGGAGGGGGCGATGGCGCGGACGGCGCCGCTGGCCCGGTCGACCTCAACACCGCCGACAGCGCCGCGCTCGACGCCCTCCCCGGCGTGGGCCCGGCCACTGCGGCCGCCATCCTGGAGCACCGCACGCAGATCGGGCGGTTCAGCTCGGTGGACCAGCTGCTCGACGTCCCCGGCATCGGCGAGGCGAAGCTGGCGGCACTGCGGGACCTCGTGGCGGTGTGAGCGACCGCCAGGTGCTCCTGTGGCCGGTCGCAGCGGGTCTGGGCGCACTGCACCCGTCGGCGCTGCACCCATCGGCGCTGTCCCCGTGGGTCCTGCTGGCGGCCCTGGCGGGCGCCCTCGCGTGGCGGCGCCCCCTGGCCATCGCGCTGGCGCTGGTGATCGCCACGAGCGTCCTCGCCCAGCGCTCGCTCGACGGGCTGGATGCGCTCGAGGCGTCGACCATGGCGGGCGAGGTGGTGCTCATCACCGACCCGAGCCCCGCCGCCGGCGGGCTACGGGCGGAGGCGAGGGTGGGCGGTCGCCGGTTGGAGCTGCGAGCCCGCGGGTCGACGGTCGACGACCTGGCACCCCGCCTGGCCGGTGACGTCCTGCAGGTGCGCGGACGGGTGGTCCCGCTGGAGGGGAGCTCGTCGTGGCTCGCGTCCCGCCACGTCGCCGGCCGGCTGGAGCTGCTCGCCGTCGAGCGATGGCGCCCGGGCGACGCGCCGAGCCGGGCCGCCAACGCCCTGCGTCGGACGCTCGAGGCGGGGGCGGCGCCGCTCACGGAGCGCCAGCGGTCGCTGTACACCGGGCTGGTGTACGGCGACGACCGCCACCAGTCGCTCGCCCTCACCGACGCCTTCCTCGGGGCGGGCCTCACCCATCTCGTCGCGGTGTCGGGCCAGAACGTGGCCTTCTGCCTGGCCCTCGCCGGGCCGGTCCTGCGCCGGATGCGCCTGTGGCCGCGCTGGGCGGCCACCCTCGGCGTGATCGGGCTGTTCGGCGTCATGACCCGCTTCGAGCCCTCCGTCACCCGCGCCGCCGCCATGGCCGCGCTGGCCGCCACCGTGACCACCATCGGGCGGCCCCTCGCCCGCGTGCGGGTCATCGCCCTGGCGGTCACCGCGCTGCTCCTGGTGGACCCGCTGCTCATCCGCTCGGCCGGCTTCCAGCTCTCGGTGGCCGCGGCCGCCGCCATCGTGGTGCTGGCCGGCCCGATCTCGGCCGTGCTCCCGGGCCCCGCGCCGCTGCGGGAGGCGCTCGGGGTGACCGTGGCCGCCCAGGTGGGCGTGGCGCCGGTGCTCCTCGCCACGTTCGGGCCGGTGCCGGTGGCCTCGCTGCCGGCCAACCTCCTGGCGGTCCCGGTGGCGGGGCTGGTGATGGTGTGGGGGCTCACCGCCGGGCTGGTGGCGGGCCTCCTCGGGCCGCCGGTGGCCACGGTGCTGCACCAGCCCACCGCCCTGGCGCTCGACTGGCTGGTCCTGGTGGCGAGCCGCACGGCGCGGGCGCCGCTCGGGGAGCTGTCGACGGCCGGGATGCTCGTCGTCGGCGGGGGCCTCGGGTCGGCCGTCGCCGCCCGGGCGTGGGGTCGGCCGCGCCCGTGGGGTCGGGTGGGCCTCGGCCTCGCCGCCGCCTCCGTGGCGGTGGCGGTCGTGGTGGCCAGCGCGCCACCCGGGCTCCGGCAGGCGCCCGTCATGGGCGTGGTCCGCTGGCACGCCGGGGGCACCGACGTGGTGGTGCTCGGCGACGGCGGTCGTCGGCCGGCCTCGGCTGCGGCGGTGCTGGAGGCGCTCCGCACCAGCGGGGTGCGGTCGATCGACCTGCTGGTGGTGGCCGATGCGCGGGTGGCGGCGGGCGTGGTCCAGGCCGTCGGCGAGGGCCATGCGATCGGGCAGGTGGTGGTCCACGGGGCGGTCGACGTCGGGGCGCTCGGGGTGCCGGCGGTGCGGGCGCCGCCCGAGGGCGCCTCGCTGGTGGTCGGCCGCCTGCGCGTCGAGCTGGTGGCGGTGCCCGGCCGTCTCGTGGTCGACGCCCGTCCGAGCGGGTGAGCCGCCTTGGTAGGTTCGCCCCGATGGATCGCTCGGTGGGGCACGTGGTCGACGAGGTGCCCAGCCCGATCGTGGCGCTGGGCCCCCACCGCTTCGACATCCGGCACCGGGCGCTGGTGATGGGCATCCTCAACCGCACCCCCGACTCCTTCTTCGACCAGGGCAGCTACTACGACTTCGATGCCTTCCTCGCCAAGGCCGAGCAGCTGGTGGCCGACGGCGCCGACTTCCTCGACGTGGGCGGGGTGAAGGCCGGCCCGGGCCCCGAGGTGGGGGTGGCCGAGGAGCTGGAGCGGGTCGTGCCGGCGATCGAGGCCATCCGGCAGCGGTTCGACGTGCCGATCTCGGTCGACACCTGGCGGGCCGAGGTGCTGCGCGAGGCGCTGGGGGCCGGCGCGGTGGTCGGCAACGACATCAGCGGCTTCGAGGACCCCGACTACCTGGCCGTGGCGGCGGCGGCCGGGGCCTCCGTCGTGGCCACCCACATCCGGATCGGGCCGCGGGTGCCCGACCCCGACCCGGTCTACGACGAACCCGTCGTCGATGCCGTCGCCCGCTTCCTGCGGGATCGAGGCCATCGGGCCGAGGCGGCGGGGATCCCGCGCGAGCGGATCATGGTCGACGCCGGCCTCGACCTGGGCAAGAGCGAGCCGCAGTCGCTCGAGCTGCTCCGCGCCCACGACCAGCTGGCCCGCCTCGGGTGGCCGCTGTTCCTCTCGGCGTCGAACAAGCGGTTCCTGGGCGCCCTGCTGGGCACCGAGGTGACCGACCGCCGGGAGGCCTCCCACGCCGCCCACGCCCTCGGCATCGCGCTCGGCAGCCGCGTCCTGCGAGCGCACGACGTGCGGGGCGCCCGCCGCACCGCCGACGTGCTGGCGGCGATCCTCGCCGCCCGGTCCGAGGGGTCGGTCGGATGAGCCAGCCGCTGGTCACGCTCCTGAAGGGCGACGACGCCTCCGTCCGCCGCGAGGCGGTGCGCCACCTGGTCGACGAGCTGGTGGGCACCGAGGACCGCTCGCTGGTGGTGGAGGAGGTGGAGGTGGGGGGCCCGGAGAGCGACGACGGCAACGACCCCCTGCTCGCGCTGGTCGACGCCGCCCAGACCCCGCCCTTCCTGACGGACTTCCGCGTGGTCCTCGGGCGGGTCACGGAGAAGCGGGAGCGAGCCGAGCTGGTGCAGCCGCTCGTCGACTACCTGGTCGACCCGCTGCCGTCGACGCTGCTGGTGCTCGAGTGGCACGGCGGGAAGATCCCGAAGTCGCTGGCCGAGGCCATCACCCGATGCGGGGGCCAGCAGATCGACGCCAGCCCGGGCCGCAAGACCGCCGAGTGGGTGGGGGAGCACCTCGCCGACGCCCACCTCAAGGTCGACGCCGAGGGCCGCAAGCGGCTGGTGGACTGGGTGGGCGACGAGCCCAGCCGGCTGCTCGGCCTGATCGACCTGCTGCGCTCCACCTACGGCACGGGCGTGAAGATCACCGCGGCCGAGATCGAGCCGTTCCTGGGCGACGACGGCGGCGTGCCGCCGTGGGACCTCACCGACGCCATCGACAAGGGCGACCGCACCACGGCCCTCGAGCTCCTGCAGCGGATGATCGGCCAGGGCGACCGCCACCCGTTCCAGGTGCTGGCCACCCTCCACACCCACTTCGCCCGCATGCTGCGCCTCGACGGTGCCGACGTGGCCGGGGAGAAGCAGGCGGCGGAGCTCCTCGGGATGAAGGGGTCGACCTTCCCCGCCCGCAAGGCCATGGGGCAGGCCCGCAAGCTGGGCCACGACCGCATCGTGCGCTGCATCGCGCTGCTGGCCGAGGCCGACCTCGACCTGCGGGGCGGCAAGGCCTGGCCCGACCACCTCGTGCTCGAGGTGCTGGTGGCCCGCCTCACCACGATCTCGCGCTGAGCCGGCGGCTCGCCCGGGCCCGGGCGCGCCACCGCCGGGCGCTCGGCCCGGCGGTGATCAGATCTCGGAGCGCCTGGGGTCAGGCGTCGGTGCTGGTGGCGGCGTTGACGCGCTTGGCCAGGCGGGACTGCTTGCGAGCCGCCGCGTTGCGGTGGATCACGCCCTTCGTGGCGGCCTTGTCGATCCGCTTCTGGGCGGCGCGGGCCAGCTCGGGCAGGTTCTCGGCGCCCTCGTCGGCCCCCTTGAGGACCGCCTTGGTGCGGGTCTTCAGCTCACTGCGCACGGCCTTGTTGCGCTCGGTGCGCTTGATGGTCTGGCGGTTGCGCTTGATCTGGCTCTTGATGTTGGCCATGACGTCCTCGAGTGCGGTTTGGAACCCGGAGACCCTACCCGTCCCGCCCGATTCTCGTCACATCCGGGGGCGCCGGTAGCCTGCGGGTCCCCCTTATGGACCTCGCTCGCCTCCGCAACCTGTCCATCGTGGCGCACGTCGACCACGGCAAGAGCACGCTCGCCGACCGGATCCTCGAGCTGTGCGGCGCCGTCGACCCCCGCGACATGCGGGCCCAGTACCTCGACTCCATGGACCTGGAGCGGGAGCGGGGCATCACGATCAAGCTGCAGTCGGTCCGCCTCGACTGGCACGACCACGTGATCAACCTCATCGACACGCCGGGCCACGTCGACTTCGGCTACGAGGTGTCGCGGTCGCTGGCGGCCTGCGAGGGCGTGATCCTGCTCGTCGATGCGGCCCAGGGCATCGAGGCCCAGACGCTCGCCAACTGCTACCTCGCCCTCGAGAACGACCTCGAGATCGTGGCCTGCATGAACAAGATCGACCTGCCGGCGGCCGACCCCGAGCGCTGCGCGGCCGAGATCGAGAGCGTGCTCGGCATCCCGGCCGACACCATCCTGCGCATCAGCGCCAAGACCGGGCACGGGGTGCCGGAGCTCCTCGATGCCGTGATCGACCAGATCCCCGCCCCGACCGGCGACCCCGATGCGCCGCTCCAGGCCCTGATCTTCGACTCGTACTACGACAGCTACCGCGGCGTGGTGTCGTCGGTCCGCGTGATGAACGGCGTGCTGAAGACCGGCGCCAAGATCCGCTTCATGCAGGCCGGGGCCACGCACGAGGCCGACCAGGTCGGCGTGCGCCGCCCGGAGCACACGCCGGTGCCGGCCCTCGGCCCCGGCGAGACCGGGTACCTGATCGCCGGCATCAAGGACGTGCGCGAGGCCCGGTCCGGTGAGACGGTCACGGAGTTCGCCCGGCAGGCGGAGTCGCCGCTCGACGGCTACCGCGACCCGAAGCCGATGGTGTTCTGCGGGCTCTACCCGATCGACGGCGACCAGTTCTCGGACCTGCGCGACGCCCTCGAGAAGCTGGGCCTGAACGACGCCAGCTACACCTACGAGCCCGAGACCTCCGGGGCGCTCGGGTTCGGGTTCCGCTGCGGCTTCCTGGGCCTGCTCCACATGGAGATCATCCGGGAGCGGCTGGTGCGGGAGTTCAACCTCGACCTCATCGCCACCGCCCCGTCGGTCGCCTACCTCGTGCACAAGACCGACGGCTCCGTGGTCGAGGTGCACAACCCGGCCGACCTCCCGCCCGTGGTGGAGATCGACCGCATCGAGGAGCCGATGCTCACCTGCACGATCCTCACGCCGAAGGACTACGCCGGCACGATCATGGACCTCTGCCAGACGCGGCGCGGCGAGATGAAGAAGCTGGAGTACCTCTCGCCCGAGCGCATGGAGCTCGTCTACGAGGTGCCGCTCGCCGAGGTGGTCCGCGACTTCTTCGACCAGCTGAAGAGCCGCACGCAGGGCTACGCGTCGCTCGACTACGAGGACAACGGCTACGTCACCGCCGACCTGGTGAAGGTGGACGTGCTGCTCAACGGCGAGCCCGCCGATGCCTTCTCCAACATCCTCCACAAGGACAAGGCCCAGGACTACGGCCGTCGCATCGCCGAGAAGCTCAAGGAGCTCATCCCGCGCCAGATGTTCGACGTGCCGATCCAGGCCGCGGTCGGCGGGCGCATCATCAGCCGGGAGACGGTGAAGGCCAAGCGCAAGGACGTGCTGGCCAAGTGCTACGGCGGCGACATCACGCGCAAGCGGAAGCTGCTGGAGAAGCAGAAGGAGGGCAAGAAGCGGATGAAGAACATCGGCCGCGTCGAGGTGCCCCAGGAAGCCTTCATCTCCGCCCTCCGCCTCGACGACTGATCGCGTCGGCCGGCCGGCGGCGCCGGGGTCAGGCCGGGTCGACCTTGAACGCCACCTCGACCTCGACCTGCCAGCGGTCGACGCCACCCTGCTCGTTCACGTTCGCTCGGATCTCGGTGACCTCGCACCACTCCTGCCCGTGGACCCGCTCCGCAGAGGTGGCCAGGGCGGTGCGGACCGCACCTTCGATGCCGTCGGGGGACTCGCCGATCAGCTTGGTCAGCTTGTAGGTCGTCATGGGTGGCTCCGATCGAGTGGGTGTGGGAACGCCAGCTGGCCCTACCCCGCCGGCTGCGAATCCCTACCCACGACGTCGGCGACCCTGCTCAGAGCGACTTGGCGAACCAGTGCTGGGCGTAGGGGTTGTCGTTGTAGCGCTCCACGGGCTGGTAGCCGGCCGACCCGTAGAGGGCGACGGCCTCGACCAGCTCGCCGTTGGTGTCGAGCACCACGCGCCGGTGGCCCAGCTGCTCGGCGTGGTGCTCCAGCGTGGCGAGCAGGCGCCGAGCCAGCCCCAGCCCTCGCCATTCGGGATGGATCCACATCCGCTTCACCTCGCCCACGCCGTCGCCGAGCGACTGCACCCCGCCGCAGCCGACGGCGTCGGCCCCACGGCGGACCAGGAGGAAGGTGCCGGTCGGCGGGGCCAGCGCCTCCAGGTCGCTCGAGGCAGCGCCCGTCGAGTCGAAGCCGGTGGGGAACCGGCGGTCGAGCTCGTCGAAGTAGGCCTGCATGGCCGCCTGGGCCGGCTCGCTGGCCGGGTCGACGACGTCGAAGGTGACGCTGGCGGCGGCCAGGAGGCGGTCGACCACGTCGATGGCCGCGACGATCTCCGCCTGCTGCCGGGTCGACAGCGGGGCGAGCAGCGCCGCGGCGGCCTGATCGGAGTCGGCGTCGAGCCGGTGCCACTCGGCCTGGCCAGCCCGGGTGAGCTGCACCTGGCGCCGCCGCCCGTCCACGGGGTGCGAGGTGACCGCGACGAGGCCCTCGCCCTCGAGCTGCCGGAGGAGGCGGCTGAGGTAGCCGGAGTCGAGCCCGAGCCGCGCCCGCACGTCGGCGACGTCGGCTCCGGCCGTGCCGATCTCGAACAGCAGCCGCGACAGCCCGAGCGACCGCCCGGATCCGAGGAACGACTCGTCGAGCGCGCCGATGCGCTGCGTGAAGCTGCGGTTGAACCGCCGCAGCACCTCCACCGGGGTGAGCTCGTCGACCTGGGTGTGCTCGTCGACCTGGGTGTGCTCGTCGACCTGGGTGGGCTCGTCGCTCCGCACGATCGCTGACCTTAGTCAGGTAGATGCATCGACGCCGCTGCCGCCGCTGCTGGGGCTCATGGCGGGTCGGGGCCGGCGTGCGGGTCACCGGGGTCGGGACCGGTGCCGGGGTCGGGGTGGTGGACGCGGCGACGGTTGTGGAAGCCGCAGGCGCCCTGGCCGTTGGCTTGCGTGGTGGGTCCCCCCTGGCTGGCGGGGGTGATGTGGTCGACCTCGAGGCGGGGCGGGACGTCGTCGCAGGAGGGGTGGTAGCAGGTGCGGTCGCGGACCTCGATGGCTCGGCGGAGGGCGCCACGGTAGAAGCGGCGCGCGGCGCCGACGTCGACGACCCGCGAGGGGCTGTCGAACACGATGCGCTCGACGTACGCCTGGTCGAGCCACTGGGCGACGCGCCTCGGGGTGAGGACGGTGCGGTTGAACAGCTCGCACGTGGGGCCGGCGAAGGTCTCGTAGCCGACGACCACCGTGAACAGCGGAGCCGGGCGCCTGCCGTCGGCCGGGGCGGTCCGAGCGCGGGTGGCCATCTCGACGAGCGCGTCGGCGCGACGTTGGGCGGGGGTGCGGGCCAGCTCGTGCACCTTGGGGTCGCGCCCCAGCTCGGCCTTGGCGGTGGCCCACTCGGCCTCGAAGAGCTCGGCTTCGATCTCGCGCAGGGTGTGGTCGACGATCTGTCCGTTGATCGGGTCGAAGGTCATGCGACCGAACCACATGCCCTGGAAGCTCTGGGTGAGGTGCACCTCGCGGGCGGCGTGGTCGTGCTCGCCGGCCTGGTCCGCGCCGTCGGGGTCGGCGTGGGCCTCCCACTGGTCGCAGCGCCGCTTGAAGTCCTTGAACCCCGACCGGCGGGCGTGGCCGAGGAGCAGCTCGTGCTCGGCATCTAAGGCCGCGCCGGTCCTGGGGGTGCGGGCCGCCAGCAGGGTGGCGAGGTGGGTGCGGTCGATCTCGCCGGCCGCCCACGCCTCGGCGATGGCGGGCAGGGTGCGCAGGGCCCGTGCGTGGCGGAGCCGCTGGCGGGCCACCTGGATCGGGATGCGCTGCTGCCAGGCCAGCCACGCCGACCCGGTCTTGGCGCCCGACGGCGCCCAGCACCGCCGGGCGTCCCACCGCGAGAGCACCGCTGCCTCGACCGTCTCGAGCTGTCCCCGCAGTGCCTGGCAGCCCGGCACCAGTGCCGTGAGCTCCTCCTCGGACGACGCGTCCAGGTCCACCGTCGCCAGCCCGGCCAGCGCTGTCCGGGCAGCCGCCAGCGCGTCGTCGACGCTGCGCCTGCTGTCGGTGCCGGGCTCGGCCACGGGAGGTCCCCTTCGGGAAGGCGCCACCGCCTGCGCACAGGGCGGGTCGGTGGGCTGCTCGAGGTGGGCGGGGACCTTGACCCAGGTCCCGAGGGGAACCCCACCACCATATCGAACTGACGTTCGCCCCGCAACCGCGAACCTGCATCCCGTGCGCCCTCGCACACCCGTGTGCGCCCCGCAGCCGTCTCCACTCGACCCCGCCGTCCTCGATGCGCAACCCCGACTCGAGCGCGCAGGAGACCGCTCACCCGATGCCCACCGACGACCCTCAGCGGCAGCCGTGCACCACGGGCCGCACCTCGTCCACTCGCTGGTCGCGGGCGCCGTACCTCGCCCGGCGCAGGTGGTTAGGGTCGGCCCTCCAACAACGCAGTACGAGGAGACACGCCATGAGCAAGGTCACCGTAGGACTGTGGGTGCCGTTGCAGGCCAAGCCCGGCAAGGAAGCCGAGGTCGAAGCGTTCCTGAGGTCCGGCCAGGCGCTCGTCGAAGACGAGCCCGGCACCACCGCATGGTTCGCCGTGCAGATGGGTCCCGGCCAGTTCGGGATCTTCGACGTCTTCCCCGACGACGAGGGCCGGCAGGCCCACCTCAACGGCAAGGTCGCCGCCGCGCTGATGGAGCAGGCTCCCGACCTGTTCGCCGACGCGCCACAGATCCACCAGCTCGACATCATCGCCGAGAAGCTCTGAGCGGACCGTCCGGCAGATCAGCGCGCGCGGCGCTCACTCGCTGAGCGTCGCGCGCGTGCGCCGAGCGGCAGGCGTGGGACACCGACGGCGTCGACGGCCGCTGGTGGTCTGACGCTCGAGCTCGTCGTCGACGCCCAGCACCGCTGCCGCTGCGCGGGCCGGCGTCATCGACCTGGGTCCAGGGACCTTCCCGTCCGTGGTCGATGAGCTGGATGCCCGGCGGCCGTCACCCATCGGACATCGAACGTGCGAAGGGGACCCATGGCCAAGCTGATCTACTCGATGATCACGTCGCTCGACGGCTACGCCGTGGCGGCGGACGGCGATCTGGGGCGCGGCGCCGAGGACGAGGAGGTGCACACCTTCGTCGGTGACGTGTTCCGGCCGGTGCGCACGTACCTGTACGGCCGGCGGATGTACGAGACGATGGTCTTCTGGGAGACGGTCCAGGACGACCCCGACGCACCACCGCACCTCCTGCAGTACGGGCGCGACTGGCAGGCGGCCGAGAAGGTCGTCTACTCCACGACGCTGGAGGAGGTCTCGAGCGCGAAGACGCACATCGAGCGGTCCTTCGACCCCGACGCCGTGCGCCGCATCAAGGAGGCATCCGACCACGACCTCACCATCGACGGGCCCACCATCGCCGCGCAGGCGATCACGGCGGGCCTGGTGGACGAGTACCACCTCTTCACCACCACGACCGTGGTGGGGGGTGGCACGCGGTTCTTCCCCGACGGTGTGCGCCTCGACCTGGAGCTGGTCGAGCAGCGAGCCTTCGACAGCGGGCTGATCTACGCGCGCTACCGGGCGCGCTGACCGATCGAGCGGCCACCGGGGCGCTCGCGCCGAGCACCTCGGTCAGGCGGTGGCGAGGGAGAAGCCCTCGTCCCTCCATCCCTCCACCCCGCCGATCATCTTCTTCACCGGGCGGCCGAGGCGAGCCAGGCGGGCCGCCGCCTTGTCGGCGCCGTTGCAGTGCGGCCCGGCGCAGTAGACGACGAACAGGGTGTCGGCGGGGTGCTCGGCCAGGTTGCGCTCGACGATGCGCCCGTGCGGGAGCGACACGGCACCGGGGACGTGGCCCTCCGCGAAGAGCTCGGGGCTGCGCACGTCGAGCAGCACGAAGTCATCCGCGCCGCGAGCCTGCGCGTCGTGCACGTCCCAGCAGTCGGTCTCCAACGCCAGGAGGGCCTCGAAGTGGGCCAGCGCGAGCGCTGCCGGTGCGGGCGCGACGGCGCTGACGGCAGACGTGGTCGGGAGCTTCGGCACGGGACCTCCAGGTGGTCGGGTGCCGGGAGTGTGCCGAGCGAGCGGCGGTGGGGCGAGCGCGTTGGCGAGGTTGGCCGGAACCGCGCGCCGGAGCCGGTCAGCTGGCGGGAACGACCTCGGTCAGGCGACCGCCCACGACGTCGTAGACGAACCCGGCGAGCGTGACGCCGTCGGCGACCAGCGGGCAGCTGCGGATCCGCTCGAGGTCGGTGCGCAGCGTGTCCTCCTGGTCGGCGATGGTGAGGAAGTCCCAGCTCGTCGCGTCGACGCCCACCTCGGCGAACACCGCCTCGACGTCCTGCTGGGTGGCGCTGGCCATCCGGCAGTCGGTGTGCTGGATCAGCGCCACGCGGGTGACCCCCAGCAGGTGGCTGGCCAGCCCCAGGGACCGGAGCACGTCGTCGGTCACGCGGGCGCCGGCGTTGCGCAGGATCTTGGCGTCGCCGTTCACGAGGCCCAGCATCTCGAGCGGGTCGATCCGGGTGTCGATGCAGGTGACGACGGCCAGCCCCTTCTGGGCCTGACCGGAGATCGTCACCGGGTCGCGTCCGTCCGCGAAGCGGGCGTTGGCGGCGAGCAGGTCGTCGAACATCTCGGGCACGCCACCATCCGACCATGGAGGACCCGTGGCGGGCCAGTCGGCGAGGTGCGCGCTCGGGGTCGATCGGGCCTGCCGTGGAGCGGTCGGTCGAGATCGAAACTTCGCGGGATTTGCACCCAACCGGGTGGATCGCGCCGTACCACTCGGTCGCGCCCTCCGGCGCGGCGCCACCGATCCCGATCTGGAGGACCCATGTCCAAGAAGCGCACCATCGCCGTGGCTGCGGCCGGCCTCACCGCCGGCCTGCTCCTCGGCCCCATCCAGGGAGCCCTCGCCGGCCACACCAACCGGATCCTCGAAGCCGACCTCGACGGCCGCAGCGAGGTCGCCGCCCAGGGCCAGAGCATGCGGCTCGTCGGCGATCCCAACGGGACCGGCGAGGCCTACGTCTTCGGCATCGACAACGCCAAGGTGCCCGATGGCGCTGGTGGCTTCGTCACCGAGAGCAACGCCGACACCCTCTGCTACATCATCGAGGTCGACAAGATCACCGGGACCGAGAACAACCCCGGCGCCCCGTTCGTGGCCCACATCCACGAGGGTCAGCCCGGCGAGAACGGACCAGTCGTCGTGTCGCTGGCGTTCCCGACCGGCGGGCAGGCCGCTGACTGCATCAGCGAGGACCGGGTGAACCCCACGACGAACGTGCCGCTCTTCGCCGCCGGGCAGACGGCCCAGGAGATCCTGGCCAACCCGGACCGCTACTACGTGAACGTGCACAACGAGGAGTACCCGTCGGGCGCCGTGCGGGGCCAGCTCGAGGGCGAGCACTCCCACTGACGGCTCGGGCGGGGGGTGACGCGACGCGCTGATCGGCGGATCGGTGGAGTGCGACGCGCGCCCCTCGCCCGCCCGGCGGACCGCTCGGAGCGGTCGGCGGGATCGGTGCGACACCCGGCCGAAACGGCGCGGGCACGGCCGCCCTCGGATCGGTAGACAGGCTCCGTGACCGAGATCATCGACCTGAGCCACCCGATCGCCGACGGCACGGTGACCTACCCGGGCCTACCGGCACCCGTGATCGCCGATCACCTCAGCCGGGCCGACTCGCGTGCTCGCTATGCGCCCGGCTACGAGTTCCAGATCGGGCGGATCGAGATGGTCGCCAACACCGGCACCTACCTCGACACGCCGTTCCACCGCTTCCCGGACGGCCACGACCTCAGCGGCCTCGACCTCTCCCGCGTCGTCGACGTGGATGGCACCGTGATCGACGCCCGCAGCACCCGGGCGGCCGGTCCCGCGCTGCTCGACGGCGTCGAGATCCGCGGCCGGGCGATCCTGTTCCTGACCGGCTGGGACCGGCACTGGGCCACCGATGGCTACGGCGATCCCTCCCACCCGTTCCTCGACCCGGCCACGGCCGACCGGCTCGTCGCCGAGGGGGCTGCCGTGGTCGGCATCGACTCCGTGAACATCGACGACACGAGCGGCGGCGAGCGACCGATCCACACGGCCCTGCTGGGCGCCGGGATCCCGATCGTGGAGCACCTCTGCCACCTCGACCGCCTGGTGGGGACGGCCTTCCGCTTCTCGGCGGTCCCGCCGGCGGTGGTGGGCATGGGGACCTTCCCGGTGCGGGCCCTCGCCGTGGTGGCCTGACGCCCCTGGCACCCCTGGCACCCCTGACACCCAGACACCCCTGCCGCCCGACGGCGCCCGGGCCGTCCACGGGGAGGACAGCTCGGGCGCCGGGGTGATCACGTGAGGACGGCCTGCACCTGGGTGGTGGTGGCGATCGGCTTGCCGTCCTCGTCGGTGAGCTCGGTGCGCACGGTGATCACCCGACGGCCCGCGTGGACCACCTCGGCTCGACCGGTGACCCGGCCCTCCCGGGCGCCCCGCAGCAGCGCGGTGCTCGAGCTGACGGTGGCCGTGCCGGCGCCCTCGGGCAGGTGCAGGAAGGCGGCCACCGCCCCCAGCGAGTCGGCCAGGGTCATCAGGGCGCCGCCGTGGACGAGGCCGCCGATCGTGCAGCGCTCCGGCGCCCAGTCGAGGTGCCCGGTCACGCCGTCCCGACCGGCCTCGGTGATCTGGACGCCGGTGTGGACGGCGAAGGGCATGGTCGCCACGAGCGCGGCCGGGTCGAGGGCGTCGGCGGGAGAGGGAGCGTCGGTCATCACGCCATGGTGGCCGAGCGCCGGGCCCGGCGGGCGAGGAACAGCTTCGCCTCGCCGATGCCGACCACCAGCAGGCCCTGGAGCGCCACGAGGACCCGACCGGTCGTCGTGAGGTCGGCCAGGGCCGCCACCGCGAAGGAGGCCGCCGCCCAGGCCAGGTCGCCGACGGCGTTGAGCGGCGCCAGCCGCAGCAGGAGCTGCTGGGGGGATCGGCTGAGCACGGCCAGCAGGATCGGGAGGCCGACGAAGAACGCGCCGACGGCGACGACGGGCCCCGTGGTGGCCAGGCCCGCCCGGTCGGCCAGCGAGTCGGCAGCCACGAGCATCGCCGCGCCGAGCGCCGCGGTGGTGACGGCCTCGCCCACCAGGAACCGGCGGAGGTCGTCCACCGCTCGGGGGCCGGCGGCGGGCCGGGTGGTGGTGGCAGCGGTGGCGGTGGGGTGGGTGGTGGTCATCGGAGCTCCTCGTCGGTGGACGGTGCGTGGGCGGTGCGCTCACTGTGCGGGCGACGGCGCGGCGGGGCCATTACCTGCCACGTCATCCCTCCCGGGTCGCAGGGCGCGCGAGGCTGCGGACGTGACCCCCCTCCAGGAGCGCTTCCGGGCCGTGGTGGCGGAGCTCGAGCCGGGGGAGGTCGTGTCCTACGGGGAGGTGGCGCGCCGGGCGGGCCGGCCCGGGGCCGGTCGCTCCGTCGGCGGCTTCCTGGCCGAGCACGGCTCGTCGCTCCCGTGGTGGCGGGTGGTGCGGGCCGACGGGTCGGTGGCCTCGCCGAACCGGCGGGAGCAGGAGCGGCGGCTGCGCGCCGAAGGGGTGGAGGTCCGCGCCGGGCGCGTGCTCGACGCGCTGCCTGACCGCTGATCGCTGCTCGCTGCCGTCAGGCGAAGCGGGCGATGGCGTCGGCGGCGGCGCCCACGTACCCGCCCCCGAACTTGATGGCGTGCACGACCAGCGGGGCGATCTGGTGGAGGGGCACCCGCTCCTCCCACCCCTCGGCCAGGGGGTGGGCGGCGTCGTAGGCCGCGAAGCAGGCCGGGCCGAAGCCGCCGAAGAGGCGCATCATGGCCAGGTCGTGCTCGCGGTGGCCGCCGTGGGCGGCGGGGTCGATCAGCCAGCTCTGCCCGGTGGCGTCGACGAGGCGGTTGCCCGCCCACAGGTCGCCGTGCAGGCGGGCCGGTGGCTCGACGGGCCCGCCGACCTCCGCCAGGCGCTCGGCGTCGAGGCCGTCCAGCTGCTCGAGGGTGCGGGCGGGGAGGGCACCCTCGCGCCGGGCGAGGGCGGCCAGCGGGGCCAGCCGCTGGGTGGCGTAGGACTCGGCCCAGGTCGGGCACGGCTCGTTCGGGAGGCCCCGGCTGCCGGTGGTGCGCCGGTCCTCGCGCCCGAAGGAGGGGGCGCCGGCCCGGTGCAGCGCCGCCAACCCGGCCCCGAGCGCCGCCTCCGTGCTCCCGGTCGGCCCCCCGACCTCGATCCACTCGAGGACGAGCAGCGGCGGGCCGCTGCCGTCGCCGTCGGACACGGCCAGCACCTCCGGGACGGGGAGGGCGCCGGGCTCCCGCAGCCAGCGCAGGCCCGTCGCCTCGGTGGTGAAGAAGCCGGGCGGGGGAGCCGGGTGGGTCTTGGCGAACACGCACCGGCCGTCGTCGAGCTCCAGTCGGTGGGCCTGGGCGACGTCGCCGCCGCGCACCACCGTGGAGCCCCGCACACCGGCGCCGAGCGCCGCAGCCACCGCGTCCTCGAGCTGGGCCATGGGTCGAGGCTAGGAGCGGGCGGGCCGCACCACGGTGAGGACCCGACCGTCGATCGGCGGCGGCGGGTGGAAGGCCCGCCGCGGCACCGTGGGCCCGGCCCGGAGGTGGAACCCGGACCGGTGGCGGCCCCCGTCGGCGCGGCCGTCGACCCAGCGCCGGGTGGCGGGGCGCTTGAGCAGCAGGTCGGCTCGCTCGAGCCGGCTGCCGGGGCCGAGCAGCCGGCGCAGCAGGGGATCGGTGATGGCCCACGGCGGGTTGGCCACCACGTGGAACGGCCGCCGGGGGAGGCGGAGGTCGCGAGCGTCGGCTCGCACCACGGTGAGGTCGGCGCCGAAGCGGGCGCGCAGCCGCGCCGCCCGGCCCCGGTGGAGCTCCACGGCGATCACGCGGGCGCCGGTGGCGAGGAGCGGGCCGGTGAGGGCGCCGTCGCCGGCGCCGATGTCGAGCACGAGGTCGCCGGCGCCGACCTCGGAGGTGGCGACGAGCCGCTCAGCGGTGGATCGGTCGAGCCGGTACCAGCCCCAGGCAGGGGGCGGACCCCCGGCCACGGAGGCGCACGATCATCAGCACGGGCATGACGAGACCCTTGCCCACGGCGCTGGGGCCAGACCAACGAGTTCCGGGCGCGCGGTCGGGAGGCGCGTGAGGTGGGGTAGGAACCAGCCGTGCCGAACTCGATCATCTGGTTCCGACGCGACCTGCGCCTGTCCGACCACCCGGCCCTCGTCGAGGCGGTGGAGCGAGCCCGTGGCGACGGCGAGGTGGTGCCGCTGTTCGTGATCGACGACCGACTCTGGGGTCCGTCGGGCGACAACCGCCGGGCGTTCCTGGTGGGCTGCCTGCGGGAGCTCGACGACGCCATCGGCGGGCACCTCGTCGTGCGCCACGGCGATCCGGCGAAGGTGGTGCCGGCCCTGGCCCGGGAGGTCGAGGCGTCCCACGTGTTCGTGACCGGCGACTTCGCTCCCTACGGCACCGAGCGCGACGACGCCGTCGAGGCCCGCCTGGCCGACGACGAGCGCCAGCTGGTCCGGGTCGGGTCGCCCTACGCGGTCGACCCCGGCGTGGTGCGCAACGGGTCCGGCGACCCCTACAAGGTCTTCACCCCGTTCTCGAAGGCCTGGGCCGCCCACGGCTGGCCGAGTCCCATCCAGGCCCCGCGCGAGGTGCCGTGGGGCACCGGCATCCTCACCGACGGCGTCCCCGACGCGCCGCCCGTCGAGGCGGCCCTGCCCGCCCCCGGCGAGGCCGCCGCCAAGCGCACGGCTCGGCGCTTCTACGACACCGACCTGGACGCCTACGACGAGCGGCGAAACGACCCGGGGGCCGATGCCACCTCCCGGCTGTCGCCCTACCTGAAGTGGGGCTGCATCCACCCCCGCCAGCTCCTCGCCAAGCTCGGCTCCAGCAAGGCCGAGCGGACGTTCCGCAGCGAGCTGGCCTGGCGGGAGTTCTACGCCGACGTGCTCCACCACCGGCCCGACACCGTGCGCGCCGCGTTCAACCCGGCGATGGCGGCGATGGAGGTCGACGGGCGGGGCACGGCCTCGCGCTTCGCCGCCTGGTGCGAGGGGCGCACCGGGTACCCGATCGTCGATGCCGGGATGCGCCAGCTGGTGGGGGAGGGCTGGGTGCACAACCGGGTGCGGATGCTGGTGGCCAGCTTCCTGGTGAAGGACCTGCACCTCGACTGGACGCGCGGCGCCCGCTTCTTCATGGAGCACCTCGTGGACGGCGACGTCGCCTCGAACCAGCACGGTTGGCAGTGGGTGGCGGGGACGGGCACCGACGCCGCGCCGTACTTCCGGATCTTCAACCCGGTGCTGCAGGGCGAGCGCTTCGACCCGGGCGGCGCGTACGTGCGGCGCTGGGTGCCGGAGCTGGCCGACGTGGCCGACAAGCACGTCCACCACCCGTGGGACGCGCCCGACGGCCTGCCCGAGGGCTACCCCGAGCGGATGGTCGACCACTTCGAGGAGCGGGACGAGTCGCTGCGCCGCTACGAGGCCGTGCGCAAGGGCTGAGCACGCCGGGCGAGCCGGTCCCGGATCAGCGGATCCGCGCCATTCGCCCGCTCACCCGCCGTCGCGCTCGAGGCAGTGGGCCTCGCTCTCGCCGTGGGGTCGTTCACGAGCCCGTCGTCGGCTGTTGGGGGTCGAGCCCCCCGGGGACCATCGCCTCGAGCTCCTCGGTGGTCATCGAACCGGGGGGCGCGCCGGCGGCGGCCAGCTGGTTGGCCACCCGCTGCAGCAGCGCGTTGACCGGGGTGGGCACGCCGTGCAGGCGGCCCTGGAGGACGACCTCGCCGTTGAGCAGGTCGGCCTCGATGGTGCCGGTGCCCCGGGCCAGGCTCTGCCACGAGGACCCGCCGCCGCGCCGCTCGCCGGCGATGCGGCGCATCTGCAGCAGGTCGCCGCGCCGGGCGGCGTCCTCCTCGGCCGAGGCGGCGTCGATCCCGGCGGCGGCGATCACGGCGTCGCCCTCGGCACGGGCCGCGGCGTAGAGGGCGCTCTGCCGACCGATCGGCCCGCAGGCCGCCTCGATGGCGTTCCCGAGGTTCATCAGGAGCTTCGACCACTTGAACCGCATCACCGAGGGGGTCGGCTCCGAGCTGAAGGTGGAGGCGGCGAGGGCGGCCGACAGCGCCACCGCGGTGTCGTCGACGCCGTGGGGGTACCGGCCGACGTCGAGGATGCCGGTCACCGGCGCAGAGGAGGCATCGACCACGCCGGGGTCGAGGTGGGTGGCCGGGAGCATGACCGGGATGCCGTAGGTGCGAGGGGTGCGGCGCAGCACGAGCCGCTCGTTCTCGACGCCGTTCTGCAGGCAGGCGATGGCGAGGTCGGGCGGACCGTCGGCCAGGGCGGCCAGGGCCGCTCGGGTGTCCTGGCCCTTCACCGCCAGCAGCACCACGTCGTCGTCGGTGAGCTCGAGCTCGCTCGCGTGCTCGACGACGGGCACCGGGAGGCGGACCTCGTCGTCGGGGGAGCGCAGCAGCAGCCCGTCGGCGGCGATGGCCGCCCCGTGGGCGCCCCGCGCCACCAGCACGACGTCGTGCCCGTGCTGGGCGAGGCGCCCGCCCACGACCCCACCGACCGCTCCTGCTCCGACCACGACGAACCGCATCGGGGGAGCCTGCCACCCCCCAACCTGCTCCGCTGGGCTGGCACTCGGTAGCATCGAGTGCCAAGACCATGTTGGACGATCGCAAGGCCGCCATCCTCCGGGCCGTCGTGGAGGAGTACATCGACACCGCCCAGCCGGTGGGGTCGGCGCACGTCGTGAAGTCGGCGGCCGTCGCCGTCTCCTCGGCCACGGTCCGCAACGACATGGCCACGCTCGAGCAGGAGGGGTACCTGCGCCAGCCGCACACCAGCGCCGGCCGCATCCCCACCGAGAAGGGCTACCGCTTCTTCGTCGACCACCTCGGCCAGCCGGCGTCGCTCGCCCGCTCCGACGCCGTGCAGGTGCGCTCGTTCTTCGAGCAGGCGCACACCGAGCTGGAGCAGATGCTCACCGACACCTCGCGGCTGCTCGGCGACCTCACCAGCTACGCCGGCGTCGTGGTGGGGCCGGCCGCCACCGAGGCCACCGTCCGCTCCATCCAGGTGGTGGGCCTCACCCCGAGCTCCGCGCTCGTGGTGGCCGTGCTGTCCAACGGCGTGGTGGAGAAGCACACGCTCGACCTCAGCATGGTCGGCGACGGCGTGGGCGACGAGCGCATCGGCGCGGCCAGCGTGCACCTCGCCGCCCACCTCACCGGGTCGGTGCGCAGCGCCCTCAGCGGCCTGCCGGCCACCGGCGACGCCACCACCGACGCCGTCTGCGAGCGGGCCATGGCCTCGCTGCGCGACCACGCCGGCGACGACCCCGACCAGGTCTTCGTGGGCGGCACCTCGCAGATCGCCCGGGCCTTCGAGACGATCGAGACCGTGCGCGAGGTGCTCGGGATCCTCGAGCAGCAGTACGTCGTCGTCACGCTGCTGCGCGACGTCCTCGACCGTGGGCTGCAGGTGGCCATCGGCACCGAGACCGGCATGGCGCCGCTGGCCGACTGCGCGCTCATCGTGGCGCCGTACCAGGTGGAGGGCGAGGCGGCCGGCACGATCGGCGTGCTCGGCCCGTCCCGGATGGACTACCCGCAGGCCATGGCGGCCGTGGCCGTGGTGAGCAAGCGCCTCTCCGAGCGGCTCACCGAGGGCTGACGTGGCCGACGACTACTACGCGCTGCTCGAGGTCGAGCCGACCGCCACCCCCGACGAGATCAAGCGCGCCTACCGGCGGCTGGCTCGGCAGCTGCACCCCGACACCAACCCCGACCCGGCGGCGGCCGAGCAGTTCAAGGCGGTCGCCCGGGCCTACGAGGTGCTGTCCGACGCCGAGAAGCGCCAGCGCTACGACCGCTTCGGGCCGGAGGGGGTCGGCGGTGCCGGGGCCGGCGACCCGTTCGGGTTCGGCGGTGGCGGTGGCGGCATCAACGACATCTTCGACGCCTTCTTCGGCGGCAACAGCCCCTTCGGGGGTGGCGGCGGGCGCCGGGGACCGGCCGGCCCGCCGCGCGGCGCCGACCTCGAGGTGGTGGCCGACCTGTCCTTCGAGGAGGCCGTGTTCGGCGCTCGGCACCCGGTCGAGGTGCGCACCGCGGTGGCCTGCGAGGTGTGCGAGGCCACCGGCGCGGCGCCCGGCAGCGAGCCCATCACCTGCCTCGAGTGCGCCGGGGCCGGGCAGGTGCAGCGCGTCCGCCAGTCGTTCCTCGGGCAGATGGTGAGCACCAGCGTGTGCCCGCGCTGCAACGGCCAGGGCCAGGTGATCAGCGACCCCTGCGGCACCTGCTCGGGGGAGGGGCGCACCGTGGAGGAGCGCACCTACACCGTCGACATCCCCGCCGGCGTCGACACCGGCTCCACGCTGCGGCTCACCGGTCGCGGCGCGGTGGGCCCGCGCGGCGGCGCCACCGGCGACCTCTACGTGCACGTGCGGGTGGCCCCGCATGAGCGCTTCACCCGCGACGGCCTCGACCTGCGCTGCGACCTGCCGGTCTCGTTCGCCCAGGCCGCCCTCGGCGCCCACCTCGAGTTCCCCACCCTCGACGGCACCGAGGACCTGGTGCTCCCGCGGGGCACGCCGTCGGGCCGGGAGTTCCGCCTGCGGGGCCGCGGGGTGCCGCACCTCGAGCGTCGCCACCGGGGCGACCTCATCGTGCGGGCCCAGGTGGAGGTGCCGACGGAGCTCACCGAGGCCGAGGAGGAGCTGCTGCGCTCCTTCGCAGCGGCGCGCGGCGAGGCGGTCGCCCCGGCTGATTCCGGGTTCTTCTCCCGCATCCGCTCGGCGTTCAAGTAAGCCCGATGGGCACCCACCCGGCCGACCACCCCGGCCCCATGGTGTTCGTCGACGACCTGGCCGCGCTGGTGCTCAGCGATGCCGACGCCCACCACCTGCGCCGCGTCCTGCGGGTGCGACCAGGCGACGCCATCACGGTGTCCGACGGCTTAGGGGCCTGGCAGCGGGCCCGCTTCGGCGACGAGCTCGAGCCGACCGGCGACGTCGAGCGCACCCTCAGGGCGGAACCGGAGCTGACGGTGGCGTTCGCCCTCGTGAAGGGCGACAAGCCCGAGCTGGCCGTGCAGAAGCTGACCGAGCTCGGCATCGACCGGATCGTGCCCTTCCGCGCCGACCGCTCGGTGGTGCGCTGGGAGGCCGACAAGCAGGCGCGTGCCCAGGCCCGGCTGGCGGCGGTGGCCCGCTCGGCCGCCGCCCAGTCCCACCGGCCCTGGATCCCGGTGGTCGAGCCGGTCGCCGACCTCCGCTCGCTGGCCGCGCGGCCGGGCGCCGCGCTGGCCGATCGCGGGGGCGCGCCGCCGTCGCTCGACCACCCGGTGGTGCTGGTGGGCCCCGAGGGCGGCTGGTCCGACGAGGAGCGTGGCCACGGCCTCCCCACGGTGTCGCTCGGCCCGGCCGTGCTGCGCGCGGAGACGGCCGCGCTGACCGCAGGAGCCCTGCTGACCGCGCTGCGCGCGGGGCTCGTAGGCCGCATGGCCTAGCCCATCGAGCCAAACTCACGCAGGGTGGTTGATTGTCAACACGCAACGCGCGTATGTTTGCGCCCTACAGCGGACCGCGAGCACCGGCTCGCACACCGGGTGGGCAAGCCCGCGAGGGCGTCCGGGAGGGACGAGCACACGATGAGCGAGAACGACGCCGAGGCTGAGGGCACAGGCGCCTACGCCGGCAAGGTGGGCAGCCGCCTGCGAGCCATCCGCCGTCAGAAGCGGCTCTCGCTGCAGGACGTGGAGGCCACCTCGGGGCAGGAGTTCAAGGCCTCCGTGCTCGGCGCCTACGAGCGCGGCGAGCGGGCCATCTCGGTCCCGCGCCTGCAGCGCCTGGCCCGCTTCTACCGGGTGCCCGTCGACCAGCTGCTGCCGGGCGACGACGGCCCCGACTTCGGCCCCCGCCCCGGCGACGGCGACCTCGTCATCGACCTCACCCAGGCCCCGCCCCGCGCCGTCGAGGAGCGCTCGGTGAAGATCGACCTCACCAAGATCGAGCAGCTGCAGGGCACCGAGTCCGAGATGCTCACCCGCTACCTCCGCATGATCCAGGTGCAGCGGGGCGACTTCAACGGCCGGGTGCTCACCGTGCGCCGCGACGACCTGCGGGCCATCGCCTGCATCCTCGACGTCACGCCCGACCTCGCCGTCGACCGCCTCGAGGGCCTCGGCGTGATGTTCACGCCGGCCCCGGCCGTGCCCGCCCTCTCCTAGGGCCGCATTCGCCTCCGCGAGAGGCGCCGACCACCATGGAGCGGTGACGAGCTTCGGGGTCTACCTCCACGTGCCGTTCTGCGCGGCCCGCTGCGACTACTGCTCGTTCGCCACCTGGACCGACCGCCACCACCTGACCGACGCCTACCTCGAGGCGTGCCGGGTCGACGCCGACCGCCTCGTGGCCGCCGGGATGCCCGCCGCCACCTCCGTGTTCGTCGGCGGCGGCACGCCCTCGATGGTGCCGCCGGCCGACCTGGTGGCCGTGCTCGATCGCATCCCCACCGCGCCCGGTGCCGAGGTGACGGTGGAGTGCAACCCCGACACCGTCACCGAGGAGCTGGTCGACACCTACCGCGCCGGCGGCGTCAACCGGCTCTCGTTCGGCGTGCAGTCGACGTCGCCGCACGTGCTGGCGGCGCTGGGCCGCACGCACGACCGCGCCAACGTGGAGCGCTCGGTCACCCTTGCCCGCGCGGCCGGGTTCGAGTCGTTCAACCTCGACCTCATCTACGGCGGCGCCGGCGAGACGCTCGAGGACTGGTGCCGCACCCTCGACGACGCCGTGGACCTCGACCCGCCCCACGTGTCGGCCTACGCCCTCACGGTCGAGGCCGGCACCGCGCTGGCCCTCGACCCCGCTCGCCACCCCGACGACGACGACCAGGCCGACAAGTACCTGGCCGCCACCGAGCGCCTGGCCGCCGCCGGTCTCGACAGCTACGAGATCTCCAACTGGAGCCGTCCGGGCCACGAGTGCCGCCACAACCTCCTGTACTGGACGATGGGGGAGTACCAGGGCGTGGGCTGCGCCTCGCATTCCCACCGCGACGGCCGCCGGTTCTGGAACCTCCGCACGCCCGACCGCTACATCGACGCCGTGGCCCGCAACGACTCGGTGGAGGCCGCCGACGAGCGCCTCGACACCGACGACTCCGCTCTCGAGGCGCTCCAGCTGCGCCTACGCACCCGCCTCGGCGTGCCGGCCGCCGCCCTCGACGTCGACGCCCTCCCCGGCCTGGTCGAGCCCCACCCCACCGAGCCCGACGACGTCGTCCTCACCGTGCGGGGCCGCCTCCTCGCCAACGAGGTGGCACTGCGCCTCCGCCTCCCCGACTGAGCAGCTCTGCGCCGACCGGGCCATTGGTGGTGGTTCGGCGCACAACGGTTGATCTGCGCGGGTCTGCGTGCTCTGATCGTGGCGTGCCGGCCGGGGGGCCGACGTCGTGGCGGCGAGGTGCGCACATGGATGACCGGCTGGGGCCACTCGAGGCGATCGAGCGCTCGGTGCAGGAGCGCGCCAAGGACATCTCCCTCGAGATGAGCTCGGCGGGCGGGCGCGACAAGCTGCGCGGGCTGATCGCCGACGAGGTGGCTCGGTGGTCGCTCGACCACCGGCGTGGGCTCCGGCCCTACGACCTCGCCGACCCCGACCTGGTCGCCGAGCGGGCGTTCCGCAACCTCGCCGGCTATGGCCCGCTCGAGCCGCTCCTGGCCGACGACGACGTGTGGGAGATCATGGTGAACGCCCCCGACGCCGTCTTCGTGAAGCGGCACTCCGGGCCGTCGGGCTACCACGACGAGGTCTTCCACGACGACGAGCACGTGGTGCGCATCCTCACCAAGATCCTCGACGACGCTTCAGCCTCCCATCGCAAGCTCGACCCGTCCGAGGGGCTGCAGGACGCCCAGCTCGACGACGGAGCCCGCCTGCACATCGTCCATGGCGACGTTGCCCGAGGCGGCCACCTGATGGTCAACATCCGGAAGTTCACGGGGGTCCCGTTCACCCAGCTGGGCCAGCTCGTCGACCGGGGCATGCTCTCCCCCGAGGCGGCCGCCTTCCTCGCCGGGTGCGTCCGGGCCCGCCAGACCATCGTGATCGCCGGAGCGCCGGGCGCCGGCAAGACGACGCTGCTCTCGTGCTGTGCCGCCGAGCTCGATCCGGGGTTGCGGGTGGTCGTGGCCGAGGAGGTCTTCGAGGCCGACGTGCCGCTCCCGAACGTCGCCAGCATGCAGACGCGCGCTGCGAGGCCGGACCGCCCGGCGGTGGACCTGCGCAAGCTCGTCGCCGGCTTCCTCCGGATGGCCCCGGATGTCGCCATCGTCGGCGAGGTGCGCGACCGGGAGGCGCTCCCGCTGCTGCTCACCCTGTCCTCGGGCGTCAAGGGCTTCACGACCATCCACGCCGGATCCGCCCGCCAGGCCCTGACGCGCCTCCGCTTCATCTGCCAGCTGTCCGACGCCGGCAGCGAGCTCCCGATGAGCGCCCTCAACTCGCTCGTGAGCGAGAGCATCGACGTCGTCGTGCACACCGCTCGAGGGCGGAGCGGCCCCGTGGTGACCGAGATCGTGGCGGTGGAGGACCTGGCCGGCGGCCCCGAGTCCGCGCAGTTCACCCTGACCGAGGTGTTCCACCGGAGCGGGCCGGACCAGGCGCTGACCTGGACCGGCGCCCTGCCCGTGCGCCTGGGGAGGGCGTTCGCAGCGGCGAGCCTCGACCTGCGCGATGCCGTCGGCGCTGGTGGAGGCGGTGGGCTCCGGTGACGGGCTTGCTGCTGGCGGCCGCCGCAGCGTGCGGCGCCTACCTCCTGTACACGTCGCTCGCGCTGGGCTGGCGGGACCTCCGCTGGCGTCCACTGCACGGCGGCAGCCGGCGATCGTCTCGAGTGGACGACTGGCTGGTCCAGGCTGGCCTGTCCGGTCTCCCGGTGCGGCAGCTCGCCGGTGTCGTCGCGGCGCTGGCGCTGCTCGGCGGCCTGGCTGCCTTCGCCGTGTTCGGGGGCCTCCTGCCGGCACTGGCCACGGCAGCCTTCGCCGCCACGTTCCCGGTGGCATCCCTGCGCGCCCGACGGCAGGCCCGGCGGGCGTCGGCGATGGAGGCCTGGCCGCGCCTGCTCGAGGAGCTGCGGATCCTCACCTCGTCGCTCGGGCGGTCGATCCCGCAGGCGCTCTTCGAGGTCGGCCGGCGTTCCCCCGAGGAGCTCCGGCCGGCGTTCGGGGCTGCGCATCGAGAGTGGCTGCTGTCGACCGACTTCCCACGCACGATCCGGGTGCTGAAGGCAGAGCTGGCCGACCCGACCGCGGATGCGGCGTGCGAGACGTTGCTCGTGGCCCATGAGGTCGGTGGTGCCGACCTCGATCGTCGGCTCGAGGCGCTCATCGACGATCGCATCCAGGACGCGCAGGGGCGGAAGGATGCACGCGCTCGCCAAGCAGGGGCGCGCTTCGCACGGCGGTTCGTGCTGATCGTCCCGGCCGGGATGGCGCTGGCGGGCATGTCGGTCGGCACGGGCCGGGCCGCCTACCAGACGTCGACCGGGCAGGCGCTCGTCGTCGTCGCGATCGGGCTGGTGGTCGGCTGCTGGGTGTGGGCTGGTCGGATCATGCGGCTGCCCGAGGAGCGACGGGTCTTCGATGCCTAGGTTGCTCGCCGCCTCGGCACTCCTCCTGTTCGCCGGCGGGTGCCTGGTGCTGTCGGAGCTGCGCTGGTTCCGTCGTCCGAGCCTGACCGAGCGCCTTCGGCCCTACGTCCCGGGGGGCATGGCCGGTCGCCCGCCCGGGGCTGGCACGTTGTCGGTGGCGTCGTTCGCGGAGCTGGTGGCGCCGCTGGCCCGTGAGCTGGGGGAGCGGGTGGCCCGGCTCTTCGGTGTGGCGGAGTCCGTCGAGGCACGGCTGGTGCGGCTCCATGCGCCGATCGATGCGACCTCCTTCAGGCTCCGACAGCTGGCCTGGGGCGCTGCCGGCGCCGCGGTCGGCACCCTTGCTGCAGCCATGGTGAGGCCGCCGATGATCGGCGGAGCGCTCCTGGTCGCAGGGGGCGGGCTCCTGGCCTTCCTGATCGTCGAGCAGCAGCTGGCGACCGCCTCGGCCCGTCGGCAGCGGCAGATCTTCCTCGAGCTCCCGGTGCTGAGCGAGCAGCTCGGCATGCTGATGGGGGCCGGCTACTCGATGGGTGGTGCCCTCAGTCGGCTGTCCGCGAGGGGGACGGGCGCGTGCGCGCAAGACCTGGCCGGGGTCTGTGGGCGCATCCAGCAGGGGCTCTCGGAGGTCGATGCACTCCGCGAGTGGGCCCGGCGGGCCCACGTGGACGCACTGCACCGCTTGGTCGGCGTGCTGGCCCTGAACCGCGAGGCCACCGACCTGGGCCGCCTCGTCGCAGAAGAGGCCCGGGGGATCCGACGGGAGGTCCAGCGCGAGCTGATCGAGCAGATCGAGCGGCGTGCTCAGCAGGTGTGGATCCCGGTCACCGTCGCGACGCTCGTGCCCGGCGCTGTGCTCCTGGCGGTGCCGTTCATCGAGGCGCTCCGCCTCTTCTCGGAGACCTGATCAGAACCTGGAGGAACCATGGACGAACGACGACTGCACGGCGAGCGGGGCGAGGGCGTGATCTCCGCAGCCATCGCCGTGCTGATCATGGCCGGCATCGGTGCCCTGATGTGGGTGGGCTTCAAGGCGATCTGGGAGGACACCGAGTCGAACACGCGCGAGAAGGTGACCGAGATCGGCGAGTAGCGGTGCGTGGTGACCGCGGCGCCGGGATGATCTCCACGGCCGCAGGCGTCCTGGTGTTCCTGCTGTTCCTCCTGTTCGCCGTGCAGCTCCTCTTCGGGCTGTACGCCACGAGCACCGTCACGGCTGTGGCCCACGACGCCGCGCTCCGCGCCGCTGCTGCTGGTGCACCGCCGCTGGAGCGCATCGAGGCCGACGCTCGGCGGAGCCTGGGCGAGGTGGGGTCGACCGCTGGGTTCACCTGGGGTCTGGACGACACCGACGGCGACGGTGCCGGCGACACCGTGGTCCTCGAGATCGTCGCCGCACCGCCACGCTTCCTGCCGGCCTCGATCAGCACCGTGATCGGGCAGGAGGAGATCCGTCGGGTGGTGCGCGTCCGTGTCGAACAGGTGGCGGCATGACCCCTGCTCGCCGGGCTCGGGGGGATGCCGGTCAGGTCGGTGGCATCGAGGCGCTGCCGTTCGGGCTCCTGGTCTTCGTCGTCGGCACCCTGCTCATCGCCAACGCTTGGGCGGTCGTCGACGCGAAGTTCGCCACCGACGCCGCCGCCCGCCAGGCCGTGCGCACCTTCGTCGAGGCCGACGAGGCCGACCGCGCGCTCCAGCAGGCGACGGAGGCTGCTCGTGCGGCCATCTCGGCGCACGGTCGCGACCCTGGGCGGGCGACGGTGCGCGCCGTCGGCGACGCGGTGCTCGTGCGCTGCGCCCGGGTCACGGTAGAGGTGGTCTACGAGGTCCCGGCCCTCACGCTGCCGTTCATCGGCGGCTACGGCCGGGCACCGTTCCGAGTCCGGTCGCAGCGCAGCGAGGTGGTGGACCCGTTCCGCAGCGGGCTGCCCGGGAGCGCCGACGTGTGCACCTGAGCCAACGTGCGGCCGACAGCCGGCAGGACGAGCGGGCCAGTGCGCTGATGCTCATGCCGGCAGGGGTGCTGGTGGTGCTGCTGCTGGGTGCCATCGCCTTCGACCTCTCGCTGGTGTTCCTCCGTCAGCGGCAGGCGACCTCGACCGCGGTCGATCTCGCCAACGACGTGGTGACGCTTGCGCTCGACGAGGAGGAGCTCCGGAGGACCGGCGTCTACCGCCTCGACCCCGAGCTCGCTGCGGAGGTCGGCCAGCGGCTGGCCGACCAGAGCGACGTCGGCCCAGCGCTGGTGCGCATCGAGGTCACGGTGATGGGTCCGCAGGCCGTGCAGGTCGTGGTTGAGGTCGCCGTCGACTACGTCTTCGCCCGCTCGATCCCCGGGGCGGCGCCCGGCACCACGGTGCGGGGGTCGGCCACTGCCACCGCAGCTGAGGGTGCACCTTGACAACTTTCCGTCTATTTCGAGATAGTCGAGTCCATGACGTTCGCCGTCCAGGTGGTCGAGGGCACCGGGCGGGCCGAGGTGGTGAAGTCCGTGGGCCTGGAAGACGTGCCAGCGGTCGACCACCTGCAGCGAGAAGCGGCTCGACTGCGGCGTGCCGCCCACCCCGGCGTCGTCGAGGTCGTCGCAGCAGGGCCTGTGGACGGTCGGTGGGTGCTCCGCACCGTGCACGCCGGGCGACCCGCCTCGGCGGCCGGCACCCTGACGGCGCCGCAGTGCGCTCGGCTCGTCGCCTCGGCCGCGACCACGCTCGCCGATCTCCACCAGCTCGGCATGGCGCACGGCCGGATCGACGCCGAGCACGTGCTCGTGGGGCCCGACGGGCGAAGCGTGCTGTGCGGGTTCGGCTCGGGGATCGACGGCCCGCCAGCGACCGCCGCCGACGACGTCGCAGCGCTCGGCCACCTGCTCACGGCGCTCCTGGCCCAGCCCGAGCTCGATCCGATCCCGGACCGGCGGTGGGCTCGCCGCCGCTCGAGCGACTGGGAGCGACGAGCCCTCCTGGCCGTCGCCGACCTCGCCTGCGCCGACGTCCCGACCCGGCGTCCGACAGCCCGTCGCCTGGCCGCGTCGCTGGTCGCCGCAGTGCCAGAGCGCCCGGGGACGTCAGGGCCGTCGGAAGCATCCGTGCCTGCCGGGCGGGGCGACCCGCTCGGTCGCGCCCGCCTGGCGTCGGCTTCGGCTTCGGCGATCGTCCCTCGTCGACCGCGCGCGCGGCTGCTCGGCGCGGCGGGGGTCCTCCTGCTCGCGGTCGCCGTGGTGCGGCTGGCGGGACCTCCCGCCGCCGACGACGACGGACGTGCCGCCACCGGACCGATCGTGGTCGAACCTCCTCGAACGGCGCTGTCGCCCGACCAGGATCCCGCCTCGACCGCGGCCGGCACGCTCGATGCCTCGGTGACGGTGCAGGGTCGCACCGTCACCCGAGGTGCGGAGCGGTTCGAGGTCGGCGCTCCCGGTGATCTGATCGAGGTGGGCGACTGGGACTGCGACCGCGTCGCGACCCCGGCCGTGCTCCGCCCGTCGTCGGGGGAGGTGTTCGTGTTCCCGTCCTGGGGGACCGGAGGGCCCGTCGAGGTCGGGCCCGTGCGGTCCGTGCCCGGGGCGGTGTCGTTGCTCGTGGGCGCCGACGAGAGCGGCTGCAGCACGCTCGCCGTGCGGACCGGCGCCGACGTGGTCGTCGAGATCGTGGCGGGGCGGGCGTGAACCGGTCTGCTCGGCGCCTCGCGAGCTGGGCAGGGCTGGTGGTGCTCGGCGGAGCCCTCGTGTGGGGGAGCGGCTCGGCGTTGCCCCTGCCGGGCAGCCTCGAGCTCGACGCGGTCGAGCAGTGGTACGCAGAGCGCAGCCCAGCGGCGGCGTCGATGGCCGGCCTGCGGGTCATCGCCGGGCTGCTCGTGGCTTGGGTGGGCGTGGGCGTGGTCGTCCAGCTGCTCGCCTGCTGGGTCACGTCGCTGCGAGCGGTGGCCGACCTGGTGGCGCCGCCGGTCCTGCGAGGCGTCGCCTCCGGTGCTGCCAGCCTCTCTCTCGGGCTGGCCGTCGTCCCAGGCGCGATCGCTGGCGAGGAGCCCGGCACGGCCGTGCTCCGGCCGCTCGACCAGGAGGACGGTGAGGTTGCGTCGCCCACCACCACGACGGCGGAGGAGCTCGGGGCGGTCCCCGCACCTCCGACCGCCCCCACCACGGGCACGCCCACGACCACCCCGACCGAGGTGACGACCACGGCTCCGGTCCCGTCCACGACCGAGGCGCCTCCGAGCCGGTTGGATCCCAACCCGCCGGCTCCGCCCGCGTCGCCCGTCCCCATCGAGCCCGATGAGACGGTGGCGCCGAGCCCGAGCGAGGCCTACGAGGTGCGGGCGGGCGACCACCTGTGGGCGCTGGCGGCCGAGCAGGTCCTCGACCACCTGGGCCGGCGGCCGACCGACGGCGAGGTGGCTCGATACTGGGCGGTCCTGGTGGCGGCGAACCGGGACAGGCTGGTCGACCCGTCGAACAGCGATCTGATCTACCCGGGGCAGCAGCTCGTCCTCCCGCCCGTCGACGGTTGACGGGGAGAGCCGGACGGCGATCCGGGCCATCATCTGCTGATGGCTGCGCAGGTGGAGGTCCTGGGGCGGGTCGGGCTGACCGATCCCGAGGCCGACCGCGCCCTCGGCACCGGCCAGGCGCGCGAGCTCCTCGCCCTCCTCGTGGCCCGGCGGGCGACGGCCACCTCCACCGGCGACGTCGTCGACGCCCTGTGGCCCGACGGCGCCCCCCCGGCCACGGCCGTCACCATCGTGCACGGCCTGGTCCGCCGGATCCGCGGTGCTCTGGGCAGGGAGGCGGTCGCCACCGACGAGGCCGGCTACCGGTTGGCCCTGCCGCCCGGGGCGGTCGACCTCTGGGTGGTCGACGACCTGCTGGCGGAAGGGCGCGCCGACGAGGCCCGCCGCCGCTGGGCGGACCCGGCCTTCGGTCCCTACGCCTCCCGGTCCTGGGCTCGGGCCGGCAGCCAGCGGTCGGCCGCGGTGCTCCGGCCGACGCCGACGGAGACCGGGCTGCTGCGGCTGCGCCAGCGCGAGCCGGTGAGCCGCCTGGTGGGGCGTCGTCGCGAGCTGGCGGCGACGGTGGCGGCCTGCCGGAGGGCGCGCCTGGTGGTGCTGGTTGGCCTGGGCGGGGTCGGCAAGACCCGCCTGGCGCTGGAGGTGGTGCGCCAGCTCGACCACACGACGGTGGTGCACGTCGACGTCGGCGCAGCGATCGGGCCGGTGGCCGATCGCCTCGCCGCTGAGGTGGGCCAGGCCACCAGCGGTGACCCCGCCACCGACCTGCGGGCGGCGGCCTCGCTGATCGGCCGTCGACGCCAGCTGCTGGTGCTCGACGGGTGCGAGCACGACGCGGCCGGCTGCGCCGAAGCCATCGAGGTCTTGCTGGGCGCCTGTCCCGAGCTGTCGATCATCGCCACCTCGCGCAGCTCGCTCGGCATCCCCGGCGAGCAGGTGGTGCCGCTGCTGCCCTTCGCCGACCCGGACGACGTGCGGGGCGACGCCGTGGAGCTGCTGCTCGACCGGGCGCAGGGCACCGGGCTGGCGCTGACCGCGGAGGACCGGGTGCGGGCGGCCGAGATCTGCCGCCGCAGCGCGGGCGTGCCCCTCGCCATCGAGCTGGCCGTGGCGGAGCTCGTGTTCGCCGCCGGCGCGCTGCCCGCCACCCACGTGGCCGGCCCGAGCCCGGAGGAGGCGGTCGCCGCCAGCGTCGCCCAGGCCACGGCGCAGCTGTCACCCTCGACGGCGGTCATCGCTCGGCGAGCTGCGGTGCTGGTGGCCGGGTTCACGCCCGAGCTCGTGCGCACGATGGACGGCCAGAACCCCGCCGCCACCGGCAGCCTCCACGAGCTGGTGGCCAGCGGGCTGGTGGTGGGTGAGACGGCCGGCGGGGTGCGACGGCTCCGCTTCCTCGACCGGGTGCGCGAGCACCTGGTGGCGGCCAGCGACGCCAGCGACCTCACGGTGGTGCAGGCGACCCTCGTGGAGCACTTCCGGGCGGTGCGCCCCGACCTCACGGCGCCGCCGTCGGTCCCGCACCTCGTCCGTGCGGCGACCGAGCTGGCCAACTTGCAGGCCGTGCTGGCCGGCCTGGACGAGGCGGGCCTGACCCGGGAGCGGCTCGTCCTGGCCACCGCCGCCGGCGCCACGTGGAGCGAGGACGGCCACTGGGCCCGCGGTGCTCGGGACCTCGGCGCCGCACTGCTCGGTGCCCAGAGCGCCACGCCGCTCGAGCGTGCCGCCGGGGTCTGGGCCCAGGCCGCCGTCGTCGCCACCTACGCCGGGGTCCGCGACCTGCTGCCTGCGCTCGCCGAGGCGGCGGCGGTGGCGCGCACGGAGGGTGCGCTGCCCCTGGAGGCCCACCTGCGGCTCCACCTCTCGAACGCCCGTGGCTACGCAGGCGACCGACCCGGCGCCATGCAGGAGGCACTGCGGCTGCGGGCCCTGGCGCGCCAGATCGGCTCGGAGTACGTCGACATCGGCGCCGCCAGCATCGACGGCGCCGGCCGGCTGCTCGTCGGCGATGCCGAGGGCGCCCACGCCATCCTGCGCGACCTGGCCCGTCGGGTCGAGGGCCTGGGCGGCCTGTCCGACGCGGCGCGGCTGCAGCGCCTGGCTGCCCTCGGCAGCCGCATGGCCGGCGACCCGGGGCGGGCTCGAGAGGAGCTGGAGGTGGCGGAGGCCCTCGCCGTGGCCGCCCACTCCCGCGGGTCGCTGGCGACGATCCGTGGCGATCTCGCCGACCTCCGCTTCCAGCTGGAGGGCTCGGCGGCCGCCGACGTCCTCGAGAGCGCCCTCGACGCCGCGCTGGCGGTGGGGAACCTGCGGTCGGCGGGCATCGTGCGGACCCGCCTGGGCACGGTGCACGGCGAGGTCGCCACCGTGGCCCGGGGGGCCCTCGACCTGTGGTTCGCCGACGGCCGCTGGGCGGCCGCCGCGCTGGCCCAGGTGGTGGCCGCGCTGCCCGCCACCCATGCCCTCCACGCGGTCGCGCCGCCGGTGATCGCCGCCCTGGCCGAGGGGTGGGGTGCGCCGCTCGACCCGAGGGAGCGCGAGCTGGTGGCACCGTTCCTCGGCGACGACGCCCCCGGGGCCGTGAGCGACGCCGCCGCCGACGAGGTGGTCCTGCTCCTGCAGCAGCTCGTCACCGACCCGGCCCCCGCCTGAGCGCTGCGCTTAGTCGGCGCTTAGCAGCCCGGCCGTAGGGTGCTCGCAGGCGAGCGGGCTCGCCAGCGTGTGGGATGGTCGGTGCCCGTGGCGGCCCGGGCACCGGCCTCACCCCACAGCGTCGGCCGGGCACCTCGGTAGCCTGCCGGCGTGACCCCAGTGGATGCCGTGGCCGCCGCCCACGCGTGGTTCGAGCACCACAGCGGCTGGGCGCCACCCGACGAGGGAACGCTCGCCGAGTGGCTGGCCGACGGCGTGTGCCGCTGCCCCGACGAGTGCCTCGTCGAGCCAGACGGCTGGTGCGAGCACGGGCTGGCCTCCTGGAAGCTGGTGCTCGACGACCTCGCCGCCCAGGACCGCCGCCGCTAGCCCTGATCGGTCCAGCTGCCGAGGGAGCCGGGCCGCACGGGCACGAGGTCGTCGGCTTCCGGCTTCGGGGCGCTGTCGGGTCGGCGCTCGAGGACGGCCGCCACCGCGCTGGCCAGCGGCTGCACCCATGGCCCCGGCAGGCCGACGCCGTCGCGCACGGCGGCATCGAGGCGGCGGCGCTCCCCGAGGTGCAGCGGTGCCGGCACCGTCGCGCCCGACCCGCTCCGGAGGAGCAGGTCCCCGAAGGCGGTCGTGACCTCGGCGCGCGCCGCGGGGCTCCGAGGGGCGCGGTTGCACACCGGGAGGATGGCCTCGCCCGCGACGCCGTGGTGCAGCAGGTCGGTCACCACCCGCAGCAGGCCGTGCAGCCCGGCCACGCCGGGACGGCCCACGACCACCACGAGGTCGGCGGCGGCGCACGTGGTGCGAGCGATGGCGTTGCGCTCCTCCACGTCGACGGAGCCGGTGGCGTCGTCGCCCTCGAGGTCAGGATCGACGTCGGCCACGACGAGCCGGAACGCGCGGCGCAAGCCATCGAGGGAGGCGGCGTAGGCGCGGGGTCGGACCGCGGTCCAGTCGCGGTGGCGTCGGAGGCCGAGGAGCAGGTGGTACCCGCGGTCGGGGAGCCGCCACGTGAGCGTGCGGATGGCCTCGGTCGACAGCGGTCCCGATCGGTGGGCCTCGGCGAGCTCCTGCAGGCCCGGGACGACGTCGGCCGAGCCGTGGAGCAGCGCTTGCTGGGCGTGCAAGGCCACGTCGGCGAGGCAGGTCACGTCTCGGTACCGCGCGTCGCCGGCCAGGCCCTGGGCGATGCCCATGGCGACGGTCGACGCGCCGGTGCCCCCGGGGCCGGTCACCGCCACCAGTCGACCTCGGTAGCCGGACCGCTCGTCGGGCGAGGCGTCGGCGGGCGCGACCGGGCCCAGCCGCTCGATGGGTGCGGCGACCTGGCCGAGCACCCCCAAGAGGTCGTCGCGCTCGAAGGTGGACGGCAGGACGGCCGCTGCCCCCACCTGTGCGGCGCGGGCGGCGCCCCGCCCGCTGTCGACCACCACCACGGCGCACCCGGCCTCGCGGGCGACCTCGACGAGGTCTCGATCGAGCCCGGTGAGGGTGTCGTCGACCAGCAGGGCCGAGTGGCCGCGCCCCGAGCGGAGGCGCACCCGCACCTCCTCGGCGGACATGGCCTTCACGAACTCGAGCGGGAGGACCGCGGAGGTCGCCCAGCGGCCCACCTCGGCGAACCACGCCGATCGGACCTGGGCCAGGCCGAGCACGACGAACCGACCGGTGCTCATCGCTCGTCGAGGCCTTCCTCGGGCGCCGGCTCGCCGGTGTCGATGTCGGCGGTAGCACCCGGTCCGGTGAACTCGAGGGGGCGGTCGACGACGAGCTCGCTGAAGGTCGAGCGCACGACCGTGACGTCGCCGGTGCGCAGCGCGTGCACGAGGGCCACCACGGCGTCGCCATCGGTGACGGAGACCACGAGGGTCAGCTCTCTCTCGGTGGTGAGCGTGCCGTCGCCCCCGGCGTCGATCTGGACGACGGGTGCACCGCGCACGACGGACGTCGTCCGGTCGTCGACGGTGACGAACAGGTCGACCCGCTCGCCCTGCTTGAGGCGACCCACCGCCACCTGGGAGCGGGGGAGGACCATCGCCACCTCGTGCCCGGCACCGGCGTCGTCGGACACCATGCCCGCCTGCACCAGGTCGCCGTCGGTGATCGGGCCGAGCGCCGCTCGACCGACGAGCGCGGACGGGTCGGCGATGATGCGGTCGCGCAGGACCTCGGGCACCGTCCCCTCGACCCGTCGCAGGTCCGAGGCCTCGATCACCTCGCCGGACCGGATGGCGCCGGCCGCGACCACGAACGAGGTGGTCGGGGCATCGGTGGCGTCGGTGTAGGCGACGAACACGCCGATGGCGGCCACGGCCATGAGGGCGCCGCCGACCACCGCCCGACTGCCCGGCAGCGACCGCGCGCGATGGATCTCCCGGTCGGACGGATGTGCAGCCAAGGCCCCAGCCCCCTTCACCGATCCCCGCCGTGGGATCGGTCCAAGACGCATGAGACTACATGAAGACAGTGTCCGCTATCGTGGCCGCATGACCTCGTCGGCAGACATCGAGTGGCTCTCCACGCAGGAGGCCTCCCGCCGGCTCGGCATCACCACCCGCACCCTCTACCGCTTCGTCGACCAGGGTGAGCTGGCTGCGTACCGCATGGGCCGGGTGATCCGCGTCAAGGCCAGCGACATCGATGCGTTCATCGAGAAGTCGCGCATCGAGCCCGGCACCCTCGAGCACCTCTACCCCGAGCCCACCCCCAAGAGCTGAGGCCGGGCTCAGGCCAGCTGCACCTCGCCCACCGCGGCGAGGGGCACGTAGGTGGTGCCGCTGCCGGCGCCCTCGGGCCGCACCACGAGCACGTCGGTCCCCACCCGCCGGAGCTCCCCGGCCACCACCGCGTCCCGGTGGTCCACGATGCGGACACGAGCGCGCTCCTGTGCGAGCTCCTGGAGCACGTCGACGAGGAGGAGGTCGGTGGCCTGGACCCGGTCGCCGAGGGCGGCCGGAGCGCGGTCGGTGACGCGCAGCGACGTCACGGCGCTGAGCGCGATGACCAGCTCCCCCTCGCGGCGGATCAGCGCCACGAAGTCGGCGCCGACGGCGCCGAGGTGGCCGTGGCGGGTGCGCCCGCCCAGGGTGACGGCCACCTGGACCTGGCGCTCGGCCAGGTCGAGCAGCACCCCGACCAGGGTGGCGTCGCGCCCCGCGGCGTCGGCCAGCCACCGCTCTCGACTGCGTCGCTCCGCCGCCGCATCGACCCGGCGATCCGCGCTCCAGCGCTCGAGCCGGCTGGTGAACCCCTCGCCGCCGTGCGTGCCGAGGAGGTCGTCGTGGGGGTCGCCAGGCGGGCCGGGCACGGTCGGAGCGTACGACGCCGGGGAAGATCGGCGCTGGGCAGCGGCGCTCGCACCGGTATCGTGTCGACCAGCGGCCCCGGCCCTCCCGCTTCGGGGAGGACCAGCCATCCCGCCCTCCGGATTGTCCAGCACCCAGCTCAAGATCTCCGTCCCCAGCAACCACCTGATGCCGGCCCTGCTCGGCGAGCGCGACGAGGTGATCAAGGCCATCGAGGCGGCGTTCCCGGCGGTGGTGATCCACGTGCGCGGCAACGAGATCGCGGTCGAGGGCGAGGACGCCGAGCGCGTCGGCGCCCTCATCGAGGACCTCGTGGTCCTCGTGGAGCAGGGCCACCGCCTCGACGCCGGCACCGTGCGCCGCAGCGTCGCCATGATCCGCGCCGACGAGCGCCCGGCCGAGGTGCTCACCTCCGAGGTGCTGCGCCCCGTGCGCGGCCGGCCCGTGCGGCCCAAGTCGAGCGGGCAGAAGCGCTACGTCGACGCCATCCGCGAGAACGTCATCACCTTCGGCGTCGGCCCCGCCGGCACCGGCAAGAGCTGGCTGGCCGTGGCCATGGCCGTGCAGGCCCTGCAGTCGAAGGAGGTGGAGCGCATCATCCTCACCCGCCCGGCGGTGGAGGCCGGTGAGCGGCTCGGCTTCCTCCCCGGCGACCTCATGGCCAAGGTCGATCCCTATCTGCGGCCCCTCTGGGACGCCCTCCACGACATGGTCGGCCTCGAGAGCGGCGCCAAGCTCCTCGAGCGCGGCGCCGTCGAGGTCGCCCCCCTGGCCTTCATGCGCGGCCGGGCCCAGCCGGTGGACCGTCGGGTGCTCACGCCCTGGGGGTGGCGCCGGATCGGGACCTTGCAGGTGGGCGATCTCGTCGTCGGCTCTGACGGACTGCCCACCCCGGTGCTTGGCGTCTTCCCCCAGGGCCAGCGCGAGGTGTTCCGGGTGCGGGCGCAGGATGGCGCGGAGACGCTGGCGTGCGCCGAGCACCTCTGGTCCGTGAGGACCCCCGACGATCGACGCCGCGGCAAGCCGCCTCGCGTCGTCCAGACCCGCGACATGATCGGCAACCTGCGCCAGGCCCACCAGCGCCGGTACGAGCTGCCCCTCGTATCGGCCCCGGTCGAGTTCGCGCCGCGCGAGGTGTCGATGGACCCGTACGCGCTGGGCCTGCTCCTCGGCGACGGGTGCCTCACCACGAGGACCACCCCGTCGTTCGCCACCAAGGACCCCGAGCTGGCGATGGCGCTCCAAGGTGCCTTCGAGGGCATCGAGGTGACCCGCAAGAACGAGGTCGACTACGTGCTGCGGCGGCAGGGACCGCGTCGGGGACCGCTGCCGAACCCCGTCACGGTGCTGCTGCGGGAGGCCATGCTCGCCGGCACCACGTCGGCCACGAAGTTCGTGCCCCTCGAGTACCTCCTGAACTCGCCCGAGGTCCGCCTCGGGGTGCTCCAAGGGCTGCTCGACTCCGACGGGGGTCCCGTCACCCAGGCCAACCGGTCGTGCCGGATCCAGTACACGACGTGCTCAGAGCAGCTGCACGACGACGTCACGTTCCTCGTGCGCTCCCTCGGCGGCGTGGCCTACAGCCGGGTGCGCCCGGCTGCGGGTCGGGCACCGGGGCTCGCCCGCGGCCGTGAGGTCCACCACCGCCACGACTCCTACATCCTCGACATCCGGCTGCCGGCTGGTCTCGAGCCGTTCCGCCTCGAGCGGAAGGCGGCGAAGTACCGCCAGTTCGGCGCCGGCCGACCGATGCGCTTCGTGGACAGCATCGAGCCCGCCGGCACGGCCGAGACCGTGTGCATCCAGGTGGGTGCGTCCGACTCGCTCTACGTCACCGACGACTTCCTCGTCACCCACAACACGCTCAACCAGAGCTTCATCATCTTGGACGAGGCGCAGAACACGACGCCGGAGCAGATGAAGATGTTCCTGACCCGCATCGGGTTCGGCTCGAAGGCGGTCGTCACGGGCGACACCACGCAGGTCGACGTCGCCGGCGGGCGCAGCGGCCTTGGGGGGCTCGAGCGCATCCTCGGCGACATCGACGGGCTGGGCTGGGTGCACCTCTCCAGCTCCGATGTCGTCCGCCACCGGATCGTGCAGGACATCGTCGATGCCTACGAGCGGGCCCAGCCGCCCGCGCCACCCCGCTGATGCCCGGCGAGCCCGTCGAACCCGACGGCCCGGACCGGCCCGATCCGGCCGACCTCCCCGACGGCATCGAGCCCGACGACCTGCCGATCATGCCGATGGCGAAGCGGCGCAAGCGCACGCCGGCCGAGGGCGAGGTGGAGGTGTTCGGCGTCGACGAGCAGACCGACCACCCCATCGAGCTGGCCCGCTGGGTCGACCTCGCCGCCGCCGTCCTGCGCGACAGCGGCGTCCGGGGCGAGGCCGAGCTGTCGCTGGTGTTCGTGGGCGAGGAGGTCATGGCCAGCCTCAACAGCCGCTTCATGGGAGCAGACGGCCCCACCGACGTGCTGGCCTTCCCGATCGACGACCCGATCGACCCCGGTCGCTGGCCCGACTCCGGCAGCACCGGCCCCGACCGCGACCCTCCCGACATCAGCGAGCTCCCGATGCTCCTCGGTGACGTGATCGTCTGCCCGGCCGTCGCCCACCGGCAGGCACCCGAGCACGCCGGCAGCTTCGACGACGAGCTGGCCCTCCTCGTGGTCCACGGCGTGCTCCACGTGCTCGGGATGGACCACGCCGAGCCCGACGAGACGGCCACCATGCAGGCCCGGGAGCGAGAGCTCCTCGACCGCTACCACCACAGGCGATGATGGAGATGATGGACGCACTTCCTCCAAGTACCGGGGTCCTGGCGGCCGCCATCACCACGGTCGACTGGATCATCCTCGCGGCAGTGATCCTGCTGTTCCTGCAGTCGATCCTGCTGGCGGTGGCGGAGACCGCGCTCACCCGCGTGTCCAAGGCCAAGGCCCAGGCCCTGGCCGAGACTCAGGGCAAGCGGGGCGAGATCCTCCTGTCGCTGGTGGAGCACCAGGAGTGGCTGAACCCCACGCTGCTGGTGGTGCTGTCGAGCCAGCTCGTGCAGTCGACGCTGCTCGGCGTGTTCGCCACCCGGCTGTTCGGCGGGTGGGGCGTGCTGGCCGCCACCGTGCTCAACGTGACCCTGTTCTTCGTCGTGGCCGAGGTGGCCCCCAAGACCTGGGCCATCCAGCACACCGACCGCGCCGCCCTGGCCGCCGCCCGGCCCATCAAGGCCCTGGCCAACCTGGCCCCGCTGCGGCTGCTCTCGAGGGCGCTGATCGGGCTCACCAACGTGCTGCTGCCGGGCAAGGGGCTGAAGCGGGGGCCGTACACCTCCGAGGAGGAGCTCCTCGCCGTGGCCGACCTCGCCGTCGAGGAGGCGGTCATCGAGGCCGAGGAGCGCCGCCTGATCGAGTCGGTCATCGAGCTCGGCGACACCGTCGTGCGCGAGGTGATGGTGCCCCGGCCCGACATGGTGACCGTCACGGGCGACTTCCGCGTGGCCGACGCCATGGAGGTGGTCATCCTCAACGGCTACAGCCGCATCCCAACCTGCGGGGAGGGCATCGACGACATCGTCGGGGTGGTCCACGCCAAGGACCTCATGCGCGCCGAGCGCGACGGCCACGAGGAGCGGGCCGTGAGCGAGCTGACGCGCCCGGCCCACTTCGTGCCGGAGACCAAGCGGGTGGCCGAGCTGCTCAAGGAGATGCAGCAGCAGCGGTTCCACCAGGCGATCGTGGTCGACGAGTACGGCGGCACGGCCGGGCTGGTGACCCTCGAGGACATCATCGAGGAGCTGCTGGGCGAGATCGTCGACGAGTTCGACGTCGAGGACCCGATGATCGAGCCCCTCCCCGGCGGCGACTACCGCGTGAACGCCCGGATGCCGCTCGACGAGGTCAACGAGCTGCTGACCGCCCGGTTCCCCGACGGCGACTGGGACACCATCGGCGGCCTCCTCCTCTCGCAGCTCGGCCACGTGCCGACCGAGGGCGAGTCGGTGGTCGTGGACGGCTGGGAGCTCACCGCCCTGCGCGTGCAGGGCCGCCGCATCGGCCGTGTCCGCCTCCACCGCGTCGACGACGCCGAGGAGGCCACCGCGGACGCCGGCCCCGCGGCCGGCGACACGTCCGTCGAGTCCCGCTGATGCGCTCCGGGTTCGTCACCTTCGTGGGGCGGCCCAACGTGGGGAAGTCCACGCTGCTCAACCAGATCCTGCGCACCAAGGTGGCCATCACCTCCGACAAGCCGCAGACCACGCGCACCCGGATCATGGGCGTGCTCACCCGCCCCGACGCCCAGGTGGTGTTCGTCGACACGCCCGGGATCCACAAGCCCCGCACGGCGCTGGGCACCCGGCTGAACGCCACCGCCGAGGGCACCATCGGCGACGTCGACGTGGTGTGCTTCGTGCTCGACGCCCACCAGCCGTTCGGGCGGGGCGACCAGTGGGTGGCCAACCTGCTGCCCAAGGACGCCGTGTGCGTGGTCAACAAGGTCGACAAGGCCTCGAAGGCAGCCGTGATGGAGCAGCTGAAGGCCGCCTCCAGCCTCGAGCTCAGCGAGTACTTCCCGGTGTCGGCCAAGACGGGCGACGGCGTCGACGAGCTGGTGGAGCACCTGATCAGCCGCCTGCCGGTGGGCCCCCAGTACTTCCCCGACGACATGGTCACCGACGTGCCCGAGGCCTTCCACGTGGCGGAGCTCGTGCGCGAGCAGCTGCTGCGGCGCACCCACGACGAGCTGCCGCACTCCATCGCCGCCCGGGTCACCGAGTGGGACTGGCCGTTCATCCGCTGCGAGATCCTGGTGGAGCGCGAGAGCCAGAAGGGGATCGTGATCGGGCACAAGGGCCAGGTGCTCAAGGAGGTCGGCACGGCCGTGCGCCGCCAGCTCCCCGAGGGCACCTACCTGGAGCTGCTGGTCAAGGTCGACAAGGACTGGCAGAGCCGGCCCAAGGCCATGGAGCGCTTCGGGTACTGACCGGCCTCAGGTGAGCGGGCGGCGCATCACGACGCGGGTGGACGGGTCGAGGCCGTGGGCGGCCTCCTGCTCCACCAGCGCCCGCAGCGCCGGCGACCAGTCCGCCTCGGGCACCTCCCGGTAGCCGCGGCGCGCGTAGAGCGGCGCGTTGAAGGCGACGTCGCGGAACGTCGTGAGGGTGATCTCCCGGTGGCCGAGGTCGCGGGCCCAGCTGGCCACGGCATCGAGCAGGGCGGTGCCGATGCCCTGGCCACCCCGCTCCGGCAGCACCGACAGCTGCTCGAGGTGGGTGTGGTCGTCGAGCAGCTCCACCCGGGCGTAGCCCACCAGCTCGCCGAGGTCGTCGATGGCCACCAGCACGGCGGCCGCGCCGTGCAGCTCGTCGTCGGCGGGCGGCGGGTCGTCGGCGATGTGGTCGAGGCCCACCTCGCGGAACAGCGCCCCCGCCCGGACCTCGATGTCCTGGACGACGGGCCAGTCGACCGGGGTGGCGGTGCGGATGAGCACCTCCCGACGGTACCGGTCAGCCCGCCAGCTGGGTGAAGGCGTGCAGGCCGAGCCCGGCGAGGCCGCCGACGACCGTGCCGTTGATGCGGATGAACTGCAGGTCGGGGCCGAGCAGGAGCTCGAGGCGGTCGGAGGTCTCGTCGCCGTCCCAGCGGGCGATGGTGGTGGCCACCAGGTCGGTGATCTCGCTGCCGAAGTGCTCCACCACGTAGCGGGCGCCGGCCTCGGCGGCGTCGTCGACCTTGGCCACCAGGGCGGGCTCGGCCAGCAGGCGCTGCCCGGCGGCCTCGACGGCGGCGGTGACCTGGGCGTGGAGCGGTCCCGCCGGGTCGGCGGCGCTGCGGCGGAGGTGGTCCTTGGCCTCCCCCCACACCGAGGCCACCCACGTGCGCACCTCGGGGCGGGCCAGCAGGTCCTGGGTGAGCTGCTCGCCCTTGGCCCGCAGGGCGGGGGAGGTCTGCAGCTCGTCCACGAAGCGCAGGATGCGGGCGTCGAGCTGGCGGCGCAGGCCGTGGCCGCGGTCGTTGGCCATGTCGTCGAGCACGGCCCGCAAGCCGTCGAGCAGCCGCTCGAAGATGCGGTCCTCGACCGCGCCGGGGAGCCACCAGGGCGCCTGGTCGCGGAAGCGGGCCTGCAGCTCGTCGCGGTGCTCGTCGAGGTAGCGGTCGAGGCCGAGCAGGGCAGCGTCGACCACCTCGTCGTGGCGACCCTCCCGGGTGAGCGCGCCGAGCGCCCGTCCGGCCATGGGCACGATCGACGCCGCCTCGATGCGCTCGCGCACCATGCGCTCGAGCACGTCGTGGACGTCGTCGTCCTCGAGGAGGTCGACCACCTGGACGGCGGCGCCGAGCGCGTGGCCGGCCACCTTCTCGGCGTTCCCGGGGGCGGTCAGCCAGCCCGCCACCCGGGTGCCGACCCGGGCGGCCTGGACGCGCTCGCCGACGGTGTCGGGCGTGAGGAAGCTCGACTGGATGAACTCGCCGAGGGTCTCGCCGAACTGCTCCTTGCGCTCCGTGATGATGGCCGTGTGCGGGATGGGCAGCCCGAGGGGGTGGCGGAAGAGGGCCACCACGGCGAACCAGTCCGCCAGGCCGCCCACCATCGAGGCCTCGGCCATGGCCTGCACGTACCCCAGCACGGTGTCGCCCTCGGCGCCGGCGATCACCGTGCCCACGAACACCGCGGTCACCGCCACCAGGAGGGCGGTGGCCCGGCGGCGGGTGGTGACGAGCTGGCGGCGCTTGCGGACCTCGTGCGGGGACGGCGGCAGGCTCGGCCGCACGGGCGGGCTGGTGACGGTGCTCGACATGGCCGCAGGTCTACCCCGGCGGCCGGGTCGCTCAGCCGGGGGCGTCCCGGATGGCCTCCAGCGTGCGGCGGGCCTCGGCCGGGTCCTTGGTGCGGCGCATGGGCGGCAGCGCCCGCACGAGGTCCCACCGGTAGCCGGCCTTGGCGAGGCGCGGGTCGAGCACGGCCACCACGCCGGTGTCGGTGGCGGTGCGGATGAGGCGTCCGGCGCCCTGGGCCAGCAGCGTGGCCGTGCGGGGGAGGTCGATCTGGCCGAAGGCCTCGGGGCCGGCGCGCTCGCGGCGAGCCTGCAGCAGCGGCTCGTCGGGCCGGGGGAAGGGGAGCTTGTCGATCACCACCAGGCTGAGCGAGGGCCCCGGCACGTCGACGCCCTGCCAGAAGCCCATGGTGGCGAACAGGCAGGTGGCCGGGTCGGCGCTGAACTCCTCCAGCAGGCGCGCCTTGGGGAGCTCCCGCTGGGCGAGGATCGGCATGTCGAGCCGCTCCCGCAGCGCGGCGGCCGCCTCGTCGAGCACCCGGAAGCTGGTGAACAGGCCGAGGGTGCGGCCGCCGGCCGCCTCGATCAGGTCGCCCAGCTCGTCCACGAGCGCATCGAGGTAGGACGGGCTGCGAGGGTCGGGCAGGTGGGCGGCGCAGTAGAGCAGGGCGTGGCCCTCGTAGTCGAAGGGGCTGCCGACATCGCGCTCGGTGATCTGCGCCGTGCTGACGCCGAGCCGATCGGGGAGCCGGGCGGGCAGGGTGGCGCTCGTCAGCACCGTGGTGCGCTTGTCCCACAGGCCGGCCTTGAGCACCTCGGCGACGTCGAGCGGCGCCACCTTCAGCACCGGGTTGGCGTCGGTGCCCTCCACCCACACCACCTCGCTGGTGGTCACCTGCTCGGCGGCCCCGAGCTCCTCGAGCAGGGCACCACCGGCCTGCACGATCCGGGTGGCCTTCGTGCGGGTGTCCTCGGGCGCGTCGGCGGGCACGTTGCGGGCCGCGCTCACGGCCTGCTCCACCCGGCCGCGGGCGACCGTGATGGCGCCGGCGATCTCGTCGGGCAGGGCGCCCTTGAGGCGCCGGCCCCGGTGCGGGCGCAGCGCGTCGGTGATCAGCCGCCCGGCGTCGTCGACGCCCGCCGGGAGGTGGTCGTCGGCGATGACGCCCCGCACACGGCGGGCGAGGTCGGCGAAGCGGCCGCCGGTGACCTCCACGCCGCTGGTGGCGGAGATGATGTCCTCGAGCTGGTGGGCCTCGTCGACGATGGCCAGCTCGTGGTCGGGGAGCATGGCGCCGTCCATGGCCATGTCGAGGCCGTAGAGGTGGAGGTTGACCACCACGACGTCGGCCTCGGCCGCCCGGTGCTTGGCGGCCTCGGCGAAGCAGTGGCCACCGCTCGGGCAGCGGGCGGCGCCGGGGCACTCGCGGGCGCTGACGCTGACGGCCGCCCACGTCTGCTCGGAGGGCTCGACCGACAGCTCGGCGCGGTCGCCCGTGGTGGTGGTGACCGCCCACTGCGACAGGGCCAGCAGCTCCTGGGCGGGCACTCGCTCGGCCAGGCCGTCGAGGGCGAGCTGCTGCTCGCGGCGGGCGGTGGCCACCTCGGCCAGGCGCTGCATGCAGACGTAGTTCGACCGCCCCTTGAGGACCGCCCACTCGAACGGGCGGTCGAGGTGCTCCTGGAGGAACGGGAGGTCCTTGCCGGCCAGCTGGTCCTGCAGGGCCTTCGTGGCAGTGGCCACCACGGTGCGGCGCCCCGACACGATGGCCGGCACCAGGTAGGCCAGCGTCTTGCCCGTGCCGGTGCCCGCCTGGACGGCCACGTGCTTGCGCTCGGCGATGCCCCGGGCCACGGCCGCCGCCATCTCCTCCTGGCCGCGCCGCACCTCGCCACCGCCGGGCAGGGCGGCGACGGCGACCGCCAGGGCCTCGGAGACGGAAGCGGGCATCGGAGCGACGCTACCGGTCGCCGCCGACGTCCCGGCTGACCCCGTCGGCGGTCAGGCGCCGGGTGCCGCGAGGTCGCTGGCGGTGGCGGCGACGGCGGTGGGGAACCCGGCGGCGGTGAGCATCCAGCGCAGCGTGATCCCGATGAGGGCGGCGAAGGCCAGGGTGCCGAGGCCCACCTGCCCGCCCATCACGAACCCGATGGCCACGCAGGCCAGCTCGATGCCGGTGCGGACGGGGGCGAGCGGGTAGCCCTTGTCGTGGATGGCCAGCATCACCAGCTCGGCCGGGCCGGGCCCCACCTGGGCCACGATGACGAGGGTGATCCCGGCGGCCACGACGACGAAGCCCACGGCGAACACGGCGAGCCGGGGCGCCATCGCCTCGAAGGTGGGGAGGGCGTCGAGCACCACGCCGAGGATGGGGCCGACCAGCAGCACCGCCAGGACGGTGCCCGGCCCCGGCCGCCCGCCGAGGAGCCAGCCCAGGAGCACGAAGGCCAGCGGCAGCAGCATGGCGGCGAAGCCGATCGGGAGGTCGGTGAGCTCCACCAGCCCGGTGGTGAGCACGTCGTAGGGCGCCACCCCGATCTCGGCCGTGATCGTGAGCGCCACGCCCACGGCGACCGCCACCAGGCCGGCGGCCAGCGTGCCCAGCCGTCGGGTGAGCGAGGCGTCGGGCGGAGCGGAGATCGGCATAGCCGCACGACGCTACCGGTGCGGGTGCCGAACGCCACCTGGGTTCGGTGGCGCGCCCGTGCGGTCGAGCCCGGCCGAGCGCATCGCTGGCGCGGTCCGGTCGGGCGCAGGAGGATGGCGGTGACCGCAGCACACGTGGAGGCAACGGCATGGACGTCGACGGGTACCTGGTGGAGCTCTACGGGCGGCTGCCCGACCTGGTGCGCCAGGCGGTGGAGGGCCTCGACGACGACCAGCTGGCCACCGCGCCGGCCGAGGGGGCCAACACGGTCGCCTGGCTGGTCTGGCACCTCACCCGGGTGCAGGACCACCACATCGCCGAGGCCACCGACACGGAGCAGCGCTACCTGGCCGAGGGCTGGCACGAGCGCTTCGGGCGGGGGCCGGACCCGCAGGACCACGGCTACGGCCACACGGCCGACGACGTCGCCTCGGTGCGGGGCAGCGCGGCCGACCTCGTCGCCTACTACGACGCCGTGCACGCCCGCACCATCGACCACCTGGGCGACCTCACGCCCGGTGCCCTCGATCGCGTGGTCGACGAGGCGTGGGACCCGCCCGTCACGCTCGGCGTGCGCCTGGCCAGCCTGGCCTCGGACTGCCTGCAGCACGCCGGCCAGGCGGCCTACGTGCGGGGCCTCCTGACCTGACCGGCGATGCTGCTGCGCCCGGTCGAGTCAGACCGCGTCGGTCGCTCCGCCCAGTGCCAGGCGTCCGGCGTGGACGAGGGTGGCCTCGGGGCTGAGCGGGTGGAACTTGGCCGCCCGGATGTCTCGGTAGGCCCGCTCGATCACGGAGCCCTTGGAGAAGCTGGCACCCCCAGCGACGTCCATGGCGAGGTCGCACACCTCGATCCCGGCGAGCGCCACCTCGCGCTTGGCCGCCATGGCTGCCGCCACCCGATGGATCGATGGCGCCGGGTCGTCGCCGACCTCGTCGAGCGCTCGTTCGAGCGCCCACTCGGCCACCTGGAGGCGGTGGGCCATCAGGCCGACCTGGCGCTGCACCAGCGGGTCGTCGGCTCGGGCGGTGGCGCGAGCGCCCTCCACGGCCGCCGTGTACGCCGCCTCGGCCACGCCGAGGTAGGCCGCCGTCACGATCGGCATGGCGATGCTCAGGATCACCTGCAACGGCGGGTCGATGACGCCGTGGGGCCGATTGGCCAGCACTCGCTCGTCGGGCACGAACACGTCGCGCAGCTCGATCTCGTGGCTGCCGGTGCCTCGCATGCCGAGGGCGTCCCACGTGTCGAGGACCTCGACGCCCTCGGTGGCGATCGGGACGGCCATGTTCAGCACCCGCAGCCCCTGCTCGGGGTCGTCGAAGGCGAACATGGTCGACAGCACGGTGCCGACCGGAGCCTGGCTGGCGAACACCTTGCGGCCCGACACGAGGTAGCCGCCGTCCACCTTGGTGGCGCTGCCCCGGGGGTGGGTCAGGTCCGCCCCGCCGGTGGACACGAGGACGATGCCCTCCTCGGCCACCCGGCGCAGCGTGGCCTCGGCGCCCGGGAGCTCGCGGCGGTACCGCCACGCCGTGAAGGCCACGACGTGCTGGTGCATGGCGGAGGCCAAGGCCGAGGAGCCGCAGTGGTGGGCGAGCTCCCGCTGGACCATCGCCACCTCCCGGATGGAGGCGCCCATGCCACCGAGCTCCGAGGGCACGGCGAGGGCCAGCATCCCGGCGGCGCGGAGGGCGTGGAAGGCTTCGTCGACGAAGGTGCCATCGCGGTCGTGGCGCTCCGCGTGGTGGGCGATCTCCTCACCCACGGTGGCGGCGCGGGAGCGCAGCTGGTCAGGACGGTCGAGCTCGATGGTGGTCATGGGCTGACCGTACGAACCCACCCGGAGGCCACCTAGTCCGGAATCGTGACCTGGCCGGTCCGACATCAAGACCGCAGCCGTCCGCGGATGGCGCGACCGTGCCGCACCCGATCGGGTGCAGCACGTTCCGACGTCGGGTCGCCGGTCTTCGGTGTTCGAGCGGGCGGGGTGCATCAGGCAGCCCGCAGCACCTCCAGGGCCTGCCGAGCGGCAAGGTGGGCCTCGATCTCGGGGCGGACAGGTGGGCGCGCCGCCGCCTGGATCCGTCGCTCGAGCTCGTCGGCCGCCAGCCGGGCGAGCGCGATGTGGCGGCGGAGGCGGCGAACCCCCCAGTGGTGGGGAGATCTGGCCACCGGGCGCAGCCACAGCTCGTGGACGCCATCTGCGTGGACGCCGACGGTGAGGTGGACCCGGGCCGAGCGCACCAGGCGCGGGCCCCGGCCCACCAGGCGCGCCCGACCAGCCCACGACGAGGAGCGGGGCTCCCGGGAGAAGGGCTCGATGACGTGCAACGACCCGATGGTCCCGAGGACCAGGGGCGCGGTCAGGAGGGGCAGCGCGACCTCAGCGAGGGCGCCGGCGAGGTCGTCGTCGGCCACGCGGATGCGACGGGACTGCACCGGGAGCTCGGCCAGCCAGGCACGCTGGGTGGCGCTGGCCGCACGGGCGGAGGGGGTGGGGGGTGTGAGGGGGTGGGTCGCGGTGAACATGCCTCGGAACGTACGAGGGGGTCGACCCGCCACCTAGTCCTCGTTCACGACCCGGACGGTCCACATTCGGGACTTCCGCGGGGCGGGTCGCAGGTCCATGATCGCGCCATGCCTGACTACGTCCGCTTCTGCCCCATCTCGCTGGCGAGCTCGGTCGTGGCCGATCGTTGGACCCCGCTCATCCTTCGCGAGCTCGTGCTCGGCAGCACGCGCTTCAACGACATCGCCCGGGGACTGCCCGGGATCTCCCGCTCGCTGCTGGTGCAGCGGCTCAAGCACCTCGAGCGCAGCGGGGTGGTCGAGAAGTGGCCCCTGCCCAACGGTCGGGGGAGCGAGTACCACCTCACGCCCGCAGGCAAGGACCTCGAGCCGGTCCTCATGGCGCTCGGGCGCTGGGCAGTGCACTGGCTCTTCCAGGAGCTCCGCCCGCACGAGGTCGATCCGATCACCCTCACGTGGTGGATGCACCGTCGCGTCGCCCGGGACGCGCTCCCCGAGGGGCGGGTCGTGCTCCAGTTCGACTACGCCGACCCGGAGCGCCTCAGCATCTGGATGGTGTTCGAGCGCCAGGAGCCGTCGGTGTGCGTGCAGCACCCGGGGTTCGAGCCCGACCTCGTCGTCCGAACGACCACACCCGCCCTGGCCGAGGTGTTCCAGGGCTTCGTGACGTGGTCGAAGGCGGTGGCCGACGGCACCATCACCGTCGCCGGCCCGCCCGGGTTGGTGCGCGCGCTGCCGCGCTGGTTCGAGTGGAGCCCCTTCGCGATCGACACGCTGGAGCGCGTCGCGCTCGAGGTGGATCGCCGGGCTGCCGTCGGCGTGTGACCGCTACGGAGCGACCAGCTCCTCGCCGTCGGCCACCAGCCGCTCGACGTCGGCCATGGCGGCGGCGAGGTCGGTGAGGTCGCGCTCGACGGCCCCCTGCGGGGTGAGGAAGAGGAAGACCACCCGGGTGACGGGCTCACCGGTGGCGCGGCCGACGGCCACGGCGTAGGCCGCCCCCTGCAGGCGGTAGCCGGCCACCCGGCGGTCGAGCTCGGCGGGGTCGTCGGTGGCGGCGGTCTTGTGGTCGATGACGACGAGGCCGCTCGGACCCCGGTAGAGGAGGTCGACGTAGCCCTCGAGCAGCCGGTCGCCGATGGGGGTGCAGGCGTACACCTCCCGCCAGTGCGGCGAGCGGGCCGCCTCCTGCACGACCGGGGAGCCCAGCGCGTCCTGCACCAGCTGGCGCACCACCAGGGCACGCTCGGGCACCGCCTCGGCCTGGCTCTGGGCCGCGGTGGCGTCGTCGAGCCCGGCGCCGGTGGCCAGGTCGACCGTCTGCAGCACGCCGTGCACGGCGCGCCCGATGGCCGTGCCGTAGCGGCCCTTCAGCCACGGCGGCAGGTCGAGGTCGCGGGGGCGCTTCTGCAGGCCGGGGTCGACCTCGGGCTCGACGGGGCCGGGATCGCCGTCGGGCCACAGCGGGGTGGCGTCGGCGTCGGGCTCGGGAGCGGGGTCGTCGAACAGCGAAGGCTGGGTGGGTGGCGGCGGTGTCGGGGGCTCCAGGTCGGCGAGCGGCGGGGGCGGCTCGCCCTGGTCGGGCACGCCGTCGTCGGTGAGGGCGGTGGCGGCGACGGCGCGGGATCGCCCGGCCCGCTCGAGGGCCGTGGCCCGGCGCTCCGCCCACGCCGCCAGCGGCGGTGGCGGCGGTGGGACGGCGGCAGGGTCGAGCGGCAGCGGGGTGGGCGTGCCGCCGAGGTCGGGCAGGGCCTCGAGGCGCTCGCCCATCCCCTCGAGGAGCACCTCGGCGTTGGTTCGGCTGGAGCGCTTCTTCGCCGGGTTGCGCCGCTCGGCCCGGTGGAGCGACACGACGAGGTGGTCGCAGGCGCGGGTGCAGGCGACGTAGAGCAGTCGGAGGCGCTCGTCGTAGCCCATCTGCTCGTCGATGGGCACGTGGGCCTCGAAGTCCTCGGTGACGACCTCCTTGCCCATCCGGTAGCCGACCGGCCCGCCGTCGCGCGGGAAGTGGACCTCGACCGGGCTGCGCATGCCCCCGGGCCGCGCCGACAGGCCGCTCACGATGGTGATCGGGAACTCGAGGCCCTTGGCGGCGTGGATGGTCATGATGCGCACGGCGTCGTCGTCGCTCTCGGGCAGCACCGACTCCGCCACCCGGGACCCCTCGGCCGTCTGCTGCTGGATCCACTGCAGGTAGGAGCGGAGGCTGCCGCCGGTGGCCTCGCTCCAGGCCCGGGCCTGGTCGATCACGAAGCGGATGCGCCGCCACACGTCGCGCGGCCGGCCCTCGGCGAAGCCGAGCTCCAGGGCCCGGCGGTCGCGGGCGATGCGGTCGAGCAGCTCGGCGGGGGCGTGCCAGAAGCGGGCCTCGTGCAGGTCGCGCAGGAAGGCCAGGCCGGCCGTCACGACGCTCACCGTGGGATCCGGCGGGGTGGGGGTGGTGTAGGTCCAGGTGCCGCCCCTCAGCACCTTGTGGCGGAACAGGTCGTCGTCGCCGCACCCGAGCAGCGGCGTGCGCAGCGCGCTCACGATGCGGAGGTGGTCGGTGGGGTCGTCGGCCGCCCGCAGGACCATGAGGAGGTCGCGGATCGCCCGGGTGGCGTAGACGAGCGAGCTGGACTCCGCCCGGTATGGGATGCGGGCGGCGTCGAGCGCATCCTCGAGGAAGGGGAGCGTGGTGCGGGCCGGGACCAGGACGGTGATGTCGCCCAGCCGGCACGGGCGCCACCCGTCGTCGCCGTCGCGCACCGACCAGCCCTCGGTGAGCGCGGTCGTGATGGCGTGGGCGACGTCGCGGCCCTCGGCCGAGCGCACGACGTCGGCCCCGGAGCGGTACGGGTGCGCCGGGGCGCCGAGCACGGCGACCGGCGGGCCGACCGGCGCGGCCGTGCGGAGCGGGGCGAGGTCGACGTACTCGGGCTGGGAGGAGGGGACGTCGGTGTCGGGCGGCTCGTGCAGCAGGGTGCGGAAGGTTTGGTTCACCCAGTCGATGACGGGCTCGACCGTGCGGAAGTTGGTGGTGAGCTCCACCGCTCCACCGGCCTCGGGGGCGAAGCGGCTCCGGGCGGCGATGAAGGTGGCGATGTCGGCCCGGCGGAAGCGGTAGATCGACTGCTTGGGGTCGCCCACCACGAACAGGCGGCCGGGGGCCACCTCGATGTCGGCCCAGCGCTCGGCGTCGGCGGTGGCCGGGTCGACGGCCGCGATGCGCACGGCGAGCTCGATCTGGATGGGGTCGGTGTCCTGGAACTCGTCGAGCAGCAGGCGCTGGTAGCGCTGCTGGAGCCGCGAGCGGACGATCGGGCCCTGCTCGGGGTGGCTGAGCACCTTGCGGGCCAGCACGAGCAGGTCGTGGAACTCCAGGGACCCGGCCTCGCGCCGCCGGTCGGCGGCGTCGAGCGTGTGGTGGCGCAGCGCCGAGCCGAGGCGGTGCGCGCAGGCGCTGAGGACGGTGCCCACGGCGGCGTCGACCGCTCCGGCGACCTCGGCCAGCGCCGCGTGGACGGCATCCTTGGAGCCCCGCCACGACGGCCCCTTGCCGGCGTTCTTGCGGTACTTCGGCAGGCCGCCGAGGAGCAGCTCCCAGAGGTCGAGCTCGTCGTCGCCGACGGCATCCAGGGCGTCGGCGAAGGCTGCGAACGCGTGGCAGGCCTCGAGGAGCGGGTCGGTGGGGTCGATGCAGGCGCCCGACAGCGATCCGAGCTGGGCCAGCGGCTCGCGGATGCCGTGGAGGAGGCCGGCGAGGGCCGGCGGCTCGGCGCAGGTGGCGGGCACCAGGGCCTCCACCAGGTCCCACGAGCTGTCGAAGGCGAAGGCCAGCGAGCGCAGCTTCTTGGGGTCGACGTTGGCGGCGTGGAGCAGCAGGATCGTGCGCTCGAGCTCGGGGTCGGCCAGGAGGGCGTCGAGCACCCGCGCCCAGCGCCGGTCGAAGGCGATGGCGGACGACACCTCGTCGAGCACCTCCACCCGCGGGGGGAGCCGAGCCTCCACCGGGTGCTCGGTGAGGATGCGCTGGGCGAAGGCGTGCAGGGTGCCGATGGCGGCGCCGTCGAGCTGGGCGAGGGCGGCGCGGCAGCGGTCGGCATCGGGACCGGTGCCCGACGCGTGGCCCTGGAGCTCCCGGCGGACGCGATCGCGCAGCTCGGCGCCGGCCTTCTCCGTGAAGGTGATGGCGGCGAGGTCGCGCAGCTCCACGGCGCCCGAGGTGATCAGGGCCACGACCCGGCCCACCAGGGCGGTGGTCTTCCCCGAGCCGGCCCCGGCCTCCACGAACAGGGTGCGCTCGAGGTCGGTGCGGATCTGCTGGCGGGCCGCGTCGTCGGGCGGCGCCGGCCGATCGAGGGTGGTCATGCCGGCACCTCGTCGTCGAGCGGCTCGGCGAGCTCGGCGTAGGTCACCAGGGCGGGGTCGTGGCGCTTGCGCTCCCACTGCTTGCGGAGCTCGGCGGTGCCGAGTCCGTCGGGGTCGCAGGTGTGGCAGTCGACCCACAGGAAGGTGGACAGGGGATCGGGGTGCGGCGGGAACACGCCGCCCTCCACGCCGTCGACGATCACCCCCAGCACCTCGAGCGTGGTCTGCAGCACGGTGTCGGTGATCTCGTACCCGGCCCGCTTGAACCCGCCCCGGGTGGTGGCGAACCAGTACTCCGCCTGCACCCGGGCGCCGGGCTGCGCCGCCGCCAGCCGTCCGGCCAAGCCGTAGAGGGGCAGCTGCAGCTTCGTGCCGCCGACCACGGGGTCCTCCGCCGAGAGCTGCTCGTACCCGCCGCGCAGCGAGCCCGTCTTGTAGTCGATGACGTGGACGGTGCCGTCGGCGGCGACGTCGACGCGGTCGATCCGCCCGCGCACCCGGAGGGTGCGGCCGTCGGGCAACACCAGCTCGACGGCCGGGAGGCCGCCCCCGACGAACCCGAAGCCCAGCTCGGCGGCGTAGGGCGCGGTGCCGTGGGTGCGGCGGTGGTCGGAGTCGACGTGGAGGGCGCGATCGAGGTCGGCAAGGATCCGGCGGCGGTCGCGCGACCAGAAGATCGGCCGGCCCACCAGGCCCCGGGCCTCGTACTGGTCGCAGAGGGCGCCCCCGATCTGCTGCAGGAGGTCGTGGTCGACCGGCTGCCACGGCGCGCCGGGCCCGGGCCGCCGCTCGGGCGGACGGGCCAGGACCTCGAGGAGGAAGCGCTCGAGGGCGTCGTGCACGAGGCTGCCGCGGTCGAGGGCGGTGATCATGAGGTTGTCCTCGGGGTTCTCGACCGGGGCTGCTCGCAGGAGGTCCTCCACCAGGTGGCGGTGGGGGCAGGTGGCCCAGCGCTCGAGGCGGGTGGGGGACGTGGTGCGGTCGAGCGGCGACGGGACCTCGAGCCCGGCCAGGTTGCCGTCGAAGCGGGTGAAGGCGTCGCTGCGCCGGCCGGTGAGCAGCGTCCACCCCAGCGCGGTGCGGGCGTCGTCGGCCTCGGCGAGCGTGCCGCCGGCCGCCAGGAGGGCGCGGAGCCGGTGCTCCTGCTCGGTGGCCGGCTCGTCGAGCTGTCGGAGGCCGGCATCGAAGGAGGCGACGTGCCGGACCCAGGGGTGGGCGGCGCGGGCGAGGTCGGGGGCCCACAGCCGCTCGCCGGCCAGCTCTGAGGCGAGGTCGAGCACCCAGCGCGACGGCACCCGGTCGACGCTGCGGCGCAGGTCGCCGCGCGGCACGCACAGGAGGTGGCGATCGGCGCTGGTGAGGGCGGCCACGAGGTGGCGGTGCTGGCGCTCCACGCGCTCGGCCCGCAGCCCGAGCTCGCCGCCGGCCCGGGCGCGCTCGTGGTCGGGCAGGAGGGAGTCGTCGCGCACGGTGGCGGGGAAGGACCCCTCGGCGAGGCCGAGGAGCACCACGAGGTCGAGGTCGAGCCCGATGCCCATCTCCACCGAGCCCACGAGGACGCCGTCGCCGAAGCGGCCCACCCGCCCGAGGTCGTGCTCCAGCTCGAGCTCCAGCGTGCGGTGGAAGACCTCGAGGGGGACCGGACCCTCCATGAGGTCGAGGGCGCCGAGGCGGTGCAGGGCCTCCTCGACCCGCTCGGCGGCCCGGCGCTCGGCGACGTCGGCCCAGGCCTCGCGGCGGGCGGGCTCGCCGAGCAGGCGGTGGAGCCAGCGCAGGGCCCAGGCGGCGTGGTCGCTCCACGAGCGGGGCCGGGCGGTGGCGGCCGCCAGGTCGTCGACCACGCCGAGCACGAAGGCCTGCAGCTCCCGGGCTCGTCGGGCCGTGGTGCGCTCGCGCTCGGGCAGCCACTCCGGCTGTTCGTCGTCGGCCTCGGCCTCGGCGGCCCGGGCCTCGCTCTGCAGCGCCAGCTGGGTGAGGCGCAGGTCCCAGTCGGACCGGCCGGCCACCACCGCGGCGTCGCGCGACAGGCGCTCCCAGGCCGTGACGGGGGCCAGCCGACCGTGGTGCAGCACCGGGGCCGCGGCCAGCCAGCCGAAGACGTCCTGCCGGCGGTACCCGCCCCTCGGCAGGGCCAGGAGCTCGAGCACGGTGCGGCCGGCCACCCGGGCCGCCAGCGGGACGACCGCGGCGCCGTTGGTGCGGATGCCGGCGGCGTGGAGGTGGTCGTGCGCGAGCCGGGCGTAGGGCTCGGCGCTGGCGTGGAGCACGGCGATGCGATCGAGGCGGGTGCCGGACCGGACGGCGTCGACGACCGCCCGCACGGCCGCCCGCACCTCCTCGTCGGCGTCGGAGGTGGTGAGGATGGTGGTGCGCTCGGTGCTCACGGCCTGCGGTGGTGGCGTCGACGGCGCCGGCTCGGTGCTGCCCAGCCGGGCGAGCGAGGCGACCACCTCGGCATCGGCCTCGGGGATGCCGCAGCGGCCGGCCACGACGGTGGTCGGCACGTGCTCGGCGAGGGCGGCCAGCAGCCGGGCGCCGTGCTGCGACAGCCGCTGCGGGAGGTGGACGACCAGGGCACCGAGCTCGGCGGCGGCCTGCGGCGCGCGCTCGGCGGCCGCCGCCAGCAGGTCCTCCTCGTCGGACCACTGGGGCGCCAGGCGGGCCCGGGTGGCCCGGTGCAGCCGGACGACCTCGCGGGCCCGGTCGCTGGCGCCGGCGAGGGCGTCGAGCGCGGCGGGGGAGAGGTCGCGCAGCTCCCGGTAGGTGGCCACCAGCGCCGACTCCGTGGCCGGGTGCTCCGCCACCGGGGCGAAGAGGCCGGGATCGACGGCCAGCTCGGCCCGCATCGCGGCAGCCAGGACCGGCGTGGAGACCGGCCGCCGGCCCTGCGCGGCCAGCAGGCCGGCGCCCAGGAGCTCGGCGAGCCGGTAGGTGGTGAGGAACGTGACGGCGGCCAGGCCGGTGCCGGCGCCGGCGATCGGGCCCAGGTCGCCCGTGGCCAGCAGGCGCCGGCTGGCCACGCCCACGTGGTTCGAGGGGACGACGACGGTGACGGGGGCCAGCGGGTCGCCGCCCTTGGCGGCGGCCACGGCGGCGTGCAGGGCGCGCGCCGCCTCGTCGCCGTAGCCCGTCCACCGCACCGGAATCGCCATCGCGGCCAGGGTAGGGCGAGGGTGTGACGGCCTCGGACGGCGGCGCCGAGGAGCACGTCCGTGGTGGACTGCGGCGATGCCCGACGCCCACGGCCACGACCCCGATCCCACCGCCTCCGCCGCGGTCCTGCACGAGGTGGTGGACGGCGTCTTCGCCTGGGTGCAGCCCGACGGCTCCTGGTGGCTCAACAACGCCGGTGCCGTGGCGGGCGCCGACGGCACGGTGATCATCGACACCTGCGCCACCGCCGAGCGCACCGGTCGCTTCCTCGCTGCCGTCAGCAGGGCCACCGACGGGGCGCCCGTGCGGGTGGCGGCCAACACGCACGAGCACGGCGACCACACCTACGGCAACAGCCTGCTGCCGGCGGAGGCCACGCTGATCGGGCACGAGCGCATGCGGGCCAACCTGCTGGTCGACCCGGTGATCGACCGGTGCCCGCCGCTGTGGGCGCCCCGACCCGACTGGGGCCCGGTCACCCGCCGGGTGCCGAACGTGGTGACGCGGAGCGACCTCACGGTGTTCACCGGGGAGCGGCGCATCGACCTGCTGCACCCCGGCCACCCGGCGCACACGACGGGCGACCTCGTGGCGTGGCTGCCCGCCGAGCAGGTGCTGTTCACGGGCGACCTCGTGTTCGCCGGGCTCACGCCGCTGGTGGTGGCCGGCTCCGTCGACGGCGCCCGCCGCGCCCTCGACTGGCTGGCGGCCCTGGAGCCCGAGCACGTCGTCCCCGGCCACGGGCCGCTGGTGCCGTCCGCCGACCTGCCCACCGTGCTGGCCGACCACGAGCGCTACTACCGGTTCGTCGCCGAGGTGGCCGCCGACGCCCACCGCGACGGGATCGGGGCGCTGGCGGCGGCGCAGCGCGCCGACCTGGGGGCCTTCGCCGGCTGGGCCGACGCCGAGCGGCTGGTGCTCAACCTGCACCGCGGCCTCGCCGAGCTCGGCGGCCCGCCCTTCGACGTGGTGGCGGCCTTCGCCGACGCCGTGGCCTGGAACGGCGGCCCGCTCACCACCCACGTGTGCTGCCTCGACTGATGCCGGCCGACGTGGGGTCGTGTCACACCCCACCACCTACCCTCCACGGGTGGCCCCGACCGACCGAGCGACCGAGCTGCTGCGCCAGCTGACCGGCGATCCCACCTCCACCTTCCGGGCGGGCCAGCGCGAGGCCATCGACCGCCTCGTGCAGCAGCGGGGGCGGGTGCTGGTGGTCCAGCGGACCGGCTGGGGCAAGAGCGCCGTGTACTTCATCGCCACCCGGCTCCTGCGCGAGGCCGGCGCCGGGCCGACCGTCCTCATCTCCCCGCTGCTGGCGCTGATGCGCAACCAGATCGAGGCGGCCGAGCGGGCCGGCGTGGTGGCGGCCACCATCAACAGCGCCAACCCCGACGACTGGACGGCGCTCGAGGAGCAGATCCGGGCCGGCGCCCTCGACCTGCTGCTCATCTCGCCCGAGCGCCTGAACAACGACCGCTTCCGGCGGGAGGTGCTGCCCGACCTCGTGGCCCAGGTGGGGATGGTGGTGGTCGACGAGGCCCACTGCATCAGCGACTGGGGGCACGACTTCCGCCCCGACTACCAGCGGATCGCCCAGATCCTCCACCAGGTGGCCGACACCGTCCCGGTGCTGTGCACCACGGCGACGGCCAACGACCGCGTCATCGAGGACATCCGGGGCCAGCTGGGCGACGGCCTCGAGGTCCAGCGGGGCACGCTCGACCGCCGCTCGCTGCGCCTGGCCGTGCTGGACCTCCCGGCGCAGGCCCAGCGCATGGCGTGGCTGGCCCAGGCCATCCCCCAGATGACCGGCTCCGGGATCGTGTACTGCCTGACCATCCGCGACACGAAGCGGGTGGCGGCCTGGCTGCGCCTCCAGGGGATCGAGGCCCAGGCCTACAGCGGCGACGAGGACCCGGGCGAGCGCATCGAGCTCGAGCAGGCCCTGCTGGGCAACGACCTCAAGGCGCTGGTGGCCACGTCGGCGCTCGGCATGGGCTTCGACAAGCCCGACCTCGGCTTCGTCGTCCACTTCCAGTCGCCGGGCTCGCCGATCGCCTACTACCAGCAGGTGGGCCGGGCGGGCCGAGCGCTCGAGGAGGCCCACGGCGTGCTGCTGCGGGGCGCCGAGGACCGCGACATCCAGGACCACTTCATCAAGGTGGCCTTCCCGGAGCAGGCCGTGGCCGAGGCGGTCGTGGCTCGGCTGGCCGAGGGCGGCCCCCGCTCGCTGCCGGCGCTCGAGCAGGAGGTCAACCTCCAGCGATCGAGGCTCACGCTCCTGCTGAAGGTGCTCGAGGTGGAGGGCGCCGTCGAGCGGGTCGACGGCGGCTGGCGCCGCACCCACCGCCCGTGGTCCTACGACCGGGAGCGGGTGGAGCTGGTCAACCACCACCGCCGCCTGGAGCAGGCCGCCATGGTCGCCTACGCCACCACGGCCACCTGCCGGATGCGGCAGCTGCGCGACCAGCTCGACGACCCCCTCACCGACGACTGCGGGCGCTGCGACGTCTGCGCGCCCAGCCCCTGGTCGACCGACGTGCCGCCGGCGCTGGTCACCGAGGCGGTGGCCCACCTCCGGGGCGACGTGGTGGCGATCGAGCCGCGCAAGCAGTGGGTCGGCGGCGGGAGCGGCGACCTGCCGTCGGGGAAGATCCCCGTCGACGAGCGAGCGGAGGTCGGCCGGGCCCTCTCGGTGGCCGGCGACGGCGGGTGGGGCCCCCGGGTGCGGGCGGCCGCCGACGGCGACCCCAGCGAGGTGGCCGCCCTGGCCGACGCGCTCGTGGCGCTGGTGGGGCAGTGGGCGCCGCAGCCCGCGCCGGCGTGGATCGCCGCGGTGCCGTCGCGCCGGAGCCCCGTGGTGGACGACCTCGCCCGCCTCGTCGGCACCGCCCTCGGCCTGCCGGTGCACGACGTCGTGGCCCGCGTCGCCCACGACCGCCCCGCCCAGCGCACCATGAGCAACAGCGCCCAGCAGCTGCGCAACGTGCACGACGCCTTCGCGGTCGTGGGCTCGCCGCCGGGCGGCGCCGTGCTGCTCCTCGACGACCTGGCCGACTCGCGCTGGACGCTCACCGTGGTGGCGGCGGCCCTGCGTCGAGCTGGCGCCGAGGCCGTCCACCCGCTGGTGCTCGCCACCTCGGCGGCCGGCTGAGCGGCGCGGCCCCGTCGGTCACAGGAGGGAGCGCAGCAGCTCCCGGGTGCGGGGGGCCTCGTCGGCCGCCGTGATGAGCTCGAGGGCCGAGAAGTCGGTGGTGCCGGCGTCGGCGAAGCGCTGGATCCCGGCGGCGACGGTGGCCTCGTCGCCGATGAGCGACACGTCGGCCGGACCGGCCGCGCCCTCGCGGTCCATCACCTGGCGGTAGGACGGCAGGTCGTTGTAGCCGGCCAGCACCTGGGCCACCACCTCCCGCACGCGCTCCGGTTCGGAGGTGACGCACACCGGCACGCTGGCCACCACCCGGGGGGTGGGGCGCCCGGCTGCCGCCGCGGCGGCCTCGATCGCCGGGCGGATCTGCTCCTCGACCGTGCGGGGCCCGCTGAGCCAGAGGATGGTGCCGTCGGTGCGGGCGCCGGCCATCTCGAGCATCCGCGGCCCCATGGCGGCCAGCATCACCCCGGGCGCCGTGGCCCCGTCGTAGCGAGGGAGCGCCTCGGTGAAGCCCGACCAGGTCGTGCCGGTCACGTCGACCCCGTCCCCGGCCAGCGCCGGCTGCAGGATCTGCAGGTACTCGTCCATGTGGCCGGCGGGGCGGGCGAACGGCACCCGCAGGGTGCCCTCCACCGAGGGCTTGTGGGCCAGCCCGATGCCGAGCAGCAGCCGTCCCCCGCACATCGACTGCGTGGTGAGCGCCTGCCCGGCCAGCATCAGCGGGTGGCGCGTCCAGGTGGAGATCACCGCGGTGCCCAGCTCGATGGCGGAGGTCCGGGCCCCGATCCCGCCGAGGGCGGTGAGGGCGTCGGGCGCGGCCAGCTGCGCCACCCAGTAGGTGGCGAAGCCGTGCTCCTCGGCCTCGACGGCGTGGTCGCCGATGGCCGTGACGGAGCTGCCGATGGCGATGAGGCTGGAGCCGTTGATCCCGATGCGCATGGAGGCTTCCTAGCAGCGGACCGTGGGCGCCCGCTGGCCCGGCCCGGGGCTCAGTCGGCGACCGCGCGCTCCTCGATGGCCCCGCCCCGGGTGGCGGTGAGGGGGACCTGCCCCTCCATGCGCGGCACCTCGACGTCGACCAGCACGGTGCCGCGCTCCTGCTCCCAGCGGTGCACGTTCAGCACTGCGCCGTACACGAAGAGCCGGGCGTAGATCATCAGCCACGCCAGCACGGCGAACACCACGCCGATGGAGCCGTAGAGCGCCGAGGACGAGCTGACCAGGCGGGGCACGTAGAAGGTGCCGACCACCTTCAGCACCTCGAAGCCCACGGCCACCACGGCCGCGCCGACGAGGTGGGCCCGCCAGGGGAGGGGAGCGTTGCCGAGGAAGGAGTAGGCCCACACCAAGATGGCGGCGGTCACCGCGATGCTCACCAGGGAGCTGGCCACCACGGCCGGGCCGGGCAGGAGGCGGGTGAGGGGACCGGTGGCGAGGGTGGCCAGGAAGAGGGTGCCCGCCCCGGCCAGCCAGCCCAGCCCGACGAGCTTGTCGACCAGGCCGCGGCCGACCGTCTGCCAGGAGGCGTTCACGGCGGTCTGGAGGGCGGCGACCACCCCGAGGCTGGAGAGGACGAGGCCGCCGAAGCCGATGACCGAGGCGGCCCGCCGGCTGCCCTCCGCCGTCTGGATGCTGTCGGTGAAGGTGGCCGCCGCCTCGCCCTCGAGCCCGAGGTCCGACACCAGGCGCACGGCGAAGGTGTCGTCGCCGGAGGCCAGGAAGCCGACCACCGCGATGATCACCAGCAGCAGCGGGAAGAGCGAGAGGAACCCCGCCAGCCCGATCGACGACGCCAACGGCCCACCGCCGATGGCCCCGAAGCGCTCGTTGACGGCCATGGCGGTGTCGAGCCACCCGAAGCGGGCCCGCCAGCGCGCGATGTCGAACACCGACGGACCGTACCCGCCCCGCTAGGTTCGGAAACCGTGCTGCCCCCCGACGTCGACCCCGATCGCATCCCGGCCCACGTGGCCTGCGTGATGGACGGCAACGGCCGGTGGGCGACCCGCCGGGGCCTCAAGCGCACCGAAGGGCACGCCGCCGGCGAGGAGGCGCTCTTCGACGCCGTCGAGGGCGCCCTCGAGCTCGGCGTGCGCTGGCTCACCGTCTACGCCTTCTCCACCGAGAACTGGAAGCGGCCGGTCGACGAGGTGCGCTACCTCATGGCGTTCAACGAGCGGCTGCTGCTCACCCGGCGCGACGAGCTCGACGGCAAGGGCGTGCGGGTGCGCTTCATCGGCCGCCAGGGGTGGCGGGTGCCGCGCCGCGTGCAGCGCCACATCGACGACACCGAGGCGATGACCGCCCACAACCGCCGGATGACGCTCACGTTCGCCTTCAACTACGGCGGCCGAGCCGAGATCGTCGACGCCGTGCAGGCGCTGGTGCGGGAGGGCACGCCCGCCGACAAGATCACCGAGAAGGCCATCCGCTCGCGGCTCTACGCCCCCGACATGCCCGATCCCGACCTCGTCGTGCGCACCTCGGGCGAGCACCGGATCTCCAACTTCCTGTTGTGGGAGATGGCCTACAGCGAGCTCATCTTCACCGAGACCCTCTGGCCCGACTTCCGCCGCGAAGACCTCTTCGAGGCGGTGCGGGAGTTCCAGCGCCGGGAGCGCCGGTTCGGAGGCGTGGAGCAGTAGGTTCGCCCCATGGGCCTGTACCGGGACGAGGGCATCGTGCTCCGGACCCACAAGCTCGGTGAGGCCGACCGGATCGTGAGCGTGCTCACCCGGCACCACGGCAAGGTGCGGGCCGTGGCCAAGGGCGTCCGCAAGACCAAGAGCCGCTTCGGCGCCCGCCTCGAGCCGCCCACGCACCTGGCCCTGCAGCTCTACGAGGGGCGCAGCGAGCTCCACATCATCGACCAGGCCGAGACGCTCGACCACTTCCGGGCCATCCGGGAGGACCTCGACCGCCTCACCCGCGCCGTGTCGATGCTGGAGGCCGCCGACCAGCTCGGGCTGGAGGGCGAGCCCAACCCGGCGCTCTACCAGATGCTGCTCGGGGCGCTGCGGGCCCTCGCCGGCCACAGCGGCCCGCTCGTGCTGCCCGGCTTCTTCCTGAAGGTGCTCGCCCTCGAGGGCTTCCGACCGGTGGTCGACCGCTGCGTCGAGTGCGGGGCGGAGGAGGACCTGGTGGCCTTCGACCTGGAGTCGGGCGGCACGCGCTGCACCCTGCACCGCGTCGGCGCAGCCGTCTCCGCCGAGGCCCTGCGCCTCCTCAACGACATCCTCGGCGGCCGCCTGGGGGAGGCGCTCAACGAGCCGCCGTCAGCCGCCACCACCGAGGTCGACCACCTCGCCACCCGAGCGCTGGAGCACCACCTCGAGCGCCGCCTGCGCTCGGTCGCCATCCTCGACCACGGCTGACCGCCCTGCTCGATCACCACGTCTCTGGTCGAAGACGTCCGGCAGCCGAACATCTTCGACCACAGACGTCGGGCGGTTCGACCGACGGGGTGGGTCAGGCGACGGGGGCGCCGGGCGCGACGTCGGGCTCGACCTGGAGGAGCCGCACGGTGCCGTCGGGGTCGAGGGCGCCGAGCACCAGGAACTCGCTGGTGAAGCCGGCGATCCGCTTGGTGCCCAGGTTCACCGCGCCGACGACCAGGCGACCGAGGAGCTCGGCGTCGTCGTAGTTGGTGATCTGGGCGCTGGTGCGCAGCGTCCCGAGCACGGGGCCGAAGTCGACCGTGAGCTTCCAGGCGGGCTTGCGGGCCTCGGGGAAGGCCTCGACGGCGAGCACCCGCCCGACGCGCAGGTCGAGGGCGAAGAAGCCCTCGGCGCCGACCGGCTCCTTGGCCGGGAGCCCTTCGGGCGCGTACGGGCGGCCCTCGGGGTCGATCGTGTGCGGCACCTGGCTACTGGCCCTGGATCTTGAACCAGCGCTGGCCGGGCTCGTCCCACTGCATCCACGCGCCCTCGGCGGGGTCCCACTGGATGTAGGTGCCGCGGGCCTCGTCCCATTGGGGGGCGGGCGCCCCGGCGGGCGCGGCCGTGGTGGTGGTGCCGCCGCTCGGCGCGCCCCACCCGGCGCCGGGGTCGACGGTGGGCCCCCAGCCGGTGGGCGCACCGGACTGGGGCGGCGGCGGGCTGCCCCAGCCGCCTGCGGAGTAGCCGGCGGGCGGGGCGGGGGCGGTGAGGCCGGGGACGACGATCGGTGCGCCGGCCGCGCCGGCGCGCACGACGAAGGTCTTGGCGGCCATGTCGCCCACCCGGCGGTGGCCCTTCGTGGTGAGCCCGGTGATGAGGGCCACGAGCGGGAGGAAGAACGGAAGGCCGTCGACGACCCACATCACCCATCGGATGAGCGCCTTGCCCAGCCCTGGGCGGCGGCCGTCTTCGCCGACGGTTCGGAGCCCGGTGACCAGCTTGCCCGGCGTCCAGCCGGTGAGGCCCTGGAGCAGCACGTACATCGCCACCGAGACGCCCCAGTAGTACGCGGTCCCCGACGCGTCGACGCTGTCGCTGAAGTAGACCCGCCCGTCGACGTCGGTGAAGTCGGCGCAGAAGCGGGTCCCGGACTGCTCGTTGTACACCTCGCAGAAGGCAGCTCCCGAGCCGGTGATGTCCTCCTCTTCCAGGTACTGGAAGCTCGACGTCACCAGGATCAGGGTCGGCACCAGGACGAGCAGGCCGTCGAGGACGGCGGCCAGCACCCGGCGCCCGAACACGGCGGTGGGGTCGGACGCGGGAGCAGTGGGCACGGGGGCGACCATCGGTCCGTTCTACCACCGGCGACGTGACGATCTCGGTGGCTGGGCGAGGGGCACCGGCCGGTAGCCTCGCCGCCATGTCCGCTGCGCCTGATCCCGAGCTGTTCGACAAGATCGTCAACCTCTGCAAGCGCCGCGGCTTCGTGTTCCCGTCGGCCGAGATCTACGGCGGCTTCCGCTCCACCTACGACTACGGGCCGCTCGGCGTGCTGATGCTGCGCAACGTGAAGAACGCCTGGTGGCGCTCGATGGTGCAGCTCCGCGACGACGTCGTGGGCCTCGACGCCTCGATCCTCAGCCCCCCGCCCGTCTGGGAGGCCTCCGGGCACCTGGCGAACTTCACCGACCCGCTGGTCGACTGCAAGTCCTGCAAGGAGCGGTTCCGGCTCGACAAGCTCGAGGACCCGGGCACCTGCCCGAGCTGCGGGGCCAAGGACAGCTTCACCGAGGCCCGCCAGTTCAACCTCATGTTCAAGACCCACGCCGGGCCCGTCGAGGGCGCCGGCCACGACGTCTACCTCCGGCCCGAGACGGCCCAGGGCATGTTCCTCAACTTCAAGAACGTGCTCGAGACCTCGCGCAAGAAGCCGCCCTTCGGGATCGCCCAGGTGGGGAAGTCGTTCCGCAACGAGATCACCCCCGGCAACTTCGTGTTCCGCACCCGCGAGTTCGAGCAGATGGAGATGGAGTTCTTCGTACCGCCGGCCGACAGCCAGCAGTGGTACGAGTACTGGTGCCAGCAGCGCTACGACTGGTACGTCGAGCACGGCATCCCCACCGACCAGCTCCGCCTGCGCCCGCACGACGCCGACGAGCTGTCCCACTACTCCTCGGGCACCTCCGACGTGGAGTTCCTGTTCCCATGGGGCTTCGACGAGCTGGAGGGCATCGCCAACCGCGGCGACTTCGACCTCACCGCCCACGCCAAGCACTCCGGCGAGCGGCTCGAGTACTTCGACCAGACCACCAACGAGCACTACGTCCCGCACGTGATCGAGCCGGCCGCGGGCGCCACCCGCACGATGATGGCCTTCCTCATGGCGGCCTACGCCGAGGAGGAGGTCAAGGGCGAGACGCGCACCGTGCTGCGCCTCCACCACCGGATCGCGCCCTACCAGGTGGCGGTGCTGCCGCTCTCCAAGAAGGACACGCTCACCCCGGTGGCCAAGGAGGTCTTCCGCCTCCTGTCGCCGCACCTCATGGTCGACTACGACGAGACGCAGGCCATCGGGCGCCGCTACCGGCGCCAGGACGAGGTGGGCACGCCGTTCTGCGTGACCGTCGACTTCGACACCCTCGAGGACCGGGCGGTCACGGTGCGTGACCGCGACACCATGGAGCAGGAGCGGGTGGCGATCGACGATCTGCTCACCGTCCTGCGGTCGCGCATGGACTGATCGCCCGGTGTCGCCGGGATGGTCTGGGCAGATCGCGTCGCGCTCGGACGGTTTGTTGCGACCTCCAACCTCCCTGCGTAGGGTGAGCGCCAACGAGGGCTGTTCCCGCCCGCCCAGCCCTCGCCAGCAGCGACCGCCGACCGTCCCTCCCGTGGATGAGGCGGTCGTTGCGCGTCCGGCCGGTGGGTGCGTGCGGGCGGGTCCTCGCCGTCGCGCTCGGCGATCGAGGCGTAAGGTCCGCGCGTGCCGCTCGTCTACGCCTTCGACCACCGCCACCGGCGCCCCCCGATGGAGCTCAAGGACCTCCTCGGGGGCAAGGGGGCGAACCTCGCCGAGATGACCTCGGTGCTCGACCTCCCCGTCCCGCCCGGCTTCACCATCACCACCGAGGCGTGCCGGGCGTACCTGGCCGACGGCTGGCCCGATCGGCTCGACGCCGAGGTGGCCAAGGCAATGCGCAAGGTCGAGGCGTCGATGGGCAAGGGCCTGGGCGACCCGGACGACCCGCTCCTCGTGAGCGTGCGCTCCGGCGCCAAGTTCTCGATGCCCGGGATGATGGACACCGTCCTCGACCTCGGCCTCAACGATCGGTCGGTGCTGGGCCTGGCCGCCCAGACGGGCGACGAGCGCTTCGCCTACGACTCCTACCGGCGCTTCATCGGCCTCTACGCCCGCATCGTGCTGGGCGTCGACGGCGAGGCGTTCGACCGCCTGCTCGACACCGCGCGCGACTGGGACGGGGTCGACGACGACGCCGGCATCTCGGCGGCCACCCTGGAGCGGCTCTGCCAGCGCTACCAGCAGCTGGTCGAGGCGGCGACCGGCGAGGCGTTCCCACAGGACCCGGTCGTGCAGCTCCGCAAGGCCATCGAGGCGGTGTTCAGCTCGTGGGGCGGCGCCCGGGCGGTCGCCTACCGCGTGCGGGAGCAGATCCCCCACGACCTCGGCACGGCCGTCAACGTGCAGGCGATGGTGTTCGGCAACCGTGACGACCAGTCGGGCACCGGGGTGGGCTTCACCCGCAACGCCGCCACGGGCAAGGCCGCCCCGTACGGCGACTTCCTCCTCAACGCCCAGGGGGAGGACGTCGTGGCCGGCATCCGCAACACCCAGACCCTCGACGACCTCGCCCGGATCTTCCCCGACATCCACCGCCAGCTCCTGCGGATCTTCGACAAGCTGGAGCGGCACTACCGCGACATGTGCGACACGGAGTTCACCATCGAGCAGGGCAGGCTCTGGATGCTCCAGACCCGGGTGGGCAAGCGCACCGGGGCGGCGGCGCTGCGCATGGCGGTGGAGATGACCCGCCAGCGCGGTTGGAAGCTCACCCAGGCCGAAGCCCTGCAGCGCATCACCGCCGACCACCTCGACCAGATCCTCCACCCGCAGTTCAAGGCCGTGCAGCACGAGGTGATCGCCACCGGCCTGCCGGCCTCGCCGGGGGCGGCGGTGGGCCACGCCTACTTCAGCGCCGACGCCGCGGTCGACGCGAGCGAGCGGGGCGAGCCCGTCATCCTCGTGCGGGCCGAGACCTCCCCGGAGGACGTGCACGGCATGCAGGTGGCGGAGGGCATCCTCACCTCGCGCGGCGGGCTGGTGAGCCACGCCGCCGTCGTGGCGCGCGGCTGGGGGATCCCGGCGGTGGTCGGCGCCGAGGCGGTGCACCTCGCCGGCGACCACCTCACCGTCGGCGACCTCACCGTGCGCGAGGGCGAGCTGCTCTCGATCAACGGCACGAACGGCGAGGTGGTGCTCGGTGAGATGGAGCTCACCGACGTGGAGCCGCCGGAGGAGTTCCACACGGTCCTGGGCTGGGCCGACCGCATCCGCCGGGGGAAGCTGGCCGTGCGGGCCAACGCCGACACGGGCGCCGACGCCAGCGTCGCCCGCCGCTTCGGGGCCGAAGGCATCGGCCTGTGCCGGACCGAGCACATGTTCCTCGCCGAGGACCGCCTCCCGATCGTGCGCCGCATGATCCTGGCCTCCACCCCCGAGCAGGAGGCGGCGGCGCTCGAGGACCTCCGGGTCGCGCAGCAGACCGACTTCACCGCCATCCTCGAGGCGATGGACGGCCTGCCCGTCACCATCCGCCTCCTCGATCCGCCGCTGCACGAGTTCCTGCCCTCGGTGCAGGAGCTGCGGGTGCTCGAGGCCACCCGCACGCTGACGCCCGACGAGAGCGACCTCCTCGATGCGGCCGAGGCGTGGCGCGAGCAGAACCCGATGCTGGGCACCCGCGGCGTGCGCCTCGGCGTGATGAAACCGGGCCTCTACGCCATGCAGGTGCGGGCGCTGCTCGACGCCGCCCGCGACCGCGTGGCCGCCGGCGGCCAGCCGATCGTGGAGATCATGATCCCCCTCACGATCAGCCGGGCCGAGCTCGAGCTGGCCCGCAGCTGGGTGGAGGAGGCGGTGGCCGACGCCCTCGCGGGCGGCAACGACGTGCCGGTCCTCATCGGCACGATGATCGAGACCCCCCGGGCAGCGGTGCACGCCGACGCGCTGGCCGAGGTGGCCGACTTCTTCTCCTTCGGCACCAACGACCTGACCCAGATGGTGTTCGGCTTCAGCCGCGACGACGTGGAGGCGCACCTGATGCCGGCCTACCTGGAGGCCGGGCTCCTGCGCAGCAACCCCTTCGAGACCGTCGACCGGCTCGGGGTGGGGGAGCTGGTGGCGCTGGCGGTGGAGCGCGGGCGGGCCACCAACCCCTCGCTCAAGCTCGGCGTGTGCGGCGAGCACGGCGGCGACCCGGCGTCGATCGCCTTCTTCCACGAGATCGGCCTCGACTACGTGTCGTGCTCGCCCTACCGCGTGCCGATCGCCCGGCTGGCCGCCGCCCAGGCCGTGCTGGCGGCCAAGGCGGGGGCCTAGGCAGCAGCCTCAGCCGTCGAGCACGAAGCGGCTGTTCTCCCGGAAGAAGCTCGAGATGTGGTCGGGGGCCTTCGCCTCCGAGCCGGCGTCGTAGGGCGGCTGGGGGTCGTACTCGATGCCCAGCTGCAGCATCTGGGCGAGGTCGGGCCCGCCGATCTCGCCGGCCAGCGTGAGCGCCATGTCGATGCCCGAGGACACCCCGGCGGCGGTCACGATCTTGCCGTCGATCACCACGCGCTCGTCGACGGCCACCGCGCCGCGCTCGGCCAGCTCGTCGAGGGCCAGCCAGTAGGTCGTGGCCCGGACGCCGTCGAGCAGGCCGGCGGCGGCCAGCACCAGGGAGCCCGTGCACACCGAGGTGGTCCACGTCGTGGTCTCGTGGGCGGTGCGCAGCCACTCCAGCAGGACCTCGTCCTGCTCCGCCTGGTACTGCCCGGGCCCGCCGGGCACGAGGAGGATGTCGGGGCGGGGCACCTCGGCCAGCGCGGCGTCGGCCGTGAGGGCGAGGAAGCCGGTGTCGGTGCGCTTCGGGCCCGGCTCGGTGGCCACGAAGGTCACCCGGGCGTCGGGGAGCCGCGAGAGCACCTCGTAGGGGCCGACGGCGTCGAGGGCCGTCAGGCGGTCGAACAGCACGATGGCGATGTCCATGGGTCAGGCTCCTGGCTCAGGCGGCGCGGAAGCGCCGGCGGTACTCGGTGGGGCTGGTGCGCACGCCGCGCAGGAAGGCGCGGCGCATCGTCTCGCTGGTGCCGAACCCGGCGGCGGCCGCCACCTGCTCGACGCCGTGGTCGGTGTCCTCGAGCAGGCGCCGGGCCGTCTCCACCCGCACCTGCTCCACGAAGCGAGCCGGGGTGGTGCCCACCGCGGCGGTGAAGCAGCGGGCGAAGTTCCGCTCGCTCATGTGGGCTCGTCGCGCCAGCGCCGCCACGCTGCAGTCGTCGTCGGGGTGCTCGGTCACGAAGCGCTGGGCCTCACGGATGCCGTCGCGCTCGGCGAGCTGGGAGCCGAGGGCGGCGCTGAACTGCGACTGGTTCGCCGGCCGGCGCAGGAACAGCACGAGCCGGCGGGCGATGGCCAGGGCGACGTCGCGGCCGTGGTCGTCCTCCACCAGCGCCAGGGCCAGGTCCATCCCGGCGGTCACCCCGGCCGAGGTCCACACGTTGCCGTCGCGGACGAAGATCGGATCCGGATCGACCTCGACGTCGGGGTGGAGGTCGGCCAGCAGGTCGCACACCCGCCAGTGGGTGGTGGCCCGACGGCCTCGCAGCAGCCCGGCCTCGGCGAGGACGAAGGCGCCGGAGCACACGCTCGTCACCCGGCGCGCCCCGGCGGCCAGGCGGGCGACGTGCCCGATCAGCTCGACGTCGGCCACCGCCCCGTAGGTGCCGTCGCCGCCGACGACGACGAGCGTGTCGATCGGCCCGTCGACGTCGCCGAGGGCCTCCTCGGCCACCACGCCGACGCCGCTCGTGGTGGCGAGCGGGCCGGGCGTGCAGGCGGCCACCCGGATCCGGTAGGCGGGGCGCCCCACCTCCTCGTTGGCCGCTGCGAACACCTCGGCGGGGCCGAGCAGGTCGAGGCCCTGGACGAGCGGGTAGACGACGAGCACCACGTCGGCGGTCACGGGCTCCAGCATGCAGCCCGGCCCCGCTGGCAGCAATGCCGGATCCCCCACAGATCCAGCCAGCTGGGCACGACGGCGCGTGGCGGTAGCAGGCGTGCGGTCGCCGGTCGGGCGGGTGCTCCGTCGGGCCGGAGCGGTCGTAGGGTCCGGGGATGGCCGTCGGTCGCTTCGCCCCCAGCCCGACCGGGCCGCTGCACGTCGGGAACCTGCGCACCGCGCTGGCCGCCTGGCTGTACGCCCGCTCGGCGGGCAGCCGGTTCCTCGTGCGGGTGGAGGACCTCGACCCGGTCGCCAGCCGGCCCGAGCACGAGGCCGGGCAGCTGGCCGACCTCGCGGCCCTGGGGCTCGACTGGGACCCGCCCGTGGTCCGGCAGTCGGAGCGGCGAGACCGGCACGAGGCGGCCCTGGCCACCCTCGAGGCGGCCGGTCTCACCTACCCCTGCTACTGCACCCGCCGCGAGGTGCGCGAGGCCAGCGCCGCCCCCCACCACCGGGCGGGCACCTACCCCGGGACCTGCCGCCACCTCGATGCCGCCGGCCGCCGGGCCCGGGAGCAGGCCGGCCGCCCGCCGGCGCTGCGCCTGCGGGCCGACGGCGCCGAGGTGGCGATCGTCGACGAGCTGGCCGGCCGGGTGGCGCGCCCGAGCGACGACATCGTGCTGCGCCGCAACGACGGCGTCCCTGCGTACCACCTGGCCGTGGTGGTCGACGACGACGACCAGGGCGTCGAGCAGGTGGTGCGGGGCGACGACCTCCTCGACGTCACGCCGAGCCAGGCCCACCTCCTCGACCTGCTGGGCCGGCCCCGACCGGCCTGGGCGCACGTGCCGCTCGTGCTCGGCCCCGACGGGGAGCGGCTGGCCAAGCGCCACGGCGCCGTCACCCTCGCCGACCTCGCGGCCACCGGCGTCGGTGCCGACGACGTGCGCAGCCTCCTGGCCGGCACGCTCGGGCTGGCGGAGCCCGGTGAGCCCGTCGAGCCGGCCGACCTCGTGGCCCGCTTCGACCCCGCCACCGTCCCACGGGAGCCGGTCGTCCTCCCGACCTGAGCTGCGGCGGCGTGCCGGGTGCGGTGCCCGATCGGGTCGCCAGGTGCCTCCGCTACCGTCATCGAGCGTGGGCATCGTGGACGACGACATCCAGGCGGTCCGGGCGGCCACCGACATCGTGGGCGTCGTCACGAAGTACACGCAGCTGCGCCGCACCGGCCAGCGCTGGGTGGGCCTCTGCCCCTTCCACGGCGAGAAGACGCCGTCGTTCAGCGTGAACCAGGAGCTGGGCCTCTACCGGTGCTGGGGCTGCCAGGTGCGGGGCGACGTGATCACCTTCGTGCGGGAGAAGGAGCAGCTCGACTTCGTCGCCGCTGTCGAGCTGCTGGCCGGCTGGGCCGGCATCACGCTGCGCTACACCGACAAGGACGAGGGGCAGGGCCGCAAGCGGCGCGCCCAGCTGGTGGCCGCCGTCGCCAAGGCGGTCGACTGGTACCACGAGCGGCTGCTCTCGGCCCCGGACGCGGCGGTGGCCCGCAAGTACCTGCGCGAGCGCGGCCTCACCGGCGACGAGGTCCGGGCCTTCAAGATCGGCTGGGCCCCCGAGGCGTGGGACGAGCTCGTGAAGGGCCTCCGGCTGCCCGACGACGTCGTGGAGGAGTCGGGCCTCGGGTTCCTCAACCGGGGCGGCCGCCAGACCGACCGGTTCCGTGGCCGCATCCTCTTCCCGATCTACGACGCCAACGGCGACGCGGTGGGCTTCGGCGGGCGCGCCATGCCGGGCAGCGACGAGGCCAAGTACAAGAACACGCCCGAGACGGCGCTCTACCAGAAGTCCAAGCTGCTCTACGCCCTGAACTGGTCGAAGGCCCGCATCGTCACCGACGACCGCGCGATCGTGTGCGAGGGCTACACCGACGTGATCGGCTTCGCCCGGGCCGGGGTGCCCGCGGCGGTCGCCACCTGCGGCACCGCGCTCACCGAGGAGCACGTGAAGCTGCTCCGCCGCTACGCCCGCCGCCTGGTCCTGGCCTTCGACGCCGACGCCGCCGGCCAGGCCGCCGCCGAGCGGTTCTACCAGTGGGAGCGCGACCTCGAGCTCGAGGTCAGCGTGGCCGACCTGCCGCCCGGGGTGGATCCGGCCGACCTGGCCGACAGCGACCCCGAGCGCCTGGCCGCTGCCGTCGAGGACGCCGTCCCGTTCCTCAAGTTCCGCGTCGACCGGGTGCTGCTCGGGGCTCGCCTCGAGACCGTGGAGGGGCGGGCCCGCGCGGCGGAGGCGGCCGTCGCCGTGATCCGCGAGCACCCCAGCGACCTCGTGCGCGACCAGTACGTGATGGAGGTGGCCGGCCGCACCCGGGTGTCGCCCGACCAGCTCCGCGAGATGCTCCGGCGCCCGGCCGAGCCCGCACCGGCTCCCGCCAACCGCCGGCGCGGCCCGGATCCCGACGTCGCCGTCTCGCCGGCGGTGCGGGGCCGGGCTCGCGACGAGCGCGACGGCCCCGAGGTGGAGGTCCTGCGCCACGTCATCCACGACTGGCCCGCCGTCGAGCCGTGGATCCGCTACCCCGACCTGTTCCTCAGCGACCTCCACGCCGCCGCCTTCGAGGTGCTGATGGCCCACCCGACCGTGCCCGCCGCCATCGACGGCGCGGAGCCCGGCGTGGCCGAGCTGCTCGGCCGCCTGGCGACCGAAGAGGTCCAGGCGCAGCCCTTCGACGCGGTGGTGCGCATGCTCACGGAGCGGGCCCGGCGCGAGGTGGCCGAGCGGACGGCCCGGGTGGCCTCGGCGGCCGACCCCACGGCACTCCTGCACGAGCAGCAGTGGCTCACCTGGATCATCGACCAGCTCCGCGATCCGGACGCCGCAGCCGAGGCCGCCGACCAGTTGGTAGCCTGGCTCGGGTCTGAGGGTGAGGAAGGGGCATGACCGAGGCCACGCCGACGATGCAGCCCGGGGGGGTTCCCGAGGACGACCTGCGCACGCTGGTCGCCAGGGGCAAGCCCACGGGCACGCTCACGATGGAGCAGGTGGTCGACGTGCTGCGCACGATCGAGCTGACCACCGAGGTCATCGAAGGCATCCACGCGCGCCTCGAGGCGGAGGGCATCGCGCTCGACGAGGGCGTGCCGCTCGACGACCCCGACCTCCTCGTCGGCGCCGATGCCCTGGCCCTGGTGCCCCAGCCCGGCGTGGTGGGCGCCCTGCCCGCCTCGGTCGAGGCCGAGCTGCACGAGGCCGCCGACGCCGCCCACGCCGAAGGCGACTTCGAGCAGGACGGCCCCGAGCTGGGCGGTGTCCGGCCGGCCCGATCGGCCGCCGTGCGCCGTCGGGCGCTGCGCGCGGCGTCGTCGCCCGACCGTGGGGCCGGCACCTCCGATCCGGTGCGCATGTACCTGAAGGAGATCGGGCGCGTCCCCCTCCTCACCGGGCCCGAGGAGGTCGAGTACTCCCGTCGCATCGAGACGGGCGGCTTCGCCGCCACCCGCCTGGCCGACCTCGCCGTCACCGGGCAGCTGGCCTCGCTCTCCTTCGAGGACCGTCGGGCGCTGCAGCGCGAGGTCCGGCGTGGCGAGGACGCCCGGGAGGTGCTGATCGAGGCCAACCTGCGCCTCGTGGTGTCGATCGCCAAGCGCTACGTCGGCCGGGGCATGCACTTCCTCGACCTCATCCAGGAGGGCAACCTCGGCCTGATGCGGGCCGTCGAGAAGTTCGACTACACGAAGGGCTTCAAGTTCTCCACCTACGCCACCTGGTGGATCCGGCAGGCCATCACCCGGGCCATCGCCGACCAGGCCCGCACCATCCGCATCCCGGTGCACATGGTGGAGTCGATCAACAAGGTGCACCGCGTCCAGCGCCAGATGATGCAGGAGCTCGAGCGAGAGCCCACCGTGGAGGAGCTGGCCGAGGCCGTCGGGCTCACGGAGGACCGCATCCGCGAGATCCAGCGCATCAGCCTCGACCTGCTCTCCCTCGATGCCCCGGTGGGGGAGGAGGACGACTCCAACCTCTCCGACTTCATCGAGGACCAGGCCGCCGAGGCGCCCGCCGACGTCGCCGCCCGCCGGATGCTGAACCGCGCCGTGATCGATGCCCTCGACGAGCTGAACGACCGCGAGAAGGCCGTGGTGCGGCTGCGCTTCGGCCTCGACGACGGCCAGGCGCGCACGCTGGAGGAGGTCGGCAAGGAGTTCGGCGTCACCCGCGAGCGGATCCGCCAGATCGAGTCGAAGACCCTCGCCAAGCTCCGCCACCCCCACCGCAGCCAGAAGCTCCGCGACTACCTCGACGGCGAGTAGCAGCCCCACCCGCAAGCGGCCGAGCGACCGGGCCTGTCTCACCCGATCGCGACACTGGGTGGATGGGATACGCAGGAGACCCGTCGCGGCGCACGGCGGCTCGTCGCCTGCGGGCCGAGGGCTGGACGCTGAGCGAGATCTGCTCCGAGGTGGGGTGCAGCAAGGCCAGCGCCAGCCTGTGGTGCCGGGATGTCGCCGCGGATCCCGCGGCGCTGGACCGCCGACGGCGCGACCGGTACCTCGCCGGCAACCAGGGGGCCCGTCAGCGCGGCCCGAACAAGCTGCAGCGGGCCCGACAGGCGGAGATCGACGGGTTCGTCGCGGCCGGTCGTCGCCGCCTGGCCCATCCCACCGACCGGGAGCTGCTGGTCGCCGGGGTGGCGCTCTACGCCGGCGAGGGCAGCAAGCGGGACGGGGCCGTCGGGTTCGCGAACTCTGACCCACGCATGATCCAGCTCTTCATCGGCTGGCTGCGGCGCTTCTTCGCCATCGACGAGGGTCGGCTCCGGGTGGCGCTCTACCTGCACGAGGGGCTGGATCTCGCCGCTGCGCAGGCCCACTGGTCGGCGGTGACGGGTGTGCCCGTGACGCAGTTCCGCAAGCCCTACCGAGCGAGGGCTGACCCGTCGATCAGGACTTCGAAGCACCCCATGGGCTGCGCGACGGTGATCTACCAGTCGGCGAGCGTGCACCGTGAGATCTTGGGTCTGATGCAGGCTTTGCTATCGTCATCCTTCGCTTCGGAGCCTGCCTGCACGCCCGACGCGAGACCCATTCCGGGGTAGCTCAGTTGGTAGAGCAGTTGACTGTTAATCAATTTGTCGGGAGTTCGAGCCTCCCCCCCGGAGCTGAGATGGCGTCGCCTCGGCGGCGCCATCGTCGCGTCTAGCGTCGCGGCGCGGGCCCGTAGCTCAGTGGTCAGAGCAGGGGACTCATAATCCTTCGGTCGGTGGTTCGATCCCACCCGGGCCCACCGCACCGAGCCCGGATCCCGGGCGGTTCGTGCGCCCGATGCGGCATCCGGTGGCCAGATCGGCAACCCTGGTGGCTGGCGATCGGGGGATCGCCAGCCGAACATCGACCGACCAGGAGCCCTTGCATGTCCGAGTGCCCGCAGTGCCAGACCGACGCTCACCTCCGGCTCCAGCGCCGTGACGGGGAGCCTGGCTACGAGTGCTCGCAGTGCGGGACCTGGATCCAGTTCGGAGCGCTGGCGCCCAAGGTGCCCACCCGCAGCCGCGCCCAGGCCCACAAGGCGAGCCCGGGCCGCTGGCCCGAGGACTTCCCCCTCGACGCCGACGGCAAGGTCGAGGAGGGCCTGGTCGTGAAGTCGAAGTCCGGCGACATCGAGGGTCGCACCACCGGCGCCCGGCAGCGCTGCACCTCCGTGGGCTGCATGGGCTGGATGGTGGCCGTGACCTGGGAGTCCGGCCAGGCGCTGCGGCTCTGCTCCGAGGGCTTCACCTACGACCCGGAGACCAAGGTCATGCAGGTCACCGGCGGGGGCGAGATCTCCGGTCGCTTCATCTCCCCGCCGCCGCTCGGCGTCGACCCGCTCCCGCGCGACGACTGGCCGGCCCGTTCCGCCCTGTCCAAGCGCAAGGGCTGGCGCATCAACAGCTAGCGGGCCCAGCGCCGGCGAGCGGCCCCCGCCCGGCTACTTCGACTCGATGGTGATCCCGAGCTCGAAGGCGCCGGGCACCTCGGCGTCGAGGCCCACCGGGGCCTCGGTGCCCTCGAACAGCCACGTCATCCACGAGGTCACGGCGTGGCGCACGATCGGCAGCGCCTGGTCGATCGGCGCAGCCGGCGGGACGCAGCCGTCCTCGCCGAGCGAGCGGAGCTGCGGCTGGGCGTCGAGCACCGCCCCGAGGCCCGAGGCCTCGGCCACGCCGATGATCCCGGTGCCGCCGCCCAAGGTGCAGAGGTCGTCGAAGCCGTTGTGGCCCACCTCGGCGATCTCCCAGTACCACGAGGGCGACGGAGCGGCCTCGTAGGCCGGGCGGGTGCGCTCCGCCGCCGGGACCACCGCGTCCTCGGTGCCGGCCAGGAAGAAGCTGGGCACGTCGGGCACGTCGGCGGGGTCCTCGGGGCCACCGGCGGCCATCGACACGTAGCCGTCGATCCGGTCGTCGAGGGCGGCGCCGAGGATCGTGCCCCCGCCGGCCGAGTGGCCCAGGGCGGCCACGCGGTCGGCATCGATGTGGCCCTCGAACGGGCTGCCCGGGGTGGTGCCCTCGGCGGTGATGAGGTCGAGCGCGCCCAGCAGGTCTGCCACCGACTCCTCGCGATCACCCGACGCGGTGCCGCCGAGCACGTTCGTGAGGTCGCGGCTGGGGTGGTCGGGGGCCACCACGACCATGCCGTGGGAGGCGAGGTGCGAGGTCAGGAAGCTGGACTGCAGGCGGAAGCCCGTGAAGCCGTGGCTGAAGAGCACCACCGGGAAGGCCCCGTCGGCCACCTCGGCGTCGCGCCCGGCCTCGATCTCGAAGGTGGCGGCGACGTCGCCGGTGAGGATGGCCTGGATGGCCGGCGGGGTGAAGTCGCGCACGTCGTAGGTGACCGTGCCGGTGGTGCCGTCGACCGCCGGGTACCACACCTCCACGGCGGGGCCGCTGTCGAGGGCCAGGGTGGCCACGCCCACCGGGTACGGACCGGCCTCCGCGTAGGCGGTGGCGGCCTCGACCGGGTCGACGGTGGTGGTCGTCTCCTCCGGTGTGGGGTCGGGGCTGGCGGCGTCACCGCCGTCGTCGGAGCAGGCGGAGCCGAGGAGGGCGAGGGTGACGAAGAGGGCGGCGGTGCGGCGCATCGGGCGATGGTGGCACAGCGCCCGCCCACGGCTCGGGCACCGTGGGGCTAGCCGGTGGCGACGTCGGACCACGAGCGGGGGTCGGCGGGGCTGGCGGTGAAGCCGTAGCGGACGCCCTGGGCCGAGAGGGCGACCAGCGCGGCCGAGGTGGAGGCGTAGCGGCGGCCCTCGACCTCCCGCTCCACCACCAGGGCCCGGTCGTCGGCGGGGTCGAGGTCGTCGCCGGCGAGGAGGCGCTGCCAGGCGGGCCAGGCGGCCTCGAGGTCGTCGCCCGCCGGGGGCAGGGCGGCCAGCAGGGGAGCGAAGTGCGGCACGAGCGGGTCGTCCGGCGTGTCGAGCCCGAGGTTCACCACGATGTGGTGGCCCGGGGCGAGCTGGTGGTGGTGCAGCACCTCGGCGTCCCAGGTCCACACGTCGACGGCGTCGAGGCCGGCGCGCACCAGGTGGAACCGGTCGTGCTCGGAGAGGTCGTCGGGCAGCCGTCCCGTGGCCAGCACGTCGAGGGCGAGCGTGCCGCGCGTCGGGCGGGTGCCGGTCTCGGGCGGCGGGCGCCGCACGCCGTTGAGCAGGGCGGCCATCGCCTTCTGCTCCGGGTCGACGGCCAGCCAGGTGCCACCGGCCTGGCGGTCCCGGCCCCCGAGCAGGCGCGCGCGGGGACCGTCCCAGTGCTGCGCCGGCGGGTCCCACGGCCGGTCGGCGAACTCGTCACGGATGGCCCCCGCCGCCAGCGGCCAGCGGGTGCCGGGGGCGAAGCTCAGCAGCAGGGTGCACACGCGCCGGAGCCTAGGCAGGCGCCCCCGGCCGACCGGTCAGAACGGGTCGTCGCCCAGCCAGGCCGGCGCCCGGTCGAGGAGGTGGTGGCTCACGTCGGCGCAGCGGTCGAGGATGTCGCAGAGCTGCTCCTGGCCGCTGAACACGCGGGCGAGCGACACCTCCACCCGCGCCACGATCGTGAGGCTCCGCTCCGAGGGGTCGGTGGCCGACGGGTAGGAGTCGATGGCCGAGACCTCGAGGGGCAGCTCGGCTCCGCCCACGCCGGCCAGCTCGGTGGCCAGCACGAGCAGGTCGGGGCCGCTCGGCAGCGGCGGCAGCGACCACGTGAACAGCAGTGGGAAGTAGAAGCTGTCGGGCGGGTCCTCGTCCTCGGGCAACCCCACCACGAGGTCCTCGAAGGAGAGCAGCGTGCGCGGGTCGACCTCGAGCGACAGGTGCAGGTCGAGCGGACCGCCGCAGGCCTCCTCCGGGTGGAGGTCGACCTCCCAGGCCTGGCGGAGGGAGTAGGTCTCGACGAAGTGGCGCTCGTCGTGGACGTGGAACCCGTGGTCGACCGCATGGTCCTTGAGGTCGGCGACGAACCCGGCGATGTCGATGGCGGCCACGGCCCCAGCCTGCCACGGGCGCCCGGCCCGGCCCACCCCGCATCGCCCCTACGCTGCGAGGCCATGCCCCCCGCCCCCCGTCGCCGGTACCGGCCCGCCTGATGGACGACGCCCGGCTGCTGCGCACGTTGCACGACGCCGCCACGGCGGTGCGCACGGCCCTCGACGACGTCGGCGACTGGCGGGCCCTGGGCGACCGCTCCGGCCAGTACGGCATCGACCTGGTGGCCGATGCCGTCGTGCTCGAGGTGCTGGAGCAGGCTGGCCTCGGGGCGATGAGCGAGGAGTCGGGGCTGCACCACGGCGACCGCCCGATCGTGGTGGTGGTCGACCCGGTGGACGGCAGCACCAACGCCAGCCGCGGCCTGCCCTGGTACGCCACCAGCCTCTGCGCCGTCGATGCCGACGGACCGCTGGCGGCGGTGGTGGTCGACCAGGCCAGCGGTCGGCGCTTCGAGGCGGTCCGCGGTGGTGGCGCCCGGCTCGACGGCGTCGCGCTGCGACCGACCGGCTGCGAGCGCCTGGGCGACGCCATCGTGGGCCTGTCGGGGTACCCGCCGCGCTGGTTCGGGTGGCGGCAGTTCCGTGCGCTGGGCGCCGCCGCCCTCGACCTCTGCGCGGTGGCGGCCGGCCAGCTCGACGCGTACGTCGACTGCAGCCCCAGCGCCCACGGGTCCTGGGACTACCTCGGCGGGCTGCTGGTGTGCCAGGAGGCCGGGGTGGCGGTGGTCGACGCCTGGGACCGGCCCCTGGTGACGCTCGACCACGCCGCCCGCCGCACGCCGCTGGCGGCGGCCACCCCGGCGCTGCTGGCCGAGGTGGTGGCGGCCCGGCGCACCTTCGTCGACCATGCCCCGTGGGCGTCGGAGGGCCTCGAGGGCGGTCGGTAGGCTGCGACGGTGATCCGCCGCCTCCACCGCCTCGCCCTGGCGGTGTTCCGCCGCCTGCCGGTGGGGGCCCGGCGCCAGGTCGTGCGCACGATCGCCCCGTCGTACACCGTCGGTGCCATGGCGCTCGTGGAGCGCGACGACGGCGCCCTGCTGCTGGTGCGCCTCTCCTATCGCAACAGCTGGGGCGTGCCGGGCGGGCTGCTGCAGCGGGGCGAGACCCCCGAGGCGGCGGTGCGCCGGGAGGTGGCCGAAGAGGTGGGCGTGGCCGTGGTGACCGTCGGCGATCCCGCCGTGGTCGTCGACGAGGTCGCCCAGCGCATCGACGTGGTGTTCCGGGCCCGGCTGGCCCCTGGCGTCGACCCGGCCTCGGCCCGGGCGTCGTCGCCGGAGATCCTCGAGGCCGGCTGGTTCCCGATCACCGACCTGCCCGACCTGCAGTTCGAGACCAGCGGGGCCCTGATGGCCCTGGCCCGCCGGTCGATCGCCCCGATGCCCGACTGAGGGTCGCTCAGCCGCCCAGCGACGAGACCAGCCGCCGGTGGCGGGCCGAGCAGGGGTGGCGCAGCTTGGTGAGGGCCTTGGCCTCGATCTGGCGGATCCGCTCGCGCGTCACGTTGAAGCGCCGGCCGACCTCGTCGAGCGTCAGGGGCTGGTCGCCGGCCAGGCCGAAGCGCAGCGAGAGGATCTCCCGCTCACGGGGGTTGAGGTAGTCGAGGAGGTCCTGGAGGTCGTCGCGGGCCAGGGCTCGGGCGGCGGCCTCGAAGGGCACCTCGGCGCTGTCGTCGGCCACGAGGTCGCCCAGCTCGGCGTCGTCGTCGCCGATCGACACCGACAGCGACACCAGGTCGGGGGCGGCGTGCAGGGCCACCTCCACCCGCTCGACGGGCATCCCGGTCTCCTCGGCCAGCTCTGCCGGGGTGGGCTCGCGGCCGAGCTGCTTGAGCATGGTGGCCGAGGCCTTGGAGAGCACGGCCATGGTGTCGACGAGGTGCGACGGGAGGCGGATCGTGCGGCCCTTGTCGGCGATGCCGCGGCCGATCGACTGCCGGATCCACCAGGTGGCGTAGGTGGAGAACTTGAAGCCCTTGCGGTGGTCGAACTTCTCGACCGCCCGCATGAGGCCGAGGTTGCCCTCCTGGATGAGGTCGAGCAGCGTCATCCCGGTGCCCTGGTAGCGCTTGGCGATCGACACGACGAGGCGCAGGTTCGACTGGATGAACGTGCGCCGGGCCGCCTCGGCCTCCGCCAGCTGCGCCTCGAGGGCGACGCGCCGGGCGCGGGTGGGCTCGCTCGAGCCGAGCTCGATCTCGGCCAGGCGGCCGGCCTCGATGGCCTGGGCCAGCTGCACCTCCTGGTCGGCGGTGAGCAGCGGGTAGGACCCGAGCTCGCTGAGGTAGCGGCGGGTCAGATCGACCGTGCTCTCGCTCTGCTGGGAACGGTTGCGCCCGGGCACCGGATCCTCCGTGCTGGCACCTCGACCTGAGGCCCCGATCGATGATCGACGGTAGCGGCGCTCCCCTGGAGCGCTGGGGATGGTCGGCACGGGGTCGTCCGCCCCCGCTCAAGGGTTCTGCGGAAGTGGTCGATACGCAGCGAGAAGGCCCGCCAGCCACGACGCGAGGGATGTCGTGGGGCTCGATGCGGCGGGACCCCACCCATGACGAACCAGCCTGCCCCCGACGCTCGACCCAACGCCCTGCACCGGCGCTTGACCGTTGCGCTGGCGGCCGCGCCCGACCGGGCCCGGCTGGCCGACCTCCTGGTGGGCGACGTCCAGGGCGCCGACCCGTCGCCGCTGGTGCGCTCGGAGGACCTCTGGACCGCCGCCGACGGGCTCTCCCGCTCCCGGGCGGCCGACCGCGCCGAGCTGCGCACCCGCCTCGAGGGCGTGGCCGCCCGCTCGCTCCACGACCGCGACACCGCAGCGAGCCGCCTCGAGAGCCTCGTGAGCTGGCAGCGCACGCTGCGCGAGGGCGCCGACTGGGCCGACGGCCTGGTCCACGACCTCGACGGGCCGCTGGGCGCCGTCGACCGGGCCCGCGGGGTGCTCGACGCCCGCATCGCCGACCACAAGGCCGCCGAGGCGGCGCTCCAGCGGGTGCTCGAGCAGCGCCACGCCGCCGCCCGAGCGATCGAGGAGGCCGATCGGGAGCTGGGCGACGTCGCCACCTCCGGGATGGACGAGAGCGGGCTCCGCCGGGAGCTCGAGGCCGCCGGTCGGGCCGTGCAGGCCGCCCGCGAGGCCCACGAGGCCGCCCTCGACCAGCTGGCCGAGTGCAACCTGGAGCGGGCCCAGCTCGAGCTCCGCCTGGCCGACCTCGGCGGCACCCCGGCCGCCGAGCGACCCGCCGGCCCCGACCCGGAGGTCGTCGCTGCCGTCCGGGCCAGCCTGGAGGCCTTCCAGCTGGCGGCCATGGGCGCCGGCCCCGACCCGCAGGCCACCGCCCTCGCCGATGCCTGGGGCGACCTCAGCGCCGATCTGGCCGAGCACGGCGACGCCCTCGGGGCTCGCCCGTCCGAGGCCGAGCTGGAGGCCGCTCGGGCACGGGTCGCCGCCACCGCGGCCGCGGTGGATGCCCTGGACGCCGCGCAGCGCTCCCTCAGCCCCGAGGACCGGGCTGCCCTCGACGCCGCCCACGCCGAGGTGCAGGACGCCGAGGAGCGCACGGAGCGCCGCGTGGGCGCCGCCGCCGCCCGCAAGCGCCTCGCCGAGGCCCGGGCCCACGAGGACGCCCTCCTCGAGCAGCACGGCTTCGACTCCTACCTCGACGTGGTGCTGTCGGGTGGTCGACCCCGGACCGACGAGCCGGCCCGCCTGGCCGCCGACCGCGACCACCTGGATGCGGTCCAGGCGCTGCAGGCGCTCGAGCAGGCCGGCGCCCCGAGCCCCGAGCTCGTGTACCTCGAGTCCGAGCGGGAGCGGCTGCACGCCCACATCGTCGAGCTGCTCGGCGTCGATCCCGGCGACCACCCCGTCGACCTGCTCCGTCGCCACCCGGCGGTGCCCCCGACCGCCGTGCAGGCGCTCCTGGCCGACCTGGCCCGTGCCGACGTCGTCCCGGTGGGGACCTCGGCCGAGGAGGCCGCCGAGCGGTTCCTGGCCGAGCACGGCTCGGTGCTCGAGCACCACGAGCAGGCGGAGCGCTCGGCCGGCCAGCGCCAGGTCGAGCGGGCTGCGGTCGAGGCCCGGCTGGCGGCCCTGGAGGCCGAGGCGTCCCAGGCGCAGTCCGAGGTGGACCGCACCGCCGAGGAGCTGCAGATGGCGGAGCGATCCGTCTCGGCGTTCGAAGGCGAGCTGTCGGTGCGCGCCGGTGAGGACAAGGCGCGGCTCCAGCGCTTCGCCGCCGCCGAGCAGCTCCGGGCCCAGGTCGAGGCCGTCAACGCCTCGCTGGCCGCCGCCGAGGCGTCCGCCCAGGACCAGCTGGAGGCCGCGGCGGTCGCCGTCGGCGAGGCGGAGGCCGGCTACGACCGGGCCGCCGAGGCCGTGGCCGACCTGGCCCGGCGTGCCCGCCAGCTCGCCGAGGAGCTCCCGATCGACCAGCGCCCCGAGGGCGAGCCGCTGGCGACGCTCCCGCTGCTGGTGGACGCGCTCCGCAGCCACGCCGAGGTCCTGCAGCCGGAGCTCGACGCCGCCGAGATGGCCTTCACCGACGCCGTGGCCCAGCTGGACGACGCCACCGCCGCCGTGCGCCTGGCCGGCGCGGCCGACGACGGTCCCCAGCCCGACGACCTCGTCGAGGGCATGACGGACCTGCTGGCCGCTCGGGCCGAAGGCACCGTGCTGGTGCTCGACGAGCCCTTCGTGGGCGTCGACGAGACCACCCGGGCCCGGCTCCTCGAGGTCGTCCTCGAGGGGTCCAGTGGTCGCCAGGTGGCCCTGCTCACCGAGGACGCCGAGGTGCTCGGGTGGGCCATCGAGCTCCCCGTGGACGTCGCGATGGCCGTGCCGGCCGACGCCCTGCTCGCCCGCATGCGCCCCACCACCACGGTCGACCTCGCCGCCTCCGACACCAGCCCCGACGCCGACCGCCCGGCCGCCGACCACGTCGACCCCGAACCGACCGACACCGACCCCACCCCCGCACCGACCGCCCGCCGCTGGGCCGGTCAGCGCTAGCACAGGAGACCCGCCGTGTTCCGCACGACCCACATCCGGACCAAGCTGGCCGTCGCCCTCGCGGTGCCGCTGGCCGCCCTCGTCGCCGTCGCCGGCTTCGAGGTGGTCTCGGCTCGCCAGGACGTGTCCGATGCCCGCTCGCAGAGCGAGCTGGCGTCGGCGTCGCTCGGCCCCGGCAGCCTCGTCGTCAACCTGCAGAACGAGCGCAACCGCGCCGCCATCGACCTGATCGGGCTGGGGAGCGCGGCGGAGCTGGCGGTGGCCACCAACGAGGAGGCCCGCTCGCTCACCGATCCGTCGGCCGAGGACTTCCGGGCCGAGACCGACGAGCGCGGCGGCGAGGTGGCCGCGGTGTTCGAGCCGGCGTGGACCGCCCTCGAGGACCTCGAGTCCCTCCGGGCCGACATCGATGCCTACGACGGCCCGCTCGACGCCACCAACCAGGTCTTCGCCGACAGCGTCTTCGAGCGCTACACGGTCATCATCGAGGCCTTCTTCGACGGCACCTCCCAGGTGGCGCTGACCGTCGACGACGCGGCCCTGCGCAACGGCGCGGAGATCGTCGACGCCGCCACCCGCCAGGGCGAGATGCGGGCCCGGATCGTGCGCCGGGTGGTGCAGGCCACCATCACGGGCCAGCTCGACGACCCGCTCGTGCGCCAGGAGGTCGCCGCCCTGACCGACCGCGGCGAGGGCTTCGACGACGACATCCGCACCAACGCCAACGGCGCCTACGCCGGGGTGGCCGATCCCACCTTCGCCGAGCCGGGCGTCCAGAGCTTCAACCGCCAGACCGCCTCCTACCTCGCCGGTGACGGCGCCGACATCACGGCCATGCTCACCGCCGTCGCCGCCGACCCGAACATCGGCTACACGGGCCTCCGCACCCGCGCTGCCGACCTGCTGTCGGCCGAGGCCCAGCGGGTGCAGGACGACGCGCTGGCCCGGGAGCGGCTCTTCGTGGCCATCGCCCTCGGCGGCCTGGTCGTGGCCCTGCTGGTCACCTGGCTGGCCAGCCGGTCGATCACCCGCCCGCTGCGCTCGCTGAAGGGGCAGGCCGAGGACATGGCCGGCAGCCGCCTGCCCGCCGCCGTGCGCGAGATCCTCGACACCCCGCCCGGCGAGGACGTGGTGATCCCCGACGTTGCGCCGATCACGGTGAACACCCGGGACGAGGTGGCCGAGGTGGCCGCCGCGCTGAGCGCCGTGCAGGCCAGCGCCGTGGAGCTCGCCGTGGAGCAGGCCGTCCTGCGCCGCAACATCTCCGACTCCTACGTGAACCTCGGTCGCCGGAACCAGAACCTGCTGAGCCGCCAGCTCGACTTCATCACCGACCTCGAGCGCAACGAGACCGATCCCGACACGCTCGAGGGGCTCTTCCGCCTCGACCACCTGGCCACCCGCATGCGCCGCAACGCCGAGTCGCTCCTGGTGCTGGCCGGCATCGAGCCGCCCCGCCAGTGGTCGGCGCCGGTGAAGCTCTCCGACGTCGTCCGGGCCGCGCTCGGCGAGGTCGAGGACTACCAGCGGGTCGTGGTCCGCCACCTCGAGCCGGCCCAGGTGACCGGTGCGGTGGCCGCCGACATCGCCCACGTGCTGGCGGAGCTCATCGAGAACGCCCTGTCGTTCTCGCCGCCCGAGCAGTCGGTGGAGGTCCGGGGCCGGCTGACGACCCAGGGCTACACGGTCGCCGTCACCGACAACGGCCTCGGCATGGCCGCCGACGACATCGAGCGAGCCAACCGCCGCCTCGCCGGGCAGGAGTCCTTCACGGTGGCCCCGTCCCGCTACCTCGGCCACTACGTGGCCGGCCACCTGGCCAGCCGGCTGGGCATCGTCGTCGAGCTGCAGGACAGCCCGGCCGGCGGCATCACCGCCCGCATCGACGTGCCGATGGCCCTCCTCGCCGACGACGAGCTGGGTCGCCCCGTCCCGCCTCGCGCTGATGCCCCGACGGCCCAGCCGATCGAGGTGGCGAGCACCCCGACGCCCGCCCTCGAGGCACCGGCCCCGATCGCCGAGGAGGTCGAGGCGCCCGAGCCGAGCACCACGGCGAGCGGGCTCCCCCGACGAGGCGCCGAGCGGCCGGACACGGCCCCCGTCGTCGAGTCGCCGGCTCCCGAGCCCGTGGCCGCCACCCCGGTGAGCACGACCCCGGCCGAGCCCGTCGAGGCGCCCGCCCCGGCGGAGCCCGTCGAGCCGGCCCCGGCCGAGCTGATCGGTGCCGAGGCGAGCAGCTCGCCCGAGCCCACCGCCGAGCCGTCGCCGGCGCCCGCTGGCGCAGCCCGTCCTCGCGGCTTCGGCGGCCTCGCCGTGGCCCAGCAGAACGGCGCCTCGATGCACACCCTGGCCGCACAGGGCGCCCGCTCGGCTGCCGCCGACGGCGCCCCCGGGGTGACCGGCAGCGGCCTGACCCGCCGGGTCCCCGGAGCCCAGCGCCCGGACGCGGCCTTCGCACCCCGCACGCCGGCCCCGGAGGCAGAGGCGGCGCCCGCCGCCGAGCCCGCCCGGAGCACCCCCGAAGACGTCTACTCCTTCCTGTCCAGCTTCCAGTCGGGAGTCGCCCGTGGGCGCGCCGACGCCGCCGGGCCCTCCGGCACCGATCCCGAGGAGAACGGCCGATGACCGATCAGTCCCTGAGCCAGGATGCCCGCAACTTCAGCTGGCTCCTGAACGGATTCGTCGACAAGACCACCGGCGTCACCGACGCCGTGGCGGTGTCGGCCGACGGCCTGCTGATGGCGATGTCGAGCTCCCTGGAGCGGGCGTCGGCCGAGCAGCTGGCCGCCATCATCTCCGGCATGGTCAGCCTCGGCAACGGGGCGTCGGGCTGCTTCGGCTTCGACGGCCTGGAGCAGGTGATCGTGACGATGCGGCGAGGCTTCCTCTTCGTGTCGTCGATCTCCGACGGCAGCTGCCTCGGTGTGGTGGCCTCGCGAGGCTGCGACATCGGCCTGGTCGGCTACCAGACGACGCTCCTCGTGGAGCGGGCCGGTTCGGTGCTCACGCCGTCGCTGGTGGCGGAGCTCAAGCAGGAGATGCTGGTGTCGTGAGCGGGACCGACGAGGGTCGGGGCGGCCACGACTTCGTCCGGCCGTTCATCATGACCGGCGGGCGCACGCGCGCCGAGCGCCGGGACCTGCGGGTGGAGACCATGCTGCAGGCCAGGGTCGACGCCATCCCGTTCGACCTGCCGTCGGAGCAGGAGGAGCTGCTCCGCATCTGCCAGGTCCCCCAGTCCGTCGCCGAGGTGGCCGCCAAGCTCCACCTCGTCGTCGGGGTGGTGGCGGTGATCGCCGGCGACCTGATCGCCAAGGAGCTCCTCGACGTCCACCACACGGACCCCGTCGAGATCGAGCTCGACATGCTCACCAAGATGATCGAGCGCGTGCGCGCCATCTGAGCGCCACCAGCCCCAGGAGGAACACCGTGCACGCCACTGACCCCAAGCCCCGCACCAACGCCCGCATCGTCCCGGTGAAGTTCGTCGTCGCCGGCGGCTTCGGCGTCGGCAAGACCACCTTCGTGGGCGCCATCTCCGAGATCGACCCGCTCCGCACCGAGGCCGCCATGACCTCGGTGTCGACCGGCGTGGACGACCTCACCCACGTCGGCCAGAAGACCACCACCACGGTCGCCATGGACTTCGGTCGCATCACGGTCGACGAGACCCTCGTGATGTACCTGTTCGGCACCCCCGGCCAGGAGCGCTTCGGCTTCATGTGGGACGACCTGTGCACCGGTGCCCTGGGCGCCGTGGTGCTGGTCGACACCCGCCGCATCGACCAGTGCTTCCCGGCCATCGACTACTTCGAGGCCAAGCAGGTGCCGTTCGTCGTCGGGGTCAACGCCTTCGACGACGCGCCCCGCTACGCCCTGAGCGAGGTCGTGGAGGCGCTCGGCGTCGGCGGCCACGTGCCGGTGGTGGAGTGCGACGCCCGCCACAAGGAGTCGGTCAAGCAGACCCTCATCACGCTGCTCGAGAGCCTGGTCGCCCAGGCTCGGGCCCGCGAGGGCGTGGCCTAGGCATCGGAGGTCGGCGGCCCGGCCCGGCCGAGCACGGATCCGGGCGGGGGAGGCTCAGGCGCTGGGGGCCTGGGCCTCGATGGTGCGCAGGACGGTGCGACCGGCGCCGGTCGCCTTGGCCGCGTACATGGCCTGGTCGGCCGTCCGGATGAGCGTCTCGGGGTCGACGGCGACGCCCGACCCCACCGCGGCGATGCCGATCGAGGCGGCCAGCGAGGCGGTCTCGGGCCCGACCGTGACCGGGGCCCGGAGGTGCTCGTGGAGCCGCTCGGCCAGCGCCTGCAGCGTCGGGCCGTCGGCGGCCCCCTCCCGCAGGAGGAGGAACTCGTCGCCGCCGAGCCGCGCCACCACGGCCTCGTCGGCCGCGGCGGTGCGCAACCGGGCCGCCACCTCGGCGAGCACCTCGTCGCCCGCTCGGTGGCCGTGGCGGTCGTTGATCGGCTTGAAGCCGTCGAGGTCGCAGAAGAGCACGGCGAGGCCGCCGGTGCCGTCGCGGAGGCGCTCCACCGCCTCGTGGAGGCGGGCCGTGATGCTCGAGCGGTTGGGCAGGCCCGTGAGGTGGTCGTGGTCGGCCAGGTGGCGCAGGCGGGCCTCGGCGGCGTCGAGCTGGGCCCGGGCCTCGGTCTGCGCCGTGACGTCCTCGAGGGTGGCGATCAGCCCACGGGGGGAGCCGCCGGGGGAGGGCTGGGCGGTGGCCACCAGCCGCAGCCAGCGCCGGCCGCCATCGGGGTGGGTGAACGAACCGAGCACCTCGGTGCGCTCCCCGGTGGCCAGGGCCCGGTCGAAGGCCGCCCGCAGGGCCGGGCGGTCCTCCTCCCGCGCCAGCTCCAGCCACCGCCCGGAGTGGCCGAGCGACTCGATGTCGGGGCCGAGCAGCTCCCGGGCGGCGCGGTTGCGGTACACCGGCTCGCCGACCACGTCGGTGACGACGATCCCCACGGGAGCGGCCTCCGTGAGCGACATCCACGCCGGGTCGGCGGCGGCCAGGCCCGCCTCGAGGCTCACCCCCTCGTCGAGGTTGTGGACCTGCACCACGTAGCCCCGCAGGGTGGGTTCGTCGACCCGGTGGTGGACGACCACGTCGATGGTCTCCCACCGGTCGTCGTCCTCGACCGATCGCGATCGCACGACGACGCTCGAGGGCTTCTCGGGGGTGGCGTCGACGAACGTGCCCAGGACGAGGGGCAGGTCCTCCGGGTGGATCCGCTCGCTGGGGTTGGCCTGCCCGGCCACCGGGTCGGGCACCCCCGAGCGCCGGCGCAGCCGCTCCGAGCGCCAGCGGGGCCGGCCGGCGTGGTCGAGGACGAAGGTGGAGTCGGCCACGGCGTCGAGGGCGGCCTGGGTCATCACCTCGTCGGTGCACTCGTGGAGGAGGACGAGGTGGGACCCGTCGTCCGCGCTCGGCGCGGCCCACCAGCGGACGAAGCGCTCGCCGCCGGCCAGCGCAGCCGGCCCGTCGCCGTCGGCGGGCTCGCCGGGCGCCAGCCAGTCGGCGAAGGGGACCCCGGGCCGGCACGCCTCGCCGAGGCGACGGGCGCTGGCGCTGGCGGCCACGACCTGGCCGTCGTGCAGGAGCACCGCCGGCAGCGGCAGCGCGTCGAGGTCCGGACCCTGCGCGACACCCTCGCTGCCAGCCCGACCCGCATCCATCGCAGGGGAGTGTGCCAGATCCGCAGCGGATGCTCCGGAGGAGCCGCGGCTAGCCTCGCCGGTTCCCGGGCGCGTAGCTCAGCTGGCTAGAGCGCTGCCCTTACAAGGCAGATGTCGGGGGTTCGAGTCCCTCCGCGCCCACTGCAGATCGGCCCTCGGAGCAGCAGCCCTCCGTCCGGTGTGCGCTGCGCACCGCATCGCGGTGGTGTGCGAGCACAGAAGCGGGGGTCGGCTCGGCCTCCGAGCGCTGGAGCTCCATGCCCCCACCCGGCCAGCAGCGGTGCGGGCCGTCGTCAGCGCGGCGGGAAGCAGACCTGGAGCCAGTCGGGGGCGTTGAGGCCGGCGCTGGGGCCGGCGGCCTCCACGACGGGCGGGCCGAAGCGGCCCGTGAGGGCCCGGAGGCCCTCGGTCAGCTCGAGCCGGGCCAGCCCGGCCCCCACGCACAGGTGGGGGCCCCAGCCGAACGTCAGGTGGGCGTGCGCGTCGGGGCGATCGAGCACGAAGCGGTCGGGGTCGTCGAAGCGGTCCAGGTCGCGGTTGGCGGCGGTGAACGTGAGCACCAGGCGGCCGGCCTCGGGGAGCTGCAGGTCGCCGTCGACGAACGCCTCCTCGGCCCGACGGGTGAGCCCGGGGACGATGGGCTGGAACCGGAGGATCTCCTCGACGGCGGCGGGGAGCAGGTCCGGGTCGGCGGCCAGGCGCTCCCAGTCGTCCGGGTGCTCGGCCAGGAGCTGGACGGCCGCGGTGAGCTGGCGCCGGGTGGTCTCGGCCCCGGCGAACACGAAGCCGGTGATCATGGCGATCACGTCGTCCTGCTCCAGGCGACGGCCGTCGACCTCGGCGGCCAGCAGCCGGGTGACGAGGTCGTCGCCGGGCTCCGATTCGCTGGCCGCGATCCGCTCGAGCCCGTAGGCGCGCATCTCCGCTGCGGCGCGCTCGACGGCGGCCACCGCCTCGTCGGTCATCGAGGTGGTGAAGGCGGCGGCGATGGCCGCCGCCCAGCCGGCCAGGCGCGGCGCGTCGTCGGTGGGGAGGCCGAAGAGGATGGCGAACACCTCGGGCGGCAGCGGCTCGGCGAAGGCCGCCACCAGCTCGCAGCGGCCGCCGTCCTGCTCGATCCCGGCCGCTAGCCGCTCCGAGATCCGGCGGGCGTCGGGTCGGAGGCGCTCCACCTTGCGGGGCGTGAAGGCGGCCGACAGCACCGCCCGCAGGTGCCGGTGGTCGTCGCCGTGGCGGCTGAACAGCGGGGCGATCTGCCGGGTGGTGGCCGGCGAGAGCCCGGCCGCGAGCATGTCGTCGGGGAACGACCGCGGTGACAGCCGTCGATCGGTCAGCGTGCGCCGGTTGGCCTCCCAGCCGAGCACCAGCGGCATCGGTGCCCCGGTCTGGTCCATCCCCTCGGCCCACCAGTGGGCGGCGGCGCAGCGCCGCACCTCGGCGTCGGCGTCGTCGAGGTAGGCGAGCGGGTCGAGGCGGGCGGGCCCGGAGGACGGCACGTCGGTGGCCATCGCCGGATCCTGCCAGCCGCCGCGGCGCCGTGCTCGGCCTCGGCTACGGCCTGCGCTCGGGCGAGGACGCCGCCCGCGCTCGGGCATCGGCTTCGCGGGCGATGGCCAGGGCGGCGTGGGCCTGCCGCTCGGCGTCGACCGCCCGCTGCTCGGCCGTGGCGACGGCGGCGCGCAGGGCATCGCCGTCGGCCCGCTGCTGCGATCGCTCCTCGAGGTCGAGGAGGTCGGCGGCCAGCAGGTCCTCCGGTGCCGGCGGGTGCCGGTCGGGCCGCACGACCTCGCGGGCGTCGTGGATGGCCAGCGTCTGGTGCTCGGAGGTCACCGCCAGGACCGTGCCGGTGCGATCGAGGGCGAGGCCCTTCGGGCCGCCCTCCTGCGGGCGGACCCGGCCCCGCTCGAAGGTGGCGTCGTCCATGGCGCGGAGCACGGCCACAGGGAGCCTGGATCCCGACCAGGAGCCATCGGTCGCAGCGAAGGCCACCACGAGCGGGCGACCGGCGTCGGCCACCAGGAGGTGGCCCCCATCGTCGGAGAAGGCGAGGCCGTGCGGGTACTGCACGCCCCGCAGCACGCCGTCGGGCGCCCGGTCCGGGCCGAAGGGCAGCCGGCGGTCGTACACCATCACCAGGTGCGGGATGTGGTTGCTGACGGCCAGCCAGCGGCCGTCGGCGCTGATCGCCACCCCGTCCGGCACGTCGAGCCACCGCCGCACCAGGATCCGGTCGTCGCGCACCGCGAGGGCATCCGAGGACGCTCCCGGCGAGACGCGGTGGCCGGTGACCGTCCCGGCGTAGTTGTTGCACACGAGGACCTCGGGCCCGCCGCCCTCGTCGGGCACGACCACGACCGAGCCCGGGGAGCGGGTGCCGGAGAACCCTCCCTCGAGCGGACAGGGCTCGAACGCCGCCGGACGACCGTGGTGGTCGAGCCGCAGGCGCACGACGGCGATGGAGCCCTCCCGGTCGGCGACGACGAGCGTCTCGTCGTCGAGCCAGTCGAGCCCGTGGGGGTAGCCGCCGTTGGGGAGCGCGAGGTCGACCACGTCGAGCAGCTCGATGGCGGGCGACGGAGGCGGAGCCACCCGCACGCCGACCAGCACGATCGACCCCCGCTCGAAGGCCGCCAGCGCCAAGCGGTCGTTCGCGGGCGAGAAGCTGAGGTCCTCGGTGCGCCCGACCGCGGCGAGGGCACCGTCCACGGCTGCCGTCCTGCGCACGTCGACCACGGCCGCCGGTCTACTCGCTGCGGCGACCCCGGTCGGCCACGGCGTCTGCGGCACCGGGCCATGGGGGAGACTGTCGGCCCCTCCCCGCGACCGGTGGTGCCGTGCAGATCCCCTTCACCCACAACGAGCTGCCCACCGTCGGCGTCGAGCTCGAGCTCCACGTCGTCGACGCCGCCACCGGCCACCTGGCCAACGCGGCCGTGGACCTCCTCGCCGAGCTGGGGGAGGGGCACCCCGGTGGCGAGCACCCCAAGGCCAAGCACGAGCTGTTCCAGTCCACCATCGAGATCATCACCGGCGTGTGCTCCACGCCCGGCGAGGTGGTGGCCGACCTGGCGGCGACGCTCGGCGAGGTGCGCGGGGCGGCCGAGCGCCGTGGCCTCACGCTGCTGAGCGCCGGCACCCACCCGAGCGGCCTGGCGCGCGACCAGGTGGTCAGCCCCAACCCCCGGTACCACGCCCTCATCGAGGAGATGCAGTGGACCGCCCGTCGCCTGCTGATCTGCGGCACGCACGTGCACGTGGGGGTCCCCACCGGCGAGCACGCCATCGCCATCGTGAACGAGCTGCAGCGCCACCTGCCGCTGTTCCTCATCCTCTCGGCCTCGAGCCCCTACTTCGAGCAGGACGACACCGGCCTGGCGTCCAGCCGGTCGAAGGTCTTCGAGTCGCTCCCCACCGCCGGGCTCCCGCCGCAGCTGCAGCACTGGACCGACTTCGAGGAGTTCATGGAGACGCTGATCTCCTCGAAGTGCATCGAGACCGTCCGCGAGGTCTGGTGGGACGTCCGCCCCCACCCCGACTTCGGCACGGTCGAGCTGCGGATGTGCGACGCCACCTCCACCCTGCGCGAGGCCCGGGCCATCGCCGCCCTGGCCCAGACCCTCGTGGCCCACCTGCTCGAGCAGATCGGCAACGGCGCCCCGTTCCCGCCCCTGCGGGAGTGGGCCGTGCGGGAGAACCGGTGGCTGGCCGCCCGCTACGGCACCGCCGCCGAGCTGATCGTCGACGGGCCCCGCCTCCGGGTGCCGGCCCGCGAGCTGCTGCACGACCTGGTGGCGCAGCTGCAGCCGACGGCCGAGCGGCTCGGCACGGTCGACGACCTCGACGACGCCCTCGTCCTGTGGAACCTCGGCCCCGGCTACCAGCGCCAGCGCGACATCGTGGCGGCCGGCGGCTCGCTCGACGACGTGGTGCGCAGCCTGATCGCGCAGCTCGAGACCGACGTCCCCGCATGAGCGGACCCGACGGCCTCGGCGCCGACCTCGACGGCTGGCTGGCCTCGCACGGCGACGAGCTGATCGCCTTCCGCCGCCACCTCCACACCTTCCCGGAGCGCAGCGGCGAGGAGCACGCCACCACGGAGCTCATCGCCGAGCGGCTGCGGGTGGCGGGCCTCGACAGCCGCACCCTCACCAGCGGCACGGGCCTGCTCTGCGACGTGGGGCCGGCGCCCACCGTGGGCCTGCGAGCCGACATCGACGCCCTCGCCATGGCCGACGAGAAGGACGTGTCGTACCGCAGCCAGCACCCCGGGGTCGCCCACGCCTGCGGGCACGACGTCCACACCGCGATCACGCTGGGCGCCGGCCTGTACCTGGCGCCCCGCTGGCCCGACGCCGCCGGGGGGCTCCGCCTCGTGTTCCAGCCCGCCGAGGAGCGGCTGCCCGGTGGTGCGCTCGACGTCATCGCCGACGGCGGGCTCGCCGGGCTCGAGTCGCTCTTCGGGCTGCACTGCGATCCGAAGCTCGAGGTCGGGCGCATCGCCCTGCGGGCGGGCCCCATCACGTCGGCGGCCGACATGGTCCGGATCCAGCTCTTCGGCCCCGGCGGCCACACCGCTCGGCCCGAGCTCACGGTGGACCTGGTGGCGCTGGCGGCGGCCGTCGTCGCCGAGCTGCCGCGCCGGGTGCGGGCTCGCTTGGGCGTCGAGGCGCCGGTGCGGCTCGTGTTCGGCGCCGTCCACGCCGGCGACGCCGCCAACGTGATCCCCGCCCAGGCCGAGCTGCGGGCCTCGGTCCGCACGCCCGAGACCGAGCTCTGGGGCGCGCTGCCCGCCGCCGTGGAGGCGGCGCTGCACGAGATCGTGGACGCCGCCGGCGGCACCTTCGCCCTCGACTACACGCCGGGGGTGCCGCCGCTCGTCAACGATCCCGCGGCCCTGGCCCAGGTGCGGGTGGGCGCTCGAGCCGCCCTCGGCGACGCCGCCATCACCGAGGCGGTGCAGAGCTGGGGCGGCGACGACTTCGCCTGGTTCTCGCAGCAGGTGCCCTCGGCCTACATCCGCCTCGGCACCCACGACCCCGAGGCCGGCGGGCCGAGGCTCGACCTGCACGCCGGGCACTTCGACGTCGACGAGCGGGCCATCGCCGTGGGGATCCGGGTGCTGGTGGCGGCCGTCGAGCAGCACCTCGCCGGTCGGGCCCGCACCTGACTCAGGCGGGGATCGGGCCCGTCGCCACGTACACGGTGTTGGCGGCATCGCGCCCGGTGTGGTGGTTGGGGAACGTCACCACGTGGGCGTCGCAGCGCTCGAAGGCCTGCCGGGCGCGGGCCAGGAACCGGTCCTCGGGCGGATCGTCGGACCAGAGGGCGAACACGCCACCGGGCGCCAGCAGAGGACCGAGGCGCCGGAGGCCGTCGACGGCGTAGAAGGCGGCGTGGCTCGGGTGCAGCACGTGGTCGGGGGTGTGGTCGATGTCGAGGAGGATGGCGTCGACGGGCCCGGGCACCGGCAGCGAGAAGCCGTCGCCGGCGACGAGGGCGAAGAAGTCCCCCGCCACGAGCGAGCAGCGTGGGTCGTCGACGAGGTCGGCCGACACCGGCAGGAGGCGCTGCTCGTGCCAGCCGATCACCTCGGGGAGGGCCTCGATGACGTGGACCTCGGCCACCCGCTCGTCGGCCAGGGCAGCCCGAGCGGTGTAGCCGAGCCCGAGGCCGCCCACCACGACCCGCAGCCCCTCGCCGTCGACCACCGCCAGCCCCAGGTCGGCCAGGGCGATCTCGGCCGCGGTGAAGAGGCTCGACATCAGGTGCTCGTCGCCGAGCATGGCCTCGAACACGTCGACCTGCAGGGTGGGCTCGAGGCGGCGGCGCAGGCTGATCTCGCCCATCGGCGTGGCCCGCCGGTCGAGCTCCTCGAAGAGCCGGCTCATCGGAGGGCGTCCATCGGCAGCACGGTAGCCAGGTGCACCGCCGGGGACGGCGGCCGGTGTCGCGCCCGTTGTGCCGAAGTTGGGGTGCCGCCGCTGAAGCCGATGCTCCCGATGCCGATGCCCTTGAGGGCGAAGGCGCTCGGGAGGCACGATGCCAGGCACACAGCACGAATCGGTCGAGAAGGTGTGGGACCACGCCGACTTCCGGGCCGTCGACACGTCCCTCGGGGCACTGGTCCACAGCATGGGCCGCGCTGTGGTGGGCCTGACGGTCGCGCTCATGTTCGGGCGGTGGATCAACGAGGCGGTGCTCGAGCTCGGCCCGTCGGGCGTCCACCTCGTGGCCGCCAGCCTCGTGAACGTCGCGCTGGCCGGTACCTCCCTGGCCCTCACCTCGGCGCTGCCGATCCGACGGGCGCTGCTCGCCCAGCGACTGGCGATCATGGACAGCGAGGCCGCGCTGGTCGCTCAGGTCGATCGCCAGGCCTTCCTCCACGATGTGCAGGACGCCCTCGACATGGGCGAGACCGAGGAGGACGCCTTCCTCGTGACGGCGACAGCCCTGGCCACGGCGGCCCCCGCCGGGGTCGAGCTGCTCGTCGCCGATGCCAGCCGGGCCCACCTGCAGGCCGCGGTGGAGATGCCCGCCGGTGCCACGGGCTGCGGGGTCGAGTCGCCCTGGGGCTGTCCGGCCGTGCGCCGCAGTCGGACGCAGCGCTTCGATCGATCCGACGCCCTGGGCGCCTGCCCACGACTGGTGGAGCGCAGCGAGGAGCCCTGCTCGGCCGTGTGCGTGCCGATCACGATCCTCGGCACCCCCACCGCGGTGATCCACGCCACGGCCCCGGTGGGGGCGGGTTGCTGGACCGACGAAGTGGTGGACCAGCTCGAGGGGATCTCCGTGCACGTGGGCGCTCGTCTCGGGGTCCTCCGGGCGATGGCGAAGTCGCAGCTGCAGGCCGAGACCGATCCCTTGACGGGCCTCCTCAACCGTCGAGCGATGGAGGAGCGGGTGCGGGCGCTGCGGCGGGCGGAGCGGCCCTTCGCGCTGGCCATGGCCGACCTCGACCACTTCAAGCGCCTCAACGACCGCTTCGGTCACGACACCGGCGACCGGGCGCTCCGCACCTTCGCACGCGTGCTGCGCGAGTCGGTCCGCGACGACGACATCCTGGCCCGCCACGGCGGCGAGGAGTTCGTCGTCGTGCTCCCCGATCTCGACGTCGAGGGCGCAGCACCTGTGCTGCACCGGATCCGGGAGCAGCTGCGGGCAGCGGTCGGGACCGCCCAGATCCCGGACTTCACCGTGAGCCTGGGCCTGACCGACTCGACCCGCTCGATCGACCTCGCTGATGTGCTGCGCGCCGCAGACCTGGCGCTCTTCGCTGCCAAGGACCAGGGGCGGGACCGCCTGGTGATCGCCGACGCCCCTGATCTGGCCGTCCCGGGCGCCGAGGGAGCGGAGAGCCCGGTCGCCTGGTCGTGACGCAAGCAGCGCGGGCCGCGTCCGAGCGCTGCGAGGAGGTCCTCCCGACCGCAGCGGGCCCGGTGCGTGCGGGTCGACGGATCGTCTCCGGACGCCTCAGCCTGCGTCGCAGACGACGCTGGGGTCGTCGAGCCGCTCCTGGAGGCAGGCCAGCTGCTCTGCGCTCACCGTCGGCGGCGTGAGCGGGTCCGAGCGGCTCGGCTCGTCGTCCGGGTCGGGGGCGACGACGACGATCACGAGGACGGCCACCACGACGGCTCGGAAGATCCGCTGGGGCCAGGTCCGCCCGGTCCACGCCTGGGGGTCCCGCCATCGGGCCCGCTGCTGGTCGCGCACGAAGGCCTGCAGGTGCGACGGCAGCGCCTCGATCTCCCGGGCGGACCTCCGGCGGCCGACCACCACGAGCACCACGAGCAGCGTCACCAGGACGACCACGCCGGCCGTCGAGGACGCGGCGAAGCCGATCCGCACCACCGTGATGAGCCCGTAGATGGCGAGGCCGCCCATGGCGACGCCGCCGAGGTTGCGGGCGGTGTCGCGGGCGTTGTCGGCGGAGACCGAGTCGCCGGGCTCGGCGGCGGCGGCCCGGGAGAACAGGTCGAGGGCCTCGGTCCAGCGGCCCTGCTGGCGCAGGACCACGGCCAGGTTGTTGAGCGCCGCGCTGTTGGCCGGGTCGATCTCGAGGGCGTGGCGGGCCCAGCGCTCCGCCGCGGCCCAGTTCTTGGCCTCGATCATCTGCTTGGAGCGCTGCACGTACCCGGCGGGGGAGTGCGGCGCCAGGCGGACGACCTCGTCGCAGGCCTGGGCGGCCTTGGTGGGCAACCCGCAGTCGCCGTAGACGTTGGCGAGCAGCAGGTGGGAGCTGGCATCGGTGGGATCCAGGGCGACGGCGCGCTCGGCGTGCTGGCGGGCCGCCTTCGCCCGGCCCGTGGTGAGGAGCACCCGGCCCGCCATCCGGTGGGCCCAGGGGTCGTCGGGCGCCGCCGCCACCGCCCGCCCGACCGCCTCCCGCGCCGCCTTCGGATCGCGGTCGGCCAAGGCGTTCCCCAGCTGCGCCAGCAGCCAGCTGTCGTCGGGCGCCAGCGCCAGGCCGCGGCGGGCCAGGGCGATCACCTCGTCGTGGCGCCGCAGCTCGACGAGGCCGAGGATCCGCGACCGGATCGCCGCCAGCGACTCCTCGGTCACGCCAGCCGGTTGGCTCGCATGTAGGCCAGCAGGTCGTCGTACTCGCCGTCCTGGTTGGCGAAGGCGGCGTAGTTGCGGGCCGTCTCGAACCACGGGCGCACCGAGGGCTTCATCTCCTTGAGCGCCCGGCGGAGGTCGGCCTGCTCGATGGGCCGGGCCGTGCCCCGCTCGATGGAGTCGAGCAGGGCGTGCTCGGCGCCCGAGGAGCAGAGCAGGCGCAGGTCGGCCCCCGACCAACCGTCGGTGCGCTTGGCCAGGTCATCGAGGTCGACGCGCCCGAGGGGCTTGTCGCGCAGCTGGTAGTCGAGGATGGCGCGCCGGGCCGGGGCGTCGGGTGGCAGCACCAGCATCGTGCGGTCGAAGCGCCCCGGGCGCCGCAGGGCGGCATCGATGTCCCACGGGGCGTTGGTGGCGCCCAGCACGTAGAGGCCCTCGTTGTCGGAGGCCAGCGAGTCGAGCTCGGCCAGCAGCTGGGCGACCACGTTGCGGCCGGCGGACCCGCTCAGGTTGCTGCGCTTCATGCCGAGGGCGTCGACCTCGTCGAAGAACAGCACGCACGGGGCCAGGCGGCGCGCCTCCTCGAACACGGCGTGGAGGTTCTTCTCGCTGCTGCCGAGCCACATGTCGAGGATCTCGTGCAGGCCGATCGAGAGGAACCGGGCGCCGAGCTCGCCGGCCACGGCTCGGGCCAGGAACGTCTTGCCGCAGCCCGGCGGGCCGTAGAGGAGCAGGCCCCCTCGCAGCGTCGTGCCGTACATCGCCCGCAGCTCGGGGTTCTGCAGGGGCCCGAGGAACGACGTGCGGATGCGTCGCTTCACGTCGTCGAGGCCGCCGACGTCGTCGAGGGTCACCCGCGACGCGGCGTCCTCGCTGAGCACCTCTTGGAGGAAGGCGTCGAACTCGTCGAGCTCCTCGGAGGGGGCGCCGCCGACCGGGACCGCCACCTCGCCGCCACCGGGGGCGGCGGCGGACGGTGCGGTCGCGGGGGCGTCAGCGTCGCCACCGCCGAGCGCGCGCCGGAGGCGCCCGTAGGACGCCGCCCGGTCCTCGTCGCCGGTGGCGGCGGCCGCTCGCTCGGCGAGGCCCAGCGCCTCGAGGTCGTCGGGCGTGCGGCCGAGCACCTCGGTGCACTCGGCCAGGGCGGCCGCCGGGTCGCCGGCATCGAGCAGCGTGGCGGCGAGGTGGCGCCGCAGCGGCGCGTTGGCGGGATCGCCCACGAGCGCGGCGCGCAGCGCTGCGATGACCGACGGATCCACCCCCATGGCCGGATCGTACCGGGGGCGCCGCCCGCCCTCGCACGAGGCGGCGGCCTCAGGGGCGGTGAGGGGGCCTCAGTGGGCGCGGAGCAGGTCGATCACGACCTGGGCCAGCTGCGGGCCGCGGTCTTCCTGGAGGAAGTGGCCACCGCCCTCGATGGTGGTGTGCGGCGCGCCCTTCGCGCCGGCGATCCGCTCGATGAGGTGGCGGTCGTTGCCCTTGGTGATCGGGTCCTGGTCGCTGAAGGCGCACACGAAGGGGCGGTCGAAGGCGGCCAGCACCTCCCAGGCGGCGCGGTTGGCCGGCGCCTCGGGGTCCTCGGGGGAGGTGGGCACGAGCGACGGGAACTGCCGGGCCCCCTCCTTGTACGACTCGTCGGGGAAGGGGGCGTCGTACGCCGCGATCACCTCGGGGGCCAGGTCGGTGGTGCACCCGCCGTTGATGATCATCCCGATCGGCATCTCGGGCACCTCCTGGGAGAACTTCTGCCAGGCCAGGAAGGCGTCGCTCGGGGTGCCGTCGCCGGTGGGCAGGAAGGTGTTGGCGGCCACCACGGCACGGAACCGCTCGGGGGCTGCGGTGACGAGCCGCAGGCCGAGGAGTCCGCCCCAGTCCTGGCAGACGAGCGTGATGTCGCGGAGGTCGAGGGCGTCCAGCACGTGCGCGGACAGCCACTCGACGTGGCGGGCGTACGTGTAGTCGGAGCGCTGGGTGGGCTTGTCGGAGCGCCCGAAGCCGACGAGGTCGGGGGCGATGACCCGCATCCCGGCGTCGACGAGCACGGGGACCATGTGGCGGTAGAGATAGCTCCACGACGGCTCGCCGTGCAGCAGGAGCACCACCGGGCCGTCGGCCGGCCCCTCGTCGAGGTGGTGGACGCGCAGCGTGCCGCCCTCGCCGTCGGGGATCTCCACGTAGTGGGGCTCGAAGGCGTAGCCCGGGAGGTCGGTGAAGCGGTCGTCGGGTGTGCGCAGCGAGTCCATGGGTCCCCCCGGTGAAGAAGTGTCAGTGCATCTGACTCTAGTTCGGGTGGCCGGTCAACCCGTCAGGCCCACCGGGCAGCTCACGCCCGTGCCGCCGATGCCGCAGTAGCCCATGGGGTTCTTGGCCAGGTACTGCTGGTGGTAGCCCTCGGCGTAGAAGAACGGGGCCTCGGCGACGGGGCGGATCTCGGTGGTGATGGCGCCGTAGCCGGCCGCCTCGAGCCGGGCCTGGTAGGCCTCGCGGGAGCGCTCGGCCGCGGCCTGCTGCTCGGCGTCGGCGGTGTACACGGCCGAGCGGTACTGGGTGCCGTGGTCGTTCCCCTGGCGCATCCCCTGGGTGGGGTCGTGGTTCTCCCAGAACGTGGCGAGGAGGGTGTCGTAGGTGACCTGGGTGGGGTCGTAGGCCACCAGCACGACCTCGGTGTGGCCGGTGCGGCCGCTGCAGGTCTCCTCGTAGGTGGGGTTCGGGGTGTGGCCGCCGGCGTAGCCCACCGCGGTCGAGAAGACGCCGGGGAGCTCCCAGAAGATGCGCTCGGCGCCCCAGAAGCAGCCCATGCCGAACACGGCGGTGGCGATCCCCTCGGGGAAGTCGGGGCCGAGGGGGGCGCCGTGCACGTGGTGCTCGCTGGGGTGGCGGAGGGGCTCCGAGCGGCCCGGCAGGGCGTCGGCGGCGTCGATCAGGCGGGTCTTGTCGCGTCCGAACATGGCCCCAGGCTACGGCCGTCGAGGGCGGGTGCGCCGGGCGCTCCGGGGGTGTTCACCGACTGGCAAGCCATCCCGCCGCGTCGAGGGCGCCGTGCCCGCCCTTGTAGGCCACCAGCTCCGGCGACCAGGCCACGATGGCGGCCGCCATCGCTCGGGCGAGGTCGGGGCGCTCGGCCAGCACGGCCAGCGGGACCTGCTGCGTGCGGATGGTGAAGGCCACGGCCGGCGAGCCCGTGAGGCGGCGCAGCGTCTGGCGCTCGCTGCGCAGCCACAGGCCGTCGGGGGGTGCGGGGCGGGCGACGGGTGGGGTGGGGTCGGGCAGGAAGTAGGTGGGGTCGTCGTGGATGCTCCAGTTGCGACGCACCACCGGCCGGTCGACAGGGAGGCGCTCCAGGAAGCGGTCCACCCGGGCCGCCAGCTCGTCGGCGTAGTGGGCGACCGGCTGGTGGACCGCCGCGAGCGGTCGGCCCAGCTTGTCGGCCAGCCGCCAGTACGACGGGAAGCACAGCGATGCTGCGTCGAGGTGGGGCACCCCGTCGCGGAGCACGAGCACGCACAGGTCCTCCTGCACGAGCCGGCCGGCGGCGTCGAGGGGGTGGAGGCCCGGGTCGAGGTCCAGGCCGGTGGCGCCGGCCACGAGCTCGGCCACCTCGGCGCAGGCGGCATCGACGATCGGGTCGTCGACGGCGGCGAAGACCTCGTCGTGGCGATCCCGGAGCAGCCCCGCCTTCCACGTCAGGTCCCGCCCTCGGTCTTCGTCGCCGACGAGCCAGGCATCGCTGCCGATCCCCCTCGTGCCCATGGCGAGCCACGGCGGGCCCGGTGCCAGCGGGAGCTCGTCGAGCCAGCCGGGAGCGGTCACCGCACGCTGGGGGCCCGGCGCATGGCGGCGGTGGCGGTCGGCCCGTCGAGGTCGTGCAGGTGGGGGCCGGCGGTGCCGAGGAGCGAGCCGCCGCCCGCCACGTCGAGGTGCAGCGTGGTGAGGGCGAGCCGTCGCTGCAGGGGGCTGGCGGCGGTGCGGGCGCTCTGGAGCCGCTCGGCGGGGATCAGCTCGAGGTGGTGGACGACGGCGCCCGCCGCCAGGGCCAGGACGGGCCCCTCGAGCGCGGACCCGGCGCGCGCGTGGGCCAGCAGCCCCCAGGGGATGCCGAGGAGCGCCAGGGGCAGCACGCCGGCCCCGGCCGGCCAGCCCAGGATGGCCAGGGGCAGGACGAGGGCGGTGGTGGCCACCGTGCGTCGCACGACGGCCCGGCGGCGGGCCGCCGGTGGCCGGGGCACCACGGGCGGCGGGCGCCAGCGCTCGGCACCCATGGCGGTCACCAGCAGGTCGGGCAGGAGCGAGCGGCGCACGAGCGGGATCGCCAGGTGGCCCTGCTGCTGGTCGCCGCCCCCTGGGGACGCCGCGCTGTGCAGCTCGACGGACACGGTCCCGATCCGACGGCGCAGCGGGTTGTCGGTGATGCGGGCGTGCTGGAGCCGGTGCCGGGGCATGGTGTGCTGCCGGCGGTCGAGCAGCCCGTGGCTGAGGTGGAGGTCCTCGCCGGAGGCGCTCAGCTCGTAGTCCCAGCTCTGCACCATCGTGGCCAGCGCGTTGGTCGCCGCCAGGGCCAGCGACGCACCGACGGTGACGAGCAGCGCCAGGGCGGCGGTGAGCAGCGGGCTCCAGTCGCGGGCGGTGGCGACGACCGTGGCCAGCACCGCGGCGCCGACGACGATCGCCGCCACCGCGCCGATCGTCGCGCTGCTGGTGGCCCCGGCCTCGAGGAGCTGCCACGGGGTGAGGCGCACCAGCGGGGTGCGGGTGGGGGCCAGGCGGTCGGCGCTCCAGGCCGACCCGGGCTCGGCGGGCTGGGGGGCGTCGCCGCGCCGCACCCGTCGCTGCTCCGACAGCAGGTGGTCCCGCAGCGCCTCGGCCTGGCCGAGCTCGAGCGAGCGCAGGGTCACGGCGGTGCCGCCCGCGTCGGCGGCCGTCTCGATGTGCACCGCCGTGATGCCGAACAGCCGGGCGAACAGCTGCTGGCGCAGCTCCACCTGCTGGATGCGGCTGAAGGGCACCACCCGGTGCCGCTTCTGGAAGATGCCCTCGTCGAGCACCAGCTCGCCCTCGGTGACGGTGTAGGTGCGGAACCACCACCCGACGATCCGGCCGCCGATGAAGAGGGCGCCGAGCACGAGCTGCGGTGCCTCGAAGCCGGCGCCGGCCCACATCGCCAGCACCGCGCCGGTGGCGAGGGTCACGAGGCCCGCCAGCTCGAGGGCGATCGTGAGGGGGCTGGTGCGGACGGGCTCGTGGAGGGCCACCGGGGCGCGGGTGGGCGGGGGCGGCGGCATCCCCGGCACCCCCGACGGGGCGCCCGGCCAGGCCGGCGGCGGCGGGGGTGGCGGCGGGAGCGCCGCGCCCGCGGGGTCAGACGGCGTCATCGACGCCTGCGACCTCGAGCAGGTGCTGCCGGATCCGGGCGGCATCGGGCGGGGTCAGCCCCGGGAGGGTGCCGTCGGTGGTGGCCGCGGCCGTTCGCACCACCAGCTGGGCGAGCCCCAGCGCCCGCTCGAGCGGGCCTCGCTCGACGTCGATCTGCTGGATGCGCGTGTAGGGGATCGAGGCGGCCCGGTGGACCACCACGCCGCGGCGCAGCTCGAGGGCGGTGGCGCCGAGGGCCCACGTGCGCCGCGCCCAGGCGGCCCGCCCGAGCAGCGACCCGCCGACGGCCAGCACGAGCACGACCACCGGGGCGATCGGCCAGGCGCCGAGGACGACCGCCAGCACGGCGATCGGGGCCGACAGCAGCGCGCCGCCCAGCCCGCCGAGGGCCGTCCACATGGTGCGGGCCCGGGGGGCAGGCCGGTGCGGCTGGTCGTCGCCCAGCTCGATCGTGGCCGGGAGGACGGGAGCGGTCACCCGGCCACCGTACCGGCGCCCTCAGGCGAGCCGCATCGGGGTGTGGGGGATGCCGTCCTCCAGGAACTCGGTGCCGTCCACGACGAAGCCGTGGCGCGCGTAGAGCTCGAGGAGGTGCGACTGGGCGTCGAGGACGACCGGGCGCGGGGCGAGCACCAGGGCCTCCTCGAGCAGGCGTCCGGCCAGCCGGCGGCCCCGGTGGGGCGGTGCCGTCACCACCCGTCCGATGCGGGCGCCCGACGCCTCCGTCAGGATCCGGAGGTAGGCGGCCAGCCCGCCGTCGGCGTCGGCCAGCCAGAGGTGGGTGGTGCCGGGCTCGACGTCGCGGCCGTCGGGGTCGAGGTAGGCGCAGTCCTGCTCCACCACGAACACGGTGGCCCGCAGCGTGAGCACGGCGTAGAGCTCCACCAGGGTGAGCTCGGGCCCGCGGGCCCGGTGCAGGACGAGGTCGTCCACCGCTCAGGCCAGGGCGCCGTCGATGGCCGCGAGCAGCTCGTCGTAGGCGTCGAGGGCGGGGAACTGCGGGAACTCGGCGACCACGTTGTCGGGAGCGTGGAACAGGAAGCCGGCGTCGGCTGCGCCCAGCATGGTGGTGTCGTTGTAGGAGTCGCCGGCGGCCACCACCCGGTAGTTGAGCGACTGGAAGGCCCGCACCGCGCGCTGCTTCTGATCGGGCTGGCGGAGCTCGTAGCCGGTGATGCGGTCGTCGGCCACCACGAGGCGGTGGCACAGCACCGTGGGCCGCCCGAGGTACGCCAGCAGCGGCGCCGCGAACTGCTCGAAGGTGTCGGAGAGGATCACGACCTGCGTGCGGTCGCGCAGCGCGTCGAGGAACGCTGCAGCGCCCGGGAGGGGCTCGAGGCCGCCGATCACCTCGGCGATGGTCGACATGGTGAGGCCGTGCGTGGCCAGCAGGTCGAGCCGGTAGCGCATCAGCACGTCGTAGTCGGGCTCGTCGCGGGTGGTGCGCCGCAGCTCCTCGATGCCCGTGCGCTCGGCGACGGCGATCCAGATCTCGGGCACGAGCACGCCCTCGAGGTCGAGGGTGACGAGGGTCTGCTGCTGGGGGGCGGTCACCCCTGCATCATGTCCGCTCAGCTGTCGAGCAGCCCGATCAGCTCGTCGAGCACCGACCGCCAGTGGGCCCGCTGGCGCTCCCGCTCCTCGGCGTCGGCCAGCCGCTCCTGGTGGAACCGGATGCTGGTGCCGCCCGGTGCGGTCCGGACGGCCACCTGCACGATGGTGTCGCTCGTCCGCCCCGCCGGCCGGTGCGTGAGCCGGAGCCGGTCCTGGGGGTGGTGGCTCCGCAGCTCGCCGGTGGCGCCGTCGGTCGTGTCGTAGCGGTCGCCCACCGCCGGGGGGAGCGCCGCCCCCGGCCCCAGCCAGCAGGCCAGGCCCTCGGCGGAGACGAGCCGGTCCCACACCTCGTCGACGGGGTGGGCGACGGTGCGCGACACCCCGATCTGCCACCCGGCGTCCTTGGTGAGCCCGGTGGGGGTCACGAGCGGTGGGCGTAGAGGTCGCGCAGGAGCGCGATCTCGGCCAGGTGGTGGATGACCTCGCGGTGGATGTGCAGCACGAGCGTGGCGTAGGGGGCCTCGGCCCACGGTCCTTCGGCCGGCCCCACGGCGTCGGCCAGGCCGTCGGTGCCGAGGGCCACGACGCCCGCTCGCCAGCGGGCCTCCTCGGCGTCGAGCTCGGCCAGCGCCTCGGCCGCGGTGGGGGGCCACACCCGGCTGGCGTAGTCGGTGGGCGGTCCGCCGAAGTGCGAGGCGTTGCGCTCCCCGAAGACGCCCACCAGGAGGTGGGCGATGCGCCAGGCGATGGTGGTCACCGGCGCGGGGCTGGGCTCCGGGACCTCGAAGTCGGCCACCCAGTCGCCGCCGCCGGCGGCCATCGAGGTGGTGGCCTCGCCCCGCGGGCGCAGGTTCCAGGCGCCGGCCACGGGCTCCCAGCGGTACTCCTCGTCGGTGAGGCCGTCGAGGCGCGGGCGGGCATGGTGGTCCCAGTGCCAGGTGTGCTGCTCGAGCAGCTGCTGGCTCCAGTTCACATCGGTGGTGGGCATGCTTCGACCGTACGTGGGGGTCCCTGACACGGAGTGTCAACGTCGGGCCGTCATACGGCCTGCGTAGCCTGCACCCATGCCTGCCCCCGGCCCGCCCGAGCTCGGTCGAGCCGTGATCGTCGGCGCCGGTGCCGCGGCGCCTGCGGCCTGGGCCGACGCCCCCCGCGTGGTGGTCGACGCTGCCGCCCTCGAGGCGCCGGCGGCCGTCGTGGAGGCGCTGCACGAGGCCTGGAGCACGCGCACGCCGGTGGTGATCGAGGTCGCGGCCGACCCGGCCGGCTACCGGGCCCCGGCGTCGCACGGCGAGCCGGTGTGGACGCTGGGCGCCGGCTTCCAGGCCTGGACGGACCGCCTGCACTTCCTGGTGTGGGCCAACAGCTACGACGCTCGGACCGAGGGCGAGCCGATCTGGTGGTGGGCCCGCAAGGCGGTCCGGCTGGGGGCCGCCGAGGGCGGCGAGGCCGACGTCCTGCTGCCCGACGGCACCGCGGCCTGGATCGACGGCGGCCCGCGCTCACCGCTGGCGATCGACGGCGCCCGCGTGGTGCACCGCGAGTCGGTCGAGCTCGGGTCGCTGCGCCCGGTCCCGGCCCCGGTCGAGCCCACGGCAGCGCTGGCCCCCGATCAGCTGGCCGCCGTCGCCCACGGCGCCGGGCCCGCTCGCATCATCGCCCCGGCCGGCTCCGGCAAGACCCGCGTCCTCACCGAGCGCTACCGGCACCTGCTGGCCGACCGCGGCTACGAGCGGGAGGCCACCGTGGCGCTGGCCTACAACAAGAAGGCCCAGGAGGAGATGGCCGCCCGGCTGCCCGGCCTCGGTGCCCGGGTCCAGACCCTCAACGCCTGGGGCTACGGCATCCTCACCCGGGCCATGGGTCGCCGGCCCACGCTGCTCGACGAGCGCGAGGTGCGCTCGATCGTGGAGCAGCTGGTGCCGTCGAAGCAGCGCCGCGTCAACACCGACCCGCTCGCCCCCTACCTCGACGGCCTCTCGCTCATCCGGCTCGGGCTGCGCCAGCCCCAGGAGGTGGAGGACGCCCTCGACGACGTCACCGGCCTGGCCGCCGCCTACGAGCCCTACCGCGAGGCGCTGCGCCAGCGCGGCGCCATCGACTTCGACGAGCAGGTCTTCGGTGCCGTGGAGGCCCTGCTGGTCGACGGCGAGCTCCGTCGGGCCGTGCAGGCCGACCACCGCCACCTCCTGGTCGACGAGCTGCAGGACCTCACGCCTGCGCACGTGCTCCTGGTGCGCCTGGCCGCCGGCCCGCCGGCCGACGTCTTCGGGGTCGGCGACGACGACCAGACGATCTACGGGCACAACGGTGCTGACCCTCGGTTCCTGGTCGACTTCGACCGGTACTTCCCCGGGGCGGGGGCGCACGCGCTCGAGGTGAACTACCGGTGCCCGGCGCCGGTCACCGCCGCCGCCTCCACGCTGCTCGGCTACAACGACGTCCGGGTGGCGAAGGAGATCCGGCCGGGGCCCGACGTCGTCACCGATCCCGCCGCCCTCACGGTCACCACCCATGCCTCTGACACCGGGGCCCGAGCGCTGGTCGACGCGGTCACCGGGTGGTCGGCCGAGCCCGACGCCTCCCCGGAGGAGATCGCCGTGCTCACCCGGGTGCAGTCCCTCCTGCTGGCCCCCCACGTGGCGCTGGCCGAGGCCGGCGTGGCGGTCGACTCCATCCTCGACGAGAGCGTCCTCAACCGCCTCGGCGTGCGCGCTGCCCTGGCCTACCTGCGCATCGCGGTGTCGCCCGACCACGTGGCCGGCGCCGACCTCGCAGAGGTGCACCGGCGCCCGAGCAGGGGCCTCCCGCAGTGGGCCACCAAGTGGCTCGACAAGTGCCGCTCGGTCGACGACGTGCGCCGGGCTGCGGGCCGCATCGACGACGCCAAGGTGGCGGCCAAGCTCGACGACCTCGCCATCGACCTCGATCGGCTGGCCACCCTGGCCCGGTCCGGCGCCAGCGCTCGCGACCTGCTCACCGCCGTGCGCGACGACATCGGCCTCGGGTCGGCCATGACGCTGCTCGACAGCTCGGGCGGCGCCAGCGGGTCGCACCTCGACGACCTCGAGGGGCTCCTGCAGGTGGCCGACCTCCACCCCGACGCCAGCTCCTTCGAGGCCTGGCTGCGCCGGGCCTTCCACCGCGAGCGGGCCGAGGGCGGGATCACGCTGTCGACCATCCACCGCGTGAAGGGCCGGGAGTGGGACCGCGTGGTCGTGTTCGGCGCCTCGGAGGGCCTGATGCCGCACCGCCTCACCGACGACGTCGAGGAGGAGCGGCGGGTCCTGCACGTCGCCATCACCCGGGGCCGCCAGCGCGTGCTCGTGCTGGGCGACCGCACCCGCCGTTCGCCGTTCCTCGACGAGCTCGACGGCTCCGCCGAGCGGGGCCACCTCCGGGCGGCACCGCCGGCTCGCCCCGTGGCGTCCGGCGCGCCGACGCGTGGCGTGCCGGAGCCTCGCAGCACCCTGCCCGCCGAGGAGGGCCTGGCGCTCAAGGTGCTCGGTGGCTACGAGGGGGTGGTCGAGGCCATCGACGAGGCGGGCGTGCGACTGCGCCTCGACGACGGCGGCTCCTTCTTCGTGCGCTTCGGCGAGCGGGTCACCCTCGACGGCACCCCGCGCACCCTGGCGCGCCCACCCTCACCCCAGGCCGATGCGGCCGGGGCCGCCCTTCGGGCCTGGCGCCTCGAGCGGTCCAAGGCCGACAACGTGCCGGCCTACGTGGTGCTCAGCGACAAGCACCTCGACGGCATCGCCGAGCGCCACCCCACCACGCTCGAGGAGCTGCGGTCGTGCCCCGGCATCGGTCCCGCCAAGCTCGAGAGCTACGGCGACGAGATCCTCGAGCTCCTCGCCGACCTCGGCTGACGGCTCAGATGCCGAACGGCGGCCCGTAGGTGCTGCAGAGCCCGGCCGCGTTGATCAGCAGGAACGCCACCACGATCACGATGCCGACCCGCCGCCGCCACCCCGGCTGCGCGCCCACGCCGCCGCTGGGGGAGGGCATGTACCACGACGGCAGGAGCGGGTCCCCGGCGGCGTCGGTCGGCTGGAGCGGCACGGCGTCCGCCGGAACGGGCGCATCAGGATCGGCGGCCAGCGCCAGCGCGGCGAGCTCGTCGTCGCTGATCCGCTCGTCGGGCCCCTCCACCTGGCCGACCGTACCCACCTCCTGTGGGCCCCGGGCCGCGGCCCACCGCCTCAGCCTGTGCGCCCCAGTCAGCCTGAGGCTGATCTGCGATCACCGGCTGGCACCCCGCGGGCCGTCAGCTCGAGCCGGTGCGCGGCAGTCAGCGGCAGGCTGACTGCGCAGCACAGGTTGTGGCAGTGGCGGCCAGACCGGTGCTTGCGGACGCAAGTACCGGTAGGCTCTGTCCATGGCTGATTCGGTGCTGCAGACCGTGCCGCTGGGGTTCCAGTGGCCCACGATCGACCCGTTCCTCTTCTGCGTCCACCACGACGACGCGTACCCGGAGGGCGATGGCGCCATGGCGCCCAAGGCGTCGCTCGAGGGTCGGGACCTCGGCCAGGACTTCGAGGGCATCGACGGCTGGCGGATGTACCACGGCCGCACCGTGCCGGGCTTCCCCTCGCACCCGCATCGCGGGTTCGAGACCGTCACCTACGTGCGCCAGGGCCTCATCGACCACAGCGACTCGCTCGGTGCCGCCGCCCGGTTCGGGCGTGGCGACACCCAGTGGCTCACCGCCGGCGGCGGCATCGTGCACTCGGAGATGTTCCCGCTGCTCGACGACCAGGGACCCAACCCGCTGGAGCTCTTCCAGATCTGGTTGAACCTGCCCGCCGAGGACAAGATGGTCGAGCCGCACTTCGCCATGCTCTGGGACGGCGACACGCCCCGCCTGCGCCACGTCGACGACGACGGCCTCGTCACCGAGGTGACGGTGATCGCCGGTCGCCTCGACGACCTCGAGCCCGCCTCGCCGCCGCCCCACTCGTGGGCCAGCCGGCCCGAGGCCGACGTCGCCATCTGGCACATCAAGATCGCCCCCGGGGCTCGCTGGACCATCCCGGCCGCGGCCAGCGAGGAGACGGTGCGCACGCTCTACGCCTTCGCGGGCGGGCGCCTCGTGATCGACGGCCTCCACGTGGGCGCCCAGACCGGTTCGGTGGTGCGCAGCGAGGTGGCCCTCGAGCTCACCAGCCCCGACGGCGTCGAGGTGCTCATGCTCCAGGGGCGGCCCATCGCCGAGCCCGTCGCCCGCTACGGCCCCTTCGTGATGAACGAGGAGCACGAGATCGAGCAGGCCTTCGCCGACTACCGCGCGACGCAGTTCGGCGGCTGGCCGTGGCCCGACGACGACCCCGTCCACGGCACCGACCCGCAGCGCTTCGCCCGCCGCCCCGACGGCGTGGTGGAGCGGCCGTGACCCAGGCCCCCATCGAGGGCCTCCGCCTGGCCCTCGAGGTGGTCGCCTACGAGCTGGAGCGCCGGCCGGCCCACTACCGCTGCGCCGACCCGATCGAGGCGCTCGAGCGCCTGCGGGCCACCCCCGGCCCGCCCGCCGAGGGCGGGGCGCTGAAGGAGAGCTATCCGGCGGTCGTGGAGCTGGCCACCAGGGCACTGGTGGCGCTGGCGGCGCTGCCCGAGCCCACGGAGGTCGACGGCCTGTCGGACCTGGCGGGCTTCGACGAGTGGCGGCGCCAGCGCTGATCGACGGCGGGCGGCGGGCGCAGCGCGGCCGCCGGGAGTTCACCGGATCGTCAGCGTGGATGTCATCCCCTGTCAGGGTTTGGTTCGTAGCCTCGTGGGAACGCCCTGGCATCGACGACTCCGAGGGGGAGCCCGTGGCCCAGCTCGACACCACCGTGTGGACCGCACCGGTCCGCAACCTCACGTGGGTGGCCGCCCGGTTCGGCCACCGCTAGCGCATGCTCGACACCGCCACCCCCACGGCCGCCGCCCTGTCGCGTCGGCGCGTCCTCGACCACCTGCGCGGCCACGACTGCGCACCCTCGAGCGGTCCCACCCGGCTGGGGGTGGAGCAGGAGTGGCACACCTTCTGCCTGGCCGAGCCCGGCCGGCACCTCCACCCCGAGGAGGTCCTCGGCGCCGCCGGCGTCGGCGGCCCGCTCCCGTGCGGCAGCACCGTCACGGTCGAGCCCGGCGGCCAGGTGGAGCTGGCCACGCCGCCCTGCGATCCGTGGTGGCGCGCCCTCGAGGTGCTGCAGGTCGACGGCGCCGCGCTGCGGGGGCGTTTGGCGGCAGCCGGCATCGCCGTCCTCGGCGTGGCCATCGACCCCTTCCGGGAGCCGGCCCGCACCCTCACCCAGCCCCGCTACGACGCCATGCAGGCCTACTTCGACACGTGGGGCCCGGAGGGCCGGCGGATGATGTCGAGCTGCGCGGCGCTGCAGGTGAACCTCGACTCCGGCGACCCCGCCACGCTCGCCCGGCGCTGGGACCTCGCCCACCGGATCGGGCCCGCCCTGGCCGCGGCCTTCGCGTGCTCGCCCGATCCGGTGCACCGATCGGAGCGCCTGGCCAACTGGAACGCCATCGACCCCAGCCGCACCAAGCCGGTCCTCGCCTCCGGCGACCTCGCCGAGGACTGGGCCGACTACGTGCTGGGGGCGCGCCTGATGCTGCTGCGAGGCGCCGACGGCACCTGCGAGCGCGTGGAGGTGCCGATCACCTTCGGCGAGTGGGTCGACGAGGGCATCGCCGGCCGGCGACCCACCCTGGCGGACCTCGCCTACCACTGCACCACCCTGTTCCCTCCCGTGCGCCCGCGCGGGTGGCTCGAGCTCCGCTGGCTCGACGGCCTGCCCGCCGGCCTGGCCGAGGTGGCCGTGGCGGCGGTGGTCGCCCTCCTCGTCGACCCGGAGGCGGGGGCCGAGGCGGCCGAGGCGTGCACGGCGGTCGACAAGGTGGCGTCGTGGGGCACCACCGCCCGCCTCGGCCCGCGCGATGCGGAGATGGCGGTCGCCGGCACCGCGTCGCTGCAGGCCGCCGCCCGGGCCCTCGACCGCAGCGCCGCGCCACCGCGGTGGGCGCAGGCGGTGGCCGAGGCGGCCGACCGCTGGCCGGCGCAGGGTCGCTGCCCCGCCGACGACCTGGAGGACCGCCTGTCGGCCGGGGCGGGGATCGCGGCGCTGGCCGACCCGGGCGAGGAGGTGGGGTGGGCGTGAGCGACCACCTGGTCGACGCCCTCGACCGCTCCCGCCACCGGTTCCGGGCGATCACCGGTGCCTTCGACGAGCCCGTCCTGCGCCGCCAGCACGACCCCCTGATGTCACCGCTCCTGTGGGACCTGGCCCACGTGGCCAACTACGAGGACCTGTGGCTCGTGCGGGCCCTGGGCCTCCCCGCCACCCGAGCGGGCCTCGACGACCTGTACGACGCCTTCAAGCAGCCCCGGGCGGTCCGCGAGGCCCTCCCGCTGCTCTCCCTGGAGCAGGCCCACGCCTACGGCGACGCCGTCCGGGCCCGGGCGCTCGACGCCCTCGCCGCCCTCGACGTCGGTCCTGACGCGGCGGAGCCCCTCGTGCGCCACGGCTTCGTCCACGCCATGGTGGCGCAGCACGAGCACCAGCACGCCGAGACCATGCTGGCCGCCATCCAGCTCCTGCCCGCCGCCGAGGGGCCGTCGCTCGCGGCGCCGGCCGTCCCGCCGGCCCGAGCCGTCCCCGCCGCCGAGGTGCTGGTGCCGGCGGGCCGATCGTGGCAGGGGAGCGACCACCCGTGGGCCCTCGACAACGAACGCCCCCGACACGAGGTCGACCTGCCGGCCTGCTGGATCGACGCCGCCCCGGTCACCAACGCGCAGTACCAGGCCTTCGTGGAGGCAGGCGGGTACGACGAGCCCCGATGGTGGGGGGCGGCGGGCTGGACCTGGCGGCAGGAGAGCGGCGCACGGGCCCCGCAGTTCTGGCAGCGGGACGCCCACGGCTGGTCCCGGCTCCGCTTCGGCCGGGTGGAGCCGCTGCCCGGCGACGAGCCCGTGCAGCACGTGTGCTGGCACGAGGCCGACGCCTACGCCCGCTGGGCGGGACGCCGCCTGCCCACCGAGGCGGAGTGGGAGAAGGCCGCCACCTACGACCCGGCCACCGGCGCCAGCCGGCGCTGGCCGTGGGGCGACGACGAGCCCACCCCCGAGCGGGCCAACCTGGGCCAGCGCCACCTCGGCCCGGCACCCGTCGGCGCCTACCCCAAGGGGGTCAGCGCCCTCGGGTGCCACCAGATGGTGGGCGACGTGTGGGAGTGGACGAGCAGCGACCTCGAGCCCTACCCCGGCTTCGCCTCGTTCCCCTACCCCGAGTACTCCGAGGTGTTCTTCGGCGACGGCCACAAGGTGCTCCGGGGCAGCTCGTGGGCCACCGACGCCAGCGTCGGCCGCACGTCCTTCCGCAACTGGGACCTCCCCATCCGACGCCAGATCTTCGCCGGCTTCCGCACCGCTCGGGACGCCTGATGTGCCGCCACCTGGCCTACCTCGGCCCGCCCCGCTCCCTGGCCTCGCTCGTGTTCGACCCGCCGCACTCGCTCGAGGTGCAGAGCTACCGCCCGAAGCACCAGCCCGACGTCACCCTCAACGCCGACGGCTGGGGCGTCGGCTGGTGGGACCACGACCTCCGCCCGGAGCCGGCTCGCTACCGCACCGCCACCCAGATGTGGGCCGACCGGGCCCTCCGCAGCGCCGCCGAGCTGGTCCACGCCTCCGCCATCGTCGCCGCCACCCGTGCGGCCACCCCGCCGTCCCCGGTCGTCGACACGGGCAACGCCCCCTTCGCCGCCGGCCCGTGGCTGTTCTCGCTGAACGGGTTCGTCGTCGGCCACGACGGCCCGGTGGGGGAGCGCCTGCGCCGGGCGGTGAGCCCCGAGCGAGCCGAGGGGATCGAGGGCACCTCCGACGCCGAGGTCCTCTTCGCCCTCGTGCTCGACCGCCTCGACGCCGGGGCACCGCCCGCCGAGGCCGTCGCCGCCGTGGTGGCCGACGTCCGGGCGCTGGGGCCGGCGCGGCTGAACCTGCTCCTCGCCGACGGTCGCTCGGTCGTCGCCACCACCTGCGCCGGATCGCTCTTCTCGCTCACCGACGCTGGCCTGGCGCAAGGCGGCGTCCTGCTGGCCAGCGAGCCGCTCGACGACCACCCGGCCTGGATGCCCGTGCCCGACGGCTCGCTGGTGGAGGCCCGCGGCACGACCGTCGAGATCTCGTCCCTCGCACCCGGAGGTGCCCGACCATGACGCCCACCCCCCTCGCCGACCGCTGCACCATCGAGGTGCACCTCGGCCCCGACGACCTCGCAGCGGGACTGCGGCGCGACGCCCTCGACGGCCTCACCGCCTCGCCGAAGCACCTCCCGCCGAAGTGGTTCTACGACGAGCGGGGGTCGCTCCTCTTCGACGACATCACCCGGCTCGAGGAGTACTACCCGACCCGGCGCGAGACGGAGATCCTCGAGCGGGAGTCCGCCGCCATCGCGGCCCGCACCGGGGCCGGGACGCTGCTCGAGCTGGGGTCGGGCACCTCGACCAAGACCCACCTGCTGCTGGGCGGCCTCGAAGGGGCCGGCACGCTCGAGCGGATCGTGCCCTTCGACGTCTGCGAGCCGATCCTGCGCGCGGCCGCCCCCGAGCTGGCCGAGCGCTACCCCGGCGTCCGGGTCGACGTCGTGGTGGGCGACTTCGAGCGGCACCTGGGGCGGCTGCCGATGGAGGGCACCACGCTCATCGCCTTCCTGGGCGGCACCATCGGCAACCTCCGCCCGACGGAGCGGGCCAAGTTCCTGAGCGAGCTGACCGACCAGATGGCGCCCGGCGACTGGCTGCTCCTCGGCACCGACCTGGTGAAGGACCCCGACCGGCTGGTGGCCGCCTACGACGACGCCCTCGGGGTGACCGCCGAGTTCAACCGGAACGTGCTCCACGTGCTGAACCGCGAGCTCGGCGGCGACCTCGAGCCGGACCGCTTCGCCCACGTCGCCCGGTGGGACCCCGACGAGCAGTGGATCGAGATGCACCTGCGCTCGGAGGGCGAGCAGCGGGCGCACCTGGCGGCGATCGACCTCGACGTCGCCTTCGCCGACGGCGAGCTCCTGCACACCGAGATCAGCGCCAAGTTCACCCGAGGGCGGCTCGAGGGCGAGCTGGCCGCCGCCGGCCTCGACCTCGAGGAGCTCCTCACCGACGACGCCGGCGACTTCGCCCTGTCGCTCGCCGTGAAGCCCCGCTGATCACCGGCCACCGGCCGGCGCGTACCCTGGGCGGATGGCCGAGTACACCGCACCCCTGCGCGACATGCGCTTCGCCCTCGAGCACCTCGCCGACCTCGAGGGCGTCGCCGCCCTCCCGGGCTTCGACCACGTCGACGCCGACGGCGTCTACGCCGTGCTCGAGGAGAACGCCCGGTTCATGGAGGACCTGGTGGCCCCCCTCAACAAGGTGGGCGACGTGCAGGGCAGCGTGCGCAACGACGACGGCTCCGTCACCACGCCCGACGGCTTCATCGAGGCCTACAAGGCCTACGTCGACGCCGGCTGGGGCGGCGTCCCCTTCCCGGCGGAGTACGGCGGTGGCGGCTTCCCGTGGCTCGTCGGCATCGCCATGCAGGAGATCCTCACCAGCGCCAACATGGCGTTCTCGATGTGCCCGCTGCTCAACCAGGGCGCCATCGACATGCTGCTCCACCACGCCTCCGAGGAGCACAAGGAGACCTACCTCCCGAAGATGATCACGGGGGAGTGGACGGGCACGATGAACCTCACCGAGCCCCATGCCGGCTCCGACGTCGGGGCGCTGTCCACCAAGGCCATCCCGCAGGACGACGGCTCCTACCGCATCACCGGCACGAAGATCTTCATCAGCTTCGGCGAGCACGACATGAGCGAGAACATCATCCACCTCGTGCTGGCCCGCACCCCCGACGCCCCGCCCGGCACGAAGGGGATCAGCTGCTTCATCGTGCCCAAGCTCCTGGTGGGCGACGACGGCACCCTCGGGGAGCGCAACGACGTCACCTGCGTGAGCATCGAGCACAAGATGGGCATCAAGGCGAGCCCCACCTGCGTGCTCAGCTACGGCGATGCCGGCGAGGGGGCCATCGGCTACCTCATCGGCGAGGAGAACGCTGGCATGCGCTACATGTTCACGATGATGAACAACGCACGGCTGTCGGTCGGCCTCGAGGGCCTGTCGCTGGCCGAGCGGGCGTACCAGATGGCCGTGGCCTACGCCCACGAGCGCAAGCAGGGCCGGGCGCCGGGTGCCGCCGCCGGCGTGCAGTCGAGCATCGTCGAGCACCCCGACGTCCGGCGGATGCTCCTCACCCAGAAGGCCTCGATCGAGGCGCTGCGGGGCGTGATCTACCTCAACGCCGCGGCCCTCGACCGCGCCGCCTCCAGCGCCGATGAGGCCGACCGGGCCGCGGGGGCCGAGCTGGCCGACCTGCTCACCCCCGTCTCCAAGGGCTGGGGGACCGACCTCGGCGTCGAGCTCACCAGCTTGGCCCTGCAGGTGTTCGGCGGCATGGGCTACATCGAGGAGACGGGCGTGGCGCAGCACTTCCGCGACGCCCGCATCGCTCCGATCTACGAGGGCACCAACGGCATCCAGGCCATGGACCTCGTGGGCCGCAAGCTGCCGATGCGCGGCGGCGCCGCCGTGGGCGACCACATCGCACGGATCGAGTCCGTCCTCGGCGACCTCGAGGCCGCCGGCGACGACCTCGCCGCCATCCACCGGCACCTCACCGACGGCGTGGCCGCGCTGCGCACCGCCACCGACTGGCTCCTCGAGCACGGCCTGGCCGACCCGCTCGACGCCCTCGCCGGCGCCACGCCCTACCTGCGCCTCTTCAGCGTGGTCACGGGCGGCTGGATCATGGCCCGCCAGGCCCTCGTCGCCACGACGGCCCTGGCCGACGGCGACGCCGACAAGGCCTTCCACGAGGGCAAGGTGCTGACCGCCCGCTTCTACTGCGAGCAGCTCCTGCCCCAGGCCGCCGCCCTCGTCCCCGCCGTCACCGCCACCAACCGAGACCTCGCAGCGGCGATCTTCTGATTCGAGCTCAGCGGCCTGCGGCCGCTTCGCTCGAGCTTGTTCGGAGCGCCTGCGGCGCGCTCGTTGCTGGTCGGTCGCAGCAAGCTGCTCCCTCCCGGTCGAGGGGACACGCGGAGCGTTTCCCCTCGAGCTCCCCTTCCCGCCCAGCACTCGAGCCGGAACATCCTCATCGGGGAACCAGCAGCGGACCAACGCCCTTGCCGGGCGCGGCGGGCCTTCACGAGTGCCGATGGAGGCCCGGCGCAGCCGCTGGGGGTCTGGGGGTCTCCCCCAGAGATCGGCCGGAGCGCAGCTTGCTGTGCTCCGGACGCTGAGCGCGCCGCAGGCGCACCAGATGGGTGAACTCGAGCGAAGCGGCCGTCAGGCCGCTGAGCTCGAAACCTAGATCCTGCCCCTCCCGAGGACGTCGAGGTAGCTCTTGCGGCGGACGACCGCGGTGAGGCGGTGGTAGGCGTGGAGGTCGGGGAGGTGGCGGGGTGAGCACTGCGGCGGGGCGGTGAGGAGGTCGCGCACGTCGTAGGCGATGGAGTACACCCGCACCCGATCGAGCTGGCTCGGGTAGTCGAACAGCTTCGGGTAGGCCTGGCCGAGCCACCAGGGGACCTCGGCGTAGTCAGCGGCGCGCGTGCGCTCCTCGAACGCGGGGGCCACGTGGAGCTGCGGGTGGGCGGCGCAGCGCAGGAGGATGTCGAGGTCGAGGTCGGCCGGTCCGGGGCGGGCCCACTCCATGTCGAGCAGGGCGGTCACCTCGCCGTCGTGCCAGAGCACGTTCTCGAAGGTCACGTCGCCGTGGACGAGCGTCTCCGAGGCGAACGGCTGGAGGGTGGGGGCGAGGCGGGCGACCATCTCGGCGGCCTCGGAGAACAGCAGCGGATCGACGTGCTCGAGGCGGGAGGCGTCGTCGAGGGCGCACAGGAGGCGAGCGGTGGGATCCGGCGCGCCGACGTCGAGGAGCTGGGGCGCCTGGTCGACGGCGGGCAGCCCGGCGGGGGCCTTGGTGCGGTGGAGGGCAGCCAGCCGGGTGGCGAGCTGCTCAACGGCGGACTGGCGCTGGGCCTCCGTGAGGTCGGGCCAGCGGTGGGCGAGCGGCTCGCCGGGTGCCCGCTCGAGCACCAGCCAGTCCTCGCCCCGACCGCCGCCGTGGGCGACGATCGTGGGGTAGCCGACCTCGGGGGGGAGCACGGAGGCCACCAGCGCCTCCCGGTAGAGGCGGTTGCTGGGGTGGCGGTTCACCCGCACGGCGTGGGTCGGGGTGAGCCAGACCTCGTTGGTGACGGAGCTGGCCCGGATCATGGGCGCGGCCGGGTCCAGGCCGGCGCCTCGCAGCGCCGTTCGGGCTCGCACCTCCGCCAGTGCGTCCCCTCGCTCACGGTTCGTGGTGTGCATGGGTGGGATCCGGCCGGCGTTCCGCCCCGACCGGTCCAGGCGAACCTACCGAACGCCGGATGCGGCCGTAAGGACCGAACAGCCCATTGACGGCCACGCCTCGATGGCCCACGCGCCGAAGGGCTCGTCGCTCAGGCCGACGCACGCGACCCCGGCATCGGGGTCGACCCAGAGGAAGCACCCGGACTGCCCGAAGTGCCCGAACGTGCGCGGCGAGGCCTCGATGGGGATCCAGTGCGGGTCCTTGGCGCCCCGGACCTCGAACCCGAGCCCCCATGGGTTCGGGTCCTGGCGGCCGAACCCCGGCAGCACGCCGGCCAGCTCGGGCAGCTGGACGGTGGTGGCCTCGGCCAGCAGCTCCGGGGCCACCACCGCGCCGGGCTGGAGCAGCTCGGCTGCGACCAGGAGCAGGTCGCGCAGCGTGGAGCGCGCCCCGTGGGCGGGCGAGCCGGTGACCGTGGTGGCGGTGAGCTGCAGCGGGCGGCACACGGCGGCGTCGACGTAGTCGGCGAAGGGCATGGCGGCGCGCTCGGCCACGAGGGCCGCCAGCGCTTCGAAGGCGCCGTTGCCGTAGCTGCGACGGGTCCCCGGCTCGGCGATCGGGTCCTGCCCGTCGAACGGGAGCCCGGCGGCATGGCAGAGGAGCAGCCGCACCGTGGCGCCCGGTGGGCCGGCCGGCTCGTCGAGGTCGATGATCTCCTCCTGGCGCGCCACCAGCACGCCGAGCGTGCTCAGCACCTTGGTGACCGAGGCCAGCCGGAACACGTGGTCGGGCTCCCCGGCGACGGCCTCCTGGCCGTCGGTGCGGCGCCAGCCGGCCGCTCGGTGGTCGCCGGGCCAGCTCGGGAGGTCGGCGAGGCCGTCGTCGCTCAATCGAACTCGGTGACCAGGTGCTCGTAGATCCCGTAGCCGGCCACCCCGTCGGCCTCGAGCCGCACGGGCGTCTCGTGGACGACGGCGGGCTGGTCCTCGGCCGGGCGGACGGGGATCGACACCCCGGCGCGCTCCCCGGTGACCTGCAGGCGAGCGCCGCCCACGGTCGTGAGCGAGAGCCGGAACGTGGCGGCACCGCCGTCGTCGGCGCGCAGGAGGGTGCGCTCGGCGGTGGCGATGTAGTCGTCGCCGTCGGGACCGTGGACGTAGCCGTTCACGTGGGTGGCGTCGTCGTGGGTGTGGACCTCGAACAGGTTGAAGGCCCGGCCGTCGATCAGGAACCCGGTGATCCAGTGCCACTGGTGGAGGCCGGCCCAGTGGCGGAAGCCCCAGGAGTGGTCGCGCTGGCCGTGCCCGTCGAAGGCGATGCGCCGGTCGCCGAGCAGGAGGTCGCCGGTGACCCGGCACGTCTGCTCGTAGTGCCCCCACGCCACGGCCTTGGGCAGCGGCCCGTCCGGGTGGGCGTCGTAGCTGGTGGCGTCGCTGCGCCCGTGCCACTCCAGGTGGGCGCGGTGGTCGCCGTCGTCGAGCTGCACCGCCCAGGAGCGCCCGCTGGCCAGCATGCGGTAGGTGAGGCCGTCGGTGGCCATGACGTCCCAGTCGGTCGGCGGGATCTCCGTGAGCTCGCGGCCGTAGGCGTGGGTGAGGGCGCCGTCGACCCAGACCAGCAACCCTCCGGTGACCTTCGAGGCGTTGCCCAGCACGGCGATCCGGGTCATCACGAAGGTGTCGGTGCCGGGGTCCCAGGCGTTGAAGTAGAGCGAGTCGCTCCAGTGGGGCGACGGGTCCTCGATCGGGTGGAGCCGCTCGTGGGCGTCGGTGATGCCGAGGGTGGCCATCAGGCAGGGTCCCACACCATGCGGTGGGCGCCGTCGCCCTGCAGGAGCGAGATGGGGTCCTGCTTGTCGATGTGGCCGATGAGGCCCTGGTACACCCCGTAGCCGCAGAGCTGCTGGAGCCGAGGCGCGAAGCCGGCGGCGACCTCGCGCGGGATGCCCAGCTGCTGGTTCTCCTGCTGGCGGATGTAGCCCGCGCAGTAGTTCATGGCGAGGCCGACGCGGCGCTCAGCGGTGGTGTTGGCCCCGCCGCCGTGCCAGAGGCTCCCGTGCCACACCAGCACGGAGCCGCGCGGCATCTCCGCGGCGATGGAGTCGTAGTGCTGGCCGTAGACCGGCGACGAGTCGGCGAGGTGGGTGCCGGGGAGGATCCGGGTGGCGCCGTTGGCCTCGGTGAAATCGGTCAGGGCCCACATCGTGTTGCACACCGTCGGCGGGTGCGGCTTCGGGATCGGCATCAGCTGGTCGTCGGCGTGGACGGGCTGGGGGGTCTCGCCGGCGCAGATGGCGATCGACGACAGCGACGACACGAGGCAGCCCGGATCGAGCACCCCCTCCACCACCGGCAGCACGTTCGGGTGCACGGGCACCGCCTCGAAGGCGGCACCGTGCGCCAGCAGGTTGTAGATCCGCACGGTCTGGCTGCCCTCGAAGTCGTTGCGGGCGGGCACGATCCCGAGCTCCACCTCGAGGCGCTCGAGGTCGTCGACCAGCTGGTCGAGCAGGTCGGTCTCGATGGCGTCGGGCACGATCGTGTAGCCCTGCGCCGCGATGCGCTCGACGTGCTCGGTCACCTCGGCGGGGGAGAGGGTGGCCACGTCGGGCAACGTAGTCGGCGCATCGGCGGATAGGTTGCGGCGCATGTCGATCTACGACCACCAGCTGCAGCGCCTCGACGGCGGAGCCCTCGACCTCCACGACTACGAGGACAAGGCGCTCCTCATCGTGAACGTCGCCTCGAAGTGCGGGCTCACCCCGCAGTACGAGGGCCTCGAGAAGCTCCACGAGCAGTACGCCGACGCCGGGTTCTCGGTGCTCGGCGTGCCCTGCAACCAGTTCGGCGAGCAGGAGCCGGGGAGCCCCGAGGAGATCGCCACGTTCTGCTCCAGCACCTACGGCGTCACCTTCCCCATGGCGGAGAAGGTGGAGGTGAACGGCGACGGCCGGCACCCGCTCTACCAGGACCTCACGGCCGTGGCCGACGCCGAGGGCCGCGACGGCGACATCCAGTGGAACTTCGAGAAGTTCCTGGTGGCGCCGGGCGGCAAGGTCACCCGCTTCGGCCCGATGGTCGCACCGGAGGACCCGGCGCTCGTCGAGGCCGTGCAGGCCGCCCTGCCCGACTGAGCGGATGCGGGCCGCCGTTGGTGCGGCCGGTACCGTGGAGGGCGAACATGACTGACAACGACACCACCTCCGCGCCCGCCGACGGCCCCCTCACCTTCGAGGCCCTCGGCGTCGACCCCCGCCTCGTCAAGGCCCTCGCCGACCAGGGCATCACCGAGCCGTTCGCCATCCAGCGCCTCTCCGTCGCCGACGCCCTCGCCGGCCGCGACGTCTGCGGCAAGGCCAAGACCGGTTCCGGCAAGACGCTGGCCTTCGGCCTGCCCCTGCTCGAGCGGCTCGCCCGAGCCGAACCCCGCAAGCCGCGCGGCCTCGTGCTGGTCCCCACCCGTGAGCTCGCCCTGCAGGTGCACGACGTGCTGGCGCCCCTCGCCAAGGCCATCGACAGCCGCGTCGTCGCCGTCTACGGCGGCGCCGACATGAACAAGCAGATCAAGGCCCTGGCCGACGGCGTCGAGGCGATCATCGCCACCCCCGGCCGCCTCATCGACCTGGTGGAGCGCAAGGAGGTCGAGCTCAACGGCCTCGAGATCGTGGTGGTCGACGAAGCCGACCGCATGGCCGACATGGGCTTCCTCCCGCAGGTGGAGTGGCTGCTGCGCCACGTCGACAACCAGCACCAGACGCTGCTGTTCTCGGCCACCCTCGACGGCGTGGTCGACGGCCTCATCAAGCGCTACCAGCACGACCCCGTGTACCACGAGGTCGCCTCGGCCACCGTCACCGTCGACGCCATGCTGCACCGCTTCATCGCCGTGCACGAGATGGACAAGGTGAAGGTGGCGGCCGCCATCGCCCGCAGCACCGGCAAGGCGCTGGCCTTCACCAACACCAAGCGCGTGGCCGATCGCCTCGCCCGGGCGCTCAACGACGAGGGCGTGAAGGCGGCCGCCATCCACGGCGACCTCCGCCAGGGCCAGCGCGAGGACGCCCTGCGCGACTTCGGCGCCGGCAAGATCAAGGTGCTGGTGGCCACCGACGTCGCCGCTCGTGGCCTCCACATCGACGCCGTCGACGCCGTGATCCACTACGAGCCGGCGCCCGACCACAAGACCTACCTGCACCGCTCCGGCCGCACGGCCCGAGCGGGCACGAAGGGCCTGGCCGTGAGCCTGTCGATCTGGAACGAGGAGCTGCACATCAAGCGGCTCCAGAAGCGCATCGGCGTGATCCAGCCCATCACGGAGATGTTCTCCAACGACCCCCGCCTCGCCGACCTCTCCAGCTGGGAGCCCGGCACCCCCTGAGCCCCCGACGTCTCTGGTCGGATCCGTCCGCCATGCGGACGAGATCGACCACAGACCTCGGAGTACGGTCGGCGCGATGCGCGACCTCGACCCCAAGGAGCTCGGGCGCTTCGCCTTCCAGGTCTTCTCGAAGCTGGAGGGCGCCGTCACCGCGGGCATGATCCACCTCGGTGATCGGCTCGGGCTCTACGCCGCGCTGGCCGCCGCCGACCACCCCCTGAGCACCGCCGAGCTGGCCGAGGCCACCGGGCTGCAGGAGCGGTGGGTGCGGGAGTGGGCCTACAACCAGGGGGCGGCCCGCATCATCGAGGTCGATGCCGAGGAGCGGTGCTCGATGTCGGCGGTGGCGGTCGCCGTCCTCGCCGACGCCGACAGCCCGTCGTTCGGGGCCGGCTCGTTCCACCACCTGCCGCAGACGATGGCGGCCCTCGACCGGCTGCCCGAGGCGTTCCGCACCGGGGTCGGCCTGGCCTACGACGAGCACGGACCGGAGTGCGCCGACGGCATCGGGCGCGGGTTCGAGCCGTGGATGCGGGCGCACCTGGTGCCCACGGTGCTGCCGGCGCTCGACGGCGTGCTGGACCGGCTGGAGGACGGTGCCGAGGTGATCGACGTGGGCTGCGGCACCGGCGGCGCGGCGCTGCTGCTGGGCGAGCGGTTCCCGGCCAGCCGGATCCGGGGCTACGACATCTCGCAGCACGCGCTGCAGCTGGCCAGCGACCGGCGCAGCGAGCGGGGCGCCACCAACGTGTCGTTCCACGACCCCAGAGCGCTGCCGCTGCCCGCGGACGGCTCGGTCGACCTGGTGTGCACCTTCGACTGCATCCACGACATGACGCACCCCGCCGACGTCATCGCCGCCATCCGCGGCGCGCTGGCGCCCGACGGCACGTGGCTGCTCGTCGACATCAAGGCCCACGACGACTTCGCCACCAACGTCGAGCGCAACCCGATGGCCAGCATGATGTACGGCATCAGCGTGCTCAGCTGCATGAGCAGCGCGCTGGCCGAGCCGGGCGGCGCCGGGCTCGGCACCCTGGGCCTCACCCCGGCCAAGGCCGAGGAGCTGGCCCGGGCGGCCGGCTTCACCCGCTTCCGTCGCCTCGACGTCGATCACCCGATCAACGCCTTCTACGAGATCCGCCCGTGATCCCCGCAACCTGCGTCGAATCCCTGCGGTCCCCCACGGATCCGCGCACACGCCCGCCGGCGGGCGGTCGAGGTGGCACGCACGCCTGCCGACGGGCTTGGTCGATCAGCTGCGCAGGTCGGCGGCGATCTGCTGCCAGAGCGCCGGGTCGGTGGCGTAGGGAGCGTTGAGGGCGATCCGGTCGAGGTGGGCGCCGTAGCGCCGCTGGATCTCGGCGGCGACCTGGTCGGGCGGAGCGACGACGGCGACGGCGTGGAGCAGCTCGTCGTGCACCTCGGCCGCCATGGCCTCCCAGTCGCCGGCCTTCGTGAGGCAGCGGAGTCGCGGCTGCAGGTCGCCCCAGCCGTGGGCGTCGAGCACCACCTTGTACGCCGGGGTCGACCCGTAGAAGGCGATCTGGGCCCGCACCGCGAGCTCGGCGGAGGCGAGGGAGGCGTCGTCGACGCCGGTGGCCACCATGACGGGCAGGGAGACCTGGATGGGGTCGGCCACCGCACCGGGGCGAGCCCGGCCGCGCTCCAGCGCCGGCAGCGTGACCTCGAGCAGCGACCGCTCCGTGCAGAACGGGTGGACCATGAAGCCGTCGGCCACCTCGCCCGCCACCTCGGTCATGCGTGGGCCGACGCCGCCGAGCCAGACCGGCGGCGGGCCGTGGGGGTTGGGTCCGGGGTCGAAGAACGGGGTCATCAGCGTGTGGGTGTAGTGCTCGCCCTCGAAGCGCAGCGGCGTGCGCTCGTTCCACGTGGCCCAGATGGCCCGGACCGCCAGCACCAGCTCCCGCATGCGGGCGGCGGGCGCCGACCACGGCATCGAGAAGCGCCGCTCGATGTGCGGCTTGATCTGGCTGCCCAGCCCGAGGTGGAAGCGGCCCTCGGCGAGCAGCTGGAGGTCGTTCGCCTGGGCGGCGATCGTCATGGGGCTCCGGGCGAAGGCGATGGCCACCGCGGTGGTGAGCTCGAGGTGCTCGGTCGCGTCGGCGGCCAGGACGAGCGGCAGGAACGGGTCGTGCGGCCCCTCGAAGGTGAAGGCACCGTCGTAGCCCGCCGCCTCCATGGCCCGAGCGGCGTCGGGCACACCGGCCAGGTCGGTGATCACGAGGGGACCGTCGACGCGCATCGGGCGACCGTAGCGAAGGCCGCGGGTGGGTACCGTCGCAGCGTGGTCGACCGACGGGCGCATCCGGTGGCGGCGCGGGCCGTCGAGATGGCGATCGCGCTGGAGGTCGAGCTCCCGGACGACCTCGCGCTCTGGCGCCTCGCCGGCGGCCGTCCCGCCCCGGGCGTGGCCACCGCGGGGAGCGACCCGGTGGATCCCGGCGAGCTGGGCGACCTCCTGGAGGCGGCCAGCGATCGGTCGCGCCGGCGTCGGCACGGCATCCACCACACGCCGGCCGCGGTGGCCGACGGGCTCGTCGAGCGCGCCCTCCAGGGGCGGGCCGACGGGACCGTCGGCGATCCCGCCTGTGGCGGCGGTGCGCTGCTGCTGGCCGCCGGACGGGCCCTGGTGCGGGCCGGGCTGGCGCCGGCGGCCGCCGGCGAGCGGCTGTTCGGCGCCGACCTCGACCCCGTGGCCGTGGCCACCACGGAGGTCTCCCTGCTGCTGTGGTCCGGCGTTCGGCCCGCCGCCGGTCGGCTGGTGGTGGCCGACGCGCTGCTGGAGCGCCCGTGGCCGAGCGTCGACGTGGTGGTCGGCAACCCGCCGTTCCTCAGCCCGCTGGGGACGGCGACGGCGCGCCCCACCGCCGCCACCGAGCAGCTGCGGGATCGCTACGGCCCCGCGGTGCAGGCGTACACCGACGCCGCCGCCCTGTTCCTGCTCGCCGGCCTCGACCTGGTGGCGCCGACCGGCACGGTCGCCATGCTGCAGCCGCTCTCCGTGCTGGGCAGCCGGGACGCCGGCCCCCTGCGGGCAGCCGTCGACCGTCGGGCCGGGCTGCGGGAGGTTTGGGTGCCTGCCCCGGGAGCCTTCCGCGACGCCGCCGTCAGCGTCTGCGCGGTCGTGCTCGACCGCCACGAGGAGGCAGAGGACCCCGGTCCGCCGGTGCGGGCGGCCGCCGAGCCGGGCTGGTCGATCCACCTCGCCCGCGCCACGGGGGTGCCGGAGGTCCGGCTCGACGGGGCGGCCACCGTCGGCACCATCGCCGAGGTGCTGGCCGCCTTCCGGCAGGAGTACTACGGCACGGCCCCACACGTCGGCGAGGCCGCGGCGTCCGGCGCCGGGGCGCGCCCGCTCGTCACCACCGGCCTGGTCGACCTCGGTTCGTGCGCGTGGGGTCGGCGCCCGGCCCGCCTCGCCGGGCGCAGCTGGGTGGCGCCGGTGGTGGCCGAGGCCGACCTGGAGGGCCGAGCGGCGCAGTGGGCGGCGCGGACCCGTCGACCGAAGGTGCTGGTGGCCTCCCAGGCCCGCGTGCTCGAGGTGGCGGTCGACGCCGACGGGAGCTGGCTCCCGGGCGTGCCGCTGGTGGCGGCCGTCCCGCACGACCCCGGTGACCTGTGGGCGCTGGCGGCGGCGCTGGCCGCTCCGCCGGTCGTCGCCTGGGCCGCCACCCGGGTGGCCGGCACCGGCCGCAGCCCCGGCTCCCTGCGGGTGGGGGCGCCGCTGCTGCGGTCGGTCCCGCTGCCGGTCGACGCCGACGCCTGGCGCGAGGGCGCGGCGGCACTGGAGCGCGGCGACCTCCTCGCCTTCGGCGCGGCCATGACGGCCGCCCACCGGGCCGCTCCGGAGGTGCTGGCCTGGTGGTGCGAGCGAGCGAAGGTGGGTTGCCCGCCACCCCCGGGGGTTCGGTAGGATCTCGCCCGACATCAGGAGTGGCCCGGTCCGCCGGGTCCAGCAACCTGGGACGGACACCCAAGGTGCTCTCCCGCCTCTCGGGGCGGGGATGTGGTCCTGGCGACAGGGCAACGAACTGTTCGGGTCTCGGCCCGCCGAGGGTGTCCGGTCCCGCCGCCGCAGGGAGGACCACGTGACCGCAGGAGCCGACAGCGCCAGCGCCGGCCTGCGCCGCGCCCACGACTCCCTGCTGCCCGCCTCGGGTGCGTGGCGAGAGGGCGACCCCGTCGGCGACCGCCAGCTCCTCGCCCTGGGGGCCCGACCGTTCGCCCTCGAGGGCGGCGGGGTGCTGCGCGACGTGACCCTCGCCTACGAGACCTGGGGCACGCTCGACGAGCAGGCGACCAACGCCATCCTCGTGTGCCACGCCCTCACCGGCGACAGCCACGCGGTGGGCCCCCGGGGGCCGGGCCACCCCACGCCCGGCTGGTGGGAGGGCCTCATCGGGCCCGGCAAGGCGCTCGACACCGACCGGTGGTTCATCGTGTGCGTCAACGTGCTCGGCGGCTGCCAGGGCACCACCGGGCCCGCCAGCGCCCACCCCGACGACGGCCTGCCGTGGGGGAGCCGGTTCCCGGTCGTGACGGTGCGCGACTGGGTGCGCACCCAGGCGATGGTGGCCGACCACCTCGGCGTGCGGCGCTGGCACAGCGTGGTGGGCGGCTCCATGGGGGGCATGCAGGTGCTCGAGTGGGCGCTGATGTACCCGGAGCGGGTGGGGTCGATCGTGCCCATCGCCACCGCCCTCGCCGCCAGCGCCCAGCAGATCGCGTGGTGGTCGACCGGCCGCCGCATCATCCGCATGGACCCGCGCTGGCGGGGCGGCGACTACTACGACGCCGCGCCCGGCGACGGGCCGCACGAGTCGCTGGCCGTGGCCCGCATGGTGAGCCAGATCACCTTCCGCAGCGACGACGTGTTCACCCGCCGGTTCGGGCGCGAGGTGGTGGAGCCCGTCGACGGCTTCTCGCTGTGGCAGCGCTTCGAGGTCGAGCGCTACCTCGAGTACCAGGGCGACAAGCTCGTCCGCCGCTTCGACGCCAACTCGTACCTCCTGCTCACGAAGGCCATGGACCTCCACGACGTCGCCCGGGGCCGCCGCGACACGGCGGGCGCCATGGCTCGCCTGCGGGCGCCGGTGCTCACCATCGGCGTCGCCAGCGACATCCTCTACCCGCTGTACCAGAGCCAGGAGATCGTGGCCGCCGCTCGCGCCGCCGGGGTGGCGGCTCGATCCGTCGAGCTCGACAGCCCCCACGGCCACGACGCCTTCCTCATCGAGCACGACCAGGTCGGCATCCCGCTGGCCGCCTTCCTCGACGACGTGGAGATCCACGATGCCTGACCCGTCCCACCACCTCGACACCACCGCCATCACGGCGGGGCGCTCGGCCAGCGGCGACTCGCTGGCGCCGGTGCTGTTCCCGTCGACCACCTACTCCGTCGCCGAGGTGGCCGAGCACGAGGCGATGGTCGGCACGCCCCGCACCCAGAAGCTCTACTCCCGCTTCGGCAGCCCGACCGTGCGCGAGCTCGAGGACGCGGTGGCCGAGCTCGAGGGCGCCGAAGCCGCGCTGGCGGCCGCCTCCGGCATGGGCACCCTCACCGCGATCCTGCTCGGGCTGTGCTCGGCGGGCGACCACGTGGTCGCGCCCCGCCAGGTCTTCTCGGTGACCTACGGGCTGCTGGCCATGCACCTGCCGCGGTTCGGGATCGACGTCACGTTCGTCGACGGCACCGACGCCGCCGCCATGGCCGCCGCCGTGATCCCGGGCCGCACCCAGGTGGTCCTGGCCGAGACGCCGGCCAACCCGGCGCTGTCGCTGGTCGACCTCGACGCCCTCGGCGCCATCCAGGGCCCGATCACGGTGGTCGACTCCACCTTCGCCGGGCCCACCGTGCAGCGCCCGCTCGAGCACGGCGTCGACCTCGTCTTCCACGCCGCCACCAAGGGCATCGCCGGCCACAACGACGCCCTCCTCGGCGTGGTGGCCGGCAACGCCGACCTCATCGACCCCATCTGGGCGTGGCAGTCGGCGATGGGCGCCCAGGCCTCGCCGTTCGACGCCTGGAACGCCATCCGGGGCATCCGCACGCTGCCGGTGCGCACCGAGCGCCAGGCCGCCACCGCCCTCGAGCTGGCCCAGGTCCTCGAGGCCCACGAGGCCGTGGCCTCGGTGTCGTACCCGTACCTGGCCAGCCACCCGCAGCACGACCTCGCCCGCCGCCAGATGGCCAGCGGCGGCACGACGGTGGCCTTCGAGGTGGCGGGCGGCGCCGCCGGCGCCATCGCGTTCGTGGAGCGGTGCCGCCTGGCGCGCATCGCGCTGTCGCTGGGCGGCCCGGAGACGCTGCTCACGCACCCCGCCACCATCGCCGCCCGCTACACCCCCGCCGAGCGCCTCGACCTCGGGATCACCGACGGCCTCGTCCGCATGAGCGTCGGCCTCGAGCACCCCGCCGACCTCCGCGCCGACCTCCTCCAAGCCCTCCAACCCGCCTAACGCCCCGCCTCCGCAGCCCGCAGCGCCGCGGGGCTGGAGGTCGCGGCGGGGTGGGTCAGGAGAGGAACTGGGTGAGGGCAGCTCGGTTGGCCTCGCTGCCGACCATGCGGGCGAACTCGGCGTCCTCGCGGGAGCGGGCGGCCCGCACGGCGTCGAGGCGGGCGGCCACCATGAGGCGCTTGGTGGTCTGGACGGAGTCGACGGGCATGGCGCCGATCTGGCGGGCCACGGCGAGCACCTCGTCGAGCAGGGCCTCGGGCGGCACGACGGCGCAGGCCAGGTCGCAGGCGACGGCCTCCTCGGCGGTCATCCAGTCGGCGGTGAAGATGAAGCGGGAAGCCGCCTGCCAGCCCATGCGCTGGGGGAGCAGGAGGGAGCCGCCGGCCTCGGTGGTGACGCCGAGGGTCATGAAGGGCACCTTGAGGCGGGCCCCCTCGGCCATCCACACCAGGTCGCAGTAGGGCAGGAGGGTGGCCCCGAACCCCAGGGCCAGCCCGTTCACGGCGGCCAGCAGGGGCTTGTCGAACTCCTCGAGCACGGGGATGAGGCCGCGGTAGCCGTGGAGCTCGTCGTCGTCGTGGTGGGGCGGTGCCGCCATCTCGCCGAGGTCCTGCCCGGCGGTGAAGGCCCGGCCCGTGCCGGTGACCACCACGCAGCGCAGCTCGGGGTCGGTGCGGGCCCCGACGAGGGCGTCGCGGGTGGCATCCCACAGCTCGTCGTTCATGGCGTTGAGCGACTCCGGCCGGTTCCAGGTGACCAGGCGGACCCCGTCGCTGTCGTGCACCTCCACGCTGCTCATGACCTGACACTCTGTCAGGGATGCCCGAGATGATCGAGGTGGAGGCCTACCGGCAGGTGGCGGAGCGCACGGTGGGCCGGCGCGTGGCCTCGGTGGTGGCGCCCGACGACTGGTACCTGAAGGGGGGCACCACCGCCCGGGCCCTGCGGAGCGCGCTGCGGGGTGCCACGGTGACCGGCACCCGCCGCATCGGGAAGCTGCTGCTGCTCGACACCGACGGACCCGCCCTCGGGCTGCGGTTCGGCATGACCGGCCGCCTGCTGGTGGACGGCACCGGCCCCATCGAGCGGCTCGAGTACTCGAGTGGCCGCAGCGAGCCGGCCTGGACCCGGTTCGGGCTGCGCTTCGAGGTGGGCGACCTCGCCATGGTCGACCCCCGCCGGCTCGGCGGGGTGGAGCTCGACCCGCGCACCGATCACCTCGGCGTCGACGCGCTGGCGGTCCGGCCCGCCGAGCTGCGCAAGCTCCTGGCGGCCAGCCGAGCGCCGCTGAAGGCGTTCCTGCTCGACCAGGGCCGCGTCGCCGGGGTGGGCAACCTGCTGGCCGACGAGGCGCTGTGGCGGGCCGGCCTCGACCCCGCCCGGTCGGCGGCGTCGCTGGAGCCCCGCGAGGCGGCCCGCCTCCACAAGCACCTGGTCGGCACGATCGGGCAGCTCACCGAGCGGGGCGGCAGCCACACGGGCGACCTCCAGGTCGCCCGGGCGCGCGGCGCCACCTGCCCGAAGGACGGCGAACCGCTGCAGCGGCGCACGATCGGCGGCCGCACCACCTACTCCTGCCCCCGCCACCAGCGCTGAGCTGCCTGGGTCGCCAGCGGCGGGAGCGGTAACGTCGCCGTCTCTCCACGGCGACACAGGAGCACCCCGGCGATGACAGGAGGACGACGACGACACCTGCTCGCCCTCGTGGTCGCCGCCCTCTGGGCCGCCGTCGCGCTGGCGGTCCCGACGCTCGTCCCGTCGGCTGGTGCAGGCCCGATCTGCGACATCGTGCAAGACCCCGGCTGCGACACCACCACGACGACCGCCTCCACGACGACCACGTCGACCACGGTCGTCGAGACCACGACCACCGTGACGGCGCCGCCGCCGGTCCAGACCACCGCCGCCCCGCCGCGGCAGACGACCACCACGGAGCGGCAGATCGTTGCGTCCACCACCAGCACGCTCGAGGTCACCACCAGCCTCGACGTGCTCGTGCCGGGCGACGGGACCGAGGGCGCGGAGTCGACGACCACCACGACCGTGACCGAGACCCGCATCAGCAACGACGGCACCAGCGACGGCACGCTGATCGCGGCGATCGTCGGCGGGCTGGTGGCGCTGGCGGTGGTGGTGTCGATCCTCACCTGGCGCTACTGGGCGGCCACCCGCCCGCCCCCGGTCGCCTAGCGAGGCTGCCGCAGCCCCGCTCGTCACGTCGGCCCGCACCGGGCGGCGCGACGGGCGGCCACCGCTAGGGTCGGGGCATGGGTGAGCTCGACGTCGACGCCATGCTCCAGCGCTTCAAGGACCGGGCCCAGGCCGTCCGCAAGCGGCCCCTGCCCCCGGTGGCCGGGGAGGAGCGGACCCGCTTCATCGAGCAGGCGCAGATCGACTTCCAGGACTTCGCCATCGTGGGCGATGCCACCGGCGCCGTCGAGGACGGCGTGCTGGTGCTGCGCATCGACCTGCGCCCGGCCGCCGACTGACCTCGTGGACGGCGAGCGGGATCCCTCCGGCAGCCGGCTGGCGGCGGCGCTGGCCGCCATCGACGCCGTCAACGCCGGCGATCCCGTCACCATCGAGGTGCGCGGCGCCGTGCGACCGAAGGAGCTGGCTCACGCCGAGCTCATGGTCGAGTGGGTGCAGCGCCTCGATCCCGGAGCCACCGAGGCGCAGGTGCTGGCGGCCCGGGCCCACCACCTGCGTCGGTGGTCCATGCCCCGCTCCTCCTACCCCGACGGTCGGGCCGGCTACCTCCGGTGGCGCACGGCGCTGCGCAAGCAGCACGCCGAGGAGGTGGGCGGCCTCCTCGCCGAGGTCGGCTACGACGAGGCCACCATCGCCCGGGTCCAGCAGATCGTGGGCAAGCAGGGGCTGGGCCAGGACCCGCAGGTGCAGGTCCACGAGGACGCCCTCTGCCTGGTGTTCCTCGAGACCCAGCTGGCCGACACCGTCGACCGCCTCGGCGACGACAAGATGCTCGACGTCATCGCCAAGACGGCCGCCAAGATGAGCCCGGACGGCCTGGCGATGGTGGCCGAGCTGCCGCTGCGGCCCAGCGACGCCGAGCTGGTGCGACGGGCCCTCGCCGGCCCCTGAGCGGGGCCGGGCTCAGGAGGCGACGGCGCCGGAGCGGTTGATGGCGGTGTCGTCGGTGCCGAGGTAGCTCTCGATCACCGCGGGGTGCTCGAGCACCGCCTCGGGCGTGCCCTGGGCGATGATGCCGCCCAGCTCGAGGGCCACCATCTCGTCGCAGATGGTGCGCAGCAGCGGCATGTCGTGCTCGATGACGAGCACCGAGCACCCGATCTGCTCCCGCACCCGCAGGAGCAGCGGGCCGAGGGCCTCGGTCTCCTTCTGGGCCACGCCGCCGGAGGGCTCGTCGAGCATCAGCACCTTCGGGTCCTGGGCGAGGATGCAGGCGAGGTCGACGATGCGGCGGCTGCCCGTGGAGAGCTCGCCGGTGAGCTTCTGGCGGAAGGCGCCGAGGCCCATCAGCTCGATCAGCTGGTCGACCTTGTGCATGACGGCCAGCTCGCTCTCGTAGGAGGCGGGCAGCTGCAGGGCCGCGGCGACGAGGTCGCGCGACGCCAGGTGGCGCTCGCGGGCGACGGCGATCGTCTCGGCCACGGTGAGGCTCGGGTACAGGAGGGCGTCCTGGAACGACCGGGCGACGCCACCCTTGGCCCGCTCGTGGGGCTGCCACTCCGTGACGTCGTGGCCTCGCACGAAGATCCGGCCGCCCTCGATGGGCAGGAACCCGGAGATGCAGTCCATCAGGGTGGTCTTGCCGGCGCCGTTGTGGCCGATGAGGCCGAGGATCTGGCCCTCCTTGAGCTGGAGGTCGACGTCGTTGACGGCGGTGATGCCGCCGAAGCGCTTGATGACGCCCTTGCACTCGAGGAGCACGGGGGCGTCGTCGGGGATCGGGGCCTTCGTGGGCGCGGCGGCCACCAGCGGCTGCTTGCCCCGCCGTCCACGGCGGGCCGGCTCGGGCTCCGGCTCCGGCTCGGCTCCCGCCGAGGCGCCGGCGATGAAGACCGAGCGCAGGATGTCGGGTCGCTCGAGGAGCTCCGAGGTGGGGCCCGTGAAGCGGACCTCGCCCTTCTCCATGAAGACGGCGCGCTCGGCCAGGTTGAGCGCCACGTTCACCGACTGCTCCACGATCACGATGGTGGTGCCGCGCCGGTGGATCTCCCGCACGACCTCGAGGAGCTGGCCCACGATGGTGGGGGCCAGGCCGAGGCTGAGCTCGTCGATCATGAGCAGCTCGGGTCGGGTCATCAGGGCGCCGCCGAGGGCCAGCATCTGCTGCTCGCCGCCGGACAGGTTGCCGGCCATCTGGCCGGAGCGCTCCTTCAGGATCGGGAACAGGGCCTCCACCTCGGCCTTGGCCGCCTCCACCCGGTCGCCGTCCTTGCGGATGAGCCAGGAGGCCAGCCGGAGGTTCTCGGCCACGGTGAGGGTGGGGAACACGCCCTTGCCCCCGGGCATCAGCGAGATGCCCCGGTGGGTGGTGACGTCGGCCGAGAGGCTGGTGACGTCCTCGCCGTTGAAGTGCACGCTGCCGGCCTTGGGCCGGACGAGCCCGCAGATGCCCTTGAGGAGGGTGGACTTCCCGGCGCCGTTGGTGCCGAGCAGCGCCACGATCTCCCCTTGGGCGACGTCGAAGTCGACGTCGAAGAGGATCTGCACGGGGCCGTAGGCCATGTCGATCCCACGGCACGACAGCAGCGTGGCCCGGTCGGTCGCCACCGCCGGGACCGCCTCGGTGGCGGCCAGGTGGGCGCCGTTGCCGTTGCCGTTGCCGTGCACCAGCGCGGGCTCGAGGGCCAGCTCCACGGTGGGGTCGACGACGACGTCGGCCTCGTGGCGGTGGCCGTTGCTGGTCCCGTTGGCGATCCCGTTGGACGACCCGTTCGAGGTCGCCGACGGGGTGGCCTCCCGGGCGGCGCGGGTGGTGACCGGGCGGGGCGCCGCCGCGGTCACGGCCGGCGCCACGGTCGCCGTGCCGGTGGCCCGCTTGCTGGCGGAGCGCCGTGCGGGAGCCGCCTTCGCGGCCTTGCTCGGTGCCGTGGCCTTGGCCGCCGCCGGCTTGGTCGCCTGCTTGGCTGCCGCCTTCCGGGGCGCCGCCTTCTTGGCGGGGGCCTTCTTGGCCGGTGGCTTGTCGGCGCTGGGCATCAGCTGACCCCCACAGGTCGGCGCTCGTCGGTGTCGGCGCGGTCGTCGTCCTCGCCGGGCGCGGCGGGGGCAGGCGCCGGGTCGGCGCTGAGGGCGCCCTGGAGCAGCCCGACCTCGTTGCTGGCGCCCTGGCCGGGGTCGCGCTTGTCGGCCACCAGGCTCGGGACCAGGATCCCGCGGCGGTCGGCGATGCGGATCAGCACGCGGTCCCGCAGGTTGTAGAGCAGCTGGCCGATCCCGCCCGGCAGCACCAGGAGCACGATGAGCAGCACGCTGCCGGTGAGCCCGGCGCGGATGTCGCCCAGCGCGGTGATCGTCTCGAGGAAGCGGAACAGCAGCACGCCGGTGAGGGCGCCGGCGATGGAGCCGAGGCCGCCGATCACCGCGGTGGCGAAGAGGTTCAGCGAGTCGTACGGCTGGTAGGTGCCGGCGTCGACCCCGGTGAGCAGGAGCACGTGCAGGCCGCCGGCCACCCCGGAGATGACGCCGGCGGTGAGGAAGGCCGACAGCTTCACGGTGGTGGTGGGCACCGCCGCCGCATCGGCGGCCCGCTGGTTGTCACGGGTGGCGATGATCACCCGGCCGGAGCGGGCCTTGCGGATGCCCTGGGCGGCCAGGATCGACAGGCCGAGGAAGGCCAGGCAGGTGACGTACATGCTGTAGCCGTCGTTGAGGTCGATGCGCTCCCAGAGCATGGGCCGGTCGACCGTGCCGCCCATCGGGATGATGGCCGGGAAGTTGTTGATGTTGATCACGTACTTGTCGAGCGCCACGGCCAGCGCCAGCGTGGTGACGGCGAGGAAGAGCCCCTTGATGCGCAGGGCGGGCAGACCGACCAGCAGGGAGATCAGGGCCCCGGCGGCACCCGAGGCCAGGAGCACGAGCAGGTAGTCGAGGTTGTAGTCGGCGATGAGGTTGCCGGCCACGAGGGCGCCGACGCCCACGATGGCGAACTGCCCGAGGCTGATGTGGCCGCCCCAGCCGGTGAGGATCACCAGCGACACCGCCGCCATGCCCCACACCATCGCCACCGCGGCCAGGAACTGGTTCGAGGGGCCCCAGAAGCTGGGCACGAGGAGGAGGGCCAGGCCCACCGCGGTCAGCACGACCCGCTTGGACCAGACGACCTCCGGGAGCCGGCGCAGCTCCTCGGGGATGGGCTTCAGCACCGCCGTGGCCGACCACGACGATCCGCCGGACTCCTCCGCTCGGGACAGCTTCCCGCGCTGCAGGAGCAGGGCGGCGAGGATGATCACCAGGAACACCATGTTCTGGAAGGTGGGGGACCCGCTGGTGTTCCAGCGCACCACCTGCTCCACCACGCCGAGCCCGACGCCGGCGGCGAAGGCGACCGGGAGCGACTCCATGCGGGCGACCACCGCGGCGGCCAGCGCGGGCAGCAGCACGACGGGGCCGGTGGAGGCGACGCCGGGCACCACACCGGAGAACGGGGCCTTCAGGACGAAGGTGAGGGCGGCCAGGCCGCCGGCGACCATCCACACGATGGTGGACAGGCGCTTGATCGGGATGCCGAGCAGGAGGGCCCGGTCGGCGTTCTCGGCGGCGGCCCGCACGGCGATGCCGACGTCGGTCCTGAGCAGGAACCAGGCCAGCCCGGCGAGCACGGGCGGGATGATCATGCCGATGAGGATCTCGTCGCCGGTGAGGGTCTTCACGCCGAGGTCGAAGGTGAGGTCGAGCGGGATGGTGAAGCCGCCGGTGAGGGCCACGAAGCCGAGCACCTTGGTGGCGATGAGCAGCTCGATCACGCTGAGGATCTGGGCGATCCCGATGCTGGCCACCGTGAGGATGAGGCGCGACGACGTGCGGAACCGGCGCACGATGAGGTCGACCACCGCGCCGGTGAGCACGCCGATGGCGACGCCGACGGGCAGGGCGAGGAAGAAGTTCATGCCCTTCTGGAGGTGGAGCCCGATGGCGGTGACCCCGGCCAGGCTGCCCATCGACCCGTAGGCGAAGTTGATGAACCGGTTGGTGCGGTAGATGAGGATGAGGCCCATGGCCAGCAGGGCCGTGACGGTGCCGACGATCACGCCGGCGATCACGATCCCGAACGGCGCCTTGTCGTCGAGGAACGGGCCGGTGCCCGGCAGCGTGTAGGCGGCGTAGACGACCGCGGCGGCCAGCACGTAGGCGATCAGGCCCCGCGCGGCTCGGGGCAGATCGCTCCAGGTGTCGCGGACGGCGACGGCCATCAGGGCCGCCCGGGGTTGCCGGCGGGGATGCCCCCGGCCTGCCAGCGCTCGCCGCTCGTGCCCACGTAGGCGCCCTTCTTGCCGTTGAACGTGGAGGTGGCGTTGGGGTCGAAGAAGATCTCCCGCACGTCGTTGGCGGCGGTGCGGTCACCCGGCCCGAACTTCCACAGGCCGACCGGGCCCAGCTTCTCCGGGTAGGCGAACATGCCCGCCTCGAAGGTGGCCGGGTTGAGGTTGGGGCCGGCCCCCTGCACCCCGATCGCCAGCATGTACATCTGGTAGTAGATGAGGTCGACCGAGAAGGCGGGCTCGTCGTCGCGGACCGTCTTGTAGGCGGCGTAGGCGATGGTCTCGGTGGGCGGCACGAAGCCGTTGAGCGAGCTCACGCCGAAGGCGTTGGCGGCGAAGGTCGGGTTCCAGAGCTGGGCCACGATGTCGGCGTCGGTCAGGGCCGTGCCCACGATGATGAACTCGGGGTAGTACTTCTCGCGGTTGGCCACCCCGGAGAGGAACACCGGCAGGATCGGGTCGCAGCCGCACACGATCGTGGTGATGTTCTGGTCCTTCATCTGGGCGATGATCCCGGTGGCCTGGTCGCTCATCGTGGCCAGGTCGAGCACGTACTTCCGGTTGAAGCCGGGGTCCTTGCCCGCCTTGCTGATGATGTCGGCGGCGTTCTGGACGGACTCCTGGTACCAGGAGTTCTCGGGGGCGAGGGTGGCGAACTTGCGGGTGCGGCCCTTCAGGTCCTTGCCGTCGCCGCCCTTCCCGGCCGCGAAGGCGGCCGGCTTGTCGTAGAGCCGCTTCACGGAGTACTCCGCAGCCAGCTCCGACACGATCGAGCCGTCGGTGGCCAGGCTCCAGGCGAAGGGGGCCCGCTGCTCGTGCCAGGCCCGGGAGAGGTACGGCGTGCCGAAGCCGATCACGCCGCGCTTGGCGAGGGCGCCGGCGTAGGGCTCCGAGGTGGCCGACAGGTCGGCGAAGGCACCGATCTCCTCCGACACCTTGATGGCGTCGGCCTCGGCCTTGTCGCGGCCGCCGCCCAGCAGCTCCGTGGTGTTGGAGCCCTGGCCGTCGTAGAACACGATCTCGATCTTGCGGCCGTAGAGCTGGAAGCGCTCGTTGAAGTAGTCGGCCATGGCCTGCACCGTCTTGGTGACGGTGGCGGGGGAGTCGACCAGCGAAGCGCCGGCGAGGTCGGCCAGCGTCTGCTGGAAGCCCCGCTCGTTGAGCACCCGGTAGGCCACCTTGATCGACGTGTCGGTGACGCCCTTGTGCGTGGCACCCCCGTTGGCGCCGGAGAACGACACGCAGGGCGGGGAGTACGGGTCGCCGGGGATCTGCTCCTGGCGATCCGGGCAGCCGGCGGCTGCACCGGGCGGCGCTGCGCCCTCGCCGCCACCGGCCTCGCCGCCACCGCCGTCACCGGCGGCCGCCTCGCCGCCGCCGGCGTCGCCCGGCGTGGTGACGCCCGTGGCCGGGCCGCCGGTGCCGCCCGAGGTGGTCCCGGGATCGATCGTGCCGACGTCGCCCGAGACGAGGGAGGCGTCGGACTCGGGCACCTTGGAGGGCACCAGGACCGACAGGAGGAGGATCATCAGCGCGAAGACGGCGAGGGGGCCGTAGCCGCGCATGAGCCGCTGCCAGATGCTGAAGTAGCCCCGCGGCGGATCGGAGTGGGTGACGGGCGCGCTCATCTCAGGACTCCACGGGGATCTCGCGCTGGGCCTTCCGCATCTTGCGGCGGTCGCCCTCGGCGCTGGCGAGCAACAGGAGCAGACCGCCCGCTCCGACGCCGAGGAGCGCGCCGCCGCGCTCGCCGGTGAAGTCGGAGATGGGGGCGATCGGCGTGGTGGTGGGAGCGGTCGGGGCCGCGGGGGTCTGCGGGGCGGGCGGGGCCGCCGTCTCCTCGAAGCCGCCGCCGCCCAGGTCGCCGACGCTGTCGGTCGGCAGGGCGGGGGCGGGCGGAGCGTCGGTGAGCGGCGGGAGCTCCCCGCCGGGGAACTCGAAGCCGGCGATCTCGGCGGTGGTGGCCTGGACGCCGCCCAGCTCGAGGTTGAGCGAGCCGGCGCCGCTCACGGAGCCGATGGCGAGGTCGAGCACCGTGACGGCGGTGGACGACGGGAAGGTATAGAGGCCGGAGAGGTCGCCGCCGCAGCCCAGGCGGAAGAGGGTCTCGGTGAAGGCCTCGCGCACCGGCTGGAGCGCGCTCAGCAGCGGTCCGAGGATGAGGCCGTCGCGCAGGTCCGACGGGATCACCCCGATCTTCAGCGGGTCCACGAAGAGGATGCCCTCCTCGCTGCGGACCTGGGGCACGGTGATCTGGAGGCCGGCGGCGGTGAGGGCGTCCTCCAGGAGCCGCAGCTGCTCGACGGCGTCGGTGGGGAGGGGGATGCGCTGGCCGCCGACGGTGAGCGAGCCGATGTCGAACGAGGCGATCTCCTCGTTGACGGCGCCGCTGCGCTGGATGGCCTCCCAGCGCATGTCGCCGAGCACGATGGCGCCATCGAGCAGCCGGAGCTGGGCGATCTGGGTGACGGCTCGAGCCTCGCGCACGCCGTCGGCCACGACGCCGGAGCTGGCGTAGCTGGTGCCGCCCGTGATGAGCGCCACGCCCGGCTCGCCGACCGGCGCCACCTTGGTGACGGCCTCGGCGAAGGGTCGCTTCGACGCCGCCGCCTCCATGGTGATGGCGCCCTCGGCCTCGGTGGCCGACTTGCCCGCCTCGGCGCCCTCGTCGTCGGAGGAGACGAGCAGCGGCTGGGGCTGGTCCTCCTCGGCCAGGGTGGGCGGGGCCCCCTCGCAGCCCTCGCCGGCGAGGGTGACGCCGATGACGCCGAGGTTGACGGCCTTGCTCTGCGCGCTGGAGCCGGTGTTCTGGTGGCCGGCGACGGACTCGCCGGCGGTGATCCCGAAGCTGAGGCCACCGAAGGCGGGGTTCACCTTGTAGGCCAAGGCGATGGCGGTGCCGGTGCCCGGGGTGAACGCCGCCTGGGCGGGAGCGCTGGAGGTGGCGGCGCCCGGCTCGGTGACGACGAAGGTGAGCAGTGCCGCGCAGCCCACACCGAGGGCGGTGCGACGGGTCCGGCGGAACGCTCGTCGTCGATCGACAGCCTGCATGTGATCCCCCTGCTGCGTGGCGATGTCCACGTTTGTGGCGTTCGTCACAGATCGTGCCAGTTCGTTACCGACGGTACACAATCGCCCCTCTGCGGTGGCGCCGGTCACGTCGGGCGCTCAGGGGTTCGACGTCGAGGGCGCGGAATCCCCCTCCACCAGCCGGTTGGGGCTCCCCGGGTGCCCCTGCTATCGTCGCTGGCTCACGCGGACGTGGCTCAGCTGGTAGAGCACAACCTTGCCAAGGTTGGGGTCGCGGGTTCGAATCCCGTCGTCCGCTCCAGAACACGCAGGTCCCGGGCTCCCGAGAGGGAGCCCGCTGCGCGCCCGGGCCCGGGTCGCCGTCGAGCGCCACCTTGACACGGCGGCCCACTCATGAGAGGAATCCTCTCATGAGTGGTCGGACGACGCGAGCGGAGCAGCGCGAGGACACCCGTCGCCGGATCGTGCGGGCGGTGGCCGAGCTGGTGTCGGAGGCGCATCCCGCCACGGTCTCGTTCCCCGCCGTGGCGGAGCGGGCCGGCGTGGCGGTGGCGACCGTCTATCGCTACTTCCCGAACAAGCAGGCGCTCCTCGACGCCTCCGCCATGGTGCTGGGCGACGACGGATCGGTCGCCACCCTCGCCGACTACCCGCGCTCCTTCGACGACCTCGCCGACGTGCTCCCTGCGCAGTTCACCGCGCTGGCCCGCCAGCTCCCGCTGACCAGGAACCAGCTGGCGTCGCCGCTGGGTCGAGAGCTGCGCCAGGTGCGCTGGGCGGCCAAGAAGGCGGCCGTCGACGACGCGCTGCGCGCCAGCGGGCTCGACCCCCGCTCGCCGGAGGGCGAGCGGTTCGGCGCCATCGCTGACGTGCTGACGTCGTCGACCGCGCTCCTCGAGCTCCACGACAAGGCCGGCATCGCCCCGGAGGTCGCCGCCGAGCACGTGCTGTGGGCCCTGCAGGTCCTCCGCCGGGCCTCCGCGAGCGAGGCCCGGCGTCGGGCTCGGACGAACGGCGAGGAGGAGCGATGACGGCCCGCACCTTCGAGCCACCGGGCCGCGGCGGTTGGATCTCGCTGCGCGACCACTTCCCACGCGCCGTCACCCCGGAGTACGGCCTCCTGCTGGCCGATGGGATGCGCACGGGTGAGGCCATCCCGATGGCGGCCTACGGGCTCCCTGTGAAGAGCCTCGTGGTCGGCCTCGTGCACGGGCACGTCTACATCACGCCGGAGCCGCTGATCGGTCCGCCGACGGACTCGCTGCCGCCCCGCCCGCTGCTGTGGCTGTTGTCGCGCCTCGTCCCCGCCTTCCGGGCACGGGGGCGGGCCGCCGAAGCCGCGCTGCGCGACCGCCCGTGGCTGGCCGAGGCCGAGGCCTGGCACGCCACCGAGCGCCAAGGCTGGATCGATGCCAACCGCTCGCTGCAGGACCTCGCGGTCGAGCGCTTCGATGCCACCACGCTGGCCGAGCACCTGGTGGACGTCCGCGAGCACGCCCGCACCGGGTACCGACGCCACTTCGCCCTCCACGGCCCGGACCTCATCCCCACCGGGCTCCTCCTCGCGGCCTGCCAGGCCTGGGGCATCACCGACGACGACGCCCTCGGCGCTCTCGTCGGCGCCTCCCCGGCCTCCTTGGGGCGGGGCCCGGAGCTCCGCTCGCTGCAGGAGGCGGTGGCGGCCGCCGATCGGGTGCCGGACTCGATGGAGTCCCTGCGGGGAGTCGCCGGTGCCGAGCTCGACGCGTTCCTGGCCGATCACGGGCTGCGCCTCGTCACCGGGTACGACCTCGACTCGCTGCCTCTGGGCGAGCTGCCCGACCTCGTGGTGCAGCTGGCCCGCCGACCTGCGCACCCGGAGGCCGAGGCCATGGCCGAGCGAGCCGGCGAGGCGGCGCTGGAGCGCCTGCGGGCCCAGGTCCCGACGACCGAGCGCGATCGGCTGGAGCGGCTCGTGGCCGACGCCCGGGCCACGTTCGGGGTGCGCGACGACAACGGGGCCCTGACGGCCGCCTGGCCGATGGGCTTGCTGCGTCGGGCGATGCTGACCGCCGGCCGGGTCCTGGTCGAGCGGGGCGGGCTGACCATCCCGGAGCACGCCCTCGAGGTGACGGTCGACGAGCTGGTGGCCCTGCTCCGCGGCGCCGTGGCGCCGTCGGCCGATGCGGTGAGCGCCCGGGCCCGGGACCGGGCCGAGCGGTCTCGGCTGGTGGCGCCGCCGATCCTCGGCCCGGAGGCCACGATCCCGATCGATGCGCTCCCCAGCGCCATGGCCACGATCTCGCGCGCCCAGCTGGCGCTGCGGGACACGCTCACGGCTGGTGGCCCGGGGTCGACCCTCGAGGGCGACGGGCTCTCCGGCGGCTCCTACCTGGGTCGGGCGCTGGTGGCGACCGACCCGGCTGATGCACTCGCCCGCATGGAGCCCGGCGACGTGCTCGTCGCTGCGGGCACGACGCCGGCGTTCAACCTGGCGCTGTCGATCGCCGGCGCGCTCGTCGTGGAGGAGGGCGGTCTGCTGTCGCATGCCGCCGTGATCGCCAGGGAGCTCAGGCTGCCGGCCGTGATCGGCGCCGCCGGGTGCATGGACCAGATCCCCGACGGTGCCCTCGTGGAGGTCGACGCCGAGCGCGGCCTGGTGCGCGTCCGCCACGAGGGCTGAGGCGGCCCGAGGGTCGAGGGTGCCGACCGGGCCACGTCGCCCTGCCTCGTCGGCACCACCGCGCCCATCCCTCGACTAGCCCGCTCATCGGGGTCCGCATGGCCCGATCGGGTGGTTGGCCGGATGGTCCTCAACCGCACGGCGGAGCGGGGTCGATCAACGGGCAGCCCGGGCGACAGCGCCTGTCTCGTGGGCCACCACACCACACACCACACCAGAGCGGGAGATCACGATGGAGCTCGAGCAGTCGCTGAAGGAAGCCATGAACATCACCGGCGCGATCGGGGTCGCGCTCGTCGACTTCGACAGCGGGATGATGCTCGGCTCGGCCGGTGGGGGCGGTGGGCTCGACCTCGAGGTGGCGGCCGCCGGCAACACCGAGGTGGTCCGGGCGAAGATGAACACGATGGCCCAGCTGGGGCTCAACGACGCCATCGAGGACATCCTCATCACGCTCGGCGAGCAGTACCACCTCATCCGCATCGTCGATGCCGGGACGGGCACCGGGCTCTTCTTCTACCTCGCCCTCCACCGCTCGCAGGCCAACCTCGCCATGGCTCGGCGGCAGCTGTCTGCCATCGAGCAAGAGCTCTCGCTCTAGCCCCGGCCGTCGTGGCCGAGCAGCACGAGTTCAAGGTGGTCGTGGCCGGGCCCTTCGCCTCCGGGAAGTCGACCCTCATCCGGGCGATCTCGGCGTCGGCGGTGGTCGGCACGGAGCAGCCCACCAGCGGCGCCGAGGCCGCCACCAAGGCCACGACCACCGTGGGCATGGAGTACGGCACGTACTCCATCGCCGAGCCCGACCTCACGATCGACCTCAACCTCTACGGCGTGCCGGGTCAGACCCGCTTCTCGTTCATGTGGGACATCGTCGCCGACGGCATGGACGGGCTCGTGCTGCTGGTCGACGCCACGGCCCCGGCCACGTGGGCCGAGGCCGCCGAGGTGGGTCGCCACTTCCAGGAGCGGTGCGATCCGCCCATGGTCGTGGGCGTCAACCGGGCGGCCCTCGACGAGCGCCGGGTCCAGGACGTCCGAGGCGCCCTCGACGGGCTGGGCGCCGCGGTCGTCGGCTGCGACGTGACCGACCACACCAGCGCCCGCACCGTCCTCGTCGAGCTGCTCCTCCTCGTGATGGAGCGCCTCGGCGACGGCGATCGACTCGACGACGAGCTCACGGGAGCCAGCTGATGACGACCACCACGACCACCGGGCCCGCCGCGGCCAGCACGACCCCGGCCGACCCCTCCTCCGCCCGGGCCACCGCGCTGATCGAGGCGCTCGTGGTGTCGACCAGAGGGGCCCGCGGCGCGCTGCTGGCCTCGGTCGACGGCCGACCGCTGGCGGCGTCGCTGCCCGACCACGACCCTCGCTCGACGGCCGCCATCATCGCCTCGTCCCGGGGGCTGGGCGAGCGCCTGGCCGACCTCTCCGGCGCCGGGACCATGCAGGAGATCGTCGTGCGCTCCACGTCGGGCTACGTCGTGATCTACACCGCTGGCGCCCGCGGCGTCCTCACCGTGCTCACGGACAGCTCGGTCAACCTCGCCATGCTCCACCTCAAGGCGCGCGACGTCGCCGCCCGGGTGGCCGAGGAGCTCGAGCCGGCCGCCGACCAGCCCTCCTGATCGCCCCACCACCGACGTCCCACCACCGACGACCCAGCACCCACCACACCAACCCGACACACCAACCCGACACACCAACCCGACACACCACCGAACGGAGCACACGATGCTGAGCGAAGACCAGGCCAACAAGATCATCGAGACGATCGCCGAGGACATCCCCGGCTTCATCGCCGCCGCCCTCGTCGACATCGAGTCGGGCATGACGCTCGGCCTCTTCTCGACCCGCAGCGACTTCGACCTGTCGTCGGCCAGCGCCTACAACTCGGAGCTGGTCAAGCAGAAGCAGAAGATCATGGAGGCCATCGGGCTCCACTCGAGCCTCGAGGACATGATCATGACGCTGAGCGATCAGATCCACCTGATCAAGCTCGTGGGCGACGGCTCGTTCCTCTACCTGGCGGCCGACCGGGCGGGCAGCAACCTCGCCATCATCCGCAACGCCGTGCGCAAGTACGAGGCCGAGCTGGCCTTCTGATCGGGGGCTCGCACCGGCCCCACCCCGGTGCGAGCTCCTGCCAGGCCCGACCGAACGACGCCCGGGCAGCCGGGGAAGCGGAGCAGCAGCAGATGATGCGACGGGGACCGTTGGAGCAGTACGCCGTGGAGGACATCCTCCGATCGGCCGCGACCGAGCGGCTCAGCGGCTCGATCGAGGTCGCCGGTGACGTCGCCGGGGTCCTGTTCTTCGAGGGCGGCGGCCTCTACTTCGCCACCCTCGACGGCGTGGCGGTGCCCGCCGACGTGCTGGCACCGGCCGCCACCCCAGAGCGACGGCTGCGGCACCTCGTCACCGTCACCGCTGCGCTCCTCCCGCAGCGGCGGGGCTGGTACCACCACCACCAGCTGCACCAGCCGCTGGGCCGCCATCCGGTGTGGAACCGGCGGGCGGTGCCGGTGGCCGTCGTGCTGGCCCAGGCGGTGGGGCTGGTCGAGCGCCACCGATCGCTCGAGCCCTGGGCCGACGGGCTGCTCGCCGTCGCCGGGGTCGACGACCCGGTGCAGGTGGACGCCGATGGCTGGGCGGTGGTGCAGGCGATGGCCCAGCCCACCTCCGTGTACGAGCTGGCCGAGCGCCTGGGCTGGAGCTCGGAGCGCGTCGGCGTCGCCCTCGGACGGCTGGCCGCCGACCAGCTCATCGACGGAGAGGCCGGTGCCCCCTCGACGCCCGCGCCGTCGGTGGCGGCCGTCCGAACGGAGGGGACCGCTGACGTCGAGCCGCCGCGCGCATCCGAGCCCCGCCGGCTGGTGCCCTCGCTGGCGGCCGCGCCGGCGCTGGCGATGCCGGCCCCGGTCCCGCTCCGTGCCGTCGAGGGGGACGACGACGGCCGTCGCTTCGCCCTGCGCCGCCTGATCTCGAGCCTGCGGGCATGAGCGACCTCGCCTCGCCGGCCCGCCCCGCCGCCGGACCTGGGTCCGCCCAGGTGCGCATCGTCGTGCACGGCCCGCCGTACGCCGGAAAGACCACCACGGCCCGCGCCCTCGGCGAGCGCCTCGGTCAGCCGGTCCACACGCCGGAGGAGGACGAGGACGGCCGGACCGTGCTCTTCGACTGGATGGAGTACGTGGGCGGGCGCTTCGAGGGCCAGCCGATCTGCACCCACCTGGTGACCGTCCCGGGCCACGACGCGGCCCGCAGCGCCCACCTGGTGGCCTCGGCCGACGTCGTCCTCTTCGTCGCCGACACCACCGCCGCGGGCATCGACGCCTCCGCCGCGCTGCTGCGCACCGTGCGAGGGCAGCTGGACGAGCCGGGTGCCACGGCGGGGCTGCTCGTGCAGGCGAACAAGCGTGACGCGCCCTCGGCCCTGCCGCTCGAGGAGGTGGTCCGCCGACTGGACCTGCGGCCCACCGACGAGGTCATCGAGACGGTGGCCACCGACGGCGACGGGATCCGGCAGGCCTTCGTGTTCGCGGTCCGCGAGGGCCTCAAGCACCTGCTGGAGCCCCGGCTGAGCCTGCGGTCCGCCGATCCGTCGGCGCTGGCCGACGAGCTGCGGGCCCTCGACGCCCCGGCGCAGGACGAGGCCGAGCCCTCGCCGTTCGCCCGGCACGAGCCGCCCAGGGCGACCGAGCCCCCCGAGGCGACCGGGCCGCCCGAGCCGCCTGTCGCCGTCGAGGCGGATGCGCCGGCCGAGCCCGCCGCCATCGTCGAGCCGGCTGCTCGCCCCGGATCCGGCGAGCCGGTCCCGACCAGGCCCCGTCCGCCGGTCCCGGTGGCCGAGCGCGACGTCGCGGCCTCGCCGATCGGCGCCCACCAGCTGCTGGCCCGTCGTCCCACCCTGCGCCGCTGGATGCTGGGCGCCCCCCGCCCGACCGACGAGCGCCGCTGAGCGGTCCGGCCGCCCGGTCTCAGCCGGGGCCGTGGACGAACACGTTCACGGCGCCCGCCGTGCGCCCCATCGAGCGGACGGCGTCCAGGACCCGCACGGCCAGCGCCTGCGAGGCGGCCCGCGAGACCGGCACCGGCACGTCGAGGTGCACCGCCAGGGAGCTGCCCGTCGACTCGAACCGGGTCTGCACCGTGCCCGGGTCGAACCCCTGGGCGCCGGCGAGCGGCGCGATGCGGGCCTCGATGCGGCGCCGCAACGGGTCTCGGGCGGCCTCGGCCGTGTCGACGCAGGCGGCCGCCACGTCGTCGCCGGGCTCGACGCGCCGCTCAACCCACGGCGTGAACGGATCGAGGACCTCCGGACCCTCCTCGACCAACGGCACCCCCGCCCGGAGGGCACAGCGCACGCCGTCCTCGGAGGCCGTCGGTCGAGGGGTCACCCGGGGGCGCACCAGCAGGGCCACGTCGACCCCGGTGTCGACGGGGCACGGAGCCGTCCCGTCGAGGCCACGGCACGGGAACCCCCGGTGGTCCTCGTCGTGGCACCGGTGGACCCGGTGCCCGGCCGCCTCCAGCTGGGCTGCCGCCACGTCAGCGGCCCGCACGCCGCTCTCCACCACCAGCACGTCGAGTGATCGCGTCATGGGGCGATCGTGGCGTCCCCCGGCGTCGGCGGGCAGGGCCGGGTGGCGGGCATCGTCGGGACCAAGGTCCCGAACCGGTCAGGCCCCGTGCTCGCCCTGGCGTCGCCGCTCGGAGAGCCGGGCGGCGTAGGCCGCCGCCTCGGTGCGCCGGCTCATCCCCAGCTTCGAGAGCAGGTTCGAGACGTAGTTCTTCACCGTCTTCTCGGCCAGGAACATGCGCTCGCCGATCTGCCGGTTGGTGAGGCCCTCGGAGATCAGCTCGAGGATCTTGCGCTCCTGGTCGGTCAGCCCGGCCAGCTCGTCGGCGTCGTCGTGGTGGCGGATGCGCTCGAGCACCCGGGCCGTGACCGAGGGGTCGAGCAGGGAGTCGCCCGCCGCCACCCTCCGGATCCCCTCGACCAGCTCCGAGCCCCGCACCTGCTTGAGCAGGTAGCCGGCGGCGCCCGCCATGATCGCCGCGTACACGGCGTCGTCGTCGCCGAACGAGGTGAGCATGATGCAGGCGATCTCCGGGTGCTTGGAGCGGATCTCCCGGCAGACCTCCACCCCGTCGCCGTCGGGGAGGCGGACGTCCAGCACGGCGACGTCGGGCGACGTCGCCGGGATGCGGCCGTAGGCCTCCTCGGCCGTGCCGGCCTCGCCGACCACCTCGAGGTCGCCCTCGGACTCCAGCAGCTCGCGCAGGCCACGCCGCACGATCTCGTGGTCGTCGAGGAGGAACACCCGGGTCGTGGTCACGCCGCCATTGTGCCCTGCGGACGGCACCGGAGCCCTGGATGAGGTGGGGCGGTAGGGTCCCGACATGAGCGAAGCGGTCGGCACGGAGCGCTTGCACGAGCTGCTCGACGCCGTGGTGGCCATCAGCTCCGACCTCGATCTGCCGGCCATGCTGCACCGCATCATCGAGAGCGCGGTGGAGCTGGTCGACGCCACGTACGGGGCCCTCGGGGTCCTCGACGACACCGGTACGCGCCTGGCGCAGTTCATCACGGTCGGGATCGACGACGCCGCCCACGCGGCCATCGGGCACCTGCCCGAGGGCCACGGCATCCTGGGCCTGCTGATCGTCGACGCGAAGCCGCTGCGGCTCCCCGACCTCACCCGGCACCCCGAGAGCCATGGGTTCCCGCCCAACCACCCCCCGATGCGGTCGTTCCTCGGGGTGCCCATCCGGGTGCGCGACACCGTGTTCGGCAACCTCTACCTCACCGACAAGGCGGGCGACGGTGCCTTCACGGACATCGACGAGGAGCTGTGCACCGGCCTCGCCGCCGCGGCCGGCGTGGCCATCGAGAACACCCGGCTCGGGGCCCGGCTCCAGGAGCTGGCCCTGGTCGAGGACCGCGAGCGCATCGCGCGGGACCTGCACGACAGCGTGATCCAGCGGCTGTTCGCCACCGGGATGTCGCTGCAGGGCACGGTCCGGCTGGTGGAGCGCGACCCCGCGGCGGCGATGGTGCGGATCGAGGAGGCGGTCGACGGGCTCGACGTGACCGTGAAGCAGATCCGGACCGCCATCTTCGGGCTGGAGCCCCGTGCGGCCGGAGCGGAGGGGCTGCGGTCCCGGGTGCTGTCCCTGGCCCGGGAGGCGACGGCGTCGCTGGGCTTCGAGCCCCGGGTGCTGCTCGACGGCCCGATCGACACCGGCCTCGACGACCGCACCGGCGCCGAGCTCCTCTCGACGCTGCGGGAGTCGCTGAGCAACGTGGCCCGCCACGCCGGCGCCCACCAGGTCGAGGTGGAGGTCACCGTCGCGGACGACGTGTGCCTCCGGGTGGTCGACGACGGCGTGGGGCCGCCGGCCGCTGGTGCGCCGCGCGGCAAGGGGCTGGCCAACATGGCCTCGCGGGCCGAGCGGCTGGGCGGGTCGCTCCAGCTGCGGCCCCACGAACCGTCGGGGACGGCGCTCGAGTGGCGGGTGCCCCGGCGCTGACCCGGCGCTGAGCCGGCTCCCCTCACCGGCGGGCGGTCGGATCCGTTCTCGCTCGGCGGGTCGTCCCCCGCTCGATCCGCTCGATGGCCTCGGCCAGCGGTCGCGACGGCTCGCGGTCGGTGTCGAGCACGAGCGCCTCGGGCCACTCGGCGGCGCGCCCCGCCATCGCTGCCGCGATGGCGGGGGTGGCGTCGGACGGGTCGGTGCCGTGCGCTCGGCGGCGGGCGATCCGCTCGTGGGCCACCGCGGCCGGCGCCACGCATCGGAGCTCCACGAGGTCGGCGGCGCTCCGGCGCGCCACCTCGCGCGCCGCCGCCCGAGCAGCAGGGTCGATCCACGAGGCGTCGAGGACGACGGTCTGCCCCATGGACAGGGCCGTGGCCGCCCGGGCGAGGAGCACGTCGTACACCTGGGCGGTCTCGTGGGGCGCGTAGGCACCGGTCTCGAAGGGCGCGGAGCCCTCGAACGCCCTCGACATCCGGGAGCGCTCGTGGCGGACCTCGTCGGAGCGCAGCACCACGGCGCCGAGGTGGTTGCCGAGGGCCGCGGCCAGCGTCGACTTGCCCGTCCCGGGCAGCCCGCCCACCACCACGAGGCGGACCCGCCCCGCCTCCAGGTGCTCGAGGGCCAGGTCGAGGAGCCCGGTGGCCTCGGCGACGGCGGTCGGGTCGCCCTGCTGGGCCCGGATCGCGGTGACCTTGGCCCGGACCTGCGCTCGGTAGGCGATGTGGTGGTGGGCCAGCGAGGCGGGCCAGGCATCGCCACGGTGCTCCCCGTAGGCGGCCAGGAGCACCGCCGCCAGCCCCGGGTGGCCGAGGTGCTCGAGGTCCATGGCCAGGAAGGCGACGTCGGCCAGCCCGTCGCCCAGCCGCAGCCGCTGGTCGAACTCGAGGCAGTCCAGGATCCGCGGCCCGTCGTCCAGGCAGAAGATGTCGTCGGCCAGCAGGTCCCCGTGACCGTCGACGGCGCGGCCGGCGGCCACCCGTGCCTCGAGCAGCGGAGCGCGTCCGTCGAGGTACCGGCAGGCCAGGCCGTGCACGAGCCCCACCACCGCGTCGTCGAACAGGGCGGGGCGCTGCTCGATGAGCGCGTCGGTGTTGGCGACCCAGCGCTGCCGGGTGGCGACCACGCCCGCGGCCTCGTCGGCCGCCGCCAGCCGGGGTGCCGACGCGTGGAAGGCCGCCATGCGGTGGGCGACCTGCCAGAGGTGGGCCTCGGCCGCGGGGGCGTCGGCCAGCAGCCTCGACAGCCTCCGCTCGGCGGGCAGGCGTCGCATCACCACCAGGTGCTCGCACAGCTCGCCGTCGGGGCCGCGCACGTCGGCCACACCGAGGTACACGTCGGGCGCGAGGCGGCGGTTGAGCCGGACCTCCTCGTGGCACACCGCCTCGCGGGCGGCGCGGGTGGTGAAGTCGAGGAAGCCGAGGTCCACCGGCTTCTTGCACTTGTAGGCCCGGTCGCCGAGGAACACGACGGTCGCCGAGTGGGTCTCGGCGACGGCGGCAGCCATGGGGCCGGCGGTCATGGCGATCCGATGCGGCGCCCGGTGATCGTGCCGGGGACGAGGCGCATCCAGTGCTGCTTGTCGCCGCCCGCCCAGGGGTCGACGGCGAGGCCGTGGACGTGCACCCAGCGACGGGCGTCGTAGTGGGTGACCTCCTCGAGGCGCCCGGTCACCACCACGCTCCACCCGGTGCGGGCCTGGCGATCGATGCCGTCGATCTCGAAGCAGGCGGGGGAGCGCGAGGCGGCGTCGAGCTTGGTCCCGGGATCGGTGCGGAACACGACGTCCTCGCCGTCGAGCAGGTAGTTCACCGGGAAGATCACCGGCGTCCGGCCGTCGACGACCGCGACGCGGCCCACCACCTCGTCCGCCAGCAGCGCCAGGCACCCGTCGCGGTCGATGCGCTCGAGCCCCGTCCGGGCGTCGTCGCTGCACATCACGCCTCCGCCCCGATGCTCCGGTGGCCCGGGGCGATCCGTCGCCCGGTGATGAGCTCCGTGGTGATCTCCACCACGTGCCCGTTCCCGTTCGGCGCCCAGCGGGGGATGTTGGCGGCCGCCGCCTCCGCGAGGGCGGCGGCGTCGGTCAGCTCCCGGGCGAACCCGGTGACCACGACGCTCCACCCGGCGTGGGAGATGGGGTCGATGGAGTCGGCCTCGAAGGCCACCACCGCGTCGCGGGCGGCGGCCTGCAGCTTGGTGCCGGCGCCGGTGCGGAAGACGATGCGGCCGTCGAGCACGCGGTAGTTCACCGGGAGGATCACCGGCAGGGCGCCGAACGAGGTGCCCACCCGTCCGATGGTGGCGGTGCCCAGCAGGCGCAGGCACTCGGCGGGGTCGAGGACCTCCAGGCCGTTGCGGTCGACCTCCACGGGTCAGCCCTCGCCCGAGACGATCACGACGGGGCAGGTGGCGTGCTGGGCCAGCTGGTGGCTGACCGATCCGAGCAGCAGGCCGCGGAACCCGCCGAGGCCCCGAGAGCCCGCCACCACCACGGCGGCGCCGTCGGCGGCCTCGAGCAGCGCCGGTGCCGCGCCCTGCTGCACGAGGCGGGTGCGGATCGGGTGGGGGAGGTCCTCGCCGTCCACGGCGGCCAGCGCGCCGCGCAGCGTGAGGCGGGCCGCCTCCTCGAAGATGCCCGGCTCGAAGGTGGCGGCGGTGTAGGGGTACCCGCCGGCGTAGGGCAGGTGCCAGGCGTGGACGACCTCGAGCACGCCCTGGCTCGCTCGGGCCTCGGCGACGGCCCAGCGGAGGGCGGCAGCGGCGCTGCTCGACCCGTCGACGCCGACCACGATGCGGGGCGGATCCGTCGTGGTGACCGCGCCTGCGTCGTCGCGGATCACCGCGACCGGGCCGCGGGCGTGGTGGAGCACGTGCTGGCTGACCGAGCCGAGGAGCAGCCCCTTGAACCCGCCGAGACCCCGGGCCCCGACCACCAGCAGGTCGGCCGCTCCCGCGGCGGCGACGAGCGCCGGCGCCGCGAGGTCGTTGACCACCTGGCGGACGACGCCCTGGGTGCCGTCCTCGCCGAGGGCCGCCACCAGGTGGGCCTCGAGGGCCGCCTCGGCGTCGTCGACGCCGTAGTCCGGGTCGAAGGAGGTCCCCGGGTCCGCGTGGTGCTGGTCGAGGAAGCCCCACGCCAGGAGGGCCACGAGCGGCCGGTCGTGCCGCGCCGCCTCTGCTGCCGCCCAGCGCAGCGCGCTGGCGCCGACCGCCGATCCGTCCACTCCGACCACGATGCGTTCCATGCCCCGAGCATGCGGCGGGGAGGTGCACCGACGGCAGGGCCGTCAGCCACCCCGCCTGGGACCAACGGCCCTTTGCGGCAGCGCGGGCTCAGGCCACCTGGGCGGCGTGGACCTCGACGCGGAGCACGCGCAGGATGTCGGCCGTGCGGAAGCTGGCCACCCGGGTCGCCCACACGTCGATGGCATCGCGCCCGTCGCGGCACCGGTAGAAGGTGGTCAGCGCACCGTCGGGCGCATAGGCGTCGGCGCCGACCACCTCCACGGTGGTGTCGGCCAGGGTGACCTCGTAGCGCACGTGCTCGACCATGCGGACGACGGTACGGGAGCCCCCCTGTGCGGAGGAAGAGGACAACCCTGTGGATCTCCTGGGGGCGACCGGTGGGCCCGGCGCCGGGGTGGCTACTCGGTGATCTCCAGGAAGATGCACTCGCCGGGGCACTCCTCGGCGGACTCGATGGTGCCGTCGACGGCGTTGGCCGGGACCGTCGCCACGCCGGTGGCCATCTTGTAGACCGGCTCGCCGCCGGCACCGTTGAAGATGTCGGGCCAGCTGGCCTCCTTGACGTAGGCCAGGCCGTCCTCGTGGAGGGCGAAGATGCTGGGCTGCAGCTCCACGCAGATCCCGTCGCCCGTGCACAGGTCCTGGTCGATCCACACCTTCAGCTCAGCCACATCTGCTCCTTCACGCGATCAAGGGTTGGGATCCTCGGACCCCAACCCTTGCAGCCGGGCCGCCGCCCAGTCGAGTCATCGGGGTCGCTACTCGACCACCACGGCGGTCACCATCCCGAACATCCGCTCGTCGTTCTCCACGTGCGGGAGGATGTGGCAGTGCCACACCCAGGTGCCGGGCTTGTCCATCTGCACGAGCACCGAGTACCGCTCCCCGGGAGCGACGTTCACCACGTCGGCGGTGTACGGGAAGTCGATCGGGTAGCCGTCCTTCGCCACCACGATCTGGTCGAACTGGTGCATGTGCATGGGGTGGGCCTGGTTGCCCTCGTTGTAGTAGTGGATCAGGACCCAGTCGCCCTGGGCGGCCACCAGCGGGGCGGTCGCCGGGAAGCTCTTGCCGTTGAGGCTGTACCCGATCACCCCGGAGTCGTTGAGCACCATGGGGATCTCCTGGGCGATCTCCAGGTCGGCCGGCACGTCCTCCAAGCCGACCGTCTGGCCCCGGGGGAGCCGCACGTCGCCCACGATGATCGTGCCGAACATGCCGTTGGGCATGCCGATCTGCGAGTGGAAGTGCGGGTGGAACATGGCGGTGGCCTGCTCGTCGGCGGAGTACTCGTAGGTGTAGCTGTCGCCGGGCTCGATGACGTCCTGCGTGTAGGGCGCCACGCCATCGGAGGCGTTGTCCACGTTGAGGCCGTGCAGGTGGAGGTCGGTGGCGATCGGGAGGTCGTTCTCCAGCCGGATCTGGGCCTTCTCCCCGACGGCGAGGCGGATCATCGGTCCGGGCACGGTGCCGTTGTACGTCCAGGCGTCCACGATGTCGCCCGGCTCCCGCTCCCACGGGGCGATGGTCGCCTTGAGGTCGAACACCTTGGTGCCATCGGCCAGCACCTCGGTGGGCGCCAGCTCCTGGTTGCCCACGCCCTCGGTCTCGGCGGGGAACTGGCTCATCGAGTCGAGCATCGAGGCCGTCATCGCCTCGTAGTCCATGTCGTCGTGGGCGGCGTGGTCGGTGGTGTCCGGCGAGGCCGCCCCGCCGGCGCCGGCGGTGACGGTCAGGTCGGCCTCCATCCCGGCCTCCCGGTGCCCGGCGATGGTGCAGAACATGGTGTAGGTGCCCGTCTCGAGCCCGCTGAGGGCGAGGTCCTCGGACTCGCCGGCCGCCAGGTCGGCGGTGGCGAGGTCGGTGTCCTCGATGGCGAGGTTGTGGGCGACCGCACCGTCGTTGGTGACCGCGAGGCTCCCCCCGGCCGGCGCCGAGGCCGGGGTGATGGCGAAGTCGGTGAGGCTGACGGGGGCCGGCGCGCTCCCCGTGGTGCTCCCCTCGGTGGCGCCGTCGCTCTCGTCGATGGCCCGCAGACCGAAGCCGACCCCCACCACGGCGAACACCATGGCGAGCACGGCCACGCTGATGGCGATGGCGAAGAGGTTGTCGCGGGGGCTGGCGCCCGCGGGGGTGGGGTCGGTGAGTGGTTGCACCGCGGCAGCATCGGATGGAACGCCCATCTGTCACCAGGGACCAAGGTCCCTCGGTCGGGACTGGAGGTCCCGAGCTGCCGGTCCCGCCGGGTCAGCGGGTGCGGACGACCACGACGGCGGCGTCGGCGTGGATGGCCACCTGCTGGCTGACCGAGCCGACCACGGTGCCGTGGACGTGCCACCTGCCGTGGGCGCCGACCACCACCAGGTCGGCGCGCGTGCTGGCCTCCACGAGCGCGGCCGCCCCGCTGCCGCGCACCACGCTGCGCTGCACGGCCGTCCCCCGCTGGTCCACGTCGGCCAGGGCGGCGTCGAGCTCCTCGTGGGCGGTGGCCTCGAAGGCGCCGGGGTCGCCCATCGCGGCGAGGGGGTAGCCGTCCACCACCGGCGCCTGCCAGGCGTGGACGGCCTCCAGGGTCGCGCCGCGTGCGACGGCCTCGTCGATCGCCCACCGCAGCGCGGCGGCCGAGCCGTCGGAGCCGTCCACGCCGACGACGACGTGGCCGGTGCGCTGGTGGGCCCGGCGCTCCGAGCGCAGCACCGCCACCGGGCAGTGGGCGTGGTGCAGGCAGCGCTGCGACACGGACCCCAGCAGCAGCCCCCGGAAGCCGCCGAGGCCCCGAGCGCCGACCACCAGCAGGGCGGCGTCCCGGGAGGCGTCGAGCAGGGCTGGCGCGGGCAGCTCGGCCACCACCAGGCCCTCCACGCCGGCGGCTCGCTGCGCGCCCACCGCGCGCTCCAGGTAGCCGTGGAGGGTGGCCTGGGCGTCGGACTCCGAGTAGCCCGGGTCGAAGGTCTCCCCGAGCAGCGTCCGGTGCTGGTCCACCCAGCCCCACGCCATGATCGCCCGGGTCGTCCAGCCCCGCACCTCGGCCTCGGCCACCGCCCACGCCAGGGCGTCGGCTGCCCCGTCGGACCCGTCGACGCCCACGATGATCCTGTCCATGGCTGCAGTCTCGCCGCGATCGACCGACGTCGCCGCGGCGTCCTAGAGGCCGATGACCGGCGGGTCGGGCTGGCCCATCGCCTCGCACATCGCCACGTAGAACTCGGCGATGCCGCCGGCGTCGATCACGGTGGTGACGTTGCCGTCGGCGTCGAGGTTGAGGTTGGCGCCGTGGATGGCGAAGAACACGTCGGTGACCTCGGTGTTGGCCTCCGGCACGTGCAGCGTGTGGATGCTGCCGGCGGGCTCGAAGAGGTAGCTGCCGGCGACGTTCACGTCGTCGGGGTACTCGAGGTACTGCCAGCTGCCGCTGAGCGTGAAGGCGTGGACGGTGCCCGTGTGCTTGTGCGTGTCGACGGTCATGCCCGGGCTGAACCGGGTGCGGATGACCCACAGCCCGGCCTCGACGTCGACCTGCAGGAGCTGGAGGGTGGAGCCGTCGCCGAGGTCGACGAAGGGCAGGTCGGCCTCGTGGCGGAGGGTGGCGGCGGGGAGCGTCACGGCGGTCATGGCGGCAACGTAGCCGCCGATCGCCGGCCCTTCCCGGGGGTCCGCGCTCAAGTCGGGGCGACGCTCTGCCGTTGGGGAGGGGAGGGATGTCACGAACATTGCGATCGTGCGTCTATTGTTTCGATTGGGCACCACCTACTGGGAGGCCATGGACCCGATGACCGCAGTCGCAAACCGCACCGAACCGCTCAAGTCCGCTCGATCCCGCCGCATGGCGGCCCTGCTGGCGGTGGCGTTGCTGTCGGTGCTGGCGTCTGCGTGCATGCCGGCCCAGGAGCGCACCTTCCTCGACCGCACGAACTCGCTGCGCCAGTCGCAGGGCATCCGGCCCTTGGCCGAGCACTCCGCCCTCACCAAGAAGGCCGAGGACTGGGCGCAGTACATGGCCCGCACCGGGCGCCTCGAGCACTCCAGCCTGAGCGCCAACCTCAACGGTCTGGCGTGGCGGTCGCTGGGTGAGAACGTGGCCTACTCCAGCCCCACCAGCAACACGCTGCTGACGCTGCACAACCAGTTCGTGAACTCGCCCGGGCACCGCGCCAACCTCCTCAACAGCCGCTTCACCCACATGGGGGTCGGCGTGGCGACCGACGCCAAGGGCCGGGTCTGGGTGGCCGAGGTGTTCGCCCAGCTCTGACCTCCCGCGCCGGGCGTGTCGTCCGGCGCTCGCGGTCCACCTGCCAGACTCGGCGCATGGCTGCCCGGCGCCCCAACGTCTTGTTCGTCGTGTCCGACCAGGAGCGCGAGCGCTCGTGGCTCCCCCCGTCGGTCCGACTGCCCTGGCGGGAGCGGCTGATGGCCGAGGGCGTCGAGCTGGCCAACCACTGGACCCACTCGGCACCGTGCTCGCCGTCGCGCGCCACGATGATGACGGGCCGGTACCTGCCGGGGCACGAGGTCTACGACAACACCGTGTTCCGGTGGCACAAGAGCCTCGACACCTCCATCCCGACCGTGGGCTCGCAGCTGGGCGACCAGGGGTACCGGTCGAGCTACATCGGCAAGTGGCACCTCACCGGCGGCCCCACCCCGCCCATGGACCAGTACGGCTACGCCGACTGGGACGGCAACGACCAGCACTTCATGGGGTGGGCCGGCACGGGGGTCCACTTCGACCCGGTGATCGCCGACTCCGCCGCTCGCTGGCTCGACGCCAACGGCGGCCAGGCCGACCCGTGGTTCCTCACCGTGGCGCTGGTGAACCCCCACGACGTCATGTGGTTCCCGATGGACCAGCCGGCCTACCAGGCCAGCCACCCGGAGGAGCTGGCGGCGTCCGAGGCGCTGCTGCAGTCGGCCAAGTGGAAGGACGGCGCGGCCGTCCCGGCCTTCACCGAGCCCTACGACGACGTCGTCGACCACCTCCCGCCGAACTTCGACGACGACCTCCTCACCAAGCCCGCCTGCCACCGGCAGTGGCGCTGGGACCAGCAGCACTGGCTGGCCGGGTACCTCCCGCCCGACGACCGGGAGCAGTGGCGGCGCCAGCTCGACTACTACGTGCGCCTCCACCAGCTGGCCGACGACAGCCTCGGCACGGTGCTGGGCGCCCTCGAGCGCAGCGGTGCCTGGGACGACACCGTGGTGGTGTTCACCTCCGACCACGGCGACATGTGCGGCTCCCACGGGCTCCGGTCGAAGGGGCCGTTCGTCTACGACGAGATCATGCGGGTGCCGTGCTACGTGAAGCCGGCGGCCGGCACGGCCGGGGCCGCCTCGGCCGGCCGGCGCAGCACGTCGCTGTCCTCGCACGTCGACCTGGCCCAGACGATCTGCGGGCTGGCCGGCGTCGAGCCCGACCCCGGGATGCAGGGCGTCGACCTCAGCCCCGTGGTCGCGGACCCGGAGGCATCGGTGCGCGACCACGTGCTGTTCGCCCACGCCACCGCCCACACCAGCAACATCCGCGCCACCCGCTGGGCGATCCGTGGCGTGTTCGACGGCCGCCACAAGTACGCCCGCTACTACGGCGTCGGCGGGGGCCTGCCCAACGACGACTTCAGCGGCGTGCCCACCCCGATGCTCTACGGCCCCGACGCCGCCTTCGAGGACCAGGAGCACGAGTGGTACGACCAGCAGGAGGACCCCCACGAGCTGGTCAACCTCGCCATGGACAACGGCCGCCGCAACGAGCTTCGGTCCCGGTTCGAGGACCTCAAGGCCATCGAGGCGGACGAGCTGCTGGCCTGATGCGCCTCGACGAGCCCTACGAGGGCAGCCCCCGCCAGCGTCGCCGCCAGCGCCGCATCCGCATCGTGGCCATCGTGCTGGCCCTGGCGCTGCTGGTCCCGATCGTCCTCTCGACCCTCACGGCGATCGGCTGAGCAGGAGCCGCTAGACCGTCACGGCTCGGAGCCGCTTGATCCGCTCCTCGGTGCTGGGGTGGGTGCGGAACAGGTTGGCGAAGCTGGCCTGCTGCCCGGTGAGCGGGTTCACGATGAAGTGGCTGGCCTGCGACGGCTGGACGTGCATCGGCACCTGGCGGGAGACCGCCTCGAGCTTCTCGAGGGCCCGGGCGAGGGGCTCGCCGGTGCCGATCAGCTCCTTGGCGGTGCGGTCGGCCTCGAACTCGCGGTTGCGGGAGATGGCCATCTGCAGCATCGAGGCCGCGAGCGGGGCGAGCAGCGCGGTGGCCAGCAGGGCGATGGGGTTGCCGTCGCGGTCGTCGCTGCGGCCGCCGCCGAACATGGCCCCCCACATCGCCATGTTGGCGATGAAGGAGATGGCCGTGGCGATGGCGGCGGCCACCGAGCCGATGAGGATGTCGCGGTTGCGCACGTGGGCGAGCTCGTGGGCCAGGACGCCGCGGATCTCGTCCCACGAGCACACGGCGACGAGCCCCTCGGTGATGGCGACCGCAGCGTGGCTGGGGTTGCGGCCGGTGGCGAAGGCGTTGGGCTGGGGCTCCGGGGTGGTGTAGAGCGCCGGCATCGGCAGCCCCGCCTGCGTGGTCAGCTCGTGCATGATCGCGAAGTACTCGGGGTGGCGAGCGGGGTCGGCCGGCACGGCGCGAGCGGCCCGGATGGCCAGCTTGTCGGACATCCAGTACGAGCCGCCCACCATGACGAGGGCCACGCCGAGCCCGATGATGGCGCCGCCCCGGCCGAACAACGAACCGATGGCGACGATGAGGCCGCCCAGCGCGGCGAGCAGGACGGTGGTCTTGACGGTGTTGCGGAACAACGGTGAGCGCTCCTCGAGCCGAGGCTCGTGACGGGGAGGGGAACGGGCTCAGGATACCGACGGCCCGATCCGCATCGCCTTCGGGTGGGGCGGGGCCTGCGGACTATGGTGACCGTTCCCCTGGTGGCGTGGCCGAGTGGCTCAGGCACAGGACTGCAAATCCTGCTACGCGGGTTCGATTCCCGCCGCCACCTCCATCGATCCCCCCGGCACCTGCGTGCGCTCGGCGCCGGGTGCCGGTCGTCAGCGCACGCAGGAGCGGTGGTCGACCCGCGGCAGCTAGGCCTGGCGGGCGTAGAGCTTGGGGGCCCGGCCCCGGCCCGAGTGGTCGGGGTCGTCGCCGAGGAGCGTGACGGTGCCCTCGTCGATCAGCTTGCCCACGTAGTTCCGGGTGGTGTTGACGTCGCGGTCGAGCCGCTCGGCGAGCTCGGTGAGGCGCCACGTGTGGGGGAGCTGGCCGATGGCGGCCCGCACGTCGGCCAGGGCGAGGCGCGGCGCCCGCCCGGCACCGGTGGAGGCCCGCACGGCCCGGGCGGGGGCCTCCAGCTCGAAGCCCGCCTCCGTGAGCACGTCGTCGGGCACCCGCAGCGCCTGGAAGGCGGAGGCCGTGATGCCCTCGCCGTCGGCCCACCCCTTGGCGACGGCCACGAACCCGGCCTGCAGCGCGTCGAGGTCGACCTCGGGCTCCACCCGCCCCTGGCGCTCCTCCTCGAGGGCGGCGTGCAGGCGCAGCTGCTCGATCACGTCGTCGGTGGCCTTGATCTGCGCCTGCAGGGCCCGCACCGCCTCGCGGTCGACGGTCCGCTTGGGCTTGGTGCGCGCGGCGAGCGCGTCGAGGTACGTGCGGACGGCGGTCTCTGCCTCGGTGGCCATGGCCGGGCACGCTACCGCCCGCACCGGGGTGCGAGACTGGCCGGGTGAAGGTGTACGGGGTCCACCACGTCTCGCTCAACGTCCCCGACGTGGGGGAGGCGCTGGCCTTCTACGTCGACGTCCTGGGCCTCCGCGTCCGCTCGGATCGACCGGACTTCCGCTTCGGTGGCGCCTGGCTCGACGTCGGCGGGCAGCAGGTGCACCTGATCGAGGCTCCGGCGCCGGCTGACCACGGCCAGCACGTGGCCTTCGCGGTCGACGACCTCGACGCGACCGTCGGAGCGCTGCGCCACGGGGGCCTCGAGGTGAGCGACCCCTCGCCCGTCGGCACCGGGCGCCAGGCCTTCCTGCACGATCCAGCGGGCAACCGCATCGAGCTGCACGAGCCCGCATGAGCTCGCCGGCGTGGTTCGAGCGGGCGCTGGCCGAGCCGTGCGAGCACGGTGAGGTGGTCGTCGACGATGCCGCCATCCACTACCTGGCGTGGGGCGCAGCGGGCCGGCGAGGCCTCGTGTTCGTGCACGGTGGCGGTGCCCACGCCCACTGGTGGACCCACGTGGCCGCCACCTTCGCCCGGCAGTACCGGGTGGCCGCCATCGACCTCTCCGGCCACGGCGACTCCGACCACCGCAGCAGCTACGACATCGAGCAGTGGACGGCCGAGGTCATGGCCGTGGCTGCCGCTGCGGGGATGGCCGAGCGCCCGGTCGTGGTGGGCCACAGCATGGGCGGCTTCGTCACCATCGCCACGGCGGCGCTGCACAGCGACCGCCTCGCAGGGGTGGTGGTGTGCGACTCGCCGGTCACCGAGCCCGACCCCGAGGTCGAGAGCTACCGGCTGAAGGAGGCCTTCGGCGCACCCCGCACCTATCCGACCGTCGACGAGGCGGTGGCCCGCTTCCGCACCGTCCCGCCCCAGGACCACTACCTCCCGTACGTCATGGAGCACGTCGGGCGGCAGTCGCTGCGGGCGGTCGACGGCGGCTGGCAGTGGAAGTTCGACCGCCACGTGTTCGCCCAGTTCGGCGGCGGCATGCGGGGCATCGCCCGGCCCTACCTGGCGCAGGTGCGCTGCCGGTTCGCCCTGCTGCGGTCCGAGCACGGCCTCGTCACCGAGGACATCGGGGCCGCCATGTACGAGGCCCTCGGCCGGGTGGCGCCCGTCATCGAGCTGCCCGAGGCGGGCCACCACGCCATGCTCGACCAGCCGCTGGTGCTCCTCACGGCCCTGCGGACCCTCCTGGCCGACTGGGACCACTCCGAGCCCCACCAGGTCACGCAGTAGGGTCCCCGCTCCATGGACCACGACGTGCTCCGCGACTTCGAGCGGGCCAGCTTCAGCCATGCGGGCAAGGCTCGCGACGTGTTCCGGCTGGGATCCGGGCCGGCCGTGATCGTGATCGCCGAGATGCCCGGCATCACCCCCAAGGTGCTCGCCTTCGCCCGCCAGGTGGCCGGCATCGGGTGCACCGCGGTGCTCCCGCACCTGTTCGGGGAGCCCGGCTTCGACCCCAACACGGCCAGCAAGGGCGCCGCCGCGGCCAAGATCGCCACGACCATCGTCCCGGCCTGCGTGAGCCGCGAGTTCACCGTGCTGGCCACCGGCCGCACCTCACCCATCGTGACCTGGCTGCGGGCCCTCGCCGCCTCGGAGCACGAGCGCTGCGGCGGGCCCGGGGTGGGAGCGGTCGGGATGTGCTTCACCGGTGGCTACGCCCTGGCCATGGCCACCGACCCCCGGCTCCTCGCCCCGGTGCTCTCGCAGCCGTCGATGCCGGTCGCCCTCGGCAAGAGGGGCCGGGCGGGCATCGACATCTCGCCCGAGGACCTGGCGGTGGTCAAGCAGCGGTGCGCCGCCGAGGGGCTCCAGGTGCTGGGACTCCGCTTCAAGAGCGATCGCCTCGTGCCCGCCGAGCGCTTCCAGTTCCTGCGCGAGGAGCTCGGCGACGCCTTCGTCGCCGTGGAGCTCGACGACGACGCCGCCAACCCCGATGCGCTGCTCAAGCCGCACTCCGTGCTGACCGAGCACCTCATCGACGAACCCGGTCAGCCCACCCGCCAGGCCCTCGACGACGTCCTCGAGCTCTTCCGCTCGCGCCTGCTCTCGCCCGCCTGAGCCGAGCCGGCTGCCGTCGTCAGAACAGCGTCAGGTTCCCGACACCAGACGTTCGGCATCGCCGGCATCAGGAACCGGGCGGCGTGCGCCGATGGACAGGCATGTCCACCTCTGCCGATTCGCCAGACCTGGCGCTGGTCGCCCGCATCAAGAAGGGGTTCGCCCTCCAGGCCGGCAGTGAGCTGCAGATCACCTACGACGGCACCACCCCGCCCCTCGCCCTGTTCCGGGAGCTCGCCGAGCTGGGGTGGCAGCACGCGGTCCCGGCCCCGCCGCCGGCCGCCGCCATCGACTGGAGCCGGCCCGACCCGGTCACCGGGACCCGCCACTCGGTGCGGCCGTTCCAGGCCCTCACGACCGCCACCATCGAGGGGAGCGATGCAGAGCGGGCGGCGGCCATCGACGCGGCACGCGTCGTGCTGGCGCGCTACGGCGCGCTGCGCGACGGCGAGCCGCTCCCGATCGCCCCCGTGCCGTCGGTGCCCGACGTGGCGCCGCCGACCATCGACGGCGCCGGGGCGCCCGGCCCTGGCGTCGCGGCTCCCGGCGGCGAGGGGCCTGACGTGGCGGCGCCCGCCCTGGCCGGCGGCGTCCGGGTGGAGCTCGTCGTGGACGACGTCGACGCGGCGGGCGTCCGGAGCGCGGTGAGCTCGGTGGGGCGCGTCCACGGCGAGCGAGCCGACGTGTGGTCGACCACGATCACCTACCGGGGCCACCAGACCGACGAGACCCACCCCGTGCGCCGGCTCGACGTGGAGGTCGCCGAAGCCGACTGGGGCTCGCTGATGACCGAGCTCGCCCGCTACCGGGTCCGGTCCGTCGCCCGGGCCGCCTGACCGAGCCCGGCCGGGGGACCGGCCACCGGCGGATCGGTAGGTTGGCCCGGTGACCGACTTCTCCGCCCGATACGGCCCGTGGGCCATCGTGACCGGCGCCGCGCAGGGGGTGGGGCTGGCCTTCACCGAGGCGCTGCTGGCCCGTGGCGTCGACGTGGTGCTCGTCGACCGCGACCCGTCGGTGGTCGAGGTGGCCGGCAGGCTCCCCGGCCAGGCGCGCCCGGTCGTGGCCGACCTGGCCGACCCGGCCTGGCTGGCCCGGGTGGCGGAGGTCACCGAGGGCCTGGAGGTGGGCCTCGCCGTGGCCAACGCGGCCGTCTCGTTCGTGGGCCGCTTCCTGGACCAGCCGGCCGCCAGCCGCGCCGCCACGCTGGCCGTCAACTGCGGGGCCACCACCGAGCTGGCGGCGTGGGCGCTGCCGCCGATGGTGGCCCGGGGGCGGGGTGGCTTCATCGCCACCAGCTCCGGCTCGGCGCTGGCCGGCACGGCGTCGGTGGCCACCTACAGCGCCAGCAAGGCCTACGTCCTCAACCTCGCGGAGGCCATCGGCTGGGAGCTGCGCGGCTCGGGCGTCGACTGCCTGGCCGTGGTCGCGCCGGCCATGGACACGCCCGGCTGGCGCTCGCACCCGGTGGCGGAAGACCAGATGCTGCAACCGGCCGTGGACCCACGGGCGGTGGTGGAGTCGGCGCTCGACCAGCTGCCGGTGGGCGGGGGCTACCTGGCCGACCCCGGCCTCGAGCTGGTGGCGGGCCTCGACCGGCGCCAGCAGGTCGACCTGCTCTCGCAGACCACGACGGCGCTCTACCCGGGCGCCGTCGGCGACGTCTAAGGGGTACGAGGGCGGGGTACCCCCGGTGCCGTTGCCGCCGCCCCAACCCCGGGATGGCGCACTCGAGGAGGATCTTCCAATGGGCATCGGAACCAGCATCGTGATCATGGCCGTGGGCGCCGTGATGGCCTTCGCCATCGAGGTCGACAGCGCCGAGGGCTTCAACATCAACAACGCCGGCGTGATCCTGATGATCGCCGGCGCGCTCGGCCTCATCGCCAGCCTGGTGATCTTCGGTCCGCGCAGCCGTCGCACCACCGTGCACGACGACGGCGCCAGCCGCACCGTCACCCGCGACGAGGTCTGAACCTCTCTTCGCCGGACCTCCGCAGCACCGGTCCCGCTCGCAGCCCCGGCCGGGGCCGCCAGCCGGGGGCCGGTGCTGCGCCGCGCCCGGCCCCGTCGCGGTAGACAGCACCGGTGCCCGAGATCACCGCCAGCCACGCCGCCGAGGTCGAGGGCCTGCCCGTGCGCCGGGCGCTGCCCCGCCGGGCCCGCCGCACGGTCGGGCCGTGGTGCTTCGTCGACCACTTCGGGCCCGTGCCCGCCGCAGGGGCCGACGGCATGCAGGTCGGCCCCCATCCCCACATCGGCCTGCACACCGTCACCTGGCTGCTCGAGGGCGAGGTGCTGCACACCGACAGCCTGGGCAGCGAGCAGCTGATCCGGCCGGGCCAGGTCAACCTCATGACCGCGGGCGGCGGCGTCGCCCACGCCGAGTCGGCCCGACCCGCCAGCGGGCTCCACGGTGCCCAGCTCTGGGTGGCCCAGCCCGAGGCCACCCGCCACGGACCGGCCGGGTTCGTCCACCTGCCCGAGCTGCCGTCGATCGAGCTCGGCGGCGCGACGGCGACCGTGCTGGTGGGCACGCTGGCCGAGGGGCCGACGTCACCGGCGCCGACGGACTGGCCGCTGGTCGGGGCGAGCCTGTCGGTGCGGGCCGGGCGCAGCGCGCTGGCCCTCGACGCGGCGTTCGAGCACGCGCTGGTGGTGCTCGAGGGGGCCGTGGCGGTCGACGGCGACGCGCTCACGCCGGGCCACCTCGCCCACCTCCCGCCGGGCGCCGACGCGGTCGAGCTGGGCGCGACCGAGCCGGCCACCGTGCTGCTGCTCGGTGGCCGGCCCTTCGAGGTCGAGCCCCTCATGTGGTGGAACTTCGTGGCCCGGGAGCGGGCCGAGGTGGAGGCGGCCCGGGCCGACTGGGAGGCCGGCCACGACCGCTACGGCTCCGTGGCGACGCCCCTGGCCCGGATCCCCGCCCCCGCCACGCCGTGGCGGACCCCGCCGTCGGCCTAGCGGCCGGGGCCGGTGCGGGCCTCCGCGGGCACGGTCCCCAGCCGGCCGGCGTTGAAGTCCTCGATGGCCTGCTGGAGCTCTGCCCGGGTGTTCATCACGAACGGGCCGTAGGTGGCCACGGGCTCGCCGATGGGCTGACCACCGAGGACGAGGACGTCGAGGGCCGGGGTGCGCTCGTCCTGCTGGGCGTCGGCCGCCACCACCACGACGTCGCCGCCGCCGAGCACGGCCAGGTGCCCGCCCTGGAGGCGGGCGGCGTCGGGGCCGACGGTGCCGCGACCCGAGAGGGCGTACACGAGCGCGTTGTGGCCGGGGTCCCACGGGAGGCGGAGCCGGCCGCCGGGGGTGACGGTGGCGTGCAGCAGCGCGATCGGCGTGTGGGTGATGCCCGGCCCGGGGTGGCCGCCGACCTCGCCGGCGATGACCCGCAGCAGGGCGCTGCCGTCGTGGTTCGTGAGCAGCGCCACCTCACCACCACGGATGTCCTGGTAGCGGGGAGCGGTCATCTTGAGGCGGCTGGGCAGGTTCACCCACAGCTGCACGCCGTGGAAGGTCCCACCTCGGGCCACCACCTCCTCGGGCGGCGCCTCCTTGTGGAGGATGCCGCCGCCGGCGGTCATCCACTGGGTGTCGCCGTCGGAGATGACGCCGCCTCCGCCGTTGGAGTCGTCGTGGCGGAAGGTGCCGTCGAGCAGG